>JAESFO010000003.1_pt1 | contig 1740760 bp, 1692 predicted proteins | sample 9269421 | NCBI WGS metagenome assembly JAESFO01 (sample SAMN14502839, study PRJNA617101) | algae metagenome | isolation source: Nostoc desertorum CM1-VF14 and co-occurring heterotrophs from rocky... | place: USA: Clark Mountains, San Bernardino, California | collected 2000-06-05
GCTCCTTCACCTGCAGCGTCCACGAAGCGCAGATCAGGAAGACCGCGCCGAACAGCATCCATTGCAGCTCGAGCCAGGCATTCGACGAGATGTTGAAGACCTTGCGGACGATGGCGTTGGCGGCCGCGACGACGACGGCCACCAGGATCAGCCAGGCGACGGCACGACCGAGCTTGCGGTTGATGCTGTCGATGGCGCGGCTGAGAGCTAGCGCTCCTCCCACCTCGGTCCTCCCCAGACGTAGCGGATCGCAGCCGCATCATGCGGCTTGTGAGGGGCTGTTATACCAAAGGGACATGCGACACAAGATTGTGCCGGGGCCGGTCCCCAGGGCTTAGCCGTTGCGCGTGAAGCCGTTGATGCGCAACGAGAATATCGCCACGGCGAGCATCAGCCACATCATCAGCATCAGGGAGGGCGGCCAGAGGGTGACGAGCCAGCTGATCAGGATCGTGGCGAGGGCGCCCGAGCCGAGCTGGATGGCGCCCATCAGCCCCGCGGCCGAGCCCGTGAGCTCCGGCCTTGCCGAGAGCGCCGCCGCCGTGGAGCCCGGTATCGTCAGCCCGTTTCCGATCGCATTGACCGCCAGCGGCAGGAAGAGCGTCAGCGGCGTCCACCATGCGCTCAGCGAGATCAGCAGGGCGAGGGTCATCGCCGCGAAGGAGATCAGCAGCCCGATCCAGACCAGCCGCACGGTGCCGTGCCTGATCACCAATCGGGACATGGCGAAATTGCCCAGCATGTAGCCGAAGGCGCTGAGGATGAAATAGGCCCCGTAGACGTCCGAGCCTTGCCCCATCGTCTCGACAACGATGAAGGGGGCGGCGGCGATGAAGGCGAAGAAGGCCGCCGAGGTCATCGAGACGGCGAGGACGTTGACGATGAAGACGCGATCGCCGGCGAGTTTCGGAAAGGCACGCAGGATGCCGGTGAGCGAGGTGCGCACGCCGAGGCTGGGGGCGGTCTCCGGCAGCCGGAAGGCGACGAGCGCGAGCACGAGGGCGCCGGCCGCCGCCATCGCCCAGAAGATCATGCGCCAGCCGAAGCCGGTCTCGATATGCCCGCCGAGATAGGGCGCGATCATCGGCGCCACCACCATCACCATGGTGACGGTGGCGATCTGGCCGGCCGCCTGGTCGCGGCTGGCGCTGTCGCGGATGATCGCCCGACTCAGCGCGAAGGCGGTACCGGAGCCGGCGCCTTCCAGCACGCGCGCGACCAGCAGGCTGGTGGCGCTCTGCGCCATCGCCCCCAGGATCGAGCCCAGCACGAACAGGATGACGCCGGCGATGACGCAGGGCCGGCGGCCGTACCGGTCCGAGAGTGGTCCGATCACCAGCTGCGTCACGGCGACGGCCACCAGGAACAGCGTCAGCGTCAGCTGGATCGTGGCGTAGCTCGCCGAAAAGCCGCGCGCGAGGGCCGGGGTCGCCGGCGCCACCATATTGAGTGCGATCGGCTGCAGCGCCGAGATCGCGACGAGGACGAACAAGGCCGGCCGGGCTGCGGTCATAGCGGCGGCTGCGTCGGCGTCGGCTTCAGGTTCGAATCCGGCAGCACCCGCTGGCGATGCAGGGTGTAGAGACCGCTGCCGACGATCAGCGCGATGCCCAGCAGCGCGATCCCGTCCGGCGTGTCGCCCCAGATCAGCCAGCCGAGCAGGGCGGCGATCATCACGATCGAATAGCGATAGCCGGCGATCACGCCGACATCCGTGTTGCGGAAGGCGCCCACGATGAAATAGCCGCCCGAGGTCACCAGCACCGCCGCGACGACGAGATAGGCCGTCTCGATCCGCCAGGGCGATTGCCACTCCTCGACGGCGCCCATCGCGAAGCCGAGCAGGCCGACCAGCACCGTCGTCGAGAGCGAGATCACGGTGGAGGGAATGTCGTCGCCGATGAAGCGCGTGGTCAGGTCGCGCACGGCGACCAGCACGGCGCTGCCGAGCGCGATCAGCGCCGCGGCGCTGAACCCGTCCGCGCTCGGCCGCATCACGATGAGGACGCCGATGAAGCCGATGGCGAGCGCCGCCGTCCGGCGCCAGCCGACCGACTCGATCCGCAGCACCACCGCCAGCACGACGATCAGCAATGGCGAGGCCATCAGGATCGCGGTGATGTTGGCGAGCGGCAGCAGGCCGAGCGCGAAGATGAAGGTCATCGCCCCCAGCGCCTCGACCAGCCCGCGCAGCAGCACCAGCGGCCGCAGGCCGAGCTTCAGCTTGCGCCAGTCTCCCAGCGCCGCGACGAGGGCGAGCCCGGCGAGGATGGCGAAGCCGGTGCGCAGCGCCACCGCCTGCCCGGTCGGAAATGCGTCGCGCGCGAGCTTCATCAGCGCATCATTGCAGCAGAACAGCGTCATCGCCGTCAGCATGGCGATGATTCCGCGGCGGTTCTGGACGGCGGTGGCCAAGGCGGGATCCTAACGGCCCGAAGCGGGGGCTCAGTTGTCGAAGCGGGACAGGGCGAAGGGGGAGAGATCGAAGGCGGAGCGCCCGCTCGTCGACAGATCGGCCAGGATCTCGCCGATCGCGCTGGCGAATTTGAAGCCGTGGCCGGAGCAGGCCGAGGCGAACACCGCCTGCGGCACGCCGGGCACCGCATCGATGATGAAGTCCTCGTCGGGCGAGACGGTGTAGACGCAGCCCTTCACCGTCAGCGGCTCGCCATTGGCTTCGGGGATATAGCGCGCCAGGCATTCCCGGATCAGGCGCACCTGGTTCGGGCTCGGTGTCCGGTCGGGCTGGCGCGGGTCCATCGGCTCGCGGCCGAAATGCGGCCCGCCGAGCTTGAAGCCCGGATGTTCGTAGAGCGGGAGGCCGTAGAAATTGCCTTCCTCGACGCTGAGGATGAAGACCGGGAAGGCGCCTTCCCGGAACAGCTTCGGCCGCCGCGTCGTGAACCAGCCGATCGCCTGCCGCACCGTCCTGACGCGCTGCGCCAGGGCCGGCACCGCGTCAGTGATCCAGCCGCCGGAGGTGATCACCAGCCGCCCGGCCGAATACGTGGTGCGCTCGGTGCGGACGGTGACGCCGCCATCGGCGGTCGGCTGCCAGTCGAGGATCGGCTCCCCGGTGTGAATCTCGGCGCCCTTGGCCTGCGCCAGCCCGACATGGGCGTAGATCGCCTTCTCGGACGCGACGAAGCCGCCCTCCGGCTGCCACAGCCCGAGATGGCCCTCGGGCAGCTGGAAGGCGGGGAAGCGGCGGGCGATCTCGTCGCGTTCCAGCACCTCATGCTCGAGCCCGTGGTCGAGGCAGGATTGCAGCGAGGACTCGACCGGGCCGAGCCCTTTCGGCGCCAGATCCAGGGAGCCGGTGACGTGCAGCAGCTTCAGCCCCGCCGCCTCGCCGGTTTCCTGCCAGAGCCGGTGAGCGCGCTTGACGATCGGCACATAATGCGAACCCTCGAAATAGGCGAGGCGGATGATCCGGGTCAGCCCATGCGAGGAGCCCATGCTATGGCCGAGATCGAAGCGCTCGAGGCCGAGCACCTTCAGCCCCCGCCTGGCCAGGTGCCAGCAGGCGGCCGAGCCCATCGCGCCGACGCCGGCGACGATGACGTCGTATCGTGTTGAAGTCATTGCCGGTCCCGTTCGGAACGATCCTTGGAACGAGATTCGGTTCTCTCCGGAATTGCCCGAAATGAAAAGCGCGAATTGCGCAGCCCCGACGACCTCCGCCGTCATGAGCACGGTCCGGTCACGTCGCCGTCATGCCCGGGCCTGACCCGCGCATCTCATGACGAAGGGGCACTTGCTCCGCCGGGGAATGACGGCTGAAGAAGTATATCTTACCTAACGTCAAGTTCTCCGACAGCATCATTCAAGATTTAAACTTTTTTTAAGCTTGTCGGGACATGATCCTGTATCCTCCCTCGCCCTGGGAATGCCTATGCTCGCTCGTTCGGTCTGGCGCTTGTTGGGCCGCGCCGGCCCAGCCGCCGCGCCGGCTGATCCGCCCGCGGCCGCCGTCGCCGAGCCCGCGGCGGCATTGCTCGTGCCGGCGGCTTCCGCCGATCTGCCGATCAGCGAAGCGATCAACGAGCTCGAAAGCGACGTCGTCGCCGCCATGCGCCGCCTCAATGACGGGCTCGACCGGGCGCAGATGTCCTCCGGCCGCTCCGAGGCCCGCTCGCGCGAGATCCATGGCGGCATGGCCGAGCTGCGCGACGCCGCCTTCACCGCGAGCCAGAACTCCTCGGCCCTGGCCACCGCGACCTCGCAGGTCTCCGAGGCGGCCGAGCGCGTCGGCGCCTCGATGACCGGCGCCCGCGACATGCTCGATCTCGCCGCCGGGCGCGCGGCAGAGGCGACGGCGATGATCAACGGGCTCGCCGCGGCGACGAGCGAGATCCGCTCGATTGTCGACGCCATCGCCGAGATCGCCCGGCAGACCAATCTGCTCGCCCTCAACGCCACCATCGAGGCCGCCCGCGCCGGCGAGGCCGGCAAGGGCTTCGCCGTCGTGGCGCAGGAGGTCAAATCGCTGTCGCTCGAGGTGCGCAGCGCGGTCGACCATATCCGCGGCCAGGTCGACAATCTCAACCAGACCGCGCAAGGCTCGGCCGCCGTGGTCTCGGACGCCTTTCGCCTGGTCGGCGAGGTCAATCCGGTGATGGCGACGGTCGGCGAGGCCTCGCAGGAGCAGGCCGCCGCCGCCGCGGAGCTCTCGCGCAGCGCCGAGGAGACGGCGCGCTTCATCGAGACGGTCCGCCTGCGCGTGGCCGAGGTGGATGCCGTCGCGCTGTCCGCCGCCCAGGAGAGCGTCGACGCCCGCCGCGCCCTGACCGAAAGCGCCCGCCAGGCGGAAAGCCTGCTCGAGCGCTTCGTGCCGACCTTGCGCCATACCGTTTTCGCCGATCGCCGCCAGCATGACCGTTTCCCGGCCGAGTGCCCGGTCCGGCTGGCGGTGGGCGAGCGCAGCTTTGCCCTGCAGACCATCGATCTCGGCTTCGGCGGCGCGCTGATCCAGGTTCCCGGCGATATTCCGCTGCGCGCCGGCGAGCGCGGCCAGCTCACCATCGAGGAGCTGCCGCCGCTGCCCTGCCGGATCATGGCCAAGAGCGAGCTCGGCCTGCATATCGCCTTCGAGCGCAGCGGCGAGCAGGCGCAGGCGGCGCTGCACCACAAGCTCGACGAGATCGAGGAGAGCTATCGGCCGCTGATCGACCGGGCGCAGCATTTCGCCGAGCGCCTCGCATCCCTGTTCGAGCAGGCCCTGCAATCGGGGCGTCTCAGCGAGGAGGAGCTGTTCGACACCGATTACATCCCGGTCCCCGACTCCGATCCGCGCCAGTTCACCAATCGCGCGCTGCCCGTTCTCCAGGAGATCCTGCCGCCGCTCCTCGCCGAGACGCTGGCGAGCGATCCGCGCCTGGTCTTCACGCTCGCCATCGACCGCAACGGCTATATAGGCGTCCATCATCCGGAATATTCGCAGCCCCAGCGTCCGGGCGATCCAGGCTGGGATCCGGCCTATAGCCGCGACCGCCGCATCTTCGATGATCGCGCCGGCATCACCGCGGCCCGCTCGACGCGGCCCTTCATCATCCAGTCCTATCAGCGCGACATGGGCGGCGCCGGCATCCAGCTGGTGCGCGAGGTCGACGCCCCGGTCCGTGTCAGCGGCCGCCATTGGGGCGGCGCGCGCATGGCCTATCGCATGGCCTGACGCCCCGCCGCCAGGATCGCGTCGATCCAGCGCTGCGAGGTCAGCGCCTCCTCGCCGGTGACGACGGGATCGCGCCCGCTTTCGATCGCATCGAGGAAATCGGCGATCACCGCGCGATGGGCGTCATGCGGGAAGTCCATGATATTGGCGCCGCTGCCGGTATTGCCCTCGGCCTCGACCACCTCGCGGCGCCCGTCGAGGAAGTCGATCTGCAGGCGCCCGCCGACCAGCGCGGCATGCGCCTTGGTGCCGATGATCTCGATCCGCTCGGGATGGCCCGGATTGGCCGCCGTCGTGGTCACCAGAGTGGCCGGTGCGCCATTGCCGGTCTCGAGCAGGGCGCCGACATAATCCTCGGTCTCCATCCGGTGCAGGCCGGTGGTGCGCACCTGCGCCGCGACGACCTTGGAGACGCCGACCAGCGAGCGAAACAGGTCGAAGGAGTGGATCGCCTGCGTCAGCAGCACGCCGCCGCCGTCGCGCGCCATCGTGCCGCGTCCCGGCTCGTCGTAATAGCTCTGCGGGCGCCACCACGGCACCTGCAGCAGCGCTGCCTCGACGCTGCCGAGAACGCCCTCTGCGAGCGCCGCCTTGAGCCGCAGGCTCGCCGGCCGGAAGCGATGCTGCAGCACCACTGCGAAGACCTTGCCCGAGGCCCGCGCCGCGGCGACCAGCGCTTCGCCCCGCGCGACCGTCAGCTCCAGCGGCTTTTCGACCAGCACATGCTTGCCGGCCTCCAGGCAGCGGGCGCCGACATCGAGATGGCTCGACGGCGGCGTCAGCACGATCACCGCCTCGACGGCGGGATCGGCCAGCACGGCTTCGACATCGGTGGTGCCGGGGAAGGGGAATTGCTGCCGATAGGCTTCGAGCCGCGCCTGCGAGCGGCTGACGACATGGCGGACATCGACCCGCTCGGCAAGGTCGATCAGGCTGCGCGAATGGGGCAGGGCGGCCGGCCCGAGGCCGATGACGGCGATACCGGTCTTGCGGGTCACGATGCGTCGCTTCCTCTGGTCTGCAGCCGGGTCGCCTGCTCCTGCGCCTGCAGGGCGAGCCGGCAGGTGGTGAACATATGGGCCTGCGTTGCCGCCGTTTCGCTGCGTTGCGCGATATCGGCCAGCAGTGCGCGGAAATAGGTCAGCTTTTCGCCGGAGGCGTCGATATGGCGGGTTCCCTTCCGGTCGACCAGGAAGACATGGTCGGTGCCGGGCCGGCCGGCGATGTCGACATATTTGCGCAGCTCGATCGTCCCTTCGGTGCCCAGGATGGTCAGCCGCCCGTCGCCCCAGGTCGGCAGCCCGTCCGGGGTGAACCAGTCGACCCGGATATAGCCGCTGGCGCCCGCGCTGCGCAGCAGGATCTCGCCGAAATCCTCGAAATCCGGCAGGTCCGGCGCGCCGAAATGCCCGATGCTCGCCGCCACGATCTCGGCATCGGACGAGCCGGTGAAATGCAGGAACTGGTCGATCTGATGCGAGGCGATATCGGTCAGGATGCCGCCGAAATTGCGCTTGTCGAAGAACCAGCCAGGCCGGATGCCGCGGTTCAACCGGTGCGGGCCCAGGCCCAGCGTCTGCACCACCCTGCCGATCGCCCCGTCGGCGATCAGCTTGCCGGCCACGATCGTCGCCGGAACGATGAAACGCTCGGAGAAGCAGACGGAGAAGATGCGGCCGGTCTCGGCAACGGCCCGTTCGACCTCGGCGAGCTGGTCGAAGCTGGTCACCCCCGGCTTGTCGACCATCACGTCCTTGCCGGCCCGCATCGCCCTGACCGCGAGCGCCGCCCGCTCCGCCGGGATGCCGGCGCAAGCGACCAGCGCGACGGACGGATCGTCGAGCAGGTGCTCCGCCGCCACCTCGGGCACCTGCGGAAAGCGCTCCCGAAACCCCTCCAGCACGCGCGGATCGCTGGTGGCGGAGTCGAAGCCGGCGCATTCCGCGCCGGCCTCCAGGAGACCGCCGACCATATGGTAGATATGCCGGTGGTCGATGCCGATTGCCGCGAAGCGCATCTTATTTCGACGTGCGCCCGGCGCCGATTTCCTGGTCCCAGCGCCGGAACGCTGCGACGAGCCGTTCGGGCGTCAGCGGCGGCCGCGTCGGCAGGCTGGAGATCAGGGGATCGTATTCCGGCCGGCCATATTCCTTCAGCACGTCCTGGCTTTCCTTCGGCGCCATCGCCTGGGTCACGCCCTTGATCGCCGGGCCGGGATAGAAATAGCCCTTGTCATAGGTCGCCGCCTGCGATGCCGGCTTCAGCAGATGGCTCATCAGGGCGAGGATCACCGGGATCTTCTCCTTGGCGACGCCCTTGGGGATGCACATGAACTGGGTGTCTGGAATCCAGTGCGTATTGGCCAGCACGAAGACCTTGGCCTCCTTCGGCACGATCCCGAGAACGCGCGGGTTGATGTCCCAGCCGAGCGTCGAGACGATCACGTCGCGGGTGCCTTCGCCGAGCTCCTTCATCGTCGCGGCGGTGCCGGTCGGGTAATAGTCGATCGCGGTGCCGAGCTCCTTCAGATAGGCCCAGCTCTTGTCCCAGCCCTTCATCGGGTCGCTCGGGTCGCTATCGCCGAGGATATAGGGCAGGCCCTGCAGGAAGGTCCATCCGGGCCCGGAATTCAGCGGCCTTGCATAGGTGAAGCGCTTCGGGTTCTGCTTCACATAGGCGAGGAACTCCTCGGCAGTCTTCGGCACGCTCTTGAAGCGCTCCGGCACATATTCGAACAGCGGCCCCGATGGCGAATAGACGACGGCGACGCCTTCCTTCTGGCCGAAATTGCGCTGCATCATCAGCGCCTGCTCGTGATAGATCTCCTCCGCCTTCGGCAGCGCCGCGGCATGCGAGGTCCAGACATCGACCCACAACCCCTGCTGGATGCCGTCCGACATCGCGCCCGGGCCGGTCAGCACCATGTCGATATCGACGCGATTGGCGTCCTGCTGGGCTTTCAGCTTGGCCGGCAGCTCGGGTGAGGGCGCGCGCGAGAAGTTCAGCCGTGAGATCAGCTTGGGGTTCTCCTTCGCGAAGGCCTCGATCGAGGACTGCGTCAGCTGGAGATTGCCGGCGACGTCGATGATGTTGAGCGCCACGGGGCTGGCCGGCATCGCGCTCTGCGCGATGGCGCCGGTCCCCGAAAGGGCGGCGAGGCTGGAGGCGCCGGCGATCACGCCGCGCCGTGTCGGATGTCTCATGATACCTCCCATGCTGGCCTGCTTCGCTGCGGCCTTGGCATGTATACTAGTGCACTAGCCCCGCGGCGCAAGGGTGGAGATCGGCGCGCGGCCGCCATCTGTTCAGCCAAAAGTGCAGCCTTTCGAATTCCGAAGATGCAATATGTATAGCTTGAGTTATTATGTATTGCCGAAAATATGACCTAAGGTAATTTGAGGCGTTGCTGATTTGAGGCTGCGCCATGATGCATGCAGCATTTCGCCGGACCGGCGAAGCGCCCGGGCTCGGCGCCCTGCCGACCGCCGAGCTGGAAAACCTCGCCTATAAGGCGGTCGAGCGCGGTGCGCTCGCCCGGGCCTCGCTGTATTTCGGCGAGCTCCTGCAGCGTTATCCCGATCTCGCCCATTTCCATTACATGCAGGGCCTGATCCAGAAATATCAGCGGAACTGGTGGTCCTGCCTGCGGCACAACCTGCTCTCCCAATCGCTGAGCAAGAGCTTCGACGAGGCCTGCGCCTGGAATGCGGGGATCGCCGCCACCGCGATCCGCGACTGGACGGAGGCGCGCCGGCAATGGGCGCGCTGCGCGATCGATCTGCCGGATGGCGACGGCCCGATCGCCGCCGATCTTGGAGTGGTCGGCATCCGCCTCAACGCCTGGGCCGACAGCGAGACGCTGTTTGCCGAACGGCTCGATCCCGTCCGCGCCCGGCTGGCGAACATCCCGCTACCGGAGAGCGGCCATCGTCTCGGCGATATCGTGTTGCATGACGGCGCGCCCGCCGGCGAGCTCCGCCTCGGCGGAGGCACGGTGCCGATCTTCAATGCGCTCGAGCGCTGGCAGCCGTCGCTCTCTAAGACGTTCACCGCGCGGGTGAGCTGTCCCGATCCGGCGGATCTCGTTCCGCTGCTCGCCAGCAAGGCGCCGGGCATTATCGATATCGAGGACTGGACGGCCTCCGTCGTCTTCGTCTGCTCGGATCGCAACGCGGATGTCCCGCGCGCCGATGATGTCCGGCCTCATGAACGCGAATGGCAGCCGCAGCGGCAGATCGGCATCGCCGCACGCAGTTTCCGCGCCGTCGAGGCGGCCCTGGCGGGCTGGCAGGCCCGGTCGCGGTCCGGCTGCGTCGAGGCGGTGGATTGCCGCGAGTTCCCTGAGCCGGTTCCCGGCGATGGGCAGGTCTGGTGGCGGCGCCGGACGGCGCTCAGCCCCCGGTGACGCTCATATGCCGCCCGACGGCGGCGCGCGGCCGGCGCCGGTCGATCACGAAGTCATGGCCCTTGGGCTTGCGCGAGATCGCCTCGTCCATCGCCCGATAGAGCAGGGCGTCGTCCTGCGAAGCCCGGATCGGTGCGCGCAGATCGGCGGCGTCCTCCTGGCCGAGGCACATATAGAGCGTGCCGGTGCAGGTCAGGCGCACGCGGTTGCAGCTCTCGCAGAAATTATGCGTCATCGGCGTGATGAAGCCGAGCAGCCCGCCGGTCTCGCGCACCCGGACATAGCGGGCCGGGCCGCCGGTCCGGTAGGGATCGTCCTCGAGCGTGTAGCGCTCCATCAGCCGGGCCCGCACCAGCGAGAGCGGCAGGAACTGGTCGAGCCGCGCCGGCTCGATCTCGCCGAGCGGCATCACCTCGATCAGCGTCAGGTCCATGCCGCGCCCATGGGCCCAGCGCATCAGGCTCTCGATCTCGTCCTCGTTGACGCCCTTCAGCGCCACGGCATTGATCTTGACCCGCAAGCCCGCCGCCTGCGCCGCCTCGATGCCGGCCAGCACCTTGCCGAGATCGCCCCAGCGCGTGATCTTGCGGAACAGCTCGGGATCGAGCGTGTCGAGCGAGACATTGACGCGGCGCACGCCGCAATCGGCGAGCTCCTGCGCATAGCGGCCGAGCTGCGAGCCGTTGGTCGTCAGCGTCAGCTCCTCCAGCGCGCCCGAGGTCAGGTGCCGGGAGAGCGAGCGGAACAGGTTCATGATATCGCGCCGCACCAGCGGCTCGCCGCCGGTGATGCGCAGCTTGCGGGTGCCGCGCATGACGAAGGCGCTGGCGACGCGGTCGACCTCCTCGAGCGTCAGCAGATCGCGCTTTGGCAGGAAGGCCATGTCCTCGGACATGCAATAGACGCAGCGAAAATCGCAGCGATCCGTCACCGAGATGCGCAAATAGGAGATCTCCCGCCCGAACGGGTCGGTGAGCGGGGCGCGGGTCAGCGGTCTCACGGGGTCGTGCAGCACGTTCGCCTCGGTCCTGCGGCGCTTGCGGCGGTTCCGGTGCCTGCCGCTGCTTTGATATGGGATAATATAGAAGCGAGCATCATGGGCGCCAAGGTCGCGGTCAAGCGCCGGCGCCGCACGGAGCAACACGAAGATGTCAGATTGGCCGAGCGAGATCCGTCTCTCCAAGGATCGCCGCACCTTGCACGTGACCTTCGAGAGCGGCGAGAGCCATGCCCTCTCGGCCGAGCTCCTGCGGGTCGAAAGCCCCTCGGCCGAGGTGCAGGGCCACGGCCCGACGCAGAAGCAGACCGTCGCCGGCAAACGCGAGGTCGAGATCCTCAAGGTCGAGCCGGTGGGGCATTACGCGATCCGGCTGACCTTCGACGACATGCACGACACCGGTATTTATGGCTGGGATTACCTGCGCGAGCTCGGCCGCGAGGGCGAGACGAAGATGCAGGCCTATCTCGACGATCTGACCGCGAAAGGCCTGTCGCGCGAGCCGCTCAGGCGCCGCTAGCGGCGATCCGGCGGCCCGGCCGCTCGCGCGAAACGAGCGGTTTGCCTTGACTTCGCCACATCCGTCTCCCATATGCTGTCTCTCGATCTAGGCCGAACGAATTGGCCCGCGCTGCTGCAGCGCTCTGCTGACGACATTCCTCCTCATCGAACACGTGCGGCATCCGTCGCTCGTGAACTTTCGCTTGCATCAGGAGGTCTCTATGGCCAACGGCACAGTTAAGTGGTTCAACCCCGACAAGGGCTTCGGTTTCATCCAGCCCGATGACGGCGGTCAGGACGCTTTCGTTCATATCAGCGCCGTCGAGCGCGCCGGTCTGCGGACGCTCAAGGAAGGTCAGAAGATCTCCTATGAGCTCGTCCAGGACAAGCGCTCGGGCAAGATGTCGGCCGATCAGCTCAGCGCTGAGTGAGCCGGATTGCTGTCCGATTTGAGATACGCGCATCAGCGACCACGGATGTACTGGCGCCAGCGCAGTGCCTCGTAGGACAGCTCAGGAAGGGTCGGGATCAGCCCGGCCCTTTTTTATTTTTCACCACTGAAGGAGTTGGCATGCAGGTTCTCGTTCGCGACAACAATGTCGATCAGGCGCTGCGCGTGTTGAAGCGCAAGATGCAGCGTGAAGGCGTGTTTCGCGAGATGAAGCGGCGCTCAGCCTATGAGAAGCCGTCCGAGAGGCGCATGCGCGAGCGGGCCGATGCCATTCGCAGGGCTCGCAAGCTGGCCAGGAAGCAGGCTCAGCGCGAGGGGTTGATCGCGGCGCCCAAGCCCAAGCCCCGTCCCGCGCGGCCGGCGCGCCCGGCAGCCCTCACCACCAGCCCCGCAGCCAAGGAAGCCGTTTGACCTATAATCGCAATTATACCGACCGCCAGACCGATTCCGCCAACGCCAAGCTGGCCCTGCTCGCCAGGTTCAAGGCGCGGCCCGGAACGGACGATCCCCTGATGCAGCAGCGGCGGGCCGAACGTCTCGCCGTCGCCGAGGCGCGCGCTGCCCGTGAGCAGGCCAGACTGGAGGCGAAGCGCGAGGCCGAGCGTCTCCTGGCCGCCGCCGCCGCGGAGCGCGAGGCGCAGGAGCGCCTGGCGGAGCTCGCCCGCGAGGAGGAGCGCCTGGCGGATCTGGCCCGGGCCGAGGCGGAGCGCCCGCGCAAGGTGCTGCTCGAGGCCGTGCACTATGCGCAGCTTCGCGGCGCCGGCAGCCGCCGCCGCTGACGACGGACCGTTCCGCATTCGAAAAGCCGCCCCTCCGGCCGCGAGAGGAGAAGAGACCGATGTCGACGAAGCGCTTTCCAAGCGAGGAGGCGAGGCTGCGGGCGCAGGGCAAGGCCGAGAAGGCCGAGCAGCGGCGCCAGGACGCCGTCAACGCGCTGGCGGCCCATCAGGCCGAGCAGCAGGCCGTCGCGGAGAAGACGGCGCGGCTGAGGGCCTTGCGGCTGGCCAAGGAGGCCGCCGACGCCGAGGAAGCCGCGAAAAATCCGCCGCCGCCGAAGAAGGCGGCGAAGCCGCGCGTCAGGCGCGCCGCCGTCAGGCAGTGAACCAGCAAAAAGAAAGGCCGGCGCGAGCCGGCCTTTTTCGTTGGCAGCGGGACGGTTTCGCTCAGCGCGCCACGACCACCCGGGTGCCGACCTTGGCACGCTCGTAGAGATCGATCACATCCTCGTTCAGCATGCGGATGCAGCCGGAGGACACCGCCTGGCCGATCGTCTCCGGCTCGTTCGAGCCATGGATGCGGTAGAGGGTCGAGCCGAGATAGAGCGCGCGGGCGCCGAGCGGGTTCTCCGGGCCGCCGGGCATGAAGCGCGGCAGGTCGGGGCGACGCTTCAGCATCTGCGACGGCGGCGTCCAGCTCGGCCATTCGGCCTTGCGGGTGATCCGCTGGCTGCCGGTCCAGTCGAAGCCGGGGCGGCCGACGCCGACGCCGTAGCGGATCGCCTTGCCCTCGGGCAGGACGAAATAGAGGCGGCGCTCGCTGGTGTCGATCACGATCGTGCCGGGGCGATGAGCGCCGTTATAATCGACGACCTCGCGCGGGATGGTGGTCGCCTGTGCCTTGGCCGGGTCGGCGTACTGCACGAGCGGCCGGCGCGTCAGCGGGTCGATCTCGGCGAGGGCGCTGGTCGCGGTGCCGGCAAGGCACATGCTGGCAATAAGAGCCATACTGAAGAAACGGGTCATTTCTGCCTCGGGCGGACGGGTGTGGGGGCACGGGGAGAAAGGTGACGGAAAAACGTCAACAATTCCCCAAATCTCTGGCAGACACAGGGCTGCCTCGCAATCGGACCTTGATCACATCGCTGCGACCCCGCTCTGGTTTGCGCCTGGCGTTGCGGCGCTGCAACAGCCCCGCTCAGCCTTGGCTTGGCTGGCCTAGAACGCTTTTCGACCAGGTTGGGTTGCACGCGGTCATGCGCTGCGGCAAAGTGAACATTACGTTACGTCATATCGCCGGAGTCGGCGCATGGCGGCAATGCGGCGACTTCGTGGAACCGCGCGCTCGCGGCGGCGTTGAGCGGGTGTCGCCGGAAGCGACCCAGAGGCCTGCCATGACGTCGGATGACAGCGAGGAAGAGCGCATCGACCGGATTGCGCGCGCGCTCTGCCGTTCTGCACGCATCGACCCTGATTCCACGATTGACGAACGAACGCGCAGCCTGCTGCCGGAGGCCGCGCAGACCGCTGCGACCCGCTTGCCCGCCTGGGTGGCCTTTCGCGATTCGGCGCGTGCCTTTGCGGCGCGTTATCCGCGCGAGATCGTGCGCAGTCTGTGACGGCTTGTCCGATTGTCGTTAACGGACCGTTCTCCTAGCATGGCGGCGCGGATCAACTTGCGATTGCAAAATCGGTCGCAGTCTGGTCCGCTGCCAGTCCAGACCGGGAGTTTCGCCATGCAAGCGCGCGGACTCAATGCAGGACCGGAGGAACTTGCCGCCCTCGGGATCGCTTTCCACGAGGCATGGCAGCATGTCGGCCCGATCGATGGGCCGCTCGAGCGGGCTCATCGCGAATGGCTGGCGCGCCTGATCCTCGGCCTGCGCCGCTCCGGCCATGACGGCGACATCACCCTCGTCGCGATCGACCGCTTCATGGCGACGGCACCGATGGTCGAGTGGGCGGCGGCGCGGCCGGCGCGGGGGGGAAGGAGACCGTTAAGCGGTTCGTGCTGAGCTGGTCGGTGCAGCCCGTGGTGGAGTGGTCATGCCCGTGTCACAGCTCGTCTACCGGTCCACGCTTCGGGCCGGACGCATCGACTCGCCACTCGCGCTGCTCCGCGACATCCTGAAGGTCTCCGAGCGCAACAACCGCACCGTCGGGATCACCGGCTTCCTGGTCTTCGACGGCCAGACCTTCGCGCAGATCCTGGAAGGCGAGCCGGCCGATGTCGAGCGCACCTTCGCTCGCATCGCGCTGGACGAGCGCCACCGCGACGTCACGGTGGTTGCCTCGCAGGCCGTGCCGCAGCGCGATTTCGCCAGCTGGACGATGGGCGGCTGCCTGCGCCAGGGGCGCGACGCGGCGGCCTTCGAGCGCCATGGCATCGCAGGGCCCATCGACGCCTCGGTCTCAGGCCCGCAGATCGTCGCGCTCGCCAAGGAGCTGGTCGCCGCCCGCGCGACGGGGTGATTGCCGAATAAGGGAATGGTGGGCGGCACAGGGATCGAACCTGTGACCCCTCCCGTGTGAAGGGAGTGCTCTACCGCTGAGCTAGCCGCCCGGACCGCGCTGTTCCTAGTGGCGGGACCGCTCGCCGTCAAGAATGCTCCGCAACGGCCGCCTCCTTGGCGGTCAGCTGCCGGACTGCCTGCGGCAGCTCGCTGAAATGCTGGATCACCAGATCCGGCGCCAGCAGCTCGACCGGGACATCGGTATAGCCGAAGGGCACGCAGATCACCGGAATACCGGCCGCCCGGGCGGTGTTCACGTCAGTGCGTGAATCGCCGATCATCACCGCGCGCTGCGGATCGCCCCCGGCCTGGGCGATCGTATCCGTCAGATGGCGGGGGTCGGGCTTGAAATAGGGGAAGCTGTCGCGCCCCGCCACGGCGGCGAAACGCCCGCTCAACCCGAAATGGTCGAGAATCAGCCTGGTGTGCAGGATCGGCTTGTTGGTGCAGACCGCGAAGACGAAACCATCCGCCTCGAGCGCATCCAGTGCCTCGATCACGCCTTCGTGGATGAAGCTGCCGCCGGCCACGGCGCCGGCATAGATGTCGAGAAAGGAGCCGAACAGGCGCTCCAGCGTCGCGGCGTCCAGCGCCCGCCCGCTCACCTGGAAGCCGCGCACGATCAAGGCGCGGGCGCCGGCGCCGACCAGCTCGCGTGCCCGCTCGACCGGCAGCGCGTCCAGCCCCTCCTGCTCCAGGATGAGGTTGAGCGTGCGCATGATGTCCGGCGCGGTTTCGGCCAGCGTGCCGTCGAGGTCGAATACGGCGATCGGGGGCAGGGGCATCTCGGCGTCTCTCCAGGCGATCCTCGCGGCATAGGGGCTCGGCACCGCGCTTGGCAAGGGATGGGATCGGCCCTGCCGTGCCCATCCCGCGCATGGAGCGGGCCTGTCGCCTCATGCTAGCCTCGCTCGGCGTGCTAGACTGCCGCCGAATCGTCGGAAGCGCGCAGTATCGGAAGGAATCGGAGCGGTGACGAAGCTGTCGGGCGCAATCAGCAGCTATGTTGGCCGGGTCGTTCTGGCCGGCCTTGTCGGGCTGGCCGCCTCGCCGGCCATGGCCGCGCCGTTCGAATTCGCACCCGCGCCGCAGACCGATCTCAACCGCGTCTACCGCATCGACCGGGCGACCGGCGAGGTCGGGGCCTGCCAGTTCCAGCTGCGCGAGGGCGGCGTCGGCCTCACCGTCTGCTTCCCGGCCGGGGAGGGCGCCGGCCCGCAGCCGCCGAGCGACTATATCCTCGTGCCCTCGCGCCATGAGCGGGAGGGCGGCATCTTCCGCGCCAATGTCCGCACCGGCGAGCTCAGCGTCTGCTACGTCTTCGACGACAAGGTCGTGTGCACGCCGCAGGCCAAGTAGGCGCCTGGCGCGTCCCTTTTGCGCTCGGCAAGCGCTGAGCCCGCATGCTAGACCCCCGGCAACCCGTCCAACCCTCGCTGCCGGAGGCCCCCCATGCTCTCGCTCAACGATCCCACCCTGCTGCGCTCGCAATGCTATGTCGACGGCGCCTGGATCGGCGACGGCGTCGATGCGGTCGACAATCCTGCCACCGGCGAGGTGCTGGCCAAGGTGCCGCGTTTCGGCGCCGACGAGACCACAAAGGCGGTCGAGGCCGCCTCCCGCGCCTTCAAGCCCTGGGCGAAGAAGAGCGCCAAGGAGCGCTCGACGATCCTGCGCAAATGGTTCGAGCTGATCATGGCGAACCAGGAGGACCTGGCGCAGATCATGACCGCAGAGCAGGGCAAGCCGCTGAGCGAAGCGCGCGGCGAGGTCGCCTATGCCGCCTCCTTTGTCGAGTTCTACGCCGAGGAGGCCAAGCGCATCTATGGCGAGACCATTCCCTCGCCCTTCCCGAATTCGCGCATCATCGTGCAGAAGCAGCCGGTCGGCGTCTGCGCGGCGATCACGCCCTGGAACTTCCCGGCCGCGATGATCACCCGCAAATGCGCGCCCGGCCTGGCGGCGGGCTGCACCTTCGTGGTCAAGCCGGCCCCGGACACCCCGCTGACCGCGCTCGCCCTGGCCGAGCTCGCCGAGCGCGCCGGCTTCCCGAAGGGCGTGATCAACCTCGTCACCGGCGATGCGGTTGCGATCGGCGGCGTGATGACCAGCCACCCGGCCGTGCGCTTCGTCGGCTTCACCGGCTCGACCCCGGTCGGCAAGCTGCTGATGCAGCAGGCGGCCTCGACGGTGAAGAAGGTCGGGCTCGAGCTCGGCGGCAACGCCCCCTTCATCGTCTTCGACGATGCCGACCTCGATGCCGCCGTGCAGGGCGCGATCATCGCCAAATACCGCAATATGGGCCAGACCTGCGTCTGCACCAATCGTCTGCTGGTCCAGTCCGGCATCCACGACGATTTCGTCGAGAAGTTCGCCGGCGAGGTCGCCAAGATGAAGGTCGGCAACGGCGTCGAGGTCGGCGTCGTCCAGGGCCCGCTGATCAATGAGCGCGCGGTCGAGAAGGTCGAGCGCCATGTCGCCGATGCGCTCGCCAACGGCGCCAAGGTGATGGTCGGCGGCAAGCGCCATGCGCTGGGGCGCACCTTCTTCGAGCCGACGGTGATCGCAGGCGTCACCACCAAGATGCTGGTGACGCAGGAGGAGACCTTCGGCCCGGTGGCGCCGGTCTATCGCTTCGACAACGAGGAGGAGGCCGTCCGCCTCGCCAACGACACGCCCTTCGGCCTGGCCGCCTATTTCTACACCAAGGATCTCGGCCGCGCCTTCCGGGTCGCCGAGGAGCTGGAATACGGCATGGTCGGGATCAACTCGGCCATTCTCGGCACCGAGGTTGCGCCCTTCGGCGGCGTGAAGGAGTCCGGCCTCGGGCGCGAGGGTTCGCTCCACGGCATCGAGGAGTTCGTCGAGATCAAGTACATGCTGATGGGCGGGCTCGGCGCGTGAGCGAGGATCTGAAGAAGGCCGCTGCGCAGGCCGCGCTCGCTCTGGTCGAGCCCGGCATGCGGCTCGGCCTCGGCACCGGCTCGACGGCGAAACATTTCGTCGACGGGCTCGGCGCGCTGGTCGCGGACGGGCTCGAGGTGATCTGCGTCGCGACCTCGGAGGCGACGCAGGCGCAGGCGCTCGGCCTATCGATCCCGATGTCGACGCTCGACGAGACGCCCGAGCTCGACCTCACCATCGACGGCGCCGACGAGATCGACGGCGAGATGCGCCTGATCAAGGGCGGCGGTGCTGCCCTGCTGCGCGAGAAGATCGTCGCGGCCGCCTCGGCGCGGATGGTGGTGATCGCCGATGCCGGCAAGCAGGTCGAGACGCTCGGCCGCTTTCCGCTGCCGATCGAGGTGGTCCCCTTCGGCCTGGAGGCGACCCGCCGCGCCGTCGCGGCCGCGATCGCCGCCGCCGGGGCGAAGGGCGAGCTCGTCCTGCGCCGGCGGCCGGACGGCGCCACTCTCCTCACAGATGGCGGCCACTACATCCTCGATGCGCATCTCGGCGCCATCCCGGATGCGCCGGGGCTGGCGCTGGCGCTCAGCCAGGTGCCCGGCGTCGTCGAGCACGGCCTGTTCATCGGCCTCGCGACCGCCGCCTTCATCGCCGCGCCGGACGGGGTTCGCCGCATCGGCGACCCCGCCGCCCGCCGGCGCTGAGGCAAATCCGGTTTCCACATCGGCGCAAAGCAGGTTAAGAGCGCCCAACGAAACAAAGGGGTAACCGCATGATCCGTCACGCTTTGGCCGGCGCGCTTCTCTCGCTGGCGCTGTTCGCCGCGCCCGCGCTGGCGCAACAATCGCCGACGCCCGAGCATCTCAAGGCCGCGCGGGAGGTCGTGATCTCGTCGGGTCTCTCGCAGTCCTTCGATTCGATCTACACCGAATTCGTCGCCGGCGTGCGCCAGAACATCGGTTCGACCCGGCCGGAGCTGAAGAAGGACATGGACGAGGTCCTCTCCCAGCTGCGCGCCGAGGCCGATGCGCGGCGCGACGAGATCGTCGACACCTCCGCCCGCGTCTTCGCCAGCAAGATGAGCGAGGCCGATCTCAAGGAGGTCGCTGCCTTCTTCAACTCGCCGGTCGGCCAGCGCTACAACTCCTATCGCCCGCAGGTGATCGACGAGATCTTCACCCTGCTGCAGCCCTGGAGCACCGCGACCAGCAACCGGCTCTACGATCTCTTCAACGCCGAGATGCGCAAGCGCGGCCACCAGCTCTGAACCGGTGCGGGCCGCTCAGTTCACCGGCCCGCGCCTGCCGATATCCTCCATCAGCGGATCGCTCGGCGTGACGCCGGCGGAGCGGTTGACCATCACCGTCACCAGCCAGAGCAGCACCCCGATCCCGATCAGGATACCGGCGATCTGATACTGGACCGGATCGCGCCCGGTCCACGGACCGGCGAAGAAGGCGCAGGACAGCGCTCCGATCACCGGCAGCAGCGTGGGCGTCCGGAAATGCTCATGCGCGACCCTGTCCTTGCGCAGCACCAGCACCGCGACATTCACCACCGTGAAGACGCAGAGCAGCAGCAGCGCCGTGGTGCCGCCGAGCGCGGGGACCTCGCCCACGAAGGTGATCAGCGCGAAGGCGAGCAGCGTTGTGAAGCCGATCGCCACATAGGGCGAGCGCCGCGCCGGATGCACCTTGCCGAGCGCCGGCGGCAGCACGCGCTCGCGGCTCATCCCATAGACCAGCCGGCTCGCCATCAGCATGTTGATCAGCGCGCTGTTGGCGACGGCGAACATGGTGATGAAGCCGAAGATCCAGATCGGGAAGTTGGGCGCGCCGGCCTGCACCACCTTGAGCAGCGGCGTCTCGCCCTCGCCGAGCTGCTCGGGGGAGACCAGCGTGATCGCCGAGATCGAGACCAGCACATAGATCGCGCCGGTGATGACGAGGCCGGCGAGCAGGACCTTCGGGAAGATCCGCGTCGGCTCCTTGCATTCCTCGGCCATGTTGACCGAGTCCTCGAAGCCGACCATCGCGAAGAAGGCGAGTGTGGTGGCCGCGATCACCGGCCAGATCATGCCGCCGTCCGCCGAGGGCTTGAACTGCATGACCCGGGAGACGTCGCCCTGGCCGGCGCCGATCGCCCACAGCCCGACGAAGATCACGATCAGCAGCCCGGTCAGCTCGACGCAGGTCAGGATCACATTGGCCTTCACGCTCTCGCCGACGCCGCGGAAATTGATCGCAGCCACCAGCGCCATGAAGCCGAGGCCGATGAGGGTGATGCCGATGCCGCCCGACAGGCCCAGCCCGAAGGCGCTCGACAGATTGGCGGCGAAGGCGCGCGAGGCGGTGGAGGCCGAGGTGATGCCCGAGCACATCACCGCGAAGGCCACGATGAAGGTGATGAAGTGGATGCCGAAGGCCTTGTGCGCATAGAGCGCCGCGCCGGCGGCGCGCGGATATTTCGTCACCAGCTCGAGATAGCTGAAGGCGGTGACCATCGCGACGATGAAGGCGACCAGGAAGGGCAGCCAGACCACGCCGCCGACCTGCTTGGCGACCTGGCCGGTCAGCGCATAGATGCCTGTGCCGAGAATATCGCCGACGATGAAGAGCAGCAGCAGCCAGGGACCCATCACCCGGTGGAGGCTCGGCTCGGCGGCTTCGGCTTTCGGCAGGGCTGACGGAGACAAGGTCGCGTCGGTCATCGGTTCGTCCTCGCTCGGGCCGCGCGGGCCGGTGAAGGAGAGAACACATTCGCGCCACAACTGTTCGCGCGCAATGGGCCGCGCACGGCTTCGGACCGCTCGGTCGATATCGGAGCCCGTGACTGGAATGCCGCCGAAGCTGAGTCCTAATCCTCCGCTGCCTTGAAGCGGTTCAACCCTCTCATCACGAAGGGCGCGACCAGCGCGATGAAGGCGATGCCGAGCAGGGTCGCCGAGCCCGGATTCTCCAGCAGGATCATCGGATCGCCGAGGCTGATCTGCAGCGCCCGGCGCAGCTGCGCCTCCGCCATCGGCCCGAGGATCAGCCCGACCACCATCGGCGCCACCGGATAGTCGTAGCGCCGCATCAGATAGCCGAGATAGCCGAAGCCGAAGAGGAGGCCGAGCTCGACCGGCGACGGATTCACCGCCAGCGTGCCCATGGTCGCGAAGACCAGGATGCCGGCATAGAGCCAGGGCTGCGGGATCGCCAGCAGCCGGACCCAGACGCCGATCAGCGGCAGGTTCAGGATCACCAGCATCACATTGGCGACGAACAGCGAGGCGACGAGGCCCCAGACCAGATCGGGCTTCTCGGCGAACAGCAGCGGGCCGGGATTGAGCCCGTATTGCTGGAAACCGGCCAGCATGATCGCCGCCGTCGCCGAGGTCGGCAGGCCGAGCGTCAGCAGCGGCACCAGCACGCCGGCCGCGGCGGCATTGTTGGCCGCCTCCGGCCCGGCTACGCCCTCGATGGCGCCCTTGCCGAACTCGTCCGGATATTTGCAGAGCTTCTTCTCGGTCGAATAGCTCAGGAAGGTCGGCACCTCCGCCCCGCCCGCCGGCAGGGCGCCGATCGGGAAGCCATAGGCGGTGCCGCGCAGCCACGGCGCCCAGGAGCGCTTCCAGTCCTGCCTGGTCATCCAGAGCGAGCCCTTGATCGGGATGATCTCCTCCGGCTCGCGCCAGCGCTTGGAGGCGACATAGAGCGCTTCGCCCACCGCGAACAGGCCGACCGCCAGCGTCGTCACCTCGATGCCGTTGAGCAGCTCGGGGATGCCGAAGGTCAGGCGCGCCTGGCCGGTCAGCTTGTCGATGCCGATCAGGCCGAGCGTCATCCCGAGGAACAGGCTGGTCAGCCCGCGCAGCGGCGAATCGCCGAAGGTCGCCGACACGGTGACGAAGGCCAGCACCATCAGCGCGAAATAATCCCAGGGACCGAACTGGATCGCCAGATTGACCAGCCAGGGCGCCAGGAAGGCGAGGCCGATCGTGGCGATCAGCCCGGCGACGAAGGAGCCGATCGCCGCCGTCGCCAGCGCCGGCCCGCCGCGCCCGGCCTTGGCCATTTTCGAGCCTTCCAGCGCGGTTGCGAGCGAGGCGCTCTCGCCGGGCGCGTTCAGCAGGATCGCCGTGGTCGAGCCGCCATACATGCCACCGTAATAGATGCCGGCGAACATGATCAGCGAGCCGCCGGGATCGAGCTTGAAGGTCACCGGCAGCAGCAGCGCGACGGTCAGGGCCGGCCCGATGCCGGGCAGCACGCCGACCGCGGTGCCGAGGAAGACGCCGATCAGGCAGAACAGCAGCTTCGAGGGTTCGAGCGCGACGGTGAAGCCGTTGGCGAGGGCGAGCAGGGTATCCATCGGTTGTCCTCCTCAGCCCAGCAGCCGCTCGAGCGGCCCGGCCGGCAGCGCCAGCGTCAGCAGCTTGAGGAAGACCAGATAGATCACGGTGCCGAGCACCGCGCCGATGACGATGTCGACGGGCAGCGCATCGCGTCCGAAACCGCGCGCCGTGCAGGCGAAGAGGATCGTGGTCGCCAGGATGAAGCCGCCGCCGAGCGCGATGCAGGCGATCAGCGCGACGAGGCCGCCGCCGATCCAGAGCAGGGCGCGGTCATCCGCGACCTCCGGCACCGGCAGCCCGTCCTTGAAGGCGACGAGGAGATGCGCCAGCCCGAGCACGACCAGCCCCGCGCAGACGACATAGGGCATCGCGGTCGGCCCGACGCCGTAATTGGAGGTGATCGTCTGGCGCGAGGCGTCGAAGGCGATCACCGCGGCCGCGGCCAGGAGCAGGAGGCCGACGACGATGGCCGGCCGGTCGAAGGAGCGTTGCATGGGCTTGGCCTCGGCGCGCGTGGCGGTAGAGCATCGGGCCGAAAAGTGGAAACCGGTTTTCGGAGGATCCGATGCTTGAACAAGGAGCGGAACGGCCGCGGCGAGATGCGATTGTTCTCGCACCTCGCCGCGGACCCGTCTCGCGCTCGGTTACTTCACCAGGCCGACATCCTTCATGACCTTCTCGACGCGCGCCGTCTCGGTCTTGAGGAAGCTGGTGAATTCGGCGCTGCCGAGATAGGCGTCGTCCCAGCCGCGCGCCTTGAGGATCTCGGCCCATTCCTTCGACTTGGCCATCTTCTCGATCGCGCCGGAGAGCTCCTTGGTCTGCGCCTCGCTGAGCCCGGGAGGCGCCACGACGGAGCGCCAGTTCAGCAGCTCGAGATCGACGCCGCCTTCCTTGAGGGTCGGCGCATCCGGGGCGTTGGCCAGGCGCTTGCTGGCGCTGACGCCGATCACCCTGAGCTTGCCCGCCTTGATCTGCCCCTCGAACTCGCCATAGCCGGAGATGCCTGCGGTGACGCGCCCGCCCAGCATGGCCGCGAGAGCCTCGCCGCCGCCCGAGAACGGGATGTAGTTGATCTTCTTCGGGTCGCCGCCGGCGGCCTCGGCGAAGAGCGCAGCCAGGATATGGTCGGCGCCGCCGGCCGAGCCGCCGGCCCAGGTCACCTTGGCCGGATCGGCCTTGACCCGCTCGGCCAGATCCTTGGCCGTCTTGAGCGGCGAATCCGCCGGCACGACGATGACCAGCGCCTCGGCGGTCAGCCGGGCGATCGGCGTCGTCTGCGTCAGGTTGACGGGCGATTTGTTGAGCAGGATCGCGCCCACCATGACGAAGCCGTTGACCATCAGCTGGTTGCCGTCGCCCTTGGCGTTGATCAGCTGGGCGAGGCCGATCGTGCCGCCCGCGCCGGTGACATTGGTCACCTGCACGCCCTTGGCGATGCCGGCCGAGGTGAGCGCCTGCTGCATCGAGCGGGCGGTGCCGTCCCAGCCGCCGCCGGGCGCGGCCGGGGCCATGATCTTGAGTTCGAGCTGGGCAAAGGCGGCCGTGGTGAGGCCGGCGAAGGCGATGGCGGTGACGGCGCCGCGCCTGAACAGTGATGACAGCATGATGGACCTCCCGATGGCGGATTCCCGCAGTTGTGACGCATGCCTGTGACACTCGGTCGCCCGATCCGTCAATTGCGCCGGGATGCGCGATCCCAAGTCAAGGTCTTTTCACCTTGCGTCAACCTGGTGCCGCGGCTTCGGCCGCCCGCGCCGAAGGCAGGGCTCTAGGCGAGCCGGCCGGGATCGCGTAAGGCGCTGCCCTATGAGCACCGTCGCCGCGCCCCCCGCAGCCTCCAGGGCCGGAGGCCCAGCCTTCGTCCTGTCCTGCGCGCTGCTTGCCGCGCTGCCGCTCGTCATGTGGGTGGCGAATCGCTCGGCCCCGCTGGTGCTGACGCTGGCGGCGCTCGCGATGCTGGCGGAGACGGCGCGCACCGGCCGGCTCGCGGCGCTGGCCGGCCGCATCGGCGCTGCGCTGCGCAGCCCCGCCGGTCTCGCCGGCTCTGCCTTTCTGGCCTGGGCCTTGCTGTCGGTCGCCTGGAGCCACCGATTCGGCCCCGGCCTCGCGATGTGGGGCGAGCTCGCTTTGTCCATCGCGGCGGGCTTCGTGCTGGCGCTGGCCTGGCCCGGCCGCGCGCCGGTTTGGGCCTGGCGCGCGCTCGGCCTGGCGCTCGTCGCCGCGGGCCTGCTCACCATTTTCGAGATGTCGGTCGGCCTCGGCCACCGCGCGCTAATCGGCCAGAACACCTATAGCTTCGCCCTGAATCGCCCGACGCTGACCTGCCTCCTCCTGGCGGTGCCGGCCGCCCATGCGCTCTGGCGCGGCACGCTGGGCGACAGGCTGCTGGCCGGGCTGATCCTCCTCGCCGTCGCGGCCGCCGTGCTCTCCTCCGAGAGCGGCGCCAGCAAGCTCGGCCTGCTCGTCCTCGCGCTCGCCTGGCCGGCGGCGCGGCTGCTGCCGCGCCTGGCGCTCGGGCTTCTCGCCGCCGGCATGGCCGCCGCCATCCTGATCGCGCCCTGGCAGGGGCAGCTCTCCGACACCGCCCTGCCGGGTGCCGTCCATGAGGAACTCGCCGATTCCCATTCGCGTGACCGCGTCGACATCTGGCTGAGCTTCGGCGAGGCGATCCGGGCCCGCCCTCTGGCCGGCTCAGGCTTCGGCTCCTCCGCGGCGTTGGGCAGCCATCCCGTCGCCCGCGAGGTCTCGCCCGAGCGCCGCCTGCTGCTCGATGTCGGCCATCCTCATGCGGTGACGGTCCAGCTCTGGTCCGATACCGGGTTCGTGGGCGCCGTGCTGGCACTGGCGGCGATGCTGGCGGGCCTCGCCGGCCTGCGCCATCTGCCGGCGAGCGAGCTCGCGCCACGCCTTGCCCTCGTCGCGGCGGCCTTCGCGGTCGCATCGATCGGCCATGGCGCCTGGCAGGGCTGGTGGTGGGCGGCGCTCGGCGCTGCGGCCGTCTGGTTTGCTGCGGGCGCGCCCGCATTCGAGGCTGGAGATCGATCATGAGCGAATACGATGTCGACCTGTTCGTGATCGGCGCCGGTTCCGGCGGCACCCGCGCGGCCCGCATCGCGGCCGGGCACGGCGCCCGCGTGATGATCGCCGAGGAGGATCGCATCGGCGGCACTTGCGTCATCCGCGGCTGCGTGCCGAAGAAGCTGTTCGTCTATGCCAGTCGCTTCGCCGACGAGTTCGAGGACGCGGCCGCCTTCGGCTGGACGCTCGGCCAGCCCCAATTCGACTGGCCGACCCTGCGCGATGCCGTTGCCGGCGAGGTGACACGGCTGTCCGGCCTCTACCGCAAGGGGCTGGAAGCGGCGCTGGTCGAGATCCGCGAGGAGCGGGCCACCGTCGCCGGCCCCCATGAGGTGCGCCTGCAGGCGAGTGGCCGCACGGTCACCGCCCGCCATATCCTGGTCGCGACCGGCGGCTGGCCGGCCTTCGATCCGCCGATCCCCGGTGGCGAGCTCGGCATCTCTTCCAACGAGATCTTCCACCTGCCGAGCCTGCCCAAGCGCCTGCTCGTGGTTGGCGGCGGCTATATCGCGCTGGAATTCGCCAGCCTGTTCGCACGGCTCGGCGTCGCTGTCACGCTGCTGCATCGCGGCGACAATGTCCTGCGCGGCTTCGACGAGGATCTGCGCACGAGGCTGCGCGAGGCACTCGGCCATGCCGGCATCGCGCTGCGGCTCGGCTGCACCATCGACCGGATCGAGCTTCTGCCCGACGGCACCCGCCGCGCCCACTGCGCCCATGGCGATCCGATCGACGCCGATGTCATTCTCGTCGCCACCGGCCGGCGCCCCAACACCAAGGGGCTCGGCCTGGAGGAGGCCGGCGTCAAGCTCGGCCCCGCGGGCCAGGTCATGGTCGATGCCGGCTCGATCTCCAGCGTGCCCTCGATCGCGGCGGTGGGCGACGTCACCAACCGGGTCAACCTGACGCCGGTCGCGATCCGCGAGGGCCACGCCTTCGCCGATACGGCCTTCGGCAACAAGCCGTGGACTGTCGATCACACGCTGATCGCCTCGGCCGTCTTCACCACGCCGGAGCTCGGCACGGTCGGCCTCACGGAGCAGCAGGCGATGGCGACCGGCCGCGAGCTGCGCATCTTCGAGACCGGCTTCAGGCCGATGAAGGCGACGATCTCCGGCCGCAACGAGCGCATCTACATGAAGCTCGTGGTCGATGCCGAGACCGACCGGGTGCTCGGCGTCCACATCCTCGGCCATGACGCCGGCGAGATCATCCAGGCGGTCGCCATCGCCGTGACCATGGGCGCGACCAAGGCCGATTTCGACCGCACCATCGCCCTGCACCCGAGCGCGGCGGAGGAGCTGGTGACGATGCGCACGCCGCGGAAGAGCGCGCTCTGAGCGGGGAGGGGGGCAGCAGGTTGCCGGCGCGCCGCCACGCGCCTAGGTTCTAGAACCGGAAGCCGGCATTCTAGAACGGAACCTGCAATGGGACTGAGCATCAAGAACGATGCGGTCGAGGCTCTGGCGCGGGACCTCGCCCGCCGCCACGGCACAGGCGTGACCGAGATCATCCATCGCGCCCTGGTGGAGAAGGCCGAGCGCGAGAGCAAGGAGCCGACGCTCCGGGAAAAGCTGGCGCCGTTGCGGGACAAGCTCCGCGCGCTCCCCGACCGCGGGCCGATCCCGGATCGCGCCTTCTATGACGAGCTGAGCGGCGAGAAGAGGTGATCGCGCTCGACGCATCCGCGATTGTCGCGATCATGATCGAAGAGCCTGACGCCGAGGACCTCGTCGCGAGGCTGGAGCGCTATCCCGGCCCGCGTTACGCCTCCACCGTGACGATCTGGGAGGCGGCTTGCGCGGTTGCCCGGCGCAAGGCGATCCCGCGCGATGCGGGATTGGTCCTGGTCCGCGAGTTCCTGATGGCCGGCGACATCGAGCCGCTCGCTCCGGACATGGCGATCACTGCGCTCGCGGTCGAGGCCGCACAGCGCTATGGCGCGGGTGCCGGCTATCCCGGCATCCTCGATCTCGGCGACTGCTTCTCCTATGCGACGGCGCGGCACCTGCGTGCGCCGCTGCTGTTCAAGGGCGAGGATTTCGGCCGCACCGACATCGCGGCAGCCTGAGCCGGTGAGGACGTCAGCGACCTGAATCACCGTCTGAATTGCCTGAATCGGAACCTCAACTTGTCGAATCGGGACCTGAGCCGGCGCGGCCAAGCCGCTGGCGCGATTCACCTATCCGAGCCTGCGGCGACGCCTGCGCTTCAGAGGTGCCTGCCGTAACGGTGGTCAGGCGGGCTCCTTGGGTGTATAGCCCGCCCTTCGCGCAAGACGAGGTTGACCCAGGCGCGACGCGTGAACTCTAGGAGCAAGACCAATGTCCGAGCGGTGGACGCCCGATAGCTGGAGGGCCAAGCCCGTCCAGCAGATGCCGGATTATCCGGATCAGGCAGCCTTGAAGGCGGTGGAGCAGCAGCTCGCCGGCTTTCCGCCGCTGGTTTTTGCAGGCGAGGCGCGCAAGCTCAAACGGGCGTTGAGCAAGGTCGCGGCCGGCGAGGCTTTCCTGCTGCAGGGCGGCGACTGCGCCGAGAGCTTCGGCGAGCATTCCGCCGACAACATCCGCGATTTCTTCCGGCTGTTCCTGCAGATGGCGGTGGTGCTGACCTTCGCCGGCGGCTCGCCGGTGGTGAAGGTAGGGCGCATCGCCGGCCAGTTCGCCAAGCCGCGCTCGGCCCCGAACGAAAAGATCGGCGATGTCGAGCTGCCGAGCTACAAGGGCGACATCGTCAACGATTACGCCTTCACCCCGGAGGCGCGCATCCCCGATCCGCGCCGCCAGCTCGAGGCCTATCGCCAATCGGCGGCGACGCTCAACCTGCTGCGCGCCTTCGCCACCGGCGGCTATGCCAATCTCGACAATGCCCATCGCTGGATGCTCGGCTTCGTCAAGGATTCGCCGCAGTCGCATCGCTACCAGGAGCTCGGCGACCGCATCACCGAGTCGCTCGACTTCATGCGCGCCATCGGCATCGATCCGGAGGCGCATCCGGAGACGCGCACCACCGAGTTCTACACCAGCCATGAGGCGCTGCTGCTCGGCTACGAGCAGGCGATGACCCGCGTCGATTCGACGACCGGCGACTGGTACGCCACCTCCGGCCACATGGTCTGGATCGGCGATCGCACCCGCCAGCTCGACCATGCCCATGTCGAGTTCTTCCGCGGCATCAAGAACCCGATCGGCCTGAAATGCGGTCCGTCGCTGAAGCCGGACGAGCTGCTCAGGCTGATCGAGGCGCTCGATCCGCAGAACCAGGCCGGCCGTCTCGTCCTGATCGGCCGCTTCGGCGCCGACAAGGTCTTCGACCATCTGCCGGCCCTGGTGCGCGCCACCAAGCGGGAAGGGCGCAATGTCGTCTGGTCCTGCGACCCGATGCACGGCAACACGGTCAAGGCGGCGAGCGGCTACAAGACCCGGCCCTTCGACCTGATCCTGACCGAGGTGAAGAACTTCTTCGCCGTCCATCAGGCGGAAGGGACGCATGCCGGCGGCCTGCATCTCGAGATGACCGGCAAGAACGTCACCGAATGCACCGGCGGCGCCCGCGGCATGACCGATGCCGACCTCAACGACCGCTACCACACCGTCTGCGACCCGCGCCTCAACGCGGAGCAGGCGCTGGAGCTCGCCTTCCTGGTCGCCGAGCTGGTCAAGCGCGAGCGCGCCGGCCGCGAGCGGCCGGAGGTCGAGGCGGCCGAGTAACGACGCGATCGACGGGCGGCTTTCATCCGCCCGTCATCTTGCTTGCCTTTAGTCCGCGGCGCGCATGACGCAAGGTTCGCCGTAGGAGATGGCAAGATGAAGTTCGGTTTGGTTGCGGCGCTCGCCGCCCCGTTCGCCGCCACGCCCCTGCTGGCGCAGGACGCCGCCAAGAAGCCGGCGGCGCCTGCCGCAGGATTCACCGAGGTGGCGCGGTTCAAGTCGCCGGCGGCGCGCCAGGGCGTCGCCGTCGACGCCGGCCATGTCTACGCCATCTCCGATCGCGCCATCGCCAAGCACGACAAGGCCACCGGCGCGCTGGTCAAGGAGTGGAAGGGCGCGCAGGACGGCCCGATCATCCATCTCGACAGCGGCGCGGTGATCGACGGCAAGCTCTATGCGGCGCATTCGAACTACCCGGCCTCGCCGATGACCAGCTCGGTCGAGATCTGGGACGCGCAGACCCTGGAGCATGTCGGCTCGCACAGTTTCGGCATCCTGCTCGGCTCCCTCACCTGGCTCGACCGGCATGACGGCGCCTGGTGGGGCGTCTTCGCCAATTACAGCCGCGTCTTCGGCCAGAGCCAGCAGCCCTATGGCAACTCCTATTGGACGACGCTGGTGAAGTTCGACGATGCCTGGAAGCCGGTGCAGGGCTGGACCTTCCCGGCCTCGGTGATCAAGCGCGCCGAGCCGATGAGCATGTCCGGCGGCAGCTGGGGCAAGGACGGGCTGCTCTACGCCACCGGCCACGACCACAAGGAGACCTACGCGCTGCGCATCCCCAAGATGGGCTCGGTGCTCGAGCTGGTCGCGACCTATCCGATCGAGGCCGAAGGGCAGGGCATCGCCTGGGACCGCAGCGGCGAGGGCACGACGCTGTGGATGATCAGCCGCTCGAAATCCGAGCTGATCGGCCAGCGCTTCGCGCGCTGAGCCGGGCGTTCAGAACTTCAGGCCGGCGGCGAAGCGGGCGGTGTTGACCGTCACCGTGGTGCCTTCGACTTCGGCGAAGCGCACGAGCTGGTATTCGCCGCGCAGGAAGAGATTGTCGGTCACGGCCCAGTCGAGGCCGAGGCCGGCGCTCAGGCCGAAGCTGTAGACGTTCTTCTTGGCGCCGCCGACGGTTTGCGGAAACCCGGCTACTTGTGCGGAGGTCTCAGTGGGCAGGCCGGGATTGAAGAGGAAACGATTGTCGACATAGGCGACAGAGCTCGTGTTCAGCCGTCCCACAGCGGCGCCGACCGTCGCGTAAGGCATGATTCGTCCATACGCCCAGCCCATGCGCAAACGGGCTGTTGCATAATCGTTTAGCTTCGCGCCTTGCTCGGCGGATACTGTGATACCCCGCGTCGATCCGTCTGAGAGATTAACGCGCCGTGCGATCGGTGGCTCAACGATGCTATAAGAATGGGAGCTTCGGGTATAGTCAGCCTCGAAGCCGAGCATGACGTCGCCGAAGAGCACATTATAGCCGGTAAATCCGAAGAACGTGGCGCCGCTATCGTGCTTTTCCGGTATGTCACTGAGCCAGGAGCCGGGGTCGGCTTCTGCGCCAGTGATGCTGTTTCTGAAGGGGTAGTTGACCAGATCTGCCAACCCCTCGCCGGATTTGAACTTGGTGTCGCTGACACCGGCGCCGCCGCCGAAATAGAAGCCGGACCAGTTGATCTGGTCGGAGACGAAGGTCGGCGCCTCGACCGGGCCCTCGATCTGCGAACCGCGGAGATAGTCCGCGGCGGCGGCCGCCTGCGGCAGCCCCAGCGCACAGCCGATCAGCAAGGCGGAGGCGGCGAACGAACCAGCACGCATCGCGTGTCTCTCCCAACGAGGGCCGATGCTTGGGTTGTGGCGGCCCGGAGACGATTCATGACGCGTTAAGCCTAATGCCCGGTTAACGGAGCGACCTGACCTTGCGGCGTCTCCGGCCGGCCTCGGCTGAACCCGTTGCCGCCCTTTCGCCACCGGGCTACACCCTGAGCATGACCGCGACATCCCTTCGCCTGGCGCTCGCCCAGCTCAATCCGATCGTCGGCGATGTCGCCGGCAATGCCGACATGGTGCGTGCCGCCAGGCGGCGCGCCGCCGATGCGCAGGCCGATCTGGTGATGTTTCCGGAGCTCTTCCTCTCGGCCTACCCGCCGGAGGATCTGGTGCTGAAGCCGGCCTTCCAGGACGCCTGCCGCAAGGCCTGCGAGGAGCTGGCGCGCGAGACCGCCGATGGCGGCCCGGCCATCCTGCTCGGCCTGCCCTGGCTGGAGGACGGCAAGCTCTACAATGCCTATGCCCTGCTCGATGGCGGCATGATCCAGTCGGTGCGCTTCAAGGTCGATCTGCCCAATTACGGGGTCTTCGACGAGAAGCGCGTCTTCGAGCCGGGGCCGCTGCCGGGACCGGTGGTGTTTCGCAACCAGGTCCGGCTCGGCATACCGGTCTGCGAGGACATCTGGGACGAGGATGTCGTCGAATGCATCGCCGAGACCGGCGGCGAGATCCTTTTGGTGCCGAACGGCTCGCCCTTCCGGCGCGGCGTCATCGAGGAACGGCTGAACGTCGCCGTCGCCCGCATCGTCGAGAGCGGCCTGCCGCTGGTCTATCTCAACCAGCTCGGCGGCCAGGACGAGCTGGTCTTCGAGGGCGCCTCCTTCGTCCTCAATGCCGACCGCAGCGTCGCCCTGCAGATGCCCGCCTTCCGCGAGGAGATCGCCATCACCCAGTGGCGGCGCGGTCCCGAAGGCTGGCACTGCGAGCAGGGAGAGATCGCCCCGCTCGAGAGCGGCGACGAGGCCGATTACGCCGCCTGCGTGCTCGGCCTGCGCGATTATGTCGAGAAGAACCGCTTCCCGGGCGTGGTGCTCGGCCTCTCCGGCGGCATCGATTCCGCGCTTTGCGCGGCGATGGCGGTCGATGCGCTCGGCGCCGATCGCGTGCGCTGCGTGATGATGCCCTATCGCTTCACCTCGCAGGAGAGCCTCACCGACGCCAAGGCCTGCGCCGACGCCCTCGGCGTCCGCTACGAGATCGTCCCGATCGCGGAGCCGGTCGAGGGATTCGAGCACGCTCTGGCCGAGCTTTTCGCCGGCACCAATCGCGGCATCACCGAGGAGAATCTGCAGAGCCGGGTGCGCGGCACGCTGCTGATGTCGATCTCCAACAAGTTCGGGCCGATGGTGGTGACCACCGGCAACAAGTCGGAGATGTCGGCCGGCTACGCCACCCTCTATGGCGACATGAATGGCGGCTTCAACCCGATCAAGGACCTCTACAAGACCGAAGTTTTCCGGCTCTGCGAGCTGCGCAACCGCTGGAAGCCGCAGGGCGCGCTCGGCCCCGACGGGGAGGTCATCCCACGCAACATCATCGTCAAGCCGCCGAGCGCCGAGCTGCGCGAGAACCAGAAGGACCAGGATTCGCTGCCGCCCTATGAGGTGCTCGACGAGATCCTCGCCTGCCTGATCGAGCACGAGATGCGGCTCGCCGATATCGTCGCGCGCGGGCACGAGCTGGAGACCGTCAAGAAGGTCGAGCGCCTGCTCTATCTGGCCGAGTACAAGCGCCGGCAGGCGGCGCCCGGCGTCAAGGTCACCCGCAAGAATTTCGGGCGTGACCGGCGCTATCCGATCGTCAACCGCTTCCGCGATCCCGGCGAGCCGGCCCACCAGCCCGACCAGGCGCTGGTCAAGGGCATCGGCAGGGCCGGCGGCGAGAGCATCGACTTCTGAGCACAGCGAGCGTCAGTGCGTCGGCACCGGCGCTGCCTGCTCGTCGCGATGGCGCCCGAAGCGCTCGACCATGGTCGCGCTGGCCTCGTTGAGGCCGATGATGGCGACCTCCGCTCCTGCCCGGCGCAGGCGCAGCACCGCCTTGTCGAGCGCGCCGATCGCGGTGATGTCCCAGAAATGCGCTTGGCTGAGATCGATCACGACCTTCGCCGGCACCTGAGCGAAATCGAAGCCGCGCAGGAAGCTCTCGGTCGAGGCGAAGAAGATCTGGCCGCGCACCAGATAGCGCAGGCCGTCCTCGCCCTCGACGCGGCTGACTGAGACCAGCCGCGCCACCTTGCCGGCGAAGAACACGCCGGAGAGCAGCACGCCGACGATCACTCCCTTGGCGAGGTCATGCGTCGCCACCGTGGTGATGACCGTGGCTAGCATGACGATCGAGGAGGGCAGCGGGTTGCGGCGCAGGTCGAGGATCGAGCGCCAGGAGAAGGTGCCGATGGAAACCATGATCATCACCGCCACCAGCGCCGCCATCGGGATGATCCGGACGAGGTCGTCGAGCACCAGGATCAGGAAGAGCAGGAAGGCGCCGGCCACGAAGGTCGAGAGCCGCCCGCGCCCGCCGGAGGAGACGTTGATGACCGACTGCCCGATCATCGCGCAGCCGCCCATGCCGCCGATCAGCGCCGAGGCGATGTTGCTGGCGCCCTGGCCGTAGCATTCGCGGTTCTTGTTGCTGCCGGTCTCGGTCATGTCGTCGACGATCTGGGCCGTCAGCAGCGATTCGAGCAGGCCCACCGCGGCGAGCGCCAGCGAATAGGGGAAGATGATCGCCAGCGTCTCCAGCGTGAGCGGCACCTGCGGCAGCGCGAAGACCGGCAGCGTCGACGGCAATTCGCCGAGATCGCCGACACGACGCAGATCGAGCCCGAACCACCAGGCGATCAGCGTCAGCACGCCGATCGCCACCAGCGGCGAGGGGATCGTCTTCGTGAGGCGGGGAAAGAGGTAGATGATCGCCAGCCCCGCGGCGATCATCGCATAGGTTAGGCTCAGCACGCCGATCAGCTCGGGCAGCTGCGCCATGAAGATCAGGATCGCCAGGGCGTTGACGAAGCCGGTGATCACCGAGCGCGAGACGAAGCTCATCAGCCGCCCCAGCTTCAGCGCGCCGGCGGCGATCTGGAGCAGGCCCATCAGGATGGTGGCGGCGAACAGATATTGCAGCCCGTGCTGCTTCACCAGCGTCACCATCAGCACCGCCGTGGCGGCGGTGGCGGCGGAGATCATGCCCGGGCGCCCGCCCAGCACGGCCGAGACGCAGGCGATCGCGAAGGAGGCGTAGAGCCCGACCTTGGGGTCGACCCCGGCGATGACCGAGAAGCCGATCGCCTCGGGGATCAGCGCCAGCGCGACGACGATGCCGGACAAAATGTCGGCGCGAATGTTCGAGAACCACTCGCGGCGGTAGGAGGAGAGCTTTGTCATGGGAATCCGCAATAGACGGGCCGCGCCCGTGATGGCGGGCGGCGTGCCGGGTATCTTGTTGCGTGGTCCGGCGGGTCGGCGGCCGGAAGAGCCACCCGGGATTTCACCGGGTCCGAGCGAGTGGCCTCGACCTAGCGCAGCTTGATATTGCGGCGCAACAGAAAACCGAGCGCCTCAGAGCCAGAAGCCGCCGATCTGGTTGGCACTGGGGTTGGCGAGGCAGGCGGTCATCCGGTCGAGCCAGATTCGCTGGTAGCGCGCATTGAGCCCGTGCTGGGTGTCGATGTCGTAGCGCCGCTGGATCAGCGCGACGCGCCGGCCGAGATGCAGGTCGACCAGCCTGCGGAAGGTCTGGATCAGCGCCGCCATGCTGGGAGCCCGCGCAATGGTGAGCTGATGGGCGAGCGCCCGGGCTGCGACGAAACCGACATCGTAGTGAAACTGCTCATGCGCCAGCAGCGCCGGCGTCAGCGTCGCGCCGATGCGCAGCTTGGCGTCCGGCGCGATGATGATCTCGTTGGGGATACCCATCGCGTATTGGGTGCCGGTGATGCGGGCGCCGCGGTCTGGAATATCGAAGGAGAAGGCGGTGTAGGCGTCCTGGACCGTCCCGTCCGCCGGGTCCATCACCACCGGCAGCCGGACGAAGTCGCCGATCCTGAGGCGGGTGATGCTGCGCGTCGCCGTGACCACGACATCGGCCGGGGCTGGATTGCTGGCGAGCGACTGGAAGGTCTGGCCGCCGGGATCGACCCGGGCATCAGGCTGGGCCATGTTGAGGACCACCTGCTGATAGCGGCGGATCGCGCCGCGGGTCAGCGGTCCGCAGATGCCGTCGACCTCCAGCAGATCGATGCGCAGCGTGCCGGCATGCGGATTGATCATCGCCTGGATCAGGCGCGTATCGGGAATCGTGTTGGTGCCGCCCAGACCGACTGAAGCCGTGATGCTCATCTTCGCCTCCAAGCGCACTGCATCGACGATAGGCCCGCGCCGCATCCTTGCGGTGCTTTGATCAATTGTCGAACGCGGCGATCGTCGGCGCGCTTGCTCTTGCGCCCATCCCGCGCGACAAGCGCCGGCCATGACCGCTCCCTTCGTCCGCACCGCCCCGTCGCCGACCGGCCATCTGCATATCGGCAACGCCCGCTCGATCATGTTCAACTGGCTCTTTGCCAAGCGGCATGGCGGGCGTTTCCTGCTGCGCTATGACGACACCGATCTCGCGCGGTCGAAGCCGGAATATGCCGAGGCGATCGCGGAGGATCTGGCCTGGCTCGGCGTGATCCCGGATGTGAGCGTCAAGCAGTCGGAGCGGATCGCGCTCTATGACGCCGCCGCCGCGTCGCTGCGCGCCGTCGGCCGTCTCTATCCCTGCTATGAAAGCGCCGATGAGCTCGATCGCCGCCGCAAGCGCCAGCTCGCGCGCGGCCTGCCGCCGGTCTACGACCGCGCCGGCCTCAAGCTGAGCGCAGAGGAGCGCGCGGCGCTGGAAGCGCAGGGCCGCAAGCCGCATTGGCGCTTCAAGCTGGATTGGGAGGAGGTCGGCTGGACCGATCTGGTCCGCGGCCCCTCGCATGTCGACTGCGCCTCGCTGTCCGATCCCGTGCTGGTGCGCGAGGACGGCAGCTATCCCTATACGCTGCCTTCGGTGGTCGACGATCTCGATATCGGCATCACCCACGTCATCCGCGGCGAGGATCACGTCACCAACACGGCCGTGCAGATCCAGATCATGCAGGCGCTCGGCGGCACGCTTCCCGCCTTCGGCCATCACAACCTCCTGACCACGGCGAGCGGGGAGGGACTGTCGAAGCGCCTCGGCCATCTCTCGCTGCGGGGCTTACGCGAATCCGGGATCGAGGCGCTGGCGGTCGCGGCGCTGGCGGTCCTGGTCGGCACCTCCGATGCGGTGCGGCCGGTCGCGAGCCTCGACGAGCTCGCCGGGCTGGTCGAGCTCGGCCATGTCTCGCGCGCGCCGGCGAAGTTCGACGAGCACGAGCTCGAGGCGCTCTCCGCCCGCACCCTCCATCAGCTCGAATTCGCCGCGGTGGACGAGCGCCTGAAGCAGCTCGGCATCCCCGCAAACGAGGCCTTCTGGCTGGCCGTGCGCGGCAATCTCTCGCGGCTTTCGGGAGCCAGGGACTGGTGGAGGATCGTAGAGGGGCCGATCGAGCCGCTGATCGCGGACCGGGCCTTCATCGCGCAGGCCGCGGCGCTGCTGCCGCCGGCGCCCTTCGACCAGACGAGCTGGAAGAGCTGGACCCAGGCCGTAGCGGCGCAGACCGGCGCCAGGGGCAAGGCCCTGTTCATGCCGCTGCGCCAGGCGCTGACCGGGCTCGATCACGGCCCGGAGCTGGCGGTGCTGCTGCCGCTGATCGGCCGTGAGAAGGCGCTGCAGCGCCTGAACGGCGAGGCGGCCTAGGGTCTCGCTAAGGCCGCGCGGTCGCGGCCGCGCCGAGATTGGGCGCCAGGTTCGGTGCCACGATCCGGACCGTGCGGCGCTCGCCGGTGACGCTCTTGCTTTCGCGCTTGACGCCGTCGCCCTGGCGAAGCGTCTTCTCGCCGTCGATCTGCTGCGGGCCGACGCCGGCCGATTCCGTGCTGGCGGTCGGCACATCGGCGGCCGCGCTCGGCTCGTCGCCGGGAGCTGCCTGCAGGATGGTGGGGGCCGGAGCGGCCGCCGCCGCCGGCGCGTTGGCCGCCGCCTTCTTGCCGCGCTGAGGCTGTTCCGGCTTGGGCCGCGACATTTCGAGCGAACGCTCTTCGGTGACGATGATGTCGCCCTTGCGCTGGTCGAGCAGCTGCTCGGCATTCTGCAGCGCCTGTGCCCAGCTCTGGCCCTGGCCGCGGCAGGTGCAGGCGGCGTCGAAGCTGCGGGTGTATTTCAGCGCGTTCGGCAGCGAGGCATAGGGCGTGCCGCTGCTGCGCGCGACGGCGTTCTGGATGTCCCCGCCATTGCTCATGCCGAAGGCGAGCGTCTCCGTGCCGGGGCAGAGAGCCTGGCACATCTCGTCCTGGCCCTCGCGCCCGCCGGGGCTGTTGCCAAGCGGAAAGAAATAGCCGTCGCAGGTCCGCACGCAGACCGTATGGGGGCCGCCCTGGCGCGGCTGGTTCTCGGCCGGCTGCTCCTCCGGATCGAGCTCAGGCAGCGTCGAATCGATCTCGCCACGCCGCGGCTCGAGCCCGAAGATGGTCTCGAAGAAGCCGCGCTGCTGCGGACGGCAATTGTTCTGGATCAGCGCGGCGAGCTGGGCCTTGCGCTGCTCGAGGCCGCCGCTTTGGGCCCGCTGCTGGAGCTGGCCGTATTGCGCCTGCAGCGCGCCGAGATCGGCGCGGATCGCGCCGCATTGCGGCGGCGGCGCCTCGCCGAAGAACAGGAAGCCGCCGCGATCGCAGCCCATCGCGCGGTACTGGTTCGACAGCCGCGCGATCTGGCCGGCGACACGCTGCGCCGCCTGCGCCGCGCGCGCATCGCCGCCGCGCTGGCCCAGGCTGGCAAGCTCGGCCCGCCAGTTCTCGCAGGCGGGAGACTGCGCGACGGCCACGCCGGTGAGCGCGGCCAGAGCCAGCACGGGAGCAAGCACATGTCGAAGCGGAGCGAAGATCATCGAGGGATGCGTGGAACCTCTGTTGTCGTCTGGCCCGGCTTTTGCCGCGCCGCTCAAGCACAGGCCAGAAACGCGACGGAACTAAGGACGCGTCGATTCGAGTTCATGGCGCTCGCCGAGCGCATCGCATATCGCGGCCGGAGCGGCAATCACGGCTCGTCCTTGCTGGAGCCGCCCGCCAGATGCCGGCCGCGCTCCGCGAGCACCCCGAGCACGCGCTGGAACACTTTGAGATCCTGCGGGGCGATGCCCTCGATCCAGCGCTTCTCGAAGGCCAGCGCCAGCGGCACGATCTGCGCATAGACGCGCTGGCCGGCCGGGGTCAGCGCCACGAAGGACTCGCGCCGGTCGGCCCGGTTCTCGCTGCGGGTCACCAACCCGCGCTTGTCGAGCTCGTTGACGGCGCGCGACACTTTGGTCTTGTGCATCTGGGAGTGCTCGCCGATATCGCGCGAGGTCAGCCGGCCGAATTCCCCGAGCTGGGCGATCACGCGCCATTCGGGAATGCCGATGCCGAAGCGCGTCCCGTAGATTCGTCCGAGCGCGCGGCTGGCGAAGAAGCCGACGACGTTCAAGCGATAGGGCAGGAACTGCTCGAGATGCAGGGCGTCATCATCCGGCGGCGGCTGCGTCACTGTCATTAGTTGCACGTGTAACTAATCTGCGTGGAGAGTGCTAGAGGTTTCTGGAACGAGGTGGGTTCCAGCCCCGGCCGCGACAAGCCGCCGATGTCGATCTTTACCATACGGCAGAGGCGGTGGAAGTGGCATTCGCACACGCAGGCAGATAACGATCGCGCCGGCCGCGATCGCGATTGTCCTTTCTCCCGGTCATGTGTCCTGGCGGCCTGCGGGCGTCCGCCATCCCGGACGCCCGCGCCGAGATCCACCGTCTTCAGCGCGACTTCAGCCGGTTCATGAAGGCGTCGTAGGAAAGCTCCGCGATCTGCCACCAGAGCAGGTTCTCGCCGCGGAAGGCGACCATCGAGTCATAGCCCTTCTTGAAGGCTTCGCTCTTGGCCGAGGTCTCGGCGTAATACTCCTCGGCCGCCTTCAGCGAGGCTTCCATGATCGGCTGCGGGAAGGCGCGCAGCTGCGCGCCCTGGCCGAGCAGCCGGCGCAGCCCGCCCGGATTGACGTAGTCGTACTTGGCCAGCATCCAGTTGTTGGCCGCCTCGCAGGCGTTCTGCACGATCGCCTGGTAGTGCTTGGGCAGCTTGCTCCACTGCTCCTGGTTGATGACCAGGTGCAGCATGGCGCCGCCCTCCCACCAGCCGGGATAGTAGTAATAGGGGGCGACCTTGGCGAAGCCGAGCTTCTCGTCGTCATAGGGACCGACGAACTCCGCCGCGTCGATGGTGCCGCGCTCCAGCGCCGGGTAGACATCACCGGGCGCGATCTGTGTCGGCACCACGCCGAGCCTGGCCAGCACTTGGCCGCCCATGCCGCCGATGCGGAATTTCAGTCCCTTGAGGTCCTCGACCGTCTTCAGCTCCTTGCGGAAGAAGCCGCCCATCTGACAGCCGGAATTGCCGCAGGGAATCGAGTAGGCGTTGAACTTGGCCAATGCCTCGTTGATGATCGGCTCGCCGCCGCCGAAATACCACCAGCTATGCTGTTGGCGGGCGTTGAGGCCGAAGGGGATGCCGGTGCCCAGCCCCAGCGCCGGCTCCTTGCCGATGTAGAAATAGATCGGCGTATGCGCGCATTCGACGGTGCCGGAGGTGACGGCGTCGAGCGCCTGCAGCCCGGGCACGATCTCGCCGGCCGAGAAGGTCTGGATCTGGAACTTGCCGTCGGTCGCGTCCGACATGTACTTCGAGAATTGCTGCGCGGTGCCGTAGATGGTGTCGAGCTGGCGCGGGAAGGACGAGGTCAGGCGCCATTTCACCTCGGGCATCGACTGCGCGATCGCGGGCATCGCGATCGGCGCGGCGGCTGCGGCGAGCGCGCCGGTTTTCAAAAACGTGCGGCGTTGCATAGACTTTCCTCCCGGGACGACTTTGTCTCAATCTTCATTGTTCGAGGCGGATTGAAAAGAGATGAAACTGGCATCGCTCACGCATGGCCGCGATGGCCGCCTCGTCGTCGTCTCCAGCGACCTGACCCGCGCCACCGACGCCTTCCCGGTCGTGGCGACCCTGCAGGGCGCGCTCGACGACTGGGAGCGCTGCGCGCCGCGCCTCGCCGACCTCGCCGAGAGCCTGGAGCACGGTTCGGTGCCGTCCTTCCGCTTCCATGAGCACGATTGCGCCTCGCCGCTGCCGCGCGCCTATCAATGGGTCGACGGCTCGGCCTATGTGAACCATGTCGAGCTGGTGCGGAAGGCGCGCGGCGCGCAGATGCCGGACAGCTTTTGGACCGATCCTCTGATGTATCAGGGCGGCTCCGATTCCTTCCTCGGCCCGCGCGAGCCGGTGCGGCTCGCCAGCGAGGAGTTCGGCATCGACCTCGAGGCCGAGATCGCCGTCGTCACCGGCGACGTGCCGATGGGCGTGAGCGCCGAGGAGGCGCGCGGGCTGATTCGCCTGGTGATGCTCGTCAACGATGTGAGCTTGCGGAATCTGATTCCGAACGAATTGGCCAAAGGCTTTGGTTTCCTTCAGGGGAAGCCCTCCTCGGCTTTCTCGCCGGTGGCCGTGACGCCCGACGAGCTCGGCGCCGCCTGGGCCGACGGCAAGCTCTCCCTGCCGCTGCTGACCCAGATCAACGGCAAGCCCTTCGGCCGCCCGCAGGCAGGCACCGACATGACCTTCGATTTCGGCGTGCTGATCGCCCATGCCGCGAAGACGCGGCCGCTCGCCGCCGGCACGATCGTCGGCTCCGGCACGGTCTCGAACCGCGATGCCGATGGCGGCCCCGGCCGCCCGGTTGCGGAGGGCGGGCTCGGCTATGCCTGCATCGCCGAGCAGCGCATGGTCGAGACCATCCTGCACGGCGCGGCGAAGACGCCCTTCCTGCGCTTCGGCGACAGCGTCCGCATCGAGATGAAGGACGCCGCCGGCCATTCCATCTTCGGCGCGATCGAGCAGGAAATCCTGCCGCATACGCCTTGACGCCCACCGCCTTCGAGAGGTGCCCATGTCCTCCCCAGCCTTCGCCTCCACTGCCGATCTCGGCGAGAAGACCGTCTCCTTCGAGGAGGTCGGCAAGGGCGTCTACGCCTATACCGCCGAGGGCGACCCCAATAGCGGCATCGTCATCGGCGACGACAGCGTGCTCGTCTTCGACGCGCAGGCGACGCCGCTGATGGCCGGCCGCGTGATCGAGAAGATCCGCGCGGTCACCGACAAGCCGGTCAGCCATGTCGTGCTCTCGCACTACCATGCCGTACGGGTCCTCGGCGCGCCAGCCTATGGCGCCCGCGAGGTGGTCTGCTCGGACGCGGCGCGGGCGATGATCGTCGAGCGCGGCGAGGAGGACAAGGCGAGCGAGATCGGCCGCTTCCCGCGCCTGTTCCAGGGCGCCGATTCGATCCGCCCGGGCCTGACCTGGCCGACCGCGACCTTTTCGCACAACGCCTCGGTCTGGCTGGGCGGCCGCGAGGTCAGGCTGATGCGCCTCGGTCGCGGCCACACCGCCGGCGACATCGTCGCCTGGATGCCGGATTGCAACGTGATCTTCGCCGGCGACCTCGTCGAATACGGCGCAACGCCCTATTGCGGCGACGCCCATTTCGGCGACTGGCCGGCGACGCTCGATGCGCTCGCCGCCTTCGCCCCGGGCGCGATGGTGCCCGGCCGCGGCGCGGCGCTGACCAATCGCGGCATGGTCGCCGACGGCATCAAGGGCACCCGCGCCTTCCTGACCGACCTCTATGAGGCGGTGAAGGGCCATGTCGCCGCCGGCCGCTCGCTGCGCGAGACCTTCGAGCGCGTCCACGAGACGCTGGCGCCGAGCTATGGCGACTGGGTGATCTTCGAGCACTGCCTGCCCTTCAACGTCACCCGGGCCTATGACGAGGCCGGCGGCCTCGACCATCCGCGCATCTGGACCGACGAGCGCGACCGCCAGATGTGGGCGGATTTGCGGGGGTAGGGGCGTCAGGCGTGCAGTCCTTCCGTCAGTTCGCCTATCGCCGCAGCGCCGATCAGGACGCTTCGGCGCCGGTGCGCCACCCGGTCGTCATCGTCGGGGCCGGCCCGGTCGGGCTGACGCTGGCGCTCGATCTGGCGAGGCGGCAGGTGCCGGTCGTGCTGATCGACGATGCCGACCGCATCGGGGAGGGCTCGCGCGCCATCTGCTTCTCCAAGCGCACGCTCGAGATCTTCGATCGGCTGGGGCTCGCCGAGGCGATGGTCGCCAGGGGCGTGACCTGGCAGAAGGGCAAGGTCTTCCGGGGCGAGGTGCTGCTCTACGCGTTCGACCTGCTGCCCGAGAGCGGCCACAAGCAGCCGGCCTTCATCAATCTCCAGCAGTTCCATGTCGAGGCGGCGCTGGTCGACGCCGCCCTGGCGGAGCCGCTGATCGATCTGCGCTGGAGCAATCGGCTGGCCGGCCTGCGGAGCCTCGCGGACGGCGCCGCGCTGACCATCGCCACCCCCGATGGCGATTACCGGCTCGAGGCCGACTGGCTGATCGCCTGCGACGGCGCCCGCTCGCCGACGCGCGGCCTGCTCGGGCTCGATTTCCAGGGCGAGGCTTTCGAGGACCGCTTCCTGATCGCCGATGTGAAGATGCGCGGGGACTTCCCGACCGAACGCTGGTTCTGGTTCGATCCGCCCTTCCATTCCGGCCGCTCGGCGCTGCTGCACCGGCAGCCGGATGATGTCTGGCGCATCGACCTGCAACTCGGCCCCGATGCCGATCCGGAGCACGAGAAACGGCCGGACAGCGTGCGCCCGCGCATCGAGTGCATGCTCGGCCACGGCGACTTCGCGCTGGAATGGGTCTCGGTCTACCGCTTCCAGTGCCGCCGGCTGGAGCGCTTCGTCCATGGCCGCGTGATCTTCGCCGGCGACGCCGCCCATCAGGTCTCGCCCTTCGGCGCCCGCGGGGCCAATTCCGGCATTCAGGATGCTGATAATCTCGGCTGGAAGCTGGCTCTGGTGCTGCAGGGCCGCAGTCCTGCCACGCTGCTCGACAGCTATGACAGCGAGCGCGGCGCAGCCGCCGATGAGAACATTCTGAACTCCACCCGAGCCACGGATTTCATCGCCCCCCGTTCCCCCGGCGAGCGCCTGCTGCGCGAAGCGGCCCTCGCGCTTGCGCCGCGCGCCGCCTTCGCCAAGCGCTTCGTCAATTCCGGCCGGCTGTCGCTGCCGACCAGCTATGCGGATTCACCGCTGTCGACCGTCCCGTCGGCCGGGGAGCCGGCGCTGCCTCTCGGTGCGGCCTTCCTCGACGCGCCGCTCCGGCAGGCCCGTTTCGCCTGGCTGAGCGAGGCCTTCCGGCCAGGCAGCGCCATCCTTCTGGGCGAGGCGGCGAGCGCGCTGGCGCCGGACGGAATCCTGGCGATCGATGTCGCGGAAGGCGACGATCTGCTGCGCAGCCGCTATGGTCTCGGCGAGGGCGGGGCGGTGCTGTTGCGGCCGGATGGGCATGTCGCCGCCTGGCTAAGCCAGGCCGGGCGCGACGATATCGCGGCGGCCGTCGCGCGTATGGAGGGACGGGCATGACCGGGCAAACCCCAGCGCCGATGCCCGAGCAGCTCGGCACCGATTCTCGCCTGTCCGATCCCGATGCCGCCTTCCGGCTTCTGGCGCAGGCGCATCGCGATCTCGACGAGGCCGCCAGCGCCGCGCTGAACGCGCGCCTCGTGCTGATCCTGGCGAACCATATCGGCAGCGAGTCGGTGCTGCGCGAGGCCTTGGCGCTCGCGCGGGAGACGCGATAGGGTTGTCCGCCTGCTGCGGAGCGACGAGCTGATGGAAGACCTGCCGACCTTCTATTCGACCCTGATCCCGCTCGCCTTCTTCTTCTGGGGGCCGGCCCTGGTGGTGCTGGCCTTCATCCTCTCCTGGCTCTGGGCCCGCAGGCTGCGGGTCGACCGGGCGCTGGAGAGCGATTTCAACGGCTTCACCCGCGAGGATGTCGACAAGCTGTTCACGCTCTACGGGCCGGAGCGGCGCGCCGCCTATCGCAACAGGCTGCTCCCCGCCGATCTCGCCTTCGCGCTGGTCTATGCGATCATCGGCGCGCTGATCGTCGCGGGCCTGTCGATGCGCGGCTATCCCTGGTGGGTGGCGGCGCTCTGTGGCGGCGGCTGGCTGTTCGGCGGGCTCTGCGATGTCGCCGAGAATCTCGCGATTGCGCGGCTTCTCGATCGTTATCCGACGCTCGACGAGGGAACCGTGGCTTTCGCCAGCGGCTTTGCCCGGCTGAAGCTGATCCTGACCGGCCTCGGCTTCCTCGGCGCGATCGCCGCCTATTATCTGGCGTTCAAGCCGGTCGCGGTCTGACGGCGCGCCACCGGAGCAGGGCGCTCTAGCGGCAACCGGCGGGCCATCCCATATCCTGCCGGCCGCCCTGCGGAATCCTTGGGAGAATGGGAATGCCCCTTCGTCGTCGTCTCTTCGCTGCGCTCGCCGTGCTGGCTTGCTCCGGCGGCCTGGTCGCTCCGGCGGCGGCGCAGGAGGATCTGATCTTCAAGAAGTCGACGGTCTGGAAGATGCTGACCCCCGACGACAAGCTGGCGGTCTACGGCGTCGACGATCCGGTGGTCGAGGGCGTCGCCTGCCATTACACCCTGCCCGAGAAGGGCGGCGTCTCCGGCATGTTCGGCGTCGCCGAGGAGGTCTCGGACGTTTCGCTGGCCTGCCGGCAGGTCGGCCCGATCCGCTTCAAGGAAAAGTTCTCGCAGGGCGATGTGGTCTTCCGCGAGCGGCGCTCGCTGATCTGGAAGAAGATGCAGATCGTGCGCGGCTGCGACGCCAAGCGCAATGTGCTGATCTACATGGTCTATACCGACAAGCTGATCGAGGGCTCGCCGCAGAACTCGACCTCGAGCGTGCCGATCATGCCCTGGGGCAGCTCCGGCGAGGTGCCGAAATGCTCGGAATGGCTGAGCTGATCTGATCTAGCTGCAGGTGATCACCAGCGCGCGCTCCGCCGGCGCCAGCGCCGCCGGCCGGGCCGCCGATCCGGTCGTGTCGTCCTTCGCCGCGAGTCCGTAGGAGGTCGCGACGCGGTGCCCTTGCGCCTCGCACCAGGCATCGGCGACGATCTGGCCGCATTCCGATTTGCTGGCGATGCAATCGGCGACGCCGTAACCGTCGCCCGACGGGATCACATAGGTGCGCTCGGCGCTGGGGGCCGCGACGGTATCGGTCGCCGGCAGCATCGCCAGCGACATGCTGGTGCCGAGGATGCCCAACAACCCGACCACAGCGATGGCGCGGCGCATGATACTGTTCCCGAGCTTCGACCGAGCCTGAACCTTCGACATGTGAAACTGGTTCCAAATGGTTAAGGCCGCGTGAATCGCAGGGCCTGATATTGCGCTGCACAGGCCGGCGTCATGTGGCGGCATTGCGGCGGGAAGGGCGCAAATCGCAACGCGAAGGCAGGCGGTTCGGGGCCGTTGCGCCGCTGCCACTTGACGCAAGCGCACGGTGAGGGCATCACAGCGGGATGACGCGAGCCCTCGCCATTATTTGCCTGATTTGCCGCTAGCTTCCGCTGGCCGGCTGCTCACGTCCTCGTCCTAAGCGAAAAGACAGACAGCGCCCGGGCCAGCGGCCAGGATGCCCCGTTTTTTGCTGCGCCAGGATCGAAGCCCGATGCCGCCGACCTTGAGGCTCTACAATACGCTGACCCGGACGAAGGAGGTCTTCGTCCCCGTCGATCCGCGCAATGTGCGGATGTATGTCTGCGGCCCGACGGTCTATGACTACGCCCATATCGGCAATGCCCGCCCGGTGATCGTCTTCGACGTGCTCTACCGGCTGCTGCGCCATCTCTACGGCGCCGCCCATGTCCGCTATGCGCGCAACCTCACCGATGTGGACGACAAGATCAACGCGCGGGCGGCGCGTGACTTTCCCGATCTGCCGCTGAACGAGGCGATCGCGAAGGTCACGCAGACGACGACGGCGCAGTTCCATGCCGATGTGGATGCGCTCGGCAATCTGCGGCCGGACGAGGAACCGCGCGCCACCGGCCATATCGAGGAGATGAAGGCGATCATCGAGCGCCTGATCGCCCGCGGCGTCGCCTATGTCGCGCAGGAGCATGTGCTGTTTCATGTGCCGGCCGTCGCCGGGCTGAAGCATGCGCCGAAATACGGCTCGCTCGCCCGGCGCTCTCTCGACGAGATGGTCGCCGGGGCACGGGTGGATGTCGCTCCCTATAAAAGGGATCCGATGGATTTCGTGCTGTGGAAGCCGAGCCGCGAGGGCGTCGATCCGGGCTGGCCCTCGCCGGCAGGGATCGCCACACCGGGCCGCCCCGGCTGGCATATCGAATGCTCGGCCATGTCGATGGCGAAGCTGCTGGCGCCGTTCGGCGGCGGCCTGCATTGCGAGGATCCCGCCAGGAACGTCTTCGACATCCATGGCGGCGGCATCGACCTCGTCTTCCCGCATCACGAGAACGAGCTCGCGCAGTCCTGCTGCGCCTTCGGCGGCGTCGGCGGAGCGCCGCGCATGGCCAATATCTGGATGCATAACGGCTTCCTGCAGGTCGAGGGCGAGAAGATGTCGAAGAGCCTCGGCAACTTCGTGACCATCAACGAGCTGCTGGCGACGCAGAGCTTCGGTGGCCGCAGCTGGCCGGGCGCGGTGCTGCGGCTGGCCATGCTGAAGACCCATTACCGCCAGCCGATCGACTGGACGGTGAAGGCTCTGGAAGAGGCGGAGAAGACGCTCGGCGACTGGGCATCGCTGGCCGGCGATGCCGTGCCCGGCGAGATCCCGGCGCCGGTGATCGAGGCGCTGGCCGACGACCTCAACACCTCGCAGCTGCTGGCCGAGCTGCATGCCCTGCGCAAGGCCGGCGACATCGCGGGGCTGAAGGCGAGCCTCGACCTCATCGGCGTCGCGCTGCCGCGGGCCGAGGCCTCGGCGATCGACCCGGGCTTGCAGGCCAGGGTCGAGAGCCTGATCTGCGCCCGTCTTGCGGCCCGCAAGGCCAAGGATTTCGGGCAGTCCGACGCCATCCGCGACGAGCTCGCCGCCATGGGCGTCGCGCTCAAGGACGGCAAGGATCCGGCGACCGGCGAGCCGCTGACGACATGGGAGATGAAGCGGTGAGCCCTGCTGAAAGACCACGACCGATGACCACCGAAGCCCCGAAGATCCGCAAGCGCGGCTCGCTCTCGATCGCGATGAAGCTGGTCATGCTGGCGATGGTGATGCCGAAGGTGCTGCGCTATCGGCTGAGGTCGCGCTCGTGAGTGCCGGCCTCGCCCGCATCCATCTCTTCGACACGACCCTGCGCGACGGTGCCCAGACAACCGGCGTCGACTTCTCGCTCGACGACAAGCGCGCCGTCGCGGCGATGCTGGACCGTCTCGGCATCGATTATGTCGAGGGCGGTTATCCCGGCGCCAACCCGCTCGACACCGCCTTCTTCGCGCAGAAGCCGACGAAGCGCGCGAAATTCGCCGCTTTCGGCATGACCAAGCGCGCCGGCCGCTCGGCCGCGAACGATCCGGGCATCGCGGCCCTGCTCGAGGCGCAGGCCGACGCGATCGTCTTCGTCGCCAAGAGCTGGGACTATCACGTCCATGTCGCGCTGGAGATCTCGCTGGAGGAGAATCTCGACGGCATCCGCGACAGCGTCGCCGCCGCCAAGGCGGCGGGGCGCGAGGTGATGCTCGACTGCGAGCATTTCTTCGACGGCTACAAGGCCAATCCCGGCTATGCGCTGGCCTGCGCCCAAGCGGCCTATGAGGCCGGCGCGCGCTGGGTCGTGCTCTGCGACACCAATGGCGGCACGCTGCCCGACGAGGTCGGCGCGATCGTCGCCGAGGTCGCCAGAAGCGTGCCCGGCGATCACCTCGGCATCCATGCCCATGACGATTGCGGCTGCGCCGTCGCCAACTCGCTTGCTGCGGTGGAGGCCGGCGCGCGCCAGATCCAGGGCACGCTGAACGGCCTCGGCGAGCGCTGCGGCAACGCCAATCTGGTGACGCTGATCGGCGCCCTGAAGCTGAAGGAGCGCTATAGCAGCCGCTTCGCCATCGGCATCGACGAGGCGCAGCTCGGCGAGCTCACCCATGTCTCGCGTGCGCTGGATGAGATGCTCAACCGTGCGCCGAACCGGCACGCGCCCTTCGTCGGCGCGTCCGCCTTCGCCACCAAGGCAGGCATCCACGCCTCGGCCGTGCTGAAGGACCCGCGCACCTATGAGCATGTCGCGCCCGACACGGTCGGCAATGCCCGCAAGGTCCTGGTCTCGGACCAGGGCGGCAAGTCCAATCTCGTCGCCGAGCTGGAGCGCATCGGCGTGACGCTCGGCCGCGACGACCCGCGGCTCTCGCGCGTGCTGGAGGAGCTGAAGGACAAGGAGGCGCAGGGTTACGCCTTCGAGGGCGCCGATGCCTCCTTCTATCTGCTGGTGCGGCGTATCCTCGGCGAGGTGCCGGATTTCTTCCAGGTCGAGCGTTTCGCGGTCAATGTCGAGCGCCGCCACAATGCGCTGGGCGAGCTCGTCACCTTCTCGGAAGCGATCGTGAAGGTGAAGGTCGGCGATGAGGTGCTGATCTCGGCAGCCGAAGGCGATTCCGGCCCGGTCAACGCGCTCGACATCGCCCTGCGCAAGGATCTCGGCCGCTATCAGTCCCTGATCGGCGGCCTGCGCCTGGTCGACTACAAGGTCCGCATCTTCCAGGGCGGAACCGATGCGGTGACGCGCGTGCTGATCGAGTCGGCCGATGAGAGCGGCGAGCGCTGGACCACGGTCGGTGTCAGCGCCAATATCATCGACGCGTCCTTTCAGGCACTGACCGACTCGATCATCTACAAGCTGATGCGGGAGGGCGCGACCGCATAGACCCGAACAGCGACGTCAGCTGTGAGGCGCGACCGGCACCCTCCGTCGATCAATCGGTCAGCCTGAGCGTCTTTTCGCGGCACAGGTCGACGCCGTCATTGTCGCTCTCGACCTCGTCGCCGAATTTGCCGAGCACGTAATAGCTGCACCCCGCCGGCTTGTTGAGCTTCAGCGAGACGCTCTTGCCGGGCGCCAGCGGCTTGGCCAGCTTGGCGACCAGCCGTGGCTGCTCGCCGGTGGTGGCGATCTCCAGCGAATCCAGCGGAACCGTGCGGGCGTTGGTCACCTTGATCTGGGACGGCGGCCGGGCGGATTGGGCGAGGGCGGGCAGGGCCGGCACCAGAGCGAGGGCGCAGGCGGCGGACAGGACGCGGCGGAACTGCATGAGTGATGTCCCCGATTTCAGCCTTGGACGGCTGCGAGCGAGTGTGACAACGCGCTTGCGACCAGAAAAAGGCAGCATCGCCGCCGCTTGATGGCCCAGCCGAAGCCCTGCCGCCGATTTCCTCCTTCGCCCCCATGCATTCGCGCGAGAATCCTCCTATATCGACGGTTCCATTTGGAAGCGTTTCAATGTCCACGCCTGTCGCGCCGGCTCCGGCGCCCTTCGCGCGCTCGGTCGTGCTCCAGCCGGGTTCCGGCTTCGTCGCGACCTTCCGCGCGCTCTGGCCCTATCTGTGGCCGCCCGACCGGGCCGATCTGCGCCGGCGCGTGATCGTCGCCTTCGCGCTGCTGGTCATCGGGCGGCTGGTCCTGATGGGCGTGCCCTTCACCTTCAAATGGGCGACCGACGCGCTGGCCGACAGCCCGACGCGTCTTGCCGATTGGCTGCCCTGGCTGGTCGGCGCTCCGCTGGCGCTGACGGTGATCTACGGATTCGCACGGGTCGGCGCGGCTGCCTTCGTGCAATTGCGCGATGCGATCTTCGCGCCGGTCTTCATGCATGCGGTGCGCACGCTGGCGCTGCAGACCTTCGGCCATCTCCATCATCTCTCGCTGCGCTTCCATCTTGAGCGCAAGACCGGCGGGCTGACCCGCGTGCTCGAGCGCGGCCGCAACGGCATCGAGGAGATGGTCAGACTCGGGCTGAACCAGCTGGTGCCGGTGGTGATCGAGGTCGCCCTGATCATCGCCGTGCTGCTCTATCTGTTCGACTGGCGCTATGTCGTCGTGCTGGTGACGATGGTGGTCGGCTACATGGCCTACACCATCAAGGCTACCGAATGGCGCATCGCGATCCGCGCCCAGATGAACGAATCCGACACCGACGCCAACGCCAAGGCGATCGATTCGCTGCTGAATTACGAGACGGTGAAGTATTTCGGCGCCGAGGCCCGAGAGACGGCGCGCTACGACCGCTCGATGGAGCGCTATGAGCGCAACTCGATCAAGGCCTATACCTCGCTCGCCTGGCTCAATTTCGGCCAGGCGGCGATCTTCGCCGTCGGCCTGACCATCTCGATGGTGATGTGCGTGCGCGGCTTCCAGGCCGGCACCAACACGGTCGGCGATTTCGTGCTGATCAACGCCATGCTGATCCAGCTCTATCTGCCGCTGAATTTCATGGGCACCGTCTATCGCGAGATCAAGCAGGCGACGCTCGACATCGAGCAGATGTTCTCGCTGATCGGTCGCGATCCCGAGATCCAGGACAAGCCGGGCGCGCCGGCGCTGGCCGTTCACGCCGGCACCGTCACCTTCGAGGACGTGCATTTCGCCTATGTGCCCGAGCGGCCGATCCTGCGCGGTATCTCCTTCGCGGTTCCCGCCGGCAAGACGATCGCCATCGTCGGGCCGTCCGGCGCCGGCAAATCGACGATCTCGCGGCTGCTCTTCCGCTTCTACGAGCCGCAGCAGGGCCGCATCCTGATCGACGGCCAGGACATTGCCGAGATCCAGCAGGTCTCCTTGCGTGCGGCGATCGGCATGGTCCCGCAGGACACCGTGCTGTTCAACGACACCATCGAATACAATCTGCGCTATGGCCGCCCTGAGGCGACGCAAGCCGAGATCGAGGAGGCGGCGCGGCTCGCCCAGATCGACCGCTTCATCAAGTCGCTGCCGGAAGGCTACGCGACCTCTGTCGGCGAGCGCGGCCTCAAGCTTTCGGGCGGCGAGAAGCAGCGCGTCGCGATCGCCCGCACCATCCTCAAGGGCCCGCCCGTCCTGGTGCTCGACGAGGCGACCTCGGCGCTCGATTCCTTCACCGAGAAGGAGATCCAGGACGCGCTCGACCGGGTCAGCCAGGGCCGCACGACATTGGTGATCGCCCATCGCCTCTCGACCGTGGTCAATGCCGACGAGATCATCGTTCTCGACAAGGGGCTGATCGTCGAGCGCGGCCATCATCGCCAGCTGCTCGCCGCCGAGGGCGTCTATGCGGCGCTGTGGAACCGCCAGCGCCAGGTCGACGAGGCCAAGGCGACGCTGCAGCGCGCCACCCAGGAGGAAGGCGAGAGCGTCCGCGTCAGCCTGGTGGAGTGACCGCTCCCTCCTTGCCTTGCCGCGAAATCCGGGCAAGCTCGGCGCAAGGGAACAGGGGGGAGGAGAGGGCATGGCGCTCGCCGCCGATGTCGTCATCGTGGGCGCCGGGCTCGCCGGCCTCGTCGCCGCGGCCGAGCTCGCCGATGCCGGCCGCAGGACCATCGTCCTCGAGCAGGAGCCGCGCGCCAGCCTGGGCGGGCAGGTGCACTGGTCCTTCGGCGGGCTCTTCCTGGTCGACAGCCCCGAGCAGCGCCGCCTGCGCATCCGCGATTCGCTCGCACTGGCGCGGCAGGACTGGTTCGGCGCGGCCGGGTTCGACCGTGAGGAGGACCATTGGCCGAGCCGCTGGGCGCAGGCCTATCTCGACTTCGCCGCCGGCGAGAAGCGCAGCTGGCTGCATGCGCAGGGGATGCGCTGGTTCCCCGTCGTCGGCTGGGCCGAGCGCGGCGGCTATCTCGCCACCGGCCACGGCAATTCGGTGCCGCGCTTCCATGTCACCTGGGGCACGGGCCCGGGCGTGCTCGAACCGTTCCTGCGCCGGGTCATGGCGGCCGAGGCCAAGGGACTCGTCGAGCTTCGCTTCCGCCATCGCGTCACCGCGCTCAGCCGCAGCGGCGGTGCCGTCGACGGTGTCGCGGGCGAGGTGCTGGAGGACAGCGCGGCGGAGCGCGGGGCGCCGAGCTCCCGCCGGGTCGTCGGCACCTTCTCGCTACAGGCGCAGGCGGTCATCGTCGCCTCGGGCGGCATCGGCGGCAATCACGAGCTGGTCAAGCGCCAATGGCCGCGGCGCCTCGGCACGCCGCCGGCGCGCATGCTCTCCGGCGTGCCCGCGCATGTCGATGGCGCCATGCTCGCCGTGGCCGAGGCTGCCGGCGGGCGCCTGATCAATGGCGACCGGATGTGGCATTATGTCGAAGGGATCGCCAACCATGCGCCGGTCTGGGCGGCGCATGGCGTGCGCATCCTGCCGGGCCCGTCCTCGCTCTGGCTGGACGCGCGCGGCAACCGCCTGCCGGTGCCGCTCTTTCCCGGCTTCGACACGCTCGGCACGGTGGAGCATCTGCGCCGCACCGGCTTCGATCATTCCTGGTTCGTCACCAGCCGCAGCATCGTCGCCAAGGAGTTCGCCCTCTCCGGTTCCGAGCAGAACCCGGACCTCACCGGCAAGAGCTGGCGCGGGGTGATCCAGCGCGCCCGCACCAGCATGCCGGCGCCGGTCCAGGCCTTTCTGGACAAGGGCGAGGACTTCATCGTCGAGACCGATCTGGCTCGGCTGGTGGCGCGGATGAACGCGCTCGCCGGCGCCGGGCTGATCGACGAGGCGCATCTGCGCGCCCAGATCGAGGCGCGCGATCGCGATGTCGTGCAGCCCTATGGCAAGGACCTGCAGGTCACGGCGCTGCGCGGCGCGCGCGCCTATCTGGGCGACCGTCTGATCAGGACGGCGCGGCCGCATCGCATTCTCGATCCGGCCCATGGCCCGCTGATCGCGGTGCGGCTCAACATCCTGACGCGCAAAACGCTCGGCGGGCTGATGACCGATCTGGAGGCGCGGGTGCTGGACGTGGCGGGCGAGCCGGTGCCGGGCCTCTACGCGGTGGGGGAGGCGGCGGGTTTCGGTGGCGGCGGCCTGCATGGCTATCGCGCGCTGGAGGGCACCTTTCTGGGCGGCTGCATCTTCTCGGGCCGCATCGCCGGCAGGGCTGCGGCACGGGCGGCCGCCTGACGCGCCCCCCTTTCGCGAAGCCGCGCGAACGCCTAAACAGCGTTCGCCCAGATCCGCGCGCCGCGCCAACAAGAGCAACAGGACTCATTGCCCATGTCTCTCGTCGACTCCGTCCGCCGGCTGATCGTGCCGATCCACAAGGAAGGCTATGTCTTCATCGCGATCGGCGTGGTGGCGACCTTGGTGCTCGGCCAGCTCTGGGCGCCCTTCGGCTGGATCGGTACGCTGATCACCCTGTGGATCTGCTATTTCTTCCGCGATCCGGTCAGGATCGTGCCGCAGCGCGAGGGGCTGGTGATCTCCCCCGCCGATGGCCGCGTCAGCCAGATCGCCACTGCCGTGCCGCCGCCGGAGCTGGAGCTGGCGGCCGAGCCGATGACCCGCATCTCGGTCTTCATGAACGTCTTCGACTGCCATGTGAACCGCAGCCCGGTCGCCGGCCGCATCCTCAAGATGGCCTATACGCCGGGGCTGTTCCTCAATGCCGAGCTCGACAAGGCGAGCGAGGACAATGAGCGCAACGCGCTGGCCATCGAGACGCCGGCGGGTATCGTCGGCGTCGTCCAGATCGCCGGCCTGATCGCCCGCCGCATCGTGCCCTTCGTCAAGGAAGGCGACGCGCTGGCGACCGGCGAGCGCTTCGGCCTGATCCGCTTCGGTTCGCGCGTCGACATCTATCTGCCGCAGGGCGTGACGCCGCTGATCGGGGAGGGCCAGACCGCGATCGCCGGCGAGACCGTGCTGGCCGATTTCTCCGCCAATGACAGCGGGCGCCTGTTCCGGGGCATCTGACGCAAGGCCGCGAGGAGGGAACCTCTTGCGCCGGGCGGGGGTTCTCGTCGGTACCTGCCTAGCTTCACGGCCAAAATCGGCGTATTCCGGCGATCATGAGCGACCTCTTTCCCCCTTTCGAGCCCGAGCGCGACGAGCCGAAGCGCGCGCGCTTCAAGGCGATCCCGTTCCGGCTGATCGCGCCGAACGTCATCACCTTGCTGGCGCTCTGCCTCGGCCTGACGGCGATGCGCCTGATCGTCGAGAACAAGCTCGAGCTCGCCACGGTCTGCATCCTGATCGCCGCCGCGCTCGACGGCGTCGACGGGCGCCTCGCCCGCCTGCTCAAGGGCACCTCGCGCTTCGGCGCCGAGCTCGATTCGCTCTCTGATTTCGTGAATTTCGGCGTCGCCACCGGCTATGTCCTGTGGGTCTTCGTCCTGCACGATCTCCGGTCGTTCGGCTGGATCATCGTGCTGACGCTGGCCTGCGCCATGGCGCTGCGGCTGGCGCGCTTCAACGTGATGATCGACGATCCCAACCGGCCCGACTGGCAGAAGAACTTCTTCGTCGGCATGCCGGCCCCGGCCGGCGCGATCACCGCGATGCTGCCGCTCTATCTGCATTTCATCGGGGTGCCGGTGCAGGATTACGGCGCGCCCTTCGTCGGCCTCTACATCCTGTTCATCGCCTTCCTGACGATTTCGCGTATCCCCTGCTATGCCGGCAAGACGCTGGGCACCCGCATCCCCCGCGAGCGCGTGCTGCCGATCTTCGTCGCCGTCGTGATCGTCGCCGGCCTGTTCTTCGCCTATCCCTTCGAGATGCTGGCGCTGATCGTCGTCGCCTATCTGGCGCTGATCCCGGTCAGCGTCGCGCGCTACCGCAAGCTGGAGCGCGAGCATGCCGCAGCGCCGCAGGTCGAGCCCGGCGCCGAGCCCGATCCGCTGCCGCCGCCGGCCTGAGCTTATGCGTTCTTGTGAGGATTTGTGAGGAGTGCTAGCCTGGCGGCATGAAATCCGACGCCATGCGCCCCCTCACCATCTCGCTGTCGCCGCGCCAGCTCGAGCGCCTGAGCAAGGCTGTGGAGAGCGGCAGCTACGCCTCGAACAGCGAGGTCGTCCGCGACGCCCTGCGCCTCTGGGAGCAGCGTGAGGAGCTGCGCGAGCTCGAGCTCGACCGGCTGCGACGCGCCTATGAAGAAGGGCTGACGAGCGGCGAGCCGGAGGATGGCGATGTCGTCTTCGCGCGTATCAGAAACCGGGTGTTCGGCGACGGCAACGAATGATGCCCGGTTTTCAGGTTCTTCCGCGCGCGGAAGCGGATATCGAAACGATCGTCGCCTATATCCACGCTGATAGCCCCGCCGCGGCGCGGCGCTGGCTCGACAAGCTCTACGAGCGCTTCAGGAAGCTCGGCGCCATGCCGGGGCAGGGTGTGCTACGCCCCGAGGTAGCGCCCGATATGCGCCTTCTCCCGTTCGGGAATTACGTGATCCTCTATCGCGAAGATGCGTATGGAGCGCAGATCGTTCGGGTGATGCACGCCAAGCGCGACCCCGATAGCTGGCTGAGCTGACGCCCGCTCAGCCTCGTCGCCGGGTCAACCGGCTGGCATTGGCCCTGGTGCGCCGTGAGAACGGCTCCAGCGTGCTGTGCGCGGCCTTGGCGGCCGCTTCGTTGAGGCCGCTCGGCGTCAGCGGGTTGAGGGCCATGCTCCACCAGAACAGCGTCGCGGCCTGGCCGATGGCGACGCTGCTCTCCACCATCGCGGCGGCTTTCTCGATCACGGCCTTGCTCGCCTCGCGCTGGCCCTTGGCGTCGCCGAATGCCCCCTTGCACAGCAGCGGCATGCGCATCGCGATGGTGAGCGCGGCATCGGCCTGCATCGCGAGCATTTCGGCAAGAACGGTCTGCGCGTCCGCCGCCAGCGCGGGGGGCGATTTGGATGCTGTCCGTGACGCCATGGGCGAAAACACTCCGCAGGAGGAAAAGGCCAGGCCCCGAAGGACCTGGCCATGCGGAGCCCGCCGCTACCCCGCATCGTGGATGTGGCTACCATAGTCCGTTTGTGCAATGCGAAAAGCGACGCCGCGGCACCGTGGCTGTGCAGAACCGGAGCCGCCCGGCCGCGAACCTCCGCGGAACCGGACGTCGCCGCACCCGAGTTTCCACTTTCCAGAACATGCTCTAAAGCCTAGCCGATCGTCCCAGCGAGCCGACCGACCCTTGAACCTCTTCAACTCACAAAAACCGCCCGGCTGGCGGCCGAAGCTCGTCCTCGCCTCGGCCTCGCCGCGCCGGCTCGCATTGCTCGAGCAGGCGGGGCTGAAGCCGGACGCGCTGCTGCCGTCCGATCTGGACGAGAGCCCGCTGAAAAGCGAGCGCCCGCGCGATCTCGCCCGGCGGCTGGCCCGCGCCAAGGCGGAGGCGGCGCTGGCCGGGCTCGGCAGCCGGCCCGATCTCGCGGGCGCCTATATCATCGCCGCCGATACGGTGGTCGCGGTGGGCCGCCGCATCCTGCCCAAGGCCGAGATCGTCGACGAGGCGGCGGCTTGCCTGCGCCTGCTCTCGGGCCGCGCGCACCGGGTCTATACCGGCGTGGCGCTGGCCACCCCTGACGGCGCCATCCGCGAGCGGCTGGTCGAGACCAGGCTGCGCTTCAAGCGGCTCTCGGGCGAGGATCTGGAGGGCTATCTGGCTTCCGGCGAATGGCGCGGCAAGGCCGGCGCCTATGCCATCCAAGGCATCGCCGGCTCCTTCGTCGTCAAGCTCGTCGGCTCCTATACCGGCGTGGTCGGCCTGCCGCTGCACGAGACGGTCAATCTGCTCGGCGGCGAAGGTTTCCCGGTTCGCCTCGGCTGGTTGAATGTCGGCTGAGCCGGCGCGGCCATGACGCTGGTCTGGCTCTCGCCGCTCGTCCTGTTCCTGGGGCTGATCCTGACGGGGCGCAGCGCCCTGACCGCCGGGCTCTTCGGGACGATCGCCGCGGCGCTGGTCGCCTGGCTCGCCGGCCCGACCCGGCCGGGCCTCGCGCAGATCGGCCTGGATTTCGCGGCGGGTGCCTGGATCGGGCTGCCGGCGGCGGCGGTCATCGTCGCCGGGCTCGCCTTCTCGCTCAGTCTCGAGAGTTCCGCCGGCGCCGCCGAGCAGCCGGCGCCGCCCAGCCATGGCGCGCTGGCCGAGGCCTGCCTGCTGCGCGGTCCCTTCCTGGAAACCTCGACGGGGTTCGGGGTCGGCTATGTCGTCGCCGTCGCCGGGGCGCGCAGGCTCGGCCTCGGCAAGGCCGATGCGCTCGTGCTCGCGACCTTCAGCCAGTTCCTGGTGCCCTGGGGCGGGCTCGGCATCGGCACGAGGATCAGCGCCGAGATCGCCGGCGTCGCGCTCCCCGATCTGACCTGGCGCATCGCCGTGGTGATGGCGCTGCTCGGCATCCTGCTGCTGCCGCTGTTCTGGCGCCTCGCCGGCCGGGCCGGGCTCGGGCCCTCCTTGCGCGACCGTCTGGAATGGGCCGGCCTCGCGGCGGTGCTGGCCGCGCTGCTGATCGGCGCCAATCTGCTCCTGCCGATCGAGCTCGCCGCGATGGCCGCGCTGGCGCCGGTGCTGCTGCTGCGGCATCTGCGGACGCAGGGCTGGGCGAGCCTCGACGGCGCCCTTCTGCTGCGGCTGCTGCCCTATCTGGTGCTCGTCCTGGCGCTTGCGCTGACGCGGCTGGTGCCGGCGATCCATGACGGGCTGGAGCAGCCCGCATGGCGGCCATTCGCCGGCGCGGCCGCCTTCTCGCCGCTGCTCTCGCCGGCGCTGCCTCTGCTCGCGATCGCGCTGACCGTGGCGCTGCGCCGGGGCGGGCTGCGCCAGGCCGGCGCGCTGCTGCGCCTAACGGCGGCCCGCAGCGCCAGGGCCGTGCTGCTGACCTTCCTGCTCGTCGGCATGGCCTGGATCATGGTCGGCGGCGGCCTCGCCGGCGGCATCGGCCTCTCGGTCAGCGGCCTCATCGGCGATTGGTCCGCCGGCATCGTCCCGGTCGCGGGCGGGCTCGCGGGCTATCTGACCGGCAGCAACACCGGCGCCGGAGCGGTGGCGATGCCGCTCGCCACGGCGCTGGTCCCGAGCCCGCCGGTCAAACTCGCGGTGATCGCGACCGCGATCGTCGCGGGCAGCCTGATGACGGCGGTGAGCCCGCTGCGCGTCACCATGGGCCAGATGCTGACCGGCGCCTCCAGGAGCGAGACGGGCGCCGCCCTGCGCCGGCTCTGGCCCTGGTTCGCCCTGGTCGCCGGCACGACCACGGCGCTTGCCCTGCTTGCGGCGCGGCTACTGTAAAACGGCGGGCCATCGTTTTATCGTCCGGCCGCCCGGCCACGACGGCAGCGGCGGGCAAGATCAGAACAGGGACAGGCAAGGCATGGCGGGACGTCTGGACGGCAAGGTCGCGATCGTCGCGGGGGCGGGCTCGATCGGGCCGGGCTGGGGCAATGGCAAGGCCACGGCGACGGTCTTCGCGCGCGAGGGCGCCAGGGTGGTCTGCGCCGACCGCAATCTCGCCGCCGCGGAAGAGACCGCGGCGATCATCGCAGGCGAGGGCGGGCAGGCTTTCGCGATCCGCGCCGACGTGACCAGCGAGGCGGATCTGGCGGCGCTGGTCGCCGCGGTGCTGGAGCGCTATGGCCGCATCGACGTGCTCGACAACAATGTCGGCATCGCCGAGGTCGGCAGCGTGGTCGACCTGCCGCTCGAGACTTGGGAGCGGGTGTTCAAAGTCAACCTCACCGGCTGCTTCCTGGCGATGAAGCATGTCATCCCGGTGATGCAGCGCCAGTTCGCGCAAGGCGGGCAGGGCGGCTCTATCATCAACATCTCCTCGATCGCCTCGATCCGCCACACCGGCGTGCCTTATGCCAGCTATGGCGCCAGCAAGGCGGCGATGAACCAGCTCACCCGCACCACGGCGGCGCAATATGCCCGCGAGAAGATCCGGGTGAACGCCGTGCTGCCCGGGCTGATGAAGACGCCGATGGTCGAGCATTCGGCCGGGCTGGCCCAGTCCTATGCCGGCGGCGACGTCGCCGCGATGTGGGCCAAGCGCGATTCGCAGGTGCCGATGGGCCATATGGGCGAGGCCTGGGACGTCGCCTACGCCGCGCTCTTCCTCGCCAGCGACGAGGCGCGCTATGTCACCGGCATCGAATTGCCCGTCGACGGTGGAGTGACCCTGCAATATGGCGCCTGACGACCAGAACAAGCCGGCCGCCCCGGCGCGGCCCTGTCCGATCTGCGGCAAGCCCGCATCGGCGAAGTTCAAGCCCTTCTGCTCCTCGCGCTGCGCCGATATCGATCTCGGCCGCTGGCTGAAGGGCAATTATGTGATCCCCGGCGAGCCTCTGGAGGAGACCGAGCAGGCGCCGATGCGCCGCGACGAGGAGGATTGAGCGCGGGCTTTTGAAAATTCGCGCCGGCGGGATGGTTTGTCGGCTGGACAGCCCGCGCCCATCCCTCTATATCGCCACGCACCAACCGAAGCGCAGAGCGCTTCGCCGGAGCGCCCAGGTAGCTCAGTTGGTAGAGCATGCGACTGAAAATCGCAGTGTCGGTGGTTCGATTCCGCCCCTGGGCACCATCCTCCCTCCAAAACCGACATCACCCGCGCTGGCTCTTGCCGTCCCGCGCCCGCTTGTCCGATGTCTCGCGCTCGCGTCCATCGCCAGACTTGCCGCCCTTCGAAGTCCCCGCGCGTTGTTCCTGGCGTTTCAGTTCGCGCTCCACCACCTCGCGCGAGCCTTCCGGCGGATCGCTCTGCAGTGTTTTCGGTCCCGGCATGGCAGCCTCCTTTGCTCGTCAGGCCTCCGGCTGGTCGTCGTCTGCTTCGGCAGGGTGATCGGCGGCGCTGCGCTGATTGGCCTCGCTGTCCAGGCGCTGCTCGACCTGCAGCCATTTGCTGTCCAGGCCGCGGCTGTCGGAATGCAGCGCCTTGTCCCGGTTCGAGAGCACGAAATTCTCCGGCATGTCGTCCGGCCGTACTGACATCGCGCCTGAACCGTCGCCCTTGCCCTGGGCGCCTGGGCCGAAATGCTTCCTGCTCGCGTTAGCCATCGATCGTCCTCCGTCGGTCGCCAACTGAGCCGTGGCGACTGCTACGGTGAACGCCGATCCCGGCCGCAGCGCCTCACCGCGCCGGCCATCCGTCTCTTCTCGACCGTGAGCAGGCGGCAGGAACCGCCGCTGCCCTCACCGACACTCGGTCAGCTCGTGGATCCCGGCCTTGTGCGTATGGCATTGCGCAGGACGGTCCTCCGCGTGGCCGCATGCGGCGAGCGCGAAGGCGGCAGTGATGATGGCGAGTATCGCGGCCTTTCGGCGTGCGGGGGCAGGGGTGACGCTCATCGCGCGAGATTTTGCCGGTGAGCCGCTGCCTGTCCAGCGCAGGGTGCGACGGCGCGCTCAGCCCAGGCGCCGCTCGCGCATCTCCGCGATCTGCTCGACGATCTGCGCATGCTCCGCCAGCAGCTCTTGCAGCGGCCCGAGCGGGCGGAAGGCGCGCAGGTCCTGCTCCTCCTCGCCCTCGGCGGCCCAGGCGGCGATCGCGTCTTCGGCCGCCGCGAGCTGGTCTTGCGAGACGGCGGGCGCCGGCGGGTGGACGGCCTCCTCGGCGATCCGGCGCGCGATGGCGCGGCGCAGCTCGGCTTCGCGGTCGAGCAAGGGGTCGAGCGGATCGGTATAGCGCGCCATCTCAGTGCTGCTCCGGTGGCGGGTGGAGGTCCCGGCCACCGGTTTTGCACGGCTCGGCCGGGACCGCGAGGGCCCGGCGCGGCTGGGCGGGTCAGCCGCGCTTCACCGCGCGCACCACGCCGCTCTTGCCGCCGCCGCAATAGAAGCGGTCGCCATTGGCCTCCATGCCGGAGATGAAGGTGCCCGGCGGCATCGCCAGCGCGTCCAGCACTTCGCCGCTCTGCGGGTCGATGCGCCGGATCTCGCTCTCGTCGTCTTCCCAGGTCGCATGCCAGAGCTCGCCCTCGATCCAGGTGACGCCGGTGACGAACCGGTTGGACTCCAGCGTGCGCAGCACCTTGCCGGTCTCGGGGTCGATCTGGTGGATCTTGCGCTCGCGGTAATGGCCGACCCAGAGCGTGCCTTCGGCCCAGGCCAGCCCTGAATCGCCGCCGCCGGCCGGCGCCGGGATCGTCGCCAGCACCTGCCCGCTGTCGGGGTCGATCTTCTGGATCCGGTTTTCGGCGATCTGGAAGAGATGCCGCCCGTCGAAGGCGGTGCCGGCATGGGCGGGCACGTCGAGCGTGCGCACCGTCTCGCCGCTTTGCGTGTCGAGCGCGTTCAGCCTGTCGCCGGAGCCGAACCAGAGATTGGTGCCGTCATGGCTGACGCCATGGATGGCCTCGACGCCGGGGAAGGGGCCGAATTCGCGGATGATGGTCGCCGGCTTGGTCATGTCATGTCTCCTGTTCTGCATGGCTATGACATGAGGCTCTAATCGCCCGGCAGCGCCGCCGTGAGTAACAAGGCTGTCGGGAAACCCGGCACCGGCGGCGTCAGCCAGCGCCGGGAGCGGCCCTGGCCGATCGCCTGCACCTTGCCGGTGGCGCAGAGCGTCTCCAGCATGCGCTGCATATTGCGCTGGCTCGCCCCCAGCGCCAGCGCCAGGGCCGAGCTCGACCAGGCTTCGCCGTCGGCGAGCAGCGCCAGCACATCGGCATGGCGCTCCTCCAAGGGCCGCGCCAGCACGGCGACCTCGGTGGACCCCGGCGGCCGTAGGATGAAGCCGCGCTGCGTCGCCTCGATGCCGGCGAGCCCGGACAGCGCGGCTCTCAGCCGCCCGATCTCGACGCGCAGCCTCGCCCGATGCGACTCGTCCGCCTCCTTCGCGCCGAAGGCGCGCGCCAGCAGCAGCTCGCGCGATGCGTCGCCGGGCCAGGCCTCCGCCAGCACGCGGGCCAGCGAGAACAGCACCGGCCGCGTCGCCAATGCGACCGTCCGGCCGGCACGCGTCACGAGATTGCGGCAAGCGTCTACGACCAGCCTGGGCGAAGCCAGCAGCGCCTCGACCTCGTCCAGGCCGAGCGCGCGCTCGCCACCGCGCGCGACCAGCCGTGCCGCCGGCGCTTCCAGCACGAGGCGCGCGGCCTCGACCTCGGCCATCAGCGGCGCAATGCCGGCGGCCCGCGCCGCCTCCGCCGCCCGCGACAGCGCCGTGCGAGCGGGCTGCGCCCGCAGGCGCCGCAGCGCCAGCCCGCCGGCGATCAGCGCCCGCCCCGCGAGCAGCGCCGCCGGCAGCGGCTTGCTGTCGATGTCGGCCAGCAGGGCCTCGGCCTCGTCGAGCCGGCCGATCAGCAGCAGGCGCCGCGCTTCGAGATTGCGGGCATGGGCGGCGTTCAGCCGGTCGCCGCGCGCTTCGAGCAGGGCCCGCGCCGCCGCGAGCTCCGCCACCGGCCAGCCGAGATCGCGGCTCACCAGGGCGATCTCCGCTTGCGCCACGACGCAGCGGGCGCGCGCCACCGGCTCTCGCGGCCCGAAGGCACGGGCGGCGCGCTTCAGCAGCGCCTTGGCGCGCGGCAGGTCGCCGAGCTGCGCCATCGCGATGCCGCGCAGCGCCAGCGCCGGGGCGTCCTCGCGCAGCGCGACGCGGTTGAGCGCGCCCAGCGGGTCGCCGGCCGCCAGCGCCCGTCCTGCGGCGGTGATCAGCGAATCCATGGAAATCCCGCCAGCATTGTCACTCCCGCCCGGCGCCGCGACGCCCGTAACCCTGACGATGACGTCGTATCGCGAAGCAGGCGAGCGGCAAAACCCATCAGACCACCGGAGCCGGCACCATGACCACCCATCCGATCGCAAACCGTGAGGACTGGCTCGAGGCGCGTCGCGCGCTGCTCGAGGCCGAGAAGGCGTTGACGCGCCAGAGCGACGCCGTCGCGCAGCAGCGCCAGGCGCTGCCCTGGGTGCGGATCGACAAGGATTACTGCTTCGAGACGGAGGCCGGCACGGCCAGCCTCGCCGATCTCTTCGCCGGGCGCTCGCAGCTCCTGGTCTATCATTTCATGTTCGGGCCTGATTACGCGGCCGGCTGCCCGTCCTGCTCGGCCATCGCCGACGGCTTCAACGGCATCACCGTCCATCTCCACAATCATGACGTGGCGCTGGTGGCGGTCTCGCGGGCGCCGCTCGCCAAGCTGCTGCCCTTCAAGGCGCGCATGGGCTGGAGCTTCCCCTGGGTGTCCTCGGCGAGCGGCGATTTCAATTACGACTTCAACGTCTCCTTCACGCCGGAGCAGGAGCGGGAAGGCGCGGTGGACTACAACTTCCGGCGCGAGCCGCCGCGCGAATGGCGCTGGAATCAGCCCGGCTCGGGCGGCGCCGAGAACCGCTTCGCGCAGATGGCCGGAACCGACACCGACACCTATCGCCGCGAGCGGCCGGGCCTCTCCGCCTTCGTGCGCGAGGACGGGGCGATCTATCACAGCTATTCCAGCTATTCGCGCGGCATGGATGCCATCTGGGCGATGTATCCCTGGCTCGACCGCGCGCCCAAGGGCCGCAACGAGACCGGCCCCTGGTGGCGCCACCACGACGCCTATGAGGAGCCCGCCCCGGCGGCGGTCCAGCCATGCTGCGCCTGAGCCAGGCCGTTGCCGCCGCTGCCGGGCCGGGCGCCTCGCCCGGCTCGGCGCGCGCCGAGCCGGCCCGCAGCCGCTTCTTCGGCGCCTGCGCTCTGCTCTGCGCCGGCGCCGTCATGGCGACCGTCAGCCTTTGCCGGGACATGGCCGAGATGGGCGAGCTGCCGATGGCGGGCGGCTGGTCGATGTCGAGCGCCTGGACGCCGCTTTGCGGCGGCTCCTGGCCGGCGGCGGCCGCCTCCTTCCTGCTGATGTGGCTCGCCATGACGCTCGCCATGATGCTGCCGGCCCTGTCGCCGGAGCTCTGGCGCTACCGGCTGGCCGCCGCGGGTGGACGGCTGGCGCGGCCGGACCTCGCGGCGGCCCTGGCCGGGCTCGGCTATCTGACGGCCTGGATGGCGCTCGGCGCCTGTATCTTCGCCGCCGGCGCCGCCCTGGCACAGGCCGCCTCGGCCTGGCCTGGCTTCGCGAGCCGGGTGCCGCTGCTGACCGGCTTCACCGTGCTTGCGGCGGGCCTGGTTCAGGCCGGGCGCTGGAAGGCCGCACGGCTGCGATGCTGCCGCGCTGCCTGCTGGCGTCCCGCGGGTGCCGCCTCCGCATTCGGCGAGGGTCTGCGGCATGGCGCCCATTGCTGCCTCTCCTGCAGCGCGCTGACGACGGTCCTGCTGATCGGCGGCGCCATGGATCTGCGCAGCATGGCCGTCATCGGCGCGGCGATCGCGGCCGAGCGTCTCGCCCCGGCCGGCGAGCGCATCGCCGGCGCGGTCGGCGGCATCCTCGCGGGGGCAGGGGTGTTGCTCGCCCTGCTGGCGCTCCGCCCGGCCTGAGGCCGCGCCGCGGCTCGGCTCCCATGCAGCCGTCGCCGGCTCGCATGCATTTTTGCGTCTGCCGGGACGACGGCAGGCAGTGACGTCCCCGCTTCGCTTGGCCTATACAGGTCGCAAGCGGCCCCGGGAGGGGGTCGCACGCAGAACTTGCACGGGAGACGCACATGAAGATTCCTGCACGCTTCGTCATCGGCGCGGCCGTCGCCGCCGTTATGCTCGGCGCCGCCCCGGCGCGCGCCGACATCACCATCGGCCTGCTCGCCCCGCTGACCGGCGCGGTCGCGGCCTATGGCGATCAGGTGAAGAACGGCGCCCAGGCGGCGGTCGACGCCATCAACCGCAAGGGCGGCGTCAAGGGCGAGAAGCTGGTTCTCAAGCTCGCAGACGATGCGGGCGATCCGAAGCAGGGCGTCTCGGCCGCCAACCAGCTGGTCGGCGAGCGGGTCCGCTTCGTCGTCGGCCCGGTGACCTCGGGCGTCGCGATCCCTGCCTCCGACGTCTTCGCCGAGAACGGCGTGCTGATGGTGACGCCGACCGCGACCGCTCCGGCGCTGACCAACCGGGGGCTGAGCAATGTCCTGCGCACCTGCGGCCGCGACGACCAGCAGGCCGAGGTCGCCGCCGCGTATGTGCTGAAGAACCTCAAGGACAAGAAGATCGCCGTGCTCCACGACAAGGGCACCTATGGCAAGGGCCTCGCCGACGCCTTCAAGCAGGGCATCAACGACGGCGGCGTGAAGGAGGTCGTCTATCTGACGCTGACGCCCGGCGAGAAGGATCTGGCGGCCGTCATCACCCGCCTGAAATCGGCCGGCGCCGAGGTGATCTATTTCGGCGGCTATCACCCCGAGGGCGGCCTGCTCGCCCGCCAGCTTCACGAGGCCGGCGTCAAGGCGACGATCATCGGCGGCGAGGGGCTCTCGAACACCGAGCTCTGGGCGATCGGCGGCGACACGGCGGCCGGGACGCTCTTCACCAACGCCACCGACGCGCTGAAGAACCCGGCCTCGGCCGAGGCCGTCGCGGTTCTGAAGGAGAAGAACATCCCGCCGGAGGCCTTCACGCTGAACGCCTATGCCGCCGTCGAGGTGCTGGCCGCCGGCATCGAGAAGGTCGGCAAGGATGCCAAGGCCGCCGATGTCGCGAAGGCCTTGAAGGACGGCTCGCAGATCAAGACGGCGATCGGCGCTCTTTCCTATGGCAAGACCGGCGATCTGAGCTCGCCGAGCTTCTCCATGTTCAAATGGGAAGGCGGCAAGATCGTCGCGGCGAACTGATCGATCCCGACATGCGACGAGGGCCCGCACGGCGCGGGCCCTCGCGCTACAACCTGAACGCGCTGTTCGGGAACCGTTCAGATGCAGGGCGGTTGATTGCGCGCCACGAACGGGAATGCCGATGCCTGCCGCCGATCTCCAGACCAGCTCCTCCTCATCCGCCCGCCCGCCGCTGATCGCGATTCGGCGCGAGGCCGAAGGCTATGGCATCCGCTTCGGGCTCAGCGAGGCGGAGGACGCGGTCAGGCCCGGCCCTGTTTTCGCGACGCTGGACGAAGCGATGGCCTGGATCGAGCGCATCGACCGCGCCCGCGACTGCTGAACCGCCCGTTCGGCCCCCACGACAATTCCACGTCGATTGCCTGCCGGAACGGCTTGTCAAAGCAGGCTGCGATCGGGCATAGAGCCTTCCAACGGAGACGTGGCCGAGAGGCTGAAGGCACTCGTTTGCTAAATGAGCATACCCCACAAGGGTATCGAGGGTTCGAATCCCTCCGTCTCCGCCATTCCCCCTGAACGATCAGAACCCCGATCCCCGCGCAGGCCTACACCTCCCGCGCGTCGAGCCTGCGGTAGAGCGGCAGCGCCAGCGGGGCGATGCGGCGCACGAGGCCTTGGAAGGGCTGCGGCTTCGGGTGTGAAAGCGGCAGGCCCAGCGTGTCGAGCGCCGCGCCTTGCGTCGCCTTCGCCAGTTCCCGGCCCAGCGAGATCGACAGCGCCACCGCCCGGCCATTGCAGCCGACCCAGCCGAAGCCGCTCGGGCCGAGCTGATGGATGCGCGGATAGCCGGGCACATGCGGCTTCAGCAGGTTGTCGGGCGTCATGCCGACATAGCCCGACCAGACATAGTCGAAGCCGACCTTGCCGAGCTGCGGCCACAGCCGCGTCAGCCGCTCCGCGATCGCCGGGCGAAGATTGGCCCCGCCCGCGCCGGGCACCACCGCCGCGCCCCCGGTGACGAGCCGGTTGCGGGCGTCCCAGCGCGCGAAATAAAGCTCGCGATGCGTGTCGGACATCGCCTGCCGGCCGGGAATCACCGTCTTGGCGATAGTGTCGCCGATCGGCTGCGTCGCCATCTGCCAGGACAGGACGGGAATGACCTCGTTCGCGATCTCCGGGGCGAGATCCGGCTCGAACTCGCCGGTATAGGCGTTGGTCGCCAGCACCAGCCCGCCCGCCGTCACCGAGCCTTGCGCCGTCTTCACGACCCAGCGGTCGTTCCGGCGGCTCATCGAGATTGCCGGCGATCGGGCATGGATCGTCGCTCCGAGCCGCAGCGCGACCTCGGCCAGTCCGCGCGTCAGGGCCAGCGGGTTTATATGCCCGCCGCTGCGGTTCCAGAAGCCGCCGAACCAGGCGTCCGAGCCCAGCATCTCGGCGAGCGCGCCCCGGTCGAGCAGCTCGACCGGCGCGCCGATCGCCGACCATTCGCGCACGCGCTTCTCGGCCAGCCTGAAGCGCCCCGGCGAATGCGCCGGCTGGATCCAGCCGGTCTGCTCCGCCTCGGCCGGAATGTCGTATCGGCGCACCAGGTCGAACAGATAATGCGCGCTGTCGCGCAGCACTGCGTTGAAGCGCTCGCCCGCCGCGCCATGGCGCTTCACCATGGCCGAAGGATCGTGCCCCGCCAGCGTCGGGATGACCTGCCCGTTATTGCGGCCCGAGGCGCCCCAGCCCGGCTCGGCCGCCTCCAGCACAATGACGCTGACGCCTGCCTCGCGCAGATGGATCGCCGTGGAGAGCCCGGTGAAGCCGCCGCCGATCACCACGACATCGGCCTGCACATCGCCCTGCAGCGCAGCCAGCGCGGGGCCGGGCTGGGCGGTCGCGGCCCACAGCGAAGGCGGCCAGGTGACGGGGGTGGTCGCGGTCATGTTCGTCCTCATGCGGCGGCGCGCCGGAACTGGCGCGACGGCTTGGCCGCGCATCCTTGCCGCCGAGCGGGCGTGAAGCAAGTAGGCCTGTTCGCCGTCGCTCTACGCAGTAGATCAATCTTCTATTTCTCGGCTCGTGAGCGAATAGATTCTTCCAAGTTTTCGGAGATGCTATTCGATCCTTGGAATTTTCATCCCCGCGAAGCTATGTGTGCGGTGCAACAGGGGCTGCTTGCAGCGCGCGGCGGAGCGATTGCGTCGCGCGCCTGCTTCGGATGAACTCGGCTCCGTTGGGTTCTGGTCACAGGGGGCATCATGCCGCTCAAGCATATTCTCGGCCTCGATCATGTCGTGGTCACGGTCCGCGATCTCGATGCCGCCGCGCGCCAATGGCAGGGCCTCGGTTTCACGGTCTCGCCGCGCGGCACGCATTCGCCGATCCTCGGCACCGGCAACTACACCATCATGTTCGGCGAGGATTACCTCGAATTGCTCGGCGTGCTCACCGAGACGGAGCAGAACAAGCCGACCCGCGACTATCTCGCCAAGCGCGAGGGGCTGGAGCGCGCCGCCTTCACCACCGACGATGCCGCCGCCGGCGCGCAGGAGCTGAAGAGCCATGGCCTCGCGGCGCTCGGCCCGGTGCATTTCGGCCGCCCGGTCGAGCTGCCGAATGGCGCCACCGGCGAGGCCAGGTTCAACGTCTTCCGCTGGCCGCTCGAGGAGAGCCCCGGTGGCCTGCGCATCTTTGCCTGCCAGCATCTGACCCGCGAGACCGTCTGGATTCCGGAGCTGCAGCGGCATGCCAACGGCGCCACGCGCATCCTGCGGATCGAGGTGCTGGCCGAGGATCCCAAGGCCGCGGCCGAGCATCTCGGCCGCTTGATCCTGGAGCCAGCGACGCAGGCCGGCGACGCCTGGCGCGTGCCCTCGGGCGGCAAGCGCGCCGAGATCCTGTTCTATGACGCGGCCGGTTTCGCCAGGCGCTATCCCGAGGCCTTGCGGGCCGGGGCTGCGCCGGGCGGCGCGGCGGCGATCGTGCTGGCGACGTCCGATCTCGACGCCGCCGCCGCGGCGCTCGGCGCGTCGGCGCTTCGCCATGGCGAGGCGGTCAGCGTTCCGGCGCAGGCCGCCAATGGCGTGATCCTCAGCTTCGAGCGCTGAGCGGCGCCGTCGCCTTGAGCCTTTGACGGCCGGACCCTTGCCAAGGACCGGCCGGAGCCCGACAAAACCGATATCCGAGCAGGAGATTGCCATGGACATGACCCGCCGCGCCGCGCTGATGACCAGCGCCGCCATCGCCTCCAGCGTCATGTTCCCGATGCGCGGGCTCTTCGCCCAGGAGACGCCGCGCAAGGGCGGCGTGTTCACGGTGCATTACGGCGCCGAGCAGCGCCAGCTCAATCCCAGCCTCCAGGCCTCGACCGGCGTCTACATCATCGGCGGCAAGATCCAGGAGCAGCTCGTCGATCTCGACGCCGCCGGCCAGCCCGTCGGCGTGCTCGCCGAAAGCTGGGAGGCGGCTCCGGACGGCAGGACCATCACCTTCAAGCTGCGCAGCGGCGTCACCTGGCATGACGGCAAGCCCTTCACCTCCGCGGACGTGCAGTTCACGGCGATGGAGATGTGGAAGAAGATCCTGAACTACGGCACGACGCTGCAGCTCTTCCTGACCGCCGTCGATACGCCCGATCCGCTGACGGCCGTGTTCCGTTACGAGCGGCCGATGCCGCTCAACCTGCTGCTGCGCGCGCTGCCCGATCTCGGCTACGTCTCGCCGCGCCATCTCTACGAGGGCAAGGGCGATATCCGCCAGAACCCGGCCAATCTGGCGCCGGTCGGCACCGGCCCGTTCAAGTTCGTGCAGTATGAGCGGGGCCAGCACGTCATCGCCGACCGCAACCCGAACTACTGGCGCGCCAATGCGCCCTATCTCGACCGGATCGTCTGGCGCGTCGTCACCGACCGCGCCGCTGCCGCCGCGCAGATGGAGGCGGGGCAGATCCATTACAGCCCGTTCTCGGGGCTGACGATCTCGGACTCCGCGCGGCTCGGCAAGGATCCGCGCTTCATCGTCTCGACCAAGGGCAATGAGGGCAACGCCCGCACCAACACGATCGAGTTCAATTTTCGCCGCAAGGAGCTGGCCGATATCCGGGTGCGCCAGGCGATCGCCCACGCGCTCGACATCCCGTTCTTCATCGAGAACTTCCTCGGCGATTTCGCCAAGCGCGGCACCGGCCCGGTGCCCTCGGTGTCGACGGATTTCTACCCGGCCGACAACGGGCCGCAATATCCGTTCGACAAGAAGCTCGCCGCCAAGCTGCTCGACGAGGCCGGCTTCAAGGCCGGCGCCGGCGGCACGCGCTTTTCGCTGCGGCTGCTGCCCGCGCCCTGGGGCGAGGACATCACGCTCTTCGCCACCTTCATCCAGCAATCGCTGGCGGAGGTCGGCATCAGGGTCGAGGTCGTGCGGACCGATGGCGGCGGCTACCTGAAGCAGGTCTATGATGACCACGCCTTCGATCTCGCCACCGGCTGGCACCAGTACCGCAATGATCCGGCGGTCTCGACCACCGTCTGGTACCGCTCGGGCCAGCCCAAGGGCGCGCCCTGGACCAACCAGTGGGGCTGGGCCGATCCGGTGATGGACAAGATCATCGACGATGCCGCCACCGAGATCGATCCGGCCAAGCGCAAGGCGCTCTACGGCGATTTCGTCAGGCGTGCCAACACCGAGCTGCCGATCTGGACGCCGATCGAGCAGCTCTTCCTGACGGTGATCACCGCCAAGGCGCGCAACCATTCCAACACGCCGCGTTGGGGCTCGTCCTCCTGGCACGATCTGTGGTTGGCGGAGTGATCGCCCCGCCCGCCCAGACGCTTTCATCCGAACGGCCGCCATGCGAATCCTGACGCTTGCGGGGCGGCGGCTCGCCGCCTCGCTCCCGACCTTGCTCCTGATCCTGATCGGGGTGTTCCTGCTGCTGCAATTCGCGCCGGGCGACACCGTCGACGCGATGATGGCGCAGATGGGCGGCGGCGATGCCGAGACGGCGCGGCAGCTGCGCGAGTTCTACGGGCTCGATCTCTCGGTCGCCGCCCAGCTGGGCAACTATCTCTGGCGGCTGGTCAGGCTCGATCTCGGCTTCTCGGCGATCTACGGCAAGCCGGTCGCGACGGTGATCGCGGAGCGCCTGCCGGCGACGATCCTGCTGATGACGGCGTCGCTCTCGCTCGCCTTCTTCTTCGGGCTGATCTTCGGCGTGATCGCGGCGCGCGGCGTCAACCGCTGGCCCGATACGCTGATCTCGACGCTCGGCCTGGTCTTCTACGCGATGCCGACCTTCTGGTTCGGCCTCATGGCGATCGTCGTGTTCTCGATCTACCTGCAATGGCTGCCCGCCGGCGGCTTCGAGGACATCACCGTCGCGCGCCATGGGCTGGCGCGCACCCTCGACATCGCCCGCCATCTCGTGCTGCCCACGGTGACGCTCGCGCTGTTCTACATGGCGATCTATCTGCGCATCATGCGCGGCTCGATGCTGGAGGTGCTGACGCTCGATTTCGTGCGGACGGCGCGCGCCAAGGGCATGGACGAGACGCGGGTCGTCGTGCGCCATGTGCTGCGCAACGCCCTGCTGCCGATGGTGACGCTGATCGGCCTGCAGGCCGGCACCATGCTCGGCGGCTCGGTGGTGGTCGAGAGCGTGTTCTCGCTGCCCGGCCTCGGCCGTCTCGCCTATGAATCGGTGGTCCAGCGCGATCTCAATACGCTGCTCGGCATCGTCTTCATCTCGGCGCTGCTGGTGATCACGGTCAATTTCATCGTCGACCTGCTCTATGCCAGGCTCGACCCGCGCATCGCGGCGGGGAGCTGAGCCGTGCAGGTCCTCAAGCTCTATTTCCGCAGCCCGCCCGCCGTGATCGGGCTCGTGCTGCTGCTCCTCGTGCTGGCGATGGCGGTGACGGCCGACTGGTTCTATCCCCGCGATCCGCTGGCGCTGGCCGGCCGGCCGCTGGTCTGGCCGTTCAGCAATCCGCGTTTCCTGCTCGGAACCGACAATTCCGGGCGGGACATCGCCGCGCAGATCTTTCACGGCGCCCGCATCTCGCTGCTGATCGGCCTGGTCGCGACGCTGATCTCGGTGCTGATCGGCATCACCATCGGCGCGCTCGCCGGCTATTACGGCAGCTGGGTCGACACCGCGCTGATGCGCGTGACCGAGGCCTTCCAGACCTTGCCGAATTTCCTGCTGCTGCTGGTGCTCGTCGCGGTGTTCGGCTCGACCATCACCACCGTCACGGTTGCGATCGGCATCGTGTCCTGGCCGGCGACGGCGCGGCTGACCCGCGCCGAGTTCCTGTCGCTGCGCAACCGCGAATTCGTCCAGGCCGGGCGCACGCTCGGGCTCAAGGACGCCAAGCTGATCTTCGGCGAGATCCTGCCGAACGCGCTGCCGCCGGTGATCGTCTATGCCAGCGTGGTGATGGCGATCGCGATCCTGCTGGAAAGCGCGCTGGCCTTCCTCAAGCTCTCGGACCCGAATGTCGCCTCCTGGGGCAATCTGATTGGCGCCGGGCGCGATGTGCTCAGGGTGGAATGGTATGTCTCGGCCATTCCGGGCATCGCCATCCTGCTCACGGTGCTTGCGGTCTCGCTCGTCGGGCAGGGCCTCAACGACGCCCTCAATCCGAGGCTGAGAGGCCGATGAAGCCGATCCTGTCGCTGGAGAACGTCAGCGTCCGTCTGCCGGCCGATTCCGATCGCCGGCATGCGATGAGCGAGGTGTCGCTGTCCCTCCTGCCCAACGAGATCCTCTGCGTCGTAGGCGAATCCGGCTCCGGCAAATCGATGACCGCCAATGCGGTGATGCGGCTGCTCCCGCCCGGCGTCGCGCTCGACGGCGGGCGCATCCTGTTCGAGGGGCGCGATCTCGCCGGCCTGAGCGAGGCCGAGATGCGCAAGACGCGCGGCGCCGGCATCGCGATGATCTTCCAGGAGCCGATGACGGCGCTGAACCCGCTGCGCACGATCGGCGACCAGATCGGCGAGATGTTCGAGGTCCATACCGACCTCCCGAAGGCGCAGATCGCGGCCCGCGTCCTGGCTTTGCTCGAGGAGGTGCGCATCCCCGATCCCGCCTCGGCGGTGAAGGCCTATCCGCACGAGCTCTCCGGCGGCCAGCGCCAGCGCGCCATGATCGCGATGGCGCTGGCGCTCGATCCCAAGGTGCTGATCGCCGACGAGCCGACGACGGCGCTCGACGTGACGACGCAGGCCCAGATCCTCGATCTCATCCGCGACCTGCAGAAGCGCAAGGGCACGGCGGTCCTGTTCATCACCCATGATTTCGGCGTCGTCGCCGAGATCGCCGATCGCGTGGCGGTGATGAGCCAGGGCCGCGTCGTCGAGAAGGGCACGGCGCAGGCCGTGCTCGGCGATCCGCAGCACGCCTATACCCGCCAGCTGATCGCAGCCGTGCCGCCGCTGCAGGCGCCGCCGCCGCGAGCGCTGGCGGACGAGCCGGTCCTGACGATCGAGCATGTTTCGAAGACCTATCGCACCGGCGGTTTCCTCGGCCGTGGGCAGCGGGTGACGCATGCGGTCAAGGATGTGTCGCTGGTGCTGCCGAAGGGCGCGACGCTCGGCATCGTCGGCGAGTCAGGCTCCGGCAAGTCGACGCTGGCGCGCTGCCTCGTGCGGCTGATCGACCCCGACACCGGCGCGATCCGCATCGGCGGCACCGATCTCGCCGGGCTGACGCGGGCGCAACTGCGCGAGCAGACGCGCCATATCCAGATGGTCTTCCAGGATCCGTTCGCCTCGCTGAACCCGCGCCGCAAGGCGGGGGAGGCGGTGGCGCAGGGGCTGATCGTCCATGGCACACCGCGCCCGCAGGCGCTGGCCCGCGCGCGCGAGCTGTTCGGGCTGGTCGGGCTCGACCCGGCCGCGACCGACCGCTATCCGCACGAATTCTCCGGCGGCCAGCGCCAGCGCATCGGCCTTGCCCGTGCGCTTGCGCTCGAGCCGCGCGTGCTGGTCGCGGACGAGCCCGTCTCGGCGCTCGACGTTTCCGTGCAGGCGCAGGTGCTGCGGCTGCTGGCGGATTTGCGCCAGCGCCTGGGACTCTCGATCGTCTTCATCACCCATGATTTGCGCGTCGCGGCGCAGGTCTGCGACATCGTCGCGGTCATGAAGAGCGGCGAGGTGGTCGAGGCGGGCCCGATCGGTACCGTCTTCGGCGCGCCGCAGCACGCCTATACGCGTTCGCTGCTCGCCTCGATCCCGGGTCGCGATTTCGGCGGCAGGCTCAGCCTCGCCGAAGAGGCGCCGCCGTCGTCCGTCTGAAATCGGTTCGCGTTAGCGCCCGGTCAGGAACAGCCCGGAGAGGGCATAGGCCAGGGCCGAGATCAGCCCCGCCATCGGCATGGTGACGATCCAGGCAAAGACGATGCCGCGGGCGACGCCCCAGCGCACCGCGGCGACCCGCCTTGCCGCGCCGACGCCGATGATCGCGCCGGTGATGGTGTGCGTGGTCGAGACCGGCACGCCGAGATAGGTCGCCATGAACAGGGTGATCGCGCCGCCGGTCTCGGCGCAGAAACCCTGCTGCGGCGAGAGCCGCGTGATCTTCGAGCCCATGGTGTGGACGATGCGCCAGCCGCCGCAGAGCGTGCCGAGCGCCATCGCCGCCTGGCAGGAGATCACCACCCAGAACGGCACCGAGAAGGTCTCGCCCATCATCCCGTGCGAGAACAGCAGCACGGCGATGATGCCCATCGTCTTCTGCGCGTCATTGGCGCCGTGGCCGAGCGAGTAGAGCGAGGCCGAGACGAATTGCAGCAGGCGGAAGGTCGAATCGACCTTGATCGGTGCGATCCGCAGGAAGCTCCAGGACACGATCAGCACGAGCAGCAGGGCCAGGGCGAAGCCGATCGCCGGAGACATGAAGATGGCGACGAAGGTCTTGCCGAGCCCCCACCAGACCACCGCCGAGATGCCGACCTTCGCGAGCCCGGCCCCGACCAGCCCGCCGATCAGCGCATGCGACGAGCTCGACGGGATGCCGGCGATCCAGGTGACCACGTTCCAGACGATCGCGCCGGTGAGCGCGCCGAAGATCACCCGGTCGTCGACGATCGAGGCCTGGATGATGCCGGAGCCGACCGTCTGCGCGACGTGCAGGCCGAAGAACAGGAAGGCGATGAAGTTGAAGAAGGCGGCCCAGAACACCGCCCATTGCGGCGCCAGCACCCGGGTCGAGACGATGGTCGCGATCGAGTTGGCGGCGTCGTGCAGCCCGTTGAGGAAATCGAACAGCAGCGCGACCGCGATCAGGAAGAGCAGGGCAGGGGCGAAGCTGGCGAAATCCACGGCGCGCGACGCTTGTCTAAAGATGTTCGAGGACGATGCGGCTGGCGCGCTTGGCGACATCCTCGAAGCGGTCGACCACCTTTTCGAGATGGTCGTAGATCTCGGCTCCGACGATGAAGTCCATCGCATCGGCGCCGCGATGCGTCTTGAACAGCTCCTTCAGGCCGCGATCATGCAGCTCGTCGGAGCGCTCCTCGATCTCGCGGATCTCCTTGGACAGCGCGCCGATGCCGACCGCGTGCTTCTTGATGTCGCGCAGCATCGGCAGCAGCTCGCCCACCTTCAGCGAGGCCGCCACGACCGTCCTGCCGAGCTCCTGCATGGTCGGCGCGAAGCTCTGGACCTCGAAGAGCTGGATCGCCTTGGCGGTCTTCTGCATCTGGTCGATCGCATCGTCCATGGAGCCGATCAGCTCCTCGATATCGCCGCGGTCGAAAGGGGTGATGAAGGTGCGCCCGACCTCCAGCATGACCTCGCCGGCGATCACATCGGCGCGGTTCTCCTGGGCGACGATCTCGGCGCAGCCTTCCGCGATCGGGCTCCGTCCGCTCAGCACGCCGTCCAGTGCGGCCGCGCCGGCCGTCAGCGTTTCGGCATGGCGCTCGAACAGCACGAAGAACTTGTCTTCCTTCGGCAGCAGCTTCTGGAACCAGCCGAGCATCGCGGTCACCCTCGTCGAGACCGCTCCTCTCCGCAGGCGAGGGGGAGAGTGACCGGCCCGCGTCTTTTGTGACAGTTTCGCGACAACGGCAATGGGCCCCTCAGCGCGCGATGCTCCTGGCCGCCGCCTAGCCGCGCTCGGCCTGGGTTCAGCCGCTATCGCCCTGTTTCCCGCTCGCCACCGTCGCCGTCTGGCGCTCCGCCAGAGTGTCGAGGCAGGCCGCCATTTGCGAGGTGCCCCATTGGTGTTTCGAGCATTGCTCGGTTCCGATCGTCAGGTTCCGGGCGACGCCTTGCGGCTGCTGTCCGCCGCAGCCGGCGAGCGCAAGGGCGATGATGGCGAGCGTGAGACGCATCTCGATCCTCCTTTTTTGGCGCGGCATTGGAGCAGCTCCGTTTGGCGGGAATTTGATCGCTCCGGCGCGGCCCTCTAGGCGGCCCGGACCCCCGGTGCTAAAGCGCCCCCAAAGCGCCTGTCATCTCCTCGGCGCCACAAGGATTGTGTGAATGTTGCTCCGGGTCGGGACCCGCCGAAGCCCCCTCGCGATGGCGCAGACCAATTACGTGATCGGTCTGATCAAGCAGGCATATCCCGAGATCGCGTTCGAGATCCGCTCGGCGTCGACCATCGCCGACAAGGACCGCGTCTCCGAGTTCCACCAGTTCGGCATGGTCGGGGTCTTCACCTCCGAGCATGAGGAGCAGCTGCTCCAGGGCAATGTCGATTTCGTCGTTCATTCGCTGAAGGACCTGCCGACGACCCTGCGCGACGGGCTGATGCTTGCCGCGGTGCCCGGGCGCGAGGACCCGCGCGACGCGCTCTGCGGCGCCACGCTGGCCGAGCTGCCGCAGGGCGCGCGGGTGGGCACCGGCTCGCTGCGCCGCCGCGCGCAGATCCTGAGCTTGCGGCCCGATGTCGCCGTCGTGCCGATCCGCGGCAATATCGGCCCGCGCCTGGCCAAGATCGAGGGCGAGGACGGGCTCGACGCCGTCATCCTCGCGCGCGCCGGGCTGAGCCGTCTCGGCCTGGCCGACGCGACGAGCGATGTCCTGCAGCCCGACCAGTTTCCCTATGCCGTCGGGCAGGGCGCCCTCGGGATCGAGGCGCGCGCCCGGGACACCGCCATCGTCGACGTGCTGCAGGCGATCGAATGCAAGCAGGCGAGGGCAGAGGTGGACGCCGAGCGGGCGATGATGCATGCGCTCGGCGCCGGCTGCAGCCTGCCGGTCGGCGCTTTCGCGAATTGGCAGGACGGCCGCCTCAGCCTGTTGGCGCAGATCACTTCGCTGGACGGCCGGGAGCGCCTCGTCGCCGTCAAGGAGGGCGAGGCCGGCCAGGCCGTCGAGATCGGCCTCGCCGCGGCCGAGGAGCTGAAGGCCGCCGGCGGCTCCAAGATCCTGGCGACCAGCTTTCGCGAATATGGCAGCCACTACAAGCTGCTTCATCCCTGAGAGCTTGACGCCGAGACCTCCGCCGCCGTCGGCAGATCGGCGCCGCGCCGGCCGACAGTGATCGCCGCGGCGGCGTTGGCATAGGCGATGAGCTCCGCGATCTGCGTAAGATCGAGCGCCGCGATTGCCGTGAGGCTCAGCCGCCCGGTCTCGAACAGCCGGGCCAGCAGCGCGGCATGGAAGCTGTCGCCGGCACCGACCGTGTCGAGGAGGCTGGCCTGCCGCCCCGGAACCGCGATCTGGCCGGCGGCCGAGAAGCCGATGGCGCCTTGTGCTCCGCGGGTGATCACCACGAGGCTCGCGCCGCGCTCCAGCCAGGCGGTGGCCGCGTCCTGCAGCGAGACGCGGCCGTTCCAGGCGGTGCGGACATCCTCGTCGCTCGCCTTGACGATGGTCGCGCGGCGGAAGAAGCGCTCCGCCGCCCGCTCCCAGAGCGCCATGTCGCCGATGATGCCCGGCCGCAGATTGGGATCGACGCTGATGACGCGTCGGCCATGTTCGCGCTGCGCCAGCGCGGCGAAGCTGCTGCCCGCCGGCTCGACCGCCATGCTGTAGGAGCCGAAGCTCAGCGCCGCGACCTCCGCCGGCAGCGCGGCCGGCATCGCCTCGGCCGCGATCCAGCGATCGGCCGCGCCTTCGCCATGGAAGCTGTAGCTGGGCTGTCCATCGGCCGTGGTGGCGACGATCGAGAGCGTGCTCGGCCTGTCGCTGCGCAGAAGCAGGCGGCCATCGACGCCCTCGCTCTGCAGCCGCTCGGCCAGCCAGTCTCCGAACCGGTCACGCGAAATGCCGCCGAGAAACCCCGCCGGCACGCCCAGGCGCGCCAGCCCGATCGCGACATTGAAGGGCGATCCGCCGACAACGGCGCGGGCGGGCATCTGCGCTCCGTCCGGCTCGCCGAGGAACAGATCGACCAGAGCCTCGCCGCAGACCAGGATCACGAACTCGCTCCCTCTCGCATGCCCGAAGCAGGATGGGTTTTGAGGCTAGGCCGTCTTGGCGAATTGGTTTACGTTAGGTTAACTCAACCTGCTGCGAACCATGTCCACCCAGACCGACCCTTCCCAGGACGAACTCGCCGCGATGCCGGCCTATCGGCTGGCGCTCGGCGTCGCTCTGCTCGGGCTGGTCGGCGCTGCCGCCGCCCTGATGTTCGCCTGAGGCGGGCTCAGCCCGCCTTCGCCTGGCCGTATTCGGAAATGCCGCCATGCGCGGCTGACCAGCTTGCCGGATCGTCGAGGAAGCTCTCGACCTCGGCCAGCACCTTCGGCTCGAAATGCCCGCTCGCCTTGGCGACCTTGAGCACGTCCCGCCAGGTGGTCAGGTAGTGCAGCTTGACGCCGAGTTCCTCCATCACCTCGCGGCTCTTCGGGAAGACGTCGTAATAGAACAGCACGAAGCAGTGCTCGACGCGCTGCCCGGCCTCGCGCAGCGCCTCGCAGAAATTCACCTTGCTGCGCCCGTCGGTGGCGAGGTCCTCGACCAGCAGGGCGCGGGCGCCCTCGACGACCTCGCCCTCGATGCGTGCATTGCGGCCGAAGCCCTTGGGTTTCTTGCGGATATACTGCATCGGCAGCATCAGCCGATCGGCGATCCAGGCGGAAAAGGGAATGCCGGCCGTCTCGCCGCCTGCGACCACATCGATCGACTCGGCTCCGACCTCGCTGATGATCGTCGTGGTCGCCAGATCGATCAGCGCCTTGCGCAGGCGCGGATAGGCGATGATCTTGCGGCAATCGGTATAGACCGGGCTCGCCCAGCCCGAGGTGAAGATGAAGGGCTTGTCGTCGCTGTAGAAGTGGACCGCCTTGATCTCCAGCAGCATCTTGGCCGCTTCATGGGCGATCGCCGCCCGGTCGACCGGCGTGAAGAGTTCGGGCATGTCTCGTTCTCCAGAACCGGCGCGCCATGCATCGCCCGCCGGAGGGCAGGGCACGGGACACACCTTCAGCTTCGCAAACGGCCCCTTCTCGACAGCTTGCCTGAGAAGGTCAATCCCCGCGCGCCGCCTTGCACAGGCGAAGCGGCGGCTTTTGCTGTTCACGGCCGCGGCTTTCGCGCTAACAAGCCCCCAAGATTCGTAAAGGCGGCCGGGGGAGCGCGGGGCAGATGATGAGCGTCACGGAACTCTTCGGCACGACCCGCGACGACAGGGGCAAGGCGGCGCAGACGATCACGATCCGCCGGCCCGACGATTGGCATGTGCATCTGCGCGATGGCGAGATGCTCAAGGCGGTGCTGCCCTTCACCGCCGCCCAGTTCCGGCGCGGCATCATCATGCCGAATCTGGTGCCGCCGGTGACGGGCGTCGCCGCGGCGAGCGCCTATCGCGAGCGCATCCTGGCGGCGCGGCCGGAAGGCTCGGATTTCACCCCGCTGATGACCTGCTATCTCACCGATTCGACCGCGCCGGACGAGATCGCCCGCGGCTTCGAGGAGGGCGTCTGGGTGGCCGCCAAGCTCTACCCCTCCGGCGCCACCACCAATTCGCATCACGGCGTCACCGATATCCGCAAGCTCGCCCCGGTGCTGGAGCGCATGGAGGCGATCGGCATGCCGGTGCTCGTCCATGGCGAGGCCACCGACCCGGCGGTCGACATCTTCGACCGCGAGGCGGTTTTCATGGAGCAGGAGATGCTGCCGCTGCTGAAGCGGCACCAGGGCCTCAAGGTGGTGGTCGAGCACGTCACCACAGCCGAGACGGTCGATCTTGTGCGCGCCCATGCCGGGCGGGCGGCCGGCACGGTCACCCCGCATCACCTGATCATCAACCGCACCTCGATCTTCCAGGGCGGCTTGCGGCCGCATCTCTATTGCCTGCCGGTGGCCAAGCGCGAGCGCCATCGGCTGGCGCTGCGCAAGGCGGTGACCTCCGGCGACGGCAACTTCTTCATCGGCACCGACACCGCCCCGCATCTGCGCGGCGCCAAGCAGGCCGAATGCTGCTCGGCCGGCGTCTTCGCCGGCGCGACCGCACTGCAGACCTATGTCGAGGTCTTCGATCAGGAGGGTGCGCTCGACCACCTCAACGCCTTCGCCTCGGAGAACGGCGCGCGCTTCTACGGGCTGCCGCTCAACGAGGGCACGCTCACCCTGGAGAAGCGTCCCTGCCGGGTCTCGCCGGCCGTCGCGGTCGGCGAGGAGGATGTCGTGGTCTTCCGCGGCGGCGAGGAACTGCCCTGGTCGCTCGGCGAGATCGCGGGCTAGCCGGCGAGCGGCGCCTCTAGCAGCGCCGCTGCCCGCAGCAGCCGCTCGTCCTGTCCCGCCACCGCGCTCAGCATCAGCCCGCCCGAGCGCTTGGCCCCGAGCGGCATCGGCAGCGAGATCGAGCAGAGATCGAACAGGTTGCAGAAGGCGGCGTTGCGCAGCAGAAGCCGGTTGGCCGCATGGAAGGCCTCGTCATCCGCCTCGAGCGCCGCGATCTCCGGCGCCTCGATCGGCACGGTCGGGGCGAGGAAGCCGTCGAGCCCGTCGAGCATCGCCGCTAGCCTGGCGATCAGCCCGCGCCGCCGCTCCATCGCGATGATGTAGTCGGTCGCCTTGGCCGGCATGCCGATGCCGATGCGCGCCGCGACCCGCCGGTCGAAAGCGTCCGGGCTGCGCGCCATCAGCTCGCGATGCACGGCCGCTGCCTCCACCGTGACCAGCGGCGCCGGGGAGATCGCGAACATCTCCTGCCAGATATCGTCGAGATCGATCGGCTCGACGGCCATGCCGAGCCGGGCGATCCGCTCGATCGCCGCTTCATAGGCCGCCGTGACCGAGGGGGCCGCCTCGGCCAGGAAGCCGCCGCGCGCCACGCCCAAGCGCAGGCGCGCCGGCGACTGGGCGCTGTCGAGACGAAACGGCCGGTCGGCCAGCACCGAGAGCAGCCTCGCGCAGCCATCGACATCCTTCGCGAGCGGCCCGATGACATCGAGGCTCGGCGCGAGCGGGTAGCAGCCTTCGGCCGGTACCGAGCCATGGGTCGGCTTCATGCCGGTGATGCCGTTGAGCGCCGCCGGAATCCGGCACGAGCCGCCGGTGTCGGTGCCGACCGATAGCTCCGACGAGCCTTCCGCCACCGAGACGGCGGCGCCCGACGAGGAGCCGCCGGGGATGCGCGCCGCGTCGAGCGCATTGCCCGGCGTGCCGAAGCTCCCGTTCAGCCCGACGCCCGAGAAGGCGAACTCGCTCATATTGGTCTTGCCGATGAGCACAGCGCCGGCCCGCCGCAGCCTGGCGATCGCCGGCGCGTCCTGCGCGGCGGGGGCGGCGCCCTTCAGCACCTGCGAGCCGGCCCAGGTCGTTTCGCCGGCCAGGTCGAACAGGTCCTTGATCGAGACGATGGTGCCGTCGATCGCCGAGAGCGACAGCCCGGCCTCGCGCCTGCGGTCGGCCGCGTCCGCCTCGGCGCGCGCCGTCTCGAACAGCAGCCGGGTGAAGACCGGTGCTCCGTCGCCGATGCCGGCGAGGGTGGCTTCGAGCGCGTCGCGAACCTTGCGGGACATTGGCGGACCTTGCTGCTGGATCGATGAACGGATGCGTCTGGTTAGGGCAGATCGCGGCGCGAGAAAATCCCCGGGACGGCCATGCGCGGAATGACGGCGGTGCGTCTCGCACCCTGCCGCCGGCGCCCGGCAGGCTCTAGGCTGGCCTGCGACGCGACGGCTGAAGGGGCTCTGCGATGGACTTGCGCTGCGTTGATTGCGGGACCCTCTATCCCCCGGAGCTGATCTATCGCTGCCCGGCCTGCGCCGGCATCCTCGAAACCCTGGGCGAGGACGACGTGCAGCCCGTTTCGCTCGGCGAAGGCGTCACGCCCTTGCTGCGCGCTACGCGGATCGAGGCGGCGCTACCCGGCTTTTCCGGCGAGATCTGGCTGAAGGACGAGACCCGCAATCCCTCCGGCTCGTTCAAGGACCGGCTGGTTTCGGCCGCGATGGGAAAGGCGCTGGCGCTCGGCATCCGCAAGGTTGTCTGCGCCTCCTCGGGCAATGCCGGGGCCGCGACCGCCGCCTATGCCGCCCGCGCCGGCATTCCGGCGGTGATCGTGGTGCCGGCGCATACCCCGCTCGGCAAGGTCACCCAGATCGCCGCCTATGGCGCCATTCTGCTGCTGGTCGAGGGGCATTACAGCCGCTCCTACGATCTCGCCCTCGCGCTGGCCGAGCGTCACGGCTTCGCCAACCTCACCACCACCTTCATCAACCCCTATGCCGTGGCCGGGCTCACCGCGGTCGGAACCGAGCTGATGGCCCAGCTCGGCGGCGCGCCGAGCCATGTCCTGGTGCCGACCGGCAGCGGCCCGCTGGTCAAGGGCGTCTGGCAGGGCATTGCGGATGCCGGCGGCACCACCCGGCTGGTCGCGGTGCAGGCGCAGGGCTGCGCGCCGATCGTGCAGGCCTTCGAGCAGGGGCGCGACGCGGTCAGCGCCTGGGGCATGCCGCAGACCATCGCCTCGGGCATCAGCGACCCGCTGATCGGCTATGAGCGCGACGGCACCTACACGCTGAAGCTGGTGCGCGAGAGCGGCGGCTGCGCGATCGGCGTCGACGACGACGCGCTGCGCGAGGCGATGCGGCTGCTCGCCCGCAGCGAAGGCATCTATGCCGAGCCGACGGGCGCGAGCCCGATCGCCGCGCTGCCGCGGCTTCTCGCTGCCGGCGCTTTGCCACCCGGTGCCCGCGTGGTGTGCATGATCACCGGCCACGGCTTCAAGGACGGCAAGGCCTATCAGGAGATGAAGGCGCGCACGCATCGCGTCGAGGACCCTGCCGATACGGCCGCGGTGGCACGGCTATGCGAGACGATCCTGCACGCGATCTGACGGATCGGGCGAGATTTCGCGTTTCATGAGGGGTTGCGCCGACGCGCCGGGGAGGCCACCCTGCGTTCCGCAGCGTTAGACGAAGGACACGGATTCCGATCTGGCTCGATTCTTGCGGCGCTGCATTGCTGCGGGCCGGTGCCCGCGGGAGGAAACCAGGGAGTTCGTGATGGGCAGTCAGGACGATAGGGCTATGAATCCCGCCACCCCGACGGACGAGGCGGATCTGACGCTCGAGCGGCGCAGTCTGTTCGGGCTCGGCCTCGTAGGCGCCGCAGCCGCCGGCCTGCTGGCGCCGGCCGCGGCCCAGGCGCAGACGGTCGCCAAGAGCAAGCTCTACCAGATCAAGGAACGCGGCAAGCTGATCGTCGGCACCGGCAGCACCAACCCGCCCTGGCATTTCCAGGACGCCAGCGGCAAGCTCGTCGGCATGGATATCGATCTCGCCCGGCTGCTCGCCAAGGGCCTGTTCGACGATTACGAGAAGGTCGAGTTCGTGCTGCAGGGCTCCGACGCCCGCATCCCGAGCCTGGTCACCGACAAGGTCGACATCGTCGTGCAGTGGATGACGGTGACGCCCGGCCGCGCCCAGCAGGTCGACTTCACCATTCCCTATTACCGCGAGGGCGTCGGCCTGCTGCTGCTGGCGCGCGGCGGCAAGTACAAGAACTATGAGGAGCTCAAGGCGGCCGGCAAGGAGGTCTCCGTCGGCGGCATGCAGAACGTCTTTCTGGAGGAGTGGATCCACAAGGCGTTGCCGGGGGCGAAGGTCGACGCCTTCGAGAGCCCGGACGCGGCGATGCAGGCGCTCAACGCACGCCGCATCGACGCCTCGATGCAGGACCAATCGGCGATGCGCTGGCTGATGCAGCAGGCGCCCGGCCGTTTCGTCGACGCCGGCTTCGGCTGGATGCCGAATTCCTACGCCTCGGCGGTCAAGCCCGGCGACCCGACCTGGCTGAACTGGGTCAACACCGTCTACAAGGAAGCGATGATGGGCGTCGATTTCGACTATTTCGCCGCCTCCTACAAGAAGTGGTTCGGCATCGACCTGCCGATCCCGAAGGTCGGCTTCCCGCAGGAATTCGCCTGATCCAGCTGGCGAGGGCGGGCCGGCTCGCCGGCCCGCCGCTTCGGGGACTGCCGCTCCTGACATGATCGACTATCACTTCGACTGGGCCGTCATCGCGCGCAACTGGGACAAGCTGGCCGACGGGCTGCTGCTCGGCCTGCTGCTCGCGGTGATCTCGCTGTTGATCGGCTGCGTCATCGGGCTGCTCACCGCCTATGCCAGGCTCTCGGGCAGGAAATGGCTGTCGCTGCCGGTCTGGGCCTATGTCGAGTTCATCCGCTGCACGCCGCTGCTGCTGCTGATCTTCTTCCTCTATTTCGGCCTGCCCGAGTTCGACATCACCTTCCTGGACAAGACCGAGAGCTTCGTCGTCACGCTCTCGCTCTATGCCGGCGCCTATATGTCCGAGGTCTTCCGCGCCGGCCTCGCCTCGATTCCGAAGCAATATGTCGAGGCGGCCAAGGCGATCGGGCTGCGGCCCTGGCAGCGCCAGCTCTATGTCGTGCTGCCGGTGATGTTCCGGATCACCCTGCCGGCGGTCAGCAACAACCTGATCTCGCTGTTCAAGGACACCTCGCTGGCGGCCGCCATCGCCGTGCCCGAGCTGACCTTCATCGCCCGCCAGATCAACGCCAACACCTTCCGCGTCATGGAGGTCTGGCTGACCGCCAGCGCCCTTTATCTCGCCACCGCCTATCTCATCGCCACCCTGCTGCGCCTCCTCGAGCGCCGCTACGCCGCGATCCGCTAGGAGGCATCGCGATGGATCTTGCTCCCGGCACCTTCCTGTTCGAGGCCTGGCAGGCGCGCGCCTCGCTGCTCTCCGGTCTGGGCGTCACCCTGGCGAGCTCGGCGCTGAGCATCGTCATCGCCACCATCTGCGGCATCGCGATGGGCGTCTGCCTCGCTTATGGCTGGTGGTGGCTGCGCCTGCTGATGCGCCTTTATGTCGACCTGATGCGCGGCATCCCCGTGCTGGTGCTGATCCTCTTCACCTATTACGGGCTGGCGCTGTTCGGCATCAATGTCGACGCCTTCTGGGCCGGCGTCATCGCGCTCGGCGCCTTCGCCACCGCCCATGTCGCCGAGAATTTCCGCGGCGCCGTCGAATCCGTGCCCGCCGGCCAGATGGAGGCCGCCAAGGCGATCGGCCTGACCTTCGCCAAGCGGCTGGTCTATGTGATCCTGCCGCAGGCACTGCGCCGCGCGCTGCCGCCCTGGGTCAACACCGGGCTGGAGGTGGTGAAGGGCACGACGCTGCTCTCGATCATCGGGGTGGTCGAACTGCTGCTCGCCTCGCAGCAGCAGATGGCGCGCAACTACATGATCGTCGAGTTCTACGCGCTGGCGACGCTGCTCTACTTCGTCGTCAACTTCTCGCTGGCCCAGCTCGGCGCGCTGCTCGAACGCAAGACCTCCTATCTGCGCTACTGAACGGGATGAGTTCGCTGATGACCGAACCGGCTCTGCTCCAGGCCACCGATGTCCGCAAGCGCTTCGGCGAGCTCGAAGTCCTCAAGGGCATCGATCTCACGGTCCAGCAGGGCCAGGTCGTCTCGCTGATCGGCGCGTCGGGCTCGGGCAAGACCACCTTCCTGCGCTGCGTCAACCTGCTGGAGGAGCACGATGACGGCGAGATCCTGCTCGACGGCGACCCGATCGGCTACCGGATGGTCGGCGGGGTGCGAAAGCGCCTCAGCGAGACGAAGGTCTCTGCGCAGCGCGCCCGCATCGGCATGGTCTTCCAGCAGTTCAACCTGTTCCCGCATCTGACGGCGGGCGAGAACGTCATGCTCGGGCTGACCAAGGTGCTCGGCAAGAGCACGGCCGAGGCGCGAGAGATCGCCGATCACTGGCTCGGCCGCGTCGGCCTCGCCGAGCGCCGCGACCATTACCCCTACCAGCTCTCCGGCGGCCAGCAGCAGCGCGTCGCCATCGCCCGCGCCGTGGCGATGCAGCCGCGGCTGCTGCTGTTCGACGAGGTCACCTCGGCGCTCGACCCCGAGCTGGTCGCCGAGGTGCTCGGCGTCATGCAGTCGCTGGCGGAATCGGGCATGACCATGCTGCTGGTCAGCCATGAGATGCTGTTCGTGCGCGAGGTCTCGCACCATGTGCTGTTCCTCGACCAGGGCCGCGTCGCCCAGCAGGGCAAGCCGTCCGAGGTCTTCGACAATCCGCAGAACGAGCGGCTGCGCAGCTTCCTCGGCCGCTTCCACGGCATCTTCAACCGCTGAGCGCCGGCGACACCCGTCATCGCGAGCGCAGCGAAGCGACCCAGGAGTGGCAGGGCTCTACGTCCCCCTGGCTTGCTTCGCTTACGCTCGCAATGACGATGACCGCCCTCAGCCCTTGTCCCGCACATAGGGCCGCAGCACGCCCTGTTCGGCGAAGGTGCTGCGGTTGCTCTCCTTGCGCTTCTTGATCTCGGCGCGCGCCACGGTGCGCAGATGCACCTCGTCGGGCCCGTCGATGAAGCGCAGCGCCCGGCCCCAGCTGTAGATGAAGGCCAGAGGCGTGTCGTTGGACAGCCCGCCGGCGCCGAACACCTGCATCGCCCGGTCGGCGATCCTGGTCTGCAGCCGCGTCGCCACCACCTTGATCGCCGAGACCTCGGTGCGCGCGGCCTTGTTGCCGTGCGTGTCCATCATCCAGGCGGCGCGCAGGCAGAGCAGCCGCGCCTGGTCGATCTCCATCCGGCCCTCGGCGATCCAGTCCTGGATATTGGCGTAATCGGCGACCTGGCGGCCGAAGGCCTTCCGCTCCAGCGCCCGCTCGATCATCAGCTCCAGCGCCACCTCGCATTGTCCGATCGTGCGCATGCAGTGATGGATGCGGCCCGGCCCGAGCCGCGCCTGCGCCAGCGCGAAGCCGGCCCCTTCCTCGCCGAGCAGGTTCGACGCCGGCACCCGCACCGCCGCGAAATCGGTCTCGGTGTGCCCCTCGATCGAATAATGGTTCAGCAGCGGCAGGTTGCGCATCACGGTGACGCCCGGCGCGTCCATCGGCACGATGATCATGCTGTGGCGCTTGTGCGGATCGGCCTCGGGTCGCGGGTCCGACAGGCCCATCACGATGCAGAACCTGACCTTCGGATGCAGCGCCCCGGTCGTCCACCATTTGCGGCCGGTCACCACATAATCGTCGCCGTCGCGGATGATGGTGGTCTCGAGATTGGTCGGATCGGAGGAGGCGACGCCCGGCTCGGTGATGCCGACGCAGGAGCGGATCTCGCCGTTCATCAGCGGCACCAGCCAGCGCTCGCGCTGCTCCGGCGTCGCGAACATGTGGAGGATCTCCATGTTCCCGGTGTCGGGCGCATTGCAGTTGAACACCTCCGACGACCAGTAGATCCGCCCCATGATCTCGGCCAGCGGCGCGTATTCGAGATTGCTCAGCCGCGTGCCGGGCTCGTCCGGCTTCAGCGCCGGCAGGAACAGGTTCCACAGCCCGGCGGCCTTGGCCTTCTGCTTCAGCCCGTCGATCAGCGCGCTCGGATAGCGCCCGGCCTCGACCTCATGCTTCCAGGCCGCGTCCGCCGGCTGGACATGGGCGTCCATGAACTCCTGGAGCTGCGCGCGCAGCTGCTCGACCCTGGCCGAATAGGCGAAATCCATCAGGCGTCTCCGTCGTCCTTGCCGTCGATCAGCGCCTCCGCCCGCAGGGCGAAGCTCTCGGCCATCGCTCCGACCGACATTGCGTTCTGCGCCGCCGCGTTGCCGGCCTTCGCCCGTGCGGCGATGCCGTCGAGGATCACGGCGAAGCGGAACAGCGAGAAGGCGATGTGGAAGCGGCCCGGCCCCTGCGCGCGCCCGGCGGCGGCGCAGTAGCGCGCGAGATAGTCCTCCTGCGTCGGGATGCCCAGCGCCTCCCGGTCGAGCCCGACGATGCCGGCATACATCTCCGGCGTCGAATGCCAGGGCAGGCAGGAGAAGGCGACATCCGAGAGCGGATGGCCGAGCGTCGACAGCTCCCAGTCGAGCACCGCCGCCACCTGCGGCGCATCGGGCGCGAACATCAGGTTGCCGAGCCGGAAATCGCCGTGGACGATCGTCGTCTCCGCCGTCTCGTCGAGATGGGCGCCGAGCCAGTCGATCAGCCGGTCGATCGCCGGGATCTCGCGCGTCCTGGTCTCGCGCCATTGCTTGCCCCAGCGCGCCAGCTGGCGGGCATAGTAATTGCCCGGCTTGCCGAAATCCGACAGCCCGGCCGCTTGCCAGTCGAACCCGTGCAGGGCGGCCAGCGTCTCCGCCATCGCGAAATACATCGCCCGGCGCTCCTCCGGCGTGACGCGGGGCAGGGCGGTGTCGTGGAAGACGCGGCCCTCCAGCCGCTCCATGAGATAGAAGGGCGTGCCGACGACATCCTCCTGCTCGTGCAGCAGCAGCACCGGCGGCACCGGCACGGGCGAGCCGGCGAGGGCCTTCAGGATCCGGTACTCGCGCTCGACCGCATGGGCGGAGGGCAGCAGCGGGCCCGGCGGCTTCTTGCGCAGGACGAGCCGCGTGCCTTGCGCGGGATAGGAGACGAAGAAGGTCGGGTTCGACTGCCCGCCGCTGATCCGCGCGATCTCCATGCGTCCGCCGGCGCGGCCGGGCAGGGCGGAGCGCAGGAAGGCGTCGAGCCGCGTCGGGTCGAATTCGGGGGCGGCGGAAGCGGGGCCGGCAGGCATGGCCGGCATCTTCGAGGCACAGTCGCGCGAGGTCAACGTGCGACCTGCCGGCGCGAGATTCCCGAACTCGGGTTGACGTTCCCGCCGTCATTCCGGACAAGCCGCCCAGCGGCGCAGCTCCGGAATCCATCATAGAGCGCAGTTCCCTACGATGGATTCCGGCCCTCCGCTCCGCTGCGGCCGGAATGACGGCGAAAAATGTCGCTCCGTGTTCGTCGCACTGCTCTGCTGACGCAAGGGTGACAAGCCGGGGGCGGCGGGGCTAAGCTCTGCCGCTCCCGATGCGATCAGCGGAGAGCAACCTTGGACGCTCGGCCGAATGCCGATCCGATCTCGCCGGCCGCCGATGCATCGGTCGCATCGAAGCGCGAAGTCGAGCTCAAGCTCTCCTTGGCGCCCGAGGCGCTGGAGACCTTGCTCGCATCGGAGCTGATCGTCCAGCATGCCCGCAATCGCGGCGTCACCCGCCGCCTGGATGCGATCTATTACGATACGCAGGAGCGGCTGCTCCAGCGCAACGGCCTGTCGCTGCGGGTCCGGCGCAGCGGCAAGCGCCATGTCCAGACCCTGAAGCGCGTCCTGCCGGGCGAGGTCCTGGCGCGCGCCGAATGGGAAGCGCCGCTCCCCGACGACCAGCTCGATCTGTCGCTGCTGCCGCTGGCCGAGATCGGCGAGCCCCTGCTCGGCATGCCGCCGGAGCGGCTGGCGCCGGTCTTCGCGACCAGGATCCGCCGGCGCCTGCGCAGGCTCGACTATGCCGATGCTCAGATCGAGATCGCTTTCGATGGCGGTGTGATCGAGGCCGGGCAGACGAGCCTTGCCGTCAGCGAGATCGAGCTCGAGCTCAAGGCCGGCCAGGCGGGCGCCCTCTACGATCTCGGCCTCGCCATGCTCGAGATCGCGCCGCTGACCGTCGAGACGCGCAGCAAGGCGGACCGTGGCTATGCCCTGGCCTTTGCCCGCGAACCCAAGGCCGAGCGGGCCCGGCCCGTCGCGCTCGGCGCAGAGGACAATGCCGATGCCGCGATCGCCGCGATCCTCGGCAGTTGCCATGCGCAACTGCTCGGCAATCTCGGGCCGGTCGCCGCCGGCGCCGGCCCCGAGGCGATCCACCAGATGCGCGTCTCGCTGCGCCGGCTGCGTTCCGCCCTGTCGATGCTGAGGCGCGAGATCGCTTCGCCCGCGCTCGGTCCGCTCGGAAAGGAGGCGAAGCGGCTCGGCCATCGGTTGGGGCCGGCGCGCAACTGGGACGTCTTCGCGGTCGAGACCCTGCCGGCCGCCATCGATGACGGCCTCGCCGACACCGGCATTCCCGTCCTCGCCGAGGCGGCCGAGCCCCTGCGGGCGAGGAGCCATGCGGCCGTCGCGGACTGGCTCGCACAGCCGCGCGCGGCCCGCTTCCTGATGTCGCTCGGGGCGCTGATCGAGCATCGCGCCTGGCGCAGCGACCTCGCCAGCGAGACCATGGCGGTGCTCGCGGAGCCGGCCGGCGCCTTCGCCCAGCGCGTGCTGGCGCGCAGCCATCGCAAGGTGCTGAAGCGCGGCCGCGGCTTCGGCGGGCTCGGGCCCGAGCAGCGCCATGAGCTGCGCCTGTCGCTGAAGACGCTGCGCTATCTCGCGGAGTTCGTCCTGCCGCTCTTCGAGGGGCCGCCGGCGCGCCGGTATCTCGCTCGCCTGTCGCGCCTCCAAGATGCGCTCGGCGCCGCCAACGACGCCGCGACGACGCGCCAGCTGATCGGCGAGCTGCGCGGCCGGGAGGAAGCGCGGCCGGAGCTGCATTTCGCCGCCGGCGCGATTCTGGGCTGGCAGCGTTGCCGCGAGATCGAGGCCGGCCGCAAGCTGAGAAAACGCTGGAAGCGCTTCGCCGCGACGGCGCCCTTCTGGAGCTGAGCCTCAGGCGGCGTCCAGCCCGTAGAGCGAGTGCAGCGTGCGCACCGCCAGCTCGGTATAGGCCGCGTCGATCAGCACCGAGAACTTGATCTCGGAGGTGGTGATGGCGCGGATATTGATGCCCTTCTCGGCCAGCGCCCGGAAGGCGCGCGCCGCCACGCCGGCATGCGAGCGCATGCCGACCCCGATCGCCGAGATCTTCACCACCTCGGTCGCGCCCTGGATATCCTGGTAGGCGATGGTGTCGCGCTTGGACTCCAGCAGCGTCTTGGCCCGCTCGTAATCGGCGGTCGGCACGGTGAAGGTGATGTCGGTGGTGGCCTGGTCGTCGGAGACCACCTGGATGATCATGTCGACATTGATATTGGCATCGGCCAGCGGCCCGAAGATCGCCGCCGCCACGCCGGGCTTGTCGGCGACGCGCCGGAGCGTGATCTGGGCTTCGTCGCGCGAGAACGCGATGCCGGTGACGATCTGCTGTTCCACGATATCGTCCTCGTCGCAGATGAGGGTGCCTGGGTTGGGATTGTCCGGGTCGTCGAAGGAGGAGCGCACATAGGTCGGCACCCGCTGGACCATCGCGATCTCGACCGAGCGCACCTGCAGCACCTTCGAGCCGAGCGAGGCCATCTCGAGCATTTCCTCGAACGAGACCTTGTCCATGCGCCGCGCCTTGGGCACGACGCGTGGATCGGTCGTATAGACGCCGTCGACATCGGTGTAGATGTCGCAGCGATCGGCTTTCAGCCCGGCGGCGAGCGCCACCGCGCTGGTGTCCGAGCCGCCGCGCCCGAGCGTGACGATGCGATGCGTGCGCGGATTGATGCCCTGGAAGCCGGAGCAGACCGCGACCTCGCGGTTGCGGTCGAACCCGGCGAGGATGCCGGCCCCGTCGACGCCTTCGATCCGGGCGGCGCCATGCGCATCCGAGCCGTAGAGCGGAATCTGCCAGCCCTGCCAGGAGCGCGCCGGCAGGCCCATCTCTTGCAGCACGATCGCCATCAGCCCGGAGGTGACCTGCTCGCCGGAGGCGACGACGGTGTCGTATTCGGCCGCGTCGTGCAGCGGCGCCGCTTCCCTGCACCAGGCGACGAGCTCATTGGTCTTGCCCGACATGGCCGAGACGACGACCGCGACCTGATGGCCGGCGTCGAATTCGCGTTTGACGTGGCGGGCCGCGTTCTTGATGCGCTCGACAGTGGCGACCGAGGTGCCGCCGAATTTCATCACCAGACGGGCCATGACGTCCAAAGGCTCTTTCAAGCGTCGCCCGGCGCGGGCCGGGCCGTGTCCGCCCCGGAAACCGGGGGCGGCTGTCCATGCCGGGCGCCGCCGCCGCTGTCAATCCGGCGGCATGACCGAACGTCGCGTCGCCGGCGCCTGCCTCCGGTCAGAACCGCATGTCGAGGCGCCCGCGCAGGCTGTGATCCCGGCTGCGGGTGCCGAGGGCGGCGGCATAGCTGATGCCGAGGGTGGTCGCCTCGCCGAGCCGCCAGTCGAGCCGGGCCTCGGCGAGCAGGGCGTCGCGGTCGATCGGCGTGCCGCCGATCCTGGCGAGGCCGGCGCCGCCGCTGGCGAAGGCGGCGAGGCTCGCCGGCTTGAGATCGCCGAAGCCATGGCGCCAGCCGATCAGGCCGCGCGCGAACAGCGGCGTTTCGCCAAGCCGCGCCTCGGCGCGCAGCCCCAGCGTCGAGAAGCCGAGCTCCTGGCGCGTGCCGGGCAGGCGCAGCGCCGCCGGCCCGCCGCGCTCCAGCGCGCCATCGGCCCCGATTTGCAGCAGAGCGAGCTGCGCGAAGGGCTCCAGCGCCAGCCCGCCCCAGGCGAAGCCGTAGCCGAGCTCGACGAAGCCCTGCAGCACGCGGCTGGCGCGCTGCGACTTCAGCGTGTCGGAGAAGCCGCGGATGCGCACCTGCCGGGTCAGCTCCGCCTCGCCGAAGGAGATGCCGAGCCCGCCGTCGAGGCGCCAGGCGCCGAAGCGGGCGGCGGCGTAGAGCGCCGCCTGCCCGGCCTCCAGCCGGCCCGAGGACAGCCGCCCGTCGAGATCGAAGCGGCTGGCTTCGTAGCCGCCGGCGACGCCGAGGCGCAGCGAGGAGCCGGCGCCCTCGGCCACCAGCGCATCGGCGCCGATCAGGAAGCCGGCGCCGCGGCTCTCGATGGCGGCGGTGTTGGCGGTGGCGCCGCTGCGCCCCTGCGTGCCCAGCGCCTGGCCCCAGAGCCGGTAGCGCGGCTGCGGCAGCGGGGCGGGCAGCAGCGCCGCCTGCCGGCGCCCGGGCAGATCGGCGCTGTAGCCGGCGGCGATCTCGCCGCCCAGCGGCTTCAGCAGCGGGGCGCGCAATTGCCCCATCAGCGTGGCGCGCAGATGCTCGCCCTGGCGGATCGCGACGCCGGCGAGCTGGGCATGGCCCTCGCCGGAGAGCAGCGTGAAGCCGGCGCGGGCCTCCTCGACCGTGGTCGAGACCAGCGTGTCGTGCACCGGGTTGCCGCTGCCGAGCTCCTCGGCGGTTTCGGCGGTCTGGCCCTGGTTCGGCGTCTCGGCGACCTCCTCGAAGCTGGTGTCGTTGCGGGTCATGGTCAGCGTGACGCTGTTCGCGTCATGGCGGAGCGAGGGGGTGAGGAAGGCGAGATTGGAGGTCGCGCCGCTGAAGGTGCCGGTCACCCCGCCATCGGCTTCGAGGATGACGTAGTCGGTGGCGGGCTTGTAGTCGCCGTTCTCGGCCAAGGCCTTGACGGTGCCGCCCTCCAGCGTCGCCTTGCCGGTGGCCTCGATCTTGTCGCTCTGCCCGGCGGCGTTGAGCTCGACCTCGTAGATCGAGCCTTGCTGGAACAGCACGTCGCCCGACACCTTGATCGTGCCGATCGAGTTGCCGGGCGCCGCGATGCCGCCGGAACGGACGGTGATGCCGCCGACCGTGCCGGTGCCGCCGAGCCTCGCGCCGTCCGCGACGGTGACCGCGCTGGTGAGCGAGCCGTTCACCGCCAGAACCCCGGATTGGACGAGGGTTTCGCCCTCATAGCTGCTGGCGCCGGTGAGGGTCAGCGTCCCCGTCCCTTCCTTGACCAGCTTGCCGCTGCCGGAGATGCCTCCGTCGAAGGTCAGAGCTTCCGAGCGGTTGAAGGCGAGAATGCCGTTGTTCTCGACATCGCCCTTGATGCTGCCGCCATCGCCGATCGCCAGCGTGCCGGCCGTGATGCTGGTGCCGCCGGTATAGTCGCTGGCGCCGGTGAGGGTCAGCCTGCCTGCACCCTGCTTGGTCAGCCCGCCGCTGCCGGAGATCGTGCCGGCGAAGCTGGTGTCGGTCTCATCGCCCACCGCCAGGCTGTTAGCGCCGAGCGTCACGCTGGTGCCGGCGACGCCCGACAGGGCGCCGATGGTCCGGGCGCCGCTCGCCCCGCTGATGTCGAAGGTGGCGTCCTTCTTCGAGAGCGTCAGCGCTCCCGTCGCGGCAAGCCTGCCATCCCCGCCGAGCGCCAGCGTGCCGGCCTCGACGATTGTGCCGCCGGTATAGCTGCTGGCGCCGGTGAGGGTCAGAGTTCCGGCGCCCTGCTTGATCACCTTGCCCGTGCCGTCGATCTTGCCCGCATAGGTCAAATCGTTGGAGCGGTTGAAGGCGAGGATGCTGTTGTTTCGCACGCCGCCTGTGATGCTACCGGTTTCGCCGCCGTTGCCGATCTGCAGCGTGCCGGCGTTGATGATAGTGTCTTCGGGCCAGAAGGTGTCATAGTCGTTGTCGCCGGTGAGGATGGTGGTGCCGGGACCGTTTTGGACGACGAGGCTGGGCGCGTCGTCGTAGCCCTTGGTGATCGGTATCGCGAGGAGGTAAACGTCGTTCGACTGGTTGAAGTTGATCGTGCCGTTGTTCTCAATACCGGACAGGCCCTCGATCGTCCCGGCCGGAGCGGCACCGTGGGTCGCGTTGCCGAAATTGAGCGTGCCGGTCTCGTTGATGATGAAGGTCGCGTTTTGGCCGAATCTCAAGGTGCCGGCGAGATTCAGAATACCCGAGCCGCCGTAGCCGCCTGAGCCGCCGGCACGCGTCTCGCTCGTGCCCTTGGCGATCTTTCCGTCTTCGCCGCCGAGCAAGAATCGTGCCCCGGATTCGAGCCGAAGCGTCGATCCGGCGGAGATCGTCAGCGTTCCGTCGCCACCTTTTCCGCCGTCAGGGCTGCTGTTATAGCCACTGCCGCCGCCGCCGCCACCACCGCCTCCGCCAACCATGAGGCCCTGCCGCACGGTCAATACAGCGCCGGACTCGAGCTTCAGCGCGCCGTTGGATCCGTCGAATCCGGTGCCGGCCTCAGGATCCTCGGCACGAGCGCCAGCACCGCTGCCACCGCCGCCACCACCGCCAACTCCGATCAAATCGTAAGCCGCATTGGTTGAGATCGTGAAGGAGTCGGGCACGAAGGTGCCGGACCAGGATCCTTGAGTGCCGCTCGTCGGCTTTTCGCTTTCCTCTGTACCAGCCGCCGTACCGGCCGCGACGCCGCCTGCCCCGGCTCCTTCCGTGCCGAGGCCGATTCCACCCTTGGCGGTCAGGAGGCCATCACCATCGCTACCGCTCTTGATGTCGCCGCCGCCACCGCCGCCACCGCCGATGGCGCCGCCACCGCCACTGCCGGCGGTGCGACCAGCGCGACCACCACCGCCGCCGCTGTCGCTGTTGCCTGAATGGCTGCCGCCGGTACCGCCATTAACATCGCCGTTGTTGCTGTATAGGCCGCCGCCGCCGCCGCCGATGCCGCCGCCGCCGCCGCCACTATAGGAGATGCCGCCGCCGCCGCCGCCGCCGCCGATGCCGCCGCCGCCGCCGCCGGGGGTGCCGTCCCCGCTATCGGTGCCGGTGCCGCCGCCATCGCCGCCGGCGCCGATCAGCAGGTTCTTCGCCTCTGCCGGCATGGCCGCGAGGCCCAGCCCTGCGGCGGCGAGCAGCGCCAGCAGCGAGCTGGCGGCGAGCGCGCGGCGCTTGACGGCGGCCGGTCCGGCGCTGCCGCGCGCGGCAATGGTCGATCGCAGCATGGGAAAAACGTCTCCACTGTATTCGCGAGCGAATCGCGCGAACGGGACTCGCGCGGTCAGGCTAAAAGTGAGGCACGGCTAAAACTTTATTGCAATGCCGTAAGGGAAAGATATGAATGCCTCTAGGTCATGAAGCGGGCAGGCCGCGTGCCTTCCCGCTCGCGCCGGCGGCGCGGTTTGTGTAGAGGTCGCTTTCGGCCTCGCGGGGCCGGCTGCGAGGAAGGATCAGCATGGCCGTCTCCACCATCGACCCGGCCGAGATCGCCCGTTTCGACGCGCTGGCGAAGAGCTGGTGGGACCCGAAGGGGCCGATGGCGGTGCTGCACCGCTTCAATCCGGTGCGGCTCGCCTTCATCCGCGACCTCGCCTGCGAGCGCTTCGCCCGCGACGCGAAATCGCTGGCCGCCCTGGAGGGGCTGAGCATCGTCGATATCGGCTGCGGCGGCGGCGTTCTCAGCGAGCCGCTGGCACGGCTGGGCGCGAGCGTCACCGGGCTCGATCCGGCGGCGACCAATATCGCGATCGCGCGCGCCCATGCGGACAAGGCGCGGCTCGCGATCGATTATCGCGAGGAGAGCATCGAGGCGGTGGTCGCGGCGGGCGCGCGCTTCGACATCGTGCTCGCCATGGAGGTGGTCGAGCATGTCGCCGATGTCGAGGCCTTCGTCGCCGCCTGCTGCGCGGCGGTGAAGCCCGGCGGGCTTCTGGTGATGGCGACGCTCAACCGCACCCTGAAGTCCTATGCGCTCGCCATCGTCGGGGCGGAGTATCTGCTACGCTGGCTGCCGCGCGGCACCCATGACTGGCAGAAATTCGTGACGCCCGAGGAGCTCGAGCAGGCGATCGCCGCCGGCGGGCTCGACGTCTTCGCCCGCGAGGGCGTCGCCTACGACCCGTTGTCGGGCCGCTGGTCGCGCTCGCGCGATCTCGACGTCAACTACATGCTGGCGGCCGGGCGGCCCTGATCTTTTCCCTTGTTTATTGCGCTGCGGCATAATTCGATGGATTATGACGCAGCGCAGCATCGGCCTGCATGATGGCGGCGACGCCTCCGCAAGACGGGCCGGCGACAAGGGAGAGAGCGAATGACGAAGCCGCAAGCCGTCGCGAAGCCCGTCCTCAAGGATCTCTACGAGCTCGGCGAGCTGCCGCCGCTCGGCCATGTGCCGCCATCGATGTATGCCTGGACGATCCGGCGCGAGCGGCACGGGCCGCCGCAGGACAGCTTCCAGATCGAGGTGGTGCCGACCTGGGCGATCGGCGAGGAGGAGGTGCTGCTGCTGGTGATGGCCGGCGGCGTCAACTACAACGGCATCTGGGCCGGGCTCGGCCAGCCGATCTCGCCCTTCGACGTGCACAGGGGCGAGCTGCATATCGCCGGCTCCGATGCGTCGGGCATCGTCTGGGCGGTCGGCTCCAAGGTGAAGCGCTGGAAGGTCGGCGACGAGGTCATTGTCCATTGCAACCAGGACGACGGCGACGACGAGGAGTGCAATGGCGGCGACCCGATGTTCTCCGCCTCGCAGCGCATCTGGGGCTATGAGACGCCGGACGGCTCCTTCGCCCAGTTCTGCCGGGTGCAGTCGCGGCAATTGATGCTGAAGCCGAAGCATCTCTCCTGGGAGGAGGCGGCCTGCTACACCCTGACCTTGGCGACCGCCTATCGCATGCTGTTCGGCCATGCGCCGCACACCATCAAGCCGGGCGACAATGTGCTGATCTGGGGCGCCTCGGGCGGGCTCGGGGTGTTCGGCGTGCAGCTCTGCGCCGCCTCCGGCGCCAATGCGATCGGCGTGATCTCCGACGAGACCAAGCGCGACTATGTCCTCGGTCTCGGCGCCAAGGGGGTGATCAACCGCAAGGATTTCGCCTGCTGGGGCCAGATGCCGACGGTCAACTCGCCGCAATACGATGCCTGGGTGAAGGAGGCGCGGCGCTTCGGCAAGGCGATCTGGGAGATCACCGGCAAGAAGGATGTCGACATCGTCTTCGAGCATCCGGGCGAGGCGACCTTCCCGGTCTCCTGCCTGGTCGCCAAGCGCGGCGGCATGATCGTCTTCTGCGCCGGCACCTCCGGCTTCAACATCACCTTCGACGCCCGCTATGTCTGGATGCGGCAGAAGCGCGTCCAGGGCTCGCATTTCGCCCATCTCAAGCAGGCCAGCGCCGCCAACCAGTTCGTGCTCGACCGGCGCATCGATCCTTGCATGTCCGAGGTCTTCCCCTGGGACAAGATCCCGCTCGCCCACCACAAGATGTGGAAGAACGAGCATGCGCCCGGCAATATGGCGGTGCTGGTCTATGCCCCGCGCACCGGCCTGCGCACCTATGAGGACGTGGTCGAGGCGCTGGAGGGCTGACGCCTACAGCGCATTCATCACGTCGCCGACCGATTTCTCCGGCGCGCGCACCAGCGCGACCGCGGCGTTGAGCTCGGCGCCATAGAGGAAGATCGCCGCCAGCCAGTAGAGGAAGACCAGCGCGATCATCGCCGTGGCGAGGCCGGCATAGGTGGTGACATAGGCGCCGGCGAAGGAATCGAGATACCAGCCGAAGGCCAGCCCGCCGAGCAGCCAGACGCTCAGCGTCACCAGCACGCCCGGCCAGATCGCGCCGATATGCGGCGCCCGCGCCGGCAGCAGCTTGTGCGCCAGGCACAGCGCCAGCACGATCAGCAGCGTCGCGCCCGCGATGCGCAGGAAGCCGAGCATGAAGCCGAGCGGCGCCAGCGCCGGCACGAAGCCGACGACGCCGCGCCCGATCAGCGGCCCCAGCACCACCAGCAGCGAGAAGGCGAGCATGAAGACGGCGCCGCCGACCACATAGGCGATCGATTCAAGCCGCGTGCGCCACCAGGAGCGCCATTCATAGGCCTCATAGGCGCGGTTCAGCCCGATGCGCACCGCCTCGACCCCGGAGGAGGAGAAGTAGAGCGCGAGGATGGCGCCGAGCGTCAGCGCATCCTTGCGCACCGCCGTCAGCACCGAGGTGACCTCGCGCGCGATCGGCTCGGCGACCTCGCGCGGCCAGGCCTCGAGCAGCAATTGCGCCGCCTCGTCCGCCGCCGCCTGCGAGCCGAACAGCCCGCCCAGCGCCGTCACCAGGATCAGGAACGGGAACAGCGACATCAGCACCGACAACGCGATATGGCTGGCGATCGCCCAGCCGTCATGGGCGATGAAGCGCGCGAAGGCGAGGGCGGGCACGGAACGCAGGGTCATGAAGCTGCTCGATCGGGCAGGCGATTGTGGCTGGCCTCGCGCGTCTGGCAAGCGCCGCAGACGGATTTTGACCATAGGTCAGATCGCGCAGCCGGGTCCAGCCAGCCCCGGCGAGCATGCCGCCACGGCGTCCCCGGCGACGACAGCCGGGCATTTCCGGCGTATGAGCGGCGCGAAAGGCTCTGCCGATGTTCGATTCTCCGCTGGTGCTCCGGCTGACGCCGGTGCTCTTCGTGCTGCTCTGGTCGAGCGGCTGGATCGTCGCGGGCTATTCGGCCCGCTATTCCGATGCGCTGACCTTCCTGTCGCTGCGCTATGCCTGCGCCGGCCTCGCGATCGCCGCCATCGCCTTCGCCGCCGGTGCCCGGTGGCCGCGAGGGCGCGCGATAGTCGATTGTGCCGTCGCCGGCATCCTGCTGCACGCGCTTTATCTCGGCGGCGTCTGGTGGGCGGTGCGCCATGGCCTGCCGGCCGGCATCTCCGGCCTGATCGCCGGCCTCCAGCCGATCCTGACGGCGCTGTTCTCGCCGCTGCTGGTCGGAGAGAGGATTTCGCCGCTGCGTTGGGCCGGCATCGCCTTCGGCTTTCTCGGCATCGCCCTGGTCCTCGAGCCGAAGCTGACCGGCGTGGGATCGGACGCGCTTGACGCCGTTCTGGTGCCGGTGCTGGTCAACATCGCCGGCATGTTCGCGGTGACGCTCGGCTCCTTCTGGCAGAAGAAGCGCATCGTCGAGGGCGATCTGCGCACGGTCACCGCGGTGCAATATGCCGCCGCCTTCCTGTTCACGCTGCCCTTCGCCTATCTGCTCGAGCCGATGCGGATCGAATGGAACCTGACCATGGCGCTGGTGCTGGCCTGGTCGGTGCTGGCGCTGTCGCTCGGCGGCATCGGGCTCTATCTCGTGCTGATCCGCCGCGGCCAGGTCTCGCGCACCGCGACCTTCCTCTATCTGGTGCCGCCGGCGGTAGCGATCGAGGCCTGGCTGCTTTTCGGCGAGACGCTGACGCCGATCCAGCTCGTCGGCATGGCGGTCGCGGTGGTCGGCGTCGTGCTGGCGAGCCGCCGCTGAGTTCAGGCGGCCGCCGTCGGCGCTGCGTCGGCATCGATCGCGGTCATCTCGCCGATGAAGCCCTCGGCCGAGGCGGCGAGGGTGCGCGCCACCTCGGCCATCACCTGCGCCGCATGGCGGGCGCGCTCGATCTCCTCGCGCGTCGCCCCGACCGCCTCATAGGCCTGCCGGACGCGCGCCGTCGCATGCCGCCCGTGCTCGGCGGCGAAGCCGACGCTTTCGGCGATGGCGGCGGAGGAGGCGCGCTGCTCGTCCACCGCCGAGACGATCGCGCCGGCCATCTCATGCACCGCGGCGACATTGTCGCGCATCGCGTCGATCGACAGCACCGCATTCTTGGCGGAGCCGGTGATCGCATCGATATGCCCGATGATCTGGCCGCTGGCGCTGGCCGCCTGGCCGGCGAGCGTCTTGACCTCCGCCGCGACCACGGCGAAGCCGCGCCCGGCCTCGCCGGCCCGCGCCGCCTCGATCGTCGCGTTGAGGGCGAGCAGGTTGGTGCGGGCGGTGATCTCCTGGATGACGCCGATGATCCCGGCGATGCCTTTGACCAGCTCGGCCAGCTGGGCGATGTCGGCCTTGGCGGTCGCGGCGGCGTCGACCGTCTCGTCGACGACGGCATTGGTGCGGTAGGCCTGCTCGGCGATCCGGCTGATCGCGGCGTCGAGCTGGGTCGTGCTGGCGGCGATCGCGTGGATGTCCTCGGAGGCATGGTCGGTCGCCGCCGTGGCCGCGGCGGAGTGCTCGGCTGTGACGTCGGCCGCCCGGGTCAGCGAGGCGACGCTGCGGGCGATGCCGTCTGTCTCGGTCGCCACCGCCGCCTGGAAGCCGTTCATCGTGTCGCGGAAGCTCTCGACCACCCCCATCAGCGCCCGCTTGCGCCGGTCGGCCTCGTCGCGCTCGGCGGTGACGATCTCGTTGAGCTGGTTGCGCGCGCGGGCGCTCGCCAGCGCGGCGTTGCGGCGGTGATAGCTGGCGTCGAGCGCCGCGAAATGCGCCGCCACATGCCGGTCGAGATAGACGACATAGGCGATCAGCAGCGGCAGCATCGCCAGGAACATCGGCCACCAGCTTGCCGCCAGGCCGAGCAGGGCGGTCCCCAGATAGGAGACGCCGTAGAGGCGCGCCGCCATCGGTACCATGCCGAAGCGGATCATGCAGCTGGCGGTCATCCCGGCCATTGCGAAGCCGACCAGCGCCGCCTCGCGCTCGCCGGTCAGCGGCGCCGCCAGAAAGGGCAATATGCCCCACATCAGGCCAAGCGTGATCGCCCGGGCGAGCAGGATCCGCCGCGGCCAGGGCGAGCGCGCATAGAGCCCGCTGCGGCCGGCGGCGACATCGTAGCCCATCGACAGCGAATAGCAGCCGATGAAGACCAGCCAGCCGGTCAGCCCCGGCGCGCGCTCGGGCGACCAGAGCAGGATAGCCATCGCCGCCGCGGCGGCGACATTGCCGGAAGAGGACACGATGATGCTGCGCGAGAAGGCGAGATAGCCTTCATGCTCGACATTGACGATCTCTTCCTGCGAATCGATCGGAATATGTTTGTCGCGAAGCATGAAAACCATGTACGGACCAGAGATTGAGAATTGGTTTCTACTGCGTAGATCTATATCAATATTCATATATCTAAGTATATGTGATGACTTACGTTGCTGACGCGTCCGGCGCCGGGTCCGGTTTCGCGGGCGCATGGTTTTCGCTTATGCTGCGCCGCAACAGGGGAGGGGCCATGACCGCCGACGCGCAACACACCGATGCCGACGCCACCGCGCTGATTTCGGCCGCGCTGCCGGGTTTCGAGACTTTGCTGGACGAGGCCGTCGCGGCCGTCCGCCGCAAGGTGCTGGACGAGGGGCGCATCTCCTCGGCGCGGCTCGAGCAGGAGCAGCACGCCGCGCACGGTCTCGCTTGGCTCGCCACCTATGTCACCGCGCTGCGCGAGCTCGCGGCCTATGGCGCGCGGCTGAAGGGCGAGGACCGCTATGGCGCGCTCGAGGACTACGCGATCAGGATCGGCGCCGGCGAATACGCCGCGCAGATCTTCGGCGGCATCCCGATGAGCCAAGGCGAGATCGTCCGGCTTCCGGCCCTCGGCATTCCCGTCGAGGCGGTGGCCGCGGCCTGCTCGCAGGCGGCCGACCGGCTGATCGCACAGGGCAACACGCCGGAGAACCGCGCCCGCTTCACCGCCCTGTTCAGCCAGTCGCAGGGGCTCGCCAGCGTCGGCGATCCCGGGCTCGACGAGACGCTGGAGGCGATCCGCGGCGAGATGCGCCGCTTCTGCGAGCAGCAGGTGACGCCGCACGCCCATGGCTGGCACCGCGCCAACGCTTATATTCCGCTGCAGGTGATCGAGCAGATGGCCGAGCTCGGCGTCTTCGGCCTCACCATCCCCGAGGACTACGGCGGCATGGGCCTGTCGAAGGTCTCGATGTGTGTGGTCTCCGAGGAGTTGTCGCGCGGCTATATCGGCGTCGGCTCGCTCGGCACGCGCTCCGAGATCGCCGCCGAGCTGATCCTCAACGGCGGCACGCCGGAGCAGAAGGAAAAGTGGCTGCCGCGGATCGCCTCGGGCGAGCTGCTGCCGACTGCGGTCTTCACCGAGCCCAACACCGGCTCCGACCTCGCCGCGCTGCGCACCAAGGCGGTGCGCGACGGCGATGTCTGGAAGGTCCATGGCAACAAGACCTGGATCACCCATCCCGTCCGCGCCGACATCATGACCCTGCTGGTGCGCACCGACCCCGACGCGCCGGGCTATCGCGGCCTCTCGATGCTGATCGCCGAGAAGCCGCGCGGCAGCGACGAGGACCCGTTCCCGGTACCGGGCCTGACCGGCGGCGAGATCGAGGTGCTCGGCTATCGCGGCATGAAGGAATACGAGCTCGCCTTCGACGGCTTCGAGGTTGCGGCGCAAAACCTGCTCGGCGGCGTCGAGGGGCAGGGCTTCAAGCAGCTGATGCAGACCTTCGAGGCCGCCCGCATCCAGACGGCGGCGCGGGCGGTCGGCGTTGCGCAATCGGCCTTCGACCTCGGCCTGCGCTATGCCCAGGAGCGCATCCAGTTCGGCAAGCCGCTGATCGCCTTCCCGCGCGTCGCCGACAAGCTGGCGATGATGGCGGCCGAGATCCTGATCGCCCGCCAGCTCACCTATTTCGCCGCCCGCGAGAAGGATGCCGAGCGCCGCTGCGACCTCGAGGCCGGCATGGCCAAGCTGCTCGGCGCCCGCGTCGCCTGGGCGGCGGCCGACAACGCCCTGCAGATCCATGGCGGCAACGGCTTCGCGCTGGAATATCCGATCAGCCGCGTGCTTTGCGACGCCCGCATCCTCAACATCTTCGAGGGCGCGGCGGAGATCCAGGCGCAGGTGATCGCAAGGCGGCTGGTCGAGGGCTGAGCACGGAGCGGCTACCGCCGCAGCCCGCCATACTGCGCCTCGTGCAGGCGTCGATAGATGCCCGAGCCGGTGACCAGGTCCTGGTGCCGGCCCTGCTCGGCGACGCCGCTCTCGTCGATGACGATGATCCGGTCGGCATCCTGGATCGTCGCCAGGCGATGGGCGATCACCAGGGTCGTGCGGCCCTTCGACAGCTCGGCCAGCGAGGCCTGGATCGCTCGCTCGGTCTCGGTGTCGAGTGCCGAGGTCGCCTCGTCCAGGATCAGGATCGGCGGGTTCTTCAGGAACATGCGCGCGATCGCGAGGCGCTGTTTCTGCCCGCCCGAAAGCTTGACGCCGCGCTCGCCGATCACCGTATCCAGCCCGTCGGGCAGCCGCGCGATCATCTCGTCGAGCCGCGCCCGCCGCGCCGCCTCGACGATCTCCTCTTCGCTGGCGTTCAGGCGGCCATAGGCGATGTTCTCGCGGATCGTCCCGGCGAACAGGAAGACGTCCTGCTGGACGATGCCGATCTGGCTGCGCAGCGAGGCGAGGGTCATCTGCCTGATGTCGATGCCGTCGATGCTGATCCGGCCGCTCTCGATGTCGTAGAAGCGCGGCAGCAGCGAGCAGATCGTGGTCTTGCCGGCGCCGGAGGGGCCGACGAAGGCGATCGTCTCGCCGGCCTTGATCGAAAGATCGATGCCCGTGAGGATCCTGCGCTCGCGCGTATAGCCGAAGCTGACATTCTCATAGGCGATGTCGCCCTTGAGGCCTGCGACCGCGACGGCGCCCGGCAGATCGGCGATATCCGGACGGGTGTCGAGGAACTCGGTATAGCGGCGAAAGCCCGCGATCCCCTTCGGATAGGTCTCGATCACCGAGTTGATCTTCTCGATCGGCCGGAAGAACACCGTGACCAGCAGCAGGAAGCCCACGAAGCCGCCGGCGCTGAGATCGCCGACCAGCACGAAATAGGCGCCGGCGATCATCACCGCCATCTGGGTCAGCCGCATGCCGAAATAGGACAGCGAGGTCGAGGCCGCCATCAGCCGGTAGGCGTCGAGCTTGGTGCGGCGGTAGCGCTGGTTGTCCTGCGCGAACAGGCTGCGCTCATGGTCCTCGTTGGCGAAGGCCTGGACGACGCGGATGCCGCCGACATTCTCCTCGATGCGGGCGTTGAAGGAGCCGACACTGCGGAACAGGTTCTGCCAGTTGGCGGTCATCCGGCGCCCGTAGCGGCTGGTCAGCCAGGCGATCAGCGGCACGATCGTCACCGTGATCAGCGCCAGCGGCACATGCACGCTCAGCATCAGCGCGAAGGCGCCGAGGAAGGTCATCACCGCGATGAACAGGTCCTCCGGCCCGTGATGGGCGACCTCGCCGATCTCCTCGAGATCCTTGGTCAGCCGCCCGACCAGATGCCCGGTCTTCTGGTTGTCGAACCATCCGAAGGAGAGCTTCTGCAGATGGTCGAACGCCTTGCGGCGCATCTCGGTCTCGATGTTGATCCCGAGCATATGGCCCCAATAGGTCACCACCACCATCAGCCCGGCATTGACCAGGTAGATCGCCAGCAGCCCGAAGGAGGCGAGCAGGATCAGGCTCCAGTTGCCGCTCGGCAGCAGCTGGTCGACGAACAGCTTCACGGCGATCGGGAAGCCGAGCTCGAGCAGCCCCGACAGCACGGCGCAGCCGAAGTCGAGCAGGAAGAGCCCGCGATGCGGACGGTAATAGGCGAAGAAGCGGCGGAGCATGGCGGCGCGGCTTTAGCACGGCCGCAGGCGATGGGCCATGAGCGAGGCGCGGGGCAGCGCAGAGCATTTTTCGACCGGCCTGACCGTCATTGCGAGCGCAGCGAAGCAATCCAGCAGCCGCAGAGCTCGGTGGCTTCTGGATTGCTTCGTCGCTGCGCTCCTCGCAATGACGCTCTTCGCCGTCCAGACAGATCGAAATCTGCGCTAGTCGTGCCAGTTTTCCAGTGCGAGCCCGCCGACCCGCGCAAACTCGCCGATATTCGCCGTGACGAGCGTCGCGCCGAGGGCGCGCGCATGCGCGGCGATCAGCAGATCGTTCGGCCCGATCGGCCGGCCGTCAGCCTCCAGCTCCGAGCGGATCGCGGCATAGGCGGAATCTGCAGGTGCATCGAAGGGGACGATCTCGATCGCGGCGAGAATGGCATCGATCTGCTGGCTCAGTTTGGCCGACGCCTTCTTGGCGCAGCCATAGCGAAGTTCAGCCGCGACGATGATGCTGACGCACAAACCTTCGCCGCCGAGCGTCGCGATCCGTTGGGCGACCCGGCCCTGGGGTTCCCGGGCCAGATAGGAGACGATGTTCGTGTCCAGCATGTACCGCGCCGGCGTCACAGGTCGACGTCCTTCAGCGGCGGCAGGTCCGCGTCGATATCGTCGGGAAACCAATCCTCGGGCGCAAGCGGCTGCAAGCCGGCGAGGACGTCCAGCAGTGCCGGCTTCGGCAGCGGCTCGATGACCAGGCGCTCGCCCTCACGGTGGATCAGCACGCGCTCACCCGGCAGCTCGAACTCCGCCGGGATGCGAACCGCCTGGCTGCGATTGTTCCGGAACAGCTTGGCGACCCGCGGCATGTCTCCCTCCGTAGCATATGCCATGTATATGCCACACAATCCGCCCGCCGCCTAGCCCAGCCGATACTTGACGAAACCCTCGCCCGCATCGCCGGCCGGCTGCGCCTTCAGCCCCGGCGGCAGCTTGCCCGCCGCGGCGGGGGCGGTCGGGAAGGTGACGTTCACCCCCGGCGGCAGCGGCTTCAGCGACCAGTTGCCGTCGGCGCTGGGGTCGATCGTCTTCTTCTCGATGATGTGGCGCACGATCACGTCGCGGTTGAGATCGGGCGCCTCCAGCACCACCGTCGTCTTGGTGCCGGGGAAGTTGCCGCCGCCCGAGGCGCGGTAATTGTTGGTGACGACGATGAATTCGGCGCCGTCCTCGACCGGCTGGCCTTCGCGGGCGAGATCGACGATCCGGCGCGCCTGCGGCGCCACCAGCCTGCCCTCGCCGTCGTAGCGGGAGGGCTGTGTCACGTCGATCTGGTAGCTCACCCCGTCGATCACGTCGAAATTGAAGGCGGGATAACCCGGATTGATCAGCGGCTGCTCGTCGCTGCGGCCGGGGTCGATCCGGTTGAAGATGCCGGCCGAGCGCTCCAGCCATTCGCGCAGCTGCGCGCCGGTGACTTTCACGATCTGCACCGTGTTCGGGTAGAGATAGATGTCCGCGACGTTCTTGATGGCGATCGGCCCGGCCGGGATGTCGGTGAAGAAGGACGGGCCGGCCCGCCCGCCCGATTTGAACGGCGCCGCCGCCGACAGGACCGGCAGCTCCTTGTAGGGCGTCTGCGCCAGCAGCGGCCGCGCATAGGCGATCTGCGCCTCGGCGACGATCTGCACCGAGGGATCGTCCGCGACCAGCGCGAAATAGCTGTTGATCGGCGCGCTGGTCGAGCCCACCGGCTCGCGCATATAGCCGAGCGTCGCCTCGTGGTCGGCTTTGACCGTCGCCAGCACGGCCGGCTCGGCCTGCGCCTTCGGGACGATCTTGCGGTCGGGCGTGCGCTCGAAGATCGGCTTCGGATCGACCGTGAAATCGGCGATCCGCCAGCGGCCGTCGCGCCGTTCCAGCTCGAGGTCGACGAGGCCGAGATGCGAGCCCCAGAAGCCGGGCTGGCAGGCCGGCTTGCCGTGCAGCGAGCCCTTCCTGTTGTCGACGCCGGCGATGCCGTCGAAGGCCTTGCCGCCCGGGAACAGCAGGTGCTGGTGCCCGGTCAGCACGACGTCGATCCCGTCGAGCCTGGCAAGGTGCAGCGCCGCGTTCTCCTCCATGCCGCGGCGCTCGCCGCCGGCGATCCCGGAATGGCAGAGCGCGACCGTGAGGTCGGGATGGGCGAGGGCGATCTCGGGCAGGTATTTCTGCGCCGCGTCGACGATGTCGGTTGCCGTCACCTTGCGGTCGAGATGGGCCTTGTCCCATTGCATGATCTGCGGCGGCACGAAGCCGATCACCGCGATGTTGAGGACATGCTTGGCGCCGGCCTCGTCCTCGAAGCTCTGCTCGAAGATCCGCCAGGGCTCGACCAGCGACTGGCCGCCGACGCGCTCGACATTGGCGCAGACGATCGGGAACTCGGCCCGGGCGAGGGCGTGCTCGAGGAAGTCGAGCCCGTAGTTGAACTCGTGATTGCCGAGCGCGCCGCATTGATAGGGGAGGGCGTTCATCGCCGCGACCATCGGATGGGTCTCGCCGGAGCGCAGCCCCTTCTTGTAGGCGACGAAATCGCCGAGCGCCGAGCCCTGCAGGAAATCGCCATTGTCGAACAGCAGGCTGTTCTTGACCTCGGCCTGCGCCGCCTTGATCAGGCTGGCGGTCTTGGCGAGGCCGACCGTGTCGTCCGCCGCATCGCGGAAATAGTCGTAAGGCACGACATTGACGTGCAGGTCGCTGGTTTCCAGCAGGCGCAGCTTCAGCCGCGCCGGCGCTTGCGCGGCGAGCGGGCCCGGCAGCGCGCCGGCGGCGGCGACCGCAGCCCCGGCCTTGAGCGTGTCGCGGCGGCTGAAGGTGAGAGCGCGGTCCATCGGAGCTCCTGAGGCGAGGTGCTGCGGCGCAGGCTAGCACGGAACTCAGCAAGCAAGCGACGGTTCAGCGGCTCGTCCCCTCCATCCGCACCCGCCCGTCCGCGCCCTCGGTCCAGGCGGCGATCGCCCCGTCCGGCAGCCGCCTCGCCTTCACCTGGAAGGGCTCGCCGGCGATCAGCGGCGCCAGCCCGCGATAGTCGAGCCTGATCGGTTCGCCGCCCGACAGGGTCGCGATGATGTTCATGATCAGCGTCGCCTGGATCGGCCCATGCACCACCAGCCCGGCATAGCCCTCGACGCCGGTGACATAGGGCTGGTCGTAATGGATGCGATGGCCGTTGAAGGTCAGCGCCGAATAGCGGAACAGCAGCACCGGCGAGGCCTCGACCGTCCAGGCGAGATCGGCCGGCCGCGGCTCTGCCGGGGCGGCGGGCTCCGGCGGCGGTGCCCCTCCGGGCTTTGCCGCCTCGCGGTAGACGATGTCGTGCCGCTCGCGCAGAGCGACGCCGCGCGGCGTCACCAGCTCGTGCTCGACCGCGACGAAGCAGAGCGGCCCGCTGCGCCCCTGCTTCAGCGCGACATCGGCGATGCGCGAGCGCCGGGTGACCTCCTCGCCGATGCGCAGCGGCGCCAGCGTCTCGATCCGCCCGCCGGCCCACATCCGGCGCGGCAGCGCCACCGGCGGCAGGAACTCGCCCTTCGCCGCATGCCCGTCCTCGCCCAGCGCCGCCATCGGCGCGATCGGCGGCGCCAGGCACCAGTGCAGCGCCAGCGGCGCCTCGCCCGCCGGGCAGGGCGCCAGGTGCGGGGCGAAGGTCGCGGCGAAGCTCTCGGCCAGCCGCGGCGTCACCAGGTCGCTCGCCTCCTCGGAGCGTCCGATCCAGGGCTTCAGCGTCTCGATATCCATGGCTCAGTAGGATCGCGGCATGCCGAGCACATGCTCGGCGAGATAGGACAGGATCAGGTTGGTCGAGATCGGCGCCACCTGGTAGAGCCGCGTCTCGCGAAACTTGCGCTCGATGTCGTATTCCTCGGCGAAGCCGAAGCCGCCATGGGTCTGGATGCAGGCATTGGCGGCCTCGAAGGAGGCATCCGCCGCCAGCAGCTTGGCCATGTTCGCCTCGGTGCCGGGATTGGCGCCGGCCTCGTAGAGCCGGATCGCCTCGCGCACCATCAGCTCGGCCGCCCGCATATTGGCGTAGGCGCGGGCGATCGGGAACTGCACGCCCTGGTTCTGGCCGATCGGCCGTCCGAAGACCTGGCGCTCGCCGGCATAGGCGGAGGCTTTCGCGATGAACCATTTGGCATCGCCGACGCACTCCGCCGCGATCAGGATGCGCTCGGCGTTCATGCCCGAGAGGATATAGCGGAAGCCCTTGCCCTCCTCGCCGATCAGGTTCGCCGCCGGCACCCTGACATTGTCGAAGAACACCTCGGTGGTGGCGTGGTTCATCATCGTGCGGATCGGCCGGATGCTGAGCCCGTCCGCCAGCGCCTCGCGCATGTCGAGCAGGAACACCGACAGGCCCTCGGTCCGCTTCTGCACCTGCTCGCGCGGCGTGGTGCGGGCGAGCAGCAGCATCAGGTCCGACTGCGCCGCCCGGCTGGTCCAGATCTTCTGGCCGTTGACGATGTAGTGGTCGCCCTCGCGCCGGGCGGTGGTGCGCAGGCTGCCGGTGTCGGTGCCGCTGGTCGGCTCGGTGACCCCGAAGGCCTGCAGCCGCAGCTCGCCCGAGGCGATCCTCGGCAGGTATTGGCGCTTCTGCGCCTCCGAGCCGTGCCGCAGCAGCGTGCCCATCACATACATCTGCGCATGGCAGGCGGCGCCGTTGCAGCCCTGGCGCTGGATCTCCTCCATGATCGCCGCGGCCGCCGAGAGAGTGAGCCCGGCGCCGCCATACGCCTCAGGGATCAGCGCCGCCAGGAAGCCGCTCTGCGTCAGCGCTTCGACGAACTGCGCCGGATAGGCCATCTCGCGGTCGAGCTTGCGCCAGTACTCGCCGGGAAAATCGGCGCAGAGCCTGGCGACCGCGTCGCGGATCTCGGAATGGTCGCTCTCAGCCATGCTCACGGGTCCCGTCCTGCCGGCGCGAATTCGCGCCGCAGCGCTGCGTCATCGGCGCCGAGCGCCGGCACCGGCCGCAGCCGTTTGCGCTCGCCGTCGACGATCGCCGGCGGCGCCAGCACCTCGACCGGCCCGTTTGGCGTCTCGACCGGCAGCGCCGTCGCGGCCGGATGGCCGATCAGATCGCCGACCGAGGAGACCGTGCCATAGGCGATGCGCGCCGCGTCGAGCGCCGCCGCCGTTTCGGCGAAGCTGCGCCGTTCGAGGATCGCCTGGATCGCTCCGTCGAGGGCGGGGCGGTTGCGCACCCGCAGCACGTTGCTGGCATAGCGCGGCTCCGCGAGCAGCGCCGGCTCGCGCAGCACGTCGCGCGCGAGGATCTGCCATTCCCGCTCGCTCTGTATGGAGATCAGCAGCTCGGCATCGGCCAGCCGGAACACGCCATAGGGCGCGATCGAGGGATGGGCGAGCCCGAGCCGTGGCGGCTCGATCCCGCCATAGCGCCGCGTCAGATAGGGCACGTTCATCAGGTCGGCGATGGTGTCGAACAGCGAGAGCTCGATCTGCGCGCCTTCGCCGGTGCGCCCGCGCCTGATCAGCGCCTCGAGGATCGCCTGATAGGCGGCGTTGCCGGTCGCGATGTCGACGATCGAGACCCCGATCCGCGTCGGCCCCGAGCTTTCGCTGCCGGTGATGGCGGCGAGCCCCGCCTCGGCCTGGATCAGCAGGTCATAGGCCTTGCGGGTGTAGTGAGGCGTGCCCGGCGCATAGCCGGAGATGTCGCAGGTGATCAGCTTCGGGTGGCGGCGCCGCAGCGCGGCGCTGCCGATGCCGAGCCGCTGCGTCGCGCCCGGGGCGAGGTTCTGGATGAACACGTCCGCCTGCGCCAGCATCGCCTCGACCATGGCAAGATCGTCCGGCGTCTTCAGGTCGACGCGGCAGGATTGCTTGCCGCGATTGATCCAGACGAAATAGGAGGACAGCCCGTTGGCATAGTCGTCATAGCCGCGCGAGAAATCGCCTTCAGCCCGCTCCAGCTTGATCACCCGCGCCCCGGCATCGGCCAGCCGGCAGCTGGCGATCGGCGCCGCGACGGCCTGCTCGAGCGTGACCACCAAGACTCCCTCGAGCGCCTCTGCCATCGTCCGTTCTTACCTGCGGGCGCGTGCCTCGGCCCTCCTGCCGGGAGAGGCCGCCTTCGCCCCCTCGAAGTCAAATAGCGTTTTGCGATGGCCGCCATAGCGCCGCGCTGCCGCCGCTCCATAGTAAATCCCTATGGCCTTCATCGCTTATTCCTACTTGCCCCGGCGCAGCCTCTATGCGCCCCTTTTTGCCGAGGCAGGCGCCGCCAAGAGCGCCCGACATCATGCGAGGTTCAGGGAGGACGCTCATGAAGACGATGACGCTGGCCATGGCCGCCTTGGCGGGCGCGCTGCTTGCCGGCCCGGCCTCGGCGCAGGACAAGCCGAAGGAGCTGGTGGTCGGCATCGCCACCTTCCTCTCCGGCCCGGCCTCGGTGTTCGGGGTGCCCGGCAAGAACGCCGCCGACCTGCTGGTCGAGCAGATCAACGCCAAGGGCGGCATTCTCGGCGTGCCGGTGAAGCCGGTCTATGTCGACGAGGGCGCCGGCACCAACCAGCTCCTCTCCGAATACCGCCGCGTCGTCCAGGAGCAGGGCGCGCAGGTCATGCTCGGCGCGATCTCCTCGGGCTCCTGCAACGCGCTCGCCCCCGTCGCCGAGGACCTCAAGGTTGTCAACGTGATGTGGGATTGCGGCACGCAGACCATCTTCGAGGACGGCAAGTGGAAATACTCCGTCCGCACGCAAGGCCATGCCGGCGCCGAGATGATGGCGACGCTGCTCTACCTGATGCGCACCAAGCCGGACTTCAAGACGGTCGCGGTGGTCAACCAGGACTATGCCTGGGGCCGCGAATCCTGGGCGCTGCTCCAGGCCGGGCTGAAGGCGCTGAAGCCGGATGTGCGCGTCGTCGCCGAGCTGTTCCCGAAATTCGGCGCGCCCGATTTCTCGACCGAGATCACCCGCCTCTCGGCGCTGCGGCCCGATGTGGTGATCTCGACCTCCTGGGGCGGCGATCTCGACACCTTCGTCCAGCAGGCGGCGGCGCGCGGCCTGCTGAAGCAGTCGACCTTCGTGCTGCCGCTGGCCGAGAGCTCGCTGGAGCGGCTCGGCTCGGTGCTGCCCGAGGGCGTGATCATCGGCGGCCGCGGCGATCACTACTGGCTGCACCCGAAGACCAAGGGCACGCCGGAGATGCAGGCTTTCGTCAAGGCCTACAAGGACAAGACCGGCGCCTATCCGATCTATCCGACCTTCCACATGCAGCAGGCGCTGACCGGCCTGCAGAAGGCCTATGAGAAGGCCGCGCAATCGGCCGGCGGCAAATGGCCGAGCAAGGAGGAGGTCATCGCCGCCTTCGAAGGGCTGGAGTTCAAGTCGCTGACCGGCACGATCGCGATCCGCTCCGACCACCAGGGGTTGGAGGACCAGCTGCTCGGCACCACCAAGCGCGTGCCGGACTACCCGTTCGCGGTCTACGACAAGATGGCGCTCTATCCGGGCAAGCTGGTCACCACCCCGCTCGGCGAGAAGTCGCTCGACTGGTTCGCCAAGGTGAAGCCTGAGCTGGTCACCGACGCGTCGATCGAGACCTTCGACTACGCCAAGTGAGGGGCCAGCCCCGGTCATGCCTCCTGAAATGCTCCTGCTCGCCGCGCTCGACGGGCTCGCCTACGGCTCGCTGATCTTCCTGGTCGCAGTCGGCCTGTCGTTGATCTTCGGCGTGCTCGGCATCGTCAACGTCGCCCATGGCTCCTTCTATGCCATCGGCGCCTATGTCGCGGCGGCGAGCGTGCTGGCGCTCGGGGCGATGGGCCTGCCGACCTGGCTCGCCTTCCCGGCCTTGCTGCTCGCGGCGGCGCTGGTCGGCATCCTGGTCGGCGGGCTGGTCGAGATCGTCCTGCTGCGCCGGATCTACGGCAAGGAGGAGGTGCTGCAGCTGATCGTCACCTTCGCCGTCTTCATGATCCTCGAGGATGCCCAGAAGGTGGTGTTCGGCGTGCAACCCTATTTCGCCAACGCCCCGATGAACTGGCTCGGCACGGTCGAGGTCTTCGGCATCTTCTACACCAGTTACCAGCTCGTGCTGATGCCGCTGGTGGCGCTCGCGGTGCTGCTCGGCCTGCGCTTCTTCCTGCGCCGGACCAGCTTCGGGCGCGCCATCGTCGCGGTGACGCAGGATCGCGAGGCGGCGACCGCCATGGGTATCGACGCCGCCCGGATCTACCTGATCACCTTCATCATCGGCGCCTCGCTCGCCGCCCTCGGCGGGGCGCTCGCCTCCGCCACCACCTCGCTGACGCCGGGCATCGGCGCCGGCACCCTCGTGCTCTCCTTCGCCGTCGCCGCCACCGCCGGGCTCGGCCGCATCGAGGGCGCCGCCGTCGCCGCCCTGCTGATCGGCCTCGGCCGCTCGGCCGCCGTCTACTTCGCCCCGGAATTCGACGTGCTGATCCCCTATCTGATCATGATGCTGGTGCTGCTGGTGCGCCCGCAGGGCCTGTTCTCCAGCGTCCAGACGAGGAAGGTGTGATGGCGCGCCAGCTCGTCATCGGCACGGCGCTGATCCTGGCCCTGGCGCTGTTCCCGCTGTTCTCGCCCTGGTCGACGGTGATCCTGACGCTCGCTCTCTGCGAGGGGCTGGCGGCGCTCGGCATCCTCGTTCTGCTGCGGGCCGGCCAGGTCTCCTTCGGCCATGGGCTGTTCTTCTCCTTCAGCGCCTATGCGGTCGCCTTCCTGGCGGCGGCCCGGCTCGGCCATGAGGCGCTGGTGCTGATCCCGGTCGGCACGGCGGCCTCCGGCCTCTTGGCGGCGGTGGTCGGCCTGTTCATCGTCCGCTACCGGGCGATCTTCTTCGGCATGCTCAACCTCGCCATCTCGATGGTGTTCTTCTCGCTGCTCGAGAAGCTCTTCCCGATCACCGGCGGCGCCGACGGCAAGCGCGTGCCGCGGCCGAGCTTCGCCGGCATCGAGTTCGGCCGCGAGCAGTTCGAGCTGGCGACCTTCTACGTCACGCTGGTGCTCTGCATCCTGGCGGCGCTGTTCGTCGCCCGCTATCTGCTCTCGCCCGGCGGCAAGGCGCTGGAGGCGATCAAGTCCAACGAGACCCGGCTCGAATATCTCGGCGTCTCGCCGCGCAAGGTGCTGTTCGGCGCCTATTTGCTCTCGGGCGTGCTGGCGGGCCTCGGCGGCGGGATCATCGCGCTGGTCTCCGGCCACGTCACGCCCGAGCTGGCCTATTGGGTGCGCTCCGGCGAGTTCGTCTTCATCGCCATCCTCGGCGGCATCGGCGGCGTCGCCGGCCCCTTCCTCGGCGCGCTGATGTTCCAGATCATCCGCGGCTACGCCGCCGTCTACGCGCCCGAGACCTGGCATGCGGTGCTCGGCGTCATGCTGCTGCTGATCATCTTCTTCGCCCCCTCCGGGCTCTACGGCATCGTCGCCGGCAAGCCGCGCCGGGAGGGCGCGCCATGAGCGCGGCGATCCTCCAGGCGGAGGAGCTGCACCTGCGCTTCGGCGGGGTGCAGGCGGCCAACGGCGCCTCGCTCCGCGTCGCCGCCCATGAGCGCATCGCCATCATCGGCCCGAACGGCGCCGGCAAGACCACCTTCATCAACCTCTGCACCGGCTATCTCAAGCCGCAATCGGGCCGCGTCGTCTTCGCCGGCCGCGACATCACCCGGCTGTCGCCGCGGGCGATCACCCGCCTCGGCATCGGCCGCTCCTTCCAGATCCCGCAGCTCTTCCTCGACAACACCGTCATCGACAATCTGCTGCTGGCGCTGGCGGCGCGCGAGGGCTCCTGGTCGCCCTTCCTGCCGCTGCGCCGCCATCCCAAGGCGCCGGAGATGTGGGCGCTGCTCGCGCTGGTCGGCCTGGAGGACACCGGCGAGCGCATCGTCCGCGAGCTGCCGGAGGGCATGCGCAAGCTGATCGACATCGCGGTGGCGCTGGCCCTGGAGCCGCAGCTGATCTTCATGGACGAGCCGACCAGCGGCGTCTCCTCCAGCGAGAAGTTCCAGGTGATGGACACGCTGACCCGCGTGCTCGACGCCCGCGCCACCACCGCCATCTTCGTCGAGCACGACATGGACGTGGTCGCCCGCTATGCCAGCCGCGTCGCCGTCTGGGCCGGCGGCCGCATCGCCCATGAGGGCACGCCCGAGGAGATCCTCAACCATCCCGAGGTCCGCGAGACCGTGATCGGGGCAGGGGTTTAGAGCATGCTGGAGATCAGGGAGCTCTCCGCGCAGATCGAGGGGGTGCAGGTGCTGCGCGGCGCCTCCCTCCTGCTGGAGCAGGGCGCGACGGTCGCCCTGATCGGCCGCAACGGCGCCGGCAAGACCAGCCTGCTGCGCGCCGTGATGGGCTTCATGACCGTCACCGGCGGTGCCATCCTCCTCGACGGGAGGCCGCTCGACACGGTCAAGCCGCATCGGCGGCCCCGGCTCGGCATCGGCTATGCGCCGGAGGACCGGCGGCTGTTCTCCAGCTTCACCATCGAGGAGAACATCCGCCTGCCGGCCGAGGTGATGAAGCTCGGCGCCGGCGAGATCGCCCGGCGGCTGGAGGGCATCTACGCCGTGCTGCCGGAGCTCGCAGAGCTGCGCCACCGGCCCGCCGCCGGCCTCTCGGGCGGCCAGGGCAAGATGGCGGCGCTGGCCCGGGCGCTGATGATCGGCAGCCGGGTGATCTTGCTCGACGAACCCTTCCAGGGGCTTGCCCCGGTGCTGGCCAACCGCTACGCCGCCGCCCTGCGCGCGCTGCGCGACAGCCATCCCGACATCGCCTTGCTGATCACCGAATCCAACCCCAGTCTGCTGCGCAACTTCGCAGGCAAGGCCTATGCGATCGAGCGCGGCGAGGTCAGCCGGACCACGCTGGCGGCAAGCTCGCTCGCCGCGTCCGGCCTGCATTGACGCCGCGGTCAGCGGACAGGAGACGCATATGACTCAACACTTCATCAACGGCCGCCATGTCGCTGGCCGCACGGGCGAAACCATGGCCGTGCTGGCGCCCGCCACCGGCGAGGAGTTCACCCGCATCGCCTGCGGCAATGCCGAGGATATCGATGATGCGGTGCGGGCGGCCCGCGCCGCCTTTGACGGCGCCTGGGGCCGGCTGACGGCGGCCGAGCGCGGCCGGCTGATCGCCAGGCTGGCGCTGAAGGTCCAGGACCATTTCGACGAGCTCGCCCGGATCGAGGCGCAGGACACCGGCAAGCCGATGGCCCAGGCCCGCGCCGATATCGAGGCCACCGCCCGCTATTTCGAGTTCTATGGCGGCGCCGCCGACAAGGTGCACGGCCAGATCGTGCCCTTCCTGAACGGCTACAGCGTCAGCGTCGTGCACGAGCCCTATGGCGTAACCGGCCATATCCTGCCCTGGAACTATCCGGCGCAGATGTTCGGCCGCTCGCTGACCGCCTCGCTGGCGATGGGCAATGCGGTGGTGCTGAAGCCGGCCGAGGATGCCTGCCAGACCGCGCTGCGCCTCGCCGAGCTCGCCACCGAGGTCGGCTTCCCCGACGGCGCCATCAACATCGTCACCGGCCGCGGCCATGAGGCGGGCGAGGCGCTCTGCCGCAATCCCGGCGTCGGCTTCATCTCCTTCACCGGCTCGCCCCAGGTCGGCCAGCTGATCCAGAAGGCCTGCGCCGACAACTTCATCACCTGCACGCTGGAGCTCGGCGGCAAATCCCCGCAGATCGTCTTCGACGATGCCGATTTCGAGGCCGCCGTGCCGATCGTCTGCAAGGCCATCGTCCAGAACACCGGCCAGACCTGCTCGGCCGGCAGCCGCGTCCTCGTCCAGAAGACCGTCTACGACGAGTTCGTCGGCGCCGTCGCCAAGCAGTTCAAGACCCTGCGGGCCGGCACGCCCGAGATGGACCTCGATTGCGGCCCGGTGATCAACGCCAAGCAGCGCGGCCGCGTCCAGAGCTTCGTGGACCAGGCCCGCGAGCAGGGCATCCCCGTGCTGGCCGAGGGCCAGATCGCCCAGGGCGTGCCCAATGGCGGCTTCTACGTGACGCCCACCCTGTTCGGCCAGGTGCCGCGCGGCAACCGGCTGGAGCAGGAGGAGGTGTTCGGACCCGTCCTCGCCGCCTTCGCCTTCGACGACGAGGAGGACGCGGTCAAGCTCGCCAATGCGACGCCTTACGGGCTCGTCGCCGGCGTCTGGACCAACAATGGCGGCCGCCAGCAGCGTGTCGCCAAGCGCGTCAGGGCCGGGCAGGTCTTCATCAACGGCTACGGTGCCGGCGGCGGCATCGAGCTGCCCTTCGGCGGCACCGGCAAGAGCGGCCATGGCCGCGAGAAGGGCTTCATGGCGCTGGAGGAATTCGCCCACACCAAGACGATCGTGCATAAGCACGGCTGAGCGGCGCTTTCGCCGCTCTCGCGCGCTTGCGGGGCTTGCGTCGACCGGCCGTAACGTTAACCTTGCGGCGATGCAAGCGCGCGCGGTTGGCGACACGGTCGAGATCATCGAGAGGCTGCTGGCGCCGCTGGAGGGCCGGCGCATTCTCGACATCGGCTGCGGCACCGGCGAGCTGATGCTGGCGCTGGCCGAGCGTGGGGCCCGCGTCGCCGGCGTCGACACCGACGAGGCGGCGGTCAGGACCGCCCGCGAGCGCGTTCCCAAGGCGATGCTCTATCATGCCGGCGCCCGGAAGCTGCCGCTCGAGGACGCCGTCGCCCATGCGGCGGTCTTCCTCGACAGCCTGCACACCATCCCGGAGGCCGAGATGCTGCAGGCGCTGGAGGAGGCGGCCCGCGTCGTCGGCAAGGGCGGCAGCGTTCTCGTGATCGAGCCGCTCTCCGGCGGCAGCTTCTTCGATGCGCTGCGGCTGATCGAGGACGAGACCGAGAAGCGCGTGGCGGCCGAGGATGCGGTGCGGCGCGTCAGGCGGCGCGGCACGCTGAGCGAGATCCGCCGCCTCGAATACGACCGCGCCGTGACCTTCCCCGACGCCGCCGCCTTCGTCGCCCGTGCCGTCGCCACCGACCCGGCCCGCCGGCAGCGGGCGCTGGCGGCGCTGGAGCGGCTGGTGGCGCGCTTCGAGGTCCTCGCGGACCGGACGGCGGAGGGTTATGTGCTGCACCAGCCGATGCGGCTCTACCACCTCAAGGTGCCGGTCGGCCCGCGCACGGTCATCAATCCGGCGGAGTTCGGCTGACGATTGCTCAATCGTCTTGCATTCTATCGTGAAGCGCGCTGCGGAGATCGCGCGACGTGTGAAACACCGCCAGGATCGTCAAGGTCTCCTCATCGACCCGATAGACGATCAGAAACGGCTGGCCCGAGACGCTCCATTCCCGCGTTTGCGGATGACGGCCTGGGCGTCCTAAGGCCGGTCGCTCGGCCAACATGTTGGTCGCCCGCACGATGTCGCGATAGACCCGTTCGGCGGCGATCGCGTTGTCAAGCGCGATATAGTCCACGATCGTTTCGAGATCGCGGGCAGCCGGTTCGGCGATGACGAGGCGCTTCAACGCTCCCAGCCGCGCTTTGCGGCAATTGTATCGAACACCTCATGCGCGGGCTTCACCTTGCCCTCGCGTGCGGCGGTCAATCCGGCCTCGATCCGCTCCATCTGCCAGGCGTTGGCTTCCAGATATTGCTCGATGGCCTGATTGACGATGTCGTTGCGGGAGCGTTCCATGGCGGTCGCCAACGCGTCAATCTCCGCCACCCTCGCGGTTCTGATGGTAATCGGCTCGGATGATGGGCGCTGAGGCATGCCGCGTTCCGTTGTAATCGCTTGTAATCATAGCTCGCGTCGGCGCCTGTTCCAAGCGTTGCAGTGCCTTTAAACCGAGCGGTCTCGCTCGGGCGGCGGCTCCTTCACCCGCCCCGGCCAGTCCTGCGTCACGCCCGGCTGCACCGGCCGCTCCAGGAAGGTCGAGAGCACCACATAGCTGCGCGTCGCGGTGACGCCCGGCACGTCGTAGAGCTTGGCCAGCAGCCCTTCGAGCGCATGGGTGCTCTGCGTGCGCACCTTCAGCAGCATGCAGGTGTCGCCCGCGACGGAGTGGATCTCCTCGACCTCCGGATGGCTCTCGACCGCCAGCAGCGCCGTGGTCTTGCCCCAGCCGGTGGTGTCGACATGCACGAAGGCGAGCAACGTCTTGCCGGTGACCTCCGGCTCGACCAGCGCCGCGATCCGCCTGATCGCACCCGAGCGCCGCAAACGCTTGACCCGCTCATGCGCGGCCGGCGGCGACAGCCCGACGCGCTCGCCGAGCTCGGCATAGCTCAGCGTCGCATCCTCGACCAGGACGCCTAACAGCTTTCGGTCCATCGCATCGAGTTCGCGCTCCGCTGCGCGGTTTCGCCGAACGCCATCTGTTTTTTCGAGCATGGGCATATCCTGCGTTGAACCTGAATAGCATTCGGCCATTCTGTCGAAATGACGAATGCAGATCAAACCCTCTCCGCTTCCGCCCGCATTCCTGCGGCCGCCTATGCGCTGTGCCTTTGCATCGGCCTGATCGGCGCCAACTCGCTGGCGCTCGGGCCGATCGCGCCGCGCGTCGCGGACAGCTTCGCCACCACCGCTCCGGCGGTGATGACGGCATCGGCCGCCTTCGGCATCGGCACGGCGGCGAGCGCGCTGCTGCTCGCCGGGCTGATCGACCGTTTCGGCCCCGGCCGCGTGCTGCGGCTGTCGCTCCTGGTCTTCCTCGCGGCGCTCGCCGCGAGCGGGGCCGCGCCGGTCCTGCCGGCCTTCATCGCCGCGCAGCTCCTGGCCGGCCTGGCGGCGGGCCTGGCTCTGCCCGCGATCTACACGCTGGCGACGCTGACGGCGCCGCCCGGCCGCGAGACGGACACGCTCGGCGTCGTCCTGTTCGGCTGGACATTGAGCATGGTCGCCGGCGTCTCGCTCTCGGCGGTGATCGCCGATCTGGTCGGCTGGCGCATGGTCTACGGGATCGTCGTCGCCGCCGGGCTCGCCGCGATGCTCGGCACCACCTCGCTAGCCGCGGCGAGCCACGGCTCCGGCGGTCTGGCCCAGTCTCCGCTCTCGGCGCTGCGGGTGAGAGGCATTGCGCCGCTGCTGCTGGCCTGCGCCGCCTTCATGGCGGCCTTCTACGGCGTCTACGGCTATGTCGGCGACCATCTGCACCATCGCCTCGGCCTTCCGGTCAGCGCTGGCGGGCTGCTCGCCTTCTGCTATGGCGTCGGCTTCGGGGCGACGGCCTTCCTCGACCGGCTGATCGACCGGCTCGGCCCGGCGCGGCTGCTGCCCGTCTTCTTCTTGGCGGTCGGCGGCATCTATCTGCTGATGAGCCTTGCCGCGCCGTCATATTGGGCGCTGCTCGCCACGGTCTTCGGCTGGGGCATGTGCAACCACGCCGCGCTCAACGTGCTGATCCAGCGCCTGGGCGCGCTCGATCCGGAGCGTCGCGGCGCGATCATGGGGCTGAACAGCGGCGTGACCTATCTCGCGCTCTTCGCCGGAACGGCCGGCTTCGGGCCGCTCTATGCCGTTGCCGGCTTCGCGGCGCTCGCCGGGCTGGCGGTCGCGCTGATGCTGGTCGCGGCTGTCGCCGCCTGGCTGGCTCCGGTCACATCTGGATGACGTGGCGGATGGTGCGCCCCTCATGCAGCGCGTCGAAGCCCTCGTTGATCTCGTCGAGCGAGCTCGAGCTGGTCCAGAGCTTGTCGATCGGCAGCTTGCCGCGCTGATAGAGATCGATGAAGCGCGGAATGTCGCGCACCGGGATGCAGGAGCCGACATAGGAGCCCTTCAGCGTGCGCTCCTCGCCGACCAGCCTGACCGGCGCCAGCGACATCGTATGGGCCGGGTTGGCGAGCCCCGCCGTGGTGGTCGTGCCGCCGCGCCGGGTGATCTGGTAGGCGAGTTCCAGCGCCTTCACCGAGCCGGCCATCTCCAGCCCATGGTCGACGCCGCCTCGGGTCGCGGCCCGGATCGCCTCGACGACATCGGCATCGCCGGCATTGAAGCAGTCGGTCGCCCCGAGATCGCGCGCGATCCTCAGCTTCTCCTCGGAGAGATCGACGGCGATCACCCGCGAGGCGCCGCAGGCGGCGGCGCCGAGCAGCGCCGAGAGGCCGACGCCGCCGAGCCCGACCACCGCCACGGTCTCGCCGGCACGCACCTTCGCCGTGTTCACGGCCGCCCCGACTCCGGTCAGCACGGCGCAGCCGAACAGCGCCGCGATCGCATCGGGGATATCGGCCTCGATCTTCACCAGCGAATGGCGCGACATCACCGTGTGCTCGGCGAAGGCGGAGACGCCGACATGGTGATGGACCGGCTGTCCGGCCTGCGCCAGCCGGCGTCCGCCGCCGATCAGCTCGCCGACACCGTTGGCCGCGTTGCCCGGCTCGCACAGGGCAGGGCGCCCCTCGCTGCACGGCGCGCAATGGCCGCAGGAGGGCACGAAGACCATCACGACACGGTCGCCCTTCTTGAGGTCGCCGACGCCGGAGCCGACCTCCTCGACCTCGCCGGCGGCCTCATGGCCGAGCACCATCGGCACCGGCCGCGGCCTGTCGCCATTGATCACCGAGAGGTCGGAATGGCAGAGCCCCGCCGCCCGGACCTTGACCAGCACCTCGCCGGGGCCGGGCGGCGCGAGCTCGACCTCCTCGATCCGCAACGGCTTCGATTGCGCATAAGGCGCGGCGACGGGGCTCTGGTGGAGGATGGCGGCGCGGGTCTTCACAGGCATGTCCTCATGGGCTGTCGAGGCGGCGAGTGTTCGGCCCCGGCCGGCGGCTGTCAAAGAGGAAATCCCGATCAGCCGTATAAGGCCGGCGGATCGCTGTCCTCGCCGAGCGTCGCGGTCCAGCTCTCATCGGCGACGAGCCCGCGCAGGATCTCCCAGGAGAGCTGGCCGATCGCCCGCGCCGCCGCGGTCATCGGCCGCTCGGTCGAATAGGCGAGATGGACCTTGCGGTAGAGCGTTGGGCGCTCGATCGGCCAGGTCCGGAACAGGCCGGCGCGCTCCTGCGCCCGCACGGCCATGCGCGGCAGGATGCCATAGCCGAGGCCGCGCTCGGCCAGGCGCTTGATCTGGCTGTAGGATTCGATCTCGATCGCGGCGTGCACCACGGCGTTGACGCTGGCCGCCGCCTCGTCGATCTGGTCGCGCAGACCATGGCCGGGGCCGGGCAGGATAAGGTCGAGCCCCACCGCCTCCGCGAGCGTCACCTTGCTGCCGGGCGCGGCCGCGATCGCGCTGAGGCCCGGCACCGCGAACAGGCAGAGCTCCTCGGTCAGCACATGGTGGATGCCGAGCCCCTTGGGGTCCGAGGTCGAGTAGATCACGGCGAGGTCGACCTCGCCCTTGCGCAGCCAGTCGAGCACGAAGCCGCTCATCGCCTCGGCGATCCGGATCCGCACCGCCGGGTAGCGCTCCCGCGCCGCCTCGATCAGCGGCACGCTGAACTGCTCGCTGACCGTGCCGGGCAGGCCGATTCTGACCTCGCCGGCCGGGGCCGCGGACTCGCCGCGCACGCTGTCGCGCAGCTCGGCGAACTCGGCCAGGATGGTGCGGGCCTTCACCAGGAGGCGCTCGCCGGCCTCGGTCGCCTGCACGCCGCGCGTGCCGCGATGCAGCAGCGCCACGCCGAGCTCGTCCTCCATATGGCGTAGATGCTGGCTGAGCGCCGGCTGCGCGACCCGCAGCTTCACCGCCGCCTTGGAGAATGAGCCCTGTTCGACGATGGCCGTGAAATAGCGCAACTGGCGCAGATCCATCGCCGCTTCATCCCCCATCACGGTCGCCGACTGTGCCGCCGGCCCGAGCTTTCGCTTATGCAGAGTAGAGCGAAGGATTATTGGTCGTCCACTGCCGCCAGGTGCATGCTTTTACTCAGGAGTATCATGACGTTACGTCAGATATTCCTGAATGGCGGCTTTGGGGCCGCTTCGCGAAGGAGGAAACGCCATGTCGACTCTGCTCGTTCCGCCCGCCAGCCGCCGCGGTTTTCTATCCGGCGCCGCCGCCCTCACGGCCGGGGCGATGCTGCCCGCCGCCGCTCACGCCAAGGCGCCGCTCGCCAACAATCAGGTTCCGTATTTCTACCGCTTCACGGTCGGCCAGGCCGAGGTGACGGTGGTGTCCGACGGGCCGCTCCCGCTCGGCGATCCGGGCACCAATTTCGCCGGCGTCTCCAAGGACGAGGTCTACAAGATGCTGGAGACGAATTTCCTGCCCAAGGACAATGTCGTCCTGGAGCAGAACGTCCCGATCGTGAATTTCGGCGATCGGCTGGTGATGTTCGACACCGGGATGGGCTTCTCCAAGGCCTTCGGGCCGACCACCGGGCGCCTGCTGAAGAGCATGCAGGAGGCCGGGATCGAGCCGGCCGCCATCGACGCGATCGTCTGCAGCCATGCGCATATCGATCATATCGGCGGCATCTGCTCGGCACAGGGCAAGGCGCATTTCCCCAACGCGCAAATCCATCTCAGCCAGATCGATTTCGATTTCTGGACCGACGAGAGCAAGCTCGGCTCGCCGCTCAAGGCCTTCGTCGAGCACGCCCGCGCCAACCTCCTGCCGGTGCGCGACCGCATCGTCTTCTTCAAGGACGGGCAGGAGTTCCTGCCGGGCGTGCAGGCCATCGCGGCGCCGGGCCACACCTTCGGCCACCACATCTTCAAGGTCTCCTCGGGCGGGCAATCCTTCGCCTTCCTCGGCGATCTCACCCATCATGCCGTCCTGCTGCTCGAAAAGCCGCTGATGGAGTTCGCCTATGACAGCGACCCGAAGCAGGCGGCGCAGTCGCGCGTCAAGCTGCTCGGCATGCTGGCCCAGGAGAAGACGCCGGTGATGTCCTATCACTTCGCCTGGCCGGGCTTCGGCAATCTCGCCAAGGCGGGCGAGGGCTTCCGCTATTACCCGGCGCCGATGCAGATGCTGCGAGGATAAGACGGAAACGGCCGCTTCAAACGTTTGAATCGGCCGTTCTGCCATCCGCTGTGCGAAACCCGCCCATGCGGCCGCGTGCCTTCCTGCTCGCTGCTGCGGCGCCTAGGGTCGCTCCGGAAATGCCCATAGGTCATGGGCGTCAGGGAGGTATCATGGCTGTCATCGGCAAGGTCGAGGTGGGGTTCTATCGGATTGAGCTCGAGGTCGCGGTCAGCGACAGCATGCATGGCGAGATGACCGCCTTCGAGCTGAACACCGTCCGCATCACCGATGCGGACGGCGCGACGGGGACCGGCTACACCTATACCTGCGGGCGCAACGGCGCGGCGGTCGACGCCATCCTGCGCCGCGAGATTCCCGAGCTGGTGATCGGCCAGGACGCCGACCGCATCGAGCATCTCTGGAACCGGGTCTGGTGGGCGCAGCATTATGGCGGCCGCGGCGGGCCGACCGTGCTGGCGCTCTCGGCGCTCGACATCGCGCTCTGGGACCTGAAGGGCGTCAAGCTCGGCCAGCCGCTCTGGTCGCTGCTCGGCGGCAACAATGACCGCGTCTCCTGCTATGCCGGCGGCATCGACCTCGACTACCCGCTCGACAGGCTGCTGGCGCAGACCGACGGCAACCTGAAGAAGGGCTTCCGCGCCATCAAGATGAAGGTCGGCCGCAAGCGCCTGGCCGAGGATGTCGAGCGGGTCGCGGCGATGCGCCGGCATCTCGGCGACGGCTTCCCGCTGATGGTCGACGCCAACATGAAATGGACGGCGGACGAGGCGATCCGCGCCGCCCGCGCCTTCCAGCCCTATGAGCTGACCTGGCTCGAGGAGCCGATCATCCCCGACGACGTCGCCGGCTATGTCAGGCTGGTGCGCGAGGGCGGCGTGCCCGTCGCCGCCGGCGAGAATCTGCGCACGCTCTGGGAGTTCAAGCAGCTCGTCGCCAGCGGCGGCGTCACCTACCCGGAGCCGGACGTCACCAATTGCGGCGGCATCACCGCCTTCATGAAGATCGCCCACCTCGCCGAGGCGTTCAACCTGCCGGTGACCTCGCATGGCGCCCATGACGTCACCGTCCACCTGCTCGCCGCGGCGCCGAACGGCGCCTTCCTGGAGGCGCACGGCTTCGGGCTCGACCGCTATATCGAGCAGCCCTTGCGCATCGAGGAGGGGCTCGCCATTGCGCCCTCGCGCCCCGGACACGGCATCGTCTTCGACTGGCAGGGGCTGGAGGCGCTGCGCGCCTGATTGCGCAGCCTTCAGTCCCGCAGCGGGCGCGGCACGGTCACCGGCCGCGCCTCGCGCGCCTGCGCCGCCAGCCGCACCGGCGCGTTGACCGCGCCGAAGCCGGCATAACCGCCGCGCCGCTCGACGATCTCGAAGAAGAAGCGCTGCGCGAAGACATGGGTGTAGACCTGCAGGAACTCGGCCTCTCCGTCGCGGTCGTAGAGGATATGATGCTCGCGTAGCCGGGCGACGAAATCCGGCGCCAGATCGTGCCGCGCCTCGAGATCGTCGTAGTAATTCTCGGGGATGTCGAGGAAATCGAGCCCGGCGGCGCGCATCGCGGTCACCGCCGCGAAGATGTCGGGCGCCGCGAAGGCGACATGCTGGACGCCGGAGCCGAAATGCTCCGAGACGAAACGCGAGGACAGCGTCCGCGTCGCCTGCGAGCCGTTCAGCACGAAGCGCACCGAGCCGTCGCCATTGACCAGCGGCCGGCTCTCGACCAGCCCGGCCGGATCGGCGACGGCGAGCTGCGGGATGCGCTCCAGCGCGAACAGCGAGGTGTAGAACAGCAGCCAGGACAGCATCTCGTCATAGTCCATCGACTGCGAGACATGGTCGACGCCGGAGAGCAGCGGCGGACCCGCCGGCGCCGGCTCCGGCAGCCGCACGAATTCGCGCTCCCAGACATGGCCGAGCTCGCCCTTCGGCTCGGTGAAGTAGAGCAGGCTGCCGCCGACGCCGCGGATCGCCGGGATCTCCATCTCGCCCGGGCCGACCGGCTGCTCGAAGGGCTGCATCTTCAGCGCCCGGGCGCGCGCCGTCGCATCGGCGGCATCGGCGACGCGCAGGCCCAGCGCGCAGACGCCCGGCCCGTGCATGATCGCATGCGACTGGGCGAAGCCGTCCTTCTCGGTGTTGATGACGAGGTTGATGTCGCCTTGCGTCCAGCGGCTGACCTGCTTGGAGAGATGCCGGCCGCTCTCGCGGAAGCCGAGCGCGCCGAACAGCGCCGCCAGCTCATGGGCCGGCTCCTCGTCGAGCGCGAATTCCAGGAACTCGACGCCGAGCAGCGGCGCCCGGTCCGGCATCTCGGGCTTGCCGCCGCCCTGCCGCGCCGCCTGGTCCGCCAGCTGGATCAGCGAGCGCAGCCCGTCGGTGGCGACGCGCTTGGCCGAGCCGGCGCGGAACTGGTCGTTGAAGATCTCCAGCGACAGCGGCCCGGCATAGCCCGTGGTCTCGACGGCGCGCAGGAATTCGGCGACCGGCAGGTCGCCCTGGCCGGGGAAGTTGCGGAAATGCCGGCTCCAGCTCAGCACGTCCATGTCGAGCTTCGGCGCGTCGGCCAGCTGGACCAGGACGATGCGGTCGCCGGGGATGGCGGCGATCGGCTCCAGCGGCGAGCGGCGCGCCAGCGTGTGGAAGGAATCGAGGATCAGCCCGATGCGCTCATGGCCGGCGCGGCGCACGATCTCCCAGGCGTCGCGGTAGTCGTTGACGTGGCGGCCCCAGGCCAAAGCCTCGAAGCCGACCCGCACCCCGGCCTTGGCCGCCAGCTCGCCGAGCTCGGCGAGGTCCTGCGCCGCCCGGTCGATGCCGCCCAGCGCCTGCGGCGAGACGTTCGAGCAGATCAGCATCAGCTCGGCGCCGAGCTCGTTCATCAGCGCGAATTTGCGCCGCGCCCGCTCGAAGGCCCGCCCACGCAGCGGCTCCGGCATCCCCTCGAAATCGCGGAAGGGCTGGAAGGCGGTGATCGTCAGCCCGAGATCGGCGATCATCGCCCCGACATCGCGCGGATTGCCGTCGAAGGTCAGGAAGTCGTTCTCGAACACCTCCACCCCGTCGAAGCCGGCGGCGGCGATAGCCCGCAGCTTGTCGGCGAGGTCGCCGGACAGCGAGACCGTGGCGATCGAGGTCGGGTTCATGGGCTTCACGCCGCCTCCGTCATCGCCCCGCCGAGGAAGAGCTGCCCGACGCGCGGATCGGCCAGGATCTCGGCGGCCGGCCCCTGCATGCGCGTGCGGCCGAGCTCCAGCACCAGCCCTTCGTCGGAGATCTCCAGCGCCGAGCGGGCATTCTGCTCGACCATCAGGATGGTGACGCCCTTGGCGCGCAGCTCCTTCAGCATCGCGAAGGTCTCCTGCACCATCAGCGGCGACAGGCCGATCGAGGGCTCGTCGATCAGCACAAGCTGCGGGTCGAGCAGCAGCCCGCGCACGATCTCCAGCTGCTTCTGCTGTCCGCCCGACAGGGTCGAGGCCTGCGCGTCGGCCTTGGCGCGCAGCACCGGGAAACGGTCGAGCGCCGCCTCGATCCGCTTCGGCATGTCGGTGATGCGGCTGCCCGCCGCGACCGCGCCGAGCTCGATATTGTGGCGCACCGACAGCTCGGGGAAGATGTTGCGACCCTGCGGCACATAGCAGATCCCGGCCTCCAGCAGCTTGCGCTGGCTCCAGTTGGTGATGTCGCGCCCCTCCAACCGGATCGTGCCCTCGCGCACCTTGATCAGGCCGAAGATCGCCTTGAACACCGTCGACTTGCCGGCGCCGTTGGGGCCGATCACCGTCGTGATGGCGGCGCGCGGCACGCTGAAGCTGGTGCCGTTCAGGATGGTCATCGCGCCGTAGCCGCCGGTGACGCCGTCGAGCGCGAGGATGGGCGTGGTCATCGCGGTCCTCCTAATGCCCCAGATAGGCTTCGATCACCGCCGGATTCGCCCTGACCTCGGCCGGCGTGCCTTCGGCGAGCACCTTGCCCTCGGCCAGCACGATCACCCGCGAGCACAGCGACATCACGAAATCCATGTTGTGCTCGATCACCACGAAGGTCGCGCCCTGCTCGGCATTGATGGCGCGCAGGCGCTCCTTGAGGTCGCCGAGCATGGTCGGGTTGACCCCGCCCGCCGGCTCGTCGAGCAGCACGAGGCGCGGCCCGGCCATGAACGCCATCGCCGCGTCGAGCAGCTTCTGCTGGCCGTAGGAGAGCCCGCCCGCCTTGGCATCGGCGAGATGGCCGAGCTTGAAGAAGCCGATCATCTGCTCGGCCTTGGCGCTCAGCCCGGCGTCGCGCGCCCCGAACAGGCGCGACAGCATCGAGCCCTCGTGCTCCTGCCCGGCCAGGATCAGGTTTTCGCGCACCGTGAGCTCGGGGAAGACCTGCAGCAGCTGGAAGGTGCGGCTGACGCCCAGCCGGTTCAGCTCGGAGGGGCGCAGATTGGTGACGTCGCGCCCGTCCAGTTTGACCTGCCCGGCGCTGGGCTCGAGCTGGCCGAGGATGCAGTTGAACAGGGTCGACTTGCCGCAGCCATTGGGGCCGATGATGCCGAGGATCTCGCCCTCCGCAACCGAGAAGGAGACGCCGTTCACCGCCTTGATGCCGCCGAACGCCTTGTGCAGCGCGCTGACTTCGAGGACCTGGCTCATGGCTTGCGCCTCACCGCGGCATAGGCGCGCTCGATCAGCCCGCTCATCCCCTGCGGGCAGGCGATCAGCAGCAGCATCACGATGGCGGCGAAGATGATCAGGTAGAGCGAGCCGGCAAAGCGCAGCCATTCCGGCAGCACCACGCCGAGCAGCGCCCCGATGAACGGGCCGAGCAGATAGCCCGCCCCGCCGGCCACCACCATCAGCAGCAGGAAGAAGCTTTGCGACAGCGAGAAGGGCGAGGGGTCGATGAACTCGACCAGCGGCGCGTAGAGAGCCCCGGCGAAGCCGGCATAGGCCGAGCCGATCGCGAAGGCGAGCAGCGTATAGGCGCGCGTGTCCACGCCGAGGCTCGCCGCGCGGATCGGGTTCTCGCGCAGCGCGGTGAAGGCCCGGCCCCAGGGCGAGCGGATCATCCACCACAGCGCCACCGCGAGCAGGAAGGTCACCGCCACCGTGAAGCGGTGGAAGGCCAGCGCCCCGTCGAGCTTCATGCCGAACAGGGTCGGGCGCGGGATGTTGGAGAGGCCGAAGACGCCGCCGGTCAGCCATTGCTCGTTGCGCAGGATCAGCCAGATCAGCGTCGAGAAGGCGAGGGTGACGAAGGCGAGGTAATGAGCCTTCACCCGCAGCGCCGGAAAGCCGAGCACCAGCCCGACCGCGAAGGTCAGCAGCCCGGAGATCGCGAAGGCGGCATACCAGTTGAGGCCCGCCTTGGTCAGCAGCGCCGTGGCATAGGCGCCGATGCCCATGAAGGCGGCCTGCGCCAGCGATTTCAGGCCGGCATAGCCGAGCGTCAGGTTGAGCCCCATCACGGCGATGCTCATCACCAGCCAGAGCGACAGCACATAGGTGCCGTAGCGGCCCATGCCGGCCGGCGCGAACCAGAGGATGGCGGCGCCGAGCGCCAGCGTCACCAGCGCGCCGTCGGCGAAGGCGGGGAGGGCGAGGCGGCGCTGCGCGGCCGCGGTGCCCCGGCTTGCGGGCGCGGTCATACCCGGCGCTCCTCTTTGCGGCCCATCAGCCCCTCGGGCTTGAGCAGGATCACGACGACCAGCAGCACCAGCGGCACCGCCAGCCGGTAGGAGGTCGAAACATAGGCGGCGGCCATGCTGTCGACGATGCCGACGACCAGCCCGCCGACCAGCGCCCCGCGCACCTGGTTGAAGCCGCCGACGATCGCGGCGATGAAGGCGAACAGGCCGATCACCTCGCCATTCGAGAACTTCGCCAGGTAGATCGGCGAGATCAGCACCGAGGCGACGACGGCGAGCGCCGCGTTGATCGCGAAGGTCAGCAGCACCATCCGCTCGACCGGGATGCCGAGGATGCGCGCCACCGTCGGGTTCTGCGCCGTCGCCTGCATCTGGCGGCCGAGCCTGGTGCCGCCCACGAACCATTGCAGCGTCCCGATCACCGCGAAGGCCACCGCGATGATCGCCAGGTGCTGCAGCGAGATCGCCGCGCCGAACACCCGGATCGTCTCCGCCGGCACGAAGGAGGGGAAGTTCTGCGCCTCGGCCGAGAACCCGTCCTTGGCGCCTTCCTTCATGATGATCGACAGCGCCATGGTGGCGATGGCGAGCGGCAGCACCCCGTGCCGGATCATCGGATCGACGACCGCCAGCTTGAAGCCGAGCCCGAAGATCAGGATGAAGGCGGCGATCCCGACCAGCGCGCCGAGCCAGAGCGGCGCCCCCAGCAGCTTGACCGCCAGCAGCACCAGCACCGCCGGCAGCATCACGAACTCGCCCTGGGCGAAGTTGATGGTCTGCGAGGTCTGCCAGACCAGGGTGAAGCCGATCGCGGCGAGCGCATAGATCGCGCCGGTCGCGATGCCGGCGATCAGATAGGCGAGGAATTCGGCCATGGCCTCATGCACCTCCGGCGTCATGCGCTCCCGTCATTGCGAGGAGCGAAGCGACGAAGCAATCCAGGAGGACGTAGAGCGCTGCCGCCCCTGGCTTGCTTCGCTGCGCTCGCAATGACGTGGCGGCTCGTCCGCTTACGGGTTGATCTTCGGCAGGGTCGCGGTGATCACCTGCTTGCCGTCCTTGACCTCGGCGAGGAAGCTCTCGCGGTCGAGGTCGCCGTTCTTCTCGATCGTCGTCTCGATCAGGATGCCGGGCTCCTCGGAAGGCTTGATGGTCGCGCCGCGCAGCGTGTCGGCGACGCCCTTCTTGTCGAACTTCTTCTGCTTCTCGGTCGCCCATTTGATCATGTGGACGGCCATGTAGCCCTTCAGCCCGTTATGGTCGGAGGCGTAGCCGTATTTCGCCTGGTACGTCTTGCCGAACTCCTGGAAGGCCGGGATCGGCGCATCGATCGACAGGCCGACATGGCCCTTGACGCCGTTGGCCGCCTCGCCGGCGAGCTCGATCACTTTGGCGCCGAGCAGGGTGGTCTCGCCGACCATCGGCTTGGTGATGCCCTGCTGCTTGGCGGCGCGCAGGAAGCGGGCGCTCTCCTCCTCGTTCAGGTAGACGAAGATCGCGTCGGCATTGGCGTTCTTGACCTTGATCGCATCGGCGGCGAAATCCGCCTGGCCCTGCTCGGTCGCGACATCGGCGGCGACCTTGATCCCGGCCTTCTCGAGCTCGGGGATGATGGCGTCGCGCCCGCCCTTGCCGAAATCGTTGTTGACCCAGACCACGGCGACCGAGGCCGCCTTGACCGTGTCCTTGAGGTATTTGGCGATCTTCGGCATCGCGGCCGACTGGCTGAGCGAGGTCCGGAACAGGTACTCGTTGCCCTGCTTGGTCAGGCCCGCCGCCTCGCCGCCGACCAGCTGCGCGATCTCGGCGCGCTGGGCGATCTGCATCGAGGCGCCGATCGGGCCGGAGAACACCGGGCCGAGCACCGCATAGGTGCCTTCGTCGATGGCGCGCTGCACCGCCGCGCGGGTGTTCCCCGGATTGGTCTGGGTGTCGTAATGGACGATCTCGATCTGCCGGCCGAGAATGCCGCCCTTGGCGTTGATGTCGGCGACGGCGAGATCGATGCCGTTCTTCCAGTTGGTGCCGGCGGTCGCGCCCGCGCCCGACAATTCGACCACGTCGACCAGCTTGACCTTGTCCTGCGCCATGGCCGGCAAGGGGTTCGCCGTGCCGACCGCCATGCCGAGCGCGGCGGCGATGATCCAATGCGATGTCATGCGTCTTCCTCCACAGATCCGTTTTGTCTTATCCCCCGCCCGGTCTGCCCGGGTCGTTTGGTTCAGGCTGCGCGTTCCTTGCTCTCCCGCGCTGCGATCACCGCATCGAAGGCCGCGCCGATGACGGTTTCCGAGGCCTCCAGCCCGGTGAACAGGCGGAAGGCGTCGACACCCTGGTGGACCGCGAGCTCACGCCCCGTCATCACCGTCGCGCCGGCCTTTTGCGCCGCTTTCAGCAGCGGAGTAAAGAGCGGGTGGTAGACCGCGTCGGCGACCCACTGCTCCGGCGCGATCGCCTCCGGCGACAGCGGTAGGCCGCGATCGGGCAGCATGCCGACCGGCGTGCCGTTGACGATCCCCGCCGCGCCCTCGGCCGCCGCCTCGGCGCTGGCCGCGATCGCGACGCTGGCCCGCGCTCCCAGCGACTGCGCCAGCCGCTCGGCGCGGCCGCGATCGGTGTCGTAGAGGCGCAGCTCGCCTACGCCGCAGCTCGCCAGCGCGAAGGCGATCGCCTTGCCGACGCCGCCGGCGCCGATGATCGCGACCGGCCCTTCGCCGGGTGTCCGGCCGAGCCGGCGATAGGCGGTGGCGAAGCCGCTGGAATCGGTGTTGTGGCCGATCAGCCTGCCGTCCGCGACGGTGATGGTGTTGACCGCGCCCATTGCTGCGGCCTGCTCGGCGATGCCGTCCAGCAGCGGCAGCACCGCCTCCTTGTAGGGATAGGTGACGTTGATGCCGGAGAAGCCGAGCCGGCGCACCCCGTCGAGCATGGCGGCGAGATCCTCGCGCCCGGCCCCCTCGACCTCGATCAGATGGTAATGCGCCTCGATGCCGGCCGCCCGCGCCGCCGCCTCCTGCGCGGCCGGCGTCGCCGAATGGGCGATGGGATAGCCCATCAGCCCGAGCAGGACGCGCTTGCTCTTCCGTGCGGTGACGATCGCCATCCCGTTCCCTCATGCTCCCGTCTCAGCGGGCTCGCCATGGCAGCTAAGCCGATTTGCTGCCGTAACGCGATAACCAATTTGTAGCTACGACCTAACCTGATGTTACGGCGCGCGGCGTCACCACCGCGTTCATCTCCTCGCGCAGCAGGCTGACGAAGGTCTCGGCATAGAGCGAGGGCGCCTTGTCGTTCTTCACCGCGATATAGGTCTGGAACCGCGTCGGCTCGGCGATCGGAATGGTGACGATGCCCTGCATCGAGCCATGCGCGACGGTGAACTGGTCGATGATCGCGATGCCGAGCCCGGCCCTGACCAGCGAGCACACCGTGGTGCCGAAGCGCGCCTTGATCGCCATGTCGTAGCGCAGCCCCTGGCGCTCGAAGATCTCGCTCATGATCCGCCCGTAAGGGTCGTTCGGATCGATGCCGATCAGCGGATGGGCGGTGATCTCGCTCGCGGAGATCAGCGCGCGATCGGCCAGCTCATGGCCTTCCGGCACGATGCAGAACAACTCGCCCATCGCCAGCGGCATGAAGTCGAGCCCGGGATGGTCGAGCTTGTAGCTCATCGCGACGATCTCGCCCTTGCCGAGCAGCAGATAATCGAGCGCCTCCTCGAGCTTGAGGATGTTGATGTCGATGCGCAGGTCGGGATGCTTGCGCCGCAGCCGCTCGATCGCCCGCGGCACCATCACATGGCAGATGCTCGGCACCGAGCCGAGCTTCAGCTCGATATCGGCGCCGCGCTCGATCCGCGCCAGCATGAAGTGCAGATCGTCGACCTTGCGGTAGACGCCGTTGATCTGCTCGAAGATGTCCTTGGCCTCGGGCGTCGGCACATAGCGGCCGAGCTTGCGCTCGAACAGCCTGAAGCGGAGCGTGCGCTCGGTGTGCTTCATCAGGCGGCTGATGCCCGGCGCCGAGACATTGAGCAGCTTGGCCGCGCCGGCGATCGTGCCGGTGATCATGATCGCCCGGATCACCTCGATCTGGCGCAGCGTCAGCATGTCGGCACCCCCTCGACGTCAAGGAGCGGAGAAGCGGGGCGCGCCCGTCCTCACAGCACGTCGCGCACCCGCACCAGCGTCTCGTCCATATGGTGGCCGATCGCCGTCGCCAGCGCCTCGCCGTCGCGTTTCAGCAGCGCCTCGATGATCTCCTCATGGTCGGAGACCGCCCCGGCCCATTTCTCCGGGCCTTCATTGCCGATGAAGCGCAGCCGCTTGATCCGGGCCTGCAGCGTGCCGTGCATCTCGACAAGCACGTCGTTGCCGGAAGCGCCGACGATGGCGCTGTGGATCGCCTGGTTGAGCTTGAAATAGTCGAGCCGGTCGCGGGCGACGTAGAGCTCCATCATCCGGTCGTGCATCGCCTTGATCCCCGCGATGGTCTCGTCGCTCGCCTGCGCGCAGGCGATCCGGCCGCCGAGCTGCTCGAGCGCGGTCAGCACCGCCAGGATCTGCAGCAGGTCGCGCTCGGAGAACTTGCGGACCATCGCGCCCTTGGCAGGCTGGATCTCGACCAGGCCTTCGCTCGCCAGCGTCTTGATCGCCTCCCGCAGCGGAGTCCGCGAGACCCCGAGCTGGGCGCCCACCACGCCCTCGTTGATGCGCTGGCCGGGCGCGAGCCGCCCCTCGATGATCATGTCGCGCAACCGCTCCAGCACCTCCTCGTGCAGGGTGCGGCGGGTGATCCGCGGATAGGCGTCCTGCGCCTCGCTCGACATCTCGGTCTCGTTCGTCATCGCGGCTCCCTTGCCATCTGTACGGCACGGCGCTGCGGCGCTGTCAACGCAGGCTGCCGGGTCGCGCGGGGCGCCGGGCGCGGGCGCCCCGGCGGAAAACCCGCATTTCTCCGCAACTTAGCTGAGTTCCGTTATGCTGCATACAGCATACTTGCCTTCCGCCGAGGGCACATGTTAGCGATAGGGAAAGCCGCCGGCCCAGCCCGGCCCGGGAGGACCAGATGAACAGCCAGGCCAATGCTTCCTTGCCCGTGATCGCCGTCGCGATGGGCGATCCCTCGGGGATCAGCCCGGAGCTGACCGCGCGAATCCTGGCCGAATCCGATCTGCGCGCCGCCGCCCGCTATGTCGTCTTCGGCGATCTGCGCCTGTTCCAGCTCGGCTGCGACGATTCCGGCCTCACTCCCGATCTGCACGTGATCGGCGAGGGCGATGCGATCCCTGCCGATGCCGGCAAGCCGGTCTTCATCGACCTCAAGAACCATGATCCGGCCGATCTCGAGCGCGGCAAGGCGACGCTCGCCGGCGGTAAGGCGGCCACCGACAATTTCCGCCGCGCGCTCGAGCTCGGCGGCGCCGGCAAGGCCGATGCGGTGTTCTTCACGCCCTTCAACAAGGCGGCGATGCGCTTCGCCTATCCGGGCTATGACGACGAGATCCGCTTCGTGCGGGACGTGCTGAAGTTCGAGGGCGGCGCCAGCGAGTTCAACATCCTCGACAAGCTCTGGAACTGCCGCGTCACCTCGCATATCCCGCTGTCGGAAGTGGCGCGCAACATCACCCAGGAGCGCATCCTGCGTTCGCTCGATCTCTCCGACAAGGTGCTGCGCGAGGCCGGCTTCAACCCGCCGCGCATCGCGGTCGCCGCGATCAACCCGCATGCCGGCGACGGCGGCAATTTCGGCCGCGACGAGATCGAGACGATCGAGCCGGCGGTGCAGACCGCCAAGGCCAAAGGCTATACGGTGGAGGGGCCATTCCCGTCCGACACCGTCTTCGTGCGGGCCCGCAACGGCGATTTCGACGCGGTGCTGACCATGTTCCACGACCAGGGCCAGATCGCCATGAAGCTGATGGGCTTCGACCGCGGCGTCACCCTGATCGGCGGCTTCCCGTTCCCGATCTGCTCGGCCGCGCACGGCACGGCCTACGACATCGCCGGCAAGGGCATCGCCAATCTCGGCGCCTGCCGCGCGGCGCTCTCGCTCGCCATCAAGATGGCGAATGAGAGCAGGGCGGCCGGCAAGGCCGCCGCCTGACGCTCGACCAACCCGGCGAAGCGGCCGAAAAGAGCCGCAGCCGTCAATTCAATGGCTTGTCAAAAGGGAGGATACTCTATGAAGCGTTTCTGCGTCGCGGCGGGCATCGCCGTCGCCTCGGTCCTGTCCGCCGTCGTACCGGCGGCGGCCTGGGAGCCGACCAAGCCGATCGAGTTCGTGGTCACCTCCGGCGCCGGCGGCGGCACCGACAATTTCGCCCGGATGGTCCAGTCGATCATCACCAAGCACAAGCTGGTCGACCAGTCGATCGTCGTGCTCAACAAGGGCGGCGGCAGCGGCGCCGAGGGCTACATCTACGGGAAGGGCGGCAAGGGCGACCCCCACCGCGTCGTCTTCGGCACCAACAACGCCTATCTGCTGCCTTATGTCGCCAAGCTCGGCTTCAAGACGGCAGACCTGACCCCGGTCGCGGCGCTGGCGCTGGACGAGTTCCTGATTTGGGTGAAGGGCGATTCGCCCTATAACGACGCCAAGGCCTATGTCGAGGCGGTCAAGGCCAAGCCCGGCGGCTTCAAGATGGCCGGCAGCCAGTCCAAGGACACCGACCAGACCCTGACCGCGATGATCCAGGACGCCACCGGCGCCAAGTGGATCTATGTGCCGTTCCAGGGCGGCGGCGCGGCGGCGACCCAGCTCGCCGGCGGCCATGTCGATTCCAACACCAACAACCCGAACGAGAATGTCGGCCAGTGGAAGGCCGGCGGCGTCAAGCCGCTGTGCGTGTTCTCGCCGGAGCGCCTCGCGAAGAGCGAGCCGATCTACAACGGCAAGGGCTGGCACGACATCCCGACCTGCAAGGAGGCGGGGCTGCCGCTGGAGTCCTTCCAGATGCCGCGCACCGTCTGGCTGCCGGCCGAGGTTCCCGCCGACGCCGCCACCTTCTGGGCCGGCGTGATGGAGAAGGTCAGCAAGACCCCGGAATGGACCGAGTTCGTCGCCCGCACCGCGCAGACCGGCAAGTTCATGAAGGGCAAGGAGCTGACCGACTTCATCGCCAAGGATGAGGCGGCCAACGCCAAGGTCTTCGAGAACGAAGGCTGGGTGGTCAAGCAGTAGGCGCTTCGCCTGCTCGCGACTGCGCATCGAGACCACTCCCGTCGCCGACCGGGGCGACGGGAGCATCCGTTCAGACTGGGGGGACAGGGACGATGATCCGCCGCTTCCACGCCGAGATCGCGACCGCGCTGGTCACGCTCGCCTTCGGCTTCCTCATCGTCAACGGCGCCCGCGAATTCGGCATCGGCTGGGATTCCTCCGGGCCGCAGCCCGGCGCCTTCCCCTTCTATGTCGGCCTGCTGATCATGCTGGCCAGCCTCGGGACCATCGCAACCACGGTCGGGCGCAAGCTGACCGGCAGCGCGACGCTCGGCGAGATCTTCTTGGACGGCGCGCAGGCCAGGCGCGTCGCCTCCTTCTTCCTACCGCTGCTCGGCTTCGTGGTGCTCAGCGTCTTCGTCGGCATGTATGTGGCGATGGTGCTCTATCTGGTCTTCGCCATGCGCTTCCAGGGCCATTACGGCTGGCTGCCGAGCCTGGCGACCGGCCTCGGCGTCGCCGCCTTCTTCTACCTCTCGCTCGAGAAATTCTTCCAGATCGGCCTGCTCAAGGGCCCGATCGAGGCAATGCTCGGCCTCTGAACAACAAGAAATAGGGGAGCGGCACACTCATGGAAAACGTCATCTCGCTGATGCACGGCTTCCAGGTCGCGCTGACGGCCCATCACATCGCGCTGATGATGGCGGGCGTGCTGCTCGGCATCCTGGTCGGCGTGCTGCCCGGCCTGGGCGCGCCGAACGGCGTCTCGCTGCTGCTGCCGCTGACCTTCTCGATGGACCCGGTCTCGGCGATCATCCTGCTGACCTCGCTCTATTGGGGGGCGCTGTTCGGCGGCTCGACCACCTCGATCCTGTTCAACATCCCCGGCGAGCCCTCTTCGGTCGCCACCACCTTCGACGGCCACCCGATGGCCAAGCAGGGCAGGGCGACCGAGGCGCTCTCCTTCGCCTTCCTCTCGGCCGGCTTCGGCGCGATGTGCGGCGTCATCATGATCACGCTGCTCTCCGGCTGGGTCGCCAATTTCGCGCTGAAATTCTCCTCGCCGGAATATTTCGCCGTCTATTTCATGACCTTCGCCAGCTTCGTCGGCCTCGGCGGCGCCTCGCCGATGAAGACCATCGTCTCGATGGGCATCGGGTTCACGCTCGCCTCGGTCGGCATGGACTCGGTCTCCGGCAATGTCCGCCTGACCTACGAGTTCGACATCCTGCTCGCCGGCATCAGCTTCCTCATCGCGGTGATCGGCCTGTTCGGCATCGGCGAATTGCTGCAGACCATGGAAGAGGGGCTGCGCTTCGAGGGCGTGAGCGCCAAGGTCCGCATCGGCGACGTGCTGCGCACCGCCGCCAAATTGCCGCGCTACTGGCTCGCTCTGCTGCGCTCGAGCGCCATCGGCATCTGGATGGGCATCACGCCCGGCGGGCCGACCGCCGCCTCCTTCATGAGCTATGCGATGGCCAAGCGCTCCTCGCGCGATCCGGAGAAGTTCGGCAAGGGCGAGCCGGAGGGCGTCGTCGCCCCCGAGACCGCCGATCATGCCGCCGGCTCCGCCGCCATGCTGCCGATGCTGGCGCTCGGCATCCCGGGCTCGGCGACCGCCGCGGTGATGATGGGCGGGCTGATGATCTGGGGCCTCAACCCCGGCCCGACCCTGTTCACCGAGCGGCCCGACTTCGTCTGGGGCCTGATCGCCTCGATGTATCTCGGCAATGTCGTGGCTGTCGTCGTGGTGCTGGCGACGGTGCCGCTCTTCGCCTCGATCCTGCGCATCCCCTTCTCGATCGTCGGGCCGGTGATCGTGGTGATCTGCTTCATCGGCGCCTACACGGTCGGCTCCAAGGAGTTCGACATCTGGCTCGCCCTGATCTTCGGCATCGTCGGCTATGTCTTCAAGAAGCTCGACTATCCGATCGCGCCGCTGGTGCTCGCCATGGTCATCGGCGACAAGGCCGAGGACGCCTTCCGCCAATCGATGATCTTCAGCCAGGGCTCGCTCTCGATCTTCTGGTCGAACCCGCTGGTCTCGACCCTGATGTCGATCGGGCTTGCGCTGCTGCTGTTCCCGATGATCGGATCGGCCCGCCGCGGCATCCGCCGGCTGGTCACGGCCCGCGCCGCGAAGGCGTGAAGCCATCGAAATGGCGCTGCGCAGCATAACGCGATACAAGATGGGCAGCAAAGCGAGGGTCTTTGATGTCTGCTGCAGAACGAATGCGCATCAGCAGAGCACGGCGTCGCGCACTCGGACTTCGCGAAGTCCGGCTGCTGCTGCCGGACATGCGCTCGCCCGCCGTCAGGGAACGTCTGGCTCGCCAGTCCGCCAATCTCGATCGCGACGCTGAAGCCGAGGCGCTGAAATGGATCGAGGCAGTGTCAGAATTCGATGAGCAGGACGAGGCAGACCGGCAGTGAGGCGAGGGGACATTGTAGTCGTCGCTGCCTCTGGCGATTATGCGAAGCCGCGACCTGCGGTCATCATCCAGTCTGACGGAATGCCTCCGGACCATCCTTCCATCGTAATCTGCCAGATGACCACGACCCTGGAGGGCGCGTCCGATTATCGCGTCACCGTCGAACCTGCCGCGGGCAATGGTCTGCGGGAGCGCTCCCAGATCATGGCCGACAAGCCGACGACCGTGAAAGCAGAGCGTGTGTCGCGGGTGATCGGCAGGCTCACCTCGCGGGACATGGCGCGTCTGCAAATAATCTTGGCCGCAGTGCTCGGTTTCGCTGACTGACCTCCCCTAGACTGACAGGACGATTGCAACATGACCGAACCCTACAAGGGCATCATCCCGATCGCGCCGACCATCTTCCATGAGAACGGCGATCTCGATCATGACGGCAACCGCCGCGTCATGGACCTGATGGTCGACCAGGGCGTCGACGGCATCTGCATCCTCGCCAACTTCTCCGAGCAGTTCCTGCTGACGGACGAGGAGCGCGACCAGGTGATGCGGCTGTCGATCGAGCAGGTTGCCGGGCGGGTGCCGGTCTGCGTCACCACCTCGCATTTCTCGACCCGCATCGCCGCGCAGCGCGCCAAGGCCGCCGCCGAGGCCGGCGCCAAGATGCTGATGATGATGCCGCCCTATCACGGCGCGCTGCTCAGGGCCGACGAGCAGGACATGATCGAGCATTTCAAGATCGTCGCCGATGCCGCCGGCATTCCGATCATCCTGCAGGACGCCCCGCTCTCGGGCGTCGCCATGTCGGTGCCGTTCATGGTGCGCCTCAACAAGGAGGTGCCGCTCGTCCGCTACTTCAAGATCGAGGTGCCCGGCACCGCGGGCAAGCTGCGCGCCTTGATCGAGGCGGGCGGCGAGGCGGTGGTCGGCCCCTTCGACGGCGAGGAGGCGATCACCCTGATGGCCGATCTCGACGCCGGCGCCACCGGCACCATGACCAGCGCGATGATCCCCGACCTGATCAAGCCGATCCTCGCCGCCCATGCCGGCGGCGACCGCAAGCAGGCGGCGGCGCTCTATGCCCGCGTCCTGCCGATCATCAACTACGAGAACCGCCAATGCGGGCTGCGCTCGGCCAAGGCGGTGATGATGGAAGGCGGCGTGATCAAGTCGGATGCCGTGCGCCATCCTCTGGTGCCGCTGCACCCGAAGACCCGCGAGGGCCTGCTCGAGCTGGCGCGCGAGCTCGATCCGCTGGCCCTGCGCTGGGGCAAGTGAGCAGCCGTCGTTTCGCGGGTTCCCGTCGGCCGGCCGATGCTGTAGCCAAGGCCGGTGCGGCGAGAACCGCGAAACGACAGGGACGAGACGAACCATGGCTGCGACGAGCGACACTCCTGCCCAGGGCCTGATCGGCGCCCGTCGCGGCCACAGCCTCGTCGACATCGGGACGCTGCCGGTGCCGGCCGATATCGACGCGGGCTTCGCGGCGCAGGCGCAGGTCAACCAGGCGCTCGGCTATCCGCTGGCCGGCTGGAAGGTGTCGCTCGCCGAGGGCGGCCGCCCGGTCGCCGGGCTGATGCCCGGCCCCTTCCTCAAGCCGGGCGACACCTATCGCGGCGTCCACGGCGCCGAGCTGCGCGTCGAGATCGAGCTCGCCATCCGCCTCGGCAAGGACATGCCGCTGCGCCCGGGCCGGCCCTATAGCCGCGAGGAGCTGATCGAGCATTGCGACGCCGCGCTGGTCGGCATCGAGATGGTCGAGAGCCGCATCGCCGATTGGACCGATGTGCCGTTCCCGCTCTGGCTCGCCGATGCCATGGGCCATGGCGGCTACATCCTCGGGCCGGAGGTGCCGTTCAGCATCTTCGACGACGTTCCGGCGCTGACCTGCACGGTCGAGCTCGACGGCGACGTGATCTATGAGCGCCAGGCCGTGCACGCCAATGGCGATCCGCTGGTCACCGCGCTGGCCTGGGCGAACCGTCCGGTCGAGGGCCCGCTCGGCCCGCTCAAGGCCGGGCAGATCATCACCACCGGCAGCCTCTGCGGCGGCGTGCTGGCGCCCACGCTCGGCCCGGTCGTCGCGCGGCTCGATCCGGTCACGGCAATTTCCTTCGCGCTCGCCGAACATGGCGGTTGACGGGCGGCGGTGCGGGCTCGATGACCTTTCGTCAAGGGTAAACGATTCGTTCAGCTTTCCGGTCGATTTTGCACCGACGTCCCCGCGTGGATTGTGGTGAACCGGAGGCGGGATCACAAAATCAACGCATTCGCTCAGTCCTAGTCGGGTTGCGTTGGAGGTTTGATGCGGTCATGGCGGAGGCGGGGGGTCGGTCTTGCAGGCGGGGGCCTTTGTGCGCTCGCCGCTGTGCTCGCGGGTGACGCCAGTCCGGCGCGTGCCTTCGACCTGTCGTCTCTCGACGTCTTCAACCTGTTCGGCAGCAAGGACAAGCCGCCGCCGGTCAGCCCCACCGCGCTGCCCTATGAGCTGCGCTTCGAATTCGGCGATGCGCCCGATGCCAAATCGCTGCGCAGCGGCCTGCAGGACGCCTCGCTTCTCTACCGCCTGCGCGACGACGCGCCGCCGGACGGCGAGACGCTGGCCCGCCGCGCCACCGCCGACATCAACCCGCTGATCGACGCGCTCTGGGCCCAGGGCTATTTCAACGCGCAGGTCTCGATCGCCGTCGACGGCGTGGCGATCACCCAGGCCGGCGAGCCGCCGGCGGGCATTGCCCGCAATGCCGAGCGCTATCGCAACCGGGCGCCGGTTCCGGTCGTGGTCACGGTCGCGCCCGGGCCGCAATTCCAGCTCCGCAATGTCGACATCGTCTCCGGCGGCCGCCGCGATCCGGCAGCGGTGATCCCCGATCCCTATAAGGTCTCGGGCCTGCGCCCGGGCGAGCCTGCGACCTCGTCCTCCATCCGCGCCGCGCAGGCGTCATTGGTCGATTACTGGCGCGATCGCTCGCGTCCGCTGGCGCGGGTGGTCGAGGTGCGGCCGGTCGTCGATCATGCGGCGCAGACCATGGATGTCGCGCTGACCGTCGATCCCGGCCCCGTCGCCGGCTTCGGCGAGGTCTCGGTGGCCGAGGAGGGCGATATCCCGCCGCAGGTGATCCGCTCCTTCATCTATCTCGAGCCCGGCGACCCGTATTCGCCGAAGGCGCTGACCGATACGCGCAAATCCATCGCGACGATCCCGGCCGCCGGTTCGGTCCGCATTCGCGAAGGCACGGCGCTCGACGCCAATGGCAACCTGCCGATCTTCGTCGAGGTCACCGAACGGCCCAAGCGCCTGATCGGCTTCTCCGCCCGCTATTCGACGATCGATGGTCCGGCGGTGAAGACCTATTGGGAGCACCGCAACCTGTTCGGCGGGGCCGAGCGGCTGCGGCTCGATGCCGATCTCTTCTTCGCCCCGCGCATCGACGGCACCAAGGTCCAGCGCTTCGGTGATTTCGAGCCGACCGATATCGGCGCGCGCTTCTCCGTCAGCTTCCTGAAGCCGGCGCTCGGCGGCAGCCGCAACGATCTCCTGATCGACGCGGTCGGCACCCGCGAGCGCGTCGGCACCAACCGCTACGGCGGCTACACCGCGCGCTATGCCAATATCACGGCCAGCATCCGGCACCGCTTCAGCGACACCTTCTCGATCCAGGGCGGCATCGAGGCCGAGCGCGGCCAGACCAGCGACGTGCTCGGCCAGGTCGACTACACCCTGCTCGGCCTGCCGCTCTCGCTGCGCTACGACACCACCGACAGCCAGCTCGACCCGACCCGGGGCATCCGCCTTGCGGCCTCGGTCGCGCCTTACGCCGCCTTCGGCGAGCATGCCGCGCCCTTCATCCAGGGCAAGGCGTCGATCGCCGGCTATTACGCGCTCGACGAGGATGCCCGCTTCGTGCTGGCCGGCCGGGTCGGCATCGGCTCGATCGCCGGGGCCGATCTCGACGAGGTGCCGGCGACGCGGCGCTTCTATGCCGGCGGCGGCGGCTCCGTGCGCGGCTATGCCTATCGCACGCTCTCGCCGCTCGGCCCGCTCGACCGGCTGACCGGAGGGCGCAGCCTGTTCGAGGCCTCGCTGGAGGCCCGCATCAAGATCACCAAGACCATCGGCATCGTGCCTTTCTTCGACACCGGCATGGCCTTCGACGCGCAGTTCCCCAATTTCAAGCAGCGGCTGCAGCATGCGGCCGGCGTCGGCTTGCGCTATTATACGCCGATCGGGCCGATCCGGCTTGACGTCGCCGCGCCGCTCAACCCGCGCAAGGGCGACAAGCCGGTCGCGGTCTATATCAGCATCGGGCAGGCCTTCTGATGCGTGCACTTCGCCCATCGCGACTGATCGCAGCCCTGGCGGCTCTCGTCGTCGCTGCCGGCGTGCTGCTCACCGGCCTCGGCGGTTTCGCCCAGAATGCCGGCGAGCGCGGCGTGCTGGCCGATCTGATCTCGAAGGCGCTCTCGACCGGCACCAGCCAGGTCTCGATCGGCGCCGTCGAGGGCGCGCTCTCCTCCGACGCCACCATCCGCGACATCGTGGTCGCGGATGCGGACGGCCCCTGGCTCCGGCTCGATCGCGCCCGCCTGATCTGGACGCGTTCGGCGCTGCTGCTGCGCCGGCTCGAGGTCAACCGGCTGGAGATCGGCCGGCTCGAGATCATCCGCAAGCCGCGGCCGGACCCTGCCGCCCCGCCGCCCACCGACGATTCGCCGATCCTGCCGGAACTGCCGCTGAAGGTGATCGTCGAGGCCTTCCAGCTCGGCGAGCTGGTGCTCGGCCCGACGGTGATCAACGCGCCGGCGCGGCTCTCGGCCAATGGCGCGGCGCGGCTCGGCCCGCCCAATGAAGGGTTCGATCTGCGCCTCACCGGACGACGGCTCGACATGGGCGGCAGCCTCGACGTCAATCTGCGCTTCGTGCCGGAGACGACGCAGCTCCAGCTCGCGGTCAAGCTCGACGAGCCGGAAGGCGGCCTGCTCTCGACCGCCGCCGATCTGCCTGGCCGGCCTGCGGTGAAGCTCGATCTCACCGGCGACGGCCCGCTCGACCGCTTCCGCGCGACGCTCGCCTTCAATGCCGGCCCGACCATCGGGGCGAACGGCACGGCCGATCTGACGCGGCGGGGGGCGGGGCGCCAATTGCTGCTCGCGCTCGATTCGCGCGTCGCCGGGCTGATGCCGCCGCCGGTTGCGCCGGTCTTCGAGGGCTCGACCCGGCTCGACGGCACTGTCGGCTTCGCCGATAGCGGCGCGATCTCGGTCGAACGCCTGGCGCTTGTCTCGGCGCTGGCTCGGCTCGATGTGAACGGCGTCTATGGCGCCGACAAGACCCTCGATTTCAAGGTCACGGCGGCGGCGCGCCCCAATGCCGAGGGGCGGACGGTCGCTTCCGGCGCCGAGATCGGCAAGCTCGCCTTCGACGCGGCGATCAGGGGGCCGGCCGCCGGACCGCGCATCGAGGCGAGCCTGCAGGCCGAGCGCGCCTCCGTTCCGGTCGGCAAGCTCGGCAAGCTGGATCTCACCTTCACCGCGACCCCGACCGGCCCGCTCACCGACCCCGCGACGCGCACCGTCCTGATCTCGGATGGCGAGGCCTCGGGCGTCGCGCTGGCCGATCCGGGTCTCGCCCGCTTCATCGGCGACCAGCTGCGCTTCACCTTGCGCGGCACCGCCTCGGAAGGCGGCGGCGGCGAATTCGAGACACTGAAGCTGGCCTTCTCCGGTGCCGAGCTGAGCTATTCCGGCCGCCTCGGGCCGAACCGCATCCTCGGCAAGGCGCAGGCGCGGCTGCCGAATCTGGCGCGCCTCGACAGGCTCGCGGGCCGTTCGCTCAAGGGTTCGGCCACTGTCGCGGCCGAGATCGATGCCGAGCCGAACCGCAGGATTTATGGCGTGCGGCTCGAAGGCGGCGCCGAGGCGCTCGGGCTCGACCAGGAGGCGCTCGACCGGCTGCTCGCCGGCAAGGTCACGCTCGGTGGCGAGATCCGCGTGCCTGGCAGCGGCGGCCTGGTCGTCAACGGCCTGCGCGTCGCCGGCACCCATGTCACCGCCTCGGCCGATGGCGCGCTGGGCGCGCAAGGGTCGGAGCTGCGGGCCCGGATCGCGATTCCCGATCTGCGCCGCGCCGATCCGCGCCTGTCGGGGCAGGGGGCTTTCGACGCCGCCGTCACCGGGCCGCTCGACAAGCTCGACGCCAATCTGAAGGCGCAGATCACCAATGCCAGCGCGCTCGGCCGCCCGGTGCCGCGCCTGGCTCTCGATGCCGCCTTGCGCGATCTGCAAGGCCTGCTCTCCGGAGAGGCGCGCCTGTCCGGAGAGGTCGACGGCAAGCCGGCGACCGGCACGGTCCGCTTCGCCAGGCGCGATCCGGGCGGCTGGTCGTTGCCGCAGCTCGACATCTCCATCGGCTCCGTCGCGCTGGCCGGCGCGCTCGATCTCGACGCGGCCAATCTGGCCGAGGGCAATCTCAAGCTGGCGGCGCGGAATCTCGACGATCTCTCTGCGCTCGTGCTGGCCAAGCTCGGCGGCCGGCTCGACGCCGATATCCAGCTCTCGCGTCCCGGTGGCGGGCAGAATCTCGCTCTCAAAGCCGACGCACAACGCCTTGTCGCGCCTCAGCTTTCGCTCGACCGGCTCGAAGCGGCGCTGACCGTCGCCGATGCGCTGCGCAGGCCGCTGATCGACGGCACGATCGCGATCGATCGGGCGGTTGTCGCGGGCGAGCCGGTAAACGCGATCCGGATGCTGGCCAAGGGCAGCGGCGAGGCCAGCGAGCTCAGCCTCGACGCCAATGCGCGCGGCTTCGCGCTGGCGGCGCGCGGCCGGCTCGCCGTATCCGAGCCGCTGCGCTTCGATCTCGCGAGCTTCGACGCGACGCGTGGCGGCCGCAAGATCGCGCTCTCGCGGCCGGCGAGCTTCACCGCCATCGACGGCGGCGTCGCCATCCGCGACCTTGCTTTGGCGATCGACGGCGGCCGCATCGCGCTGGACGGCGAGGCGGGCAGCACGCTCGACCTGCGTTTCTCGGCGAGCAATGTGCCGCTCTCGGCAGCGCGCCTGGCGGTGCCTTCGCTCGATCTGTCCGGCACGCTCGAAGCCGAGGCGACGATCAAGGGCACGCCGGAGGCGCCGACCGGGCCCTGGCGCCTGCGCATCGCGCGGCTCGTTGCGCCGCAAACCCGCTCTGCCGGCCTGCCGCCGCTCGATATCGCCGGGCAGGGCACGCTCGACGGCCGCCAGACCAGCCTCGACGCCAGGCTCGACGGCGGCCGCTTCATCGCATTGACCGCCAAGGGAACAGCCCCGCTGCGTCCCGACGGCGCGCTCGACCTTGCGGTGCGGGGCCGGGTCGACGCGGCGCTCGCCAACACCCAGCTCGCGGCCGGCGGCAGGCGGCTCACCGGCCAGGTCGCCATCGACATGCGCGCTGGCGGCACGCTCTCGGCGCCAAATCTTTCCGGCGGGGCGACGCTCTCCGGCGGCAGCTTCGACGATGCGCTGCAGGGCATCCGGCTGACCGGGCTGGAGGCCCGGCTGCGGGCGAACGGCCCGCAGATCGAGATCGAGCGCGTCTCGGCCCAGACGGCGGGCGGCGGCACGCTCTCGGCGCAGGGCAATGTCCGGCTCGATCCCGAGGCGGGCTTCCCCGGCTCGATTCGCATCGAGGGGCGCCGGGCGCAGCTCGTCGCCAACGGCATCGTCACCGCGGTCGCCAATCTCGGCCTCGACCTCTCCGGCCCGCTCGCGCAGCGCCCGCGCATCGCCGGCCGCATCGATGTCGTCAGCATCGAGGTCGCCGTGCCCGACCGTCTGCCGTCGAGCCTGCAGCCGATCGACGGCATTCGCCATGTCAATGCCAAGGGCCAGGCCGCGGCGCGCCTGGCGGCGGAGCGCAAGGCGCGCGCGGCGGCCAGCCGCAAGGGCGCCCGTGCCCCGGCTTTCGATGCGGCGCTCGATCTCGTCGTCTCGGCGCCGAGCCGGGTCTTCATCCGCGGCCGCGGCATCGATGCCGAGCTCGGCGGCGAGCTGCGCATCGGCGGCACCTCGGCCGCGCCGCAGCTGAACGGCGGCTTCGATTTGCGCCGCGGCCGCATCAACATCGCCAGCCAGCGCCTGGATTTCAGCCGCGGCCGGCTCACCTTCGCGGGCGACGTGATTCCCGAGCTGGATTTCGTCGCCGAAACCCGCGCGGCCGATGTCACGGCGCGAATCATCGTCTCCGGCCCGGCCTCGCAGCCGTCCTTCACCTTCGCCTCCTCGCCGGAGCTGCCGCAGGACGAGGTGCTCTCGCGCCTGCTCTTCGCCCGCGCCTCCGGCTCGCTCTCCCCCTTCCAGGCGCTGCAGCTGGCCCAGACGGCCGCGCAATTCTCCGGCGGCGGTGGCGACGACGTCTTCGAGCGGGTGCGCCGCTCGCTCGGGGTCGACAATCTCGATGTCCAGCTCGGCCCCGGCGGGCCGACGGTCGGCGTCTCGCGCGCGATCTCGAACAATGTCACGGTCGGCGTGAAGGCGGGCGCGCGGCCGGAGGACAGCGGCGTCTCGGTGGGAATCGACGTCACCCGCCGGCTGAAGCTCCAGGCCGAGACCAATGCCGACGGCAGCGCCGCGGTCGGTGTCGGCGCCGAGTGGGAATATTAGACCCGCTCCCTCCGGCGGACCGCCGCCGACTCAACCGCCTCCGAATGACGAGAGATTCGCCGCTCCGGCGCCTTGTTGAGATGGCAGGAATGCCCGTGCGGGCGCTCCTCGGTTAACGCTTTCCTAAGATTGCCCCTCAAAGCGTGGCCGCTGTGCAACACAGGGGTCCAAAGCTGCCATTGTGTCCAGACTGCAGCACGATCACGGTTGATCCGGGGGCGGGCATTCGTAATGGTGACTGTGCGGCGGGACATTCCCGGTCGCTGTTTTTCGCCTTCGCCCCCGAACGAGTCTGGGACGAGAGGCGAAAGACCGGGAATAGGTGAGTTCGTCGGTGTGTCTCCTGGGGCATTCGACATCGAACGAACCAACGCCCGAGGGTCTCGAAACTCTTTTGGAGGTTACCAAATGAAGCTCGTAAAGAGCCTCCTCCTCGGTTCCGCCGCCGGCATCGCCGCGGTCGCCGGGGCTCAGGCCGCCGACCTTCCCTCGCGGAAGGCCGCTCCGGTCGAGTACGTTCGCGTTTGCTCCGCTTATGGCGCGGGCTTCTTCTACATCCCGGGCACCGACACCTGCCTTCGCGTTGGTGGTCGTGTTCGCGCTGAGTACACCATCGGCAGCCGCTTCGGTGACACCGGCGACGCTTACGGCACCCGCGCTCGTGGTCGTCTGAACATCGACGCCCGCACCGCGACTGCTTACGGCACGCTGCGCACCTTCTTCCGTTACGAGCTGACCAACAGCACCGGCTTCTACTCCGGCACCGTTGGCGGCAACCAGGGCATCATCGCTCCGGGCCAGGCTCGCAACCTCGGCGCGACCACCGTGTCGAACCTCGATCTGGCCTTCGTCCAGTTCGGCCCGATCACCGCCGGTCGCGCTCAGTCGTTCTTCGACTTCTACGCGAACGACATCACCTTCTCGACGGTCCGCACGGCTGATAGCCGCCTGAACCTGTTGGCTTACACCGCCACCTTCGGCTCGGGCTTCTCGGCCACGATCTCGCTCGAAGATCGTAACTCGGGCACCGGCAACCGCGAGAACACCGTCATCAGCCCGAACGGCGCTGTTGGCCTGCTCGGCCAGAACTTCCCCGATCTCGTCGCCTCGCTGCGCGTCGATCAGGGCTGGGGCTCGGCTCAGCTGTCGGGTGCTCTCACCCAGCGTAGCGTGAACAACATCACCCTTGGCGTTCCGAACGAGGACGAGTGGGGCTGGGCTGTTCAGGGCGGCGTGAAGATCAACCTGCCGATGCTTGCGGCTGGTGACTTCCTGTTCCTGCAGGCTGCCTATGCTGACGGCGCTCTCGGCTATCTCGGCTGGGGTGGTCAGTTCGGCACGGGCCGCATGACCTCGGCGACGGCTGCGAACCAGCTGCTTGTTGCGGACATCTCGGTTGACGGCTTCGGCAACACCAACACCGCCACCGGCTGGTCGGTTGTCGCCGCTCTGCGTCACTTCTGGACCCCGACCCTGCGTTCGGAGCTGGTCGCGTCGTACTCCGAGCTGAAGCTCGGCTACACGCTGGCCAACCAGGCGGTCCCGGGCCTGATCGCCCGTCCGCTTGATCCGAAGGAGCTCATCGTTGCTGGTAACCTGATCTGGTCGCCGGTTTCGGGTCTCGATATCGGTGTCGAGGTTCTCTACACCCGCACCGAGCTGAAGCAGGCTGTCCTGGCCGTCAACGATGCCGGCGCCCGCGTCGGCCCCGGCACGGTCAAGTCGGACGATGCTTGGGCTGGTCGCCTCCGCATCCAGCGCGACTTCTGATCGATCCATCCGATCGTGACGATGGAAGCCCCGGGGAAACCCGGGGCTTCTTTCGTTTGTGCGAGGCGACGTAGGATCGATCTGTCGTGGACAGCGGCTGATCCGTCCCCGGGCGCGCGCCCATTCGCTTGACTCATCTCGGCGATGGCGCCTGACTCCAAAAGCCTCGGGCTGTTGGATTCGCATGCGAAATCCACCCGAGGGCAGGGGCGGGGATAACAAGATGGCACGGCAGGCCGGTTGGCTCTGGGGGCTCGTTCCGTTGGCGATGCTCTGGGCGGCGGCGAATGTCCTGATGGGCGAGCCTGTCCGGCGCGATGTCGAGATGCGTGCGCTCGCCGCCGGCTCCCTGGCCGGCACCGCGCCCGGCGCCCGGCCAGTTTCGGTCAAGGTCAGCGGCCGCGACGTCTATCTCGACGGCGAGGCGGTGACCGCCGATGGCGCCAGCAAAGCCCTGGCGCAGCTCCAATCGGAATTCGGCGTCCGCCGCGTGCTTGGCGGGCTGACCCAGGTGATCGCGCAAAAGCCCTATAGCTGGTCGGCGTCGCGCAAGGGCAGCGAGATCACCCTCTCGGGCGTCGTGCCGGACGAGGCGACGGCGAAGGCGACCCTGGCCGCCGCCCGCGCCCTCGATCCCGCTTTGCATATCGACGATCAGCAGAAGGTCGCCTTCGGCGCTCCCCAGGGTTTTGCCGATCTGCTTGCGGTTCTGATGGCCGATCTCGGCCGCCTGTCCTCCGGCAAGGTCGCTGTCGACGATGCGCGCTTCTGCATCGAGGGCACAGCCGCGAGCTCCGAGGCCTTTCTGACACTGAGCGGCAGCGGCGCCCGGCCGGCACCGGCGGGCTTCACCCGGGTCGATTGCACGCTGACGCCGCCGACGATCGCGCCCTATCGCTGGAGCGCCGAGAAGAGCGCGAGCGGCTCCGTCAGCATCGCGGGTCACTACCCCTCGCAAGCCGTCAAGCAGGAGATCGCCGGCCTTCTCGCGCGCGCTTTCCCGGGCGGCGGCGCGATCACGGATCGAACCCTGCCCGCGGCCGGGGCGCCGCCGGGCTTCGCCGCGAAGGTGGCCCGCGGCATCGAGGATCTGGCGCGGCTGAGAAGCGGCAAGGTCGAGCTGGAAAGCTCGTCCTATCGCATCGCCGGGCAGGGGCCGCCGGACCATGCCGCCTGCGAGGCGCTGCGCTTGTCCATCGCCCAGGCGGATGGCCCCGATTCTGTAGCCCTCGCGGCGATCGAATGCCCCGCGCCACCGCCGCCACCTCCGCCTCCGCCACCTCCCGCACCGATCAGCCAGCCGGCTGCGCCGGTGCCCGCCGAGCCCGCGCCGAATGCCGCCGCTCCGGCCGCACCCGCCACGGAGCCGGCCGCGCCGCCTGCGCCCCAGGACCAATCCGCTCCGGCTCCGCCTGCGCCGGCACCGGCTGCACCGGTCCGGATCGATCCGCCGGCCCTGCCGCAGCCGGCCCCGCCGGCACCCGCGCGGCCGCTGCAATTGCGCGCGGAGAAATCGGAGGCGGGGATCACGCTCTCCGGTCTCGTGCCGAGCGCCGCGGCCAAGGCGGCCTTGCTCGACGCCGCGCGCGCGGCACTGTCCGGCGGCAGCGTCACGGATCGCACAGCGATCGAGGAGAATCTGGTGACCACGCCGGATTTCGGCGAGGCGAGCCGCTTCATGCTGGGCCTGCTCGGGCGGATGGCGCAGGGCAGCGTCAGCCTTGCCGGCACGGCGCTGAGCCTCAGCGGCACGGCGAGCGACCGCGATGCCTGGCAGGCTCTGAGCGAGGCGCTGAAGGCCCGTCCGCTGCCGGCCGGCCTGTCGCTGCCGAGCCTGCCGGCCCTGACTCTGCGCGGCTATTCCTTCAGCGCCTCCATCGACAAATCGGGCGGCTATCTCACCGGCTTCCTGCCGGACACCGCCGCCAGGGAGGCGATCGCCGCGCTGGTCGAGGCCTCGCCGCTGCGCGGACGCGTCAATGACGAGACGGCGATCCTCCCCGCCGCGCCGACCGGTTTCGGCGTCGCGGCGCGCGGCGCGATCCAGGACCTGCTGCGGCTCGATCTCGGCTCGGCCAGCATCGTCGAGCGCCGGGTCGAGGTTCGCGGCCTCACCTGCCGCGAGCTGATCCGCAAGGAGGTCGAGACCAATATGGCGAGCGGGCTGCCGCCCGGCTTCAGCGGCGCGGCCGAGATCGGCATGCGCCAGACCGGCTGCGTCATCGATCCGCCGAGCACCTGCCAGAACGATCTCGATGCGCTGACGCAGCGCTATTACGTCATGTTCGGCCAGGGCACGGCGGTGGTGACGCTCGATCCGGTCACGGAGCGCGCCATGGCGGAGGCCGCCTCCATCCTGAAGCGCTGCCCCGGTTCGCGGGTGACCGTGGAGGGCCACGCCAACATGGACGGCGAGCGCAACGGCTTCAACAATCTCGATCTCTCCCAGCGGCGGGCCGAGCGCGTGCGCGAGGAGCTGATCGGCCGCGGCATCGATGCCGGCCAGCTCGAGGTCAAGGGCTACGGCATCGAGCGGCCGCTGGTGCCGCATGGCGAGCCGGAAGCCCGGGTCAAGAACCGCCGCGTCCAGTTCACAGTGGCGAAATAGGAGGGCGGGCGATGCTCTATCTGGCGATCCAGTTCGCCTGGTTCCTGCTCGCGGCCTTCGCCTTCGGGCTGGTCTTCGGCTGGCTGACCGGGCGCGGCGGCCCGCGCGCCCTTGCCGGCGGGCCGGTGACCGGCCTGGCGCTGCTCTGGGTCGCGCTCGCCGCGCTGGTCTGGTTTCGCCTGGTCAACGACCTGGCGGCGTTCTGGATCGAGACGGCGCTGCTCCATCTGCTGGCCTATGCCGCCGGCTGCCTGATCGGCGGCCTCCTGAGCGGCGCCGGCGAGCCTGCGCTGGCGCTGCCCTCGCCGGCGCCGCGCTTGGCGCTGCCGCAGCCCGCTCCGGCGCTCGCCGCGCCGGGGAGCGAGCCGGCCGCGATGCCCAAGGTCGAGCGCGAGGATGAGATCGCTGGCAAGCGTCCGGCCGGCTTCGCCGCCGCCCAGGGCAAGCCGGACGATCTCGAGCTGATCAAGGGCATCGGCCCGCGCAATGTGAAGCGCCTGCATGCGCTCGGCATCTGGCATTTCAGCCAGATTGCCGCCTGGACGCCCGAGAATGTCGAATGGGTCGGCAGCTATCTGGCCTTCCCCGGCCGCATCGAGCGGGAGCAATGGGTGGCGCAGGCCGCCGCCCTGGCAGGCAAGGCGAAGAGTTGACTGCCGAGCTCAGGCCGCCCGCTTCTCGGCCCGCTCGATCAGCCTGCCGATCCGGCGGATCATGTCCTTGCTGCCGAGCAGCGGCGCATGGCCCTGGCCAGGCACCGTCACGGTCTCGCAACGGGGATGGCGCTCGCCCATCTCGGTCAGGGTCGTCTCGGCCATAAGATCGGAATTGGCGCCGCGGATTGCCAGCACCGGCGCATGCCGCAGCGCCGCGAAATAGGGCCAGAGCACCGGCAGCGGCGCCTCGAGATCGAGTTCTTCGAGCGTCTTCATCAGGCGCGGATCGTAGTCGGGCACCAGCGCCCCGCCGCGCTCGGTCCAGGTGCGCCGTGCCATGATCTCCCATTCGGCCTCGCCGAAGGCTGGGAATTGCTGGTCCGACAGGCGCTTCAGGATCTCGGCCCCCTCGACGAAGCTGCGCGGCACCGGCAGCTTGCCGACATAGCCGCGGATGCGCAGCAGGCCGCGCGCGTCGATGACCGGCCCGATATCGTTCATCACCACGCCGCGGATCGCCGCCGGCCGGGCCGCCGCCAGCGCCATGGTCAGCAGGCCGCCGCGCGAGGTTCCGACGAACACGCCCTCGCCGACACCGGTCGCGGCGAGCACCTGCATCAGGTCGTCGAGCTCGACGCGGATATCGTAATCGCGCCAATCGGCCGCGTAGTCGGAGCGGCCGCGCCCGCGATAATCCAGCGCCAGCACACGCCGGGGCGCGCCGTCATGGCCCGCCAGCGCCGTGGCGAGCTCGTGAAAATCGGCGGCCGTCCGGGCGAAGCCGGGCAGGCACACCACCGGCAGGTTCGCGGCGGTCGCCGGCCCGTAGGCGCGCAGATGCAGCTTCAGCCCGTCGCGAGCGCTGACGAAGAGCGAGCGAAACCCGGTCTCAGTATCCATCCGGCTCTATTCCCGTCGGCCGCCGCGCTTGAGGTCATGGTCGATCAGATAGGCCGTACGCTGGTTGAGGCGCTGGCGATAGACCTGCAGGTTCTCCATCACCCGCTGCACGTAATTGCGCGTCTCGGTGAAGGGAATGCGCTCGATCCAGTCGACCGCATCGACATCGGGCGAGCGCGGATCGCCATAGGCGGCGATCCATTTGCGGACATTGCCCGGGCCGGCATTATAGGAGGCGAAGGTCAGCACATAGGAGCCGCGCCAGTCGTCCAGCAGATCGTTGAGATGCGCCGCACCCATCTGGGCCGAATAGAGCGGATCCCTGGTCAGCCGGTCGATCTCGAAGGGCAGGTTCGCCCGCTTGGCGGTCTCGCGCGCCGTCGCCGGCATCATCTGCATCAGGCCGAGCGCGCCGGCATGCGAGACAGCTCCCGGATCGAAGGCGCTCTCCTGCCGGGCGATGGCATGGACGATAGCTCGCTCCATCTCATCGCCGACCACCGGGAAATCCGGGACGCCGAAGGTCGGGAACGCCGCCTCGTCGAGCGGGAAGCCGCGCTGCAGCGACGTCTTGCCGATGGCGAGCAGCGTCTTCACGTCCTGCCGCTGCCTGGCGACATCGGCGATCGCCTCGAGCGCGGCGGTATCCTGCATGCGCTGGGCGAGATCGAGCAGCAGCTGGCCGGCAAGGTCGGGCGCATCGATCGCATAGAGCAGCCGCGCCGCCCTGAAGCCCGGCAGATGGGCGAGCGACGCCGCGACGGTGCGCCTGACCGGCAGCTCCGTCAGGCCGAGCTTGGCCCGCGCGAGCTGGCCGTAATAGGCGACCGGGTGCTCGCCGGCGCGGCCGTAGAAATCCTTGGCCTCGTCCGCCTTGCCGAGCGCCTCGGCGGCGCGGCCCTGCCAATAGCAGGCGCGGGCGACCGAGATCGGCGTCTCCGCGAGCTTGGCCGCTTCGGCGAAATGCTTCGCCGCCCGCTCCGCGTCCTGCTCGAAGCGCAGCGCGATCCAGCCGGCATGCCACTCGGCGTCGATCCGCTCGGCCGGCTCTTCCGCCGCATGGTTGGCGACCACGGCATAGGCGCCCTTGGCGTCGCCTTCGTCGAGCAGCTTGCGGGCGATCAGCCGCCGTTCCGTCCACCAGCCGTCGCCATCGCCCAGCAAGGCGGGATCGCGCGGCACCTCGGCCAGCGCCTTCACCGCCTCCGCCGTCTTGCCGGAGCGGCGGGCCTGCTGCGCCTGCAGGAAGGCGAAGGAGATATCCTTCTTCATCGCGGCCGGCACGGCGTCGATCTGCTTCTGCGGGATCGGACCCTTCGCCTTGGCGCTGGCGAGCCGGACCTTGGCGAGCGCGACATAATCGGGCGAGACGCGCGTCGCATTGCGCAGGGCCGCCTCGCCATTGCCGGCGAAGAGATAGCGCTCGGCGCGCAGGCGGTGATCGCCCGCCGTCAGCTTCTCGCCGAAGGCGGCGAGCACGATCTTCTCCAGCCCGGCGCCGAGATGGTCGCCGAGCCAGCTGCGGCGGGCGAGCGCGAAGGCTTCGCCCTCGCGCCCCTCCGCCAGCAGGGCGCGGGCGAGGGCGATCCGCCCGGCCGGGCTGATCGGCTCGCGGCCATGGAAATAGGCGCGCACCACCTCGGCGCTGCGCCTGTCCGCGATCAGGGCTGCCTCCGCGCGCCGCCGAAAGGGCAGGGTGCCCGGATAGTCCGGGAAGGCGTCGAGGAAGGCGGCGATCCGTTCGAAGCTGACGGCGCTGGCCTGGGTGCGCAGCGCCACCCATTCCAGCATGCCGCGCACCGCCTTGTCGTCGATGGTCTCGGCGACCGCGTCGCCCTCGGCCAGGCGCCCCTTGCGATAGGCGGCGACCGCGGTCTTGAGCGGCTCGAGGTCGATCGTCTCCGCCAGGGGCGGCGGCGGAGGCGGCGCCAGCGGAACGGCCGGGACGGGCGCGACGGGCGCAGGGATCTCGGGGGCGGGGGTGACCGGCGGCGCAGGTGCCACCGGCGGTGACGGCGGCAGCGATCCGGTCGTGCGCGTATCGAGGCTCGCAAGGCGTTCGCCCTGCGTCGGATGCGCGCCGTCGGGCCCGCCGGAGCAGGGACCGATCGCGACCAAAATAAGCGTCAGGCCGGCTCCGAAGAGCCTGCGGCCCGGCGGTAGCGCCATGAAGGGAGCCCCCCGAACGAGGCGGATCATACCACATGCTCCTGCAAGGGTCTTGAGGAAGCCTTAACCAATGCCGCCACGATTTTTCATGGCGCGATTTTTATCGATTGTCGGCTTTGCGGACCGGTATCGAAAGGTTATGTCTGGCGGCTCTTTTCGACCGTAGCTCGCCGCCAGGATCAGTCATGACCAAGCATGCGCCCCTCACCGGATCGATGCCCGCGCTGGTGACGCCGTTCAAAGGCGGCAAGATCGACGAGGCGAGCCTGCGTGCCCTGGTGGATTGGCAGATCGAGAGCGGCTCCACCGCGCTGGTGCCCGTCGGCACCACCGGCGAGAGCCCGACCCTCTCCCATGAGGAGCATGGCCGCGTCACCGAGATCGTCATCGACCAGGCGAAGGGCCGCGTGCCGGTGATCGCCGGCGCGGGCTCGAACAACACGCCCGAGGCGATCTCACTGGCCAGGCATGCGGAAAAGGCGGGTGCCCAGGCTCTGCTCGTCGTGACCCCCTATTACAACAAGCCCACCCAGGAGGGCATGTACCAGCACTTCAAGGCGGTGAACGATGCGGTCGGCATCCCGATCATCATCTATAATATCCCGCCACGTTCGGTGGTGGACATGTCCATCGAGACCATGGCGCGGCTCTACGAGCTCAAGAACATCGCGGGCGTGAAGGACGCGACCGGGAGTCTCGCCCGCGTGTCGCAGCAGCGCCATGTGCTCGGGCCCGATTTCATCCAACTTTCCGGCGAAGATATGACGGCGCTCGCTCATATGGCGGCCGGCGGCCATGGCTGCATCTCGGTCGTGGCCAATGTCGCGCCCCGGCTCTGCGCCGATCTGATGGCTTGCGCGCTGAAGGGCGACTATGCCGGCGCGCTCGCGATCCAGGACCGGCTGGTGCCGCTGCACGACGCGGTGTTCAAGGAGCCGGGTGTCGCCGGCGCCAAGCATGGGCTGAAGCTGCTCGGCCGGCTCGAGGAGGAGGTGCGCCTGCCGCTGCTGCCGGTCACCCCCGCCACCGGCGAGGTGATCCGCAGCGCCATGGTTCACGCCGGCCTGCTCAATACCTAGATAGGGCGGCCGGGCCGTTCGCCCGTCGCCGGAGTGTCCTGATGTCGAAGCCCGATCCGGAGCGCTACAAGCTCGCCGCCGATAACCGCAAGGCGCGCTTCAACTATGCCATCGACGAGACGCTCGAGGCCGGCATCGTGCTGCAGGGCACCGAGATCAAGTCGCTGCGCGGCGGCAAGGCGATGATCGCCGAGAGCTATGCCGGCCCGATGGGCGACGAGCTCTTCCTGTTCAACGCCCATATCCCTGAATATCTGGAGGCCAACCGCTTCAATCACGAGGTCAGGCGGCCCCGCAAGCTGCTGCTGCATCGCCGCCAGATCAACAAGCTGATGGGCGCGATCCAGCGCGAGGGCTACACGGTCGTGCCGTTGAAGGTTTATTTCAACGAGAAGGGCAGGGCCAAGGTCGAGCTCGGCCTCGGCAAGGGCAAGAAGCTGCACGACAAGCGCGAGACCGAGAAGACGCGCGACTGGAACCGCGACAAGGCCAGGATCCTGAAGAGCGGCGGCTAGCCCTCATGCTCGGGTCTTCGCCCGAGCATGACGCGTAAGCGGGCTACCCCATCGCCTTCTTGAAGTTCTCGTTGGCCTTGTCCCAGTTCACCGTCTTCCACCAGGCTGTGAGATATTCAGGCCGGCGGTTCTGGTATTTCAGGTAATAGGCGTGCTCCCAGACATCGACGCCGAGCACCGGCTTGGCGCCGAGCTCCAGCGGGGTGTCCTGGTTGGCGGTGGAGATCACCGCAAGCTTCTTGTCCTTGTCGACGACCAGCCAGGCCCAGCCGGAGCCGAAGCGCGTCGCGCCCGCCTGGTTTACCTTCTGGACCATCTCCAGCACCGAGCCGAGGGAGCCCTCGATCGCGCTCTTCAGCTCGGCGCTCGGCTGCTGCGCGCCGCCCGGCGTCATCAGCTCCCAGAAGAAGCTGTGGTTCCAATGGCCGCCGAGATTGTTGCGGACCGCGGTGCGGACATTCTCCGGCACGGCGTCGAGATCGGCCAGAACCGTCTCCATCGGCGTCGAGCGCAGCCCGTCCCACTGGTTGGCGGCGGCGTTGGCGGCGTTGACATAGGCCTGGTGGTGCGCGGAGTGATGGATACGCATCGTCTGCGCATCGATCACCGGCTCCAGAGCGGCATAGTCATAGGGCAGCTTGGGCAAGGTGAAGGCCGGGGGCGGCGGCGGTGCCGCCGGCGCGGGCGGTGTCTGCGCCAGCACCAGCGCCGGGCGCGCCATCACCAGAGCGGATGCGGAGCCGGCGACGAGGCCGGTGAGAAAACTGCGGCGTTCCAAGGCGAGCCCTCCAGTGACCGGGTTGCGATGGCGGAGCTTGCGCGGCCTGCCGCCCCGCTCAAGGGGGGAGGTCGCTTCGCAACGCTTCACATCCAGACAATGCGGGAGAGGGCTGCCGGTTCAGTCGCCGGCGGGCTCGTCGCCCTGGCGGATGCCATAGCGGCGCTCCAGCCCGGGATTGCCCTGGGCGGGGGCGCGCGCGGCGCGCTCCGAGGGATCGCGGCCGATCTTCGGCATCAGCTGGCCGAGCTCGACGAATTCGTCGCATTGCCGGCGCAGATCGTCCGCGACCATCGGCGGGTTGGTGTTGATCGTCGACACCACCGAGACCTTGACGCCCTTGCGCTGCACCGCCTCGACCAGCGGGCGGAAATCGCCGTCGCCGGAGAACAGGTAGATATGGTCGAGATGCGGGGCGAGCTCGAGCATTTCGATCGCGAGCTCGATGTCCATATTGCCCTTGACCCGCCGTCGGCCGGTCGCGTCGGTGAATTCCTTCGCCGCCTTGGTGATCACGCGGTAGCCGTTATAGTCGAGCCAGTCCACGAGCGGCCGGATCGAGGTGTATTCCTCGCTCTCGACCAGCGTCGTGAAATAGAAGGCGCGGATCAGATTGCCCCGTGCCTGGAATTCCTTGAGCAGGCGCCGGTAATCCATGTCGAAGCCGAGCTGCTTCGAGGTCGCGTAAAGATTGGCCCCGTCGATGAAAAGTGCGATGCGCGGCTCGCCTGCCATGCAATGCTCCTGGCTGAAATGCGGTCGACCAATAGAAATCGGCGCGGATGACGGTCAAAACATGTCGAGCACGCGCTGCAAATCGCGCGTAATCGGCAACAATGTGGCGTTTGTCACCGGACGCCGCAAGATTACCTGCAAATGAGCTGAATTTGCGTGCGCTGATGCACACTCTCAACCGCCGCGGGGGAACTCCAGCCCCATCTCGCGATAACGCTCGGGATCGTCGCTCCAGTTCTCGCGCACTTTGACGAACAGGAAGAGGTGAACCTTCGCCTCGGCCGCTTCTGCGATCTCGGCGCGTGCCTTCTGGCCGATCGCCTTGATGGTCTGCCCACCCTGGCCGAGCACGATCTTGCGCTGGCTCTCGCGCTCCACATAGATCGTCTGCTCGATGCGCACCGAGCCGTCCGGCCGCTGCTGCCAGCTCTCGGTCTCGACGGTGGAGCGATAGGGCAGCTCGTCATGCAGCCGCTCGAAGATCTTCTCGCGGGTGATCTCGGCGGCGAGGAAGCGCAGCGGCGCGTCGGAGATCTGGTCTTCCGGATAAAGCCAGGGCCCAGGCTTCATCCGGCCTTCGAGCCAGGTCAGGATGTCCTTGACGCCGTAGCCCGTCAGCGCCGCGACCATGAAGGTCGCCTCGAACTTCGCCCGCTCGTTGACCGCCGAGGCGATCGCCAGCAGCCGCTCCTTCTCGATCGTGTCGATCTTGTTGAGGATCACGAATTTCGGCTGCTTCAGCTCGGCGAGCTTCTCGAGCAGCGCGGTGTTCTCCTCATGGTCGAAGCGGCCGACATCGATGAGCACGCCGATCAGATCGGCATCGGTCGCGCCGCCCCAGGCGCTCGTCACCATCGCGCGGTCGAGCCGCCGCTTCGGCGCGAAGATGCCGGGCGTGTCGACGAAGATGATCTGGGCCGGGCCCGACAGCGCGATGCCGCGCACCTGGGTGCGGGTGGTCTGCACCTTGCGCGAGACGATCGACACCTTGGCGCCGACCAGCTGGTTCAGCAGCGTCGACTTGCCCGCATTGGGCGCCCCGATCAGCGCGACGAAGCCGCAGCGGGTCGCCTGTTCTTCGGCCTCAGCCATGCTCCGCCTCCGTCGTCTCGAGCCACAGCCCCTGCCGGCGCAGGAAGGCTTCGGCGGCCGCCTGCTCGGCGAGGCGCTTCGAGCGCCCCTCCGCCTCCGCTTCCGCCAGCGTGCCGATCCTGACCACGATCCTGAAGATCGGCGCGTGGTCCGGTCCGGAGCGGCCGCGCTCGGCATAGGTCGGGGTCGGGTGGCCCTGGCCCTGCGCCCATTCCTGCAGCGCGGTCTTGGCGTCGCGCAGCGGCGTCGCCGGCTTCATCAGGCGCTCGCCGAAGCCGGCCTCGACCAGCTTGCGCGCCGCATCATAGCCGCCATCGATGAACACCGCGCCGATGATCGCCTCGCAGGCATCGGCCAGGATCGCCTTGTTCTTGCGCGCGCCCGACAGGATCTCGCCCTCGCCGAGACGCAGATGCGGGCCGACATCCCAGCTCTGCGCGACCTCGGCGCAGGTCTCCTTGCGCACCAGATCGGCGAGGCGGCGCGACATGTCGCCTTCCTCCGCCTGCGGATAGGTGGTGAACAGCATATCCGCGATCGAGAGCCCGAGCACCCGGTCGCCCAGGAATTCCAGCCGCTGATAGCTGGCGATCCGGCGCGGATCCGCGCTCATATGCGTCAGCGCCGTCTCCAGCAGGCTGCGCTCGCGGAACCTGTGCCCGAGCCGCGCCTCCAGCCGCGACAGCTCCGGCAGCTTGCGGCCGCTATCGCCGGGCCTGCTCACTTGATCGTCGAGAACATGCGGGTCCAGCGCACGGTCCAGGGCCATTCCCAGATGCGCCAGGCGGCCGCGCCTTCGTCGATCGAGAAGAAGATGATCTCGGCGCGGCCGACGAAGTTCTCGAACGGCACGAAGCCGACGCTGCGGTCGCGCGAGTCGAGCGAGTTGTCGCGGTTGTCGCCCATCATGAAGAAATGGCCGGCCGGGACCCGGAACACCGCGGTGTTGTCGAAGGTGCCGGTATCGCCCTCGCGCTCGATGATGTTGTGGCTCACCCCGTTCGGCAGCGTCTCGCGATACTGGATCGCGTTGGAGGCCCGGCCCCAGGCGTCGGTGGTGACGAAATCGCCGATCCGTTCGCGCTTCACCGGCTGGTTGTTGATGTGCAGCACCCCGTCGATCATCTGGATCCGGTCGCCCGGCAGGCCGATCACGCGCTTGATGTAGTCGGTGGAATTGTCGCTCGGCAGCTTGAACACCGCGATATCGCCGCGCTTCGGCTCGGCGGCCCAGACGCGGCCGTCGAACAGCGGCGGGCTGAACGGCATCGAATGCTTCGAATAGCCATAGGTGTATTTCGAGACGAACAGATAGTCGCCGATCAGCAGCGTCGGGATCAGCGAGCCGGAGGGGATGTTGAAGGGCTGGAACAGCAGCGTGCGGATCACCAGCGCGATCAGCAGCGCCTGCACGACGACCTTGACGGTCTCGAGGATGCCGCCCTCGTCCTTGGCCTTGCTCTTGATCTCGGCGTCGTTGGCCACGAAGGGCTCCTGCTCGCTACGGGTCTGAAGGGGCGGTCTAGCCGAATGTGGAGCGCCCGACAACGCAGCAAGAGGAACGCGCCGGGGAGACGGGCGCGCAGAGCCTATTGCACCGTCGCGGCCGCCGGCACCTCGCGCGTCCCCAGCTGCTCGGCCCGGATCCGCGGCAGGGCCAGCGGGAACTCGCGCTGCAGGAAGGCGACGAGCTTTTCGCGCACCTCGCAGCGCAGGTCGAAGACGCGCGGCGAGGTGCTGGCGCTCACCAGGATGCGCACCTCCATGGTCGATTGCTTGAAATCGGTGACCTGCACGTTGACCACGCGGCCGTCCCACAGCTTCGAATGCTTGGCGATCTCCTCGACCTTGCGCCGCACGGCCTCGATCGGCGTCGCGTAATCGAGATAGATCATCACGGTTCCGATCAGCGCCGCATCGTCGCGCGTCCAGTTCTGGAACGGTTTCTCGATGAAATAGGAGAGGGGCAGGATCATCCTGCGCCAGTCCCAGAGCCGGATCACCACATAGGTCGAGGTGATCTCCTCGACATTGCCCCATTCGCCTTCGACCAGCAGGGCATCGTCGATGCGGATCGGCTGCGTCACCGCGAGCTGGATGCCGGCGAAGATGTTCTTCAGCATCGGCTGCAGCGCGAGACCGGCGACGAGCCCTGCCGCGCCCGCCGAGGCGAGCAGGCTGACCCCGTATTGCTTGACCCCCTCGAAGGTCATCAGCATGGCCGAAACCGCGACGGTGATGATCACGATCTGCGCGATCCGCCGCAGGATGCGCGTCTGCGTGACGTGCTTGCGCGCCAGCAGATTATCCTCGGCGTCGAGCTTGAAGCGGCGCAGATAGACCGTCGTCCAGATGTGCAGCGCCGTCACGGCCAGCCAGGCGACCAGCGCGATGAAGCACATCAGCAGCCCGTGCCGGATCAGCGCCGCCTGCATGTCCGAGAGCGGAGCGACCGAGGCGGCGAAGGCCAGCGCCAGCGTGATCACCGTGAAGCGCGCCGGCCCATAGGTGCGCGAAACCAGCGAGCGCCAGAACAGGTCCATCTTGGCGACGACCCGCGTCATCACCTCATAGGCTGCGCGATGCACGCTCAAGGCCAGGGCGAGGGCGAGGGCGAACACCGCCAGGCTGACGCCCCAGGACGGAAGCCAGTCCAGCCGCTGCTCGATGCCCTCGACGAATTCGTCGATCGTCATCGCATCTCCCGCAGGGTTGAGGCGGCCGATTATGCTGCAATGCGGGAGCGAGCGCAAAAAAGGCGAGAGGGTGACAGTTCGGATACGGACGACGCGCGCGAACGCTGTTCGGCTGGTGCAGTTCCGCCCCGCGCCTGCGTATCATTGACGCAGACACGTACCGGGATCACTGTCCGGTGATCCGCAACCCAGGGGGAATCGGACATGAGCATGAAGAAGTATGCCGCTGAAGCGATTGGTACTTTCTGGCTCACCTTTGCCGGATGTGGCAGCGCGGTCATCGCCGCCGGCTTTCCCGATGTCGGCATAGGGCTGCTCGGCGTCTCGCTGGCCTTCGGCCTCACCGTCGTCACCATGGCCTATGCCATCGGCCATATCTCCGGCTGCCATCTCAATCCGGCCGTGACCATCGGTCTCGCCGCAGGCGGCCGGTTCCCGACGGGACAAGTGGTTCCCTATATCGTCGCGCAGGTGGTCGGCGGCATCGTCGCTGCCGTGATCCTCTACTTCATCGCGGTCGGCGCTCCGGGCTTCGATCTCGCCAAGGGCTTCGCCGCCAACGGCTATGGCGAGCATTCGCCCGGCAAATACGGGCTCGCCTCGGCTTTCCTGACCGAGGTGGTGCTGACGATGATGTTCCTCTTCATCATCATGGGCGCGACCCATGGCAAGGCGCCGGCCGGCTTCGCTCCGCTGGCGATCGGCCTCGCGCTCTGCCTGATCCACCTGGTCAGCATCCCGGTGACCAACACCTCGGTGAACCCGGCGCGCTCGACGGGGCCGGCCCTGTTCGTCGGCGGCTGGGCGATCCAGCAGCTCTGGCTGTTCTGGCTGGCGCCGATCATCGGCGGCGCGCTCGGCGGCGTGGTCTATCGCTGGCTGAGCGAGGAGCCCCGCGGCGAGGTCACGGGCGTCACCCCCGCGCCGGCCGAGTGAGGCGGCAGAACCAGTAAAAGGAGGTCAGGCCTTCAATGGCCTGGCCTCGATCACCACGAAAGCCTGCGCCAGCGGCGGATCGTCGGTCAGCGAGACATGCACGACCGCCTCATGGCCCGGCGGCGTCATGGCCGCGAGCCGCTCCGCCGCGCCGCCCGTCAGCCGCAGCGTCGGCCGCCCGCCCGGCAGGTTGACCACCTCCATGTCGCGCCAGAACACGCCCGCGCGCATGCCGGTGCCGAGCGCCTTGGAGCACGCCTCCTTGGCGGCGAAGCGGCGGGCATAGGAGGCGGCCCGCGTCGCGCGCCGATCGGACTTGGCCCGCTCGCCCTCGGTGAAGACGCGATGCGTGAAGCGCTCGCCGAAGCGGGCGAGCGAGGATTCGATGCGGCGAATATCGCAGAGGTCGGAGCCGATGCCGAGGATCATGGCCCCGGTTTAGCCAGCGGCGCGGCCCTCGTCCATTGATCTGCGCATCGCCGCGATCGCCGCCTCGAAGCCTACGAAGATCGCCTCGCCCACCAGGAAATGGCCAATATTGAACTCGACGAAGGCCGGCACTGCGGCGAGCGCCCGTGCCGTCTCGAAATCGAGCCCGTGTCCGGCATGGACCTCCAGCCCCTGCGCCGCGGCGAGGGCGGCGCCCTCGGCGAGGCGGCGGAACTCGGCCTGCGCCTTCTCGCCATGCCCGTCCGCGACGGCATGGCACCAGGTGCCGGTATGCAGCTCGACGACGGGCGCGCCGAGCTTCGCCGCCATCGCGATCGGCGCCTCGTCCGCCTCGATGAACAGGGAGACGCGGCAGCCGGCCGCCCTGAGCAGCGCGATCGGCTGTTCCAGCGCGGCCGCCTGGCCGACGACGTCCAGCCCGCCCTCGGTGGTCCGCTCCTCGCGCTTCTCGGGGACAAGGCAGGCCGCATGCGGCTTTAATCTCTGCGCGAGCGCGACCATCTCGGGCGTCGCCGCCATCTCGAAATTCAGCGGCTTGCTCAGCTCGGCCGCCAGCCGCGCCATATCCTCGTCGCGGATATGGCGCCGGTCCTCGCGCAGATGAGCAGTGATGCCGTCGCAGCCGGCGGCGATGGCGAGATGGGCGGCGCGTACCGGATCGGGCAGGGCGCCGCCGCGCGCGTTCCGGACGGTCGCGACGTGATCGATATTCACGCCCAGGCGCAAGCGGTTGGTCATCGTCCCCCCACGGCACGGGTCAGCCCACACGCCATCTACGCTTCGGCCGCCTGCCGCTCAAGGCACGTGAATTGATGGCGCGCGTCAGCATTCGTGATCATTCGCGAAGCTCGCCCGCGCGTGCCGCCAAGGCGTTACCGGACAAGGAGCATTTTTCATGTTGGCGCGGGCGGGCTTGTTAAGACCTGGACCCTAGCGTCGGGACGTCTTGCAATCTCCGGGTCTGCCATGCAGCTTGCCGTCAACGATCGGCGGTTCGCCGACGATATCTCGCCCGATCGGCGCGATGCCGCCCAGCCCCCGGATCGCGTTCTCGGCCGGGTCGTCTCCTGTTCCGGCGCGCGCGCGACGATCGCCGCCGCCGTCTCCGGACCGGCGCTCGGCCCGGAGAACATCTGGGCCATCGGCCGTCTGATCTCGATCAATCTCGGCTCCAGTCGGATCGTCGGGCTGGTCTACGAGATGCGCGCGGAGAAGCCGGGCTGGGACGAGGACGGGCCGAACAGGATCGCGATCGAGATCGAGCTGCTCGGCGAGGTCACCGACGACGCGCAGGGTCGCCCGTGCTTCAGCAGCGGCATCCAGAACTATCCGCCGATGGGCGCGCTCGCGCACCGGATTCGCTCCGGCGATCTGGCGGTCGTGCACGATCTCGGCGAGCGGAAGGCGGCGATCATCGGTGCATTGACCCAGGACGCCTCCGTCCCGGCCAGTGTCGATCTCGATCGCCTGCTCTCGCGCCATTTCGCCGTGCTCGGCACGACGGGCGTCGGCAAATCGAGCGCGGTTGCCCTGATGCTGCGCAAGGCCGTGGCGGAAAAGCCCAATCTGCGCGTCCTGATCCTCGACCCGCACAACGAATATGCGCACGCCTTCGCGGAGACGGCGATACGGATCGACGCGCAGTCGCTCGATCTGCCCTTCTGGATGTTCCGCTTCGAGGAATTCGCCGACATCGTCTTCCGCGGCCGGCCGACGCTCGACGACGAGGCCGAGATCCTGCGCGAGGTCCTGTCGACGGCCCGCAGCCGCTATCGCGGTGCCTCCGCGCAGGACCTGGCGCGCGATCTGTCGAGCAGCGTGCTCAAGCGCCCGCTCGATCCCGCGGTCCGGCGATCCGAGCCGGCGGGCTCGGCCGGCCTCGCCGCGCCCTGCCGCATCGCCGATGTCTTCGCCGCGATCGACGAGCTGATCGGCCTGCACGAGCTGCGCTACCCGCGCGTGGCCTTGCGCTCGCTGAGGGTGCGCCTGGAAACGCTCCAGGCCGATCCGCGCTATGCCTTCCTCTTCGCGCATGCCGGAAGCATGGAGACGATCGCGCCGGTGATCAGCCAGATCTTCCGGGTTCCGCATCACGGCCGGCCGATCACGGTTTTCCAGCTGGCAGGCCTGCCTTCGGAGGTCGTCGACGCCGTCGCCTCCAGCCTGGCCCGGCTCGCCTTCGAGCTGGCGATGGCGAGCCGCGGCAGCTACGAGATCCTGCTGCTCTGCGAGGAGGCGCACCGCTATGTGCCGCAGGACCAGGCGCTCGGCTTCGCCCCGACGCGCCAGGCCATCGCCCGCATCGCCAAGGAGGGGCGCAAATACGGCGCCTATCTCGGCATCGTCACCCAGCGCCCCGGCGAGCTCGATCCGACCATCCTCTCGCAATGCTCGACCGTCTTCGCCATGCGCCTCTCCAATGAGCGCGACCAGCAGATCATCCGGGCGGCGATCGCCGACGCCTCCGCCAGCACGATCGCCTTCCTCTCCTCGATCGGCAACCGTGAGGCCATCGCCTTCGGCGAGGCGGTCGCGACCACGATGCGCATGCGCTTTGCCGAGCAGCGGCCGGAGGAGCTTCCGGAGATGCCGGGTCGCGCACCCGGCGCGCATCTCCAGCGCGAGCTCGGCGCCGAGGAGCTGGTTTCGCGCATGCGCGGCTTGTAAGGAGCCGCCAGCGGCCGTCGCTACGCTCAAGCGGCCGGCGCGAGCGGGGCCGTCGCTGTGGCGGCTTCCCGCAGCAGCCTGTCCACCACCGCGTCGGTAGCGGCCTCGGCCGCCACGATCGACGCGCGCAGGCGCTCATCGCCGAATTCGTCGTATTCGATCGCCACGCAATGGCTCTCCGTCAGGCCGAGATAGGCCATCGGCACCGCCAGCCCCCGCTCGACCAGATTGGCCGCTTCCAGCCGTCCGCCCGCGTCATAGCCGTAATCCCCGCGCGATGAGAGGATGACCAGGCGCTTGCCCGGCGGCAGCATCGGCCAATAGGGCTCGCCCTCACGGTTGCGGTCGAAGCCGAAGGTGACGCCCACGCGCACGACATTGTCGACCCAAGCCTTGAGCTGCGCGGGCAGGCCGAAATTGTACATCGGCGCACCGATCACCACGATATCCGCGCCGATGAGCTCCTGCACCAGAGCATCGCTTTCGGCGAGCAGCGCCTGCGCGGCCGCGTCGCGCCGCTCGGGCCGCGTGAAGGCGGCGGCGATCCAGGCACCGCTCACCGGCGAGGGCGGCCGTTGGCCGACATCGCGATAGCTCACGAGGTCGTCCGGCCGGGCGACGCGCCAGCGGTCGATGAAACGCTGGGTCAGGCGGCGCGTATGCGAGCCGCGCGGATCGACCCCGGACCGGCCGGGGCGGGCGCTGCCATCGATCTGCAGGATGCGAAGGGGCGGCATGACGGTTTCCATGATATGATTCTGCTCATGCGAAGTTCTCGGATGCCACGCGATATGTTACGGCAGGATCGGATCCACAAAGGCGAATTCCTCAGCCGACAGATGAGTCTGATTCAGCTATGACCGGGTCACGAAAGCTCCCGCCGCTGCCCGCTCTGCGGGCGTTCGAGGCGGCTGCCCGGCATCTCAGCTTCCGGAAGGCGGCCGAGGAGCTGGCGGTCACCCCCACCGCCGTCAGCCACCAGCTGCGGCTGCTGGAGGCGACCCTCGGCCTGCCGCTGTTCCACCGCCATGTCAGGCGCGTGTCGCTGACACAGGCGGGAGCGCGGCTCTATCCCGTTCTGCGTGACGGGCTGGACGCGTTCGCCCGGGCCATCGCCGAGCTTTATCCGCAGAGCCGGCGCAGCGCGGTCACGGTCTCGGCGACGACGCTCTTCACCGCGCGCCGCCTCATTCCGGCCTTGGGGGCTTTCCAGGCCCGCTGGCCGGAATTCGCGTTGCGGCTGCATGCGTCGGACGAGGCCGTCGACCTGCGCGGCGGCGATGCCGATCTGGCGGTACGCTACGGCGCCGGGCCATTTCCGGGGCTCGTCTCCGAGAGTCTCTGCCGGGAGCGGTTCGGCGTCGTGTGCAGCCCCGCGCTCGGTCTCGGCGGCCATGCCGATCTCGCCGGGGCGGTGCTGATTCATTCCGAATGGCGGCGCCGCGACCTGCAGCCGGACTGGGAACGATGGGCTGCGGCGGCCGGAATTGCCGGGCTCGATCTACAGGCGGGGCTGCGCTTCACCGATGAGAGCCATGCGATCCAGGCCGCGCTGGCAGGGCAGGGCGTGGCCGTCACCAGCCTGCTGCTGGTGGAGGACGAGCTGTCGCGCGGCTTGCTCGTGCAGCCCTTCGGCCCGGTGATCGAGGGATATCACTATCATGTGCTGGCGACGCCGGAGACTATGGCGCGAGCCGAGGTCGAAGCCGTGCGGGACTGGCTGAAGGGCCTGGCTTGGCCATGAAGCGGCGCGGCCGGCGCCGCGAGAATGGACGGTTCCAACCTTGCATCCGAGGCGTGCAGCCTGTATGAGCCCCGTTCAAACCTTTTCCACCGCATCGCGTAAGATCAGAAGGAGCCGTCCATGGCTCGCGTCACCGTCGAGGATTGCATCGACAAGGTCGAGAACCGCTTCGAGCTGGTCCTGCTCGCGAGCCATCGCGCCCGCATGATCGCCTCGGGCTCGCCGATCCTGGTCTCGCGCGACAACGACAAGAACCCTGTCGTGGCGCTGCGCGAGATCGCCGACGAGAAGCTGACGCCGGAGGATCTCAAGGAGGATCTGATCCACTCGCTGCAGAAGCATGTCGAGGTGGACGAGCCGGAGCCGGACACCGTGCCGCTGCTGACCTCGCCGACCCAGGCCGCGACGCCGGATTCCGAGATTCAGTTCGACCGGATGAGCGAGGAGGATCTGCTGCGCGGCCTCGATGGGCTGGTGCCGCCGACCGAGAGCGCCGACGACGAGGATTGATCCTCGCGAACTCCATTGACGATGTTTTCTAAAGCCCGGCCCTGCCGGGCTTTTTCATGCCTGTGCGGCGTGGAATAGCCTTGCCGGCTGCGCCCGGCATCGTCGATATTGATCTGATTCCAGGAGAGCTGAGTGGCGGAGTACGGCCCAGCATGGGCATGATGCGGCAATATGAGCTTGTCGACCGGGTCAGGCGCTACAACCCGAACACGGACGAGGAGCTGCTCAACCGCGCCTATGTCTACGCGATGCGCGCGCATGGCACGCAAAAGCGCGCCTCCGGCGACCCGTTCTTCGCCCACCCGCTCGAAGTCGCGGCCATCCTCACCGAGCTGAAGCTCGACGACGCCACCATCGTCGCCGCCGTGCTGCACGACACCGTCGAGGACACCGAGGCGACGCTGGAGGAGATCGAGACCCTGTTCGGGCCCGATATCCGCCGCCTGGTCGACGGGCTCACCAAGATCAAGAAGCTCGACCTGGTCTCGAAGAAGGCGGCGCAGGGCGAGAATTTCCGCAAGCTGCTGCTCGCCATCGTCGACGATATCCGCGTGCTGCTGGTGAAGCTGGCGGACCGGCTGCACAATATGCGCACGCTGCACTATGTGCCGCCGGAGAAGCGCCTGCGCATCGCCGAGGAGACGCTGGAGATCTATGCGCCGCTCGCCGGCCGCATGGGCATGCAGGAGCTGCGCGAGGAGCTGGAGGAGCTCTCCTTCCGCCATATCAAGCCTGAGGCGCACGAGACCATCACCAAGCGCCTGGAAGAGGTCACCCGGCGCGAGGGCCAGGTGATCGGCGAGATCGAGCGCGACCTGCGCACCAAGCTCTCCGAGCGGGGGATCGAGGCCCAGGTCTTCGGCCGGCGCAAGCGCCCCTATTCGATCTGGAAGAAGATGGAGCGGAAATCCGTCTCCTTCGAGCAGCTCTCGGACATCTTCGGCTTCCGCGTCATCGTCGACCAGCCGGAGGATTGCTATCGCGTGCTCGGCATCGTCCACATGACCTGGCCGATGGTGCCCGGCCGCTACAAGGACTACATCTCGACGCCGAAGCAGAACGACTATCGCTCGCTGCACACCACCGTGGTCGGGCCCGGCCGCCAGCGCGTCGAGCTGCAGATCCGCACCGACAAGATGGACCGGGTCGCCGAATACGGCATCGCCGCCCATGCCCATTACAAGGACGGCCGCACCACCGAGATGGTCGCCGCCGCCGATGAGAGCCGCGCCTATCAATGGCTGCGCCGCACCGTCGATCTTTTGGCCGAGGGCGACAATCCCGAGGAGTTCCTCGAGCACACCAAGCTCGAGCTGTTCCACGACCAGGTCTTCTGCTTCACGCCGAAGGGCCGGCTGATCGCGCTGCCGCGCGGCGCCACTCCGATCGATTTCGCCTATGCGGTCCACACCGATGTCGGCAACACCGCCGTGGGCGCCAAGATCAACGGCCGCATCGCGCCGCTGCTCACCGAATTGCAGAATGGCGACGAGGTCGAGATCACCCGCGCCGAGGGGCAGGCGCCGCCGGCGGCCTGGGAATCGCTGGTCGTCACCGGCAAGGCCCGCGCCGCCATCCGCCGGGCGACGCGCGCCGCCGTGCGCCGCCAATATGCCGGGCTCGGCCGCCAGATCCTGGAGCGCGCCTTCGCCCGCGCCGAACGGCCCTTCTCCGACGACAAGCTCAAGGCGGCGCTGAAGCGCCTCGCCCGCAGCGCGGTCGACGATGTGCTCGCCGCCATCGGCCGCGGCGAGATGTATTCCGGCGACGTGGTCAAGGCGGTCTATCCCGATCTAGAGCCGGAAAAGCGCGGCGCCGCCGAGCCGAAGGGCAAGGGTCCGGAGGGCAAGGGCTGGTTCGAGCTGCGCCAGGGCGAGAACCTGAAGTTCAAGCTGCCGGGCGAGGCGCCCGGCGCCGATGCGATCCCGATCCGCGGCCTCGGCGGCGACCTGCCGGTGCGTTTCGCGCCGGGCGGCGGCGCCGTGCCGGGCGACCGTATCGTCGGCATCCTGACGCCGGGCGAGGCGGTGACGATCTACCCGATCCAGTCGCCGTCGCTCGCCGCCTTCGACAACGAGCCGGAGCGCTGGCTCGATGTGCGCTGGGACCTCGACGACAAGCGCCCGCAGCGCTTCCCGGCGCGCATCGCGCTGAACTCGATCAACGAGCCGGGCTCGCTCGCCCAGATCACCACCACCATCGCCGAGCATGACGGCAATATCGACGCCGTCTCGATGATCCGCCCGACACCGGATTTCACCGATGTCACCATCGACCTGACGGTCTGGGACCTCAAGCATCTCAGCGCCATCATCAGCGAGTTGCGCGAGAAGCGGGTGATCAGCCGCGTCGAGCGGGTGGTGGCCTAAGGCGTCGTCACCCCGCCCGGAAGGCCGCCGCCAGCTCCCTCACGAAGGCGCTGGCGCGCGGCGTCGCGACATTGCTGCGCAGCACCACCTCGGACCGGTCGAGCAGCGGCAGCCCCCAGTCCGGCCCGATATCGACCGCCCCGCGCGGCGCGATCCGGGCCGCCAGCGGCGAGACCCCGAGCCCGCCCTCGACGGCGGCGAGCACCGCCGCCATGCCGCCGCCGATGAAGGCCTCCCGCCAGGCGATGCCGGCGCCGCCGAGCAGCTCGATCGCATGGCGGCGCAGCCGGCACTCGGCCATCAGGTTGATCAGCGGCAGCGGCCCCTCCCGCCGCAGCAGCCCGGGCGCCGCGAACCAGCCGAGCTCGTCGCGGCGTAGCACCTCGCCGACCCGGCCGGAGCCGAGCCGCCGCGTCACCACCACGTCGAGCTCGCCGCGCTCGAAGGCCGCGTCCATCAGCGCCGAGGCCTCGATGCGCAGGGTGAGCACCAGCGAGGGATCGTGCTGGGCGAGCCGCGCCAGCAGGGCCGGCGCATCGGCGCCGACCGCCTGCTCGCTGATGCCGATCGCGATCCTCTCGGCGGGCTGGCCGAAGGCGGCGAGCGCCCGCTCATGCGCCGCGATCAGCTCGCGCGCCGCCGGCAGGAAGCGCTCGCCCTCGGGCGTCAGCCTGACCATGCGGGGATGGCGCTGCAGCAGCACCTGGCCGAGGCCGGCCTCCAGCTTCTTGATCCGCGTGCTGACCAGCGACTGCGCCGTCCCCAGCGCCTCGGCGGCGCGGGTGAAGCTGCTCAGCTCGGCGGCGCGCGTAAACGCGGCGACGGCGTCGATATCGAGGGTGAGGTCCGTAGACATCGAAAATCCATATCACTGATATCTTCAAAGATAGGGTTTTGAGATTGATTGGGCAAGCCTAGCTTTCGGGACGACGGCGCTGCTGCCGCCTGCCCGATGAGGTTCACCATGCCCCTGATGCGCATCTCGCTGCGTCGCGGCCGCCCGGCCGCAGAGATCAACGCCATCGTCGACGGCGTCTACCGCGCCCTGCGCGCCACCTTCGAGGTTCCCGAGAACGACCTCTTCGCGCTGGTCCACCAGCACGAGGCGCAGGAGTTCCTGTTCGATCGCCATTATGGCGGCTTCGAGCGCAGCGAGGCGCTCGTCTTCATCCAGCTCTTCATCTCCGACACGCGCGGAGTCGCCCAGAAAAAGGCGCTCTATGCCGCGATCGCCGAGAACCTCCATCGCGAGCCGGGGCTGCGGCCGGACGACATCTTCGTCAACCTGGTCGAGGTCAAGCGCGAGGACTGGTCCTTCGGCGCCGGCATCGCGCAGTATGTGACGCGTTGACGCCCCGCCCGCCGGCCCTCTAACTCCCGAGCCATGGAATGGCGGGACGAGGGCACGATCATCGGGGTGAGGCGCCATGGCGAGAGCGCCGTGATCCTCGAGGTGATGACCCGCGACCATGGCCGCCATCTCGGCCTCGTCCGCGGCGGCCGCTCCAGCCGGATGCAGCCGGTGCTGCAGCCGGGCAATGCCGTCGCGCTGACCTGGCGCGCCCGGCTCGACGAGCATCTCGGCGAGTACAAGGTCGAGCTGCTCGCCTCGCATGCGGCGCGGCTGATGGCGCAGCCGGTCGCGCTCTACGGGCTCGCCACCATCGCCGCGCTGCTGCGCCTGCTGCCCGAGCGCGACCCGCATCCCGGCCTCCATGAAGCGCTGTCGGTGCTGATCGCGCATCTCGACGAGCTGGCGCTGGCGCCGGCTCTTCTCGTGCGCTTCGAGCTCGCCATGCTGGCCGAGCTCGGCTACGGGCTCTCGCTCGAACGCTGCGCGGTCACCGGTGCGCGCGAGAATCTCAGCCATGTTTCGCCGAAATCGGGGAGGGCAGTCAGCCGCCAGGCGGCGGAGCCCTATCGCGACCGTCTGCTGGCCCTGCCGGCCTTCCTCAGCGAAGGGCAGGGCGCGCGCCGGCCCGCTCCCGCAGAGATCGCGGCCGGCTTCGCCCTGACCGGTTTCTTCCTGCGCCGCGACATCTACGAGCCGCGCGGCCTGCAGGAGCCGCCCGAGCGCGCGCGGCTGCTGGAGCTCGCGGCGAGAATCCACTGATTTCTCGCCATTTCGCGCCTGCGTCGCTTTGCGCTGCTTGCTTGCGGGCGGCAATGTTGCATCTAGCGATTCGCCATCCAGAACCAGTCGGAACCAGGTCAGTCACAGCATGGGCAAACCCGTCGAGCCGCCTCCGGAGGAGGAAGCCGAACGCGTCGATCTGAAGAGCGCGCTCGAGGAGCGCTATCTCGCCTATGCGCTCTCGACGATCATGCATCGCGCGCTGCCGGACGCCCGCGACGGGCTGAAGCCGGTGCATCGGCGCATCCTGCATGCGATGCGGCTGCTGCGGCTCGATCCCGGCCAGGTCCACAAGAAATGCGCCCGCATCGTCGGCGACGTCATCGGCAAGTTCCACCCGCATGGCGACCAGTCGGTCTACGACGCGCTGGTGCGCCTCGCGCAGGACTTCGCCCAGCGCTACCCGCTCGTCGACGGCCAGGGCAATTTCGGCAATATCGACGGCGACAACGCCGCCGCCTATCGCTACACCGAAGCGCGGATGACCGAGGTCGCCCGCCTCCTGCTCGACGGCATCGAGGAGGACGCGGTCGATTTCCGCGAGACCTATAATGGCGAGGACGAGGAGCCCATGGTGCTCCCCGCCGCCTTCCCGAACCTGCTCGCCAACGGCTCGCAGGGCATCGCGGTCGGCATGGCGACCTCGATCCCGCCGCACAACGCCGCCGAGCTCTGCGACGCGGCGCTCTATCTGATCCAGCACCCGGCGACCAGCTCCGAGCAGCTGATGACCTTCGTGCAGGGCCCGGACTTCCCGACCGGCGGCATCATCGTCGAGAGCCGCGCCTCAATGGTGGAGACCTACCGCACCGGCCGCGGCGCCTTCCGCACCCGGGCCCGCTGGCATGTCGAGGACCAGGGCCGCGGCACCTGGCTCGCGGTCGTCACGCAGATCCCCTACATGGTCTCGAAGGGCCGGCTGATCGAGAAGATCGCCGAGCTGCTGAACGAGCGTAAGCTGCCGCTGGTCGCGGATCTGCGCGACGAATCCGCGGAAGACATCCGCATCGTCATCGAGCCGCGCGCCCGCACCGTCGACGCCAATCTGATGATGGAATCGCTGTTCCGGCTCTCGGAGCTGGAAGCGCGCATTCCGATGAACATGAATGTGCTGACCGGCGGGCTGGTGCCGCGCGTGCTCGGCCTGGCCGAGGCGCTGCGCGCCTGGCTCGACCACCGCCGCGAGGTGCTGATCCGCCGCTCGCGCCACCGGCTGGCGCAGATCGAGAAGCGGCTCGAGATCCTCACCGGCCTGCTGATCGTCTATCTGGACCTCGACCGGGTCATCAAGATCATCCGCGAGGAGGACGAGCCGAAGACCGAGCTGATGAAGGTCTTCCAGCTCACCGAGGTGCAGGCCAACGCCATCCTCGACACCAGGCTGCGGGCGCTGCGCAAGCTCGAGGAGATGCAGCTCAAGACCGAGCTCGACGAGCTCACCAAGGAGAAGGGCCAGATCGAGGGGCTGCTCGCCTCCGAGCCGACCCAGTGGAAGACGATCTCCTGGGACATTCGCGAGGTGAAGAAGCTGTTCGGCCCGGAGACGGCGCTCGGCAAGCGCCGCACCTCCTTCGCCGACATGCCCGACACCGCCGATATCGACCTGACCCAGGCGATGGTCGAGCGCGAGCCGATCACCGTGGTGATCTCCAAGAAGGGCTGGATCCGGGCGCTGAAGGGCCATGTCCAGGACCTGGCGAGCCTCGCCTTCAAGGGCGACGACGCCCTGCGCACCGCATTCTTCACCGAGACGACGGCGAAGATCCTGGTGATGGCGACCAATGGCAAGATCTTCACGCTGGATGCCGCCAAGCTGCCCGGCGGGCGCGGCTTCGGCGATCCGATCCGCCTGATGATCGAGCTCGAGGAGAGCGCCGATATCGCCGCCGCCTTCCCCTACCGCGCCGGGCTGAAGCTGCTGGTCGCCTCGAGCGAGGGGCGCGGCTTCGTCGTCGGCAGCGACGATGTCGTCGCCAACACCCGCAAGGGCAAGCAGGTCCTCAATGTCGACCTGCCGGTCGAGGCGATGCTGGCGATCCCGGCCGAGGGCGACCATGTCGCGATCATCGGCCAGAACCGCAAGCTGCTCTGCTTCCCGCTGTCGGAGGTCGCCGAGATGACGCGCGGCAAGGGCGTCAAGCTGCAGCGCTACAAGGATGGCGGGCTCTCCGACGCCAAGGTCTTCAAGCTGGCGGACGGTCTGACCTGGCTCGATTCCTCGGGGCGGACCTGGACCGTCGCGCAGAGCGAGCTGATCGAATGGCTCGGCCACCGCGCCGAGGCCGGCCGCCTGCCGCCGAAGGGCTTCCCGAAGAACAACAAGTTCGGGTGAGCCGGGCCGCCCGCCGGCGTCAGCGGATCGCCGGCCCGACCACGCCGACTTCCAGGCCGAGCGTCAGCTTGTCGGTGACTGCCCATTCGATGCCGGCGCGCGCATCGGGCCTGACCGCGATATCCGAGCTGCTGAAAGGCGGCGAGAACGGCGTCGCGCCGAATCGGAAGGTGTCGTTGGCGGCACTCATGCCGAGCTTGGTGTAGAGCAGCACATCCGGGTTCGCGAGCACGCCGGCCTTGATCTGGAAGGCGCCGGCGATGTCGCGCGTATAGCTCGCCTGCCCGAAGCCGGGATTGGCATAGCCGCCGAGCGCCGGCGCATACTCCACCGCGCCGACGACGCCGTAGATGAAATTGCCGTCACGCCACATCTTGCCGGCCTCGAGCCCGATGGTCGGCCCGGCCGAGGTGCCGAAGCGGCGCGAGCTGGTGACCTGGAACCCCGTCGAGATCCGCGCATAGGAGCCTTCCCACTTCACGCCGCCGGGCGCCAGCGTCGGCTCCGACCAGGCGAAGGAGGGCAGGGCGTCGAAGCCGATGAAGGGCAGGAAGGCCTGTGCCTGCGCTGCCGGCGCCACGAAGGTCGACGCCGCCAGGGCGGCAAGAGCGAAAAGCGGCCTCGTTCCGGCGCGGCTCGGGCAAAGGATCGTCATCGTCATAGCTTAGCAGCTGAGGGGGCGATTGTCGCCCTTTTGTGGCGCCCCGCCGCCGGCGCTCAGCCGACCGAGGTCTTGAGCCGCAGGAAGCGCAGGGTCCGCTCGGCGGTGGCGAGGTCGAGCGCGACATAGGCGTCGCAATCGGCGTCGAGATCCTGATTGGCGAAGTAGAGCCGGCGGCGCCGCAGCTCCAGCACCTCTCGGAACGTCTCCTTGCCGATCTGCAGGACGCGGCAGAGCACGGCGGCCGCCGAGACGTCGCGCTGGAGGAGCGCGCGCAGCACCTGGTCGTTGGCGATGCCCGCCGCGACGGCCAGCACCTGCGCCAGATGCACCGCCCGGTCTTCTTCCGCCAGCATGACGACAATGTCGTCGAGCTTGCGCTCGCCCGATTGCAGGTCGGCAATCAGCAGGCGAACCTCGCGGCGCTGCTGACGCGCCTGCCGCGCCAGGGTCGCCGCCTCCCGCGAGCCGGCTTCCCCCGCCTCGGTCAGTTGCTGGACGATGTGCAGCACGCGCTGGGCCCGGTCCGGCGCCAGATCCGAACGGCGCGACAAGGCCTGGCCGACGGCCGCGTCGCCACGCTCGAGCAGCCGCTCGAAGCCGCTATCGGAGAAGCTCGCCCCTTCATTGCTGCTGACGGTTTCGAGCACGGCGGAATCGCCGCGTTCGACCAGGATCTCGGTCAGGCTCTCCGACAGCCGGGCGCGCTCGGCGATGGCGAGCAGATGCGCCTGGGTCTGGCCCAGCGCCACCGCCGCCAGATCGCTGTCGGTCAGGACCGGGGACAGTTTCAGCACCAGCCGGGCGACATCGGCATCGGCGTCGTCGGCCAGCGCGACCGCGACCTGCCGCGGCAGGGTCGGCGTCGCGGCGACGCCCTCGGCATAGTCACGCCGCTCCTCGGCCGGCAGATGCGGCAATGTCTGCAGCGCGATCTCGCCGTAATGCGATTTCGCTGCCTCGGTCGGCTCCCCATCGCGGAGGAACAGATCGGTGACCGCGTTGAGGAGCTGACGCCGGCTCTCGGACGACATCTCCTTCGGCATCCGGGACAGGGACTGCAGCATGCGACGGCTTTCGCGGGGGCAGATCGGAGCGATCGCCGGCATCAGACAGCATGCTTTTGAAATTAGTCTTAAACGGAACGAAGATTCTTCAATCTTTTCAGGCGCCGCTACGGCTTTGCCGGCCTCGTCTCATCCGGGCCGCATTCCAGACCAAGCTTCGCAATGGTGGCCGGAACCTGCGCCCGGCCCGCCAGTTGGCTGTTCGCTGCGCGCGGCGATCGATGCCGGAGAGAATGCGGAGACCGTTGTGAGCATGACCCCCCAGACTGTCGACGACCTGATCGCCCGGAGCGGAGATGGCCCTTCCCGGCGCGCCATGCTCGCGGCTCTCGCTGCGCTTGCCACGGCGGCGCCGGCAGCGGCGCAGGACGGCCGGCGCGCACAGCCTGCCGCGAAACCCGCTGCGCCCGCCGACAACCGAGGCGGCAATTTCGGCTACGAGGATGTGGTCAGGCAGGCGCGCGATCTGGCGAGCCGCCCCTTCGATGCGAGCGCCGCCACGATTCCCGATTCCCTGAAGGCGCTGACCTATGACAGCTATCGCGAGATCCGCTTCCGCCGCGACAAGGCGCTCTGGCAGGATACGGGCTCGGACTACCGCCTGCATCTGTTCCATCTCGGCTTCCTGCACGACAAGCCGGTGCCGATCCATGTCGTCAGCGACGGCAATCCGATCCCGCTGCCCTTCAACATGAACCTGTTCGAGTACGGCAAGGCGCAGATCCCGCAGAAGCTCCCTGTCTCGCTCGGTTTCGCCGGCTTTGCCGTCACCACGACGCTGAATAACCTGACGGTTCAGGACGAGGTCATCTCCTTCCTCGGCGCCAGCTATTTCCGCTTCCTCGGCCGCGGTCACCGCTATGGCCTCTCGGCCCGCTCGCTGGCGCTCGATGTCGGCGGCAGCGAGCCGGAGGAATTCCCGTTCTTCCGTGGGCTCTGGCTGGAGAAGCCGCAGCCCGAGAGCGTCGATCTCGTGATCTATGGGCTGCTGGACTCGCCCTCCGTCAGCGCCGCTTTCCGCTATGTCGTCACGCCCGGCCAGCAGACCAGCGTCGCCGTCACCGCGACGATCGTCCCGCGCCGCGCCATCGAGCGCATCGGCATCGCCCCGCTGACCTCGATGTTCCTGGCCGGCGAGGGCGATCGCGAGCAGCGCACCGATTTCCGGCCCGAGATCCACGATTCGGACGGGCTGATGCTGAGGACCGGCGCCGGCGAGTGGATCTGGCGGCCGATCCGCAATCCCGAGGCGCTGACGATCTCCTCATTTCACGACACCAATCCGCGCGGCTTCGGCCTGATCCAGCGCGACCGCGAATTCGGCCATTACCAGGACCTTGAAGCCTATTACCACGCCCGGCCCGGCTACTGGGTCGAGCCGACGGGCGATTGGGGAGAGGGACGCGTCGACCTCGTCGAGATTCCGACCCAGGGCGAGGAGTTCGACAACATCGTCTGCTGCTGGACGCCGAAGACGCCGCTGCCCAGCGGTCAGCCGACGGAGCTGAGCTACCGGATCACCAGTGTCTCCACCACCGAGACCCTGCACCCGCTGGCGCAGGTGCAGAGCAGCTTCGCCGCGCGCGAGACGGTCGAGGCCGGCCTGGCGCGCCGCCGCTTCATCGTCGATTTCAACGCCGGCGACCTGGAATACTATCTGACCGATCCCAAGCGCGTGACCGCGGTCGCGACCGCTTCCAAGGGAACGGTGGCGACGACGATTCTCGATCCGAACTTCGCGACCAAGGGCTTCCGCGTGATGGTCGACGTCACGCTGACGCCGGGCGAGAGCACCGATCTGCGGATTTTCCTGCGCTCGCCCCGGAATGCGCTGAGCGAGACCTGGACGGCATCCTGGAAGGCGCCGGAGGCGAAGACGGAGTGAGGGCTCAGGCCGCCGGCAGGCAGGCCGGGCCGAGCGGCTCGAAGCTCTTATAGGTCAGGATGAACTCCTGATGGCCGAGCTCTTCGGACTTGGTCCGCGCGCCTTGCGCCAGCGAGACGACGAGGTCGCGGATCTCGCGGCCGACCTCGTCGAGGCTGGCGCGTCCTTCGAGGATGCGCCCGGCATCGACATCCATGTCGTCGCTCATCCGGCGATAGGTCTCCGGGTTGGCGCAGATCTTCACCACCGGCGAGATCGCCGAGCCGACCACCGAGCCGCGCCCGGTGACGAACAGCACGCAATGCGCGCCGCAGGCGATCAGCTCGGCGATCTCGGCATTGTCGTTGATGTTCGGGAAGCCGAAGCGCACCTCGCCATCCGGCACCACGTCGAGCAGATAGAGCCCGCCGCGTGGCGGCACGTCGCCCGGCTTGAGCAGGCCGGAGATCGGCGAGGCGCCGGACTTGGCATAGGCGCCCATCGACTTCTCCTCGATGGTCGAGAGCCCGCCCTCGGCATTGCCGGCGGCGAAGGAGCCGTAGCCGAGCGTCGCGTAGTAGCGGGCCGCCTTGGCGACCGAGCGCTCCAGCTCGGCGCCGAGCGCCGGCGTGATCGCCCGCGCGGCCATGATGTGCTCGCAGCCGATCAGCTCGCCGGTCTCCTCGAAGATGCAGGCGGCGCCCTCGGCGATCAGCTGGTCGAAGGCGCGGCCGGCCGCAGGGTTGCCGGTGATGCCGGAGGTGCCGTCCGAGCCGCCGCAGACCGTGCCGATCACCAGCTCGCCGACCTGCATCGGCACGGTGGGGGCGGCGTCGAGCGCGAGGCGCTGCTCCTCGACCCAGGCGCGGCCCTCGCGGATCGAGGCGCGGGTGCCGCCGGTGCCCTGGATGACGATGGTCTTGACCGGCCGGCCGCTGGCGCGGACCACCCGCTCCAGCGCGTATTTGTTGAAGCTCTCGCAGCCCAGCGAGACCAGCAGCACCGCCCCGACATTGGGATGGGTGCAGAGCTGCTCCATCATCCGCTCGGCGTAAGGGTTCGGATAGCAGCCGGGAAAGCCGATCGCGTGCACCTCATGCTCGCGCCAGGGCAGGGCGATCTCGCGGGCGACATGATGGGCGCACTCGACGAGATAGGCGACCGCCACCACGTTGCGGATGCCCTTTCGCCCGTCGCTGCGCAGATAGCCGCGAAGGTCGCTCATCGGCCGCGCTCGTCCTCGAGATGATAGGTCGGCGTGTAGTCGCTCTTCATGTTCTGTACGTGGACATGCTGGCCCGGCGCGATCGCCACCGTCGCGACGCCGATCGGCGCGCCGTATTTCAGCACCTTCTCGCCGGGCGCGATCGCCCGCCGCGCCACCTTGTGGGCGAGCGCGACGTCGCGATCGATCTGCGCCGGGCCGGCGCCGGTCTCGATCCGCTCGCCGGCCGGCAGCCGCGTGCGCGCGACGAAGACATTGTCGCGCGCATCGAGCAGGATCAGGCGCGGATCGTGCTCCTGCATCAGAACTTGCCGTATTGCAGATAGGCCTGCTGCGGATCGGTGCCGGCCAGGATGGCGGTGCGCACCTTGTTCTCGGTGGTGATCGCCGCCTCGGCCTTCTCCAGCACCTCCTCGATGATCTCGACCGGGATGCGCACCACCCCGTCGCGGTCGCCGAGGATGTAATCGCCGGGGCGCACCCAGACATCGCCGATCTTGATCGGCTCGTCGACGCTCTTCGGCAGCCAGGCACCGACGATGTCGCGCGGCGTGTAGGCCTTGAAGAAGGCCTGGAAGCCCATCTCGATCATGAATTCGGTGTCGCGCGACAGCCCGTCGATCACGCAACCGCGCACGCCCTTGTTCTTCAGCGTCTCGGCCGAGAGCTCGCCCATCAGCGCGATCTCCTCGGTGTTCGGCTGGCAGACCCAGACATGGCCGGGCTTGGCGGCCGAAAGCAGCCCGGTCCAGCCGAGCAGCGTCTCATGCGCGTCGAACTCGCCGGTCTTGCCCTCGACGGTGAAGGCCGGGCCGGCGAGCTTGACGCCGGGCAGCAGCGGACGAAGGCTCGCCGGCAGGGTGAAGTCCTTGAGCCCCATGCCGCGCATCACATCGTGGATGATGCCGGTATAGCAGCGCTCCAGGCGCTCGGTCAGCGTGTCGGCCATGGTTCCTCCGGTTTCCTCTTAGGCGCAGCTTGCGCATGCGGCGCCGAAGCGGCAAGTGCGATTTCTGCAGGCGAGGGCCGCGCCTTAAACGATTTAAACCGAGCCTTCGCCGTCGCGCGCCCGGCTTGCGGCGAGGGGCGAGGCGGCCCGCGGCCTGACGCCGGCGACCGGGCCGGCCGGCAGCGGCGCCGGCGGCTGGGGCTGGGACCTCGCCTCCGGCAGCGGCTTGCCGGCAAGGCGCGCGAGGCCGGCGAGATAGGCCTCCGGCAGCCCCCAGCCGCGGCCGCTGGCGATGATCGGCTCGAGATAGCCGGGGCGCGGCCGGCCGGGCTCGGCGGTGCGGCCGACATAGACCAGCGCCCGCTTGCTGCCGCCCGCGACGACCACCGGCTGGCTGATCTTCACATAGAGGCCGCGATCGAGCTCCTCGAACTTGTCGAGCGTGCGCATATCGGCGAGCGCGCAATCCCAGAGCACGCCATGCACGCTCTCGCGCGGATCGCGGATCACCGAGGCGTAGCCGTCGGCGGTGATGATGAAGCGATGGCGCGGCAGCCGCGCCGGCCCGAGCGGCTTCGACTTGGGACAGCGCTGCGCCATGCCGGCGGCGTCCATGTTGAGGCCATAGGCGAAATAGAGCGGCATGGCCGGCTCTGCTCCCTCACTTGCTCTTGTTGAACAGCTCGCGGCCGATCAGCATCCGGCGGATCTCGCTGGTGCCGGCGCCGATCTCGTAGAGCTTGGCGTCGCGCAGCAGGCGCCCGGTCGGGTAGTCGTTGATGTAGCCGTTGCCGCCGAGCAGCTGGATCGCGTCGAGCGCGATCTGCGTCGCCTTCTCGGCCGCGATCAGGATGGCGCCGGCGGCGTCCTCGCGGGTGGTCTCGCCGCGATCGCAGGCCTTGGCGACCGCGTAGACATAGGCCTTGCAGGAGTTCATCGCGACATACATGTCGGCGATCTTGCCCTGCACCAGCTGGAACTCGCCGATCGGCTGGCCGAACTGCTTGCGCTCATGGACATAGGGCATCACCACGTCCAGCGCCGCCTGCATGATGCCGAGCGGCCCGGCCGCCAGCACCACGCGCTCATAGTCGAGCCCGCTCATCAGCACGTTGACGCCGCGGCCGACCTCGCCGAGCACGTTCTCCTCCGGCACCTCGCAGTCCTCGAAGACGAGCTCGCAGGTGTCGGAGCCGCGCATGCCGAGCTTGTCGAGCTTCTGATGCGTCGAGAAGCCCTTCATGCCCTTCTCGATCAGGAAGGCGGTGATCCCGCGCGAGCCGGCCTCCGGATCGGTCTTGGCATAGACCACCAGCGTCTCGGCGATCGGCCCGTTGGTGATCCACATCTTGTTGCCGGTCAGCACATAGCGGTCGCCGGTCTTCACCGCCCGCGTCTTCATCGAGACGACGTCGGAGCCCGAGCCCGGCTCGGACATGGCCAGCGCCCCGACATGCTCGCCGGAGATCAGCTTCGGCAGATAGCGGCGCTTCTGCGCCTCGCTGCCATTGCGGCGGATCTGGTTGATGCAGAGATTGGAATGGGCGCCATAGGACAGCCCGACCGAGGCCGAGGCGCGCGAGACCTCCTCGACCGCCACGCAATGCTCGAGATAGCCGAGCCCGGCGCCGCCATACTCCTCCTCGACCGTGATGCCGTGCAGGCCGAGCGCCCCCATCTGCGGCCAGAGATCGCGCGGGAACTGGTTGCTGCGGTCGATCTCCTCGGCGCGCGGGGCGATCTTCTCCTGCGCGAAGGCGTGCACGGTGTCGCGGATCGCCTCGGCGGTCTCGCCGAGATCGAAATTGAACGGGCGCGGCGCGTTGGCGAGCATGGTGTCCTCCGGCATGTCGGTCGTTTGCGCCGGTTATAGCGCGGCCGGCCGACAAGTCAGAGGCTCAATCCCGCACGATCGATCCGGTTGTTTCGACCTCCGCCCGGGCCGAACGCGGGATCTTGCCCGGCGGCACATATCTCAGCGGCGTCGCTCCCGCCGCCTTCGGGGCGCGCAGCCCGGCAGGCGTCGTCGGCGGCTTCGGCATCGCCACCTTCGGCTCGCCGCGCAGCCATTTGCGAGCGCCGATGTCGTAGCGCCCGTCGCGCCAGGCGGCGAACTCGGATTCGCTGCCGAAGAAGGCGTTGCGGTCGACATCGCCGGTGATCCCCGGCACGCGCCCGGTGGTGGTGAACTGCCAGAACTCCCACTGCTTGCGCTGGTAGCGGTGGGCGAGCGGCGCCGCCGTCGAGCGCAACCAATAGGGATAGTTGTTGAACTCGCCCTCCAGCACGTCCTCGTGGAAGGTGATGTCGGTGTAGATGATCGGCTTCTTGCCGGTGTGCTCCTCGAGCCCCTTCAGCATCTCGCGGATCTTGGCGAGCGCCTTCTCGCGCGGGATCTTCTTGCCGCAGGCCTCGGAATGGCCGTTCCACTCGACGTCGAGCACCGGCGGCAGCGCATCGGCGTCGCGCGGGATGTTGCGCTTGAACCAGCGCACCTGGTCCTTGGCCGCCCGGCACCACCAGACGAAGTGATAGGCGCCGCGCGCGACCCCGGCCTTCTTCGCTGCCGCCCAGTTGCGGCGAAACATCGGGTCGAGATGGTCGCCCCCTTCGGTCGCCTTGATGAAGGCGAAGCGCGTGCCGGCGTCCTTGACCTTCTCCCAGTCGATCTCGCCCTGCCAGCGCGAGACGTCGATGCCCTGGATGGCGCGGCGGCGCGCATCGCGCACGCCGGCATGCGGGTCGGAATCGCCCTTCTTGGGGTAGAGCGCCAGCGCCGGCTCGGCCCAGAGCAGGGCGAGGGCGGCCAGAGCCGTCAAACTGGTCTGAGCGCGTCGCGCCATGCTCGTCTCCATTCGCGGAAACGATAGGCCGGGGCCGGGTTAAGGGGTGGTTAGCATGCGAGCGGTCGGCTTCAGCCTTGGTTAACCGCCGGGCCTGCCCGGCTCACTCGCCGAGCGGCTCCTCCGCCTCGACGACCTCGCCGAGCGAGGCCGGCTGAAAGGCCGAGGCCGAGACCGGGATCTGCGCGCCAGGCAAGGTCGCGACCGGGGTGTGCTCCGGGCCGGGGCTCGGATTGGGCGGGTTCGGCCGCTGCCGGGTCCAGCTGCGCGTGCCGATGTCGAAGCGGCCCTCGCGCCAGCCGACGAACTCGCCTTCATTGCCGAAGAAGGCGTTGCGGTCGACATCGCCCTTGATGCCCGGCACCCGCCCGGTGGTGGTGAACTGCCAGAAGGCCCAGCGGCGGTTGTTGTAGCGGGTCTCCGGCTTGGCGGCGGTCGAGCGGATCCAGAACGGATACTCGTTCAGCTCGCCTTCGAGCACGTCCTTGTGAAAGGTAATGTCGGTGTAGATCACCGGCTTCTTGCCGGTGAGCTGCTCGAGCTCGGTCAGCATCAGCCGGATCTTCTCCAGCGCCAGCGAGCGCTCGACCTTCTTCGGGCAGGTCTTGGAGTGGCCGTTCCACTCGACGTCGAGCACCGGGGGCAGGGCGTCGGGATCGTTGGGGATGTGCTGCTTGAACCAGAGCGCCTGCTCATGGGCCGGGCGGCACCAGTAGACGAAATGGTAGGCGCCGCGCGGCACGCCGGCGCGGCGGGCGGCGTCCCAGTTGCGCAGGAAGGCCGGGTCGACATGGTCGCCGCCCTCGGTCGCCTTGATATAGGCGAAGCGGGTGCCGGCGGCCTTGACCGAGGCCCAGTCGATCTCGCCCTGCCAGCGCGAGATGTCGATGCCCTGGATCGGGTACTGCCGGGCGCTGTCGACGCCGGGATGGGGACGCGCGTCGCCCTTGGCTGGATAGTTGTCCAGCGCGACGCAGCCGCCCAAGGCCGCGAAAGCGGCGAGCAGCGCGAAAGGGGCCAGGGAAAAGGATCGCATGCGGCGGACGGTCATTTCCCGCAAGATTGAGGAGAAAGCTTGACGGCTGGTTTACGCTAGCTTGCCGGCGCGCATTTTTCCTTCGCTTCGAAAGCCTTGGTCGAAATCCGACGCCCGTTCCGTTCGCCGGGGATGCGCGCGGCCCTCAGCCTAGTCTCAACCACAATGTGGCGATGCTCAAGAAGGCGAAGAAGCCGACGACATCCGTCACCGTCGTCACGAAGGTGCCGGATGAGATCGCCGGATCGATGCCGAGCTTGTCGAGCGCCAGCGGGATCAGCACCCCCGCCGCGGCTGCCGCGATCAGCGTGGTCATCATGGCGATCGCGATGACGATGCCGAGGCCGGTGCTGGAGAACCAGAGCCCGGCGACGAGGCCGGTGATCACTGCGAAGCCGACGCCGTTGATCAGCCCGACGATCAGCTCGCGGGTGAAGAAGCGGCGCAGGTTCCAGGCGCCGAGCTCCTGGGTCGCCAGGGCCCGCACCGCCACCGTCATGGTCTGGGTCGCGGCATTGCCGCCCTGGCTCGCCACGATCGGCGAGAGGATCGCCAGGGCGACGAGCTGCGAGAGCTGCGCCTCGAACAGGCTCATCACCGAGGCGGCGAGGAAGGAGGTGGCGAGATTGACGAACAGCCACCGGAACCGGCTCCGCGCGATCTCGCGCACCGGGTCCGAGAGTTCTTCTTCCGCATCGACGCCGCCGAGCTGTTTGACGTCGTCATCGGCGGCTTGCTCGATCACGTCGACGATATCGTCGATGGTCATCACGCCGACCAGCCGCCCGCTGGCGTCGACCACCGGAGCGGCGACGAGATTGTAGCGCTGGAACATGCGCGCGACGTCTTCCAGATCGTCCGTGGCCTGGACGACGCGGCGATCGTCCTCGACCAGATCGGCGATGCTCACCGGGCGCTTGGTGCGCAGCAACTGGTCGAGCCTGACCGTGCCGACGAAGCGATGCGCCGGATCGGCGACGAAGATCTCGAAGAAGCGCTCCGGCAGGTCCTGGGTCTCGCGCAGGAAGTCGATGGTCTGGCCGACGGTCCAGAACGGCGGCACCGCGATGACCTCGGCCTGCATGCGCCGCCCGGCCGAATCCTCCGGATAGTCCAGGCCTTGCTGCAGCACCGTGCGCTCGGCCGGGGTCAGCTTCCCGAGGATCTCCTGCTTGTCGGCCTCGTCGAGGTCCTCGAGGATGTAGACCGCGTCGTCGGTGTCGAGCTCGCGGACGCCCTCGGCCACCGTCTCCGGCGAGAGCTCCTCGAGAATCTCCTCGCGCACCGCATCGTCGACCTCGGTCAGCGCGGCGAAGTCGAAATCGACGCCCAGCAGCGAGATCAGCTTGGGTCGTTCCTCGGTGTCGAGCGCCTCCAGCAGGTCGCCGAGATCGGCTTCGTGCAGCTCCGCGACGAGGCTGCGTAGTTCCGTGACATCGGACAGCAGGACGGCTTGCGAGACCTGCTCGACGAACGCCTCGTCGATGGCGCCGTCCTCGTTGCGGATCGGGCGCGACAATGTCTCGTCCTGAGCGGGCTCGGCTTCAACCATGGTCGGCTCCGCGATTGGTCGGCAGGGATTCGCCACGGAAGGGGCGTTGACCTTGTGTCAGCGCTTGCGCCTTGTGGCAATGCAGCATGACGGATTCACGGCCGCAAACGGCCCACGGAACAAAAAACGGCGATCCTCGCGGATCGCCGTTTCATGCACATCGTCTTTGGGCCTTCGCCCGAAACTGGTGCGGTCAAGAGGACTCGAACCTCCACGGGTCTCCCCGCTACCACCTCAAGGTAGTGCGTCTACCAATTCCGCCATGACCGCAGCGGCTGAAGAGAGCACCGCGCGGCGGCGGCGAACTCCAGAGCGGCGCGGGTCTAGCAAATCGGGTTCCCGGCTACAAGAGGCGCGGGCGAGGAAAATCTGCGGCGACCGGAACAGGGGCGGCTGCCGCGCAACTGGCGCGTGCAATGGTCGTTCTATTACGTAAGGTTAAGTTGCCGCGCCCGTTGCGCGGCAAACCGAAAGGAGGTGAGACAGGCTATGAGAATCCGGCTTACGCTGGTCATCAGGTATCGGACTTGGCGGTTCACCCTGACGATCAGCTAAGAAACGGGAGTCGGGCGCGAGCCCGGCTCTCACCGGAAGAAAAGGCCTGCTCTCACCTCCTCCGTGATTTCAACATAGCATGGCCGCCGCAGAGTTCAACGAGGCGGGCCGCCCGCACCCGGCGCGAAAACAGCGGGTGCAAAATATCTGCCGCAACGTAATGTGAAGAGCCCGCCCGGATGGGCGGTAGCCGAAAGGAGGTGAGACAGGCCATGAAAGTCCGGCTTACGCTGGTCGTGCGGTTCAGAGGTTGGAGCCTTACCGTGACGATCAGCTAAGAAAACGGGGGTCGGGCGCAAGCCCGGCTGCCGCCGGAGAAAAAGGCCTGTTCTCACCTCCTCCGTGGCTTCAGCTTAGCACGCCTGCCGCAGAGTTCAACGACTCACGCTGCCTGCGCCTGGCGCGAAAACAGCGGGTGCAAAATATCTACCGCAACGTAATGTGAGGAGCCCGCCCGCATGGGCGGTGCCGAAAGGAGGTGAGACAGGCCATGAAAGTCCGGCTTACGTTGGTCGTGCGGTTCAGAGGGTGGCACCTTACCGTGACGATCAGCTAAAAGAAGGGGGTCGGGCGCAAGCCCGGCTCCCACCGGATGAAAGAGGCCTGTTCTCACCTCCTCCGTGGCTTCAGCTTAGCACGCCTGCCGCAGAGTTCAACGCCTCACGCTGCCTGCGGAACGGCTTCCAGCGAATAGACGGTCGGCCGCTTCAGCATCTCGGTGATTTCGACCGAGATCTTGGAGCCGGCGACCACAACCTGCCCTTTCGCGAAGGGATGGTTGTTGGCAAGAATCTGGACCTCGTCGTTCTCGGTGGCGGCCAGCTCGATGATGGCGCCGCGGCCCATGCGCAGCAATTTGTAGATCGGCATCTGGGTGGAGCCGAGCACGACGGTCAGCTCCACCGCGACGAGATCGAGATCGGCCTTCAAAACCCGCCTCCGCGAACCTACTTCAAAACAATTCCACGAACTTGCCAGCGACGCGCAAACCGGCGCATGAGCAAGAGCGAAGCGAACGGGCGCCAGCGCCGGTTTCCAAGAGATGAACGAACTAGGTTAAGCCAAGGTGAAGACGCGCGAGGCGCTGGCGCTCTCCTTCCTGCCGCAGGCGGAGGCCGCTCCGGTCGAATGGGTGATCGCCGAGGGACTGATCGGCTATGACGAGGCGGTCGCCGAGATGGAGGCGCGCGCCGCGCTGATCGCCGATGGCGATGCGCCGGAGCGGGTCTGGCTGGTCGAGCATCCGCCGCTCTACACCGCCGGCACCTCGGCCAGGGACGAGGATCTGCTCGCGCCGGGGCGCTTTCCGGTGCATCGCAGCGGCCGGGGCGGGCAGTTCACCTATCACGGGCCGGGCCAGCGCGTCGCCTATGTGATGCTCGATCTCAAGCGGCGCGATCCTGATCTGCGCCGCTTCGTCGCCGCGCTGGAGGCCTGGCTCATCGGCACGCTCGACGCCTTCAACATCCGCGGCGAGCGGCGCGAGGAGCGCGTCGGCGTCTGGGTGCGCCGGCCGGACAAGGGCGCCGAGGCTGAGGACAAGATCGCCGCGATCGGTATCCGCGTCCGGCGCTGGGTCTCGTTTCACGGCATCTCGCTCAATGTCGAGCCGGCGCTGAGCCATTTCGACGGCATCGTGCCCTGCGGGGTCTCCGACCAGGGGGTGACCTCGCTGGTCGATCTCGGCCTGCCTGTGACCATGCCCGAGGTCGATAGCGTCCTGCGGGCGCAGTTCGAGCAAATCTTCGGGCCGACGGTGTCGCGCTGACGTTTACGATCCGTTGATCATGTCCCACCCATGTTCGTCGCGGATCATGACTGACATGGGAGCGATCATGAAGAGTATCATCGCGGCGGGCGCTCTCGCCGCCCTGCTTGCGGCCTGCACCACCACGGACCAGCGCATCGCCGGAGCTGCCGCGGGCGCGGGAACCGGCGCACTGATCGGCGGGCCGATCGGCGCGGTCGCCGGCGGGGCGATCGGCGCGGTGGCGGCGCCGAGCGTCACAAGCTCGGTCAAGCGCATGCGGGAATAAGCGCACCCGGCGGATTTGCGCCGTCCCCTGTTTGCCTTTTGCGCCCGGCGCGCCATAACCCGCGAAGGCAATTCGTGAGGAGCGCGCCGTGGCCATCATCCAGAGCAAGCTCGATCCGGACGCGGCCGAGGCGCAGGCCAACCGGCAGTCCTGGGCCGCCTTGCGCGATCAGCTGCTGGAAGCCCGCGCCACCGCCGCGCTCGGCGGCAATGCCCGCTCGCGCGAGCGCCACACCGCGCGCGGCAAGCTGCTGCCCAGGGAACGCGTGCTGCGCCTGCTCGACCCGGGCTCGCCCTTCCTCGAGATCGGCGCGCTCGCCGCCTTCGACATGTACGAGAAGGATGTGCACGGCGCCGGCATGATTGCCGGAATCGGACGCGTTGCCGGCCGCGAGGTGATGGTCGTCTGCAACGACGCCACCATCAAGGGCGGCACTTATTACCCGATGACGGTGAAGAAGCATCTGCGCGCGCAGGAGATCGCCCGCGAGAACAATCTCCCCTGCATCTATCTGGTCGATTCCGGCGGCGCGAACCTGCCGCACCAGACCGAGGTCTTCCCCGATCGCGAGCATTTCGGCCGCATCTTCTACAATCAGGCCACCCTGTCCGGCCTCGGCATCCCGCAGATCGCCGTCGTGATGGGCTCCTGCACCGCCGGCGGCGCTTATGTCCCGGCGATGTCGGACGAGACCGTGATCGTCAGGAAGCAGGGGACCATCTTCCTCGGCGGCCCGCCGCTGGTGAAGGCGGCGACAGGCGAGATCGTCTCGGCCGAGGATCTCGGCGGCGCCGATGTCCATGCCCGCCTCTCCGGCGTCGCCGACCATTATGCCGGCGATGACGCCCATGCGCTGGCGATCGCCCGCCGGATCGCCGCGAACTTCAACACCGTCAAGCGGCCGGATATCGACATCGCCGAATCGCGCGAGCCGCTCTACGGCGCCGACGAATTGGAGGCGGTGGTCCCGACCGACCTCAAGAAGCAGTACGATATCCGCGAGGTCATCGCCCGCCTCGTCGACGGCTCCGAGCTCGACGAGTTCAAGCCGCTCTACGGCACCACGCTGGTCACCGGCTTCGCCCGCATCCACGGCATCCCGGTCGGCATCATCGCCAATAACGGCATCCTGTTCTCGGAGAGCGCGCTCAAGGGCGCGCATTTCATCGAGCTCTGCTGCCAGCGCCGCATTCCGCTGCTGTTCCTGCAGAACATCACCGGCTTCATGGTCGGCCGCGACGTCGAGACGCGCGGCATCGCCAAGGACGGCGCCAAGCTGGTCACCGCGGTGGCCTCGGCGCGGGTGCCGAAGATCACCATTCTGGTCGGCGGCTCCTTCGGCGCCGGCAATTACGGCATGTGCGGGCGCGCCTACAGCCCGCGCTTCCTGTTCACCTGGCCGAATTCCAAAGTCTCGGTGATGGGCGCTGAGCAGGCCGCCAGCGTGCTCGCGACCGTGCGCGGCGACAATCTCGAGGCCGAGGGCAAGCCCTGGACCTCGGAGGACGCGGAGGCCTTCAAGGCGCCGATCCGCGACAAGATCGAGTCGGAAGGCTCGCCCTATTACGCCACCGCCCGGCTCTGGGACGACGGCATCATCCTGCCCTCCGAGACGCGGCGGGTGCTGGCGCTGGCCTATTCGGCCTGCCTCAATGCCGAGATCCCGCAGACCCGCTTCGGCGTCTTCCGGATGTGATGAGAGGCCGTCGCGCCCCGGCCGAATCGGGCGCGACGGCCGTGATTGTCCTCAGCCCTTGGCCAGGCCGAGATCCTTCAGCACGGCGTTGCCGCGCTCGCCGAAGGTCTTCACATAGTCCTTGAGCTGCTGAGGCGTGTCCCAGACCGGGGTGATGCCGCGATCGGCCATGCCCTTGCGGACATCCTCGCGCTTCATCGTGCGCGCCGCCGCATCGTAGAGAACCTTGCGCTTGTCCTCGGGCAGGCCCTTGGAGGCCGCGATGGCGAACCAGTTCTGATAGGTCCAGTCGAGCCCGGCCTCCTTGGCGCTGGGCACGTCCGGGAAGTTCGGATGCCGCTCCTCGGTCATCATCAGGATCGTGCGGACCCGGCCGCCCTCCAGCATGGCCTTTGCCTCGATCGGCGAGCCGGTGAAGGCGGTGATTCCGCCGGCGGCCAGATCCTGCAGCGCCGGCGCGCCGCCATTGCTCGGCACCCAGCGGATCTGATCGGCCGGCAGGCCGGCCGCCTTCATCAGCCCGCCCGAAGCGACATGCCAGGAGCCGCCGGTGCCGGTGCCGGAGGAGGTGAAGGTGCCCTTCGGGTTCTCCTTCACCGCCTTCATGAAGTCCTGGATGGTCTTGTAGGGCGCGTCCGCCTTGACCGTCACACCGGCCGGGATCAGCGAGACCCGTGAGAACAGGTCGACGCTGTCCACCGTCAGATCGCCGAGGCCGAGCGTCTTGAAGAAGGAGATCTCGGGGCTGACGCCGCCGATCGTGTAGCCGTCGGGCGTCGCGGTCGAGATCGCCGTATGGCCGGTAAGGCCGCCGCCGCCGGTGCGGTTGATGACGTTGACGGGCTGCTTCAGCTCGGCTTCGAGCCCCGCCGCGAAGATGCGCATCACCGCGTCCATGCCGCCGCCGGCCGCCCAGGGCACGATCAGCTGCACCGGGCGATCCGGGAACGCGAAGGCCGGCCCGATGCCGGCGAGCAATGCGGCAAACGCCAGCGCGGTTCTACGATTAGCCTTCATGTTTCACCTCCCAATGCCGAGCTTTGCTCTTGGCAGCATTGGTAGAGCGCTCTTGCCGCAACGACAAGGGTGTATGCCGAATTTTGTATGCAGGACGGCGCTGGGCGGACGAGCGAGGCGACGACCGACCGTGGCGCGAGGGAAAGGCTTAGCCGACCCGTTCCCAGCCCTGCGGCATCAGCCGTTCCTGAGGCAGGAAGCGCGCCTTGTATGCCATCTTGGGTGAGCCATCGACCCAGTAGCCGAGATAGACGTAAGGAAGGCCGAGCTTGCGGGCGCGCTCGACATGGTCGAGCACCATATAGGTCCCAAGCGAGCGGCCGGGCAGGTCGGGATCGTAGACCGAATAGACCATCGAGAGGCCGTCGCTCAGCCGGTCGGTCAACGCCAGCGCGAACAGATCGCCCTGGCCGCGGCCGGTGAAGCCGCTATCGGGGCCGCGCCGGCGATATTCGATCAGGCTGGTCTCGACATGGGTGTCCTCGATCATCATCGCGAAATCGAGGGCGGACATCGTCGCCATGCCGCCTTCCGGGTGGCGCTGGTCGAGATAGCCGCGGAACAGCGAGTAATGCTCGGAGCGCGGCTGCGGCGGCAGCGCCTCGCCGATGAGGTCGCTGTTGCGGGTCATCACCTTGCGAAAGCTGCGGGAGGGGCGAAAGCCGTCGACGACGATGCGCACCGAGACGCAGGCGCGGCAGGTTTCGCAGGCCGGCCGGTAGCCGATGCTCTGCGAGCGCCGGAATCCTCCTTGCGAGAGCACGTCGTTCAGCTCGCGCGCCCGCCCGCCGACAAGATGCGTGAACACCTTGCGCTCCTCGCGCCCTGGCAGATAGGGGCAGGGCGTGGGCGAGGTCAGGTAGAATTGCGGCGCGTCCCGCAACGGGCGTGTCACGTCGGGGCGACTCCGGAACGTCGAACGAAGCAGAGAGTTTAGCAGCCATGGCGGCGGCAACAAGCGCCCGCCGCGAGCTGGCTGGCGCTTGTTGCCGCAGGGCCGTCCGACCATGATCGTCGCCGAGGGGCTTCTTCGTTACCTGCCCGAGGATGAGGTGCCGCTGCTGCTCCAGCGGCTGGCGCGGCATTGCGGGGCCGGGGAGATCGTCTTCGACACCTACAGCACGCTCGGCCTGCGGATCATCGCATTGCAGCCTTCGGTGCGTGCCACGCGGGCGCAGCTGCACTGGGCGCTCGACGATCCGCATGAGCTGGAGCGCCAGGTCCCTGGCCTGCATCTGCTGGCCAAGCGCTCCACCTATGACGGCGCCGACCAGCTGGCGCGCATGAGCTGGCCGGCGCAGATGGCGATCAGGTTCTTCTCGCTGGTCCCGCCGCTGTCGCGGCTGGGGCTGCTGCTGCGCTACCGGTTCTGAAGCGCGCTCAGGCGCGCACCACCACCAGCCCGGTCAGCAGGTCGTGGCCGAGCCGGCGGTCGTCGCGCACGAAGCCGCAGGCGATGTCGATGAGCCAGAGGGCCACCGTGCCGGCCGCGACATAGAAGAACAGCGCGTGGACCGCAGCGGCGAGCCCATCCGGGCGCCCGCCCGAGGCGGTCTCGACCCGCAGCCCGGCCATGCGCATGCCGAGCGTCGCCTGCTTGCGCCCGCCGATCGTCAGCGCCGAATAGCCGAGCACCACCGCGATGCCGGCGACACCCATCAGCAGCCAGGTCAGGCCGAAGGTGATCAGCCCGAGAATTCCGAGCACGAACCAGACCATCGCGGTCAGGATCGACAGGATGATCGCATCGCCGATCCAGGCGAACAGCCGCGAGCCGAGCACGCCGCGCGTATCCTGCACCGGCCGGTCCTCCAGGGCCCTGATCGGCTCGCGATAGGAGGTCGGGTTGGTCATCGTTATGGCGTCCTCGGTTCGGCGGGCAAAAGCGCCCGCATGCCATCAATGTTTGGTCTCCGGCCGGGTTCCGCAAGTGGATGCCCCGGTGCCGCGTCAAGCGCCGTCCGGCTCCTGCCCGCGGGGATAGATCCGGCGCGGCGCATAGCCTTCCTGCCGCAGGGCGGCTTCGATGGCGGCGGTGTGCTCCTCGTCCCGGGTCTCGACGGTCACGTCGAGCGAGACGCCCTTGGCCGGCACGTCGAGGAAGAGCCGGCCATGGCTGACCTCCAGGATATTGGCGCCGAGCGTGCCGAGCAGGCTCGCCACCTTGCCGAGCAGGCCCGGCCGGTCGCTCGCTGTCAGGCGGAAGGCGGCGATGCGCTGCTCGCGCTCGAGCTCGCGCACCATGATGGCCGCGAGCAGGCGCGTGTCGATATTGCCGCCGCAGAGCACCAGCCCGACCTTGCGCCCGCGATAGCGCTCCGGCTGCTTCAGCATGGCCGCCAGCCCGGCGGCGCCGGCGCCTTCCGCCAAGGTATGCTGCAGGCAGGCATAGGCGTTGACGGCGCGCTCGATCAGGTCCTCCCCGACCAGCACGATGTCGGACACCAGCGCCTGCACGATCGGCAGCGTCTGCGTCCCCACCGTCTTGACCGCGATGCCTTCGGCGAGGGTGGCACCGCCGATCGCCATTGCGCCGCCATGCACGGCATTGTGGAAGGAGGGATAGAGCGCAGCCTCGATGCCGATCAGCTCGATTCCCGGCTTCAGCGCTTTCGCCGCCACCGCATTGCCGGCCATCAGCCCGCCGCCGCCGATCGGGATCAGCAGCAGGTCGAGATCGGGCGCGTCCTCGAGCATTTCGACGGCGACCGTGCCTTGTCCCGCCATCACCGCCGCGTCGTCGTAAGGGTGGACGAAGACGAGGCCCTGCTCGGCGGCGATGGCGCGTGCCTGCTCGGCCGCCTCGAAGAGCGTCTCGCCATGCAGGACGACGCGGGCGCCATGGGCGCGCGTGTTCTCGACCTTCACCAGCGGCGTCGTCTCCGGCATCACGATCGTCGCCGGGATGCCGAAGCGCCGTGCGTGATAGGCGACCGCCTGGGCGTGGTTGCCGGCCGACATGGCGATGACGCCGCGGCGCGTCTCCGCCTCGCTCAGCCCGAGCAGCTTGTTGACCGCGCCGCGCTCCTTGAAGGAGGCGGTGGCCTGCATGTTCTCGTGCTTGACGAAGATCTCGGCGCCGGTGAGCGCCGATAGCCGCGGCGCCGGCATCAGCGGCGTGCGCAGGACATGGCCGGCGATACGGTCCCGGGCCGCCTCGATATCGGCGAAGCTGATCGCGAAGCTACCTGCCATCGTTCCCCCGTCAGACTTCGTGCGACGTCAGACCTGGCGCGGCGTCAGCGCGCCGTCGCCGAAGAAGCCGCCGGGGCGCAGCACCAGCGTCACGGCGAGCAAGCTATAGACTGCGATGTCGCGCTGTTCGAGCGGCATCACCGCCGACCAGAGCACCTCGAAAGCCGCGATCGCCAGCCCGCCGAGGCAGGCGCCGCGCACCGAGCCGATGCCGCCGAGCACCGCCGCGACCAGGGCCTTGAGGCCGAGCGAGAAGCCGCCGGCGAAGCCCATGCCGCCATAGACGACGGTGACGACCACGCCCGCCGCCCCGCAGATCGCGCAGGCGATGATCAGCGCCCGGTCGTGCACCGCCCGGGCGTCGACCCCGAACAGCGCCGCGGTGCGGGCATCGTCCGCCACGGCGCGCCAGGCCCGGCCATAGGCCGAGTGCTGCAGGTAGAGGACGAGGCCGATGGCGGCCGCCAGCCCCAGCGCCGCCATGGCGAGCGAGACTGGGGTCACCGTGACGATGAAGCCCTCGGCCCGCGCCAGCGAGAGCGGCTCGTTGAAGACCGGCGGCAGCCAGCGCAATTCGGCGCCCTGCGCCAGCCGCAGATACTCCGATATGGCGATCGCCAGCCCGATCGTGGCGATCAGCACCTGCTGTCCGCTCGCTCTGTCGAGCTGGCGCAGCACGAAGCGCCCCATCGCGAACCCATGGAAGGCGCTGACTGCGATTGCGACCGCGAAGGCGACGACGAGCCCCGAGGCCGGTGTCGACACGGCGAGCGACATGACCAGCGCGACGCCGACCACCGAGGCGAGCGCTCCCAGCGCCGCGAATTCGCCGAAGGCCAGGATGATGCGCCCGCTCAGCCCGTAGATCAGCGCATAGGCGCTGGCCAGCAGGGCATAGATCGCGGCCGAGGGCAGGGCGGCGAGCGCCTGTTGCAGCCCATAGGCGAGGGGGCCCGGCAGGACCGGCAGCGCGCTGGCCGCCGGAGCGCCCGGATCGACCGGCGGCTCGGGCTTGTATTCGAGATAGAAGCGCCGCAGCAGCAGGAAGCTCGCTTCGGTCATCGGCTGCCCGTCGGAGGCCAGGCCGGCCAGCGCGCCGCGCTGCAGGCTGGTGCCTTCGCCGGCGAAGATGCAATCGATGGTACGCCGCCGCGGCGCCCGGCGCGGCAGCTCGCTGCGGTAGGTGATGCGCAGGATATCGGCCCGCGGCCCGGTGCCGGTCTGCTCGATGACGATGGTGGCTTTGGGCGGGTTCAGCGCCGGGATCGCCATCCGGCAGGCGCGAATCTGATCGGTGTCGAAGCGCGCGCAGCCGGCGAGCGCAAGGCAGAGCAGAATCGACAGGGTGAGCGCGCGCATCGCAGCGACGCTAGCGCGCTTCGGGCCGCCGCGGAACAGCGCTGTAGCAGGCGCTCGCCCCGGTCTCAGCCGTCCCGCTTCAGCATCTGCGCGACGCGCGGCGCGAAATAGGTCAGCACCCCGTCGGCCCCAGCGCGCTTGAAGGCGAGCAGGCTCTCCAGCATGGCCTTGTCGCCGTCGAGCCAGCCATTGCCGGCGGCGGCCATGATCATCGCGTATTCCCCGGAGACCTGATAGGCGAAGGTCGGCACCGCGAAGGCGTCCTTCACCCGCGCGATCACGTCGAGATAGGGCAGGCCGGGCTTGATCATCACCATATCGGCGCCCTCCTCGAGATCGAGCGCCACCTCGGCGATCGCCTCGTCGGAATTGGCGGGATCCATCTGATAGGTGCGCTTGTCGCCGATCAGCGTCGCATTGGTGCCGATCGCGTCGCGGAACGGCCCGTAATAGGCCGAGGCGAACTTGGCCGAATAGGCCATGATCTGCACATCCTCATGACCGGCCCGGTCGAGCGCGCCGCGGATCGCCCCGACCCGCCCGTCCATCATGTCGGACGGCGCGATCACATCGGCCCCGGCATCGGCCAGCGCCAGCGCCTGACGGACGAGGATCTGCACGCTCGCATCGTTGAGGATGCGCTCGCCCGCCATCACCCCGTCATGACCATGCGAGGTGTAAGGATCGAGCGCGGCGTCGCAGATGATGCCGATCTGCGGCACCGCCGCCTTGATCGCGCGCACGGCCCGGCACATCAGGTTGTTGGCGTTCAGCGCCTCCGAGCCGGTCTCGTCGCGCAGGGCGCGGTCGACATAGGGAAAGGGCGCGATTGCGGGGATGCCGAGCGCGGCGGCGGCCTCGGCCTGGCGCACCGCCTCGTCGATGTTCAGCCGCTCGACGCCGGGCATCCAGGCGACGGGCGAGGTCGCTTCGCGCGAATCGAACAGGAAGATCGGCCAGATCAGGTCGTCGCGCGTCAGCAACGTCTCGCGCACCAGCCGGCGCGACCACTCAGCCTTGCGGTTGCGGCGCATGCGACGGGTGAGGCCGAGCGATTGGACGTCAGGCTCGGCCTGGCGCGCCTCGGCGCGTAGGGGCCGCACAACCCGGGATGCCATCAGCGCCTCCGCTTCAACCGATCTTCGCCTGTTGGCGACGCTTTAGCATATCGGAACGATTCCAAAACAGGCGCGAAGGTCGCATGGCCGCGATGATGTCCGCGCCGGCGCCGCCCTGTGCGTTGACAGGCCCCCGGGCAGCCCGCAAACACGCAAGGCCGAGCCGGACGAGACGAAGCGAGCGCCATGGCCGACGAGCCCGACATCATCTGCGAAGCACGCGGCAGCGCCGGCTTCGTGCTGCTGAACCGCCCCAAGGCGCTCAATGCGCTCAATCTCGGCATGGTCCGGGAGCTGGCGAAGGCGCTCGACGCCTGGGAGCGCGATCCCGCCATCACCCGCATCGTCGTGACCGGAGCGGGCGAGAAGGCATTCTGCGCCGGCGGTGACATCCGCTCCCTGCACGATCTCGGCAAGGCCGGGCTGCATCAGGAGATGCTCGCCTTCTGGCGCGAGGAATACATCCTCAACGCCCGCATCCAGCGCTATCCGAAGCCCTATGTCGCGCTGGTCGACGGCATCGTCATGGGCGGCGGCGTCGGCATCTCGCTGCATGGCAGCCACCGCGTCGCCGGCGAGCGCTGGCTCTTCGCCATGCCGGAGGTGGGGATCGGCTTCTTCCCGGATGTCGGGGCGAGCTATGCACTGCCGCGCCTGCCCGGCGCCAGCGGCGTCTATCTCGCCTTGACCGGCGATCGGATCGGCCAGGCCGATGCCCTCGCGCTCGGCCTCGCCAGCCATGCCGTGCCCTCCGCCAGCATGGCCGAGCTGGCAGAGCGCCTGACCGGCCCCGAGCCGGTGGCACAGGCCATCGCCGCCTTCGCGCAGGACCCCGGCGCCGGCAAGCTCGCCCCGGAGCGCGAGACCATCGCCCATTGCTTCGGCGCGGGCACCCTGCCGGACGTCCTTGCCCGGCTTGAGGCACGGGCCGGGGCCGGCGACGCCTTCGCGGCGCGCACCCTGGCGACGATCAGGACCAAATCGCCGACCAGCGTCGCCATCGCCTTCGAGCAGATGAAGCGCGGCCGCGCCCTCGATTTCGCCGGAGCGATGCAGCTGGAGTTCCGGATCGTCTCGCGCATCGCCCATGGCCATGATTTCTACGAGGGCGTGCGGGCGGTGGTGATCGACAAGGACCAGGCTCCGTCCTGGCGGCCGGCGACCCTGGAGGAGCTCGATCCGGCGGCCATCGCCTCGCATTTCGCCCCGCTCGTCGGCGCCGAGCTCGCGCTGGAAGGCTGAGGGATGGCGCTGGTCCGCGATGGCGAGGTGCTGCGTGGCCCGGCCGGGGGCGAGGAGAAGCGCGGCTTCCGCTGGCGGCTCGTGCTGGTCTGGCTGCTGCGCCTGCTCTCGGTGATCTGGATCGGCAAGGGGCTGATGCAGTGGGCCGTCATCCTCGGCATCGGCGTCGAGGCTGCGCCGGCCTTCGAGGCTCGCCCGCTGACCTTTCAGGCGATCATCGTCTATTTCGCGGTGTTCGATCTGGTCGCCGGCGTCGGCCTCTGGCTGACCTCGACCTGGGGCGGCGTGCTCTGGCTGCTGGCGGCGGTCAGCCACCTGCTGCTCGGCTTCTTCTTCCCGCGCTGGCTGCCGCTGAACCCGGTGCTGATCGGCGGCTATGTCGCGCTGATGCTCGCCTATTTCCTGGCGACCTGGGCTGCCGAGAACCAGGAGCATTGAGGCGCGCCGGCCGCCGCGGCCGCGCGGCCCAATGGTAAGAATCGCTTTAGCTTAAGAGACTTGCGGTTCATTTCGGATTTACCCAAACGGGTAAATCTCCGATTCATCCTGATATTTAAACTCGTTTTCATCCGCGCCGCCTATGGTGTCTCTCACAAGCGGACCGGGAGACAATCCTGGCCGACAGTTCAACAGGCGGGATATACCATGAAGAGCAATGTGAAGACTGTGGCTGATGCCACGTCCAACGACGAGCAGCTCAAGGTGAAGCCTCTTTACCTTGAGTCTCTCACTCTGGTCGAGCGACTGCACCGCCGGCTGCTGGACGTCATCAAGGACGAGTTCGAGCGCCGCAGCCGCGACGACGTCAACAGCGTCCAGGCCCTTCTGCTCTACAATATCGGCGATGCCGAGCTGAGCGCCAGCGAGCTGCGCACCCGCGGCTACTATCTCGGCTCGAACGTCTCCTACAACGTCAAGAAGCTGGTCGAGCTCGGCTTCCTGCACCATGCCCGCTCGCGGATCGACCGCCGCTCGGTGCGCATCAGCCTCACCGAGAAGGGCCGCGAGGTCCACAACATCGTCAAGGGCGTCTACGACAAGCATGTGCGCACGGTCGAGCAGATCGGCGGCATCGCGGCCGACGATTTCGAGCGCATGAACAACGCGCTGCTGCGCCTGGAGCGCTTCTGGACCGACCAGATCCGCTACAAGCTCTGACGCATCGGCCGATCGCCATTCCCGCTGCGCGCTCCTGCGAACCATCGCCGGGGCGCGCCGGCATCGCGAATCGAGGCGCATTCCGGTCAAAGCTGCGTGAGCGCGACCGATGGTCGCCCTAAAAATGCCGCGCTCATCATAACGTATTAACCGTGGTAAGGGATCGTTCCCAGCGACCGGTCGCGGCTTCCCCGTGGCCGACGGGGCGGGTCGCGTCCCGCCTATGACGTTAGCGATGTCCAAGGGGAACGATCGAATGCCCAAGCTCAGCCTGACCCGTCGCGAGACGGTCCTGGCCCTGTTGTCGAGCGCCGCCGCCGGCCTGAGCCTGCCGGCTTTTGCCGAGCAGGCGGAATGGGCCCAGAGCTACGACGCCGGCGGTTTCCGCAATGCCGTGTCGCGCTCCTCCACGCCGATGCTGTCGCCCGCCGCTCTCGCGGCGACCGAGCAGGCACTCGAATCCTATCGCGCCCTCGCCACGCGCGGCGGCTGGCCGACGCTGCAGGTCAGCGAGAAGCTCTCCGTCGGCTCGCGCGGCCAGAGCGTGATCGCACTGCGCCAGCGGCTGATCATCACCGGCGATCTCGACGCCGCCGCCGGCACCAGCCAGACCTATGATTCCTATGTCGAGGCGGGCGTGCGCCGCTTCCAGTCGCGCGTCGGCCTGGCGACGACCGGCTCGATCAACCGCGCTACGCTCGCGGCGCTGAACGTGCCGATCGACCGGCGCATCCGCCAGCTCGAGACCAATATCGTGCGCCTGCGCACCTGGTCGGGCAATCTCGGCAACCGCTATGTCGTCGCCAACATCCCGGCGGCTGCGATCGAGACCGTCGAGAACGGCCATGTCGCGACCCGCCACGCCGCTGGCGTCGGCAAGATCGACCGCCAGTCGCCGCTGCTGCAGACCCGGATCCCCGAGGTCAATTTCAACCCGACCTGGACGGTTCCCGCATCGATCATCCGCAAGGACCTGATCCCGAAGATGCGCAAGGAGCCGAACTACCTGACCGAGAACAAGATCCGGATCATCGGCCCGAACGGCGAGATCGCGCCGCAGAACGTCAACTGGAACTCGGACGAGGCGACCCGCTACACCTTCCGCCAGGATCCGGGCGGCGAGTTCAACTCGCTCGGCTTCGTGCGCATCAACATCCCGAGCCCGCACGGCGTCTATATGCACGACACGCCGTCCAAGGGCATTTTCGGCGACGATTTCCGGTTCGTCTCCTCGGGCTGCATCCGCGTCCAGAACGTGCGCGACTACATCGCCTGGCTGCTCAAGGACACGCCCGGCTGGGACCGCGCCCGCATCGACCAGGTGATCGCCTCCGGCGAGCGGGTCAATGCCCGCATCTCCGATCCGGTGCCCTGCTACTGGGTCTACATCACCGCCTGGGCGACCCCGGACGGCGGCGTCCAGTTCCGCGAGGACATCTACAACAAGGACGGGCTCGGCCCGGTGCCTGTCGCCGCCCTGGACGGCGAGCAGGACATCTGACCTCCTAGCCGAGCGCAGCCAGCACGCGCTCGGTGAAGGCCTTCGTGCCGAGGCTGCCGCCGAGATCGCGCGTGCGGCCATCCGGCTCCCGGATGACGCGGTCGAGCACCTGCTCGATCAGCGTCGCCGCCTCCAGCAGCCGCGCATCGCCGCGGCGTTCGCCGAGCCAGGCGAGCAGCATCGCCGCGGACCCGATCAGCGAACAGGGATTGGCGAGGTCGCGCCCGGCGATGTCGGGCGCCGAGCCGTGCTGCGCCTGCGCCACCGCATGCTCGCGCCCGGCATTCAGCGAGGCCGCGAGGCCGAGGCTGCCGGAGATCTCCGAAGCCTGGTCGGAGAGGATGTCGCCGAACATGTTGGTGGTGACGATCACGTCGTAGACGCTGGCGTCGCGCACCAGCAGCGCCGCCATCGCATCGATGATCTTCTCTTCATAAGCAATCTCGGGATAGCGCGCCGCCACTGTGCGCACGCAGTCGAGGAACAGCCCGTCGGAGACCCGCAGCACATTGGCCTTGTGCACGGCGGTCACCTTGCGCCGCCGCTGGCGGGCCAGCGCGAAGGCGCTCTCGGCGATCCGCAGCGAGGCCTCGCGCGTCACCTTGCGGAAGGACAGCGCCAGGTCCGGCGTCGGCATGATCTCGCCGGGGCCGAGATGCATCGAGCGGTCCGAATAGAATCCCTCGGTGTTCTCGCGCACCACCACGAGGTCGAGCGGCTTGCCGCAGCGCGGCGCGAAGCCCTCGCGCGAGCGGGCAGGGCGGATATTGGCGTAGAGATCGAGCCGCTTGCGCAATTGCCCCGACGGGTTGAGCCCGCCCTTTTCGGCCGGCGGGTACTCGTTGTGCGAGACCGGCCCGAGGATCACCCCGTCCGCCGCCTTGGCCGCCTCGAACACGCGTTCCGGAAAGGTGGTGCCCTGGCTCTCCAGCGCGGAAAAGCCGATCGCCGCCCGCTCGTAGCTCAGCGAGAAGCCGAGGCGGGAGGCGCAGGCATCGAGCACCGCGACGGTCGCGGCGCCGATCTCCGGTCCGATCCCGTCGCCCTCGAGCAGCAGCAGGCGCAGGCTGTCGGTCTTGGCAGTCATCGTCATTCCACCTTGATGTCGGCCTGGCTCACCACCTTGGCCCATTTCTCGCGCTCCGCCTTGACGAAGGCGGCGAACTCGGCCGGGCTATTGCCGATCGGCTGCGCGCCCTCGAGCTCGAGATTGCCCCGCACCTCCGGCAGGTTGATCACCGTGGCGACCTCCGTCTGCAGCCGGTCGACGATCGCCTGCGGCGTGCCCTTGCGCACGAAGACCCCATACCAGCCGCTCGCCTCATAGCCGGCGACCCCGGCCTCCGAGAGTGTCGGCACCTCGGGGAGCGCCGGCGCCCGCTCGGCGGTCGTCACCGCCAGCGCCTTCAGGCTGCCGCCCTTCACATGGCCGATCGCCGAAGGCAGCGTCGCGAACATCACCGGGATATGGCCGCCGATCAGGTCGTTCAGCGCCGGCCCCGCCCCGCGATAGGGGGCGTGCTTCAGCTTGACCTCGGCCATCAGCTCGAACAGCGCGGTGGCGATATGGTTGGCCGAGCCGTAGCCGGCGGTGCCATAGGTGAGCTGCTCCGGCTCGGCCTTGGCCATGGCGATCAGCTCCTTGGCGCTGCCGGCCTTCACCGACTGGTGCACCAGCAGCAGCAGCGGCGCCTTGGCGATCAGCGTCACAGGTTCGAGCACCTCGGCAGGATCGTGCTTTAAATTCTTGAAAAGACTCGGATTGACCGCCATGGGGCCGATATTGCTGATCAGCACCGTATAGCCGTCGGCCGGCGCCAGTGCCGCCGCCGTGGTGCCGAGATTGCCGCCGGCGCCGGCGCGATTCTCGATCACGACCCCGACGCCCAGCCGCTCCTGAAGCTTCTGCGCCACCGCCCTGGCGATCACGTCGGTGCCGCCGCCGGCGGCATAGGGAACCACCATGGTGATCGGCTTGCTCGGCCAGTCCTGCGCCTGCGCGGGCGCGGCGGCAAAGGGCGTGGCGGCGAGGGCGGCGGTGATCATCAGAGCGGCGAGCGAGCGCGACATCGAATTCCTCCCGTGACGTTCTTCCTTTTCGGTATACTGAAGTATGCCGAGTTGCTGCCGCTGCGCAAGGATTGATTTCGAAGCGGCTGCGCGCGATCAGCGCGCAGAGCAGGGAAGGGAATCGCTTGACCGATTTGTCCGATGCCCAGCCGGGGCGCTCGCTCGCGGCTCAGGCCTATGCCCAATTGCGCGAGGCGATCGACGGCGGCGTGCTGAAGCCGGGCATGCGCCTGCGCGAGGACGACCTCGCCGCGCGCATGAAGATGAGCCGTACCCCGTTGCGCGAGGCGGTGCGGCGGCTTGAGGCGGAGGGTTTCTTCAGCCGCGATTCGCGCACGCTGGTCGTGGCGACGCTCGACCATCGCGCCGTCTCGGAGCTCTATGCGATGCGCGAGGTGCTGGAGGGCACGGCCGCCGCCTTCGCCGCGCGCCATGGCTCCGACGGCGAGATCGCGCTGTTGCGGGATCTCCAGGCGATGGAGGGCGAGCTGCTGTCGCAGCCGCAGGAGCTGGCGCGGCACAATGAGCGCTTCCACAGCGCCCTCTACGGCGCCGCGCACAACCGCTATCTGCTGAAGGCCTTGAATGCGCTGCGCGACGCCCGGGCTTTGCTCGGCCCCTCGACCCTGCTCGATCGCGCCCGCGCCGAGGCGGCCCATGCCGAGCATGAGGCGATCGTGACTGCTTTGGAGGCCGGCGACGCATCGGCCGCCGACGAAGCGGCGCGCCGGCACATCCGCGCGGCGGGGCGCGAGCGCCTGAAGCGCCTGGCGCAGGCGCTCTGAAGAGGCGCCGGACTCAGGCGATATTGTCCGCGATCAGGTAGCCGACCAGCGAGATGCACGCCATCACGATCGAGATTTCCAGAAGACTGAAGCCCATTTCCAACCTCCGCCGCTGATGCAGTGAACGCGCGGGGCCGGCCATGGTTCCGCCGCAGCAGCGGCAAAATTGTGGTTGCGCCGCGGTCCTGGCGGCAGATCTCGAAATGTAGGGAATCATGCCAACGGCCGTTGTGGTTGACCCGTTTCCGGTTCGCCGTCATTGCGAGCGAAGCGAAGCAATCCAGAGACCGCAGAGCGCGGCGGCCCCTGGATTGCTTCGCTTCGCTCGCAATGACGATGGTTGGACGTGAGGGCCGCTGATATCATCAGTATATTCGAATATTTTATTTCGATAGAGAAATCATATTTTTGCCGCTTTTCGATTCTGACATAGTAATAATAAGAATAAACTTCTGAATATCAATATATTTATTTAACGAGGCGCCCATGTTCGCGACATTCCATGCTTCGCGGCTCTCGGCGATTCTGCCGGCCATTCTGTTGAGCCCGGGTTCGGCCGGCGCTCATGTCAAATGGTTCGTCCCGCACGCGGTCGATCGTGCGCCGGAACCTTTCGTAAGCACCTTGCTCAGCCCGGTCTTCTGGACAGGGCTCCTTCTGGTGCTGATCGCCTTTTTGGCCGCCCGCGCCGTCGAGCGCTCGCGGTTGGGGGAGCCGGCCCTCGCAATCCTGGACCGTGTCTGCGCGCCGCTCTGGGCCAATGCCGACGAGGTCTTCCGGCTGATCACAGCCGCTTTCTTCATTGCGATATTCTCGACCGGCGGGACTTACCTGACGCCCGATCTCGACACGACGCTCGGATGGGTAAGCTGGCTGCAACTGCTGATCGCCGTTTTTCTCATTCCGTCCGTCACCCGCCCGGTGGCCGGCCTCGCCATCATGGGCCTATGGCTGCTGGCGCTGCGCGAATACCCGTTCTTCCACCTCCTCGATTATCTCCTGCTCGTCGCCGGCGTGGCCGCCTATTTCGTCCTGGAGGCATCGGCGGATCCGCAGCGGCGCGCGCTGCGCTTCGAGGCGTTGCGCTGGGGATGCGCGCTCACCTTGATGTGGCTCGCGCTGGAGAAATTCGCCTATCCTGACCGCTTCCACCTGATGATGGGCGACAATCCCTTGCCGACCTTCGGCCTCTCGCCCAACCCGTTCATCACGCTGAGCGGGCTGGCGGAGTTCACCATGGCTTTCGGCATGATCTGGACGCCGCTGATCCGCAGGCTTTCGGCCCTCGCGCTTCTCGGCTTCTTCTCGGGGGCGATCATCCTGTTCGGCCGCCCCGACCTGATCGGCCACGCGCTGTTCCTCGGCGTCTTCCTCGTCGTCATTGCCGACCCGTCGCGCGAGCCGACCTACAGCCCCTCCTTCACGCGCCGGATGGGCGCGGTTCCGACCGGCCTGGCGGCGGCGCTGCTCCTGTTTTCCATCGGTCACTGGGGGCTGCACTGGGCGATCTACGGCCCCGGCGAACGGACCTCGCTGGCGGCCGACCGCGAGCCCTGAGGCTCCGGCGCCGCAACATGCGAACCAGCGAAAAAGAGCACGACATAGCCGATCACGGCCGACAGGGCCGAGCCGGCCAGCACGCCGATCTTGGTGGCGTCACTGAGGGCGGCGCTATCGGCGAAGGCGAGGGCGCCGATGAACAGGCTCATGGTGAAGCCGATGCCGCACAGCAGCGAGACGCCGTAAAGCTGCAGCCAGCTCGCCTTGTGCGGCATGGTGCCGAGCCCGAGGCGGACCGCCAGCCAGGCGAAGCCGAAAACGCCGATCTGCTTGCCGAGGAAGAGCCCGAGCACGATGCCGAGCGGCACCGGCGTCAGCAGCAGCGACGGCGACATGCCCGCAATCGAGACGCCGGCATTGGCGAAGCCGAAGATCGGCACGATGAAATAGGACGACCAGGGATGCAGCCGGTGCTCCAGCGTATGCAGCGGCGAATGTTCCGGCTCGTCGCTTTCCGTCCCGCGCCCGCCGAGCGGGATCGTCAGCGCCAGCGCGACGCCGGCAAGCGTGGCGTGGATGCCTGATTTCAGGACGAAGAACCAGAGTGCGGCGCCGATCGCGAGATAGAGCGGCAGCGTCCGCACATCGCGCAGATTGAGCACCGTCAGCACCAGAAGGCAGGCGCCGGCTCCGGCCAGCATCGGCAGCGAGAGGTCGCCGGAATAGAACAGCGCGATGATCAGGATGGCGCCGAGATCGTCGAGGATCGCCAGCGCGGTCAGGAAGATCTTCAGCGAGACCGGCACGCGCGAGCCCAGGATCGCCAGCACGCCGAGGGCGAAGGCGATGTCGGTCGCGGCGGGGATCGCCCAGCCGCGCAGCGCCTGCGGATCGCCGCGGGCGAGCGCGACATAGATCACGGCGGGCGCGATCATGCCGCCCAGCGCCGCGAGCGCGGGCAGGGCGCGCCGCGACCAGCTCGCGAGCTGGCCTTCGATGAACTCGCGCTTGATCTCGAGCCCGACCAGCAGAAAGAACACCGCCATCAGCGCGTCGTTGATCCAGTGCAGGACGGACAGCCCGCCGATCTTGCTCTCCAGCACGCGGAAATAGACGATGCCGAGCGGCGAATTGGCGATGATCAGCGCATTTGCTGCGGCAAAGACCAGCAGCACGCCGCCCGCCGCGCCGCTCTGGAGAAAGGCATTCAGCGGGGAACGGCGCCGCGGCGGCCAATCGGGCATCTCGGTCTCGATCTTGTCCGTCTCCTGCGTCACGCCGTTCTCCTCCTTCCGGCTGTTATCGCCGGGCTGCTGCGACACTCCGATGTCGGTTCGGTTGCAACCGTGCTTTCGCACAGGCTTTGCGCCAAGGTCACGCAATTTACGCGCGAAACCTGGTGAAATAGGCCAGTGCCGCCACGAAAGTCATGCCTGCCAGGAGCGCGGCGGCGCCGAGGAACAGTCCCTCATAGCCGCGGCCCGCGATCACCGGCGTGCTCAGCAGCGGCGAGCAGAACTGGCCGACGAAGATCGAGGCGGTCAGCACGCCTCCGGCCAGGCCGCGCTTTGCGGGCGGGGCGAGATCGAGCGCCAGCGCGACGAAGCTCGGCGAAACCAGCGCATATCCGGCGCCGATCGCCGCGACCGCGACGAAGACCGGCCGCGAATCGCCGGCGAGCGTCAGCAGCAGGAAGCCCAGCCCCATCGCGCCATAGCCGAGGGCGAAGATGCCGCGATAGCCGGTTGCGCGGCGAACGCGCGGGTAGAGCAAGGCGAAACTGCCCCCGGCGAACATCAGCACGCCGAGCGCAGCACCCGCCAGCATCGCCCCGCCATGCCCGCGCGCTTCCAGGAAGAAGGCGAGCTGCGTCGGCATGATGAAGAAGATCATGTTGGTCAGGCCCTGCAGCAGCACCAGCATGAAGAGGAGAGCCAGCCAGGGACGGGGCGGCGCGGCGTCCACCGCCTGCTCGGCGCGGGCCTGTTTGGACAGGCGCGGCGGATCGCTGATCACGCGCCACATCAGCGGCAGGAAGCCGGCGGCCAGGCCATAGACCGCGAAGGGCAGCCTGGCCGAGATCGCCGCGACCCAGCCCGCGAGCAGGATGAAGGCGAGCCCGCCGAAATTGCGCGCCGAGATCTGCAGGCCGGTCAAGGCATTGCGGTCCTCCCCGCTGAAATAATCGCCGATCAGCGCGGTCTGCGCCGTCATGATCAGCGCGACCGCGACGCCGAGCACGAGCCGGCTGGCGAAGATCGATGGCAGATCCGGCAGGACGAGCCCGGCGCAGCCGGACAGGATGAACAGGATCATTCCCGTCAGCAGCAGCACGCGCCGCCCGGTCCTGTCGGCGACGATCCCCACCAGCGGCGCGCAGATCGCGACACTGAGCGAGGGCGCTGGCACCAGCAGCCGGGTGAGCAGCGCCGCGTTCGGGTCGGCCGCGAACAGGCGCTCCAGCCCGGGAAGCGCCGGGCTGATCGCGGCGTTCGCCATCGTGGTGAGCGAGGCGGCCATCAGCAGCGCGATGGCGCGCGGGTCCCGCCAGACCGCGCTGGCTGTTGTTCTATCGACGATTACCATGATGTCCTCTTGCCGAAAGCGGTGGTTCGGGAGAGGGTACGAATTCAAGCCGACTTGAGGTCAAGCATGCCCGTTCTCGATATCGGCGAGGTCGCCGCGCGCTCGGGCGTGTCGCCCTCCGCCTTGCGCTATTACGAGGAGATCGGCCTGATCGCGGCGCTCGGGCGGCACGGGCTGCGGCGGCAATATGATGCCGATGTGCTGCTCCGGCTGGCGCTGATCGGCATGGGCCAGGCGGCGGGCTTCTCGCTGGTCGAGATCGCCGGCATGTTCGGCCGCGACGGCCGGCCCCAGATTCCGCGCGAGCAGCTGCGGGCGCGCGCCGACGAGATCCAGCGCCAGATGCTGGAGCTGCGCGTGCTGCGCGACGCCCTGCGGCATGTCGCCGATTGCCCGGCGCCCTCGCATCTGGAGTGCCCGAGCTTCCGCAAGCTTCTGAAGGCGGTCACGGACGGGCGCCGGGCCGGACGGCGGCCGCGGCGGCCATCGCGCTTGGACAGCCCAAAGCGCGCGTGATAGGGACGCGCCGACGGGCCTGGGCCGCAACCGGCCGCCGCATTCTTCAGGAGCCGGATATGACCGACGCCGCGCGCGAAAAACACCTCTCCAATTCCTTCTTCGGCGCCGCGCTCGCCGATGCCGATCCGGAGATCGCCCGCTCCATCGCACTCGAGCTCGGCCGCCAGCGCGACGAGATCGAGCTGATCGCGTCGGAGAACATCGTCTCGCGCGCGGTGCTCGAGGCGCAGGGCTCGGTGATGACCAACAAATATGCCGAGGGCTATCCGGGCCGGCGCTATTACGGCGGCTGCCAGTTCGTCGACATCGCCGAGAAGCTGGCGATCGAGCGCGCCTGCCGGCTGTTCGACTGCCAGTTCGCCAATGTCCAGCCGAACTCCGGCAGCCAGGCCAACCAGGCGGTGTTCATGGCGCTGATGCAGCCGGGCGACACCTTCATGGGCCTCGACCTCGCGGCCGGCGGCCATCTCACCCATGGCGCCCCGGTCAACCAGTCGGGCAAATGGTTCAAGGTCGTGCCCTATGGCGTTTGCGTCGTCGACCAGCTCGTCGACTATGAGGCGCTGGAGCGCCTGGCCGTCGAGCACAAGCCCAAGCTGATCGTCGCCGGCGGCTCGGCCTATGCCCGTCACTGGGATTTCGCCCGCTTCCGTGAGATCGCCGACAAGGTCGGCGCCTATTTCATGGTCGACATCGCCCATTTCGCCGGGCTGGTCGCCGGCGGGGCTCATCCCTCGCCGTTCCCGCATGCCCATGTCGTCACCACCACCACCCACAAGACCCTGCGCGGCCCGCGCGGCGGCATGGTGCTGACCAATGACGAGGCGATCGCCAAGAAGATCAACTCGGCCGTCTTCCCGGGCCTGCAGGGCGGGCCGCTGATGCATGTCATCGCCGCCAAGGCGGTCTCCTTCCACGAGGCGCTGCAGCCCGAGTTCAAGCTCTATGCCCGCGCCGTCGTCGAGAATGCCAAGGCGCTGGCCGAGACCTTGAAGAGCAAGGGCTTCGACCTCGTCACCGGCGGCACCGACAACCATTTGATGCTGGTCGACCTGCGCTCCAAGAAGCTGACCGGAAAGGCCGCCGAGGCGGCGCTCGGCCGCGCCCACATCACCTGCAACAAGAACGGCATCCCCTTCGATCCGGAGAAGCCGATGGTCACCTCCGGCATCCGCCTCGGCACCCCGGCGGCGACCTCGCGCGGCTTCGGCGTCGCCGAGTTCAAGCAGGTCGGCGAGCTGATCGCCGAGGTGCTCGACGGGCTCGCCCGCAACGGCGAGGAGGGCAATGCCGCGGTCGAGCAGGCGGTGCAGGCCAAGGCCAAGGAGCTGACGGGCCGGTTCCCGATCTATTGAAGGGGGCGCCCTACGGGGTTACATACATGGTGGTCGAGGGAGGCCGCCATGGGCAAGCACGCCGTAACGATGCGCGAACTGCAGAAGATGTCGGCCGCGACGATCAAGGCGCTGCCGCATGCGGTGCCGATCAAGAGCGGTAACGAGACGGTCGCCATCCTGACGCCGCTGAAGCGGCCGGATCCGGAGCGGATGAATCAGGTCCTCGATCGGATCGAGGAGGATTATGCCAGGCTGAGCCCGGAAAGGCGGCAGTGGCTTCAGCGCTTCCTGGATGAGCGGGAACACTGAGGGGGTGCGCAAGCCCTCTGCCGATCTTGTCGTCGACGCAAATATCGTGCTCGGGCTCGTCCTGGGGGTACGCGGCCGCGCGACCTGGCAGCTCGTCCAGTCCTCTCGCCGCCTGCTGATCTCGGTCGAGGCCATCGCGGAGGTTATGATGGTGGCCACCGACAAGCTCGATCTTCAGCCGGCTGCTGTCAGGCGGGCGGAGGAGTTGATCGAGCTGCTGATCGTTCCGTCTACGGAACGCTACGAAACGCTGCTGGGGTCCGCCCGGCAGATGTTGCGCAACGCCCCCGCCTCGCGCAATGGCAGCGACAAGGACGCGCATGTGCTGGCGCTGGCCTGGATTTATGATGCCGATATCTGGTCTCATGACCGCGATTTCGCCGGCACCGGCTGGCCGTCCTGGTCGAGCGCCAATCTCGCCGCCGCGCTGGCCGGTGAACCTGAACCGCCCAACACCTGAAAGCCCCTCATGCGCTGTCCCTATTGCGGTTCCCTCGACACCCAGGTGAAGGATTCCCGGCCGACCGACGATCACGCCTCGATCCGGCGGCGCCGCGTCTGTCCCGATTGCGGCGGCCGCTTCACCACCTTCGAGCGCGTGCAGCTGCGCGAGCTGACGGTGGTCAAGCGCTCGGGCCGGCGCACCGCCTTCGACCGCGACAAGCTGCAGACCTCGATCGAGGTCGCGCTGCGCAAGCGCCCGGTGGCGCCCGAGCGCATCGAGCGCATGGTCAACGGCATCGTGCGCCAGCTCGAGAGCTCGGGCGAGGGCGAGATCGCGAGCTCGGCCATCGGCGAGCTGGTGATGGAGGGGCTGAAGGCGCTCGACGACGTCGCCTATGTCCGCTTCGCCTCGGTCTACAAGAATTTCCGCGAAGCCCGTGATTTCGAAGAGATCCTCGGCCAGCTCGGCGGCGAGGAAGGAGAGGGCGCCCTCGAACCCGGACCCGATCGCGACGATGTCTGACCAGGAGGCGATCGATCGCGCCTTCATGGCGCGGGCGCTCGCGCTCGGGGAGCGAGGCCTCGGCCAGACCTGGCCCAATCCCAGCGTCGGAGCCGTGGTGGTCCGCGACGGCCCCGGCGGGTCCGCGATCATCGGCGAAGGCCACACCCAGCCCGGCGGGCGCCCCCATGGCGAGGCGATGGCCTTCGAGCAGGCCGGCGCGGCAGCCGCCGGCGGCACGCTCTATGTCACCCTGGAGCCCTGCTCCTATCGCAGCATCCGGGGCGGCACGCCTTGCGTCGAGCGCAGCATCCTCGCTGGCGTGACCCGTGTCGTCTCGGCCATGGCCGACCCCAATCCCCAGATCGCCGGCCTGAGCCATGCGCTGCTGCGCACCGCCGGCATCGAGGTCGTCACCGGCGTCCTGGAGGAACAGGCCCGGCGCAGCCATCGCGGCCATGTCCTGCGCGTCACGCAGGGCCGGCCGATGGTGACCTTCAAGATCGCCCGCACCGCGGACGGCTATGCCGGCGGGCCGGGCGGGGCGCGGCTGTCGATCTCCTGTCCCGAGGCCGGCGAATGGGTCCATCGCCTGCGCGCCCGCCATGATGCCATCATGCTCGGCATCGGCACCGTCCTGGCGGACGACCCGCTGCTGACCGTGCGCCTGCCGGGGCTGGAGCTGCGCTCGCCGGTACGGGTCGTGCTCGATACCTCGCTTCGCCTGCCGCTCGATTCGGCGCTGGTGCAAGGCGCGCAAGCGGTTCCGGTCTGGGCCATCGCCGCCGAGGATGCGCCGGTCGCGCCCGAAGAGGCGCTGGTCGCGGCCGGCGTCGAGGTGATGCGGGTCTCGCGCGGCGCCGATGGGCATCTCGACCTTGGCGAGGCGCTGCGCCTCCTGGCGGCGCGCGGCATCACCCGCGTCTTCTCCGAAGGCGGGCCGACTGTGGGGGAGAAGCTGGCGCTGGCCGGTTTCGCCGACGAGGTCATCGTCTCGACAGCCCCCGTGGCGCTGGGCTCGCAAGGCGTCGTCGCGGTCCGGCCCGGCCTTGCGGCGCTGCTCGGCGATCCCGAGATCTACAGCGCCGCCGAGACCGGACTGATCGGCCGCGACAATTTCGAGCATTTCACGAGGACCGCCTGATGTTCACCGGCATCGTCACCGCAATCGGCACCGTCACCCAGGCGCAAAGCAAGGGCCCCAGCCTGAAGCGGCTCGCCATCGCCTGCCCCTGGGAAGCCAGCGATATCGAGATCGGCGCCTCGATCGCCTGCGCCGGCGTCTGCCTGACCGTCACCGGGCTGGAGCCGCGCGGCGATGGCCAGCCCGGTTGCGAATTCCAGGTGGAAGCCGCGGCCGAGACGCTGGCGAAGACCCTGGTCGGCGACTGGCGGGCCGGCACGCCGGTCAATCTCGAGCGCTCGCTGAAAATGGGCGACGAGCTCGGCGGCCATCTCGTAACCGGCCATGTCGACGGGGTCGGCTCCATTCTCAAGGTCGAGCCGATCGCTCCGGATCCCGACGAGCCCTGGGGCGCGACCGCCCGTTTCCATATCCGCGCGCCGCAGGGGCTCGCCCGCTTCATCGCGGCAAAGGGCTCGATCTGCCTCGACGGCACCTCGCTGACCGTCAACACGGTTGAGGACGATGTCTTCACCGTGTTGCTGATCCCGCACTCTTTCACGGTCACCACCTGGGGCGAGCGCAAGCAGGGCGACCATGTCCATGTCGAGGTCGATCTGATGGCGCGCTATGCCGCCCGGCTTGCGGAGGCGAAGATCGGGGGCTAGAGGCTGTCCATGCGACAGCCCCGAGGGCTGGCCTCTGCTTCGGCATTCCATCGTTCGCAAGGAAAGAAAGACCAATGGCCGGACCCCGGCAATCATCAGCCGTTCCGGCGGCCCCGCTCGATGGCGCGCGGGTGCTGCTGATCGAGGCGCGCTTCTATGACGGCATCGCCGACGAGCTGCTCGCGGGCGCGCTCGCCGTGCTCGAGAAGGCCGGCTGCCGCGTCGACCGCGTCACGGTTCCCGGCGCGCTGGAAATCCCGTCCGCCATCGTCATCGGCCTGCGTGCCGCCGACGAGGCGGTCGATCCCTATGAGGCGGTCGTCGCGCTCGGCACCGTGATCCGCGGCGAGACCGGCCATTACGACATCGTCGCCGGCGAGAGCTCGCGCGCGCTGATGGACATCTCCGTCGCCTATGCCCTGCCGCTCGGCAACGGCATCCTCACCGTCGAGACCGAGGCGCAAGCCTGGGCGCGCGCCAAGCGCTCCGAGATGGACAAGGGCGGCGGTGCCGCCGAGGCGGCCCTGGCGGTGCTGCGCTACAAGCGCGCGCTGGCGGAGCAATCGCGATGAGCCGGGCGCAGATGCGGCGCGGCGCGCGGCTCTCGGCCGTGCAGGCGCTCTACGAGATGGAGGTCGGCGGGCGCGGCGTGGTCGAGGCCATGGCCGAGTTCGAGGCCTTCTGGATCGGAAAGCAGGTCGAGGACGTCGATCTTCCCAATGCCGAGCTCGCCTTCTTCCGCGACCTGCTCGGCGGCGTCGTGCGCGAGCAGCGCCTGGTCGACCGCTCGGTCGACGAGGTCCTCGCCGCCGGTTGGCCGCTGAAGCGGGTCGAGGCGGTGGTGCGCGCCGTGCTGCGTGCCGGCTGCTACGAGCTCGCCTTCCGCAAGGACGTGCCGGCGCGCGCCGTCATCTCCGAATATGTCGCGGTCGCGCGTGCCTTCTACGAGGGCGAGGAGATCGGCATGGTCAATGCGGTGATGGACAAGCTCGCCCGCGATTTCCGCGCCGAGGAATTCGAGACGCCGACGGCGTGAGCCGTGCCGGTGCGGCCGCGGCTTGTCCGGAATGACGCTGTGAAACGAGCTCGGGGCGGATGGGCGATAGAACTGAACAGGCCGGCGAGTTCGGGCTGATCGCCCGCTATTTCGCGCCGATCGCCGGCCGCGATGGACTCGGCCTGATCGACGACGCCGCTCTGCTGCGGCCGGCGCGCGGCTATGAGCTGGTGGTGACCGCCGATGCGCTGGTCGCCGGCATCCATTTCTTTCCGGACGATCCGCCGGCCTCGATCGCCCGCAAGGCGCTCGCCGTCAATCTCTCCGATCTCGCGGCCAAGGGCGCGCGTCCCGACGGCTTCGTGCTGACGCTCGCTCTGCCGAGGGGCTGGCGCCATGACTGGCTCGCCGCCTTCGCGCAAGGGCTGGCGGCGATGGCGGGCGAGGGGGGCTGTCCGCTGATCGGCGGCGACACCGTCTCGACGCCGGGGCCCCTGACGCTCTCGATCACCGCCTTCGGCAGCGTTCCGGCCGGGCGCATGGTGCAGCGTTCCGGCGCCGGGACGGGCGATCTCGTCGCTGTCACCGGGACGATCGGCGATGCCGCGCTCGGCCTGAAGGCCCATGGCCCCGACCGGCCGGCCTGGGTCGACGCGCTTCCTGAGGCCGATCGGGCCTATCTCGCCGATCGCTATCTGCATCCGCAGCCGCGCCTGGCCTTCGCGTTTGCCCTGCAGAACCATGCCTCGGCAGCGATGGATGTCTCGGACGGGCTGGTCGGCGATCTCGGCAAGCTGCTCGCCGCCTCGAAGGTCGGCGCCGAGATCGACCTCGACGCCGTGCCTCTCTCCGGCCCGGCCCGCAATGGGATCATGGCCGATCCCGCGCTGGCGGAACTAGCCTGGACCGGTGGGGACGACTACGAAATTCTATGCACGGCCGCGGCGGGAGATTATCCTTCCCTTGCGGCGGCGGCCGAAGCGGAGGGTCTTCCCCTCACCGTGATCGGCCGCGTGACGGCTGAGGCCGGCGCCGTGCGTTATCTCGAAGCGGGCCGGCCGCGAAGCTTCGCGCGCGGCTCCTTCGTCCATTTCTGACGGTGCGGTCCGGCGGCCGCCCAAATGAGGCGGCTCGCGATGAACCAGCATGTTCCGGCGATCGACGGCGATGCGCTCGCCAAGCGCAATGCCCTGGTGCTGGCTTGCGCTCAGTCGCTCGGCGGCGCCAGCCCGGCGATCGTGATCTCGCTCGGCGGCATCGTCGGCTCCCAGCTCGCCGCCAACCCGGCCTTCGCCACCGTGCCGGTCAGCCTGATGCAGCTCGGCATCGCCTGCGGGGTCATCCCGGCCGCCATGCTGATGCGCCGGCTCGGGCGCAGGCGCGGCTATCTCATCGGCGCGGTGATCGGCGCGACCGGGGCCAGCATCGCCGCCGCCGGGGTCTCCGCCCAGCTGTTCTGGCTGTTCTGTCTCGGCACCTTCCTCTGCGGGCTCTACGGCGCCTATGTGCAGAGCTACCGCTTCGCCGCGGCCGATACCGCAAGCGACGCCTTCAAGCCGCGCGCGATCTCCTGGGTGATGATCGGCGGGCTGGCTGCGGGCGTGATCGGCCCGCAATCGGTCTACTGGACGCGCGATCTCACGCCGGCGACGCCATTTGCCGCCAGCTTCCTGGCTCAAGGCGCCCTTGCCTTGCTCGCCATCGGCGTGATCATGGCGCTGCGTGCGCCGCCGGTCGTCGAGGCGAAGCCGGGCGGCGGCCGTCCGCTCTCCGAGATCATGCGCCAGCCGAAATTCATCGCCTCGGTCACCGCCGCGCTCGTCGCCTACGGGCTGATGAGCTTCGTGATGACGGCGGCGCCGCTGGCCATGGTCGGCTGCGGGCTGACCGTCGGCGACGCGGCGCTCGGCATTCAGTGGCATGTGCTGGCGATGTTCTCGCCGAGCTTCTTCACCGGGCGCCTGATCGCGCGCTTCGGCAAGGCGAAGGTTACCGCCGCCGGCCTGCTGCTGACGGCGCTGGCCGCGATCGTCGGTCTGTCGGGGCTCACCGTCGCGCATTTCTGGATTGCGCTCGTCCTGCTCGGCGTCGGCTGGAATTTCGGCTTCATCGGCGCGACCGCTTTGGTCACCGACTGCTATCGGCCGGAAGAGCGGGTCAAGGTGCAGGCCGCCAACGACTTCCTGGTCTTCGGCGCGGTGGCGATCGCCTCGTTCTCGGCCGGCGGGCTGATCAATGCCGGCGGCTGGGACAGCGTGAACTGGCTGGTCTTCCCGCCTGTGGCGATCGCGCTGGCGCTGGTCTCCTGGCAGTCCCTGCAGAGGAAGCCGCTCGCGGCGGCGGCTTGATCATTCGGGCCAGGCGCCGCGCGGCCAGTTTCGTGCGCTGTGGATCACCCTGAGGACGACGAGGCGCTGCTCGTCGAGAGCATAGGCGATGATCCAGGGCAGGCCCGTCACGGTCTTTTCATAGGTTCCCGGCACTCGGCCGGGCCGTCCGATCGGGCGTTCGGACAGCAGAGTGGCGGCGCGGCCGATCGTTGCCGCAACGCGCCGTGCCGCCGAAGGGTCGTCCGCTGCGATATGGGCGATGGCGGCGTCGAACTCCGCGACGGCGCTCTCGGACCAGACGAGCCTGTGCGTCACCGGCCGCCGCTCTCCACCTCGTCGATGCTGTCATTGACCCGACGCATGGCATCCTCATGCTCGACGATCCGGCCGGCCTTCATGTCGCCGAGCCCCTGTTCGATGCCCTCGATGATGGCGGCTTCCCGCGCCAGAAAGCTCGCAATGGCCTCGCCCGCGAGAAAAGACGGGCTGCGCTGCGTCAGAGTCGCCAGCCGGCCGAGCCGCTCCTTGAGGTCGACTGGGACGCGGATGGTGAGCGTGGTCGATGCCGGCATGAGGAGCCTCGTTGGTGTACGATGTACACATCGTACACCAGGCGCTCGCCCCCCGCGAGCGCCTGAATCTGACACAAGCCTCAGAATGTCAGCCGACGTGTTTGCGATTCCGGCAGAAACTTGGCAACAATCCGGCCGACACTGGCGACTGGTGCGGCCGGCGCGATTCTCGATCGTTCCGGCAGAGCCATCCCCTGCGTTCAACAACCCGGAAGACCGGGATCCGACGGGGCCCTCCGCCCCGGATGACATATCTCAGGGATAGGAACATCGATGTCGGCCTTGCTCATCATCATTCTCTTAAGTGCGCTTTCGATCGTTTATGGCGTCTGGGCCTATGGCGACGTGATGAAACGGGATGCCGGCAGCCAACGGATGCAGGAGATCTCCGGGGCCGTCGCCGAGGGCGCGCAGGCCTATCTCAAGCGCCAATACGTCACCATCGCCATGGTCGGCGCCGTGCTCTTCGCGGCGCTGACCTGGCTGCTCGGCGCCTATGTCGGCATCGGCTTCCTGATCGGCGCGGTCCTGTCGGGCGTCGCCGGCTTCATCGGCATGAACGTCTCGGTGCGCGCCAATGTCCGCACCGCCCAGGCGGCGATGCAGTCGCTCGGCGAAGGCCTCGACGTCGCCTTCAAGGCCGGCGCGGTTACCGGCATGCTGGTCGCCGGCCTCGCGCTGCTCGGCGTCGCCGTCTACTATCTCCTGCTGACGACGACCTTCGGCTTCAACCCGTCGAGCCGCACGGTGATCGATTCGCTGGTTGCCCTCGGCTTCGGCGCCTCGCTGATCTCGATCTTCGCCCGTCTCGGCGGCGGCATCTTCACCAAGGGTGCCGATGTCGGCGCCGATCTGGTCGGCAAGGTCGAGGCCGGCATCCCGGAGGACGACCCGCGCAACCCGGCCACCATCGCCGACAATGTCGGCGACAATGTCGGCGACTGCGCCGGCATGGCGGCGGACCTGTTCGAGACCTATGCGGTGACGCTGGTCGCGACCATGGTGCTGGCCGCGATCTTCTTCGCCGGCCAGCCGGCGCTCGGCACGATGATGCTCTATCCGATGGCGATCGGCGCGGCCTGCGTCGTCACCTCGGTCATCGGGACCTTCTTCGTCAAGCTCGGCGCCAATCAGTCGATCATGGGCGCGCTCTACAAGGGCTTCATCGCCGCCGGCGTGCTCTCGGTCGGCGCCATCGCCATCGTCAACTACCTGATGTTCGGCGGCTTCGCGGCCAGCTTCACCACCGTGCAGGGTGCGACCTTCACCTCGGGCGGCCTCTTCGCCTGCGCGCTGGTCGGCCTGGCGGTGACGCTCCTCATCGTCATCATCACCGAGTACTATACCGGCACCGGCAAGCGCCCGGTCGTCTCGATCGCCCAGGCCTCGGTGACCGGCCATGGCACCAATGTCATCCAGGGCCTCGCGGTCTCGCTGGAATCGACGGCGATGCCGACGATCGTGATCATCGCCGGCATCATCATCTCCTACACGCTGGCCGGCCTGTTCGGCATCGCCATCGCCACCACCGCCATGCTGGCGCTCGCGGGCGTCGTCGTCGCGCTCGATGCCTTCGGCCCGGTCACCGACAATGCCGGCGGCATCGCCGAAATGGCTGGCCTGCCCAAGGAGGTGCGCCAGTCCACCGACGCGCTCGACGCCGTCGGCAACACCACCAAGGCGATCACCAAGGGCTACGCGATCGGCTCTGCCGGCCTCGGCGCGCTGGTGCTCTTCGCCGCCTATACCTCCGACCTCAACTTCTTCATCGGCGAGGCCAACAAGGCGGGCTCGACGGCCTTCCAGTACTTCAAGGGCGTCACCGTCGATTTCTCGCTCTCCAACCCCTATGTCGTCGTCGGCCTGCTGCTCGGCGGTCTGATCCCGTTCCTGTTCGCCGGCATGGGCATGACCGCGGTCGGCCGTGCGGCAGGCTCGGTGGTGGAAGAGGTCCGGCGCCAGTTCAAGGAAAAGCCCGGCATCATGGAAGGCACGGACCGGCCCGATTACGGCCGCGCCGTCGACATGCTGACTCGCGCCGCCATCAAGGAGATGATCGTCCCCTCGCTGCTGCCGGTGCTCGCGCCGATCGTGACCTATTTCGTGATCAACGCCATCGCCGGGAAGAACCATGCCTTCGCGGCTGTCGGCGCCATGCTGATGGGCGTGATCGTCACCGGCATCTTCGTCGCGATCTCGATGACCTCGGGCGGCGGCGCCTGGGACAATGCCAAGAAGAGCTTCGAGGACGGCTTCGTCGACAAGGACGGCGTGCGCCATCTGAAGGGCTCGGAGGCTCACAAGGCCTCCGTCACCGGCGACACCGTCGGCGACCCCTACAAGGACACGGCGGGCCCCGCCGTGAACCCGGCGATCAAGATCACCAACATCATCGCCCTGCTGCTGCTCGCCATTCTCGCCCATAGCTGAGCGGCGCGAGCCTGCCGCAAGCCGAGCCCCGCGGAGCGATCCGCGGGGTTTGTCGTTGCGGGGCAGGGGGTTGAGGGAGCGGCCGGAATCCCGCTGCGAACCGTTTGAATCGGTTTGCGAAGAGCCGCACCGCCGCCCTCGCTACGGCCGCCGCCGTAGCGATCCCGCCATGACGCAAGGGTGCGGGCTGCTATGGTCGCCCTGTCCGAAAACCCCAAGAGACAGCAATGACCGAGGCCACGCCGATCGCCACGCCGGCCAGATCCCATCTGTCCGATCTCGCTTTGCTGCTGCTGCTCGCGACGCTCTGGGGTGCCTCCTACAGCTTCATCAAGCTCGGCGTGGCGTCGATCCCGCCAATCACCCTGATCGCGGCCCGCACCCTGATCGCCGGCGCGGTCCTGGTCGTCGTGATGCAATGGCGCGGCATCGCCTTCCCACGTGATCCGGCGGTCTGGCGCCGCTTCCTGATTCAGGCCTGCCTCAACAGCGCCGTCCCCTTCACGCTGATCGCCTGGGCCGAGACCAGCGTCGATGCCGGCCTGGCCGGCATTCTCAACGCCGGCAGCCCGATCTTCGTCTTCCTGATCAGCATGGTGCTGTTCCGCGCCGAGGCCGCGGCGGGCCGCAAGCTCTTCGGCGTCGTGGCGGGAATGGCCGGCGTGTGCCTGATCATCGGCGTCGAGGCGCTCTCGGGCGTCGGGCGCGAGGTGATGGCGCAGCTCGCCCTCGTCGCCGCCACCGCCTGCTATGGAGCCGCTGCCCTGTTCGGGCGCAACTTCAAGGGGCTCGATCCGATCCTGCCGGCCGCCGGCTCCCTGATCTGCGGTGCCGCGATCCTGCTGCCGGTGAGCCTCATCGTCGATCGACCCTGGACCCTGTCACCCTCGACGGAGTCGATCGAGGCGCTGCTGGCGCTGTCGCTGTTCTCGACGGCGCTCGCCTTCATCATCTATTTCCGGCTGATCGAGCGCATCGGCTCGGTCGGCACGACCTCGGTCGCCTATCTGCGGGTGCCGATCGGGGTGGCGATCAGCGTCGTCTTCCTGGGCGAGAGATTGAGCGCCACCGCCTGGGCCGGGCTGGCGCTGGTCTTCATCGGCGTCATCGCGATGACGCTGCCGGAACGAGGGGGCTCGTCCCGCTGAACGCCGGAGTTGTGCGCCCGCCCGATCATGCGTTAATATCAGTTATTGGCTCGCACGAACTGAGGAGGTTGGCATGGCGGTCAGCGCCGATCTTGGTCATCGGCTCGAGCAAGTGGTGGAAACGCTCGTCGCCAATGGGCGCTACAACTCGAAGAGCGAGGTGCTGAGAGAGGGCATCCGGTTGGTGGAGGAGCGCGAGAAGCGGCTGCTCGCCCTCGACGCCGCTCTGGCGCAAGGCCTCGCCGAAGCCGATGCCGGTCACTCTATCGCCGCCGAGGACGTGTTCGCCGAGCTCAACGCCCGCTATCGCGATCCCGATACGGCGGACGGATGAGACTGAGCTTCACGCCGAGCGCCCGGCGCGACCTCCAGGAGATCGGCGACTTCATCGCGAAGGACAGCCGCCGGCAGGCGCGGCGGCTGATCAGCGAGATCGAAAGCCTCTGTGGCCGGCTGCGCCGAATGCCAGAACGTTATCCAGTCCTCGCACCATACCAATCTAGAGCGATCCGCCGCGCGCCGTTCGGCGCATACGGGATTTATTATCGCTGCGACCTTGGCGAGATCGTCGTCCTACGGATTCTCCACGCCGCGCGCGACGTGGAAGATCTTCTCGGCCGTCTCTGAACCGTTCAGGCGCCGAACGGCGTGAATTTGGTGACGCCGCGGAAGAGATTGCGCAGGAAGCTCTGCTCTTCGCCGCCGGTCGGGGTCGAGCGGCTGATGAAGTCGAACACCACGCCGTCCTGCAGCCCGTAATTGGCGATGCGCTCGACCTTGAAGCTCTTGTTGAAATAGACGGCGAGCACGCGCTGGTCGATCACCGCGAAATCCTGGAACTGGAAGCGCCGCCGCACCCTCTGGCTGATATAGTAGAAGGTGCGGTTGCCGACCGTCGAGGTCGTCGAGGGCGTGCCCAGCGTGGTCAGCACGGTTTGGACGTCCATGCCGGGCTTCACCCTGGCGATCAGCTCGTCGTCCATGACGAAGCCGCGGGTGAACTCTTCGTTCAGGCCGGCGGACGTCGGTACGCGGAAGCCGAGATGGGTTGCGCTGCCGCTGCAGCCGGCCAGCGGCAGCGCGGCGGCCAGCGATCCGATCAGGACGGTGCGGCGGGTCGGAGCGGTCATGCGAGGCGGATCCGGAGCAGGCGCGCGGACCTGCCGCGCTTGTCATGAAGGGTGCGCTTGGCGTAACGCCCGAGCATGGCTTTGGCAAGGCAAGGCTTTGGCGAGGCGGGGCTTTGCAGGGGCGGGGCTGGGCAAGACGGTGCAAGATCCGGTGCGAGATCTGGTTGATGACGGGGTGAAGCGGTGATGTTCGGCCTCTTCGGCAGGAAGCGCGAGCGCACGGCGCTGGTGAGCGCGCTGTTCGCGCGGATCGTCGCGGCTTCGCGCGAGCCGTCGCTCTATCGCGACGGCCGGATCCCGGACGATTTCGAGGGCCGCTTCGAGGCGCTGACCCTGCATCTCTTCCTGGTGCTGCGCCGCCTGCGCAGCTTGCCGGTGCCCGCCGCCGACCTGGCGCAGGACCTGGTCGATGCCGGATTTTCCTATTTCGAGCTCGGCTTCCGCCAGGGCGGTGTGGCCGATGTCTCCGTCCCCCGGAAGATGAAGACGATCGGCCGCAGCTTCTATGGTCGCGTCGGCGCCTATGAGGAGGCGCTCTCCGCCGCGCAGGAGGGCGCGCTCGCGGCGGCGATCGCCCGCAATGTCTCGCCGCAGGCCGATGCCGAGGCGCTCGCCCGCTATGCCCGCGCCGCCGATGCCGCCTTGGCCGGGCGCTCGCTCGACGATATCTTGGCCGACGCCCCGCTTTTCCCCAGCTTTACCGATAGCCTCGCCGCATGAGCATTCCGAATCACGACCGCCTGCCGCTCAGCCGGCCGATCCGCACCGAGAGCATCACGCTCCGGCCGGTCCCGGTCGAACTGGTTGCGCCGCCCGAGAGCCTGTCCGCCATCGCTGATTTTCTCGGCGTCGCCTCGCTCGAGGCGCTGAAGGCGAATTATGCGCTGTCGCGCAATGGCGAGCGGGTCAAGCTCGAGGGCAGCATCAAGGCGCAGTTGCACCAGACCTGCGTGGTTACGCTCGAGGCGTTTCCCGTCGCGCTGGCCGTGCCGGTGAAGCTCGATTTCGCGCCGCAGGAGGAGATCGCCGAGCAGCCGCAGACGCCGGCCGATGCCGAGATCGACATCGAGGTGATGCTCAACGAGGAGGATCCGCCGGAGCCGATCATCGGCGGCAGCATCGATCTCGGCGCCGTCACCCTGGAGTTCCTGGCGCTGTCGCTCGATCCCTATCCGCGCAAGCCGGGCGCGCAATTCCTCGAGCCGGCGCCCGAGGAGGCCGCGCAATCGCCCTTCGCCGCGCTGGCGCGCCTGAAGCGCGGCGAATGACCTCCACGAACGTCAACGCTCGGCTTGCGGCTGGCGGCCAACCCGCTATTGTCCGGCGCCCAATTCGAACCGCTTCAACAGGGGGCTTCGCCCCTGGAATGACCATCACCTCATGACACGACCGGTTACACTTGCGCTCGACGCCATGGGCGGGGATCACGGCCCTTCGGTGGTCATCCCCGGCGCCGCGCTGACGCTGGAGCGGCGTCCTGACGCGAAATTCGTCATCTTCGGTGACGAGGCGCAGGTCGTGCCGCTGCTCGACGCCCATCCCAAGCTCAAGGCGGCCACTGTCTTCCACCACACCGAGGTCTCGGTGAAGATGGACGACAAGCCGAGCCAGGCCCTGCGCTATGGGCGCTACAAATCCTCGATGTGGCGCGCCATCGACGCGACCAAGACGGGGGAGGCCGATGTCACCATCTCGGCCGGCAACACCGGCGCGCTGATGGCGATGTCGAAATTCTGCCTGAAGTCGATGCCCCAGGTCGACCGGCCGGCGATCGCCTGCCTGTGGCCGACGGTGCGCGGCGAGAGCATCGTGCTCGATGTCGGCGCGACGATCGGCGCCGATGCCCAGCATCTGGTCGATCTGGCGGTGATGGGCGCGGCGATGGCGCGCGTCGTCTTCGATATCGACCGGCCGAGCGTCGGGCTGCTCAATGTCGGCGTCGAGGAGATCAAGGGGGTCGAGGCGGTCAAGGAGGCCGGGCGGATCCTGCGCGAAAGCGCGCTGCCGCATCTGGCCTATCACGGCTTCGTCGAGGGCGACGATCTCGGCAAGGGCACGGTCGACGTCGTCGTCACGGAGGGCTTCACCGGCAATATCGCCCTCAAGACCGCCGAGGGCACGGCCCGCCAGATCGGCGAATATCTGCGCGCCGCCATGGGCCGCTCGCTGATGTCGAAGCTCGGTTATCTCTTCGCCCGCGGCGCTTTCGCCGCGCTGAAGGACAAGATGGATCCGCGCAAGGTCAATGGCGGCGTCTTCCTCGGCCTCGAAGGCGTCGTAATCAAGAGTCATGGCGGCACCGATGCGATCGGGTTCGCCAGCGCGACGGAACTCGGTTACGAGATGGCGCGGGAAAACCTGATGGCGAAGCTGCGCGAGATGGTCGCGGCCACCGCCCGCCCGGGGTTGAGTTCGCCGGCCCCGCAAGCCGCCATCGGCGAGTAGGAAAGAAACACTCTTGTCAAAGCTCCGATCCGTGCTGCGTGGCTGCGGCTCCTATCTGCCGGCGCAGATCCTCACCAATGCCGAACTGGCGCAGAGGGTGGACACCAGCGACGAGTGGATCGTGCAGCGCACCGGCATCCGCCAGCGCCATATCGCCGCCGAGGGCGAGACGACGATGACGCTAGGCCTGAAGGCCGCGCAGGCGGCGCTGGCCGATGCCGGCATCGCGGCGAGCGAGGTCGACCTGATCATCGTCGCCACCGCGACGCCCGATCACACCTTTCCGGCGACGGCCACCGAGATCCAGGCGGCGCTCGGCATCGAGCAGGGCGCGGCCTTCGACCTGCAGGCCGTCTGCTCCGGCTTCGTCTTCGGCCTCGCCACGGCCGACAAATTCCTCACCAGCGGCGGCGCCACCACGGCCCTGGTGATCGGCGCCGAGACCTTCTCGCGCATTCTCGACTGGGAGGACCGTGCAACCTGCGTCCTCTTCGGCGACGGCGCGGGCGCCGTCGTGCTGCAGGCGCAGGAGGGCACCGGCACGCTCGCCGATCGCGGCGTGCTCTCGACCCATATCCGCTCCGACGGCCGCTTCATGAACAAGCTCTATGTCGATGGCGGCCCGGGCTCGACCAAGACGGTCGGGCATCTGCGCATGGAGGGCAAGGAGGTCTTCAAGCACGCGGTGGTCAATCTCGCCGACACCGTCCGCCAGACCTTCGCGCAGACCGGGCTTTCGGGCGCCGATATCGACTGGTTCGTGCCGCACCAGGCCAACCGCCGAATCATCGATGCCACGGCCGACAAGCTCGGCATCGGCCATGAGCGCGTCGTGGTCACGGTCGACAAGCACGGCAACACCTCGGCGGCCTCGATCCCGCTCGCTCTGGCGCAGGCCCATGGCGATGGCCGCATCAAGCCGGGGCAGCTGGTTTTGATCGAGGCCATGGGCGGCGGCTTCACCTGGGGCTCGGCGCTGATCCGCTGGTAGCGCCGGGCGCATCCGCATTTTGCTCTAAACTATTTCGATTCTGTCGCTTTTTAAGCGCTCGTCGGCGCGGATTTTCTGGGGTTTCCCAACCTACACGGGCATTTCCAGGATTGACCGCAACCGCCTCGCCGCCTAGCGTCCGGCTTCCGGCAAGGCGATGGTTTGACGAGGAAACCGCTGTTCTAAAACGCCTGGAGGACCTGATGGCGGGGCAAACGGTAACGCGCGCGGATCTGTGCGAGGCGGTCTACCAGAAGATTGGACTCTCCCGGACGGAATCGTCCAAGCTCGTCGAGGCGGTGCTCGACGAGATTTGCGACGCCGTCGCGCGCGGCGAGAACGTCAAGCTGTCCTCGTTCGGTTCCTTCGTCGTGCGCGACAAGGGCGAGCGAATTGGCCGTAACCCGAAGACCGGTGTCGAAGTTCCGATCGAGCCGCGTCGCGTGATGGTGTTCAAGCCGTCGAACGTGATGAAGGCCCGGATCAACGGCATGAACGGCTCGGGTGGCGAGGAGTGAATCTGGAGTTCCACAGCGGCGAGGTCGAGGCCGAATTGGACAACAAGAGCCCGGATGCATTCAGGACGATCAGCGAGGTCGCCGAAGACCTCGACATTCCTCAGCACGTCCTTCGCTTCTGGGAGACGCGGTTCTCGCAGATCAAGCCGCTGAAGCGCGGCGGCGGCCGGCGCTATTATCGCCCCGACGACGTCGCGCTGCTCAAGGGCATCCGCCGCCTGCTCTACGGCGAAGGCTATACCATCAAGGGTCTGCAGCGCATCCTGAAGGAACAGGGCCCGCGCTATGTCCAGGCGGTCGGCCGCGGCGGCGCCATCATCGGCGCCCCGCCGGCTCCCACTCATCCCGCGCCGCGTCCCGAGCCCTCATCCGCGCCCCCGCAGGCCAGGGCAGCGCCGCCCCCGGGCTCCGAGCCCGGCTTCGCGGCCAAGGCGCTGCTGTCGGCCCTGCCGCGCTCGGCCGAGCCGCTGTTCGGCGCCGATGATCTCGCCTTTCTGAAATCGACCCTGCAGGAACTGGCCGAATGCCGCCGGCTCTTGCGCAGCGCCCTGACGGCCGCGAGCGACGAAGAAGGCTGATCGCGCCTTGTCCGGAACGGCCGGCCTCATTAGATCGGAACCGAGGACGACCTCCGCCGGCTGCCCGGCGCTCCCCATCAAGGCGTGGACGACCTCGCCCTTCCTCAGGAGGGCCGCCATGGCCTGGACTTATCTGTTTTTCGCCGGCCTTTTCGAGATCGGCTGGGCGATCGGCCTCAAATACACCCACGGTTTCACCCGGCTCGTGCCGACCGTTCTGACGGTCGCGAGCATGATCGTCAGCCTCGGCCTGCTCGGGCTGGCGCTGAAGTCGCTGCCCGTCGGCACCGCCTATGCGGTCTGGACCGGGATCGGCACCGTCGGCACGGCGCTGCTCGGCATCGCTCTGCTCGGTGAGCCGGCGACCGTGCTGCGCCTGGCCTGCATCGGCCTCATCGTCGCCGGCATCATCGGCCTGAAGCTCGTCGCCTGACGGCTCAGCCTGGCGCGCTACTGCCGGCGGAACTCCTCCGGCCAGTAGCCGCCGCGCTCCAGCAGCAGGATCAGCACGATCACCGCGAGCGTGACGACGATCGTCATCAGCTTCGCGTTCCAGGGCACGCCGCGCCCGATCAGCCAGATCAGCGCCAGGCCGGCGACGAGGGGGATCAGAAGCTCCATCATTCGTCCAGCCTAGCTCAGTTCCGGCGCGTCCGCATCGTCCGGAACCCTTCCGGCGGCGAGACGTTGGCTGAACGAGGGAAGCACGCTGCGCGAGCGCGGCGCCGGCCGACATTCCGGACAATTCGAGCAGGAGGTAGGCATGGGCCTGTTTTCCAAGGACATCAAGACGATGGACAATCTGTTCGTCCACACGCTCCAGGACATCTATTACGCCGAGAACCAGATCGCCAAGGCTCTGCCGAAAATGATCGACATGGCGACCGACGCGCAATTGCGCAGCGGCCTGCAGGCGCATCTCGGCGAGACCGAAGGCCATATCCGCAGGCTGGAGCAGGTCTTCAAGCTGCATGGCGTCGAGGCCAAGGGCGTCGACTGCCCGGCGATCGACGGCATCATCGACGAGGCCGAGGAGATCACCGGCGAGATCGCCGACAAGCAGGTGCTGGACGCGGCGATCATCGCGGCCGCCCAGGCCGTCGAGCATTACGAGATCACCCGCTACGGCACGCTGACCGCCTGGGCCAAGCGTCTCGGCCGCAACGACTGCGCGGCGCTGCTGCAGCAGAATCTCGACGAGGAATACGCGGCCGACAGCAAGCTGACGAAGCTGGCCGAATCGGGCGTGAATCGCCGCGCGGCGTAAGCGCTTCCACCACGAGGCGTCATGGCCATCCCGGGCTCGTCCCGGGATGGCTAGCTCGGCTGGCCCTCGACGAGCGGCCGCAGCCGGGCGAGCTCGGCCGCCATGAAGTCGAGGAAGAGCCGCACGCGGGGCGATTGGCGCAGATCTGGATGGGTCAGCAGCCACAGATCGGCGGCATAGCCGGCCTGGGGCGGCCCGAGCCGGATCAGCGTCGGCCGCTTGTCGGCGATGAAGCAGGGCAGGTAGCCGACGCCGATTCCGGCCTCCACGGCTTCCGCCAGCCCGAGCACCGTATTGATCTTGTAGGCGATGCGCTCGGGCGCGACCGTCTTCTGCACATGCTGGACCACCTTGAAGGCGCCGAACTGGTCGCCGAGGGAGACCCATGGCCGCTCGCGCAGCAGCTCTTCCGGCAGCGGTCCGTCGGGAAACTCCGACGCCGCCCCATAGAGCGCCCAGGCGATGCGCGCCGCCCGGCGGCCGACCAGATTCTCCGGCGGGCTGTCGGTGGCGCGGATCGCGACATCGGCGTCGCGCTTGCTGAGATTGAGCGCCTGATTGCCCAGCAGGATATCGAGCCGGATATCGGGGCATTGCCGCATGAAGGCCGCGAAGAGCGGCGTCAGCAATTCGACCAGCAGCGTGTCGTTGGTCGTCACCCGCAACTCGCCCGCCGGCTGGATCTCGCGCCCGGCGAGGCGTCGGGCGAAGCCGGCGATATCGGCGTCGAGCCGTTCGGCCAGGGCGCTCATCTCCTCGCCGGCCGGCGTCGGCACATAGCCGGAGCGGTGGCGTTCGAACAGGCGTGTGCCGAGCGCCGCCTCGATCTGCCCGAGGCGGCGAAACACCGTGGAATGATTGATGCCGATCAGATCGGCCGCGGCCGGCAGGCTGCGCGCCTCTGCGATTGCCTTGATCAGGCGAAAGTCATCCCAGGCGAGGGCGTTCGGCGAAGGCGGCACGGCATCGGCTCCGAGGGCAGGCTTTGCTCAGAATGCTACGGGCGGCAAGTCGCACGCGGAAACACCAGGTCATCCCGGGGCAAGCCCGGGACGACGGATGCGGTTCCGTGTGCAAGTCGGCAGGCGCTAGAGGCGGCAGGCCGTAACCTTCTGCTCCCTGGCCCGCGACGAATACTGACGATCTCATTCATGCAATTCAATTTGAGTTTATGAGAATATATGATTGCATTGTTGCAATCATGCGCCTCTGGCTTTCCCGCCAATCCGCGCCATCTTTGCTGGCAGTGAGGGCCGCGCTCCGCAGCCCGGAAGGACGACGATCATGCAGACCAATGGCATCCACCACGTGACCGCCATCTCAGGTCCGGCCCGCGGCAATCTCGACTTCTACAGCCGGGTGCTGGGCCTGCGCCTGGTGAAGAAGACGGTGAATTTCGACGATCCGACCACCTATCACCTGTATTTCGGCGATGCCGACGGCAATCCCGGCACGATCCTGACCTTCTTCCCCTGGGATCATGTCGCGCCGGGCCGGCTCGGCGTCGGCGAAACCGAGATCACTGCCTTCCGCATCCCGGAAGCGGCGCTCGGCTACTGGGCGCATCGGCTGGTCGCCAACGGGGTCTCCCATGAGGCGCCGCAGAAGCGCTTCGGCGAGACGGTCCTGACCTTCCGCGATCCCGACGGCATGCGCCTGGCGCTCGTCGCCGTCGCCGGCAGCGAGAGCGAGCCGGCCTGGGGCGGGAGCGAGGTGCCGCAGGACATGGCGATCCGTGGCTTCCATGGCGTCACCCTGCTGCTGGAGAAGACCGAGCCGACCGCGGCGATCCTGCGGGAGGTCTTCGGCTTCGAGCAGCTGGCGCAGGAGGGCTCGACCATTCGTCTGCGCGCCGAAGGCACCGGGATCGGCGGTATCGTCGATCTGCGTGCGGCCGGCGGCTTCCTGCCGGCCCGGATGGGCGCCGGCTCGGTTCACCATATCGCTTTCCGCGCCGGCGACGACGCGGAGCAGGCGCGGATGGTGAAGCTGCTCGCCGAGAGGTTCGGCCTGCGCACCACGGAGCAGAAGGATCGGAACTATTTCCGGTCCGTCTATTTCCGTGAGCCTGGCGGCGTGCTCTTCGAGATCGCCACCGATGCGCCGGGCTTCGCCATCGACGAGCCGGCCGAGAGCCTGGGCCAGGCGCTCAAGCTGCCGGCGCAGTATGAGCGGCGCCGCGCCGAGATCGAGGCGGTGCTGCCCGAGCTCGCCTGAGTAACGACGTCCCGTCCGCCGACGGGGCGTCTCCTTCCGAATTTCGTCACGACAGGAGGCCGTGCGATGGGCGCACCGACATCCTTCATCCATCGCTTCGAGCCGGCGACGATCTCCGGCGCGACGCCGCTCCTGCTGCTGCACGGCACCGGCGGCGACGAGAGCGACCTGCTGCCGCTCGGGCGTATGCTGGCGCCGGGCGCGGCCCTGCTCTCGCCGCGCGGCCGCACGCTCGAAGGCGGCATGCCCCGCTTCTTCCGGCGGCTGGCGGAAGGCGTCTTCGACGAAGCCGACCTGATCGCCCGCACGCATGAGCTGGCCGATTTCCTCGGCGAGGCGAGGGCGCATTACGGCCTGCCGGCGCCGCTCGCCCTCGGCTTCTCGAACGGCGCCAATATCGCCGCCGCGATGCTGCTGCTGCGGCCGGAGGCCCTCGCCGGCGCTGTCCTGCTGCGGGCGATGGCGCCCTTTGCGACGCCGCCGGCGGCGGAGCTAGACGGCAAGCCGGTGCTGATCGTGTCCGGGGCCTTCGATCCGATCGTGCCCGAGGAGAATGCCGCGCGACTGGCTTCTGCCTTGCGCGAGGCGGGCGGCATGGTCGAGCACCGCATCCTGCCGGCGGGCCACGGCCTGTCGCAGGCCGATCTCGGCGTGGTCGGTGATTGGCTCGGCAGCCGATCGGCGAAGGCGGCTTGAAGCCAGCCGCCACGTCCGAGCCCCGCGCTGCCTACGCGTTGATCTGCTTCGACAGATAGCACAGCAGGCCGAGCGCCCCCAGCATCAGCGAGATCATATAGGGCCCGAACAGGCAGGCGACGAACACCGCGCCGATGAAGCCGAGCATCAGCCCGTTGCGCCAATCCAGGGTCATGACGAGCGCCTCCGTTGATCGTTGCGACCCTGGTTACGATAGAGTTGAGCGGCTGAACCGCATTTGAACAGCTAGGGTTAACGGGCTGTCGCCGCTTGCCCGGTGACCGCTTCGATCGTCCGGCTCAGCCGCTCGAAATCGAAGGGCTTGCCGAGCAGGGCGGTTCCCGGCCCTTCGGAAAAGCCCTCGATCTGGCTCTGCCCGGTCACGAAGATCACCGGCAGCTCGGGCCGCCCGGTCCGCAGCCGGCGCACCAGCTCCGTTCCGGGCAGGTCGGGCAGGCCGATATCGGTCATCAGCAGATCGATGGTCTCGGTGCCCGCGAGGTCCAGCGCCTGCGTCGCGCTGCCGGCCTCATGGGCGCGATGGCCGAGCTCGGCCACCATATCGGCCATGTCCATCCGGATCAGCGCATCGTCTTCGCAGATCAGGATGCGCAGCGCCCGCGGCTCCTGCGGCTTTGCCGCCGGCGGCGCCTCTCCCGGCGCCGGTTCGGCGCCACCGCTCTGGCGGGGCAGCTTGCCGTCGCGCGCCAGCACCTGCCGAATCTTCCGGGCCAGCGCATCGCGCGTATAGGGCTTGGACAGCAGCATGACGCCGCTGTCGAGCCGCCCGCCATGGACGATGGCGTTCTCTGTATAGCCGGAGGTGAACAGCACGCTCAGCTGCGGCAGGCGTTCCTTGGCCTTGCGCGCCAGCTCCGGGCTCTTCAGAGGCCCCGGCATGACCACGTCGGTGAAGAGCAGGTCGATCGCGACCCCGCTCTCGATCACCACCAGCGCGCTCTGCGCGTCCGGCGCGCGCAGCACCCGGTAGCCGAGCTCGTCCAGCATCGCGATCACGGTGTCGCGCACGGCGTCGTCGTCCTCGACCACGAGGATCGTCTCGCTGCCGCCGACCACCGGGCCGGTCTCGCTGTCGACCGGCACGTCCTCGGCTTCGGTGGAGCGCGGCAGATAGAGCCGCAGCGTCGTGCCCTGGCCGGGCTCGGTATAGACCTTCACATGCCCGCCGGACTGCTTGACGAAGCCGTAGACCATCGAGAGCCCGAGCCCGGTGCCCTTGCCCTCCGGCTTGGTCGAGAAGAACGGCTCGAAGATCTGCTCGGCCACCTCGCGCGTCATCCCGGTGCCGGTATCGGTCACCGCGATCATCACATACTGCCCGGCCTCGACATCGGCATGGCCGGCCGCATAGGCATCGTCCAGAAAGGCGTTGCCGGCCTCGATCGTCAGCCTGCCGCCGCTTTCCATGGCATCGCGCGCGTTGATCGCCAGATTGAGCAGGGCGTTCTCGAGATTGCCGGGATCGACCAGCGTGTTCCACAGCCCGCCGGCGACCACCGTCTCGATCTCGATGGCTTCGCCGAGCGTGCGCCGCAGCAGATCGTCCATGCCGCGGATCAGCCGCCCGATATTGACGACGCGCGGCTCCAGCGGCTGGCGCCGACCGAAGGCGAGCAGCTGCGCGGCGAGATAGGAGCCGCGCGCCACCCCGGCCATCGCCTTCTCGATCCGCAACTGCGCCTTCTTGTTGCTGGCGACCTCGCGCGAGAGCAGCTGGAGATTGCCGCTGACGACCTGCAGCAGATTGTTGAAATCATGGGCAACGCCGCCGGTCAGATTGCCGATCGCCTCCATTTTCTGGGCCTGGGCCAGCATGCCCTCGGTCTTGATGCGCTGCTCGATCTCGCTGGCGAGCTGGGCATTGGTCGCCGCAAGCTCGCCGGTGCGCTCGGCGACCCGCTGCTCCAGCGTGGCGCTGTCCTCGCGGATCTGCATCGAGGCGGCCGAGAGCGCGTCGCGCAGCGCGATGAACTCGCGCAGCCGCGTCTTCACGGTGATCGGCCCGTCCATCCGGCCGAGCTGGCTGCCGGAGGCGGTCAGCGCAGCCAGCGGCCGTGCGAACAGCCGCCAGAGCCAGAGCGCGACGAGCGAGCTGAGCAGCAGCGCCAGCAGCCCGCCACCGATCAGGGTCAGCACCGCCCGCATCAGCGGCTGGCGGATCACGCTTTCGGGCATGCTGGCGGCGACCAGCCAGTCGGCCAGGCTGGAGCGCACATAGCCGACGAGGATTTTCTCGCCGCGGGCGCTCTCGCCGGTGAAGTTGCCGCTCTCTCCGGAGGCCTTGGCCAGGAAGCCGGGCGTGCCCGGCTTGCCGGCGAAGGCGGCGTGCTCCTCGCTGCGCGTGACATAGACGCCGGCACGGTCGCCGACCGCCACGAGCCAGCCCCGCGGCACGGTCCCCTTCAGCACCTCGTGGAGCAGCTCGGTTCCGGCGCTGACATGCAGCAGGAAGGCGAGCTTGCCCTCGACCCGGACGGGCACGACCACGGCGATCAGCGGCTGCTGCGCGATGGCGCCGGTGAAGACATCGGTGATCAGCGCGCGCTCCTGCGCGATCACGTCCGTATCCCGGTTCAAAGGCGTCTTCGGCAGCTGTGCGCCATAGGGCAGGCGGGTGTTGACCACCTGCTGGCCATCGAGCGTGCGAAGCCCGATATCGGCGCCGAGAAAGCGCTTCACCTCGGCGGCGCGCTCGTAAAAGGCTTCGAAATCGCGATTCTGCAGATGCTCGGAGGTGGCCAGCGTCTGCAGCGTCGTCTTCCAGCCGTTGAGATGCCGGTCGAGCACCGAGGCGGCCGAGCTCGCGACCTCGCGCGCCTCCTGCTCGTAGCGCTCGGCCTCCGAGACGGCGTAACGCTGCAGGAGGATCGCGGCGAAGCTGATGCCGGGCAGGACGATGACGGCGACGAGCGCCAGGATCACCCAGCGCGCCGGCACTCCGGCGGATGTCGCAACCCCCTCCCGCATGTCGCAGCCGTCTCTCGTGCCTGGTCGCGCCAGAAGCTGTAGCATGCAGGGCGCGCCGCGCCAGCGCGAAATGGCCGAGCCGGCAGCTGGCGCTCGCCTCAGCGCCTCGGGTCTTCATGCGCCGGCGGCTCGACCTCCGCGGGCGTGATGCCCCGGCGGGTCGAGCGGCGGATGAGCGTACGCACCAGCCCCGCGAAGACGACCACCAGCGGCAGCGCGAAGACGGCGTTGCCCTCGAAGGCGAGCCAGAGTGCCGCGGCCAGAGTGGCGATCAGGGCAAGGACGAGCAAGGCATTGGTCATGCTGACGAATTGTCCCTGCTGAGGGCGAGCGCAAGCTTTCGGCTCGCCCCATGATGAACCCGCGCGACTTTTTAGCTCCTCCGCCCGGCCGTCAAGCGAAGTCAGCTTTCGCGCGCGAGCCGGCGCCGCGCGGTTTCGGCTTGCTGCTCCGCGGTCGCGGAGGCGTCAGGACGCGTCCGGCGGGTGGTGCGCTCGGTACCGACAGGGCCGCTCGCGCGGCGTCACAGGCGTCAACGCGTCAGGTCGGGATCGGTGCCCGTCTGCGATTGTCGGGGAGGTCGCAAGGAGCCTTGCTCCCTTGCCACTCTCACCTTGTACCCGCCAGGGGGGCTTGCGGCAATCCCCCCTGCCGGGCGTATGGACGCTGCCCTCGATCTCAACCGACGAAAGAGGGAAAGCCCGATGCGTGTCCTGCTATCGACCTACGGATCGCGCGGCGACGTCCAGCCGCTGGTCGCCGTCGCCATGGAATTGAAGAGGCTGGGTGTCGAGGCGAAAGTCAGCGCCCCGCCGGACGAGGAGTTCCGGGAGCTGCTGGCGGCCTGCGACGTCGCTCTGGCACCCGCCTTCTCGCCGATCCGGCCCTGGGTCGCGGCGGCGCGGGCATCGGGAGAGCCTTTGCCGAAGCTCGCGGCGCAGATGGTGCGCGCGCAATACGACGCCATCGCCGCGGCCGCCGAGGATTGCGACCTTATCCTCGCCACCGGGCTGTTCCCGTCCAGCGCCGCCGCCTGCTCGGTCAGCGAGATGAAGGGTATTCCCTATCTGCATGCGAGCTTCTGCCCGCTCTTCCTGCCCTCGCCGCATCATCGGCCCTATGAATATCCCGGCTGGCCGCATCCGCCCGAGCTGGCCGACAATCAGGCCCTGTGGGACCGCAACATCGCGGTGATGAATGCGCTGTTCGGCGAGGCGTTCAACAGCCATCGCGAGACGATCGGCCTGGCTCGCGTCGCGAATGTCCGGGATCATGTCTTCACCGATCATGCCTTGCTGGCCTCCGATCCGGTGCTCAGCCCCTGGCCGGGCTCCGGCGGAACAGTCGTGCAGACCGGCGCCTGGCTCCTGGCGGACGAGCGGCCGCTGCCGCCGGCCTTGCAGGCCTTCCTGGAGGCGGGCGAGCCGCCGGTCTATGTCGGCTTCGGCAGCATGACGATGGATGCCGCCAGGAATGCCGCGCAACTCGCCGTCGACGCGATCCGCGCCCGCGGCCGGCGCGTGCTGCTCTTCCAGGGCTGGGCCGATCTCGCCGCCGGCGACGATCGCGACGATTGCTTCACCTCGGGCGAGGTCAACCAGCGGGCGCTGTTCGGCCGGGTGGCGGCGGTCATCCACCACGGAGGCGCGGGCACCACCACGACGGCGGCGCTGGCGGGCGCGCCGCAGCTCATCGTGCCCCAACTCGTCGATCAGCCTTATTGGGCAGGGCGCGTGGCGGCGCTCGGCATCGGCGCGGCGCATGACGGCCCGGTTCCCACCTCCGAATCGCTCGCGGTGGCGCTCGATCTGGCGCTCTCGCCGCAGACAGGCGAACGTGCGGCTGCGGTGGCCGGCACGATCCGCAGCGACGGCGCGGCAGCGGCGGCGCGCCTGATGCTCGATGTGATGGAAAGAAATGGTCGGAGCGAGAGGATTCGAACCTCCGACCCCTTGTCCCCCAGACAAGTGCGCTAACCGGGCTGCGCTACGCTCCGACGCGTCGGCTTATAGAGCGGGGCACGCCCCGATGCAACGCGCCAGATGCGCCTCAGCCACGAAATGAGGCGCTTCGTTTCGGCACGCTGCGGCCAGTCTGCGATTAACCTTCGCTTAAGCAAATCCTTGCCGTCCCGCAACGGCATGCCGGCAAGTGGCCGGTGCTGGGACGCGCTGGAGAGGAGCCACGCATGTCGATCGCACTGACGGACCGCCTGCCGCAGCCTAAGGCGGCGAGCGCGACGGGGAAGGGATCGCTCGAAACCTTCTTTCGCGGGCTCGCCCCCGACTGGCATTCGCAATGGGCCTGGGATCATTACGAGGCGACGATCCTGGCGCTGATGCACCAGTTCGGGCTGAGCCGACTCTGCGAGATCGGCGGCGGACGCGACCCGATGTTCACGGCACCCGAGGCGCGGCGCCTCGGCGTCGACCTCGTCGTCAACGACATCGATCCCGGCGAGCTCGTCCTGACGCCGAAGGGCCTGCGCACCGCCCGTTTCGACATCGCCGGCGACCTCTCCGAGCCCGATGTCGCGCGCGGCGGTTATGACATGATGGTCTCGCGCATGGTCTTCGAGCATGTGAACGATGTCGAGCGCGCCTGGGCGAACATCCATGCGCTGCTGGCCCCCGGCGGGATCGGGCTCGCCTTTATCCCGACCCTCTGGGCACCGGTCTTCGCGCTCAATCACATCCTGCCGGAGAAGGCCTCGCGCGCCATCGTGCACGCGCTCTTCCCGGCGCGGCGCGATGGCGGCGACGATCCGAAATTTCCCGCTCACTATGACTGGTGCCGCGGCAGCCGCGCGCGGCTCGAGCCGATGCTGCGCCGCTCCGGCTTCACCGACATCCATATCCAGCCCTTCTGGGGCCATGGCTATTTCGAGCGGGTTCCGGGCATCCGTGCCGCCGATGCGGCCTTCAACCGGCTCGCGGCGCGGATCGGCTGGGAGTTCGTGACGACCTATGCCTATGTGGTCGTGCGCAAGGAGCGCTGAGCAAAAGCGCTCGCCGCGGCATCGGCCGCGCCGGAGCTCTTCTGGCGCCGGCGCCCCTGCATCCAGCGCAGCATGGGCCGCTCCACCGCGAGATAGAGCAAGATGGCGACGAGGCAGGATGCCGCCGCCGCGACGGCGACATAGCTCGCCAGCGGCAGCCCGTCGCCGACCAGCCTGAGCCAGAGATTGCGCATCGGCCGCAGCACGAAGGGATGGATCAGATAGAGGCTGTAGGAGGCGTTGCCGAAGGCGGCCGCCGCCAGCAGCAGCCGCGATGAGCTGCGTCCCTGCGCGGCCTGGCCGTCGTAAAGCGCTGCGGCCGCGACGATCGCCAGCGCCGGCAACCCCCAGCGCAGGGCCTCGGGGAGGGCGCCGCCTTCCAGCCCCGGCAGCCGCAGCAGGCCGATCACCCCGGTCAGCCCGACCAGGACGGCCGGCAGCAGCGACAGGCGCAGCCCGCGCAGATAGGCGAGCGCCAGCAGGCAACCGAAGCCGAATTCGAGGATGATCGACTGCGTCCAGAAGGCGAGTTGGACCTGCTGCGGCGCCATGACGAAGCCATAGGTGGCGAGCGCCGCCAGGACCGCCGCCAGCAGGAGGACGGCGCGGCGCAGCGGCAGCACGAGCACGGCGGCGAACAGCAGATAGAAGAACATCTCGAGATTGAGCGTCCAGCCCAGCGCCATCACCGGGCGGATCTCCTCGGCGGTGCGCAGGCTCGGGATGAACAGATAGGAGGCCAGCACATGCTGCCAGCCGGCGATCGGCACGTTCAGCAGCCCGGGCGCCACCAGCGCGCCGGCCAGCAGCAGGCTCGTCAGCAGCCAGTAGAGCGGCACGATCCTGATGATCCGCCGGCGCAGGAACACCCGCCAGGCGCCCGGCCGCTGGAACAGCTGCTGCGAGCTGTAGACCATGATGAAGCCGGAAATCACGAAGAAGACGTCGACGCCGAGCCCCCAATGCACCAGCGATCCGTCGAGCGGGGCCCGGCCGAGCGCCGGCCCCATCACCAGCGTCTCATGGATCGCATGGCCGATGACGACGAGCAGGGCCGCAAAGCCGCGCAGCATCTGGATCAGCAGGTTCTGCCCTGACTGCCCGCCTTCGATCGTCATGGCGCGCCGTCCCGCGCGGGCTCCTTGGCCGCGACCGCCATGCCCCAGGTGAGGCCGAGCATCAGGTAGAAATGCCGCCAATGGTCGGTGTCGATCTGCAGCCCTTGCAGGATCGTCACGAACAGCACCGACCAGACCGCGATCGCGGCGTGCTGGTGCCCGCTGCGCTGGAAGACCAGCCACCAGCCGGCCCAGCAGGTCGCCGCCGTCAGCGCCAGCCAGGAGACGCCGCCGAGCCAGCCATAGGAGGCGAAGGCGTTGACATAGACATTGTGCGGGTCCTGCTGGAGGAAGAGCCAGCGGAAGCGCAGCGGCCCGAAGCCGTTCGGCTCGTCGAGCAGCAGCGGGATCGAGCGCAGCTGGCTGCCGAAGCGGCCGGTGGCGCCCTGGTCGTAGCTCTGGTCGAGGCTGGCGCGCACCTCGAAGACCTCGCGGATGCCCTCGAAGGACAGCGCGATCATCAGCGCGGCCACCGCGACGAACAGGGTGGCGAGCGAGAGCGCGACGATCCGCCCCCGCATCCTGCCATTGGGCGCGGTCAGGAAGCTAAGGGCGATCATCAGCAGCGTCGAGGCGACGAGCACGCCCCAGGCGCCGCGCGAGAAGGTCAGGAACAGGGCGGCCAGCGGCACGCTGATCAGGGCGATCCCGCCGGGCAGTGAGCGCCGCCCCACCAGCATCTCCTGCAGCACGAAGACGATCGGCAGCACCAGGAAGGGCCCCAGCACGTTCGGGTCCTTGAAGGTGCCCGATGCGCGGCCATAGAGGGTGAACGACTCGCCGAGGCCGGCGATGTCGAAATAGCCGATGATCGCGAACAGGCCGGCGCACCAGGTCGCGACCAGATAGCCCCGCTTCAGCATCTCGATGCGGGCCTGCGTGTCCTCGGTCACGATCGCCGCGAGCACGACCGCGGTGACCATCATGTAGAAGGACACCGCGATGAAGCGCACCGAATCGGGTTCGTGCATCCAGGGGATCAGCGAGAAGGCGCCGCCCAGGTTGAACAGCAGCAGCAGCGCGGCGAGCGGCAGCAGCTTGGCGGAGAAGCGGATGCCCGTCATCACGAAGACGAACAGCATCAGCAGGAAGGCGATCTCATAGGGCGAGGGCTCGACGATCGCGATCCAGCTCGAGGCGGTCAGCAGCCATAGCGCGCCGCGCTTGAGCGCCGCATGCGGGATCAGCGCGCGCCGGCGCAGCCGCGGCTCCTGCTCCTGCGCGAGCGCGCTCAATAGGCGCCCTCGGATTTGGTCAGCAGTGAGAACGGGGTCTTCAGCAGGATATAGCTGTCGAGCAGCACGGACCAGTTCTCGATATAGTAGAGATCGTGCTCGACGCGGCGCTGGATCTTGTCCTCGGTATCGGTCTCGCCGCGCCAGCCATGGATCTGGGCCCAGCCGGTGATGCCCGGCTTGACCTTGTGGCGGGCGAAATAGCCGTCGACCACCTGCTCATAGACCCGGTTCGAGGCGGTGGCGTGGATCGCATGCGGGCGCGGTCCCACCAGCGAGAGATTGCCCTTGAAGACGACGTTGAACAGCTGCGGTAGCTCGTCCAGGGAGGTCTTGCGGATGAAGCGGCCGACGCGCGTGACGCGCGGATCGTTGCGCGTCACCTGCTTCGCCGCCGCGTAGTCGCTCATCTCGTGATAGAGCGAGCGGAACTTGAAGACCTCGATCAGCTCGTTGTTGAAGCCGTAGCGCTTCTGGCGGAACAGGACGGGCCCCTTCGAATCGAGCTTGATCGCCACCGCAGTGATCAGCATCACCGGGAACAGCACGAGCAGCGCCAGCGTTCCGACGATCTTGTCGAACAGCCATTTCACGACGATGTCCCAATCGGCGATCGGCCGGTCGAACACGTCGAGCACGGGGACCGCGCCGATATAGGAATAGGAGCGCGGCCGAAAACGCAGCTTCGACATATGGGCGGAAAGCCGGATGTCGATCGGCAGCACCCAGAGCTTGCGCAGCATCGCCAGCAGCCGCGTCTCGGCCGAGATCGGCAGGGTGAAGATCACCAGGTCGAGCTTGGTGCGGCGGGCGAACTCGACGAGATCGTCGATCGTCCCGAGCTTGGGATAGCCGGCGACGAGATCGGGCGAGCGATCGTCGTTGCGGTCGTCGAACACGCCGCAGACGCGCAGACCCGTGTCGCGCTGGGCCTCCAGCGCCCGGATCAGCTCCTCGCCGGCCGGTCCGCCGCCGACGATCGCGGTGCGCCGCTCCAGCCGCCCCATCCGCGTCAGCCGCAGCAGGATGAGCGTGATCGAAAAGCGCGCGCACAGCAGCGCCAGCAGCCCGCACACATAGAAGCTCGCCAGCCAGACGCGCGAGAACTGGTCGCCGACCTTCAGGAAGAAGAAGGCGGCGAGAGCCAGCAGGAACAGCCCGGTCCAGGCCGTGATCAGCCGCACCGCCACCGCCACGAAATTCCGCTGCACGCCGAGCTGGTAGAGATGCATCGCCTGGAAGCAGCCCAGCGCGCCGATCGCCATCAGCGGAATGGTGAACTGGTAGGGCAGGAGGGTCGCGCTATTGCCGTGGACATAGAGCCAGAAGGCCAGGACGCCGACGCCGGCGACGATCACGACATCGGCGAGCCGGACCAGCCCCTCGATCAGCACCGGCGACAGGGTCTGCTTCACCGGCATGGCGGCGATACGCTCCGCCAGCGGGTGGAACGTCCGGGGCGCGCCTGCCCCGGCCGCGGGTGCCTGCGGAGGCGCGCCGGCGGAATCCGCCTTCATCAGGTCGCGAACGTCGAAAGCGCTCATCTGGATCGTCCTCGAGCGCGGCCGAGAACCGGAAGGCCGGCGCTACGCTCGTCGCTTAGCGCAAATTGCTCTCGGAACACTTAATCCCGGCCTGAAGCGATCGGGGGCATTCGAGCAAGCCTGCCGGCGGCCGCCTCTGCAGCGGGGCGCCCGGCAAGAACCCGCTTTTTTGCTTGGCGCCTCAAGGTATTAGGACGGGTTTCATACGCCATTGCGGTGCGATGATTGATAGGTGCCGGCCCGCATGAAGTCGTCGCAAGTTGACAAAAGACGCGGATTAACGTAGTTGAGGCGCCGATGAGTGTCTGAGAAGCACATATTTTTTCGACCTGCCCACGGATATTTCCGGTCATTCGGGCAAAGTCATGTGCCGGCTTCGGTGAATGTCATCGGCGCCCTTTTAATTCGACATCGTCTTTCAAACGCCAACCTTGCGCACCCCGCTGACGCCGCACCCGCGCCGTTTGCGCCCCGGGCCGCGCCCTTTGTGTGATTTATGCCTTTCCATTGGTTGATTCTGCTCGCCGCGATCGGCGTCGAGCTTCTTGCAACCTCGGCGCTGAAGGCCTTCGTGGCTGCGCCGGCTGCCGTCGCCATCCTGCCGCTCCTGCTGATCGGCCTGTCCTTCGCCCTGCTCAGCATCGCCCTGCGCGTCATTCCGCTGGCGGTCGCCTATGCGGTCTGGGAGGGGCTGGGGATCGTCGGTATCGCGTTGATCGGCCATGTGCTCTTCGCCGAGCATCTGACGCCGGCGCGCATGCTGGCGCTCGGGCTGATCATAGCCGGCATCGTGCTGCTCGAGCGCGGTGTCTCGGAGAAGGACGAACGGAGGCTGGCGTGAGCATTCTCGCATCGCCGCAGGCCTTCGCGCTCGTCTGGCTCGTCCTGGCGGTCGGCCTCGAGGCGATCGGCACCGTTCTGCTCAAGCTCTCCGACGGCATGAAGCGCCGCCTGCTCGGCCTCGTCGGGGTGCTCTGCTTCATCGGCGCTTTCGCGGCGCTGGCGCAGGCCATCCGCGGCATGGACCTGTCGGTGGCCTACGCCGTCTGGGGCGGCGTCGGCCTGGTGCTGACCGCCGTGATCGGAACGCTCGCCTTCGGGCAGCGCATCCGCCCGGCCGGATGGCTCGGCATCCTCCTGGTCGTCGCCGGGGTGGTGGCGCTGAAGCTGTTCTAGCGCCCTGCTGCCGGGTGGATCCTTCAGTCGAGGAACGGATTCTTCCAGCCCCCGCCCGTCGCGGCGGGCGCCTTCGGCGGGAAGCTCGTGGCCAGATAGTCGAGCACCTTCTGCCGGTCCTCCTCGGTGATGTCCGGCATATTGTGCTTGGTCACCATCCAGTCGAGCGTCTCGCTCCATTTGTCGCGGCTCATCCCCTGCGCCGCGACCAGCTTGAAATTGTGACAGGCGATGCAGGCATAGAAGGCCTCGTCGCGGTTCGGGCCGGCCGGGAACATCTCCGGCGTCTCCTCCGAGGGGGCAGGGGCCTGCGCCAGCGCCAGCGAGGCGGCGAGCGCGATCCCCGCGCCGAGGGCGAACCCGGCGCGGCGCAGAATGCGGTTCATGGCGCTCACCCGATCAGGACGGCGACGCGGTGCATCGGATTGGCGCCGTAGCCCTGCGGGTTCCAGCCGCCGGCGACATGGGTCTGCATCCGGCCCTTGGTGTCCGTCGCGCGGGCCCAGAGCTCGTAATAGCCGTCGCTCGGGAAGGCGATGTCCGCCGTCCAGCGCCGCCAGTCATAGCGGTTGCGCGGATCGGCCAGCTTCGCCTGCGTCCAGGTCGCGCCGAAATCGAGCGAGACATCGACGCGCGAGACCCCGTCATGGCTTTCCCATGCCGCGCCGCGCAGCGCGAGCTGGCGCGTGCCGGCGGGCAGGCGCGTGCCATTGGCCGGGTTGGTGATGATGCTGCGGACCGGCATCGCCGTCAGCGTCCGCATATTGGCGTTGTCGGTCTTGCCGCCCGGGATCATCGGCTTGATCGCGACCGAATAGGAGGTGCCGCCCATACCCTGGCCGTCATGCACCTTGTCGCGGATGGCGATGCGCTTCAGCCATTTATGCGAGACCGAGGCCGGATAGCCGGGCACGATGACGCGCAGCGGCCCGCCATGGATCGTCGGCAGCGGCTGGCCGTTCATCGCGAAGACGAGCAGCGCGTGCTCCTCCATCGCCGATTCGATCGGCACCCCGCGCGAGATCGCATCCTTGCTGGGATCGCCGGAGAGATGCTGGTCGGCCCCGTAATTGCCGGTATGGACGGCGCTGCTTTTCAGCCCCGCCGCCTTCAGCACCTCCGCCAGCGGCACGCCGGTCCATTCGGCGCAGCCGGCGCCGCCATTGGTCCACTGGTTGCCGCGCGCCTGCGGCTGGAAGAAGGAGCGGCCATTGCCCCCGCATTCCAGCACCATGCGATAGGTCTTGTGCGGGAATTTCTGCTTGAGCTCGCCGAGCTTCAGCTTGAGCGGCGTGTTGACCTCGCCGTCGATCGTCAGCTCCCAATTGTCGCCCTCGCTGAAGCCCTCCGGCGTCATGCCGTTGTTGCGGATGAAGAACTTCTCGATCGGCGTCGTGTCGTCATCGAGCAGGTGCTCGGGCGTTTCGGCGACGAGCGGCCGGTCGCCGAGCACGACGAGGCCTTTGACCTTGCCGGGAAAATCGAGCAGCTGCGGCCCTTGCGCAGCCGGCGCCGCGCCCGCTGCCGGCGCGCCTTGAGCCAGGGCGGCGGGAACCAGCCCGGCCGGCATCTGCGCCGAGAAGGGGATCGCCCCGCCGACCGCCCCGCCCATCGCCGCCAGCCCGGCGGTGCCGAGAAAGCCGCGCCGCGACGGACCGCTGCGGCGGCCGAAGGCGAGCGCATCGGCGCGTTCGGGATCGTCCTGGTAAAGCTCGCTCAGCGAGCGTTCCTGCCTGGGCATCGTGTCCTCCTGCGGGCGCAGTGGATCGCGCCCTTTTTATAAGACGTGTGACGATGCAGAATTATTCCAAGCGGAGTCTAGTTTCTCACGCGGCGCAGGAGGGCGACTGCCCCCAATTCTCCAGGAAGGCGGTGCGCAGCGGGGCGATCTCGCCTTGCGGATGCGCGGTCAGCGCCTTCAGCAGATCGCGCAGCGTCTCGAAGCGGCTCGGCCACATCCCGCTGGCGATCAGCAGATAGGTGCGGTTGCCGGCGGTCCAGCTGGCGGAGGCGAGGTCCTCTGTGCCGGCGAGGGTCTGCAGGGGCCGCTCGCCATCGATGACATGCAGGCTCACCCGGCAGCCATGCGCGCCGATGAAGCCCATATGGGCGCCGTCATGACCGGCGCTCGCCCAGACGGGACGCAGGCCGACCCCGGCCAGCTCGGCGGCAAAGCGGCTGCCGCTGGCGGCGGACACCGCCGGCGCGCCCTCGGGGGCTGGTGACGCGGCGAAGCGCTCATGGATCGCCAGCGCCGAGCTGACGACGCTGCCGCCGGTAGGCTCTCTTTGCAGGAGCAGGGCCGCGAGGCCGACGCCGCAGATCAGCAGCGCCGCCGCCAGCGCCGGCCAGCGGCTCGGTGCCCTGCCGGGCCGCCTTGCGGGAAGCGGCGGCGGCAGCGCCTCCGGCAGTGCGCGGAGCTCGCGCTTCAGGTGAACGATGCCGCGCAAGGCCTCTGCCGCTTGCGGAGAATCCGCGAGCACCGCAGCGAGCGCACGCTGCTCGTCCGGCGCCAGCTCGCCATCGGCCAGGGCGTTGAGCGCCTCCCATTCGGGCAGCAGCCGCGAGTCAGCTTGCGGCGACATGGCGTTGTGGCAAGGTGCGGACATTGGCTCCCTCGATGATCTGCAAGAGCATCGCCCGGGCGCGCGCGAGGCGACTCATCACCGTGCCGATCGGTGCCTCGATCAGCGCGGCGGCTTCGGCATAGCTGAACCCGTCGAGATCGACGAGCACGACGATTTCCTTCATCGCGACAGGCAGCCGGTCGAGCGCCTGCCTCACGGTGATGGCGCTCAGGGCGCGGTCGTCGAAGGTCAGGTCGGCAAGCTCCTGCGCGTCCATCTCCACCTCGTGCTTGCGACCCCGGAACCGGTCGATCAGCAAATTGCGCAGGATGCTGTAGAGCCAGCGGCGATAAGCGGCGTCGTCCGCCGGTTCGCTGCCGGCCGTCAGCACCTTGAGCGCCGCCTCTTGCGCGGCATCCTCCGCCTGCTCGACATCGCGGGTGAGCGCGCAGGCATAGCGGAACAGCCGTGCCCATTCCCGTTCCAGCCGCGCGCCCCTCAGCTCGGCCCTGCGTTCGTCGCGCCACATGTCCGCGCCACCCGCGTTTTCAGCTTCGCGAGCCGAAAAGGCCGTTGCCATGCTCGCGATGGCAAGAGGATAGCCCGCTGATGGAAGTCGCCGCAACGCGCATGACCAAGCGTCATGTCTAAATTATAGACTGCGCTGCCTCAATGCTGAGCGATAGCCGTCGAGCACGCCCTCGACCATGGTGTCGATGCAGAAATTCGCGCGCACATGCGAAGCGAGGTCGGCCGCCTGGGCCTGTCGCTCGGCGGCGGGCCTGGCCAGCGTCGCCTTGATCGTATCGGCGAGGATCACCGGCCGGTCGGCCGGTATCAGCCGCCCCGCATGGTTCGGCCCATAGATTTCGTTGATGCCGCCGGCATCGGTCGAGATCAGCGGCTGGGCGGCGGCGGCGGCCTCGAGGATGACATAGGGCAGGGATTCGGCGCGCGAGGGGATCACCATCACATGCGCCCTGGCGAGCGCGGTGCGGATCGGCGCCGGCGGCTCGAACACGCATTGGTCGATCACGCCCTTGTCGAGCGCCATCTGGCGCAGCGGCGCTTCGTCCGGCCCGGAACCGACGATCAGGATGCGCGGCGTCAGCCCGTCGCGGCTCTTGAGCAGCGCCAGCGCCTCCAGCAGCGTATCGATTCCCTTGGCCCAGCGCAGCTCGCCGAGATAGAGCAGGTCGAACTGCGCCTGGCCGTGCTCGATCGGCGCGAACTCCGCCTTCGAGATGCCGTTGAGCACGATCCTGTGGTCGCCGCGCGGCTTGTGCCCGATATAGGCTTCGAAGCGGCCGGCGATGAAGGCGCTCTCGAACAGGAAGATGTCGGTGGCCTGTTCCAGCAGGCGCTCGACGCCCATGAAGATGCGGTGCGCGGCGCTGCCCGGCTTGTAGTTGAAGCTGCCGCCATGCGGCGTATAGGCGGTGACGTAATCGCGTGCCGGCGAGGCCAGGGCGGGCAGGCGCGCATAGACGCCTCCCTTGGAGCCGTGCGCGTGCATCACCTGCGGGGCGAGGCGCTTGCGGCCCGCATTGACCGCGAGCTGCGCGCGCAGATCGGTGAGGGTGGGATAGCGGGACATCGGCAGCCGGGTCAGGCCGAGCGCAAGCCGCGGCGCCAGCTCCGCGAAGACCTGCTCGGCACGGTCGCCGCCGGTGGTGGAATCGCAAATGATACCGACGTCGTGTCCACGCTCGATCTGGCCGCGCGTGAGATCGAGCACATGGCGGAACAAACCGCCGAGCGGCGCCCGGAAGACGTGCAGGACCCTCACTAGAACCAGCGTTCTTTGATGACGATCGTGTCGCCCGGCTGCACGGGATAGGTGATCGGCACAGTGGCCGTGACCAGCCGGCCATGCATCATGCGAGTGACTTCGGCATAGTCCCGCTGGCCGCGTGGCGTGAAGCCGCCGGCGATGGCGACCGCCGTCTGCACGGTCATGCCGCTCACGAACGGGAATTGACCGGAGCTCGTGACCTCGCCGAGAACGAAGAAGGGCCGGTAGGCGTCGATCTCGACGGAGACCTTCGGCTCGCGCAGATAGCCGGCCTGCAGCTTCGCCTCGATCGCGCGCTCGAGCTGCTGCGTCGTGCGCCCGCGCACCTCGATCGTGCCGATCAGCGGCATCGAGATCCGCCCGCCGCCGTCGACGGCATAGATGTTCGACAGATTGTCCTGGCCGAAAACGATGATGCGCAGCCGGTCGCCGCTGGCGAGCTGATAGGGACCGGCCGTGGCGACGGCATATTCCGGCGCGACGACGCGCGGCGCGCAGCCGGAAGCGGCGAGGGCGACGGCGAGTGCCAGACGGATGGGAGACGTGCCTATCATCACCGGCGATCCATGGATTTCGCCGTCAGGTCTAGCTCGTCATGGTTAACAAAGGCTGACCGGGCACCCGCGCCAAGGCCGTCTCGAGCGGCCTTAACCGCTCTCTAACCTTAATGGGCTCTGATCCTGCGGCGCTCCTGTGCGGCGCGCCTGGTTACCTCGTGGATGGAAGCGTCATGACCGCTCGCTCTGACACTGCTGCGGCTGCCGGCGACACCCGCTCGGGCGACATGCTCGACCTCGCGGCTCTCTGGACCGCCATCAAGGCGCGCAAGCGTTGGATCCTGGGGCCGACCCTGATCGTGTTCGCCCTGTCCTTCGTCGCGGTCAACGCGATCCCGCCGCGCTATACCGGCGAATCCCGGCTGCTGCTGGAGAACCGCGACAGCTATTACACGCGGCCGGGTCAGTCCGCGGACCTGTCGGCTCAGCAATTCGACAGCGAGGCGGTGCAGAGTCAGGTCCAGGTGATCATGTCGCGCGATCTCGCGCGGGAGGCGATCAAGCGCATCGGCCTGGTCGGCAACTCGGAATTCGATTCCGGCGCCGGCGCCCTCGGCGCCGTCAAGAAGCTCGGCGTCCTGCTCGGCATCGGCGCCCATCCGGCCGATCGTTCGCCCGAGGAGCGCGTGCTGGAGAAATATTACGACCGGCTGCTGGTCTATCCGGTCGGGCGCTCGCGCATCGTCGCGGTCGAGTTCACCTCGCAGGACCCGGCGCTCGCCGCGCGGGCGGCCAATGAGATCGCGGCCCTCTATCTGGAGATGCAGGAGGAGGCGAAGCAGGATACGGCGCGCAGCGCCTCCTCCTGGCTGTCGACCACGATCGAGCCGCTGCGCAAGAAGCTGGCCGAATCCGAGGCGAAGGTCGAGGAGTTCCGCTCGCAGAACGGCCTGCTCGTCGGCACCAACAACACCACCATCACCGCCCAGCAGCTCGCCGATCTCTCGACGCAGCTCTCGAACGCCCGCAACCAGCAGGCGGAGGCGCAGGCCAGGGCCACGATCATCCGCGACGCGATCAAGAACGGGCGCACCTTCGAGATCCCGGACGTCGCCAACAATGAGCTCGTCCGCCGCCTGATCGAGCAGCGCGTCAACCTGCGCGCCCAGATCGCGTTGGAATCGCGCAGCCTCCTCTCCGAGCATCCGCGGATCAAGGAGCTGAACGCTCAGCTCGCCGATCTCGAAGGGCAGATCCGCGCCGCAGCGGAGCGGGCGGTGCGAACGCTGGAGAACGAGGCCAAGATCGCCGGCCAGCGGGTCGAGAGCGTGACGGCCGCTCTGGAAGGCCAGAAGAAGACCGCCTCGGGCGCCAATGACGCCGAGGTTCAGCTGCGCGCGCTCGAGCGCGTCGCCCGCACGGAGCGCGAGCAGCTGGAGCAGTATATGCTGCGCTATCGCGAGGCGCTGGCCCGTGACGCCCAGAACGCGACGCCGGCCGATGCCCGCATCATCTCGCGCGCCATCGAGCCGACGCAGCCCTCTTTCCCGAAGAAGATCCCGACGGTCATCGTCGCGACGCTCGCGACTTTCCTGGTCTCGCTCGCCGCCGTCGTCTCGCGCGAGCTGCTCGGCGGCACGGCCGCGCCGGCCGGTGGCGCGCCCAAGCGCAAGGCTCCGGGCTGGGTGGGCGCCGGGGCGCGCAAGCCGGAGGCCGATGACGGCGAAGCTCCGCCGGCCCAGCCGCGGCGCGAGCGCGTGGCCGGGTTGATCACCCATGGCGGGCGCGTCGGCCAGCTCCATCTCGACCTGTCCGATCCCGATGCCAGCCTCGCCGATCTCGCCGAGCGGGTCGAGGAGGCCAAGCCTGGCCATGCGCCCCTGGTCGTCGTGCTCGACGGTGCCGGCCCCGGCGATATCTCGGCCCGCCTGCTGGCGCAGCTCCTGTCCGAGCGCTGCCGCTGCATCCTCGTCGATCTCGCCAGCGATGCCGGCCGCGACCAGATCGGCTTCTCGGAGCTGCTGGCGGGCGAGGCGGCGTTCTCCGACATCATCACCCGCGAGCCCAATTCCCGCCTGCACGAGATCGGCTCCGGACGCGCCGGGCGCGATGCGGTGCTGGCCGCCCCCGATATCGTCGAAGTCGCGCTCGATGCGCTCTGCGAGACCTATGACTGGGTCTTCGTCGCCGCCGCCTCGACCGACGAAGCGGCTGTGCTGGCGCCGCTGGTGCGGCGGGCCCAGGGCGCGCTGGTGATGGCCGGGCAGGTCGGCAACGGCCATGCGGTCGAGGCCGCCTACCGCCTGACGGATCTGACGGCGGCGCCGGTCGCCCTCGTCCTCAGCGATCCGGAGACGCTTGCGGGCGATGCGATGCGCGATCGCAGCCCGGCGATGGTCTAGAGCCCGCGAGGCGGCGCCTCACTCCTCCGGCTCGCCCTTGCGACGCCGCAGCAGGCCGAGCAGGCGCTGCGCGAGCCTGAGCGCCGCGGGCGAGGCCTTGATCTTGCGCTTCATTGCACGCTTCGCCTGGCTGATCCGCGAATAGGCGCGGCCCTTGGCGGTGAGCGCGAAGAAGGTGTCGACCAGCTCGTCGCAGTCGTCGCAGATCGTGGTCTTGTAGCGCGCCTCGCCGACGCCGAGATCGAAAACCGCGATGCCGGCATGGCATTTATGCCTGATCAGCTCGATCAGCAGGATCTCGCCGGGGCTCGTGCGCGCGACATGCGAGCTCATGTCGAAGGAGGTCGCCATGCCCGAGAAGCGCTCGTCCCGGACCGCGCCGACATAGGTGGCGACCGAGCGGCCGTCGAGGTCGAGCGAGTAGAGCTCTATGGCCGCCGGTCGATCGGGGGCGCCGCGCGCCGCCGTGTGCAGGAAGGCACGCACCGAGGGCGGCGCGAAGGGGTCCGGCAGGCGCATCTGCGCGAAGCGGGCGGCCTTCTGCGCCAGGAAATCGTCCAGCACGCGGGCGATCTCGGCTTCGCTGCGGGCCTGGGTCAGCACCGACACGCCGTATTCGGCGAAGCGGTTGCGCTTGGTCGTCATCTTCTTGCGGGCGTGCTTGCTCATCGAGCGGCGCAGCGTTCCGTCGCAATCGCCCGGCTGCAGGCGCAGCTTATAGGCGCGGCTCGGGCTGGCGCCCGCGGCGAGCCCCGCGAGCGGATTGGCGATCTCCTGCCAGAGCACCGGCTGGTTCACGAAGAACAGCGCGTCGATTCCGCCGATCGCGGCGCCGACCTCCGTCAGCAGCAGGCGCGTCGCCGCCGCGTCGAGACGCTGGGCGAAATCCGGCCGATAGAGCCCCATATGGTAATTCGCGTGCTTGCCGCCGATGAACTCGGCGAAGCGGGTGCCGAGCCGGCGCGTGATCACCAGCGGCAGCAGCGCCAGCATCTCTCCCGTCCCATCCTCGACGCAGACGAAGCGGAACTCCATGCCCTGGGCCCGGCCGATCGTGTCGACGAACGGCCGCACCCAGTCATAGCTCTGATAGGGGGTGACCAGCGCCGCCGCTTCCAGCTTGCGCCAGGCGGTTTCGAGCGCGGCGATGTCGGCCGATGCGCGCACGCTGTGCCAGGAACGCGCCGCATCGGCCTGCAGCGGCTGGACGGTCGATGGGCGAAAGGCACGCTCGGCGATGGCGGACATGCTGGTTCTGGCCTCGTAAGCTGGGCGCGTCCTTCCTTAACCGGCCATTGTGAACGGAGCTGCCACTATCCCGGCGCTGGCCCGGCGCGATCATGCGACAGCGTTAGCGAAGGGTTGAATCGATCTCTGCAAGGGGCTGGCATGAGCCTGCGTCACAAGGCTTTTTCCGCGGCGTTCGCGGCGATCGCGGCCACCGGCGCCGATCGCTGGGGCAGGGGCCTCGCCCAAGGGCTCGGCGTCATCCTGACCCTGCACCATGTGCGCCCGGCGCGGGCTGAAGGCTTCCAGCCCAACGGGCTGCTCGAGATCACGCCGGATTTTCTCGATATGGTGCTCGGGCTGATCCGGGCGGAGGGCTACGACATCCTCCCGATGGACATGGTGCCGGCGCGCCTCGCTGATCCGCGGCCGGATCGCTTCTTCGTCGTGCTGAGTTTCGACGACGGCTATCGCGACAATCTCGACCATGCCTGGCCGATCCTGGCCAGGCACCAGGCGCCGTGGACGCTCTATGTCACCCCCGGCTTCGCCGAGCGCACCGCGCGCCTGTGGTGGCGCGAACTGGAGGAGGCGATCAAGGTGCTGCCGCGCATCGCGCTGGATCTGCCCGGCGGGCATTTCGACATGGCGGCAGACAGCGAGGCGCAGAAGCGGGCCACCTTCGACCGCCTCTACTGGCGTCTGCGCAAAGGCCCGGAAGCGATTCTGCTGGCGGCGATTTCTCAGCTCGCGCAGCAGGCCGGCATCGACCCGGTGGCGCTGGTCGAGCGCGAATGCCTGCCGGTCGAGACGCTGCGCGCGCTCGCCGGCGCGCCGGGCGTCACCATCGCCGCGCATACGCTGACGCATCCGATGCTCGCCAAGCATTCGCCGGAGGCCGCGAGGTGGGAGATCGCCGGCAGCAAGGCCTGGCTGGAGGAGACGCTCGGGCTTCGGATCGCGCATTTCGCCTATCCGGTCGGCGATGCCGGCTCAGCGGGGCCGCGCGATTTCGCCTTGGCGAGGGAAGCGGGCTTCGCGACGGCGGTGACGACCCGGCCGGGCCATCTTTTCGCCGGCCACGCCTCGCATCTGCACGCGCTCCCGCGCGTCTCGCTCAACGGCCTGCATCAGAATGCGGCGGCGCTGAAGAGCCTGCTCTCCGGCCTGCCCTTCCTGCTCTGGAATCGGGGCAGGCGGGTCGATGTCGGCTAGTCCTTCCGCTCCATCCACTTGATCAGCGGCAGCAGCGGCAGCACCCAGGCGAGGCCGAGCACGATATAGGCGATCGTCTGCACCGGCTTCGAGGCCTCGGTGATCCGGCCCTGCGCCAGCGCCATCGCCACCAGCGCATAGACGCAGACGAAGACGATGATGACCACCGTGCCGATCAGCTTGCGATGGGTCTGCTTCATGGGGCGGCGCTTCCGGGCTGCGGCATTGCGGGCGTTGTTCGCCCTGACGGGCCGCACTATCTGTCACCCGGCACCGCGCTTGTGAAGCGCGACAGGGCACAAAGCCTGCGACCAGAGGTCTCGTTTCGTGACGATCGCGCTCGATCAACCCGTGCCGGCCGCGGCCGGATCCGCACATGCAGGCATCCGCCGCTGGCTCTGGGCCGTCGCTTTCCTGGTTTTCGCGATGGTCGTTGTGGGTGGCGCGACGCGACTCACCGGCTCCGGCCTGTCGATCACCGAATGGCGCCCGGTCACCGGCGCGATCCCGCCGCTCTCCGACGCCGCCTGGGCGCTGGAATTCGAGAAGTACCGGCTGAGCCCGCAATACCAGCTGCTCAACGCCGGCATGGAGCTGGGGCAGTTCAAGTTCATCTACTGGTGGGAATGGGGCCATCGCCAGCTCGGCCGCTTCATCGGCCTGGTCTATCTGGCCGGCTTCCTCGTGGTCGCGCTGCGCCGGCTGCTGCCCTGGAAACAGGTCGCGCTCCTGTTCGGCATGGGGCTGCTGCTCGGGCTTCAGGGCACGATCGGCTGGATCATGGTCGCCTCCGGCCTCGAGCCCGGCATGGTCGCCGTCGCGCCGGTCAAGCTGACCCTGCACCTCACCTTCGCCGGCATCTTCTTCGCCAGCGTCGTCGCCTTCGCCACCTGGCTGACGCCGCCGCGCCGGGCCGAGCCGCGACGCGGCGCTGCCTTCGCCTGGCTGCTGCTGGCGCTGCTCTTCGTGCAGATCGCGCTCGGCGGACTGGTCGCCGGCTCCAAGGCCGGCTTCACCTTCAACACCTGGCCGCTGATGGACGGGGCGCTGGTGCCCGCGGCCGCCACCCTATTCGCCGGAACGCCGCTCTGGGAGAACTTCGTCGACAATGTCGCGCTGGTGCAGTTCAACCACCGCCTCGGCGCCTATCTCCTGCTCGCGGCCGCGCTCTGGCACATGCTGGCGCTGCGCCGCGCCGCGCCGGGCTCAGGCGGCGCCAGGCGCGCCGCGGCCATCGCCGGGCTGGTGCTGGCGCAATCGGCGCTCGGCATCGTGACGCTGCTGCTGGTCGTGCCGCTCTGGGCGGGACTCGCCCATCAGGCGCTCGGCTTCACCGTGCTGGCGATGGGCGTCGTCCACGTCACCCGGACGTCTCAGGCGAGGGCCTGATCGAGGTCTGCGATCAGGTCCTGCGCATCCTCGATGCCGATCGACAGCCGCACCACCTCCGGCCCGGCGCCCGAGGCGCTCTTCTGCGCGTCCGAGAGCTGGCGGTGGGTGGTCGAGGCCGGGTGGATCACCAGCGAGCGGGTGTCGCCGATATTCGCTAGATGCGAGAACAGCTTGAGGTTCGAGACCAGCTTGACGCCGGCATCGTAGCCGCCCTTGAGGCCGAGCGTGAACACCGCGCCGGCGCCGTTCGGCGAATAGCGCTTGGCGAGCGCGTGGTACCTGTCACCCTCGAGGCCGGGATAGCTGACCCAGTCGATCGCCGCATGCTGCGTAAGATGCCGCGCCACCGTCAGCGCGTTGTCGCAATGGCGCTGCATGCGCAGCGGCAGCGTCTCGATGCCGGTCAGGATCATGAAGGCGTTGAAGGGCGACAGGGCCGGACCCATGTCGCGCAGGCCGAGCACGCGGGTGGCGATCGCGAAGGCGAAATTGCCGAAGGTCTCGCCCAGCACCATGCCGTTATATTCGGGCCGCGGCTTCGACAGCATCGGGTAGCGCTCGTCGCCGGTCCAGTTGAACGAGCCGCCGTCGACGATCAAACCGCCGATCGAGTTGCCGTGCCCGCCGAGGAACTTCGTCGCCGAATGCACGATGATGTCGGCGCCGTGCTCGAACGGGCGGATCAGGTAGGGGCTCGCCATCGTGTTGTCGACGATCAGCGGGATGTTGTGCTGCTTCGCGATCTTGGCGATGCCGGCGATGTCGGTGATGACGCCGCCCGGATTGGCGATCGACTCGACGAAGAGCGCCTTGGTCTTCGGCGTCACCGCCGCCGCGAAGGCGTCGAGATCGTCGGCATCGGCCCAGATCACGTTCCAGCCGAAGTTCTTGTAGGAATGGTTGAACTGGTTGATCGAGCCGCCATAGAGCTTCCTGGCGGCGACGAACTCGTCGCCCGGCTGCAGCAGCGCGTGGAAGGTCAGGAACTCGGCGGCATGGCCGGAGGCGACGGCGAGCGCCGCGGTGCCGCCTTCAAGCGCCGCGACGCGCTCCTCCAGCACCGCATTGGTCGGGTTGCCGATGCGCGTATAGATGTTGCCGAAGGCCTGCAGTCCGAACAGCGAGGCGGCATGGTCGACATCGTCGAAGACGAAGCTCGTCGTCTGGTAGATCGGCGTGGCACGCGCGCCCGTCGCCGCGTCGGGAGCCGCGCCGGCATGGACGGCGAGCGTGTGGAAACCCGGTGCGCGATCGGTCATGGCGTGCTCCCCTTGAGACGGATTATTCGAACAGCTTCGTTCGATTTAAAGAACGGCCCGCGAAGCGTCAATCATGCTTAAACCGCTGCCGTGCTCTCAAAGGCGCTGCCCGGGCCGGCGCAACCTTACGAGCAGCGATAGCGGCGTGGGTTCCGGGCTCAGGCCTGTCGGCCTGCCCCGGAATGACGGCAATGGTTCAGCCGCAAACCTCAACAGACCCTAGGCGGGCGTAGTCCTCATGTTCCCGGCCGGTCGATGGTCAGCTTCTGGAAGCCCTTGCCGGCCAGCGCCGGCTTCTTCGACGACAGAATGCGCGAATTGATGCCTTGCCAGCCGATCTCGCCGGAAAGCCGGCCGTACTCGATCTTGGGGCAGCGGTTCATGATCACCGTGAGGCCCTTGGCCTCGGCCTTGGCCGCCGCTTCGTCGTTGCGCACCGAGAGCTGCATCCAGATCACCTTGGGCAGCGGGTCGAGCCCCAGCGCCTCGTCGGTGATCGGCCCGGCGGCCTGCGAATTGCGGAAGATCTCGACCATGTCGATCGGGCCGGGAATCTCCGTCAGCGAGCCATAGACCGTTTTGCCGAGCAGCGTCTGCCCGGCGAGCCCGGGATTGACCGGCACCACGTCATAGCCGCGGTCGAGCAGATATTTGGTGACGATCCAGCTCGGCCGCGCCTCGTTGGCGGAGGCGCCGACCAGCGCGATGCGCTTGGTGTCCTTGAGGATGCTGCGGATCAGGCTGTCCGGATAGGCGTCGTGAGTCATGTGTTGTCCCAGTTCGGAGCGCGCTTGTCCATCAACGCGCCGATGCCCTCCTGGGCGTCGCGCGCCAGCATGTTCTCGACCATCACCGCGCCGGCATGGTCATAGGCGGCCTTGAGGCCGAGCTCGCGCTGCTCGTAGAAGGCGCGCTTGCCGGTCTTGACGGTGGCGGCCGATTTCGAGGCGATGATCGCGGCCAGGCGCCGCGCCTCGGCGAGCGCGCCACCGGCCGGCACCACCCGGTTGACCAGCCCCATGCGCGCGGCGTCCTCAGCCGGCACCATCTCGCCGAGCAGCAGCATTTCCATCGCGTGCTTGGCGGCGAGGTTGCGCGACAGCGCCACCATCGGTGTCGAGCAGAACAGGCCGATATGGACGCCCGGCGTGCAGAACCGCGCCGCCTCGCCGGCGATCGCGAGGTCGCAGCTTGCAACCAGCTGGCAGCCGGCGGCGGTCGCGGTGCCTTCGACGGCGGCGATCACCGGCTGGGGCAGGGCGGTGATCTGCTGCATCATCGCCGAGCAGCGCCCGAGGATGTTCGCGAAATAGGCACGCCCCCGATCCGCATCGGCCCGGCGGGCGCTCATCTCCTTGAGATCATGGCCGGCCGAAAACACCGGCCCCGCCGCGGCGAGCACCACGGCGCGGATGCGGCGGTCCTCGGCTATGGCGGCGAAGCTCTGCGAGAGCGCGGCCAGCATCGCCTCGCTCAACGGATTGCGCGCCTGCGGCCGATTCAGCGTGAGCGTCGCGATGCCTTCGGCATCCTCGCGCAGCAGGGCCGGGCTGGTTTCGGGGCTGGCATGGGCGTTCATGGCGAAGCCTTTTTCGAAAGTCGCTCCTATTGTCGGCAGCGGGTCGCCGTGCTGCAAGGGGACATCTGCGACCGGACCCGGCTTTCACGACGATGACCACCCGCATGACCGCCGCCGAGATCGAGGCTTATCTCGACCATGTCTTTCCGCAGCTGCATTATGGCGGGCGGACCTATTTCGTCGAGGCGGTCGGCCCGCTCAGCGCCCGGCTGCGCTGCGACTATCACGAGAAGCATCTGCGCCCGGGCGGCACCATTTCCGGCCCGACCATGATGGCGCTCGCCGATCTCGCGCTCTATGTCGCCATCCTCGCGCAGATCGGCCCGGTCGCCCTCGCGGTGACCACGAGCCTCACCTATAATTTCCTGCGCAAGCCGGGGCAGGCGGCGCTGATCGCGGAGTGCCGGCTGCTCAAACTCGGCAAGCGCCTGGCCGTCGGCGAGGTCGAGCTCTATTCGCAGGGGGAGAGCGAGATGGTCTGCCACGCCACCGGCACCTATTCGATACCAGCCGCGGTATCCCGATACCGCTCGCTTTAGGCGGCGAGAATCCTTGCGTTTTTCGCGTTCGGCTGCATTTCGAGATTGACAGTATCGGTGCCCGGCTCTATGCCGACGCCACATCGCCGCCGGCTCGCCGGCGGCTTGTCCTTTTTCCAGCAGTGAAGGGTGCCGCGATGAAGACCATGTCGCTCAAGCCCGCCGATGTCGAGAAGAAGTGGGTTGTGATCGACGCCTCCGGGCTGGTCGTCGGCCGTCTCGCCTCCCTGGTGGCGATGCGTCTGCGCGGCAAGCACAAGGCCGCCTACACCCCGCATGTCGACTGTGGCGACAACATCATCGTCATCAACGCCGAGAAGGTGGTGCTGACCGGTCGCAAGCGCGACCAGAAGGTCTACTATCACCACACCGGCTTCCCGGGTGGCATCAAGGAGCGTTCCGCCAAGTTCCTGCTTGATGGCCGCTTCCCCGAGCGCGTCGTCGAGAAGGCTGTCGAGCGCATGCTGCCGCGCGGCCCGCTCTTCCGCCAGATCATGGGCAATCTGCGGGTCTACAAGGGCTCGGAGCATCCGCACGCCGCCCAGTCGCCCGAGACGCTCGACGTCGCGGCGCTCAACCGCAAGAATGCGAGGGTCTGACATGGCCGAGGTTCTTCAGTCGCTCGATCAGCTCGGCCAGGTCGCCAAGGGCACGCAGCCCGAGGCTCCCGTCCACGTCAAGAAGGTCGACTCGCTCGGCCGCGCCTATGCCACCGGCAAGCGCAAGAACGCGATCGCGCGCGTCTGGCTGAAGCCGGGCTCGGGCAAGATCACGGTCAACACCCGTGACCAGGAGATCTACTTCGCCCGTCCGGTGCTGCGCATGATCCTGCAGCAGCCGCTGCAGCTGGTCGATCGCCTGACCCAGTACGACGTCGTCGTCACGGTCAAGGGCGGCGGTCTCTCCGGCCAGGCCGGCGCGGTCCGCCACGGCATCTCCAAGGCTCTGACCCATTACGAGCCCGAGCTGCGCGGCCCGCTCAAGAAGGAAGGCTTCCTGACCCGCGACTCGCGTGTCGTCGAGCGTAAGAAGTTCGGCAAGGCCAAGGCCCGCCGCAGCTTCCAGTTCTCGAAGCGCTGATTTCGCTTCAGATCGCCATACGGAAAAGGGCCGGCAGAAATGCCGGCCCTTTTTCTGTGCTGCCCGCCCCGCAATGACTGCCGGCCATGCATCGGGACGGCTGCCGGGCGCGGCTCTTTTGCTGTTCGCTGCCGGCAAAGCTGCAGGAGCGCCCAGCGAATGTCCGAACGTCCCGTCCTTCTCGTAACCGGCGGCAGCCGCGGCATCGGCGCCGCGATCTGCGTCCTGGCCGCGCGCCGCGGCTATGATGTCGCGGTCAATTATCAAGGCAATGCGCAAGCCGCGGCCGAAACCGTCGCTGCCTGCGAGCGGGCAGGGGCCAGGGCCGTCGCCATCCAGGGCGACATGGCGAGCGCCACCGACATCATCCGCGTCTTCGCCGAGGCCAAAGCGGCGCTCGGGCCGCTGACCGCCGTCGTCAACAATGCGGCGATCACCGGCAAGAGCAGCCCGCTCGCCCAGGCCGACACCGCCGTGATCCGCGCCTGCATCGATCTCAACGTCACCGGCGCGATCCTGGTGGCGCGCGGGGCCGCCCGCGCCCTGCTCGCCAATCCCGAGGCGCCGAACCGCGCGATCGTCAACATCTCCTCGATCGCCGCCGGCCTGGGCTCGGCCAATGAATATGTCTGGTATGCGGCCTCGAAGGCGGCGGTCGATTCCCTGACGATCGGCCTCGCCAACGAGCTCGCCCCGGCCGGCATCCGCGTCAATGCGGTGGCGCCGGGCATGACCGAGACCGATATCCACGCGCTCTCGACGGGCGAGCCGGGCCGCGTCGCCCGCATCGCGCCGTCGATCCCGCTGAAGCGCGCCGCCAAGCCCGAGGAGATCGCCGAGGCCGTGCTCTTCGCCCTGTCCGAAGGCGCTTCCTATATGGTCGGCTCGATCCTGCGGGTCGGCGGCGGGCGCTGATCCGCCTCGGAACCCCGTCCGGCGACAGAATCGGCTGCGCACACCGGCTTTTGCGGCTGGAGCCGGGCCCCGGGCGTGCTAAATCGGCTGCCGTCCTGATGAACCGGAAGCCGCCATGCGCGTCGTGCTCGTCCTCATCGCTTTCGGCATGGTCGCCGTGCCGGCGCTGCTCGCTTTGGCGCGCAGCGATCTGCCGCGCGGCCGCCGCATCGGCAACGCGCTGGTGGTCTTTCTCGCGCCCGCCATCGCGCTCGGCCTGATCCATGGCGTGCCCGAGCTCGACGGCCGGGCGCTGCAATATCCCGTCGCCTGGACGACCCTCAGGCTGGCCCTCACCGGCCTCGCCCTCATCCTGCCCTGGTGCCTCTATGTCTGGCTGAACGGCCGGCGCTGAGACCTTTACCGGACTGCCTCATGACCAATCCCGCCGATGCCCCGCTGATCGACCACGCCTTCACCGGCGATCGGAAGGGCCCCGCCTATGATCCGACCTATGCCGGCGCGCTCTCCTTCATGCGCCGCCGCTACAGCAAGGACGTCTCCGGCTGCGATGCCGTGGTCTGGGGCGTGCCCTTCGACCTGGCGGTCTCGAACCGGCCGGGCACCCGCTTCGGGCCCCAGGCGATCCGCCGCGTCAGCGCGATCTTCGACGGCGATGCGCAATATCCGTCGCGACGCGACCCGTTCGAGACGCTCGCCGTCGTCGACTATGGCGATTGCCTGCTGCCGCGCAGCGATCTGCAGGGCTGCGCCCGCGCCATCGAGGCCGAGGCCGCGGCGATCATCGCCAGCGGCGCCCAGCTCGTCACGCTCGGCGGCGACCATTTCATCACCCTGCCGCTGCTGCGCGCCCATGTCGCCCGGCACGGCAAGCTCGCGGTCGTGCAGTTCGACGCGCATCAGGACACCTGGGACGATGGCGTCGGCGCAATCAGCCACGGCACCTTCATGCTCGAGGCGGTGCGCGAGGATCTGATCGATGTCGAGCGCTCGATCCAGATCGGCATCCGCACCGTCGCCCCGCGCGATTGCGGCATCGCCGTGCTCGACGCCTATGAGGCGCATGCGCTCGGCGTCGAGGGCGTCGCCGGCCGGATCCGCGAGCGGGTCGGCAGCGGCCCGGCCTATCTCACCTTCGACATCGACGCGCTCGATCCGGCCTTCGCTCCCGGCACCGGCACGCCCGTCGCCGGCGGCCTCTCATCGGCGCAGGCGCTGCGCACCCTCTGGGCGATCCGCGATCTGGATTTCCGCGGCATGGACGTGGTCGAGGTCTCGCCGCCCTATGACCATGCCGACGCCACCGCGATAGCGGGCGCCGCCGTCGCGCAGCATTACCTGCAGGCGCTGGCGCTGAAGAAGGCGCGGTGACGGCGCCGAAAGCGCGCGGTCCCCATCCACATTGACAGCCGCGTCCTCGCGGAACATATACGGCGGCATGATCATGACCTGCCCCCGACGCCGTTTCGCCAAGGCCGCCCCGGCGCGCCCGCGATGACGCTCGGCACGATGCCCGAACGCCCGCGACCGCGCCTGGAGCGCGGTTTTTTTGTGCCTTGAGCCGGCCAAGCACAGCCGGCACCCCACCAGACGCCTTGCGAGGGTCCGATGAGCCAGAACCTGAAATCCATCTTCATCGACGGTGAAGCCGGCACCACCGGGCTCGGCATCCGCGAGCGTCTCGCCGCCGTGCCGCAGGTCGAGGTCAAGAGCATCGATCCCGACAAGCGCAAGGATCCCGCGGCCCGCAAGGAGATGATGAAGCAGGTCGACCTCGTCGTGCTCTGCCTCCCCGACGACGCCGCCAAGGAATCCGTCGCGCTTGCCGACGAGCTGGGCAATGGCGCGCCCAAGATCGTCGACGCCTCGACCGCCCATCGCACCGCGCCGGACTGGACCTATGGCTTCCCCGAGCTGGCGCCGGGCTTCGCCGCCGAGGTCGCCAAGGCGGCCCGCGTCTCGAATCCGGGCTGCTATCCGACCGGCGGCATCGCGCTGCTGCGCCCGCTCGTCGATGCCGGCCTGCTGCCGGCCGACCATCCGGTCACCGTCAACGCCGTCTCCGGCTATTCCGGCGGCGGCAAGAGCATGATCGAAGGCTATGAGGCCGGCACGGCTCCCGATTTCGAGCTCTACGGCCTGGGGCTGAAGCACAAGCATCTGCCGGAGCTGCAGCTCTATTCCCGCCTGGAGCGCCGCCCGATCTTCGTGCCGTCCGTCGGCAATTTCCGGCAGGGCATGCTGGTCAGCGTGCCGCTCCATCTCGACACGCTCCCCGGCCGGCCGAGCCCTGCCGATCTCGAAGCTGCCTTGGCGGAGCGCTATGCCGGCTCGCACCATGTCGGCGTCGTGCCGGCGGAGGCGAACGGCAAGCTCGAGCCGCAGGCGCTCAACGACAGCAACCGGCTCGAGCTGCGCGTCTTCGGGGACGCGGCGCTGCGCCAGGCCGTGCTGGTGGCGCGGCTGGACAATCTCGGCAAGGGCGCGTCCGGCGCCGCCGTCCAGAACATCCGCCTGATGCTCGGCCTGCCCGAAGCCTGAGCCTGCTTCCACCCAAGAACCCGATCCGGGATGCACCCCCCAATTGGGGGGTGCAACCCGTGATGCTTCGGATCAGTTTAGTGGACGGGTGGTGCGCATCCAGAGGTTGCGCGAACACGAATTATGGGGCGAAACGATGTCTGGGTTCGGCGATCTGTCCGCCCGCTTGGCGAGAGCCAGGCGCAAGCTGGCGCAGCAGCACGCGGCCTACGCCGCCGCCGAGGCGGCCGCGAGGAAGACTGCGCCGCAGACCAGCGCGACCATCATCCCATTCCCTGCGGCGACCAGCGCGCGCTCGCGCATGCTCTCCGCCAAGGCGCAGGTGATCAGCTTCCCCGAAGGTCGGCTCCGCGTCGGCTAGGAGGCCGGACAAGCCCCGAAGCGCCGCGGGGCTGATCGAACAGCCCGGCGGCGCTCCATTGATGCTCAGGCCGAATAAGCCTTGAACAGTTGCTTCTGGGTGCCGAGCCCCTCGATGCCGAGGGTGACGGTCTCGCCGCCCTTCAGGAAGCGCGGCGGCTTGAAGCCGAGCCCGACGCCGGGCGGCGTGCCGGTGGTGATCACATCGCCCGGATCCAGGCGCATGAACTGGCTGATATAGTGCACCAGATAAGCGGCGCCGAAGATCATCGTCTTCGTCGAACCGTTCTGGACGCGCTCGCCATCGACCTCGAGCCACATCGCGAGATTCTGGACATCGGCGATCTCGTCCGGGGTGACCAGCCAGGGGCCGAGCGGCCCGAAGGTCGGGCAGCCCTTGCCCTTCGCCCATTGCCCGCCGCGCTCGGTCTGGAATTCGCGCTCGGAGACGTCGTTGCAGACGCAGAAGCCGGCGATCGCAGCCATCGCGTCCTTCTCTTCGATATAGGAGCCGCCATTGCCGATCACGATGGCGAGCTCGACCTCCCAGTCGGTCTTCTTGGAGTTCTTCGGGATGATCACGTCGTCATTCGGGCCGACGATGCAGTTCGGCGCCTTGTTGAACAGGATCGGCTCGGCCGGAATCGCGGCGCCGGTCTCGGCGGCGTGATCGGCGAAGTTCAGGCCGACGGCGATGAAGTTGCGCACATCGCCGACGCAGGCGCCGATGCGCGGCGAGCCCTCGACCAGCGGCAGCGATTCCGGCGACAGCGCCTTCAGCTTGTTCAGCGAGGCCGATGTCAACGCGGCGCCGGCGATGTCGGAGACATGCGCGCTGAGATCGCGCAGCTTGCCGGCGGCATCGATGAGGCCGGGCTTCTCCTGGCCGAACGCGCCATAACGGACCAACTTCACGTCGTTTCCCCCTATTCAATCGTTTCAAACAAAATTGTCGCCTGCCCAGAGGCGCCGGCAATCCTGTCCGCAGGCTCGCGCGGGCGCAAGCCCGCCCGGACGCATGCCACGCTTGCGGGTCAGCTTCGCCTTGTGGCGCGAATGCAACGCTCCGCCCGAAATCGCGTGCCATCCGCAGCCATAGTGTTTCAGCTATGTTGCGGCGCAAAATGGCAAAATTGGCGATAGTTCGCATCTAAACCATCGTTTCGGGACGAGCCGCGCCGACAACGCGCGGGAAACTGCCGAAAACTGCACGTTTTTGGCGATCACCCCTCTGGGACTCGCTTCGATGGCGGGGTTTGGCGCAGATCGGGGCGGGATTGCGGCGAAAACAGGCAGGCGCCATGGTGAGCGGAGATTCGCGGCGGCCTGCTTCGCCGCCAGCCACCAACAAGAACCTAGCCTTGGGGATGATGCCGCGATGAAGAGCCTGTCCAAACTCACCACCGCCGCCACTGTTTCGCTCGCGGCGCTCCTGGCGGCCGGCGCGGCGTCCGCCAGCTCTTTCGCGATCCGCTCCGGCCAGAGCGCCGAGGGCCTCGGCATGGTCTATGCGGGTGCGGCCTCGGGCGGCATCGGCATGGGTGCGATGGCCTGGAACCCGGCGACGATCACCATGTTCCCGGGCCGCCACAGCCAGTGGAACTTTACCTATCTCAACGCCAATGGCAGCTATGAGCCGACCTCGGTGACGCGCCTGGGGTCGCCCTTCGGGCCCGCCAGCCCGATCCAGAACGGCACGGGCAATCTCGGCGGCAGGGGCGCCTTCATCCCGGCCTCCTATGCGGCCTGGCAGCTGACCGACCGCTTCTGGATCGGCTGGACGACCGGCGCGCCCTACGGCCTGCGCACCAAGCCCGAGAACCAGGTCCATGCGGCGCAGGTCTATGGCCGCTCGGCCAAGCTGGCGACCATCAATGTGTCGCCGACCATCGGCTACAAGATCAATGACTGGATCTCGATCGGCGCGGCCCTGCAGGTGCAATGGCTCAACGCCGCGCTGAAGACCGCCTCGGGCATCGCCCCGACCGCGCCGCCGATCATCATCGAAGGCGACACCATCGATTTCGGCTACCGCTTCGGTGTCACCCTGACGCCGTTCCAGGGAACGACCATCGGCCTGGCCTATCGCTCGGCGACGCGCCAGACGCTCGAGGGGACCCTGCGCACGCCGCTCGGTGTCGCGCCGGTCAAGGCCAATCTCAACCTGCCGGATTCGGTCGTCTTCGGCCTGTCGCAGGTCATCAACGAGCAGTGGCAGGCCCATCTCGGCGTCGAGTGGACCAATTGGAGCCGCTTCCGCAACATCCCGATCGTCAACAAGCTCAGCGGCCTGCCGGCGACCAGCCTGAACTTCCAGTATGACGATGCCTGGTATTTCTCGGCGGGCGTCGAATACCGCTACAACCCCGACCTGACCCTGCGCGCCGGTGTCGGCTACGAGCTGTCGGCGGTCAACGACCGCAACCGCACGATCTTCGTCGCCGACAACGATCGGCTCTGGCTCGGCGCCGGTGCCAGCTACCAGGTCACCGAGAAGCTGAAGCTCGATGTCGGCTACAGCTTCATCCATGTGAAGAAGGCTTCGGTGAACTACGGTGGCGCCCATCCGCAGCAGGCCGCCGTCATCTACACCGCCGAGGCCAAGCCCTATGTGCACATCGTCTCGGCGGGTCTGACCTATCGCTGGGACGATCCGGCCGAGACCGTCCCCGTTCGCCCCGTCGTTCGCAAATACTGAGCGGCGTCGATCGCGCACGCAGCCACCGCGTCATCCCGGCCGTAGCGCCGGGATCCATCGTAGAGCTCCGGCGCCTTACGATGGATCCCGGGGCAAGCCCGGGATGACGGCGTGGTTCCGTGACGAACCGGCAGGGCTCCGGGACCGGCTCCTTACGCCCTGACCTTCACATAGCTCCCCGGCGCATCCTCCAGGGCCGGCAGCGGGCCGTCGCCCGGCACGCGCGCCTTGACCCGCTTGGGCGCCTGCGCCTCCAGCCAGGCGAACCAGTGCGGCCACCAGGAGCCGGGATGCTCCTGCGTCTGCTTCAGCCAGTCCTCATAGCGGCCTTCCGGCTTCGGCCCCGTCCAGTACTGGTATTTCACCTTGCTCGGCGGGTTGACGACGCCGGCGATATGGCCCGAACCCGCCATCACGTAATCGACCGGCCCACCAAAGGCCTGCGAGCCCACGAAGACCGATTTGGCCGGCGCGATATGATCCTCGCGAGTCGCCAGATTATAGACCGGGATCGTCACCTTCTTCAGGTCGAGCCGCTTGCCGGCGATCGTCATCTCGCCCTTGCTCAGCTTGTTGTCGAGATAGCAATTGCGCAGATAGAACGAGTGGTTCGCCGCCGGCATTCGTGTCGAATCTGAATTCCAGTACAGCAGGTCGAAGGCGGTAGGCGCCTTGCCCTTCAGGTAATTGTTGACGGCATAGGACCAGATCAGGTCGTTCGGGCGCAGCATGTTGAAGGCGCCGGCCATGCGCGAGCCTTCGAGATAGCCGCGGCTGGCCATCTGCTCCTCGACGGCCCGGATCTGCTCCTCGTCGACGAAGACCGAGAGCTCGCCGGCATGGCTGAAATCGACCTGCGTTGTGAAGAAGGTGGCGCTCGCGATGCGCTTGTCCTTCGCCGCCGCCATATAGGCCAGGGTGACGCCGAGCAGCGTGCCGCCGACGCAATAGCCGATCGCCGAAACCTGTTTCTCGCCCGTGACCTGCTGGATGGCCTCCAGCGCCGCGAAGATGCCTTCGCGCATATAGCTCTCGAAATCCTTGGCCGCGTGCCGCTCGTCAGGATTGACCCAGGAGATGCAGAACACCGTCAGCCCCTGGGCGACGCACCAGCGGATGAAGCTCTTCTCGGCATTGAGATCGAGAATGTAGAACTTGTTGATCCAGGGCGGCACGATCAGCAGCGGCCGCTTCAGCACCGTCTCGGTCGAGGGCGCATACTGGATCAGCTCCATGATCTCGTTGCGGAAGATCACCTTGCCGGGCGTCGTCGCGATGTTGACGCCGACCTGGAAGGCGCCCGCATCCGACTGGCGGATCTTCAGCTCACCCCGGCCGGCCTCGATATCCTCGGCCAGCATCTTCATGCCGCGCACCAGATTCTCGCCGTTCTGCGCCAGGGTCTCGCGCAGCAGCTCCGGATTGGTCGCCACGAAATTGGAGGGGGAGAGGGCGCCGGCGATCTGCTTCACATAGAAGCGCGCCCGGTCGCGCGTATGCGGGTCGAGATCCTCCGCCCCGTCGACCATGCTTTCGGCCCAGCGCGTCGTCAGCAGATAGGCCTGCTTGACGAAGTCGAACACCGGATGGCTGTTCCATTCCGGATCGGCGAAGCGGGCGTCGCGCTTGTCGGGAGCGATCACCGGCGGGGCGTCCTCGCCGCCGATTCGCTTCAGCGTCGCGCTCCAGAGATTGAGGAAATCGCTGGTGATCGCCCCTTGCGCCTCGATGATCTTCTGGGGATCGGTGACCCAGCGCTCGGCGACGCGGCTGAGCACCTTGACCATCTCGCTGGCCTCCTCGGCCGGCCCGGTCTTGGGCTCGCCCCGCTCGATCGGCTTCAGATAGGCGGCGGTGACCTTGCCCGCTTCCTCGACCAGCCGGCTCATATTCTGGGCCATCGCGTCGAGATCCGGCAGCGGCGGCAGCTCGGCGATGGAAGGCTCGGCCGCGGCTTTGCCGGCTTTCGGCTTGTCGTCGGCAGGCGGACACATCGCGGCGCTCCCTCTCGCAATCGCGCGCTCCCGGCCGGCCGGGAGAGTCGCGCAAATCAATATGCTGGGCGTGATGCTAGCGCAAAAGTGGTTTCACTCTCGCCGGCCTGCCCGAACAGGAGTTGCGCACCCCATTTTGGACCTATTAAGGACCTAACCGTTATGGGTGACAAAGAAAAAATGCGGAACCAGGCAATGGCCGAAGAGCAGTCTCGATTCTCGCCCAGGATGGCGTTTCTTTGCGGCATGCTCGCATTCGGTCTCGCCGGCTGCGAGGCCGCCCGCGGCGTCGCCGAGCTGACCGATTTGGCGACGACGCCGGCCGAGCCGAAGCCTTTCGTCGCCGAGACGCGCCCGAGGGATCCGAAGTATATTCCGGTCGGCACGACGATCTCGCGCGATGCCAAGCGCAAGACGGTCGAGGATTTCAAGAAGCTGGAGGCGGATCTCGAAGCCCGCCGTTCCCGCAACGAGGCCGCCGGCGCCCAGGCGCAGCAGCTCGGCAAGACCGAGCCGCCCAAGCCCGCGCAGCTTCCCACCAACTGACGCAAGCAGGGCACAGGCGCGGGTTTTCGACGATTCTTGCGCGGGCGCGGCTGTCGTGACGAAAGCTGCGGTGCTAAGCCTGCCTGACGCAAGAATGTGATCAGCCGCCATCTGCCGCGGCGATCCGCATGGACCCTCGCCGACATGACCGATTTTCACCGCATCAAGCGCCTGCCGCCTTACGTTTTCGAACAGGTCAACAAGATCAAGGCGGCCGAGCGCGCCAAGGGCGTCGACATCGTCGATCTCGGCATGGGCAATCCGGACCTGCCGGCGCCCAAGCACGTCATCGAGAAGCTGGTCGAGACCGCAGGCAAGCCGCGCACCGACCGCTACTCCGCCTCCAAGGGCATCGCGGGCCTGCGCCGCGCTCAGGCGAACTACTATCAGCGCCGTTTCGGCGTGACGCTCAATCCCGACACCCAGATCGTCGCCACGCTCGGCTCCAAGGAGGGCTTCGCCAATATGGCGCAGGCCATCACCGGGCCGGGCGATGTCGTGCTCGTCCCCAATCCCAGCTATCCGATTCATGCCTTCGGCTTCCTGATGGCCGGCGGCGTCATCCGTTCGGTCCCGGCCGAGCCGACGCCGGCCTTCTTCCCGGCGCTGGAGCGGGCGATGGCGCATTCGGTGCCCAAGCCCATCGCGCTCGTCACCTGCTATCCGGCGAACCCGACCGCCTACACCGCCTCGCTCGATTTCTATCGCGACCTCGTCGCTTTCGCGAAGCGGCACGAGCTGATCCTGCTTTCGGACCTCGCTTATGCCGAGGTCTATTTCGACGATGCGAACCCGCCGCCCTCGATGCTGCAGGTGCCGGGCGCCATCGATGTCGCGGTCGAGTTCACCTCGATGTCGAAGACGTTCTCGATGGCCGGCTGGCGGATGGGCTTCGCGGTCGGCAACGAGAAGCTGCTCGCGGCGCTGGCGCGGGTAAAATCCTATCTCGACTATGGCGCCTATACGCCGATTCAGGTCGCGGCCGCGGCGGCGCTCAACGGTCCCGACGACTGCATCCGTGAGATGCGCGAGATCTATCGCAAGCGCCGCGATGCGCTGGTCGAGAGCTTCGCCAAGGCCGGCTGGGAATTTCCGGCGCCGCAGGCCTCGATGTTCGCCTGGGTGCCGATTCCCGAGAAGTTCCGCCATCTCGGCTCGCTGGAATTCTCCAAGCTGCTGATCGAGAAGGCGGAGGTGGCGGTGGCGCCGGGCATCGGCTTCGGCGAGCATGGCGACGAGTTCGTGCGCATCGCCATCGTCGAGAACGAGCAGCGCATCCGCCAGGCGGCGCGCAATGTCGGCCGCTTCCTGAAGAGCGCCGACCAGGTCCTGCACAACGTCATCCAGATGCCGCGGGCAGGGTAGGGCGCCGATCGGCCGAGCATCCCCTGCGCGCCCGGCACTGGACCGCGCCGCGAAAACATGGGAACCGAGGCGCAGCGGAACTGGGCAGGGCGTGCTGAGATGGTCTCGAGAGGCCGGTTGATCGGGGTGTTCTTCGGCCTGTTCGCGCTGCTCTGCCTGTTCGCGACCTATGATTTCTCGCGCGGCCGCACCACCGATACCGATTCTCCGCTGATCGCCGAGGTGCTGGCCGCCACCAAGGCGCGCGAATGCGGCCGCGACACCACCGAGATCGCGGCGAAATATTTCCCGGAGGGCATGGCTCAGGCCGATGCCGAGAAGCTCCTCGCCGACACCATCATCCGCCCGCCCAATCCGTGGTTCTGGACTCCGGTGAGCGAGAACGCCACGACCTGGAACGGCGACGCGCTGGAAGCCCTGCGCACCATCAAGATCACCGCCTTCGGCAACCAGCTGCTGCGGCTCTATCTGAATTTCGACAATGGCAAGCTGCGGCGGCTGGCAGCCGAGGTCGTCTGCCGCTTCGAGTGAGCGGCGCGCTCAGATCGCCCCGGTATACTCGCCGCGCGCCGGGTAGTCGTTCTTGATGACGAAATCCAGCGCGCCGATCATCTCCGCGAAATTCGGCCGCACGAACGGCATCGACTGAACCGACAGATAATAGATGCTGCGATCGGGCCTGATCAGGAACACGCCGGGCTCGGAGAACAGGGCCGGCTCCTCGATGCCGATCGAGGTCTTGCCGCGCGAGGTCGAGACGTAAAGCCCCCATTCGCGTGCCTTAGTCAGCGCCAGCCCGTAGCCGATCCGCAGCGCCTTGGCCTCGATCTTTTTCGCCATCTCGGCGGCGCGTTCGGCGCCGTCGCTGCTGATCGCGATGGTCTCGACGCCGCGGCTGGCGAAATCGGGCGTCAGCCGCTCGAGCTCCTTGAGATAATTGGCGCAGATCGGGCAATGCAGCCCGCGATAGAAGCAGAGGAGTGTGAAGCGCTCCGGCTTCGCGTCGTGAAGATCGAAGCGGCCATGGGCGAGGGTGGCGATCGACAGGGCAGGGGCGGGCCGGCGTGGAACGAGCATGGTGATCTGTCCTTAGGTCATGTACTCACTCCATCTACCGCCGCGAGCTGTGAGCGGCAAAGTCCCGATCCCGTGATCGCCGGCATGGCTGGTTCGCCGCCGGCTCGCGCCGGCGCGCCGTGCCGTTGACTCAGCCAGCGCCTCATGCGACCCCGCCGGCCATGACCATGCACGCTTCGCCCTCGCAGATCAGTCCCCTGCGCATCGGCATCGCCGGCCTCGGCACGGTCGGTGCGGCCGTCGCCGGCATTCTCGAGCGCCAGCAGAATGCGCTGTCGGCCCGCTGCGGGCGGCCGGTGCGCGTCACCGCCGTCTCGGCCCGCGATCGCGGACGCGACCGCGGCATCGATCTCTCCGGCTTTGCCTGGTTCGACGATCCGGTCGCGCTCGCCGGCTCCCCCGAGATCGACTGCCTGGTCGAGCTGATCGGCGGCTCCGATGGCCCGGCCAAACGTGCCGTCGAGGCCGCCTTGTCGGCCGGCAAGCACGTCGTCACCGCCAACAAGGCGCTGCTCGCGGCCCATGGCGTGGCGCTCGCCGAGCTCGCCGAGAGCAAGGGGGCGGCGCTCGCCTTCGAGGCCTCGTCGGCCGGCGGCATTCCGGTGGTCAAGACTCTGAAGGAAGCCTTGTCCGGCAACAATGTAACCAGGCTCTACGGCATCCTCAACGGCACCTGCAATTACATCCTCTCGCGCATGGAGCTGGAGGGACTGACCTTCGAGGCCTGCCTGAAGGACGCCCAGCGGCTGGGCTATGCCGAGGCCGACCCGACCTTCGATGTCGAGGGCTTCGACACCGCCCATAAGCTCGCCATCCTGACCAGCCTCGCCTTCGGCACGCGCATCGATGCCGAGGCGATCCATGTCGAGGGTATTTCCTCGATCACCCCGCTCGATCTGAAGATGGCCGACGAGCTCGGCTACCGCATCAAGCTGCTCGGCGTCGCCGAGCGCACCAAGACCGGCATCGAGCAGCGCGTGCACCCGACCATGGTGCCCAAATCCTCGGCGATCGCGCAGGTGATGGGCGTCACCAACGCCGTCACCATCGATGCCGATGCGGTGCGCGAGATCACGCTGGTCGGCCCGGGCGCCGGCGGCGGGCCGACGGCCTCGGCCGTGATCGCCGATATCGCCGATGTGGCGCGCGGCACCGCCGGGCTGCCCTTCGGCATGCCCGTGGCGCGGCTGGAGCAGCCGGCGCGCGCGCCGATGCAGCGCCACGAGGGCGGGTATTACATTCGCCTCGCCGTGGCCGATCGCCCCGGCGCCGCCGCCGCCATCGCGACGCGGATGGCAGAGGCCGACATCTCGCTCGAAAGCATCGTCCAGCGCCGCTCCGAGGCGGCCGCCCAGCGCGATCCGGGCGGGCGCTCGGGCGCGCCGGTCCCGGTCGTGCTGATCACCTACGCCACCAGCGAGCAGGCGATCCGCGGCGCGCTGGAGAAGGTCGGAGCCGACGGTCACATCTCGGAAGCGCCACAGGTCATCCGTATCGAGAGGGAGTAGGCATCGGGCAGCCGTTCCGCCGCCTACTGCCGATCCCATCGCTTACCGCCACCCCCACCAGGGAGTCCCCATGTCCGAAGATCTCCGCATCTCCCCCGATCAGATCATCGAGCGCTATCTCTCGATGGAGCTGGTGCGCGTCACCGAGCGTGCGGCCGTCTCGGCGGCACGCTGGCGCGGCCATGGCAACGAGAAGGCGGCGGATCAGGCGGCGGTCGATGCGATGCGGCGCGAGCTGAACCGGCTGCCGATCGATGGCGAGATCGTCATCGGCGAGGGCGAGCGCGACGAGGCGCCGATGCTCTTCATCGGCGAGAAGGTCGGCCTGCGCACCGGCCCCAAGGTCCATATCGCCGTCGATCCGCTCGAGGGCACCACGCTTTGCGCCAAGGACATGCCGGGCTCGATCGCCGTGATGGCGATGGCCGGCGCCGGCCAGCTGCTCTACGCGCCCGACGTCTACATGGACAAGATTGCGATCGGCCCCGGCTATCCGCATGGCATCATCGATCTCGACGCCAGCCCGGCCGACAACATCAACGCGCTCGCCCGTGCCAAGGGCTGCAAGCCGAGCGAGATCTCGACGCTGATCATGGATCGGCCGCGCCATGCCAAGCTGATCGAGGAGGTCCGCAAGACCGGCGCCTCGATCCGCTTGATCACCGATGGCGACGTCGCCGGCGTGATCTTCTGCACCGAGCCGGAGAAGACCGGCATCGACCTTTATCTCGGCATCGGCGGCGCCCCCGAGGGCGTGCTGGCGGCTGCTGCTCTGCGCTGCGTCGGCGGCCAGATGCAGGGTCGGCTGATCCTCGACACCGAGGAGAAGCGCCAGCGCGCCGCGACCATGGGCGTCAAGGACCCGAACAAGAAATACGACATGGCGGAGATGGCCTCCGGCGACGTGATCGTCAGCGCCACCGGCGTCACCGATGGCGGCATGCTTTCGGGCGTGCGCTTCGGGCCGGAGGTGATCGAGACCGAGACGATCGTCTATCGCTCGATCACCGGCACCGTCCGCCGCATCTACGGTGAGCATCGCGAGCTGTCCAAGTTCGAGCTCGACTGACACCGGCTGCGGGCGAGGGGGCGCCCCATGAAGGGCAGGGTTCTCTGGCTGCTGATGCGGCTGGCGCGCCGGCTCTGGGTGCGGGTCGGACTCTTCGCGCTGCTCGGCGTTCTCAGCGCGCTGCTCTCGATCTGGGCGGCGCCGCTGCTGCCCGAGGACATCTCGGCGCGGGTCGGCGCCGAGGCCGTCGACAAGGTGCTCGGCGTCATCGCCAGCTCGATGCTGACGGTGGCGATCTTCTCGCTGTCGACGCTGGTCTCGGCCTATGCGACCGCCGCCAGCGGCGCGACGCCGCGCGCCACCCAGCTGCTGCAGGAGGATAGCGGCGCTCTCAACGCGCTCGCCACTTTCATCGGCGCCTTCCTGTTCAGCCTGGTCGGCATCATCGCGCTCAGCACCGGCGCCTATGGCGCCAGCGGCCGGGTGGTGATGTTCGCCGTCACCCTGCTGATGGTGGCGCTGGTGGTGACCACCTTCATCGGCTGGATCGACCGCCTGTCGCGGCTCGGCCGGATCGGTGAGACCATCGACCGCGTCGCCGAGGCCGCCGCCGCGGCGATGCGCCAGCGCTGCCGGCATCCGCATCTGGGTGGAGCGCCGCCTCGGCCGGTGCCCGCCGCGGCGCGCGCGGTCGCGGCCGAGGGCTTCGGCTATGTCCAGCATATCGACGTCAAGGCGCTCTCCGGCCTGACCAAGGCGGGCGAGGTCGATGTCGCGGTGCTGCCGGGCGCCTATGTAGCGCGCGGCGAGGTGCTCGCCCACCTGCCCGCCGGCGCCGATGACGAAGCCTGCGCCGCGGCGCGAGCCGCCTTCATCCTCGGCGAGCGCCGCTCCTTCGAGCAGGATCCGCGCTTCGGCGTCATCGTTCTGTCGGAGATCGCCTCGCGCGCCCTGTCGCCGGCGGTCAACGATCCCGGCACCGCCATCGACGTGCTGGCGGCGCTGGTGCGGGTTCTGGCGGTCGAGGCCGAGGCGCAGGAGAGCGAGGGCGACTGCCTGAAGGTGCATGTCCCGCCGCTCGACCGGGCTGCGCTGCTCGAGGATTGCATCGTGCCGATCGCCCGCGACGGCGCGGGGCTGATCGAGGTGCAGCTGCGGCTCCAGCGCATGCTCGCGGCGATCGCCAAGCTGCCCGGCTATGACGAGGCGGCGCGCCGGCTCGCCGGCTCGGCCAAGGCACGCGGGCTCGCCGCGCTGAGCGCCGCCGAGGATCGCGCCAGGCTTGCGGAGGCGGGCGCCTGGGCCGGCGAACGCTGATCGCTCAGTCGTCCGCGCGCTCGGCCGGAGGCTTGCGCCGAAAGCCCGTCGCCAACACGTAGAGCTCGGAGGAGTCGGCGCGGCTCGCCGCCGGCTTGACGTTGCGCACCTGGGTGAAGTCGCGCTTCAGCTGGCCGAGCAGCGCGGCGCTGTCGCCGCCCTGGAACAGCTTGGCCAGGAAGAAGCCGCCCGGCGCCAGCACGTCATTGGCGAAGTCGAGCGCCGCCTCGGCGAGACCGATGATCTTGAGATGATCGGTCTTCTTGTGCCCGGTGGTGTTGGCCGCCATGTCGGACATCACCCCGTCCGCCTTGCCGCCGAGCTTCTCCATCAGCAGGGCAGGGGCTTCGTCGGCCATGAAGTCGAGCTCGATCAGCTCGACGCCCGGGATCGGATCGACCGGCAGCAGATCGATGCCGATGATCGAGCCCTTGCCCTTGTCGAGCCCGATCTTGGCCGCCGCGATCTGGCACCAGCCGCCCGGTGCGCAGCCGAGATCGACCAGCTTCTGGCCGGGCTTCAGGAACTTGTAGCGCTCGTCCATCTCGGCGAGCTTGAAGGCGGCCCGCGAGCGATAGCCCATCTCGCGGGCGCGCTTCACATATGGGTCGTTGAGCTGGCGCTCGAGCCAGAGCTGCGAGGAATGGCTGCGCTTGGCCGGCTTCTTGACCTTGACGCGCAGGTCGCGGGCGCCGCCGGATTTGGATGTCTTCATTGCCGCCTGCGCCACCAGGCGCGATCCTCATGCATCATCCGCAGCAGGATGCCCTCGCGCAGGCCGCGATCCGCGATGCGCACCTTCGGGCTGGGAAAGGCCCGCCGGATCGCCTCGAAGATGGCGCAGCCCGCCAGCACCAGATCGGCGCGGTCGCGGCCGATGCAGGCATTCGCCTGACGCTGCGCATAATCCATGTCGACCAGCTCGTCGATGACTTTGACGACGTCGCGCTCCTGCATCCAGAGCCCGTCGACCTGGCGCCGGTCATAGCGCGGCAGCTGCAGATGGATGCCGGCGACCGTCGTCACCGTTCCCGAGGTGCCGAGCAGGTGGAAGCCGGGCGCATCCTTGGCCGCCGCGGCCTTCTCGGCGAAGGGCCGCAGCGCCTCCGCGCAATCGGCGACCATCCGCTCGAATTTCTCGCGCCCGACCTCGACCCCGCCATAGCGCTCGGCGACCGAGACCACGCCCATCGGCAGCGAGGCCCATTCGCGGATGCGCGCGGCCGGGTCGCGCCCCGACTCGCGCCCGCCCAGCCAGACGATCTCGGTGGAGCCGCCGCCGATGTCGAAGACGATCACCGCGCCCGCTTCCGGCGCCGCCAGCGCGGCGCAGCCGGTGACCGCGAGCGAGGCTTCGGTGCGCTGGTCGACGATCTCGAGCTCGAGACTGGCCTCGCGGCCGACGCGGCGCACGAAATCGAGCCCGTTGGTCGCGGCCCGGCAGGCCTCGGTGGTGACCAGCCGCGCCCGCGTGACGCCGCGATGATCCATCTTGCTCTTGCAGACCTTGAGCGCCTCGACCGCCCGCTCCATGGCATGCTCGCAAAGCCGGCCGCTGGCGCTCAGCCCCTCGCCGAGCCGCACGATTCGCGAGAAGGCGTCGACCACCCGGAACCCGTGCTGCGCCGGCCTGGCGATCAGCAGGCGGCAATTATTGGTTCCGAGATCGAGCGCCGCATAGGTGGCCGATGGCGGGCGTGGCGCGGCTGCGCCATAGGGCAGGGGTGGCGCGAACCGGCCGGCGGCAGCAGGCGGCGCGGCTCGCTCGCCCGATGCTGGGACCGCCGCCGGAGTGGGGCGGTCGACGTCCTGGCGGTCTTCGACCGTCACTGTGCAAACCCTTCGCCGGCCATGGCCACCGCGATGGCCAGCCGGCAGTCCAGCCTGGAGCTGGAGTGTTTCAATTCGAACGCAGCGTAACAACAGCACAGCATGCCTGCCAAGCGAAGATGTGGCGAAAAGGCGGCGCGCCGTCCGAGGTGGCGCTTGCTTGCCCTCCGGCTTCGCGGCAAAGCTCGCTGAAACCCGGCTCTTGCGGCCGGGCTGGACGGGATCGAAGGGAGAAACGGCATGGCGGCGCGGCGCTTGATCCTGGCGATCGACCAGGGCACCACCTCTTCCCGCGCCATCCTCTTCGACGAGAATCTCCAGCCGGTCGCCAGCGCGCAGCAGGAATTCCCCCAGCATTATCCGGCCTCCGGCTGGGTCGAGCACGAGGCCGAGGATCTCTGGGACAGCACGCTCGCGGTCTGCCGGCAGGCGCTGGCCCGCGCGCAGGCGCGCAGCGGCGAAGTCGCGGCGATCGGCATCACCAACCAGCGCGAGACTACCCTGGTCTGGGACCGCAAGAGCGGCCAGGCGATTCATCGCGCCATCGTCTGGCAGGACCGGCGCACGGCCGATTCCTGCGGCGCGCTGGAGGAAGCCGGCCATGGCCGGCTGGTCGCCGAGCGCACGGGCCTGCGCATCGATCCCTATTTCTCGGGCACCAAGATCGCCTGGATTCTCGACCATGTCCCCGGCGCGCGCGAGCGGGCGCGGCGCGGGGAGCTCGCCTTCGGCACGGTCGATTCCTTCCTGCTCTGGCGCCTGACCGGCGGCCGGGTCCATGCCACCGACGCGACCAATGCCTCGCGCAGCATGCTCTTCGACATCCACAAGGGATGTTGGGACGAGGAGCTGCTCGCCATGCTCGACATCCCGGCCGCGATGCTGCCACAGGTGCGCGATTGCGCCTGCCTGTTCGGCGAGAGCGAGCCCGGCCTGCTCGGCGGCGCCATCGCCATTCGCGGCATCGCCGGCGATCAGCAGGCGGCGACGGTCGGCCAGGCCTGCTTCGAGCCGGGCATGCTGAAATCGACCTATGGCACCGGCTGCTTCGCGCTGCTCAACACCGGCACCACCGCCGTCGCCTCCCGCAATCGGCTGCTCTCGACCATCGCCTATCAGCTGAAGGGCGTGCGTCATTATGCGCTGGAGGGCTCGATCTTCATCGCCGGCGCCGCGGTGCAATGGCTGCGCGACGGGCTGGGCATCATCGAGGCGGCCTCCGAGAGCGGCCCGCTCGCCGCCGCGGCCGATCCCGGCCAGCATGTCTATCTGGTGCCCGCCTTCACCGGGCTGGGCGCGCCGCATTGGGACGCCAACGCCCGCGGCGCGATGTTCGGCCTGACGCGCAACAGCGGCCCGCGCGAGTTCGCCCGGGCGGCGCTTGATTCGGTCTGCTTCCAGACGCTCGATCTGCTCGAGGCGATGCGTGCCGACTGGCCGGGCGCCGACGGCGCCTCGACGGTGCTGCGGGTCGATGGCGGCATGGTCGCCTCCGACTGGACGATGCAGCGCCTGGCCGACATCCTCGCCGCGCCGGTCGACCGGCCGCAGGTCCTGGAGACGACGGCGCTCGGCGCGGCCTATCTGGCAGGGCTCGATGCCGGGCTGCTGCCGGAGCCGGCGCATTTTGCCGATCGCTGGCGGCTCGAGCGCCGCTTCAGCCCCGGCCTGACGGAGGAGCCGCGCCGCGGGCTGGTCGCCGGCTGGCGCGACGCCGTCCGCCGCACGCTCAGCCAGGGCTGAGCGGCAGGCGCTGTGTTTCGCATGACGAAATCGTCACGAGAAGGCTTGCAACCGGCCGCGAGGTTGTTTAGATCGCGCCCATCCGACGCGTCGCACCACACGCGCCCGTTGGGGGATCGTCTAACGGTAGGACCCCAGACTCTGACTCTGGTTGTCTAGGTTCGAATCCTAGTCCCCCAGCCACTCCTCAGTGGCCCCATAAACTATAAGAAAATCAATACGTTATGAGCAGCCGAATTTGCTCTGGTAGCCCAGCGGTAGCCCATTTTGGTATCATTCGGCGCCAACAAAAACAAACAGGTATCGCTCTCCTCCTCGGCTCTGCTCGCATTACCTACGCTGGTTCGCCGCGAAGAAAATGCAGGGGGAGGCTCCGGTTGCCCGAAATCTCCCCCTGCGGTTCAGGTTAGAATGCCCTCTCAGGTGCCTCACGGCGAGGTCGCCTGTCGTACTCGGGCAGCTCGCGCGTCATCGTGTTCATCAGGTGGATGAACGGCACCCAGTTGCCCCACGGAAACGCCCGCGCGAGATTACTCACGTCCTGCTGTGAGAGCTGGTTGTCCCTCGACAGAACGTTACCGACCATGCCTCCCACGCCCTTCTGCACGTCATCGAAGAGCCCGAAGGTTGGATTGCCGGTGACGAGATGGGAGGGCTGCGACGTCATGCGGAAGCCGAAGACGGGCTCTTGCCCCGCAAGCGACAACGCGGTGTCTGCCAGCGACGGCATGAACGAGGACCAGCTTGCGCGTTGGAAGCCGCCAGCTAGCAGTCCTTGCCACGACAGCGCCTGGTCCAGCTTCTCCTCCCGGCGCGGGTCCGTCGCGTAGCGGTAGTGGCTGTACGCGATGTGCGTCAGCACGCCGCCCAGCCCGGTCAGGAGGAAGGTGGTCGCCGTCTCCCAGTCCCGCATGTGGATGTTGTGCATGACGTGTCGCGCCCACGCCCCCATCACGAAGCTGCGGAACTGAAAGACCATGCGCCTGAGGCCGTGTCCCATGACGCGGTTGAGAGCGCCGGGGTCGTTGGCCAGGACAGCGTACTTGGCCCACCTAGTGGCCCCCATCTGGAAAGCCGCAGCGGCCTCCTGATCCGGCCACTTCTCGATGTTCATCCGGGGGAGCTTCCGGCCCTCGACGTCGCCGTCGATGAAGGTCCGGTTCTCGCGGATCATCTTGAAGATGCGGTCGCCCATATCCCGGTCGATGCCCATGGCCGTAAGGCGGTCCCAGTTCACGGCGTCACCGTCCGCCATGTGGGCGAACTTGGCGTAGACGCCGCGCGCCGCGAAGCGCTGGAGCCCGGTGTTGATCGGCGCCATCAGCGACATCGCCGTGGTGGCCCGCTTCAGCTTCGCCATGCCGACGTCGTAACGGTCCCCGAGGGTGCCGCCGAAGCGTCCGTCGATGTTCCCTCCCCCGGCCTCGATCTTCGAGTGCAGGCTGCCCCGCACCCAGTCGGTGCCGTAGTTGGTGAGGTACTCGATGTCCCGCGCAATCTCGTCGTCGAGCTGCCCGGTGCGGGCGTCGCGAAGGATGTGCCGGAAGGCGGGCATGGCGGACAGCGAGGCCTTCAGCCCGACCGAGGCCGTGACGTGGAAGAACTCGTTGACCTGGGCGAAGCCGACGTTGCCCATCAGGCGGATGAAGTTGTAGTCGCGCAGGCGGCGTAGGGCGTGGCCCCAGCCGGTCTGAACGAGCCCGTGGGTCTGCCCCAGGACGGCCCGCCTCAGGTATTCGAGGTTCTGGGTGTCCAGCTCCAAGCCCTTGACGCGGGTGTTGTGATCGACGGCGCCAGACGTGACGCGCTCATCCCAGGTTTGGGCGAGGCGCTGCATCATCTTGTTCCAGTCGGCCTCCTTCGACAGACCGGAGACGAGCATCTCGGGCTCGTTCGTCGGGGGTTTCCATTCGCCCGAGACCTCGAAGACGGGCGAGCCGTCCTTGGTCTCGTTGACCTTCTGCCCCTTCACCGTCTTCTTCCGGCCGTTCGGGGAGTTGACCTTCCAGTCGCCCTTGAGCGAGTTAGAGGCTGCCGCGAGCACGTCATCGACGCGCCTGTCCGAGACCAGCTTGTGGCCGGCAGACGAAGCGTAATCGACGGCGGTCTCCAGCAGCTCCCTGATCTGCTCCGGGTCTGAGGTTTTGAGCTCGAACTTGTCGAGCACCATGTCCCCGTTCCGCAGGCGCAGCTCGGCGGTGCCGTGGGCGGTCCTGATGATAGGCGTTGAGGGGCTGTCGATCAGCTCGACGCCGGGCCGCTTGATCGGCCGGATGTGATCCGGGGTGAACAGCGGGTTCTTGACGCGGACCTGATGCAGCCCGAGGAGGCCGGACATCTGCCTGGAATACCCCTCGAAGACCGACAGGGCGTCGTTCTCGAAGAGGTCCATCAGCCGGAACTCCAGCGTCTGGCCGTAGCGCGGGTCGGTCTTGTCGGTGACCGTCAGGTGGTCGGTGAAGGTCTCGTCGTAGAGAGCCCGAGCCTTCCCTCGCGGGGACGCCCCGGCCTTCGGATCTTCCTTCCCCTTGATGAGGCCCAGGACGTTCTCGATCTCGTCCGGCTTCAGGGTGCCGAACTCCTCCATCATCTCGCGCAGGGCGTCGATGTCGTGGCCGGAGACCGCACGGTCCCCCTTCATGTCCACGTCGGCTGCCAGCTCGCGCAGGCGCTTGACGTAGCCATAGGCCCACTTGCGGGCGAGCGCAGCGTCCACGCCGGGGTGCATCGCCTGGGGGGTAATCGATCCGACGCCCTACAGCCGCGCCAGCACCCCCCGCACGGCCTCCTGCCCGCGCGTCGTCAGCGTCAGGATGTTGGTGCGTCGGTCTTCGAAGTCCTCGCGCGAATTGATCAGCCCAAGCCCGCCGCGATCCGACAGCCGGTCCACGATACGGGCGGTCGTCGATTGCGTTAGGGGGACGTACTTGGGCAGCTCTCGCTGGTAGATGCTGGGCTTGCTGGCGACCCGGAGGAGGACGAGGGCCGCATTGAGCTGCATCCCCTCTTCGATCTCGTTCAGCGCCTCAAGGAACTGGATTGCGCGGTACACGGCTGGGGTAGGCAAGGCGGCATCCTGAAGGCAGCGGCGGGTTGATCCAGTTGTGGGAAAATCCCAGCCCTGCCGTCCAATGACAAAAATGACTCGATCAGGGCCGACCGAGTCACGCCGCTGATAGGTCACGCCGCTTCGGGCTGCCCTTCAGCGGCTTTCAGGATGCGATGCACCGAGCCCTTGCCGATGCCGAGGCGCTTGGCGATGTCGCCCATGCTCAGGCCCTTGGCGTCCAGCTCGCGGACCTCGTCGGCTTTCGCCCTGGCTGTCGGCGCGCGGCCCTTGTACTTCCCCGCCGCCTTGGCCTTGGCGATGCCCTCGCGCTGGCGCTCCAGCATGATCTCGCGCTCGAACTGCGCCACGCTGCCGAGGACGTTGAGCATGAGACGGCCCGTGGGCGTGCCCGTGTCGAGGTTCATGGACAGGATGCGCAGGGTCGCGCCCTTCGCCTCGATGGCCTTCAAGAGGTCCATCAGGTGGGCCATAGAGCGGGCCAGACGGTCCAACTTGGTGACAACGAAGGCGTCGCCGGGGCGGAGGTTGTCGAGGGCTCGGGTCAGCTCCTGCCGCTCGCCGACGTCCACCGACGATACTTGCTCGACATACACGCGGCCGCAGCCAGCCGCCTGAAGGTCGCGCTGCTGGGCGTCCAACCCCGCCGTTTGGTCGAGAGTCGAGGTGCGGGCGTATCCGATGAGCATGGGCGCGGTCTCCAAGGGCTTGTCGTCCCAATAGACTCTTAGATGTCTGACAGAATGTCAATGGAACATTCTCGTGGAACGATTATCGCTTGGTTTGGAACGGCCCAATAGTCCTTGCCCTGTGGAACGGCTCTCCGCGAATGCTGGGGTTGCGACGCCCTGTCGTGGCAACGCGTGGCGGCAGCGCAGCAGGGCATGAAGCGACCCCCAATGACGAGATAGGGAGGCGGCACGGGGGGAAGTCGAGCCGGCATTTTATCGATGGGCTCTCGGATTTTTCTGGCAAAACCAATTGCTCCACCCGAAGCCGGACCTCCGTTGGCTGTGGACCGCTCATGCGCGAGTATTCCAGTTTTGTTCTGGAAATGCGACCTTGCATTGTGGGGGTAAGTATGTGGGTTGCAGTCCGCCAGCGCTTCGCTCGTTTCCATGCCGACCTGAGCCCTACGCGGGATCAGATTGATGACGCGTTTGGGAAAGCCAAGCGGGTCGGTCAAGACCTGGAACGCGCGTACAACGGCGAGGCCTCCGATAATCCGCCTGTCTTCGCAGTCGGCTCTTGGGGGAAGGGAACACAAGTGCGGCCCTCTGCCGACATCGACATCATGGCCCGCTTCGACTGGGACGTATATCGCCGCTTTGAGGCCTACTCGCACAACGGACAGTCCGCCCTGCTTCAGGAGATAAAGAGCAAGCTCGAAACGCCCTATCCACAGACTCGCATCCGGGGCGATGGTCAGGTTGTGATGATCGACTTCAATTCGATCTTGGTCGAACTGGTTCCCGTGTTTCGCTTGAACAACGGGCAGTTCATCATGCCTGACGCAAACCACGGTGGCCGGTGGAAGACCGTCGATCCGACTGCCGAGATCAAACACATCGATGGCATCGATCGAGAGCACAATGGGAACGTCCGCGCACTCAGCAGAATGATCAAGCGATGGAAGCATGAGCAGTCCGTTGATCTGAAGTCGTTTCTTATCGAGCTGCTAGTGACAGACTTCGTTCGCGCGTGCCCATGGGGCAAAAATGACTACTACTGGTACGACTGGCTTATCAGGGACTGCTTCAGGTTCATGAGAAGCCGTGTCAACGGACACGCAACAGTGCCCGGGACAGGCGAGGTCATCGCACTCGGTAACAACTGGTGCACTAAGGTCGAGACGGCTATCGGCATAGCCGAGACCGCCTGCGACTTCGAGAAAGCTGATCTAGACATCCAGGCAGGAAGCGAATGGCAGAAGATTTTCGGGACACGCATTCCACTTCGAGTTCTGTAGAAGCTCGACGGGCGGAGATCGTTAAGGAGGCGCTGAGGCAATCCGAGTCTTGTCTCTGGACATCAACCACACTGTTCACGTGGCTTCGGCAAGTTCGATTTCAGCGCCAGATTTTTGTGGCTGCGCCGGTCATCTTCGGCGCGCTTGCCGGCTTCTCGGTGCTTAAGGATGCCGCTCCAGCGTGGCTTATCGCACTCCTTGCGTTGGTCGCCTCTCTCTTTCCGGCGCTTGCTGACGCGTTGAAGATCGCGACCAGTGTCGATGAAACCTCGCGCCTCGCAGCGGAGTACAAGGCCCTTCAGGACCGCTTTCGGCGCCTAGCCCGCATTACGTCACTCGGTGATGTAGACAAGGCGGAGGCCGATCTAGCTGATCTTATGGATCGCATGGACGTCGCTCGAAGCACGTCCATTACGCCACCGCAGAAGTATTTTGATGCCGCGCGGGAACAGATCGAAGGGGGGCCTACGACTTCGCCGTTGACATCGCAACCGGAGATGCTCCGTCAGCCAGTAACCGGAGCTGAGGCATCAACGCCATGCGCTCCAGGTTCGGGCCAGACTGCAAGGTTTCGGCAGAACCAAGTTGGCCGCCAAGCTGGGCAAAGACCAAGCTGTGATCGACTGAGCGGAGAAACTGACGTGACAGCTGACGATGACTGGTTGGACGTTGATATCCGCGCGCTCTCCCTGTCTGACGGAGAAAAGGCGGGCCTACAAATCTACCGAAACTACACCAAGAAATTCGAGGGCCATGCTCTTAGCGAATTCAGGAAAGATCTAAACAAGGACACCCTGCAGGTGGACGATCTGACTCGCCTCTTGGGACTAATAGAGAAGGAAGACGCGCGATCTCTACCTGTCATCGTATGCGCATACGCGGACGATCAGTTGAAGGCGATGTTTAAGAAGACACTGCCAGATGGCATACCCGGCGGTAAGGACACCATGTTCGGCGCATATGGACCCCTGTCCGACTTCGCGAAGCGGATCAGGTTGGCCTACGCTTTTGATAGTCTTTCCCGCGACTTGCTCACCGATCTGGACCGCGTTCGGGCAGTTCGGAACGACATATCACACACGTGGGACATTTCGGCTTTGGGGGACGTGTCCAGCCGAGGGAGGCTCACCGAACTGCCGCCAATCGAGAAATTATTGCCCCAGCGACCTGATCTGGCCGGACTCCTTCCTCAACACCTTTCCGCGTTGGTCTCATTCCGCATCCGATTGGCCTGGATCGTAGCGAGGTTGGTCTATGAGGTCTGGGCTTATGATCGCGCCAAAAAGCGTCGGCTTGACCCCCAGATGGCCCTGTACGGCATGCCGAGCGAGAGCAAGTGGCTCGAAGAAGTCGCCTCGTTGAGCATGGCCGCTACAACGCGGATACTCAAAAGCGAACAAGTCCGGGCTTAGCCGACGCCCGGCATGGCAGTTACTTCGGCAGCTTCACAGCAACCACACACGCCACCTTCGCTTCGCAAGAACCATCGCCTGCATACCGGCTCATGGCTCAGCCCTAGCGGCAGCTACTGGCCTCAAGGCTCGCGTTCTCCACAGCATGGCCGATCAGCTCAGCGATGGCCCACGGCGAGAAGCCCTTGGCCTTGCGCACGAACCAGCGCCGAAAGGAGTGGAAGTCGATGTTGCGCTGCCGCTGACCGTCCAACGGTCTCTCGTCCACCTTCAAGCGGCGGCGGTGGCCTCCGGTGGCGACGGCTGGGTTGCGGTCTCTTCCTCACCCTGCGGAAGGTTCACTGCCTCGACAACCGCCCTGAACTGCGCCCTCAGCGGCCCACCTGAGTAGCCGCCCAGGCTCATACCAAGGCGCTTATGGCCGACCACGGCCTCGATGAAGTGTGGCAGCCTCTCGGCCTGCTCGGCTTTCGTGATGAACCAGCGGCGGAAGCTGTGGAAGTCCACGCGGGACTGGCGCGCCCCCTCAGGCACGTCATCAACTTCCATCTTGCGGCGATAGGCGGTGAACGCCTTCACAACCTTCTGCGACCGCTCCGTAGCGGAACCCTTCTTGGGAACCGGCAGCTCGGGAAAGAGCGGGTCTTTGGTATCCTTGCCGTGGATGCGGCGGGCGACTAGGGCCTTCAGCGCCGGGTGTATGGGCACCATGCGGATGCCCGCTTTGGTCTTTGCCACGGTGATGTCGAAGCAGTCGTCCACGATGTTCTCGGCATTCAAGCGGGCAATCTCGTCCACACGCATGCCGGACAGCGCGGAGATGTGCATGAAGTCGGAAAGCAGTTCGCTCCGCTCGCCGCCGAACAGCTTCTTCATCTCGGCGTCGGTGTAGGGTCGCTTGTCCTTATCCTTATCGGGCTCAGGCTTCTTAAGCGATTGCCCGCGCCAGATGTTCTCCTCCACATAGCCCTTCAGCTCCGCCCATTTCCATAGGCTGGAAAGGCAAGAGATGTCCTTGTTGGCCGTCTTGGGGTGTGTTCCGGCTTCCACGAAAACGTCCGTGACGTAACGACCAGCAATCTTCCGTGTGACAGCCTCAATCGAGACCGGCAGCTTGGTCGCCGCCAGCCAGGCCGCGAACTTCTCCACGGCACGGCGATAGTCCACCTGTTGCCGGGGCTTCATGGGACGCTCGGCCAGCCACTTGTCGATGAGTTTGGTAATCGGCGATGCCTGCCCGATAGCGACGGCGTGGAAGTCCTTGGCCCTTGCCACCCCTTCCTTCACGGCTATCTCTTCTGCGCGGTCGCTGACAAGCGAGAGGGTTATGTCGTGACCGTCTTCAATCAGGTTCCCTTCGTCGTCCTCGTAGGCGTAGAAGCTGGGGTCGTCCTCCGACCGCTGCACAGCTTCCCGCCACTGCATGGCCTCATCAGCCAGCAGATCGCGAGCCTCCTTAGCCTTGCGGCGCAACTCGGCCTCGGATTTCTCCAACTGCTCCTTGAGCGTGGCGACGACGCGGAACTTCTCCCGGTTCGCCACGGCGAGGCTGTTGGTGTGTAGCGGGCGCTTCAGGTGCGCCTTGCCGATGGCCTTACGGAGCCGTTCAGGAACCTTGATGACGACAATCCACTGATTGCCGTGCTTCTTGAGGTAACGTCTATCGAAGGCCATGACGTGACTTCTATCCAGAATGGTAGCCCATCAGTAGCCCAATCTAGTAGCCCAATGCAAGGGGTTAATCTCTCGATTTTACAGTCGCTTACGCCATTGTCAAAAGCCAAGGATGAGGCTCCTAGTCCCCCAGCCACTTCCATAAGTGGTTGTGCCCCAAGCAGTTCTTCCGCGCCCTCCGAGCTTGTCGGGCATTGCTATCGGGTATCCGCCGCCCCGAGCCGCGGCCAGGCGTTGTCCGCCTTGGCGATATAGCGCGCCTTGTCCTGAAGCCAGGTGCTCTGCACATCGGTGTCGTAGTTGAGATAGAGCCGGCCGTCGAAGGATGAAGCGGCGTCTGTCGAACATGGCGCGGGCCTCAGCGGAGGCTGCGGCGCGCTTCCAGCGCCTCGAAGACATAGGCCGCCAGATAGCCGTAGATGGCATGGCCGATCAGGCTCATCGCCGAAAGCCGCGGCACGTCATGCAGCAGGAACTGCTGCCCCGCGAGCGGTGCGAAGAAGGCGAGGGCGATGAAATAGGTGATCACGCCCCAGATCCAGCCATCGGCCGGCATGCCGAAGCTCTTCACCCGGCGGGTCAGGATCCAGTAGGCGAGCGGGTAGAACAGAAATCCGGTGGTGAAGTGCAGCAGCTTGGCCACCGGGGTCGACAGCTCCCAGCCGAGCTGATGCGCGAACAGGGACTTGACCAGCTCCGGCGGCTCCAGCGGGAATTCCGCCAGCCAGGCGGTCGGAACCGAGGAGAACAATTCCCAGAAGCCGAGCCCGGCGAAGCCGCCGAGCATGAGATTGACGATGGTCGCGCCGGCCGGCAGCGCGAGGCTGCGCGGCAGGGTGGCTGAATTGGTCATGGCGTCGGTCCCTTTCCCGGTCAGGTCAATGGAGAATGGCGGTCGGCGTCGCGGCGATGGCGAACGCGGCCAGGCGTCCGGCGGGCCGGCGCTGCAGCTGCATCAGACGCTGCGCCGCGAAGCGGTTGGCGCCGCGCTGCGCCAGCCGCTCGGCGAGCACCTGACCGGCCCGCTCATGCTCGCCGCAGCGGATCAGGCTCTCGATATAGGCCTGCTCGAACAGGTCGCGCTGGGCATGGCTGCCGCCGATCGCGATGAGCCCCCGGCGGGCGGCTCCGAGCCGATAGGCGGCCTCGGCATAGTCGGCCTCGCGGAAGGCGATCAGCCCGAAGGCCGCGAGCGCGCCGCTCCGGGCCGCCTCGCGCCGCTCGCTGCTGGGATGGTCGTGCGAATCCGCGACGAGGCCGGCGGCGATCGTCTCGGCGCTCTCGCTCTGGCCGGCGCCGAGCAAGGCGAGCGCGTAATGCAGATCGGCGAAGACCAGCCGGCCGTCATGCACCCGCCCTTCGGCCTTGGCAGCCAACTCCTCCCAACGTGTGCCGACATCGATGCCGGCATAGTCGAGCCGGGCCAGCAGCGAGGCGCCATTGGCGATGTCGCGGTAATCGTCGGTCTGCTCGGCGCGGATCTCCTCGTCATAGAGCCGCAGCGCCTCGCAGATCTCGCCGCGCTCCAGCCGGAACAAGGCGAGATGCCAGAAGATGTGGAAGCGCAGATTATTGGCATGCGACCAGCTGCGTCGGTCCCCCAGCCAGGCGACGCCCTCATCGGCGCGCCCGGTCATCTCCAGCACATGCGCGACCGCGTGCCGGCCCCAGGCATCGCGCGGGCTCAACGCTACGGCGCGCCGTCCGGCCCGCTCGGCCTCGGCATAGAAGCCGCGCTCCTCGAGCGCGAAAGCGTAGCAGCCGTTGACATAGCCGGCGAGCGGATGGCCGTCGCCGAAACCGGGCGCGACGCGCGCCAGCACCGCCAGCATCTCGTCCTGGTCGCCCAGCATGAAGCGCAGCCCATGCGCCATCTTCAGCGCGAGCACGTCATGCGGATGCTCGGCGAGAATGGCCTCGAGCCGCTGCGCCGCGCGCCGCGGTGCCCCGTCCAGCCAGAGCGCCAGCGCCTCGATCACCATGCGTTCGCGCGGGGTCGCCGGCCGCAGCGCCGCCCCGGCCCGGGCCTGCGCCAGGCAGTCGCGCGCCGGAGCGAGCAGTTCGACGCGGGCGAGGGAGAGCAGCATCAGCCCCTTGGCCGCATGGGCGAGCGCGAAATCCGGATCGGCCTCGAGCGTGCGGGCAAGGTGTTCCGGCGCCGCCGAGGCATGGGCCAGAACCGCTTCCAGCGTGTCGTTCCAGGCGAGCCGGGCGGCCTCGTTCGCGACGCTGATCGGGTCGCCGGACAGATCGTGATACATGCTCTTCTCCTTTCGGCGCCGCTGCCGGCGCCCACGGGAATCCAGGGCCTCAGCGCGCGGGAAGCGGCAGGCGTTCGGCTTGCGGGCCTGGCTGCGCCTGTGGTGCCGGGCCCGACCACGGTGCGCGCTTGAACCAGCCGACCAGCACCGCGGTGGCGAGGATCAGCGCGAAGCCGGCGAGATTGAGCAGCGCCACCACGGGCTCGCCATGCCCCGCCATCTCGGCGAGGCTCCCGCCCAGCCGGGCGAGGATGGCGCTGGCGATGAAGGCGGCGAGCGACTGGCGGCCGATCAGCACCAGGAGATGGCCGAGGCCCTTGTCGAGCCGGTCGCGCGCCGGCTCGATGAGGCTGAGCACGACATAGGCCAGCGCGAGGAAATGCAGCATGCGCAGCGGATTCAGATCGCTCTTCTCGCCCTCGCCGAGCAGCAGGTCGCGCAGCGCCTGCGCCGCCGGCCAATGCTCCAGGATGCCCCAGAAGGAGAGCGGCACGGAAACGGCGAGGAAGCCGGCACAGACGAGCATCAGCCGGCGATCGCCCAGGCGCGGGGCCGGCAGCCATTTCATGCCGAAGAAAAAGCCGATGAAGAAGATCAGCTGCCAGGCGAACGGATTGAGGAACCAGCCGGCCCCGGTCCAGGGATTGCCCGGCAGGTTGAGGCCGCGTGTCCAGACCAGCGCATAGATCAGGCCGGACAGCAGGAAGGGCAAGGCGGGATTCAGGGCCCGCAGCAGCATCATCGCCGGCACCAGCGCCAGGATGACGAGATACATCGGCAGGATATCGAGATAATCGGGCTGCCAGGTCAGCGTGACGATGCCGAAGATCGCCTCGGCCGGGGCTGCGGCCAGCGGCGCGAACAGCTTGCCGAGCTCGTTCGTCCCGAAGGCGCGGTCGAGCGCCACCGCGAGCGCGACCGTCGCCAGGACGAGCCCGAGCTGCGCCCAATAGACCTGCCAGATCCGGTGGGCGATCCGCGCCGTGCCGAGCGCCAGCCCGCGCCTGACGAAGATGCCGCCGAAGGCGAGCGCGCTGGCGAAGCCCGAGCAGAACACGAAGAGCTCGGCGCCCGAGGAAAAGCCGAAGCGCGCCGGGATATAGGCGTTCCAGCTGTTCTGCGGCAGATGCGCCACGAAGATGATCAGCATGGTCAGGCCACGGAAGACGTCGAGACGGACATCGCGCGGGCGCTTCGCCGGCCTGGGGTGAAGCTCGCTCATTCAGAAGGCTCCGTCGTAATCGGCGGGGTCGATGCGGCAGGCGAGAAGGCTGAAGCCCTCGCGCGAAAAGGCTGCCTGCGCGGCCGCCCGCAGCGCCGACCGGTCGCTCACGGTGGCGCCATGGCCGCCCATGGCCGCCGCGATGGCGGCGAAATCGGTGGCGCCGAAATCGACCCCGGCCCGCCGCAGGCCGAGCTGGCGCTGCTTCAGCGCGATCAGGCCGAGGCTCTCGTCGACCAGCACGGCGACGACCACCGGCAGCTTGAGATCGCGCAGCGTGGCGAGCTCGCCCAGCACCATTTCGAGGCCGGCATCGCCGGTAAAGCAGAGCGTCGGCCGGCCCGAGCCGAGCGCCGCGCCGGTCGCCAGCGGCAGGGCGCAGCCCATCGTGCACAGCCCGGTCGATTGCAGCAGCTGCCGCGGCCCGTCGCATCGCCAGATCTGGCTGAGCAGGATCCGGTGCGCCCCGGAATCGGCGGTTGCGACGGTGCCGTGCGGCGCGACCTCGCGTAGCGTCTCGAACACCGCATGCGGCCCCCAGGACCGCGGCGCCGCGAAGGCGGCGCGGAAGCGGGCGCCGACCGCTTCAGGCTCGCGGCCCGGCCAGCCGGTGCGGGCGCCGGCCCCATCCGCCAGCGCGGCGATGATCGCCGCGACATCGCCTTCGAGGCGCAGCGTCGCGTCATGCATGCCATGCGGCAGGTCCTCGGCGACGATGTCGATGACCGGCTTCGCCGCCGGCCAGGGCTTGCGCCAGCCCTGGCGCATCTCGATCGGGTCGTAGCCCGCGAGCAGGATCAGGTCCGCCGCGTCGATCAGCGGGCGGACGATCGCGTCGGCCTTGGGCGAGAGGCCGACGCCGCCGATCGCACGCGGATCGTCTTCCGGGATCAGCCCTTTCGCCTTGTAGGTTGTCAGCACCGGCGCGCCGATCTGGCGGGACAGGGCGTCCAGGGCCGCCGCGCCGTTTTGGTCGACGAGATCGAGCCCGGCGATGATCAGCGGCCGGGCCGCGCCGGCGAGCAGCGCGCGGGCTTGCGTCAGATCGGCGGGCATGCCGGTTTGCACCGGCGGCAAGGCGGGCCCGGCGCGCCAGGGCGAGCGGGCCTCCGCAACGGCGATCGGCAGATCGATATGGACCGGGCCGGGGCGGCCGCGCCGGGCCAGCGCGACGGCCTTGGCGGCGACGAGGTCCTCGGTGCCGGCCGCGGCGCGGAAGCTCGCCTTGACCAGCGGGCGCAGCACAGCCTGATGGTCGAAGACCTGATGCGTGTAGCTCTCGGCCAGCGCCTGGTCGACGCAGCCGGTGACGAAAATCAGCGGCACGCGGTCCTGCTGCGCATTGGCGACGACATTGACTGCGTTGGCGACGCCGGGCCCCAGCGTCGCGACCAGCACCGGCAGCGCTCCGGTCGCGTGCCAGAGCCCTTCGGCCATGAAGCCGGCGGCATTTTCGTGCTTGGCCAGCAGGAAGCGGATGCCTGCCCGCTCCAGCGCGTCGATCAGCGCGAGCACCTCGCCGCCGGGGATGCCGAAGGCATGGGTCGCGCCCGCGGCCTTGAGCTGCGCCGCCAGAAGATCGGCGCCCACAAGATCGGCGCCGGCGGCCGGCGCTGCTCCCGGTGCAGTCTCGTCCGGCTGAAACGACTGGTGCATGCGCTGTCTCCGAGCACCGCGGCGGCGGCTTGCAGGGAAGATCGCAGCGGAACGGGCATTGGTTACATGGCCGCCGAAACGCGGCTCGCGGCCTTCGGCCTCTTGCCTGTGCAGGATCGGCTCGGCACCGGCCTGCCGCTACGTCTTGTGAGCGCCGCCCCGCCATGCGAGGGATGGGCGCTTCCGCGCCTGAAAAGTGCCTCGCCTTGTCGCTCGACCATCTCGAAACCGAGCTCCGACCGGTCTTTCTCGCCGCGCTCGCCGGCGATGCGGTCGCTTATCGGCGCTTCCTCGATGCGATCAGCATGCGCCTGCGCGGTTATCTGCGCCGGATGCTGGCGCGTGCCGGGCGCAACGAGCCCGGCGAAGTGGAGGATGTGCTGCAGGAGACATTGCTCTCGCTGCACCTCGCCCGGCAGACCTATGATCCGTCGAGCCCGGTCACGGCCTGGGCGCACGCGATCGCGCGGCACAGATTGATCGATCACCTGCGCCGCAGCGGCCGGCATACCGGCCATCTGCCGCTCGACGACGAGGCCTTCCGGCTGGCCGAGCCGCAAGACGGTGGCGCCGATGCCAGGCTCGACCTGGAGCGCGCCTTGCAGGTGCTGCCGGAGCGGACGCGGCGCTTGATCGGGCAGGTCAAGCTCGAGGGGGCGAGCGTCGCCGAGGCGGCCAGGGGCGAAGACATGACGGAGACCGCCGCCAAGGTCGCGATCCATCGCGGTCTCAAGGCGATGGCGCGCTTCCTGATGCGGCGCGCGACGACGTAACCTTTTGCCGGCGTGCTGCGCATTGCGGGTGAGCATCATTGGCAGGATCGGACATGAACACCGACGAGCTGATTTCCCTGATGGCCGCCGGCCACCGAGCGGTGGATACCGGCTGGCTGCGCCGCGCCACTTGGCTGGCCGGCGGGCTTGGCCTTGCCGTGACCGTGGCGCTGGTCCTGCTGATGCTCGGCACGCGTGCCGATCTCGGCCAGGCCTGGCTGAGCGTGCCGGTGCTGGCCAAGCTTCTGCTCGGCGCTTCGGTCGCGGGCATCTCGCTCGCTCTGTTCCAGATGAGCTTGCGGCCCGGCCTGAAGCCGGCGCGGCGGCTGCCGCTCCTGGCCCTGCCGCTGATCACCGTCGCGGCCTGGGCCGTCTGGGTTCTGGCGCAGGCGCCGGTGGCGCAATGGCACGCGCTGACATGGGGGCGTAGCTGGTATGCCTGCCTCGGCGCAGTTTCGATCTTCGCGCTCGGCCCGCTGGCGATCCTCCTGGCGCTGGCGCGCCGGGGCGCTCCGGTCGAGCGGGCCTTGACCGGTGCCTGCGCCGGCCTGACCTCTGCGGGGCTGGCGATCGTCGCCTATGCCCTGCATTGCCCGGAGGATTCGGCGCCCTTCGTGGCAGCCTGGTACACGCTCGGGATCGCGATCGTCACTCTGCTCGGGACGTTCGGCTTTTCCCGCCTGCTGCGCTGGTGACGCGGGCGACTGTGCGCTGCCGTACCGGAACTGGACACCTGATCTCGCGTTGAACCCGCATCTGCACAGGACGAGCCCACTTTTTTAAGGCCCGGCGCCCCCAAGGCGTCGGGCCTCTTTTACGAGCCGGAGCGCTCGCTGTCCGGAGTGAGGCCGGGCACGCTGCAATTGGGTTGCCGGCGCGCCTTGCGTGCGCGGCGCTCGTAATCGTCCCGGATGGTCGCGAGCTTCTCCTCGTCGAGCTCCTCCAGGTCCATCAGCTCCTCGCGTGCCCCCTCGACCTTGGAGATCAGCTCGTCGAGCTTGATCTGCATCGCCGCCGTGTCGCGGTTCTGGCTGTTCTGGATGACGAACACCATCAGGAAGGTGACGATCGTCGTCGAGGTGTTGATGACCAGCTGCCAGGTGTCGTTGAAGCCGAAGATCGGGCCGGACAGGGCCCAGATCAGGATGACGCTCGCGGCGATGAAGGATGCGACGGGCTTGCCCGCGTAATATGACACGGCCTGCGAGAGCCGCGTGAAGAGCGAGCTCTTCGTGTTCAACTGCAGGATCGGGTCGGAGCTGTCCGGCACGTCAGGGCGCTCCCTCTTGGCTGCCGAGCTGCGCGGCGGCTTGCGACTCGAGCGCCAACGCGGCCCGCAGGAGATCGGCGGGCACGATCATGTCCTGTCGCAGCAGCCAGGCGACGGCGCCTTCCGTCCGGCCGGCGAGCCGCGCGAGCTCGCAGATTCCGGTCTCGCCGGGGGCACGCCGGCTGAGGCGCGCCGCCAGCGACTTGCCGCTGGGCGGACGGCGGGCCGAGAGCGGCTGGAGCGGGAGAAGGTCGATTGGATGATGGGTCATGGTCCCTGGCCGGACTGGCGGAGCACCGATCAACGCGCGGCGAGGCTGAAAGGTTTCTGCCCCGCTCTCGGCGACCGTACGCAGACGCACAATTTTTCAGCCGCTCGAACCCGGGCAGCCATCCGCCCGTTCATCGCCGAACCCGGAGGAGAAGCGCATGACGGCTCACGACAAATATCTGATGGACTGGTTGCGCGACGCGCACGCCATGGAAAAGCAGGCCGAGACCATGCTCTCCAGCATGGCCGGCCGCATCGAGAACTATCCGGAGGTGCGGGCCAAGCTCGAGGATCATCTCGGCCAGACGCGCCGCCAGGCGCAGATGCTGGAAAGCTGCATCACCCGCCGCGGCGGCGACACCTCGACGCTGAAGGACCTCGCCGGCAAGTTCGTGGCGATGGGGCAGGGGCTCAGCGGCATCTTCGTCGGCGACGAGATCATCAAGGGCTCGATGGCGAGCTACACCTTCGAGCATATGGAAATCTCCGCCTACAAGGTCTTGATCGCGGCGGCGGATGCGGCCGGCGACATCGAGACCCGCAGCGTCTGCGAGCGCATCCTCCAGGAGGAGGAGGAGATGGCCGACTGGCTCTCCACCCATATGCCTGAGGTCACCGCCCGGTATCTGGCGCGTGCCGAGAATCCGAACGTGACGGCCAAGCACTGACTGGCCGTCGCCTCGCACGGCACTCGGGCGATGTTCGCGCTCATCATCCTCGGCTGCCTGGCGGCGCTCGTGCTCTACGTCCTCATGCTGCGGCTGGTGACGGACGAGAATCGCGAGATCGCCGCGCAGGAGCGCAGCAAGCGGAAGGTTCGCCGCATGTTTCCCCTCGACAGCATCAAGACCGGCCCGGATCTGGAGCGCGTCATCGAGACGCGTCTGGCGGGCAGCGATTGGCAGGCACAGCTCGCCGAGCGCAGCGGCATGCCGCGCGACGAGATCGTGCGGCACCTGCGCCAGACCAGCGCTCCGCCCGGGCGGCTTCTCACGGCCGCGCGCGAGCTCCTAGGCGATGCCGCCGAGGCGCAGGATGCCGGCGCGGTGACGACCGGCTCGTCCTCGACGGTGCCGTGAGCCGCTATTTCGCGGAATAGGTGACCGCCTCGATCTTGTTGCCGTCCGGATCGAAGACGAAGGCGCCGTAGTAGTTGGCGTCGTATTCCGGCCTGAGCCCTGGGGCGCCGGCATCCCTGCCGCCATGGGCCAGTGCCACGCGATGGAAATCGTCGACCATCTCGCGCCGCCCCGCTGCGAAGGCGATATGGACACCGTTGCCGGGACTGGCCTTGCCACCGTCGACCGGCGTCTCCAGGCTGAACATGAAGCTGCCGACGCCGTAATCGGCCGATTGACCGTCGGCGCTCAGCACGCGCAGCCCCAGCACCTGCATGACCGGATCATAGAAGGCGCGCGAGCGCGCGATGTCGTTCGTTCCGAGCGAGACATGGTGGATCATCGCGCTGCTCCCGGTTCGCGGTGGTGGCGAATGGCAACGCCCGCGGGGCCTTTCCGGTTCGCCGATCCGTTCGCCTGCGCACCAGCCGGGGCCATGGCCGGTTCGCACGGCTCCGGGCGGGAACCTCGTCCGCGGCCCGTCGTTCTCTCCTCGCTCGCAATCACGCCCCAGGGGAGCCCATCATGGCCAGCAATCCCAAGACCCTCGACGACCTCTTCCTCGAAACCCTCAAGGACATCTATTACGCCGAGAAGCAGATCCTGAAGGCCCTGCCCAAGATGGCGAAGGCGGCGACCGCGCCGGAGCTGAAGCAGGCCTTCGAGAAACATCGCGACGAGACCGAGACGCAGGTCGAGCGCCTGGGTGAGGTCTTCGAGCTGCTCGGCAAGGCTCCCCGCGGCAAGACCTGCGACGCCATTCTCGGCATCATCGACGAGGCGAAGTCGATCATGGAGGACTTCAGCGACAGCCCGGCGCTCGATGCCGGCCTCGCGGCCGCGGCCCAAGCCGTCGAGCATTACGAGATCTCGCGCTATGGCACGCTGAAGACGTGGGCGCAGCAGCTCGGCATGAAGGACGCGGCGACGATCCTCGACAAGACGCTGAGCGAGGAAATCAAGACCGACGAGCTCCTCTCCAAGCTCGGCACCGGCAAGCTCAACCCGCAGGCCAAGGCCGCCTGAGCCGGGGTACTCGCGTTGCGAGGGGGCTCCGCCGCATGCCGGTGCGGCGGAGCTGATTTTCCACCAGCTTGCGGTTCTGTTCTTTTGAGCTATCATTCTGCTCAAAGGAGCAGGTTGGCATGGGCAGCGTCGCTACGAGGCAGAGGAAGGCGCGCGCGCGCGCCGAACAGCCTTTCGCATATCTCCATCTCTACAGGGCATCCCCTTTCGACCGCATCGCCTTCATCAAGGCGGGGGTGCCGGCTCGCGATGTGAAGCAGCTCTTCACCGCCCTGCATTTCGACCAGCAGATCATGTTCGATGCGCTCGGCCTGAAAACGGCGACGGTCAACAAGAAGGCGGCACGCGACGAAGTGCTCTCGGCCGAAGACGGCGAGCGTGTCGTAGGGCTCGCCAAGCTGGTCGGCCAGCTCGAGGCCATGTTGGAGGAAACGGAAGGGGCGGAGGATTTCGATCCGGCGAAATGGCTCTCGCAGTGGCTGCGCGAGCCATTGCCGGCGCTGCGGAACCGCCGGCCGATCGACCTGCTCGACACGATGGAGGGTCAGGCTCTGGTGTCGCGGATGCTCGCCCAGATTCAGAGCGGAGCCTTTGCGTGAGCCGCTCCCTGTGGCGGATCGGCACCGATACCAAGACCTATGCTGCCGACGACCTTTCCGGAACGGGCGCCAAGCTCAGCGGCGGTCGCTGGAACGACATCGGCGTGGCGATTGTCTATGCAGCCGAGAGCCGCGCGCTGGCCTGTCTCGAAACCATCGTGCACCTGAACGCCGGCGGGCTCCCCTTCAACCGTTATCTCGTCGAGATCGTCGTACCCGACGCCGTCTGGGCTGCGGCGAGGATCGCCGATCCGGGCACGCTGCCCGTCGGCTGGGATGCCGAGCCGGCAGGCTCCGTCAGCGTCGCCATCGGCACCGAGTGGGTCGCCTCACGCAGCTCCGCGCTTTATCTGGTTCCGTCGGTGATCGTACCGGAAGAGCGCAACGCGCTGATCAATCCGGCCCATCCGGACGCCGCGACGATCATTGCCCGCAAGCTGCGCAAATGGATCTACGATCCTCGGCTGGACCGTCGCTAGAGCCACTGTCACCGCTAGGCGAAACGGCGCAGCCGCTAGCGCTGATCGCCCGGATCATGTGGCAGGTCGAGGCCGGGCGGCGTCTCAAGTCCGTGGGCTTTCGGCGCCGGATCGGCGAGTAGGTCTTCGGCCGCCACGCGGATCGGTTCGGGCTGGGCGAGATCCTGCTGGAGATGCCATTCGACATAGTCGCGCGGCTTGCCGGACCGGGCGGCGAGCTCGGCGATCCAGTCCGTTCCCGGGAAGCGTTGACCGAGCCTCACCGCCAGCTCGCGGCAGGTCTCTTGATTCTCAGCCTTCAACATTGCGCGCCTCGCTGCCTTCGTTCGGAAGGAAACCCGGCACGGGCAGGGGCGGTTCCGCCGCTCAGCCCTCCGTCGGCACCAGCTTGCCCACGATGCGATCGCTCGCCCGCTCGCTGGCGGCGAGGCCCTCGGCAACCCGGCGGCGATCGGCCGGCGGCCGGTTCTGGCTCATCTTCAGCTTGCCCTCCAGCCTGGCGATGGGCAGGCGCAGCCCGACAATGCCGCGCAGCTGCGCCTGCACGAACTCCGGCGGCGCGTCCGAGACCGACCAGGGCTCGCTGCGCCCGGCCTCGTGCAGATCGGTCAGCCGGGTGACGGCCTCGCGCAGCCTCTCCGGCTCCTCGAAGAACGCGACGGCGCCATAGGCGTGCACGGCAGCATAATTCCAGGTCGGCACCACCTTGCCGGTCTCCCGCTTGGTTTCGTACCAGGACGGCGTCACATAGGCGTCCGGGCCGTTGAACAGCACCATCGCCTCGCCGAGCACCGGCTCCTTCCATTGCGGATTGGCGCGCGCCAGATGCCCGTAGAGCACGCCGTGCTCGCCTTCGTCCTCGGCGAGGATCAAGGGCAGCGGCGTCGCCATCAGCCCCTGCGCCGTGGCGGTCACCAGCGTCGCCAGCCGGCAAGCGCGCATCATCTCATGGATCTGGCTGGTCTCGTCGACGCGAAAGACCGGAGGCGTGTACATCGGGCGCTATCCTTGTGGGTCCTGTCCTGATGCCGCTAAGCTGGTCTGGATGGAACGGCCAGTTTCCTTGAAGATCGCCAGGCCAGTCGGGGACAGGTCAGGCGCTCAGCGCCGCGTAGTCGCGGCGATCAAGCAGGCGATCGCGACCGGCGCTCACCCGCCGGGCGCCCTTCTGCCATCGACGCGCGCACTCGCGGTCGAATGGGGCCTGGCGCGTGCGACGGTGACCGCGGCCTTCGAGCAACTGCAGGCGGAGGGCTATATCGAAACCCGTGCCGGCGCACGCGCCCGGGTCGCGCCCGGGCTTCGGCTTGTCCCGTTGCCGCGTCGGGACGGCGAAGCGGCGGCGCCCAAGCCCCGGCTCTCCGCCTATGGCGAGCGTCTCGATGCGGCGGAGCTGCCGCGCGTCACCCGGCCGTTCCCGATCGATTTCCGCTATGGCGAGCTGTCCGGCGGCGATTTCCCGACCCTCGCCTGGCGCCGTGCCCTGACCAGGGTCGCGATGCGTCGGCCGACACGCCTGCGCTATGGTGACCCGCGGGGCCTGCCCGAGCTGCGCGGCGCCTTGCAGGCCTATCTCTGGCGCGCGCGGGGGCTGCGCTGCGAAGCCGAGGACATCCTGATCGTCAACGGCACCCAGCAGGGGCTCGATCTCTGCGCCAGGCTGCTGCTCGATGCCGGCGACGCGGTCGTCTTCGAGGAGCCTGGCTATCATCTCGCGCGGCAGGTCTTCCTGACGGCGGGAGCGCGGCTGGCGCCACAGCCGGTCGACCGCGAGGGCATGCGCACCGCTGCGCTGCCGCCGGCCCGGCTCGCCTTCGTCACGCCCTCACACCAGCTGCCGCTGGGCAGCATTCTCTCCGCGCCGCGCCGGCAGGAGCTGCTGGCCTGGGCGGCGGCCAACCGGGCGGTGATCGTGGAGGACGATTACGACGCCGAGTATCGCTATGGCATCAGCCCGGTGCCGCCGCTGCGCTCGCTCGATCCGGGCGGCCACGTGATCTATCTCGGCACGGTCTCGAAGACGCTCTCGCCGGTGCTGCGGCTCGGCTATCTCGTGCTGCCGCCGTCGCTGCGCGCCATCTTCGCCAAGGCCAAGCGCATGAGCGATCGCCACAGCCCGGAGCTGGAGCAGGCGGCGCTCGCCGGGCTCATCGAGAGCGGCGCCTATGAACGGCATCTGCGCCGGCTGCGGCGCCGCAACGGCGAGCGCCGGGCCGCGCTTCTCGCCGCCTTGCGCGTCCATATCGGCCAGCGCGTCACCATCGTCGGCACCGATGCCGGCCTGCATGTTCTGGCCTGGCTGGAAGAGCTGCCGCAATCGCGCGAGGCCGAGCTTGTCGAGAAGGCGGCCGCGGCCTCTCTCGGCATCTACGGCGTCAGCGCGCATTACCATCGGATCGAGGATGCCGGCCGCCGCGCCGGACTGGTGATCGGCTATGCCGCGCTCGACGAGCGGGAGATCGAGGCGGGTATTGTCCGGCTGGCGGCGTTGCTGAAGGATCTGCTCGCCGATCGCTGACGCCGCGCCTCATACCGGCGGCCCTCAGGTCCAGCCCTCGCCATTGCGAGCGAAGCGAAGCAATCCAGGGGCCGCGGAGCTCTACGACCGCTGGATTGCTTCGCTTCGCTCGCAATGACGGCGAACCAGCAGCGGGTCAACCACAAGGGCCGTTGGTATCACTCGCGATAGGCCGGCTCCTCGGCATCGAGCTGCCGGCGGATCGAGGCAATTCCAGATCAGCTTCAGATCGGCAGCCGACGGCGCACGATCGCGGCATGCAGCCGGGCGCCGTGGATCAGGCCGGCATCGTCGAAATCATAGCGCGGATTGTGCAGCGGCGCCGTCTCGCCATTGCCGACGAAGGCGAAGCAGCCCGGCACATGATCGAGGAAGCGGGCGAAATCCTCGGAGCCGGTGACCGGCTCGCGCGCCGTCGCGACCTGGCCGTCGCCGAGCACCTCGCGCGCCGCCGCCAGCATCTCCTCGCTGAGCGCCGCATCGTTGACCAGCGGCACGAATTCGCGCGTGTAGCCGATGCTGGCCTCGACATTGTGGGCGAGCGCCGTGCCTTCGGCGATGATCCGCATCTGGCGCTCGATCTCGGCGCTGACCTCCGGCCGGAAGCTGCGGGCATCGCCGAGGATGCGGGCCTGGCCGGGCAGGGCGTTGCGGGTGCCGTCGGTGATCAGCTCGGTGACCGAGACCACGGCGATGTCGGCCGGCGAGAGCCGGCGCGAGACGATGGTCTGCAGGTTGGTGACCAGTGCGCAGGCGGCGACGAGCACCTCCGTCCCGGCATGGGGACGGGCGGCATGGCCGCCGACGCCCTGCAGCACGATCTCGAAATTGTCCTCGGCCGACATGATCGGGCCGGCGCGGGTCTCCATCGCGCCGATCGGCAGGCCCGGCGCGTTGTGCAGGCCATAGATCTCCTCGAAGGGGAAGCGCCGCATCAGCCCGTCGTCGAGCATGGCGATGGCGCCGCGGCCCCATTCCTCGGCCGGCTGAAAGACGAAGCGGACCGCCCCGTCGAAGCCGCCCTCGCTCGCGAGGAGCTTGGCGGCGCCGAGCAGCATGCTGGTGTGGCCGTCATGGCCGCAGGCATGCATCACCCCCGGCGTCCGCGAGCGATAGGGGCGCTCGCCCTGCTCGGCGATGCGCAGCGCGTCCATGTCGGCCCGAAGCGCGATCGCCCGGTTGCCCTGGCCGCGCCGCAAGGTGCCGACGACGCCGGTGCCGCCGATACCCTCGGCGACCTCCTCGAATCCGAACTCGCGCAGCTTGGCCGCGACGAAGGCGGCGGTTCGCCGCTCCTCGAAGCCGAACTCCGGATGGGCGTGGAGGTCGCGGCGCCAGGCGGTCATCTCCGCCGCCAGCGCATCCTGGTCGAGCCTGCTCATGCCGCCGCTCCATCCTGGGTTTCGCCGTGATAGGCGGTGGCCTGCATCGAGGCGCGCCTGCCGAACGCGTCGTACCAGGCGGCGAGCCGGGGTGCCGGGCCGCGAAAATCGGGCATCTGCCGAAATTCCAGCCAGGCGAGCGCCGTGGCGAGGGCGATCTGGCCGATATCGACCGGCCCGTCCCACTCGGCCTGCGCCTCGAGATGGCGATAGGCCTCGGCGAGCTTCGCCGCCTGGCCCTGCGCGAGCGGCGGATAGCGCAGCGCCTGCGGCCTGCGCACCGTCTCCCAACGCAGCGCGATGCCGGCGTCGCAGAGGCCCTGCGCCAGCGCCTGCAGCCGCAGCGCGGCGAAGCGCTGCGGGCCCTCGCGCGGGATCAGCCGGCCCGCGCCGGCGAGCCGGTCGAGATAGTCGCAGATCACGGTCGAATCGAACAGCGCGCCGGCATCGGGCGTCAGCAGCACCGGTACCTTGCCGAGCGGGTTCTGCGCGTAGACGGCGTCGTTGCGGTTGGTCGGGCTGGTCTCGTGATGGACGACCGCGATGCGCTCCGCCAGCCCGAGCTCATGGGCGCAGACCAGCACCTTGCGGGCATAGGGCGAATGGCTCTGATAGAGCAGGGTCAGCATCACGCCCCCGCCACCTCGGCCGGCGTCATCCCGACGAGCTCGACATAGCGGCCGGGGTCGGTCGCGCCCTCGGTGACCACGACCAGGACCCGCGACGACGCACCGAGCTTCAGCGCGGCGCGAGCCGCCGGATCGCGAAGGGCGGCGATCAGCCCCGCGAGCCCGGCCGCGCCGCTCTCGCCGGCGACCACGACCGGATCGCCCGCCTGAGGCCGGGCGAGCAGGTTCATCACCTCGACCGCGACGGGGTCCTCGACGGTCATGAAGGCGTCGGCGGCGCGGGCCAGCACCCGCCAGGCCAGCGGCGAGGGATCGTAGCATTCCAGCATCGCCATCACGGTCGGCGGCCCATGCGCGATCTTGACCGGCCTGCCGGCGCGGGCGCTCTCGAACAGGCAGGCGGCGCGGGCCGGATCGACCACGGTGAAGATCGGCCGCTCATCCTGCAGCACCATGCCGAGATGCGCGGCGATGGCGGCGGCGATGCCGCCGACGCCAGCCTGCACGAAGACATGGGTGGGCGGCTCCGGCAGCTCGCGCAGCGCCTCGCGGGCGATGGCGGTATAGCCCTGCATGACCAGGCCGGGGATGCGCTCATAGCCCTCCCAGGCGGTGTCGGAGACGACGGTCCAGCCGCGCTCGGCGGCGACGCGCGCCGCCTCGACGACCGAATCGTCATAGGTGCCGGAGACCCGGACGATCTCGGCGCCGAAGCGGGCGATCGCATCGGCCCGCGCCTGGCTGACGCCGCTATGCACGAAGATCACCGATCTCGCTCCGACCAGCTGGGCGCCCTGCGCCACCGAGCGGCCGTGATTGCCGTCCGTCGCGCAGGCGAAGGTCATGCCGGCGGCGATGGCGCGGATGTCGACCGAGGCGAGCTCGGCCTCCGCGACGGGCCGCCCGAGCCGCGCCTGCGCCTCCTCCAGCACCAGCCGGGTCACGGCATAGGCGCCGCCCAGCGCCTTGAAGCTGCCGAGGCCGAGGCGATGGCCCTCGTCCTTGGCGTAGAGCGCGCCGATGCCGAGCTTCGCCGCGAGGCCGGGCAGCGCGCGTAGCGGCGTCGGCTGATGGTCAGGGCGCTGGGCGAGATGGCGCTCGATCGCATCGGCGCCATCCGGGCCGAGCGTCGCGGCATCCTCGGAATGGAGTGGCTGGCGGTATTCGGGGAGGGTGTTGAGCAGCAGCATGGCGAGAGAGTATTGCGCCACGCACGAAAAGGGCGCTGATCTTGGCGGTCCAGTTTGCAAGTTTGTTTCGTGGGAAGAGGCGATGGCGGCGCTCGACAGTTTCGACCTGGCGATCCTCGCCATCCTGCAGCGGGACAACACGACGCCGCAGCGGGCGATCGGCGAGCAGGTCAACCTGTCGGCGCCGGCGGTGCAGCGCCGCATCCGGCGGATGGAGCGGGACGGGGTGATCAGCGCCAATGTCGCGGTGCTCGACCCGGCGGCGCTCGGCCATCCGATCACCATCTTCGTCGAGGTCGAGCTGGTCAGCGAGACGGCGGCCGATATCGACGCCGCCAAGCGCGCCTTCCTCGCGGCGCCCGAGGTGCAGCAATGCTACTACGTCACCGGCGAGGTCGACTTCATGCTGGTGGTGCTGGTGCCGAGCATGGCCGCCTATGAGGCGCTGACGCGGCGGCTGTTCTTCGCCGACGCCAACATCCGCCGCTTCAAGACCTTCGTCGCCATGGACCGGGTCAAGGCCGGTTTGGCGGTGCCGGTCGATTGAGGCCCCCCGTCATTGCGAGCGAAGCGAAGCAAGCCAGGGGACGTAGAGCTCTGCCGCCCCTGGGTCGCTTCGCTTCGCTCGCGATGACGCCCTATGACGTCAGCGCGCCGGCGGTCATGCCCTGCACCATGAATTTCTGCAGGAAGATGAAGGCCATCACCAGCGGCAGGCTGGCCAGCACCGAGAACGCCATCATCGTGTTCCAGTCGGTGACGAACTCGGCCATCAGGCTGTAGATCGCCATGGTCAGCACCCGGTTCTCCCAGGATTCGATCAGCACCACCGCGAACAGGAACTCGTTCCAGGCGAGCAGGAAGGTGTAGAGCCCGGCGCCGATGAAGGCGGGGTACGACATCGGCACCAGCGTCCGGAAGATCGCGCCGAGCCGCGAGCAGCCGTCGACCATCGCCGCCTCCTCGATGTCGCGCGGAATGTTGATGAAATAGCTGCGCAGCATCAGGATGCAGAAGGGCAAGGTAAAGGTCAGGTAGACGACGATCAGCGAGGTCCTGGTGTCGTAGAGCCCCAGCGTGATGAAGATCCGGAAATAGGGGATGCAGAGCAGCACCAGCGGGAACATCTGCGTGGTGATCAGGAACATCAGCACGGCCTTCTGGCCGGCGAACTTGAAGCGCGCCAGCGCATAGGCCGCCATCGCCCCGAGCAGCAGCGACAGCGCCGTCACCACCAGCGAGATCATCATGGTGTTGGCGAAGACGACGAGATAGCGCTTGCTCTCGAAGATCTTGCGATAGCCCTCGAAGGTGAAGACCTGCGGCAGCCATTCCGGCGGCATCCGCATCACCTCGATATTCGGCCGGACCGAGACGGTCAGCATCCAGGCCAGCGGGAAGAACACGATGGCGATCGCCGCCAGCAGCAGCGCATAGGCGACGAGGTTGAGCAGGCGCTCGCGCCCGCGCTGTCCCAGCTTTCCGGCGATCACCATCGGCATCGGCGCGTTCCCGTCAGTAGTTGTTGCTCATCGTGCGGCGCACATAGATGGCGCTGACGATGAAGAGCACGATGAACATCACCATCGCCTCGGCCGAGGCGTAGCCGAAGCGCAGCTTCTGGAAGCCGTCGAAATAGATCGCGGTCGCCAGCACCTCGGAGGCATGGGCCGGGCCGCCGCCGGTCATCACATAGACCGGGTCGAAGGCGCGGAAGGTCCAGATCGAGTCGAGCAGCACGATGGTGGTGATGACCCCGCGCAGCTGCGGCAGGGTGATGTGCCAGAACTGGCGGAACAGCGAGGCCCCATCGATCTCGGCCGCCTCGTAGAGCTGCCTGGGGATCGCCTGCAGGCCGGCGAGCAGCATCACCATGAAGAAGGGGAAGGCGCGCCAGACATTCATCGCCGTCACCGAGCCGAGCGCCGTCGATGGGTTGCCGAGCCAGGAGATGGTGAAGTTGGCGTCGATGATGCCGAGATCGGCGAGCAGCCCGTTGAGCACGCCGAAGGGCTGCAGCATCAGCACCCAGATCATGCCGGCGACGGTCGGCGCCAGCAGCCAGGGCACGATCAGCAGGCCGCGCGCGATGGTCCGGAAGGTCTGGTTGAGGTGCAGGTTGAGCAGCAGCGCCAGGCCGAGCCCGATCACCAGGTGCAGCAACACCGAGAAGAAGGTGAAGACCACGGTCTGCCAGAAGGAGCGCCAGAACAGCGGGTCGTTGAACAGGGTGACATAGTTGCCGAAGCCGACCCAGACCTCGCGTTGCAGATTGCTGTCATGGAAGCTCAGCCGGATCACGTCGATCAGCGGATAGACCATCAGCGCCAGCAGGATCAGCAGCGACGGCCACAGGAAGGAGGCGGCCAGCACCTCCTCGCGGTATTTGCGTTTGAGCGAAAGCAGCATGACTCGCCGGTCGTTGCGGAGGGGCGGCTTATCGCCGGGCTATGTGAGAGTTGGGGGTCATCCCGGACAAGCGGCGTAGCCGCGCCGATCCGGGATCCATGCCGGAGCCTCACGGAGGAGGGCTCAGGCATGGGTCCCGGGTCTCCCTGCGGTCGCCCGGGACGACAGAGCGTCGTGGGCTCTACTTGGCCGAGGCCAGGATCTTGTTCCACTCGGCCGCCGCGTCATCCAGCGCCTGCTTGGCGTTCTTCTTGCCCTGGACGACGTTCTGGACCTCGGTGGTCATGATCTTGTTCATCTGCACGGCGTTCGGCATCACCAGGAAGGGCGAGTTGGCGTTCTCGGCCGCCATCTGCGTCACGAAGGCCTGGAACAGCTTGCGCTCCTTGAACCAGTCCTGGTTGGCGACGTCGGTGCGCGCCGGGAAGCCGCCGGTGCCCTTGGCCCACATCTCGATGCCCTTCGGGCCCGAGAGCCACTTCATGAAGGTCCAGGCGGCGTCCTTGTCCTGCGCCTGGCTGGTGATGGTGTTGAGCGAGCCGCGCACCATGGTGCCGGTGGTCTTGCCCTTCGGCAGCGGCGCGATGTCGTAGTTCAGGTTCGGGTTGAGCTGCTTCTGGATGGCGACGCCCCAGGGCCCCTCGAACATCATCGCGACATTGCCGGAGGCGAAGTTGGCGCGCTTCTCCTTCTCGCCATTGCTCAGCACGCCGGGGACCGAGACCTTGTCCTTGTTCATCCGCTCGACATACCACTCGATCGCGGCGACGCCCTCGGGGCTGTTGAAGACGGCCTTGTTGGTCGCTGTGTCGATGATCTTGGCGCCCGCCTGCAGCAGCAGCGGGTAGATGTCGTAGGTCATGTTGGTCGGCGGCTCGGCCTGGAGCGTGCCGGTGACCGCGAACTGCCGCTTCTCGGCATTGGTCAGCTTGCGGGCATATTCGGCGAACTCGTCCCAGGTCTTCGGCGGGCCGGCGAGGCCAGCGGCCTGGAACAGGTCCTTGTTCCAGAACAGCGCGACGGCACCCGACTCGATCGGCAGATAGTATTGCTTGCCCTTCCACTGCTGATGGAAGGTCACCGGGATATTGCCGAAGAACTCTTTCGGCTCCTTGGCGATGCGCTCGTCGAGCGCCTCGATCATGCCGAGATCGGCGAATTCGGCGACCCAGTCGACCTGGACCAGCAGCACGTCCGGCAGCTTCTTGGCCTGGTGCAGGACGATGGCGCGGTCATGGAAGCCGGTGAAGGGCGAATCCACCGGCGTCAGCTTGATGTCCGGATGGTCCTTCTCGAAGGCGGCCTTGAGCTCGCCCATGAACTTTTCGCCGACCTCGGTGCCCTTCCACTGGCCCCAGCGGACCTCCTTCTGCTGGGCGAGGGCGAGCGTCGGCAGGCTGATCGCAGCGGCGAGCGCCAGAGTCAGCATCGAAGACCTACGTGATAGATCCATCTGTGTTTCCTCCCGGTTGAATTGTCGTCCTTCTTGTCGTCTTCCGCCGCCCCGTCGTTGCGGGGCAGGGTCTCGAAGCGGCCGCTCGCTCAGGCGGCGCGCGCCTTGCGCAGCGCCTCGGGCAGGGCCGGCGGCACCTTCACCAGGGTGGTGTTCTCGTCGACCAGCCGGCTGGTGCCGCCGACATTCATCCAGGTGAACATATTGCGGAACATCTCCTGGAGCGAAGCCATGATCGCGCGCTGCGCGCCGGCATCCATCTCCCAGAACGGCTTCTTCATCACCTTCCAGGACTTCTTGCGGGTGTTGTAGAAGAACTGCGCGTCGGTCTCGCCGGGGCCGCGCTCGCCCGCGTGGTTGGCGAAGGTGTAGTCGCGGATCTGGTCCTTCAGCGCCTGCGGCAGGGCCGGGTGGTCGAAGATCAGGTTGTTGAAGCCCAGCGCGAGATGGATCTCGACCGCCTCGGCCGCCGGGAACTTCGCCAGCTGCTCGCCCGGCAGGGTCGAGGCGCCGTGCTGCACCGCGCCCGCCATGTTGTATTCGCTGCGGCAGATCGTCGAGATCGTCTTCAGCAGCGCGTAATCGACATTGACCGGCGCCAGCGTGCCGTCCGGCAGCACCTTGCCGCCATGATAGGTGCCGGAGTTGATCGAGATCTTGCTGACGATCGGCAGATCCTTGCCGCGCTTGGCCATCTCCTCGAGATAGACCTTCATGAAGGCCCGCAGCTCCTCCGGCGTGGTGTTCTCGTGGCCGACCTCGCCGATCTCGGCGCCGAGCGAGATCGAGACGCCCTCCGGCTCGATGCCACGCACGAATTCGGTGAAATGCGCCGTCAGCTCGGCATTGACGCGCTGCTGGTCCTCGACGCTGGCATGCGAGAGGTCGACCACCGTCGAGGCGTCGATGTCGATGCTGTAGAGCCCGGCCGCGACCTGCTCGCGCATGATGGACTCGAGCTTGCGCACCTCGGCCTTGGGATCGGCGAGATAGGCCTTGGCATTGATCTGGTCGTGGTCTGCCTGCAGGAAGACCGGGCCGACATGGCCCTCGCGCAGCGCCGCGGCGAGCACGCCGGCGGCATATTCGAGCGGCGGTTGCTGGGCATAGAGCGCCTCGCCCACCGCCTGCTCGAAGATGAACAGCTTGGAATCGAGCTCCTTGGCGGCGCGGAAGACGGCGCGGCAGGTCTGATAGGTCCAGCCGCGCAGGTTCATCGCCGGAACCGTCTTGCCGGACCAGGCGCCGGCGGCGCAGGCGAGATAGAGCTCCTGGATCGAGGACGGCACGATGCCGGCGGCGAGCGCGGCTTCCCTGATGGCCCAGATGGCGACGGAGCGGGCCTCCGGCTCGGCGATCGCGGCGGTCTCGGCCCAGCGGTCGATCATCTCGTCCGTCGGGCGCCTGCTGCCCGAGAAATCGGGCGAGGGGCCGGAGAGATCGACGCCGAGCGCCTTGAGGTCGTCGGTCAGCTCAGCGAGCGAGCAGCATGCCATTGAATCACACCTTCGGATCGGCTTCGACACGGCGACGGTTCGGCGCGGCCGGCGGCTGTCCCGCTACCCGGGGAGCGCATATCCGTCTGTTCGGGAATGATGCATGTTATTTTCGCTATCGCAAGTCGGATTATCGTTTTCGCGCATCGCAGCATGAGGCCTGTTGCAATGCGAAATCACGAATGGACGAGCGCCGGCAGCGGATGGGTCTCGCCGCTGGTCATCAGCGCGTCGACGGCGGCGCGGTCCGGCATGCCGTTCCAGCCGTCGCCGCGCTGCGCCTTGAGCGCCGCCACGGCGGCGGCGAAGCGCGCGGCTTCGATCGGGCTTCGGCCCTGGCTGAGCCCCAGCGCATAGGCGCCATGAAAGACGTCGCCGCAGCCGGTGGTGTCCTTCACGGCGACCTTGAAGGCGGGAACGCCAATCAGCTTGCCGTCGATCAGCCAGAGGCTGCCGGCGCTGCCGCGGGTGACCGCGAACACCGTTCCGGCGCCATCGGCGCAGCGACGCAGCAGCTCCTCCGCCGGGCCGTCGCCGGCGAAATCGCGCAGGCCTTCGCTTGAGAACACGACATGGTCGGCCTTGGCGATCAGCCGGCGATTGTCCTCGGGCGTGCCGCCATCGGCATCGAGGACCCTCGGGATGCCGGCGGCGCGGGCACGGTCGAGCACGACCTCCGCGCCGGCCGGCCAGCGCGTGTCGGCCAGCACGATCGCCGCTTCATCGAGGCCGCCGGCCGGCAGAACGCTCGGATCGGGCGAAAGGCTGCGCCGATTCGAGACGATGCTGCGTTCGCCGCGATTGTCGACCAGGACGATCGCCCGCAGCGTCCGCCCTTCGGCAAGCACCGCCACCCCGGAGCAGTCGACGCCATGACCGCGCAACAGCGAGAGCGCCGCTTCGCCGGCCGCATCCGCCCCAACCCGTCCCCAATAGGCGGCCCTGCCGCCGAGATGGCAGATCGACACCGCCGCCGTCGCCGCCGGGCCGCCGAAGCGCTCGGCATAATCGAGCACGCCGGTCTTGATCCCGGCCGAGGGCAGGGCCTCGACGCGAAACACCTCGTCATGGACGAGATTGCCGACGCAGATGATCATCCCGCCGCTCATGATCTGCTCGATCCCGGTTGCGATGTGCGGCGATGATGCCGATCGCTTTCACTTTCGCAACATCATTTTCGCAAACGCGCATTGCGTGTAGCATGGCGACGGTTATAGGGCTGGCCGCGATGGAACCGCTCAGCAAACGTCACGCCGATATCCTCGATCTGCTCGGCAAGCGCGGCTATGTCGCGATCGAGGAGATGGTCTCGGCTTTCAACGTCACGCCGCAGACGGTGCGGCGCGATCTGCAGGAGCTCGCCGATCGCGGCCTGCTGCGGCGCCATCACGGCGGCGCCAGCGCCAATCTCTCGACCGCCAACACCGATTACGGGCTGCGCACGGTCGAGAACACGGCGGAGAAGGCGGCGATCGCGCAGGCGGCGGCCGATCTGGTGACGCCGGGCACATCGCTCTTCATCACGCCAGGCACCACCATGGAGGCCTTCGTCAGGGCGGTGGCCGAGCGGCGGCCTCGCGGCCTGCGCATCGTCACCAACAGCACCGCCGCGGCCGCGATTCTCGACACATGCCCGGAGATCTCGATCCTGATCACCGGCGGCCACTGGCTCGGCCCGAACCGCGCCTGCGGCGGCATGCACGCCGCCTCCTTCATCGAGAATTTCCGCTGCGACCTGCATGTCAGCAGCATCGGCGGCATCGATGCCGAGGGGAACCTGCTCGAATACCGCGACGACGAGGCGGTGATCGGGCGCACCATGCTGCGCAATGCCCGCCGCTCGGTCCTGCTCGCCGACCACAGCAAGTTCAGCCGGGTCGCGATGGCGCGGCTGGCGCATCTGAGCGAATTCTCGACGCTGATCACCGACCGCGTGCCCGGCGCCGCGACGGCGCAGATGATCCGCGACGCGCGCTGCGAGCTGATCGTGGCGGGGTGAGCCTCGCCGTGCTATCTACATGGACAGAGCGAACGATCTACATCGAGAGTTCCATGCCGATCAACGTCAACAATCCGCAGGCCGACGCCCTGACCCGCGAGTTCGCACGCATGGCGGGGGTCGGCATCAGCGAAGCCATCGTGATCGCCATGAAGGAGGCGATCGAGCGGCGTCGGCTCGCCGAGACGCCGCGGCAGATCGCGGCGCGTCTGCGCGACGAGCACGGCATGCTCATGCGCCCGGCGACTCGCCAGCCGCTTCCGCGTGAGGCGTTCGACGAGATGTGGAACGAAGGCTGATGTTCGTCGATGCCTGCGCCATTATCGCCGTGCTTTCGGACGAGCCCGAAGCCGAGCGGATATCGCAGGCCCTGGCCGCGTCGGACGAAGCAATCACGTCTCCGGTGGCTGTTCTGGAGGCGGTGCTGGGACTGGCCCGTCCGGACAAGTTCAACCGGTCGATCGAGGCTGTCCGGCCGCTGGTCTTGGACTTCCTCGATGCGACGCGCATCGCGATACGGGATCTGCCGCCGGCGCGAGAGACCACCTCTCTGTCGCTGCTGGCCGCCCATCGCTACCGCTCGGGCCGGCATGGTCTCAATCTCGGCGATTGCCTGCACTATGCCTGCGCGAAGCACTACCGGACGCGGATGCTGTCGACCGCCAACGAGTTCCGCTCAACCGATCTCGAGACGGTGCCGTAATCGCCGAGCGGCGGTTTTCGAGAGGTCCGCTCAGAACCCGTCGCTCGCCGCCAGATAGACGCGGGCCACCGCCTCGATGCCGCGCTGGTCGTCCGCGTCGAAGCGTCCGGGCTCCGGACTGTCGAGATCGATCACGCCGATCACCGCGCCGTCGCGGATCAGCGGCACGACCAGCTCCGAGCGCGAATCGGCGTCGCAGGCGATATGGCCGGGGAAGGCGTGGACGTCCTCGACCAGCACGGAGGCGGCGCGGGCGACGGCGGTGCCGCAGACGCCGCGGCCGACGGCGATGCGCACGCAAGCCGGCTTGCCCTGGAACGGGCCGAGCACCAGCTCGCCGCCGCGCATGATGTAGAAGCCGGCCCAGTTCAGGGCCGGCATCGCCTGGAACAGCAGCGCCGAGAGGTTGGCCGCGTTGGCGGTCGCGTCGCGCTCGCCGTGCAGCAGGCCTTCGAGCTGGCCGAGCAGCTCCTTGTAGAAGCCGGGCTTGTCGGCGGCCGAGATCGTCGCTGCTGCGAACATGGTCACACTCCGGTCAGACGGCGGCCTTCTTGATCGCCTCGAGAACGTCGCTGCCATACTTGTTGGTGAACTCCTTCTCAACCTCGCCGCCGATCGCCTTGACGAAGGACTCCCGGTCAGGGTTCTCCACGGCCTGCATGCCTGCCTTCTTCAGCGCCGCCAGGCTGGAGCCCTCGGTGTCCTCGTTCATCTGGCGCTGGATGCCGGCGCATTCGACCGCCACCGACAGCAGCATCTTCTGGATATCGGCCGGCAGCGCCTCGAACTTGCCCTTGTTCATCACGATCGGGCCGGTGGTGAAGGCATGCCGCGTCAGCGAGACATGCTTCTGCACCTCGTAGAACTTGGCGTTGAGGATCAGCGTCACCGGGTTCTCCTGGCCGTCGACCGTGCCGGTCTCCAGCGCGGTGAACAGCTCGGTGAAGGCCATCGGGGTCGGCACCGCGCCGAGCAGCTGGAACGCCTTGATATGCGCCGGGTTCGGCGTCGTGCGGATCTTCAGCCCCTTCAGATCGGCGGCGTTGGCGACGGGGCGGCGGTTGTTGGTGAGATTGCGCCAGCCGATCTCCCAGGTGGCGAGCGCCTTCAGGTTCGAGCTTTCGAGCTCCTTGCGCAGCCCGTCGCCGATCGGCCCGTCCATCACCACCGCGGCGTGCTTGCGGCTCTGGAACAGGAAGGGCAGGTCGAGGACGTTGAGCTTCGGCGCCAGCCCGGTGAAGAACGGGTTGCCGGTCAGGCAGATGTCGAGCGAGCCGCCGCGCACGGCGCCGATGGTCTGCGAATCGGAGCCGAGCGCCCCGTTCGGGAAGACCTGGACCTCGAACTGGCCGTTGCTCTTGGCCTTGACCTTCTCGGCGAAGAGCAGCGCGGCCTTGTGCCAGCTGTCGACCTCCGGATGCGGATGGGCGAAGCGCAGCTTGGTCTGCGCGAACGCCGGGCGTCCGATGGCGAACAGCGCAATGCCTGCGCCGGCGCCGCTGAGGGCTGTCCTGCGGGTGATGGTCATCGGTCGTTTCCTCCTCCGGTTAGATGGGTTTGGGCCTCAGCGGCCGATCAGCCAGCGGGCCGGGACGGTGACCAGCTCCGGCACCAGTACGAGCAGCAGCAGCACCGCGGTCTGGGCGAGCAGGAACGGCATCACGCCCCGGATCACCCGCTCCATCGGGATGCGCCCGACGGCGCAGACCACGTTCAGCACGGTGCCGACCGGCGGCGTCAGCAGGCCGATCGCCGCGTTCATCATGAAGATCACGCCGAAATAGACGGGGTCGATGCCCGCCTGCTTGACCACCGGCATCAGCACGGGCGTGAGGATCAGCACGCTCGGGATCAGGTCCAGCGCCATGCCGACCACGAAGATCAGCGCTGTCATCGCGAGCAGCAGCAGGGTGCGGTTGTCGAGCAGCGGCCCGAGCAGCGCCGAAACCTGGCTCGGAATATCGGCGATCGTGATCAGCCAGGCCGAGACGCTGGCGGCGGCGACCAGGAACATCACCGCAGCGGAGGTCTTGAGCGACGCCAGCAGGGCCGGGCGCAGGGCGGGCAGCTTCAGCTCGCGATAGACGAAGGCGCCGACCAGCCCGGCATAGACCGCCGCCACCACCGCGGCCTCGGTCGGCGTGAAGACGCCGGTCTTCATGCCGCCGATGATCAGCACCGGCAGGGCCAGCGCCCAGAGCCCGTCGAGGAAGGTGTGCAGCACCTCCTTCGCCGATGCGCGCTCGACACGCGCCACCGGCTCGCCCCGCGAGACGAACCACCAGGTCGCGAACAGGGCGACCGCCATCAGGATGCCGGGAAAGATGCCGGCCAGGAACAGCCGCGTGATCGAGACATTGGCGGTGACGCCGAAGATCACGAAGCCGATCGAGGGCGGGATCACCGGCGCGATGATGCCGCCGGCGGCGATCAGCCCGGCCGCGCGCGGCATGTTGTAGCGGGCCTCGCGCATCATCGGCAGCAGGATCGCCGCCAGCGCCGCGGTATCGGCGACGGCCGAGCCGGAAATGCTCGCCATCACCAGCGCCGCCATCACCGCGACATAGCCGAGGCCGCCGCGGACATGGCCGACCAGCGACACCGCCAGCGCGATGATGCGCCGCGACAGCCCGCCGGCGTTCATCAGCTCGCCCGCGAGCATGAAGAAGGGCACCGCCATCAGCGGGAAGGAATCGGCCCCGGCGATCAGGTTCTGCGCCAGGATCTGCGCATCGAAGAAGTCGAGATGCAGCATCAGCGCGACGCCGCAGACCAGCAGCGCGATGGCGATCGGCACGCCGATCGCCATGGCGCCGAGCAGGGAGCCGAGGAAGATCGCGACGGTCACGGGTGGGGCGCCTTGTTCGGGGCGTCGAGCACGGCGATCTCCTCGGAGATGGCGCCGGCGACGAGCTCGTCATCGCTCAAGCTGCCGCGGAATAGCGCGATCAGCGTGAGGATGTTCAGCGCCGCGATCCCGATCCCGCAGGCGAGCCCCGCCATATAGGTGACCGCCTGGGGTATCCCCGAGACCGGGGCGTAGTTCTCGAGATTAAGCAGGGTCTGGGCCCAGCAGCCCTGGATCAGCAGCACCATGCAGAACAGCGACAGCAATTCGGTGAGCAGCCGGCAGGTCCAGCGTCCCTTGCGGCCCATCGCGAGGACGAAGCCCGTCATCCCGAGATGGCCGCCTTCGCGCGCCACCAGAAAGGCCCCGCCGAAGCTCAGCCAGACGAAGATCATCCGCGAGACTTCCTCGGAGACGATGATGCCGGAATCGAAGCCGTAGCGCAGCACGACATTGCCGAAGACCATGGCGATCATGACGACGAAGCCGAGGATCAGCAGATCCTCGGTGAGACGCAGCAGCAGGGCACGCGATCTGGTCACGCTTGGCCTCCCAGCGCGTACCAGCGCGCGGCATTGTCGTGGAACAAAGGGAGCCGCTCCTGCGGCGGGCGATCCGCCACCGCCGCCTTGAAGACGTCGAAGATCGTCGCGAAGGAGGCGCACAGGCTGTCGACCGGGAAATTGCTGGCGAAGGCGCAGCGCTCGACCCCGAAGGCCGCGATCACCCCGTCGATCACCGGTTGCTGCAGCGCCAGCGTCCAGTCCCGCCCCGGCACGCCGATGCCGGAGATCTTGGCGACGACATTGGGCTCGCGCGCCAGCCGCGCGAGCGCCGCCTGCCAGGCGGCGAGGCCGTCGGCGCTGCGGTCGGCCGGCAGGCCGGCATGGTTCAGGATGATCCGCGTCCGCGGGAAATCCCGCGCCAACTCGGCCGCCTCGTCGAGGTGCCACCAGGGCGTCTGCAGGTCGAAGCTGAGGCCGGCATCGGCCAGAAGCGCATAGCCCGCGCGCCAGCGCTCGTCGCGCATCGAGCCGGCGGCGGCGAAACCGGGCCGATGCGCCTCGCGGCTCACGGCGGCGGGCTTGTGCCGGACGCTGCGCACCAGCGGCATGGCGCGATAGGCGGCCACGACCTCGGCGACATCCTCCCGGTCGAGCCAGATCTGTCCGATGGCGGCGCTCGGCAGCCCGTGCGCGGCTGCGATCTCGGCCGCCCAGCGCATCTCGCCGATCGGGTCGCGCGGGTCCCATTCGCCTTCCATCAGCACGCTGCCGACGACGAGATGGCCGGCTATGGCGCGCCGGTAGTCGTCCGGCATGAAGTCGCGCTTGATCGCGCTGTAATCGCCATAGCGGAAGGCGACCGTGTGATCGCTCAGCCAGGGATGATAATTGCGGCCGAGATCGAAGAAATGGTGATGGGCGTCGATGATCGGCAGGTCGGCATCGGCGCCGGAGGCGAGAAAACGCGCGCGCTGCTGCGAAGTCGCGACCATGTCCCTGCCTCCCCATGCACCGCCGATCAGGACGACGCCCTTACGTCATTTGTATGCTGCATACAGCGCACGCCCCGCCGCTGTCAAAGTCAAGCGAGACCGAACAGCGCATCCTGTTCGCGGCGCAGCCGCACCAGGATGGTGCTCTCGTCGAGCCCGACATCCGCGCAGGTGACGACGGCGCCCTTCGCCACCGGCCGCACCACCGGCCGCCCCGAGGTCAGGTAATAGGGCACCGGCGCATCGGGCTGGAGCGCCCGCGCCGGGGTGAGCTGCGGCTCCAGCCCCTCGATGACATGGCGATAGCCCATGGTCAGCGTTTCGCCCGGCTGCAGGTCGCGGCTGGCGCGGGCGGTCAGGTCGAAGCGCGGCCTGACATCGGCGCCGCCGGTCGACTGGCCGAGCAGGGCGGCCGAGAGCGCCGACATCGGCGCCTCCGCCCCGAGCAGGTGGACGGGGTTGTGGATCAGCACATAGCGGCCGTCCGGCGAGCAGGGGATGCCCTTGCCGGCGAAGAGCTTGCCGGTGGCGAGATCCGGCGTCTCGGCGATGACGAAGACGCCGCCGGCGAAGGAGAGCTCGTCCGGCCGGCGCAGGCAGTTGAACATGTCGACGCGGCCGGTGCCGGACAGCATCCCGCCCTCCGCCGCCGGTCGGAACAGGCTCGGCAGTTCGGTGGTGCGGGCGATCGGCGCATGCATCGCAGCGATGTCGGGTGACAGGCCGGTATGGTTGGCGACGATCCCCATCTCGCAGAGATCGGGCACGGTGGCGCGCGGGAAAGGCAGGCGGTTGCGCGCCGCGAGCAGCGCCAGCGGGTCGCTGCCGAGCCGGCCGAAGGCGGCGGCGAAATCGGCGGCAGGCGCCGCCTTCTCCCAGGCCGTGACGGTGCCGGCCTCGGGGTCCCAGACGAAATCGGACTCGCTCGACTTGCCGGCGGCGACGATCGGCAGGCCGAGCCGGCGCGCCCAGCCGATCAGGCCGATCAGCAGGCTCGGCTGGTCGCCGTCGACCGGGGTGTGGACGACGCCGTTCTGGCGGGCGCGATGGGCGAGGATCGGGCCGATGATGCACTCGGCCTCCTTGGTCACCATGACGAGGTGGCGCCCGGCCTCGATCGCGGCGAGAGCGGTCGCGGCGGCGCCTTCCGGATCGCCCGTCGCCTCGACCACGACGTCGACGGCGAGGCCTTCGAGATGCGCGGCGTCGTCGATCAGCGCGACCTTGCCCTGCTCGAGCGCCCGGCGCGCCTCGCCATTGTCGCGGCAGGCGACGATCTCGGCCTCGCTCAGCCCGCCGGCCAGCGCCGCCTTGCGGGCGCGGCCGATATCGAGATCGCAGACCACGCGGGTCTCGATCTGCGGGGCGCGGCGGGCCTGGCCGATGAAGCTGGCGCCGAACTCGCCGGCGCCGACCAGCGCCGCGGAGATCACGCGCTCGGATGCGCCTTGGCGGAGCGCGAACATGTTCTCGATATTCACTTCGGGTCAGCCTTCGCTGGAGGGGAGGGCAGGCGCTCAGGCCGGCAGCGGCAGGCCTTCGATCGCGTAGATGCGGGCCGGGGCGCCGTCGGCATTGGGAATCTTCAGCGGCGCGGCCGAGAACAGGTTGCGCGTTGCGGTCAGCCGGCTGGTGTTGAAGACATATTCGATCAGGGTGACGCCATGGCTGAGCAGGATGTGATGCGTGACATGCTCGGGCTTGGGCACCTCCTTGCCTTCGAGCAGCAGCCGGATCGGGTAGTCCTGCGGGAAGTCGAAGGCGACGGCGGTCGGCTTGCGCTCGGCCAGCCACTGCGCCGATTCGAGGGTCAGCCAGGGCGCCTCGGTCCAGAAGCTCTTGTCGTTATAGTCGCGCCGGTCGCTCCATTGGGCGGCGAGCAGCAGGATCTCGCCCGCGCCGCCGCCGGGATCGGCCGCCGCGAGGTGCTCCGGCTCGATCGGCGCATTCGCAGGGCGGCCGCTCAGATTGAGCACGCGGCAGGGCCCGACCACGTCGGACAGCGGCGTCGCCTCGATGGTCGGGGCGCCGGCGACGAAATGGGCGGCCGCGTCGACATGCGAGAAGCCGTGGCAGGGCCCGTTGATCTTCGAGACGCGGAACTGGTCGCCCGCGGCGATGTCGCCCTTGATCGACAACTCGACCGGCCAGCGAAAATGGTTTGCCATCGGCATGGTCAGGTCGATGATGTTCATGGCCGGATTGTCCTGATGTCTGGGCGCGGCGGGTCGCGTAAGGGCAGGCTTGCCGCGCTGATAGAGACACGGCATCTTGCATGCAAGAAAAAATCGCAGTCAAGGCGCAGGAGAGCTGGAGCCCGGCATGCCGAACACGCCCGATAGCACGCCGCTGGCGGCCATGCTGGCCAAGCTGCCGCCGCCCGAGGCGGGTAAGCGCAAGGGCAGCCTGCACGCCAGCACCGTGGCGCGGCTGCGCAACATGATCGTGACCGGCGTGCTGGCGCCGGGCGCGCGCCTCAACGAGCGCGAGCTCTGCGAGCAGCTCGCCGTCTCCCGCACTCCGGTGCGCGAGGCGATCAAGACGCTGATCCAGGATGGGCTGCTGCGGGCGCTGCCCAACCAGTCGGCGGTGGTCTCGCATCTCGACCTCGAGGAGATCGAGGCGCTGATCGACGTGGTCAGCACGATCGAGGGGCTGGCAGGTGAGCTGGCGGCGGCGCGGGTCAGCGACGAATCGGTCGCCGAGATCGGCCTGCTGCACTACCGCATGATGCTGCACCACACCCGCGACGAGCTGCCGGGCTATTTCGAGGCCAACAAGGCCTTCCATCGCCGCATCGTCGAGCTCTCCGGCAATTCGGTGCTGGTCTGGGTCTGGGACCTGCTGGCGCTGCGGGTCGACCGGGCGCGCTACTCCTCCAATCTGTGGCCGACGCGCTGGCAGGCGGCGATCCAGGAGCACCAGCAGATCCTCGACGCGCTCAGCGCCCGCGACGGCGCCCGGGCGGCGCAGGCGCTGCGCAGCCATGTCCGCAACGGGCTCTCCGGCCTGGTCGCATCGCTCAAGAGCCGGACGCATGGCACGGCCGGTTGACGCTGGCTTTTCTTGTATGCAAGCTTGACGCAAAGGCCCCGAGAGAGGGCCGTCAGGTCTCACTTGGAGGGAGGAACGCCATGGTCCGGACGACCGATCCGACGCGCCGCATGCTGCTCGCGGGAGGCGCGGCGGCCGCCGTCGCCCTGCCGGCGATCAGGCCGGCCCGCGCAGCGGTGGAGCTGCGCCTCACCCATCCGGCCGATCTCAGCCACCCGGTGCATATCGAGGCAGAGGCGATGGTGAAGCGCATCGCCGAGCGCACCAAGGACCAGGTCAAAATCGCGATCTTCCCGAACAACGCGCTCGGCTCGCCGGTCGAGCAGGCGCAGCAGACGCGGCTCGGCGCCATCGACCTGATGCTGCTCAACCCGGCCAATATCGAAGCGCTGTCGAAGACGATCGGCGTCATCAACATCCCTTACCAGTTCGACAGCTACGAGCACGCCCACAAGACGCTCGACGTCACCGGGCGCGACTTCATCGCCGAGCAGCTCAAGGCGGCCGGCTTCACCTGGATCGCCAATTTCGAATGGGGTTTCCGAGCGCTGACCAACAGCCGCCGGCCCGTCAACCAGCCGGCCGATGTCCAGGGTCTGAAGATCCGCGTCCCGCCCGAGCTGGCGATCAAGGCGGCCTTCGAGGCGCTCGGCGCCGCGACCCAGACCATCGCCTTCCAGGAGGTCTATCTGGCGCTCGCCAACAAGGTCGTGGACGGCCAGGACAATCCGGTCGGCACCACCTTCGCCGCCAAGTTCTACGAGGCGCAAAAGCATCTGGCGCTGACCCGGCACATCTATGCCTCGATCATGTTCTGCGCCAATCCGCGCGCCTGGACCGGCAAGCTCGACGAGGAGCAGCGCAAGATCGTCGCCGAGGAGGGCATGAAGGCCGGCGCCGCCGCCCGCAAGGGCGTGCGCGACAATGAGGAGAGCAACATCGCCGCCATGCAGAAATCCGGCGTCGAGATCACCCGGCCGGATGTCGCGCCCTTCCGCGACAAGATGGGCCCGGCCTACGAGCAGCTGCGCAAGGCGCTGGGGGAGGAGACCTGGACGGCCTGGACCAAGCTCGTCGCCGCGGCCCGCAGCTGACGGACCCTGCTGGCCGGCCATGCTGATCACCGCAGTCCTGCTCGGCGTCTGCGTCGCGATCCTGGTCGGCCTGCCGATCGCGGTGGCGCTCGGGCTGGTCGCCATCGTCACCATGGTGGCGACGGCCGGTCCCGACCTGCTGGTGATCTTCATCCAGCGCACCTATGCGGGCACGACCTCGTTCCCGCTGCTGGCGATCCCGTTCTTCGTGCTGGCCGGCAACCTGATGAATGTCGGCGGCACCACCGAGCGCATCTTCCAGGTGGCGCAGCTCTGCGTCGGCCGGATCCGCGGCGGGCTGGCGCATGTCAACGTCGTCGGCAGCGTGATCTTCGCCGGTATGTCGGGCTCGGCCGTCGCCGATGCCGCCGGCATGGGGGTGATCGAGCACCGCGCCATGACCAAGGCCGGCTACACCGGCCGCTTCGCCGCGACGATCACCGCCGTCTCCTCGACGATCGGGCCGATCATCCCGCCGAGCATCCCCTTCGTGATCTATGGCAGCCTCGCCAATGTCTCGGTGGGGGCGCTGTTCCTGGCGGGGATCGTGCCGGGCCTGCTGATGGCATTGTCGCTGATGGGGGTAATCGCGGTCGCCGCCAAATACATGGACCTGCCGCGCGGCGAAGGCTTCCCGCCGCTGCGCCAGGCCGCCCGCATCGTCGCCAAGGCGGGGCCGGCGCTGCTGCTGCCGCCGGCGATCCTGACCGTGATCTTCGCCGGCATCGCGACGCCGACAGAGGCGGCCGTGGTGGCGGCCGCCTATGCCTTCATCCTCGGGCGCTTCGTCTATCGCGAGCTGTCCTGGGCGGCGACGGTCGAGGTGCTGTGGGACACCGCCCGCCAGACCGCGCAGGTGATGTTCATCATCGCGCTGGCGGCGCCGTTCGGCTGGGTGCTGATCCAGCAGCAGATCCCCAACGCCATCCTCTCCGCCTTTCTGGCGATGTCGTCAGAGCCCTGGGTGATCCTGCTGATCATCAATGCGGTGCTGCTGCTGCTCGGCATGTTCATCGAGGGCATCGCCATCATGATCATCGCCTATCCGGTGCTGCTGCCGATCATCGTCAAGATCGGCGTCGACCCGGTGCATTTCGGCGTCATCCTGGTGCTGAACATCATGATCGGGCTGGTGACGCCGCCGGTGGGCCTGTGCCTCTACGTGGTCGCCGGCATCGCCAGGCTGTCGATCGCCGAGATCACCCGCGAGATCTGGCCCTATGTGCTGGCGCTGATCGGCGTGCTGATGCTGGTCACCTTCGTGCCGGCCTTCTCGCTGTGGCTGCCGCATCTGCTCGGCTACGGGGTGATGCGCTGATGCTCGCGACGCTGCGCCTCGCCGACCGGCTGGTCGGCGCCGTCTGCAAATACGGGGCGATCGCCTGCCTGCTCGGCCTGTTCGTGCTGCTGGGCGGGGCGATCATCCTGCGGCTGCTGCCGCTCTTCACCATCCAGGGCTATGACGAGATCGTCGAGCTGCTGTTCATCTGGCTGGTGATGCTGACCTCGCTGGCGCTGTGGCGCGAAGGCTCGCTCTACCGGGTGGTGCTGGTCGAGGACCTGCTGCCGCCGCTCGCCCGCCGGGGGCTGGAGATCGCGATCAACCTTGCCATGTTCGGCTTCGCGCTGACGCTGGTGGTCTATGGCCGCGAGTTCATGGCGATGTCCGGCGAGACGACGCCCTATCTGCGGCTCGACAAGGGCTGGTGGTATGCGGCGATCCCGGTCTGCGCGGCGCTGATGGCGCTCTACAGCCTGGTCTGGCTGTGGCGCATCGCCCGCAAGGGCGAGACGCTGGAATCCACCGCGACGCTGATCGGTTGAGACAAGGAGACGGACGATGCCGAGGCTTCAGGGCAAGGTCGCGATCATCACTGGTGGGGCGGGCGGCATCGGCGCGGCGACGGCGGAGCTGTTCGCGCAGGAGGGCGCGCGGGTCGTGCTGGTCGACATCGACCGGGCCGCGCTCGACGAGGTGGTGGCCGGGATCGGCTCTCGCGTCGCCGGCGCGCAGCTGCTGCCGCTGGCCCTCGATGTCGGGCTGGAGGCGAGCGCCGCCAGCATCGTCGCCGAGACGCTGGAGCGCTTCGGCGCGATCGACATCCTCGTCAACAATGCCGGCATCCGCTCCTATGAGCCGCTGCACGAGGCCAAGGCCGAGACCTGGCAGAAGATCCTCTCGGTCAACCTGCTGAGCTATGCCTACCTCGCCCGCGAGGCGCTGCCGGCTTTGCGCCGCTCCGGCAAGGGCGCGATCGTCAACATCTCCTCGACCCACGCCTTCAACCCGCGCGCCGGCATGGGGCAATACGACGTCGCCAAGGCCGGCATCATCTCGCTGACCAAGACGCTCGCCTTCGAGGAGGTCGGCAACGGCGTCAGGGTCAACGCGGTCTGCCCCGGGCTGACGCTGACGCCCTTCCATGTCCGGCGCTTCGCGCCCCAGGGCAAGAGTGAGCAGGACCTGCGCACCGAGACGGTCGACCACAACATCCAGCGTCGCTGGGCCGACCCGCGCGAGATCGCCTATCCGATCCTCTGGCTCGCCTCCGACGAAGCCTCGGTGATGACCGCCTCGGTGATCATGGCCGATGGCGGCACCAGGGTCTGAGGGCGCTCAGGGCTCCGGGAACAACTTCACCACCGCGATCGCGTCGAGCTCGCTGTCGCCCTGCGCCACCAGCAGGCGGTAGAGCGTCGTCGCCTGCGCCACCATCGGCATGGCGAGGTGCTGCTCGCGGCCGGCCTCGACCAGCATTTCGAGGTCCTTGAGCACCTGCCTTGCATAGCCCTTCGGGGCGAAGTCCTTGGCGAGCATGCGCGGCAGCATCGCCTGCATCACCGCCGAATTGCCGAGCCCCGGCGCCAGGGCCGCCGGGATCTTGGCGGCGTCGACGCCATAGGCCTGCGCCAGCCGCAGGCTCTCGGCGACGATGACGTAATTGGTCAGGCAGAGCGCCTGGTTGACCAGCTTCGTCGCCTGCCCGGCGCCGATCTCGCCCATATGCGTGAACAGCCCGAGCTGCTCGACCAGCGGCCGCACCGCCTCGACCGCCGCGGCGCTGCCGCCGGCCATGATGGCGAGCGTGCCCGCCTCGGCCGCCGGCGGCCCGCCCGAGACCGGCGCGTCGATGAAGGCGGCGCCGCGTTCGGCCAGCGCCGCGCCGAGCGCCTTGGTGACCGCGATCTCGGTGGTCGAGAAGTCGATCACGATCGGCTCGGCCGGCAATTGCGCGCTGAGGATGCCGCCTTCGCCGCCGACCACCTCCTTGACCGCCTTGGTCGTGGTCACCGCGATGCAGACCGGGTTGGCGCGCGCGGCGACCTCGGCCGGCGAGGCGGCCAGCGTCACGCCCAGCGCCTGCGCCTCGGCGCGCCGCGCCGGGTCGAGATCGTAGCCGACGACCTGATGGCCGGTGGCGATCAGGCGCTTGCAGAAGCCAGCGCCCATCAGGCCGAGGCCGATGAATCCGACCGGGGCGCTCATCGGCCCTGCCAGTTCGGCGTGCGCTTGCCGAGGAAGGCTTCCATGCCCTCGCGGAAATCGGCGCTGGTGTAGCACATGGCGACGAGGTCATCGCCGTCGACATGCTCGCTCGCCGCCTTGGTCAGCCGGCGCAACGCCTCCTTGGTGGCCCGCATGGTCAGCGGCGCGTGGCCGCGGATCGTCTCGGCGAGCTCGGCGGCGCGGGCCATCAGCGCCGGATGATCGGCGACCAGCTCGTTGTAGAGGCCGACGCGATGGCCCTCCTGCGCCTCGACCAGCCGCGCCGTGAAGACGATGTCCTTGACGCGGGCCGGGCCGAGCAGGCTGGCGAGCCGGGCATAGTTCGCCATCGACAGGCAATTGCCGAGGGTGCGCGCCACCGGGAAGCCGAAGCGCGCCGTTTCGGTGGCGATGCGCAGGTCGCAGGCGCAGGCGATCGAGGCGCCGCCGCCGGTCACGGCGCCGGAGATCGCCGCGATGGTCGGCACCGTGCAGCTCTCGATCGCGGTGATCACCCGCTCGATGCGGTTCTCATAGGCGAGCGCGTCCTCCGCCGTGCGGAACTCGCGGAACTGGGCGATGTCGGTGCCGGCGGCGAAGGCCTTGTCGCCGGCGCCGGTGATCAGGATCACCTTGGGCGCGCCATGGGCAGCGGGATCGCCGCAGATCTCGGCGAGGCGCTCATACATCGCGAAGGTCAGGGCGTTGCGCGCCTGCGGCCGGTTCAGGGTGATCGTGCCGATCTCGTCGGCGACGTCGTAGAGGATCTCGTCGGTCATCGGCTCTCCGTCAGATTGCGCCATCGGCCTTGAGCCGCGCGATCGAAGCCTCGTCATAGCCGAGCTCGGCCAGGATCTCGGCATTGTGGTCGCCGGCATCGGGCGTCGGCACCGCGATGCTGGACGGCGTCCGCGACAACCCGACCGGCTGGCCGACGACCCGGATGTCGCCCAGCGCCGGGTGGCTGACCGGCTGGGCGATGCCCAGATGCTGCACCTGCGGGTCGTCGAAGACCTGATCGACGCTGTAGATCGGCCCGGCCGGTACCGCCGCCTTCTCGAAGGCTGCCAGCCAATGGGCGCTGTCCTGCGTCGTCAGGATCGCCTCGAGCTCGACGCGCAGTTGCGGGCGCGCCGCGAAGCGCTTCTCCATATTGTCGTAGCGCGGATCGCCGGCGAGCTCCGGCTTGCCGATGGCGCCGCAGAAGGAGCGCCAATGGCCCTCGGCGCCGACGCCGATATTGATATGCCCGTCGCGGGTCGCATAGACGCCCATCGGCGTCGCATAGGGGTGGTCGTTGCCGGCCTGCGGCGGCACCTTGCCCTCGACCAGATAGCGCGCGCACTGGAAATCCATCATCGCGATCTGCGCCTCGAGCAGCGAGGTCTGCACCCATTGCCCCTTGCCGGAGACGGCGCGCTCCTGCAGCGCCACCAGCGCCCCGATCGCGCCATAGAGCCCGGCGGCCGAATCGGCGACGGCGATGCCGGCGCGCACCGGCCCCTGGCCGGGCAGGCCGGTGACCGACATCATCCCGCCCATGCCCTGGGCGATCTGGTCGAAGCCGGCCCGCATCCGGTAGGGGCCGCTCTGGCCGAAGCCGGAGATCGAGACCAGGATCAGCCGCGGATTGAGCGCGTGCAGCGTCTCGAAATCCAGGCCGAGCCGCTCCTTCACATCGGGGCGGAAGTTCTCGACCAGCAGGTCGGCATCGGCGATCAGCCGGCGCAGGATCGCCTTGGCCGGCTCCGTCTTCAGGTTCAGCGTCAGCGAGCGCTTGTTCCGGTGCAGGTTCTGCATGTCGTAGCCATGCCGCGGCCCGCTCATGTTCTCGTTCGGATCGAGCCCGGGCGGGCTCTCGATCTTGATCACATCCGCCCCGAAATCCGCGAAGACGCGCGCGCAGGTCGGCCCGGCGCGAACACGCGTCAGGTCGAGCACACGCAGGTTCTGAAGGGCGGTCGAAGGCGTCGGGCGGGGCATGGCGTTCCGGTCAAGGCAGCGAAGCGGGGCCGACTATCCCGTCATCGTCCGGGAGCGTCAACGCTGATCTTGCATGCAAGATTCGCAGGACGGCCGCATCTGCGTCCGGCGCATGGCGTGTGGGGCAGGCCGCCGCGCATCGCCGATTGACGGGCGGCGAGCCTGTTGCGAGCTTGCGGTCCAGGCTGGAAGCGTCCGGCGCATCAGCTGACGAGGAGGACGAGATGGCTGCTCTATCGGACGAGACCGCTGCGGGCGTGACCGCGCCCGGCGAGCTGCGCGAGCTGGTGGGGCCGGTGAACCCGGTCGCCGAGAAGAAGGTGCTCGACCGGCTGGATCAGTTCTGCCGGGATTTCATCGCGCTGTCGCCCCTGCTGGTGCTGGCGAGCTCGGATGCGCAGGGCAGGGCGGATGCGAGCCCCCGCGGCGACGCGCCGGGCTTCGTCCAGGTCCTCGACGACAACACCCTGGTGATCCCCGACCGGCGCGGCAACAACCGCGTCGATTCCTTCGGCAATGTGCTGAGCGCCCCCGGCGTCGGGCTGATCTTCTTCATGCCCGGCATCAACGAGACGCTGCGGGTCAACGGCACAGCCAGGATGACGCGCGATCCGGCGCTGCTGGAGCCGATGACCGTGCAGGGCAAGACGCCGGTGCTGGGCCTCGTCGTCACGGTGGAGGAGGCGTTCTTTCATTGCGGCAAGGCGCTGATCCGCTCCAAGCTCTGGGATCCGCAATCGCAGGTCGAGCGCACGCGCTTTCCCACGCTCGGGCGCATCGTCGCCGAGCAGACCAAGATGATCGAGACGGCCCAGGCCGAGGCGAATCTGGAAGAGGCCTATCGCCTGCGGCTGTATTGAGCGCCGGCCAGGAGAGGCGATGTCCGACGCGAACCGCCCACGGCCTTCCGTACGCTTCAGCTACCGGATCGATTTCTCGCCCGGGGGGCGGCTCGGGCCGGGCAAGGTGCAATTGCTCGAGGCGATCGGCGAGACCGGCTCGATCTCGGCCGCCGGCCGCGCGATGGCCATGTCCTATCGCCGCGCCTGGCTGCTGGTGGACGATCTCAACCGCATCTTCCGCCAGCCGCTCGTCGAGGCGCAGCCGGGCGGCGCCAAGGGAGGCGGCGCCCATCTCACCCCCTTCGGGCGCGAGGTCCTGACGCTTTATCGCGGCATCGAGGCCAAGGCGCTGGCGGAAGGGGCGCGCGAGATCGAAGCGCTGCGCGACATGATCGCGATGCCGGCCGAGTAGCCGCCCCGAAGCCGCCGCCGCGCCGGGCGCGCTCCTCTACTGCGCCGCCAGCCAGCTATCGAGCTCGCGCTTGGCCCGCGCCGTCAGCGCCTGCTTGCGCGCCAGGCTCTTGGCCGGGCCTTTCAGGCGCTTTCCGTCCGGGCCGGTGGTGATCGCCACATCCGGATGCGGGAAAAGCCCGAAATTGATGTTCATCGGCTGGAAGGAGCGCGGCCCCTCGTCGATGGTGACGATATGGCCGCCGGTGATGTGGTTGACCAGCGCGCCCAGCGCCGTCGTCTCCGGCGGCAGGGAAAGCGGGCGCCCGAGCCGCTCGGCCGCGGCGAGGCGCCCGGTCAGCAGGCCGATCGCGGCACTCTCGACATAACCCTCGCAGCCGGTGATCTGGCCGGCGAAGCGCAGCCGCGGATCGGCCTTCAGCCGCAGCTGCGGATCGAGCAGCTTGGGCGAGTTGAGATAGGTGTTGCGGTGAATGCCGCCGAGCCGCGCGAATTCCGCATTCTGCAGGCCCGGGATCATCCGGAAGATCTCGGCCTGGGCGCCGTATTTCAGCTTGGTCTGGAAGCCCGTCATGTTGAACAGCGTGCCCAGCGCATTGTCCTGGCGCAGCTGCACGACGGCATAGGGCTTCACGGTCGGATTGTGCTTGTTGGTGAGGCCGACCGGCTTCATCGGTCCCCAGCGCAGCGTCTCTCGGCCACGCTCGGCCATCACCTCGATCGGCAGGCAGCCGTCGAAATAGGGGGTGCCTTCCCACTCCTTGAACTCGGTCTTCTCGGCGGCGAGCAGCGCGTCGATGAAGGTCTCGTATTGCTCGCGGTCCAGCGGGCAGTTGATGTAGTCGGCGCCGGTGCCGCCCGGCCCCGCCTTGTCGTAGCGCGACTGGAACCAGGCGGTCTCCATATCGATCGAATCGAAATGGACGATCGGCGCGATCGCGTCGAAGAAGGCGAGGGCATCCTCGCCGGTGAGCGTGGCGATGCCCTGCGCCAGGGCGGGCGAGGTCAGCGGGCCGGTGGCGATGATGACCTGGTCCCAATCGGCCGGCGGCAGGCCGGCGATTTCGGCCCGGTCGATCATCACCAGCGGATTCGCCTCCAGCGCGGCGGTGACGGCGGCGGAAAAGCCGTCGCGATCGACCGCGAGCGCCCCGCCGGCCGGAACCTGATGCGCGTCGCCCTTGGCCATGATCAGCGAGCCCAGCCGACGCATCTCCCAATGGAGCTGGCCGACCGCGTTCGAGGAGGCGTCGTCGGAGCGGAACGAATTGGAGCAGACCAGCTCGGCGAGGTCGTCGGTCTTGTGCGCGTCGGTGCCGCGCATGGGCCGCATCTCGTGCAGCACCACCGGCACGCCGGCCTGCGCGATCTGCCAGGCGGCTTCCGAACCGGCGAGACCGCCGCCTACGACATGGATGGGAGACATCATCATCGCCGCGATGTGTCCGCGGCGGCGGCGAAAATCAAGCGCCTCGTCGGCGCAGCGCTCGCTCAGCTGAGCATTAAACGCAAAATGCCCGCTCGGAAGCGGGCATTCGCTCTTCGACCGTACCCCGAGGGGAGGAGGATCGGGGCCGGGAGAAAGCTGGTCTGGTCAGCGCGGCGTCCGGCAGGAACCTGGTCCCACCTCCCGGCGCGGCGCCGGTTTCCGGCCTCAGGCCGCGTGCGTGCGGGCGATGTACTGGATGTCCGAACGCGACAGGCCGAGATCGTCGAGCTCACGGTCGGTGAGGCGCGACAGCTCGCGAACGGTCTCGCGATAACGGAAATAGCTGCGAATCTTCGCGGCGATCATGGTGAGGAACATGGCGGTTATCCTAGGTTGTCCCGGGGCTTAGCCCCGACAGCGATGAATTCGTTGTGCACTGCATATAGAGTGGACCCGCTGCCTCTTGCAGGGGCGCGCCGTCAGTTCCGTTATGCATTTGGAGCATGGCAAATTAAGAGATCGTTTGGAAATCGCGTCAGAGCTGCGCAGAGCGCTTAACAAATGCGTCAGGACGATGGCAAAATTGCCTATCTGGTAGGCATCCGCGGCGCGCACACGAGTGCGCAGCCGGTGTTGCCCGTTTTTCGTGCAGAATCGGCCCTGAAAGCCATGCGCTTTGCACTGCAGCATCGGGATTCGCGGCGCCGGGATGGTGACGGGCTGTTCACCATGCGCCGATTTCGGGACAAACTCGGCCCGGTAGGCTGGGCAGGGCGGGGCAGCGATGCAGGGTTATTGCGAGCGGCTGGACGGGAGCTTCTGGGCGGAACCGCTGAATGCGGCGAGCAATCTCGCCTTCCTGCTGGCGGGGCTGGCGGCGATTCTGCTCCTGCGGCGCACCGGAGGGCGGGATCGGCCGGTGGCGGCGCTGGCCGGGCTGGCGGCGGTGATCGGCATCGGCTCCTTTCTGTTCCACACCATGCCGCAGCGCTGGACCCTGCTGGCCGATGTCGTGCCGATCCAGCTTTTCGCGCTGAGCTATTTCAGCCTGGCGCTGCATCGCTTTCTCGGCCTTCCGGCGCCGGTCGCAGGTCTCGGGGCGCTCGGCTTCCTGATCGCCTGCTTCGGCCTGGCGGCCGGGCTGGCGCCGCTGCTGCCGGCGGGCATGCGCGGCTCGGCCGGCTATGCCGGCTTCCTGCTGGGATTGTTCGGCGTTGCGCTGGCGCTGCGGCTGCGGCGTGAAACGAAGACGGCCGGCCGCATCGCTGCGGCCGGCCTGGTCTTCGCGCTCTCGCTGACGTTTCGCTCGCTCGATTCGCAGCTTTGCACCGCGATGCCCGCCGGCCTGCATTGGGGCTGGCACCTGCTGAACGGGCTTTTGCTCTACCTGCTGATGCGCGCTGCGCTGCTGGCGCCGCGCGAGTGAGCGGCTCCGTCAGGTGCAGTTTTCGAGCAGCCGGGAGGCCGCCGTCACGCCGTCGAGCGAAAAGGTGTAGCTGGTCTCGTTGCCGCGGGCCGAGCGCGCCGCCAGCACCATCTGGCTGCCGGCCTTCATCGCGGCGAGCAGCTCGTCCTCGCGCTCGATCTTCTGCAGCCAGGCATTGTTGCCGGAGGTCAGCATGCGGAAGGTCTCGTCGCCGATCTTGACCAGCACGGTCGAATCCTTGGCGAAATCATAGCCCGTCTGGAAGCTGGATTCCGTACGGTTCTGCGCGCCATCGGCGGTCTGCACGAAGAAGAACACATCGCCATGCCGCAGATTGCTCGGATTTTCGGCCATGGGCGTCGAGGTGATGTAGCAACGCTTGGCATTGCCATTGGCGTAGGAGGCCGCGTTCCAGCTCTTGAACTCGCCGAGCGGCTTGGCCGGGGCCGCGACAGCCGTGCCGGAGGCCAGAATGAGTGCGCAGGCCGCAGTCAGCGCTGATCTGATCATGGGTTCGTCTCCTTTCTTCCCACAAGGGATGAAAGTTGTCGTTTAACGAGGCGTTAACAAGGCCGGAAAAATTGCCGCGACCCTTGGGCGCGGGCTCGCGCGGGCGATCGTTGACAGGCGCGGAGGCATTCCGTTAGGTCAATGCGTTGCGATCGGGCTGGGGGAAGCAATGTCGTCGAGAACCGGGAAGGCCGCCATGCTGGCGGCCGTCATCTCTGCCGCCATGGCTTCGCTCGGCATCGCCACCGCCGCACAGACGCAGAGCGTGCTGCGCATCCGCGATGTCGGCGACATCCAGCAGATGGACCCGCTGCTCAGCACCAACTACCCGATGCGCGACATGTCCTATCTGATCTGGGACACGCTGTTCGCCATGGACGCGCAGTTCAAGGTCCAGCCGCAGATGGTCGACACCCACACGGTGAGCCCGGACGGCAAGACCTATGATTTCAGCCTGCGCACCGGGCTCGCCTTCCATGACGGCGCGCCGGTCACCGCCAAGGACGTGATCGCCTCGATCAAGCGCTGGATGGGCAAGGACAGCCTCGGCCAAGAGATCGCCAGGCGGCTCGACAGGATGGAGGCGACCGGGGCCCGCACCTTCCGCATCGTGCTGAAGGAACGCTTCGGCCAATTGCTCAACGGGCTCGGGCGGATGACCGCCTATCCGCTGTTCATCATGCCCGAGCGCCTCGCCAACACGCCGATCGGCGAGAAGCTGCCGGCGCTGATCGGCTCCGGCCCGTTCAAGCTGGTCGAATGGCGGCCGGGCGTGAAATTCGTCGTCGAGAAATTCGCCGGCTATGTGCCGCGCAAGGAGCCGCCCAGCAATCTCGCCGGCGGCAAGCTCGCCAAGGTCGACCGCATCGAGCGCCTGACGATTCCCGACGACAGCAGCGCGGTCAACGCCCTGCTGGCCAAGGAGATCGATTTCGTCAGCGAGGTCCCCTACGACCAGATCCCGCTGCTCGAGGCCGATCCGGACATCGTCCTGGCGCCCAAGCCGCAGCTCGGCAAGAGCATCCAGATCGTGCTGAACCACACCCAGCCGCCCTTCGACAAGATCAAGGTGCGCCAGGCGGTGCAGCTCGCCCTCAGCCAGCAGGACTTCATGACCGGCTTCCTCGGCGAGCGGAAGGATCTCTACGAGCTCTGCCCGGCGATCTTCATGTGCGGCGCGCCCTATGAGACCGACGTCAACAGCGCCCGCTACATGAAGCAGGACCCGGAGAAGGCGAAGGCGTTCCTGAAGGAGGCGGGCTATGACGGCACGCCGATCACCTTCCTGCATCCGACCGACCAGCAGTTCCAGCGCGACATGGGCACCATCCTGGTGCAGGCCCTGCGCAAGGCCGGCTTCACCGTCGACGACCGCCAGATCGACCTGGCGACGATGTTCTCGCGGCGCAACAACAAGGGCCCGGCCTCGGAGGGCGGCTGGACCATGTTCCTCACCGCCTTCGGCGGCGACGCGATGATGGACCCGCTGACCAACCCCTATGTCACCGGCGCCTGCGACAAGGCCTTCGTCGGCTGGCCCTGCGACGAGGAGCTGCAGGCGCGCTGGAAGGCGTTCCTGCTGGCCGAGACGCCGGAAGCGCGCAAGGCGGCCGCGGTCAAGCTGCAGGAGCGCTCCAACGAGATCGTCACCTTCATCCCGATGGGCCAGTATTACGGCATGTCGGCCTGGAGCAAATCGGTCGACGGGCTGATCAAGAGCCCTCTGCACCTCTATTGGAACGCCGAAAAGAAGCCGTGACGGCGAGCACGGCCGGGCCGCGAGTTGCTTGAATGCCGAATTTCCTGATCAGACGCGTCCTCTCGATCGTGCCGATCGTGCTGGTCGTGGTGGTGACCGTCTTCATGCTGCTGCATCTCGGCCCCGGCGATCCGGCGGCGCTGATCGGCGGCGAGAACGCCACCGCGGCGCAGATCGAGGCGATCCGCCAGCGCCTGCATCTCGACCGGCCGCTGCTCGAGCAGCTCTATCTCTACCTCGCCCAGATCCTGCGGCTCGATCTCGGCCAGTCGGTCTATTCCGGCTTCCCGGTGACGACCCTGATCGCCGAGCGGATCGAGCCCACCGCGATGCTGGCCATCGCCACGCTGACCCTCTCGGTGCTGATCGCGGTCCCGATGGGCACCTGGAGCGCCTGGCGGGCCGGCTCCTCGGTCGACACCGCGCTGATCCTCGCCTCGGTGGTCGGCTTCTCGGTGCCGGTCTTCGTGATCGGCTATGTGCTGGTCGATCTGCTGGCGCTGCGCGCCGGCTGGTTCCCGGTCCAGGGCTACAAGCCGCTCTCGACCGGCGTCGTGAACACGCTGCGCAGCATCGCGCTGCCCTCGCTGACCCTGTCCTTCCTGTTCGCGGCCTTGGTGGCGCGGATCACCCGCGCCACCATGCTGGAGGTGCTGACCGAGGACTATATCCGCACCGCCCGCGCCAAGGGCGCCAGCGACCGGCGCATCCTCGCCGTCCATGCGCTGAAGAATATCGGCGTGCCGGTGGCGACGGTGATCGGCACCAGCCTGGCGGCACTGCTCGGCGGCGTCGTCATCACCGAATCGGTGTTCAACATCCCGGGCATCGGCCGCCTGACCGTCGGCGCGATCAAGACGCGCGACTATCCGGTGGTGCAGGGCGTGCTGCTCGTCTTCTCCTTCGCCCTGATCCTGGTCAACCTGCTGGTCGACCTCTCCTATGCGCTGTTCGACCCGAGGGTGCGACAGTGAGCGCGGTTGTGGAGACCGAGGACAGGCCGCGGCGCGCCGCCTCCTGGCTGTCGCCGGGCGTGGTCGCCAGCGCGCTCGCTCTGGTCCTGATCATGCTGATGGCGCTGCTCGGCCCCTGGGCGCTCGGGCTGGGCAACGATCTCGATCCGAGCCTGCGTCTCAAGCCGCCGGGCCCCACCGCCTGGTTCGGCACCGACAATCTCGGCCGCGACGTCTTCGTGCGCACCGTCTCGGGCGCCCGCAACTCGGTGACGGTCGGCCTCGCCACGGCGGCGACGGTGCTGCTGTTCGGCGGCGCGCTCGGCGTGCTCGCCGGCTATTTCGTCTGGGTCGACCGCATCGCCATGCGCATCGCCGACGGGCTGATGGCGATCCCCGGCATCCTGCTGGCGATCGCGCTGGTCTCGGTGCTCGGCGGCGGGCTGGTCACGGTGGTGATCGCCATCTCCGTCCCCGAGATCCCGCGCACGGCGCGCCTGATGCGCAGCGTCGTGCTCAGCCTGCGCGAACTGCCCTATGTCACCGCGGCGATCTCGATGGGCTCCTCGACCCCGCGCATCCTGCTGCGCCATATCGTGCCCAATGCGCTCGGCATGATCAGCGTCCAGGCGACCTATGTCTGCGCGGCCGCCATCCTCAGCGAGGCGGCGCTCAGCTTCCTCGGGGTCGGCACGCCCTCGCATCTGCCGAGCTGGGGCAATGTCATCGCCAGCGGCAAGGATTATTTCCGCCTGGCGCCCTGGGTCGTCGCCTTCCCGGGCCTGTTCCTCTCGGTGATGGTGCTGTCGATCAACCTGCTCGGCGACCGGCTGCGCGACCGCTTCGACCCCCGCTTCGCCACCAAGAGCGCCTGAGACCGCGATGTTCGACTTTCCGCCCGCCATCGGCACCACCCGTTTCGAGGACGATGTCGTCGCCATCCTGGCGCGGCTCGAGCGCGGCCCGCTGCCGGCTCGGCCGATCGCCTTCTACGGCTCCTCCTCCTTCCGGCTGTGGAGCTCGATGGTGCAGGACCTCGCCTGCCTCGACATCGTCAATCTCGGCTTCGGCGGCGGCACCAACCTCTCCGGCCTGCACTACCTCGATAAGCTGCTGGTGCCGCTGCAGCCCGAGACGGTGGTGCTCTATTTCGGCGAGAACGATATCGCCAATGACGGGCTGACCGGCTTCTCGACCTTCGAGAACCTGCGCAAGCTCCGGGCGGCGATCGGCGCGGCGCTGCCGCAGGCCAAGGTCCATGTGCTGGAGACCAAGCAGAGCCCGATGCGCTGGATCTATGCCGACGAGGTCGACCGCTACAATGCGCTGGCCCGGGGCTGGTGCCGGCAGATGGGGGAGGCGACCTTCATCGAGGCCTGCGGCGGCCTGATCGGCGAGAACGGCCGGCCGATCGGGCGCTACTACCAGCCCGACCATATCCATCTCAACGCCGGAGGCTACGCGCTCTGGTCCGACATCCTGCGCCGGCAGCCCGGCCTGCTGCCGGGCGCCTGAGCGCTACTCCGCCGCCTGCCGCGCCGGCTTCGCCCGGCCCTTGAGCGGCCGCCGCTCCAGCACCTCCTTCAGGAAGCGCGCGGTGTGGCCCTTGCCCGTCCGCACCACGTCCTCGGGCGTGCCCTGCGCCACCACCTGGCCGCCGCCGTCGCCGCCCTCCGGCCCCATGTCGATGATCCAGTCGGCGGTCTTGACGACCTCGAGATTGTGCTCGATCACCACCACCGAATTGCCCTGCTCGACCAGCTCGTGCAGCACCTCCATCAGCTTGGCGACGTCGTGGAAGTGCAGGCCGGTGGTCGGCTCGTCGAGGATGTAGAGAGTGCGTCCGGTGGCGCGCTTCGACAGCTCCTTGGAGAGCTTAACCCGCTGCGCCTCGCCGCCGGAGAGGGTGGTGGCCTGCTGCCCGACCTTGACATAGTCGAGCCCGACGCGGGCGAGCGTCACCATCTTGTCGCGGATCGAGGGCACCGCCTTGAACAGCTCCTTCGCCTCCTCGACGGTCATGTCGAGCACATCGGCGATCGAGCGGTCGCGGTATTTCACCTCCAGCGTCTCGCGGTCATAGCGCTTGCCCTTGCAGACATCGCAGGTGACGTAGACATCCGGCAGGAAGTGCATCTCGATCTTGATGACGCCGTCGCCCTGGCAGGCCTCGCAGCGCCCGCCCTTGACGTTGAACGAGAAGCGGCCGGCCTGGTAGCCGCGGGCCTTCGCCTCGGGCAGGCCGGCGAACCATTCGCGGATCGGGGTGAAGGCGCCGGTATAGGTCGCCGGATTGGAGCGCGGCGTGCGGCCGATCGGCGACTGGTCGATGTCGATGACCTTGTCGAGATGCTCCAGCCCCTCGATCCGGTCATGCGGCGCCGGGTGCTCGATCGAGCCGTTCAGCTTGCGCGCCACCGCCTTGTAGAGCGTGTCGACGATCAGCGTCGACTTGCCGCCGCCGGAGACGCCGGTGATGCAGGTGAACAGGCCGAGCGGGATGTCGACGTCGACATTTTTCAGATTGTGCCCGCGCGCCCCGACGATCTTCAGCGAGCGGCCCTTCTGCGGCTTGCGGCGCTTCTCCGGCACCGCGACGCTGAGCTCGCCGGTGAGATAGCGCCCGGTCAGCGAGTTCGGATCGGTGAGGATGTCCTGCGGCGTGCCCTTGGCGACGATCTCGCCGCCATGGATGCCGGCGCCGGGGCCGACATCGACGACGTAATCGGCGGTCAGGATCGCGTCCTCGTCATGCTCGACGACGATCACCGTGTTGCCGAGGTCGCGCAGCCGGCGCAGCGTGCCGAGCAGGCGCTCGTTGTCGCGCTGGTGCAGGCCGATCGAGGGCTCGTCCAGCACATAGAGCACGCCGGTGAGGCCCGAGCCGATCTGCGAGGCGAGGCGGATGCGCTGGCTCTCGCCGCCCGACAGCGTGCCCGAGGCGCGGGCGAGGGTGAGGTATTCCAGGCCGACATCGAGCAGGAAGGTCAGCCGGTCGCGGATCTCCTTGAGGATGCGCGGGGCGATCTCGTTCTGCTTGGCCGAGAGCCGGGCGGGCAGGGCGCTGACCCAGTCGAGCGCGTCCTTGACCGAGAGCTGCGAGATCTCGCCGATATGGCGCCCGTCGATCTTCACCGCCAGCGCCTCCGGCTTCAGGCGGAAGCCGTTGCAGGCCGCGCAGGGCGTCTCCGACATGAAGCGCCCGATCTCCTCGCGCGCCCAGTCGCTTTCGGTCTCCTTCCAGCGCCGCTCCATATTGGTGATCACGCCCTCGAAGGGCTTCCTCACCTCATAGGCGCGCAGCCCGTCGTTATAGGCCATGCGCACGGCTTCCGTGCCGGTGCCGAACAGGATGGCGTCGCGGGCCTGTTGCGGCAGCTCGGACCAGGGCTTGGTGGTCGAGAAGCCGAAATGCCGGGCGAGCGCCTCGAGCGTCTGGCCGTAATAGGGCGAGGTCGACTTGGCCCAGGGCGCGATCGCGCCCTTCTTCAGCGACAGCGAATGGTCCGGGACGATCATTTCCGGATCGATGCGCATCTCATGGCCGAGTCCGTCGCAGGCCGGGCAGGCGCCGAACGGGTTGTTGAACGAGAACAGGCGCGGCTCGATCTCGGGAATGGTGAAGCCGGAGACCGGGCAGGCGAATTTCGAGGAGAAGGTGACGCGCTTGGCGTCGCCGCTCTCCTCCTTCTCGTCGGCATATTCGAAGACGGCGATGCCGTCGGCGAGGTCGAGCGCCTGCTCCAGCGAATCGGCGAGGCGGGCGCCGAGATCGGGGCGGATGACGATCCGATCGACCACCACGTCGATGTCGTGCTTGAACTTCTTGTCGAGCGCCGGCGCATCGGCGATCTCGAAGAACTCGCCATTGACCTTGACCCGCTGGAAGCCGCGCTTCAGCCAGTCGGCCATCTCCTTGCGGAACTCGCCCTTGCGGCCGCGCACCACCGGCGCCAGCAGATAGCCGCGGGTCTTCTCCGGCAGCTCGACCAGCCGGTCGACCATCTGCTGCACGGTCTGGCTCTCGATCGGCAGGCCGGTCGCCGGCGAATAGGGAATGCCGGTGCGCGCCCAGAGCAGGCGCATATAGTCGTGGATCTCGGTGACGGTGCCGACCGTCGAGCGCGGGTTCTTCGAGGTCGTCTTCTGCTCGATCGAGATAGCGGGAGAGAGCCCGTCGATCTGGTCGACATCCGGCTTCTGCATCATCTCCAGGAACTGGCGCGCATAGGCCGACAGCGATTCGACATAGCGGCGCTGGCCCTCGGCATAGATCGTGTCGAAGGCGAGCGAGGACTTGCCCGAGCCCGACAGGCCGGTGAACACGACCAGCTTGTCACGCGGGATCGCCAGGTCGACATTCTTGAGATTGTGCTCGCGCGCGCCGCGCACCGAGATGACGCGCGCATTCGGATCGGCCGCCCGGTTGCGGTCGAACATGTCCTCGAGCGTCGCGGCCTGTTCGGCGAGCGTGGTCTTCTGGGCCGTGGTCTTGCGGGCCATGTCGGTGTCCGGTTTCGGGGTAGGCCGTAGAGATAGGTCGATTGCCGGGCCATGCCAGTAGGGCGCGGCGAGAGGCGGGCATGCCTAGCACACAGACCCGGATGTTGCTGCATTGTTCCTGTACGGTGTGCTGACAATAATTGTCAGGAGCGTGTCAGCCGCGAAATCCCCGCCGCAGCGCCACGGCCGCGCCGAGCATCGCCAGGGCGAGCGCCAGCGACAGGCCGAGCGCCGCGCGTTCGCCGCCATGCTCGATCACCAGCGCATAGGCCAGCGGCGAGGCCGCCGAGAGGATGAAGCCCGGCGCCAGCAGCCGGCCGACATAGCTGCCATAGGTGGCCGGGTCGAAGAGCTGCAAGGGCAGGGTGCCGCGCGTGATCGTCAGCACGCCGTTGCCGGCGCCATAGGCGAAGGCGAAGGCGAGCGCCGCCAGCGGCAGATGCCCGCCGGCCAGCCCGGCGGCGAAGCAGAGCGGCAGCATCAGGCAGGCGGCGAGATTGAGATCGAACGGGCTGGTGCGCGCGCCGAACAGCACCTCGCCGAGCCGGGCCAGCGACTGGCCGATGCCGCGCGTCGAGGCGATCCAGACCGCCGTCGCCGCCGGCAGGCCGAGCCCGCCGAGAATGCCGATCATATGCGCCGACATGCCGGCATTGAGCACGCCGGCCAGCGTCACGATCAGCGCATAGAGCAGGCCGGCGCGGCGGATCTGCGCCGCCGGCAGCGGCGCCGCGGACGGGCCCGCCTCGGCAGTCGGCACCGCGCGCGCGGCGCGCGGCAGGCTGAGATGCAGCGGCAGGGTCGCCAGCGCGAAGCCGGCATAGACCATCAGCGCACCGCGCCAGCCGAACGCCTCGGTCAGCCAATGCCCGAGCGGCCAGAACACCGTCGAGGCGAGGCCGCCGAGCAGGGTGATCTGCGCGATCGGCCGCCGCGCGGCGCGCCCGCCGATCCGGGCGAGCGCGGCGAAGGCAGCGTCGTAGAGCGTCAGCCGCATCGCCAGGCCGAGGCAGAGCCATGCGGCATAGTAGCCGGCGAGCCCCTGCGCCAGCGCGAGGCCGATGCAGCCGGCGGCGGTCAGCAGCGAGCCGGCGCACATCACGGCCCGTCCGCCATGCCGGTCGATCAGGCGGCCGACCGGCTGCGAGCTCAGCCCCATCACCAGCAACCCGGCCGAAAGCCCGCCATGCACGATCGCCTGCGACCAGCCGAGCTCGACCGCGATGCGCTCGCCGAAGGCGCCGATCAGGTAATAGGAGATGCCCCAGGAGATCAGCTGCGCGAGGCCGAGGCAGAGCACCGTCGGGCGCGGGATCGCGCTCACGCCGGGGGTGTCGCGTCGCCGGCGCCGAGCGCCCGCTGCATGAGGACCGTGTCGACCCAGCGGCCGTGCTTGAAGCCGACCGCGCGCAGCGTGCCGATCATCTCGAAGCCGAGGCGCCGATGCAGGCCGATCGAGGCGGCATTGCCGCTGTTGCCGATGATCGCCAGCATCTGCCGCCAGGGCCCGGCCTCGCAGCGCGCGATCAGCGCGCCCAGCAGCGCCCTGCCGATGCCGCGTCCTTCGAGCCCGTCGGCGACATAGACCGAGTTCTCGACGGTGAAGCGATAGGCGGGGCGGGCGCGATAGGCGCTGGCATAGCTGTAGCCGACGACGTCGCCGTCCGCCTCGGCGACGAGATAGGGCAGGCCGAGATCGAGCACCGCCTGCCGGCGCGCCAGCATCTCCTCGAGCCGGGGCGGCATCTCCTCGAAGCTGGCGAGCCCGTGGAGCACGTGATTGGCATAGATCGCCAGCACCGCCGGAAGGTCGGCCTCGGTCGCATCGCGGATGGCGAAGGCGAGGGCAGGGCGTTTGGTCATCGTCATCGTCGTCATCGTCCGGCAATTCCCCGCGGCAGACCAGTCTCGATGCGATCTTGCGAGCAGGCGAGGCATAAGGGAAGCTTGTAGAAGTTATGCAGAGCATAGGACATTCTTTGGTATGCGCGGTTTCGATCTCGGCCAGCTCGACAGTTTCCGGCAGGTGATCGCGCTGGGCAGCTTCTCGGCCGCCGCCGACAAGCTCGGACTGAGCCAGCCGGCCGTCAGCCTGCAGATCCGCCAGCTCGAGCGGCGGCTCGGCACCAGCCTGATCGAGCGGGTCGGCCGCCGCGCGCGGGCGACCGCCGCCGGCGCCGAGCTGCTCGACCATGCCGGCCGCATCGAGGCGGCGGTGGCCGGCGCGCTGGAGGCGATGGAGCGCCACGCCACCGGCGCGATGGGCCGGGTCAGGATCGGCACCGGCGCCACCGCCTGCATCTTCCTGCTGCCGCCGATCCTGCGGGATCTGCGCCGGCGCCATCCGACCCTCGAGATCACGGTCAGCACCGGCAACACCTCCGACATGATCAAGGCGATCGAGGACAATCTCCTCGATATCGGCCTGGTCTCGCTGCCGGCCTCGGGGCGAAGCCTGTCGATCGAGCCGCTGCTCGAGGACGAGTTCATGGTCATCGCGCCGCCCGGCAGCGATCTGCCGGCGCGCGTCTCGGCGCAGCTTCTGGCGCAGATGCCGGTCTTGTTGTTCGAGCCGGGCGGCAACACCCGCCGCATCGCCGATGAGTGGTTCGGCCGCGCCGGCGTCAGCCTGCGGCCGATCATGTCGCTCGGCAGCGTCGAGGCGATCAAGGAGCTGGTCGGGGCAGGGCTCGGCTGCGCGGTGCTGCCGGGCATGGCGGTGCGCGGCCTGCGCGACAATCTGGAGGCGCGGCCGCTGGCGCCCCGGCTGCACCGGACGCTCGCTCTGGTGATGCGCAAGGACAAGCCGCTGCATCGCGGCCTGCGCGAGACGCTGAAGGCGCTGCAAGCGCTCGGCGGCGCGTCCTGACGTCTGCTGACAAAAACGGTCAGGGCCGGCCATTGCCTGCCGTTCGCGGCTTCGGCAGGGTGCCGCGCCGAGGCGGCAGCGGGAATCGGTGCATGTACGGGTTGATCGGGAAGATGCGGGCCAAGCCCGGCGAGCGCGACGCGCTGATCGGCTACATCCTCGAAAGCAGCGCCACCATGCCGGGCTGCCTCAGCTATGTCGTCGCCCGCGATCCGCAGGACCCCGACGCGATCTGGGTCAGCGAGGTCTGGGACCGCGAGGAGAGCCACAAGGCCTCGCTCGGCCTGCCGGCCGTCCAGGCGGCGATCGCCAAGGCGCGGCCGATCATCGCCGGCTTCGACAGCCAGGTCGTGACCGAGCCGGTGGGCGGCTACGGCCTGGCGCGCGGCTGAGCGGCCCGCGGCAAAATCTACTCGCCACCATTCGCGAACATGCTCTAAGACCCCTCGCATCGATGCCCTCGGGCAAGAGCGAGCCTGTCATGACCGATGCCGAAGCCAGCAAGCTGACCATCCTGCCGCCGGCCTCGCCGCTGCGCGGGCGGGTGACACCGCCGGGCTCGAAGTCGATCACCAACCGGGCGCTGCTGGTGGCGGCGCTGGCCAAGGGCACCAGCCATCTCTCCGGCGCGCTGAAGAGCGACGACACCCGCTATATGGCGCAGGCGCTGCGGGCCATGGGCGTCGAGATCGCCGAGCCGGACGCGACCAGCTTCGTCGTCACCGGCGACGGGCGGCTCGCGGCGCCGGACGCGCCGCTCTTCCTCGGCAATGCCGGCACGGCGACGCGCTTCCTCACGGCCGCCGCCGCGCTGGTCGACGGCCGCGTCGTCGTCGACGGCGACGAGCACATGCGCAAGCGCCCGATCGCCCCGCTGGTCGAGGCGCTGTCGCGTCTCGGCGTTGCGATCACGGCGCCGAGCGGCTGCCCGCCGGTGACCATCGAGGGGCAGGGCGGCTTTCCCGGCGGCCGGGTGAGCGTCGATGGCGGACTCTCCAGCCAATATGTCTCGGCGCTGCTGATGGCGGGTGCCTGCGCCCGCGAGCCGGTCGACATCGTGCTGACCGGTCAGGAGATCGGCGCGCGCGGCTATGTCGACCTGACGCTCGCCACGATGAGGGCCTTCGGCGCCGAGATCACGGAGCCCGAGAGCGGCGGCTGGCGCGTCGCGCCGACCGGCTACACCGCCTGCGACTACCTGATAGAGCCCGACGCCTCCGCCGCGACCTATCTCTGGGCGGCCGAGGTGCTGACCGGCGGCGCCATCGATCTCGGCGTGCCGGCCGGCGCCTTCACCCAACCCGACGCCAAGGCGCACGCGCTGATCGCGAGCTTCCCGCAGATGCCGGCGCTGATCGACGGCTCGCAGATGCAGGATGCGGTGCCGACGCTGGCGGTGCTCGCCGCCTTCAACCGGACCCCGGTGCGCTTCACCGGCATCGCCAATCTGCGGGTCAAGGAATGCGACCGCGTGGCGGCGCTCTCGCAGGGCCTGTCGCGGATCCGGCCCGGGCTCGGCGTCGAGGAGGGCGACGATCTGCTGGTCGCTTCCGATCCCGCCCTGGCGGGGCAGGCGCTGCCGGCCGAGATCGACAGCTTCGCCGATCACCGCATCGCCATGAGCTTCGCCCTGGCCGGGCTGAAGATCGGCGGCATCACCATCCTCGACCCGGCCTGCGTCGCCAAGACCTACCCGGACTATTGGCGCGCGCTGGGTTCGCTGGGCGTGCGCTTCGAGGGGCAGCTGCCGTAGCCGCCCCCGGCCCTGGGGTCGGGGCCAGATTTCCCGGGAAAACTCCGCTTTCCGCCCTTGAACAAAACAAGAACATGATTGATAGTGCGCGGACGGGCCGCTAGGGTCCGCTACCGGTCGCTCGGCCGGGTGTGATGAAGTGCGCAGGAAACGGAGCCTGTCATGGCTGGTAGCGTCAACAAGGTCATTCTGGTCGGCAATCTCGGACGCGATCCCGAGGTTCGGCGCCTCGGCAGCGGCGAGCCGGTGGTCAATCTGCGGATCGCCACCTCGGAAACCTGGCGCGACAAGCAGTCGGGCGAGCGCAAGGAGCGCACCGAGTGGCATTCGGTGGTGATCTTCAACGAGAACCTCGCGAAGGTCGCCGAGCAATATCTCAAGAAGGGCTCGAAGGTTTACATCGAGGGCCAGCTGCAGACCCGCAAATGGCAGGACCAGCAGGGCGTCGAGAAATACACCACCGAGGTGGTGCTGCAGCGCTTCCGCGGCGAGCTGACCATTCTCGACAGCCGTGGCCAGGGCGGCTCGGACGAATACGGCGCGGGCGGTGGCTATGGCGACGAGGCGGGGGGCGGCGGCTCCTTCGGCCGGTCGAACCCGATGGGGGGCGGCTCGCGCCAGCCGGCGGTTGCGGGAGGGGGCTCGCGCCCCTCGTCCTCGTCGAGCCATCTCGACGACGACATCCCGTTCTAAGGATTTGCCCGGCCTGCCTGATGAAGCCGCTCCTGACCGGGGCGGCTTTTTTCGTCGCGCCTGCGGCGCTTGACCGCAGGCTGGCATGCTGGTTGCCTGAGCGGGCCGTATCGTCAGGGCTTCACCGTCCCGGAGCGACGCCCTGCTGCCAGGGAGCCTGAAATGCCGACACGTCGCGCTGTTCTCGCAGGCACGGCCGCCGTCTTCGCGGTCAGCAAACCTCATATCGGCCGTGGTGCCGACAAGAACGTCATTAAATTCGTGCCGCAGGGCGATCTTGCGGTGGTCGATCCGATCTGGACCACGGCGACCGTCACCCGCAATCACGCCTTCCTGGTCTACGACACGCTGTTCGGCCAGGACGAGAGCTTCAAGGCGCAGCCGCAAATGGCGGAAGGCGCGCTGGCGGAGGCGGATGGCAAGACCTGGACGATCAAGCTGCGCGAGGGTCTCAAATTCCATGACGGCGCGCCCGTCCTGGCGAGGGACTGCGTCGCCAGCCTGAAGCGCTGGGGCAAGCGCGACTCCTTCGGCCAGACGCTGATGGCGCAGACCGACGAGCTGGCCGCGGTCGACGACCGCACGCTGCGCTTTCGCCTCAAGAGACCGTTCCCGCTGCTGCCGGACGCGCTCGCCAAGATGACGGCGGCGGTGCCGGTGATCATGCCTGAGCGGCTGGCGGCGACCGAGGCGAGCGTCCAGGTCACCGAGGTGGTCGGCAGCGGGCCGTTCCGCTTCGTGGCGAGCGAGCGCCAATCGGGCAGCCGGACCGTCTATGAGAAATTCGCCGGTTACGTCCCGCGCGGCGACGGCACCCCGGGGCGCACCGCCGGGCCGAAGATCGTGCATGTCGAGCGGATCGAATGGCACACGCTGCCCGATCCGGCGACGGCGGCGGCGGCGCTGCAGAGCGGCGAGATCGACTGGGTCGAGCAGCCCTTGCCGGACATCCTGCCGGTGCTCGAGCGGGATCCGAAGCTGGAGGTCGCCATCAAGGAGACCACCGGCTCGATCGCGATCATGCGGATGAACCACCTGCACCCGCCCTTCGACAATCCGGCGATCCGGCGGGCGGTGCTGATGGCGATCGACCAGGCCGAGTTCATGGAAGCGGTCGGTGGACCCGACAAGAAGCTGTGGCGCACCGGCGTCGGCGTCTTCCCGCCGGGCACGCCCATGGCGAGCGATGCGGGCATGGAGGTGCTCAACGGGCCGCGCGACATCGGCAAGGTCAAGCAGGCGCTCGCCGCCGCCGGCTACAAGGGCGAGAAGGTGGTGCTGCTCGGCGTCACCGATCTGGCCAATCTCAAGGCAGAATGCGAGGTCGGCGCCGAGATGCTGAAGCGCATCGGCATGACCGTCGATTACCAGGTGATGGATTGGGGCGCGGTGGTGACCCGCCGCGCCAACAAGGAGCCGCCCGCCCAAGGCGGCTGGAACTGCTTCTTCACCGGCTGGAACGGCATCGACATCCTCGATCCGGTCGGCCATCTCTCGCTGCGCGGCAATGGCGCCGCGGCCTGGCCGGGCTGGCCGACCGCGCCGAAGATCGAGGCGCTGCGCGAGGCCTGGATGGAGGCGCCTGACCTGCCGGGCAAGCAGAGGATCGCCGCCGAGATCCAGAAGCAGGCGCTGGAGGACGTGCCTTACGCGCCGCTCGGCCAGTATTTCCAGCCGACCGCTTTCAGCCGCAAGCTGCAGGGCGTGCTGCCGAGCTTCCCGACCTTCTGGAATGTCAGGCGCGTGTAGCACCGCCCGCCACACGCGGCGCCTGCGCATCGATGCAGGCCCGCCACACGCGGCGCGCCATGGACAAAGCCGGCGAAATGGTCGATCTCCACTGTCTCGCCACGCTGTCCTGCGATCAAACCCCATGACCATGCACGATCCCGCCGTTCCCGCGCTCTCCGTCTGGGTTGCGCTGGAGAGCCCCACCCATCATGCGCCCGGCGTCAACGGGATGATGGACCTCGTCGCCAAGGAGGTCGAAGGGCTGCCCATCGCCGTCGAGCGCATTCCCGGCCGCGACGGGCTCGGCGACAACCTGATCCTGCGCGCCGGCGTCCGCAACGGCCAGAAGGCGGTGGCGCTGATGTCGCATCTCGACACCGTTCATCCGGTCGGCACCAGCGCCAGGGATCTGCCGGTGCGGGTCCAGGGCGACCGGCTCTACGGGCCCGGCGTCTACGACATGAAGGGCGGCGCCTGGCTGGCGCTGCAGGCGTTCAAGGATGCGGCCAAGGCCGGCACGGTGCAGCGGCCGCTGGTCTTCCTGTTCACGCCCGACGAGGAGATCGGCTCGCCGACCTCGCGGGCGCTGATCGAGGATGTCGGCCGCGAGTCGATGGCGGTGCTGGTGACGGAGCCGGCGCGCGAAGGCGGCAGGATCGTCACGGCGCGCAAGGGCGTCGGCCGCTTCGAGGTCAGGCTGGAGGGCCGCCCGGCGCATTCCGGCTCGCGCCATCAGGACGGGCGCAATGCGATCCGCGAGGCGGCGCACCAGATCCTGGCCATCGAGGGCATGACCGATTACGGGCGCGGCATCACCACCACGGTCGCGCTGGTTGGCGGCGGCACGGCGGCCAATGTCATTCCGCAGCATGCCTGGTTCAGCGTCGATTGCCGCGTCACCACGATGGCCGACGGCGCGCTGATGGAAGAGCGCATCTTCGGCCTCAAGACGCATGATCCCGACGTCAAGCTGACGATCACCGGCGGCATGAACCGCCCGCCCTACGAGAAGACGCCCGAGGTCGCGGCGCTCTATGAGCAGGCGCGCGCAGTGGCAGCCAAGCTGGGCTTCGACCTGCAGGACTGCCCGATGACCGGCGGCGGCTCGGACGGCAATTTCACCGCCGCGCTGGGCGTGCCGACCCTCGACGGGCTCGGCATCGACGGCGAGGGCGCCCACACCTTGCAGGAATATGCGCTGATCTCCTCGATCGCGCCGCGCCGGGCCCTCATCAAGGGGCTGCTCGAGACGCTGTGAGGCGCCTCTTCCGTTAGCCGGACAAATCCGCTCTCATCTCCGAAAGGCCGGTTGTGGCCGAGCGGGAGGAGGGCGGCATGAAGGGCTTGATCGCAGGGGTGCTCGGTGTCGTCGGGGCGATGGTGACGGGAATGGCGCAGGCGCAGGAGCTCATCACCGAGAAGAAGGTCTTCGAGCTGCCGAGCTTCACCACCCAGAGCGGGCGCAGGCTGAAGAACGTCAGGGTCGGCTGGGAGAGCTATGGCACGCTCAATGCCGACAAATCGAACGCGATTCTGATCTGCCACTTCTTCTCCGGCAATTCGCACGCTGCCGGCAAATACGACGCCATGGACGCCGCGCCCGGTTATTGGGACGCGATCATCGGCCCCGGCAAGGCGATCGACACCGACAAGTACTTCGTGCTGGCCTCGGACACGCTGGTCAATCTCAACGCCGGCGACCCGAAGACGACCACCACCGGCCCGGCCTCGATCGATCCCGACACCGGCAGGCCCTATGCGCTCGATTTCCCGGTCGTGACGATTGGCGATTTCGTCAACGTCCAGAAGGCGCTGGTCGAAAGCCTCGGCATCAGGAAGCTGGCCATGGTCGCCGGCCCCTCGATGGGTGCGCTGCAGACCTATGAATGGGCGGCGAGCCATCCGGACATGGTCGGCAAGGCGATGGCGGTGATCGGCGCGGCGGAGGCCGATGCCCAGCTGATCGCCTGGCTCGATGTCTGGGCGGCGCCCATTCTGGTCGATCCCAACTGGAACAAGGGCGATTATTACGGCAGGACGCCGCCCAATGCCGGCCTCGCCAAGGCGCTGACGGTGGTGACGCTGCAGGCCAATCACGGCGACTGGACCAATGGGACCTTCGGGCGCCGCCCGGCGAAGGAGGGCGCGGATCCGGCCGCGGCGCTCGGCAACAAGTTCCAGGTGCAGAGCGTGCTCGACAATGCCGGGGAGGCGCGCGCCAAACTGTCCGACGCCAACCACTTTCTCTATCTGGTCAAGGCCAACCAGCTCTATGCCGCCGGCGGCAGGTCGCTGGCGGACGGGATGAGCCGGATCAAGGCGCCGCTGCTGATCGTCAGCCAGCCCAAGGACCTGGTCTTTCCGGACGAGATGATCCAGCGCAGCGTCGCCGAGGCGAAGAAGGCCGGCCGCGACGTCACCCATATCACCATCCAGGGCACGCGCGGCCATCTCGACGGGGTGATCTCGATGAAGCAGGCCGAAGGGGCGATCCGCGACTTCCTGGGGAAGTGAGAAGCGAGATGGCCGATCCCGGAATCGCTTTGCGTGAGGTCACGGCGGACACGGTCCGCGCGATCTGCGCGTTGGAACCGCATGAATCACAGCGTGGGTTCGTCGCGCCCAACGCGGTATCGATCGCGCAGGCCTATTTCAATCACACGGCGGTGTTCAGGGCCATCCATGCCGGCGAGACGCCGGTCGGCTTCATCATGTGGCGGCCGGCGGAGATGCCGCGCTGCACCGTGCTCTGGCGCTTCATGATCGATCGAAATCACCAGGGCAGGGGCCATGGACGCCGCGCGCTCCAGCTGTGGCTGGGCCGGCTCGCGGAACAGGGGCAGGAGCGCGTGGTGACGAGCTATGTCGCGGGCGAGGGCGGTCCGCACCGCTTCTATCTGTCGCTCGGCTTCACCGATGCCGGCGACCGCCTCGCCAATGGCGAGTGGCCGCTGGAGCGGCTTCTATAGCCGCTTATGACGCCCTGTTCGGGCTGCCGCCCTCAGCCGCCTGCCGTCACCGCGCGGATGCCGTCGATCACGAACTGCACGGCCAGCGCCGCGAGGATGACGCCGAGCAGGCGCGAGAGCACGACATTGCCGGTGACGCCGAGCAGCCGCGCGATCGGCGTCGCCAGCAGGAAGACGGCGAGGCAGGACAGGATCACCAGCCCGTTGATCGCGGCGAGCGCCGAGAGCAGGACGACCTCGCCATTGGCCCGCCCGGCGAGCAGCATCATCGCCGTCAGCGAGCCGGGGCCGGCCATCAGTGGGATCGCCAGCGGAAAGGCGGCGACGTTGCGGATATGATCCAGGGTGATGGCGGTGTCGGCCGTGTTCTGCTTGCGCTCGGTCCGGCGCTCGAACACCATCTCGAAGGCGATCCAGAACAGCAGCAGCCCGCCGGCGATGCGGAAGGCCGGCAGCGAGACGCCGAGCGCCTTCAGCACGACATCGCCCGCCAAGCCGAAGAAGGCCATGATGCAGAAGGCGATGATGCAGGCGCGGAGCGCCACCTGCCGCCGCTCGCCCGCCGACATCCCGCGCGTCAGCGACAGGAAGATCGGCGCCAGCCCGGGCGGATCGAGCGTGACCAAGAGGGTGACGAGGGCGGAGGTGAGGTAATCGGCGAGCATGGCCCATGCTAGGCGCGAACCGCCGAGCGGGCCAGTGCGGCCAGGGCTGCACAGGCAGATCGTGGCGCTGCCGTGGCAAGCACCGCGGCGGCGGCGCGGACGGTCTCCGAAATGCCTCGTAACCAACTGATCCTGTTGAGATTTATTTTCTCTGGATTATGTCGCGTTTCGCTGGCTTCCCGGGCTGGAATCGGGTAGCCAGAAGCCTGAAAAATCAGCGGAATCGGGACATTTCCCCTTGAGCGAAGACAACGACGACAAGCGCGATGACGGCCCGCAGCCGGGCGGCGACATCAAGCCGATCGCGATCACCGACGAGATGAAGAAGAGCTATCTCGATTACGCGATGAGCGTGATCGTGAGCCGCGCTCTGCCGGATGTGCGCGACGGCCTCAAGCCCGTGCATCGGCGCATCCTGTTCTCGATGCATGAGAACAAGAACCTGCCCGACCGGCCCTATACCAAATGCGCCCGCATCGTCGGCGACACGATGGGTAAATACCATCCGCACGGCAATCTCGCGGTCTATGACGCGCTGGTGCGCATGGCGCAGGATTTCTCGCTGCGCCTGCCGCTGATCGACGGGCAGGGCAATTTCGGTTCGATGGACGGCGACCAGCCGGCGGCCGATCGCTACACCGAGGCGCGCCTCGACAAGGCGGCGATGCCGCTGCTCGAGGATCTCGACCTCGACACCGTCGACTTCCAGCCGAACTATGACGGCAAGGAGCATGAGCCGACGGTCCTGCCGGCCCGCTACCCGAACCTCCTGGTCAACGGCGCCGGCGGCATCGCCGTCGGCATGGCCACCAATATCCCGCCGCATAATCTCGGCGAGGTAATCGACGCCTGCATCGCGCTGATCGACGATCCCGAGCTGTCGATCGAGGACCTGATCCAGATCGTGCCGGGGCCGGACTTCCCGACCGGCGCCATGATCATGGGCCGCAGCGGCATCCGCAACGCCTACACCACCGGCCGCGGCTCGATCATCATGCGGTCGCGCACGCATATCGAGGAGCTGCGCAAGGAGCGCGAGGCGATCATCGTCACCGAGGTTCCCTATCAGGTGAACAAGGCGACGATGGTCGAGAAGATCGCCGATCTCGTCCGGGAAAAGCGGATCGAGGGCATCTCGGACCTGCGCGACGAATCCAACCGCGAGGGCGTGCGCGTCGTCATCGAGATCAAGCGCGACGCGGTCGCCGATGTCGTGCTGAACCAGCTCTACCGCTTCACCCCGCTGCAGACCTCCTTCGGCGCCAATATGGTGGCGCTGAACGGCGGCCGGCCGGAGGTGCTGAATCTCAAGGACTTCATCTCGGCCTTCGTCGAGTTCCGCGAGGAGGTGGTTTCGCGGCGCACGCGGCATCTGCTCAACAAGGCGCGCGAGCGGGCCCATGTGCTGTGCGGCCTGGCGACCGCCGTCGCCAATATCGACGAGGTCATCCGCCTGATCCGGACGGCGCCGACGCCGGCGGCCGCACATGAATCGCTGATGGCGCGTGACTGGCCGGCCGAGGACATCGCGCCGCTGATCGCCCTGGTCGACGATCCGCGCCATCCGATCAATGAGGACGGCACCTATCGGCTCTCCGACGCGCAGGCGCGGGCGATCCTCGAGCTGCGCCTGTCGCGCCTGACCGCGCTCGGCCGCGACGAGATCGGCGAGGAGCTGGAGAAGCTCGCCCAGGAGATCTCGGATTATCTCGACATCCTGCGCTCGCGCGCGCGCATCCAGGAGATCGTCAAGACCGAGCTCTCCGAGGTGAAGGAGAAGTTCGCGACGCCCCGGCGCACCGAGATCCAGGAATGGGATGCCGATCTCGACGACGAGGACCTGATCGCCCGCGAGGACATGGTCGTCACCGTCTCGCATGCCGGCTACATCAAGCGCGTGCCGCTCTCGACCTATCGGGCGCAGCGGCGCGGCGGCAAGGGCCGTTCCGGCATGGCGACGCGCGAGGAGGATTTCGTCACCCGCCTCTTCGTGGCCGACACGCACACGCCGATCATCTTCTTCTCCTCGCGCGGCCAGGCCTACAAGGAGAAGGTCTGGCGGCTGCCGCTGTCCGCTCCCAATGCGCGCGGTAAATTCCTCAACAACATGCTGCCGCTGCAGGCGGGCGAGCGCATCACCACCGTGATGCCGCTGCCGGAGGACGAGGAGAGCTGGGAACGGCTCGACGTGATGTTCGCCACCCGGTCAGGCAATGTCCGGCGCAACAAGCTGTCCGACTTCGTCCAGGTCAACCGCAACGGCAAGATCGCGATGAAGCTCGACGAGGGCGATTCCATCGTCGATGTTCAGATCTGCTCCGAGCATGACGACGTGCTCCTGACCACGGCGCAGGGCCAGTGCATCCGCTTCGCGGTGCCGGAGGTGCGCGTCTTCAAGGGCCGCGACTCGACCGGCGTGCGCGGGATCAACCTGGCCGATGGCGACGAGGTGATCTCGCTGGCGATCCTGCACCATCTCGATGCGACGCCCGACGAGCGCGCCGCCTATCTCAAGCGCGCCGCCGCTGCCCGCAGGGCGCTCACCGGCGAGGGCGAGGAGGCAGGCGAGCCGATCGCGGCCGGCGAGGGCGAGGAGGCATCCGGCGATATCGAGCTCGGCCAGGAGAAATATGCCGAGATGGGCGCCGCCGAGCAGTTCATCCTGACGGTGTCGGAAAAGGGCTACGGCAAGCGCAGCTCCTCCTTCGAGTATCGGGTCACCGGGCGCGGCGGCAAGGGCATCGTTGCCATGGTGGTGAACGACCGCAATGGCCGCCTGGTCGCCTCCTTCCCCGTCGAGGAGAAGGAGCAGATCATGCTCGTCACCGATGGCGGGCAGGTGATCCGCGTCCCGGTCGATGCCGGGCCGAACAACCGCATTCGCATCGCGGGCCGCTCGACGCAGGGCGTCACCGTGTTCAGCACGGGCAATGGCGAGAAGGTCGTCTCCGTGGAGCGGATCGGCGAGGAGAGCGAAGAGGTCGGCGAGGGCGAGGAGCCGGCAGCGGAGGCCTGAGCCTCCGCCCACCCTCAGCGCGTCAGCAGCAGCGCCGGTTCCAGCGCGCGTCCGGCCGCCTCGATCTCCGGCAGGAAGACCGGCTCCGAGAAGGGCCCCTTCAGCACGAAAGGCAGCCGCGCCGATCCGGCGCTCGCCGCGAGCGCTCCGGTGAGATCGAGCCAGCGCCGGCCGAGATCGGCGGTGCCGGTCAGGCCGAGCGTGTAGCCGGCGCCGGTCATCTGCGCGTCCGTCACATAGAGCACGCCGAGATTGGCGAGTGCGTTGAGCTGCAGCGTCTCGAAACTGGTCTTGCCCTGGCGCCAGTCGCGCGCGGGGGCCGGCTTCTCGGCCCGGCGCAGCAGGTCCGGAAACGAGACGCCGCGGAATTCGCCCTGGCGAATGGTCAGATTGGCGCGGCCCGTCAGTGAGTTCACCACCTGCTCGACGGTGTCGCCGGTGCCGTCGAAGGCGAGCTGCCCGCTGGCCGTGCCGCTGAGCCGGGCGAGCTTGGGCAGGTCCTCGGCCGCGAGCGCGAGATTCAACCGGTCGAGGCCGAGCTGCAGCTTGACCTCGGCCCCGTTCGGAACCGCCGTCGCCAGGATGCGCGCGCGGGCGGTGCCGTTATAGGCGCCGGCGCGCAGGAGCGAAGCCTCGAAGCGGCCCTTGCGCACCAGCAGCTGCGCCGCCAGGTCGCGCAGCTCCGCCGTGCCGATCCGGCCGGAATCGAGCGAGATGCGCAGATCGACGTCATTGGTCGTCCAGCTGTCGAATTCCAGCGGCGTCGCGGCCTGTGCGCTGCCGGCGGGCTGCGGCTCGCTGCGCCGGAGCAGCCGGCCGAGATCGAACTCGGCCCCGGCGAGCGTGCCCGACAGCGCCCAGTTCGGCATGGTGCCGTCGAGCTTCAGCGCGCCTTCGAGCTGATCGCCGTCGAGCTTGACGGTGACGTTGCTGAGCGAGACGTCGCCGGGGGTGAACTGCGCCTGGGCGGCGAGCTCGACCTCCCTGACCAACCCGGCGATGCGCGGGCGCGGCCCGAGCCAGGCCAGCGCGTCCGACAGCGATTTGGTGCTGAACTCGACCTGTCCGTTGGCGACGCCCTGCGCCGCGGAGCGCGTGCCGCTGAGGCGCAGGCTCATCGGCCTGGCGCTGAGCGCAAGGGCGACGCGCGCGCGCTCGCCCTCTATCGGCCAGAGCAGATCGAGCTTGGCCGGCTCGCCGCGCCAGGTGAAGCCGCCGGCCACCGCGATAGGCTCATTCGCCTCGCGCTCCTCGGCGACCAGATTGACGTCGCGCAGCGTCGTCAGGATCGCCCCGCCCGAACGCGCCATGATGCTGCCGGCGCTGATCACGAGCTTGCTCTGCAGCCGCCTGAGATAGCCGAGCGGCTGCGCGAGCGAGGGAGCAAGGCCCGGTTTGCCGTCCGGCACCGCGATGTCGAGCTCGGGCGCGACCAGGTCGACGCGGTCGAACTCGACCTGGCCGCCGAACAGCGGCAGCAGCCGCGCCCGCGCCTTCAGCCTGACGGCCTTGCCCGAAAGCCTGCCTTCGGAATCGGTGAAGGTGACATCGGACAGGCTGATGCGTGGCAGCGGCAGGAAGGCGAACTCGGCGCGGCGCAGGGCCGTGACTTTCAGCCCGGTGCGCTCCTCGATCCGGGCGACCACGGAGCGCTCGACCCGGGACAGCGCCAGATCCCATGGTTGCAGCCCGAGCGCGAGCAGCACCACGGCGATGGCGAAGCCGAACATGATGACGCGTCGTGACATAGTCTCAGTGCGGCCTTCGATCTGGCCTCGGCTGCGCCGCGGGAAGCGTCCGGAGCGCCTGCGATCGGGAGCGAAGCGGGCCGGGGCGGCCCGAAACGGTTTCACGAGGTAACCGGTTTATTCCGCCGGCTCGCGAATGTCGAGGTCGCCGGCCGCGCTTGCCTGTGGGCGAGTGCCGGCCCGGACGAGCATCAGCGCCGGGTAGATGCCGATCGCGACGATCAGCAGCGCCGCCAGCGCCCCGTCCTCGAAGACGCCGCGGGCGGCGTGTCCATAGACCAGGGTCGCCAGCGTATCGACATTGAGCGGGCGCAGCAGCAGCGTCGCCGGCAGCTCCTTCATGCAGTCGACGAAGACCAGCAGCGCCGCTGCCGCGACCGCGGGGCGCGCCATCGGCCAGTGCAGGCGGCGCAGCAGCTCGCGGCGTCCGGCGCCGAGCGAGCGCGCGGCATCGTCGATCCGCGGCGAGATCCGCGCATAGCCGCTCTGGATCCCGCCGATCGCGATCGAGAGAAAACGCACCAGATAGGCGATCACCAGTGCCGCGCCGGAGCCGAGCAGGAGCAGGCCGGGGCTCGCCCCGAACAGCGCGCGCCACGCATTGGCCACCGCATTGTCGAAGGCGCCGAGCGGGATCAGCAGGCCGAGCGCCAGCACGGTGCCCGGCAGCGCATAGCCGAGCGAGGCGAGCCGGCCGAGAAGCGGCAGCGCAGGATCACGGCCCAGCCGCAGCGCGGCGGCGACGCCCATGCCCACAGCGACGATCAGCCCGGCCGCGAGCCCGGAGAGCAGCACGGTGCTGCCGAGCGCGCGCCAGAGGCGCCCATCGGCCTGGGCGATCAGATCGCGCCGCAGCAATTCGTCGAGCAGATAGGCGAGCGGCAGCAGGGCACCGAACAGAACCGGCAGCAGGCAGGCGAGCGTGGCCGCCACCGCGCCCGGGCCGGACAGCCCGATGCGAGCGACGGGGCGCGGACGCTTGACCGGCAGCGCGAAGCGCCGGGACCCGCGCGTGCGCGCCTCGGCCGCGATCAGCAGCACGACGACCAGCAGCATCACGCAGGCGATCTGCGCGGCGCCCGGCAGCGAGCCGCGATTGATCCAGGTGGTGTAGATCGAAAGCGTCAACGAGCGCACGCCGAGATATTCGCTGGCTCCGATATCGTTGAGGGTTTCGAGCAAGGCGAGGGTCAGCCCGGCGGCGAGGGCGGGGCGCGCCATCGGCAGGCCGATGCGCCGGAACAGGCGCCAGCGTGTCGTGCCGAGCGTGCGGGCCGACTCGATCAGCGCGGCGCTCTGCATCGAAAACAGTGCCCGGACGCTGAGATAGACGTAAGGATAGAGCACCAGCCCCATGATCAGCACGGCGCCTGTGAGGTTGCGCGGATCGGGGAACCAGTAGTCGCGCAGCGAGCGATAGCCGGTGGCGGCCCGCAGCAGCGACTGGAACGGCCCGGAGAAGCCGAGCAGCTCCACATAGATATAGGCGGTGATGTAGGTCGGCAGGGCCAGCGGCAGGGCCAGCAGCCATTCCAGGCTGGCGCGGCCGGGAAACTCGTATTGCGTCACCAGCCAGGCGGTGCCGGTGCCGACGACGCCGCAGAACAGGGCGACGCCGGCGAGCAGCAGCAGCGTGTTCCAGAGCGCGACCGGCAGGACATTCGCCGTCAGATGCGGCCAGACCCCCAGCGCCTCGCGCGACATGGCGGTGAATCCCAGCGCCAGCACGGGCAGGATCACCAGCCCCGCCGCTGCGGCCGCGAGATAGGCCAGACGCGTCGACGGCCGCCGGAAACCCGGCGGCCGTCTCGCAAATGCCTGCGTCGCGTCGAGGCTCAATTGTCGAAGCCGACCTTGTCGACCAGCTCGGAAGCCGCCTTGCGGTTCTTGGCGATCTCGCCGAGCGGCGTCGTGTCGGGCGTCAGCGCGCCGAGCAGCTTGACCGCGGCGGCATCCTTGACGGAGGCGTTGACCGGATACTCGAAATTGCCGTCGGCATAGAGGGTCTGCGCCTTTTCGCCGAGCATATACTCGATCAGCTTGACGGCGTTGTCCTTGTTCGGCGCGTTCTTGGCGATCGCCGCGGCGGAGACGTTCACATGGGTGCCGCCGCCGGAGAAGGTGGTCTTGAGCGGCTTGATCGCCTCGTACCAGCCCTTCTGCTCATTGGTCGCCTTGCTCATCAGCCCGATATAATAGGTGTTGATCAGGGCGATGTCGCATTGGCCGGAGAGGATGTCGCGGGCGCCGTCGCGGTCGCCGCCGCCGGGCTTGCGCGCGACATTGGCCTTCAACCCCTTCAGGAACGCCTCGGTCTTGTCGGCGCCGTTGCGGGCGAGATAGGCCGCGAAGAAGGCGACGTTGTAGGGGTGCTGGCCGGCGCGGATGCAGACCTTGCCCTTCCATTTCGGATCGGCGAGGTCCTCATAGCCGATCGCGTCCTGCTTCACGCGCTCCTTGGAGGCGACCACGATGCGGGCGCGCTGGGTCAGCGTCACCCAATTGTTCCCCGGCCCGCGCAGCGCGGCCGGCACCACCTTGTCGACGGTGGCGGACTTGACCGGCTGGGTGATGCCGGCATCGGCGGCGGCCTGGATCTCGCCGACATCGACGACGAGCATCACATCGGCCGGGCTGTTGGCGCCCTCGGCCTGGATGCGCTGCTGCAGCCCGTCCTTCATGAAGACCGCGTTGACCTTGATGCCGGTATCCTTGGTGAAGGCTTCGATCACCGGGTTGAGCAGCGCGGGCTCGCGCGTCGTGTAGAGATTGACGCCCTGCGCCAGGGCAGGCGCTGCAAGCAGGCAGGAGGCCAGCGCTGAGGTGGCAAGCGCGGTCTTGATCGTCATGGGTCTCGCTCCTTTGGGTGGGGCTTGTCTGATTGGCCGGGCCGCAGCGAGGCGTAGCGGCAGTTGACCCAAGGGTCAAGAAAAGACGCCGCTTTTTCAAAGTGTTGAAGGTATTGCAGGTCGAAATTACTTTGTAATTATTCTAAATAAGAAATACAGATGGATTTGGCCCTACGGACGCCGGCCCGGGAGTTCTGCCGCAGAGGCATGCGTCCCTTCATCGCTGCGGAAGGGTGCGTGGCGGCGGCTCGCGCCGAGCCGAGCCGGGGGCCTGGCGCTTCGTGATATTTGTACAACAAACGGTTCTATTTGAATGGACCGGCGCCGGCGGGGGCCCGTCTGCCGCGAAGCCGCCACAAAGGAGGCCCAGCGCTAAGATCCAGTAACTATCTGAGATATGAAAGCTTTAAGACCGGGCAGGGCAGCCTTGCGCGGACGGATCGTCGAGCCGTCGATGCCTCGGCGGAAGATTGCACCCGGGACGCGCGGCGTGGCAGAGCTGCCGCCCGCGAGGGTGGCGTAGGCGGGACAGAGTTGGTTATGGACGCGCGGGTTTTCGATAAGTCAAAGCTGCCGAGCCGGCATGTCAGCGTCGGTCCGGCGCGCGCCCCGCATCGCTCCTATTACTATGCGATGGGCATGACGGCGCGGCAGATCGCGCAGCCCTTCGTCGGCGTCGCCTCCTGCTGGAACGAAGCCGCCCCCTGCAATATCTCGCTGATGCGCCAGGCGCAGGCCGTCAAGAAGGGCGTCGCCTCGGCCAGCGGCACGCCGCGCGAGTTCTGCACCATCACCGTCACCGACGGCATCGCCATGGGCCATCAGGGCATGAAGTCCTCGCTGGCCTCGCGCGAGGTGATCGCCGACTCGGTCGAGCTCACCATGCGCGGCCATTGCTATGACGCGTTGGTCGGCCTCGCCGGCTGCGACAAGTCGCTGCCCGGCATGATGATGGCGATGGTGCGCCTCAACGTGCCGTCGATCTTCATTTATGGTGGCTCGATCCTGCCCGGCACCTTCAAGGGCCGGCCCGTCACCGTGCAGGACGTGTTCGAAGCGGTCGGCAAGCATTCGGTCGGGGCGATGTCCGACGAGGACCTGCAGGAGCTCGAGGAGGCGGCCTGCCCGTCCTCCGGATCCTGCGGCGCGCAGTTCACCGCCAACACCATGGCGACGGTGGCGGAGGCGATCGGCCTGGCGCTGCCCTATAGCTGCGGCGCGCCGGCGCCCTACGATGTGCGCGACACCTTCTGCTACACCGCCGGCGAGATGGTGATGGAGCTGATCGCCCGCAACATCCGCCCGCGCGACATCGTCACCCGCAAGGCGCTGGAGAACGCCGCCATGGTGGTGGCGGCCTCCGGCGGCTCGACCAATGCGGCGCTGCATCTGCCGGCGATCGCGCATGAATGCGGCATCGATTTCGATCTCTTCGCAGTCGCCGAGATCTTCAAGAAGACGCCCTATGTCGCGGATCTGAAGCCAGGCGGGAAATACGTCGCCAAGGACATGTTCGAGGTCGGCGGCATCCCGCTGCTGATGAAGACGCTGCTCGACAACGGCTATCTGCACGGCGACTGCATGACGGTGACCGGCCGCACCATCGCCGAGAACCTCGCCAGCGTGAAATGGAACGACCAGCAGGACGTGGTGCGCCCGGCCGACAAGCCGATCACCGCGACCGGCGGCGTCGTCGGGCTGCAGGGCAATCTCGCTCCCGAGGGCGCGATCGTGAAGATCGCCGGCATGCCGCAGGAGAGCCTGGTCTTCACCGGCCCGGCCCGCTGCTTCGACTGCGAGGAGGACGCCTTCAAGGCCGTCACCAATCGCGAGTACCAGGTCGGCGACGTGCTGGTGATCCGCTATGAGGGTCCCAAGGGCGGCCCCGGCATGCGCGAGATGCTGTCGACCACCGCCGCCCTCTACGGGCAGGGCATGGGCGACAAGGTCGCGCTGATCACCGACGGGCGCTTCTCGGGCGCCACGCGTGGTTTCTGCGTCGGCCATGTCGGGCCGGAGGCCGCTGTCGGCGGGCCGATCGGCCTGATCCGCGACGGCGACATCATCGAGCTCGACGCCATCACAGGAAAGCTCGCAGTCCGCCTTTCTGATGCCGAACTTGAGAGGCGTCGTAAGGATTGGACGCCGCGCCAGACGGAGTATCGGTCGGGCGCACTCTGGAAATATGCGCAGACGGTCGGCTCCGCCAAGGGCGGTGCCGTCACCCATCCGGGAGGCGCAGCCGAGACACAGTGCTATGCGGATATCTGAGGCCATCATCGCCGGCGCCGTCCTGGTTCTGGGCTGCCATTCGGCCGCCCAGGCTCAGGATGTGACGAGCCGTGGCGTGCCGGTGCCGCCGCGCCCGATCCCGGGCATCGCGCTGCCGGAGCCGGAGTCCGAAAGCCTCGCCGCGCCCGCGCCGCTCGCTCCCGGCAGCGGCCGCATCGCGCCCGCGCCCGGCGGCTCCGCCGCGCATTCGGCCCTGCCGCTCGCCCCGTTCAGCAGCGCCCGCGAGGCGCTGAAGGCCTGGATGCGCGATTCGACGGCCGGAGATCAGGCCGGCGCTGTGCGCGCGCTCGAATATGCCGCCGCCCAGGGCCATCTCGCCGCGCAGTTCAAGCTCGGCCGCGTCTATGCCAGCGGCGACGGCGTTCCGGTGAACGATCTGAAGGCCTTCGAATATTTCTCGAAGATCGCCGACGAGAATGCCGACGAGATTCCCGGAACCTCGGATGGGCGCATCGTCGCGGCGGCTTTCGTCGCGCTCGGCGGCTATTTCCTCGACGGGATCAAGGGCACCTATGTGAAGCCCAATCCCGACCGGGCCTTCGACATGTTCCATTACGCCGCCTCCTATTTCGGCGATCCGGACGGGCAGTACAATCTCGCCAGGCTCTATCTCAACGGCACCGGCGTCACGCGCGATCCGCGCCAGGCGGCGCGCTGGATGAAGCTGGCGGCCGAAAAGGGCCATGCTCCGGCGCGGGCGGTGTTCGGCGACATGCTGCTGCGGGGCGGCGAGGGCGTTCCGCGCCATCCGATCATCGGGCTGATGTGGCTCGCGCTGGCCCGCGAGGGCGCCGATGCGACGCGCGAGAGCTGGATCGTCGAGCGCTATGACGCGGCCTTCGCGAGCGCGAGCGCGAGCGATCGCACCGCCGCGCTGGCTCTGGCCGAGCGCCAGCATGTCAGGGCGGAGCGGCGCTGAGCGACCGCCGTCAGGAACGAGGGCTGAGGGAACCTTCGTCCTCGCCTTCGAACCGGTCCATCAGCGTGACGATGCCGTCCTGCCGCTGATGGCGGTTGATCAGCGGAACGAGCCGGGTGAAGTGCTCTGTCCGGCAATGCGCATCGAGCGCGGCGCGGTCCGGCCATTGCTCGACGAAGACGAAATGGCCCGGGTCCTTCTGGTCGACGAAGAGGTCGTAGGACAGGCAGAGCGGCTCCTGCCGGGTCTTCGCCACCAGTTCGCGATAGAGCGGCCTCACCAGGTCGAGCGCGTCGAGCCGGATGAAGTCCTGCGCGATGACCTTCAGCATGAGCTCTCCGGTCCGTTCAATGCAGCTCGACCATCACCGGGACATGGTCCGAGGCCTTCTCCCAGCCGCGAACATGCTTGGCGATGGAGACGCCGGCGAGCCGGTCGGCGGCCTGCGGCGAAAGCAGGAGATGATCGATGCGGATGCCGTTGTTCCGCTGCCAGGCGCCGGCCTGGTAATCCCAGAAGGTGTAGAGGCCCGGCGCGTCGGTGGTGGCGCGCAGCGCTTCGGTGAGGCCGAGGCTCAGCAGCTTGCGGAAGGCGGTGCGGGTCGGCGGCAGGAAGAGCGCATCGCCGGTCCAGGCGGCCGGATCGCGGGCATCGCGCGGCTCGGGGATGACATTGTAGTCGCCGGCGAGCACCAGCGGCTCCTCATGCGCGAGCAGCGCCTTGGCATGCAGGCTCAGCCGCTCCATCCAGGCGAGCTTGTACGGGTATTTCTCGGTGGCGGGCGGATTGCCGTTCGGCAGATAGATCGAGGCCAGGCGCACGACGCCGTCGCCCAGCGGCAGCACGCCTTCGAGATAGCGCGCCTGCTCGTCGCCCTCATCGCCCGGCAGCCCGCGCCGGATATCCTCCAGCCTGCTGCGCGAGAGGATGGCGACGCCGTTGAAGCCCTTCTGGCCGTGGGTCGCCACCTGCCAGCCGGCTTCCTCGATCTCGGCGCGCGGGAAATCGGCATCAGTGCATTTCAGCTCCTGCAGGCAGAGCGCATCCGGCTCGGCTTCCTTCAGGAAGGCGAGCACATGCTGCAGCCGCTGGCGGACGGAATTGACGTTCCAGGTGGCGATGCGCACGGGCGGGCTCCGAGTGAGGACGCGGCAGAATAAGGAGCGGGCGGCCCGTCAATGCAAGTCAGGAGCGGCCGCCCGATAAAAAACCTCCCGGCCGGGGCCGGGAGGTTCTGGCGATCGCGCGGCTTCCAGAGCAATTCCAGGTGAAGTGGAAACCGGTTCACCGTCCGGAATTCACGGGCAGCTGCGGACGATGCCGCCGCTCGCGATATAGGTGCCGGTCGCCGGATCGTAGGTGCGGAAGCGGCGCGAGCAATAGGCGATCGCATCGGCATCCGGCGCGACATAGACCGGCGGCGGCGCGGGCTCGGCATAGACCGGGCCGGGCGCCAGAAGAGCGCCGGCGGCGAGTGCGCCGAGCGCGCCGGCCGCGATGCCGGCACCGACGGCCGCGCCGCGGTTATAGCGATAGTAGCGCGGGCCGTAATAGCCGTAGCGGCGCGGGCCGTAATAGCGCCGATACTGAACCTGCTCGACCAGATTGGTCGTGCCGGCCGCGGCGACGCCGGCCGCGCCCTGGGCGAGCGGCGCGGCATGGGCCGGCCCCGCCAAGGCGAACCCGCCCGCGAGCGCTGCGGCGACCAATGTCGTTCTGATCATCACGATACTCCTTCTCCCTGCCAGAGAGACGCGGGCGTTTTCGTGATTCCTGCCGGCCCCCATCTCGTCATCTGAGCAGATAGCGATAAAACACGGCGAAATTTCAACAAGTTCTGCAGCCGGCCGGCGCGGAGTGGCTTGCGTGGCGAAGTCTCAGGCCCCATCTCGCTGGCCGCATCGCCACGATTCCCGGGAACCCCATGTCAGCCCTCGATCCCGGGCTATCGCCTTTGGGTTTTTCGAGCCCTCATCCGTTTTCGAGCCCTCATCCTGAGGAGGCTGCGCAGCAGCCGTCTCGAAGGATGGTCCAGTTTGCATGCGAACCGCCCTCTGGAGCATCCTTCGAGACGCGCCTTCGGCGCTCCTCAGGATGAGGGCTGAGGCAAAATGCGATCCCTGGCCCCAGCGTGAATGCCCGGCGGCTAGCCGCGCGCGCGCCTGACCGGCATGCCCTTGACCAGCGGGGCGGCGAGGCCCGGCGCGGTCTCGACGCCGAGGCTCGGCAGCGCGAGCGTGCGCTGGCCGCGGAAGTCGACATGGCAGACCAGCAGGCCTTGCTCCTCGATATAGCCGATCAGGCGGCGGGCGCGGCTCGGTGAATGGCTGCCATAGGCCTCCGCCAGCTCGGCATCGGAGGGGCAGGGCGCGCCCTCGATGGCGCTGCGGGCGATGAACAGGAAGAGCCCGTGCAGATCCTCGGGCAGCGTCTCGGCCGCCGCGAGCGCCTTCTCCCAGGCATCGGATGACAGCACCGCCTCGCTGGCGCCGGCACGGGCGACCGCCAGCCGCTTGCGGAAGGCCTCGAGCCCCGTCTCCGGCCCGGTCACGCGCCGCATCCGGCAGCGGACGGTGAAGTCCTGGTAGAGCACCGCGACCGGCCGGTCCCGGGCCTCGGGATCGTCGAGCAGTTCGTTGAGGATCTCGACCAGCGCGGCGGCGCGCTCGGCCGGGTCCATCTCGATCTCCGGCTCGGGCGGCGGGGCAGGCTGATGCGCCTCGATTCGCCGGATGATCTCCGGCGCCACCACGGGGCGCGGACGCGGCTGGCGCGGCCAGGGTGCCGGGGCCGCCTCGTCCTCGCCGGCGGTGAAGATCAGCTTGCTGGCATCCTCCGGCGCCTGGTCGGGCAGGGGCAGCAGGCTGGGCGCGCCGCCGCGATCGACCGAGGCGACGGCGCCGATTCGCACCGGCAGCGGCTTCTTCGACAGGGCCGGGCCGAGCGCGACGAACTGGCCGCGCTCGAGGTCGCGGAACATCTCGGCCTGGCGCCGGTCCATGCCGAGCAGATCGGCGGCGCGCTGCATGTCGATGTCGAGGAAGGTGCGCCCCATCAGGAAGTTGGAGGCCTCCGCCGCGACGTTCTTGGCGAGCTTGGCGAGGCGCTGCGTCGCGATCACGCCGGCGAGCCCGCGCTTGCGGCCGCGGCACATCAGATTGGTCATCGCCCCGAGCGAGAGCCGACGCGCCTCGTCGGAGGCTTCGCCCGCCATCACCGGCGCGAAGAGCTGCGCCTCGTCGACCACCACCAGCATCGGATACCAGAAGCTGCGCTCGACCTCGAACAGCCCGCCGAGGAAGGCGGCGGTGGCGCGCAACTGCTCGTCGGCATCGAGCTCCTCGAGATTGAGCACGACCGAGACCCGGTGCTGGCGCACGCGCAGGGCGATTCGCTGCAGCTCGGGCGGGCTCGCGGTCCCGTCGACGACGACATGGCCAAACTGATCGGCGAGCGAGACGAAATCGCCTTCGGGATCGATCACCGCCTGCTGCACCAGCGGCGCGCTCTGCTCGAGCAGGCGGCGCAGCAGATGCGACTTGCCGGAGCCGGAATTGCCCTGCACCAGCAGCCGCGTCGCCAGCAATTCGGCGAGGTCGAGCTCGGCCGGACTGCCGCCCGCCGTCGCCCCCATCTCGATGCCCGTCTTCATGCCTGGTCGCGCGTCGCCGTCGATCCTCGAGAAGCCGCGGCCATCCCCGTGCGCGGCGAGGGAGGTCTAGCACATGGCGGCGGGGCAGGGTCCAGCCCTGGGGCGGCATCCACAGCTAGTGGCGCACCGCCCGAATCGCTTATACTTCGTGTCAGGCGCCGCCCACGCCTCCTCCCTCCGATCGGGGAAGCACGTTTTCGTGCAGGGTTGTCCGACCATCGAACCGACTGTTCGAGCGCTGCGCATAAGGAGGGGTTGCGGATTTCGCTCGCATCAGGAGGTCCATCGATGAAGCTGTCCGCCCCCGTCTACCGTTTGAAGCGCAAGGCCAAGACGCTGTCGCGCAATCAAGGCATCGCGCTCCATGATGCGCTCGACCGCGTCGCCGCCGAGGAAGGCTTCGGCGCCTGGAGCCTGCTCGCCGCCAGATCGCCGCAGGCCCTCTCCGCCGAGGGGCTGCTGGCGCGCCTCATACCGGGAGACCTGCTGCTGATCGGCGCGCGGCCGGGTCAGGGCAAGACGCTGCTGAGCCTCGAACTCGCCGTCGCCGCGATGAAGGCCGGCCGTCGGGCCGTCTTCTTCACGCTGGAATATACGGCCCGCGACGTGGCGGGCCGCTTCCGGGCGCTCGGTGTCGATCCGGGGCAGTTCGAGGCGCTGTTCACCTTCGACGATTCGGATGCGATCAGCGCCGCGCACATCATCCGAACGCTGGAGGCGGCGCCGCCCGGCACGCTGGCGATCGTCGACTACCTGCAATTGCTCGACCAGAGGCGCAGCAATCCGGAGCTGACGGTCCAGGTGCGCGCGCTCAAGGACTTCGCGCAGGAGCGGGGCCTGGTGATCGCCTTCATCTCGCAGATCGACCGCGCCTACGATCCGGCCGGCAAGCCCTGGCCGGACCTCGCGGATATTCGTCTTCCGAATCCGCTCGATCTCTCGCTGTTCAGCAAGAGCTGCTTCCTCAACGCGGGCGAGGCCCGCTTGCTTGAGGCTGGATAGGCTCAGCGCGGGCAGCCGCGGGCCCGCTCCTCGCTCTGGATGCCGGCGATCAGGCGGCGCTGGCTCGCCGAGAGCGGCACGTCCTCGACATCGTCGTACTGGCAGCCGGCATTGCCGAAGGCGCGGATGCCGCGCTGGGTGCGGAAGCAGTAGCCCTGTGCCTTGTAGATCTCGTTGCGCTGATACCAGAGATCCTCGCAGCTCTGCGCGGCGGCGGGGGTCGGTGCGGCGAGCAGCGGCAGGCCCAGGGCGAGCGCGAGAGCGGAGAGGAGAATGCGGGTCATGGTGCGTCCTTGTTCGGCTGGAAGGCATCGCCGCGGCCTTGCGGGCGTGACGGGCAGTTTCGCATCCTGCCATCGCAAGATCACGATCTTGCGCCAGAGCCTGCCGATCGCGAACTGGCAAAGCTGTGAATTGACCCCTTGGTCACATCGCGGCAAGAGATCGGGCACATGCGGGCGCGCCGCCGCCCCTGAAAGGATAGCCATCATGTCGTTCTCCAAGCTGCGCCGCCTGGCATTCGCCGGCCTGGCCGCCTGCGCCCTCACCATCGGCGCCGCGCCGGCCCAGGCCCAGGCCCAGGCGCTCTCGCCCGAGCAGCGCCAGCAGGTCATCGATCTCGTGCGCGAGACCCTGCTGAAGAATCCCGAGCTGATCCAGGAGGCGCTGGTCGAGCTGGAGCGGCGCAACCAGCAGGCGCAGGTCGAGGCGCAGCGCAACGCTCTGGCCGCCGAGAAGGCTGCGCTGACCGATCCGCAGACCTCGGTGATCGCCGGCAATCCGCAGGGCGACGTCACCCTGGTCGAGTTCATGGATTACAATTGCGGCTTCTGCAAAAGGGCGATGGAGGATGTCCGCGCCCTCGCCAAGGACGATCCGAAGCTGAAGATCGTGATCAAGGACTTCCCGATTCTCGGCCCCGATTCGGTCGAGGCGAGCCGGATCGCGATCGCGGTGAAGAACCAGCTGCAGGGCCAGAAATACTGGGACTTCCACCTCAAGCTGATGGGCACCAAGGGCCGCATCAACGGCGCCAAGGCGCTCGAGATCGCCAAGGAGGCCGGCGCCGATATCGAGCGCGTCAAGAAGGACATGGAGGCGCCCGCCACCCGCTCCGTCATCGAGCAAACCGTCGCGCTGGGCGATCGACTCGGCCTCACCGGCACGCCCGCCTTCATCATCGGCGACGAGGTGGTGTTCGGCGCGGTCGGCCAGGCGGCGCTGAAGCAGAAGATCGACTCGGTCCGCAAATGCGGCAAGGCGACCTGCAGCGGCTGATTTTGCCCGCTTCATCGCGAGCGAGGCGAGGCAAGCCAGGCTTGGGCGAGCGCCAGATGCCTGGGATTGCTTCGCCCTTCGCCCTTTTCCTGCCCCGTTGTTCCGGGTAAGAGGCGCAACCAGCGCGGCCGCCGGGTTGATCCGGCGGTGCTGTTTCGCATATGCGCTTTTCCCTACGGGACCGGCCGTCCCGCCCATCGAGCACGAAGACGGTGAAATCCGCCATGGCGACCAAGAGCCCCATCGATCCGGAACTCGTGCGCGAGATGGCGCAGCTGATCAACGAGACCGATCTCACCGAGATCGAGGTGCAGAAGGGCGATCTGCGCATCCGCGTGGCGCGCACCATCACCGCCACCGTGATGGCCCCGGTCGCGCCTGCGATGCCGGCGGCTGCGCCCGCCGCCGCCCCGGCCGCCGCGGCGGCGGTTCCCAGCGACACGAAGGCTGCGGCCGCTCATCCGGGCGCGGTGAACTCGCCGATGGTCGGCACCGCCTATCGCCGGCCCTCGCCGGAGGCCAAGCCCTTCGTAGAGCTCGGCCAGGAGGTCAAGGCCGGCGAGCGCGTGCTGCTGGTGGAAGCGATGAAGACCTTCAACGACATCGTCGCGCCGCGCGCCGGCAAGGTCGTCGCCATTCTGGTGGAGGACGGGCAGCCGGTCGAATACGGCGAGCCGCTTCTGGTGATCGAGTGAGGCCGGCGCCGGACGGGAGCGGGCTGAAGATGTTCGACAAGATCCTGATCGCCAACCGGGGCGAGATCGCGCTGCGGGTGCTGCGTGCCGCCAAGGAGCTTGGCATCTCCACCGTCGCCGTGCATTCGACGGCCGATGCCAACGCCATGCATGTGCGCCTCGCCGACGAGAGCGTCTGCATCGGCCCGCCGCCGGCGCGCGAGAGCTATCTCAACATTCCGGCGCTGATCGCAGCCTGCGAGATCACCGGCGCCGATGCGGTGCATCCCGGCTACGGCTTCCTCTCCGAGAACGCTCGCTTCGCCGAGATCCTGGAGCGGCACAACATCGCCTTCATCGGCCCCAAGGCCGAGCATATCCGGGTGATGGGCGACAAGATCGAGGCCAAGCGCACCGCCAAGCGCCTCGGCATCCCCTGCGTCCCCGGCTCCGAGGGCGGCGTCACCGACGAGGACGAGGCGCTGCGGATCGGCCGCGAGATCGGCTTCCCGGTGATCATCAAGGCGGCCGCCGGCGGCGGCGGGCGCGGCATGAAGGTGGCCCGCAGCGAGGACGAGCTGCTCGTGGCGGTGCAGACGGCGCGCACCGAGGCCAAGGCGGCCTTCGGCGACGATGCGGTCTATATCGAGAAATACCTGCAGAAGCCGCGCCATATCGAGATCCAGGTGCTCGGCGACGGGCAGGGGCGGGCGATCCATCTCGGCGAGCGCGACTGCTCGCTGCAGCGCCGCCACCAGAAGGTCTGGGAGGAGGGGCCGTCGCCGGCGCTCAATGCCGGCGAGCGTGACCGGATCGGCGAGATCTGCGCCAAGGCCATGGCCGATCTCGGCTATCTCGGCGCCGGCACGATCGAGTTCCTCTACGAGGACGGCGAGTTCTACTTCATCGAGATGAACACGCGCATCCAGGTCGAGCATCCGGTCACCGAGATGATTACCGGGATCGACCTGGTCAACGAGCAGATCCGCATCGCGGCCGGGGCGCCGCTGTCGATCAGCCAGAAGGACGTGATCATCGAGGGCCACGCCATCGAGTGCCGGGTCAATGCCGAGCACCCGGCGACCTTCCGCCCCTCGCCCGGCAAGATCGCCTCCTTCCATACCCCGGGCGGGCTCGGCGTGCGCGTCGATTCGGCGGCCTATCAGGGCTATGTCATCCCGCCGCATTACGACTCGCTGGTCGGCAAGCTGATCGTCCACGGGCGCAACCGGGCCGAGTGCCTGATGCGCCTGCGCCGTTCGCTCGACGAGTTCGTCGTCGACGGCGTCGACACGACGCTGCCGCTGTTCCGCACGCTGGTGCGCAACCAGGACATGCTGAACGGCGACTACAACATCCACTGGCTCGAGAAATTCCTCGCCGAGGGCGGGATGGGCCAGCCGGCGGAGGGCTGAGACCGGGGCGGGCGCGACGCCGGTTTGACTCCTCGGCCCGCCCGCGCTCCCATCCGTCCATGAAGGCCCGCTCCACCCCCGTGCGCGCGCCGGCGATCACGCCGGAGATCCTGCTGCGCGCCTATGCGGCCGGCATCTTCCCGATGGCCGAGAGCGCCGATGATCCGGGGCTGTTCTGGGTCGAGCCCGAGATCCGCGGCATCATCCCGCTGGACGGATTCCATCTGCCCTCGCGGCTCAGGCGCACGGTCCGGTCGGACCGCTTCGAGCTGCGGGTCGACCAGGATTTCGAGGCCGTGGTCGCCGCCTGCGCCGAGAGCCGCCCCGACAGGGCCGAGACCTGGATCAATCGCCGCATACGCAGGCTCTATGGCGAGCTCTTCGCCCTCGGCTATGTCCACACCGTCGAATGCTGGCGCGAAGGCAGGCTCGTGGGCGGGCTCTACGGCGTCTCGCTCGGCGGCGCCTTTTTCGGCGAGAGCATGTTCCATCGCGAGAGCGACGCCTCGAAGGTGGCGCTCGTCCATCTCGTCGCGCGGTTGCGCCGCGGCGGCTATCAGCTGCTGGATACCCAGTTCCAGACGGCCCATCTTGCTCAGTTCGGTACGCGCGAGGTCCCGCGCGACAGCTATCGGGCGCTGCTCGACGCCGCGATCCGTGCCGATGGCGACTGGTGGGCCTGGCCGCCGGGGCGGGTGGTCGGCGGCGGCGAGGCGCTCGGCGAACTCGGCGCCGGCTGAGCCGGGCTCAGTTGCCGCCGGCCGGATCGCGCCCGCCGGGCACCGGATTGGTCGGGAAGAAGCGCTGCGAGGGCGCCTGGCGCGGCTGCACCGGCACGCCCTGCGGCGGGGCGACGTCGATGCGCTGGTTCGGCGGCGCGGCCTGCGGGCCCGGCCGGCCGGGGCGGCGCGGCTCGGGTTCCGGCGGCGGCGCGGCCTCCGGCTCCTTCGGGTCGACCACCAGCTCGCTGCCGCCTTTGCAGTCGGTCAGCCAGACATCGTAGATCGCGTGCTCGACGCCGTGCAGGCCCGGGCTCGCCGCATACATCCAGCCGGTGAAGATGCGCCGGTACTCGTTGTTGAAGGTGACCTCGTCGACCTCGGTGAAGGCGGTGGTCTGCGGCGCCTCGGTCGGCGGGCGCGTCCAGCAGACGCGCGGCGTGATCTGCAGCGCGCCGAACTGCACCGTCTCGTCGATCGCGACCTCGAAGGAGATGATCCGGCCGGTGATCTTGTCGAGCCCGGCGAAGACAGCGGTCGGATTGCGGATGCGGTCGGCCTTGGCGGGACCGGCGCCGGCGAGCGCGAGGCCGGCGAGCGCGGCGAGGGCGAGGGCTTTGCGGAAGCAGGGCATGCTGGCTTGGCGAATCTCTTTCAGCGCGGCCGCGCGCGACGGCGCGCAGTAGCACGGCAATCGCAGCGGAAAAAGGGCGGAAGGAGTGCGGGCCCGGCCCAAAGCCCGGCCTGGCACGGGAACAAACGCTCTTGCAAACCGTTTGCAACTCTCTATTCTGCGAATAGGTCGCAAGAGCAGCTTTGGAGATCGGCATGGATGCGCGGGTGGAGAGGGCGCTGCCCGGATGGCGCGGCGAGCGCGGAGAGGCGTCGCTCGCCGATGTCCATCGCTCGATTGCGGTGAGCCGCGCCGGGCCGGGCTGGCGCCGCATCGCCGCCTTTCTCGGGCCGGGTTATCTGGTCGCGGTCGGCTATATGGACCCCGGAAACTGGGCGACCTCGCTCGCCGGCGGCTCCAAATTCGGCTACACGCTGCTCGTCGTCGCGCTGGTCTCGAACATCATGGCGATCGTGCTGCAGTCGCTCTGCGCCCGCCTCGCCATCGCCTCCGGCCGCGATCTCGCCCAGGCCTGCCGCGACGCCTTTCCGAAGCCCGTCGCGCTCGTGCTCTGGTTCCTGGCCGAGATCGCGATCATCGCCACCGATATCGCCGAGGTGGTCGGCACCGCGATCGGCCTCAACCTGATCTTCGGCATTCCGCTGGAGCTCGGCGTCATCATCACGGCGCTCGACGTGATCCTGATCCTCTATCTGCAGCGGCTCGGCTTCCGCTGGGTCGAGGCGCTGATCGTCACGCTGCTCGGCGTGATCGCCATCTGCTTCGCGATCCAGATCGGGCTCGCCGATCCCAACTGGGGCGAGGTCATCCGCGGCTTCGCGCCGACCACCGAGATCGTCCGCAATCCCGAGATGCTCTATCTGGCGCTCGGCATCCTCGGCGCCACCGTGATGCCGCACAATCTCTATCTGCATTCGGGAATCGTGCAGACGCGCGCCTATGGCGAGACCCTGCCGGAGAAACGCCAGGCGCTGCGTTATGCGACGATCGACTCGACCGTCGCGCTGATGTTCGCGCTCACGATCAACGCCTCGATCCTGATCCTCGCAGCGGCGACCTTCCACAAGACCGGGCAGACCGAGATCGCCGAGCTCGGCGAGGCCCATCAGCTGCTCGGCCCGCTGCTCGGCCTCGCCGCGGCGCCGACCCTGTTCGGCATCGCGCTGCTCTGCTGCGGCATCAACTCGACGGTGACGGCGACGCTCGCCGGCCAGATCGTGATGGAGGGCTTCCTCAAGATCCGCCTGGCGCCCTGGCTGCGGCGGCTGATCACCCGCGCCATCGCGATCGTGCCGGCGGCGGCGGTGACGATCTGGTATGGCGACGCCGGCACGGCACGGCTGCTGATCCTCACCCAGGTCGTGCTGTCGCTCCAGCTCTCCTTCGCCGTCTTCCCGCTGGTGATGTTCACCGCCGACAAGGCCAAGATGGGCGAGCTGGTGGCGCCGCGCTGGCTCACCGCCTTCGCCTATCTGATCGCGGTCGTGATCGCCGCGCTCAACGTCAAGCTGCTGGTGGACTTCTTCAGCGGCGGCTGAACGCGCGGCTGCCGACCGTCAGCGTCCCGGCGACCAGGGCTGGTAGTCGGAGGCCTGCGCGCGGTGCTCGCCGAGCGTCGAGCCCTTGGGGCGGTAGGCGAGGGCCGTGCCGGTCTGGTTCGGCCGATGCGGCTTCTGCCATTCGCGCGGCGTATAGCTTTCCTCGGAGGGGGCGACGTCGACGGTGTAGCTGAGCCAACCCTTCCAGCCCGGGGGCACCACCGAGGCCTCGACCGGCCCGTTGAAGATCACCCAGCGGCGCTGATAGCCGAGCGCCTTGTCCTTCTTGCCGCCCTTGGTGCGGTAATAGACATTGCCGAACTGGTCCTCGCCGACCTTCTCGCCGAAGCGCCAGGTGTGGAAGCGCGTGCCGAGAGTCTGGCCGTTCCACCAGGTGAAGATCTGGAGCAGGGTCTTGTTCATCGCTCTAGCGTCCGCGGGCGTCGGGCCTGGCGCGACTTATGGCGGCGCGGGGCCGGCCTGTCCAGTGCGGCTCAGCGCAGCAGCGTCGCCGGAGCCAGCGCGCGGAGCAGGGGCGCCGTACGGTGGCGAACCAAACCTGCCGGCAGAGTCGCTCGGCGCTGCCCGCCTTCGATTCGCGCCGGCTCCCGCGGGGCTCGCCAACCGGGCTGCGGAGGGACGCCTGGCGGCAAGCCGCGCATGGATTCAGAGGCTTGCCGGAGGAGCCGCAGAAACCGCTTGCGGCGCTTCCCTTACGGTCATGTCGGATGACCCATCGGCAACAGTCGTGCTGTGGATGGTTTCCTGAAGCCCGCGACCCCGCAGCGGGCGCGCGATTTTGTCGGCGCCGCGATTCCGCGAGCGATTCCGGAGGGTTAGGGCGGGGCTTGATAGCTTATCCCCACTACCCACATAGTCCTACCAGATGTCGTGTGCGCCTTTGGCTGCTTGCACTAATCCTTGACGGATACCCCTATTTGGGACTAAATTTTGAAGGTCACGAGATGGCCGGCGGAGACGCCTTGAAGGCCGTTCGAGACGGAGTTTCCCGGACGGGTCGAAGCGATCTCCGCGCCGTGCCAGCGATGGCACGCGAACGGCGACGTGCGGCTTCGCCCGCCGGTACTTGATCATCGACGACGGGGCGACACCGGCGCGGGATCAAGGGAGTGTCGAACCGAGTTGGGCTGACATCTGGAGCCGGTGAGCAAACCGGCCGCGCGGGACGCCCCCGCGGCATGCATTGGGGAAAGCTTATGCGCATCGAGCGCCGCCATACCACCGCCGGCCAGTCGCCTTACGCGACGATTCCGTTCCGCTCCGCCGTGAGCGAGATTCGCAATCCCGACGGCTCGATCGTCTTCCGCCTCGAGGGCATCGAGGTGCCGGAGGCCTGGTCGCAGGTGGCGAGCGACGTGCTCGCGCAGAAATATTTCCGCAAGGCCGGCGTCCCCGCCGCGTTGAAGAAGGTCGAAGAGAACGACGTTCCCTCCTTCCTCTGGCGCTCGGTCGCCGACGAGGCTGCGCTGGCGGCGCTGCCGGAAGGCGAGCGCTACGGCTCCGAGATCTCCTCCAAGCAGGTCTTCGACCGGCTCGCCGGCTGCTGGACCTATTGGGGCTGGAAGGGCGGCTATTTCACCTCGGAGGAGGATGCCGCCGCCTTCCATGACGAGCTGCGCTTCATGCTCGCCGCGCAGATGGTGGCGCCGAACTCGCCGCAATGGTTCAACACCGGCCTGCACTGGGCCTATGGCATCGACGGCCCGGGCCAGGGCCATTTCTACGTCGACTTCAAGACCGGCAAGCTGACTCGCTCGAAGTCGAGCTACGAGCACCCGCAGCCGCATGCCTGCTTCATCCAGGGCGTCCAGGACGACCTCGTCAACGAGGGCGGCATCATGGACCTGTGGGTGCGCGAGGCGCGCCTATTCAAATACGGCTCCGGCACCGGCTCGAACTTCTCGATGCTGCGCGGCGAGGGCGAGAAGCTCGCCGGCGGCGGCAAGTCCTCCGGGCTGATGTCCTTCCTGAAGATCGGCGACCGCGCCGCCGGCGCGATCAAGTCGGGCGGCACCACCCGCCGCGCCGCCAAGATGGTGGTGGTCGATGCCGACCATCCCGACATCGAGGCCTATATCGACTGGAAGGTGAAGGAGGAGCAGAAGGTCGCTGCGCTCGTCGCCGGCTCCAAGATCGTCCAGAAGGCGATGAAGGCGGTGATGAAGGCCTGCGTCAACTGCGAGGCCGAGGGCGACGCCTGCTTCGATCCCGAGAAGAACCCGGCGCTGAAGCGCGAGATCAAGCTCGCCCGCAAGGCGATGGTGCCGGACAACTACATCAAGCGCGTCATCCAGTTCGCCCGCCAGGGCTACACCGACATCCAGTTCGACACCTATGACACCGACTGGGATTCGGAAGCCTATCTCACCGTCTCGGGCCAGAACTCGAACAACTCGGTCTCGCTCACCGACGACTTCTTGCGCGCGGTCGAGTCCGATGGCGACTGGAACCTGGTCGGCCGCACCACCGGCAAGGTCACCAAGACGCTGAAGGCGCGCGATCTTTGGGAGAAGATCGGCTACGCCGCCTGGGCCAGCGCCGATCCCGGCCTGCACTTCAACACCACGATGAACGACTGGCACACCTGCCCGGCCTCGGGACGCATCCGCGCCTCGAATCCGTGCTCGGAGTACATGTTCCTCGACGACACCGCCTGCAACCTGGCCTCGGCCAACCTGCTGCAGTTCTACGACCGGCAGGCCAAGAGCTTCGACGTCGCCGCCTACGAGCATCTGTGCCGGCTGTGGACGATCGTCCTCGAGATCTCGGTGGCGATGGCGCAGTTCCCGAGCCGCGAGATCGCCGAGCTCTCCTACGAGTACCGCACGCTCGGCCTCGGCTACGCCAATATCGGCGGCCTGCTGATGACCATGGGCCTCGGCTACGATTCGGACGAGGGCAGGGCGCTCGCCGGCGGCCTCACCGCGCTGATGACCGGCGTCGCCTATGCGACCTCGGCGCAGATGGCGGGCGAGCTCGGCCCCTTCCCGGGCTACAAGAAGAATGCGCGCCATATGCTGCGCGTCATCCGCAACCACCGCACCGCCGCCCATGGCCTCGCCCAGGGCTATGAGGAGCTGCAGGTCGCCCCGGTGCCGCTCGACCATGCCACGCTGGAGCGCCTCGGCGGCTCCTCGGCGACCCTGTCGGAGCGGGCCAAGGCCTGCTGGGACGAGGCGCTGGCGCTCGGCGAGCGCCATGGCTACCGCAACGCCCAGGCCACGGTGATCGCGCCCACCGGCACGATCGGCCTGGTGATGGATTGCGACACCACCGGCATCGAGCCCGATTTCGCGCTGGTGAAGTTCAAGAAGCTGGCCGGCGGCGGCTATTTCAAGATCATCAACCGCGCCGTGCCGGATGCGCTGCGGGCGCTCGGCTATCGCGAGAGCGAGATCGCCGAGATCGAGGCCTATGCGGTCGGCCACGGCTCGATGAAGCAGGCGCCGGGCATCAACCCGTCGACGCTGCGCGCCAAGGGCTTCACCGATGACAAGATCGAGGCGGTCGAGAAGGGGCTGAAGAGCGCCTTCGACATCAAGTTCGTCTTCAACAAATGGACGCTTGGCGAGGATTTCCTCATCGGCACGCTGAAGGTCCCGGCCGAGAAGCTCGCCGACATGTCCTTCGAGCTGCTGCCCTATCTCGGCTTCTCCCGGGCCGAGATCGAGGCCGCCAACGTCCATGTCTGCGGGGCGATGACGCTGGAGGGCGCACCGCACCTGAAGAGCGAGCACTACAGCGTCTTCGACTGCGCCAACCCTTGTGGGCGCATCGGCAAGCGCTATCTCTCGGTCGAGAGCCATATCCGCATGATGGCGGCGGCGCAGCCCTTCATCTCGGGCGCCATCTCCAAGACCATCAACATGCCCAACGACGCCACCGTCGAGGATTGCAAGAGCGCCTATCTGCTCTCCTGGAAGCTGGCGCTGAAGGCGAACGCGCTCTACCGCGACGGCTCGAAGCTGTCGCAGCCGCTCAACTCGGCCCTGATCGCCGATGAGGACGACGATGCCGACGAGGCCATCGAGGCGCTCAGCAGCCAGCCCATGGCGGCGCGGGCGACGCAGGCGGCGGAGAAGATCGTCGAGCGGATTGTCGAGCGCGTCGTGGTCGAGCGCAGCCGCGAGCAGGAGAAGCTGCCGACCCGGCGCAAGGGCTACACCCAGAAGGCCAAGATCGGCGGGCACACCCTGTTCCTGCGCACCGGCGAATACGACGACGGGCGGCTCGGCGAGATCTTCCTCGACATGAACAAGGAAGGCTCGGCGCTGCGGGCGCTGATCAACAACTTCGCGATCTCGGTCTCGCTCGGCCTGCAATATGGCGTGCCGCTCGAGGAGTATGTCGAGACCTTCACCTTCACCCGCTTCGAGCCGGCCGGCTTCGTGCAGGGCAACGACTCGATCAAGAACGCCACCTCGATCCTCGACTATGTCTTCCGCGAGCTGGCGATCTCCTATCTCGGCCGTTACGAGCTCGCCCATGTCGACCCGAGCGAGGTCGGCAATGCCGGCTCCGCCCGCGGCGACGAGCCGGGCGGGGCGGCGCCCGCGCCGCAGACCTCGATCTCCAAGGGCCTGGTCCGCTCGCGCGCCGAGAAGCTGATGCTGGTTCCCGGCGGCGCCGAGGCTCCGCGCCAGGCCAAGCCCGCCCATGGCTACGCCACGGCCGGCGCCACCGCGCTGAAGGAGGAGGAGCAGGAGCCCTATGGCGAGGCGCAGATGGCCAAGCTCGGCTTCGCCACCCCCGCTGCCCAGCCGAGCCAGTCGGAGCGCCGGGCCGAGGCGATCATGAAGGGCTATGTCGGCGACAGCTGCGGCGAGTGCGGCAACTTCACCCTGGTGCGCAACGGCACCTGCCTGAAGTGCAACACCTGCGGCGCGACGACCGGCTGCAGCTGATCGGGCGGTTGGTCTGCTGCTGATTGAAAATCGAGGCATAGTGTTGCCGCGATTGCAGGAAAAGTTCCGCAAATAAGATGGCTCGGCAGTCGAACTGCCGAGCCATTCCCGTGATCGCGCGAAATATCGAACCTCTCGCTTGGCCAGTTCTATCTATCCGGCCTGGCATGAGGCTGCGGGCTGCTCATGGGCATCGTCGGACAGGTCAGCTGGTGTGCTCTGCGGTCGCCTACCCCAGGTCCGAGGGACGAAGCAGAAGCCTTGACCTGAGCGCTACAGGTTGCCGGGCGCAGCTCGTCCGCCGACTCCCGATCGACGTCCGCCGCGCCAGGTCGCGTCAAGGCTGGGCAGCGAGCGCGGCGCGGTAGCTGCCGAAATACTTCATGCCGGTGTCGCACATGACGCTCACCACAGTCGCAGCGGGTCCGAGCCTTTCGGCGAGCCGCAAGGCGGCGGTGACGTTGACCCCGGTGGATAGACCCGCGAACAAGCCTTCCTCTCGCGTCAGTCGCAACGCCATCTCCCGCGCCTCCTGGGTCGAGACCCGCTCGATGGCTTCGGCGATATCGTCTCGCCACAGGGGAACGACGAAACCGGCACCGATGCCGTCGATCTTGTGCGCGCCGGGCGCGCCTCCCGACAGCACCGGCGATTCAGACGGCTCCGCGGCCACGATGCGGATTGTCGGGTGAACCTGCTTCAGGCGATCGCCTACGCCAGCCAGCGAGGCGGCGGTGCCGACGCTCTGGAGAAAACCGTCGATGCGGCCGCCCGTCTGGTCCCAGATCTCGGCCGCCATTGCCTCATAGGCCGCAAGCTGGTCCCGGTTTTTCATCTGGTCGGTCCAGAATGCGCCTGTCTCCTCCGCGATCCTGCCCGCGGTCGCGATCATGTCGCGGGTCAGCTTCTCGGTCATCTTGCCGCTCTCGCTGCGCAGGATGGTCAGAGTGGCGCCGAGGGCCGCCATATGGTCGAGTTTCTCCCGCGCGAAGGCATCGGAGGTGACGATATGGAGCGGATGGCGCTTCACCGCGCAGACGAGCGCGAGCGAGACGCCCGTGCTGCCGCCGGTATATTCGACCACCGGGCCGCCCGGCTTCAGCCGCCCATCGGCTTCGGCGGCCTCGATCATGGCGAGCGCCATCCGGTCCTTCATGCTGCCGGTCGGGTTCTCGCTCTCCAGCTTGAGCAGGATACGCGCCCCCTGTTCGGGCACGACACGGCGCAGCGCGACAAGCGAGGTCTTGCCGATGCGGTCGAGAATGGTCGGCTGTGGCATGGTCCGGTACCCAGATGGAGGAGGTCTCCGGCTTGTGGGCCGATGAACCCGCTCTGTCAGGTCCGCAATCCGGACCTGCAAAGGCGGACATGCGCTGCGGTCCAGGCTGGGTGCGGAGCTTCGCGCTTAGGTGCACAAGCTCATGCGCGGGTCTCGTCATCGGCCAGCGCAGAGGCGATGTCGGCGAAGGGATAGAGCTCGAACCACCCGGAAAACGCCCCTGTCAATGCGCGCGGCCCTGTCAGGACGAGCCCGAGCCTTCGACTTCCGGCGAAGCTGACATCGCCGCGCCACCAGGCCACCAGAGCCGAGAGCGGCCCGCGCAGGGTGAGCAGTTCCGGAAAGCCGGGGTTCTGGCTGCAGACCGAAGCTTCCGAGGATGTGAGCAGCAGGAAGCGCACGGAGTGGCCGATCAGCTCGAAACGGACGACGAGCGGGTCGCCCGGCAGCGACTCGAAATGCACGCGCCGCTGCAGGTCGATCAGCACCGGCTCGAGATCGAGATCCTCTTGCTCGGCATGCCGAGGAAGCCAGCGCTGGCCCCATATGGCCATCACCTTGACCAGCTCGGCGAGTTCCAGGCCAGCCTCCGTCAGAGCGTATTCGGGCCCGGTGATTCGCTCGCTGCGGCGCAGCGCACCGGCATGAACCAGGCTCTGCAGCCGTTCGGACAGCATGGTTTTAGAGATGCGCGGGATGCCGCGACGGATCTCGTTGAAACGGCTGGCACCGCACAGAATCTCGCGCACGATCAGCAGCGTCCAGCGTCCGCCGAGGGTCTCATGGGCGCGCGCCATCGCGCAGAACTGGCCATAGGTGCTCACGGCGACCGATTCTAGCACAAGCCGCCCGAGAAGGTGGTCCGAAATCCGGACCGCCGCTCTCGCGCAAACGGCCCTGATCGCTGTCGCGAAACTATAACACCGGCAAAAGTGAACCTCGTGTACGTCCGAGCACGGGTCGCGAGCGGCTTTCAGCTGGTCCGTTTGGCATCGTTTACGCGCGCGTTACGCCCCGACCCGGTTTCGGCATCGCGACCTTACGCGCCCCGGCTCTACTGCGACGAGGTTCGCAAGCCAGAGCCTGACCATGACCGATCTTCTCTTCTGCCTGGGCGGACTTGCCCTGTTTAGCCTCGCCGCCTGCTCGGTGCTCGCGGCACAGCGGCTGTGAGGCGTCCCATGCCCATCGACATCATCCTCGGCCTGACCGTGGCCGTGCTGCTGCTCGGCTATCTGCTGCGGGCGCTACTGCGCCCCGAAAGCTTCTAAGAGGACACTGCCATGCTGGCTGATCTCCTGCAGGTTCTGATCTATGCGGCGCTGCTCGCCGCGCTCGCCTGGCCGCTCGGGCTCTACCTCGCCCGCGTGTTCAGTGGCGAGACCCGTGCCCTCGCCCTTCTCGAGCGGCCGCTCCTGGCAGCGGCCGGCGAGGCCGGCGCCCGCCCGCAGCGCTGGCAAGGCTATGCACTGTCGCTGATCGCCTTCAACGCCGCCGGCTTCCTGCTGCTCTTCCTGATCCTGCGCTTCCAGCATTGGCTGCCGCTCAACCCGCAGGGGCTGGGCGGCGTTTCCGCGGATCTCGCCTTCAACACCGCGATCTCCTTCGTCACCAATACCAATTGGCAGTCCTATGGCGGCGAGACAACACTCTCGCATTTCAGCCAGATGGCCGGGCTGACGACGCAGAACTTCGTCTCGGCGGCCAGCGGCGCCGCGGTCGCGGCGGCTGTCATACGCGGGCTGGCAGCCCGTGAGAGTCGCGGGCTCGGCAATTTCTGGCAGGACCTCGTCCGCTTCACCCTTTATGTGCTGCTGCCAGCTTGCCTGATCTTCGCTCTGATATTGGTAGCCCTTGGCGTGCCGCAGACGCTGAGCGCCGGCTTTGAGGCGACGACGCTCGAGGGCGCCAGGCAGAGCATCGCCACCGGGCCGGTCGCCAGCCAGCTGGCGATCAAGCAGCTCGGCACGAATGGCGGCGGTTTCTTCAACGTCAACTCGGCGCATCCCCTCGAGAACCCCGGCGCGCTCGCCAATCTGCTGATGGCGCTGGCGATCCTGGTGCTCCCCGCGTCCTTCTGCGTCGCCTATGGCCGGATGGTCGGCGACCGCCGCCAGGGCCGGGCGCTGCTTGCGGCAATGGCGCTGCTGCTCGCCGCCGCCTTCGCCGCGATCTATCTCGGCGAGCGCGCCAGCAATCCGCTGCACGCCGCCTTCCTCGATCCGGTCTCAGGCAATCTCGAGGGCAAGGAGGTCCGCTTCGGCATCCTCGGCTCGGCGATCTGGGCGACCGTGACCACCGCCGCCTCGAACGGCTCGGTGAATGCGATGCTCGATTCCTTCACGCCGCTCGCCGGTCTGGTCGCGATGCTTCAGATGCAGCTGGGCGAGGTGATCTTCGGCGGCGTCGGCGTCGGGCTCACCGGCATGCTGCTCTTCGTCGTGCTGACCGTCTTCCTGGCCGGGCTGATGGTCGGGCGCACGCCGGAATATCTCGGCAAGAAGATCGAGGCGCGCGAGGTCAAGCTCGCGGCCCTGACCCTCCTGGTGATGCCGCTCGGCGTGCTGGTGCTGGCGGCGCTGGCGATCGTCACCGGTCAGGCGCAGGGCTCGATCCAGGATGCCGGCCCGCACGGGCTGTCGGAGCTGCTCTACGCCTACACCTCCGCCACCGGCAACAACGGCTCGGCCTTCGCCGGGTTCTCGGCCAATACCGCCTGGCACAATGCCTGCCTCGGCATCGCCATGGTGCTCGGCCGCTTCGGCTACATCGTGCCGATCCTCGCGATCGCCGGCAGCATGGCCGCCAAGCGGCCGGCCGCGCCGACCGCCGGCACCTTCCCGACCCATGGGCCGCTCTTCGTCACGCTGCTGATCGCGACGATCCTGATCGTCGGAGCCCTGACCTTCCTGCCCGTGCTCGCCCTCGGACCGATCGCCGAGCATGTCTCGGCCGCGGCCGGGCAGAGCTTCTAGAGGATCCGACCGATGAGCCGAAACGCTGCCGCCGAAGTCGGGCTGTTCGCGCCCGCCATCATCAAGCCTGCGCTGCTGCAGAGCCTGCGCAAGCTTGATCCGCGCAGCCTGGCGCGCAACCCGGTGATCTTCGCCACCGCCGCCGTCTCGGTCCTGGGCACCGTGTTGACCGCGCGCGAGTTGCTGGCCGGGGCCCCGGACGCAGCGATCGGCGTCCAGATCACCGCCTGGCTGTGGTTCACCGTGCTCTTCGCCAATTTCGCCGAGGCGGTTGCGGAGGGTCGCGGCAAGGCGCGGGCCGACTCCTTCCGGGCGACCCGGGCGACGACGCTCGCCAAGGTCCTAATCGATTCCGGCAATCGTGCCGTCTACGGCACCAAGGATGTCGAGCGGCTCGAGCCGGGCGAGGTCGTCCTGGTCGAGGCCGGCGACCTGATCCCCACCGATGGCGAGGTTATCGAGGGCGTCGCCTCGGTCGACGAGAGCGCCATCACCGGCGAATCCGCCCCTGTGATCCGCGAGGCCGGCGGCGACCGCTCCTCGGTGACCGGCGGCACCCGGCTGGTCTCCGACTGGCTGGTGCTGCGCGTCACCGCGCGGCCCGGAGAGACGTTCCTCGACCGGCTGATCGCGCTGGTCGAGGGCGCCAGGCGCCAGAAGACGCCGAACGAGATCGCGCTCGACATCCTGCTCGCGGCGCTTACCCTGGTGTTCCTGCTGGTCGTCACGACACTGCCGGTCTTCGCCGCCTGGTCGGGCACGCAGATTCCCGTGCTGTACCTCGTCGCCCTGTTCGTGACGCTGATCCCGACCACGATCGGCGGGCTGCTCTCGGCGATCGGCATCGCCGGCATGGACCGACTGGTGCGGGCGAATGTCGTCGCCAAGTCGGGGCGCGCCGTCGAGGCCGCCGGCGACATCGACGTGCTGCTGCTCGACAAGACCGGCACGATCACCTTCGGCAACCGCATGGCCGACGCCTTCGAGCCGGCACCCGGCACGACGGCGCGGGAGCTGGCGGAAGCCGCCTTCCTGGCCTCGCTGGCTGACGAGACGCCGGAGGGCAAGTCGATCGTCAACCTGGCGATCCACCGCTTCGGCTTCGAGAAGGCCGCGGCGGATCTGGCGACCGCCGTGCCCTTCACCGCCCAGACGCGCCTGTCCGGCGCCGATCTTCCCGGCGGCGCGAGCCTGCGCAAAGGTGCCGCGGACGCGATCGCCCGGCTGGCCGGCGGCGCCCTGCCGGCGGCGGTCGACCAGGTGGTGCGCCGCATCGCCTCGGCCGGCGGCACGCCGCTGGTGGTGGCCCGCGATCAGGCGGTGCTCGGCGTCATCCATCTCAAGGACGTCGTCAAGCCGGGCATCCGCGAGCGCTTCGCCGAGCTGCGCCGGATGGGCATCCGCACCGTGATGGTGACCGGCGACAACCCGCTCACCGCTGCCGCGATCGCCGCCGAGGCGGGCGTTGACGACGTGCTCGCCGAGGCGACGCCCGAGAAGAAGCTGGCGCTGATCCGGCAGGAGCAGGCCGGCGGCAGGCTGGTCGCGATGTGCGGCGACGGCTCGAACGATGCGCCTGCTCTGGCGCAGGCCGATGTCGGCGTCGCCATGAACAGCGGCACCCCCGCGGCCAAGGAGGCCGGGAACCTCGTCGACCTCGACAGCGATCCGACCAAGCTCATCGAGATCGTCATGGTCGGCAAGCAGCTGCTGATCTCGCGCGGCGCGCTGACGACATTCTCCGTCGCCAATGACGTCGCCAAATATTTCGCCATCTTGCCGGCGCTGTTCACCGCGGCCTATCCGGGCCTTGCGGTTCTCGACGTGATGGGCCTCGGCAGCCCCCAATCGGCGATCCTCTCGGCCGTGATCTTCAACGCGCTGGTGATCGTCGCGCTGATCCCGCTGGCGCTAAAGGGAGTCCACTATCGCCCGGCCTCGGCGGCGAGTCTGCTCGGCCGCAACCTGGCGATCTACGGGCTCGGCGGCCTCGTGGTCCCGTTCATCGGCATCAAGGCGATCGACCTCGTCATTGACTGGCTGCACCTGGCCTGAAGGAGGCATACCGATGCTCGCTTATCTTCGCCCGGCGGCCGTTCTTGTGCTGCTGCTCACCGGCCTCACCGGCCTGATCTATCCGCTCGCCGTCACCGGCATCGCCCAGGCGCTGATGCCGGGGCAGGCCGACGGCTCCCGCATCGTCAGCGACGGCCGGATCATCGGCTCGGCGCTGGTCGGGCAAGGCTTCACCTCGGAACGCTATTTCCACGGCCGCCCGTCGGCGACCACCGCGCCCTACGACGCGGCGAGCTCGTCCGGCTCCAATCTCGGGCCTTCCTCCAAGGCCCTGCTGGCGGCGGTTGCGGAGCGGGCCGCGGCGCTCGGCGGCGGCCGTCAGCCGGCTGATCTCGTCACCGCTTCCGGCTCTGGCCTCGATCCCGACATCTCGCCGGAAGGCGCGCTCGCGCAGCTCGGCCGCGTCGCGGCGGCTCGTGGTCTCGCCGAGGATCGTCTGCGCCGGCTTGTCACCGAGCAGACGAAAGGCCGCGAGCTCGGCCTGCTCGGCGAGCCGCGTGTGAATGTGCTGGCGCTCAACCTTGCTCTCGACAGGCTGGCGCCGTGATGCTTCAGCTCTAGCGGATGCCGACCGCGCCCGACCATCGCCCCGATCCGGATGCGCTCCTTGCCGCCAGTCGCGGCGAGGAGCGCGCCCGTTGCGGCGGCCATCTCAAGATCATCCTCGGCGCGGCGCCGGGGGTAGGCAAGACCTATGCGATGATCGAGGAGGCGCGCCAGCACCAGCGGGCCGGCGTCGATGTGGTCGTCGGGCTGGTCGAGACCCATGGCCGGGCCGAGACCGCGGCCTTGCTAGGCAGGCTGGAGCAGCTGCCGCGCCTTCAGACCACCTATCGCGGCCGCCAGCTGGCCGAGCTCGATCTCGACGGGCTGCTGGCGCGCAAGCCGGCGCTGGCGCTGATCGACGAGCTCGCCCACAGCAATCTGCCGGGCGCTCGCCATCCCAAGCGCTGGCAGGATGTGGTCGAGGTTCTCGACGCCGGCATCGACGTGATGACGACGCTCAACGTCCAGCATGTCGAGAGCCTGAACGACGTGGTGGCGCAGATCACTGGCGTGAGGGTGCAGGAGACGGTGCCCGACTTGCTGCTGCAGCGGGCCGACGAGATCGAGCTGATCGACCTGCCGCCGGAGACGCTGATCCGGCGCTTGCGCGACGGCAAGGTCTATGTCCCGGAACAGGCCGGGAGGGCGCTCGACCATTTCTTCACCAAGGGCAAGTTGACCGCGCTGCGCGAGCTCGCGCTGCGCACCGCCGCCCGCCGTGTCGATGCCGACATGCAGCAATGGATGCAGGCCCATGCCGTCCCCGGGCCATGGCCGGCGGAGGAGCGGCTGCTGGTCTGCATCGACGACGGCCCGATGGCGCCGGCGCTGGTGCGCGCCGGCAAGCGCATGGCCGATGCGGCGAGCCTGCCCTGGATCGTCGCAACAGCGATGCGCGAGGGGCTCGAGTGCTGCCCCGAGCTGCTCGAGACGCTGAAGCTGGCGGAGGAGCTCGGCGCCGAGACCCTCGTCCTGCAGACCGAGGCGGACCCTGCCGCCGAATTGCTGCGCCTCGCCCGGCAGCGCAATGTCTCGCGGCTGGTGATCGGCCGCAGCGGCGAGCCCGGACCGTGGCGACGTCTGGCAGGCCTCGTCCGCGCGCCGGTCGGCGCCCGGCTGCTCGCCGCCGCCGGAGCCTTCGAGGTGACGGTGATCGGCGGAGAGGAGGCCGCACCACCCCGCCGGGCTGCGGCCGCGACCGCCGCTGGGGCCGACTGGCGCTGCTATGCCCTGGCCATGCTGGCGATCGTCTTCGCGACGGCGGCCGGCTGGCCGCTCAAGGCCTTCGACCTGGCTGCCGGCGGCGCGATCTCGGCGCTCTATCTCGTCGCCGTGCTGGCGGTCGGCGCCCGTTGCGGGCTCGGCCCGTCGCTGCTCGCCGCGCTGCTCGGATCGCTCGCCTACAATGCCGTGTTCACGCCGCCCTATTTCTCGCTCGCGATCCGCGATCCCGAGGATATTGTCTCGGTGATCGTCAATCTCGCCGGCGCGCTGGTCACCGGCTCGCTCGCCAGCCGCCTGAAGGCGCAGGTCGAGGCGATGCGCCGGGCCAAGCGCCGCACCGACATCCTCTATGACTTCGCCGGAAAGATCGCCTCGGCCCATCGTCCCGACGATATCCTCTGGGCGGCGGCCTTCCATATTGCCGCGACGCTCGATTGCCACTCGCTGATTCTGATGCCCGATGCGCAAGGCACGCTGGAGCAGGTGCAAGGCCATCCTACCATCGACGAGCTCGACGCCAGGGCCGAAGGCGCGGCGCGCTGGGCCTTCGAGAAGCGCGAACCGGCCGGAGCGGGCACCGCGACGCTGCCGGCCATCGACTGGCTGTTCGTGCCGCTGGCGACCGCGACCGCGACGCTCGGCGTCATCGGCGTGCGTTTCCGCAACCGCGAGCGCAGGCTCGATCCGGAGACGCGGCGGATGCTCGACCTGGTCGAGGACCAGGTCGCGGTGGCGCTCGAGCGGACGCGGCTGGCCGGCGAGCTCGCCGACGCGCGCGTTGCCGGAGAGAGCGAGACGCTGCGCGCAGCCTTGCTGAACTCGGTCAGCCATGATCTGCGCACGCCTCTGGTCACCGTCATCGGCGCGGTTTCCAGCCTGGCCGAATCCGACAGCCGGCTCGGCGAGGCCGCCCGCCGCGAGCTGACGCTGACCGCGCTCGACGAAGCCCGCCGGCTCGACCGCTATGTTCAGAACCTGCTCGACATGACCCGGCTCGGCCATGGCGCGCTGCGGCCGCGGCGAGGCAGCGTCGACCTGCGCGACCTCGTCGCCCGCGCACGGCGCGACCTAGCCCGCATGTTGGCCGATCACGAGGTGGTCGTCACCATCGCGCCGGATCTGCCCCCGGCCGAGATCGACGCGGCGCTGATCGGCCAGGCGCTCGCCAACATCCTCGAGAACGCGGCCAAGTACTCGCCCCCCGGCAGCCGCATCGCCATCGAGGCCAGCCGCGCCGCCGACGCCGACATCCGGCTCGCGGTCGTCGACGAGGGTCCCGGGATCGCACCGGCCGAGCGCGAACGCGTCTTCGACCCGTTCCATCGGCTCGCCCAAGGCGATTCCCGGCCAGCGGGCACCGGGCTTGGCCTTGCCATCGTGCGTGGCTTCGCCGAGGCGCATGGCGGCCGGGCCAGCGCCGAGGCCGGCCCCGGCGGACGCGGAACCGCGATCGTCCTCACATTGCCGGCAGGGAGCGGGATATGAGCGACGCCCCGCGGCCCGCGCGCATCCTCATCGTCGACGACGAGGCGCCGATCCGCCGTTTCCTGCGCATCGTGCTGGAGGCGGAAGGTCACGAAGTGACCGAGGCCGAGCGCGGCAGGGCGGGGATCGAGCGCGCTGCGACCGGCGCACCGGACGCCGTGCTGCTCGATCTCGGGTTGCCGGACATTGACGGCAAGGCCGTCATCGCCGGCATCCGGGAATGGTCGAGCGTGCCGATCCTCGTCCTGTCGGTACGCGATGCCGAAGCTGAGAAAATCGCGGCGCTCGATGCCGGCGCCGACGACTACGTGACCAAGCCTTTCGCCACCGGCGAGCTGCAGGCGCGGTTGCGCGCCCTGCTGCGCAGCCGCCGCGAGCGCGACCGCGAGCCGGCCATCATCGAAGCTGGACCGGTTTCGATCGATCTCGCCGCGCGCATCGTGACCGCCGCCGGCGAGCCGGTCAGGCTAACACGTAAGGAATTTGAGGTGCTGGCGCTGCTGGCCCGCAACCGCGGCAAGCTCGTGCTGCACCGGCAGCTGTTGACGACCGTTTGGGGGCCTTCGCATCTCGAGGATACCCACTATCTGCGCATCGCGATCGGTCATCTGCGCGAAAAGCTCGGCGACGATGCGTCCGACCCGAGGCTCATCTTCAACGAGCCAGGAATTGGCTATCGACTAGCTGGCGAAGGGTGACCCTTGCGCCACGGGTCAGTAGGCGCATCGGGTCCTTCAGGTCCCGATGCGAACGTCGTTCAGGCTCCGCTACTCGAGGTCAAGCGTCGCTGTCGCCCCAACTATCGATGAATGCCTGCACTTCATCGGAGAACTGATAATTTTTGAAGGCGCTGGTCGGAACGCCGCCCGTCAAAAGGGCCGCCGCACATCCCACATAATCGCGGGGCGCCGGTTCGCCGACATCGTCTGCCTGAGACGCAGAGGACAGCGTACCCAGGGCATGACCGCCGTAACCATGTGCTGTGCGCCAATCAGCACCCTCCTCAAGCAGGATTCGACTCATCTCCGCGTCGCCGACGAAGATCGCGAGATTTAGCGCCGTCGCCTGCCACCCAGTGGTGATCTCCCGCGGCCAGCCGAGGGCGAGCATCGTTCTTACGGCCTCGGTTCGACCGATTGCCGCCAGTTGAGGCATAATCTTCAGGAGGTCCCCGCTCAGGCGCCCGACGATGTCCGGGACACGCTTCAGGCGCGCTCGGGCACCAGCCTCGTCCGCACGGCTGCAGGCCGCGACGAACTCCTCTTCCTCCGATAGAGGCTCATCGGCGTCGGCCCGCATCAACAGGTCGGCAAGGTCATCTCGGCCGAACAGGCGAGCGAGGCGGTAGGCGCTGCGTCCATGGTGATCGGTCTCACTGGCGTCGGCCCCGGCGGACAAAAGGGCCTTCACATGCGCCGCCGACCGGCCCCGGACGATTGCATGGTGGATCAGCCGACCGCGGGCGCTGTCCTGTCCATGGGCAAGAAGAAGCCGAAGCGCATCAATGCGATCATAGTCGAGAGATCGCGCTATTGCATTCGTGCCGTCGACTCTCGCGCCGGCCTCGAGCAGCAGACTCGTGCAGGCGCAGGTCGCGCTCTCAACGGAATGATAGAGAGACTCGTTGTCGTTCGGGTCGGCTCCCGCGTCGAGAAGCAGTTTCGTCATGCCTGGATGATGGGTACGCCCCGCCGCCCCATAGAGAACTGACAGAGGGCTTTCGGGAAATCGAGGATCGCGCCAGCGGCCATTGACGTCGGCGCCATGGCCGATGAGCAGCCGTGCGCATGCCAACAGGCCATTCTCGAAGTCCGGCTCCCAGATCAATTGCGATGCCGCGACGGCCGCGAGCGGTGGCATGTCGAACGGTCCGTTCGGACGATCGGCAAAGTCCGTGTCCTTGGCCAGTGCAGCCCGCAGCTTTGTCTCATCGCCAATGATACAAGCAAGCCACGCTTCGCCGTCGGCGAGCGAGGGCATTTGCCGCAACATGCGCAATGCTGCCGCGCGTTCTTTCGCCCTCTCCGAAAACACCAGTTCGAGCCATCGGGCACGGCGTTGCGCGTCCGAGCTGCGGCACCAGTCGACATGCCGTTTAAGCTCGGCCCAGGAGCGAAAACCGTTCTCCCTGGCGATCACGGATTGGGCGTCGTGGAGCCGGTAGGGCTGAGCGACCAGCCGCGCCAGGGTGAGTTCACGTGCTGCCGGCAAGCTCGTCCTGAAGCGAACAAGCGCTTCGGATTCACCGGAGCGGAAGCTGCGGAGCAAACGTTTGGCCTGCTTGCGCAGATGCTCAAGATCGGGAGCGGTGGGAAGCTGCGTCATGACGTCTCCTGTGCATCAAGCCGAGGATCCGCAATCGGCAGCACAAGGAGCAGTGAACGCGTTCAGCTCATTTCCGAGTAGGTTGGACCTTTTCCGCGGATCCGGTGGCGGCTCGTCCCGCACCCGAGTTGAGTATCCGTTGTTCCGCCATCGCTCAAGAGGTGTTTGAGATGGCGCGCGTCCAAATGCAGTCTCATCTTGATGTCTTGGTTATAGTTTCCAAATCCGCGTCCGAAAATATTGACGCCTCCCGGCCGCCCTTCGCGTTCATCGATACCGACACGCAAGCGGATCGAATGGTGGCGATCCAGGTCCAGATCGCTCAGCACGATGTCGCTCAGTCGGCGCTCCCCGAGGAATGTACCCTCGCAGGTGATGCGCCACATCGTCAGAATGCCGTACTGGGAGCCTTCGAGCTTCCACCAGGGCGGCGTGTAGGCTCCGCGCTGATCGCCATAATCGCCCGGGCAAGTCCAGGTGCCGATCTTGTGTCCGTTGACCCAGAGGCTGATGTCGGACGGCCAGTCGGCATTGGTGCCCGGCACCTCCGACGACATCTCCATTTCGAATTCGAGCGCGGCGATCGTCCGGTTCAGCACCTTCGCGTTGTTCGGAAACTTGTATTCGACATAGCCGCGGCCGAACCATATCAGCGCCGCCTGCACGCGGCGCGGATCGAGGAAGAGTTCCGGCACGTCGAGCACGCCGAGGATCCGCTGGGTCGAGCAGAGACCGCAAGGTGCCGAGACGTTTGAGCTCGTATAGAGGCCGAGCGGCATTTCGACCTCGACGATGTTGTTCTCGCGGCTCGGATCGTCCGGGTCGAGGTTGACGACGATCTCGGAATAGCGCGCGGCACAGATCTTCTGCTGGCCCTTGGCTGCCTTGCCGAGCGAGGTCGAGATCAGCTCGGCCTCCTCCAGCACCTGAACATTGGTCACGATCGTGGACTGCGGCAGGCCGAGCACCTCGGCGATCTGGTTGATGTTCTTCGGGCCGTGGCGATTGAGCAGCCTCAGAATGCGCAGCCTGACCGGGGAGGCCAGGCCGCGCAGCACCTGATATTGCCTGTCAGCATTGACGACAAGGAAGCTGCGGTCACGCCGAGCCTCGGCGCCCGGTGCATCGCCGCCGCTGCCGGGGCTGCGGCGCCGGCGTTGTGGTCGTGCTACGCTCTCGTCCATTGTCACGAGGACCGTCTGCTAAGCTTCCAGCCGGATCACATTCCACGACGCGGGCTGCAACTCCAGCGAGATCGTGTTCGCCTTCACCGCGACACCCTTCAACGTCGCGGGCTTGACCTTGAGCGGCTCCTGCTTGCTGTTGGCGGCCTTGAGGTCGGCATGGCGCAGTTCCGTCGCCTCCGCGACCTTGAGCTTGCCGAAGCCGCGGGCATCGACTGCCAGGGTGACGGGCTGTTCCAGGTCGCGATTGAGCAGGAAGAGCGAGACGCCCTTGTCGTCCGCGACCACCGAGGCTTTCAGATAGGGCGCGTCGATCGGGTAGTAGAGATCCTGCTTGCCGCGAGGGTCGTAATAGTCGGCTCGGTAGCGCTCGGACTTGACGATCGCCCTCAGCACGCTGCCGCGCCCGAGCCGGCTCATCTGGGCGAAGGGCCAGAAGATCGTCTGCCGCCAGGCCGGGCCGCCGGCCTCGGTCATGATCGGCGCGATGACGTTGACGAGCTGCGCCAGGCAGGCGGTCTTGACGCGGTCGGCATGGTTGAGGAGCGAGATGCAGGCGCCGCCGAAGACGAGCGCGTCCTCCATCGAATAGATCTCCTCCAGGATCGGCGGAGCGATCGGCCAGCCTTCCTTGACGCGATCGGCCCTGACCCGCCGGGTCCGGTACCAGACATTCCACTCGTCGAAGCTCAACATGATGCGCTTGTCGGAGCGCCGGCGCGCCGCGACGGCGTCGGCGATGGCGACCACCTCCTCGATGAACTGGTCCATAAGGTCGGGGCTGGCAAGGAAGGCCTTCGTATCGCTCGCATAATTGTTGAAATAGGTGTGCAGTGAGATGAACTCGACCTGGTCGAAGGTGTGTTCCAGCACCTCGTCTTCCCAGCGGCCATAGGTCGGCATGTTGCGGCCGGAGGAGCCGCAGGCGGCCAGCTCGATCGACGGGTCGATCCAGCGCATCATCTTGGCCGCTTCGTGCGCGACGCGGCCATATTCGGTCGCGGTCTTGTGCTCCATTTGCCAGGGCCCGTCCACCTCGTTGCCGAGGCACCAGAACTTAATGTCGTGCGGCTTCTTCCAGCCGTGCTTGATGCGCAGGTCCGACCAGGCAGTGCCGCCGGGATGGTTGCAGTATTCGACCAGGTTGCGGGCCGCGTCGCCGTCGCGCGTACCGAGATTGACGGCGAGCATCGGTTCGATCTTCGCGGCGCGGCACCAGTCCACGAACTCATTGGTTCCGAAGGTGTTCGGCTCGGTGGTGAACCAGGCGAGATCGAGCCGGGCCGGCCGGTCCTTGACCGGGCCGACGCCGTCCTCCCAATTATAGCCCGAGACGAAATTGCCGCCGGGATAGCGCATGATCGTTGGGCCGAGTTCCTTGACGAGATCGAGCACGTCCTTGCGGAAGCCGCGCTTGTCGGCCGTGGGGTGGCCCGGCTCGTAGATGCCGCCATAGACGCAGCGGCCGAGATGCTCGACGAAGGCGCCAAAGAGCCGGGGATCGGTATCGCCGATGGCGAAGGCGCGGTCGAAGGTGATGCTGGCTTGTCTCATCGCGTGGCTCCGGAGGCTGAAACGGCTTTCGGCGAATGCCCGCCGCGGAAGGCTCCGGCGCTGTCGGGCGTGAGCACGGCGTCGCGGAGCTGGCGGGAATAGGGATGCGTCGGATTGGACAGCACGGCGCGTGCCGGCCCCTCTTCGACCACGATACCCTTCTGCATGATGATCAGCCGATCGCTGATGTAGTAGGCGGTGGCGAGGTCATGGGTGATGTAGATGATCGACAGGCCGAGCTCGTCGCGCAGCCGCCCGAACAGATTGACGATCGACATGCGAAGGGAGGCGTCGACCATCGAGACGGGCTCGTCGGCGACGATCAGCCTGGGTTTGGCGACGAGCGCGCGAGCAATCGCGACACGCTGAAGCTGCCCGCCGGAGAGTTCGTGCGGAAACCGCCCCGCGATCTCGGCAAGCGACAGCCCGACCTGCTTCAGCGCCTCGTCGGCCCGGTTCTCGGCCGCCTTGCGGTCAGCCGCCTCGCCGAAACGCTCCGCAGTCATGAACAGGTAGCGATCAAGCTGTTTCAGCGGATTGAAGGCTTCGAACGGGTTCTGGAAGATCGGCTGCACTCTGGCCATGAAGGCCCGCTGCTCATATGACGCGACCTCCCGCCCGGCGAGCCTGATCGAGCCGGAGCTTGGCGCATGGATGCCGAGGATCACGCGTGCCAGGGTCGATTTTCCCGAACCGGACTCGCCGATCACCGTGAAGATCTCCGGCGTCTCATCCTGAAGCGCGAAGCTGACCTCCTTCACCGCGTCGACGCGCCGCGTCGAGAATAATCCGCCCCGCGAGAAGCTCTTGCTGACCTTGTCCAGTTCGAGGAGCGCGCTCATGCCACTGCCCCCGGATTGACCGCATGGCAGGCGACGCGATGGCCGGGCAGGGTCTCGACCATGGCCGGGACGGCCATGGCGCAGACCGGCATGGCGAGGGGGCAGCGCGGATGGAAGCGGCAGCCGGGCGGCGGCGAGGCGAGATTGGGCGGTGTGCCTTCCAGCCCCTCGCGCTGCTTGACGTCGCCGATGCGCGGCAGGCTCGCGATCAGGTGGCGGGTATAGGGATGCAGCGGCCGCTCGAAGATCTCCGGCGTGTCGCCGTCCTCGACCAGCCGGCCCGCATACATGATGCCGAGCCTGTCGGTCAGCGCGGCGTGCACGCCCATGTCGTGCGTGATGAACAGCACGCTCGATCCCATCTCCTGCTGGATCGAGCGGATCATGCCGAGCACGTCCTTCTGCACGATCACGTCGAGCGCGGTCGTCGGCTCATCGGCGATGACGAATTCCGGCTTGCAGATCGTCGCCAGCGCGATGGTGACGCGCTGGCGCATGCCGCCAGAGAGTTCGTGCGGATAGGCGGCCAGTACGGATGGGTCGAGCTTGACGCGCTCCAGATGCGCGACCGCCCTGGCTTCGAACTCGCTCTTGCTGCCGCCGAGATGGCGCCAGGCGAAGTCACGGAAGCTGTGCCTGATCCTCCGGAGCGGATTCAGCACGTTCATCGAGCCCTGCATGATGTAGGACAGGTGCCGCCAGCGGATGCGCCGGACCAGCTCGGGCGGCGCACGCCCGACAGCATCCCAGTCCGGCAGGAAGGAGAAGCGGGCCGAGCCGCCGACCATCTCGAGCGGCGGCTTCAGCAGCCCGGCGATGGTCTTGACCAGGGTCGTCTTGCCGGAGCTGGATTCGCCGGCGAGCCCGTAGATCTCGTTGCGGCGGACATCGAAGTCGACGCCGTCCACCGCCCTGACTTCGCGGTTGACCCCGAAATAGCGGGTGCGGAAATGCGCCTGCAAATCGCGCACCTGCAGCACCGGCACCTGATTGGCCGCCTCGCTCATCGGCCGCCTCCCATGCGGGCGAGGCGACTGCGCGGGTCGATGTACTCGTTCATCGAGACGGCGAGCAGGAAGAGCCCGACGAAGGTCATCACCACCAGCGCGATCGGGAAGGCGATCCACCACCAGATGCCGGCCACCAGCGCGGTATGCTGGTTCGCCCAGTAGATCATCCCGCCGATGGTCGGCGCGTTGATGTCGGTGAAGCCGAGGACAGCGAGGGTGACCTCGATACCGATCGACCAGTTCATGTTGTTCATCGTGGTCGAGAACACGATCGGCAGCACATAGGGCAGGTGCTCGCGCGCCAGGATCTCGTGCGTCTTCATCCCCGAGAAGATGCTGGTCTGGGTGAATTCGCGCGTCTTCAGCGACAGCGCGACCGAGCGGATCAGACGGGCGTCATAGGCCCAGCCGAGGCAGGCCATGATCGTCGCCAGCAGCGGCGTCGACATCGAGTCGCGCAGCACGAAGTAGAACAGGATCAGGATCGGGAAGAGCGGGATGATGATGAAGGTGTCGTTGATCGACATCAGCACCCGGTCGAGCCAGCCGCCGCTATAGCCGGCGAGCAGGCCGACCACGAGCGCGATGATCCGCGACAGCACCGCCACCATGATGCCGAAGCTCAGCGTGTTGCGGATGGCGAAGGTGAGCTGCCAGAAGACGTCCTGCCCGCGCGAGGTCGTTCCCAGCCAATGGGCGGCAGAGGGCGGCACGTCGGGCGGCACGACATAGACATCGCCCGGCGGATAGGGCGAGACGAAGGAGAGTCCCGCCATCACGACCACGATCGAGACGAGGACGAGCCCAATCCTGAATTCGAGATTGTAGCGGATGAGGTCGCGCAGGATCGCCAGCATCAGCGCAGCTCCACGCGCGGGTCGATCAGCGGGTAGAGCAGATCGATGACCAGGACGCCGAGCGAGACGGCGATGATTGAGACGGTGGTGACGCCGAGGACGAGCCCGTAATCGCCGGCATAGACCGCATCGACCAGGAGCGTGCCGACGCCGGGATAGCCGAACACCTTCTCGGTGATGACCGCGCCGTTGAAGATGCCGCCGAGCGACATGGCGAGGCCGGTGACCTGCGGCGCCAGCGCATTGCGCATTACGTAGGAGCCAAGCACGCGGCGGCTATCGAGCCCGGCGATCTCGGCATAGACCACGTAGTCCTCGGTCGCGACGTTGGAGACCAGCGAGCGCATGCCGAGGAACCAACTGCCAAGGCCGATCAGGATCAGCGAGAAAGCTGGCAGTATCGAATGCAACAGGACGCTGGAGATGAAAGGCCAGTTCCATCCCTGCTGCAGGTTCATCGCCGAGCCGCCGGTGATCGGGAGCACCGGCCACAAGAAACCGAAGACGATCAGCAACAACAATGCCACGATGTAATAGGGGATCGGGTGGACGCCCATGGCGATCACGCCCATCAGTTTCAGCGTGCGGTTGCGCTGGTAATAGCCGGCGAGGCCGCCGAGCAGGTTGCCGAGCACCCAGGTGATCAGTGTCGAGACGATCAGGAGCCCGGCGGTCCAGGGCAGCGCCCGGCCGATCAGCGTCGAGACCGGTGTCGGGAAGGCGGAGAGGGAGGGGCCGAAATCGCCGCGGAGGACCCGACCCCAGAAGGTGAGGTACTGCTCGCCGAATGTGCCCTTGAGGCCGTAAAGTTCCTGTAGCGAGGTGCGCATCGCGGCGATCGCCTCGGGCGCAGTGCTGCCGAAGGAGGTGACCGCAGAGATCGACTGCTCGACCGGATCGATTGGCGAGGCATGCGTGATCACAAAGGCCAAATTGACGCCGATGAAGACGACCAGGGCGAACTGGACCAGCCGTTTGGCGAGATAGGTTGGGTAGGCGCTCATGCGGTCGCGAAAGCTCCACCGGGCCGGCGGCGAGGGGCGGCGCGCCGGCTGGCAACTGTCTTGAGAAGGAAGCGGGGCCGCCGCTGGAGGCGCGGCCCCTGCCGGATCACTTGGTCGGCCTCAGGCGCACGAACATGTAGCGGGAATTGCCCCAGTTCGTGACCGGGTTGGCGTAAGGATCGTCGGAGGTCGGGTAGCCGGTCCAGTAGGTCTGATCCATCGCCGTGAAGACGTTGTAGGCCATCAGCGGGACGATCGGCATCTCGCGCGTCATCAGCTTGACGTAGTCGCGGCCGAGCTCGACTCCTCTGGGGTCATCGAAGCCGATCTTGCGGACGTCCTCGATGATCTTGTCGAGCTCGGGGTGCGACCAGCGCTGCCAGTTGCGCAGCGGCTGCGGCTGGCCGGGCTGCGCGACGAACTGCGAGTGCCAGCTGTCCATGAAATAGGACAGGTCCTGGTGGCCGCCCCAGGTCTCGACGCTCCAGCCGATGAAGCTGTCGAAGTCGCCGGCGGCGCGGCGGGTCAGCAACGTGCCTTGCGCCACGTCGATACGCGCGTCGATCCCGGCCTGCTTCCATTGCTGCACGATCATCGTGCCGGCGCGCGTCATCACCGGCCGTAGATCGCCCTCGACCATCAACCTGATGGTGAACGGCTTGCCGTCCGGCGTCAGCCACTGGTTGCCCTGCTTGCGGAAGCCGGCACGCGTCAGCAATTCGCCCGCCGCTGCGACATTGGGCTTCCACCAGCCGAGACCGAACGAATTGGCTATCACCGCCGGATCGGACGGGATCTGGTCACCCATGGACGGGCGCAGCATGTCGGCGATCTGCTTGCCGACCGTCGGATCGTAAGGCTTGATCTTGCTCTTGCCGGTGTCGATCTCGAAATCCTTGAGCCAGGCCTCCATCGGTTTGTGATAGGCCTGCGGATGGATGCCAGTTGGCGGAACTGCGATCGCCGAGATCGTCGCAGCGCCGCGATACGCCGCCATCGTCACCGCCTTGATGTCGATCATCAGCGCCAGCGCCCAGCGCACGTCGCGGTTCTTGAGGTTCTCGTTCTGGGTGTTGAAGATCACCGCCGGCAGGGTCGGGTCCGGATGGCCATAAGGGAAGCCCTTGAACCAGGCGCGCGTGCCCTTGTCCTGCTTCGCCAGCGTGAACATGCCCTCGGGGGCGATGTCATGGATGACGTCGAGTTCGTGGTTGAGCTGGGCGATGACGCGCTTGTCGGGCGGGCCGGGATCGACATAGGCGAGGTATTTCGGCCCGGGCTTGCCAAGGCTGCCGAGCGAGGTGCGCTGCCAGTCCTCGCGCAGCTGCCAGATATACCATTTCCCATCGGGGTCGTAGGAGTGCAGCGTATAGGCGCCGAGCGTGACCGGCTTGTTGAAGTCGAACTTCAGGGGATCCTCGACCTTGTCGAAGACGTGCTTCGGCATGATCCAAATCGCGCCCCAGCGCACGGTGAAATTGGTGTGGAAGCGGGAGTTCGGCTTCTTCAGCTTGAAGATCACCGTTTCCGCATCGGGAGCCTCGACGGAGGCGACATTGTTCGCCAGCACCGCGGAAAAGCGCATGTTGGCGTTCTTGATCTGGATGTCGACGGTGGCCTTGACGTCGGCAGAGCTGAACTCCACGCCGTCGCTCCAGAACAGGCCGCGCCGGAGCTTGACCTGCATTTCGGTGAAGTCGGCATTGTAGGCCGGCTTGTCGGCGGCGAGCGAATTGTACCAGGGGCCGTCGAGACCCCGCTCAGGGTCGATATACCAGAGGGTGTCGAGCGCGGCCTGCTGCAGCCCGTTCGACTGGCTGCCGGCGTTGATCGCCCAGATGTTGAACCAGCCCGCGTTCTTGATCGTCCCTTCCGGATTCTCGAGGATCAGGAGCTCTTTGCGGGGAATGTTCTGTGGAATGCCCTGCGATACGGCCGGCGTGGGCGAGAGTGGCATCGTCGCAGCCAAGAGTGCAGCGGCAAGCAGCCAGGCGCGTAAACGCGTCATCGTCACCTCCCTGAACGGGGCGTTTCTCGCCCTTCATGACCGCAAGTCTAGGCGCGGCCCAAAATGGGGGCAACGACAGATGTGATCTATATCAGAAGGTTAGATACAGATTGCATAACTTATTGATTTCGATACAATTTACGCCGCAGTCTCATGTGAGGATGCGCCCTGCTTAGGTTGCCGTTACGGCAGATTATCGCGCAGGAAAATGTCGATGCCGATGTGCTCCTGGTCCGGAAACAGCGGATCGCCCGAACAATAGGCGAGGAGGACGCGTGCAGCCGAGCGCGCCTCGTGACCGGGATTCTGGCTGATGATCGCATCGACCTCGCCGCGCACCAGGAAGCGGCGGGTGTGGGCGGTCAGTTCATGGGCGATCCAGACGATGGCATTGCTCCGGCCCGTTTCGCTGAGCGCGGCGGCGATGCCGCGATTGCCGGCGCCGACATTGTAGATTCCGACGAGCTCGGGCTTCTCGCGCAGCAGCGACAGAGTCGCCCGGTAGGTGAGCTCGCTGTCGTCGCGTCCCTCGACCGCCGGGAAGACGGTGAGCTGCGGATACTCGGAGGTCAGAACCTGGTTGAAGCCGAACTGGCGCTCGGCATGGTCGCGCAGCGCCAGCGATCCGGCGATCACGCCGACAGCCCCGGACCTGCCTTGCAGGAAACGGCCCATCAGCGTCGCGGCCGTGCGACCGGCGGCGGGATTGTCGATGCCGACATAGTGCAGGCGTCTGGCGCTGGGCACGTCGGACACCAGCGTGACGACCGGGATGCCGCGCTCTGCCAGATCGTCGATTGCGGCGCGTATGCGCGGATGGTCGAGGGCAATGGTGGCGACGCCTGCGTAGCCGGGAGGAACCGTCTCCAACGCAGGAGCCAGCGCGTCCGGGTCGAAGACGTCGACATGCTGCACGTCGATGGCCGCGCGCTGGCTGGCGAGCCAGTCGGAGGTGCGAGCGACCTGCTCGGCCAGCAAGGTCATGAAGCTGTTGGCCCCGGACGGCAAGATGAACAGGAAGCGGAAGCGCTGATTGCGCGCGAGCCGGGCGGCGGCCGGATCGGCGCGGTATCCGAGTCGCGCGACGGCTGCCTCGACGCGCGCGATCGTCTTCTCGCGCACGCCGTCGCGGCGGTTGACGACACGGTCGGCGGTCGCGAGCGAGACGCCGGCCTCGCGCGCGACATCCTCGAGCGTCGCCCGGCTTGCGGCCCGTGTCTCGCTGTTGGCCATCAGCGCGCCGCCCAGAGCATCCCACGCGTCATCATGGTGCGGATTTCTGGAACGTCGAGCTCATAGGCGCGGTGACCGAGCGAGCAGTAGAAGACGCGGCCGGCTCCGTAGCGCTTCTTCCAGACGACCGGCATCTCGACGCCCTCGATCCAGGCGGCGTGATCGCCGCTGAACCGCGTCGTCGCGAGCACCTCGTTGGCCGGGTCGACATGCATGTAATACTGCTCCGAGCGATGCTCGAACCCGGCGATCCCCGTCATGATCGGGTCGTCGGGCCGGGTGATCTCGACCCTGTAGTCGATGATGTTGCCGGGATGGGCAACCCACTGCCCGCCGCACATGAACTGGTAGTCCACAGACTCCCTGAAGGCGTCGCACATGCCGCCATGATGGCCGGCGAGGCCGACGCCGCCGCGCACCGCTTCGCACAAGGCCAGTGCTTCGGGCTTCTCGATCTTCGACATCGTATAGATCGGGACGATCAGCGAGAGATCGCGGATCGCCGGATCGAGGAAGACCGAGGTCTGCGTCTCGACGCGGACCTCGAAGCCCTCCGCCTTCAGCCAGCCCCGCAACATCGAGGCGCACAGATCGGGGTCGTGCCCCGCCCAGCCGCCCCATACGATCATTGCCTTGCGCATGCCCGTCATCCCTTCGCTCAGTCGATCTGGCCGATTTCGCGCCCCGCGGGCAGCGCGGCCGGCCGCTCGACGCGACTCTCGATCCTGACTCGGCGGCCCTCGTCGGCCGAGGTCTGGAAGGCTTCCATCACCTCGAGCACATGCAAGGCGAGCGCCCCGGTGGCCCGGTGCGGCCGGCCGGCAAGGAGCGCCGTCGCGAGGTCGGCGACGCCGATCGAGCGGAACTCGCCGTCGGCGTGGCCATGGGTCAGCGGGACGCTCTCCCACTCCGCCCGCGGCTTCGCCAGTTTGACTTCGCCGCCGAACCTGTTCGGATCCGGCACCAGCATGGCAGCCTTGTCGCCATAGATCTCGATCGGCGCATGGACGTGCCTCGGCACGTCGAAACTCATGGTGATCGAGACGATGGCGCCGCTTTCAAACTCCAGCGCGCCGGCGACATGGGTGTCGACCTCGACGGGGATCAGCGCGCCGTTCATCGGCTGGCTGGTGACGAGGCGCTCGGCGTGCGGCCGGGCCGTCGAGCCCATCACGGACGCGACCGGCCCGAGCAGTTGAACCAGATTGGTGATATAATACGGACCCATGTCGAGCATCGGCCCGCCGCCGCGCAGGTAGTAAAAGCCGGGCGCAGGATGCCAGCTCTCATGGCCCGGACAACCGAAGAAGGCGCTGCCGGCGACCGGCGTGCCGATGGCGCCGTCGTCGATCAGCTTGCGCGCCGTCTGGTGGCCACCGCCGAGGAAGGTGTCGGGCGCGCAGCCGACGCGCAGATTCTTCTGCGCGGCGAGATCCATCACCTTGCGAGCCTCGGTCGTGTTGATGCCGAGCGGCTTCTCGGAATGGACGTGCTTGCCGGCGTTGAGCGCGGCGAGGCTGACATCGGTATGGGCGAGTGGCACGGTGAGGTTCACGACGATCTCGACATCGTCGCGCCTCAGGAGCTGGTCGACACGCAGGCCGGGCACGCCGAACTCGGCGCCGCGCGCCTCGGCGACCGCGCTGCGCATGTCGGCGACCGCCTTGAGTTCGAGGACCGGGAAGCGCTGCATCGCTTCCAGATACTTCGTGCTGATGTTGCCGCAGCCGATGACGCCGATGCCTACCCTGCGCATGCTTGTCTCCTTGCTGATTGGGCCGGGAACCGCTCAGCCCTTGACGGCGCCAGCGGTCAGGCCGGCGACGATGTGCTTCTGGGCGACGATGAAGAGCAGGATCGTCGGCAGCAGGGTCAGCGTGATGAACGCCAGGATCAGATGCCAGTCAGCCGAGAACTCGCCCTGGTAGATCATGATGCCGAGCGGCCAGGGATAGAGCGCTTCCGAATTCAGCATCACCAGCGGCAGGAGATAGCTGTTCCAGCTATGGACGAAGGTGATGGTGCCGACGGTGGCGAGGATCGGCCGCGACAGCGGCAGCGTCACATGGCGGAAGAATTCGGCGTAGCTGCAACCGTCGACCAGCGCCGCTTCGAGCAGCTCATGCGGCAAGTCCTTGAAGAAGCGCCGTAGCAGAAGGATGCTCATCGCCAGGCCGAATGCCACCTGCGGCAGCGCCACGCCGAGATGGCTGTCGAGCAGGCCGAGATCGCGCACCTTGATGAACAGCGGCAGGATTGCCGTCGCGGCCGGGAAGAGCAGGCCCATGGTCAGATAGCTCAGCAGCATCGAGCTGCCGAAGAAATGGATATGGGCGAAGACGAAAGCCGCCATCGAGGCGACGATGAGCGTGAGCGCCACGGTCAGGCTTGAGATGACCAGCGAATTCCACAGCATCTGCCAGTAGCGGTTCGAGAAGAGGATGTCGGTATAGTTCTGCCACTCCCAGGTCTCGGGCAGGCCGAAGGGATTCGTGCGAAGTTCGCCTAGCGTCTTGAACCCGCCGAGTACGGTCGCGAGCAGCGGCACGGCGACGAAGGCTGCGATCAACGCAAGGAACAGTGCCTTGTAGAGTGGCACGAGGTCGAACGGCCGGCGGCCGGCGGCGATGGCGTCACTCATTGCGCATGAACCAGCGTTTATAGGTGAAGGCGAAGGTCACGCAGATCATGAACAGGATCACGCCGATCGCGCTGCCATAGCCGACCCGCATGCGGGAGATGCCGTGGTTGTAGAGGAAGCTGACCATGGTGTTGGAGGAATCGGCCGGTCCGCCGCGGGTCAGCGGCATCACCAGGTCGAAGAGCTGCAGGGAGCCGACCACCGCGAAGAACACTGAGAGCCGGATCGTTGGGTAGAGCAGCGGGATCACGACATGACGCAGCACCTGCCCGCGCGAGGCGCCGTCGATCCGCGCCGCCTCGATCAGGTTCTTGTCCATGCCCTGCAGGGCGGCGATGAACAGCATCATGTGGAAGCCGAAATACTTCCAGACGACGACGATCAGGATCGCCAGCATCGAGGTCTGGGTCGAGGCGAGCAGATGTGGCGCCTCAGCGCCGAAGGCTCGGTAGATCGAGGCCAGCAGGCCGTAATTGCCGTCATAGATGAAGCTGAAGATCAGCCCGGTCGCGACTTCGGCCAGCACATACGGCAGGAAGAACAGCATTCGCAGCGCCACCGAGCCGCGAAAGCGGTCGGCGAGGATGAGAGCCAGGGTCAGCGCCAGCGGTAGCTGGATCAGCAGCGAGACCGTGATGATCAGGAGGTTGTTGCGGAAGGCAGTGCCGAAGCCGCGGGAGTCGAAGACGAAGCGATAGTTGTCGAAGCCGATCCAGCGCGTCGGCTTGCCGAAGCCGTTCCAGTTGAAGCCGGAATACCAGGCGGCTTCGCCGATCGGCAGCACGACGAAGATCGTGAACAGCAGGAGCGCCGGCGGCAGGAAGATGAGGAGCGTGGCGAGACGCGAATCGAGCCCCCGGCCACGCCGCCTGGCCGTACCGGCCGCGGGACGCGCGTGGTTGCGCATGACGAGAGCATGGCCGCGCTCGCTCATCGGTTCCGTCCCCAGCTCGTTGAGCGCGGCGCGTCGGTCAGTTGCCCTGCTTGAACGCGTCCTGGATCGCCTTGGCCGCCTGCTGCGGTGTCATCGAGCCGCCGGCGATCTCGGCGGTCGCGTCGTTGACCACCCGGCCGACCGAGGGACCGAGATCCTGATCGTAGAAATTCTGGTGGTATTTCGAGGCGGCGATGTTCTTCGCCACATTCTGCATGATCGCCGTGCTGAGCGTGGTTTCCGCGCCCTTGTAGGTCGGGATGAGGAAGTTCTGCGCGGCGAGGGTGCGCTGGACCTCGTCGGAGATGAAGAATTGCAGGAACCCGACCGCTTCCTTCGGCGCGCCCTTGGTGACGATCCAGCCATTGACGCCGCCCAGCGTATCGGTCGGCTGGCCCGTGCCGCCGGCGGGCATCGGGAAGTCGAACCAGCCGAGCCTGTCCTCCGGGATGCCTTTCTTGTCGGCGGCCAGCGCCCGCTGCGTCGTCGAATGATGCGAGATGGCGAGGTTCATCGCCGCCTTGCCGTCGGCGAAGAAGCCGAGCGCCTGTTGATTCTTGAAACCAAGGAAGCCGGCCTGGAACGGCTCGAGATCGACGAGCTGCTTCATGAGCTCGCCGGCCTTCTGAAAGGTCTCGCCCTCGAAGCCGCCGTTCTGCCCCTTCAGCGCCGCCTCGAAGGCCGGCTTGCCGCCGAGGCGGACGGCGAGATGGGTCCAGTAGAAGTGCAGCGGCCACTTGTCGCCGCCGCCGACGGTGATCGGCGTGATGCCGGCCGCCTTCAGTGTCTTCACGGCACCGAGCAGGTCGTTCCAACTCTTGATCGCCGCGCCGTCGACGCCCGCCTTGGCGAACAGATCCTTGTTGTAGATGAAGCCGACCTGCGAAACGTTATGCGGAAGGCCGTAGAGCTTGCCGTCGATGGTGAAGGCCTCGACGGCTGCCGAGGAGAGCTTGTCCTTGTAAGCGCCGACGGGGGAGGTGATGTCCTCGAGCACTCCGGCCTCGATCTGCGCCTTCAATACTCCGCCGGCCCAGGAATAGAGGATGTGTGGCTTGTCCTTCGACTGCAGGATGGTCGGCAGCTTGGCCTTGTAGGCCTCGTTCTCGAGGAATTGCATCTCCACCTTGACGCCGGGATGTTGCGCCTCGAATTTGCGCGCCACCTCCTCCCAGATCTTCACCTGGGCCGGGTTCTGCTCGATGTGGAGCCATTTTACCGTGGTCTGGGCAGCCGCGGCGCCGCTGGCGAGCAGCAGCCCGGCGGCACCGAGCACGACGGTCCTCAGATATCCCATCCTGTCCTCCCGTTCCGCGCTTTGACCGGCGGTTGAGGAAAGACTAACTCAAATTCTGAGGTGCGCAACTCAGATTCTGCCGTATATGATCTGCTCCGGGCGCTGGCCTATCCGATGCGCGCTGCGAGCGACGATGGAGCGAACGATGGCAGCCGTATATCCAGACCTTGCCGGTAAGGTCGTTCTCATTACTGGCGGAGCCTCGGGCATTGGCGCTTCAATCTCTCGCCGTTTTGCCGAGCAGGGCTCAACCGTGATCCTGTTCGATATCCAGCGGGCCGCCGGTGAGGCGCTGACGGCGGAGCTGAATGCGGCCGGCCTTTCGGCCCATTTCCATGAGGTCGACCTGACCGATATTCCCGCGCTTCAGGCCGGCGTGACCCAGGCTCGCGCCGCACACGGCCCGATCCAGATTCTGATCAACAATGCTGCGCATGACGAGCGCCACCCGACCGAAACCGTGACGCCGGAGTATTGGGACGACCGGATCGCTGTCAATTTGAAGCACCAGTTCTTCGCCGCGCAGGCGGTCCTGCCCGATATGAAGGCATCCAATGGCGGTGTGATCATCAATTTCGGCTCGACCTCATGGATGGCTGGCCAAGGCGGTATGGCGGCCTATACCGCCAGCAAATCCGGTGTGATCGGTTTGACGCGGTCGCTGGCTCGCGACTACGGTCCCTACAATATCCGCGTCAACGCCATCGCGCCCGGCTGGATCATGACCGAACGGCAGATCGAGAAATGGCTAACACCGGAGGGTGAGGAAGAACTGATGCGACGGCAGTGCATCAAGCGCCGTCTGGCCCCCGACGAGGTCGCGCGCGTCACTCTCTTCCTGGCCTCGCAGGAGGCTTCGGCCTGCACGGCCCAGCATTATATCGTCGACGGCGGGTGGGTTTAGGCTGGCAGGCGGGAGGCTGTCAGCGATCAAGTAACATTTGTTCCAAGCGATGCTGCAAGGCAGGCGGCTCGACATTCATTCGCACGTTTCCCAGTGCGTAGCGCATCTCTGCACTGAAGGGCATCCAAGCGTGCAAATCATCGAGCAGGGCGTCGGACATCAAATCTTCCAGCGGACCCGCGCCGAGTTGACCGAGTGCCCGTTGGTGATCGGGCAATCGCGCCTGCGCAATAATGGCTAGAACCCGCTTCAATACGGTCTCTCGTGGATCGTTCAGCATATCCGTTGACCAATCCCATGTGCTTGGATCAGCGAGATAAGCCTGCACAAAGGATTCAGCCGTCACCGGCGGACAATCAAGTGCAGCCATGTCCGGAACCCATGAGACATCCGAGGCAATCGCGGCCGGCGTGAAGACATTCATGGGTAAGCTGCCCGAAGATTTTTTACGCGACACGTCTGTAGGCCTATCTCTTTGATCACTCTTGCAAGGTGCCGCCGCTTTGGGGGCTGCTTGGACGATGGGTCGCGCCGGCGGCGTCAGAGCAATATTCAATTGCGCGCTTTGAGCCACGAGGCGACCGCCTCGATCTCGTTCGTCAATATGCCACCTGAATAGCCCCTCGGCAGCCGTGCGAAATCGTCCTTGCTGTCGATTCCGGTCGAGAAGTCTCCGCCGTGATAGGGGCCCACGACAAAGACTGCGCTGCCAACCGAAGCCATGCGGTCGAGGAAGCGGTTGGGCCAACCCCACAGCCAGGGCGCGACATTGATCGGTACGAAGATCACCATCGATCGGCAGGCCTCCGGGACCGCACCGGTCCAGCTATAGGCGATGTAGCGGAGCAGACACTGCTTCAGGGAGCTGCGCGACATGGTCTTGATGTCCGGGACGCGCCTACGCAAAGCCGCGATCGGATTATCGCCGCCGTAGGCCAGCAGTGACGCCCGCCTCCCACGGCTAAGGCTGTTGAGCGCCGCCGCGAGCTGCTCCCCCTCCGCCGGATCGTTGCTCTTCACGTTGATCAGGAGCGGCCGCTCCGGAAACATCCGCAGGACCTCGTCCAAGGACGGCATTAGCCCGATGCCCTTGCCGCGGAAGGGGAAGGTCTTGCCGCCATCGGCGGTGTAGCCGTAGCCGATATCGAGGCCTTTCAAATAGGTCATGGACCGTTCACGGGTGACGCCGTGACCGTCGGTACGGCAGTCGAGCGTCCAGTCGTGGAAGACCGCGAACTGCCCGTCGGTGGTCAGATGGACGTCGAGTTCCACGATGTCGGCTCCGGCCGCGAAGCTCGCCTGCATGGAGGCGATCGTGTTCTCGAGGTAGCCATGGGTGGGCGGCAGCATCTTGGATGCCGTGCAGGTGTCGTTCGAAAGACCGGTCGTATCGAACTGCTGTGCGATTCCGCGATGCGCGAGGAGGACGGGTCTTTCCGGTCGCGGGGGCGCCAGCAGGCTTGTGTTGTTGAGATAGATGAAAGCGGCCAGCAAGAGCGTGACGAAGGCCACGGAACGCCAGATCCTCCTCACGCCATCTTCCTTTCATCGCCGAATCATGCGCCGCCAATCGTCGTGGCTTTCCGCGCGTTCGATGACGGAAATGGGGCGCAGCCTAGGGGCCATGGGCCAATCCTCTTCGCAGCTTGCTGAAGGGGAGACTCCGGTCCTGGCCGGGTGACATGGTGACGGTCTGCGTTCGGGCGGAGTGTATGTGCCGCTGATCGGAGGGCTCAGATCTGCGAGCCCCACGCTAGTATCAGAACCACGATCACAGCGGCAGCGCTGAGATAGCGATGCTTGCTGCCGATCTGCGTGGCGATCAGAACTTCATAGCTCACCGCCGCCATGGTCAGCAGCACGGCCGCGGCCAAGAAATCGAATGTCCTCCAGGCGACCGCATCGCTCATTTGCATTGCGATCAGCGGTATTACGAGCAGAGCCGCCACGAGCAAACCCAGCCCAATGCGACGGCGGGACGGATCAGCGGGCCTGAGCTGCTGCTTCACGTTGTTGAGCTCACTCGTCTCGCGCGGCGTAAGGCGGAACATCGACGAGCGCCGCAATCAGGCGCAGCAGGGCGCGCTGCTCAGGCCGATCGCCACTTCCGCTGGTCAGAAATTGCCCGAGTTCGATGTGGCTCAGCTGGCCGCCGGACGGGCCGTTTGGCTGATGGATGACGAATGCGTGGCCGTTGCCTGGCTCGCGTCCCAGATACCAGCAATCGCCGTTTGGACTGGCATAGAGCTCACGCCGCTCCGTCACGGTTTTGATCCTGCATTGCCCATGTCGGCAGCGATCTTGTTGAGCGCTTCGGTGATCGGATTGTGCGGCCTTCTCACCGGCCATCGCACCGCGCTTGCGGCGGAAGCCGGCGCGACCTGCGCTTCTCCGATGACGCGCTGACGGTCGTCCCCGCCTTGCACGACGTACTGTGGCTCTCCGCTCATTGCAGCTGGCAGTCTGCGGACTATGGCGAAGACGCCCGCTCCGGCATGGTCATAGAAGCCAAAGGCGAGACTGATTTGATCGCCGACTTCGTATTGATGTGACATCGCTTGCTCCTTCGCGCATGCAGCCGAAATAGAGCTGAGCCGGACACTAGCACGCCACGCCTTCGATCGGGGATAAATCGTTCATGTTCCGCTCGGTTCTGCTCCTCGGGGCAAGTGGTAGCGGGAGAGGCCGGGAGCGGACGTCGACATGATCGGCTATGCTGGGGACCATGAGCACCCCAACCGCTGGCGAAATTGTAATTGGAATCGGCATCGCGCTGCTCGTAGTCATCGCGGTTGGCATAGGCGCTATTGGGCCAGAGTTGCTTAGAAGACGGCGGAGCGAGCTTCTCGCCCCGCCATCTGGCGACGAAGATCGCGGACCAAGCGTCGGCATTCCGCCAGACATTCCGGGCGTGGGGAGCTGACGGGGGCAACGCCACATCCGAAAGAGTCCGCAACGGGCCGGGAGCAAGCCAAAATCGATCTCGCATATGCCACTCGTATTCCATCGGCCGGCTCGCTAGCTTAGCGCCTGTGAGGTTGCGTAGCGATGAGGTGGTGCCATGCCGAACGCCGACGCCTTGACGATCTCGTCCTATGAGGAGCGGAAGGCTGCAGTCTTGCGAGCAGTACAGCTCATCTCGTCCGCAAGAGGCTCGGAGGGGGAAGGGGAGTTCGAGAGGCTGACCGAGGCCATCGCGGACTTCGATATTCGCCAGGAAGCCCTCGACGTCATCGAGATCCCGCCAGCCTTCAGACAGTTCCTTTCCGGCGGGCATTCGTCCGCCAGCCAGAGGGCCACAAGACCGAGGACATGACCTACTCCGACAGATAATCGCCGCCGGATCCACCGATGCCGCCCCGCACCTATGCAATTCTCGAGGCGTCTTCCTCCCTGGGCTTGGCGACCGACGGTGTCGAGCTCTTGCCCGACCAGCTCCTGGACCTCGGCCTTGCCGAGCGCATTCAGGCGCGCCGCGCCGGGCGGCTGGCGGTGCCTCCGAAGGACCCGAGACCCGATCCCGAGACCGGCATCCTGAACGCCGGGACCATCGCTGCATGGTCGCCCAAGCTTGCCGATGCGGTGGAAGCTGTGCTCGACGCGGGCGAGTTCCCAGTCGTGCTTGGGGGCGATTGCACGATCCTCCTGGGCTCGATGCTCGCATTGCGGCGGCGCGGCCGCTACGGCCTGTTCTTCATCGACGGCAACGCCGATTTCTTCCAGCCCGCGGCGGAACCCAACGGTGAAGGCGCCTCGATGGACCTTGCCTTCGTCACCGGATACGGCCCCTCGCTCCTGACCGACATCGAATGTCGCGGTCCTCTGGTCCGCCCTGAAGATGCTGTCGTGTTCGCGTATCGCGATCACAAGGACCAGGAGGAGTACGGAAGCCAACCGATCCCCGAAGAGCTCAAGGCGCTTGATCTCCCAGCTGTGCGCGCGATGGGTATCGAGGCCGCAGCGCGCGAAGCGGTCGACCATCTGACGCGCGAGGAACTGGACGGCTTCTTCATCCACCTCGACGCCGACTGCCTCGACGATGCCATCATGCCGGCGGTCGATTTTCGTGTGCCGGGCGGGTTGTCGTGGGGCGAGCTGGGGGCTGCGCTCCGGATTGCCTTGGCGAGCGGCAAGGCAGTCGGCATCGAGATCACGATCTACAACCCGCGCCTCGATGAAGACGGCAGCGCCGGACGTGGCCTGACCGACGTGCTGGCCGCAGCGCTCGGAACAGCAGCGCCGTGAACGCCGCGAGCAGGTGCAGGCGAGGCGGGTTTTGGCATTGTCGCCTGAACCGCCTCGGCAGACACTACTCGCGTCGCTCCGGAGCAGGCGCGCGCAGCTAACGCGCAGCCCAGAAGCCGAAGACGACGCCCAAGCCAACCGCCCATCCAAGGGCGCGCAGCGGTCGTGCTCTGACCTCGTCGATCAGCACCTGCTGCAGATCGGAGATGCCTTCGCCAGCAAGCTCCGTCATTTGGCCAGTGTCGAGTTCGGACGAGCGGGCATCCGAGCCGCTCTGCCCATCCTCCCGTTCAGCCTCATCGTCCCGGTCGATCGTCTCGGCCTTCTGTGACATGGCTTTGAAGCCGGTCGGTTCTTCGTGGCCGTTCCCGTTCTGCATCTTGCCCTCCCGAGGGTTCTGCCCGGCCGCTGCCGGGTGCAGTGCTGCAACAGGTGACTGGGAGGGGTGTTCCGTCGCCGCCCGATCCTGATGGCGTCCGGTACCCAGCGTCTGCAAAGGACCAACACCGGCCGCTGGCAGAGCTGGCCGTCGGAACCTCGGCTTTTCGACCACGGGTATTTCGCGTGCCTGCAATCGAAAGATCGGGATGTTCTGACTAGCTTTGGGATTCCCTGCTCATCCGCTCGGCATCTGACCGGCATCAAATGGCATGCCTGCGATGACGATGGAGTGCGACCCGATGGCGAAAACCTCCTCTCTTCCCGGGCACCGGAGGGCGACGTCGCTCAGAGCCATTATGCTGGGGATTGCCCTGATCATCTGCGGCGCGGTCGCGATCGCCAGCCCTGCCATCTCGACCATGGCGGTGACCTTGTCCCTGGGTCTCGTCCTGGCCGTTGGCGGCATGATCAAGATCGCACAGGCCTTCCTGATGAAGCGGTCGGGCGGGTTCGCCTGGCTATTGCTAGCCGGGGTGATCGAGCTGCTCGGTGGCCTGCTCGTCTATTTCAACCCCATGAAAGGCGCCATCGCGATCACCGCCGTGATCGCGCTTGTCCTCGCCGCGGAGGGCCTGGCCCAGCTCGGCCTTGCCTTCAGGATGCGTGCGCAAAGCGGATCGGGCTGGATGGCGCTGTCGGGCGTCGTCACGCTTGCGGCCGGCGCCGCATTGGCCCTGCGGCTTCCCGGTGACGGGGTATACGCTCCGGGCACGCTGATCGGCATTTCGCTGCTCGTCGCCGGCTGGTCCTATATCGCGATCGCAGTGAGCGCACGGCGGGTCACCGCGTCAGCCGATGCGAGCGCTCGAGGCTGATCCATCCGCGGCTTCATCGGCACCCGCGCGTGCATGGCCGAAGCGCTCGCGTTATGCGATTTGGTTAGTCCTTCCGTCGCGGAGCGGCCCATGGCCATCATTGTCGATCCGCGCGCCGGCGACGCCGAGGACGACGCCAGCAGCACCAAGAAGCGCTCGCTTCTCGCTATCGCCGGCAGCCTGCTGGGCGAGATCAACCTGCCCAAACTCGTCCTGGCTTGGATCATCCTCGCAGGGCTGCCCGGTCTGCTGCTCGGCCTCGCGCCGCTGGTCGCAACCGCGTGGCTGACCTCGATCTCCGGCAGGCTCGCCGCGCTCGCGGGCCTCGGGTCGGCGTTGCTGCTGGCCTCGGTCGCGGCGCTGGGCTGGTATGGCGTGCGGCCGCTGTTTCGCGCCGCGGAGCGCAGCTTCTGGTCGCTCAACTCGCTGCTGGTCCAGCCGGGCTATACGTTGTGCCGGGAGGGCCTGCGCCACCTCGCCGAGCTTTGTCTCGCGCAGGAAGCCAGCGAGGACCGGCGCGCCAGCTTGCGCGCGGCGACGGCCTTCGGCGCCGGCCTCGGCGCCTGCGCGATCGCCGCCGGCCTGGCCGCGCACGCCTGGCCATGGACGCGCTGGTCGGGCGAGTTCGCCGATCTCGCCCAGCCGCTGCGCCTGGTCGGTCCGGCGCTCGCCAACAGCGTCGTGCTCATGAGCGCCTATCTCGCCGTCGCCTCGCTCGTCTGGGGCACGGCGGATGCGAGCATGGACCAGCCGCGCGACCTCGCTGGCTTCGGCACCGCGCCGCCATCGGCCGCTCGATGGCGCATCGCGCATCTCTCCGACACCCATGTGGTCGGCGAGCGCTATGGCTTCAGGATCGAGAGCGGCAGGGCCGGGCCGCGGGGAAACGGGCGGCTCGCCGAGGCTCTCGACCGCCTCGGCAAGGTCCACGCGCAGACGCCTCTCGATCTCGTCCTGATCACCGGCGACACGACCGATGCCGGCCGCTCGGCCGAATGGGCGGAATTCCTCGATGCCATGGCGCTTCACCCCGCGCTGGCCGAGCGGAGCTTCATTCTGCCCGGCAATCACGACCTCAACATCGTCGATCGCGCCAATCCGGCCCGGCTTGAGCTGCCGACCAGCCCCGGCAAGCGGCTGCGGCAGATGCGGACGCTGTCGGCGATGGCGGCGCTCCAGGGGGAGCGGGTCCGGATCCTCGATCGGAGCAGGACGCGGCTCGGCGAAACGCTGTCGAGGGCGCTGGAGCCGCATCGCGAGGCGATCGCGAGCTTCGCCGATGCGGGAACGCTTCGCCTGTCGGCCGGCCTCGCCGCCCTGTGGGCCGATGTCTTTCCGATGGTGATGCCGCCTGCCGTCGAGGACGGGCTGGGCCTGATCCTGCTGAATTCGAATGCCGAGACGCATTTTTCCTTCACCAATGCGCTGGGTCTCGTCGCCGAGGACGATATCCAGGCGATGCTCGCGATCCTCCGGCAGTTCCCGCAGGCACGCTGGGTCATCGCCCTGCATCATCACCCGGTCGAATATCCCAGGCCGGCGAAAGCCTTTTCCGAACGGATCGGCACCGCCCTGATCAACGGCAACCGCTTCGTTCGCAAGCTCAGGCCTTTCAGCCGCCGGGTGGTCGCCATGCATGGCCACCGCCATATCGACTGGATCGGCCGCTGCGGTGCGCTCAAGATCGTCTCGGCGCCGTCGCCGGTGATGGAAGCGACTGATGACGAGCCGACCGGCTTCTACATCCACACGCTGGCGGCGGTGGACGACGGTGTCGCGTTGCTCGAGCCCCGGCTCATCGAGCTCGGACCCGTCACGGGCGGCACCTAGCCCGTGGCGGGCGCTGCGCCGCTTGGGGAGGCGCCGAGAAGCTCCGCCAGCCACGCGCTCGAGGGGTGCTGAGCGCAGAAGGTCAGGATGGCGATGGTGATCGGCACGCCGATGAAGGCGCCGAAGACGCCCCAGAGATAGCTCCAGAAGAAGACCGAAAACAGGACGGTGGCCGGCGAGATCGCCAGCGCGTTGCCGGCCACGCGCGGCTCGACATAGCTGCCGACGATGAACTGGATCAGGTTGAGACAGGCGAAGACGGCGATCACCGCCTGCCAGGATCCGAACTGCGTCATGGCGAACGCCGTCGGGAACACGGTCGCGACCAGCGGCCCGAGAAACGGGATGTAATTCAGCGAGAACGCGATGAAGCCCCATTCCGCGGCGAGCGGCAGCCCGACCAGTGTGGCGAAGCCCCAGACGAGAAGGCCGGTGATGACGCTCATCAGCGTCCTGACCAGCATATAGCGCCGGATCTTGGCCGCGGTGGCGACGCTGCCGCGCAGCAGGACCTCGCGGGCTGCGCGATTGCGCATGGCGCGCAGCTTGCGTTCGAAGTCGTCGACCTCGAGCAGCCCGAGGATGACGTAGACCAGGACCACGAGCCAGAAGCTCATCGTGCTGTTCAGGCGGCCGGTGAGGGTCTGCGCCGTTCGCAGCAGCCAGCCGACATTGAAGTTCTCGGACCACACGCCCGCAACGGCGATGCCGTGTCCCTCCAGCCATAGCGTCGCCTGATCGTAGAAGGCCTGGAAACGCGCGGCGTCGCTGACGATCCAGCGGCCGACCCTGCCGAAGGCCCAGACGATCAGCGAGGCGAAGGCCGCGAATACCAGGACCATGACGGCGGCGCTGATCGCCAGCGCCAGCAGGCGGGGCAGGGCGCTCTGCAACCGGTCCTGCAACGGCCAGGCCAGCGCGATGATGAAAAGGGCGAAGGCGACGGGCGCGAACACCGAGCTCGCCACGGACAGGGCGGCGACGGACAGGATCGTCGCGATCAGGATCTGCGCGCCGTTAAGGATCGTCCCGCTCGTCATCTGCTTGTCCGATCACATGCCGCGCGTCTCGGCGGCCGGTTCCTCGGCGTTGCACCCCTCAGCCAGCCCGAGGCCCTGGCGCAGCGCTTCGACGAGCTGGAGGGTGAGCATTCGCGGGATCAGCAGCGTGATCCTGAGCATCTTGCCGGCTCCGGCCCCTGCGTTTCGATGGCTGCGGCGACCGCCAGAGAGGACCTGCCCGGCCTGATGCACGCGCCAGGCCAGCGTGCGCCGGAACACCCTGCTTTCCGCCAGCGTCACGACGGCGTCGGCAACCGCGTGGTCGGCGAGCGCGCGGGCCGCAGCGAGCAGGGCCTGCTGGTAGTTTTCCTCCCGCACCGGTTCGGAATCGCCGAGATGGACGAGCAGGATGCGCGTCGCGGCGACGCCGGGAAGCCGCTCGATCAACAGCGTCGCTCCGGCCCATGCATCGAGCCTGCCGCCCTGCAAGGCCTGCGACAGCCCGCCATCCGAGAGAGCGTCGACCCGGCGGCTCGACCCGGCGAGCGGCGAGCCGACGCCCAGGACGAGACATTCGGTCTTCAGAACGGTCGCGTCCCCGACGGCGGGGATGATCTCGATCGAATGTCTTCGAGAAGCCATCATGGGGCGTTTGACCGGGACGCCGCAAAGCTTGCGCCGGCCGAACCGAGAATGGGCAGTAAGGTTGCTTGCAAGCCGTTCGGGCTCATCACGCTTTTCCTCTGGCAACCGCCGGGCGGGAGCCATGGAATCTTTGGAGACAAAAAGGATCCGTCGCGCGCGCTTCTTCAAGCGGCACCCAGAACGCTAGCGATACTGCGGGAGACGGGAATTAGCTCAGAATCCCAATTCTGCGCTGCTCATCCCAAATTCTTGGCTGGCGGCCTGGGCGAGCATGCGGACGGGGGCGGTGCCCCGGCGCATGCCTGCGGCCTCACCCGCGGCTGTCCGCGGCTCGCTCCCAAGCGCGTGCGCGCCGTCGCCGCGCACCGAGAGACGGGCGAGACTGCGCTCGCGCGCCTCGGTCGGGCTGTAGCCGAATTCCCGGCGGAAGGCCCGGCTGAAGGTGGAATGGTCGACGAAGCCGACTTCGTTGCCGATGATATGGATCGACAGGGCGTCGCGCGGCGCGTTCAGCCGGCGATGGGCCTCGCGCAGCCTTTCCCGATTGATGAAATGGGCGACCCCGCCAACGCTCTCGAAGAAGCGATAGAGCTTGGAGCGCGACATCGCCATCAGGCGGGCGAGTTGCTCCGGACCGAAATCCGGAGACGCCATGTTCTGGCGAACCACGAGGCGGGCCCGGTCGATCAGAAGCGAGGCGAGCGGAACCCGAGCCGCTTCCAAATGCTCCGCATGCCGCCCGATGCAGGCCGCGACGAGCGAGCAGGTCGCGGTGGAGAGGCCCTGCGCGCGCTCCGGCGAGATATGCGGCAGATAGCGGGCGAGATTATCCATATAGCTGGAAAGCAGCCCCTGGAATTCCGGCTCGATCCCGAGATCATGCGCCCGCTCGAAATCGCCGAGCTCGCCATGGCCGAAATCGCGAGGCAGGAACAGGGTCAGCACCTCGCTATCCTCGGCCCGGCCTTCGAAGGGCATCGCCAGGGAACGGAAGCTCAGGCTGTCCGGCTGCGCATTCGTCAGCGACAGCGAGCTCTCGCCGCCCGACGCGGACCGGGCGAGCACCACGCACCAGTGATCGAGAAAGGATTTCGGGCGGTGGCGCCACTGCCGCGCGGGTGCTTTGGCGTAGACGGTTCGTGTGAAGACGACGTCCCCGAAGCTCCAGCAGCTGAAATCAGCCTCGAAGGCCTTGGAGCTTTCTTCTGTCGGCAGCAGATCGATCGTCTCTGCCAGCATCGAGCGCCAAGCATCGAACTGGTCTTCGGGTGCAAGATCTCGGGTTGAAAAACTTTGAGCGAAGACAGCGTCGCTGGACGTGCCCGCACCCATAAACGAAAGAGCCGGCACGACGTCCTCCTTCAGCGCTATCGATACAGTCTAGAGCGGCTGCAATCTGCGAAAAGGTCGCACTTAAGGGGGTGATGAAGGATGTATGGAGCCGAACACTAGCATTGCCCGCCACAATTGGTATTAATTTTTTAAAGGGCGGCAGAACTATTTGAATTTATTCGGATATCAGCGTCTCTGTCGAGGCAATGCTGCGTCGGATACGCGGATCGGGGCCGTGACCACCGGCGCTGCCAGGCGAGTTTGGGACAGTCGGCCCAGGTTTTGGGATTCTGTGCCGATGTTCAATCCATCGGGAGAATTAAGGTCCAACCCCAACTGCGCAGGCCTTTGGCACGGGGAAGACGATGACACTCGAGAGCGTCGCGCCAAAGACCACGATGCAGAGATTTCTCGACACCGTCGAGAGGGTGGGGAACATGGTTCCCCACCCGGTGGTCATCTTCCTGATCCTCATCGGGATCGTCATGGCCTTGTCGGCCGTGCTCAGCCTGTTCGGCGCCGCGGTCAGCTTCGAGCGCATCAATCCGGAAACGCACCAGGTCGAGACCGCGAGCACCGCGATACAGAGCCTGCTGACGGTCGACGGCATCCGGTTCATGTACTCCTCGCTGATCCCGAATTTCATGAGCTTCACGGCAGTGGGCCTCATGATCGTCGCGATGATCGGCGCCGGCGTCGCCGAGGAATCCGGACTCGTCACTGCCCTGATCCGAAAGCTGGTCATCGTCTCGCCGAGCTGGGCGCTGACCTATATCCTGGCCTTCGTCGGCATCATCGCCAGCATCGCGGCGGATGCCGGCTATCTCGTGCTGATCCCGTTGGCCGGCATCGCCTATCTCGCGGTCGGGCGTCATCCGCTGGCCGGTCTCGCGCTCGGCTTCGCCGCCGTCGCCGGCGCCTTCACGGTCAACATGTTGATCAAGCCGCTCGACGCCGTGCTGGTCGAGTTCACCAATGATGCGGCCCGCCTGGTCGATCCCAACCGCTCGATCGGGCTGGCGTCGAATGTCTGGTTCTCCTGCGCGTCGGTGCTGTTCCTGACGGTGATCATCGCCTTCATCACCGACCGCATGATCGCGCCGCGGCTCGGCCCCTATGACCCGCAGCTGGCTGCCGAAGGCACCACCACGGAGCAGGGCGCCGTGCTGTCGGAGCAGGAGTCGCGCGGGCTGCGCTTCGCCGGCCTGGGCCTGCTCGGCCTGGTCGCGGTGTTCTGCCTGCTGACGATCCCGTCCGGGGCGCCGCTGCGCAACCCGGCCACGGGAGAGCTGATCGGCAACTCGCCCTTCATGAACGGGCTGATCGCGCTGATCATGCTGATGTTCCTGGTGACGGGCTGGGCCTATGGCATTGGCGCCGGCACGCTGAGGACGCTTCCGGAGGTGATCGCGGCGATCGAGAAATCGATCAAGAGCCTCGGCGGGACGATCTTCCTCTTCTTCGTCCTGAGCCAGTTCGTCGCCTATTTCACCTATACCAATATGGGCACGGTGATGGCGCTCAGCCTGTCGGGCGTGCTGCAATCGGCCAATATCGGCGCCTTGCCGCTGCTGCTCGGCTTCATCGTCGTGGTGGCGATCATCGATCTGCTGCTGACCGGCGCGATCGCGAAATGGGCGATCTTCGCTCCGGTGTTCGTGCCGCTGCTGATGAAGCTCGGCGTCGAGCCCGAAGCCGTGCTGGCCGCCTATCGCGTCGGCGACTCCCCGATGAACGCGATCACGCCGCTCAACGCCTATTTCGCGCTCGTCGTCGGCTTCGCCCAGAAATACGACAAGTCCGCGGGCGTCGGCACGATCGTCTCGCTGATGCTGCCCTATGTGATCTGGATGTTCGTGCTGTGGACGGCGCTGTTCGCGGTCTGGAAGACGCTCGGCCTGCCCTGGGGGCTGTGATGGCCGAAGGCGCGAACCGTTGCCATGCAATTCTCACCTGATCGGACGCACCCCATGAGCAGTGCTTCGCTTCCCCTCGATGTCGCCGGCGCGATCGACCATCTGATGAATTTCCTGTCGGTCGAGGGCGTGACCGGGCAGGAGGCGAATATCGCCGCCGCGGTCAGCGATGCCTTGAAACGGATCGGCGTGCCCGCTTCGGCGATCCGTTTCGACGACGCCAACACGCGCATCCCGGTCCCGACCCAGACAGGCAACCTCATCGTCGACCTGCCCGGCACGCGGCCGGGGCCACGTCTGCTGTTCTCCACCCATCTCGACACCGTGCCGCTCTGCGCCGGCGCCAAGCCTCGCCGCGACGGCGACCGCATCGTCTCGGACGGCACCACGGCGCTGGGCGGCGACGCGCGCACCGGCGTGGCGCTGCTGGTCGTGCTGGCGGAGACGCTGCTCAAGCACAAGCTCCCGCATCCGCCGATCACCCTGCTGTTCACGGTCCGCGAGGAGAGCGGCCTGCATGGCGCGCGGGAGCTGAATCCGGCCGATCTCGGCGGCCCGGTGATGTGCGTCAATGTCGATGGCCAGCTCGCCTCCGAGCTGATCATCGGCGCCGTCGGCCAGGAGAACTGGGAGGTCGAGATCAAGGGCCGCGCATCGCATGCCGGTGTCGCGCCTGACAAGGGCATCTCGGCGACATTGGTTGGCGCCATCGCGCTCACGGAGGCCAGGCGCGAGGGCTGGTTCGGCAAGGTGGTGAAGCCCGATGGGCGCGGCACCAGCAATGTCGGCATCTTCGGCGGCAAGAGCGGGACGACGGCTGCCGGCGACGCGACCAATGTCGTCACCGACTATGTCTTCATCAGGGGCGAGGCACGCAGCCCCGAGCTGAGCTTCGCCGGCCAGATCGTCGACGGCTACGAGGCGGCCTTCGCCAAGGCCAAGGCGGAGGTTACGGATCACGAGGGCGACACCGCCGAAGTGAGCTTCCGCCGCCAACCGGCCTACCCCCCGTTCGAGCTCGGCAAGGACACGCCGGTCGTCCGGCGCGCCGCGAAGGCGCTCGGGCTGCTCGGCATCGAGCCGACTTATCTGTTCTCCAATGGCGGGCTCGACGCCAACTGGCTCGACAGGCACGGCGTGCCGACGGTCACCATCGGTGCCGGCCAAGCGGAGATCCACACCATCAAGGAATATGTGCGCCTCGACGAATACGAGAAGGGCTGCCGCCTCGGTCTGCTGATGGCGATCCTCGAGGAGTAGCGGGTGAGCCCGATAGCCTATACCGGCATCATCATCGCCGCGGCGGTCGTCCTGTTCGTCTCGAACAGGATCCCGGTCGTCATCGTCGCGATGCTGACCGCGCTGGCGCTGTGGGCGACGGACGTCCTCAGCCTGCCGCAGGCGCTCGGCGGCTTTGGCGACCCGGCCGTCATCTTCATCGCCTCGCTGTTCGTCGTCAGCACCGGTCTCGAGGTCACCGGCGTCACGGCCTGGGCCGGGCAGCTGCTGATCACGGGAGCGGGCGAAGAGAGCCGGACGCGCCTCCTGCTTCTGACGATGACCCTGGTCTCCGTGCTCACGGCGCTGATCAGCGTCAATGGCGCGGTTGCAGCCTTGCTGCCGGTCGTCGTCGTCATCGCGGTTCGCTTGAAGCGGAACTCGTCCCAGCTGCTGATGCCGCTGGTCTTTTCGGCCCATGCCGGCTCCATGCTGGCGCTGACGGGAACACCCGTGAACGTGCTGGTCTCGGATGCGGGAAGCGATGCCGGGGTTGGCGGCTTCGGCTTTTTCGAGTTCGCGCTGGTCGGCATACCGCTGCTGGCCGGCGCGATGGCGATCATCATTCTGTTCGGGCAGCGCCTCTTGCCGGAGCGCAACGGCGCGACCATGCCCGCCGATTTCAGCCGCCACGCCAAGACGCTGGTGGAGCAATACGGCCTGGCCAGCGGCATCTTCCAGATGCGGGTGCGTGCGAGCTCGCCCTATGTCGGCACGGCGCCGGCGGCGATCGACCTCTCCGCCTTTCCAGGGCTGCAGCTCGTCGCGATTCAGGAGGGCGACACGGCGGGCCCGCTGCGCCGCGCCCTGCTGGCCGAGGGCGACCATCTTCTCGTGAAAGGGGAGGCGGAGGCCGCCGCGGCGCTGGCGGCTGCGATGCATCTGGCCTTCCGCGAGGAAGCAGATCAGGGACGGGGCGAGGAAACGCTGTTCAACCAGCGCTCGGGCCTGGCCGAGGTCGTGATCCCGCCGCGGTCGGGCTTGATCGGCCAGAGCGTGTTTCCCGGCATGGTCACCGAAAGCGGCGACTTGATCGTGCTGGCCGTGCAGCGCGGCGGAGCGGAGATCGCCGCCGCCAATACCGCCAGAGGAGATGCCGGCGGCATCCCGCTGCAGGCAGGCGACACCATGCTGCTGCAGGGAACCTGGAAGGCGCTCGACGTCCGCCTCGATGATCCCGATGTGCTGGTCGTGAGCTCTCCGGAGATGGTGCGCCGACAGGCGGTGCCGATGGGGCCCGGCGCGAAGCAGGCGGTCGTGATCCTGATCGCGATGGTGCTGCTGCTGGCGACTGGCGCCGTGCCGCCTGCCGTCGCCGGTCTGCTGGCCGCCGGCGCGATCATCCTGTCCGGGATCATGAGCGTCGAGCAGTCCTATCGCGCGATCAGCTGGACCACCGTCATTCTGGTCGGCGCCATGATGCCGCTGTCCACCGCGATGGTCGAAACCGGCGCGGCGCAGCTGATGGCCGAGCATCTCGTCCGTCTGGTCGGCGATGCCGGCCCGCTCGCGCTGCTCGCCGGGCTCTTCGTCCTGACCGCCATCATGGGGCAGCTCATCAGCAATACGGCGACCGCGCTGATCGTCATTCCGATCGGCGTGGCGGCGGCTGCGAGCATGGGGATCTCGCCGCGCCCGGTGCTGATGAGCACCGCCGTCGCAGCGGCGGGCGCCTTCCTGACGCCCATCGCGACGCCGACCAATCTGATGGTGATGGGGCCTGGCGGCTACCTGTTCAGCGACTACTGGAAGCTGGGCCTGCCCCTGCTGATCTGGTTCTTCGTCGTCTCGGTTTTCATCGTGCCGCTGATCTGGCGCTTCTGAGGGCGCGCCGGGGCATCTCACAACCCGGGCGCAACGGCGCCATGGCTTCGCTTCACACCAGGGAGGTCGACATGATCCACATGCGCGCCGCGGCGCTCGCCGCAACACTCGCCGCCGCAGCGTTCTGCTCCGGCGGCGCCGCCGCCGCTCCGTGACGCGCCGAGTCCAGGTCTGCCGGCGCTGAAGCGATGCGTGCCTTGGGAGAGCGGTCATGACCAGCAGCGAAAACAATGATCCGAAAGCGACGGGCCGACGGGTTGCCGCGCTTCTGCTCGCGGCGGCGATCGCATCGCCGTCCGCCTCGCATGCGCAAGGCGATCCGCAGGCGAGCGGCGCCGTCACGCTGTTCGAGAATGTGCGCATTTTCGACGGCCGCGGCACGGCACTCTCCGCCCCCTCCAATGTCCTGGTGCGCGGCAACAGGATCGAGACCATCTCGACAGCGCCGATCCCGGTCGATCGCAGGGCAGACACGCGCCTCATCGAGGGCGGCGGGCGCACGCTGATGCCGGGCCTGATCGACGCGCATTGGCACGCGATGCTGGTGCGGGCCAGTCCGGCGCAGGCCTTCGGCGATGTCGGCTACAACAATCTGGTCGCGGGCGCCGAGGCGACGGACACCCTGATGCGCGGCTTCACCAGCGTTCGCGACGTGGGCGGGCCGGTGTTCGGCCTCAAGAACGCGATCGATGAGGGCATCGTCACGGGGCCGCGGATCTATCCGTCCGGGGCGATGATAACCGTCACCAGCGGGCATGGCGATTTCCGGCAGCTGACCGATTTGCCGCGGACCATCGGCGGTGTGCCGAGCCGGATGGAGCAAATCGGCGGCAGCGCGCTCGCCGACAGCCCGCATGAGATGCGCGTGCGGGTGCGCGAGCAGCTGATGCAGGGCGCTTCGCAGGTGAAGCTGACCGCAGGGGGAGGGGTTTCCTCGCCCTTCAGCCCGCTGGACGTCAGCACATTCGTCGAATCCGAGCTCCGCGCCGCAGTCGAGGCGGCCGAGAACTGGGGCACCTATGTCGTGGCGCACGCCTTCACGCCGGCTGCAATCCGCGGAGCCATCGCTGCCGGCGTCAAATGCATCGAGCACGGCTTCCTGATGGACGAGGACACGGCAAGGCTCATTGCCGAGAAGGGCATCTGGCTGAGCCTGCAGCCGCTCCCCGAGGGCATGAGGCTGGGCTTTCCGATCGGCTCGGTCCAGCGATCCAAGGCTGACGAGGTCTGGCCGGGCATCGCCAGGTCGTATGAGCTGGCCAAGAAGTACAAGATCAAGACTGCCTGGGGCACAGACGTGCTGTCCTCCGCAGCGCTGGCGCGGCAACAGGGGGCGATCCTGGCCTCGCTCGCACGGTGGTTCACCCCGGCCGAAGCGCTGGCGATGGCCACCAGCACCAATGCCGAGCTGCTGGCGCTCTCCGGAAAGCGCAATCCCTATCCGGGCAAGCTCGGCGTCGTGGAGGAGGGAGCGCTCGCCGACCTGCTGCTGGTCGACGGCAATCCTCTCGAGAACCTCGGCCTGATCGCAGACCCGGACAAGAACTTCCTCGTCATCATGAAGGACGGCAGGACCTATAAGAACACCGTGCCGCGGTGAGCGTGACGGCTAGAGCTTGACCTCGCCTTCGTCCTCGCCGTCCCAGTAATGCACGCGCGAGGCATGCACTTTCAGCAGCACGATGCCCGGTGTGTCGATGCCCTGCGGGAACCAGCGCTCCATGTCGTCGGCCCAGTGCTCTTCGAAGGCTTGCCGATCACGGGTCAGGCTTGCCTTGCCCTCGATGCCGATGAAGATCCCGGGCTTGCCGAGCAGGCTCTTATCGCCGGAAAAGGTCAGGCCGACCTGGTCATTCGATTGCACGTCCGCAATGAAGCGCGCGTCGTCATAGGCGAAGAACCAGGAATCTCCATCGTATTCGACATCCCGGTTGTTGCTCATCGGCCGGCTGGACAGCTGGCCGCCCGCGGTGACGGTGGTGAGCATGCAGAAGTCTATCTCTTTCATCTTCTCGGCGATGTCGGTGAGTGTGAGTTCGCCCATGGGATTCTCCAGGCTGATCGGTCCCCTCGGTGGCAATCGAACGGGCTGGCCTGGCGCATGTTCCCTCCCGTCACGGACTGCGCAGAACCTTCACGATGGCGCAATGCTCTTGGTTGCCGAAGCCTGCATCAATGGCGCGCCGGAACAGGGACGTCGCGAATACGGGCCAGGCCGCGTTGATGTTCAGGTCGCCGGACAGCTCGACGAGGCGGCCGATATCGGTCCCGGCCGTCCGAAGGGTGCTTTCGGGATTGTCGAACCGGCCGGCCGAGATCGCATTGCCCATATGCCGAAGATCTTCGCCGAGGGAGGCGCTCAGACCCGCCATCATGTCACCGAACATGTCGACCTTCAGCCCTTCCGCCTCGCAGATTGCGGCGCCTTGGCTGAAGCCGATCCAATGGCCGGCCAAATAGGCCAGCGCGGCGTTGAACAGGCCGAGCGCGTGACCGATATCGGAGCCGACAAGGCTGAGTGACCCCAGCGCCTTCAGCGTCGGTTCCGCCGCGGCGAAGACCTCAGCCCGGCCGGCGACGACGATGGCCGCCGCCGGCGTGCCGATCTGGCGCGGCCAGGCGGCGATGGCGCCGTCGAGATAGCGCCCGCCGGCGGCTGAGATCCACATGTCGAGCGCGCGAGCCTGTTTCGGGATGCCCGATGTCAGCTGGACGACGAGACGCCCCTCCAGAGCCTGCGTCACGCCTTCGGCGTCCAGAATGGAGGAGGTCGCCGCGTAGTCGGACACGCAGATCACGACGACCGGGCTGCGCCGCAAGGCCTCGCCGACGCTTGCAGCCAAGACCGCACCGCGCGCCTGCAGCGGTGCTGCTTTGGCTGCGCTCCGGTTCCAAACGGTTACGGTCTTGCCGGCATCGACGAACGCGCCTGCGAGCGCTGTCCCCATCTCTCCGAGGCCGATAACGGTTGCATCGCTCATGACGTCGTCCTTACGTTCGCTGAAGCCGTCCAGGGCCGGCGCGACCACGTAGATCAGGCAATAGCGAGTAAATTCAAGTACTTACAAAAATGTAAGTGGCTGCGAGGACGGTGAGATGGCAAAGTCGGACATGTTCGATTGTGGCTTGGGGCCGGCTTTGAAGGTGATCGCCGGCAAATGGCGGCCTACGATCATCTGGTCTTTGCATGCTGGCCCGGTTCGGTTCGGCGCGCTGCGCCGTCGGGTGAACGGCATCAGCGAGAAGGTGCTGTTCGAGGAGCTGAGAGAGCTCCAGAAGGCGGGCATCGTCCATCGCGAGGCGTTCGACGAGCTGCCGGCACGGGTCGAGTATTCGCTGACGCTCGCAGGCGCCGAGCTCAACAGCGCCGTCCACGCGCTTGCGGAGTGGGGCTCCCGGCATGTTGCGGCGGAGCATCCTGCCGCCTGCCAGGCCGCTCTGGCAGGTTCCGAGGAGCGCGCCGCGGAGCGCCGAAAGCTTGCATAGGCATGTCATCGAGGACGCACTGCGAACCAGGCCTTGGCTGAACACGCGAGGAGCAGGCGCAATGTTCGAGGGGTTTCAAGCCGAAGCCGTCGATATTGGCCCAGCGCAGATCTTTGTGCGGCATGCCGGATCCGGGCCGCCCGTCCTGCTGCTGCACGGTTTTCCGCAGACGCACCTGATGTGGAGGCATGTCGCACCGCGCCTTTCCCGGGCTTTCACCATCGTCTGCGCGGACCTGCGCGGCTACGGCCGCAGCTTCTGCCCTCCATCGACCCCGGACCATGCGCCTTATGCGAAGCGCGCCATGGCCGAGGATATGGTGGCACTGATGGAGCGGCTCGGCTTCGATCGGTTCGCCGTCGTCGGGCACGACCGGGGAGGGCGCGTCGCTTACAGAATGGCCCTCGACCACCCCGATCGGGTCGGCGCTCTGGCGGTGCTGGACGTCGTGGCGACGAGCGACGCATGGGACAGGGCGGACGCGCGCTTCGCATTGGCCTTCTGGCCCTGGTCGCTGCTCGCCCAGCCGGCTCCTCTTCCCGAGCGGCTGATGACCGCGGCACCCGACGCGATCGTCGACAATGCGCTGGCCGCCTGGGGGTCCGATCCGAGCGTTTTTCCGTCCGATGTGCGGACGGCCTATATCGATGCCTTGCGTGATCCGGCGCGTGTCCACGCCATCTGCGAGGAATATCGCGCAGCTGCCACGCTCGATCGGGACCATGACGCGTCGGCTCTGGAAAACGGGCGGCGGATAATTTGCCCGTTGCTCGCGCTCTGGAGCGAACAGGGTGGCCTGGCCACTTGGTACGCAAAGGAGGGCGGGCCTCTCTCGCTTTGGAGACGATGGGCCGACGACGTGCAAGGCCATGCCGTGAAGGGCGGTCACTTTTTCCCTGAAGAATGCCCCGCAGAGACTGCTGCGCTGTTGGAGGACTTTCTTCGACGTCGTCTCGGATATCGGTCATAGTTCGACCGCCCGGGGGATCCGGATGCCTCTGGCACATCGCGCTAGCGTGCCGGACCTCGCTCCGGGCGGGGCCCTGGAGGTTTCCGTGAGCGAGATATCGAAGCGCATGACGCTGATCCTGGCGGCGAACCCGTTCTTCGCCGGGATCGAGCCGGCCGCACTCGAGAAGATCGCGGCCATCTGCCGGCAGCGGCGCCTTGCTCCGAGGGAGACCCTGTTCATCAAGGGAGACGCGGGCGATGGGCTCTACGCCATCCGCCGCGGGTTGGTCCGGATCGGGACGATGGACGATCTCGGCCAACAGATGACGATGAACGTGCTGGGCGGCGGTGACGTCTTCGGCGAGATCACGCTGCTCGACGGGCAGGCCCGCACTGCGGACGCGATGGCGCTGGAAGAGACCGAGATGTTCTTCCTGCCGCGGCCGGATTTCCTCAGCCTGCTGAATCGCGAGCCATCGATCGCGGTGCAGTTGATCGCTCTTCTGTGCGGCCGCCTACGCGAGGTCATCGGCCGGCTGGAGGAAAGCCGCTTCCTGCCCTCCTCGATCCGGCTGGCGCGCCGCATCCTCGTCCTGGCCTCCGATTACGGCAGCGATGTTCGCGCCTCCCAGGAGGAGCTCGCATCGCTGACCGGCGTGACTCGCGAGACGGTCAACCGCCATCTCCAGTCCTGGAAGCGCAGCGGCGTGATCTCGCTCGGTCGTGGCCGGCTGCTGATCCGCGATATCGACGCCTTGCGCGGTCATGCCAGGATCGACGCCGCCTGACGCGTTCGCCGCTCAGGCGGCATAGATCGTGACGGGCCGGTCGAAGCCCTTGAGGAGACGTTCAGGGCGCGGATCGAGGGGCCGTCGGCCGCCGGCCGCCGCGGCGGCGACCTGATCGACGAGGATCTCGGCATCGCCGGCGCTTGCGCAGAGGCGCGCCGCGAGGTTCACCACGGGACCGATCGCGGTGTAGTCGAGCCGGCTGCCCGATCCGATCCGGCCGACGGTGGCAGGGCCCATCGCCAGCCCGAGCCCGAAGCCGAGCCGATGGTCGAGGCTCTGGCGTTCCTGCAGGACGGCCTGCACGCTCGCCCGCATGTCGCGCGCCATGTCGATGGCGCGCAGCGACGGATCGCGGCACTCAACCGGGGCGTTGACCAGAACCATGAGGCCGTCGCCGGAGAACTGTGTCAGCGTCGCGCCATGTGCTGCGACCACCCCATCGAGGGCGTCGTAGTAATCGTTGAGGAGGGCCATCACGGTCTCGGGTTCCGCGCGCGCCGAGAAGGCGGTGAAGCCGCGCAGGTCGCCGAAGACGACCACGACCTCGAGCCGCCGCCCGTCGAGCACGCCGTCATCGCCCGAGCGGTCGACCAGTTCGGCGATCTGGGGCGCGAGGAAGCGCCTCAGCCGGGCAATCCGCTCCGAGCGCTCCTGAGACAGCGCCAGGTCGCCGGCCATCGTGTTGAAGCGCTTCGCCAGATGTTCGAATTCGTCGCCGGTGGCGATGTCGATGCGGTGCTCGAACTGGCCGGCGCCGATCCTGTTGACGCCGTCCTCCAGGACCCGGATCGGCTGGACCATGCGCTGGGTCAGCCAATAGGCCAATGCTGCCGCAAGGCCCGCACCGCCGATCAGCAGCGCGCCCGTGCGCCAGAGCGCCGCGTAGACCGGCGCGAGAGCCTCCGAGATGGGCTGCTTGACCACGACGCTCCAGTCGACGCCGGGGACCGGTGCCATGGCCGCAAGGACCGTCCCGCCGCCTATATCGCGTCCGGCGGCAGGCTGGCCGTGGCGCATCGTGATACGCGTCCGCAGATCCTGAAGCGGGCCGATGATCGCCGGGTCGGCCCGCAGGACCAGGCTGATATCCGGATGGGCGACAAGCCGCCCCGATTGGTCGAGGACGAAAGCTGCGCCGGTTCGCCCGACACGGATCGCGGAGATGACGTCCCAGATCAGCTTGAGGTTGACCTCCGCGACGGCGACGCCGACCGCCGCGCGGGTCCCGGCGACGGCAACCGACACAAACGGCTCGGAGCCGGCATGGAGCGTCACCGGGCCGTACCAGGGAGCGCCGCCCGGGCGCACGCCCCGGAAGGCCGGGCTCGGCGCATGATCCGCGCCGGACTCGATCTTGTTGAGCCCGATGCGCGAGACGAACAGGCGTTCGCGGCCGCCGGCATCCAGCAGTGTCAGGCTGGCTATCGCGGGAACCTGGCGCAGCAGGCGGGCGGCATCGAGCCTGCGCCTGTCGTCGACGGCGTCCGTCCAAGGCAGTTGCACCGTCCAGGCGAGCTGGTCGCGGATGCCGTCGAGAAAGTCCTGGATCTTCGCCGCGGCGGCGCGCGCTTCGGCGTCGAGCAACTCGTTCAGCCTCGCCCTCTGGTCGCGATGGCCGAACCAGGCCTCGCTGCCGGCGGCGACGAGCAGCGGCAGCACCACCGCCGCGAACAGCGCGATGAAATATTTCGCGAAGAGCGAGCTGCGCGACTGCGGCCGGCTCACCACGAGGGTCCAGTCGCGCGTCCCGGGCCGCTCATTCGATCACCATATCGGCGCTGCTCAGGAGCGAGGGCGGGATGGTGAGCGCGAGCCGCGCCGCGGCCTTGAGGTTGATGAAGAGTTCGACCTTGGTGACGCGCTGGACCGGCAGTTCCGAGGGCTTCTCACCCTTGATGATGCGGCCGGCATAGAGGCCGGTATGGCGGTGCGATTGCTGGAAGTCGCCGCCATAGCTCATCAGCCCGCCGGCGACGGGGAAGTCCCTGGCTTGCGTGATCGCCGCGACATTGTAGCGGATCGCCAGCTCGGCCAGGCGCCGGCTGCGATAGGCGAAATAGGGATCGGAGGTGAAGACCAGCCCCGGGACCTGCGCGCGCACCACGGCTGCGAACAGGGCGTCGAGCTCCGGCTCGCTGCTGGCCTCGAGGAATGCCAGCTCCAGCCCGAGGCTGCGCGCCGCGGCCTGCAGGTTGCGCGATTGCGACCCGGACGTCGGGCTCGTCGGGTTCACCGCGACGGCGAAGATGCGCGCCGCCGGGAACACCTCGCTCATGAATTCCAGCCGCTTGCGCGAGACCTCGACACTCAGGCTGGTGACGCCGGTGAGATTGCCGCCGGGGCGAGACAGGCTCGCGACCAGGCCAAGCACGACCGGATCGCCGCCCAGCTCGAACACGATCGGGATCGTCCGCGTCGCCGAGCGTGCCGCGAGCGCGACCTCGGCCCCGCCCGGCGCCACCAGGACGGTGACCTGGCGCCCGGCCAGCTCCTCTGCCAGCGCCGGCAATCTGGCGTAGCGGCCCTCGGCCCAGCGGTAATCGATCGTGACATTGCGGCCCGCGACGAAGCCGGCCTCGGCCAGCCCCTCGGCGAAGGCGGCGAGGCGGCTGGCATAGGGCTCGGGCGATTCGGAGCCGAGATAGCCGATGACCGGCAAGGCGTTCTGCTGCGCGCGAACGGAGAGCGGCAACGCCGCGCCGGCGCCGAGCACAATGATCTCGCGCCGGGACGGTCGAGCCGCCCGGCGCAAGTTGCAGAGCCAGGAATGCACGGCCTAGTCCCTTCAGACCGACATCGCAGTACGCTTATACCATGCGCACGATGGCTCAGGAATGGAGGGAAGGGATCGATCTCCTCAGATCGCGGGACGCGTGACGACTATTTCGAGATAGCTGCTCGGTACCGCCATCGTCGTATCGCCCGAGCGGTTGAAGCGCTCGATCAGCGCCATGAGGTCCCGCGTCAGCTCGGTCCGCTGCGCCGGCTCGAGCGCCGCCAAGGCCTTCAGGACCGGGCCGTAAAAGCTCCCGAAGACCTGCAGCCAGTGAGCCGGCGAGCGGTAGCGCATGACGAAGTCGCGGCGCATCGTGCGGATCTCGACGCCGGCGCGGCTGAACAGCTCGCTCAACCGTTCCTCGGTGCCCCAGAGCGCCGGAGAGCGCAGCCCGGCCGCCGGCGGGACATGCTTGCCGATCAGCTTGAAGAGCTGACCGACGAAGCCGTCCGGTGTCCAGTTGGCCAGGCCGATCTTCCCGCCGGGGCGGCAGACGCGCAGCAGCTCCGAGGCGGCGCGCTCCTGGTCCGGCGTGAACATCACCCCGAAGGTCGACATCACCGCGTCGAATTCACCATCGCCGAAGGGCAATGCCTCGGCATCGGCTTCCTGGAAGGTGATGTCGAGGCGCTCGGCGGCGGCACGCTCGCGCCCCCGCTCGAGCAGCGCCGGGACATAGTCGGTGCTGATCACCTCGCACCAGCGCCGGGCCGCCGCGAGGCTGGCATTGCCATTCCCGGCCGCAACATCGAGCACGCGCTGGCCGCTGCGAAGGTCGAGCGCCTCGCACAGGCGTTCGCCGACGATCTGCAGGGTCGTGCCGACGACGGCATAGTCGCCGGACGACCAGGCGCCGTGCTGGCGAACCTTGATCGCCGCGAAATCGGCGGGCTGAGGGACGGGTTTGCTGTGAGCATCGTACATGGGTCAGTCCTTCCTGCAGGAGGTTTTCAGGCGCGCGGATCGCTGCGCCGAACGACGAAATCGATGTCCGAGCGGGTGATGCCGATGTCCTTCAGCATCCTGTCGTCCAGGCTGGACAGCTCCGCCGCGGCCTGGCGCATCTGGATCCAGTGTCGGATCCTGCGCAGCCCGGCCAGCAGCGCGCCGATCAGGGTGCCGCGCGGGCGGCGCCGGACCGGGATCGGATGCTGCTGGATGAACGGCCCGTGGACCTCGTAGACGAACTGCTCGCCCAGGATCTGGCCGACGGCCAGGCGCCCGACCAGACGGTCGACGACCGACTTGCTGCGGGGTCGCAGAAGATCAGCCAGATTCTCGATCTCATGGAAAAAATCAGCCTTCATCGCATGCATGGTGCCGCTCCTCGCTTTGGTGCCGCCGCTCCCGGGCGGTACTGCGAGGGTGATGGGCCATGATGGGGCATACCGTCTGTGAGGTACCGCACAGAACGGATGTCGGGCCGCGATCGGAACTGACAGTCAGCCGTCAGGCAACGGCTTGGCCAAAATGCAACATCTCAGGCAAAAGGCTGTTGCGAAGGTGGCTTCCACTGGCACGCCGCCAGAGTTCGTGTTCACTATTGTCGAATGGTGGCCTTGGGTAGCGAATCCATCAGCGAGCGGCTTGTATTCCAAGCCACCGGGGGCAGTTTCTTCCATGGATGTATTCACGATGGTGATCGTCGCCTGCATAGCGGGCGAGCCGGCTTGTTCGTCGACGCAGATCAGTGAGATGGGCTTTGTCAGCAACGAAGCCTGCGAGGCGCGCATCGACGCTATCGTCGGTGCGATGACCAAGGACTTCGCCAAGCGCCCGGAGCTGAAGGGGCGCCAGGTCAGCTACGATGTCTCGTGCATGAATAGGGTGCAGCTGGCCCAGAAGTTCGGGATTACGCAGTCCGACACCTGAGCTCCAGCATGACGCGGAGCAAAGAGGTCGTGTGCTGACCTCTTTGCCGCGCGCGCTGGCGCAGGTTCACTCGATGATCTGAACGATCTTGCGCGAGCTCGGCTCGACCAGAACGGTCTTGTCGTTGACGACCGCGTAGCGGTACTGCGTGACGCCGACATCGCTCGGCAGCGTCTGCAGCGTCACCGAGGACGGCAGCGCCGTTCCGACGGCGACCGACTCGGTCACCTTCACCGAAGCGGGTTTTTCCTTGACCACATAAGCGCGGACCTTGCTCTGCTGCTCGGTGGTGATCGTCGTCGTGGTGGTGGTTGTCGAGGTCTGAGCGAGCGCCACGAGCGGAGCCATCGCGATCGCGGCTGTAAGGATAAGCTTCTTCATGTTGGCCTCCTGGTCATCCCCCAGTTGGAGGCCGCAACTTAGAGGCATTATAAAAGTTCCCGAGCGCGCGCGGCCTCAGGCCACCGTTGCCGCCGTCGGCTTCAATTCCTCGATGGTCGGTATGCGGCCTTCGAACCAGTAGGCAGCGGCGGCGCGCGACATCGCCGCTCCGTCATGGCCGATGCCGGGCACGGTGACGAGCGACCAGTTGCAAGGCAGGCCGCGGCGCGCAGCCTCCGCCTTGCCGAAATCGAGCATGAATTGCGCTCTCGCATAGCGCATCGGCCCTTGGGCGAGCGCCTCGGGCTGCGCCGGCAGATTGGGATCGTCGGTGACGATGTCCTGGTCCCCGGCGAAGATCACCATCGGCCAGGCGAGCCAGCGCGCCAGCTCCGCTTCCCCAAGAGCGAGCCCGCCGAGTCCCTCCGGAAAGGCCCGCTCCAGCGTCGGCAGCGTATACCAGCCGGAATTGGCGGCGAACGCCACCGCGAACGGCGCATCGGCCTGGGTCGCCAGCAGCCGGTGCACGAACTGGCCGCCGGCCGAATGACCGAACAGCCTGACCTTGTCGCGCCGCGTCACGCCTGCCGCGCGCAGAGCCGCGAGGACGCGCGCCGGGACGGCGTAGAGCCAATCCGCCGCATGCGCCACGCCGCCGTCCTCGCCGATGACCAGGCCGTTATTGTAGCCTTCCGCCTTCGGGAAATGGTCGTTGCCGAAGGTCGGCGCGACGATGAGCAGATTGTACCGCTCGGCCGCCTCGATCCAGAAATCGCGGTAGTCGTCGCCATTGCGCAGCATGCCGTGCTGGACGAAGACGACCTCGTCGCCGGGGCCGTGCCGGGCGGGCCTGTAGCAGTTGACGACGAGCGGCCGCTGCGGATGGCGGGCATCAAGGAAGGGCAGGGCGCTGCGGCCGATCGGCGGGTCGAGGGTGAGCGTGGTCATGCGGCCTTCGCGATGCTGTGCAGGTGGCAGGCGGCGCTGCGGCCGGGAGCGATCTCGGCCAGCTCGGGGCGAACCTCGCGACACACGCTCATGGCGTGCTCGCAGCGCGGGTGAAACGGGCAGCCCGGCGGCGGCGCCAGTGGCGAGGGCAGCTCGCCGGTGAGCGGCTTGAAGCTGCTCTTGCGCCGCGCCGCCGATGGGATCGCCTTGATCAGGGCGGCGCTGTAGGGATGCGCGGGCGCGGCGAACACGGCGGCAGCCGGGCCGATCTCGACGATGCGGCCGAGATACATGATGGCGACGCGGTCGCTGATATGGCGGACCAGGCCGAGATCGTGGCTGACGAACAGATAAGTCAGGCCATGGCGCTCGCGCACATCCATGAACAGGTTGATCACCTGCGCCTGGATCGAGACGTCGAGCGCCGAGACCGGCTCGTCGCAGACCAGGAAATCCGGCTTGACCGCGAGCGCGCGGGCGATGCCGATGCGCTGGCGCTGCCCTCCCGAGAACTGATGCGGATAGCGGTCGCGATAGGCCAGATCGAGTCCGACCTCGCCGAGTGCGCGGTCGATCGCCTCGTCGATCTGCGCTTTCGGCACGAGTTTGTGGACCGCGAGCGCCTCGCCGACGATCCGGCTGACGCGCATGCGCGGATCGAGCGAGGCATAAGGGTCCTGGAAGATCATCTGCACCTTCAGCAGATAATCGAGCCGCTCCCGACCCTTGAGCCCGGCGGCCGCTCGCCCCCTGTAGAACACCTCGCCCTCTGTGGGCGGCAGGATGCCCGTCGCGATACGTGCCAGGGTCGACTTGCCACAGCCGGACTCACCGACCAGGCCGAGCACCTCGCCCTTGGCGACGCTGAGATCGACCCCGTCGACCGCGCGCAGCACTGGCGGCGGGGCATGCCTGCCGAGCGCGGTCAGGATGCGCTCGGCGAGATTGGCCTTGCCGCGGAAATATTTGCGCACGCCGCGCAATTCGAACAGCGGCTCGCTCATGCGGCCTCGCGATGCGGCGCGGGATTGTGGCAGCGCAGCGTGCGGCCGTCATAGCTCTGCGGCGGCGGATCGATCTCGCTGCAGACCGGCAGAGCGCGGACGCAGCGTGGCCGGAACGGGCAGCCGGAGGGCCGCGAGTCGATGCGGGGGGCAACGCCGTCGATCTGGTGCAGGCGCCCGCCCGGCTCGACCATGGCCGCGGAGGAGTTGAGCAGGCCGAGCGTATAGGGATGGCGCGGTCGCTCGAGCACGGTCTCGACCTCGCCGATCTCGACGACGCGGCCGGCATACATCACCGCGATGCGGTCGGCGAGCTCGGCGATCACCGCCAGGTCATGGGTGATCCAAATGACTGCCGCGCCGGTCTCGCGCGAGAGCTTCTGAACCTCGTGGAGAATCTGCGCCTGAATGGTGACGTCGAGTGCCGTCGTCGGCTCATCGGCGATGATCAGGTCCGGATCGTTCAGCAGCGCGGTGGCGATCGCGACGCGCTGGCGCATGCCGCCGGAGAATTCATGCGGGAACTGCTTCAGCCGCGCCTGCGGCGAGGAGATGCCGACCCGCGCCAGCGCCTGCGCCGCCTTGGCGAGCGCTTCCTGGCGGCTGCAGCCGCGATGCTCGAGAATCGCTTCGCTCATCTGTTCGCCGATGCTGAGCACCGGGTTCAGCGTCATCAGCGGATCCTGGAAGATCATGGCGATGCGGTCGCCCCGCAGCTCGCGCAGGCGCTCTTCCGAGGCAGCGCGAAGATCGATGCCGTCGAACAGGATCTCGCCGGCGACGACCTCGCCCGGCGGGTCGATCAGCTGGACCAGCGAGAAGCCGGTGACCGACTTGCCGGAGCCGGATTCGCCGACCAGGCTGAGGACCTCGCCCCTGGCGACGCTGAAATCGACCCCGTCCACCGCCGGCCAGGCACCGTCCGGCGCATGGAAGACGGTTCTGAGCCCGCGCACGGAGAGCAGAGGAGCGTCGCTCATGCGCGCACGTTGAAGCTGCGGCGCAGGCGATCGCCGACGAGATTGAGCGACATGATCAGCGCGACCAATGCGAGACCGGGGAAGACGGCGATCCAGTATTCGCCCGAGAGCAGGAACTCGAAGCCGTTGGCGATCAGCAGGCCGAGCGAGGGCTGCGTCACCGGTACGCCGACCCCGAGGAAGGACAGGGTCGCCTCCAGCGTGATCGCCGAGGCGATGCTGATCGTCGCGACGACCAGCACCGAGCCGACCGAGTTCGGCAGCAGGTGCGCGCGCATGATGTAGCGCGTCGGCAGGCCGAAATTGACGGCGGCCTCGATATACTCCTTGCGCCGCTCGACCAGCGCCGCCGCCCGCATCAGCCGCGCATATTGCGCCCATTGCACCACGACGATCGCCAGAACGACCTTGTCGACGCCGCGGCCGACCGAGGCGAGCAGCACGAGCGCGACCAGGATCGAGGGAAAGCCGAGCATGAAGTCGACGATGCGCATCAGCACGGCGTCGATCACGCCGCCGAACTGGGCGGCGACGAGCCCGGCCACGATCCCGATGGCCAGCGCGCCGGCCGTGGCGGCGAGGCCGACCAGCAGGCTGGTGCGCAGCCCGTAGAGGATCGCGCTGAGCATGTCGCGTCCCTGGGAGTCGCTGCCGAGCCAATAGGTGAAGCCGGTCATGCCCTGCTCGCCGGGAGCAAGGCGGTTGTCCATCACGCTGAGCGAAGCGAGGTCGTGCGGGTTCTGCGGCGCGATCACCGGCGCCATCAGGGCGAGCAGGACCATGATGCCGAGCAGGACGGCGGCGCCGCGCGTGGTCGGGCGGTTGCGCAGGCGCCGCAGCACCGTCTCGCGCAGCGGCGTATCGGCTTTCGCGGGCCCCGCGAGGCGTGTGGCATCGAGGCTCATGCCTGCTCTCCGGCGAGCTTCACCCGCGGGTCGAGCGCGGCGTAGAGCACATCGACCAGGAAATTGACGCTGACGAAGAGCAGTGTCGCCAGCAGCACATAGGCGACGACCACCGGACGATCGAGCTGGTAGACCGAGTCGATCAGCAACTTGCCCATGCCGGGCCAGGCGAAGACGGTCTCGGTGATGGTCGAGAAGGCGACCAGGCTGCCGAACTCGATGCCGACGACGGTGACGACCGGAATCAGGATATTGCGCAGCACATGCCGGTTGACGATCCGCCGACGGCGGACGCCCTTGGCGCGCGCATATTTGACGTAGTCCTGCGTCGCCGCCTCGGCCGTGCCCGCCGCAACGAGGCGGATGATCAGAGCGAGGTTGGGGATGGCGAGATTGAGCGCCGGGAGCGCGATATGCCTCAGCCCGTCGAGCGTCAGCAGGCTTGTCTCGATTCCGAGGATGGAGACCGTCTCGCCGCGGCCGGCGGTCGGCAGCCAGCCGAGCAGCACGGCGAAGAGCAGGATCAGCATCATGCCTTTCCAGAAGCTCGGCAGCGAATAGCCGAGCACGGTTCCCGCCATGACGATGCGGGCGCGCCGGCTCTCCGGGTCCAGCCCCGCCATCAGCCCGAGCGGGACGCCGACGGCGAGAGCCAGCGCCATCGCCAGCAGGACCAGCTCGAAGGTCGCCGGCAAACGCGCCAGGATAAGCTGCACCGCCGGCACGCCGTGCACGAAGGAGCGGCCGAGATCGCCCCTCAGCGCATTGCCCATGAAGGTCAGATATTGCTGCCAGACCGGCAGGTCGAGCCCCAGCCGCGCGATCAACGCCTGCCGGTCGGCGGCGCTGGCCTGCGGCGAGACCAGCAGCTCGATCGGGTCGCCGATGCCGTAGACGGCGAAGAAGACCACGACCGAGACCGCGAGCAGCACGAAGGCGCTCTGGATCAGCCGCTGCAGGACATAGGCGGTCATGGGGTCGCTGCCGGGTCCGGCGTCATTTCGCCGGCTTGACCGACATCGCCAGGGTGAACTGGTCGGCCCGCCCGGTGACTTTCAGCTCGGCCTTGTGGACCCAGATGCCGCTTTCGAAATGCAGCGGGATGAAGGCGCCGTCGCCGAGCACCAGCGTCATCGCCTGCTGCAGCAATTCGGCGCGCTTCTTGTCGTCGAGGGTGGCGATCGCCTCGCGGATCACCTTGTCGAAGGCATCGTTCTTGTAGCCGCCGTAATTCGAGCCGCCGATCGTCTTCGCCTCGTTCGGCGTCGGCGGCCACTGCCGCAGGAAGGAGGCCGCCTCGCCGGTGGCCGAGCCCCAGCCGCCGAGTGCCACCGAAAACTCCTTCTTGGCCCGGCGCGGAAAGTAGATGGCCCGCGTCATGGCATCGACCTCGGCCTTGATGCCGATCTGGGTCAGGTATTGCGCGACGGCCTGGGTGATCTGGCTGTCGTTGATATAGCGGTCATTGGTCGCCGAGAGCGTGAGCTGGAAGCCGTTCGGATAACCCGCTTCGGCGAGAAGCTTCTTGGCGGCCGCCGGGTCATAGGCCAGCTTCGGCGGGTTCGGCAGCGTTCCGAACATGCCGGTCGGCAGGAACTGGTAGGCCGGCTCGGCGGCACCGTCCATGATGCGCTTGACGATGGCCTCGCGATCGATCGCCAGCGACATCGCCTTGCGCACCCGCGGATCCTTCAGCGGGTTCTTGCCGTCGGGCGCCTTCACGAAGGGGCTCTCGTCGCGGCCGACATCGAGCTGGAAATAGATCACCCGCGTCGAGGGCGTGATCACATGGGCGAAGCGCTTGTCGTTCTTGATGCGGCCGAGATCGCGCGCCGCCGGATTTTCGATGACGTCGTAATCACCGGCGAGCAACCCCGCCAGCCTCGGCCCGGCATTGGTCACCGGCACGAAGCGCACGCTCTCCCAGGGTTCGGCCTTGCCCCAGTAGTTCGGATTCCGCTCGAGCTCGATGGCCGAGCCGCGAACATAGGATTTGAGCTTGTAGGGTCCGGTGCCGATCGCCGCCGTGCCGTCATTGAAGGTGTTCACGACGGGCCAGGGGCCGGTCACGCCGCATTTGTTGGCGAGGTCGTAGCTGATCGTCCCGTGCTGGACGATCGAGGCGGTCAGGATCGGCAGACCCGACAGCAGGGTCGGCAGCAGCGGCTCCGGTTCCTTGGTCTCGATCACCAGCGTATGCGCGTCCGGCGTTTCGACCTTGGCGAAATTGCCGGTGATATCGGCGAAGGAGCCGGAGACCTTGGTCTCGTTGTTCAGCGTGCGGCAGAAGCTGAAGATCACGTCCTGCGCGCTGAAATCCCGACCGTTCGAGAATTTGACACCCTGGCGCAGCTTGAAGGTCCAGCGATTCTTGCCGTCGTTCTCCCAGCCGGTGGCAAGGCCCGGCATCAGCCCCTGCTTCTCGTCCTGCAGCACGAGGCTGTCGAAGATATGCGCGGCCAGCGCATTGTTGGGTGTCAGGTCGTGATAATGCGGGTCGACCGCGGTCGGCTCGGAGGCCAGCGCGATGCGCAAGCTCTGCGCCACGGCCGGGGCGCTCGATAGGCCCGCACCGAGCAGAAGGGTGATGAGCGCGCGCTGACGCATCGGACAAGTCTCCGTTCCCGTGGCTGGCGATTTTTGACAGCTTTGTTTTCACGGGATAGCAAACATGAAAACGATCCGACGTCAATCAACGGGAGAGCCATGTCACGCGCCCTGAAGCCGACGACGGATTTGGCCAATCGCATCGCACGGGTCTACCCGTCGCTGAGCGATGGGCATCGCAAGGCCGCCGATTTCGTCCTGCACAGCCCGCTCGACACGGCGACCATGACGATCGAGGGCCTGGCCGAGAAAAGCGGCACCTCGACGGCGACGGTGACCCGCTTCGTACGCGCCCTCGGCTATGGCAGCTATGGCGAGTTCCGCGCTGCGCTCTCAACGGCGCTCAAGGTGGCGCTCGGACCTGTCGAGGGCCTCGCCGATGCGCGCGCCGCGGCCGGCTCGGTCTTCTCGACCATGGCGGCCACGCTGAAGCGCGAGGCCGCCAATCTGGACGAGGCGATCGCAACCTTGGAAGAGGAGACGGTCGACCGCGCCATCGCGATGCTGCTCAAGTCGCGGCGGATCTTCATCATCGGCTCCGGCGCGAGCCACCACGTCGCCTCGTTCCTCGAGGATGGGCTGGCGCTCTATCTGGAGGCGGATGTCGTCTTCGCCGCTTCGCGCGGTGGGCCGGAGCGGGCGATCCGCCATCTGCTTTCGGCCGGGCCGGACGACCTCGTGATCGCGATTTCGCTGCCGCGCTATTCGCGCGCCACGCTGGAGCTCGCAAGCTTCGGCAAGAAGCGCGGCGCTGTGCTGCTCGCGCTGACCGACGGGCCGTCCTCGCCGCTGGTGCCGCTGGCGGACATGACGCTCTTCGCGCCGGCCAGCAACAGTTTCCTGCCCAACTCACCGACCGCCGCCTTCGCGATGGCAGACGCGCTGATCACCACGCTGGCCCGCGAGCGGCCGGACGCGATCGAGGCGCTGAAGGGGCTGAGCGAAAGCCTGCTCTGGACCTTCCACTATTAACCTGGAACGGATTCCCCATCCCGATGGCTGGCAACCCGTTACCGCCGTCGCGGATTATGCGATGCGCCCATCGACGAGATTGATCCGGCGGCTCGCCTTCGCCGCGATGTCGCTGTCGTGCGTGACGGCCACGACGGTTTTGCCGCGCTCTCGCACGAGCCTGTCGAGAATGGCGAAGACCTGCTCGGAATTCCTGCTGTCGAGGCTGCCGGTCGGCTCATCGGCAAGAATGAGCGGCGGGTCGTTGGCGAGCGCGCGGGCGACGGCGACACGCTGGCGCTGGCCGCCCGAGAGCTGGTCGGGCCGCTTGTGAAGATGGTCGGCGAGGCCGAGTGCCGTGAGCAGCTCTGTGGAGCGCTCGCGCATCGCGCTCGCACCGAGGTGGCCGAGGCGGCGCATGGGGATCTCGACATTCTCGCTGACAGTGAACTCGGGCAGCAGAAAGTGGAACTGGAAGACGAAGCCCAGCGTCGCCAGCCGGATCGCGGCGCGCTCGCGCTCACTCACCCCGGCCGTATCCTTGCCATCGATCGCCAATTTCCCGCTGCTCGGCCTGTCGAGCAGTCCGAGCAGGTAGAGCAGCGAAGACTTGCCCGAGCCGGAGGGGCCCGTGATCGCGACGAACTCGCCGGCGTCGATCGTCAGCGCAATGTCCTGGACCAGCGTCACGGGCACGGCTGCCGGCAAGATGCGGGTCAGCCCCGCCGCTTCAATCAGCGCGCTCATGTCGCGCCCCGAATAATGTCGACCGGGTTGAGCCGCGCCGCCTGTCGCGCCGGCAGATAGCCGGCGACGCCCGCCGAGACGAGGGCGAAGCCGGCAGCGATCAGGTAATGCCAGAGGCTCCAGGCCAGCGGCAGGCGGGTGATCTCCTGGGCCACCGCCGCGCCCGACAATTCGAAGCGGACGAGCGAAAGCGCGAAGCACAGCCCGAAGCCCACCGCCCATCCGGCCAGCGAGCCGCCGGCGCCGAGCATCAGCCCTTCCAGCAGGAACAGGCGACGCATATCGGTCTCGGTGAAGCCGAGCGACTTCAGGATCGCGATGTCGCGCGCCTTCTCATGCGTGATCGTCGAGATGATGTTGAAGATGCCGAATCCGGCAACAAGCAGGATGGCCCCGACGACGGTGTACATGATGACGTTGCGGATCACGAAGGCTTCGAGCAGGGACTCGTTCGCCTCCTGCCAGGCGAGCGCCTTGTAGCCGAGCTGCGCCTCGGCGCGGCGCGCCACCTGCGGCGCGGCATTGGGATCGTCGAGCTTCAGCCGGATCTCGTTGATCGCGTTCGGGCGCTCGCTCAAGATCTGCGCGTTCTTGAGCAGGACATAGCCCTCGCCCTCGTCGCGCGCAGTGGTGCCGGTATGGAACAGGCCGACGATCTTGAAGGCGCGGCTTTGGCCGGTCGCGGAGACGACCGTCACCGTCGTTCCGAGCCCGGCGCCCAGGCGCTGCGCCAGCCGGTCGCCGACGACGATGTTGTTGCCGCCGGCGATCAGCGACGTGAAGCTGCCCTCGCGAAAATCGCCGGCGAGCGAGGAGACGCCCATCTCGGCCTGTGGCTCGATGCCGATGAGGGCGACGCCGACATCGCGCCCGGAATAGCGGACCACACCCTGGGTTTTCAGGCTGAGCGCGAGCCGGCCCGGCACCCAGGCGCGCAGCATCGCGGTCGCCTCTGTCGGGTTGAGGATGCCGCGGCGGTCCTCCTTCGGCCGCAGCCCGGCGATCCGCGTCGCCGCGAAGACGTCCTGCGCCGGTTGCCGGCGGGCGCTGCGATAGTCGTCGGTGATCGCGACATGTGGCATCGCGTCGACGAGGCGTGCGACGAAATCATCTTCGCCCCCCTGCATCAGCGACGCCATCGCGATCGAGAAGCCGACTCCGAGCGCGACGCCGATGATCGCGACCACGGTCTGCCGCCCGCGGCCGCGGATATGGGTCAGGGCGAGGGCCAGGATCAGGCGCATGGCTCAGCCACCCTCGGCTGCGACGCGGGCGCCATCGGCAAGCTTGTCGGGAAAGGGAATGATCACGCGGGCCTGCTCCGGCAAGCGCGAGAGCACCTCGATATTCTCCGTGCCGCGAATGCCGATCGCGAGCTCGCGTCGGCGGGCCCGGTCGCGCTCGAGCACGAAAACGGCGTTGCCATGCACGGCGGCGGCCGGCAGCAGCAGCGCCTCGCGCGCGACCCGCACGATGATGTTGAGCTCCGCCGTCATGCCGATCAACAGCGGCGTATCCTCCGGCAGGGCGAGATAGACGCGATAGGTCTTGGCGACCGGATCGCCCTTGGGCGTGATGCTGTCGACGGTTCCCTCCAGCGTCCGGTCCGGAAAGGCGTCCGCTCGGATCAGGACGCGCTGGCCCGGCGCGACCTGCGGGATATCCTCCTCGTTGACCTCGGCAACGACGCGCAGCGGCTTGGCCTCCCCGATCCAGAACAGGACAGTGCCGGGTTCGGCGATCTCGCCGACCTCGCCGTCGCGGCGCAGCACGGTGCCGCGCATCGGCGCCCGCAGAACATAGTTCTCCAGGCGTGCCGTCTGGCCGGCGATCAGCGCGGCGGCCTGGCCCATCTCGCTGCGGGCGCGATCGAGCGCCTGCTGGCTCATCACATTGCGCTCGACCAGGACGGCGAGCCGGTCATGTTCGGCGGTGGCGAGCTTCTGCCGCGCCTTGAGCTCCGCCAGCGCCGCCTCCGCCTGAGCGCTGTCGAGCCGGGCGAGGATCTCCCCCCGGTCGACGTGCTGCCCCTCGCAATCGCAGCGCTCGACGATGCGCTCGCGCACCAGCGCGGTGACCTTGGCCCAGTTGCGCGGCTCCACCGTGCCGGTTGCATAGACGATCTCGGCCGCATCGCCGCGCCTCGGGGCGGAGGTCGTGACCTTGGTCGGCCTGGTCAGCGCCCAGTAGGCGCCGCCGGCTACGAGAACGGCCATGAGGACGGCAACGAGAGCCAGATGACTGCGAGCGAACTTCACGGCAACCCTCCGCAGGAGGCTTCGCGCTAGCGCCCCGGTCGCTGACGATATGGGCTCAGAAGCGTTGCGCCGGCGATCTCTCTCGCGCAAACTGCGCAGACCGACCGTCGGTCATCTTACAGACCGTCGGTCGGTCGTCAAGCGAGAGTGTGTCGAGATGCCCCGTATCGTGAAGCTTGCCGATGATCGCAGGAACGAGATTCTCGACGGCGCGCAGGCGTTATTCTTCGAGCGCGGCTACGAGCGCACCACCGTCAATGACGTGATCGCGAAAGTCGGCATCTCGAAAGGCGGCTTCTACCACCATTTCGGAGCGAAGGAGGATTTGCTTGAGGGGGTCACGGCCCGGCTGGCCCAGGAGGCCGTGCGGCGCGTCCGTGACGTGCTGGACGATCCGGCGCTCGGTGCACTCGACCGGCTGAATGGGTTTCTCGCGCGCTCGCGCCAGATGAAGCTGGCGGATGCGCCAAAGTTTCGGGCTGCCTTCGATGTCGTCTTCCGGCCGGAGAACCTGCTGCTCTACCATCGCATCAATGCCGCCTCGATTGCGGTTATGAAGCCGGTGCTGAGCGGGATTATCGCTCGCGGCATGGCGGAAGGCGCCTTCGCCGTGCCCAATCCCGAGGCGGCCGCCGAGATCATCCTGCATCTGGGGGCGAGCACCTATGACGCCGTTGCGCGCACCTTCGCGGCCTTGGGCACCGCCCAGGAGGAGGCCGCGATCGAGGCGCTCGAGCAGCGCTTCCAGTTCCAGGGCATCGCGATCGACCGGATTCTCGGCCTTCCCGATGGCAGCCTGACCTTCGTGGAACCGGGCTTTACGCGCGCGGTGATGACGGCGCGCTGAATCACCTGTCGCTGCGTTTAGTCGACGAAGCGCACGGGCACGCCCGGCTTGACCAGATCGGCGAGTTCCGCCGCATCCCAGTTCGTCAACCTGATGCAGCCATGCGAGTTCGTCTTGCTGACCTTGGACGGTTCGGGCGTGCCGTGGATCCCGAATGTCGGCTTCGAGAGCGCGACCCAGACCGAGCCGACCGGCCCGTTGGGGCCCGGCGGCAGCGTCAGCTTCTTCCGGTTGTTGCCTTGCTGGAAGTTCTTGTCCGGGTCGTAGGTGTAATCCGGATTTCGTACGACGCGCTCGACCGTGTAGTCGCCGCTCGGCGACGGATTTTCATCGCTGCCGATCGTCGCCGGATAGCTCGCCAGGATCCGTTCGTCGGCACCGTAGACGACGACCATGCCGGTGCTTTTGACCGCCTCGACGCGCGCTGCCGCGCCCTTCTGGTTCTCACGGCCGATCGCGGGGATCTGTATCTCGCCGCCGGCCTTGGTCAGCCGGACCTTCGGGTTGAGGGCCACGAGCAACTGCTCGCTTATGTGGAAACGCTCGCCGAACATCTCCTTGGCGGAGGTATAGGACAGCCACTTCATCTTCGCTTGGCGGGCATAGTCGGCCGGAATGCGCCGCGCGAAGCGATAGCGCGCATCGGCCTTGGTGATCTCGTATGGCACGATCACGTCCTTGACCATGTCGCCGCCGAGCTTGGCCCAGGTCGCCTCGTCGATCCCATCGCCGTCGCCGAGGTTCTCCTGGCGGCGGAATTGAGCCACGGCCTTGCGGAAGTTCTCGCCATCGAGCCCGTCGATGACGCCCGGCGAGATGCTGCGGCGCCCCAGCAGGATCTGCGCCTTGACGATGAAGGGGTTCAGCCCGTCGCGATCGGCCATGGCGCGCTTGGCGAAGACGGCGCCGTTGATCTCCTCGGGCGTCACCGCCGAGGCAGGGGCGAGGCCGAGCAGGAGGGTCGCCGCGGCGAGCAGGAGAGCGAGCGGTTTCATCGACAAGCCAATACCTGCGAGGCTGCGCAAGGTTCCAGGCGGCGCTTCACCTACCCCGAAGGGGCTAGCGGCGATCGCCGAAATCGGCCGGGCGGCCTGGGTCCCGGCAGGCTAGGCTGCGCCGTTCGGCAATGGCGGCGAGAGGTCCCGTGCGCAAACGCCTGGCTGCACTCGTTCTCGGCCTCGGCACGCTGGCGCTGCTCGCCGTCCTCGAATGGCGCGCCTCGGCCACCGGCCGCCTCGCCGAGGCCGGCATCGTGGCGGCACCCGCCATGCCGCGGCCCGACTATCTGCAGCCGGTCACCGACCCCGTCATGGCGACCGTGATGACGCGGGTCACCGATCCGGGCCGGACCCTGGCGCCCGGCATCGCCTGCGATCCGGCCTTCTGCCGGCATCGCTATTCCAGCGCTCAGGCCTGGAATGCCGACCAGAGCCTGCTGGCGATCACCAAGGGCTGCAACGGCCATTGCTTCCTCGATGGCCGCAGTTACAAGCCGCTGTTCCATCGCGCTCTCGACGACGACTGCAAATGGCATCCGGCCGATCCGGCGCTGATGATCTGCGTGCGGGCGACGCAGCTCTATGCCTGGGCGCCGCGGACCGGCGCGATGACCGCCATCTACACGCCCAAGGGCTATAGCGGCCTGCAATTCGGCCCCTACAAGGGCAATCTCTCGCAGGACGGCAACCGGCTGGTGCTGCGCGCCACCAATGCCGCCGGCGCGCTGGTCGCCTTCGCCTATGACATCGCCGAGCGCAGGAAGCATCCCGACATCGCCATCGCCGGACTGCCGGGCCGCAACGACTATTGCGGCATCTCGCCGAGCGGGCGCCATATCGCCTGCCTGAGCACCAGGGAGGAGCGCACCGACGTCGCCTATATCCTCACCGTCGACGGCAGGCTGGTGCAGAGCTGGACCGAGCATCATCGGCCGGGGCATGGCGACATGACCATCGATGCCGATGGCGAGGACGTCTATGTCGGCATCAGCAAGGCCGATCCCGACAAATGGCACGTGATCAAGCGCCGGCTCTCCGATGGCGTGGTCACCAGGCTGGCTCCCGCCGGCTATGGCGCCCACGCCTCGACACGCAATATCCGCCGCCCGGGCTGGGTCTTCGTCAGCTATGAGGGCACCTATGACAAGGTCAGCCGCGCGGCCGGCTATGCGCCCTTCCACCAGGAGGTGGTGGCGCTGCGGATCGACGGCAGCGGCGAGATCCGCCGCATCGCCCAGACCCGCAACCTGGTCTCGGCCTATATCGGCGAGACCCATGCCTCGCCCTCGCCGGACGGATCGCAGGTGATCTGGGCCAGCAACTGGGGGGTCACCGGCGCGCCGGTGGCGGATTACGTCTCGCGGCTGGATTGGCCGGACTAGCCGTTCAGGGGATGCTGCGGACGATCAGCGGGCCGAGCCGGTTGGCGAGCGGCACCGGCATGCGCTTCCAGCAGCGGATGGCGAAGGCGTATTTCGGGTTGCTCGGGTTGACCTCCGGCAGGGCGCTGCCTTCGCTCAGCCAGTAATACCAGAAGAGCGGCCGGATCCTCGGATTCCACTGGATCTTGAAACGGTAGGTGCCCGACTCCGCCGAGCAGCGGCCGAGGTCGAGCTCGCCGGCGCCGAGGCCGCAGGCCCACTCGATCGCGCTCCAATAGAGCAGCTCGTTCACCTGATGGCTCGACTGGCCGTAATCCGAGCAGATCCAGGGCAATTCGATCCGGTCGCCGCGCCGCAGGGCGATGGCACCGGCGACGGCGCGGCCGCCGCGCCGCACCAGCAGGATCGCGGTGTCCTTGGTCAGGCGCATGATGTTGCGGAAGAAGGCCGGGCCGTAGACCGGCGTACCGAGATCGCGCATGTTGAGCGCGAAGACGCGGTAGAACGCGTCCAGCGCCTCGGCGCCCTCCACAGAGAAGACGGCGCCGGACTTGCCGGCCTTCCTGACCTTGCCGCGCAGGCGCGAGCTGAGGCCGGACCAGATCCGGTCGGGACCGGTGCGCAGGTCGATGGCGAGCGCGACCTTGTGCTGGCGCAGGCGCCACCCTGCCTCCGCCAGCGCCGCCGATCCCAGCGTCTGCCGCAATTCGACATGGCGGACGCCGCGCTTTCCGGCGAGGTCTGCCGCCGCCGTCGCCAGCGCCGCCTCGTGCTCCGGCGTATCGGCGAGGATGCCGCCAGCGTCAAGGAAGGGCAGCGAGACGAAGAAGTGCCCGAACATGGCGCTGCGCATCTCGACCAGCGGCAGCACGCCGCGCACGCGGCCATCCTCCCGCACCATCAGATAGGAGCTGCGATGCCCGAAGCTGGCCTGCGTGATCTCGCGCCATTCCAGCTCGTGATAGGGCGAGGCTGCGGGCGCGCGCGCGACATAGTCCCGCCACTCGTCGTCGCGCCCGCTCTGCGCGAGCTCCACCACCTCGAGATGCCGCATCGTCGCACGCTGTCCCTGAAGCTCCGGCGCCATCATGCGCCGCTTTGCGGGCGCGGCGGCGGGGCATCGGGATAAGCGTCGCATACCCCTGGCGGGCGTACCCCGTTAGAGACGCATCTGCGGCCTGCCCGCCATGCTACGAAGGGGGTCTGTGTCCACCAGGATCCCGAGCAGGCACATGCGATGAAACGCTGGTCGATGATTGAGCGCCTGATGCGTCAGCCCAATCATCCTGGCGCGGGCTCCGGCATCGCCATGCTGCCCTATGGCAAGGCGCCGCTCGGCTTTCCCGCCCGCCGCGACCGCGGCCGCAGGACGGCCGGCGGCGGCAAGCCCGGCAGGGTCGCGCTCTCCATCGATGTCGAGGACTGGTTCCATGCCGCCAATCTGGCGCGGGCCGTGCCGCGCGAGCGATGGGACGCCTGCGAGCAGCGGGTGGAGCGCAACACCATGCGCCTGCTCGATATCCTCGAGGAGGCGGAGGTCCGGGCGACCTTCTTCGTCCTGGGCTGGGTCGCCGAGCGCTGCCCGCTGCTGGTCCGCCGGATCGCCGAAGCGGGACATGAGGTCGCCTGCCATGGCTATGGCCACCAGCTGATCGGCTCCTTGCAGCCGGCCGAGTTCCGCGAGGACGTCGCGCGCGCCAAGCACTGCATCGAGGACCAGCTCGGCGCGCCGGTGCGCGGCTACCGGGCGCCGTCCTTCTCGATCACCGAATGGGCGATCCCGATCCTGCAGGAGCTGGGGTTCGACTATGATTCCTCGATCGTGCCGACGATCGCGCATGACCGCTACGGCAAGCTCGCCGGCATGGATGCGCGCCGGCCGATCACCCTGCTGCGGGAGGGCTTCCACGAGGTCTCGATCTCCTGCCTGCGGCTCGGCAAGCGCGGCATTCCATGGGGTGGCGGCGGCTATTTCCGGCTGGCGCCCTATGCGCTTTGGCTGCAGGGCGTGCGCACCATCCTGCGCTCCGGCCGGCCTTACGTGTTCTACATCCATCCCTGGGAGATCGACCGGGACCAGCCGCGCGTCGCCGGCATGAAGCCGTTCGAGATGTTCCGCCACCGCATCAATCTCAGCCGCTGCGAGGAGCGCTTTGTCGCGCTCGCCGGCGCCTTCCCGTGGACGACGATCCGCGACCTGATCGACGGCGAGATGATCGATCAGCCTTGAGCGGCGCGCTGCGCCAGCAGGCGTCGCGTCATCACGAGGCCCGAGCGGGCCGTGGCGAGCATGTTCGGCGTCAGCGCCAGGCGCCGCCACAGGAACACCGCCATCGCCAGATTCCAGAGGATCAGGGTGCCCGCCGTGCCCAGCGCCGCGCCGTTGAGGCCGAGCGCGCCGACCAGGCTGGCGCTGGCGATGAGATTGCCGATGGCGCTGGAAACGAGCAGGACGGCGGCGATCGGCTCATGCCCGGTCATCGTCATGACATGGAGCTGCGAACCGGAGGCGGCGGTCATCATCTGGCCGATCAGCAGGATGCGCAGGGCCGGGATGCCGGCCTCGTAGCCGGGGCCGAACCAGGAGAAGAGCGGCTCCGCCAGCACGAACAGCGCGGTGCCGATCAGCCCCGAGGCCAGCATCGACCAGCGCGCGGTGGTGGCGATCAGCTTGCGCAGCATCTCGTGCTCGTTGCGGGCATAGAGCCCGGCGATGGTCGGCGCGAACAGGGTGTTGATCGCGACGCGCGGCAGCGCCACCACGAAGGCCATGTTGAAGGCCAGGCTGTAGACCCCCGCCGCCCTGGTGTCCCCGAACCAGCCCAGCACCAGCACGCCGGTGCGGTTCAGCAGGGCCTCGGCCGCCGCCATGATCACCAGAGGCAGGGCGGCGCGCCGCCAGGCGAGCGCGTCATAGGCGATCTCCCCGCTTTCTGCGAAGCCGGGCCGCAGCCTGCGCATGCCGAGCGTGGCGAAGAGCAGCGCGACGAGCGCGCCGAACAGCGTCAGCGTCATCACCGTGTCGGCAGCGAGGCGCCAGCCCAGAGCGAGGGTCGCGAACGCGACCAGCGCGACCAGGATGGCGTCGCGCATCAGGCGGTTCGGGGCCACCGCCCAGAGCACCCCGCCGAAGGCGCGCACGATCGCGCTGCGGATCCAGAGCAGCGCCAGCACCGGGATCAGCAGCAGGCCGATCAGCAGCGTCTCGCGCAGCGCCGCCGGCACGTCGCGCGCCAGCACCAGGGCGGCGCCGGCCAGCATGACAAGCAGGCTGACCGCCAGCGCCCGCCGCTCCGCATAGCGGATCACCCCGCGGAACAGCGGCCAGTCCTGCGCCGCCTCATAGGCCGGCAGGAAGCGCAGCAGCGCCACGTCGAAGCCGAGGGCGGCCATATAGGCAAGCACCGTCACCCAGGCCAGCGCATAGGCGTAGAGCCCAAAGGCATCCACGCCGACCAGGCGGGCGATCAGCAGCTGCGAGACATAGGCCAGGCCGACGCCCGTGCCATAGATGATGAAGGCGGCAAGGCCGCCGCGCGCGAGACGATGGACGGAGCGGCTCTCGAGATCGTCCTTGGCCATGGCCCACCCGTCATTCCGCTGCCGCGTCGGCCGGCGGCGGCGATCGCCAGGCCTTGATGGCGTGAGCGTAATAGCGCCGGAAGCGCAGGGTGAGCTCGCCGGCATCGCCGAACCGGTACTGCGCGTGCCGCCTGGCATCGACCTGCGTCAGGACGGCGGTGGTCGTCTCGGCCCATTCTTGGCTCGGTCCGCCGGCCGCCTGCAGCAGGCGGATGCCGCTTTGCGCGACCTCCCGTCTGGTGTCTCCCCATTTCACCGCGAACAGCACCTTGTCCGCCAGCGCGGGCAGCAGGCGCGCTTCGGCCGCGCCGAGCAGCGGCGGCCCGTCGATGACCACGCAGTCGTATTCGTCGCGCCATTGCCGGATCAGGCGCGGCAGGTGGTCGCCGGCGAACAGCACCGGGTCGATGCGGTTGCGCTGGACCGGGCGGTAATCGAAGGCGGAGGACGGCAAGGCTGCGAGATAGGTGCCCGGCCGGGCATCGAGATCGACCAGCAGCACGCGTCGCCCGAGATTGGACAGGAAGGTCGCCAGGCTGAGGGCGAGCGTCGACCTGCCTTCCTGGGGGACGCTTGAGGTGATCAGCACGACATCGGCGCGCGGCGCGCCGGCGACGACCCGCAACGTCGCCGCGATCGCCCTGATCGCCTCCGCATAGGGCGAGAACGGCTCCTCCAGCAGCCCATGGATGCGGCGCTCCGCAGCCATCCGCGCCGTCTTCGGAACGAGGCCGATGCAGGGCAGACCGAGCGCGTCGCTGACCTTGCGCTCACTGCGCAAGGCATGGTCGAGGCGGCTCCTGATCACCGCGAACGCGCAGGCGCCGATGGCGCAGATCAGCGCGGCCGGCAGGATGAACAGCAGCGGATTGGAGGAGCTCGGCCGCTCCGGCGCCTTGGCGACCGAGGAGATGCTGATATCGGGCGAGACGAACTCGATCTCGGCGCGCAGCTCGTCCTGCCGTCGCAGCAGGATGACCAGGGTCTGCGCGGCCGCGCGGGCATTCTGCGCCTCGTCCCGCAGCCCGCCGATCCGTTCGCCGACCCGCGCCAGCTCCGCCCGCAGCCAGTCCTGCTTCTGCAGGTTGCGGGCCTCGACATAAAGCTCGGCGATCCGGTTCGCCACCGAAGCCGCCTGCTGCGGGCTGGTCGAGGTGAAGGCGACGCTGATCAGGCGCGAGCGCCGCGCCTGGACGATCTTCGCATCGCGCTCGAGCTGCCTCAGACTCAATTCGGTGCCGCGCTTCTCGCCGAAGCCGCTCCACAGCTTCAGGCGGCGTGCCAGCTCCTCGGCGATGCCGGCGACGCGTTCGCTCAGCCCGGGTCCGACCGGCTCCTCGGCTTCGGCTGCCGGGGCCGCCTGCGGCTCCGCGCTCGCCGGCTCGCTCGGGTAGAGGCTGTCGAGGACGCGAGCCATCTGGTCCCGCGAGCTCAGCCTGGCGATATGGGTGTCGATGATCATCTCGTCTTCGGCCGAGACGGCGCGGCCGCCGACGGCGCTGCGCGGCGACGGCTCGACCGCGATCTCGGCGACCGCCGTATAGCGCGGCGCGATCGACAGCCCGACCGCGATGGCGAGAAGCGCCCCGGCGATCGCGACCGTCAGGATCATCCATCGCTGGCGATACAGCACGCGCAGCACGTCGATGACATGCTGCTCCTGCTCCACCGGCTGCGGGGCCGGGACGGGGAGGGGGCGCCCGGCCTCAGAACGCGTGCGGTGGGGGTCGCCGGGTTCGCCCTTGGCGCGGTCATCCACTGTCTGAAGCATGGCTCAGTCTCGGCGTTGCCCGGGCCGCGTCGCTCGCCACCAGGCACAGCGCGACGGCGAACCAGAAAATCGGATGACGCATGATGAAGTGGAACAGGCTGAAGATGGCGAGGCCGCAGAGCAGAGTGAGCAGACCGTCGAGCTTCGCGGCCCAGGTGCCGGCAACCAGCAATCCCCCGAGCCCGACGACGCTCAGCACGCCGAGCAGGCCGCTCTGGGTGAACAGGTCGAGAATGGTGTTGTGAGCCTCGAAATTCGGGATCAGCCCGGGCTCCGGCTGGTCCGAATACTTCAGCGATTCCGCGGAGCGGGGACCGAGCGAGACCGGGAACGGGTTCTCGACATGGGGCGCCGGCCCCAGCCCGATCAGACCGGATTCGAGCCCGCGCTGGATTGCCGCGTTCCAGATGGTGAAGCGGACGGAGGCCGAGCGCTCGGTATCGGCATCCTCGCCCCTGGCCATCTCCCGGGCAACGTCCTTGGCCTCGACGACGATCATGTTGACGAGCGGCACCGTCGCCATAGCGGCGACCGGCAGGGCGATGATCGCGACCCAGGCCAGAGCAGGGCGGAGGCCCGGCGCCGGGCTCGCCGCCCAGGTCCTGAGCTTCAGCGCGACGAAGACCGGCAGGCAGCAGGCCAGGACGAGCACGAAGGAATCGCTCAGCGAGAGGCGCCCGGCGACGATGGCGACGAGCCCGCAGCCGAGCGCGCCGATCCGGGCGCCGGCGCCCTTCGCGACTTCGGCGAGGTGCAGCGCCAGCAGGGTCAGCACCGCGCAGAGCAGAGCGAGCTGGTTGGCGTTGGTCGACCAGCCGCGGAAGCGCAGCCCCCAATACCAGGGCTCGACGCCGGGGATGCCGATCAGGTCGAAGCCGTGCGCGAGCTGGGCGAGCAGGAAGGCGGCGCCGAGCGAGACGATCAGCCAGGTGATCCGGTGCAGGCGCCGGCCGGCCCCCGGCCCGACCACGACCAGGCAGCTGACCACCGCCAGCAGCGAATAGGCCATGACATTGTGCAGGAGCAGGCCGCGATCATGGATGTCGCCGAGGACATAGCCCGTCATCGTGCCGAGGCTCTGGGCGACGGCGAAGGCCGCCCAGAACACGACCAGGATGGTAAAGGGGATGGTGATCGGCGGGCCGAGTCTCGCCGCCTCGCGGCCCATCGCCAGCAGGATCCAGGCCAGCAGCAGCAGCTCGCCCGGCCCGATCGGCAGCGCCGTCAGCCTGAGCTGCGATGCGGTCGACAGCAGGATGCCCGAGGCGAGGAGCAGGTCGATAACCATCTCTGACCCATCAATTGCCGCAGCGTGGATGCCGATACTCTCCGACGAGGCCGACCGGATCTTCTTGCTGGAGGCTGTCCTCCGCCTCGGAGAGAACGAGCTTGACCGGCGTCTGGCGCGCGCCCTGCGCGAGCTGCCAGTAGAGCGACGCGTATTGCTCGACGATGACCTGGAGATTGTACTCGTTGCGGACCAGCGCCGCCGCGCGGGCGCCGAGGGCGGCCGCGGTTTCGCGGTCCTCCAGCAGGTCGAGAATGCGGGCTGCTAGCTGCTTGGGCGCATGCGGCGGGACCAGATAGCCGTTCTCGCCGTCGCGGATGACATCGCGGCAGCCCGGCATATCGGTGGTGACGATCGGCCGCGAGGCGACGCCCGCCTCGAGCAGCGCCCGCGGGATTCCCTCGCGATACTCGGTCGGCAGCACGAACAAATCCGCCATATTGAGCAATGACGGCACGTCGTTGCGCGGGCCGAGCGCCATCACATAGGGCCTGTGGCGATCGATCTCGGCCTGCGTCACCGCCAGCGGCCCTTCGCTGTCGCGCGGCCCGACCAGCAGGAAACGGACATTCGGACGCTGCCGGTGGATGGCGGCGGCGGCCTCGAGCAAGGTCGGGATGCCCTTCTGCCGCGTGATGCGCGAGACCGTGACGACCACCTCCTGGCCGGCGAGGCCGAGTGCCTCTCGCAGCGCCTCCGGCGTCGGGCCGGCCGCCACCGCGCGATCGAACCTGCCGATGTCGACGCCGGAGCCCGGGATCAGCTGGCCGGCATTGGCGCCCATCAGCCTGTGGCTCCTGAAGAACGCCATGTCGTCGACATTCTGGAACACCATCGCGGCGGTCGTGCTCGCGGCCAGCCGCTGCACCGCCCGCCAGATCGGCCGGAAGAACAGCGCCTTGGGCGAGCGCGACGAATAGAGATAGGCCAGGCCGTTGATCGTGCAGACGACGCGCACGCCGGCGATGCCGCGGGCCGCCAGCGGCACGAGCAGGTTCGGCTTGGTGTCGAAGCTCTGGACGATCTCGGGCCGGACATCCGCGATCAGCCGCTTCAAGGCCTTGCGCGAGGCCAGATCCGCGAGCGGGGCGACGAATCGGTCGAACTGGAACGGGTGGAATGCGATGCCGGCGCTCGCGAACGGCGCCGGGTCGGCCGAGGCGGCCGCGCTGACGCGAAATCCGCGCTCCTGCAAGGCGAGCAGGAACGGAATTCGGAACGCGTGGTCCTCTCCACCGATGCAGAGCAGATGCGGCGTCATGTGAGTGCGCCCTCTTCTTCTGAGCGGGGCTCGCGCATCACGCAGTGCGAAACTCTGGTCATTCGCCTGATGCCTTCAATCCGCAGAAGCTTCGCGAATTCCGACGGCAGCGCTCCTTGTGCCGTTCACGAGCAGTATCATGGCGAGAGTTGCGGGCGTTCGCGTATGACGGGGTATACCCACACGGAGCTACGCGGCAGCATCGGGGTCCGCGCCGGGATCAGACCTGGAAAGGGTCGCCCTGACAGCGCTTCGGCAAGGGACAGCGGTGTTTTGGCCGTGCCGGACTTTCGTCGACCCGCCTTCGCCGACTTTTGTCCGCCCGACCGTGGGACTTTGGCCTCTTGTCGTCTCCGCTAGAAATGTTGCACCAAATAGTTGCGTTCAGTTGAATTAAATTTTCGCCGCCTAACGATCAAAGCCGACCGATACAGTCTGCCCAAACGGGGCATACCAATAATTCCGGGGGGAATTCTTGTCTAAGTAGTCGAGCGGTAGAGTCGAGGAGGTCTGGCATGGATTCGGTAGGGGTCATTCTCGTTGGCGCGGATGCCCTTGTCAGAGAAGGGCTGGCTCGCGTTCTGACGGCTGCGGACTTCAGGATCATCGCCTCCCGGCCGAGCATCGGCACCGATATCGCCGAGCCGCCGGCGCAGGGGATGAGCCATCTTCTGCTTGTCGATATCGGCGACGATCTGCCGTCGGCTCTCGAGCAGGTCGCCGAGTTCAAGAAGCTTTGTCCTGCGGGGCGCGTCGCGATGCTCGCTCACCGGCACCGGGTCGTCGACATGCTCTCGGCATTCCGTGCCGGAGCCAACGCCTATTTTGTCAAGATCACCAGCTGTGAGGCATTCATCAAATCGCTCGAGCTGGTGATGCTCGGCGAAACCGTACTGCCGCCGGCGATGCTGACGATCCTCGACAGCGACAGCGAGGCGCCGGCCGACGCTGCCGAGCATTGGGATGACGACGGCGACGAGATGCAGGACGCGGACAAGGCGGGCAACGGGGTTCCGCTCCAGCTATCGACCCGGCACAAATCAATCCTGCGCTGTCTGGTCGAAGGGGACTCGAACAAGATCATCGCGCGCAAGATGAGCATCGCGGAAGCGACCGTTAAGGTGCATGTCAAAGCGATATTGCGCCGAATTCACGTCCACAACCGCACGCAGGCCGCCATTTGGGCGGTGAACAGCGGGCTGTTCATCCCCTTGAAGGGCGCAGGGGGCTCCGCCGCCAACGGGTCGTCGATGCCGGCGATTCCACCGTCGCCGATCACGGAGGCGAACGGGGTGCGGCATGCCATCCTGACGGATTCCGACCTGCAGGCGAGGGGCGTCGTCCACCAGAACGATCGGTGACGTCCGCCTCCGCCATGTGACCCGCTCTTCCCGAGCTTGCCGGCTCAGTCAGGAGGCTCCTCATGCGACGCATTCGATTGGCGATGCTGACGCTCGCCTGCACCGCGAGCTGGCCCGGCGTGGCAGAAGCCGACTACCGCATCGGCGTCGGAGACGTGATCGAGGTGCTGGTCGCCCGGGTGCCGGAGCTGCAGCGCCGCGTCACGGTGCAGCCGGACGGGCGCATCTCCTTTCCGACCCTCGGCAGCCTGCCGGTCGTCGGCCTCACGCCAGCCGAGATGGAGGCCCGGATCCAGGCGCGGATGGCCACGAAAGTGTTCCGGCAACGCTCCTCCGACGGGCGCGAATACGCCGTCTCGATCGATGCCGACGAGGTCACCGCCAGCGTCGCGCAGTACCGGCCGGTCTTCGTGCTGGGCGATGTCCTGAAATCGGGCGAGCTGCCCTTCCGCCCGCGGATGACCGTGCGGGAGCTGGTGGCGATCGCCGGCGGCTACGATGTGCTGCGCAAGCGGGCCGACAACCCGATGCTGCTGGCGGCGGAGATGAACAGCGAGATCCAGGGCCTGTGGATCGACCTCGCCAGGACCGAGGCGCGGATGCTGCGGATCAATGCCGGGCTGGGCGGCAAGGAGCAGATCGCGGCCGAGCGGCTGACGCCATCGCCGGTTCCGCCGAACAGGCTGAAGGAGATCCTCGAGCTCGAGGCCGAGCAGCTGAAGGCCGAGCGGGCGGATTACGAGCGCGAGAAGGCGTTTCTCGGCCGCGCGATCCGGCAGGCGGACGAGCAGACCAAGCTGCTCGCCGCGCAGGAGGCCAAGGAGGAACAGGGCACGCTGGCCGATATCGAGGAGCTGAAGAAGGTCGAGGAGCTGTTCGGACGCGGCGCCCTGCCGAGCCCGCGCGTCACCGATGCCCGCCGCGCGGTGCTGCTGTCCTCGACGCGCAGATTGCAGACTGGCGCCCAGCTGATGGACGTGAAGAAGCGCCAGGAGGAAAACACCCGGCAGCTGGAGCGGCTCGACGACCAGCGGCGGATCAGGCTGCTGCATGAGCTGCGCGAGACCCGGGTGACGCTCAACCAGATCCAGGTGAAGCTGCAGGGTGCCGGCGAGAAGCTCGCGCATCTCGGGCGCGAGCGCGGCTTCAGGCCGGAGCTCTCGATCGTCAGGAAGAGCGAGAGCGGCAGCGAGACGCTGCGCGCCAATGAGGATTCCGAGCTTCAGCCGGGCGATGTGGTCGAGGTGGCGCTGCGCACCGAGTTCAGCACCGCGATGGAGATCCCGCGCGACTAGAGAGCGTCGCGCGCCAGCGTCAGCTCGCCGCCGATCCCCGTCCATTGCGGCACCTGGCCGGTGACCAGCAGAAGCACCGTCGCCAGGATGATGCGCAGATCGTTGCCGACGCCGATCTCGCGGCTGTAGCGCTCGTAATGGGCGTATTTGATCGGCATGATCCGGTGCCGGTAGAAGCCGACCGGATCGTCGTTCTCGTCGAGCAGCGCGCTCTCGTCGCGGAACAGGATGGCGGCGTAGTCGGTCATTCCGGGGCGCATCGACAGGATGACGGCGCTCTGCTCCGGCGAGTAGAAGCGGATGAACTCGGGCACCTCGGGACGCGGGCCGACCAGCGACATCTCGCCCGACAGCACATTGAGCAGCTGCGGCAACTCGTCGAGCTTCGTCCTGCGCAGAAAGGCGCCGACGCGGGTGACCCGCCGGTCGGCGCGCGTGGTGAGGGCCGAGCCGCTCGCGGCGACGGTCATCGACCTGAACTTGTAGATCAGGAAGGGGCGGCCATGGCGGCCCGCCCGCTCCTGGCGGAAGAAGACCGGCCCGGGGCTGTCGAGCTTGATCGCCAGCGCGACCAGCGGGAACAGCGGCGACAGGCAGGCCAGGCCGAGCGCGGAGCCGGCGATGTCCAGGCCGCGCTTCAGCGCCAGCGTCAGCGCCGATGCGCCCTGTCGCGGATCGTCAGGCGGGCGCATCGCGGCTCACTCCAGCACGTCGCGGACGGCGCCGACCACGCGGTCGATCTGGGCCTCGGTCATGCCCGGGAACAGCGGCAGGGTCACCGCACCGGCGAAATAGCGGCTGGCGACCGGGAAATCCGCCGGCGAGCAGCCATAGCGCTCGCGCCAATAGGTCATCTCGTGCAGCGGCCGGTAGTGCACCGAGGTGCCGATACCCTCGGCGGTCAGGTGGGCGATCAGCGCGTCGCGGTCGGCCGGCGCGTCCTCATGAACCCGGATCGGGAACATGTGCCAGGCGTGGAGATCGCCCGCGGCGGCCGGCAACGGGCAGTCGAGCGGCAGCCCGGCGAGCATCTCGAGATAGCGCTCGGCGGCCCATTGGCGCGAGGCCTGGAAGGCGTCGGCCTGCGCGAGCTGGACGACGCCCACCGCCGCCGCGACATCGGTGAGGTTGTATTTGAAGCCGGGCGCGACGACGTCGTACGACCAGGAGGCGCCGACCTTCCGGAAGCGGTCGAAGGCGTCGCGATCGAGGCCATGGGTGCGCATGGTGCGGGTCCGCGCCGCGAGCTTTGCGTCGCGTGTGACGATCATGCCGCCCTCGCCGGTGGTGATCGGCTTGCTGGCATAGCAGCTGAACACGGTCGCGTCGGACTCCCAGGAGCCGATCAGGCGGCCCTTGCTGCGCGTCGGCAAGGCGTGGGCGGCATCCTCGATCACCCGCAGCCCATGGCGGCGGGCGAAGGCGAGCACCCGCTCCATGTCACATGGGTAGCCGGCGAAATGAACGGGGATGATCGCCTTGCAGCGCGGGGTCAGGCGCCGCTCGGCCTGTTCGAGGTCGATGCAGCGCGTGCCCTCCTCGACATCGACGAGCACGATCTCGGCGCCGAGATAGCGGATCACCGCCGCCGTCGCGGTGAAGGTCAGCGTCGGCACGAGGACCTCGTCGCCCGGCCCGATGCCGCAGGCCTCGGCGGCGAGATGCAGGCCGCCTGTCGCCGAATTGACCGCGACCGCCTCGGTGTCGTCGCCCATCATCGCCGCGAAGCATTGCTCGAACTCGCGCGCCTTGGCGCCGGTCGTCAGCCAGCCGGAGCGCATCACCGCTGTCGCGGCCTCGATCTCGCGCTCGCCGATGATCGGGCGGAAGCACGGGATGGCCTCGCGCGGGGCGACGATCTCCGCCGGCTTCGCTCCGGAGCGGCGCTTGGCCTTGGCCGGCGCCGGCAGGTCGAGGCCCGATGCCCTGGGGGTGTGATAGTATCGCATGGTCGTCCTCCCGGTCCTCAGCTCGCCGTCGCGCGCACGATGCTGTGCAGGCTCATCATCTCGGCTTCCCAGCCGTGGATCTTGAAGTCGGAGAAGCTCTGGACGCCGCGCTGCTTGAGGTAGAGCGCGTTGCTGTATTCCGGCAGCGAGTAGTCGCCGACCCGGTTGGAGCGCACGAGCCCGACGACCTGCGCGATGCCGCGCTCGATCGTCCAGCTCGGCTCGAAGCCGAGCTGCGCCCTGATCTTGTCGAAGGAGACGCGGTAGTTGCGCTTGTCGACGAAGGTCTCGTCCGAGGTGATCTTTGCATCGGGAACCTGGCTTCTGATCAGCTCGGCGATCTCGCCGAGCGTGAAGTTCTGCTCGTTGCTGCCGACATTGAAGCATTCGCCGGCGACGCGGCCGGCCGGCGCCGCCAAGGTCATGGCGACCGCCTGGGCGACATCGTCGACATGGACGAAGGGGCGCCACTGATCGGCGCCGTAGACGGTGATCAGCCCGTCGCGGACGGCCTTGGCGCAGAGCAGGTTGACCACCAGGTCGAAGCGGGTGCGTCCGGAGATGCCGTAGATGGTGGCGAAGCGCAGGCAGGTCACGGCGAAATCGGCATCGTTCAGCCCGCGCAGCACCGCCTCCGACGCCACCTTGCTCTGCGCATAGAGCGATTGCGGGTTGAAGCAGGATTCCTCGTCGACGAGCTCGTCGCTCGAGCCATAGACCGAGCAGGAGCTGGCGAAGATGAAGCGGCGCACGCCGCGCGCCTTGGCGATCTCGGCGATGACCTTGGTCGCGGTGACGTTGATGTCGACGGTGAGGTCGGCATTGACGGCGCAGGCGGGGTCGCCCACCAGCCCGCCGAGATGGATGACCGCATGGGTGCCGTCGACGGCCCGCGTCAGCGCCTCGATATGCCGGAAATCCTCACGGATCAGGCTGAAGTTCGGATGGTCCGCGACATGCGCCAGCGGCTCGTCGCCGTAATGCATCGCGTCGAGCACCGAGACCTTCAGGCCCTGGCGCAGCAGTTTCTCGACCAGCGCCGAGCCGATATAGCCGCCGCCGCCGATCACCAGCACGGTGTCTTCGCGCGCCTCGCCGCCCGGACCCTCGATATCGATAGGCCCTGCGCGCGGCGTCTCACGCTGCAGGGCGCGCTCTTCCGAGCGCACCACGAAGGAGACCACGCGGGCCAGCGACAGGATCAGCGTCGAGCCCAGCGCCGTCGCGATCAGCAGCGGCATGGTCAGCCCGCTCGCGGGGCCGGCGAGCGGCGCCAGCGCGGTGGCGGCGATGAAGAAGGCGAGGTTGACGCCGCCGATGCGGCGCAGCTTTGCCTGCAGGCTGTAGCCATGGCTGCGATTGTAGAGGCCGAGCCCGATCGAGATCAGCAGCGCCAGCGCGGTGCACGAGGCGAGCAGCAGCACCGCGCGCAGAGCTTCGGCCGACATGAGCGAGGAGAGGTTGCGGTCCTCGACGATGACCCAGCTCAGCAGGAAGGCCACCCAGATCGCCGTCACATCGACAGCGGCACGCAGGAGCGTCCCGGTCTGCGGAGCCAGCGACGGCAGGCTGTGCGGTATCGCGGACGTCGTGAACGAAGTCGGCAACGGCCTCGGCGTCGTCATAGACATTGTCGATCTCCTCGGCATCAAGCCTCGGTCGACTACGCCGTGCAGCTCCGCCTCGATCGCGCAAAGATGCCGGCATATGACCTCGATGCCGCCGATCGTAAGCGCGCTGGCTCCGGAACCCTTCGACTAAACAGGCTTATGACCAGTATGCGCCGGGGGAGGTGGGCAGGGTCCGCCGCACTCCCCGAAAGGGTAGTTCACGAGGGTGGTCGCGCCCTCTCGTTTGAGGGCCGCGATTACCATGGCTCGCGGAGTATGCGGCTGTAACATCGGGTACTCTGTGGCGCAATTGCCACCGAATTCTGGTCCTTAACCACTCATTCACCATCTCGTTTACAGCGGCTCATAAATGCGGCATCATCGACGAAAGCTTAAAAGCGAGGGGAAGATGGGTAGAGTATCGATCGCGGTTGTCGACGACCATCCCCTGTTGATGGAAGGTCTCGTGGCCCTCATGCAGCGCAATGTCGGCTTTTCGCTCGTCGCGGCCGGCTCGGATGCGAACGATATCTTTTCGATCGCAGAAAAGCACAAGCCAGACGCGATGATCGTCGATCTGAATATGCCGGGCGACGCATTTCGGGCGATCAAGGACGCTGCGAAAGCAGCGCCGGACATGAAGATTGTCGTGTTTACCGCCTCGACGAATGCTGACCATGCCATCCAGGCTCTCGAGGCGGGCGCCAAGGGTTATGTCTTGAAGGGCAGCAGTGCCGATGAGCTGATCAAGGCTGTCGAATTGACCTGCCGGGGCGAGATCTACATCACCCCAAGCTTTGCCGCCAAAGTGATCGGCGCCTTGCAGGGCAAGCGGGTGGAGCGGCAGGCGGCGCAGGGCTCGAAGCTCAGCGTGCGGGAGGACCAGATCGTCAGGCTGCTTCTCTGCGGCAAGCAGAACAGGGAGATCGCCTGCGCCTTGTCCCTCAGCGAGAAGACCGTGAAGGGCTACATGACGCTTCTGATGCAGAAGCTGAAGGCGCGCAACAGGTTGGAAGTGGTGATTGCAGCACAGAGGCTCAATCCCGCAGCCTTCGAGGACACGCGCGTCTCCCCCCGGCCGCAGAAATAGATTTAGGCGGCTCAGGAGCGCACGGGCAGGGTTGCTCGAACTTCCGTTCCACCATTGGCCAGGCGGCTGATGGTCAGGCTGCCCCGGAGCGCCCTGACGCGGCTGTCCATGCCATGCAACCCCAGCTTCGTGCTGCGCGTCGGATAGCGGCCTTGCTGCCCGGGAGCTATGCCGATATCGCTGACCACGATCTCAAGCATCTTGCCGCTGAGGCGGGCCGACACCCGCTGTCCGTGACCTCCGGCATGCTTGTAGGAGTTGTTGAGAGCCTCCTGAACGACGCGATAAGCACAGACACGGATGGCGCGCGAGACACGCTCGGGCAAATCCTCGAGGTCCCGCTCCACCGCCGTTCCCGTCTGGTGCTCGTGCCGCGTGATGGCGAGATTGATCGTTTCCGTTGCGGACAGATCCTCGACCTCCGGGAGCACCAGCCCGGCTGAAAGATTGCGCAGATCTATCAGCGCTTGCTGGATCAGGGGCTCCAGCTCATTCCGCAGCTTTCCCAGCCTGTCCGGTTGAGCTGCGTTCGCTTTGGCTTCCGGCAGTTTCAGCATCATCAGGCTGAGCACCTGGATGGGCCCGTCGTGGATATCCGCCCCGATCCTGGCGAGATAGGTCTCATTCAGGACCGTCGCATTGAGCCGGGCGCGGTCCGCTGCGCGCCGCAGGACATTGTTTCGCTTCGCCAGCTCGGCCGCGCGCGCGAAATTGGATTCGAGCAGTTCTTGTTGATCGCCAATGGCTTTGCTGGCTTTGCTCACCATAATATTGATGAACAGGATGATGATGACGCCTACGCTGAAGATAAGGAAGAAGGTCCCGTGCCTGACTTCCCGAATTTCGTTCTTCAGAAATTTATCGTATTCGTAGAATTCTCCTATGGCTATGATTGTTCTCGATTCCTTTTTGTAAATCGGCGCATAAATCTCGATGAGCTGCGCAGGTTCTTCCGCCGATATCAGTTCTGAGACGTGATCATCTGTATTGCTGTCTACGACGACTTGCCCGGATTTGATGCGGCTGATGTATCCGTCGTGAAGTTTCTCATGAGAATTCGTGCCGTTCGTGCCGTATATGAGATTTCCGTCGAGATCCCAGATCTTTATGATCGCGACGCGATTGCCGAGGCTGGTATCGGTGAGCAGCTTCTTGATTTCGGCCTGGCTGGCGGCGGGCAGAACGCGCGAATTTTCGAGCGTTTGGACATGATGGGCGAGAAAGCCTTCGAGATAGAGAGCGCCCGTTTCAGCCATGCCTTGGATCCAGCCCAGGCGGATCCGCTTTTCGACCCAGTAGCCGAGCAAGACCATCGATAATGTGATGACCACTGTGGCGGTCAGCAGGAATTTGCGCTCCAGGTTGAGAGCGCGCCATGGTTTTACAAGCGGATCCAGTCTCGCCAGCAAGCGTCCGAGCTCTTGAACACTCGATCCCGATGGTCGGCGTTGCGCCGAGGATGCAGAGTCTTTGTCGAGCTTTCCACCAGCAGGCTTGCCCATCTCTGATCCGTTTTTTGGCGGCGGCCTCGCCCACTGCGCGAATTTGCAGCAAAAACTATAACAAAACAGGATGAAATGCGAAGGATCGCAGTGGCGGCCTCTCACGATTGCGTTTTCGCAGCGCAACAGACCCTGTCGCGCAACGTCCTGACCCGTGCATAGAGCCGAAAAAAGTCGCCAGGGAATACGGACCTAAGTCTCGCTCATTGGCCGGACCTTCCGAGCTATGAACAAGCCCGTCTCGGTACAATGATCCCGGCTGAGATCATAAACGTCGCATTGCGATTATTCGTTCTGCCCTGAGTAGATCGGGGTCCAGATCAGGAAAATGCTGCGTAGCGATGCTCCACTAGAAAGTCGGTTTGCGCGAAATAGCGCTGGGTGTTCACAGCATTGGAGTAAAGACGATGGTGACTTACATCAGGAGCGATCTGGACTTCATCCTCGCGCAGATCAAGATCGCGGAGGCGCATGCTGCCGGCCAGCCGCTTTACGGTCCCGGTGGTCTGATCCCGAGCTACAACATCGCCTGGGGACTGCGCACGGTCGATGGCAGCTTCAACCACCTGCTGCCGGGCCAGGAACGCTGGGGTGCCTCCGATCGCGAATTCGTCGAACTGATGGACCCCGTCTACCGGCCTGCCGATGGAACGCCCTTCGATCCCGATGGTCCGGGGCCGGCGCCGGCGATGCCGACGGCGCCGAACTACAATCCGTCCAACAACCCGAATTCCCTGGTGTTCGACTCGAGCCTGCGCACGATTTCGAACCTGCTCGTCGACCAGTCGCTGGGCAATCCAGCCGCAATCCTGACGGGGCTGCAGCTCGCCGGCGTCGACGACCCGGGCATGGTGATCACCGGCCAGATCTCGGCTGCCTATGCGCCGCTCAAGCCCTTGTTCAAGGCTCTGGATGAAGCGGAGCGCGAGGAAGCCTCGGCTGCTGCTGCAGCGGCGGCGAACCCCGGCAACGCCGCGCTGCAGCAAGCCGCGGCCGACGCCGCGGCCGCGCTCGCCGCGGCGCAGGCGCAGGTCGACGCCGCGGCCGGCCCGGTCGCGAGCGGCGGCACCGGTCTTTACGACCTGCTCGCCCTGCACGGCATCGAGATGGACGGCGCCAATGTCCATATCCCCAACACCGCGCCGGACGAGGGTCTGTCGGCGCCGTTCAACTCCTGGTTCACGCTGTTCGGCCAGTTCTTCGACCATGGCCTCGACCTGGTCAACAAAGGCGGCAGCGGCACGGTGTTCGTCCCCTTGCAGCCTGACGATCCGCTCTGGGACCCGACGCCCGGCGCTCCCAATTTCATGGTGCTGACGCGCGCCACCGTGACGGCCGGGCCGGACAATGTGATGGGCACGGCCGATGACGTGCGGCCGATGAACACCACCACGGCCTATGTCGACCAGAACCAGACCTACACCTCCCATCCGTCGCATCAGGTCTTCCTGCGCCAGTATGTGGCGAGCGCCAATGGCCCGGTCGCGACCGGCCATCTGATCGAGGGCGCCAATGGCGGGATGGCGACCTGGGGCGAGGTCAAGGCCCAGGCAGCCGATCTCCTGGGCATCCAGTTGACGGATCTCGATGTCGGCCGGGTGCCGCTGCTGCGGACCGACCCGTATGGCAATTTCATCGCCGGCCCGAACGGCTATCCGCTCGTCATCACCGGTGTCGGCGCCGACGGAATCCCGAACACGGCCGACGACGTGGTCGTCGAGGGCGACCCGGCCGCCAATGGCGGAGCGGGCATCTCGATCGCCAACGCCATCCGTACCAGCGCGGCCTTCCTGGCCGACATCGCCCACACCGCCGTGCCGGAAGGGCTCGCCGACGGCGACACCGAGATCGGCGGCAATATCCCCGAGGACGGCACCTATGACGACGAGCTGCTGAACGCCCATTTCATCGCCGGCGACGGCCGGGCCAATGAGAATATCGGCCTGACCGCGGTTCACCATGTCTTCCATTCCGAGCACAACCGGCTGGTCGAGCACACCAAGGCGATCGTGCTCGCGACCGGGGATGCGGAGTTCATCGCCGAGTGGCAGAACCCGGATGGAAGCTGGAATGGCGAGCGCCTGTTCCAGGCGGCCAAGTTCGGCACCGAGATGCAGTACCAGCACCTCGTGTTCGAGGAGTTCGCGCGCAAGGTCCAGCCGACGATCAACACCTTCCTGGTGCCCGACGGCTTCGACACGATGATGGACCCGTCGATCTTCGCCGAGTTCGCGCATGTCGTGTACCGGTTCGGCCACTCGATGCTGACCGAGTCGATCGACCAGTTCGATCCGACCTTCCAGCCCAATCACATCAGCCTGATCCAGGGCTTCCTCAACCCGACTGCCTTCACGAGCCCGAACGGGGTCGAGGACGGCATCGCGGCCGGCGCCATCATCCGCGGAATGACCCGCCAGGTGGGCAATGAGATCGACGAATTCGTCACCGGCGCGCTCCGCAACAACCTGCTCGGCCTGCCGCTCGATCTTGCGACCATCAACCTGGCGCGCGGCCGTGACACGGGGGTGCCGTCGCTGAACGAGGCGCGCCGCACCTTCTACGAGGCGACCAACCAGGATGCCCGGCTCAAGCCCTATGAGAGCTGGATCGACTATGCGGGGCACCTCAAGCACGAGGCCTCGATCATCAACTTCATCGCCGCCTATGGCACGCATCAGCTGATCACCAGCCAGACGACGATCGACGGAAAGCGCGACGCGGCGCTGACCATCATCACGGGTGTCTCGGTGGGCGGCCTGACCGTTCCGGCGGACGCCCAGGACTTCCTCAATGGCACGGGCGCCTATGCCGGCGATCTCGGCGGGCTGGAGAATGTCGATCTGTGGATCGGCGGCCTGGCCGAGCAGGTGATGCCGTTCGGCGGCATGCTCGGGGCAACCTTCAACTTCGTGTTCGAGCAGCAGATGGAGCTGCTGCAGAGCGGCGATCGCTTCTACTATCTGCAGCGCCTCGACGGTCTGCACCTGTTCGGCGAGATGGAGAACAACTCCTTCGCCGCCATGATCATGCGCAACACCGACGCGACGCATCTGCCGTCGGATGTGTTCTCGACCCCCGGGCTGATCCTCGAGGTCGACCAGACCAAGCAGTTCAACGACACGAATGGCGATGGCGTGCTCGACAGCCTGGACCCGGTCGGCTCGGGCATCCTCACGCAGCTGGTCGTCCGCAACGGCGCGAACAACCTGCGCTATAATGGCGACGAGCATGTCGTCCTCGGAGGGACCGAGGCCAACAACATCCTGATCGCTGGCATCGGCGACGACACGCTCTTCGGCGATGGCGGCAACGACCGGCTGGAAGGCGGCTTCGGCAACGACATCCTCAACGGCGGCGCCGGCGACGACATCATCGTGGACTCCGGCGGAGACGACAACATCAAGGCGGGTGACGGCAACGACGTCGTCCATGCCGGGCCGGGTCTCGACTTGGTCATGGGCGGTGCCGGACAGGACTTCGTCTTCCTCGGCACCGACGAGGGCTCCGAAGTGTTCGCCGGCGAAGGCGACGACTTCATCTACGGCAACCGCAATGCCGAGCGCATCCTCGGCAACGAGGGCAGTGACTGGATCGAGACCGGCACCTTCGACGGCGCCCCGGGCGACAATTTCGACGAGATCTTCGCCCATGACGGCATCGACGGACACGATGTGTTCCTGGGTGACGGCGGCTTCGACGAGTTCATCGGCGAGGGCGGCGACGACATCATGGTCGGCAGCACCGGCCGCGGGAAAATGGTGGGCATGTCCGGCTTCGACTGGGCGACCTACAAGGACAGCGCGCGCGGCACCACCGGCGTGCATGCCGACCTGTCGATCCCGATCGTCTTCGACGAGGCGCCGACGATCCCGACGAACGCGGCCCTCGACGAATACCAGTCGATGGAAGGTCTGTCGGGATCTGCCGGCAACGACATCCTGCGGGGCTCCAATATCACTGCCGACGAGCGGCTTCCGTTCGATCCGGTCACCAACCCGTCGCCGCTGGAGGGCTATCGGGGCAGCGCGCTCGACGCGGCGGGCATCGCCCGCATCAACGGGCTGCAGGATGTGCTCGGCGCCGGCGTGACCTCCTTCTCCGCTGGCGACATCATCCTCGGTGGCGATGGCAGCGACGTCATCGCCGGCCAGATGGGCGACGACATCATCGACGGCGACAAATGGCTGGACGTGCAGATCGGCGTCTTCGCTGCGGGCGACGTCAACCATACCGGCCCGCAGATCGAGCCGGCGCACAACAGCATGACGACCTTGGCCGCGCGGATGTTCTCGGGCGAGCTCAACCCCGGCCAGCTCTCGATCGTTCGCACGATCCGGACCGACACGACGGCCGGCGATGTCGACGTCGCGGTGTTCAGCGACATCCGCGCCAACTACACCATCACCTCCAATCCCGGAGGAACGATCTCGGTCGCGCATACGACCGTCTCGGACGGTCTCGAATCCGACGGCACCGATCGCCTTCGGAACATCGAGGTCCTGCGCTTCAGCGACGGCGATGTCGTGCTGGGTCCGCCCCAGCTCCTGCTGGATACGCTGGATAGCGGGCAGTATCTCGATCAGTTCACCGCGCCGGCCTACAACAACAGCAACGGCTCCACGCCCTGGACCACGTCCTGGGTCGAGACCGGGGACAACGGCAGTGCCGCGAATGGCGAGATTCAGATTACGGGCGGCGAGCTGCGCTTCGACCAGGGCAATGGCAACAGCCTGCAGCGGGGTGTCGATCTGGCGGGCGCGACCTCGGCGCGCCTGAGCTATACCGTCAACCCGGACGGGCTGGACGCCGGCGAGAACGTGCAGGTTTTCTTCTCCGCGAACGGCACGACCTTCACCCTGCTCGATACGATCGGGGGCGATGGCGGAGCGGTCAATCGCGACTTCGCGCTGACCGGCCCGTTCACGGCGGCCGCGGCGATCCGCATCGTCTCCACGGGGATCAGCGGGACCACTGAAGTCGTCGACTTCGACAACATCGCGGTCAGCTTCACCCGGCCGGACCCGACGCCGACGCAGAACTACGAGACGACCTTCACCGAAGGGGGCGCAGCGGTGGCGATCGCCTCAGGCCCGTCCATCACCGACAGCAGCGAAACGCAGATGGCGTCCGCAAGGATCGTGCTGACCAACGCGCAGTTGGATGACGAATTCGTCATCGGCACGCTGCCGGCGGGCATCACCTCGTCGATCGATCTGTCCGTCTCCGGCCAGCTCATCGTCAACCTGACGGGCAACGCATCGCTGGCCGCCCACCAGGCCGCTATCCAGGCGGTGTCCTTCAGGAGCGTCTCTCCGACACCGATCACCGAGGATCGCATCATCAACGTCACGGTGAACGACGGCCTCTTCGACAGCGCGCCGGCGACGACCACGATCAATGTGGTCGGGGTCAACAACGCGCCGGTCGCGAATATCGACAACGTCATCACGAATGCCGTGGGCGAGGGCTTCGTGGTTCCCGAATGGGTGATGCTGGCCAATGACGAAGACCCGGAGGGCAATGTCCTCAACGTCACCGGCGCGACCGAGAACGACCTCAGCTTCTCGATCGTGGTCGGAGCGGCCGGAGACGTCACCGCGACCTCGACCAACACGACCGCTCATGACTTCACCTACACCGTGAGCGACGGCACGGCGACCGACACCGCCGATGTCGACATCGTCTGGGATACGGTCGGCGAAATGACCGGCAATGCCAATGCGAACATCCTCATCGGCAACAGCGCCGGCACCACTTTCAACGGCGGCGGCGGCGACGACATCATCCTCGCCGGAGGCGGCAACGATACGGTCACCCAGGTCGGAGCCACCGGCGGCCGCGACTTCGTCGACGGCGGTGCGGGCGTCGATACCTACCAGCTCAATGGCGCTGCCGGCGCCGAGAGCTTCGTCATCTACAGCAGGGCGGCGGCCGAGGCGGCTTTCGCGGGGATCGTGCTCAACTCCCTCACGGAAATCGTGATCACCCGGAACGGCTCGGTCATCGCCGAACTCAACGATATCGAGGAGATCCGGGTCAACACGCTGCTGGTGACCTCGCCGCCCGGCACGGGCGGGACCAATGGCGGCGACACGATCCAGGTCAGCGGCGACTTCACCGGGACGAGCCTGAACTTCAACACGATCACCATCGACGGCAATGCCGGCGACGACACGATCGATATCTCGGCTCTGACCTCGGCGCACAGGATCGTCTTCCGCTCGAATGGCGGCAACGACACCATCGTCGGAACGCTGCGGCCGCAGGACGTGATCGAGCTGCCGGATGGCGCAACCCCGGACGACTACGAGATCGAGACGGACGGGAACGGCGTGACGACGATGACCAGCGCCACGCACAGCCTGTCCTTCACCAGCCAGGACGGCCTGCCGCAATTCGGCTCGGACCACGACGACGATGATGACGACGACGACGACGACGATGACGATCACGACGATGACGATGACGACGACTGCGGCCATGACGACGATGACGACGACGACGATGATGACGACGACGATCACGCCGGCGGGCCGACAGGCAGCGGCAATGTTCGGGTCGGCACGGCGTCGGGCGATGTCCTGCTCGGGACGAACGGCGACGACAGCATCATCGGCCTGGCCGGTGACGATGTCCTCGTCGGAGAGGCCGGCGACGACGCGATCTCCGGCGGCGATGGCGCAGATTTCGTCGATGGTGGCGCGGGTCGCGACACCGTTCAGGGCGGCGCCGGCGACGACCATGTCTTCGCTGGGGCAGGGGCCGATCTGGTCTATGGCGACGCCGGCGCCGACAGGCTCTTCGGCCAGGGCGGCAACGACGTCATGAATGCCGGCGCCGGCGACGACGCGGCATTCGGCGGCGCGGGCAACGACCTGTTCATCGGCGCGCAGGGTGACGGCAACGACACCTATTACGGCGACGAGATCGACGGCGGCAACGGTATCGATACGCTGGACCTGTCGGCGATGAGCGCCAATCTGACGGTCGATCTCGGCAATGGCCTGCTGGGGCGCGGCAGTGCCGTCAGCAGCCAAAGCGGCAGCGATACGCTGTGGCACATCGAGAATGTCGCGACGGGCTCCGGCAACGACACGATCACCGCGAGCAGCGCGGTGAACGTGATGGAGGGCGGCGCCGGCGAGGACGTCTTCCGCTTCGCCGATGTCGAGAGCGCCGATGGCGACACCATCCTCGACTTCCAGCCCGGAGACCGTCTCGATCTGTCCGGCATCGATGCCAATCGGGAGCTGATGGGCAACCAAACCTTCACGCTCGTCAATGGGCCCGCCTCGGATGCGGCGGCACAGCTGACGGTGTCCTATGAGGAGCGGGAAGGCGTCGCCTACACGATCGTAAGCGGCAATGTCGGCGGCGATGCGCAGGAGGAGTTCCGCATCGAGCTGAAGGGCAGCCACAACCTGACGGGCAGCAACTTCGTCCTGTGACTGCGACCTGAATCCGGCGGGCGGACCACGTGGTCCGCCCGCCTTCTCCACCTTCCTTCACCGCTATGATCAAGGGCGTGCCGCCATGGCCTATTCTGCCCGTCTCATCGAAGCCCGCAAACGCGACGGAGCCGTGCTGACCCGGGATTTCCGCCGGGCCGCATTGTTCCTTTTCCTGATCTCCGGCCTGATCAACATCCTCGCCCTGACCGGCTCGTTCTACATGCTGCAGGTCTATGACCGGGCGCTGACCAGCGGCAGCGTGCAGACGCTTGCCGCTCTCTCCGTGCTCGCGATCGGCCTGTATCTGTTTCAGGGCGGTTTCGACGTGGTCCGCTCCCAGGTCCTGATCCGGATCGGTGCCCGGCTCGACAGGGATATCGCGCCGCTGGCTCATCGCGTCGCGATCGACATGCCGCGTTTCGGCTTCTCGAGCACCGAAGCGCTCGAGCGCGGGCGCGATGTCGACACGGTGCGCGGCTTTCTCGGCAGCCAGGGGCCGGCGACCCTGTTCGACCTGCCCTGGATTCCGCTCTACCTGGCCTTCGTCTATTTCCTGCACCCCTGGCTGGGCGCGCTGACATTGGCCGGCGCCGTGGTGCTGACCCTGCTGACGCTGCTGAGCGAGGTTCTGGCGCGGGGGCTGAGCAACAGCTCGCGCCAGGCCGCGATCGCCCGCAATGCGATGGCCGAGAGCCATGCGCGCAATGCCGAGGTTGTGCGGGCGATGGGCTTCTCCGCCCGGGCGGTGGCACGATTCGACCGGTTGAACACCGAGCATCTGGCGCTGCAGACCCAGTCCAGCGATCTCGGCGGTGTCTTCGGGGCGATCGCCCGCGTCCTGCGCATGATCCTGCAATCGGCGATCCTCGGTCTCGGCGCTTTTCTGACCATCAAGGGCGAGCTGTCCGCAGGCGCCATCATTGCCGCCTCCGTCGCTTCGGCGCGGGCGCTGGCGCCCGTGGACCAGGCGATCGGCAACTGGAAGTCCTTCGTCGCCGCTCGCCTCGCCTTCGGGCGGTTGCGCGAGACGGTGGTGGCGCTGAGCAAGGCTGTCGAGCCGATGGAGCTGCCCGCGCCGCACCGCTCGCTCGGGGTCGACCGGCTCACAGTCGCCGCGCCGGGCTCCGGCCAGGTGCTGCTGAGCGAGGTCAATTTCGATCTGGGCGCGGGCAAGGCGCTCGGCATCATCGGCCCCAGCGGCGGCGGCAAGACCACGCTGGTGCGCGCGCTCACCGGCATTTGGCCGTGCCTGCGCGGCTCGGTTCGGCTCGACGGCGCCAATCTCGAGCAATGGCCCGAGGAGGCGATCGGCCGCCATCTCGGCTATCTGCCGCAGGAGGTCAGCCTGCTCGATGCCAGCATCAGCGACAACATCTCGCGTCTGGCCTCCGATCTCGACCCGGCCGCTGTCGTCGCCGCCGCAACCGCGGCGGGCATCCACGAGATGATCGTGAAGCTGCCCGAGGGCTACCAGACGCAGCTCGGCCCACAGGGCACCGCGCTGTCGGCCGGCCAGCGCCAGCGCATCGGCCTCGCCCGCGCGCTCTACGGCAACCCGTTCCTGGTCGTGCTCGACGAGCCGAACTCCAATCTCGACAGCGAGGGCGAGGCGGCTCTGACGCGCGCGATCGAAGGCATCAAGGCGCGCGGCGGCATCGCGATCATCGTTGCCCACCGGCCGAGCGCGCTCCTCGCCGTCGATCTCATCGGGGTCGTGCAGGCCGGTAAGCTGACCGCCTTCGGCCCCAGGGATTCGATCCTCAACCCCGTGCAGAAGCAGCCCGCGCCCGGCGTCGCCGATGGTCCGGCCGAACCGCGCATGCCCGCCGCCAGCGGGCTCGATGCGGGCTTGCTCAGGAGGGTGACAGCATGATCGAGGTCAAAGCGCTCAAGCCCGCTCAGAATTCCGCCCCCTCGGCAGCGGAGATCTACCGGAAGACCCAGGAGGAGGCCGCGCCTTCGCGCTGGCCGGCCACGATCGCGGTGATCGTCCTGGCCGTCGCCGCCTATCTGCGCTCCCTGACTCCGACGCAGGCCGATCGGGAGCAGGAGCCGGTCGACACCGCGGCCGCGGCCGAGCCGGCCGCGGCGGTCGAAACCGAGGAGGACCCGGACGAAACCGGTTCGACTCCCGAGGAGAAGGACGATCACGAGCTTGGCTCGGGCGCTGCGAGCGATCCGGTGCCTGGGCTGGCGGACTTCCTCGGCATCGACTCGCCGCCGATCGATTATGAGCAGCTGCCGCTGCGCGCCTTCGTGCGCGGCAGCACCGAGTTCGGCATGGACCGGGTCAGCAACGACAATCTCTTCGCCACGAGCGGCTCGTGGACGATCGGCGGCCTCGGCGCGACGAACGCGTCCGGTCTGGGCGCGATCGCGGGCGGCGGGGGGCTGCCCGTCGTGGTGGCGCCGTTCAACCCGGTGATCGTCGTTCGCAATCCGCCCGATCCTCCAGACGGGCCCGATCCGGGTGGCCCACAGCAGCCGCCCACCCGCAACCGGGCCCCGCGCCTGGCGAGCTGGGTCCAGCTCGGCGAGATCGGTGCCTGCCAGACGCTGCTGCTGACGGTGACCGGCTTGCTCGTCGGCGCGTCCGATGCCGATGCCGATCCGCTGACGATCCGCAACCTGCAGGTATCGTCGGGCACGATCGAGCTGACCGCCAGCGGCTGGCAGTACCGGCCGGCGGCCGATTACTACGGCCCGGTCTTCGTGACCTACGGCGTCAGCGACGGCATCGCGACCGTTTCGCAGGTCGCGCTGCTCCGGGTGGTCGAGATCCTGGAGCAGGACGGCACCGCCGGCGACGACGTGCTCACCGGCACCGATTGCGCGGATCTGATCAGGGCCGGCGACGGCAACGACACCGTCGATGCGCGGGCCGGCAACGACATCGTGCATGGCGGCGCCGGCGACGACCACATCAGAGCGGGCGCCGGCAATGACATCGTCTATGCCGGCAGCGGCAACGATGTCGTCTATGGCGGCACCGGCATGGACGTGCTTTTCGGCGGCACCGGCAATGACCGGCTGTACGGCGAGGACGGCGACGACCGCCTGTTCGGCGAAGCCGGCGACGACCTGCTCTTCGGCGGGCTCGGGAACGACGAGCTCTCGGGCGGCGATGGCAACGACACGATCTTCGGCGAGGCCGGCGACGATACGCTCGATGGCGGGGCCGGCGACAACGAGCTCCATGGCGGACCGGGCAAGGACCATATCCGCAGCGGCCCGGGCAACAGCGTCATCTCGGGCGGTCCCGACGACGACATCATCGCGACCGGCGATGGCAACAGCGAGATCGACGGCGGGTCGGGCGACAACATCATCTCGGTGGGGACCGGTCAGAACCGCATCACTGCCGGCGACGGCAACAACACGGTGGTCGGCGGCGCCGGGGTCGAGCTCGTCAAGCTCGGCGCCGGGCGCGATGTCATGCTGCTCGGCGGGGGCGACGATGTCGGCAAGGCGGGCGCCGGCGCCGACCGCCTGTTCGGAGAGGCGGGCGACGACACCCTCTTCGGCGAGGCGGGGGACGATCGTCTGGACGGCGGCGATGGCGACGACACGCTCTCCGGCGGGACCGGTGCCGACATCCTCTTCGCTGGCCTGGGCGACGACATCGCCGATGGCGGCGAGGGCGACGACGAGGTGAATGGCGGGGCGGGCGACGACACCATCCTCGCCGGCGCCGGCGACGACCAGGTCGATGGCGGCGAGGGCGATGACGTCATCGATGCCGGCACCGGCGATGACGAGGTCGATGCCGGAGACGGCGACGATGTCGTCAAGGCCGGGGACGGCGACGACGTGGTTGAGGGCGGCGGGGGGAATGACGCCCTGTTTGCCGGCGCCGGTTGCGACGAGGTCGCCGGCGGCGATGGCAACGACACCATAATGGCCGGAGATGGCAATGACACCGTCGAGGGCGGCGCCGGGAACGACAGGCTCGACGGCGAAGAGGGTTCCGATATCGTCGAGGCCGGATCGGGCGATGACGTCGTCATCGCGTCTCTGGATCAGGCTGACGACTGCCTCGACGGCGGCAGCGGTCACGACACCCTCGACCTCTCGCAGACCAAAGAGGGCGTCACCGTCGATCTGACGGAAAACATCGCCGTGGGCATCGAGATCGGGGAAGACACGGCTGTCGATTTCGAATCGCTGCTCGGCGGCGAGGGGAACGATCATTTCATCGTCGGCCTGGAAGGCACGACTCTGGCGGGCGGGGAGGGCGACGACCGGTTCGAGTTCGACGTGCCGGTCGCTGCCGACAACGATCTGATCCACCAGATCCTCGATCTGGAGGAAGGCGATCGCATCATCGTCAAGCAATACCATGTCCACTCGGACGCGGCGGCCGGCGGAACTGCGATCGATCCCTTCGATCAGACCTATAACGGCAACAGCGAAGACCAGCGCCCCTTCGTCTTCCGTATCGAGAAGGTGGGAGACGAAGACAGGACCTTTGTCGATGTGTTCGTTGGGCAGCAGGAAGATCGCGATTTCTCGATCGAGATCTATGGTGACCACAAACTATACTACTATTGAGTGTGGGATGATCGCCGCCTCGATGCGGCGCCGGGAGGGGTCCTGTCATGAATGCCCAGAATTTCGACGCCAAGCTCTTTGCCAATGCAAGAAAGAGCGCCCGGGCAGCCGAAAGGCGGACGGCTTTCCGCCTCGGCCCGCATGTCGCCGCGGGCACGGCGCTGGCAATGCTGCTCGTCGTCGGCTTCGGGGGCTGGGCGGTCTCGGCCAATCTCAACGGCGCGGTCCTTGGCCAGGGCATGGTCAAGGTCGACCAGAACCTCAAGGAGGTGCAGCATCGCGACGGCGGCATCATCCGGTCGATTGCCGTCCGGCAGGGCGACAGCGTCCAGGAGGGCCAGGTCCTGTTCCAGCTCGAGGATGTCCAGACCCGGGCCGAGCTGTCGATCGTCCACTCTCAGCTGGCCGAGCATCTGGCCCGCGGCGCGAGGCTGGTCGCCGAGCGCGACGGCTTGGACAAGGTCGATTTCCCTGTCCACCTCACCGGCTTTTCCGAGGGGGCCGCCGAGATCGTCAAGGGCGAGACGCGCCTGTTCGAGGGCAATCGCGTCAACCGCGAAAGCCGCAAGGAGCAGCTCGAGATCGGCATCGTGCAGTCGGGCGAGGAGATCAAGGGGCTGCAAGCGCGCCATGTCGCCAAATCGGAGGAGCTCAGGCTCGTCGAGATGGAGCGCGCGAAATTCACCGCGCTCTTCCAGAAGGGCTATATCGACGGCACCAGGGTCTTCAACATCAACCGGGAATGGGCGCGGCTGCTCGGCGAGCGCGGCGAGATCGAGGCGGCGCTGGCGCGCGCCAATCTTCGCATCAGCGAGACCAGGCTGCAGATCATCGCCATCAACGACACGGCCCGGACCGAGGCGCAACGCGAGCTGCGCCTGGTGGAGGCCAAGCTCTCGGAGCTGCAGGACCGCCGTGTCGCCAGCGAGGACCGGCTCTCGCGCACCGAGATCCGCTCCCCGATCGCCGGCACGGTCAATGAGATGACCATCTTCACCATCGGCGGCGTCATCACCCCGGCGGCCAAGCTCGCCACCATCGTCCCGCAGGGCGCGAAATTGACCATCGAGGTGCGGATCGCGCCGGCCGATATCGACCAGGTCAAGCCCGGCCAGCCGGCCCGCCTGCGCTTCTCGGCCTTCAACCGCAACCTGACGCCCGAGATACCCGGCCGGGTCAGCCATGTCTCGCCGGCCACCACCAAGGATCCCGCGACGGGCCAGAACTACTATACCTGCGAGGTTCAGATCGAAGGCGATATCGCCGTGCTCGGCGACCGCAAGCTCCTGCCGGGAATGCCGGTCGAGGTGATGATCACCACCGAGGAACGCACGGCGCTCTCCTTCCTGACCAAGCCGTTCATCGACCATGCGAGCCGGATGTTCCTGGAACGCTGAGCCGATCTGCCAACCAGGAGAATGACGAGGCGCGGCTTCCCATTACCCGCCGGCATGCTCTAACTGTGGCATGCCGCAAGAGCCCGCCACGCAGACCACCTCCGAGACCGCCGAAGCCGACCTGGCCGCCGCGGGCCTGAAGCCTCACCACGGCCGCTACTCGGTCTTCTCGCCCCTGCGCCATCCGATCTTCCGTGCGGTCTGGATCGCCAGCCTCGTCTCGAATTTCGGCGGCCTCGTCCAGATGGTCGGCGCCGCCTGGCTGATGACCTCGCTGTCCGATTCGCCGGACATGGTCGCGCTCGTCCAGGCTTCGACCACGCTGCCGGTGATGATGTTCTCGCTCGCCGCCGGCGCGGTCGCGGACAATTACGACCGCCGCCGCATCCTGCTGACGGCGCAGGGCTTCATGCTGGCCGTGTCGACCATGCTGGCGGTCTTCGCCTGGCACGGGCTGCTCTCGCCCTGGCTGCTGCTCGTCTTCACCTTCCTGCTCGGTTGCGGCAACGCGCTCAACAATCCCGCCTGGCAGTCCTCGGTCGGTGACATGGTTCCGCGCCCCGAGGTGCCGGCGGCGGTGACGTTGAACAGCGTCGCCTTCAACATCGCCCGCAGCGTCGGCCCGGCGATCGGTGGCGCGATCGTCGCCGCCGCCGGCGCGGTCGCCGCCTTCGTGGTCAATGCCTTCAGCTATATCGGCCTGCTCGTCGTGCTGGCCCGCTGGCAGCCGCCGCGCGTCGAGCGCGTGCTGCCGCGCGAGACGCTCTGGCTCGCGATGAGCGCCGGCCTGCGCTATGTGGCGATGTCGCCGAACATCCGCGCCGTCATCCTGCGCGCCTTCCTGTTCGGCTTCGGCGGCGTCGTCGCGCTCGCCTTGATGCCGCTGGTCGCGCGCGATCTCGTGCGTGGCGGCCCGCTGACATTCGGCGTCCTGCTGGGCGCCTTCGGCGCCGGCGCGGTCGCCGGAGCCTTCGTCAGCGTCCGGCTGCGCCGCCGGTTCAGCACCGAGACCCTCGTGCGCCTGACCTTCCTGGCCTATGCGGCAGCCGCCCTGGTGGTCGGCCTGAGCCCGACCATCTGGCTGACCATGCCGGCGCTCGCCGTCGCCGGTGCCTGCTGGGTGCTGGCGCTCTCGACCTTCAACTCGACGGTGCAGCTCTCGGCGCCGCGCTGGGTGGTGGGGCGGGCGCTTGCGCTCTACCAGATGGCGGCCTTCGGCGGCATGGCCGCGGGCAGCTGGGCCTGGGGCTGGGTCACCCTCCATTTCGGCCCGGCGGGCGGCCTCTACGCGGCGGCGATCGCGCTCGCCCTCGGCGCGGCCGTCGGGCTGCAATACCGCCTGCCTCCGCTCGAGGCGCTCAATCTCGATCCGCTCAGCCGCTGGCGCGAGCCCCAGGTCGCGGTCGAGATCGAGCCGCGCAGCGGCCCGGTCTTCGTCACCATCGAATGGCGCATCCGCCAGGAGGACGTGGTCGAGTTCCTGAAGGCCATGGAGGAGCGCCGCCGCATCCGCCGCCGCGACGGCGCCCGCCACTGGGCGCTGCTGCGCGACCTGACCGATGCCGAGCTCTGGATCGAGCGCTATGACAGCCCGACCTGGGTCGAATATGTCCGCCAGGCCCAGCGCGTCACCCAGGCCGACGCCGAGATCGGCGACCGGGTGAGGGGCCTGCATATCGGGCCAGAGCCGCCGGTCGTGCACCGCATGGTCGAGCGTCAGACCGGCGTGCTGCCGCGCGAGGTGCTGCGCGCGACCCGGCAGACCTAAAGGGCGCGGCGACGCCGAAGCTGCTCACACCGGGGACGCGAATCGAATAAAGCTCCGAGCCAGCGGCCCGGGGCCGGCAGGTGCGGTGGCCGTTCACGCTATATTGGCTGTCGCAATGCAGTTACATGTTGCAGTTCACCTGCGAACGCTTGATATTTTTTCTACAGATCGTTTTTGAAAGATCGATTTATGGCGATTGAAGACGGCCTCGGGCACTCTCCGTCCTGGTTCACCGCCCCGGGCAGTACAGATACATTGGCCTGGGTGGCTCTGGTCCTCATCTGCCTCGGGCTCTACGGACTTGTGACGCTCTATGCAGCGTTCGACCGGTGGGCCGAGCACAAGTCGAAGGGAACGCCGCTCGCCAAGACGATCCCGACCTTGCTGGCGATCGCTCTGCTCTACGAAATCTTTCCGCTCGACCACTTCCACGTCTTGCTGCCGGTCAGCGCAATCCTGCTTGCCCTGATGGCGGACTGGTCCCGCTTCCATGTTCCCGTGATCCGCGAAGTGGTTGCTGAACCGACTGCATCGCCTGCGGTCGCCTCGGCAGCGGCTGTCGATGCCGAGGCTGTTCGTCCGGCTCAAACCGAGGACGTCAGGAATGCTTGAGCTTCTCCTGACCTCCTTTCCGGCCGTCATCCGCTATTACCAGCTGAAGCGGCGCGGCGAGGCCATGACCGTCTGGAACATGCGGACGGCGGTGTTCCTCTGGGCCTTCCTGGCCTTCGCCCTTTTCGTCACGATCTTCTACTTCCACCCGAAATCATATTCCGGCCTCCTGCCGTTCCGGACGGTGTCGGTGGTGGCGCAGACCAGCGGCCCGGTCACCGAGCTCGCCGTGACGAACTGGCAGAAGGTCAAGGCCGGCGACCTGCTGTTCCGGATCGAGGACAGCAGCCAGAAGGCGGCGCTGAAGCAGGCGGAGGCCGAATTCGACAGGATCGCCGCTGCCGAGGCCAAGGCTCAGGACACCTTGAAGGTGGCGCAGGCGAATGTGGCGGTATCGATCGCCTCGCTCGACAAGCTGAGAGGCGACCTCGAGAACGCCCAGGCCCTGCTTGCCCGGAACGCCGGTTCGCGCGAGGCTGTGCGCCTGGCGGAAGCCTCATTCGCGATCGGCGAGGCCAATCTGGCGGGCGCGCAGGCACAGCTCAGCCTGGCGCAGCAGGACCTTTCCCAATCTCTCCCCGCGCAGCGCAAGGCTGCCGAGGCCGCTCTGGAAAGTGCCAGGGCGGCGCTGGAGAAGACCGAGGTCCGCTCCTTCACGGATGGCGTCGTGACCCAGCTGGCCATGAGTGTGGGCAGCCCGGCCTCGACGCTGATCCTGAGCCCGGCCATGGTCATCATTCCCGACCGTCCGCAGGATCTCCCCCTCAGGATCACGGCCGGCTTCTCGCAGGTGACGCGCTCGGCCCTCTACGAAGGCATGCCGGCCGAAATCTCCTGTGACACCAATATCGGCCTGAGCTTCAGCAACACGATTCTTCCGGCGCGGGTCCGCTACATCCAGCCGGCGATCTCGACGGGGCAGATCGTGCCGGGAGGGCGACTGGTGGAGCTCAGCGAGCGCGTGCGGCGCGGCTCGCTTCTGGTGTATCTCGAGCTCGAGCATAAGGAGCACCGGCAGATCATGCTCGATGGCACCGGCTGCCTGGTTCAGACCTACACCAACAATCTCGGCGGCTTCACGGGACATGCGATCGCAGCCACCGGCGTGATCAAGGCCGTGGGGCTGCGCCTGAAGGTGTGGGGCTCGCTGATCGCCGGCATCGGCCTGGCCGGCGGCGGCCACTGAACCGCGCCGGGCTCAGGCGAGACAGCCACCGGCAAGCGTGTGCTCGACGCAGGCATTGATGTGCGTGGCCAGGACATCCGTGGCGCGGGCGATGTCGCGTCGCATCGCGCAATCGAGCAGGAGCTGGTGCTCCTGCGCCGCCACCTCGCCGCGGAAGATCACGGCGACCATCTGGTAGCGGAGATAGCGGTCATAGACCGAGGCGTGCGTCTCCATCAGCACCTGCGAGCCGCAGGCCGAGACCAGCGCATGGTGGAACTCCCAGTCATAGCGCTTCCACAGCTCGGGATCGGGCCGGTCATTGTCGAGCATGCGCTTTTCCATCAGCGCCAGCTTGTGGTGGGCGGCGACGACGCGGCCCTCCCATTCCATGTCGCCGGCCGCGAAGGATTGGGCGAGGGCGTGGCCCTCCAGCAAAAGCCGCAATGCCGCGATCTCGGATAGATTCGCGGCCGAGACCGGCGCGACCATGAAGCCCTTCTGCCCCTCGGCCTCGACCAGCCCTTCGGATGAGAGCCGGTTCAGGATCTCGCGCAGGGTGCTGATGCTGGTGCCATAGGTCTCGCGAAGGTCGTCGAGCTTGAGCCGCTGCGCCGGCGCGAGGCGCCCGAACACGATGTCGGCGCGGATGCGGCGATAGGCGAGCTCTCCGATCGAGGCGGTCGACGGCGCGTAATTCAACATGCGTGAGCGGTCCGGCTGCAGAGGCAGGGGAACCAGCTTAGCGGCGCGGCACGAGTCGCACAATTGCTATGGCATAATCGAGATCATCGGAGGAAATAAAAAATACCAGTTGATCGCGGACGGGCCATTCGGCATGGTCTGCCGCGAAGCGGGACGAACCCGCAGGGGAGGAACGTCATGAATCGCTCAATCGACAGGCGGGCTCTGCTGGCGGCGGGTGGTGCACTCGCATTCACGGGTGGCGGTGCTTACGCGCAGGGCAAGCCCAATCTGCGCTTCTCGGCGGTATTTTCGGAGCAGGACATCCGCGCCGAGATGATGAAGCGCTTCGGCGAGGCCATCAAAGACGACTTCACGCTGCAGCCCTATTACGGCGGCAACCTCTTCAAGCAGGGCACCGAGCTGGTCGCCATGCAGCGCAACAACCTCGAAATGGGGAACATCGCGCCGCAGGACGTCTCGAACCAGATCCCGGCCTGGTCGATCGTCACCTCGGCCTATCTCTTCCGGGACGCCGAGCATCTCAAGAAGGTCTTCGCCAGCGATGTCGGCCGCGATCTCAAGAAGCTCGCCGAGGACAAGCTCAACATCAAGATCCTCGGGCCGACCTATTTCGGCGCCCGCCAGGTCGGCCTCAAGCCGAAGAAGAAGATCAGCACCCCGGCCGATCTCGCCGGCGTGAAGCTGCGCATGCCGGGTGGCGACGCCTGGCAGTTCCTCGGCCAGTCGCTCGGCGCCAACCCGACTCCGATGGCCTATGCCGAGGTCTATACCGGCCTGCAGAGCGGGGCGATCGACGGCCAGGATAATCCGCTGCCCAACGTCCAGAACATGAAGTTCTACGAGGTCTCCTCGCAGATCGTGCTGACCTCGCATCTCGTCGGCTTCGACCTGCTTTGCGTTACCAAGCGCGTCTGGGACGGAATGGATGCGAAGAAGCAGGCCGCCTTCCAGGCCGCCGCCGACGCAGCGATCGACTGGAGCACCAGGGAGCATCTCGCCAAGGAGGCGGAGCTCGTCGACTTCTTCAAGAAGCAGGGGCTCGAGGTTTATACGCCTGATCTCAAGGCCTTCCGCGACTTCGCTCAGAAAAAATATCTTGAATCCGAGCTCGCCAAGGGCTGGGTTCCCGGCATGCTCGACAGGATCAACGCCCTTTGAGGGCGGGAGGCGCCATGCCCGCCCGGCTGAAAGCACTCGGCGCCTGGCTCTCCCGCCGGGCCGAGAACCTGCTGGCGCTGATGCTTGGCGCGATGTTCCTGGTCTTCCTGGTCCAGATCGTCTTCCGCTATCTGCTCAACTTCCCGATCGGCTGGACGCATGAGATCAGCGTCGTCCTCTGGCTCTGGCTGGTGCTGTTCGGCGCCGGCTTCGTGCTGCGCGAGAGCGAGGAGATCCGCTTCGACATCATCTACGGCGCGGTCGGTCGCGGCCCGCGTCGGGTGATGGCGCTGATCACCTCGCTCGCGCTCGTCGTCCTGTATGTGATCTCGCTGCCGGCCATCGCCGAATACGTCGCCTTCATGAAGGTCGAGCGCACCGCCTATCTGAAGCTGCCCTTCAACTGGGTCTATGCGATCTACATCGCCTTCGCGGTCGGCGCGATCATCCGCTATCTCTGGCTCGGCTTCAGCGCATTGCGCGGCAAGGCGCCCGAGGAGTTCGACCCGACCAAGGCGAGCTCCGGCGTATGAGCACGCCATTCTCCCTGGCCATCCTCGCCATCGTCACGTTGTCGCTGCTCGGCCTGCCGATCGGCCATGCGATGATCGCCGGCTCGATCCTCTACCTGCTCGTTGCCGGTCAGGACCTCTCGATCGCCGCCGAGCAGCTGCTCAACGGCATGTACACCAACTACGTCATCCTCGCCGTGCCCCTGTTCATCCTGGCCGCGGAGCTGATGAATATCGGCTCGATGACCGAGCGGCTGCTGCGCTTCTGCGATGCGCTGGTCGGGCGCTTCAGGGGCGGGCTGGCCCATGTCAACATCGTCCAGAGCGTGATCTTCGCCGGCATGTCTGGCTCGGCGATCGCCGACGCGGCCGGCACCGGCCGCATGATGCAGGCGATGATGACCAAGGACGGCAAATATCCGCCGGCCTTCGCCGCCGCCCTGACCGCCGCCTCTTCGGTGATCGGGCCGATCATCCCGCCCTCGATCCCGATGGTGCTCTACGCGCTGGTCTCGGATGCCTCGATCGGCTTCCTCTTCCTCGCCGGCGTCGTCCCCGGCCTGCTGATGGCGCTGGCCCAGATGGCGATCGTCGCCGCGGCCGCGAAGCGGCGCGACTTTCCGGTCGAGCCACCGATCCCGCTTCGCCGCCTGCCCGGCATCGCCTGGCGGGCCTTTCCGGCGCTGATGATGCCGGTCGTGCTGCTCGGCGGCATCTATGGCGGCGCCACCACCCCGACCGAGGCCGCCGCCGTCGCGGCCGCCTATGCGCTTGCGGTCTCGGTGCTGCTCTACCGCAGCGTCAGCCTTTCGGGCTTCTACGGCTCGCTGGCCTACAGCGCCCGCACCACCGCCTCGATCGGCATGCTGATCGCCGGCGCGCTGGTGTTCAACTATGTCGTGACCATCGAGAACATCCCCGAGAGCCTGCGCGTCCTGCTCGCCGGCTGGAACCTCTCGCCGCTCGCCTTCCTCGTGCTGGTGAACCTCTTGCTGCTGGTGCTCGGCTGCCTGCTCGAGGGCACGGCGATCCTCCTGATCGTCGTGCCGGTCCTGATCCCGACGGCCAAGGCGCTCGGCATCGACATGGTGCATTTCGGCGTGATCGTCGTGGTCAACATCATGCTCGGCCTGATCACGCCGCCCTACGGGCTGCTGCTCTTCATCATGACGAACATCGCCGAAGTGCCGCTGCGCCAGATCGTGCGCGAGTGCATGCCGTTCCTCGGAGCGATGCTCGTCGCGCTGGCGCTGATCACCTTCTTCCCCAGCCTCGTGCTCTGGTTGCCGCGCCTGATGGGCTACCAGGGCTGACAGGACAGGACCGAACCCGTGACCAAACCGATCTATATCCTCAACGGCCCCAATCTGAACCGGCTCGGCACGCGCGAGCCCCAGATCTACGGCTCGACCACGCTGGCCGAGGTCGAGACGCTCTGCCGGCAGGCCGCCGGCGGGCGCGAGATCGTCTTCCGCCAGAGCAACCGGGAATACGAGCTGATCGACTGGATCCACGAGGCGATCGACAAGGGCGCGGCGATCATCATCAACCCGGCCGCCTATTCCTTCACCTCGATCGCGATCCTCGACGCGCTGAAGATGTTTCCCGGCCCGATCATCGAGCTTCACATCTCGAACATCCACCGGCGCGAGCCGCACTACCACAAGTCCTATGTCTCGCTCGCGGCCACGGCGGTGATCGCCGGGCTCGGCGTCAAAGGCTATGCCGTCGCGGTCGCGGCTGCCGGCGAGCTCGCAGCCTAGCCGCGGCGCTCATTGAGCTGCGGCGCGCCGCGCCGCGATCGCCCCTCCGGCACGGTTGTGGACGGCGAGCCAGCCCATCGCCATGGCGCCGGCGAGCAGCACGAGCTGTGCGGCAATGAAGGGCAGCTCGCTCTGCGTCGGCGCAAGCGGCTGCAGCGCGGGCACTTTCTGGAAGGCCTGCACGATCAGCACGAACAGATTGAGATAGAGCGCCAGCGTGGCCGACACCGCATAGGCGATGGCCGCTGGAGCGCGCGTGGCACGAAGGGGCAGGGCGGCTGCGGCGATGATCAGGGCGATGGTCGAGACGATGCCGAACAGGATCGCCGGGGTCATCCCGCCATAGGGGAAGAGGAAGCCGGTGAGGCTGGTCAGCGCCGTCGTCACGAGAAAGGCCAGCTGCCAGGCGGCGCGCCAACGGCCGAGCGCCAGCGCCGGCATGGCGACCAGGCCGGCGACGATGCCGATCAGGCTGACCGCGACATGGAACGGAAGCAGGATGTCGATGGGGAGCGCGGGGATCATGACGGTTCTCCAGATTTTGCTGTGAGCGGCGAAAGCGGCGGCGGGCTCTTCGCCCGCCGCGTCGCGATCAGCCCTGGATGAAGGCGAGCAGGTCGGCGTTGAAGCGGTCCGGCTGGGTTTGGGTCAGGCCGTGATCGGCGCCCTCGTAAACCTTGAGGACCGCATGCTTGACGATCCGGGTGGCGGCGAGCGCCGAGGCGCCGATCGGAACGATCTGGTCGTCATCGCCGTGCAGGATCAGCGTCGGCTTGTCGAAGCGGGCGAGATCGGCGTGAAAGTCGCTCTCCGAGAAGGCGCGGATCGAGTCGAGCTGGCCCTTCAGCCCGCCCATCATGCCCTGCAGCCAGAAGCTCTCGCGGATGCCGTCCGAGATGGTCGCTCCCGGCCGGTTATAGCCATAGAACGGGATGGTCAGGTCCTTGAAGAACTGCGAGCGGTTGTCGAACGTGCCCTTGCGGATCCCGTCGAAGACCTCGAGCGGCAAGCCGCCGGGATTGGCCTCCGTCTTCAGCATCAGGGGCGGCACCGCCCCGATCAGCGCGATCCTGCCGACGCGAGCCGTGCCGTGGCGGCCGATATAGCGGGTGACCTCGCCGCCGCCGGTGGAATGTCCGACGAGGATGACATCGCGCAGGTCGAGCTGCTCGATCAGCTCGGCGAGGTCGTCGCCATACTGGTCCATGGTGTTGTTGAACCAGACCTGGTCGGAGCGGCCATGGCTGCGGCGGTCATGGGCGATGGTGCGGAAGCCCTGATTGGCGAAGAACACCATCTGCGCATCCCAGACATCGGCCGTCAGCGGCCAGCCATGTGAGAAGACGATCGGCTGCCCGTCCTTCGGGCCCCAGTCCTTGTAGAAGATCGCGGTGCCGTCCTTGGTGGTGATCGTGGCCATTTGTCCAGTCCTTCGAGTGGCTTGAGAATGTCACCGGGGCGTCCGCGCCCCGTGGTTGAAGGATTACGGCGGCTGAGGAATGATCGGGATTGGCAGAACCGACATTCGCCGGGCCAAAACCGACAAAGAGGACAGATCCGATGTCGTCGCCAGCATCCACGGCACCGAAAGCCGAGCTCGGAATCGTTCTCTATCCCGGCTGCCAGACCGCGATGGTGCATGGCATGACCGACCTGCTCGACATCGCCGGCCAGTTCTCGGTGAAGCGCGGCGGCGCCAGCCTGCGGGTCAGCCATTGGCGGATGGGCGAGGACGGCGGCTGGACCCGGGCTTTCGACAGCCATCCGGATCTGCGCCAGGCGATGGAGCCCGCGATCCTGCTGGTTCCCGGCCGGCTGACCGGGCCGATGGAGGCCCAGGAGGCCGCGCCCTATGCGCGCTGGCTGCTCGACCGCCACGCTCAGGGCACGACGCTCGCCGCCAATTGCGGCGGCGTCTTCGCGCTGGCCGCCACCGGCCTCCTGTCAGGCCGGCCGGCCACCACGCATTGGCTGTTCGGCGAACAGTTCCGGGAGCGCTTTCCCGATGTGCGCCTCGATACCGATCGCATCGTGATCGAGGACGGCGACATCCTCACCGCGGGCGGCCTGATGGCCTGGACGGATCTGGGCCTGCGCCTGGTCGACCGGCTGCTCGGATCGACCGTGATGGCCGATACCGGCAGCTTCATGCTGATCGACACGGCCGGGCGCGAGCAGCGGCACTATTCCAGATTCGCGCCGAAGCTCACCCATGGCGACGAGGCGATCCTCAAGGTGCAGCATTGGCTGCAGGCCCGGGAGGCCAAGGCGGTGAGCGTCAGCGAGATGGCAAAGGTGATCGCCATGGAGGAGCGCACCTTCCAGCGCCGCTTCAAGGCCGCCACGGGCATGAAGCCGACCGAGTACGCCCAGCATCTGCGCGTCGGAAAAGCGCGCGAGCTGCTCGAATTCACCAGGCGCTCGGTCGAGCAGATCGCCTTCGCGGTCGGCTATGAGGACGCCGCCTCGTTCAGGAAGATCTTCCACCGTCTCGTCGGCCTGTCACCGGGTGACTATCGCCATCGCTTCGTCGCTATCGCAGCCTCGACTGGGCACGGTATTCGCGCGGCGTGATGCCCGAAAGCCGGCGGAAGGCGCGGGTAAAGTGCGCCGGGTCCGTGTAGCCGGAGGAGAAGGCGATTTCGATGATCTTGGCGTCGCTGTCGCGCAGCAGCCGGGCGGCGTTCTCGAACCGGGCCGCCCCGAGCAGATCGGAATAGGACAGGCCGGCACCCGACAGCTTGCGCTGCAGGCTCCTGACGCTGATCCCGGCCATCTCCGCGACCTCGGCGACGGTCGGTGCACCGTCATCCAGATAGGACGGCAGCATCAGTTTGAGCGCGCCGATGATGTCGTGGCCCGACGGGCCCGCCTCGTCGTCGCCGGGAGAAACGGGCAGCGCGCTTGCGAGATTGGGCAGGCCCAGCAGGGAGGCGGGCACATCGATCCAGGAGGCCGCCTGACCCGACAGGAAGCGCGTGTTCGGCCAGCAGGACTTGGTCTGTGCGCTCGGGCTGTAGCGCGCCTCGAAGGCCATCGTCGCCGGCGCCCAGCCTGCTCCGGCGAATTGCCGGACGATGTGCACGGGGAAGACGTTCTGCAGCCATTGCGAATGTTCGAGATGCGGGAGGCCGGCCGTGCCGAGCAGCCTGCTGCAGATCTTCACATGATCGTCGCAGCGCTCGAGCCACATCTGCAGGACATTGTCTTCGAGGCTCGCCCATTTGCAGACCTGCTGAAGTGCAGTGAACAGCGTCGGCGAATAGCCGATCACGGTCCTCAGCTTCTCGCTGAGATGGCAATATTCCAGGCGCTGCGAGGCCTGAAAACCGATGTCGACGACGCCTTGCGTTCTTTGCGCGGCCTCCGCGAAGCCGATCGCGCGCAGCAGCGGCACGAAATGATCCGACTTGTCCTCGACGGATGCCGGAAGCCCGAATTTCACAAGAAGCGGCGCAGTCAAAGCGCCGATCTCATCATGGATTGATGTGAAAGGAATGAGGAACTGGCAACGGGTCAAAGGAATCCCAGCCATGATATTTGCCCCCCGGCAGTGACGTGAAATCCTTTGTCCGATGACTCGCGAGGCCGGCTTTGGCGTGCGATGGCCAGACGGCTGAAGCTTTCGGTCCTTGAATGACGGCCCTCTGTTCCGGCCGCGAAGGTCCCGATCTTTCACGACGTGGCTATGAAGCTCGTCCGCATGCCCTCCCGCCAAGCGGTGCGAGCAGCCGTCGCTGCCTCGCTGCAGGATCATGGCGCCCCTCTGCATCGGGTTGCAAGCCATTTGGGCGTGAGCGCGCGCTCATTGCAGCGTCATCTCGCCAGGACGGGGACGAGCTACAGCGACATCGTCGCGGAGATGCGCCTCGAGCTGGCTTGCCGCCTGCTGGCCGAAACGGATGAGCCCATTTCGCGCATAGCGTTAAGCCTTGGTTACGCCGGCGCCAGCAGCTTCAGCCGCAGCTTCATGCGCCTGATGAAGGTTCAGCCCGGAGCCTATCGCAGGCAGCACGCAAAACGCGGGGAGGCCGGCGAAGACGAAGACTGATCTCCCGCTTTGCATTGGCGCGAAATGGCAAGACACGCGGCGTGAACTGGCACGAAATGGCCAGGCAATCCCGGCGTGACAGGGAGCGGACCGCCGAAAGCCCAGGCGGCCGTCATCGCTGCCTTCCACTTCGACTTTCCTCCTCGTCGTCAGTACCCAGGAGACAGTGCCATGACCAAACCTCCGGGCGCGCCGCGCCCAAGATGTACGCGCCCGAGATGTTCGCGCCCGAGAACCGCCTGGCTCGCGGCGACGAGCATCGCGTGCTTCCTCCTCGCGGCGCCGGCGACGGGCATGGCGCAGGAGGTGCTGCCATTCCCGCCGAAGCCCTCCGGCAGCATCGCCAGCCGGACCATGCAGGAATCGGTCTATGCGCCGGCCCCCGCGCAGCGGCGCCTGCCGGCCGATGCTCCGAACATCGTGATCGTGCTGATCGACGATGCCGGCCCGGCCTTGCCGAGCACATTCGGCGGCGCGATCAACACCCCGACGCTCGATCGCATCCACAATGGCGGCATTTCCTACAACCGCTTCCATACCACGGCGATGTGCTCGCCGACCCGCGCCGCGCTCCTCACCGGGCGCAATCATCACCGCGTCGGCAGCGGCCAGATCGCCGAGCTCGCGAACGATTGGGACGGCTATTCCGGCGTGATCCCGAAATCGAGCGCCACGGCAGCCGAGGTTCTCAAGAGCTATGGCTATGCCACGGCGGCCTTCGGCAAATGGCACAATACGCCGGCCGAGCAGACCACATCCGCCGGACCCTTCGACTACTGGCCGACCGGATACGGGTTCGAGTATTTCTACGGCTTCCTGGCGGGCGAGGCATCGCAATACGAGCCGAACCTGGTGCGCAACACCACGGTCGTGCATCCCAATCCGCCCAAGCCGGGCCGCCCCTATCATCTGAGCGAGGACTTGGCCGACGACGCCATTCGCTGGCTACAGAACCACAAGGCCTATCAGCCGGACAAGCCGTTCTTCATGTACTGGGCCAGCGGCGCGATCCACGGGCCGCACCACATCATGAAGGAGTGGGCGGACAAGTATAAGGGCAAGTTCGACGACGGCTGGGACAAGTATCGGGAGCGAGCCTTCGCGCGTGCCAAGGCCTCGGGCTGGATTCCGCAGAGCGCCCAGCTCACGCCGCGGCCGGCCTCGCTTCCGGCCTGGGACAGCATTCCCGAGAGCGAGAAGCCGTTCCAGCGCCGCCTGATGGAGGTCGCCGCCGGCTTCGCCGAGCATGTCGACGTCCAGGCCGGCCGCCTCGTCGACGAGCTCGAGCGCCTCGGCTACGGCGACAACACGCTGATTCTCTACATCTGGGGCGACAACGGCTCCTCCGCCGAGGGCCAGAACGGCACCATCAGCGAGCTGCTCGCGCAGAACGGCATTCCATCGACCGTGAAGCAGCACATCGATGCGATGAACTCGCTCGGCGGTCTCGACGTGCTCGGCTCGCCCAAGGCCGACAACATGTATCATGCCGGCTGGGCCTGGGCCGGCAGCGCGCCCTACCAGGCGACCAAGCTGATCGCCTCGCATTTCGGCGGCACGCGCAACCCGATGTCGGTGCGCTGGCCGGCCAAGATCAAGCCGGACGCCACGCCGCGCGCGCAGTTCCATCACGTCAACGATATCGTCCCAACCATCTACGATCTCGTCGGCATTCAGCCGCCACGCGTCGTGAACGGGATTCCGCAGGACGGGTTCGACGGCGTGAGCTTCGCCTATTCATTCGCGGACGCGAAGGCGAAGGGGCGCAAGACGACGCAGTATTTCGAGATCATGGGCAGCCGCTCCATCTATCATGACGGCTGGATCGCGTCCGCTTTCGGCCCGCGCACGCCCTGGGTGCCGGGAACGCCGCCCGGCATCCGCGAGTGGACGCCCGACAAGGACAAGTGGGAGCTCTACAATCTCGAGGAGGACTGGTCGCAGGCCAATGACCTGGCCGAGAAGATGCCGGCCAAGCTCGACGACCTCAAGCAGATGTTCCTGGTCGAGGCGACGCGCAACAAGGTGCTGCCCATCGGCGGCGGGCTCTGGGTCGCCGCCATGCACCCCGAGATGCGCATCGCGACGCCGTATCGGGAATGGACCTTCGCCGGAAGCATGGTCCGCATGCCCGAGTTCACCGCTCCGGCGCTCGGCAACAAGAGCAATCTCGTCAGCATCGATGCCGAGATTCCCTCCGGCGCCAACGGCGTGCTCTATGCCCTGGGCGCATTTTCCGGAGGGCTCGCGACCTATGTCCGCGAGGGCAGGCTCTGCTACGAATACAATCTCTTCGAGATCCAGCGGAGCCGGTTCTGCTCGGAGCAGAGCTTGCCGATGGGCAAGGTGAAGATCGAGGTCGAGACGGCCTATGCGGAGAAGAGACCTGCCGGCCCGCTCAATATCGCGCTCAAGGTCAACGGAGCGGTCGTCGCGAGCGGGGTCGTGCCGATCTCGGCGCCGCTGCTGTTCACCGCGAATGATTGCCTCGATATCGGCACGGATCTGGGTTCGCCCGTCTCGCCGGACTATTTCGACAAGGCGCCATTCGCCTTCAACGGCACGATCGCCGAAGTGAAGGTCAAGTATCTTGAGTAAACCCCGCCATCGGGCCCGGCTGCATCCAGCGCGGCCGGGCTCGCAGCAACAGGAGAGGGTCCCATGAAAGCTTTGATCCTGGCCGCCGGCATGCTCGGTTTTGCCGCCCTTGCCGTTCCCACCGAGGCGAGCGCCGTCGTCTGCGCGCGCGGCGTCGTCAGAGCAGGATGCGCCGGCCCCAACGGAGCGGTCGTCGCCCGGCGCCCCGTTCCGAGGGCCGTCGTCGTGAGGCCGGCACCGGTCGTCCGCTGTGCGATCGTCAACGGCCGAAGGGTCTGCCGCTGATCGGCTGGCGGCCGAGGCCGGCGATGCAGACGAGCGTCGATCCCGACAGGGCACGATCGGTCTGGCGCTATCTGACGCTTCTCGCTCTGCAGTTTGCGGCGGCGGTCATGCTTCTCGCCGAGATTTACCGCGCCTTCCGGATCGTGGTCGACGAGCTGGGCGTCCTGCATGCGATCTCGCCAGCCGATCTGGCGGTGATCTCCGCTGCGGCGCTCCTGTCGCAGGCCTGCTTCTGTTACCGGCTCGCCAAGGTCGGCATCCCCGCATGGCGCAATATCGTGCTCGGCCATTGCCTCGGCTTCGCAAGCCGCCTCAGCTTCATTTTCGGCGGCGCGATGTTCAGCCTGTTCTTCCTGCGGCATGCCCCCGAGCTGAGCTCCACCGAAACCGGCGCGGTGGTGCTTTCGCGAGGGGTCATCCTGCTCGTCGCGCTGTTCTGCCTCTACTGCTTCACGCTGGAGCTGGAGCGCCTCGGCAATTCCTTGCAGAGGCCGGCTCATCGCTGAGCGGCTGGCCGCCCTGACGCGAACCGCCTACAAAAAGCGATCGCGCGGGTGGAGCATGGCTTACCCCGTTGCGCCGCAGCTCGGCGGGGGCACAGGAGGAACTCACATGTCCGCACATGCCGGCGACAATCCGCCGCTCGAGCAGAAGGCGATCACGGCAGTCATCGAGGAGCTCGAACGACAGGCGGCCGAAAATCCCGCCGGGCTCAAGGTGCGAAGGGAGGGCGATCGCGTCACCGTCAATGGTGAGGTCGATGTCGATGCGCTGGTGATGGTCGTGGTTGGTTCGATGGCCGGTGGGCCCTGACCATCCGGCGACTAGCGCCTGGCCCATGCAAAGGCCGCCTCGGCCATCGTCCTGAGATGGTCGGCGGCTGAAAAACCGGACAGCCGCTTGCGCGGCTTCAGATCGTGATCGCCGTCCTCCAGCCAGAGCAGCTCGATGCCTGGCGAAAGCGGATAGGTCGATACCTCCTCGCGCGTGCCGAACGCGTCCCGCGTTCCCTGGACGATGAGCGTCGGGGTGCGCAGGCCGACGAGGTGTTCGGTTCGCAGCTGACCCGGCTTTCCGGGAGGATGGAAGGGGTAGCCGAGGCAAAGAAGCCCGCAGATCCGGCCCTTCTCGAACAATGCGTCGGCGACCATGCTTGCGACGCGGCCGCCCATCGACTTGCCGCCGATGACCAGCCTTCTTTGGGCGCCGAGCGCCTCGACGGCGGCGAGATAGTGCGGCTTCAGCGTCTCGGCGCGCGGCGGCGGCGTGCGCCCGGCGCCGCTGCGCCGCGCCGCCATATAGTCGAATTCGAAGCGAGCCACCCGAAAGCCCGCTTCTGCCAGCGCCTCGGCGCTGGCGGCCATCGACGGCGAGTCCATCGGCGCGCCGGCTCCGTGCGCCAGGAGGACGGTCACATCGGCCTGCTCGGAGCCGTCGAAGAGAAACATCGCGCCATCCTGTCGAGACGAGTTCCGTGCGGCACTGGGCGGGTTCCGGCACGGTGCCGGCCGCGCGCTGAGCCGGCTCGTCCTCCTACGCGGCGGCGACCTGCATCGGCGCTTTGGCCGGGAAGGGCCTGAAGGTGGCGAGGATCAGCGTCGCGGCCAGACCCAGCCCCCAGGAGGCGACATACATCGGGGCATGGGTTCCCATATTATCGTAGATCAGCCCGCCGAGCATCGGCCCGGTCGACATGCCGAGGCTTCCCGCCATCGCGGTCCCGCCGATGATGGTGCCCATCATCCGCTGCGGAAAATTCTCCCGGATGATCACGGCATAGAGCGGCATCGTGCCCGCATAGATGAAGCCGACCAGCACGGCCACGGCATAGAAGCCGCCGAGCTGGCCGACGAAGGCATAGGCGAGAACCGCGAAGGCCTGCGCGAGGAGCCCGGCCACCAGGATGCGCTGCGCCCCGAACCTGTCGCCCGCAAGGCCGAAGCCGATGCGCCCGAACATGCCGGCGAGCCCTTCCACGCTGTAGATCGAGACGGCCGCCACCATCGGGATGCCGCAGGTCACCGCATAGGTCACGGTGTGGAAGATCGGACCGGAATGGGTCGCGCAGCAAAAGAAGTTTGCGAGCATCAGAGTGACGAATTGCGGCGAGCGCAGCGCCTCGCCGACGCTCATGCCCGGCTCCGCCGCATCGCTCGGGGTCTCGCCCGGGCCGCCGTCCCTGAGCGGGGGCCGGCGCACCAGCAGCGCGGCCGGGATCATCAGGGCGGCGGCTATGCCGGCGATGATCAGCATGGCGCTGCGCCAATCGTAAGCGGTGACCAGCCAGGCCGCGAGCGGGGCCATGGTCATCGGAGCCATGCCCATGCCGGCCGAGACGAGCGACACCGCCAGCCCGCGCTGCGTCTCGAACCAGCCGGTGACGCAGGCCATCATCGGCGCGAAAACGGCCGCCGTCGCCGCTCCGACCAGCAGGCCGAACAGCAGCTGGAATTCGACGAGCGAGCTCGCCCGGCTGGCGAGGGCGAGGCTCGCCGCCAGCACCACCGATCCGGTCAGGACCACGGGAGCCGGCCCGAACCTGTCGGAGAGGCTGCCCCAGACCATGCTGGCCGCCGCCATTGCGAGAAAGCCGATCGTCATGGCCGAGGAAATGCCGGTCACCGACCAGCCGGTCTCCTGCGCCATCGGGCGCAGGAAGACCGGCAGCGAGAACATCGCGCCGACCGCGACGCAGCCGAGCAATCCGCCGGCGGCGACAATCACCCAGCGATAAGGGTGCTCCATGCGGATCTCCTGACTGCGCATGACCGATCGGACCTCGCCCGCCGATTGCTGCGGGCTTCAGCCCTGCGGCTTCCAATCGCTAGAGGGGATGGTGTTGATCATCCAGGGGATGCCGAACTTGTCGATCAGCGAGCCGAAGCCCGGCGACCAGAAGGTCTCGCCGAAGGCCATGACCGCCCGTCCGCCCTCGGACAGCTGCTCGAACCAACGCTGGCACTGGGCCTGGTCGGTGCTGTGCAGGGTGACGTCGAAGCCGTTCTTGGGCTTGTCGATATTCGGTGCCCAGGCGGCGTCCATATCGGCGCCCATCAGCGCCTGATCGCCCACGTCCAGCCAGCAATGCATCAGCCAGCTCTTATATTTCTCGTCGGTGATCGGCATGCCGGGAGGCGCGTCGGCATACGAGATCGCAGCCGTGATCTTGCCGCCGAGCACCTTCGCGTAGAACTCGAAGGCTTCGCGGCATTGCCCTTGAAAACTCAGGCTTGTCACGATCTTCATGGCCGACTCCCTCTGTCAAGATAGTTGATATCAACCTACTGTGCCCGGCACTGTCAACCCGGGCGAACTGCCTGTTGATTGCCGGGGGCTGCGGCTGTGCCGGGCTGGCAGGCTCTCTTGAGCGATTGTAGGTTTGTCGGAGCTGGGCCCGCGAAACCGTACTGAGCGCGAGCAGGAAAAACGTGACATATCGCTTCGTCCACGCGGCGGACATCCATCTGGATTCACCGCTGCGCTCGCTTGCGTTGCGCGATCCTGCCCTGGCCGATCTGATCGGCAACGCGACGCGCCGCGCTTTCATACGCCTTGTCGATCTGTGCCTCGACGAGCAGGTCGATGCGCTGCTGCTGGCCGGCGATCTCTATGACGGCGACCAGACCTCGATGAAGACGGCGCGGTTTCTGGCCGAGCAGCTCCGGCGGCTGCATGAGGCGGGTATCCGCGTCTTCGTCATCCGCGGAAATCACGACGCGCTCTCGCGGATCACCCGGGAACTGACCTTGCCGGAATCGGTGAAGCTGTTCGGCGGCCGCGCCGAGGCCGTCGCGATCGAGCGGGAGCGGGGCCGCTTCCCGGTCGCGATCCATGGTCTCAGCTTCGCGCAGCCGCAGGCGCCCGAGAGCCTCGTCGGAAAATACAGGCCGCCGGTCGAGGACGCGGTCAATATCGGGCTGCTGCACACCAGCCTGGCCGGCGCGCCGGGGCATGATGCTTATGCCCCGTGCAGCCTGTCCGATCTGCAGGGCACCGGCTTTCGCTATTGGGCGCTCGGCCATGTCCACAAGCGCTCCGTCGTCACCGGCGACTGCGCGGTCGTGATGCCCGGAATGCCGCAGGGCCGCGATATCAACGAGGCCGGCGCCAAATCCGTGAGCCTGGTCACGATCGGCGATGATCGCTCGATCCGGGTCGAGGAGCGCGTCACCAGCATCGCGCAGTTTGAGAGAGTCGCGGTCGATGCGACGGGGATCGACGATTGGCGCGATCTCGTCTCCGCGCTGGCGCGGGCGCTGGAGCAGGCGCGCGGCGATATCGCCTCGCAGCATCTGGTCGCCCGGATACGGGTCGGGGGAGCGACCCCGCTGGCCTGGCGTATCCGGCGCGACCTCGATCTTCTCAAGGCGGAAGCCGATGACCGCGCCGCCGCCATCGGGAGCTGCTGGGTCGAGAAGCTCGAGATCGACTGCCGGGCGCCCGGCCTCGCGGCCGGTCCGGCGGCCGATCCGCTGAGCGAGCTGCGTCGCCTGATCGCAGAGGAGGTCGTCGGCTCCGACGCCTATGAGGCCGAGGTCGCTGCCATTGCCGAGGAGCTGCGGGCACAGCTTCCGGCGGAATGCCGCGGCCTGTTCGGCGCGGATGAGCAGGCGTTCCCGGCGATGATCGCGGCGCTGGCGAAGGACGGGGCCGAGGACGTGCTCGCCAGGCTCCATGCGGAGGGCGGCGTTTCCTGATGCGCCTGAAATGCCTCGATCTCACGCGCTATGGCAAATTCACCGACCATCGCATCGATTTCGGCGAGCGGGCGGAAGGCCAGGCCGATCTCCACATCGTCTACGGCCCCAACGAGGCGGGCAAATCCACTGCCCTGGCCGGCTTTCTCGACCTGCTCTTCGGGATCGAGCCGCGCAGCCGCTTCAATTTCATCCATCCTTATCCCACGATGCGCGTCGGCGGGACATTGGAGCTGGCCGGCGGCCGGCAGGAGCTCGTGCGGATCAAGCGGCCGCAGAACAGCCTGCTCGATGCGCGCGACCAGCCGATAGCGGAAGGCATCCTTCTGGGGGAGCTCGGCGGTATCGACCGCGAATCCTATCGCACGATGTTCTCGCTCGACGACGCGACGCTGGAGGCGGGCGGCGAGAGCATCCTGTCGAGCAAGGGCGATCTCGGCCAGCTCCTGTTCTCGGCGAGCGCGGGCCTGGCGGATCTCAGCCAGGGACTCGCCGATCTGAAGGCGGAGGCCGACGGCTTCTACAGATACCGGGCTCGCAGCGGCGAGTTGTCGGACCTCAAGCTCCGGCTCGCGGAACTCAAATCGGAGCGGGAGCGGATCGATGTCTTGGCCTCAGACCATGCCAGGCTGGTCGAGGAGCGCGACCGGGCCGCTGCGCAATACGAAGAGGCGATCGCCGGCCGCAGCCGAATCCAGGCGCGCATGGACGAGATCAGGCGCCAACTGAATGCCTTGCCGCGCCTGGCCGACCTGCGCGCGCTGCGCCAGCGCATCGCGCCGTCCTCCGGGCTTCCCGATGCGCCGCGCGGCTGGGCCGAGGCGCTGCCGCGGTTGCAGCAGGACGAGATCGAACTCGGCATCCGCGCGCAAACCCTGCGGGAAGAGATCGCCGACCTGTCGGAGCAACGCGATGCGATCACGGTCGATGAGGCGGCCTTGCGACTGGCTGACAGGGCCGAGCGGCTGGCCGATCTGCGCGCCCGCTATGTCACCGCCGGGAAGGATATTCCCGAGCGGGGCTTGCAGCTGCGCGAAGCCGGTTTCGCGATCGCGACGATCCTGAGCCGCATCGAGCGGACCGGAGAGGCCGATCCCCGGCGTCTCGTGCTGGGAGCCTCCGTCGAGGGCGCGCTTCGTGTCCTGATCGAGGCGCGCTCCGGCATCGAGGCCGCGCTGAAATCGGCGGCGGACGAGCTGGCCGAAGCGGCACGGCGCCTGGAGGAGGCGCGGGCGAAGCTGCGGGAGGCCGGCGGCGATCGGGAGGCGGGGGAGGGGCGACAGACGCGGATATCGTCCCTGGCGGCGGCGGTCGCGGCGGCGCGCACGGATGATCACGCGGCGCGTCGTCGCCTGGCCGAGCGGGCGCGCGAGGCTGCCAGCCTCGCGCTGGCGGATCGCATCCGCGAGCTGCGGCCCTGGGCCGGTGAGGTCGACGCGCTCGCCGAGCTGCCGGCGCCGGGTGCGGAGGAGCTTCAGCGCTGGAAGCTGGCGGTCGCCGAGACCCAGAAGCGGATCGATCACGAGGCCGGCGAGGCCGAGCGCCTGACGACGGACGAGATCCGCCTCACGGCCGAGCTCGAGGCGCTCGGCGCGATCGCGGGCCTCGTCTCGGATCGGGAGGCGGCCGACATTCGCAGCATGCGGGAGCAGGCCTGGGCCGCGCATCGCGCCAAGCTCGACGCTGCGTCCGCCGACGCATTCGAGGCGGCGCTTCGTCGGGACGACATCGTCACGAATGGGCGGCTCGGCCATATGGCGGATAGTGCGAGACTGCACCAGGTGAGCCAGGCGCTGGCCATCGTGACGGCCGAACGCCGCCGCGCCGCCGAGCTCCGGGATCGCGCGGCGGCAGCCATGCTGGCGCTGCAGGGCGAGATCGCGGCAGCCATGGCGGCGAGCTGCCCGGCGCTGGCGGAGAGCCTCTCATTGCCGCAGTTCGAGATCTGGCTGCACCGTCGAGACAGGGCTCTGGAGGCGAGGGCGCTCCTGCGTGCGGCCGAGAGCGATCTGCGGACGCTCGAAAGCGACGCGGCGGCTGCCAGAGACGGGCTGGCCGCTGCGCTCGAAGCGGCCGGCCTGCCGCGGCCCCCGGATGCCGGTTTCGAGGCGCTGCTGGCAGCGGGGCAGCAGGCGCTCGATCGCGAGGTTGGGCTCGGCGCGCTGCGGGCCGGCGTCGAGGAGCGGCAGCGCGAGCTTTCCGAGCGCGAGCGCGCATCCGACAAGGCCACCAGGGCGGACCGCGACTGGACCGCCTCGTGGACGCAAGCCTGCCGCGCCTGCTGGCTGGGGGAGGCCGGGACGGTGCCGACGCTCGCAACCGTCCGCGAGATCCTCGTGGCCATCGGCGAACTCGCCCCCGCGTTGGAGAAAAAGGCCAGCCTGGTCGACCGGATCGGCAAGATGAAGAGCGATCAGGCCGCCTTCCGCGACGAGGCCGAAGCGCTCGCCGGCGAGATCGGCCTGCCGGCACCGGCCGGTGATGTCCTCGACCTGGCGCAGGCCGTCAGCGCCCGCATCCAGCAAGCCCAGGTCGAGCGCGCGCGGCGGGCGAGCTTGGCGGAGAAGCTCGAGGCCGCCCGCAATCGGCAACGCGCGCTCGACGAGACGCTCGCGGTCCATGAACGTCGCAAGGCGGAGATGACGGCGTTCTTCGAGGTTGCCACCTTGGCGGACGTCTCCGGCAAGCTCTCGGCGATCGAGAGGCGGGCGGAACTGGCGGCGCAGATGGAGGCGGCCGAGCGCGACGTGCTCGCCGCGCTGCGATTGCCCGCGATCGAGGCGGCGGAAGCGGTCCTCGACCGTGCCGATCCCGGCGCCTTGGAAGCCGAGCTCACCGCGCTCCAGGCGCGCTTCGACGATCAGGACCAGCGCAGCCGCGACCTGTTCTCGATGCACAGCAAGGCGGTCGACCGGGTCGAGGCGATCGGCGGCGACGGTGCGGTGGCTGAGATCGAGGAGAGAAAGCGCACGCTGCTGCTCGATATCGAGGACCGCGCTCTGCGCTATCTGCGGCTGAAGCTCGGCGCCGCGGCGGCCGAGCAGGCGCTGCGCGCTTATCGCGACCGGCATCGCAGCTCGATGATGGCGCGGGCCTCCGACGCTTTCGCGACGATCAGCCGCGGCGCCTATACCGGGCTCGCCGCGCAGCCGGACAAGGACGGCGACATCCTGATCGCGCTTTCGGCCGCGGGCGGCTCGAAGCAGGCGGCGGAGCTCTCGAAGGGCACGCGCTTCCAGCTCTATCTCGCGCTGCGCGTGGCGGGGTACCATGAATTCGCCGCCTCCCGGCAGCCGGTGCCGTTCATCGCCGACGACATCATGGAGACCTTCGACGATGTCCGGGCCGAGGAGGCCTTCCGGCTGCTTGGCGAGATGGCGCGGGTCGGGCAGGTGATCTACCTCACCCACCATCCGCATCTCTGCGAGATCGCGCGGCGCGCCTGCCCGGGCGCCACGGTTCACGAGCTCGCTGCCGGCCTGCGATGAGACGCAGGCCGGCATGCGCCGATCCGTCTCGACACAGTCCGCCATAGGATGTGCAATCATCCGCCGGCGGGGCAGGGGCGTGGACGGCGCATCATGGACGAGACGCGGCGCAACAGGACGATCGAGGACGAGCTGGCCGAGGCCCGGGCGCGCTATGCGGAACGGCGGCCGAAGTCGCTGGCGGTGCACCGGCGCGCCTGCGAGGTCATGCCGGGCGGGAACACCCGGACCGTGCTCTACCATGGTCCGTTCCCGCTCCGTCTGGCTCACGGCCAGGGGGCGGTGGCGACCGATGCCGACGGTCATCGCTATGTGAACCTGCTCGGCGAATACACCGCGGGCCTGTTCGGCCATTCCCATCCGGTGATCCGGGCCGCCATCGACGCGGCGCTCGACGGCGGCGTCAATCTCGGTGCGCACAATATGTTCGAGGCCGAGCTCGCCCGCCATGTGGTCGCAAGGTTTCCGGCGGTCGAGCAGGTGCGCTTCACCAATTCCGGCACCGAGGGCAATCTGATGGCGATCGCCACCGCCCGCGCCTTCACCAAGCGGCCGAAGGTGCTGGTGTTCCGCGGCGGCTACCATGGCGGGTTGCTGTATTTCGGGGGCGGCGGCATCCCGATCAACGCGCCCTATGACTTCGTCGTCGCACCCTACAACGAAATGGACGGGACGATCCGCCTGCTTCGGGAGAACGCGTCGGAGCTGGCCTGCGTGCTGACCGAGGCGATGATGGGATCGGGCGGCTGCATTCCCGCGCAGCCGGATTTCCTCGCCACGATTCGCGAGGAGGCGCGTGCGGCAGGGGCCCTCTTCATCCTCGACGAGGTGATGACCTCGCGCTTCGGCCGCGGCGGCGCCCATGGCCTGCTCGGCCTCGATCCCGATCTGGTGACGCTCGGCAAATGGGTCGGCGGCGGGATGTCTTTCGGAGCCTTCGGCGGGCGGGCCGAGATCATGGCCATCTACGATCCCGCCAGCCCGGATTCACTGCCGCATGCGGGGACCTTCAACAACAATGTGCTCTCGATGGCCGCCGGCATCGCCGCGCTGACGCAGGTCTTCACGCCGGAGGTCGCCGAGGCGCTGCACGCGCGCGGCGAGCGCCTGCGAGACCGGCTGAACGCGGTGTTCCGCAGCGCCGATGTCGCGCTTCAGGCGACCGGGCAGGGCTCGTTGATGAACCTCCATGCGCAGCGCGCCGTCCCGCGCAGCCCCGAGGATCTCGCCGGCAGCGACGACCGGATCAAGGAGCTGGTCTTCCTGGACCTGCTGGAGCGGGGCTTCTATCTCGCCCGCCGCGGCTTCATCGCGCTCTCGCTGGCGCTCGACGATGCGGAGACGGAGCAGTTCCTGGAGGCGCTGCGAGGCATCGTGACGGAGCGCCGGCATCTGCTCGCCTGAGCGGGCGCGCCTTCACGGTAGCCTGTCATCCCGGACAAGCTGCGCAGCAGCGCCGCTCCGGGATCCATCGTAGAGCTCCGGCGCCCTAAGATGGATCCCGAGGCAAGCTCGGGATGACGGTCGCGGTCCGATTGCCTCTTCAGATCATATTGCGGAGCCGGGCCTCGGCGGGCGGAGCATCGGCGTGAGCACCGGTGACGATCCGACCTGGATCCTCCCGAGAATCTCGAAGCCATGCCGCTGGTACAGCGGGATGTTCCTCGGATTGGACGATTCGAGATAAGCCGCGGTGCCTTCGCGGTCGCAGCGTGCGAGCGCGTGGCGCATGAGCGCGCCGCCGATCCCCTGGCCCTGCCGCGTCGGATCGACGGCGATCAGCGGCAGATACCAATGCGGTTCCTGCGGGTGATAATGCGCCATCGCCTCGAAGACCTTCTCGACATCGGGCAGGATGGCGGGGTCGGCATTCGTGCGGACCAGCTGCTCGAGCATCTCGACATCCGGCTCGACGCCGGGCGGCAGCCACAGCGCCGCGCCGCCGAGATCGTCGGTGACATAGGCGCTGTCCTCGTCATAGGCGGAGGCGCCGAAGGCGCGGATCATCCCGGGCATGACGGTCAGATAGGTCTGCGCATCGCTGAGCGACCAGCGCGCCATCGGGTCGGAGCCGAAGGCGAGGAGGGTGAGCGCGGAGATGGCGCCCTCCTCGGCACGGCTTGCGGAACGAACGGTCCTGGAGGTCATGCGACGGCTCCCACTGCCTGCCGCCGGCCATAGCACATGATCCGCCAGCAGTTGTCAGTGGCCGGCGGCAGGGGTGCTTCAAGCCTTCAGATGCAGCGTCACGAGAACGGTGATCTGGGAGCCCTTCGGCAGCGAGGCGCTGACGCGCAGGAAGTTGCCGAAATGGCTCAGGCGCTGGAACGTCACGCTGTCCTGCGCCGCCGGCAGATCGAATTGGGAGCCCTCCTCGCACCAATGCATCCCGTCGGCCGAGATCTCGATCCGCGCCTTCGGCAGCGGTCCGGTCGGCGGCTTCAGCGCGCGCACGAAGACGATCGCCTCCCGGGCCCAGCCGGCCTCGTAGGGTTCGGTCGCGCTGTCGCCCGTCCAGGTCTCATTGCGGGCGACGACGGCGGTCAGATTTTCCGGCAGCATCAGAACTCTCCCGACAGGCAGACGGAATCGAGATAGGCGAAGGCGCGCTTGTCGGTGTCGGTCTCGGCGAAGAAGGCAAGGTTGAGCATGCACCAGAGATTCTTCATCGCCGGGATGCGGATGCTGTCGAAACCGTCCATGGCGAAGACCCGGTCGTTGACCTGAAAACGCGTCGCCTGCATCGAGCCCAGGTCGAAATCGAAGCGCAGATAGTGCCAGTTCACCTTGGTCGGGATCTCGTTGTAGCAGAGCCGCTGCTCGCCGCCGGGCAGGTCCTCCCAGTCGTCCGGGGCGAGGTGATAATGCGTGATCGTCTTGCCAGCACTGCCGATCGGCTTGATCGGCGTCGTCCTGCGCTTGAACTGCCATCGCTGGATATGCCTGCCGTCCTGCGCGTTCAGGAAGCGCAGATGCGGCATGACGCGCTCGCCCGGGCCTGAGGCGTCGCCGATCTGGAGATCGTAGAGGAAGCCGAAGGAGCGGATATCGGTCTCCGAGAGCTGCAGCTCGGTCGCTTCGGGCTTGAAGGTGAAATAGGCCTCGAGCCGGATCGGCCCCGGCTTGCGGAAGGTCAGCCGCTTGATGGCGACATTCTGCGCTCCCTTTTTCGGCCGCGTCGCGATCTTCAGCGCATAGGAGCCGTCGACGCCGCCATGCGAGCCGAAATCCCAGTTCGGCAACGTCGAGAGCATGGCATGGCTGTGCTGGGCATAGCCCGGCAGCATGGCATCGAGCGTCTCTTCGTAATTGCCGACGAGCTGCGTCCAGCCGCACATTCCACGGTCGAAATCGTCGAGGCAGATGATGCGGGGCAGGGGATCGAAGCGGCTGAGCTGCGGATCGGCCTCGCGGATCGCCCGGCGCAGGGCGTCGATATCGGTCATGGCGATTACCCCTTCACCGCGCCGGCGGTCAGGCCCGCGACGAGATGCTTCTGCATGAGGATGACGAAGGCCAGCACTGGCACGAGCTGAACGGTCGAGGCGGCGAAGAGCACGCCCCATTCGACGCCTTCGACGGCGCCGATCATCTCGGAGATCACCAGCGGGGCGGTCTTCGCCTTGGTGGTCGTGAAGATGAAGGCGAAGAGGAACTCGTTCCAGGCATAGACGATGACGAAGACCGAAACCGCGAGCATGCCCTGCGCCGCCATCGGCAGGATGACGCGGGCGATGATCTGCATCTGCGAGGCGCCGTCCATCATCGCGGCCTCGTCCAGCTCGCGCGGGATCTGGTCGATGAAGGTGCGCATCACCACCGTGCCGAGCGAGACGAAGAAGGTGGCGTAGAGCACGATCAGCACGAGATGGGTGTCGTTGAGCCCGAGCCAGTTCACCACTGGAAACAGCGGCAGCGTGATCACGATCGGCGGGATCAGCCGGATGAAGATCAGGAAGAAGGCGGAGGCTTGCAGCCCCTTCGAGGCGAAGCGCGAATAGGCGAAGCCGGCGAGCAGGGAGACGCCGACGGCAAGCACGGTCGCCCCCAGCGTGACGAGGAAGCTGTTCCACAGCCCGAAGAAGAAGTCGCCCCAGCGGCTCCAGAGCGCCTGGTAGTTCGCCAGGGTCGGTGAAAAAGAGAGCGCGCCCGTGGTCGAGAAGATGTCGCGGTCGGCCTTGAAGGACGACATCGCGATCAGGCCGATCGGCACGAGCGACCAGGCGACGATCGCGGCGACGCCCGCGAGCTTGAGGAGATGGCGCAGAAGCTTGAGCGGGGAGAGCTTAGACATGCTTGCCGAACATCTCCCTGTAGAGCCGGCGCAAATAGAACAGCGCGAGCAGGAGCGAGGCGAGCACGAGCAGCCAGCCGGTGGCGGCGGCGGGGCCGAAGGCGTTGTAGCGGAAGGCCTCGAGATAGAGATAGACCGCCATCACCTCGGTCGAGCGCGCCGGGCCGCCGCCCGTCATCAGCCAGACCTCGGAGAACAGGCGGAAGGCGAAGATGTAGCGGAACAGCGCCGCAATCAGCAGGGCCGGCATCAGCAGCGGCAGCGTCACCCGGCGGAACGAGGTCCAGGGCGAGGCGCCGTCGATTGCGGCCGCCTCGTAGAGATCGCCGGGGATCGAGAGCCTGGCGGCGTAGAGAATGATGAAGCTGAAGGGCAGATGCAGCCAGATCGACAGCAGGCTGACCATTGCCAGCCCATGGCTCGGATCCACCGCCCACTCGATTGGCGGCAGCCCGAGCGCTGTCAGGAGCCGGCTCATCATGCCGACATCCGGTTCGAACAGGAAGCGCCACATCACGACCGCCGAGACCTCGCTGACCGCATAGGGTGCGAGCACGATCGCCAGCAGCAGCGGCCGGAACGGCACGCCCGAGGCGAAGAACAGCGCCATGCCGAGCCCGAGCAGCAATTCGACATGCACGACCACGGCGACGACGATCACCGTGTTGACGAGCGCCTTCCAGAAATAGGGATCGCTCAGCACCTTGGCGTAGTTGGCCAAGCCGACGAAGCTCGCCGCTTGGCCGAAGGAGGATTGGTTGAGGCTCAGCCAGAAGACATAGATCGCCGGCAGGAAGATGATGCCGCCGATCATCAGCTGAACCGGCGAGACCAGGGCGATGGCCGAGAGCGGGGTCCGGGCGCTCATCAGGCGATCCTGAAGCGCGCGAGCGCGTCGCGGTCGATCTCGATGCCGAGCCCCGGCCCCTGCGGCACGGCGAGCTTGCCATCGACCAGCTGCGAGCCCTCGCCGACGATCGGATGGGTGAAGGCGTCGCGCAGCGGGTTCTGGTAGACCATGCATTCGAAGGTGCGGAAGGTCTCGGCTGCGGCGGCGAGCTGCAGGCTGGCGGCGACGCAGATTGCGCCGGACCAGCCGACATGCGGCGCATAGGCGGTGTTGAAGGCGGCGGCGAGCTCGCAGATGCGCCAGGTCTCGCTGATCCCGCCGGAGCGAGTCACATCAGGCTGGATCAGCCCGAGCGAGCGGTCCTGCAGCGCGCCCAGCGCGTCCGTGGCGACGTAGTCGCTCTCGCCGGCCGCGAGCCTGATCGGCAGGTGCTGCGCGAGGCGCCGATAGCCCTCGCGGTCCTGGGGCGCGATCGGCTCCTCGAAGAAGCCATAGCCGAGATCGGCCAGCGCCCGCCCGACGACCATCGCGTCGTCCACGTCATAGGCCCAGTTCGCATCGACATAGAGCGCGATATCGTCACCGGCGAGCCGGCGGATCAGCCTGGCGCGGGCGATCGCGTCCTTGACCGGATGGCCGAGCTTGACCTTGATCTCGCGGAAGCCGGCCTTCAGCGCCGCGTCGACCTCGGCCTCGACCGTGGCATCGTCGAGCCAGTTGATCGAGGAGGCATAGGCCGCGACCTCGCTGCGCCCCATGCCGCCGAGCAGTTTGTGGATCGGCTGGCCGGCCTGCTTGCCGGCAATGTCCCAGAGCGCGATGTCGACCGCCGCGATCGCCTCCACGATCTGGCCGCCCGGCCGGCCGGACAGAGCGGCGCGCATCAGCTTCCACAGCGCGCGCCGATCGGCCGCGTCGCGGCCGATCAGGCGCGGCGCCAGCGCCTCCTCGATGAAGCGGGCATAGCCGGCCGCGCCGCGGCGGCAGAGCCCCTCGCCGAAGCCGGTGATCCCGTCCTCCGTCCAGACCTCGACCACGACGAGCTCGATCGCCGGATAGTCGCCCTGCGAGGTCCGCTGGACCTTCGGCAGGGTCGCCCGCAGCGGGTGGACCTGGATAGTCGTGATCCGGTTGGCCGACATACGGCGTGATCCTCCCGAGGCGAGTGGCCCATCTTCTTATCTGATAAGTTGGACAGTTGCCAAGGAGGGAGGCATCTGTCAATGATGCCGCCCGGAGGATGCAATGACCGACATCGCCCAGGCTCTGCTCGATGAGGACGATCCGTTCGCCGGCGGCGACGTCGTGCCGATGCGGCTGGGCGACGCGGTGATCCAGCGCATCACGCAGGCCATCCAGGACGGGCGGCTGAAGCCCGGCGACGCCCTGCCGTCCGAGGCGCGGATCGCCGCCTCTTTCGGTGTCAGCAAGCCGATCGCGCGCGAGGCGATCCGCCAGCTCGCCGCGATGGGCGTCGTACACATCCAGCAGGGCAAGCCCACCCGCATCCAGGCGCTCGACGCCGCCCCGCTCGATCGCTTCTATCGCTTCGCCGTGCGCGGCCGCCCGAGCGGGTTGACCGAGGCGGTGGAGCTGCGCCGCATTCTCGAGCCGCCGATCGCCGCCCATAGCGCGGCGCGCCGTTCGGCCCAGGAGGTCGAGAAGCTCGACCTGATCCTCGCCCGCATGGAGGACGCGCTCGGCCATGTGCCGCGCTGGATCGAGGCCGATCTCGATTTTCACGAGGCCATCGCCGCCTCCTCCGGCAACCGGCTGCTCGACTTTCAGATCAGGGGCCTGCGGCCGGTGATCCGCAAGGTGATGGAGATCTTCAACTCGCGCGAGAAGCGCACCCAGGATGATTGGCGGCGCACCTTCGCCCGGCATCTGCGCGTCGTCGAGGCGATCCGCGCCGGCGATCCGGCCGCGGCCGCCGCTGCCATGAACAAGCATTTCGAAGCGGCTGAAGCCGCCATCGCGGAACTCGCGAACCACGGGGAGGACAGACATGACCAAGCGGACGGGACTGAACCGTAGGCAGTTCGGCGCCGGCATTCTCGGGCTGAGCTTTGCGGCGCCGGGCGCCGGCGCGGCGCGCGCTCAGCAAAGCGGGCCGTTCAACGTCTTCACCCACCGCGTCATGCAGACCGTGTCGACCGGTGCGCAGGGCGGCGACATCACCAGGGACTGGGCGCAGAAGAACGGCGTCAGCGTCCAGTGGACGACCTTCGATACCGGCCCTCTGCAGGAGCGGCTCTTCCGCGAGGCGAGCCTCGGCGAGACCTCGGTCGATATCGGCTTCGTGGTCAACACGCAGGTCGTGCCGCGGGCGGCGAGCCTGTTCGAGCCGCTCGACGACTACCTCGCGCGCGATCCGGTCGAGGACCTGGCCGACATCTTCCCCGGCTTGATGAAGGGCATGAATGTCGGCGGCAAGCAGCTCGCCATCCCGTTTCGGCATGCCTCCTCGGGCCTGCACTACAATGAGGAGATCCTGGCGGAAAAGGGCTTCTCGAAGCCGCCGGCGACGATCGAGGAGATGATCGAGATCGCCAAGGCCTGCAGCTATCGCCGCGCCGACGGCACGCAGGTCGTCGGCCTGTGCACGCCCGGCGTGACCTATCCCAATGTGATCGACCTCGCCCGCGCCTGGGACGGCGAGTTCATCACGCCCGACTTCAAATGCGTCGCCGACCAACCGCCGATGTTGAATGCGATCGCGACGCTGCGGGATCTGTTCAAGGCCGGCGCCTTCCCGCGCAATTTTGCGACGCTCTCGCCGGAGGACGTCAATGTCTGGATGCAGCAGGGCCGCGCGGCGATGAGCTTGCAGAGCATGGGCCGCAACCGCATCTACAACGACCCGCAGAAGTCGAAATTCTCCGGCAAGATCAAAACGATCGCCGTACCGGCCTCGAAGACGCTGGCCGGCCGATACGAGGCCGCGCCGGCCAAGGTCGAGTTCTGGGGCATGGTCATCCCGAAACATGCCAGGCGCAAGGACCTGTCCTGGAGCTTCATCAAGGCGATGGCCTCGAAGGAGGCGACGCTGAAGGCCGCGCTCAACGGCAACGGCCCGGTGCGCGCCTCGACCTATGCCGACCAGAGCTTCGCCGGAAGCGTGCCTTACGCGAGCGAGGAGCTGAAGGTGCTGAAGGTCGCGCGCGTGCCGCTGCCCGCCTTCGACGAGGCGGCCCGCGCCGGTGACCTGTTCAAGGAAGAGGCGGAGGCCGCCGTGCTCGGCATGAAGACGCCGGAGGAGGCGATGGCCTCGCTGGTCAAGCGCGTGCAGCCGCTGCTGCCGACGTAAGGACTTGGGGGGAACGAGCTATGACATCGACCATTTCGCGGCGCCGCTTCGGCGCACTCGCCGGCGCCGGCGCGGCGGCGGCGCTGCTCTCGCGGCCGACCTTCGCCCAGGCGAGGACGCTGACCGTTCTCGGCCATCGCGTCCACCAGAACGCCGCGACGACGGGGCCGGGCGGCGATGCGACGCAAGCCTTTCGCAAGGCGAGCGAGGCGAACCTGAACTGGGTCACCTTCGGCGACGTCAATGCCGTGCATGAGCGGCTGCTGCGCGAGGCCTCGCTGGGCGAAACCTCGATCGATGTCGCCTATCTGGTCAACGGCCGCGCCGTGCCCCGCAATCTCAAGCTGTTCGAGCCGCTCGACGGATTGCTGAAGGATGCGCCGATCGAGGCCTTCGACGATTTCGCGCCCGGCCTGATCGCGCCGCTCGAGATCGATGGCGCGCTGCACGGCATCCCGGTTCGCCACGCCACCAATGCGCTGATCTACAACGAGGCGCTGCTGGAGGAACGCGGCGTCGGCAAGCTGCCGACGAGCTTCGAGGAGCTGATCGAGGTCGCCCGCAAGCTCACCTTCAAGCGCGATGACGGCACGCAGGTGCACGGGCTCGCCTTCACCGCGGTCTTCGCTTCGAATTTCCTGACGCTCGCGCGCTGCCTCGGCGGAGACTACATGACCGCCGACGGCAAGCTCGCCGCCAACGAGCCGGCGATGGTCAAGGCGCTGACGATCCTCGCCGATCTCTACAAGACGGGCGTGCTTCCGCGGAATTTCGCCACGGTGAACAACGAGGAGATCACCACCTGGATGCAGCAGGGCAGGGCGGCGATGACGATCAATCCGTTCGCGCGGCTCGTCTCCTATAACGACCCGGCCAAGGGCAGATATGGCGGCCGCTTCAAATCGCTGCTGCCGCCGATGGCGGCCGATCTCGCCGGCAAGCTCGCCTTCGCGCCGACGGTCGAGTTCTGGTCGCTGATGATCCCGAAGAACGCCCGGCAGAAGCCGCTCGCCTGGGAGCTTATCCGCGCGCTCTCGTCGAAGGCCGGCACCATGGCGATGGCGCTCAACGGCAACGGGCCGACCCGCATCTCCACCTATGCCGAGGACAAGCTCAAGGCCGCGCTGCCCTATGCGGCCGACGAGGCCTCCGCGCTGAAGGCCGCCCGCATTCATCTGCCGGCCTTCGATGAGCAGGCGCGCGCCCACGACATCTTCGTCGAGGAGACGCAGGCCGCGGTGCTCGGCCGCAAGGCGCCGCAGCAGGCGATGGACGACGCGGTCGCGCGCGTCAAACCGCTGCTCGGCTGATGGCGGCTCGGCTCTCGGGGCGTGTCGCGCTCGTCACCGGCGGGGCGCGCGGCATCGGTCTGGCCATAGCCGCGCGGCTCGCGCAAGCCGGCGCGCATGCCGTCGTTCACGATCGGGACGCGCAGGCCGCCGCGGCGGCGGCTCGGGATCTGCGCGCGTCCCATCTCGCGGCATCGACCCTGATCGCCGATCTCGCCGAGGCGGGCGCCCCCTCGGCGATGGCGGCGGAGCTGAAGGCGAGCGGGACCGAGCCCGACATCCTCGTTCTATGCGCCTCGGTCGAGACCCTCGAGACCTGGGATCGCGTCAGCGAGGCCGCGATGGCCGCCCAGACCGAGATCAATCTCCATGCCACCGTGCGGCTGCTGCAGGCCTTCCTGCCGGGCATGCTGGCCCGCGGCTTCGGCCGGGTGATCGCGATCGGCAGCGTCCAGGAGACGCGCCCCAATCCGACGCATGTCTATTACGCCGCCACCAAGGCCGCGCAGACCAACATGATCCTCAACCTGGCGCGGACCCTGCGCGTGCCGGGCGTCACCTGCAACATCATCCAGCCCGGCGCGATCCTCACCGACCGCAACCGCGCGGTGCTGTCTGAGCCCGGGCGCGAGGAGCAGGTGCTCGCCCGCATCCCGCTCGGCCGCATCGGCCGCGCCGAGGACTGTGCCGGCGCCGCCGTGCTGCTCTGCTCTCCTGAAGGAAGCTATATCAACGGCGCCGAGATCGCCGTCGACGGCGGCATGAGGCTCTGACGAGCGTCCATTCCTGCGCCTCGCATCGCCTTTGTGGCCTGCGCCGAGGCAACTGATCCCCTCCTGGCGTGTTGTGCAATGCAAGGGCCGCGGCCCGCGCAAGACGCTGTGCCGATCCCGCGTGTGTTTCGCCAGCGCACAAGGAGACGCAAGGGTGAGAACCGATGCAGCGGGCCCCCGACGCCTTTACGCGCTCTCTCCGGCGACGCCGTCGCGCATGCCTCCCTTCGCGAGCGTGCTGGCGATCATCGCGGTTCTCTACTTCGCCAAGGAGGTGCTGCTGCCGCTGGCGATCGCCGTTCTGCTGACCTTCGCGCTGGCGCCGATCTCCTCGCGGCTCCGCAAGCTCGGCCTCCCGCGCGTGCTGGCGGTGATCGCCACCGTCGTGCTCGCCTTTCTGGTGCTGACCCTGTTCGGGATCATCGTTGCCGCCCAGGTCGCCGAGGTCGCGCAGAACCTGCCGGCCTATCAGGGCAATATTATCGGCAAGATCCGGGCGCTGCAGGAGAGCGGGGCCGACAGCGGCATCGTCCGGCGCCTGACATCGGTGATCGAAAGCGTCGGCCGCGAGATCAACAGCGCGGATCGGCGGGCCGTCTCCTCCGATCTGCCGCCGAGCGGCCAGGAGCCGCTGCTGGTCGAGATCTTCTCCCGCAGCCGTCCGATCGAGACCCTGGCCGGGCTGATCGGCCCTCTTATCGGGCCTGTGGCCTCCTTGGGGCTCATCATTGTCGTCGTCGTCTTCATGCTGCTCGAACGCGAGGAGCTGCGCGACAGGTTCATTCGGCTGGTCGGCTATGGCGATCTGCATCGCACCACCGAGGCCCTCCAGGAGGCGGGCAGCCGGGTCGCACAATATCTGCTGATGCAGCTGGTCGTGAATTGCGCCTACGGCATTCCGCTCGGCCTCGCTCTCTGGGCGCTCGGCATACCCAACGCGGCGCTCTGGGGCATGCTGGCGATCGTCCTGCGCTTCCTGCCCTATATCGGCCCGGTGATCTCGACGGTGCTGCCGCTGTTCCTGGCCTTCGCCGTCGATCCCGGCTGGAGCCTGGTGCTGTGGGTCGCGGCGATCTTCATCGTGCTGGAGCTCACCAGCAACAATATCGTCGAGCCATGGCTGTACGGCTCGCGCACCGGGCTCTCGCCGCTGGCCATCATCGTCTCGGCGATCTTCTGGGCTTGGCTTTGGGGGCCGGTCGGCCTGGTGCTATCAACGCCGCTGACCGTGTGCCTGGCCGTGCTCGGCCGCTATGTTCCGCAGTTCGAGTTCCTGGAGGTTCTGTTCGGCAGCGAGCCGGTGCTCGATCCCAAGGAGCGGCTCTATCAGAGGCTCCTGGCCGGAGACCCGGACGAGGCGACCGACCAGGCCGAGGAGCTGCTGGAGGAGGATTATCTCGAGGACTATTACGGGAAGGTGGCGATCCCGGCGCTCCTCCTGGCGGAGCAGGACCGGCGTCGCGGCGTGCTGACGACGGAGCAGATGGAGCAGCTTTTCGAGGCCGCGGCAGCGCTCGTCTCGAATCTGGAGGAGATCGCGCGCGAGGAGGAAGAGGAAGAGGAGCCGGAGGAGGGCCGGCAGGGCGGCACGGTCCCGGAGGCAGGCAGCGGGCAGGGTGATGCGGAGGAGCTGCCCGACGGAACCGGCAAGACCATCGCCTGCATCGGAGGCCGCGGGCCGCTCGACGACGCCTCGGCGGTGATGCTTGCCCAGGTGCTGCAGGTGCATGGCGCCGAGGTGATCTCGGCCAGGCATTCCGACGTCGCCACGCGCAGGGGCGGCAGCCTGATACCGAAGGAGACGAACGCGATCGTCGTCTGCTTCCTGAACGAGGACGCGGTCAAGCATGTCGGCCTGCTGGTTCGCCGTCTCAAGCGCATGCACCCGGGCACGCGCGTCGGCGCCGTGCTCTGGTCCGACGATGCCGGCGCAAAGCAGCTGCCTGAACTGACGCAGGCCGATTTCACCGCCGCGACCCTGGCCGGCGCTGCCCGCGAGGCGCTCTCCGACGCACCGCCTTCGACGGTGTCGAGCCTGCGGACGATCCGCCTCAGGCGGCCGGCCGCCGCCAGGCGTGCGATCGGGATCAGCGACTGAACGCGCTGATGACGGCGTCGGTGTCGGTCACCACGGCGACATTCTGCAGCGCGTAATTGACCGATGCGATGTGCCATTCGGCATTCATCGTCGAGCAGGCGTCTTCCGGCACCAGCATGAAATAGCCCTTGTCGGCGCCGGTGCGGGCGGTGTGCTCGATCGACATGTTCGTCCAGGCGCCGGTCACGATGACGATGTCGCGGCCAAGCGCCTTCAGCACCGTCTCGAGCCGCGTGCCCTCCCAGGCGCTCATGCGCTGCTTCTCGACGATATGGTCGCCGCTTTGGGCCTCCAGCCCCGGCACCGGCGCCGCGCCCCAGCTGCCGCGCACCAGCGCCTTGGCATCGGCGAGCCCTTCGAACAGCGGGGCGTTCATGGTGACGCCGGGCGCTCCGGCCTCGACGATGAACCAGACATGGATCACCGGAATGCCACGCGCGCGCGCCGCCTGCGCCAGGCGTGCGCCGTTGGCGATGGCGTTCTGCTCGCGGCAATGAGCCGGCGAGCCGGACTCGGCGAAAGCGCCGCCCTCCATCACCACATCGTTCTGCATGTCCTGGATGATGAGCGCGCAGCGCGCGGCATCGAGGCCGTAGCCGGGCGCGGCCTTCTTGACCCCGCCGGGCGAGATCGCGGCGGCCGGGCTGTCATGGCGTGGGCGCGAGGGCACGCCGCCGCCGGCGGCGGCTTTCATATAGGGCTCGCTGCGCGGACCGATCCTGGTCTCGACCGCATAGAGCGAATGCGTCGCCGTCAGGAACAGGGTGCGCCAGTCGGGGCCGCCCCAGGCCAGATTGCCGACCAGCTCCGGCACGCGCAGCTTGCCGATCAGCTCGCCCTGCAGCGAATAGACCCAGACGCCGCCCGGCCCGGTCACCCAGATATTGCCCTGCGCGTCGCATTTCATGCCGTCCGGCACGCCAGGCTCGGGGCCGACGATGCCGGAGGCGAAGATGCGGCCGGAGCCGAGGCGGCCGTCGGGCAGCACGTCGAAGACGCGGATCGTGTGCTGGACCGTGTCGTTGACGAAGAGCCGGTCTTCCGTGGGGCAGAAGCACAGCCCGTTCGGCTGGTCGAAGAGATAGCGGTCGACCAGGAGCTGCGGCTCGCCGCCGCCGGGCGGGATACGGTAGACGCCCTGGAAGCCGAGCTGCCGCGGCCGCTCGACGCCGAAGACAGGCATGCGCCCGTACCAGGGGTCGGAGAAATAGATGGCGCCGTCGGATTTCACGACCACGTCATTGGGGCTGTTGAGCTCCATGCCTTCAAAATGCGAGGCGATGACCTCGCGCCGCCCGTCCGCCCGCTCGCGCACCAGCGAGGAGGTGGCGTGCTCGCAGACGATCAGGTCGAGCGCCGCGTCATAGGTCATGCCGTTGCATTTGTTGGCCGGCCGCTTGACCTCGCGCAGGCCGGATCCGTCCCAGCGCCGGCGCACATCGCCGGGCATGTCCGAGAACAGCAGATGCTGCTCGCGCGGATGCCAGACCGGCCCCTCCGCGAACCCGAAGCCGGTGCCGAGCTGGCGCACCGGCGCCCACGGATCGATCAGCTCGGCGAAACGGGGCTGGACGGCCTGATGCGTGGTCATGATTGTCCGCTCATGATCTGTCGTCTGCGTCAGGCCGGGAACCAGTTGCGGGCCGGCAGCGTCTGCACGACCGGGCCCGGCACCGCCATGTCCATGCGCCCGACCACCTGGCCATGGGCGATCTTGGCCGGCTTGTCGTGCACCGGCAGCAGGAAGGCGCCGGCCGAGAGCAGCTTCTTGATCGCCGCCTTCTCCTCGCGCTTCGAGACGCCGTGATTGCCCGTGGTGCGCGGCTCATTGGCCTGCAGCTCGTGATAGGGCGTCACGATCTGGTCGTTGAAATCGTAGATGACGTCGCCGCAGATGATCGCGCGGCCCTCGGCCGTGTCGACATGGACATTCATCGAGCCTTCGGTATGCGCGCCGGCCGCCTCGAGATAACAGCCGGGGAAGAGCTCGATCATTCCCGACAGCTCCAGATCCTCGAAGCGCAGCCCGTCGCGGGTGTGCAGGCGGTCGATCAGGTGCTTGATGTCGGGCGCGGGATATTGCGGGTGCATCAGCCCGGAGACCGAATATTCGAGCTCGCGCCGGTTGACGATCACCGTGGTGTTCATCGGGAAGAGCTCGTCCTTCCCGGCATGGTCGATATGGAGATGGGTGTGCAGCACGAAGCGGACATCGCCCATCCGCACGCCATGCTTGGCGAGCTGGTTCTCGATCATGTTCTCGTGGAACTGGAGGCCGCGCATGCCGAGGCTCTCCATGATCTGGTTGTGGCGATAACCGGTGTCGACCACCACCGGCCAGGGACCGCCCAGGATCAGGAAGCCATAGGTCGGCACCCGGCGGGTGCGCCCGCAATCGCGGCCGAGCACGAGAAAGCTCGATTCCAGCTCGATATCGCCATAGTCGAGGATCTTGATCTCGAGCGCCATGACAGATCTCCCTCGGCCTATCGATCGAGACGGTAGACCCGCCTCGCGGTTTCGTTGAACACGGCCCGATGCGCCGTCTCCGGCACCGCGGCGCGATGCGCCGCGATCAGCTCGCCATAGGAGGTCCAGAGCTTCTCGATCGGGAAATTCGAGCCGAACAGGCAGCGCTCCGGCCCGAACAGGGCGAGGGTCTCGCCGGCGATGAAGGCGATGCCCTCAGGGTCGTTCCGCCGCTGGAAGGTGCCGAGGCCGGAGAGCTTGCTGACGATGTTCGGCTGTGCCGCCAGTTGCGTCATGCCCGCCCGCCAGGCGGCGATGCCGTGCGGGGACAGATCCTCGAGCATGCCGGCATGCTGCAGGACGAAGGTCACGCTGGGGCAGGCGGCGGCGAGCTCGGCCGCGCCCGCCATTTGGCCGGCGAAGACCTGCAGATCGAAGCTGAAGCCGTAATCCGCCAGCCGGCCGATATTGGCAACCAGCCTCGGATCGCGCGCGAGATCGGGACCGCTGGCGAAGCGGTAGAGCGTGTTCTCGTGCCAGTGCAGCTGCATGCGCACGCCGCGAAGCCGGCTGTTCCGGGCGAGCTGGTCGAGCTGGGGGCGGGCATCCGGCGCGAGCATGTCGGCATAGGCGACGATCGCGATCGGGAAGCCGGACTCCTCGGCGGCCTGCGAAACGAAAGCGACCTCGTCGAGCGAGCGGTCGGGCGCCCAGTTCGCCTGGACATAGACGGCCTGGGTGACGCCTTCCGGCCGGCAGTCGTCGAGATATTCGGTGATCGGGTAGTCGCGCCGGATCGGCTCATACGGTCCGAAGATGCGCGGCTGCATCGGCCCGAGCAGCCAGGGCAGGTCGGCCTGGCGCCAGATATGGAAATGCGAATCGACGAGACCGGTCATGCCGCCTCCATGCGTCCGAGGGAGAGGATGTGCCGGCAGATCCGAGTGGTGCTGGCGCCATCGGCGAGAGCGGCGAGATGCGGCCTGATCAGGGCGAGCGCCTCGGTCTGCGGGCGAAACGCGGGGTCGGCGGCCAAGGGCGTCAGCCAGTCGATGCGATGCGCCCGCCGGGCGAGGCGGGCGACCGCGTTGACGAGCGCCGCGGGGTCGCCGCGCTCGAGCCCGTCCGAGAGCACGATCGTGACGGCGCCGCGGGCGTAGGATGCGAAGCGCGGCACGGCGAGGAAGGCCTGGAGCGCGTCCCCGATCCGGGTGCCGCCATCCCAGTCGGCGACGAGGCCGGCGGCATCCGCCAGCGCCTGCTCGCGCCGCCGCTTGCGCAGCGGGCGCGTCACCCGGGTCAGCCTGGTGCCGAATGTGAAGACCTCGACCCGCGGCAGGGCCTGGACGATGCTGTGGGCGAGCGAGAGATTGGCGTCGCTGCGCTGTTTCATCGAGCCGGAGACGTCGATCAGCAGCAGGACGGGCCGAGGTCTCGCGACGCGCCGGAGCTTCTTCAGGCTCATCACCTCGCCGTCATGGCGGATCGCATCCTTGAGGCTGCGGGCGAGATCGACCATCGGCCCACGCCGCGCGCCGCGGTGGCGATAGCCGCGTCGGCGCGGCAGGGCGGCCGGCAGCGCCCGGCCGAAACGGCGCAAGGTCTCGCTCTCGTCGAGCGGCGCCAGCGCGCGCACCGAGAGGGCCTCGGCTCCGGTCGCGGCCTGGCCGGTTTCGTTGACCGCCTCGCCGAGCAGCACCTCGCGCGAGCCCGAATCCTCCTGGACCGACATCTCCTCGTCCGGCGCGAAGTCCTCCTCGCCCGGCTCGGCCATAGCGCCGAGGAAATGCATGTCGAAGAGCGCGTCGAAGAGCTCGCGCTGTTCCGGATGGGGGCTCAGCGTCGCATGCGCGGCCCTGCGGATATGCGTGATGCTGCGCGGCCCGAGCAGCGCGACCGCGCTCAGGAATGAGGTGGTCTGCTCCGGCGCGACGGCGAGCCCGTGCTGGCGCAGCAGACTCGCGAAGGCGAGGAAGGGACGGGCGGCAGCCGGGAGCGGAGCGATCATGCCGCCAGCCCCGGGATGAACAGCGGCAGCCGCGGGCGCAGATGGGCGAGATCCTCCTCGTCCTTGATCGCCGCGCCCAGCGAGCGGCGGAAGGCCTCGGGCCAGGGCGCCCCGCTTTGCGCGAGCGCGGTCGCGGCCTCCGCCCAGTCGACCGCCTCGGCGACGCCCGGCGGCTTGGCGAGCGGCTCCTGCCGCAGCAGGCCGACAGCCTGGACGACGGCGCGCGCCGTGCCCTCGGCCACCGCCGAGGAGCGCAGCATGATGATCTGCGCCTCGCGCTCGGGTTCGGGATAGGCGATGTAGTGGTAGACGCAGCGCCGCCGCAGCGCCTCGTGCAGCTCGCGGGTGCGGTTGGAGGTCAGCACGACCACCGGCCGCTCCGGGGCGCGCAGGGTGCCTCGCTCGGGGATCGAGATCGAGAAATCGGAGAGGAATTCGAGCAGGAAAGCCTCGAACTCGTGATCGGAGCGGTCGATCTCGTCGATCAGCAGCACCGTCGATTCCGGGCGCCGCAGCGCGGTCAGCATCGGTCGCTCGATCAGGAAGTCGTCGCGGTAGATGTCGAGCTGCTCGCCCTCCCTGGCCTGGCGGATCGCCAGCATCTGGCGCGGGTAGTTCCACTCGTAGAGCGCGGCTGAGGCGTCGATGCCCTCGAAGCATTGCAGCCGGATCAGCTGGCGGCCGAGGATGCCGGCGATGGCCTTGGCGGCCTCGGTCTTGCCGACCCCGGGGGCTCCCTCGAGCAGCAGCGGCTTGCCCAGCGCGAGGGCGAGATAGCCGGCCGTCGCGATGCCGTCATCGGCGAGATACATCGCCGCCTGAAGCGCCTCGGCGAGGTCTTCGGGGCTGGAGATGCCGGCGACGGTGGTCCTCAGCGCCATGCCGTCACCGCGGGTTGGGCGCGCCGCCGCGGCGCGGGCCGGGCTTGACGCCGCCATTGGCCTTGATGCCGCGCAGGATCTTTTCCGGCGTGATCGGCAACTCGTCGACGCGGACGCCGACCGCGTTGTAGACGGCGTTGGCGATCGCCGGCAGCACGGGGTTGGCGCACATCTCGCCCGGCCCCTTGCCGCCGAACGGCCCGTCCGGCGCCGGCCGCTCCAGCACCGTGACGTCATAGGGGGCGATGTCGCCCGGGCCGGGCATCAGATACTCGTTGAAGTCGCGCGGGCCGTGCGCCGGATCGGGGTAATAGGGCTCGGGCGTCTCGTAGAGCGCATGGCTGATCCCCATCCAGGCGCCGCCGACCAGCTGCTGCTCGACCATGCGCGGATTGATGACGCGGCCGAGCTCATAGGCGCTGCTCATCCTGAGCACCTCGACCTCGCCGGTCTCCTCGTCGACGCTGACATCGGCGACCAGGCAGGCATGGGCGGAGGCGGTGTTGGGGTTCATCTCGCCCGTCTCGGCATCGACGGCCGAGAGCGGGATCAGGAAGATGCCGCGTCCGGCGATCGTGCGGCCCTGCTTGAACTGGGCCGCCTGCGCCGTCGCCTTGACGGTGATGGCGCGCGAGGGCGCACCGCGGACATGGATATTGCCGCGTCCGTCGGTGACGAGATCGGCGGCGTTGACCTCGAGCTCCTCGGCCGCCGCCTCGAGCAGCACGCCGCGCGCCTCGCGGGCGGCGACGATGATGGCATTGCCCATGCGATGCGTGCCGCGCGAGGCGAAGGAGCCCATGTCATGTGGGCCGGTATCGCTGTCGGCGGTGTCGACATAGACGTCCTCGACCGGCACGCCGAGCGTCTCGGCCGCGATCTGCCGCGAGACCTGCTTCATGCCCTGGCCGAGATCGATGGCCGAGAGCGCGACGGTGAACTTGCCGTCAGGGTTGGAATGGATCAGCGCCTGGCTGGGATCGCCGCCCAGATTCATGCCGATCGGGTAATTGACCGAGGCCATGCCGCGGCCTTCGAAGCGAGCCATGTCAGCGCCTCCTGGTGCCGAAGACGGAGGAGAAGCGGACCGCGCCATGCTGCGGCTGTGCCGGCGGCGCGGGCGGGGCAGGGGGCGGCTGATAGCTCGGCGGCGGCGGTGCATAGGCGGGCGCGGCCGCCGGCTGGTAGGGCGGCGGAGCGGCCGGGCGCGGCGGCTCGTAGCGCGGCACCTGCGTCGGCGCGGCCCGGCCATCGCGGGCGCCTTCCATCACCGGCTGCTTGCTCGGCGCGATCCGGCTCGTGCCGGCCGGCAGCACCTGTGTCGCCGGGCCGCTGCGGGTGTCGGGCCGGCCGATCTGGCCGCGCGCGTCGAGCTGCGTCGCCGGGATCTGTCCGCGCTCGCCGGCGCCGCCGCCGATCAGCGAGGAGGCGCGCTTCGCCTGTTCGGAGATCGGCCAACCGGCCTTCTCGGCGGCGACCTGGACGCATTCGACCAGCGCCGTGTTCTTGGCCAGGCGCCGATGCGGCTTCATGTCCCCATCGCGATAGGCGTTGAGGATGCGGAACTCCATCGGGTCCATATTCGCCGCCTCGGCGAGCCGGTCCATCTGGACTTCCAGCGCGAAATCGACAGCGGTGATGCCGAAGCCGCGCATCGCCGTCGAGGGGCAGCGATTGGTGTAGCTGACATAGACATCGGAGGCGACATTCGGGATCCAGTAGGGCCCCGGCAGATGCGCCGTGCACTTGATCGCGGCGTAGCTGGAGAGCCGCGTATAGGCGCCGGCGTCGAAATAGCTGCGGATCTGGCGGGCGACAATGCGCCCGTCCCGCATCAGCCCGTCCTTGATATAGATCCGCTCGGCGCCGCGCGGCGAGCCGTAGAGCATCTCCTCCTCGCGATCGAGCACATAGCGCACCGGCTTGCCTGTCAGCATCGCGCCGAGCACCGCGAGCGGCTCGGTCAGCGAGTCGACCTTGCCGCCGAAGCCGCCGCCGACCGTGCCGCCGATGAAATGCAGCCGGTTCGATTCCAGGTCGAGGATCTTGGCGGTGGTGCCGAGGGAGAAGAACAGGCCCTGCGCGCAGGAATGCACGACATAGCGGTCGTTGTGCTCGGGCGCCGCGATCGTGCCGTTGGTTTCGGTCGGCGCATGCTCGATCGGCGACATCTGGTAGCGATGCTCGGCGACGATCTCGGCCTGGGCCAAGGCGCGCTCGACATCGCCGAAGCGTAGCTTCTGATGGTCGAAGCGCTCGTGATACTCGAAATAATTGCCCGGATAGGTCTCGTTGACGGTGGGGGCGCCGGGCTTCAGCGCCTCCTCGACGTCGAAGACGGCCGGCAGCGGGTCATAATCGATGCGCACGAGCTTGCGCGCCGCCAGCGCCGCCGCCTCGCTGTCGGCGATGATCGCGACCACGGGCTCGCCCTTATAGCTGACCTTGCCGACCGCGAGCGTCGGTTCGTCGTCCTTGCCGAAATTGATCAGGCTCAGCAGCGTGTTCTTGTTGACCGGCACATCGGCGCCGCGCAGCACGCGCTTGACGCCGGGCAGGCGCTCGGCGGCCGAGACATCGATCGCGCGGATGCGGGCATGGTGATGCGGGCTGCGCACCACCTTGAGATGCAGGAGCCCGTCGAAGGCGTGATCGTCGAAGAAGCGGGTGCGCGCCGTGACATGGCCCGGCATGTCCTGGCGCTGCACGCCCTTGCCGACGACATTGAGATTGTCGTCGCGCTCGTCGGCAAAGATGTCCTTGCGCATCTCCAGCATGGCCATCTCCTCAGGCGCGCCGCGCGCCGGGCGCCGCGGCCGCGGCGAGGATCGCGGCGATGATCGGCTCGTAGCCGGTGCAGCGGCAGATATTGCCGCTGATCGCCTCGATGACGTCGTCGCGGCTTGGGTTCGGATTGCGCGCCAGCAGCGCCCGCGCCGCCGTCAGCATGCCCGGCGTGCAGAAGCCGCACTGCGCCGCGAAATGGTCCATGAAGGCATCCTGCAGCGGATGGAGGGCGGGCCCCTCGGCCATGCCCGACGCCGTCTCCACCTGCTTGCCGTCGCAGGCGACCGCCAGCGTCAGGCAGGCGAGCTGCGGCTCGCCGTCGACCAGCACCGTGCAGACGCCGCAGGTGCCCTGGCCGCAGCCATATTTGGGGGCGAAGTCGCCGAGCCCGCGGCGCAGCAGCTCGAGCAGCGTCCCGGCCGGATCGGTGAAGGCGGCGCGATCGCTGCCGTTGAGACGCAGCTGAACCGGGAGCTTGGCCATGCGCGCCTCCTCAGCGAGGTTCGCCGGCGAGCAGCCGGCCGAGATGGACGGGAAGGATCTCGCGCCGATACCATTCGCTGGCGATCGCGTCGGTGGCGGGCCGGCAGCCTTCGAGAGCGGCCTGCCGCGCGGCCTGGATCGCGGCTGCATCGAGCGGCTTGCCCTCGAGCGCCCGCTCGGCGCCGCGCGCCCGGACCGGCGTCGGCGCCATGGCGCCATAGGCGATGCGGCCTTGCGTGACGCGCCCGCCGGACAGCGGCAGATGCGCCGCGATCGAGACGACCGCGATGCCCTTGGGCTTCACCCGGCTGATCTTGCGGAAGTGAAATTCGGCCGGGTTCTGCGGCCGCGCGAACTGGATCGCCGTCGCCAGGCCCTGGCCGCCGCGCTCGCGTGCCGAGAGGAACTCCTCCAGCGGCACGGCGCGGCCCGAGCCATAGCCGGATTGCAGCACGACCTGCGCATCCAGCGCCAGCAGCGCCACGGTGATGTCGCCATAGGGCGAGGCGGCGAAGAGATTGCCGCCGATCGTCGCCATGGTCCTGACCGCCGGCCCGCCGATGGCGCGCGCCGCGCCATGGAGGAAGCCGAGCTCGCGGCTGGCGAGGATCATCGCCATGGTCACGCCGGCGCCGAGTTCGATCCGCGGGCCGCTCAGGGTCATCTGGCGGAAGGCCGGATCGGTGATCCTGACCAGGGTGCCCTCGGTGAGCCGGCCCTCGTTGACATCGCGCATCACCAGCGTGCCGCCGCCGAGCAGCAGGGCCTGGCGATCGCTGGAGATAAGTCCGGCTGCTTCCGACAGGCTGGCGCAGCTTCTCACCTGAAGCATTTCAGGCCTCCTCGCGCATGATCTGCGGCAGGCGGCGCACCGCCTCGATGCCGTTGGTGTAGACCTCGTCGCCGACCAGCCGGGCGAGCTCGGCCTCGCGGCCGCGCGGCGTGGTGAAGCGGCTTTCCCAGTGCCAGAAACTGCGATTGCCGTCGGTGACCGGCAGCAGCCGGACATGGGCGACATAGTTGAACAGCGGGATCGGCGTATCGAGCAGGCAGTAGCTGAAGGTCATCTCCAGGTCGGAGAGGGTCAGCAGCTGCTCGCGCAGCTCGTTGCCGTCGCGCAGGACGAAGCGGCGCACGCAGCCGATGCGGTCGGCCGGATAGGCGCGCTCGATCTCGCTCCTGGCCACGATCGGGTGCCAGCGGTCATGGCCGTTGAAGTCGCGCAGGACCGACCAGAGCCGCTCCACCGGCGCATCGATGATCGTGCTGCGGACCACATGGGGCATTGGCTATCCCCCGAAGGCGCGCTTGAGGGCGTCGAAGCCGCCCTGGAAGACATTGGTGCCGATGCCGGCGATCAGCTCGGCCTCGCGCTCCGGCGCGCAGTCGAAATCGGCAGACCATTCGATGAAGGTGCGATCCTGATCGGTGATCGGGGTCAGCCGGAGCGTCGCGACATAGTTGGTCAGCGGCATCGGCGAGTCCAGGATCGAATAGGTGCAGAACATGTCGTAGTCGGACAGGCCGAGCAGCTGCTCGCGCAGCCGGTCGCCGCTGCGCAGCGAGAAGGCGCGGATGCAGCCGACCTTGTCGGCCGGCTCGCCATTCTCGATCCGGCTCTCGGCGATCCGGGGATGCCAGTTCGGCAGGCCGTTGAAATCGCGCACCCGGGCCCAGACCTTGGCGGCAGGGGCGGCGATGACGCTGGAGACATAGACGCGGGCCATGGTTCAGCGCCTCACGCTTTCTTGCCGGAGCCGGCACGGCCGCCGCCGACACGGGGAGCGGGCGCGCCGCCGTCCTCCGGTTCGGGCGGCTGCACCGCATTGGCCTGCGCCGGCTGCGCCTCCTTCGGCTTGGCCGGCTGCGCCTCCTTGGCGACGCGCTGCATGTCCGAGGCCTCGCGCATCAGGCCGCCCATCTTGGCGAGATTGCCGCCCTCGATGCCGATCTCCTTCAGCACCTGGTCGATCATCGGCGCCTGGACGCGGTAGCGCAGAGCCGACTCGATCACCTCGTCGGTCGGGGAGCGCGCCGCGCCGCCGGCGCCGCCCACCGCACCGGCGAGCCCGTCGACATGCAGGATGCGGATGCCCTCGATCTTCTCCATCGGCTTGACGCTCTCGCGCACGATGCCCTCGATCCGATCGAGCAGCCGGCGGCGGAACAGCCCGTAGCGGGCGCCGTCGGTGAGCACGTTCTCCGCCTCGTAGAGCAGCTTCTGCGCCTCCGCCTCGACGGCGCGGCGGATCTTCTCGGCTTCGGAGGCGATCCGCGACTCCTCGGCGGTCTTCTCCGCGAGCAGCACCTCGACCGTCTTGCGGCGCCTGGCGCTCTCGCTCTCGCGGACGGTCTTGACCTTCTCCTCGGCCTCGACCGCCTTGGCGCGGGCGATCTCGGCATTGGCCTGCGCGGCCGATTCCTCCAGCGACTTGGCGTAGAGGGCGATCGCCTTGTCCATGGCGGCCGCCTCCACCTCCCGCTCGCGCTCGATCTCGAGCTTGCGCAGCTCGCGCTGGCGCCCGACCCGGGCTTCGTCGAGGCCGCGATCGGACGAGATCCGGGCCCGCTCGACCTCCTCGTTCGCAGCGATCTGGGCCTCCTGCAGCGCCTGGTTGCGGGCGATCTCCAATTGCTCGAGGGCGCGCCGGCGCTCGATCCGCTCGGCCTCGAGGGCGCGCTCGCGGGCGATATCGGTGGTCTCGACATGCTGGCGGGCGGTGATTTCGGCCTGGCGCAGCGCCTTGTCGGCGTCGGTGCGCTGCGCCCTCTTCGCGGCGAGGACGATGGCGCGCTCCTCTTCGGCGACCTCGACCGCCTTCTTCTGGTCGATCTGCAGCATCTCGCGGGTCTTGCTGGAGTCGATGCGTTCCTTTTCCAGGCCGAGTTCCGTGGCGATGCGCTGGCGCTCCACCTGGTCGCGGCGCTTCAGCTCGGCGGCGTCGAGCTCGGCATTGCGCTGGATCTCCAGCTCCTTGGTGGCGAGCTCGGCCGCGATCCGCTCGGCGGCGATCGTCTTCTCCTGGGCGATCCTGGCGGCTTCGGTGGCCTCGCGGGCCGAGATCTCGGCCTCGTCGAGCGCCCGGTTCCGCGCGATCTGGAGGGCGCGCACGCGCTCCTCCTGCGCGATCCGGGCGGTCTCCACCGCTTCGCGGGCCGCGATATCCTCCTGCTCCAGCGCCCGGCTGCGCTCGATCTCGCGATTGCGGACCTCCTGCTCGCGGGCGATGCGCTCGGCGCTGACGGCGCTCTCCTGCAGGATGCGCGCTCTTTCGGTCGCCTCCCGCGCCGCGATCTCGGCCGCTTCCAGAACCCTTCCGCGCTCGATCTCCTTCTGGCGGATCTCGCGTTCGGAGGCGATGCGGGCCGCGCTGATCGTCTGCTCGTTGACGATGCGGGCCTTCTCAACCTGCTCGCGCGCGGCGATCTCGGCCTCCTCGACGGTCCGCGTGCGCTCGATCTCCTGCTGGCGGATATCGCGCTCCGAGGCGATCCGGGCCTCGCTGATCGCGCGCTCGTTGGCGATGCGGGATTTCTCGATCTCCTCGCGCGAGGTGATCTGCGCCTGCTCGGCCTCGGTGTCGCGCAGCGCACGCTCGCGGGCGACCTCGGCGCGCTGCATCGCGCGCTTGATCTCGATCTCGCGCTGCTGCTCCAGGCGCGCCGCCTCGCTCTCGCGCTCGATGTCGAGCGCCTGGCGCTCGGCTTCCAGATTGCGGGTGCGGATGCGGATCATCGAGTCCTGCTCGATATCGTTGCGCAACTTCCGCTTGTCCTCGATCTCCTCGATGATCCGGGTCAGGCCGGCGGCGTCGAAGCGGTTGGACGGGTTGAAATATTGCAGGTCGGTCTGGTCGAGATCGGTGAGCGCCACCGATTCCAGCACGAGACCGTTCTGGTCGAGCGCCTCGGCGGCGGCATCCTTGACGCGCTGGACATAGGTTCCGCGCTGCTCGTGCATCTCCTCCATGGTCATCTCGGAGGCGACGGTGCGCAGCGCCGAGATGAACTTGCCGGACAGAAGCGCATTGAGCTGGTCGGGCTGCAGGGTGCGCCGGCCGAGCGTCGCCGCCGCGACCGCGACCGATTCCCGCTCCGGCTTCACCCGCACATAGAACTCGGCGTCGATGTCGACGCGCATCCGGTCTCGCGTGATCAGCGCGTCGTTGTTCGCCCGGGTCACCGCGAGCTGCAGCACGTTCATGTTGACGGGGGTGACGTCGTGGATGATCGGCAGCACGAAGGCGCCGCCATTGATCACCACCTTCTCGCCGAAGAGGCCGGTGCGGACGAAGGAGACCTCCTTCGAGGAGCGCCGATAGAGCCAGTTCACGAGATAGACGACGATGGCGATGACGATCACCGCCACGATCAGCCACAGGATCAGCGATCCGATCAGTTGCCCGGTCATAGTGACGTTCTCCCCGCGCGATCTCTGCCGCCGTCGCCCACCATCTCAGCCGTCGATGGATGGACCGTCATTGCCTGTCGTCCTTGCCGGCCGGCTCGCCCGGAGCCCCGCCGATCCGCTTGAAGGCCCGGACCTGATCGCGGATCGCGACCTCGACCGGCAGGCGCTCCATCGAGGATGCCCCGTAAAAGCCGTGGCAGATCCCGCTGTTCGCCATGATGAAGGCCGCGTCCGCCGGCTCGGCCACCGGCCCGCCATGGACGAGGATGATCGCGTCCGGCTTGACGGCGAGCGCCGCCTTGGCCCAGCGGTCGACCAGCGCGGGGCAGTCGGCCAGCTTCAGGGCCGTCTCGGCGCCGATGCTGCCGCCGGTGGTCAGCCCGAGATGGCAGACGACGATGTCGGCGCCAGCCCCGGCCATGGCGCGGGCGTCGTCCTCGCAGAAGACGTAAGGCGTGGTCAGCAGGCCCTTGGCATTGGCGCGCGCGATCATCTCGACCTCGAGGCCGTAGCCCATGCCGGTCTCTTCGAGATTGGCGCGGAAGGTGCCGTCGATCAGCCCGACCGTCGGAAAGTTCTGCACGCCGGCGAAGCCGATGCGCCCGACCTCGTCGAGGAAGCTGTCCATGCGCCGGAACGGATCGGTGCCGCAGATGCCGGCGATGACCGGCGTGTTCCTCACGACGGGCAGCACCTCGGCCGCCATCTCCATGACGATGGCGTTGGCGTCGCCATAGGGCATCAATCCGGAGAGCGAGCCGCGGCCGGCCATGCGGTAGCGGCCGGAATTGTAGATCACGATCAGGTCGATGCCGCCGGCTTCCTCGGATTTGGCCGAAATGCCGGTGCCGGCGCCGCCGCCGATGATCGGCTCGCCCCTGGCGATCATCGCCCGGAAGCGCTCGAGCAGCACCGTCTTGTCGAAGCGCGTCATGGCCGCTCCACCCGGGTCGGGGATGACGGTGCGGTGGCTGCGTGCAACATCGTCACCTGCCTCCGCCGGCCCGCTCGCGCCGCCGGCCGGCATGCAGGGCGCGGAACTGCTGCACCAGCGCGGCGGCGAACGCGGGATCGTTGATATGGAGCGGCAGCCTGATCAGCTGCCGGTTCGGGCCGGTGCGCACCGTCTGTTCCAGCGCCTGGAACAGCGCGGCATCGGCGGCCGGATCATGGAAGGCTTGGCCAGGGGCATCGAGCGCGGAGACGCCGCCCTCCGGCAACAGGAAGCGGACGGGGCCTTCCATCTGGTTCAGCCGCTCGCCGATCCAGCGTCCCATCCGGGCGTTCTCCTCTGCCGTGGTCCGCATCAGGGTGATCTGTGGGTTGTGCGGATAGAGCCGGCGGCCGCGATAGCGCTCCGGAACCGTCTCGGGCGCGGCGAAATTCACCATGTCGAGCGCGCCGACCGAGCCGACATAGGGGATGCGGGTTCGGATGATCGCCCCGAACCGGTCTTCGCTCGCCGGCAGGATGCCGCCCATCATCATGTCGCAGATCTCGGTGGTCGAGACGTCGATGACGGCGCCGACCAGCTCCGAATCGACGAGCTTCTCCAGCGACTGGCCGCCGGTGCCGGTGGCGTGGAAGACGAGCGGCTCCCAGTCGCCGGCCAGGAGCTTCGCAACCTGCTGCACGCAAGGTGTGGTCACGCCGAACATGGTCAGTCCGACCAGCGGCGTCTCGGCCACCTCGCGCCGGCGCGGGCTCTCGGGCTTCAGCTCTGCCAGACGCGCCTTGGCCATGGCGGCGATGGCGCGAGCGCCGTTGCCGAGCACCAGGCGCGAGACCCGGTTGAGCCCTTGCACATCGGTGACGGCGTGCAGCATCGCGATGTCGGTGGCGCCGACATAGGAACGCACATCGCCGGAGGCCATGGTCGAGATCATCAGCTTGGGCAGGCCCACGGGCAGGGCCTGCATCGCGGGCGTCACCATCGCGGTCGCGCCCGAGCCGCCGGCGGAGATGATGCCGAGCACGCCCTGCTGCCGCGGCAGCCAGGCCTTGAACGCCTCGGTCATCGCCGCCACGGCAGTGCCGCGATCGCCGGACGAGATGCCGGCCGAGCCCCTGGGATGGGCGAGGGCGACCTCCTGCGGCGTGACATCGCCGCCGGCGCTGCGCCCCGATGTCGAGAGATCGACAAGCCGGGTGCGCAGGCCCTCCGACCGGATCAGGTCGCGGATGAAGCGCAATTCCTCGCCCTTGGTGTCGAGCGTCCCGGCCACGACGACATAGGGATCGCCGATGGCCGCCGTCGCCAACGGGTGTACGGGGAGGCCGTCCAGCGTCGCCAGGACCGGGCGCGAGACGGTGCGGGACTGCGCCTCGATGCGCGCCGCCGGCACCGGCTGCGACCAGCGCGTCGGCGGGGCCGGATTTGACAGATAGACCCGCACGGGTCCGGCGGCGCTGGGCGCGGGGGCCTTCTCGTTCTCGCCTGGCGCCGCGCTCTCCGGCACGGAGTCGGTCTCGTCATGGCCGTGGCGGCCGACCCCGAGCAGGCGCTGCTGCAGGTCGCGATCGCCGGCGAGCGTCGCCGAGGCGATGATCCGGTTGATCCGGCCGTTGACCATGATCGCCACCGGATCGGACATCTGCGTCGCCACGCCGATATTCTGCTCGATCACCAGAATCGCGACATCGCCCTGCTCGGCGAGCCGCACCAGCATCTCCTCGACATGCGCCACGATCACCGGGGCCAGCCCCTCGGTCGGCTCGTCCATGATCAGCAGGCGCGGATTGAGCAGCAGCGCCCGGCTGATCGCGAGCATCTGCTGCTCGCCGCCGGAGAGCTGAGCGCCGCCATTGTTGCGGCGCTCGGCCAGGCGCGGGAACGCTTCATAGATGCGCTCGGGCGTCCAGGCGCCGCGCTTGCCGCGCTGCATCAGCCGCAGATGCTCGTCGACCGTCAGCGAGCGCCACAGACGGCGCCCCTGCGGCACATAGCCGATCCCGAGCCGCGCCACCTCGGCCGGCGAGCGCCCGGCGATCTCTTCGCCGAAGAGGCGGATCGATCCCGAGCTGATCGGCACCAGCCCCATGATCGCCTTGCACATGGTGGTCTTGCCCATGCCATTGCGACCGACGACCGAGAGCACGCCGTGCTGGAGGGTGAGGTCGACGCCCTGGACGGCATGCGAGCGGCCGTAGAAGACGTTGAGCCCCGCGATCTGCAGCACGGGCACGCCGGGGGAGGGCGGGGCTTTCAGGCGCTCAGCCATGACCGCCCCCGAGATAGAGCTCCTGGACCTCGGGATCGGCCTCGATCTCGTCCGGGCGGCCTTCCTTGAAGATGCGGCCATTGTGCATCATCGTCACGCTCTCGACGACGCGCAGCGCCACGTCCATGTCGTGCTCGATGATGATGTAGCCGATATGGCCGGGCAGCGAGGTCAGGATCTGGACGAGGTCGCGCCGCTCCGTCGGCGACAGGCCCGCCGCCGGCTCGTCGAACAGGATGAAGCGCGGCGCCCCCGACAGCGCGAGCGCGATTTCGAGTTGGCGCTGCTGGCCATAGGCGAGCTCGCCGACCAGCCGATCGCGGACGGGCGTCAGGTGAACGGCGTCGACCAGGCTCTCGGCCGCATGCTGGAGCGTGTCGTCCCGGCGCGGGCGCCGCAGCGAGAAGCGGTTCCGGGAGACGCCGCGGCAGGCGAGATAGACATTGTCGATCACCGTCAGCCCGCTGAAGAGCGAGGAGATCTGATAGGTGCGCCTCAAGCCGCGGCGGATCCGCTCATGCGGCGGGAAGGCGGTCACATCCTCGCCGAAGAAGCGGATGATCCCGGAGCTCGGCGCGAAATCGCCGGTGATGCAGTTGAACAGCGTGGTCTTGCCGGCGCCGTTGGAGCCGAGCACCGCCCGCCGCTCGCCCGGCTGGACCGAGAGCGTGATGTCGGAGAGCGCCGCCAGCGCCCCGAACAGCCGCGAGACGCCGCGCAGCTCGAGCGCATTGGCGGAGCCCGCCGCGTTCAGCCGGTCCTGGGTCGGCACCGCGCTCATGGCGAGCCTCCGCCGATGCGCATCGTGGCCGCCTGCTGCTCGCGGCCGCGGCGATAGCGCTCGCGCAGGCGCTGCCAGATCCCGATCAGGCCGTCCGGCGAGAACAGCACGATGACGAGGAAGCCGAGGCCGATCAGCAGCTGGTAGCGCTTGCCTTCGAGCCCGACGCCTTCGAGCAGGTCGAGCGCGAAGGTTCGCAGCAGCACATAGACCAGCGCCCCGATGAAGGGGCCGATCGGCCGGCTGAGCCCGCCGACCACGGCGATGATCAGCATGTCGACCACCGGCCCGACGCCCCCGGTGCCCGGCGAGACCTGGCGCTGGAACCAGACCAGCAGCACGCCGGCGAAGGCGGCGATCACGGCGGCGAAGGCATAGGCGGCGATGCGGTGGGCGACGACGTCGAAGCCGAGCGCCGCCATGCGCCTCGGATTGTCGCGGGTGCCCTGCAGGGCGAGCCCGAACGGCGCGCGCGAGACATAGACGACCGCGCCATAGGCGAGCGCCGCGCAGCCGAGCGTCAGGTAATAGAACGGGGTGGTGCTGCCCCAGTCGACGCCCAGGAAGACCGGCGGCGTGACCCCGTTGAAGCCGCTGAAGCCGTTGAAGATCGTGTAGTTCTGCAGCGTCAGGTAATAGAAGGCCGACCCGATCGCGAGGGTGATCATGATCGTGTAGATGCCCTCGGTACGCACCGAGAGCGCGCCGCTTAGCGTGCCGAACAGGGTGGCGAGCAGGATCGCGACCGGAACCGCCGTCCACCACGGCCATTTCAGGCTGATCTGCGCGATGGCGCTTTCGCCGAAGATGGCGACGAGATAGGCCGCGAACGCGGCGACGGTCATCTGCACCAGGCTGACGATGCCGCCATAGCCGGCGAGGAACATCAGGCTGAGCGCGATCATCCCGAGGATCATCGCATAAGCCAGGATCTGGACGAGCCAGAACGGGTTCGCGATCAGCGGCATCGTCAGGAGCAGCGCGGCGACGATCCAGAAGCCGGTGCCCTGCCGCGCGATCACCTCCGCGAGCCCTTCGCGGGGACGCGGCGTCGCGATCGCCAGGCGGGGTTCGGCGAGGGCCATCTCAGCGCCTCACCGCGGCCAGGCCCTGCGGCCGGATCGCCAGCACGACGACCATGATCACGAAGGTCAGCATCACCGCATAGGTCGGCATGTAGACCGAGCCGAACTGCTCGGCGAGGCCGACGATCAGGGCGCCCATCGCGGCGCCTGGGATCGAGCCCATGCCGCCGACGATGACCACGACCAGCGAGGACAGCAGGATCTTGGTGTCCTCGCCCGGCTGCAGCGACTGGAAGGTGCCGCCGACCACGCCGGCGAGGCCCGCCAGGCCGGCGCCGAAGGCGAAGACCATCACGAAGACGAGCTGGACCCTGACCCCGGTCGCCGAGAGCATGTCGCGATCGTCGACGCCGGCGCGCACCAGCATGCCGATCCGCGTGCGGTTCAGCGCCAGCCACATTCCGACGCCCAGCACGATCGCCCCGATCAGGATGGCGATGCGCACCAGCGGATAGGTCATCATCACCGCCTCGCCATTGCTGCGCAGCGCGACGACGAAGGGCAGCTGGATCGGCCCCGACAGCCATTCCGGTATGGTGACCTGGAAGGTGTCGCCGCCATAGCTCCACAGCAGCAGATCGGCGACGATGATCGAGAGCCCGATGGTGACCAGCGTCTGGCGCAGATCCTGGCCCTCCATCCAGCGGAACAGCAGCACCTGCATCAGCATGCCGGCGAGCGCGACGACGAGGAAGGCGACCACCAGCGCCGCGAGCCACGAATCGGTCAGGTTGCCGATGCTGTGGCCGATATAGCCGCCGAACAGATAGAGCGAGCCATGCGCCAGATTGACGTTGCGCATCAGGCCGAAGATCAACGTGAAGCCGCTGGCGACCAGGAAATAGAGCGCGCCGAGCGTGATGCCGTTGAACAGCGCGCTCAGGAAGACCCGCTTGCGGCCGAAGCTCGCCTCCATCCACGGCGTCCACACCGCGAAGATCAGGAAGGCGAGGACGGCGACCCCGATCAGGATCACCATCGACCAGATCGGGCGGCGGCCGATGAAATCAGCCATGGCCGGCCTGCAGCGAGGAGAGCCCGACCGTGCGCAGCACCCGGCGATAATCGCGCGGGGCCATGCCCATATGGGCGGTGAAGAAGCGGGTGAACACGCTCTGGCAGGAGAAGCCCAGCCGATGGCTGATGCTGCTGACCGGATCGTTGGAATGCACGATCCGCTCCAGCGCCGCGTCCAGCCGGACCGTATTGGCGAAGACGGTGGGCGTGACGCCGACCTGCTCGCGGAACAGCTTGAAGAAATGCGCCCGCGACAGGCCGGCCTGGCGCGCGACATAGGCGAGCGCCCCCTCATGGGCGCTGTTGTCCTCGAGCAGCCGGCAGGCGCGCAGCACGCGCTGATCGATCGCGGTCTGCGGCGACAGATGCAGCAGCGAGGAGGCGAGCTCGGTCCCGATCGGCTCGCTCGAGGCCTGTGCCAGCGCCATCAGCACCGGCGCCAGATTGAGCTCGCGATGCGGGGAGAGCAGCATGTCGACCGCCTTGTCGCGCCAGGCCACCAGCTCGCGCGTCATCACCAGCTCGCTGGCGGGGAAGACGAGCGAGCCAGGGGCGGGCATGGTCTGGGCCGCCAGCCATTCCGGCTTGAGATAGACGACGAGGAAGAGGCCGAAGGCGCCCGGCCGCTCGGGCTGGAAGTTGTGCGGCTCCCATGGGTTGATCGCGACGCCCATGAACGGATCGACCAGCACCGTGCGGTCATTGACGGTGACGAGCCCCCGCGATCCCTCCAGGAAGAAGATCAGATGGGCTTCGCGATGGGCATGCACCACCAGCGGCCGGTCGAGGTCGTAAATCGAGACCCGGCCGAACGGACCGTGGCAGACCGCGACTGCGCGACTCATGGTACCTCGCGTAGCAGGACCCGGCGGCGAGCTGAGACCTCATCAGGGGCTCGCCCGATGGCGCGGGCCGAAGCCGCGCGACATCCTGGACCGGTGCGGAACGGCGGTCGGGAAGGGGCGCGGGTGCTGCCGTGCCCCATCCTCGCGGTCAGGCGCGTCGCGCCCCTACTGCTTGCATTCCGGATTCGTCCGGGATGGCAGGCCCACGGCCTTGAAGGCCTCGGGCGACAGGCCGAGCGTCTGCGAGACATTCGGCACGGTCTTGACGAATTTGTTCGTCAGCTCGCCATTGGACGCCTCGACGACTTCGGTGATGAAGGTCGTGGCGATTGCCTGGCGGTTGTCGTCGAGCTTGATCTTGCCGTTGGGCGCATCGAGCTCGACCTTCGCCAGCTCGGCGCGCAGCTTGGCGCCGCCATCCGAGACATCGGCGTTGACCTTCTCCAGACCCGTCGCCAGCCCGGTGAAGGCGTTGTAGTAATTGGTGGCGAAGAGCGAGGGGCTGGCGAAGCGCTTGTCGGCCGGGAAGGCCTCCTGATAGGCCTTGACCCAGGCCTTCCAGTTCGGATCGTCCCAGGCATCGGCGACGCCGCCCGAGGAGGGCGTGCCGACGAGCAGGCGCTTGGCCGCGCCGCGCGAGGAGAGCACCGTCTGGTCGACCATGATCGAGCCGCCGACGAACTTCGCCTTGCCGCCGGTCTGGCCGTATTGGTTGAGGAAGTTCACCGCGTCGCCGCCGCCGAGCGCGAGGAACACGGCATCGACATCGTCCGGGATATTGGCGATCACCGAGCCGAAATCCTTGGTGCCGAGCGGCACCCATTGGCGCTGAACGATCTGACCGCCCGCCTTGCAATAGCCGAGGGCGAAGCCGAAGATCTGCGTATAGGGGAAGGAGTAATCCTCGCCGATCACCGAGAGCTTCTTGTAGCCCTTGTCCTTGAACACGTATTCGCCCAGCCCGGCCATCCACATCGCGCCGTTGCTGTTGAAGCGGAAATAGTTCGGCGACGGGTTGACATAGGTCGTCTCGAGCGCGCCCGAGGAGCCGTCGACGATGGTGACGTTCGGAACCGTCTTGGCATAGTCGCGGATGGCGATGCCTTCGGAGCCCGAGAGCGGCCCGACGATCAGCTGCACCTTGTCCTGCTCGACCAGCTTGCGGGCCGCGCGCAGCGCGGAATCGGGGCTCGCATCGGTCGCCGCCACGATCAGCTCGACCTCGCGCCCGGCGATCTTGTTGTTGCGCTGCTTCAGCGCGACCTGAACGCCGCGCACGCCATCCTCGCCGCCCGAGGTCAGCGCGCCGGACAGCGTCGCCATCAGGCCGATCTTGAGTTTTTCCTGAGCTTGGGCAGCCCCACCGGCCGCGATCAACGCGCAGGCCGCAACCGCGGCCAGAAATGCCTTCCGCATCGCTATCAACCTCCCTGCATGGCCGGCGGCGCCGAAGGGGTTCAACGGCGAAGCCGATGGCGGTTTTTGTTCCGCTCTAAATCCAAGCTAGCACAGGGCGGTCTACTGCCAAGGTCGTAGATATTGCCGAGGGTCTGTTTCGCGAAGGCGGCCGCGCTCAGGCCGGCAGTTGCGGCGCCAGCACCTTGCCCTGCGGGAAATCGAAGATTTTGCCGGTCTCGTTCCAGCCCGGTGAAGCGATCTCGACCAGATGCGGGGCGAGCTCCTCGGGCGTCTTCAGGGTCTGCGGGTCCTCGCCCGGCATCGCCTGCGCCCGCATGCGGGTGCGCAGCGGCCCCGGATTGACCAGCATCACCCGGATCGGCGTCTTCAGCGTCTCGTTGGCATAGGTGCGGGCCATCGCCTCGACCGCCGCCTTGGAGATCGAATAGGGCCCCCAATAGGCGAGGCACTTATGCGCGGCGCCCGACGACATCAGGATCACCCGGCCGGCATCGGAGGCCTGCAGGGCCGGCTCGACCGATTTCAGCAGCCGCCAGTTGGCGCTGACATTGATGTCGAAGACCTGCGCCCATTCCTTCGGGCTGGCATGGGTGAGCGGCGCCAGCGGGCCGAGAATGCCGGCATTGGCGAGCAGGATGTCGAGCTTGCCCCAGCGCTGCAGCAGGGCCGGGCCGAGCCGCTCGATCGCTGCGGCATCGGCGAGATCGGCCGGGACCAGCGTGGCGCTGCCGCCCGCCGCCTGGATGGCGTCGTCGAGCTCCTCCAGCGCGCCGGTGGTGCGCGCGAGCGCCACGACATGGGCGCCGGCCTCTGCGAAGGCGAGCGCGGCCGCGCGGCCGATGCCGCGCGAGGCGCCGGTGACGAGCGCGACGCGCCCGGTGAGAGGCTTGGTCATGATCCCCCGATCGGAAAAGAGCTCAGCCCGCTTCGGCGAGCAGCGACAATTGCTGCTTGGCGCTCTCGCCGACCACATCGGTCAGCAGCGTCGGATAATCGCCGGTGAAGCAATGGTCGGTGAATTGCGGCCGCTGCGGATCGCGCCGCTCATGGCCCATCGCCCGGTAGAGCCCGTCCACCGAGATGAAGGCCAGCGAATCGGCGCCGACGAACTGGCGCATCTCCTCGAGCGAATGCGTCGCGGCGAGCAGCTTCTGCTGGTCCGGGGTGTCGATGCCGTAATAGTCGGGATGGGTGATCGGCGGCGAGGAGATGCGGAAATGCACCTCGCGGGCGCCGGCCTCCCGCATCATCTTGACGATCTTCAGCGAGGTCGTGCCGCGCACGATCGAATCGTCGACCAGCACGATGCGCTTGCCCTCGACCACGCTGCGATTGGCCGAATGCTTCAGGCGGACGCCGAGCTCGCGGACCTTCTGGGTCGGCTCGATGAAGGTGCGCCCGACATAATGGTTGCGGATGATGCCGAGTTCGAACGGGATGCCGCTCGCCTGGGCATAGCCGAGCGCCGCCGGAACGCCGGAATCCGGCACCGGCACGACGACGTCGGCATCGGCCGGGGCCTCGCCGGCCAGCACCGCGCCCATCGCCTTGCGGCGTTCATAGATGCTGCGGCCCTTCACCACCGAATCCGGACGGGCGAAGTAGATGTATTCGAAGATGCAGGGCCGCTCCTGCACCGGCGGGAACGGCTTGTGGCTCTCGATGCCCTGCTCGGAGATGACGATGACCTCGCCATTCTCGACCTCGCGGATGAACTTGGCGCCGATGATGTCGAGCGCGCAGGTCTCGGAGGTCAGGATCGGGGCGCCGTCGAGCTCGCCCAGCACCAGCGGGCGGATGCCGAGCGGATCGCGGGCGCCGACCAGCTTCTTGTTGGTGGTGCCGACGAAGGCGTAGGCGCCCTCGATCTGGCGGAGCGCGTCGATGAAGCGCTCGATGAACTTGGTCTTGCGACTGCGGGCGACCAGGTGAAGCACCACCTCGGTGTCGGAGGTCGACTGGTAGATGGCGCCGTCGCGGACCAGGTTGCGGCGCAGCGTCAGCCCGTTGGTGAGATTGCCGTTATGGGCGACGGCGAAGCCGGTGCCGTGCAGCTCGGCGAAGAGCGGCTGGACATTGCGCAGGATCGTCTCGCCGGTGGTTGAATAGCGGACATGGCCGATCGCCTGGTTGCCCTTGAGCTTCTCGATCACCGCCGCGTCGGAGAAGGCGTCGCCGACCAGGCCGAGACGCCGCTCCGACTGAAAGCGCTGCCCGTCGAAGGAGACGATGCCCGCCGCCTCCTGGCCGCGATGCTGGAGGGCGTGAAGGCCGAGCGCCGTCAGCGCCGCGGCATCCGCATGCCCGAAAATGCCGAAGACGCCGCATTCTTCGCGCAGGCGGTCGGCATTCGGGTCGAACGCGGTCTCGGCATCACGGATCTGGCTCATGGCGTGGCTCATCTCCAGTCAGGGCCGGCGTTGTGCCGGGGCGGTCGACTCGATCTGGCGCTGCAGGGCCTGCCGGTCGGGGGCGGCCGGCGCCTGCGTGCGCCGCTGCGGGTCCGCCGGAGGGGTGGCGCCCGGCGTGCGGGGCTCTTCGGCCGGCGGCTCCGTCGCCTCGGGGGCGGGCGGCTTCACCAGCTTGAGCAGCCCGTCGATATTCATGTCCTGTGGCAGCATTGCGAGCAAAGAGCGGCCGGTCTGTTCGACGATCGGCTTGGTCTTCGCCTCGCGCACCCAGCTCGGCATCTTGTCCTCGCCGACCATGAAGGAGAGCAGCAGATAGCCGGCGACCGCCAGCAGCAGCCCGCGGGCGGCGCCGAAGACGAAGCCGAGGGTGCGATCGAGCGCGCCGATCCGCGAATCGAGCACGAAATCCGAGAGCCGGGCGGTGATCAGCGAGACGATGATCAGCGTTCCGAGGAACAGTGCCGCGATCACCGCGACCAGCGCGACCTTCTCGTTGGGGATGTATTGCTGCGCCAGCGGCAGCGCCGAGGGATGGAAAATCCAGGCGACCGCGGCGGCGGCGGCCCAGGAGGCGATCGCCAGCACCTCGCGCGTCAGCCCCCGCACCGCAGCGAGCAAAGCCGAGATCAGAACCACGCCGATGACGACGAGATCGAGGATGGTCACAGGCATGTCAGGGCCGCTTCTCTGCAATATCGGGGCCGGCCCGCGTCAAATGGGTGGGCCGAGCGGATTTTGCTATAGCCGCTCGCGCGCCGCGCGTCACCCATGCACAGGGCTCAATCTGGCTTGCGACGCGGGGCGGAAGCGGCAATCTCCACAACCAGTTCGCTGACATGGCCGATGCGCTTCAGCCGCAGCCCGGCGCCGTCGCCGAGATCGGCCCCGCCGCTCGGCAGCACGGCGCCCGAAAAGCCGAGCTTGGCCGCCTCGCGCAGCCGTGCCGACGCGACCGAGACCGGCCTGACGGCGCCCGACAGCGCGATCTCGCCGAAATAGACGCAGGCCGGCGGCAGCACCGCCCCGGTCAGCGAGGAGACCAGCGCCGCCGCCACCGCCAGATCGGCCGCCGGCTCCCCGACGCGCAGGCCGCCGGCGACATTGAGATAGACATCGTGCTGGCCGAGCCGCAGGCCGCCATGCGTCTCGAGCACCGCCAGCACCATGGCGAGGCGGCTGTTCTCCCAGCCGACCACGGCCCGGCGCGGCGTGCCGAGCGCGCTCGGCGCCACCAGGGCCTGGATCTCGACCAGCACGGGGCGCGTGCCCTCGATGCTGGCGAGCACGGCGGCGCCCGGCGCATCCTGGTCGCGCCCGGCCAGGAACAGGGCGGAGGGGTTGCCGACCTCGGAGAGACCGAGCCCGGTCATCTCGAAGACGCCGATCTCGTCGGTCGCGCCGAAGCGGTTCTTCTGCCCGCGCAGGATGCGGAAGGCATGCGCGCCTTCGCCCTCGAAGGAGAGCACGGCGTCGACCATGTGCTCGACGACGCGCGGGCCGGCGATCTGGCCGTCCTTGGTGACGTGGCCGACCAGGATCAGGCAGGCGCCGGAGGTCTTGGCATGGCGGATCAGCGCCTGGGCCGAGCCGCGCACCTGCGTCACCGTGCCGGGCGCGCTCTCGACCTCCGAGGACCACATGGTCTGGATCGAATCGATCACCACCAGGGCAGGGCGCTCGCCCTGGCTGAGGGTCGCGACGATGTCCTCGATATTGGTCTGCGAGGCGAGGTCGACCGGCGCTTCGGCGAGGCCCATGCGCTGGGCGCGCAGGCGCACCTGGCTGGTCGATTCCTCGCCCGAGACGTAGACGACGCGCCGCCCGCTCAGCGCCATCGCCGCGCAGGCCTGCATCAGCAGCGTCGACTTGCCGATTCCGGGATCGCCGCCGATCAGGATCACCGAACCGGGCACGAAGCCGCCGCCGGTGACGCGGTCGAGCTCGCCGATCCCCGAGACGATGCGCGGCGCGTCCTGCGTCTCGCCCTTCAGGCTCTCCAGCGCGAAGATGCGCCCGCGCGCCCGGCCGCCGGAGGCCGCCCTGCCGCCGCCCGGCACCGGCGCCGCCTGCGCCTCCTCCGACAGCGAGGACCAGGTGCCGCAGGCATCGCACTTGCCCTGCCAGCGGTGATAGACCGCGCCGCAAGCCTGACAGACATAGGTCGGGCCGCGCTTGGCCATTACCGCCGGTCCCTGACGTCATTGCGAGCGGCAGCGAAGCAATCCAGTGGGACCGGCGCCGCGGCTGGCCTGGATTGCTTCGCTACGCTCGCAATGACGCGGAGGCGGGCCAAGCGCTACAGCCCGAGATAGCGCCGCGCATGGCGGCGGCCGAGGCTGGTCAGGATCTCGTAGGGGCTGGTCTTGGCGCCGGCGCCGACCGTCTCGAGATCGATGCCGCCGCCGATCAGCGTGACCGGAGCGCCGCGCGCCAGCGCCTCGGCCGGCGCCTCCGAGACGTCGAGGATGATCAGGTCCATCGAGACATTGCCGGCGAAGGGGCAGCGGACGCCCCCGACCAGCGCGACGCCGCCGGTCTGCAGATCGGTCCAGCTGGCATTGCGCGGATAGCCGTCGGCATAGCCGAGCGAGATGGTGGCGAGCTTGCGCCGGCCCTTCGCCGTCCAGGCGCCGTTATAGCCGATCTGGGTGCCGGCCTCGACCTCGCGCAGTTGGACGATGCGGGCCTCCAGCCCGACCACCGGCTGCATCGGGTTCGGCCGGCCCGGCGTCGGGTTGCCGCCATAGAGGGCAAAGCCCGGGCGGGTCAGGTCATAGGCGGGACAGTCCGGCAGGAAATGGCCGGAGGAGTTCAGCAGCGAGGCCGGCACGCCGGGGAAGGCGGCGGCGATCTCGGCGAAGGCGGCGATCTGGCGGGCATTGGCCGGGTCGTCGACCACCTCCGAGGCGGCGAAATGGCTCATCACCAGCCCGATGCCGGCCGCGGAGAGAACGCCGCCCCGCTCGCGGGCGAGGTCGAGACCTTCGCCCGGCCAAAGCCCGAGGCGGTTCATCGCGGTGTCGACATGCAGCGCCGCAGGGCGGACCTTGGCGCCGCTCTGGCGGAAGCCGGCCCATTCCTGCACCTCCTCATGCGAGCCCAGCACCGGCGAGAGCTCATGCTGGGCGAAGGCGGCGCAGCTCTCGGGCGGCAGGCCGTTGAGGACGTAAATCGCCGCGCGCGGGGCAACGCTGCGGGCCCGCACCGCCTCGGAGAGATGCGCGACGAAGAAGCTGTCGCAGCCGGCCTGCACCAGCGCGGTGACAGTCGGCTCGATGCCGAGGCCATAGGCGTCCGCCTTGACGACGGCGGCGGCGCGGGTGCCGGCGCGCCTGCCGAGCGCCCGCCAATTGGCGACCAGCGCGCCGAGATCGATGGTCAGGACGGCGCCATGGCCGGCATTGGCTGGGGTGTCGAAGGGGCTCACAGGCGATCCGGCAGATGGGTTTCGTCGGCGCGGTCGGAGAAGCGGGTCACCTCGGCGTCGAATTGCAGGTTGACCGTGCCGGTCGGGCCGTGGCGCTGCTTGCCGATGATCAGCTCGGCGAGGCCATGGGCGGCCTCCATGTCGAGCTGCCATTTGTTGTGGTCCTCGGTGCCGGGCCGCGGCTCCTTGCCCTTGAGGTAATACTCCTCGCGGTAGACGAACATCACCACGTCGGCGTCCTGCTCGATCGAACCGGATTCGCGCAGGTCCGAGAGCTGCGGGCGCTTGTCGTCGCGGCTCTCGACCTGGCGCGAGAGCTGCGAGAGCGCGACGATCGGCACGTTCAGCTCCTTGGCGAGGGCCTTCAGGCTGGTGGTGATCTCGGTCAGCTCCTGGACGCGGTTCTCGCCCTTCTTGGACGAGCCGGAAAGCAGCTGCAGATAGTCGATGAACAGCACGTCGAGCCCCTTCTGCCGCTGCAGGCGGCGGGCGCGGGCGACGAGCTGGGCGATCGAGATGCCGCCGGTCTGGTCGATATAGAGCGGCAGCTTCTCGATCTGGGCGGCGACATCGGTCAGCCGCGCGAAATCGCCCTCGGTGATGCGGCCCTGCCTGATCTTGTAGGAGGAGATGCCCGACTGCTCGGCGACGATGCGGGTCGCCAGCTGGTCGGAGGACATTTCGAGCGAGAAGAAGCCGACGATGCCGCCGTCGACCGTCTTGATGGTGCCGTCCTCCTGCCGCTCGCCCCGCCAGGACTTGGCGATGTTGAAGGCGATGTTGGTGGCCAGCGAGGTCTTGCCCATGGCCGGGCGACCGGCGAGCACGATCAGGTCGGAGCGCTGCAGGCCGCCCATACGCTGGTCGAGGTCGCGCAGGCCCGAGGAGATGCCCGACAGGCCACCGGCGCGCTGGAACGCATTGGCGGCCATGTCGATGGCGAGGCGCAGGGCGCCATCGAACTTCTGGAAGCCGCCTTCGTAGCGGCCCTTCTCGGCGAGGGCGTAGAGCTTGCGCTCGGCATCCTCGATCTGCTCGCGCGGCGGCATCTCGACCGGCGCGTCATAGGCGGTGTTGACCAGCTCCTCGCCGACGCCGATCAGCTGGCGGCGGATGGCGAGGTCGTAGATGGTGCGGCCGTAATCGGCGGCGTTGATGACGGTGGTCGCCTCGGCCGCCAGGCGGGCGAGATATTGCGAGGCGGTGACGCCGCCGAGGTCGAGCTCGCCGACGAAGGTCTTCAGGGTGATCGGCGTCGCGATCTTACCGGCCCGGATCAGGCTCGAAGTCAGCTCGAAGATGCGCCGGTGCAGCTCCTCGAAGAAGTGCTCGGGCTGCAGGAAGTCGGAGACGCGGTAGAAGGCGTCGTTGTTGACCAGGATCGCGCCCAGCAGCGCCTGCTCGGCCTCGATGTTGTGAGGCTGGACGCGGAAATTCGCCTCGCGGTTGGTTTCGAGGCGGGTGACGAGGGCGGTGGCGCTGGACATGGCCTTCGATACGGCAAGCGGCGGGCGGGCGGAATGAGAACAAAAAAGGAACACAACAAATAGCGACATCTCTGCCCGCTGTCCACAGGCCGTGGTCCGTACCGCACGGTACGCGCGACAGGATCTGTCGGGCTCGCCGACTTGATGGTGGCGGCCGGCGTGCATAAGATTCGTAACGTCACATCGGCGGGGAGGGCGAGATGTCCGAAGCTGATCTATCGGTGAGCGGCCGCGCCCGCGACCTCGCGCACAAGATCGCCGCGCGCGAGAAGCGCACGGTGGAGGAAGTCGTCGAGACGGCGTTGGCGGATTACGACGCAAGAACTGCCGAGCGCCGCTCGGCAGCGGAGTTTTATGCGAGCCTGCGCGCGGATGAGGGCGACGACGTCGATCTTATGGAGATCATCAACGAGGCCCGTAAGCCGCATCGCGGCATCGATCTGTGATCTTCATCGACCAATGTCGCATCCGAGACGATGCGGCGCGAACCGAACCCGCATGTGAGCGCATGGCTGGCGCGTCACGACGCGGACCTTGCACTTTAACCGTCGTCCTCGCCGAGATCGCTTTCGGGATCGAGCGGATTCGTCCGGATCAGCGCGCAACGCGGTTCGAACGCCGCCTGCGAGACTTGCGCGGGCATTTTGCCGATCGTCTTTTTCTGCTGACCGAAGAGGCGGCCCTGGCCTACGGCGAGCTGATGGGAGCGGCTGCGCGACAAGGCATCGTCATCTCGATTGCCGACGGCATGATCGCTGCGATCGCACGGGTGAATGGCGGCCGTCTCGCCACACGCAATCTGCGCGACTTCGCGACATCCGGGCTCGAGCTGATCGATCCCTGGAACGCCTGAACTGAAAGGGCTCCAACGAAAAGCGAGAGCCGGATCCGGCTCTTGCGCGACGCCCCTCGAAGCACCCCGAGCATTTTCGAGCGAAGCGGACGCCGGTTAGCGTGACGAAAATATGTAGAACGAGAGCCTGGAGCCATTCCGCGATTCGGAGAATTGCGGAATGGCTCTAGCGGTGGCTGGTCTCAGCGCTCGTCGTCGCCGGCCTCGGCCAGCGCCGCGCCGACCTCGAGGCCGAGATCGTCGAGGTCGAACTCCTCGCGGGCGGTGACGTTCTCGCCGGCCGCCTGGCGCTCGGCCTCTTCGGCCGAACGGGCGACGTTGACGGTGACGGTGACCGCCACTTCCGGATGCAGCACGACCGGCACGCTATGCAGGCCGAGCGTCTTGATCGGGGTGTTGAGCGTGATCTGGCTGCGGTCGACGCTGAAGCCGGCATCGCCCAGCGCGGCCGCGATGTCGCGGGTCGAGACCGAGCCGTAGAGAACGCCCGACTCGCCCGACTGGCGCAGCATCACGACGGTCTGGCCGTCGAGGCTCTCGGCGACCGATTCGGCCTCGTGCTTGAGTTCCAGATTGCGGGTCTCGAGCTCGATCCGCTGCGTCTCGAAACGCTTCTTGTTCTCCTCGGTGGCGCGCAGGGCCTTGCCGCGGGCGAGGAGGTAGTTGCGGGCATAGCCGTCGCGCACGCGCACGGTCTCGCCCATCTGGCCGAGCTTGGCGACGCGTTCGAGCAGGATCACTTCCATTGGTCTTCTCCTTTGAGTCCGAATGAGGGTTAGGCGGCAGGCGAGGCCGGCGGCTTGCGCCGGCGCAGGTCGAACAGCGCGTCGGCGATGCCGAACAGCGCGAGGAACGGGAACACCGTGATCAGCATGATCAGCAGCGCGAGATAGACCGCGAACAGCGTCGGCATGCGCCAGGGCCTGTCGCGGCTGAGATCGTGCAGAGCCGCCAGCCCGGCCAGGCCGAAGGCCGCGACCAGCGCTCCGCTCAGGGCGGCGCCGGCGAGCCCGGTGAAACCGCCGAGGAAGCTCAGCACCAGCCCCGCCGCCAGCATCGCCACCGCATGCCGCGGCAGGCGCGTGGCGGCGATGAACGGCCAGGGCCGGGGCAGCCGGCCGGAGACCTGCACCGCCTTGGCCGCCAGCCACAGATTGGCGACGATCATCGGCACGAAGGACGCGCCGGCCGCCGCGGGGACGAGGGCGGCGAGCTGCCCGGCCAGCTCCGCGACATTGACCTCCGGCGGCAGGCGCATCACCGGGCCGATGCCCTCGCCGCCGCTCAGCACGAGCTGGAGGCCGCGGGTCATCACGCTGCGATAGGTCTCGAAATCGGTCGAGATCGCCAAGGCTCCGCCCATCGTCACCAGTGCGGCGATGACGCCGATCCAGAGCAGCAGGCGCCCGAGCGGATACCATTCGCTGCCGCCGGCGCCGTCCTCGCGGGCGAGCAGGGCGAGATAGGCGATCCACCAGGCCGGCAGCGCCGCGCCGATGGCGAAGGCGAGGCCGAGCGACAGCTTCAGTGCCAGCGCCACGGCGATCGTGCCGGCCGCGGCCGCGACCAGGCCGGCCCGGTGATTCCAGCCGAGCGCGGCGATGAAGACGGGCAGGGGAGCGACATAGGACAACAGCAGCGCCAGCGGCGATCCGGTGATCACCACTGTGAACAGAAGGGCTGAGACCAGCCCGGCGCCGATGCCGACGATGGGGAGCATGTCCGTCCTGCTGTCCCGCTGCTCATGGCAGGGTGAGAGGCGTTCCGCCTCAACATACCAGGCCGGGTTTCCACCGCCTGGCGACCAATCGAATCAGGGTGCCGGCGGCGCGGACGCCGCCGGCGATTTCCTCACCCGCTCAGCGGATGACGTAGGGCAGCAGGCCCAGGAAGCGGGCGCGCTTGATCGCCTGGGCGAGCTCGCGCTGCTTCTTGGCCGAGACCGCCGTGATGCGCGACGGCACGATCTTGCCGCGCTCGGAGATGTAGCGCGAGAGCAGGCGCACATCCTTGTAGTCGATCTTCGGAGCGCCTTCGCCCGAGAAGGGGCAGGACTTGCGGCGACGGAAGAAGGGGCGGCGGGCGCCGGCGGATGCAGTCGACATGCTCAAGCCTCCGCAGGGGTTTCAACGGCGTCGTCTTCACGACGCGGGCGCTCGCGGCGCGGGCCGCGGTCGAAGCGGTCACCACCGCCAGGGCCACGGTCGAAACGATCGCCGCGCTCGTCGCGGTCGCGCTTCTGCAGCATCACCGACTGGCCTTCCTCGAGCTCCTCGACGCGGATGGTCATGAAGCGAAGAACATCCTCGTTGATGCGCATCTGGCGCTCCATCTCCGCCACGGCGGCGGCCGGAGCGTCGATGTTCAGCAGCGAATAATGCGCCTTGCGGTTCTTCTTGATGCGATAGCCCAGCGACTTGACGCCCCAGTACTCCACCTTGGAGACCGAGCCGCCATTCGCCTCGATAATGCCCTTGAACTGCTCGACAAGGGCCTCGACCTGCTGCGCGCTGACATCTTGCCGCGCGAGCAGAACGTGCTCGTACAATGCCATGATTGGCCTTTCCTTTTCACCGGTTTCGCTCGGCGCGGAGCCCTCCGAGCCCTGGATAAGGCCCGACAGGATTTCATCGAAGGCGGAGACACGGGACGACGGCTCCCGAGGGAACCTGCGGAGCGCTTCCTTGCGGGAAAAGCTTCGCCGTCCGTTCAGCCTCCGGCCGAACAAACCGAGCGGGTGGGTACAGAAAAATGCTGCGCTGCGCAAGTCGAAATCACCGGAAAACCCCCGATCGATGCGGTTTTCCTGCCGCCCGCGCCTTGACTCGCCCGTCAGTGCGGTGCGACTGCGCCGGAACTGTCATCGAGACGTGATATTCAGGACCATTACGATATGGCGACGGCGTTCATCTTCCCCGGACAGGGCTCGCAATCGGTCGGCATGGGCAAGGCGCTCGCCGAAAGCTTTCCGGTGGCGCGCGCCGTCTTCGAGGAGGTCGATGCCGCCCTTTCGCAGAAGCTGTCGGCGCTGATGTGGGACGGGCCTCTCGAAGAGCTGACGCTGACGGCGAACGCCCAGCCGGCGCTGATGGCGGTGAGCCTTGCCGCCGTCAAGGTGCTGGAAGCCGAGGCGGGGCTGTCGCTGGCGCGCGATGCCGCCTTCGTCGCCGGCCACTCGCTCGGCGAGTATTCGGCGCTCGCCGCGGCGGGCACCTTCTCGATCTCCGACGCGGCCAGGCTGCTGCGGATCCGCGGCGACGCGATGCAGAAGGCGGTTCCGGCCGGCGAGGGCGCCATGGCGGCGCTGCTCGGCGTCGAGCTCGATCAGGCGCGGGCGATCGCAGCCGATGCGGCGCAGGGAGAGGTCTGCGAGGCGGCCAACGACAATGGCGGCGGTCAGGTGGTGCTCTCCGGCGCCAAGCCCGCGGTCGAGCGCGCCATCGCGCTGGCGGGTGAGCGCGGCGTGCGCCGTGCCGTGCTGCTGCCGGTCTCCGCCCCCTTCCATTGCGCTCTGATGCAGCCGGCCGCAGAGGCGATGCGGGCGGCGCTCGCCGAGGTGGCGATGCAGGCGCCGGCCGTCCCGGTGATGGCCAATGTCGGCGCGGCACCGCTCAGCGACCCGGCCCAGATCCGGGACTCGCTGGTGGCGCAGGTCACCGGCACCGTCCGCTGGCGCGAATGCGTCGAGGCGATGGCCGCCGCCGGCGTCACCAGTTTCTACGAGGTCGGCTCCGGCAAGGTGCTGTCCGGCCTCATCAAGCGCATCGCCGCCGGCGCGGCTGCGATGCCGATCGGAACGCCTGACGATGTGGCGGCTTACAAGGGTCAGGCAGGCTGAACGACAAAATGCGGCATAAGGGGAGGCGGTATTGCTCGATCTGACGGGAAAGAAGGCGCTGGTCACCGGCGCGACGGGCGGGCTCGGCGGGGCGATCGCGCGCAGGCTGCATGCGCAGGGCGCGCATGTCGCGCTGTCCGGAACGCGTGCCGAGGCGCTCGAGGCGCTGGCGAAGGAGCTCGGCGAACGGGCCGAGATCACCCCGTGCGATCTCTCCGATCGCGATTCGGTCGAGGCGCTGGTGCCGGCCGCCGAAGCCAAGCTCGGCGGCCTCGACATCCTCGTCAACAATGCCGGCGTAACGCGCGACAATCTCTTCATGCGGCTGAAGGACGAGGATTGGGACCTCGTCCTGGCGGTCAACCTCACCGCGGCCTTCCGCCTCTCGCGGGCGGCGGTGAAGAGCATGATGCGCCGCCGCTACGGCCGGATCGTCTCGATCGGCTCGGTGGTCGGCACCGCCGGCAATCCGGGGCAGGGCAATTACGCCGCCTCGAAGGCCGGGTTGATCGGCATGTCGAAATCGCTCGCCGCCGAGGTCGCGACCCGCAACATCACCGTCAATGTCGTCGCGCCGGGCTTCATCGAGTCGCCGATGACCGAGGTCCTGAACGAGAAGCAGCGCGAGAGCATCCTCACCGACGTGCCGATGGGGCGCCTCGGGCAGGGTGCTGACGTAGCGGCCGCGGTTGCCTATCTCGCCAGTGACGAAGCCGGTTATGTCACCGGGCAGACGCTTCACGTGAACGGCGGAATGACAATGATCTGAAAGGGTTGCGTCCCTTTCCTCTTTCTTGTCGAGCCGCCGCCGCGGCTCTCGCCAGCCCAAGGCGAGTATGTTAATGACCCAGCCGGCCGCGCGCGGATCGGCTCCCGGGGGACTTGACGCCGGCCCGGTTGTTGCGTTTGTGCAGCCATGAACTCCGGGCCGCGGCGCCGCCAGGCGCGAGGCCCGGAACGAAGTTTCACCCCACGCGTCGCTTCCAGCGGTGTGTTTTCAAGGTTTGAGGGAAAGACCCATGAGCGATGTCGCCGAGCGCGTGAAGAAGATCGTGATCGAGCACCTGGGCGTCGAGGCCGACAAGGTCGTCGAGGGTGCCAATTTCATCGAGGATCTCGGCGCGGACAGCCTCGACACGGTCGAGCTGGTGATGGCGTTCGAGGAGGAGTTCGGCGTCGAGATTCCGGACGATGCGGCCGAGACGATCGTGACCGTCGGCGACGCCATCAAGTTCCTTTCGAAGTCGGCCTGACGAAGGCCTAGGGCCGCGGGGCGCATCGCGCGCCGCGGCCGCGAGGAAGACCGATGCGGCGTGTCGTCGTCACCGGACTGGGAATGGTCGCCCCGCTCGGCTGCGGGGTCGAGCTGAGCTGGGCCCGCCTTCTGGCGGGCGCGAGCGGCGCCGGTCCGATCACCTCATTCGACGCTTCCGATCTGCCGGCGCAGATCGCCTGCAATGTGCCGCGCGGCGACGGCTCCGACGGGACCTTCAATCCTGACGATTGGATGGAGCCCAAGGAGCAGCGCAAGGTCGACGATTTCATTGTCTTCGCCATGGCCGCGGCGACGCAGGCGCTGCGCGATTCCGGCTGGAAGCCCGAAAGCTACGAGGACCAGATCGCGACCGGCGTCGCGATCGGCTCCGGCATCGGCGGGCTCGGCGGCATCTACGATGCTTCGCTGCTGCTGAAGGAGCGCGGCCCGCGCCGCCTCTCGCCCTTCTTCATTCCCGGCCGGCTGAGCAATCTCGCCGCCGGCTATGTCTCGATCGAGCATGGGCTGAAGGGCCCGAACCACGCCGTCGTGACCGCTTGCTCGACCGGCGCGCATGCGATCGGCGACGCCTCGCGCATGGTCGCGCTCGGCGATGCCGATGTGATGCTCGCCGGCGGCACGGAATCCGCGATCAACCGGATCGGCATCGCCGGCTTCTGCGCCTGCCGCGCTCTCTCGACCGCCTTCAACGACACGCCCGAGAAGGCCTCCCGGCCCTATGACAAGGACCGCGACGGCTTCGTGATGGGCGAGGGCGCCGGCGTCCTCGTGCTCGAGGAGCTCGAGCACGCCAAGGCACGCGGCGCCAAGATCTATGCCGAGATCGTCGGCTACGGCATGTCGGGCGACGCCTACCACATCACCTCGCCCTCCGAGGATGGCGACGGCGCCTATCGCTGCATGCAGGCCGCGCTGAACCGCGCCGGCCTCACGGCGGGCGATCTCGACTATATCAACGCCCATGGCACCTCGACGCAGCTCGGCGACGAGATCGAGCTGCGCGCGGTCGAGCGGCTGCTCGCCAATGCGCCGAACCGGCCGGCCATGTCCTCGACCAAATCGGCGACGGGGCACCTGCTCGGCGCCGCCGGCGCCATCGAGGCGATCTTCTCGGTGCTGGCGATCCGCGACCAGATCGTCCCGCCCACCATCAATCTCGACAACCCCTCGGTCGAGACCGAGCTCGATCTCGTCCCGCACAAGGCGAAGAAGCGCAAGGTAGACATCGCCCTGTCGAACTCCTTCGGCTTCGGCGGCACCAATGCCTCCCTGGTGATGCGTCGCTTCGAGGGCTGAGCGGCGGCCCGCCTGGGCTTTAGCTGCTGCCGCCATCGTGCCATGATGCACCTATAGGCACGCGCAGGATTCCACGGAAAACGAGCGGAAGCATCATGAGTCAGCCGCCCCGCGTTGCGCCGCGAAGCCCCAACGAGGCGTTGAAACCGGTCGCGCCGCCATCGCCGCCGCCGAAGACCCGTCGCCGCCGCCGTTCGCCCTTCGTCGCGATGCTGAGCGGCTTGTTCACGGCCGCGCTCGTGCTCGCCGGCGTGCTGGGCGGCGGAATCGCCTATCTCGACAGCCGCAGCAAGGCGCCGGGCCCGCTCGCCAATGATCGCGTGCTGATCATCCCCAAGGAGAGCGGCGTCGCCGAGATCGCCGATCTGCTGCAGCGCGAGGGGCTGATCGAGCATCCCTGGGCGTTCAAGGTCGCGGCCTGGACCTCGGGCCGGGCGGCGAGGCTGAAGGCCGGCGAATATCTGTTCAAGGCGCGCGCCAGCCAGCGCGAGATCCTCGACATCATCGCCGAGGGCAAGGCGGTCGAGCATTCGATCACCATTCCCGAAGGCCTGACCAGCGAGCAGATCATCGCCCGGCTCCAGCAGAACGAGCTCCTGACCGGCGAGATCAGCCAGACCCCGCGCGAAGGCGCGATCCTGCCCGATACCTACAAGTTCGAGCGCGGCTCGAGCCGCCAGGCGATCGTCGATCGGATGATCCGCGAGCAGCGTCGCATCCTCAACGATGTCTGGAGCAAGCGCCCGGCCGATCTGCCGATCAAGACGCCGCAGGAACTGGTGATCCTCGCCTCGATTGTCGAGAAGGAGACCGGCCGCGCCGATGAGCGTCCGCGGGTCGCCGGGGTCTTCATCAACCGGCTGAACCGCAAGATGAAGCTGCAATCGGACCCGACGATCGTGTACGGGCTCGTCGGCGGCAAGGGCACGCTCGGGCGCGGCATCCAGCGCAATGAGATCACTCAGGCGACGCCCTACAACACCTATGTGATCGAGGGGCTGCCGCCCGGGCCGATCGCCAATCCGGGCCGGGCGGCGCTCGAGGCCGTGGTCAATCACTCCCGGACCAAGGATCTCTATTTCGTCGCCGATGGCAGCGGCGGGCACGCTTTCGCCGAGACCCTGGAGCAGCACAACCGCAATGTCGCGAAATGGCGCCAGGTCGAGGCGGCGCGGCGCGAGCAGGGCCGCCCGCCCGCCGATGGCGGTGTCGACCGGGTCGAGCCGCCGCCCGCCCCGGACCAGCGGACCGAGGCACCGGGCCGCGCCGACAGCCAGGCCGCGAGCGCGCCCGACCAGGCCGGGCCGGACAGCTTCCCGGTTCCGGCGAACCGCCGTGTGGCGGGAGCGGTCCAGACCGGAACCGAAGGCACGCGCGCGCGCGCCTTCGACGCCTCTGAAGGGACCGAGCGCGATCCGCTGCGCAACAAGACCTTCGATCTCAACAGCCCGAAAGTGGTGCCTCAGCTGCAGCCTTGAGCCAGCTGTCCACATCCCGCGCTTGTCGGCGGGCGCCGCCCTGAATAGGGTCCGCCCGCATTGCAGGGGGATGACACCGGTTCGATGGCCATCGAGAGCATGACAGGGTTCGCGCGCGAAGCCGGCACCGCCGGCGCGCACGCCTTCGCCTGGGAGATTCGCAGCGTGAACGGGCGCGGGCTCGATATCCGCATCCGCGTTCCGCCCGGCTTCGACAGCCTGTCGGACGTGGCGCGCAAGCAGCTCTCGGCCGGGTTCACCCGCGGCACCCTGCATGTCGGCCTCCAGGTCACCAGCGAAGCGGCTCCCGCCAGCCCGCGCATCAACCAGGAGGCGCTCGCCGCGGTGGTCGGCGCGGTCCGGCAGCTCTCCTTGCCGCCCGGCATCGCTCCGGCCACCCTCGACGGGCTGCTCGCCATCCGCGGCGTCGTCGAGATCGCCGAGCAGACGCAGGACGTGCTCGGCCTGCTCGAGAAGCCGGCGCTGCAGGCGCTGGAGCGCAGCGTCGCCGCCTTGAAGCAGGCGCGCCGCGCGGAAGGCCGGGCGCTGGAGGCGATCATTGCCGGCCATCTCGACCAGATCGCTGCGCTGACCGTCGAAGCCGAGAGCCATCCCGGCCGCGGGCCCGACGCGATCCGCGCCAGGCTCGCCGCGCAAGTCTCCGCGCTGATCGACACCGGCGCCGCGCTCGATCCGCAGCGCCTGCACCAGGAGGCGGCGATCCTGGCCGTCAGGAGCGATATCCGCGAGGAGATCGACCGCCTGCATGCCCATGTCGCAGCCGCGCGCGAATTGCTCGCCAAGGGCGGCCCGATCGGCCGCAAGCTCGATTTCCTGGCTCAGGAATTCGGCCGCGAGGCCTCGACGCTCTGCGCCAAGGCGGGCGATCCGATCCTCTCTCGCATCGGGCTCGACCTGCGCACCGTGGTCGACCAGCTGCGCGAGCAGGTCCAGAACGTGGAGTGACCGCAATGGCCGACCTCATCCGTCCCGCCAGGCGCGGTCTCATGCTGATTCTGTCCTCGCCCTCCGGCGCCGGCAAGTCGACGCTGACGCGCAATCTCTCGCAGAGCGAAACCAATCTCGATCTGTCCGTCTCCGTGACGACGCGGGCGAAACGCCAGTCCGAGATCGACGGCATCCATTATCACTTCATCGAACGCGGCGCCTTCGACACGATGCGCCAGCGGGATGAGCTGCTGGAATGCGCCGAGGTTCACGGCAATGGCTATGGCACCCCGCGCAAGCCCGTCGAGGATGCGCTGAAGGCCGGCCGCGACGTGCTCTTCGACATCGACTATCAGGGCACGCAGCAGATCCTCGAGAAGGCGCGCGAGGACGTCGTCGCGATCTTCATCCTGCCGCCCTCCATGGCGGAGCTGCGCTCGCGCCTGGTCCGCCGCGCCGAGGATGCGCCGGATGTGATCGACCGCCGCCTGAGCAATGCCCGCGACGAGATCGCGCGCTGGGCGGTCTATGACTATGTCATCATCAACGACGATCTGGGCGCCGCCTACGAGGCGGTGCGCTCGATCCTGGCCGCCGAGCGGCTGAAGCGCAGCCGCGCCACCGGCATGGCGGATTTCGTCGAGACCCTGCTGAAAGAGGAACTCGGCTAGAGCGGCCCGCTCAGTTCAACTGGATGCCGGCCTCGCGAACGACGCGGCCCCAACGCTCGGTATCGGCGGCGATCACCGCGGCGAACTCGGCCGGCTTGTTCCCGATCGGCTGCGCACCCTGTGCTTCGAGAGCCGCGATCATCTGCGGTTCCCGCAGCGCTTCGGCGATCGCCTGCTGCAGCTTCGTCACCACGGCCTCGGGCGTGCGCGCCGGCGCCATAAGCCCATACCAGGACACCGCGTCGAGCCCCGCGATTCCCGTCGCCTCGCTCAAGGTCGGCAGCTCGGGCATGACCTTGCTGCGCTCGCGGCTGGCGAGGCCGAGAGCGCGCAGCTGGCCGCTGTCGATCAGGGGCTTGGCGGTCGAGAGCTGCGCGATGATCAGCGTGACCTCGCCGCGCAGCACATCGGTCAGTGCCGGCGCGACGCCGCGATAGGGCACATGCGTCATCTCGAACCCGGCCGAGCGCGCCAGCAATTCTGCCGCCAGATGGGCAAGGCTGCCGGCGCCCGGCGTCGCATAGCTCAGCGCCATCCGCTTCGAGCGCCCGGCCTCGACAAGCTCCGCGGCGCTGCGGATCGGCGAGCCGGCGGCGACGACCAGCACGTTCTCGACGCTGGCAAGCTGAGTGACCGGCGCGAAATCCTTGACCGGATCATAGGGCAGGTTCGGGAACAGGGCCGGGTTGACCGCGGCATTGCCGATCGGCACCAGCGCCAGCGTGTAGCCGTCCGGCTCCGCCTTGGCGACCGTGGTCATCGCGATATTGCCCTGCGCACCGACCCGGTTCTCGACCGTTACCGCCTGGCCCCAGCGCTGTTGCAGCCGCTCGGCGACGATGCGGGCCAGAGCGTCGGGCGCGCCGCCGGCGGCGAATCCGACGAGGATGCGCAACGGCTTCGTCGGATAGTCGGCTTGCGCCATGGCGCGGCTGGTTCCGGACAATCCGGTGGCGGCGAAAGCGGCGAGGAGCTGGCGGCGATCGACCTGCATACCCTATTCCTCCGGCTGAGACGGCCGAGCCTAGCACGGAGCGTGCCGTCAGGGCTGCGCGGCCGCGAGCTCATTGGCGAGGCGCACGAAGCCTGAGACCGGCACCTCCTCGGCTCTCGCGGTCGGCGACAGCCCGGCCTGCTCGATCATCGGCACCGGGTCCGACAGCACGGCCTTCAGACTCTGCCGCAGCATCTTGCGCCGCTGGCCGAAGGCGGCGAGCGTCACGCGCTCCAGCAGGCGCCGGTCGCACGGCTCGGGCTGCGGGCGCGGCACCAGCTGCACGATCGAGGAGGTGATCTTCGGCTGCGGCACGAAGGCGCTCTTCGGCACGTCGAACAGGATCTTCGTCTCGCAGCGCCAATTCGCCAGCACCGCCAGTCGTCCGTAATCGGCGCGCTGCTCAGGGCTGGCGACGATGCGCTCGGCCACCTCGCGCTGGAACATCAGTGTCAGCGAGGTCCACCAGGGCGGCCAAGGCTCGGCGCTGAGCCAGCCGACCAGCAGCGGCGTGCCGATATTATAGGGCAGGTTCGCCACGATGCGGGCTTGCCCGCCGGCGAGCAGCCGGGACAGGTCCACTGCCAGCGCGTCGCCGTCGACGACCTCGAGCCGCCCCGGATAATGCGCGGCGATCTCCGCCAGCGCCGGCATGCAGCGGCGGTCGCGCTCGATCGCGATGACCCGGCCGGCGCCATTGGCGAGCAGGGCCCGCGTCAGGCCGCCGGGCCCCGGGCCGATCTCGACCACCGTCTCGCCGGCGAGCGGACCGGCGGCGCGCGCGATCCGACCGGTCAGGTTGAGGTCGAACAGGAAATTCTGGCCGAGCGCCTTCTGCGCCATCAGCCCGTGGCGCTCGACGACCTCGCGCAGCGGCGGCAGCCCGTCAGGAGCGCTCATCGCCGCCCTGCCGCTTCGGTCGCCGCCATATGCTCGGCAAGCTTCAGGGCGGCGCACAGGCTATCGGGCCGCGCGACGCCGCGGCCGGCGATATCGAAGGCGGTGCCATGGTCCGGCGAAGTCCGGATGAAAGGCAGGCCGAGCGTGACGTTGACGCCGTCGTCGAAGGCGATCGTCTTGATCGGGATCAGCGCCTGGTCGTGATACATCGCGAGCGCGACATCGTAGCCGGCGCGGGCGCGCGCATGAAACATCGTGTCGGCGGGATAGGGCCCGCTCGCCTCGATGCCCAGCGCGCGCAGCCGCTCGACCGCGGGCGCGACGACGGCTTCGTCCTCGCGGCCGAGCGCGCCGCCCTCGCCGGCATGCGGGTTCAGCCCGCTCAGCGCGAGGCGTGGCCGCGCGATGCCGAAGCGGCGCGCCAGATCGGCCGCCACGATGCACCCGGTCTCGACGATCAGCTCGGCCGTCAGCAGCCCCGGTACCGCCGAAAGCGGCACATGGATCGTCACCGGCACCACGGCGAGATCCTGCGACCAGATCATCATCACCGGCCGGGGTGGCGCGGCGCCGTCACGTCCGGCCAGCGCGGCGAGAAACTCCGTATGGCCGGGATGCGAGAAGCCGGCGGCGTAGAGCACGCTCTTCGCAATGGGATTGGTGACAAGCGCCGCCGCCATCCCGCACGCGACCGCATCGACGCCGCGCTCGATCGATTCGATCACCGCCGCCGCATTGTCGGGATCGGGGCGGCCAGGCTCCGCGGCCACTGGATGACGCAGGCCGACGACCGGCAGCGCCGTCTCAAAGCAGCCGGCCGCCTGCTCCCATGCGACGTCGCGCACCGGCACGGCCAGGTTCAGCCGTTCCGACAACGCTCGCAGCAAGGCGGAATCGCCGAGGCAGGCGAAGGGCGGCAGGTCGCGCTCCTTGCGCTGCAGCCAGGCGGCCAGGGTCAGCTCAGGGCCGATACCGGCAGGATCGCCGAGGGTGAGCGCGAGCAGGGGCCGGTTCGAGCCGGCCTCCGGCAGTCGCGCGTCATCCGGCAAGCGCGGCGCCGCTCAATTGCTCGCGGCGACGCCGTCGCCCGAGGCGCTGCCGCCGAGATTTTGCGAGTAGCTGATCTCGCCCAGAGTGCGCAGCTCCAGCCGGAACATCACGGTGCGGGTGTCCTTGCCGTTGGTTACGCCCGTCAGGGCCCTATCCGCGTAGGATTGGGTATAGCTGACGTCGAAGATCGTGCACTCGTCCTGATAGCGAAGCCCGGCCGAGAGCGAGGCCGTCTGGAACAGGCCCGTATTCGGGTAGTTCGGGACTGAGTAGGAACTGGGGTTTTCCAGATAGTTCACCAGGGAGTCGCGATAGCGCTCGCGGTCGTATTTGTACTTGTCGAGGTCGAAGAGGACGCCGCCGCGCACGGTCCAATACTGGGCGAAGGAGAAGGACTGGGTCAGGCTCAGGCCTTCGCGCCGGCGGTTGATGCCCAGATTGGGTTGCGGCTCGTAGCGGCTATAGGCGACCGTGGTCGACAGGATGCTGTTGCTGAACGAGGCCGATGCATCGACCCGCTGCGTCTCGAAGGTCGACTCGTCGAAGCGCGCGCCGCCCTGGAGCAGCAGGCCCTTGAACGGCGAGAACTGCGCCTTCGCGACATAATCGGAACGGTCGGTTTCCAGGCCCGAATCCAGCCCCGTGTTGACGAGATCGCCGCGCGTATAGGGGTTGCGTCCGGTCAGATGATAGGACTGGCCGACCAGCAGGTTGGCATAGGCGTCCTTGCCGAAATTGCCGCTATAGCGCAGGCCGATATTGGCGCGGCTGCCGCCTTCGACGCGGTCGAAGCCGGAGAACTTGTTCCACTCGAACAGATTGGTGTCGTCGAAGACCAGGCTCTGCGCGTCCTCATTGGCGACGCGCAGGCTGTTGGTCTCGTTCGGGCGGAAGACCACCTGCGCCACCGGCTCGAGGATATGCGTGCCCCAGGCATTCGCGGCCACGAAGGGGAAGCGATACATCAGGCCCGCAGCCGGCATCGCCCGGCCGAACACCTCGTCCGAGACATCGGCGATCGTGCTGACCTTGTCGTTGGCGTAGCTGGTCGTGTTGGGGTTGATCGAGAAGATATCGGCCCTGACCGATGCATACGGCGTCCAGACCTGGCCGATCGGGTCGATGAAATTGCGCCGCCAGTCGAGCTGGGCCGTGGCGCGCGCGATCGACCCGCCGATGCCGGTGACCAGGCAGCGGTCCTTCTGATAGACCGCGCAGCCATCATACAGCGCGTAGCTCGGCGTGTTGATCAGATAGGTCTTCTGCGCGGGCAGCTCCTTGAAGGCGGCCGCCTCGCGCGTGAGATGGGTGATGTTGGCGGTGAAGGACAGTTCGCCGCCCAGCATCGACGGCTTGTGCACCCGCCTGTTGTAGTCGACCACCGGCGCGACCACCGGCTGCTGCTTCTGCCAGTCCTGATAAGTAAGCGGCTGGAAGTAATAGCCGCGCATGTCGAACCAGGCATTGGCGGTCTGCCCGTTCAGCGACACCGTCGAGGTCGATTCCTGCAGATAACTGGTCGCGGTGATGCTCTCGCTGCGGATCCGGTAGTTCTTGAAGAAGAACCGGTCGGTCGCCGCCGCGATATCCCAGCTGAAGTTCCAGCGCGGGTTGATGAAGACCTTGCCGGAGGTCTCGATCGAGCCGCGGAACTCGTCGTCGCCCGCGCCGAGCGGGCTCGGCAGGAAGGCTTCCTTTTCCTGCTGGAAGATGCCGGCCGCGCGGATGTTGTAGGAGCCGTTGATGAAGCGATGGCGCCATTCGACCTCGCCCAGCAAGCCTTGGCGCGAGAGATAGGTCGGCGTCACCGTCAGATCGTAGTTCGGCGCGAGATTGATGAAATAGGGCAGGCCGACGCCGAAACCCAGCGCCGAGGTGTTGATGAATTTCGGCGCGAGGAAGCCGGTCTTGCGCTTCACCGTCGCGTCGGGGCCCGACATGAACGGGATATAGGCGATGGGGACGCCGGCGAATTCGAGCCGGGCATCCTCGTAATAGATCATCTGCTCGGATTTTTTGTGGATGATCCGGGCAGCGCGCACCTGCCAGAACGGCGGGCGCTCGGGATTCTCGGCGCAGGGCTCGCAGGCCGTGTAGATGCCCTTGTCGAAGACGAAGACCTCGCCGTCGGTGCGCTCGGCGCGCGGCGCCGAGAAGCGGGTCTTGTCGGTGTTCACCACCCGCAGCGAGTCGATGAAGCCGTCGCGGAAATCATCGGTCAGATTGAAGCGGTCGCCGGTGATGACCGTGCCGTTCGACTCGGTGATGCGGGCATTGCCGGTGGCGACGACGCGCTTGCTCTGCCGGTCATAGACGACGCGGTCGGCCTCGATCGTGCGGCCCTGATAGAGGATCTGAACGTCGCCCACCGCCGAGACGGTGTTGTTGTCCTTGTCGTAGACGAGCTCGCGCGCGTCGACGACCATCCGCTCCTGCGGCTTGGCCGCCGGAGCCTGGGCATAGGCGAGGCTGGTCCAGCCGAGAACCGGCGCGAGCGAGGTCGCCAACGCGGTGGCTGCCGCAAGGCGCGCGATGCGTCTTACGCCGGAAGCCATGAACTCAATCCAAAATTAACCATAGGCACCGTATTCTCAGCCATCTTCCTGATGGAGGAGGGCAAGCGCGCCGAGCAGCGTACCCACGACCGCGGGCAGCCACGCGGCCACCGAGGCGTTGACGATCCCCGATGAGCCGAGCTCCTCAGACAACTGCGTCGCAACATAGAGCACGAACCCCGCCGCCACGCCACCTATCACCAATTTGGTGACGCCACCAAACCTGAAAAATCTTAAGGAAACGGATGCCGCGACCAGGATCATCGCGATCAGCAGAAGCGGCCGGGCCTTGAGCGACTCGTAGCGCAGTTCGTAGCGGGTCGTATCGAGCCCCGCCTTGCTCGTCCGGTCGAGCACGGCCGGCATCGACCAGAATCCGACCGAGTCGGGCGGCGTGAAACTTTGTCGCACCTGCTCTGGCTCCAGCGTCGTCGCGACGATGTATGTCGAGTAGCTCTGTGGCTCTTCCGTGGCCGAGGTCACGCGCGCATCCGTGAGCTGCCAATAGCCGCGATAGAGCACCGCCTCGCGCGCCTCGATGCGCTCCGAAAAGCCGCCATCCGGCGAGAAGGTGAAGAAGGCGACACGGGCGAGGCCGGTTCCCCCCTCGAGCGCGGCCGCGGCGCGGATGATCGCCTGGCCGTCGAGGCTGCGCTGTCGGATCCAGATTTCCTTTCCGCCCGCGACCTGGCCGGTCCGGGCGAAAAGCGAAGCCTCCAGCGTGCTCGCGCGCTGCTTCAGCTCCGCCGCCACCGGATTGTAGATCATGATCGACGCCAGTCCGACCAACCCCGCGACCAGGGTCGCAGGCTGCAGGAACTGCCAGGCCGAGATGCCGACGGATCGCGCGACGACCAGCTCCAGCTTCCGGCTGAGGGTCAGCAGGGCGAACATGCCGCCGAACAGCACGGCGAAGGGGAAGATCTGCTCTGCGACCGAGGGGGCGCGATACAGCGCGAGCTGGATGATGCTCGGCGTCGTCGCGGCGGCCGAGTCGCCGGCGCGGCGCATCAGCTCGACGAAGTCGAGCGTCAGGATCAGGAAGAAGAAGGTGCCGAACACGCTGAGGATTGCGCGCAGGAAGCGCAGCGTGAGATAGCGGCCGAAGGTCGTGAACAGCAGCATTACGCCCGCCTGAAACGCGCCGTCAGCGCCACGAAAGGCCCGGCCAGCATATCGGTGAGCTGGTCGATGAAGGCACGGGTGCGTGCGCCATAGGCGATCGCCAGGGCCGAGACGATGATCGTCACGATCGGCAGGATATAGAGCAGCGCCACGGCCAGGCTCGACCGCACGCTCGCCGTCCACGCCGCGTAAGCGCCGATCCGGATCGCCCCGACGAGGAGAATCGCCAGCTGGATCGCCGCGGCGCGGCCCTGGCGCGTGGTGCGCGCCTCGCCCAGGATCGCGAAGGCGACCAGCATGAAGGCGATCGGATAGAGCGGGGCCGACAGCCGGTTGTGCAGCTCGGCCCGGAAGCGGCCTTCCTGCAGCTTGTAGTAGAGCTCGTCCGGGTCCTGCCGCAGCAGGGCCCAGGTGGTGCGCTCGCGCGGCTTGTAGATCACCTTGTCGCCATCGCCGCCGCCGGCGCCGTCCGCGTCGCCGGACAGGGCCGAGAGATTCAGCGCATAGCGCTCGAAGGAGATGATCGAACTGGAGTTCTGGTTGCGGCTTTCGCGCTGGATCGTGCCCTTTTCCAGCATCAGGAAGCTGTTGCCGTCGACCTCGGCCGTCTGGCCGCGCTCGGCGATATAGACCGCCGGCTGGTTGGGGTCGCGCCGGTCCTGCATGAAGATGCCGAGCAGCGCCTCGCCCTGGCGTTCGCGGTAGTGGAAGGTGACGCCTGAATCGAGGGCGACGAACTGGCCCTCCTTGACGACATTCGCCACGAAATCGGCCCGGATCAGGGTGATCAGGTCGCGTAGCGCCCGGAAGCCGGCAGGCATCACCGAGAGCGACATCCAGCCGACCAGCACCGCGGTGATCAGGGTCAGCGCGATGAAGGGGCGGGTCAGCCGGCGCGGCGCGATTCCCGCCGCGTTCATCACGATCAGCTCGGAATCGCTGTTGAGCTTGTTGAGCGTGTACAGCGTCGCCATGAACAGCGCGACGGGGGCGATGCCCGCGATCAGCGCCGGCAGCGAGAGCAGGGTCACGGTGAAGAAGATTATCACCGTCTGGCCCTTGCCGGTGATCAGGTCGACCTCGCGCAGCGCCTGCGTCACCCAGATCACGCTGGTCAGGCCGACGAGCAGGATCACCGCCGCGACGGCGGCGATCTTGAACATATAGCGATCGAGCAGTCCGAAGCGCACGCGTGATCCCAGAGAGTTCTCGGTCCGGAAGGCTCCCCTTGGACGGCTCGCCTCGATGTCCCTATGGTATAGCTTCGATCATGGCGCAAACGGGAATCGTTTGTGGCCATCGCCAGCCCCGGCGGCCTCTTCTGCGCCGCCTGTTCCTTAGAACGCACGAGCCTTCGATGTCGCAGCGCCTGAAGCTTGAGGTCAAAGCCCTGAACGCGATCGCCGGGGAGGATCTGGTCATCCTCGTCTCGGACACGCTCTCGCCGCCGCGAGAGGCGCGGGAATGGCTGGGGGAGGGCGGCCATGGCCTGATCGCGCGCGCCGCCGCGGCCGAACGCTTCAAGGGCAAGGCGCTCTCCGGCGTGACCGTGCTGGCGCCTGACGGCGCCGGCTACGAGCGCCTCATCCTGGTCGGAACGGGCCCGGAGTCCGAGCGCGACAAGCTCGATCTCGTCAAGCTCGGCGGTGCCATCGCCGGCCGTCTCGGCCATGGCCGCAGCGCCGATATCATCGCGGCGTTGCCGGATGGCGAGCTGACGGCCGACGAGATCGCGGAGATCGGCCTGGGGCTGCGGCTGCGCAGCTATGCCTTCGACCTCTACAAGACCAAGACCAAGGATCGGGACCAGGCCGACGGCAAGACCGCGACGCTGCGCGTTGCCGATCCGGCCGCGGTCCGCAAGGCGCTGAAATCGCGCGAGGCGATTGCGTCGGGCGTGGAGCTCGCTCGCGATCTCGTGAACGAGCCGCCCAATGTCCTCTATCCCGAGGAGTTCGCCGAGCGCGCCGGCAAGCTCGAGAAGCTCGGCGTCTCCGTCGAGATTCTCGACGAGAAGCAGCTCAGGAAGATCGGGATGCGCGCGCTGCTCGGTGTCGGCCAGGGCTCGCGGCGCGAGAGCCGCGTCGTCGTCATGCGCTGGAACGGCGGCGCTAAGGGCGAGCAGCCGGTCGCCTTCATCGGCAAGGGCGTGACCTTCGATACCGGCGGCATCTCGATCAAGCCCTCGGCCGGCATGGAGGACATGAAGGGCGACATGGCCGGCGCCGCCTGCGTCACCGGCCTGATGCAGGCGTTGGCGGGTCGCAAGGCCAAGGTCAATGCGGTGGGCGTCATCGGCCTGGTCGAGAACATGCCGGACGGCAATGCCCAGCGGCCGGGCGATATCGTCACCTCCCTCTCGGGGCAGACGATCGAGATCATCAACACCGATGCCGAGGGCCGGCTCGTCCTAGCCGATGTGCTCTGGTACACGCAGGACCGCTTCAAGCCGAAATTCATGATCAATCTGGCGACCCTGACCGGCGCGATCCTGGTCGCGCTGGCGCAGGAGAATGCCGGCCTGTTCTGCAATGACGACGCGCTCGCGGAGCGCCTCTTCGCCGCCGGCAAGGCAACCGGCGAAAGCGTCTGGCGGATGCCGCTCGGCGCGGCTTACGACAAGATGATCGATTCCAAATTCGCCGACATGAAGAATTCGGCCGGCCGCCATGGCGGCTCGATCACCGCTGCGCAGTTCCTGCAGCGCCATGTCAACGATACGCCCTGGGCGCATCTCGACATCGCCGGCACCGGCATGGGCTCGCCCTCCAGCGAGATCAACCGCTCCTGGGGTTCCGGCTGGGGCGTGCGGCTGCTCGACCGGCTGGTTGCGGAGCATTACGAGAGCTGAGCGGGACGGCGCGCCCGATGGCCGAGATCCTGTTCTACCATCTGCAGTCGCGCCCGCTCGAGCTGGTTCTGCCGACCTTGCTGGAGCGCTCCCTGTCGCGTGGCTGGAAGGCGGTGGTCCAGCTCTCCAGCACCGAGCGCCTGATGGCGCTGGACGATCGCTTGTGGACCTATTCGGACGAATCCTTCCTGCCGCATGCGGCGGCGGCCGAGCCTGATGCCGGCCAGAGCCCGATCGTGCTGACCACCGGCCATGACAATCCCAATGCGGCGCAGATTCGCTTCTGCGTCGATGGCGTCCGCATTCCCGACGTATTGGACGGCTACGAGCGCGTTATCCTGATCTTCGACGGAGACGATCCAGACGCGCTCGCCTCCGCCCGCGAGGACTGGAAGAAGCTGCGTATGCTCGGTGTCGCCGCGACCTATTGGCAGCAGGACGACACCGGCCGCTGGGAGAAGAAAGCGTGAGATTGATCCTTGCCTTGGCCGTCACGACCGTGCTCGCCGGCTGCTCCGTCGACATGGGCGGGTTTTCGTTCGTCTCGGATGAGCGCGGCACGCGCACCAGCAGCGCCACCGCCCGCGTCTCGACGCAGGAGGCGCTGCTGACGCCCGATGGCGGCTGCGAAGCCGATCTCTCGCTCGATCCCGCCACGCGGCCCGCACCGGGGGAGATCGCCGTCGGTATCACCGAATGCGAGCTCGTCAAGCTCAAGGGCAAGCGGCCGACCGATGTGTTGATCGGCCAGAGCGGCAAGGGCCAGCGCGAGGTCCAGGTGCTCTATTCCGAGCCCGGCAATCGTGAAATCTACATGTTCACCGACAACCGGCTGAGCCGGATCGTCAAGCCCGGCCAGGGCTAGAGCGGGGTGACCTCGCGCGGAAACGCCGCGTCATTCCGGACAAGCCGCGAAGCGGCGCAGCGCCGGAATCCATCCTAGGGCTCAGGCGCTCTACGATGGATCCCGGGGCAAGCCCGGGATGACGGATGTGGTTCCGTGCAAAGCTGAACACGACTCAGGCGCTCTCCAGCTCCTCGCTCAGGCTCAGCCATTCCTCCTCGGCCGCCGCCAGCGCTTCGGCGAGCTCGCCGCGCTGGCGCGAGAGCTGCAGCGCCTTGTCGGGCTCGCGCGCGAAGGCGCCGTTGGCGAGCGCGCCGTCGACCTTCTCGATCAGGCCGGTCAGCTTGGCGATGCGCGCTTCGGCGAGGTTGAGCTTCTGCCGCAGCGGGCCTTGCGCCTGGCGCTTCTGGGCCGCGCCCTTGCGGTCCTCCGCCTTGGACTCCGTCTCCGCCTTCTCGCGGCGCACCTGCTTCTCGCGGCCGAGCACGAGGTTGCGATAATCGTCCATATCGCCGTCGAAGCTTTTCACCGTGCCGTCCCCGACCAGCCAGAGCCGATCGGCGCAGGCCTCGATCAGGAAGCGATCATGGCTGACCAGCATCACCGCGCCCGGATAGTCGTTGATCGCCTTGACCAGGGCCGTGCGGCTGTCGATGTCGAGATGGTTGGTCGGCTCGTCGAGGATCAGCAGATGCGGCCCGCCGAAGGTGGCGATGCCGAGCATCAGCCGCGCCTTCTCGCCGCCCGAGAGATTCTTGACCGGCGTATCGGCCTTGTTGGCGGGAAAGCCGATCTGCGCCGTGCGAGCCCTGACCTTCGCCTCCGGCGCATCCGGCATCAGCTCGCGGATATGGCCGACGGGCGTGTCCTCCATCCTCAGCTCGTCGAGCTGGTGCTGGGCGAAATAGGCGCTCTGCAATTTGGACGAACGCCGCATTTGCCCGGATAGCGGCTGCAGCCGTCCGCCGATCAGCTTGCAGAAGGTCGACTTGCCATTGCCGTTTGCGCCGAGCAGGGCGATTCGATCGTCCGGCGCCAGCGTCAGATCAAGGCGCGAGAGCACCTTGCGCTCGCCATAGCCGGCGCTGACGCCGTCGAGCACGACCATCGGCGGCGACAGCGGGCGCTCCGGCGCCGGGAAGGAGAACGGCTGGACGTCGCGATCCTCGATCAGCGCGATGTCCTGCATCTTCTCCAGCCGCTTGACGCGTGACTGCGCCTGGCGCGCCTTCGAGGCCTTGGCCTTGAAGCGATCGACGAAGGCCTGCAGATGCTTGCGCTCGGCGTCCTGCTTCTCGCGGGCTTTGGCGAGATGGGCCTGCTTCTCGGCCCGCAGCCGCTCGAAATCGCTGTAGCCGCCGCGATAGATCGTCAGCTTGCCCTGGTCGAGATGCAGGATGTGATCGACGCAGGTGTCGAGCAGCTCGCGATCATGGCTGACCACCAGCACGGTGTGCGGATAGCGCTCGAGATAGTCGTAGAGCCAGAGCGTGCCTTCGAGGTCGAGATAATTGGTCGGCTCGTCGAGCAGCAGCAGGTCGGGCTCGGAGAACAGCACGGCCGCCAGGGCGACGCGCATCCGCCAGCCGCCCGAGAAATCGGAGCAGGGGCGCTGCTGCGCCGCCTCGTCGAAGCCAAGGCCGTGCAGCACCATCGCCGCGCGGGCGGGCGCCGAATGCGCGCCGATATCGGCCAGCCGCGTCTCGATCTCGGCGATCCGCATCGGATCGGTCGCGCTCTGCGCCTCCTTCATCAGGGCGGTGCGCTCGAGATCGGCTGCCAGCACCACCTCGATCAGCATCTCCGGGCCGCCGGGCGCCTCCTGCGCGACGCCGCCGATGCGCATGCCGCGCGGAAGGCTGACATTGCCGCCTTCCGGCGAGAGCTCGCCGGTGATGATCCGAAACAGCGTGGTCTTGCCGGTGCCGTTGCGCCCGACCAGGCCGACCCGCGAGCCCGTCGGCAGGAAGGCGCTGGCCTTGTCCAGCAGGAGCCGCTCGCCGAGGCGATAGGTGATGTCGTTGAGTGTCAGCATGGCAGCGCTATAGAGCATCGCATCCGAAAGTGGGATGCGGTTTTCGGAGTCCACAGCCGAATCTCTCCCGTGGCTTGACCTCCATTGTTTTGCCATGCTTCCGCCATGTGCCGGCCGGCTCGGCGCGGCACCCCGATATGGGGTAACGCAGTGATTCGCAAAGAGAACCCATGCAGTTCGGCTCTTTGGTTCAGCGTCCGCGTCGTGTCTCGGTGATGGCCGTGTTCGTCGCGCTGTTTTCTCTCGTGATCGGCAGCGCGGCGGCGCTCGCGGCCGCCCTCGCGCCATTGCATTGATCCGGGCTGTTCGCGCCTGCCCGGCCGCTTGTCGCAACCGGCGAGTTTGGCTAACGCTGGCGCATGAGTCACACAGCCTTCTATGCCGGCTCGTTCGACCCGGTCACCAACGGCCATCTCGACATGATCGAGGCGGCCTGCCGGCTGGTCGACAGGCTCGTCCTCGCCATTGGCGTCCACCCCGGCAAGACCCCGATCTTCTCGGCGCAGGAGCGGGCGGAGCTGCTGCGCGAGATCGCCGGGCCGGTTGCCACCTCCTTCGCGACCGAGCTGGAGGTCGTCACCTTCGACGACCTGACGATCGATGCGGCGAAACGGGCGGGCGCGACCATCCTGGTGCGCGGCCTGCGCGACGGCACCGATCTCGATCTGGAGATGCAGCTCGCCGGCATGAACCACACCATGGCGCCCGGGCTGCAGACGGTGCTGCTGCCCGCCACGCCGCAGGTCCGCCACATCACCGCGACGCTGGTCCGCCAGATCGCCTCGATGGGCGGCGATGTCACCGCCTTCGTTCCGCCCATTGTCGCCGACAGGCTGAAAGCGAAGTTCGAGAAGGGGTGAGGCGCGCGCCGCCCGAAAAGTGGTCTCCACTTTCCGGTGCGACGCAATAGCGTTTGCAATTTGCAAACGCGAATGGTGTCTCTGACACCATGTGACTCGGTGCCCGGCTCCCGGCGCATCGTCCTTCAACGAGTGGTCCGATGCGTTTCTCCCGCTACTTCCTGCCGATCCTGCGCGACACGCCCAAGGAGGCCGAGATCGTCTCGCACCGGCTGATGCTGCGCGCCGGCATGATCCGCCAGCAAGCCGCCGGCATCTATTCCTGGCTGCCGCTGGGCCTCAGGGTGCTGAACAAGATCAGCGCCGTCGTCCGCGAGGAGCAGAACCGCTCCGGCGCCATCGAGATTCTGATGCCGACCATCCAGTCGGCCGATCTCTGGCGCGAGAGCGGCCGCTACGACGCCTATGGCAAGGAGATGCTGCGCATCCGCGACCGGCACGACCGCGAGATGCTCTACGGCCCCACCAATGAGGAGATGGTGACCGAGATCTTCCGGTCCTATGTCAAGTCCTACAAGGACTTGCCGCTCAATCTCTATCACATCCAGTGGAAGTTCCGCGACGAGGTGCGCCCGCGCTTCGGCGTCATGCGCGGCCGCGAATTCCTGATGAAGGATGCCTATTCCTTCGATATCGACCAGGCCGGCGCCCGCCATGCCTATAACCGCATGTTCACCGCCTACCTGCGCACCTTCGCCCGGCTCGGCCTGAAGGCGATCCCGATGCGCGCCGATACCGGCCCGATCGGCGGCGACCTCAGCCACGAGTTCATCGTGCTCGCCTCGACCGGCGAGAGCGAGGTGTTCTGCCACAAGGACTATCTCGACTTCGCGACGCCGGCGGTGGATACCGATTTCGACAGCATCGAGGGGCTGCAGGCCATCGTCGATAAATGGACGAGCCTCTATGCGGCGACCGACGAGATGCACGACGCGGCCGCCTTCGGCGCGATCCCTGCCGCTGCCCAAGTCTCCGCCCGCGGCATCGAGGTCGGCCACATCTTCTATTTCGGCACCAAATATTCCGAGCCGATGGGAGCCACCGTGACCGGGCCCGACGGCAAGGACGTGCCTGTCCATATGGGCTCCTACGGCATCGGGCCGAGCCGGCTGGTCGCCGCGCTGATCGAGGCCGGCCATGACGAGGCCGGTATCGTCTGGCCGGAGGAGATCGCGCCTTTCGACATCGCTGTGCTCAATCTCAAGACCGGCGATTCCGCGACCGATGCCGCCTGCGAGCAGCTCTACAAGGGGCTCCAGGCCAAGGGCTACGACATGGCCTATGACGATCGCGACGAGCGGCCGGGCGGCAAATTCGCCACGGCCGATCTGATCGGCATTCCCTGGCAGATCATCGTCGGGCCCAAGAGCCTTGCCGAGGGCAAGGTCGAGCTGAAGCGCCGCGCCGGCGGCGAGCGCGAGCTGGTCTCGCTCGAGGCGGCGCTCGCCCGCTTCCCGGGCAAGACGGCGTGAGCGGCGGGGCGCGGCCATGACCGGAGTGGACGCCTCGGCCGGCACGGCCGCTCCGACCGGCACGAAGCCTTTCGCGGGCTTCGAATGGCTGCTGGCCGGCCGCTATCTGCGTACGCGCCGCCGCGAGGGCTTCGTGTCGGTGATCGCCGGTTTCTCCTTTCTCGGGATCCTGCTCGGCGTCGCCACGCTGATCGTGGTGATGTCGGTGATGAACGGCTTCCGCAAGGAGCTGCTGGAGAAGATCGTCGGCGTCAACGGCCACATCTTCGCGACGCCGATCGACCGCCCGCTGGACGACTACGAGAGCGTAGCGGCGCGCCTGCGCCAGATCGCCGGCGTGCGCCTCGCGATTCCGCTGGTCGAAGGCCAGGCGCTGGCATCCTCGCAGGTCGGCAACAGCGGCGTGCTGGTGCGGGGCGTCTCGGAGGCCGACATCAAGTCGATCCCGTTTATCGCGGGCAACATCAAGCAGGGCACGCTCGAGGGCTTCGCCTCCACCGGCGGCCTCGCCATCGGCCGGCGTCTGGCCGCCTCGCTGGGGCTGCAGGCCGGCGATACGATGACGATCGTCACGCCGCGCGGTGCCTCGACCCCGTTCGGAACGGCGCCCCGCATCAAGACCTATCCGGTAACGGCGGTCTTCGAGATCGGCATGTCGGAGTTCGACGCCTCCTTCGTGTTCATGCCGCTCGCCGAGAGCCAGGCCTATTTCAATCGCGATGGCGATGTGAACGTCATCGAGATCTTCATCGACAATCCCGACCACACCCAGGCGGTGCGCGACAGGATCGAGCAGGACGCTCCGCGCCCGCTGGTGCTTTCGGACTGGCGCCAGCGCAACCGCACCTTCTTCAATGCGCTGGAGGTCGAGCGGAACGTCATGTTCATCATCCTCACGCTGATCGTGCTGGTGGCTGCGCTCAACATCGTCTCGGGCCTGATCATGCTGGTGAAGGACAAGACCGAGGACATCGCGATCATGCGCACCATGGGCGCCTCGCGCGGCACGGTGCTGCGGGTCTTCCTGCTCACCGGCGCCGCCATCGGCGTGGTCGGCACGCTCGCCGGCCTGCTGCTCGGCGTTGTTTTCGCCAACAACATCAAATCGATCATGGCGGCGATCAACTGGGTCAGCGGGGCCAATCTCTGGGATCCGACCGTGCGCTTCCTCAGTGACATCCCCTCGGTGATCGATTGGCGCGAGGTTGCGAGCGTCGTCGCCATGGCGCTGGTGCTGTCGCTGCTGGCGACGCTCTACCCGGCCTGGAAGGCAGCGCGGCTGGACCCGGTCCAGGCGCTGCGGATGGGGTGAGGGCAGGGCAGATGGCAACGCAGACGCCGGCGCTCTTCCTCTCCCAGATCGAGCGCTATTATCCGCAGACCGACGGCCCGTTGGAGGTGCTGCGCAAGGCCGATTTCGCGATCTGGCCGGGCGAGCTCGTGGCGCTGGTGGCGCCGAGCGGCACCGGCAAATCGACGCTGCTGCATGTCGCAGGGCTGCTGGAGCAGCCCGATGGCGGCGAGGTCTTCGTCGGCGGGCTCGCCACCTCCAAGCTCGACGATCGCGGCCTGACCCGGCTGCGGCGGACCGAGATCGGCTTCGTCTATCAGTTCCACCATCTCCTGCCGGAATTCACGGCGCTGGAGAATGTCGTGCTGCCGCAGCGCATTCGCGGGCTCGGCAAGAAGGAGGCCGAGGCGCGGGCCGGCGAGCTGCTGACATTTCTCGGTCTCGGCGAGCGGCTCGATCATCTGCCGGGCGAGCTTTCGGGCGGCGAGCAGCAGCGGGTTGCGATCGGCCGCGCCGTCGCCAATGCCCCGCGCGTGCTGCTGGCCGACGAGCCGACCGGCAATCTCGACCCGCACACCTCGCTGCACGTCTTCAACACGCTGGTGGCGCTCGCCCGCGCCTCCGGCCTGGCGGCGCTGATCGCGACGCATAATCTCGACCTCGCCCGCCGCATGGACCGGCAGGTGACGATCCGCGACGGGTTGGTGGTGCCGCTCGACTGAGCTATTTGCCGCCGCGGTCGTAGCACTCGGCGAAATAGAGCATGAAGGCGTCGACCAGCCCGTCCTCGTAAGGGGCGGTCTTGGCCTCCCAGCGCGCCACATAGGCATCCCAGAGCTTGCCCTTGGGCGAGGACAGCAGGCCCTCGAGCCCGCCGCCCGACCCGACCCCGTCGGCCACCGCCTGCGGATCGAGATCCTCGACCAGCATGCGCAGCGCATGCTGCATCGCCGAATAGGTCTTGATCTGGTGGACCTTCAGGTCCCGGAAACTTTCCTCGAACGCCTTTTGCGCGCTGAGATAGCCGCTGGTCGGCCGGCCGAAGATCAGCTTCAGCGCGTCCTCGATGGTCGGCGAGAATTTCAGCGGATTGTTGTCCTGCGCCTGGATCATCGTCTGGTTGGCGCTGCGAGCTATGCGCTTGCTCTCGGCCCGGGCGGCGAGCAGCGCCTTCAGCTCGAGCGCGATCAGCCGCATCAGCGCCCCCGTCTGCTCCGCGAAGGCGCCCGGATCCTGCCAGGACAGCTCCTCGACCGGCAGGCCGGCGCCGCGGGCGAAGCGGGCGATGAACTCCGCCGGCGAGATGGCAGGCCCAGTAGCCGGCCCAGGCGTCGCAGGCGGGGCAGGGGGAGGCTCGGCGAATGCATCGAGGCGGGCGGGCGCCGCAGCCTCGCTCCAGGGATCTCCCGCCGGCGGGGCCGGAGGCGGACGGCGCGGCGTCGGAATCGGCGCGATCGGCTCCGGCCCGGGCACCGGCGGCGCCTGATAGGGCGCCCAGGCGAACTCGTCCGGGCGCGGCGCGGCCGGGGCGGACGCCGGAGCGAAGGGCGTGGGTTCGGCCGGCTGCGGGATGTCCGCCGCCCAGTCGATGAACGGGGCGTGCACCGGCTGGTATTTCTGCGGCGGCATCAGGTCGCGCCGGGAGATCGGCGGCGCTTCGTCGCCATTGGACTCCCAGAGCGATTGGCCGGGACCAGGCGGCATCGGCGCCTCGGCGGCACCGGCGAGCGCCTGGCGCTCCGCCTCGTCGATCGCCACCGCGATGATGTAGTGGCCGATCTCGAGCCGGTCGCCATGCTGCAGGCGATAGGGCGACTGCACGCGATAGGCGCCGCCGTTGACGAAGGTGCCGTTGGTCGAGATGTCGCGCAGCCAATAGGCGCCGTCGCTATGGCGGATCTCGCAATGGCGCCCGGAGATCGCCCGCGTCGGGTCCGGCAGGCACCAGTCGAGATGCTGGTCGCGGCCGATATCGAGCCCGCGCCCGCCGCTCAACGTCACGCTGAGCGGCCCGCCATCGGGTAGCGAGGCCTGGTTCTCGATCGTCAGCGTCAGCGCCATCTGGGACTGCCCGCTTCGTCGTTGCGCTTATGTCCTGCCGCTCTGGTCATCGACCAAACGAATGCATGCTTCGACGCAGTTTCGCAATGCGGCGTCGCGATCGCGCTCGGGCACGCGGCCGAGCGCGGTCAGCACCGCGATACGCGCGGTCTTGGCGGTCAGGTCGGGCGGGCAGGGCACGGCATGGCTCGCCACCATGCTGCCGCCGGACCAGCCGGCGGCGCGCGCCACCCAGGTGCCGGGGCTGGCTTCGTCCGCCGTCTCGCCGATCGCCAACGCGGCGCGGCGGGTCTCGTCGGTCGGATCGCGCACCCAGGCCTCGGCCGCCTTGAGCCCGGCGTCCTGCGGCGTGCCCGGCGGCTGCATGCGCTGGACGCTCTGCAGCGCCCACCACACCGCCTCGCGGCGCGGGAGCAGGAATGCGCAGAAGCCGATCGCCTCCTTGCCGCCGCCCGTCTTCACCAGCCGGGCAAGGAAGCTCAGCGGCGGCTCGTTGGTCGGCGCAGTCCGGATGGATTGGCGCGCGGAAGGAAAGGCCTCGAAGACCTCCTGCGCGGTGCTGAAGCGAAGTCGCGACATTCCGGCCTCAGTTGATCTTGACCAGGCCGCCGGTGACGATGGTCATCGCATCGCTGTGGACCTCGGTCCTGGCGATGCTCTTCACCTTGATCGTCGGCGAGGAGATGGTGATCTCGACCGGGGTCATCGTGATCTCGCTCTCGCCGCAGACCAGCTTGATCTCCATCGCCGCCTCGACATAGCGCTTGCCGGACTTCACATGCAGCTTGTCGCTGCCGTTGTGAATCTGGGTGGTGCGGGCGAAATCGGTCGGCCCGCCTTCGAATTTCTCGCCGACATCGCGGGTCTCGAGATTGAAGACCACCGTCTTGTGGTCCTTCTCGGCCTGCATGCTGAAGCATTCCTGGCCGGCCCGGTCCTCGAACTTGATCTCGTTGAACTTGCCGGATTGGCCGCCGCCGTCGGTCGACTCCGATTTCAGTCCCGATTGCGTCTTATTTGCCGGCAAATCATAGGGCGGCATATGCTGGTCGTTGACCACCGCGCCGGTGATGATCGGCCGGTCCGGATCGCCGCCGATATAGGAGACGACGACCTCCTGGCCGATGCGGGGAATGATCTGGCCGCCCCAGTTCTTGCCGGACCACATCTGTGCGACGCGCACCCGGCAAGAGGTCGAATCCGCCTCGCGATCCCAATGGAAGCGCAGCCAGACGCGGCCGTATCTGTCGACGTCGATATCGCCTTCCTCGCCCTTGTTCTTCTCTCCGACCACCTTGGCCGTGTCGGGGCCGATCACCACCGGCGAGGCGGTGACGAGCGGGGCTCGGAAGCGCTTGTCCGCCTTCTGCAGCTCGTAGGAGCCGTGATAGATCGCCTCGTCGGTGCGGCGCGAGGAGCGATAGCTCTGGACGCCATAGGCATGGGTCGAGCGCACCACGAGGTATTCGGCGTTCTCGCCGCCGACCGGATGGTCGCGCAAGGTCATCAGCGTGCCGGGATTGAGGCTCGGTGCCTCTCCGACCGCCAGCCGACGCTCGTCCTGCGCCTGCTCGGCCTGGACCTGGATGCGGGCCAGCGTCTCGCCCTTGCCGCGATCGAGATAGGAGCCGGGATAATCGAAGGCCTCGTAGGATTTCGTCCGCGGAAAACCGCCCTCGGCGCGCGCGGTCAGATCGGCCGTCGACTTCTCGAAATCATAGTCCTTGAGCTCGACCTTGCCGGTGCGCAATCGCCGCTGCGTCGACCATTGCGTCAGATGCTCGATGCGCCGCCGCTGGTTCTTGTCCTTGGGCATGAACGGGTAGGCGCTGCCGGCGCCGGAGAAGCTCGGCTCGGCCGCGACAGTGACCGGCTCATGCGAGCCGCGCGAATCCGAGAGGACGAGCTTGTGATCGTTCTCGCTGTGCTGAAAATAGTAATAGATCCCGTATTTCTCCATGAGCCGAAGCACGAAATCCAGGTCGCTTTCGCGGTACTGCACGCAGTAGTCGATCTCCGGCGGCTTCTCGCTGACGCGGTCGTCGAAGCTCGCCTTGTCTTCCTTGCCGAAGATCTGCTTGATGATGTCGATCGCGGTCTTGTTCTTGAAGATCCGGCAGTCGGTGCGCTGCGAGAGCAGCCACAGCCAGGGTCGCAGCACGAAGCGGTAATGGTCGAGATCGTCATGCCTGCCGAGCCAGACCGCATGGGTGACGACGCCGTTGAAGAAGCGTTCCTTGCCGTTCTTCAAGATCATCTTGATCACGCATTTTTCGCCGATCAAGCTTTGTAGATCAGCGTTCGGAGCGATGCTCGTCGCTTCCGCTTGGTAAGTGAACAGCTCGCTCAGGCCCTCTTGTGCCTCGAATTTCACAAGAGAAAAGAAATCTTTTCCCAGTGGAGTCGAAAAAGACGCAAGTCTTTGCAATTGTCCAAGGGCGGCGGCCATCTATCAAACCTCATGGTTTGCGATACGAGACGAGATTGACGCAGCAAGTGCCGCGAGTCATAACCTGCGCCGTCAGTCTTCAACCGCCGCAGCGAACCTAAACGGGAGGAAGACCGTGCGCAAGCAGGCCCTTGTCACCATCAGTGCCGCTCTTGCTGCAGGCTTCTGCGCTTTGTCGTCGGTATCTGCGCAGGCGCAGGCCTATAAGGCGGATGACATCATCAAGCATTTCGGCCCGGCCAGCCCCAATCTCGGCGTCTCGCGCGGGCTCTGCGTCGGCACCGAGGCCGAATGCAACAAGGCCGGCCATGTCGTGAAGCCGGCCGGCGCCTTCGATCTCGTGGTCAAGTTCAAGTACAATTCCGACGTGCTCGAGCCCGAGGCGAAGCTCAATCTCGACGAATTCGCCAAGGCTCTGAAGACCCCCCAGCTCGCCGCCAACAGCTTCCTGGTCGAGGGGCATACCGATGCGGCCGGCTCGGCCGAGTACAATCTCGGTCTCTCCGAGCGGCGCGCCCAGGCGGTGGTCCGCTATCTCAGCGAGCGGGGCGTCGACACGGCCAAGCTCCTTCCGCGCGGCTACGGCCAGTCCAAGCCGCTCGTCGCCGACAAATATTCCGGCGACAATCGGCGCGTGGAGACGCGGCTGCGGGTCGAATGACGGCGGCGCGGCCGGATCCGCGAATGACGAGCCGAACGTGAGGGGCCATGGCCGCGCTCAATTTCGCTGATCTGGCGAAGCCGGTTTCGGCCGAGGACCCCTGCGGCCCCGATCCGGACGCCGATCCGGATTTCATGAACGTCATGGCGCGCCTCGAAGTGGCGCTGCCGACCTCTTATTTTCGGCGGGACGACGAGGGCCGCCAAATCCCGTTCGATCGCGCCGCCATCGATTTTCCGGTGGCCTTCGGCGATCTCGGCAAGATCCTCAAGCAGAGCCGCGACATCCGCGCCTTCGTGATCGCGGGCAAGCTCTGCGTATTGAACCGCGATATCGCCGGCTTCGCCGAGAGCCTCGGCCTGATCGTCACCTATCTGCGCGGCTATTGGGAAGAGATCCATCCGCGGCCCGAGGATGGCGACCTGATCATGCGCGAGGTCGCGCTGCAGGGATTGGACGAGCTCGCAACCGTGGTGCTGCCGCTGCAGCATGCGCCCTTGTTCGTCAGCCGCCGCCTCGGCCCGGTGATCTTCCGCAGCCAGCTCGTGGCCTCCGGCGAAATCCGACCGGGCGAGGACGAGCAGCATCCAGATGCCGGCGCGATCGGCGCGGCCTTGAAGGAGGTCGAGCTGTCCGATCTCACCGCGATGCTGGGCCACGTCACCGGCATTCGCGATGCACTCACCGCGCTTCGTGAGATCTGGGCCGAACGCACCGGTGCCGATCACGCCGTCAGCCTGTCGCGGCTCCCCGCTTTGGCGAGCCAGATCGTCGCTTTTCTCGATGCGGCCCTGGCGCGGCGCGCGCCCGGTCCGCCAGTGGCGGCGACCGAGCCTGGAACCGCAACCGCGGCGTCCGGCGGCGCGACGGCGCCCGCGCCTGCCGGCGGCTGCACCTCCGTGGCGCAGGCCCGGGCGGAGCTCGCCGGATGCCTTGCCTATTTCCGCCGCGTCGAGCCGTCGAGCCCGGCGGTGCTGCTCATCGGCCAGGCGCAGCGGCTGATCGGCAAATCGCTGATCGAGGTGATCCAGATCATGTTCCCGGAGCATGTCGAGAAGGCGATGCTCGAGATCGGAACGGACCTCAAGTTCCAGCTGCCGCTCGAACGCCTCGGCGGGAATGGCGGCTCCGGCGAGGACGAGGACGAAAGCGACGAGCAGGAGGACGGCGAGGAGGACGAGGGCTGGTCCGGCGACAGCGAGGGCCCGGACACCGACGAGCAGGCCGAGGACGACCCGCAGGAGCAGGAGCAGGAGCAGGAGCCCAGGGAGGCGCCGGCCGCTGAGGCGGTAGCCGTCGGCAGCCGGGCGGAGGCGATCGCGCGCATGCAGGCGGTCGCGGCCTTCTACCGCCAGGCCGAGCCCTCCAACCCGGTGCCGCTCCTGATGGAGAAGGCTTGTTTGCTGGCTCAGCAGGATTTTCTGTCGCTGCTCGGCGATATCCTGCCTGACGTCGGCATAAGGCAGGGCAGCGAGGACTAGACGCTGCACCGGCAAGGGGCCGGAGCGGCGGCCGGATCGAAGGCGATGCGGCGGTCCTGCTTCCCAGGCCGGGGCGGTGACGCGAATCGTGCGTGGGAGTGAAGGATAGTTTCGAAGAGAACTGTCAAGCTTGCGGCGATCGTGTATGCTGTCGCGAGCTCGGTGGGTTGGCCTTGGCGTCCCAGCCTGTGTGCGGGGCGCCTCTTGAACAGAGGGGCACTTAGATGGCCGCAGATTCTGGGCAGAAATTCATTCGCCGCAACAGGCCGCCGCGGGTCCACATCACCTATGAGGATCCCTACAACGCCGATCAGAAGATCGAACTTCCCTTCGTCATGGGCGTGCTCGCCGATCTCTCCGGCAACGCCTCGGCCGTCGAGAAGTCGGATATCGGCGAGCGCAAGTTCCTCGATGTCGACATGGACAATTTCGACCAGCGGCTCGCCGCGATCGAGCCGGGCGTCGCCTTCACGGTGCCGAACAAGCTCGGCGACGGTGGCGACAAGCTCTCGGTCTCGCTGAAATTCCAGAAATACGACGATTTCAGCCCGGCTGCGATCGCCCGCCAGATCCCGGCGACCGCCAAGCTGCTGGAGGCGCGCGAGCAGCTCGCCAACCTCCTGCGCTATATGGACGGCAAGATCGCCGCGAGCGACCAGATCAAGGCGCTCCTGTCCGATCCGCAATTGATGGCGGCTCTGAAGGACAGGCTCGGCGAAAAGGCCGCCGACGCCACCAAGAACGACAGCAACGGTTGAACGAGGCGGCCATGGCGGAAGCACAGATCCAACAGCCCGGCGCGGTCGCGACGGAAACGCGCGATCCCGACGAGTTCGCATCGGTCCTGAAGCAGAGCTTCAAGCCGAAGACCGAGCGGGCGGCGACCGAGGTCGAGAACGCGGTCGCGACCCTGGTCAACCAGGCGCTCGCCGACTCCACGCTGATCAAGGCGGATGTCCTCGACACGATCGAGGAGATGATCGCCCGGCTCGATGCCAAGCTCAGCGAGCAGATGAACGAGGTGATCCACGCGCCGGAGTTCCAGAAGCTCGAAAGCGCCTGGCGCGGCCTCAACTACCTCGTCTTCAACTCCGAGACCGACTCGCAGCTGAAGATCAAGGTGATGAATGTCGGCAAGAACGAGCTCTATCGCAATCTGAAGACCTATCCCGGCGCCCGCTGGGACCAGAGCCCGCTCTTCAAGCAGATCTACGAGCAGGAATTCGGCCAGCTCGGCGGCCAGCCCTTCGGCTGCCTGGTCGGCGACTATCACTTCAGCCATGTTCCGACGGATGTGCAGCTGCTGCGCGATCTCTCCAAGGTCGCCGCCGCCGCCCACGCCCCCTTCTTCGCCGGAGCCGATCCGACGCTGATGGGCATGGACTCCTGGACGGAGCTGTCCAATCCGCGCGATCTCGGCAAGGTCTTCGACACGCCTGACTACGCGGCCTGGAAGTCGCTGCGCGATGCCGCCGACTCCCGCTATGTCGGCCTGTGCCTGCCGCGGGTTCTCTCGCGGGTGCCCTATGGCGCCAAGTCCGAGCCGGTCGAGGAGTTCGCCTTCGAGGAGGACACCGACGGGCACCGGGGCGAGAAATACGCCTGGATGAACGCGGCCTATGCGATGGCCGTGAACATCAACCGGGCCTTCAAGGAATATGGCTGGTGCACCCGCATCCGCGGCGTCCAGTCAGGCGGCGAGGTTCTCAACCTGCCGACCCACACCTTCCCGACCGACGACGGCGGTGTGGACCTGAAATGCCCGACCGAGATCGCGATCAGCGATCGGCGCGAGGCGGAGCTGGCGAAATCCGGCCTGATCCCGCTGATCCATCGCAAGAACACCGACAAGGCGGCGTTCATCGGCGCGCAATCGCTCTATAAGCCCAAGGCTTTTTTCGGGCCCGACGGCGCTGCGGCGACGGCCTCCGACAATCTCTCGGCGCGCCTGCCTTACATGTTCGCCGTGTCGCGCTTCGCGCATTACTTGAAGTGCATGGTGCGCGACAAGGTCGGCTCCTACAAGGAGCGCGAACCCCTGCGTCGCTGGCTGCAGGAGTGGATCACCGAATATGTCGACGGCGATCCGCTGAACTCCAGCGAGGAGACGAAGGCACGCAAGCCCCTCTCGGATGCGCGCATCGACGTCTTCGAGGACGAGGAGAACCCGGGATATTACTCGGCTAAGTTCTACCTCCGGCCGCATTTCCAGCTTGAAGGCATGGATATCGGCCTGAGCCTCGTCTCGCGCCTGCCGGCGCCCAAGACCTGAGCTCCGCGCGCGCGGCATCCTGCGCGCCGGGTTCCCAGGAACAATAGTCAGCCCTGCGCTCGTCGCGCCGGGACGGTGGTACCGCATGGGGGAGCTCCCCAGGCGACGAGAGTTCTGTGCCTGAATTGACCCTTAAACTTCCAACCATTGGAGAGCGCCATGGCGAGCGACTTCCTGCTTGAGATCGACGGCATCAAGGGCGAGAGCCAGGATGCCAAGCACAAAGAGACGATCGAGATCGAATCCTTTTCCTGGGGCGTCAGCAACTCCGGCACGCATGCGGCCGGCTCGGGCGGCGGCGCCGGCAAGGCCAGCTTCCAGGACCTGCACTGCACGTCCAATGTCAGCAAGGCCTCCCCGATCCTGATGCTGAAATGCGCGACCGGCGAGCACATCAAGAAGGCGGTGCTCTATGTCCGCAAGCAGGGCAAGGACCAGCAGGAGTTCTACAAGGTCACCCTCGAGGACCTGCTGATCTCGAGCTATCAGTCCGGCGACAGCACTGGCGGCAACCCGGTCCCCACCGACCAGTTCTCGCTGAACTACGCCAAGATCAAGTTCGAGTACAAGATCCAGAACAAGGACGGTTCGCTCGGCGCGACCACCACCGGCACCTGGAATCTCAAGGAAAACAAGGAATAAGATGCCTTCTCGCCGGGCTCGTCCAGCGCGGGCCCGGCTGCTGGCCACTCGTTCCGGACTCCTTGCGCTCGCGGCAGCGGGCGCAGGGAGTCCGTCCGTTGGACAAGCGCGTTCGGAACAGCCGCGATGCTCGATCCCAAGGCCAAGAACCGCCTGCGCCCGCCGCTGATGTTCGCCTTCCGCGAGGCGCATCGCAGCAAGGACGCCAGGACCCGGCTCGACCTGCGCGATGCCGGCGGCGAGCGCGTCGTCGCGGGGCGACGCGCCGCCTCCCGTGCGGCGATCACCGAGAGCAAGCTGCGCCACGACATCGCGATCGACCTGGAAGCGCTGGTCAACACGATCAATCTCGACTCCTCGGCCGATCTGTCGCGCTATGAGCATGTGCGCCGTTCGATCTTGAACCACGGCTTCCCGGACATCCAGAACCGCTCCATCGACGAGCACCGCGTCGGCGCCATCAGGCAGGAACTCGCCGATGTTCTGGTCGGCTACGAGCCGCGGCTGATCCGGGAATCCGTGGTCGTCGAGCGGGACGAGGCGCTGGACAAGGCCGAGCTCAAGATCCGCTTCCTGGTGCGGGCCGATCTGAACTGCGAGCCGCTCAATATCCCGGTGCAATTCGTCGCCGATGTCGAGCTCGACACCGGCAAGATCGCGATCAAGAGCCGGTAGCGCCAATGAACCAGGAATTCCTCGACTTCTACAATCGCGAGCTGCGGCTCTTCACCGAGCACACCAAGGAGTTCGCCGAGGAATATCCCGGCATCGCCGAGCGGCTGGGCGGGCTGGTCGGCGAGCGCATGGACCCGATGGTCGCCGGCCTGCTCGAGGGCGCCGCCTTCCTGGCCGCGCGCGTGCAGCTCAAGCTCAAGCACGAGTTTCCCGAGTTCACCAACAACCTGCTCGAGCAGCTGCTTCCGAACTATCTCGCGCCCACGCCTTCGGCGATGCTCGCCGGCATCGCCCCGGTCTATGGCGATCCGGCCCTGCGGGACGGGGTCGCGGTGCCGCGCGGCTCCTATCTCGACGCCACCTATGTCGAGCGCGACCGGCGGGTCTCGTGCCGCTATCGGCTCGGGTCGGCCGTGACGCTTTGGCCCTTCGACATCGCGGCGGCCGAATATATCGCCGCCCCCGGGCCGTTGCAGGCGCTGGGATTGCCGGCCGACGGGCGGGTGCTGTCCGGCCTGCGCCTGTCGCTGACCCATCGCGTCGCCAACGATCCGGCCGAGGAGCCTTCCGCCGAACAGGCCCGCAAGCAGCCGAACAGCTGGTTCGCCGGCTGCCGGACGAGTGAGCTCACCGTCCATCTGCTCGGCTCCGAGGCCGATGCGATCGCCCTCTATGAGCAGCTCTTCGCCGATCGCCTCGGCATCTATTTCCGCTATCTCGACGAGTTCGGCGATCCCATCGTGATCTCCGGCGCCGATTGCCGGCTGGAGCAGATCGGCTTCGACGAGGACGAAGCCCTGTTGCCGGCCGATACCAGGATCTTCCGGGGCTTCGACCTGCTGCGGGAGCAATTCTGGTTTCCGCGCAAATTCCTCGGCTTCAGGCTGGCCGGGCTCGACAAGGTCATGCCGCGGCTGAGGGCGAAGACGGTCGATCTGATCGTCACCTTCGACGAGGTCGGGCCGCGCCTGCCGGCGGCAGTCCAGCGCGACATGTTCGCGCTCTACGCCGCTCCGGCGGTCAACCTCTTCGAGAAGACGACCGATCGCATCCCGGTGCGGCGCAATGAGCACGAATACCATGTCGTGCCCGATCGCAGCCGGATGCTCGACTACGAGCCGCATTCGATCCTGGAGGTCTATGCGCATTACACCGGCGGGCGCGACAAGCAGCCGGTTCACCCGCTCTATTCCTCGCCGGAGGGCGCCTCGCCGACGCAGGCGCTGCTCTACACGCATCGGCGCCTGCCGCGCCGGCGCTCGGCGGCCGAGCGGCGCGAGGGCAGGGCGTCCGATTATACCGGCACCGAGATGTTCATCTCGCTCTACGAGCCGGCGACCCTGTCCGACGCCTCGTCCGTCGCCGAGCTCAGCGTGCGGGCGCTCTGCTCCAACCGGCACCTGACCGAGCATCTGCCGACCGGGGCGGGAGGCGCCGATTTCCGCCTGCTCGACAATACGCTGCTGGAGGTCTCCTGCCTGGCCGGGCCGACCGCGCCGCGCGAGCCGATCACCTCGCAGCTCAGGCTTCGCGCCGAGACGGCCAGCACCGGCGTCGTGACCTGGCGGCTGATCAACATGCTCAGCCTCAACCATCTCGGCCTGGTGCAGCGCGGCGCCGGCGAGAATGCCGAAGCGCTGCGCGAGATGCTCTCGCTCTTCGCCGATCTCGCCGACAGCGCCACCGAGCGGCGCATTCGCGGCATCAAGAGCGTCGACAGCCGTGCCGTTGTCAGGCGCTTTCCGCAGCGGGCCGGGACCGGCGCCGCACGCGGGCTCGAGATCACGGTCGTGCTCGACGAGAAGGCTTTCGAGGGCAGCGGCGTCTTCCTGCTCGGCGCGATCCTCGACCGCTTCTTTGCCGAATACGCGGCGATGAATCATTTCACCCAGACGGTGATCCGCACCGTCGAGCGCGGCGAGATCATGCGCTTTGCGCCGCGCGCGGGCGCGAGGCGCATCCTGTGAGCGAGGAGCCCGCCGCGCTGCCGCCGCCTTCCGCGCTCGAAGCGGTGCGCGTCGAGCCGCCTTTCGTCGAGGCGCTGCGGGAGGAGCCGTTCCGGCACGATTTCTACGCCGTGCTGCGCCGGATCGAGCGCAGCTTTCCGGAGCGCGAGCGCATCGGCGACGTCGCCGCCAGGCGCGAGGAGTATGTCGCGCTGGGCGAGCAGCCCTATATGGATTTCCCGGCTTCGACGCTGGCCGAGGTCGATCGCGATGCGCAGGGGCGCCTGCGGCTCTTCGTCAAGTTCCTCGGGCTGCTCGGCCCGCAGGGCGCGCTGCCGCTCGCGACCACCGAGGAGAGCTTCCACTGGCAGCTGCTGCGCGACGACGCCTTTCCGCGTTTCCTCGACATCTTCAACAACCGCTTCCTGCAGCTCTTCTACCGTGCCTGGGCGGATTCGCGCCCCGTGGCGCAGCATGATCGCCCGGAGCGCGACCGTTTCGTTGCCTATGTCGGCAGCATGGTCGGCCTCGGCAGCAAGCCCTATCGCGATCGCGACAGCGTGGCCGATCCCGAGAAGCTCGCCCATGCCGGCCTCGCCGGCGCGCAGGCGAAATCGGCCTCGCGGTTGCGCAGCCTCCTTGCCGGGCTGTTCGATATCGAGGTCGATGTCGAGCAGTTCGTCGGCATGCGCCTCGTCTTCGATCCGGCCGACCGCACCAGGATCGGCCGCGGGCATTGCAGCCTCGGCAGCGATGCCCTGCTCGGCGCCAGCGTCTACAGCGTCGAGGACAAGTTCCGTGTCCATATCGTCGCGCGCGATCTCGAGCAGTTCAACCGCTTCCTGCCGAATGGCGACCGCTGCGAGCCGCTGGCCGATGCCGTGTTCTTCTATCTCGGCGAGCAATTCGAATGGGATGTCGAGCTGGCTCTGCCGGTCGGCAAGGTCAAGCCGATGCAGCTCGGCCGCTTCGGCGCGCTCGGCTGGTCGAGCTGGCTCTCGCCCAATTGGGACGTGCCCGACGGCACGCTCCGCCGCGACGCCCGTTTCCACCCGGCCGAGCGCATGCGCCTGAAGCGCAGCACGCCGCATAAAACGACACGATAGGGGGCAGCACATGGCCGATATCAGTCTCGAAGCCGTTACCGGCAAGCTCAACCGCGTCGGCTACGAAGCCTTCATCCAGGCCTTGCGACAGGCCAAGGGCGCCGGCAACCGCAATGTCGAGCTGGCCCATTGGCTCGCCCAGATCCTGCAGCGGCGCTCGACCGATATCGGCCTGACTGTCCAGCATTACGGGCTCGACATGGCCCGGCTCGCCACCGATCTCGGCGGGGTGATCGAGGGCTTCCGCAAGAACGAGACGGAGATGCCCGGCGTCGCCAACAATGTCGTCGACCTGCTCGATCGCGGCTGGCACTACGCCACGCTGTTCTTCGGCGAGACCCAGATCAGGACGGGCCATGTGCTGGTCGCGGCGCTGAAATCGCTCGAGCTGAAGCGGGCGCTGGGCGCGATCTCCAGGGAGTTCGCCAAGATCCCGGTCGAGGAGCTTGCGGCCAGCCATGCCAGGATCTGGAAGGACTCCGAGGAGGAGAATCTTCGCCCCATGGACGGCTCCGGCCTGCGCGCGGCCGGCACGCCCGGCGCCGAGCAGGCGGAAGGAGCGAAGGGCACCACCGCACTCGATCGCTTCTCCCAGGATCTCACGGAGAAGGCGCGCTCCGGCACGATGGATCCGATCCTCGGCCGCGACGACGAGATCCGCCAGGTCATCGACGTGCTGATGCGCCGGCGCCAGAACAATCCGATCCTGACCGGCGAGGCCGGCGTCGGCAAGACGGCGATCGCCGAAGGCTTCGCCCAGCGCGTGGTCGCCGGCGATGTCCCGCCGCCGCTGCGCGGCGTCAAGGTCTGTGCCCTCGATATCGGCCTGATGCAGGCCGGCGCCTCGATGAAGGGCGAGTTCGAGCAGCGGCTGCGCGCGGTGATCGACGAGGTGCAGTCCTCGCCGACACCGGTGATCCTGTTCATCGACGAGGCGCATACGCTGATCGGGGCCGGCGGCCAGGCCGGCACCGGCGACGCCGCCAATCTGCTGAAGCCGGCGCTGGCGCGCGGCACCTTGCGCACCATCGCGGCGACGACCTGGGCCGAGTATCGCCAGTATTTCGAGAAGGACCCGGCGCTCACCCGCCGCTTCCAGCCGGTCCAGGTCGACGAGCCGGATGTCGCGCGCTGCTGCACCATGCTGCGCGGCCTGATCGGGCCGATGGAGAAGCACCACAAGGTGCGCATCTCCGATGCGGCGATCGTCGCGGCCGTGCAGCTCTCCTCCCGCTACATCCCGGCGCGGCAATTGCCGGACAAGGCCGTCAGCCTGCTCGACACGGCTTGCGCGCGCGTGGCGATCAGCCAGACGGCAACGCCGGCGGCGATCGAGGACGCACGGGTCGCCATAGCCGCGCTGGAGAAGGAGAAGGCCGCGCTGATCGCCGACAAGGACCTCGGCGATGCGACCGATGAGCGCCTCGCCGAGATCGACGAGGAGAGCGCGGCGCTGACCGAGAAGCTCGCGGCGCTGGAGACCGACTGGGCCTCCGAGCTCGCGCTCGTCGAGGAGATCACGCTGCTGCGCGGTAAGCTCGGCGAGAAGCCGGCCGTCGAAGGCGGGGAGGCGCAGGCGCAGCCCCAGGATCCGGAGGCCGCCCGCGAGAGCCTGAAGGACAAGTTCGCGGCGCTCGGTGCGATCGATCCGGCCAACCGGATGATCTATGCCCATGTCGACGAGCAGTCGGTCGCCTCGGTCGTCTCGGACTGGACCGGCATCCCGGTCGGCCGCATGGTCAAGGACGAGATCGAGACCGTGCTCAACCTGGCCCAGACGCTGAACCGGCGCGTGGTCGGGCAGGGCCACGGCATCGGCATGATCGCCAAGCGCATCGAGACCAGCCGCGCCAAGCTCGACAACCCGAACAAGCCGATCGGCGTCTTCATGCTCTGCGGCCCCTCCGGCGTCGGCAAGACCGAGACCGCGCTGGCGCTGGCCGAGGCGCTCTATGGCGGCGAGCAGAACGTCATCACCATCAATATGAGCGAGTTTCAGGAGGCGCACACCGTCTCGACGCTGAAGGGCGCGCCTCCCGGCTATGTCGGCTACGGCGAAGGCGGCCGGCTGACCGAGGCGGTGCGCCGCAAGCCCTATTCCGTGGTGCTGCTCGACGAGGTCGAGAAGGCCCATCCCGACGTGCACGAGCTGTTCTTCCAGGTCTTCGACAAGGGCATGATGGAGGACGGCACCGGCCGCCGGATCGACTTCAAGAACACGCTGATCATCCTGACCTCGAATGTCGGCACCGACGAGATCATGCGGATGGCCGGCGACGAGGCGAGCCGGCCCGATCCGGAGGCACTCGCGGTCGCGCTGCGGCCGGCGCTGCTGAAGGTCTTCCCGCCCGCCTTGATCGGGCGGCTGGTGACGATCCCGTACTATCCGCTTTCCGGCGAGATGCTCGGCGGCATCGTCAGGCTCCAGCTCGACCGCATCGGCAAGCGCCTGCGCGACAACCACAACGCAGCCTTCGACTATGACGAGGCGGTGGTCGAGCACATCGTCGCCCAGTGCAAAGACCCCGATTCCGGCGGGCGCATGATCGACAACATCATCACCAACTCGATGCTGCCGGCGCTGTCGCGCAGCATCCTCAACCTGCAACTGGAGAAGAAGCCGCTGACGCAGGCGCGCGTCACCATCGCCGACGGGGAATTCCGTTACGCCTGCGCCTGAGCGCCGCGCCGCTCTACATCAGCTGCGGGAAGGCTGGTAAGGTGTCATCGTGCGGCCGCGGGCACATTCGCGAGGGTCATGACGCATGCAACCGGTTCGGCTCAAGCGTCGCGAGGAGAGCGGGGCCGCCAAGGCGCCGCCCGCGTCCGACGGCGAGCCGCGTCGTCCGCCCGCGCCGCCACGCCGCCGCCGGGGCGCGCGCCTGCCCTGGCTGCTCGCCATCCTCGGGCTTGCGGCGAGCAGCGTCACCGGCTTCCTGCTCTATCGCGAGAAGGCGCAGGTCGCGGCGCTCCAGCAGGAGCATGCGATCCTGCAGAGCAGCTATGATGAGAAGCTCAAGGCGCTGCAGCGTCGGCTCGTCAGCGCCATCATCGCCCAGGGCAACTCCTCGCCCGGCATCCCGGCGCAGCCGGGGCAGTCTGGCAGCGGCCAGCAGGATCAGCTGGCCGACCTGATCACCCGCCAGATCGAGCTCGAGGCGCGCCAGGCGCTGCTCGGCGCGCTGACGGGCCAGGCGGTCGGCCCCATCCTGCCGCAAGGCGGAGCCAGAGCCCCCGGCGCCCCGCAATTCGCCGCCGGCGAGAACATCCTCGACAAGATCAACCCGGCGGTGCTGGCGCAGCAGCGCCGGCAGGCCGCGCTGCTGGTCAAGGCCGGCGAGGCGATGCCGCTCGACCAGCGCATAGGCCTGCTCGGCCAATCGCTCGATCGCGTTCAGGGTGGCCAGAACCAGCAGCTCTCCGCGCTCGGCCGCCAGCTGGTCGGCCGCGTCGAGCAGGTGAGGGCGGCGCTGTCGGAGGTCGGTCTCGACCCCGCCAAGGTCAAGCTGCCGGCCGGACGCACGGGCATGGGCGGCCCCCTGGTGCCGCTCTCCGGGGCGCTCAAGCCCGGCAGCTTCGAACACGCGCTGATGCAGCTCGACCAGGCGGGGGCGGTCTTCGCGCGCTGGCGCGATCTTGCGTTGATCGTGCCGTTCCAGCGCCCGCTCGAAGGAGACGACACCACGACCAGCAATTTCGGGCCGCGGGCCGACCCCTTCACCGGCGGCACCGCGATGCATGCCGGCATGGATTTTCGCGGGGAGACGGGCACGCCGGTGCGCGCCGCCGGGGCGGGCAAGGTGCTGCGGGCGGAGGTCGCGGGCGGCTACGGCAATCTGGTCGAGCTCGACCATGGCAACGGGCTGACGACGCGCTATGCGCATCTCTCGGCTTTCGAGGTCGGCCCCGGCCAGCTTGTGGCGGCCGGCCAGATCATCGGCCGCGTCGGCTCGACCGGCCGGTCCACCGGCCCGCATCTTCACTACGAGACGCGACTATCCGACGAGGCGCGCAACCCGCTGCGCTTCATCGAGATCGGCGATCGGCTGTCGGCGAGCCCGCTCGGCAAGCGCTGAGTCGAGGGACGATCGTCGCGATCGTCAGCCCTTGCGCTGTTCGGGCGCGCCGGCCTTGACCGGCGATTGCGGAGCGACCGGGTCGCTGGCCGGGAACGTATCCTTCAGCGCCTTGTCGAGCTGCTTCTCGGCCGAGCCGCCCATCTGCTTCTCTTCCTTGCGCTGCTCCTTTTGCTCCTTGCGCAAGCTCTCGACCGCCTGGTTGCTGGAATGGGCCATTGGCTGTCCCCCTGTTCCGTCGGCAGGGCTTCCGACGCCCTCGCGGCGTCCGCCTGCATCCGGGGGTCAACGCGAGGGCTCTGGCGAGGTTCCTGCGCCGAGCCGCCGCGCCAGACCGGAAGAATCTTCTCCGCCCTCGCTGAAATAAGAAAACTGGCGCTACCGCCGGTGAATTGATCGATTCCGGCTCGGCGATTATGTCAGATGTTCGATTTACAGAACGGACGGACACGTCATGCCGAGCCGGAGAACGAACGGCGATGACCTCGCCAAAGGGCTCATTTTGCCTCGCGCGGCTGAGCCGCCCGTCGAAACCGCGACGCAAATCGCTGCCGCTCGTGTCGTTGCCGCGTTCGGCAAGGCGGACCCTGGGGCGCGCCTGGAAGCGCTCGTCGGCCTGATTCCCGGACGCCTCGTCTTCACCACCAGCTTCGGCCTCGAGGATCAGGTCGTCACCCATCTGATCGCCGAGCAGCATCTGCCGATCGACATCGTTACGCTCGATACCGGACGGCTCTTCGGCGAGGTGCATGAGCTCTGGGCGCAGACGCAAGCGCGCTACGGCGTGAGCATCGCCCCGTTCTATCCCCGGCACGATGCGGCCGAGGCCTATGTGCGGGCCCACGGCATCAACGGGTTCTACGGCTCGATCGACGCGCGCAAGGCCTGCTGCCATGTCCGCAAGGTCGAGCCGCTCGAGCGCGCGCTGGCCGGCGCCGCAGCCTGGATCACCGGCCTGCGGGCGGACCAGTCGGCGGCGCGCGGCGGCATCGACTTCGCCGCGATCGACGCCGGGCGGGGCCTGATCAAGGTCAATCCCTTGCTCGACTGGTCGCGCGAGCAGGCGCTGGCCTTCGCGCGCGACCAGGCTATTCCGCTCAACCCGCTGCACGACAAGGGTTTTCTTTCGATCGGCTGCCAGCCCTGCACCCGCCCCGCCGCGCCCGGCGAGCCCGAGCGGGCCGGCCGCTGGTGGTGGGAGCAGGAAGCGGCCAAGGAATGCGGGCTGCATGTCGGGCCGGACGGGCGCCTCACCCGCGCCGGACCTCTGACGGAGGCACGGGCGTGATCCAGCTCAGCCATCTCCAGACGCTCGAAGCCGAGGCGATCTTCATCATCCGCGAGGTGGTGGCGACCTGCGAAAAACCGGTGCTGCTCTATTCGATCGGCAAGGATTCCGCGGTGCTGCTGCATCTGGCGATGAAGGCCTTCTCTCCCGGCAAGCCGCCTTTCCCGCTGCTCCATGTCGACACCACCTGGAAGTTCCGCGAGATGATCGCCTTCCGCAACGAGACCGCCCGCCGCCTCGGGCTCGATCTCATCGTCCATGTCAACGAGGAGGGGCTTGCCGCCGGCGTGAACCCGTTCAGCTCGGGCTCGCGCCTGCATACGGATGTGATGAAGACGCAAGGCCTCAAGCAGGCGCTCGACCGATACGGTTTCGACGCCGCCTTCGGCGGGGCGCGCCGCGACGAGGAGAAGAGCCGCGCCAAGGAGCGCGTCTTCTCGCTGCGCACGCCGGGGCATCGCTGGGATCCGAAGAACCAGCGCCCGGAGCCCTGGCGCCTGTTCAACACGCGCAAGGGCGAGGGCGAGAGCTTCCGTGTCTTTCCGCTGTCGAATTGGACCGAGAAGGATGTCTGGGACTATATCGCGCTCGAGAACATCCCGGTCGTGCCCCTCTATTTCGCGGCGCCGCGCCCGGTCGTGCGCCGCAACGGTGCCTGGATCATGCGCGACGACGAGCGCATGGCGCTGCTGCCCGGCGAGGTGCTCGAAACCCGCATGGTCCGCTTCCGGACGCTGGGCTGCTATCCGCTGACCGGCGCCGTCGAGAGCGAGGCGGCGACGCTGACCGACATCATCGCCGAGATGCGCGCCTCCCGCTCCTCCGAGCGCCAGGGCCGGGTCATCGATCATGACGGCTCCGCTTCGATGGAGCAGAAGAAGCAGGAAGGCTATTTCTGATGGCTGCGCTCGCGAAGCTGAAGGGCGCGGCCGCCGCCGCCCCGAGCCCGGCCAATGACGAAGGAGGGCGCGCCGAGGACGAAGCGCGCGCGCTCCTGCGCTTCATCACCTGCGGCTCGGTCGATGACGGCAAGTCGACCCTGATCGGGCGCATCCTCTACGAAGCCGGAGCCGTCCTGGACGACCAGCTCGTCGCGCTCGATGCCGATTCCCGCAAATTCGGGACGCAGGGCGCGGCGCCGGATTTCGCCCTGCTCGTCGACGGCCTCGCCGCCGAGCGCGAGCAGGGCATCACCATCGATGTCGCCTATCGCTATTTCGCGACGCCGGCGCGCAGCTTCATCGTCGCCGATACGCCCGGTCACGAGCAATACACCCGCAATATGGCGACCGGCGCCTCGACCGCCGATCTGGCGGTCATCCTGATCGATGCGCGCAAGGGGCTGCTGCCGCAGACGCGCCGCCATTCCTTCATCGTCTCGCTGGTCGGCGTCCGGCGGATCGTCGTCGCCGTCAACAAGATGGATCTCGTCGGCTATGACGAGGCGGTGTTCCGCAAGATCGAGCGCGATTATCGCGCCGCGGTTGCGGGGCTCGGCTTCAGCGGCATCGATGTGCTGCCGGTCTCGGCCCGCGATGGCGAGAACGTCACCGGCGCTTCCGCCCTGATGCCCTGGTATGACGGCCCGGCGCTGCTCCCGCTGCTCGAGACGGTCGAGGTCGAGGCCGAGCCGCACGAGGCTCCCGGCTTCGCCCTGCCGGTGCAATGGGTCAATCGCCCGGATCTCGATTTTCGCGGCTATAGCGGCTCGGTGGCACGCGGCCGCCTGCGTCTAGGCGACGGCATCGTCGCGCTGCCCTCGGGCCGGCGCAGCACCGTCGCGCGGATTCTCGCGCCATCGGGCGAGGTCTCGCAGGCCGGCGCCGGCCAGGCCGTCACCGTGACGCTGGCAGACGAGATCGACATCTCGCGCGGCGACGTCATCGCGGCGCCCGAGCATGCCCCCTCGGTGACGCAGGAGCTGCGCGCGCACCTGCTGTGGACCGGCGAGGCGACAGCGGGCGAGGGCGGCGACTTCATCCTCAAGCTCGCCTGCGCCGGCGCCAATGCGCAGATCGCGCGGCTGCACCACCGGATCGATATCGAGAGCTATGCGCGGGTGCCGGCCGAAAGCCTGGCGATGAACGGTATCGGCCTGGCGACGCTGAAGCTCGATCGCCCCGTGGCCGTGCTCGACTATGCGCGGAGCCGGGAGCTGGGGGGCTTCATCCTGATCGACAGGCTCACCAACCAGACCGTCGCCTTCGGCTTCGTCGAGCCCGTGCCGCCGCCTGCCGGCCGGGGCGAGGCCCGCGCCGCTGCGGCCGGTTGGCGCGCGGCACTGCAGGAAGGGCTGGGCCGGCCCGGCTCGGCGGCCCGGCGCGCCGCCATCCGGGGCATGAGCTGGCGGCTCGGATCCAGTCTCACGCTGGGCGTGGCGGCGCTGGCCCTCGGCCTGCCGGCCGTGCCGGCTGCCACGCTGGCGGCCGGCGATCTCCTGCTGCGGCCGCTGGCGCGCCGTGCCCACGAGCATCTCTGGCGGCGTCGGGCTGCCGGCGGCTTGGAGGGCGGTGCCGGCATCTGAGCCGGCACGGTCCGTCACGCTGCCAGCACCGCCGTCGCCTCGATCTCGACCATCGCCTCCGGCTCCACCAGCGCCGCGACGGCGACGACCGCCATCGCCGGGAAATGTCTCCCGAAGGCGGCGCGATAGGCCGGGCCAAGTTCGGTCAGGCTGGCGCGATAGGCGGCGATATCTGTGACATACCAGGTCAGTCGCACGATATCCTCGACCGCGCCGCCGCCGGCCTCGACCACCGCCCTGATATTGGCGAGCGTCTGGCCGACCTGCGCGACGAAGCCTTTGGCGAAGACGCCGTTCGCGTCCCAGCCGACCAGCCCGCCGGTCATCAGCACCCTGCCTTCGGCGACCATGCCGTTGGCATAGCCGCGCGGCTGCGGCCAGCCCTCGGGGAGGATGGCGCGCGCACGGCGCGGGGCGATAGCGGAAGGCGGCGAGCCGCTCGTCATGGCAGGACCTTGGCGTTGTCGGAAGGAAGCGCGGTCGCGGCCGCCTCCTGGCGGGCGATCTCGCGCAGCGCGAAGCGCTGCAGCTTCCCGGTAGGGGTCTTCGGCAGGCTTGTCACGAAGGCGATGGCGCGCGGGTACTTGTAGGGCGCGATTGCCGCCTTCACATGCTCCTGCAGGGCCTTGGCGAGGGCGGCGTCGCCGCTGAAGCCTTCGCGCAGCAGCACATAGGCCTTCACGATCTGGCCGCGGTCGGGGCAGGGAGCGCCCACGACGCCGCATTCGGCGACGGCCTCATGCGCCAGCAGGCAGGCTTCCACCTCCGGCCCGGCAATGTTGTAGCCGGCGGAGACGATCATGTCGTCGGAGCGCGCCTGGTACCAGAAATAGCCCTCGGCATCGCGCAGATAGGTGTCGCCGGTGATGTTCCAGCCGTCCTGGACATATCGGGCCTGGCGCGGGTCGGCCAGGTAGCGGCAGCCCGTCGGCCCGCGCACGGCGAGGCGCCCGGGCGTCCCGTCCGGCACCTCGTTGCCGGCCTCATCGACGATCCTGGCCTCATAGCCCGGCACCGGCAGGCCGGTGGAGCCGGGCCGGATCCTGTCGCGCGGCGCCCCGATGAAGATGTGCAGCATCTCGGTCGCGCCGATGCCGTCCATCAACGGCAACCCGGTCGCCGCCCGCCAGGCTTCGAAGGTCGCCTTCGGCAGGGCCTCGCCCGCCGAGACGCAGATGCGCAGCGAGGAGAGGTCGCGCTCGCCGGCCTTGGCCAGCATCGCACGATAGGCGGTCGGCGCGGTGAAGCAGACGCTGGCGCGATGGCGCTCGATCGCCTCGGCGAGATCGGGCGGGGTCGTCCTGGCCGGCAGCACGCTGGCGGCGCCGATCCGCAGCGGAAACAGCACGATGCCGCCGAGTCCGAAGGTGAAGGCGAGCGGCGGCGAGCCGATGAAACGATCGTCCGGCGAGGCCTGCAGCACGCACGCGCCATAGGTGTCGCAGATCGCCAGCAGGTCGCGCTGGAAATGCATCGTGCCCTTGGGCTCGCCGGTGGTGCCCGAGGTGAAGGCGATCAGGCAGACATCGTCCTGCGCGGTGTCGACCGGCGCGAACGCATCGTAGCCAGGCTTGGCCATCAGCGCTTCGAGGGCGCCGTCGCCCCAGGTGACGATGGTTGAAAGATCCGGCGCAAGTTTTTGAGCTGCCTTGAGATCCTCGACCAGCGAGCCATCGCAGAGCGCAAGTCCGATCCGCGCCTTGCGGATCGGATAGGCGAGCTCGCCGGCCCGCAGCATCGGCATGGTGGCGACGACGACGCCGCCGGCCTTGAGCACCGCGAAATAGGCGGCGACCATCATCGGCGTATTGGCGGCGCGCAGCAGCACGCGGTTGCCGGGCACCAGGCCGAGATCGCGCACCAGCACATTGGCGATGCGGTTCACCTGCTCGGCCAGCCGCGCATAGCTCCAGACCTCGTCCGGCCCGATGATCGCATCGCGCTCGCCGCGCCCTTCCGCGACATGGCGGTCGATGAACACGGTCGCGACATTGAGCCGCTCGGGATAGTTCAGCCCCGCGGCGGCAAGGTCGAGCGAAGGCCAGCTTTCGCGCGGCGGCAGATTGTCCCGCGCGAAGGAGTCCACATGTCCCGAGCGCATCAGCTCCGCGGCGTCCATCTCGTTCCCCTCACGCTTTCAAGAGGTCGCGGGCGATCACCACCTTCTGGACCTCGCTGGCGCCCTCATAGATCCGCAGGGCCCTGATCTCGCGGTAGAGCTCCTCGACCTTGACGCCGCGGGTGACGCCGAGCCCGCCATGGATCTGCACGGCGCGGTCGATCACCCGTTGCGCGTTTTCGGTCGCCACGAGCTTGGCCAGCGCCGCCTCGCGAGTGACGCGGGGCGCGCCCTGGTCCTTGGTCCAGGCGGCGCGGTAGACCAGCAGGGCGGCGGCATCGACCTCGGCGGCGCTGTCGGCGATCGCCGCCTGCGAGAGCTGCAGGTCGCCGAGCGTGCCGCCGAAGAGCTTGCGGCTCCTGGCATGCGCCAGCGTCTCGTGCAGCGCGCGCCGGGCGAAGCCGAGCGCCGCAGCCCCGACCGTCGAGCGGAAGATGTCGAGCGTCGCCATCGCGACCTTGAAGCCGTCGCCGGGCCCGCCGATCCGGTTCTCGACCGGGATGCGGCAGCCCTCGAAGCGCAGGGTCGCCAGCGGATGCGGCGCGATCACATCGATGCGCTCGGCGATGGTGAGGCCGGGCGTATCGGCATCGACCAGATAGGCGGAGAGGCCGCGCGCGCCCGGCGCCTCGCCGGTGCGGGCGAAGACGACATAGTGATCGGCGATGCCGCCATTCGAGATCCAGCTCTTCTCGCCGTCGATCCGCACATGGCTGTTGCCGTCCGGCACCGCCGTCGTCGCCATGGCGGCGACGTCGGAGCCGGCCTCCTTCTCGGAGAGGGCGAAGGCGGCGATCGCCTGCCCCTGCGCCACCGGCGGCAGGATGCGCGCCTTCATGGCCTGCGAGCCGGCGACGGTGATCGCCCCGGTGCCGAGCCCCTGCATGGCGAAGGCGAAATCGGCGAGCCCGTCGCGGGCGGCGAGGATCTCGCGGGCGAGGCAGAGGGTGCGGACATCGAGCGCCGCGTGCAGCCCGCCATGGGCGGCGGGGACCGCCGCCCTCAGGAAACCGGCCTCGCCCAGCGCTGTCACCCGGGCGCGGCAGGCGGCGTCGACATCGTCATGCGGCAGCCCCGGCAGGGTGGCGTCGGCCCACTCGGCGAGGCGCTGCGCGAAATCGCGATGATGCGCCTCGAAAAAGGGCCAGCCGAGCGTGTCGCCGAGCATGCTAAGGCTCCCCGGCATTCGCCGTCATTCCGGCCGCAGCGCAGCGGAGCGCCGGAATCCATCGGAGGGCGCCGCGCCCTGCGATGGATTCCGGAGCTGCGCGGCTTCGCCGCTTGTCCGGAATGACGGAACAGATCGATCGAACCATCTGCTAGTCACCCTCGAAGACCGGTTTCCGCTTCTCGGCGAAGGCGTGGTAGGCGCGGGCGAAATCCTCGGTCTGCATGCACAGCGCCTGCGCCACCGCCTCGGCCTCGATCGCGCTCTCGACCGACATCGCCCATTCCATCTCGAGCATGCGCTTGGTCATGGCGTTGGCGAAGGTCGGCCCGTCCGCCAGCTCGCCGGCCAGGGATTGTGCTTCCGCCAGCACCGCATCGCGCGCGACCAGCCTGTTCAGGAACCCCCAGCGCTCCGCCTCCTCGCCGCGCAGGACGCGGCCGGTATAGAGCAGCTCGGCGGCGCGGCCCTGACCGATGATGCGCGGCAGCATCGCGCAAGCGCCCATATCGCAGCCGGCGAGGCCGACGCGGTTGAACAGGAAGGCGATCTTGCTCTCCGCCGTGCCGATGCGGATGTCGGACGCCATGGCGATGATCGCTCCGGCGCCGGCGCAGATGCCGTCGATCGCGGCGATCACCGGCTGCGGGCAGGCGCGGATCGCCTTGACCAGCTCGCCGGTCATCCGGGTGAATTTCAGCAGGTCCTTGGTGTCCATCGCGACCAGCGGCCCGATGATCTCGAAGACGTCGCCGCCGGAGGAGAAATTGCCGCCGGCGCCAGTGATCACGATCGCCTTGACCGCCTCCTCCTTCTGCGCGGCGAGGAAGAGATCGGTCAGCTCGCGATAGCTCTCGAAGGTGAGCGGGTTCTTCTTGTCCGGCCGGTTCAGCGTCACGGTCGCGACCTTGCCGGCGGTCTCGAGCCTGAAATGGCTTGGCGTGAAATCCGAGAGGGGGAGCGTGACCGGATTGGCGCTGGTCATCATGCGTCTCCCGTTTGCGTGCCGTCCTGCCGGCGGTTGATCGCCCGGTGCAGCGAGGCCTTGGTCTGGCCGAGCAGGCGGAAGAGCTGGCCGAGCTCGGCGGGCTCCAGCCCGGCGAACAGCTCGGCGATCCAGGCCTCGTGCCGCTCCGCCATCGCCTTGAAGGCGCGCCGGCCCTGGGCGGTCAGCGTCAGCACCTGCACGCGCCGGTCCTGCGCCGCCGGACGCTTGTCGACCAGCCCGTCGGCCAGCAGGCCGGCCACCACCGCCGTGACATTGCCGTTCGAGACCATCAGCCGCTGCGAGACCTCGCCGACGGTCATGCCCGTCGTCGACTTCTCCAGCTGCGCCATCAGGTCGAAGCGGGGCAGGGTGGTCTTGAACTCCTCGCGCAGCCGGCCGCGGATCTCGCTCTCGATCAGGGTCGAGCAGGTCAGCAGGCGCAGCCAGAGCCGCAGCTCGTCCTTATGGTCGGCGGGGCGCTCGCTGGCCTTGGTCTCGCGATCGAGCAGCGGCGCGCTGGAGGCGATCTCCATCGTCAGAACTCCCCGCCATTGATCAGGATCGACTGGCCGTTGATGCCGGCGCTCTCCGGCCGGCAGAGACCGAGCACGGCGGCGGCGACCTCTTCGGGCGCGACCAGCCGCTGCTGGGGATTGGCCTTGACCAGCTCGGCCAGGGCCTCGTCCCGCGTCTTGCCGGTCTTGGCGGCGATGGTCGTCAGGCTTCCCGAGACCATCTCGGTATCGGTATAGCCCGGGCTGACGGCGTTGACTGTGACGCCGCTGCGAGCCGTCTCGATCGCCAGCGAGCGTACCATGCCGATCACCGCATGCTTGGCCGCCACATAGGCCGAGACATAAGGATAGCCGCGGTGCCCCGCGGTGGAGGCGACGGCGATCAGGCGTCCGGAACCGCGCGCGATCATCGCCGGCAGGCATGGCCGGAAGCAGTTGACCGTGCCGATCAGGTTGATCTCCAGCATGCGCCGGAACAGATCGGCGTCGCTGCGCTGGAAGCTCGCGCTCTCCGCGGCGCCGGCATTGGCCACGACGATGTCGAAGGGGCGGCCGGCCGAAAGCCCGTCGAGCACTTCGGCCACCGCCGCCTCGCGGGTGACGTCGACCGCCTGGCCGATATCGGCAGCCCCGGCGAGAACCGCCTGTTGCAGGATCTCGTCATTACGCCCGATGATGGCGACACGGGCGCCAGCCTCGCGAAGGCCGGCGGCGATGGCGCGGCCGATGCCGCGTCCGCCGCCGCTCACCAGGGCATGCTGTCCCGCCAGAGCCGATGCCATGCCGCGCCTCCCCGTCTCGCCGCGAATATATTTTAGGTCTGAAACATTTGGCAAGTCGCGTGAGGCACGGCGTGGCAGGCCGTCAGGCCCCAGCTTGAGAAAAAATTATTTCAGACCTAAAATAATTTGGCAGCTTGGGAGGACGTCATGCGCATTGCGGTGGTGGGCGGCGGTCCGGCGGGGCTCTATTACGCGCTGCTGATGAAGCGCGACTGGCCCGAGCTCGACGTCACCGTTTTCGAGCGCAACCGGCCGGACGACACCTTCGGCTTCGGCGTCGTCTTCTCCGACCAGACGCTCGACCTGTTCAGGGCAGCCGATACCCCGAGCTATGAGGCGATCCGCAGCAGCTTCGCCTATTGGGACGATATCGAGATCCATTTCAAAGACACGCTGCACCGCGTCTCCGGCAACGGCTTCTGCGGCTGCTCGCGCCGGACGCTGCTGATGCTGCTGCAGGATCGCGCCAGGCAGGTCGGCGTCCGGCTGGTCTTCTCGCAGGAGATCGCGGATGTCGCCGAGCTCAAGCGCGATTACGATCTCGTCGTGGCGGCGGACGGGATCAACAGCCGCATTCGCGAAGGCGATCGCGAGCGCTTCGCGCCGCAGGTCGATTTGCGGCCCAATCGCTTCGTCTGGATGGGCTCGACCCGGCCCTTCGACGCCTTCACCTTCTTCTTCAAGGAGACCGAGCACGGCGTCTTCATCGCCCATTGCTATCAATACGAGGCGAGGCAATCGACCTGGGTGCTGGAGACCGACCCCGAGACCTTCGCCCGCGCCGGGCTGGAGGGCATGGACGAGGCGGGCTCCGCCGCCTTTCTCGAAACGGTCTTCGCCGAGGAGCTGCAGGGCCACAGGCTGATCACCAACCGCTCGCTCTGGCGGCAATTCCCGATGATCCGCTGCCGCAACTGGGTCGTCGACAATGTCGTGCTGATCGGCGACGCCAAGGCGACGGCGCATTTCTCGATCGGCTCGGGCACCAAGCTCGCGATGGAGGACGCGATCGCGCTGCACCAGGCTTTCCGCCGCACCGGCCTCGAGGCGAAGGCGGCGCTCGCCGCGTTCGAGACGACGCGGCGCGAGGAGGTCGAGAAGACCCAGCACGCCGCCGATGTCTCGCTGGTCTGGTTCGAGCAGCTGAAGCGCTTCTGGCATTTCGAGCCGCTGCGCTTCGCGTTCGGGCTGATGACCCGCTCCAAGGCGATCACCTACGACAATCTGGCGCTGCGGGCGCCCGCTTTCGTCGCCGCCATCGACGCGCTGGTGGCGGGAGAGGTCGGCCCCGACCAGGCCCTGCGCAAGGACGGTACGCCCGTGCCGCCGGCCTTCCAGCCGTTCCGCCTGCGCGAGATGCGGGTGGAGAACCGCTTCACCGTCTCGCCGATGTGCCAGTATTCGGCTGAGGGCGGCCTGCCGGGCGATTGGCATCTGATGCATTACGGCGCTCGCGCCATTGGCGGGCCGGGGCTGGTCTTCACCGAGATGACCTGCGTCTCGGCTGATGCGCGGATCACGCCCGGCTGCACCGGGCTCTACAGCGACGCGCAGGAGGCCGCCTGGACGCGCATCGTCGCTTTCGTCCATGCTCATTCGGCCGCGAAATTCTGCCTCCAGCTCGGCCATGCCGGCCGCAAGGGCGCCAGCAAGCTGATGTGGGAGGGGATGGACAGGCCGCTGGAGGAGGGCGCCTGGCCTATCATCTCGGCCTCGCCCTTGCCCTATTATCCGGAGAGCCAGGTCCCGCGCGAGATGACGCGGGCCGATATGGACCGGGTCAAGGCCGATTTCGTCGCGGCGGCGGAGCGCGGCCTGCGTGCCGGCTTCGACATGCTCGAATTGCACTGCGCCCATGGCTATCTGCTGGCGAGCTTCCTCTCGCCGCTCACCAACCGCCGCCGCGACGATTACGGCGGCTCGCTGGAGAACCGGCTGCGCTATCCGCTCGAAGTTTTCGCCGCTTTGCGCGAGGTCTGGCCGGCCGACAAGCCGATGTCGGTGCGGATCTCGGCGACGGACTGGAAGGAGGGCGGCATCAGCGGCGCGGACTCGGTCGCGATTTCGCAGGCCTTCGCGTCCGCGGGCTGCGACCTCATCGACGTCTCGACCGGGCAGACCGAGCGGGACTCCCGCCCGCTCTATGGCCGCATGTTCCAGACGCCGTTCTCGGACCGTATCCGCAACGAGGCGGGGATCGCGACCATGTGCGTCGGGGCGATCACCTCGGCCGATCAGGCCAACACCATCGTTGCCGCCGGCCGCGCCGACCTCGTGGCGCTGGGCCGCCCGCATCTGGCCGACCCGTCCTTCGTCCTGCGCGCCGCCGCCTGGTACGGCGTCGATATCGCCCAGCCCGTGCAGTATCTGCCCGGCAAGGACCAGCTGATGCGCAACACGCCGCGCGAGCGCGAGGAGCTGACGGATCTCAAGCTGAAGGCCAAGCCGAGCCGTCATGGCGGCGAGGCCGCGGCCATGAGCATGGCGGCGCGGGCCGCCGAATAACGGAACCTCGCCGCGCGGCGGCGGGTTGATCGAGCCAACGCTGTTTCGGAAAGGTTCGGCCGATGCCCGTCAGGACGATGATGCTCACCCTGCTGGCGACCTTCGCCCTCGCGGGCCCGGTCGCGGCCCAGACGCCCCAGCCGGACGGTCCCGCCAAGGCGGCCCCGGACAAGCCCGAACCGGGCAAGAATTCCGGCGTCGGCCCTGTCACCAAGAACCCCGGCGAGATCGACAAGGGGCAGAACATGATCCTGCCCTCGGCGGGGCAGTCCGGCGAGTCGGCGGCGCCGACCATGGTCTATGACTGCAAGAACAAGCCGCAGGACTGCATCGTCCAGCCCGGCAAGGGCGACAAGGCGAGCGTTCCGACCCAGTCGACGCCGAAGAGATAGCGCGCGCAGGCCGAATCAAAAACCCGCCTTCGATTCATCGCGAATTAACCAAGGTCGCGCTCAATAGCCCCACGAGGCTGGGGCTTCCTGAACCTGACGTCTGGCCGCGAACGCGAGGTCTGTCGTGCCTCGAGCGTCGCGGCTGCGCGCCTGACGGGATGCCATCGTGAGTATCCCGGGGCGTTGCGTATGCGTAGATCGAACAGCTCAGGCGGCTATGCCTATCGCCTGCGTCGGCGGCGCAAGGGCCGTTTTCCGGCTGTCGCGGTCCTTCTCACGCTCGGGCTCGGCGGCTTCCTCGGCCTTGCCGGCCAGGGCGAGCCTCCGGCCGTCCCTGAGCCGAAGCTCGCTTTGCAGGCGCCCGCGCCCCAGCCGACACCCCTACAGCAGCAGCGCCCGCTCGACGCCAGGCTCTCGCCCAATCCCGTGCTCGGCTCCGTCGCTCCGACCTTCGGCCGCAGCGAGCCAATGTCCGGCAGGTTCATTCCAGCCGTTCCGCCCCAGCAGGTGGCCGCCCTCGATCCGGACGTGACCGGCTCGCTGGCACGGCCGACCGACATCGCTTCCCCCGCCACCGCGATCCTGAAGCCGGTGCAGCCGGCGGCCGAGGAGCCGCCGCATCTCGCGCTGATCTCCCCGATGCCGGTGCCGCGCCCGGCCGATCTCAAGGCGCCGCCGCCGGTGCCGGAGCCGCGCCTCGCGACGCGCGCGGTTTCGCCCCGCGCCAAGGACACGCTCGCCAAGGCGGAGGCGGTCGATAATCGCAATTTCTTCGAGAAGCTCTTCGGCGTCTCGCCGCAGAGCTCGGGCGAGCGGCTGGCCTATGCCGCGCCCCAGGACGATATCGGCTCGCGCCGCGGCAGCGGCCTGACCGTGGCCCCGCCCGTCGCCTCGACGGCGCCGATGGCGGATTCCAAGACCGCGATCTACGATATCAGCTCCCGCACCGTGTATCTGCCGAATGGCGAGCAGCTCGAGGCGCATTCCGGCCTCGGCGACAAGATGGACGACCTGCGCTTCGTCCATGTCCGCATGCACGGCCCGACCCCGCCCCATGTCTACGACCTGACCGAGCGCGAGGCGCTGTTCCACGGCGTGCGCGCCATCCGGCTCAACCCGGTCGGCGGCAGCGCCAAGATCTTCGGCCGCGCCGGGTTGCTGGCGCACAGCTACCTGCTCGGCCCGCGCGGCGACTCCAATGGCTGCGTCTCGATCAAGGACTATGACCGCTTCCTGCAGGCCTTCCTGCGCGGCGAGATCAAGCGCCTGATCGTCCGGGGTTAGCCCTTCGCCGCTTTGGCCTTAGCAGCAGGCTTGGCTGCAGCCTTCTTGGCCGGCGCTTTCTTGGCCGGCGCTTTCTTGGCAGCGGATTTCTTCGCCGGCGCCTTGCCCTTGCCGCCGCCGGCCGCCGCCTTTGCGTTGACGAGCTCGATCGCCTGCGCGGCGGTGATGCTCTCCTGGGTCATCGTCTTCGGCAGGGTGGCGTTGACCTTGCCCCAGCTGACATAGGGACCGTAGCGGCCGGCCCGCACCGTCATCGCGCCCCCCTCGGGATGCTCGCCGAGTTCGCGGCCGGGCGTCGCCGCGGCATTTCCGAAGCGGCGGCCGCCGCCGCCGCTCTCCTTGGCGACGATCAGGTCGATGGCGCGGTTGGCGCCGATATCGAGCACATCGTCGCCCTTGTCGACATTGGCGTAGGTCTTGCCGTGCTGGACATAAGGGCCGTAGCGGCCGATGCCGGCCAGGATCGGCTCGCCGCTGACCGGGTGCCGCGCCACCTCCCGAGGCAGTGACAGCAGAGCGAGCGCCCGCTCGAGTGCGATGCCGGCTGCGCTCTCGCCCTTGGGAAGGCTGGCGCGCTTCGGCTTTTCGCCTTCGCCGAGCTGGACATAAGGCCCGAAGCGCCCGTCGCGCACGCTGACCTCCTGATCCGTCGCCGGATCCTTGCCGAGGATGCGCACGCCGTTCTGCGCCTGGCCGCCCTCGACGCCTGCCTCGCCCTCGGCTGCCGAAGCGCTGAGCGGGCGGGTGAAGCGGCATTCGGGATAGTTCGAGCAGCCGACGAAGGCGCCGAACTTGCCGAGCTTGAGCGACAGCGTGCCGGTGCCGCAGACCTGGCAGCGGCGCGGATCGCCGCCATCGGCGCGCGGCGGGAAGACATGCTCGCCGAGAATGCCGTTGAGCGCCTCCAGCACGTCGCCGACGCGCAGCTCCTTGGTCTCGCCGATCGACCTGGTGAATTCCTCCCAGAATTCGCGCAGCAGCGCCTTCCAGTCGATCTCGGCATTCGAGACGCGGTCGAGCTTCTCCTCCAGGCTGGCGGTGAAGTCGAACTCGACATAGCGCTTGAAGAAGCTTTCCAGGAACGCCGTCACCAGCATGCCCTTGTCCTCGGGCACCAGGCGCTTCTTCTCGACGCGGACATATTCCCGGTCGCGCAGAGTCGCGAGCGTCGCCGCATAGGTCGAAGGCCGGCCGATGCCGAGCTCCTCCATGCGCTTGACCAGGCTCGCCTCCGAGAAGCGCGGCGGCGGCTCGGTGAAATGCTGGTCGGCGGCGATGGCGCGCTTCTCCAGCGGATCGCCGGCCTTCATCGGCGGCAGCTTCTTGCTGTCCTCGTCCTCCTCGTCGTCGCGGCTCTCCTGGTAGAGCGTCAGGAAGCCGTCGAAGAGCACGACCTGGCCGGTGGCGCGCAGATCGAGCGCCCGCGCGCCGACCTTGGCGGCGATGTCGACGGTGGTCCGTTCGATCGAGGCCGATTCCATCTGGCTGGCGATGGTGCGCTTCCAGATCAGCTCGTAGAGCTTGGCCTGCTCCGGCTCGAGATGGCGGGCGACCATGGCGGGCAGACGGCCGAGATCGGTCGGCCGGATCGCCTCGTGAGCCTCCTGCGCGTTCTTGGCCTTGACGGTATATTTGCGCGGAACCTCCGGGACATAAGCGTCGCCGAACTCCTTGCCGATCACTCGGCGCGCCGCCGCGATCGCCGAGCCGTCCATATCGACGCCGTCGGTTCGCATATAGGTGATCAGGCCGACCGTCTCGCCGCCGATATCGACGCCTTCATAGAGCCGCTGGGCGACCTGCATGGTGCGGGCCGGCGCCATGCCGAGCTTGCGGGAGGCCTCCTGCTGCAGGGTCGAGGTCTGAAAGGGCGGGTAGGGATGGCGCTTGACCGGCTTGGCCTCGACTTGGGCCACGCTGAAGCTGGCGCTCTCCAGCGCCGCCTTGAAGGCCGCCGCCTCTTCGCCCGTGCCGATGTCCAGCCGGGAGATCTTCTTGCCGTCCGCGCCGCTGAGCCGCGCGTCGAAGACCGCCCCGCTGCCGGTCGCGAGCGTCGCGACAAGCGACCAGTATTCGCGGGCCCGGAACGCTTCGATTTCGCGCTCGCGGTCGCAGACCAGGCGCAGCGCCACCGACTGCACCCGCCCGGCCGAGCGGGCGCCCGGCAGCTTGCGCCAGAGCACCGGCGACAGCGTGAAGCCGACCAGATAATCCAGCGCCCGGCGCGCCAGATAGGCGTCGACCAGCGCCTGGTCGATCGGGCGCGGATTGGCGAGCGCCTTCTGCACCGCGTCCTTCGTCACCGCGTTGAAGGTGACCCGCTCGACCGGCACGCCTTTCAAGGCGCGCTTCTGGTTCAGCGCCTCCAGCACATGCCAGGAGATCGCCTCGCCCTCGCGATCGGGGTCGGTCGCGAGGATCACCTTCTCGGCGCCCTTCGCAGCCCGCGCGATCTCCGCGATCTGCTTGGCGCCGCGGCCCTCGGTTTCCCAGATCATCGCGAAGTCATTCTCGGGATCGACCGAGCCATCCTTGGCCGGCAGATCGCGGATATGACCGAAGGAGGCGATGACCTCGTAGTCGGAGCCCAGATATTTGTTGATCGTCTTGGCCTTGGCCGGCGACTCGACGACGAGAAGTTTCATGGCGCTTCAAATCTCACGGGCGAACAAACTTCGAACATCGGCATCCTGCCGACGTGCCTGTTCCCGGCACGCCGGCGGCGAGCTCGGGCGAGCAGCAGCCGGTTTGGATTGCGCGCGAAAGTGTGTCAGCCCGCAGGCTCTGTCAAATGGGGATTGCGGTAAGATTGCAACAGTCCTGCCGCGACGCTCCCCGCGAGCCGCCTTGCGCCCGCCACGACTCGCCCGTAAAGGACGGTCTTCAAATGACAGCGACAGCTCCGCTCTATCCGCACCGGCACCTCCTCGGCATCGAGGGGCTCTCCCATTTGGATATCGAGGCGCTGCTCGATCGGGCCGAGGCTTATGTGGCGCTCTCGCGCCAGGTCGAGAAAAAGACCGCGACCTTGCGCGGCCGCACCCAGATCAACCTGTTCTTCGAACCCTCCACCCGCACCCAGGCCTCGTTCGAGCTCGCCGGCAAGCGCCTCGGCGCCGATGTGATGAACATGTCGGTCGGCTCCTCCTCGGTGAAGAAGGGCGAGACGCTCATCGACACCGCCGCGACGCTGAACGCCATGCGGCCCGACATCCTGGTCGTGCGCCATCATGCCGCCGGCGCGGTCAATCTCCTCGCCCGCAAGGTCGACTGCGCCGTGGTCAATGCCGGCGACGGCGCCCATGAGCACCCGACGCAGGCGCTGCTCGATGCGTTGACGATCCGTCGCAACAAGGGCCGCATCGCCGGGCTGACCGTGGCGATCTGCGGCGACATCCTGCATTCGCGCGTCGCCCGCTCCAACATCATCCTGCTGAACGCGCTCGGCGCCAAGGTGCGGCTGATCGCGCCCTCGACGCTGCTGCCCACCGGGGTCGAGCGCATGGGCGTCACGGTCTTCCGCGACATGCGCAAGGGGCTGGAGGGCGCCGATATCGTGATGATGCTGCGCCTGCAGCTCGAGCGCATGAACGGCGCCTTCGTGCCGTCCTCGAAGGAGTATTTCCGCTATTTCGGGCTCGACCGCGAAAAGCTCGGCTATGCGGCCAATGATGCGCTTGTGATGCATCCCGGCCCGATGAACCGCGGCGTCGAGATTTCCTCCGAGGTCGCCGACGGCGCCCAGTCGCTGATCCGCGAGCAGGTCGAGATGGGCGTCGCCGTGCGCATGGCGGTGCTCGACGCGCTGTCCCAGCACCTGCCGAATGGCTGAGCGCGATGGAGCTGTTCATCGCCTGGCTGCTGCGACAGATGCGCCGGGCGCGGGTCGTCTTCATCGGCCTTTATGTCCTGATCGCGCTCGGCTTCATCTATGCCGAGCCGCACTCGGGCTGGACCTGGCTGATCGTAGCCCTGGGCGGGCTGCTCTGCGTCGCCTTCTGGGGGCTGGTCGGCTTCTGGGCCGATATCTTCTTGCACCGCAATGAACGAGAGAACGGGATCAGGCGCGACGATGGCTGACAGCAGCGAGTTCGCGATCATCGGGGCGCATCTGGTCGATCCGGCCACCGGCCGCGAAGGCGCGGGCAGCGTGCTGGTGCGCGAAGGCGAGATCGCCGATATCCACTGGGGCGGCGACCGCCCGGCGCTGCCCGCCGATGCCGCCGTGGTCGAGGCGCGCGGGCAGGTGCTGGCGCCCGGCCTTGTCGATCTGCGCGCCTTTCTGGGCGAGCCCGGCGCCGAATTCCGCGAGACGCTCGGGACCGGCTCGCAGGCCGCGGCCGCCGGCGGCGTCACCACCGTGATCTGCCGCCCCGATACCGATCCGCCGATCGACGATCCCTCGGTGATCGATTTCATCAGGCGCAGGGCGCGCGACAAGGCGATCGTCAACGTGCTCCCGGCGGCGGCGCTGACCAAGGGCCTGGCCGGCCGCGAGATCACCGAATTCGGCCTGCTGCTCGAAGCCGGCGCGGTCGCCTTCAGCGATGGCGCGAACGGCGTGCGCAATCCGCAGGTGATGCGCCGGGCCATGATCTATGCGCGCGATTTCGACGCGCTGCTGATGAACCATGTCGAGGATCCCGATCTGCGCGGGGCCGGGGTCATGAACGAGGGCGAATTCGCCAGCCGCAAGGGGCTGCCCGGCATTCCGCTCGAAGCCGAGACGGTGATGCTGGAGCGCGATCTCAGGCTCGCCCGCGCCAGCGGCGCCCGCTACCACGCCGCGATGATCTCCTGCGCCGACTCGCTCGCTCTGATGCGCCGGGCCAAGCAGGAGGGCCTGCCCGTCACCTGCGGCGTCTCGATCAACAATCTGACGCTGAACGAGAACGATGTCGGCGAGTACCGCACCTTCTGCAAGGTCTCGCCGCCGCTGCGACACGAGGACGAGCGCCTGGCGCTGGTCGAGGCCGTCGCGGAAGGGCTGATCGACGTGATCGTATCCGACCACGATCCGCAGGACGTCGAGACCAAGCGCCAGCCCTTCGCCGAGGCCGCCAACGGCGCGCTCGGCATCGAGACGCTGCTGCCGGCGGCGCTGCGGCTGTACCATGCCGGGCAGGTCGGCCTGCCGGCGCTGTTCGCCGCTTTGGCGAGCCGTCCGGCCGCGTTGCTCGGGCTCGGCTGCGGCAGGCTGGCCGCCGGCGCCCCGGCCGATCTCGCGCTGATCGATATCGACGCGCCCTTCGTAGTCGACAAGCGCCAGCTGAAATCGCGCGCGAAGAACTCGCCCTTCGACGAGGCGAGGCTGCAGGGGCTGGTCCAGCTCACCTGGGTCGGCGGCAAGGTGGTGTATCGCGCCGACACGGCCTAGACTGGTGCCGATGGGGAAGGGGAGATCGCATGGCTGAGACAGTGAGCTGGGCTCTGTCCGGGCCGCAGGGGCTCTTGGCGCTCGTCCTGGGCTATCTTCTCGGCTCCATCCCGTTCGGCATCGTGCTGACGCGGCTCGGCGGCGGGCCGGATCTGCGCTCGATCGGCTCGGGCAATATCGGCGCCACCAATGTGCTGCGCACCGGCAACAAGAAGCTCGCCGCCGCGACCCTGGTCGGCGACATGCTGAAGGGCACCGCCGCCGTGCTGCTCGCCGGCTGGCTGTTCGGGGCCAAGAGCGCGGCGCTGGTTGCCGGGCTCGGCGCCTTTCTCGGCCATCTTTTCCCGGTCTGGCTGCGTTTCAGGGGCGGCAAGGGCGTCGCCACCTTTCTCGGCATCCTGATCGGGCTGAAGGGCTCGATCGCGCTGATCTTCGCGGCGGTTTGGCTGAGCATCGCCTATCTGACGCGCTATTCCTCGCTCTCGGCGCTGGTCGCCAGCCTGCTGACGCCGCTGCTGTTCTGGTTCTGGCTGCGCGACGCGCAAAGCGCGCAGATGCTCGCTCTGCTCGTCGTGCTGCTCTGGTTCATGCACCGGACCAATATCGCCCGGCTGCTCTCCGGCCGCGAAGGCAAGATCGGGCAAAAGGGCTGAAGGCGATGGCGGGCTTTGCGCTCGACGACCGGCAGCGGCTCGACTGGCTTCGCCTGATCCGCAGCGAGAGCATCGGGCCGCGGACCTTTCGCGCGCTCGTCAACCGCTTCGCCGGCGCGGCGGGCGCGCTCGCAGCCCTGCCCGAGATCGGGCGACAGGCCGGCCGGTCGCTGCGCATCTGCACGCAAGCCGAGGCCGAGCGCGAGCTCGCGGCGCTGGAGCGGCTCGGAGCCCGCCTGATCGCGCTGGGGGAGGGCGATTATCCGCTGCCGCTCCAGGCGATCGATTCGGCCCCGCCGCTGCTGGCGGTGATGGGCGATCCCGCCGCCATCAACCGCCCCTGCGTCGCGCTGGTCGGCTCGCGCAACGCCTCCGCCGCCGGGCTGAAGTTCACGGCGACGCTGGCGCGCGAGCTCGGCGAGGCCGGCTTCACCATCGTCTCCGGGCTGGCGCGCGGCATCGACACCGCCGCCCATCAGGCGAGCCTGGAGAGTGGCACCGTCGCCGTGCTGGCCGGCGGGCTGGACGAGCTTTATCCCGCCCAGAACATCCCCCTCGCCGAGCGCATCCGCGAGCGCGGCCTGCTGCTGAGCGAGATGCCGCTCGGCTGGCTGCCGCGCGGCCGCGATTTTCCGCGCCGCAACCGGCTGGTCTCCGGTCTCTCGCTGGCCACGGTGGTGGTCGAGGCCGCCCGCAAATCGGGCTCGCTGATCACGGCGCGCTTCGCCAATGAGCAGGGGCGGCAGGTCTTCGCCGTGCCGGGCTCGCCGCTCGATCCGCGCGCCGAAGGCGGCAATCACCTGATCCGCGAAGGCGCCATCCTCTGTGCCGAGAGCGCCCATGTCGTCGAAGCGCTGGCGCCGTTGCTCAAACGCGACGACCTGTTCACGCCCGCGCCCTTCCTGGCCCGTGAGGATGACGACCAGCCTGCGCGGCAGGAGACGCTCTGGGACGAGCTCGACCTGCCCGACGTGCCGCCGGCGCCCGCCATCGCGTTGCAGCGCGATCTGATCGACGGGCCGCAGCGTCTCGCGCCGGACGACTGTCCGCGCAAGCGGCTGCTCGAGCTGATCGGCACGACGCCCGTCGGCCTGGACGACCTCGTTCGCGCGAGCGGCGAGCCGGCCCGCGAGGTCAGCAGGCTGCTGCTCGAGCTGGAGCTCGACGGCGCCGTGCAGCGTCACAGCGGCGGCGGCCTCTCCCGCCGCTAATCGGCCTCCAGCACATCGGGGGCCATCTTCTCGCAGGCTTGCCGGCTGATCGCCGCTTCCAGGCGCATCATGTCGATGAAATAGGCGAGGCTGCCGAGTTGCGCCGCTCTTGCAATCGAGCTCATCTCGAGGCCCATGTCCTCGATATAGGAGGCAACGCGAACCTGCATGGCGAGGAAGGCCTGCGCCCCCGTCCCGAAGGCCTGCCAGTTGGCGTCGTCGGCCCGCGCCGGTACCGTCAACGCGCGACGGTGATCGCCCTCGTCTCGGCTCGCGATCACGCCTTTGCGGCAAGCTCGGCCCATGGTCCTGTCCTCCGGATTGAGGGTCGCTCCCGTCGCTGCGCCGACCGACCCGGTCACCTACTCATGCAACTGAACACCAGAAAATGCAACCAGAAGGTGTATATTTTCTGGGGCACGCCGGAACCCGTCCGGCGCCGCCGCGTTGGTGTGGCAGCCATGATTCGGCCGCGATCAGTTCAGGCCGCGTTCAAGCGGCGCGCGTCAGGGTCGGTCCCGATCAGCCTGGATCGGAGCGGCTCCAGCGGTCACAGCAGGCGGGTCATCCGCCGACAGGAGTGTGCCATGTCAGATTTCCGCAAGCGCCGTGTCCTCGCGACATTGGCTGTCACCGGTAGCATCCTGGCAGCAGGCCTGACGCCCGCCATGGCGGAGCAGGGCCGTACGCCGTCCTTCGACAAGAGCCGTCTCGATGCGGCGCAGGTCGACTATTCTCAGTATTACCGCCGCGGCTGGCGCGGCAATCGCGGCGCGGCCGTCGCGGCCGGGGTCGGCCTCGGCCTGCTCGGCGCCGCGGCGATCGCCGCGAGCCGTCCGGCCTATGCCGAGCCGGTCTATGGCTATGGCTATGAATATGATTACGGCTATCAGCCGAGCTATGTTTACGAGGAGCCGGTCTATGTCGCGCCGCGTCGCTACTACGCGCCGCGCTATTACGGCTATTACCCCGACAATATCCGCGATCCGGCCGGCGGCAGCTATCGCTGAGGCGGGCCTTCATCGAATCTGAACGTCTCGGCGCCACTCTCCCGGGCCGCCTCGTCTGCGACGAGGCGGCCTTTTTCATGCGTGCCGCGCGGATGCCCGACCGGCCGTGGAGCGATTGGAGATTCGCGATGACATGTCGGCTGAAGGGATTGCTCCTCGGCTGCGGCGCGGTTGCACTGGCGATAGTCGCCTCGGGCACCGCCATGGCCCAGTATTATCGCGGGGACGGCTATGAGCGCCGCTATGAGCGGCCGGGATATGACGACCGGCGCGGCTACGACCGCGGCTATGAGCGAGGCAATGGCCGCGGCGGCTGGGACCGCGACGATCGTTATGGACGCGGCTTCTATGGCCGTGGCCGCGACAATCCGGTCAACCGCATGACCATCGAGGAGCAGAAGCAGGCGCTGAAGAATCACCGGGAGGCGCAGAAGAAGGCGATCAAGCGCGGCTACCTCATGCCATAGCCTCGCCATCGTCGTCCGGCTCGTCGCGTGCGGCGAGATAACCGAGCCGGTCGAGCGCGCCCTGCAGGATATAGGCGGCTGCCATCTTGTCGACGACGGCGGCGCGCCGCGCCCGCGATGCATCGGCTGCCAGCAGCGTGCGCGTCACCGCCAGCGTCGACATGCGTTCGTCCCAGAAGACGATCGGCAGCTCGGTCAGCACGGCGAGATTGCGCACGAAGGCCCGCGTCGACTGCACGCGCGGGCCTTCCGTGCCGTCCATATTGAGAGGCAGGCCGATCACCAGGCCGGCGACGGCGTGCTTCTCGACGATCTTCAGCAGGGCGGCGGCGTCGAGGCCGAATTTGACGCGCGGGATCGTCTCCAGCGGGGTCGCGATCCGCCGCTCGAGATCGGAGAGCGCGAGACCGATCGTCTTGGTGCCGAGATCGAGCCCGAGCACGCGAGCATGCTCGGGCAGGTTCAGGAAGTCTTCCAGAGAGACGAGCGCGGCAGCCATGGACAGCCGCTAGCATGCGCCGCTCGCGCTGGCGAGCGGCGCAGCCTTGTCAGTTGACGGTCTGCGGGGTCACGCCGGCGGCCTTGAGCGAGGCAGCCCATTTCGCGACCTCGGCGGCAAAGCGCTTGCCATGCGCGTCGCGCGTCCATTCGGCCTCCGGAAACGCCCCGGTGCCGACCGCCTTGAAGCGCTCCAGCACGCCCGGATCCTTCAGCGCGGCCTTCAAGGCGCCGTTCAGCTTGTCCAGCGCGGCGGCGGGCGTGCCCTTGGGCGCATAGAGCCCGTGCCAGATCGTCATGTCGATCTCGGTGCCGGCCTCGCGCGCAGTCTGCGTCTTGGGCAGCACATCGAGCCGCTCGGCCGAGGTGACGACATAGGCGCGGATCTTGTCGCCCTGGATCTGCGGCACGGCGGTGGTCGACTGGTCGCAGAGCACATCGACCTGGCCGGCGACGAGATCGTTCATCGCCGGGCCGGTGCCGCGATAGGCCACCTGGGCGAACTTCACGCCGAGCGCCTGCGACATCAGCACGGCGCACAGATGCGAGTTGGAGCCGACGCCCGCATGCGCGACCGTCAGCTTGTCCGCCTGCAGCTTGGCGAAGGGGAAGAAGGCCTTGCCGTCGACGGGGGCCAGACCGAGCTTGCCTGCGACCACCATCGGCCCGGTGTTGACCAGCCCGACCGGCGCGAAGGCGGTCAGCGTGTCATAGCCGAGATTGTTGTAGAGCGAGGGCGCCGCCGCGAGGGCGAGATGATGGATCAGGATCGTGTGCCCGTCGGGCTCCGCGGCGACGAGCCGCTTGGCGCCGGCGGTGCCGCCAGCACCGGCGACATTCTCGACAATGACCTGCTGGCCGAGCGTGCGGCTCATATGCTCGCCGAGCAGCCGGGCGATGACGTCGCTCGGTCCGCCGGCGGCGAAGGGCACGATCAGGGTGACTGGCTTGCTCGGAAATGTCTGGGCCAGGGCGGGGCTGAAGACAGGGCCGCCGAGCGCCGCGAACAGCAGGCCGGCGAGGGCTCCGCGCCGGGTGGCGAGGAGTCTGGTGATAGGCGCAATCATTCGGTTTCCTCCAGAGTGTGTGCCGCTCTTCCGGCGGCTTGATGAAGTCCGGCCTGTGCTGTTCCGGCGCTGCCGGCTCAACGCAGATCGGATAGGTAGTGAACCTCCTCGGTCAGGCACAGGCTGAGGCGGCGCTCCACCGGCGTGCCGTCGAGTGACAGGGCGATGCGGTCGATCTGCAGGGCGGGGGCACCGGGGGACGCGCCCAGCACGGCGGCGTCCTCCCGCGACAGCGCCACCGCCTTCAGCCGTTCGCGCGCATTGGCGATCGTGACGCCATAGCGGCTTGCATAGAGACTGTAGAGATTGTTGGGGATTGGACCTTCGTCCAGCCCGGCGAAGAGCGGCTGCGGCAGGCTCAGCGTCTCGACGATCAGCGGCACCTCGTCGAACGAGCGCAGGCGGCGGATGCGGATGACACGCGCCTGCTCCGGCAGCTCGAGCGAGGAGCGCTCCGCCTCGTCGGCCGCCGCCGTGGCGACATCGAGCACCGTGCTGTCGGGAAAGCGCGGCGCGCCGCGATCGGGCGCGAGCTTGAAGAACTGGAACAGGATGCGGCGCTCGTCATGCTCGGCAACGAAGGTGCCGCGCCCCTGGCGTCGCACCACCAGATTCTCGGCCGCGAGCTCGTCCAGCGCCTTGCGAACCGTGCCCTGGCTGACGCCGATCTCCGCGGCGAGCTGCCCTTCGCTCGGCAGGACGGCGCCCGGAGCCCAGACTCCGTCGGCCAGCCTGCGCACGAAGATCGCCTTCACCTGACGATAAAGCGGCCGGAAGCCGAGTGCCTCCGGGCTCTCGGCCGGCTCCGTCTGCCGTGCGGCGATTTCGAGCTTGTGCTCAGTCATATGTCTTATATAAGACTGAGACACAGAAAGGTCGAGCCCGAAATCGCGACGGGCGCGCTTTCGCAGACATTGCCCGATCCGGCCAAGGAGGAGCCTATCATGAGCAAGCCGCATCTGCTGGTGCACGAGAAGAAGGACACCGTCGGTGTCGTCGTCGTCGAGGGCCTGAAGGCCGGGACCGACATGCTCGGCGTCGTCACCCACGACAATTCCGATTTCCGCCTGACGGCGAAGATGGACATCCCGATCGGCCACAAGGTCGCGCTCAAGCCGATCAAGAAGGGCGACACCATCTGGAAATACGGCCAGGACATCGGCAAGGCGATCGCCGATATCGGCCAGGGCGAGCACCTGCACGTCCACAACGTCAAGACCAAGCGCTGGTGAGCGCAGCCCGCCGCCATCCCTGATTCGAGGCTCCCTTCGGGTCGAGCCGCACCCTTCGAGGAAACCAAGATGTCCATCGTCGCTAATTTCGACCTCGTCAAAGGCAAGCTCGCCAAGGTCAAGGGCCGCAAGATCGAGGCGCCCGAGTTCAAGACCCCCTTCGTCAAGCGCCCCAGCGGCCGCAGCCTCGATTCCTTCATGGGCTGGCGCCGCGAGAACGGCCGCGTCGGCGTGCGCAACCACGTGCTGCTGCTGCCGCTCGACGATCTCTCCAACGCCGCTTGCGAGGCGGTCGCCAACAACATCAAGGGCACGCTGGCGATCCCGCACGCCTATGGCCGCCTGCAGTTCGGCGAGGATCTCGAGGTGCATTTCCGCACCCTGATCGGCACGGGCTCGAACCCGAACGTCGCCGCGGTGGTGGTGATCGGCATCGAGGACGGCTGGACCAAGCGCGTCGTCGACGGCATCGCCAAGACCGGCAAGCCGGTGGTCGGCTTCGGCATCGAGGGCCATGGCGACATCGCCACCATCGCCAAGGCCTCCTATGTCGCCAAGGAGTTCGTCCAGTGGGCGACCGAGCTGCAGCGCACCAAATGCGGCATCGAGGAGCTCTGGGTCTCGACCAAATGCGGCGAGTCCGACACCACCACCGGCCTGTCCTCCTGCCCGACGGTCGGCAACATGTATGACAAGTGGATCCCGCGCGGCGTTTATGGCGTGTTCGGCGAGACCTCCGAGATCACCGGCGCCGAGCATCTCTGCAAGGCCCGCGCCGCGACGCCCGAGGTCGGCGAGCGCTGGTACAAGATGTGGAAGGCCTATCAGGACGACGTGATCGAGGCCCACAAGACCGACGACCTCTCCGATTCGCAGCCGACCAAGGGCAACATCGCCGGCGGCCTGACGACGATCGAGGAGAAGGCGCTCGGCAATCTCGAGAAGATCGGCCGCGAGTGCAAGTTCATCGACATCCTGCAGCCGGCGGAGACGCCGCAGAGCGGGCCGGGCCTCTATTACATGGACACCTCCTCGGCCGCTGCCGAGTGCGTGACATTGATGGCCGCCGGGGGCTATGTCGTGCACACCTTCCCGACCGGGCAGGGCAATGTCATCGGCAACCCGATCGTTCCGGTGATCAAGATCACCGGCAACCCGAAGACCATGCGCACCATGCCCGAGCATATCGACGTCGACGTTTCCGGCATCCTGCGCCGGGACCTGACGATCCCGCAGGCGGGCGATGCGCTGATCGAGTCCATCGTGCGCACCGCCAATGGCCGGCTCACCGCCGCCGAGGCGCTCGGCCATCGCGAGTTCTCGATGACCAAGCTCTACCGGAGCGCGTAAGACATGGCGGCGGCAGCGCAGCACGAGCGGCAGGAGCAGGCGCGGATCGCCCTGCGCGTGCCCTCGCGCCCGCTGCTGCCCGCTTATGTCCGGGCGCTGGAGGCCGGCTGGTCTCCGAACACGATGCGCGACGTCGCGCCCGAGCAGCTCGCGGCGATCGCGGCGGATCCGGACGCCTTCCTCGCCGGGCTGACCGGACGCGGCGGCAGGATCAGGCTGCATGACGGCAGCGAGGTCTCGCGCCTGCCGGACATGATCCGCTGGCTCATCGCGCTCGACCAGCCGGGTGAGATTTTCGTCGGCAGCATCAATCTGCGCTGGCAGGAGGATGCGGCCGGCCGGCCGGTCACGGATCTGCCGCCGCATGTTCTCGGCCATATCGGCTACACCATCCTGCCGGCGCATGCCGGGCGCGGCTATGCCAGCGCCGCGCTCGCGGGGATGCTCGCCGAGGCTCGCGCCATCGGCCTGCCCTTCGTGAGGATCACCTGCGATGCCGGCAATGCGGCTTCGCGGCGGATCATCGAGAAGAATGGCGGGCGTTTCGTCGAGACCTTCGTCGCCCCCTTCTATGGACCCGGCGACCGGCTGATGTATCGGATCGATCTGCAATCATGACGGAAGCTGCTGCCTTGCGCTTGACGAACGGATTGGGCCGGCTCGTGCCCGGCATCGCCCTGTCGACGGTGGTGGCGATCGTCTCTGTCCTGGCCGAGCCGGCGCTGAAGCAGCTGGCCGGCGGCCGGGTCGGCATACCCGCCGTGGTGATCGCGCTGCTGATCGGCATGGCGCTGCATCCGCTCGCCGCCAATCGCCGCTTCGAGCCGGGCATGACCTTCTGCGTCAAGAAGCTGCTGCGCTGGGCGATTGCGCTGCTCGGCCTGCGCGTGGCGCTCGGCGACATCCTGGCGCTCGGCCTCGGCACGGCGGCGCTGGTGATCGTCGCGATGGCGGCGACCATCCTCTCCGGCTTCGTCCTCGCGCGCCTGCTCGGGCGCGAGGCCGGCATGGGCGCGCTCGGCGGCGTCGCAACCGCCGTCTGCGGCGCCTCGGCCGCGCTGGCGACCGCGACGGTGGTGCCAGACTATCGCAACAAGGCGGCCGACGTCGCCTTCACCGTCATCGCCATGAACGCGCTGTCGACGCTGGCGATGCTGGCCTATCCGCTGGTCTGCACCTGGCTCGGCCTGTCGGAGCAGCAGACCGGCATCATGCTGGGCGCCACCATCCACGATGTCGCCCAGGTGGTCGGCGCGGGACAATCGGTCTCGGACGAGGCGGCCAATGCCGCGGTGATCGTCAAGCTGTTTCGCGTCTTCCTGCTGCTGCCGGCGGTGCTGATGGTCGGCTGGTGGATGACCCGGCAGGTCGGCGAGCATGGCGACGCCAAGGTGCCGGTTCCGGTCTTCGCCATCGTCTTCCTGGTGCTGTGCCTGGTCAACACGGCGCTCGCCTCGCAGGCCTCGATCGCCGGCATCTATCAGCCGCTGCGCGATGGCCTGCTCGAAGCCTCGCGCTGGGGGCTGCTGATCGCCATCGCCGCACTCGGCCTCGGCACCTCCATCGCCGCGATGGCCCGGCTCGGCTGGCGCCATCTCGTGCTGGTCACCGGCACCAGCCTCGTCATTCTCGTCACCGCGACGAGCGCCATCCTCCTGCTGGGCTGAAAGCCATGACCGATATCGTCATCACCGAATTCATGGACGAGGCCGCGGTCGCGACGCTGAAGGCGCGCTACAGCGTCCATCACGACCCCGATCTCTTCGCCAAGCCGGACGAGCTGCTGCGCCTGGTCTCGGACGTTCCGGCGCTGATCGTCCGCAACCAGACTCAGGTTCGTGGCGACGTGCTCGCGGCGGCGACGAGGCTCGAGGTCGTCGGCCGCCTCGGCGTCGGCCTCGACAATATCGACATGGCCGCCTGCGCCGCGCGCGACATCAAGGTCTTTCCGGCGACCGGCGCCAACAGCCTCTCGGTGGTTGAATATGTCATCGGCACCGCGATGACCCTGCTGCGCGGCGCCTATTTCGCCAATGCCGCGATGGTGGCCGGCGAATTCCCCAAGACCCGGCTGATCGGCCGCGAGATCGCCGGCAAGCGGCTCGGCCTCGTCGGCTTCGGCGCCATCGCGCGCGACACCGCCCGGCACGGCCAGCTGCTCGGCATGTCGGTTGCGGCTTATGACCCTTACGTGCCGGCCGAGGACGCCGTCTGGAACGGCGTCGAGAAGCTCGAGCTCGACGCGCTGCTCGCCAGCTCCGACGTGATCTCGATCCACCTGCCGCTGACGGCCGGTACGCGCGGCCTGATCGGGGAGGCGGCCTTCGCGAAGATGAAGCCGGACGCCGTGCTGATCAACGCGGCCCGCGGCGGGGTCATGGACGAGGCGGCGCTGGTCGCGGCGCTGAAGGGTGGCCGGCTCGCGGGCGCGGCGCTCGACGTCTTCGAGCAGGAGCCGCTGAAGGGCGACGCCGCCAAGCGTTTCGCCGATACGCCCAATCTGATCCTGACGCCGCATATCGCCGGCAACACCGTCGAGTCGAATGGTCGCGTCTCCGGCCTGGTCGCCGAGCGCGTCATGGCCGCGCTGGAGGGCCGTCTATGACGCGTCTCTCCTTCGCGGATGCCGAGCGCAAGGTCGCCGAGGTCTTCACCGCCGCCGGCGCGTCGGCGGCCAATGCGGCCTCGGTGGCGCAGGCGCTGATCACGGCGGAGGCCGATGGTCTGAAAGGCCATGGCCTCTCGCGCGTGCCGACCTATCTCGCAATGTTGAAATCCGGCAAGATCGACGGCCAGGCCGTGCCGATCGCCCGCCAGCCGAAGCCCGGCGTGCTGGCGATCGACGCCGCCCACGGCTTCGCCTATCCGGCGATCGACCTCGCCGTCGTCGAGCTGCCCGAGCTCGCCCGTCGGCAGGGGGTGGTCGCGGCGCCGATCCGGCGGTCGAACCATTGCGGCGCTGCGGGCTTCCATGTCGAGCGGCTGGCCGAGCAGGGGCTGGTTGCGCTGCTCTTCGCCAATACGCCCGGCGCGATCGCCCCCTGGGGCGGCTCCAAGCCCGTCTTCGGCACCAACCCGATCGCTTTCGCGGCGCCGATGCCCGGGCGCGAGCCGCTGGTGATCGACATGGCCCTGTCGAAGGTGGCGCGCGGCCCGATCGTCGCCGCCAAGCAGAAGGGCCAGAGCATTCCCGAAGGCTGGGCGCTCGATGCCGACGGCAAGCCGACGACCGACCCTGCAGCGGCCCTCGCCGGCACCATGGTGCCGCTCGGCGACGCCAAGGGCGCGACGCTCGCCATGATGGTCGAGATTCTCGCCGCCGCGTTGGTCGGCACGCATTTCGCCTTCCAGGCCTCCTCCTTCCTCGATGCCGAGGGCGGCCCGCCCGATACCGGCCAGCTGATCCTCGCGATCGACCCGCAGAGCATGGGCGGCAACTGGTTCGCCGAGCGCATGCGCCTGCTCGCCCAGGCGATCGAGGAGCAGCCGGGAACGCGCCTGCCCGGCATGCGCCGCTATGGGCTGCGCGCCAAGGCCCGCGCCGAGGGGATCGAGATCGATCTCTGAAGGCCCGCGTCGTACCTCCTCCGTCATGCTCGGGCCCGTCCCGAGCATCTCGGGCCGGAAGAGGCTCCGGAAGAGCCTTCGCGTTATGAGATTCTCGGGACAAGCCCGAGAATGACGGTTCATTCTACACGAAATCGAATCGATCAACGTCGACAAGGCCTTTGTCGGTGATCTTCAGATGCGGGATCACCGGCAGCGTCAGGAAGGCGACCTGCAGGAAGGGCTCTGCCAGCACGACGCCGAGCGCCTTGGCCGCCGCCCGCAGATCGTCCAGCGCATGCCGCACCTCTTCGAAGGGCCGGTCGCTCATCAGCCCGGCGATCGGCAGCGCGAGCTCCGCCGTCACCGCACCGCCATCGGCCACCGCAAAGCCGCCGCCGGTCTCGATCAGCCGATTGGCTGCGGCCGCCATCGACGCCTCGTCGACGCCGACCACGCACAGATTATGGCTGTCATGCCCGGCTGAGGAGGCGATCGCGCCGCGCTTCATGCCGAAGCCGTGGACGAAGCCGCTGGCGATGCCGCCCGAGCGGCCATGGCGCTCGATCACCGTGACCCTGATCGCATCCTGATCGAGATCCGGAAGGGCTGAGCCGCCCTGCCGCGGCAGCCGCATCGCCAGCGCCTCGGTGATGATCCGCCCCGGCACCACGCCGATCACCGGCATGTCGCCCTCGCGGGCTGCGATCGCGAAATCCTCCGCCACCAGCCTGCGGCTCTTCACGCTCCGGAGCCCGACCGGCGCGATCGGCTCGCGATCCGCGAACAGCCCATCCTCGACCAGCCGCCCCCCGGCGAAGACCTGCTTCACCGAGCAGGCCGCGAGATCCTCGACGAGCACGATATCGGCGCGCTTGCCGGGAGCGATGAAGCCCCGGTCGAACAGTCCGAAATGCCGCGCGGCCGAATGGCTGGCGATGCGATAGGTCGCGAGCGGGTCGGCACCATGGGCGATCGCGGTGCGGATCATGAAGTCGAGATGGCCTTCCTCGGCGATGTCCAGCGGATTGCGGTCATCGGTGCAGAAGGCGAGGAAGGGGGAGGCGTCGCGGCTGATCAGCGGGATCAGCGCATGCAGATCCTTGGAGACGGAGCCCTCGCGGATCAGCACCGCCATGCCCTTGGCGAGCTTTTCGAGGGCCTCTTGCGCGGTGGTGGTCTCATGGTCCGTGCGGATTCCGGCGGCGAGATAGCCGTTGAGGTCCATGCCGCGCACCAGCGGCGCATGCCCGTCGATATGCCGGTGCGAGAAGGCCTCGAGCTTGGCCAGGCATCCCGGATCGCGCGCGAGCACGCCCGGGAAGTTCATGAACTCGGCGAGCCCGATCACCTTCGGATGCTGCATGAACGGGATGAGATCGGCCGCTTCCAGCTGCGCGCCGGCGGTCTCCAGATGCGTCGCGGGCACGCAGCTCGAGAGCTGGACTCGCAGATCCATCCGCATCGCCTGGGCGCAGGCGAGGAAGTAGCGAATTCCCTCCGCGCCGAGGACATTGGCGATCTCATGCGGATCGCAGATCGCCGTGGTGACGCCATGCGGCAGCACGCAGCGCTCGAATTCGAACGGTGTCACCAGCGAGGATTCGACGTGGAGATGCGTATCGATGAAGCCCGGGACGGCGATGAGGCCCTCGGCATCGAACACGGTCCTGCCTTCATAGCGGCCGAGCGTGCCGACGATCATGTCTCCGCACAGGGCGATGTCGGTCTCGACGAGCGCGCCGGAGATGAGGTCGAGCAGCCTGGCGCCGCGGATTACCAGATCCGCGGGCTCGTCCCCGCGGCCCTGAGCGATCCGGCGGGCGAGGGTGGTGGCGTCGGTCATGATCGGGCTCCGCGCTTTCGCCGGCTTGGCGGCTTCATCTCGCCGGCCTAGACAGGCGCTGTCCAGTCGGCTTTCGCGGAGACCATCATGCAGCTCACCTGGTACGGCCATTCGGCCTTTCGGCTCGACCTCTCGGGAGCCTCGCTCCTGATCGACCCGTTCTTCACCGGCAACCCCGCTTTCGAGGGCGATATCGCCGCGGCGGGCAAGGGGGTGAGCCATATCGTCGTGACGCATGGCCATGGCGACCATGTCGGCGATACGCTCGCCATCGCCGCCGCCAATGATGCGACCGTGATCACCAATTACGATCTGTGCATGCATCTCGCCGCCAAGGGGCTGAAGAAATTCGAGCCGATGAACACCGGCGGCAGCGTCGATCTCGGCCCCTTCTCGGTGACCCTGGTCCGTGCCGATCACTCGGCGGGAATGGGCGAGGCCGGCGTCCAGATGCCGGTCGGCAGCGCCAATGGCGCGATCATCAAGGCGCCCGGCGAGAAGACGCTCTGGCATATGGGCGATACCGACATCTTTTCCGACATGGCGCTGCTGGCCGAGCTGCACGGCGTCGAGATCTGCATCTGCCCGGTGGGCGACCGCTTCACCATGGGCGCCAGGACGGCCGCGCTGGCGATGACCCGCTTCGTCAAGCCGAAGCTGGCGATCCCCTGCCATTACGCCTCCTTCCCGATCGTCGCCCACGACGCCGCAGCCTTTGTCGCGGCGCTGGAGGGCAGCGGTGTCGCGACGCTGCTGCCGGAGAAGGGCAGGGCCGTCGAACTCTGACGTCTTCGCCGTCATTGCGAGCGCAAGCGAAGCAATCCAGCGCGGCGGAGCTCGACCCCTCCGGATTGCTTCGTCGGCTGCGCCTCCTCGCAATGACGGACCAGACGCTTACTTTCTCGCGACTCGCGCGCTATAGCGCAGGCAATCCCAGGCTAGTTCAGCCGATCCCGTCAGGAGCCCGCCCATGTCGGTCGACGCCGCCACCGTCAAACGCGTCGCGCATCTCTCGCGCATCGCCCTCGATGATGCGGATGTGACGAAGCTGCAAGGCGAACTCAACGCCATTCTCGGCTTCGTCGAGCAGCTCAACGAGGTCGACGTGACCGGCGTCGAGCCGATGACCTCCGTCACGCCGATGGCGATGAAGAAGCGCCAGGACATCGTCAACGACGGCGAGATCGCCGACCGCATCGTTGCGAACGCCCCGGCTGCCGAGGACGATTATTTCATGGTGCCGAAGGTCATCGAGTGAGCGCCCGCCGCGCTTTTCGCCGAAGACGCATCGCAACCATACAGTTTTTCGGATTTCGCTCGTGACCGATCTCACCCGCCTGACCTTGACCGAAGCCCGCGATGGGCTGAAGGCCAAGCACTTCTCCGCCACCGAGCTCGCCAAGGCGCATATCGCCGCCGTCGAACAGGCGCGCCCGCTCAACGCCTATGTGCTCGAGACGCCCGAGCATGCGCTCAAGCAGGCCGCCGCCTCCGACGAGAAGCTCAAGAAGGGCGAGGCCGGGCCGCTGGAAGGCCTGCCGCTCGGCATCAAGGACCTTTTCGCGACGCAGGGCGTGCGCACCACGGCCTGCTCGAGGATCCTCGGCAATTTCGTGCCGCCTTACGAATCGACGGTGTCGAGCCAGCTCTGGCGCGACGGCGCGGTGATGCTCGGCAAGCTCAACAATGACGAGTTCGCCATGGGCTCGTCGAACGAGACCTCGGCCTTCGGCGCGGCGGTCAATCCCTGGCGGCGCAGGGGTTCCAACGTCGGACTGGGTTCGAACGTCGGGGCAGGGCAGTCGGGAGCGATCGAGGGCAACCACCTCGTGCCGGGCGGCTCGTCCGGCGGCTCGGCCGCGGCCGTCGCCGCGCATCTGTGCCTCGCCGCGACCGCGACCGACACCGGCGGCTCGATCCGCCAGCCTGCCGCCTTCACCGGCACGGTCGGCATCAAGCCGACCTATGGCCGCTGCTCGCGCTGGGGCATCGTCGCCTTCGCCTCCTCGCTGGACCAGGCCGGGCCGATCGGAAAGACCGTGCGGGACTGCGCGGTGATGCTGCGCTCGATGGCCGGGCACGACCCGAAGGATACCACCTGCGTCGATCTGGCGGTGCCGGATTACGAGCAGGCGGTCGGCCGCTCGGTCAAGGGGATGAAGATCGGAATCCCGAAGGAGTACCGGCTCGACGGGCTCAACGACGAGATCGCGGCGCTCTGGCAGAAGGGCATCGACTGGCTGAAGGCGGCCGGCGCCGAGATCGTCGAGATCTCGCTGCCGCACACCAAATACGCCCTGCCGGCCTATTACATCGTCGCCCCCGCCGAGGCTTCCTCCAATCTCGCGCGCTATGACGGGGTGCGCTACGGGCTGCGCGCTCCCGGCAAGGACATCGTCGAGATGTACGAGAAGACCCGCGCCGAAGGCTTCGGCGCCGAGGTCAAGCGCCGCATCATGATCGGCACCTATGTGCTGTCCTCCGGCTATTACGACGCCTATTACCTGCGCGCGCAGAAGGTCCGCACGCTGATCAAGCGCGATTTCGAGCAGGTCTACGATCAGGGCATCGACGCGGTCCTGACGCCCGCGACGCCGTCGGCCGCCTTCGGCATCGGCGAGAAGGGCTCCGCCGACCCGGTCGAGATGTATCTCAACGACGTCTTCACGGTGACGGTGAACATGGCCGGCCTGCCGGGCATCGCCGTGCCGGCCGGACTCGACAGCCAGGGCCTGCCGCTCGGCCTCCAGCTGATCGGCCGCCCCTTCGACGAGGAGACGCTGTTCTCGCTCGGCCAGGTCATCGAGGACGCAGCCGGCCGCTTCCCCGTCACGGAGCGCTGGTGGGCGTAGGTCTCCCGCATGGGGCCATTCGGGCGCACCGCTGATCGGTCACATTCCGATTCCTGATTTCTCGGCGCCGGCGCGCGGTGGCAGTCTTTCGCGCCGCCGCTCCCGGGAGACCCGTCATGCCGTCCTATGCCTTCGAGACCGTCGACGTCTTCACCGATCGCCGCTTCGGCGGCAATCAGCTCGCCGTGTTTACCGACGCCCGCGGCATGTCGGATGTCGAGATGCAGGCGCTCGCGGCGGAGATGAACTATAGCGAGACCACCTTCGTGCTGCCGCCGAGCGATCCGGCGAACACGGCGCGGGTGCGCATCTTCCATCGCACCGCCGAGATGCCCTTTGCAGGCCATCCGAATGTCGGCACGGCCTGCGTGCTGGCGGGACATGGCCGCGATCGCGACGGCATTCTGCTGTTCGAGGAGATCGCCGGGCTGGTCGAAGTGCGCGTCGCCCGCAACGCCGAGGGCCTGGTGAGCGGCGCCACCATCGCCGCGCCGCAGGCGCTCTCGCTCGGCGTCCAGCTCCGGCCCGAAGAGGCGGCAGCCTGCGCGGGGCTGACCGCGTCCGAGGTGCTGACGGCCCGCCATCCGCCGCAGCAAGCCTCGCTCGGCGTGCAGTTCTTCTTCGTCGAGGTCGCGCCCGACGCCTTGACGCGCGCGACGCCCGACATCGCGGCCTATCGGCGATTGGCGCAGGCCAATCCGGCGCTGGAGGGGCGGCTTTCGATCTTTTTCTACGCCTGGCAGGGCGAGGGCGTCCGTGCCCGCATGTTCGCGCCCCTGTCCGGCACCTGGGAGGACCCGGCCACCGGCAGCGCCAGCGCGACGCTGGCGGCCCTGAGCCTGTCGCTGACCGAGAAGGACGACATCGCCTTCGATATCGTGCAGGGCGTCGAGATGGGCCGCCCGAGCCTGCTCCATGTCGGCGCGAGGCGGCAGGGCGGCGAGATCCGCGCCACCGTAGGCGGGGGCTGCGTGCCGGTGCTGCGCGGCGAGGCGATGCTCTGAGGTGAGCTAACCCAGACCCAGCTGGCCGCGCAGTCTCTTCGTGAGCCCCGCCGCCACCAGGCGGTGGCTTTCGCGCAGGTAATCGCAGAAGACCTCGTCCGGCATGCTCTCATCCGAGAACCGCTGGATCCAGCTCATGCCGCGTGAGGCGAGATAGGGCGCCGGCCGCAGGCCCGCCTCGTCCTTGAGCATCTCATAGCTCATCGGCGAGACCTTGAAGGAGACCTGCAGGCCCTCGCCATCGTCGCGGCCGACCGCGAAGACCTTGCCGCCCACCTTCCAGACATGGGCGTCGCCCCATTGCACGACATGGCTGGTCGCCGGAAGGGCGGCGCAGAACCGGTCGTAGTCATCGAGCGTCACCGCTCCGCCTCAGAAGCTCTCGGCATCGACGCCATGGGCCTTGGCCGCGGCGGCGATCTGCGACCAGGTCTCGTCGTCGAGCGGGATGCCGTCGCGCTGGCGCTCGATCCGCATGGCGCGCTCCTTGTCGCCGGGAGCCAGCACGGGCTCCGCCGGGTCCTGCGGCGCCGCCGCCCGCACGAAAGCGAGATAGCTCTCGATCCGCCTGCGCCGCAGCGCGGCGTCGGGCTCCAGCCGGGCCGGATCGATCAGCACGCCGAAGAGCGAGTTGATGATCCAGCTCTTGGCGGGCTTCTCGTCGATGCGCGCGGCGCCCATCAGGCCGGCCGAGAGCAGCTCGACGATCAGGGCGAGGCCGGCGCCCTTGTGATCGCCGAAGGGCAGCAGCGCGCCGAGCGGCAACTCGGGGATCGCGTGCTGGAAGACATGCTTCGGATCCGTGGTCGGCCGACCCTCGCCGTCGATGATGTAGCCCTCCGGTACCGGGACGCCCTTGTTGAAGGCGACTCGCGCCTTGCCATGCGCCATGCGGCTGGTGGCGAAGTCGAGCACGATCGGCTCCGCCTCCGGCACCGGGATGCCGATCGCATGCGGATTGGTGCCGAAGCGTCCTTCCTTGGCGCCATGCGGCGCGACGATCGGCGGCCGCCCAGCGACATTGACCCAGAAGAACGACATCAGCCCGGCGGCCGCCGCGACCTCGGCATAATGACCGATGCGGCCGATATGATGGGCGTCGAGCAAATTGACGATCGAGACGCCGCCGGCCTGCGCCATCGCGACCGCGCGATCCACCGCCTCGCGCGCCGTCGGCTGCCCGAGCGCGACATTGCCGTCGACGATCAGGAAGGGCGCCGCGTCGCTCCGGATGCTCGGCTTCGAGGCGACCTTGAGATTGCCGTCGGCCAGCGCCAGGAAATAGAGCGGCAGCATGCCGACGCCATGGCTGTCATGGCCGCTGAGATTGGCGAGGACGAGATGCTCGGCGGTCTCCTGCGCCTGCGCCTCGCTCCAGCCGGCTGCGGTGATCATGGCGACGGTGAGGGCGCGGAGAGCTTCCGGCCGGTGCAGGCGATAGGTCATGGCAGGCTTGCTTTATGGGTCTCGGTTCGGAGCTTCAGAGTGCATGAGCCGCGCGCATGTGCAATGTCCGCCAGCAAATGGCACCGCCGCGCCTCTCGACGTTGCCTCTTCGGAACCTTATGTTAGCGGCTGCGATCCTGTTTTCACCGGACCTTGAATCCGGTCGAGGAGGGAAGGAATGTTCTCGATACCTGGCCTGAAGGTCGTCTCGCTCACCGATGCGGCGGCCGACCGCATCCGCGCCATCATGGCCCAGTCCGCCGCTGACGAAGCGGCGGCGCCCGCGCTCGGCCTGCGTGTCGGCGTCAAGAAGGGCGGCTGCGCCGGCATGGAGTACACCTTCGAGATCGCGCGCGAGATCGCCAAGGGCGACGAGGTCGTCACCGAGAAGGGCGCGACCGTCATCGTCGACGCCAAGGCGGTGCTCTTCCTGCTGGGCACCGAGCTCGACTTCAAGAGCGACCGCTTCGCCTCGACTTTTGTCTTCAACAACCCGAATCAGGTCTCGGCCTGCGGCTGCGGCGAATCGGTCGAGATCAAGCCGCGCACCGAAGCGCTGGCGGCCAACTGAGAGCGCGAGCCGCGTTCAGGCGACCTGTGCCGCCTCGGCCAGGCTGTCCTCGGCGATCGTGCGGTTGCGGCCGTCGCGCTTGGCCTGGCGCAGCGCGCCGTCGGCACGCTCGACGATCGAGCTTGCGGTATCGCCGCGGCGATAGACCGCGACGCCGAGCGAGATGGTGATCCGGCCGAGATTCTCGTTGGTCGAGCGCTTGATCAGCTCGCGCGTCAGCAGCGCTTGGCGCACCGTCTCGGCGCTGAACCGGCCGGCGACGATATCGGCCTCCGGTAGGATGATCGCGAATTCCTCGCCGCCGAACCGGGTGATCAGCGCCTTTTCCTTGAACTTGTCCTTCATCGTCCTGGCGACGAGACGCAGCACCTGGTCGCCGGTGAGATGGCCATGCGCGTCGTTGAACTGCCGGAAATTGTCGATATCCGCCATGACCAGCGCGAAGGGCTCGCGCCGCAGCGTCGCCTGGTCGACCGCCTTCTGCAGCATCTCCTCGAAATGCCTGCGGTTGGCGAGGCCGGTGAGGGGGTCGGTGAGCGCCTCGACGCGGGTGCTCTCCAGCGCCTCGCGCAGATGGTTGATCTCGAGCGCGCGCTCGCGCAGCTGATCCTCGAGCTGGGTCTTGCGCGCGACCTCCTCGCGCGTCGACAGCACCAGCGCCTCGAGCCATTCGCGCAGCTTCTGCCGGTCGCTGGACGCCGGAACCTCCTCCGACATCGCGCAGAGGCGGCCGTGATATTGCTCGCTGGAGGCCAGCGCCTTGTCGACCAGCGCCATCATCCCGTCGATCTCGGTCAGCACCTGGAGGCTGGTGCGCTCGGCATGGCGCGTGAGCCGGTCCGTGGCGACGAAGCGGTCGTAGAGCATGTCGATATCGGCGGCGGCGACCTCGCCTTCGCTGGCGGCGATCACGGCGTCCATCGCGGTGCTGAGCGCCGGCATGTCGCCGCTGAGATGGGCGTACCAGACCTCGAAGGCGCGCGGATAGGCGGGCGAGTAATGCTGGCGCATCGCCGCGACGACCTGCTCAGCGAGATCATGCGCCTGCGAGACGCTGCCCAGGCCTGTCGTCATGACGTTCTGCCCCCACCGGCGACCACCGAGGGGGAAAATAGATCATATGCCGTTAAGGCAAGGTTGCGACGCCGCGGATCTAGCCGACGCGCACGGGCCGCAGGAGGAAGGCCGGCACATGATCGCCGAGCCCCTTGACCTTCGGCCCGTCGTCATGGTCGTCGCGACGCGGGCGCGCCGGCTTGTCGGCCTGGCGCGGCGGAGCATGATCGACAGGGGTTTCGCGGCGCGGCTCCCGCTCGCGGCGCGGCTCCTGCTCGCGGCGGGGCTTGGCTTCGCGCGTGCCGTCGCCCTCGGCGCTCGCCGAGCGGCTCGGCCGCGCGCCGTCACGCCTGGAGCGGCCCTCGCGCCGGTTCTCGTCACGACCGCGGCGGCTGCCGCGCTCCTCCCGCGCCTCGCTGGGCGGCAGGGCGTCGACACCCGGGCCGTCCCACTCGATCGACTGGCCGGTCAGCTTCTCGATGGCTGCGACGAGCTTGTCGTCATGGCGGGTGACGATGGTGAAGGACGCGCCCTCGCGGCCGGCCCGGCCGGTGCGGCCGATGCGGTGGACATAGTCCTCGGCATGCGTCGGCACGTCGAAATTGAAGACATGGCTCACCGCCGGGATGTCGAGGCCGCGGGCGGCGACATCGCTGGCGACGAGGATCGGATTCTCGCCGGAGCGGAAGGAATCCAGCGCTGCCATCCGGGCATATTGGTCCATGTCGCCATGCAGCGCGACGGCGGGCAGGCCGTGCTTCAACAGGGATTTGTGCAGCGTCGCGACATCGCGCTTGCGGTTGCAGAACACGATGGCGTTCTGCAGGTCCTTGGCGTCCTTGATCAGGCGGCGCAGCGTCTCGCGCTTCTCGTAGTCCTGGCTGTTCGAGGCGACGAGGCGCTGGGTGATCGTCGCTGCCGCCGTCGCCGGCCGCGCCACCTCGATCCGCACCGGGTTGTGCAGGAACTGCTCGCTGATCCGGGTGATCTCCGGCGGCATCGTCGCCGTGAAGAACAGGGTCTGCCGGGTGAACGGCACCAGCTTGCAGACGCGCTCGATATCCGGGATGAAGCCCATGTCGAGCATGCGGTCGGCTTCGTCGATGACGAGCAGCTCGACGCCGGTCAGCAGCAGCTTGCCGCGCTCGACATGGTCGAGCAGGCGCCCGGGCGTCGCGATCAGCACGTCGACGCCGCGGGTGATCTTGGCGTCCTGGTCGCCAAAGGAGACGCCGCCGATCAGCAGCGCCACCGAGAGCTTCTGGTTGACGCCGTAGCGGGTGAAGTTCTCCTCGACCTGGGCGGCGAGTTCGCGGGTCGGCTCCAGGATCAGCGTGCGCGGCATGCGCGCCCGGGCCCGGCCGTTCTCGAGGATCGTCAGCATCGGCAAGGTGAAGGCGGCGGTCTTGCCGGTGCCGGTCTGGGCGATGCCGAGCACGTCCTTGCGGGCCAGCACATGGGGAATGGCCTGCGCCTGGATGGGGGTAGGCGTCGTATAGCCGGCGGTGGTGACCGCAGTCAGAACCTTATCGCTCAGGCCGAGTTCGGCAAAAGACATGGAGGGTTGCGCTTCTCAAGGGTCGGTGACACGTGGCGGGATGACCGATCGACCGCGACGGTGGCGCGACTTTGCTTGCCTGCGCGCCTTCGGACGCTCGTGCAATGCAGAAAAAGCAGGGCAAAGTCAATATTCTAGAGCCCGTTCCGATCAGCCTGCAACGCAAGCTGATCGGACAAAACGGTCTCCATCTAAAAGTGTGAGACGGATTCACCGATCAGATTGTTCCAATCTGATCGGATCCGGCTCTAGCCTGGAGTAAGGATGAGGACTGCTCAAACGACTACGCCGGAACCGCTCGTTCTCATCCCGGGGCTCAACTGCACGGCGGCGCTTTATGCGCCGCAATGGTGCGCCCTGGCGCCCGGACGCCCGGTTTTGGTCGCCGACACCCGCCGGGACGACAGCCTGGAGGCCATGGCGGAGCGCCTGCTGGCGGCGGCGCCGCCCCGGTTCGCCCTCGTCGGCCTCTCGATGGGCGGCTATCTCGCCTTCGAGGTGATGCGGCGCGCGCCGGAGCGGGTCAGCCGTCTGGCGCTGATGGACACCAGCGCCAAGCCACCGACGCGCGAGACCAACGCACCGCGCGAACAGATGATCGCGCTGGCCGAGAAGGGCGCCTTCGACAATGTCGTGACGCTGCTCTGGCAGAAGCTGGTCGCGGAGGAGCGCCTGGCCGACGAGACGCTGCGCCTGCAAGTCCGCGCAATGGCGCTGGAGACCGGTGCCGAGGCCTTCATCCGCCAGCAGCGCGCCATCATGCGCCGTCCGGACTCGCGCCCGGTGCTGCGCACGATCGCCGTTCCGGCGCTGGTGGTGGTCGGGGCCGAGGACGCGATCACGCCGCCCGAGGAGGCGAGGGAGATCGCAGCCGGCATCGGTGCGGCGACGCGCTATCTGGAGATCCCGGGCTGCGGCCATCTGGCGACGCTCGAGGCCCCCGAAATCGTCACCGCGGCGCTGCGCGACTGGCTGAGCTGAGGCTCACTTCGCCACGGTACAGGGATCGAGCTTCGTCTCGGCGGCGCGCTTGCCGATCGAGCCGGTGACCAGCGGGTCGATCGGCTGCCCCTTTGCGGCGGCCGAGGCAACCTGGCGCATCCCGTCCCGGTCCAGCTGCGCCGTCTGCTGCGCCACGAGATGGGCGGCGATGACCGAGAGGAAAGCGATCGCGGCGCCGGCCTTGGCGACATCGGCGACCATGCCGCCGCGCTGATTGCGCAGGAAGGCGATGACGAGGCGCATCGCGGCTCTCCAGTGTTCGTCGGGGCGTCGGATACCCCAGCGGCACCATGGCATCGCGCCTGTAAAAACTTGGTTAGCGTTTGGTTGCGGCGGTTGCTGGTCTTTCGGCGGTCGGAGCCGGTCTCACAGGTCGACCAGCTCTCCGGCGAAGGCCGCCCGCTCCTGGATGAAGCTGAAGCGCGCCTCGGGCTTGTTGCCCATCAGCCGCTCGACCGTGTCCGAGGTCTCCTCCTTGGCCTCGTGATCGACCATCACCTTGAGCAGGATCCGCTTCTTCGGATCCATGGTGGTTTCCTTGAGCTGCGCCGGCATCATCTCGCCGAGGCCCTTGAAGCGGCTGATATCCGGCTTCTTGCCCTTGAACACCGTCGCGAGCAGCTCGTCCTTGTGGGCGTCGTTGCGCGCATAGACGCTCTTGCCGCCATGCTGGAGCCGGTAGAGCGGCGGCACCGCCAGATAAAGATGCCCCTTCTCGATCAGCCGCGGCATCTGCCGCCAGAAGAAGGTCACCAGCAGCGAGGCGATATGGGCGCCGTCGACATCGGCGTCGGTCATCACGATGACCTTCTCGTAGCGCAGATCGTCCTCGCGGAACTGCGTGCCGATCCCGCAGCCGAGCGCCAGGATCAGGTCGGCCAGCTGCTGGTTGGCGTTGAGCTTGTCGCGGGTCGCATTGGCGACGTTGAGGATCTTGCCGCGCAGCGGCAGGATCGCCTGCGTCGCCCGGTCGCGCGCCTGCTTGGCCGAGCCGCCGGCCGAGTCACCCTCGACGATGAAGATCTCCGAGCCCGCGGCGCCGGCGGAGCTGCAATCCGCCAATTTTCCGGGCAGCCTGAGCTTGCGCGTGGCGGTCTTGCGCGAGACCTCCTTCTCGAGGCGCCGGCGCAGTCGCTCCTCGGCCCGGTCCACCGACCAGTCGAGCAGCTTCAGCGCCTGCTGCGGCGAGGCCGCCAGCCAGTGGTCGAAGGCGTCGCGCACCGCGTTCTCGACGATGCGCGCCGCTTCCAGCGTCGCCAGCTTGTCCTTGGTCTGGCCCTGGAATTCCGGCTCGCGGATGAACACCGAGAGCATGGCGGCGCAGGTCGCCATCACGTCGTCGGCCGAGACCTGCGCCATGCGCTTACTCTGGCCGATCCGCTCCGCATGATCGCGCAGGCCGCGCAGCAGGGCGATGCGCAGGCCCTGCTCATGCGTGCCGCCTTCAGGTGTCGGGATCGTGTTGCAATAGGAGGAGCTGAAGCCGTCCTCGCCGGTCGCGAGCCAGGCGATCGCCCATTCGAGCGAGCCGTGGCTGCCCTCCTTGCTGATCTTGCCGGAGAAGATCGGCTCCGCGACCAGATCCTTGCCCTCGATCTCGCTGGCGAGATAGTCGCGCAAGCCGCCGGGGAACTTGAAGACCGCCTCGGCCGCGACGTCGCCCTCGGGCTTCAGCAGCGACGGCGCGCAGCGCCAGCGGATCTCGACCCCGCCGAACAGATAGGCCTTCGAGCGGGCCATGCGGAACAGGCGGGCAGGGGAGAAATGCGCCCCCTCGCCGAAGATCTGCGCATCGGGATGGAAGCGCACCTTCGTGCCGCGCCGATTGGGCGCCCGCCCGACCGTCTCCAGCGAGCCGATCGGCAGACCGCGCGAGAAGCGCTGCCGGTAGAGCATCTGCCCGCGCGCCACCTCGACCTCGAGCGCATCGGACAGCGCATTCACCACCGAGACGCCGACGCCGTGCAGGCCGCCGGAGGTCTCGTAGACCTTGGAGTCGAATTTCCCGCCGGCATGCAGTGTCGTCATGATGACTTCGAGCGCCGATTTGCCCGGGAATTTCGGATGTGGGTCGATCGGGATGCCGCGGCCATTGTCGGTCACCGCGATCGAGCCGTCGGCGAGAAGCTCGACATCGATGAAGCTGGCATGTCCGGCGACCGCCTCGTCCATCGCATTGTCGATCACCTCGGCGAACAGGTGATGCAGCGCGCGCTCGTCGGTGCCGCCGATATACATGCCGGGGCGGCGCCGCACCGGCTCCAGCCCCTCCAGCACCTCGATCGAGGAGGCGTCATAGCCGGCCTCCGGCGGCGTTCCGCGGGACGCCGCCGGCTGACGCGCGGCCGGCTTCGGCGCAGGGGCGCGGGCCGGCGTCTCGTCGCCATTCGCCTTGCCGCTGTCTTCGCCGAAGAGATCGTCCGTCATCGCCACCGCATCCGTGATTCGCTGCACCGCGCAGCATAGCGCATCGGCCTGTCGCCGACCTATCGTCAAGCCGGCGTTTTCGTCTCATTATCCGCAATAAACAGCGGATGCTGCCGCCGCCGAGCCGCGCGGCATCGGCCTGTCGCCCCGCTGTCATGCCGGCGTGGCATTGCGGGTCGGCGGAACCTCGCGGTCCGGGGCGGGTTCAGCTGCCGTTAACCGAGCCGGCCCGATGATCGCGAGATGCGGAACGGCTCTTGGCTGCGCCGCTCGTTCGGCTAAGCTGATCCGGGGGGAGAAGCAAGGTGTCGTCGCACTCCGCAGTTCCGAAAATCCGTCTCGCCGGCCTGGAGCGGGCCGCTCGCTGCGCCGGCGAATCCTTCGCCTATGAGGAGCTGTCGGGCATCGTGCCGGCACGCGACGGGGACGCGGCGCAGTTGCGGCGGCTCTGGTGGCTGGTCGCCGCGCTCGCGCTGGCGGGGTTCGCCGTCCTCGCCCTGCGCTGACCGGCGCGTCAGGCTTCCTCAATCTTTCCGCGGTAGATCTGCCCGGCGGAGGGCGGCATGCGCGCGGTCATCATCAGCGATTTCGGCTCGGTCAATGGCGGCGCTGCCAAGGTCGCGATCGAGAGTGCGCGCGGGCTCGCCGAGGCCGGCGTCGCTATCGTCTTCGCCTGCGCGATCGGCCCTGTCAGCGAGCGGCTGGACCATCCGCTGATCACCGTCGCGCGTTTTGACGGAGAGGAGGTCTGGCAGGTCGCGGGCAAGCTTGCGGCCGCCCGGCAGGGCATCTGGAATGCCGCCGCACATCGCTTCCTCGCCGATCTGCTCGCCCGCCAGCCGCGCGACACGCTGGTCCATCTTCATCAGTGGACGAAGGCTTTCAGCCCGGCGGCCATCGCGGCGGCCGGCGAGAGCGGCCTGCCCGTGGCGATCACGCTCCACGATTACTTCGCCTTCTGCCCGGTTGGCGGCTATTTCGACTTCAAGGCCGGCGCGCCCTGCGGCCAAAAGCCGATGTCGGCCGGCTGCATCGCCAGCAATTGCGACCGCGCCTCCTATATCCACAAGCTGGTGCGCGTCGCGCGGCAATGGCGCTCGGACGAGGCGCTGCGCGCCTTGAAAGACCCGCTCTTCATCCATGTCAGCGACTTCGCTCGCCGTTTCGCCGAGCCCTTCCTGCCGAAGCAGGCCCGCCATGTCGTGGTCGAGAACATGATGGAAGCGCAGAAGCGCCCGCCGGCGCAGGTGGCGGCGAACCGGCACGCGCTGTTCCTCGGCCGGTTCACGCAGGAAAAGGGCGTTCTCCTCCTCGCTGAAGCCTCCCGACGAGCCGGAATGCCCGTGCGCTTCGTCGGCGACGGCGATCAGGCCATCAAGGCGAGCATGGCGGCGCTCAATCCCGATGCCGAGATCTCCGAATGGGTCGCCGAAGGCGGCGTCGAGACCGAGTTGCTGCATGCCCGATGCCTGGTCGCGCCCTCGCTCTGGCTTGAAACAGGCCCGCTCACGGTTCCCGAAGCGATGGCCCGCGGGGTGCCCGCGATCGTGACCCGCTCGACCGGAGCCGCGGGCCGCGTCCGTCACGGCGTCGATGGACTGCTCCTGGAGAGTGCGAGCCTGCCCGAACTCGTGCAGCCCCTGGAAGCCCTCAAGGACGACGGTCGCGCCATGCAGCTCGGACGCGCGGCCTATCACTCTTATTGGGCTGATCCACTATCGCTGGATCGGCACACCCGTGCGCTCATCGCGGCCTATGAAATGGTATTGCCGATGGCTGCGAGCACGACAGCGCTCTGAACCGTCCTGACCGCCCACCCCAACAAAAAACCGGGGCGCTGGCGCCCCGGTTCTGAAGGTGGACCGCGCCGCTGCAGGGTCGCGATCGGGAGGAAGGTTTCCCCTGAGCCGCGGCTCAGTAGGAGTAGTACATCGTGAACTCGACCGGGTGCGGCGTCATCTCGAAGCGCGCCACATCCTGCATCTTGAGCTCGATATAGCTCTCGATGAAGTCGTCGGTGAAGACGCCGCCGGCCTTCAGGAAGGCGTTGTCCTTCTTCAGCGCGTCGAGCGCCTCGCGCAGCGAGCCGCACACCGTCGGGATCTTCTTCAGCTCGCGCGGCGGCAGGTCGTAGAGGTCCTTGTCCATCGCCGGGCCGGGATCGATCTTGTTGATGATGCCGTCGAGGCCGGCCATCAGCATCGCGGCGAAGGCGAGATAGGGATTCGCCATCGGATCGGGGAAGCGGACCTCGACGCGCTTGGCCTTCGGCGAGGTCGTCCACGGAATGCGGCAGGAGGCCGAGCGGTTGCGCGCCGAATAGGCGAGCAGCACCGGGGCCTCATAGCCCGGAACGAGGCGCTTGTAGGAGTTGGTCGAGGGGTTGGTGAAGGCGTTCAGCGCCTTGGCGTGCTTGATGATGCCGCCGATATACCACAGGCACTCCTGCGACAGGTCGGCATATTTGTTGCCGGCGAAGAGCGGCTTGCCGCCCTTCCAGATCGACTGGTGGACATGCATGCCCGAGCCGTTGTCGCCATAGATCGGCTTCGGCATGAAGGTCGCGGTCTTGCCGTAGCTCTGCGCGACATTGTGGATGGCGTATTTGTAGACCTGCATCTGGTCGGCCATCAGCGTCAGCGTGTCGAACTTCATGCCGAGCTCGTGCTGGGCCGAGGCGACCTCGTGATGGTGCTTCTCGACCTTGACGCCCATCGCGGCCATGGCGGCGAGCATCTCGCCGCGCATGTCCTGCGCCGAATCCTGCGGCGGGACGGGGAAATAGCCGCCCTTGGTGGCGATGCGGTGGCCGAGATTGCCGCCCTCATACTCGGTCTGGCCGTTGGTCGGCAGCTCGACATTGTCCAGCTTGAAGCCGGTGTTGTACGGGTCGGCCGAGAAGCGGACATCGTCGAACACGAAGAATTCGGCCTCGGGGCCGACGAAGATCGTGTCGCCGATGCCGGTCGACTTCAGATAGGCCTCGGCCTTCTTGGCCATGCCGCGCGGGTCGCGGCCATAGGGCTCGCCCGTGCCCGGCTCGAGCACGTCGCAGGTGATGACCATGGTCGAGGCCGAGAAGAACGGGTCGATCGAGGCCGTCGCCGGATCCGGCATCAGCAGCATGTCGGACTCGTTGATCGCCTTCCAGCCGGCGATCGAGGAGCCGTCGAACATCGTGCCCTCGGCGAAGATCTCCTCGTCGATCATCGAGACGTCGAAGGTGACGTGCTGCCACTTGCCGCGCGGGTCGGTGAAGCGGAAGTCGACATATTTGACGTCATTGTCCTTGATCGCCTTCAGGACCTCTTTGGCGTTCTTCATTTTCGACTTTCCTCTCGTCGACTGCTTGTCTCACACGGGCTCGCCGCGGCTTCGAGCCGCCGGCGCGCATGTTCCTGATGATCGGGGGACGCCTCAGATCGCGTCCGCGCCGGACTCGCCGGTGCGGATGCGGATCGCCCCCTCGACCGCCGATACAAATATCTTGCCATCGCCGATGCGGCCGGTCTGGGCCGCCTTCTTGATCGCCTCGATCGCGCGCTCGACCATATCGTCGGCCAGCACGATCTCGATCTTCACCTTCGGCAGGAAGTCCACGACATATTCGGCGCCGCGATACAGCTCGGTATGGCCCTTCTGCCGGCCGAAACCCTTCGCCTCGAGCACGGTGATGCCCTGGAGGCCGACCTCCTGAAGCGCCTCCTTCACCTCGTCGAGCTTGAAGGGCTTGATGATCGCTTCGATCTTCTTCATGCGCCGACCTGCCTCCTTGGCGTGAGCTTGCACCGATGAACGTGCCTGGCTTCCGTTCCACCATGACGGCAGGTCCGGATCAACCGCGAGCGCACCTTCCCAGAACCTCGCCTGCACCGCTCATAGCATCGGCAGGGGCGAGCCGCCATGATCGAACAGGGGGCGAGCCGCCTGTTCCGGCGGCAGAAAACAGCATAAAAATTATGCATCTGCCGCATTGGCGTGCAATCTGTGCCGCCGGCGCTCGCTTGCCCGCCCCGCGGCTCTGATCGAAGATCGGGCATGGACCCTGCCAGCTCAGCCGCTCTTCTTTCCGTCGCCGACATGGCAATGGCCGATGCCGCGACGATCGCGTCCGGCACCGCCGGCATCGTGCTGATGGAGCGGGCGGGCAGGGCGGTCGCCGATGCGGTGGCGCGCCGCGCCGGGCCGGGCCGGAGCGTCCTCGTCCTCTGCGGGCCGGGCAATAATGGCGGCGACGGCTTCGTTGCCGCGCGCCTCCTCGCCGATCGCGGCTTTGCGGTCACGCTCGCGCTCGCGGGACGCCGCGAGGCCCTGGCGGGCGATGCGGCGCTCGCGGCGGCACGCTGGCCAGGGCCGGTCGCCGAACTCGCCGCCGCCGCGCCCGAACGCCACGACATCCTCGTCGACGCGCTGTTCGGGGCGGGCCTGTCGCGCCCGCTGCGCGGCGAGGTCGCCGCCATGGTCGAGCGCGTGAATGCCGCCGGGCGGCCGGTGATCGCCGTCGATGTGCCCAGCGGCGTCAGCGGCGACACCGGTGTTACGGAGGGCGCCGCCATCCGCGCCGATGAGACGGTGACCTTCTTCCGCCTGAAGCCGGGCCATCTGCTCTATCCCGGCCGCGCGCTGTGCGGCACCATCAGCCTGGTCGATATCGGCATCCCGGCGGAGCTGGTCTTCCGGGCGGGCACGATTCAGCCGCAGAGCTTTCGCAACGGGCCGGAGCTCTGGCGCGCGGCGCTGCCTGGCCATGCGGCGCAGACGCATAAATACAGCCGTGGGGCCGTGGTCGTGGCGGCGGGCGGGCTGCGCGGCGTCGGCGCGCCGAGGCTCGGAGCGCGGGCGGCGCTGCGGATCGGCGCCGGCCTCGCCACGATCATCTGTCGGCCGGAGGCGCTGGCCGCCCACGCGGCGCGCGGTCCCGACGCCTTGATGCAGACCGGAGCCGCCGGTCCCGACGAGGTCGCGGCCGCGCTGGCGGCCCGCAAGGTCGGGGCTCTGCTCGTCGGCCCGGCGCTCGGGCTCGACGAGGTCGCGCGCGGCACCGTGATGGTCGCGCTGCGCGGCGACTGGCCCTGCGTCTTCGATGCCGATGCGCTGACGCATCTCGCCGCCCATCGGCCGCTGGCGGAGCGGCTGCTGCGCGGGCGGGGCGGGCCGGCGGTGCTGACGCCGCATGAGGGCGAGTTCCAGCGGCTGTTCGCAGATGTCGCCGGCTGCTCGCCAGAACTCGGAAAGCTAGAACGGACCAGAGCGGCGGCGCGGCTCACCGGGGCCGTGGTGGTGCTGAAGGGGGCCGATACGGTCATCGCCGCGCCCAGCGGCCTCGCCGCGATCAATCCCACCGGTTCGGCGGCGCTGGCGACGGCGGGCTCGGGCGATGTGCTCGGCGGCGTCATCGCCGGGCTGCTCGCGCAGGGAATGCCCGCCTTCGAGGCGGCCTGCGCCGCCGTCTGGCTGCATGGCCGGGCCGGAGAGCGGCTGGGCCTTGGTCTGATCGCGGACGACCTGCCCGAGGCCCTGCCGGCGGAACTCGCCGCGCTGCTGGCCGGCGCATGAAAAACCCGCCCCTTCGCAGGGGCGGGCTGGATGAGATCACTGGCTCGAGCGATCAGCGAGCGGCGTAGGTCACCGCCGGAGCAGCCGTGAGCTGATCCTTGGTCATGCTGATCTTGCCGTGGTCCGGATACATCTCCGGGCCGCGCTGGGCCGGCGCCGCGTTCATGGCGGTGCTGCTGGTGCCGCTGCCGCTCATCCCGGCGCTGCCGCCGGTGCCGGTGCCGGTCCCGGAGCCCGCAGGAGCCGGAGCCGCTGCAGCCATCGGCTGCTCGCTCCACTGCACCTGATCGAACGGGATTGCGACATCCTTCGAGCCGATGCCGAGGAAGCCGCCGACGCCGACAGTCACCAGCTCGATCTTGCCGGTTTTGTCGAACACGACTTCGGTGACGTCGCCGACCTTCTTATTGTCGGGACCGTAGATATCGACGCCCATCAGCTTCGAGGCCCGCCATTTGCCCTGGCCGGCGAGATTCTGCTCGGGAGCCTTGGCGCTGTCGTTCGCAGGCGCCGACGCAGCAGGGGCGCTCGTCGACGGCGAGCTCGGCTGCGGGCTCGGCGGCTGATTGGACGGGGCCGTGGTCTGCGCGACGGCTGCGGCGGCAAGCATGACGCCGCCAATGGCCGTCAGTGCAACGTGACGCTTGTACATCGTAATCCTCCTGTCGTTTCCGCGCTGGCGGAATGCTCAGACAACGCGGCTTTCCGGCTTTGGTTCACCCGGATTTGCGAGATTTGCCGATGCAGGAGGCCGATGGCGCTTATCGGTTCGGTAATCTCGAGGCGCTTTGCTGGGGCTTGCCGAACCCGCCCCCCATGGAGACCGTCGCGATGCCGAGGCTATGCATGATGCTCGCTCTGGCCGCTCTGGCCCTGGCGGCGGCTTCGCCGGCACAGGCCTTCTGGAAACGGTCGCAATGGCTGGCCTGTTCGGAAGCGGCGACTCCCGCCGACTATCAGCGTTGGCGCTGCTGGGAGCTCGACGGCTATGCGGGGGCGATCGCGCCTGGCTATGGCGGCTCCGGCGAATGGCTGCCGCCGCCGAAAACGCTACGACCCTCGACCCGCCGAGGCGGCACCGTCAGCCGGCTCGGATGACGCCTGTCGAGCGCGAGCTGCCTCCGGCGCCGCGCCGCCTCGACGCTCAGCACGTCACGAGGAATTTGTCTCGGGCGATCTTAATTCTGACAGGTGTGCCGCTTGCTCGTGCGATCGAAAATTCTACCAGGTCTATGACAGCCCGAAGGCGGTCGGCTCCAGTCGGCTCTGGGCAACTAAAGCCAATCCGGCTCAGCGCGGCAAATCGCTCCTGCATGAATCTCTGATGATTGAAGTCGCGGTCCCAGCTGATCAAGACGCGGCCGGCGCGCATCGCCGCCTCGGCAACCACCGGGTCTTTCGCATCCGCGGCCATGATCTCGCGGACCCTGACCACGTCATGGCCGCGGTCAACCAGGCACTCTCCAACAGAATCCGGCACGTTGACGTCAGTGAGAAAGGCAATGACGGCCCGTTTTTCCATCAGGCAGCGCTGGCTATCGACCCGAATCTCCGGGCTGCCTCGATGTCACAGTCGGTGAGATCTGGAAATTCCTTCAGAATGGTCTCGACTGAGGCGCCGGCCTGCAAGTAGCGCTTGACCGCAGCAACGGGGATGCGCGTTCCGCTGAACACCGGCTCGTTCTGCATGACAAAACGCCCCTGGACGACCCGGCCTATCTCGGTACCAGCGCGCTTGTTTAGCGATTGGATCGCCCGGCGAGTGTCACTGATCGCAACGCTCAAAGGAATGTCGAACACACGCTGACCACTGACAACTTCTTTGCGCTCATTCGTGCGAGGGTCGGTAAAGACGACGCGTTTGCCCAGCACGAAGAGCGTGGTTGCGGTCCACTTGGCGTCACCAAAGTCTGCCAGCTTTTGTGAGACTTTCCGCAGGTGTTGCATCGGCACGCCATGGACGTTTCGCAACTGGCCGAGCACGCGAAGCGACACAATGTCTCGGAAAGAATAGACGCGACTGTATGGCAGGTGCCGGTTCTTGGGCGAGTAGCTCGGACGCAGAAAGCCGTCGCGATCCCACTGTCGTAGTTGGCCAATCGTCAACCCGCTCAGGCGCACGGCCTCTTCCTCGCCGAAGGCGCCGATGACGTTGCTGTCGTCCATGTCCGCCTCCGTTCGCCGACTGACTCACCCCACAACTTCTACTTTAAGATTGAGGCTCCGGGGTGGATCGGTCAATTGCCGTTGCGTACCCCGAAGGCCAAGCGCGCCGTCTACCAACATTGCAGCCCGGGTGGAGTTGCGCCAAGCCCTAGAGATCTCCACTGGGAATGCGGAAATGGCCTTCGTCGGCAACAGCCGCGCCGTCGTTGACCAAAGAAACCTAAGCTGCCCGCTTGGGGCCTGGCACGGCAGCTGCTCCCTATCAGGCCGTGGTGAGCGGGGAGGGGATCGAACCCTCGACCACATGATTAAAAGTCACGTGCTCTACCACTGAGCTACCCGCCCTCACTGGCGCGCTGAATAGGCAGCCGGAACGCTCGGGTCAACATTGTTCCGTCGGGCGCGCCGTGGCAGAAGCCCCGGCGGAACATGGAAACCTCGTTGGCCGAACCCCCGATTACGCGCAGCGAGCCCCTCTGGCGGGGCTGGAGCAGGGCTTTCGCGCTCACCGCGCTCGCCCTGGCATCGCTGCTGTTCGGCTTCATCCTGTTCCTCGATCCCTATGGAACGCGCGTCCGGGCGGGCGGCACGGCACGCCCGCTGATGGATCTGAACCAGCGCTTCATGTACCCGCAGATCATCCGCTCGGGCGCCTTCGATTCGGCCGTGATCGGCACCTCGACCGTGCGGCTGCTCGATCCGGCGATCCTGTCGAAGGAGCTCGGCGCGCGCTTCGCCAATCTCGGCATGAACGCCGCGACGCCCTGGGAGCAGCTTCAGATTGCGGGATTGTTCGCCCACGAGATCGCCTCGCCGCGCGTCGTGATCTGGGGCGTCGACCAGACCTGGTGCGAGCCCGATGCGACGGACGAGGCGCGCAGGCTCACGCCGCGGCCGTTCCCGCCCTGGCTCTACGACGATGCCGGATGGAATGACTGGCGCGGCCAGCTCAATTTCACGACGCTGGAAATCGCGGTGAGGCTCGCGGCCCACCGGCTCGGCCTGCAGCCGCCGCGGCTGCGCGGCGATGGCTATGAGGTCTTCACCCCGCCGGAGGACAGCTACGATCTGGGGCGCGCGCGCTTCCATCTCTATCGCGGGCATGGCGGCCAGGCCCCGGATCTGGCGCCGCTGTTGCCGCCTGCCGCGGTTTCGCCCGCCGAGCGGGCGGGCTGGCGCTTCCCGGCCCTGGCCTGGCTGGAGCGCGGGCTGGCCGCCTTTCCCGCCGGTACGAAGCGGCTGATCGTGCTGCCGCCGCTCCATGCCGGCGCCCAGCCGCGGGAGGGCAGCGCCGCCTGGCAGCGCCTCCAGGACTGCAAGGCGCAGATCGAGCGGATCGCCGCCGGGCAAGGCGCCGTGATCGCCGATTACGCCCATGGATCGCAGCTCACCCGCGCTGACGACAATTACTGGGACCCGGTGCATTATCGGCTGCCGATCGCCAGGCGCATCGAGGCGGATCTGATCGCGCTCGCCCAAGGCCGCAGGCCCGCCGAAGATCCTGCTTTGGATGTCCGCGGCGCCATTCGTTAACGGGGCATCAACCAAGAGTCCCTAGCGTCGCGCCATGGTCATTCGTCGCGGCGTCCGCTCCGTCCTCGTCACGCTTGCGCTCTATCTCGTGTCGAGCGCGGTCGTCGGCTATTTCATGTTCCATGCGCATCATGGCGCCAGGGGGCTGGAGACGCTCGGCGGCCTGCGCGAGAATCTCACCCAGATGGAAGCCGAGCTGGCCGAGCTCACCGCCGAGCGCCAGAGCTGGGAAAAGCGCCTGACCCTGATGCGCGACGAGGGCGTCGATCGCGATCTGCTGGAGGAACGGGCACGCGCGAACCTCGGCCGCGTCCACCGCAACGACGTCGTCGTGATGGGGCGTTGAAGCCGGCTTTGCTGTCGAGATTAGTCGCAAAAAGATCGATTAACTCATATTCAGTTAAGATGGGTTCAGCAAGCTAAATCAATGATTTAACTCATGTTGCACTGCGAGATGTCCGTCTCGCCAAGCCTTTGGCCTTCCTCTACAACCGAAGCAGTTGAGCTTTGGAGGACGCCGATGGCGATAGCCGCGCGCAAGATGAAAGCAGCCTCGGCGGTGAAATCCGCCGGCAAGAGCCCCGCCAAGACGGCGTCCAGAGGCGCGGCCAAGAGCATCCCGAACACCCCGGCCTTCAGCAAGGACGAGGACCTCCACGCCTATCGCGAGATGCTGCTGATCCGGCGCTTCGAGGAGAAGGCCGGCCAGATGTACGGCATGGGGCTGATCGGGGGCTTCTGCCATCTCTATATCGGCCAGGAAGCGGTCGTCGTCGGCATGCAGATGGCCTCGAAGGATGGCGACCAGGTCATCACCGGCTATCGCGACCACGGCCACATGCTGGCTTGCGGCATGGAATCGCGCGGCGTGATGGCCGAGCTGACCGGGCGGCGCGGCGGCTATTCGCGCGGCAAGGGCGGCTCGATGCACATGTTCAGCCGCGAGAAGAACTTCTATGGCGGCCACGGCATCGTCGGCGCCCAGGTCTCGCTGGGCACCGGGCTCGGCTTCGCCAACTGGTACCGGCAGGACGGCGCGGTCTCGCTGACCTATTTCGGCGACGGCGCCGCCAATCAGGGCCAGGTCTACGAGAGCTTCAACATGGCGCAGCTCTGGAAGCTGCCCGTGGTCTTCATCATCGAGAACAACCGCTACGCCATGGGCACCTCGGTCAACCGCGCCTCGGCGCAGACCGATTTCTCGAGGCGCGGCGTCTCCTTCGGCATCCCGGGCGAGCAGGTCGACGGCATGGATGTCCGGGCCGTGCGCGCCGCCGCCGAGCGGGCGATCGAGCATGCCCGCTCCGGCAAGGGCCCCTATATCCTCGAGATGCAGACCTATCGCTATCGCGGCCATTCGATGTCCGACCCGGCGAAGTACCGTTCGAAGGACGAGGTCCAGCGCATGCGCGAGGAGCACGATCCGATCGAGCAGGTCCGTGCCCGCCTGGTCCGCGAGCACAAGCTCGCCGAGGACGAGCTGAAGGCGATCGACGGCAAGGTCCGCGAGATCGTCAACGACGCCGCCGAATTCGCGACGCATGATCCCGAGCCCGACGTCTCCGAGCTCTTCACCGACATCCTGCTGGAGCCGGCGCAGGCCTGAGGGCCGCGCCGCTCGCTCACTCCCCTTCACATTCGGGTGCGTTCATGCCGATCGACATTCTGATGCCAGCCCTGTCCCCGACCATGGAGCAGGGCAAGCTCGCCAAATGGCTGAAAGCCGAGGGCGACAAGGTCAAGGCCGGCGACGTCATCGCCGAGATCGAGACCGACAAGGCGACCATGGAGGTCGAGGCGGTCGACGAGGGCGTGCTTGCCAAGATCCTGGTCGCGGACGGCACCGAGAATGTCGCGGTCAACACGCCGATCGGCGTGATCGCCGCCGAGGGCGAGGACGTTTCGGCGGCCGCCTCTGGCGGCGGCAAGCCGGCCTCCGGCGAGCAGCCCTCGCCGCAGGCAGCCCAGTCGGCGCCGCCTGCGGTCGAGGGCGAGGCGCCGAAGGCCGCCGCCCCGCCGAAGGCTGAATCGGCCGTTGCCGCTCCGCCGCAGCCCAAGGCCTATGACGCCTCCTCGGAATTCCCGGCCGGCGCCGAGATCGTCTCGATGACCGTCCGCGAGGCGCTGCGCGACGCGATGGCCGAGGAGATGCGCCGCGACGGCGACGTCTTCGTGATGGGCGAGGAGGTCGCGGAGTACCAGGGCGCCTACAAGGTCACGCAGGGCCTGCTGCAGGAGTTCGGCGCCCGCCGGGTCATCGACACCCCGATCACCGAGCACGGCTTCGCCGGCATCGGCGTCGGCGCCGCCCTGACCGGGCTGAAGCCGATCGTCGAGTTCATGACCTTCAACTTCGCCATGCAGGCGATCGACCAGATCATCAACTCGGCGGCCAAGACGCTCTACATGTCCGGTGGCCAGATGGGCTGCCCGATCGTCTTCCGCGGCCCCAACGGCGCCGCCGCCCGCGTCGCCGCCCAGCACAGCCACGACTACGCCGCCTGGTACTCGAACGTGCCCGGCCTCAAGGTCGTGGTGCCCTACAGCGCCTCCGACGCGAAGGGCCTGCTGAAGAGCGCGATCCGCGACCCCAACCCGGTGATCTTCCTCGAGAACGAGATCCTCTACGGCCGCTCCTTCGACGTGCCGAAGGGCGACGACTTCACCATCCCGATCGGCAAGGCCAAGGTGGTCCGCCCCGGCAAGGACGTCACCATCGTCTCCTTCGGCATCGGCATGACCTATGCGCTGGGTGCCGCCGAGGCGCTGGCCAAGGAGGGCATCGAGGCGGAGGTGATCGACCTGCGCACCATCCGCCCGATGGACATCGAGACGGTGATCGCCTCGGTCCAGAAGACCAATCGCTGCGTCGCGGTGGAGGAGGGCTTCCCGCAATCGGGCGTCACCGCCGAGATCGGCATGAAGATCATGGAGGCGGCCTTCGACTGGCTGGACGCGCCGGTGGCGCGCGTCACCGGCAAGGACGTGCCGATGCCCTACGCCGCCAATCTCGAGAAGCTGGCGCTGCCCAATATCGGCGAGGTCGTCGCGGCGGCCAAGGCCGTCTGCTACCGCTGAGAGGGGGCTGACCGATGCCGACCAACATCCTGATGCCCGCGCTCTCTCCGACCATGGAGAAGGGCAATCTCGCCAAATGGCTGAAAAAGGAAGGCGACGCGATCAAGGCCGGCGACATCATCGCCGAGATCGAGACCGACAAGGCGACCATGGAGGTCGAGGCGGTCGACGAGGGCGTGCTGGCCAAGATCGTCGTGCCGGAGGGAACCTCCGACGTCGCGGTCAACGAGGTGATCGGCGTCATCGCCGGCGAGGGCGAGGACGCCAAATCGGTGTCGGCGCCGGCCAAGGCCGAAGCGCCCAAGTCAGAAGCGCCCAAGCCCGAGGCTCCCAAGGCTGAGACGCCGAAGCCCGAGGCCGCGCCGTCGCAGGCGCCGGTCAGCCAGCCGGCGATGACCGCCGAGGCCGGCATGAACACCGGCGGCCGCACCGCGCCGGCGGGCGACCGGCCCTTCGCCTCGCCGCTGGCGCGCCGCCTCGCCAAGGAGGCCGGGATCGACCTCGCCGCGGTGCAGGGCTCCGGCCCGCATGGCCGCATCGTCGAGAAGGACATCCGCGCGGCCGGGCAGGGCGGCGCCGCCAAGCCCGCCCAGGCGGCCCCCGCCGCGCCGAAGCCGGCCGCGGCGCCGCTGGCGACCGGGGCGTCCGACGAGCAGGTCAAGAAGCTGTTCGCGCCGGATTCCTATGAGGAGATCCCGCATGACGGCATGCGCAAGACGATCGCGCGTCGCCTGACCGAGGCCAAGCAGACCATCCCGCATTTCTACGTCACGCTGGATTGCGAGCTCGACGCGCTGCTCAAGCTGCGGGCCGAGCTCAACGCCGCGGCGCCGGAGAAGGACGGCAAGCCGGCCTACAAGCTCTCGGTCAACGACATGGTCATCAAGGCGCTGGCGCTGGCTCTGCGCGCCGTGCCGGACGCCAACGTGTCCTGGACCGACGGCGCCATGCTCAAGCACAAGCATGCCGATGTCGGCGTCGCCGTCTCGATCCCCGGCGGCCTGATCACGCCGATCGTCCGCGACGCCTGCCATAAGAGCCTGTCGCAGATCTCCAACGAGATGAAGGACTTCGCGGCAAGGGCGAAGGCGCGCAAGCTGAAGCCCGAGGAGTATCAGGGCGGCACCACAGCGGTCAGCAATCTCGGCATGTTCGGCGTCAAGGACTTCGCCGCGGTGATCAACCCGCCGCATGCGACCATCCTGGCGGTCGGCGCCGGCGAGCAGCGCCCGGTCGTCAAGAACGGCGCGCTGGCCATCGCCACGGTGATGTCGGTGACGCTCTCGACCGATCACCGCGCGGTCGACGGCGCGCTCGGCGCCGAGCTGCTGCAGGCCTTCAAGGGCTATATCGAGAAGCCGATGGCGATGCTGGTGTGAGGCGGCGATGACCCGCCGCGCCCGCATCCTCGCCTTCGGCGACTCGCTGACCTGGGGCCGCCTTCCCGGCAGGCCCGACCGGCACGGCGACGATGTCCGCTGGCCGCGCGTGCTGGAAAAGGCGCTCGGCGGCTACGCGACCGTGATCGAGGAGGGGCTGAACGGGCGCCGCATCGCCCTGGAAGACCCGCTGCGCCCCTATCGCTCCGGCATGGCGCTGCTGCCGCTCTTCCTCGAGAGCCATGCGCCGCTCGACCTCGTCATCCTGATGCTCGGCACCAATGACTGCCAGCGCCAGCATTCGCTCAGCGCCTTCGACGTCGCCCGTTCGATGCGGGCGCTGGCGCAGCTGGCGCAGCGCCCGCCGGTCGAGCCGGGCATGCCGGTGCCGGAGGTGCTGATCGTCTCGCCACCGCTGGTGCGCAAGCCGGACGATCCCGGCCACGAGGCGCATTTCGTGATGGAGGGCGCGCCGGAGAAGATGGCGCAGCTCGCCGGCTTCTACCGCCGCATCGCCGACGAGATCGGCGCGAGCTTCTTCGACGCCGCGGCGGTCGCCACCGTCTCGGGCGAGGACGGCATCCATCTCGACGCGCAGAACACCAGGGCGATCGGCCTGGCCTTGGCCCCGGTGGTCGACGGCCTGCTCGGCCTGCCGCTGCCGACCGGCGGCCCCGCTCGCCAGATCACCCAATCACCCCTGCCTGAAGGCACGTCCCATGGCTGATTACGACATCATCATCATCGGCTCCGGCCCCGGCGGCTACATCGCGGCGATCCGCGCGGCGCAGCTCGGCTTCAGGACGGCGATCGTCGAGCGCGAGCACCTCGCCGGCATCTGCTCGAACTGGGGCTGCATCCCGACCAAGGCGCTGCTGCGCTCGGCCGAGATCCTCCATTACGGGCAGCACGCCAAGGATTACGGGCTGGTTCTGGAGGGCTCGTTCAAGGCCGATCTGGAGGCGGTTGTGAAGCGCTCGCGCGGCATCGCGGCGCGGATGAACAACGGCGTCCAGTTCCTGATGAAGAAGAACAAGGTCGACGTGATCTGGGGCGAGGCCAAGCTGACCAAGCCCGGCACGATCAGCGTCGCGCCGATGAAGAAGGCGCCGATGCAGCCGCAGGTGCCGCCGCCGAAGAACGCCAAGGGCGAGGGCACCTACAGCGCCGCCCACATCATCGTCGCCACCGGCGCCCGGCCGCGAGCGCTGCCCGGCATCGAGCCGGACGGCAAGCTGATCTGGACCTATTTCGAGGCGATGGTCCCGCCGAAGCTGCCGAAATCGCTGCTGGTGATGGGCTCGGGCGCGATCGGCATCGAGTTCGCCTCCTTCTACCGGACCATGGGCGTCGAGGTCACCGTGGTCGAGGTGATGCCGCAGGTCGTCCCTGTCGAGGATGCCGAGATCGGCGCCTTCGCCCGCAAGGCCTTCGAGAAGCAGGGCATGAAGATCCTGACCGGTGCCAAGGTCACCAAGGTCGAGAAGCGCGCCGACTCGGTCACCGCCCATGTCGAGGACGAGAAGGGCGGCAAGCAGGTGATCGAGGCCGAGCGGATGATCTCGGCGGTCGGCGTCGTCGGGAATGTCGAGAATCTCGGGCTCGAGGCGCTCGGCGTGAAGACCGAGCGCGGCACCATCGTGATCGACGAGTTCTGCCGGACCAGCGTCAAGGGCATCTACGCGATCGGCGATGTCGCCGGCGCGCCGATGCTGGCCCACAAGGCCGAGCACGAGGCGGTGATCTGCGTCGAGGCGATCAAGGGGCTGCACCCGCACCCGATGGACAAGGCGATGATCCCGGGCTGCACCTATTGCCACCCGCAGATCGCCAGCGTCGGGCTGACCGAGGCCAAGGCCAAGGCGGCCGGGCACGAGGTCAAGGTCGGCCGCTTCAACTTCGTCGCCAACGGCAAAGCAGTCGCGCTCGGCGAGGACAGCGGCCTCGCCAAGACGATCTTCGACGCGAAGACCGGCAAGCTCCTCGGCGCGCATCTGGTTGGGCCGGAGGTCACCGAGCTGATCCAGGGCTTCGTCGTGGCGATGAACCTCGAGACCACCGAGGAAGAGCTGATGCACACGATCTTCCCGCACCCGACCCTGTCGGAGGTGATGAAGGAGAGCGTGCTCGACGCCTATGGCAAGGTCCTGAACGCCTGAGCGGCGCCCCCGCCGTCATTGCGAGCGCAGCGAAGCAATCCAGAGGCGGCAGGGCGCGCCGGCACGTCCCCTGACTTGCTTCGTCGCTGACGCTCCTCGCAATGACGAGGGGGCGTCCTTGCATTCGCGTCCAGACATTTGTCCATGCGGGACCGAGCTGCTACATGGATTGACCTGACGTCAATTCGGGAGGCTCGCATGGATCTTCGCGCTGTTCTGGTTGCCGTCGTCATCGGCGGCGTCGCCGGCTGGCTCTGCAGCCTCGTGCTCGGCGGCGGGGGGCTTCTTTATTTCATCGTCATCGGGATGATCGGTGCCTTCGTCGGCAGCTTCCTGATGTCGCTGCTCGGGGTGAACATCAATCTCGGCAATCCGCTGATTACGCAGATTGCGACGGCCACGCTCGGCGCCATCGTCGTGGTGCTGCTGGCGCGGCTGATCACCTAGCTCTTTCGATCCGGCGCCCGCGGTGCCATATCCGGCAGCATGCCACCCCGCGCCCGCCGCTCCGCCAAGCCCGACCGCATCGTCCCGGACGAGAAGGTCGAGATCCTGCCGCCGCCCCGCCGGACGCCGGCGCTGGATTGGCGCCGGCTCGCGCCGCCGGTCGCCTTCGGCACGGCGGCGGGGTTCCTCGCGAGCTTCGTGGTCGGTGGCGGCGGCTTCCTGCGCCATGCCGTGGTCGGCCTGCTCGGCATGCTGGTGGGGCAGGGCATCGTCCGGGTGACCGGCTGGCGCGTCTCGACCGGTTATCGCTTTCTCGATGCGATGGCGATGGCGGTGATCGGCGCGGTGCTGGTTGTCCTGCTGGCACGTTTCATAGCCTGAGCGGAACCTTGACGCCGTCCGCGCGTTGACGGGCGTGAGCCGCGTGCGGCGCCAAGAGTTCTGGCAGGGGGCCATCATGAACAACGAGATCGTCGCCGCGCTCGGCACGCCGGGCTACGGCTTCTTCATGACGCTGCTGATCGGCGTCATTGCCGGCTGGATCGCGGAGCGCGTGACCTCCTCCGAGCATGGCCTCTTCACCAATATGCTCGTCGGCGTCGCCGGCTCCTTCATCGGCAGCCGCCTCGCCGAACTGCTGGAGATCCCGATCGTCGGCTTCTGGCGCACCTTGGTCGCGGCGATCGCCGGCGCCTGCCTGTTGATCGTGGTCTGGCGCGCGCTGCGTCGCTGACCCTTTCGTCACTGCCCTGGGTTGCCCGGGCGACGCTTCGGCATTAGCTAGACCTGATGCCGCTCCGTTGCGAGCGGCGGCAGGAACCGGACTTGCCCATGGCCGTCGTGCTCGATCTTCTCAACCGCGATCCGCGCCCGAACTCCGGCAACCCCAGGGCCGAGGCGAAACCGCTGCCGGAGCTGCGCCATCCCGAGAAGCAGAAGCGGCCCGAGAACCCGATCCTGCGCAAGCCGGACTGGATCAGGGTGAAGGCGCCGGGCTCGCCGAAATGGGCCGAGACCCAGAAGATCGTGAAGGCCGAGAAGCTGGTCACCGTCTGCGAGGAGGCGGGCTGCCCGAATATCGGCGAGTGCTGGGAGAAGAAGCACGCCACCTTCATGATCATGGGCGACACCTGCACGCGGGCCTGCGCCTTCTGCAACGTCAAGACCGGTGTGCCCGAGCCGCTCGATCATGAGGAGCCGCGCAAGGTCGCCGACGCGGTCGCCAAGCTCGGCCTCGAGCATGTCGTGATCACCTCGGTGGATCGCGACGATCTGAAGGACGGCGGCGCCGAGCATTTTGCACAGGTGATCCGCGCCATCCGCAGGGCCTCGCCCGGCACCACGATCGAGATCCTGACGCCCGACTTCCTGCGCAAGCCCGGCGCCCTCGAGGTCGTCGTCGCGGCCAAGCCGGACGTCTTCAACCACAATCTCGAGACCGTCCCCGGCAAGTACCTGACCGTGCGCCCCGGCGCCCGCTATTTCCACTCGCTGCGGCTGCTGCAGCGGGTCAAGGAGCTCGACCCCACCATCTTCACCAAGTCCGGCATCATGGTCGGGCTCGGCGAGGAGCGGAACGAGGTCCTGCAGCTGATGGACGATCTGCGCTCGGCCGAGGTCGATTTCATCACCATCGGCCAGTATCTCGCGCCATCGCGCAAGCACCATGCGGTGGTCCGCTTCGTCACGCCCGACGAGTTCAAGAGCTTCGAGACCATCGCCTATGTGAAGGGCTTCCTGATGGTCTCCTCGACCCCGCTGACGCGCTCCTCGCATCATGCCGGCGAGGATTTCGCCCGGCTCAAGGCAGCCCGCGCCGCGCGGCCAGCCTGACGCCATGCCGATGTTCAACACCAGTCGCCGGGTGAAGCATTCGCCCGAGCAGATGTATGCGCTCGTCGCCGATGTCGAGAGCTATCCGCAGTTCCTGCCGCTCTGCGAGGGGCTGAGCGTGCGCCGGCGCACGCCGCGCGAGGGCGGCGGCGAGGTGCTGCTCGCCGATATGACGGTGGGCTACAAGGCGATCCGCGAGACCTTCACCAGCCGCGTCACCCTCGATCCCGGCCAGCACAAGATCCTGGTCGAATATGTCGACGGCCCGTTCCGCTATCTGGAGAACCGCTGGAGCTTCAAGCCGGTCGAGGGCGGCTGCGAGATCGGCTTCTTCATCTCCTATGAATTCGCCAGCCGCATGCTCGGCCTGCTGATGGGCGCGATGTTCGACAAGGCCTTCCGCAAATTCGCCGAGGCCTTCGAGCGCCGCGCCGATGCGATCTACGGCCGAAACGCGGCGGTGATCGGCGCGCCCTGAGCCCGCTCAGTCGAGCGTCAGCGCCGCCTCGCGCAGCAGATCGAGCGCTTCGAGCACGCTGAGCCGCCGGATCTCGTCGCGGCCCTGGGCGCCGAAGCGCCTTTCCCGATGCAAGGTTCGCGATGTGCTGGCGCAGGCGAAATGGACGAGCCCGACCGGCTTGTCCTCATCGCCGCCATTGGGTCCGGCGATCCCCGTGATCGCCACAGCGAGATTGGCGCCGAGGCGCTCGCGCCCCCCTTCCGCCATCGCGCGCGCCACCGGCTCGCTGACCGCTCCGTGCTCGCGGATCATCGCCACCGGCACGCCGGCGAGCGCCGTCTTGGCCTCGTTGGCATAGGTCACCAGCCCGCCGAGCACCATGCTCGACGAGCCCGAGATCGCGGTGAGCGCGCCGCAGACCAGCCCCCCGGTGCAGGACTCGACCGTCGCGACGGTCAGGCCGCGCATGCGGGAGATGTTGAGGAGCTCGGCCGCGAGCGACCGGATATCGAGATCGGACATGGCGTCATCGGCTGGTGGCAAGGCTGCGATCCTCCTTCAGAACCAAAAGAGTCGCAAAGGGTTGCGACGGGAACCGCCTGTATTCTGCGCGGTCAGCCCTGTTCCGGCAGCCGGATCGTGGCTGTTGCCAGCGCGGCCAGGCCTTCGCCGCGGCCGGTGAAGCCCAGGCGCTCCGAGGTCGTCGCCTTCAGCCCGACCTGATCGAGCCGCAGCCCGGCGATCTCGGCGATCCGGGCGCGGATCGCCTGGCGATGCGGGCCGATCTTCGGGGCCTCGCAAATGATCGTCAGGTCGAGATGATCGATGACCCCGCCGCGGCTGGCGACGCGCCCGGCCGCGAAGGCGAGAAAGCGATCGGAGGAGGCGCCGCGCCATTGCGGATCGCTCGGCGGGAAATGGCTGCCGATATCGCCCTCGGCGAGGGCGCCGAGCAGCGCATCGGTCAGCGCATGCAGCGCGACATCGCCGTCCGAATGGGCCGAGACGCCGCGCTCATGCGCGATGCGCACGCCGCCGAGCCAGACATGATCGCCGGAGCTGAAGGCGTGGACATCGTAGCCGGTGCCGGCCCGGCTGATCAGAGGCGGGGACAGGCGCGACTCGGCCAGGGTGAAATCGGCCCGGTGGGTGAGCTTGAGGTTCATCGGGTCTCCGGCGAAGGTCGCGATCCGATGACCGGCCCATTCCATCAGGGCGGAATCGTCGGTGAAGCCGTGCAGCCCCGCCTCGGCGGCGCCGCGGTGAGCGCCGAGCAGCGGCGCGAAGGCGAAGACCTGGGGCGTCTGCACGCAGACCAGCTCGTCGCGGGGCAGGGTTTCGGCGATCAGCCCCGCCGCGTCGAGGCGCTTCACCGTATCGGTCATGGCGAGCGCCGGAATCGCGGCGATATGCGCGGCGCCGGCGGCGAGCGCCCGCGCGAGCAGCGCGCCGGAGAGAAAGGGGCGGGCGGCATCATGGACGAGGACCGGCCCGTCGAATCCGCGCTGCGCCAGGGCTTCGAGACCGGCACGGACCGAGTCCTGACGGGTGTCGCCGCCGTTGACGGGCGGCAGAAGCCGCGCGCGGGCAGGCTCCGGCAGGGCGGCGATCGCTTCACGATAGCGCGATGCTTCGCCTTCGCCGATCACCACCGCGATCTGCGCGACGCGCGGCTCGGCCAGGAACGGCGCGAGCGCATGCAAGAGCACGCTGCGCCCCGCGAGCAGCCGGTATTGCTTGGGCAGGTCGCCGCCGGCGCGCGACCCGCGGCCGGCAGCGACGATAAGGGCGGCGACCGGCGTCATCGAGGCGTCTTTGCTGCTGTCATGGCCCGGCGGTGATAAGCCGGCGCGCGCAGGCCGCCAAGCACCAGCTGGGCGCTCTGGCGACGAAAAACACCGGCGACTCTTGTGCGGCGCAGCACGCTGCAGGAAACCTCTTGCGCGTCGCACCAATTGTCCAATAAATCAGCACAATGAATTCTGCCTCAAATTCGGGCGGCGCCATCGGCGGCCTGACACCGGCCTCGCCGGCTTTCCTCGCGCCGATGTCGGGCGTGACCGATGTCGTCATGCGCCGGATCGCAGCGCGCTTCGGCGCCGGCCTCGTCATATCCGAGATGATCGCGTCGGACGAGCTGGTGCGCGGCAGCGAGGAGGCGCGCCTGCGCGCCGAGGGCGCCGGCGTCTCGCCGCATGTGGTCCAGCTCGCCGGCTGCGAGGCGCGCTGGCTCGCGCAGGCCGCGCAAGTCGCCGAGGCGTCGGGCGCCGATATCGTCGACATCAATATGGGCTGCCCCGCCAAGCGCGTGGTCGGCGGCTGGGCCGGCTCGGCCTTGATGCGCGATCTCGACCATGCGGTCGGGCTGATCGAGGCGACGGTCGCGGCGGTCAAGGTCCCGGTGACAGTCAAGATGCGCCTCGGCTGGGACGATGCCAGCCGCAATGCGCCCGAGCTGGCGCGCCGCGCGGTCGGCGCCGGGGCCGCGGCGATTACGGTGCACGGCCGTACGCGCCAGCAATTCTACAAGGGCCAGGCCGATTGGGCGGCGATCCGGCCGGTGCGCGCGGCGGGTGATTTCCCGCTCGTCGCCAATGGCGACATCGCGACCGCGGCCGACGCCGCGGCTTGCCTTGCACGCTCCGGCGCCGATTACGTCATGGTCGGGCGTGCGGCGCTCGGCCGGCCCTGGCTGCCCGGAGCGATCGGCGCGGTGCTCGCGGGCCGCGAACCGATCGAGATCTCGACCGGCACCAAGCATGAGCTCGCCTGCGAGCACTATGAGGGTCTGCTCTCGCTGATGGGGCGCGCGAGCGGCGTGCGCCACGCCCGCAAGCATCTTGCCGCCTATGCCGACGAGGCGCTGTCCGACGGGCTGGAGCCCGACGAGGCGGCGCGTCGCGAGCTTTTGACCAGCGACGAGCCGTCGCGCGTCCTGGCGGCGCTCGGACGTCTCTACGCGACCGATCGACTCGGCGCCGCCGCCTGACGAGGATTGTTGCGCATGACCATGCCGAGTTTCGGCGAAGGCCTGGAAGCGCGAGGTGATGCCTTGTTCGACGTGATCGAGATCCAGGCGCTCAACGTGCTGCCCATGCCCGTGATGGTGATCGGGGAGGGGCGGGGCATTCTCTACGCCAACACCGCGGCGGAGGATTTCTTCCAGGCCAGCGCGGTGGTGCTGAAGCGTCAGCGGCTCGAGGATCTCGTCGCTTTCGGCTCGCCGGTGCTCGCCCTCGTCGACGAGGTGAAGCGTCGCGGCGCCAGCGTCAGCGAATACCGTCTCGAGCTCGGCTCGCCGCGGCTGGGGCTCGATCGGATCGTCGATGCGTTCGGCTCGCCCTTGCCGAGTCAGCCGGACACGGTGGTGCTTCTGCTGCAAGAACGGACAATTGCCGAAAAAATGGACAGGCAGTTGACCCATCGCGGGGCTGCCCGCTCGATCACCGCGCTCGGCGCCATGCTGGCGCATGAGATCAAGAACCCGCTGTCGGGCATTCGCGGGGCCGCACAACTGCTCGAATCCTCCGTGATGGACGACGACAGATTGCTCACCCAGCTGATCTGCGACGAGGCCGACCGCATCGTGAAGCTGGTCGAGCGCGTCGAGCTGTTCGGCGACGACCGGCCGGCCGAGCGTGGCCCGGTCAATGTCCATGACGTGCTCGATCACGTGAAGCGCCTCGCCCAGTCGGGTTTCGCCCGCCATATCCGCTTTAGCGAGGCCTATGACCCGTCCCTGCCGCCGGTCGCCGGCAACCGCGACCAGCTGGTCCAGGTGCTGCTGAACCTGGTGAAGAACGCGGCCGAAGCGATCGGCAACGACGCGATGGACGGCGAGATTGTCCTGACCACCGCCTATCGCCCCGGCATCCGCATGCAGGCGCCGGGCTCCGGCGCGCGGCTGGCGCTGCCGCTGGAGATCGGCATCCGCGACAACGGGCCGGGCGTGCCGGCCGATCTGCTGCCGCATCTGTTCGATCCCTTCGTCACGACCAAGGCGCAAGGCAGTGGCCTTGGACTTGCACTCGTCGCCAAGGTGGTCGGCGATCACGGCGGCATCGTCGAATGCGAGTCCGTGCCGCGGCGCACGACATTTCGAATCCGATTGCCCCTGCACGAGGCGCGCTCCTCGCAGCTCGGGTGAGAAAGACCAGGACACGGGAACGGCATGCCCAGCGGTAACATTCTCATCGCCGACGACGATGCGGCGATCCGCACGGTTCTCAACCAGGCGCTCGCCCGCGCCGGCTACGAGGTGCGCACCACAGGCCAGGCGGCGACGCTCTGGACCTGGGCGGCCCAAGGTCTCGGCGATCTCATCATCACCGATGTGGTGATGCCGGACGGCAACGCCTTCGACCTGCTGCCGCGGATCAAGCGCGTGCGGCCCGAACTGCCCATCATCGTGATGAGCGCGCAGAACACCTTCATGACGGCGATCAAGGCCTCCGAGCGCGGCGCCTATGAGTATCTGCCGAAGCCCTTCGACCTGAAGGAGCTCGTCGCCATTGTCGGGCGCGCGCTGTCGCGGCCCCGCGGCGAGACCGGGCGCGGCCCGGCGGCCGAGCCGGACGACATTCCGTTGATCGGCCGCTCGCCGGCGATGCAGGACGTCTACCGTGCCCTGGCGCGGCTGATGCCGATCGACCTGACCGTGATGATCAACGGCGAGTCTGGGACCGGCAAGGAGCTGGTCGCCCGGGCGCTGCACGACTATGGCAAGCGCCGCAACGGTCCCTTCGTCGCGATCAACATGGCGGCGATCCCCAAGGACCTGATCGAGTCGGAGCTGTTCGGCCATGAGAAGGGCGCCTTCACCGGCGCGCTGACGCGCTCCTCCGGCCGCTTCGAGCAGGCCGAGGGCGGCACGCTCTTCCTCGACGAGATCGGCGATATGCCGATGGAGGCGCAGACCCGGCTGCTGCGCGTCCTGCAGCAGGGCGAGTACACCACCGTGGGCGGCCGCACGCCGATCAAGACCAATGTCCGCATCGTCGCTGCGACCAACAAGGATCTGCGCATCTCGATCGCGCACGGCCTGTTCCGCGAGGACCTGTTCTTCCGCCTGAACGTGGTGCCGATCCGCCTGCCGCCCTTGCGCGAGCGGGTCGAGGATATCCCCGACCTCGTCCGGCATTTCTTCTCGCTGGTCGAGAAGGAAGGGCTGCCGCGCAAGCAGATCGATTCCGAGGCGATGGATGTGATGCGTCGCTATCGCTGGCCCGGCAATGTCCGCGAGCTGGAGAATCTGGTCCGGCGCCTCGCGGCGCTTTACCCACAGGAGACGATCACCGCCCCGATCGTCGAGGCCGAGCTGCAGCCGCCGAGTGCGTCCCCGGTTGCATCGGGCGGCGTTAGCCCCGAACGGGCGGAAACGCTGTCGGGCTCGGTCGAGCGCCATCTCGGCCAGTATTTCGGCGGCTTCGGCGACCAGATTCCGCCGCCGGGCCTGTATCACCGCATTCTGCGCGAGGTGGAGCCGCCGCTGATCGCCGCAGCTTTGGCGGCGACGCGCGGCAACCAGATCCGGGCGGCCGAGCTGCTGGGACTGAACCGCAACACCCTGCGCAAGAAGATCCGGGAGCTGGACATGCAGGTCGTCCGCTCGCCGCGGTGACGGGCCGCCAGGGCTAGCGCCGGCGCACGACGATCTCGCCCGGCCCGCGGCTCTCGACATCGACGATGGCGAGTTCCGGCCGGTCGATCCGGAGCGGCGCCGGCGGATCGTCCGTGCGGCCGACGACGACGAGGCTCGCCAGGCTGGCATGGCTGCCGAGCTTCGAGCGCGCGAGCGCCGGCTCCATCGCCGCCGGCACGACGAGATGGACCATGCGCCCGCCCTCCATGCAGGCGCGCAGGTCGTCGAGGACGAACAGGCCTAGCGGCAGCAGCTCGACCCCGGTCAGCAGGGCGATGCCGGGGCCCGTCGCGAGCGCGGCGAGATCGCCGCCGACCAGCGTGGTGATGACGCGCGAGGAGGCGAGCGGCTTCAGCACCCGCGAGATCTCCAGCGCCTTGGCCAGCACCTGCTTCTCGCTGACGGGAACCGGGCCGGTCAGGGCATGGGCGTCGATCGCCTGGATCGCCGCGCGAGCGGCGGCGGGCTCCAGCGCCGGCTGCTGCGCGCCATGGCCGAGCAGCTGATCGAGCGCTGCGACGCCATCGGGGATGTTCTGGCCGAACCCTCCGATGAAGCGCATGCCGAAGGCGCGCGCCGCAACGTCGCGCAGCAGCAGCAGCGGACGCAGCTCGCCGATCCGTGGCACGCCGAGCGCCATCACAGCGCCGGCCCGCTCGATCAGGCGCAGCAGCTCGGTCTCCTGCGCATGCACGGGCAGCAGCATGGGCGAGAGTCCGGCGCGCAGGCTGGCCAGGATCGACAGCAGCGCCTCGGGCCCGAGCGGAGCCAGGATCGCGACGCAGGCGCCCAGCTGCGGCTTGGCGAGGAGCAGCAGATTGGCGAGCCGATCGACCCGGCTGTCGAGCTCGGCGAAGCCGAAGGCGCCGGGCGTGGCATCGCTCCAGTCGCGCCGTCCGGGCGGATCGCGAAAGGCGGGCTCATTGCCGCGGCGGCCGGCGAGCGCCTTCAGCAGGCCGTCGAAATCGAGACCTTCGACGAGCGCGCCGATGGAGACTTCGTCCGATCCCATCCGCATGGTCGGGCCTAGTTCGCGGGCACGGGCGGCGCGGGCCGCCGCGCCAGCGTCTCGTCGAAGCCGAGCGCCATATTGAAGAAATATCGCGGCCGCCGGTCCGGCGCCACGATCTCACGCGAATGCGCCATCCAGGTTTCCGGCAGATAGTAGAGCGGGACGACGTAGAAGCCCGAAAGCAGCAGCCGGTCGAGCACCCGCACGGCTGCGACGAAATCCTCGCGCGAACGGGCGAACAGCAGGGATTTCAGCGTCGCATCGACCGCGGGCGAGCGTACGCCGGCCAGATTGAGCGCGCCCTTGCGCTCCGCATTGGCCGAGGCCCAGCGCCCGACCTGCTCGTTGCCGGGAGAGGCGGAGGCCGGCCAGGTCCATTGCACCATGTCGAAATCGAAGCTCGACAGCCGGCGCCAATACTGGACATCGTCGATCAGCCGCACGGAAACGGCAATCCCCAGGCGCGCCAGCGAGGTGGCGTAGTTCAGCGCGAGCCGCTCCTGCGGCCGGTTGATCACGGTGATCTCGAAGCCGAACGGCTCGCCTTCGCCGCCCTTGCGCAGCGCGCCGTCGCGCAGCCGGTACCCGGCGGCCTCCAGCAGATCGAGCGCGCGGCGCGCCAGCTCGCGGTCGCGGCCCGAGCCGTCGCTCGCCGCCGGGGTCCAGGTGCCGGCCAGGATGTCCTCGCGCACCGTCCCCGGGAAGCCCGCGAGCAGCGCCTTCTCGCGCGCATCGGCCGGGACTCCGAGCGCCGAGAGCTCGCTGTCGGAAAAGAAGCTGCCGGCCCGGCGATAGACGCCATGGAAGAGATTGCGATTGGCCCATTCGAAATCGAACAGCATCGCCAGCGCCTCGCGGACGCGGATATCGGCGAATTGCGCCCGGCGCGTATTGAAGACCAGCCCGGTCATGCCTTTCGGGTTCTCGAAGCGCATGGACCGGCGCAGGATCCGCCCGTCGCGGACCGCCGGCACGTCATAGCCGGTCATCCAGCGCGTCGGGTCCGATTCATAGCGGACATCATAGAGTCCCGCCTTGAAAGCCTCGAATAAAGCGTTGGAATCGCGGTAGAAATCGTATCGGATCTCCTCGGCGTTGTAGAGTCCCCTGGTCAGGGGATGATCCTCGGCCCAGAAGTCCTTGCGGCGCTTGAGGCGCAGCATCTCGCCGGGCTTGACCTCCTCGACGACATAGGGGCCCGAGCCCAGCGCGGGCTGAAAGCTGGTCTCGCCGAAACGCTCGGGATCGGTCGCATGCTTGGCGAAGATCGGCATCGTGCCGATCAGCAGCGGCAATTCGCGATCGGAGCCGTCGCCGAGCTCGAAGACCGCGCGGTCGGGCGAGGGCGCCTCGGCCTTGGTCACCCGCGACAGGCTGGAGCGGTGGAACGGCTTGCCCTTGGTCTTCAGCATCTCGTAGGTGAAGATCACGTCCTGCGCCGTCACCGGCTTGCCGTCCGAGAAGCGGGCGCGCGGATCGATCTCGAAGGCCAGGCGGGTGCGCTCGGGGTTGAGCTCGACGCGCTTCGCCAGCAGCCCATAGGCGGTGAAGGGCTCGTCGGCCGAGCGGAACAGCAGGCTCTGCTGGACATAGCGCGGCACCGCGTCCGGAGCGACGCCGAGCACGATCAGCGGGTTGAGACTGTCGAAGGTGCCTTGCAGGGCGAAGATGATTCGGCCGCCCTTCGGCGCTGCCGGATCGGCATAAGGCAAATGATCGAAGCCCTTTGGCAGCGCCGGCTCGCCATGCATCGCAATGGCGTGATCGCTCTCGGCGGCCGCCGGACGCCCGGAGCCACCCGCCGGCACGAGGACCGCGAGCGCGACCACGAGCAATCCGAGAACGCTGTGCAGGCAGGCCGATACGGCGGAAGCTCGAAACATGCTGGAACCTGATTCCCTGCCGCAGGATAACACGCCGACAATCTTGTCGCTGCGTGATGTTCGGGCTGGAAACCGGCTCAAGAACTCGCTAAACGCTTCGCGGGCGTCATTCAAACGCCTCAATCACGCTTGATGTGCTCACGCCGCCACCGGCTCCGGCACCGCGCTGGTTGAGCCAATGGGTGATGCACGCTGCCGAAGAAGGCAGCCGAACCAGTTTCCACGGTCAAGGAACACCAGATGTCAGCTTCGTCCAGCCTGTCCAAGCGCCCGGGCGCCAGCGCGAAGAGCACGGTGCGCAGCCTCGCGCTCGTGCTGGGCGCTGCCGTCGCCTTCGCCCCCGTCGCGTCGATCGCCCAGCAGCCGCAGCGTCCGGCCGCCCGTCCGGCTCCGGCCCAGCCGGCGCCCGCTCCGGCCCAGCAGCCCGCCCAGGGACAGGCCCAGGGCAACGCCACCGGCCCGACCGTGGTCCAGGTGAAGCCCGAGCCTTCGCAGACCACCTGGACCAAGGTGTGCGGCAAGGATCAGGCCGCCAACAAGGAAATCTGCTACACCACCCGCGATTTCGTCTCGGACCAGGGCCAGCCCGTGCTCGCCGTCGCGGTCTATGACGTGAAGGGCGATCCGAACAAGATCGTGCGCTTCCTGATGCCGCTCGGCCTGCTGCTGCAGCCGGGCATCCGCTTCGGCGTCGACACCGCCCAGCCGACCCCCGGGCGCTATGCGATCTGCTTCCCGAACGGCTGCTTCGCCGAGGCGCAGATCAAGGACGACTTCATCAACCAGATGAAGAAGGGCACGAACCTGAATGTCAGCGTGCAGAACCAGGCGGCGCGCGAGGTCTCCTTCACCATCCCGCTGACCGATTTCGCCAAGGGTTTCGACGGCGCGCCGATCGATCCCAAGGTGCTCGAGGAGCAGCAGAAGGCGCTGCAGGACGAGCTCGCCAAGCGCCAGGAGGAGCTGCGCAAGCGCCTCGGCGGCGGCGCCGCCGACGCGACGCCTGGCGCTACGCCGGCTCCCGGGACGGCGCCCGCGCCGGGTGCCGCCCCGGCCCCGGCACCGGCTCCCAAGCCCTGATCCTGCCGATCGGATGACGTCGACGCCGGGCCTCGTGCCCGGCGTTTTTCGTTCAGCCCGCCCGCTCGTCGCGCTTGACCTGCTGCCAGAGCGCCTCGAGCTCGTCGAGCGAGGATTCGGCTGGAGTTCGCCGCTGCGCGGCGAGAGCCGCCTCGATGCCGGCGAAGCGCCGCTCGAACTTGCGGTTGGCGGCGGCGAGGCAGGCCTCAGGGTCGGCATCGACATGGCGGGCGAGGTTGGCGACGACGAAGAGCAGGTCGCCGATCTCCTCCGCGATCGCGGCCTTGTCGCCTTCGGCGAGCGCCTCGTCGATCTCGGCGGTCTCCTCGCGGATCTTGTCGAGCACCAGCCGGGCATCGTTCCAGTCAAAGCCGACCGTCGCGGCCTTGGCCTGGAGCTTATGGGCGCGGGTGAGGGCGGGCAGCCCCAACGGCACGCCGGCGAGCACACCGTCCGGCCGGTCCGGCTTGCCGGCCTTCTCCTGCGCCTTGATCTGCCCCCACAGCGCCTTGACCTCGGCCGGCGAGAGGTCCCTGACATCGCCGAAGACATGCGGGTGGCGGCGGATCAGCTTGGTGGTGATCGCCTCGACCACATCGGGGAAGGCGAAGGCGCCCTGTTCCTGCGCCATCTGGGCATGGAAAACCACCTGGAGCAGCAGGTCGCCGAGCTCGTCCTTGAGATCGGCCATGTCGCCACGCGCGACGGCATCGGCCACCTCATAGGCCTCCTCGATCGTATAGGGCGCGATCGAGGAGAAATCCTGCTCGAGATCCCAGGGGCAGCCGCTGCCGGGCGTGCGGAGCGCCGCCATGATCTCGAGCAGCCGGGCAATGTCGGACGACGGCTTCACCGCTGCAATTCTCCGTGGCCTGGAGTAGGTTCCCTCCCATGATTCAAGTGACGCCGTCCATCGCGATCGACGAGGACCTGATCGAGGAGAGCTTCGTGCGCGCCTCCGGGCCGGGCGGGCAGAATGTAAACAAGGTCTCCTCGGCGGTGCAGCTGCGCTTCAACGCGGCCGCGGCCGATCTGCCGCAGCATCTGCGCGAGCGGCTGCCGCGCGTCGCCGGCCGGCGGATGACCCAGGACGGCATGCTCGTCATCGTGGCGCAGCGCTTCCGAGACCAGCTGCGCAACCGCCAGGATGCGATCGAGCGCCTGGTCGCCATCCTGCGCGAGGCGGCGGAGCGGCAAAAGCCCCGCCGGCCGACCAAGCCGACCTATTCCTCCCAGCAGCGCCGGCTCGCCTCCAAGGCCAAGCGCAGCCGCGACAAGAGCCTGCGCGGCAGCCGGCCCGGCGATGACTGAGCCGGGCGCAACCGCCTCCCGCGCGGGCAAGGCGCCGCGCCGGATCAGCGGTGATTACCTGCGGCGCGCCGCGCTGTTCTATCTGGAGCGCTATTCCGCCCCGGCCGAGCAGCTGCGGCGCGTGCTGCTGCGCAAGGTCGAGCGCAGCTGCCGCCATCACGGCGAGGATGCAGGAGCCTTCCGGCCGATGGTCGACGAGGTCGTCCAAGCCTGCATCGCCTCCGGCCTGATCGACGATCGGCGCTTCGCCGAGGCGCGGGCGCAGAGCCTGCGCCGCAAAGGCCGTTCGGCGCGCGCCGTCGCGGCCGGGCTGGCGGCGAAGGGCGTCGGGCGCGAGCTCGTGGCCCAAACGGTGGTGAGCGATCAGGAGGCGGAGCTTGCCGCCGCGCGCATCGCGGCCAGGCGCAAGCGGCTCGGCCCCTGGAGCAAGGGCGATCGCGCGGCGCTCCGCCAGAAGCATATCGCGGCGCTGGCCCGGGCCGGTTTCGGTCTTGCGGTCGCCCGCGCCGTGATCGACGGCGCGAGCGAGGAGTGAGGGCTCTTAGTCCGGCTTGACGTTGGCGTCGGCCACGACCTTGCCCCAGCGGGCGACCTCGGTCTTGACGAAATCGCCGAATGCCGCGCCGTAGAGGTTGGGTATATCGGAGCCGTTCTTCTTCCAGGCATCCGCGACCATCGGCGCCGCCAGCGCCTTCTTCAGCTCGGCGCTCATGCGCTCGACGACCGCCGGCGGCGTGCCCTTGGGAGCCCAGATCGCATACCAGGTCGAGACCTCATAGCCCGGCAGCCCCGCCTCGGCCGCGGTCGGCACGTCGGGGAAGGCTTCGACGCGCTTGGGCGCGGCGATCGCCAGCGCACGCAGGCGCCCGCCGGCGATCTGCGGGGCAGAGGAGCCCAGCCCGTCGAAGGCGACATCGACCTGGCCGGCGACGAGGTCCTGCATCAGCGGGCCGGCGCCGCGATAGGGCACATGGGTGAGATTGACCTTCGCGGTGAGCTTGAAGAGCTCGCCGGCGAGGTGATGGGTGGTGCCGTTGCCGGCCGAGCCGTAATTCAGCTTGTCCGGGTTCTTGCGGGCGAAGTCGATCAGCTCCTGCAGGGTCTTCGCCGCGACCTTGGTGGGATGGACGACGACGACCTGCGGCGGCTGCGCGATCACGCCGATCGGGACGAAATCGGTCAGGATGTCGTAGTCGAGCTTCGGGTAGAGCGCCGGGGCGATGGCGTGATGCGCCGCGCCGATGAAAAAGGTGTAGCCGTCCGGCGCCGCCTTGGCGGCAGCGGACGCACCGACCGTGCCGCCCGCGCCGGCGCGGTTTTCGATGATGATGCGCTGGCCGAGCTGCTGCTCGATCTGCGCCGCCAGCGGTCTCGCATAGGCATCGGTGCCGCCGCCGGCCGGGAAGGGCACGATGAAGCTGATCGGCTTCTGCGGCCAGGTCTGCGCGGCCGCGGGGGCGAGCTGGGTGAGGGCGGCGAGCGCGACTGCGCCGAGCCATGCAACTCTGGGCATGCGGTGTGGTCCTCCCTTGAAGCGCCGATGCAGCTCTTTGCTGGCCTGGCCTCGGCATCGGCGCCCGGTTCGTTCGGCCGGGCGCCGGCGCGGATTAGGACATCGGGCGAGGGGCTTGGCAAGTCAGCGCCGCTCCGGCGGAGCAGGCCTTTAGTCGGAGCGCGGGATCAGGGCTTGCGCCGGCCGCTCGCGCGTCTTGCGGGTGCCGGCGCGCCCGTCGTCTCCCGGACGATCAGCTCCGTCGGCAGCAGCACGGTCTCGACCGGCCGCTCGAAATCCGCGATCCGCTTCAGCAGGAGCTGCGCGGCCGTGCGGCCGACGACATTCCTGGCGACCGCGATGCTGGTCAGCGCCGGGCGCCACAAGGTGGCCTCCGCGATGTCGTCGAAGCCGATCACCGAGAAATCGCGGCCGGGCGTCAGGTCGCGGGCGCGCAGGCCGAGCATCGCGCCGAAGGCGACCACATCGTTGAAGCACACGACGGCGCTGGGCGGTTCCGGCAGGTCGAGCAGGGCCAGCAGCTGCGACATGCCGGTGTCGCGCGTCGCCGGCCCGGAGAGCACGAGGCGGGGCTCGATCGGGATCCCCGCCTGCGCCAGGGCATGGCAATAGCCCTCGAAGCGCAGGCGGCCGGTCGAGATGTTCTCGTTCAGGCCGAGCATGCCGATGCGGCGATGGCCGAGCTCGAGCAGATGGTTCATGGCGGCGATCATGCCGCTGCGGTGATCGGCCTGGACGAGATCGACCTGCGCGCCCGGCACCGCTCGCGAGACGCAGACGCAAGGAAGCCGCCATTCACGCAGCAGGTCGATGAAGGCGGCGCTCGTTCCCGTGGCCGGCACGATCAACAGGCCACCGACATTGTATTCGCGCACCGCCTCGACGAAGGCGCGCTGCCGCGCGATCGATTCGTCGCTGTTGCACATCAGGACGATGCGGTTCTGCTCGGTCAGCGCATCCTCGATGGAGGCGACGATCTCGGCGAAATAGGGATTCGTCAGGTCGTTGACCGCCATGGCGACCAGCCGCGTCTCGGTCGAGCGCAGGCTGGCGGCGCCGCGATTGTAGACATAGCCGAGGGATTTCGCGGCCTCGTGCACGCGCTCATGCGTGCGCTTGGGAATGGTCGGGCTGTTGCGCAGCACCAGCGAGACGGTCGCCTTGGAGACGCCCGCCAGATTGGCGATATCGACCAGGGTCGCCCTGTGCGAACCGCGCTTCATCGCTCGCTCTCTGTCGGAATCGGCCACATCACCATCTGGGCTGGAGAACGGCTTTCGTCTGGTCTGCGGTCTCCGCGGCGTCAAGATTGCGTTGCGGCAGCTCAGGCGAGGCCGTGAACGGCGAGGACGCGGCGCATCCTGGCCGCCGCCTCGTCCGGATCGGCGAACAGGCCGAGCGCGGCCGCATGGCGGAAGACGCGGGCGAGATGCAGGAGCGAGCGCGCGCCCTGCTGCGCACCCAGCATGGTGAAATGGTCCTGATGGCCGCCGAGATAGGCCAGGAAGACCACGCCGGTCTTGTAATACTGGGTCGGAGCCCGGAAGAGCTCGCGGGAGAGCGCGACGGTCGGGTCCATGATGGTGCGCAGGCGCTGCGGCCCCGCTTCGCCGAGAGCCCTCAGCCCGACCGAGGCGATCGGCGCGATCGGATCGAAGATGCCGAGCAGGGCATGGCTGTAGCCCTGCTCGTCGCCCGCGATCAGCTCGGGATAGTTGAAGTCGTCGCCGGTGAACATCTCGACCCCTGCCGGCAGGCGCCGGCGCATGGCGATCTCCAGACCCTTGTCGAGCAGGGAGATCTTGATGCCTTCGATCCTCGCGGCATTGGCCGCGATCATCTCGAGGCAGGTTGCCATGGCCGCGTCGACATCGCCCGAGCCCCAATAGCCGGCGAGGGCGGGATCGAACATCTCGCCCAGCCAATGCAGGATCACCGGCCGGTCCGCCTCGGCCAGCACGCGGGCATAGACGGAGGCGTAGTCCTGCGGCGAGCGGGCGGCACGCGCCAGCGCCCGGCTCGCCATCATGATCACCCGCCCGCCAAGCCCCTGCACATAGGCGAGCTGCTCGAGATAGGCGCGCGCGACATCCTCCAGGCTCGCCTGCGCCGGATCGAGATGCTCGGTCCCGATGCCGGAATAGACCACGGCGCCCGGACGGCCCCTGGCGCTTTCCACCGTGTTGCGGATCAGGGTTTTGGCCGACGGCCAGTCGAGGCCCATGCCGCGCTGGGCGGTGTCCATGGCTTCGGCGATGCCGAGGCCGAGATCCCAGAGATGCTCGCGGAAGCGCTGGGTCGCGTCGAAGTCGATCGCATGGTCGCGCATCGGCGCGATATCGGCGAGCGGATCGACGACGACATGAGCCGCGGCGAGCACCTTGCGCGGCAGCGGGTCGCCGGGGCGCGCGGTCTCCCAGCGCATCGGCCCGGGCATGGCGAAGCTCTCGATGCTTCGGTCCTCGCGAGGCAGATCGATCCGGATCATGGCCTATTCCGCTGAGATGGAGGGCTTGGAGCGGATGACGAGAATGGTCTCGCCGTCCTGCACGATGTCGCCGCTCTGGTTGAGCACCTCGATGGCCAGCGTGGCGATCGGCTGGCCGCGGCTGGAGAGCCGCAGGCCCGCGACGCGGATGGTGGCGCGGATGCGGTCGCCGGCGGTGATCGGGCCGCGGAAGCGCCAGTTCCAACCGAGCGAGGCCACCGCCATGATCCGCACCGAGGCCCGGTTCTTCAGCCCGTCCGTCAGCGCCAAACCGAGCAGCCCATGGGCGAGGCGGCCGGAGAAGCCCTGCTGGCGGGCGAATTCGTCGTCCATATGGATGTCGAAGAAATCGCCCGAGAGACCGGCGAAGCCGACGATATGGGCATCGGTGACCACGAGCCCGCCGGTGGCGTAACGGTCGCCGAGCCGGAGGTCCTCATAGAAATATTCGCCGGGCGAAAGGTCGCGGCCCTGCTCGCTCATCACAGCCTCCCGATCGCCAGGCCGCCATCGACACGGATGACCTCGCCCGTGGTGTAGCCGAAGGCGCCTGAGGCCAGCGCCGCGACGGCGCGGCCGACATCCTCGGGCTCGCCCCAGCGGGCGATCGGCGCCAGCCCCTCGGCGAAGAGCTTGTCATAGCGGGCCTGCGCGACGGCGGTCATGCTGGTGCGGATCACTCCGGGGCGGACCTCGTAGACATTGATGCCGGCCTCGGCGAGGCGCACCGCGAAGAGCTGGGACATCATCGCAAGGCCGCTCTTGGAGATGCAGTACTCGGCTCGGTCGGGCGAAGCCTTCTCGACATTGATCGAGGAGATGGTGACGATGCTGCGGAAGCGCTCCGGCCCGCCCGCTGCGATCATGCGCCTGGCGATCGCCTGCGTCAGGAAGAAGGGGCCGCGCAGATTGACCGCCACCAGCCGGTCGAAGCTCTCCGGCGTGCTGTCGAGCATATCGCCGCGCTGAGCGACGGAGATGCCGGCATTGTTGACCAGGCAATCGATGCCGCCGAAGGCGGCCCAGGCGCGCTCGACCAGCTCCTCGCGCGCGTCCAGATCGGCGATATCGCCAGGCAGAGCCGTGGCCTGCCCGCCGGCCGCCGCGATCGCGGCCAAGGTCTCACGCAAGTCCTGCGATTCCGAGAGATCGTTCGCGACCACCCGAAACCCTGCCTGAGCCAAGGCCAGCGCGATCGCCCGGCCGATCCCCCGTGCCGCCCCCGTCACCAGGGCATGTCCTGCAGCCGCCTGTGCCATCGTGCCAAATTTTCTATTGCAATCCCGTCCCGGATTTCGATACTAGACCGATCTACTAGAACGATCAAGTTGGCGCAGAAGCCACGACGAGGGGAGGAACGGATGAGATTTGCGATCGACAGGCGCGCCTTCGTAGGCGGTATCGGCGCGGCGGGGCTCGGCGGCTTGTCCGCGATGGGGCAGGGCAAGCTCGCTTTGCCGAGCTCGCCGGTGGGCATCAGCGTGATCGATGTCGGCGGGGCGCTGGCGCTGCTGCAGCAGTCGCTCGACGCCTATCGCGCCAAGAACGACAAGCTGGTCTCGCGCATCACCTATTCGAAGGCGCCGGCGCCGGAGCTGCCGGCCAAGCTGCGGGCGCAGCAGGATGCCGGGCGGGTCGACATCGACCTCGTCCTCGGCGGGCTCGACGTGCTCTCGGCCGGCATCGACCAGAAGCTCTGGACGCAGCTGCTGCCGGACCAGCAGGCCGGGCTGCCCAAGCTCGACGAGGTGCTGCAGCCGATCACCGTCAAGATGCAGGAGCTGGCGCGCGGCCAGGCGGTGGTCGTGGTCTATACGCCCTCGGGGCCGCTGCTCGAATACATGCCGGCCAAGGTCAAGACGGTGCCGACCAGCACCGAGGAGCTGCTCGCCTGGACCCGGCAGAACAAGGACCGGTTCGTCTATGCCCGCCCGGCCAATTCCGGCCCCGGCCGCACCTGGCTGATGGGGCTGCCCTATCTGCTCGGCGACAAGGATCCCAAGGATCCGGAGAAGGGCTGGGACAAGACCTGGGCCTATCTCAAGGCGCTGGGCGAGAATATCGAATACTACCCGGCCGGCACCGGCGCGGTGATGAAACTCCTCGGCGAAGGCTCGCGCGACATGACCGTGACGACGGCCGGCTGGGACATCAACCCGCGTGCGATCGGCGTCGTGCCCAAGGAGGCCAAGGTCCAGGCGCTCAAGGGCTTCCACTGGGTCGCCGATGCCCAGTACATGATGGTGCCCAAGGGCGTCTCCAAGGACAAGCTCGCGGTCCTGCTCGACATGATCACCTGGGCGATGTCGCCCGAGCAGCAGGCGACGACCTATGACGCCGGCTATTTCTATCCCGGCCCGGCCCGCAAGGACGTGCCGATCGAGATGGCGCCGGAGGAGAGCCGCAAGGTGATCGCCGAATATGGCCGGCCCGAATATGCCGAGCTGATGGCCAAGAACCCGATCGAGGTGCCGCTCCAGCCCGACAGGATGGTGGCCGCTTTCCGGATCTGGGACGAGGCGATCGGCGGCGCCAAGCGCAAGTGAGCGGGAGAGCGGCATGAAGAGAAAGATCGTCACCGCGCAGGAGGCGGCCCGGCTGGTTCCGGACGGCGCCGTGGTCGCCATCGGCTCCTCGGCGGGGCTCAACTGCCCCGACATGATGCTGCGCGCCATCGGCGAGCGCTTCGCCAGCGAGGGCGCGCCGCGCGAGCTGACGATCTTCTCGCCGATCGCCGCCGGCGACATGTACGGCATCAAGGGCATCGATCATCTCGCCCGCAAGGGGCTGATCGCGGCGATCCTCGCGGGTTCCTATCCGAGCGGGCCATCCTCGCTGCCCTCGCCGGCGATCTGGGAGATGATCGGGCGCGACGAGGTCGCCGCCTACAACCTGCCATCGGGCGTGATGTACGACATGGCGCGCGATGCCGCCGCCAAGCGGGCAGGGGTGCTGACCAAGGTCGGCCTCGGCACCTTCGTCGATCCGCGCCAGGACGGCGGCCGCATGAACGCGGCGGCAGCACGGCGCGGCGATGTCGTGCGGCATGTCAGCTTCGACGGCGAGGACTGGCTGCATTTCCCCAATCTCTACCCGCAGGTGGCGATCATCCGCGGCACCACCGCCGATGAGCGCGGCAACATCTCGATGGAGCATGAGGGCGCTGTCCTCGGCATGGTCGATCTCGCTCTCGCCGCCCGCAACTCGGGCGGCATCGTCATCTGCCAGGTGAAGCGCACCACCACCGCCGGGGCGATCCCCGCCCATGCCGTGCACGTGCCCTCGACGCTGGTCGATTATGTCGTCGTCGATCCCGAGCAGGCGCAGGCCACCGAGATCCAGCACGACCCGGCGATCAGCGGCGAGACCCGCCGGCCCTTCGCCAGCTTCGAGCCGGAGCCCTTCAGCGTCGACAAGGTGATCGCCCGCCGCGCCGCCATGGAGCTGAACGAGGACGATGCCGCCAATCTCGGCTTCGGCATCTCGGCGCTGGTGCCCAAGGTGCTCATCGAGGAGGGCTGGCCGGAAGCGGTGACCTGGACGATCGAGCAGGGGGCGGTCGGGGGTGTTCCGCTGACCGGCTTCGCCTTCGGCTGCGCGGCCAACGCCCAGGCGATCTTCCCGACGCCGCAGCAATTCACCTATTTCCAGGGCGCCGGCTTCGATTGCTCGCTGCTCTCCTTCCTCGAGGTCGATGCCGATGGCAGCGTCAACGTCTCGCGTCTGGCGGCGCGGCCCTATCTCACCGCCGGCTGCGGCGGCTTCGTCGACATCACGACGCGGGCGCGCAAGATCGTGTTCAGCGGCTATTTCACCGCCGGCGGCCTCGATGTCGGGGCGCAGGGCGGCGCCCTGGCGATCCGCAAGGACGGCAAGATCTCGAAATTCGTGCCGAAGGTCAGCCATGTCACCTTCAACGGGAAGATGGCGGCGGAGCGTGGGCAGGACGTCACCTATGTCACCGAGCGCTGCGTCCTGAAGCTCGGCCGCGACGGGCTGACGGTGATCGAGATCGCCCCCGGCGTCGATCTGCAGCGCGATGTGCTGGACCGCTCGGCGACGCCGCTCAAGGTCTCGCCGGAGTTGAAGCAGATGGATGCGCGGCTGTTTCGGCCGGAGCCGATCGGGCTCGATCTCGCGCGCCGACGCAACGGCGCGGTCGAGCAGGCGGCTTGAGGATCGCCCCGATGGACATGATCGTGCAGAACGAGGTGTTCGAGGCCTTCTCGGCCGGCCCTCACGTGATCCTGATCCGGATCGTCTCGAAACCCTTCGGCGTGATGACGATCGCGGCGCGCCGGGAGCTCGCCGCCTTCATCGAGGGCGCGAGCGCCAGGCACGCCGCGCGCTGCATCGTGCTGACCGGCAGCGGCAACAGCTTCTCGGCCGGTTCCAATATCCGCGAGTTCGAGGCGACGGCCGCATGGATCGAGGAGGCGCGCCGGGTCGAGACGCATCTCAACGAGGTGATCGAGCGTGGCCCTGTGCCGGTGATCGCCGCCTGCAACGGGCATACGCTCGGCGGCGGCTGCGTTCTGGCGCTTGCCTGCGATTTCCGGATCGCGGGCAGGAGCGCGACCTTCGGCGTGCCCGAGGTCAAGCTCGGCGCCATGCCGACCGCGACCGGAACGCTGCGGCTGCCGATGCTGGTCGGGCGAGGGCAGGCGCTGCGGCTGATCCTGACCGGCCAGGCGATCGACGCCGCGGAGGCCTATCGCATCGGCCTCGTCGAGGAGCTGGTCGAGGACGAGGCGCTGGAGGCGCGCGCGCTCGAAGTGGCGGCGCAGATCGCCGCCGTCTCGCCGCAGGCCGTTTCGGCGGCAAGGCGCTGCGTCTCGGCGGGGCTGCGCAATGGCTACGGTACCGGGCTGCTGATGGAGGCGGAGATCACCGTGCCGCTCGGCCTCAGTGCCGATGCGATCGAGGGCAAGGCCGCCTTCGTCGAGAAGCGGGCGCCACGGTTCTGAACATGGGCGTCCCGCTGGCGCGCTGCTCGATCAACACCGCCACGCTCGGCCATCGCTCGCCGATCGGCGCGGTGATCGAGCGCGTCGCCCGCCACGGCTTCGGTGCGATCTCGCCCTGGCGGCGTGATCTGCAGGGGTTCGATCCGGCCGCCGTGGGGCGGCAGATCCGCGAGGCGGGGCTGTCGCTCAGCGGCTATTGCCGCAGCACCTATTTCCCCGCCGCGACCACGGCCGAATTCCAGGCCAATATCGACGACAACCGCCGAGCCATCGCTGAGGCGGCGGCGCTCGGCGCCCCCTGTTTCGTGCTGGTCGTCGGCAGCCTGCCGGCCGGCCGCAAGGATCTGCACGCGGCCAGAGCCCAGGTGGCGGACGGCATCGGCCTGCTGCTGGAGCAGGCGAGGGCGGCCGGGATCACCCTCGCGCTCGAGCCGCTGCATCCAATGTATGCGGGCGACCGCTCCTGCATCACCAGCCTTGGCGAAGCGCTGGCGCTCTGCGATGCGCTCGACCCGGGCCGGGCCGGCGGCATCGGCACCGCCATCGACGTCTATCATGTCTGGTGGGACTGGCGGCTGGCGGAAACGATCGCCGCCGCGGGGCGCAACGGCCGCATCGCCGCCTTCCATGTCTGCGACTGGCTGGTGCCGACGAGCGATCTCCTGCTCGACCGCGGCATGACCGGGGAAGGCGTGATCGATCTCAGCGCCATCCGCCGGATGGTGGACGCTGCCGGCTATGACGGCTTCGTCGAGGTCGAGGTGTTCTCGCGCCGCTGGTGGTCTGTGCCGGAAGATCAGGTATTGGAGGCCTGCGCCGCCGGCTTCGCGGCGATCTGAGGGCCGCCATGACGATCGATCTGTCGCCGGAAGGGCTGCGCGGCTGGACGTTCGGGACGCTGATCCCGGCCTGGATCGAGCGCGCCGTGGACAGACGGGCCGGGGGCTATGTCGAGCTGCTCGAGAGCGACGGCCGGCCGATCCCCGAAGCCGACCGCGGAACGCTGACAACGGCGAGGCTGGTCTACACCTTCAGCCATGCGGCGCATTTGGGCGGCGGTGACCAGGCCCTGGCGGCCGCGCGGCACGGCTTTGCGTTGCTGAGCAAGGCCGAAACCCTCATCGGCTATGTGCCGAAGCGCTTTCTGCCGGATGGAACGGCCACCGACGCGCGGCTCGATCTCTACGATCTCGCCTTCGTGCTGTTCGCCTGCGCACATTACCATCGCGCGACAGGGGAAACGGCGGCGCTGGCCCTGGCCGACAGGACCATGGCGGCGATCGAAGCCGGTCTGGCTCATCGGGCAGGGGGGTTCGCCGAGGATGATCTGGGCACCCTGCCGCGCCGGCAGAACCCGCATATGCACCTCCTGGAGGCGTTTCACGCGCTGGCCGAGGCGAGCGGCAGCCAGCGCTGGCTCGACGAAGCCGGCAAGATCGCAAGCCTCGCCGCCACCTGTTTCATCGACGCCGGCGGCACGCTCGGCGAATTCTTCGACGAGGATTGGGCCCCTATGCCGGGGCTGCCGGGCCGGCGGCGCGAGCCAGGCCATCAGTTCGAATGGGTCTGGCTGCTGCATCATCATCACCGGCTGACCGGCTGGGCGCCCGCGCCCGAGCTCGCCGAAGGCTTGTTCCGCTTCGGACTCGCGCATGGGCTCGAACGCGCGCCCGGCCGCTCGCCGCTGGCGCTCGATGCGGTGGCGCCGGACGGCGCGGTCCTGGAGCCGACCAAGCTGCTCTGGCCGCAGACCGAGCTGATCAAGGCGCTGGCGGCGCGCTGGGAGTTCCTGGGCGATGCCGCGGCGCGCGACCTGCTCCGGCGCCAGCTCGGGCTGCTGTTCCGGCATTATGTCGATCCGGCCACGGGGCTCTGGGCGAACCAGCTCGACGCCGATGAGCGGCCGCTGCCGGTGAAGTTGCCGGCCCGCGTGCTCTATCATCTGTTCCTGTGCCTGGCGGAGGTGATGCGGGTCGGGGTCCTCGAGACGGAATCGTAGCTTGCGAGCGGCCGATTCCACGCATTACGTTAGAGCATGCGTGAACGCCCATCCTCGCGGCTTTTGATCGTCGATAGCGACGGCCGGCTGCTCCTGTTCAAATTCGAGCATGGCCAAGGCGCGCTCGCCGGGCGGGCGTTCTGGGCAACACCTGGCGGCGCTGTCGATGCGGGAGAGAGTTTCGAAGAGGCCGCCTGCCGAGAGCTAAGCGAGGAGACGGGATTGATCGTCGATGATCCCGGCCCGCAGATCGCGCGACGGCTCGTCAGCTTCAAGATGCCGGACGGAGAGATGGTGGCGGCGGATGAGCGATACTTCCTCGTTCGCGTCGCTGGACAGACTGTATCGGCAGCCGGCTGGTCGAACCTCGAGCGCGAGGTCATGGTCGCTCATCGCTGGTGGTCGCAAGGCGAGGTCGCCCGGGCTGACGACGAAATCTGGCCTGAGAACCTGACGGAGATGCTTGTTGCCGCCGGCGTATGGGCGAGCTGCTAGGGAACAGCGTCGCCACCCCGACGCTCGGCAACGACGATTCGCATAAGAGATATTATGGAACTTAAATTGATGCCAGACGGCCTGAGGCCAAGCTCAGGCTTCGAGCACCATGCCGTCGAACGCTGGTTCCACATTCTTCGGCAAGCGCCTGGCGAGGCTCGCATAATCCAGGTCGACATGGAGGTTGGTCAGCACCGTGCGCCGCGGCGACAGCCGGCCGATCGCCTCCAGCGACTGCTCCAGATTGAAATGGCTCGGATGCGGCGCCTCGCGCAGGCAGTCGAGGATCAGCAGGTCGAGACCCGTCAGCGCCGCTTCGGCGTCCGGCGGGATCGCGCTGACATCGGGCGCATAGCCGATGCCGCCGAAGCGGAAGCCGAGCGCATCATAGTTCGGGCCGTGTTCCAGCCTGAGCGGCAGCGCCTCGACGGCGCCGCCGGAGCCGTCGACCGCCAGGAGCTCGCCGGCGGACAGCGGCATCAGGTCCAGGATCGGCGGGTAAAGGCTGCCGGGCGGCGTCTCGAACAGATAGCCGAAGCGCTGGCGCAGCGTGGCCGTGGTCACGGCGTCGGCATGGACCGGGATGCGGCGGCGCATATGCAGCACCAGCGCGCGCAGATCGTCGATGCCGTGGGTATGGTCGGCATGATCGTGGCTGAACAGCACGGCATCGAGCCGCTCGACCTCGGCCGACAGCAATTGCTCGCGCAGATCGGGCGTCGTGTCGACGAGCACGGCGGTCGTGCCGCCGGGGCCGACGCGCTCGACCAGGATCGAGCAGCGCCGCCGCCGGTTCCTCGGATCGGCCGGATCGCAGGCGCCCCAGCCGGAGCCCGGCCGCGGCACGCCGCCGGACGAGCCGCAGCCGAGGATGGTGACGCTGAGGCTCATGCCGGCACAGGTTTCAGGCGACCCGCGCGACCGGCGCGGCGTGGTCCATCTTCCAGTAGCAGCGCCTGGCATTGTCGCTGGTGGCACGCGCGATCTCGTCCAGCGTCACGCCTTTGACGTCAGCGAGAACCTTCGCGGTTTCAATGACATAGGCGGGTTCGTTGCGCTTTCCGCGATAGGGCGCGGGCGCGAGATAGGGGGCGTCTGTCTCGATCAGCAGCCGGTCCATCGGGATCGAGCGGGCGATGTCGCGCAGGTCCTGCGAGGTCTTGAAGGTCAGGATACCGGAGAAGGAGATGTAGAAGCCGAGCTCGACCCCGGTACGAGCCAGCATCTCGCCGGCGGTGAAGCAGTGCAGAATGGCGGCGAAGGCGCCCTTCCCCATTTCCTCGGTGAGGATCGCCGCCATGTCCTCATCCGCCTGGCGGGCATGGATCACCAGCGGCAGCTGCGTCGCGCGGGCGGCGGCGATATGGGTCCGCAACCCCTGCGCCTGTGCCTCGCGCGGGCTCTTGTCATAGTGATAGTCGAGCCCGGCCTCGCCGATGGCGACGCAGCGCGGATGGCGCGCCAGCTCGGCCAGCCGCTCGGCCGTGACGTCGAGCTCCTCATGCGCATTGTGCGGATGGGTGCCGACGCTGCACCAGACCGAGGCGAAGCGCTCGGCCAGCGCCGCATAGGCCTCGAAGCGCGCGACGCGGGTCGAGATCGTCACCATCCGCGCGACGCCGGCCGCTTCGGCGCGGGCGACATAAGCCGCCAGATCCTCGGCGAAATCCGGGAAGTCGAGATGGCAATGGGTGTCGATCAGCATCAGGCAGCCTCGTCGCTGTCCGGCTCGACATAGCGCGGGAAAATCGCGCTCGGGGCCGGCAAGGCCGTCGCGGCGACGAGCCGCCCGGTTCCGCCGAGGCTGGCGAAGCTGCGCGCTTCGCCAGCGATCGCCAGCAGGTCGAGCAGCTTGGCCATCGCCGCCGGCATCACCGGCTGCGCCAGGATCGCAACCTGCCGGAGCACCTCGATCGTGACGTAGAGCACGCTGTCGCGCCGTGCCGGGTCGGTCTTGGAGAGTTTCCAGGGCTCGTTGTTGGCAAAATACCGGTTCGCCTCAGCGATCACCGCCCAGATCTCGGCGAGCAGGCTATGCAGGGCGAAATCGTCCATAGCGCCGCGTGCCGTCCCGAGCAGTGCGTCGGCCTGGGCCAGCATGGCCTGGTCGCCCGGCGTCAAAGCACCGGGGGCAGGCACCCTGCCCTCGCAGTTCTTGGCGATCATCGACAGCGAGCGCTGCGCCAGATTGCCGAGATCATTGGCGAGATCGGCATTGATCCGCCCGACGATCGCCTCGTGGCTGTAATTGCCGTCCTGACCGAAGGAGACCTCGCGCAGGAAGAAATAGCGCAGCTGGTCGACGCCATAGGCCTGCGCCAGCGCGAAGGGATCGACGACATTGCCGACCGATTTCGACATCTTGGCGCCCTTGTTCAGCAGGAAGCCGTGGCCGAAGACGCGCTTGGGCAGCGGCAGCCCCGCCGACATCAGGAAGGCCGGCCAGTAGACCGTGTGGAAGCGCGTGATGTCCTTGCCGATGATGTGGACATCGGCCGGCCAGTAATGCCAGCGCGGATTGGTCTCGTCCGGAAAGCCGCAGCCGGTGACGTAGTTGTTCAGCGCATCGACCCAGACATACATCACATGCTTCGGGTCGCCGGGGACCGGCAGGCCCCAGTCGAAGGTGGTGCGGCTGATCGACAGGTCCTCCAGCCCGCTCTGGACGAAGGAGACGATCTCGTTGCGCCGCGTCTCCGGAGAGATGAAGTCCGGCACGTCCCGGTAGAGCTTCAGGAGCCTGTCCTGATAGGCCTCGAGGCGGAAGAAATAGCTCTCCTCCTCGACCCATTCGACGGGCGTCCCCTGCCCGCCCAGTCGCGTGCCGTCGGGCTGGAGCGTGGTCTCCTCCTCGCCGTAGAAGGCCTCGTCGCGGACCGAGTACCAGCCGGAATATTTGGCGAGATAGATGTCGCCATTGGCCTCCATCCGGCGCCAGAGCTCATGCGTCGAGGGCAGGTGATCGGCGTCGGTGGTGCGGATGAAGCGGTCGAAGGCGCAATCCAGGCGCTGCTCCATCTCCTGGAAGCGCGCCGCGAAGCCATCGACGAACTCTTTCGGCGAGAGGCCGTTCTGCGCGGCGGTGCGCTGCACCTTCTGGCCGTGCTCGTCGGTGCCGGTCATGGCGAAGACATCGTAGCCGTCGAGCCGCTTGAAGCGGGCGATCGCGTCGGCCGCGACCATCTCATAGGCGTGCCCGATATGCGGGGGGCCGTTGGTGTAATGGATGGCCGTCGTCAGATAGAATTTCGGGGCCGCCATGGCTGTCCGGTCTCAAATGGGTTTCAGGCCGCGCGCGACCGGGCAACCGCCTCCGACAGATCGTGAAACAGCGACATGACGAGGGGGCGGCGATCGAGATTATAGGTTTCGACCTCGGCGGCCGCGCGCGCAAGTCTCTCCCATACCTCCGCCAAGGGCGCAAGACGGGCCGGGCCGGCGCCGGCATGCGCATGCAGATGTTCGCTCAGCCAGCCCTGCACGGTCTCGATCATTACCGAGAAATCGGCCTCGCCCGCCCTGCCCGCGACATCCTCGCCCAACGCCAGCAAGGCCGAGAGATCGACGGAGGGTAGCGCGTCGAGCCGGGCGCGCACCGCCTCGACCAGCGCCAGCGTCTCCGGATCGACATAGGACAGCGCGCGCTTCACCGAACCGTCCGACAGCGCGGCGGCGCGGGAAAGGGCGGAACCGTCATAGGGCAGGCGCACCGCTTCGAGCGCGATCCGGCCGGCCTCAGCGACATCGCCCGCCGCCAGCGGCTCGAAGCTCAGCAGCCGGCAGCGCGAGCGGATGGTCGGCAGGATGCGCCCCGGCGCGTGCGCGACGATCAGGAAGAGCGAGCGCGGCGGCGGCTCCTCGAGCAGCTTCAGCAGCGCATTGGCGCCCGGCCGGTCGAGATCCTCGGCGGAGTCGACGATGGTGACGCGCCAGCCGCCCTCGCCCGCGCTGGTGCCGAACCGGTCGATGACGCGACGGACCAGGTCGACCGGTATATTGCTGGTGAAGCTCTTGCCGTCCGGCTTGGCGATGCGGCGCAGCAGATGCAGGTCCGGATGCGACTGCGCGGCGATCTTGCGGCTCGCCGTCTCGCTCTGCGCGACCGCGAGATCCGCGCCGATCTCCGCGCGCCGAAGCGGATCGCCGCCGGCCAGCATGAAGCGGGCGGTGCGATAGGCGAAGCTCGCCTTGCCGATGCCCTCGGGGCCGCCGAGCAGCCAGGCGTGATGCATCCGGCCCGAGCGCAACGCGGCGAGGAAGGCCTCCTCCTGGCGGCGATGGCCGATCAGGACATGGGTATCGCGCGGATGCGGCGCGTTCTGCAGCCGGTCCGGCTCGTTGCTCGATTCGCTCATGCGGGGGCAATCTGCGGCAAGGCGAGCCGCGAGGAAAGCGCGTCCCAGGCGGCGGCCGCCAGCACCTCCGGCGTCTGCGACGCGTCGAGCACCACGCAGCGCCCGGGCTCGGCGGCGGCGATGTCGAGATAGGCCTGGCGCAAGCGGCGGTGGAAGAGCAGGGTCTCGCTCTCGAAACGGTCGCTCGCCTCGCCTGGCCGGCGCCTGCGGGCCGCCCTTGCGAGCCCGGTCTCGGGCGCAAGGTCGAGGATGAAGGTGAGGTCCGGCATCAGGCCGGCGATCGCCACCGCCTCCAGCGCCGCGAGCTTGCCTGCCGGGACGGCGCCGACCGAGCCCTGGTAGACGCGGGTGGAATCGATGAAACGGTCGCAGATCACCCAGGCGCCGCGCGCCAGCGCCGGCCTGATCCGGCTGTCGACATGGTCGATCCGCGCGGCGGAGAACATCAGCGCCTCCGCGAAGGCTCCATAGGGCTTGATGCGGCCGGCGAGCAGGGCATCGCGGATGCGCTCGGCCTTGGGCGAGCCGCCCGGCTCGCGCGTCAGCTCGACCGCAAGGCCGAGTGCCGCCAGCCGCTCCGCCAGGGCCTTGGCCAGCGTCGACTTGCCGGCCCCCTCCCCGCCTTCGAGCGTGATGAACCGCCCGGGCTGCTCCCGCTTGCGCCTGGCCACCCTCAGCTCCGTTTCAGGGCCTTGCGGACCCAGCCGGTCGCGGCCTCCATCAGCGCGTCGAGCGCGCGCTGCTGCAGCGAGCCGGCGGCGACCGTCTCCGCAGCATAGAGCGGGACGTCCAGGGTCCTGATCTCGCCGCGCGAGACGACGAGGCGGCCGATCTCGGTGCCTTCCTGCACCGGTGCCTGCAGCGGGCCGTTATAGACGATGCGCGCCGAGAGCCGCTCGCCGCTGCCGCGCGGCACCAGCAGGCCGATCGGGCCCTTGGCACGCAACGCGATGCGCCCCTTCTCGCCGCCGAACACGCTCGCCTCGCCGACCGTCTCGCCGGCGGCGAAGATCTGGCGATGCTCGAAGGAGCGGAACCCCCATTCCAGCAGCTTGCGCGCCTCGCCGGCGCGGTCGCGCGCCGTCTTCAGCCCGTTGACGACGACGATCAGGCGCTGGTCCTTCTGCACGGCGGAGCCCACCAGACCGTAGCCGGTCTCGTCGATATTGCCGGTCTTCAGCCCGTCCGCGCCGATATCCATCGCCAGCAGCGGGTTGCGGTTGCTCTGCTTGATCTTGTTCCAGGTGAAGTCGCGCTGGCCGAAGAAGCGGTAGAGCTCGGGATAGGTCTTGACGATGTGGTCGGCCAGCAGAGCCAGTTCGCGGGCCGTGACCTTCTGCTCCGGATCGGCCATGCCGCTGGCATTGCGATAGACCGATTTCGTCAACCCGAGCGCGCGCATCCGCTGCGTCATGATCCGCGCGAAGCTGGCCTCGTCGCCGGCGACCGCCTCGGCGAAGGCGATGGCGGCGTCGTTGCCGGATTGGACGATCAGCCCCTGCAGGAGGTCGCCGAGCTTCACCCGGCTATGGACGATGGCGAACATGGTCGAGCCGCCGGAGACGCCGCCGCCCTTGCGCCAGGCGTTTTCGGAGATGGTGACCTCGGTCTCGAGGCTCATCTTGCCGGCCGCGATCTCCTGGAAGGCGACGAGCGCCGTGGCGATCTTGGCCATGCTGGCCGGCGCCATCAGCTCGTCTGCGGCCTTCTCATAGAGAACGGCGCCGCTGGCGGAGTCGATCAGGATCGCGTAGGGCGCGGCGCTCTGGAAGCCCTGCGCCAGCGCCGGCCCCAGCGCGAACAGGGCGAGGAGCAGCGCCAGCCCACCGGCGAACCAGCGCCGAAAGCGGCCACGCGCCATTCCTGATCGACCACCCATCATATCAACATGAGATGATCGGTCGGCTCCGGGCGGTCAAGCCCGGCGGCGCATCAATTGCGGGCGAGCGCGCTGCGGGAGGCCGGCGGCAGCGGCGCGGTCACCGTCGCCGCGCGCAGGGTCTTCACCGGCTTGGCGGCATTGGCGATGGTGTCGAGATCGAAGGGACGCTCCGGCGGCAGCCGGACCCCGCGCACCGGAACGCCCTGCCCGTGCGAGGAAACCTGGATCGGGCTTTCCGGCGCGCTGGCGCGGGGCAGCTCGGCATAAGCCTGGACCACCGGCTGCTGCGGTGCGGCGCGCTGGGGCTCCGGAGCCGGGGCGGCCGGCACGCGCTCGTCGTCGAGATCGGGACCGGAGGAGCGGGACAGGTCGACCTGCGAGAGGCTGGCGATCTGCGTGCGCGAGCTCTGGCCCGGGATCGAGGCGGGCTGGCCGTCGGTGCGCAGCGAGGCGAGCAGCAGCTTGTCGTCGGAGCCGGCGAGCGAGGCCTGGCCGAGATATTCGACCTTGATCCGGGCAGTGCCGAGATGCCGGAAAGCCAGCGCATCGGCGGTCTTCTGCGAGACGTCCATGATGCGCCCGCCATGGAAGGGGCCGCGATCGTTGACGCGCACGATGATCGAGCGGTTGTTCACGACATTGGTGACGCGGGCATAGGCCGGGAGCGGCATGGTCGGATGCGCGGCGCTGATGCCGTGGCGGTCATAGACCTCGCCATTGGCGGTGCGGCGGCCATGGAAGGCCTCGCCATACCAGGACGCGGTGCCGACTGCGGTATAGCCCATCGGCTTCTCGCGCGGCGTATAGCGCTTGCCGGCCACCGTATAGCTGCGGCCGATCAGCTCGCGGCCGCCGCCCTTCGGCACCGGCTGCCCATCCTCGACGACGCGCGGGCTGGCGGCGCCGTATTTAGACTGCGGGAAGGCGCCGATTTCCTTGGACTTGCCGCGGCGGGCAACCTGGTCGTTGGCGCAATTGGCGAGGAAGACGCCGGCCAGCACGACGCAGCCGAGACGCATGGCGCGCTTGAGAGCTCTGCCGTCGGAGGCGCTGTCGATCCTGGTCCGGATGATGGTCTCCGCCGTCGAAGAGCTCGCGCCTCGCATCATGCCGCATTCCCGTTCGTCGCGCCGAAAACGACCGCCGGCCAAGCCATAGCCATGGCGAAGCCGCAGTTTTCGAACAATTCCATTAAGGGATCGTTAAGCGGAGACGCGCCTGGCGCGACGCCGTCAACGGAAGCCCAGCCCGGCCTTTGGGCGGGCACAAAGGTGTCGGAAATACGGCAGCTGTCAATCCGGTTCCACGATCACGCCATTTTTCCACCGCGCGTGATGCGCCTGCAACAGGCTGAAATGGGCTTCGCCTGAAGCGCTTGCGGGGGCGACATAACTTCGCAAGCCGCTGATAATGCTGGCTAAATTGTCATGCCTTCGGACAGGCTCTCGGGTGTCGGCTCGGCGCCCTTGCAAAAAGGGCCGGCTGGCTGCAATGACGGGCGCGAGGAAGGGTGGCCGAGTGGTTTAAGGCAGCGGTCTTGAAAACCGCCGTGGGTGCAAGCCCACCGTGGGTTCGAATCCCACCCCTTCCGCCATGACGATCGACGTCGTCAGTGAGTTGGCAGTCGCCTGCCATGCCTTTTGGATGAGCGGCCACCCTGCCCCACACTCTCGTTCGGGGCCCGGCTGCAACCTTTGCCTCAGACTGCGGCTGCCCACGCCCAGCCAAGACTCTTAAACACGGCCGGCGCCATTTTCCCTGCGTCATGGACGAGTTGTCAGCAATATCGGTAGGCTATCGGAAACGGCACTAATCCTTTTCCGATCGGCACGATCGCGTTCTCGTCCGGCACCAGCAGTTGACATTGCAAGCGCCCGGGCGCTCCCCGTGTCCAAGACGGCTTATGCGGTGAGGTTCGTTGGTCCGCGTTGCAAATGGTCTTAGAAAAATTCCAAGATGTCAAAGACTTGCGATATGATCGTGCAAGCAATAAACTTCCATTGCCTGTGACCAGCGAGTTGAGTGCGTTCTAAGAAGCGTGCCGCCCAGCCAAACACAGCTTGAGACCAGAGATTCCGGGGCGCGCTTCCGCGCGGTCGGGATTTCACGACTGCGATTTGGAGAGTGGATGTGCAGGCTATGCTTCAAAAGGACGACGTCGACCCAAACGGAAGGCGCAAGGACGATCATGGCCTGATTGCTCTCATCGGCGCGCTGTACGTCACCCAGGGGGTGCCACTCGGCGTATCCATGGTCGCCGTGCCGACGATGCTGAGGCAGGCTGGCGCATCGCTCGAAATGATCGGCCTCGCCTCGCTTGCGATGTTGCCTTGGGCGATCAAGTTTCTCTGGGCGCCCATGGTCGATAACCGCAGAGGCGGGCGATTCGGACACAGGCGCTCCTGGATCATTCCGCTCCAGGCATCGCTGGCCGTCCTGATGGCGGCCGCTGGCTTCATTCCTCTCGACGCCTCGGGACAGTGGCTTCTGATCGCATTGGTGACAGCCGCAAACATCGTCTCGGCGACAAAGGACATCGCGACGGACGGGCTCGCCGTCGATCGTCTCGCTCAACGCGGCCGCGGTCGCTCCTTAGCTTGGGCCAACGGTCTTCAAGTTGGCGGGTTCGCTGGCGGAATGTTCGTCGGAGGCCCGCTGGTTCTCATTGCAGTGGACTGGCTCGGAAGCCCCGAGGCCTTTCTGTTCCTGGGCTTGCTCCTCTCCCTGACGCTGATCCCCGTGATCCTCTGGAGGGAGGCGGGCCCATTGGCGCGACGCGCGCCGCAGGGGGCGTCTCTCCGTCGCTTCTTCCAACGGCCGGGCGCGATCATCATGCTGAGTGTGGCGGCGCTCTTCCACGCGCAGCAGATGATGGCGTTGACGCTGGTCAAGCCCTGGCTGGTGGATATCGGCGCGTCTGCGACTTTGGTGGCGATCATCTCAGGGGTCGCAATCATCCTTCTGGCGCTCGGCTCTGGACTTGTCGGCGGCGTCGTGGTCAGCCGCTTTGGCATCGGGCGGTCGGCCGCGGCCGGGCTTTTTCTGGGCTGGCTTGCCGGTTCTCTCTGGATCGGCGTGACCTTGCTCGACATCACCGATCCACGAGCCATTGTGGCCGTGACGGCGATTGCCGGGATCTTTTCCGGCGTCGCCTATGTTGCGTTCTTCGCCCTGTTCATGCGCTGGGCTTTCGGCGAGCAGGCCGCCACGGATTTCACGCTTCTGCAATGTGCCGAGAGCTGCGGCGGCATCGTGCTTTCGTCCGCCGTCAGCGCCGCCGCGGGCAAGCTTGGCTATCCCGCCGCCTTCTCTCTCGCCGCTCTAATCGGATTTGTCGCTCTCATGACGCTGCTCGGCCCCGCGCGCCGGCTGGTCAGAGAGGCGAGCGACGCCGTCGCGCCCGATATGTTCGAGGATAGCGCGGAGGTCACGATGGCCTCGTAGCGGGCAGTCATCGGCAGGTTGAAACGATAGCAGGTGAGCGCGGTCGCGATGGCGGAAATCTTCGAGCGGTTCAAAGTTACGGAATTGGGAGGCACGCGGGTCTTTGGCGGGGCAGCCGTCGGCCGAGCAGGCGCCACATGGAATTCGACGCTGCCTGCCGGAATGACTGTGTGCGTCATGCTCCGCGGCACGGTCGCGTGCAGATTCGAAAGCGAGCGGCCGCGGAGAACCGACCTCGTAGAATGGAACAACCTGACATTCGGGCTGATCCGAGCGCGATATCCGGTAGCGATAAATCATCAGCTTCGCCAGGACACCGACTTGGCTGGCGTCTTTGTTCATTTCGAGCCGGACGAGCTCGCCAGGATCGCAGGCGACGAGGCGCTGCAGCGTCTCGAGCATTCGCCCGCCCCTTTCGATCCCTCTTGCCCGGCGCCTTGCCCACGCCGCGTGCAGGCGCTCGCCTGGCAGATGATCGGTTGCCCGCTGCAGGGCGCGAGTCGAAGGCTCTACCTTTCCGGAAAGGCGTTGGAGCTTCTGGCATTCGCGCTCGACGAAATCGGTGAGACATGTGATGCGTGCCCCCCGGTTCGCGAGCCGACGCTGTCGCCGGGCGATATCGAACGCCTGCATGCCGCGCGGACGATTCTGCTCACCGAGCTCGCGGACCCGCCCACGCTTCAGCAATTGGCTTCCAGGATCGGCATTAACGTCAACAAGCTGAAATACGGTTTCAACCGGCTCTTCGGCACGTCTGTCTACGCCTTCGTGAAAGGCAAACGCCTTGATGAAGCGCGGCTTCTTCTCGAGTCCGGCGAGGTTTGCGTAAGCGAGGTCGCTCGGAGGCTTGGTTATCATGCTGCAAGTTTCGCGACTGTCTTTCGACAGCGTTTCGGCATGAGCCCAAGCGCATATCTTGAAAGCAAGTGCCGCCCCCAACATGGCTGACGACGCGTGCGTCCGGACATGGCTATCGGTCGCGATCTCGAGCGTGGCGACGCCGCGCGAGCGGCTGTAATCGGCTGTCGCAATTCGCGGGAATGCGAATCGCAGCCAATATTGCTGTTTCCAACGTTTAGATTGATTCAACGATACGTATTAAACAATATTTTTTGAGCCGCTAGATCGCACTGAGTGCTGATTCACAAAATGATTGTGCTGATCGATAACGCCTCCGCAATTGCTGCAGCGCAAAAACGAACGCAGATTGCCCGCCGAGGGAAATTTCTTCTACGGGGCTGTTTGTATGACGTTTCGTCAAATTGCATGTGGTGTTGGATACGGGCTGGCGCTGATTGCGAGCATCACTGAAGCCCAAGCGCAGAGCGCGGCCAATCAGGCAAAGGAGCCCGGCTCGAAGGTTCTTGCTCTCGATCCGGTCGTTGCCCAACCGGGCCAACGCAGCAATTCGGCGCGCATCGGGGGACGATCGACGACCGCCCAATCAACGCAGCGCGTGAAACCCACGCAGGAGCCGGATGTCACGGTCCTCGATCCCATCATTGTCGAAGCGCGCCGGCGTAACGAGCTTGCCCGGGACGTGCCTCTGTCGACCACGGTGCTGCAAGCGAAGGACATCGGCACGGACAGGATCGATACGCTTTCGCGCGCGATCGATGCGACGCCGAACGCCGTCTTCAACCCGCAAGGCGGCCCGATCACCATTCGCGGCGTGAGTTCGCTCGGCCCGACGGGCGGCGTCGATCGGCCCCAATCGGTCGGCGTGTTTCTGGACGGCGTCTATATCGCACGTCCCTACGGGCTTCCGCGCTTCATGGACGATTTTGGGCGCATCGAGGTGGTGCGAGGGCCGCAGGCTACCCTCTACGGCATGAACACGCTCGGCGGCGCCATCAACCTCATTTCCACCGAGCCGGCCGACAGCTTCAAGGCGACGCTCGAAGGCGGTCTCGGCAGCCATGGTTTGGGCACGGTGAAAGGCTCGTTCGACGCGCCGCTGGTGCCGGGCTCTCTGTATGCGCATGGCTTTCTGTCGTTTGGACGCAGCAACGGCTACGTGACCAACGACTATAGCGGCGGCAAGGTCCTCGGCGGCGACAACTTCGCCGGAAAGTTCAGCATCCTCGGCCATATCGGAGATGCGACGACGTTGCGTCTCAATTTCGATTATTCGCGGATCCGCGATGGCGGCGATGTCGTCTACAGCCCGGTCAAGGACGCGCTGCGCCTGCGTGCCAACTATAATTTCCCGCAGCATCGCGAGAACGACATCGGCGGCGTCTCCGCGCGCCTCGATCATGCCTTCGAAGCCGCGGATCTGACATCGATAACGGCGCTTCGCGGTTTCACCTCCGATTTCAAGCTCGACGGCGACTTCTCGCCCTATCCCTTGTACTGGCAGCGCGAGAAGCAGGAGCAAAAGCAGTTCAGCCAGGAGTTCCGGTTGAGCTCGAACACCGACGGACCGATCAGCTGGATGTTCGGCGGCAGCTACATGTTCGAGGACTTCAAAGCGCAGCAGCAGTTCGGGTTGGAGGCGATGTCGGCCTTCCCCGACCGCAACGCTTTCGACCAGGCCTCAAACACATTGTCGGCTTTCGGCCAACTCGGATGGAAGGCAACAGACCGGCTGACCTTCAACACCGGGCTGCGCTACACCCATGTCAGCAAGGACGCGACGGCAGAAACCTTCAGCCCGCTCGGCTTCAACAGCTTCGGTGCACCCGCGCGCGTGTCGGAAACGCCGAGCTTCGACAACCTCTCTCCGGAGTTCAGCGCCAGCTACAATTTCACGCAGAATGTGATGGGCTTCGCGCGCGTCAGCCGCGGCTTCCTCGCCGGGGGCATGAGCCAGTTCATCAGCACGACCGGCCAGGCCAATCAGTACAAGCCGGAGACGGCATGGACCTATGAGGCAGGCACCAAGACCAGGTGGCTCGACGATCGCCTCGAGCTCAACCTGACGGGCTTCTACAGCGACATCAGCAATCTTCAGGTCGTGCAGTTCATCTCGCCGCGAACGCGCATCATCACCAATGCCGGCGCCTCGACATCATATGGTCTGGAGCTCGAGGCCCGCGCCAAGGTGACGGACGAGCTCACGCTGACGGCGGGCTACGGCTACACCCATGCGAAATTCGACTCCTTCGTGGATCCGATTCTCGGCGTGGACTATTCGGGTCGGGATATCCCGTTCGCGCCGCGCCACAGCGTCAGCGCCGGTCTCGATTGGCGGCGGGCCGTGGGGGGTGGGGTCACTGTGTTCGCCGGTGCCAACTACTCCTACAAGAGCACTTACGCCTTCACGCCGAGCAGCACCTATCGGCAGGCGGCGGTCAACCTCGTCGATGCTCGGATCGGCATCGAGCGCGGACCGTTCTCCATCTCAATCTACGGCAAAAACCTGCTCGACGAGCGCTATCTGAGCGGCTTCTTCGACAGCAGGGGCACCGCCTATGGGTCCGCCGCACCGGGGCGAACCCTCGGGGTGCTCGCCCGAGCCAGGTGGTGAGGAGCCCTACGCGGCTCCCAACACCCACCCACGTTTTCGAATCGCGACCGCCTTTGCAGTGCGTCCGCCATGCGCGTGGGCAGGAGCTTGGCTGCCCGCGTCGGCTGGTCATATCCCCGAGGTAAACCGACATGACGCTGACACACGACCTGTCCTCGATCTCCCGCTTCGGCCTCGCGACGCTGCCCGAAACGCTCGACTATGCCGCGCGGGAATTCGGCGATCAGGTCATCGTTCATGTTTCGCCCCAGGACGGGAGCGAGGACGTTCAGACCTACAGCTCGCTGGCGAAAGATGCGCGCAATCTCGCAGAGTTGCTCATCTCGAAGGGCTGGCGATCCGGCGATCGGATGATCTTCGTGGTCAGCGGCTCGCGGCTGTTCGCGACCGCCTTCTGGGGCTGCCTGTTGGCGGGCGTGGTGCCGGTTCCGCTGTCATCTCTCGTGAACCGCGAGCCTGACAGCATGGAGGCGGAAAAGATCCGCAACGTGATCGGGATCACCGGTGCGCGCGTGCTGATCGACTCCCGCCTCGACGCTTATGCGGGCCTGCTGGCCGACATCGCGGCGAGCGCCGGCGTTTCTCTCCTCTACGCGGACGAACTCGTCCGCGAAGCTCTCCTCGGGCACTTCGATTCCCAGCGACTGCCGAAGATCAGCGCATCCGATCTCGCCGTTCTTCAATTCTCGTCTGGAAGCTCGGGCCTTCCCAAGGGCGTGCGGCTTACGCATCACAACATCATCGCCAATATCGAGGGACAGATTGGCGCGACGGGTGTCACGAAAGAAGACGTGCTCTGCTCCTGGCTGCCATATTTCCACGATTTCGGTCTCTTCTGGGGCCACCTGTCTGCTCTTTACCTCGGCATGAAGCAGATCCGGCTCGATCCCGGACATTTCGCGCGACGCCCGCTTGTGTGGCTCGAGAAACTCGACGCGCACAGCGCCACGATCACAAACACCACGCCGACGGCATTGAACCATCTGCTCGGCTATATCGAGCTGAAGCAGCGGAAGGGGCCGATCGGGCCGTTCCACCTCTCTGCGCTCAGGACATTGCTCGTCGGCGCCGAGATGATCGACCCCGCCGACTGCCGCCGCGCGGTCGAGCTTCTGGCACCGTTCGGCGTGAAGGACACGCTCATTCAGGGCGGCTACGGCCTCACCGAAACGACGGTGGCAGCGACCGCCGGTCGGCCAGGAACGCCGCTGAGGACGCGCGTTCTCGATCGCACGGAGCTCGTCAGCACGGGCCGGGTTATTGATGTGCCGCCGGGCCATCCCCGCGCTGCCGAGTTTGCGTCCGTCGGCTGCGTCGTCCCCAATTGCGAGATCCGGATCGTCGACGAACATGGAGCGCCGGTGGGCGTCGACCGCCTCGGCATCGTGGAAATCCGCGGCGAGAACGTCACCGCCGGCTATTTCGACAATCCCGCTGCAGACGAGGCGGCGTTCCGCCATGGCGACTGGTTCGATAGCGGCGATGTTGGCTTCTTCGACAGCGATGGCTTCCTGACCATCACGGGCCGGGCGAAGGAGATGATTATCGTCGGCGGCCACAATTACTATCCCTGGGACATCGAGCAGATCGCGATGAAGAGCCCTGGGGCGTCGGATGCGCTTCGCCATGCGACGGTGTGTGGCTTCTGGAATCCGGCACTGCATCGCGAGGAGATCACGCTCTTCTTCGTGCCGGAGCGCATCGACGACAATGCATTGATGACCACGCTGGGGGGCGTTTCGCGCCATGTGAACGCTGTCGCCGGCTTCCCGATCGACAGCTTCGTGCGCCTGCAGATGCGTGACATCCCGAGGACATCCTCGGGCAAGGTCATGCGCCGCGTGCTGGTCGACAGGTTGCTGAATGGCACCCACCGGCGCGTCAACGCGCCGGCGCAATCGGAGCCTGCCATATCCCCCGCGAGGCGGCGATCGCCCGACGAAATCCGGCAGATCCTTCGCTCACTGTGGAGCGAAGCGCTCGGCGTTCCGCTCGAGGAGCTTTGCGCCGACACAAGCCTGTTTCATCTTGGATGCAACTCGCTGAAGGCGAGCCAGATTCAGGGGCGCCTCGAGGAGGCGCTCGGCCAGCGGCTCGAGACGAACTTCAACTACGCGCACCCTCTGCTCGAGGACCAGGTCCGGCATCTCGTTGCGAGAGATCCGAGCCTCGAGGCCCCGCGCGATGAGATCGAACTCATTCTGCGAACGGTCGCGCATGACGTTCTCAATCTCCCGGAACACGAGATCAGCGTCACTCAGCCTCTGTCGGCGCTGACCGACGGGCTCTCCACAGCGGCGCGATTGCTATCGGAGATCGGCCGGGTCTTCGATTTGCCCGATGAGCGCAGGCAGTCCCTCAAGGGCGGCACCATTCGCGCGCTCGCCCAAGAGATACGAAAGATCACAGACATCGGCTCCAGCGAGGCCAGGAGCCGGTTTCCGCTGATGAATTTCCAGGAGACGCTCTACTTCCATCGCAAGGGCTTCGTGCGCAACGAGCCATCCAAGCTGAGCTGCTTCATCTTCATAGCGCTCGATCTGGAAACCAAGGGCGCGGCCGAGATCGATCCCCGTCAACTCGCCGAGGCCTTCGATCATGTGATCCACCGGCATCCGATGCTGCGGGCGATCGTCGACGAGAGCGAAGATCGTCCGCATCTGCGCATCCTCGATCAGGCGCCCCGCTTCGAGGTCGAATATCATGACATGTCCGGCGAGGATCCGGAGAAGGTCGAGGCCTTCCTCACGAAGCGCGGCCGAGATCTCAACGATGTGCGCTTCGAGATCGGTGAATGGCCGCTCTTCCTCTGCGAACTCTATCGCAGGCCAAGCGGCCGTTACGCGCTCCTCTTCAACATCGATCATCTGCTTATCGACGGCTACAGCTTCATGCACCTGCTGCAGGAGGTGTTCGCGACCTATGATCAAGTCCTCGGCGGCTCGACGATCATGGCGCCGGCCGGCGGTCTCGGCTTCGGGGATTATGTGCTGATCGAGCAAGCGCGGCAGCGAACGCGGAGCTACCAGCGCGCCATGGAGCGCCAGCTTTCGCTGTTCGAGAACCTGCCTCCGAAGGCGCTCCTGCCGTTCAAGACGGACCCGGCGACGATCGAGGATGTCTGGTTCGAAACCCATTATCACATGCTCGACGCCGATCTGGTCAGCCGCCTGACAGCACGCGCAGCCAGCCAGGGCGTGACCCTCAATTCCCTGCTGCTCGCGGTCTGGTTCAAGATCGTCAATCTGTGGTCCGGCCAGGATGACCTCGTCATCAACATGCCGGTCTTCAACCGCGAACAATATTTCGCCGGCGCACGATCCGTCATCGGCACCTTCATCGATATCTTCCCGGTGCGGGTGCGCACCGGCGCGAGCGAGCCGGTCATGGACGTCGCGCGCAAGGTGGAGGGCTTCACACGCGAGCTCCTCAGCGTTCCGGTCTCATCGATCGAGCTGTCGCGGCTGATCGCCCAGCGGGACAAGGCAAGCTCCGGCTCGATGAGCTCGCTGATCTTCTCGAATTCGATCGGCGTCTATGGCGGCGAACTCGACAAGCTGAAGCACCTCAGCGTGAAGCGGCCCATGTTCCGGACTGGAGCGCCAGGCACGTTCATCGATCTCGTGCTCTATGATTTCGAAGGCGACTACTACATCAACTGGAACTATGTCCGCGATCTGGTCGATGGCGAGTTCATCGAGCTCCTCGCCACGCAGTTCCAGGACATCTGCAAAGAACTCGCCGAGCCGGAAGCGTATGACGCGACGCGCTTCGACGTGACCGGCGCATTGCCCGCGCCCTTCCGCCAGGTTCTGAAGGACATCAACGCCACGCAGACACCGTTTCCTCGCGCAACGATACAAGAGCTGGTGGCCGCTCAAGCGGCCAGGACGCCAGAGGCGACAGCGCTCATCTGCGGCGATGAGCGCCTCACCTATCGCGGGTTGATGGAGAGGGCCAACCAGGTTGCGCATACCCTGCGTGGCCTTGGGGTCGGTCAGGCGCGGGCGGGCCAATCGGCCAATCTCCTGCGCACCAACGGCGTCGGACAGGCGGACTTCGTCGCCATCCTGTTCGAACGCGGCATCGATATGCTGGTCGCTCAACTCGGCGTATTGCAGGCCGGCGCGGCCTATGTGCCGGTGGATCCCGAATATCCGCGGGAGCGACTGGCCTATGTCCTCGACGACTGCCAGGCGAAAGTCCTTCTGACGCAGGCCCATCTCCTCGACCGTGTCCCGGAAACGAGCGCGGCGCTCGCGACCGTCATCATCACGGACAAGCCGGGCGCGGCCGTGGCGGCGCCGGCGAAACTTCGGCTGATTGGCGCCGACGACGTCGCGGCCATGCCGGCCTCTGCTCCGGACGATCCGGCGCGGGCCGAAGACCTTGCCTACATGATCTACACGTCGGGATCGACCGGGCAGCCCAAGGGCGTGATGATTCCCCATCTCGGGATCGTCAACTTCCTCGAATGGGTGCGGAGCTTCCACGGGCTGTCGGACAAGGACGACGTCGCGCTCGTCACCTCATACGCATTCGACATGACGCTCGCGACGAATTGGACGCCGCTCATGTGCGGAGCGCGCATCCACATTCTGCATGAGCGCGAGACGCGCGATGTCGAGACCTTGCTGCGGTTCCTGAGCAACCGGACAATCACATTCCTCAATGTGACCCCGTCGCATTTCTCCCTCATCGCCAGCGCGCGCGAACATCTTGATCTCGGCGACCTGCCGATGGCCGAAGACATGCGGATCATGCTCGGCGGCGAGGTCATCAACACCAAGGACCTCAATATCTGGCTGCGGCATTATCCCGGGCACGTCTTCGTCAACGAATACGGCCCGACGGAGGTCAGCGTCGCCACGACCGCCTACCCCATTCCGGTATCGGATCAGGGTGAGGTCACGATGACGACGGTGCCGATCGGGCGACCTCTGAGCAATTGCACGGCCTATGTCCTCACTCCATGCGGCCAGCCTTGCATGCCCGGGGTCGCTGGCGAGCTGTGCCTCGGCGGGGTCGGGGTCGCGATCGGCTACTTCAACAAGCAGGACCGCACAGCCGCAGCATTCGTCGCCGACCCCTTCGCCGGTGGTGAGGCGCGGATGTACCGCACCGGCGACCTCGCCCGCATCTGGGCCGACGGCAATATCGAATTCCTCGGTCGCCGCGACTACCAGATCAATCTTCGTGGTTATCGCATCGAAGCTGGAGAAGTCGAAAGCGCCCTCATGCTCCATCCGGCGGTGTCGCAAGCCGTCGTGGTGGCGCAGCCGGACCAGAACGGACAGCTCCAGCTGGTCGCCTATGTCGTCGGCCCCGAGAACGCGTCTGCAACGGAGTTGCGCGGCTTCGTCGGCCAACATCTTCCTGCCTATATGGTCCCGGCCCATACCGTTCGGTTGGAAAGCCTGCCTACGACGCCGAGCGGAAAGCTGGATCGCAAGGCTCTGCCGACAGTGCGCGGTCTCTCAGCACGACCGACGGGCGTGGACCGCTTGCCCACGACAAGCATGGAGATTGCGGTCCACGCGATCTGGAAGGATGTCCTCGGCTTCGATGAAATCGGCCTGGACGAGAATTTCTGGGAGCTCGGCGGCGACTCGCTCAGGGCGATGCGCCTGATTGTCCGCTATCGCGACGCAGGGTTCTCTACATTCGGCCTGCGGGATGTGTTCCGCTTCCAGACGATCGCCGAGACGGTCGCATATCTGGAGAATGCATCGAGTGACGCGGACGCGGGGCTGGTCACGGTGATCCGCGCCTCCGCTAAACCCCGGCGCCGCCTTCTGCTGCTTCCCTATGCGTGCGGGAATGCCTCTTCGTTCATCGAGCTATCGCGACATCTGCCTCCGGACATCGAAGTGCTCGCGGTCTCGCCGAGCGATAACTGGGTTGAGGATGGGACCGATATGCGCGAGATGGCGCGGCAGGTGCTCGCCGGCATGCCGGAGGTGCACGCCACGTCGCCGCTCGTTGTGGCGGGATATTCGTTTGGCGGCGTGCTTGCCTGCGAGCTCGTATCGCAGCTCGAGGCGAAGGGCGAAGCGCCCTACGGCGTCGCAGTGATCGCGACCGCGCCGCCCGGCGCCAGCAGCGAGATCGACCTCATTCTCGAGGCGAGCGACGATGCGATTCTGAACTACTCGCGCGAGGTTTACGGCTTCGATCCATCCACGCTTTCAGCTGACGAGCTCACGCGCTATCTGCGCCAATTGAGGGCGCAGACGGCAGCAATTGCACGGTACCGCTTCGATCTCGACAAGCCTTTGTGCACGCCCGCTCTCACGCTCGTCGGCTTCGACGAAGAAGACATCGAGCTGCGGCGCGAACGGCAGCGCTGGCACGCCCTCTTCCAGAACTGCGATCAGGATACTCTTCCCGGTCGGCACATGCTGATCAAAACGCATACGGCAGCATTGGCGGCGCGTCTTTCGGCCTTCATCGAGGCCGCCGGAGGACTAAAGTCAGCGGGGCTCGCCGCTGAATGACTCGCATCGGACTTCTTGGCGCAACCGGCCGTGTTGGGATCGCAGTTCTCCGCCATCTCGACCGCGATCCAGCGGTCCAGGTGTTGGCCGCCGGACGCAGCCGGGCCCGAACCGAGGCGGCAATCGCGTCGCTGGCAGCCGGGAGAGTAGACGTCGACGAATTCGATCTTCTCGATGCCGCGCATCTCGAGCGGTTTTGCGGCAGCGTCGACCTGGTGATCAACTGCGCCGGCCCTTCCGGCGTCGTGCTTGACCGCGTGATCCTCGCGGCAGCTCGCGCCGGTCGGCCGGTCATCGATCCCGGCGGCTATGACCCGGTGCTGAAGCGGCTGAAGGCGATCGGGGAGAATCGCAAGTCCGATTGCGCACCGATCATCGTGGGCGCCGGGCTGCTTCCTGGCCTCTCCGGCCTCTACCCGCGATGGGTTGCTGATTGTGACATGCCGCCCGATCGGCTCGACGTGTTCTACGCCGGGACCGATGCGTGGGGGCCTTCCTCTGCCTGGGACATCATCCAGAGCGTGGGCGATTTCGGGGCAGAGAGGCCGCCCTCCTTCTATCGCGGCGGAAAGCCGCTGGCCGTCCCTTTCCGTCGGGCGTTTCGAACGATGAACCTGCCGCCCCCCGTCGGCCAGGTCCGAGGCTTCCTCGTCTACACCGAAGAGCTGGCGCGTCTCGCAGACGCCGTCGGCATAAGCGAGGTTCATTGCCACGGCACGAATAACGGGCGCTGGAGCGGATTGATCCTCGGCCTCGTCAAGCTGGCCCGCCTCCATCGCACGACGGCCCAGATCGAGCGCTCGGCGCGGTGGTTGAGCTGGGCTTCGCACAAGGACCGTCGCAACGGCCAGGCGCCTTGCTTCGCGATCGATTGCGCCGCGACTTGGCGCGACGGGCGGCGGCGGCAGGCGCGGATCGTGGTCGGCGACACCTATGAGGCCACGGCCGCCGTGCTGGTCTCGCTGGTGCGCCTTCTGATCGACGGCAATCTGCGCGCCAGGCCCGGTGGGCCGGCGATCGGCATGATGCACGAACTGTTCGAAGCCGAGCCCTTCCTCCGGGCCTTCCGCGCCACGGGCTGCGTTCTCGCGGAGGAAATGCTTGCATGCTGAGCAGCCCGAGAATCCTCGTCATTGGCGGCACAGGTGTGGTCGGCAGGATCATCGCCACCGAGCTCGCCCGCGCGTTCCCCGGCGCGGAGGTGATCGCGGCCAGCCGTACTGCCGTTCCGGCGAATGTCGACGGCGTACGCTTCGAACCCCTCGATATCTGCGATCCAAACGCGCTGCTGGCGGCGCTGTCCGATATCGACCTGGCCGTTGTCGCCGCCGGTCCCTTCGATGACTTTCGAGCATCGATCCACCGAACCTGCATCGATGCCGCCGTGGATGTCGTCGATATCAACGATAGTGCGACGGCAGCAGCCGAGATCGTCGACCTCGATCGCCCTGCTCGAACGCAGGGCGTTCGGATCCTGACCGGGATGGGGCTGGCCCCGGGGCTTTCCACGCTGCTCCTCTTCAAGCTCCTGGGAAGGGACGGCCCCCGCCCGGAGCACTGTCGGGTGCGGCTCTATATGGGCGCGCGCAACAGCGGCGGTCCCAGCAACAGCAGCGTTCTGCTCGAAGGCTTCAAACGCCACCTGCCGGCGCTGAGCGACGGTGAGACGATGATCGAGCCCGCCGGCTGGTCCGGGCCGGATGCACGTTTCACATTTCCCGGCCGCACGGCCCCGGTTCGGCTGCTGCCCTTCGCTTCCCCCGAATTCATGACGCTGCCCGCGTTCGGCAGCACCCGCGCGCTCGGCCTTCGCTCGCTCGACTGGCGCTACCACGTGCAATTTCTTCCCGCGGGCGTCGGCCGATTCCTCGCGGCGACCGGCATAACCAGATCGCGCCGGGTGATCGCGCTCCTCGCCAGGAGCTTTCACCGCTCCGGCCTGCGCATGAGGCAAAGACCGGACGCCGACGAGACCACGACCCTTGTGGTGGCGCCGAAGAGCGGCTCGGCCAATTGCGCGATTCACGGACCCGTCGCCACCAGCCACCTGACCGCGACGATGGCGACCGCCGCGGCGGTGCATCTGCTTGGCGACGGCAAGGATCTCCAAGCCGGCGTCTATCCACTTGAGCGATTGCTTGCCGAGCAGCCAGCGGTCGAAGCCGGCATCGATCGATGGATCGCCCGACGCGGCATCATCATTGTGGATGACGGCGCCCCCAAGGACGAAACCGATTTCCGCGCGATTTTCGGCGATAGCGCGACTTTCGACGGAACGGCACAGTCGCTGCGGAACTATGGCAGATGCTGGTACAGCGCGATGCCGATCCCGCCGAAGATCAAGGCCTATCAGCAAGCATGCCTTCGGCGCTCGCAACTGTGGATGGAAGTCTGCGCCCGGACATCGTGGCCTGCTCGCGTCGCGCTGATGATGCGCATGCGCCGCAAGCACAAACGACTTCGGCGACTGGCCGCTCAGCAGGTCTTCGGGCTTCGCGGCGGTGCGACCGTCAATGCCGAGATCGTCAGGGATTTTTCGTTGTTCGCTGCAGGATTCGGCGAGGCCAGGGATCTTCTCGGTCATGAGGCGCTGCGTCTCTACGCAGACATGTTCCTCGAAAGCAGCGCGATGGAAATGGCGTGGCTCTGGCCCTCCGCGCAAGTCTTCGCCGCCGCGGATCACCCGAAGGCAGTGCTGACCGATTACATCGAAGCTTATGTGGACGCCTGTCGGCGACTCGGCGTCATGACCGCCCATTTCGAGCGGTGCGACGACGGCTTCGAGATCACCGTGGAGCGCTGTGCCTACGCACAGATCCTCGAGGCGCTCGACTGCGCGGAACTCGGCGGGTTGATCCGCGAGATGGAGGTTCGGGCCATCAGCGAGCGCGCGGCCGCTTGCGGCCTGGCGAGCAGCTGGCTGCCCGGCGCGATCATCGGCACCGGCCGCCTTGTCGTCGAGCAGCGCAACCTCGCCAGCCGTGGTCGACCGGGAGCGTGGGAGGCGGCCGAATGACGAACGCAGCTTCACCGCTCGCGCTCGAGCAGCTCAGCAAGATCAGCCAAACCGCCTGGCTCACAGCCTTCTGCCACCATGATTGCGGGAAGGATTGGGCGCTGAAGCGGCCCGTCTCCTCCTGGCTCATCGAAAGGCTTGGCGCGCCCCCTTTCGCTGGTGAGCTTTCCTTCTTCACGCGTCACGGGATTTCAGCCCGCGCCAAATGGTTCGACGATCAAATCGTTGCGGCTCTCGCAGGTTTCGCGGCATCCAACGAGAAGGTCGAAATATGGACGCTGGGCGCCGGCTTCGATTCCAGATGGCATTGGATCCTGCAGTGCTATGGCGCAGCCATATCGCGCTACCGGGAATTCGATTTCGGCGACCTGCTTGAAACGAAGAATGAGGTCCTAAGCCTATCGCCATGGCGCGAGCGATGGTCTGAGGTCGAGCGTCACGCCGGCGATCTGATGGCCGATGCGAAGACGATCCTTCCACGAGTCGATGGCCCCGTGATCGTCGTCGTCGAAGGCCTCCTTGATTACTTCGACCGAGATCGCAAACTCGCCCTGCTCGACGCTCTGCGCGGGCGCGCGCCGCGATCCACGATCCTGCTCGACGCGCAAAGCGCCTGGCTTCTCGCACAGAACAACAAGCGCGCCCGACGGGCGACGGGCGCAGTGGATGTCACCTTCGCATGGGCGCCACCCGACCCCGTCGGCTTCTACGACGCAATCGAAGGCTGCGAGGTCACCTCTCATAAGGGGCTCCTGCCCGATCTGATCCGCCGCCGTCTGCCGCTGCTCCGCTTCGTCCCGATGCCGAAAAAGATCGAGCGAGCCTACAGCCTCATCGCCGTTGCGGCGCGGACGGTGACATGAGCCTTTCCTGGCTGCTGTATGGCGCTGCCGCCGGAGCTGCGTTCTTCGCGTCCGGAGATCGCTGGATATTGCCATGGGGACGGGCGAGGTCGCCCTTCGGCGGGTACGGGCGACAACACGACACGCATGCCGCGGCTGTCATGATGATGCCGGTTCCGTCCGGCCTGTCGCTCGCCGCGCGCGTGGTGGAGGCAGCGAGCCAGCCGCAGGCGCTTGCGGTGATCCTGCACGGGCTATGCCTGAACGGCTCTCATTACCTGGGGCTGGCCGCTTCGCTTGCAGCTTCCGGCGTGACAACCGCGCTTCTGGATCTGCACGGCCACGGCCTCTCCGGTGGCCGGCGCGGTGCGATTCCGCCGCGTGTCTTGGTCGATGCGGATCTGGCGCATGCCATTGCCGAAATCGCAAAACACCACCCCGACGTTCCGCTCCTTCTTGTCGGCCACTCTCTCGGCGCCGAGCTGATCATCTCCCATGAGGTGATCTCCCGGCTGGGGGCGGCCGGTCTCATCGTCGCGGGCGCCTGCGGACTGGCACCTTATTTTGCTGGGGGCGGCATGCAGAAGCCGTTCGACATCCGGCAGCCGCTGCTCTCCGTCAATCCAAGAGGGCTCTTCTGCCGGCGCTGGCCCGCGGTTCGCTACAATCTGCCGCGCGTCTGGTCCGATCCCTCGCTCCAAGCCACCTTCGACCGGTCGCTTTTCCAGCTCTCGGCATCGCGGGGCGATCCGGCCGAGCGGCTCAAAGACCTTCATATACCCGTCCTGCTGCTCGTCGGCGAGAACGATGCGATCATTTCGCCGGCGGCGGTCGATGCTCTGCAGTCCGCTCGGGTGCTGGCGAACCGTATCCCGCTCGCCGATCACATGAGCATCATCACGGATGCCGCCGCTGCGATCCTCGAGACGCTCATGCCGCTCAGGAGCCATGCTGAAGCACGATGAACGCGCCATCTGCCCTCCCTGCGACCTATGCACCGCCAGCAGGAGCGTTTCGAGCGAGCGCGATCCTCGTCACGCTGTCGATGGTCGCTTACGGCATGGGCCAGACGGTCGTCTACGCGATCGTTCCTCCCCTCGCCCGCGGCATGTCGCTTTCCGAGGTGCAGATCGGCCTTATCACCTCATGCGCAGCGGTCTGCGCTGTCGTCGCAGCGCCGCTTTGGGGGCAAGCGAGCGACCGCTTCGGCCGAGGTTCGGTGATCGCGACCTGCATCCTCCTCTACAGCCTGACGAATGCCTTGTTCGCCCTCGCGCTGAAAGCTGGCGCGGATCAGGTGCTGGCGGGGCCAGGCTTGCTCTTGTCGCTCGTCGCGACGCGCGCCGTCTTCGGAGCGGGATCGGTCGGGCTGCAGCCGGCCGCAGCCGCGCTGATGGCGGATGTCAGCCCGCCGGAGCGTCGTGGCGGCGCGATGGCCTATCTCGGCCTCGGCCTCGGTCTCGGAATGGTGCTTGGGCCGCTTTACGCCGTCGCACTGGCGAAGTGGGGGCCGATCACCTCCCTGTTTCTGCTGTCGATCGTTCCGATACCGCTCCTTCTCCTGCTGCTCGTGACACCGAAGACGCGGGCCTCGGGCCGCCCTGGCGGCGGACCGAAACTGCGACCGCTCGATCGCGCTGTCCTGCCGGTCGCCGTGCTTTCCCTGGCGACCTATCTCGGCATGGCGATGCTACAGCAGACCATCGCCTTTCTCGTGCAGGATCGGCTCCACCTGCCGACCGCGATGGAAGCGGCGCAGCCAGTTGGTTTCGCGCTCGGCGGATTCGCCGCGGCGATGCTGATCGTGCAGATCGTCATGACACGAACGGCGACGCGGCGGCCAATGATGTTCATCCGGGCGGCGATGCCGATCATGGCGATCGGCTATGGCGTCCTGCTCGCTGCAGAGGATCTTCGCGCCATTGTCGCCGGGATGATCGCGATCGGTCTTGGTTTCGGCATGGCCGTGCCCAGCCTTCTCGCAGCAGCGTCCGAACGGGTGGCTCCGGATTTACAAGGATCCGTTGCCGGCGTGATGAGCGCTGCGCCTGCGCTCTCTTTTGTCGTCGGTCCGGTCGCCGCAGGCGCGCTCTACGCCGCCGCGCAGTGGCTTCCCTTCGCCGTCCTCACCGGTGTCGCGCTCGCCGCAGCTCTCCTCGCTTTGCTGACCGCAAGCGACAAGGCCGAGGATGCTCGGTAATGGGAACCGCCGGCAACCGAGAGGCGAAGCTCTCAGGCCTGCTGAGAATGGCCCGGCCGCATCGCGGCCTGATCATCACGGCGGGTCTGCTCGCCTCGGTGAGCGCCGTGCTCTCGCTTACGCCAGCGGTCGTCTTCGCCTATGCCGCGCGGCCGCACGCTCCCGGCGGGAGCGTGCAGTCCCTTTTGCCGCTGGCAGGGCTGGCCCTCGCCGCACTGGCAGCGCGCTGGATGATGATGGCCGGCGCCTTCGCCTGCTCACACATCGCCGCCTACCGGCTCCTCTATGATCTGCGCATCGCGATCGCCAACAAGCTGACGCGCATGCCGCTTGGCGATGTCACGGCTCGTCAGTCCGGGGCGATCAAGAAAATCCTTCAGGAGGACGTCGAGCGCATCGAGCTGTTCGTCGCCCACATCATGGTGGATGCGTTCGGCGCCGCTGCTCTGCCGCTCGCCTCGCTTCTGCTGCTTCTGACCATCGACCCATGGATGGCAGCGGCCGCGCTCTCGCCCCTGCCGCTCGCGCTCATCTGCCAGGTGGCGATGTACCGTGATGTCGATGAGCAGATGCGCAGGTACACGCGCGCCAGCGAGGCGATGAATGCCGCACTGGTCGAGTTCGTCAACGCCATTCCAGTGGTCAAGGTGTTCAACGTCGAAACGCGGTCGCTGACCGCGCTGTTTCAGTCGATCGAAGACTATCGGCGTCTCCTGATCGGTGTCGCCCAGAAGGTCGTGCCAAGCTGGTCGCTATTCAAACTGGTGATGCGATCGACCATCCTGGTCGTCGCGGCGGTTGGAGCTCTGCGGTTCCAGAGCGGTTACCTGACCATGATCGACCTGGTTCTTTGCCTGATGGTTGGGGCAGGTCTGCTCCAGCCGGTGATGCGGCTACTCTTCGCCGGCAGCCTTCTGCGGATGATCGAACACGGAGCTCTCAGGGTCCGCGACATATTGGAGGGGCCCGAACTGTCTCAACCGTCGGCAGCCAAGGTCCCCGCCGACGCTTCCGTCGCCTTCGAGGGCGTCAGCTTCTCCTACCGTTCGACACCGGCGCTTCACGATGTCACCTTTCGGATTCCAGCCGGCAGAACGGTTGCGCTTGTCGGCCGCTCCGGCGCTGGAAAATCGACCGTTGCCCGGCTCGTCGCCCGCTTCTGGGATCCAACGGAAGGAGCGGTCGAGATCGGAGGCGTGAATATCACCGACATTCCGAGCGAGTCTCTCGGCCGATGGGTCAGCTTCGTCTTCCAGGAGGTGTTCCTGTTCGACGACACCGTGCGCGAGAATGTCCGGCTCGGCCTCGGCGATTGCACGCAGGACGCCATTGTCGAGGCCGCCAAGGCCGCCGGGGCGCACGACTTCATTGCAGCGCTTCCACGCGGCTACGACACCGTCATCGGCGAGAAGGGCGCCCGGCTCTCCGGCGGGGAACGACAGCGCCTTTCGATCGCGAGAGCGCTTCTGCGCAACGCACCTGTGCTCGTGCTCGATGAGATGACCGCTCATGCCGACGCCACGACCGAGGCAGCGCTCGTCTCCTCGCTGGGGCGCTTCGGGAACGAGAGAACGATTCTCCTGATCACGCACCGGCCCGCCCTGCTGGCGCGGGCCGACGAGGTGTTCCTGCTCGATGGCGGCCGGCTCGCGGCTCGAGGACGGCATAGCGAGCTGATGGCGCAGAACGAGCTCTACCAGACGCTGTTTCGGCGTCCCGCCGCCTCAGCGCTGGTCGAGGCGTGAGGGGAGCGTCATGAAATTTCAGCCTTTGCCCTTCGCGCTTGTCGCCTGTCTCGGCTCAATGGCCGCTGGAGACGGTCGCAATCCGCTGCGGAGAGGGATCGTCATCCATGCAGTCGAGGCGGCCGCCGGGGTCGTCCCGCTCGTTCTCATCTATCTGATGCTCCTGGAGCTCGGCGGCGATGCGCCTCAGCCTGGTGACCTCATCTGGCTGGCCCTCGCCGGAGCGGGCGCTCTCGCTCTTCAATATGCGTGCGGTCGGGCTGCGGATCGCGAGGCCTTGGTGACGGGGTATTCGGCGCTGTGCGATCTGCGGCTGCGAATCGCCGAGCATCTCAGAAGCCTGCCGCTGGGCTTTTTCGGGAAGCGCCGCGCCGGCGACCTGGCGACCGTGGTCGCCGACAATGTCCAGATGTCCGAGGAACTTCTGACCCATCTCATCCCCGCGATGATCGGGCACCTTCTTTCGGCGCTTTTCGTTGGCGTGGTTCTTCTCGCCGTCGACTGGCGTCTCGGCCTCGCCGCGATCGTGACCGTGCCGCTGGGCAGCATGATCATGCGCATTTTCCGAGGCTATTTCGCCGCGCTTCACAGCGCTCGTGTTGCGCAGATCGGAGAGGTGAGCGGACGTCTGCTCGAATTCGTGCAGGGCATCCGCGTCATCCGCGCATTCGGCCTTTCGGCCGAACGCCACCGGCAGCTCGACGGATCGCTGAAGGAGCTGCGCGCGATCTCGATCAGGCTGGAGACCTTCGGAAGCCTCGCCTTCTACAGCTTCGTGATCGTGCTTGAGGCCGGCTTCCTCCTGGTCGTGTTCCTCGGCGCCCAGGGCGTGACCGATGGGGCGGTGGCCGCCCCTGCCTTCCTCATGGCCATGCTGCTGTGCCAGCGTCTCTACGCCTATTTGACCGATGCGACCTCTTCCTTCGCGATGGTCTCCTACATGGCACAAGGGGTTGCACGCATTCGCGCGGTGATGGAAACGCGCCCCCTGCCGGTGGCGTCCTCGCCGAAATTGCCGTCCGGCCACGACATCGAATTCGACGGCGTCACCTTCTCCTATGAGGAAGACAGCCCGGACGCGCCCCGCGACGCCACGATCGACAATCTCTCATGTCGGGTACCCGCACGCGCCCTGACCGCAATCGTCGGGCGGTCGGGTTCAGGCAAATCGACCATGCTCGGCCTGATCGCGCGGTTTCACGACGTTCGAGATGGTCACGTCCGGATCGGTGGATGCGACGTGCGCGACATCCGTCCCGTCGACCTTTTGTCGCTGATCTCGATGGTGTTTCAGGATGTCTACCTCTTCAGCGGCACGGTCATGGAGAACATCCGCCTCGGTCGGCCGGACGCAGGGGACGCGGATGTCATGGCGGCGGCACGCGCCGCCGGCTGCGAAACCTTCATCGCCGCCTTCCCGCAAGGCTACGCGACGCGGGTCGGCGAAGGCGGACTGTCCCTGTCAGGCGGCGAACGCCAACGTGTGTCGATCGCGCGTGCAATCCTGAAGGATGCGCCGATCGTGCTGCTCGACGAGGCAACCGCGTCGGTCGATGCCGAGAACGAGCGCGAAATCCGCTCCTCGATCACGAAACTGACGGAATCGAAGACCGTCGTGGCGATCGCTCACCGCCTCGAGACGGTCATGAATGCCGACTCGATCATCGTGATGGATGCGGGACGCATCGTCGAGAGCGGCACTCACGAGACCCTGAAGCGATTGAACGGGCACTATGCGGCCTTGCTCAAGGATATGGAGGGGGCGCCACCAGACAGCGGTCTCGACGAATGTGCACCGGTGACGTGATCCACCAGCCCTTTGCGCTGGCGAGCGCGGGAACTCGTGACCAGCTGGTGCGGCATCTGGCGCGTGGCGGAGTCCATGTTTGGCAATGCGCATGGGATAGCGGGCGCTTGCCGCTGCCCCGATGTGAGCTCGAAACGCTTCTGCCTGTCGACGAGCGCGCGGCCTTGAGCGGATTGCGGCACGAGCATGTACGACACCAGCGTCTCCTGTCGAAAGCGCTCCTGCGCTCGACATTGTCGATCTATGTTCCGCGCGCTCCGTGCGAGTGGATTTTCGATTGCAATCGATACGGAAGGCCGGTCGTCCTCAGCTCGCAACTGACCTGGCCCCTTCGCTTCAATCTCTCGCACACCGAGACTATGGCGGTCTGCGCCGTGGCTTGCGATGGCGACATTGGAATCGACATCGAGACCATCATTCCAGGTTTCCCTGAGGACGAGTGCGCGAGACGCTTCGCGCCCGTCGAACGCGCGACATTGAGCTCGGACAGAGAGAACCATGAGCCTTCGCGCTTCTTCGACTACTGGACCCTCAAGGAGGCGTATCTGAAAGCGCTCGGCCTAGGTCTGAATGGCGGGCTGGAGCGTGTCGCCTTCAGCTTCGATGACGGGCTTTCAGCTCACGTCGATCGCCCCGCAGGCATCGACGCCGGATCCTGGTGCTTCTCGCTTTTGGCACCTGGAATGACGCGCTGCGCCATTGCCCGCCGTCTGCCCCCGTCAGGCGCATTCGATCTGAGGTTGTTTCGAGCTTTTTCCGATAGCGGGGAAGGCTTAGGCCCCTGGCCTGTCCTCGCCAGTACAACCGCCATTTTCGCCGCGCGCTGACGGTCGACGTGGCAGTCCGAGGACTGCAGCGGGGCCGAGCGCCGGCTTTGCGGTTTGTAGTGCGATCCCCGCAATACATATTCAGACAACTTTAACTAGAGGCTTCAAGGGATAGAGCGGTTGCTCGAACTCCCTCAATAATAACGATGATCATTCTTGAAAATGCTTTACATGCCCTATGGTCATGATAGCCTTTCGCTGATTCGTGATCCAAGCGGCTGCGCTCTGCGCTGTCCTGAGCCGGCAATAGTCGAATTTCTGCCTTGATCGCGGTTAGAACCAGTCAGCCGAAACCCTCTGCGTGCAGGGAGCTATGCCATGTACCAAGAGATGTTGAAGCAATTCCGCAAGCGATCGATCGAGAAGACCCTGAAGGCCGGCCTGCCCGCCTATTTCATCGATGAAAGCCTCGGCGAGGGCGTGATCCGGATCAAACCGGACGGCGCCATGGACCGCATCACCGTCCAGCAGGGGCGGCAGCAGATCAAACCGTTCGAGTGCCGAGCCTGCTGACCCGCTGCCGGTAACGAGAGGATACCAGCCCCCTACCCGTCCTGCCTAAGCTTGCCGAGATTGCCCGGCAGCCCGGCGACAGGCAGGTCGTCGGGGCTGGTGTTGCTGGCGGGCTCCGGATTGTCTTCCCTGCCGCGCTCCTTCCGGTGCGCGGCGTCCCATCCCCGCAGCGCCGCGACCAGCTCGGCCAGCTCCCGCCCCGCCGGCGAACCCTCCGGAGCGTCGCTCAATGCATTGGCCCGCTCGGCCGCTGCGACATATTCCGCCTTGTTCGAGATCTTCATCAGCTGCTCCCGTCGGCTCGACGCCGCCTTGGGAAAACCTGCGCGCCGGGCCGGGGTTCCGGCCGGCCCAATTCTGGCCGAAAGCTCGCTCTAAGCTGCCATCCGAGTGGGTTTTCCGGCGGAACGTTGCGTTCTGCCGCCGGTTGTTTCGTCGAGGCCAGCAAAGGAGGAGCGACATGGCGACTGCCAGCAATGCCGAACGCGAGATCCGCAAGATCGCCTATGCCCTGTGGATGCAGGAAGGCCAGCCGGAAGGACGCGACCGCGAGCACTGGAAGGCGGCCAAGGAGATCTGGAACTTCCGGAACCGCGAAGAGGAGCTCGAACGCGCAGCAGAGCCCCTGGTCGAGCCGATCGAAGCCGTACAGAACCAGGCCGTCGCGCCGGAGCTGACCGATCAGGCCGAGCGAACGAATGCGCCGAGCCGCGAGCGGGCCCGTCGGCTGCGCAGTTGAGCTCGCATGCCATCGGCACACTCTGACAGGCCGGCCGCAGCGCCGGCCTTTCCTTTGGCGCTCAGGAGCTGAAGATGAGGCGGCGCAGATAGCAGCGCCGGGCAGCCGCGCTGTTGGGCAGGCCGCGGCTGGTCAGCCAGTCGCGATAGGCAGCCGGCCTGACCGTCACGATCTCGACCGCGTCGCCATGTTCGCGCAGCAGCGCGACGGCCCGGTTCGCCCGGCGGCGCCAGTCTTCATAGTCGGTCGCCGGCGCATGGCCTTCGTGACCGATCTCCCAGATCTCCTGGAAGTCATCGCGCTCATACCAAGGCACGATGACGGTGCTGGCAGGCAGGGTCTGCGTCCGCATGACGAGAACTCCTTCTCAGGCCGCCCGCAAGGAGCTGCCGCGTCCCACCGCCGCATAATCCAGCAGGGCTTCGGCATTCAGGATCTGCAGGCGCCCTCGGCGAGACCTGATCAGCCGCTCGCCTTCCAGGATATGCAACGCCACGGTCACGCCCGAGCGGCGCACGCCGAGTGCCGTCGCCATTTCCTGATGCGTCACGGTGAGCTCGTCGCGGCCGATCACCGAGCGATAGCTGGCGATCCAGCGGGCCACGCGCTGCTCCAGGCTCAGGGCGATCACCGCGGCGGCCTCGCCGAGGAACTCCGAAGTCGAGCGGAAGGCGTAGCGCAGCAGCCGTTCGTGGAAGCCGCGATCCTCCTCCAGGGCCCGGGCGAGCTGATCGCGCGGGACCCGGATCGCGCTGCCCGGCCGCAGGACCTGCGCGGAGAGCTGCGGAAAGGCCGGCAGCAGGAGAGTGTGGATGCCGACGACGTCGCCCCGCCGCGCGAAGCCGACCTGGAACCGGGCACCATCCCGGACCAGCGACAGGGCCAGAACCGATTCGAGCGGGAAATAGACATCGGCAGGGTTGAGCCGGGCCGAGGGTTGGAGATCGATCCGTTCGCCGCTGGCGGGCGGCTGATGATCATGGGTCCAGTGCGGTCCATCGAGCTGGATGCGCTGGCCGAGTGCTTCACTTTCCCCCCAACTGGTGGCTTGCATTGAGTGCCTCCGATTGGTGCAGCCATCTTGCGACGGCCCAGCCGACGCGGCATTAACCTAAGTTAATTCTGTTTCCGGCCGGTGGCCGGGCGCGCGGAAGGCCCCGGGCCTGGTGTGACTCGGGGCCGCCGCGCCGGCTCGGAGCGATCCGAACCGGCTTTCGGTTGGCGCGGGCAGCGCCGTTAGAGCCGGATCCGATCAGATTGAATCAATCTGATCGGTGAATCCGTCTCTCACTTTTAGACAGAGACCGTTTTATCCGATCAGCTTGCCTTGCAAGCTGATCGGAACGGGCTCTAGTGCTGCCCGCCCTTGCGCCCGGCCTGGGAGGCCTTCTCCCGATCCTCGGCGAAATTGCCCGAGCCGCCGCGATGTGAGCCGCTGCCCTGCTGGCCACGCTCGGAGCCGCCGGCCTGCTGCTGGCCGCCATGGCTGTGCTCGCCACCCTTGCGGCCGGCCTCGGATGCCAGCTCCCGGTCCTGCGAGAAGCTCCGCTTTTCGTCGGGCACGCTCGAGCCGCCCTTCGACGCGATGTCGCGCTGCTTGTCGGCGTCCATCGACGCGAAGCCACGATTGCTGTTAGCCATATTTCTCTCCATGCAGCCGCGCCGGCGAACCGGCGTCAGCCTCGGCTTGGGTTGAAATGACCGCGCCGCTCACCGGCGCCGGTCACAGCAAGAACAGATCACGGCGGAGCGCGGTTCGCCGGACCGGCGGCAATGTTCGCCGACGTACGATTCCGCTTCGGAGGGAAACACCGGGTGCGGCGTCCCGTTCCGCATGACAGGGCGCGCGGAACCAGATCGCCAGCTTGACCATTCTTCCGGCAGTGCCGTCGGAGATATGGATTATGAGTCGCTCGATTTGGGTTCGTTACGGCTTTGCCTGGGTTACGGGTGGTTTCTTCATCATCAGCCTGATCGGTCACTGGCTGTTCGGCTGGTTCGCCTATCTCGACGAGCAGGCGGCCCATCAGCAGCCGGCGGAGCTCGCCGGCTATACCGTCCTGATGCTGCGCGACACGCTCGAGAACTGGCAGTCGGAATTCCTGCAGCTGCTGTGGCAGGTGGCCGGGCTCGCTTTGCTCCTGCATGTCGGCTCGCCGCAGTCCAAGGAAGGCGACGACCGGCTCGAGGCCAAGCTCGACGCCGTGCTGCGCGCCGTCGACAAGGAGAATGCCGACAAGCTCATCGACGAGATCGATCGGGACTATGCCGGGCGGCACACCGACCATCGTTATGTCCGCGAACGGCAATGAGCCTCGGCCGGAACATCCGGGGCCAGGCCTTGTTCCTCACTCACCTGCCGCCAGGCCAATTCAGGAGATGGCACGATGATGCATGTGAATGATATCCGCGAGGGACTCGCGGTGGTCGGCTCCGATGGTGGCCATGTCGGCACGGTCGATGCGCTGGTCGGCCAGTTGCTAAAGCTCAAGAAGAACGATCCGGCGTCCGGAGGCACGCATCATTTCCTCGATATCGGGCTGATCGCGGATATCGAGGACGACGAGGTGCATCTTCTTGTCTCGGCCGAGGATGCCAAGCAGCGCTGGTCCGAGGAGAGCGACTAGCGCCGCGCCGGAAGCGGGCTCCGGCTAGAGCTTGAGCCCGTCGCTCCAATGCTCGGCGAGCGGACCGTCGGCGCCGAAGACGGGGTCGGTGCCGGGGTGCGCAAGCCGGGCGATGGCGGTGCGGATCTCCGGTGTCGGAGCCTCGCGCAGGATGTCCGCCTGCTGGCCCGGCGGATAGGCGCCGACCACCAGGAAGTCGTCGCTGGCCGAGAGCCGGCGATGCCCGGTGCCGACCGGCAGCAGCAAGACGTCGCCGGCCGAGACCGAGAGCGCACGGCCCCCCTCCCCGCCGATCATGAGCTCCGCACTGCCGGCGGCGATGCCGAGCACCTCGTGACCCTTCGAATGATAGTGGTGGTAGTCGTAGATGCCGTTGCGCCATTGCGGAGGCCAGCCATTCTCGTCGAAGCGCTGCTCCATCAGCGTAGCGAGATCGGCCGCCTCCGCCGGGAATGCGGCTTGATAGACGAGCACCGGCAGGCGCGGATTGTTCGGTATGGCGCCGCGCTCGTCGAAATGGATGGCCAGGATCATCAGGGGGCTCCGGTGGGCTGGGGCGGCGTGCGGGCGCACGCCCGGCAGAGCAACGCGAGATCGGCCGGAACGTTCGCCATAGCCCGGAACATCGCCCGGCGCGCGTCGTTGCCCTGACGAACCCCTCCCCGAGCCTCGAGCAGGCCGCGCCGGCGCGCCGGCGGGCGGCAGGAGCAGCGATCATGGCCGAGAGCGTCGCCGATTTCATCTGGAACCGCCTGCATGAATGGGGCGTGCGCCGCGTCTACGGCTATCCCGGCGACGGCATCGGCGGCTTGATCGCGGCCCTGCAGCGCCAGGAGAGCCGGATCGCCTTCGTCCAGGCACGCCATGAGGAGATGGCGGCGCTGATGGCCTCCGGCGAAAGCCGCTTCACCGACGAGGTCGGCGTCTGCATCGCGACCTCCGGCCCGGGCGCCGTGCATGTGCTGAACGGCCTCTACGATGCGCGGCTCGATCACCGCCCGGTGCTGGCACTGGTCGGCCAGCAGGCGCGCACGGCGATGGGCGCGCATTACCAGCAGGATCTCGATCTGCAGAGCCTCTTCAAGGATGTGGCCGGCGCCTATGTCGAGACCGCCTCGGTCCCGGAGCAGGTGCCGCATTTGATCGACCGCGCCTATCGCATCGCCAAGGCCGAGCGCCGCGTCACCTGCGTGATCCTCCCGAACGATCTGCAGCTTCAGGAGATGCGCCAGCCGGCACGCGAGCACGGCATGACCTTTTCCGGCGTCGGCGTCGAGCTGCCGGCGCCCGTTCCCGGCGAAGCCGCCCTGCAGCGCGCCGCCGCAATCCTCAACGCGGGCGAACGTGTCGCCATGCTGGTCGGCGCCGGGGCGCTCAAGGCGACCGGCCAAGTGCTGGCCGTGGCCGAGAAGCTGCAGGCCGGCATCGCCAAATCGCTGCTGGGCAAGGCGGCGGTGCCCGACGATATCCCCTTCTGCACCGGCTCGATCGGCCTGCTCGGGACGAAGGCCAGCTGGGAGCTGATGCAGGACTGCGACACGCTGCTGATGGTGGGCTCGGGCTTCCCCTATGCCGAATTCCTGCCGAAGCCGGGTCAGGCACGCGGCGTGCAGATCGATCTCGACGCCGGCATGCTCGGCCTTCGCTATCCGATGGAGGTCAACCTCATCGGCGACGCGGCCGCGACCCTGGCCGCGCTGCTGCCGCTGCTCGAGCAGAAGCAGGCCGGCGATTGGCGGGCGCAAATCGAGCGGAATGTGCAGGATTCCTGGGCGGAGCTGGCGGATATGGCGCAGGTCGCCGCCGATCCGGTCAATCCGCAGCTGGTCGCGCACGAATTGTCGGCGCGCCTGCCGGATGCGGCGATCGTCACCGCCGATAGCGGCACGACCACCGTCTGGTATGCGCGCAATCTGCGCTTCCGTGCCCGGATGATGGGCTCGGTCTCCGGCACGCTGGCGACGATGGGCTGCGCCGTGCCCTATGCGATTGCGGCGAAATTCGCCTTTCCGGAACGCCCGGTGATCGCGCTCGCAGGCGACGGGGCGATGCAGATGAACGGTCTCGGCGAGCTCGTCACCATCGCCCGCTACTGGCAGGAGTGGAGCGATCCGCGACTGATCGTGATGGTGCTCAACAATCGTGAGCTGGCTTACGTGACCTGGGAGGAGCGGGTGCAGGCCGGCGATCCGAAATGGCCGAGCAGCCAGCATCTGCCCGATCTGCCCTATGCCGAGATCGCGAAGCTGATGGGGCTCGACGGCGAGCGCGTCACCGATCCGGCTGAGGTCGGACCCGCCTGGGATCGCGCTCTGGCGGCGCGGCGGCCATTCGTGCTCGACATGGTCACGGACCCGGACATTCCGCCGCTGCCACCCCATATCACCTTCGAGCAGGCGCGCGGCTTCGCCGGCGCGCTGGCGGCCGGCGATCCGGCGGCAGGGAGCCTGGTCCGCAAGACGGCGCGCACGGTGCTCAGCACGATCCTGCCTGGGAGAGAGTGAGATGAACGACCAGCCGATGACCTTCAGCCCCGTGGTCGAGAAGCCGGAGCGCGGCCGGTTCGAGCTCGATTTCGACGGCGGGCAAGCCTTCGCGGTCTATCGCAGCGATGGCGACCGGCTGCTCGTCACGCATACCGAGGTGCCTGCCGCCTTCAACGGCCGCGGCATCGGCTCGCGCCTGGCGGAAGGAATCTTCCGGATCGCCCGCGAGAGCGGGCGGCGCGTGGTGCCGCGCTGCTCCTTCGTTGCCGATTGGGCGCGGCGGCACCCGGACTATCGCGACGTGCTCGGCTAAACGCGGCTCAGCTGACGGTCTTGGAAAGGTCGCGCGGCTCGTCTTCCGGCTGCGAGCCCGGCGACGGCGCGATTGCGGCAGGCTCCGCGCTCGCGAGCGGCATTCCGGTGTCCAGGATCGGCTCGATGCGGGCGACCTCTTCCGGCTCCGCCTGCACGGTGACGATGGCCGAGCCGCGCTCGAGCGCATCCGCGTGCTGCTCCGCCTCGGCGCGCGGCACGCCGGCATCGACCAGCGTGCCGATCAGGCCGCCGGCCAGCGCTCCGGCGGCAGCTACGCTGAGGAACCAGCCGGCAGCGACCAGTGGGCCGACGCCCGGCAGGGCCAGCGCCCCCATGCCGAGAACGAAGCCGGTGGCGGCGCCTGCGGCACCGCCGATGCCTGCCCCCGCGGCGGCGTTCTCGTCGCCGGCCTCCTGCCGGCCGACCAGGCCGATCCGCTCGCCCGGAATGCCGGCGGCGGAGAGGCGCACGACGACATTGCGGGCATCCTCGAAGCTGCGATAGGAGCGGGTGAGCGTCCGCGGCATGAGATGGTCCTTTCGCGGTGTCTGACGGGTCTGGAGGGTCAACCGCAGGACTCCGTCGGGGTTCCCCTCCCCTCAGCTGCAGGCTTGCAGCATCAGCGCCGACAACCCGGTCCAGGCAATGGCGACGAGGCTGAGCCAGGCCAGAGCGACGCCGGTACGCGCCAGGAATCCCGCCGTATTCGCTTCGCCTCGCCCGAAAGCGGTCCGCAGCGCGACGGCGATCAGCGCGAGCGCGCCGCAGCCGGCCAGCGCCACGATCGCACCGTGCCAGCCCGGCGCGCCAAGCCGCGTGCAGACCAGCGATTCCGACGCATAGGCGATCAGGAAGAACCCAGCCCAGGCGACTGGGCCGGCCAACCAGCCGAGGCTCGTGCCGAGCCTGTTCGGCCGCCCGCTCATGACCCCGCCACCAGGCGTGGAAAACCGTGGGTCAGAGCGAGGCCGACAAGGCTTTGGGCCAGTGCGTAGAACCAGAGCAGGGCGAGATTATCGAACACGACGCGGCGGACGCGATCGAGCCGCCCGGTCAGCAGCCGCGTCAGCGCGAAGCCGGCCATGACGGCGATCGCGGCGGCGATCTGCGCCTGCAGCACGGCATTGGCATGCACCATCGCCGCATGGCCGTCGGCCTGCGGCCTGGAGCCCGCCTGCCACTGCGACCAGAGGTCGAAGCCGAGCGCCCCCAGCAGCGCCGCCATGCCCGCCACGATCAGCGCGGCGAGCGCCCAGCGGCTCAACATTTGGGCCGCGAGCAGGCGCCGTGCCGCGACGAGGCAGACCCCGCTCGCCGCGATGAGCATCAGGCTCGCGAGGAGCTGCCGCAGCGGCGGCAGCGCGTCCGGTCTCGGCCACTGCGCCGGCGAGACCGTCCAAAGATAGAGATAGCCGAAGAGATAGGAGGAATAGAGCGCGGCGGCGACCAGGATCAGGATCACCATCGCCCACCAGGAATGCGAGTCCGGGCCCGAGACATAGGTCGGCAGGCGAATGCCGCCGCCGATCTCGACCGCGTCGGCGGGCGGCGGGTCGCTGTCGCGCATCCAGATCAGCATCGAGACGACGGCCGCAAGACCGCTGGCGAGCGCGAGCGCCACCGCCTTGACCGTCAGCAGCAGGAAAAAGCCGGCGGTGAACAGCGCAGCGAAGACATGGGCCCAGCCGGGGCCGACCAGCCGCAGCAGATAGTCGGGCCGTGCCTCGACCGCCGAGGTCACGATGGTCTCGCGCATGCCGGTCGCCGTGCCCGGCAGATAATAGCCGCCGGCATCGACATCGCGCGCCAGGTTCGGCTGGTCCCAAAGCGGATCGCGGCTGGTGACCCGCGGGATGGAGCGCGCGGCATAGGCGTCGTTCGGCAGCCATTCCAGGGTGTTGGCCCGCCAGACATCGCCGGCGGCCTCCGAATTGGTCAGCCGCAGATTGCGCGCGAGATCGACCAGGAAGACCAGGATGCCGGCGGCGAGGATGAAGGCGCCGATCGTCGAGACCAGGTTCAAGAGATCCCAGCCCATCCCGGCCGGATAGGTGTAGACCCGCCGCGGCATGCCGATCAGCCCGGTCAGGTGCATCGGCAGGAAGGCGATGTTGAAGCCGGCGAAGATCAGGCCGAAGGCCCATTTGCCCAGCCGCTCGGACAGCGGCCGGCGGCTCAGCGCCGGCGCCCAGTAATAGAAGGCGGCGAAGAGCGGGAACACCATGCCGCCGAACAGCACATAGTGGAAATGCGCGACGACGAAATAGGTGTCGTGCGCCTGCCGGTCGAAGGGAACCAGCGCCACCATCACGCCCGTCAACCCGCCCAGGGTGAAGATCACCAGGAAGCCGATCACGAAGAGCGAGGCGGCCGTCAGCTTCAACCGCCCGGCGGCGATCGTCGCAATCCAGGCGAAGACCTGGATGCCGCTCGGCACCGCCACCGCCATGCTCGCCGCCGAGAAGAAGCCGAGCGAGCGGGCCGGAATGCCGGTGGTGAACATGTGATGGACCCAGAGTCCGAAGCTGAAGAAGCCGACCGCCACCAGCGCCACGACGATCAGCCGGTAGCCGACCAGCGAAGCGCCGGTCATCGCCGGGACGATCATCGAGACCATGCCCGCCGCCGGCAGGAAGATGATGTAGACCTCCGGGTGGCCGAAGAACCAGAACAGATGCTGCCAGAGCAGCGGGTCGCCGCCGCGCTCGGCGATGAAGAACGGCCAGTCGAAGGCCCGCTCCAGCTCGAGCAGGATCGTCGCGAGGATCACCGCCGGAAAGGCGAAGACGACCATGGCCGCGAAGATCAGCATGGTCCAGGCGAAGATCGGCATCCGGTCCAGCGTCATCCCGGGCGCGCGGGTGCGCAGCACGCCGACGATGATCTCGATCGCCCCGGCGATCGCAGATATCTCGATGAAGCCGATGCCGAGCAGCCACCAATCGGCGCCGATGCCGGGCGAATAACGCGTGCCCGTCAGCGGCGGATACATGAACCAGCCGCCCGACGGCGCGGTGCCAGCAAAAAGCGTGCAGAAGAAGACCAGCCCACCGATCAGATAGGCCCAGAAGGCGAAGGCGCCGAGGCGCGGAAACGGCAGGTCGCGCGCCCCCAGCATCTGCGGCAGCAGCAGCACGCCCACCGCCTCCACCGCAGGCACGGCGAACAGGAACATCATCACCGTGCCGTGCATGGTGAAGATCTGGTTGTAGGTCTCCGGGCTGAGGAAGTCGTTGCCCGGCACCGCCAATTGCAGGCGGATCAGCAGGCCGAGGACGCCGGCGAGCAGGAAGAACAGGAAGGCGGTGCCGATATAGAAGCAGCCGATCACCGTGTTGTTGACGGCGCTGAGCACGCGCCAGCCCTTCGGGATCTCCCAGACGCGCTCCAGTTCCTCGAGCTCCCCCGGCGGGCGCGGCAGCGGATTCGGCAGCGGGTTTGCCAACTCTTGCCGCGCCGCGATGTCGGTCGTGGTGCTCATCGCAGGCTCGCGAGATAGGCGCCGAGCACATCGCGCTCGGCCGGGGAAAAGAAGCGGAAGGGCGGCATGAGATTGCCCGGCTTGAGATCCTGGCCGTCGGCGACGAAGCGGGCGAGGTTCTTGGCGCCGCCGGGGATCGTCGCCGCCGCAAGGAAGCGGCGGGCACCGACCCGCGACAGATCCGGGCCGATCCGGCCTTCGGCGGCGGTGCCGCGCACCATATGGCAGCCCCCGCAGCCGGCGGCGAGGAAGAGCTCGCCGCCGCGTCGCTCGGACTCGCCCGCCGGCACCGGCGCAGGTTTTGCGCCGGCAGCGAGCCAGGCCTCGAATTCGGCCGGCGGCACGGCGACGATCTCGAGCGCCATCAGCGCATGCGGGCCGCCGCAATATTCGGCGCATTGGCCGCGATAGATCCCGGCGCGCTCGGCCTTCAGCCGCAGACGATTGGTGCGGCCCGGGATCATGTCGAGCTTGCCGCCGAGGCTCGGCACCCAGAAACTGTGGATCACATCGGCCGTGCGCAGCACCAACTCGACCTCGGCGCCGACCGGGATGCGGATCTCATTGGCCTCGGCGAAGGCGTTGCCCTCGCGATCCCGATACCCGATCCGCCACCACCATTGCTCGCCGGTGACCTCGATGCGCAGCGCAGGCTCAGGTTCGAGCGCCAGCCCCTCCCGCATCAGCCACAGCCCGTAGCCGAGCAGCACCGTCAACGTGATCACAGGAAAGCCGATGCCGCCGAGGCGGATCGCCCGCTCCCCGGCGAGGGCGGCGCGCTGGCGCTCGGTGCCGCGCAGCGCCAGCCAGAGCGCCGCCATGACGATCGCCATGACGATGGCGGCGCCCAAAAAGAGAATGGTGGCGAGCAGCGCGATGCGCTCGGCTTCGGCCCCATGCGCCGCCAGCACCGATTGCCGCTCGCTGCAGGCGCCGAGCGGCAGCGCCAGCAGGAGCGCAAGAAGGGGCGCAGGGAGCGTCAAAAGCCGCCTCATCGCCGCGCCTCCTGCGAAGCGGGCAGCGGGAGGCTGGCGAAATAGGCGGCGAGGTCCGCGCTCTGCTGCGGCGTCAGCCGCCTCGCGATCGCAGCCATCACCATGCCGCCCGGCGTCCTGGCGTTGAGTCCCGCCTGCCAGGCGGCGAGCTGGCCGGAGAGATAGCGTGCGGACTGGCCGGAGAGCCGCGGATAGGCCGGCAGCCCTGCATCGCCATGGCAGCTCAGGCATGCGGGAATTCGGCCGCCCGCATCGCCTTGCGCGGCGAGCACCGCGCCGCGTTCGAGAGCCGCCGGATCGGCCTGCGGTTGCGCCGCCTGTCCCGCCGGCGCCGGCAGCCGGGCATAGAAGGCGGCGAGCTCGCCGATCGTCGCATCGTCGAGCTCGGCGGTGGCGACCTGCATGATGCCGCTGTCGCGCTCATGGCTGCGATAGGCCTTCAGCGCTGTCTCCAGCATCGACGCAGGCTGGCCATGCAGGACAGGGACAAGCTCGCTGAGCGGCGCGCGCTCCAGCCCGTGGCAGCGCGCGCAGGCCTCGATCGTGTCGACGCGATCCTCGCCGCTGACGATCTCGCGGGCGCTCGCCTGCTCGGGCTCGACCTCGCCGAGCGCCAGCGCCGCATAGGAGTGCGCATCGAGCTCCGGCAGTTTGCGCAGGAAGGCGACGACCGCCCAGACCTCGTCATCGCGCCCCTGCGCCGGCCAGGCCGGCATGCCCGTGTATTTGATGCCGTGGCGAACGATCCAGAACAGCTCCTGGTCGCTCCATTGCCCGACCTTGTCGCCGAGCTCGGGCGGCGGCGGCAGCATCCTGAGCGCCGCGGCGCCGACCGCCTTGCCGGGCGAGCCATGGCAGAAGGCGCAGCCGGCATGGAAATGCCCGGCCCCGAGCCGGATGAGATGCTCGTCGCGCAGATCCGGTGCAGGTCCGCTCGGGGCATGGGTCTTGACCGAATTCTCCATGCCGAAGCGCAGGAAGAGCTCGAAGACGGCCCAATGCCCCTTGCTGGCGGCGACGCTGTAGAGCCCCGCCCAGGCGAGGAGCAGAGCGCCGAACAGCCCTGCGGCGCCCAGCGCCAGCACGGCGCCCGCCGCGCGCAGCCAGCTCGCCAGCACCCAGTCGAGCGCCGCCCTAGCGCGCGCCGGCAACATGAGCCTCGGGCCTGTCGGCGGGGAAAGCCAGCAGCCGTGCCGCGATCACGACGCCGGCTGTCAGATAGCTCAACGGGCAGGCCGTCACCATCAGCAGCCCGGCGAGCTGCTGGTCGTCCAGCGAGGACGGGCCGCTGCGGCAGAAGGCGAGCACCAGCCCGCTCAGCCCGTAGAGGTCCCGCGGGGCGAAGATCAGCAGCGCGCCGAGCAGGCACGCGAATTTTCCGGTCAGCAGCAGGCCGGCAATGGCGCGCCAGGCCCCTTCCCGCTCGGCAGCGATCACCGCCAGCCAGAATGACAGCGCCGCGGCCGCGAGCACGAGCAGCAGTGCGGCCTGAAGCAGAGCCGAGGTCGAGGCTGCCTGCTGCACCGCGGGCAGATGCCAGCCCCATAGCAGCGCGAGCTGGGCCGCTGCCGCGCTCCATAGCGCGCGCCGGCCGAATCGCGGCGCGGAGCGGGCCAGCACCACGGCCAGCACCGGCGCTGCGACATTCATCAGCAGGAGATGCTGGGTCATCTGTATGGAGAGTGGGCCGAGATCGTTCAGGGGCAGCACGATCAGGCCGGCCGCGACGACGGCGGCGGCGCCGGTGAGCGGTGCCCCGCTCTGGGCTGTTGCGATGCTCGCCATGCGTTCCCCCCGCTGCGTGCGCTTTGGGGCAACGGGCGGACCCGGGTTCCGGTTCCCTGAGGACCACGGAAGCGAGAACAAAAGCCGCCGGGAGGCGTTCGCCATCGAGTGCAGCGAAAACCGGGAGCTCGTCATGCCATGGTCAACCCTCGTCAAGATCGGCGCTGGGGTCGCAGTCCTGCTGGTTGCGGGTGGTGCGGCGGCGGCGCTCCTCGGCGGACAGAAGGCGCTCCCGGAAGAGGCCGGCTATGGTCCCGATCCGCAGCTGCCCGAGCCGCATGCCTCATGGATCCCGACCCTGAAGACGGCCAAGGCCGTCGGCTGGCAGCAGGGCGAGATGCCGGTGGCCGCGGCCGGCCTGAAAATCAACGCCTTCGCGACCGGGCTCGATCATCCGCGCTGGCTCTATGAGCTGCCGAATGGCGATGTGCTCGTCGCCGAGAGCAATGCGCCGCCCAAGCCCGAAGGCAAGGAGGGCGGGCTGCGGGCCTGGATCCACGGGCTGGTGATGAAGCGGGCCGGCGCACGCACACCGTCGGCCAACCGGATCAGCCTGCTTCGCGATGCCGACGGGGACGGTGTCGCCGAGGTGAAGACCGCCTTCCTGGAAAAGCTGACCTCGCCTTTCGGCATGGCGCTGATCGGCGACCAGCTCTATGTCGCCAATGCCGACGGGCTGATGCGCTTTCCCTACAAGGAGGGCGAAACGCGCATTGCCGATCCCGGAACCAAGATCGCCGAGCTGCCGGCCGGCCGCAATCATCACTGGACCAAGAGCCTGGTGGCGAGCCCCGACGGGACCCGGCTCTATGTCGGCGTCGGCTCGAACTCGAATGTCGGCGAGAACGGCATGAACGAGGAGGAGCGCCGCGCCGCCATTCTCGAGATCGATCCGGCGACCGGACGCACCGAGCTCTTCGCCAGCGGGCTGCGCAACCCCGTCGGCATCGACTGGAATCCCGTCACCGGCGAGCTCTGGGCAGCGGTCAACGAACGCGACGAGATCGGCCATGACCTGGTGCCGGACTACATGACCTCGGTGAAGCGCGAGGGCTTCTATGGCTGGCCCTACAGCTATTTCGGCCAGCATGTCGACGAGCGGATCCAGCCGCAACGGCCGGAGCTGGTCGCCAAGGCTATCAAGCCGGATTACGCGCTCGGTTCCCACACTGCCTCGCTCGGCCTCGCCTTCGTGCGGCAGGGACGCTTCGACGAGCGCTTCCGCGACGGCGCGATCATCGGCCAGCACGGTTCCTGGAATCGCGATCCGCCGGCGGGTTATCGCGTGATCTTCATCCGTTTTGCGCAGGGCAAGCCGGCCGGCCGGCCTGAGCCGCTGGTGACGGGCTTCCTCAACGACAAGGGAGAAGCGCGGGGCCGCCCGGTCGGCGTGCTGCCGGACTCGCGTGGCGGGCTGCTGGTCGCCGATGATGTCGGCAATGTCGTCTGGCGGGTGACGGCGCGCTGAGGGCCGCGGGCTGCCTCTGCACCGGCGGGCCGCTCTGTGCTATCCGCCCGGGCAGAACCTGAGGATGACGGAGCACAGATGCCAGGCGAGATCGCGATCTCCGATTTTCCGCTGCGAACGACCGACAAGCTCCGCTATGGCGACACGGATCGGCAAGGGCATGTCAACAACGCGGTGTTCTCGACGCTGCTCGAGACCGGCCGCGTCGAGCTGATCTACGATCCGAAGCTGTCCCTTGCCGAGCCGGGCGCCGCCTTCGTCCTGGCGCGGCTGGAGGTCGATTTCCGGGCGGAGCTGCGCTGGCCGGGCGAGGTCGAGATCGCAAGCCGCGTCGCAGCGATCGGCCGCAGCTCGGTCAGGCTGGAGCAGGCCGTCTTCCAGTCCGGCCGCTGCGCGGCGACCGCCGTCAGCGTCATCGTGCTGATGGACGACGTCACGCGCGCGTCGCGGCCGCTGGCGCCCGAGACCCGCGCGCGGCTCGAGCAACTGGTCTCGCAACCGCGCTAGCTCTCCCCGGGCCAGCCGACGAGCTCGGTCGGAATCCAGCGCGCCTTGCGACGCTCCAGCCGCCCATCGCGGGTTTCCGCGCTGAAATCCCGCGGAGCGGCCGGTTGCGTGAACCGCGCGCGCTCGTCGAGCGCGTCGATGTTGATCGTCGTCCAGGCGCGCCCCTCTTCGACCATCACCATGGCCAGATAGACGCCGCAGCGTCGGCAGAGCACGACCTGCGAGGCTTCCAGGCCGAACTGATAGAGCTGCAGCTGCGCCGGCTCGCAGGCGATGAGACGTGCGCGCGCCGGGGATCGGAGAGCGTGCGGGCATTGTGCTTTCGACAGAAGGAGCATTGGCAGGCTCCGATGATCTCCTCCTCGGGAGCGCGCGGGATCTGCAGTTCCACGACCAGCGCACCGCAATGGCACCGGCCTCGCAAGTGATGCTCCATCGCTTCTCTCCAGCTTGCAGCCCCTCTCATCAGCGATCGTGAAGGGTCCTGCGCTTCGATCAACCAAATTCATCAGAACAGCTGCATCCAGCTGGAACCGGTGGCCTGCTTCCGCGTTGCGCGACAAACCTGGGAGGAGACCATGCACACGCTCGTCGCGGCCTCGGCGTTATTCCTGGCTGGCGGATTGTCCACTGTGAGTATGGGGGCGCTGCCGATGCAGGGCGTTCTCAACGAGTTCCTGTGGACCGGCATGGCGGTCTCTGCCTTCATCACCGTGGCGGGTCTCGAAGCCGCCAGCTGAGCGGCGCGACGGCCCGCGTCATTGCGAGCGCAGCGAAGCAATCCGGCAGCCGTAGAGTTCGGCGGCTCCTGGATTGCTTCGTCGCTGCGCTCCTCGCAATGACGGAAGATGTATTTCCTCTTCTTCGCCGGGAATAAGAAAAATCACACTACCTCACGTGAATTGATGCGCTTGCCCCAGTGGCCTATGTGAATTGTTCGAAAGAACGAACGCGCTTCACGGAGGTTGAGATGGCTGCCGCCAAGCGCCCTGCCCTGCCGGTCATCCTGCTGGCCAATGATCTGCTCGATGGCGACGTGGTCTTCGCCGCCGGCGATGCCGGCGCTCCACATTGGTCGCGCGACCCCGGCGCGGCGCTGATCGGCTATGACGAGACGCTCGCCGAGCGGCTGGAGGCCTTCGCCGCGGCCGAGCTCGGCAAGCAGCATGTCGTCGACGCCTATCTGGTCGATGTCGCGATCGAGGGTGGCGTGCCGGTGCCGCGCCATTATCGCGAGCGGATGAAGACGACCGGCCCCAGCATCCGCCGCGATCTCGGCAAGCAGGCGGAGCTGCCGCTCGCGCAGGCCTTCCTCGCGCAAACCGTCACGGGAGCCTGAGCGATGTATCGCTATGACGAATTCGACGAGCGTTTCGTGCGCGAACGGGTGGCCCAGTTCCGCGATCAGGTCGCCCGCCGGCTCGACGGCTCGCTGACCGAGGACGAGTTCAAGCCGCTCCGGCTGAAGAACGGCGTCTATCTGCAGCTGCACGCCTATATGCTGCGCATCGCCATACCCTATGGCACGCTGTCATCGCGGCAGATGCGCCAGCTCGCGCTGATCGGCGAGCGCTATGACCGCGGCTACGGGCATTTCACCACCCGCACGAACCTGCAGTTCAACTGGCCGAAGCTGCGCGACATCCCGGACATCCTCGACCTGCTCGCCGATGTCGAGATGCACGCGATCCAGACCTCGGGCAATTGCATCCGCAATGTCACGGCCGATCATCTGGCGGGCGTCGCCAAGGACGAGATCGAGGACCCGCGCCCGACCGCTGAGCTGGTCCGGCAATGGTCGAGCCTGCATCCGGAATTCGATTACCTGCCGCGCAAGTTCAAGATCGCGGTCACCGGCGCCGAGCATGACCGGGCCGTGATCAAGGCCCATGATATCGGCCTGCGCATCCGCCGCCACCCGGACACCGGCGCGCTCTGCTACGAGGTCAGCGTCGGCGGCGGCCTCGGCCGCACGCCGATGATCGGCAAGGTGGTGCGCGACTATCTGCCCAAGGCCGATCTGCTCGCCTATCTCGAGGCGATCATGCGGGTCTACAATCTCGAAGGGCGCCGCGACAACAAGTACAAGGCACGGGTCAAGATCCTCGTGCACGAGATCGGCGTGGAGGAGTTCACCCGCCGCGTCGAGGAGGAGTTCGCCCGGCTGGACGGCCCCTCGGTGAATGCCGATCCGGCCGAGATTGCACGCATCGCCGCCTATTTCGCGCCGCCGGCCTATGAGGCTCTGCCAGAGCGGAACGCCGGCTTCGAGGCTGCCAAGGCGGCCGATCCCGAATTCGCGCGCTGGGCCCGGACCAATGTCACACAGCATCGCCAGCCCGGCTATGCCGCCGCGACCATCTCGCTGAAGCCGATCGGCGCGCCTCCCGGCGACGCGACCAGCGAGCAGATGCGTGCCGTCGCCGATCTGGCGGATGCGTACTCGTTTTCCGAGATCCGCGTCACCCATGCGCAGAATCTCATCCTTCCGCATGTGAAGCTCGCCGATCTCCACGCCGTCTGGCAGCGCCTCTGCGAGGCAGGGCTCGGCACCGCCAACAACGGGCTGATCACCGATATCATCGCCTGCCCCGGCCTGGATTACTGCGCGCTCGCCACCGCCCGCTCGATCCCGATCGCGCAGGCCGTGGCGCAGCGCTTCGCGGATGCCGGGCGGCAGAGCGAGATCGGCGAGCTCAACATTAAGATCTCCGGCTGCATCAATGCCTGCGGCCACCATCATGTCGGCCATATCGGCATTCTCGGCCTGGAGAAGCGCGGCATCGAATCCTACCAGATCACGCTGGGCGGCGATGCCGGCGAGAATGCCGCCATCGGCGAGATCCTCGGCCCCGGCCTCGCGGCGGAAGAGGTGCCGGACGCGATCGAGCGGATCGTCGGCGTCTATCTGGCGCAGCGCCACAGCGAGGCCGAGCGCTTCGTCGACGCCGTCCGCCGGATCGGGCTTTCGCCCTTCAAAGCGGCCTTCCAGGAGGTCAGCCATGCCGTTGCTTGATCGCCATGGCGAGAAGGCGGACCCCTGGACCCCCAGCGATGGTGCCGGCATCGACACTGTCTCGCATGCGCTGGTCGCCTGGGAGGCCCTGCCCGAGGCGCTGGCCCGCAAGACGCGCGATCAGCGCATCGGCACCGTCATCCCCAACACGGTGCGCATCCCCGAGCTGAAGCTGATGCTGCGCCAGCTCTCGCTGATCGCGGTGAGCTTCCCCTCCTTCTCGGACGGGCGCGGCTTCAGCCTGGCGCGGCTGATCCGCAATCACGGTTTCACCGGAACGCTGCGCGCCAGCGGGCCGCTGATCGCCGACCAGTTCGCCTATGCGCTGGCCTGCGGCTTCGACGAGATCGAGCTGCCGCAGGCCAGCGCCGCCCGCCAGCCCGTCCGGCAATGGCTCGAGGCGGCGAGCAGGATCAGCCATGGCTATCAGCGCGGCTATGGCGACAGCGGCAATATCCTGGACCGGCGCCGGGCTGCGAGGCTGCAGCATGAAGCCGCCGGCTGAGATCATGATCGCGCCCGGCCGGAACAGCCCGTCGCGGCCGCCCGACCGCCATAGCGACGACATTTGGGAAGAGGCCATGCTGGACGATGCACTGAGCTCCTCGCAGGCCAGCCCGCGCGAGCGCTGGTTCGAATTTTGCTTCAGGCTTATCATCCTCGCGCTTGCCGCCCTGTGGCTGTTCGTGCCACCTGGCGGCAACGGGGTGAAGCAACCGGATGTGAAGGCCGCGGTCACGCAACGATGAGTCCGAGACGCCCCGAAGCCACCGCGCCGCGCCGCATCGAGCGGCTGGCGACGCTGCCGCTGTTCCACAGGCTGGAAGGGCGCAAGGTCGTGCTGGCAGGCGCCGGCGAAGGCGCGCTCTGGAAGGCCGAATTGCTCGCGGCGGCCGGCAGCGAGCTCCTGATCCTCGCCGGCGACGACGCCGAAGGTTTCGCCGCCTTGGCGGCCGATCCGCCCGCGGGCAGCGTCACCGTGCTGGCGCGCGTCTGGCAGCCCGGCGATCTCGACGGCGCCGCCATCGCCGTGGCGGATCTGGCGGACGAGGCGGAGGCAGCGCGCTTTGTTGCTGCGGCCCGGGGAGCCGGCGTTCCGGTCAATATCGTTGACAAGCCGGCCTTCTGCGACTTCGCCTTCGGCTCGCTGGTCAATCGCTCCCCCCTCGTCGTCGCGATCTCGACCGACGGCGCCGCCCCCGTTTTCGGCCAGGCGATCCGCGCCAAGATCGAGGCGCTGCTGCCGCCGGGGCTGAAGGCCTGGGCCCAGGCCGCGCATGACTGGCGCCCGCTGGTGAAAGCGCGCGAGCTCGCCTTTCCGCTGCGGCGCGACTTCTGGGAACGCTTCACAGCCCGCGCGCTGGCGGAGCCGGAAAGGCTGCCGGGTCTCGGCGATCGCGACGATCTCGTCGGCGCGCTTGACGAGATCGAGCGCGCCGGCGCCGCGCAGGGCAAGGTCACGCTGGTCGGCGCCGGTCCGGGCGATCCGGAGCTGCTGACGCTGAAAGCGATCCGCGCGCTGCAGAGCGCCGATATCATCCTCTATGACGACCTGGTCTCGGCGGGCGTGCTCGAGCTGGCGCGGCGCGAGGCCAAGCGCATGCTCGTCGGCAAGCAGGGCTATGGCCCCGCCGTGAAGCAGGACGACATCAATGCGATGCTCGTCTCGCTCGCGGGCCAGGGCAAGCATGTCGTGCGCCTGAAAGGCGGCGACCCGGGCATCTTCGGCCGCGCCGGCGAGGAGATCGAGGCCTGCCGGCGCGCCGGCATTCCCGTCGCGATCGTGCCCGGCATCTCCGCCGCGCAAGGGGCGGCCGCCTCGCTCGGCCTCTCGCTCACCCATCGCGACCATGCCCGCCGGCTGCAATTCGTCACCGGCCACGCGCGCGACGGCAGGCTGCCGCAGGATCTCGACTGGAACGCCCTCGCCGACCCGGCTGCGACGACCGCGCTCTACATGGCCCGGGCGACGCTCGGCCTGTTCCGCGCGAAAGCGCTGGCGGCGGGGCTCGATCCGGCGACGCCGGCAATCGCCGTGCTCGGAGCGACGACGCCGGCCGAGGCGCGGATCGCCACGACCATCGCCTCGCTGCCGGAGCGGCTCGGCGAGCTGCCCAGCAAGGGCCCGGTGCTGGTGCTGATCGGCCACGCGATGGGCGCCGCGCTGCCCGTTTCGGCCTGCCGGAAACAGGCGGCGGGTTGAGGCGAACCAAGCCGCCGGAGATGCGTTTTCCCTCTGGCGGAAAAACTTTGGAAGGGCTCTACTGCCGGGGCCAGTTGAGCGAATACCGCCAAATCAGTACGTTCTGTTTGTTTTTTAGAACAACGTCGCGCCGCCGGCAGGTGGCGGAGGCTGTTCGGCACGGAGCACTGACATGACGCGAGATCGACTTCGCCGCCTGCTGCAAGCCGGCCTGATGCTCGGCGCCTTTTCGCTCTGCTTCGGCATCGTCAGCGGCGCCAGGGCGCAGACCGAGCTGCTCAACGTCTCCTATGATCCGACGCGCGAGCTCTACCGCGAGATCAATGCCGCCTTCATCGCGGAGTGGAACGGCAAGGGCGGCAAGCAGATCCGCTCGATCCGCCAGTCGCATGGCGGCTCGGGCGCGCAGGCACGCACCGTGATCGACGGGCTGAACGCCGATGTCGTGACGCTCGCTCTGGCGGGCGATATCGATGCGGTGGCGCAGCGTTCGAAGAAGCTGCCGGCGGACTGGCAGTCGCGCCTGCCGCATAATTCCTCGCCCTATACCTCGACCATCGTCTTCCTGGTCCGCAAGGGCAATCCGAAGGGCATCAGGGACTGGGGCGATCTGGTGAAGCCGGGCGTCCAGATCATCACGCCGAACCCGAAGACCTCGGGCGGCGCCCGCTGGAACTATCTCGCGGCCTGGGCCTATGCGGAGAAAACCTTCGGCAAGGACGAGGCGAAGATCCGCGATTATATCGGCAAGCTGCTCGCCAATGTCCCGGTGCTCGACACCGGCGCGCGCGGCGCGACCACGACCTTCACCCAACGCGGCATCGGCGATGTCTTCCTGTCCTGGGAGAACGAGGCCTTCCTGGCGCTGAAGGAGTTCGGGGCGGACAAGTTCGACATCGTCGTGCCCTCGCTCTCGATCCTGGCCGAGCCGCCGGTCGCGCTGGTCGACGGCAATGTCGACGCCAAGGGCACGCGCGCCGAGGCGCAGGCCTATCTCGACTTCCTGTACACCCCGAAAGCCCAGGCGATCATCGCCAGGCATCATTACCGCCCGCGCAATCCCGAGGCCGCCGACCCGGCCGATATCGCGAAATTCCCGAAGATCGAGCTGGTCACCATCGATGCGGTCTTCGGCGGCTGGGCCAAGGCGCAGCCGGCCCATTTCGGCGATGGCGGCACCTTCGACCAGCTCTATAAGCCGGCGCGCTGAGCGATGAGCACCGCGACCGCCGTCCGCTGGCGCGAGCCCAGCATCCTGCCGGGCTTCGGCCTGGCGCTCGGCATCACGCTGACGGCGCTGTCGCTGATCGTGCTGATCCCGCTCGCGGCGCTGTTCGCCAAGGCGGCCGGCGCGGGCCCGGCCGATATCTGGGCCGTCGCGACCTCGCCGCGAACCCTGGCGGCGCTGCGGCTCTCATTTCTCGGCGCGCTGTTCGCAGCCCTCGTCAATGCGGTGTTCGGGTTGATCCTGGCCTGGGTTCTGGTGCGTTACACATTTCCCGGCAAGCGGCTGATCGATGCGGCCGTCGACCTGCCCTTCGCGCTGCCGACGGCCGTCGCCGGCATCGCGCTCGCCGCGATCTACGCGCCCAATGGCTGGGTCGGGGCGCAGCTCGCCAAGCTCGCCTTCAGCGTCACGATCCCGGTGCTGGACCTGACGATCGGCTTCGACGGCAAGGTCGCCTATACGCCGCTGGGCGTGATGGTCGCCCTGATCTTCGTCGGGCTGCCCTTCGTGGTCAGGACGATCCAGCCGGTGCTGGAGGAGCTGCCGGCCGATATCGAGGAGGCGGCGGCGCTGCTCGGGGCGAGCCGCCGGCGCACGATCTTCGCCGTGCTGCTGCCGCCGGTGGTCCCGGCGCTGCTGACCGGCTTCGTGCTCGCTTTCGCGCGGGCGGTGGGCGAATACGGCTCGGTGATCTTCATCGCCGGCAATGTGCCGATGGTCTCGGAGATCGCGCCCCTCCTGATCGTGATGCGGCTCGAGCAGTACGACTATGCCGGCGCGGCCGTGGTCGGGACGATCATGCTGCTCCTCTCCTTCGCCTTGATCCTCCTGGTCAATCTGATCCAGGCGCGGGCCCGCAGGAGGTTCGGCGATGTCTGAGGCGCGCCTGCCTTATCGCGGCGAGGACGCGGCCGCGGGCCGTCCGGCGCGGCGGGTCTCGGGCGAGGCCGCGCCGACCCGGATCATCCTGATCGCGGTCTCGCTGCTGTTCCTCGGCTTCTTCCTGTTCCTGCCGCTGATCTCGGTCTTCGTCGAAGCGGGGGCGCGCGGCTGGCAGGCCTATCGCGAGGCGATCACCGAGCCCGACGCGCTGGCGGCGGTGCGTCTGACGCTGCTCGTCGCGGCGATCGCCGTCCCGTCCAACATCGTGGTCGGCGTGGCTGCGGCCTGGGCCGTCGCCAAGTTCGAGTTCCGCGGCAAGAGCCTGCTCACCAGCTTCATCGACCTGCCCTTCTCGGTGTCGCCGGTGATCGCAGGGCTGGTCTTCGTGCTGCTCTTCGGCGCCCAGGGCTATCTCGGCCCCTGGCTGGCGCAGAACGACATCAAGATCATTTTCGCCCTGCCAGGCATCGTGCTGGCGACGATCTTCGTCACCTTCCCCTTCGTCGCGCGCGAGTTGATCCCGCATATGCAGTCGCTCGGCTCGGCCGACGAGGAGGCGGCGCTGACGCTCGGCGCCTCCGGCTGGCGCACCTTCCTGACGGTGACGCTGCCCAATGTGAAATGGAGCCTGTTCTACGGGGTGCTGCTCTGCAATGCCCGCGCGATGGGCGAGTTCGGCGCCGTCGCCGTCGTCTCCGGCAAGATCCGCGGCCAGACCACCACGATGCCGCTGCATGTCGAGATCCTCTACAACGAATATATGGGCGCCGCCGCCTTCGCCGTCGCCTCGCTGCTGGCCGGCCTCGCGCTCGTCACGCTCGTCCTCAAGACCGTGCTGGAATGGCGCTTCGCCGATGCGATCGCCGCCAGCCGCCGCCATTGAGCAGGAACCCTTCATGTCGGTCGCCGTCATCATCGAAACCGTCGAGAAGCGCTTCCAGAATTTCGCGGCGCTGCGCGGCGTCTCCCTGGACATTCAGCCGGGAGAGCTCGTCGCGCTGCTCGGCCCCTCCGGCTCCGGCAAGACCACGCTGCTGCGCGTGATCGCCGGGCTCGAACAGGCCGAGCGCGGCCGCGTCCTGTTCGGCGAGACCGATATGCGCGACTTGAGCCTGCGCGAGCGGCGGATCGGCTTCGTCTTCCAGCACTATGCGCTGTTCAAGACGATGTCGGTCTTCGAGAACATCGCCTTCGGGCTGAAATCGCGCCCGCGCGCCGAGCGGCCGAGCCCCGGCGAGATCAGGAAGCGCGTCGCCGATCTGCTCGAGCTGGTGCAATTGCCCGGGCTGGAGGGGCGCTATCCCAGCCAGCTCTCGGGCGGGCAGCGCCAGCGCATTGCGCTCGCGCGTGCGCTGGCCATCGAGCCGCGCGTGCTGCTGCTGGACGAGCCCTTCGGCGCGCTCGACGCCAAGGTGCGCAAGGATCTGCGCGCCTGGCTGCGGCAGCTCCACCAGCGCACCGGACACACCACCGTCTTCGTCACGCATGACCAGGAGGAGGCGCTGGAGTTGGCCGACCGCGTCGCCATCCTGAACGATGGCCGGCTGGAGCAGGTCGGCTCGCCGGACGATGTCTATGATCACCCGGCGACGCCCTTCGTCTGCCAGTTCCTCGGCGATGCCAACCATCTGCCGGTCGAGGTGGTGGGAAGCCAGGCCTTCTTCCGCGACCGGCCGGTGCTGGGCGGCCTGCGGCAGAACCAGAGCGGGCCGGCTTCACTCTATGTCCGGCCGCAGCATCTGCGGATTGTCGACGACGCGCCGCTCTCCCTGCCCGGCGTGGTCGAGCATCTGCGCCGCAACGGCCCGCTGCGCCGCGCCGAGGTCGCGGTCGAGGGACTGGCGAAGCGGCTCGATGTCGATCTCGCCAGCCAGGTCGCGCCGGCGCTCGGCGAGCGCATCAGGCTGCGCATCATGCATGGCAACCTGTTCGCAGCGGCCTGACCGCACCCTCGCCTCTTCGCACAGGCCGGGCTATGCCTGTCGGGAGATCTACTCTCGACGATGGAGACCGCGATGAAGGCACGGGCGCGCTGGGTCGAAGGCATGGCCTTCATGGGCGAATCCGGCAGCGGCCACGCCGTGATCATGGACGGCGCGCCGGAATATGGCGGGCGCAATCTCGGCATCCGCCCGATGGAGATGCTGCTGATCGGGCTCGCGGGCTGCACCGGCTTCGACGTGGTGCAGATCCTGAAGAAGGGGCGCGAGGCCGTGACCGGCTGCGAGGTCGAGGTCGAGGCCGAACGCGCCGGGGAGGACCCGAAGGTCTTCACCAGGATCCATATCGCCTATCGCATCAGCGGGCGCGGGCTGTCGCGGGCCAAGGCCGAGCGCGCCGTCACATTGTCGAAGGAAAAATACTGTTCGGCTTCGATCATGCTGGGGGCAACCGCCGAGATGACCACCGCGTTGGAAGTCGTCGACGAACTGCAACAGGTGGCCGCGGAATGACAGAGATACCGACCTCCGGGCTGGTCCCGGCCGACATCCTCGCCGGCGCGCTCGGCGCGCCCGATCTGGTGATCATCGACATCCGCGCCGCGGCCGAAGGCGGCCGGGACGCCTTCGAGGCCGGCCATGTCCCCGGCGCGGTCCATAGCGACTATGCCGCCGATGGCTGGCGCGCCAAGGTCGGCAATGCGCCGGGCATGCTGCCGCCGCTGCGCCACCTGGCCGAGCTCGCCGGCCGGCTCGGGATCACGCCGCCGAGCACGGTGGTGATCGTCCCGGCCGGCCTCACCGCCAGCGATCTCGCCGCCGCGACCCGCGTCTACTGGACGCTGAAGCTGATCGGCCACGGCCAGCAGGCGATCCTGGACGGCGGCTTCAAGGGCTGGCAGGGCCAGGGGCTGCCGGTCGAGACCGGCGCAAGCCGGCCGAAACCCGCCGCGCCCTATCCGGTGGTGATGCAGCAGAAGCTGCGCAGCACGGCCGACGCCACGCTGGTCGCCTCGCGCAGCAAGCTGGCGACGCTCGTCGACGCCCGCTCCGCCGGCTATTACGAAGGCAGGGAAAAGGCCGCCGAGGCGACGCGCGCCGGCCATATTCCCGGCGCCGTCTCGCGCGACTACGCCGCGGCTTTCGATACCGCCTCCGGGCGGCTGAAGCCGCCGGCCGAGCTGGAACGGCTCTACGGCCCGGTGCCGAAGGGCCCGGCGATCTCCTATTGCAACACCGGCCACACCGCCTCGCTGAACTGGTTCGTGCTGTCGGAGCTGCTCGGCCGCGAGGAGGTCTCGCTCTATGACGGCTCGATGACCGACTGGACGCAGGATCCGGAGCGGCCGGTGGCGAGCGCGTCCGGCTGAGCCGAGAATGTCGCCGATCGGCGCAAGGCTTTGTCAATAACCATTACCTAACGTCACGCGCATTGCGATCTGTCGATCTGTGGAGCGTGACAAATGTTCGATCCGGTGCGCCGGCTGGCCGCCGACCAAGGCGGCGCCTCGGCGGTGATCCTCGCCCTCGCGCTGCCGATGCTCATGCTCGCCACGGGCGGCGCCATCGATTTCAGCCGCGCCGCGTCCAAGCGCCAGACCATTGCCAACGGGCTGGAGCTCAGCTGCCGGCATGCCGCGCTGGTCCTCGGCCATCGCGGCAACATCACCGCCGGCGACAGCCAGTTCGTCAACGAGACAGCCAATACGCGCCTGGCTTCCCTGGAGATTTCCGATGCGGGCGTGAGCAGCACGGTGGCGGAGGGCACGATCACGATCCGGGCGGCCAGCTCCAGCGCCAATGTCTTCGCCAGCCTGCTGAACATCGAGACCGTCGCCCTCAGCGTCCAGCGCAGCTGCACCATCACGGTCACGGAGCCGCCTAAGGAGCTGACGCCGACCGAGATCAGCTTCAAGCTCGACTATGCACGCGGCACCTGGTGGAAGCGCGTCTCGCTCTGGGTCCGCCGGCCCGACGGGCGCGAGGTCCAGCTCGGCTCGATCACCTATCACGCCACCCACTATTATCCAGGTACCGTCACCGGCTCGCTCGACAAGACGCTGGTGCTCGGCGAGTACGATTCGGTCTTCCTGAAGATGGAGTATTCGACCGATGGCTGCCCGCCCGGCCAGGTGCCGAAGGATGCCTGGACCTGCGTGCCACAATCCTCGACCTACAAGAAATACGGCAAGGTCGGTACCTTGCGCACCGACGATCTCTCGACCTCGCAGCACCTTTATGTCGACGGCAAGCAGGTGGCCAAGAACACCAAGTTCACGACCGCTGACCTGTTCGACTGCGACAGGCCGGTCAAGCATGAATGGGAGGATGGCGGCGGCTGGAGCGCGGCCGATATCGGCTTCACCGTCACGGCCTCGAAATGCACCGACAAGGACAGGGCAAGTTAGCTGGGCTTCTCCGCAATCCGGTTAACCACCGCTTTACGGTTCGCAGCGAGAGCGGCGACATGGCCCGCCGTCCACAGGATTAGCCCCGACAGTCGAGAATTCCATAAAGATTTCGTCAATTCCCCGTGCCTAACCCTGCGCCCAGCCGGCTGCTCCGCGCCTCGTTGAGGCGCCTGTCGGCGCGCGAGGCTTTCGATGTTGGACCTGCTCGGCTCTTTCCGCCGCGACATGCGCGGCGTCTCGGCGCTGACCTTCGCACTGGCGCTGCCGATGCTGGCGCTCGCGGTCGGCGGCAGCATCGATCTCAGCCGCGCCGCCGCCAAGCGCCAGGCCATCGCCAATGCGGTCGAGCTGGCCTGCCAGCACGCGGCGCTGGAAATCGCCCATCAGCAGGGCCAGGCGAACGCCAGCAGCGGCAATTACCCTGCCGTCGTCAACGACATCGCCCAGCGCAAGCTGCGCGACTCCGAGCTGAGCGACGTCACCGTCAACAGCACTGTCGTCAACAACCTCATCACCATCACCGCGAACGGCAACAGCGCCAATGTCTTCGGCGGCATCCTGAACTATGGCTCGGTCGCGGTCGGCGCCGAGCGTCATTGCAGGTCGGCGTCGGTGCCGCCGCCGGTCGCAGCTCCGAGCAAGGTCACCTTCAAGCTAGACTACGCCTATGGCTGGTACTGGAAGCGCGTGAGCCTCTATATCCACAAGGAGGGCGATGCGACCGATACCCGCAAGGCATCGATCGTCTACCAGCCCAACAACAAGACCGGCGCCAACGGCAACGGCACCGGCACGGTCTCCGGCTCGCTCAACCAGACGCTCGATCTCGGCCAGAACTACGACAAGCTCTATCTGATGATGGAGATCTCGACCGATGGCTGCCCGCCGGACCAGTCGATCCGCCCGAACAGCGGCAACGGCTTCACCTGCGGCCCGATCACGACGCAATATCCGAAGACCGGCAAGATCATCACCATCAAGACCAACGACCCGGCCAAGTCGAACCATCTCTTCGTCGGCGGCAAGCAGCTTCCAGCCAACGCTCCCGCCAGCGCCACCCAGCTCTTCACCTGCAACAAGACCGTCAGCCATGCCTGGGAAGACGGCGGCGGCTGGGCTCATCAGGACATCGGCTTCAGCGTCGAGGCCTCCGGCTGCTCGGACAATTACAAGCTCGGCTGAGCCGCAAACATTTGCCAAGCGGCTCGAAACGTTCCAAAGAGGCGCCGCCCCCTCCTGGAACCTGATCGAACTTGCCGCCGATGAACGCCGTCGCGCCGAAAATCTCGTTCGTATCGCTGGGCTGCCCCAAGGCGCTGGTCGATTCCGAGCGCATCATCACCTCGCTGCGCTCGGAAGGCTACGAGCTCAGCAAGAGCCATGCGGGCGCCGACCTGGTGATCGTCAACACCTGCGGCTTCCTCGACAGCGCCAAGCAGGAATCGCTCGAGGCGATCGGCTCGGCCATGGCGGAGAACGGCAAGGTCATCGTCACCGGCTGCATGGGCGCCGAGCCGGAGCAGATCCGCGGCGCCTTCCCGAACCTGCTCGCCATCACCGGCCCGCAAGCCTATGAGAGCGTCGTCTCGGCGGTCCACCAGGCGGTGCCGCCCCGGCACGATCCCTTCCTGGACCTGGTGCCGGAGCAGGGCATCAAGCTGACGCCGCGCCACTACGCTTATTTAAAAATTTCAGAAGGTTGCAACAATCGCTGCAGCTTTTGCATTATCCCGAAGCTGCGCGGCGACCTGGTCTCGCGCCCGATCGGCGAGGTGCTGCGCGAGGCCGAGAAGCTGGTCAAGGCCGGCGTCAAGGAGTTGCTGGTGATCTCGCAGGACACCAGCGCCTACGGGCTCGACATCAAATACGCGCCCTCCCTCTGGAAGGATCGCGAGGTCCGCACGCGCTTCTTCGAGCTGGCGCGCGAGCTTGGCCAGATGGGCGTCTGGGTGCGCCTGCACTATGTCTACCCCTATCCGCATGTCGACGAGGTCATCTCGCTGATGAGCGAGGGGCTGGTGCTGCCCTATCTCGATATCCCCTTCCAGCATGCCTCACCCGGCGTGCTGAAGGCGATGCGGCGGCCCGCCCATCACGAGAAGACGCTGGAGCGCATCCGCAAATGGCGCGAGATCTGCCCGGATCTCGCCATCCGCTCGACCTTCATCGTCGGCTTCCCCGGCGAGACCGAGGACGATGTCGCCTTCCTGCTCGACTGGCTGAAGGAGGCGAAGCTCGAACGCGTCGGCTGCTTCAAATACGAGCCGGTCAGCGGCGCCACCGCCAATGATCTCGGCCTGCCGCCGGTGGCGGAGGAGGAGAAGGAGGCGCGCTGGCACCGTTTCATGAAGACGCAGGCCGAGATTTCGGCCCGCATCGTCAAGGGGCGGGTTGGCAAGCGCATTCCGGTGATCATCGACGAGGCCGGGCCGACCGTGGCCAAGGGCCGCTCGAAATGGGACGCGCCGGAGATCGACGGCAATGTCTATGTGGCGAGCCGCCGGCCGCTGCGGCCGGGCGATATCGTCACCGTCAAGGTCGAGCGCGCCGACGCCTATGATCTGCACGGGATCGCCGTCTGAGCCCCCCTCTCAGGCGAGCACCCCAACCACCGCGCGCGGCAGGCGACGCAGCTCGGCCATCCGGCCGACACGCGGACGCGACGGCTTCTCGAAATGGGCGCGCGCTTCGCTGATCTCGGTGGCGACGGACATGGTCGGCCGCGCCGAGAGCTGAGCGGTCAGCGCGGTCGCGACGATCGCGAAGGAGAAAACGAAGCCGAGGATGCGAAGAGCGGGGGACATGTGCTGCAAGACCGGGGAACTGAACTGCCCCTGCCTTGACGGCTCCAGACCCGCTTTCGCTTTTCGGTTTCGAAAGTTTCGGTTTCGCCGCGACCGCCGCTCAGGCCGGCCTGCGCGGCCTTCTGCCGAGCCACCAGCCGAAGCGCTGCGCCGCCATGGCGAGTGCGATGGCATAGCCGATCAGGCCGAGCATCCAGCCGGCCGCGCTCAGGCTGAGCGCGCCGAGCACCAGCGCGGAGCGGCCGAGCAGTTTCAGGATCGCCCGCGCGGTCGACGGTTTCGCCGCGGCGAGCCTGGCGGCTTTACCGATATCGCCGGCATCCTCGGCGACGGCGAGCACCTGCCGCAGGCCGCGCCCACCGGTGCGGGCATAGAGCGCGCCGGCATCCTGGCCGAGGCCGGCGAAGCGCGCCATTCCGGCGGGACGCACCACGCCGGAAGCGGCCGCCTTCGCGGCGGCGAGATCGAGCCGCGTCGCGGCGGCCATCGTCGCGGACAAAGCCGGCCGGTCGATCGCGCCGGCGGCGGCCCGGCCGAGGCTGGCGGTGAGCGCGGGCGAGAGCAGCTTGGCCTTGCTGGCCGCCTTCACCGCCGAGAGGCCGCCGCGCGCCGGCAGGCCACCGCCGAGACTGATCCAGGTCGCGGCGCTGAGGGCGAGCCCGACGGCGGCGAGCACGACCACGGTCTCGTCGGCGCCCTCGCCGCTCAGCACCTTGCCGCCCTCGCGGGCGAGGTCGCGCAGATCGCCGAAGCCGGTGAGATCGCTGGTCAGCGCGCCGGCGAAGGCTGCATCGCTCTCGCGCGCGCCGGAGAGAAAGCCGTGGCCGAAATCCGCTACCGCCCGGCCTGCCCCGCCTTCGCGCAGTGCCTGAACTCGCGCCCGGCGATCGGCATCGATCGCAAGACCGCGCTCTGCCGCGAGCGCGAGGAAGCTCTCGGCCAGGTCGAGGTCGCCGGCGGCGAGCGCCTCGTCGAGTTCCCGGGAGAGACGGCCGGCATCGATCCCGGCGAGCCGCAGCCGCGACAGCTCCGCCGGATCATCGGCCGCCCGGTAGACCTGCCAGTTGCGCCAGCCCTGCGGCGCCACGAGCGATCCCCCCGCGACGAGCCCGGCGATGATGGTGGCGGCGAGGACGATCCTGCCAATGCGCAATGCGGCACTCCGAACGGATGCGGCCCGGCCGAGATGGCCGGGCCGCTTCACCATGCTGCCGGATTCCGGCGAAAATCTGCCGTTAGGGCAGGATCACGCTCGAGCCGGTCGTGTCGCGGCCTTCGAGCGCGCGATGCGCGTCGGCCGCGTCCTTCAGCGCGAACTGGGCATTGACCTTGATGGTCACCTTGCCGGAGGAGACCGCCTCGAACAGGTTCCTGGCCATCGCGACCATGGTCTCGCGCTTGGCCGTGTGGGTGTTCAATGTCGGGCGCGTCACATAGAGCGAGCCCTTGGCGGCGAGGATGCCGAGATTGACCGCTTCGACCGCGCCCGAGGCATTGCCGAAGCTCGCCAGCAGGCCGAACGGCTTCAGCGAATCGAGCGAGGCGATGAAGGTGTCCTTGCCGACGCCGTCATAGACGACATCGCAGAGCTGGCCGCCGGTGATCTCCTTGACCCGCGCCGCGATGGTCTCGTCGCGATACAGGATGACGTGATCGGCGCCATGGGCCTTGGCGAGCTTCGCCTTCTCCTGCGAACCGACCGTGCCGATGACGGTCGCGCCGAGCGCCTTGCCCCATTGGCACAGGATGGTGCCCGTGCCGCCGGCCGCGGCATGGACCAGGATCGTGTCGCCCTGCTTCACCTGATAGGTCCGGTGCAGCAGATACTCCGCCGTCAGCCCCTTCAGCATCATGCTGGCGGCGACCTCGTAGGAGATCGCTTCCGGCAGCGCGACGGCCGAGGCCGCCGGCACGATCCGCTCCTGAGCATAGGCGCCCAGCGTCGAGACGACCGCGACGCGATCGCCGGGCTTGAACTCCGTGACGTTCGAGCCGACCGCCAGCACGTCGCCGGCCGATTCGTTGCCGGGCGTGAACGGCAATTGCGGCGCCGCATAGAGCCCCGTGCGGAAATAGGTGTCGATGAAATTCAGGCCGATGGCGCGGTTGCGGATCAGCAGCTCGCCCGGCCCCGGCGCCGGCAGGGTGATGTCCTCGAACTGCAGCACCTCCGGCCCGCCGGTCTTGTGTATGCGTATCGCCTTCACCATGACGTACTCCGTAGCGTGGGATGGCTGCGACCATAGGGACTTGCGTCGCCGGCGCGCAACGGCCGCACTGCGGGGCCGACCGGCGTCCGGCGCCGATCGGCCGATCTCGCCAGCCGCCGCCGCTTGCGCTACCGAGGAAGCATGTCGGAACGCCATCCTTGCGAGATCGCCATCGTCGGAGCGGGAGCCGTCGGCCTCGCCGCGGCCATCGCCCTGGCCCAGGCCGGGCGCGAGGTCGTGCTGTTCGGGCCGACGAGCGCGCCGCGCGACGGGCGCACCGTGGCTCTGCTGCACGGCTCCTGGCGCTTGCTGGAGGCTCTGGAGCTGACCGGCGCCCTCGATGCGCTCGCAGCGCCGCTCGCCGTGATGCGGCTGGTCGACGATACCGGCAGCCTGTTCCGGCAACCGCCGGTCGAATTCAAGGCCTCGGAGCTCGGTTTGCCGGCCTTCGGCTGGAACATCGAGAACGTGGCTCTGGTCGAGACGATGGCCGCGGCGGCGAGCGCGATGGCGAATATCCGCCTGCTGCCCCATGCCGTTTCCGTGATCACCCCCGGGGCCGAGACCGTCGCGCTGGCCGGCGAGGGGTTCGATCCGGTCGCGGCGCGGCTCGTCATCGGCGCTGAGGGGCGCAGGTCGCGCGTGCGAGAGGCCGCCGGAATCAGCGCGCGCGACTGGCGCTATCCGCAGGCGGCGCTGACCGCGATCCTCAGCCATCGCCGCGAGCACCGGGACGCGTCGACCGAGTTCCACACCCGCTCCGGGCCCTGCACGCTGGTGCCGATGTCCGGCCGCCGCTCCTCGCTGGTCTGGCTGCTCGAGCCGGGCGAGGCCGAGCGGATCGCCGCCCTCGACGACGAGGCTTTCGCCCGCGCCGTCGAGCGGCAGACCCATTCGATCCTGGGCGCGATGAGCGTGGCGGGGCCGCGCGGGCGCGTGCCGATGGGCGGGCTCTCGGTCGCCCGCTTCGCCGCCTCGCGCATGGCGCTGATCGGCGAGGCGGCGCATGTCTTCCCGCCGATTGGAGCGCAGGGGCTGAATCTCGGGCTGCGCGATGTCGCGGCGCTATGCGATGCACTCGCCGGCGCGGGCGATCCGGGCGGCGAGGCCGTGCTCGCCCGCTATGACGGCTCGCGGCAGAGCGATGTGCGCCTGCGCACCGGCGCGGTCGATGCGCTCAACCGGACCCTGCTGACCGATCTGCTGCCGGCCGATCTGATGCGCGGCGCCGGGCTGCTGGCGCTGTCGCGCTTCGGCCCCTTGCGCCGGCTGGTGATGCGCCAGGGCTTGGCTGGCGGCGCGGCGGCCGGATAGGGCGCCTCAGGCGGGCTCGTCCCCGACCGCCGGGCTGCGTCGCAGCGGCGGCGCGGCGTCGCGGAAGACGGGAGCGAGCGGCAGCGGCGTCGCGACCATGCGGCGCCCGCCCGGCTCTTCGACCTGGCGGTCGAACAGGCCGCGCTGCGTGAGATGCGGATCGGCCAGCGCCTCCTCCAGCGAGCGGACCACGGTGCAGCAGCAATCGAGCGGCTCCAGCAGGGCCTGCCAATGCGCGGCGGGCTGTGCCGCGATGATCGCTGCGACCGCATCGCGGGTCGCCTGCGGATCGCGCTTGTCCTCGCGCAGCTCGGCAGGCAGCGCGATCGCCTCGCAGAACGCGGTCCAGAATTTCTGCTCCAGCGCCCCGACCGCCAGGAACCAGCCATCGGCGGTGCCATAAAGCCCATAGCGGGGGCTGGCGCCGGTCAGAAGCCCCTCCCCGCCGCGGGGATAGCGGCCGGCGGCCTGGCCCTGCGCCAGGGCGTACCAGGCGAAGCACGCCATGGCATCGGTCATGGCGATGTCGAGATGGCAGCCCTTGCCGCTACGGTCCCGCTCGCGCAGGGCGAGCAGGATGTTGAGCACCGCCGGCATCGCCCCGCCGGCGATATCGGCAACCAGCGGCGGCGGCAGCGGCGCCGCCGTTCCGGCCGCCAGCGACTGGCCGAGCAGCCCGCCGATCGCCTGATAGTTGATGTCGTGTCCCGCCTCGCCGGCGCGCGGCCCGTGCTGGCCGTAACCGCTGATCGAGCAATAGATCAGGCGCTCGTTGAGCCGGCTCAGCGCGTCATAGCCGAAGCCGAGGCGCTCCATTACCCCGGGCCTGAACTGCTCGATCAGGATATCGGCCTCGCTCAGCAGCGGCCGCAGCCGCTCCAGCGCGTCCGGTGCCTTGAGATCCATGGCGATGCTGCTCTTGCCGCGATTGAGCGCGGCGAAGGGCGCCGAGGTCTCGCCGAAGCGCGGCGGGAAGCGGCGCATATCCTCGCCCTCCGGCCGCTCGATCTTGACGACGCGGGCGCCCGCCTCCGCCAGGAAGAGGCTCGCCATCGGGCCGGGCAGCAGCGTCGAAAAATCGAGGACGAGAAGATCGGACAGCGGCTGCATCGGAGAATCCGCATCGGCGCGGCCCCGCCGGGGCCGTCAGGGAAAGAGGTCTGCCGGCATCCTGCCCGTCTTCACCAGCCACAGGAAGCCCGTCAGCGTCACCGTCGAGACGACTGTGCCGACGAGGATACAGGCCGAGGCGCGCTCGACGCCGATGCGATACTGCGCCGAGATCACGAAGATGTTCAGGGCCGGCGGCAGCGCCGCCATGATCACCGCCGCATAGATCCAGGGCGCCGAGAAATCGCCGAGCGCCGACAGGAGCAGCCAGACCAGGAGCGGATGCAGCACCAGCTTGATCAGGACCAGCGGCGGCAGCTCGCCAGGCATCCGCCTGATCGGGCGCAGCGCGACGGTGACGCCGAGCAGGAAGAGCGCACACGGCGCCGCCGCCTGCGAGAGCCAGAGCGTCATCTTGTCGAGCGCCTCCGGCAGCTGGATCTCGAGGAAGGCGGCGCTGACCCCGACCAGCGTCGCCAGGTTGAACGGATGGCTGGCGACCCGCCAGGCGACCTCGCGGGCGGTCGCGGCGAAGCTCCTCTTCTCGACGCCTGCCACCGCCATCAGGAAGGGAATCAGCGAGAACAGCAGCAGATTGTCGAAGACGAAGATCAGCACCACCGGGGCGCTGGCGACGGGGCCGAGCGCCGCCAGGATCAGCGGCGGGCCCATATAGCCGATATTGGAATAGGAGCCGGCGACGCCCTGCATCACCGCCTGCGGCATATCGCCCTTGGTGTGCCGCCAGCCGAGCGCGAAGGACAGCGCGAAGGCGCAGAAGGTGGCGAGCGTCGTCACCGCCACGAATCGCCAATTGGTCAGCTCGTTGAGGGGCTTATCGGCAATCAGGCGATAGAACAGGCAAGGCAGCGCGACATAGATCAGGAAGAACTGCATCCAGGCCAGCCCGTCCTCGGGCAGCCGCTTGCGGCGGCCGACCAGGAAGCCGAGCAGGATCAGGCCGAAAAAGGGCGCGACCAGGTTGAACAGATTGGCGAGATCGGCCATGCGGCGGGCACTTCTCCGGACATTGTCCGGCCTAGATTGCCGGAGCCGGCGCGGCCATCGCGTCGGTGGCTGCTCGCGGCCGCGCCTTATACGGCGCCGCCCGATGCCCGAGAACCCGCGCAGAGGGGCGCCGCCCTGCGCCTGGCGCAAGCGGGCTCGCCGTGAAGACCCGCCCAACTCGCCCGAGGACACCGCTTACAAGGCTGCGGCCCGCTCTCTAACTCGCCCTTAACCTTAATTGGTCATTTCGTCAGATCGTAGTGGCTTCGCGCCGCCCGTGCTTGTGCGGCGCAAGGATGGCAAATCATGCGGCTGATCGTCGGAACAATTATCGTCTTCCTCTGCGTCTTCGGCGGCTACGCGGCTATGGGCGGCCATCTCCTCGTGCTTTGGCAGCCATTCGAGTTCGTTATCATCCTTGGTGCGGCGGTTGGTGCCTTCATCATCGGCAACACGGCGCCGGTGCTCAAGGCCGTCCCCAGCATGCTCGGGACGCTCATCAAAGGCCCCAAGTACAAGCAGGAATGCTATGTCGAACTGTTGGGGATGCAGTACTCATTGTACAAACTCGTGAAGCAGAAGGGCATGCTCGCGGTCGAGGAGCACATTGAAAATCCGAGCCAGTCGACGCTGTTCAACGCCTTTCCGACTTTTGCAGCGAACCATCACGCCGTCGAGTTCATTTGCGATTACATGCGCATGCTGACGCTGGGCGGCGCGAACGTCCATGAGATCGACGCTCTCATGGACGAGGAGCTGGAGACGCATCACCAGGAGCAGGAGCGTATCGCTGCGGCCATGCAGTCGATCGCCGACGGAACGCCGGCGCTCGGCATCGTCGCCGCCGTGCTCGGCGTGATCAAGACGATGGGTGCGATCAAGGAGCCGCCGGAGGTGCTGGGCCATCTGATCGGCGGCGCGCTCGTCGGCACCTTCTTCGGCGTCTTCGTCGCCTACGGCTTCTTCGGGCCGATGGCGCAGTCGCTCAGGAGCATCTTCGAGGCGGAATCCAAATACTACCTGTCGCTCAAGGCGGGGCTCCTTGCGCATATCAGCGGCCAGCCGCCGATCATGGCGGTCGAATTTGCCCGCAAGGCTCTGATGAGCGACGTCCGCCCGACCTTCAGCGAAGTGGAAGCGGCAACCGCCGGCCTGCCCGCCTAGATCTGACCCAATCTCCAGTAGGACGCGATGACCAAGCCCACCCAGCAGATTATCGTCAAGAAGGTCAAGAAGGCCGCTCATGCGCATCATGGCGGCGCCTGGAAGATCGCCTATGCGGACTTCGTAACCGCGATGATGGCGTTCTTTCTGCTGATGTGGCTGATCAGCATGACGACGCAGGAGCAGAAGGTCGGCCTGGCGGAGTACTTCGCGCCGGCGGCTGTTAGCCCGACCACCAGCGGCGCCGGCGGCATCCTGATGGGCACCGCGCTGGACCAAGCTGGCAACAAGTCATTGGCGCCCCGCGGCGACGCGGCGATGCGCGCCGCCGGGCAGTCGGACGGCGGGCGCGGGTCCGCGAGCCGTACCAGCGACCGCGAGGTCACCCGCCCGACGGCCGAGGAGCAGGCCAACCACAGCGCCATAGTCAGCATCCGGCAGGCGCTGCAGAAGATGCCCGAGATCGCGGAGCTGTCGCGCAATATCGTGATTGAGCCGACCAAGGAGGGGGTGGACATTTCCCTCGTGGACGAGACCGGCCGCTCCATGTTTTACGAAGGCACAGTCCGGCCCTATGACCGCACCCGTCGCGTGCTCGTGGCGCTCGCGCCCGTCCTGCGCCGGCTGCCCAATCTCCTGACTGTCACCGGCCACACCGCCGCCGCGCGCCCAGGCTCGGTAGCGGCCGTCGATCCCTGGAATCTCACCGCCGGGCGCGCGCTCGCAGTGCGCGAGATCCTGTCAGGTGCGGGCTTCCCGAACGATCGCTTCGTTTCAGTGGTGGGACGCGCCGACACCCAGCCCGTCTTCCCCGACAATCCCTACCTCTCGCCGAACCAGAGGGTGAGGATCACGCTGCTCAATGCGGAGCCGCCGCTGCCCCCGAACCTCGCTCCCTGACGAGCGGGCGCCGCGGACGCCTGTGGGGATCGAGCTCGAGCGATTTCGGAAGTGGCGCGGTCTACGGGAATCGAACCCGTCTTCCCAGCGTGAAAGGCTGGTGTCCTAACCGATAGACGAAGACCGCGGGCTCCGAGCGCGTTGCCGCGCTCGGCGAAGCGGGGCGAGCTATAGTGTCCCCTCGCCGCTTGGGCAAGTCCAATCGGGCAAGTCCAATTTGGGCAGGCATGACCGGCGCAACTCGCCGGTTCAGCCCGGCCGCGCCAGATCGAGCACGCGCAGCTCGGCGCGCTCGCTACCGCCCCAGCGGTTCAAGGTCAGCGTGCCGGCGAGGTGGACGCTCTCGCCGCGCGCCGCCAATAAGGCCTGGCCGAGCGGCTCCTGCGCGGCGCGGAAGGCGATGCCGCCGATGCTCGCGCCGTCCCCGGCCCGAAGCTTGACCCGCAGATGACCGCCGGCGCCGACCTCGACCACCTCGGCCAGGCGATGCGCCGGCAGGACGAAGACGGGCTCGGGACAGCCCGAGCCGAAGGGCCCTGCCCGGTCGAGCTCGGCCAGCAGGCGGGGATTGGCGCCGCCGGCGCTGATCGCGGCGTCCACGAGCAGCGCCTCGGCCTCACGCGATTCGGCGACGCCGGCGGCCAGGCGCGCGCTGACGAAGGCGGTGAAGGCCTCCTCCTGGCCCGCCGACAGCGTGATGCCCGCCGCCATGGCATGGCCGCCGCCTTTGAGCGCGAGACCGGCCTCGACAGCCTGGCGAACCGCCGCGCCGAGATCGACACCGGCAATCGAGCGCCCGGAGCCGGTCGCGCCGCCCTGGGCGTTACGGGCCAGTGCGAAGCTCGGCCGGCGGAAGCGCTCCTTCAGCCGGGCGGCCACCAGGCCGACGATGCCGGGATGCCAGTCGGCCGAGCCGACCACCAGCACCGGATGGGCCGCCGCATCCGCCAGCCGATGCTCGACCTGCGCCACCGCCTCCTCGACCGCGGCGCGCTCGATCTCCTGGCGCTCCTGATTGAGCCGGTTGAGCTCGGCGGCGATCGTGCGGGCCTCGACCTCGTCCTGCGTCATCAGCAGGCGGGCGCCGAGCGCCGCATCGCCGATGCGGCCGCCGGCATTGATGCGGGGGCCGAGCAGGAAGCCGAGATGCCAGGGCTGGACCGGCCCGTCGAGCCCAGCACTGTCGAGCAGCGCCGACAGGCCCGGCCGCTGGCGCTGGCGCATCATGGCGATGCCCTGGCGCACGAAGGCGCGGTTGAGGCCGGTGAGCGGCACGACATCGGCGACGGTCGCCAGGCCAGCCAGATCGAGCGCGGCCAGCAGATCCGGCTCCGGGCGCCCGGCCCAGAAGCCGCGCCGGCGCAATTCGCGATTGGTGGCGACCAAAGCGAGGAAGACGACGCCGGCGGCGCAGAGATGGCCGAGCCCGGCGAGATCGTCCTGCCGGTTCGGATTGACCAGTGCCTGGGCCGGCGGCAGCAGCTCGGGCGCCTGGTGATGGTCGAGAACGACGGTCTCGAGCCCGAGCCGCGCCGCCTGCTCGAGCGGCTCATGGCTGGTCGTGCCGCAATCGACGGTGACGAGCAGCGTCGCGCCCTCCCCGGCGAGCATCGCGATGGCCTCGCTGTTCGGGCCGTAGCCTTCGATCAGCCGGTCCGGGATGTGGATGCGCGGGCGCGCCCCCGCTTCGCGCAGGAAGCCGGCGAGAAGCGCGGCAGAGCAGGCGCCGTCGACATCGTAATCGCCGAAGATCGCGACCCTTTCCCCCGCGACGGCCGCATCGGCGAGCCGCGCGGCGGCGGCGTCCATATCGCGCAGGACGGACGGGTCCGGCAGCAGGTCGCGCAGCTTCGGCGCCAGGTGCAGCAGCGCCTCGCTGGAGGCGACGCCGCGCCCGGCGAGCACCCGCGCCAGCGCATCGGGAATGCCTTCGACCTGGGCGAGCGCCTCCGCCCGCGCCAGGCCGGCGGCATCCAGCCGGTCACGCCAGGGCCGGCCCAGCACGGATTTCTCGACGCCGAGGAAGGCGCGATTCGGGATCATGTTCCACGGGTCGCGCGGCAGCGGCGCGAGGTCAACCGGCCCGTCATTCGAGCGGCTTCTGGTCCGCGATCGCACGGGCGGTCGCCTTGCGCGCGCTGAAGCCGGCATGGCCCGAAACCTCGGCGCCGGCATCGGCATCGAGCCTGGCCATCCACAGCATCGACGAGGCGGATATCAGAGCGACGATCACGAAGGCGGGCCAGAAATCGCCCGGGCCGACCGCCTTGCCGCCATTGAAGAGATTGGCCGCCTCGAGCGCGAAGGCGCCGATGGTGATGCCGAGGCTGAGCGACAATTGCTGCGCGACGCTGGCGAGGCTCGTCGCGCTCGACATGTCGCGATTGGAGACGTCGGCATAGCTCAGCGCATTGATGCCGGTGAACTGCAGCGAACGGAAGCAGCCGCCGATCAGCAGCACCGTGAGCATCAGCCAGTGCGGCGTCGCCGGCGTGAACAGGCCGGAGGCGGCGAGGAAGGCTGCGCCGATCAGAGCGTTGACGGTCAGCACCCGCCGGAAGCCGAAGCGGGCCAGGATGGTCTTGGCCAAGGTCTTCATGATCAGCGCGCCGGCTGCCGAGGCGAAGGTGATCAGGCCCGATTGCAGCGCGTCGAGCCCGAAGCCGAGCTGGAGCATCAAGGGCAGCAGGAAGGGAATGGCGCCGATGCCGATCCGGAAGACAGAGCCGCCGATCACGCCGGCCCGGAAGGTCGGAATGCGCAGCAGCGAGAGATTGAGCACCGGATAGGCCAGCCCGCGCGCATGCTGCCAATAGCCGATCAGCGCCGCGATGCCGAAGGCGACGCAGGCATAGGACACCGCCTCCGGCACGAGATGGCGCCCGCCGGTCGCGAGGCCGAGCATCAGTGCGGCGAAGCCGGCCGAAGAGAGCAGGAAGCCCCTGACGTCGAGCGGCGCCACATCCTCCTCGCGGATATCCTCGAAGAACATCGTCGCCAGGGCGATGCCGAGCAGGCCGATCGGGATGTTGATGAAGAAGATCCAGCGCCAGTCGAAATAAGTGGTGATGAAGCCGCCGACCACCGGCCCGACCACGGGGCCGACCAGGGCCGGCACCGTCAGATAGGCGAGCGCGCTGACGAGCTGCGATTTCTCGACGCTGCGCAGGATCACCAGGCGCCCGACCGGGACCATCATCGCCCCGCCCATGCCCTGGATGAAGCGCGCCCCGACGAAGGCGCCGAGCGAGTTCGAGAAGGCGCACAGCACCGAGCCCAGCATGAAGACGCCGAGCGCCAGCCGGAAGATCGTGCGGGCGCCGAAACGGTCTGCCATCCAGCCCGAGATCGGGATGAAGACCGCGAGGCTGACGAGATAGGAGGTCAGCGCCAGCTTCAGCGCGATCGGGTCCTCCCCCAGCGACCGCGCGATGACCGGGAGCGAGGTCGCGATCACCGTCGAGTCGGTGTTCTCCATGAACAGCGCGCAGGCGACGATCAGGGGAAGGAGTTTGGCGCGCTGCAAGGACGGGCTTTCGGTGGGAAGCTGCCAGCCTCATAATCCGCCGTCATTCGCGTGGCGAGAGCGGAGCGGCGCTGCGGGGATGCGCCTTGCGCCGGGCGCATGGCATTTTTCCCGGCGACGAGATCGATCCGTCACATCCTGACGAGAATGTGAGCGCAGCCCGGCCGCGCTCGGGCTGCATGACGCGCTGCGAAACGGCTCCCTATCTGAGCAGTTGAGGGGGCGTTGTCGCAATGCGCGGCATGGCCGCGCGAGGGTGTCCCATGACGATCACAGGATATTCGATTTCCGGTGCGGCGCTCGGTCTGTTCGGCGGGCTGATCCTGGCGGGAGCCGGGCCGGCCCCGGCCGCCGCGCAGGCGATGAGCTGGGAAGAGGGCTGCGCGCAGCGCATGGTCACCCCGGGCTCGGGCGATGCGCTGCGGGTCTACAATTGCGCGCGCCAGAAGGAATGCCAGCAGATGGCCAATGCCAAGGGCGATATGATGACCGGCCTCGGCTGCTTCTTCGTCGCGCCCAAGGCTACGGCTCCGGCGGCGCCGCAGGCCGGCCGCACCCGTCCGGCGCAGCAGCAATAGCCCCCTGCCCGGCTGAGCCAACCGGGCGTGGCGGCGCACCTCGCCCGGTTCTCCAAAGTTTTGTTGCACTGCCACTAGCCGGCGCGTCGCACGCGTGATAACGGGCCTCGTCAACTCGGCTTTGGGCACCCTTTCGGGCACCCCGCGCCCTGCCCCCTTCAGAGCCGGCCTGCCGGCCCCCCGGAGTTGACGATGGCGACGATAACCGACGGTCTCATTCGCGACGGCCTGACCTTCGACGACGTGCTGCTCGAGCCGGGCCCATCCGAGGTCATGCCGAGCGATGTCGACATCTCGACCAAGCTCACCAAGACGATTTCGCTGAACCTGCCGATCATCGCCTCGGCGATGGATACGGTGACCGAGGCGAAGATGGCGATCGCGATGGCGCAGGCCGGCGGCCTCGGCGTGGTGCATCGCAATCTCGACCCTGAGCAGCAGGCGGCGCAGGTCCGGCTGGTGAAGAAGTTCGAATCGGGCATGGTCGCCAACCCGATCACCATCTTCCCCGACGAGACGCTGGCCGACGCGCTGGCGCTGATGAAGAACAATTCGATCTCCGGCATTCCGGTGGTCGAGCGTGGTGCGCAGGGCCAAAAGGGGCGGCTCGTCGGCATCCTGACCAATCGCGACGTCCGCTTCGCCGCCAATCCGGAGCAGCCCGTCTCCGAGCTGATGACCAAGGAGCGGCTGATCACCGTCCGCGAGGGCGTCGGCCAGGAGGAAGCGCGCCGGCTCCTGCACCAGTATCGGATCGAGAAGCTGCTGGTCGTCGACGATCACCATCGTTGCATCGGGTTGATCACCGTCAAGGACATGGAGAAGCAGGTCACGCATCCGAACTCGGCCAAGGATGCGCATGGCCGGCTGCTGGTGGCGGCCGCCACCACCACCGGCGAGCAGGGCTTCGAGCGCTCCGAGCTGCTGATCGATGCGGGCGTCGATCTGATCGTCGTCGACACCGCCCATGGCCATTCGGCCAAGGTGCTGGAGGCGGTGAGCCGGGTGAAGCGGCTCTCCAACACCGTCCAGGTCATCGCCGGCAATGTCGCGACCGCCGGCGGCGCGCAGGCGCTGATCGATGCGGGCGCGGACGCGGTCAAGGTCGGCATCGGGCCGGGCTCGATCTGCACCACCCGGATCGTCGCCGGCGTCGGCGTGCCCCAGCTCACCGCGATCCTCGACGCCGCCTCGGCCGCGCAGAAGGCCGGCATCCCGGTGATCGCCGATGGCGGCATCAAATACTCCGGCGACCTCGCCAAGGCGCTCGCCGCCGGCGCGGCCTGCGCCATGGTCGGCTCGCTGCTCGCGGGCACCGACGAGACGCCCGGCGAGGCCTTCCTCTATCAGGGCCGCTCCTACAAGGCCTATCGCGGCATGGGCTCGGTCGGCGCGATGGCGCGCGGCTCGGCCGATCGCTATTTCCAGCAGGACATCAAGGACGCGCTGAAGCTCGTGCCGGAGGGCATCGAGGGCCAGGTCGCCTATAAGGGTCCGGTCTCGGGCGTGCTGCACCAGCTCGCGGGCGGGCTGCGCGCCGCGATGGGCTATGTCGGCGGCCGCACGCTGGAGGACTACCGTAACAAGGCGCGGTTCATCCGCATCACCAGCGCCGGCCTGCGCGAGAGCCATGTCCATGACGTGACGATCGTGCGCGAGAGCCCCAACTACCCGACCCGCTCCTGAGAACGCGATGACGACGCTCAAGCTGATCTATCCGGCGCTGGCCCAGATCCTCTGGAGCTTCGTCGTCCTCTTCATCATGTTCCTGCGGCGGCAGAAGGCCTTCGCCAATCGCCAGGTCGGGCTGGCGGATGTCGCGGTCTCGACCGAGCGCTATCCCGAGCCGGCGCGCCTGGCGGCGGCGAATTTCAGCAACCAGTTCGAGACGCCGGTGCTGTTCTTCGCGCTGGTGCTGATCGCCACCCATGTCAACGCGACCGGCTATGCCATGGCGGTGCTGGCCTGGATCTTCGTCGCGACCCGCGTCATCCACACATTGATCCACACCGGGACGAACCGCCTGCAGCACCGGGCGATCATCTTCGCCGTCGGCGTGGCGTGCCTGTTCATGATGTGGATCGGCATCGTCGTGTCCCTGCTCTGATCCCGGCGAGCAGGAACAGGCGCGCAAACCATTCCGCGATAGGTTTTCCCGAGACGAATTCTCAGATCGGATTGTCTGCATCCGGTCTGCCATCCCCGATGATTTCGACCGTTAAGGTTGATGTGGGCATGCGTCCTTCTCGTCGTCTCGGCCGGTTGAATCTTAACGAAAAGTAAACTATCACGATCCGGCGGCGGACAGTCGAACCAGCGAGCGACGGAGTATCGCGGTGCTACATGTCCGTATTCACGGTGATTCAACGCGTTCCGAGGCCGTCCGGCCGAGCGGATCGCCTATTTCAAAGATCAACGGCGCACGCCGCAGCGGCCTTCGCCTGCCTGCGATGGCGGCGCTCGGCCTCGTGCTCGGCGTGGGGGGCGCGGTACTGACGGCCTCGCTGGGCCAGGCCGAGGACGATGGCGGCGTGCGCGCCTTCCACCGGCAGGAAGCGGCTCGCCAGGCGATGCGCGCCGCGCCTGCCGCCGCTTACACCGCCGCGAGCGCCTATGCCCCGGCGATCCGGCTCCGGGACCTGCCGCTCGTCCAGACTCATGCCGACGGGCGCATCGCGCATCCACGGGTCGAGCTCAACCCGTTCAAGCGCCGTCAGACGGAGCCGGCGCGCACCCGCAAGCGGGTGGCGGCCATCCGCTATGATGCCGCCGCCGGCGCCGCGAAAGTGCTGCGCACCGTCTGCGTGCGGCTCTGCGACGGCTCGCATGCGCCGATCGGCCAGCTGCACAACAAGGCCGATATCGAGACGCATCGGGCGCTGTGCAGCGCCGCCAATCCGGGCGTGCCGGTCAAGCTCTTCACGCTCGCTCCCGGCGTGGATGCGATCGAGGGCGCCGTTGCGAGCGACGGAACCCGCTATCGCTCGCTGCCGATGGCCTTCGCCTATGAGCGCGAGGTCGATCCGACCTGCCGCCCGGCGCAGGCCGGCGCCGCGGGGCGCGGCCTGTCCGCCTTGCGCGACATCACCCTGCGGCCGGGGGACAGCATCGTGCTCGACGGCAAGGTGCGCACCTTCACCGGCGGACAATGGCCGTATACCGAAGCGGATTTCCGCGATTTCCGGGTGGCGAAGCTCAGCGCCGAGCAGCGCCGCGCGATCGACGACAAGGTCGGCATCTCGCAGCGGGAAGCCCAGTTGCGCAGCCTGCGCCGGAGCATGGCCCCGCGCGAGGCCGCCTGGCACGACCCCAATTTCGCCAGCGACGCCGTCGGGCTGCGCGGCATGCTCGACGCCAGGGAACCGGTGCGGATCGTGCTTTCGACGCCGTATCGCTCCCAGTGATACCGGCGGCCCTTAGGTCCAACCCTCGTCATTGCGAGCGTAAGCGAAGCAATCCAGGGGCCGCGGAGCTCTACGACCGCTGGATTGCTTCGCTTCGCTCGCAATGACGGCGAGCCAGCAGCGGGGCAACCACAAGGGCCGGCGGCATAAGACAGGGATAGGTCTGCTTTCCTAGGGGCCAAGTCCTAGGCATTTCAGCCTATGGCGACCCGATGCCGGGGTGGACGATCCGCGCAGGCTTCGGCACATTCGCTGCGCCGCAGCATGGAGCCGAGCATGACGACCAAGACGCCGCGCCAGTTCTTCCGCCCCTTGGCCATCGGCGCGCCCGAGCCCTATCGCGAGCTGCCGCTGCGGCTCGAGCGGATGATCCATTTCGTCCCGCCGCATCTGGAGAAGGTGCGGGCCAAGATCCCGGAGCTCGTCGGCCAGGTCGATATCGTCCTCGGCAATCTGGAGGACGCCATCCCCGTCGCGGCCAAGGAGGCGGCGCGCGAGGGCTTCATCGCGCTGGCCAAGGCGGTGGATTTCGGAGAGACCGGGCTGTGGGCGCGGGTCAATGCGTTGAATTCGCCCTGGTTCCTGGACGATATCGCGGCGATCATGGCCGAGATCGGCGGCAAGCTCGACGTGGTGATGGTGCCCAAGGTCGAGGGGCCCTGGGATATCCACTATGTCGACCAGCTGCTGGCCCAGTACGAGGCCCGCCACCAGCTGCCCAAGCCGGTGCTGATTCACGCCATCCTCGAGACGGCCGAAGGCGTCAAGAATGTCGATGCCATTGCCACCGCCTCGCCGCGCATGCATGGGATGAGCCTCGGCCCGGCCGATCTCGCCGCCTCGCGGGCGATGAAGACGACGCGGGTCGGCGGCGGCCATCCCGAATACAAGGTGATCGCCGATCCGACCGCCGATGGCGGGCCGCGGGCCGTCGCGCAGCAGGATCTCTGGCACTACACGCTGGCGAAGATGGTCGATGCCTGCGCCGCGGCGGGGCTGAAGCCGTTCTATGGCCCCTTCGGCGATTTTTCGGATATGGCGGCCTGCGAGGCCCAGTTCCGCAACGCTTTCCTGCTCGGCTGTGCGGGTGCCTGGACCCTGCATCCTTCGCAGATCGAGATCGCCAAGCGGGTGTTCGGCCCGGATCCCGACGAGGTCGCCTTCGCCAGGCGCATCGTCGAGGCGATGCCGGACGGCTCCGGCGCCGTGATGATCGACGGCAAGATGCAGGACGACGCAACCTGGAAACAGGCGAAGGTCATCCTCGACTTGGCCGAGCGGGTGGCCGCGCGCGATCCGGCCCTCGCAGCGCGCTACGGGTTTTAGACCATGCGCGACATTGGGCGATATTGACGCATTTGCGACGTAATCCTAGGCCAAGCGCTAGAAGGCGGCGATGATCGACCGGCCGTGACGGGCCGGGTGGGGCTGAAAGAGGCATGGAAGCACGCAGCGCAAAATTCCGAATTGGCGACGTGGTGCGTCACCGCGTCTACCCGTTCCGGGGCGTGATCTTCGACGTCGATCCGGTCTTCGCCAATTCCGAGGAATGGTGGCTGGCGATTCCGGAGCACTTGCGCCCGTCGAAGGACCAGCCCTTCTACCATCTGTTCGCCGAGAACGACGAGACGGAATACGTCGCCTATGTCTCCGAGCAGAACCTGGTGATCGACGAGTCCGGCCAGCCGATCCGCCACCCGCAGGCGCGCGAATATTTCCGCCGCGACCGCAAGGGCAAATACCAGCTCGACAGGTCGGGCCTGAACTGAGCCTCAGCTCTGCCGCACGGCGTCGGGGAAGCGCGAGCCGAACACCCCTTCCCGCTCGGGCGGCAGGCGCACCAGCAGGTCGAGCGTGCCGTCCTGCGCATCGCCGCGCTCGAGAATCTCGCCATTCGCGTGCAGCCAGGCGAGCGACTTGCCGTCTCCGGGCGCCAGCGCGAGCCGGTAGACCGGACGGCGGCGGGCGATGCGCTGCTCGATCGCATCCGTCAGCCGGTCCATGCCCTCCCCGGTCAGCGCCGAGACGAGCACCGGCCGCGCGGCGCCCGGCTTGAGCCCGGCCAATCCCGCCTGACGCTCGCGCTCCGGCTCCGGCAGCAGATCGGCCTTGTTCCAGACTTCGAGCACGCGCTCGCCATCCTCCGGATCGATGCCGAGATCGCGCAGGATGCCCTGCACATCGGCCGCCTGGGCTTGGGTGTCCTCGTGGGAGACGTCGCGCACATGCAGCAGCAGGTCGGCCTCGATCGCATCCTCCAGCGTGGCGCGGAAGGCGGCGACGAGCTGCGTCGGCAGATCGGAGATGAAGCCGACCGTGTCGGAGAGCATGATCCTGGCGCCATGCGGCAGCTTCAGCGCCCGCGCCGTCGGGTCGAGCGTGGCGAACAGCATGTCCTGCGCCAGCACTGCGGCCGCGGTCAGCCGGTTGAACAGCGTCGACTTGCCGGCATTGGTGTAGCCGACCAGTGCCACCACCGGATAAGGAACGCGCTTGCGGCTGGCCCGGTGCAGCGAGCGCGTGCGCTTGACGCTGTCGAGCTCGCGCTCGATCTTGGTCATCCGCTCCTGGATGACGCGACGATCCGCCTCGATCTGGGTCTCGCCGGGCCCGCCGAGGAAGCCGAAGCCGCCGCGCTGGCGCTCCAGATGGGTCCAGGAGCGGACGAGGCGGCTCTTCTGATAATTGAGATGGGCGAGCTCGACCTGCAGCGAGCCCTCGCGCGTGCGCGCTCGCCGGCCGAATATCTCGAGGATCAGCCCGGTGCGGTCGATCACCTTGCAGCCGAAGGCCTTCTCGAGATTGCGCTGCTGCACCGGCGAGAGCGCGCAGTCCATCACGACGAGACCGATCTCCTCGTGCTTGATCCGCTCGGCCAGCTCCTCGACCTTGCCCTTGCCGAGATAGGTGGCCGGCCGCAGCGCCGTCAGCACGATCGGGATCGGCTCGACCACATGCAGGTCGATCGCCGCCGCGAGCCCGACAGCTTCGTCGAGCCGTGCTGCCGTGCTGCGCTGATTTCCGTCGGTCCCGAGGCTGGCGGCTCCTCGCCTGGTCAAATAGGGACCGACGACATAGGCGCGCGTGTCGGCGGCGATCGCGTGCTCGACCGCATCGATCGGCCCGCCGGAGCGCTCCTGGACGCGCTTCGTCGAATCGCGGCTCTCGTCCAGACCGTTATCGTGCGGTGTCTTCTTCACGCGGACGGTACCTGTTTGGCTGAAAACGCGGATGAGCATGTCCGCGTTTCATCCGACGCGGACATGCTCATTTCTTCGCGCTTGCTGCAAGTCGGCCCCGGCCGCCGGCGGCTCAGGCCTTGTCGGTATCCTCGGGCTCGAACAGCTGGACCGGATGGCCAGGCATGATCGTCGAAATCGCGTGCTTGTAGACGAGCTGCGAATGCCCGTCGCGGCGCAGCAGCACGCAGAAATTGTCGAACCAGGTGACGACCCCCTGCAGCTTGACGCCGTTCACGAGGAAAATGGTGAGAGGGATCTTCTGCTTGCGGACGTGATTGAGGAAAGTGTCTTGAAGATTCTGGGCCCGCTCTGCGGCCATGTTCAGCCCCTGTTGTTGGGATCGCAAGTCGGCTTGAGCATGCGATCCAGATCGTTCCGTTCATTTCGGCAGGAAGCGCCGACCATCGGAACACCGACACTGCATTAGATCGCGACCGAACAATGACGCGCAAGGGTTGCGTCGCAACAAATTCGGCCGGCCGCCTTGCGTGCAGCGCAATACGACCACCGAAGTCAGCCCACACCGAGCGATTTCAGCTTACGGTGCAGGGCTGAACGTTCCATGCCGATGAACTCGGCGGTGCGCGAGATATTGCCGGAGAACCGGGCGATCTGCGCCATCAGATACTCCCGCTCGAAGATCTCGCGCGCGTCGCGCAGCGGCAGGCTCATCAGCTTCTCGCCGCCCGAGCCCGAAGGGGTGGTCGGCACCATCGCGCCGACCTCGGCCGGCAGCATGTCGACCGTGATCTCCGCCGTCGGATCGCCCTTGGTCAGGATCATCAGCCGTTCGACATTGTTGCGCAGCTCGCGGACATTGCCCGGCCATTCATGCGATTGCAGGATCGCCATGGCGTCGCCGCCGATCCGGCGCTTGGGCAGGCCGGTCGCGACCGAGATCTGATCCATGAAGAACTCGATCAGCTCCGGCACGTCCTCGCGGCGCTCCGACAGGGCCGGCACCCGGATCGGCACGACGCCGAGCCGGTGATAGAGATCCTCGCGCAGCTGCCCTTCCGCGATCAGCCGGGCGAGATCGCGGCTGCTCGACGAGATGATCCTGACATCGACATGCACGCGGGTGGCGCCGCCGACCCGCTGGAAGTTCTGGTCGACCAGGACGCGCAGGATGCGGTTCTGGGTCTCGCGCGGCATGTCGCCGATCTCGTCGATATAGAGAGAGCCGCCATGCGCCTCTTCGAGCGCGCCGACGCGCCGCGAGCGGCCATCGCCGCCCTCCACGCCGAAGAGCTCTTCTTCCATCGTCTCGGGCGTGATCGTCGCAGCGTTGATCACCACGAAGGGGCCGGCCGAACGGCTCGACGCCTCGTGCAGGGTCCGCGCGGTCAGCTCCTTGCCGCAGCCGGGCTCGCCGGTAATCAGCACGCGGGCATTGGTCGGCGCGACGCGCTCCAGCGTCTGGCGCAGCTGGTTCATCGCGGTCGAGCGGCCGACGATCCGGCTCGCCTGGACCGAGCGCGCCTTCAGCTCGCGGACCTCGCGCCGCAGCCGCGAGGCTTCGAGCGCGCGCTCGGCGACCAGGACCAGCCGGTCGGCCTTGAAGGGCTTCTCGATGAAGTCGTAGGCGCCGCTCTTGATGGCGGAAACCGCTGTCTCGATATTGCCGTGGCCGGAGATCATCACCACCGCCAGATCGGGATGGCTCTCCTTGATCAGCTCCAGCACCTGCAGGCCGTCGAGCCGGCTGCCCTGCAGCCAGATGTCGAGAAAGACGAGATTGGGCCGGCGCGCCGCGATCGCGGCCAACGCCTCGTCGGCGGAGCCGGCCTTGCGCGTGCGAAAGCCTTCGTCCTCGAGAAGGCCGGCGACGAGTTCGCGAATATCGGCCTCGTCGTCAACGACGAGAATGTCAGCACTCATGCCTTGGTCCCGCTTCTCTGCGCGGCGGTCTGTTCCGCCGTCTTGCGTCCGTCTGAGGGCTCTTCACCGTCCTCCGGCGGCCCGGTCTCGATGAACCACAGCCGGATTCGCGCGCCGCGCCCGCCATCGGGCCGGTCGAGCAATTCAATGCCGCCGCCATGGTCCTCGAGGATCTTGCCGACGATGGCGAGGCCGAGCCCGGTGCCGCCGTCGCGCGTCGTCATATAGGGCTCGAGCAGCTTCTGGCGCTGGTCCGCCGGCAAGCCTTTGCCGTTGTCGAGGATGTCGATCAGGATTCGTCCGTCCTCGCGGCGCTCGAAGCCGATCTCGATGCGGCCGCGGCCGCGCTCGTCCGCCGGCACCGCCTCGATCGCCTCGGTCGCGTTCTTGATGACATTGGTCAGGGCCTGCGAGATCAGCCGCCGGTCAAAGCGCGCGAGCACCGGCTCCTGAGGCAGATTGTCGGTGATCTCGATCTCCGGGCTGCCGACCCGCATCAGGAAGGCGATCTGCCTCACGGTCTCGACGATGTCGTCGCGCGCCGGCGCCGGCTTGGGCATCCGCGCGAAGGATGAGAACTCGTCCACCATGCGGCGGATATCCTCGACCTGCCGCACGATCGTCGACGTGCACTGGTCGAAGATCTCCTTGTCGTCGACGATGATGCGGCCGAACTTGCGGCGGATCCGCTCGGCCGAAAGCTGGATCGGCGTCAGCGGGTTCTTGATCTCGTGCGCGATGCGGCGCGCCACGTCGGCCCAGGCCGCGGTGCGCTGCGCCGAGACCAGATCGGTGATGTCGTCGAGCGTGACCACGAGGCCGGCGCCGGCCCCCTCCGCCTCCCGCACCGCCCGGATATTGACCATGCGCTCGCGCCCGCCGCGGGTGATCGCGACCTGGTCCGAGCTCATCCGCTGCCGGCTCGCCAGCGCTTCCTGGACGAAGGCGGCGATCTCGGGAGCGGCTTCGTTCACCGGCTGGCCGAGCAGGCGCGAGCCGGCCCCGAGCAGGGTCTCGGCGGAGCGGTTGCTGATCGTGATATGGCCGTCCTCGTCGATGCCGAGCACGCCCGAGGACACGCCGGAGAGGACCGTCTCGGTGAAGCGGCGGCGGCGGTCGATCACCTCGCTGGCGGTGACCAGCCCGTCGCGCTGGCGGCGCAGCTCGGCGGTCATCTTGTTGAAGGTCTCGCCGAGATGGGCGAGATCGCCCTCCGCCCGGCGGATCGGCACCTGGACATAGAAATTGCCGCTGGAGACCTGATCGGTGGCGTGGATCATCCGCCTGATAGGCGCCACCAGGCCATTGGCGAAGTTGAGTCCGAGCCAGATCGCCGACAGCAGCAGGATCACCGAGATCAGCGCGTACATCGAGGCGAAGGCGATCTGCACGCCTTTGCGGCGCGCATCGATGCCGAGATACTCGACGGCGGCACCGCGGGCCACCGCCGGGAACTCGACCGCCAGCGGATCGACCTCGCGCGCGACATAGAGGAAAGCGCCGTCATAGGACGGCAGCTTGACCAGCGCGCCGAAGACGCGGCCGGTCGCCGGCAGCACGCAGATCGGCTCCGGCGAGGTCTGCGCATCGTCGAAGGCCTCGGGGTTCGGCTTGCTGGCATCGCGCAGCACATCGATATTGGCGCGCACGATGATCTGGTCCGGCGGCTTCATGATCCAGACCACCGGCAGGCCGAGCGCCGTGGCGCGGGCCGTCAGGAAGTTCTCGAACCACCGCCGGTCGGCGTCGAAGGCCGAGCGCGCGCGCGCGAGATCATCGGCGAGCAGGCGGATCTCGCGGCCGAGCGAGCGGCACTGGCCCGTGGTATAGGCATCGGCGACCTCGACCGATTTGAAGACGACATCGCGCATGCGGTCGGAGAACCAGGGCTCCAGCCCCCGTTCGAGCGTCGCGGTCGCGATCACCGCGACCAGCACCGCCGGCAGCGCGGCGACGACGCTGAACAGGCCGACGATGCGCACATGCAGCCCTGCCGCCGCCACGCCCTTGCGCCGCGCGCGGATCAGCACCGCCGCCTCGAAGGCGACGATGATCAGCAGCAGCAGAATCAGAAACCCGTTGAGGATGAAGACGCCGACCACGACCTCGTGCACCGGCGCGACCGGGGTCGCCCCGGAGAGGACGAGGAAGGTCGTCAGCGCCGAGACGAGCGCGAAGCCGACGACCAGCGCGCCGAGCCAGCCGGAAACGCGCCGAGGCGTTTCCTCGGTTCGCGGCGCCATGCGCATATCGCCGGTCGAGACAGTCAAAACGATGTCGAGGCTCCGTTCAGGCCAGCCTTCCGAGGAGGCGGAATGGCGGCGAGGCGCTACTGATGCGCCGCCGCAACGGTGTTGTCAAAATATGACAGATGCAAGGCGGCCCTTGAGAATGACGAAGGCGGGCGGCGCCTCAGGCCGCTTTCTTCCGCTCCGCGATCCGCGCCAGGTCGGTCAGCAGCCGGCGCGTGCCCTTGAGGCGCTGCTCGGCGGTTTCGAAGTCGTCGATGAAGACGACGCGCATATCCGGCCGGACCTTGGCCAGCGTCCCCTGCTTGGCGACATAGGAGACCAGCCCCTCCGGATTGGCGAACTCATTGTCGCGGAAGGCGATGATGATGCCCTTCGGCCCCGCCTCGACCTTCTCGATATTGGCGCGCTTGCACAAGGCCTTGATCGCGACGATCTCGAGCAGCTGCTGGACCTCCTCGGGCAGCGGGCCGAAGCGGTCGACCAGCTCGGCCCCGAAGGATTGCAGATCGCCGTCCTCGTCCATGGTCGAGAGCCGCTTGTAAAGCGCCAGGCGCAGCGTGAGATCGCCGACATAATGCTCGGGGATCATCACCGGCGCGCCGATCTGGATGCTCGGCGACCATTGCGTCTCGGTCTCGATCTCGATGCCGGCCTTCAGCGCCGCCACCGCCTCCTCCAGCATCTGCTGGTAGAGTTCGTAGCCGACCTCCTTGATATGGCCGGACTGCTCGTCGCCGAGCAGGTTGCCGGCGCCGCGGATATCGAGATCGTGGCTCGCGAGCTGGAAGCCGGCACCGAGCGTGTCGAGCGATTGCAGCACCTTCAGGCGCTTCTCGGCCTGGTCGGTGAGCTTGCGGTTGGCCGGCACGGTGAACAGCGCATAGGCGCGCGTCTTCGAGCGGCCGACACGGCCCCTCAGCTGATAGAGCTGGGCGAGGCCGAACATGTCGGAGCGGTGGACGATCAGCGTGTTGGCGGTCGGGATATCGAGGCCCGATTCGACGATCGTGGTCGAGAGCAGGATGTCGTACTGGCCGTCATAGAAGGCGGTCATCACATCCTCGAGCTGCCCCGCCGCCATCTGGCCATGCGCAATGCCGACCTTGGCCTCCGGCACCTGCTTGTCGAGGAAGTCCTTGACCTCGGCGATATCCTCGATGCGCGGCACGACATAGAAGGAGCGCCCGCCCCGGTAGCGCTCGCGCAGCAGCGCCTCGCGGACGATCAGCGGATCGAAGGGGGTAACGAAGGTGCGCACCGCCAGCCGGTCGACCGGCGGCGTCGCGATGATCGACAGCTCGCGCACCCCGGTCATGGCGAGTTGGAGCGTGCGCGGGATCGGCGTCGCCGACAGGGTCAGCATATGGACCTCGGCGCGCAGCTCCTTCAGCCGCTCCTTGTGGGCGACGCCGAAATGCTGCTCCTCGTCGACGATGACCAGGCCGAGATCCTTGAACTGGACGCCCTTGCCGAGCAGCGCATGGGTGCCGACGGCGATGTCCATGGTGCCGTCGGAAATGCCTTGCTTCACCGCCTTGAGCTCGGGCGCAGGCACGAAGCGCGAGGCTTGGCCGACCTTGACCGGCAGTCCCGAGAAACGATCTGCGAAATTGCGATAATGCTGGCGGGCGAGCAGCGTCGTCGGCACGACGACGGCGACCTGCTTGCCGCTGAGCGCCGCCGCGAAGGCGGCCCGCAGCGCCACCTCGGTCTTGCCGAAGCCGACATCACCGCAGACCAGCCGATCCATGGGACGTCCGGCCGCCAGATCGCCGAGGACGGCGTCGATCGTGGCCTGCTGGTCCTCGGTCTCCTCATAGGGGAAGCGGGCGCAGAACTCGTCATAGAGCCCTTCCTGCGGCACCAGGCGCGGCGCGTCCTTGAGCGCCCGGGCGGCGGCGATCTGGATCAGCTTGCCCGCCATCTCGCGGATGCGCTGCTTCAGCTTCGACTTGCGCGCCTGCCAGGCCCCGCCGCCGAGCCGGTCGAGCGCGACCTCGGTGTCCTCCGAGCCGTAGCGCGACAGCAGCTCGATGTTCTCGACCGGCAGGAACAGCTTGGAATCGCCAGCATAATGGATCTCGAGGCAGTCATGCGGCGCGCCCGCCGCGGTGATCGACTGCAGGCCGACGAAGCGGCCGATGCCGTGGTCGACATGCACGACGATGTCGCCGGGATTGAGCGAGGACAGCTCGTTGATGAAATCCTGCGGCCTGCGCGACTTGCGGCGCGGGCGCACCAGCCGGTCGCCCAGAATGTCCTGCTCGCCGATCACCGCGAGCTTGCCGGCCTCGAAGCCGGTCTCGAAACCCCAGACGGCGAGCGCCGTGGTGCCCGGCTTGAGATCGAAGGCGGCGCGCAGCGAGCCGGTGGTCTGCACGCTCTTCAGCCCGTGATCGGCGAGGACATGCGCGAGGCGCTCGCGCGAGCCCTCCGACCAGGCGGCGAGCACCACGCGCCGGCCGTCCGCCTCCAGCGCCTTCACATGCGCAACCGCGGCATCGAAGACACCGCCGGAATTGTCGGCCCGCTCGGCCGCGAAGCTGCGGCCCTGCTTGCCGCCGAGATCGATGGCGAGTTTGCCTTCGCTCTCCGGCAGCTGGAACGGCGTCAGCGAGGCGACGCCCGTTTCGGCCACGAGATCGCGCCATCCCTCCGGCGTCAGATAGAGAGCGTCGGGCGGCAGCGGCTTATAGGGCGCGGCGCCCGGCGCCGGCTGGTCGAGCGCGCTCTTGCGGGCGTCGTGATAGTCCTTGATCAGGCTGATGCGCTCGCCGACCGCATCCTGCGCCTGATGGTCGAGCACCAGCGGCACGTCGGGCAGATAGGTGAACAGCGTGTCGAGCTTCTCGGCCAGCAGCGGCAGCCAGTGCTCCAGCCCCGCCGGCCGCCGGCCCTCGCTGACCGCTTCGTAGAGCGTGTCGTCGCGGCCCGGCGTACCGAAGGTCGCGATATAGGATTGGCGGAAGCGGCGGATCGAATCGGAGGTCATCTGCGCCTCCGACATCGGCACGAGGTCGAGCCCGCGCAGCTGACCGGTGGTGCGCTGCGTCTCCGGATCGAAGGTGCGGATCGATTCGAGCGTATCGCCGAAGAAGTCGAGGCGGATCGGCGCCGGCATGCCCGGCGGGTAGAGGTCGACGATGCCCCCGCGCACCGCGAACTCGCCGGTCTCTCGCACGGTCGAGGTGCGCAGATAGCCGTTGACGTCGAGCCAGCGCGCCAGCTCCTCGGTGTCGACCATGTTGCCCGGAGCGGCGGAAAAACTCTCCGAGGCGACCTTGCCGAAAGCCGGCACCCGTTGCAGCGCGGCATTGACGGTCGTCAGCAGCAGGCGCGGCTTGTCGCCCGATTTGGTCTTGGCCAGGCGCGACAGCGTCGTCATGCGGTGCGCGACGATCGAGGGCGCCGGCGAGACACGGTCATAGGGCTGGCAGTCCCAGGCCGGGAAGGTCATGACCTCGAGATCGGGCGCGACGAATTGCAGTGCGTTCTCGAGCACCTGCAGGCGCTGCCCGTCGCGGGCGATGAAGACCAGCATCGCCGGTCCTTCAGCCTTCCGGGCGCGGGCGCGGGTCAGGTCGGCGAGGACGACCGCGTCGAAGCCGTCGGGGACGCCGGAGAGGACGGGCTTGTCGCCGCGATTGAGCGCGTCGAGGATGCGCTCGAGCTGCGGCTTGGCGATCTGGGCGGGAGGCGGGATGCTCATCGAGGATCAGGCGTGAATCGGCTTGTCGTGCCGGTGGAAACGTTTCAGCCGGCGAAAGAGTTCGCTGTCGTAATTCTCCGGCACCGCTGCCTCGCCGGTGATCCAGCTCAGCAGGTCGCGGTCGGGCACCTCGATCAGCTGCTCGAAGACGTCGAGCTCGGCATCGCTCATCGCCCCGATCTCGGCATCGGCGAAGCGGCCCATGATCAGGTCCGTCTCGCGCATGCCGCGATGCCAGGCGCGGAACAGGATCTTGCGGCGCCGCGGGTCGAGATCGGCGCTGCTGCGGGTCGAGCCACTCATGATCAAGCCTCGCTTGGATCGGGAAAGCGGCTATATAGCGAGCCTGCCAACCCTCCGACAGGCCCGATTTGCGACCTTCGATTCTCGACCCCCTCTTCGCTGCGGCCACCACGCTCTCCGGCGTTGGCCCCAAGCTCGGCAAGTCGCTCGACAAGCTGCTCGGCGACGAGACGCATCCGGCCCGCATCATCGACCTGATCTTCCATCTGCCGACGGGGGCTATCGACCGGCGGCCCAGCCCGAGCATCGCCGAGGCCCCGATCGGCGAGATCGCGACCTTCGCCGCCCAGGTCACCGAGCATCGTCCCGCCCCGCCGGGCAAGGCGAAGGCGCCCTATCGCATCATCGTCGAGGACGACACCGGCGAGGTGACGCTGGTCTTCTTCCACGCCGATACCCGCCATCTCTTGCAGACCCTGCCGGTCGGCGCCTACCGCATCGTCTCAGGCAAGCTCGAGCTCTGGGAGGGCATGCGCCAGATGGTGCATCCCGACCGCATCCTCGATCCCAAGCTCGCCGCCACCCTGCCCTCGGTCGAGCCGGTCTACGGGCTGACCGAAGGCATCGGCGGGCGCGTCATGGGCCGCATCGCCGCCGGCGCCGCCGAGCGCTGCCCGGAGCTGCCGGAATGGCAGGACGAGAGCTTCCACGCCCGCAACGGCTTCGCCGGCTTTCGCGAGGCGATCCATGCCCTGCATCACCCGCCGGATCTGAAGGCGGTCGAGGGCGACACGGTGATGCGCCGGCGCGTCGCCTATGACGAATTGCTGGCGAGCCAGATCGCGCTCGCTCTGGTCCGGCGCCAGCAGAAGAAGGCGGCGGGCCGCGCCACCGCCGGCGATGGCTCCTTGCGCGCGGCGATCGCGGCCGCCCTGCCCTTTTCGCTCACCGAGGGCCAGCGCAAGGCGCTCGCCGATATCCACGACGACATGGAAAAGCCGGAGCGCATGCTGCGCCTGCTGCAGGGCGATGTCGGCTCCGGCAAGACGGTGGTCGCCCTGATGGCCATGGCTGCGGCGGCCGAGGCCGGGCGGCAATCGGTGCTGATGGCGCCCACCGAGATCCTCGCCCGCCAGCACGCCGAGCGCCTCGCGCCGCTGGCGCATCAGGCCGGGCTCAAGCTCGCGCTGCTGACCGGGCGCGAGAAGGGCCCCGGCCGCAGGCAGGTTCTCGAAGGCCTGGCGAATGGCGAGATCGACATCGCGGTCGGCACCCATGCGCTGTTCCAGGAGGGCGTCGCCTTTCATGATCTGGCGCTCGCGGTCGTCGACGAGCAGCATCGCTTCGGCGTGCATCAGCGCTTGCTGCTCGGCGCCAAGGGCGAGGCCGTCGACATCCTGGTGATGACCGCGACGCCGATCCCGCGGACCCTGGCGCTGACCTGGTTCGGCGACATGGATGTTTCGATCCTCTCCGAGAAGCCGGCCGGACGGAAGCCGATCACCACCCGCGCCATCTCCCTGGACCGTTATGACGAGGTGGTCGGCGCCGTGGGCCGCGCGCTGGAGAGCGGCGCCCAGGTCTATTGGGTCTGCCCGCTGGTGCAGGAATCGGACACGCTCGACGTCGCCGCGGCGCAGGAGCGATTCGACGCCCTGCAGGCCCTGTTCGGCGACAAGGTCGGCCTGCTGCACGGCCAGATGCCGGGGCGCGACAAGGATGCGGCGATGGCCGCCTTCTCGGCCGGGCGGAGCCGCATTCTGGTCTCGACCACCGTCATCGAGGTCGGGGTCGACGTGCCCAATGCCACGGTCATGGTGATCGAGCATGCCGAGCGCTTCGGCCTCGCCCAGCTGCACCAGCTGCGCGGGCGGATCGGGCGCGGCTCGGCGGCCTCGACCTGCCTGCTGCTCTACAAGGGCCCGCTCGGCCCGGTGGCCGAGGCCAGGCTCACCATCATGCGCGAGAGCGAGGACGGTTTCCGCATCGCCGAGGAGGATCTGCGCCTGCGCGGCGAGGGCGAGGTGCTCGGCACCCGCCAGTCCGGCTCGCCCGACTGGCGCATCGCCCGGCCCGAGATCGACGGCGACCTGCTGGCGGCGGCGCGCGACGATGCCCGCCTGCTGATCGAGCGCGACCCGCATCTCGAGACGCCGCGCGGCCAGGCGGTGCGCACGCTGCTCTATCTTTTCGAGCGCGACGTGGCGATCAGGCTGCTGCGGGCGGGGTGATCCCCGGCTCGGCCAGGGGGCGCGGCGCGCCCTCGCCCGGCTGGATCAGTCCGGCCGACATGATCAGCTTGGCGCCGTCCTCGATCGAGATCGCCAGCTCGACCACCTCGCTGCGCGGCAGATAGAAGAAGAAGCCGGTGGTCGGGTTCGGCGTGCAGGGCAGGAAGACGCCGATCTGCTCGTCGCCCTGCGGCAGCTTGCCGGCGATCTCCGGCGCCGCCTCCTGGGCGATGAACACGACCGACCACATGCCCGGCTGCGGGAACTGCACCATGCCGACCTTCCGAAACGAGGTTCCCGATTGCGAGAAGATCGTCTCGAAGATCTGCTTCACGCTCTTGTAGAGCCCGCGCACCACCGGCATCCGGTCGAGGAGCGCCTCGCCGGCGCCGATCAGCGAGCGCCCGACGAGATTGGCCGTCAGGAAGCCGATCATCGTCAGGCCGACCAGCACGATGATCAGGCCGAAGCCGGGCACCGGATAGGGCAGATAGCTGTCCGGCCAGAACTGCGCCGGGACAAGCGGCTTCACCCAGCCGTCGATCAGGTTGATGAACCACCAGGTCACCGAGGCGGTGATGGCGAGCGGCGCCGCCAGCACCAGGCCGGTCAGGAAATAGCGCCGCAGCCTGGTGCCGAAGGTCGGCCGCAGCAGGTCGGGCTGGACGACGAGGCGAGGATCGGGAGTGCGGGCGGCATTCATCGACAATCGTTTCTCGCCAAGGCTTGCGGCCGACGGGTTTGCGCCGCACCATCCGACGATAGCCGAGCGGCCGCCGCTGGCTAGTCCCGAATCCTCGCCCCATGGCGCCCAACCTGCCCGAGCCCTCGCATATGCAGCGTTCCTGGCGCCGATGGCTGTTCCTGTCGCTCGGCCTGCTCTCGACCGGGCTCGGCATCGTCGGGCTGGTGCTGCCGGTGATGCCGGGCACGATCTTCCTGATTCTCGCCGCCTGGTGCTTCTCGCGCTCCTCGCCGCGCTTCGAGGCCTGGCTGCTCGGGCATCCGCGCCTCGGGCCGCAGGTGCGGGCCTGGCGCGAGACCGGGGCGATCAGCCGCAAGGCCAAGCATCTGGCCTGCGGCTCGATGGCGCTGAGCTTCGCGCTGCTGCTGGCGAGCGACGCCCCGCCGGTGGCGCTCTGGCTCACCGGGGCGGGACTCGCCGCCGCCGGCGCCTATGTGGCGAGCCGGCCGGAGCCGCCGCTCACTCCACCGTGACGGATTTCGCCAGGTTGCGCGGCTGGTCGACATCCTTGCCCATGAAGACGGCCGTCTGATAGGCGATCATCTGGATCGGCACCGCGTAGACGATCGGCGCGAAGAGCGGGTCCATCTCCGGCATGACGATCGTTGCCTCGGGCACGATGCCGCATTCTGCGGCGCCCTTGGCGTCGGTGATGAGGATGATGCGGCCGCCGCGCGCCGCCACCTCCTGCATGTTCGAGGCGGTCTTCTCGAAGAGCGCGTCATGCGGGGCGATGACGATCACCGGCATGTCCTCGTCGATCAGCGCGATCGGCCCGTGCTTCAGCTCGCCGGCCGGATAACCCTCGGCATGGATATAGCTGATCTCCTTCAGCTTCAGCGCGCCTTCCAGGGCGAGCGGGAAGGCGGTGCCGCGGCCGAGATAGAGAACGTCGCGCGCCCGCGAGAGCTTGCGCGCCAGCTTCTCGATCTCGGGCTCGAGCGTCAGCGCCTGCGCCATCAGGCCGGGCAGCGCGATCAGCTCCTGGACATAGCGCGCCTCCTGCTCTGCGTTCAGCGTGCCGCGGGCGCGGGCGGCGGCGAGGCTGAGCCCGGCGAGGGCCGTCAGCTGGCAGGTGAAGGCCTTGGTCGAAGCGACGCCGATCTCCGGCCCGGCCAGCGTCGCCGCCACGACATCGCTCTCGCGGGCGATCGTCGAGGTCGGCACATTGACCACCGAGAGGATGTGCTGACCCTCCTGCCTGGCATAGCGCAGGCAGGCGAGCGTATCGGCAGTCTCGCCCGACTGGGAGACGAACAGCGCCAGCCCGTCCTTCGGCAGCGGCGCCTCGCGATAGCGGAACTCGGAGGCGACATCGATCTCGACCGGCAGTCGGGCCAGCTTCTCGAACCAGTATTTCGCCGTGAGCCCGGCATAATAGGCGGTGCCGCAGGCCGAGATCGAGAGCCGCGACAGGCTGTTCCAGTCGAACGGCGCCTCGAAGGGCAGCTTCACCTGCCCGCTCGCCATGTCGACATATTGCGTCAGCGTATGGCCGACGACCTCCGGCTGCTCATGGATCTCCTTGGCCATGAAATGGTGGTAGTTGCCCTTCTCCACCAGGAAGGCGCCAGCGGCGACGCGCTGCGCCCGGCGCTCGACCGGCTGGTTGTCGACATCGTAGAAGGCGGCGCCCTGGCGGTTGAGCACCACCCAGTCGCCCTCTTCCAGATAGGCGATCAGGCTGGTGAAGGGCGCCAGCGCCAGCGCGTCCGAGCCGAGATACATCTCGCCCTCGCCGACGCCCACCGCCAGCGGCGAGCCCTTGCGGGCGCCGATCAGCAGATCCTCCTGGCCTTCGAAGAGGAAGGCCAGCGCGAAGGCGCCGCGCAGGCGCGGCAGGCAGGCGCCCACGGCCGCGACCGGGTCCTTGCCGCGATCGAGTTCGCGCGTCACCAGATGCGCGACGACCTCGGTATCGGTCTCGGTGGCGAAGACGTGGCCGTCGGACTCGAGCTCGGCCTTGAGCTCGCGGAAATTCTCGATGATGCCGTTATGGACGACGGCGAGCTTGTCGGTGGCGTGCGGGTGGGCATTGGTCTCGTTCGGCCGGCCATGCGTCGCCCAGCGGGTGTGGCCGATGCCGATCAGCCCTTCGAGCGGCTCGCTCGACAGGCGGACCTCGAGATTCTTGAGCTTGCCCTCTGCGCGGCGCCGGCTGAGCTTGCCGCCTTCCAGCGTCGCGACGCCGGCGGAATCATAGCCGCGATATTCCAGCCGCCGCAGCGCCTCGACCACCTGTCCGGCGACCGCCTGCTTGCCGAGAATGCCCACGATCCCGCACATGGCGTGCCCCATCAGTTGTCATCGTCCCGCATCGCCATAAGCGGCGGCGGCGAAAATGCGAAATCACGTTGAATGTCGAACTGTGTACGAATCCGGCGGATTCGGCTCAGGCGCCGGCCTTTTTCGCCTTGGCGGCAGTCCGGAAGGCCGCCGCCCAGCCCTCCCTCTCCACCTGCCGCCCGCGCGCCACGGCCAGCGCGTCCGGCGCGACGTCGCGGGTGATCACCGAGCCCGAGCCGACATAGGCTCCCGCGCCGATCTTGACCGGCGCCACCAGGGCCGAGTTCGAGCCGACGAAGGCGTCCTCGCCGATGATCGTCTTGGCCTTGAAGAAGCCGTCGTAATTGCAGGTGATCGTGCCGGCGCCGATATTGGCCCGCGCCCCGATCTCGGCGTCGCCGATATAGGTGAGATGGTTGACCTTCGCGCCTTCGCCGATCCTGGCCGCCTTGATCTCGACGAAATTGCCGACCCTTGCGCCTTTAGCCAGCTCTGCGCCCGGCCGCAGGCGCGCATAGGGCCCGATCGAGGCGCCCGGCCCCACGCTGGCGCCATCCAGATGCGAGAAGGCGTGGATCACCGCATTGTCGGCGACCGTCACGCCGGGGCCGAACACGACATTGGGTTCGATCAGCACATCGCGGCCGATCACCGTGTCATGGCTGAAGAAGACCGTTTCAGGCGCGATCAGGGTCGCGCCAGCCGCCATCACCTCGCGGCGCTTGGCACGCTGGAAATCGGCCTCCGCGGCGGCGAGCTGCGCCCGATCGTTGATGCCCTGCACCTCGGTTTCGGGCGCGATCCGGGCGAGCGTGGTCAGGCCCATGGCCCGCGCGACGCCGACCGCGTCGGTCAGATAGAACTCGCCCTGAGCGTTGGCATTGCCGATCGCCTCGAGGATGGCCAGCGCATGGCGTCCCTCCAGCGCCATCAGCCCGGCATTGCAGAGCGTGATCGCCCGTACCGCCTCGTCCGCGTCCTTGTGCTCGACGATCGCCTCGAGCACGCCGTTCCGGATCACGAATCGGCCGTAGCCGGCTGGGTCGCGCGCTTCGAACCCAAGCCCGGCGACGGCCGCGCCCTCATGCAGCGCGCGCCGCAGATCGGCGAAGGTCGAGGGCTTCACCAGCGGCGTATCGGCGAAGGCGACGATGATGTCGTCATACCCTTTCGCCAGGCTGTCGCGCGCCGCGAGCACGGCATGGGCTGTGCCCTTGCGCTCGGCCTGCACCGCGATCTGCGCCTGCGGCGCGTATTTGCGGATCTCCGCCTCGACATCGGGCCGATCGGGGCCGATCACCACGGCGATCGCATCGGCGCCGGCGGCCGTGACCGCCGCGAGCGCATGGCCGAGCAGCGAGCGGCCCGCCATCTCGTGCAGGACCTTGGGGCGGGCCGATTTCATCCGCGTCCCCTCGCCCGCCGCCAGCACGATGGCAAGGCAACTGCGTGCAGGCTGCATTTCCGTCATGATCGTTCCGTCTCATGCTCTCGGTAGGCCGGCTCGCCCGGCGGCGGGGTGTGGATAGCCGATCATCGGCGGAATTGGCAAAGACGCCTCACTGCGCATGGCACGCCTGCGCGGTAAGGCGGCTGAATTTTCATCTTTCGCGATGCGTGTGCTTTTCAGCCCGGCGCGAAATGCTCTAGAAGCGCAAGGCGGCAGGATCCTGTCGATCCAAGTTGGTACGAATGTCGAAATCGTTGAATCGCCGTCGATTTTTGAGCCTTGCCGCGAGTGGTGCCGTCGCGCAGCGCTTCGCCGTCGGCACCGCGGCCGCGCAGGCGCCGACGAGCTGGGTCGGCCTCGTCCAATCCGTCATCGCCGAGGGCCAGCGCTTCGATCCCGCGCTGGTAATCGAGGCCGCCCGCGTCCTGTCGCGCCGCCCGATGGTGCCGCTGACCGCGACCGACCTGCCCGAGGGCTACGCCACCCTGCCCTATGACCAATATGTCGGCATCCGGGCCCAGCCCTCCGGCGTGGTCTGGGCCGGCGAGAATCGCGGCTTCACCGTCGAGCCGCTGCATCGCGGCTACGTGTTCTCGGCGCCGGTCAACCTGTTCACGGTCGAGGACGAGATCGTGCGCCGCGTCGCCTTCGACCGCGGGAAATTCGACTATGGCCGGGTGACGCCTCCGCCGCCGGGGCTCGATCTGCAGTTCTCGGGTTTCCGCGTCTCGGCCGGGCTGGAGCGCCCTTACGAGCTCGCCCTCTTCCAGGGCGCGACCTTCTTCCGCGCGCTCGCCCGCGGCCAGAATTTCGGCGCGATGGCACGCGCTCTGATCCTGCGGCCGGGCGAGCAGCGCGGCGAGGAGATCCCCTTCTTCCGCGCCTATTGGATCGAGCGGCCCAGCCCGGCGACGGGCGTGCTGATCATCCATGCCCTGCTCGATTCCGAGAGCGTCACCGGCGCCGTGCGGATGACGCTCCGCCCGGGCGACCTCACCTTCATCGATGTCGAGATGACGCTGTTCGCCCGCGCAGTGCTCGACCATGTCGGCTTCGGCTGCGTGATGGGCAATTTCCTCTCCGGCCCGCAGAGCCGGCGCGGCTTCGACGATCTGCGTCCGGCCGTGCACGAGGTCTCCGGCGTGCAGATGCTGTCCGGCGGCGGCGAGTGGATCTACCGGCCGGTCAGCAACCCGGCGAACCTGCAGGTCTCCTCCTTCCAGGATGCCAATCCGCGCGGTTTCGGCCTGGTCCAGCGCGAGCGTGACGCGAACGCCTTCATCGATGACGACCAGCGTTTCGAATCGCGGCCCAGCGTCTGGATGGAGCCGCTCGGCGAATGGGGGGCGGGCTCGGTCCAGCTCATCGAGATCCCCAGCGATTCCGAGCTCAACGACAACATCATCAGCTATTGGCGGCCACGCCAGCCGATCGCCGCCGGCAGCGAGACCACCATCGCCTATCGCCAGGCCTGGTGCTGGCAGCCGCCCGAGCGCCCGCCGCTCGCCACCGCGACACGGATCCGGCAGGGCCGCGGCAGCCAACCGCGCCGTCGCCGCTTTCTCGTCGATTTTACCGGCGACAGGCTGACGGACCCCGGCCTGGTCGCGGCGACGAAGGCTGTCGTCTCGGCGACGCCGGGCGCCATTCACAATCTGCGGCTTTGGCCCTATCCGGAGCGCCGAACCATGCGCGTCGCGTTTGAAGTCGACCCTGGCAACGAAACCCTCTCCGAGCTGCGCCTGATGCTCGATGCCGGCGGCCAGCCGATCTCCGAGACCCTGCTCAACCGGTGGACCTGGTGACGGTGGACGCGCTCGCCCGCAAGGTCGAGACCGAGGGCCTGCCCGTGCCGGTCGCGGCGACGCCGCCCGAGAACCGGCTCGACATGCCGGTGCAATCCTTCCGCAGCTGGCAAGCCTCGGAATGTCGCCGGCCGGCGGCGCCGGCGGCCTGGCGCTCGCCCTGGCTGGCGCGGCTCTTCGTCTTCGGCGGAGCCTGGGCGCTGACGGCCTACGGCGCCTGGGAGATGTATCATGTCGTGTCGGTCAGCCGCACGACCTTCCTGCAATATGTGCTGCTGATCCTGTTCACCGTGAACTTCTCCTGGATCGCGCTCGCCTTCACCAGCGCGATCATCGGCTTCTTCGCGCTGCTGTTTCGGCTGGTGAAGACCCCGCAGGCGCAGACGCTGTCGCAGAAGACCGTCGTGGTGATGCCGATCTACAACGAATCGACGGCGCGCACCTTCGCGGCGGTGGCGGCGATCCGCGAGTCGATCGAGGCGACCGGGCTCGGCGAGCATTTCGACTATTTCATCGTCTCGGACACCACCAATCCCGATATCTGGGTGGCCGAGGAGCGCGCCTTCGTCGCGCTGCGCCAGCGGCTCGGCCCCGATGCGCGGATCTATTACCGTCACCGGCCGAAGAACCATCACCGCAAGGCCGGCAACATCGCCGATTTCGTGACGCGCTGGGGCGGGCATTACGAGCACATGGTGGTGCTCGACGCCGACAGCCTGATGACCGGCACCTGCGTGGTGCGCCTCGCGGCGGCGATGGAGGCCGATCCGGACGCCGGCATCATCCAGTCGCTGCCGCTGATCATCAACCGCAACACCTTCTTCGCCCGGCTCCAGCAATTCGCCGCCCGCGTCTACGGGCCGGTGATCGCGACGGGGCTGGCGATCTGGTCGGGCCGCGACGGCAACTATTGGGGCCACAACGCGATCATCCGCACCAAGGCCTTCGCCGATCATTGCGGGCTGCCCGACCTCAAGGGCAAGCCGCCCTTCGGCGGCCATGTGCTCAGCCATGATTTCGTCGAGGCGGCGCTGATCCGCCGGGCCGGCTGGTCGGTTTATATGCTGCCCGATCTGACGGGTTCCTATGAGGAGAGCCCGCCCTCGCTGATCGACATCGCCACGCGTGACCGGCGCTGGTGCCAGGGCAATCTGCAGCATTCGCGGATCATCGGCGCCAAGGGGCTGGTGCTGGCGACGCGCCAGCATTTCGCCACCGGCATGATGGCCTATCTCGCCTCGCCCTTCTGGCTGATGCAGCTGGTGGTCGGCATCCTGATCGTGCTGCAGGTCAACTACGCCCGGCCGGAATATTTCACCGAGGAGTTCACCCTCTTCCCGATCTGGCCGCGCTTCGACCCCGAGCGCGCGCTGAACCTGTTCGGGCTGACCATGGCGATCCTGCTGGCGCCGAAGCTGTTCGGCCTGCTGCTGACCCTGTTCGACGGCAAGCTGCGGCGCGCCTGCGGCGGCGGCATCCGGCTGGTGCTGTCGGCCGTGCTCGAGATCCTGTTCTCGGCGATCTTCGCGCCGATCATGATGGTGATCCAGTCCGGCTCGGTGTTCCAGATCCTGGTCGGGCGCGACACCGGTTGGAACCCGCAGCGCCGCGACGACGGCTCGATCCCCTTCCACGACATCGTGCGCCGGCACCGCGCCCATACGCTGCTCGGCCTGGTCACCGGCCTCTCGGCCTTCATGATCGCGACCTCGCTGTTCGCCTGGATGTCGCCCACCATCGTCGGCCTCCTGCTGGCGATCCCGCTGTCCTGGGCCTCGGGCCAGCTCGCGCTCGGCCTCTGGCTGAAGCGCCGCGGGCTGCTGCTGACCCCGGAGGAAGGCGACCCGCCGGCGATCGCCATGCGGGCCAACGCGCTGCAGGCCGAATTCGCCGAGGCGGGCTATGACGATGCCGACGGGCTGGCCGCGATCCATGGCGATCCGATGCTGCGCGCGACGCATGAGGCGATGCTGCCGGAAGCGCTGCCGCGCCGCCGCGGCGAGATCGAGCCGGAGCGCGCGGTGGCGCAGGCGAAGCTGATCGATGCCGAGACGGTGTCGGACGCGGTAATCTGGCTGAAGCCGAAAGAGCGCATGGTGGTGCTGCACGACCGCGCGCTGCTCGGCCTGCTCGCCAATCTGCCGGCCGGCCCAGCCCATGCCGGCTCGGAGCCGCGCACGGTCTGACCGGGGCCAGGCGCCGCCACCGTCATTGCGAGGAGCGCTAGCGACGAAGCAAGCCAGGGGCCGCGGGGCGCGACGGCCCCTGGATTGCTTCGCTGCGCTCGCAATGACGGAGTTTCTCTAGCCGAGCTCGAAGACGATCGCACAGCCGAAGACGGCGGCCGCCGGCACGACCAGGCGGGCGCCCTCGCGGCGATGGTCGATGCCATTGTCCTCCAGCAGCGCCTCGACCGGGGCGAGATCGGGCACGCTCACCGCAAAGCCGGCAAAGCGGGCGCCATCGCCCTGCCCTTCCCGGCCGAGCGCGGCGCCCGCCGCCTCCGTCGTCATCACCTCGATGCGCCCGCGTGGCAGGCCGAAGCGCAGACCCGATTCCGAGGTGGCGAAGGACTCCGCGCCGGTGAAGGCGGACAGGAAGTCGACCTGCCGCTGCGGTTCCGGCGTCGCCAGATACACGGCGGCGAGGCCGGTGGCGCCGTTCTCGTGCTGCTGGAAGGCCGGGTTCCAGAAATTCTGCGGTTCGTGCTGCTGGCAGACGAAGAAGCCGCAATCGCGCGCCGCCGGGTTCTCGGCGAAGGCGAGCGTGAAGGCGACGCGCACTTGCGAACCATCGGGCCGCTTGGCCTGGCGCTCGAAGAAGAAGGGCTCGAAATCGCCGATGCCGGCGGCACGGAAGCGCGCGGCATCGCCTGCGGCATCGGCGCTCTCCAGCACCAGCATCGACATGCCCTCCCCGCGCGCCAGCGCATCGCGCACCACGGCGCCGAAAGAGTAGCGGCCCGGCGCGGGATTAGGGATCAGCGCGGCGTCGCCGGTGGTAATCAGCTCCAGAAAGGCGCCGGGGAACTGGACGATCCGGTTCTCCGTGCCCCAGGGATGGCGGTTGCGGGCGCCGACCCGGAAGCCGAGCGCGGCGTAGCGCTCCGCGGCGGCGTCGAGATCGGCGACGCCGATCACCAGATGGTCGAGCCCGCGGGCGTAGGTCGATACGGTCATGGCTGCAGCGGCTTGGCGCTATGGCTCGATGAAATGAGGCACGAAGCGCGAGGTGTTCTTGGTGATCGGAGTCGTATCCTCTCGCACGCCGAGGCCGCAAGGCTGCGAGGCGACGAGCCAGGAGCCCAGCACCGGGAAATTGCCGTCGAGATTGGGCAGCGCCGCTATCGCCTGCAGCACGAAACCCTCGGCGCCATAGGGCCCGTCATCGCTGTCGCGCACGCGCCCGCCCTCGATCAGCGTCACATTGGCGCCCTCGCGCGAATAGAGCGGCTTGCGGACATGATCCCGCCCCAGCTCCGCGCAGCGCGGATCGCCTTCGAAGAAGGCCGGCAGCAGATTCGGATGGCCGGGCGCCATCTCCCAGAGATAGGGCAGCAGCCCCTTGCTGGAGACCAGCGCCTTCCAAGGCGGCTCGACGAACTGGCAGCGCGCGCCGGCGAGCGCCGAGGCATATTGCTCGCGGAACAGCCACTCCCAGGGGTAGAGCTTGAACATCATCTCGATCGGCAGGCTGGCGCCATCGCAGAAGCGCCCGTCGGCGAGCAGCCCGATCTCCTCGATGAAGGTGAAGCGGGCATCGATCCCCGCCTGGACCGCGCAGTCGATCAGATAGTCGACGGTCCCCTTGTCCTCGCCGCTGCCCTGGACGCAGGTGAAATGCATCCGCTCCGGCGCCGGCTGGCGCAGCTGCCCGAAGGCCGCGATCAGCCGCTCATGCAGCGAGTTGAACTGGTCGCAGCCACGGGAGAGCGCGCCGCGCGCCATCGCCTGCTCGAGCCAGTCCCATTGCACGACGGCCGCCTCGAACAGCGAGGTCGGCGTGTCGGCATTGTATTCGAGCAGCTTGGCCGGCCCCTTGCCGTCATAGGCGAGATCGAGCCGGCCATAGAGATTGCGCTCGCCGCGCTGCCAGCTGTCGCGGATCAGCGCCCATTGCGCTTCGGGGATTGCGAGCCGGCGCAGGATCTCCTCATCGGCGAGCGCCCGCTCGACGAAGGCGAAGCAGAGCTCCTCGATCGCGGCGCTCGGCGCTTCGATGTCCTGCTCGATCTGCTTCAGCGAGAAGGAATAGGCGACGCTCTCGTCCCAATAGGTTTCGCCGTCCAGCGTGTGATAGGCAAAGCCCAGCCGCTCCACCTGCGTCTGCCAGTCCGGGCGCGGAGCTATCGAAAGCCGGCGCATCGTCAGGACGAGGAGAAGGACGAGAAGGAACGCGAGGTCGAGCCGAACCCGCCACGCGAGGCGACGCTCGGCGTCCGCGCCATCCCGGTCGAGGAGATGTTCCGCGCCACCAGCGCCTGGCCGGCGGTGGTGGTGTAGGCGCGCGAGCGGCCGCCCCCGCCTCCGCCCGAGGAGGACGAGCTGGAGCCCGAGGAGCGCTCGCATTCCGGCCGGCCCGAACCCGGCTGGCGCGAGCCCGGCGGGCAGGCGGCGCTTGTCGGCGGCAGCAGGGGCTGCGCCGCGCCGCCGCCCTGCATGAACTGCCGCGCCAGCATGATGCCGGCCAGCGCCGGGATGAAGACCTGGGCGCCGTTCCAGACCGCATTCTGGCAGCTGCCGGCGCCGAATTCCTGCTCGCAGCTGGCGCTGCTGGTGAACTTCTTGGCGTCGCGCAGATGGTTCGCGCTCGCCTCGTTGAAGCGCTGCTCGCATTGGCTGGCGCTGAGCTGGTTGGCGGCGCGGCATTCGGAGAGATTGTTGTAGATCAGCGAGTCCTCGGCCTCGCCGCCCGATAGCGACCAATAGGTCGCGACGAGCACCACGCCGGCAGCCGCGAGGCCGATCTGGGTCGAGCGCTTCATGCTGCCCTCCTCACTCGGTCATGCTCGCGGCCGCCAGCGTGCCGCTGAGAACGGCGATCACCGCCAGCATCGCCGCGGAGGGAATGCGGTCCTCCTCGATCTTGCGCGACAGATCGGGGATGACGACCCGCGCGAAGCCATAGGCTCCGAACTGGATGACCATCGCGATCACCGCCCAGATCACCAGGTCGGGAATGCTCGCGGCCTGCTCGATCGCCTTTTCAAGCGGCACCGAGAAGCCGACGAGATTGCCGCCCAGGGCGATGGCGGCGGAGAGATTGCCGCTGCGGATCAGCGCCACCTCGTTATGCGCGGTGAGCCGCAGATAGACCGCCCCGAAGCCGGCGATCAGTGCGAAGCCCACGCAAAAATAGATGAGGAAGGCCGGCAACCCGGCCATCGAGATCGTCATGCCCCCCGCCCCCGCTTCGAACGCCTGGAGGCGCCACTATACGGAGAGAACGGGATCGCGCCAGATGCCGCCCGGCCTCAGACCAGGCGGCTCTGCACCACCGCCGCCTCGATGAAGCTGGCGAACAGCGGATGCGGCTCGAACGGGCGCGACTTCAGCTCGGGATGATACTGGACGCCGATGAACCAGGGATGGTCGGGATACTCGACCGTCTCCGGCAGCAGCCCGTCGGGCGAGACGCCGCTGAAGCGCAGGCCCTTCGTCTCGAGCTGCTCGCGATAGCCCATATTGACCTCGTAGCGGTGCCGGTGGCGCTCCCAGATGTCCGTCGAGCCGTAGATCTGCGCGATCTTGGTGTCGCCGGCGAGCTTCGACTCATAGGCGCCGAGCCGCATGGTGCCGCCGAGATTGCCGCCGGCGGCGCGCTGCTCGAGCTCGTTGCCGCGCATCCACTCGGTCATCAGGCCGACGACCGGCTGGTCGGTCGGGCCGAACTCGGTGGAGTTGGCATCGGTGATGCCGGCAAGCGAGCGCGCCGCCTCGATCACCGCCATCTGCATGCCGAAGCAGATGCCGAAATACGGCACCTTGCGCTGCCTTGCGAAGGTCGCCGCCCGGATCTTGCCCTCGGCGCCGCGATGGCCGAAGCCGCCCGGCACCAGAATGCCGTGGACATGCTCGAGGAACGGCGCCGGGTCCTCCTTCTCGAAGACCTCCGACTCGATCCAGTCGAGATTGACCTTCACCCGGTTATGGATTCCGCCATGGGTCAGCGCCTCGATCAGCGACTTATAGGCGTCCCTCATGCCGGTATATTTGCCGACGATGGCGATCGTGACCTCGCCTTCCGGGTTCTTCACCCGCTCGGAGATCCGCCGCCAGTTGCCGAGATCCGGCTTCTCGCCGGCATCCATGCCGAAACAGGCCAGCACCTCGGTGTCGAGCCCCTCGGCGTGATAGGACAGCGGCACGTCGTAGATCGAGGCGACGTCGCGCGCCTCGATCACCGCCGTTTCGCGGACATTGCAGAACAGAGCGAGCTTGCGCCGCTCCTCGCGCGGGATCTCGCGATCGGTGCGGCAGAGCAGGATGTCGGGCTGGATGCCGATCGAGCGCAGCTCGGCGACCGAGTGCTGGGTCGGCTTGGTCTTCAGCTCGCCGGCGGTCGGGATATAGGGCAGCAGGGTCAGATGCACGAAGATGCACTGACCGCGCGGCAATTGCTGGCTGATCTGCCGGATCGATTCGAGGAAGGGCAGGCTCTCGATGTCGCCGACCGTACCGCCGATCTCGATGAGGACGAAGTCGTAATCCTCGTTGCCGGAGAGCACGAATTCCTTGATCGCATTGGTGACGTGCGGGATCACCTGGATGGTGGCGCCGAGATAGTCGCCCCGGCGCTCGCGCGTCAGGATGTCCATGTAGATCCGGCCGGTGGTGATGTTGTCGCCCTTGTTGGCGGGCCGGCCGGTGAAGCGCTCGTAATGGCCGAGATCGAGATCGGTCTCGGCCCCGTCATCGGTGACGAAGACCTCGCCATGCTGATACGGGCTCATCGTGCCCGGATCGACATTGAGATAGGGGTCGAGCTTGCGCAGGCGGACCGTATGGCCGCGCGCCTGCAGAAGGGCCGCGAGAGCCGCCGCCGCCAGGCCTTTGCCGAGCGAGGACACCACGCCGCCGGTGATGAAAACATACCGCGTCATGGGAGGTCACCTTTACCGTCAAGAATGCGATTCGCTAAGCGAGCTCGCACGGGTCAGCCCTGCGGTGCACGCTTGTCCACAAAAGAGAAGGGCCGGTCGCCCGGCCCCTGCTCTGTCCCGATCACCGCGTCGGCGCTGCCGGCTGCGGTGGTTGCGAGCCGCCATCGCCCTGCATCTGCCGGAGCTGGTCGAGGACGCCGCCGGCATTGGGGGCGGAGGGCGCGCTCGGAGCCGCCGGCGCGCTGGCGCCGGGCGCCGGACCGTCGATGATCGAACGCTGGGTGCGGCCCTGCGTCGCCATCACCGCCAGCACCATCGAGGTGACGAAGAACAGCCCGGCCAGGATCGCCGTCGCACGCGTCAGCGCATTGGCCTGGCCGCGGCCGGTCATGAAGCCGCCGACCCCGCCGCCGCCGCCCGAGCCCATGCCCAGGCCGCCGCCCTCGGAGCGCTGCAGCAGCACGACGCCGACCAGCGCGACCACGATCAGCAGGTGAATGACGATGAGAACGTTCTGCATGGCTCACGAAATAGGTATGGCGCGGCCGCCCGCCAAGAGCGTCGGGCCCGCGATGGCGCTGCCCATAGCATGTGCATCAGGCAGGCACCACCCGCGATTTAGCCGGCCCGCCGGTTCAGGCGCAAGCCCGCGCGATCGCCAGGAAATCCTCGGCCTTGAGGCTGGCGCCGCCGACCAGCGCTCCATCGACATGGGCGACGCTCATCAGCTCGGCGGCATTGCCCGGCTTGACGGAGCCGCCATAGAGCAGCCGCACGCCGGCGGCCGCGCCCTTGCCGATGATCCGGCCAAGCTCGGCGCGGATCGCGGCATGGATCTCGGCGACGTCCTGCGCCGTCGGGGTCAGCCCGGTGCCGATCGCCCAGACGGGCTCATAGGCGACGACCAGGCTGGCGGCGGTCGATCCCTCCGGAACCGAGCCGCGCAGCTGCTTCTTGACCACGGCGAGCGCCTTGCCGGCCTCGCGTTCGTCGCGCGTCTCGCCGACGCAGACGATCGGCACGAGCCCGGCGGCCTGCGCCGCCTCGGCCTTGGCCTTCACCGTGGCATTGCTCTCGCCATGCAGCGTGCGGCGCTCGGAATGGCCGACGATGACGTAGTGCGCGCCGGCATCGGCCAGCATCGCGGCCGAGACCTCGCCCGTATAGGCGCCGCTCTCATGCATGCTGCAATCCTGCCCGCCCGTCGCGATCCGCGCGCCGATCAGCGAGGCGGAAAGCGTGAACAGCAAGGTCGCCGGCGGGCAGATGGCGAGGTCGACGGCCCGGCGCAGCGCCGCGTCCTGGCCCCTGGCGATCTGCGCTGCGACGGCGAGCTCCGCCTTGAGCCCGTTCATCTTCCAATTGCCCGCGACCAGCGGCTTGATGTCTCTCGTCACGCCTGCTCTCCAGATTGTGCGTCTTGGCTCTAGCAATGCGGGTTTCCCCTCGCAATCAAGATGCGCGGGGCGATTGCCGTAGGGCATCGCTCTTCCTATAAGCGGCGCGGCGGTTTTTCAGCGAACACGGGAAGTGCACGACGATGATGATGCAGGGCATCCGCAAGGCGGGGCAGAGCCTCATTGGCAGGCTCATCGTCGCCGTGCTGTTCGGCTTCCTGATCATCTCCTTCGCGATCTGGGGCATCGGCGACATCTTCCGCGGCTATGGCCGCAACGCCGTCGCCGTGGTCGGCAAGACCGAGATCGGCCTCGAGCAGATGCGCACCGCCTATCAGAACGAGATCCAGCAGCTCACCCGCCAGCAGCGTCGGCAGATCACGCCCGACATGGCGCGCCTGCTCGGCCTCGACCAGCGCGTGCTCTCGCGCCTCGTCACCGAGGCGGCGCTCGACCAGACGGCCGAGCGGCTCGGGCTGGCGGTCTCCGACGACACGGTCCGTGAGGTGCTCTTCAACGATCCCAACCTCAAGAACGCGGCCGGCCAGTTCGACCGCAACCGCTTCGCCGAGCTGCTGCGCGCGACGGGTCTGACCGAGCAGGCCTTCGTGCGCGAGCAGCGCGCCGCGACCATGCGCCAGGAGCTCGCCGAGATGGTGATCGGCGGCGTCGCCGCGCCGGCCGCCCTGCAGGAGCTCGGCCACCGCCTGCGCCATGAGCAGCGCGAGATCGCCTATGTCACCCTGCCCGAGAGCGCGGCCGGCGAGATCGAGGCGCCGGCGGAGGATGTGCTGAAGCGCTATTTCGAGGAGCGCAAGACCGCCTTCCGCGCGCCGGAATACCGCAGCGCCAACCTGCTCGTGCTGACCCCGGCCACCCTGGCCGATCCCGCCAAGGTCAGCGAGGCCGACGCCCGCGCCCGCTACGAGCAGGTCAAGACCCAGCGCTTCGGCACCCCCGAACGGCGCGTCGTCCAGCAGATCATCTTCCCCTCGCCCGAGGAGGCGCAGGCCGCCAGGGCGCGGATCGAGGCCGGCGAGACCTTCGAGGCCATCGCCGCCAGCCGCAAGGTCGCGGAGGGCGACCTGACGCTCGGCACCTTCACCCGCGAGGAGCTGGTCGATCCGGCCGTGCGCGAAGCGGCCTTCGCCCTGACCGAAACCGCGGTCAGCGCTCCGGTCCAGGGCCGTTTCGGGGTCGTGCTGCTGCGCGTCCCGAGCGTCGAGCCGGCCAAGCTCAGGCCCTTCGAGGAGGTCGCCGACGAGGTTCGTCGCGATATCGCGAACGCCCGCGCCGCCGAGCAGATGACCACCCTGCACGACAAGATCGAGGACCAGCGCGCCTCGGCCAGGCCGCTGCCGGAGATCGCCAAGGAATTCGGCCTCGCGCTGCGCAGCTTCGGCCCTGCCGATGCGCGCCTCGGCAAGCCCGACGGCGGCACTGAAGAGCCCGTGCCTGGCGGCGAGACCACCCGCACCGCGATCTTCGGCTCCGATATCGGCGTCGACAACGAGGCGGTCAGGCTGCCGAACAATGGCGGCTATGCCTGGTTCGACGTCACCAAGATCGACCCGCCGCGCGAGCGCGGCTTCGACGAGGTCAAGGCGCAGGTCGAGGCGCAATGGCGCGCCGACGAGGTCGCCAAGCGCCTCTCCGAGCGGGCGCGCGAGCTGACGCAGAAGCTGGACGCCGGCGAGAGGCTGGATGCGCTCGCTTTCGCTCAGGGCCTCGCGCTCGAGGACGCGACCCTCGGCCGCCAGGATCAGAACGAGGCGCTGCCCCGCAATGTCGTCCAGCTCGTCTTCGGCACGCCCGCCGGCAAGAGCAATTCGGCCGCGCTGGACAATGGCGGGCGCGTCGTCTTCCAGGTCAAGACTGCGACGGTCCCGCCCTATGTCCGCACCACCGAGGAGGCGGAGAATTTCGTGCGCCTGCTCTCTTCCAGCATCAGCGAGGACATGCTGGCGCAATATGTCGCCAAGCTGCAGAGCGATCTCGGCGTCCAGGTGAACCAGGCGATGCTGCGCAACGCCACCGGCGGCAGCCAGAACTGACGCCGGATGGACCCCGCTTCCGATTTCGCCCGCTTCGCGAGCGCCTATGAGGCCGGCACGCCGCAAGTGCTGACCCTCTCGCTGGTCGGCGATTGCGAGACCCCGGTCGCGGCCTTCCTGAAGCTGCGCCAGGCTCATCGCGGGCCGGCCTTCCTCCTCGAATCCGTCGAAGGCGGCGCCGTGCGCGGCCGTTATTCGATGATCGGGCTCGATCCCGACCTGATCTGGCGCTGCCATCGCGGGCAGGCCTCGCTGCGGCGTCCGGCGCTCGGCGAGGATTTCCAGGCCGATCCGCGCCCGGCCTTCGACAGCCTGCGGGCGCTGCTCGCCGAGAGCGCGATTCCCGACGAGGACGGGCTGCCTCCGATGGCGGCCGGCGTCTTCGGCTATCTCGGCTACGACATGGTCCGGCTGATGGAGCGCCTGCCGGCGCCGAAGGAGACCGGCCCGGGCGTGCCCGACGCGATCCTGACCCGCCCGACGATCATGGTCGTGTTCGACGCCGTGCGCGACGAGATCACCCTGGTGACGCCGGTGCGCCCGCAGGCCGGTATTTCGGCCCGCGCCGCGTGGGAGCGCGCCCAGGAGCGGCTCGACGCCGTCGTCGCCGCGCTGGAAGGCCCCCTGCCCGCCGAGGCCGCCATCGATATCGCCGGCCTGTCGCATCCGCAGCCGGTCTCCAACACCAGCGAGGCCGAGTTCCACGCCATGGTCGCCAGGGCGCAGGACTATGTCCGGGCCGGCGACATCTTCCAGGTCGTGCTCTCGCAGCGCTTCGAGGCGCCGTTCGAATTGCCGCCCTTCGCGCTCTATCGCGCGCTGCGGCGGGTCAATCCCGCGCCCTTCCTCTGCTATCTCGATTTCGAAGGCTTCCAGATCGTCTGCTCGAGCCCGGAGATCCTGGTGCGGCTGCGCGACGGCAAGGTCACCATCCGCCCGATCGCCGGCACGCGCCCGCGCGGGGCGACGCCGGCGGCCGACGAGGCCCTCGCCGAGGAGCTGCTGGCCGATCCCAAGGAGCGGGCCGAGCATCTGATGCTGCTCGATCTCGGCCGCAACGATGTCGGCCGCGTCGCGCGGATCGGCAGCGTGCGCGTCACCGATTCCTTCTTCATCGAGCGCTACAGCCAGGTCATGCACATCGTCTCGAATGTCGAGGGCACGATCGCCGGCGAGCATGACGCGCTGTCGGCGCTCAGCGCCGGCTTTCCGGCCGGCACCGTCTCCGGCGCGCCCAAGGTGCGCGCCATGGAGATCATCGACGAGCTGGAAAAGGATGCGCGCGGCGCCTATGGCGGCTGCATCGGCTATTTCGGCGCCAATGGCGAGATGGATACCTGCATCGTCCTGCGCACCGCCCTGGTGCAGGACGGACGCATGCAGGTCCAGGCCGGCGCCGGCATCGTCTATGATTCGAATCCGGCGTCCGAGCAGCTCGAATGCGTCAACAAGGCGAAGGCGCTGTTCAAGGCCGCCGAAGAGGCGGTGCGCTTCGCCGCGCGCGCCCGGCGCGGGCAATGACGGGACGCCGCCGGCAATGGCGCCCCGCTCACTTGCGCGCCGCCTTTCGGCCCGCCCATACTGGCGCTCGGAAGGCCCATTGGACGACGAAAAGGCCGACGGGCGGAGATCCGCGGTGAACAGGGCTCGACAGCAGGGAGAGGGAACCATGCGTTCCAGGATGGGCATCATCGGCAGCGGCATCGCTCTGGCACTTTTGGCCGGGACAGCCGCATTCGCGCAGCAGCAGAAGGTCACGGTCGCGGTCACCGCGATCGTCGAGCATCCGGCGCTCGACGCCGCCCGCGACGGCGTCAAGAAGGCGCTGGAGGACGGCGGCTACAAGGATGGGAGCAATCTCACCTTCCGCTATGAATCGGCGCAGGGTTCGCCGGCCACCGCGGCGCAGATCGCCCAGAAATTCGCCGGCGAGAACCCGACGGTGATCGTCGCGATCGCGACGCCCTCCGCGCAGGCCATGGTGACGGCGACGCAGACCATCCCGGTGGTGTTCACCGCCGTGACCGACCCGGTCGCCGCCCAGATCGTCAAGGACCGGCAGGCCCCCGGCGGCAACGTCACCGGCATCTCGGACTTTTCGCCGCTCGAAGCCCAGTTCGACCTGATCAAGGAGCTGGTGCCAGCGGCCAAGCGCATCGGCGTCATCTACAATCCGGGCGAAGCCAACAGCGTGGCGCTGCTCAACGCGGTCAAGGCGCTGGCTCCGGCCCGCAGCCTCCAGATCGTCGAGGCCTCGGCGGGCCGCACGGCGGATGTCTCGGCCGCGGCGCAGAATCTCGTCGGCAAGGTCGACGCGCTCTATCTGCCGACCGACAACACCATCATCTCGGCGCTCGGCACGGTGCTGGCGGTCGGCACCGACAACAAGCTCCCCGTCTTCACCGGCGACACCGAGTCGGTGCAGAAGGGCGCCGTCGCCTCCATCGGCTTCGATTATTTCCAGGTCGGCCTCGAGACGGGCGCGGTGGTGCTGCGGGTGCTGAAGGGCGAGAAGCCCGGCGCCATCCCGGTCCGCAACGCCAGCGGCAGCAATCTCGTGATCAACGCCAAGGCCGCCGCCGCCATGGGCGTCACCGTTCCGCAGGCCGTGCTCGCCCGCGCCAAGCAGGTCGTCAAGTGACGTCGACCGGCTGCTGAAGGGCGACCGATGAGTCTCATCGCCACGTTGGGCGCCATCGAGATCGGACTTGTGTTCGCTCTCGTGGCGCTCGGCGTCTACATCACCTTCCGCGTGCTGGACTTTCCCGATCTCACGGTCGACGGCAGCCTGCCGCTCGGCGCCGCCGTCGCAGCGGCGATGATCTCGGGCGGAATCGATCCGGTGCTGGCGACGCTGACGGCGATACTCGCCGGATGCCTGGCCGGCCTGGTCACCGCCTGGCTCAATGTCCGCTTCGCGATCCTGCACCTGCTCGCCGGCATCCTGACGATGACGGCGCTGTTCTCGATCAATCTGCGGGTGATGGGCGTGCCCAATATCCCGCTGATGAACCGCGCGACGGTGATCGACCTGTTCGCCTGGCTCAATCCCCTCGTCGCGGCGATGGGCCTGCCCGCCCGCCCGAGCTTGCGGGTGCTGGCGCTGCTGATCATCGTCACCGTGATCTGCGCCCTGCTCGCCCGCTTCCTCAAGACCCAGTTCGGGCTGGCGATGCGGGCGACCGGGGCCAATCCACGCATGGCGCGGGCGCAGGGCATCCGCACCGAGATGCACATCTATGCCGGCGTCGCCCTCTCGAACGGCCTCGTCGCTTTGGCGGGGGCGCTGTTCGCGCAGACGGCGGGATTCGCCGATGTCAGCATCGGCACCGGAACGATCATCTCCGGCCTCGCCGCGGTCATCCTCGGCGAGACGATCTTCCGCACCAGATCCATCACCGTGGCGCTGTTCTCTTGCCTGATCGGCGCCATCGCCTATCGGCTCGCCATCGCGCTCGCGCTCAATCTCGGCTGGCTCGGCCTGCGCGCCTCCGATCTCAACCTGGTCACGGCGGTGCTGGTCGGGATCGCGCTGATGCTGCCCGCCGTCGCCAATCCGATGCGCGGCCTGTTCCGGCGAGGCACGCCATGATCGAGGTCCGTGACGTCCACGTCACCTTCGGGCGCGGCACGCCGCTGGAGAACCGGGCGCTGCGCGGTCTCGACCTGACGGTGGCGGACGGCGAGTTCATCACCGTCATCGGCTCCAACGGCGCCGGCAAGTCGACCCTCCTCAACGTCCTGAGCGGCGATGCGCGGGCGCAGAGCGGCACGGTCTCCGTCGATGGCATCGACGTGACGCGCTGGCCGACGCCGCGTCGCGCCAGCCTGATCGCCCGCGTGTTCCAGGATCCGATGGCGGGCACCTGCGAGCGGCTGACGATCGAGGAGAACATGGCGCTCGCCCAGGCGCGCGGCAGCGCCCGTGGCCTCGGCCCCGCGCTCGACAGATCGCGGCGGGCGCTGTTCCGCGACAAGCTCGCAATGCTCGGGCTGGGGCTGGAGAACCGGCTCGGCGATTCGATGGGGCTTTTGTCCGGCGGTCAGCGCCAGGCCGTCAGCCTGCTGATGTCGACGCTGGCGGGGACGAAGACGCTGCTGCTCGACGAGCATACCGCGGCGCTCGACCCACGCACCGCCGCCTTCGTGCTCGACCTGACGCGGCGCATCGTCGAGGACCAGAAGCTGACCGCGCTGATGGTCACCCATTCGATGCGCGATGCGCTCGACCACGGCAGCCGTACCGTGATGCTGCACGAGGGCAAGGTGGTGTTCGACATCGCCGGCGAGCGCCGCAAGGCCATGGACGTGCCGGACCTGTTGAACCTGTTCAAGCAGGTGCGCGGCGAGGACCTCGCCGATGACAGCCTGCTGCTGAGCTGAGGGTCAGGCGCGAATCGTCACATGCCGCGCCAGGAAGTCGATGAAGGCGCGCATCCGTGCCGGCACGAAGCCGCCCTGCCCGAGATAGACCGCGTGGATCGCCTCGATATCGCCGGGGTTGAACGCGTCGAGCACGGTGACGAGCCGGCCGGCGGCGATCTCGGCTTCGACATGGAAGCGCCCCAGCCGCGCGAGCCCGACGCCCGCCACCGCGAGCTGGCGCGCCGTCTCGCCGTCGCCGACCATGGTGTTGCCGATCGCCGCGACCGAGACGAGGTCGCCGCCGACGCGGAAGGGCCAGCCCTCGACCGAGCGGGCGAAGTTGAAGCCGATCAGATTGTGTTGCTCCAGGTCGGCCGGCAGCTTCGGCTCGCCATTGCGGGCGAGATAATCCGGCGAGACGACGACCGCGACGCCGCTCTCGCCGATCTTGCGCGCCATCAGCTGGTTTCCGCGCAACGGCCCGACCCGGATCGCGATATCCGCCCGCTCCTCGATCAGATCGACGACCTGGTCGGTCAGCACGATATCCAGCGAAAGCTCCGGATGCTCGGCGAGGAAGCGCGGCACCAGCGGCAGCAGCACGTGATTGCCGAAGGCGACATTGGCATTGACCCTCACCCGGCCGCGCGGCGCCCTGCCTGCCGCCGCCTCGCATTCCGCCTCGGCGATATCCGACAGGATGGTGACGCAGCGCTGATGGAAGGCCTGGCCCTCCGCCGTCAGCTGCAGCTTGCGGGTCGACCGGTTGATCAGCCGCGCGCCCAGCCTGGCCTCGAGCCGGGACACCAGCTTGCTCACGGCCGACGGCGTCATGCCGAAAGCCTTGGCGGCGGCGGAAAAACCGCCGCGCTCGACCACCGCCGAGAACACCTCCATCTCGCCGGACCGGTTGCTGAGCGTCGCGACCATAGTGTGAACTCAATTCACAAGTGATGTTACGGACGACATTCTAGTTCAGCTCGCAGCGAGGCGCCATCTGGCGGAGATCCGTCAACGCCCCGCCCGCGGAGCTGTCCATGCCCATCGCCGTCTACGCTCTCACCGCCGGTGCCTTCGGCATCGGCACCACCGAATTCGTCATCATGGGCCTGCTGCTGCAGGTCGCGGCCGATCTCGAGGTTTCCGTCTCGATGGCCGGCCTGCTGATCACCGGCTACGCGCTCGGCGTCTTCGTCGGCGCCCCGGTCCTGACGCTCGCGACCAGGACCCTGCCGCGCAAGCAGGTCCTGATCCTGCTGATGCTGATCTTCACCCTCGGCAACATCGCCTGTGCGCTCGCGCCGAGCTATGGCCTGCTGATGGCCGCACGCATCGTCACCTCGCTCGCCCACGGCACCTTCTTCGGCGTCGGCTCGGTGGTCGCGACCAGCCTCGTCCCGGAGGACAAGAAAGCCTCGGCCATCGCCGTGATGTTCACCGGGCTGACGATCGCGACGCTGCTCGGCGTGCCGGCGGGCGCCTGGCTCGGCCTTCAGCTGGGCTGGCGCGCCACCTTCTGGACCATCGCCGGCATCGGCGTCCTCGCGATGCTCGTGCTCGCCCGCTTCGTTCCGGCCGACAAGGGCAAGGTCGAGGTCGCTCCGCTGCGCCAGGAGCTGGCGACGCTCGCCGATCCGCAGGTCCTGCTCGGCCTCGCCATGACCGTGCTCGGCTTCGGCGGCGTCTTCGCGGTCTTCACCTATATCCAGCCGATCCTGGTCGAGATCACCGGCTTCTCGCGCGAGGCGGTCTCGCCGATCCTGCTGCTCTTCGGGCTCGGCCTGATCATCGGCAACATGCTGGGCGGCAAGCTCGCCGATCGCAACCTGCCCCTCGCCCTGCTCGCCACCACCGCGACGCTGGCGGTGACCCTCTTCGCCATGACGGCGGCGCTGCGCAGCCCCGTCGCGGTGACCATCTTCGTCGGCCTGATCGGCGCCGCCGCCTTCGCCACCGTCGCGCCGCTGCAGATGCGGGTCCTCGACAAGGCGGGAGCTGCCGGCCGCAATCTCGCCTCCAGCCTCAACATCGCCGCCTTCAATCTCGGCAACGCCTTCGGAGCCTGGCTCGGCGGTCTCACCATCGATCACGGACCCGGCCTCGCCGCCGTGACCTGGGTCGCCGCCCTGGTGCCGCTGGCGAGCCTCGTGCTGGCGCTGATCAGCCTGCGCCTCGACAAACGGGCCACGTCGCTGCCCGCCGCCACCGCGCCCTGCCACTGATTTCAATAGTTTAAACGAAGGAGTTCAACCATGGATCATCGTCGTCTCGGCCGTTCGGGCCTCGCCGTTCCGGCGCTCAGCTTCGGCGCCGGAACCTTCGGCGGCCAGGGGCCGCTGTTCGGGGCCTGGGGCACCAGCGACGCCGCGGAAGCGACCCGACTGGTCGACATCTGCCTGGAGGCGGGCGTCACCCTGTTCGACACCGCCGATGTCTATTCCAACGGCGCCTCGGAAGAGGTTCTGGGCGCCGCCATCAAGGGCCGGCGCGGCAAGGTCCTGATCTCGACCAAGCTGACGCTGCCGATGGGCGATGGTCCCAACGATGCCGGCTCCTCGCGCAGCCGCCTGATCGACGGGACGGAAGCCGCGCTGCGCCGGCTCGGCACCGATCACATCGACCTGCTGCAGCTCCACGCCTTCGACGCCTTCACCCCGATCGAGGAGGTTCTCGCGACCCTCGACGCGCTGGTGCGCGCCGGCAAGGTCCGCCAGGTTGGCGTCTCGAACTTCGCCGGCTGGCAGCTGATGAAATCGCTCGCCCTCGCCGAGAAGCACGGTTTCCCGCGCTATGTCGCCCATCAGGTCTATTATTCGCTGGTCGGCCGCGACTACGAGCACGACCTGATGCCGCTCGGTCTCGACCAGGGCGTCGGCGCGCTGGTCTGGAGCCCCCTGGGCTGGGGCCGCCTCACCGGCAAGATCCGCCGCGGCCAGCCTTTGCCGGAGGGCAGCCGGCTGCACCAGACCGCCGATTTCGGGCCGCCGGTCGACGACGAGAAGCTCTATGCCATCGTCGACGTGCTGGACGAGGTCGCGCAGGAGACCGGCAAGACGATCCCGCAGATCGCCATCAACTGGCTGCTGCGGCGCCCGAGCGTCGCCTCGGTGATCATCGGCGCCCGCAACGAGACGCAGCTGCGCGACAATCTCGGCGCCGTCGGCTGGGCGCTGACGCCGGAGCAGGTCGCGAGGCTGGACGCGGCGAGCGCCACCGTGCCGCCCTACCCCGCCTTCCCCTATCACCGCCAGGAGGGCTTCGCCCGACTGAATCCGCCGGCGGTATAGCCGTTTACCTTGCGGCTGCTTGATTTTTTCTCGCTGCCCCTGTCGGCTCCGGCTCCGGCCAAACGTCCTTGGCCTGAACCGGAGCGTTCCGCATGCATTACGCCATCCTTTGCTATCATTCCGAGGAGGTCGTCACCGCCTGGACGAAGGAGCAGAACGACGAGGTGATGGGCCGGCTCGAAAAGGTGCGCCAGCGCCTCGCCGGCCAGGGCAAGCTCGGCCCGGTCGCACGGCTGCTGCCGACGACGGCCGCGACCACCTTGCGCAAGGATCGCGACCCGCCGCTGATCCTGGATGGCCCCTTCGCCGAGACCAAGGAGCAGTTCCTCGGCTTCTACATCGTCGACTGCGAGAATCTCGAGGAAGCGCTCGGCATCGCCCGCGAGCTCGGCGAGGCCAATCCGGGCGGCGCCTTCGAGGTGCGCCCGCTCGCGGTCTACTATCCCGCCGGAGTCTGACCATGGCCGAGATCGCCTGGATCCATGCGCAGCTCACCTCGGCGCGTCCCCAGGCGATCGGCGCCCTGCTGCGCTATTTCCGCGATCTCGACCTCGCCGAGGAGGCCTATCAGGAAGCCTGCCTGCGGGCCTTGCGGACCTGGCCGCAGAACGGGCCGCCGCGCGATCCGACCGCCTGGCTGATCTTCGTCGGGCGCAATGTCGCGCTCGACCAGGTCAGGCGGCTGAAGAGAGAGGAAGCCCTGCCCGACGAGGAGCGCATCTCCGACCGGGACGACGCCGAGAGCGACATCGCCGAACGTCTCGACGGCGCCCATTACCGCGACGACATCCTGCGCCTGCTCTTCATCTGCTGCCATCCCGACCTTCCTGCGACGCAGCAGATCGCCCTGGCGCTGCGCATTGTCTCGGGGCTGACGGTCAAGCAGATCGCGCGTGCCTTCCTGATCGGGGAAAGCGCGATGGAGCAGCGCATCACCCGCGCCAAGGCGCGCGTCGCCGCCGCCGATATTCCCTTCGAGACGCCGGGCCCGGTGGAGCGTGCGGAGCGGCTCGCGGCGGTCGCGGCGATGCTCTATCTCGTCTTCAACGAAGGCTATTCCGCGAGCGGCGCCGAGAGCGACCGGCGCCGCCCCTTCAGCGAGGAGGCGATCCGGCTGACACGGCTGCTGCTGCGCCTGTTCCAGGCCGAGCCGGAGATCATGGGGCTGCTCGCGCTGATGCTGCTGCAGCACGCCCGCAGCCCGGCCCGCCTCGACGCCAATGGCGAGGTGGTGCTGCTCGAGGAGCAGGACCGTTCGCTATGGGACCGCGAGATGATTGCCGAAGGGCTCGCCCTCGTCGACAAGGCGATGCGCCATCAGCGGCCCGGCGCCTATCAGCTGCAGGCGGCGATCGCCGCGGTCCACGCCCGCGCGGCGCGGCCACAGCAGACCGATTGGGCGCAGATCGATCTGCTCTATGCGACGCTCGAGCATCTCCAGCCCTCGCCCGTCATCACGCTGAACCGCGCCGTGGCCATCGCCAAGCTGCGCGGCTCCGATGCCGCGCTCGCGCTGATCGCGCCGCTGGAGCCGCAGCTCTCCGGCTATTTCCACTTCTTCGGGCTGAAGGGCTGGCTGCTGATGCAACTCGGCCGCAATCGCGAGGCGCGCACCGCCTTCGACCGTGCGATCGCGCTGGCGGGCTCGGCCAGCGAGGCCGCCCATATCCGCCAGCATATCGACCGGCTCCAGCGCGAGGCGGCGCAGATGGCGACAGGCTGACCGCCCCCGCGAAAAAAATTTCCGGCGGTTGTCGGCTCGGGCGAAGCGGCTTCGTCCTTGGTGCAGACCCCGCCGAAAACTGGGGTTCCGACACGCAGATCCCCGGCGCGCGTCGCGCCGGTGAAACGACCCTGCCACATCCTGGCCGGACACCCGGGCCATGATGGCTGCGGGGGCCGCCAACAACCCGAAATGGAGGAAGAGACCATGACCAACGCCGCCGAACTCGACAAGCCGCAGACCCAGGACAGCGATCTCTCCGGCTGCATGCCGGCCAAGCCGCAAAAGGAGCACGAGTGGCTGCACCAGCTTTGCGGCGAATGGACCTATGAGGGCAACTGCATGATGGGCCCCGACCAGCCGCCGATGAAATCGACCGGCACGCAGTCGACCTCGTCCTTCGGCGGGCTCTGGATCAATGGCGACGGCACCGGCAAACTGCCCGACGGCTCGGACGCCATCACCCGCATCACGCTGGGCTACGATCCGGCCAAGCAGCGCTTCGTCGGCACCTTCATCGGCTCGATGATGAGCAATCTCTGGGTCTATGAAGGTTCGCTCGACGCCGCCGGCAAGGTCCTGACCCTGGACGCCGAAGGGCCAGATTTCACCCAGCCCGGCAAGACCGCCTCCTATCAGGACATCATCGAGATCCTCGGGCCGGATCACCACACCCTCTCGTCCCAGGCGAAGGGTCCCGACGGCCAGTGGCACAAATTCATGACGGCCCATTACCGCCGCGTGAAGTGAGCCGGGGATCACCGGCCGCGAGGCAGCCAAGCTGACGCTCCGCCTCGCGGCTGATCCGGAAGACGGTCTTCGGATCGAGCCTCCGGCTTGACCCCGCCGCGCGTTCGGGGGCATGTGCAACCCTGGAATGGGGAAGACGGCCCGGGGCGATGCGCATCCTGCTGATCGACAATTACGACAGCTTCACCTGGAACCTGGTCCATCTGATCGGCGGGCTGGGCGCGACCCTCGATGTGCGCCGCAACGATACGGTTTCCGTCGGCGAAGCGCTCGCCGGCGATCACGACGCGATCGTGCTCTCGCCCGGCCCCTGCACGCCCCATGAAGCCGGCATCTGCCTGGATCTGGTGCGCGAGGGCGCCGGCGTGAAGCCGATCTTCGGCGTCTGCCTTGGGCTTCAGACGATCGGACAGGTCTTCGGCGGCGAGGTCGTGCGCGCCCCGCTCCCGATGCACGGCAAGGTCTCGACGATCGCACACCGGGCGCGCGGCCTCTTCCACGGCATCAACGGCCCGATCGAGGCCACGCGCTATCATTCGCTGGTGGTGCGGCGCGAGACCTGCCCCTCCGAATTGTCGATCGAGGCGGAATCCGGCGACGGGCTGATCATGGCGCTCTCGCATCGCGACCTGCCGGTGCATGGCGTCCAGTTCCACCCCGAGAGCATCGCCTCGGAGCACGGCGCCACGATCCTGCGCAATTTCCTCGATCTGGCCGAGCGATGGTCGCGCCAGCGCTCCTCCGCCGCCCTTTCCGCGACTGCCTGATCGATCGAGTTCCCATGGACGACTTCAAACCCTTCATCGCCAAGGTCGCGACCGGCGCACCGCTGTCGCGCGAGGAAGCCCGCGACGCCTTCGAGTCGATGCTCTCCGGCGAGGTGACCAATGCCCAGGCCGCAGCCTTCCTGATGGCGCTGCGCGTGCGTGGCGAGACGACGGAGGAGATCGCCGGCGCCGTCACCGCCATGCGCGGCCGCATGCTGGCTGTCGCGGCCCCGCCGGAAGCCATCGACATCGTCGGCACCGGCGGCGACGCCTCGGGCTCCTACAATGTCTCGACGCTGGCCTCGCTGATCGTCGCCGCCTGCGGCGTGCCCGTCGCCAAGCATGGCAACCGGGCCGCCTCCTCGCGCTCCGGCGCCGCCGACGTGCTCACCGCGCTCGGCGTCAAGGTCGGGCTCGACCCGGCCGGCACCGAGCGTTGCATTGCCGAGGCCGGCGTCGGCTTCATGTTCGCGCCGACCCATCACGCCTCGATGCGCCATGTCGCGCCGGTGCGCACCGAGCTCGGCACCCGCACGATCTTCAATCTGCTCGGCCCGCTTTCCAATCCGGCCGGCGTCAGGAAGCAGCTGGTCGGCGCCTTCTCCCAGACCTGGCTCGAGCCGATGGTCGCCGTGCTGAAATCCCTCGGCTCGCAGGCGATCTGGGCCGTGCACGGCTCGGACGGGCTCGACGAGATCACCACCACCGGCCCGACCCATGTGGTCGCGCTGAAGGACGGCCGCATCGAGAGCTTCACCATCTCGCCGGATGATGTCGGCATCGCGCGGGCGCGGCCCGAGGATCTGCGCGGCGGCGAGCCGGGCGAGAACGCGCAGGCGCTGCGCGAGGTTCTCGACGGGCGAAAGAGCGCCTTCCGCGATATCGCCGCCTTCAATGCGGCGGCGGCGCTCACCGTCGCCGGCAAGGCGACCGGGCTCGGCGACGGTCTGGCGCAAGCCTATGCCGTGCTGGACAATGGCAAGGCCAAGGCGGCGCTCGCCGCCCTGGTGGCCTGCTCCAATGCCTGAGGGCGCGTAATGTCCGACATCCTGAAGCGGATCGAAGCCTATAAGCGCGAGGAGATCGTCGCCGCCCGCGCCTCGGTCCCGCAGGCCGAGATCGAGAGACGCGCCGCCGCGCAGCCGGCGCCGCGCGACTTCATCGCCGCGCTGCGGGCAAAGCATGGCGCGAGCAAGCCGGCGCTGATCGCCGAGATCAAGAAGGCGAGCCCCTCCAAGGGGCTGATCCGCCCCGATTTCGACCCGCCGGCGCTGGCCAGTGCCTATGCGGCGGGCGGCGCGGCCTGCCTTTCGGTGCTGACCGACGTCCCTTCCTTCCAGGGCCGGCCGGAGTTTCTCGACGCGGCGCGGCAGGCGTCCGGCCTGCCGGGGCTGCGCAAGGACTTCATGTTCGAGCCCTATCAGGTCTTCGAGGCGCGCAGCTGGGGCGCCGATTGCATCCTGCTGATCATGGCGAGCCTCGATGATGCGTCCGCCCGCGAGCTCACGGCGCTGGCGAAAGCCCTCGGGATGGCCGTGCTCGCCGAGGTCCACGACGAGGCGGAGCTGGAGCGCGCGCTGGCGCTCGACACCCCGCTGATCGGCATCAACAACCGCGACCTGCGCAGCTTCGAGGTCAGCCTGACCGTCACCGAGCGGCTGGCGCCGCGCGTGCCGAAGGATCGCCTGCTCGTCAGCGAGAGCGGCATCTTCACCCATGCCGACATCGCCCGCCTGCAGGCTTGCGGCGTCGGCACCTTCCTGGTCGGCGAGAGCCTGATGCGCCAGGCCGATGTCACGGCGGCGACGCGCGAGCTGCTGACCGGCAGGCGCGATGCCGAGACGACTGGCGGGGAGGCGGCGGCGTGAGCGCCCTCACCCATCTCGACCAGAAGGGGCAAGCCCATATGGTCGATGTCGGTGACAAGGCCGAGACCGTGCGGGTCGCGGTGGCCGAGGGCTGCGTGGTGATGCAGCGGCAGACGCTCGCCATCGTTCGCGATGGCGAAGCCAAGAAGGGCGACGTCCTCGGGACTGCGCGCATCGCCGGGATCATGGCGGCCAAGCGCGCCCATGAGCTGATCCCGCTTTGCCACCCGCTGCTGCTGACCAAGATTTCCGTCGATCTCTCGATCGACGAGGCCCTGCCCGGCGTGCGCGTGCGCGCCGAGGTCAAGCTCACCGGCAAGACCGGCGTCGAGATGGAAGCGCTCACCGCCGTCAGCGTCGCCTGCCTCACCGTCTACGACATGGTGAAGGCGGTCGATCGCGCCATGCATATCGAAGGCGTCCGGCTCGTGCATAAATCCGGAGGAAAGTCCGGCAGCTACGATCTCGCGAGCCCCTCGACGTGAGCCTCACTCCGGTCCCGATCGCCCTGAAGGCGCTGCTCGACAGCGTTCCCGGCCCGACGCCGGCCGAGACGCTGCCGCTCGCGCAATGCGCCGGCCGCGTCCTGGCGCAGGATGTCGCCGCCCTGCGCACCCAGCCGCCATTCGCCAACTCCGCCATGGACGGCTACGCCGTGCGGGCGGCGGATCTGGCCGGCGGCGCGGCGCTTCGCGTCATCGGGGAATCGGCGGCGGGACGGGGCTTTCCCGGCAAGGTCTCCAGCGGCGAGGCGGTGCGCATCTTCACCGGCGCCCCGCTGCCCGACGGCACCGATACGATCCTGATCCAGGAGCATGCGGAGGGTGTCGGCACCCCGGCGATCCGGGTGGTGACGCCGGCCGAGAAGGGCCGCTTCGTCCGTGCGGCCGGGCTGGATTTCAGCACCGGCGACGTCTTGCTGCCGGCCGGCCGCCGGCTCGACAGCGCGGCGCTCGGCCTCGCCGCGGCGATGGGGCATCCGCGCCTGGCGGTGCGGCGCCGGCCTCTCGTCGCCATCCTCGCGACGGGCGACGAGCTGGTCCTGCCGGGCGAGACCGTCGGGCCCGATCAGATCGTCGCCTCGAACAGCTTCGCCCTCGCCGCGCTGATCGAGCAGGCCGGTGGCCGGGCGCTCGATCTCGGCATCGCCCGCGACGATCACGCCGATCTCGCCGCCAAGATCGAGGCGGCGCGCGCGGCCGGCGCCGATGTGCTGATCACGCTCGGCGGCGCCTCGGTCGGCGAGCATGATCTGGTCCAGGCCGCGCTGAAGGCGCAGGGCATGGAGCTCGGCTTCTGGAAGATCGCCATGCGGCCCGGCAAGCCGATGATGACCGGCCGGCTCGGGCAGATGGTGGCGCTCGGCCTGCCCGGCAATCCGGTCTCCTCGATCGTCTGCGGCCATCTCTTCGCGATGCCGCTGGTCGAGGCCCTGCTCGGCCTGCCCGATCCCGCGCGCGACCGCAGCGTGCCCGCCACCCTCGCCGTCGACCTGCCGGCCAATGACGAGCGCCAGGATTATCTGCGGGCGACTTTCGCGGACGAGGCCGGCGAGCGGCGCGTAAAGCCCTTCGCGAGGCAGGATTCCTCGATGCTCGCCAATCTGGCCCGCGCCGAGGCGCTGGTGATCCGCCCCGCCTTCGCCGAGGCCGCGAAGGCCGGCGACCCCTGCCGGATCATCCCTCTCAGATAGTCCCAGCGGGATATCGCCTTGCGGAACACAAGGCGAACGGCTATGCTGTTCGTGCTTTGTTTCGATTCCGGCGCGAAAGGCTCGGGGGCATGCTCACACGCAAACAGTTCGAACTGCTCCGCTTCATCCAGGAGCGCCTGCGCGAATCCGGCGTGCCGCCCTCTTTCGACGAGATGAAGGACGCGCTCGATCTGCGCTCGAAATCCGGCATTCATCGCCTGATCATGGCGCTCGAGGAGCGCGGCTTCATCCGCCGCCTGCCGAACCGGGCGCGGGCGCTCGAAGTCATCAAGATGCCCGAAGGCATCGCCGGCGCCCAGGCGCAGCGCGGCCGCTTCAATCCCTCGATCGTCCAGGGCGGGCTGGGCCAGACGGCCGCGCCGCCGGCCGCCCTCTCGAAGCCGCGTCCGCCGAGCGCCGAGGAGGATGGCCGCAACATGGTTTCGATCCCGGTGATGGGCCGCATCGCCGCCGGCACGCCGATCTCGGCGATCCAGAACCGCAGCGCGAGCGTTACGCTGCCGGCCGACATGCTCGGTGGCGGCGAGCATTACGCGCTGGAGGTCCGCGGCGACTCGATGGTCGAGGCCGGCATTCTCGACGGCGACACCGTCGTCATCCGCAAGCAGGACACGGCCAATACCGGAGACATCATCGTCGCCCTGATCGACGACGAGGAGGCGACCCTGAAGCGCCTGCGCAAGCGCGGTTCCTCGATCGCGCTGGAAGCGGCCAACCCCGCCTATGAGACGCGCGTGCTCGGGCCGGACCGGGTCAAGATCCAGGGCCGCCTCGTCAATCTGATGCGGCGTTACTGAAATCCCTCATGCTCATCGGCGGGCTCGGCGCCCGTCGATTTCGGCGGCGCCGACGGCCTTGCGCGCGTCCATGGCCGCAGCCGGGTCGCCTCCTCGGCCGTGAAGGCGCGCCAGCCGCCGCCGGCCGTTCTGTAGGCGGTCGCGCCGTCACGCATCAGCGCGCCTCGATCGATCAGCCGGGCGGCACAGGGCGCGCTCCAGAACAGCGGCGTCACCACGAGATCGGCGCGCTGGCAATCCTCGATCAGCGCGATGCGGTCCCGTGCATAGGCGACGCTGCGGCCATCCTTCAGCCTAATGACGCAGCCCCTCGCATCGCAAGCCGCGCCCTCCCGCAGCGCGGCGTCATCGGGCGAGCGGGCATCGCCATCCGCATGCAGCCATTGCAGGAGCACGAAACGGCTCGGCTTCCCGGCGAGGACCAGCCGCCCGCTCTCCCCTCGAACCAGCACGCCGGAGCCGTCGCGCTCGATCATGATATCGGGCCGTGAGGGATGGGCGGCGAGCGCCAGCCCACCGATGAAAGGCAGCAGCGCGAGGAAGCGCAGCGCCGTCGTCCACAGGGCGAGCCAGAGCAGCGCCAGCGAGAAGCCGATCAGCGCCGCCGGGCCGAAGGCCGGCAGCACGATGGTGGAGCGCTCGAAACGCGCGACCCAATGCGCGAGATCGAGGACCAGCGCGCAGGCCCAGCCCATCAGCGCCCAGGCCGGCCAGTCGAGCCCGAACGGATAGGCCAGCACGCCGAACACCGCCGCCGGCATCACCATCAGCGAGATGAAGGGCAGCGCCAGCGCGTTGCCGAGCAGGCCGAACGGGCTGAAGGTCTGGAAATGGTAGACCCCGAACGGGGCTGTCGCGGCGGTCGCGATCATGGTGGTGGTGAGGATGCCGACGGCCGAGAGCCAGAGCGGGCGCAGCGGCCACGGCCAGGCGGCTCCTGCAGCGTCGGGCGGGCGCTCCTGCCAGCGCTCGGCGAAGGCGATCAGCGCCGCCACCGCGCCGAAGGACATCTGGAAGCTCGGCCCGAGCAGCGCCTCCGGCTCGCGCAGCAGCACGATGATCGCGGCCAGCGCGAGATTGCGCATGCTGAGCGCCGGGCGATCGACCAGGATCGCCCCGAGCATGCTCAGCGTCATGATCAGCGAGCGAACGGTCGCGACCTCCGCACCTGAAAAGACGCAATAGGCGCTCGCGCCCAGCATGGCGGCGAGTGCCGCCAGCTTCTTCACCGGCCAGGTCAGCGCCAGGCTCTGCGACAGCGCGAGGATCGCCCGCACCAGCCAGAAGATTGTTCCCGCCGCCAACACCATATGCAGGCCGGAAATCGAAACGATGTGGTAGATGCCGGCGGCGCGCAGCGCGTCGTTGCTGTCCTGCGTGATCAGCCCGCGCTTGCCGGTCACCAGCGCCGCCGCCATCGCGCCCGCCTGTCCACCGCCGATCGTCGCGATGCGCTCGGTCAGGGCATTGCGGGCCTGGTCGAGCGCGGCCACGCTATCCAGACCGGGCGGCGGCCGGCCGGGCGGCGCGACCCGCTCGACCTCGCCGCTGATGCTGCCGACGGCGCCGATTCCGCGAAAGAAGGCGTCCCTGGCGAAGTCGTAGCCGCCCGGCCGGGCAGGCCCCGGCGGCGGCAACAGCCGCCCGGTCGCGGCGATGTGCTCGCCCGGCCGCAAGCCCGTGGCCTGCGTCGTCACCCGCACGCGTCTCGGGCGCTCCGCCGCGGCGATTCCAGGCAGGTCGGTCAGCAGCAGGACGATACGCACGCCCTTCTCGCGCTGCTCCAGCACCTCGACGAAACCAGTGAACTTGCCGAGATGCGCGCGCGCCAGCACCGGCTCCACCACCCGTGCCGTGCGCCAGGTCGCCGCGGCGAAGCCGGCGAAAACGGCGGCGATCGCGAAGCAGCCGGCCAGGACGCCCGGGCGCCGGCGGGCGAGCAGGCCGGCGCCGCCGAACAGTGCGGTGGCGATCAGCGACGGAGCCAGTGCCGGCTCGCGATGGGCGAGGAAATAGAGGATGATGCCGATGCCGAGGAAGACCGGCAGCCAGTTGAAGACGCGCCGACGCGCGATCTCCGTTTCGAGCGCATCCCTGAGGCGGCGCCGCCAGGCGCTCGGCGAAAGAACAGCCGCGCTCGCCGGTCTCCCGAGCCAAAGCCGTCCGCCCGGCACGGCGACCGCCCCGATCCGCATCTTGCTTGCGCGCCCGTCCGACCCGGCCGAGAGCATATCCCCTCCCCCGACGAGGATCATCGCGCGAAAATATAGCGACATCGTCGATGCACGCAAAAGTAGATCTGTAGGCATGCGCCATGCCGAGAGGAGGCGGCCGGTCCCAGCCGATCCGAGAGGTCTCTTAACGGCGGCGGGCAAGCCATGTTACAGGGCGGCTCCCTGGCCGGGGCCGCGTCGCGGAACGCCCTCGCCTTTTGCCTATTCGTTCCTCCGGAGCCTGCTTTCATGAGCGATACGGTCGTCACGCGCTTTGCGCCGTCGCCAACCGGATTCCTGCATATCGGCGGGGCGCGCACCGCGCTGTTCAACTGGCTCTATGCCCGCCGGCATGGCGGCAAAATGCTGCTGCGGATCGAGGACACCGACCGCGAGCGCTCGACCGAAGCCGCCATCGCCGCGATCCTCGACGGGCTGTCCTGGCTCGGCCTCGATTGGGATGGGCAGACCGTCTACCAGTTCCAGCGTGCCCATCGGCACCGGGAGGTCGCCGAACAGCTGCTGGCGGCGGGCAAGGCCTATTACTGCTATGCGACGCCGCAGGAGCTCGAGGAGATGCGCGAGAAGGCGCGCGCCGAGGGCCGCCCGCTGCGCTATGACGGGCGCTGGCGCGACCGCGACCCGGCGATGGCTCCGGCCGGCGTCAAGCCTGTGGTCCGCCTGCGCGCGGAACAGACGGGCGAGACCGTGGTCGAGGACGAGGTCCAGGGCCGTGTCACCTGGCAGAACGAGAATCTCGACGATCTCGTGCTGCTGCGCTCGGACGGCACGCCGACCTATATGCTGGCCGTCGTCGTCGACGACCACGACATGGGCGTCACCCACATCATCCGGGGCGACGACCATCTCACCAACGCCGCCCGCCAGACCCAGATCTACCAGGCGATGGGCTGGAAGGTGCCCAGCATGTCGCATATCCCGCTGATCCATGGCGCGGACGGGGCCAAACTGTCGAAGCGCCACGGCGCCCTCGGCGTCGATGCCTACCGCAGCATGGGCTACCTACCGGTCGCGCTGCGCAATTACCTGCTGCGTCTCGGCTGGAGCCATGGCGACCAGGAGATCTTCTCAGGCGCCGAGATGACCGCGCTGTTCAATCTCTCCTCGATCGGCCGCTCGCCGGCGCGCTTCGACTACGCCAAGCTGGAGAACCTCAACGGCATCTATATGCGCCAGGCCCAGGATCGCGAGCTGATCGATGGGCTGAAGGCGATCTGGGCCGAGATCGGGCCGCCGCGCGGGCTGGGCACGTCGCTCGATGCGGCGCTGGAGGAGAAGCTCGTCGCCGCCATGCCGGGGCTGAAGGAGCGCGCCAAGACGCTGATCGAGCTGATCGACAGCGCCTCCTATCTCTATGCGACGCGCCCGCTCGCGCTGGAGCCCAAGGCCGCAGCGCTGCTCGACGAGGCGGCCCGCCAGCGCCTGCCCCAGCTCGCCGCGAAGCTCCGGGCGGTCACGGACTGGACCCCCCCGCCGCTGGAGAGCGCGATCCGCGATTTCGCCGATGAGAGCGGCGTCAAGCTCGGCCAGGTGGCGCAGCCGCTGCGCGCGGCCCTGACCGGCAAGACGACCTCGCCCGGGCTGTTCGACGTGATGGCGGTGCTCGGCCGCGAGGAGGTGCTGGCGCGGCTGGCGGACGCGGCCTGAGCGGGCCGGCCTAGCCATGGCGGAAAGGCTATGTCGCCGCTCGGTTGAACCCCTTCGGCAAATGGTCTAGCTACACCGCGTGGCGCCGCCGCCCTGTCGTCGCGGCGTCACGAATTGTGCTTTAGAATCAGTCTGATGAACCTACATCCGACCGGGATTTTGATCGACGAGCGCGTCTGAAAGGATCGGTTTCATGAGCGGAACGAACAGCCAGCTGAATGTCGAGGGCAAAGCCGTCGACATGCCGGTCAAGAACGGTTCGATCGGGCCTTCGGTCATCGACATCAGCAAGCTCTATGCCCAGACCGGGATGTTCACCTACGATCCCGGCTTCACCTCGACCGCGAGCTGCGAGTCGCAGATCACCTATATCGACGGCGACGAGGGCGTGCTGCTCTATCGCGGCTACCCGATCGAGCAGCTCGCCGAGCATGGCGACTTCCTCGAGACCTGCTATCTGCTGCTGTATGGCGAGCTGCCGACCGCCGCGCAAAAGGCGGATTTCGACTATCGCGTCACGCGCCACACCATGGTGCACGAGCAGATGGCCCGCTTCTTCCAGGGCTTCCGCCGCGATGCTCACCCGATGGCGGTGATGGTCGCCTCGGTCGGGGCGCTGTCGGCGTTCTACCACGACTCGACCGACATCTCCGATCCTCAGCAGCGCATGATCGCCTCGATGCGGATGATCGCGAAGATGCCGACGCTCGCGGCGATGGCCTACAAGTACACGATCGGCCAGCCCTTCGTGTATCCGCTGAACTCGCTCGACTACACCTCGAACTTCCTGCGCATGTGCTTCGCGGTGCCGGCCGAGGACTACAAGGTCAACCCGGTGCTGTCGCGGGCGATGGACCGGATCTTCACGCTGCACGCCGATCATGAGCAGAACGCCTCGACCTCGACGGTCCGCCTCGCCGGCTCCTCGGGCGCCAACCCGTTCGCCTGCATCGCGGCCGGCATCGCCTGCCTGTGGGGCCCGGCGCATGGCGGCGCCAACGAGGCGGCGCTGAAGATGCTCGAGGAGATCGGCTCGGTCGAGAACATCCCGAAATACATCGCCAAGGCCAAGGACAAGAACGATCCGTTCCGCCTGATGGGCTTCGGCCACCGGGTCTACAAGAACTACGATCCGCGCGCCAAGATCATGCAGAAGACCACGCATGAGGTGCTGGCCGAACTCGGCATCAAGGACGATCCGCTGCTCGACGTCGCGGTCGAGCTCGAGCGCATCGCCCTTCACGACGAGTATTTCATCGAGAAGAAGCTCTATCCGAACATCGACTTCTATTCGGGCATCACCCTCAAGGCGATGGGCTTCCCGACCTCGATGTTCACCGTGCTGTTCGCGCTGGCGCGCACCGTCGGCTGGATCGCGCAGTGGAAGGAGATGATCGAGGATCCGTCCCAGCGCATCGGCCGCCCGCGCCAGCTCTACACCGGCGCCCCGCAGCGCGACTACACGCCGATCGGCCGGCGCTGAGCGCCACGCCGCTCCCGTCATCGCGAGGAGCGCGGCGACGAAGCGAGCCAGGGGCCGCAGTGCTCCGTGCCCCTGGTCTGCTTCGCTGCCCCCGCAACGAGGAACGGCCCCTATCCCGCCAGGCGCTCGTCCCGGACCAGCTCGACCCGGTTGCGGCCGGAGGCCTTGCCGGCATAGAGGGCGAGATCCGCGCGCCGATAGAGATCCGCGGCGGTTTCCATCCCGTCGAAGGTCACCGCGCCCATGCTCACGGTGATGTAGCGGGCGGTCGGCGAGGCCGCGTGCTCGATCTTCAGCTCGGCGATCGCGCTGGCGACCCGCTCCAGCCGCTCCTGCGCTCTGTCCGGCGTGGTGTCGTAGAGCAGCAGCCCGAACTCCTCGCCGCCCAGCCTGCCGACCATGTCCATCGGCCGCCGCAAGGCGCCGTGGATCGCCCGCGCGATCGCAGCCAGCGCGGCATCGCCGGCCTGATGGCCGTAACGGTCGTTGTACCGCTTGAAATGGTCGACATCGAGCAGGGCGAACATCACCGGCACCCCGTCGCGCCGTGCCTGCATCAGCACGGTGGCGAGATGCTCCTCGAAGCCGCGGCGATTGGCGATGCCGGTGAGCGGATCGGACATCGCGCGGTTGTGCAGCATGCGGCGCAGCAGGAACTGGTCCCGCTCGGCCCGCTCGCGCAGCCAGGCGCCGACCGCGCTGACGAAGACGGCGAAGAACAGCAGGATGCTCAGCCGGCCGTGCTCGATCATCTGCGCCGGCTCCAGCATCACCAGGCCCAGCCCCGCGGTGAACACAGCGATGAACAGCGCGACGCCCAGCGCCTGGGCGAAGCTCAGCCCGATCGGCAGGAAGACCGCGGCGATGATGACGAGCTGCGCGATATCGGCATGGGGAAGCCCGCGCAGCTTGAACATATTGGCGATATAGGCGCAGGTCGCCCCGATCAGCCCGATCGCCAGCATCGAGAGCCCGTGATAGGCGCGCGGCGAGCGTGAGCGCGCCAGCACGCCGATCAGGGTCAGGATGACGCCGAGCGTGCCGAGCCGCAGCAGGATCGCCAGCGCCGCCATCGCATCGCCGTCCAGCGCCGCGGCGAGCCCGTCGAGCCGGCCGAGATCGAATCCGATGAAGGTCAGCCAGATGCCGAGCGCCGTGACCAGGCAGACCAGCGTGCTGGTGCGCTGGCTGGCGCGCATATGCAGGCGGTATTCGCGTTCCAGCGGCGGGTCGAAGCCGAGCCCGTCATAGCGGCGCACCTTCGCGGCGTCCGGTGCGCCCTGCGCCTGCAACGCATCCCCCCTGGTCGAATCACGTGAAGAAGCCTGCACGCGCGAGATCCTGGCCCCGACAAGCTAACGGCGATTTGACGCGATCTCGCGAAACCCGTCGCGGAACCGCTTTTGCCGGAGCAGGCTTTCGCAAGGGTTACGTCGATCGGCAGCATTCGAACGATCCTGCGGAGGATCAAACGAAACCGATCCAGCGCCCGGCGACGAGCACGCCGAGCCAGATGGCACCCGACAGTGCCGCGAGGACGCGCGTCCTTGGGCCCGGCTCCGCGCCGGCCGTGACGGCGCCGAGGCCGCGATGCTGGAGGGCGATATTGCCGAGCGCCAGCAGGATCAGGCCGAGCTTGGCCAGAAATGCGGGATTGCCGAGATATTCGCCCGGCTTCACCGTGAACAGCCACAGCCCGGTCAGCACCGCCAAGGCGAGCCCCGAAGCGGCCGCGCGGATCAGGAAGGGCGCGATCGCCGCCAGGGGGGCGCGCCCGGCCAGCCCGGCCAGCCGCAGGTCGAGCGGCAGGATCGCGCCGAGCAGCAGGGCGATTCCGAGGATATGGGCCGCATTGACCAGCAGATAGGCCGTGCCGGAGCGCTGCAGCAGCACCGCGCCCGGCCAGGCGCCGAGCATCTCGAGCATCGCGGCCATGCCGGTCAGTTGGTCCGGATCCGCTCCGGATACATGTCGTAATTCTTGCCGGCGATGGTGATCCGCACCGCTTTCATCTGCTTTTTCGCGGCATCCTTGTGCCGGTTGCCGAGCACGACCACGGCGTCGCCGGGCTTTGCGCTCTCGGCCGTGAAATTGGCTCGCGCGGTCTGGTTGGGATTGCCGAGATCGACCTGCCAGACGACGCCGTCGGCGGCCGCGACCTGCAGGCTCGGATGCGGGGGCGCCATCGAGATCGCACGGATCGTGCCCTTGAGCTCGCTCTGCTCGTCGACCGCCCAGCCCCAGCCGTGATGCGCAAGGGCGGGCATCGCGACAATGGCGGTGAGACCGGCGCAGAGCAGCGCGCGTCGGCCGATCGGGAATTCGGACATCGTCATGGCTGGAGCCTCCGGCTGCATGGATCCGGAAGGCTAGCGGGCGGCGCGGCCCCTGTCGCCGGGGCGCCGCATCAAACCTGCGTTAGATCGCGGCCCGCGCGAGGCGCACCTCGTCGAACCGATTGAGGGCCTGCCCCGTCAGCAAGATGCATGGCGGCACCATTGCACCCCCCACCTGTCGGAGCAGGCCCTCGTCCCGGTCTTCGGTGGATCCCGGTCAACCCCGGGATCCGCAGCCTTTATAGCGCCCACCCCATCGGCCGGCTTGGCTGCGCGAGAAGGGCGGCCTGGCGGAATGGGAACCGGCGCCGGATCGCCCGGATTCCGCAATTCCGCCAGGCTTGTTACTCCCGCTCGCCGCGGGCCGGCGCCACACTCCCAGCGATCCGAGCCGCCTGCGTCCGCTGGCGGCGCCATCGAGAGGAGAACGCAATGACCCTATCCGTCGAGAACGGCGCCGCAACGGCGCAGGCGCCGATGCGGACGCCGCCGGTCGTCTCGCCGCAGGACTGGGAGGCGGCCCGCCAGGCGCTTCTGGTCAAGGAGAAGGCGCATACCCGCGCCCGCGACGCGCTGGCCGCCGAGCGCCGCCGCATGCCCTGGATGCCGGTCGAGAAGGACTATGTCTTCGAAGGCCCGGACGGGAAGGCCAGCCTGCTCGAGCTGTTCGAGGGGCGCCGCCAGCTGATCGTCTACCGCGCCTTCTACGAGCCAGGCGTCTTCGGCTGGCCGGAGCGCGCTTGCCGCGGCTGCTCGCTGGGCGCCGACCAGGTCGGGCATCTCGCCCATCTCAACGCCCGCGACACCACCCTCGCCTATGCCTCGCGCGCTCCGCAGGCCGATATCGCCGGGCTAAAGCAGCGCATGGGCTGGACCATGCCCTGGTACACCATCACCGATTCCTTCGACGCCGATTTCGGCGTGGACGAGTGGCATGGCCACAATGTCTTCATCCAGGACGGCGGCCGGATCTTCCGCACCTATTTCATCAACAATCGCGGCGACGAGGCGATGGGCACGGTCTGGAGCTATCTCGACCTGACCCCGCTCGGGCGCCAGGAGCTCTGGGAGGATTCACCCGCCGGCTATCCCCAGACCGCCCCTTACAAATGGTGGAACTGGCACGACAGCTATGTCGACGGCGCCGCCCCGGACCAGCGTTGGGTCGAGATTTCGGACGCCGGCGAGAAAGCCTTCCGCGAGCAATCTGCCAAGGAGGCCTGCCCGGCCTGCTCGGCGGCCGAGGGCTGAGGCGCCCTCGCCCGCCGGGCCGATCACGAGGTCGGCGGCTTGCCTCGGCGCGCCCGTGGTCCCGGAACGGCGCGCGGCCGCGCCACCGGCTCCATCCTGGCGAAGACCGGATTCGGCTTGTGATCGAGCGCGGCGCCAGTCGCCGCATCGACGCCCATGTCGACTACGCCGCCGATCAGCACATTGCCGGCAAAGCCGCACCGGTCAGAGATAAGGCGGCGTGCAGGCGCTCACCACGATGCAGCGCTCGGCTCCGATATTGCGGAAGCGATGCGGGGTGCGGCTATCGAACAGATAGGCGTCGCCCGCCGCCAGCACCTTGATCTGGTGGCCGACGGTGACCTCGAGCTCGCCGGCAAGCACCACGCCGCCTTCATGGGAGGCGTGCTTGAGCATGGCGGTGCCGGTATCGGCGCCCGGTTCATAGCACTCGTGCAGGATCTGCAGATTATGGGCCCGCGCATTGCCCACCTGGCGAAAGGACATCCGCCCGCGTGACTCGCCGCCATTGACCTGATGCAGCCGCGAGGTCAGGTCGAGCAGGTCCGACGCCTCGAAGAAGACCTTGTCCCGCGGCGTGGTGGCTTCGTCAAAAAAATTCACCATCGTCATCGGGATTCCGTCCAGAATCTTGCGCAGCGAGGCGACCGACGGACTGCTCCTGTTCTGCTCGATCAGCGAGATCAGGCTGTGGGTCACGCCGGCGCGGGCCGCGAGCTCGCGCTGCGAAAGCCCGGCGGCGAGCCGAATCTCCTTGAGCCTGCCGCCCACATCGAAGCCCATGGTCATCTCCGTCCCATCCGCGCGCCTTGTCTGTCCTGCGCACCGGTCAGGGTCGCCTGCTCGGCGGCCCTTGCCATGCTCAATATTCTGAGCAATTCTGCGCGAAAGCCAATAAGCAAATAGTGTTGGAGGGAACGCGCAAGGCAATTCGACCTGCAAGCCGAGAGTGTATTTCCGAAAAAATGCCAGAAACCTGCCCATCGGCAGGCTGTTCGAGCACGACTACGCTGTCGCGGGCGCTCTATGCTTGCCTGATATTGCCGCTTTCCGCTGCTGCCAACAAGAATTCAACGATCGAGACAGGGTAGAAGCTCCATGACGCAAGCCGACACCGTTTTGTTGAACGGCCGCATCTTCTGCGGCCTCGCGGAAGGTTTCGCGGAGGCCCTGGCGATCAGCGACGGTAAGGTGCTGGCGGCGGGCTCCGCCGCGGAGATCGCCGCCCTGCAGGGGCCGGGCACGAAATGCGTCGATCTCGCCGGCCGCGTCGCCATTCCCGGACTGAACGACGCCCATATGCACCTGCTGCCGCTCGGCCTGGCGATGAGCGAGGTCAATCTGCGTGTCGAGGAGGGGGTGCGCAGCGTCGACGAGATCCTGCGCCGCGTCTCGGCTGCCGCCAAGGGCAAGAAGCCAGGCGAATGGGTGCTCGGGCGCGGCTATGATCACAACGAGCTCGCCGAGCTGCGCCATCCCACGGCCGAGGAGCTCGATCGCGCCGCGCCGGACAATCCGGTCTATATCAAGCGCACCTGCGGACATGTCGGCATCGTCAACAGCCGGGCCATGCAGGCGGCCGGCATCGGCCACAACACGCCCAGCCCCGATGGCGGCCTGATCGAGCGGCGCGGCAACAAGCTCACCGGCCTGCTGGCCGAAAGCGCCATGCGCCTGATCGTCAACGCGATGCCGCAGCCGAGCGCTGCCGAGCTGAAGTCCGCGATCGAGAAGGCCGGCCATTATATGCTCTCGCAGGGCTTCACCAGCGTGATGGATGCCGGCGTCGGCATGGTCGCCGGCATGGCCGAGATCGAGGCCTATGAGGCGGTCGCCAGCGCCGGCACCCTGCCGGTGCGCACCTGGGTCTGCATCTACGGCAATGCCGACGGGATCGGCGACGCGGCCCACGCCGCCGGCTATCGCTTCGGCCGCGAGACCGGCCTGCTGCGCTACGGCGCGATGAAGGTCTTCGGGGATGGCAGCGCCGGCGGGCTGACCGCGGCGATGAGCGAGCCCTATCTCGTCGGAGAGCCCGACAATCGCGGCATCTTCATCTATCCGGATCAGGAGATGCACCGCTATCTCGCGCATTACCACGAGCTCGGCTACCAGCTCGCGATCCATGCGATCGGCGATGCCGCGATCGAGCAGGTGCTCTGCGGCATCGAGAAGGCCGACAGCCCCGAGCACCCGATCCGCGGGCGCCGCCACCGCATCGAGCATTGCGGCTTCCTGACGGACGGCCAGCTCGCGCGCATGGCCGCGGCCGGGATCGACCCGGTGCCGCAGCCCGCCTTCATCTACGAGTTCGGCGATCTTTACGTGATCAATCTCGGGCAGGAGCGCGCCGAGGCCTCCTATCCGATGCGCAAATGGCTGGATGCCGGGCTGCATGCCGCCGCGAGTTCCGATGCGCCGGTCTGCGCCACCGATCCCTTCAAGAACCTCTTCACCATGGTCACCCGCCAGACCAAGCGCCATACCGTGATCGGCGGCGCCGAGCGGCTGAGCATGGAAGAGGCGGTCCATGCCTATACCGCGCTCGGCGCCTATACCCAATTCGCCGAGGACAGGATCGGCCGCCTCGTCCCCGGGCAGCTGGCCGATGTCGCGGTGCTCTCGCATGACATCTTCCAGGTGCCGGTCGAGATGGTCGAGAACGAGGTGCGCTGCGATCTCACCCTGCTCGGCGGCGAAATCGTCTTCGACAGGCACGGCCAGCTCGCGGTCGCCGCGCAGTAACGAGGGGGCTCTTCATGCTGCGGCACACGCTGCAAAGGCTGCTGCTCGTCCTGCCGGTGCTTCTCGGCGTGCTGCTGATCGGCTTCCTGCTGATGCAGGTGGTGCCGACCGACCCGGCCCAGGTTCGTGCCGGGCCGATGGCGACACAGGACGTCGTCCAGGCCATCCGCAAGGAGCTGGGCCTCGATCAGCCGCTCTGGACCCAGTTCCTCATCTATATCGGGCGGCTCGCCCAGGGCGATCTCGGCGTCTCGATCATCAACAACGTCCCCGTGATGGAGGAGCTCGGCAACACCATCGGCCCGACGCTGGAGCTGATGTTCGCCTCGCTGATCTGGGCGATTCCGCTCGGCATGCTGCTCGGCACAGTGGGCGCCTATTACCGCGGCTCGCTGCTCGATCGCGCGATCATGGCCGTGTCGGTCGGCGGCGTTTCCCTCCCCGTCTTCTTTCTCGGGCTCGGACTGATCTGGCTCTTCGGCTTCAAATACCCGATCCTGCCTTTCACCGGACGCACCGGACCGCTCTGGACCTGGGAAGGGCTGCAGGGGATCATCCTGCCGGCCATCACTTTGGGCGGCGTCTTCGTCGGGCCGGTCGCGCGCATGACGCGGACCTCGGTGCTCGACGAGCTCGGCGCCGACCATGTCCGCACCGCCAGGGCCAAGGGGCTCGCCGAAGGCGTGGTGGTGATGCGCCACACCCTGCGCAACGCGCTCGTCCCCGTCGTCACGCTGATTGGCCTGCAGATCGGCTTCCTGCTCGGCGGCGCCGTGGTCACCGAGACCGTGTTCAGCTGGCCCGGCATCGGCAGGCTCGCGGTCGGTGCCATCCTGTCGAGCGACCTGCCGATGGCGCAGGGCACGATCATCGTGCTCTCGCTCGGCTTCATCCTGATCAATCTCGCGGTGGACGTGCTCTATGCCGTGCTCGACCCCAGAGTGAGGGGCACGTGATGAGCTCCGTGTCCGATCCGCTCACCGGCAGCGCGCCGGATGTCCCGCTCGCCGCCATCGCGGCCGTCCAGCCTCGTCGCAGCTCGGTGCTGAGGTCGCTGCTCTCCGATGTCGGCGCCTGCATCGCGCTGGCCATCGTCGTCCTCGCGGTGATCGGCGCCGCCTTCGCGCCCTGGCTCGCCCCGACCGATCCTTATGTCAACGACCTCGCCAGCATGCTGAAGCCGCCTGGCGAGGCTGGCCTGCTCGGCGCCGACGGCCAGGGTCGCAACATGATCACCCGCCTGCTCTTCGGCCTGCGCACGACGCTGCTGATGGGTCTCGCCTCGGTGAGCTTCGGCTGCCTGCTCGGCGGTCTGGTCGGCTTCGCGGCGGCCTATTATCCGAAGCTGTCGGGCATCCTGATGCGCCTGATGGACGTGCTGCTCTCCTTCCCGGCCATCCTCTTCGGCCTCGCCATCGCCGCGATCTTCGGACCGGGCCTGACGGCGGTGATCATCGCGCTCTCCATCGCGACGGTGCCGCTGATGGCGCGCGTGGTGCGCGGCTCGGCGCTGGTGGTGCTGCAGCTCGGCTATATCGAGGCGGCTCGCTCGCTGGGGCTGAGCGATCTGCGCATCATCACGCGCTATGTGCTGCCCAATGTGCTCTCGGCGATCTTCGTCTTCGTCACCCTGCGCTTCGGACAGGTGATCCTGCTCGGAGCCGCCCTCTCCTTTCTGGGGCTCGGCGCCCAGGCCCCGACGGCGGAGCTCGGAGCGATGGCTGCGGACGGCCGCACCTTCCTGTTCTTCGCGCCGCATGTCTCGGTCCTGCCGAGCCTGGTGATCTTCGTGGTCGTGCTCTCCTTCAACGTCCTGGGCGACGCGCTGCGGGACGCGCTCGATCCGAAGCTGCGCCGCTAGCAACCGACAGCCTGCAACCAAGAAGCGCAACAAAGGGGACCTGCTCGATGATCAAACTGACCACTCTGCTTCTCGCCGGCGCCGCGGCAGCGACGCTCTCCGCCGCGCCCGCCCTCGCGCAGCAGAAGGCGCCGCTGACGATCCTGCGCATCATCGATGCCGACAGATACGATCCGATCCGCACCACCGCGACCGCGGCGGCCGAGGTGCTCTACATGCTGGCCGACACGCTGGTGACGGTCGATTTCGACATGAAGACGATCAAGCCCGGCCTCGCCGAGAGCTGGACCGTCTCGCCGGACGGCAAGACCTACACCTTCAAGCTGCGCCAGGACGTCAAGTTCTGCGATGGCCGGCCCATGACGATCGAGGACGTCGTCTATTCGCTCAAGCGCTGGACAGATCCGGCCAACAAGTCGCCAGTCTCTTTCCGCGCCGGGCCGGTCAAGGACATCCGCGCCGAGGGCGATGCGACGCTGATCTACGAGCTGAACGAGCCCTATAGCGACCTGCTCTTCCAGCTCGCGCTGTCCTTCGCCTCGGTCGTCGACAAGAACACGGTCGAGAAGCTCGGCCAGAATTTCGGCGTGCAGGGCTTCAACGGCACCGGCCCCTATTGCTGGTCGAAATGGACCCCGCGCCAGGAGCTGGTGATCAAGAAGAACCCCCATTACAGCTGGGGCCCGCCGATCTACAAGAATCCCAAGCCGCAGATCGACGAGATCGTCTGGAAGGTCATCCCCGAGTCGAACACCCTGATGGCCGCGATCCAGGCCCGCCAGGCGGATGTGACCTATTACATGCCGTATATCGCGCTCGACACCATGCAGCGCATCCCCGGCATGCAGGTGGTCCGGCAGGAAAACTACATCTACGACATCTTCATGGGCTTCAAGATCGACAAGCCCGTCTCCAAGGACGAAGCGATCCGCGAGGCGGTCAACATGGCCGTCGACAAGCAGGCGATCGCCAAGGCGATCTTCTTCGGCAAGGGCGAGGCCCTGCCCTCGCTGCTGAACCCGGCGGTCCTCGACTATGACAAGTCCTCGGCGGCCAAGATGCCCAAGCACGATCCGGCCGGCGCCATCAAGCTGCTGGAGGCCGCCGGCTGGAAGCCGGGCTCCGACGGCATCCGGGAGAAGGACGGCCAGAAGGCGAGCTTCACCGTCTACGGCATCCGCAACGACGTGAATCCCCGGATCTCCGAGGCGATGCAGGCCGATCTGCGCAAGGTCGGCATCGACATGAAGATCCAGCTCTGGGACGCCACCGTCGCCTGGGGCAAGCTCGCGACCCAGGAATTCGACGCCTTCTACATGGCCTATCCCTATGTGACGGCCACCGAGGCGCTGAATCTCTATTTCGCCAGCCGCCAGGTGCCGACCCCGAACCGGATGAACTGGAAGGACCCGAAGACCGACGAGCTGCTGAAGACCGCCGCCACCGCCGTCGACGCCGACAAGCGCAAGGAGGCGATCGCCGCCGTCCAGACCCAGCTCACGGAGGCGAATGTCTGGGTGCCGCTGGCCTCGCAGCCGCTCTGGGTGGTCGCCGGCGACCGGCTGGAGGGCGTGCGCGCCCATGGCATCTACGGCGCCGGCCTCTACAAGGGTCTCGACATCAAGCTGAAGCGCTGACCTTGCCGACGCCGCGCAGATTCGCTGCGCGGCGCCGCTCCCCCTCCTGCTATGGATGCCGCCATGACGATCACGGTCATCAGGAACGCCGACATCGTTGTCGCCTGGGACGCAGACGCGTCCCGCCATGTCTATCTGCACGGCGCCGATGTCGCCTTCGAGGACGGTACGCTCCGCTATGTCGGCTCGCATTACGAGGGGCAGGCCGACGAGACTGTCGACGGCCGCAATCGCATGGTCATGCCCGGCCTGGTCAACATCCATTCGCACCCATCCAGCGAGCCGCTGAACAAGGGCTTTCTGGACGAGCTCGGCTCGCCCGCCCTCTACAATTCCTCGCTCTACGAGTTCATGCCGATCCTGCGGCCGGATGCCGAGGCGGTGCCGGACTGCGTGCAGGTCGCCTATTCGGAGCTGCTGCTCTCGGGCGTCACCACCGTCGCCGATCTCTCGGTGGCGCACCCGCACTGGCTCGACCTCGCGGCCAATAGCGGGCTGCGCGTCTGCGTTTCGCCGATGTTCCGCTCGGCGCGCTGGTACACGCGCAACGGCTATGTCGTCGAATACGAATGGGACGAGAAAGCCGGTGCCGATGCCATGGCGCAGGCGCTGGACGTGATCGAGACCGCGCAGAAGCACCCGTCCGGCCGGCTCTTCGGCATGGTCTGCCCGGCCCAGATCGACACCTGCAGCGAGGGGCTGATCAAGGAGAGCTACGCCGAAGCGGGCCGCCGCGGCCTGCCCTGGCAGATCCATGCCGCCCAGTCGACGGTCGAGTTCCACGAGATTACCCGCCGCCACGGCGTCGCGCCGATCCAGTGGCTGGAGCAGCTCGGCGTCCTCGGCGAGACCAGCATCATCGGCCACGCCATCTTCCTCGACGATTATCCGCGCAATGCCTGGCACAGCAGGCGCGATCTCGACCTGCTCGCCGAAACCGGAACGACCGTGGCGCATTGCCCGACGGTCTTCCTGCGCCGTGGCATAGCGCTACGCGATATCGGCCGCTATCGGCGCGCCGGCGTCACGATCGGGCTCGGCACCGACACCTATCCGCACAACATGCTCGAGGAGATGCGCCATGCCGGCTATGTCGCCCGGCTGATGGCGGAGAACCCGCGCACCGTCACCACCACCGATCTGTTCGAGGCGGCGACGACAGCCGGGGCCCGGGCCCTGGGCCGCGATGATATCGGCCGCCTGGAAGCGGGCTGCAAGGCCGACCTGGTGCTGGTCGATCTCGCCCATCCGATGATGCAGCCGCGGCGCGATCCGGTGCGCAGCCTCGTCTACGCCGCCGCGGAGCGGGCCGTGGACAGCGTCTATGTCGACGGCCGCCTGGTGGTTCGTGACGGCGCCGTGCTGACCATGGACTACCCCGCCGCCGCCCGCCGCCTGCACGAGGCGCAGAAGCGCACCGAAGCAGCGGCGCCGCAGAACGACTGGGCAAAGCGGCCGGTGACGGACTACTCGCCCCTCACCTTCCCCACCGGTTAGGATCAAGCTACGGGCGCAAGTTACTGCGCCGCCTGATGGTCCTTAACCACCGCGATCAGGTCCGGCACGGTCAGGTTCGGCAGCGCCGCCATCTCCTCCAGCGAGAACCAGGCGATGCGGACATGCTCGTCGACGAGGTTGCGCGGCTCGCCGCCGCTCCATTGCGGCACCACATAGATGTGGTGCAGCGCTGCGCCGTTGCGCTCGGGGAAGCGCTCCTGCGCCGAGAGCATCAGCCGCCAGCTGAGGGGCGTGAGGCCGACCTCTTCGCGGCATTCGCGGATCAGCGCCTCCTCCAGGCCCTCGCCCGGCTCGACCCGGCCGCCGATCGCGTCCCAGTGATCGGCCCAGGCGCGTTTCCAGGCGGCGCGCAAGCCCAGCAGAACCCGGCCGTCGGAGCGCAGGAACAGCGCGCTGACGGTCTCGAGCATGCCGGCCTCAGTCCTTGTCGAAGGGGTTGCGTCCGCCGCGCGTGTGCAGCCGGATCGGCGTGCCCGGCAGGTCGAAGGCCTCGCGCAGATTGTTGCCGAGATAGCGCAGATAGGAGACCGGCAGGTGCTCCAGCTGGTTGCCGAACAGCGCGAAGGTCGGCGGGCGCGCCTTGGGCTGGGTCATGTAGCGGATCTTGATGCGCCGCCCCGCCACCGCCGGCGGCGGATGGGCCGAGAGCACGCCTTCCAGCCAGCGATTGATCCTCGCGGTGGACACCCGGCGGTTCCACACCTCATAGGCCCGGAACACCGCCTGCATCAGCCGGTCGATGCCCTCCCCGGCAAGCCCCGAGAGCGGCACGATCTCGACGCCCTTGACCTGCGCCAGCAGATAGCCGGCCTTCTCCTTGAGCTCGGCCAGCAAGCCCTGCTTGTCGGCGACCAGATCCCATTTGTTGAGGCCGATCACCACCGCCCGGCCCTCGCGCTCCGTGAGGTCGACCAGGGTCAGGTCCTGCTTCTCGAACGGGATGGTGGCATCGAGCAGAACCACCACGACCTCCGCGAAGCGGATGGCACGCAGCGAATCGGCGACCGCGAGCTTCTCCAGCTTCTCCTCGATCCGGGCGCGCTTGCGCATGCCGGCGGTGTCGAACAGCTTGACCGGCCGGCCGCGCCACGCCCATTCGACCGAGATGGTATCGCGGGTGATGCCGGCCTCGGGGCCGGTCAGCAGGCGCTCCTCGCCGATCATCCGGTTGACCAGCGTCGACTTGCCGGCATTCGGCCGTCCGATGATCGTCACCCGCACCGGCCGGTCGGGATCGTCGCCCTCCTCCGCCGCGTCGGCGGCGGGGACATCGGCCCAGGCCTCGTTCTCGTCGTCCTGCGGCTCGTCGGCGATATAGGGCGCCAGCGCCTCCAACAGGTCCGACGTGCCCTCGCCATGCTCCGCCGAGAACGGGACGGGATCGCCGAGGCCGAGCGAATAGGCTTCGAAGACGCCGTCGCGGCCCTTGCTCCCCTCGGCCTTGTTGGCGAGCAGGATCACCGGCTTGCCGGAGCGGCGCACCAGCTCGGCGAAGCTGTGGTCCATCGGCGTCAGGCCGAGCCGGGAATCGATCATGAACAGCACGACATCGGCCTGGTCGATCGCCGTCTGCGTCTGGGCGCGCATGCGGCCGGCCAGCGAATCCTTGTCCGCCTCTTCGAGGCCGGCGGTGTCGACCACCGTGAAGCGCAGATGCCCGAGGCTGGCCTCGCCCTCGCGGCGGTCGCGGGTGACGCCCGGCCGGTCGTCGACGAGCGCGAGCTTCTTGCCGACCAGGCGGTTGAACAGGGTCGACTTGCCGACATTGGGCCGGCCGACGATGGCGATGATGGCGTTCATGATCCGTCTTTACGCCGCCGCCAGCGGCGGCGCGACGCTTTAATTGGTCTTGGTGGTGACAGGGCCGCCACGCACCAGGGCGAGATAGAGTTCGACGCGCTGGCGCAGCGTCTGCGGCGTCTGCGGATCGGCCGCGATCGCGTCGAACCAGCGCCCGGCATCCTCGAACAGGCTGGCCTTCATCGCGGCGATGCCCAGGAATTCGCGCGCGGAATGGCGCCACTGGCCGCTCGCCGCCGTCAGCGGCTCGAGCTGCGGGCGCAGCTCGGCATAGGGCACGAGGTCGATGCGCAGCAGCCCGGCGCGCAGCCGCGCCAGATCGCGGTGATATTGGTCGAGCGCGCCGTCGTTCGCCAGCGCGTCGAAAGCGGCCGCTCCGGCCGCGGCGTCGCGCTTGCCGGTCTCCGCCGCCAGCCTGAAGCGCGACAGCAGCCGATAGCCGGCCGGCGCATTGGCGGAGAGATCCTTGAGGATCGTCTCGGCCTCCTCGCTATTGCCGTCCCTGGAGGCCCTCAACGCCTGCTCGAAGCGGCTGCCCACGGCCTCGGCCTTCTTGCGCTCCTGCTGCTGCCAGAACTGCCAGCCGGCGACGCCGAGCACCGCCAGCACGGCGACGGCGATGAAGACATTGCCGTATTTCTTCCAGACGGCGGCCGCCTTGTCGCGGCGGACCTCCTCATCGATCTCGCGGAAAATATCGGTCATGACGCCTCGGATGGTTTCGCCTGCCGGGTAGCACCTTTGCCGGAGGAATGCGAGCCTCAGCCGGCCTGAGCCCGAAACAGCAGCGAGCCGTCGCCATAGGAGTAGAAGCGATAGCCCTCGGCGATGGCATGGGCATAGGCGCGCTTCATCAGCGCGAGCCCGCTGAAGGCGCTGACCAGCATGAACAGGGTCGAGCGCGGCAGGTGAAAATTGGTGATCAGCGCGTCCACGGCGCGGAACTGGTATCCGGGCGTGATGAAGATCGCGGTATCGCGGGAGAACGGCCGCACCACCCCATCCTCGCCGGTGGCGCTCTCGAGCAGGCGCAGCGAGGTGGTGCCGACCGCGACGATGCGCCCGCCGGCGGCGCGGACAGCGTTCAGCGACTGCGCCGTCGCGGCGCTGACCGTGCCCCATTCGGCATGCATGCGGTGCGCGTCCGTGTCGTCCGCCTTCACCGGCAGGAAGGTGCCGGCGCCGACATGCAGCGTGACGAAATGGCGCGAGACGCCGCGCTCCTCCAGCGCCGCGAACAGCTCGGGCGTGAAGTGCAGCCCGGCAGTCGGCGCCGCCACGGCGCCCTCCTCGCGGGCATAGGTGGTCTGGTAGTCGCGGGCGTCGGCCGCGTCGGTGGCGCGCTTGCCGGCGATATAGGGCGGCAGCGGCAGCTCGCCGAGCCTTGCGATCGCCTCGTCGAGATAGGGTCCGGTCAGCGAGAAGCGCAGCCCGACATCGCCGCCCTCGCCCTTCTCCTCGACCTCGGCCTGCAGCCTGGCGAGCTCGCAGGCATTGCCGGCGCCGTCGCTGTCGAAGACCAGCGTCTCGCCGATCGCGATCTTCTTGGCCGGTCGCGCGAAGGCGCGCCAGCGATCGGCGCCCTCGCGCTTGTGCAGCATGATTTCGATGCGCGCCGAGGCCCCGCCGCGATAGCGCCGGCCCCACAGCCGCGAGGGGATCACCCGGGTGTCGTTGAGCACCAGCGCATCGCCGGGCGCCAGCAGCGAGACCAGGTCGCGCACGCCGCGATCCTGCAGCGGCTCGCCGTCATCCGGCCTGACCACCAGCAACCGGGCGGCGTCGCGCGGGCTCACCGGCCGCAGCGCGATGCGGTCCTCCGGCAGGTCGAAATCGAACAGGCCGACATCCATCGGGCGACCGCGCCGGAGGCTGCGACGCCGTCAGGCGGCGTCGGCCATCACCTTCATCGAGACGATCGAATCGGGATCGCGCACCGGCTCGCCGCGCTTGATCCGGTCGACATTCTCCATGCCTTCGACCACCTCGCCCCAGACCGTGTACTGCTTGTCGAGGAAGCGGGCATCGTCGAAGACGATGAAGAACTGGCTGTTGGCCGAGTTCGGGTTCTGGGCGCGGGCCATCGAGCAGATGCCGCGCACATGCGGCTCGGCATTGAACTCCTGGGCGAGATCCGGATAGCTCGAGCCGCCGGTGCCGGTGCCGTGCGGGCAGCCGACCTGCGCCATGAAGCCGTCGATGACGCGATGGAAGACGATGCCGTCATAGAAGCCCTCGCGCGCCAGCAGCTTGATGCGCTCGACATGCTTCGGGGCGAGGTCCGGGCGCAGCTTGATCACCACACGGCCCTTGGTGGTCTCCATGACGATGGTGTTTTCAGGATCGAGCGACATCAGACTGATCTTTCGTTTACCGGCCCGCGGCCGAGGAAGCGGATGATGATGGGTCGCCCCGCGATACTCCCTCCGAGGCCGGGCGACAACCTCATCGGGGTGCAATCGCGCACGGCGCTGATCACAGACTGGGTGAAGGCCTCGCGCAGCGCCGCCGGCGCCCGCTTCATCTCCCAGGTGACGCGCGGCTGCCCGAACAGGCTGCCGTCCCGGCGCAGGCTGAAGCGCACGCTGGCGCTGGCGCCGGTGCTCCCGGCCTCCAGCGCCGGCGGGCGCCAGCACCGGCGCAGTGCCGGGGCGATCTGGTCCAGCCGATCGATCGGGGCGGCGTCGAAGCCGATCGTCCCGGGCGTTACCGTGCCGTTGACGCCACGGTCGACGCCGGGCGTCGGCGACGGGATGACCGGGCGCTCGGCGCCCTCGCCGAACGGCCCGCCGATCCCCGGATTGTAGCGCTGGCCAGACGGCGGCGGCAGCACCGGATGCTGCGAGCCTGAAGGGGGTGGCAGAACCGGATTCTGCGAGCCCGACGGCGGCGGCAGGCCGAGATCGCGGCTCTCCTGCGCCGATGCGATGCCGCCGGCCCCGGCCAGCAGCAACACGAGCGCCAGGGGCAGCCGCGCCGTCACGGCTACTTCGCGTCGGCCAGCAGGCGCATCCGGACGATCTTGTCCGGGTTGCTGACCGCGCCGTTGTTGCTGCTGCTGCCCTTCTTGATCTTGCGCACCGCATCCATGCCCGAGACCACCTCGCCGAACAGCGTGTACTGGCCGGTCAGCGAGCCGCAGCCCTCGAAGCAGATGAAGAATTGCGAATTGGCCGAGTTCGGGCTCTGCGAGCGCGCCATGCCGACCGAGCCGACCTTATAGGGCGTCGGCGTGAACTCCGCCGGGATGTTCGGCAGGTCCGAGCCGCCGGTGCCGTCGCCGCGCGGATCGCCGGTCTGGGCCATGAAGCCGTCGATGACGCGGTGAAAGACGATGCCGTCATAGAAGCCGCGCTTGGTCAGCGCCTTGATCTGCTCGACATGCTTGGGCGCGAGATCCGGACGCAGGCGGATGGTGACGCGCCCGTCCTTGGTCTCCAGCACCAGCGTGTTCTGCGGATCGAGATTGGCGGCCGGCGCCTGGGCCTGAGCGAGGCCGAGGGAAGCGCCGAGGGCCAGGGCGGCGAGCGTGGTGCGAAGCATCGAAACGTCTCCAGACGGCCGGCATCTCCGGCCTCACGCTCTGCCGGGTAACCCCATCCTTTGACCGGAGCAAGGCAGCCCAAGCAGCCGGCTCGCAACATTGTTGCTTCACATTCAGGCAAGCAGTTCCGAATTTGCAAAAAGTTAGTGCCGAGGCTGCCTAAACGGATGACAAGCTCGTAACAATCCGCTAATTCTCTTGGCGCTGGGCTCGCCCGACCGTTATTTCCGGGCGCCGCGGACCAGGTCTCGGGAGGAACAAACGCCCGCCTAGTATTTGAGCAGCGCCACGGGATGGTGCGCCAGTGCTGCGGATAAAAACAAACTTCAAAGGCAGGGCGAAAGCCTTGCCTTTTGTTTTGACGGAAGCATCCGCTTCGCTCAGAAGTCGTAGAAGCTCCAGATATACCAGACCAGCGCGAAGACGAAGCCAGCGACGACGCTGGTGATGCCCGCCTTCTTCAGCAGCATCGGCGCCACCGGGGCGCCCGGCTCGGTGCCCTCGCCGATCGTGCCCTCCTCCACCTGGCTGCGCACGCCGAAGGGCAGGACGGCGAACAGCACCGTCCACCAGATCACGAAATAGACCGCGAGCCCGCCCGTCAGGGTCATCGGCGCGGCTCCTCGCCGGCCAGCGCGATGCAGGCGAAGCCGACCTTGGCCGGCGTCGGCACGCCGAAGCGGGCGGTGTGCCGCGCCGGCAAGCCGTTCGGGAAATGCTTCACATATTCGGCGTTGCAGGCGTCGTAATCGGCCGGGTCGGTGATCAGCATCGTCACCTGCACGACGCGCTCCAGGCTGCTGCCCGCCTGCTCGAGCAGCCCCGCGACATGCTTCAACGCCTCGCGCACCTGCCCGCCCGCATCCTCCGGGCGGACGATGCCGCGGGCCGGATCATGCGGGGCCGACTGGCCCGAGATGAAGACGAGGCCGCCGGCGCGCGTCGCCAGGCTGAACGGGCGCGGAGCCTCCGGCGGTGCGGGGAAGAATTCGATCTCGGAGGTCATGCTCAGGCCTGCTCCAGCTCGACCAGGGTGCCGCAGAAATCCTTCGGGTGCAGGAACAGCACCGGCTTGCCATGGGCGCCGATGCGCGGCTCGCCGGAGCCGAGCACGCGGGCGCCCTGCTGCTTCAGCCGGTCGCGCGCCGCCAGGATGTCGTCGACCTCGTAGCAGATGTGGTGGATGCCGCCATCGGCATTGCGCTCGAGGAACTTGCCGATCGGCGAGTCTGCGCCGAGCGGCTCGAGCAGCTCGATCTTGGTGTTGGGCAGCTCGACGAAGACGACGGTGACGCCATGCTCCGGCTGCGGCAGCGGCTGCGAGACCCGCGCGCCGAGCGTGTCGCGATAGAGCGCGGTCGCCGCCGCCAGGTCCCTGACGGCGATGGCGACATGGTTGAGGCGTCCGATCATGGGGGCTCCGCTGCTGTCCGTCCGACAGCTTACACCGCAATCACCAGCGCGTTCACCAGCGGCTTCTTGCCCCACTCCTCGTTGACGGCGGAGCGCAGGCCGCGCTCCAGCGCGTTGCGCACCGCCTCGGGATCGCGGCGCTTGGCCTTCGGCATGCCCTCGATCAGGTCCTCGACCGCATCGGCGACGATGTCGTCGAAGGGGGTGCCGTCCTTGGCGACCAGCGGCAGGCCGAGCAGCGCGATCTCCGGATCGCCGGCGAGCTCGCCCTTCTCGTCGAGCGCCACCGCGACCGAGATCACCCCGACGAAGGAGAGCCGCCGCCGCTCGGCGATGGTGCGGTCGAGCGCGCCGATCAGCAACTCGCCGTCCTGGTAGAGCCGTCCGCTGCGCACCTCGGTCAGCTTGCTGGCGCCGCCCTCGGCGATCGCGACCATGTCGCCATTATGGGCGCGCAGCACATGCTTGACGCCGAGGCTGCGGGCGAAGCTGGCATGCTCGGTGAGATGCATCTCCTCGCCATGGGCGGGGATGGCGATCTGCGGCTTCAGCCAGCCATAGAGCCGCGCCAGCTCCTCCCGCCGCGGATGGCCGGAGACATGCACCAGATGGGTGCGGTCGGTGATGATCTCGATCTCGTCGCGCGCCAGCCGGTTCAGGATCGCCCCGACCGCCTTCTCGTTGCCGGGAATGGTGCGCGAGGAGAAGATCACCCGGTCGCCCGGCGACAGCGCGATCTCGGGATGGTCGTCGGCGGCGATGCGCGAGAGGGCCGCGCGCGGCTCGCCCTGGCTGCCGGTCAGCAGCGCCACGACCTTGTCCCGCGGCAGGTAGCCATAGGTGTCGACCGAGCGGAAGGCCGGGATGCCGTCGAGATAGCCGCATTCGCGCGCCACATCGATCACCCGCTCCATGGCGCGGCCGACGACGACGACCTCGCGCTGATTGGCCATCGCCGCCTCGGCCACCGAGCGCAGCCGCGCGACATTGGAGGCGAAGGTGGTGACGGCGACGCGGGCCGGCGCCGAATGGACGAGCTCGGTGAGCTTGGCGGCGACATCGGCCTCGCTCGGGCTGATGCCGTCGCGCATCACATTGGTCGAATCGCAGATCAGGGCGAGCACGCCCTCCTCGCCGAGCTCGCGCAGGCGCGTCTCGTCGGTCGGCAGGCCGACCTGTGGCGTCGGGTCGATCTTCCAGTCGCCGGTATGGACGATCAGCCCGGCCTGCGTGCGGATGGCGAGCGCGTTCGATTCCGGGATCGAATGCGCCACCGGCACGAACTCGATGTCGAAGGGGCCGAGCGTGAAGCGCCCACCCTGCGCGACGACATTGATCTCGACCTTGGGCGCGCCCGGTTCGGCCAGCCGGCGCGTCGCCAGCAGCCCGGCGGCGAAGCGGGTGCAGTAGGCAGGGACGCGCAGCGAGGGCCACAGCGCGGCGAGCGCGCCGATATGATCCTCATGCGCATGGGTGATGACGATGCCGAGCAGGTTCGCCCGGTCCTCGATGATGAAGCTGAGATCGGGCAGCACGATATCGACGCCCGGCGCCTCCGGCCCGGCGAAGGAGAGGCCGCAATCGACCAGGATCCATTTGCGCCGTCCCTGCGGCCCGAAGCCGTAGAGCGCGGCGTTCATGCCGATCTCGCCGAGGCCGCCGAGCGGAACGAAGACGAGCTGGTCGCTGGCGCGCTGGCTGGAACGTGTCACTGGCAATCCTGACTGGTCGGTGGTGGTGCGAAGTAAAGATCACCGGCATCGATCAGCCGGCGGCCGGAATCAAGCTCCAGTTGGAGCCGCCCGAACGGATCGAGCCCGGCGAAGCGGCCGCTGACCGGCCCCTCCGGCAGGCGCATGGTGATGGTCTGCCCGAGAAAGGCCGCCCGCTCCAGCCAGGCCGCCCGCACCGCGCCGAAGCCGCCGGGCAGCGACCAGGCGGAGAAGCGCCGGTGCCAGGCCTCGGACAGGGCGACGAGCATGCGCTCGATGCCGGCATCGGCAGCATGCGCCGCCAGATGCGTTGCGGCATAGGGTGTATCGGGCGGCGAGGAGGCGATGTTGACGCCGAAGCCGATGATCGTGCTGAATCGCCCTGCCCGGCTCTCCCCCTCGAGCAGCAGGCCGGAGGCCTTCGCGCCGTCGATCAGCAGGTCGTTCGGCCATTTCAGAGCGAGCCTGGGCGCCGCGAGCCCTGTCACTGCCGCTGCCGCATCGTGCAGAGCGAGCCCGGCGACGAAGCCGAGCTGCGGGGCCAGCGCGGGCTCGCAGGGCGCGACCAGCAGCAGGCTGGCATAGAGATTGCCCGGCGGGGAGCCCCATTGCCGCCCGTGCCGGCCGCGACCGGCATTCTGGCTCCGCGCGACGATCCACAGCCTGCCGGCATCGCCCTCGGCCAGTGCCCGCCGCGCCTCCTCCATGGTGGAGGCGACCTCGTCGCGGACGCTGAGCCGGTAGCCGGCGGCGCGGGCCGCCTCGCCGAGCACAAGCCCGCTCAGAACAGCGACTTCGCCGCGGCCGCCGCCGAATCGAACAGCGGTGCCGGCACCAGCGAGAGGACCATCACGAACAGCGCCGAGACCAGGAGGACGGCGCGCACGCCGATATCGCCCTGGTCGAAAGCCGGCCGCGGCTCGTCGAAATAGATCACCTTGACGATGCGCAGATAGTAATAGGTGCCGACGACGCTGGTCAGCACGCCGATCACCGCGAGCGCATAGAGCTTGGCGTCGATCGCGGCCAGGAAGACGTACCATTTCGCCCAGAACCCGGCGAAGATCGGGATGCCGGCGAGCGAGAACATCATCATCGACATCGCGAACGCCATCCAGGCATTGGTGCGCGAGAGGCCCGCCAGCTCCGCGATGGTCTCGACCGGCCTGCCGTCCCGGTTCATCAGCAGCACGCAGGCGAAGGCCGCGAGCGTGGTGGCGAGATAGATCGCCATATAGGTGATCACGCCCTGGATACCGGCCGGCGTGCCGGCGGCGAGGCCGATCAGCGCGTAGCCCATATTGGCGATCGACGAATAGGCGAGCAGGCGCTTGATGTTGCTCTGCCCGATCGCGGCGAAGGCGCCGAGCGCCATCGAGGCGATCGAGATGAAGACGATGATCTGCCGCCAGTCGTGCAGCGCCCCCGGAAAGGCGCCGACGAAGACGCGCACCGTCATCGCCATGGCCGCCATTTTCGGCGCGGAGGCGAAGAAGGCGGCGACCGGGATCGGGGCGCCCTCATAGACATCCGGCGTCCACATATGGAACGGCACCGCCGAGATCTTGAAGGCGACGCCGGCCGCGATGAAGACGAGGCCGAAGACCAGGCCCAGGCCGACATGCCCGCCCTTCACCGCCTCGGCGATGCCGGCATAGTTGACCGTGCCGGTGAAGCCGTAGACCAGCGAGGCGCCGTAGAGCAGCATGCCGGAAGACAGCGCGCCGAGCACGAAATACTTCAGCCCCGCCTCGGTCGAACGCGGATTGTCGCGGTCGAAGGCGGCGACGACGTAGAGCGCGAGCGACTGCAGCTCGAGGCCGACATAGAGCCCGATCAGGTCGCTGGCCGAGATCATCATCATCATGCCGATGGTGGCGAGCACGACGAGGATCGGGAACTCGAACCGCATCGCCCCGTCGCGGCGCATGAAGTCGGCCGAGAGCACGATCGCCGCCGCCGCGCCGATCAGCGTCAGCACCTTCATGAAGCGCGCGAAAGCATCGGCGGTGAAGGCGCCGTTGAAGGTCACGACCTTGCCCTCGCCGCGCAGGACGAGGACGACCGCGAGCGCCAGCAGCGCCATCGCGGCGATCTCGAGCGCACGCGTCGCGCGCTCGCCCTGGATCGCGCCATAGAGCACCATGGCAATGGCGCCGAGCGCCAGGACGATTTCCGGAAGCGCAGGGCCGAGGGCGGGCAGCGTCATCACGTTAGCCTCAATTGGCGACCAGCAGCGCCGTCTTGGCGGCGGTGATGGCGGCCTGATAATTCTTGATCAGGGCTTCGGTCGGCGCCGCGAAGGCGTCGAGGATGGTGCCGGGCGCGATGCCGTACCAGATCGTCAGGATGACGAGCGGAGCCAGCGTCGCGATCTCGCGGCCGTTGAGATCGGCGATGTCCTTCAGCTCGGGCTTCACCAGCTCGCCGAAGACGACGCGGCGATAGAGCCAGAGCGCATAGGCCGCCGACAGGATGACGCCGGAGGTAGCGATGAAGGCGACCCAGGGATTGGCGCGGAAGGCGCCCATCAGCGTCAGGAACTCGCCGACGAAGCCGGCCGTGCCGGGCAGCCCGACATTGGCCATGGTGAAGACCATGAACACCACCGCATAGAGCGGCATCCGGTTGACCAGCCCGCCATAGGCGGCGATCTCGCGGGTGTGCATGCGGTCGTAGACCACGCCGACGCACAGGAACAGCGCGCCCGAGATCAGCCCGTGGCTGACCATCTGGAACATCGCGCCCTGGATGCCCTGCGGCGTCAGGGTGAACAGCCCCATCGTGACGAAGCCCATATGCGCCACCGAGGAGTAGGCGATCAGCTTCTTGATGTCCTCCTGCATCAGCGCCACCAGCGAGGTGTAGACGATGGCGACGACGGACAGCGCGAAGACCAGCGGCGCGAACAGCGCCGAGGCGTCAGGGAACATCGGGATCGAGAAGCGGATGAAGCCGTAGCCGCCCATCTTCAGCAGGATCGCGGCCAGGATGACGGAGCCGGCGGTCGGCGCCTCGACATGCGCGTCCGGCAGCCAGGTATGGACAGGCCACATCGGCATCTTCACCGCGAAGGAGGCGAAGAAGGCGAGCCACAGCCAGGGCTGCATCTGCACCGGGAACTTGTGGGCCAGCAGCGTCGGGATGTCGGTGGTGCCGGCGTTCCAGTACATCGCCATGATGGCGAGCAGCATCAGCACCGAGCCGAGCAGCGTGTAGAGGAAGAACTTGTAGGAGGCGTAGACCCGGCGCTTGCCGCCCCAGATGCCGATGATCAGGAACATCGGGATCAGCCCCGCCTCGAACAGCAGGTAGAACAGCACCAGGTCGAGCGCCACGAAGACGCCGATCATCAGCGTCTCGAGCACCAGGAACGCGACCATGTACTCGCGCACCCGCTTCTCGACCGAGGTCCACGACGCCAGGATGCAGAACGGCATCAGGAAGGCGGTCAGCACCACGAAGGGGAAGGAGAAGCCGTCGACGCCGAGCTTGAAGCGGATCGCCTCCGAGACCCAGGCATGCGTCTCGACCATCTGGAAGCCGGGATTGGCCGGGTCGAACTGAGACCAGGCGACGCAGGCCAGCACGAAGGTGGCGATGGTGAAGAACAGCGCCGCCCAACGGGCGTTGGAGGCGACCGCCGCCTCGTCGCCGCGCTGCGCCAGGATGAAGGCGGCGCCGACCAGCGGCAGGACCAAAAGACCGGTGAGGATACCGAAGCCGAACATAATCTCACCCGCGGGCCAGGAGATACCAGGTCACCAGCCCGGCGACGCCGATCAGCATGGCGAAGGCATAGTGGTAGACATAGCCGGTCTGCAGCCGCACGACCCGGTTGGTGACGTCGACGACGCGGGCCGAGACACCGTCCGGCCCGAGGCCGTCGATGACCATCCCGTCCCCCTTCTTCCACAGGAAGCGGCCGAGCCACATCGACGGGCGCACGAACAGGAAGTCGTAGATCTCGTCGAAATACCACTTGTTGAGCAGGAACTTGTAGAGGGCGGGATTGGCCGCCGCCAGCCTGCCCGGCACGTCGGGGCGAAGCCTGTACATGTAGAGCGCCAGCACGAAGCCGATCACCATGGCGACGAAGGGCGACCAGACCACCCATTTCGGCACCTCGTGCATCGCGTGCAGGATGTGGTTGTCCTTGCCCGTGAACAGCGCGGCCTTCCAGAAGTGCTCGTAGTCATGGCCGATGAACGCCTCCTTGAAGGCGAAGCCGGCCGCCACCGCGCCGAGCGAGAGCACGGCGAGCGGGACCAGCATCACCAGCGGGCTCTCATGCGGGGTGTGGTCGTAATGATGGTCATGCGCATGGGCGCCATGGCCGTCCTCATGCGCCGGCGGATCGCTGGCGGGATGGCCGGCGTCGTGATGCGCATGGGCGGCGTGGGCGTGATCGTCATGTCCATGCCCCGCCCAGCGCGGCGCGCCTTCGAAGGTCATGAAATAGAGGCGCCAGGAATAGAAGGAGGTGAAGCAGGCGGCGACCACCAGCAGCACGAAGGCATAGTCGCCGGCAAAGCCGACCTCGGCCGCATAGGCGCTCTCGATGATCGCGTCCTTGGAGAAATAGCCGGCGAGGAAGGGGAAGCCGGTCAGCGCCAGCGTGCCGATCGTCATCGCCGCTGCGGTCAGCGGGATATGCTTGCGCAGCCCGCCCATGTTCCGCATGTCCTGCTCGTGGTGCATCGCGTGGATCACCGAGCCGGCGCCCAGGAACAGCAGCGCCTTGAAGAAGGCGTGCGTGAACAGGTGGAAGATGCCGGCCGAATAGGCGCCGACGCCGAGCGCGACGAACATGTAGCCGAGCTGCGAGCAGGTCGAATAGGCGATCACGCGCTTGATGTCGTTCTGCACCAGGCCGACCGTCGCCGCGAAGAAGGCGGTGGTCGCGCCGATCACGATGACGACGGTCAGCGCCACAGGGGCGTATTCGAAGATCGGCGACAGGCGCGCCACCATGAAGACGCCGGCGGTGACCATGGTCGCGGCATGGATCAGCGCCGAGACCGGGGTCGGGCCCTCCATCGCGTCCGGCAGCCAGGTGTGCAGCAGGAACTGGGCGGACTTGCCCATCGCGCCCATGAACAGCAGCAGGCAGGTCAGCGTCAGCGCGTTCCAGTCATAGCCGAGGAAGCGGAAGCTCTGCCCGGTCAGTTCGCCCGCCTTCGGGAAGATCGCGTCGAAGGCGACCGAGCCGAACAGCACGAACACCAGGAAGATGCCGAGCGCGAAGCCGAAATCGCCGACGCGGTTGACGATGAAGGCCTTCATCGCCGCGGCATTGGCCGAGGGCTTCTGGTACCAGAAGCCGATCAGCAGATAGGAGGCGAGGCCGACGCCCTCCCAGCCGAAGAACATCTGCACGAGGTTGTCGCTCGTCACCAGCATCAGCATGGCGAAGGTGAACAGCGACAGATAGGCGAAGAAGCGCGGCCGGTGCGGATCCTCGTGCATGTAGCCGATCGAGTAGAGGTGCACGAGCGACGACACGGTGTTGACCACCACCAGCATCACCGCCGTCAGCGTGTCGATCCGGAAGGCCCAGTCGACGCGCAGATCGGCGGAGGCCAGCCAGGTCGCGATCTGGACGCGGGTGGTGCCGGAGCCGAAGCCGACCTGGACGAAGGCGACCCAGGACAGCGCCGCCGAGACCAGCAGCAGCGTGGTGGTGACGATCTCCGAGGCGCGCGCGCCGATCAGCCGGCCGAAAATGCCGGCGATGAAGAAGCCGATCAGGGGGAGGAAGACGATCGCGTGATACATGGCAGGTTACGGGCGCGTTCGCGCGCTCAGCCTTTCATCATGTTGATGTCTTCCACCGCGATCGTGCCGCGGTTGCGGAAGTAGACGACGAGGATGGCGAGGCCGATCGCGGCCTCCGCCGCAGCCACCGTCAGCACCAGCAGCGCGAAGACCTGGCCGACGATGTCGTTCAGGAAGCTGGAGAAGGCGACGAAGTTGATGTTGACCGAGAGCAGGATCAGCTCGATCGACATCAGGATGACGATGACGTTCTTGCGGTTGATGAAGATGCCGAGCACGCCGAGCGTGAACAGGATGGCGGCAACGGCGAGATAATGTCCGAGCCCGATCATCACGCCATCTCCTCCGGCACGCCGGCGCGCGAGGGCACCTGCTTCACATCCATGGCGGCGTCCTTGGTGCGGGCGTTCTGGGCGACGATGTCCTGCCGCTTGACGCCGGGCCGGTCGCGCAGGGTCAGCACGATCGCGCCGATCATCGCCACCAGCAGCACCAGGCCTGCCGCTTGGAAATAATAGATATAGGTCGTGTAGAGCACCCGCCCGAGCGCCGCCGTATTGGTGACGTCGGTCGGGATCGCGGCGACCGGGGCCCGCACGATCTGCGGGTCGATCACCCAGGCGCCGACCACCAGCAGCAGCTCGACCGCGAAGATCAGCCCGACCAGCGCGCCGATCGGCAGATATTGCAGGAAGCCCTGGCGGAACTCGGCGAAATCGACGTCGAGCATCATCACCACGAACAGGAAGAGCACGGCGACCGCGCCGACATAGACGACGACCAGCAGCATCGCCAGGAACTCGGCGCCGAGCAGCAGGAACAGCCCAGCCGCGTTGACGAAGGCGAGGATCAGGAACAGCACCGAGTGCACCGGATTGCGCGCCGCGATCACCATCAGCGCCGAGGCGATGGTGATCCCTGAGAACAGATAGAAGAAAGCCGCTGCGGCATTCATCTCGCCAACCCTTCCGCCCGCCTGGGCGGCCCTCGTTTCGTCACGCGCCGGCAGCGCCGGCACAGTTTGGAGCGTCTATAGTCAGGCCCGTCCGGTGCCACAACCGCGGGCCGGGAACTCAGCGATACGGCGCGTCCATCGCGATGTTGCGCGCGATCTCGCGCTCCCAGCGGGCGCCGTTATCGAGCAGCCGGTCCTTGTCGTAGAACAGCTCCTCGCGGGTCTCGGTGGCGAACTCGAAATTCGGCCCCTCGACGATCGCGTCGACCGGGCAGGCCTCCTGGCAGAAGCCGCAATAGATGCACTTCGTCATGTCGATGTCGTAGCGCGTGGTGCGGCGGGTGCCGTCGTTGCGACGCGGGCCGGCCTCGATGGTGATTGCCTGCGCCGGGCAGATCGCCTCGCACAGCTTGCAGGCGATGCAGCGCTCCTCCCCGTTGGGATAGCGGCGCAGCGCATGCTCGCCGCGGAAGCGCGGGCTCTGCGGGTTCTTCTCGAAGGGATAGTTGATCGTCGCCTTCGGCTTGAAGAAATAGCGCATCGACAGCACGAAAGCGCCGACGAACTCCTTGAGGAGCAATCCCTTGGCGGCTTGCGCGAGTGACATCGGTCTCGTCCTTCCATCCTCAGCCGAACAGCGTCCGGCTGATCACGTAACCGGCGATGGGCAGGCCACCGACCGACAGCACCAGCATCACCGCCTTGAGCAGGCGGATCCGCCGTTCATAATCGTCCCGTTCCGCCTGCGTCGTCGAGGCATCGGTGCGGCGCAGCGCCCCCACCACGATGCCCGTCACCAGGCGGTATTCGATCAGGCCGGCGACGAAGCCGATCACGGCTCCGATCAGCCCGGCCTGGCCGGCCGTCACGGCACCGGCCCCCAGCCGGTGATCTGCAGCACCGCCGCGACCACCACCACCGAGACCAGCGAGATCGGCAGGAACACCTTCCAGCCCAGCCGCATCAGCTGGTCGTAGCGGTAGCGCGGCACGAAGGCCTTCACCATCGCGAACATGAAGAACACCAGCGTGACCTTCAGCGCGAACCAGAACACACCCGGCAGCCAGGTGAAGGGCGCGACCGGCACCGGCGGCAGCCAGCCGCCCAGGAACAGGATCGTGGTCAGCGAGCACATAGTCATGATCGCCACGTATTCGCCGAGCATGAACAGCAGATACGGCGTCGACGAGTACTCGACCATGAAACCGGCGACGAGCTCGGATTCCGCTTCCGGCAGGTCGAAGGGCGGCCGGTTCGTCTCGGCCAGCGCCGAGATGAAGAACACCACGAACATCGGGAACAGCGGCAGCCAGTACCAGCCGAGCATGCCGAAGCGGGTGTTCTGCGCCTCGACGATGGCCGACAAGTTCAATGAGCCGACGCAGAGCAGCACGGTGATGATCACGAAGCCGATCGAGACCTCGTAGGAGACCATCTGCGCCGCCGAGCGCAGCGCCCCGAGGAACGGGTATTTCGAGTTCGAGGCCCAGCCGCCCATGATCACGCCATAGACGCCGAGCGAGGAGATCGCGAAGATGTAGAGGATGCCGACATTGATGTCGGCGATCGCCCAGCCCTCCGCCACCGGGATCACCGCCCAGGCCGCCAGCGCCAGCACGCAGGAGATCAGCGGCGCCAGCAGAAACACGCCCTTGTTGGAGCTCGACGGGACGATCGGCTCCTTGAAGACGAATTTCAGCAGGTCGGCGAAGCTCTGGAACAGGCCGAACGGCCCGACCACGTTGGGCCCGCGCCGCAGCTGCACCGCCGCCCAGATCTTGCGATCGGCGAGCAGGATATAGGCGATGAACACCAGCAGGGCGACGAGCAGCAGCAGGCTCTTGCCGGCGATGATCGCGAGGTCGAGGACGAGGTCCCAGTTCATCTTCAGGCTACTCCGCCGCCTGGCGCATGCGGCCGGAGGCCAGCGCCGAGCATTCCGCCATCACCGCCGAGGCGCGGGCGATCGGGTTCGTGGTGTAGAAATCGGCGACCGGCGAGACGAAACCCGCCCGGTCCGTCGCGCCGCCGAGGCCGGCGAGACGGGCCAGCCCCGCCGCATCGCCCGGCTCGACCTGGTCGATCGCCGCGAAATGCGGATGCGCCTCGTAGAGCTTGGCACGCAGCGCGCCGAGCGAATCGAAGGGCAGCGGCTGGCCGAGCGTCGCCGACAGCGCGCGCAGGATCGCCCAGTCCTCGCGGGCGTCGCCCGGCGGGAAGGTGGCGCGCGCCGCCATCTGCACCCGGCCTTCGGTGTTCACATAGGTGCCGGACTTCTCGGTATAAGCGGCGCCCGGCAGGATCACATCGGCGCGATGGGCGCCGCGATCGCCATGGCTGCCCTGGTAGATCACGAAGGCGCCCTCCGGCACCTCGACCTCGTCGGCCCCCAGCGAATAGAGCACGTCGAGCGCCCCGGGTTGCAGCATGCCGGCGACGTCGAGCCCGCCCTCGCCCGGGACGAAGCCGATATCGAGCCCGCCGACCCGCGCGGCCGCGCCGTGCAGCACGCCGAAGCCGGTCCAGCCCTCGGCGCCGCCCAGCGCCTGCGCCGCCTTGGCTGCCAGCGACAGGATCGCCGCGCCGTCGGCCCGGGCGAGAGCGCCCTGCCCGACCAGCACCAGCGGCCGCTCGCCGCCCGCCTCGGCGCGCTTCACCAGATCGGCAAGCGTCTCGGGGCCGGCGCCGAGATAGTCGTAGGCATAGGTCAGGTCGACGCGCTCGCCGATCAGCGAGACCTTGAAGTCGCCGCGCAGCCAGCGCTTGCGGATGCGGGCGTTGAGGACCGGCGCCTCCTTGCGCGGGTTGGCGCCGATGATCAGCAGCGAGCTCGCCTCCTCGATCCCGGCGATGCCGGCATTGAGGATGTAGGAGGCGCGCCCGAACGCGGGATCTAGCCTGGCTCCGTCCTGGCGGCAGTCGAGATTGGCGCTGCCGAGCGAGGCGATCAGCGCCTTCAGCGCGAACATCTCCTCGACCGCGGCGAGATCGCCGGCGATCGCCCCGATGCGCGAAGGGCTCGCCGCCTTCAGCTTGGCGGCGGTTAGCGCCAGCGCCTCGCTCCAGCTCGCCGGGCGCAGGGCGCCATTCTCGCGGATATAGGGCCGGTCGAGCCGCTGGGTCTTCAGCCCATCGGCGACATGGCGGGTCTTGTCGGAGATCCACTCCTCGTTCACCGCCTCGTTGACGCGCGGCAGGATGCGCATCACCTCGCGGCCGCGCGCATCGACGCGGATCGCCGAGCCGACCGCGTCCATCACGTCGATCGATTCGGTCTTGGAGAGCTCCCAGGGCCGGGCGCGGTTCTGGTAGGGCTTCGAGGTCAGCGCGCCGACCGGGCAGAGGTCGACGACATTGCCCTGCAGCTCCGAGCTCATCGCCTGCTCGAGATAGGTGGTGATCTCCATGTCCTCGCCGCGGCCGATCGCGCCGAGATCGGAGGCGCCCGCCACCTCGGTGGTGAAGCGGACGCAGCGCGTGCACTGGATGCAGCGCGTCATCGAGGTCTTGACCAGCGGGCCGATATACTTGTCCTCGACCGCGCGCTTGTTCTCGGCATAGCGCGAGGTGTCGACGCCATAGGCCATCGCCTGGTCCTGCAGGTCGCACTCGCCGCCCTGGTCGCAGATCGGGCAGTCCAGCGGGTGGTTGATGAGCAGGAACTCCATCACCCCCTCGCGCGCCTTCTTGACCATCGGCGACCTGGTCAGGACGACCGGCGGCTCGCCATTGGGGCCTGGGCGCAGGTCGCGCACGCCGATCGCGCAGGAGGCCTGGGGCTTGGGCGGGCCGCCCTTCACCTCGACCAGGCACATGCGGCAATTGCCGGCGATCGAGAGCCGCTCATGGAAGCAGAAGCGCGGCACCTCGGCGCCAGCCGCCTCGCAGGCCTGGAGCACGGTGTACTCCGGCGGAACATCGACCTCGATGCCGTCGATCAGGAGCTTGGTCATGGTCTCACTCCGCCGCCATGAGCCTGACCGACTCGCTATGCGGATTGGCGGCATAATCGTCGATGCGCTGCTCGATCTCGTGGCGGAAATGGTTGATCAGCCCCTGGATCGGCCAGGCCGCGGCATCGCCCAGCGCGCAGATGGTGTGGCCCTCGATCTGCTTGCTGACGTCGAGCAGCATGTCGATCTCGCGCTTCTGCGCCCTGCCCTCGGCCATGCGGCTGACCACGCGCCACATCCAGCCGGTGCCCTCGCGGCAGGGCGTGCACTGGCCGCAGCTCTCATGCTTGTAGAAATAGCTGATGCGGGCGATGGCGCGGACGATGTCGGTCGACTTGTCCATGACGATCACCGCCGCGGTGCCGAGGCCCGATTTCAGCTTCGACAGCGAGTCGAAATCCATCGGCGTGTCGATGATCTGTTCGGCCGGCACCATGCGCACCGAGGAGCCGCCCGGGATCACCGCCTTGAGATTGTCCCAGCCGCCGCGGATGCCGCCGCAATGCCGGTCGATCAGCTCGCGGAAGGTGAGGCCCATCGCCTCTTCGACATTGCAGGGCTTGTTCACATGCCCCGAGACGCAGAACAGCTTGGTGCCGACATTGTTCGGCGTGCCGAGCGAGGAGAACCAGCTCGCCCCGCGCCGCAGGATGGTCGGCGCCACCGCGATCGATTCGACGTTGTTGACGGTGGTCGGGCAGCCATAGAGGCCGACATTGGCCGGGAAAGGCGGCTTCAGCCGCGGCATGCCCTTCTTGCCCTCGAGGCTCTCCAGCAGCGCCGTCTCCTCGCCGCAGATATAGGCGCCGGCGCCGTGATGCACGTAGAGATCAAAGGGATAGCCGTGCTTGTTGTTCTTGCCGATGAGGTTCGCGGCGTAAGCCTCGTCGACGGCACGCTGAAGCGCCTCGCGCTCGCGGACATATTCGCCGCGGATATAGATATAGGCGGCATGGGCGCCCATCGCGAAGGAGGCGATCAGGCAGCCTTCGACCAGCGTATGCGGGTCGTTGCGCATGATCTCCCGGTCCTTGCAGGTGCCGGGCTCCGATTCGTCGGCGTTGACGACGAGGTAATGCGGGCGCCCGTCGTTCTGCTTGGGCATGAACGACCATTTCAGCCCGGTCGGGAAGCCGGCGCCGCCGCGCCCGCGCAGGCCCGACTTCTTCATCTCGTCGATGATCCAGTCGCGGCCCTGCTCCAGCAGGAACTTGGTGCCGTCCCAGGCGCCGCGCTGCATGGCGCCCTTCAGCCCGGCATCGTGCCGGCCGTAGAGATTGGTGAAGATGCGGTCGCGATCAGCAAGCATCGTTTCTGCCTCACTTCGCCGGCTTGTCGCCGAGCTTGCCGTCCGGAGCGGTGGCGGCGGCGGCCTTGTCCTTCGCCGCCTTGCTCCGGGTGCTCTTGCGCTTGTCACCGTCCTTGATCGCGTCGCTGGTCGCCGAGGGCGTATCCTGCGCCGCGCTGGCCGGCTGCGTCGGCTCCGAGGGCTTCGGCCGGCCGGGCGTCGCCGCCTCCGGCGCGGGCGCCGCCTTCACATCGGTCGGTCCGGCCTTGCTGGCGGCCGCCGCCACTTCGGCCTCCGCCTTGGCCTTCGCCTCGGCGGCGGCCTTTTCGCTGGCGATCTTGATCGCGGCTTCCTCGCGCTGGCGGGCGATCCGCTTCTGCCAGTCGCCTGCGCCGATCATCGAGCCGTCATAGAGCGCCGGGTCCTTCAGCGTTTCGCCGCCGCCGAGCGGCTCCGAGCAGGAGCGGTCGATCTGCGGGCCCGGCTTCACCGGCCGGCCCTGGCGCAGATCGTCGAGCAGCGCGCGGAAATTCTGCGGCGTCAGATCCTCGTAATAGTCGAAATTGATCTGCGCCATCGGGGCATTGCAGCAGGCGCCGAGGCACTCGACCTCGAGCCAGGACAGCTTGCCGTCGGCCGTCACCGTCGACTGCGGGCCGATCACCTCCTCGCAGACCTTCTTCAGCGCCTCGGCACCGCGCAGCGCGCAGGGCGTGGTGCCGCAGAGCTGGACGAAATGCTCGCCCACCGGCTGCAGGTTGAACATCGTATAGAAGGTCGCGACCTCCAGCACCCGCATCGGCGCCATGCCGAGCTTGCGCGCCACCTCCTCGATCGCGGCGCGCGGCAGCCAGCCATCATGCTGCTCCTGCGCCTTCCACAGCAGCGGGATGACGGCCGAGGCCTGGCGGCCTTCCGGGTATTTGGCGATCTGCTGATCGGCCCAGTTCTCGTTCGCCGGAGTGAAGGCGAAGGAGGCGGGCTGGACCGGATCGGGCGCGAGACGACGGACGGACATCAGCGGTCCACCTCACCAAAGACGATGTCGAGAGAGCCGAGGATCGCCGAGACATCGGCGAGCATGTGCTTGCGGCACATGAAATCCATGGCCTGGAGATGGGCGAAGCCGGGCGCCTTGATCTTGCAGCGATAGGGCTTGTTGGTGCCGTCGGAGACCAGGTAGACGCCGAACTCGCCCTTCGGCGCCTCGACGGCCGCATAGACCTCGCCCTCGGGCACTTTGTAGCCCTCGGTATAGAGCTTGAAATGGTGGATCAGCGCCTCCATCGAGCGCTTCATCTCGCCGCGCTTGGGCGGCACCATCTTGCCGTCGAGCGCCGAGATCGGCCCGCCGCCATCGGCTGACAGCAGCTTCTCGCAGCACTGCTTCATGATCCGCACCGACTGGCGCATTTCCTCCATGCGGATGCAGTAGCGGTCGTAGCAGTCGCCGTTCTTGCCCACGGGGATGTCGAATTCCATCTCCTCGTAGCACTCATAGGGCTGGCTCTTGCGCAGGTCCCAGGGGGCGCCGGAGCCGCGCACCATCACCCCCGAAAAACCCCATTTCCAGCAGGTTTCGAGATCGACGACGCCGATATCGACATTGCGCTGCTTGAAGATGCGGTTGTCGGTCAACAGCCCCTCGAGATCGTCGCAGACCTTTAGGAAGGGCTCGCACCATTCGGCGATGTCGTGGATCAGAGAGGTCGGCAGATCCTGGTGCACGCCGCCCGGCCGGAAATAGGCCGCATGCATGCGCGCGCCGCTGGCCCGCTCATAGAAGACCATCAGCTTCTCGCGCTCCTCGAAGCCCCAGAGCGGCGGCGTCAGCGCGCCGACATCCATGGCCTGCGTGGTCACGTTGAGCAGATGCGAGAGGATTCGGCCGATCTCGGAATAGAGCACGCGGATCAGCTGGCCGCGGCGCGGCACCGCGACGCCCATCAGCTTCTCGACCGCCATGCAATAGGCATGCTCCTGGTTCATCGGCGCGACATAGTCGAGCCGGTCGAAATAGGGCATCGCCTGCAGGAAGGTCTTGTGCTCGATCAGCTTTTCGGTGCCGCGATGCAGCAGGCCGATATGCGGGTCGACGCGCTCGACGATCTCGCCGTCGAGTTCCAGCACCAGGCGCAGGACGCCGTGCGCGGCCGGATGCTGCGGCCCGAAATTAATCGAGAAGTTGCGGATGTTGTGCTCGGTCATCCTCAACCCTCCTGCTGCTGCGCTTCGAAGGCCGCGATCACCTGCGCGCCCGTCTTGCGCGGGCGCGTCCCGGCGAAGGCGTAGAGCTCCGGCTTCTCGTCGATGAAGATCTCCTCGGCGAAGCTCACCGGCGGAAGATCGTCGAAGCTCTGGAAGGCGACGGCGACATGGCCGCCGGCGTCATCCTTGAAGCGCCAGAACAGGCTCGTGCCGCAGTCCTTGCAGAACAGGCGCTCGGCCCAGTCTGACGAGGCGTAGCGGCCGAGCGCGCGCTCATCGGCGACCTTCAGATCATTGCAGGGCACGGACATGAAGACCCCGCCGCTCCAGCGCCGGCACATGCGGCAGTGGCAGACATCCATCTCGGGCTTCTCGAGGACGGCCGTGTAGCGCACCGCGCCGCACAGGCATCCGCCGGAGACTCTTCTCGCCTCGGCCATGGTCAGCTCGCCTTCGCCTTCTCATCGCCAGGCAAGGCGTAGTCCGTGCCCTCCCAGGGCGAGAGGAAATCGAAATTGCGGAATTCCTGCTTGAGCCGCACCGGCTCGTAGACGACGCGCTTCTGCTCGTCGTCATAGCGGACTTCGACGAAGCCGGTTAGCGGGAAGTCCTTGCGCAGCGGATAGCCCTCGAAACCATAATCGGTGAGGATCCGGCGCAGGTCCGGATGGTTCGAGAACAGGATGCCGTAGAAGTCGTAGGCTTCGCGCTCATACCAGTTCGCGGCCGGAAAGACCTCGATCACCGAGGGAACCGGCGTCGCCTCGTCGGTCCTCACCTTGACGCGCAGGCGCCGGTTATGGCGCGGCGACAGCAGATGATAGACCACCTCGAAGCGCTGCTCGCGCTGGGGATAATCGGCGCCGGCGATGTCGACGAAATTCACGAAGCGGAAGCGCGGATCGTCGTAGAGCGTCTTCAGAACCTCGACGATCGAAGCCGCTTCGACGAGCACGGTCAGCTCGCCGAAAGCGATCACCGCCTCGCTCACCGCGCCCGGCAGCGCCGCCTTGATCTCGTCGCCGAGGATGGCGAGGGACTCGTCGCTCATCGGCGGGTCTCCAGGAGCTCGCGAACCTTGGCCTCGAGAGCCTCGATCCGCTCTTCGAAATCGCCGGTGACGAGCTTGCTCATCAGCGTGTCGGCGCTCAGCGCGTTCTTGAACGAGCGCTGCGCATCCTCCAGCTTATCGAGACGTCGCTCGACGCGCTCGAAACGGCTCAGGACCTCGCCGTGCCGCGCCTCGTTCTCGGCGCGCATCTCGCGCAGCATCGGCATGATCATATCGATCGGGTCAGCCATGCCTCACCTCTCGATCGTGCCGGTGCGGCGGATCTTCTTCTGCAGCAGCAGCACGCCATAGAGCAGCGCCTCGGCCGTCGGCGGGCAGCCCGGCACATAGACGTCGATCGGCACGATCCTGTCGCAGCCGCGCACCACCGAGTAGCTGTAGTGATAATAGCCGCCGCCATTGGCGCAGGAGCCCATCGAGATGACGTAGCGCGGCTCCGGCATCTGGTCGTAGACCTTGCGCAGCGCGGGCGCCATCTTGTTGGTCAGCGTGCCGGCGACGATCATCACATCGGACTGGCGCGGCGAGGCGCGCGGCGCGAAGCCGAAGCGCTCGACATCGTAGCGCGGCATCGACATCTGCATCATCTCGACCGCGCAGCAGGCGAGGCCGAAGGTCATCCACATCAGCGAGCCGGTGCGGGCCCAGTTGATCAGGTCGTCCGTCGCCGTGACGAGGAAGCCCTTGTCGGCCAGCTCGTTGTTGATCTCGACGAAAAAGGGATCGCGCGTGCCGACCGGCTTGCCATCGGGGCCGAGCAGGCCTCGGGGCGCGGGCGCGACGAGCGGATCACCGCGATCGATCGCTGTCATGGCCATCTCTTCGAACCTTTGAATTTCGTCGAATATAAGAATGCGGACAAAGGGTTATCAGAGGCGCGCGACAATTCGTCAGTCCCACTCCAGAGCGCCCTTGCGCCATTCGTAGACGAAACCGACGGTGAGGACACCGAGGAACACCATCATCGACCAGAATCCGACCCAGCCGAGACCGCCGAAGGCCACCGCCCAGGGGAACAGGAAGGCGACCTCGAGATCGAAGATGATGAACAGGATGGCGACCAGATAGAAGCGCACATCGAACTTCATGCGGGCATCGTCGAAGGCGTTGAAGCCGCATTCATAGGCGGACAGCTTTTCCGGGTCCGGCTTGGAATAGGCGACCGCGAAGGGCGCGATCAGCAGCGCGAGGCCGATCACCACCGACAGGCCGATGAAGATCGCCAGCGGCAGGTAATCGGTCAGCAGGGAGTGCGCAGGAAGGGCTTGCATCTGATACCCGCTTCAAACTGGCACCGCATCCGGCGCCCCTCGACTTGCCGGCGCCGAAGGCGGCGCCCTCAATCTCGCCAGTCGATTAGACCCTGCTTTAGAATCACGCAAGGGTTCGCCGCGCCGCACAAAGCAGCTGTCGCCATGTGATTGCCGCATATGGCGGCCCCGGGGCGCCGCCCCGCGGCTTATAGGCTTGCCGCTGCGTTAGATTGTCGGCGCAGGCGCAAGCATGGCAGATCGACCCGAGGCGTTGCGGCCTGGCGCGATTCGCGCTGGGTCGAGCGCCGGGAGACGGATCGGGCATGTGCAACTGGTGTCGACGTCACCGCGATACGATGGCCCGGTCCCCGAGCGACAATACGTGACTGGAGCGCGAGTCCTGCAGCTTGCCGGCCCTTGCGCCGCCGCGGCACTGCTCCTCGCCGCCCCGCTCGCGGCGCAGACCATGATGCGGGTGCCGCTGCCACCCGAGCGCCCATTCGATCTCGACCTGCCGCTTGCGGCCGCCGCGCCGGTGATCGTGGTGCCGCCCCCTGCCCCGCGAGATCTGCAGGCTGCCGCCACGCCCGCGCCCACGCTCGCCCGACCCGAAGAGGAGGACGAAGGGCCTGAATGGCCGCAGCGCACACCGGGGCAGACCGAAGAGGAGCCCGCCTTCGATCCGGAGGAGAAGCCCGACAGGCCCGGGATCTCGACGGATCCAGGCACCTCGATCCTCTGCCTGCCGCCGGTGCTGAAGACGATCCTCGGAAAGATCTCCGACAGGTTCGGCGCTGTGAAGGTGACTTCGACCTGGCGCCCGCCCTGGCGGGCGCGACGCGGCTCCTATCACAAGCGCTGCCAGGCGATGGACTTTCGGGTGCCGGGCGTGCGCCCGCGCGCCGTGCTGGAGTTCGCTCGGACATTGCCCGAGACGGGCGGCAACAAGGTGTACTGGAACGGGCTGATCCATATCGACACCGGCCCGCGCCGTCCATGGTGAAGGGAGCGAGGCAAGGCGGCGTCAGAACCTGCTGCCGCGCTGGGCCGGATGGTAATCGCGATAGGCGCCGCCGCCATAGCCGCGGCGATAGCCATAGCCGGGCGGCGGACCATAGCCGCGGCCGCGGCCATACCGATAATCATCCCGCTGATAGCGGCGCATGCGATTCTGCCGTTCGAGATTCCACTGGATCTCGGCCATGCGATGCTCCCGCGTGTGGCGGGCATACGCGACATCGAGGCCGGCAAGCGCGCGGGCGAGCTTCTCCTCCCCGCCGGGCTCGGCCGCATTGGCGGGAGATGCCAGTCCGACGCCGATGACGGCCAGGCCGCCAAGCAGGCTGAGGATAAAGGTCCGGTTGTTGCGCATGCGCTCGCCTCCAATCGCCGGGCAGGAGGCCGGGCGAAGGCATGAACGTCACAGCTCGGCGATGGTTCCGGCGGGATCGGCGCGCGCGAAGGGAAGTGGCCGACGAGCGACGGTCTGTCAGGCTTATGCGATGTCTGAGGAATAAATGGCGCGGGCGACGGGGCTCGAACCCGCGACCTCCGGCGTGACAGGCCGGCACTCTAACCAACTGAGCTACGCCCGCGCGGGCGGCGGAGGACCTCGTCCCCGGCGGCGTTGGGATTATGGCGCCGCGCCGGCCATGTCAAGCATGGAACAGCTCAAATCGACCCCGGTCTTTCGCCGGCGTGGATAACGGCGAGCTGGCGCGCGATATGGGAGAAAGCGGCCCCTGGCGCTCCGACCGCCCGGGCGCCAACTCAGCTCGTTCTGCCGTGAAATGCCGCTATGCCGGGCCGAGAGGCTGGTGGGCGGTGACGGGCTCGAACCGCCGACCCTCTCGGTGTAAACGAGATGCTCTACCAACTGAGCTAACCGCCCTCGCCCGCCGTTTAAGGCCATGAGGGCGCCTTCGCAAGCCGCGCGCTTCGCCGGGCGACCGCTTTGTCATCGCGCCCGAATCATTCGGCGAGCAGGCGACGAGCAACGCTGCGGGACCGCAGCTCCCAGACAGTCGAAATCCAGTTCGTAGTCGGACTGATGCAGAGACGGGCGCTATCCGCCACCCGCAGCCGATCTGCTGTTGCCGCCTTGCACCATATGCGATCATTCCGCCGCCGGACAAGGCCTTCAGGTTGAATTTCCGCTTGATGCAATTTGTTAAACATCGCAGAGCTATCCCTACGGCATGCCCGAAATGACGAAGGGTTATCCGAGGTCTAACGAAGGGCTGCCTGCCACCTCACCTAAAGGCTAGATCATGGCACTGAACAAACTTCTCACCGGCGTGCTCCTGGCATCCGCCGCGGCGACCTCCGCCTTCGCGGCCGACCTGCCCTCGCGCAAATTCGCGCCGGCAGCGCCGGTCTATACGCCGGCCTTCAGCTGGACCGGCTTCTACGCCGGTCTGAACGCGGGCGCGTCGTTCAACCATGGGTCGACCGGCGTCAACGCGCCGGCCAACTGGTTCGATATCATCGATTTCGGCGGCGGCTGGAAGCGGTCGGAAGACGACGTCAACTTCACCGGCGGCGCCCAGCTCGGCTACAACTACCAGATGGGCAGCTTCGTCCTCGGCGGCGAGGCCGACTTCAACTATGCGAACATCGAGACGAAGTACTCCGGCTTCGGCGTGATCCCGCTCGGCACCAACGCGGCCTCGGACAACAGCTTCAACGCCAAGTCGAAGGTCGAATGGTTCGGGACGGCGCGGGCTCGCCTCGGCTTCACGCCGATGGAGCGGCTGCTGGTATTCGCCACGGCCGGCCTCGCCTATGGCAACGTCAAGTCGTCGACCACCGAGGCCTGGACGATCTACAACAACGGCGTGGCGAGTGGCAGCGAGGCCTGGTCCGGCTCCAAGAGCGGCACGCGCTACGGCTGGACCGTCGGCGGCGGCGCCGAATACGCCGTCACCAACAACCTCTCCGTCAAGGCCGAGTATCTCTACGTCGACCTCGGCGACAACACCTATTGGACGCGCGACGTGGGGGGCACCCCGATCGTCCGCATTTCGAACGACACCAAGTTCAGCGTCGTCCGCGCCGGCGTGAACTACCGCTTCTGATCGAGGCGATTGGCGCACCAACAGGAAAGGCCGGCAGCTCGCGCTGCCGGCCTTTTTCTCTGTCAGCTCCGCGACCGCCTCAGTGGGCGATCACGCCCGTTCCGGCATCGTCCTCGGAAACCTTCGGCGGGGTAGCCTTCAGATCTTCTTCCCAGACGATCGGCGTCGGCTGGCGCACCAGCGCATGCTGGAGCACCTGATCCATCCGCGAGACCGGGACGATCTCCAGCCCGTTCTTCACCGACTTCGGCAGGTCGACCAGGTCCTTGGCGTTGTCCTCGGGGATCAGCACCTTCTTGATGCCGCCGCGCAGGGCCGCCAGGAGCTTCTCCTTGAGGCCACCGATCGGCAGCACCCTGCCGCGCAGCGTGACCTCGCCGGTCATCGCGACATCGCGCTTGGCCGGGATGCCGGTCAGCACCGAGATGATCGCCGTGCCCATGGCGATGCCGGCCGAGGGACCGTCCTTCGGGGTCGCCCCCTCGGGAACGTGGACATGGATGTCGCGCCGGTCGAAGAGCGGCGGCTCGACGCCGAAATCGATGGCGCGGGAGCGGACATAGGACGCCGCCGCCGAGATCGATTCCTTCATCACGTCGCGCAGATTGCCGGTGACGGTCATCTTGCCCTTGCCGGGCATCATCACGCCCTCGATCGTCAGCAGCTCGCCGCCGACCTCGGTCCAGGCCAGGCCGGTGACGACACCGACCTGATCCTCGGTCTCCGCTTCGCCATAGCGGAAGCGCGGCGGCCCGAGATAATCCTCCAGCACCGTGCTGTTGACCGCGACCTTCTTCTTCTTCGAGAGCACGATTTCCTTCACCGCCTTGCGGACGGTGTTGGCGACCTCGCGCTCGAGATTGCGCACGCCGGCCTCGCGCGTATAGCGCCGGATCAGCGTCATCAGCGCCTCGTCGTCGATCGACCACTCCTTGGGCTCGAGCCCGTGCTTGCGGATCGCCCCCGGGATCAGGTGGCGGCGCGCGATCTCGAGCTTCTCGTCCTCGGTGTAGCCGGCGATGCGGATCACCTCCATCCGGTCCAGCAGGGCCGGCGGGATGTTCAGCGTGTTCGCCGTCGTCACGAACATCACATTCGAGAGGTCGTAGTCGACCTCCAGGTAATGATCGTTGAAGGTCGAGTTCTGCTCGGGATCGAGCACCTCGAGCAGGGCCGCCGACGGATCGCCGCGGAAATCCTGGCCCATCTTGTCGATCTCGTCGAGCAGGATGAGCGGATTCGAGGTCTTGGCCTTCTTCATCGACTGGATGATCTTGCCGGGCATCGAGCCGATATAGGTGCGCCGATGGCCGCGGATCTCGGCCTCGTCACGCACGCCGCCAAGCGACATGCGCACGAACTCGCGGCCGGTCGCCTTGGCGATCGACTTGCCGAGCGAGGTCTTGCCGACGCCCGGAGGGCCGACCAGGCACAGGATCGGGCCGGCGAGCCGGTTCGCCCGCTGCTGCACGGCGAGATACTCGACGATCCGGTCCTTGACCTTGTCCAGGCCGAAATGATCGTCGTCGAGCACGCCCTGGGCGGCGGCGAGGTCCTTCTTGATCTTCGAGCGCTTGCCCCACGGGATGCCGAGCAGCCAGTCGAGATAGTTGCGCACGACGGTGGCTTCCGCCGACATCGGCGACATCTGGCGCAGCTTCTTGACCTCGGCCAGCGCCTTGTCGCGCGCCTCCTTGGTCAGCTTGGTCTTGGCGATGCGCTCTTCCAGCTCGGCAAGCTCGTCGCGGCCTTCCTCGCCGTCGCCGAGCTCCTTCTGGATCGCCTTCATCTGCTCGTTGAGATAGTACTCGCGCTGGGTCTTCTCCATCTGGCGCTTGACGCGCGAGCGGATGCGCTTCTCGACCTGCAGCACCGACATCTCGCTTTCCATCAGCGAGAGCACCTTCTCCAGCCGATGGGCGACATTCATCACCTCGAGCACGGCCTGGCGGTCGGCGATCTTGACGGCCAGATGCGAGGCCACGGTATCGGCGAGCTTGGCCGGCTCGTCGATCTGGGAGACCGCGGCGACGATCTCGGGCGAGATCTTCTTGTTGAGCTTCACATAGTTCTCGAACTCGCTGATCACCGAGCGAGCCAGCGCCTCGACCTCGACCTTCTTGCCGGGCTCCTCGTCCAGGGCCTCGGCCTGCGCCTGGTAGAAGCTGTCGCTGGCGTCGTAGCTCAACGCCTTGGCGCGGCCGACGCCTTCGACCAGAACCTTCACGGTCGAGTCGGGCAGCTTCAGCAGCTGCAGCACGCGGGCGAGCGTGCCGATCTCATAGATGTCCTTGGTGTCCGGGTCGTCGTCGCCGGCGTTCTTCTGCGTGGCGAGCAGGATCAGCCCGTCATTCTTCACCACCTCCTCGAGCGCGCGGATGGACTTCTCGCGGCCGACGAAGAGCGGCACGATCATATGCGGGAAAACGACGATATCGCGCAGCGGCAGGACCGGATAGGTGTCGGTCGTGCCGGGGACGAGCGGAGCGCGGGGCGTCGAGCCAGTCATGATAAATCCTTCAGGGTTCGCGTCCGACCGACCCCCTGATGGGCGACCGCAACGGACGTTCCGCGCCGGCGCGACCATTCGCGCCGATCGCCCCTGCGGGCCGCGCCCTCGATAGGCGCGCGACTCCCGCAGGTGACAGTAAGGTGGAGCTTTCGGGCGGGGCTTTCAAGCGACGGCCGCGCAAACTCCACCGCAGCTTCCGCATCGCCGGCGCACGAGCGCGTGATCGTTCCGGGTTGCGCAAGCCGTGTTCGGGCGTCCTGCCCGCCTGCCCTGCAAAGCAAAACGCGCGCCACCGGCGCGCGTTCCACTGCCGGAAGCTGGCAGGGGCAGGCGGTCAGGCCGAGGCCGACTTCGCCTCCTCCTCGCGGTCCGAATAGATGAACAGCGGGCGGGATTTGGATTCCACCGCCTCGGGGCCGATGACGACCTGCTCGACGCCTTCCAGCCCCGGCAGCTCGTACATGGTCTCCAGCAGGATGCCCTCCATGATCGAGCGCAGGCCGCGCGCGCCGGTCTTCCGCTCGATCGCCTTGCGGGCGATCAGGCTGACCGCCTCGTCGGTGAAGGTCAGCTCGGTGTCCTCCATCTCGAACAGGCGCTGATACTGCTTGACCAAAGCGTTCTTCGGCTCGGTCAGGATGGTCTTCAGCGCCGCCTCGTCGAGATCCTCCAGCGTCGCCAGAACCGGCAGACGCCCGACGAATTCCGGGATCAGGCCGAACTTCAGCAGATCCTCGGGCTCGACCTCGCGGAAGATCGCGCCGGTGCGGCGCTCGTCCGGTGCCTGGACGCTGGCGCCGAAGCCGATCGAGGTGCCCTTGCCCCGGCCCGAGATGATCTTGTCCAGCCCGGCGAAGGCGCCGCCGCAGATGAACAGGATGTTGGTGGTGTCGACCTGCAGGAACTCCTGCTGCGGATGCTTGCGCCCGCCCTGCGGCGGCACGGAGGCGACGGTGCCCTCCATGATCTTCAGCAGCGCTTGCTGCACGCCCTCGCCCGAGACGTCGCGGGTGATCGAGGGGTTGTCCGACTTGCGGCTGATCTTGTCGATCTCGTCGATATAGACGATGCCGCGCTGCGCCCGCTCGACATTGTAGTCGGAGGCCTGCAGCAGCTTGAGGATGATGTTCTCGACATCCTCGCCGACATAGCCGGCCTCGGTCAGGGTCGTCGCGTCGGCCATGGTGAAGGGCACATCGAGGATCCGGGCCAGCGTCTGCGCGAGCAGCGTCTTGCCCGAGCCGGTCGGCCCGATCAGCAGGATGTTGGACTTCGCCAGCTCGACATCATTGTGCTTGGTCGCGTGGCTCAGCCGCTTGTAATGGTTGTGGACAGCGACGGAGAGGACCTTCTTGGCGTGGTCCTGGCCGATGACATAGTCGTCGAGGACCTTGCGGATCTCCTTGGGAGTCGGCACGCCGTCCTTCGACTTCACCAGCGCGGATTTCGATTCCTCGCGAATGATGTCCATGCAGAGTTCGACGCATTCATCACAGATGAACACGGTTGGGCCCGCGATCAGCTTGCGGACCTCGTGCTGGCTCTTGCCGCAAAAGGAGCAGTAGAGCGTGCTCTTCGAATCGCCGCCGCTGGCCTTACTCATGGTCGATCTCCATCTTCGGAGGCCAGCCCGCCACTAAAAAACGGCGGGCTGATGTCGCCTCCTCGTCATAATAGGCGCTCAGATCACGATTATTAGGTTAACGCGTCGCTCTGGCGCAGGCGGCGACGAAACTGACCCAAAACCGGACCGCTCGAGCGCCTTGCCGCGCCCTTCCGATGCCTCATGCAAACATGAGGCCTAGTGATAGGCAATATGGCCCCTGACAGGCGGCGCGCCAACCCACAGGCGCGTCACTGTCCGTCCGCAACTCAGGACGGGTTGTCCGGGCGCTTGTCGATGACCTTGTCGATCAGCCCGAAATCGCGCGCCTGCTCGGCGGTCATGAAGTTGTCGCGCTCCAGCGCCTGCTCGATCTCCTCATAGGAGCGGCCGGTATGGCGGACATAGATCTCGTTCAGGCGCCGCTTCAGGCTCTCGACCTCGCGGGCATGGATCAGGATGTCGGTGACCTGGCCCTGGAAGCCGCCCGAGGGCTGGTGGACCATGATCCGAGCGTTCGGCAGCGCGAAGCGCATGTCCTTGGCGCCGGCGGTCAGCAGCAGCGAACCCATCGAGGCGGCCTGGCCGACGCAGAGCGTCGTCACCGGGCAGCGGATGAACTGCATGGTGTCGTAGATCGACAGGCCCGAGGTGACCACGCCGCCCGGCGAGTTGATATAGAAGGAGATTTCCTTCTTCGGGTTCTCGGCCTCGAGGAACAGCAGCTGCGCCACGATCAGCGAGGCCGAGTGATCCTCGACCGGGCCGGTGAGGAAGATGATGCGCTCGCGCAGCAGGCGCGAATAGATGTCGAAGGCGCGCTCGCCGCGGCTCGACTGCTCGACCACCATCGGGACGAGATTGTTATAGGTCTCGATCGGGTCGCGCATCATGCCAGTCCTCGAAGGTGAAAGCGGCCAGGGAATCGGCCGATGGCTGTGAGAGGCCCCACATAAGCATGGCTGGGGCGGCTGAAAAGGGAAGCGCCGCCCATCCGGGGGCGGCGCTGGTTTTCGGCTATCGTTGCAAGGGGCGCCTCAGGCCGAAGCGTCTTCGGCCTTGGCCTCGTCGGCCTTCTTGCTCTTCTTGGCCTTGGTCTTCGGCTTCGCCTCGGCGCCGGTCTCCTCGTCCTCATCGGCGAAAAGGGCCTCGCGGCTCACCGACTTGTCCTCGACCTTCACCTGCCCGAGCAGATGATCGACGACCTTCTCCTCGAAGATCGGGGCGCGGATCTCGGCCAGAGCCTGCGGGTTCTTGCGATAGAACTCCCAGACCTGCTTCTCCTGGCCCGGGAACTGGCGGGCGCGCTGGATCAGGGCCTGCGTCACCTCGTCGTCAGAGATCTGCACCTTGGCCTGCTCGCCGATCTCGGCGAGGACCAGGCCGAGGCGCACGCGGCGCTCGGCGATCTTGCGGTACTCGGCGCGGGCCTCGTCCTCGGTGGTGTTCTCGTCGGCGAAGCTCTTGTTGGCGTTCTTCATGTCCGCCTCGACCTGGCTCCAGACCGCGGCGAACTCCTGCTCGACCAGCGTGGGCGGCAGCTCGAAGGCGTATTTGGCGTCGAGCGCGTCGAGCAGGCTCTTCTTCACCTTGCGGCGCGACTGCTCGGCGAATTCGCGGCCGATCTGCTCGCGGATGGCGCCCTTCAGCGCATCGAGCGAGTCCATGCCGAAGCCCTTGGCGAGCTCGTCGTCGATGGTCAGCTCGCCCGGACCCTGCACGTCGTCGACGGTGACAGCGAACTCGGCCGGCTTGCCCGCCAGGTTCTCAGCCGCATAATTCTCGGGGAAGGTCACCGAGACGGTGCGCTGCTCGCCCTTCTTGGCGCCCTCGAGCTGCTCCTCGAAGCCCGGGATGAACTGGCCTGCGCCGAGATCGAGCGGAATGCCCGAGCCGGTGCCGCCGTCGAAGGGCTTGCCCTCCAGGGTGCCGACAAAGGAGATCAGCAGGCGGTCGCCCTTGGCCGCGACGGCATCGTCGCCCTTGCTGGCGAAGGCGCGGTTCTGCGAGGCCATGCGCTCGAGCGCGGCATCGACATCGGCCTCCGGAACCTCGGCCACCGGCTTCTCGAGCGCGACATCGGAGATATCGGCGATCTCGATCTTCGGCAGCACCTCGAGCGCGACGGTGAAGGCGAGATCGCCCTTGGCCTCCATCGCGGCCTCGATCTCGTCCTTGTCCTCGGGGAAGCGGATCTGCGGCTCGAAGGCGAGCTTCAGGCCGTTGTCCTGGACGATCTTCTGGTTCGCCTCGTTGACGGCGTTCTGCAGCACATCGGCCATGACCGAGCGGCCATAGAGCCGGCGCAGATGGCCAACCGGCACCTTGCCCGGCCGGAAACCGTTGATGCGGGCCTTGCCCTGCAGGCCGACGAGACCGTCATCGAGCCTCGCCTTGAGGTCGGTGGCGTTCAGCACCACCTGAAATTCGCGCTTGAGGCCCTGGGACAGGGTTTCCGTCACGTTCATCGTTCTGATCCGCTACCCGCTCGAAACTAAAAAATCGCCGCGTCGCGGCGGGAGGCCCTCGCCACGCGGCTTCGGTTCGGTCTTCTCCCGCGAACGCGAGGCGCACGCGCTATTCCTTATTCGCGAACGCTCGACCGAAAAGTGTTACCCACTTTTATCGGGCGCACGCGAATCATCCTGGTGCGGGCGGAGGGAATCGAACCCCCACGACTTTCGCCACCGGAACCTAAATCCGACGCGTCTACCAGTTCCGCCACGCCCGCCGACCCGGTGCGCCGCGCCGCAGTCGTCGCGACAGCAGCACCGTTGGGCCGCGCCGCTATAGCATTTCGGCCGCGTCATGCAGCAAAAAAATGCGACATTTCTGCGAAGGCAGCGGATCATAGCCGCAGGGCTCGCCAGACGCGACGGGCGCGGCTATGTCCGCAGGATGAGCATCGACGCTTCCGACGCCTCCCGCAGCAGCGGCGCCAGCCGCCGCCAGATCATCCTGGCCGCGGGCGCCCTGCTCGCCCCCGGCGCGGCTTTCGGCCAGGAGCCGCAGCCGCCCGCCCGCGAGCTCGTCGCGGCGCCTGCCCGGATCCGGCTGCGCCCCGCCCCTGCCGGCGAGACCGAGATCTGGGCGCTCGACGGCTCGGCGCCCGGCCCAGTGCTGCGGATCAAGCATGGCGAGACGCTGCGCCTGACGCTCAAGAACCGCACCGACAAGCCGCTGTCGCTGCATTGGCACGGGCTGCGCGGCGACCACGCCATGGACGGGGTCGGCGGCTTCAGCCAGGAGCCGGTGCCGCCCGGCGGCACCTTCGAATACCGGCTGACGCCGCCCGATCCCGGCACCTTCCTCTATCGGCCGATGCTGATCGGCGGCTCGTCCGAGCCGGCGGGGCGCGGGCTCTGCGGCATGCTGATCGTCGACGAGAAGGAGCCGCCGGCGGTCGATCTCGACCTGCCCATGCTGATCGGCGACTGGCTCCTGGGTGAGGACAACACGCTTGCGCCTTTCGCCGCGGACAGCCCGGACGGGGCCGCCGCCGGCCGGCTCGGCAGCTGGCTCACCGTCAACGGCAAGCCGCCGCCGCAGAGCGTCGCGCTGCCGCCCGGCGCCCGCCTGCGCCTGCGCCTCGCCAATGCCTGCAATGCCAGGATCATGCGCCTGCGCTTCGATGGGCTGAAAGCCTATGTCGCGGCGGTGGACGGGCAGCCGACCGACACATTCGAGCCGGTCAAGGCGCAGCTGCCCTTCGCGCCCGGCACGCGTTACGACGTGATCTTCGACATGCCTGAGACGATCGGCGCCAGCGCCAGCGTCACGGCGCTGATCGGACCCGGCTTGCCGCTGGCGCGCTTCGTGGTCGCAGCGGCGACCGGCGCCTCCCGCCCGGCGCGCCCCGCCATCGCCGGCATGCCGCTGAACCCGGCGCTGCCGGCCGCCGTGCGGCTCCAAGACGCGCGCCGCGCCGAGATGATGATCGAGGGCGGCGCGCGGATAACGCCCGAGAACAAGCTCGACCGCGCCGGGCTGGACCTGGCACGGCCCTGGACCGTCAATGGCGGCCGGGGCGATCCCAAGGCCAAGCCGCTGCTCAGCGTCAAGCGCGGCACGCCCGTGGTGATCGGCATCACCAACAAGACCGACTTCCTGCAGCCGATCCATGTCCATGGCCATAGCCTGCGGCTGCTGCATCCGCTGGACGATGGCTGGGAGCCCTATTTCCTCGACACGGTGCAGATTCCCGAGGGCAAGCGGCTGTATGTCGCCTTCATCGCCGACAATCCGGGGCGCTGGCTGATCTCGTCGAGCGTGCTGGAACGCTTCGACCGCGGCCTGTGGACATGGTTCGAGGTGGTTTGAGCCGCAACCGTCACCCCTCATAGGTCCAGGGATCGACGACGGAGAGGCCGATGCCGCTGAAATCCGAGACGTTGCGGGTCGCAAGGGCGGCGCCGCGCGACACGCAGATCGCCGCGATCTGGGCGTCGAACTGGCTGATCGGTCGGCCGGCTTGGCGGCGTGCGACGGCCAGCGTGGCATAAGCGTCCGCGGCGTCCTCGTCGAACGGCAGCACCCGCCCCGCGAAATCCTCGGCGAAGATCGGCTCGATTGCCGCGAGCAGCGCCCGCTTGCGCTTGCCATCCGCAAGCGCGCGCACGCCATAGAGAATCTCGGCTTCGGTGATCGCCGTCGTGAAGACCGACGCCGGCGGCTGGTCGGCCAGCCACCGCTCCACCGCGCCATCGGCCTGCGGACGCAAGAGCTCCGAGATCACATTGCTGTCGAGAACGATCATCAGCCGAGATCGATCGGCTCGCGGATCGGCTCGCGCGCCGGAAGATCGAGCTGGACCCCTCCGACCTTCTCCACGCGGCCCCGGATGCGCTCGGCGAGATTGTGCCGGCTCAGGCCGGCCTCGGCGGACAGGGCCGCGCGCAGGATTTCGCGCGCCTCCTCTTCCATGGAACGCCCCTGCGACGCAGCCCGCAGGCGCAGGCGCTTCTTCAGCCGGTCGTCGAGATTGCGGATGGTCATCGCCGCCATGATCCGCCCCCAAAATCATCAATGATGAGAGGTTAGTCAATGATGCGCAGCCTTTCAAGGCGCAGCCCCGCCTTGTCAGCCCGGGCGCGGGCTCTTAAACCCGCGGCCTTCAGCCAGGAGCCGCCATGACCGCCACCGCCATCGTCACCGTGGGCAGCGAGCTCGCCCGGCCCGTCCGCTTCGGCAACGGCCTGCCGCTCGCCCTGATCGCCGGTCCCTGCCAGATGGAAAGCCGGGACCACGCCCTCGAGCTTGCCCTGGCGCTGAAGGAGACGGCGGAGACGCTCGGCATCGGGCTGGTCTTCAAGACCTCCTTCGACAAGGCCAACCGCACCAGCGCCAAGGGCCAGCGCGGCATGGGGCTCGAGGCTGCCCTGCCCGTCTTCGCCGAGATCCGCGAGCGGACCGGCATGCCCGTGCTCACCGATGTGCACGAGCCCGGCCAGTGCGCGCCGGTAGCGGAGGTGGTCGACGTGCTGCAGATCCCGGCCTTCCTCTGCCGCCAGACCGATCTTCTGGTCGCGGCCGCCAGGACCGGGCGGGCGGTGAACGTCAAGAAGGGGCAGTTCCTGGCGCCCTGGGACATGGTCAATGTCGCCGCGAAGGTCACGCAGAGCGGCAACCCGAATGTGCTGCTCACCGAGCGCGGCGCCTCCTTCGGCTACAACACGCTGGTTTCCGACATGCGCGCGCTGCCGATCATGGCGCAAACGGCGCCGGTGATCTTCGACGCGACCCATTCGGTGCAGCAGCCCGGCGGCAAGGGCTCCTCCTCCGGCGGCCAGCGGGAATTCGTGCCGGTGCTGGCGAGGGCCGCCGTGGCCGTCGGCGTCGCCGGCGTCTTCATCGAGACTCATCCCGATCCGGACAACGCCCCCTCGGACGGACCCAATATGGTGCCGCTGCGCGACTTCCATGCGCTCATCGCAGAGCTGCAGGAGTTCGACCGGCTTGCCAAGCGCGGAGCGCATTCTACGCTGGCGCATGTCTGACGCGCCCGCTCTGCCCCCGACCGATCCTGCCGGGCCGAATGCCGGCTCGCTCCGCGCCCTCATCCTGGTCCTCGGGGTCTGCGGCTTCGCCTCGACCTTCACGATGCGGATCGTCGATCCGCTGGTGCCGACGCTGGCCGGCGAGTTCTCGCGCAGCATCCCGCAAGTGGCCGCGATCGCGACCGCCTTCTCCTTCGCCTATGCGCTGGGCCAGCCCTTTCTCGGGCCGATCGCGGATTCGGTCGGCAAGCTGCGGACGATCTCGACCTGCCTGGGTGCGCTGACGCTGCTCTCGCTGGCGGCCGCCATCTCCGGCTCCTTCGAGACGCTGACGATGGCGCGCATGATCGCCGGCGTCGCCGCGGGCGGGGTGATCCCGGTCGCGATGGCCGCGATCGGCGACCGCGCGCCGATGGCCGAGCGGCAGATCCTGCTCGGCCGCTTCCTGGTGCTGATGATCATCGGCCAGATGGGCGGCGCCGCCTGTTCGGGGCTGATCGCCGAGCATGTCGGCTGGCGCGGCGTCTTCGTGATGGCGGCCGCCATCGCCGCCTTCGCCGGGCTGCTGGTGATCCTCGTGTTGAAGCCGCGCCCGGATGCGCAGCGCCCCTCGCTCTCCTTCGCCGGTGCGCTGACGCGTTACGGCGCCGTCTTCGCCAATCCGCGCTCGAAGCTGCTCTATGGGCTGGTCATCGTCGAGGGCAGCCTGGTCTTCGGCATGCCGCCTTACGTGGCCGCGATCCTGCAGGAGCGGGCCGGCGTCGGCCCATCGGAGGCTGGTCTGGTCATTGCCGGGAGCGGGATCGGCGGCTTCGTCTACGGCGTGCTGACAAGGATCCTGGTCGAGCGCCTCGGCCCCGCCCGCATGGCGGTGGGCGGCGGCATCCTGATGGGGCTGGCCTATGTCCTGTTCGCGTTGCCCGTCCTGCCCTGGTGGAGCGCCGTCGCGATCTTCACGCTGAACGGGTTCGGCTTCTTCCTGATGCACGGCACCTTCCAGGCGCAGGCAACGGAGCTGGCCCCGACCGCCCGAGGCTCGGCCGTGGCGCTCTTCGCCTGTGCGCTGTTCTGCGGGCATGCGCTGGGGCCGCTGCTCATGGGCGCGGCCCTGCATCTGCTGGGGACCAGCGGGGCGATCCTGCTCTTCGCCGCCGGCATCGCGCTGCTCGGCATCCTGGTGCCGCGCATCATGCCTCTCGCGGGAAGCCGAACCTGAGTTTCCTTTGAGCGTGCCGTAATCCGAAAACCGCTTCGCACTTTTCGGCGGCAAGCTCTCAGCGTCCGCGATAAGGCGCGACGCCCTGGTCGGGCAGCCACAGCCCCTTGGGCGGCTCGCCGGTCTGGAAGAACACGTCGATCGGGATGCCGCCGCGCGGATACCAGTAGCCGCCGATGCGGAACCATTTCGGCTCCAGCAGCGCGACGAGCGTCTTGCCGATGCCGACCGTGCAGTCCTCGTGGAAGGCGCCATGGTTGCGGAAGGCGCCGAGATAGAGCTTCAGCGATTTCGATTCGACCAGCCAGTCGCCAGGCAGGTAGTCGATGACGAGAATCCCGAAATCCGGCTGGCCGGTGACCGGGCAGATCGAGGTGAATTCAGGACAGGTGAAGCGGGCGAGGTAATCGGTTCCCGCGTGAGGGTTGGGCACGCGGTCGAGGCGTGCCTCCTCGGGCGAGCGCGGCAGGTCGCTCGGCTTGCCGAGCTGGAGGGTCGAGGCGTCGAGGGTCATGGTCGATCCTGAAGCGGAGGGGGTTTGACGCGGCTTCTAGCGCCGGGGCTCGCCGAACGCCATCGCCCCTTCCCGTCCCCGCCAGTTCTGTCTAGAAGCGCGGCATCTTCCACGGACCGTTCCGGAGCCTGCCATGACCGCGATCATCGACATCATCGGCCGCCAAATCCTCGATTCCCGCGGCAACCCGACGGTCGAGGTCGATGTCGTGCTCGAGGACGGCTCGATGGGCCGCGCCGCGGTCCCGTCGGGCGCCTCGACCGGCGCCCATGAGGCGGTCGAGCTGCGCGACGGCGACAAGAGCCGCTATCTCGGCAAGAGCGTGCTGAAGGCGGTCGAGGCGGTCAATGTCGACATCGCCGAGGCGCTGGTGGCGATGGACGCCGAGGACCAGTCCGCCATCGACGCCGCGATGATCGCGCTCGACGGCACCCCCAACAAGAGCAAGCTCGGCGCCAACGCGATCCTCGGCGTCTCGCTAGCCGTCGCCAAGGCGGCCGCCGAGTGCTCCGGCCTGCCGCTCTACCGCTATGTCGGCGGCACCTCGGCCCGGACCCTGCCGGTGCCGATGATGAACATCGTCAATGGCGGCGCCCATGCCGACAACCCGATCGACTTCCAGGAATTCATGATCATGCCGATCGGCGCGCCCTCCTTCGCCGAGGGCCTGCGCATGGGCTCGGAGGTCTTCCACACCCTCAAGAAGGCGCTGCACGACGCCGGCCACAACACCAATGTCGGCGACGAGGGCGGCTTCGCCCCCAACCTGAAATCGGCCGAGGCGGCGCTCGATTTCGTCATGGCCGCCATCGAGAAGGCCGGCTACAAGCCGGGCGAGGAGATCGCCCTTGCCCTCGACTGCGCCGCGACCGAGTTCTTCAAGGACGGCGCCTATGTCTATGAGGGCGAGCGCAAGACCCGCGACCCGAAGGCGCAGGCCAAGTACCTCGCCAAGCTGGTCGGCGCCTATCCGATCGTCTCGATCGAGGACGGCATGGCCGAGGACGATTGGGACGGCTGGAAGGCGCTGACCGACGCGGTCGGGGCCAAGTGCCAGCTGGTCGGCGACGATCTCTTCGTCACCAACGTCACCCGCCTCTCGCAGGGCATCAAGGCGAAGACCGCCAACTCGATCCTGGTCAAGGTCAACCAGATCGGCACGCTGACCGAGACCCTCGCCGCCGTCGACATGGCTCATCGCGCCGGCTACACGGCGGTGATGTCGCATCGCTCCGGCGAGACCGAGGACGCCACCATCGCCGATCTCGCCGTCGCCACCAACTGCGGGCAGATCAAGACCGGCTCGCTCGCCCGCTCCGACCGCACCGCCAAATACAACCAGCTGCTGCGGATCGAGGAGGAGCTCGGCGCGCAGGCCGTCTATGCCGGCCGCGCTGCCCTGAAGGCGCTGGCCTGACGCGGCTTTTTCGCCGCGCCGCCATGCGGCCACGCGGCTAACGCATGCCTCGGCCGCGAACTAGGCTGAGGCATGCATCAAAACGTGCCCCTCTCGGACGAGCGGCTGCGCCAGCGCCGGCGGCTCGCCGTCATGGCGATGATCCTGGCGATGACGATCTTCGGCGCGAATTTCGTCGTCAGCCGCCATGCGGTGCTCAACGGGCTGAGCGCGCACGACATGCTGGCGCTGCGCTTCGTCACCGCCGGCCCGCTGCTGCTGCCGAGCTTCATGGCCGCCGGCGGGCTGCGCAATTGCGGCGGGCTCGGCTGGAAGCGCGGCCTGGTGCTCGCGGTGATGAGCGGCTTCCCGATGAGCTTCCTGCTCCTGACGGGGCTGACCTTCGCCCCCGCCGCGCACGGGGCGGTGATCGGTCCCGGCACCGTCACGGTGATCGGCATCATCGGCAGCGTCGCCTTGTTCGGCGCCATGCTGACGCGGCAGCTCCTGCTCGGGGTTGCGGCCGTGCTCGTCGGCCTCGCCTGCCTCGGCATCGCCGGCACCACCCACACCAATCCGACGATCCTGTTCGGCGATCTCTGCTTTCTCGGGGTCGGCCTGGTCTGGGGCGGCTATCCGCTGCTGATCCAGCTCTGGCGCGTCGATGCGCTGAAGGCGACGGCGGTCGTCTCGGTGCTCTCGATGGTCTATCTGCCGATCTATGCGCTGTTCTATTTCCGTGGCTTCGATGTCGCGCCCTGGTGGGTGCTGCTGGCCCATGGCATCAATCAGGGCGTGCTCAACGTCATCGTCGGCCTGTGGATCTGGAGCTGGTCGACGCCGGTCCTGGGCCCGGCCGTCGCCGGGCGCTTTCCGCCGCTGATCCCGGTGATCGGCACGCTCCTCGCCATCCCGGTGCTCGGCGAGATCCCGAGCGGGCTGCAGATCGGCGGCATCGCCTTGATCATCGGCGGGCTGTTCTTCGCCTCATGGCGCCGGCCGGCTCCGGCGGCGCGCTAGCGCCATCAGCGCCAGATTCCAGAACACGCAGAGCGCCAGGCCGAGCGCCAGCGCCGCCCAGCGGCCCAGCGGAAGCGCGGTCGCATGGACCAGCCCCAGGGCCAGCCCGAAGCCGAGCAGGCCGAGCGCGCTGTTGGCGATGACGGCCGCCGTCGCCGGCCCGCCGATGCGCGGCTGCAGAAGCCCGATCAGGCTCGACAGCACGATCGGGAAGGCGGCGAGCACGCCCGACCAGGTCGCGCCGACATGGCTGCTGATCGTGCTGACGATCCCCGCCAGCGTGGCGACGGCGGCGGCGCGCATCGGGATGACGAACCAGGGGCGCGGCGCGGCCGCCTTCGGGCGCACCGCGAGATAGGGCCGGAACAGCCGGTGCAGCCCGAGATAGACCAGGATCGTCAGCAGCGCCGCCGGGACCACCGAGGGCTCGAGCACCCGCAGCCCGAAGCTGACGGCGAACCAGGCCGCCAGCCCGGCGCCGAGGCTGAGCACGGTGCCGTGGCGCTGCGCCAGCAGGACATAGGCGAGCGAGAGGCCGGCATTGGCGAGGTTCGAGCCCATGCTGCCGAGCGCGCCGGCCGCGATGAAGGCGTCGTCATGTTCGAGCGCGAGGAAGACATAGACCGGCCCGGCCGAGATCGGCAGCGTCGCGATCATCGCGGCGAGCAGCGGCCCGGCGCGTTCGGCGAGCAGCGAGCAGCTGACGACGATCGCGGCCGCGACCGCCATCTTGACCAGCAGCAGCCAGAGCCAGGGCTCCATCACGCCCGCTCGCCCGTCATTGCTCGCCCCTCGCCCAGCCTTCCCTGGTCTGCGCCACGAAATCGGCCAGGCTGCCGGCCGCGATCGCGCCACGCAGCCCGGCCATGAGATCCTGGTAATAGGCGAGATTGATCCAGGTCAGCAGCATCTTGCCGAGCATCTCCTCCGCCTTGACGAGGTGATGCAGATAGGCGCGCGAATAGCCGTTCGCCGCCGGGCAGGAGGATTGCGGATCGACCGGGCGCGGATCGTCCGCATGCTTGGCGTTCTTCAGGTTCATGCGGCCGAAGCGGGTGAAGATCTGGCCGTGGCGGCCGGCTCTCGTCGGCATCACGCAATCGAACATGTCGACGCCGCGCAGGACGGACTGGACGATATCGTCCGGCGTGCCGACGCCCATCAGATAGCGCGGCTTCTCGACCGGCAGATGCGGCTCCACCGTCTCGATCATCGCGAGCATGATCTCCTGCGGCTCGCCGACAGCCAGGCCGCCGATGGCGTAGCCCTTGAGATCCATCGCGGCGAGCTCTCGGGCGCTCTCGACCCGCAGCGCCGGCACCGCGCCGCCCTGCACGATCCCGAACAGCGCCCGGCCCGCCGGATCGCCGAAGGCCTTCGCGCAGCGCTCGGCCCAGCGCAGCGAGAGATGCATCGCCTTCTCGGCCGTCTTGTCCTCGCAAGGCAGCGAGACGCATTCGTCGAGCTGCATCACGATGTCGGAGCCGAGCAGGTTCTGGATCTCGACCGAGCGCTCGGGCGTGAGCACATGTTTCGAGCCGTCGATATGCGACTGGAAGGTCACGCCTTCCTCGGTGAGCTTGCGCAGATTGGCGAGCGACATCACCTGAAAGCCGCCGGAATCGGTCAGGATCGGATGCGGCCAGTTCATGAACCTGTGCAGGCCGCCGAGCTGGGCGATCCGCTCCGCGCCCGGGCGAAGCATCAAATGATAGGTATTGCCGAGCACGACATCGGCGCCGAGCGCCTTGACCTGCTCGGGATACATGCCCTTGACGGTGGCGGCCGTGCCGACCGGCATGAAGGCCGGCGTGCGGATGACGCCGCGCGGCATGCGCACTTCGCCGGTGCGCGCCGTGCCGTCGCGGGCCAGGAGATGGAAGCTGAAATCAGTGCTCATGCGCGCCGGCCTAGCCCAGCACAGGCCCCGGCGGAAGTGCGGCGGGCGCTGGGCCGGCGTGACGCGGCAGCAGGTTATCGTCCTGCGAAGGCGGCGGCGTATACCTCCGGCTTGAAGGCGAGAATGCGCCGCTCGCCGAGATCGAGCACCGGGCGCTTGATCATGGTCGGCTGCGCGAGCATCAGCGCGATCGCCCTGGCGGCGTCGAGGCCCTGCTTGTCGCCGTCCGGAAGCGCCCTGAAGGTGGTGCTGGACTTGTTCAGCAGCTTTTCCCAGCCGAGCTCGCGGCACCAGCCCTCCAGCCTCGCCTGTTCGATGCCGGAGACGCGATAATCGTGGAAGCTGTAGGCGATGGCATGGGCATCGAGCCAGCTCCACGCCTTCTTCATGGTGTCGCAGTTCCGAATGCCGTAGAGCGTGACCATGCTGTCGACCGGTCTTGAGGGAAACGCCCGCCATGGTGGCGGGGCGTCCTCGCCTGACATGGGCCCGGCAGTCGATCAAGCAGTGACGACCGCCTGTCCACCGCCGAGCGGCCAGCGCGCCAGATGGTCATGCCGGCGCGCGCCATGCACGCTGCGGATCAGGACGAAGTCCGCGACCGGCCAGTGCAGCGGCGCGATGCCGGTCTCGGGCACCGGCCGCTCGTCATAGAGCAGGGTCAGATGCGGATTGAACTGCCGCGAGGTCGGCATGCCCGCCGCCGCCATGGCATCCCGCAGGCCGGCTTGCAGCGCCTCCAGCGCCGGCAGGCGGTCGCTATGCGCCAGCACGAGAGGGCGCGGCGCGCCGGCCCCGGCCGCCGGAGCCCTCCCCATGAAGCTGCAGGCGTGATCGAAGCCCACCGCGAAAGGACGGCTGCGGCGCTGGATGCGATCGCCGATCTGCCTGAGCAGGCCAACCGGCGCCGCCGGAGCATCGCCATCGGCGGCGACGCCACAGAGCGAGATGTGATAGCGGGAGCGCCCGATCGTCTCCGCCTCCAGGCCGGCCGCTTCGCGCAGGCGGTCGGCTATGCCGTCGATGACATCCGCCGTTTCGCCCCTCGGGACGATGGCGAAGAAGTAGCGGATGAGCGGCGCGCGCGTCGCGGGCCGACGAAAACTCGCAAGTCCGGCCATGGGACCTCCTCGACCCCGCCCCGCCGATAGACTAGAACAAATGCAGAACGCAAGCAAGGAGCCGGAGCGGCCAGGAACCGCCGGGCGAAGCTGCGCATTGGAAAGGCAGCCGCGCCGGATTGCGAGGAGAACGGCGGTCATGCGCCAGGGCGATGTCAGGATCGGGATTTCGGGCTGGACCTATGCGCCCTGGCGCGGCGAGTTCTATCCGCGCGGTCTGCCGCAGAAGCGCGAGCTCGCCTTCGCCAGCGAGGTCTTCCGCTCGGTCGAGATCAACGGCACCTTCTACGGGCTGCAGCGACCGCAGGCCTATGCCCGCTGGGCAGAGGACACGCCTGCCGGTTTCCTCTTCGCGGTGAAGGGCCCGCGCTTCATCACCCATATGAAGCGCTTGCGCGATCCCAAGACGCCGCTTGCCAATTTCTTCGCCTCGGGCGTGCTGCGGCTGGGCGGCAAGCTCGGGCCGATCCTTTGGCAATTGCCGCCGAGCCTGCGCTTCGACGAGGGCCTGATCGACGCTTTCCTGTCGCTGCTGCCGCGCGACGCCGAGGCGGCGACCGCACTTGCCCGCCAGCACGACGAGCGCCTGGCCGGGCGCAGCTGGCTGCAGGCCGAGGGTTGCCCGCCGCTGCGCCACGCGCTCGAGATCCGCCACGAGAGCTTCGTCGATCCGGCCTTCGCGGCGCTGCTGCGCCGGCACAACGTCGCCCTGGTCTGCGCCGATACGGTGGAATGGCCGCTGCTGATGGATGTCACGGCGGACTTCGTCTACTGCCGCCTGCATGGCTCACAGGAGCTCTATCGCAGCGGCTACGGCGCGCAGGAGCTCGATCGCTGGGCGGCGCGCATCGCGTGCTGGGCGAGCGGCAAGCCGATGACGGACGGGCGCTTCGCCGATCCCGATCATCGGCCGAAGGCGAAGCGCCGCGATGTCTTCGTCTATTTCGACAACACCGACAAGCTGAAGGCACCTGGCGATGCGCAGGGGCTGATGCGGCGGCTCGGGCAGAGCCCGGCCGAAGCCGTCGCCTCGGCCTCAGCCGCTCCATCTCGTTCAGCCGCTTGAGCGCCGCCTGCTTCGGCGTTCCTGGCGCGGCTCCTCCTTCGCCTCGGCCGCCGCCAACCCTGGCGATGGTCACGGCGCGGGAAAGACCGTCTTCCAGTCATTCTTCATGTCGACGATCGTCCAGCCCTTGGCCCGGCCTTCGTCGAGCGCCTTGTCGAGCCTGCCGAACGGGGAGCGGCGGTCATAAGCCCATTCGCGATCGCCATCGGTATGGTGCAGGATCAGCGCGAGCCGCGGGCCGCTGCCGCCGGTGGTGTATTGCAGCATCTGCAGGTCGCCATCCGAGTTTCCGAAGGCGAGGATGGGACGCCGCCCAATGAAGCGGTTGATCGCGACCGGCTTGCCCGGCCCGTCATCGATGAAGTCGACCTTGCCTTGCTTGAGCAGCTCGGGCTTGCCGCCGGCGCCGAGCTTGAAGGCGACGGCGCCCGAGGAGCCCACCACCTGCTCGGGCGGAATGCCATAGACCGTCTCCGCGAAGACACGCATGAACTCGATGCCGCCGCCGGAGACGATGAAGGTCTTGAAGCCGTTCGCCCTGAGATAGGCCAGCAGCTCGAGCTGCGGCTGGTAGACCAGCTCGGTATAAGGGCGGTTCTTGACCGGGTGGCGCGCAGTGCCCAGCCAGTCCGCGACCGATGCCGCGAAGGCCTCCGTGGTCATGCCGGCATGGGTCGCCGCGACGATCTGCAGGAGGCCTTTCTCGCCGGACGCCGCGAGGCCTTTCATGTCGCCCGCCAAGACCGAGCGATAGGGCTCCTTGCGCTTCCATTCGGGGTGCTGCGGCGCCAGCCGCTTCAGCTCGTCGAAAGCGAACAGCAGCTGGAAATAGGCCGGCTGCTCGGCCCAGAGCGTCCCGTCATTGTCGAAGGTCGCGATCCGCTCGGCCGGCTTCACATGATCGGCGCCGCCTTCGCGGGTCACTTTCGCGACGAAGTCGAGAATGGCGGCTTTGGCGGGGCCCTCGTTCCAGGACGGCAGGGGATCGGCCTGCGCCGCCCCCTCCCCGGTCGAGGCGATCGCCAGGAACGCCGCCAGCCCCGTGGCGAGCGTGAGTGAAAGCAGCCTGCGTCGGTCGATCATCGATGCCGAACCCATCGCGATGTCGCTCCTCGTGCTGCGACCGGTCGGGTCGAGCCGCGCTCGCCCGGGAGGAGCGCGAGCACGGCTCGCCCGACCGGCCCCCGGCCCTACCGGCTGGTGGCGTTCCTGAGCTGCGCCTCGATCTTCGAAAGGTTGAACGATCCCGGGCTCTGGCTCGGCGGATAATCGTTCATCGACTGCAGGAACCTGGCTGCGAGGCCCTGGATCGGCACCACCACGAAGGCCCGGGACAGGAACCAGTCGTCATAGACATTGGCGTTGTGCTGCGCCTTCTCGAACGGGTCGCGCCGCAGATTGAACAGCAGCGGCACGCGCAGCTCGGTGAAGGGCTCGCGCCAGACGCCGAAGGCCTGGCCCCGGTTCTCCAGGAAGACGACCTTCCAATCCTCGTAGCGAGCGGCGACGACCTGCCCGTCGTCGTTCACATACCAGAATTCCTTGCGGGGAGACTCCTTCACCTTGCCGGTCAGGTAGTCGAGCTGGTTGTAGCCGTCGATATAGTTCTTGTAGCTGCGCCCGTTGAGCTCGACGCCCTTGAGCAGCCGCTCCTTGATGTCCGTCGCCCCGGCGATGGCGGCGAAGGTCGGCAGCCAGTCCTCATGCGCGACGATCCCGTTCAGCGTCGTGCCGGCGGGGAACTGCCCGGGCCAGCGGACGAAGGCCGGAACGCGATAGGCGCCTTCCCAGTTCGAGTTCTTCTCGCTGCGGAACGGCGTCGTGCCGGCATCGGGCCAGGTGTTGTAATGCGGGCCGTTGTCGGTCGAGTAGAACACCACGGTGTCGTTCGCCAGGCCGAGATCGTCGAGCAGCTTGAGCAGCTCGCCGACATGCCCGTCATGCTCGACCATGCCGTCGGAATACTCGTCCTGCCCCGACTTGCCGAGATGCTCGGCTTTGACATGGGTGCGGAAATGCATCCGCGTCGCGTTCCACCAGGTGAAGAAGGGTTTTCCCGCCTTGGCCTGGCGCGTGATGAAGTCCTTGGCGGCGGCGAGCGTTTCCTCGTCGATGGTCTCCATGCGCTTCTTGGTGAGCGGGCCGGTGTCCTCGATCTTTCCGTCCGCGGAGGCCCGGATCACGCCGCGCGGGCCGAAGCGCTTCCGGAATTCCGGGTCCTTCGGATAATCGCGGTTCTCCGGCTCCTCCTCCGCGTTGAGATGGTAGAGATTGCCGAGGAACTCGTCGAAGCCGTTCGCCGTCGGCAGATGCTCGTCGCGATCGCCCTGATGGTTCTTGCCGAACTGGCCGGTGGCGTAGCCTTGCGCCTTCAGCACCGTCGCCATCGTCACATCGGTCTTCTGCCAGCCCTCCTTGGCGCCCGGCAGGCCGACCTTGGTCATTCCGGTGCGCACCGGGACATTCCCGCCGATGAAGGCGGCGCGGCCCGCGGTGCAGCTCTGCTGTCCGTAATAATCGGTGAAGGAGATGCCTTCGCGGGCGATCCGGTCGATATTCGGGGTCGAGTATCCCATCATGCCGCGATTGTTGTGGCTGATGTTCCAGGTGCCGATATCGTCGCCCCAGATGACGAGGATATTGGGTCGCTTGCCGCTCGGGGCCGCAGGCGCAGACTGGCCGACTGGGCCGCGCTGGGTCTGCTGGGCCTCGGCGCTGCTGCCCGCGGCCGCGGCCGCGATCAGCGCGGTTCCCGACAGCAGGATCTTGCGCCGATCGAGATTGGCGCCGTCCTGCGCGGGATCATGCTGCCGATGCTGGTCGGTATCCGACGTCATGTCGCCTCTCCTGTCGTTGCGATTGCAGTGACCGAAGCCGGCCGCGGGCGGCTCCCGGGCGGGCCGGGCTCGTTACGGGCAGATGTCCCAGAACCCCTGCGTTCTCTGGGGATTCGTGTAGTACCAGCAGTAGCCAGAGGCGGGCGGAGACCCGGCATAGGCGGCGGCCGCCGCCGCGCTGACGAAGCCGATGGCGGCGCCTGCCGCGATCGCCCCGCCCGGCCGCCACCAATAGGAGGCCGGACGACGCCAGCCCGGGGCCACCACGACCGGGCGCCGCGGCCTGACCACCGCCGGCCGGCGCGCGGGCGCCGTCACGCGCGCCCTGCCCCCGGAGCGCACGACGGCGCCGCGTCGCCCGGCGGCGACGCCTCCGCGGGGCCCGCGGACCACGGCCCGGCCGCGCACGGCCGCCCGGGCGCTCCATTCCGCCTCGCCGGGGATGGCGAGCCGGGACGAAACCGATCCCGTTTCCGCCGCGAGCGCAGTCTCCTGGATCTGCTGTGCGGCTGCCGGAAGCGCCGCGCAAAAGCCGGCGACGAGCAGGCCCGCGAATGATGTCATGATGGTGCGACGAATGGAGATCGAGACTGGCATCGCAGGTCTCCTCTTGGTCTGCCCAAGTCTTGGTCCGCCCAAGCAGGATGCACCCGTTCCACAGGCCCGGCTGCTAGGGAAAGTCCTGAAAGCCGCGGCCGAAGACCCTGAAACCCCAGGGGCCGATTTGCGCCTGGAAGACCGGCCCGCGCACGCGCTTCCCTTGCGGAATCTTGCGGCAGGCGGTCGGCCGCGCCGGCGGTGCGATCACCGAAATCCAGGGTTTTCCCTGATGGACGGCAGGCGCGAATCGTGAAGACTGCACGGCAGGCACTTAGCTGGAGGCCATGACATGGCGCGGTTCGCGTTCCTCACGATCGTCGGCGCGTCGGCGCTGGCGAGCGCCGTCCAGGCCGCCGATCTGGCGCCGCTCCAGTATCAGCCGATCGTGAAGCAGGATGTCGAGCTGCGCATCACGCCCTTCTTCTGGGCTGCCGGGCTGAACGGCACCGTCGGCACGCGGCGCAATCTTCCGACGGTCGACGTCGACATCGCGTTCCGCGACATTCTCCGCAATCTGGACTTCGCCGCGATGCTGGCGGGCGAGTACCGGAACGGTGCCTGGGGCTTCCTGGCCGATCTGACCTATGTGGCGATCTCGGTCGAGCGGGATCGCGACCTCGCCCCGCGCGCGCCGGGCTACACCAGCGCCGCCCTGACCTCGAAGACCTTCACCGCCACCGCGACCGGCTTCTATCGGTTCTACGACAACGGCACCTTCACGGCCGATGTGCTGGCCGGCGCCCGTGTCTGGTCGATCTCCACCGATCTCGATCTCGAGCTCGCCGGCGTGCTGCCGATTTCCGCCGGCTCGACCCAGACCTGGATCGATCCCGTCGGCGGCGTGCGCATGCATGCCAAGCTCGGCAATGGCTTCGGGCTGAGCGCCTATGGCGATATCGGCGCCGGCAGTTCCCGGCTGACCTGGCAATTGCGGGCGACCTTGGACTACGCCTTCAACGAAAACTGGTCGGCCTCGATCGGCTATCGTCATCTCGCGGTCGACTATCGCCGCGGCGGCTTCGTCTACGACACCAGCATGAGCGGGCCGATCGCGGGCGTCTCCTATCGCTTCTGAATTACATCGAAATTCAGTTAAACTTTCCATTTCAGCTTGGATTGCGTGTTTTCACCTGGTCGCTCGACAGTAAGCGGCTCGGGGTTTACGGTGGCATTCGTTCGATACGTGCGTTCGGCAATTGCGGGCGGCAGTATGAATGACAATACGCTCGACGATATTTTAATCAGGCCGCCCTTGATTTCCGCCCGTGTGCGGTTCGGTGCAACACTCGCATTTCTCGCGGTCAGTGCCATGGCTTTCCTGGTAGCCGGCTCATTATTGATCGGCCATGCCCGCAGCGACCGCGACCAGATGGCCCAAAGGGCAATATTCCAGGCATCCAGCCTTTCCTATAAATTCGACCAGGAGATCGCCTCGGTCAAATTTCTTCTCAAAGGACTGTCCAAATCGCCGGCGCTTCTTTCGAACGACTTGAGCGGCCTCTATGATCAGATGAAGGCCACCGAGATTCCGAAAGGGACCTGGCTTCTCTACCAGGATCTCGAGAAGCAGGTTCTCAATACGAGCCGGGCTTTCGGAGCGGAGCTTCCCAGGCACAGCTATTTCGCCGACCACCGCGAGCGCCTCGAGCGGATCCGCGCCCGTGGCTGGACGGTGTCCGGCCGGATCATCGGACCGGCCACCGGAGCCTCCCTCGTGGCGCTCAATCTGAGGCTCGACGGTGCCGACGGCCAGATGAGCCATTTTCTGACGACGATCCTCAGCGAAGAGCGCCTGCGCGCCGTGCTGGACGGCCAGGCCGTGCCGGCCGATTGGGCGAAAGGCCTCTATGATCGCGACATGCAGCCGATCGTCGCGGCCGCCGCGGAGCGTTCCGGCGCCCCGATCCGTGCGCCGCCCGGCCTGGCCGACCGCATCCTGGCTCAGCCACCGCACACGGCATTCGAGGGACAGTACAGGGACGTGAATGCAGCCGGAGCGCCGGTCCTCGTAGCTTATCGGCATTCGGATACGACGAATTGGACGGCCGTCATCGAGGTACCGATCGCGAGCCTCGACGCTCCCTTCGACGCCGCCTCCTGGAAGATGGGCTGGCTGGCCGTCTTCTTCCTGGCGATCGGCGGCTCTGCCGTCGTCTTCATGACGCGCAGCGTCGAGCAGCCGCTCGAGGCCCTCTCGCGGGTGATCACCTCCTCGTCGGAGCAGATCAGCGACCTGTCCTCGCAATTGCTGGCCTTGCAGGAGGACGAGCGCCGCCGCATCGCCCGCGAGCTGCACGATTCCACCGCGCAGCTTCTGGTCGCGGCAAATCTCGGAATCTCTCACATCAACAGCAATCGCCACAGCATTCCCGATCTCGGCACGATCCTGCGCAATGTCGAGACCTTGATCGACAGGTCGCTGAAGGAATTGCGGATCTTTACCTATCTCCTGCATCCGCCCGACCTGGAGCGGGACGGGCTGCAAGCCACGCTGCGCGACTTCGTCGAGGGTTTTGCGATCAGGAGCGCCCTGACCGCGCGCATCCGGATTCCGGAGGAGATCGACGCCGTCGCCTACGACATCCAATGGACGATCCTGCGGGTGGTGCAGGAGGCGCTCGGAAACGTCCATCGCCATGCCGATGCCCGGCGCATCGTCGTCAACGCGCGCGTCGGCGCGACGCGTCTGGTGATCCAGATCCGCGATGACGGGCACGGCTTCCAGGCCGCCGCGGAGGGCGGGAGAATCCGCTTCGGCGTCGGGATTCTCGGCATGCGCGCGCGCCTGCAGCAATTCGGCGGCGATCTTCGCATCAAGAGCGGCGCGGCGGGGACGACGGTCATCGCGATCGTGCCGCTGACGCGCATGGGGCGCGCCTCGCTCCAGGCCGAGCGGCTCGCCGAGCTCTGGCCGCGCCGCGCCGGCACGGCTGCCCACCGTCAGGTTCTATGATGAAGTTTCAGGGTGTGCCCCCCTGCGATTTCAGGAGTCTGAGCAGCTTGGCCGTGCTTGACGCAGGTGTAGTCTTTTCGGGATTCACTTCCCGCGCCTCGCGGTTCCGACATCCTGCTGGGGGGAGGCTCAATTGACGCGGATCCTGATCGCAGACGACCACGACGTCGTTCGGTCCGGGGTGCGAGCCATCCTCGAGGCGCGCTCCGGCTGGGAGGTGGTCGGGGAAGCCGCCGACGGGAAGAGCGCGATCCACGAGGCGGGCAAGACGCGCCCCGATGTCGTGGTGCTCGATTACGGGCTGCCCCTGGTCAACGGGGTCGAGGCCGCCCGGCAGATCAAGGCGCGTGCGCCGGCTACGGAGATCCTGATCTTCACCATGCACGACACCGACAATCTCGTGCGCGACGTTCTGGAAGCGGGAGCGCGCGGCTTCCTGCTCAAATCCGATGCGAAGGAGCTGCTGGTGTCGGCCATCGAAAGCCTCGCCAATCACAAGCCGTTCTTCACCGGCAAGGTCTCGGAGGCGCTGCTCGATTCCTATCTGTCGCGGAGCGGCGGCAAGCAATCGGCACTGTCTTCGCGCGAAAAATCGGTGATCCAGCTGATCGCCGAAGGCAAGACCAACAAGAAAATTGCGGATATCCTCAGCCTGAGCACCAAGACGGTCGAGACTCATCGTGCTTCGGCGATGCGCAAGCTTAATATCGACACGACGGCCGCGCTGATTCGCTATGCCATCCGCAACAACCTGGTCGAAGCCTGATCTCGATGACGGGAAAGACTGAAGACACGACGCGGCAGATCGGCGCGCCGATCGGTTTCGATCTGCGCGCCCTTCTGCTGGGCACAGCCGCCACGCTCGCCTGCGGCCATGCCGCGGTCGCCGCCGATCCGCTCGATCTTCGCTTCAACGGATACCGGCCGGCGAGCAACGATTACTGCATCAATGCCAGCAGCGTGCACGGCACTCCGCTGACCGGGTTCATGTGGCGTCTGAGCCCCAGCGGCGCAATCACCGGTGCGCCGACCTATCTCGACCTGCAGTCGACCTCGTCCGTCGACGTCTTTCCGCCGTCCTTCTCCGACCATGAGAAGTTCCGCGCCTGGGGCTCGGCCCTCGGGCCTCTGGTCGGCGAGAAGGCGATCTCGAACGATATCAACACGCACCGCGATCACATCTGCACCATCTCGCCGCCTGCGCCTCCGCCACCGCCGCCGGGGCCGCCTCCCCCTCCGCGGCCGCCTCCTCCTCCGGGGCCCCCGCCTCCGCCTCCACCCCCAGGGCCACCGCCACCGCCTCCCCCGGGTCCACCGCCCCCACCTGGCCCGCCACCCCCGCCGGGCCCGCCGCCGCCTCCTGGGCCGCCTCCTCCGCCCGGTCCCCCTCCGCCTCCGGGGCCGCCGCCTCCCCCAGGCCCACCGCCGCCTCCGCCGCCGGTGATGCCGATCCCGCATGCCAATCTGGCGCGCATGCTGGGGACGGACTTCGCCCGCAGCTATTTCATCTCGGACGCGATCCTGGCCGGGTTCGCGCCGAATGCGGGCGTGACGGCCAGTCCCTCCGGCACGCCGATCGAGAGCCGCTGGCATGCCTGGGCCACGCCGCGACAGGTCAGCTTCAGCAATCGCAGCACCGGCTTTGCCACCAGCGGCACGCTGTCGGAGATCACATTCGGCCTCGGCTATCGCATGACGCCCGATCTCATGCTCGGCCTCGCCTTCACGCCGGAGCAGACCAATGTCTCCTTCCAGGGGCTCAGTGCCTCGCTCAGCCAGACCGGCTTCGGCGGCGGCCCCTATCTGGGCTGGCGGCTGCGTCCCACCACCTTCGTCGACGCCTGGGTCGGCTATCTCAGGCTCGACCGCTCATTCGACGTGTTCGGCCATGGCGCCAGCCTGACGGTCGACCGCGTCTTCGTGTCCGCGAGCCTGACAGAGGTCATCGAGACGCCGTGGCTGCGCTTCCTCCCGCGGCTGACGCTCTTCCATGCCCGCGACGAGGTGCGGACCGCGACCAGCGCGCAGGGCTTCGTCATCCCCGGCCAGGGCTATAGCTGGGGCCATATCGAAGGCTCGCTGGAGATCAACCGGGACATCACGCTCGACTCGGGACTGCTGGTGCAGCCGTTCCTGCGCGCCACCTTGCGCTATGACACCGAGCGGATCGTCGACGGGCTCAGCCGTTTCGACGGATCGGATGTCGAGATCGAGCGCTGGCACGGGCAGCTGCGCGGCGGCCTGCGCGCCCAGTTCGGACCGCAGGGCGAGCTCTGGCTGTCGGCCGGGTATCTCTCGCTGTTCACGCCCGACGTCAAAGCCTGGGAAGCGAAAGCGCATTTCCGCCTGCGCTTCTAGAGCATTTTCGAGCGAAGTGGGCACCGGTTCGCGTAAAGAGAATGCGGCCGCCCAAAGACTTGGGGCAATTTCGGAATTGCTCTGGAAGCATCGAACCGATGCCGGGCGTTCCGCGAGCCGGCGTGATAGCGTGGAGCCCATGCCCAAGCTGCTTGCCTATGTCATGGACGGCCACAGCATCGATATCCGCCCGGCACCGCTCGAGCGCGACTGGATGGATGCCAGCGACCAGCGCTTCGCCTATCGCTGCCTGCCGCTCAACATCGCCAATGCCCATGGCTGGGAGTTGCTCTGCCCGTCCGGCTTTTCGGCATGGTGGAACGGGCTCAACGGCACCGACACCGTCAATGTCAAAGCCGATCTGGGCACCCAGGCGCCGGCGATCAGCCATTTCGGCCATGGCGTGCTGACCTTCCACGTGCCCTGCCTGTTTCGCACCGAGCCGGGCTTCGACCTGTTCGTGACGGGGCCGATCAACCGGGCGAAGGATGCCATCGCGCCGCTGAGCGGCGTGATCGAGACCGATTGGGCCCCCTACACCTTCACGATGAACTGGCGGTTCACACGCCCGAACACCAAGATCCGGTTTGAGCAGGGCGAGCCCTATTGCCATATCTTTCCCGTGCGGCGCGGGCATCTGGAGACCATCGAGCCGCAGATCCTGCCCTTGTCGCAAGCGCCGGAGCTCGAGGCGGAATTCAAGCTCTGGTCGGAGAGCCGCAGCAGCTTCAATGCCGATCTGAAGCAGCCGCAATCGCAGGCTGCGCAGGAACGCTGGCAGAAGGCTTATTTTCGTGGCCAGAACCCGTCCGGCGCGCCGGTGCAGGCCGATCACCGCAGCCGGCTTCGATTGCAGGAATTCGCGAGGAAGAGCGAGCCGGGCTGATCGGGCTCTGCGGGTCTCGGCCGGGCGATTTCAGGGTTTTCCGCAATAGCCGGCCGCCCGGATCGGGCCGAAGCTCTCCATCCCGGTCGCGGCGGGCTTTCTCGCGCGCCGCGCCCGCATCGGCGACGGAGAGTTCAGATGCGGAATGCTCTCGAGACGCGCCTTCGTGGCACGGTGGCGATCCTGGCGATGGTCTGCATCCTCGCGCCGCCCCCGGCTACGGCGCAGGCACAGGCGCGGCGCACAGCGGCCTCGCAGCCGGCCACGGCGCAGGCACAGGCGGACTGGCCGCGGGTGATCGAGGATGGGCAGCGCAGCATCACGGTCTACCAGCCGCAGATCGAAAGCTGGCGGGACGACAGGCTGGAAGCGCGCGCCGCGGTCGCGGTCGACAAGCCCGGCCCCGAGGCGCAGACGCTCGGCGTCGTCTGGTTCAAGGCCCATACCCAGGTCGACAAGGAAAGCGACCTCGTCAGGCTCGACGATATCGAGGTGGCGCGGGTGAGCTTCCCCTCCGACCCGGCCAATGCCGAGGCCTATGCCGATGCGCTGCGCCGGGATGCCGGCACGCAGCTGCGCAGCATCTCGCTGGCGCGGCTGCAGGCGAGCCTCGCGGTCGCCGAGGCGGAAGCGACGGCCCGCGCCTTCCCGGTCAGGAACGACCCGCCTAAGATCGTCTTCAGCGAAAGCCCGGCGCTGCTGGTGCTGGTCGACGGCAAGCCGCAGCTGCGCCAGATCGCCGGCAGCAGGCTCCTGCGGGTCATCAACACGCCGGCGCTGATCCTCTTCGACGAAGGCAGCGCCAGCTATCATCTGCGCGCGCTCGAGCGCTGGTGGTCCGCCAAGGCCCCCGAAGGGCCCTGGTCCGTCGAGACCGATCCGCCGTCATCGCTGGCCGGCGCCCTCAAGGCGGCAGGTTCGCGCGCCAATCTGATGGATGAGGCCCCGCCCGAGATCGCGGCGGCGGTGGCGCGCGGAGCGGTGCCGCGGCTGGAGGTCAGCCTCGAGCCGGCCGAGCTGATCCAGACCGGCGGACCGCCGGAATATGCGCCGATCCCGGACACTCAGCTGCTCTATGTCAAGAACACCGGCAGCCAGATTATCGTCGATGTCGCTAGCCAGGATCATTACGTCCTGATTGCCGGCCGCTGGTTCCGCTCGAAATCGCTGGCGGAGGGTCCCTGGAGCTTCGTGGCGAGCGACCAGCTGCCGGCCGATTTCGCCAAGATCCCCGAGAGCCATCCCAAGGGCGACGTGCTGGCCTCGGTCAGCGGGACTGTGCAGGCGCAGGAATCGCTGATCGACAACCAGGTGCCGCAAACCGCGACGGTCGATCGGCACAAGGCCAGGCTGAGCGTGCATTACGACGGCAAGCCTGAGCTCAAGCCGATCCCCGGCACGAGCCTGACCTATGTGGTGAACGCCTCGGTCCCGGTGATCGAGGTCGCCAGCGCCTATTACGCGATCGAGAACGGCGTCTGGTTCACGGCGGCGAGCCTGGACGGGCCCTGGCGCGCCGCGAGCGAGGTCCCGGCGGCGATCTACGCAATTCCGCCGGAGGCGCCGCTACACTACGTCACCTATGCCAAGGTCTATCGCAGCACCGCAGACACCGTCTATGTCGGCTACACGCCCGGCTATTACGGCACGGTCGCGGCGCCCGGCGGCGTCGTCGTCTACGGCACCGGATATCTCTATCCGGCCTGGGTCGGGGCCTATTGGTACCCTGCCCCGCTGACCTACGGCTATGGCGCGGCATTCGCCTGGGGCGCCGCGACGGGCTTCGCGATCGGCGCCGTCGCCGGCGCGGCCTGGAGCGGCGGCGCCTGGGGATGGGGCTGGAACGGCTGGGGCTGGCACGGCGGCGGCAATGTCGTGATCAACAACGTCAACTTCAACCACGCGAACATCTATAACCGCTGGAGCAGCAACACGGTGCGCACGCGCATCGACAATCGCATCGGCCAGCGCGGCGAGCGCCGGATCGGACAGCAGGCCGGGAGCAGGATCGGCGAGCGCGCCGAGCATCGGGTGGGCGCCCGCGGCCATGCCGCAGCCGCGCATGTCCGGCAGCACCATCCGCGCGCCAACGACCTCTATGCGGGGCGGCATGGCGAGGTGATGCGGCGCGGCTCCCAGGGCTGGCAGCATCATCAGAACGGACGCTGGGCCCATGCCGGGGCTGGCGATTTCCGCCATTTCGACCGCGCGCAGGCGGCCCGGGTCAGGGGCGAGCGGCTGCAGCATGCCCGCATGGGCGCGGTCCGGGGCGGTGGCTTCCACGCCGGCGGCATCCGAGGCGGCGGCTTCCACGGAGGCGGTTTCCATGGAGGCGGTTTCCATGGAGGCGGTTTCCATGGAGGCGGTTTTCATGGGCGGCGGCGCTAAGCGGAGGCGCCGGGGTTGAGCGGCGGGAGTGGCCCGGCCTCTCGTCGCGGCGACTCACGCCGCTGCCGGCGGAAGGCGCCAATGCTTGCCGCGAGGCTCGCCCCCGCCTCGCGCCCCCAGGGCGAGCCTGCGCCGAAGAGGCTTTGCTCGAGCCGCATGCGGGCTTCGGTCAGCGCATTGTCGCGACCCGCGAGCGCTCGCTCCTCGTTTGGCAACCGCTGGAGCCAGATGCGCAGCGCCTGATAGCTCGCCGAGGCGTTGCCGCTCCTGGCGGCGCGATCCAGGTCCCTGCGGGCCGCGAATTCGGACGCTCGGTAGTCGCCCAGCACCCGCCGCGCGGATGCCACCAGCCGGGGAGCGAGCCAAGCCAGCCCCCCGACCATCAGACAAGCGAGGGCGAGCGCCGCCAGCAGCCCGGGCCAGCCGAACGGAACCTGCGAGCCCGGCTGCTCGGCCGGCGCGGCAGCGGCGATGGTCACCAAAACGCCCGGCAAGGACTCGCTGCGCGCCTGCTTGCCGGAGAGGCTCCACCAGGGCTGCGACAGCGCCGGCAGCGCGTAATTGCCCGGCCGCTCGAAGACATAGGTGACCTTGTCGGTGCGCGATCCTTCGACGGCGCCGCGGTTCGTACGATCCTCGACGAGGGGCGGGTCGATATAGACGCGCACGCCGGCGGGCGCGGCGAAGGCGAACTCGGCCATTCCGAGCGCCGGCACTCCATCGGCCCGGCGCCGGATCGTCCGCACGAGCGCGCTGCCGGGCTTGAGCTCAGCCCTGGCCGGATCGGGCGACCAGCTCTGCTCGACGCTGACATGGTCGGCGGCGAGCACGGGACCCGACGGGTCGATCCCGGGCGGGACGGTGACAGCGAAGCGTGTCGCCTCGCCCTCGGCGGACCCATAGGGGTCTCCGGCACGGTCGAGCAGGGTCACGGCCGGCGCCGGCACGGCGATCTCGCCGCCCCGGCGCGGGAACAGCACGAATTCGAAGCTCTGGCCGGTATAGGGCTGGCCGGCGATCTGGTCGCGCATCGTCGTGGCCTGCGTCTCGAAGCGCATGATCTGCGCTCCCGCGGCCTCGCCGATACTGACGCGCGGCGGATGCGGCATCTCCCCCGGAAACAGCACCTGGACGTCCAGACGCACCGGCTGGCCGATGACGATGCCCTCGGCCGGAACCAGCCTTGTGCGGACGACCGGCTGTCCTGCCGGAGTCTGGGCCAGCGCCAGTGCCGGCGACAGCAGCAGCACGAGGACGGCGGCGGCTCTCATGGCGCGGCCTGCACCGGCTGGACGGCCAGCTGATAGGCGAATTTCGCCCGCAGGAAATCGGCGGGACTGGTCTGCACCCGCTTCAGCCAGAGCGCGCGCACGGCCTCGTCGGACATCGGTTTTGACGCCTCGATCGTGGTATCCTCGCCGCCCTTCTTGGTCTTGTCGAAGACGATCTCGTCCGGCTTGGACTCGGTGTCGCCGGTCTTCCCGCCCTGCAGCTTCTTGCGCTCGCCGCGAACGCGCGCGATCTCGCGATTGGTCAGCGCCTGCGGCCAGCCGGGCCGCAGCGCGAGCGCGCGGTCATAGCGCTTCACCGCATCCTCGTACTGGCCCAGCATCACCAGCGCGTTCCCCTGGTCGTAGGCGCCTTCGGCGGTATCGCGGGCGGCGAAGGCCTGCGCCGCGCCCTTGAAGTCCCCGGCCCTGAACAAGGCGATGCCGCGCCAGAGCGGATCCTCGAAGGATGTCGCCGCCTCGGCCGGCCGGCCCTCGCCGAGCAGCAGGCGGCCGCGCTGGTCGGGCGAGAGCCAAAGCTCGCGCCAGCCGGCCCCATGGCCGGCTGCGAGCAAGGCCAGCACAGCGGCGAATGCGATGATCGCATAGGGCGAGGCGATCCATGCGCCCGCCCGCCTCATGCCAGCACCCATCCGCGCCGGAACCAGAGCAAGGCCAGCAGCGCCAGCAGCGGCGTGAGCCAATAGCCGGCCTCGCGCCAGTGCTGACCCTCGCCGGCGACGCTGCCGGCCGCATCGCGGCTGTCGAGGCGGCGCAGGATCGCTGCGACATCGGCCTGATCCGCCGTCGTCGCCACGGTCAGCGCGCCCATGGCGCGGGCGGCCTCGGCGACGCCGCTGGTATCGGTTCCAGGCGCCACCAGCGCAAGCAGCGTGACGGCCGGCCCTTTCGTCCTCGCGAGCGCGGCGGCGGTCTCCGGCGCGATCGTATCCGCCATCACCAGGATCGAGCCGCCATCGGCGCTGCTGGCGAGCGCCCGCTCCGCCAGGGCCAGCGCGCCCGCCAGATCCTCCCCGTCCCGCCGCGGCATGATCTGCGGCGCCAGCGCCTTCGCGAGATCGAGCACCACGGCCTGGTCGGGCGTTGCCGGCAGCACCAGATGCGCCGAGCCGGCAAAGGCCACCAGCGCGGTCGAAGCCCCCTCGCGCGCGGCCAGGATATCGGCCAGCTTCTGCCTGGCGCGATCGAGCCGCGTCGGCGCCAGATCCTCGGTCAGCATCGATGGCGCGACCTTGAGGATCACGGCCACCGCCGGCTTGGCCTCGGCGAAAGGTGACGGCTCGCGCTGCCAGGCCGGGCCGGCGACGGCGATGGTGCAGAGCACCCAGGCGCCGAACAGCCAATCGGCCGGACGGATGCGCGAGCGGGGCCCCTCGCCGCCGATCAGGTGGGCCAGCAGCGCCGGGTCGATGGTGCGGCGCCATTGCCGCATCGCGTCCGAGCCGCGCCGCTCGATCAGCCAGAGCGCCGCCGCCGGGATCAGCGCCAGCAGCCAGAGCGGCCGCAGGAAATGAAGGGCGGACAGCGCCTCGCTCATTGCGCGCCCTCCATGGCCGGGCCCGGCTCACGCGCAGCCGCGCCGGAACGGTGCCGGCGGACGAGGCGCAGGGCCTGCGCCAGCAGCGTCAGGATCAGCAGGCCGGCGAGCGGCACGAAATAGATCTCCCGCTTGGGCCGGAAGCTGACCGTGTCGATGCGGCGCGTCTCGATCTCGTCGAGCCGGCGATAGATGCCGGCCAGCTCGTCCCGGTCGAGCGCGCGGAAGAAGCCGCCGCCGGTGGTGCTCGCGACCTCCTTCAAGGCGGCTTCGTCGAGCTTGTCCTCACCGGCGGCGCGCGGATCGCCGACCGCGACGGAGTGGATGACGATCCCCTTGTCCTTGGCGACGCGGGCCGCCTCGGCCGGCGGGACCTTGCTCAGCGTGTCGTTGCCATCGGTCAGCGCGATGATCGTCTTGGCCTTTACCGTGCTCTTGGCGAACAGCCCGATAGCGAGGCCGATCGCATCGCCGAAAGCGGTACGCGGCCCGGCCATGCCGACGGCGGTGTCGCGCAGCATGGCGCGGCAGAGATCGAGATCGGTGGTGAACGGCACCAGCGCGAAGGGCGCATCGCCGAAGACCACGACGCCGACGCGATCGCCCTTCCGGCGGGAGAGGAAATCGTCGAGCACCTGCTTCACCGCGGTGAGCCGGTCGACCGTTCGGCCGGCGGCATCGGTGAAGTCCTGCGTGTCCATCGAGCCCGAGAGATCGACCAGGACCAATAGGTCGCGCGTCGGCAGATCGCGATGCAGCGGCGGCTCGATCCATTGCGGCCGGGCGAGCGCCGCCAGCGCGAGAAGCCAGGCCAGGACGAGCACCGAAAGACCGGTGCTGCTGCGCCGGGCCACGACTCCGCCCGAAAAGGGCTGCTGGCCGCTCAGCCGCGCGAGCCGCGTGAAGAACGGGACGCGCAGGCCGGCGCGCCGTTCCGCATGGGCCGGAAGCCCGAACCAGACCAGCAGCGGCAGAGGCGCGAGCAGGGCGAGCCAGGGATAGGCGAAAGACAGCATCGCTCACGCCCTCCTGGATCGCTGACCGCGCCGTGCCTCGAGCCAGGCCTTCGCCTGCGCCAGGGCCGGATCGGGATCGCCTGCGCCGTCCGGCTGCGCGAGCAGGCCGGCGAGGCGCGCCGCCAGAATCTCCGCTCCCCCGGCCGACGGCGCGGTCTGCGCGATGAAGCCGGCCCAGGCGGCCCCCGTCAGCGAGGCGACGCGCGCGCGCCCATAGGCGACGATGGCCACACGCTTCAGGATGGCCGAGAGCGCTTCGTCCCGGCCTGCCCCCGCCGGCGGCAGGGCATCGAGCTCGGCAAGCGCACGACGCAGATAGGCGTCCGCCCGGTAGCGGCGCGGCGCCCGCCATCCCGCGACGAGCAGCATCGCCGCCGCCGCGCCCGCGACGATCCAGACGCCCGGCGCCGGCGGCCAATAGGATATCGCCTGTGGCACCGCCAGATCGGCGAGATTGGCGAGGTCTCCGGGATCGCTGCTCATGGCGCTCTTCCGCTGGCGGCGGCGCGCCTCTGCGCCTGGCGGCGGCCGATGAGCTCGCGCAACTGCTCGGCTACGTCGCGCTCGGTCGAGATCGGCAGCACGGGGATGGCGCGGCTGCGCGACAGCTCCGCCAGTCCCAGGCGCCATTGCTCGCGCTCCGCGGCGAAGCTCCGGCGCAGCCCGGCCGAGGCGTCGATCTCGATCTGCGCCTCGCCGGAGCTGAAGATCGCCCGGCCGATATCCGGCAGCTCCCGCTCCAGCGGGTCCTGCACGAAGACGGCCAGCACATCGTTATGAGCGCAAAGCCGGGTCACCAGCCGCCGGGTCTGCCCATCCTCGCCGCTGAGATCGGAGATCAGGCAGATCAGCCCGTCATGCGCCACCATCCGCCCCGCGGCGTGCAAGGCCTCGTTCAGCCGCCCCTCGCCGCCGCCGGACGCCGCGCCATGTTCCAGGGCGGCATTGTGCCGGGCGACTTCGGTGATGACGCGCACCGCCCCCTGATCGCGCGCCTGCGGCTTCACCGTCGTGAGGCCCTCGTCGGAGAAGATCACCGCGCCGACCCTGTCGCCCAGCGAGGTGACGCGCCAGGCGGCGAGAGCCGCCGCCTCCGCCGCCGCGACCGACTTCATCATGCGCCTGCTGCCGAAGAACATCGTGCTGCGCTGATCGACCAGCAGCAGCACGGGCCGGTCGCGCTCCTCGGAATAGACCCGGACATAGGGGCTGCCGAGGCGCGCCGTCGCCAGCCAGTCTATGGTGCGGGTGTCGTCGCCCTCGACATAGTGGCGCAGCTCCTCGAAATTCAGGCCACGGCCGCGCAAACGCGAGGCGTGGCGGCCGGCCAGCAGGCTGTGCACCGGCTGGCGGGGCAGGAAGCTAAAGCCGCGGGCCCGGTGCTTGAGGCGCAGCAGCTCATCGAGCGTGACGAAGGCGCGGGCCTGCGGGCTCGGAGCCGTTGCCTCCCTCCTGCGCTTCTCCCGCATCATCGCCATGTCCGGCTCCGCTACACTGCGACCGCCACCTGCTTCACCACCTCGTCGAGAACCGCGTCCGCCGAGACGCCGTCGGCCCCCGCTTCGTAGCCGAGGGAGACGCGATGGCGCAGGCAGTCATGCGCGACGGCCTGGACATCCTCCGGGGTGACGTAGTCGCGGCCCTGCAGCCAGGCATAGGTCCGCGCGCACCGGTCGAGCGCCAGCGAGCCGCGCGGGCTGGCCCCAACCGCGATCCAGGAGCCGAGCCGCTCGCCATAATCGGCGGGCCGACGGGTCGCGGCGATCAGCCCGACCATATAGGCCTCGACGACAGGCTTGATCGTCACCCGGTCGATCTCAGCCCTGGCGTCGAAGATCACCTGCTGCGGGATTTCGGGCTGGGCGGCCGGCCGGCCGGCGGGCGCCGCGGCGCTCTCCGCCCGCACCAGCTGCATCACCTTCACCTCATCGGCATCGGAGGGGTAGTCGATCCGCACATGCATCAGGAACCGGTCCATCTGCGCCTCCGGCAGCGGATAGGTGCCCTCCTGCTCGATCGGGTTCTGCGTTGCGAGCACCATGAACAGCGGCGGCAGGTCGTAGCGCTTGCCGGCGACGGTGACGTGGCGCTCCTCCATCGCCTCGAGCAGGGCCGATTGCACCTTGGGCGGGGCACGATTGATCTCGTCGGCCAGGATGAGATTGCCGAAGATCGGACCCTTGCGGAAAACGAACGCCCCGTCCGGCCGCAGCACCTCGCCACCGGTCACGTCCGAGGGCAGCAGGTCGGGCGTGAACTGGATGCGGCTGAATTCGGACTCCAGATTCTTGGACAGGCTCTTGATCGCCCTGGTCTTCGCCAGGCCCGGCAGCCCTTCCAGCAGCACGTTGCCATTGGCGAGCAGCGCGATGACGATACGCTCGACGACCTGCGCCTGGCCGATGATGTCGCGATTGATGCGGCTCTGGAGATCGCGGACGGCGTCACGCGCGCTCGATCCGTTGGCCTCGCTCATGGCTCGGTTCCTTCATCGCCTCGCGCGTATCACACAGCGGAATCCGACATGGCTGGTTGAGGTGTCGACCGGCTCGGCATGGCGGGCGGGCGGGCGATAGCGCCGGCAATAATTCGGGGCGCACAGATGCGAGCCGCCCTTCAGCACCTTGCGCGGGATCTGGATCGCCGGCAGGCGCGGGTCATAGCTCTGCGCTTCCGGCCCGCCGCGCGGATTCTGCGGCACGCAGCAGGCCTTGGGAGCATCGGCCTCGTGCCGCACCGACCAGAAATCGCTGGTCCACTCCCAGACATTGCCGATCATGTCGTAAAGCCCGTAGCCGTTCGGCGGATAGCTCCTCACCGGCGAGGTCCGCGCGAAGCCGTCCTCCTTGCTGTTCTCATGCGGGAAATCGCCCTGCCAGGTATTGGCCATGTGCCGCCCGCCGGGCGTCAGCTCGTCGCCCCAGGCGAACTCCGCCCCGTCGCGCCCGCCCCAGGCGGCGAACTCCCATTCGGCCTCGGTGGGCAGCTCCTTGCCGGCCCAGCGCGCATAGGCTTCGGCGTCGCGATAGGCGACATGGACGACCGGGTGATCGTCGAGCCCTTTGATCGAGGAGCCCGAGCCATAGGGCTTGCGCCAGGTCGCGCCGAATTTGAACGTCCACCATTGCGACCAATCGCGCAGATCGACCGGATGCATCGGCGGGTCGAAGATCAGCGAGCCCGCCCGCAGCATATGCGGCAGGGCCCCGGGATAGTCCTTGGGATCGGGCGCGATCTCGGCGAAGGTGACATGGTTCGTCGCCTCGACGAAGGCGCGAAACTGCCGGTTGGTGACGGGCGCCTCGTCGATCCAGAAGTCGTCGACCCTGACGCTATGGGCGGGCGCCTCCTCGGCATAGTGGTGGTCCGAGCCCATGCGGAAGGTGCCGCCCGGTATGTGGACCATGCCGTCGATGCCGGCGGGCAGGTCCAGTATCGCGCCGTCCGCCATGGCCTTCGCCTCCTGCAAGCCCTTGGTCCACACCGCCGCGCCGCTACCTGTCAGGCGATTGTTCCCCCGGGTATCGGCGCCGGTCCATCAGGATAAACCCGCAATATCCGCAGGGGAACGCCCGATAGCGCCGCGGCCGGCTGCCGAGCGACGGCAGCGGCGCGCCTTGCCGCCGACCCATCCACAAAGTCAGCGCATGATCCGGCGCAAGCAGCATAACCCGGCCGGAAAAGGGTCTTTCCCGATGCGGCTATCAGGGTCTGCCGAGATAGGCGGCCATGCTGATCCGGCTGACACTCGCCGCCCGAGCTGCTTGCGAGCGGAGAGTGTCATGCCGAAGCATATCAGCCTTGTTTTTGCGCTTGCGGTCGCGGTTGGGGCAGCAGGCTGAGCCACCACGCCCCAGATCAGCACTGACGCGGTGGTCATCGAGGGTATCGGTCCGGTCGAGGTCGAGCGCCTGAACGTCCGGGTCGTCTCGGTCGATCGCGCCAATCGCGCGGTCGTGGTCGAGCAGCGCGGCTACAGATGGCGGGTCGAGGTGCCGCCGGTCTTCGGCGATCTGTCGAATGTCCGGGCTGGCGACATGGTCGAGATCAACCGGATCGAAGGCATTGTCGTCGATGTCACCCGCAACCGGCGAGGCGCCAAGCCGGGCATCACCTATACCGAGGGGTCGACCGGGCCGCGGTTCCAGAACCTGCCCGACAAATATGTCGTGCGCGCGCTGACCCTGACGGCGCGGTTCGAGCGCTTCGATGCGGCCAGCGGCGTCGTCAGCTATGTCGGCCCCTTCGGCCCGCGCTCGCTTACTGTGGCCGATCCTGCGGTCAAGGCGGAGCTGCAGACCTTCCGGCGCGGCGACATGGTCGACCTCACCTTCGCCGAGGCCTTCCACATCATCCTGAACTAGCGGGATCGGGCCGACCGCCCAGCCGGCACCGGCCGGCGCCGCCCCCCGATCGGGCACGGCGCCGGCTCGGCTGACGACATTACCGCAGCGCCTCGGCGATGGCCGCCGCCGCGACCTCGTGGCCGTATTCGTTCCAGTGGGCATCCGCCTCGAACTCGAAGCGCTTGTGGTTCTTCGCCCAATCGGCGGCGAAGACCGGATGCAGATCGAGGAAGGCGATGCCGTGCCTGGCCGCCGTCTCGGCGGCGATGCGGTTGAGCTTCAGGGCCGGGCTGTCGCTGATGCCGGCCCGGATCGCCCCGCGATCGCCGTCCATCACCAGCTGCAGCCTGGCGCCGATCGCATCCGCCCGTGCCTTGAGCCGTCCGAACAGGTAGTCGGTGGCGATCCGGATCTCGGCCTCCTGCGCCAGCACGGAAGCGACGTCGATATTGGCGGCGAACCCGCCCTCGCCTGCCGCCTTGGCCGGGCCCAGAAGCGCATCGACCAGCGCCTGCGGCCGGACCTGCCAGCGATAGAGCAGGAAACGCGCGGTGGCGCTCTGGCGCAGCAATTCCAGCCAGCCGGCGCGCCAGGGCTGCGGCGCGACCTCTCCGACGACCTTGCCATCGGCGATGCGCAACTTCAGGAAGCTCGAAGTATATCGCCCCGGCCTGAAGCCGAAGCTCTCGTCGAAATCGTTATGGACGAGGGTCACCACGATCCGGTCCGGCCGCCGCTGAACGACCTCGCGCTCGACCATCTGCAGATATTGGCTGAGCGGCGCCCCGGCCACGCCGAAGCGCTGGGCTTCGACCGGCCCGCTGGCGGCGAGCTTGGTGGTGACCCGCTCCACGAAGCTCCTGTCGACCGGCACCTGCAGCGCCTCGACGAAGCTGTCGCCGACAAAGGCGATCCGGCCGATGCCCTCCTTGCGCGGCACCGGAAAGGACGCGACCGGAGAATTCCAGCCCTCGGCATTGATCGCGAACGGCGCCGCGATCTCGTCGCGCACGCGCCAGACCCCGCGCTGGCCGGGCTGATAGCGCACCACCTCGTTGAGATAAGCATTGCGCGGCACATCGCTCGCCGGCAGCACGAACCGGAACAGCACCAGCTCGCAGAACAGCAGGAAAACCAGGATGCTGCCGGCCGAGACCGCGAGGTTGATCGCGAGCTCGCGGCGGCGGGAGCGCCCGGCAGGAGCCGGCGCGCTCAATCGATATCCTCGACCTCGACCTGCGTCCCATAGACCCGCTGCGCCAGCGAGGCCTCCATGAACGGATCGAGATCGCCGTCGAGCACATCGGAGGGCGCGGTCGAGGTGACGCCGGTGCGCAGGTCCTTCACCAGCTGATAGGGCTGCAGCACATAGGAGCGGATCTGGTGGCCCCAGCCGATATCGGTCTTGGAGGCCTGCTCGGCATTCGCCTTCTCCTCGCGCTTCTTCAGCTCGACCTCGTAAAGCCGGGCGCGCAGCATCTCCCAGGCCTTGGCCCGGTTCTTGTGCTGCGAGCGCTCCTGCTGGCAGGCGACCGCGATGCCGGTCGGGATATGGGTGATGCGCACCGCCGAATCGGTGGTGTTGATGTGCTGCCCGCCGGCGCCCTGGGCGCGGTAGGTGTCGATCCGGCAATCCGATTCCTTGACGTCGATGACGATGCGGTCGTCGACCACCGGATAGACCCAGACCGAGGCGAAGGAGGTCTGCCGCCGCGCATTGGAGTCGAAGGGCGAGATCCGCACCAGCCGGTGCACGCCGGATTCGGTCTTCAGCCAGCCATAGGCGTTATGGCCCTTGAACTGCAGCGTCGCCGATTTGATGCCGGCCTGGTCTCCGTCCTGGTAGTCGAGCGTCTCGACCTTGAACTTGCGGCGCTCGCCCCAGCGCCGATACATGCGCAGCAGCATCTCGGCCCAGTCCTGGCTCTCGGTGCCGCCGGCGCCGGGATGGATTTCGACATAGGTGTCGAGCATGTCGGCCTCGCCGGAGAGCAGCGATTCGACCTGCAGCCGCGCCGCCTCCTGCTCGACCGTCCTGATCGCCGCCTCGCCCTCGGCGACGGTGGCGGCATCATCCTCCATCTCGCCGAGCTCGATCAGCGTCAGCGCGTCCTCGACCTCGCGCTCGAGCCGGGTGATGCCTTCGATCTGCGTCTCGAGCTGGGTGCGCTCGCGCATCAGCTTCTGCGCGGCCTCGGCATCGTTCCAGAACTCGGGGCCTTCCGAGAGCGCGTTCAGCTCCGCCAGGCGTCGTTGTGCGACATCCCAGTCAAAGATGCCTCCTCAGCAGTCCGATCGACTGCTTGGCGTTGTCGAGTTGCGTCTGAATTTCGGGGCGCATTGTCTAACCTTCTGAACCGAAGCGCGGGGATAAGCGCAGCCGCCCTACATGTAAATCCCGGCGGTCAGCGGAACAGGTAGTCGTCCGGCAGGCCGAGCCGGAGGCAGGCCTGCACCGGCGGCGAGGACGGCAAAGGCAGCCGCTCCGCCAGGCGCCCGGCGAGCCGCAGCAGCGCCGCCTCGCCCGGCCGCAGCCCCTGCCCGTCCAGCTCGAGATGCCGCCGCAGCTGCTCGGGCACGGTCGACACCGCGGCGCGCACGATCAACCCCTGCAGCATGGAGAGCGGCCCCGGCAGCACCGGCGTGCGCCGCATGATCGCCAGGAACTCCCCGATCACCGGCGAAGGCTCGAGCACAGGCTGCCACTGCGCGAACATCCGGGCGACGCCCGCCGCCGTCTCGGGCATGCCGCGGGCGCCGTAGAGCGCCGCGGCCGGCAGCGCTTCGCGGCAGAGCCGGTCGCGCTCCTCGCCGCTCAGCGGGCGCACGAACAGGTGATAGGCCTCGGCGAAGCCGAAGCTCGCCGTCGCCTGCACCCAGTCGAGCAGCGCCTGCTCATTGGCGTGATAGGGCGCCCCCTCGGCGGTGGTGCCCTGGATCGTGTCATGGCGCCGCACGACGCCGGCGATCATCGCCTCGGCCGTGCTGTGCGCGCCGTAGACGGTCACCATCGCGGCAAGCCCGGTGCGCTGCAGGCGTCGGCGCGGATCGCTGCGGAAGGAGGAATGATCCCAGACGCCGGCCCGCACCCGCGGCTCGGCCAGCTCCAGGATCACCGCGGCGATGCCGCCGATCAGCAGCGCCAGCGGGTTCTTGAAGATCCGCCAGGACACCGAATCGGCCGGCACCAGCGCCGGCTCGCCGCGCGGCTTCGCGAAATCGACCGTGGGGCCGCCCTGCAGCAGCGCGCGGGCGGCGCGGTCGAGACGGCCGATCACCAGGCCGGCGATCGCCACGGCCTCAGTACAGCCCGCCGGTCCCCGAGCCGACCGAGCGGCCGCCGGCCGGCGCGCCGCCGAAGCCCGCTCCGGCGCCATCGGCCGAGCCGATCACCGAATAGCTGTCGGGCGGCGCCGTGCCCGGCTTGAAGGCTTCCAGGATGCCGCCTTCGCCGCCGGCGCGCATGCCGGTGCGCGGATCGACGCGGATCAGCTTGATGCCGGGTGGCACGCGGAACGGGGTCGCCGGCTTGTCCTTCAGCGCCTGCATCATGAAGTCGCGGAAGATCGGCGCGGCGTATTGGCCGGCGGTGGCCGAGTTGCCCAGCGATTTCGGCTTGTCGAAGCCCATATAGACGCCGACCGCCAGGTCCGGCGAGAAGCCGACGAACCAGACGTCCTTGGCGTCGTTGGTGGTGCCGGTCTTGCCGGCCAGCGGCTTGCCGACCGTCTTGACCACGGTCGCGGTGCCGCCCTGGACGACGCCTTCCAGCATCGAGACCATCTGATAGGCGGTCAGCGGGTCGAGCACCTGCTCGCGATTGTCGATCAGCCGCGGCTCGCGCTGGTTCGCCCATTTCTCGGCATTGCAGCCTTCGCAGACGCGCTGGTCGTGGCGGAAGATGGTCGCGCCCCAGCGATCCTGGATGCGGTCGATCAGGGTCGGCCGGATGCGCTTGCCGCCATTGGCGAGCATCGAATAGGCGGCGGTCATCCGCATCACCGTGGTCTCGCCGGCGCCGAGCGACATCGAAAGCACCGGCAGCATGTCGTCATAGATGCCGAAGCGCCGCGCATATTCGGCGATCAGCGGCATGCCGACATCCTTGGCGAGGCGCACCGTCATCAGGTTCTTCGAGAACTGGATGCCATAGCGCAGCGTGCGCGGGCCGGTGAACTTGCCGTCATAGTTCTCCGGCCGCCAGACGCCGAGCCCGCCGCCCTGGTCGACCTCGATCGGCCCGTCGAGGACGATGCTCGACGGGGTGTAGCCGTTGTCGAGCGCCGTCGCGTAGACGAAAGGCTTGAAGGAGGAGCCCGGCTGGCGCAGCGCCTGGGTGGCGCGGTTGAACTCCGACTGGTCATGCGAGAAGCCGCCGACCATCGCCAGCACGCGGCCCGAGAACGGGTCCATCACGGTGATCGCGCCGTTGACCTCCGGCATCTGGCGCAGGCGCACCTGGCCGGGCTTGCCGTCGATCGGCTCGACATACACGACATCGCCGGCCGAGACCGCCTGCGAGACACGCGAGCGCCGCGTCCAGCGGATGCCCTCGGGCCCGAGCGTCGCGGTCTCGCGCTCCGGCCGCAGCTGGCCCGAGGCCTCGCGGATCGGCTGCAGGCCGACGCGGGCGCCATCATTGCCGACGTCGAGCACCACCGCCAGGCGCCAGGGCTTGACGTCGCCGAGCTGGGGCAGCTCGGCCAGGGCCAGGCCCCATTCGCGGCCGCCGAGCTCGATCTTCTGGATGGCGCCGCGCCAGCCGCGCGCCTCGTCGAAGCGCACCAGCCCGTCGACCAGCGCCTTGCGGGCCATCAGCTGCATCTTGGGATCGACCGTGGCGCGCACCGAGAGGCCGCCCTCGAGCAGCTTCTTCTCGCCATAGCGGTCCTGCAGCTCGCGGCGGATCTCCTCGGCGAAATAGCCGGCGGCGATGTTGTTGGCCGAGACGGTGCGCGGATGCACGTCGAGCGGCAGGCGCTTGGCGGCCTCGGCGGCCTCGCGCGTGGCATGGCCGTTGTCGGCCATGCGGTCGAGCACGTAGTTGCGGCGCTCGATCGCGCGCTCGCGGTTGCGGAACGGGTGCAGGTCGGTCGGCGCCTTGGGAAGCGCCGCCAGATAGGCCGCCTCGTGCAGCTTCAGCTCATGCACCGACTTGCCGAAATAGTTCAGCGCGGCCGCGGCGACGCCGTAGCTGCCCTGCCCCGGCGCCGGCGCGCCGAGATAGATCTCGTTGAGATAGAGCTCGAGGATCTTGTCCTTCGAATAGGTCGATTCGATTCGCAGCGCGATCAGCGCCTCGCGGATCTTGCGCTCGATGCTCTGCTCGGAGCCGACCAGGAAGTTCTTGGCCACCTGCTGGGTGATGGTCGAGGCGCCCTGCGGGCGGCGGCCGGAGCCGCGGTTGCGGAAATTGGCGATCGCGGCGCGGGCGAGGCCCTCGGGATCGACGCCGAAATGCTTGTAGAAATTCTTGTCCTCGGCCGAGAGGAAGGCGTCGACGATCAGCTTCGGCACCGCCTGGATCGGCAGATAGAGCCGGCGCTCGCGGGCGAATTCGGCGATCAGGCTGCCGTCGCCGGCATGGACGCGGCTCATCACCGGCGGCTCGTAGTTCCGCAGCTGCGCCGAATCGGGCAGGTCCTTGGAATAGTGCCAGATGAGGCCGGCAGCGCCCGCGACGCCGATCACGAACAGGATCGTGCCGGCGGCGAAAGCCCACCCGAAAAGGCGCAGTATGAACCGCATCGAGAAATCTGACCTCGGCTGGCGGCAGCAGCGTCACATCCCCCTGTGCGTCGCGTCGTGCCGGCTGATTTGGACTCGCTTCTATATCACCATCGACATGGCGGAACCGTGGCTTTGCGACCACAATCGTCATCTTCGCCACGACGCCTCGACCTTGGCCTCAACGCTTGCTCTGCGCGGCCTTTCCGGGCGACTGCAGGCGCTCGAAATAGGTATCGATCGCCTGCTGGACGGCCGCCACCGCCTGCGTCCGCCAGCTCTCGGAATTGAGCAGCTCGGCATCCTTGGGGCTCGACATATAGCCGAGCTCGATCAGCACCGAGGGCACATCCGGCGCCGTCAGCACGCGAAAACCGGCCGAACGCAGCGGCACCTTGTGCAGCTTGATCGAGCCGCCCAGCGTCTCGACCAGATTGCGCGCGAAGATCGTCGAGAAGCTGCGGGTCTCGCGCTTGGCGAGGTCCATCAGAATGCCTGCGACGTCCTGCACATCCTCGCTGGCATCGAGCCCGGCCACCGCGTCGGCCTGGTTCTCCTTGGCGGCGAGCCGTGCCGCTTCGGCGTCGCTGGCCCGCTCCGAACCGGTATAGATGGTGGCGCCGCGCACCTCGGAGGCCTGCGTCAGCGAATCGGCATGGATCGAGATGAACAGATTCGCCTCGACTCCGCGCGCGATACGGACGCGGTCGCCCAGCGGGACGAAGCTGTCGTCCGAGCGCGTCATCACCACGCGATAGCGCCCTTGCGCCTCGAGCCGCTCCTTGAGCTTCAGGCCGAAGGCGAGCACCACCTGCTTCTCGGCGATCGAGGCGACGACCGCGCCGGGGTCGATGCCGCCATGGCCGGGATCGATCACCACGATGCGGCGCGAATCACCCTCCCCCTTGCTCTCGACCGGGACATGCGGAAGCCGCGCCTGCGCCGCCGACTCGCGGGCGAGCGCGGCGAATTCCTCGCGCGTCGTCCGCTTCAGCTCGATCGTCAGCTGCCCGAAGCCGCCGGTCTGCGGCTCGACGGAGACCTTGGCCACCGCCGCCGGCTGCGCGAGATCGATGATGATTCGCGCGCGATCGGCCATGAACAGCCCATAGCGGAATCCCGAAACGAAGCCGGCGGACCTGCGCCCCTGCTTCGGATCGACCTGGAAATTGACCGAGGGCAGCTCGACGATGACGCGGTCCGGCCCCGCCATCACCGAGGCGCTGGCGCTCACCGGGCGTGACAGCGTCATCGACAGCCGCACGGTCTCGCCGCGTGCCTCGAGCCGCGCATCCGTCGCCACCGGCAGCTCCGCCGCCGGCCGCGGAGCCGGATTGGCGAGAGCCGGCGCGGCCAGCGCGAGCATCGCCACGCAGCCTAGGGCCGCGGCGAAGCGGGCGAGACGCGTGACGGCGATGCAGGACCGGTGAAGCAGGAGAGGCTCCTTCGAATCGACGCTTCGATGCTTAACGGCGTTTAACCATAGCGCCGACATTCGTTGACAACCGGTTATCATGGAGCAGCCGGCACCCGCCAGTGACCGTCCGCCGCGAACGCGCTTGCAAAACGCCATCACCTATCTGTAATGGAGTTGGTTGCATCGCGAAGGCTTCCGCAGCGCGCAGACAGGGCCGTCAGGTCCGTTGACGCCCTGCGAAACGGCCGAACGACCGGATCCGTCAAACGATCCGCGCCGGCGCGAAAGCCGCCAACAACAGAATCGTCCGCGGACGAAGCCTGCGCCAGGCAGCAATCGGCGTCGGTCTCGTCGTCCGCGAGCGTGTCAGAACGCGATGCGCGTCGCCTCCAGGTGGGCGTGTCGCAGGTCAAAGGTCAGATGTCGGGGCACACGACGCCGCTTCCCATTTCGGTGTATCGTCGAGACCTCCCGGGTAACGACGGGCTGTCGGCCCGCCGCGTCATCCGCTCCCGCCATCCCCTTTTGGCCCAGTATCCTTCCCCTCAACATGCCGGCACGAGCCGGCCGACGCGCGGCGCCCCTGCCCGTGGCCACGGATTTGCGTCCGCGGCCAGGCGGATTGCGAGGGCCGCTGCGCAGATGGATCTGTCCCATGGCCAACAAGATGCTTATCGATGCCACCCACCCGGAGGAGACCCGGGTCGTGGTGGTGCGCGGATCGCGCATTGAGGAATTCGATTTCGAATCCGCCAGCCGCAAGCCGCTCCGCGGAAATATCTATCTGGCGAAGGTGACCCGTGTGGAGCCCTCGCTTCAGGCCGCCTTCGTCGAATATGGCGGCAACCGCCACGGCTTCCTCGCCTTTTCCGAAATCCACCCCGACTATTACCAGATCCCGGTCGCCGACCGGCAGGCGCTGCTCGCCGAGGAGGCGCGTGCCGAGCGCGAGGAAGAGCGCGACGAGGAGAAGCGCGAGCGCCGCGGCCGCCGCGGCCGTCGCGATCGCGACAGCCGTGCCAAGCGCAGCGCCGATTCCGGCGAGACCGTCAGCGCCGAGATCGAGGCCAACGGCGAAGCGGGCCAGGTCGAGGGGCAGGACCGGGACCGTGTCGAGACCGACGGCAAGGAAGCGGCGATGGTCAACGAGGGCGCTCCCGCCTTCGGCGAGACCTTCGCGCCGGCCGTCGCCGAATCGGACAGCGAGGATGCCGCCGAGAACGCCGCGCCGCTGACCTATGAGACGACCGGCTCCGGCGAGACCGACGCCGAAGCGCGCAAGCCCTCGCAGGACGAGGATGGCGACGAGGGCGAGGAGAACGGCGGCGACGAGGCGCAGGACGAGCCCGAGCAGCTCGGCGGCGGCGACGCCCTCGACGACATGCCCGAGCGCCCCCGCCACAGCCGGCGCCAGTACAAGATCCAGGAGGTGATCAAGCGCCGCCAGATCATCCTGGTCCAGGTCGTCAAGGAAGAGCGTGGCAACAAGGGCGCGGCGCTCACCACCTATCTGTCGCTGGCCGGCCGCTATTCCGTCCTGATGCCGAACACCGGCAAGGGCGGCGGCATTTCGCGCAAGATCACCAATGCCGAAGATCGCAAGCGTCTCAAGGAGATCGCGCAGGAACTTGAAGTTCCGGAGGGGATGGGGATCATCCTGCGCACGGCCGGCGCCTCGCGCACCAAGGTCGAGATCAAGCGCGACTACGAATACCTGATGCGGATGTGGGAGAGCGTGCGCGAGCTCACCCTGGCCTCGGTCGCCCCGGCGCTGGTCTATGAGGAGGGCAATCTCGTCAAGCGTTCGATCCGCGATCTCTACAACAAGGATATCGACGAGGTTCACGTCGCCGGCGAGGACGCCTATCGCGAGGCCAAGGATTTCATGCGCATGCTCATGCCGAGCCATGCCAAGAGCGTGAAGGCCTATCGCGAGCAGACCCCGCTCTTCGCCTCCTTCGGCGTCGAGAGCCAGCTCGACGCGATGTTCTCGAACACGGTCACGCTGAAATCCGGCGGCTATATCGTCATCAACCAGACCGAGGCGCTGGTTGCGATCGACATCAATTCCGGCCGCTCCACCCGCGAGCACAATATCGAGGACACCGCCCTCAAGACCAATCTCGAGGCGGCCGAGGAAATCTCGCGCCAGCTGCGCCTGCGCGATCTCGCCGGCCTGATCGTGATCGACTTCATCGACATGGAGGAGAACCGGAACAACCGGGCGGTCGAGAAGAAGCTCAAGGATTGCCTGAAGAACGATCGCGCCCGCATCCAGGTCGGCCGCATCTCGGCCTTCGGCCTGCTGGAGATGTCGCGCCAGCGCATCCGCACCGGCGTGCTCGAGAGCTCCTCGGTGCCCTGCCCGCATTGCGCCGGCGCCGGCCTCGTGCGCTCCACGCCCTCGATCGCGCTGCAGATCCTGCGCGCCTTGGAGGAAGCGCTGATCAAGAGCGCCTCTCATAACCTCGATGTGCGCACGCGGCCCGAGGTCGCGCTCTATGTGCTCAACCAGAAGCGCGCCCATCTGCGCGATCTGGAAGAGCGCTTCAACGTCGCCATCACCGTCTCGGCCGACGCGGCGCTGCTCGGCACCCGCTATTTCGAGGTCGAGCGCGGCGAGTTCGTCGGCAACGAGAACCGCGTCGTGCCGGTCTCGGCCATGCGGGCAGAGCCGATCATCGACGAGCCGGAGGATGACGACATTGTCGACGCCGAGGTGGAAGCCGAGGCTGCGAGCGTCTCCGAGGGCGAGACCTCCGCGCGCAACGGCGAGGACGGCGAAGGCGCCGAGGGTCGTGACGGGAACCGTCGCCGTCGTCGCCGGCGTCGGCGGCGGCGTGGCGGCGAGAAGGACGGCCAGCGCTTCGAGGGCGCGGGCGATGAGGCTGGCGACGAGGGCGCGAGCGAAGACGCCGAGGACGAGGCGGTCGGCGAGTCCGACGACGCGGCTCCGATCGCGCCCGCTCCGGTCGAGGAGCCTGCCCCGGCGACCGAGCTCGCCGCCGACCAGGCCGAAGCCGGCGCGAAGCCGAAGCGTCCGCGCCGCGGCCGCGCCAAGAAGGTCGAGCCCGCCGCCGAGGTGACCGCGGAAGCGGCGGCCGAGCCGGCCGCGGCTGCGCCCGAGAGCGTCGTCGAGGCGCCGGCCGAGAAGCCCAAGCGCAGCCGCTCGCGCAAGAAGGTCGTGCCGATCACCGAGGACGGTGCGGCCCCCGCCCCGGCGGCCGCCGAAGCGCCGGCTCCGGAGCCCGCGCCGCAACCCGAGGCGCCGCAAGCCGAAACTCCCGAGCCTGTCGCCGAGGAGCCGCCTGCTCCGGTTGCTCCGGTCGAGGAACCTGTCGCGGTGGTGCTGACGCCGCCCGATCCGGATCGCCCCAAGCGCGGCGGCTGGTGGAACAGGCTGGCCGGACGCAAGTGACGAAAAAGCCGCCGCGAGAGATCGCGGCGGCTTTTTCATGTGCTGCGTCGATGCTGAATTGCTCCAGTAACCGACGCCGCCCTACTCCGCCGCCGGGGCGAGCGGCGTCGGCGGCGGCACCGCAGCGATCGCGGCCGCCGCGCCGTCCTTGGCGCCGCCCTCGCGCACGGTGACGAGATTAGAGGCGAACGGGACCTTCGCCTCGTTGAGGCCCCGGTAGACCCGCTTCAGACATTCGCGCTGCACCATCGAGGCATATCTCGGCTTGGCCGTGAATTTCAGCCTGACCACGATCGCCGCGTCCGTGATGTCGGCCACGCCCTGCATCTTGAGCTGGGCGATGAAATACTGGCCGTATTCCGGGTCCTCGAGCAGAGCGAGCCCGACCTTCTTGATCGTCTTGCGGGCGGTCTCGATATCGGCTGCGTGATCGAGCCTGACATTGAACTTCACGGTCGCCCAATCGCGGCTGGCATTGGTCAGCGACGAGATCTGGCCGAAGGGCACGGTGTGGACCTGCCCGCTCTGGTGGCGCAACTGCATCGAGCGCAGCGAGATCTTCTCGACCGTGCCCTTGAGCTTGCCGTTGTCGACATACTCGCCGACGCGGAAGGCATCCTCCAGCATGAAGAAGAAGCCGGAGACGATGTCGCGCACCAGCGCCTGCGAGCCGAAGGAGATCGCCAGGCCCAGAATGCCGAAGCCTGCGAGCAGCGGCCCGATATCGACGCCCAGCCGCGACAGCAGCACCAGCACGATCAGCCCGATCACCGCGCCGAGCACCACCCCGCGCAGCACCGGCATCACCGTGCCCAGCCGCGACGGCACGTGATCCTCGGCCACCGCATCCTCGTCGCCCGGCAGCCCCGCCATCGGCCGCGGCGCATAGGCGTCGAAGAGGCTGCGCAGGAACACGATCGCCACCCAGCCGGCGAAGGCCAGCGCCGCGATGCCGCCGGCCTGCCGCATCAGCACCGCGAATTGCTCCGAGCTGACGCCGAACAGGAAGCCTGCCCAGAGCCGTGCCAGCAGATAGAAGCCGCCGGCCCAGATCACCGCCCCGGCGGCGGCACGCGCCGCATCGCCCAGCGCTTGCGACAGCGGTGTCGCGACGCCCTGCGCCCGCGCGCAGGCCTGGCGGCAGGCGAGCAGGCTGGTGATGCCGACCGCCAGGATCGGCGCCAGCACGATCACCAGCTGGGTCAGGGCCGCGGCTTCCGCCCAGCGCGCGCCATCGGCCATCATCGCCGCGGCATGACCGACCATCCAGATGGCGACCGACAGCGCCGCATAGAGCCAGCCAGCCATTGCCGCGATCGCGCGCCGGCCCGGCCCGGGCGTGTCCTCGCCGCGCAGGATCAGCGCCGCCAGATCGTAGCGGGCATCGATGAACCACCAGACCTTGAACAGCGTGGCGGCGATGCCGGCCAGCGCGAACAGCCCCGCCACCGCACCGGGGCCAGTGGCACGTTGGGCCGCGACGGCGGCCGTCAGCAGCAGGGCATTGGCGACGCCGTAAACCGCCAGCAGGCGGAAATGGCGGTCGGCCCGCGGCAGCGGCATGACGCGCCGCTCGGGAGCGCCGGGCGCCAGCAGGAAGCGGCCGAGCACGACATGGAGCGCGGCGATCGTCGCGCCATTGCCGATGACGCGCAGGGTCGCCTCGGCGAGATCCGGCTGCGGCAGCCAGAGCTTGCGGGCGCCATGCAGCACCGCGACCGCAATCGCCAGCGTGGCGAGATCCTGCAGCAGCCCCCAGCCCGACGCGATCAGGCGCGGCGTGAACTCAGGCCCGTCCGGCCGCAGCCGGGGCTGGAAGAAGCGATCGGCCGCGCGCCGCGCCAGCCAGGCGGCCGCCAGAGCCAGAAGCAGGCTGAGGCCGACCCGCCACCCCGCCGTCAGCCCGCTGGAGGCGTTGCGATTCTGCGACCAGGCGGTCTGCCAGGCATCGGGCAGCTGCGCCAGCCGCGGCATCGCCGCGACGCTGCTCGCGAGGCCGTCGCTGAAATGGTCCCAGAACCGGGCGATCGGCGTCTCGTCGGAAGCGGCCTGCGCTGTCGCGCCCGCCGGCGCGGCCGGCGCGGCCGGCGCCGCCCCGTCCCGGCCGGCGACCCGCACCTCCACCTTGCGCCCGCCGGCCGACAGCGTGTCGATCAGCTTGCGCACCGTCTCGGGCGTTTCGTCGCCGCGCAAGGTCAGGGTCACCGGTGCCTCGGGCGCCGGGGTCGCCTGCGCCCTCACCGGCACCGGCAGCAGGAGCACGCAGGCGAGCAGCAGCCCGTACAAGCTGGTCCAAGCCGGGCGGATGCACTGCGTGCTCATATCGTCTGATCCTGAAGCGCTACGCAAACGAGATTGCGGCCGGCACATAGGCTTGGCAAGCCCGGCCTGCCCCAGCGTGATCAGCGGGCCTTCAGCCAGCGGCCCATGCGCGCGACGGCCTCTTCGCATTCGCCCAGGGAGCCGGCGAAGGACAGCCTGACCGTGCGCGCGCCACGCGCCTCGTCGAAATCGAGCCCCGGCGTGATCGCAACCCCGGCATTTTCAAGGACATCGCGGCAGAAGCTCATCGAATCGTTCGAGTAGCGGCCGATATCGAGATAAATGTAGAAGGCCCCGTCGACCGGCAGGAAATCGCCGAGGCCGATCTGCGGCAGGGCCTGCAGCAGGTAGTCCCGGTTCGCCGCATAGCCGGCCTTGATCGCCTCGCACTCGGCGATGGCGTCGAAGGCGGCCTCGCCGGCGACCTGGCTCAGCATCGGCACGGAGATCGAGAGATTCTGCTGCAGGCGCTCGATGGTACGCACCAGCCGCTCGGGCACGACCAGCCAGCCGACGCGCCAGCCGGTCATGCAGTAATATTTCGAGAAGGAGTTGACGATGATCGCATCCGGATCGGCCGCGAGCGCGGTCGTCGCCGGCCGCTCATAGGTCAGCCCGTGATAGATCTCGTCGGAGATGTACCACAGGCCGAGCCGCCGGCATTCGGCCGCCACGGCAGCGATCGCCTCCGGCGCCATCACCACTCCCGTCGGATTGGCGGGGCTCATGGTCAGCACGCCCGCGAGCGGCTTCTCGGCATGCGCCCTGGCGATCAGCTCCGGCGTCAGCGCATGGCGAGTTTCGGGGCCGACGGAGATAGCCACCGGCTCCAGGCCGAGCGCCGTCAGGATATTGCGATAGGCCGGATAGCCGGGCGCCGTGATGGCGATCCGGGCGCCTGGCTCGAAGCAGGCCAGGAAAGCCAGGATGAAGCCGCCGGACGAGCCCGTCGTGACGACGATCCGCTCGGCCGGCACCGCGACGCCGTAACTGTCCTGGTAATGGCGCGCGATCCGCGCCCTGAGCGAGCCGATGCCGAGCGCCTGCGTATAGCCGATGCGCCCGTCCTCCAGCGCGCGGGCGGCTGCGGCGCGGATGCTCGCCGGCGTCGCGGCCGAGGGCTGGCCCACCTCCATATGGACGACGGAGCCGCCGCGCCGCTCGATCGCCTCGGCGGCGTTCATCACATCCATCACGATGAAAGGCGAGACGCCCTGCGCCCGCCGGGCCGGCATGGGCGCCGCCGGCGCGCGGGGAATGGCAGTCGTCATGGCATCCTCGACAGTGATCATGCAGGCGGCCGTGCCGGCCTTGGCGGTTCGATCGGAGCTTAGGAGCGCAGGATCGCCTCGACGATCTCCTGCACCTCCAGCGCCTCGGCCAGCGTCGCCAGATGATGCGGCTCGCCGCGCGTCAGCCGCGCCACGCCTTCGAGCTGGCGCTTCAGCGCCACCGGCCGGGCTTCGAGCTGCGAGAGCGCGTCGGGGGCGCGCTGCCAGGACCCGTCCGGCTGGCGCCGCTCCGCGAGCGACCAGTCGCACAGCCGGATGGCGCCGGCCTCGCCTTCCAGCAGCCAGACATTATGGTCGTCCTTTGCGGTCGTGCCGACGCTGCCGACCAGCGTGACCGGCAGCTCGCCGGCCATCAGCCGTGCCTCGATGCGCCGTTCCGACCTGCCCGTCTCGGGAAAGGCGGCGCTCGCCTGCAAGCCGTGCAGGCGTCCGCCCAGCCGGCGGCTGAGGAACAGGAAATGCGAGACCACCTCGCGGGTGAATCCGCCCTGCTCGCGCCGGTCGAGCCAGCCTGCGGCATCGGCCTGCCAGGAGCGCGGCCAGCTTGCGAAGGCGACCTCGATGCTGATCCGCGCCCGCGCCCCGACGGCGCCCTCCTCGATCCAGCGGCGCAGGGTCTCGACCGCTGGCGAGGAGGCGAAGGGAAAGTTCACGGCGCCGCGCCCGTCCGCCTCGGCGACGAAGGCGCGGGCATCGCCGAGATCGACCGCGAGCGGTTTCTCGCAGAAGACGCGCTTGCCCGCGGCGAGGGCGGCGCGCGCATGGCCGAGATGGGAGGCCGGCGGCGAAGCGATATAGACGCAATCGCTGGCGGCGATCACCGCCGCGGCATCGGCAAGCCGGGGGACCTGCGGCAGCTCCCGCGCCATCCGGCCGATCGCCTCGGCTGAAGGGTCCCAGATGCCGGCGGCGCGCACCAGCTCGGGCGGCTGGGCCAGGATGGCGCGCAGCATGCGCTCGCCCATGATGCCGGCGCCGATGAGGCCGATGGAAACGGGTTCGGGCATGGACTGCTCCTCACATCAGGTCGATGCGCCGACGAGCGCCAGCGCCGCCGCGACAGCGTTGGCGGCCGGGCGCGGGCCGGCGCTGCGCATCGCAGCCTCGACGGCCTCGAAACCGTCGAGCTGCCTGCGGCGCTCCGGCCCGTCGGCGATTGCCGCCAGCAAAGCCTTCGCCAGCGCGTCCGGCGAGGCCTCGTCCTGGATGAACTCCGGCACGATGCTCTCGCCGATGATCAGGTTCGGCAGGATCACGCTCGGCAGCTTGACCAGTCGGCGCGCCAGGATCGCCTCCCAGCTCGCGCCGCGATAGGCCGCCACCGTCGGCACCTGCGCCAGGGCGAGCTCGAGCGTCACCGTTCCCGAGGCGGCCAGCGCCGCCCGCGCCTGCCGGAAGGCCGAGAGCTTCGCCGCCTCCCCCTGCACGATCTCCGGCTTCACCGGCCAGCCCGCCACCGCCTGCGCGATGGCCTCGGCGAGCCTCGGCACCGCCGGCAGCACGAAGCGCGCCTGCGGCAGCCGTTCGGCAACTTGCGCGACCGTCTCGCCGAAGGGCGGCAGCAGATGCCGGATCTCGGAGCGCCGGCTGCCGGGCAGGACCAGGACCAGCGGCCGCTGCGCATCGTCACGCAGGATCCGCTCGCCCGCATCGGGACGGAACTCGTCGATATGCGTGATCAGCGGATGCCCGACATAGACGGTCTCAGGACCGCCGAGCCGCTCCAGCGCCGCCGGCTCGAAGGGCAGCAGCGCCAGGATGCGATCGACATGCGGGCGCATCCTGCGGGCGCGGCCCTGCCTCCAGGCCCAGACGCTCGGGCAAACCCAGTGCGCGGTCGGCACCGAGGGGGCAAGCCGGCGCAGCTTCTTCGCCACCCGCAGGCTGAAATCCGGCGAGTCGATGGTGAGCAGCAGGTCGGGCTCGAAGGCGGCAGCCGCCCTCGCGGCGTCCGACATGCGCCGCAGCAGAAGCGGCAACCGCGCGACCACGGGGCCGAACCCCATGACGGCGATGTCCTCCTGCGGGAAGACGCTGTCCAGCCCCTCCGCGATCAGCGCTTCGCCGCCGACGCCGGCGATGACCAGCGGCCGCTCCCCCAGCGCCTCGCGCAACCGTGTGAGAAAGCGCACGCCCAGCGCATCGCCGGACGCCTCCCCGGCGACGATGAAGAGACGGAACGGCCGGCTCACGCCGCGCCCTCGATGAACAGCCCGGACGCATCCGCCAGCGCCGCCAGCCTGGTGCGATCCCCGATCAGCACGCTGCCGGCCTTGATCGCAATGCCCGCAAGCCCCGCCGCCGCGACCCGCGCGATGGTGTCGGGACCGATCGCCGGCATGTCGACCCGCAGGTCCTGGCCGAGCTTGGGCGCCTTGACCAGGACGCCGTCGCCCTTGCCGGGCTTGAGCCGCCCCGCCTTCACCAGGGCAGCGACGCGCTCGATCATCGCATCGGTCCCTTCCGCCGCCTCGACCGCCACGACCCGGTGATCGGCGATAATCGCCGCCTGGCCGATATCGAAGGGCGAGAGCGTCGCCAGCAGCGCGAACCCGGTCGCGATCGCCTCGCGGGCCACCGCGGCCGGCGCATGCCGTCCGAGCGTTCCGACCGGCGCGACCAGGCTGGGCGCGATATCGGCTGGGCCGAGCACCCGCAGCCCCTGCCCCTCGAAGAAGCTGACGACGCCTTTCAGCAGATGGTCGTCGCCGCCCTGAAAGGCCTTGGCGAAATGCGGCAGGTATTTGAGCGTCGAGACCTCGGGAGCTAGCGAGCCGAAGCTCGGCCGCGGCAGGGCGCCGACCATGACGATGTCGCGGATCTCGCGGCGGTTGATCTCGTCGAGAAAACGCCCGAGCTGGCCGAGACGATATTCTCGCGTCTCGTAATCCGCGAAATCAGCGGCCTCGGCGGCGCCGGCGAGCGCGGCCACATAGACCTGCGTGCCCTGTTCCGCCGCCGCGCGCGCGACATGCAGCGGATACTCCCCCCGCCCCGCGAGCACGGCGAGGCGGCGGCCGATCGGCGCTGCTGGAGCCGCCCCGCTCACCGATCCGGCGCGCTCACATCATGCGGCGTGACGATGCCGCGATCGCCACCGGCGCGGATGAAGTCGAGAATTTCATGGATGAGGGGATGATCGGCAAACTCGCCGGCCACGTCCTCGACGCGCTCCGCCAAGGTGCCCTCATCGGCGAAGAGCAGGCGGTAGGCGCGGCGCAGCTCGTGGATCTGCTCGCGCGTGAAGCCGCGCCGCTTCAGGCCGACCAGGTTGAGCCCCGCCAGATGGGCCGGGTTGTCGCGCACCATACCGAAGGGGATGACGTCGAGCAGCACGCCCGAGCCGCCGCCGATGAAGGCATGGTCGCCGATCCGCACGAACTGCTGCAGGCCGGCGCCGCCGCTGACGATGACGAAATCACCGACCGTGACATGGCCGGCGCACATCACATTGTTGGAGAAGATGACGTTGTTGCCGATGACGCTGTCATGGCCGACATGCGAGTTGGCGAGGAACAGGCCGCGATCGCCGATGACGGTCTTCATGCCGCCGCCTTCGGTGCCCGGGTTCATCGTCACGCCCTCGCGGATGACGCAATCCTCGCCGATCGTCAGGGTCGAGGGCTCGCCCTTGTATTTCAGGTCCTGGGGCGGGTGGCCGATCGAGGCGAAGGGGTAGATCTTGGTGCGCGCGCCGATCGTGGTGCGGCCGGCGACCACGACATGGCTGATCAGCTCGACGCCGTCGCCGAGCACGACATCGGGGCCGACCGTGCAGAACGGGCCGATCGTGACGCCCGCGCCCAGGCGGGCGGCCGGATCGACGATGGCCATCGGATGGATGCTGCTGCTCATTGCGCCGGTCACACCACCATCGCCGACAGCTCGGCCTCGGCGACCAGCACGCCGTCGACCCGCGCTTCGCCGCGGTAGAACCAGATATTGCGCTTATGGGCGACCTTGGTGAGGTGGAAGCGCAGCTGGTCGCCGGGCCCGACCGGCTTGCGGAACTTGGCTTTGTCGATGGTGGTGAACAGCACGGTCGAGACCGCGGCCTCGCTCTCGCCGCGGGCGCTGACCACCAGCACGCCGGCGGTCTGCGCCATCGCCTCGATCATCAGCACGCCCGGGAACACGGGGCGGCCGGGAAAATGGCCGGTGAACTGCGGCTCGTTGAAGGTGACGTTCTTGATGCCGACGCCCGACTGGTCGCCATCGATCTCGACGACGCGGTCGACGAGGAGGAACGGATACCGATGCGGGATGCAGGCCATGATCTTCTGGATATCGGCCACGCCGAGCGATTTCGTCGCATCCGTCATCGTATCGTCACTCCTCGAACGCCCGCGGGCGCTCCTGCCAAGACAGCTGCTTTTGCCGGAAGCCGGCCGCAGATCAAGCGTTTTCGCCGCCGCCGGGGGCTTTGCCGCGCTTGGCGACGAGCTGCTTGAGCAAAGCGGCCTCGCGGGCCCAGCTCAGCGCCGGCTGGGCCGGATAGCCGCCATAGCGCGCGCCGCGCGGAATATCGCCGGCGACGCCGCTTTGCGCGGCGACCTGCGCGCCCATGCCGATGGTCAGATGGCCGGCCAGCCCGACCTGCCCGCCGAGCACCACGAAGTCCTCGAGCGTGCTCGAGCCCGCGAGGCCAGTCTGCGCGCAGATCACGCAATGGCGGCCGATCACGCAGTTATGCCCGATCTGGACGAGGTTATCGATCTTGCTGCCCTCGCCGATCACCGTGTCGCGGCTCGCGCCCCGGTCGATCGTGGTGCCGGCGCCGATCTCGACATCGTCCTGGATGATGACCCGCCCGACCTGCGGCACCTTCATATGGCCCTTCGGCCCCATCGCGAAGCCGAAGCCGTCCTGCCCGATGCTGGCGCGCGGATGGATGATGACGCGATTGCCGACCAGGGCGCATTGCAGCGTGGCGCCGGCCCCGATCGAGCAGTTCCGCCCGATCCGGACCTGCGGCCCGATCACCGCATGCGGCCCGATGACGGTGCCCGCCCCGATCTCGGCGCCGGGGCCGATCACTGCGCCCGGATCGACCGTGACATCGGCCTCCAGCCGCGCGGTGGCATGCACGAAAGCGCCCGGCGCGACGCCGGCGGAGCCGAATGAGGAGCCCGGCCGCAGCGCCTGCGGATGAAAGCTCGCCAGCAGCTTGGCGAAGGCGTGATAGGGCGCCGGCGTGACCAGCGCCACGGTGCCCGCCGGCACGCGCTCGGCGAAGCGCGGCGAGACGAAGCAGATGCCGGCCGCGGTCGCCGTCAGCGCCGCGACATATTTGGGGTTGTCCATATAGGCGGCGTCGCTCGCGCCCGCCGTTTCGAGCGGCGCCACGCCCTCGATCCGGAGTTCGCCGTCGGCGCCCTCGGGCAAGGCGAGCCCCGACAAGGAAGCGACCTCGCTGAGGGACAGCGAGGCCGTGACTGGAAAGAAAACTGGATCTGCCATGAAGAGGTCCGTGACGGGGCGCGAGCGCCCCGCCGGGTCAGAAGCGGCCGCCGCCCGAGAAGCGGAAGGCCTGCGTGCGATCACCGCCGAACTTGCCGGTGATCGTGTTTCCATTCGGCAGAACCGCGGTGCCGAACTGGCCGTCATCCTTCGACAGCGCATAGGCGTAGTCGAAGCGGATCGGGCCGAGCGGCGACTGCCAGAGCAAGCTCACGCCGACCGAGGAGCGGAGGACGTTCTTGTCGCGAACGCAGGCGACGTTGCTCTGATAGCCGGAGACGATGGCGACGTTGAACTGGCGCGCCTCCGTTCCCGCCGGGCAGGTGCCGAAGCCGGGATTGGTGATGTTCTTCGAGCCGCCATCGTAGTTGAACAGCGTACCAGCATCGGCGAAGACCGCGCCCTTCAGGCCGAGATCGCGCGGCAGGCCGAAGATCGGGAACTGCACTTCGAGCGAGCCGCCGAAATAGGTGGTGCCGCCGAGCGCGTTGCCGGTCGGATCGTTGAGCGCGTCGCGCGGACCCATGCCGGAGGGCGCGAAGCCGCGCACCAGCGACGGGCCGAGGAAGTAGTGGTCGATCATGCGCAGATCGCCGCCGCCCGTCGACTGGACATGGCCGCCCTGGACGCGCGCGATACCGACGAAGTCCTCGAGGAACTCGCGATAGTAGCGCGCATCGGCGCTGACGCGCAGGAACTTCGAGTCGCCGCCGAGCCCCGCGAATTCCGGCTTGATCTCGGCGATGAAGCCGTTGCGCGGGTTCTGATAGTTGTCGAGCGAGTTGTAGTTGAAGTTCAGGCCGACCAGCGAGGTCAGCGTCGAGCCCGCCGCCTCCTTCACCGCCACCGAGGCTTCGCCATTGGTCAAGCAGTTGATCGCGGTGCTTGCGCCGATAGCGCTTCCGAAACCGGGGGTCAGACCGTCGATCGGGAAGGAGCAGTCGTTATACGGCTTCGAATAGGTGTTCGGGATCTTGATCTCGGTCGTATAGATCGAATAGCGCGGCGTGATCGAGAACTCCTCCGTGATCGGGAAGGAGAAGCGGATCTGGCCGCCGGTCACGCGGCTCTCGAAATAGCCGATATTGGTGTTGTCGTTGAACTTCGAGAAGACGTCGAAGCCCGCGGCGATGCGATGGCCGAGGAAATACGGCTCGGTGAACGAGAAATCGATGCCCTGGGTACGCTGGCCCATGGTGCCGGCGATGCGGACGAACTGGCCGCGGCCGAGGAAGTTCGACTCCGAGAGCGAGACCTCGCCGATGATGCCGTCAGAGGTCGAATAGCCGCCGGCGATCGAGAAGGAGCCGGTCGCCTTGTCCTCGACATCGATGTTGACCACCACGCGATCGGGCGCGCTGCCTGGCTCGTTGGTGATCCGCACCTTGTTGAAGAAGCCGAGATTGTTCAGGCGGCGCTCGGCGCGATCGACGAAGACCTTGTTGTAGGCGTCGCCCTCGCCGAGATCGAGCTCGCGGCGGATGACATAGTCGCGGGTGCGGGTGTTGCCGCGCACATTGATGCGCTCGACATAAACCCGCGGCCCTTCCTCGACCACATAGGTGATGCCGATCTGGCGGCCCGACGCGTCACGCTCGCCGCGCGGACGGACCTGCGCGAAGGCGTAGCCGCGGCGCGCCACCTCGGTCGTCAGGGTCACGAGCGAACGCTCGACCGCCTCGGCATTGTAAGTATCGCCGGCGGAGGTCGCGACGAGCGATTCCAGCATGGCCGGATCGACATCGCGCAGCTGGGAATCCACCGCGACGTTGCCGACCTTGTATTGCGGGCCCTCGTCGACGGTAACGTCGATAACCCAGCCGCCGGCCGCCTCGTCGAAGCGGGCATCGCTCGCGACGATGCGGAAATCGGCATAGCCGTTCTTGAGGTAATAGCGGCGGACCAGCTCGAGATCGGAGGCGACCCGGTCCGGATCATAGACGTCGGAGGTCTTGATCCAGCTGAGGAAATTCGACTCGGTGGTCGTCATCAGCCCGCGCAGGCGCGAGGACGAGAACGCACCATTGCCGCTGAAATTGATCGCCTTGACGCCGGTCTTGCCGCTTTCGACGATGGTGAAGACGACGTCCGAGCGCCCGTTCGGCAGGGGCTGGATGCGCCCGCTCACCTGCGCCAGCCCGTAGCCGGCGCGACGATAGACTTCCTTGAGGCGCTCGACATCGGCGTCGATCAGCTGCTGGCTGAGCGGGCCGCGCGCCTTGGACTGCACCTGGCCGAGCAGCACGTCGCCCTTCAGGCGGCGGTTGCCCTCGAAGGCGACGCGGTTGATCGTGTCGTTCTCCTGCACGGAGACGACGGTCTGCGAGCCGCGACGGTTGACCTGGACGTTCGAGAACAGGCCGGTCGCCATCAGGCTCTGGCGAATCTCCTGCGGGCTGCCGGCGCCCTGGGCGGTCGCATAGGAGCGGATCGTCTCCGCATCGACGCGACGGTTGCCCTGGACCACCACGGCCTGCGCGAACACTACGCCACCGGAAACGGCCAACATAACGGCCGAAAGTCCGACTGATCGAGAGAGCCGCATTCTCAAGGACCGGCTCTGAAGCGTCGACGTCATCGGGTCGCCTATTCCATTCTTTGGGTCGCCATTCCCCGGATAAAGGGAACCCCGCCAACGGCGAGGTGCGGCGACATTGAAAGACCAATCGCTTCTACAAAGTTTCCCGCGGGGTGCAAACCGCCATTGTCGTTAACGAAAGATTTTTGCCTGGGTCGTTGCCCGCAGGTCACGCGCCCGGTTCAAATCGGGGCGAAGGCGGCCAGAAAAAGCCACAATCGCCGTCCGATCAGCGGCTTGGGAGGCATTCTTCCCGCCGCGAATCTCATGCAGCCGGATCCTGTCAGCCCGACAGCAGCGAGCGGACATGGACGAGATCGTTCCATGTCACGAACAGCATCAGCATCAGCACCAGGCCGAGGCCGAGCCGGAAGCCGATCTCCTGCGCCCGCTCGCTCAGCGGTTTTCCGCGCAGCGCCTCGATCGCGTAGAACATCAGATGCCCGCCGTCGAGCATCGGCACCGGGAAGAGATTCATCAGGCCGATCGAGACCGAGAGCAGTGCGGCCAGGTTGATCAGCGCGAGCAGCCCGCCGCTGGAGGCGACCATGCCGGAGACCTGGGCGATCCGGATCGGCCCCGACAGCTGGTCGGTCGATTCCTTCCCCTTGATCAGCTTGGAGAGGTAGTCATAGGTCCGCTCGACCACGAACCAGGTCTCGCTGACGCCGAGCGCCAGCGACTCGACCAGGCTGAAGCGCTGGGTCGTCCAGTCCTCCGGCTTGGCCGAGGCCTGCACGCCGATGATTCCCATCCGCTGCTTGCCCAGCGGCGAGGAGGTTTCGACGAGATCGGGCGTCACCTGCGCGCTGACATCGGCGCCGCCGCGCTCGACGGTGATCGGGAAGGTCTCGCCGGGACGGATCGAGACCAGCCGCTGCAGATGGCTGAAGCTGGTCACAGGCGTGCCGTCGACGGCGACGATCAGATCGCCCGACTGCAGCCCGGCCCGCTCGGCCGCCCCGCCGACGGTGACCTTGTCGATCCGCGGCGCCAGCACCGGCTTGCCGACGGCGTAGGCCGTCGCGGCGAAGATCGCGATGGCGAGCAGGAAATTGGCGATCGGCCCGGCGGCGACGATCGCCACCCGCTCGCCCACCGACTGCGCCGGGAACGAGCGCTCGCGCTCCTCGCGGCTCATCGAGGAGGTTTCGCCGGTCGAGCTGGTCGCGTCGGCATCGCCCGAGAATTTGACGTAGCCGCCCAGCGGGATGATCGCGAAGCGCCAGCGCGTGCCGTGGCGGTCGTTGAAGCCGAAGAGCTCGCGCCCGAAGCCGATGGAGAACACCTTCACATCGACGCCGCACCAGCGCCCGACCAGGAAATGGCCGAGCTCGTGAACGAACACGACGAGGGTCAGGACGAACAGGAAAGGCAGCAGATACCCGAGCAGGGAATTGGATCCGTGCCAGGCCGTTGCGAGGATATCCATAAAACTCTCCCGACTGCAGCCACTAGAGCATGTTCCGCAAAAGTGGAAACCACTTTTGCGATGAGAACATGCTCCAGCATTTCAGCTGGCGCGAATTCTTTTCGTTCAGCCGATTCCGGCTGAACGGAAAGCGCGCTAGGTGACAGCGAAGCGGGCTTCCGACAAGAGCGAAGCGGTCAGCTTTCGCGCATCTTGGTCAATGGCGAGGGCGGAGGCGACATCGGCGGGCGCCGAGATGCGCTCGCCGCCGGCGCGCTCGAGCGCCGCCTCGACCACGGCCGGGATCGCCGGGAAGCCGATCCGCCGCGACAGGAACGCCGCGACCGCCACCTCATTGGCGGCGTTCAGCACCACCGGCGCCGCCCCGCCGGCGGCAAGCGCCGCCATCGCGAGGCCCAGCGCCGGGAAGCGGCCGAGATCGGGCTTCTCGAAGGCCAGCGGGCCGGCGCTCACCAGATCGAGGAACCGCTCGGCGGGGGCATCGAGGCGCATGTCGAGGCCGAGGCAATGCGCGGCGGCGACCCGCATATCCGGCACCGCCATCCCGGCGCTGACCGAGCCGTCGCGGAAGGTCACCAGCCCATGCACGATCTGCTGTGGATGGACCAGCACCTCGAGCTGGGAGGCGCCGAGGCCGAACAGGAAGAAGGCCTCGATCAGCTCCAGCCCCTTGTTCATCATGCTGGCGGAATCGATCGTGATCTTGGCGCCCATCGCATAATTGGGATGGGCGAGCGCCTGCTCGGGCGTCGCCGCGGCGATGCGCTGCGCCGACCAGGTGCGGAACGGGCCGCCCGACGCGGTCAGGGTCATGCTGCGCACGGCGCTGATGGGCTCGCCGCCCAGGACCTGGAACAGCGCATTGTGCTCCGAATCGAGCGGCAGGATGCGAGCGCCGGCCGTCGCCGCGCGCGCCATCACCGCCGCCCCTGCGCAGACCAGGCTCTCCTTGTTGGCGAGCGCGACCACCCTGCCCGGCTGCAGCGCCGCGAAGGTGGCTTCGAGCCCGGCCGCGCCCGAGATCGCGCTGACGACGATGTCGCTCTGCAGCGCCACCGCCTCGAGCACCGCCGCCCGCCCGGCCCCATATGCGATGCCGCTGCCGGCGAGCGCCTGCGCGAGCGCATCGCCCAGCGTCTCGTCCGCGATCGCGGCGAAGCGCGCGCCGGTCTCGCGGGCGATCCGCGCCAGGCCCTCGGCGTCGCGGCCGGCGACGAGCGCCGCCACGGCGAGCCTGTCCGGGTTCTCAGCGATCACCGCGCGCGTCGAGCGGCCGATGGAGCCGGTCGCTCCCAGGATCGTCACGCTGCGGCTCATCAGGCGCTCGGGTTCAGCCGGGTGAGATAGAGCAGCAGGCCGGAGAGGACGAGCACCGCCCAATAGCCGTCGAGCCGGTCGAGGAAGCCGCCATGCCCCGGGATCAGCCGGCTCGAATCCTTGGCCCCGTAGCGGCGCTTCATCGCCGATTCGAACAGGTCGCCCGCCTGGCTGGCGATCGAGGCGGCGAGCGAGACGGCAAGCACCCACCACAGCCCGCCGGAGCCGGCATCGAGCAGCAGCGCCCAGACGGCGACGCCGCCGGCCGTGCCGGCGACCGCGCCGCCGATCGCGCCCGACCAGGTCTTCTTCGGGCTGACCCGCGGCATCAGCTTCGGCCCGCCCAGGGTGCGGCCGGTGAAATAGGCGGCGATATCGGTGAACCAGACGACGGCGAAGGTCCAGATGATGACGAAAAGCCCGGTGGCCGGGATCTCCCGCAGAGCCGGGGTCACCAGGGCGAAGCACAGCGCATAGGCGACGCCGCCCGCCTCCAGCACGCGCCGATCGCTCCCCGAGGCCGCGACCGCGGCGCCGATCAGCGCGGCGAGCGCGGCAGCCCCCGCGAGCGCGGCGGCGCTGATCGGCAGGAAGCCGAGCGCGAGCCCCGCCAGCGCGACCCCGAGTCCGCCGGCGATCGCCTGGCGCGCGCCGATCATCGCAAGCCACTCATAGGCGATCAGCCCGGCGACCGCGATCCAGACCAGCCGGAAGGGCCAGCCGCCGAGCATGGTGGCGCCGAGCACCAGGGCGGCGAGCACCAGCGCCGAGATCACCCGCAGGCGCAGTTCCGATGCGCCCGCGCCTTTGCCAGGATCGCTCACGCGACGCCCAGATTCTGTTCCACGACCGAGCCGACGCCGCCATAGCGGCGCTCGCGGCGGTCGAACTCCGCGAGCGCATCGGCCAGCGCCGCCCGGTCAAAATCCGGCCAGAGCACCGGGGTGAAGATGAACTCGGCATAGGCCGCCTGCCAGAGCAGGAAGTTCGAGATCCGTGTTTCGCCGGAGGTGCGGATCACCAGGTCCGGATCGGGCAGGTCGCCGGTGTCGAGCCGCTTGCTCAGCACCTCCTCGTCGATCTGCTCGGGCGCGATCCGGCCGGCGGCCGCGTCCTGCGCCAGACGGCGGGCCATGCGGGTCAGCTCGTCGCGCGAGCCGTAGTTGAAGGCGACGGCGAGGGTCAGCCCGGTATTGTCGCGCGTCATCGCCTCGGCCCGCTCGACCAGCGCACGCAGATCGGCCTGGAGATCGTCGCGGCTGCCGATGATGCGCACGCGAACGCCCGCCTCGTGCAGCTCGTTGAGGTCGTTCTCGACGAAGCGGCGCAGCAGGCCCATCAGGAAGGTGACCTCGGCCTTGGGCCGGCGCCAGTTCTCGGTCGAGAAGGAATAGACGGTCAGGATGCGGATGCCGAGCTCGCCGGCATGGCGGACGGTGCGGCGCAGGGCCTCCAGCCCGCGCCGATGGCCCTCCTGGCGCGGCAGGCCCCGCATCTGCGCCCAGCGGCCGTTGCCGTCCATGATGATCGCCACATGGGCCGGTGCACCAGGGGCGCGATCAGCATGCGCGGTGGCCGGGAGGGGCGCTGGCGAGCGCGGGCCGTCTGACATGAACACTGCCTCTTCGGGGAACGCCCCCAGCCGTCGATGATAGCCTGCGCCGGATCAGACGTGCAGGATTTCCTTTTCCTTCGCCGCCAGCGCCTGGTCGATATCGCCGATATGCTTGTCGGTCGCCTTCTGCACCAGGTCGGTCTGCTTGCTGACGTCGTCCTTCGGCAGGTGCCCGTCCTTTTCCAGCTTCTTGATCAGGTCCATGCCGTCGCGCCGGACATGCCGGACGGCGACCTTCGCCTCCTCGGCATATTTGTGCGCGACCTTGACCATCTCCTTGCGGCGCTGCTCGTTCAGCTCGGGGATGCGGATGCGCAGCACCTGGCCCTCGGTCTGCGGGTTGAGGCCGAGATCGGATTCGCGGATCGCCTTCTCGACCGCCTGGACCATGCTGCGGTCCCAGACCTGGACCGAGAGCAGGCGCGGCTCGGGCACGCTGACGGTGGCGAGCTGGTTGAGCGGCGTGCGGGCGCCATAGGCTTCGACCTGGATGGGGTCGAGCACATTGGCGGAGGCGCGGCCGGTACGCAGCGAGGCCAGGTCTCCCTTGAAGGACTGCACGGCGCCGTCCATGCGGCGGTTCAGATCGGCGAGATCGAAACTGGTCTGGGCCATCGTCGTCAAACCTTGTCACAACCGGCACGGATCTGGCCGGAATTGCGCGCGACCATGGCGACCACCTCGGCCAGGGTCAAGGGTTTAGAGGCAGATAGGGCTCGGCAGGCGCCCGTCAGGGCACGACATAGGTGGCCCTGCCCTCGCCGCGCAGCACCGCCGCCAGCATGCCGGGCTCGGCGATCGAGAACACCACGATGGTCAGTCCGGCATCGCGCGCCAGGGCGAAGGCGGCGGTGTCCATCACCTTGAGATCGCGGGTGATCGCCTCGCCATGGGTCAGCCGGTCGAAGCGCTCCGCCTTCGGATCCTTCTTGGGATCGGCGGTGTAGACGCCGTCGACCTGCGTCGCCTTGAGCAGATGGCTGCAGCCGAGCTCGGCGGCGCGCAGCGCCGCGCCGGTGTCGGTGGTGAAATAGGGATTGCCGGTGCCCCCGCCCAGGATCACCACTTTGCCATTGGTGAGATGGTCGAGCGCGCGCTTGCGGGCATAGCTCTCGCAGAGCGAGGGCATTGGCACCGCCGACATCGCGCGCGCCGGCGCCCCGGCGCTCTCGATCGCATGCTCGAGCGCCAGCGCGTTCATCACCGTGCCGAGCATGCCGATCGAGTCGGCGCTGGTGCGGTCGAGCCCCTTGGTGAGGCCCTGGACGCCGCGGAAGAAATTGCCGCCACCGACCACGATGGCGATCTCGACCCCCTCGCTCGCCGCCGCCGAGATATCGGCCGCCAGCGCCGTCAGCGTCGCTCCGTCGAGGCCGTTTCCTGCAGGCCCCGCAAGGGCTTCGCCGGAGAGCTTCACGAGAACGCGCTTGGGTCTCATCGGGGCTCTCCACTCCATGCAAGGCAACAGCCGACGATTCGGCGCTCACCCTTGTTACATAAAAAAGGCCGCGCGAGGCGCGGCCTTTTCTCGATTGCTCTTAACGGATCTCAGCCGGTGGTGCCGCCGGCGGCGGCGACCTCGGCGGCGAAATCGGTCTCTTCCTTCTCGATGCCCTCGCCGAGCGCGAAGCGGGCGAAGCCGGTGATCTTGACCGGGCCGCCAACCTTGCCCTCGGCCTCCTTCAGCACCTGCGAGACCGCCTTGGAGCCGTCATGGATATAGGCCTGGTCGAGCAGGCAATACTCCTTGGCGTAGCTCTTCATGCCGCTCTCGACGATCTTGGCGAGGACATGCTCGGGCTTGCCGGCATTCTTCTCGGCCAGGATCGCCTTCTCGCGCTCCAGGATCGCCGGATCGACCGAAGCGAGGTCGAGGCCGACCGGATTGGTCGCGGCGATGTGCATCGCGAGCTGCCGGCCGAGCGCGGCGAGCTCGTCGCCCTTGCCCGAGGATTCCAGGCCGACGACGACGCCGATCTTGCCGAGGCCGTCCGAGACCGCGCCATGGATATAGGAGCCGATCACGCCGGCCGAGACCGACACCTGGGCGACGCGGCGCAGGGTCATGTTCTCGCCGATCGTGGCGATGGCGTTGGCGATCGCCTCGTCGACGGTGCCGCCGCCCTGATAGGCGGCCGCCTTGATCGCCTCGACATCCTCGCCCTTGCCGAGCGCGACGCCGGCGATGTTGCGGGCCAGCGCCTGGAAATCGGTGTTGCGCGCGACGAAGTCGGTCTCGGAATTCACCTCGACCACGACACCCTGGGTGCCGGAGACGTTGACGGCGACGAGGCCCTCGGCGGCGACGCGGCCGGCCTTCTTGGCGGCCTTGGCCAGGCCCTTGGTGCGCAGCCAGTCGACAGCGGCCTCCATGTTGCCGTCGGTGGCGGCCAGCGCCGTCTTGCAGTCCATCATGCCCGCGCCGGTCTTGTCGCGGAGTTCCTTCACCATGCCGGCGGTGATCGCAGCCATTTGCGTATCCTTATATTGCTAGCCCGATGGTCGAACGCCGACGCTCCGTTTCCGGCCGTCGGCGCTGCCATCTGTCGTCAATCGGGTCCGGATCGCGACGCGCCGATGACGCGCCGCCTCCGGCGGATCAATCAGGCGTCGGCGAGCTCGCGCGCCTGGGCGACCCAGCCCTGGCTCTCGATGCGGCCGGCGAGCTTGAGGTCGTGATCGACCTTGGTCACGTCCTCAGGCGTCATCGCGGCGAGCTGCCAGAAGTGGAAGATGCCGCCATCATTGAGCTTCTGCACGGTCTCCGGGCCCATGCCCGAGAGCTGCATGAAGTCGTCGGGAGCGCCGCGCGGCGCGGTCAGCAGCTCGAAGCTCTTGCCGTCATTGGCCGGCTCGGCGAGCGCGGTCTCGACGATCGGCGTCTCGGCGGCGCCGAGATCGACCCCAACATCGCCGGAAGCGCGCGAGATGCCGTCGATGGCCGAGCGGGCGATCAGGTCGCAATAGAGCTGGATGGCGCGGCCGGCATCGTCATTGGCCGGCACCGGATAGGTGATGCCGTCCGGATCCGAGTTCGAATCGACGATCGCCGCGACCGGGATGCCGAGGCGCTGAGCCTCCTTGATCGCCAGCTGCTCCTTGTTGGTGTCGATCACGAAGATCATATCGGGCGTGCCGCCCATGTCCTTGATGCCGCCGAGTGCCTTCTCGAGCTTGTCGCGCTCGCGGGCGAGCATCAGGCGCTCCTTCTTGGTCAGGCCCGAACCGCTGCCGGCGAGCAGCTCGTCGACCTTGCGCAGGCGCTGGATCGAGGCGGAGATGGTCTTCCAGTTGGTCAGCATGCCGCCGAGCCAGCGGGAGTTGACATAGTACTGCGCCGAGCGCTTGGCGGCGTCGGCGATGGCGTCCTGCGCCTGGCGCTTGGTGCCGACGAAGAGGACGCGGCCGCCGCGGGCGACGGTGTCGCTGACCGCCTGCAGGGCGCGCGAGAGCATCGGCACCGACTGCGACAGGTCGAGGATGTGGATATTGTTGCGCGTCCCGTAGATGAACGGCGACATTTTCGGGTTCCAGCGGTGAGCCTGGTGGCCGAAATGCGCGCCGGCCTCGAGCAGCTGGCGCATGGAGAAATCGGGCAGAGCCATGGTGTTCTTGTCCTTCCGGTTGAGCCTCTGGGGAGCGAATGAGCCGGCCATAGGCTGGCCAGTCACCGGAACGCCTCGGTGTCGAGGTGATGCTCCCCATGTGGAATAGGGCGCGCCATACACGCGCCGGCGCGGAAATGCAAGGCGGGAGACGGATAACTCAGGCCTTGAAGCCGAGCAGCGCCTGGATCTTCGCCGATACGTCGATCACGACCGCTTCCGGCATTCTGCAGACGAACTCGGACCTACGATCCGACCAGGACAGGCTCTTGACGTGGTCGCTCAGGACCACGCCCTCCACGTTCAGCCCCGCCGGCACGGCCGTTTCGAATGGGTAGCCCTTGACCTGAGTGGTGATGGGACACAGCACGCACAGCCGCGTGATCCTGTTGTACGAGACCGGCGACAAAACCAGCGCCATGCGTCGGCCCGCTTGCTCGCGCCCCCGCTGGGGGTCGAAATCAAGCCAGATGACGTCATGGGCGTCGGGGCAATATGACGGGTCAGCAGAACTCGTTGCCGACCGCAGAACCCGTGTCACTCTCGACATGCAAATTGGTCTCTGTGATTCGACTGACCAACTCTGCCAGCTCGTAATGTGGGCCTCCAAGCGGCTTGACGATCAAGCAACCCTCCCGCACCGAAATATCGGCGAGAGCGCCCTCCTGAACCGACATCTCTTGCGCGAAGGACGCAGGAATCCGCAGTGCAAGGCTGTTGCCCCATTTGGAAAAACGAGTGTTCATGACCGTGTCTCCCCTCAGCCCGCTTGGGGGCTGTCGATACAACGAAGATACACGCAGAACGATGCGGCGCAAGGCCGATCCGATAGGCGGCCGTTTCTGAGCCGCCTCACATCAGCTTGACGTCGACCACGCCGGGCGCGGCGCGGACCGCATTGGCGATCTGCTGGCTGACCGGGTAGCGGCCGGGCAGCTCGATCTCGACCTCCTGCGCCCCCTCGTCGAGGATCATCACCAGCGAGACCTTGCCGTCGGCGCGCACGCCCTCGCGCGGCTTCACCCGCTCGGCGATCGAGGCCAGCGCCTTGTCGTCGCGCAGGAAGACGCAGAGGTCCTGCCGCTGCCGGCTGGCGAGATCGTCGAGCCGCTCGACATCCTCGATGCGCGGGCGCACCTCCTCGCCGTCGAGCACGGCCGAGAGGCGCAGCACCACCGCCCTGCCCGGCTCGAGCAGCTCGCGATAGCGCTGCAGCCCCTCCGAGAACAGGATCGCCTCGAACTGTCCGCTCGGATCGGAGAGCTGGACGATGCCCATCTTGTTGCCGGATTTGGTGCGGCGCTCGGCGCGGTCGATCACCGAGGCGGCGACCTTGGCGATCGAGGTGCCGCTCGCCCGCACGGCGCGGGCGAAATCGGCATAGCTCTGCACCCGCAGCCGCTTCAGAACGTTCTCGTAATCGTCGAGCGGATGGCCGGAGAGGAAGAAGCCGACCGCGTCGTGCTCGCGCTGCAGCCGCTCGGCCGGTGCCCAGGGCTCGAAGGGCGGGATGCGGAAGGCCTCGCCGGCGCCGCCGCCGCCGAACAGCTCCGACTGGCCGCCCTCGGCCGCCTCGCGGGTGCGGTTCGACAAGGCCAGCATGCCGTCGACCGCCGCCATGGCGCGCGCCCGCTCCGGCTCGATCTCGTCGAGCGTGCCAGCGCAGATCAGCGCCTCGATGGTGCGCCGGTTGACCAGCCGGGTGTCGATGCGGCGGGCGAAATCGGCGAGGTCGCGGAACGGGCCGGCGCCGGCGCGGGCGGCCACGATCGATTCCACCGCCGCGCGGCCGACGCCCTTGATGGCGCCGAGCGCATAGCGGATCGCCCCTTCCGCCACGTCGAAATCGACGCCGGAGCGGTTGATCGACGGCTTCTCGACCTTGATGCCCATGCGCTCCGCCTCGCGGCGGAATTCCGAGAGCTTGTCGGTGTTGCCGATGTCGAGCGTCATCGACGCCGCCAGGAACTCGACCGGGAAATTCGCCTTGAGATAGGCGGTCTGGAAGGCCACCACCGCATAGGCGGCGGCGTGGCTCTTGTTGAAGCCGTAATCGGCGAACTTGGCCAGCAGGTCGAAGATCTCGGAGGCGATCTCCTTCTTGAGACCGCCCTCGACCGCGCCCTTCACGAAGCGGTCGCGCTGGGCGTCCATCTCGGCCTTGATCTTCTTGCCCATGGCGCGGCGCAGCAGGTCCGCCTCGCCGAGCGAATAGCCCGACAGCGCCTGCGCCACCTGCATCACCTGCTCCTGGTAGACGATGATGCCATGCGTCTCGGAGAGGATCGGCTCCATCTTGGGATGGAGATAGGTCGGGTCCTCCAGCCCGAGCTTGCGCCGGCAATAGGTCGGGATATTGTCCATCGGGCCCGGCCGGTAGAGCGCCACCAGCGCGATCAGGTCCTCGATGCGGTCGGCCTTCATCTCGACCAGCGCCTTGCGCATGCCGGCCGATTCCACCTGGAACACGCCGACCGTCTCGCCGCGCGCCAGCATCTCGTAGGTCTTCGGGTCGTCGAAGGGCAGCTGCGCCAGGTCGACCGCGATGCCGCGCTGCGCGATCAGCTGCACCGCGATGGTCAGCGTGGTCAGCGTCTTCAGGCCGAGGAAGTCGAACTTCACCAGCCCGGCCTGCTCGACCCATTTCATGTTGAACTGGGTGACGCGCATGCCGGTGCGCGGATCGACCGAGAGCGCCACCAGCTGCTCGAGCGGCCGGTCGCCGATCACCACGCCGGCGGCATGGGTCGAGGCGTGGCGGTGCAGCCCCTCGAGCTTCTGGGCGATCTCGAGCAGGCGGGCCACCACCGGCTCCTCCTCGGCGGCCTGCTGCAGCTTCGGCTCGCCGGCGATCGCCTCGGGCAGGGTGATCGGCTTGGCCGGGTTCTGCGGCACCAGCTTGGTCAGCTTGTCGACCTGGCCATAGGGCATTTCCAGCACGCGGCCGACATCGCGCAGCACGCCGCGCGCCTGCAGCGTGCCGAAGGTGATGATCTGGGCGACGCGCTCCTCGCCATAGCGGTGCTTGACGTAGTCGATCACCTCCTCGCGCCGGTACTGGCAGAAGTCGATGTCGAAATCCGGCATCGAGACGCGGTCGGGATTGAGGAAGCGCTCGAACAGCAGGCCGAAGCGCAGCGGGTCGACATCGGTGATGGTCAGCGCATAGGCGACCAGCGAGCCGGCGCCCGAGCCGCGGCCGGGGCCGACCGGGATGTCATGCGCCTTGGCCCATTTGATGAAGTCCGCGACGATCAGGAAATAGCCCGGGAACTTCATCCGGGTGATGATCGAGAGCTCGAAGGCCAGGCGCTTCTCATAGTCCTCGACGGTGAAGCCGGCGGCGGGGCCGTGCTTCTCCAGCCGCAGGCTGAGGCCCGCCTGCGCCTGCAGCTGCAGCTCCTCGGCCTCGTCGCGCCCCTCCTCGCCGAAGCGCGGCAGGATCGGCTTGCGGGTGCCGACGCGCCAGGAGCAGCGCCGCGCGATCTCGATGGTCGAGGCCAGCGCCTCCGGCAGATCGGCGAAGCGCTCCATCATCTGCTTGCGGCTGGCGAAATAATGCTCGGGCGTGACGCGCCGGCGCTCATTGTCGGAGACCAGCCGCCCCTCGGCGACGGCGAGCAGCGCATCATGCGCCTCGAAATCGGCCGGCTTGCCGAAGAAGGGCTCGTTCGTCGCGACGATCGGCAGATCGGCATCATAGGCCAGCTTCAACAGGCCCGCTTCGAGCGCCGCGCCGCCCTCCCGCTCATGCCGCTGGATCTCGACATAGAGCCGGTCGCCGAAGATCGTCTGCAACCGCGCCAGCCGGGCCGCCGCCTGGGCCGGCTGCCCCGCCCGCAGGGCAAGGTCGAGCGGCCCGCCGGCGCCGCCGGTCAGCGCGATCAGGTCGGCATGGTTCTCCGCAAGATGCTCGATCGACCCGACGGGAGCCCCCGCCCCGGCCACCAGGCAGGCCTGCGTCACCAGCTTCATCAGATTGCCGTAGCCGGCTTCGCTCGTCGCCAGCAGGACGAGATGCGGCGTCACGGCCTGGACCGGCCGGCGGCCGCCGGTTTCCTCATCCGCGAAATCGACGGACAGCTGCACGCCCGCGATCGGCTGGATGCCGGCCGAGGCCAGCTTCTCGGAGAACTCCAGCGCCCCGAACAGATTGTTGGTATCGGTCAGCGCCATGGCCGGCTGGCCATCGGCGGCTGCGAGCTTGGCCAGCGCCCCGACCTGGATCGCGCCTTCGAGCAGCGAATAGCTCGAATGGACATGAAGGTGGACGAAGCCGACCTCGCCCTCGACAGCCCTGTCGTCCTTGCCGTCCGCCATCGCGCCTATCGCCATCGGTGATCCTGCCGGCGTTATCGCCCGCCGCCCCGGCGAGGTCGAGGCCGGCTATGCAGCCGGCTGTGGACTGCCGACAGCTCCTGTCAGCGAACCCTGTCAGACACCGGGACCGGAGGCCAGCGCCGCCCAGACCCAGATCATCCCGACGAACACGCCGATCGCGAAAAACTCCACCGCACCGGCCATCAATTTGCGAGCGATTGCCATACCGGCCTCCTGTGTTCTCGATAGGTTCAGATTAGTTCGTGATTTGTTCTCGTCAATCGCTGGGTGCGAGCGAGAGTTAACAAGCTCTTAGCGACAGGTTGATGAGGCCGAGGCGAATCTACTCGGCCGCTTCGGCGATCGGCGGCGTGCGGTCCTCGATCACGCTGAGCAGGACGCGGGCAGCGCCGTCCTGCCCTGCGAGCGGCAGCCGGCGGATCGCCACCAGCCTGCGGCCATTGCCGGGCGTCTCGATCGGCAGCTCGGCCTCAGTGCCGCTGCTCGCGCCCTGCTGCAGTGCGCGATCGCCATGCTCGATCCAGGCGGCGGTCTCGGCGGCGAAGACCTGCGCCGTGGTCTTGCCGAGCATCGCCGCTCGCTCGACGCCGAACAGCAGCTCCGCCGCGCGGTTGACCAGGATATAGCGGAGCGTCGCAGCATCCTTGGCGACGATCGCCTCGCCGACATTCTCGATGATCTGACCGAGCATCAGCTCGGTGCGCTCCAGCGAGCGCTGCACCTGGCGCTGCTCGGTGGCGTCCTCATGCGTGGCCACCCAGCCGCAGCCGCCGTTCATCGGCCGCTCGACGATGCGGATCACCCGGCCGTCCTTGAGCTCGATCTGGCGGACGGCCGGCTTGGCCTGCTCGATCCGCGCCAGGATCGCCGCGACATAGGCGTCGACATTGCCGGTGAAGGTGCCGGAATCGGCCCGCGCGACGACGATGTCGCGGAAGGTCAGCCCCGCATCGGGCAGCGAATCGGGAATGCGGTAGAGCTTGCGATAGGCGTCGTTGATCAGGATGACCTTGCCTTCGAGGTCGAGCATCAGCAGGCCGGGTGTCATGTTGTTGATCGCCGCCAGCAGATGGCGGCGATTCTCCTGCAGCAGGATCTCGAGATGATCGCGCCGCCGCGACGCGGTCCGCTCGCGCAGCTGCAGCTCCTCGTTTTTCAGCAGCGTGTCCTGCATCTGCCGGAGCGCCCGCCAGAGGCGGCCGATCTCGTCGCCACGCGCCCCCTTGCCGCCGACAATCCGGTCGGCCATGGCGGCGAGGTCATGCAGCGGCGCCAGGATCGAGCTTCGGATCAGCGTGGCGAGATAGACGGCGATCCCCGTCGCGACGAGGCCGAGCGCCAGCAGCAGCCAATCCAGCAGCCGTCCCTGCTCGCCGAGCGCGACGATCTGGGCCGTCCGCCGGGCGTTGATCCGGCCGAGCTCCTCGAGATCGTCGTTGAGGGCGATACGGATGGCGCGGTTGGCCTCGTTGTCGCCAAAGGCGCGGCTGGCGTCCTGGCCGATCGCCATGGCGCGACGGACCAGCTCGGCCCGGAAGCGCAGGAAGTCCTGGATGCGCTCCTTGAAGGCCGCGAATTGCGCGGCATCGTCCTCGCGGATCAGTCCCTCCCAATCGGCGAGGACATTGGCGAGCTGGACGCTGCGCCGGAGCACCGCGTCGCCGTAACGCTTCACCAGAGCAGGCTCGCTCGACATGTAGATGCCGCGCGATTCCATGACGATCGCATAGATCAGCCCGTTCGCCCGCTCGATATTGACGGCCGAGCCGGAGAAGGCGGCGAGCTTGTCGCGATGATCCGCTTGCTGGCGGAAGGAGACGATCACCGTGACGACGAGTGCGGCGATGACCAGGAAGAAGACGGCGCTCGCCGTAAAGACCCGGCCGCGGAGGCTGACGGCCTCGGCCCTGTTCAGCGAAGTCCCGTCCGAAAGCGGCATCCGGTGGCGTTCTCCTCAGCGCCGCCCCAAGGTCGAGGAAAAGTGCTAAAGCCGCGTTTCCCGCTCCGTTCAGACTGTCCCCATCAGCGCATCAGGCCGGCGAGCACCGCGGCGACCGCCCGCGGCTCGATTTCGGAGGGCACCTCGTCGAAGCTCGCCCGATAGTAGTCGAGCATGCTGAGCTGCTCGAAATTGTCCCAGATCTCAGGCTCCGCCATCGCCTCGCCGCGCTCGGCGAGATTGAGGATCATGCCGTGCTCGGGCGTGCCGGCCTCGCCATAAAGGAGCGGCGGCGGCAGCGGCTCGGCGCGCAGCTCGTGCTCGGCGGCGGCGATCGCCGCCAGCGCGCCCGGCACCCAGACGCGATGATAGGCGTCGGCCACGTCGCGCTCGGCATCGCCGGTGCCGACCAGCACCGCGCGGCAGGCGGCGGCGAAGGCGTCGATCATGCCGTGGCGCTCGGCCAGCCGGTCGGCGGCGTTGTAGTTGGCGTGGATCGGCTCGACATAGGCGAAGGCGTTCTGCATCAGCCGCGCCGCCTCGCCCTGCAGATAGAGCCAGGGGAAGGCGTTATCGATCAGGATCTGGCCCGGCAGCAGATGCGCCGCCTCGTTCTCGCCCGAGGCCGAGAAGAACTGGCGCTCCGCCCCCTTGCAGGTGACGTTCGGATTGGCCGACAGCGCCAGCCCGGGGCGGCCCGGCACCCGGATCAGGGCCATATAGGTCAGGACCTTCGCCACATGCGCATTGCGCGAGCGGCCATGCCAGACGGCGGTCGCGGTGTCGGAGGCGAGGCGCTCGACGCGCAGCAGGCGGAAGCGTTCATAGCCTGAGACGGCCCGGTCGGGAGAGCTGCGCCGCCCCATGTCAGCCCCCGATGATCACGGTGGGCTCGCCGAAGGCGATCTTGTTGGGCGGCCCCACCGCCTCGACGATGGTGTCGCCGACGCGGCAGGCGGCGAGATTGTTGATCAGCACCGTCTGCGAACCGTCGACCACCACGCCCGGCCCATGCGGCGGGATCGGCAGCGGCGTCGCGCACAGATGAATGTCGGCGCCGCCGGCCGCCCCGGAGATCATCGAGCCCATGCCGGCCGCGGCCGCCGCCTTGGTGGCCTCCTCGGCGGCCTTGGCGGCCGGCGCACCCGGCGTTCCCGCCGCTGCCAGCGTCGCCGCCTCGGCGACCTGGATGGTCGTATCCGAGGTCGCCTTGGCCGCCTGGATCGCGGCAGCGGCCGCCGCCGTGACGCCGCGCCAGGCGAGTTTGCCTCCGATGATCACATTAGCGCTTCCGGGACCCGGCTGGAGCACGCCGGGCAAGGGATGGATGACGGGATCGAGAATGCGCGCTGCGGGACCAGTCGGCATGGGCGTCACCTTCGAGGATCGGTCGCGGGAGGAGCTTGGCTCCGGCTCGCCGGCCAAGTCAACGAAGCGCGAACGCGCCGCCGCCCTGCCGGTCGCGGGCTGCTTGTGCCGGCCTGAGGCGATCCCGCCCTTCCCCTTGGTCACGGTGACGCTCGAAAACGGCGCGTATATCGTCGATTTTCGGCCTTGAGATAGCGAGAACCGGATGTCGTGGTACAGTAAGGTCGTCTGGTCCGAAGGCTTGTTCCTGCGGCCGCATCATTTCCAGCAGAACGATCGCTATCTGGAGAACCTGCTGGAGAGCCGGGTCAGGCATGTCACGCCTTATCCCTGGGGATTCGCGGTGCTGGAGATCGACCGCGACCTGGCCCAGCAGAGCCGGATCGGGCTGCGGCGCGCGGTTGGCGTGATGCCGGACGGCACGCCCTTCGCGATGCCCGACAACGCGCCCTTGCCGCCGGCGATCGACGTGCCGGAGAATGCCGCCGGTCAGATCGCCTGGCTGTCGCTGCCGCTGGCCGCCTCCAACACCCGCGAGGTCGAGGACAGCCTCAACGGCTCCGCCAGCCGCTTCTATCCCGCCACGGAGATGCTGATCGACTCGACGGCTTCGCTGCGCGTCGAGGAGGAGATCGACATCGCCCATCCGCGCTTCGCGCTGGAGCTGCGCAAGACCGGCAAGCCGGGCTATGTCGGCCTGCCGCTCGGGCGCGTGCTGGAGGTGCGCGACCGCGCCATCCTGTTCGACGAGAAATTCGCGCCGCCGGTGCTGCTCTGCTCGGCCCATCCGGTCGTCGACGGCTGGATGGACCGGGTCATCGGCTGGATCGACAACAAGCTCGAGGAGCTCGCCCGCTACGCCGCCGATCCCACCGCTGGCGGCGGCCTGCAGAGCGCCGACTATTTCATCCTGCAGCTGCTGAACCGGCATATCCCGGTGCTGAAGCATATGCGCGGCTCGCGCTTCGTGCATCCCGAGCGGCTCTTCGTCACCCTGCTGGCGATCGCCGGCGAGCTCGCGACCTTCACCACCGCCGAACGCCGCGCCCGCGACTATCCGGCCTATGATCACGACGACCTGGAGGGCTGCTTCACCCCGGTGGTGCGCGACATCCAGGACTTCCTCTCGGCGCAGCTCGGCCGCCGCGCCATCCGACTCGACATCGTCGAGCGCGCGCCGAACGCCTTCATGTCGACGATCCGCGACCGGGCGCTGATGCGCAACGCGACGCTGATCCTGGAAGTGGCCGCGCGCCGGCCGCTCACCGAGATCCAGTCGCAATTCCCGCACCTCTTCAAGGTCGGCCCGAACACCAAGATGAACGAGATCGTCCATGCCCATCTGCCGGGCATCAATCTCGTGCATCTGCCGACGCCGCCGCCCCAGATCCGGGCGCTGACCGACCATGTCTATTTCTATCTCGACCGCACCTCGCCGCTCTGGCCCGAATTCAGCACGGCGAGCTCGATCGGCATGCATTTCTCCGGTGACTGGCCCGATCTCGAAATGGAGCTCTGGGCCGTGCTCGAGGGCAGGCGATGAGTGGCGACGGCCCGTCCGATCCGTTCGGCCGCTCCGACCGGACCATCATCCGGCCCAACCCGGCCGGGCGGCGCGTGCCGCCGGCCGCTCCAGCCAATCCCCCGGTGCAGCCGCAGCCGGCACCAGCCTATCCGCCGCAGGCCTCGCCCTATGCGCCCTCGGGCGCGGCGCAGTACCCGCAGGCGGCCCCCTCGCCCGGCGTGCCCGGCGGCGAGGAATGGATGACCCCGCCGGCGCGCCCGAGCGCTCCGCCGCCGGGGCAGCCCGCCGCCCAGCCCTATGCGCCGCAGCCTCTGCCCAAGCGCGAGCAGATGCTGACGCCGAACGCCAACCCGCTGCTCAAGGCGGCCGGCCCGCTGCTGCTGCTGCTGGGGCGCCTGCGCGCCAATCTGAGCCAGGCGCCGGCGACGCAGATGATCGGCCAGGTCGGCGAGTCGATCGAGGCCTTCGAGCATGAGGCGCGCGCCGCCGGCTTCACGGCCGAGCAGGTGCGCACCGCCAAATATGTCATCTGCGCCTTCGCCGACGACATCGTCCAGAACATTCCGGGCGAGGATCGCCATGTCTGGACGCAGTACAGCATGCTCTCGCGCTTCTTCGGCGAGCGCATCGGCGGCGTGCGCTTCTTCGAGGAGCTGGAGCGCGCCAGGAAGGACCCGGCCGTCAATTACGACCTGCTCGAGCTGATGCATGTCTGCCTGGCGCTCGGCTTCGAGGGCGTGCACCGCACCTCGGCGGGCGGCGCCGCCAATCTGCAGATGATCCAGCGCAATCTGTTCGAGACGCTGCGACGGGTGAAGCAGCCCGATCCCGAGCTGTCGCCGCGCTGGCAGGGCCAGTCGCTCGCCTCGCGCGTGGCGCGGTTCAAGGTGCCGGTCTGGTCGGTCGCCGCCGTCGCCTGCGTCGCCGTGCTCGGTCTCTATCTGGTCTTCCGGGCGCTGCTCGGCGGCAATGCCGAGGCCGCCGCGACGGCGCTGCTCTCGGTCCACCCGAAAGGCGAGATCGAGATCGTGCGCGCGGTCTTCTCCAAGCCTCCGCCGCCGCTGCCGCCGGCCCAGGCCAAGGTCTGCGCCGCGGTGAAGCCGCCGATCGTCTGCGAGGTGACGCCCAACCTGATCATCGTGCGCCTGGTCGACATCACCTTGTTCGACCCCGGCCAGGCGGCGGTGCGCGCCGAGTTCAAGCCGCTGATCGAGCGGATCGCCGGCGTGCTCAACGAGGAAGGCGGCGCGATCAAGGTGGTCGGCCATACCGACTCGCAGCCGATCCGCACCGCGCGCTTCCGCTCCAATCTCCAGCTCTCGCAGGCGCGGGCGCAGGCCGTGGGCGAGATGCTGAAAAGCCGGCTGAACCAGCCAAACCGGATCAGCACCGAAGGCAAGGGGCCCGACGTGCCGATCGACAACAATGCAACCGCGGCCGGGCGGGCGAAGAACCGGCGCGTCGAGATCCTGATCCAGCGCAACGGCTAGCCGATCGCGCAAGACCGACGGGACGGGACGATGCGGGAGACGGGCAGGACATGAACCTCGCGACATGGCTCAGGATCGCGGCGATTCTGGTGGGAGCGCTGGCGCTGGCGCTGCTGATCTGGTTCGGCGGGCCCTTCATCGCCTTCGGCGAGGTGCGGCCTTTCGAGCCGTTCTGGGTCAGGCTGCCGGTCGCGATCCTGCTGCTGCTCGGCGCGCTCGGCTGGATCGCCTGGGTCGTGATCAGCCGGCGCAGGGCCGTCTCCGCGCTCGCCGACGCGATAGCCACGGAGGAGGCCCAGCCCGGTGACGGCGCGATGCTCGGCGCGGCGATGCGCGACGCGCTGGCGACGCTGCGGCGCACGCGCGGCAAGGATGGCGGCGATTATCTCTACGACCTGCCCTGGTATGTGATCATCGGCCCGCCGGGAGCCGGCAAGACCACCGCTCTGGTCAATTCCGGCCTGAAATTCCCGCTCGCCCGCGGTGGCCAGAGCCCGGCTGCCGTCGCCGGCACCGGCGGCACCCGCTATTGCGACTGGTGGTTCGCCGAGGAGGCGGTGCTGATCGACACCGCCGGCCGCTACACCACCCAGGACACCGACACCAAGGCCGAGCGCGCGAGCTGGCTCTCCTTCCTCGACCTGCTCAAGCGCAACCGGCCGCGCCAGCCCATCAACGGCGTCATGGTGGCGATCAGCGTCGAGGACCTCCTGACCTCCTCTCCCGAGGAGGTCGCCGCCCATGCCGACGCCATCCGCGCCCGCCTGCTCGAGCTCAACGAGCGGCTGAAGGTCGATTTTCCGGTCTATGCCGTCTTCACCAAGGCCGACCTGATCGCCGGCTTCAACGAGTTCTTCGCCGCGCTCTCCGAGCCGCAGCGGCGCATGGTCTGGGGGCACACCTTCCAGACGGTCGACAAGACCCGCAACATGATCGGCGAGGTGCCGCCAGAGTTCGACGCGCTGATCGAGCGCCTCAACGAGCGCCTCGCAGACCGGCTGCAGGACGAGCACAACCCGACCGCGCGCGCCAAGCTCTTCGGCCTGCCCAGCCAGATGGCGGCGCTGAAGCCGGTCGTCATGGATTTCCTCGGCCGGGTCTTCGAGCCGACGCGCTATCAGTCGAGCGCCACCTTGCGCGGCTTCTATTTCACCTCCGGCACGCAGGAAGGCACGCCGATCGACCAGCTGATCGGAGCGCTCTCGCGCAATTTCGGCAGCGCCCATATCGATGCCGGCGCCTATTCCGGTCGCGGCAAGAGCTTCTTCCTGACCGACCTGATCCAGAAGGTGATCATCGGCGAATCCGGCTGGGTCTCGACCGATCTGCGCGCCGCGCGCCGCTCGACGCTGCTGCGCGCCGCCGGCTTCGCCGCCATCGCGCTGGCGACGCTGGGGCTCGGCGGCATGTGGTGGACCAGCTATGCGCGCAACAGCGACCTGATCGTGCAGACCAATTACGGCCTCGCCGATTATCGCTCCAGCGCCGCCCCGGTGCTGCAGGAGACCTCGCTCTCCGAGCGCAATTTCAGCCGCATCCTGCCGCTGCTGCACAAGCTGCGCCATCTTCCGGCGGGCTATGCCGGCAAGGACGAGCCGACGCCGGTCGCCGCCACCTTCGGCCTGAGCCAGCGCGAGCGCCTGCAATCGGCGACGCAGGAGAGCTATCACCAGGCCCTGGAGAGGCTGCTGCGCTCGCGCATCATCTATCGGCTGGAGGAGCAGCTCGAGGCCAATGTCAACAATCCCGGCTTCATCTACGAGGCGCTGAAGGTCTATCTGATGGTCGGTGGCCGTGCCCCGCTCGACCGCGACCTCGTCCTCGCCTGGATGCGGCTCGACTGGGCCGAGAACCTGTTCCCCGGCGCCGCCAACGCCAAGGGCCGCGAGGCGCTGGAAGAGCACCTCGTCGCGATGCTCGATCTGGAGGACGGCGGCGAGCCCGTCGTCAAGCTCAACCAGGCGCTGATCGAGACCAGCCAGCGCACGCTGCGCCGGCTCAGCATCGCCGAGCGAGCCTATGAGCTGCTGCGCACCCAGGGCCGGGCGGCCCACCGCGACTGGGTCGCGGCGGTCAAGGGCGGCGCCGACTCGCGCCTGGTCTTCGAGGGCGTCTCCGGCGAGGACCTGGACTCGATCCGGGTGCCCTATTTCTACACCTATGACGGCTTCCAGAACGCCTTCGTCGACCGGCTCGGCGATATCGGCGAGCGTATCGAGAAGGAGCGCTGGGTGCTCGGCGAGAATGCCGACCAGTCGGCGATCACCGCGCAATATGCCAGCCTGTTCCAGGACCTGCTCAGGCTCTATGCCCGCGATTTCACCGCCTCCTGGCAGCGCGCCCTGCGGCGGCTGAAACTGCGCCCGCTCAACGCCGACAAGCCGAAATATGTCGCGCTGTCGGCGATCGCGGCCCCGACCTCGCCCTTCAAGCAGCTGCTGGAATCGATCCGCGACGAGACGCAGCTCACCAAGGAGCGCGCCCAGCGCCGCCCGGCCGCGGCCGAGGCGGCGGCGCAGGTCGGCAAGGAGATCGCGGTCAAGACGCTGGAAGAGCGCACCAGCGCCGCGCTCGGACGGCTCGGCAGCAGCCTGCCGCTGAGCGCGCCCGGCGTCGACCGGGTGCTGTCCGGCGGAGGCGAGGCGCTCGGCGCCAATATCGAGGCGGGCTTCAAGCCCTTCCATGTCCTGGTCGACGGCGATCTCGGCCGCCGCCCCGTCGACCAGGCGCTGCAGATCTTCGCCGAGATCAACCAGAACCTGGCGATGGCCGCGACGACGCCGAGCCAGGCGGCGGCCGCCAATGCGGCGCTGGTGCCGCTCATCGCCTCGCTGCGCGGCAATTCCTCGCGCTATCCGGCGCCGTTCGATGCGATGATCGTCTCGGCCGTCAACGATTTCGAGGGCGACGCCACCGGCGCCACCATCTCCCTGCTGCGCCAGGCGCTCGGCAGCGAGGTCACCCGCCGCTGCACCGACGTCCTCACCAACCGCTATCCCTTCGTGAAGGGCTCGACCCGCGAGGTGCCGCTCTCGGATTTCGCGGGGCTGTTCGCTCCCGGCGGCGTGATGGACAAGTTCCTGAAGGAGCGGCTCGATCCCTTCATCGACAAATCCGGCCCGCAATGGAACTGGCGGGCCGATTCCCGCGTCGCCCGCTCGCTCTCGCCGACCACACTGCGCGAGTTCCAGCGCGCCAACGACATCCGCGAAGCCTTCTTCCCGACGGGCGGCACCCTGCCCTCCTTCCAGATGGTGGTGGTGCCGACCGCCCTCTCATCCGACGCGTCGGGCGCCAAGCTGGAGATCAGCGGCTTCACCGTCGCCAGCCAGCAGGGCATCAACACGCCCACCCCGGTGATGTGGCCGGGCGCGGGCGTGCCGAAGACGGCGATCACGCTGACGCTCGGCCAGGCCAATGCCGGCAATGCCGGCGGCATTTTCGGCGGCGGCTTCTTCTCCAGCAGTCCGGCACCGGCCGCCCCCAGCGAGATCAAGCTGTTCGAGCGCGACGGCGTCTGGTCCTTCTTCCGCATGCTCGACGCCGGCTCGGTGCTGCGCCAGGGCGACAACATCGTCTTCACGCTGGGCGCCGGCGGGCGCCAGGTCGGCTATCAGTTCGGCGTCGGCTCGCTGAAGAACCCGCTCGTGCTGCCGGCCCTGCGCGACATCCGCTGCCCGGCGGGGATCTGACATGGCATGCGGCCTCTTCGGGAAATTGCCGGCGAAGCGTGATTTCATCGCGCTCGGCGTGTCGTCGAGCTTTCTCGCCGCCTATGAGCCCTGGCTCCAGGGCGGGCTCAGCGCCAGCAGGCTGGCGCTCGGTTCCGGCTGGCAGGACGCCTATCTGAAGGCGCCGATCTGGCGCTTCTGGTTCGGCGGCGCCTATTGCGGCACGACGGCGGCGGGCGCCTTCATGCCCTCAGTCGATGGCGTCGGCCGCTATTTTCCGCTGACCGTCTTCGCCCTGGCCGAACCCGGCGCCGCGATCCCGCCGCCGGAGCTCGATCCGCAGGAGGCCTGGTTCGCCACAGCCGAGGATTTCCTGCTGCGGGCCCTGGAGGCCGAGGCGAGCTATGAAACGGTCGCGCAGGCGCTCGCCGCGCTGCCGGGGCCGACCGACGCGCTGAAGGCGCCGCCGCCGCCCGACATGGTGCGGCTCTCGGACGGCACCATCGTCAGCGCCCTCGATTCGGCGACGTTCCCGGCGCGCCTCTCCGCCTTGCGCGTCGAGGACCATACCCGCTCCTACGCCCATGCGGCCTATCTCTGGACCGTGGGAGGCGAGGATTTCGAGCCGCTCGCCCTGGTCGCGCAGAGCCTGCCGAGCCCCTATCTCTTCACCGGCCTGCTGACCGGCCGCTTCGACGCCTTCCTCGGCGCGGGAGCGGGCGCATGAACGAGCACGCGGCAACGCTGAGCTTCGAGACCGGCGCGGTCAGCCATCCCGGCCGGGTGCGGACGCATAACGAGGACAATCTCGTGCTGCGGCCGGAATTCGGGCTCTGGGCGGTGGCGGATGGCATGGGCGGCCACCAGAACGGCGCGCTGGCCAGCGCGACCGTGGCGGCGCGTCTCTCCGCCATCGGCCGCGCCGGCTCGGCTGCCGAGCTGCTCGCGCAGCTGGAGCGCAGCGTGCTTGAGGCCAATGCCGAGCTCCGGCGCCAGATCCGCGTCAATGCCGGGGCGACGATGGGCTCGACGCTGGCCGTGCTGCTCGTTCATGGCCGGCATTTCGCCTGCGTCTGGTCCGGCGACAGCCGCATCTACTTGATCCGCGGCGGCCGCATCACCCAGGTCTCGCGCGACCATACCGAGGCTCAGGACATGATCGAGCGCGGCGTCCTGACGGCCGAGGAGGCGCGCAGCTGGCCGCGCCGGCACGTCATCACCCGCGCCATCGGGGTCCATGACAAGCCCGAGCTGGAGATCGACAATGGCGAGCTGCAGGGTGGCGACGTCTTCGTCCTCTGCTCGGACGGGCTGACGGACCATGTCCGCGACGAGGAGATCCTGCGCGAGGCCGCGACCGCCGGCGCGCAGCCCGCCTGCGACGCGCTGCTCGCGCTCACTCTGGAGCGCGGAGCCAGCGACAATGTCACCGTGATCGTCGTGCGCTACCGCCAGGGCGACGACGGCGAGAAGACGCGCTGGGTGCCCAATATGCGCCAGCGCAGGAGCGAGGCGCCATGAGCGATCCCGACCGCACGGTGTTCATGCCGCGCACCGGCCTGATGCCGGGCGTGACGCTGAACGGCATCTACGAGATCGAGCGGCTGATCGCCACCGGCGGCATGGGCGAGGTCTACAAGGGCCGCGCCATCCAGACCGGCGACGCCGTGGCGATCAAGATCGTGCGCCCCGACATGGCCCAGGACGGCAATGTCCTGACCCTGTTTCGCAACGAGGCGGCGGCGCTGCACAACCTCTATAACGAGGCGATCGTCCGCTATTACGTCTTCACCGTCGATCCGGCGACGCAGGCGACCTATCTCGCCATGGAGTTCGTCGACGGCCAGTCGCTCTCCGACCGGCTGAAGGACGGGCCGCTCGCCTTCGAGGAGGCCGAGCTGCTGCGCCGGCGCATCGCCTCCGGCCTGCACGCCGCCCATCTGCTCGGCATCACCCATCGCGACGTCTCGCCTGACAACATCATCCTGCCGGGCGGCCAGGTCAGCCGCGCCAAGATCATCGATTTCGGCATCGCCAAGTCGACGCTCGCCGAAAAGACCGTGATCGGCTCCGGATTCGCCGGCAAATACAACTATGTCTCGCCCGAGCAGCTCGGCCTCTTCGGCGGCGAGGTCACCGGCAAATCGGATATCTACAGCCTCGGCCTCGTCCTGGCCGAGGCGCTCGGCGGGCGCGCCCTCGACATGGGCGGCACGCAGATGCAGATCCTGGAGAAGCGCCGGCGCGTTCCCGATCTGGGCGGGATCGACAAGCGTATCCGCCCGCTGCTGGCACGCATGCTCGCCCCCGATCCCGCCCACCGCCCGGCGGATATGGCCGAGATCGCCGCCTGGCATCCGAAAGGCGCGGCCAAGCCGGGGTCCGCCCCCCTGCCCCGCCGTGCGATCGCGGCGGTCGCGGCGCTCGTGCTGCTCGGCGGCGCCGGCCTCGCCGCCTGGCGGTTCCTCGGCGTCGGCGACACCAGCCCCACCACGGCGCTGAACCTCCCGCCGCCGCTCAGCGGCAGCGACGATCCGGCACCCGCCCCGCCCCTCCAGGACGCGCCGGAGCTGAAGGAGCCCCAGCCGGCCCCCGCCGCACCGCAACAGCAGCAGCCGGATCCTCAGCCGCCAGGCGGAACCTTCACCTCCGGGCGGCAGGAGCCTCCCCGCGCCCCGGCGCAGCAGCTGCCGGTGCCCATGCCCATGCCGGCGCCCGCGCCGCCTCGCCAGAGTGCGGACAAGGCCGAGCCCCCGCCGACCCTGACGCCGCCGCCCGCTCCGCAGCCGTCACAGCCGGCACCGCCCGCCCAGACCGCCACGAACACCACGCCGCAACCGCCCGCTCCCGAACCGGAGCCGCGCACGCCGGCCGAGCGCACCGAGCGCTATGTCGCGAGCTATGACGGCGGCGCCTGCTTCTTCCTCTGGCCGACCGCGATCGCCGAGAAGCGGGCCGCGATCGAAGGCTTCGGCAGCTCGGCCGAGCCCTTCGTCGCCTTCGACGCCGCCTTCAAGCAGGCGCAGGGCTATGAGGCGCAGATCAGCCTGCGCCCGGTCACGACGGCTCAGTGCCCGATGGTCGATTTCCTGCGCCAGCTCGGCCGCGGGGTCGATCGCAGCCCCGCGCTGCAGATCAGCGCCTTCACCCTGAAGAGCGGCGACACCTTGTCGGGAACCGTCACCAGCGATCCGCGCCAGACGCTCGCCATCCTGCTCATCGGCGATGACGGGCTGGTCTATAATCTCGCGAATTTCACCCGCCGCGAGGGCGGCAAGGCGAGCTTCAGCCTGAAGCTGGAATCGACGGCCGCCAGGGGAGCACCGGTGCGCCCGCAGACGGTGATCGCCCTCACCAGCCAGGCGCCGCTGCCGACGCTGGCCAACCCGGCGCCGAGCCCGGCCGGCGACCTGTTCCCGAGCCTGAGACAGGACATCGCCCGCGCCGGCGGCAAGCTCGGCATCGGCATCAAATATTTCCGGATCGAGTGAGGGCTACGCCTCCTCGCGGTAGAGCTCGCCCCATTCCTCCTGCCACAGCCCCTGCGCGTCCTCGACCACGATCGGCGCCTTGATCTCGTTGGCGAGCCGCACCGCGCAGCGAAAGCCCTCGACCGGGTCGAGCTCGTCGCTGACGAAATCATTGACGAGCTGCCCGCCCGCCAGCTCGGCCGGACAGGCCACGCGGGCGAAGCTGGTGCCGTCGCGCTGGCCGAGGCTCAGCGTGATCGCGTCGGGCTGCGGCTCGTCGACCTGCTCGAAACGGTTCCTGGTCGCCATCGCTGTCACTCCTTGCTGTTGCGTTTGGATGCCTGGCGCGGGGGCGCCGGTGCCGGCCCGCCGCGCACCAGCTTGTAGCGGTCGAGCCTGACCTTGATCATGTCGTTGAACTTCCTGTGCACCTCGGAGACCGAGAGCGTCTTGGTCTCGCCGCCGGCCTCGGCATAGAAGATCGGCCGGTTGGCCTGTGCCGGGCGCGGCAGCAGCGCGGCGGCGCTGGCGGCCGGCGTCTCCTCCATCGTCTCGATGAAGGTCTGCGCCGCGTCGGGACCGAGGAAATGGATCAGGTAGATCTCGCCGCCGGTGAGATGGCGCCCCATCGCCTTCTCCAGCCGCAGCGTGTCGCGCTTCAGCATCTCCGCCGCCAGCAGCGCCGAGAGATAGGGTTCGCGCCTGAGATCGAGCACGCGCTGACGTTCGTCGGCATCGGCGATGACGAACTGCTTGCCGTTGCGGCTGATCAGCCCCGCCTCGGCATGAAGCCCGTGCTTGCGGCCGAATTCATAGATGACGCCGAGCCAGGTCTGCTCGATGAACTGGTAGAGCCCGGTCGCCGAGGAGGTCTTGGCCTGCGCGGTCGTCGAGAAGGAGGATTCCTTGTCCGCGACCGCCATCAGCAATGTCGGATCGGCCCCGACGACGCGCCCTGCCCGCACGATCAGGTCGACCAGATGGCGGCGGATCCGGATCGGCCCGAAGGTGAGGATCTGGTTGGGATCGCCGGTGGCGGTGATCGGCGCCTGCGGCAGCTGGACGCGCGGCGTCGGCTGCGGCGCCGGCGCGCCAGGCCTGGCCGGCAGCTTGGGCGGCACCAGGATGATGTTGGACGGCGGCAGCACCGGCAGGGGCACGGCCTGGCGTGGCTGCGGCGGCGGCCCGGCCAGTTCCGGCGGCGTCGCCTGCTCGGTCACCGCGGCGAGCGAGGGATCGGCCTCGAGCGCGAACTGCGTCGCCTGTCGCGCCGCTTCCAGATCGCCCTCGACCGAGGACAGGATCAGCGACGGCCGCACCGGCGCCTGCAAGGACGGCGCCTCGACCGTCTCCAGCGGCTCGAAGCCGCCGGCCTCCTGCCCCGCCCCTCCTGGATCGCGCAGCATCATGACCGCGCCGCCCGCAGCGACCGCCAGCATCGTCGCGCCGGCTCCAGCGAGGCCGAGGGCGCGCTTGCGTGACCTGCCGGCGGGGCTCGCCGCCACGCCCGCCTCGGGCGCCGTCCCGCTGCCGGCAGCCACCGCGCGCCGCGCCGCGACCAGCCAGTCCGCTGGCGCCTCGCGCCCGGCCTGCTCCAGCTCGCCGATCATGCGGCGCGCCTGCTGGGCCGGCACGGCGGCATCGCGCCCCAGGACGGCGATGGCGCCCCGTCCCCCCTGTTCGGCGAGCGCCTTCACGGCAAAGAACCAGAGCTGCAGCGCGATGCGCCGGTTTTCCAGCGGCGTACCCTTGCAGGGCGACAGCAGATAGCCGCATTGCCGGCAGGCATAGGCGCGCAGCTTGACCCGCGGGGCGAACGGGCCGGTGCGGCCGCAGGCCGGACAGCTGACGGCGACGCCGCCGTGCCGCGCCTGCATGACGGCCTCGAGGCAGGCATCCTCCTGGAACGCCGCCTGGAACTGCTTGAAGCGCTGGCTCATCCTCGCGAACCACTATGCCTCGGCGGCTGGCGCGTCATGTCCGAGCCCGGAATGGCGCGCAGACCTCGTCAGCGGCAATCTTGCGTGGCGACGCGGCGGCCGCCATCGCCCGGGGCGCGCATCAGCACATCGCTGCAATCGGCTGCCGCGGCGCCGCTCGGCCGCCGCGTCCGGCTGCTGCGCTGCGCCGGCGCCGGTGCCGGCTCGGCGCCGCCGATCAGCACATTGGTCGCCTTGCGGTCGAGCACCACGCGCTGCTGCGGCGGCTCGATTTCGCGGGGCTCATGCCGCTTCGGACGCGCGCTCACCGGCGGCAGCAGGGGCTTCTGTGGCTCCGGCGGAGCGCTCGCGGCTGCCGGCTGCGGCGCGGCGCCCTTCTCGCGCTCCTGCCGCTCCTGCAGCAGCTTGGCCTTCTCGGCCTCCAGGGCCGCCAGCTCCTGCTCGCGCTTGGCGAGTTCCTTGGCGAGCCGCTCACGTTCGCTCGCATCGCTCGGCTTGGCATGAGCCTGCGCCGGTCCCTCGCCGGGCTTGGGCAGCGAGCGCTCGCCCTCGCCCTTGCCGGCGTCGCGGCCGGCCAGCTCGACCGCGGCCTGCTGGCGGTCCTTCTCGGCCTTCTGCACCCGCTCCAGCAGCTCCTTCTCGCGCGCGGCGAATTCCTGCTCCAGCTTCTCGCGGAAGCCGGAGGCGCTGCTGCGCCGCTCGATCAGGTCGAGCCGCGTCTTGGCATCGACGGCGAAGAAGCTGTTCGGGAAGCGCTGGATGAAGGCCTTGATCTCGGCGGCATTGTCGCTGCTGCGCAGGCGCTTCCAGATGTCGGCATCCGTCTCCTCGCGATTGAGGTAGAAGTCGCCCAGCAGCGACAGCGAAAGCTCCGGCGTCTGCTTGCCGCCGGTCGCGTCATAGACCGCCTTCTGGACCCGGCGGAACATGGTCGCGATTTCCAGGCCCGGCTGCTTGATCTCCTGGATCAGCGCCGCCGTGAACGGGCTGTTGCGCCCGGCGCCATCGGCCGCGACATCGTTCGCCTGCGTCGCATAGGCGGTGACCATGCCCTGCGCCCTGGCGATCGGCGCCAGCCCGTTGCCGACCGAAAAGCTGCGGGTCGCGCCCTGCTTCTTGGTCAGCTGGGCCAGGAACGGGTTGTTGCGGCAGGCGTCGAGCACCATGATCTTGACGCCCTTGGCGAAGCCGAGCGCCGTCGTCACCTCGCTCAGCTTCAGCGTCTCGTACTGGACCGAGACCTCGTCCTCGATCCTGGCCTCGACCGGAACGAGGAAGTTCTCGCCGTTGAACTGAAAGCCGTGGCCGGCATAGTAGAACATCACCGCGTCGGCATCCTGCGCCAGCCGCGCGAAGCGCGACAGCGCCTGGTCCATGCCGCGCTTGTCGAGATCGATGCCGTCGACCACCTCGAAGCCGACCTTGCGCAAGGCCTCGGCCGTGTCGCGCGCGTCATTGGGGGTGTTCGGCAGGGCCGGCGCGTTCTTGTAGGCGGAGTTGCCGATCACCAGCGCGACGCGGCGCTCCTGCGTCTGGCTGAGGGCCGGCGCGGCGACCAGCTGCCCGAGAAGGACGATCAGCGCGCAGACCCTGACGAGCGCAGCCATGGCACCATTCCTCGCCTAGCAAGACGTCGAACATGCGGACAGGCCCCCGCCCGACGCCAGTCTACGGCGATCCGGCGCCGTGCGGAAGAGCATCGATGCGGGGCATCCGACCCTGGCAGCTTGTCGGCTTTACAGGCGTTATCGCCGGCGCGGTGCGTATTGAGCCGCCGCGCTCACCACATGTCGAGCGCGACCCTGGCCTCGTCCGACATGCGCGACTGGTCCCAGGGCGGATCGAAGGTCATGTTCACGGTGACGGCGGCGACGCCGGGCACCGCGCTGACCGCGTTCTCGACCCAGCCCGGCATCTCGCCGGCCACGGGGCAGCCGGGCGCCGTCAGCGTCATGTCGATCGCGACCTGGCGGTCATCGGCGATGTCGACGCGGTAGATCAGCCCGAGCTCGTAGATATCGGCGGGAATCTCGGGGTCGTAGACCGTCTTCAAGGCCGCGACGATGTCGTCGGTCAGGCGGTCGATCTCCTCGGGCGGCAGGCCCGCGCTCGCGCCCAGCGTGGGCTGGTTCGGCTTCAGGTCCTCGGCAACGCTGTCGGTCATCACGATCATTCCATGGGGCGAGGCCGTCAGGAGAACAGCTCCTCGGCCTTGCGCAGGGCTTCCACCAGTTTATCGACTTCCTCGAGCGTGTTGTAGAGGCCGAAGGACGCACGACAGGTCGATGTCACCCCATATCGGGCGAGCAGCGGCATGGCGCAATGGGTCCCGGCCCTCACCGCGACGCCCGCCCGGTCGATCACGGTCGCGACGTCATGGGCATGGGCGCCGGCCAGCTCGAAGGCGATGATCGCTCCCTTGTCCTTCGCCTTGCCGAAGATCTTGATCGAGTTCATCTCGCCGAGGCGCTGCATCGCATAGGCATTGAGCCTGGCCTCATGCGCGGCGATGTTCTCCCGCCCGAGCGCCATCATGTAATCGAGCGCGGCGCCGAGGCCGACCGCCTCGACGATCGCCGGCGTGCCGGCCTCGAAGCGGTGCGGCGGATCGTTATAGGTGATCGCCTCCTCGCTGACGGTAGCGATCATCTCGCCGCCGCCCTCATAGGGCGGCAGCTTGTCGAGCCATTCGCGCCTGCCCCAGAGCACGCCCGAGCCGGTCGGCCCATAGGTCTTGTGGCCGGTGAAGGCATAGAAATCGCAGCCGAGCGCCTGCACGTCGACCGGCAGGTGCACCGCGCCCTGCGAGCCGTCGACGACCAGCGGGATGTGGTAGGCCCGGCAGATCGCCGCGACCTCGGCGATCGGCACGATGGTACCGATCGCGTTCGACATATGGGTCAGCGCCACCACCTTGGTGCGCGGCGTGATCAGCTTCTCGAATTCCTCGATCAGGAAGTTGCCGTCCTCGTCGACCGGCGCCCATTTGATCACCGCGCCATGGCGCTCGCGCCAGTAATGCCAGGGCACGATGTTGGAGTGGTGCTCCAGGATCGAGAGGATGATCTCGTCGCCCTCCTGGATCTTGAGATACTGTCCGAGGGTCGCGGCGACCGTGTTCAGCGCCCCGGTCGAGGAGCGGGTGAACAGCACCTCCTCGGTACTGGAGGCGTTGAGGAAACGCCGGGCGCTCTCGCGGGCCGCCTCATAGGCCTCGGTCGAGGCGTTGGCGAGATAGTGCAGGCCGCGATGGACGTTGGAGTAGTCCTCGCGCATCAGCCGCGTCATCGCCTCGATCACCACCTCCGGCTTCTGGGCCGAGGCGGCGTTGTCGAGATAGACCAGCGGCTTGCCGTAGACCTCGCGCGAGAGGATCGCGAAGTCCTTGCGGATCGCCTCGACGTCGTAAGGCTTCGCGATCGCGTTCATGCGGCTCACACGGCTCCCTGCTTCGGCGCCGCCTCGCGCTGGGCGAGCCAAGCGTCGATCTCCCGGCCGACGATCTCGCGCACGCCCTCGTCGCTGACGAAATCGGCCGCCTCGCCGACAAAGGCCGCCAGCACCAGCGCCTCGGCCTGCGGCCGCGGCAGGCCGCGCGCCATCAGGTAGAAGAGCTGCTCGGCGTCGACCTGCGCCACCGTCGCGCCATGGCCGCAGACCACGTCGTCGGCGAAGATCTCCAGCTCCGGCTTGTTGTACATGGTCGCGCCTTCGTTCAGCAGCAACGCATGGCTCTTCATGCCGCCATCGGTCTTCTGCGAATGCGGACGCACGATGACCTTGCCCTGGAAGACGCCGGTCGCCTCGCCCTCGGCGATGGTCTTGAACAGTTCGCGGCTTTCGCCATGCGCCGCGGCATGGTCCATCACCAGGGTGACGTCGCAATGCTCCTGCTTGCGCAGCAGCGAAAGGCCGCGCAGCGCCGCGCGGCTGTGCTCGCCGCCATAGCGCAGGAAGCTCTGCTGGCGCAGCACGCCGCAATTGACCGCGACCGCGACCGAGGCGAACTCGGCATTGGCGCCGATCTCGCCGAGCAGCGACTGGACCTGCACCGTCTCGGCCCGCTGGCGGTAGACCATGCGGACATGCTCCACCTGCGCGCCATCGGCGATGTGGAAGCCGGTGGCGTGGTTGATCTGCACCGGCGCCGGACCGACGCTCTCATTGAGCTCGACGATCGTGACCTTGGCGCCCTCGCCGACCTTGACCAGCGAGCGGGAGACGACGGAGACCTCGCTCTCGCCCGAGCCGATCGAGAGCAGCACGATCGGCTGCACCACCTGCGTGCCGGGCGCGATCTCCACCATGATGCCGTCCTGCGCCAAGGCGGCGTTCAGCATCAGCGCCCCGTCATCGCGCGCGATCTCCGGCAGAGCGAGCGCGGCCGCGACCTCTTCGGGCGCCTCCGTCAGCGCCTCGGCGAGCGAGCGCACGCTGACGCCGGGCGGCAGGCCGCCGAGATCGGAATCAGCCGGGCTGAACACGCCGTCGATCATGACATAGCGCGTGCCCGAGATCGTCTGCAGCGCCAGCCGGTCGGACACGGCCTGCGAGCGCTGGCTCTTGCGCGCCAGCGGCATCGCCTCGCGCATCAGGTTGCGCAGGTCGGTATAGCGCCAGGACTCCAGCCGGCGATGCGGCAGACCCTTGGTCTCGAATCCGGCGAAGGCGTCCTCGCGCAGCTTGCGCATGGCGCCGGCGCCGGGCAGCTCGGCCTTCACATTGGCGAATTGCTGGGCGAGCTGCTGCTCGGCCGCCGTCTTGAGAGGGGTGATGATCGCCATCACGCGGCCTCGGCATAGGCGGCATAGCCGCTCTTCTCGAGCTCGAGCGCCAGCTCCTTGCCGCCCGACTTCACGATGCGGCCCTTCGACATCACATGCACCGTGTCCGGCACGATGTGGTCGAGCAGGCGCTGGTAGTGGGTGATCACCAGGAAGCCGCGATTCTGCGCCCGCAGCGCGTTGACGCCGTCGGCGACGATGCGCAGCGCGTCGATGTCGAGGCCGGAATCGGTCTCGTCGAGGATGCACATCGAGGGCGACAGCAGCGCCATCTGCAAGATCTCCATGCGCTTCTTCTCGCCGCCGGAGAAGCCGACATTGAGCGGCCGGCGCAGCATGTCGCGGTCGATGCCGAGCTTGTCGGCGGCGCCGTTGACCTGCTTGATGAAATCGGGCGTCAGCAGCTCGGCCTCGCCGCGCGCCTTGCGCTGGGCATTCATCGCGGCCTTCAGGAAGGTCATGGTGGCGACGCCGGGGATTTCCAGCGGATACTGGAAGGCCAGGAAGATGCCGGCGGCGGCGCGGGCATCGGCCTCCATCTCGAGGATGTTCTCGCCGTTCAGCAGGATCTCGCCGTCGAGGACCTCGTAGTCCTCCTTGCCGGCGATGACATAGCTCAGCGTCGACTTGCCGGAGCCGTTCGGCCCCATGATCGCGGCGACCTCGCCGGCGTTCACGGTGAGGTTGAGACCGTTGAGGATCTGCTTGTCCTCATCGGCGATCTTGACGGTGAGGTTGCGGATTTCGAGCATTGTTTGCGTTCCAGTGAATGGGGAGTGGCCGGGCGTCAGCCCACCGAACCTTCCAGGGAGATGGTGATCAGCTTCTGCGCCTCGACGGCGAACTCCATCGGGAGCTGCTGCAGCACCTCCTTGACGAAGCCGTTGACGATCAGCGCCACCGCCTCCTCCTCGGAGAGGCCGCGCTGCTGGCAGTAGAACATCTGGTCCTCGCCGATCTTCGAGGTGGTCGCCTCGTGCTCGAACACGGCGGTGGCGGTCTTCGCCTCGATATAGGGGATGGTGTGGGCGCCGCACTGGTCGCCGATCAGCAGCGAGTCGCAATTGGTGAAATTGCGCGCATTGGTGGCCTTGCGATGCGCCGAGACCATGCCGCGATAGGTCGAGTCGGACTTGCCGGCCGCGATGCCCTTGGCGATGATCTTCGAGGTGGTGTTCTTGCCCAGATGCAGCATCTTGGTGCCGCTATCGACCTGCTGGGCGCCGTTCGACACGGCGATCGAGTAGAACTCGCCGCGCGAGCCGTCGCCGCGCAGGATGCAGGACGGGTATTTCCAGGTGATCGCCGAGCCGGTCTCGACCTGCGTCCACGAGATCTTCGAGTTCCGGCCGCGGCAATCGCCGCGCTTGGTGACGAAGTTGTAGATGCCGCCCTTGCCCTCGGCGTCGCCGGGGAACCAGTTCTGCACCGTCGAATACTTGATCTCGGCATCGTCCAGCGCGATCAGCTCGACCACCGCCGCATGCAGCTGGTTCTCGTCGCGCTTGGGCGCCGTGCAGCCTTCGAGATAGCTCACATAGGAGCCCTCGTCGGCGATGATCAGCGTGCGCTCGAACTGGCCGGTGTTCTGCTCGTTGATGCGGAAATAGGTCGACAGCTCCATCGGGCAGCGCACGCCCTTGGGGATGTAGACGAAGGAGCCGTCGGTGAAGACGGCGCTGTTCAGCGTCGCGAAATAGTTGTCGGTCACCGGCACCACGGTGGCGAGGTATTTGCGCACCAGCTCGGGATGCTCCTGGATCGCCTCGGAGATCGAGCAGAAGATCACGCCGGCCTCGGCCAGCTCCTTCTTGAAGGTCGTGACCACCGAGACGGAATCGAACACCGCATCGACCGCGACCCGGTTCTCCGGGGCGACGCCGGCCAGGATCTCCTGCTCGCGCAGCGGGATGCCGAGCTTCTCATAGGTCGCCAGGATCGCCGGATCGACCTCGTCGAGCGATTTCGGCGAGGCGCCCTTCTTCGGCGCGGCGTAGTAATACAGGTCCTGATAGTCGATCGGCGGGTACTGCACGCGCGACCAGGTCGGCTCGGTCATGGTCTTCCAGCGGCGGAAGGCATCGAGCCGCCATTCCAGCATCCATTCCGGCTCGTTCTTGCGGGCCGAGATGTAGCGGACCGTGTCCTCGGTCAGCCCCTTGGCCGGCTTGTCGACTTCGACCTCGGTGACGAAGCCGTATTTGTACTCGGTCACGTCGATCGACTTGACCTGATCGATGGTCTCCTGGACCGCTGCCATGTCGTTACTCCAGTCGCGGGTTCAAGGCCCGCCGGTTCACTCTTGCTCTTGCTTGTTCACCGGTCGGTCAGGCCGCCGCCTGCGCCCGCCGGTTCGGATTTGCGGCCAGTGCCTTCGCATAGGCCGCGAGAAACTGCGCGATGTCCGCTTCGCAGGTGGTCCATCCGAGCGAGGCGCGCAAGGCCCCTGCGCTCATGGCAGGGTCGACTCCCATGGCGGACAGCACATGCGAGCGCTTGACCTTGCCGGATGAGCAGGCCGAGCCCGAGGACAGGCCGATGCCGGCGAGATCGAGCATGATCAGCGCGGTCTCGGCCTGGACGCCCGGCGTCGCAAAGGCGCTGGTGTTCGGCAGGCGCGGCGCCTGCGCACCGAAGATGGCCGTGCCCGGCGCCAGCGCCAGGATGCCGCTCTCCAGCCGGTCGCGCAGGGCGGCGAGCCGGGTCGCCTCGCCGGCGAGGGCCTGCCCCGCCTCATGCGCCGCGACGCCGAAGCCGACGATGCCCGGCAGGTTCTCGGTGCCGGCCCGCCAGCCGCGCTCCTGCCCGCCGCCGCGCAGCGGCTTGTCGGCGAGCTCCAGCGCCCCGGTGCGGAAGACGATCGCCCCCACGCCCTTCGGCCCGCCGAGCTTATGGGCCGACAGCGTCAGCACGTCGACGCCGAGCGCCTCGATATCGAGCGGGATCTTGCCGGCCGCCTGGACCGCGTCGCTATGGACCAGCGCCCCGAACCGCCGGGCGATCACCGCAGCCTCGGTGACGGGCTGGATCACCCCGGTCTCGTTATTGGCCAGATGCAGCGAGACCAGCGCGCGCCAACCCGGCTGCTCGGCCGCCAGACGCGCGAGCCGCGCCTCGAGCCAGGCGAGATCGGCGGTTCCGTTCTGATCGACGGGAATCGCCTCCGCCTGCCCGGCCGGGAAATGATGACCGTCGCGCACGCAAGGATGCTCGCTCGCGCTGTACAGCAGCAGGCTGACGGGAGCCCGCACGCAGTCGCGCGCGCCGCTGCAATCGCTGAGCCCGGGCCGCAGGATCGTGGCATTGGCCTCGGTGCCGCCGCTGGTGAAGACGATATCGCTCGGCTTCGCGCCGCACAGCGCCGCGACCTGCTCGCGCGCGATCTCGATCGCCCCGCGTGCCGCGCGCCCCTCCGCATGAACCGAAGAGGGATTGCCCGGCATGGCGAGCGCCCGCGACATCGCCTCCGCCACCGCCGGCCGCACCGGCGTGGTGGCGTTGTGGTCGAGATAGGCGCGTGTCGTCGCGATCACCTGCGCAATTGCTCCATCCGGCGGGGCGCGCTCGATGGCACGGCACGAAATGCTTGAATTCGCACCCCTGCGCCGTGCTATAGCCGCCCGTCCGAGCCGCGGCGGCCGGAGCGGCAAGCGGCATCCCGCCTGCATGTTCCGGTCTTGTTCACGGCCGTTAGAACCATTCTAAGCGCTTGATGTAGGGCGCGAGCGGCGGGGCCGTCAAGGGTGGGCCGGCGTTGGAACGGTCGCAAGATCGTTTTCGCCGGCCGGTTTGGCGGTCTTGCCCAGCAAAAGGCGAAAACCAGATGCCCGAGGTGATTTTCAACGGACCGGCCGGCCGCATCGAAGGCCGCTACCAGCCCGCCAAGAAGCGCGGCTCGCCGCTGGCGATCATCCTGCACCCGCACCCGCAATTCGGCGGGACGATGAACAACCAGATCGTCTACAACCTGTTCTACACCTTCGTGAACCGGGGCTTCTCGGCGCTGCGCTTCAATTTCCGCGGCGTCGGCCGCAGCCAGGGCCAGTTCGACCATGGCGCCGGCGAGCTTTCGGATGCCGCAGCGGCGCTCGACTGGATGCAGGCGCTGAACCCGGAGGCGAAGAGCTGCTGGATCGCCGGCGTCTCCTTCGGCGCCTGGATCGGCATGCAGCTCTTGATGCGCCGCCCGGAGATCGAGGGCTTCCTGTCGATCGCGGCGATGGCCAACCGCTATGATTTCTCCTTCCTCGCCCCCTGCCCCTCTTCCGGCCTGTTCGTGCACGGCTCGGAGGATCGCGTCGCTCCGGTCAAGGAGGTGATGGCGGTGATCGAGAAGGTGAAGACCCAAAAGGGCATCCAGATCGAGCATGCGGTGGTCGAGGGCGCCAACCACTTCTTCGACGGCCGCGTCGAGCAGCTGATGGAGCAGGTCGGCGTCTATCTCGACCGCAAGGTCGGCCCCGAGATCATCAAGAGCGAGCAGGAACAGGCCTGAACGCTTGCATAAGGGCGTCATCCCGGACAAGCGGCCGAAAGGCCGCGCCGATCCGGGATCCATCGTAGAACTCCGGCGCTCTACGATGGATTCCGGCGCTCCGCTTCGCTACGGCCGGAATGACGGTGCTCTTCGGAGCGCCTTCGCCAGAACCGAGAATCCTCATGACCGCGTTCAAATCCGATTTCCTGCGCGTGCTCGACGAGCGCGGCCTGATCCACCAGATCTCCAACCCGGAGGAGCTCGACAAGCTCTGCCTGCAAGGGCCGCAGACCGCCTATGTCGGCTATGACGCGACCGCGACCAGCCTGCATATCGGCAACCTGATCTCGGTCACCATGCTCCACTGGTTCCAGGAAACCGGGCACCGGCCGATCACGCTGATGGGCGGCGGCACCTCGATGGTCGGAGATCCGTCCTTCCGCGACGATCAGCGCAAGCTGCTTTCGACCGAGGAGATCAACGCCAATATCGAGAGCATCAAGAAGGTCTATTCACGCATCCTGCACTATGGCGACGGCCCGACCGATGCGCTGATGGTGAACAACGCCGACTGGCTGCTGAAGCTCAACTATGTCGAGTTCCTGCGCGAGGTCGGCCGGCATTTCTCGGTCAACCGCATGCTCTCCTTCGACTCGGTGAAGCTGCGGCTCGACCGCGAGCAGTCGCTGTCCTTCCTCGAATTCAATTACATGATCATGCAGGGCTACGACTTCGTCGAGCTCAGCCGCCGCTACGATTGCCGCCTGCAGATGGGCGGCTCCGACCAGTGGGGCAACATCATCAACGGCGTCGAACTCTCGCATCGCATGGGCGGCAAGCAGCTCTTCGCCCTGACCACGCCGCTGCTGACCACCGCCTCCGGCGCCAAGATGGGCAAGACCGCCAGCGGCGCCGTCTGGCTCAACGGCGACCTCTTCAGTCCCTACGAATTCTGGCAGTATTTCCGCAACACCGAGGACGCCGATGTCGGCCGCTTCCTGAAGATCTTCACGCGCCTCCCCCTCGACGAGATCGCCCGGCTCGCCGCGCTCGGCGGCGCCGAGATCAACGAGGCTAAGAAGGTGCTCGCCACCGAGGTGACCGCACTGCTGCACGGCCGCGAGGCCGCGGAGGCCGCCGCCGAGACCGCGCGCAAGACCTTCGAGGAAGGCGCGACGGCGCAGGACCTGCCGAGCGTCGAGGTGCCGAAGGTGCAGTTCGAGGCCGGGCTCGGCGTGCTCAGCGCCTTCGTCACGGCGGGGCTGGTGCCCTCGACCGGCGAGGCGCGCCGGCAGGTCAAGGCCGGCGGCCTGCGCGTCAACGATGCGCAGGTCGGCGACGAGCGCGCGACGCTCTCAGCCGGCGACCTGCGCGAAGGCGCGGTCAAGCTCTCCTTCGGCAAGAAGAAGCACGTTCTGCTGCGGCCCGTCTGAGCCGGCCTCAGCGATCCGCCCGTCCCGGCACCTGGCTGGACGGGCGCTGCTGCTCCAGCGGCCCGCCGCCGAGCGGATCGACGAAGCGCCGCAGGATGCCGGGCGCGATCGCCGAGAGCGGATTGACCGTCATGGTTGGGGCGCTGGCGGCGCCCGATACCCGGAAATTCACCGCGAACAGTCCGCCATACTGGCCGCCGCCCAAGATCATGCCGACGATCGGCACCTGCGCGAAGGCATTGTTCAGCGCATAGCCGGGCACATAGGTGCCGCCGATATCGACCCGGTCGCGGCCGTAATCGACATTGCCCTGGATGGTGAAGCCGACCTGCTGGCCCCAGAGCACGGCGTCGTTGATGTCGATCCGGCTGGCGCTGCGGACGAATTCGGCCCGCAGCTTGGTGAAGGCGACCTCGCTGACATCGATGCGCGGAATCGGCGTGCCGGTGCGATCGAGCGCATTCGGCTGCCCGCTCTGATTGCCGGCCACACGGCGCAGCGCCGGCTCGTCCCGCACCGTGAAATTGCGCATCAGCAGCTCGCCGGGCTGCCGGCCCTCGCCCATGCCGAGCTGCAGCACGAGATCCCCGCCATGGGCGCGGCGATAGAGGTCGAGGAAGCGCAGCGTGGCGCCGCCATTGTCCGACTGCACGACCAGCGCGCCGCCGCCCTCGCTTTGCTTCACGTGCCTGATCGAGAGATCGGCGCGTCCGATCCGGCCCTGATAGGCGATGGAGCGGACGAGCCCGTTGCGCCGCGACAATTTCAGCTGCGAATTGGCGAGCGCCTCGTTGTTGAACCCGGTCAGGATCGGCACGTCCAGGTCGAGATCGAGATCGGGGCTCGCCGACTGGGCGCCCCGCGCCCCGCCCCGCGCCGGAGCAGCCGGCGCGTCGAACAGGTCGCGGATGAAGGGCCTGGCATCCAGCACCGGCCCGCGGACCAGCACCTTGGTCGTCCCGCCCTCGCGGCTGACCTCGACCTTGGTCAGATTGTCCCCTGGCGATATCTTCAGCTGCGAGAAGCTCGCGCTGGAAAACTCGTTCTGCTTGGTCAGCGAGACGCGGCCCTTGGCCGTGACCGGGCCGGCCTCGACGATCAGATCCTCGAGATCCGGCCCCTCGGCATCGACCACATAGGTGAACGCCGCCTTGCCGGGGCGTCCGGCCGCCTTCGCGATGCCGGGTATGCCGGTCTCGATCGCCGCCTTGGCGAGGTCGACCTCGACCTTGGGCGGCGCTTCCGGGTTCCGGCCGAGCGGCTTGACGACCTTGACCTGCACCGAGCCGCTGAGTCCCGTCTCGGAGCCGAAGCCGCGGCGCTTCAGCGCGGCACTGTCGAGCGTCAGCGCGAGGCTCGCTTCGCCCTGGCCGCGCGCGTTCTGCTTGAGTTCGATCGGGCCGCGCTCGCCGCCGATCCGGCCGTCGCCGCGGATCGAGAGCTGGCCGCGATCATAGGTCAAGGCGAGATTGGCGCCTTCGAGCTTCTCGCCGCCGAGCAGATTGTCGGAGGCGATGCCTGTGAGATTGCCGCTGGTCTGGACGATGACCTCCTCGAAGGTGACGTCGTCGGCCAGCGGCATGGTGATCCTGGTCTTCAGCTCGCTGGCGCCGCGGATCACGGCAGGGTCGATCTCGAGCGGTGCGAACTCGCGCAGCGAGGCGAACCCGAACAGCGAGACCACCGCATCGGCCGAACCGATCGACTTGAAGCCGATCCGCGCCGCTGGCCGGTCGGCCCAGGTGTCCGACATCGCGAAGCTGCCCTCGCTCAGCATGAGCTTGCGCCCGCCGCCCAGCTCCGCGGTCGCCTGCGGGATCGTCAGATCGACCGTGCGTCCCGTCGTGCTGCCGTCGACGCGCGCGTCGACCAGCAGCGGCAGGCCGGGATTGGGCAGGAAGCTCACCTGCGAGCTCTTCAGCCGCACGGAGAGCGCGTCGTCGTCCATGCCCTTGCCGCTCCAGAGGCGCATATTGGCCTCCGGCGACATGGTCGCGATCACCTCGATCTCCTCGATCCTTCCGCCCCGGACCATTTCGGAGAGAGCCGCGTGCAGATCCGGCGACGTCACCGCCGGCCAGACCGCGAGCGCCGCCCGCATATCCGAATCGACCGCCCGGATCCTGAACTGATGCGAGATCTGCTCGCCATTGCGGCGCGCGGTGCCGGAGCCCTGCGCATCGATGCGCGGCCCCTTGATCGACAGCTGCTCGATGCGGAACTCCCCCGCCGCCGGATCGACATCGAAGCGCGTGCTCAGGGCCTCGATGGCGACCGGCGGGTCCTTGCCGACGCCGGCGACCTGCCCGCCGCCGTCGAGCCTGACCCGCCAGGCGCCGCCATCGGCGCTCGCCTCGCCCCGGCCGAGCAGCTTCGTCTCGCCGGCCCGCAGCTCGACATCGGCGATCTTGACGGTCTTGAGCCCGTCATCGCTGGCGAAATCGAGCCGCGCGCCCTGCACCTCGATCGGGTCGAGCCCCGCATTGTGGACCTTGATCGTCCCCGGCGCGACATTCAGCCCGGCGGCGATCCGGCGCTCGCCCTGGGCGGTCTGGGTCAGCGCGATCTTGCCGCTGAGCGCGAGACCGTCGACCGCGACGGTGGCATTGCCGAAGGCCAGCGCCACCGCCTCGGACGGCTCGAAGCGCCGAATGTCGACCGACGCGCTGCGGGTGCCGTCGGCGGCGCTGGAGAGATCGATCGCCACGTCCTTCCAGCGCGTGCCGGTGCGGCCCTTCATCGAGAGGCGCGCCAGGCCGCCGCCCAGCCGCTCGAGCTTGACCTCGACATCGTCCAGCCCGGCCTTCTGGCGGCCCTCCGGGTCGATCAGCGCGACGCGCGCCCCGCGCATGCCAGCCTGTTCGAGGGAGCCGAGCAGGCCGTCGCTGGCGGCGAGCGCGCCGATCGCGTTCATGACCCCGGTGAAAGCGTTCCAATTCGCCGGATCGCCGGCGACGGGCGTATTCGGCAAGCGCACCGGCTGCGCATCCTGCTCCAGCAGCAGCGATCCGTCCTGCCGCACGCCGAGGCGGATATTGACGCCGCGCAGATCGAGCGAGACCAGCCTGATATCGCCGCGCAACAGCGCCATCGGATCGTAGCCGAGCACCGCCTCCGGAGCCCGGAACGAGGCGCCGCCGGAATGGCGGAAGGAGACCTGCCGCACCCGCAGCCGCGAGCGGCCATCGACCCTGTCGAGCTCGGCATGCTCCGCCTCGACCGTCCAGCTCGGGCCCAGGCGCTCGGCCAGCGCGGCCGAAATCCGGCCCTCCAGTCCGGAGAGCGGGATGAAGCCGCTGACCAGCAGCACCGCCCCGGCGAAGCTCAGCGTCACCACCGCGACGATGGCCGCCACCGCGATGGTGACGATGCCGCGCCAGGCTCGCTTGGCGACGCCGGCGACCTCCTGACACTGCGCCGCCGAACCGGCGTCAGCGCGGGGACCGGGACTGATCTGGGGCTCCTGGGTCAAACCGATCTGCTTCCATCTCGACGCGGACCTTCGATCTGACATCGAACCCGCGGCCGCGCCATCGGTTCGGCCATGGCACGACAGGTCCGGTCCCGGATACGATACCGTTGCGGTAGGCTAGCTGATTCGCCGGCCGCTCGTCGCCTCCGGCGCCGCCAGGCTCCGTGCCCATGCCCGAGCCGTTTTCAACGGCGGCCGGCCTGATCTATGGGTCGCAGCGCATGCAATGCGATCGCGACCAAAGGAAGGCAGTCATCATGCCGTTGAGCGAAGGCGCTCTCGCCCCGGATTTCACGCTGCCGACCGATGGCGGAGGCAGCTTGACCCTGTCCAGCCTGCGCGGCCGCAAGGTCGTGCTCTACGCCTATCCGCAGGACGACACGCCGAGCTGCACCAATGAGGCGCTCTCCTTCGATGCGCTGCTCCCGCGATTCGAGGCGGCCGGCGCCGTCGTCATCGGGCTTTCGCCCGATTCGGTGAAGCGTCACGACCGTTTCAAGCAGAAGCACAATCTGACGCTGACGCTCGTCGCGGACGGGGAGCGCAGCGCGATCGAGGCCTATGGGCTCTGGGTCCAGAAGCAGATGTATGGACGCAGCTATATGGGCGTCGAGCGCACGACCGTGCTGATCGACCCGCACGGCCGCATCCTGCGCATCTGGCGCAAGGTCAGGGTCAAGGGTCATGCGGAGGAGGTGCTGGCCGCCTGCGCGGCAGCCTGAATTAAGGCCGAACCGGCTCCGCTTTGCGATTGGTTAACCCTAACCGGGTCTAATCATCTCCATCGCAGCGTTACTTCGGTTTTGCGTATGACCTCCCTCGATCCCAGCGATCACGCCAGCGGGCCGACCCTGCCCGTCAGCGGCCTTCTGGCCCGCCGCAGCTTCACGATCCGCCGCTCGACGGCGCTTCTGGGACTTGGGCTGCTCGGCCTCAGCACGGCCTGGGGCGGCGCGACGACCTGGTATATCCTGCGCAAGGACGATCTCGCCGCCCGGCTGATCAGCCGCGAGACCTCGCGCCAATACGCTTACGAAGACAGGATCGCCTCGCTCCGCGCCGATATCGACCGGCTGGCCAGCCGCGCTTTGCTCGACCAGGACGGCGTCGAAGCCCGCGTCAGCGAGATCGCCGCGCGCCAGGCCGAGCTCGAATCGCGCCAGGCCCTGGTCAGCACCGTCGCCGAAACCTTGCAGGCGGCCGGGCTCGGCACGTCGCAGGCGATCAAGACGCCGCCGCCGCGCCCGCGGCTCATCGAAGCCGAAGAGCCGGTCCGCGCCTCCGGCCTGACCAGCTTCGCGCCGGTGTCGTCCGCAAAGCCGATGCCCGCCCCCGACTTGCCGGCCCTGCGCGACGGCGACGGCCGCAACGCTCCCTGGAAGTCGGGCGAGGTCGAGGAGAAGGTGCCGCCCGCCAAGCAGGTCGCCGATGCGCTGAGCCGGCTCGACCGGGCGATCGACCGCACCGCCACCGCCCAGCTCGACACGCTCCGCAGCTTCGATCGCAATCTCGACGAGACACAGAAGCTCCTGCGCAGCGCGCTCGCGCAGACTGGGCTGGACACCGACAGGCTCCTGACGACCGGCTCGGTCGGCAAGGGCACGGGCGGCCCCTTCGTCCCGGTCAAGGTCGATCCCAGCGAGGGCCCGTTCGAGGCGACGCTGCATTCGCTCCAGCCGCGCATCGCGAGCGTCTTTCGCCTGCACAATCTGGTCGAGCAATTGCCGCTGCGCCGGCCGATGCAGGGCGAGGTCGATATGAGCTCGAATTTCGGCTACCGCGTCGATCCGTTCACCCGCGGCCCCGCGATGCATACCGGCATCGATTTCCGAGCCGAGCACGGCTCACCCATTCGCGCCACCGCGCCGGGCAAGGTCGTCACTGCGGAATATTCCGGCGGCTACGGCAATCTGGTCGAGATCGAGCACGCCGGCGGTATCGTCACCCGCTATGCGCATATGTCGGCGATCCTGGTCAGCGAGGGCCAGCTGGTGAAGCCCGGCACCGTGGTCGGCCGCGTCGGCTCGACCGGACGCTCGACCGGCCCGCATCTGCACTACGAGACCCGTATCGACGGCGAGGCGGTCGACCCCACCCGCTTCCTGCGCGCCGGCAGCAAACTCGCCGGCCTGCTCTAAATCACTCCCACTCGATCGTGCCGGGCGGCTTCGAGGTGACGTCGTAGACGACCCGGTTGATGCCCTTGACCTCGTTGATGATGCGGGTCGCGGTGCGGCCGAGGAAGGCCATGTCATAGGGGTAGAAATCGGCCGTCATGCCGTCGACCGAGGTCACCGCGCGCAGTGCACAGACATGGTCGTAGGTGCGGTAGTCGCCCATCACGCCGACAGTGCGCACCGGCAGCAGCACCGCGAAGGCCTGCCAGATCACGTCGTAGAGCCCGGCCTTGCGGATTTCCTCCAGATAGATTGCATCCGCCTTGCGCAGGATGTCGAGCTTTTCCTTGGTGATCTCGCCCGGGCAGCGGATGGCGAGCCCCGGCCCCGGGAACGGATGGCGGCCGACGAAGGCCTCGGGCAGGCCGAGCTCGCGGCCGAGCACCCTGACCTCGTCCTTGAACAATTCGCGCAGCGGCTCCACGAGCTTCATCTTCATGCGCTCGGGCAGGCCGCCGACATTATGGTGGCTCTTGATCGTCACCGAGGGGCCGCCGGAGAAGGAGACGCTTTCGATCACATCCGGATAGAGCGTGCCCTGCGCCAGGAAATCGGCCCCGCCAAGCTTGGCCGCCTCGGCGTCGAAGACGTCGATGAACAGCCGCCCGATGGTCTTGCGCTTGGCTTCAGGATCGGCGCCGCATTTGGCGAGCTCGGAGAGGAAGAGCTCCTCCGCTTCGACATGGACGAGCGGGATATTGTAATGGTCCCGGAACAGGGTGACGACCTGCTCGGCCTCGCCCAGCCGCATCAGGCCGTGATCGACGAAGACGCAAGTGAGCTGGTCGCCGATCGCCTCGTGGATCAGCACGGCCGCGACCGCCGAGTCGACGCCGCCCGACAGGCCGCAGATCACCCTGCCGCTGCCGACCTGGGCCCGGATCTTGGCGATGGTCTCGGCGCGATAGGCCGCCATGCTCCAGTCCGGGGTGCAGCCGCAGATCTCGACGACGAAATTGCGCAGCAGCCTGGCGCCGTCGGGCGTATGCACCACCTCGGGATGGAACATCGTCGAAAAGAAGCGACGGCCTTCGTCGCTCGCCACCGCATAAGGCGCGTTCTCGGAGGTCGCCTTGACCGTGAAGCCCTTCGGCAGCTCGGTCACGCGATCGCCATGGCTCATCCAGACCGGGTAGCGCCCGCCCTGCTCCCAGACGCCGGCGAACAGCGCCGAGGCTTCCAGGATCTCGACATCGGCGCGGCCGAACTCCGCGGCGTGGCCGCTCTCGACCTTGCCCCCGAGCTGCTGCGCCATGGTCTGCTGGCCATAGCAGATGCCGAGCACCGGCAGGCCGGCGGAGAACACCTCCTGCGGCGCCCGCGGGCTGCCTTCGTCCGGCACCGAGGCGGGGCCGCCGGAGAAGATCACGCCTTTCGGCTTCATGCGGGCGAAGGCCTCGGCGGCCGACTGGAACGGCGCGATCTCGCAATAGACGCCGATCTCGCGCACGCGACGCGCGATGAGCTGCGTCACCTGGCTGCCGAAGTCGATGATGAGGATGGAGTCGTGGGGCTGGGCGCTTGTCATGGCTCGCCATAAAAGATCAGGCGGCCGTCGTCGACGCATAAAATCGCGCTGGCGAACGGCGAAATTCGCAAGCTCTCGACGAGCTTTCGGTCGGCCGTCAGGAGGACCGCGCCGTCAAGGCGCCTCGAGCACGCTCAGATAAAACCCGTCCGTCCGCGTGCGGCGCGGCGAGAGCTGCAGGCCGAAGCCGGTCGCGAAGCGGGCGAGCAGGCTGAAATCGCCCTCGCCTCGCGTCAGCAGCGCTGCGGCGGAGAGCGGGGCGAAGCGCGGGTTGCGGGCGATGAACGCCTCGACCGCCATGTCGTTCTCCTCGGGCAGCATCGAGCAGGTGACATAGGCGATGCGCCCGCCCGGCTTCACCAGCCCGGCCGCGCGATCCAGCACCTGCGCCTGATCCTTCATCCGCTCGGCGAGCGCGCCGGGCCGGACCCGCCATTTCGCGTCGGGATTGCGCCGCCAGGTCCCGGAGCCGGTGCAGGGCGCATCGACCAGCACGAGATCGGCCGTGCCGGCGAGATCGGCCAGCGCGTCATGGCCGCGGCTCTTGGGCACGCGGACCTCGACATTGCCGGCGCCGGAGCGGGCGAGCCGCTCGTGCAGCGGCGCGAGGCGGCGGCTGTCGAGATCGGTGGCGTGGATGCGGCCCGTTCCCTGCATGAGGGAGGCCAGCGCCAGCGTCTTGCCGCCGGCGCCGGCGCAGAGATCGACGATCGTCTCGCCGTGCCCTGGCGCCGCGAGCAGCGTCACCAGCTGCGAGCCCTCGTCCTGGATCTCGAACTCCCCCGCGAAGAAGGACGGCTCGCTCTGCAAAGAGGGGCCGCGCCCGTCGGGACCGGGCTGAAAGCGCAGCGCATCGGGCGACCAGGCGCCCGGCTCCGGCTGGAGATGGGCGAGCGCGCCGAGCAGGCGATCACGCCCGGTCTTCAGCCGGTTGGCGCGGATATCGGCGGGCGCCCTGCCCGCCAGCGCCTGCCCCTCGGCCACCGCATCCTCGCCGAAGGCTTCGATGAAGGACGGCCAGAGCCATTCGGGCACATCGGCGCCGACCCAGCCCGGCGCATCGCCGAGATCGAAGGCAGCCAGGCGCGCGGCCTCCCCGTCGCTGAGCGGCGCTGGCGCATGGTTTTCGCCCGTGCATAGCGCGGCGATCTCCTCCGGCAGCAGGCCGCGCTGGCTGACCAGCATGCCGAGCACCAGCGCGCGCGGCGTTTCTTCGCCGAGCACATAGGCCGAGGACGCGCGCCGGCGCAGCGCATCGTAGACCAGCGAGGCGATGGCGGCGCGATCCTTGGAGCCGGCAAAGCGGCGCGACAGGCCCCAATCCTTCAGGGCATCGGCGGCCGGGCGGCGCCGCTCGATCAGATCGGTGAGGATCTCGATGGCGGCGCTGAGGCGAGCGGCGGGGGTCATGGGCGGCGTTATCCTGTCGACGATGCCGGACCGCGCGCGATCTCGACCGATTCAAGTGTTTGAAGTGGCTCTTGACGCCGTCGTTTCACAAGCGGAAAGACGACACAATATCTTCCGCAACGCCCAAGATCTTCCCAACGCTGAAGGGGCCTCCCCGATGATCAAGCTCACCCGCCTCGCGCTCGCCGGCCTGTTCTGCGCCTCGCTCGCTGCCTGCGCCACCCAGCCGGTCGACACCACGCCGCCGCCGGCCAAGCGCCTGGACGCCAAGACCACGCTCGAGACCCGCCGCTAGACCGCCGCTTCAATCGGTTGTCATATCGTCCGAGCAGGTTCGCCGCCTTTCCGCCGCGACATGAGGATCGGACGAGATGAGAACGCTGTTGCAGCCGGCCGCGATGCTGGCGATCGCCACCATGGCGATGAGTGCCTCCGCGCTGGGGCAGAGCCCTGCCCCGACGCTGGATGGCAAGCCCGCGCTGATCGTCGGCCATCGCGGCGCCAGCGGCTATCTGCCCGAGCATACGCTGGAAGCCTACAAGCTCGCGATCGAGCAAGGGGCAGATTTCATCGAGCCCGACCTGGTCTCGACCAAGGACGGCGTGCTGATCGCCCGGCACGAGCCGATGCTCTCGGGCACCACCGATGTCGCGAGCCGGCCGGAATTCGCCTCGCGCAAGACCACCAGGAAGGTCGACGGCGTCGACACCAGCGACTGGTTCGCCGGCGATTTCACGCTGGCCGAGATCAAGACGCTGCGCGCCAAGCAGGCCTTCGCCGATCGCGACCAGGCGCATAACGGCAAATACGAGATCCCGACGCTGGACCAGGTGATCGCGCTGGCCAAGGCCGAGAGCGCCCGCGCCGGCCGCACCATCGGCATCTATCCCGAGACCAAGCATTCGATCTTCCACGCCGCGATCGGCCTGCCGCTGGAGGACCGCCTGCTCGAGCAGCTCGCGGCCGCCGGCTGGACGCAGAAGAGCGCGCCGGTGATCATCCAGAGCTTCGAGACGGCGAACCTGAAATATCTGCGGACCAGGACGCAGCTGCGCCTCGTGCAGCTGGTCGATGCCGACGGCGTCGACAAGGATGGCGGCATCGTCCTCGCCGCCCCCTTCGACAAGCCCTATGACTTCGTCGTCACCGGCGACAAGCGGACCTTCAAGGATCTGCTGACCGCCGAGGGGCTGAAGGAGATCAAGGACTATGCCGACGGCGTGGCGCCCTGGAAACCCTATCTGATAGCCGCCAAGCAGAGCACCGGCGAGGACGGCAAGCCGCGCGACCTCAATGGCGACGGCGCGATCGACGAGCGCGACCGCACGCTGATCGCCCCCACCGATGTGGTCAAGAACGCGCATGCGGCCGGCCTCTTCGTCCACAGCTGGACCTTCCGCAGCGAGCCGAAGCGCCTGGCCGGCGATTTCAAGGGCGATCCGGCGGCGGAGTACAGGGCCTATCTCGCGCTTGGCATCGACGGGCTGTTCTCGGACTTCCCGGACCAGGCGGTGAAGGCGCGCGACGCTAAATAGAACGCATGAAAAAGGCCCGCCGCTCCGGATAGGTGCGGCGGGCCTTGTGCTGGCAGGTTCAGGCGGTCAGTCGCAGACGCGCGTGGTGCGGCGGACCTCGCCGCGCGGCGTCTCTCGCACCTGCGTGACGGTCCGGCAATCGCGCTCGGCGCGATAGGCGCGGCGACGCTCCCAGCGGTCACGCTCGCGCCAGCGCTCCTCGCGCCGGATCTCCCGATCGATGGCGCGCTCGCTCGGCGAGCGCGTGTCGATCCGTACGCCGTCCGGGCCGATGCCGACGGACTGGGCGGAAGCACCGATGCTGCCGAGCATCAGGCCCGCGACGAGAGTAGGCAGAATGAGTTTCATGGTCGCTCCTCCACTGTCGAGGGGAGCAACGAGGCTTTCGTGGAAAGGTTCCAAAGCAGAGGCGCAAGCAAGCCCGCGCAAAGCCTGCCTGAGCGCTGCGGCAGCCCGCCGCCGTCATTGCGCTCCTCGCAACTGACGGCAACGGGCGACACGCGAGACTAATGCAGGATCTGGCTGAGGAAGAGCTGGGTCCGCTCGTGCTGCGGGTTCTTGAAGAACTCCCCGGGCGTGTTCATCTCGACGATCTGCCCGGCATCCATGAAGATGACGCGATCGGCCACCTGCCGGGCGAAGCCCATCTCATGGGTGACGCAGAGCATGGTCATGCCCTCATCGGCGAGCGAGACCATGGTGTCGAGCACCTCCTTGACCATCTCGGGATCGAGCGCCGAGGTCGGCTCGTCGAACAGCATGATCTTCGGGCTCATGCACAGCGAGCGGGCGATGGCCACCCGCTGCTGCTGGCCGCCCGAGAGCTGGCCGGGATATTTCGCGGCCTGCTCGGGGATCTTGACGCGGGTGAGATAGTGCATCGCGATCTCCTCGGCGTCGCGCTTGGGCATTTTCTTCACCCAGATCGGCGCCAGCGTCAGGTTCTCGAGGATCGTCAGATGCGGGAACAGGTTGAAGTGCTGGAAGACCATGCCGACATCGCGGCGGATCTCGTCGATCTTCTTGAGGTCGTTGGTGAGCTCGGTGCCGTCGACGATGATCTGGCCCTTCTGGTGTTCCTCCAGCCGATTGATGCAGCGGATCATCGTCGACTTGCCGGAGCCCGACGGTCCGCAGATCACCAGCTTCTCGCCGCGCGAGACCTTGAGGTTGATGTCGCGCAGGACGTGGAACTCGCCATACCATTTGTTGACGCCGATCATCTCGACCGCGGTCTCGGTGTTGAGCGCGGTCGGCTTCAGCGCGGCGGGGCGCGTAGCGGTCATGTTTTCAGCCATAGCCATGATGGGTCCCTTCAACGCTTCTGGCCGGCGGCGAGCCGCTTCTCGACCGCGATCGAGTAACGAGACATGCCCCAGCAGCATAGGAAATAGAAGATCGCAGCGAAGGCATATCCCGTCGCGCGGGTTGTCGGCGCAGACCAGACCGGGTCGACCAGGCTGGCCTCGATGGTCTTGAGGAAGTCGAAGATGCCGACGATCGCCACCAGCGTCGTGTCCTTGAACAGGCCGATGAAGGTGTTGACGATGCCGGGAATGACGATGCGCAGCGCCTGCGGCAGGATGATCAGCCGCATCATCTGCCAGTAGCCGAGGCCGAGCGACATCGCGCCTTCGTATTGGCCCTTCGGCATCGCCTGCAGGCCGCCGCGCACCACCTCCGCCATATAGGCGGCGGCGAACAGCGCGACGCCGACGAGAGGACGCAGCAGACGGTCCGGCGACCACTCGTTCGGCACGAACAGCGGCAGCATGGTGTTGGCCATGAACAGCACGGTGATCAGCGGCACGCCGCGCACGAACTCGATGAAGATCACCGAGAGCAGCTGGATGATCGGCAGTCTGGAGCGGCGGCCGAGCGCCAGCAGCACGCCGAGCGGCAGCGAGAAGACGATGCCGACCGCCGCGATCAGCAAGGTGACGGTGATGCCGCCCCACAGCCCGGTATCGACCCGCGGCAGGCCGATATTGCTCGCCAGCAGGCTGAGGATCGCGAAGGCCACCAGCGCGAACAGGACGAGCTGCTTGGGTCCCCAGAAGCGCTTCCAGGCGGGCAATTGCCGCGCCAGCGCGACACCCGAACGCCCGATCTGGAACCGCGCGAGCTCCGGCACGAACGAGAGCACCAGATACAGGGCGGCCAGCGGCAGCGTGATCCACATGCACAAGGAAAGGACCGAATCCGCGCCCGGCCCGCCGCGCAGCAGCACGAAGGCCGAGATCGGCATCAGCACGAAGAAGAAGAAGGCGCCGAGCTTCTTCTTGGGTGCGCCGCTCCAGAGCAGCCAGACGACGCCGATGCCGAACAGGGCGAAGGCGATGTTCACCCGCCAGCGCTCGCTGATCGGATAGGAGCCATAGATGAAATATTGCAGGCGATCGCCGACATAGGCCCAGCAGGCGCCGACGGTGCGGCCCACGCTCGATTCCAGGCACGCCTCGCGGTCATTGCCGGCCCAGACCGCGTCGGTGATGTAAAAGCGGATCAGATCCGGCAGCGTGGTGGCGACCACATAGAGCGAGAGCAGGGTCAGGATGGTGTTGACCGGGCCGGAAAACAGGTTGGCCCTGATCCAGGCGATCGGGCCGGCGACCGAAAGCGGCGCCGGCTGTTGCTCCAGCGTCTCCCTGCGGACGAAGGCGTAAGGCGCCATTTCGGTGACTGCATCGGTCATTGGGGCGCCCTCACCGCTCAACCAGCGCCATGCGCTTATTGTAGATGTTCATGAAGAAGGAGGTGACCAGCGAGATCGTCAGATAGACCGCCATGGTGATCGCGACCACCTCGACCGCCTGCCCGGTCTGGTTCAGCACCGTGCCGGTGAAGACCTGGACGAGATCCGGATAGCCGATCGCGACCGCCAGCGAGGAGTTCTTGGTGAGGTTGAGATAGTTGGAGGTCAGGGGCGGGATGATGACGCGCATCGCCTGCGGTATCACGACCAGCTTGAGCGTCGGGCCCGGCCGCAGCCCCAGCGCATGCGCCGCCTCCGTCTGCCCGCGCGAGACCGCGAGGATGCCGGCGCGCACCACCTCGGCGATGAACCCGGCGGTATAGGTGGTCAGGCCGACCAGCAGCGCCACGAATTCCGGGAAGACCTGGATGCCGCCGCGCAGGTTGAAGCCGGCGAGCTCCGGATAGATGAAGGAGATCGGCCGGCCGGTCAGCAGATAGACCGCCAGCGGCAGCACGACGACGAGGCCGAGCGCGACCCAGCCGATCGGATATTGCCGGCCGGTGGCGAATTGCTGCTTGCGCGCCCACCAGCGGAAGACGAGCGCCCCGATGATGCCGAAGAGCAGCGTCCACAGGACCAGCTCGCCACCGGGGCCGAGCTCCGGATCGGGCAGATAGAGGCCGCGATTGTTGAGAAAGGCGCCGCCCGGCAGCGCGATCGACTGGCGCGGATTGGGCAGCGGCTTCAGCACCGCATTGTACCAGAAGAACAGCTGCAGCAGCAGCGGGATGTTGCGGATGACCTCGACATAGATCATCGCCAGCTTCGAGACGACCCAGTTGCTGGAGAGGCGGGCGACGCCGACGAAGAAGCCGAGAAAGGTCGACAGCACGATGCCGATCGCTGCGACCAGCAGGGTGTTGAGCAGGCCGACCAGGAAGGCGCGACCATAGGTGCCGGTCGAGGCGCTGTATTCGATCAGGGTCTGGTTGACGTCGAAACCCGAGGCGTTGTGCCAGAAGCCGAAGCCGGAGGCGATGTTCTGCGCCCGCATGTTCTCGATCGCGTTCGAGGCGGCGGACCAGATCAGGAAGCCGACGACCAGGACGAGAGCGGCCTGGTAGAAATAGCCTCTGATCTCGGGATCGTAGAACAGCGAGGCCTTGCCCGGTTTGACCGGCTCAGCGGATGGTGTCGACACGTCTGACGCCCTTTTCAATGCTGGCGACCGAGGGTTCCACGGAGGGCCGCTCAGCCCGCCCGCGGCCCGTTCCTGTCTGGTTCGCCCTTAAGACATAGCTTCCTTGAATGGTGCGCGGCCTTGCCGCGCACCGTCAATGCGTCACCGGATCGGCGGCGCGTATTGCAGGCCGCCCTTGGTCCAGAGCGCGTTCTGGCCGCGGGCGATCTTCAGCCGCGAGCCCTGGCCGACATTGCGCTCGAAGGCTTCGCCGTAATTGCCGATATGCTTGATGATCCGGTAGGCCCAGTCATTGGTCAGGCCCATCGGCTCGCCGAACTTGCCCTCCGTCCCGATGAAGCGCCGGATCTCGGGATTGGTCGACTTCAGCATCTCGTCGACATTGGCCTGGGTGATGCCGAGCTCCTCGGCGTTGACCAGGGCGTAATGCGTCCATTTCACGATGTCGAACCAGACATCGTCGCCATGGCGGACGACCGAGCCGAGCGGCTCCTTCGAGATGATTTCCGGCAGCACGATATGCTCGTCCGGGTTCACCAGCGTCAGCCGCTCGGCATAGAGGCCGGAGGCATCGGTGGTGAAGGCGTCGCAGCGCCCGGCTTCATAGGCCTTCACCGTCTCCTGGTTGGAGACGAAGGCGACCACCTCGTATTTCAGGTTGTTGGCCCGGAAATAGTCGGCGAGGTTGAGCTCGGTCGTGGTGCCCTGCTGGGTGCAGATCGAGGCGCCACCGAGCTTCTTCACCGAGTCGACGCCGAGCTTCTTGCGCACCAGGAAGCCCTGGCCGTCATAATAGTTCACCGCCGCGAAGTTCAGGCCGAGCGCGGTGTCGCGCGAGATCGACCATGTGGTGGTGCGGATCAGCACGTCGACCTCGCCCGATTGCAGCGAGGTGAAGCGGTCCTTGGCCGAGAGCGAGATGAACTTGACCTTCTTCGGGTCGTTGAAGATCGCGGCCGCGATGGCGCGGCAGTAATCGACATCGATGCCTGTCCAGTTGCCCTGCTGGTCGGGAATGCCGAAGCCGGCAAGCCCCGTGCCCGAGCCGCAATGCAGGATCCCGCGCTCCTTGATTTGGGCGAGCGTGGGCGATTGGGCCAGCGCGCCGGTCGCGCCAATGGCGGTAGCTGCGGCGATCAGCGCCGCGCCGATGATGTGCTTCATGGTTGTTCTATCCCCTGTGTGACGGAACGGGTTCCAGCCCGTTTCTCGATCGCTCGACCCTGCTCGCTCCTCCTCGAGAGGCGCGCAGGTCGCATTCTTCGGCGCCTCGAAGTCTCCGATGCGCTGTCATGACCGCAGCCCGGTCCCGGACGCCTCCTCTTCGGCTCTCGGCAAAGCTATGGGGCGGGCGCTCCTCGCGCCCGCCCCGATCAGATCAACGAACCGGCGGGGCGTATTGCAGGCCGCCCTTCGTCCACAGCGCGTTCTGGCCGCGGGCGATCTTCAGCGGCGAGCCCTGGCCGACATTGCGCTCGAAGCTCTCGCCGTAATTGCCGATATGCTTGATGATCCGGTAGGCCCAGTCGGGCGTCAGGCCGATCGCCTCGCCGAACTTGCCCTCGACGCCGAGCAGACGCTTGATCTCCGGATTGTCGGACTTCAGCATCTCGTCGACATTCGCCTGGGTCACGCCGAGCTCCTCGGCGTTCAGCATGGCGTAGTGGGTCCACTTGACCAGGCCGAACCACTGCGTGTCGTTGTTGCGGGTCGCCGGGCCGAGCGGCTCCTTCGAGATGATCTCCGGCAGCACCATGTGCTCGTCCGGGTTCGCCAGGCGCAGACGCTCGGCATAAAGGCCGGAGGCATCGGTGGTGAAGGCGTCGCAACGGCCGGACTCATAGGCCTTGACCGTCTCGTTCGAGGTGGCGAAGGCCACGACCTCGTATTTCAGGTTGTTGGCCCGGAAATAATCGGCGAGGTTGAGCTCGGTCGTGGTGCCCTGCTGGGTGCAGACCGAGGCGCCCGAGAGCTGCAGCGCCGAGGTCACGCCGAGCTTCTTGCGGACCAGGAAACCCTGGCCGTCATAGTAGTTGACGCCCGTGAACAGCAGGCCGAGCGCGGTGTCGCGCGACATGCTCCAGGTCGAGTTGCGCGCCAGCACGTCGATCTCGCCCGACTGCAGCGCCGTGAACCGATCCTTGGCCGAGAGCGGGATATACTTGACCTTGCTCGGATCATTGAAGATCGCCGCCGAAATCGCGCGGCAGAAATCGATGTCGAGACCCTTCCAATTGCCCTGCGCATCCGGCACGCCGAAGCCGGCGAGGCCGGTGTTGGAGCCGCAATGCAGCACGCCGCGGCTTTTCACCTGCCCGAGCGTCTGCTGCGCCTGCGCGCCGGTGGCGGCGAGCGCCAAGCCGAGGCCGGCGACGGCGGCTGCCATGAACTTTTTCATTCTGATCTCTCCCATTGAATGCCCCGCCGACGAGTGCCGGCCGGAACCTGCCTGCCACCCCGCGCCATTCGCGACTTGCCGTCGCGTTGGGCGCGTTTCGAGCGAACTCGGCCGAGGTCGATTGCCAGAGCCGCTCAGAACCGTCAAGCATGGCTCCCGTTACGACAACGCATGCGTCGAAGCATCACATGCGAGTTTCAGGAGGCGGTCAAGTGCGCCGCCATAGCCGATTCGTTCACGTCGCATCGAAGCCGCCGTCGATGGCCAGCACGGCGCCGGTGACATAGCTCGCCAGCGGCGACAGCAGGAACGCCGCGGCGCCCGCCAGCTCCTCGGGCGCCCCCGGCCGACCGGCCGGAATCCGCGACATGGCCGCCTGTCTGACGCTCTCGTCGCGCAGCAGATGGCCGGTCAGCGGCGTCTCGATCAGGCCCGGCGCCAGCGCATTGACCCGAACCCCCGCCGAAGCCAGCTCGACCGCCCAGCCGCGGGTCATCTGGGTGACCGCCGCCTTCGACGACTGGTAGGCCGTGTTGCGGTTGCGCCCGGCGCGCGCCGCGACGGAGCTCACATTGAGGATCGCGCCGCGCGCCGCGACGATCTGGTCGATAAAGGCATGGGTGACGTTGAAGGTGCCGGCCGCGTTCGCAGCCCAGATCCGGTCCCAGGCCTCGCCGGCATCCTCATCGAGAAGCGAATAGCGCTCGGAGATGCCGGCGGCGTTCACGAGCGAGGCGATCGGCGCACCGGCGAGGCGCGAGGCCAGGTCGCGGCAGGCCTCGCGATCGCTGACATCGAGCGGGTGGATCTCGATTGCCTGCCCGCAGGCGGCGAACTCGGCGCGCAAGCCCGCGAGCGCCGCCTCGTCGCGGTCGCTCGCCACCACGCGAGCGCCCGCTTGGGCGAGCCCGCCTGTCAACGCCCGCCCAATGCCGCCGGCGGCGCCGGTCACCAGGATGCGCTGGCCGCAAAGATCGATCGCCAACCCCGCCGGCGCCCGGTCCACCACCGGGCGCTCCTCCACCAGGAAGGTGGTGATCTGTCCGAGATGAAGCAGCCCGTCTTCCTGCATCCTGACGGCATGGGGCGAGGCATAGAGCTCGTCCATGCGCTCGCGGTTCTCGAACCAGAGCTCGACCACGCCGTCGACCTCCGGGCCGGCATAGCCGGGCGGCAGCGGATGCTCCGGGTCCGGGTTGCGCTCGACGAAGCGTTCCTTGTGGACGACATTGTTCTGGACATAGCGCAGCACGCTCGGATGCTCGGCGATCAGCGGCCCGTGCACCTCGTTCCAATGGGTGAAGAATTCGTCCTTCGTCATCCCCGGCTTGCGGGTCAGCAACGCGATGCGCTTCAGCATGCCCGCCGCCTCATTGCGGCTCGATGCCGGCGCCTTCGACCAGCATCTTCCACTTCCGGCCCTCGCTCTCCAGGAAGCGGCGCGTCTCGGCGAGCGAGGAGGTTTCCGCCACGACCCCCGAAGCGTTCAGCCGCGCGCGAACCGCATCCGAGCCGATCACCTTGACCAGCGCCCGGCTGAGCTGCTCGGCCCATTCGCGCGGAACATCGGCCGGCGCGGCCAGCATCCCCCAGGCGCGGATCACGAAGCCCTCCACCCCTGCCTCGATCATGGTCGGCACCTCGGGCAGCGTCGGGATGCGCGACTCGCAGGTCGAGGCGATCGCCCGCAGCCGCCCGTCCCGGACCAGCGGCAGGGCATTGCCGACCGCCTCGAAGCTCAGCTGGATCTGGCCGCTGATCAGGTCCTGGATCACCCGCGGCCCGCCGCGATAAGGCACATGGGTGATATCGATGCCCATCTTCTGCTTGAACCATTCCGCCGCCAGATGGCCGGCGGTGCCGATGCCCGGCGAGCCGTAGTTCAGCCGGCCGGGCTCGGCCTTCGCCGCCGCGATCAGATCGGCCATGCTGCGCAGCACGCTGGTGCCCGAGACGACGAGGACGTTGCAGGAGGTGAAGGCCAGGGTCAGCGGCGTGAAATCGCTGACCGGATCATAGGGCAGCGCCTTCATCAGCCATTTGTTGACCGCGAGATTGCCGGTGGTCCCCAGCAGCAGGATGTCCCGGTCGCCGCGCTTGCGGGCGACGTGGTCGGAGCCGATATTGCCGCCCGCACCGGCCTTGTTCTCGACCAGCACGGGCCGGCCGAGCTCCTTCGCCAGCCCGTCCGCGATGATCCGGCCGCTCGAATCGGTCGAGGTGCCGGCCGGAAACGGAACCACCAGCCAGAGCGGCTTGGTGAGCAGGCCCTGCGCCGTCGCCTCGACGCAAAGGAACCCCGTCAGCGCCAAAAACAGCGCATGCCTGATGAGCGCTCTCATCAAGTCCCCTCCCCCGATTATTGTTGATTCGAGGATATAACGGGGACGGCGAAGGATACAACGTGATTGTGACGAAAGGTCAGCTCGGGCTGGAATCGGTGTCCTCGCCGCGCGCCTTAGCCCGCAGCACGAATTGCAGATTGCGCAGATAGACGAAGACGCCGAAGCCCTGGCCGATGATGAAGACCGGATCGCGCCGATACAGCGCATAGATCAGCAGCAGCGCGCCGCCGCCGATCGAGAACCACCAGAAGGTCATCGGCACCACCGAGCGCTTGGCGCGCTCGCTCGCCAGCCATTGCACGACGAAGCGCATGGTGAAGAGGAACTGCGCGACGACGCCGAGCAGCACCCACCAGTCGACATTGTTGACGAAGACGTCGTGGAAATAATCTCCGATCATGCCTTGCAGGTCGACGAGCATCAGCGCGCCTCCTCCGTGACCAGCGGCACGCGCTTGCGCCGCCTGATCAGCCACCACACCCCCGCCAGATCGAGCATGCCCACCCAGAGCCGATCGAAGAAGCCGTAATTCGAGACGCCGGTCAGGCGCTGGCGGTCGCGCACCTCGTGATGCAGCACCGTAAAGCCCTCGCGGACCACCAGCGCCGGCATGAACCGGTGCAGCGCGTCGAAATAGGGCAGCGCCAGATAGACCTCGCGCCGGAAGCATTTCAGCCCGCAGCCGGTATCGCGCGTGCCGTCCTTGAGGATCGCGCCGCGCACCGAATTGGCGATCCGCGACTGCATGCGCTTGAACTCGGTGTCCTTGCGGCCGACGCGCTGGCCCTGCACCAGGCCGGCGGAGGGGCCGGCCGCCTCCAGCTGCGCCAGCATGGCCGGGATGAAGGACGGATCGTTCTGCCCGTCGCCGTCGAGCGTGGCGACGATCGGCGCCCGCGCGGCGCGCACGCCGCTGCGCACCGCCGCCGATTGCCCGCAGGATTGCGCATGCCGGACGATGCGCAGCCAGGGGCGCTCGGCCGCGAGCCCGGCGAGCGCGGCTGCGGTGCCGTCGCTCGAGCCGTCATCGACATAGATCAGCTCGAAGGCTGCCAGATCGGCGCAGGCATTCTCGATATCGCGCACGAGCGGGGCGATATTGCCTTCCTCATTGCGCACCGGAACGACGATGCTGAGGCGCGGCGGGCCGACGGGAGACGCTGGATCGGTCACGTAGGGTGGTTCTTTCCAAATGCGGCGCGCAAACTGCGTCAAGCGCAGCGACGGGGCAAGCGCCGATCAATCACGGACATAGACGCTCATGGCGATCCGCTTGCCGCCATTGAGATTGAAGCCTTCAATCGTGGTGACCAGGCGCGCCACCTGGCCACTCGCCGAGAGCGCCTGGCGGAAGCCTTCGGCCGAGCGCCCGTCGATCAGCACCACCCGGCAGCCGGGCTCGCGCAGGAAGGCGGCAGCAGCGGCGCCGTCATAGCCCATGCGCAGATCGGTGCCGACCAGGAAGACGAGGCTCGGCTCGCGATAACCGACGGTCATCACCGGCGCATCGGCGCAGCCGGAGGCGCGGACCGCCTCCGCCAGGCGCGGCGAGAGCTTCAGAGCGCGCAAGGACGGCGAAGCGAGCCCGTAGACGCCGGCGCCGAGCAGGAGGCTCGCCACGACGCCGCGCCAGAGCGCGCCCTCGAACGCGCCCCGGCGGAAGGCGAGGAAGCCGAGCAGCGCGACGAGCAGCGCCAGCGCCAGCACCGGCAGAGCGAGCCAGGGCAGCGTGCGGTCGAGCGTCCAGTTTCCGAAGAGCAGCACCCCGACCAGCGCCGCCGGCACCAGCACGACCAGGAAGGCGGTCAGGCTCGCGCCGCGCCGTAAGCGATCGATGCCGCCGTTGACGAGCGCGAGCAGCAGCAGCGCCGTGATCGCCGGATAGAGCGGCAGCACATAATGCGGCAGCTTGGTCGGCACCGCCTCGAACACCAGCCAGGACGGCACGATCCAGGCCAGCAGGAACAGAATCTGCGGCTCGCGCCGCCGCGCCCAGGCGAAGGGCACCGCCATCGCCGCGAGCGCGGCCGAGGGCCAATAGGTGCCGAAGAACAGCAGCAGATAGAGCCCGGGCGGCCCCCAATGCTTCTCCTGCCCCTCGCCGACCTTGCCGAGCATGTCCTTGCCGACGCTCTCGGCGAAGAAGTCGCCGCCGCTCTTGATCGCGATCGCCACGAACCAGGGCAGCACCACCAGCAGGCAGAGCAGCAGCCCACGGCCGGGCTTGAGCGCGGCGAACCAGCGCAGCGAGCGCTCGCGCAGGCTGAGCACCAGCACGGCAAGCCCCCAGACCATCGGCACGATCGGCCCCTTGATCAGCAGGCCGAGGGCGGTCGCCGACCAGAACACCAGCCAGTTGTGACGGCTCGGCACGAAGGCGAGCGAGCGCGTCCAGTCGAGCCAGGCGCGGGCGAGCGCGCCCATGGCGGCGATCGCGCACGCCGTCAGCACCGCATCTGTCTTGGCCAGGCGCGCCTCGACGCCGAGCAGGACCGCCGCCGCCATCAGGGCGCCGCCGAGCAGCGCCAGGCGGGCGCCGACAAAGGCGAGCAGTGCCCAATAGGTCAGCAGCACGGCGGCGATGGCGCCGATCAGCGAGGGCAGGCGATAGAGCCAGATCGTGGTGCGTGCCTGCGGCACGCCGAGCGCCTCGCCGGCGGCGACGCTCGCCGCCTGCAGCCAATAGATGCCGACCGGCTTCTTGTGGCGCGCCTCGTCCTGAAAGCGGATATCGACGAAGTCACGGGTCTCCAGCATCTGCTTGCTCGCCTGGGCGAAGCGCGGCTCGTCGCGATCGAGCGGCTGCAGGCTGGAGAAGCCCGGCAGGAAGGCCGCGAGCGAGATCACCAGCAGCAGCAGGCAGGCGCGCCAATGGCTCGCGGACGCGAAGCGGGCGAGCCGGTCGAGGCCGGAGCCGAGCGGGATCATCAGTACTCCTTATCGGCCGTGACGACGGCGGAGCCGGGCCTGCGGCCCGGGCGGCGGGCCATGGCGCGCCATTCGGGCGCGATCATGGCCGCGCGCGGCGTTTACGATGCCCGGCCGGCAGCGGCAAGATGCGGGGCCCATTCCGATCGCCCCATGGCGGCCCGCCAGAAGGAACCCCATATGCAGGCGATGGTTGATCCCTTTGCGGCCCATCGCCGCGCGGAAGGAGCCGATGATGAAGAGCCCGATCGCCGTGCATACCGAAGAGGATTACGAGCAGGCGCAGCAGCGCGTCGCCGAGCTCGGCACCGAGCCCGACAGCAAGGACAAGGACCGCGAGCTGGAGGCGCTGGCCGAGGCCATGCTCGCCTGGGAGCTGCGGCGCGAGGACGCGCTGGAGTGATGCTGGCGAGCCGTTCTGGCCGCTATTGCTCCGGAGCGTCGACCGAGAGCCACCAGTCGCTCCCGCGAAACCAGCAGGACGCGTCGGGCGCATCGTCGAAGCGGATCGATCGGACCCGTTCATAGCCGCCTGCGGCGAAAGCGGCGCGCAGTTCGCGGGCCGTAGCATCATCCTGCCGTGCCTGACAGGCAATGAAGATCGCAGACGAAACGAAACGCGCCGGCCAAGCGAGGCCGCCGCCCGCCGGCTTCTCGATCAGCAACATGCCACCCAAAGCCCAAGGCGCCTGCAGCGGAAACAGCAAACGCCCTTCGGGGCGCAGTGCTTCGAGCCATGCCCATTGCGGCTGGGTGATACCGGCATTGACATAGATTGCGTCGGCTGACGGAAGCCCTTCGACAGCGCCCGAACGCGGCTCGACCGTGACGTGCTGATAGCTGGACAGGTTAAGCGTTGCTCGTTCCGCCAGTGCCGGCTCGATCTCGAAGGCATGGACGCGACCGGATGGACCGACCAGCTCCGCGATGATCGCGCTGTAATAGCCGCTTCCCGCGCCGATCTGGAGAACGGTCTCGCCATCTTTCAGCTTCAAGGCGTTGAGGCATCGGGCGTGCAGGCTGGGCTCCCCGATATTGATCCCGCGCGCACGATCGAGCGCGATCAGCACGTCCTGATAGAGATAGGCCGGATCGTCATCGGGCGTCTCGACATAGCGGGGCGGGTTGGAGCGGCCGTTCCACCGCCCGGTCGCCAGGATGGACCAGGGGCCTCGCCCGGCGAAAGGCTCGCGCGGCACCGAGGCGAAAGCTGCCTCTATCCGCGGATCGCCTGCGATACCGCGCGCTGCGACATAGCGCGCGAAAAACGTCCGCAGTCTTTCGGTCTGCTCGTAGCCGCCGAAATCACCGATCTGGGAAGTCATGCCCCGCCCCGCGCCAACCATCGTCGGCCTGGAGTGTTGCCGACTTTCGAGGATCTGTCAGCAACATCCGGATGACAGCAACGTCAACGTCGGGAAATTCGGCGCGGAGACACTGTGCCAACGGCATAATGTCCGAACGTCCGGCGGCAGATGCTGGCGAGCCCGGCAGGATTCGAACCTGCGACCAGCAGCTTAGAAGGCTGCTGCTCTATCCAGCTGAGCTACGGGCCCTGAAAAGCGGTGACGGCGGGGTCTTTCAATGCGTCCACTGGCCGACGCGGTTGAACTTGAAATTGTCCGCATAGGCGATGCTGCGCCGCTTCGGCAGATGCGGCTGCTCCAGCCTGTAGGGGATGCCGTTGCGCTTGGCATAGGCGACGGCGTCCTCGGCCGTGTCGAACCACAGCCTGAGCTGGCTCTTCATGTCGCCCGAGGCGGTCCAGCCCATCAGCGGCTCGATCTCGCGCGGCCGCTCCGGCTCGTATTCCAGCAGCCAGCGGCCGGTCTTGGCCGTTCCCGACTGCATCGCGTTGCGCGCCGGCGAATAGATCCGTGCCGTCATGCTTCCCCTCGCCTTCCGGCAAAGCTGTCTAATAATGGTCGGGGCACCAGGATTCGAACCTGGGACCCTCTGCTCCCAAAGCAGATGCGCTACCGGGCTGCGCTATACCCCGCCGTCCTGCAAGTGCATCGAAACACTCACAAATCACCTCCGCCGACCGATCGGTCGCGCGAACCGGGTAGGAGATAGCATCAACTGGCGAGCTTGGAAATATCGGCCGCCGCCTTCCAGGTGCTTTTCTCGCCCCCAGTCTCAGGCTGCTGCGGCGCCGACAATTGTTCCCAATCAGGGAACATGCTAGCTTGCCGCGTTGCAGATCATCGCACGCCGGACTTTGCGGGCATTCTGGCAGGCGAATCCTTCGGCCGAGAACCCGTTGAGGACGTGGTATGCGATCGTCGAGCGGGCCGATTGGTCGGGCCCGGCGGACGTCAAGCGTCAGTTCGGCACCACCGTCGATTTCATCAGGGACAACCGCGTGATCTTCGACATCGGCGGCAACAAATATCGGCTCGTCGTGCATGTCGCCTACGGCTATCGGCGCTGCCTGATCAAATTCGTGGGCACTCACAAGGATTACGACAGAATCGACCCGGAGACGGTATGATGCAGATGGAGGTTCGCGCGATCCGCACCGAAGCGGACTACGATTGGGCGCTCGACGAGATCGCGCGCTATTTCGACGAGCCGCCGCCGCCCGGTAGCGCCGAGGCCGACCGCTTCGATGTCCTGGCCGGCTTGCTCAAACTCTATGAGGACAGCCACCATCCGATCGCCGCGCCCGATCCGGTCGAGACGATCAGGCAATGGATGGCGCTGCGGGGCTTCAGCCAGGGTGACCTTGCGACCCTGCTCGGCTCGAAATCGCGCGCCTCCGAGATCCTGGCGCGCAAGCGGGCCCTGACCGTCGAGATGATCTACAAGCTCAGCCGGGAATGGCATATCCCGGCAGACATCCTGGTCGCCCCCTACCATTTGGCAGCGTGAGCGCCCTCACCGCTTGAACAGTGCGTGCTCCACCCTGTCGCCCGGCTTGATGCCGAGCTTGGCCGAGATGCCGGCATTGATCTCCAGCACGGAGAGGACCGGCTCGCCCGAGGGAATCGTGCGGGTCGAGAGCGGCTCGGTGCGCTCGGCGATGCGGGCGATCGTGCCGTCGGCGCGGATGAACAGCATGTCGAGCGAGATGAAGGTGTTCTGCATCCACATCGCGACGGGCTCGACCCGCTCGAAATCGAACAGCATGCCCCGGTCGGCCGGCATGTACTGGCGGTGCATCAGGCCGCGGGCGCGCTGCTCGGGCGTGCGCATCACCTCGACCTGAAAGGCGTGGCGGCCGCCCGCGCTCACGATCGCGAGCGATTCGAGCCCGCCCCCAGGCCCGCCTTGCGCCAGCGGGCGCTGCGGCAGGGCGGCGGCGACGACCAGCGCCAGCAGCACCGCGGCGACGATGCGCGTCATCCCACCAAAATTCGGCATGCATGCCCCCTCGCCTCGCGATCCGAGGCCAATGACCCGATCCCGAGCCGATCCGTCAAGCTTTTCGCGCCTTTGCCGCGCGCGCCATCTTCCTTTCGTCACCGCCATGCGGCAGGGTCGCGCCAACTGTCGGGGGTGGGCGCGCCGTCGCGGCGAGAGCGTTCGGCGAAAGCGCTCCTTGCCCCGGCAAGAGCGGCTTGCCTCGGCCTCCGCCGACAGCAGGCCGCATGATTCCAGGAGAACGCCCATGACGAGTTTGACCGGTCGACGTCCCGCAGCGCTCCGATGGCTGGCGACAGCCGGGCTGCTGCTCGGCCTCGCCTCCGGCCCGGCCGGCGCCGCCGATTTCCAGCTCGACAATCTCAAGCTCGAATTCGGCAGCTTCGTGATGTCGATCCCCAAGCTCGAGGTGAAGGGCACGCCGCTCGACCGCGAGGGCTTCGTGGCGATTGTCCAGAACGCTTCCGAGAGCCCCGCGACCCGCCTCGCCCGGCTGAACGCCGCCGAGATCAGCGCTCCGACCCTGACAATGGAGCAGACCTTCGGCGCGCAGAAGCAGGTCACCACCTACCGCAATGTCCGCTTCAATGAGATCAGCGAAGGTCGGATCGGCCGCGGCTCGTCGAGCGATGCCAGCATCAAATCGGTCGGCGCTCCGACCGGGCCGATGACCGGCGAGCTCAAGGGCATGCGCTTCGAGGGCTTCGACCTCGTCCAGATCGCCAAGGTCTTCGGCGAGAAGGCCGCCGCCGGCACTGATGCGCCGCTGCAGACCGTGCTCGCCCGCTTCGAGCAGGACGGCTTCTCCTTCGATCTCGGCGAGGCCGGCAAGATGAGCTCCGGCAAGGCCACGATGCGCCAGGTCAAGGCGCGCCAGGCCAGCGAGCCGCTGGGCGAGCTGCTGGCCCGGATCACCGTGCTCGGCGAGGAGGCGGACAAGGCCCGCCGCAACCTGAACAGCAAGGAGGAGCCCTCCGTCACCGAGGCGCGCGACCGCAAGATGCTGGTGGCGATGCTCGAGCTCTTCAACGCCGTCGACTATGGCAGCGGCGAGGTCCGCGACGTGGTGATGGCGCTGAAGCCCCCGCCGAAGCCGGGCGCCAAGGCCGAGGCGCTCGACATGCGCTTTGCTCGCGTGGCCTTCGGGGAGGATACGCCGGAGAAAACCGGCTTCGTGCTGGAGGGGCTGGCCTTCGAGGCCGGCGAGGCCAAGGGCACGCTGGCCTTGCTCGGCTATTTCGGCTTCTCCTATGAGGGTGTGATCAAGGAGCTGCGCGCCGCGCTCGCGGCCGGCAGCGACATCGCGACGCTCGACTTCCGCAAGTTCATCCCGAAGCTGGGCACGGTTCGGATGAGCGGGCTACAGGTGCAGGCGCCGCAGGAGGCCAAGCCCGGCCGGCCGGCCGCCCCGCCGATGCAGATCGGCCTCGGCGGCTTCGAGCTCAAGGCGGCCGACCAGATCAACGGCATCCCGACCGCGATGTCGCTGACCCTCGACAAGATCACCTTCCCGGTGGTCGAGAGCCCGAGCAATCCGTCCGCGAAGGACCTGATCGCGATGGGCTATCGCAATCTGGACCTCTCGGCGAAGCTCGATCTGGCCTGGCAGGAAAGCAGCCAGCAGCTCGCGATCCGCACGCTTTCGCTCAGCGGCGTCAATATGCTGCGGCTCGACGCCACCGGCACGCTCGGCAATATCGGCAAGGAGGTGTTCTCCGGCGATGTCGCGCTCGCCCAGGTGGCGCTGCTCGGCGCGACCGCCAAGACGGTCGAGTTCAAGCTGCAGAATCTCGGCCTTGCCGAGAAGCTGATCGAGAACGAGGCCCGCAAGTCGAAGCGCAAGGTCGAGGATGTGCGGCGCGAATACGGGATGATGGCGAGCCTCGGCCTCGCCGCGATCCTCGGCCCTTCGGAGGGCGCCAAGACGCTCGCCAACGCGGTGGCGCGTTTCGTCGCCAAGCCCGGCACGCTGACGGTGCAGGCCACCGCCAAGGCCCCGACCGGACTCGGGCTGGCGGATGTGATCGCGCTCGGCGACCCGACCGAGATCTTCGGAAAGATCGACATCAAGGCCAATGCCGAGTGACGCTGGCGGCTCCGCCGCCGAACTCCCGCAGCCGGACGCCGCCTGGCGTCCGGACGCGCTGCAGGCCTGGTGGGCGCGGCTGCCGACCGGGCCGCGCGGGCTGCTGCGCCGCTATGTCAATCCGCAGAACCAGACCCGCATCCATCTCGCGCATCTGCTGAAGCGCCGGCCGGAACAGATCGAGGTCGGCGCCTACACCTATGGACGGCCCAAGGTGCGCTTCGTCGACAGCGGCGCGCGGCTGACGATCGGCCGCTATGGCTCCATCGCGGACGGCGTCGAGATCCTGCTCGGCGGCAACCACCGCACCGAATGGGCGACGACCTATCCCTTCCCGGCCCTGCCCGAGCTATGGCCGGCGGCGCGCGGGCTCGCCGGTCATGATGCGAGTCGCGGCGATGTCCGGATCGGCCATGATGTCTGGCTGGGCTCGCAGGCGATGATCCTGTCCGGAGTGACGATCGGCCATGGCGCAGTGGTGGCGGCGCGCGCCGTCGTGAGCCGCGACGTGCCGCCTTACGCCATCGTCGCCGGCAGCCCGGCCAGGACGGTGCGCCTGCGCCTGCCCGAGGCGAAGGCGGCCGCGCTGCTGGCCAGCGGCTGGTGGGATCTCCCGCATGAACAGGTTTCGCAGCTGCTGCCGCTGCTGATGTCCGATCGGATCGAGGCGTTGCTGGAGGCGATCAGCCGCGCGTCATCAGCCGGCGCTTGAGGCCGAGCGCCGGCTTCTCGACCAGGTACCAGGACAGCGCGGCGACGATCAGCGTCGCCGCCAGCGCCGGCCAGAACAGCACGAAGGCGCCGGCGGCCGGGAACAGCGCCACGGCCGCCTGCTGCAGCGGCCAGCCATAGAGATAGACGCCATAGGAGAGATCGGCCGGCGGCTCGCTGCGCCAGCGGGTCAGGGGCGGCGCCAGCGCCAGCACGAGCACGCTCCAGGCGGTGACGAGATAGAGCGCGGCCTTGTAGAGCGGCGTCGCCGACAGCAGCGCGGTGGCGAGAAGCGCGAGCGCCAGGCCCGCCAGCGAGAGCGGCACCCGGTCGCGCCAGAGATAGATCAGCCCTCCCGTCAGGAAGATCAGCGGCAGGCGCAGCGCCGTCTCGAGGCCCTTCGCGCCCGCGGGCGCCAGGATCTCGCGCGCGATGACCGCCAGCACCAGCGCCGCCCAGATCGCCAGGACGAGCCGCCTGTGCAGCAGGAGCCCCGCGAGCCCGGCCGCCAGCACGCCGAGATAGCACAACGTCTCGTATTTCAGCGTCCAGACAGTGCCCATCGGAAAGGGCAGCGGGTTGTCGGCGAAGACGCCCGGCAATGCCGCGGCGCTCTTGAAGCTGGTCAGGGTGCCAGAGATGAAGCGCCAGAGCCGCGCGTCGCCGAGATAGGCCGGGAGGTCGAGCGCCGTCAGCGCGCCGCCGAGCAGCAGCGACACCACGAGCGTGGCCGCGATCAGGCCGGGCCCGATGCGCAGCGCGCGCGCCAGCACATAGTCGCGCCAGCCGCGCTGCAGAAAGCTCATCGTCACCAGGAAGCCTGAGATCGCGAAGAAGCCGTTGACCGCATGCTCACCGAGCGTGAAGCCCGTCGACTGCGCCAGCGGCTCGTCCTCCACCCGCCCGGTGGTGACGCTCAGCGCGTGCGACACCACCACCGCGAGCGCCAGCAGCAGGCGCAGCAGGCCGAAATGATTATGCGGCGCATTCAGCCCTTCGGCGGTGCTGGCAGCCGGGAACAGTCTGGTCACGGCAGCGACTCCGCGCGGGTCAGCCCCTGCCGCTCGAGCGCGCTGCGGCCCGCCCGTGCGGCCAGCGCGCCGGCGAGCGAGCCCGCATGGGCATACATCTTCTCGCGTCTCAGGATCAGGCCGTAAGCGGCTGCCTTGAAAGCGTTTTCGAACAACTTGCCGAAGCCCGGCACCGGCAGGTTCCATTTGCGGGCGACGTGATGCTCGGCCCAGGCGAGATGCCAGCGTGCGGTGAAGCGGCGCTGCGGCGAGGGCGCGCTGGAGCCGCCCCTGAGATGCTGTGCGCGCGCGCCGTCGACATGGATGAGCGCGTGGCCGGCCTCGCGCAGGCGACGGCAGAGATCGTCGTCCTCGTAGAACAGGAAGATCTCGGGATCGAAGCCGCCCAGCCCCAGGAAGACCTGCCGGCGCAGCAGCAGGCAGGCGCCGGACAGGAAGGGCAGGCAGGCATCGCCCTCGGGCACCACGATCCGGCGCGCCTGGTTGAGATGCGGCGGCGACAGCAGCGAGCGCGGCTGCAGGAAGACGCGGCCGGACGGCTCGCTGATCCGGGGGGCGAAGGCGGCGGCATCGGGATAGGCCTCGGCGGCCGCCAGCAGCGCCGCGACGGCGCCGGGCGCCACTTCCAGATCGGGATTGACGATCAGGATGAAAGGCGTGGTCGCCGCCCTGGCGCCGCGATTATTGCCGCGTCCATAGCCTTCGTTGCGCTCATTGCGGAGCACGCGCGCGCCGAGCCGCTCGGCGAGCGCGGCCGAGCCGTCGGAGCTGGCATTGTCGACGACCAGCGCCGGCACGCCCTCCCGCGCCAGCGCCGAAAGGCAGGCCGGCAGCACCTGCGCGCTGTCATAGGCGACGACGATGGCGGTGATGTCGGCCGGCGAGGAAGTCATGCAGGGCATCTGCGTGGGAAACCGGCCGGCGGCAAGAAAAATCAACGGCACGGGCGCAGCTCCCCGTGCTTCACCGTCACAGCGTCTCGAAGCGCCCTGCCCTGACGGTGTTCATCTGGCCGCGCAGCGTTGCGCGCTCCTGCGCCGTGCAGGGCTCCGGCCTGACGCCTTGGTTGATCGTCCGCGCCTCGGAGACCGTCACATAGGTCGAGCGTGCCGAGGCGATCTGCTCATCCGTCGCGCAGCGCGCCCGCTCGGCGTCGAGGAAACGCTCGAGCGTGTTGCGGCTGGCATAGCCGGCATTGCAGGCCGCGGCGCGCGAGACGATATCGGCCAGCGCGCTCGCACGCGCCGAACTCGGATTGGACGACGCCGAGACGCAGGCCGAGAGCGCGGGCGCGAGCAAGGCCAGCGCGGCGAGCCGCGCTGCAGTGGCGAAAGGCATCGCGGTCAGCCGTTCTTCTCGGGCAGGTTCAGCCGGATATGCAGCTCGCGCAGCTGCTTCGGCGTGACGTCGGACGGCGCCCCCATCAGCAGGTCGACCGCCTGCTGGTTCATCGGGAACAGCGCGACCTCGCGCAGATTGGTGGCGCCGGCGAGCAGCATGATGATCCGGTCGACGCCGGCTGCCATGCCGCCATGCGGCGGCGCCCCGTACTGGAAGGCCCGGTACATGCCGCCGAAGCGCTCGATCACCGTCTCCTCGCCATAGCCGGCGATCTCGAAGGCCTTGACCATCGCCTCGGGGCGGTGGTTGCGGATGCCGCCCGAGGCCAGCTCATAGCCGTTGCAGGCGATGTCGTACTGGAAAGCCTTGATCGCCAGCGGATCCTGCGAGGTCAGCGCCTCGAGCCCGCCCTGCGGCATCGAGAACGGGTTGTGCGAGAAATCGACCCGCTTCTCGTCCTCGTTCCACTCATACATCGGGAAGTCGACGATCCAGGCGAAGGCATAGGCGTTCTCGTCGATCAGCCCGAGCTCGGAGCCGACCTTGTTGCGGGCGCTGCCGGCGAACTTATAGAACTTTTCCGGGTTGCCGGCGGCGAAGAAGCAGGCATCGCCCGCCTTCAGGCCGAGCTGGGCGACGATGGCGGAGACGCGCTCGGGGCCGATATTGTTGGCGATCGGGCCCTGGCCCTCCCCGCCCTCCTTGACCATCAGATAGCCGAGGCCGGGCTGGCCCTCGCCCTGCGCCCAGGAGTTCATGCGGTCGCAGAAGGCCCTGGAGCCGCCGCCGGGGCCGGGGATCGCCCAGACGCGGTTCTTCTCGTCCTCGAGGATGCGGGCGAAGACCTTGAAGCCCGAGCCGCGGAAATGCTCGGAGACGTCCTGCATCTCGATCGGGTTGCGCAAGTCCGGCTTGTCGGAGCCGTATTTGGCGATCGCCTGCGCATAGGGAATGCGCGGCCAGTTGCGCGAGACGCTCTTGCCGTCGGCGAACTCCTCGAAGACGCCGGCGATCACCGGCTCCATCGTGCGGAACACGTCCTCCTGCTCGACGAAGCTCATCTCGACGTCGAGCTGGTAGAACTCGCCCGGCAGGCGATCGGCCCGCGGGTCCTCGTCGCGGAAGCAGGGAGCGATCTGGAAATAGCGGTCGAAGCCGGCCATCATCAGCAGCTGCTTGTACTGCTGCGGCGCCTGCGGCAGGGCGTAGAACTTGCCCGCATGCAGGCGGCTCGGCACCAGGAAGTCGCGCGCGCCCTCCGGGCTGGAGGCGGTCAAGATCGGCGTCTGGAACTCGGAGAATCCGGCGCTCTTCATGCGCTGGCGCAGCGAATCGATCACCTTGCCGCGCAGCACGATGTTGTTGTGCAGCTTCTCGCGGCGCAGATCGAGGAAGCGGTATTTGAGGCGCGTATCCTCGGGATAGTCGAGATCGCCGAACACCGGCAGCGGCAATTCGGCGGCCGGGCCGAGCACCTCCAGCCCGGTGGCGAAGACCTCGACGCCGCCGGTCGCCAGATTGGCGTTCTCCGTCCCCTCCAGGCGCGCCTTCACCTTGCCGTCGATGCGGATCACCCATTCCGAGCGCACCTTCTCGGCATCGGCGAAGGCCGGCGAATCCGGGTCCACGACCACCTGGGTCATGCCGTAATGGTCGCGCAGATCGATGAAGAGCACGCCGCCATGATCGCGGATGCGGTGGCACCAGCCGGAGAGGCGCACGACCTGGCCGATATCGCTCTCACGCAGAGCGCCGCAGGTGTGGGAACGGTAGCGATGCAAGGTCACGGTTCTAGAGCTTTCCGGGCGTCCAGGCGGGCCTGACGGCGCGCGCGCGATGATCGAGCAGGGTAAGCGCATGCGAGCGGGCGGCTTGTCAAGAACGCGCGCGACATGACGCGCAGGCATCTGCTATGACCGGCCGCCATGAATCTGATCAGCACGACCGACGAGCTCGCCGCAGCCTGCTCACGCCTCGCCCAACACCCGTTCGTCACCGTCGACACGGAATTCCTGCGCGAGACCACCTATTATCCCAAGCTGTGCCTCGTGCAGATGGCCTCGCCCGAGGAGGCGGTGCTGGTCGATCCGCTGGCCGAGGGGCTCGACCTCAAGCCGTTCATGGCTCTGATGGCCGACCAGAACGTGGTCAAGGTCTTCCACGCCGCGCGGCAGGATCTCGAGATCGTCTGGATGCTCGGACGCATCCTGCCGACGCCGCTCTTCGACACGCAGGTGGCCGCCATGGTCTGCGGCTATGGCGACTCGGTCGGCTACGAGCAGCTCGTCAACGACCTCGCCAAGGCGCGGATCGACAAGTCCTCGCGTTTCACCGACTGGTCGCGCCGCCCGCTGAGCGAGGCGCAGCTGACCTATGCCGAATCCGACGTGACCCATCTGCGCGACATCTATCTGGCGCTGCAGGCCGATCTCGCCGCGAGCGGGCGCGCGAGCTGGGTCGCCGAGGAGATGGCGGTGCTGAACTCGCCGGCGACCTACGAAGTCAAGCCGGAGAATGCCTGGCAGCGGCTGAAGGGCCGCCTGCGCAAGCCCCGCGAGCTCGCCGTGCTGATCGAGCTCGCCGCCTGGCGCGAGCGCGAGGCGCAGAACCGCGACGTGCCGCGCCAGCGGGTGCTCAAGGACGACGCGCTGATGGACATCGTCCAGCGCGCCCCCCGCTCCGTCGAGGCGCTCGGCGAGCTGCGTTCGGTCCCCAACGGTTTCGAGCGGTCGCGCGCCGGCGGCGAGGTGCTGGCAGCGATCGCGCGGGCGCTCGCCGTCGATCCGCAGAGCCTGCCGCGCTTCGAGCGCGAGCGCGGCCGGCCCGGCAACGGGGCGGTGCTCGACCTGCTGAAGGTGCTGCTCAAGGCCGTCGCCGATACCGAGCGGGTGGCGCCCAAGATCATCGCTTCCAGCGACGATCTGGAGGAGATCGCCAGCGACGACAACGCCGATGTGCCCGCTTTGAAGGGCTGGCGCCGCGAGATCTTCGGCGAGAAGGCGCTGGCGCTGAAGAACGGCTCGCTCGGCTTGCGGATCGAGCGCGGGCGGGTGGTGGTCGGCTGAAGCTCAGCCGATATCGACCTGCCGGCCGAGCAGCCGCGCCAGCTGCTTCATCCGGCCCGCGACGCGCTCGCTCGCCAGCGAGCGCAGCTCCGGCGGCAGGCGCAGCACCAGGCGGTTCTCGGTGCAGGTCAGCGGCGCCCGCGGCAGGATGCCGGGCATGCCGGCCGAGATCAGATAGGCGACGCGGAAAATCCCGGCGACCACATGCGCCCGATCGAGGGATCGCGGCGTCAGCAGGCGCCGCAGCCCTTCCGCCGCGGGCGCCGAGGCCTTGAGGCCGGCATAGCGATAGAAGGCGGTCAGCGCCAGGAAGGCGCGGCCGGCATGATCGACCCCGCTGAACGAGGCGTGGGCGATCACGTTCAGCGTCTGCTCGCCGCGATAGTCCGGATGGGCGCGCCAGCCGATATCGGATAGCAGGCAGGCGGCCCGCTGCAGCCGCCGCAAGGCCGGGTCATCCTCGGGGAAGGCCCCGGCGACCAGCGTATCGGTCCAGGCGATCAGGTCCGCGGCATGGCGCGGATCGCGGGCGCGCAGCTGGTTGTAGTCCTCGGCGCCGCGCAGCAGCGCATCGGCATTGCGCTCCTCCTTGCCGAGCTGCTCATGCAGCAATCCTTCGCGCACGCCATGCGCCGAGATCACGACATTGCGGGGCCGGCCGCGCCGGATCAGCTGGTCCAGCACCACCGCGCCATAGGAGAGCAGCGGCCGACGGGCGGACGAAACCGATTCGATCGATTCGAGCATCGAGGCGTCGGCCCGCTCGACCAGCCGGACGAACTCGGTCGCCTCCTCCGCCGGCATGCTGTAGCCGTGCATCACGTTCAGCGGATAGCCGGACTGGCGCTGGTGCAGCGTCGCGAGCGCGCGCCAGGTTCCGCCCACAGCGTAGAAGTCGCGCCCGCGCATCGCCGCGAGCTGGGGATGATCGGCGAGGTCCTCGCGGACGATCCGCTCGGCCGCCCTGACCGAGCTCTTCGAGCGGTCGATCAGCGCGAGGCCTCCGAGCGGCAGGCTGATGCCGTCCCCGACCTCGTCGCCGTCGACGGCGGCGAGCTCGAGCGAACCGCCGCCCAGATCCCCGACCACGCCCTGCGGGCGATCGAAGCCGGAGATCACGCCCAGCGCGGAGAGATAGGCCTCGCGGTCGCCCGAGATCAGCTCGATCGGCTGGCCGACGGCGGCTTCGGCGCGCGCGATGAAATCGGGGCCGTTCGAAGCATAGCGCGCCGCCGCCGTGGCGATGACGCGCAATTGGCCGACATGCATCGCCTCGCAGAGGATACGGAAGCGCACCAGCGCCGACAGAGCCTTCTCGATCGCGTCGGCAGCGAGCATGCCGGTCGATGCGACCTGCCGGCCGAGCCCCGCCATCTCCTTCTCGTTGAAGACCTGCGCGGGCGCCCGCGACAGCGTCTCGTAGACGACGAGGCGGACCGAGTTCGAGCCGATATCGATGATCGCGACGGTCGCGCCGGTGCTGATCCGGCCGGGCGCCGGATCAGGCTTTTTTCCGACGCGAGAGGCTGCGTGGGCTTGAGCTCGAAAGAGATTTTCCACGACCTGACAGGCTCGGGTTCGTCATGAAGTATTTATGCGCGTTGAACGACTCGTCCGCCGACGGCGCGACAATGCGGCGCGAGCCGCCATCGGGCAAGATGGTCCAGCTCTGTTCGTTGTCGAGAAAATTGGCCAGCATGATCTGCTCGAGCAGTTGCTGGTGGACGGTGGCGTTCTGGATCGGCGTCAGCGCCTCGACGCGGCGGTCGAGATTGCGCGGCATCAGATCGGCCGAGGAAATGTAGAGCTTGGCCTTGGGCGAGGGCATGCCGTGGCCGGCGCCGAAGGCGTAGACGCGGGTGTGCTCCAGGAAGCGTCCGACGATCGACTTGACGCGGATATTGTCGGAGAGCCCCGGCACCCCCGGGCGCAGGCAGCAGATGCCGCGGACCACGAAATCGATCTGCACCCCGGCCTGGCTGGCATCGTAGAGCGCGTCGATGATCTCGGGATCGACCAGCGAATTGCACTTGCCCCAGATCGCGCCGGGCCGCCCCGCCTTCACATGCGCGACCTCCTCGGCGATGTCGTCGAGCAGCCGCTTCTTCAGGTTGACCGGCGAGACCGCCATGCGCTCCAGCTCGGCGGGCTCGGCATAGCCGGTGATGAAGTTGAAGATCCGCGCGACGTCCTGCGCCATCACCGGATCGGCGGTGAAGAAGGAGACATCCGTATAGATCCGCGCCGTGATCGGGTGGTAGTTGCCGGTGGCGATATGGCAATAGGTCGCCAGCTGCCCCGCCTCGCGGCGCACCACCATCGACAGCTTGGCGTGGGTCTTCAGCTCGATGAAGCCGTAGACCACCTGCACCCCGGCCCGCTCCAGATCCTTGGCCCAGCGGATATTGGCCTCCTCGTCGAAGCGGGCCTTCAGCTCGACCAGCGCCGTCACCGACTTGCCGGCCTCGGCCGCCTCGGCCAGCGCCTGCACGATCGGCGAGTTCGAGGAGGTGCGATAGAGCGTCTGCTTGATCGCCACGACATTGGGATCGCGCGCCGCCTGCTGCAGGAACTGCACCACGACGTCGAAGCTCTCATAGGGGTGATGGACGATCAGGTCCTTCTGGCGGATCGCGGCGAAGCAGTCGCCGCCATGCTCGCGGATGCGCTCGGGAAAGCGGGCATTGTAGGGCTTGAACTTCAGGTCCGGCCGCTCGACCCCGACCAGCTGCGACAATTCGTTGAGCCCGATCATCCCGTCGACGATCACGATCTCGTCCGGATCGACCTTGAGCTCGCGCACGATCAGGTCGCGCAGATGGGCCGGCATGTCGGAGTTCAGCTCCAGCCGGATCACCACGCCGCGTCGGCGCTGCTTCAGCATCGTCTCGAAGACGCGGACCAGGTCCTCCGCCTCCTCCTCGATGTCGAGGTCGGAATCGCGGATGATGCGGAAGGAGCCGGTGCCCTTGACCTCGTAGCCCGGGAAGAGCTTGCCGATGAACAGGGCGACCAGATCCTCCAGCATGATGAAGCGCTGGATGCCCTCGCGGGCGAGATCCGGCAATTCGATGAACCGGTCCATCTTCACCGGGACGCGGATCAGCGCGTTGAGCGCGCGCCCGTCGCCGACCCGCTCCAGCGCCAGCGCGATGGTGAAGCCGAGATTGGGGATGAAGGGAAACGGGTGGGCCGGATCGATCGCCAGCGGGGTCAGCACCGGGAAGACGTAATGGAGGAAGCGGTCCTCCAGCCAGACGCGGTCCTGCGCGCCGATATCGGCCGGACGCAGCAGATGGATGCGCTCGGCCTCGAGGTCCTGCTTCAGCTCGGTCCAGCGGATCTGCTGGTCGCGGGTCAGGGCGGACACCGCCTCGCCAAGGGCAGCGAGCTGCTCGGCCGGGCTCAGACCGTCCTGGCTCGGCGTCACGACGCCGGCCTTGAGCTGCTCGCGCAGGCCCGAGACCCGGACCATGAAGAACTCGTCGAGATTATTGGCTGAGATCGACAGGAAGCGCAGCTGCTCCAGCAGCGGGTGGTTGCGGTTGGAGGCCTCCTCCATCACCCGCCGGTTGAACTCCAGCCAGGACAGCTCGCGGTTCATGAATCGCCGGGGCGACTGGCGCAGGTCCTCGTCGAGATGCAGCGCGGCCGGAGCAGGCGCCGGCCTGGCGGATGCGGCCGCTGCCGATTTCGAGGCCACCACCTCGATCAGGTCGTCGGTCATCCGCTTCGCCCTCGCCGTTTCAGCTCGTGTCATCGCCGTTCCGCCGCAATTGTCTCTGCTACCCGCACGCAGGCAAGCCCCGGTGTTGAAGACATTCTAGCGTGACGCTTCGATGACGGGTGCGTTCGATCGCCAGGAAACGCGTCAGACCCGTTTCCGGTCCATCGCCCACTGTAGATCTGCTCTGCGACGAGCCTGCATCGGCATCATGATCGGGCGGTGTCCGTCGCGCCGGGACGCTGGCCTCCTGCGGCGCTGAGGCGTCTTGCGCCGCGCCTGCTCCTCCTGTTTGGTCGGCATGCGGGCTGTGCATGGCCCGCGCCTCCCCGAGAGCGACCTTGTCAGACCATCACGACGCCGACCACGGCGATATCGTCTATCCCTCCGCCATCCCCTTCGTGCTGGCGCATCTCGCCTGCTTCGGGGCGCTGTGGAGCGGCGTCACCGCGACCTCGCTATGGCTCGCCTTCGGCCTCTACTGGCTGCGCATGTTCGCGGTCACTGCCGGCTATCACCGCTATTTCTCGCATCGCTCCTTCAAGACGAGCCGGGCCGGCCAGTTCCTGCTCGCCTTCCTGGCGCAGAGTACGGCGCAGAAGAGCGTGATCTGGTGGGCGTCCAAGCACCGGCATCATCACCGCTTCGCCGACACCGAGCATGACGTGCATTCGCCGGTGCTGACCTCCTTCGCCTATGCCCATGTCGGCTGGATCTTCAGCAAGGGGCATGACCGCTGCGACACCAGCGCCGTCGGCGACCTGACGCGCGTCCCGGAGCTGCGCCTCCTGCATCGCTTCGAGATCGCGCCCGCGATCCTGCTGGCGCTCGCCTGCTTCGCGATCGACGGCTGGGCCGGGCTGGTGGTCGGCTTCTTCTGGTCGACCGTCGCGGTCTATCACGGCACCTTCTGCATCAACTCGCTGGCGCATGTGCATGGCGACAAGGACTATGTCACCGGCGACGAGAGCCGCAACAACTGGCTCCTGGCGATCGTCACCATGGGCGAAGGCTGGCACAACAACCACCACGCCTATCAATACAGCGTCCGCCAGGGTTTCCGCTGGTGGCAATGGGACCCGACCTATTACCTGATCCTCGGCCTCTCCAAGCTCGGCCTGGTCTGGGATCTGAAGGCGCCGCCGCAGGCGGTGATCGAGCGCTCGCAGGCGCTGCCGCCGCGCGTCGTCGAGCGCTCGGCCGAGCGGCTCGCCGCCACGGTGCCGCTCGACCGTTTCGTTCAGGCCTTCCGCGACGCCTATGCCAATGTCCCCGGCCTGCCGGAGCTGCATCTGCCGACCATGACGCTGCCCGAGCTGCGCGAGGCGCTGGCGGCGCTGCAGATGCGGGCCGGCGAGCGTCTGCACGCGATGCAGACGCAGGCGCATGAGGCGATGGCGGCCTGGCACCTGCCGGTGTTGCCGAGCCGCGAGGAACTCGCCGAGAAGGCGGCCGCGATGTTCGTGAAGACGCCCTCGCTCGATGCGATAGCGGCCCGCGCCCATGATCTCCTCGTCGAGGCGATGCATGCGCGGCTGGTCGGCACGGCGGGGCCGGCGGCGGCGAAGGGCTGAGGCCGGCTACGCGTCCGCGAACAGCCTCGCCGCCACCTCCGTCGCCATGGCGCGGGTGACGCGGCGGCCGCGCTCGAGCGAAACCCGGTCGAGCGCGTCGACGATCTGGCGGGCAGCGGCGAAGGAGCGTTCCATGCGCAGCGCCAGCGCCTCGATCGTGCCGGTATCGACGATCAGCTGACGATCGACGAAGAGCTTCACCAGCAGCGCCCGCAGCAGGGCATCGTCCGGCGCGGCGATCTGCGCCTGCGGCGCAAGCCGCAGGCGCGAGAGCAGATCGGGCACCGCGAGCCCCCATTGCCCGGGCTCGCTGCGCGCCGTCAGCAGCACGAAGCCGCCGCGCGCCCGCGTCGCGTTGAGCAGATGGAACAGGGCGTTCTCGTTCAGGCCGCCGCGATCGCAATCCTCGATCACCAGCGCCCCGGCCGAGGCCAGATGCGGCACTTGTCCCTCGTCGAGCTCGGCGGCGGACAGCGTCCAGGCATGGGCTCGCGCCGCCCAGATCGCCGCGAGATGGGTCTTGCCCGCGCCCTCCGGGCCGACCAGCCGCAGCCAGGGCGCCGGCCAGCTCGGCCAGGCCTCGACCAGACCATAGGCCTGCTCGTTGGAAGGGCCGACGAGGAAGTCCTCGACGCCGTGCCGGCTGTCCACCGGCAGGTCGAAGGCGAGCTGGCGGGGCTTGGCCGGCAGCTCAGACATCGCCGTCGCGGACGATCGGAGGCTGCACGGCTGTCGGCCCGTTGCCGCGATAGACCGGGCTGGCGAGATATTGCCGGAGCGCGAAGCGCATCAGCACGCCCATCACCGCCGCCAGCGGCACGGCGAGCAGCAGGCCGACGAAGCCGAACAGCGAGCCGAAGGCGAGCAGCGCGAAGATCAGCCAGACCGGGTGCACGCCGATCGAATCCCCGACCAGCTTGGGCTGCAGGATATTGCCCTCGATGAACTGGCCCGCGAAGAACACCGCGAGCGCCGCCAGCGGCATCGTCCAGTCCGGCCAGAACTGCACGGTCGCGACACCGACCGAGAGCACCAGCCCGGTCAGCGAGCCGACATAGGGGATGAAGGACAGAAAGCCGCTGATGATGCCGATCAGCGCGCCGAAATTGACGCCGAGCAGCGACAGGCCGACGGCGTAGAACAGGCCGAGCAGCAGGCAGACCAGCGCCTGGCCGCGCAGGAAGCCGGCGATGGCGGTGTCCATCTCCGAGAGCAGTCCGCGAATGGTATCGCGATGGTCGAGCGGCAGCCAGCTGTCGACGGTCGCGACCATGCGGTCCCAATCGGCCAGCAGGTAGAAGGCGATGACGGGGGTGAGCACCAGCAGCGAGAACACGCCGATGATCGCGGTGCTGCCGGTCCAGAGCGAGCCGATCAGCTTGCCGGCCCAGCTCGTCGCCTCGCCGACCAGATTGCCCAGCGAGTTCTTGGCGTCCGCGGCCAGCTCGGCCCCGCCCATGCGCTCGAGCCAGGGCGCGCCGCGCTCCATGATCAGCGTCTGCAGCTGGTTGGCATAGGTCGGCAGCCTTTCGGCGAGCCCGGCGAATTGCTGGCTCAGCAGCGGCGCCAGCAGCAGCAGCATGGCGATGAAGACCAGCAGGAAGAGGCAGAGGATCGCGATCGTCGCGGTGAGCCGGCTGAGGCCCATGCGCTCCAGCCGATCGGCCAGCGGATCGAGCAGATAGGCCAGCGCCAGCGCGGCGATGAACGGCAGGAGCACATCGCGCAGCAGCAGCAGGGCGAGCACCACCAGCACGAAGGCGAGCGCCCAGAAGAGCAGTTGACGCTGAAGGGTCATGCGATCGCCTCGACGCTCACGACGCCATATGGCGCAGCCAGAAGGCGAGGTAGGCGCCCATCGAGGCGAGCGTCAAGACCGCGACGACCAGTTGCGCCACCGGCATCGCCGCGCTGGCGTCGATGCCGAAGGATTTGGTCCCGAGCACCAGCGCCGCGAAGATGAGCTGCGCGGCGGTGTTCAGCTTGCTGACCACGAAAGGCGCGATGGTCACCGGCTTGGCCATCAGCCAGGACAGGATCACTGCTGCGATGATCATCAGGTCGCGCGAGACGACGACGATGACCAGCCAGATCGGCACGATGCCGACGATGGCGAGGGTGACATAGATCGAGACGATCAGCGCCTTGTCGGCCACCGGATCGAGATAGGCGCCGAGCTCGCTCCTCATGTCGAAGCGCTTGGCGATGAAGCCGTCGATCGCATCGGAGACGCCTGCCGCCACGAAGATGAAGAAGGCCTCGTCCCAGCGCTCGTTGACGATCATGACGATCACCAGCGGCACCAGGATCAGCCGGCCGATGGTGATCAGGTTCGGAAGCGTCATCCTTGGGCACTCCCGGCGGACAGGCGAGGCGAAGCTATGACATAAGCGCCGTGAGCGCGACCTGGTTCCCGCCCGGCGGCTGCCCGCCTGGCGCAATTGCGGCCTGCAAAACCCGCGTTGAGGGCTTGCCCGCCGCCCTGCCCTTGCCTATCGCTCGCGGCAAGCGAAGGAGCACCTGCCGATGACCAAGCCTGGAGCCAACGGGCTGACCTATGCCGAGGCCGGCGTCGACATCGACGCGGGCAACGCCATGGTCGATGCCATCAAGCCGCTGGTGCGCTCGACCCGGCGCCCCGGCGCCGACGCGGAGATCGGCGGCTTCGGCGGCCTGTTCGACCTCAAGGCGGCCGGCTTCTCCGATCCGATCCTGGTGGCCGCCAATGACGGCGTCGGCACCAAGGTCAAGATCGCCATCGAGAGCGGCCGGCATGCGACGATCGGCATCGACCTCGTCGCCATGTGCGTCAACGATCTCGTCGTGCAGGGCGCCGAGCCGCTGCTGTTCCTGGACTATTACGCCACCGGCAAGCTCGACCCGAAGGCCGGTATCGAGATCGTGCGCGGCATCGCCGAGGGCTGCCGCCAGGCCGGCTGCGCGCTGATCGGCGGCGAGACCGCCGAGATGCCGGGCATGTATGCCGGCAATGATTACGACCTCGCCGGCTTCGCGGTGGGCGCCGCCGAGCGCGGCACGCTGCTGCCCCGGGCCGATCTCGTCGCCGGCGATGTGGTGCTCGGCCTGCCCTCTTCCGGCGTGCATTCCAACGGCTACTCGCTGGTGCGGCGGATCGTGGCGCTGTCCGGCCTCGGCTGGGAGGCGCCCGCCCCCTTCGCGCCGGGGAAGACCCTGGCCGAGGCGCTGCTGGAGCCGACGCGGATCTATGTGAAGAGCCTGCTCGCCGCGCTGAAGGCGGCGCCCGGCATCAAGGCGCTGGCGCATATCACCGGCGGCGGCTTCCCGGACAATATCCCGCGGGTGCTGCCGGAGGAGCTCGGAGTGGCGATCGACCTGCCGGCCATCGCGGTGCCGCCGGTGTTCGGCTGGCTGGCGAAGACGGGCGGCGTCGCCGAGCGCGAGATGCTGCGCACCTTCAATTGCGGGATCGGCATGATCGTCGTCGCCGAGGCTGCGCAGGCGGACGCCGTGCTCGCCGCCTTGCGCGACGCCGGCGAGCAGCCGGTGCGCCTCGGCGAGGTCACGGCGCGCGGCGCGGACGAGGCCGTGACCTATCGCGGGAAGCTCGCGCTGTGAGCAGCGGGCAGCGCCGGATGCGCACCGCCATCCTGATCTCGGGGCGCGGCTCCAATATGGGCGCGCTGATCGAGGCGGCGAAAGCGCCGGACTACCCGGCGCAGATCGTGCTCGTCGCCGCCAATCTGCCGGAGGCGGCCGGGCTGGAGCGGGCGCGGGCGGCCGGGCTCGCCACGGCCAGCGTCGACCACCGGCCGTTCGGCAAGGATCGCGAAGCCTTCGAACGGGCGCTCGACGATGTGCTGCAGGCGCATGGCGTCGAGCTCATCGCGCTCGCCGGCTTCATGCGGGTGCTGACGCCCTGGTTCGTGGCGCGCTGGCAGGGGCGGCTGCTGAACATCCACCCCTCGCTGCTGCCGGAGTTCCGGGGCACGCAGACCCATGCCCGCGCGCTGGCGGCCGGCGTCGCCGAACATGGCTGCACGGTGCATTTCGTGGTGCCGGAGCTCGATGCCGGGCCGACCATCTTGCAGGCGCGCGTGCCGGTGCTTCCCGGCGACGACGAGGCGAGCCTGACGGCGCGCGTGCTGGCGCAGGAGCACCTGCTCTATCCGCAGGCCCTGGCGCTGGTGGCCTCGGGAGCGGTGCACCTCGACGAGACGGCCGTCTGAGGCGCGATCACGACGCCGCCGCGAGTGTCGGCTGCTGGCTCGCCTGCTCCATGGCGCGGCGGGCGGCGGCCTCCTGCTCCTCCCTCTGCCAGCGGCGGAAGAGATCGGCACGGCGGGCCGGGTAGCGCTCTTCGCGCGCCGTCAGCTCGGCGATGCGGTCGGTGCGGAAATGGCGGAAGGCCTGCCGCAGCTCGCACCAGGCGATGACCACCCGCACCCGGTCGAAGAAGGTCATGCCGATCGGCCAGATCACCCGCTGCGATTCGGCGCCGGCCTCGTCGCGATAGCTGATCTCCAGCTTGCGCCCGTTGCGGATCGCGGCGCGGATGGCGGCTGCGTCCACCTGATCGACGATCGTGTCCTTGCAATAGGCCGGGGCGAACAGCGCCCCGTCGAGCAGGATCGGGCGCAAGTGCGGCGGCAGCACCGCCGCCACCTTGGCGACGACGTCCTCGGCGGCGCGCGCCAGCGTCGGATCGGCGCGTTCCGAGAGCCAGCGCATGCCGACCAGCACCGCCTCGATCTCGTCGGGCGAGAACATCAGCGGCGGCAGGTCAAAACCGGCGTCCAGAACATAGCCGATGCCGGCCTCGCCGCGCACCGGGACGCCCTGGCGCAGCAAGGCCGCGATATCGCGATAGACGGTCCTCACCGAGACATCGAGCTCGGAGGCGAGCGTCTCGGCCGTGACGGGACGCCGGCGGCGCCGCAGTCCCTGGATGAGATCGAGCAAACGTTCAGCGCGCTGCATGGATGGCTTCCGCTGACTGGGATGGCGTAGACTGATCCTGCCGCATTTGCACTGACATAAAAAGTCAGGAGCGTGTCAGCAGGCGCCCGGAAAAGAGCCGACGATGAAACTGCATGTCTTCGGGCCGGCCTTCGGCCTGCCGGATCCAAGCCCCTTCTGCATGAAGGCCATCATCCTGCTGGAGATGTCGGGCCTTCCCTATGACCGCGTCCAGGGGAATCTGCGCAAGGCGCCGAAGGGCAAGCTGCCGCTGCTGATCGACGGCGGCGAGATCGTTCCCGATTCCAGCTTCATCCGCATGCATCTCGAACGCAAGCACGGCATCGATTTCGACAAGGGGCTGAGCGCCGAACGCCGCGGCATCGCCTGGGCGGTCGAGAAGATGCTGGAGGACCATCTCTACTGGCTGGTCGTGCGCGAGCGCTGGCTCGACCCCGACAATTTCGATCGCGGCCCGCGCCGGTTCTTCGAAGGCCTGCCTGTGCCCCTGCGGGCGCCGGTGATCGCGCTGGTCAAGCGCAAGGTCCGGCGCGACCTGCGGGGCCACGGCCTCGGCCGCCATAGCGAGGCCGAGCAGCTGATCCTGGCGCGCCGCAGCCTGGAGGCGCTCGCCGCCATTCTCGGCGAGGCGCCCTATCTCGGCGGCGACGCACCCTGCGGCGGCGACGCCGCGCTCGGCGGCTTCATGATCGCCGGCCTATGCGAGATCTTCGAATCGCCGGTCAGCCGGGCGCTGCGGGAGCACGCCAATCTCGTCGCCTATGCCGGGCGGATGCGCGAGCGCTATTTCGGCGAGGTGCAGACCGTATGACGCCTCATCTTGCGAATCCGACGCCTATCCCGCGCCGTCATCCCGGATGGAGCGAAGCGGAACTCCGGGATCCATCGTAGAGCGCCGGAGCCTTACGATGGATCCCGGAGCTGCGCTGCTTCGCAGCTTGTCCGGGATGACGCATCTGGTTGAGGGAAAATGTCCCTCAGGGCCGCTGGAGCTTGCAGCGGTCGATGAAGGCGTAGCCCTTCTCGCGCGCCGAATCGTTGAAGTAGCCGGTGTCGCGGAAGGCCTGGAGCTCTTCCTTGGTCATGGCGTTGACGGTGCCCTTGGCGTAGCAGCTGCACGGCGAATGCACCGCCTCGCGGGTGGTGTTCATCAGCCGCGACTGGGTGATCAGGCAGGCGTCGAAGGCGCGCAGCTGGATCATATAGGGGGTCAGGTTCTTCGCCGTCGGATCCGGAGGCGGCAATGCCGTGGTGCTGCCCGCCGCCATCGCCGAGCCGGCCGCCGCCAGCACAACAAAACCCGCGGCCCAGACGACCGCACCAATCCGCCACTTCTTCATGTCTCGCACGATCCGCTTTCGCGGCAGCCCCGGCGGACCTCAGAATCCGCGCCCGGCGGGCGTGCCGGCACGGGGGGATGGTCCATAGCGTCCGCGAAAAAGCAATGACGCAAAGGTCACACCGCCTTGCGAATCCAGACCTTGTTGTCGTGGAAGGCGGCGCCGCCATAGGGCGCGACGGAATCGGCGCCGGTGATGGTGTTGATGCCACGCCCGCCGCGATGGGCGCCGTTCGGCCAGATCGATTCGGCGATGGCGACGCCGCGCACCAGCCCGTCGAACAGCACCGCGTCGAGCTCGACCGTGCCGCGCCGATTGCCGACGATCACATGATCGCCGTTGGCGATGCCGAGCGCGGCGGCGTCCTGCGGATGCAGCATCACCGTCGGCCCGCCCTCCTTCTTCACCGCGGTGGGCGTCTCGGTGAAGGTCGAATTCAGGAAATTGCGGGCCGGGCTGGTGGCGAGCCGGAACGGGTGTTCCTCATCGGCCTGCTCGATCACCGCCCAGTGATCGGGCAGCGCAGGCAGCGCCTGATGCGGTCCGACCAGCCCCGCATTGCTGTTGGGCACCTTGGGCCAATCCGGCTTGAAGCGGAACTTGCCGTCCGGCCAGCCGAAGCCCTTGAGATAATGTGCCGTCTCAAAATCCGGCTGGACGTCGAGGAAATCATTGGCGATGAGCTCGTCGAGCGTGCCACGCCCGCTCTCGCGCAAGGTCCAGTCGACGATCTCGCGCGGGGTCATCGCAAAGCCGCGATGCTCGGCGCCGAGGCGCTGCGCCAGCGCCGCGATCACCTCGTGGTTGGAGCGGCATTCCCCCGGCGGCTCGACGAGCTTGCCGCCCCACATCACATGCTGGTGGCCGCCGCCCTGATAGAGATCGTCATGCTCCATGAACTGCGTCGCCGGCAGCACGATATCGGCCATGGCGGCGGTCTCGGTCATGAACTGCTCGTGCACGACGGTGAAGAGATCCTCGCGGGCGAAGCCTTGCTTCACCAGCTCCTGCTCCGGCGCCACCGTGACCGGATTGGTGTTCTGGATGAACAGCGCCTTGACCGGGCCGCCCTGGCGCAGCGCCTGTGCATCCCCGGTGAGGATGCGCCCGATCTGCGACTGGTCGAGCTGGCGCACGCCGCGATCGACGCGGTCGAGCCCCTCGATCAGGCCCTTGCGCCATTTGTAGATGCCGCTGTTCGAGTGGAAGGCGCCGCCGCCCTCATATTGCCAGGCGCCGGTGACGGTCGGCACGCAGGACGCCGCATGGATGTTGACCGCGCCGTTGCGCTGGCGGGCGAAGCCGTAGCCGAGGCGGAAGAAGCTGCGCTTGCGGGTGCCGACCAGCTCCGCGAACGCCTCGATCTGCGCCACCGAAAGCCCGGTGATCTGCGCCGCCCATTCCGGCGTCCGGCTCGCCAGATGCGCCTCCAGCTCGGCGGGCGCATCGGCATAGCGGGCGAGATAGTCGCGGTCGGCATGGCCGTCGCGGAAGAGCACATGCATCACGCCGCAGGCGAGCGCCCCGTCGGTGCCCGGCTTCAGCACCAGCGCGAGATCCGCCTGATCGAGCGTGGCGTTGCGGTAGACGTCGATGGCGACGATCTTGGCGCCGCGCTCCTTTCGGGCCTTGACCGCGTGGTGCATCACATTGACCTGGGTGTGCACCGCATTGGTGCCCCAGATCACGACGCAGTCCGACTTCGCCATCTCGCGCGGATCGGGGCCGGCGAGCCGGCCGGTGCCGGCGATGAAGCCGGTCCAGGCCATGGTCGTGCAGATCGTCGAGAACTGGCCGGAATAGCGCTTCACATGGCGCAGCCGGTTGATGCCGTCGCGCATCACCAGGCCCATGGTGCCGGCGTAGTAATAGGGCCAGATCGCCTGCGCGCCGTGCTCGGCCTCGATCGCCAGGAAGCGGCGCGCGATCTCGTCCAGCGCCTCGTCCCAGCTGATTCGCTCGAAAGCCTTCGATCCCTTCGGGCCGACGCGGCGCAGCGGATGCAGCAGGCGCTCGCGATGGTGGATGCGCTCGGCGTAGCGGGCGACCTTGGCGCAGATCACCCCGTCGGTATAGCTCTGGCGCTTGCTGCCGCGCACCCGCCCGATCGTGCGCCCGTCGATGACCTCGACCTCGAGCGAGCAGGCGGACGGGCAATCATGCGGGCAGACCGAAGGCAGGCGCGCGATGCGGGGAAGCTCTGTCATGCGCCTTTTCTAGAACAGCTCCAGGTTCAGCGGAAGGGACGCGGACGCCCGGCGAGGATTACGTTTGACCCGGCGGGATCGTTCCCTATGGTCAAAAAAGCACGAGCCGCGCGGCCGACGGGCCGGCCGCTCCACCGTAACGTCAACCTCGGGTTAAGATTAATGATTCAAGCTGCGCGCATCGAAGTCGTCAGTGGCGCCTATGCGCCGGAGTTCTAGTATGCGTTGCGTAGCCTTTGTCGCCGGCCTTGCGGCCGCCTGCCTGTCCGCCTTTTCGACCGCGCCTGCCCAGGCCCAATCGGCGCAATACACGCAATACACCTCGCCGGAGCCGGTCAAGACCTGGCATGTGATCCTCGGCGCGGGCATGCGCTACCAGCCCGATTATTCCGGCTCCAACGATTACGTGTTCCGGCCTCACGGCTTCGTCTCGCTGAGCCGCGGCACCAAGAGCGACTGGTGGTCGGCCGAGGACGACGCGATCAGCATCGGCTTCTTCTCCGGCAAGGCCTGGCGCGTCGGCTTCTCCGGCAATCTGCTCTGGGAGCGCAAGGCGGACACCAATGTCGCGCTGGTCGCCATGGGCGTGCCCAACACCAAATTCGGCTTCGAGGCCGGTGCCTTCGTGGAGTTCTATCCGGCGTCCTGGCTGCGCACGCGCGTCGATCTGCGCCGCGGCTTCGTCGCCCATGACGGCCTGATCGCCGAGGCCAAGGTCGACGTCTTCCAGCGCATCGGCTCATGGTCGATGGGCATCGGCCCGCGCATGACCATCGCCGGCGCCGATTATGTCCGCACCTATTTCGGCGGCACCACCGCCGGCAATGGCGGCATCCTGCAGCGCTTCAATGCCGGCGTGCATTCGGTGGGCGCGCTCGCCCAGGCGACCTATCACTGGAACGACAAGTTCCAGACCACGGCCTATGTCGAGTACAAGCACCTGATGGGCGACGCGGCCAAGGCGCCGATCGTCAAGGTCTTCGGCTCACGCGATTCCATCACCGTCGGCCTGGCGGCGAGCTACGCCTTCGACCTCGGGCTCTGAGCCGAAAGCAGCGGCGAAATAAAAAGGGCGGGTCCGTCGGACCCGCCCTTTTCTTTTGTCCGGATGTCCGGGCTGGCTCAGCCGACGATCTCGTTGCCCGCGAAGAACTGCGCGATCTCGACCGCGGCGGTCTCCGGCGCATCCGAGCCGTGCACGGTGTTCTCGCCGACCGATTCGGCGAACAGCTTGCGGATGGTGCCCTCGGCGGCATTGGCCGGGTTGGTGGCGCCCATCACCTCGCGATATTTGGCGATCGCCTCCTCGCCTTCGAGCACCTGCACGACGACAGGGCCCGAGGTCATGAACTCGACCAGCTCGCCGAAGAAGGGCCGCTCCTTGTGCACGGCGTAGAAGGTCTGCGCCTGCTCGGTGGTCATGCGGATGCGCTTCTGCGCGACGATGCGCAGGCCGGCCTTCTCGATGACCGCGTTCACGGCGCCGGTGAGGTTGCGCCGCGTCGCATCGGGCTTGAGAATGGAGAAGGTACGCTGGACTGCCATCGTTGTTATTCCTTGCGGCAAAATCTGAGGATGCGGCGCGCTTATAGCGGCGCCCCTTCCCTGCCACAAGGCTCGAGCATCGGACCGAAAAGTGGGATCCACTTTTCGGGACCAATCCGATGCTCCAGCAAAGGTTTAGATCACCGTTATCGCGTCCGGAAAGACGCGCGGTGATCTATCGCGCGGCTCAGTGCCGGGTCAGCAGCCGGCGTGCCTCGCGCAGCGCCTCGGCGACCTGGTGCGGCGCCATCTCCTGCGCCAGCTCGGCCCGGTGGACGGCGGCCCGGCGGCAGCCCTTGGCGAGCGCGACATTGAACAAGGTCTGCGCCGCGACCAGATCGACGCTGCCGGAGCGACCGCTCGCATGCCAGAGGCCGAGCTCGAGAAAGGTTTCGGCCGAAGCCTCGGGCGAGACGGCCGAAATCGCAGGCATGACATTCATCTGCACGATACCCATAGCAACCTCCCGTTCTTGCATCGGCCACAGCCTCACCGAGAACCGGTAAATAAATTCTGGATTGGAAAGGCTATTCACCAACATAACTCTACGTAATTTTATGCGACTACATATCGATATCTGTCGTTTGTTGAATATATCGGATTCTCTCTTGGAGCCGGCCGACCGCTGCGATATGGTTCACACCTAAACCATAACGCCGCCAGGCCGTCACGGGAGGATCGCCATGGAATATCGCCTGCTCGACCGGATCCTATCCGGCTGGAGCCCGTCTCGCGGGGCCCTTGCCGCCACCGCCGCGCTCACCATGTTGGCAGGCCCGGCAGCCGCCCAGGACGTCACAGGGGTCTGGCTGCGCGAAACCGGCGCCTCGAAGGTCCGCTTCGCGAAATGCGGCGACGCGCTCTGCGGCACGCTCTCCTGGCTGAAGGAGAGCGGCGGGCCGGCCAAGGTCGGCCAGCGCATCTTCTACGACATGAAGCCGGCCGGCGCCGGCAAGTGGAACGGCAGCGCCTTCAACCCGGAGGACGGCAAGACCTACTCCGGGACGATGACGCTGTCGGGCGACACGCTGACCACAGCCGGCTGCGTGTTCGGCGGCTTGATCTGCCGCTCGGTGAAATGGTCGCGGAGCAATTGAAGGCGCGGGCCTGTTGCCGTCATTCTCGGGCTTGTCCCGAGAATCTCCGGACGAGGAGATTCAGGAGACTCTTCCGGCCGGAGATGCTCGGGACAAGCCCGAGCATGACGCGCGCGTAGGGGCGGCGACGCTTGGATCAGCGCGCCTTCTGGCCGAACAGCACCGCCTTCTCCTCGGCGGTGCTGATCCCGGCGGGGTTGCGCAGCTCCTCGGCGACCTTGAGGCCGCGCTCCACCGCCGGCCGGGCCAGCATCCTGTCGATCCAGCGCGCGACATTGGGGAACTGGGCGATGTCCTGGCCCTGCCGCTCCCAGCCACGGGCCCAGCCGATGCAGGCCATGTCGGCGATCGAATAGGCGTCGCAGATATAGTCGCGCCCTTCGAGCCGCCGGTTCAGCACGCCGTAGAGCCGGTTCGCCTCGTTGGTGTAGCGCTCGATCGCATAGGGCACTTTCTCCGGCGCATAGATGCGGAAGTGATGCGTCTGGCCGAGCATCGGGCCGAAGCCGCCCATCTGCCAGAACAGCCATTCGTCGACGGCCACGCGGGCGCGCTCCTCGGCCGGATAGAACTTGCCGGTCTTGCGGCCGAGATATTGCAGGATCGCGCCCGACTCGAACACCGAGATCGGCTTGCCGTCCGGCCCCTCGGGATCGACGATCGCCGGCATCCGGTTGTTCGGCGAGATCGCCAGGAACTCCGGCTTGAACTGCTCGCCCTTGCCGATATCGACCGGGATCAGATTGTAGGGGAGCCCGCACTCCTCCAGCATGATGGTGATCTTCCAGCCGTTCGGCGTCGGCCAGTAATGGAGGTCGATCGGCTTTTCCTGCACTGCTGACATCCTTCTCTCCTCAAAGCTCCAGCTTGAAGCCCTCATGGCTCTGCGCGAAGCCGAGCCGGCGATAGAAGCGATGGGCCGCTTCGCGCGACTTGTTCGAGCTCAGCTCGACCAGGCCGGCACCATGGCTGCGCGCGAACTCGACGGCAAAGCCGACCATCGCGGCGCCAATGCCGAGGCTGCGCCGCTGCGGATCGACATGCACGCTTTCCAGCTTGGCGCGCTTGCGGCCGCGGGAGATCAGCCCGGGGATCAGCGTGATCTGCAAGGTGCCGACCACCTCGCCCTCGATCTCGGCGACGAACAGCGTGTTGTCCGGGCTGGCGGCGACCTCGTCGAAGGCGGTGAGGTAGGAAGGATGGGCCGCCTCCTCGGCGATCTCCTCCGGCGTGCGGGTCTGGCTGGCGGCGCCGAGCATGATCAGCGCCGTGATCCGCGGCACATCCTCGCGGCGCGCCTCGCGCATGATGATCTTCGCAGCTTCGGCGTTCATCGGCGTCTCCATTCGGTCAGCTCATCACCAGGCGCTTGGCCATGATCAGCGTGTTGGGCGTGTCCTCGCGGCCGTCGAAACGGGCCTGGCGCTGGAGGAAGAAGCCCATGCGCTCATAGAAGGCGATCGCCGTCTCGTTCTGGCTCTCGACCTCCAGCCGCGCGACCGGCGCATCCGGGAAGCAGGCGAGCGCGACCTGCAGCAGCGTGCGCCCGATGCCCTGCCCCTGGCGGTTCGGCAGCACATAGAGACGAGTCAGCAGCGCCGCGCGATCGGGCTCCTCACGCGCCGAGGCGGTGCCGACCACCTCCTCGCCCAGAAGCGCGATCAGGAAGACGCCGCTCTGCCGGCCGAGCTGGGCCGCGAGCGCATCGATGGAATGCCAGGCATTGGTCAGCTGCGCGACGCGCTGCCAGCCATAGATGCCGTCATAGGTGGCGTGCCAGGTCTCGACCAGAAGCGCGCGCACCGCCGGCAGATCGGCGGCGATCGCATCGCGGATGATCAGCCCGTCCGGCGTCACTCGATTCCCAGCTTCTTCTTCAGGATCTCGTTCAGCGCCTGCGGGTTGGCCTTGCCGCCCGAGGCCTTCATCGCCTGGCCGACGAACCAGCCGAGCATGGTCGGCTTCGCCTTGACCTGTTCGACCTTGTCGGGGTTCGCGGCGATGATCTCGTCGACCGCCTTCTCGATCGCGCCGGTATCGGTGACCTGCTTCATGCCGCGGGCCTCGACGATCTGGCGCGGATCGCCCCCTTCACTCCAGAGGATCTCGAACAGGTCCTTGGCGATCTTGCCGGAGATCACGCCCTCGCCGATCAGGTCGACCAGCCCGCCGAGCTGCGCCGCCGAGACGGGCGAGGTCGAGACATCCTTGCCCTCCTTGTTCAGGCGCCCGAACAGCTCGTTGATCACCCAGTTGGCGGCGGCCTTGCCGTCACGTCCTTTCGCGACCGCCTCGAAATAGTCGGCCTGCTCGCGCTCGGCGACCAGCACCGAGGCGTCATAGGGCGAGAGCCCGTAATCGGCGATGAAGCGCGCCTTCTTGGCGTCGGGCAGCTCCGGCAGCCCTTCCTGCAGCTCGGCGACGAAGGCGTCGTCGAACTCCAGCGGCAGCAGGTCCGGATCGGGGAAATAGCGGTAGTCGTGCGCCTCCTCCTTGGAGCGCATCGAGCGCGTCTCGCCCTTGCCGGGATCGTAGAGCCGCGTCTCCTGGTCAATCGTGCCGCCGTCCTCGATGATGCCGATCTGGCGGCGCGCCTCGACCTCGATCGCCTGGCCGATGAAGCGGATCGAGTTGACGTTCTTGATCTCGCAGCGCGTGCCGAAGGGCTCGCCGGGCTTGCGCACCGAGACATTGACGTCGGCGCGCAGATTGCCCTTCTCCATATCGCCGTCGCAGGCGCCGATATAGCGCAGGATGGTGCGCAGCTTGGAGACATAGGCCTTGGCCTCGTCGGCCGAGCGCAGATCCGGCTTGGAGACGATCTCCATCAGCGCGACGCCCGAGCGGTTGAGGTCGACGAAGCTCATGGTCGGATGCTGGTCGTGCATCGACTTGCCGGCGTCCTGCTCGAGATGCAGCCGCTCGATGCCGACGGTGATCTGCTCGGTCGGCGACAGGTCGACCGCGATCTCGCCCTCGCCGACGATCGGGTGCTTGTACTGGCTGATCTGGTAGCCCTGCGGCAGGTCGGGATAGAAATAGTTCTTGCGGTCGAACACCGAGCGCTTGTTGATCTTCGCATTGAGGCCGAGCCCGGTGCGCACGGCCTGGCGCACGCATTCCTCGTTGATCACCGGCAGCATGCCCGGCATCGCCGCATCGACCAGGCTGACATGCGCGTTCGGCTCGCCCCCAAAGGCGGTCGAGGCGCCGGAGAACAGCTTGGCGTTGGACGTGACCTGGGCATGGATCTCCAGGCCGATCACGATCTCCCAGTCGCCGGTCGCACCCTTGATCAGCTTCTTGGGGTCGGCGGGGCGGACATGCGCATTCATGGTGGCTTCCGTTGGCATGAATTCTGCTGACCTATCATCTGCTGACGCAATCAGACGCGTAAACGTGATCAGACAGGTGGATGTGATCAGACGCGTGCTTCAGGTAGAGCCTCGGCGGGCAGCCAGCAAGCATCCTGTGCATCAGCCGGGCTTGAAGGTGCCGAAAGACTGCCTAGCTGTCGAGTGAAGGAACTTGACAATCGTCAGTCCCTGGCGTTGTTGCGCATCGGCCGGAAACCGTGAAGGTTGCGCCGCGCCCTGCATTCTTTGGAGTTTCACATGATCCGCCGCTCCAATCGGGCGCTTTTCGCCCTCGCGGTTCTGCTTCCGGCCATCTCCGCCGAGGCGCTCGCCCAGGGCGCTCCGCCGGCGCCGCCCGTCACGGTCGCGACTCCGCTGGCCAAGCGCGTGACCAACTGGGACGAGTTCACCGGCCGCTTCGAAGCCAGCGACCAGGTCGAGGTCAGGGCACGCGTGTCGGGCTTCCTCGATTCCGTGCATTTCCGCGACGGCGACATGGTCAAGGAGGGCGATCTGCTCTTCACCATCGACCCGCGGCCCTACAAGCTCGCGGTCGACGCCGCCCGCGCCGAGGTAGCCCGCGCCAAGGCGCAGGTCGATCTGGCGCAGAACGAGGTCGAGCGCGCCGAGGCGCTGACGCAGAACCGCACCATCACCGCCCGCGACATCGACCAGCGCCGCGCCAACCAGAACGGCGCCGTCGCCGCCCACCAGGCGGCCGAGGCCAATCTCAAGACCGCCGAGCTCAATCTCGAGTGGACGCAGGTGCGCGCGCCGCTGGCCGGCCGCGTCTCGAACCGCCGCGTCGACCAGGGCAACCTGATCGCCGGCGGCCAGTCGGGCGCGACCCTGCTGACCACCATCGTCGCGGTCGACCCGATCAAGTTCGTCTTCGACGCCTCTGAGGCCGACTATCTGCGCTATACCCGCCTGCAGAGCCTGCGCACGCCCGGCACGCCGGTGCGGGTGCGGCTCTCGGACGAGCGCGGCTGGGATCGCACCGGCAAGATCGACTTCGTCGACAACGCGCTGAATTCGCGCACGGCGACGATCCGCGCCCGCGCCGTCTTCAGCAATGCCGACGGCCTGCTGACGCCCGGCAGCTTCGGGCGCCTGCGGCTCTTCGCCGGCGAGGCCGACGCCCTGCTGGTGCCGGATGCCGTGATCGTCTCCGATCAGGCGAACAAGATGGTCCTGACGGTCGGCGCCGAGAACAAGGTGGTGCCCAAGCCCGTCGAGCTGGGCCAGCTGACCGACGGGCTGCGCGTCATCACCAAGGGGCTGTCCAGCGAGGACAAGGTGATCGTCACCGGCACCGCCAATCCGATGGTGCGCCCCGGCGTCGTGGTGACGCCGCAGCCGACCGAGATCAAGGCCGCCGCCAACTGAGGGCCGCAAGGCCTCACCCCCCGCGCGGGCGGAATCATCCGCCCGCCACGCCTTTTCCGGCCAGGAGCCGAGCATGTTCCGCTTCGCCCATTTCTTCATCGACCGGCCGATCTTCGCGACCGTTCTCTCCGTGCTGCTGACGATCGCCGGCGCGATCACGCTGCGCACCTTGCCGATCGCCGAATATCCGGAGATCGCGCCGCCGACCGTCACGATCACCGCGACCTATCCGGGCGCCTCGGCCGAGGTCGTCGCCTCCACCGTGGCGGCGCCGATCGAGCAGGAGGTCAACGGCGTCGACGACATGCTCTACATCCAGTCGCAGTCGACTGGCGACGGGCGCGTGACCATCAACGTCGTCTTCAAGGCCGGCACCGATGTCGACCAGGCCCAGGTGCTGGTGCAGAACCGCGTCTCGGCCGCCGAGCCGCGCCTGCCGCAGGAGGTCCGCACCCTCGGCCTGCAGGTCCGCAAGGCCTCGCCGGACTTCCTGATGGTCATCCATATGCTGTCGCCCGACGGCACGCGCGACCAGCAATATGTCTCGAACTACACCACGCTCAACGTCAAGGACGTGCTAACCCGCGTCGAGGGCGTGGGCGACGTGCAGGTCTTCGGCGCGCGCGACTATTCGATGCGCGTCTGGCTCGATCCGGCCAAGGTCGCCGCCCGCAACCTGACCGCGGGCGACGTCATCGCCGCGATCCGCGCCGCCAACATCCAGGTCGCGGCCGGCGCCATCAACCAGCCGCCGGCGACCTCGGACGGCGCCTTCCAGCTCTCCGTCAACACGCTCGGGCGGCTGACCAGCGTCGACGAGTTCTACAACATCGTCGTGCGCTCGGACCCCGATGGCGGCACGATCCGCGTGCGCGACATCGCCCGCGTCGAGCTCGGCGCGCAGGACTATCTGTCGAACTCCTATCTCGACAACAAGGAAGCCGTGGCGATCGGCGTCTTCCAGCGCCCGGGCTCGAACGCGCTCGCCGCCTCCGACGCGCTGATCAAGACGATGGAGGAGCTGTCCAAGACCTTCCCGTCCGGCGTCGAATACACCATCGTCTACAACCCGACGGAGTTCATCCGCGAATCGGTCTCGGCGGTCGTCACGACCTTGTTCGAGGCGGTCGTGCTCGTCGTGATCGTGGTGATCCTGTTCCTGCAGACCTGGCGCGCCGCGATCATCCCGATCATCGCGATCCCGGTCTCGCTGGTCGGCACCTTCCTGATCATGAGCGCGGTGGGAATCTCCTTCAACACGATCTCGCTGCTGGCGCTGGTGCTGGCCATCGGCATCGTCGTCGACGACGCGATCGTCGTGGTCGAGAATGTCGAGCGCTATCTCGCCCAAGGCATGAGCGCGGTCGACGCGGCCCACAAGACCATGGACGAGGTCGGCGGCGCGCTGCTGGCGATCGCCCTGGTGCTGTGCGCGGTGTTCATCCCGACCGCCTTCATCACCGGCCTTCAGGGCACTTTCTACCAGCAATTCGCGGTCACCATCGCGGCCTCGACGGCGATCTCCTGCTTCGTATCGCTGACGCTGTCGCCTGCTCTGTCGGCGATCCTTCTGAAGCCGCACAGCCATGAGAAGCCGAAGGGCTTCCTGGCGACGCTCAGCGCGCCGCTGCGCTGGTTCTTCAAGTATTTCAACAAGGGCTTCGACTGGCTGTCGCGCGTCTATGGCGCGGTCACCGCCCGGCTGATCCGCTTCGGCGTGGTGATGCTGCTGATCTATGCGGCGCTGATCGCGGTGGCGGGCAACCGCCTCGCCGCGATCCCCACCGGCCTCGTCCCGCAGCTCGACCGTGGCTATTTCATCGCGGTCTTCCAGCTGCCGGCCGGCTCCTCGCTGCCGCGGACGGACGCGGTGATCCGCAAGGCCACCGACATGCTGCTGTCGCGGCCGGGCGTCGCCCATGCTGTCGCCTTCGCCGGCCTCGACGGGGCGACCTTCACGCTCGCCCCCAATGCCGGCGTCGCCTTCGTCACGCTCACCGATTTCCGCGAGCGGGCCAAGCAGGGGCTGACCACGCAAGGCATCCTCAACGATCTGCGCACCCAGCTCTTCCAGATCGGCGAAGCCTTCGCGCTGGTGGTCGAGCCTCCGGCGGTCCCCGGCATCGGCACCGGCGGCGGCCTCAAGGGCTATGTCCAGAATCGCGGCGGGCGCAGCCTGCCCGAGCTGGAGGCGGCGACCTGGGCTGTGGCCGGCACCGCCGGCCAGACGCCGGGCATCCAGCAGCCCTTCACGCTGTTCTCGACCAGGACGCCGCAGATCTATGCCGATATCGACCGGACCAAGGCGGAGATGCTCGGCGTGCCCGTCACGCGGGTGTTCGAGGCATTGTCGGTCTATATGGGCTCGGCCTATGTCAACGACTTCAACATCCTCGGCCGGACCTTCCGGGTCACGGCGCAGGCCGACAATCCGCAGCGCCTCAATGTCCGCGACGTCGCCGATCTGAAGACGCGCAACGCCGATGGCGAGATGGTGCCGATCGGCTCGGTCGCGACCTTCTCCGACACGACCGGCGCCTATCGCGTGCCGCGCTACAACCTCTACCCGGCGGCCGAGGTGCAGCTCTCGATGGCGCGCGGCTATTCGACCGGCCAGGGCATCGCCGCCGTCGAGCAGATCGCGCAGAAGGTCCTGCCGGCGGGCTTCGCCTTCGAATGGACCGAGATCGCCCTGCAGGAGAAGCTCGCGGGCAACACCGCGATCATCGCCTTCGGTCTCGCGGTGGTGTTCGTCTTCCTGCTGCTGGCGGCGCTCTACGAGAGCTGGACCTTGCCGCTGGCGGTCATCCTGATCGTGCCGATGTGTATCCTCGCGGCGATGATCGGCGTCGGCTACAAGGATTTCGACCGCAACGTGCTGGTCGATATCGGCCTGGTCGTGCTCGTCGGCCTCGCGGCCAAGAACGCGATCCTGATCGTCGAGTTCGCCAAGCAGGCGGAGGACGAAGGGCTCAGCCGGCGCGAGGCGGCGATCGCCGCCGCCAAGACCCGCCTGCGCCCGATCCTGATGACCTCGCTCGCCTTCATCCTGGGCGTGCTGCCGCTGACGATCTCGATCGGCGCCGGCGCCGAGATGCGCCAGGTGCTGGGCGTCGCGGTGTTCTCGGGCATGATCGGCGTCACCGCCTTCGGCCTGCTGTTCACCCCGGTGTTCTATGTCGTCGTGCGCTGGCTCGCCGGGCTCGGCCGCAGGAAGAAGCCGATAGCCGAGCAAAGCGCTGCGACGCAGACGCATTGATCGATCGCAACCGCCCGGCCATCCTTATGGCCGGGCGGTTTCGCTTTGCCGGAATGACGGTTGAGTGTCGGACCGCAGGAATGGCACAACGGATCTCGTGACCTCCTCCCCCAGCCTGCTCTGGTTCCGCGACGATCTGCGGCTGGCGGACAATCCCGCGCTGCTCGCCGCCTGCGCGCACGGCCCCTGCCTCTGCGTCTATGTGCTCGACACCGCCCCCGCACGCCGCCCGCTCGGCGGCGCCTCGCGCTGGTGGCTGTCGCGCTCGCTCCGCGCTCTCTCCGAGGCGCTCGCCGAGCGCGGTGCGCAACTGCACATCCTGCGCGGCGATCCGGCGGAGCTGATTCCCGCCATCGCGAGGGCTGCCGGCGCCGGCCTGGTCGCCTGGAACCGGCGCTATGAGGCCGATGCCATCGCGCTCGACAAGGCGGTGAAGGCTGAGCTTCTCGCGTCCGGGATCGCCGCCCAGAGCTTCAACGCCAGCCTCCTCAACGAGCCCTGGCAGGTGACGAGCAAGGCCGGCGGGCCGATGAAGGTGTTCACGCCCTATTGGCGCGCGGCCCGCGCGCGAGGCGAGCCCCCGGCGCCCAGCCCCGCCCCTCCCCGCATCGCCAAGGCGAGCCTGCCGGCCGCGCTCGGCGAGCAGGCGCTCCAACTCGCCGATCTCGGCCTGGAGCCGGCCGCGCCGGACTGGGCCGAAGGCTTGCGCGCCTCCTGGACGCCGGGCGAAGACGGTGCCGCCGCGCGGCTCGACGCCTTCCTCTGCGACCGCCTGGAGGGCTATCGCGACGGCAGGGACCGGCCCGACCGCGCCTCGACCTCGCAGCTGTCACCGCATCTGCGCTTCGGCGAGATCGGCCCGCGCCAGATCTGGCATGCCCTGGCAAATGCGCTCGCGAGCGGAGAAGCGGCGGGCAGCGCCGCCGATGCCGAGACATTCCTGGCCGAGCTGGGCTGGCGCGAATTCTCCTATCACCTGCTGTTCCACAATCCGACTATGGCGACGCAGAACCTCAATCGCCGCTTCGACGGCTTTCCCTGGCAGCCGGATGCCGAAGCGCTGCGGGCCTGGCAGCGGGGGCGGACCGGCTATCCCATCGTCGACGCCGGAATGCGCCAGCTCTGGGAGACCGGCTGGATGCACAACCGGGTGCGGATGATCGCGGCCTCCTTCCTGATCAAGCATCTCCTGACCGATTGGCGTGCAGGCGAGGCCTGGTTCTGGGACACGCTGGTCGATGCCGACCCCGCCAACAACGCCGCGAGCTGGCAATGGGTCGCCGGCTGCGGAGCCGATGCGGCGCCCTATTTCCGCATCTTCAACCCGGTCGCGCAGGGCGAGCGTTTCGATCCGGACGGCGCCTATGTCCGCCGTTTCGTGCCGGAGCTCGCCGGGCTCGACGCCCGCTTCGTTCATCGTCCCTGGGAGGCGCCGACACCGGCCCCGGACTATCCGCGGCCGATCATTGCGCTGGATTTCGGCCGCCGCCGGGCGCTGGACGCCTTGTCGACGATCGCCGCGGAGGCAACGCAGCCATGACGGACTCGCCGCCGCGCAGCCCCTTCCTCAGCCGCGCCGCGCTGGCGGCGGATCTCGCCGCGCTCGGCATCGCACCGGGCGATTGCCTCATGGTGCATGCGGCGCTGAGCGGGGTCGGCCGGCTGCTCGACGGGCCCGACAGCGTCATCGCTGCCCTGCGCGACGCGGTGGGAGCCGAGGGAACGGTGCTCGCCTATGCCGATTGGGAGGCGCGCTATGAGGAGCTTGCCGATGCGCAGGGCCGGGTCCCTGCCGCCTGGCGCGAGCATGTTCCACCCTTCGATCCCTCGCGCTCGCGCGCCATTCGCGACAATGGCGTCCTGCCGGAGTTCCTGCGCACCACGCCCGGCGCGTTGCGCAGCGGCAATCCCGGCGCCTCGGTGGTCGCGCTCGGCGCGCGGGCGCACTGGTTCACCGATGCTCACCCGCTCGACTACGGCTATGGCGAAGGCTCCCCTTTCGCGAAGCTGGTCGCCGCCGGGGGCAAGGTGCTGATGCTCGGCGCGCCGCTCGACACCATGACGCTGCTCCACCATGCCGAGCATCTCGCCCGGATCGCGGGAAAGCGCGTGCGTCGCGTCGAGGTGCCGCTGGCGGCGCCCGGAGGCACGCAGTGGCGGATGATCGAGGAGTTCGACACCGGCGATCCGATCGTCGAGGGGTTGGCCGAGGATTATTTCGCGACGATCGTCGGCGCCTTCCTCGCGAACGGCCAGGGCAGGCAGGGGCTGGTCGGCAACGCGCCCTCGGTGCTGGTCGATGCGGCAAAGATCACGCGATTTGCCGTGGCCTGGCTGGAGGCGCATTGCGCCGCGCCTTAGCGCACTCAATCGCGGCGGCGATGATGTCCGACCAGGCGACGCACCGTCCGGAAATAAGCGGGATAAGGCAGGAAGCGCAGCCCGCGCAGCGTCCAGGCCAGTCGCCTGGGGAAGGCGATCTCGAAGCCGTCGCGCTCGAAACCGTCGACGATGCGCTTCGCTGCCTTGTCGGGCGCCATCAGCAACGGCATCGGGAACCGGTTCTGCTGCGTCATCGGCGTATCGATGAAGCCGTGATTGACGAGTTGGAGCCGCACGCCGATCCGATCGCAATCGAAGCGCAGGGCCTCGCAGAAATGGATTGCGGCCGCTTTCGAGGCGCCATAGGCCGCAGGCCCCGGCATGCCGCGATAGCCGGCGAGCGAGGCATTGACGGCGATCTGGCCTTGGCCGCGCACGGCCATGCGCGCGAGCACCGCGGCAGCGCCGCGCACCACGCCGAGCAGATTGACCGAAAAGGCATGCTCGAAGGCCGCGACATCGATCAGTCCGCCATCGCTTTTCGGCGCGACGCCGGCATTGAGGAAGGCGAGCGCGATCGGCCCATGGACGCTCTCGATGCCCTCGACCACCGATCTGATCGAGGCGTCCTCGCCGATATCCGCGGCATGGGCGACGATGCGCCCGGGCAGGCCTCCGGCCCGCAGCGCCAGCGCCTCGAGCAGCTCGAGCCTGCGGGCGGTGACCGCGACCGTCCAGCCGCGCCGCGCGAGCTCCAGCGCCACGGCCGCGCCGATGCCGGAGCTGGCGCCGGTGATCCAGGCGACGCCGTCCTGCGGCTGCATGCGCGGCATGGTCATGTGCTGTGGGGGATCCGTGCAGGGCTGGCGGGAGTTCGCCGCAACCTAGAGCCTGAGGACCGGGGGTGGAAGCCCCGCGCTTTCATGTCCGCCCCGGCGCCACGCACTTTCGCGACATGGCTTTGCCTGCGATAACCGGATGCCCAAGGAGACGACCATGCCGACCGATCTGCTGTTCCGTGCCGACGCCTACCAGACCGAAACCAGCGCGACGGTTATCGCCGTCAACGAGCGCGGCGGCATCGAGCTCGACCGGACGGTGTTCTATGCCACCGGTGGCGGCCAGCCGGGCGATGCCGGCGCTTTGGTCCGCGCCGATGGAACCGAGATCGCGATCGGCACGGCCATCTACGATCCGCAGGACAAGAGCCGGGTGCTGCACGTTCCGCTCGACGCCCAGGCCGCGCCCAGCCCCGGCGAGACGCTGACCGCCAGACTCGATTGGGAGCGGCGGCTGAAGCGCATGCGGGTGCATACCGCGCTGCATCTGCTCAGCGTCGTGCTGCCCTTTCCGGTCACCGGCGGCGCGATCGGCGATGGCGACGGCCGGCTCGATTTCGACATTCCCGAAGGCGGGCTCGACAAGGCCGAGATCACCGACAAGCTCAATGCCTTGATCGGGCGGAACGCCCCGGTCACCGAACGCTGGATCACCGATGCCGAGCTCGACGCCAATCCCGGCCTCGTCAAGACCATGTCGGTCAAGCCGCCGCGCGGCTCGGGGCGGGTCCGGCTCGTCTCGATCGAGGGCATCGACCTTCAGCCCTGCGGCGGCACCCATGTGCGCAACACCTCCGAGATCGGCGCCGTGGCGATCACCGATATCGAGAAGAAGGGCAAGCAGAACCGGCGCGTGCGCATCGCCCTCGTCTGAACGCTTCGCCCCAACGCCTTTCACCACCGGCTGATTTCAGGATTCTGTGATGCCCCGCAGCGACATCTTCGTCTCGACGCAATGGCTGGCCGAGCGGCTCGACGCGCCTGATATCGTCATCCTCGACGGCTCCTTCTACCTGCCGGCGCAGAACCGCGACGCCAATGCCGAATACGCGCAGCGGCGCATTCCCGGCGCGCTGCGCTTCGATATCGACGTGATCAAGGACGAGCGCTCGCCCTTGCCGCATATGCTGCCGCGGCCGGAAGCCTTCGCCGCGGCGGTCGGCGCGCTCGGGATCGGCGACGGCATGCGGATCGTCGTCTATGACGGTCTCGGCTTCTTCTCTGCGCCGCGCGTGCGCTGGACCTTCCGCATCTTCGGCGCGAAGGATGTGGTGATCCTGGAGGGCGGCATGCCGCAATGGCTGGCCGAAGGCCGCCCGCTCGAGGAAGGCCCGCCCCGCCCGCGCCGGCCGCGCAGCTTCACCGCCAGGCTCGATCATTCGGCGGTCGCCGATGCCGACGACGTGGCGCGGGCGCTCGCGACCGGCACGGCCCAGGTGGTCGATGCCCGCCCGGCCGATCGCTTCCGGGGCGAAGCGCCCGAGCCTCGCCCGGGGCTGCGCCTCGGCCATATGCCCGGCGCGCTGAACCTGCCCTCCTCCGCCCTGGTCGCGGACGGCAAGCTCAAGCAGCCGGAGCAGATCGTCGCCAGCTTCCGGGAGGCCGGCATCGATCCCGATCGCCCGATGCTGGCGAGCTGTGGCTCCGGCGTCTCCGCCGTGGTCCTGTCGACGGCGCTCGAAGCGATCGGCAAGCCGGTGCCGCCGGTCTATGACGGCTCCTGGGCCGAATGGGGCGCCGGCGAGCGGCCGGTGGCGACGGGCCCCGCCAAGGGCGGCTGAGGAACTCGCCGCAAGGTTCCAGCCGAGGCGAGATGCGCGGAAAAGCTGCCGTTTCCCCGGCGAAAGCCGCGGCAAATGGCAGCGCTGCACAAATTTAGGTCAGCGATGCTGCCGTTCCCCCTTGTCGGCCGGGCCGGCGCCCCCTATGTGATGGCCACCGCAGCAGAGATGCTGTGGCGCCCTCCTTGGGCGTTTCCTCCCTAGACTTGGGCCTGCGCTTCGGCGTGGGCCTTTTTCTTTGCGCGGGATCGCCTCTCGACCTTTCGCTGCGCAGCGTTATATTCGTTCGCACATAGCGACCTCAGCCGCAGCGGAACTGTCATGCCAACGAGCCGCCGCCATTTTCTGCGTTCGATAGCCGCGCTCGCCATCGGCGGCGCCTTCACGACCCGGGCCGTGGCGGCGGACGGCAGGGACCTGGTGATCTTCGCGGCCGCGAGCCTGAAGAATGCGCTCGACGAGGCTGCGGCCGGCTGGTCCAGGCAGAGCGGGCGGCCGATGCCGAAGATCTCCTATGCGGCCAGCAGCGCCCTGGCGAAGCAGCTCGAGCAGGGCGCGCCGGCCGATCTCTTCCTCTCGGCCGATCTCGACTGGATGGATTATGCGGCCGGCAAGGCGCTGATCCGCCCGGACAGCCGCGTCAGCCTGCTCGCCAACCGCCTCGCGCTGATCGCACCGGCCGATGCCGCCGGCAGCGTGACGCTGGCGCCCGGGCTCGACCTGTCGGCGACCCTCGGCTCGGGCCGGCTCGCAATGGCCAATACCGACGCGGTGCCCGCCGGAAAATACGGCAAGGCGGCGCTCCAGGCGCTGGGAGCCTGGGAGAAGGTCAGGGACAAGGTCGCGCAAGCCGACAATGTCCGCGCCGCGCTGCTGCTGGTGGCGCGCGGCGAGGCTCCGCTCGGCATCGTCTACAGCACCGACGCGGCCGCCGAGCCCAAGGTCCGCGTGGTCGCGACCTTCCCGGCCGACACGCATCCGCCGATCATCTATCCGGTCGCGCTCACGGCGGCCTCGCGCCATCCCGACGCCCCGGCCTTTCTGGGCCATCTGCGCGGCGCCGGCGCGCGCGCGAGCTTCGAGAAGCAGGGCTTCACGGTCCTGAACAAGCCCGCCTCCTCGTCGTGAGCGGCTGGCTCTCGCCGGAGGAGTGGACGGCCGTCCGTCTCAGCCTGGTCGTCGCAACCACGGCGATGCTGGCGAGCCTGCCGCTCGGCATCGCGACCGGCTGGCTGCTGGCGCGCGGGCGCTTCTTCGGCAAATCGCTGCTCGACGCAGCTGTGCATCTGCCGCTGATCCTGCCGCCGGTGGTCACCGGCTATCTGCTGCTGATCGGCTTCGGGCGGCGCGGGCCGATCGGGCAATGGCTCGAGGACTGGTTCGGCATCGTGCTGTCCTTCCGCTGGACGGGCGCCGCGCTCGCCTGCGCGGTGATGGGCTTTCCGCTGATGGTGCGGGCGATCAGGCTGTCGATCGAGGCGATCGACCGCAAGCTGGAGGATGCCGCCGGCACGCTCGGGGCCGGGCCGTTCTGGGTGTTCATGACGGTGACGCTGCCGCTCGCCATGCCCGGCATCCTCGCCGGGATGATCCTGTGCTTCGCCAAGGCGATGGGCGAATTCGGCGCGACCATCACCTTCGTCTCGAACATTCCCGGCGAGACGCAGACCTTGCCCTCGGCGATCTACACCTTCACCCAGGTGCCCGATGGAGATGCCGGGGCCTTGCGGCTGACGCTGATCTCGATCGCCATCTCCGTGGCGGCGCTGGTCTGCTCGGAGCTGCTGGCGCGCCTGGTGGGACGGCGGATCGCGGTCGAATGACCCGGATCGTCGAGATCAGCGTCGCCCATCGGCTGGGCGATTTCGCGCTCGATGCGGGCTTCGCCTCGGACGGGCGGCTGACCGCCCTGTTCGGGCGCTCCGGCTCGGGCAAGACCTCGCTTGTCAACATCATCGCCGGGCTGGTGCGCCCGCAACAGGGCCGCGTCGTCATCGACGGGCGCGTGATGGTCGACAGCGAGCGCCGGGTCTTCGTGCCCCGCCACCGGCGCCGCATCGGCTATGTCTTTCAGGAGGCGCGGCTGTTCCCGCATCTCTCGGTGCGGCAGAACCTGCTCTATGGGCGCTGGTTCGCGCCCCGCTCCGAAGGCGCGGGCATTCGCCTCGGCGATGTCGTCGACCTGCTCGGCATCGGCCATCTGCTGCAGCGTGGCCCCGGCGGGCTCTCCGGCGGCGAGAAGCAGCGCGTCGCGATCGGCCGGGCTTTGCTCGCCAAGCCGCGCCTGCTGCTGATGGACGAGCCCCTGGCCTCGCTCGACGAGGAGCGCAAGGCCGAGATCCTGCCCTACATCGAGCGGCTGCGCGACGGGTTCGGCATTCCGATCGTCTATGTCTCGCATTCGATCGCCGAGGTGGCGCGGCTCGCCACGCATCTCGTCGTGCTGGATCAGGGCCGCGTGACGATGAGCGGATCGACCGCGGAGCTGATGGCCCGCCCCGACGTGCCGGGCCTGTCGAGCGCGGCGGAGGCTGGATCGGTGCTCGACGCGCGGGTGCTGCGGCACGAGCCCGAGCACGGGCTGACGGTGCTCGACACGGCGGCGGGGCTTTTGCAGATCGGGCGGCGTGCGGTGCCGGAAGGCGCGGCGCTGAGGGTGCGCATTCTCGCCAGCGACGTGATGCTCAGCCTGTCGCCGCTGCAGGGCGTCAGCGCGCTGAACATCCTGCCGGCGCGGGTGACGGCGCTCGGCGAGCGCCATGGCTATGGCGGCACGCTGGAGGTCGGGCTCGATTGCAACGGCGCCGGCCTGCTGGCGCGGCTGACGGTTAAATCGGCCCGCCAGCTGCGGCTCGAACCCGGCGCGCAAGTCTATGCGGTGATCAAGAGCGTCTCGATCGACGCGGCCTGACCGCAGCTCGCGGGCGGTTTACCGCCCGGACGTCCGCGCCGCCCGCCAAAGCACCCATTGCCGCCGCAGCGGCGACAGCGAGACCATCGTCCGATAGGGATCGTAGCTGCGCCGCTCCATCTGGCGCAGATAGGGCTCGACCAGCGCAACCGGCAGGAAGGCCGGCATGATCGTCGCCGGCACCGTCGCCCGCAGCTCGTTCAGCTTGCGCAGATGGATGCGCGCCAGCGCCCGCAGCTCCTTCAGCGACCAGGTCAGCCCCGGCCCGCCGCGTCCGCGCACGATGTCCTCGCGGGTGACGCCGTTGCGGGAGAGCAGATCGGCCGGCAGATAGACCTGCCCGCGCGCCGCGTGCCAGGGAAAGGCGCGCATCAGCCCGGCCAGCGCATAGGCGACGCCGGCATGGCCGGCCGCGGTTGCGCCGCCCGGATCGCGCCCCTGCGCCAGGACCAGGCAGGCGAGGCGGATCAGCGCGCTCGAGGTTTCGCCGGCATAGCCTTCCAGATCCGGGATCGACGGCATCGGATCGTCATAGATGTCGAAGACGCGCGCCTCGATCAGGCCGGAGAGCGGCGCGATCGGCAGGCGGAAGCGGCGCACCGTGTCGAGCAGCGCCTGCGCCACCGGATGTCCGGGAACCGGCGCCCCCTCGCCCGCCTCGAGCGTATCGCGCCACCATTGCAGGCGCACCTCGCCGGGCAGCGGCTCGCTGACCTGCTCGCGCACGCGCGCGACCTCATGGCTGAAGGCATAGAGCGCGAACAGGCCCGGCCGCAGCGACTCGGGCGCGTAGAGCGAAGCGACATAGCGATCGGGATCATGCTCGCGCACCAGCGCCGTGCAATAGGCGTAGGCTTGGGAGAGCGGACCCGGCGCGGTGCCGGCGCGATGCTCGGTCTGCGTGGTCATATGCCCTCCCCCTGCCCGTGGTCCGTGCGGGTCGAAGCGTCCCAGTCTAGGCTCAGGCGGCGCCATTGGCTACGCGGCAATGGCATGGCCGATCGGATGAGACCGCCACGCTCAATCGACGGCGATCAGCGCCGCCGCGACCCGGCGATCCTCGGCGAAGAGGACATTGTAGGTGCGCGCCGCGGCGGGCGTCGCCATCGCCTCGACGGCGATGCCGGCCGCCTTGAAAGGCTCGCGCAGCGCTGCCGGCAGGAAGGCGATCTCGCGGCCAATGCCGAGGATCAGGAAATCGATCCCCTCGGCTTCGTCGAGCACCGGCTGCAGGCTCGCCAGTGTCAGCTCGGCGAAGCTCGCGACCGGCCAGATCCGGATGCCGGAGGGCGTCGCCAGGATCGAGCCGCGATGGCTCATCTCGGCGAAGCGGAAGCCGCCGCCGCCGAAGGCGTCGATCTGGTGGCGGCCGGGAACGAAGCCGTCGAAGCGCCGCTCCACCGTTCCGGGGCCGCTCAAACCCGCGCCTTGGCGTCCGCCAGCTCCTCCGCCTGGTCGAGGCGGCCGGCGCGGACGTCGAGATAGAGCAGCACGGGCGTCGAGACGAACATCGCCGAATAGGTGCAGACCAGGACGCCGAACAGCATCACCAGCGCGAAGCCCTCAATCGCGGTGCCGCCGAAGAAGACCAGCGCGACCAGCGACAGCACGGTGGTGGTCGCGGTCATCGCCGTGCGCGACAGGGTCGAGTTCACCGAGAGGTCGAGCAGCTCCGGGATCGGCATGGTCTTGTAGCGGCGCAGCAGCTCGCGGGTTCGATCGAACACCACCACCGTCTCGTTGAGCGAGTAGCCGACGATGGTGAGGATCGCGGCGATCGAGGTCAGGTTGAACTCGAGCTGGGTGATCAGGAAGAAGCCGAGCGTCAGCACGATGTCGTGCATGGTGCCGACGATCGCCCCGATCGCCAGCTGCATCTCGAAGCGGAACCAGAGATAGACGAGCACGCCGATGATCGCGAGCACGACGCCGAGCGTGCCGGCCTGGACCAGCTCGCCGGAGACGCGCGGGCCGACCGTCTCGGTGCGGCGGAACTCATAGGTCTCCGAGAACGCCTCGCGCGCCCGCGTCACCACCGCCTGCTGCGCAGCTTCCCCGCCCGGCTGCAGCGCAAAGCGCATCGAGAGCTCGCCGGCGCTGCCGAACTCCTGCACCTCCACCTCGCCGAAGCCGAAGCTGTTGGCGGTCTGGCGCACCTGGGCGATATCCGGCTTGCCGCTCTTGGCCTGCATCTCCATCAGCGTGCCGCCGCGGAAATCGATGCCGAAATTCAGCCCGACGGTCAGCAGCAGCACCAGCGTCAGCAGCGAATAGGCGGCCGAGAACGGGTAGGCGAACCGCCGCCAGTGGACGATGCGATAACGTGTATTGTCCGGAACGATGCGAAGCAGGCGCATGGTTTCTGTTAACTCCTGGCCTGCGGCATCAGAACGGAAGGGCCTTCGGCCGCGCCCAGCGATACCAGAGCGCGATCAGCATCCGCGTCAGCGTGACCGCGGTGATCACCGTGGTCAGGATGCCCAGGATGAAGACGACGGCGAAGCCGCGCACCGGGCCGGAGCCGAGCGTGAACAGCGCCACCGCCGCGATCAGCATGGTGACGTTGGAATCGATGATCGTCGCGAAGGCACGCTGGAAGCCGGCCTCCAGCGCCGAGACCAGCGAGCGGCCGAGCCGCGATTCCTCGCGCATGCGCTCATAGATCAGCACGTTCGAATCGACCGCCGTGCCGATGGTCAGCACGATGCCGGCGATGCCGGGCAGCGTCATCGTCGCGCCGAGCAGCGACATCAGCCCCATGATCAGGCAGACATGGACCAGCAGCGCCACGCTCGCGATGATGCCGAAGATCCCGTAATTGCCGATCATGTAGAGGATGACGAGCGCGGTCGCGATCAGCGTCGCCATTTTGCCGGCCTGGATCGAATCCTGGCCGAGGCCGGGGCCGACGGTGCGCTCCTCGACGATCGTCATCTTGGCCGGCAGCGCGCCGGCGCGCAGCAGGATCGCCAGGTTGTTCACCGATTCGACCGTGAAATTGCCGGAGATCTGGCCCGAGCCGCCGGTGATCGGCGACTGGATGACCGGCGCCGAGATCACCTTGTTGTCGAGCACGATGGCGAGCTGGCGGCCGAGATTCTCGGTCGTCGCCTGCCCGAAGCGCTGGGCGCCGCGGATGTTGAAGCGGAAATTGACGATCGGCTGGCCGGAGCGCTGGTCGAAGGCCGGCTGGGCGTCGATCAGATCTTCGCCCTCGACGATGACCTGCCGGCTGATCGGGATCGGCTGGCCGCCCTGATCCTGCGAGGGCAGCATGTCGACATCGCCGGCGTTCTGATCGGCCACCATCCGGAACTGCAGCTTGGCCGTCTCGCCGAGGATCTGCTTCAGCCGCTGCGGGTCCTGCAGGCCGGGAACCTGCACCAGGATGCGGTCGAGCCCCTGGCGCTGGATGTTCGGCTCGGTGGTGCCGAGCGCGTCGACGCGCCGGCGCAGCACCTCCATCGCCTGCTCGACGGCGCGGCGAATGCGCTCGTTGGAGCCCGCTTCGGTGACGGTGAGCTGGATCAGCCCGTCCGGATTCTCGGCGATCTCGATCGACTGGTTGCCGGATGGGCCGAAGGCGCCCAGCGTGCCGATCGGCTGCGCCAGCTCCCGGAATTTCGGCATGATCTTGGCGCGGTCCGCCGAGTCGGGAACGCGCAGCTGCACGCCGCGCGGCGTCAGGCCGATGCCGCCCTGCACGCCGACGCGCTCCTCGCGCAGGATGCGGCGGACATCGTCGCGCAGCTGCGTCACCTGGCTGCGGATCAGATCCGCACGGTCGATCTCGAGCAGCACATGCGAGCCGCCCTGCAGGTCGAGGCCGAGCGTCATCGCATGGATCGGCAGCAGGAAGCGCGGAATCCAGGCCGGAGCGCCCGTCTCGATGGCTTTGCGGGTCTCGGGCGAGAACAGATTCGGCACGGCCAGCCCGCAGCCGAACACCAGCACGAGCAGAACGAGAATGACCTTGCGGGCCTGGAGACGAAGCATCTGCGTGTTCAGCTTTCCTAGAGAGCGCGGGGCGCCCGGCGGCCTCAGCTCTTGACCGGCTCGCCCTTGGCGCGCACGTCCGACACCATGGCCTTGACGATGCGCACGCGCACGCCGTCGGCGATCTCGGCCTCGAGCTCGGCGTCGTCGATCACCTTGGAAACCTTGGCGATGATGCCGCCCGCGGTGACGATCGTGTCGCCGCGGCGGACATTCTTGATCATCTCCTGATGTGTCTTCACGCGCTTCTGCTGCGGCCTGATGATCAGGAACCACATGATGATGAAGATCAGGACGAACGGGACCAGCGACATCAGCACGTCGTTCGTGCCGGCGCCGACGCCCTGGGCAAAAGCGGGGGTGATCACGGGAAGGCTCCTTCACGTCGCCGCCGATTGACGGCCGGCCGGCGCGGGGGTGGGAAATCGCGCGGACTATAGCCAGCGATGTCCCGAAATCAATCGAAAGCGGCCGGCCGTCCACCTTCCCTCACCTATGGAGCATTGCGCCGTGACGCAATGGTCTTGCATCGACGAGAGCTTGCGCTCTATGAAGCGTACCGTACCGTTCGGTACGACGATGATCCGGGCCGATAGCGATGACCGACACTGCTTCCGATCAGACCTTGTCCACGCTGCTGCGCATCGCCGATGCGCTCGAGCGCCTCGCCCCGCCGGCCAGGCGCCGGCCGGACCTCACCGTGGCCGATGCTTTCGTCTGGCATGCGGCGGGGCATGAGCTGGCGCCGGTCGCCAGGGTCAACCGCGTCGCCCTGTCGCTGCTGCGCGGCGTTGACCGGGTGCGCGACACGCTGGCGGAGAACACCGAGCGCTTCGCGCGCGGCCTGCCGGCCAACAATGTCCTGCTCTGGGGCGCGCGCGGCATGGGCAAGTCGTCGCTGGTCAAGGCGGTGCATGCCGATACCAACCAGCGGCTGGCGGCATCGGCCCGCCCTCTCAAGCTGATCGAGATCCATCGCGAGGACATCGAGAGCCTGCCCGTGCTGATGGGGCTGCTCCGCAACGATGCCCATCGCGCCATCGTCTTCTGCGACGATCTCTCCTTCGACGGCCAGGACACCTCCTACAAGTCGCTGAAGGCGGCGCTGGACGGCGGCGTCGAGGGGCGGCCGGAGAATGTCGTGTTCTACGCGACCTCGAACCGCCGCCATCTCCTGCCGCGCGACATGATGGAGAACGAGCGCTCGACCGCGATCAATCCCGGCGAGGCGGTGGAGGAGAAGGTCTCGCTCTCCGACCGGTTCGGCCTGTGGCTCGGCTTCCACAAATGCAGCCAGGACGAATATCTGGCGATGATCGACGGCTATGTCGCGCATTTCGGGCTGGCGATCGAGCCCGAGCAGCTGCGGCGCGAGGCGCTCGAATGGGCGACGACCCGCGGCTCGCGCTCGGGCCGCACGGCCTGGCAGTACACCCAGGATCTGGCGGGGCGCCTGGAGACGCGGCTCGAGGGGCAATGACCGAGACGCTCGGGTCCTCGCCCCAGCATGACGATCGCCTGACCAAGCAAAACGGGGCGGCCTTTCCTGGGACCGCCCCGTCCTTGTCTCGACCGGCGGGGTCTCGCGAAGACCGGTCGAAGGTCAACCAGAGCTTCTGTCGGGCGCGGCGGAAAGCCGTCCGCGATCAGTTGCTGAGATAGGGGATCGGATCCACCGGCGTCGAACCCTTGCGCAGCTCGAAATGCAGCTGCGGCGAGTTCACATTGCCGGTCTGGCCGGATTTCGCCACGACCTGCCCGCGCTTGACGGTTTCGCCGCGCTTGACCGCGAGCTCGCCATTATGGGCATAGGCCGAGACATAGCCGTTCGGGTGGCGGATCAGCACGAGATTGCCATAGCCCTTGAGCTCGCTGCCGGCATAGGCGACGACGCCGCCCTCGGCCGCCTTCACCGGCGTGCCTTCCGGCACCGCGATGTTGATGCCCTCATTGCCACCCTTGCCGGCATAGCCGGCGATGACGCGGCCGCGGGCCGGCCAGCGGAAATCGGCGCTGGCGGAGGCGGGCTGCTCCTCGGCCTTCGGCAAGCTGGCGGTGGTCTGCGGCTCGGGCGCCTTCGGCTCGGGAGCGGGCGTCGCCTTCGGCTGCGGCGTGATCTTGTCCGCCGGCGCGCTGGCGACGACGACCGGCGCGCTCTTCGGCTTGGCGGCGGGGATCGGCAATGCCGCTGCCTTCGGCTCGGCCTCGGGCGCGCTCGCCTTCGCGGCGGCCTTCGCCTTGGCCTCGGCGGCGAAGCGGGCCCGCGCCTCGCTCATCGCCTTGGCATCGGCGGCGGCTTTCGCCTTGGCATCGGCGACGCCCTGGGCCCTGGCCTCCGCGGCGGCTTTCGCCTGCGAATTCAGATCGGAAGGCGCCTTCCCCGGAGCGGTCGAACGAGCCACCGGCGGCGGCGCCAGGCGCGGCTGCTCGAAGCGGCTGTCGCTCGGCGCCGGCTGACGCGCGGCGGTCCGGGCGCCGCTGGCATTGTAGACCGGCACCACGATACGGCTGCCGGGCGAAACCTCGCCGCTCGACAGGCCGTTGGCCTGCATCAGCGCGGCCCGCGGCACGCCATAGCGGCTCGAGATCACATCCAGCGTCTCGCCGGTGGCGACGACGATCGGGGTGCCGCCCTCGGCGGTCCAGCCGGAGGCGGAGCCTGCCGTCGGCTGCGGTGGCGTCGCCCGCAGCGCGACAGCCGAGGCCGGCGGCGGCAAGGGCTCGCTGCGCACGCCCGCCATGGCGGGAGCCTGCTGCTGGACCGGCTGCGCGCCGCGGCCGATCGAGCCGGTGGTCACCGGATCGCGCTGCGAGGCCGGCGCCTGGGCGGTCTTGAAGGGATTGCTGAAGGGCGCCTCGGTAAAGCGCAACGTCTCCGAAGAACAGGCGCCGAGGCCGGCTGCAAGGGCGCAGACCGACACGAGGCGAACCACGGATTTCGACACGGCCAGCTCGACTTGCTTACGCATGGACTCTGCACTCGCGATCTACGCAACTCTACGATCGCGATTAAAGCGGCGGTTAGGTTAAGAACCCGTTGCGCCCGGGAGTCCCAGCGTCATCTTTTTTTCATGGCAAGGGCCGATCTACAGGGCCTGCGACAGTCCCGGCGCCAGCGGCGGCAGGCGCGTGATCGCGCCGAGCGCGTGATCGAACCCCTCCTCGGAGCGGGTGACCACGACGAGGCGCCCGGTTCCCTCGACGCGCAGGGCGCCGACCAGCCGCCCGCCGGGCGCCAGGCGCGCCAGCAGCGCCTCTGGAACCGCATTCAGCACGCCGTTGACCAGGATGCGCTCGAACCGGCCGAGCGTGCGGTCCGGCTGATAGCCATCGGCATGGCGCAGCTCGACCGCCTTGCCGAAACCGCTGCCGGCGAGGCGTTCATGAGCCGCCAGCGCCAGCGTGCGATAGCGCTCCAGCGAGACGACATTGCCGCCCATCGCCGCCAGCAGCGCCGCGACGTAGCCGGAGCCGGAGCCGATCTCCAGCACGCGGCAATCCGCCTTCATGTCGAGGGCGCCGACCAGTGCCGCGACGGTATGCGGGGCCGTCATCGTCTGGCCGCAGGGCAAGGGCACGGAGACGTCCTGGCGTGCGAGATCGGCGAAGCGCGAGGGCGCGAAATGCTCGCGCGGCACCTTCTCCATCGCCCGCAGCAGAGCGAGATCGCGAATGCCGCGCGCCCTCAGCGAGAGCAGGAAGGCGACCGTGCGCTCGCTCTCGCTGCTGGCGCCCTCTCCTTCCTCAGCCTCGCTCATCGCCCGCCACCCACCGGTCTCAGGCGAAGACCTGCGCGAAGCGCGTCAGCGTCGGCTCATGGGTCAGGTCGAGCTCGAGCGGGGTCACGGAGATCCGGTTCTCGGCGAGCGCGCGCAGATCGGTGCCGTTGGCCGGCTCGGTCTTGCCGCGCTGGAACGCGATCCAGTAATAGGGATTGCCGCGCCCGTCCTTGCGCGGCTCCAGCCGCATCAGCTCCTGGTCGCGCCGGCCCTGCACCGTCACCGCGACGCCAGCGACATCGGCCGGCGCCACATTGGGGAAGTTGAGGTTGAACAGCACGCCCTCGGGGATCCCCTCCTCCAGCAGCCGCCGGACGATGCCCGGCGCGTGTTGGCGGGCGCAGCCCCAATGGATGCTGTTACGGTCGCCCGCCGCATAGGCCTGGCTCACCGCGATCGAGGGGATGCCGAGCAGCGTGCCTTCCATGGCGGCGGCGATGGTGCCGGAATAGGTCACGTCCTCGGCAACGTTCTGGCCGCGATTGACCCCGGAGAGCACGAGATCGGGCCGCGCCTCGGCGAGGATCGACCGCGCCGCCATGATCACGCAATCGGTCGGCGTGCCGGCGACGGCGAAGCGCTTCTCCTCGATCTGGCGCAGGCGCAGAGGGTTGGACAGCGAGAGCGAATGCGCCACGCCCGACTGGTCGGTCTCCGGCGCCACCACCCAGACATCGTCGGAGAGCTGCGCCGCGATATCCTCCAGCACGGCCAGCCCCTCGGCATGGATGCCGTCGTCATTCGTCACCAGGATGCGCATCGGTTCAGCCCGCTTTCTCGATGCGGGTCAGCCCGCGCATATAGGGAACCAGCGCCTCGGGCACGGTGATCGAGCCGTCGGCGTTCTGGTAGTTCTCCATCACCGCGATCAGCGCGCGGCCGACCGCGGTGCCCGAGCCGTTCAGCGTATGGACGAAGAACGGCCCCTTGCCGTCCTTGGTCCTGTAGCGGGCATTCATGCGGCGGGCCTGGAAATCCCCGCAGACCGAGCAGGACGAGATCTCGCGATAGGTCTTCTGCCCCGGCAGCCAGACCTCGATGTCATAGGTCTTCTGCGAGGCGAACCCCATATCCCCGGTGCACAGCGTCATCACCCGGTAGTGCAGGTCGAGCCTTTTCAGCACCGCCTCGGCGCAGGCGAGCATGCGCTCATGCTCCTGGCGCGACGTCTCCGGCGTGGTGATCGAGACGAGCTCGACCTTCTCGAACTGGTGCTGGCGCAGCATGCCGCGCGTATCGCGCCCGGCCGAGCCCGCCTCGGAACGGAAGCAGGGGGTCAGCGCGGTATAGCGGCGCGGCAGCTCCTGCTCGGAGAGGATCGACTCGCGCACCAGATTGGTCAGCGGCACCTCGGCGGTCGGGATCAGCCAATGATCCTCGCCGGCGCGGAACTGGTCCTCGCGGAACTTCGGCAGCTGCGCCGTGCCGAACATCGCATCGTCCCGCACCATCAGCGGCGGATTGACCTCGCTATAGCCATGCTCCTCGACATGCATGTCGAGCATGAACTGGCCGATGGCGCGGTTGAGCCGGGCGAGCTGCCGCTGCAGCACGACGAAGCGCGAGCCCGACAGCTTGGCCGCAGCCTCGAAATCCATCTCGCCGAGCGCCTCGCCGAGCTCGTAATGCTCCTTGGCCTGATTGACGCCGGCGAGCCTGCCGCTCTCCTCCGGCTTGGCCCCATGCGCATGCAGCAGCACATTGCCGTGCTCGTCGGCGCCGTCCGGCACCTCGTCGAAGGGGATGTTGGGGATGGCGGCGAGCTGCTCGGTGAGCTGCTCGACGGCCGCCTTCTCGGCGGCCTCCAGGGCCGGAACCTGCTCCTTCAGCGCCGCGACCTCGGCCTTGAGCTGCTCGGCGAGGGCGAGGTCCTTCTGGCCCATCGCCTTGCCGATCTCCTTGGAGAGGGCGTTGCGGCGCTCCTGGGCGGCCTGCGACTTGCCGATGGCGGCCCGGCGCTCATCGTCGAGCGCCAGCAGCGAGGCCGAGAGGGCTTGAAGCCCCCGCCGCCGCAAGCCACGGTCGAACGCCTCGGCGTTCTCGCGAATCCATCTGATGTCGTACATCGCCAGCCGAACCTTTCGGAATCGGCTGATCCTCTAGACCGGGACGGCGCGCGAGGGAACTGCCCGCGTGCGCTCCCTGCCCGTCATTCCGGACAAGCGGCGCAGCCGCGCAGCGCCGGAATCCATCATAGAGCGGGCTGTCTACGGTCGATACCGGTTCGTCAGTCGAGGTGGATGGTATCATACAGATCGCGCCAATCCGGGTTCGATGCCTCGATAAGCGCGATCTTTCGCCGGCGGTGCCACTTCTTCATGCGCTTTTCCTGGGCGATCGCCTCGTCGGCACGGTCGAAGCGCTCCGCGTAGACGAGATGCGTCACGCCGTAACGCCGCGCGAACTCGGAGCCGCGGCCCTCTCGGTGCTCGGCCATGCGGCGTGAGAGCCGGTTGGTGACGCCGACATAGAGCGTGCCGTTCCATCCGCTCGCCAGGATGTAAATCCACATGTCTCCTCCCGTCATTCCGGACAAGCGGCGCAGCCGCGCAGCTCCGGAATCCATCATAGAGCGCCGGCGCCCTATGATGGATTCCGGCGCTCCGCTTCGCTGCGGCCGGAATGACGGTAGATGAGGACCGCGGCCGGAAGGCCTCTTACTCTTCCGCCGGCTTCGCCGCCTCGCGCTTCTTCTCGACATGGCGCACGGAGAAGATCGAGAGCTCGTAGAGCGCAAGCATGGGCACCGCGAGCATCAGCTGCGAGATCACGTCCGGCGGGGTGAGGACCGCCGCCACCACGAAGACGAAGACGATCGCATAGCGGCGCTTGTCCTTCAGGAACTGCGAATCGATGATCCCCGCCTGGCCGAGCAGCGTCAGGATCACCGGCAGCTGGAAGGAGATGCCGAAGGCGAAGATCAGCGTCATGATCAGCGAGAGATATTCGCTGACCTTGGGCAGCAGCGCGATGCCGGCCTGCCCGTCCGTCGCCGCCTGCTGCATGCCGATCGAGAACTTCATCAGCACCGGCATGGCGAAGAAGAACACCATGGCCGCCCCGAGCACGAAGAAGATCGGGGTCGCGGCGAGATAGGGCGCGAAAGCCTGGCGCTCGTTCTTGTAGAGGCCGGGCGCGACGAATTTGTAGATCTGCGTCGCGATCACCGGAAAGGCGAAGAAGCCGGCTCCGAAAGCCGCGATCTTGATCTGGGTGAAGAGATATTCCAGCGGCGCCGTGTAGATCAGCTGCACATTGGCGCCCGGCCCCGCCGCCCAGATATAGGGCTGCACCAGGAGATTGTAGATCTGCGTCGCGAAGGCGAAGCAGATGAAGAACATGATCAGGAAGGCGATCAGCGACTTGATCAGCCGCGAGCGCAGCTCGATCAGATGTTCGATCAGCGGCGCGCGCGAAGCCTCGATCTCGTCCTCGCCCTCTCGCCGCGACGCGGGGTTCACCTCGGCGACGCTCATGCCGCGCTCCCGTCCTCGGCGGCCTGCTTGGGCTTGCGCTTGCGCGCCGGCCTGGCGGGCGCCTCCGGCTCGGCCTCGGCTGTCGCGGGCACCACCGGCTCCTGCGTCGCGACCGTCTTGCGCCGGCGCTTCGGCTTATGCGGCTCGGCGGCGGGCGCCGGGTCGATCGCGATCTCGGGCAACGGCTCCGGCCCGGGGAGCGATGCGAGCTTGGCCTCGGCCTCCTTCATCGCCGGCTCGGTCGCGGCCGGCTTGGAAGGCTCGGCGGCACCGAAATCCTTCATCGGCTCGATCGGGTCGAAATTGGTCGAGGCCTGCACCGAGGCACCGATATCCTCGACCTGCTTCTTCAGATCGGTCAGCTCGGCCTCGCGCATCGCGTCATTGAACTGGCCCTGAAATTCCGAGGCCATGCGCCTGATCTTGCCGATCGCCTGCCCAGCCGTGCGCAGGGCTCCGGGCAGGTCCTTGGGGCCGATCACGATGAGGGCGACGCCCCCGATCAGCACCATTTCGCTCCAGGCGATGTCGAACATCGACGGCCGGTCCTCTGCAACGCCGCTCGCGGGACGCTTCCTTAAGGAAGCCTCGGCGGAAGCGGCGTTAGATCACGCCTTGGTCTCGGCCTTGGCCGGGCTCTCGGTCTTGGCCGCGCTGGCGCTCTCGGCCGTATGGTCGATCACGCGCGGATCGGCCGGGGGCGCGGCGGGCGGCGGCGTGTCGTCCTCCGCCATGCCCTTCTTGAACGATTTGATGCCCTTGGCGACGTCGCCCATCAGCTCGGACACCTTGCCGCGGCCGAACAGCAGCATGACGATGACGCCGACGACGATCCAGTGCCAGATGCTGACGCCACCCATGGCGAAACTCCTCCGAATTGAACGCGCGGCCCGGTTTGTTCCGGCGGGCCATATGCTTGAGCGGGAACCTAGGTGTCCCCTACAGGGAACACAAGGACTTCGTCCATCGTAATGTCGATCCCGATCTCCTCCCCTTCGGCGACCGCACCCCGCAGGGGCAGCCGCGCGACAAGAGGCTTCTCGAGACCCTCGACCGCGAGCTCGATATGGTCGACCTCGCCGAGAAAGCGCCGCGCGGTCACCCGCGCCGGCAGGCAGAAGCCCTTCGGCACCAGCCGCACCGCCTGCGGGCGGACCGCCAGCACGGCCGGCGCTCCCTCCGCCAGTCCCCGCGCCGGGAAGCGCCCGAGCGGGGTGTCGACCTCGCCCTTGACGACCTTTGTCTCGATCTCGGTCAGATCGCAGAAAAATCGGGCGGCAAAGAGGCTGGCGGGCCGCCGGTAGAGCTCTTCCCCCGAGCCGGCCTGCACGATCCGCCCCTGTTGCATCAGCACGATCCGATCGGCGACGCGCATCGCGTCCTCGGGATCATGCGTGACGATGATCGAGGTCGCGCCGATCTCCTGCAGCAGCGCCATGGTCTCGTCGCGCACCGCATCGCGCAGGCGCCGGTCAAGATTGGAGAAGGGCTCGTCCATCAGCAGCACGCCCGGCCGCGGCGCCACGGCGCGGGCGAGCGCGACGCGCTGCTGCTCGCCCCCCGAGAGCATATGCGGATAGGCATCGGCGAGATCGGCGAGGCCGACGCGGGCGATCGCCCGCAGCGCGGTCGCCTCGGCCTCGGCATGGGCATAACCGCGCAGCCCGAAGCGGACATTCTCGCGCACCGACAGATGCGGAAAGAGCGCATAGTCCTGGAAGACCAGGCCGACGCCCCGCTCCTCCGGCTCGACGAAGCTCGCCGGCGAGGACACGTCGCGGCCTTCGAGCAGGATCTTGCCCGCGCTCGGCCGCTCGACCCCGGCCGCCAGCCGCAGCAGCGTCGTCTTGCCGCAGCCGGAATGGCCGAGCAGCGCCACGATCTCGCCCGGCGCGACGCTGAGAGACACGCCGTCCAGCGCCGTGACCGGGCCGAATCGCTGCGTCACCGCCTCGAAGCCGACGGTCATCGGAATGGCGGCCCCCGCCGTACCGCGCCGGCCCCAGCCGAGCCAGCGCGACATGCCTTCGCTGGGTGCCAATGCGCCCTCCCCCTCAATCCTCGGGGCTGTGCGGGCTCGCCTCGCCGTCGTCAAGCGGGCTGAACAGGTCCCCGAGCGGATCCTCGTCGGCGCGCAGGTCGGGATCGTCGTCCGGCACCGGCACGGTCAGCTCCTTGGCGAGGCGCCCTTCGATGAAGCCGGCGCCCTTCAGCTCCTCCAGCCCCGGCAGGTCGTCGATGCGGTCGAGGCCGAAATGGTCGAGGAAGGCGGGCGTGGTCCCGAAGGTCACCGGCCGCCCCGGCGAGCGACGCCGGCCGCGCAGGCGCACCCAGCCCGCCTCGAGCAGGATGTCGAGCGTCCCCTTGGCGGTGGCGACGCCGCGGATATCCTCGATCTCCGCGCGGGTCACCGGCTGGTGATAGGCGATGATCGCCAGCGTCTCCAGGGCGGCGCGCGAGAGCTTGCGCGGCGGCTCGGCCTCGGGCGCGAGCAGATAGGCCAGATCGGGCGCGGTGCGGAAGGCATAGCCGCCGGCGACGCGGTGCAGCGTCACGCCGCGCAGCGCATAGCTCTGCTCCAGCTCGGCGATCACCCGCTCCACCGGGACATTCGCAGGCACCGCCTTGGCGATCTCCTCGGCCGAAAGGGGCGCGGCCGAGGCGAAGAGCAGCGCCTCGGCGATGCGGCAGGCGCGCGCCAGCGCCTCGCCGGCATCCCAGTCCTCGTCCTCCCGCTCCTCATCGACGAAAGCCATCACGCCTCACAGGCCCAGGCTGGGCGGGCGCGCCTCGCGGCGACGGACGAACAGCGGCCCGAAGGCCCCGTCCTGGCGCAGGTCGAGAACGCCTTCGCGAACCATCTCCAGCATGGCCGAGAGCGAGGAGGCCCGCACGGTCGCGCTCATCGTCGCGCTCGGCAGGCCGTGGCGGCGCATGTAATGCGTGAGATAGCCGTCGACCGCGGTCCAGTCGCCGGCCTCGCCGATCAGCCGTGCCAGCGCTTCGCGCGCCTCGACCAGCGACAGCACCTGGCGCTGGCCGACGCTGATCGGCACCCGGGCCTGCTTCTGCCGCTGCTGGGCATAGGCCGCCAGCAGATCGTAGAGATCCGCCTCCCAGATCGGCCGCCCGCTGGCGGCGATCACCTCCGGCGCCCCGCGCGCGAAGAGATCGCGGCCGAGGCGCTCGCGGGTCGCCAGGCGCTGCGCCGCCGCACGGATCTGCTCCAGCCGCTTCAGCCGCAGCGCCAGCGCCGTGGCGAGATCGGCGGCGCTCGGCTCCTCGCCCTTGGGCGGCTCCGGCAGCAGCAGCCGCGATTTGAGATAGGCGAGCCAGGCCGCCATGACCAGATAATCGGCCGCGAGTTCGAGCCTCAGCGCCCGCGCCGTCTCGACGAAGCCGAGATATTGCTCCGCCAGCGCCAGGATGGAGATGCGGGCGAGATCGACCTTCTGGCGGCGGGCGAGATCGAGCAACAGGTCGAGCGGCCCTTCATAGCCGTCGACATCGATCATGAAGGTGGGCTCGCCGGTCGCGCGCTCCGGCGTGCCGCTCTCCTGGAAAGGCAGCTCAGCGGCCATGGCTGGCCTTATCCCCTTGTCCGGCGCGCCCCTCGCGCCACAGCCCGCGGGGAGAATCGACCTATTGCCCGCCCAAAGCAAGCGCGCCGGCGAGCTGGGCCCGCGCACTGTCCACATCGAGCGGTTCCGGCACATGCCGGATGCGCGCGAGCGCCATCGCCGCGCGCCTGGCCCGCTGACCCGTCATCGGCGGCACGGCATCGGCGATCGCGACCATCTCCTCCATGATGCCGTGGCAGTGCAGGACGACGTCGACGCCGGCCCGGATCGCCGCCCGCGCCTTTTCGGCGAAGGAGCCCGACAGCGCCTTCATCGAGATATCGTCGGTCATGATCAGCCCGTCGAAGCCGAGCTCGCCGCGCATGATCTCCCTGACGATCCTGCGCGAGACCGTCGCCGGCCGGCGCTTGTCGAGCGCGGTGAAGACGACATGCGCCGTCATCGCCAGCGGCATGTCCGCAAGATGCCGGAACGGCTGGAAATCATGCGCGCGCAGCGCCTCCAGGCTGGCCTCGACCACCGGCAGGTCGTGATGGCTGTCCGCCCGCGCCCGGCCATGGCCCGGCATATGCTTGATCACCGGCAGCACCCCGCCGGCCAGCAGCCCCTCGGCAGCGGCGCGCCCGAGCTTCGCCACCATCGCCGGATCATGGGCGTAGGCACGGTTGCCGATCACGTCATGGCTGCCCGCCACCGGCACGTCGAGCACCGGCAGGCAATCGACATCGATGCCCACGCTCTTGAGATCATGCGCCATCAGCCGCGCCGACAGCCTGACGATCTCGCGCTGCTGGATCGGGTCGTTGATGGCGAGGAAGGCCAGCGCCGGCGGATAGGGCGGCCAATGCGGCGGGCCCATGCGCTGCACGCGCCCGCCCTCCTGATCGATCAGGATCGGCGCCTGCCAGCCCACGCAATCGCGCAGCGAAGCAGTCAGCGCGGCGACCTGCGCCGGATCCTGGGTATTGCGCTTGAACAGGATGAAGCCCCAGGGGCGCGCCTCGCGAAAGAAGGCGCGCTCCTCGGGGGTGAGGACGGTGCCGAGGCAGCCGGCGATGAAAGCGCGCGAGGTCATGAGCCTCTTATCGCCGATTCGCGGCCGCCCGGCATCGCCACGCCGCCCTTACCGCAGCGACTGCGAGGCCTGGGCGTTGAAGGCGTCGAAAGGCAGCTCGGCGACGCGGAACCAGAGCTGCTCCTTCTTCCAATACGGCAGGAAGGAATCCCACATCGTCTTGAAGGTCGGGTTCTTGGCGGCCTGGTCGGCATAGAGCGCGAAGGCCTCCTTGAAGGCCGCCTGCATCACGTCCTGCGGGAAGGCGCGCAGCTCGGCGCCGGAGGCGATCAGGCGCAGCAGCGCATCCGGATTGCCGTGATCGTATTTCGCCATGCACAGCGCATTCGCCTCGGCGCAGGCCGCTTCGAGCACGGCGCGATAATGCGCCGGCAGCCCGTTCCACTTCTCGAGATTGGCGATGAAGCTGACATTGGCGCAGCCTTCCCAGAAGCCGGGATAGTAGTAGTACTTCGCCACCTTCACGAAGCCGAGCTTCTCGTCGTCATAGGGGCCGGAGAATTCGGCGGCGTCGATCGTGCCGCGCTCCAGCGCCGGATAGATGTCGCCGCCACCCAGCGTCTGCGGCACCACGCCGAGCTTGGCCATGATCTGCCCGCCGAGGCCGGCGATGCGGAACTTCAGCCCCTGGAGATCGGCGACGCTCTTGATCTCCTTGCGGAACCAGCCGCCCATCTGGGCGCCGGTATTGCCCGATGGGATGGTGTGCACGCCGAATTTCTTCATCAGCTCGCGGCAGAGCTCGAGTCCGCCGCCCTGATAGAGCCAGGCATTCTGCTGGCGGGCGTTGAGGCCGAAAGGCAGCGAGGTCTCGAAGGCGAAGGCGGTGTCCTTGCCGATATAGAAGCTCGACAGCGTATGGCTGCATTCGACCGTGCCGTTCTGCACGGCATCGAGGGCCTGCAGGGCCGGCACGATCTCGCCCGCGGCGAAGGCCTGGATCTGGAACTGCCCGTCGGTCGCCTCCGCGACGCGCTTGGCGACATGGGTCGAGATGCCGAACAGCGTGTCCAGGCTCTTGGGATAGCTGGAGGTGAGGCGCCAGTTGATCTTCGGATTCGCCTGCGCGACGGCCGGCGCGGCGATGCCTGCGGCGGCGACGCCGGCGGCGGAGGTGGCGAGAAGCTTGCGGCGATCCATGGGTGATTCCTCGACGGTTCTTGTCCTCGAAGCTCCCTATAGCGAAGCCCGCCGCTCTGTGCGAGCGGCGGGCTTTTCGAAACCGCGTCAGGTCTTGCGAATCAGTTCTTGGCGATGAAGCACTGGCCGCCGGCCGCCTGGAGCGACTGGCACATCGAGGTGGCGTCCTCGCGGGAATAGGGACCGACGCGCAGGCGATAGACCGTCTTGCCGCCGGCGAGCTCGGTCCGGCGGATGATCGGGCTCTGGCTGCCGAGCTGCTCGGAATATTTGCGCTGCAGGGCCGAGAAGGTCGCCCGCGCCTCGGCTTCGCTGCCGGGGGCGGCGAGCTGCACGGCATAGCCGCCGCTCGGATCCGGACGCGGCGCGGCCGCGGCGGGCGCCGCCGCCGGCTGCTGCGGGCTCAGCGCTGCGGTGCGGGTGCGGGCGGGCGGCGTCGGCAATGCGGTCGGCGTGGTCGCGGCGGCGGTGCGGTCCTGCGCCGGCGGCTCGGCCGCCGGCGGAGCGGCAACCGGGGCGGGTTGGGCGCGAGGCGGCTGCGCCGGCGCGGCCGCGGGCTGAGCGGTGCGCGGCGCCGAGCCGGTCACGATGCCGGAGCCGTTGCTGCCCTCGCCCGCCGGCGTGCCGTCCGGCCGGATCGAGACAGTGCGGACGCGGCGCGGCTCACCCAGGCCCGGCACGGCCGGAATCGGGATCAGCCCCGGCTCGGTCGGCGCCAGCGAGGCGCTCGCGGTATCGGTCGGCGTGATCGCGCCGCCGGTCTGGCCGGGACGCACCGCCAGCGAGCGCGTCGCCTGCTGGACGTCGACGGGCTGCTCCTCGCGGCTGACGACCTTGGTGGTGTCGGCGGGGCCGACCACCGGGGCGTCGCCCGCGCGCTCATAGATCTGCTTGTTCTGGTTCGGGATCTCGGCGCCGCCCGGATTGGCGGGCGCCACCTTCACCGGCGAATCATCGGCGGAGATCACCGGGGGCTTGCCATTGTCGCCGGCCGGGCCGGTATTGCGCGCCATCATCGCGGCGCCGACACCGCCGACCGCGACCAGCACGAGCGCCGTCGCCGTCAGCAGGCCCTTGCGCGAGCGCCGATGCACGCGGCCGACCGGCGCGTCCATCGCGGCCGGGGCCGGATCGTAGGTCTCGTCGGGCCCATGGCCGTAATCCGGCTGCGGGTGCTCGTAAGCCTGCTGCTGGTGGTAGCCGGCCTCGTCGAGATCGCGCGCCGGTTCCGGCACATAGGCGTGGACCGCCTCGACCTGCGCCGGCTGGTGGTGGTGCTCGGGCTCGTCGTAATCATGCGCCTGCTCCTGGCGCATCGAAGCCGCGGACTCGGCACGCGCCGGCTCGGTTCGGCGCAGCAGCGCCTCGAACTCGTCGAGAGCGCCGCGCAGCTCGGCCGGCGGCGGCGTCACCGGTTGCGGCGCGGCGACAGGGTGCAAGCCCGGCTCGGCACGGCCAGCAGCGGCCCAAGCTGCCGGCTGAACCGGCGCGGGGCGCACCTGGGCCGGCCGCACCGGAGCGGCGGCCGGGCTCGCCGGCCGAGGCTCGCGTTCGGCGAACAGCTCCTTGAACGGATCATCCTGACCGACGAGCCGCGTCAGCTCCATCAGCGGATCGGCGCCCGAACCCGGCTTCTGCGGCTGGGCCGCGCCGCGCAGCTGGCGCTCGAGATCGTCGAGATCGAGGGCGAAACGGTTTCTAGCTGGCTCACTCATCACAAGATCCACTCCAGCGCGTTTCGGCGTCATCAAAGGACACCGATTACGCGCGGTCAATCTGACGAAAGCACGGCCGCCTACCTTACGGCAGATCGGCCAACGCCGCTTCCGCGCGACCCCGGCGGACGCTGGCCGGATCGTTCTGATCCGCAACGCGCCCGATGCGCCGGGATGGATCCCGTCAGCGCATCTCCTCCGGCGCCGTCACCCCGACGACCGCCAGGCCGGAAGCAAGGACGCTGCGCACCGCATGCACGAACGCCAATCTTGCCGAGGTCGACTTTCGATCAGTTTGATTAACGAACCGTAATTGCGGCGAGTCTTTGCCTTTGTTCCACAGCGAGTGGAACGCGCTCGCCAAATCATGCACAAAAAAGGCGACACGATGGGGCTCATGTGACGAGGCCGCGGCCTCGATCATCCTTGGATAGGCGGCGATCATCTTGATGATGCCGATCTCCGATTCGTCGCTGAGCAGAGCAAGATCGGCCTCGGACAGTGCCCGCGGCGACAGATCGAGATCAGGGAAGGCTTCCGCCGCCTGCCTGAAGATCGAGGCGCAGCGCGCATGGGCGTACTGCACATAGAACACCGGATTGTCCTTCGACTGCTCGACCACCTTGGCGAGATCGAAGTCGAGCGTCGCGTCGTTCTTGCGAAAGATCATCATGAAGCGCACGGCGTCGCGGCCGACTTCGTCGATGACTTCGCGCAGCGTGACGAAATCGCCGGAGCGCTTCGACATCCTGACCTGCTCGCCATGGCGCAGCAGCCGCACCAGCTGGCAGAGCTTGACGTCGAGCGCCCCCTGCCCGCCGGTCACAGCCTTCACCGCGGCGGTCATGCGCTTGACATAGCCGCCATGGTCCGCGCCCCAGACATCGATCATCTCGCTGAAGCCGCGCGCGAACTTCGAGCGGTGATAGGCAATGTCATTGGCGAAATAGGTGTAGCTGCCATCCGATTTCAGCAGCGGCCGGTCGACATCGTCGCCGAACTGCGTGGCGCGGAACAGGGTCTGCTCGCGATCTTCCCAGTCCTCGTCCTTCTGGCCCTTGGGCGGCGGCAGCCGGCCCTCATAGACCAGCCCGCGCTCGCGCAGCTCCTCGATCGTCTTGCGGACGGCATCGATATTGCCCTCCTGCTTCTGCAGCGAACGCTCCGAGAAGAAGACCTCGTGGACCACGCCGAGCGCCGAAAGGTCGTCGCGGATCATCGCCAGCATGCCGTCGATCGCCGTCTGCCGCACCAGCGGCAGCCACTCGGCCTCCGGCTTGTCGCGCAGCGCATCGCCATGGGCCTTGGCCAGCGCCTGGCCGACGCAGACCAGGTAATCGCCCGGATAGAGCCCTTCGGGAATCTCGCCGATCGTCTCGCCCAGCGCCTCGCGATAGCGCAGGAAGGCGGAACGGGCGAGCACATCGACCTGCGCGCCGGCATCGTTGATATAGTATTCGCGGGTGACGTCATGCCCGGCAAAGGCGAGCAGGCTCGCCAGCGCGTCGCCGAACACCGCCCCGCGGCCATGGCCGACATGCATCGGCCCGGTCGGATTGGCCGAGACATATTCGACATTGACCTTCGGCGCGGGCTTGGCCTGTCCGCGGCCGAACTCCGCGCCGGCCAGCACCGCAGCCTTGAGAACCGCAGTGAACACATGCGGTTGCAGCGTGATGTTGATGAAGCCGGGGCCGGCGATCTCGGCCTTGAGCACATCGGCGTCCTTGCCGATCTCGGGCACGACCAGCGCGGCGAGCGCGCGCGGCGCCATGCCCGCTTCCTTGGCCAGCACCATGGCGGCGTTGATGGCGAGATCGCCATGGGCCGGATCCTTGGTCGGCTCGACCACGACGCGCGCCAGCGAGAGCCCGGCCGGAAGGCGGCCGTCTTCGGCCATGCCGGTCAGGATGGCGGCGAGGCGCGCGGAAAAAGTCTCGAAAATATTCATGGCGAGGTTGCGCCTATCGTAGCGTGGGAGTGGCGTCAAACAGGCGGCGATGCTCGTCGAGCGCGTAGGAATCGGTCATCCCGGCGATATAGTCCGAGATCCGGCGCGACAGCCGGGCCTCGTCGAGCTCGCCGCAGCCCGCCGCCCATTCCGCCGGCATCGCCTGCGGCTGCGCCTTGAAGCGCTCGAACAGCGCGCGGACGATATCGGCCGCCTCGGTCCGGATCACGCCGATGCGCGGATGGCGATACATATTGGGGTAGAGGAAGGCCTTGATCGCCTTGTCGGCGGCTGCGATCGCGGGCGAGAAGGCGATCACCGGCGCCCCCGCCCGCCTGATCGCATCGGCATCGGCGGGCGCCAGCCGGGCGATCCGCGTCTGCGATTCGCCGATCACATCCTCGACGAAGCGGGTGATCACCCGCCGCACCAGCTCGTTGGTGGCGCGCGGCCGCTCCAGCCCTGGATGCAGAGCCTCGATCTCGTCGAGCAGCCCGGCCAGGAACGGCACCGCGCGCAGCTCCGGGAGCTCGAACAGCCCTGCCCTCAGGCCATCGTCGATATCATGCGCGTTATAGGCGATGTCGTCGGCGAGCGCGGCCGCCTGCGCCTCGGCCGAGGCATGGCTGCCCAGCCACAGATCCTGCTTCTGCTGGTATTCGAGGATCGCGGCGGGGATTCCGGCTTGCGCATAGCGCTCGGTCGGCTTGCCGTCGGCGCCGACCAGCGGCCCATTGTGCTTCACCAGCCCTTCCAGCGTCTCCCAGGTGAGGTTGAGGCCGTCGAAGCCGGCATAGCGGCGCTCGAGGCGCGTGACGATCCGCAGCGTCTGGGCATTGTGGTCGAAGCCGCCGAAGGGCGCCATGCAGGCATCCAGCGCGTCCTCGCCAGTATGGCCGAACGGGGTGTGGCCGAGATCATGGGCGAGCGCCAGCGCCTCGGCCAGATCCTCGTCGAGCCCGAGCGCCCGCGCCAGCGCCCGCGCGATCTGCGCCACCTCGATCGTATGGGTCAGTCGCGTGCGGAAATGGTCGCCCTCATGCGAGACGAAGACCTGGGTCTTGTGCTTCAGCCGGCGGAAGGCGGTGGAATGGATGATGCGGTCGCGGTCGCGCTGGAACTGGTTGCGGGTGGCCGAGCCCGGCTCCTCGACCAGCCGGCCGCGGCTGCTCGTCGAGCGGCAGGCATAAGCGGCGCGCCAGCGCTCGCCCGGCTCGGTCTGCGCTCCCGCACTGGTCTTTTCGTCATGCGGCATGGCGGCCCCGTCGGAATGCGCGGCTTGAACGCTCGTGCCGCGGCCATTACCTTTGCAAAGGAGGCAGGAGCAAGGATGTTCTGCAGATGACCATGGCTCTCGACACGGCGGTTTCCCTGACCGACAAGGCGGCCAAGCGCATCGTCGCCGTCATGGCGAGCGAGCCGCCCGGCTCGATGCTGCGCGTCAGCGTCGCCGGCGGCGGCTGCTCGGGATTCCAGTACGTCTTCGATATCGACCGCGAGAAGGGGCCGGACGACATCGTCATCGAGCGCGACGGCGCCACCGTGCTGATCGACGAGACCTCGCTCGACCTGCTCGGCGGCTCGACCATCGATTTCGTCGACGATCTCGTCGGCCAGTCCTTCCGCATCACCAATCCGAACGCGACGAGCTCCTGCGGCTGCGGGACCTCCTTCGCCCTCTGAGGCCTCCCATCCGTCATTGCGAGCGAAGCGAAGCAATCCAGAGCGTCGAGCGCCGCGGCCCCTGGATTGCTTCGTCGCTGACGCTCCTCGCAATGACGAAAAGGCTCCTCAGGAGCTGCGCGCCTGACGCTTCAGCGCGCTCGCCTCGGCATAATGCAGCAGCCGGTCGAGATCCTCCCGCGCGATATCGAAGGAATCGCCCATCTGGGCCAGCGCCTCGTCGATATCCGGCGCGCTGAACATCGGCTGCGCCCTCACCGGCGTGCCGGCTCCCAGCGCCGGCGGCCGATGCGGATAGCTGCGGCGCGCCAGGCCATGGAAGATCATCCCGAGCGCGACCAGCGAGATCGAGCCCAGCCCGATCGGCACCAGCGGGAACAGCGGCCCCCAGCTCGCGGCGATCGGCCCGCCCAGCACTGCGGTGAGCGCGACCGCGCCGCCCGGCGGGTGGAGCGAGCGCGTCAGCGACATCAAGGCGATGGCAGCCGCCACGGCCAAGGCTCCGGCCACCATCAGATTGGGCACCGCCCAGCCGATCGCCAGGCCGACAAAGGCCGAGATCACATTGCCGCCGATCACCGGCCAGGGCTGCGCCAGGGGACTGGCCGGGACGACGAAGACCAGCACGGCCGAAGCCCCGATCGGCGCGACGAGCAGCGGCGCATGCGTCGGAAAGGCGAGGCCGGCCGCGGCCGTGACGAGAATGGCACCGAATACCCCGGCGCAGGCGGCGGCACGTTCGGAGACTGTCGCTCCGGGCAGGATGGGTCTGAACAGCTTCACGGCCGCCTCACTCGAGTCCGGCCGCCTCTATAATGGGCATTACGCACAATTCAACGGCAAATAATCGAATTTACAGTGATGAGCCGTGAATTGCGTCGGCGTTCTCCCCACGCCAACAAAAAAGGCGCCCCCCGGCGCCTTCCGCTTCCTTCAGTGCGAGCTCGGCGGGCCGCCTTGCTCCAGCCTGACCTCGGCGGCCATCAGCCCCTTGGGGCCCGGCCCATAGCGAACCAGAACCGTCTGGCCCGGGATCAGTTCGACGATGCCGTAGCGGCGCAGCGTCTCCATATGCACGAAGACATCCGGCGCGCCCTCGCCCTTGGAAACGAAGCCGAAACCGCGCAGGCGGTTGAACCACTTCACCACCATACGCTCCAGCCCGCTGGTCGGCGTGACCGTGGCATTGGTGCGCGGCATCGGCATCTCGGCCGGATGCCGGGCGGCGGAGGTGTCGATCGAGAGCACGCGGATGGCCTGGCGCCCCCGGGCCTTCTCGATTGCTTCGAGCACGATGCGAGCGCCTTCGGCGATGGCATTGAATCCGTCGCGCTTCAGCACGGTGACATGGACCAGCACATCGCTGCCGCCATCCTCGGGCACGACGAAGCCGTAGCCCTTGCTGACATCGAACCATTTCACATGCCCGATGATCTCGACGCCGTGCTCCCCCGCTAGGGCCTCGGGACCGTCGAGGCGCACCACCCTGTTGAGCGACTGGATCGGCCCCATGGCGGGCCTGCCGCCCTCGCCGTACTCGTCGGACATGTTCCGCTCATCTCCGCCGCAACGTGATTCGTTGACGCGACGATAGCATTGCCGCCGAGTCGGGAAACAGAGTCGTCCCGCTCATCCACACGATCAGGAGCAAGATTTACGTCCTCTGGGGCCGGCCAGGCGCCGCGAATCACGGTGCTGCGCGAACCGGCGCCGGGAGCAACACCCAAATGCGGGGCACCGCCCGACACCGGCAGGGCCTCAGTTCGCCAGCCGCGCCAGCGCCGGGCCGATCTCGCTGCGCACCACCAGATCGGCGATCGGGTCGAGCTCGGTCGGCTCGCGGTTGAGGATGACGAGGCGGGCGCCATTGCGCTTGGCGATCACCGGGAAGGTCGCGGCCGGGAACACCACCAGCGAGGAGCCGGCGACGAGGTAGAGATCGGCCGCCATGGTCAGCTCATGCGCGCGCAGCATCTGCTTCTGCGGCATCTGCTGGCCGAAGGAGATCGTCGCCGCCTTGACCACGCCGGCGCAGATCAGGCAGGCGGGCGGCTCGCCGCTCGCCTCGAACTCCTGCCGGATCGCCGCCAGCTCATGGCGCCAGCCGCAGGCGAGGCAGGTCGCATAGGTGCCGTTGCCGTGCAGCTCGACCACCGCCTCGTCGGCAAGGCCGGAGGCCTGGTGCAGCCCGTCGATGTTCTGGGTGATCACCCCGGGCGAGCGCCCCTCCGCGACCAGCGTCGCCAGCGCCCGGTGCCCGCGATTGGGCCTGGCCTCGCGATAATGGTCGTCCATCGCGAATTTGCGCCGCCAGGCCTCGATGCGGGCCTCGCGGCTGGCGAGGAAGGCGTCGAAGGGGATCGGCTTGTTGCGCATCCAGGGCGAGCCCGGCGAGCGGAAATCCGGCACGCCGGATTCGGTCGAGATGCCGGCCCCGGTGAAGGGCACGATCGACCGGGCGCGGTCGAGCATCGCATGCAAGGTCTCGATCGCGTCCCCGTCGTCCATGCAGCGTCCTTGCTTCGGTCCAAAGCGAATATGGGGGCTGCCGCGCCCGCACTCCAGCCCTGCCCGGCCGGCCGTTGACGGCGGCACTGCCGCATCGCAAAGCTCGGCCATGACCATGACCGCGCCGATGAATCCCGACCTCGTCGACACCGCGACGCCGCCGATCCCCGAGGCGAAGGGCTGGGCGAGCGGCTATGACGGCGGCTTTGGGCCGCTGATCGACCTGTCGCAGGCGGTTCCCGGCGCGCCGCCGCCCGATGCGCTGCTGCAGAAGCTCGCCGAGGCGGCCGCCCTGCCCGACAGCACCCGCTATGGCGCGATCATCGGCGACCGCGTGCTGCGCGAGGCCTATGCGGCACAGAACAGCGCCTTCTACGGCGCGCCGATCTCCGCCGATGAGATCGCCGTCACCGCCGGCTGCAACCAGGCCTATGTGGTGGCGATGATGGCGGTGGCACGGGCCGGCGACAATGTGCTGCTGCCGACGCCCTGGTATTTCAACCATGAGATGACGCTGAACATGCTCGGCGTCGAGCCGCGCCCGCTGCCGGGCGACCCGGCGCAGGGCTTCGTGCCCGATGCCGAGGCTGCCGAGCGGCTGATCGATGCCCGCACCCGCGCCATCGTGCTGGTGACGCCGAACAACCCGACCGGCGCGGTCTACCCGCCGCAGACGATCGCCGCCTTCGCAGCGCTCTGCCGCAGGCGCAGGATCTGGCTGGTGCTGGACGAGACCTATCGCGACTTCCTGCCGGAAGGCGCCGGCCGGCCCCATGAGCTTTTCCATGCAAGCGACTGGGGCGATTGGCTGATCGGGCTCTACAGCTTCTCGAAGGCCTATGCGGTGCCGGGCTGGCGGCTGGGCGCGATCACCGCCGGCGGAGCCGCCCTGGCGCAGATCGGCAAGGTGCTGGACTGCGTGCAGATCAGCCCGGTGCGGGCCGGGCAGAGCGCCGTCGCCTGGGGCATCGAGGGCGTGCGCGCCTGGCGCGAGGCGAACCGGATCGAGATCAACCGGCGCGCCGGCATGTTCCGCGCCGCAATGGCGCCGCTGAACGGCTGGAGCGTCCTGGCGGCCGGCGCCTATTTCGCCTATGTGGCGCACCCGTTCGAGGGCGTCGCCGCGGCGACCGTGGTGCGCCGGCTGGTCGAGGAGCGCGGGGTGCTGGCGCTGCCCGGCCCGTATTTCGGGCCGGGCCAGGAGCGGCATCTGCGCATCGCCATCGCCAATGTCGACGAGGCGCGCATCGCGGCGCTGCCCGAGCGGCTCAAGGGCTTCAGCCTCTGAGCCCGATCGTCATTGCGAGCGCAGCGAAGACCGATCGCCGTCCCCTCACATCGTCGCGCCGATCTGCCAGGGCACGAACTCGGCGTCGCCATAGCCGAGCTGCTCGGATTTGGAGCGCTCGCCCGAGGCGATCGCCAGCAGCCGGCCGAAGATCTCGCGGCCCTTCTCCTCCAGCGAGACGCCGTCGAGCACGTCGCCGCAATTGATGTCCATGTCGTCGATCATCTTCTCGTAGATCGGCGTGTTGGTGGCGAGCTTGACCGAGGGCGTCGGCTTGCAGCCATAGGCCGAGCCGCGGCCGGTCGTGAAGGCGAGGATATTGGCGCCGCCCGCGACCTGCCCGGTCGCCGCGACCGGGTCGTAGCCGGGCGTGTCCATATAGACGAAGCCCTTGTCGCGCACCGGCTCGGCATAGTGATAGACCGCCGACAGCGTCTTGGTGCCGCCCTTGGCGGCGGCGCCAAGCGACTTCTCCAGGATGGTGGTCAGCCCGCCCGCCTTGTTGCCCGGCGAGGGGTTGTTGTTCATGCTCATCCGGGCCCGCTCGGTGTAGTCCTCCCACCATTTGATGATGCCGACGAGCTTCTCGCCGACCTCGCGGGTGGCGGCGCGGCGGGTCAGCAGGTGCTCGGCGCCGTAGATCTCGGGCGTCTCGGAGAGGATCGCGGTGCCGCCATGCTCGACCAAGAGGTCGACGGCGGCGCCCAGCGCCGGGTTGGCGGTGATGCCGGAATAGCCGTCCGAGCCGCCGCATTGCAGGGCCAGCATCAGCTCCGAGGCCGGCACCGTCTCGCGCACCGCCCGGTTGGCGATCGGCAGCATGGTCTTCAGCGCCTCGACGCCGGCCGCCACCGATTTGCGGGTGCCGCCGGTCTCCTGGATGGTCATGGTGCGGAAAATGTCGCTCTCCTCGACGCCATAGGCCTCCTTCATGCGCTTGATCTGGAAGCCCTCGCAGCCGAGCCCGACCACCAGCACCGCCGCCATGTTCGGGTTGCAGGCATAGCCCCAGGTGGTGCGCTTGAGCACCTCGAAGCTCTCGCCATTGTAGTCGATGCCGCAGCCGGTGCCGTGGGTCAGGGCGATCACCCCGTCGACATTGGGGTAATCGGCGAGGATGCCGGAGCGCTTGACCTCCTCGGCCATGAAGCGGGCGGCCGAGGCCGAGCAGTTCACCGAGGTCAGGATGCCGACATAGTTGCGGGTGCCGGCGCGCCCGTCCTTGCGGCGGAAGCCCTGGAAGGTCGCCTGCTGCTCGACCGGCAGCACGAATTCGCGCTTGGCTTCGGCGGCATAGGCATAGTCGCGCTCGAAGGCGTGGAAGCCGGTGTTGTGCTCGTGCACCCACTCGCCGGGCGGGATGTCCTGCGTGGCGAAGCCGATGATCTGGCCGAATTTGCGGATCGGCTCGTCCTTGGCGATCGGCGCCAGCGCGAGCTTGTGGCCGCGCGGGATGCGCTTCAGTGCCTCGACGCCGGCGGCGCGGACGCCGATGTCGATCGGATCGACGGCGACGGCGACATTGTCGGCGGCATTGAGCTTCAGCGTGCGCGGCGGGGCGGCTTTGTCGAGCATGGCGATACCTTGGATCGGGCGGCTACCTGCCGCCTCCCCATCCAATGCGCCGATTGCGGCCCTTTTTCAATCAGTTCAAAGGAATGGACGCCATGCGGGCCAGCTCAGCCGAGCTTGAGCCCGCTCAGCACCTCCTCGACCACCGCCTCCTTGCTCGCGGCCACCGAGACCACCAGCGGGTTCTCGTCGGGGCCGGGCTCCTCCAGGGTCGCGAACTGGCTGTCGAGCAGCGCCGGCGGCATGAAATGGTGCTTGCGCGCCGCCATGCGCTCGCCGATCAGTTCGCGCGAGCCCTTGAGATAGACCAGCGCGACATCCGGCCGGTCGCCGACGATCACCTCGCGATAGGCTCGTCTCAGCGCCGAGCAGGTGACGATGCCGTTGCCGCCGCTGCTGCGCAGATCGTCGATCCACGCGGCGATCGCCGCCAGCCAGGGCTTGCGGTCCTCGTCGGTCAGCGGCGTGCCGCTCGACATCTTGGCGACGTTCTCCGGCGGATGGAAGGAATCGGCGTCCCGGAACGGCCAGCCGAGCCGCTCCGCCAGGCGCTCGCCGAGCGAGGTCTTGCCCGAGCTGGCGACGCCCATCACCACGATCACCGCCGGCGCGGCGCCTTCATCGACAGTCGCCATCGCTCAGCCCTGCTTCTTCGGCTCGACATGGCCGCCGAAGCCGGCGCGCATGGCGGAGAGCACCTTCTCGGCGAAGGTGTGGTCCTTGCGCGAGCGGAAGCGGGTGTAGAGCGAGGAGGTCAGCACCTCGGCCGGGGTCGCGGTCTCGACCGCCGCCTCGACGGTCCAGCGGCCCTCGCCGGAATCCGAGACATGGCCGGAATAGGCCGCGAGCTCCTCGTCGGCGGCGAGCGCCTCGGCCGTCAGGTCGAGCAGCCAGGAGGTCACCACCGAGCCGCGCCGCCAGACCTCGGCGATCTCGGCGCAGTCGAAATCGAAGCCGTACTCCTCCGGCAGCCCCTCCTTGGCCGAGGCGTTGCGCAGCAGGTCGAAGCCCTCGGCGAAGGCCTGCATCATGCCGTATTCGATGCCGTTGTGGATCATCTTGACGAAATGGCCGGAGCCGACCGGCCCGCAATGCAGATAGCCCTGCTCGGCGGTCGGGTTGCGGCCGTCGCGATGGCGCGTCGCCGGGATGTCGCCGCGGCCCGGCGCCAGCGCCTGGAAGATCGGCTCCAGCCGGGCGAAGGCCGCCTTCTCGCCGCCGATCATCAGGCAGTAGCCGCGCTCCAGCCCGTGGACGCCGCCGGAGGTGCCGATGTCGAGATAGCTCAGCCCCCTGGCGGCGAGCTCGCGCCCGCGCCGGACATCGTCCTTCCAGAAGGCGTTGCCGCCGTCGATCAGCGTGTCGCCGGGCTGCAGCATGCCGGCGAGCTCGGTCAGCGTCGCCTCGGTGATGGCGCCGGCCGGCAGCATCACCCAGATCGCTCGCGGCGCCGCGAGCTTGGCCACCATGTCGGCGAGGTCGGCGGCGACCTGCGCGCCATGCTCGGCCAGCGCCGCGCCCGGCTTGGGATCGCGGTCGTAGACCACGCAGTCATGGCCGGCGCGCTGCAGCCGCCGCACGATATTGCCACCCATCCGGCCGAGGCCGACCACGCCTAGCTGCATCGCGAACGCTCCCGCCGGCCAGGTTGAGGCGCCGGCTTTGGACCGTTCATGCCTCGCCGGGCCCGGCGGGGCAAGCGTGCGATGCGCCGCTCAGACCTGGATCAGCCGCTGCACCTGGCGCCCGTCGAGCTCCGCCATCGGCCCCGACAGGACGACCTCGCCGCGATCCATCACGAACATGCTGTCGGCGAGATCGCGGGCGAAGTCGAAATACTGCTCGACCAGCACGATCGCCATGCCGCCCTGCCCGCGCAGATAGTCGATGGCGCGGCCGATATCCTTGATGATCGAGGGCTGGATGCCCTCGGTCGGCTCGTCCAGCACCAGCAGCCTGGGCCTCGTGACCAGCGCCCGCGCGATCGCGAGCTGCTGCTGCTGGCCACCCGAGAGGTCTCCGCCGCGCCGGCCGAGCATGGACTTCAGCACGGGGAACAGGTCGAAGAGCTCGGCCGGCACGAAGCGCTCCTTGCGCGGCAACGGCGCGAAGCCGGTCTCCAGATTCTCCCTGACGCTGAGCAGCGGGAAGATCTCGCGGCCCTGCGGCACATAGGCGATGCCGGCGCGGGCGCGGTCCTCGCTGCGCAGGGCCGAGATGTCGCGCCCGTCGAGCCGGATGCGCCCGCCCGAGATCGGCTGGTGGCCGACGATAGCGCGCAGCAGCGAGCTCTTGCCGACGCCGTTGCGGCCCATCACGCAGGTGACCTTGCCGATCTCGGCCGTCACCGAGACGCGGCGCAGCGCCTGCGCGGCGCCGTAGTGCAGATCGATGGCGTCGACGCTCAGCATGCTCATCGCCCCAGATAGACCTCGACGACGCGCTCATTGGCGCTGACCTGGTCGAGCGGCCCCTCGGCCAGCACCGAGCCCTCGTGCAGCACCGTGACCTTGACCCCGAGCTCGCGGATGAAGCCCATGTCGTGCTCGACGACGATCACCGAATGATCCCGGGCGATCTCCTTGAGCAGCACCGCCGTCTGCGCGGTCTCGCCGTCGGTCATGCCGGCGGCCGGCTCGTCGACCAGCAGCAGCTTCGGGTCCTGGGCGAGCAGCATGCCGATCTCGAGCCACTGCTTCTGGCCGTGCGAGAGCGAGCCGGCGAGCCGCTCGCGCCGGTCGGCCAGGCGGACGATGCCGAGGATCTCGTCGATGCGGCGCTGCTGCGCGGCATGCGTCTGCCAGAAGAGGGTGCGCAGCACGCCGCGGCGCGATTTCAGCGCCAGCAGGATATTGTCCTCGATGGTGTGGAAGTCGAACACCGTCGGCTTCTGGAACTTGCGGCCAATGCCGAGATTGGCGATCGCCGCCTCGTCGAGCCGGGTCAGGTCGACGGTACCGGCGAACATCACCGTGCCTTCGTCGGGGCGGGTCTTGCCGGTGATGATGTCCATCATCGTGGTCTTGCCGGCGCCGTTGGGGCCGATGATCGCCCGCATCTCCCCAGGCTCGATCGCCAGCGACAGGTTGCGGATCGCCTTGAAGCCGTCGAAGGCGACGCTGACGCCGTCGAGATAGAGCAGCGCCGAGGTCAGCGGGGCGGGATGGGTGCCGGTCATCGCGCTCACTCCGCCGGGGCCGGCTCGGCGGCCGGCAGCGGCGCGCGCCGCCGGCGGCGCTGCCAGAGATCCTGCGCCGTGCCGAGGATGCCTTTCGGCATGAACAGGGTGACGCCGACGAAGAGCGCGCCGAGGGCGAACAGCCAGTAGGGCGCCATCATGCCGGAGGTGAACAGGGTCTTGGCCCAGTTGACGACGACCGCCCCGAGGGCCGCGCCGACAAGCGTGCCGCGCCCGCCGACCGCGACCCAGATCACCGTCTCGATCGAGTTGGCCGGGGCGAACTCGCTCGGATTGATGATGCCGACCTGCGGCACATAGAGCGCGCCGGCGATCCCCGCCATGCAGGCCGAGACGGTGAACACGAACAGCTTGAAGCGGTCGACCCGGTAGCCGAGGAAGCGGGTCCGCGATTCGGCGTCGCGAATGGCGATCACCACCTTGCCGAGCTTGGAGGAGACGATGCCGCGGGCGATCAGGAAGCCGGCGATCAGCATCGCGCAGCTTGCCGAGAACAGCGCCGCCCGGGTGCCCTGCGCCTGGACGTTGAAGCCGATGATGTCCTTGAAGTCGGTGAGCCCGTTATTGCCGCCGAAGCCCATGTCGTTCCGGAAGAAGGCTAGCAGCAGCGCATAGGTCAGCGCCTGGGTGATGATCGAGAGATAGACGCCGGTGACGCGGCTGCGGAAGGCGAACCAGCCGAACACGAAGGCGAGCAGCCCCGGCACCAGCACGACCATCAGCATGGCGAAGGGAAAGGAGGAGAAGCCCCACCAGTACCAGGGCAGCTCCTGCCAGTTCAGGAAGACCATGAAGTCGGGCAGGACCGGGTTGCCATAGACGCCGCGCGAGCCGATCTGGCGCATCAGGTACATGCCCATCGCATAGCCGCCGAGCGCGAAGAAGGCGCCGTGGCCGAGCGAGAGGATGCCGCAATAGCCCCAGACCAGGTCGAGCGAGAGCGCCAGCAGCGCGAAGCACAGATATTTGCCCCAGAGCGACATGGTCGCCGTCGAGACATGGGCGGGGGAGCCCTCCGGCAGTGCCAGGTTGGCGAGCGGCACCAGCAGGGCGAGCGCCGCGACGATGGCGAGGAAGGCAAGGCCGCGCCGGTCCATGCCGGAGATCAGGAAGCGGGTGATCATGCTTCCACCGCCCTGCCCTTCAGCGCGAACAGGCCGCGCGGGCGCTTCTGGATGAACAGGATGATGAAGACCAGCAGCGCGATCTTGCCGAGCACCGCGCCGGCATAGGGCTCGAGCAGCTTGTTGGCGACGCCGAGCGTCATCGCGCTGATCAGCGTGCCCCAGAGATTGCCGACCCCGCCGAAGACCACGACCATGAAGCTGTCGATGATGTAGCCCTGGCCGAGATTGGGGCTGACATTGTCGATCTGCGACAGCGCCACCCCGGCGAGCCCGGCGATGCCGGAGCCGAGCCCGAAGGTCAGCGCGTCGATGCGACCAGTGCGGATGCCCATCGCCGAGGCCATGCGCCGGTTCTGGGTCACCGCGCGCATCTGCAGCCCCATCGGCGTCAGCTTGAGGATCGCCAGCAGGGCGCCGAAGACCAGCGCCGCGAAGACGATGATCCAGAGCCGGTTCCAGGTGATCGCCAGCCCGCCGAGCTCGAAGGCTCCCGCCGTGAAGCTCGGCGCCCCGACCTCGCGATTGGTCGGGCCGAAGGCGGTGCGGACCGCCTGCTGCAGGATCAGGCTGATCCCCCAGGTGGCGAGCAGCGTCTCGAGCGGGCGGCCATAGAGGAAGCGGATGACGCCGCGCTCGATGGCGATGCCGACCAGCCCGGCGACCAGGAAGGCCATCGGCAGGGCGATCGCCAGCGAATAGTCGAACAGGCCGGGGAAGCGCGCCCGGATCAGCTCCTGCACCAGGAAGGTGGTGTAGGCGCCGAGCATCACCATCTCGCCATGGGCCATGTTGATCACGCCCATCACGCCGAAGGTGATGGCGAGGCCGATCGCCGCCAGCAGCAGCACCGAGCCGAGCGAGAGCCCGTACCAGAGGTTCTGGCCGGCCCTCCAGAGGGCGAGCCGGCCCTCGATCTCGGTCACGCCGCGGGCCTGCGCCTCCTTCAGCGCCGGCGAGGCGTCGCCCGGCAGCGCCCGCAGGGTCGCCAGCGCCTCCTGGTCGCCGCGCTCGCGCAGCAGGTCGATGGCGGCGAGACGGTCGAAGGGCGCGGCATCGGTCTTGACCAGCAGGATCGCCGCCTGCGCCTGGCGCAGCGCCCGGCGGGCGCGCTCGTCGCCCTCTTTGGCGATGGCGGCTTCCAGCACCGGCAGCGCGGCGCCGTCGCGGGCGCGGAACACCGCCTCGGCGGCGGCGATGCGGCGGGCCGGATCGGGGTCGATCAGCCCGAGCACGCCGAGCGCGCCCTGGATGGCGCGGCGAACGCTGTTGTTGAGCCGCACCGGCTTGGCTCCGGCCGGCTCGGCCGCGAGCGCCTCGCCGGTCCTGGCATCGGTGAAACCGCCCTGCCTGCCGCGGACCACCACGGCGCCGCCACCGGCCAGCAGGCGGCCATCGGCCAGCGCCTCGATGATCGCCGCCGCCTGCGGATGGGCGCTGCGGACCAGCAGGTCGACGGCCCGCGCCGTCTGCGCATAACTGTCGGCCTGCAGCTGGGCGAAGGCGTCCTCGGCCGGCTGCGCCGAGACGGCGGGCGCCAGGGCGAGAAGCAGCGACAGCAGTGACAGGAGGCGGAGGGCGCGGGTCATGATTCCATCTCGTGACGGCGTGACGAATGGGGGCGGCCGGGCGTTCGATCGCCCGTGCCGCCCCTCCCCTCGCTAGCTCAGGCGCCGCCGCACTTGCCGGTCTTGGTGTTGAAGTTGCCGCACTTCTTCTCGACCCAGTCGCCGATCAGGTCCTTGGAGCCGTCGAGCTCCTTCGACCAGGCGTCGCCGGGGACGAGGTCGGTCTTCGAGACCACGTCGAACTGACCGTCCGCCTTAATCTCGCCGATGAAGACCGGCTTGGTGATGTGGTGGTTCGCCAGCATCTTCGAGACGCCGCCGGTCAGGTTCGGGGCCTCGATGCCGGGCAGCGCCTCGATGACCTTGTCGGGATCGGTGCTCTTGGCCTTCTCGACCGCCTTCACCCACATCGCGAAGCCGACGACATGGGCCTCCATCGGATCGTTGGTGACGGCCTTGTCGCTCTTCTTGAAGGCCTGCCACTGCTTGATGAAGGCGTCGTTCTCCGGCGTCTTGATCGACTGGAAATAGTTCCAGGCGGCGAGATGGCCGACCAGCGGCTTGGTGTCGATGCCGGCGAGCTCCTCCTCGCCGACCGAGAAGGCGACGACCGGGATGTCGGTCGCCTTGATGCCCTGGTTGCCGAGCTCCTTGTAGAAGGGCACGTTGGCATCGCCGTTGATCGTCGAGACCACCGCGGTCTTCTTGCCGGCCGAGCCGAATTTCTTGATGTCGGAGACGATGGTCTGCCAGTCGGCATGGCCGAAGGGCGTGTAGTTGATCATGATGTCCTCGGCCTTGACGCCCTTGGACCTGAGGTAGGCCTCGAGGATCTTGTTGGTGGTGCGCGGGTAGACATAGTCGGTGCCGGCCAGCACCCAGCGCTCGACCTTCTCCTCCTTGGCGAGATAGTCCACGGCCGGGATCGCCTGCTGGTTTGGCGCGGCGCCTGTGTAGAAGACGTTGCGCTCGCTCTCCTCGCCCTCGTACTGGACCGGGTAGAACAGGATCGAGTTCAGCTCCTTGAACACCGGCAGCACCGACTTGCGCGAGACCGAGGTCCAGCAGCCGAACACCGCCGCGACCTTGTCCTTGACGATCAGCTCGCGGGCCTTCTCGGCGAAGAGCGGCCAGTTGGAGGCCGGATCGACCACCACCGCCTCGAGCTTCTTGCCGAGCACGCCGCCCTTCTTGTTCTGCTCCTCGATGAGCATCAGCATGACGTCCTTGAGGGTCGTCTCCGAGATCGCCATCGTGCCCGAGAGCGAATGCAGGATGCCGACCTTGATCGTCTCCTGCGCCGCCGCAGGCAGCAGCGAGGAGAAAAGCGTGGCGCCGGCGACGGCGGCGCCGATGACCGCGCGGCGGTTGAGTGTCGAAGTGAGCTTCACTGCCATGTCCCCTGTTGACCTCGCCCCACGGGCGGGTGCCGTTCCGGCTGCAGGGAAGGATCGCAAGGGGCGTGCCAACCGTTTCACCGCGCCAGGAGCAGCGGGCGGCGGCGATCTGCTCAAATCATCGGCAGAATTCCTGCCCGTTTCGCAGGCAGCGACAGCAAAGCCCGCCTGTGCACGGCTGATTTTTTAACGTTTACGCCATCTCGGGAATCACTTTAGCCTCCTCCGGTCGGTAACAACTGAAAGGAGGTGATCCAGTGTCTCATTGTCATCAACCGCTGTCGCGGGGACTGCGTGGCCTGGTCTCGTCCCATGGGGAGTTCGGTTGCGCGTGAGGTTTCCGTGACGCAAAGCCCTGTTACCGGGGCGGCGGTTCGGCAATGGAAGGGCTGCCCGAAAGGGCGGCCCTTCTCTCGTTCTAGCCTCCGGCGCCCATGCGTGTCAGAAAGCCCCCATGCCCTCGACTGACATCACGCGCGACGCCATCCTCGCCTTCATCGAGGAGGAGCGTGCCGCCGGCCGCGAGCCGGGCCGCCGCGACATCGCCAAGGCCTTCCGGCTCGATGCCGGCGGCAAGATCTGGCTGAAGCGCCTGCTGCGCGAGCTCGAGCTGGTCGAGAACGGCGAGGAGGGGCCGGTGCGCAAGCACAGCGCCCTCCCCGCGGTGCTGCTCTGCGAGATCAAGGCGCGCGACCGCGACGGCGACCTCGTCGCCTCGCCGCTGGAATGGAACGAGGCCGACCAGGGCGAGGCGCCGAAGATCCTGGTCGAGCGCCCGCGAGAAGGCCGCCGCAAGCCGAAGGCCGCCGGACCGGCTCCCGGCATCGGCGATCATGTCCTGCTCAAGCTGACGCGGCTGCGCGGCGCCGAGGGCTATGGCTGGTCCGGCCGGGTGCTCAAGGTGATGGGCAAGGCCAAGGCGCAGGTGCTCGGCATCTTCCGCGCCATGCCGGACGGGTCCGGCCGGCTGGTGCCGGTCGACAAGAAGGCGCAAGGCCGCGAGGCGCTGATCCCGAAAAGCCAGACCGGCGATGCCCAGGACGGCGATCTCGTCTCCGTCTCCTTCGCGCGCGAGAGCCGCTTCGGCCCGCCGCAGGCCCGGGTCCGCGAACGGCTCGGCTCGCTGAAGAGCGAGCGCGCCGTCTCGCTGATCGCGATCCACGCCCACGGCATTCCCAACCAGTTCCCGCCGGCCGTGCTGGCGCAAGCCGAGGCCGCCCCGCCGGCCAGCCTTGCCGGCCGCGAGGACTGGCGGGCGCTGCCGCTGATCACCATCGATCCGGCCGACGCCAAGGATCATGACGACGCCGTCCATGCCGCGCCGGACGAGGATCCGGCCAATCCGGGCGGCCATGTCGTCACCGTGGCGATCGCCGATGTCGCGGCCTATGTCCATCCCGGCTCGGCGCTCGACCGCGAAGCGCTGGAGCGCGGCAACTCGGTCTATTTCCCCGATCGCGTCGTGCCGATGCTGCCGGAGCGCATCTCCAACGATCTCTGCTCGCTGCGCGGCGGCGAGGACCGCCCCGCCCTCGCCGTGCGGCTGGTGCTGAAGGCCGATGGCGCTAAGAAGAGCCACAGCTTCCACCGCATCATGATGCGCTCGGCCGCCAAGCTCTCCTACAGCCAAGCGCAGGCCGCCTTCGACGGCAAGCCGGACGAGACCACCGCTCCGCTCCGCGACTCCATCCTGATGCCGCTCTGGGCCGCCTATGGCGTCGCCGCCCGCGCCCGCGACGCCAGGCAGCCGCTCGATCTCGACTTGCCCGAGCGCAAGCTGGTGCTCGATGCCGACGGCAAGGTGACGCGGGTGATCGTGCCCGAGCGGCTGGCGGCGCACCGGCTGATCGAGGAGTTCATGATCCTCGCCAATGTCGCCGCCGCCGAGACGCTGGAAAAAGCCAAGAGCCTGCTGATCTATCGCTGCCATGACGAGCCCTCGCTGGAGAAGATGCGGGCGCTCGGCGAGGTGCTGGCCTCGATCGGCATCAAGCTGCCGCAGGACGGGGCGCTGCGGCCGGTGCTGTTCAACCGCATCCTGGCGATGATCAAGGGCTCGCAGAACGAGCTGCTGATCAACGAGGTCGTCCTGCGCACGCAGGCGCAGGCCGAATATGTCGCCGAGAACTACGGGCATTTCGGACTGAACCTGCGCCGCTACGCGCATTTCACCTCGCCGATCCGCCGCTATGCCGACCTCGTCGTCCACCGCGCCCTGATCGCGGCGCTGAAGCTCGGCGAGGACGGGCTGCCCAAAGGCACGAGCTTGAACGAGCTGCGCGAGGTCTCGACCCGGATCTCGGCGGCGGAGCGGCGCGCGATGGCGGCCGAGCGCGAGACCACCGACCGGCTGATCGCGCATTTCCTGGCCGACCGGATCGGCGCGAGCTTCGACGGGCGGATCAGCGGGCTCAACCGCGCCGGCCTGTTCGTCAGGCTCGACGACACCGGCGCCGACGGCTTCATCCCGGCCTCGACATTGGGCGCCGATTACTATCGCCATGACGAGCGGGCGCATGCGATCGTCGGCGATCGCACCGGCGAGAGCTGGCGGCTGGGCGACCGCGTCCATGTCCGCCTGGTCGAGGCCGCCCCCGTCGCCGGCGCGCTGCGATTCGAGTTGTTGACGGAAGGCACGCCTGTGACATCGAACCGCTCTGGCAAAAGGTCGCCGGTTCGACTACCTGAGGGCCGAGCAAAGGGCCGGCCCGGTTCCACACGTGCGAACCGCAGACGCTGACGCGCTTCGAGCGAAGCGGATTCCGGTTGCATGAAAGCGACGCGTCAAGATGAGAGCTTGAGGCCCGGCAACGTGAAGACACCCCATGTCCATTCATTGTCATGAACCCAAGCCGCTCCAGGAGCGGGACTGGCGCCCGGCGGTGCTGCGTGGCCTGCGCGGCCGCTGCCCGCATTGCGGACAGGGACGCCTGTTCCGCGCCTTCCTGAAGCCGGTCGATTCCTGCGACGCCTGCGGCGAGACGCTGCATCACCAGCGCGCCGACGATCTGCCGCCCTATATCGTCATCACCATCGTCGGCCATATCGTGGTCGGCGGCCTGCTGATGGCCGAGAAATACGCCAATTGGTCGATGGCCGCGCATATGTGGACCTGGCCGGCCCTAGCGATCGTGCTGTCCCTGCTGCTGATGCAGCCGGTGAAGGGCGCCGTCGTCGGCCTGCAATGGGCCTTGCGCATGCATGGCTTCGGCGGCGCCCTGCCCAAGGCCGAGCGCCAGCCCGGCCTGAAGGCGATTGGCGGCAGGTGAAGGGTCAGAACGTGAGCGCGAGCCCGTGAACGATCATACCGTCACCCTCACCCAGGCCGAGCGCACCCGCACCGCGCTCAATCTGCGCCCGCGCGACGCGGCGACGATGCTGATCCTCGACCATTCCGGAAAGAAGCCGCGCGTGCTGATGGGCAAGCGCCATCCCGGCCATAAGTTCATGCCGGGCAAATATGTCTTCCCCGGCGGGCGCATCGAGCCGGGCGACCGGCGCATGGTCGCGAACGGAGCGCTCGGCGCCGCTTGCGAAGAGCGCCTTCTCGCCCGCTGCACCCGCCCGAGCCTCCAGCGCGGCCGCGCTTTGGCGCTGGCGGCGATCCGCGAGACCTTCGAGGAGACCGGGCTGATCTTCGGCAATGCCGAGCACGGCGCGCCTGAGAACCCGCCCGAAGGCATCTGGAGCGAGTTCGCCGCCAAGGGCGTCTACCCCGATCTCGGCGCGCTCACCTTCGTCGCGCGCGCGATCACGCCGCCCCGCCGGCCCAAGCGCTTCGACACCCGCTTCTTCGCGGTGGATGCGCGCGCCGTCGCCGGCAAGGTCGAGGGCTTGATCGGCCCCGATTCGGAGCTGATCGACCTGGTCTCGGTCACCTTCGACGAGGCGCGCGAGCTCGACCTGCCGACCATCACCAAAGTGATCATCGCCGAGGTGGAAGACCGATTGAAGGCCGGTTTCGGGCCGCATCTGCCGGTTCCCTTCTATTGGGAGAAGCGCGGCAGCTTCGTGCGCGAGCTGCTCTAGTTATTCCTTGACTTGCCGGCTCCGATACGGCATTCCCCGCCCATCGGATTGCCGGGCCAGCTCCCGGCCGTTTTGTTTTTATGCGGGCCGGCGTGGCCCCATCTGTTCGAGGGCATCGCCATGGCCAAGGCCGTGACCATCAAGATCAAGCTCATCTCGACGGCCGACACCGGGTACTTCTATGTGACCAAGAAGAACTCGCGGACCATGACCGAGAAGATGTCGAAGAAGAAATACGACCCGGTCGCGCGCAAGCACGTCGAGTTCAAGGAAGCCAAGATCAAGTGAGGCGCTAGCGCCCCTCGCCTCGATCTGCTGACGAAAAGCCGCCCATTTGGGCGGCTTTTTCGTTTGTCGCTCCACCCGCCTATTCGACGCATCCTGTTAGCACCGCCTAAACCATGGCGTGAGCGGCCCCGAAACCGTTCGCGCCTCCGAGGCGTAGCAAACACGGCTGGGCAGATGGAGGAAACCATGCAGCGGCAGCTTATCGGCGCTGCTGCGAGTGCTCTGCTCGCAGCAGCCTTTTCATCCCCGGCAACAGCCTTCGATGCGGGCGCCTGCGCCGGCATGCGAGGCAAGGAACGCACGGAATGCCTGCGCCTGGCGCAACGCATCACCTCGTCTTTGATGCTCCAATACAGCAATCTCGGACCGGGGTCGGGCAACTCCGTCAGCGGCGGCTCGGGCGGCGTCACTGGCAGCATCGGCGGCGGCATGGGCGCAAGCCCCGGCGGCAGCACCGGCGGCAACGGCTCCTCCGGCAGCGGCAATGCCGGCGGCGGCAGCGCTGGCGGCGGTAGTGCCGGCGGTGCCGGCGGTGGCGGCAGCGGCGGCGGCGCTGGCTCCGGCGGCATCGGCGTCGGCGTCAATGCCGGCGTCAACACCGGCGGCATCAATGCCGGAACCAGTGTCGGAGCCAATCTCGGCGGCGGCGGCATCACCGCCAATGTCGGTGCCGGGACCGATATCGGCGGCAATAATGTCGGCGCCGGCCTCGCCGCCAGCGTCAACAGCGGCGGCATCAGTGCCGGGCTCGGTGCGGGCACCAATCTCGGCGGCACCAGCCTCGGCACGGGCGCCGGAGCGACGGTCAACTCCGGCGGCGTCAATGTCGGCGCCGGCGCGGCGACCAATGTCGCCGGCGGCGTCACGGCAGGCACGGGCGCCGCGCTCAACAGCGGCGGTCTGAGCGCCGGTCTCGGCGCGGACACCGGCGCCCTCGGCGGCCTGAGCGCCGGGCTCGGCGCCAGCCTCAACAATGGCGGCCTCGGCGTCGGAGTCGGAGCCGATCTCGGCGGGCTGGGCAGCGTCGGCGTAGGCGCCAATCTAGGCGGCAGCTCGAGCGGCAGCGCGAGCGGCTCCGGAAGCGCCTCTGCTTCGGCCAACTAAGGCGTTTGGGAGCGGGGCCGAAAAGCCTCGCTCCCATACGCTCAGTTCGTCGTGACGACGCGCGCCGCGCCCACGCGCCTGAGCACGTCGACCACGACCTGCGAGCCCGAGCGCCTCAGCGCCACATCCACCGCCGCGCCTTCAAGCTGCACATGGCGCAGCACCACCTCGTCCAGGAAGCCCGGCAGAATCGGGTCCGCGAAGGTCAGGTGCAGCCGTTCCTGGTCGAACCCCAGCCCGAGACAGGATTGCAGCATCGAGAGCGGCGCCGCTGCGGCCCAGGCCTGCGGCGCGCAGGCCACCGGATAGAAGGTCGGCCCTTGCGTCTTCCGGCGCGCGAACCCGCAAAACAGCTCCGGCAGCCGGCGCATGTCGATATAGGTCGAGGCGGCGAACAGCGCCTCGAAGATCCGCGCCGCCTCATGCTTGAAGCCATAGCGCGCCAGCCCCGCGGCGATCAGAGCGTTGTCATGCGGCCAGACGGAGCCGTTATGGTAGCTCATCGGATTGTAGCGGGACTCCGTCGCGGCGATCGTCCGCACGCCCCAGCCGCAGAACAGCGCCGGCCCCATCAGGGTCCGCACCAGCCGGTCTGCACGCTCAGGCAGGGCGATGCCGGTGAGCAGCGCATGCCCGGCATTGGAGCTGCGCACCCGGCAGGGCTGCTTGTCCCCGTCCAGCGCCAACACGTAACAGTCGAGCTCCTCGTCGAAGAAGCGCGCGTCGAAGGCGGCGCGCAACAGCCCGGCGCGCTTCTCCAATTGTAGCGCCTGCTCGCGATGGCCGAGCGCCGAGGCGATGGCGGCGGCAGCCTGATAGGCGCCGTAGACATAGGCCTGCACCTCGGCGAGCGCGATCGGCCCGCGCGCCAGGCGGCCATCGGCATGGAAGACCGAGTCGTGGCTGTCCTTCCAGCCCTGGTTGATCAGGCCCTCGCTGGTCTGCCGGCCATATTCGACGAAGCCGTCGCCATCGCGATCGCCGTGCTGTTCGATCCATTCCAACGCCGCGGTGATGTTCGGCCAGAGCTGGCGCAGCATCCCGATATCGCCGGTCCGCTCGAGATAGGCCCCCGCCAGCATGACGAAGAGCGGCGTCGAATCGATGCTGCCGTAATAGCGCCGGAACGGCACCTCCTTCAGCTCGGCCATCTCGCCGTAGCGGACCTCGTGCAGGATCTTGCCCGGCTCCGCATCGGCCGCCGCGTCGAACGCCACCGCCTGGTTAGCCGCCAGATGCCCGAGCACGCCGCGCGCGATCTGCGGGTCGATCCACAGCGTCTCCAGGGCGGTGATCAGCGCATCGCGGCCGAACACCGTGCTGAACCACGGGATTCCGGCATAGGGGTAAGGCCCTTCCGGCGTCTCGGTGATGAGCATGTAGAGGTCCGACACCGAGCGCCGCACCGCCTCGTTGAAGATCTCGTTCGAGGTCACCACCGTGGCCGCCCGGGACGAGGAGGAGCGTAGCGCCCGCCGCGACTCGCGCAGCGCCGAGAGGAAGCGCCGACGAGGCGCCGGGCGCTCGGGATCGGAGCCGCAGGAGATCTCGATGAAGAGCGGCCTGGCCTCCTTGGGCGCGAGATCCATGACGAACACGGCGCGCTCGTCCGTCAGCTCGGTTGGTGGCGGGTCGAAATCCAGCGTCGTCACGCGCTTATGGGCGTCGAGCCCGCGATAGGCGAGCGTGACCCTGTCCGCCGCCACCTGCGCCGGCAGCATCTGGCCGCGGCGCTCACGCCGCGTGCCGCGCACTTCGAATAGATCCGCGAAATCGGCGGCGAAAGCGATCTCGACGACGACACGCTGCGGTTTTCCATCGAAATTGCGGACCATCAGCCGCTCGAAACAGGCGCCTTCCCAGAGGAAGCGGGTGCGCCGCAGATGGATCAGGTCGTGCTCCAGCGCGAGCCGCCCCTTGGCGTCGAACACGTCCGGATTGGTGAGATCGCAGGTCAGCGTCGCATTGTCGTCGCCGAGCGTCGAGGACAGCAGCATCGGCCGCAGGCCGGAGACCGTCAGGAACAGCTGCGACAAATAGCGCGTGTCGCGATGGAACAGCCCCTCCGGACTGCCCGGCCCCGGGATCGCGTCGCCATTGTGGTCGAACACGGCGAAGCTGTCGCCGTGCTTGAGCGTGCGCGGCCGCCGCTCCTGCAGCGAGGCGGCGGCTGGGATGAAGAACTGTGCCAGCGGCGACTGGGCGCCCGGCGCCGGCGCATGGGCTACGGCCTCGGCTTCGATCGTCTGCATCGCGAACTCCGATAGCGGCAGGTCCGGAGGGACGCGGCACGCCTCCCATCCGGACCTGCATCATTGGTTCAGGACCTGCCGTGCTTGCGGGCACAGATCCTAAGCGAGGGCGGAGTCGAGATGGATTCCCTCCGGGGTGGCAGGAATATGGCGTACCCGCTCCGCGTTCCCGAGAAGCCCGCGATAAATGTCGACATAGTCCTGCGCCATCCGCTCCGCCGTGAAGCGCTCGTCGAACACGGCGCGGATCTCGCGCCGGTCGAGCCGGTGCGCCCGCCGCGCCGCCACTGCCGCCTCCTCGACATCGCGCACGATGAAGCCCGTCACCGCATCGTCGATCACCTCCGGCACCGAGCCGTGGCGGAAGGCGATCACCGGCGTGCCGCAGGCCATCGCCTCGATCATCACCAGGCCGAAGGGCTCGGGCCAGTCGATCGGGAACAGCAGTGCGCGCGCATTGCCGAGGAAATCCGCCTTGAGCTGATCGTTGATCTCGCCCACGAACTCGACGCCCGGTGTGGCCGCGATCATCGGGCCGATGCATTCGTCCCAATAGGCCTTGTCGGCCTTGTCGATCTTCGCCGCGATCTTGAGAGGCAGGCCGGCGCGGCGCGCGATCTCGATCGCCCGGTCGGGCCGCTTCTCTGGCGAGATCCGGCCGAGAAAGGCGAGATAGCCGCCATCGGCCTCCGGCCTGAACGGCAGGAGGTCCGGGGGCAGCCCGTGATGCACGGTGCCGGCCCAGTTCACCCCCGGCAGCGGGCTGCGTTGATCGTCGGAGATCGAGACCAGCGGAAATTCCGGGAACACCGCATAGAACGGCCTCAGATCGGGAAGATCGAGCCGGCCATGCAAGGTGGTCAGAGCGCGGCCGCCGAATTGCCGCATCAGCGGATAGTGGATCAGGTCGATATGGAAATGCAGCACGTCGAATTCGCCCGCGAGCCGCCTGACCTGGTCCAGCAGCACCATATTGAACGGCAGCGGGTCCTTGACCGCCGGATTCTCGCGCAGCGCCAGGTCGCAACACGCGACGAGCCGCGCCGATGTCAGCGAATCTCCGGATGCGAACAGCGTGACATCGTGCCCCTGGCGGACGAGTTCCTCGGTGAGATAGCTGACAATGCGTTCGGTCCCGCCATAGCAGCGCGGCGGGCACCGCTCCGTGAGCGGAGCGATCTGGGCGATCTTCATCGGCAAGGCCTCCTCGACAGCTGAAGCTCTGACAATGCCAAACACCCGATCGGCACAGCCGTTCCGCCCCGTCCAATCGGGACCCACCCGATCTGGCCGCCCTGTCGGCATCAAAAAGACTCAAGGTGGCCCGGCCTCGCCTTGCGGCGCCTGCGAAGCAGGCTAGACTCCGCTCGCGGCATAAGCCGCAGCCCCCGTCAGCACGGAGCGCGTCAGTGACGAGCGGACCCGATCCGGACCAGCCGCAACGGCGCATCGGAGCCGTGCGCGGCTTCCTGCGGCTGATCGTCGAGGTCGATGAATCGCGGCGCTGGGATCACCGGCTGCGCGCCGCCCTGCTGCTGCTGACGCTGCTCTGCTGCTTCGGCCTGCTCGGCTACTGGATTCCCGAGCTGGTCCAGCGCCACACGCGCTGAGCGAAAGTGGCCGGCCGACGACGGTTCTGAGGAGGCCAGAAATCACGTCATCGACCGGCCGAGCCCAGCGGTGACCCAGGAGATGCGGCGGAACCTGGGCTTCCGAAGGGCGTCCCGGAGCGGCTGTTGTCGCTGCCGTCTTCCGGAAAAGCACCCTACGCAGAAGCCGATTCGAATCAATCGAATCGCATTGATTAACTATTATTTACAATCTCTTAACCTTACCTCGAAACCTTACGAGGGACCGGTTCAGGCTGCGCTTGCGGCGATCACGCGATTTCGCCCGGCAGCCTTGGCGCGGTAGACCGCCTCGTCCGCCCGCTTCATCATCTCGGTGGCGCTGGCGTCGCCCGCGCGCCGGCTCGCGACGCCGATCGACACCGTCACCGCGATTGTGCGCGCTCCCCGCTGGATCTGGAACGGCTCGCCCTCGACACTCTCGCGGATGCGCTCGGCGACGGCCTGAGCCGCCTCCAATGCGGTGTCCGGCAGCACCACGACGATCTCCTCACCGCCCATACGCGCCACCATGTCGATGCCACGCGTGCAGGCGCGCACCCGATCGGCGAATTCCCGCAGCACCTCGTCGCCCGCATCGTGGCCCCAGCTGTCGTTCACCGCCTTGAAGCGGTCGACATCCAGCACCAGCAGCGACAGGGCCCGTGCCCGCAGCGCCGATTCGTCGAACAAGGTGCCCAGCCGGTTGTCGAGATAGCGGCGGTTATAGAGGCCGGTGAGCTGGTCCATCACCGCCATTTCCATCGAGGACTGCACACTGTCGCGCAGCCGCTCGGCGAAGCGCTTGCGCCGCACCAGCGTGCGGGCGCGCGCCAGCAGCTCGTTGCGGTCGATCGGGCGCACCAGGAAATCATGCGCGCCGATCTCCAGCCCGCGCAGCACGCGGCTGCGGTCCTCCGCCTCGCTCAGCATCAGCACCGAGAGATTGCGCGTGCGCTCGAGCGAGCGCAGCTGGCTGCAGAGCCGCAGGCCGTCGCAATTCTTCAGATCGAGGCTGACCAGCACGATCTCGAAATCGCCTTCCGCCGCCCGGCTCAGCGCGAGCTCGGGATCGGCCTGCGTCTCGATCGAATGGAAGGTCGACAGCGCCTGCGTCAGGCGCTCGGCGATCAGCGGCCGGTCCTCGATCAGCAGGATGCGCCCGTTCAGCCCCGATTCCGCCGCCGCGGCCGCGAGCGGATCGGCGATCCCGAGCCGGCGGGAGGCGAGCGCGCGCTGGCGCAACTCGTCCGTCGCCGATTTCAGCCGCACCAGGCTGCGCACGCGGGCGAACAGCGCGGTGTCGTCGAGCGGCTTGGTCAGGAAATCGTCGGCGCCGGCATCGAGCCCCTTCAGCCGGTCGCTCGGCTGGTCGAGCGCCGTCACCATCACCACCGGGATATGAGCCGTGGTCGGCCCGTTCTTCAGCCGGCGGCAGACCTCGAACCCGTTCATGCCCGGCATCATCACGTCGAGCAGGACGATATCGGCCTCGCCGCGCTCGCAGATGGCCAATGCATCGATGCCGTTCGTCGCGGTGACGACGGCGAAATACTCTGCCGAGAGCTTGGCCTCGAGCAGCTTCACATTGGCGGCGATGTCGTCGACGACCAGGATCCGGGCTGACATGGCTGGCGTTTCCCCTCAGGCCGTCCCGACATAGGCACGGACGGTCTCCAGGAATTTGCCAACCGAGATCGGCTTGGAAATATAGGCCTCGCAGCCGCCTTCGCGGATGCGCTCCTCGTCCCCCTTCATCGCGAAGGCGGTGATCGCGATCACCGGGATCGATTTCAGCGCATCGTCCTCCTTGATCCATTTGGTGACCTCGAGCCCCGAAACCTCGGGCAGCTGGATGTCCATCAGGATGAGGTCGGGATGGTGGGTGCGCGCCAGCTCGATCGCCTCGATTCCGTCTGCGGTCTTGAGCGTTGCGTAGCCATGAGCCTCCAACAGATCGTTGAAGAGCTTCATGTTCAACTCATTGTCTTCGACGATGAGAACGGTTTTTGTCATAGAACCCCCAGTCCGCGCCGGAACGGAGCGTTCCGGGCTGGCGGCCTTTTCAGAGACAGGCTTACCATCGAGCCGTTGACGAAACACAAACCCGGTCGCAGATTCATTGCGCAAGGATCGCCATGCCGCACCCGATCACCAGCGAGGAAGCAGAAGCGCTGGCGCTGCGTGCGCTCGCCTTTCTGGCCTCGGAACCCGAGCGTCTCGAGCCCTTTTTGGCCGCAACGGGGCTCGGACCGGCGACTTTGCGCGGCGCGGCCCAGGAGCCCGGCTTCCTGCTCGGCGTGCTCGATCATCTCTGCGCCAACGAATCCCTGCTGCTCGAGTTTGCCGGAAATTTAAGTTTGAATCCGGAAATCGTCGGCCAGGCGCGCGAGATGCTCGCCGGCCCGCCCGACCTGTTCGAGCCGTGAGCGGGCCGGCCGCCTTGGCCGGGAGCGCGCGGGCGCTCTGCCGCGATTGCCTGGCGGATCACGAATCGGCGGTGCCGGCGCGGCGCTGCCCGGCCTGCGGCTCGCCGCGGCTGCTGAGCCATCGCGAGCGCGACACGCTCCACCTTGCCCATATCGATTGCGACGCCTTCTACGCGGCAATCGAGAAGCGCGACGATCCCAGCCTGCAGGACAAGCCGGTGATCGTCGGCGGCGGCAAGCGCGGCGTGGTCTCGACCTGCTGCTATATCGCCCGGATGTCCGGCGTGCGCTCGGCCATGCCGATGTTCAAGGCGCTGAAGGCCTGCCCGGACGCGATCGTCGTCAAGCCGGACATGGCGAAATACGTCGCCGTCGGCCGCCAGATCCGCCGGCTGATGCAGGAGCTGACCCCGCTGGTCGAGCCGATCTCGATCGACGAGGCCTTCCTCGATCTCGGCGGGACGGAGCGCCTGCACCATGCCAGCCCGGCGCTGACCCTCGCCCGCTTTGCCCGCCGCATCGAGAACGAGATCGGCATCACCGTCTCCGTCGGCCTCTCCTATGCGAAATTCCTCGCCAAGGTCGCCTCCGACCTCGACAAGCCGCGCGGCTTTTCGATCATCGGCCGGGCCGAGGCGGTCGCCTTCCTGGCGCCTAAGCCGGTCGGCATGATCCCCGGCATCGGGCAGGCGGGCGCGGCCAAGCTCGCCCAGGCCGGATTTCGCACGATCGGAGACCTCGCGGCGGCCGAGATCGCGACGCTCTATCGCCTCGTCGGCAAGGACGGGCCGCGGCTGAAGAATCTCGCGCTCGGAATCGATCCGCGGCAGGTCACCGTCGAGCGCGAGGCCAAGACCGTCTCCTCCGAGACGACGCTCGACACCGATCTCGCCCGCTTCGAGGAGCTGGAGCCGATCCTGTGGCGGCTCTGCGAGAAGACCTCACGCCGGCTCAAGGCGCAGGAGCTCGCCGGGCGCACGGTGACGCTGAAGCTCAAGAGCCATGATTTTCACATCATCACCCGCGCCGCGCGCCTGCCGGAACCGACGCAGCTCGCCGCGCGGCTGTTCAGCGCCGCGCGCGATCTCCTGAAGCGCGAATGCACCGGGCTGCGCTACCGGCTGATCGGCATCGGCGCCAGCGACTTCTCAGAGCCGGCGGAGGCCGATCGCGGCGATCTCGCCGATCTGCAGACGCCGCGCCTGCGCGCCATGGAGAGCGCCCTCGACGCCGTGCGTGCCAAGTTCGGCGACGCGGTGATCGAGAAGGGCCTGTCGCTGCGCGACACCCGCCGCCGCGCTACTTCGCGCAGTCGCCCGCCGGAAGCAGATCCAGACGCGTGAGCTTGCCGCGCAGCGCAAAGGCCCCGTAGTCGAGGCGGATCGCACCGGTCACGCCGTTCTCGTAAAGCTCGAAGGACACCGTGTAAGCCGGCGTGCTTTCACCCGAACCGACCTTGAAATAGGAGATCGTCACCGGCCAGCGCGCGAGCTTCTCGAATTCGGGGCGGCGCAGCGGCTCCTCGGCCGCCGGCGTCGTGATCTGCTTCCCGATCACCGAGAGCGTGTCGTAGACGTCCTTGCCGCTGTTGGCCCCGTCATAGAGCCGGACATTGAGCGTGTTCTTGCCCTCGCGCGCGGCCTTGATCACGGCCTTCATCTGCTCGTTCGGGAACATGGCCGGGCCGGTTTCCCGGTGAACCTCCGCCTTCGGCGCACGCAGCTGCACCTCATAGCCGGCCTCGCCCTTCTTCGCCGTGCCGTCGACGGTCTCGCCCGGCCCGCCGCCGGTCGAGCTCACGGTCTTGAAGCGGTAGCTCTTGGCATCGCCCTCCTCGAAGCTGGTCGTGCGCGCGTCGATCACCCGCGGCCCGGCCTCGCTGGTCAGCTCCGTCACCTGGCGGAAGGAGAGCGCATAGCCTTCGCAGGCGTCACCGGAGAAATCGAAGGCGATTCGCCCGCGCGCGGCGCTGATGTCGCGGGTCGGCTTGCCGTTGTCGAGCGCCAGATCATAGACCGCCCGGTGCGGCACCAGCACGATCCGCTCGGACGGCGCCTGCGCCCAGGCTGCCGCAGCCGTCGCCAAGAAAGCCGTCGTCAAGAGGGCCAATCCCGCGATCCCGTAGCCGCGCGCTGCTGTCATGCAATCCTCGATTCGCTGCTCTGCCGCCGTTGAAAGGGCGATCTGCAAAGCCTAGGTGCCTGAAGGCGATGGCGCAAACATGGCGTGCCGCGCGCGGCCCCCGCTCGCCTGCCGCGCTTGTCGCCCGTACGGCCATGGGCGATGAAGAGTGGCCGGCCACCGCCGCCCGTCCTGAGAAAGGTCCGCGATGAACCCCATCGACACCAAGCTCGCCAAACTCGGCATTACCCTGCCCTCGCCGGCGGCGCCGGTCGCCAACTATGTGCCCTATGTGATCACCGGCAATCTGCTGGTGATCTCGGGCCAGCTCTGCTTCGGCCTGGATGGCAAGCTCTCCGATGCGCATAAGGGCAAGCTCGGCGCCGAGATCTTCAACGAGGCCGGCCATGAGGCGGCGCGGCTCTGCGCCATCAATGTCCTGGCGCAGGCGAAGGCGGCGCTCGGCGGCGATCTCTCACGGATCAAGCGCTGCGTGCGGCTGGGCGGCTTCATCAATGCCGCGCCGAAATTCACGGCCCTGCCCGCGGTGATGAACGGCGCCTCCGACCTGATGGTCGAGGTCTTCGGCGACCGGGGCCGCCATGCCCGCTCGACCGTAGGCGTCGCCGAATTGCCGGCCGACGCGGCGGTCGAGGTCGAGGCCATCTTCGAGATCGCCTGATGCAGGATCGTCCGCAGGATCGGCCGAGCGCCGCTCGCCCCTGGCTCACCGCCCGCCCGATCGCCCATCGCGGCCTGCACGATCTCGCGAGCGGCGTGATCGAGAACTCGCTCTGCGCCGCGCAGGCCGCGATCGAGGGCAGTTTCGCGATCGAGTGCGATGTCCAGCTCAGCGCCGATGAGGAGGCGCTGGTCTTCCATGATTTCACGCTCGAGCGGCTGACGGGCGAGAGCGGCCGTGTCGACGCCCGCAAGGCGAGCGAGCTTGCGAGCATCGGCCTGACCGGCTCGCGGGACACCATCCCGACGCTGACCGGCTTCCTCGATATCATCGGCGGCCGCACGCCGCTGGTGATCGAGGTGAAGAGCCGCTTCGACGGCGATCTGCGCCTGGCCAGACGGACCGCCGAGATCATCGCCCAGCGACGGGATCAGCCGATCGTGCTGAAATCCTTCGATCCGGTCGTGGTCGCGGCCCTGCGCGAGCTCGCCCCGGGTTTCGCCCGCGGCATCGTGGCGATGAACGCCTACAGCTATCCCGATTACGACCATCTTTCTGCCGGGCAGAAGCACGCGCTCGCCAATCTCCTGCATTTCGAGCAGAGCCGGCCGGACTTCTTGTCCTGGAAGGTGGTGGACCTGCCCAGCGCCGCCCCCTTCCTCTGCCGCAAGGCGCTCGGCCTGCCGCTGATGAGCTGGACCGTGCGCACCCCGCAGGAGCGCGCCCACGCCGCCGAGCACGCCGATCAGATGGTCTTCGAGGGCTTCCGGCCTTGAGCGACAGCGGTCTGCACGAGAGCCTCACGGTTCGCGTCGCGACCTCGCTGAAGGGCGTCCCCGCTGCCGCCTGGGATGCCTGCGCCCATCCGCAGCCCCTGCTTGATTCGATCTGCGAAGCACCGGATTCAGGCTCTCAGCCGGATCCGTACAACCCGTTCGTCTCGCATGCTTTTTTGCGTGCGCTGGAGGAGAGCGGCTGCGTCGGTGCCCGCACGGGCTGGCAGCCCGCTTATCTTCTCGTCGAGAATGCGGACGGAGGTCTGGTCGCCGCCGCGCCCTCCTTCGTCAAGGGCCACAGCCAGGGCGAGTATGTCTTCGACCATAGCTGGGCCGAGGCCTATATGAGCGCCGGCGGGCGCTACTACCCCAAGATCCAGGTCGCGGCACCGTTCACGCCGGCGACCGGCCCCCGCCTGCTCGTCGCGGACGGCGCGGATTCCGGGCAGGCCCGCGCGGCGCTGATCGCCGGGCTCGAGGCCTTGCGCGAGCAGGTCGGCGGCTCCTCGATCCACGTCACCTTCGCGCAGGAGCCGGACCTCGCCGCCCTCCTCGAAGCCGGCTTCCTGGAGCGCCACGACCTCCAGTTCCACTGGCACAACCAGGGCTTCGGCAGCTATGAGGATTTCCTCGGCACGCTCGCCTCGCGCAAGCGAAAGGCGCTGAGACGCGAGCGCCGGGAGGCGCTGTCGGCCGGGATCGAGGTCGTCGCGCTCTCCGGCCCCGATCTGACCGAGGCGGTCTGGGACGACTTCTTCGCCTTCTATCAGGACACCGGCGCCCGCAAATGGGGCCGCCCCTATCTCAACCGCCGCTTCTTCTCGGAGATCGGCGCGCGCATGGGCGAGCGCATCGTGCTGATGCTCGCCCGCCGCGCCGGCCGCAACATCGCCGGGGCGATCAATTTTCGCGGCGCCAACACGCTCTATGGACGCAATTGGGGCTGCATCGAGGATCATCCCTTCCTGCATTTCGAGCTCTGCTATCACCAGGCGATCGACTATGCGATCGCGCATGGCCTCGCCCGGGTCGAGGCCGGCGCCCAGGGCGAGCACAAGCTGGCGCGCGGCTATCGCCCGGTGATCACCCGCTCCGCCCATCTCCTTGCCGATCCCGGCCTTGCGCGCGCGGTCGCCGCCTATCTTCCGGGCGAGCGGCGCGAGATCGCCGCGGCCAGGGCGGCACTCGAGCAGGAGATGCCCTTTCGCCAGGGCGAGGCCTCTTGACCTCGCCTTTCACCTCCGCCGGAAAGAGCCCGCCATGACAGCCTATGACCCGGAAAACGTCTTCGCGAAGATCCTGCGCGGCGACCTGCCCTCGCAGACCGTCTACGAGGACGACGCCACCATCGCGATCATGGACATCATGCCGCGCGCCGACGGCCATGTGCTGGTGATCCCGAAGACGCCCTGCCGCAATCTGCTCGATGCGCCGCCGGATGTCCTCGCGGACGTGGCGCTCGTCACCCAGAAGCTTGCGCGCGCCGTCAAGGCCGCCTTCTCGGCCGACGGCGTCACCGTCCAGCAGTTCAACGAGAGCGCCGGCGGCCAGGTCGTGTTCCACCTGCACGTCCACGTCATCCCGCGTTTCGAGGGGATCGCGCTGAAGCCTCATACCGGCCAGATGGAAAAGCCCGAGGTGCTCGCGGCCAACGCCGACAGGATCCGCGCGGCCCTGCGGGACGGCTGAAGAAAAAGCGACAGTGATGTCACGCGCGGCGCGGCTGCCTCGTCTCGCTTCCATCGAACCCGATGGAGATGACGATGACCCAGCGCCTCAACGCCTTCCAGACCGCGCCGGACGCCTACAAGGCGATGCTCGGCCTGCAGGAATATGTGAACCAGTCGCAGCTCGAGCACAGCCTGCTCGAGCTGGTGAAGATCCGGGCCTCGCAGATCAACCGCTGCGCCTATTGCCTGCACATGCATGTCGCCGACGCGCTCAAGGCCGGCGAGAGCCAGGTGCGGATCAACCTGCTCAGCGCCTGGGAAGAATCCGAGCTCTATACGCCGCGCGAGCGGGCCGGGCTGCGCTGGACCGAGGAGCTCACCCATGTCGCGGACCGCAGCCCGAGCGACGAGGCCTTTGCCGAGCTGCGCGAGCATTTCAGCGAGAAGGAGTGCGTCGACCTCTCCGTGGCGATCGGCATGATCAATCTCTGGAACCGGATCAATTGCGGCTTCCGCACCCGCCATCCGCAGGACCGGCGCCGCGACGCCGCCGCGGCCTGAGGAGACGCCCGAGATGAGCAAGCGCCTCAACCCCTATGCCACCGCCCCGGAGGCCCTTCAGCCGATGATGGCGCTCGAGGCCTCGATCAAGGAGAGCGGCCTCGAGCACAGCCTCATCCATCTCGTGAAGATGCGGGCCTCGCAGATCAATGGCTGCGCCTATTGCCTGCACATGCACTCGGCCGACGCGATCAAGGAGGGCGAGAGCCCGGCCCGGCTGTTCCTGCTCGACGCCTGGCACGAATCCGCGCTCTACACGCCGCGCGAGCGCGCCGCCCTCGCCTGGACCGACGCCTTGACCCTGGTCGCGCAGACGCATGCGCCCGACGCCGCCTATGAGGAGGCGCTGGCCCAGTTCAGCCCGGAGGAGATGGTGAAGCTCACGCTGCTGATCGGCACGATCAACAGCTGGAACCGCATCTCGATCGGCTTCCGCTCGGCGCATCCGAGCGACAAGCCGGCGGCGCGATAGCAGCATGGCGCAAGCTCCTGCCGACCAAGTCTTCGAGACGCATCGCCGCTTCCTGGCCGCCCTCGCCTATCGCATGCTGGGCTCGGTCAGCGATGCGGAGGACATCGTCCAGGAGGCCTGGCTGCGCTGGCGCGAGCATGCGCCCGAAACGGTCGAGGCGCCCCGCGCCTATCTCGCCCGCGTGGTGACGCGGCTCTGCCTCGACCAGATGAAATCGGCGCGCAGCCGGCGCGAATTCTATGTCGGCGCCTGGCTGCCGGAGCCGCTTGTCGAAGAGATCGGCGCCGGCCCGGCCGACGAGGCCGGGCTCGACGCGCCGATCGCGCTGATGCTGGCGCTGGAGCGGCTGACGCCGCTCGAGCGGGCCGCCTTCCTGCTGCACGACGTCTTCGATCAGGATTTCGCCGCGATCGCCCGCACCATCGACCGCAGCGAGAGCGCCTGCCGCCAGCTCGCCAAGCGGGCGCGCGAGCATGTCCGCATCGACATGCCGCCGCGCAACAAGGTCGATCCCGAAGCCGCCAGGCGCTTCGTCGCGGCCTTCTTCAAGGCCGCCCATCAGGCCGACCCGAGCGATCTCGAAGCCCTGCTGGCGCAGGACGTGACCTTCCACAGCGATGGCGGGGGCAAGGTCCGCGCCACCATGAATGCCTTGTTCGGGCTCGACCGGGTGGCGCGCTTCTTCGCTGGCATCAGCCGCAAATTCGGCGGCCCCGGCCGCGAGTCGACGATGCTCCGCCCGGTCCTGATCAACGGCCTGCCCGGCTATATCAGCCTGGAACAGGGCGAGACGCTGCAGGCGACCGCCCTCGATATCCGCGATGGCGTGGTCCAGGCGATCTACATCGTCCGCAACCCCGACAAGCTCCGGCATCTTCAGCCTTGAGCGAAGAACCAGGCGCCGCCGATCAGCACCGCCTCCCCGGCGAGCACCGCGAGCATCACCCTGCGGCGGTCGGCGATGACGATCGCGACGGCGATGGCGAGCGCCCCCAGCCGCACGGCGAGCGGCACCAGCGCCAGCGCACCCGGCGGCGTCAGTACCAGCTTGGCGACGACGCCGGCCAGCAGCGCCGTCGCGACGAGGCGCACCCATTCGAGCCAGGGCGAGGCCTCGTCGAGCCGCCGCGCGAACAGCACGGCGAGCCAGCGCCAGATCTCGGTCGGCAGCACCGCGAAGAGCAGCACCGCGAGATAGGGCCACCATGGCCCGTCGAGAAAGGCGATGGGCTGGGTCATCGGCCCGCCTTGCGCCGTCGCTGCACCAGGAAGGCGATGGTGCCGCCGATCATGCCGCTGGCGATCAGGTCGAAGCCGCCGCCGATCGCCCAGCTCGCCAAGGGCGCCAGCGCCAGGCCGAAGCCGATCGCCAGCGCGTCGGCGAGCCCGCGCACCCCGGCCGTCATCGAGCTCAGGAAGAAGATCGGCGTCAGGCAGAGCAGCCCGGCCGCGACCGGCGGCGGCACGACGCCGGCCAGATGGAATCCGGCGAAGGTGGTGCACGAGCTCACCAGGATCAAGGCGTTGGCGAAGCCCAGGAAATAAGGGACGCGCTGCTCCGGCGGCAGCGTCGGCAGGCGCCGCAGGCTCTCCACCCAGGAGGTCACCGCGACATAGTGGGCGATCGCCAGCTGTGCCGCGATTCCCTGGCCCGGCCGGCGCAGAAGCGGCAGCAGCGAGACCGTCATCGGCAGGAAGCGCAGCGAGGCGAAGGCGATTGCCAGGGCGATCGCGCTCCAGGCCGCGCCGGCGGCGATCGAGGCGAAGAACAGCACCTGCGAGGGCCCGGCCCAAACCAGCATGGTCGACAGCACCGCCGCCTCGACCGGGTAGCCGACATCGCGCGCCAGCGAGCCGACGCCCATCAGCGAGAGCCCGACGATCCAGGCCGGCAGCATCAGCGCATCGCGAAAGCCGGCGATGGCGGGCGCCAGGCGACGCGGTGGCGGCGCATCGGTGCTCATGGGAAACCGAAGGGCAAGGATCGTCTCGAGGCTCGAAGGCCGCGCGCGATCGCGGCCAGCCCCTTAATGCGCATCACGGCGACGCTACGACAGCCTCCCGCAAGCGCTTCAGCCTTGCGCCCGATGCAGGTCGCGTCAGATCGCCTTCAGCGCGAGCCCGATCAGCTCCTGCACGAAGTCGACGATCTCCCTCGGCACGCCGCCGATCGCCTGGTAGCCGAGCCAGGCCAGATAGAGGAAGGCCGGAACCAGGATCCAGCCCAGCACCTCCTCGAAGACGATGCGGCGCCGGCGCCGGCGCTCGCGCTTCTCGAACCAGCCGAGCTTCTCCTTCTGCCGGGGCAGCGGAGCGGCCGCCTCGGCAGCCGGCTCCTCCTCCGCCCAGGCGCTCACCGCTTTGCGCTTGAACAACACGAGCTTAGGCCTTCGTCAGCGGGACTTTCGGGACGGTGCGCACGCTGCGCGCCGCCTTCGGGGGCTCAGGCGGCGCCTCGGGCTTCGGGCCGCGCTTCAGGCTGCCGCCCGGTCCGGATTTCGCCTTGCCGGCGCCCTTGGCCCGCGGCTTGCGCTCGCGCTTCTCGGCGGCGGCGGCGACGTCCTTCTCCGGCTTCGGCTTGACCGGCCCGTCCGGGAATTCGAGGCCGAGCACCTTGATGCCGGTCTCGGACTGGATCACCACCACCCTGACGGCGCCGCCATCCTTCAGCCGGCCGAACAGCACCTCATCGGCGAGCGGCGTCTTGATGGTCTGCTGGATCAGCCGGGCCATCGGCCTGGCGCCCATCGCCTCGTCATAGCCGTTCTCGACCAGCCATTCGCGCGCCTCGTCGGAGAGCTCGATGGTGACATTGCGGTCGGCGAGCTGCGCCTCGAGCTGCAGCACGAACTTGTCGACGACGCGCGCCACCACCGTCTTGGGCAGATGGCCGAAGGAGATCACCGAATCCAGGCGGTTGCGGAATTCCGGGGCGAACAGCTTGTTGATCGCCTCGGTATCGTCGCCCTCGCGCTTCGAACGGGTGAAGCCATAGGCGGAGCGGGCCAGATCGGCGGCGCCGGCATTGGTGGTCATGATCAGGATGACGTTCCTGAAATCGACCTGCTTGCCGTTGTTGTCGGTCAGCTTGCCGTGGTCCATCACCTGCAGGAGGATGTTGAACAGGTCCGGATGCGCCTTCTCGATCTCGTCGAGCAGCAGCACGGAATGCGGATGCTGGTCGATCTGGTCGGTCAGCAGCCCGCCCTGGTCGAAGCCGACATAGCCCGGAGGCGCGCCGATCAGCCGCGAGACGGTATGGCGCTCCATATATTCGGACATGTCGAAGCGGATCAGCTCGACGCCCAGCGAGGAGGCGAGCTGGCGCGCGACCTCCGTCTTGCCGACGCCGGTCGGGCCGGCGAACAGGTAGCAGCCGATCGGCTTCTCGCCGTCGCGCAGACCCGCCCGGGCGAGCTTGATCGCCGAGGACAGCGCCTCGATCGCCTTCTCCTGTCCGTAGACCGAGCGCTTCAGCGTGGTCTCGAGATTGCGCAGAACCTCGGCATCGTCCTTGGAGACGGTTTTGGCCGGGATGCGCGCCATGGTCGCGATCGCCGCCTCGATCTCCTTGACGCCGATCGTCTTCTTCCGCTTGGCCTCGGTCAGCAGCATCTGCGAGGCGCCGGTCTCGTCGATCACGTCGATCGCCTTGTCCGGCAGCTTGCGGTCATGGATGTAGCGGGCCGACAGCTCCACCGCCGCCTTGATCGCGTCGTTGGTGTAGCGGAGCCTGTGGAACTCCTCGAAATAGGGCTTCAGCCCCTTCAGGATCTCGATCGTGTCGGGCACCGACGGCTCGTTGACGTCGATCTTCTGGAAGCGGCGGACCAGCGCCCGGTCCTTCTCGAAATACTGGCGGTATTCCTTGTAGGTGGTCGAGCCGATGCAGCGCAGCGATCCCGAGGCCAGCGCCGGCTTCAGCAGGTTCGAGGCGTCCATCGCGCCGCCGGAGGTCGCACCGGCGCCGATCACCGTGTGGATCTCGTCGATGAACATGATCGCCTTGGGATGCGCCTCGATCTCCTTCATCACCTGCTTGAGGCGTTCCTCGAAATCGCCGCGATAGCGGGTGCCGGCCAGCAGCGTGCCCATGTCGAGCGAGAACACGGTCGCGTCCTCGAGCACCTCGGGCACCTCGCCGCGCACGATCTTCAGCGCCAGCCCCTCGGCGATCGCGGTCTTGCCGACGCCGGGATCGCCGACCAGCAGCGGGTTGTTCTTCTGGCGGCGGCAGAGGATCTGGATGGTGCGCTGTACCTCCGGCTCGCGCCCGATCAGCGGATCGATGCGCCCGTCGCGGGCCTTGCGGTTGAGATTGACGCAATAGGCCTCGAGCGCGCTCTCCTTCTTCTTCTTGTCCTTGTCGGTCTCGGCGCCCGGCTCGCTGCGCTGCTCGCGCGGATCGGGCTCCTCCTCGGCGCCGCGCACCGGCCGGCTTTCGCTGGCGCCGGGCCGCTTGGCGATGCCGTGGCTGATATAGTTGACCGCGTCGTAGCGGGTCATGTCCTGCTCCTGCAGGAAATAGGCGGCGTGGCTCTCGCGCTCGGCGAACATCGCGACGAGCACGTTGGCGCCGGTCACCTCCTCGCGGCCCGACGACTGGACATGGATCACCGCCCGCTGGATCACGCGCTGGAAACCGGCGGTCGGCTTGGAATCGTCGCGGCCGTCGGTGATCAGATTGGTCAGCTCGGCGTCGATATAGTCGACGAGGTTGCGGCGCAGCGTGTCGAGATCGACGCTGCAGGCGCGCATCACCGCGGCGGCGTCCTGATCGTCGACCAGGGCCAGCAGCAGGTGCTCCAGCGTGGCATATTCATGATGGCGCTCGTTCGCGAGCGCGAGGGCCCGGTGAAGCGCCTGTTCGAGGCTGCGCGAGAAGCTCGGCAAGATCAGCGCTCCCAGTCCAGTTTCGATAAGATGACGGCGTTCAAGACTACTTCTTCTCCATCACGCATTGCAGCGGATGCATGTGCTTGCGGGCGAGGTCCATCACCAGGGTGACCTTGGTCTCCGCCACCTCATAGGTGAAGACCCCGCACTCCCCGACGCCGTTCTGATGCACATGCATCATGATGCGCGTCGCCTCGGCGCGGTCCTTGTTGAAGAAGCGCTCGAGCACGTGCACGACGAACTCCATCGGCGTGTAGTCGTCGTTGAGGATCAGCACGCGGTAGAGATTGGGCTTGCGGGTGCGGGTCCGGGTCAGCACCGCGGTTCCGGTACCGGACCCGGAGCGGTCGCCATCGGTCGGTCCGGCCGGCGGCCGCGGCTTGGAGGCCAGCCGCGCCGGCACGCGCGCGGCATCGGGCCGCGCTGCGGCGGGCGCTGGCATGTCCTGGTCGATCGGCGTGTCGGCGATGTGGTTCAAGCTGTCCGTCCCGAAGCTGACTTCAAGATAGTGCTTCGCTTGAGAATTTACAGGCGTCCCGGCGCCTTCGCCAGTGCGTTCGCAGCCGAACGGCCGGCGATGCCGCGCTTTTGAAGCGGACAAAGCAAAAGCCCGGCCGAATTGGCCGGGCTTCTCAAAGCCTTGCGGAGATCGGCTGCGGCCGGACAAAGCCGGCCGTGCGCCTGATCACTTGGTCGCGGTCGGGACCGACTTGGCGACGATGCCCTCGAACGGCTTGTAGGCGTCCTTGGCGATCGCGGTGAAGAGCTCACCCATCTTGCTGACCTGCGCGACATAGCCCTCGAAGGCGGTCTTGGCGAAATCGGCCTGGATCTCGATGGCCTTGTCGAGGGTCTTGACGCCGGCGAGCTTCTCGATCGCGGCGGTGCCGGCCTCGAACGACTTCTTGGCATAATCGGTGGCCTCGACGGCGAGGGTCTGCACGCCCTTCGAGGTGGCGCCGAACGACTTCAGAGCGGCGTCGACGTTCTCTTTGGAGGCTTTCTGGAGGGTCTCGAACTGCTGGATCATGATCTGTCTCGGCGCGGGCGCCGTCCCTGTCTGACGAGCCGCATCGGCCCGGGAATCCATGTCCCAAGTCAGATGAGGAGGCTCACCACCGGGACGCCTGAGATATTGTGCAGCGCAACATAAATGTCAAGCTCGCGCTGCGTTGCATCACGCGCATGCCCGTCCCGCGTGCAATCGACGAAAGCTGCAATCGGTCCGGATGCGAACATTTTTACGCGCTTAACGGCTCCGTAACCGCATCCTCCTAACCTCCGGGGATGTGTCCTTCGCGCCACGCTGAAAAGCCTGCGACGGACGGGTGGGTATGAGTAGTTGAGGCAGGTTGCATGGCTTTTGGTTGCGTTGGGCTCCGACGCGAACGCTGGCTTGCGTTCGTCGGGCTGGTGAGTGCTGCTGCCGTCGTCATGGCTGCGACGGCGTCTCCCGCCGAGGCGGCGCGCAAGAAGCGGCGCCATGTCTCGGGCGGCTATTCCCCGCCCTATGCGGCGATGGTCGTCGACGCCAAGACCGGGCGCGAGCTGCACGGCGTCAACGAGGACGCCTCCCGCATCCCCGCATCGCTGACCAAGGTGATGACGCTCTATCTGCTGTTCGAGCAGCTGGAGCGCGGCCGCCTGCGCATGGACTCGCGCCTCGAGGTCTCGGCCAACGCCGCGCGCGAGGCCCCGACCAAGATCGGCTTCAAGCCGGGCGAGACCATCGAGGTCGAGGATGCGATCCTCGCGCTGATCACCAAATCCGCCAATGACGTCGCCACGGCCATCGCGGAGAACATCGCCGGCTCGGAGGACGCCTTCGCGCGGATGATGACCGCCAAGGCCCGCTCGCTCGGCATGAGCAGGACCGCCTTCTACAACGCGCACGGCCTGCCGCACGATCCGCCGAACGTCACCACGGCGCGGGACCTGACCATCCTGGCCCGCGCCATCCAGGAGCGCTTCCCGCGCTACTACCCGATGTTCTCGACCCGGGTCTTCACCTATGAGGGCCGGGCGATGCGCAATCACAACAAGCTGCTCGGCCGCGTCGAAGGCGTCGACGGCATCAAGACCGGCTATACCCGCGCCTCCGGCTTCAACCTGATGACCTCGGCCAAGGCCGACGGCCGCCATATCGTCTCCGTCGTGCTCGGCGGCCGCTCCGGCGCCTCCCGCGACAAGATCATGGCCGATCTCGTCGTCGCCAGCCTGCCGCGCGCCGCCACCGGCTCGCGCCAGAGCTCGGTGATCGCCGAGGCTCAGGAGGAGCGCGCTCCGTCCGTCGCGCCCGAGCCGCCGGCGCGCCCGGCGCTCGTCGCGCAGGCTGCCGAGCCTGCCCCTGCTCCCCTGCCGCTGCCCGTGCCGCGCCCGCGCGCCGAGCCCGAGCTGCCGGCCGCCGCCCGCTCCTATGCCGCGACGACCACGACGCCGGTGGCGCCGCCGCGCGCCCTCAGCGGCAGCGCCCAGGCGCTCGCTTTGTCGAATATCCGCCCGGTCGCCGCCACCACGACGCCCTCGGCCATGCGCTGGTCGATCGGCGCGCCGCCGGCCGAGGGCAAGGTGCTGCGTCCGCCGGCGAATGTCGACGTGACCTCCTCGATCGCCAAGCTCGCCGAGCCCGCGGCCGAGCAGCCCAAGCTCGAGCAACCCAAGCCCGAGGCGCGCAAGATCGAGGCCCGCCTGCCCGAGCCGGCGCCCGCCAGGCCCGAACCCGTCACGATCGCAGCCAAGGCGCCCGAGCCGAGGCCGGCCGCCGCCGTCGCCTCGAAATGGGTGATCCAGCTCGGCGCCACCGATGACGAGGCCAAGGCCAAGGACATCCTCGCCCGGGCCCGCGCCAAGGCCTCCGGCCGGCTCGCCGATGCCTCGCCCTTCACCGAGAAGGTCGAGAAGGGCGGCGCCACCCTCTTCCGCGCCCGCTTTGCCGGTTTCGACGACTCCAAGGATGCCGAGAAGGCCTGCGCGCAGCTCAAGCGCGGCGGCTTCGCCTGCTTCGCCACCCGCGGCTGAGGCCCGGGGCAAGGATCGCTTTAGGGAGATCTGCCATGCTTTTTCAGCAAGGTATCCTTGGCCTGGTTGACGCGGGCGGCAAGCCCGCTGGTACCGCCGGCGTCCGGGTGGATGCGTTTCATCAGCCCCCGGTGGGCCTCGCGGATCGCCTGCTCGCTCGCCCCCGGCTGAAGCCCCAGGATCTCGTAGGCCTCCTCGTCCGGCATCGGGCCCGCGCCCGCCGGGCGGCGAAACCCCGGGTCGCGATCACGGTCAGCGTCTTCACGCCAGCCGGGCGCCCGGCGGTCGAGATATGCCTCTAGCAGGCGCACCCCGTCGGGGTCGCCGGCGAGGCATTCGCCCATCAGCGCGCTGATCTCGGCGAGCGACAGATCGTCGAGCTCGCGCCCAGCGAACCTCCCGGCCCGCACGCGGCCTTTGACGCCGCCGCTGTCATGGTCGAGCTCCATCTCCAGCAGGGTCGAGCTGACCTGCGAACGCCCGGCCGAGCGGCCGCCGCCCCAATCCTTGGCCCAGTCCGGCATGCGCAGCCCGGCCGGCCCATAGGCGCTCCAGCCGAGCAGCCAGGCGCCGAGCCCGCCCAGGAAGATCGCCATGTCGAGCCGCCCGCGCAGCATCAGCAGAGCCGCCACGCCGAGCGCCAGCGATCCGCCGACCACCTTGCCCAGGCGAACGAGCTTCTTCGGATCCGCGCCGGCGAAGAGCTTGGCCACCGACCAGATCAGGATCAGCGCCGCGATACCATAGAGCAGCGTCACGGTTTGCCGCCTTCCATGGCGGTCAGCAGACCGCGCGCCGCCGTGCTCCGGCCGGCGAGCTTGAGAAGCGCCTCGCGCCCGCCGCTGGCATAGGCGGCCGCGCCGCGCAGCAGTTCCAGCAGCGATTGCGGCGCCCTGACATCGAAGCGGGCATGAGCGCCGCCGGTCAGCCGCGCAATCTCGGCGAAGGCGGCGCCGGCCGCCGGATCATGCCCTTCCTGGAACAGGAAGCCGCGCACCCCGCGCAGGCCGAGCGCGCCGGCCAGCGCGCAGAGCCGGTCGACATCCTCCTCCATCGCATCGCCGACATAGACGAAGGCGCGCAGCGGCACCCGGCGCTCCTCCTCGCCGATATGCTTGAGCACGCGTGCGATCTGGGTCTGGCCGCCGCGGCAATCGATGCGGTTCATCAGCCCGGTCAGCCGCTGCGGCTCGCCGATCCAGCCCGAGGCGCGGCATTCCGCCAGGCCGCGGAAATAGACCAGCTGCACGGCGAGCCCGCCGGTCGCGGCCGCGACCTCGAACATCTGCGCCTGCAGCGAGCAGGCGAGGTCCCAGCTCGGCTGGCGGCTCATGGTGGCATCGAGCGCGAAGACGAGGCGTCCGGCCTGCCCGGTCGCCAGCGGCTGCAGCTGCTTGGCCGCGCCGAGGAACCGGTCGATCTCGCCGGGCTTGGAGCGCTCCCCGGCCTGCGCCGGCTGCCTCTGCGTCGCCTGCCCCACTGCTCGTTCGTCTCGCGCCATGCGTCACCGGATTCGTTTCCTTCGGGAAGATATTGGCCGGACTGCCGCCTTTTGCTACCCGTCCGAGGCAAGAGGAGGAACGGCATGGCCGAAGTCGCAGTCTTCGAGACGGTCCGGGCGATGCGCGAAGCCGTGGCCTCCTGGCGCGCGGCCGGTGACAGGATCGCGCTGGTGCCGACCATGGGCGCGCTGCACGCCGGCCATGTCGCGCTCGTCACGGAGGCGCAAAGACATGCGCGCCGGGTCATCGTCTCGATCTTCGTCAACCCGACGCAGTTCGCGCCGCACGAGGACTTCAAGAAGTATCCGCGCACCTTCGAGGGCGATCGCGCCCAGCTCGCGGCGGTGGGCGCCGATGCGATCTTCTTCCCCTCCGTCGAGGAGATGTATCCGCCCGGCTTCGCCAGCCGCGTCCTGCTGCTCGGCCCCGCCGCCGTCGGCTTGGAAGATCGCTTCCGGCCGACGCATTTCGAGGGCGTGGCGACGATCTGCTGCAAGCTCTTCACCCAGAGCCGGGCCGATCTCGCCGTCTTCGGCGAGAAGGATTACCAGCAGCTGCAGGTGGTGACCCGCATGGCCCGCGACCTCGATCTCGGCATCGAGATCGTGCCGCTGGCGACCATGCGCGAGTCGGACGGCCTCGCGATGTCCTCGCGCAACCGCTATCTCTCGGAGCAGGAGCGCGCGCAGGCGCCGCTGCTCCACCGTGTCATGCAGGAGCTCGCGGCGCGCATCCGCAACGGCGAGCCGCTCTTCGAGGCACTCGGCGAGGCCCAGACGCAGATCATCACCGCCGGCTTCGAGCTTGATTACCTAGAGGTGCGCCATGCCGACACGCTGGCACCGGTCACCGGCCTCGCCGACGGCCCCTGCCGGATCCTAGTGGCGGCACGGCTCGGCGCGACGCGATTGCTGGACAACATCGGGGTCGCCTAAAGCAGCCCCAGCTCCGCCAGCTCGCGCCGCATCTGCTCCGGCATCGCCGCGAAGTCGCCGCCGCGCTCGCCGAGATCGCGCGGGGCGTCCTTGGCCTGGAGATAGCGCCAGCCCTGGAACGGGCGGAACGGCCTCGGCTCGACCGGCACCACCACCGGCTCCATCACCAGATGGCAGCGGCCGATGCCCTCGGCATCGGTGAAGGGGCGGATGTCGACCAGGCGCTGGCGCGCCGAGACCTGGCCCTTGATCACCCAGTAGAGCGAGCCGCCGGAGACGATCTCCTCGATCCGTTTCGGCACCATGCGCGTGGTGTGCAGCTGCTCGAGCGCCTCGCCGCGGGCGCGGCGCTGCGCCATGCGCTCGGCGATCCAGGACTCCAGATCGCTGATCGACTCGGCGCCGACGCAAAGCTTGAGCAGGTGAAGCGGCATGCCGGCAACCTAATCGCGGCCGTGCCGCCCGGCCAGAGCCCGCACGCATTCTCCACAGGACCGGCGGCGCATGACGGAGCGGCCCGGGCGGGTTACAAGGCGGCCTGCGACACGGGAGAGCGACGACATGCGCGGACTGCAAGGCAAGGCCATCCTCGTCACCGGCAGCACGGTCGGCATCGGCCATGCGATGGCGGAGCGGCTGGTCGCCGAGGGCGCCAAGGTGCTGATCCATGGTCGCGACCAGGCCGAGGTCGAGGCGGCCTGCGCCAAGCTCGGTCCCTCCTCGCAAGGGGCGACCGGCGACCTCGCCGAGCCGGCGACGGCGCAGGCGCTGGTCGACGCGACCTGCAAGGCGTTCGGGCGCATCGACGGGCTGGTCAACAATGCCGGCATCTATCCGCGCGGCACGATCGGCGAGACCACCGCCGCCTTCTTCGACCATGTCTTCGCGGTGAACACGCGCGCACCCCTGCTCTGCGCCGAGGCGGCGATCCGCGCCTTCCGTCTGCAGAAATCGGGCGGCTCGATCGTCACCGTCGGTTCGATCAACGCCTGGTGCGGTCAGTCCAACTTGACCGTCTACTCGATGTCGAAGGGGGCGTTGATGACGATGACGCGCAACCTCGCCAACACGCTGGGCCGCGAGCATATCCGGGTGAACCAGCTCAATGTCGGCTGGACCTTCACTGCCAACGAGGATGCGACGCAGCAGCGCGAGGGCAAGAAGCCGGGTTGGGAGAAGGAGGTCGCCCTCGAATTCGCGCCCTTCGGCCAGATCATGCAGCCGGCCGAGATCGCCGCCCACACCGCCTTCTGGCTCTCGGAGGAGGCAGGCCACGTCTCCGGCCAGGTCTACGAGGTCGAGCAATACCCGCTGCTCGGCCGGGCCCGGATGTCGGATTGAGGGGCCGCCCTACTCCCCCAGCACCACCACCTTCGCCCCCTCCGCCACCTGCTGGCCGGGCTCGGCGCCGAGCTCGGTGACGGTGCCGCCGCGCGGAGCGGTCAGCACATGCTCCATCTTCATCGCCTCGACGATGGCGAGCCGCTGGCCCTTGCTCACCGCCTCGCCGGCGCTGACGAACAGGGCGATCAGCTTGCCGTGCATCGGCGCCTTGACGACGCCGCCGGAGCCGGCGGCCGCATCGAGATCGACGCTGAACGGGTCGAACAGCGACACCGCGGTCTGCCGGCCGCGATGCAGCGCCAGATAGGTGCCGGGCTCGGCCTCGGCCAGCACGACCTCGTGCTCGCCCTCGGCCAGCTCATGGCCGGGCAGCGAGACGCGGGCGCCGGCCTCGCTCCACTCGATCCGCGCCTCGATGCGCTCGCCGTCGACCAGCAGCGGCAGGCCGAGCGGCGGGCGCGGCATCAGCGAGAACGCGTCCGCGTCGAGCCAGGGCGAGCGGTCCTCGCCGGCCGCCCGCTCCGAAGCCTCGAGCAGGCCGGCGAGCTGCCGCTCCTCCTCCAGCTGCAGCGCGGCGGCCGCCACCGAGGCGGCGTCGAGCGGCTGCGGCTCGGCGCCGAGGGCGGCGATGTTGCGCTCGATGAAGCCGGTATCGAACGGCCCCTGGCGGAAACCCTGCGCCTCGGCGAGCTTCTTCAGGAAGGCGAGATTGGTGCGCGGCCCGGCGACGATGGTCTGGCCCAGCGCGAAGGCGAGATGGTCGAGCGCCTCGTCGCGGGTGCGGCCATGGGCGATCACCTTGGCGATCATCGGATCGTAATGCGGTGTCACCGTATCGCCGGCCTCGACGCCGGTATCGATGCGGATCTCCTCGCTCTGCGGGAATTGCAGCGCCCAGAGCTTGCCGGTCGAGGGCAGGAAACCCTTCTCCGGATCCTCGGCATAGAGCCGCGCCTCGACGGCGTGGCCGTCGGCGCGGACATCCTGCTGGCCGAATCCGAGCGGCTCGCCGGCCGCGACCCTGAGCTGCAGCTCGACCAGATCGAGCCCGGTGATCGCCTCGGTCACCGGATGCTCGACCTGCAGCCGCGTGTTCATCTCCATGAAATAGAAGCGATCGGCCCGCAGCCCCTCGCGGCCATCGGCGATGAACTCGACGGTGCCGGCGCCGACATAGCCGACCGCCCGCGCGGCGTCGGTGGCAGCCTTGCCCATGGCGGCGCGCACCTCCGGCGTCATGCCCGGCGCCGGCGCCTCCTCGATCACCTTCTGGTGGCGGCGCTGCAGCGAGCAGTCGCGCTCGTTGAGATGGACGACATTGCCGTGGCTGTCGCCAAAAACCTGGATCTCGACATGGCGCGGGGCCAGCACGTATTTCTCGACCAGCACGCGCGTGTCGCCGAAGGCGTTGCCGGCCTCGCGCTGGGCGCTGGCGAGCGCGTCGGCGAAGTCCTGCGGCCGCTCGACCTTCTTCATGCCCTTGCCGCCGCCGCCGGCGACCGCCTTGATCAGCACCGGATAGCCGATGCGCTCGGCCTCGCGGGCCAGGAAGCCGGCCTCCTGCTCGGCGCCGTGATAGCCCGGCACCACCGGCACCCCGGCCTTCTCGACCAGCGCCTTGGCGGCGTCCTTGAGGCCCATGGCGCGGATCGCCGAGGCGGGCGGGCCGACGAAGACGATCCCGGCCGCTGCGCAGGCATCGGGGAACTCGGCGTTCTCGGAAAGGAAGCCATAGCCCGGATGGATGCAGGCGGCGCCCGCCTGCCTGGCGACGTCGAGGATCTTGGCGCCGTCGAGATAGCTCTCGCGGGCCGGCGCCGGGCCGATCCGATAGGCCTCGTCCGCCATCTGCACGAACAGCGCCTGCGCATCCGCGTCGGAATGCACGGCGATGGTGCGCAGGGCGAGGCGCCTGGCGGTGCGGATCACCCGGCAGGCGATCTCGCCGCGATTGGCGATCAGGATTGACGGCAGCTTCTCGGCGATCGACATCATGCGCTTCCTCGGCCTCTTGCGCCCGTTATAGCGAAGACGCCGGCCCTGTCTGCGCCTTGTTCTGCACATCGGCCTTCGTCGCCCAGTCGACGCCATCCTCGAGCGATTGGACATTGCCGATCGCCAGCGCCCAGGCGACCACCAGCCCGGCAAAGACCAGGATGCCGAGCGCGCTGCCCCAGATGGTCAGCCGATAGGCGCGCTCGACCCGCCGCGACACCGGCGCGGTGCGAGCGGGCGCCGCCTGCTGCCCGGCGAGCGCGCGGCGGGGCTCGTCGCCCTCGTCGCGCACGGCCGGGCGGCAGGCGCCCGACCAGCTCGCCAGGGGATCGCCGCCCAGGGGATCGCCGCTCACCCGCGCCCGACGAAGGGCATCTTCGAGGCCATCACCGTCATGAACAGCACATTGGCCTCGATCGGCAGGCTGGCCATGTGCAGCACCGAGGTCGCGACATGGTTCACGTCCATGACCTGCTCGACCTTGATCGAGAGATCGGCCTGCGGCACGCCCTGCGTCATGCGCTGGGCCATCTCGGTGAGGGCGTTGCCGATGTCGACCTGGCCGACGGCGATGTCGTATTTGCGCCCGTCGAGCGAGGCGGTGCGGGTCAGCCCGCTGATCGCATGCTTGGTGGCGGTGTAGGCGACCGAGTTCGGGCGCGGCGCATAGGCCGAGATCGAGCCGTTGTTGATGATGCGGCCGCCGCGCGGCTCCTGGTCCTTCATCAGCTTGAAGGCTTCCTGCGTGCACAGGAACGGCCCGGTGAGATTGGTATCGACGACCTTCTGCCAATCCTCGAGCGAGAGGTCCTCGAGCATGATCCCGCCCGGCGCGTTGACGCCGGCATTGTTGAACAGCACGTCGAGCCGCCCGAAACGATCCTTGGTCTTGGCGAACAGCGCCCTGACCGAATCCTGCTTGGTCACGTCGGTCGGCACCGCCAGCGCCTGCTCGGCGGGAGCGCCGGAGAGCTTGATGGTCTCCTCCAGCGCGTCGGCGCGGCGCCCGGCGAGAACCGTGCGGTAGCCATCCTTCAGGAAGGCGATAGCCACTGCCCGGCCGACGCCCGAGCCGGCGCCGGTGATGATCGCGACCTTGTTGTGCGAAGACATGCGTTTCCCCATCCTACCGTGACTTCAACTGTTTCAGGCGCCGCACTCTAGCAGCGTATGCAGTATGCGGAACTGCATTCTTGCGCGGCGCACCGCAAGAAAAAAGGGCCGCTCGCGCGGCCCTTTTCCGGTCAGGCGACCAGCCCTTTCGCCAGCTCGCTGACCTGCTTCTCGAACAGCGCGCGATAGGCGCCGTTCTCGCGGATGAGCAGCGCCTCGTGGCTGCCCTCCTCCACCACCCGGCCGCGGTCGAAGACCAGGATCCGGTCCATCGCCCTGACCGTCGACAGCCGGTGGGCGATGACGATGGTGGTGCGGCCCTCCATAAGGCGCTCGACAGCCTGCTGGATCAGCGCCTCCGATTCCGAATCGAGGCTGGAGGTCGCCTCGTCCAGGATCAGGATCGGCGCATCGGCCAGGAAGGCGCGGGCCAGCGCGACCCGCTGGCGCTCACCGCCCGAGAGCTTGACGCCGCGTTCGCCGACCAGGGTCGCGTAGCCCTTGGGCAGGCGCATGATGAAGTCATGCGCGTTGGCGAGCCTCGCCGCCTGCTCCACCTGCGCCTGGCTGGCGCCCGGCCGTCCATAGGCGATGTTCTCCGCCAGCGAGCGGTGGAACAGCACCGGCTCCTGCTGCACGATCGCGATCTGGGCGCGCAGCGAGGCCTGCGTCGCAGTGGCGATGTCGCGCCCGTCGATCGCGATGCGCCCCCCGGTGACGTCGTAGAGCCGCTGCACCAGCTTGACGAAGGTCGTCTTGCCGGAGCCGGAACGCCCGACCAGACCGACCTTCTCGCCGGCCGAGATGGTCAGCGAGAAGTCGCGGTAGAGCGGCTCGGCATGACCGCCATAGTGGAAGGTCACCCGGTCGAAGGCAATCTCGCCCGCCGTCACCGTCATCGGGCTGGCGCCCGGACGATCGGGCACGCCGAAGGGCAGATCGTGCATCGCCACCATCTCCTCCATGTCGTTCACCGAACGCTGGAGATTGTGGATGTGCTGGCCGACATCGCGCAGATAGCCATGCACCACGGCATAGCTGGTCAGCACGAAGGCGACATCGCCAGGCGAGGCCCGGCCCTGCGCCCAGAGCCAGATCACCAGACCGATCACCGCGGCGCGCAAGGCCAGCAGCACGATCTGCTGCGCCGTCCCCGAGAAGGTGCCGCGCACCCAGGTGCGCCGTGTCCGCTGCGCCCATTTGCCGAGCACCGCAGTCAGGCGATGGTCCTCGCGCGCCTCCGCGCCATAGGCCTTGACCACCGGGTTGCAGGAGATCGCATCCGCCAGCGCGCCGCCGAGCCGGGTATCCCAGCTATTGGCGAGCCGGGCCGCCGGCGCGACATAGCCGAGCGAGAGCGCCACCGTGACCGCGCAATAGATCACGGCACCGGCGAGCACGACCGCCCCCATCGCCGGCCAGTGCCAGGCCAGCAGCAGCGTGGTGCCGATCAGCACGACGAGCGAGGGCAGCAGCGCGATCAGGATCGTGTCGGTCAGGAGGTCGAGCGCCCACATCCCGCGCGTGATCTTGCGCACTGTCGAGCCGGCGAAATTGTTCGCATGCCAGTCGGTCGAGAAGCGCTGCAGGCGCGCGAACGCCTCTTGCGCGACGTCGCCCATGGTGCGCAGCGTCATGCTGGTCAAACCGATGAAGGTGAAATGCCGGAACAGCACCGTTCCGGCACCGAGCGCCACCATCATCGCCAGCGCCCACAGCGCCGCGTTCAGCCCGGCCTCGCGCTCGCCCGAGACGGCATCGACCAGCCGGCCGGCATAGAGCGGCATGAACAGATCCGCCGCCGTCGCCGCCATCACGGTGAAGACGACGCCGCCCACCTGCCAGGGCTGACGACTCCAATGCGAAAAGGTGAAGCCGAGAACGGCGCGGAACGGCTCGCGCCGCCCCGTCTGCGAAAGAAGAGACATGAAAGCATCCGGCCCACGCGGGGACCGGCTCCAAAATTCAGGCGAAGCGGGGCAGCGGCCGCAGCTTCAAAAACGCGATGGATAATCTGGCTCGGGGTCCCGAAGGTGGACCTCGTGCGGTTCCGACCTAGTGGTGGAACGACCGCATCGGGGGAGTGGCGGTGATGATGAAATTCATTCAGCCCTCCCTTTCCTGAGTTGGAGCCAAGGCGGACAAGATGCCGCATGCCTCTTCATTGTGCAAGCCGCGCCGAATGCATGAGGCGGTTGCACGTGGCAAAGGGCGGCGGCAGCCCCCGGGCCTACGTCCACAACAGCGCCGCGAGCCTCGCCGCGATCACCAGCAGGAACGCCGCGATGACGGTGCCGAGCACGCGCCGGCGCTTCTCGCGGTCGGGAAAGCGCCTGGCGAGCAGCCGGCCGAGCGGCTTGCGAAAGACGAAACCCGCGACCAGCAGGACGATCAGGACATGGGACAAGACGCGCCGCTCAGCCCTGCTTGGGCGCGGGCGGCTCGACGGGCGCGCCCGCCTTCTTCCAGGCGCCGAAGCCGCCCTCGACATGCGCGACCGGTTTCAGCCCCATCTCCTGCGCCGTCCTGGCGGCCAGAGCCGAGCGCCAGCCGCCGGCGCAGAAGAAGACGAAGCGCTTGTCCTCCTGGAACACCGGCTTGGCATAGGGGCTCTCCGGATCGATCCAGAACTCCAGCATGCCGCGCGGGCAGTGGAAGGCGCCGGGCATGCGCCCTTCCCGCTCGAGTTCGCGCGGGTCGCGCAGATCCACGAAGACGGTGTCGTCCCGCCCGACCAGCGCCTGCGCCTCTGCCACCGAGAGCGTCTCGATCTTCGCCTCGGCCTCGGCCAGCAGCGCCTTGTAGCCCTTGGAGATGGTCTGCGGCATGGCGGCCTCCCGGTTTTCCGGCCCGCAAACTGGCCGCTGCGATGCCTTACGTCAATCGCGGCTTGCGGCGGCGCGGCCGCCCCGCCAATCTCCCGCCCGGAGGGGCCCATGGTTGGATTCGGAACGCTCGACGCGATCGCCTTCGCCTTTTTCGTATCGGCCTGGATCGGCTATCTCGTCGCGGTGGAGATGGGCCCGCGTTCCGGCCGCAGCCTCAACGCGCTGATGAACCTGCGCCGCGAGCGCTGGATCATGCAGGCGCTGAAGCGCGAGAACCGGATCATCGACACTCAGGTGATGGGCGGGCTGCAGAACGGCACCGCCTTCTTCGCCTCGACATCGCTGATCGCGATCGGCGGCTCGCTGACGCTGCTGCAATCGGCGGACCGCGTTGTCCAGGTCTTCGCCGATCTGCCCTTCGCGACGCCGACCACGCGCGCGGCCTGGGAGATCAAGGTGATCGGGCTCGCCGTGATCTTCGCCTATGCCTTCTTCAAGTTCGGCTGGAGCTACCGGCTGTTCAACTACTGCGCCATTTTGATCGGAGCGATCCCGCCGATGGAGGAGAAGGACGATCCGGCGACGCTCGCTGCCGCCCGCGAGGCGGTGGCGATGAACATCGCCGCCGGCCGGCACTTCAATCGTGGGCAGCGCGCCTTCTTCTTCGCCCTTGCTTATCTCGGCTGGTTCATCTCGCCCTGGCTCTTCCTGATCGCCACGACCGCCGTGCTGACCGTGATGTGGCGCCGGCAGTTCGCCTCGGATTCGGCGCTGGCGGTCGGCGGCGGACGGCGGGTGCCATGACCCGCGCCAGCGACGCCGAGATCGCGGAAGCCATCCTGCGGCTCGTCGCCGAGCGCGGCGAGCGGAGCACCGGCCCGATGGATGTGGCGCGCATGCTCGGCGGCGACCATCCCGACGGCTGGGGCCCGCTGATGCAGCCGATCCGCCGCGTCGCGGTCGCGCTCATGAAGGAGGGCCGCCTGCTGATCACCCGCAAGGGGCGCCCGGTCGATCCCGACGATTTCCGGGGGACCTACCGGCTGCGGCCGCCGCAGTGACGCTCGAGAGGCGCCCGGCGCCTATCGCCGATCACCCGCCGGCCCCGGAAACAGCGCATCGGTATAGCCGGCGAGATAATAGGCCAGCAGCCCGGCCCATTCCTTGAAGGCGTCGTCGACCATATCGAGCGCGGCGCCGGCCTTGCGATAGGGCCGCAGGTAATCGCTGGCCTCGCCCGTCGAGCGATAATCGACCGGGAAGGCCTCGACGGCGAAGCCCGCCTTGCGGAACACGCCCATCGCCCGCGGCATATGCCAGGCCGAGGTCACCAGCAGCCAGCGCTCGCCCGGCTTGGGATCGACCAGGCGCCGCGTGAACACGGCGTTCTCCAGCGTGTTGCGCGATTGGTTCTCGAAGATCAGCCGCTCCTCCGGCAGGCCGAGCGCGAGGAACAGCAGCCTTGCGCCATCGGCCTCGGTCTTGATCACCGGCGAGATCAGGTTGTTGCCGCCGCCGGCGAAGACCAGCCTGGCCTGCGGATGCGCCCGCGCGAGCTCGACCGCCTTGGTCATGCGCGAGGCGGCATTGTTCAGGGCGATGTCGCCGCGGGCGACGCCGATCGCCCCGCCGAGCACGATGATGCCGTCGACCTTGCCGGACATGACCGCCTGCTGCGGAAACCTGTCCTCCAGCGGGCGCATCACGATCCGCGCCAGCGGGCTGAAGGCGAGCAGCACCAGCACGACGGCACTCACCAGGCCGAGCCAGCGGGCCGGCCCGGAAAAGCGCGTGAAGGCGAGCAGGCTCGCAAGCAGCAGCCCGAGAATGGCGAGGTTCACCGGCGAGGCGAGGAACCAGAGGATCTTGGAGAGGACGAAGAACATGATTGTCTTGAACAGGCCCGCCTCCCCTTACCCGCCAAAGGCTGACAAGCGGTTAGGAAACGGCAAAGAACGAGCGCGGTTCGCTTCTATCTGAAAATCTGCGGCCGTCGTGCAGGCGGCCGGCCGCCGCGCTGGCGGGCCAGGCGCTCGATCTCGAGCGCGCGCTGGGCGACCTCGCGCAATTCGCAGCCGGCCTGGCGGCCGGCCGCTCTCTCGGCTGGCTGGAGCGCACCGTAAAAGGCGCATTTCTGCACGACATAGCTCTGCCAGCCGAGCTGCAGCGCCTGAAGCTGGCTGCGCGTGGCGAGATCGAGCCGGCGCCCGAGCGCCAGCGAAGCGAGGGTCAGCCGCTCGCGCCAGATAGCTTCCTCCCGGCGCGCGCAAGCGATCTCGGCCTCGTTCCGGTTGCCGCGCGCCGCTGCGACGCAAGGAACCGCGACGGTGCCGATACAGGCCGCGCCGGTGCCCTGGCTCAGGCAGCTCCCGATCTGCCGGCGATCCTCGACCCGGGCCGAGGGCGCCCCTTGCGCAGCGGCCTGCGCACAACCGAGCAGAAGAAGGATGAAGGTCGAGAAAGTGCGAACCATGCCGGCGATCATCGCCGACGAGAACCTTGGGTCAAGCTCCGGTTCCGTGGCCGCTTCAGGTGACCGGCAGGACGAGAGCCGCCGCGGCTGCCGGCCGCGCCGCGACCTGCTCGTACCAACGCTGCAGATTGGGACGCTCCTTCCGCGGCACCGGCATGTGCAGCCAGCGATGCGCGCCGGGTGCGACGGTGATGTCCGCCATGCCGAACCGCTCGCCGGCGAGATAGCTGCGCCCCGCCAGATGCGCCTCCAGGATGTCGAGCTTGGCGTCGGTCTTCTCGATCGAGGCCTCGATCAGCGCCGGATCGGCGTGCTCGGGCGATTTGCGGATCAGCCCCCAGAAGGCCGGCGTCAGCGCCGGCTGCAACTGGGTGTTCATCCAGTCCATCCAGAGATCGGCCTCGGCGCGCTTGGCCGGATCCTCCTCCCAGATCCAGCCGGCGCCGTAGCGCGCGGCGAGATAGCGGACGATCGCATTCGACTCGAAGATGCACAGCTCGCCATCCTCCAGCACCGGAACCAGCCCGTTGGGATTCTTGGCGAGATAGGTCGCCTCGCGATTGCCGCCGAACTTTCCGCCGAGATCGACCCGTTCGAATGCCTGGCCGACCTCTCCGGCGGCCCAGACCACCTTCTGCACATTGATCGAGCTGATCCGCCCCCAGATCGTCAGCATGTCGCGCTCCTCTCGAACCGAGCCGTTCAGGCGAATTCCATGATCACCGCGTCGACCGCCAGCGAATCGCCCTCCTTCGCCAGGATCTTGGCGATGGTGACGTCCTTCTCGGCGCGCAGCACGTTTTCCATCTTCATCGCCTCGACCATGCAGAGCGCCTCGCCCGCCTTGACCTCCTGGCCGACGGCCACCGACACCGCCTTGACCAGGCCGGGCATCGGGCAGAGCAGGAATTTGCCGGTATCGGCGGCGAGCTTCTCCGGCATCAGCGCGGCGAGCTCGGCCTCGCGCGGCGTGTAGACATGCGCGTTGGCATAGGCGCCGGCATGGCCGAGCGCCACCCCGTTGAGGATCGCCCTCACCTGGGCCGCGACGTTCAGCCCGTCGAGCGTGCCGTGCCAGACCGGCTCGCCCGGCCGCCAGTCGCTGACGACCTGCAGCACACGGCCGCCGAAATCGATCGCGATGCCGCCGCCCTGCTCGGTCACGATGCCCTCGAAGCGCTCGCCCGCCAGCGAGACGATGCGGGTGCGCTCGAACTCGACCTTGCGCCAGCCCTCCATCTGCGCGGAGACATGGCGCTTGCGGGCATTCAGCCGGTGGTCGCAGGCGATGGCGATCGCAGCCATGCGCAGCGCCACCTCGCCCTGCGGCTTCGGCAGCGCGAAACCCTCCGGGAACTCCTCGGCGATGAAGCCGGTCGAGAGCTGGCCGGAGATCCAGCGCGGATGCTGCATCAGCGCCGAGACGAACGGGATGTTGTGGCGGATGCCGTCGATGGCGAAGGCATCGAGCGCGCGCGCCTGCGCCCTGATCGCCGCCTCGCGCGTCGGCGCATGGGTCACCAGCTTGGCGATCATCGGATCGTAATAGATCGAGATCTCGCCGCCCTCGAAGACGCCGGTGTCGTTGCGCACCACGGCATCGCCGTCCGGCCCCTCGCTCGGCGGCCGATAGGTGACCAGGCGCCCGGTCGAGGGCAGGAAATTGCGGGTCGGATCCTCGGCATAGACGCGGCTTTCCACCGCCCAGCCGTCGAGCTTTACATCCTCCTGGCGGATCGCCAGCGCCTCGCCATAGGCCACGCGGATCATCTGCTCGACCAGGTCGATGCCGGTGACCATCTCGGTGACCGGATGCTCGACCTGCAGGCGGGTGTTCATCTCGAGGAAGTAGAAGGACTTGTCCTGGCCGGCGACGAACTCGACCGTGCCGGCCGAATCGTAGTTGACGGCCTTGGCCAGCGCGACCGCCTGCTCGCCCATTCTGCGCCGCGTCGCCTCGTCGAGCAGCGGCGACGGCGCCTCCTCGACGACCTTCTGGTTGCGGCGCTGGATCGAGCATTCGCGCTCACCGAGATAGATGACATTGCCGTGCTTGTCGCCGAGCACCTGGATCTCGATATGGCGCGGGTCGACGATGAACTTCTCGACGAAGACGCGGTCGTCGCCGAAGGAGGAGGCTGCCTCCGATTTGGCCCGGGCGAAGCCTTCCGCCACCTCGCCGGCCGAATGGGCGATGCGCATGCCCTTGCCGCCGCCGCCGGCCGAGGCCTTGATCATCACCGGATAGCCGATCTCGTCGGCGATCCTGACCGCGTGCTCGGGGTCCTCGATCACGCCGAGGAAGCCGGGCACCGTCGAGACCTTGGCGGCGGCCGCCGCCTTCTTGGATTCGATCTTGTCGCCCATCGCGGCGATGGCGCCGGGATTGGGGCCGATGAAGACGATGCCGGCCTCCTTCAGCGCCTTGGCGAAAGCCTCGCGCTCGGAGAGGAAGCCATAGCCGGGATGCACCGCCTGCGCGCCCGTCTGCTTGCAGGCGGCGACGATTCGCTCGATCTGGAGATAGGATTCGGCGGCAGGCGCCGCGCCGATATGCACCGCCTCGTCGGCCATCTCGACATGCAGCGCGTCTCGGTCGGCATCGGAATAGACCGCGACGGTGGCGATGCCCATGCGCCGGGCCGTCTTGATGACGCGGCAGGCGATCTCGCCACGGTTCGCGATCAGGATCTTCGAGAACATCGGTGGCGTCCCCCGGGCCGGCTGCGGCACTGTGCCGTGCGGATTTACGGGAGGCGAAGCGATCCGTCCACTGAGCCAACTGTTTTGCGGCGTGCGCAAATCCCAGGCGGCGCCGGGCGGGAGCGCCGTTCAGCTCGCCAGAAGCGCACGCTGCGGGATATGGCTTTCGGGCGTGCGCGCCGCGGCCTTGCTGAGCGCGAAGGCGATCAGGCTTTCGTCGCAGCTCTCGGCCTCGCGAACCACCTCGAAGGCGATCTTCTGCGCCAGCGGCGTTGGGCCCTGGCCGGCCGACAGCGTCGTCACCAGCCAATGCGCCTTGTCGCGGTCGATCCGGCCGGTCGGGCGGCTCTCCCAGACGGCGAAGTCGATCGTCAGCGCCATCAGCACATCGCCGAAGAGCGGAGACTTGTCGGCGACGGCTCGGTCCAGCGCGATCAGAACATCGATGATGTCCCGCGTCATCATGGCGTCCGCCAAGATCTCGCGCTGGAGAATTCTGACGTCTTCATCGTCGATCGCGCTCCTGTCCATGACGCGATCGACGAATTCGCGAAGTTCGTGGCCAATCATCGTTCAACCCCTGCCCGGCTTTGTTTTGTGCCGGCTTGTCCCTGTCATGCGAAGACGATGCGGCCGGGCCAGTCGCCAGGTGGTTAACGCGTAAATCTGAACGCGCGTTCAGGTTAAACGGTGCTGAGTCGATGTGGTTGCGAGGATGTTACTCTCCGCCGCCTGGCGTTGCGCCCGGAGCATTGGACGCAGGCGCGCAGCGCGCTACCGTAGCCGTCATGGCTCCCTCCGATCCGCTCGCCGCCGTCTTCGCCCATATCGAGGCGAACCGCGGCGCTTTCCTCGAGCGCCTGCTCGCCTATCTGCGCCATCCCAGCATCAGCGCCGAGAATCTCGGCATCGCCGAGGTCGGGGCGCTGCTCGTCGAGATGCTGACCGGGATCGGACTGGACACCGCGCTGGTGCCGACCGACGGCCATCCCATCGTCGTCGCGCGCTGGGAGAAGGCGCCGGGCAAGCCGACCGTGCTGCTCTACGGCCATTACGACGTGCAGCCGCCCGATCCGCTCGACAAATGGCTGTCGCCGCCCTTCGAGCCGACGATCCGCGACGGGCGGATCTATGCGCGCGGGGTCGGCGACAACAAGGGCCAGCACTTCGCCCAGATCCTGGCGATCGAATCGCATCTGGCCGTGCACGGCGCCCTGCCCTGCAACGTCATCCTGCTGCTGGAGGGCGAGGAGGAGATCGGCAGCCCCAACATCGCCGGCTTCGTGCGCGCCAACCAGGCGATGCTCAAGGCCGATCTCGCCGTCACCGCCGATGGACCGCGCCACGCCAGCGGCGCGGCCGCGATCAAGTTCGGCTCGCGCGGGGTGGTCTCCTTCGAGCTGCGCTGCCGCCATGCCAGCCGCGACGTCCATTCCGGCAATTTCGGCGGCGTGGTGCCGAACCCGATCTGGACGCTGGTCCATCTGCTCGGCACGATGAAGAACGCCGCCGGCGAGATCACCATCGCCGGGCTCCACGACGACATCGAAGCGCCGACGCCGGAGGAGCTTGCCGCGATCGAGCGCCTGCCGCTCGATATCGAAGCCGTCAAGAGCAGCCTCGGACTGGCGCGGCTCGATGCGCCGGCGGAGCGGCCCTTCTACGAGCGCCTGTGCTTCCGACCGACGCTGACCATCAACGGCTTTCATGGCGGCTATGGCGGCCCCGGCACCAAGACCGTGCTGCCCCATGAGGCCTTCGTCAAATGCGACATCCGTCTGGTCGAGGCGCAGGACCCGCAGGACATTCTGCGCAAGGTCGCGGCGCATGTCGCCGAGCACGCGCCCGAGGTCGAGTTCGTCGCCGGCGATGCCGGCATGCAGCCCTCGAAGACGCCGATCGCCTCGCCCTTCACCGCGCCGCTGCGCCGCGCCTTCCTCGCCGCGCAGGGCGTGGAGCCGCTGCTGATCCCGGCCGGGTTCGGCAGCCTGCCGGGCTATGTCTTCACCAAGATCCTCGGCATCCCCGCCTTCGTCACGCCCTATGCCAATCCCGACGAAGCCAACCACGCGCCCAACGAGAACCTGACGCTCGACTGCTTCTATAGCGGACTGCGCACCGGGGCGGCGCTGCTGCACGAGCTCGGCCGGCTCGAGGCGCCCTGAGGCGAGCCGCTCAGGCCGGCTCGACCAGCGCCAGCCGGTCGACGATTGCAGCGAGCTCGCTGCAATCGCCCAGCACATGGCGCGCGCCGGCGGCACGCAGCGCCGCCACCGGCTGGAAGCCCCAGGAGACCGCGACCGGGGTGACGCCCGCCGCCACCGCCATCTCCATATCGAAGATGCTGTCGCCGACCATCACCGTCCGCTCCGGCCGCGCGCCGGCCTCGGCCATCGCCCGCAGGATCATCTCCGGATGCGGCTTGGAGGCGGCGTCGTCCGCCGTCTGGATCGTCGCGAAGCGCCCGGTCCAGCCATGGCGCTCGACGATGTACTCGGCGCCGCGCCGCGATTTGCCGGTGGCGATGCCGAGCACCGTGCCCGGCCGGCCCACCAAGCGCTCGAGCATGTCGGCGACGCCCGGATAGAGCGGCTCGGCCAGGGCCGGGTCGGTCTCGGCCTGCAGACGCATCGCTCCGAAGACTTGCCTGTAGGTCTCGGTCAGCAGGTCGTCCGGCTGGTCGAGGCCCGCCACCCGCATCAGTGCCACGTCCAGCGTCAGCCCGATCACTGCGAGCCCTGCCTCGCGGCCGGGATGGACGCGGCCGCAGCGGTTGAAGGTCTCGTATTGCGCGGCGAGGATGATCGCCTCGGAGTTGATCAAGGTGCCGTCGAGGTCGAAGATGACGAGGTCCATGTCCGGCGCTCTACAGGAAGCGGCGAGGCGCCGCCATGGCCGGCGGCGCAGATCGCTCATGCCGCCGGGGCGTCAGCCTTGCGGGGCGCGGCCGCAGGCGGCGATCGCCTCGCGCAAGGCCTCGCCGCCCAGCCCCTTGCCGCGGGCCTGCTTGCGGCATTCGGCCCGGGCCGCGAGGTCGGGCCGCTTCTCGCCGAAGCAGGCGACCAGAGCCGCCCGGCGCTCGGCGCCGGCAAGCCCGGCGCGATCGGCCTCCTCGCGGCAAAGGGCGCGGGCGGTCTGCGCCGTCGGCCTGCCGTCGCGGGTCAAGCCGTTGCTGGCATAGAGCTTCACGCCCGGAAAGCGCTCCTGCAGGCAGCTGCGCATGGCGCCGCGCAGATCCTCGCCCGAGAGCGCGATGTTCTCGGCATAGCAGTCGCGCCGCGCCTGCGCCCGCAGGGCGCGCGGCACCGGCTCCCCTGCCGTGGCGGACGGCGCCGCTTCCGCAGCCGGCGCGGCTGCAAGCTGCGTCTGCGCGGAGGCGGCGGACGCGAAAAGGATGGCGAAGGCGGCTATGAGGACCAGACTGCGCGACATGGACTTTCCCCTGCTCGATGACGAGAACAGAGTTAGAACACATGCCGCGATGTTCGGCAAGTGTTCTTACCTAAAGTCAATCGCGTTCCGGTTGCATTCCCTACTCGTCGGGTGCCTCGACGATCGGGTCGTAGGGCGCGTCCTCGAAGCCGAGCAGGTTCCAGCTCTGGCGCATATGCGGCGGCAGCGGCGCGCTGACATCGATCGTGCCCTTGCCGCGCGGATGCGGCAGCACGATCCGGCGCGCCAGCAGATGCAGCTTGTTCTGGATGCCGCCGGGCAGCTCCCAGTTGAGGATGTTGAAGTATTTGGGATCGCCGACGATCGGGTGGCCGATATGGGTGGTGTGGGCGCGCAGCTGGTGGGTGCGCCCGGTCACCGGCTTCAGCGACAGCCAGGCGAGCTTCTGCGCGGCCGTCTCGACCACGGCGTAATAGGTCACCGCGTGCATGGCGCCCTCCTCGCCATGCTGGGCCACAGCCATGCGCTGGTCGCCGTCATAGGCCTCCTCGCGCGCGAGATAGGTCGAGATCCGCCCCTGGCGCACCCGCGGCACGCCGGCGACCAGCGCCCAGTAGACCTTGCGGGCCGAGCGCGAGCGGAAGGTCTTGGCGAGCGTCGCAGCGGCAAAGCGCGATTTGGCGATGACCAGGCAGCCTGAAGTGTCCTTGTCGAGCCTGTGCACGAGGCGCGGCTTCTGCCCATCCTTGTCGGTCAGCGCGGCCAGCATGCCGTCGACATGCCTCGTCGTGCCCGAGCCGCCCTGCACGGCCAGCCCCGCCGGCTTGTTGAGGACCATCACGTCCTCGTCCTCATAGAGCGTGATCGAGCGCAGGAAGCCGAGCGTATCGGCATCGGCCTTGACCGAGCGCGGACGCTCAGCCTGGGCCTCCAGGCGGAGCGGCGGGATCCGCACGGTCTGGCCGGTGGCGAGCCGGTCCTTGCTGTCGGCGCGCTTGCCGTCGACGCGCAACTCGCCTTTGCGGACGATGCGCTGGATATGGCTGAAGGAGAGCTGCGGGAAGCGCGCCTCGAGAAAGCGGTCGATCCGCATCTCGTTCTCGTCGGCCGTCACCACGAGCTGCTGCACGCCGGTCGAGAGCACCTGCGCGGTCTGTTCCTTGACCTCGGCGCGGGTCGGCGGCGCCGCGATGCGAGCCGGCTTGCGGACCGTGAGCGCGCGCTCGGGCGTGTCTTCCGGCCGGGTCCGAGCCTTGGCCCGGCGGCGCGCATCATGGCTCGGCCGCTTGCCGCGCGACGCGGGCGCCGCGGGCCGGTCGCCGGCGCCGCTCTTGCCTGGGCCGCCCTTGCCTGGGCCGCGCCCCGGCCCCTTGCCGCCTGTTCTCATGACAGCCCCCTGGCCAGAGCGAGCCCGCCCGCGAGCGCCATCAGCGACAGCGCCACCGAGCCGAGCACATAGAGCCCGGCCGCCGCCGCCTCGCCGCGCTCATAGAGCAGCAGCGCATCGAGCGAGAAGGCCGAGAAGGTGGTGAAGCCGCCGAGCACGCCGGTGGCGAGGAAAAGCCGCGTTCCCTGCGTCCAGCCCTCGCCCGCTTTGAAGGCGAGATAGCCGGCCAGCAGCCCCATGGCGCCCGAGCCGAGGATGTTCACGAACAGCGTCCCATAGGGGAAAGCCGGGCCGAGCCAGGTCGACGAGGCGAGGTTGACGCCGTGCCGCAGCACGCCGCCGATGCCGGCGCCGAGAAAGACGAGGACAGTCGAGATCATCCGCCTGCAATAGCCACCGGACCCTGCCGGCACAAACGAAATCACCCGCTTCCGGCCGACGCCATCGCTGGTATAGCCTGCGGGCCATGGACTGCATCCGTCGCCCGCACGCTCTGAGAACCGGTGCAGCCCTGCTGGCCGGCGGCTCGCTGTTGCTGCTTGCGCAGCCAGTCCTTGCGGCGCCGGCTCGCTTCCAGCCGCGCGCGGCCACGGCTCCCAGCTTCGCACGCGCCTGCACCATCTCCGAGCCCGATCTGAAGCCGCTGCTCGCAAGCGCCGCGCCGGCCCAATCGGACGATGATGACGACGACGACGAGGATGACGATGGCGACGATGACGACGAGCATGGCCTGATCCTGCCGGGCTCGGCGACCTGCCTGGCGATCACCGGCACCGTCAGCGCCGGTTTCCAGCACGATTCCGTCCGCGTCTCGCGCGCCCTGCCGCCGAGCCCCGCGAGCGGGACCTCCTTCCCGGTCAGCGCAGCCCTGCGGATCGCGACCTCGCATGAGCTCGCCTCCGGCCTGCGCATCGGGACGGCGTTCGAGTTCACGCTGGACAGCCCCGTCGATGGCGTCGGCCAATCGACCATCGACGAGGCGACGGTCACGGTCGGACCCTGGACCTTCGGCCTCGACTCCTCGCGCTTTTCCTTTTGGACCGGCGATGAGTTCATCTTTTCGACGCGCGTGCCCTCGCGCACTGTCGGGCTGATCGCGCTCGAGCTGCCGCTGACCGGGAGCTGGACCGCGACGCTCGCTTTCGAGGACCCAGCGCTGAGCAATACGCCCTCGACAGTGCCGGTGGCGACCGGCCGCAACGTGCCGGATGCGGTGGGGCGGCTGGTCTATGAAGCCGGCGGCTGGACCATCCATGGCGCGCTCGCCCTGCGCGAAATTCCCGGATCGCCGTCGCGGCTCGGGCGGGCGGGCATCATCGGCGCGACCTATGAATCGACGCTGTTCGGCCATGGCGGCAGCGTCACGGCCCAGCTCGCGGGCGCCATCGACGGCGCGCCCTATATCGGCTCGCAGCTCGACGCCAGGGTCGTCAGCCGCGTGCTGCTGCCGCAGGACGCGACCCGCGGTTTCTCGGCTGTCGTCTCGGCGCGCTTCGAATGGTCCAAGCAGATCGCGAGCAACGCCTTTCTCAGCCGCTACTGGCTCGAAGTTCCGCTCGGAACCGGCAGCGGCGAGATCAGGATCGACCGGCTCGCCGCCAATCTCGTCTGGACGCCGGTCAAGGGCTTCAAGACGGGCATCGAAAGCTCGCTCGCCTGGGCTGCGATCGCCCTCGGCGGGAGGGTCATCCCCGCTGGGCTGGCGGGCCGCCAGATCTCGACGCAGCTCTTCGTCGAGCGCAGCTTCTAGGCCACATCAGCCGCCGCGCTCCTGGCGCAGCTTCTCCCAATATTCCAGCCGCTTCCTGATCTCGCGCTCGAAGCCGCGATCGGGCGGCTGGTAGAAATGCTGGCGGCCGAGCGCCTCCGGCCAGTAGTCCTGGCCCGAGAAGGCGTCCGGCGCGTCATGGTCATAGGCGTAGTCGGAGCCGTAGCCCTCGTCCTTCATCAGCCTGGTCGGCGCGTTGAGGATCGTCTTGGGCGGCATCAGCGAGCCGCCCTGCCGCGCGGCCGCCATCGCCGCCTTGTAGGCGGTGTAGGCGGCGTTCGATTTCGGCGCGGTGGCGAGGTAGATCACCGCATTGGCGAGCGCGAGCTCGCCCTCCGGCGAGCCGAGCTGCTCATAGGTCTGCGCGGCGGCGCGGGCATGGACCAGCGCCTGCGGATCGGCGAGGCCGATATCCTCCACCGCCATCCGCACCAGCCGCCGGGCCAGGAAGCGCGGGTCCTCGCCGGCATCGAGCATGCGCGCGAAATAATAGAGCGCCGCGTCCGGATCGGAGCCGCGGATCGTCTTGTGCAGCGCCGAGATCAGATTGTAGTGCCCGTCCTGGGCTTTGTCATAGATCGGTGCGCGGCGCTGGATCACCTCGCTCAGGCCCGCCTCGTCGAAGATCTCGTCGGGCTTGGCCGCCCGCCAGACCTCCTCCGCCAGCGTCAGCACCGCCCGCCCGTCGCCATCGGCGAACCGCGCCAGCGCCAGCCGTGCCTCCGGCGTCAGCGGCAGCTCCCGGTTCTCCAGCACCTCGGCGCGGCCGAGCAGGAAGAGCAGCGCAGTCTCGTCCAGCGATTTGAAGGTCAGCACGCGGGCCCGCGAGAGCAGCGCCGCGTTCAGCGCGAAGGATGGATTCTCGGTGGTCGCTCCGACCAGGGTGATGGTGCCGTCCTCCATCACCGGCAGGAAGGCATCCTGCTGGGCGCGGTTGAAGCGATGGATCTCGTCGACGAACAGCAAGGTGCCCTTGCCGCCGAGCCGCCGGCCGCGGGCCGCCTCGAAGACCTTCTTGAGATCGGCGACGCCCGAGAAGATCGCGCTGATCTGCTCGAAGCCGAGATCGGTCGCGCCGGCGAGCAGCCGCGCCACCGTGGTCTTGCCGGTGCCCGGCGGCCCCCAGAAGATCAGGCTGCCGAGCGAGCCGGAGGCGATCAGCCGCGTCAGCACGCCGTCCGGCCCGGTGAGATGCTCCTGCCCGGTCACCTCGCCGAGCGTGGTCGGCCGCATCCGGTCGGCGAGCGGGCGCGGCCCCGATTTATCGAGGCCGGAGGCGGAGAACAGGTCGGTCACGCGACATGCTCCTCGTCGTTCCCGCCGGAGCCGCCCGTGACGCCGGCATGACGCTGGGCCGTTCGCGCGCTCATCCGGGGAAGACCGAGGTCACGGTCTTGCCGCCGCGCGAGATCGTCACCTCCCAGGCGCGCTTGCGCTCGCGTGTCGCGGCTTCAAGCTCGCGCGAGCTGGCGATCCGCTCGCCATTGAGCGCCAGGATCAGATCGCCCTTCTGGAAGCCGACGCGCGCGGCCGGGCTCCCCTCCTCGATCTCGCCGACCACCACGCCCTCGGTGGCGGGGTCGATCGAGAGCTCCTCGGCGACCGCCGGCGACAGGTTCATCACGGTGAGCCCCGCCAGCGGCGTGCGGCTGTCCAGCTTCACCGGCTCGCGCGCGCGGGTCTCGGGCGCCGGCACGAGCTTGACCGGAATGGTGATGCGCTTGCCGCCACGCAGCACGGTGAGCTGCGTCGTGCCGCCGATCGGGCGGGTGGCGAAGCGATAGCCGAAGCTCTCCGGATCGTCGACCGCGACGCCGTCGACGGCGAGGATCACATCGGAGCGCCGCAAGCCGCCTTCCGCCGCCGGCCCCTTCTCGACCACGCCGGCGACCACCGAGCCCGCCGGCCGGTCGAGCCCGAGCCCGTCCGCGACATCCTGCGTCAGCGCCTGCAGGCGCGCGCCGAACCAGGGCCGGCGCACGCGCTCGGCGCCGCCGCGGGCGCTCTCGACGACGACGCGCACCATCGCCGAGGGGATGGCGAAGCCGATGCCATGGCTGCCGCCCGAGCGTGAGAAGATCGCGGTGTTGATGCCGCTGAGCCGCCCCTGCATGTCCACCAGCGCGCCGCCGGAATTGCCGGGATTGATGGCGGCGTCGGTCTGGATGAAGGATTGCGCGTCGCCGACGCCCACCTGGGTGCGGGCCAGCGCCGAGACGATGCCCTGCGTCACCGTCTGGCCGACGCCGAAGGGATTGCCGATCGCCAGCACGATATCGCCGATCTGGAGCGTGTCGGAATCGCCGAGCTCGATCGCGGTCAGCTCCCGGGCGTTCTTCAGCTTGAGCACGGCGAGGTCCGTGCGCGGGTCGCGCAGCACGATCGAGGCCTCGAACTCGCGCTTGTCGGCCAGAGCGACCTTCACCTCGGTCATGCCCGCGATGACGTGGTTGTTCGTCACCACCAGCCCGCTTGCGTCGACGATCACGCCCGAGCCGAGCGAGCGCTGCACCTGCTCGCGCGGCAGGCCGAAGCCGCCATCGCCGAAAAAGCGCCGGAAGAAGGGATCGTCCATGAACGGGTTCTGCGGCCGCCGCTCGACCCTTGCGCCATAGACATTGACCACCGAGGGCGCCGTCTTCTGTACGATGGGGGCGAAGGACAGGCTGATCTGCTGGCGCGATTCCGGCACCTGCCTGAGCTGCGCAAGGGCACTGCCGGAGGAGGCGCCGGCAGCAAGGCCGAGGATCACGGCGCAGGCGACGAATCGGCTCCGGCACGGCATGATGGAACGGCGCATGCAGTCTCCTTCTCGAAACAAAAGCACCGCTCCGGCAGTTCAGTGACTGAACGAACCGGCTCGGCAACAGCCCGACGACCTCGACAACCCTCGCCCAGGCGCTCCTGTTCCGGAGCACCGGCCGGTCCCACAACCCCCGAAATCGAAGGAGTCGCGTCGTGAGCCTGATGCGCCTTGTTTATGCCAGCAGAAGCCGCCTCGTCGAGGCCGACCGGCCTGCCGAGCTCGGGCGCATCCTGGCATCGGCGCGGCGGCTCAACAGGCTGAACCATGTCACCGGCTTCCTGATGGCGACACCGGCCGGCTTCGCCCAGATCCTCGAAGGCGAGACCGGCGCCGTCGAGGAGACCTATGGCCGGATCGCCGCCGATCCGCGCCATGACCAGCTGCGACTCCTGTCCAAGGAGCCGATCGAGCAGCGGCGCTTCACCGGCTGGGCGATGGCCTTCGCCGAGCGCGACCAGACCACGGAGTTCATCTTCGGCCTCTACGGCGTCACGCCCGAAGCCGAGCTCTTCGATCAGCCGCTGGACACCTTGCTCGACCTCGCCGGCGAGCTCGCGAGCGGCACCGGCTGAGGCATCGGCGGCCCGCCATCCGTCGGGCTCGGGCCTCAGGTGGTGAAGAAGCTCTGCGTGCCATGCGCCTCGATCGCCTCGGCGAGGCGGCTCAGCGCATGGACATAGGCGGCGGTGCGCATCGACAGCCCCTTGCTCCGCGCGACATCGGAGATCGCCCGGCCCTCCCTGACCATGATGGTCCGCAGGCGCTCGTGGATGTCCTCCAGCGGCCAATAGAAGCCCTGCTTGTTCTGCACCCATTCGAAATAGGAGACGGTGACGCCGCCGGCATTCGCCAGAATGTCCGGCAGGACCACGATCTTGCGCGCCTCCAGCAGCGCGTCCGCCTCGGCGGTCACCGGTCCGTTCGCCAGCTCGAGCACGACGCGCGCCTTCACGGTAGCCGCATTGCCCGCATGGATCATGTCCTCCAGCGCGGCCGGCACCAGCAGGTCGCAATCCACCCCGGCCAGCGCCTCGGCGTCGAGCGCCTGATGCCCGGCATGGCCCACCGTCTCGGCCACCGATTTGCCGCTCTCCTTGGCGGCGAGCAGCGCCGCCAGGTCGAGCCCGTCCGCGGCCGCGACGGCACCGGCCGAATCCGAGACGGCGACGATACGGTGCCCGTCGGCCGCCAGCAGCCGTGCGATATGCTGCCCGGCATTGCCGAAGCCCTGCACCGCGACGCGCATCGTGCCCTCGAGACCGAGCTGGCCGGCGAGGTCCCGCACGAGATAATAGCCGCCGCGCGCCGTCGCATCGCCGCGGCCGAGCGACCCGCCGAGCGCGATCGGCTTGCCGGTGATCACCGCCGGAACGATCCCGCCGACGATCTGCGCGTATTCATCGGCCATCCAGCCCATGATCATCGCATTGGTGTAGACATCGGGCGCCGGGATGTCCCGGTCAGGCCCGATGGTCCGGGCGAAGGCCTGGATATAGGCGCGCGACAGCCGCTCCAGCTCCGCCTTGGAGAGCTTGCGGGGATCGACCTGCACCGCGCCCTTGCCGCCGCCATAGGGCAGGTTCATCACCGCGCATTTGAACGTCATCCAGAAGGCGAGAGTCTCGACCTCCTCGGCCGTCGAGGCCGGATGAAAGCGGATGCCGCCCTTTGTCGGCCCGCGCGTGTCGTCATAGCGGCAGCGCCAGGCCAGGAAGGATTTCCGCGAGCCGTCATCCATGCGGATCATCAGCCGGACCTTGGTGGTCTCGCGCGCGTATTTCAGCTTCTCGATGACATCGGGGTCGATGTTCAAATGACGCGCCGCTTCGTCGAGGCGCACGAGGGCGTGGTCGAGGAGGCTGTTGTCCGACATAGGCGAAGTCCGGGAATGTGACCTTGAGGAAGGATCACCGGATAGTCGCTGTGAGCCGGCGGCACAAGGCAAGAAAAAAGGCGGCCCGCCGGACCGCCTCGTCTCATCTCGTCTGCTGCGGAGCGACGCGCGCTCAGGCGGCCTCGTCGTCCGCCGCCATGACCGGGCCGGAATCCTGGCCCTTGGCGTCGACATCGCGGTCGACGAACTCGATCACGGCGAGCGGGGCGTTGTCGCCGAAGCGGAAGCCGGCCTTCATGATGCGCAGATAGCCGCCATTGCGCTCCTTGTAGCGCGGGCCGAGCACGGCGAAGAGCTTGCCGACCAGAGCCACGTCCTTGATCTGCGCGATCGCCTGGCGGCGGGCGTGCAGGTCGCCGCGCTTGCCGAGCGTGACCAGCTTCTCGACGACCGGACGCAGGTCCTTGGCCTTCGGCAGGGTGGTGGTGATCTGCTCGTGCTTGATCAGCGCCTGAGCGAGATTGGCGAACATCGCCTGGCGATGCTCGACGGTGCGGTTGAAGCGGCGACCGCGGAAACCGTGACGCATGGGATGGCTCCTTCGTTGCTTACGGCCGCCGTGCCACGGTACGGCCGTCCTTTATGGCCCGGCGCCCATGCGCCGGGCTTGGAAAATGGCTCAGTAGTGCTCCTCGAAGCGCTTGGCGAGCTCCTCGATGTTCTCCGGCGGCCAGCCCTGGACGTCCATGCCCAGATGCAGGCCCATGGTGGCGAGCACTTCCTTGATCTCGTTCAGCGACTTGCGGCCGAAGTTCGGGGTGCGAAGCATCTCGCCCTCCGACTTCTGGATGAGGTCGCCGATATAGACGATGTTGTCGTTCTTCAGGCAGTTCGCCGAGCGGACCGACAGCTCGAGCTCGTCGACCTTCTTGAGCAGGGCCGGGTTGAACGGCAGCTGCGGCGCGGTCGAGACGGCCTCTTCCTTGCGCGGCTCCTCGAAGGTGATGAACACGGCAAGCTGGTCCTGCAGGATGCGGGCGGCGAGCGCCAGCGCGTCCTCGGGCGAGACCGAGCCATTGGTCTCGATCTGCATGGTCAGCATGTCGCGGTCGAGGTTCTGGCCCTCGCGGGTGTTCTCGACCCGGTAGCTGACCTTCTTCACCGGCGAATACAGGCTGTCGACCGGGATCAGGCCGATCGGCGCGTCCTCGGGCCGGTTCTGCTCGGCCGGGACATAGCCCTTGCCGGTGTTGACGGTGAACTCCATGCGGATCTCGGCCCCGTCGTCCAGCGTGCACAGCACGAGGTCGGGATTGAGGATCGAGACGTCGCCGACCGTGTTGATGTCGCCGGCGGTGACGGTGCCCGGGCCGGTCTTGCGCAGGGTCATGCGCTTGGGACCCTCGCCCTGCATCTTCAGCGAGATCGCCTTGATGTTGAGGACGATGTCGGTCACGTCCTCGCGGACGCCCGGAATCGAGGAGAACTCATGCAGCACGCCGTCGATCTGGACGGCGGTGACCGCGGCGCCCTGGAGCGAGGACAGCAGCACGCGCCGCAGCGCGTTGCCGAGCGTCATGCCGAAGCCGCGCTCGAGCGGACGCGCGATCACGGTGGCCTGACGCTTCGGGTCGTCCCCGACCTTGACTTCGAGCTTGTTCGGCTTGGACAGATCCTGCCAGTTCTTGCTGATCACGACCGCACTCCTCGTGCTTCAATGTGTGGCGGCGGCGGGCCGCCCCGTACCGGCGCCCACCCCTGCGGGCGCCGCTTCGATCCCGGGACTCGGCTCAGACGCGGCGGCGCTTGCGCGGCCGGCAGCCATTGTGCGGGATCGGCGTCACGTCGCGGATCGAGGTGACGGTGAAGCCGGCGGCCTGCAGCGCGCGCAGCGCCGACTCGCGGCCCGAACCCGGACCGGTGACCTCGACCTCGAGGGTGCGCATGCCGTGCTCGGCCGCCTTGCGGGCGGCGTCCTCGGCGGCGACCTGGGCGGCATAGGGGGTCGACTTGCGCGAGCCCTTGAAGCCCATCGTGCCGGCGGACGACCAGGAGATGGTGTTCCCCTGCGCGTCGGTGATGGTGATCATGGTGTTGTTGAACGAGGCGTTCACATGCGCGACGCCGGAGACGATGTTCTTGCGTTCGCGACGACGGACGCGCTGGGCTTCCTTGGCCATATTCTGTCTTTCATCCTTCAGGCGCGCCCGTCATGCCAGGCGCTGGGGATGCCGCCCGCCCCGAGGGACAGGCGGCGGAAACTCACTTCTTCTTGCCGGCGATCGGCTTGGCCTTGCCCTTGCGGGTGCGGGCGTTGGTGTGGGTGCGCTGGCCGCGCACCGGCAGCGAGCGGCGATGGCGCAGGCCGCGATAGCAGCCGAGATCCATCAGGCGCTTGATGTTCATCGAGACTTCGCGGCGCAGATCGCCCTCGACGAGGTAATCGCGGTCGATCGTCTCGCGGATCTGCAGCACCTCGGCGTCGGTCAGCTGGTTGACGCGGCGCTCATCGGCAATGTTGACCTTCTGGCAGATTTCCTTGGCCTTCTGCGCGCCGATGCCGTGGATGTACTGCAGCGCGATGACGACGCGCTTGCCAGTCGGGATATTGACGCCTGCGATACGAGCCATGCTCTTCACCTCTCCATGTCCGCCGCCTGCACGAAGCCGCGGCGTTCTGCAAAACCCCGCGTCCGGTGGAGGCCGGCCCCTGCGGAGCGATTCTCGCCCGGCCCACGCAAGAACGCGACGTCGTCCCTTCTCCCGAAGGCAACGGCATCGCATGCATGAAACCGGATGCGCGGCTGTTAGTCGCTCGGGAGGGTTCTGTCAACTCTCCAACAGGGGGTGACGCCGTCCCGCAGCCCATGAAATCTGGCCTCGATTTGCGCCCGCCCGCTTGATGGAGTAAATGACATCGCCAAGGCAGAGCTGCTCGTCGAACGCCGGATCGTCATCTCGGAGCACGCATTCGCGGATTTCGTGATCTGGCGAGTCCCGTCCCCCGTGCCGGGCAGCCGTCATGGATACAAGTACCGGCTGGCCTATGTCGTGCGCAACATCTGTGTGCTTCGCTACGACAATGAACGGGGCAAAGGCGACCACAAGCACCTGGAGGGGGTCGAGCTGCCCTATGTCTTCTCGGACACCGATAGGCTGATCGACGACTTCCTGGCTGATATCGAGAGGCTCACCCAATGACGACGCTCACGATCCGCATCGAGAGCCTGCGCGACGCGGCGGAGGCGATCCGCCGCTCGCTGCGGCAGGAAGAGCCGGAGCGCGATGCCGGGCTCAGCTTCGTCGATTACGAAACCATGCATCGCGTTCTGACGCCGAAACGCCTCGATCTCGTCCGCTGCCTGGCCGGCCAGGGTGTCTTGAGCTTCCGCGAGGTGTCGCGTCGGGCGGAACGCGATTTCAAGGCCGTTCACGCCGATCTGACCGCGCTGATCGAAGCCGGCGTCATCGATCGCACGCCGGAGGGGGTCGTCTTCCGGCATGACGGCTTGCGCTTCGCGATCGATATCCGCGCCGACGCTGCCTGAGCTCGTCACCGCTTGCGGACGAATTCCGTGCGCAAGACGAGGCCCTTGATGCCCTCATAGCGGCAATCGATTTCCTCGGGGTCGGACGTCAGCCGAATCGACTTGATCACCGTGCCCTGCTTGAGAATCTGATTGGCGCCTTTGACCTTCAGGTCCTTGATCAGGCTGACCGAGTCGCCATCGGCGAGCAGATTGCCGGCGGCGTCCCTGACCTGCGGCGCCGACGCAGCGGCAGCGGCCGCCGCGACCTCCGAGGCCGGCCGCCATTCGCCGCTCGCCTCGTCATAGACATAGTCGTCGTCGCCAGCGGCCATGCTTCAGCGCCCTACCCCGCCAGCGCCTGCTCGATCGCGGCTGTGACCTCGTCGATCGGCCGCATGCCGTCGATCGCGGTGAGCTGGCCGCGCGTCTCGTAATAGGGCGCGACCACCGCGGTATCGCGGTTATAGGCCTCGAGCCGGGTCTTGAAGACCTCCGGATCGTCGTCCTTGCGCACCGGCTGGCCGGCCGCCCTCGCCTCCTCGGCGCGGCGCACGATGCGGTCGACGAGCTTGCTCTGGTCGACCTTGAGCTCCAGCACCTTGTCGAGCGTCAGCCCCTTGGAGGCCAGCATAGCGTCGAGCGCCTCGGCCTGCGCCAGCGTCCGCGGGAAGCCGTCCAGGATGAAGCCCTTCCTGGCGTCGGGCTCCTCGATCCGGTCGGCGACGATGCCGATGACGATCTCGTCGGAGACCAGCGCGCCGGAATCCATCACCGCCTTGGCCTTGACGCCGATCGGCGTGCCGGCCGCGACGGCGGCGCGCAGCATGTCGCCGGTGGAGAGCTGCGGAATGCCGTGCTTGGCCACGATCCGCGCCGCTTGGGTCCCCTTCCCCGCCCCGGGCGGTCCCAAGAAGATCAGTCTCATCAGCGCCTCGCCCCCCTGAGCTTCGCCTTCTTGACCAGGCCCTCGTACTGATGGGCCAGCAAATGTCCGTGCACCTGCGCCACCGTGTCCATGGTCGTGGTCACCACGATCAGCAGCGAGGTGCCGCCGAGCAGGATGATCGGGATCTGGGCATAGGTGATCATGAATTCCGGAATCAAGCAGACGATCGTCAGATAGGCTGCGCCCAGAACGGTGATCCGGGTCAGCACCCGGTCGATGTGCTCGGCGGTGCGCTCGCCGGGGCGGATGCCCGGCATGAAGCCGCCATGCTTCTTGAGATTGTCCGCCGTTTCGACCGGATTGAACACGATCGCGGTGTAGAAGAAGCAGAAGAAGATGATCAGCGCTGCATAGAGGATCATGAAGAGCGGCCGGCCATGGCCGAGATAGGTCGCGAGCGTCGCCAGGAAGCCGGTCCCGCCCGAGGCCTGGCTGAAGCTGGCGATGGTCGTCGGCAGCAGCAGCAGCGAGGAGGCGAAGATCGGCGGGATCACGCCGGAGGTGTTGAGCTTCAGCGGCAGGAACGAGGTCTGGCCCTCATACATCCGGTTGCCGACCTGGCGCTTCGGATAGTTGATCAGCAGCCGGCGCTGGGCGCGCTCGACGAAGACCACGAAGGCGATCACGCAGACCGCCATCACCAGCACGAGCAGCAGCAGGCCGGTGGAGATCGCGCCCTGGCGGCCGAGCTCGAGCGTCTGGGCGAGCTGCGCCGGGAACTCGGCGATGATGCCGGCGAAGATGATCATCGAGGTGCCGTTGCCGATGCCGCGGCTGGTGATCTGCTCGCCGAGCCAGAGCAGGAACATGGTGCCGCCGACCAGGGTGATCGTGGTCGAGACCAGGAAGAACGGCCCGGGCTCGAGCACGAGATTGCCCGAACCTTGAAGCCCCACGCCGATGCCCCAGGCCTGAAACAGCGCCAGCACCAGGGTCAGGTAGCGGGTGTACTGGTTGAGGATCTTGCGGCCCTGCTCGCCCTCCTTCTTCAGCGCCTCGAAGCTCGGCACCACGCTGGAGAGCAGCTGGACGATGATCGAGGCGGAGATGTAGGGCATGATGTTGAGGGCGAAGATCGCCAGCCGCCCGACCGCGCCGCCCGAGAACATGTTGAACAGGCCGAGCACGCCGGACTGGGTCTGGCGGAAGAGGTCGGCCACCGCCTCGGGATTCATGCCCGGCAGCGGGATATAGGTGCCGAGCCGGTAGACGATCAGCGCCCCCAGCGTGAACCAGATCCGCTTCTTCAGCTCGTCCGCCTTGGCCAGCGCGCCGAAATTGAGATTTGCCGCAAGCTGTTCAGCCGCCGATGCCATGCGCCCAGTCCCTGAAATTCTTGTCCAGACAGCCGAACGGCGGCCAGGGCTTCTGGCCCGGCCGCCGTTCGCGCTTAGTCATGTAAGTGCAGACATCACGCCTGTGAAGCGGCAGCCGCCAGGATCTTCACCGTGCCGCCCGCCTTCTCGATCGCCTCGACCGCCGACTTCGATGCGCCGGCGACCTCGAAGGCGAGCTTGGTCTTGAGCTCGCCCACGCCCAGGATCTTCACGCCATCGCGCGCAGCCTTGGAGATCACGCCAGCGGCGACCAGCGCCTCGATGGTGACGGTGCCCTTCGAATCGAGCTTGCCGGCTTCCACCGCCTGCTGGATGCGGCCGAGATTGACCTCGTTCAGCTCGCGGGCGAACAGGTTGTTGAAGCCGCGCTTCGGCAGGCGCCGATAGAGCGGCATCTGGCCGCCTTCGAAGCCCTTGACCGCCACGCCGGCGCGGGCCTTCTGGCCCTTGACGCCACGCCCGCCGGTCTTGCCCTTGCCGGAGCCGATGCCGCGGCCGACGCGGATGCGCGACTTCACCGCGCCTTCGTTGTCACGAATATCTGTGAGTTTCATGTCGCCCTCCTCACTGCGCGTCGACGACGCGGACGAGGTGCTTGACCTTCTCGACCATGCCACGCACGGCGGGCGTGTCCTGGAGGGTCGAGCGGCGGCGGATCTTGTTCAGCCCGAGACCGATCAGGGTCTGGCGCTGCGCGGCGTCGCGGCGGATCGGCGAACCGATCTGCTCGACGGTCAGGGTCTTCTCAGCCTTTGCCATCGAGCCCTCCTCACGCTTCCGCGCCGGCATCCGCGCCGGCGTCGCGGCGGCGGGTCTGCAGGGCCGAAACCTTGAGCGAGCGGCGCGCGGCGACGCTGCGCGGGCTGTCCTCGTTCTTCAGGGCGTCGAAGGTGGCGCGAACCAGGTTGTACGGGTTCGAGGAGCCGAGCGACTTCGAGACCACGTCCTGCATGCCGACCGCCTCGAAGACGGCGCGCATCGGGCCGCCGGCGATGATGCCGGTACCGGCCGGGGCGGCGCGCAGCACGACCTTGCCGGCGCCATGACGGCCCTGGACGTCGTGATGGAGCGTGCGGCCCTCGCGCAGCGGGATGCGGACGAGGCCGCGCTTGGCGGCTTCGGTCGCCTTGCGGATCGCCTCGGGAACCTCGCGGGCCTTGCCGTGGCCGAAGCCGACGCGGCCCTTCTGGTCGCCGACGACGACGAGCGCGGCGAAGCCGAAGCGACGGCCGCCCTTCACCACCTTGGCGACGCGGTTGATGTGGACCAGGCGATCCACGAATTCGGAGTCGCGCTCTTCGCGATCCTGACGGTCTCTAGGCTCTCTCGCCATGTCGTCCTCTTACTTGCGCGGCATCGCGCCGCTCGCTCGAGCGCCCCGCTGGGGGCGGATGGAACGGCCGGCGCCAAACGCCGCCCGTGTGATCAGAAGCTCAGCCCGCCCTCGCGAGCGGCCTCGGCCAGCGCCTTGACGCGGCCATGGTACATATAGGCGCCACGGTCGAACACGACCTCCTTGACGCCGGCCTTGATGGCGCGCTCGGCGATGATCTTGCCGATCTGCGCCGCGGCCTCGACATTCGCACCCGACTTGAGGTCGGTGCGGATGTCCTTGTCGAGCGACGAGGCCGAGGCCAGGGTCAGGCCCTTGGTGTCGTCGATGACCTGCGCATAGATCTGCTTGCCGGTGCGATGCACCGACAGGCGGGCGCGGCCATTGGCCACTGCCTTGATCGCGCGGCGGACGCGGGCCTTGCGGCGCGCAGTCGCAACTGTCTGCTTGCTCATGGCTCCGGTCCTTACTTCTTCTTGCCTTCCTTGCGGAAGATGAACTCGCCGGCGTATTTGACGCCCTTGCCCTTATAGGGCTCCGGACCGCGATAGTCGCGGATCTCGGCGGCGGTCTGCCCGACGACCTGCTTGTCGATGCCGGCGACGACGATCTCCGTCGGCTTCGGCGTCGTGATCGTGACGCCGGCCGGGATCTCATAGTCGATGTCGTGGCTGAAGCCGAGCGAGAGCTTCAGCACCTTGCCGGCGACGGCGGCCTTGTAGCCGACGCCGTTGATTTCGAGCTTCTTCTCGAAGCCGGCCGTCGTGCCGACGACCAGGTTGTTGATGCGGGCGCGCGAGGTGCCCCAGAGCGCGCGGGCGCGCTTGGTCTGGAAGCGCGGCTGGACCGCGATGGCGCCGTCTTCCATGGCGACCGAGACTTCCTCGGGCACCTGGAAGGACAGCTCGCCCTTCGAGCCTTTGATCTTGACCAGCTGACCGGCGACATTCGCGGTCACGCCGGCCGGGACCGGAACGGGCTTCTTACCGATACGAGACATTGGATCTCTCCTGATGAGCAGCGGCTGTGAAGGTCAGAAGACCTTGCAGAGCACTTCGCCGCCCACGTTCTGCTCGCGGGCAAGGTGATCGGGCATCACGCCCTTGGGCGTGGAGACGATGGTGACGCCCAGGCCGTCGGCCACGCGGGGCATGGTCTCGACCGAGGAATACACACGACGGCCCGGCTTCGACACCCGCGCAATGGAGCGGATGACCGGCTGGCCCTCATGGTATTTGAGCTCGATGTCGAACTCGGTCCGGCCATTGCCGAACTCGGTGGTCGAATAGCCGCGGATATAGCCTTCCGACTGCAGCACGTCGAGAACGCGGGCCCGCAGCTTCGAGCCGGGGGTGGTGACGCGCGACTTGCGCCGCATCTGCGCGTTGCGGATGCGGGTCAGCATATCGCCGAGCGGATCGATGATCGCCATGATGCTTACCTCCTCACCAGCTCGACTTGACCAGGCCCGGAATCAGGCCCTTGTTGCCGAGCTCGCGCAGAGCGACGCGCGACATCTTCAGCTTGCGATAGAAGGCACGCGGACGGCCGGTGACTTCGCAGCGGTTGCGCACGCGAATGCCGGCAGAGTTGCGGGGCAGTTCAGCCAGCTTCAGGCGAGCGAGGAAACGCTCGTCCATCGACTGGGTATCGTCGTTTGCGATCGCGAGAAGACGCGCGCGCTTGCCCGCGAACTTCTTCACGAGCCGCTTGCGGCGGTTGTTATTCTCGACGGAGCTCTTCTTAGCCATCGATGTCTCCTGGTTTCCGCGTATGAGCGGTGAGGCTCACTGCCGGAACGGGAAGTTGAAGTGCTTGAGCAGGGCGCGCGCCTCGTCATCCGACTTGGCGGTCGTGCAGACGATCACGTCCATGCCCCAGACCTGGTCGACCTTGTCGTAGTTGATCTCGGGGAACACGATGTGCTCCTTGATCCCGAGCGCGAAATTGCCGCGCCCGTCGAACGACTTCGGGTTGAGACCACGGAAGTCGCGCACCCGCGGCAGGGCGATGGTCACGAGCCGGTCGACGAACTCGTACATCCGCGTCTTGCGCAGGGTGACCTTGCAGCCCACCGGCATGTTCTCGCGCAGCTTGAAGCCGGCGATCGCGAGGCGGGACTTGGTGATGATCGGGCGCTGACCGGCGATCAGGCCGAGATCGCTGGCAGCGTTCTCCACCTTCTTGCGGTCGGCCGTGGCTTCGCCGACGCCCATATTGATGACGACCTTCTCGATGGTCGGCACTTCCATGGCGTTCTTGTAGCCGAATTCCTTGATCATCGCGGGACGAACGACGTCCTCGTAATGCTTCTTCATGCGCGGCGTGAGCGCCGCCTGCTGATTCTCAGCCATCGATCAGATCCCCCGAACGCTTGGCGAAACGCACCTTGCGGCCGTCATCGAGCACCTTGAAGCCGACGCGGGTCGGCTTGCCGTCCTTCGGATCGGCGACGGCCAGGTTCGACAGGTCGATCGTGGCCTCCTTGCTGATGATGCCGCCCTCGGACTGGGCGGTGGCGCGCGTATGGCGCTTGACCAGGTTCACGCCGCGCACGACGGCGCGGCCGTCCTTCGGCAGGACCTGGAGAACTTCGCCGTCCTTGCCCTTGTCGCGGCCGGCGAGCACGACGACCTTGTCGCCCTTCTTGATCTTCGCAGCCATCACAGCACCTCGGGAGCGAGCGAAATGATCTTCATGTGGTTCTTGGCGCGCAGTTCGCGCGGAACCGGTCCGAAGATACGGGTGCCCACCGGCTCCTTCTGGTTGTTGATCAGCACGGCCGCATTGCGGTCGAAGCGGATCACCGAACCGTCGGGGCGCTTGATGTCCTTGGCGGTGCGCACGACGATCGCCTTCATGACGTCGCCCTTCTTCACGCGTCCGCGCGGGATGGCTTCCTTGATCGACACCACGATGATGTCGCCGATGCGGGCATAGCGCCGCTTCGAGCCGCCGAGAACCTTGATGCACATCACACGGCGGGCGCCGGAATTATCGGCGACCTCGAGATTCGTCTGCACCTGGATCATGGCCTTGATCCTTCCATCTGTGTATCAGCTCGGTTTCCGGGCGAAAGGCATCCGCGCCAAAGCGCGGCCTCTGCCGGACTACGACTGACGGGGGTCGCTCGCCCCCTGGCCTCAGTGATTTGACTCAGCTCTTGGGAGCGTCGTCGAGCACAACCCAGCTTTTCAGCTTGGAAATCGGCTTGGATTCCTCGATCCACACCGTATCGCCGGTCTTGAACGTCCCCGCCTCGTCATGGGCGTGATAGTTCTTCGAGCGGCGCACCGTCTTCTTGAGGAGCGGGTGCGTATAACGCCGCTCCACCTTTACCACAACAGTTTTGTTCTGCTTGTCGCTGACGACGACGCCCTGCAGCACGCGCTTCGGCATTGTCCCAAACTCCTCAGGCGCTCGCTGCGGCGGTCTTCGACCGCTGCAGCGTCTTGATGCGAGCGATATCCTTGCGCACCTGGGTGACCCGAGCGGTGTTCTCGAGCTGGCCGGTGGCGCGCTGGAAACGCAGGTTGAACTGCTCCTTCTTGAGCTTGAGGAGCTCGTCCTGGAGCTGGTCCGCGCTCATCACCTTGAGGTCGGACAGGCGTTGCGTAGCTTTCATGTCGCCCTCCTTACTCGGCGATGCGTTGGATGAACCGGGTCTTGATCGGCAGCTTGGCGGCGCCGAGACGCAGCGCCTCGCGGGCGATGTCCTCCGGAACGCCGTCGAGCTCGAACATGATCCGGCCCGGCTTGACCTTGGCCGCCCAGAACTCGGGCGAACCCTTGCCCTTACCCATGCGGACTTCGGTCGGCTTCTTCGAAACCGGCACGTCCGGGAAGATCCGGATCCAGACTCGGCCCGCGCGCTTCATGGCGCGGGTGATGGCGCGACGGGCCGCCTCGATCTGGCGGGCGGTGACGCGCTCCGGCTCCTGGGCCTTCAGGCCGAACTGGCCGAAATTGAGGTCCGTACCGCCCTTGGCGACGCCGGAAATGCGTCCCTTGAACTGCTTACGGAACTTAGTGCGCTTTGGTTGCAGCATGACTCTTCTCGATCAGCCTTACGCGGCCTGCTCGCGACGCTCGCGACGCTCACCACCGGAGCGGCCGCCCTCGTCCGAGAGACGCTTGTCCTGGGCCATCGGGTCGTGTTCGAGGATCTCGCCCTTGAAGATCCAGACCTTGATCCCGCACGTGCCATAGGTCGTGAAGGCGGTGCCGACGCCGTAGTCGACATCGGCGCGCAGCGTGTGCAGCGGCACCCGGCCCTCGCGATACCATTCGAGGCGCGCGATCTCCGCGCCGCCGAGACGGCCCGAGCAGTTGATGCGGATGCCCTCGGCGCCCAGACGCATCGCCGACTGCACCGCGCGCTTCATGGCGCGGCGGAAGGCGACGCGACGCTCGAGCTGCTGGGCGATCGAGTCGGCCACCAGCGTGGCGTCGATCTCCGGCTTGCGCACCTCGACGATGTTGATGGTCACATCGGCGTTGGTGAGCTTCGAGACGGTCTTGCGCAGCTTCTCGATATCGGCGCCCTTCTTGCCGATCACCACGCCCGGACGCGCCGAGTGGATGGTGACGCGGCACTTCTTGTGCGGACGCTCGATGATGATCTTCGAGACGGCGGCCTGCTTCAGCAGCTTCATCAGGGCGGCGCGGATCGCCATATCCTCATGCAGCAGCTTGCCGTACTCGCCCTTGGCGGCGAACCAGCGCGAATCCCAGGTCCGGTTGATGCCGAGACGAAGGCCGATCGGATTGATTTTCTGACCCATCGTTCTCTCCTCAGGCCTCGGCCGCCTGGACTTCGCGCACCACGATCGTGATGTTGGCGAACGGCTTCATGATGCGTGCGCCACGGCCGCGAGCGCGGGCATGGAAGCGCTTCATCACCAGCGCCTTGCCGACGAAGGCCTGCGCGACGACGAGATCGTCGACGTCCAGGTCGTGATTGTTCTCGGCATTCGCGATAGCGCTCTGCAGGCATTTGCGCACATCGGTCGAGATCCGCTTGCGCGAGAACTCGAGATCGGCGAGCGCCGTCGAGACCTTCTTGCCGCGGATGAGCTGGGCGAGAAGGTTCAGCTTCTGCGGGGAGACGCGCAGGTTGCGCGCGACCGCCTTGGCCTCGTTCTCGGGCAGCGCACGGGGGGCGGAGGGCTTACCCATGGCTTACTTCCTCTTCGCCTTCTTGTCGGCAGCGTGACCGTGGAAGGTGCGCGTCGGCGAGAACTCGCCGAACTTGTGGCCCACCATCTCCTCGGAGACGTTCACCGGCACATGCTTGTGGCCGTTGTAGACGCCGAACGTCAGACCGACGAACTGCGGCAGGATCGTGGAGCGACGGCTCCAGATCTTGATGACTTCAGATCGGCTCGAGGTACGGGCGACCTCGGCCTTCTTCAGGAGGTATCCGTCGACGAACGGACCTTTCCAAAGCGAACGCGCCATGACGGACCTCAGTTCTTCTTCTTGCGGGCGTGACGGCTCGACACGATGAAGGTGTCGGTCCGCTTGTTCGAGCGGGTCTTCTTGCCCTTGGTCGGCAAACCCCAGGGCGTGACCGGATGACGGCCGCCCGAGGTCCGGCCCTCACCACCGCCATGCGGATGGTCGACCGGGTTCATCGACACGCCGCGATTGTGCGGGCGCTTGCCGAGCCAGCGGCTGCGGCCGGCCTTGCCGGCATTGGTGTTCATGTGGTCCGGGTTGGAGACCGCGCCCACCGTAGCATAGCACAGGCCGCTGATCAGGCGCTGTTCGCCCGAGTTCAGGCGGACGATCACATAGCCCTGGTCGCGGCCGACGATCTGGGCGTAGTTGCCCGCCGAACGCGCCAGCGCCCCGCCCTTGCCGATCTTGAGCTCGACATTGTGGACGATCGTGCCGATCGGCAGCGTGCCCATCGGGCCGGCATTGCCGGGCTTCACGTCGACATTGTCGCCGGCGACCACCGTGTCGCCCACCGCCAGGCGCTGCGGCGCCAGGATGTAGGAGAGCTCGCCGTCCTGATACTTGATCAGGGCGATGAAGGCGGTGCGGTTCGGATCATACTCGATCCGCTCCACGGTCGCGGGCACGCCCGCCTTGCCGCGGCGCTTGAAGTCGATCAGGCGCAGCGTGCGCTTGTGGCCACCGCCGCGGAAGCGGACGGTGATCCGGCCGAGATTGTTGCGGCCGCCGGAGGACGACTTGCCCTCCGTCAGCGCCTTGACCGGCTTGCCCTTGTAGAGCTCGCTGCGGTCGACGATCACGAGCTGGCGAAGGCTCGGCGTGATCGGCTTGAAGCTTTTCAAAGCCATGATGACGATACCTTCTCTACAGGCCCGTGGTGACGTCGATCGAGTGGCCCTCTTCGAGGGTCACGACGGCCTTCTTGACGTCAGCGCGCTGGCCGAGACGGCCCCGGAAGACCTTGACCTTGCCCTCGGTGACGAGCGTGTTGACGCTCTTCACCTTGACGTCGAACAGCTTCTCGACCGCTTCCTTGATCTGCGGCTTGCTGGCGGTCTTGGCGACCTGGAACACGACCTTGTTGTGCTCGGAGAGCATGGTCGCCTTCTCGGTGATCACCGGCCCACGAATGACGTCGTAGTGCCGCGGATCCAGATTCTTGGACTGGCTCATTTGAAGCGCGCCTCCAGCGCATCGACAGCCGAGCGCGTCAGCACGAGCTTATCGCGACGCAGGATGTCATAGACGTTGATGCCCTGGACCGGCAGGACGTCGACATTCGGGATCGAACGCGCGGCCAGGCCGAAGTTCTGATCGATCTCGGCTCCGCCGATCACCAGCGCGCTGCTGAGCTCCAGCTTGCTGAAATGCCCGAGCAGCACCTTGGTCTTCGGCTCGGCCAGCTTCACGTCGTCGACGATGATCAGGCCGGCGTCCTTGGCCTTGGCCGAGAGCGCATGGCGCAGCGCCAGGGCGCGCACCTTCTTCGGCAGCTCATGCGCATGATCGCGCACGACCGGGCCGAAGGCCTTGCCGCCGCCGCGGAACTGCGGCGCCGAAGCCGCACCGTGGCGAGCGCCGCCGGTGCCCTTCTGCTTGTAGATCTTCTTGCGGGTGCGATCGACTTCCGAGCGCCCCTTCGACTTGTGCGTGCCGGCACGGCGCTTGGCGAGCTGGTAGCGCACCATGCGGGCGAGCAGATCGGCGCGCGGCTCGAGGCCGAAGATCGCGTCGGACAGCTCGAGCGAGCCGGCCTTGCCACCTTCAAGAGTGACGATATCGAGCTTCATCACGCGTTCTCCTCAGCCTGGGCCGCAGGAGCCTCATTCGTTTCGGTCTGGCCTTCGCCGGTGACCTTGAACTTGCCCGGCAGCGGAGCGTCCTTCGGCAGCGCGCGCTTGACCGCGTCGCGGACATGGATCCAGCCGCCGGCGACGCCGGGGACGGCGCCCTCGACCAGGATCAGGCCGCGCTCGGCGTCGGTCTGGACGACGCGCAGATTCTGCGTGGTGACACGCTCGACACCGAGATGGCCCGGCATCTTCTTGTTCTTGAAGGTCTTGCCCGGGTCCTGACGGCCACCGGTCGAACCGATCGAGCGATGCGAGATCGAGACGCCGTGCGTGGCGCGCAGGCCGCCGAAGTTCCAGCGCTTCATGCCGCCGGCGAAGCCCTTGCCGGTGGTGGTGCCGCTGACATCGACGAACTGGCCGACGACGAAGTGATCGGCGGTCAGCTCGGCGCCGACCGGGATCAGGGCATCGTCGCTGACGCGGAACTCGACCAGCTTCTGCTTCGGCTCGACCTTGGCGACGGCGAAGTGGCCGCGCTGCGCCTTCGAGACGTTCTTGACCTTGGCACGGCCCGTCCCGAGCTGAACGGCGACATAGCCGTTCTTCTCTTTCGTGCGGTGCGCGACGACCTGGCAGTTATCGAGCTTCAGCACGGTGACCGGGATATGCTCGCCTGCATCGGTGAAGATGCGGGTCATCCCGACTTTCTGTGCAATGACACCGGAACGCATCGGTGCATACCTTCCCTTGGGGTCATGTCCATCCGGAACACCCGGAAACAGAGGACCCGGCTAAATCGGATCTGAAGACGGTCTCACGAGCAGCTGGGCTCGGACCATCCTCAATTCAAAGCTTGATTTCGACGTCAACGCCGGCGGCGAGATCGAGCTTCATGAGGGCGTCGACCGTCTGCGGGGTCGGATCGACGATATCGAGAACCCGCTTATGGGTCCGCATCTCGAACTGCTCGCGCGACTTCTTGTCGATATGCGGCGAGCGGTTCACCGTGAACTTCTCGATCAGGGTCGGCAGCGGGATCGGGCCGCGAACCGTGGCGCCCGTCCGCTTCGCGGTCGAGACGATCTCGCGCGTCGACGAATCGAGGATGCGATGGTCGAACGCTTTGAGGCGGATCCGGATATTCTGACCGTTCATGGCCGTGATCTCTTTCTAGTAGCGAATGGTGAGTGGCGGGTGGCGAGTGGGCCAGGCCCTGCCCGCCACCCGCTATCTCGCCTTTCGCTCACTCGATGATGTTGGCGACGACGCCGGCGCCGACGGTTCGGCCGCCTTCGCGGATGGCGAAGCGCAGCTTCTCCTCCATGGCGATCGGCACGATCAGGTGCACTTCCATGGCGATGTTGTCGCCCGGCATCACCATCTCGGTGCCTTCCGGCAGGTGCACGACGCCGGTCACGTCCGTGGTGCGGAAGTAGAACTGCGGACGGTAGTTGGTGAAGAACGGCGTGTGACGGCCACCCTCCTCCTTCGTCAGGATATAGGCCTCGGCCTTGAACTTGGTGTGCGGCTTCACAGAGCCCGGCTTGCACAGCACCTGGCCGCGCTCCACGTCCTCGCGCTTGGTGCCGCGCAGCAGCGCCCCGATATTGTCGCCGGCCTGGCCCTGGTCCAGCAGCTTGCGGAACATCTCGACGCCGGTCACCGTCGTCTTCTGCGTGTCGCGCAGCCCGACGATCTCGATTTCCTCGCCGACCTTCACGATGCCGCGCTCGACGCGACCCGTCACCACCGTGCCGCGGCCCGAGATCGAGAACACGTCCTCGACCGGCATCAGGAACGGCTGGTCGATCGGACGCTCCGGCTGCGGGATGTAGTCGTCCACCGTCTTCATCAGCGCGATCACCGCGTCATGGCCGATCTCCGGCGTCACGCCGTCCAGCGCAGCCTTCGCCGAGCCCTTGGTGATCGGAATGTCGTCGCCCGGGAAATCATATTTCGACAGAAGCTCGCGGATCTCCATCTCGACCAGCTCGAGCAGCTCGGCGTCGTCGACCAGATCCACCTTGTTCATGAACACGACCAGCGCCGGAACGCCGACCTGGCGCGCCAGAAGGATGTGCTCGCGGGTCTGCGGCATCGGCCCGTCAGCCGCCGACACAACCAGGATCGCGCCGTCCATCTGCGCAGCGCCCGTGATCATGTTCTTCACATAGTCGGCGTGCCCGGGGCAGTCGACATGCGCATAGTGACGGTTCGGCGTCTCGTACTCGACATGCGCCGTCGAGATCGTGATCCCGCGCGCCTTCTCCTCAGGAGCCTTGTCGATCTGGTCATACGCCGTGAACGACGCCCCACCGGACTCAGCCAGAACCTTCGTGATCGCCGCAGTCAGCGACGTCTTGCCATGGTCGACGTGACCAATCGTCCCGATGTTGCAATGCGGCTTCGTGCGGGAAAACTTCTCTTTGGCCATCTCAGCCTCCGTCAGATTCTGTTCAAGCGTTCTGTTTCAAGCAGTTCGGATCAGGCGTATTTGGCCTGGACCTCGGCAGCCACCGCGGACGGCACCTGCTCGTAATGGTCGAACTGCATCGTGTAGTTGGCGCGGCCCTGGCTGAACGAGCGCAGCTGGTTCACATAGCCGAACATGTTCGCCAGCGGGACCATCGCATTGATGACCACCGCGTTGCCGCGCATGTCCTGGCCCTGGATCTGGCCGCGCCGCGAGTTCAGGTCGCCGATGACCGAGCCGGTATAGTCTTCCGGGGTCACGACCTCGACCTTCATGATCGGCTCGAGCAGAACCGATCCCGCCTTCTGCAGGCCTTCGCGAAGGCCGGCACGCGAGGCAATTTCGAAGGCCAGAGCCGACGAGTCGACCTCGTGGAAGGCGCCGTCGATCAGCTGGACCTTGACGTCCACCACCGGGAAGCCGGCGAGCACGCCCGAGCCGATGACCGAGTTGAGGCCCTTCTCGACGCCCGGGATGTACTCCTTGGGCACCGCGCCGCCGACGATCTTCGACTCGAACTCGAAGCCCTTGCCGGTCTCGTTCGGCTCGACCGTGAACTTGACGCGGGCGAACTGGCCCGTGCCGCCGGTCTGCTTCTTGTGCGTGTAGTCGACCTCGACCTTCTTGGTGATGGTCTCGCGATAGGCCACCTGCGGCGCGCCGATATTGGCGTCGACTTTGTAGGTCCGCTTCAGGATGTCGACCTTGATGTCGAGATGCAGCTCGCCCATCCCCTTCAGGATGGTCTGGCCGCTCTCCTGGTCCGTCGAGACGCGGAAGGACGGATCCTCGTTGGCGAGCTTCGACAGCGCCAGGCCCAGCTTCTCCTGGTCGGCCTTCGACTTCGGCTCGATCGCGATGGTGATCACCGGCTCCGGGAACTCCATGCGCTCCAGGATCACGGCCTGGTTGGGATCGCACAGCGTGTCGCCGGTGCGGACATCCTTGAGGCCGGCCAGGGCGACGATGTCACCGGCATAGGCCTCCTTGATGTCCTCGCGGTTGTTCGCATGCATCAGCAGCATGCGGCCGACGCGCTCCTTCTTGTCGCGCGTCGAGTTGATCACGCTCTGGCCGGCCTCGACCTTGCCCGAATAGACGCGGCAGAAGGTGATGGTGCCGACGAACGGGTCGTCCATGATCTTGAAGGCGAGCATGGCGAAGGGATCCTCGTCCGTCGGACGACGAACGGTCTCTTCCTCGGTCTTGAAGTCGATGCCCTTGATCTCGCCGCGATCGACCGGCGACGGCAGATAGTCGACCACCGCGTCGAGCAGCGGCTGGACGCCCTTGTTCTTGAAGGACGAACCGCACAGCACCGGATGGAAGGCGCGGCGCTGGACCGCGGTGCGGATCAGGCGGCGCAGGGTGTCGGCGTCCGGCTCGGTGCCCTCGAGATAGGCCTCCATCGCCGCGTCGTCCATCTCGACGGCAGCCTCGACCAGCTTGTTGCGATACTCGGCGGCCTTGTCGGCGAGATCGGCCGGGATGTCCTTCTCCTCGAAGGAGGCGCCCAGCGCCTCGCCGTTCCAGACGATCGCCTTCATCTTCACCAGGTCGACGACGCCGGCGAAATCGGACTCCGAGCCGATCGGAATCTGCAGGCAGACGGGCTTGCCGGCGACGCGGTCGATGATGTCCTGGACGCAGCGATAGAAATCGGCGCCGATCTTGTCCATCTTGTTGACGAAGACGACGCGCGGAACGTCGTATTTGTCGGCCTGGCGCCAGACGGTCTCGGTCTGGGGCTCGACGCCCTGGTTGCCGTCGAGCACGCAGACGGCGCCGTCGAGCACGCGCAGCGAACGCTCGACCTCGATGGTGAAGTCGACGTGGCCGGGGGTGTCGATGATGTTCAGGCGCATGTCGCGCCAGAAGCAGGTCGTCGCAGCCGAGGTGATCGTGATCCCCCGCTCCTGCTCCTGCGTCATCCAGTCCATGGTCGCGGCGCCGTCATGGACTTCGCCGATCTTATGGGACTTGCCGGTGTAATAGAGGATGCGCTCGGTCGTCGTCGTCTTGCCGGCATCGATGTGGGCCATGATGCCGAAATTGCGATAGCGATCGATGGGATGAGAACGGGGCATTGGAATGCTCTGTCTTTCCGGTTCCGGGACGCCGAATTACCAGCGATAGTGCGAGAACGCGCGGTTGGCCTCGGCCATCCGGTGCGTGTCTTCGCGCTTCTTGACGGCATTGCCGCGGTTGTTGGCGGCGTCCATCAGCTCGGCCGAAAGGCGCTCGACCATGGTGCGGTCGTTGCGGGCGCGGGCCGCGGCGATCAGCCAGCGGATCGCCAGCGCCTGGCGACGCTCGCTGCGAACCTCGACGGGGACCTGATAGGTCGCGCCGCCGACGCGGCGGGAGCGGACCTCGATCGCCGGAGCGACGTTCTCGAGAGCGCTCTTGAAGACCTCGAGCGGGTCGCTCTTCATCTTGCCTTCGATGATGTCGAACGCGCCGTAGACGATGCCTTCGGCGGTCGACTTCTTGCCCTCGTACATGACCGAGTTCATGAACTTGGTCACGACCACATCGCCGAACTTGGCGTCCGGGATGATCTCGCGCTTCTCTGCACTGTGGCGGCGGGACATCGTCTAGTCTCCGGTCAAATCTTCAAAACGGCGAACCGGCTGGCCCCTGCCCGCCGGTTCGGCATGATCACTTCGGACGCTTGGCGCCGTATTTCGAACGGCGCTGCTTACGGTTCTTGACGCCCTGCGTGTCGAGCACGCCGCGCAGGATGTGGTAGCGGACGCCGGGAAGGTCCTTCACGCGGCCGCCGCGGATCATGACGACCGAGTGCTCCTGGAGGTTGTGACCCTCGCCCGGAATATAGCCGATGACCTCGAAGCCGTTGGTGAGACGCACCTTGGCGACCTTACGAAGCGCCGAGTTCGGCTTCTTCGGAGTCGTCGTATAGACGCGCGTGCAGACGCCGCGCTTCTGCGGGCAGTTCTCGAGCGCCGGAGCGGTGTTGCGCGCCTTGACCGGCGAGCGCGGCTTGCGGATCAGCTGGCTGATTGTCGGCATGTAAGGCCTCTCGCTCCCCTGAGCGCTTGATGATTCCGGTGTCCATTCCGGCGCCGCACGAGGCCATGACCAAACGAAGCCGCGCCATCGGCGCCCTTTGTCGGGGGCCTCAGGCGCGTTCGCCATGCAGAGGAACACGGAATTGATCCGCGTTCATGCGTCCTGCCATGTCGTCGTTCGACGCTGGAATTCCGACGGAGTTTCGGTCGCGAACCTCGCTCGCAACAAAGGCGAGCGACAAACGTGTCCGACAGCCGTCGACAGTGGCGCGCTTATGACTCAGCGCGAGATTCGCGTCAACCCCGCATTTGCAGGCGCGCCCGCGGCATATCGGACAAACCCGCTTCGCGCCTCATCTCAGCTCCGCGCCCGACGCGCCGCCGACGCTCGCGCCGCGCAGCAGACCTACCAGATCGGCCTGGCGGTGCAGCCCGGTCTTGGCCATCACCCGCTTCAGCGTGGAGCGGGCGGTCTCCTCCATGACGCCGAGCGCGCTGGCCGCCTCGCGCGGGCGATAGCCGGCGGCGATCAGCGCCGCGAGCTTCGCCTCGGCCGGGGTCAGGTCGAACAGCCCCTGCACGATATCGGCATCCGGCGCATCCTTGGCCACGATCGGCGTCACCACCAGAATGCTGGCGGCGCGCGCGAAGATGTCATGAGCCGCGCCGCGGATCGGCGTCAGATGCAGGATCAGCGGCGGCAGCTCGCGCCGTGCGGCGACCGGGATCGAACGCACCGAGGCCCCGGCCGATTCGCCGATCGCCAGCAGCGCCGCCGCCAGCAGCCGATCGGCCGTCGGATCGGTGAGGCCGAGGCGCGTCGGCCGGTCGACCATGGCCGCAGGCATCAGGGCGCCGAAATGCGGGTTGACCTCGAGCACCCGGCCACCGCGATCGAGCACGGCCCCCGGCAGGCCGATCGCGCCCAGGGCCTGCGCCGCCCCCCTCGCCCGCTCGAATTCGAGACGGGCCGAGAGCAGCATCGCGCGGGCAAGATGCGGGCGCATCAGGTCCAGCCTGGCGATCAGCTCGTCGCCGACCTCGCCCTCGCCGCGCTTTCGCTCGGCATGGAGGACGAAGGCCTCGCCGCTCGGAGACGCGATGGAGGTCGCCACCCCGATGCCGAGCCCCCTCGGGACGAGGAAATCGCGAAAGATCGGCTCGCTCTTCATTTCCTGGGCGGTGAACATATCGGTATCGCGCAGGAAGCCGGCATGGCGCCGCTCGACCAGCCGCCGCATGCGCTGGTTATTCGGGAATTGCCTGAACTGCGCGGCGACGATGCTGTCGAACTCCGCCGAGGACGAGATCCAGCGATGCGATGTCGGGGTCATCGCGAACAGAACCGAGCCTGCGCCGCCGGCGATACTCTGGAAGCGCTGCAAGACGTCCGGCCAACGCTCCGGCACCACTGCGGCCTCATAGAGAGTGTCGAGAAACTGCTCGTCCATGCGCGGAAGACCAAGCCCCAGCTCGTGACAATGTTGTCCCAAGGTAAGCTGGTGAAAATATCCAAGCAAGAGGCAAATACCTCAATTATTTAGCTATAGAAAAAGAAAGGCCGCCCCGAGGGGCGGCCTTTGAAATCAAGCAGTCGATGAATTTGCGCGCGGTCGGCCTGATCAGATCAACTGGAACGTGCGCCTTTCGTCGAAACCTTCGATTTTGGAAGGTCGATCAGCTTGCGCAGGCAAGCTGATCGACGGTTATTCATATAGAGATATTACTCGGCGGCCGGGAGCACCGCGGCGGCAGCCGCGGCCTTGGCCGCCGCATCGGCCTTCTGGCCGACGATGAGATCGTCGCGGCGCGTCGCCACCTGCTTGATGCGGGCAACCTGCGCGCCGGTGCCGGCCGGGATGAGCGAGCCGACGATGACGTTCTCCTTGAGGCCTTCCAGCATATCCATCTTGCCGTTGACCGCAGCCTCGGTGAGGACGCGGGTCGTCTCCTGGAAGGAGGCGGCCGAGATGAAGGAGCGGGTCTGCAGCGAGGCCTTGGTGATGCCGAGCAGGACGGGCACGCCGGAAGCCGGCTTCTTGCCCTCCTCGCGCATCTTGGCGTTGATCTCCTCCAGCTCGATGCGATCGACCTGGTCGCCGGTCAGAATATCGGTATCGCCGGACTCGGTGATCTCGACCTTCTGCAGCATCTGCCGGACGATGACCTCGATGTGCTTGTCGTTGATGCCGACGCCCTGGAGGCGATAGACCTCCTGGATCTCGTTCACCAGATAAGCCGCCAGCTCCTCGACGCCCTTGATCGCCAGGATGTCGTGCGGGGCCGGGTTGCCGTCGAGGATGTAGTCGCCGATCTCGACGACGTCGCCATCCTGCAGGTGGATGTGCTTGCCCTTCGGGATCAGGTACTCGACCACGTCCGAGCCGTCATGCGGGGTCAGCGTGACGCGACGCTTGTTCTTGTAGTCGCGGCCGAAGCCGATGACGCCCGCCTTCTCGGCGATGATCGCGGCATCCTTCGGACGACGAGCCTCGAACAGCTCGGCGACGCGCGGCAGACCGCCGGTGATGTCGCGGGTCTTGGCCGAGTCGGTCGAGACACGCGCCAGCACGTCGCCGGCCTTCACCGAGGCACCCGGCTCCACCGAGATGATGCCGTCGACGGGCAGGATGTAGCGCGCATCGCCGCCGCGCGGCAGCTTCGCGATCTTGCCGTCGGGCCCATGCACGGTGATCGCCGGCCGCAGATCGGAGGTACGAGCCGAGCCGCGCCAGTCGATGACGACGCGCTTGCTGATGCCCGTCGCCTCGTCGGTCGTCTCGGTGATCGACATGCCGTCGACCAGGTCCTCATAGCCGACCTTGCCGTCGACCTCCGCCAGGATCGGGCGGGAATAGGGATCCCACTCGATCAGGCGCTGACCGCGCTTGACCTTGTCGTCCTCGTCCACGCGCAGCTTCGAGCCGAACTGGACGCGGTGAACCGCGCGCTCGGCGCCGTCCGGGCCGGTGATGACGATGGCGATATTGCGCGCCATCGCGATCAGGTCGCCATCCGAGTTCCGCGCCAGGTTGCGGTTGCGGATCTTGACCGTGCCCTCGAAATTCGACTCGACGAAGGACTGGTCGGCGATCGTGGCCGCGCCGCCGATGTGGAAGGTGCGCATGGTGAGCTGGGTGCCCGGCTCGCCGATCGACTGCGCCGCGATGACGCCGACGGCCTCGCCCATGTTGACGGGCGTGCCGCGGGCGAGATCGCGCCCGTAGCAGGTCGCGCAGACGCCGTTCTTGGTCTCGCAGGTCAGCACCGAGCGGATCTTCACCTCCTGGATGCCGGCGGCGTTGATCTTCTCGATATGGCTTTCCTCGATCATCGTGCCCTTCGGAACGATGACCTTGCCCTCGATATCGGTGACGTCCTCCGCCGCCGAACGGCCGAGGATGCGCACGCCGAGCGAGGCCACGACCTGGCCGGCATCGATGATGGCGCGCATCTTGATGCCGTTCTCCGAGCCGCAATCGGTCTCGGAGATGATCGCGTCCTGCGCCACGTCGACCAGGCGGCGGGTCAGGTAACCCGAGTTCGCCGTCTTGAGCGCCGTGTCGGCGAGGCCCTTACGGGCGCCGTGGGTCGAGTTGAAGTACTCGAGAACGTCGAGGCCTTCCTTGAAGTTCGAGATGATCGGGCTCTCGATGATCTCGCCCGACGGCTTGGCCATCAGGCCGCGCATGGCGGCGAGCTGGCGCATCTGCGCCGGCGAGCCGCGGGCGCCCGAATGCGACATCATGTAGATCGAGTTGATCGGCTTGTCTCGGCCGGCATCGTCCTTCTTCACGGTCGAGATGCGGGCCATCATCTCCTGGGCGAGCTTGTCGGAGCACTTCGCCCAGGCGTCGACGACCTTGTTGTACTTCTCGCCCTGGGTGATCAGGCCGTCTTGGTACTGCTGCTCGTAATCCTTGGCGAGCGTGCGGGTCGCGTCGACGATCTCCCACTTGTTCTCCGGCACGACCATGTCGTCCTTGCCGAAGGAGATGCCGGCCTTGAACGCGTGCTTGAAGCCGAGGCCCATCACGCGGTCGCAGAAGATCACCGACTCCTTCTGACCGCAGCCGCGATAGACGGCGTCGATCATCCCGGAGATCTCCTTCTTGGTCATCAGCTTGTTGACGACGTCGAAGGACACGGCCGGATGATCCGGCAGCGCGGTCGAGAGGATCACGCGGCCGGGCGTGGTGTCATAGATCTTGGTATAGGGCTTGCCGTCCGCACCGGTGCCGGTCCAGCGGTATTTGATCTTCGAATGCAGCGTGACGACCTTCTCGTGCAGCGCGTGCTCGAGCTCGCCGAAATCGCCGAACACCTTGCCCTGGCCCGGCTCGCCGTCGGAGATGATCGACAGATAATAGAGGCCGAGCACGATGTCCTGCGAGGGCACGATGATCGGCATGCCGTTCGCCGGGTGCAGGATGTTGTTGGTCGACATCATCAGCACGCGCGCTTCCAGCTGCGCCTCGAGCGACAGCGGGACGTGCACGGCCATCTGGTCGCCGTCGAAGTCCGCGTTGAAGGCGGCGCAGACCAGCGGATGCAGCTGGATCGCCTTGCCCTCGATCAGCACGGGCTCGAAGGCCTGGATGCCGAGGCGGTGCAGCGTCGGCGCGCGGTTCAGCAGCACCGGATGCTCGCGGATGACCTCGTCCAGGATGTCCCAGACCTCGGGCTTCTCCTTCTCGACCAGCTTCTTGGCCTGCTTGACCGTGGTCGAGTAGCCCTTGGCGTCGAGGCGCGCATAGATGAACGGCTTGAACAGCTCGAGCGCCATCTTCTTGGGCAGCCCGCACTGGTGCAGCTTCATCTCCGGGCCGACCACGATGACCGAGCGGCCGGAATAGTCGACGCGCTTGCCGAGCAGGTTCTGGCGGAAGCGGCCCTGCTTGCCCTTCAGCATGTCGGCGAGCGACTTCAGCGGGCGCTTGTTGGCGCCCGTGATGACGCGGCCGCGACGGCCGTTGTCGAACAGCGCATCGACCGATTCCTGCAGCATCCGCTTCTCGTTGCGGATGATGATGTCCGGCGCGCGCAGCTCGATCAGCCGCTTCAGGCGGTTGTTGCGGTTGATGACGCGGCGATAGAGGTCGTTCAGGTCGGAGGTCGCGAAGCGGCCGCCGTCGAGCGGCACCAGCGGGCGCAGGTCCGGCGGGATGACCGGGATCACGGTCATCACCATCCATTCCGGCTTATTGCCCGACTCCTGGAAGGCCTCGATGATCTTGAGGCGCTTCATCAGCTTCTTGGGCTTCAGCTCCGAGGTCGTCGTCGCGATCTCATGCTTCAGATCGGCATTGATCTGGTCGAGGTCGAGCGCCCGCAGCATCTCGCGGATCGCCTCGGCACCGATCATCGCCGTGAAGGTGTCGGCCCCGTACTCCTCCTGCGCCCGGACATACTCCTCCTCGGTGAGGAGCTGGCGGTCCTTGAGCGGGGTCAGGCCCGGCTCCAGCACCACATACGACTCGAAATAGAGGATGCGCTCGAGGTCCTTGAGCGGCATGTCCATCAAGAGGCCGATGCGCGAGGGCAGCGACTTCAGGAACCAGATATGCGCGACCGGGGCGGCGAGCTCGATATGGCCCATGCGCTCGCGCCGGACCCGTGCCAGCGTCACCTCGACGCCGCACTTCTCGCAGATCACGCCCTTGAACTTCATGCGCTTGTACTTGCCGCACAGGCACTCGTAGTCCTTGATCGGCCCGAAGATGCGGGCGCAGAACAGGCCGTCGCGCTCGGGCTTGAAGGTCCGGTAGTTGATGGTCTCCGGCTTCTTGATCTCGCCGAACGACCAGGACGCGATCTTCTCGGGGCTGGCGATCGAGATCTTGATCGCGTCGAACGCCTGCTGCACCGGCTGCTGGCCGAAAAGGTTCATGACCTCTTGCTTCATAGCCTGTCTCCTTTGGGCCGGCGGGGTTTCAGGGGAAACCGCCCTGCCCGGCCCTTGATCCGTTCGCCGGCGGCGCCACTGCCGCCGGCATGAGTCGCATTGTTCCGAGCGCGCGAGGGCTTACTCGGCCGCCTCGGCCGGCGGCAGTTCGCCCGGCTTCGGCTTGTTGTTGACGAGCTCCACATTGAGGCCGAGCGAGCGCATCTCCTTGACGAGCACGTTGAAGCTCTCGGGGATGCCCGCCTCGAAATTGTCCTCGCCGCGCACGATCGACTCGTAGACTTTGGTGCGGCCCGCGACGTCGTCCGACTTCACCGTCAGCATCTCCTGCAGCGTGTAGGCGGCGCCATAGGCTTCCAGCGCCCAGACCTCCATCTCGCCGAAGCGCTGGCCGCCGAACTGCGCCTTGCCGCCCAGCGGCTGCTGGGTGACCAGCGAATAGGGGCCGATCGAGCGGGCGTGGATCTTATCGTCCACCAGATGGTGCAGCTTCAGCATGTAGATGTAGCCGACGGTGACCTTGCGGTCGAACGGCTCGCCGGTGCGCCCGTCATAGAGCGTCACCTGGCCCGACCGGTCGAGACCGGCCTGCTCCAGCAGATGCTCGATGTCCGACTCCTTGGCGCCGTTGAACACCGGGGTCGCGATCGGGACGCCGCGCCGCAGGTTCTGGCCCATCTCGACGAGCTCGTCCTCCTGCATCGAGGCGACGATCTCGTTGTCGCCGTAGACCGCCTCGAAGCTGCTGCGCAGCGCCTTGCTGTCATGCGCCTTGCGATAGGCGTCGATGGCGCTGGCGATCTGCTTGCCGAGGCCGGCGGCGGCCCAGCCGAGATGCGTCTCAAGGATCTGCCCGACATTCATGCGCGAGGGCACGCCGAGCGGGTTGAGCACGATGTCGGCATGGGTGCCGTCCTCGAGGAACGGCATGTCCTCCACCGGCACGATGCGCGAGACCACGCCCTTGTTGCCGTGGCGGCCGGCCATCTTGTCGCCAGGCTGGATCTTGCGCTTCACCGCGACGAAGACCTTGACCATCTTCATCACGCCGGGCGGCAGCTCGTCGCCGCGCTGCAGCTTCTCGACCTTGTCGAGGAAGCGCTGCTCGAGGCGCTTCTTCGACTCGTCGTACTGCTTCCGCATCGCCTCGATCTCGGTCATCAGGGCGTCGTCCGCCGTGGCGAACAGCCACCACTGCGAGCGCGGGAACTCGCTCATCACCTCGCGGGTGATGACCGTGTCCTTCTTGAAGCCCTTGGGACCGGCGAGGCCGGTCTTGCCGGTCAGGATTTCGGCCAGGCGCGCGAAGGTGTTGCGATCGAGGATCGCCTGCTCGTCGTCGCGGTCCTTGGCGAGCCGCTCGATCTCCTCGCGCTCGATCGCCTGGGCGCGCTCGTCCTTGTCGACGCCGTGCCGGTTGAAGACGCGGACCTCGACGATCGTCCCCTGCACGCCCGGCGGCACCCGCAGCGAGGTGTCGCGGACATCCGAGGCCTTCTCGCCGAAGATGGCGCGCAGCAGCTTCTCTTCCGGGGTCATCGGGCTCTCGCCCTTCGGCGTGATCTTGCCGACCAGGATGTCGCCCGCCGCCACCTCGGCGCCGATATAAACGATGCCGGCCTCGTCGAGGTTCTTCAGAGCCTCTTCCGAGACGTTCGGGATGTCGCGGGTGATTTCCTCAGGGCCCAGCTTGGTGTCGCGGGCCATGACCTCGAACTCCTCGATATGGATCGAAGTGAAGACGTCGTCCGAGACGATCTTCTCCGAGAGCAGGATCGAGTCCTCGAAGTTGTAGCCGTTCCAGGGCATGAAGGCGACGAGCACATTGCGCCCGAGCGCCAGCTCGCCGAACTCCGTCGACGGGCCGTCGGCGACGATATCGCCCTTCTTGACGACATCGCCGGCGCGCACCAGCGGACGCTGCGTGATGCAGGTCGACTGGTTCGAGCGCTGGAACTTCTGCAGACGGTAGATGTCGACGCCCGGCTTGGTCGGATCCATCTCGTCCGAGGCGCGGATGACGATACGGGTCGCATCGACCTGGTCGACCACGCCGGCGCGGCGGGCCGCGATGGCGGCGCCGGAGTCGCGGGCGACCGCGGCCTCCATGCCGGTGCCCACGAAGGGCGCATCGGCGCGAACCAGCGGCACCGCCTGGCGCTGCATGTTCGAGCCCATCAGCGCGCGGTTGGCGTCGTCGTTCTCGAGGAACGGGATCAGCGCCGCGGCGACCGAGACGACCTGCTTGGGCGAGACGTCCATGAAGTCGACCTTGTCGACCGGCACGACGATCACCTCGCCGGCGCGGCGGCAGACGACGAGATCGTCGGTCAGCCGGCCCTGGCCGTCGATGGCGGCATTGGCCTGGGCGACATTGTACTTCGCCTCCTCCATCGCCGAGAGATAGATGATCTCGTCGGTCTGCTGGCCGTCGCGCACGCGCCGATACGGGCTCTCGATGAAGCCGTATTTGTTGACGCGGGCGAAGGTCGCCAGCGAGTTGATCAGGCCGATATTCGGCCCTTCCGGCGTCTCGATCGGGCAGATGCGGCCGTAATGCGTGGTATGAACGTCGCGCACCTCGAAGCCGGCGCGCTCGCGGGTCAGGCCGCCCGGGCCGAGCGCCGACAGGCGGCGCTTATGCGTCACCTCGGAGAGCGGGTTGGTCTGGTCCATGAACTGCGAGAGCTGCGAGGAGCCGAAGAACTCGCGCACGGCGGCGGCCGCCGGCTTGGCGTTGATCAGGTCCTGCGGCATCACGGTGTCGATGTCGACGGAGCTCATGCGCTCCTTGATGGCGCGCTCCATGCGCAGCAGGCCGAGGCGGTATTGGTTCTCCATCAGCTCGCCGACCGAGCGCACCCGGCGATTGCCGAGATGGTCGATGTCGTCGATCTCGCCCTTGCCGTCGCGCAGGTCGACCAGCGCCTTGACCACGGCGAAGATGTCCTCCTTGCGCAGGATGCGCACGGTGTCCTCGGCGTCGAGATCGAGGCGCATGTTCATCTTCACGCGGCCGACGGCCGAGAGGTCGTAGCGCTCCGGGTCGAAGAACAGCGACTGGAACATGTTCTCGGCGGTCTCGAGCGTCGGCGGCTCGCCCGGGCGCATCACCCGGTAGATGTCGAACAGCGCCTCCTCGCGGCGCGAGTTCTTGTCGACCACGAGCGTATTGCGGATATACGGGCCGACCGTGATGTGGTCGATGTCGAGCACCGGAAGCTCGGTGTAGCCCTGGTTGATCAGGTCGACCAGATTGCCCTTGCGCTCGCCGGTCTTGGGATCGACCGCCATCACCAGCTCTTCGCCCGCCTCGGCGAAGACCTCGCCGGTGCTCGGATCGACGAGATCCTCGGCGATGTACTGGCCGACCAGGTCCTCGTCGCTGGCGCGCAGGAACTTCAGGCCCTTTTCGGCGAGCTGGCGCGCGGTGCGCGCGACGAGCTTCTTGCCGGCCTCGATCACGACCTCGCCGGTATCGGCATCGATCATGTCGACGCTGGCCTTGAAGCCCTTCATCCGCTCGGCGTCGTAGGGCACGCGCCAGCCGTCCTTGTCGCGGACATATTCGACGCGGTTGTAGAAGCGCGACAGGATCTCCTCGCTGTCCATGCCGAGGGCGAACAGCAGCGAGGTGACCGGGATCTTACGCTTGCGGTCGATGCGCGCGTAGACGATGTCCTTGGCGTCGAACTCGATGTCGAGCCAGGAGCCGCGATAGGGGATGATGCGGGCGGCGAACAGCAGCTTGCCCGAGGAATGGGTCTTGCCCTTGTCGTGGTCGAAGAACACGCCCGGCGAGCGGTGCATCTGCGAGACGATGACGCGCTCGGTGCCGTTGACGATGAAGGTGCCGTTGTCGGTCATGAGCGGCATCTCGCCCATGTAGACATCCTGCTCCTTGATATCCTTGACCGACTTCGCCTGGGTGTCCGGATCGATATCGAACACGATCAGGCGCAGCGTCACCTTGAGCGGCGCCGAGAAGGTCATGCCGCGCTGGCGGCACTCGTCCACGTCGTATTTCGGCGGCTCGAAGGTGTACTTGACGAACTCCAGCAGCGAAGCGCCCGAGAAATCGCCGATCGGGAACACCGACTTGAAGACCGACTGCAGCCCTTCGTCGCCGCGGCCGCCCTTGGGTTCCTCGACCATCAGGAACTGGTCGTAGGACGCCTTCTGAACCTCGATGAGGTTCGGCATCTCCGCCACTTCCTTGAGCTTTCCGAAGAACTTGCGGACGCGCCTGCGGCCCTGGAGGGAATTGACCATCATGTTCCTCGCGATCTCGGACGGCTCACCCGGTGGTCCGGGGGTGGCGGACGGGCCGCCGGGTGAGCCGTTCGGCGCCTCTAGCGCGCCGACATTCACAAAACTGATCGGCCCGGCGCCGGATGGGCGGGCCTTCGCATCGCGCCGCTCCGCTTGCCGGAAACGACGCAACAGCCCCGGAGGCGCGGGCGCCCCGGGACTGTCAGTGTCAGTTAGCTACAGACCGGCATCAGCCGGCCTTGAGCTCACTTGAGCTCGACCTTGGCGCCGACGGCCTCGAGCTGCTTCTTGAGCTTCTCGGCCTCGTCCTTGGCGACGGCCTCCTTGACCGGCTTCGGAGCGGCCTCGACCAGATCCTTGGCCTCCTTGAGGCCGAGGCCGGTGATGGCGCGGACTTCCTTGATCACCTCGATCTTCTTGTCGCCGGCCGAAGCCAGGACAACGGTGAACTCGGTCTGCTCCTCGGCAGCCGGGCCGGCGGCGGCGCCACCGGCGGCCGGGCCAGCGGCGACGGCGACGGCGGCGGCAGCCGAGACGCCCCACTTCTCTTCGAGCATCTTGGCGAGGTCGGCAGCCTCGAGAACGGTGAGCGACGAGAGTTCGTCGACGAGCTTGGCGAGATCGGCCATTGTTTAAGTCCTGATGTAAGAGGTTCGAACGTTAGGGTTTGACAGCTGCTCAGGCAGCGTTCTTGTCGGCATAAGCCTGGACCACGCGCGCCAGCTTTCCAGCCGGAGCGTTCGTGAGCTGCGCGAGCTTCGTCGCCGGGGCCTGGATGAGGCCGACCAGCTTGGCGCGCAGTTCGTCGAGCGAGGGCATCGTGGCCAGGGCCTTGACGCCGTCGGGGTTCAGGGCGGTCTTGCCCATCGCGCCGCCGAGGATCACGAGCTTGTCGTGGTCCTTGGCGAAGGCGGTGGCGACCTTCGCAGCCGCGACCGGATCGCTGGAATAGGCGATCAGGGTGGGACCCTTCAGCAGGTTGCTGATGGACGCGACGTCGGTGCCTTCAAGAGCGATCTTGGCCAGCCGGTTCTTTGCGACCTTCACGGTGGCGCCATTGGCCTTCATCTCACGACGAAGCTTCTGGAACTGTGCCACCGTCAAGCCCGCATAGTGGGCCACGACGACGACCGATGTGCTGGAGAACACATCGTTCAGCGACGCGACGGCATCTTTTTTTGCCGCTCTATCCACTGGGCTCTCTCCGGTAGGCGACAGGCTGTCACACCCGCCGCCAGTTGCACGTGCCGCTCGCGACCCGGAACCGGTTGACACCGACCCTTCGCCGGAGCGACGCTCAGTGCCCTGTCCCCCGTCCCGGCCAGGCCGGAATAGGGCGAGATGGTTCGAACCTCTCATCGGAGCCTTCCGGCCCCGCAAGAGTTCTTGCACCGTCTATGCAGGCCTCTTGGCGAAATTATGCCCTCGGGCACGAAGCCCGAAGCGCACCTGCAGTCTCAGACAGGACTGGATGCTAAGGCCTCGAAGGATCTCTCCCCCTGCCCGAGCATCCATTCTTCGGCAGCGAACCGCCGAAAAACGCGAAATGGACCTCCTCGTGCCAAGCACGCGGAAGCCCCGTCACTCATGGAAACACAGGAGGAGGCTCATAAACCCTCCCCCGGCTTCTGCCAAGTGGTAATCCTCGCGGCGGACCGCAAGGGAGGCGAGCGGCCGCGGGGCGCGGCCGCGGCCCGATCAGGCGCCGAGCACCGTGTTCGGCTCGATCTTGACGCCGGGGCCCATGGTGGAGGAAATCGCCACACGCTGGATATAAGTGCCCTTGGCGCCGGCCGGCTTCGCCTTCGAGACCGAATCGACGAAGGCCTTGATGTTCTCGCTGAGCTTGTCGGCGCCGAACGAGACCTTGCCGACGGCGGCGTGGACGATGCCGGCCTTCTCGACGCGGAACTCGACCGAGCCGCCCTTCGAGGCGGCGACGGCGGCGGTCAGGTCCATGGTGACCGTGCCGACGCGCGGGTTCGGCATCAGGCCGCGCGGGCCCAGCACCTTGCCGAGGCGGCCGACCAGACCCATCATGTCCGGGGTGGCGATGCAGCGGTCGAAATTGATCTCGCCCTTCTGGACGGTCTCGACCAGGTCCTCGGCGCCGACGATGTCGGCACCGGCCTTCTTGGCCTCCTCGGCCTTGGCGCCGCGGGCGAAAACGGCGACGCGCAGCGTGCGGCCCGAGCCGTTCGGCAGGTTGCAGACGCCGCGGACCATCTGGTCGGCATGACGCGGATCGACGCCGAGATTCATCGCCACCTCGACGGTCTCGTCGAACTTGGCGCTGGCGCGCGACTTGATCATCTCCACCGCCTCAGCGAGCGGGTAGAGCTTGGTGCGATCGATGCCCTCGCGGGCCTTGACGATGCGCTTTCCGATGTGAGCCATGATCGATCCCCCCTCAGCCGACGACTTCCAGGCCCATGGAGCGGGCCGAGCCACGGATCATCGCCACCGCCGCCTCGACGGTTTCGCAGTTGAGATCGGCCATCTTCTTCTCGGCGATCTCCTTCAGCTGGTCGGCGGTGACCTTGCCGGCATTGGCGCCACGGCCGGGGGTCTTGGAACCCGAGGTCAGGCCGGCGGCCTTCTTGAGGAAGTACGAGACCGGCGGCTGCTTCATCTCGAAGGTGAAGGAGCGGTCCTGATACGCGGTGATGATCACCGGGATCGGCATGCCCTTCTCCATCTGCGCGGTCTTCGCATTGAAGGCCTTGCAGAATTCCATGATGTTGAGGCCGCGCTGACCGAGCGCGGGACCGATCGGCGGCGACGGATTGGCCGCGCCCGCCGGAACCTGAAGCTTCACGTAGCCCGTGATCTTCTTTGCCATGATGGCTGCTCCTGTCGCCCGCCCCGGTGCCGACCGGGAACGACGACACCCCGCCCGGCAGCCGCATGCGGCCCGGATCGGGGTGGTTGCAGTGCGTGGTGCAGCGCGAGCTTCCGGCTGGCAGACCGGCACGCCTCCCACACATGTGAGGCGCGCCCTATGGCACAGGACGTCGCGAAAGGGAAGCCCCGCTCAGAGCCGGATCCGATCGCCGTCTCCCTGGCGCAGGAAGTCGCCAAGTGCCACGCCGACATGGATCACGACCAGTCCGATCAGCCCGAAGGCGAGGCAGGCATGCAGGAGCAGCAGCAGGTCGGCATGGCCGCTCGCGCGCGGCCAGAGATCCGGCAGGCTCAGGCCGAACAGCAGCCCTCGCGCCCCGCGTTCCGCCGCGCCGGCCCAGCCGAGCAGCGGCACCGCCGCGAGCCAGGCATAGAGCAGCAGATGGACCTTGCCGCCGGCGGCGCTCGCCGGCCAGCGCCTGGTCCAATAGCTCGCCAGCCTGTAGCCGATGCGCAGCACGAGCAGGCCCAGCACGGCCAGCCCCGTCGTCTTATGGGCGGCGAACAGCAGCTTGGCCGCCGGCCCCTCGCCGAGCTGCGTCATGATCACCCCGGAGCAGAACATCGCCAGGATCAGGATCGCCGTCAGCCAGTGCAGCGCGCGCCCGAGCCACGGCGCGACCGGACGCGGCGGCAAATCGGAATGGCGCGTATCGGGCGCGGCCGCCTGGATGCTCATGCGATCGCCTGCTCCCTGCTCGAGATGAAGCCGTCGACGGCCTGGCGCAGCGCGGAGGCCTGCAGGTCGAGATCGGCCGAGGCGGCGGTGACCGCCCCCGCCGTGCGCCGCCAGCTCTCCAGCGTTCCAGCGAGCTGCTCCACCTGCTCGGCGACCAGCCTGACCTCGCCCGCCGTCTGACGCGTCGAATCGCTGATCGACCGCGAGCTGACGTCCTGGCGCGCCGTCAGCTCGGCGATCGACAGCGCCGCCTTGTCGACGGTCTCGACCGAGGTGACCAGCGAGCCGACCCGCAAGGTGATGCGCTGGGCGGCGACCGTGATCCGGTCGAGCCCCTTGCGGACATCCTCGGTCGCCTCCGCGGTGCGGTGGGCGAGCTGCTTGACCTCGTTGGCGACCACGGCGAAGCCGCGCCCGGCCTCCCCTGCCCGCGCGGCCTCGATCGTGGCGTTGAGCGCCAGCAGATTGGTCTGGCTGGCGACGCTGCCGATCAGGTCGATCACATGCGAGATCTTGGAGACAGCCTCGCTGAGGGCGACCGTGTCGCAGGTCGCCTCGTCGACCAGCGACTTGGCCTCGTCGGCGACGTCGGAGGTCCGCTGCGCCTCGTCGGCGGCCGTGGCGAGCAGCGAGGAGACCTCGCCGATCGCTCCGGCGACATGGTCGACATGGCCGGCGACGCGCTGGGTCGACTGCGCCGCCGCTCCGGCGCGCTCATCGACCAGGCCCGAGAGCTCGTTGAACTCGCCGGCGGCCCCGGAGAGCCGCGTCGCATGCTGCTCCAGCGCCTGCGCGATGCCGGCGATCCGGCTCTGGAAGGCGGCATTGCGTTCCTCGATCGCCTTCTGCCGGGTGACCTCCCCTGACAGGGCTGTCAGCCGACGCTGCGCGGCCTCATGCTCCACTCGCTGCCCGCGCAGATGCGCCAGCAACGCTCGGCAGAGCCTGCCGATCTCGTCGCGACGCTGGGAGAAGACCTCCAGCCGCCGCTGCTCCTGCTCGGTCTCGCCCAGCGCGCGCGCCATGCCGGCGATCGGCCTGACGAGCCAGCGATATTCGGCGACCACGGTGAAGATCAGGCTGAACAGGCCGAGCAGCGAGAGCAGGATCTTGTTGCGCCGGGCCTTCTCGGCATGGGCCGAGAGGCTGGCGCTCAGCCGGCCGAGCTCCTCGTTGACGCCCCGGCGCAATGCGTTGCGCTTGTCCGCCATCGCCCTGAGCTCGGCGCGCGCCGTCGCGGCATCCGGTGCGTGCTCGATCGCCCTGGCGCGCAGGGCGATGCCCCCGGCCGCAATGCGCAGCGCCCCGTCGACATGCTCGGCGATGACCTCGGCGGACACGGCGATGGCTTCCAGATCGGACGGCTCGCTGCGCGCCCCGGAGAACACCGCTTGGGCAACGCGCTCATAGGCGAGCACGCTCGCCTCGATCCGCGCGGCGATATCGGCATGCTGGCGAAGCGCTTCCGAGAAACGGTCCAGCTTGCGCAGGCCGATCGCCTCCGTCGCCACGTAAAGGCAGCCGAGCGCGCCGATCAGCGCGCCCCAGAGCGCCAGTCGCTGCCCAACCGTGGCCTTGAACCTATTGGGGAACATGCGTGCCCGCGCGCGGAATGACGGCGCACTGTCTCAGACACGCGTAAAAGAGGGCTTAAATAAACTAAAGACTTGCCGGGGCGAGGCGCCGGGGACCGGCTGCCTCGCATGATATGTCTCAGATCTTCTCGACCTGGCCGTATTCGAGCTCGACCGGCGTGGCGCGCCCGAAGATCGACACGGCGACCTTGAGGCGAGCGCGCGGATGATCGACATCCTCGACGACGCCGTTGAAGGAGGCGAAGGGGCCGTCGGCGACCTTCACCTGCTCGCCGACCTCGAAGACCACCGTCGGCTTCGGCCGCTCGATGCCCTCGGCGACCTGGCCCTTGATCCGCATCGCCTCATGCTCGGGGATCGGCATCGGCTTGGCCTTGTCGGCACCGAGGAAGCCGGTAACCTTCGGCGTGTTCTTGATGAGGTGATAGACCTCGTCGGTCATCTCGCACTTCACCAGCACATAGCCGGGGAAGAACTTGCGCTCCGCGTCGACCTTGCGGCCGCGGCGCACCTCGACGACCTTCTCGGTCGGGACCAGCACCTCTTCGAACTTGTCGGCGAGATTGCGCTGCGCCGCCTGGTCCCGGATCGACTGGGCGACCTTGTTCTCGAAGTTCGAATAGGCGTGGACGATATACCAGCGAGTGCTCACGGTCTTGTTGCCTTCGTTCAACGCGCGCCGAGGATGAGACCGAGCGACCAGCGGATGATCGTGTCGGTGAAGAGGAAGAACAGGCTGGAGACCAGCACCATCAGCAGCACGAGGCCGGTCGTGATCAGCGTCTCCCGGCGCGACGGCCAGGTCACCTTGGCGGCCTCGCTGCGCACCTCCTGCAGGAACTGGAAGGGATTGCTCTTCGCCATCGGGCTCGTCACCTCGGTTCCTCTTCGTCGCGGCCGGCGGCAGCGGCGAATCGGCGGTCCTGAAAGATTCGCGGCGCGGGGCTCAGGGAGCCGCGCGCCGTCGCTGAGGCGCTTCTTTACAATGCTCTCGCCCGCTCGCCAAGCGGTTTCGACACCCCGCTCAGGGCCGATCCGTGGCGATCAGCAGGAAGGCCGGCCGCTCGCGCTCCTTTTCCCAGTCCGGCTCGGCCGCGATCTGCTCCGGCGTCGGCCCCCATTCCTCGACATGGGCGAGCGCAAAGCCGCAGCCGATCAGCAGATTGAGATAGCGCGCCAGGGTGCGGTGCTGCTTGACGACGCCCGGTGCCAGCCAGTCGGTGACGCGCGGCCCCTCCTCGAGATAGGCTCCGACCGGCCAGACCGGCCGTCCGGAAGCATCCTGCGTCCACAGCTGGTGGCGCGGCGCCGTCATCACCGGATGCTCGACCGAGAAGACGAAGCGCCCGCCGGGCTTCAGCGCCCGCTGGATCCGGCCGAAGACGGCGGCGAGATCGGTGAGATAGTGGAAGACGAGCGAGGAATAGACCAGGTCGAACCGGCCTTCGGGCGCCGCATAGGCCTCGAGATCGGCGCGCTCATAGCGGATGTTCGCGGCAGCGGTCTTTGCCCGCGCCCGCGCCAGCATCCGCTCCGAAACGTCGACGCCGAGAATCGTCGCGGCGCCCTCCCCGGCCGCGAAGCGGCAGAACCAGCCGAAGCCGCAGCCGAGATCGAGCACGCTGCGCCCCGCCAGGGGCGGCAGCAGCGCGCGCAGCGCCGGCCATTCCGGCGCGGCGTCGAGCCCGTGCTGCGAACGGGGCAACTGGCTGTAATTCTGGAAGAAGCCGGCGTCGTCGTAGATGTTCTGGGTCATCACGGCACGGACGGGCGACTGGCAGGGGCGGCAGGGCTCGAACCTGCGACACCCGGTTTTGGAGACCGGTACTCTACCAACTGAGCTACACCCCTGTAGCGCCGGTTGCTTAGCCTGAACCCCGGCGCCTTTTCAAGTCGAAATCGTGACGCAGCCTCGACGGATTGATTCAATCCGTCAGCTCTCCCGGATAAGGCCCGAGCGTCTCGGCATATTTGCGCACGAGCTCCAGGCCGAAGCCGCTCGGCCGCATCGCCGGGCCGCGGTCATGCACATCGAGGCCGGCCCGCGCCGCGAAGATCCGCTTGCCGTAGCAGATGAAGCTCTCGATCGACTGCATGATGAAGGTGATCGCCGGCAGGACCTCGCGATAGGCCGCCTCCGCCCCCGCCTCGTCTCCCGCCAGGAAGCGCTCATAGACGCGCAGCGTATGGTCGATCGTATCGGGCGCCAGGATGAAGCCGCAGCAGCCGGCCCGCAGGTTATCGGCGAGTTCCAGCCCGCCGCGCCCGTTCATGACCGGCAGCCGCCCGCCCGTCGTCGCGATCAGCTGCTGGATCTCGGTCGCGGCGCCCTCGCCCTTGATCAGGCAGATATTCGGGTGCTGGCGGACCAGCTCGCTGATATCGGCATCCGAAAGCCCGCGGCCCATATAGGCCGGCGCGTTCTGGATCGCGACCGGCAGCGAGGTCGCCTCGGCGATCCGCCCGAAGAAGCGGATATATTCGCCGGCACCGAAGGCGCCGACCATCGGCGGCTGCAGGATCACCCAATCGGCCTTGGCGGCTTCCGCTGCCTTCACCTGCTCGACCTGCTCGGCGACCGAGCCGCCGAACATGGTGAAGGCGAGCGGCACCTTGCCGCCGACATCCTCCGCGACCCAGTCGATGACCGTGCGCCGCTCGGCCAGGCTGAGCTTGGCCACTTCCGTGGCGAGGCCGAGCGCCGCCATGCCGTGCACCCCGCTCGCCAGGCAGATTTCGACCTGTCGGCGCATGGCCGCCCGGTCGAGCCGCTCCTGCGCATCGAACAGCGCGAAGACGATGGCATGGATGCCTGTGAACGGCGGCTTGAACGGCATGGTCTGATTCCCCCTCGCGGGATGATCGCAAAGAAAAAGGGCGGTGTCGCCACCGCCCTTTCGATCCCTCGCCAGCGCGAAAGATCACTCGATGATGTTGGCGACGACGCCGGCGCCGACGGTTCGGCCGCCTTCGCGGATGGCGAAGCGCAGCTTCTCCTCCATGGCGATCGGCACGATCAGGTGCACTTCCATGGCGATGTTGTCGCCCGGCATCACCATCTCGGTGCCTTCCGGCAGGTGCACGACGCCGGTCACGTCCGTGGTGCGGAAGTAGAACTGCGGACGGTAGTTGGTGAAGAACGGCGTGTGACGGCCACCCTCCTCCTTCGTCAGGATATAGGCCTCGGCCTTGAACTTGGTGTGCGGCTTCACAGAGCCCGGCTTGCACAGCACCTGGCCGCGCTCCACGTCCTCGCGCTTGGTGCCGCGCAGCAGCGCCCCGATATTGTCGCCGGCCTGGCCCTGGTCCAGCAGCTTGCGGAACATCTCGACGCCGGTCACCGTCGTCTTCTGCGTGTCGCGCAGCCCGACGATCTCGATTTCCTCGCCGACCTTCACGATGCCGCGCTCGACGCGACCCGTCACCACCGTGCCGCGGCCCGAGATCGAGAACACGTCCTCGACCGGCATCAGGAACGGCTGGTCGATCGGACGCTCCGGCTGCGGGATGTAGTCGTCCACCGTCTTCATCAGCGCGATCACCGCGTCATGGCCGATCTCCGGCGTCACGCCGTCCAGCGCAGCCTTCGCCGAGCCCTTGGTGATCGGAATGTCGTCGCCCGGGAAATCATATTTCGACAGAAGCTCGCGGATCTCCATCTCGACCAGCTCGAGCAGCTCGGCGTCGTCGACCAGATCCACCTTGTTCATGAACACGACCAGCGCCGGAACGCCGACCTGGCGCGCCAGAAGGATGTGCTCGCGGGTCTGCGGCATCGGCCCGTCAGCCGCCGACACAACCAGGATCGCGCCGTCCATCTGCGCAGCGCCCGTGATCATGTTCTTCACATAGTCGGCGTGCCCGGGGCAGTCGACATGCGCATAGTGACGGTTCGGCGTCTCGTACTCGACATGCGCCGTCGAGATCGTGATCCCGCGCGCCTTCTCCTCAGGAGCCTTGTCGATCTGGTCATACGCCGTGAACGACGCCCCGCCAGACTCAGCCAGAACCTTCGTGATCGCCGCAGTCAGCGACGTCTTGCCATGGTCGACGTGACCAATCGTCCCGATGTTGCAATGCGGCTTCGTGCGGGAAAACTTCTCTTTGGCCATGACACTCTGTTCCTGACGACGCCCCCCTGGGGCCGGAAAAACGCGGTCGCATTAGGGGTTTTCCGGCGCGAGCGCAAGCCGCTCAGCCGCGGCGCCGCTGGCTCGGCAGGATTTGATGGCTTAAGAGCCCTGCGATGCAACCCTCCAGGATCACGCTGATGACCGAGCCCCGCACCGAACCCAAGCCCGGCCCGCGCATTGCCATCACCTATTGCAGCATGTGCAACTGGCTGCTGCGCTCGGCCTGGATGGCCCAGGAGCTGCTGCAGACCTTCGGCCAGGACCTCGGCGAGGTCGTGCTGATCCCGCGCACCGGCGGCATCTTCCGGATCCACTACAATGGCGAGCCGATCTGGGACCGCACCACCGATGGCGGCTTTCCCGATGTGAAGCAGCTGAAGCAGCGCGTGCGCGACAAGCTCGATCCGCAGCGTGATCTCGGCCATCTCGACGGGCACAAGGCGGCCACCGCCGAGGCCTGACGATCGGGCGGCGCGCCGCCTTACGCGCTCCTGGCGATCGCCTCGATCTTGTCGATACCGCCGAGCTTGGGCGCGAAGGAGGTCCAGACCTTGCGCGCCCCCGCCTCCCAGCCCTCGCGGTCCTGCGGCTGCACGAGCTTGCCGCCTTCCGCCATCGCCTTTTTCATCGAGGCTTCCTCATCGGCGATGATCAGCTCGTCGAAATAGGCCGCGCCCTCGGCGGCCGCCGCGCTCAGCGCCGCCTGGTCCTGCGCCGAAAGGCTTTTCCAGCTTGCCGCCGAGACCGCCACCACGCCGGACGCCCAGATATGCCCGGTCTCGATCAGATAGGGCACGACCTCGTGAAGGCGGAAGCCGACATAGGCCGATTTGGTCAGGTCCATGGCATCGACGACCCCGGTCTTCAGCGCATTATAGGTCTCGGGGATCGGGATCGGCGTCGGATGCGCGCCGAAGCCCGACCAGAGCTCGGTATGCAGCGGGCTCTGGATCACGCGGATGCGCTTGCCCTTGATCGCGGCCGGCATCGCGATCGCCTCCTTGGCGAGCAGATGGCGCGCGCCGTAATTGATGAAGCCGAGCACGACGAACCCCTGCGCCGCATAGTTCGCCTTGAGCTCCTCGCCCAGCGGCCCGCCGAGCACGCGCTTGAGATGATCGCGCCCGCGGAACAGGAAAGGCAGGTCGAGCAGCTGCCCGCCCGGCACCCAGCTCGACAGCGCCGAGATCGTGAACAGCGACGCCTGGACCGAGCCGAGCCGCAACCCCTCGGCCACCTCCCGTTCGCCCCCGAGCGCCGCATTGGGCACGATGCGCAGCGCGAAGCGCCCCGGCGCGCTGCCGTCCAGCCGCTGGGCGATGCGGCGCCAGATCATGGTCTCCGGCTTGTCCTCGCCGAGCAGCGAGGCGACCGTCAGCGGCCGGCCCGCGGCGAAGGCGGCGCGGCCGCTCAACAAGGCCGGCGCGGCGAGCGCGGCGAAGCGGCGTCTGGTCAGTCTCATCGGGCAAACTCCCTGATGGTGGCGGGTAGGGATGGCCAGGCGGCGACCGCGAGGCAGAGCGCGAGCAAGGCGGTGAGCAGGCTCGCCAGCAATGGCAGGACGGCGCGGAACACGGAGGCTGTCGGCACGCGCGTGATGCCGCTGACGACATAGACCAGGATGCCGAGCGGCGGCGTCAGCCCATGGATCATCAGGTTGACGACCAGCACGACGCCGAACTGGATCGGATCGATCCCGGCCGCGGTCGCCACCGGCAGCAGAAGCGGCCCCAGCAGCAGGATGGCCGCGCCGATATCGAGGAAGAGCCCGGCGACCAGCAGCACGAGATTCGACAGCAGCATCACGGCGAAAGGACCGCCGCCGAACACGGTGACCAGCGAAGCCATCTGCTCCGAGACCCGCTCGACCGCGAGCAGGAAGGCGAAAGGCGCCGAGGCGCCGATCAGCAGCCCGACCGCGGCCGCCTCGCCGGCGGCCTTGCGCAGGCAGGCGAGCACCGTGCCGCCGGTCAGGCTGCGCAAAGCGAGGCAGGCGACGAGCGCATAAGCGACGGCGAGCGCCGAAGCCTCCGTCACCGTGACCACGCCGAAGCGGATCCCGACCACCACCACGATGCCGAGCCCGACCGCCGGCAGCGCCCCGACGAAGCTGCGCGCCCGCTCCCGCCCGTCCGCGCGCGGGCCTGAATCGACCACGCCGCGAATGCTGAGATGGATGCCGATGGCGAGCGCCAGCGCCAGGATTCCACCCGCCACGAAGCCGCCGACCAGCAGCGAGCCGACCGAGAGATTGGTCGCCGCCGCCAGGATCAGGAAGGCGATCGAGGGCGGGATGATGTTGTCGAGCATCGAGACGCCGGCGACGATCGCCGCCGCATTGGCCGGCGGATAGCCGCGCGCGATCAGCGCCGGCGCCATCACCTTGGCGCCGAAAGCCGCATTGGCGACCGAGGACCCCGAGGCCCCGGAGAACAGCACGCTGGCGACCAGCGCGGTCTGGGCGAGCCCCGCCCGCCAGTGCCCGACCAGAGCCGCCGCGAAGCGCACCAGCCGCTCGGCGAGGCCGCCGGAGGTCAGAAGCTCCCCCGCCAGCAGGAAGAAGGGGATCGCCAGGAGCAGGAATTTCGAGACGCCGGCCACGGTGTTCTGGACGATCGCCGGCTCCGGAAGCATCCCCCCGAATGCCCCCGACAGCGAGACTCCGGAAAGCAGCGCGAAGGGCAAGGGCGCGCCGAGCAGCAGGCCGGCCGCTGCGGCGCCCCCCGCGACGAGGCTCGCCTTCTCGACGATGATCCCCGTCTGGACCTGTGCCAAGCCATAGAGGGCGCCGCCGAGCGCCAGCGAGACCAGCGCCTCGGGCCATGATTGCGCGAGGGCGGCGCGCCAGATCAGCACGAGGACCGTGGCGCCCCCGCCGGCCGCGAAGGCGGCGAAGCGCAGGCTCTCCGGCAGGCCGAGCACGGTCGAGGTGCCGCCGACCAGCGCCGCGACGCTCGCCCCTCCGAACAGCAGGACCAGCGCGCCATGGATGGCGACCGCCTCCGCCAGCAGCGCGGCAAGGCGCCGTCCGAGCGGCGGCAGCAGCCCGACGATCACATCGAGCCGCATCGCCAGCGCACCGGTCGCCGCCAGCGGCGCACCGATCGCGACCAGGGCGACATTCAGCCAGATCGCCAGCTCGTCCGACCAGACCAGGCCGCCGCCGGTAAGATAGCGCCGCGCCACAGCCGCCATCACCACCATGAAGAGCATGGCGAGCACCGCCGCGCCGGCCCATTCCAACGCCGCCACCAGAATCGCAAGGCCGCGCTCGCTCCTCGTCCGAGCCGGTCCGGCGGCAGGTCTGGCGATGATGGCGGCGCCCGGCATCGCCGTCAGCGCAGCGGCGAGAAATGCGTCGGTCGCAGGATCCGGCTGCGCATCTCCAGCACATAGGGCGCCGCCTTGGCCCGGAATTCCTGCCAGCGCGGATCGGCCTCCATCGCCGCGCGCCGGCGCTCGCGATCGCCCGCATGCTCGAAGCGCCACATGTGAACGACCTCGTTGACCACGCCGGTATCGGTGGTGAACCAGCCGATCAGATGGCCGAGATGCGAGATCTGCAGCGCCATCCCCTCCGCCACATAGAGATCGAGATAGTCCCGCACATGCGCGGGCTTGATGGCATAGGTGCGCTCGTCGAGGATCATCGCTGGTCTTCCGTCCCTATGGCCGGCACGCGGCCCCGATACGTCAGATAGCTGCCTTTGCGGCAAAGCCCAACCGGGAGTTGCCCGCCGAGGACGCGCCATGCAAAGCAAGCATGCCGCGCGATCGGCCCGGCGTCAGCGATGTCGGGAAGGGGCTGGAGCGGGTGAAGGGAATCGAACCCTCGTATTCAGCTTGGAAGGCTGCTGCTCTACCATTGAGCTACACCCGCGCCCGGGGGCCAAATTCCTCATCGGAGGAGGCGGTGTCAACCCGCGCCTCCGGCTCGCCGAGCCGAAGCCCGCAGGGCGAAGGCTGGTGGGGGAAGTAGGACTCGAACCTACGAAGGCATAGCCAGCGGATTTACAGTCCGCCCCCTTTGCCGCTCGGGACATTCCCCCGCCTAGCCGCTCGCCGGCCGAAGCCGGACCGCGATGCCTGTTTCACTTTTGTGAAAGGCGGCAGGCGCGGGCGGACTTATGGTGACCGGGCCGCCGCCTGTCAACGTCAAAAACGGCCGCTCCGCCGATCAGCGCGCCGGCGCCGGCAGGCGAAGATGCTCCAGCACGAAGGAAACCCGCGTCGCGATACCGGCGCGCGGCAGCGTGAGCAGCGTGTAGCCATGGTCGCGATAGGCCTGCGTCACCGCCGCGAAGGTCCGCTCGGCCTCGGCGAAGTCCTGCCTGCGCTCCGCATCCTGCGCGTAGATTTCGCGCCAGGGCGGCGCCGCGAAGACCTGGCGCCGGTAGCGGATCTGCGCCGCCGCCCGCTCGGCATGGGCCGGCGCCGGCAGGCCGCTGAGCGAAAGATAACCGAGCGTATCGGGCACGCCCCGGTCGAAGAAGACCGTCCCCGCGAGCCCTGCCGCCTCCTCATGCGAGCGCAGCTCGAACGCGAGCATCAGCTCGGCGAAGAGCGCCTTGTCGCGCCAGGGCAGAGCGGGTCCGTCGATCGCGCTCTGCTGGCGGATGATGGCGCGGCCGGCTTCGGGCATGACCCGATGACCCGCCGCGGCGAGCGCCGCCAGCAGCGTCGTCTTGCCGGCGCCGGGCCCGCCGGTCACCACGATGAAGCGCTCGGTGTTCTCGGTCATCTCGTCTCCTGTCGCTCTATCGCGGGCTGGCCAAGCGGCCCGCGTCATGGCAGGGCAAGGGCATCTGCCCCGGAGTTGCGATGTCCGCCCCGTCCCGCCCCCGCCCGACCCGTCGCCCAGGCCGCCCGCAGCGCTCCGGCCCGGCACCGCATCGCCCCGGCGACATCGAGGAGGCGATCCTCTACGGCGCTCATCCGGTGATCGAGGCGCTGCGCAACCCGAATCGGCGCTTCCGCAAGCTGCTCGCCACGGAGAACGCGCTGAAGCGCCTCGCCGAGGAGATCGGCCAGCTGCCGGTCGCGCCGGAGCTGGTGCGGCCCTCGGAGATCGACCGGCTGCTGACGCCGGACGCCGTCCATCAGGGGCTCTATCTGATCTGCGATCCCCTGCCCTCGCCCGATCTCGACAGCCTGCCGGATGATGCGATCGTCCTCGCGCTCGACCAGATCACCGATCCCCACAATGTCGGGGCGATCCTGCGCTCCGCCGCCGCCTTCGCCGTCGCGGCGGTGATCGTGACGATCCGCCATTCGCCGGCGGCGACCGGCGTCCTGGCGAAATCGGCCTCGGGCGCTCTGGAGCATGTGCCCCTGATCGCGGTGAAAAATCTCGGCGACGCCCTCGATCGGCTTGGCGAGCGCGGCTTCCTGCGGGTCGGTTTCGATTCGCAAGGCGATGCCTCGCTCGACGAGATCGCGCTGCGCCGGCCGCTGGTGATGGTGATGGGCGCTGAGGGCAAGGGGCTGCGCCAGCGCTCGCGCGAGCTTTGCGACCATCTCGCCCGGCTGGACATGCCCGGCGCGATCAAGAGCCTGAACGTCTCGAACGCGACCGCGATCGCCCTCTACGCCGCGACGCGGCGATAGCTTAGCGCCGCGTCACCGTGGTCTGCGCGCCATAGGCGCCGATCCGGATCATCCGCACGAATCGCCGGCCCTTGTCGTTCTCCAGCCGCAGCAGCACCGGATCGGCCTGCGGCGGGCGCGCGATGCCGACCGCGGTCACGATGCCGGGCTCCTTGACCGGCTCCTCGCGCGGCTCGGGCCTGACGACCACCACCTGCGGCGCCGACGGCGAGCCATAGAACCCTGGAAAACCCGCCCCATACCCCGCGAGACCCCGATGATAGGGTCGCCGGATTCCATGCCGGCCGGGCGCGATGCGCTGCGAGAGCTGCGGCGGCACGGCCCTGATTCCCGCGGCCTGTCCGGCGAGCGCCGGTTTGGCCGCCGCCGGAGCGGCCAGGGCCATCGCGGCGGCGATGGCCAAAGGCAGATATCCCGCGACGACTCGCATGGCGCGCTCCTCTGTCCGCATCGCGACGGCCTCCGATTCGCAGGATAGCGGCGGGCGCGCGCCGGAGCGAGTCGGGATTGGCGCGGAGATCGGGCTCGACCTTCGTCTTACATCTTTCGGTGCAAGACCAAGTGCTTGCTTGAAGGATGACCGGTCAGGTCGCACTCGTAGCCGATCAAACTCGGCTTTTCCAAGGCCAATCGACTGAGTCGGCCCCTGCATCGGGCCGAAAAGTGGACGCCACTTTTCGGAAGAATCCGATGCAAAGATGAAGGCGTAGGCCGGCTCCAAATCGAGATCGCGGGAACGCGGCATGTTTGACGGCGCGGCGGGTGGTCCGGGCGCCTGGGGGAACGTTGAGACGGGAGCGCTTCATGAGCATGGCACAAGCATCGGCGGCGACGGCGCCGCGCCCGATGACCAGGGAGGAGAAGCGGGTCATCCTCGCCTCCTCGCTCGGCACGGTCTTCGAATGGTACGATTTCTATCTCTACGGCTCGCTGGCCACGATGATCGGCGCGCATTTCTTCTCGGCCTTCGATCCGAACACGCGCGCGATCTTCGCCCTGCTGGCCTTCGCCGCCGGCTTCCTGGTGCGCCCCTTCGGCGCGCTGTTCTTCGGCCGGCTGGGTGACCTGATCGGCCGCAAATACACCTTCCTGGTCACCATCGTGATCATGGGCGCCTCGACCTTCCTGGTCGGCCTGCTGCCGAGCTACGCCTCGATCGGCTGGATCGCACCGGTCATCCTGATCGGCTTACGCATGCTGCAGGGCCTGGCGCTCGGCGGCGAATATGGCGGCGCGGCCGTCTATGTCGCGGAGCACGCCCCGCCCGGACGGCGCGGCTTCTACACCTCCTGGATTCAGACCACCGCGACGCTCGGCCTGCTGCTGTCGCTGATCGTCATCCTCGGCATCCGCACCACCATGGGCGAGCAGGATTTCGCCGCCTGGGGCTGGCGCATCCCCTTCCTGGCCTCGATCTTCCTTCTGGCGATCTCGGTCTGGATTCGTCTGCAGATGCAGGAATCGCCGGCCTTCCAGAAGATGAAATCCGAGGGCGCCGGCTCCAAGGCGCCGCTCTCGGAGGCCTTCGGCCAGTGGAAGAACGCCAAGATCGCCCTGCTCGCGCTGTTCGGCCTCACCGCCGGCCAGGCCGTCGTCTGGTATACTGGCCAGTTCTACGCCCTGTTCTTCATCCAGAGCATCCTCAAGGTCGATCTCTACACCTCGAACGTGCTGATCGCCTGGTCGCTCATTCTCGGCACCGGCGGCTTCATCCTGTTCGGCGCGCTGTCGGACAGGATCGGCCGCAAGCCGATCATCCTGGCCGGCTGCCTGATCGCGGCGCTAACCTATTTCCCGCTGTTCGGCGCGCTCACCAAGGCCGCGAATCCGGGCCTCGCCGCGGCGCATGAGAACGTCAAGGTCCAGGTCGTCGCCGATCCCGCCACCTGCGGCTCGGTCTTCGATCCGGTCGGCGTGCGCACCTTCACCCAGCCTTGCGACGTCGCCCGCCGGACCCTGGCGACCCAGGCGATCGTCTACACCCAGGCCCCGGCGCCCGCCGGCACCCCGGCCAAGGTCACGGTCAACGGCAAGGATCTGGCGATCGACGGCTCTTTCGCCGCCAATCTCGCCAGGGAGGCCGTCGCGGCCGGCTATCCGGCGGCGGGCGATGCCCGCATCGTCAAGACCGGCTTCCTGAACGCCCTGTTCGGCGCCCAGTCGCTGACGATCATCGCGATCCTCACCGTGCTCGTCATCTATGTGACGATGGTCTACGGCCCGATCGCGGCGGCCCTGGTCGAGCTCTTCCCGACCCGCATCCGCTACACCGGCATGTCGCTGCCCTACCATATTGGCAATGGCTGGTTCGGCGGCCTGCTGCCGGCGACCTCCTTCGCCATGGTGGCCGGCACCGGCGACATCTATTACGGCCTCTGGTACCCGATCGTGATCGCGATGATGACCTTCGTCATCGGCATGCTCTTCGTGCCCGAGACCAAGGATCGCGACATCCTCACCCACGACAACCACTGATCGGCCGCCCCGCCGCTCGGACGAGCCCCGCCCCTACGGGCGGGGCTTTTTTTCATGACTTGTCCTTCGACATCACGGTGAAGAGCCGCCCATATTTTTGGACGCTGTCGATGGGCTGCCAGCCGGCCTTCTCGTAGAGCCCGACCGCCGTGGCGGTGTAGAGATGGAGCCGCGTGACGCCCTGCCGCCACGCAAGCGCTTCCAGGGCTGCGATCAGCCTCAGCCCGTGTCCCTTGCCGCGATGCGCCGGCTCGACATAAAGCCCGGCCAGCCAGGGGTTGAGCTGCGGGCGCGCGTCGAGATCGTTCAGGCAGAGCGCGACCATTCCGACCGGAACATCTGCATCCAGCAACACCAGCACCGTCGGCATCGGATCAGGATCGTTGGCGCCGGCCAGCTCCCGCTCGAGCACCTCCGCCAGGCTGGCGCCATCGCGCCGGAAGAACGCCTCCCAGCGCCACGCGGCAGTGATCCGCGCGAGCTCGGGCCGCTCCGCGATACTGACGATCGAGAGGGTCATGCCCCCAGCACCGTCACCGGCGTGCCGATCGGCACCCGCGCATAGAGATGCACGATGTCCTGGTTGATCATCCGGATGCAGCCCGAGGAGACGTTGCTGCCGATCGTATACGGCTCCAGCGTGCCGTGCACGCGGTAGCCGGTGTCGCCGCTTTGATCGAAGAGGTAGAGGGTCCGCGCCCCGAGCGGGTTCTTCGGCCCGCCGCGCACGCCGAGACCGCGCGGCGTCTGCTCGAGCTGCGCCCGGATCTGCGGCTCGCGCTCGATCATCTCGCGTGGCGGCACCCAATCGGGCCAGTCGCGCTTCATGTTGATCCTGGCCGCGCCCGACCAGCCGAAGCCCTCGCGCCCGACACCGACGCCGTATCGCGTCGCGACGCGCGGCGCCTCCACGAAATAGAGATGGTGGGAGGCGGGATCGATGACGATCGAGCCGGGCGGGTCCGGCCATGGATAATCGACGCTCTGGCGCAGATGCCGCGGATCGATGGCGCGATGGTCGACGGCGGGGATGAAGAAGCGTTCGCCCGGATAGGCTGCATAGACGGCCGCGTAATTCGGCCGTGCGAGCGTCCGTGTCAGCCTCCGCCCGCCGGCGCGCGGCCGGGAGGTCGGCGGCGGGCCGAAGCGCTCCACGCCGCAGCCGGCGAGACCCGCCGCGAGAAAGGACAGCGAAGGGGCCAGAATGGAACGCCTGCTCAACATGGGATCACTCGCGAGAACGCTTCGCTAACCATGCCTCAGCGCGATTGACGTTGGGTTAATTTCTCGCTCTCCCGGTGCGGCCGTTCGCAGGGGCGGCCTTGCCCTCGCCCGACCGGCCTGATAACCGCTGGCCTCGAGGCCGGCGTAGCACAGCGGTAGTGCAGCGGTTTTGTAAACCGAAGGTCGGGAGTTCGATCCTCTCCGCCGGCACCATCGGCCCGCCGGGCCGAACGCTTTGCTTGCGGCGCGGCGATCGGCGCGGGCAAGATCGCGGGATGATCGCAAGATGATAGACGAGTCGCGCGATGACCTCTGCCGAGCGGCGTGAGCACCTCCTGCAGCTGGCGCAGCGCTGTGAAACCGCCGGCCGCCCCGATCGCAGTCTCGATGCCGACATCTACGAGGCGCTGGGCTTCACCGTGCGCCGCAAGCCCGCGAGTCCGATCGCGCCGCGCACGCCGCCCGGCGGCATCTACCAGCAAGGTTCGCTCTGGAAGGCGATCGGCCGCGTCAGCGCCGAAATCGACGTGGCGGTCGGCATCATCCGGCAGAAGGCGCCCGACTGGCAGTGGAGCCTGCAATCCGTCGCCTCGGAGGAGCAGGCCTTCGAGGCGCTGGTCGCCGGCTGCTCCGGCCATGGTGCCCTCGCTTCGCTGGCGCTCTGCGCCGCGCTGCTCAAGGCTTTCGCCAGGAGCAACCGCAAGCTCACGGAAACTTGACCCCGCGCTCGCGCGCGCCCGTTGAAGCTGCCGAGCGGCGAGCTAGGCTGGGCGCCGGGCTCAGCCCAGGGCATGATGACGGCTGGCGGGGCGCCATCCGGGGTAGGTCGTGCTCTACTCGCGATTGGAGCCTGTCATGGCCCGTTTCGAACCCTCGCGCCGCACCGTGATGGCGAGCGCCGGCGCACTCGCCGCCGCGGCCGCGCTCGATTGGCCCGCCGGCATCGCGCCGGCCCAAGCGCAAGGAGCGCCCGTGAACCAGAATCCCGGATTCTACCGCTACAAGGTGGGCGACATCACCGTCACCGCGCTGAACGACGGCTTCGCCCGCCGCCCACTCGAAGGCTTTGTGCGCAATGCCGAGCTCGCCGACGTCAAGAAGGCGATGGAGCAGGCCTATCTGCCGGCTGACGCGCTGCCGATCAGCTTCACCACCCTGGCTCTGCAGATGGGCGACCGGCTGGTGCTGATCGACACCGGCAACGGCGATTCCGGCGCGCCCACCTCGGGCGCCTGGATGACCAATTTCAAGGCCGCCGGCCTCGATCCGAAGAACGTCACCACCGTCGTCTTCAGCCATTTCCACGGCGACCACATCAACGGCTTCCGCCTCAAGGACGGCACCGCCGTCTTCCCGAATGCCGAGGTCATGGTCCCGGCGGCGGAATGGGCCTTCTGGATGGACGATGCCAAGGCCAGCGCCGCGCCCGACGCGATGAAGGGCGCCTTCGCCGGCGTACGCCGCGTCTTCGGCCCCGTCGCCAAGGATGTGAAGCAATATGAAGGCGGCAAGGAGATCCTGCCGGGCGTCACCGCCGTCGCCGCGCCGGGCCATACGCCGGGCCACACCGTCTATGCGGTGTCTTCGGGCAGCGGCAAGCTGATGATCATGTCGGACACCACCAATCATCCGGCGCTGTTCGTGCGCAACCCCGACTGGTCGGCCGTCTTCGACATGGATGGGCCGCAGGCCGCCGCCACCCGCCGCAAGCTGCTCGACATGGCCGCGGCCGAGAAGATGCAGGTCGCCTTCTATCACGCGCCCTTTCCCTCGACCGGCCATATCGCGAAGTCCGGCAACGGCTTCGAATTCGTTCCGGTTCAGTGGTCGAGCGCGATCTGAGACCCCGCGCCCGCCGCTGGGAAAGGCCGGGGCGCGCCCCGGCCTTTTTTCGCAGGCCTCGGCTCGCGATCGTCCCCGCCCTCGTGCTAGACCGGCTGGCGATGACCGCCTGCCGGATACCGCGATGACCGAGCGCTTCGCCGCAATCTCCTTCGTCGCCAGCGAGACGCCCGAGGCCCAGGCGGCGCGCGTCAAGCTGGTCGAGCGCTATGGCGATGCCGATCCCGCCGCCGCCGAGGTCGTCGTGGCGCTGGGCGGCGACGGGCTGATGCTGCAGACGCTGCACCGCTTCCTGGGCACCGCCAAGCCGATCTACGGGATGAATCGCGGCTCGGTCGGCTTCCTGATGAACGAGTTCCGCGAGCGGGGCCTGCGCCGCAAGCTCGAAGCGGCCCATCGCAGCGTCGTCCATCCGCTGGTGATGACCGCGACCGATTGCGAGGGACAGCGCGTCGAGGCGCGCGCCATCAACGAGGTCTCGCTGTTCCGCCGCTCCTACCAGGCCGCCAAGCTCAGGCTCTCGATCGACGGCCAGACCCGCCTCGACGAGTTGGTGGCCGACGGCGTGCTGCTCGCCACGCCGGCCGGCTCGACCGCCTACAACCTCTCCGCCAACGGGCCGATCCTGCCGCTGCACGCGCCGCTGCTCGCGCTGACACCGCTGTCGCCCTTCCGCCCGCGACGCTGGCGCGGGGCGCTGCTGCCCGATCATGCGCAGGTCACGATCGAGGTGCTGGAAGCGCAGAAGCGCCCGGTCAGCGCGGTGGCCGATCACACACAGATCGACAATGTCGTCTCGGTCGCGATCGCCATCGACCGGTCGCTTGATCTGGTGATGCTGCACGATCCCGGCCACAGCCTCGACGAGCGCATCCTGCGCGAGCAGTTCGGCTACTGAACGCAGCCCCCGTCATTCTCGGACGAGAGCGCAGCGCAGATCCGGGAATCTCAGGCCGCGTCGCGCAGATCGTCGAGCTCGAGCTCGATCAGCACATGCGGATCGGTCTCGATCACCAGCGCCAGCGCCGCGTCGTCCGCGAGCGTGTCGGCCAGCGCCCTCGCCTCCTCGCGCGCGGCCTCGGCGTCGAGCCGGCGCAGCAGCGCCATCAGCGCATGCGATTGCGGGCCCTCAACGGCTTCGCAGGCGATCAGCACCTCGCGCAGGAGACCACGGTCGATGCCGCTCTTGCCGGGCCGGAGGGCGGGGCCGAGCTGCTTGAGCGCCGCGATCGCGGCCGAGAAGGCCGGCAGCAGGGCGTCCGGCATTCCCGCCTTGCGGTAGAGCGCCTTCACGCCCGCGCCGCTCTTGTCCCAGAGCAGCGCCCTCACCCGTTTCGGGGGCAGCTCCGACAGGGTCGCGAAAGCGGCCTCCGCCAGCGCCGGCTCAGCGCTCAGCAGCGAGCGCAGGATCACGCCGGGCGTCAGCCTGCCGTTCTCGCGCAGGCACTCGACGATGGCCGGGGCATCGCTCTCTTCGCCGCCGGCCGCCAGCGCCACCGCCACCCGCTCGGTCGATTCCCGTGCCAGGCGGGCGCTGCGCTCTTGCGTCAGCCAGCCGCAATTCGAGACGAAGGCGGCCAGCGCATCGGAGACCCTGGCGGCGATCGCCTGCCGCAGCGCCGCCGGCAGCTCCGGCCGCGCCAGCAGTGCCTCGCGCACCGCCCCGGAATCGCCCTCGCGCTCCAGGATGCGCTCCAGCGAGAACTCGGGGATGTCGGCGGTCGGGTTGGCGAGCAGCGACAGCAGCGCCTCCTCGACGCCGACCTCGGCCAGCGCCGCGCAGACCCCTGGCGAGAGCCAGGGCCGCTGGGCGATGGCGCGCTGGGCCAACCCGTCGCCGATCGCGGCGGCATCGACCAGGTCGGCCTCCGTCAGCACCGGCGACTGCGCCAGCAGCAGCGCGGCGATGTCGCTCTCGGCGATCAGCCCCAGCACCAGATTGCGGGGAGCCTGCGGCGCGGCGGCGAGCTCTTCCGCCAGGGCGCGCCGTACCAGCGGCGAGGGATCGTCGACCAGCGCGATCAGCGCCGTCTCGGCCTCGCGCTTGTCCTGCGGCGACATCTCCGAGCCGAGGAAGGCGCGCGCCAGCACGCCGGTCGCATCGGCGCGCTCGCGGGCCGGCGCCGTCCGCGCCCAGAGCAGGAAGCGGCGTACGATCACCCGCGCCTCCCATGGGTCATGAAGCGGCTGAGATCGAGCGGGCCGCGCCGCTGCTTGCGCGCCGCATCGGCCAGGGCGTTCTGCGGATCGGCGGCGGCGAGCTCGCGCGGACGCGCTGGCGGCAGCGGCGCGGCGACCGTCGCGGCCGCGGGGTCCGCTCCGGCGGCCTTGGCCGGGTTGGCCGGGCCCAAGGAGGCTGGAGCGGCGGCCGGAGTGGCGGCGGCGCCCTGGCGCGGGAAATAGCGGGTGGCGGGGTCTTCCTCCCCTGCCCGCGAGGCGGAGCCGGCGCGCGGGGTCGTCCACAGATTGGCGACTGCCTTGGAGACCGGCGTGCGCGGCCCCTCGGTCGAGAACAGGCCGATCAGCCCGCGGGCGCGGCCGGGGGCCAGCGCGGCGGCGATCGGCGCCACCGCAGGCTCGGAGGCATAGGCGGTGGCGCTGGTCGCGCCAGGCCGCGCCTGCGCCAGCATCGCGCCCGTTCCAGCGGCCACCTGGGTATTGGCATGGCTCGCCGCCAGCAGGCCGTAGACCTCCTGCACGCTGCGCGCGCGCCCGCTCTTGTCATAGAAGATGCCGCGATTGGCGGAGGCTGCCTCGGGAAAATCCCGCGCGGCGGCACGGCTGGGATCGCTGCCCGCGCTGCGGATCAGATCGGCCGCCCCCCGCGCACCCAGGACATGCGCCATGTAGAGCTCGCCGGCCTGCGGCTGGCGCCCGAGCGCGGCGCCGAGCTGCTCGGCATTCTTCTGCGTCAGCGCGCCTGCCATCACCGCCGCGACCTGCGGATCGGTGCGCAACTGCAGGATCTTCTCGCGCATCGCAGGATCGGCGACGGTGAGCCTGCCGCTGCCATCCTCGCTGATCGCGCCGGCATAGCTGGCCAGGCCCCGCTTGGGCCCCTCCTGCCGCATGATCGACAGCCAGGTCTGCTCGATGAACTGGAAGAGCCCCGTGGCGCTCGAGGTGCGCGCCTTCGCATCCGGCTCGAGCGCGGATTCGCGTTGCGCCGTCTTCAGCAGATAGTCGAAGCCGACGCCAGTCTTGTCCGCGCCGTCGCGGATCGCGCTGACGACCGGATTGGCTGGCGTTGTCTCGCGGGGGCTCGGCGTGCTGAAAAGGAACATGAACTCGCTCGGGCAGCGCCGTTCCGGCGGATCGGGGCATGGCCGGCAGAGTGGACCGATTATGGTAAGCGAACCGTTAAGGCGCGCGAAAAGCGCTGGAGGAGCAGTGTGATGGCGGATGCGATGCGGCACAGGCGGGGCGGGCTCTATTTCGAGGATTTCGAGGTCGGAGCCTCGATCGAGCACAGGCTCACGCGCACGGTCACGCAGATGGACAACATGCTGTTCTCCAACATGACCCTGAACCCGCAGCCGCTGCACATCGATGCGCATTTCTGCGCCACGGAAACCGAATGGGGCCGGCCGCTGATGAACTCGCTGTTCACGCTCGGCCTGATGATCGGGATTTCCGTCAACGACACCACCGTCGGCACGACGATCGGCAATCTCGGCATGACCGACGTCACCTTCCCCGCCCCGCTGTTCGAGGGCGATACGGTGAATTGCACCACTGAAATCGTCGCCAAGCGGGAATCGAAGTCGCGGCCCGATGCCGGCATCGTCGACTTCCACCACCGCGCCTTCAAGCAGGACGGCACGCTGGTGGCGCAATGCCGCCGCCAGGCCTTCATGAAGAAGCGTCCGCTCGAAGGGCAGGCCTGATGCGCTCGCTCCTCTTCGTTCCCGGCGACAACGAGAAGAAGCTCCGCAAGGGGCTGGACAGCGGCGCCGACGCGCTGATCCTCGACCTCGAGGATTCCGTCGCGCTCGATTCCAAGCCCGCCGCCCGCGTCCTGGTGCGCGACCTGCTCAAGGAGGTGGCGAGCCAGGCCCGGCGCCCGCGCCTGATCGTGCGGGTCAACGCGCTGACCACGGGGCTGACCGAGGCCGATCTCGACATCGTCATGGAGGGTGCGCCGGACGCGGTCATGCTCCCCAAGGCCGAAGGCGGGCCGGACCTCACCCATCTTGCGGCGCATATCGCCGTGCGCGAGGCCGAGTTCGAGCTGCCGGACGGGGGAACCCGGATCATCGCCATCGCGACCGAGACCGGCAAGGGCATCTTCGGCCTCGGCAGCTATGCCGGCGCCAGCCACCGCCTCGCCGGGCTGACCTGGGGCGCGGAGGATCTCTCGGCCGATCTCGGGGCCGAGACCAACCGGCTGACCGATGGCAGCTATGCCGATCCCTATCGCATGGCCCGTTCGCTGCTGCTCTTCGCGGCCGCCGCCGCCCAGGTCGACGCGATCGACACGGTCTTCACCGCCTTTCGCGACGAGGCGGGCCTGCGGGCCGAATGCGTCGCCGGCCGTCGCGACGGCTTCACCGGCAAGATGGCGATCCATCCGGCGCAGGTGCCGCTGATCAACGAGGTCTTCGCCCCGGCGCCCGCGGAGCTGGCGCGGGCCGAGGCGATCATCGCGCTGTTCGACGCCAATCCCGCGCTCGGCGTCGTCGGCCTCGACGGAGAGATGATCGACCGCCCGCATCTTACGCGGGCGCGCAGGCTCAAGGCGCGGGCGGAGCGGCTGCGGGGCTGAAAGCCTCGCCGTCCCCGGCTAGCCGCCCGCCGGCCGGACGATCGAGAACAGCTCGCTGACCTCGGCATAGTCGCTGTAGCCGCAGCGCGCGATCGGATTGGCACCGGCCGTGTCGAAGCGCCCGTCGCGGACGAAAGCCTCGTCGATATAGGTCGCGACCACTTGGCCGAGCACCATCCAGCGCGGTACGTCGTTGCCGTCGAGGTCTTTCAGCTGCTGGATCGACAGCAGCTTGCATTCCAGCGCCGCCGGGCTGCCGGCGACGCGCGGCGGCTTCACCACCCGCGAGGGCGCCATGTCGAGCCCGGCATGCGCGTATTCGCTCTGGCCGCGCGGCAAGGGCGCCGAAGTCAGGTTCATCTGCTGGTCCAGCGCCTTGGTGACGAGGCTGCAGGTGAATTCTCCGGTTTCCTCGACGAAGGCGACGGCGTCCTTCTTGGCCTCGGACGAGAACATCACGATGTTCGGCCGCGACGAGATCGCGTTGAAGAAGCTGTAGGGCGAGAGATTGACCTCGCCGGCGGCGTTCAGAGCGCTGATCCAGCCGATCGGGCGCGGCGCCACGATCGCCTTGAACGGATCGTGCGCGAAGGCGAGCGGGCGCCCCTCATCGGTGTAGTACATGACGTTACCCCTCGAAACGGCTGGCGATGGCGGACAGCTCGGGCCGCTCCCGGTCGGCCGGGCGCCCATCGGCCCGCCCGAGATGGACGAAGCCGGCGATGCGCTCCTCGGGCTCGAGCCCGAAGGCGGCCAGCACCTCGCGGTCGAAGGCGAACCAGTTGGTCAGCCAGGAGCCGGCGAAGCCGAGCGCCTCGGCGGCGATCAGCATGTTCATGCAGACCGCGCCGGCCGACAGCACCTGCTCCCACTCTGGGATTTTCTCATGCGGGCGGGCCCGCGACACCACTGCGACCACCAGCGGCGCGTGCAGCAGCCGCTTGCGCTCGAAGGCGACCTTCTCCTCATCCGCCTGCGGGTTGCGCTGCTTGAACAGCGTTCCGACGATCTCCGCGGCCTTTTCCTGGCCGGCCCCCGAGAACAGGATGAAGCGCCAGGGTGCGAGCTTGCCGTGATCGGGCACGCGCGCGGCGACCGTCAGGATCTGCGTGAGCTCCGCCTCGCTGGGGCCGGGGCCGGAGAGAAATTGCGGCGGCACCGAGCGTCGAAGCTTGAGTAGGGAGAGCGTGTCGGTCATGAACGATCCGGGACATGGCACAATGGCCGAGAACAGAGTTCCAGTTACGGTTTCGCCATGATGAGGACAAGCGAAGCTGCTCCATCCCCGGCGCAAGGACGATGATGGCGCAACGCATGTTTGATCGATTCGAAGCGGCGGCACGCGCCGCGAGCGCGGCCCTGGCGCTCGCCCTGGCGCTCGCCTTGGCGCTCTCGGCGCTCCCCGCTTTCGCCCAGACGCCGGGAACCGCCCCCTCGGCCACCACGCCCGGCTCGCCTTCGAACGCGGCGCTGGGCTCGCGCGCCGGCCAGGCCGTGCTGGCGCTGACCGCCCGCTTCGCCGGCAATGGCAAGCCGATCTCCTCCGGCCTCGTCTGGCGGGTCCTGACCGAATCCGCCGATGGCGCTCCGCCACGCATCGTCGCGCGTTCGAACGAGCCGGCGCCGACATTCTCGCTCGAGCCGGGCGTCTACCTGCTGCATGTCGCCTATGGCTTCGCCAGCGCGACCAAGCGGATCACGCTCGGCGCCGGCGGGCTCAGCGACCGGCTGAACATCAGCGCCGGCGCCCTCCAGCTCGCGGGCTCGATCGGCGAGACGCCGATCGCCGCCAACCAGCTGAATTTCTCGGTGTTCGTGCCGCTGCAGGGCAATTCCGAAGGGCGCCTCGTGCTTGCCGACGCCAAGGCCGGCGAGCTGATCCGGCTGCCGGAGGGCACCTATCACATCGTCTCGACCTATGGCGATTCGAACGCGATCCAGCGCGCCGATGTGAAGGTCGAAACCGGGCAGGTGACTCAGGCGACGCTGCATCATCGCGCCGCGCAGGTGACGCTGAAGCTGGTCGCCGGGCCGGGCGGCGAGGCCTTCGCCGGCACCGCCTTCAGCGTGCTCACCCCCGGCGGCGACGTGATCCGCGAGGCGATCGGCGCCTTCCCGCAGGTGATCCTCGCCGAGGGCGATTATGTCCTGATCGCCCGCCAGGAAGGCCAGGTCTTCTCGCGCGAGTTCAAGGTCGAGGCCGGCCGCGACCGCGACATCGAGGTGATCGCCCGCTGAGGCTCAACGCCCGCCGGTCAGCTCCGCCACGATCCCGTCTGCGAGGCGGATGGCGAGGCAGCGATAGCCCGCCTCCACCACCTGCAGCCCGTCCATGCCGATGATCTCCTCCTCGCTGAACTGCTTGGAGCCCGACCAGCTCTTCATCATGCCGTAGCGCGGGAACACCGGCACGCCGATCTCCGCCGCGGTCCTCGCCAGCACGGCGCGGTAGTCGTCATATTTCGGGTAGCGCCCCTCGCGCGGCAGCCAGGGCAGGTCCATCAGCGCGACGTCGACGCCGGCCTCGTGCAGCTTGCGCACGCCCTTGCTGAGGATCTTGGCGACCTTCTCCTCGCCGACATCGCGGATCGCGTCGTTGACGAGCGTCTGCCAGATCACCAGCGCCGGCTTTTCCGGCAGAACCTCGCTGTCGAGGCGCTGGTACATGTCATAGGCCGACTGGCCGCCGATCCCGAGATTGACGACATTGACCTCCCGCCCCGGCAGGCGGCGGCGCAATTCGGCCTCGAGCACGGCCGGATAGCTGCGATTGGCGTCGCTCGCCCCGGTGCCGGCCGTGGTCGAGGAGCCGAGCGCGACGATCGTCAGCCTGTTGGTCTCGGTGACCGCGCGGCGGGACGCCGGCAGCGACGGCTTGAATGGATGCTGCGCCGCCCCGGCGCGACAGCGGGCCTCGGTCATCGCCGCGAGCGGCTTGGGGCCGGCCGCGACCGGCGGCGCCGGGACCGACACGGCGAGAGCCAGCAGAACGGCCGCGCTCAGGCGGTGACGGCCTGCTCGCCTGTGACGCCGGGTGCCTTGGCCGTGAGCGTCTTGTACCACGAGAGAAAATTTCCTAGCCCGATCAGGAAGCTAACGCCGATCAGGTTGACGATCAATTGCACCGGCAGGGCGAATGAGGTCTCGGCCAGGACGATCTGCCCGGCGACAGCCAGCACGATCCCGGCACAGAACACCTCGAGCGAATGGCGGCCGACGCGGGCGAGCCCGCTGCCGATGCGGCCCCTGAGCATCGGCGCCTCCGGCCCGAGCAGGCGCAGCACGAGCCAGACCAGCGCGGCCAGATGCGCGACGCGCGGCCAGGCGAGATTGGTCTTGTCGATGCCGATCTGCAGGCTCTCGATCCAGTCGCTCAGGAGCGCGATGCCGAACGGGTCTCCGGAAGACAACTTCACGCAGAGCGCGAAAGCGAGGACGGCGACGGCGGCGAGATCCAGCGGCAGCAGGCGAGGCAGGCGCGCGCCGAGCAGTCCGAGCCGCCCGATCACGACGCCGAGCGTGAACACCACCTGCCAGGCGAAGGGATTGAAGAACCAGCCGCCCTCGCCCGGATGGTTCGGCAGGTTGAGGCCGAGCAGCACGGCGCCCTGCCAGATCGCCACGGAGGCGAGAAGGGCCGCCAGCGGGCTCGTGCGCGCCGCGACATAGATCAGCGGGAACGCCGCGAGCAGCACGATATAGAGCGGCAGGATGTCGAGATAGAAAGGCTGGTAGACGAGCCCGAGCGCATTGACGATCGCCGCCGCCGTGTCGCTGAAGAAGGGCTGGATGTTGATCGCCTCGACATAGACCGGGTTTTGGGTACGCACGATCGCGGTCGCGATGATGCCGCAGACCAGCACGAACAGCGCCAGATGCGCGACATAGAGCGTCCAGATCCGCGCGCCCACCTTCAGCGAGCCGACGAGCAGCCCGCGCTGGTCGATCACCCGGCCATAGGCGAAGGCGGCCGAGATGCCGGCGATCAGCACGAAGGCGTCCGCCGCATCGGAAAAGCCGAAATTATGCGGCATCGCCGCCGAGACGATGTTGCCGGGCATATGATTGACGAAGATCACCAGCAGGATCAGCCCGCGGATCACGTCGATGCGCAGGTCGCGCCCGGGCAAGCCCGCCTCGCGCGGACCCTTTCCGAACAGCATCAGGCGCCAGAACCCGCTCACGTGACCACCGCTTCCGTCTGCGCCGGCGCTGAGTCGCCGGCACAATCGTTCATCTGCCGTTCATGTTAACAGCCGGTTGCCGGAAAGGCTCCCGCGGGTGGGATCACAAGACTGTGCTCGGGTTCCGGGCGGCAAGGCGCGATCTTGGAGTGCGTTCTGATTTCACACGGAACCAACGCGTCATTCCGGACAAGCCGCGAAGCGGCGCAGCTCCGGAATCCATCGAAGAGCTCCGGCGTCCTACGATGGATCCCGGGGCAAGCCCGGGATGACGGGTGGTTCCGTGCGCGCTTGGCAAGGTCGAGGGCGCGGCGCGCCCTTGAAGCCGCCGATCAGTAGGGCGGCTCCTGGTGCACCAGCTTGCCGTCGATCAACAGGCGCTTGATCGCGGCCTGCCCCGAGGAGGACACCGCCGCGACGACTTCGATCCGCTCGCGCTCGGTCCGCTCGATCGCCTTGCCGCTGCCCTGCGGCACGAAATACTGCTCGATGCCATAGGCCACGCGCAGGGCCATCGCCTCGCGGTCGCATCGGAAGGCGCCGTCCTGCTGCCGCCGGCAGCTCACGGTCTGGCTGACCCGTCCGGCGAGGACGATCTCGCCTGCCGCCCCTTGAGGGCGCGCCAGCGAGGCGCCGACCACCGCGGCGAAGCCGTCGATCCCGGGCTTAACGCGCACGAAGATCGGCGTCCCGCGCCGGATCTCCGCCGTCTCCTTCGCATCGCTGAGCTCGACCGTCGAGATCTCGTAGGCCAGGACGACATAGTCCCCGCGGAACAGGTCGCGCGGGTCGACCGGCGCCGTGCGCAGCCTGACCTGCGTCTCCGAGCGCAGGACCCGCGCATGCGTCTCGACCATCGCCAGGAGCAGGCCGCAGAGCAGCAGGATGGCGGCGAGGCCGCGCCAGATCAGGGGCACGCGCCCGATCGCGGCATCGGCAGAGAAGCGCTCCATCATGGCGTCGGCTCCGCGGGCTTGCTGAAGGCGGCGAGCAGGCGCCGCATGCCGCTGGCGAGGGCGATCAGGATCGCGCCGCCGACCAGGAAGAACAGCGACTGGTCCAGCAATGTGCCGATCGTCTGCCAGAGCAGGACGATGATGGCGATTCCGAACAGGGCCGAGCCGGCGATGCTGAGCCGGCGCACCCCGCCGCCGGCACCGGCCACGACCATGCCGATGGCGATAGCCAGGATCAGCGCCGCGACGACGACCTTGCCGGCAAGGCTGGCGCCGCCGCCGCTCCAGAACAGCACGGGCACGAGCAGCCCCATGAACAAGGCAATCGCGAGCGGCCAGACGAAGCGCTGCTCGCGGCCGAGCACCGCCAATCCCACCACGGCCGGCACCGCCAGCGCATAGGCGAAATAGTTCAGCCAGAGCGCCGTCCCGCCCCGCGCCTCATCCGCATCGAGGATGCGAACGAGCTCGACATTGAGCGTCAGGATCAGCGCGATCAGCCCCCAGGGCAGCATCGCCGTCAGCAGTGCGGGTCCGCCACGGTCGAGCCCGCAGGCGCCGAGCGCCACGAACAGCGTTGCCACGGCGAGCACATAGGCCAGCAGCCCATAGTCGAAGCGGATGAAGGCCCAGTTCCCCGGCAGCATTGCGAGCCAGGCGCCCACCGCCAGCACCGCCACGTGATGGACCAGACGGTTCTGCCGCGTCGCCGCCAGCCAGAGCGCCGGCAGGAAGGGCAGCCAGAACCAGAGATGCACCTGCCCCTGGCTCTCCTCCCAGCGCCCGCCGCTCCAGCAGCCGATGCCGATCATCGCGACGATCAGCGCCCCGTTCGAGCGCAGCAGCAGAGCGACGGCGAGCGCGCCCAGCCCGATCAGCAGGGCGCCGCCAGGCCAGTCGGTGGGCAGATGATACATCTGGCCGACCAGCGCGACGCCGGCGGCGAAGATCAGGGTGCCGCAGGTGGCAGCGGCATCGGCGCCGCGATCGGACCCTTTTCGCTCGAGGCCGACCGCCACCGCCAGCGCGCCCGACAGGGCGACCAGCACCATCGCCAGCTTGGCGAGGCGCGGGATCTCCTCCCAATTGGCGGCGACGAAGGCGGAGACGCTCGCGGCGATCAGCAGCCCGCCGAACAGGCCGAGCAGGGCCGGCAGCTTGAAGCCGCTCTCCCGTGCCAGCGAGCGGCGAATGGCGGCGGCGCTCTCGGCGCTCACCAGCCCCTCGCCCACCCAGCGGATCAGATCGGCGTCGAGCCGTTTACGATAGGAACCGGTCAGCATGAGGCGCTACTTGGCACGCACAGAGCCGTTTTGGCGAGGGTCGAGCACCACATGGCGCCAGACCCTCCCGCTCTCAGGCCGATCTCGCCTGCTTCCGACGCGCGAGATCGGGCGGCATCGCCTCCTCGGTGAGGGCCGCGACGACCGCGTCCAGGCTCATCACCGTCTGCTGCTGGCTGCCGAGCCGGCGCATGGTCACGGTCCTCTCCTGCGCCTCGCGCGCCCCGACGGCCAGGATCACCGGCACCTTGGCGAGCGAGTGCTCGCGGACCTTGTAGTTGATCTTCTCGTTGCGCAGATCGGCCCGCGCCCTCAGTCCCTCCGAGAGCAGCGCCATCGTCACCTGCTCGGCATAGGCATCGGCAGCCGAGGTGATCGGCGCGACGACGACCTGCTCCGGCGCCAGCCAGAGCGGGAAATGCCCGGCATGATGCTCGATCAGGATGCCGACGAAGCGCTCCAGCGAGCCGCAGATGGCGCGATGCACCATCACCGGCTGCTTCTTCTCGCCATCGGCGCCGATATAGAAGGCGCCGAAGCGCTCCGGCAGGTTGAAGTCGACCTGCGTCGTGCCGCATTGCCAGTCGCGGCCGATGGCGTCGCGCAGCACATACTCGAATTTCGGCCCGTAGAAGGCACCCTCGCCCGGATTGATCGCGGTCTTGATCCGGTTGCCGGATTGCCGGGCGATCTGATCGAGCACCTTGGTCATGACGTCCTCGGCATGATCCCAGAGCGCGTCCGAGCCGACGCGCTTCTCCGGCCGCGTCGAGAGCTTGATCACCAGCTCTTCGGTGAAGCCGAAATCCTCATAGACGGACAGGATCAGGTCGTTGATCGCCAGGCATTCGGCCGCGAGCTGCTCTTCCGTGCAGAAGATGTGGGCGTCGTCCTGGGTGAAGCCGCGCACGCGCATCAGCCCGTGCAGCGCGCCGGAGGGCTCGTAGCGGTGGACATTGCCGAACTCGGCCAGCCGGATCGGCAGGTCGCGATAGCTCTTGAGGCCATGCTTGAAGATCTGGACATGGCCCGGGCAGTTCATCGGCTTCAGCGCGAAGACCTTGTGGTCGCGCTCCTGGTCGTTCGGGTTCTCGAAGGCCGAGGCCGACTTCACCGCGAACATGTTGTCCTGGTACCAGCCCCAGTGGCCCGAGGTCTCCCAGAGCGACTTGTCGAGCACCTGCGGCGCGTTGACCTCTTCGTAATCGGCGGCGAGGCGGCGGCGCATATAGGCCAGCACCTCCTGGAACAGCCGCCAGCCCTTGGAGTGCCAGAAGACGACGCCTGGCCCCTCCTCCTGGAAATGGAACAGGTCCATCTCCCGGCCGAGCCGGCGATGGTCGCGCTTCTCCGCCTCCTCGACCTGCTTGAGATAGGCGTCGAGCTCCTCCTGCCTGGCGAAGGCGGTTCCGTAGATGCGGGTCAGCATCGGATTCTTGCTGTCGCCGCGCCAATAGGCGCCCGCGACCTTGGTCAGCTTGAAGGCGGTGCCGACCTTGCCGACCGAGGTCATGTGCGGGCCGCGGCAGAGATCGATCCAGTCGCCCTGGCTGTACATCTTCAGCGTCTGGTCGGCCGGGATCGCATCGACCAGCTCGACCTTGAACGCCTCGCCCTTGTCGCGGAAGAACGCCTTCGCCTTGTCGCGGCTCCAGACCTCCTTGGCGAAGGGTTTGTCGCGCGCGACGATCTCGCGCATCTTCTTCTCGATCGGCGCGAAATCCTCCGGCGTGAACGGCTCGTTGCGGAAGAAATCGTAATAGAAGCCGTTCTCGATCACCGGGCCGATGGTGACCTGCGTTCCCGGATAGAGCTCCTGCACCGCCTCGGCGAGCACATGGGCGCAGTCGTGCCGGATCAGCTCGAGCGCACGCGGGTCGTCGCGGTTGAGGAACTCGATGCGGGCATCGCGCTCGATCGGATCGGCGAGATCGGCGACCGAGCCGTCGAGCGCCATCGCGACGGTGCGCTTCAGCAGCGAGGGGGAGATGCCGGCGGCGATCTCCTTGCCGGTGATGCCGGCCGGGAATTCGCGCTGCGCGCCATCGGGAAATGTCAGGGAGATCGTCATCGATCGGCTCCTGCTCACTCGGGGATACAAGCCCCGTAAGCGAAGGCCGGCTGCCTTTCCAAAAGCGCGCCGGCAGCCGGATCGGCACGCCGGCCCCGCCTATACGAGCCGGACGGCGCAGGCAATCGCCGAGTGGCGTCCTCGCGCTGGCTAGGCCTGCTCGTCGGATTGGACCGCCGGCGCGTTGACGCCCCGCCAGCGGCCATAGGCCCATGGTTTGTACCAGGCGCCCTGCGGCGGCAGCTCCTCGCAGACGAGGTCGATGCCGGAGGTGCCGAGCGGCGTGCAGCGGCAGATCCGCGCAAACCCGACCCAGCCGCCGGCCCAGAGCCCGTGCCGCTGGATCGCCTCGTCCGTGTACTCGGAGCAGGACGGCCAATGGCGGCATTGACGGCCGATCAGCAGCGAGAGGCTGAGCTGATAGCCGCGGATCACCAGATGGGCCGCCCGTCGCGGCGCCAGTCTCAGCATCTGGCGCGAGGAAAGGCTTTTTTCAGCATGTGAGGGCAAGTATGACTCGCGATCGAGCCGCGATCTCGCGTCACGGCTCCCCGATATCCGATTCCGCTTCCCCACCTTGGTCACGATGCGCGCACGCCCCCTCGCCCTCATCCTCGCTCTCGGCGGGTCGATGCTGTCCCTCGCCGCGCCGGCGCAGGCCCAGCAGCGAGCTTATCTGATCTGGCTCGACGCCGCCAAAATCGACGTCGCCAAGGTGATGGGCCTGCCTCCGGCGCAGAACTCGCCCGAGCACCGCGCGGAGTTCGAACAGGTGCTGGCGATCAGCTCGGCACGGACGCCCGAACGCGAGAAACGGGCGATCGCCGATCAATACCAGTCGCTCTCCGCCTTCCTCGACGGGATCGACCATGCCTATGTCGAGAACACCCATCGCGAGACCCGGCTGCTGATGCGCGAGGCGCAGATCGAGCTGGCCATCCTGCTGCGCAGCGTCAACCGGCTGACCAATCGCATCCGCCCCTTCGCGATGTGGAACAAGGTCAGGGTCAAGCCCTGTCCCGGCGGGCGGCCGGAAGGAACCTCCTTCCCGTCGGCTCATGCCGCGACCGCCGCCCTCTATGCGACGCTTCTCTCCGAGGCGGTGCCCGAGCTCGGGGACAAATTCGAGGAGCGGGTGAAGAGCTATGGCGAGAGCCGGCTCGTCTGCGGCTTCCATTACCCGACCGACCTGGAAGCCGGCGACAAGATCGGCCGCACCGTGGCGAAGGCGCTGCTGGCCGAGAAGGCCTTCAAGATCCGCTTCGACGAGACGCGCCCGGAGACCAGGCTCGCCTTCGGGCTGAGATAGGCGCCGCGGCCGGCCCTACCCCGCGACGCTCTCCCGCCGCTTCGCCTCGATCTTGCCGATCGCCTCGACCACCGCGTCGAAGGTCAGCATGGTCGAGGCATGGCGGGCCTTGTAGTCGCGCACCGGCAGGAGCACCGACAGATCCGCCCATTTGCCGTCCGGCGGCTCGGCGCCCTCCTTCAGGATGGCGCGCGCCCGCTCGCGGATCTCGCGCAGCTCCGCCGCGGTCGAGCCGATCACATGCCGCGCCATGATCGAGGACGAGGCCTGGCCGAGCGCACAGGCTTTGACGTCATGGCCGAAGCCGGTGACCACATCCGCATCCATGGTGAGATCGACGGTGACCGTCGAGCCGCAGAGCCGCGAATGCGCCGTCGCGGTCGCATCGGGGGCCGTCAGCCGGTCCAGCAGCGGAATATTCGCCGCCAGCTCCAGGATTCGCTTGTTGTAGACATCTGTCAGCATGAGATTGCCTGGGCCGGACTGAATTGCGGGGCTGGATTGCCGGCCTCGGTTACCAATATAGAGAGCCGGGGCGCTCTCGTGGAGGGCCCCGCGACCGCAAGGTGTGGGCGATCCGGCCCGCCGCCGGAGAGAACCGGCGCAAGCATACGGGATGCTCCACATGGACAATGTGGTTAAGTCCTTGTCCGTCGAGCGGGCCCTGGCTCCCTCCTCGGACAAGTTGCTCATCACGCAGCCGACTCAGGAGCAGGCCGAGGAGGCCGTGCGAACGCTGATCCGCTGGGCCGGAGACAACCCCTCGCGCGAGGGGCTGCTCGATACCCCGCGCCGCGTCGTCAAGGCCTATCGCGAGTTCTACAAGGGCTATCACGAAGACGCCCGCGACATGCTGGAGCGCGTCTTCGAGGAGGTCGAGGGCTATAAGGACATGGTCCTGGTCCGCGACATCCCGTTCCATTCGCATTGCGAGCACCACATGGTGCCGTTCTTCGGCAAGGTCCATATCGGCTATTTCCCGACCCATGGCGTGGTCGGCCTGTCGAAGCTCGCCCGCGTCGTCGACGTCTATGCCCGCCGGCTCCAGACCCAGGAGAGCATGACGGCGCAGATCGCCAAGGCGATCGAGGAGGCGCTGAACCCGGGCGGCGTCGCCGTGCTGGTCGAGGCCGAGCATATGTGCATGTCGATGCGCGGCGTGCAGAAGCAGGGTTCTTCGACCATGACGACGCAATATACCGGCCGCTTCCGCGAGGCGGCCGAGCAGGTCCGCTTCTTCACCATGGTGAAGTCGCCGGCGCTGTAGCCCTGCCCTGGAGATCCTCGGGAACGCCATGATGAACCCCTTCCCCACCGCGTCGAGCAAGGCCGAGCTCGAGGAAGGCACCGCCCTCGCCCCGCGTTTCGATCGGGACGGGCTGGTCACCTGCGTCGCCACCGATGCGGCGACCGGCGAGGTGCTGATGGTGGCGCATATGAACGCGGAATCGCTCCGCCGCAGCATCGAGACCGGCGAGGCCTGGTACTGGTCGCGCTCGCGTCAGGCGCTCTGGCGCAAGGGCGAGACCTCCGGCCAGCTGCAGAGCATCGTCGAGATGCGGGTCGACTGCGACCAGGACGCGGTCTGGATCAAGGTGAAGGTCGGCGGCGACGGCGGCTGCTGCCATACCGGCCGCCGCAGCTGCTTCTATCGCATCCAGCCGCTGGGCGACGCACCCCTGTCATTCGGCTGACGCGCGTTGGCAATCCTTTCACCAAGCTTACATCTTTATGTCAAAAGCGACTGATAGCCGCGCTCGGTCGCGAGTTCGTTCACCTTGTGCTCACCGGCCGGCACGATCCTGACACTCCCGCGGAGGGATCGGGCCATGATGCTGGAGACCATTGCAAGACGGGCTTTCGGGCTGGACGGCGGCGGAGCTGCGATGAACGACCTCACGCCACATCCCGAAACGCTTCAGACCCGGCCGAAGCTCGGCCTGGCGCTGGGCGGCGGCGCCGCGCGAGGCTGGGCGCATATCGGCGTGCTCGAGGTGCTGTCCGAGGCCGGCTACGCGCCGGAGGTCATCGCCGGGACATCGATCGGCGCGGTGGTCGGCGGCTGCTATGCGGCGGGCAAGCTCGACCAGCTGCGTGACTTCGCGCTCAGCCTGACCAAGCGCCGTGTCGTCGGCCTGATGGATTTCCATCTCGGCGGCGCCGGCTTGATCGCCGGCGGCCGCCTCAAGCGCCTGCTCGAACGCGATCTCGCCGGCCTCGAGATCGGCGAGCTGCAGCAGCGCTTCGCCGCGGTGGCGACCGAGCTCGGCACCGGCCACGAGATCTGGCTGACGCGCGGCTCGCTGGTCGATGCGCTGCGCGCCTCCTATGCGCTGCCGGGCGTCTTCGATCCCGTGAAGCTTGGCGGACGCTGGCTGATGGACGGCGCCCTGGTCAACCCGGTGCCGGTGACGGCCGCCCGCGCGCTCGGCGCCGATGTCGTGCTCTGCGTCAACCTCAACAGCGACATGGCCGGCCGCGGCACGGTGATCCAGGCCCATGGCGCCGATCCCGATCCCGACCCGCTGGCCGAGCCGCGGCCGGCCGCCGCCCGCTGGTTCGGCGGCATGCGCGAGCGCATGCGCGGCATCGTCGGCCGGGCGAGCGATCAGCCGGGGCTCGCCGGCGTCATGGTCGATGCCTTCAACATCACCCAGGACCGGATCTCGCGCTCGCGCCTGGCGGGCGACCCGCCGGATGTGATGATCGGCCCCAAGCTCGCTCGCCTCGGCCTGTTCGATTTCCATCGTGCCGACGAGGCGATCGGGCTCGGCCGCCTCGCCGCCGAGCGGGCCCTCGACGAGATCGGCGCCATGATGGTCGCCAATCAGCTGCCGGTGAGCTGAACGGCTGACCCCCTCGAGCCCTCATCCTGAGGAGGGCGCGCAGCGCCCGTCTCGAAGGATGCTCCAGCTGGTTCCGAGCCTCCTGGAGCATCCTTCGAGACGCGAGCTGAAGCTCGTTCCTCAGGATGAGGGCTCAGGGGGAGTCCGTTCAGGGTCTCAGGCCATCGCGATATAGTTGCGCATCGCCTGGCTTTCCGCCTCGATCTCGGCGACGCGATGCTTCACCACGTCGCCGATCGAGACGATGCCGGCCACCCGCCCCTCGTCCAGGACCGGGACATGGCGGAAGCGGCCGGATGTCATGATCTCCATCAGCTCGTCGATGCTGGTGTCAGGCCGGCAGGTGACGACCTTGCCGGTCATCACGTTGGATACCGGCGTTTCCAGCGCCGTGGCGCCGCCGGAACCGAGCGCCCTGATGATGTCGCGTTCCGAGAGAATGCCGAGCAGGTCGCCATCGGCGCCGGTCACCACCACCGCGCCGATGCGCTTTTCGGCGAGCATGCGCGTCGCTTCGGCGAGCGTCCGCTGCGGCTGGATGGAGACGACCTCGCGACCCTTGTTGCCGAGAATATGAGCGACGTTCATCGACTTCTCCTCCTATGGCGACACCATCGGCGCGCGGTCGGCTGTTGCAACGAGAGCAACGCCTTCGCCGGAGGGGCCGTTCCGCCGAAGGCACGACGTCACGCTGGATCTGTTCGAATGTGAGCGAGTTCCAAGGCGCCCGCAAGGCGCTTCGACGCGGCGGCTGAAGGCTCAGCCCCGCATCGGGCCGCGGTCGAGCAGCGGGAACAGCACGAGCCCCGCCAGGAACCCGCCGATATGCGCCTCCCAGGCGATGCTGGTCTCCTCTCCCAGGATCGGGATCAGCCCCGTTCCGAACAGGAGATTGGTGACGAACCAGATCACCACGAAGATCAGCGCCCGCGAATTGCGCCAGAGCCCGCCGAGCGGCTCGGCCGGAATCCGGCGCACCAGCGCGTCATGGCCGAGGCTGCCGAAATGCACCCCCGGCGAGAACACGAAGCGGATGGCGGCAGCCGTCGCCCCCGAAACGCCCGCCGAGATGCCGACCAGCGGCAGCACGTCGAGCTCGCGCGACCACCAGTGCAGCAGCGCGCCCGCGATCGTCGAAAGGCCGATCAGCAGCAGGAAGCGCCCGCCGCCCAGCCGGCGCGCGACAGGGCTGCCGAAGGCGGCGAGCCAGACCGCGTTGGAAATCAGGTGGAGCCAGGAACCGTGCAGGAGCCCGTAGCTCAGCAAGGTCCACCAATGCCCGTCGCCATCGCTCAGCAGCAGGCGCACCAGCAGCAGGCGCTGGGCGAATTCCGGCGTGCCGGGCGAGCCGAGCAGGCTGGCGATCTCGTCGACCCGCTCGGGCGAGAACCAGAGCGTCAGCCGCGCCGGCACGAAGGCGAGCCAGGACATCAGCAGGAAATCGTCCTGCGCACTCAGCACCTCGCGCACCCCCTGCACCAGCACGAGCGCGAGAATCAGCCAGACGACGGCGCCCGGAAGATTGAAGACCGGCTCGCGCGTCGCGGGGCCGTCGGGATCGTCGGGGCTGGCTGACATCGCGTCTCAGTGGCGCAAGCGCCGCGCGCAGGCAACCGAAAAGCTCGGCGCCGGCGGGCGAATCCAGACGAAGAAGGGGGAGAACCGAAGCTCTCCCCCTCCCCGCCCCCCAGGTTGGTCACGTCCGTGCCACCCGATTTCCTGTGGAGGATATTGCGCATTTTAGCGATCTTCCACAATGTTTACCTTTGGTTAACCTTAACGACACCCTGCCGGCTGATCCGCGGCGGCTACATGGCAAGACGGCATGCGCGCTGCGTCCTCACCCCACCGAGGACCCGATTCGTCCCCGTCTCGAACGAATGCGATCCGCTTTGGCACGCATCCGCCCCACGAGCCGGACGAGCGCCGACGGACTGGACATATCGATGAAGAATCCGAGCACCCGCCTGGTTTTCGAGTATTGGGACACGCTGCGGGGCGAGCGCAGCGCCCCGGAGCGCGGCGAGATCGAGCCGGGCGCGCTGCGCCATGCGCTCGCCGACACCTTCGTGCTGGAAAACGAGCCGATCGGGCCGGTGTTTCGCCTTGCCGGGACCAGGCTTTGCGCCCTGTTCGGCAGCGAGCTGCGTGGACGTGCCTTCGCCGCGCTGTGGTCGGATGTCGAATCGCAGGGCGAGATGCGCCGCCTCGTGCGCACCGTGATGGACGAGACCGCCGGCGCGGTTGCAGGGCTCTCGGCGCAGACGCTGAATGGCGCGACGGTCCATCTCGAATTGCTGCTGCTGCCGCTGCGCTATCGCGGCCGCACCCATGCGCGCATTCTCGGCGCCCTCTCCCCGGCTCTGACGCCCGAATGGCTCGGGCTCGACACGCTCGATTCGGTGCGGATGATCTCGCTGCGGATGATCTGGCCCGATGTGCGCGGAACCCGCTCGGCCGAGCCGCCGCCCGCCGAGGCTCGTCCGAAGCTGATGCTGTTGCCGGGCGGCCGGGCCTGACCCGGATCACCCGGCGTTATCTCTAACCAGCTCTTAACCAGCCCGCCGGTAGAATCGCGACCATCGACAATCAGGTCCTGAAATGCTGACGGCGCCGAACAACCAGAGGCTCGCCTCCCATCCCGTCGAGCGCCGACGGCATCAGCGTATGAAAGTCGTCCTGCTCGGACGCTATATGCTGCCCAATCGCATGGAATATCCGTGCCAGACCACGGATATCTCGCCCGGCGGCCTGCATATGGTCGCCCCCGCCAAACCTGCGGTCGGCGACCGGGTCATCGTTTATCTCGAGCATCTCGGCCGCATCGAGGGCGCCGCCGTCCGGATCACGCCCCAGGGCTTCGCCATGACGATCACGGCGACCAGCCGCAAGCGCGAGAAGTTCACCGCGCAATTGACCTGGCTCGCCAATCGCGACGAGCTCGGCCTGCCCGAGGACCGCAGGCACGAGCGCATCGTGCCGCGCAACCCGCGCTGCATCGTCACCCTTGAAGACGGCGCCGAGCATGTCGTGCGCCTGATCGACATCTCGCTCTCGGGCGCCGCCTTCGCCACCGATCATCGCTTCGAGATGGGCACCCCGGTTCGCCTCGGCACCACGCCGGCGACCGTGGTGCGCAGCTTCGACGGCGGTTACGCCGCCGAGTTCCGCATGCCGCTCTCGGCCGATCTGCTCGACGAGAACCTCGAGCTCTGAGCGGCAGCGACTTCGCCTCGCCGCTCGCTCACCAAAGATCACGACACCTCGCATCCTGAGCATCCGAAAGGCTGCGCCTCCGAGCCCGAGCGCGTCCCCGCCCGTTCGTTACATTCAATTGACATGTCAGTTCAATATTACTAGCTAAGATCGAAGCGAGGACAAAACGCTCCGTAGAAGAGCGATCCGGCGTGCAGAGACTTCGTCAGCTCGCGCCGTGAGGAGGACGCCAATGCTGACACGCCGTGCAGTGATTGCCGCGCTGGCGGCAGGATCCGCCCTCACCGGCCGCGCCTTGGCCGACAGCTTCCCGGCGCGGCCGATCACGCTGATGGTGCCTTTCGCGCCGGGAGGTTCCTCCGACCAGGCGGCCCGCTCCATCCAGGCCGATCTGCAGGAGCGCCTGGGCTGGACGGTCGTCGTCGAGTACCGGCCGGGCGCCGCGACGGTGATCGGCTCGGGACATGTGGCGCGGGCGCAGCCGGATGGGCACACGCTGCTGCTCGCCCCGGCGCCCTTCATCATCACCCAGTTCGCCGAGCCGAAGCCTCCTTACGACGCGCTGACCGATTTCGCGCCGATCTCGCTGCTCGTCACCTCGCCCCTCGTGCTCGCCGTCGGCCCCAAGCGTCGCGTCAAGACGCTCGGCGATCTCATCGCGCAAGCGAAAGCGGCTCCCGAGCAGCTGAGCTACGGCACGCCCGGCTATATGAGCCTGCCGCATCTTGCGACCTTGCGCCTGGCTCAGCTCGCCGGGATCAGCCTGAACCATGTGCCCTATCGGGGAGGCTCGCTCGCCCTGACCGATCTCGTCGTCGGCACGATCGACATGTTCCTGACGACGCCGGAGAGCGTGATCAGCTACGCCGAGAGCGGCCAGCTCACCCTGCTTGCCGTCACCGCGCCGGAGCGCCTGGAGGTCCTGCCACAGGTGCCGACGATGCAGGAGGCGGGAATTCAAGGCTACGAGCCCCAGGCATGGTTCGGTCTCGCCGCTCCGGCCGGAACGCCTTCGGAGATCGTCGCGCTCCTGGCGAAGGAGATCGCCACGACGATGAAGTCGCCGGCCCTGCGCGGCAGGCTGGCAAAGCTCGGCATGGTTCCGGCGCCATCGACGCCGGACTCCTTCGCAGCCTTCCTGAAGGCCGAGCATGACCGGTGGCGCGCGACGGTCGCTTTGGCCAAGCCATAGCAGCGGGACTCGGCTGCAAGGCCACCGCGCGATAGAAACAGGTAAAGTTAACCCAATCTCACAGTTAACATAACCATAATGCAGCGCTGAAAATTCTTACTCCCGGCTTTGATCCCGTTTTTCTATAAGTAGTTTTCCCAAATACAGCGGCGATTTCAGTAAAATTGCGCGTATTCATTTCAAGCGTTCTCTACAGGGCGGCCGCCATCCTCGTTCCCGGGACAAGAACGGGGACGACATCATGTTTGGGGTTCGGGACATTCGCGGCGCTGTTGTTGCGGCGGCCGTCATCATCACCGGCGCGACCGGTGCTCTGGCTCAGCAGTCCGGCGGTGTGCCGGTCGCCAGCGCGCCGATCGTGGCCAGCGGCGAGGCCCGGGCACCCTATGCCTGGACGGATATGTGCAAGCGCATGCCGGGCCAGTGCGCCGTCGATACCCGCGAGGCCGATACGGTCGAGCTGACGCCGAAGCTGTGGAAGCTGATCGTCCAGACCAATCTCCGGACCAACCGGGAGATCGAGGCGATCACCGATCAGGATCATTGGGGCGTGGTCGACCGCTGGGACATGCCCGAGGATGGCAAGGGCGACTGCGAGGACTACGTGCTGCTGAAGCGTCAGCGCCTGGCGGAGGCCGGCGTGCCGCGCCGCGCGCTGCGCGTCACCGTCGTCATCGACGAGGAGAATGCCGGCCACGCCGTGCTGATGCTGCGCACCGACCGTGGCGACTTCATCCTCGACAACAAGCGCAACGCGATCCTGCCCTGGAGCCAGACCGGCTACACCTATGTGAAGCGTGAGTCGCAGACCCGCACGGGCTGGACCTCGCTGGGCGGCCTGGCGACCTCGACGGTGGCGTCGCTACGCTGAGAAGGCATCAGCCGCGGCGGACGGGTGGTCCGGCGCGGTGATCTTGGCGGAACCTCTGCGCGCCTGCGGGGTTCAGCCGGCGAGAAGGCGAGGTCCGGTCACGTCCCCACCCACCCGTCCCCGACCGGGCATCGTCCAGGGCCGGCTCCTTCCCCGGGAGCCGGCCCGCTCTGTTTTCAGGAGCCGAGCGCGCGACGGCTAGCCCAGCCGTTTCATGCCTTTGGCGAACTGCTTCCAGCGCTCGACATAAGATGCCGCCGAGGCGGTGAGGCCTGCGGCCGCGGCCTCGTCCAGCGTGCGGATCGCCCGCGCCGGCGAGCCGACGATCAGCGAGTTGTCCGGAAACGCCTTGCCTTCGGTGACGAGCGCATTGGCGCCCACCAGGCAATTCCGCCCGATCCTGACATGGTTCAGCACGGTCGCGCCCATGCCGACCAGGCTGTTTTCGCCGATGATGCAGCCGTGCAGGATAGCGCGATGGCCGATGGTGCAGCCGGCGCCCACCTGGAGCGGCGCGCCCATATCGGTGTGCAGCACGCAGCCTTCCTGGATATTGGTGCCGGCGCCGATCTCGATCCACTCATTGTCGCCGCGCAGCACCGCGCCGAACCAGATCCCGACATCGCGGGCGAGGCGCACCCGTCCGATCACATGCGCATCGGGCGCCAGCCACCATTCGCCCTCGGGCGGCGTCTCGGGAGCGGTTCCGTCGAGTGAATAGAGCGGCATCGGTCTTCGTCCTCCGGGAAGACTGGAGGATTGCAGGCCTCACCGCATCGTCGTCAAGGCGTGCCGCAAGGACGGCCGCCTATGTTCCGACGCCGACCATCGTCAACAGATCGAGCACCACGCGCCCGCTGATCAGGCTCCAGATCGAGGCGATCATGCTCGCGGTCATGACGAAAAAGAATGGCCGCCCCTCGATGCGCCGGCCGCGCACCGTGTTGCGCAGGATCAGGAAGGGCGCGCTGAACACCACCACGGGCACGCTCGCCACGGCCCCGACGCCGCCGCGCTGCAGCAGCTCGAAGCCGGCGCGCCGCCGCGTGAACAGCTCGAAGGCGCTGGCCAGGAGCCCGGCGAAGGCGAAGCCGAGCACGAGCGATTTCAGGGCCTCGACGGCGGCGGGTTCCAGCGACACGAGAATGGCGCGCTCCAGCTTGCGACCGCCCGACCATGGCGCAAGCCGCCGGCCGGTGGAAGCGGAGCTTTAACGGATGGTTAACCACGAAGCGGCGGTCATGGTTTACGCCACGTTAACGTCGCTCTGATTCAGTTCGCCGGAGAGGCCGCGCCTCCCCGTCGCCCCCGGATCGATTCAGATGAGCCATTACGCCGCGCAGGATCATGATTTGCAGCCGGTCGCCACGGCCGACTGGGCGGCGATGATCCGCACGCGGCTGCAGCGCCGTCGTCCGCCGCCGCTGCCACAGGGCGACAGGGCGATCGCCTTGCTGGCCGGCGTCATCGTCGCGCTGGGCCTCGCCGCAACCGGCCTCGCGCTCTGGATGACGCGGCCGCTCCAGGATGTGCCGGTCGATCTTGTGCCCACCCGCGTCGGCGAGATCACGCTGGCCATTCCGGAGAATCTGGCGGGGGCCGATACCGCCGAGGGCCGCCTCGTCGGCATGGCCCGGCTGCGGCTGGATTGGCCGAGCCTCGGGCCGGTGTCGCCCGAGAGCCGCCACAGGCTGCTGGTCACGCTGAGTCCGCCGGACAAGGTCAACGAGCCGGCGATGCAGCTGTCGGTCTATGCCCGCTTCCTGACCTCGACCGTCTGGTCCAATCCCGGCGGGCTGGTGGTGCGCGGCTTTCGGAAGGGCTCGCCCTATGAGAATGACGAGCTCTATGTCTCGGTGCCGGATGGGCGCGGCTTTGCGGCGCGCTGCCCGCTCCCGGCGCCCCAGCTCGGCTTCGACGAGCTCTGCCGGGCGACCATCCGCCATCGCGGGCTGGATGTGAATATTCGCTTCCCGCGCGCCATCGTCGCCGATTGGCAGCGCATGCTGGCGGGGGTCCGCCGGACGGTCGACGCCTTCGTGCGCTGACCGCGCCGCCGCCTCTCAATCCTCGTCGAGATCGACGTCGAGGATCGCCATGGTGAAGTTGTAGGATCGGTCGCCATCCTCGTCGTCGAGATGGATGATGCCGATGAACTCGTCCGCGAGATAGACCTCGGCCGAGTCGGTCTTCTTCAGGCGCGCCCGCACGCTGAGATTATGGTTGGCGAAGGTGCGCCGCAGATAGGCTTCGAGCTTCGCGAGTTCTTTCTTGTCCACGATCGTGATCCCTTTGCTTTGCGCGGACGGATGCCATGCGCGGCCGGTCAGGGCAAGGACGAAGCGAATTCGACCCGCAAACCCCGTCAGAAAATGCTTGCTGACCTAACGTAAATCTGAATGCTTATTCGCTATGCGATATGCGACAGATGGTTCCGCGATGACGCCGTGGCTGCCCGCCGCTCTCGATTATCTGGAAAGCTGGATCGCTTTCCAGCGTGAGCTCCACGACCAGCCGGGCTGCGCCCTCGCGATCGCGGTCGACGGCACGATCGTCCGCGAATTCGCCTTCGGCCTCGCCGATCTTTCCACCGGCGAGGCGCTCACTCCGCGGCATGGCTTTCGGCTCGCCTCGCACTCCAAATGCTTCACCGCCGCGGGCATCCTGCGCCTCGTCGAGGCCGGCCGGCTGCGCCTCGACGATCCCGTCGGTCGCCATGTCGAGTGCCTGCATCCGCAGATCGCTGAGGCGAGCCTCGCGCAATTGCTGTCTCACAGCGCCGGCCTGGTCCGCGACGGGCCGGACGGCGGCCATTTCACAGACCGCTGTCCCTTCCCCACCAAGAGCGAGCTGCTGGCCGATCTCGCTTTGCCGCCGGTCTATCCGGCCGCGCAGCGCTTCAAATACTCCAATCACGGCTTCGCCCTGCTCGGCCTGGTGATCGAGGCCGTGACCGGCGAGCCCTATGCCGACTGGATCCTGCGCGAGGTCCTCCGGCCTTTCGGGCTGGCCGAAACGCAGCCCGACATCACTCGCTGGCGGGGCCCTGCGGCGAGAGGCCATAGCGGGCGGCTTCCGCTCGGGCGCCGCGTGGTGATCCCGGCCGACAACCCCGCCAACGCCATGGCCTCCGCCACCGGCTTCGTCGCGACTGCGGCAGACCTCGCCCGCTTCATCGCCCGGCTCTCGCCGGCGGCCGAGGCTTCGCCGCTCTCGGCCCTCACCCGGCGCGAGATGACGCGCCAGCACTGGCACGATGCGCAGAGCAGCCTCGGCCGTTATTACGGGCTCGGCATCATGTCGGGCGGCGAGGAGGACTGGGCCTGGCACGGTCATTCCGGCGGCTTCCAGGGCATCTGGACCCGTGTCTCGAACCTGCCGGCACTGGGCCTGACCGTCTCGGTGATGATCAACGCCATCGACGGGCCGGTGCATCCCTGGCACGGCGGCGTGCTCCAGATCCTGCGGAGCTTTGCCAGATATGGAGCGCCATCGCCGCGGACGGAAAGCTGGCGCAGCCGTCTCTGGACGATCTGGGGCGCCAGCGACCTCGTTCCCGTCGACGGCAAGGTTCTGGTCGCGAACCCGGCGCTGTCGAACCCGTTTCTCGATGCCTGGGAGATCGAGATCGAGGCGGCCGATCGCGGGCGGATCGCCAGGGCGCCGGGCTTCACCAGCCCCGGCGAGCCGGTCCGCCTCGAGCGCGGCGCCTCGGGCGAGATCGAGGCGGCCTGGCTCGCCGGCGCCTATGTCGTGAGCCGCGAGGCGCTGCGCGCCGAGATGCGCGAGCGCTATGACGCGCCCTCACCTCACATAATGCAGCTGCGTGAAGCGGCGCCGGAACGCCGTGACCTCGCTGACCAGCGCCTCGACGGGGCGAGCGCCGGATAGCCCATCGGCGATGAAGCTCGCCAACTCCGGCATATGCTCCGGCTTCATGCCGAAGCGGACGATCTCGGGCGTGCCGAGCCGCAGCCCGTTGACGTCCCCCGCCACCTCCGGCAGCGGCAGGCCGATGCCGCAGCTCAGGATGTTGGCGGCCCGCAGCCGCTTCGCCGCCGCCTGCCCGCCGCCATAGGCGGCGGCCTCGATCGCGAACTGGTGCGACTGCGTCATGCCGCGCTCGCGGGCGAAGACCGGCACCTGCCGCTCGGCCAGCGCCTCCGCCAGCGCCTTCGCCGTCGCGGCCATCATCGCCGCATAGTCGTGGCCGAACTCCTGCCAGTCGAGCAGGGTGATCGCCAGCGCCGCCGATTTGGCCGCGTCGAAATTGGCGGTGAGGCCGGGATAGGCGATGGCATCGAGCTTTTGGGCAAGGCCCGCGTCATTGCAGACGATCAGCCCCGAGGGCGGCCCGCCCAGGCTCTTATAGGTGCTCATCGTGATCACGTGAGCGCCCTCCTCCAGCGGCTGCTGCCAGCCCTGCCCGGCGATCATGCCGGAGAGATGCGCCGCGTCGAACAGCACGATCGCCCCGACCTCGTCGGCGATGGCGCGGATCTCGCGAATCGGATGCGGGAACAGGTTGAGGCTGCCGCCGATGCTGATCACCTTCGGCTTCAGCCGCAGCGCATCGGCGCGCAGCCGCTCGACATCGACGGTGTAGCCGGCGGCGTCGACCGGCGCCGGATGTGTGACGACCCCGTAGAGCCCAGCCGCGCCGGCGCCGTGATGGGTGACATGCCCGCCGATCGCCGGCGGCGGCGCGATCACCACCTCGCCCGGCTTCGCCGCCGCCATGAACACATAGAGATTGGCGAGCGCGCCCGAGGGCACCCGGATCTCGGCATAGCGCGCGCCGAACACCTGCGCCGCCAGCTCCGCCGCCATCACCTCGATCTGCTCGACCGCCTCCAGCCCCATCTCGTATTTGTCGCCCGGATAACCGAGCGAGGGCCGGGTGCCGATGCCCTGCGCCAGCACCGCCTCGGCGCGCGGGTTCATCACATTGGTCGCCGGGTTGAGGTTGACGCAGAGCCGCTCATGGATGTCGCGGTTCTCGCCGATCAGCGCCGCCAGCCGCGCCTCGCGCCCCGCCCGGTCGGCAGCCGCGATCTCGCCGGCCACCCGCAGCACGTAATCCTCGCTCGCACCCGGCACCCAGTCCCGCCGCGCCAGTCTCGCCGCCATCGCCATCTCCTCGGTTGAGCAGCCATTGCAGCGGTTTGCCGGCCGTTTCGCAAACCAGTATTGCTGCGGTCGAGGGCGAGATTTTCTGGCCCTATACCGGAACGCCCCATGCCTGTCCGCCCGCCGCGACCGCCCTTGCCGCCGCTCAACGCCTTGCGTGCCTTCGAGGCGGCGGCGAGGCTCGGCAGCTTCGCCCGCGCCGCCGAGGAGATCGGCGTCACCCCCGGAGCGGTCGCCCAGCAGATCGGCCGGCTCGAGCGCTTCCTCGGCCTGCCGCTGTTCAGGCGGCTGCCGCAGGGCGTCGCGCTGACGCAAGCCGCCGAGCGCGCCCGCCCGCGGCTGGGCAGCGCCTTCGACCTGATGGCGCAGACGGTGCAGGAGCTCAGGGCCGGCCATGCCGGTCGCGCGCTCGCGATCGCCGCCCTGCCCAGCATCGCGCAGCTCTGGCTGTCGCCGCGCCTGCCGGCCCTGCAACGCGCCTTCCCGGAGCTCTCGGTCTCGATCGCGGCGATGGAGGATCCGCCCGCCGGCCGCCATGACGGTTTCGACCTGGCGATCTTCTACCGGGCCGACCCGGAAGCTTCGGCGGTGGCGCTCGCGGAGGATACGCTGCTGCCGGTCTGCGCGCCCGCCCTCGCCGTCACGCTGGCGCAGCCTGGCGACCTCGCCGGCAAGACCCTGCTGCACGACGCGGTCTGGCATCGCGACTGGGCGCGCTGGCTGCGCCATGCCGGCATCGGTGGCATCGGCGGCATCGATGCCGGCCGCGGCCCGTCCTATTCGCTCTATGCGCTGGCGCTGGATGCGGCGTTGAACGGCGCCGGCATCCTGATCGGCCGCCGCAGCCTGGTCGCCGCGCATCTGGCGGATGGCAGGCTGGTCGCGCCCTTCGACGACCCACTGCCGAGCGGCGACAGGCTGACCCTGCTGCCGCAGCCGGGCGCGGCGCATCCGTTGCGATCGGCGGTGATCGACTGGCTGAGGAGGAACGGCTAGTCCCCGGACATCGCGCCTCCGTCATTGCGAGGAGCGCAGCGACGAAGCAATCCAGATCCGTCGAGCTCTACGTCCTTCTGGATTGCTTCGCTGCGCTCGCAATGACGGGTCGCGCGGCGAAAAGCGCTTCAGCTCAGATGCCGCCGCCGCAATCGCCGGCGAGGATCTGGTCCATCGAGCGCGAGGGCTCGGCGCAGCCGGCCTCGCCCACCACCTTGGCCGGCACCCCGGCGACGGTGGTGTTGCGCGGCACCGCCGCCAGCACCACCGAGCCGGCCGCGACGCGGGCGCATTGCCCCACCTCGATATTGCCGAGGATCTTGGCGCCGGCGCCGATCAGCACGCCCTTGCGGATCTTGGGATGGCGGTCGCCGCCCTGCTTGCCGGTGCCGCCGAGGGTGACGTCCTGCAGCATCGAGACATTGTCCTCGATCACCGTGGTCTCGCCGACCACCAGCCCGGTGGCATGGTCGAGGAAGACGCCCTTGCCGATCCGCGCGGCGGGGTTGATGTCGGTCTGGAAGACCTCGGAGGAGCGGCTCTGCAGATAGAGCGCGAAATCGCGCCGGTCCTGCCGCCACAGCCAATGCGCCAGCCGATGCGTCTGCAGCGCGTGGAAGCCCTTGAAGTAGAGCACCGGCTCGATCAGCCGGTAGCAGGCCGGGTCGCGGTCGAGCACCGCGACGACATCGGCGCGGATGCCCTGGGCGATCTCGCCATCGGCGGCGATCGCCTCGTCGAAGGCCTGCGCGATCAGCTCGGCCGGCACCGCGCCATGGCCGAGCCGCGCCGCGACGCGGTGGGCCACCGCCGCCTCGAAGCTCGGCTGGTTGAGGATCGTCGCCAGGATGAAACTGGTCAGCGCCGGCTCGGCGGCGACCGCCTGCTCGGCCTCGCGGCGCAGGCGCGACCAGACCGGGTCGACCCGGTCGAGACCGGTGGCGGGATCGCGGATATCGAGATTGGGGCGGCCGCTTGGCATGGCGTTCTCCGCTTCGGGTCACTCACGAGATGGCCACTCTCCTAGCTGAATCAAGCTGCGAAGCAAAGGATTCAAACTCGGAGCCGCAAGCGCCAAGCCCTTGGCGGAGAATAATTTTCTCCGCGCCCTGCCGCGACTCAGCCCGGCAGCGCGGCGAGGAAGTCGAGCACCGCCTGCTTGTGCGTGCGGTCGCCGACCGCGAGATTGTGATCGCGCCCCTCGACCGCGAAGGACCGGGCGCCGGGGATCAGCGCCGCCAGCTCCGGTCCCGAGCCGGAGACATCGTCCTTGGTGCCGACGCTGACCAGGGTCGGCACGGATATCTGCGCGACCTCCTCGCGCGTCAGCGTCTGGCGGGTGCCACGGATGCAGGCGGCGAGCGCCCGCAGATCGCTGCCGGTGTTCTCGGCGAAGGCGCGGAACATGCGTTGCATCGGGTCGGTGAGATCGGCGAGCGACGGCGCTTCCATCGCATCGGCGATGCCGAGCGGCAGCCCGACGCCCTCGACGAGATGGATGCCGAGCCCGCCGAGCAGCAGCGAGCGCAGCCGCTGCGGATCGCTCAGCGCCAGATGCGCCGAGATCCGCGCGCCCATCGAATAGCCCATCACATGCGCCCGCTCGATGCCGAGATGGTCGAGCAGCCGGCGCGCATCCTGCGCCATGATCTGGGAGTGATAGGCCTGCGGGTCGTAGAGCTTCTGGCTGCGGCCATGGCCGCGATTGTCGAAGGCGATCGTGCGGTAGCCGGCATGGGTCAGCGTCTTGGTCCACTGGGTGTTGACCCAGTTGACCGCATGGCTCGAGGCGAAGCCGTGCACCAGCAGGACCGTCTCGCCCTTGTCGTCGGCCGTCGGGGCGAGGTCGAGATAGGCGATGGAGACGCCGTCGGAATCGAAAACCTGCATGGAGCTACCGTCAGCCGCTGCGATCCCGCTGATCTGCCACGGCGCGGCGGCTTTGGGTAGCGCCGCGCCTGCCCTTTTCCGAACGCGCCGCGCCGCCTATGAGAGGCGCATGAGCGCGCCAGCATCCGCCCCGGCCCCAGGCCGCATCGAACTTGTCGACCTGGCGCGCGGCATCGCGCTGCTGGCGATGTTCGTCTACCATTTCGCCTACGACCTCTCGCATTTCCGGCTGATCGCCACCGATGTCGTGGCCGAGCCCGGCTGGCAGGTCTTCGCCAGGCTGATCGCCGGCTCCTTCCTGGCGCTGGTCGGCGTCAGCCTGGTGCTGGCGACGCGGCGCGGCTTCGATAGCGGCGCCTATCTGCGCCGCCTCGCTCTGGTCGCCGGCGCCGCCGCCCTGGTCAGCCTCGCGACCTGGTTCGCGCTGCCCGAGAATTTCATCTTCTTCGGCATCCTGCATCATATCGCGCTGGCGAGCGTGCTGGCCCTGCCCTTCCTGCGCCTGCCGACGCTGGCCATCGCCCTCGCGGCAGCCGTCGCCTTCGCCCTGCCGGCGCTGATCGGCGACGAGGCGATCGAGATTCCCCAGCTCGCCTTCCTCGGCTTCGGGCCGTGGACGCGGGCGGCCGATTTCGTGCCGCTCTTCCCCTGGTTCGGCTGCGTGCTCGCCGGCATGGCCCTGGCGCGGCTGCTGCTCGCCCGGGCGCCCGCCGGCGCCTGGACGCGCTGGCGCGCCAGCTCCGGGCCGAGCCGCCTGATCACCTTCGCCGGCCGCAACAGCCTGCCGGTCTACCTGATCCACCAGCCGGTATTCTTCGCCCTGCTGCTCGGCTTCATGCAGCTCGGCGGCCCGAAGCTCCCCGATGCCGAGGCGGCGCCCTTCCTCACCGCCTGCCAGCGCTCCTGCACCGCCAATGGCAGCCCGAAGGAGATCTGCGAGCGCGTCTGTACCTGCTCGATGGACGGGCTGAAGCGCGACAATCTCTGGGTGAAGGCCATGGCCGACGTGCTGAGCCCCGCCGAAACCGACAAGGCCCACGAGATCGGCCGCGCCTGCGCCCGCGCGCGCTGAAGCGCCACGGGCCAAGGCGGCGGCGACCCTCTGGCATCCGCGCGCCCGAGCGATTATCGTGCCGCCGCATTCGCATAGGACGAGACATCATGGCAGCCGCCCACGGCACCCCGCATTTCCACAATGAGCCCGGCGTTCCGGCGATTCATGTCGGCGCGCGCGAGTTCATGTGCATCGGCGCCAAGCCGCCCTTCGACCATCCGCATGTCTTCCTCGACATGGGCTCGGATGACGAGATCGTCTGCCCCTATTGCTCGACCCTGTTCAAATACGAGCCCTCGCTCGGCCACGGCCATTGCACGCCGCCGGAATGCGAGTACCACGCGCCGGCGCAGGCCGCCTGAGACCATCCCGCCGGGGGCGCGGCGGGACATGACGACGTGGCTGACCTCCCCATCCTCATCGCCGGCGCCGGCATCGGCGGCCTGACCGCCGCGATCGCCCTCGCTCGGCGCGGCGTTCCCGTCGCCATCTGCGAGAAGCGCACCCGCTTCGACGAGGCCGGCGCCGGCATCCAGGTCTCGCCCAATGCCGGCCGCGTGCTCGAATCGCTCGATCTCGGCCTCGCCCTGCGACGCGCCGCGATCCGCCCCGAAGCGCTGGCGATCGGCCGCTGGCAGGGCGGCGAACCCTTGCTGCGCATGCCCTTCGCCCCGCCGGTCGAGGGCGCGACGCCGTCGCGCTCGCTGAAGCGGGCCGATCTCCATCAATTGCTGCTCGACGCCGCCCGCACGCTCCCGAATATCCGCTGGCTGATCGGCCGCGGCCTTCTCGACGCACGCGAGACCGAGGCCGGCATCGCCGTAACGCTCGGCAGCGAGACCGGCCAGCCCGAGACCGTCGCGGCGATGGGGCTGGTCGGCGCCGACGGGCTCTGGTCCAGGGCCCGCGCTCTGACTGGCGACGCCGCCGAGCCCGCCTTCTCCGGCTGGGAGGCCTGGCGCTCGCTGATCCCGGCGGCCGGCCTGCCGGAGACGCTGCGCCGGCCGGCGGTCGCGCTGCATCTCGGCAAGGCCCGCCACGCGGTGCACTACCCGGTCTCCGGCGGCAAGGAGATCAACCTCGTCCTGATCCGCGCGGCGCGCGAGGCGCGGCCCGGCTGGTCGCGCGAGGGCGAGCCCTCCCAGCTCGAGCCGATCGCCCGCAGCGCCGGGCCCGATCTGCGCCGGCTGATCGAGGATGCGCCGGGCTGGCGGATCTGGTCGCTCTATGACCGCGCCCCGGCCGCCATGGCGAAAGGCCGCATCGCGCTGATCGGCGATGCCGCCCATCCGATCCTGCCCTTCCTCGCCCAGGGCGCGGCGCTGGCGATCGAGGATGCCGCGGTGCTGGCGCATGAGCTGGCGAGCCGGCTGTCGGCGCAGGGCGCGGCGGCGGTGCCGGCCGCCTTCGCCGCCTTCGCGCAAGCCCGGTCCGAGCGCGTCGCGCGCGTGCAGCAGGCCAGCCGCAAGCACGGGCAGACCTACCATCTCGGCCGGCCCTGGAGCTATGCGCGCGATTTCGCCCTGCGTCGCCTCGGCCCCGACGGCATGCGCCGGCGCAATGGCTGGATCTATGACTGGCGCGCGCCGGGCTGACGGAATCGTCATCGCCGCGCCGCGTCCTATCTCGTCAACGCCGCATTCGCTCCCTAGATTGGCGACATGATCCGCATCGATCTCAACAATGCCACCCGCATGGCCCGCCTGCCCCGCTGGGCGAGCTGGCTGGTGATGGCCGGCGCCTTCGCGCTTGGCGTGCTGCTGTTCCTCGTCGCGGCCAGCCTGGCGCTGATCCTCGTGCCGGTGGTGCTGATCGGCGGCGCCATAGCCGCCTGGCAGCTGCGCCGCCGCATGCGGGCGGCCGGGATCGACCCGCGCCAGCCCTTCGGACGTCGCCCGCCCGATCCGCATGGCGAGATTGTCGATGCGGAGTACCGGGTGATCGAGCCGGGCGAGCGGCGCTAGAAGGCGGCGTCCAGCAGCACGCCGGCGAGCGCGCATCCGGCCAGCACCCAGGCCATCGCCAGCTTGAAGCGCAGCATGGCGACCATGGCGGCTGCTGCGAGCAGCGCCGCCCGCCAGTCCAGCGAGGCGAGCACCGGCAGATCCGGCGTCAGAGGGCCGATCGCCACCGTCCGCACCGCGCGGAACAGCACATGCAGCCCGAACCACAGCGCGAGATTGGCGATAACGCCGACCACGGCGGCCGTGATCGCCGTCAGCGCCGCCGAGAGCGCCCGGTTGCCCCGCAGCGCCTCGACATAGGGCGCGCCGAGGAAGATCCACAGGAAGCAGGGCGCGAAGGTGACCCACACCGTCAGCAGGGCCCCCAGGCTGCCGGCGACGAGCGGGTCGAGCCCGGACGGCGCCCGCCAGGCGGCGATGAAGCCGACGAATTGCAGCACCAGGATCAGCGGCCCCGGCGTCGTCTCGGCCAGGCCGAGCCCATCCACCATCTCGCCCGCCACCAGCCAGCCATAGCCCTCGACCGCCGCCTGCGCCACATAGGCCAGCACCGCATAGGCCCCGCCGAAGGTGACCACCGCCATGGCGCTGAAGAAGGCGCCGACCTGCGTGAAGACATGGCCGCCGCCTAGCAGCGCCCAGAGCAGCGCCGGCGGCCCCAGCCAGAGCGGCAGCCAGACGGCGAGCACCCTGGCCGCCTTCCCGCGCGACGGCTCGGCATGGCGCAGCTCGCCGCGCGCGAACATGCGGTCGACCACGCCTTCGAATTCGGGTGCCGCCTGGTCCCCGGCATGACCGCCGCCGCCGAACAGCTCCGGCCGCCGGCGATGCCCGAGCCAGCCCGCCAGGCCGGCGCAGAGAATGACGAGCGGGAACGGCGCCTGCACCAAAAAGAGCGCGAGAAAGGCCGCGACCGCGATCAGCACCATCGCCCGGTTCTTCAGGGCGCGTTTGCTGATCCTGATCCCCGCCTCGATCACCACCGCGAGCACCGCCGCCTTGACGCCGAAAAAGGCCGCGTCGACCAGGGGGACATGCCGGTAGAGCACATAGAGCAGGCACAGCCCCCACATCACCAGGGCGCCCGGCAGGATGAAGAGCAGCCCGGCGATCAGCCCGCCGGCCGTGCGATGCAGCAGCCAGCCGATATAGGTGGCGAGCTGCTGCGCCTCCGGCCCGGGCAGCAGCATGCAGTAGTTCAGCGCATGCAGGAACCGGCGCTCGCCGATCCAGCGCCGGTCCTCGACCAGCTCCTTGTGCATCAGCGCGATCTGCCCGGCGGGCCCGCCAAAGGAGAGCAGCCCGATCTTCAGCCAGACGCGGGCGGCCTCGGCGAGGCTGGGCGCGGTCGGCTCCTGCGTTGCCATCTGCGCCTCAATCGATCCGGCTGACCAGGACCTTGTCGATCCGCCGCCCATCGAGATCGACCACCTCGAAGCGCCAATGGCCCTTGTCGAATCCCTCGCCCACCGCCGGCAGCCGGTTCATCTCGGCCAGCACGAAGCCGGCGACGGTCTGGTAGTCGGCATCGCGCGGCACATGGATGCCGAGCTCGTGCGAGAACTCGTCGACCTGCATCCAGCCGGCGACCAGGAAGGAGCCGTCCGCGCGCGTGACGATCGCCGGCTCGTCCTCGTCCTCGTCCTGGAAGGCGCCGGTGATCGCCTCGAGCACGTCGCTGGAGGTGATGATCCCTTCGAAATGGCCGTATTCGTCGAAGACCAGCGCCATATGCACGCGCGTGGCGCGCAGCGCCCTGAGCACGTCGAGCGCCCCGGTCGTATCGAGGACGACCGGCGCCTCGCGGACCAGGCTGCGGAACTCGAGCTGGCCGTCGGCCAGCGCCTGGAACGCCTCCTTCACCTCGATGATGCCGATGATCGAATCGGGCTCGCCATCCTGCACCGGCAGCCGGTTGCGTTTGCCGGCTCGCAATTGCTCGCGGATCTCCTCGACGGAATCGGCGAGATCGATCACCTCGACCTCGCGGCGCGGCGTCATCAGCGCGCGTGCCGAGCGGTCGGCCAGGCGCATCACGCCGGAGATCATCTCGCGCTCGTCGCGCTCCAGCACGCCGGCGGTCTCGGCCTCGGCGATGATGGTGCGCACCTCCTCCTCGGTGACGCGCTCCTCCGGCTCGCCCTTCTGGCCGAGCAGGCCGAGCACGATCCGCCCGGAGGCATCGAGCAGCCAGACCAGCGGCGAAGCCACCTTCGCCAGCATCGCCATCGCCGGCGCGACGCGCGCGGCGACGCGCTCGGCATCGCGCAGCGCGATCTGCTTGGGCACCAGCTCGCCTACGATCAGCGACAGATAGGTGATCAGCACGACGACGGCGCCGACGCCGAGCGCATCGGCGAGCGCGCGCGACAGCCCCTGCTCGACCAGGAAGCCCGAGAGCCGCGCACCGAGCGTGGCGCCCGAGAAGGCGCCGGAGAGCACGCCGACCAGCGTGATGCCGATCTGGACCGTGGAGAGGAAGCGGCCGGGATTCTCCGCCAGCCGGAGCGCCGTGGCGGCGCCCTTGCTGCCCTGATCGCTGAGAACCTTCAGCCGTGCCGGGCGGGATGAGACGACCGCGAGCTCCGACATGGCGAGCACACCGTTGACGACGGTGAGGATGACGACGATCAAGATCTCGGTGAGCAAAATCGGCTCGGGGTCTGCGAGGCCGCACTCGGTATCGGCCCGCCTCTGCGCCGCTTATAACGCATCGCCGGCCGAACGCGATGGGAGATGCCGAAAATGCCCGACTCTGATCTGCGCCAGCAGGCCCCCTCCGCCCAGCGCAACCGCGATCCGATCCTCGCCGTGCTGCGTGACGCCCTTCCCGCGCACGGCCTCGTGCTCGAGCTCGCCAGCGGCTCGGGCGAGCATGCCATTCACTTCGCCGCCGCCTGTCCGGAACTGGTCTTCCAGCCCTCCGACCCCGACGCCGCCGCCCGCGCCAGCATCGACGCCTGGGCGAAGGAGAGCGGACTCGCCAATATCCGGCCGGCGCTGGCGCTCGATGCCGCCGCGCCCGCCTGGCCGATCGAACGCGCCGATGCGGTGATCTGCATCAATATGATCCACATCTCGCCCTGGACGGCGACCCAAGGGCTGATGCGGCATGCCGGAGCGCTGTTGCCGCAGGGCGCGCCGCTCTATCTCTACGGCCCCTACCGGCAATCCGGCGTGCCGCTCGCGCCGAGCAACGCCGTCTTCGACGACAGCCTGCGCCGCCGCAACCCGGCCTGGGGACTGCGCGAGCTCGACGAGGTCGCGGCCCTGGCGCAGGCGGCAGGCTTCGGCGAGCCGCAGGTGACTGCCATGCCGGCGAATAATCTCAGCGTGGTGTTTCGGCGGCTGTAACGGCCGGCCGCTCGCAACGACGCTCAGCCGCCGTCGCAGCTCGTCTCCTGCAGCGCACAGATCCGGTCGACCCAGGCGCGGAACCGGCCGGCCTCCGCACCTGCCCTGGCCGCCGGCTTGATCGTCAGCGCGCCGAGCACCTCGCCATCCGCCGGCAGTGGCCCATATTCGACCAGCGCCCAGGGGCCGCTGCAGCCGAGCAGGCGCCCGTTGTGCAGGAAGGCGTCGCCGTCGAGGCTCATCCCGTCCTGCGTGGTCAGCACCTCCGGCGCCTTGGCGTCGGGCCGCAGGCGGCCGGCCTGCGCCTGCGACTTCACGGTGAGCTTTCGTCCGCTGACCCAGCCCGAGCCCTTGAACATCGTCCGCAGGGCGCCGTCCGTCAGCACCTCGTTGTCACGCGCCTCGGCGATCAGGAACCAGCCATTGACCCCGGCCTTGACCGTGACCTCGACCATGGCGCGGATCGGCGGCTCGTCCCGGCTGAGCTTCACCGGCGGCAGCGTCCCTACGACCTTATGCGCCGTGCCCGGCCCGGCGCGGACATTGAGCCCGGCCGGATCGGTCTCGCTGACGAAGGCGCCGAAGGCGCAGGCCGCCTGCCCCGCCGGCGCCGGCGCCAGGGCTGCCGATTGCGCGAAGGCGGCCTGGCTGGCGAGCGACAGCGCGAAGGCGAAGGCAAGGGCGAGGTCAGGACGCGGCATTGACGAGCACATATTGAAAGGAGCTCGGACGGCCGACCGCCTTGAGGAAGGTCGGATAGCGATTTTTCGGAATCGTCTGGCAGCCGGCCGACCAGGTATTGGGCTCGAGCACGCTGTCCTCCCCGCCGCGGTGGATATACATGGTCGTCCCCGCGCCCTTGGTGTCGATCCGGCTGGGATCGTCCTGGTTGAAGCGGCCGTCGCCATCGGTGTCGCGCTCGACGATCTGCGTCGTCTTCACCTGGAACGCGCGGTCGCCGAGGAAGCCGCCCTTCTTCTCGAAATATTCGTAGGTGCCCTCGGTCAGCCGGCCGGCATCCTTGATCCGGTCGTTGTTGATGTCGACCCCGTCCGCCTTGCGGAACTTCACATCCTTGTAGCGCTTGTCGCCGCTGCCGGCGCGCTGGGAGTATTGCGCCCCCGGCTCGGTGCAGATCGGAAACGCCGACAGCTCGCGGAAGCGCCCGATCTTGCGCATCACGACCAGCAGATCGTCATAGGAGCCCTTGCCGCGCCGGGCGAGCGAGCTGCTCTCCTTGCGCAGCGAGAGCATCACCAGCCGGCCGAAATTGAGGTCGAAGCGGGCCTGCAGCGCGCCGTATCGCCAGAGAATCGCGGCATAGGAATCGAATTCCTGCTTGGGCGTGCGAAATGGCGGGCGCTCGGCCGAGGGACGGCGGAAGCGCGCATCGAGGATCTCGCCATAAAAATCGCGCCAGTCGCGCAGGCTGCGCAGCCGCGCCTCGGCCTTGGAGCTGAGCCTGGTCTCGACCACCCGCCAGAGGAATTCCTGCAGCGCGGGAGGCACCGGCTCGACGATTCTGCGCCATTGCGAGAAGGCGATGGCGCGGTCCTGGCGCAGGCAGCGATCGAACTCGCGGGCGAAATGGGCGAAGTCGAGCGCCGCAAGGTCCGGACGCCGGCCGCTCATCGCCCTGCCTCCCAGCTTGTCGCCGGCCGCATCGCACCCTCCAGCCTCGCCAGCCGCCCGATCATACGCCTCGGGCGGCGATCAGCGCTTGCAAGGCTCTGAGGCGCAATCGACCTTCAGAGCACCGCCGGCAGGACGAAAAAGCCGCCGACCACCACCACGACCAGCGCCAGCGCCGTCAGCGGCAAATGCTTCTCGATGAAGATCCGGATATTGTCGCCGTAATAGCGCAGCGCCAGGGCGATCATCGCGAAGAAGGTGACGCGCGAGATCACCATGCCGATCGTGAACTTCCAGATGTCGAAATGCAGGAAGCCCGACATGATCGTCACGATCTTGAACGGGATCGGCGTCAGGCCCTTGGTCAGCAGCACCCAGAACCAATAGTCCTGCGAGGTGGCGATCAGATGCGCCGCCTTCTCCTGCAGGCCGTAGATGCCGATCAGCCAGGCGCCGACCGACTCATAGAGCAGCGCGCCGATCGCATAGCCGAGATAGCCGCCGCTGACCGCGCCGAGCGAGCAGACGCCGGCATAGAACCAGGCGCGATCGGGCCTGGCGATGCACATCGGGATCAGCAGCGGGATCGGCGGCAGCGGGCTCACCGAGCTTTCGACGAAGGTGATGGCGAAAAGCAGCCAGGGCGCAGCGGGGTGGGACGCGTAGGAGACGCACCAGTCATAAGCACGCTTGAGCATGTAGAGGTCGTTCGTCCTGAGTTCTCGCGCCAGGCGCAGTGCCGCCCTGCGCCTGCTGCATTAAGCCATCTGCGAGGATCAGGCCAGAACTCTCTTATCTCGGAGTCAATTGCGCGACCGATTCATGACGGGAATGCGGGCAGGCGTCCGGGGCGGTTAACGCAACCGCTCCAGCGCCTCCAGGATCTTGAGCTTGCGCGCCTCGGCGGCCGCCTTGCGCTCCCGGTTCTCCTCGACGATCTCCTCCGGCGCGCGGGCCATGAAATCGGGATTGCCGAGCTTGCGGTCGACCGCGGCGATGTCCTGGTCGAGCTTGCCGAGCTCCTTGGTCAGCCGCGCGCGCTCCACCTCGAGATCGATGATGCCCGCCAGCGGCAGCGCCGCGATCTCGCCGCGCACGATGATCTGCGCCGATTGGCCCGGCGCCTCCTCGCCGAAGCTGATCTCCGAGAGCCGCGCCAGCCGCAGGATCATCGGCGCCCAGGCCTCGACCGCCGCCCGCGTCGCCGGCGCCGCCCTGACCAGCACCAGCGGCACCTGCGCGCCGCCCGGCACATTGGTCTCGGAGCGCACCGAGCGGATATCGGAGATCAGGTCGACGACGAAGCCGATCTCCGCCTCCGCCTGCGCGTTGACGAGATGGCCGAGCTGCGGCCAGCGCGTCAGGCAGACCAGCTCCGTCTCGCCGCCGCCGGTCGCCTGCCGCGGTGCGCCCTCGCCCGCCTTCTGCGCCCAGAGCTCCTCGGTGAGGAAGGGCATGAACGGGTGCAGCAGCTGGCAGATAAGGTCGATGACATGGGCGACGACACCTCGCGTTTCCGCCTTGGCCTGCGAGGCGCCCTCGCCTTGCAGCACGGGCTTGGCCAACTCCAGATACCAGTCGCAGAACTGGCCCCAGACGAAGCGATAGGCCGCTTCGGCCGCCTCGTTGAACTTGAAGCTCTCGATCCCCGCCGCGATCGCCTCCGCCGTCCGCGCCGCCTCGCTCAAGATCCAGCGGTTGAGCGGTAGCTCGACCGCGGCCGGATCGAAGCCCTCGGCGCGGGCGCAGCCGTTCAGCTCGGCGAAGCGGGCCGCGTTCCAGATCTTGGTCGCGAAATTGCGGTAGCCCTCGACGCGCGCGGTGGCGAGCTTGATGTCGCGCCCCTGCGCCGCCATGGCCGCCAGCGTGAAGCGCAGCGCATCGGCGCCGTACTGGTCGACCAGGACCAGCGGGTCGATGACGTTGCCCTTCGACTTCGACATCTTCGCGCCCTTCTCGTCGCGAACGATGGCGTGGATGTAGACGTCCTTGAACGGCACCTCGTCCATGAAGTTGAGGCCCATCATCATCATCCGGGCGACCCAGAAGAAGATGATGTCGAAGGCGGTGACCAGCGTCGCCGTCGGGTAGTAGCGCTTGAGCTCCGCCGTCTCCTCCGGCCAGCCCAGCGTCGAGAACGGCCACAGCGCCGAGGAGAACCAGGTGTCGAGCACGTCCTCGTCGCGCGTCAGCGCCACTGGCCCGCCGTAGTGGCCGAGCGCCAGCGCCTGGGCGGCCGTCTCGGTCTCGGCGACGAAGCATTCTCCGTCCGGCCCGTACCAGGCCGGGATCTGGTGGCCCCACCAGAGCTGGCGCGAGACGCACCAGGGCTCGATGTTCTCGAGCCAGTCGTTATAGGTCTTGGTCCAGCTCTCGGGCGTGATCCGGGTCCGCCCGTCCTTCACCGCGGCCAGCGCGCGATCCGCCAGCGGCTTGACGTCGACATACCACTGGTCGGTCAGCCAGGGCTCGATCACCACATCCGAACGGTCGCCATGCGGCACGGTGTGCGCGTTCGGCTCGATCTTGCGCAGCAGGCCGCGCTCGGCCATCAGCCCGACCACCGCCTTGCGCGCCGCAAACCGGTCGAGCCCATGCAGCGCCAGCGTCTGCGGCTCAGGCGAAGCGCTCTCCAGGAACGCCTCGTAATCCTGAATCAGGATGCGAGCCGCGCCGTCGAGGATGTTGACGACCCTCAGGGAATGGCGCTTGCCGACTTCGAAATCGTTGAAGTCGTGGGCCGGGGTGATCTTGACCGCGCCGGTGCCCTTTTCCGGGTCGGCATAGTCGTCGCCGAAGATCGGGATGCTGCGCCCGACCAGCGGCAGCACGGCATTGCGGCCGATCAGCCCCTTGAGCGTCTCGTTCTCGGGATGCACCGCGACGCCGGTGTCGCCGAGCATCGTCTCGGGCCTCGTGGTCGCGACGGTGATATAGGTCGAGGCGTCCTGCGGATCGTAGCTCGCCCCCTCGATCGGATAGTCGAAATAGTAGAGATGGCCGCTCGGGTCCTTGGCCAGCGCCTTCTCCAGCTTCGCGGCCTCGAACGGCTCCTCGCCGTCGCGCTGCCATTTGAAGCTGCCGGCCTTCTCGACCTGGATCACCTCGAGATCGGAGATCGCGGTCTGGAATTTCGGGTCCCAGTTGACCAGCCGCTTGGCGCGATAGATCAGCCCCTGCCGGTGCAGCGCGACGAACACCTTGAGGACGGCGGCGCTCAGCCCCTCGTCCATGGTGAAGCGCTCGCGCGACCAATCGCAGGAGGCGCCGAGCCGCTTCAGCTGGTTGACGATCGTCCCGCCAGATTCGGCCTTCCACGTCCAGACCTCGGCGAGGAAGGCCTCGCGGCCCATGCTGCGCCGGTCGGTGCGGTTCTCGGCGGCGAGCTTGCGCTCGACCACCATCTGCGTCGCGATGCCGGCATGGTCGGTGCCCGGCTGCCAGAGCACGTCCTTGCCGCGCAGCCGCTCGAAACGGCAGAGCACGTCCTGCAGCGTGTTGTTGAGCGCATGGCCCATATGCAGCGAGCCGGTGACGTTCGGCGGCGGGATCACGATGCAATAGGGCTCGGCGCCGGGCGCAGCCCCGCGCCCCGCCTTGAAGGCGTCGGCCTTCTCCCAGGCCTCGCTGATGCGCGCCTCGACGGCCGCCGGCTCGAATGTCTTGTCCATCATCGCTTCGTGATCGCTGGCCCTGTCGCCCTGCGGCCTTAAGAGCCCATGGGAGCCCGTCGCGTCAACGGTTTCCACGGAACCGCGCCGCTTCCGGCCCGTTGGAGGAGAAACGTAAGGAGGCCTTGATGACCCACCATACCGACCAGGACCGCGTCTGGGAGCTGATCGAGGAGATCGGCCTGTGCATGCTCGTCAGCCATGATGGCAATGGCGACCATCTGCGCGCCCGCCCGATGAGCGCCCATGCCCGTCGCGACGAGGATTCGATCTATTTCCTCACCGATCTGCGCGACCACAAGGACGACGAGATCGAGATCAACGAGAACATCTGCCTGTGCTTCGCCGATAACGGCTCCTACAAATACGTCTCGGTGACCGGCACGGCGAACCTGCTCGACGATCGCGGCCGCGTGGAGGAGCTGTGGTCCACGGCGGCGCGGGCCTTCTGGGAGAGCAAGGACGATCCGAACATCCGCATCCTGCGCGTTCGCCCGATGGCCGCCGAATTCTGGGACAGCCCCGGCAAGATCGTGACCTCGGTCAAGATGGCGGCGGCTGCCGTCACCGGCGGGCGGCCCGATCTCGGCGAGAACCGCAAGGTGATTCTCTGACGGATCGGCGCGGGACGCGCGGGGATTAGAACTCAAGTCCAGAGGGCAACATGATGAGACTTCTCGTTCATTTGGTCGGCGCCTGGGTCGCCTCCGAGGCGGCCTCCGGCCGTTACCCCCGCCCGGTCTCGCTGGGGCTGCAATTGCTGGTCGCGCGGCTCGGCCCGCCGACGGCGCTGATGGCGCTCGCCGGCTATGCGATCCAGAGCCTCAACCAAGGCGGCGCCTTCCGCCGCCGCGGCGGACGCTACTGAAATCGGCGCGGCCGGCGGTTCCGCGCGGACACGGTCGCCGGCCCGCGACCTCAGCGCCGGCCGCCGCGCGCCACGCGCTCGATCTCCTGGCGCACCAGACGCTCGACCATGCCCGGCAGATTGTCGTCCAGCCAGGTCTTGAGCATCGGCTTCAGCATATCCTTGACCAGATCCTCCAGCGTGCGCGCATTCTTGCTGAGCACAGTGTTGGCCAGGGTGCTGAAGGCGTTCTGGACCGCCGCGCCGGTCTGGTCCGAGATCAGCGCCGACATGTCCATCGCAGGCTCGGGCCGAGACTGCGGGGGCGGCGCGTAAGACTGCGGCGGCTCGACCGGGGCCGGCTCGGGCTGCGGTTCCGGCTCGGCCGCGGGCTCGGCGAAAGCGATATCGTCGCTTGCGGCCGCGACCGGCGCTGCCGCCTCGTCCTCGACCCGCTCGGCCTCGGCCCCGAGATCGAGCACATCGTCCTCGGCCGCCTCAGCCTCTGCTTCGAGCTCTGGCTCCGGCTCGGCTTCGGGCTCCGGCACCAGCGCGACCGGCGGCGCCTCGACCTCCGGCTCAGCCGGCTTCTCGTCATCAGCGATGATCCGCCGGATGGAGGCGAGAATTTCCTCCATCGAGGGTTCACTGGCCTTCGGCTGCGCGCTCATGCTGATTCCGGTCACTCGACTCAAGGGCCGCCATCAGAATCACTGCGCCCCTTCCCCATGAGTAGTTCACTGCCAAACCGGCAGGCAAGGCGGCCACGCGGCCGCCCACAGGAGAAATCGGAACTGTGGCTTTGGAGCCGAATCCGCGAAGGGCCGGTGCGCTATGCGCCCCGGTCAGCGCCCGTCCGGCGTCTGCGTGCCCCAGAGCAGGCCCCTGACCTGCTCGTAATGCTTGCGGGCATCGTAGATCTCGGCCTTGAGTCTCAGCGTCTCCGCCGAAAGCCGACCGGTGGCGGAGAGCACCGAATAGGAGGCGACAACCCGGTCGCGCTGCGCCGCCACCAGGCTCGAGCGCGCGCTGACCAGCTCCTGCTGGGCGTTCAGCACGTCGAGCGTGGTGCGCTGGCCGACCTTGGCCTCCTCGCGCACGCCGGCGAGCGCCGTTTCGGCCGCCTGGACCTGTGCCTGCGCCGCGCTGATCTGCGCCTTGGCCGCCTCGAGCGCGCCCCAGGCCGAGACAACGGCCGCGCGCACGCTGTCGCGCGAGGTGTCGACCTCGATCCGGCGCTGGCCGGCGGTCTCCTTGGCCTGGCGGGTGCGCGAATAGACCTGCCCACCCTCATAGATCGGGATGGTCAGGGTCGCGACCGCGCTGGCGGAGGTGCGATTGTCGCCGAAGAACTGGTTGTCGTAGCGCTGCTGGACCAGGCCGCGCACCCCGAGCACCGGATAGAGATCCGCCTCGGTGACCTTGACCTGCAGCTCCGCCGCATCGACGCCGTGCAGCGCCGCGATGATCGCCGGATGCGAGCGCAGCGCGGCCCCGAGCGCCGCCTGCAGCGATTTGGGCAGCAGATGCTCGACCGGGCGGCCGGGCGCCAGCTGGCGCGGCTCGGCGCCGACATTCTGCCGGTAGCGGGCGATCGAGGTCTTCAGATTCGATTCCGCCAGGATCGCCTGCGACTGCGCCGAGGACAGGCGTGCCTCGGCCTGCGCCACGTCGGTCCGCGTCACCTCGCCGACCTGAAATCGATCCCGCGTCTGGCGCAGCTGCTCCTCCAGAACCTCGACATTGTTCCGGTTGAGGTTGAGGATCGCCGTGTCGCGCAGCACGTTCATATAGGAGGTGGCCGCGTCGAGCAGGACGTTCTGCTCGGTGTTGCTCAGCGTGGCGCGGGCGGCGAGCACCTGCGATTCGGCCTGGCTCACGGAGCTGCGCGTCTTGCCGCCGTCGAAGATGTTCTGGTCGACCTGGATGCCGGCGCCGCGCGGAGCGAGGCGGGAGACATTGCGGCTGTGCGGGCCGGTGCCCTGCGCACCGGCGGGAACGTCGCTCTCAGTGATGCTGGCGCCGATATCGGCGGAGGCGGTGATCCTTGGCCGATAGCCGGAGAGTGCCTGCGGCACATTCTCGTTGATGGCGCGGACGGCCGCGCGTTGCGCGTTCAGCGTGGGATTTGCGGAATAGGCGCGCCCCAGCGCCGCCTCCATGGTCTGGGCGAGCGCCGGCGAGCCCATGACGGCTGCCAGCATCCCGGCCATGGCCAGACGGCTCGCGCTCTTCTTCCAGTTCGGTCGCGTTAGTGTCACTGGACGCCTCTTGTGCGGACTTAGCGCGCTTTCCATCCGGCCGGCAACGGCCAAAAGTCGGTATTCACGCCAACTCTAACTGTCGGAGCCCGTTCTCATCACCGGGATGGTACCCAGCCCGGCGGAACGAGCCCCAGTCACGCCCAGGCATCGCCCCAGCCTCGGCACTCTTCCTAAAATGATAAGCTTTGCCATGCGCTTCGCCAACGCCACCGGCTCTGCCTGCCATCTTTCAATTTCCGAGTGCCGCAAAAATGCGACACTTTGCGGCGGCATTCTTCGGCCTTTCGGCGTAGATGCGCGGTTTTTAGAAGGCGAACTCCTCTGCCTTGCGGAATTCCTGCAGCGCCGGCGCCGCCGCGTCGAAGACGGGCCGGCCGGACAGCGAGTCGCCGCTGCTGCGATAGAGCATGACTCGCGCCGCCCGGCCGAGTCCTTCGATCACGATCAGCCGCCCGCCGGCCCGGACATGCCCGAACAGTGCCTTCGGCTGCGTCTCGCAGGCACCGCTGACCAGCACAGCGTCGAATTGGGCATCGGCCGGCAGGCTGGCGGCCAGCGTGGCGGCGGGAACTCCCGGCTTGGCGAACGCCTCGCGGGCCAGCGCCAGCGCCGCCTCGTCCGGCTCGAGCAAAGTCGCCTTCGCGCCCATCGCCGCCATCAGCGCCGCGCCATAGCCGGAGCCGCCGCCATATTCGAGCACGGTTTCGCCGGGCTGCAGATCGAGCAGCTGGATCATGCGCGCGGTGACCATCGGAGCGGGCAGCGCCCGGCTGGTACCGGGCAGCGTCTCCTGGCGGTCGAGATAGGCCAGATGCGAGAGCTCGCTGGGCAGGAACGCCTCGCGCGGCACGCTGTCGGCCGCGGCGAGCACCGCCCGGTCGGTCACGTCATAGGTCCGCAGCTGGCAATCGACCATCATGCGCCGCAGTTCGGCGAAGCTGCTCATGCTGAAATCTCCGAAACCAGGCCTCGGCCGAGGGCTTGAGCCTGCTCGCGGGTTTTGGGCGAGGCGCTCGCAAAAGGCAAGGCCGCCGAGCGCGGCATCGGATCGCTATGGAAGGGGAGATGAGAAGGTGGAGGCCTCGCCCGGAATCGAACCGGGGTGCAAGGATTTGCAGTCCTCTGCGTAACCACTCCGCCACGAGGCCATCCAGCCGGAGCGCGCCGCAGCGCGCTCCGTCAGCGGCGCCTATAACCACAAGCTGAAGCCCACCGCAACCGAAACCCGAAGCCCGCCGCAAGAGACCTAGCGTCAGCTGCGCCGCCGGTCGATTTCCTTGCATTTGGTCGCGGCAAAAGGCTTGCGCCCGAGCCGAGGCACCGCTATACGCCGGCCACCGATCCCGGATAGCTCAGCGGTAGAGCAATCGACTGTTAATCGATTGGTCGCAGGTTCGAATCCTGCTCCGGGAGCCACTTCTTCATCGGCCTTGTTTGGAAGGCCGCCCCCTGAAAACGACGCTTGGTAGCATAGCATAGCATCGGCTACCGAGCGTTCGCGGCGCCGGCTTGCCGACGACTGATCCTCCGCGCCTCGCTCTGGAGCCGCCCGGGGGCGGTTCGACGCGCTTGCTCATGCCAGAGGCCCTTGCGAAGGAGGCTCAGCCTCTTGCTCGCCGTCGATCCGGGCGACCCGCACGGGAGGCGCAGGGACCGCTCGACCGAGGTTCGAGCCCTGGATTTTGCACCCCAACCCCTTCCTCTCTCCGCAAGCGGGAAGGATTCCCGCGCCTGCCCGGCCTGCCTAGATCTGCCGGCGACGCAGCGTCGTTATCAGCCTTGGAACGCAATCACAACAGACTGCCGGAGCGTCGTTTGACAGGCGCAGCCATATGCCATTTACTCCGGCTATCAGAGACGCGCACTCCTTTACGTAATTTCAAGAGTATCGGCGTCATTGTTCCGACGTGAGGGGCGCATGAATTTCAAGCATGAATTCGACATCGGCCGTCCGGCAGCAGCCATCGAGCCGGAGAGCAGCAAGGCCGAATGGCTGATCGACAGCGCGATCGGAATCGTCGCGATCCTGATCACGCTGACCTGGCTGTTCGTGCTCGGCTGGGGAGCCGTCCATCTGTTCCGGATGCTGAAGCCCTGGGCGCTCAGCGCCTGAGTGCATCCGCTCGGCGCGCCCGCGAGCAAAGCCGAGACCGCGCCGCCCGACGGCAACTCATGCCGACACTCATTGCTGCACGGCCGCCAGCGCAGCGGCGATCCGCGGCGGCGCCGTCGGGCGCGCATACATCCGGGCCAGATAGGCCTGCAATCGCGGCAGCCCCTCGAGCAGCTTCTGCTCGTTCGCCCAGTCCATCAGATAGGCCGTGACGCAATCGGCCGCGCCGACACGTTCGCCGACGATGAAGCTGCGCCCCTCCATATGCGCTTCGAGAACCTTGGCCATGCGCGTGAAATCCTCGCGCGCGAGCACGATATCCTGCGGCAGCCGCCTCTCCTCCGGATAGAGAAAACTGTGCTTGGCGATCCGCCAGAGCGGCTGCTCGATCTCGGTCATCGCGAACAGGATCCAGCGATAGACCTGGGCCCGTTCGTCGAGATCGGCCGGCAGCAGCCCCTTCTCCGGATATTTCTCGGCGAGATAGAGGATGATGGCGGCCGATTCCGGCAGCACATTGTCGCCGTCGACCAGCACCGGCAGCTTGCCCGCCGGATTGAGCTTGAGGAAAGCGGGGCTCTGCGTCTCGCCGCCCAGGATATCGACCTGGACATAATCGAACGAGATGCCGAGCTCGTTCAGCCCCCACAGCGCCCGCAGGCTCCTGGTCGGCCCAAATCCATAGAGTTTCATCGTCAGGTCTCCCGACGCCCCTTCCGCACAGCAAGGCGCGAGGGCGCGACAGGAGCTGTCAGCAATGGCGAGCGTCGGCAGCACTTGGCCGAGGCTGGTGCGGACGGCGGGGATCGAACCGCGTCCCACCCGGCGAACTGTCGAGCCAAACACCTTGCGACGTTACGTCATATCGATTATTACGTAACGTAATATTGGTTTCGCCTGGCGCCCGGCAATGTTGGCTCACGTTCTCTGGAAGAGCGCGGGGGTGACGTGCTGCGCCGTTTTGGCGGCTGTCGCGGCGAGTCATCATGAAGCGGCTGGTCATTCGTGGCGTTTTGGTCGCTGCCGCGGGTCTCTCGCTGGCGCTCCTGGCGTCTCCGGCAGCACGCCAGACCCTGGCCGGCGCGATTTGGAACGATCCGAACGCCGCCGACGAGGCGGCTCTGCGGCTGCCATCGATCAACCGGCAGCTGGCAGAAGCGCCGCGGGACTTCATTCTGCTGGCGGGGGATTCCCATGCTGTCCGGTTGCATGACGAGGCGCTGTGCGGACGCCCGGTGGTCAATGCCGGCTCCAACGGCGCGAACGCCAAGGTCTATGCCAGACTGGCGGGCAAACTGAAGTTCGCTGCGGCCCCGGAAGCGATCGTGCTGGTCGTCGGAACCAACGATCTCCCCAGCAAGAACAAGCCTTCGCGAGAGGCCGAGCTCAGGCGCCGCGCCGCGCAGGCCAGAGCAATCGTCGATTATCTGTCGAGGCAAGGCTCCCGCCTGGTGATGACGGCGATTCCGCCGTTCGCTGCCAGCGCGATCGATCGGCTCGATCTGGCGGCGCTGCTCGGCCTGAGCCGGGAGCTCGAGCAGATCTGCCGCGCGACGCCGGGCTGCCTCTTCACCGACCTCTTCGCCGAGGCTCGCAGCGAGCGCTTCGGCATCGGGCGGCCGGGCGGGCTCGCAGACGAGCTCCATCTCGCCGATTATCGGCCTGCTCGGCGACAGATCGAGGCACTGCTCTGCCCGGCCGACCGGGCGCTTGCGGAGCAACGGCGATGAGGCTGCCCATCGCTATTGTAAGGCTGGCTCAGCTGATGGGTGCGATCACCTTGGCTGCCGCAGTCGCGGCGGCGATTCTCGAACCGGCCGATCCGGGCACGATCTCGGCGCACTGCAAGGGGCAGCTCTGGCGCAATCCGGCGAGCGGGCGCCTGGAGGGGCGGGGCATGGTCGTCAGCGCCTGCCGGGCGCAGGTCATGGCCATTCGATAGCGCCCGCATCAGCAAGCCGAAGTCCTGCGCAGCCCCGGTGCAGACGGCGGTGGATCGAACCCGCGCGCCATTTCCAGCGAGGCAAGTCTCCTTTTCAGGTTATTGAGTGGTGGTGCGGACGACGGGACTCGAACCCGTAAGCCATTGAAGGCGCAGCATTTTAAGTGCCGTGCGGTTGCCAGTTTCGCCACGTCCGCTTCACTGTGGAATGGCCCGTCCGATGCCATGCCACCATCTATGCCCCCTGCCAAGAACGAAAGACACGAGAAGATGAAAAGCGCCCCTCGCGCGGCGAGGATCAGCGCCGGCGGGCGGGCTTGTACCATTCGACGCCGTCCGGATCGACATAGAGCCCCGGCGCGGCATCGGCGCCGATGCGCTTCTGCTCCATCGGCACCGGCACGGTGTCGTCGCGGTCGCCGCGGCGGACATAGGGGCCGCTCGCCGGCCTGCCGCGGCCCTGGCCGCCATCGCCGCCGCCGATCACCGCCCGGCGCCCGGCCACCTTGTCGTCCAGCGTCGCCACCGCGCGTTGCGAGAACTTGATGCCGCCACCACCCTCGACGACCGGCAGCGCCCTTGCCGAAGCCCCCTCGCCCGTCACCCGGATGCCGACGAAGCGCGGCACATAGGTCGCTCCGCCACCGCCGCGCGCCAGCGCGTCCCAGCCGCCGGTGGTCGAGACCTGCGCGCCGCAGCGCTTATGGGCGCGCTCGCAGGCGGCGCGGGAGGCGTAGCGCGGCGCCTTCTGCTCGAACTCGGCGCGGGCATTGCGATAGGCGTTCTCGCATTGCTCGGGCGAGAGCTTGCCGGCCTCGATGCACTCGTCGCGCCTGACATAGGTCTCGCCGCCGGCCTGCGCGGCGAGATCGGCCGGCGCGAGCGCGAAGCCCGCGACGGCGAGAGCGGCGGCACGGATCATCAGGAGCGGGACCAGCTGGATCATCCGCCGGTCATGACCATGCGAATATGGCGTCACAGCAGCGGCCTCATGGTGATGGCGAGCTCGCGGGTCGAGCCGTAATCGATCTTGCCATTGCCGAGCACCGGAATCGAGCCGGTGACCAGGATCGCCCGCGGCAACCAGAGCTCCGGGAAGCCATGCGCCTTGGCCTCGTCCTGCAGCGCCTTCCTTTCGGCATTCGGCTTCTCGGTGACCAGCACGAGCTGCTCGCCCTTGCGCACGTCCGGCAACGCCACCACCACATGATTGTAGCCCGGCCAGAGCCCGGCGATCATCGATTCGACCGCCGCCAGCGAGACCATCTCGCCGCCCAGCTTGGCGAAGCGCCGCGCCCTGCCCTTGATGGTGATGAAGCCGTCATCGATGGCGACGATGTCGCCGGTGTCGTGCCAGCCACCTTCCGGCGGCACGATCTTGCCGGGGCTGTCGGCGTTGAGATAGCCGAGCATGACATTCGGCCCCTTCACGCAGAGCCGCCCGCCCTCGTGAATGCCCTCGACCGGCGCCAGCCTCGCTTCGATCCCCGGCAGCAGCCGACCGACGCTGCCTTCCTTCGTCGCCACCGGCGTGTTGCAGGCCAGCACGGGCGAGCATTCGGTGCAGCCATAGCCTTCCAGAATCGTGGTGCCATAGGGCTCCCAGAGCTTGCGCGTTTCGGGCTTCACGCGCTCGGCGCCGGCGACGACATAGCGCACGCTGCGCAGATCGCCCTCGTCCGCGGCGCGCGCATAGCCCTGCAGGAACGTGTCGGTGGCGAACAGGAAGGTCGCCTTGGTCTCGCCGATCAGCTTCGGCACCTGCTTGTAGTGCAGCGGGCTCGGATAGAGCACGACCTTCATGCCGTGGATCAGCGGCATCAGCAGCCCGGCGGTCAGGCCGAAGGAGTGGAAGGCCGGCAGCGGGTTCATGATCACGTCGCGCTCGCTGAGGAAGCCGGCGGCGAGCTGGAAGATCTGGCGCGCATTCGAAACGAGATTCGCATGGCTCAGCACCACGCCTTTCGGCTTGCCCTCGGTGCCCGAGGTGAACAGCACCACCGCCGGATCGTCGGGCGAGCCGGCATGGCGGCGATGCACCAGCCCGGGCGCCAGCGCCGCCAGGGCCCCCAGCGCCTTGTCCAGGCTCGTCAGCTCCTTGCGCAGGTCCTCGAGATAGATCACCCGCCGGCCCTGCCCCAGCACGTCGAGCTCGTCGTCGAGCTTCGCCTGGTCGACGAAGCGTCGGGCGGTGATGATGGTCGAGATCGGCCCGGTTTCGCAGGCAGCGCGCAGGTTCTTGATGCCGGCCGTGAAGTTCAGCAGCGCCGGCACGCGGCCATAGGCGAAGAGCCCGAACAGGGTCACGGCCATGCCTTGGACATTCGGCAGCAGCAGCCCGACGGTCTCGCCGGGTTTCGTCTGCGCCGCGAGCTTGCGCCCGAGAACCAGCGAGCCCAGCACCAGCCTGCCATAGGTCAGCGGCTTGCGCTCGGGATCCTCGAGCGCGATGCCGCCCTTGCCATGGCGCGCGACGGCCGCGAGCAGGGCGGAAAACAGCGTCATGCGCCCGCTTTCGAGATCGAAGGGCTGCGCAGGCAAGTCGGTCATGGTCATCTCGGATGATGCTCCCCATCCCTGTGGCAGCCGCATGACGGCAATGCTTCAGCCTACGCGATGCCGATAGGTTAGCACACGGAACCAGCGCTTTTCCTCGGCAAACTTCAAGGATTGGCAAAGACGTCCGTTTCAATCGCGAAAACTTGACGCGCAATCCGTTCATCACGCCGCAACCCCGTCATTGAGCTTACACAGGCGCGCCCCTATCTGCGGCTGCACAGTCGGGAGCCAGCCATGCCCCACCTCTCGAAAAGCATGTTCGCGATCCTGGCACTTCCCGCGGCTCTTCTGGCGACGCCGGCCGAAGCGGCCGGCTTCTGGGAGACGCTCTTCGCCGCGCCTGCGCGCCCGGCCCTGACGCCGCAGATGAGCGGGACGCCCTTGCACATGACCGTGCGGCCCAAGCGCAAGAAGCTCCCGGCCAACGGCGACGGAGCCAAGCCGCTCGCCGCCAAGGAGGGACCCGCGACGCCGCTGGTGAAGCCGATGAACATCGCCGGCGACCCCTTCTGGTACCTCAAGGACACCACGCTCAAGAAGGGCGACATCATCGTGCTGGAAAACCGCGTCGTCGTCTTCGACGGCGGCGCCCGGGCCTATGCGAATTTCGACAGCTTCCAGACCAGCCGCCTGTTGTCCGAGAAGGCCAGGCGCCAGCTGCGATATCTGGTCTCAGCGCCGAAGGACCGGTCCACCGTCTGGGAGCCGGTGAAGGCGATCGCCGATCGCAACGCCGCGGCAGAGCTGCCGGAACGCATGCGCTGACCGAGCGCCGCAAGCCTGCCCCTGGGCCGCAAAATCCGCCTCGCGTTCGCTGACGACCCGCCGGGAACCTTGCCCGCCGGGCTTCGTTGGCTGGGCAGGGATAGACGCATGCGTTCTGTCAAAGCGCGGCAATAATCGACAGGAAAGGAACGAATCCATGCTCAAGCATGTCGTATTGGCTGCCAGCCTCGTCTTCGCTCCCGCCGCTGTGATGGCCCAGAATCAGGGCCAGCCCAATGGCCTGCCGGAGCCGCCGAGCATCAGCCGGGAGATGGTGCCCCGCTTCCAGACTTATGTGACGGAGCAGCGCCGGACCTCCTTCACCTATGACCAGCCGGTCACCGTCGGCGCGACGCTGCCGGCAAGCGGCGTGAGCTATTACGAGGTGCCGCGTGAGTACGGCGCCAGCAATTATCGCTACACCGTGGTCAACAATCGCACGGTGCTGGTCGACCCCGGCACCCGCCGCATCGTCCAGGTCATCGACTGACAAAGTCATCGACTGACAAGCGAGCGGCACGCGCCGCGCGCATGGCCCGCCCCGCCGGGGCGGGCCTTTTTGCGTCGCGGCCCTTGGCCCAAGGTGCTAAGGCGGCCGCTGCCCGCCGCGCCCGAGGACCTCAGCCTTGCCGACCACGCATTCCGCCGCCGCCCTTCAGGCCGCCATCGACTATGCGAAGGCCCATGACTCGCCCTGGCCCCGCAGCATGTATTATCCCGACGGCTCCTATGTCGGGAATGTCGAATGGGCCGAGACCGGCCCCTGGACCGAGATCGTCGGGCCGGTGGAGCCGCGCGGCGGACCGGCCGGCCTCGTCCTGCGCGGCGGCGAGATCATCGCCGAATGGGGCGATACGCACCGCGCGGACATGACCTTCTCGATCGCCAAGAGCTATCTCTCGGTGCTCGCGGGCCTCGCGGTCGCCGATGGCCTGATCGCCGATCTCGACGAGCCGGTCGCCCGCAGGGTCGACGGGCCGCATTTCTCCAGCCCGCACAATGCGAAAATCACCTGGCGCCATCTCCTGCAGATGAACAGCGAATGGCAGGGCGAGATCTTCGGCAAATCCGACCAGGTCGATCATTTCCGGCAGATCGGCGTTGGCGCCGACAACAGCCGCAAGGGCCAGCGCCGCGAGCTGCGCGAGCCCGGCAGCCTCTACGAGTACAACGATGTGCGCGTGAACGCGCTGTCCTATGCGCTGCTGCGGCGCTTCCGGCGTCCGCTGCCGCAGGTGCTGCGCGAGCGCATCATGGACCCGATCGGCGCCTCGCAAGACTGGCGCTGGGAGGGCTATGACAGCTCCTGGGTCGAGATCGACGGCCAGCGCATGCAATCGGTGCCCGGCGGCGGCCATTGGGGCGGCGGGCTGTTCATCAGCGCCCATGACCATGCCCGCTTCGGCCTGCTGATCTCCCGCAACGGTGTCTGGGACGGGCGCGAGCTGATCCCCTCCTCCTGGATCGCGCGCATGACCACGCCCTCACCGACCCTGCCCAATTACGGCCTGCTCTGGTGGCTGAATCGCGGCCCGGCCGCCAATCCGAAGCTGCCATCGACCGCCTTCAGCGCGCAGGGCGCCGGCAACAACATCATCTGGATCGATCCCGAGCACGATCTTGTCGTCGTGCTCCGCTGGATCGACAAGGCCGCGGTCGAGGGCTTCTACGAGCGCCTGCTGGCGGCGGTGGCGTAGCCTCGCCCGCCACCCAGATGCCCCAGCCCCTCGCCTCCCGCCCCGCCATCGGCTTCGCCTGCGGCATCCTCGCGGCGCTGATCTGGGGCGTGCAGGCGGTGGTCTCGCGCCAGTCGGTGCTCGATGGGCTCTCGGCCGGCGATGTCACCATCCTGCGCTTCCTTGCCGCCGGGGCGGTGCTGCTGCCCTTCGCGCTGCCGCGCATGAAGCCCTTCCCGGTCGGCCGCCTCGGCTGGCGCAAGGCGATCATCCTGACCGCCATCGCCGGCCCGACCTACAGCCTGATCCTGGTCGGCGGCACGCATTTCGCGCCGGCGCTGCACTCCTCGGTGATCTCGCCGGGGCTGATCCCGGTCTGCACCGCGCTGCTCGCCTTCGCGGTGCTCGGCGAGCGGCTCGGGCCGATGCGGCTCGCCGGCCTCGCCGTCATCGTCGCCGGCATCGCGCTGTTCTCCTGGGAGGCGATGGCCAACACGCCGACCCGCGCCGGCGCCTGGATCGGCGACCTGCTCTTCGTGTTGATCGCCCTGCTCTGGTCGGTGTTCGGGCTGCTCTGCCGGCGCTGGCAGGCGGATGCGATCGAGGTGACGATGGCGACCTGCCTGCTCTCGCTGCCGCTCCTGCCGCTGATCGCCCTGATCCAGCCGGTCAACCTGTTCCAGGTGCCGCTGCCCGCGCTGGCGCTGCAGGCGCTCTATCAGGGCGTGCTGGTCGGGGCGGCCGCGCTCTTCCTCTACACCCAGGCCGTCGCGATCATCGGCGCCGGACGCGCGGCGCTCTTCCTGCCGCTGGTTCCGGTCGTCACGGCGCTCGCCGGCGCGGCCTTCCTCGGCGAGCAGGCGACCTCGCTGGAGATCGCCGGCATGGTCGTCGCGGTCATCGGCATGGCGGTGGCGCTGAGGGCGCCGAGCGAAGGCTGAGCCGCGGCGCCGTCAGCCCTTATGGTCCTTGGCGATCGGCTCGACATAGGCGAGGCCCATATCCCAGGGGAAATAGATCCAGGTGTCCTGGCTGACCTCGGTGACGAAGGTGTCGACCACCGGCACCCCGGCCGGCTTGGCGTAGACGGTGGCGAAATGGGCGTTCGGCAGCATCTCGCGCACGACGCGGGCAGTCTTGCCGGTGTCGGTGAGGTCGTCGACCACCAGCACGCCCTTGCCTTTGCCGTCGCCGATGGCGCGGATCGAGGGGGCGATCTCCTTCATCACCTTGAGCTCGGACTGGTTCTTGTAGTCGTGATAGCTCGCGACGCAGACCGTCTCGATCAGCCGCAGGCCGAGCTCGCGGCAGATGATCGCCGCCGGCACCAGCCCGCCGCGGGTGATGCAGACCATCGCCTCGAACGGTCCGGCATCGGCCAGCCGCCAGGCCAGCGCCCTGGCGTCGCGGTGGAACTGGTCCCAGGAGACGGGAAAGGCCTTGTTGGAGCTCGGTTCGGCCATGGCGGGTCCTGCGGCGGACGAAAAGAAGGTGGCTTTTCCGCAAAGCGCATCCGCGCCGCGCTGGCAAGGGCCGAGGCTCGGCTATCCCCACGGCTGTCCGGTTCGTTTCGCGCGAGCGGGTGTCGGCACGCGCTCCTGGAAAACCGTCAGTGAGTTCGTCTTTCCGGGGCGGCTGCCGAACTGAGCCGGAACGAAGCGCATCACGCGCGGCCGCGCATTGACCCGCCGGATGCCGGCCTATGCGGAGGACTTGCCGAGCCGCTCGCGCTCGGTCTCGACCATCGCCTTCACGGCGGCGACCGCCGCCATCAGCTTCTCGGCCGACCGCGAGCGGACGACGACATTGGTGTCCGGCCCCTCTTCCCCCCAGAACGGGTAGGAGCCGATCGCGCAGTCCGGATGCGCCTTGGCGATCTCGGCCAGCGGCGTGCCGATATCGCCCTCGCGCAGTCCGGCCCGCACCGTCTCGGACAGGATCTTGGCGCCGGTGCGCAGGGTCGGGCCGACCACGTCGAGCATCGCCTGCATGATCGCCGGCACGCCCGCCATGACATGGACATTGCCGATCACGAAGCCCGGCGCCTTCGACACCGAATTGGCGATCAGCTCGGCGCCTGCCGGGATGCGCGCCATGCGCATGCGCGCCTCGTTGAGCTGCTCGGCCGGGAAGCGCTCGGCCAGCATCGCCACCGCGCGCGGATCGTGGTCGATGCTCACCCCGAAGGCGGCGGCGACCGCATCTGCGGTGATGTCGTCATGGGTCGGGCCGATGCCGCCGGTGGTGAAGACATAGGTGTAGCGGGCGCGCAGCGCGTTCAGCGCCGAGATGATCTCGTCCATCAGGTCGGGCACCACCCTGACCTCGCGCAGCTCGATGCCGATGGCGGTGAGATATTCGGCGATATAGCCGATATTCTTGTCCTTGGTCCGCCCCGACAGGATCTCGTCGCCGATCACCAGCAGCGCCGCGGTCACCGGTGGTGAAAACGTGGGAGAGGTGGATGAGGTCATGGCCCTGTCCTTGCTGAGTACCGGGCGCCGCCTCCCGTTCGTTCAATGAGCTAAGCCGCTTGGCGTCGCAGGCTCAAGCGGCGCCGCAGGCGGGGCCGCCATGCGCCGCACGACGGCCAGCGTCTCAATTTAACGTTCGTAGACGAGATTGAGCCGCGTCTGGGCGATCAGCCGGTAGCCCTTGCTGTCCAGCAAGGCCGGCAGGTCGCTCTGCCAGCGCCCGCGCGAATCCTCGATCACGATGAAGCCGGGCCAGAGCGTTTGCGGCGCATCGCGCAGGAAGGGCTCGAGGATCAGGTCCTCGGCACCTTCGACATCGAGCTTGATCGCGTCGAGCCGCTCATAGCCCTCGCTCTCCATCAGGGCGAGCAGCGTCGTCGCCGGCACCCTGACCGAGCTGGCGCTGCTGGAGCGCAGGATCCGCACGCTCGATTCGCCCTTGTTGGCGGGATCGAGGAACAGGGTGAGCTCGCCCGGCTTGTCCGCCAGCGCGCAGGCGATCGCCTTGACGGTGCCGAAAGGGTTCTGGGCGATGTTGTAGGTCAGCCGCGCAAAGACGTCCGGCTGCGGCTCGACGGCGAGGATGCGCGCCCCGCGCCCGGCGCGCGCAGCCACGAACAGCGAATAGGCGCCGATATTCGCGCCGATATCGATGAAGCAGAAGCCTTCGCGGATGCGCGAGGCCAGCAGCTCGCGCTCCTGCGCGTCGAAATATTGCGGCGTGAACAGCACCCGCTTCTCGCAGACATTGCCCTCGGGATAGAGCCGCATCTGCGCGCCGAGCGCCTCGATATCGACCGGCTTGCCCTTCAGCGAATTGAGCCCGAGCCGCCGCAGCGCATAGGCGAGCTTGCGGCCGAGGAAGGAGTCGGAGGCGCCGCGGGTCCAGTCGATGATGCGCGCGACCAGCCCCTGGGGCGCGAAGGTGCCGAAGGGCTGCTCCTCGGCCGATCTGAGTTCATTGAGTGCCATTGGCGGGCTGATACACCAAAAGGCGCGGCGCGCGCCAGCAATGTCTGACGCGGCTAATGCGCCGCCAGCGCCGGCACGCAAGCTCCGTTCAGCGGGCACAGGCTGCCGCAATCGGCGACCCCGGTGAGCAGATAGCGCAGGCAGCACAGCTTGCGCCGCCGCACCGGCTCGCCGTTCTCCAGCGGATAGCTCACCGCCCCGAGCATCGGGTTGCGCCGGCCGAGCGCATCGCATTGCCGCTCCAGCCGCAAGCGGGCGCAGGACAGCGCCTGCGCGTCGAGGCGTTCGGCGGGCAATTGCTGGAGCGTCCATTCGAAGATCGAGGCGGCATTGGTCCAGAGCAGACGTGGCGAAACCCGGAACCGCTCCGCCAGATGGTCGATCAGCGGCGCCACATGGCCATCGAACAGCCGGCCGAACAGGTCCCCCGCCGGCTCGCCGCCTTCGTCCGGCATCACGATCGCCGCGGTGAGCCCGCTCTCCTGCGGGACGATCGAGACGCGGCCGAGCTCGAGCGGCAGATCCCTCCCGCAAAGGACCAGCGCAGCGGTCGCCGGGATCAGCAAGGCGCCGAAATGCCATTGCGTCCACATCGAGACCAGCGCGCGCCGGTCGCAGCCCGGATAGACCGCCGCAAAGCGCGCCAGCAGCCGCTCGCAGCCGTCCCCCTCGAGCAGCTCGGCCCCCGGGACGGCCTCGACCGCCGCGCCGGGCAGCACGAGCTTGTCGCGATACCAGGCCAGCGATTCCGGCAGCGCAGCGGCGAAGGAGGCGAGCATCGGCGCCGTCAGCCGGGCGCCGGGCGCGCGGCGCCGGCCTCCGCCGGCGCGGCCGCCCCACCGCCGAAGACCGCCGCCAGCGGCGCCGCGATCAGCGCCGCGCTCGCCGCCAGGGCGAAACAGGCGCCATAGCCGAGATTCTGCGCGACCCAGCCGGCGCCGATCCCGGCGCCCATGCTGACCAGCCCGTCCATGCATTGCAGCAGGGTGAAATCGACCCCCGCCTGGCGCGGATCGGAGATCGTCATGAAGCGTGCATAGAGCGCGACGAAGCCGAGCGCCATGATGCCGGAGGAGCTGGCCAGCGCCAGCATCACCACGGCCGGTTGCGGCAGCCCGCGCCAGGCCGAGAAGGCGAGCCCGGCGAGCGAAGCCGCCTGCAAGACGAGCGCCAGCACCAGCACGCTGCGCGCCCCGACCAGCCGCACCAGCGCCCCGCCGATCATCGCGCAGGCGAAGCCGACCGCCAGGCCGCCGAGCCCGTTGACGAGGCCGAGCGAGGCCAGATCGAGCCCTCTGTCGATCAGATAGGGGCCGAGCATGGCGACGCCCCATTTCTGCGCCGGCACATAGAGCGCCGCCAGGATCAGGCCGGCCCGCATCTGCGGCCGCTTCAGCGCCGTCTTGAGCGAAGGCTGATGCGTGCGCTGCGCCGGGGCGGCGGGAGCCGGCGATGCCAGGAAGGGCAGAGCGAGGATCACGAGCAGCCCCGCCATCGTGAAGCTGGCCAGCCGCCAGTCGAGCTTGGCGACCAGCACCAGGAAGAGGCCCGAGCCGAGCGCCGAGCCCAGATAGGCGCCGCCGACCTGCGCGGCATTGCCCCAGCCGTGATGCCGCTGCGCCAGGGTCTCGACCGCGTGCCCGTCGCAGGCGATGTCACCGGTCGCCGCGGCGAAGGCGATGACGACGAAGACCGCCATCAGCGGCACGAACATGACTGGGCCGATCAGGCCGACCGCGACCAGCCCGACCGCCGAGACCAGCGTGGTCGCCAGCACGACGCTGCGCGAGCGCGCCTGCCCCCGGCGCGGCAGCCGGTAGCGCTCGACCGCCGGCGCCCAGGCGAATTTCAGCGCCCAGGGCAGCACCGCGAGATAGGTCAGCCCGATCTGGTCGAGCGGCAGGCCGCGCTCGCGCAGCACGCTCGGCAGCGCGAGGAAGGTAAGCCCGCCGATGATGCTCTGGCCGATGTAAAGGCCGGCGATCGCCAGGACGATGCCGGCCGGCGAGGCGAGCGCGCTCACCAGCGATAGCGCAGGCTGGCGATCACCTTGCGCCCTTCGTCGAAATAGCAGAACCCTGCGGTGCAGGTCTGCTCGACCTCGTCGAGCAGGTTGGTGGCGCTGACCTGCACCCGCATGCCCTTCAGCTGCGGGTTGAGGTTCTCCAGATCGTAGCGGATCGAGCCGTCGACGAAGACGCGCGCCTCGTTGTCGATCACCGCCCGGCCGAGATTGTCGCCGAGGCTGGAGCCGACATAGCGCACGCCGCCGCCGATGCCGAGCCCGCGCACCGGGCCGGATTGCACCGTATAGTCCAGCCAGAGCGAGGCCATGTGGTAGGGGATGCTGGTCAGCCGGTTGCCGACGGTCTCGGGCGTCAGCTTCTTGATGCGCGCATCGTTGTAGGAATAGGAGGCCTGCAGGCTGAGCCCATTGGCCAGCGAGGCGACGCCTTCGATCTCGAAGCCGCTGGAGCGCAGGTCGAGCTGGACCTGCCGGTTGAGCCCGTCCACCACCTCATAGACCACGCCGTCATCCTGGCGGATGTTGAACACCGCCGCCCGAAGCGAGACGTTCTGGCCCGGCAGATCGTATTTGACGCCGAGCTCGGCCTGCTTGCCCTTGGTCGGCCGGGCGACGCCGCCGCTCAGCACCGTGCCCGGATTGGGCACGAACGAGGTGCCGTAGCTGACATAGGGCGCCAAGCCGAAATCGGTGACATAGCTCAGCGCCGCGCGCCCGGTGAAGGCGCCGTCGCGGCGCTTGCTCTCGGTCGGCACGTCGCCGGCCGCCCCCGCCTCGAAGCTGCTCTGCACCCAGTCCTGGCGGATGCCGGCGCTCAGCCGCCAGTTGCCCCATCTCAGCTGGTCCTGCAGGTAGACGCCGGTCGTGGTCAGCGTCTGCTCGGTCCGCCACAGGAACGCCGGATTATAGCCGAGCGGCACGCCGCCATAGGCCTCCTTGCTCTTGTAGTGCAGGCGGCTGATATCGACGCCGGCCAGCGCCACATGCTCGACCGCTCCGGTGCGGAACTTCGCCTCCAGCGAGGTGTCGACCGAGAAGCCGGCCGTGTTCTCGCGGGTCAGCCCGGGCGTGCCGATATAGACATATTGCTGGTTGTTGCCGAGCTGCGAGTAGCGCGCCCGCTGGCGCAGCGTCAGCACCTCGTTGAAGCCGTGCTCGAACTCGTAGCCGATCCGCGCCTGCTGCTGGCGGAAGTCGTTATAGCGCTTGTCGCCGCCGAACAGCTTGGTGGCGCCGATCGTCTTCTGCAGCACATTGCCCTGCCGGTCGACGTAAGGCCCGTATTCGTTGATATAGGCTGCCGTCCCGCCGGTGGTCGAATCCATGTACTCGCCGAGCAGCGTCAGCCGGGTCGCGGCGTTGGGCTGCCAGGTCAAGGCGGGAGCGATGAAGACGCGGTCGTCCTTGATCGCGCTGACATCGGTCCTGGCGTCGCGGACGAGGCCGGTCAGCCGGTAGAGCAAGGTGCCCTCGGCATTGGCCGGGCCGGACAGGTCGAAATTGACCTGCTTGCGGCCGAAGGAGCCGCCCTGGATCTCGATCTCGCGGAACGGCGTCTGCGTCGACCGCTTCGAGATCAGGTCGACGATGCCCGCGCTGGTGCTGGCGCCGTAGATCGCCGAGGCCGGCCCGCGCAGCACGGCGATGCCTTCGACGCCATAGGGCTCCAGCCGCATCAGCCCGTTGGGGCTGCCGATCTGGCGCAGCCCGTCGCGGAACACCGCGTTGTGGGTGACGTCGATGCCGCGGATGGTGAAGGCGTCGTAGCGCGGGTCGAAGCCATAGGTGCCGACGCGGGCGCCCGGCGTATAGGAGAGCGCCTCCAGCAGGTTCTGCGGCTTGCGCTGCTCGATCTGCGTCTGCGTCACCGTCGAGATCGACATCGGCGTCTCGAGCAGCGGCGTATCCGTCTTGGCGGCGCTGCGGCTCGATTTGGCGACATAGCCATCGGCGGTGAACACGCCCTTCTCGCCGCCGCCCTGCCCTTCCACGACGATCGTGTCGAGCTGGATCTGGCGTTGATCGCCGGCTTGCGCCAGGGCCGCGGCCGGCAGGATGAACAAGGCCGACGACGTCAGCAGGGCAAGGCGAATATTCACGGCAACAGACTCGCATTCGAAAACGACGCATGCGGCCTATCAACTTGATCGTCGGCGAGTCAATCTTGCCAGTTTTGAATTATTACAGATTTAATACTGTCGGAACAGCGGGTTCACCGAAGCGCTGGAGCCTATATACCGATCCGTGGCATGGCTGCTGCGCGCGCAGCTCCGGCGCGTGCGCCTTGCGCGCTCCGTCAAACCCAATAGATAAGGATGCGAGGAGCAGTCTTTCGCATCATGACACTGACCGAATCGACCACGCGCGCGCGCCGCGAGCCCACCATCAAGCTGCATGGCGAAGAGGCCTTCGCAGCCATGCGCAAGGCCGGGCGCCTGACCGCGCAGGGGCTCGACATGCTCGCCGCGGAAGTGCGGCCGGGCGTCACCACGCAGCGGTTGGACGATCTCGCCTTTCAGTTCGCCATGGACCACGGCGCCTATCCGGCGACGCTGTTCTATCGCGGCTACACCAAGTCGATCTGCACCTCGATCAACCATGTCGTCTGCCACGGCATCCCCGACGACAAGCCGCTGCGCGAGGGCGACATCGTCAATATCGACTACACGCTGATCGTCGACGGCTGGCACGGCGATTCCAGCCGGATGTATGGCGTCGGCGATCTGCCGCGCAAGGCCGAGCGCCTGATCGAGATCACCTATGAAAGCCTGCTGCGCGGCATCAAGGCGGTTCGTCCCGGTGCCACTACCGGCGACATCGGCTTTGCCATCCAGCGCTATGCGGAAGGCGAGCGCTGCTCCGTGGTCCGCGATTTCTGCGGCCACGGCCTCGGCCAGCTCTTCCACGACGCGCCGAACATCCTGCACTATGGCAGCCCGGGCGAAGGCGTCGAGCTGAAACCGGGCATGTTCTTTACCATCGAGCCGATGATCAATCTCGGCAAGGCAGGAGTGAAGGTGCTGTCGGACGGCTGGACCGCCGTGACGCGCGACCGCTCGCTGTCGGCCCAGTTCGAGCACACGATCGGCGTGACCGATACCGGCTGCGAGATCTTCACCCTGTCGCCCGCCGGCCTCGACAATCCGCTCACCGGCCGATGACCAAGGGCGGCGACGCCAAACCCGCCCCGGACAGCGCCACGCCGCATCATCTCGGCCATCGCGACCGGCTGCGCCAGCGTTTCCTGGAGGCCGGCGAAGCCGCCCTGCCCGATTACGAGCTGCTGGAGCTTCTGCTCTTCCGCTCGATCCCGCAGCGCGACGTCAAGCCGCTCGCCAAGCAGCTGATCCAGCATTTCGGCTCCTTCGCCGAGGTGATCGGTGCGCCCGTCTCGCGCCTGATCGAGGTCAAGGGCGTGGGCGAGAGCGTGGCGCTCGATCTCAAGGTCGTCGAAGCCGCGCTGAAGCGCACGGTGAAGGGCCAGGTCGCAAAGAAGCCCGTCCTCTCCTCATGGGCCGCCGTCATCGACTATTGCCGCCTCGCCATGGCCTTCGCCGAGCGTGAGCAGTTCCGCATCCTCTTCCTCGACAAGAAGAATGCGCTGATCGCCGACGAGGTCCAGCAGACCGGCACCGTCGACCACACGCCGGTCTATCCCCGCGAGGTGATGCGCCGTGCGCTCGAGCTCTCGGCGACGGCACTGATCCTGGTCCACAATCACCCCTCCGGCGATCCGACGCCCTCCGGCGCCGACCTGCGCATGACCCGCGAGCTCGTCGATATCGCCAAGCCGCTCGGCATCGCCATTCATGATCACATCATCGTCGGCCGCGACGGCCATGCCAGCTTCAAGGGTCTCGGCCTGATCTAAACGTTGACGCAGCGTCATATCGCTTTACACCGACCCTCCTAACCTAAGGAGAGTCGTTCATGAAAAAGCTTGCTGCCATCGTCGCCGCGACCGTCCTCGCCTCTGTCGCCCAGGCCCAGACCAAGCCTGCTCCTGCCGCCAAGCCGGCTCAGGCGAACGCCGCGGCGACGGATTCCGCCAAGTTCGTCAAGCGCGGTACGCTCACCTGCGACGTCTCGGCCAGCATCGGCCTGGTGCTCGGCTCCTCGAAGGGCCTGACCTGCTCCTTCAGCATCGACGGGAAGAAAGCTCCGCAGGCCTATACCGGCACGCTGAAGAATGTCGGCCTCGACATCGGCATCACCGCCGAGAGCAAGCTCGCCTGGGACGTACTCGCGGCGCCGAAGGCGGATCTGAAGGGCAAGCTCGCCGGCATCTATTCCGGCCCCTCGGCCGAGATCAGCGCGGGGCTCGGCCTCGGTGCGAAGTCGCTCGTCGCCGAGAGCAAGGAGGTCGCCCTGCAGCCGCTGGAGACGGGCGCAAAGGCCGGCCTCAACCTCGCGCTCGGTATCGCCAGCATGGAGCTGACCGCGGCCAAGTGAGGGCCGACCTCGCCCGCCTGCCCAGGAAAGAGGCAAGTCGCGCCAAAACCCTTGGCGACGAACCTCTTTCCGAAGCGCTGGGAATGCGCATAGGCTGGTTTCAAACGGGGGAACAGGCCCGCATGGCGGCGTTCGACGAGATGACGGGGACGAAAGGCGGGCTGCGGCCCGCCTATGCGGAACTCGATCGCTGGCTGAAGGAGGCGCCGCCCGAAATGCTGGCGCTCCGGCGCTCCCAGGCCGAGCTGTTCTTCCGCCGGATCGGCATCACCTTCGCCGTCTATGGCGAGGAGGAATCGACCGAGCGCCTGATCCCCTTCGACATCATCCCGCGCGTGCTCGAAAAGGCGGAATGGGTCAGGCTGGAGAAAGGGCTGCGCCAGCGCGTCACCGCCCTCAACATGTTCCTGGCCGATGTCTACGGGCGCAAGGAATGCCTGAAGGCCGGCATCATCCCGGCCGACCTGGTCTATCGCAACGCCTGCTACCAGCTGCAGATGGTCGATTTCCAGGTGCCGCACGGCATCTACTGCCACATCGCCGGCATCGATGTGGTGCGCGTCGACGCCGACACCTTCTATGTGCTGGAAGACAATGCCCGCACGCCCTCCGGCGTCTCCTATATGCTGGAGAACCGCGAGGTGATGCTGCGGCTCTTTCCGGAGCTGTTCTCCACCCACCGCGTCGCGCCGGTCGACAATTACCCCGACCAGCTGCTGGCGACGCTGCGCTCGGTGGCGCCGCGCAGCGCTCCCTCCGACCCGAGGATCTGCCTGCTGACGCCCGGCCAGTACAATTCGGCCTTCTACGAGCACTCCTTCCTGGCCGATAAGCTCGGCATCGAGCTGGTCGAGGGCTCGGACCTGCTGGTCAGGGACGACATCGTCTATATGCGCACCACCCAGGGGCCGAAGCGCGTCGACGTGATCTATCGGCGGATCGACGACGACTTCATCGACCCGCTGGTCTTCCGCAGCGATTCGGTGCTCGGCGTCCCCGGCATCATCGGCGCCTACAAGGCCGGCAATGTCACCCTGGCCAATGCGGTCGGCACCGGCGTCGCCGACGACAAGGCGGTCTACAGCTACATGCCGGAGATCGTGAAATTCTTCACAGGCGAGGAGCCGATCCTGAACAATGTCCCGACCTGGCGCTGCCGCGAGCCGGAGGCGAACGCCTATGTGCTCGACAATCTCGAGCAGCTCGTGGTCAAGGAGGTCAACGGCTCCGGCGGCTATGGCATGCTGGTCGGCCCCCATGCCAGCAAGGCGCAGATCGAGACCTTCCGCAACAAGCTCAAGGCCCAGCCCGAGGGCTTCATCGCGCAGCCGACGCTGGCGCTCTCGACCTGCCCGACCTTCGTGGCCTCGGGTGTCGCCCCGCGCCATGTCGACCTGCGGCCCTATGTGCTTTCGGGCGCCAACGGCATCTCCTGCGTGCCTGGCGGCCTGACCCGTGTCGCGCTGAAGGAGGGCTCGCTCGTCGTCAATTCGAGCCAGGGCGGCGGCACCAAGGACACCTGGGTGCTCGACGCATGACCATGCTTTCGCGGACCGCCGACAGCCTCTACTGGGTCTCGCGCTATGTGGAGCGCGCCGAATATCTCGCCCGCATCCTCGATGCGACCACGCGCCTGACCAATCTGCCCTCCTCCTATGGCGGCGCCGGCACCGAATGGCAGAGCGCGGTCGCCACCGCCGGCTGCGAGGAGAGCTTCGCCCAGGCCTATGGCGAGGCGAACGAGCGCAATGTCTGCGATTTCCTCAGCTTCAACCCGGACAACCCCTCCTCGATCCGCAACTGCCTGGCGCTCGCCCGCGCCAATGCCCGCGCGGTGCGCACCGCCCTGACCTCGGAGATGTGGGACGCGCTCAACGGCGCCTGGCTGGAATTGCAGCGCTTCGAGCGCAAGCGCATGGACCGCGAGGAATTCGCCCGCTTCCTGGATTGGGTGAAGAATGTCTCGCTGATCTATGACGGCTCCGCCTACCGGACCATGCTGCGCGACGACGGCTACTGGTTCTCGCGCCTCGGCGTGAATGTCGAGCGCGCCGACAACACCGCCCGCATCCTCGACGTGAAATACCATGTGCTGCTGCCGGACACCGAGCAGGTCGGCGGCTCGCTCGACTATTTCCAGTGGACCACGATGCTGCGCGAGGTTTCGGCCCTGACCGCCTATCACTGGGTCTACCGCGAGGCGGTGAAGCCGGTGCTGATCGCCGATCTCTTGATCCTCAACCGGCGCATGCCGCGCTCGCTGGCCAGCTGCTACGAGAACATCTCGCGCTTTCTCGATGCGCTCGGCGATGCCTATAACCGCCACGGCCCGGCCCAGCGTCAGGCCCGCAGAACCCTGACCAAGCTCGACAACACCCCGATCGAGGTGATCTTCCAGCGCGGGCTGCACGAGTTCATCTCGGACTTCATCGCCGAGAACAACCGGCTGGGGAACGTCATCGTCGAGCAATATCTCCAGTAAGGGAGTCCCCCCGCATGCGGATCCGGATTTCCCACAGCATCGCCTATTCCTATGACGAGCCGATCCGCCATCTGCGCCAGATCCTGCGGCTGACCCCGCGCGACCATGACGGCCAGCACATCTGCTCTTGGCGGATCGCGCCGAGCATCGACGGCCGCCTCCAGGCGGGCCAGGACCCGTTCGGCAACATCATGCACGACCTGTCATCCGACGCGCCGATCGATTCCTATGTGATCGAGGTCACCGGTCTGGTCGAAACCATGGATCTCGCCGGTGTCATTCGCGGCGTGGTCGAGAAGGTGCCGCCCGAGGTGTTCATGCGCGAGACGCGCCTGACCCAGCCGAGCGATGCCCTGCGTGTCCTGGCTTCGCAGGCCGAAAGCGGCGGCGGCAGCGATCTTTCCAGGCTGCACCGGCTGATGGAGACGGTCCATGCCGGCATCGCCTGCGTGCCGACGGGCGATCGCCTCGGGATCGGCGCCGCGGCCTGCGCCGAGGCGCGCGAAGGCATTCCGCAGGACATCGCCCATGTCTTCATGACCTGCGCGCGCCTGCTCGGCGCGCCGGCCCGCTATGTCTCCGGCTATGTCGCGGCGTCCGAGACGCTGCCCCATTCCGACGGCGCCCATGCCTGGGCCGAGGCCTGGCTGCCGGATTATGGCTGGATCGGCTTCGATTGCGCCAATGGCCTGTGCCCGATCGACACCCATGTCCGGGTCGCGGCAGGGCTGGACTATGCCGAAGCCGCCCCGGCCCGCGGCGCGCGCATCGGCGGCAATGGCGAGACCCTGACCATCGCGGTCAGCGCGCAGGCGGCACTGCCGCGCGGCGGCGGCCAGTAGTTGTTCCGGTCATAGGCTCCTGTTACCAGCATGCGCTCCTCATGCTGCGGAGACGATCGTGACCTATTGCGCCGGCATCCTCGTCCAGGACGGGCTCGTGATGATCGCCGACACCCGCACCAATGCCGGGCTCGACGACATCTCGACCTTCCGCAAGCTGCATGTCTTCTCCTGGCCGGGCGAGCGCACCATGGCACTCGCCACCGCAGGCAATCTCTCGATCACCCAATCGGTCGTCAGCCTGCTGCAGGAAGGCGTGCCCAACCCCGACACCGGCGAGCCGGAGACGCTGCAGAACGCCGCCTCGATGTTCCGCGCCGCGCAATTGGTCGGGCGTGCGCTGCGCACCGTGCGGGAAACGGATGGCGCGGCGCTGCGCGAGGCGGGCGTGAAGTTCGAGATCTCGATGCTGTTCGGCGGCCAGATCCAGGGTCAGCCGATGCGGCTCTTCATGATCTACTCGGCCGGCAACTTCATCGAATGCGGCATGGACGCGCCGTTCCTGCAGATCGGCGAGCACAAATACGGCAAGCCGATCCTGGACCGCGCCGTGACCTTCAACACCCATCTCTACGACGCTCTGAAGGTCGGGCTGATCTCGATGGACTCCACGATGCGCTCCAATCTCGGCGTCGGCCTGCCGATCGACCTGCTGGTGCTGCGGCGCGATGCCGCCGGTCCGGAGCTCAACCGCCGGATCGAGGCCGGCGAACTCTATTTTCATGATCTGCGCGAGCGCTGGTCGGCTGCCTTGCGCGCAGCGCATATGGCGATCCCGCGGCCGCCATATGAACCAACCGGCGAGTAGATGTGATCGGACCAGGTATCGATCACAAGACATATCTTCATCTATACATATCTTTAGGTAATCACGATTCGAACGGCCAATTCGATTCAATGAGATTGGCCCCGTGCTGCCGAGTATCCGCGCGCTTTATTGCGTTTCTCGACAATGCCGGAAACCGGATAGCAAGATTCATCTGGCAGGGTGCCGCTCTTCGCGCGTCTCGGTGGACAAGGGCCTGTGCCGATCATTGCCAGAATGACGAACACGGAATCCTCGGCGCGCATGCTGACCAGCACATTGGCGACGCTTGCCCTCGCCTTTGCACTCGTCATGGCAGCCGTGATCGGCGTGATGCTTGCGATCACCGACGACGCGAACCGTATCGAGGCCTGGCGCCAGAAGGATCGCGTCGAGGCGATGCTCGAGACGCAGGTGCGCCTGCGGCGTCAGCGCCTCGAGAACATCAAGGCCGTCGGCATCCTCGAGCCTGTCCTGGCGATCCGCTCCGCCAGCCCTGCCCTGCAGCTCGCCTTCGGGCAGCTCAGCAACCGTTTTCTCGAATTTGACGGCTCCTATCTCGTGACGGCCTCCGGAATGGTTCTCGCCGGTATCGAGAAGAGCGGGCGCGCCGGCCAGACCGGCTACGATGCGCTGCGTCGCCTGAAGGCCGATCTGCCCGGCGGCGCGCCCGCAATGGGCCGGCCGAAAATGAGCGACGGCCCGGTGACGGCCACCATGATCCATGACGGCGAGCACACCTTCGGCATCATCATCGCCGATCTGCGCGCCGCCGCCGCCAAGGCCGATCCGGTCCAGGGCGGCGCGGCGTTCATCGTCGGCTATCGCCGGGTGGAGCAGGTCCAGCTCGACGAGCTCGCCCAGCGCTATCGCATCCCCGGCTTGACGATCGTGACGCAGCAGCCGGCCGATGCCGCGATCCGGCGCGACATCGTCTCGCCCGACGGCTCGGTCAGCGCCTGGCTGAGCTGGACGCCGGACCGTCCCGGCGACGTCATCATCGAGCAGTTCGTCTGGGCGCTGGCCGCCGTCACGGCGCTGTTCTGCGCGCTCTTCGCCTATGTGTTCCACCGGCTTCGCAATGCCGCGCAGCAGATCGCCCTGCGCGAGCTCCAGATTCACCGCCTGGCCGGGCAGGACGAATTGTCGGGGCTGCCCAATCGCCGCACCTTCGATCTCAGGCTCGATCAGGAGCTCGCCCAGCTCGGCCGCACCAATGGCAAGCTGGCCGTCCTGCTGGTCGATCTCGACCGGTTCAAAGCGATCAACGACACCTATGGCCACAATGCCGGCGACGAGCTGATCCAGCAGGTCGCGGCGCGTCTCGGCACGATCCTGCGCCTCGGGGATACCGTGGCGCGCCTGGGCGGCGACGAGTTCGGCATCATCCAGACCCACACAGCCGAGAGCCCGAACGCGTGCGCCGCGCTCGGGCAGCGCATTCTGGACACCCTGACCGAGCCCTTCGACATCGGCGGCGTCGCCGTCACCGTCGGCTGCTCGATCGGCATCGCGCGCGCGCCCGACGACGGCTCCGATCGCGACACGCTGAAGCGGCTGGCCGACACCGCGCTCTACCAGGCCAAGAACGAGGGCCGGAACCGCTACTCCTTCTTCGAGCCGGGCATGAACCGGGCGCTGCAGCTCAAGCGCATGGTCGAGGAGGACCTGCGCAACGCGATCGAGCGCGACGAGCTGGTTCTGCATTATCAGCCTCAGGTCTCCATCGACGGCACCCGGATCGTCGGCGTCGAGGCCCTCGTCCGCTGGCCCCACCCCGTGCATGGCCTGGTGCCGCCGTCGGAATTCGTCAGCACAGCCGAGGAACGCGGCCTGATCGTGCCCCTGAGCGAATGGGTGCTGCGCAAGGCCTGTATCCAGGCGCTGAACTGGCCGCAGCTGAAGCTCGCCGTGAACGTCTCGCCGATCCAGTTCCGGCACAAGGACTTCGTCGCGAGCGTGATCCGCATTCTCGAGGAGACCGGCTTCGACCCGAACAGGCTTGAGCTCGAGCTGACCGAGGGCGTCGTTGTCGAGGACGCGGACGCGGCCGAGAATGCGATGATGGATCTGCGCGCCCATGGCGTCAGCCTGGCGCTGGACGATTTCGGAACCGGCTATTCGAGCCTGATCTATCTGCGGCGCTTCGCTTTCGACAAGATCAAGATCGACCGGTCATTCCTGGAATATATGGAAGCGACCGGCGAGTCCGCCATCCTGGTGCATTCGGTCGTGCATCTCGGCCGCGCGCTCGGGCTGCGGGTCTGCGCCGAAGGGGTCGAGACGGTGGAACAGCACCGCTTCCTGCAATCGGTCGGCTGCCACGAATTGCAGGGCTTCCTGTTCTCGAAGGGCGTGCCGCCGGCGGAGATCGATCGCCTGCTCAGCCTCGATCAGCCCTTCGAGAGCGAGCTGGCGGCGTAGCACGCGATCAGAAGAAGCTGGCGAGCCAGCTCACCAGCGCATAGGCGAAGCCCGCCGACAGGACGAGGCCGCCGATCCCCGCCAGCGCCCCCGCGATGATCAGCACACCGTCGCGCTCGACCAGCCCGAGCCCGACCAGGCATACCGCGAGCCCGAGCGGGATCTGGCCGATGAAGGGCGCGGCGACGATCAGCCCCAGCGCCAGCATCAGCAGGAGCCCGCCGAGCACCGGGATGGCCGCCTCGCCGCCCAGAATAGTCAGGCGCGGCCGCGAGAAGCGCTCGAGCCGAAGCAAGGGAGGCAAGGCGCGCTCGACCGCGCGGGCGAGCTCCGCCTTGCCGATCGTACGGGCGAGCAGGCGCTGCGGCAGCCAGGGCACCGCGCGCCCGAGCAGCATCTGCGCCGCGACGAAAGCGAGCACCAGGCCGCAGACCAGCGGGATCGGCGGCGGCATCGGCAGGCAATTCGGCAAGCCGAGCAGCACGACCAGCAGCGCATAGGCACGGTCGCGAAGCGCGGCGACGATGTCGCCGACCGGAATGCGCGGCCCCGGCAGGGCGGCGATCGCAACGAGCAGATGGGAAGTTCGCAAAGGCGTTGACACGCGCGGCCGCCGGCGGAGAAGGAGGCCGCCGGCCTAGCACGGCGCGGCGCGGGCCAACAACCCCGCCTCGCGCAGGTCGGTCAGTGCAAAGTCAGCACCCCGTCGACCGTGACGATCTCGGCCGGCCTGATCAGCCCCGCATGCGCGACCGTCACCGAATGGAGTGGCCCGTCGAGCTCGCGCTGCCAGAAATCGAGGAACCGCCGCAGCTCGGGAAAGCGTGGCGCCAGATCGTAATCCTGCCAGACATAGCTTTGCAGGAAGGCAGGGTGGTCCGGCATGCGGTAGAGGATCCGGGCCGTCGTCAGGCCGTAGCCGGCCAGCTGGCGAATGAAGTCCTGCGTAACCATGGCCGATGCGCTCCTTGGCGGAAGACGATGAGCCGGGACAGGATCAGCCTGCGCCGCGATGGTTAACAAAAGCTTGCAGATAGCGCGCGCACTCGGGCACACTCATGCCGTGCATTCAGACAGTCGATGCAATCGACTCGAAGAGGCTGGCGGCGTGGAGTTGCGTGGCGTGAAATGGCTTCGATGCCTGACGGTCTGCGGCCTGGGAGCCGCTCTCGCGCTCCTGCCTGCAGTCTGCCTGGCGGACCCGACCTTGAATGAACGGCCGCCCTTGTCGCTGGTGATGTTCGGCTCGCTCGACCTCGGCCCACCCAAATCGCAGGCCGGGCTCGGCTTCAAATTCGCGATCGGCGGTCGCGGGCTCGATGCCAGCGGCTTCCGGCTCGGCTTTGCCACCGCCGACAGCACGGAGCCGCTGCGCCGGCGCCCCGACCAGGGCCGTCTCTACCGCACCGAGACGTCGACGATGCTCGGCTATGAATGGCGGATCGACAACAGTTTCCTTGCGGTCTCCCTCGGCCAGCAGGTCGACGCGGTCTATGCCGTCTGGGGTCCGTTCAAGGCCTTCGAGCAGCGCCTCGGCCCGCGCATCCAGCTCGATCTCTGGCTCGCGCCCAGTCCCGACATGGTGCTGCAGTTCCATGCCTTCGGCATCGGCGGCCGCGGCAGCCGCTCGGGCGGCCGGCTCTCCGTCGGCTGGCGGCTGCGGCGCCGCCTCTTCCTCGGGCCGGAGGTCGAGGCCTTCGGCGAGCGCGACTATTACAAGGTTCGCACCGGCCTGCAGCTCAGCGGGATCGAGCTGTTCGGCACCAGCTGGCGGATTTCCGTCGGGCGGCAGAAGACCAGCGAGAAGAAGAGCGCGACCTATGCCACGCTCGGCCTGCATTGGCATCGCTGATGCGTCAGCCGCGCGGCCCCTGCCCCGTCAAGGCCTTCAGCGCCTCGGGCGTATCGATGTCGAGCGCGATCGCCGGATCGTCGAGTGCGACCTCCTCGACCGCCTCGCCAGCCGCATCGATCAGGCGCCGCGCTCCGTGGTCGCCGGAGAGCGTCTCCACCTGCGCGAACAGGGCGCGCGCCAGCAGCACCGGATTGCCGCGCTGGCCGAGCAGGGTCGGCGCCACCGCCAGCGCCTCGGGACGGTCGGCGAAAGCCTGCGCCAGGCGATCGATCACCCCGGCGGTGACATTCGGCATATCGCCGAGGCAGACCACCACGCCCGGCACATCCTCCGGCAGCGCCGCGATGCCCGCCTTCAGCGAACTCGCCAGCCCGTCGGCGAAGTCCGGATTGTGCACGAAGCGGACCTCCAGCCCGGCGAGGGCTGCGCGCACCTCCTCCTGCTGGTGACCCGTGACGACGAACACCGGCGCGGCACGCGAGGCAAGCTGCGCCTCGACCGCATGGCGCACCAACGCGACGCCGCGCACCTCCTGCAGCAGCTTGTTGCCGGTTCCCATCCGGGTCGAGCGCCCGGCGGCGAGCACGATGCCTGCAACCGGCGCCGCGCCATGGCCCGGCGCGCGCGGTTGCGGGCGCGAGACGATCTCCATCAGCAGCCCGCCCACGCCCATGCCTTGGATGTCGGCGCGCTTGACCGGGATGTTCGCCAGCATGCGCTGCAGCACCCAGTCGAACCCGTTCTCCTTCGGCGAGCGCGCGCAGCCGGGCGCCCCGATCACCGGCTTGCCGCCGAGCGTGCCGATCATCAGCAGATTGCCGGGATCGACCGGCATGCCGAGATGCTCGACCGTGCCGCCGGCATCGACCAGCGCCTGCGGGACGACATCGCGCCGATCGGTGATCGCCGAAGCGCCGAAGACCACGACCAGCTCGGCCGGCCCGGCCGCCGCCTCCCTGATCGCCTCCGCCAGCGGCGGGCTCTCATGCGGCACGCGGGCATCGCGCTCGATTCCCGCCGCCGCGGGCTGCAGCCGCTCGGCCAGCGTCCGCAAGGTCTTGTCGACGACGCTCGGCTTCAGCCCCGGCAGCAGCGTCGAGATCACGGCGACCGATTTGAGCTTGTACTCCGCCACCGCGATCGGCTTGTCGGCGCCGAGCCGCTCCAGCGCCTCGGCGATGCGCTTGTCCGGCACGGCATAGGGAATGATCTTCACCGTGCCGACCATCTCGCCGGCCACGACCGGCTTCAGCGCCGGCAGGGTCGCCACCGTGATCGCCTCGTCGACCGTATTGAGCGCGTCGATGATGGCGGCATCGATCTGGAGGATGCCGGCCGCGGCCGCGAAGAGATTGACGCGCCCGGTGAAGGGCGCCTCGGTCACCACCGCCCGGCCCGCCAGCGCCCGCGCGAGCTGCTCGGCCGCGGCGTTTTCGTCGAGATCGCCGGCCTCGAGCCTGACGGCGACGATCTCGCTCAGCCCGGCCGCCGCGAGCCGCTGCGCATCGCTCTCGCTGATCGCCGCCCCCTTGCGGACGATGACGTCGCCGGCGCGCACGGTATGGGCCGCGACGCAGCCGACGGCGTCGGCGATCGGGATCGGGCCGAATTTCATGCAGGCTGACCCTCGATATCCGGTTTGCGGCGGGGGCCGCGCAGGCTCTGGACGATCTCGCCGAGGATCGCCAGCGCGATCTCGGCCGGCGAGACCGCGCCGATATCGAGGCCGATCGGAGCATGGATGCGGCGCAGCTGCGCCTCCCCGAAACCGGCGGCGGCCAGCCGTTCGAGGCGCCTGCCATGGGTCTTCCGGCTGCCGAGCGCGCCGATATAGAAGCAGTCGGAGCGCAGCGCCGCGATCAGGGCGGGATCGTCGATCTTCGGATCATGCGTCAGCGCCACAAAGGCGGTGTAGCCGTCGAGCGGCACCTGCTGCAGCGCCTCCTCCGGCCATTGCGCCAGCAGGGTCACATCCGGAAAGCGCTCGGGCGTGGCGAAGGCGGTGCGTGGATCGATCACCGTCACGTCGAGATCGAGCAGTTGCGCCATCGGCGCCATGGCCTGCGAGATATGCACCGCGCCGGTCACCACGATGCGCGGGGGCGGCGCCTGCACGGTCAGGAAAAAGGCCTTGCCCTCGGCCTCCACGGTTCCGCTCTTGCCGCTGCGCAGCTGCTTGTCGAGCAACTCCGCCAGCGGATCGGCGGCGAGCCCGGCCTCCGTCACCAGGCGTTGCGCGCCCGAGCCCAGCTCGGTGACGAGCACCGCGGTCCGCCGCGCCGCGCGCTCGGCATTGAGCGCAGAGAGCAGCGCAAGATCCATCGGCTCAGCCCTTGTCGACAGCGAGCTTGACGCCCAGCCCGATCATCGCCGCCCCGCCGAGCCAGCGCCCGAAGGCGAAGCCGGCCCTGCTCGCCTTCATCGTCTTCATCACCAGCGTGGCGCCGAAGACGGTGACCAGATCGGCCGAGGAGAAGGCGAAATTCACGATCGTGCCGAGGATCAGGAACTGCGCCCAGACCGGCAGCGAGCCGGCGGGATCGACGAATTGCGGCAGCAGGGCGATGAAGAACAGCGCCACCTTCGGATTGAGGATCTCGACGATGAAGGAATCGACCAAGGCGCGCCTGACCGTCTTCTGCGGCGCGACCGCCGGCGTCTCGGCGGCGCCGAGCTTGGAGCGGATCATGCCGATGCCGAGCCAGACCAGATAGAGCGCGCCGGCGATCTTCACGGCGAGATAGAGCTCGGGCACATGCTTGAACACCGCCGACAGCCCGAAGGCGGCGGCGAAGACATGCACATAGCAGCCGAGATGGATGCCGAGCATCGCCATCAGCCCGGCTTTCTTGCCATGGGCGATGGTCTGCGCGGCGGTATAGAGCAGCGCCGGCCCCGGGAAATAGGCGACGAGAAGGGTGAGCGTCGCGAAGGCGAGCAGGGTTTCCCAGGAAGCCATCAGGCGGTGCCCTTCGTGCTGATCGGTTCGACATAGACCTTGATGCGGCCGCCGCAGGACAGTCCCACCTGCCAGGCGGTCTCATCGGCGACGCCGAATTCCAGCGTGCGCGGCTTGCCGTCGGCGATGACATCGCCCGCCTCGGCAACGACCGCACCCTCGACGCAGCCGCCGGACACCGAGCCGAGGAAATTCCCCTCCGCATCGATGACGAGATGCGAGCCGACCGGGCGCGGGGCCGAGCCCCAGGTCTCGACCACGGTGGCGAGCGCGACCCCGCGCCCCGCTTTGGCCCAGGCCTCCGCCTGGCCGAGAATATCGCTGTCGGTGCTGATCATGAGCGCATCCTCCCTCGCCGACAGATCATGCCTCAACCCGCCTTCTTCAACCACTGGCGCGGATCGCTGGCCTGCCGTGCGTCGGCCGACAGGGCGGCGCAGAGATCGGCCATCGCCGCGAGGTTGTGGATCGGCCGGAAGGAGTCGACATGCGGCAACATCGCCCGGATGCCGCTGGCGCGCGCCTCGAACGCGTCATAGCGCAGCAGCGGGTTGAGCCAGACCAGCTGCCGGCAGGAGCGATGCAGGCGGTCCATCTCGAAGCTCAGATCGGCGCCGAGATGGCGCTCGAGCCCATCGGTGAACAGCAGCACGACGGCGCCGCCCGAGAGCACGCGCCGCGACCAGACCCGGTTGAAGGCGTGAAGCGCCGAGGCGATGCGGGTGCCGCCCTCCCAATCCGGCGCGGCCTTGCCGGCGAGCGCCAGCGCATCGTCCGGATCGCGAGCCCGCAGGCTGCGCGTGACATTGGTCAGGCGCGTGCCGAACACGAAGGAATGCACCCGCCGCCGCTGCTCGGTGATGGCATGGAGGAAGTGCAGGAAGATCCGAGAATATTCGGCCATCGAGCCGGAGATATCCACCAGTGCGACGAGGGGCGGATGCACCTCGGCGCGCTCCCTGAAGGCGAGGTCGATCGCGGCTCCGCCTCCCCGCAGCGAGCGGCGGAAGGTGCGGCGCGGATCGATCCGCCCGCCGGCATGCGCCGGCTGGAAGCGCCGCATCGGCACCGCATCCTGCGGCAGCCTGAGCTCGGCGATCAGCTGGCGCGCCTTGGCGATCTCGGCCGCGCTCATCTGCGCGAAATCGCGCGCTTTCAGGGTCTCGCGCTCCGAGACGGTGAGCGTCGCGGTGAGCTCGGTCAGCTCGACCGGCTCCTCGTCCTCGCGCTGCGGCGGTGCGAAGGCTTCCGCCACGCGCAGCGCCCCCGCCTCCGGCTTCTGCGGCTCGCCATCGACGCGCGGCGTCACCGGCGACATCTGCGCCATCAGTTTCTCGATCAGCCCGCGCCGGCGCCAGAACAGCCGGAAGGCCTGCTCATAGACGGCGCTGTCCTCGTGCTTCTTCACGAAGATCGCGTGCAGCGCCCAGTAGACGTCATCGCGGCTGCCCAGCGCGCCATCGGCCAGCGCCTCGACCGCCTCGACCACAGCCCCCGGCCCGACACGCAGCCCCGCCGTCCGCAAGGCGCGGGCGAAATAGGCGATGTTCTCGGAGAGATGGCCGGTCATGGCAGGAATTGACCTAAGGGAATGTATCTAATATGGTTTTGCGCGGCCGGGCCGCGCCGCTCCTTGTTGTAGCCCATGTTTACCGCGACGATGAAGGAACCGAGATCATTCGTATCATCTCCGCTCGGCCGGCAGGAAGAAGGGAAAAGCGCCGATGTGAGCAAGCTCGTCCGCTATGAACGCGCGCCGAACACCCCCCTCACCGAAGCTCAGAAGGCTGAGCTCGAAGCGCTTGCGAAGATTCCCGATTCCGAGATCGACTATTCCGACATCCCGCCGCTGAGCGACGAGTTCTTCGAGCGCGCGATCCGCAATCGGCATCTGCACGGCCGGCGCAAGCCCGCCAAAAAGGCCGGGTAGCTCCGCCCTCACCCACGCGCCGCCTGCTTCGCCTGGTCGAGCAATTCGCTGACCTTCGAGCCCTGCATCGCCTGGATGTCGTCCTGGTATTTGAGCAGCGCGCCCAGCGTGTCGGAGACGATCGCCGGATCGAGCGCCACCGCGTCCAGCTCGACCAGCGCGCTCGCCCAGTCCAGCGTCTCGGCGACGCCGGGCGCCTTGAACAGCTCCTCCTTGCGGATGGCCTGCACGAAGGCGACGACCTGCTTGGCGAGCTTGGCCGGCGCCTCCGGCGCCTTCGCCTTGAGGATCGCGAGCTCGCGCGCAGCGTCGGGATAGCCGACCCAATGATAGAGGCAGCGCCGCTTCAGCGCGTCATGGATCTCGCGGGTGCGGTTCGAGGTCAGGATCACGATCGGCGGCTGCGCCGCCTTGACCGTGCCGAGCTCCGGAATGGTGACCTGGGCATCGGCCAGCACCTCCAGCAGGAAGGCCTCGAAGGCTTCGTCGGTGCGGTCGAGCTCGTCGATCAGCAGGATCGGTGCGCCGCCCTCCTGCGGCTCCAGCGCCTGCAGCAGCGGCCGCTTGACGAGATAGCGCTCGGAGAACAGATCCGCCTCCAGCCGCGCCCGGTCGCCGGCCGCCCCGCCCGCCTCGGCCAGCCGGATCGCCATCATCTGGCCGGCATAGTTCCATTCGTAGACCGCCGAAGCGAGATCGAGCCCCTCATAGCATTGCAGCCGGATCAGCCGCCGCCCGAGCGCGGCGGCCAGCACCTTGGCGATCTCGGTCTTGCCGGTGCCGGCCTCGCCTTCCAGCAGCAGCGGCCGCTTCATGCGCAAGGCGAGGAACAGCACCGTCGCCAGCGCGCGATCCGCGACATAGCCTTGCGACTGCAGCAGTAAGAGCGTGGCGTCGATCGAGGCGGGAACGGAGGACGGTGTCAGCATGGCCGTCGCTGTAGCGCGTCGCGACCCCGCACGCTATCCCGCCTTCCCCACCGCCTGCGCCACGGCCTGCCTGGCCATCACGCCGATCAGATGGGCGCGGTATTCGGCATCGGCATGGATGTCGCCATTGATGCCCCTGGCCGGATGCTTCAGCCCGTCGAGCGATTTCGGCGCGAAGCGCGCTTTCAGCGCCGCCTCGGCCTCCGCCCAGCGGAAGACGCCGCCCTCGCCCGCCCCCGTCACCGCGACCGCGATCTCGGAGCCGCGCTTCGCCACGAAGACACCGACCAGCGCATAGCGCGAGGCCGGGTTGCGGAACTTGGCGTAGCCCGCCTTGGAGGCGACCGGGAACGAAACCCGCGTGATGATCTCGCCCTCCTCCAGCGCCGTCTCGTAAAGACCGGTGAAGAACTCGGCTGCCGGGATCTTGCGCTGATTGGTCACAACCGTCGCGCCGAGCGCCAGCAGGGCTGCGGGGTAATCGGCCGCGGGATCGTTGTTGGCGACCGAGCCGCCGATCGTGCCGCGATGGCGCACATGCGGATCGCCGATCGAGCCGGCGAGATAGGCGAGCGCCGGAATCGCCTCCTGAACATCCGGAGAGGCCGCCACCTCGGCATGGGTCGCCATCGCGCCGATCACGACATTGCGGCCCTTGCGGACGATTCCCTTGAGATCGGCGCAGGCGCCGAGATCGATCAGCGCGGAAGGCGCCGCCAGCCGCTGCTTCATCGTCGGCAGCAGGGTATGGCCGCCGGCGAGCAGCTTGGCGTCCTCCTTCTTGGCGAGGAGGCCGGCAGCCTGCCGGGCGGTGGCGGGACGGTGATAGGTGAATGCGTACATGGGTCGTCCTTTCAGCTCACTCGGCCGCCATCCGCGAGATGGTTTTCTGCGCGGCCCGCCAGACGGCTTGCGGCGTCGCCGGCATGGCGATGTCCTCATGGCCGAGCGCGTCGGTGATGGCGTTGATGACCGCGGGCGGCGCCGCGATCGCCCCGGCCTCGCCGCAGCCCTTGATGCCGAGCGGGTTGGAGGGGCACGGCGTCACGGTCATGCCGACCTCGAAGGACGGCAGGTCGCCGGCGCGCGGCATGCAGTAATCCATGAAGCTGGCGGTCACCAGCTGGCCGTCCTGATTGTAGCGCGCCCCTTCGAGCAGCGCCTGGCCGACGCCCTGGGCGATGCCGCCATGCACCTGGCCTTCGACGATCATCGGGTTGATGACATTGCCGAAATCGTCGACCGCCGCCCAGCGCTCGATGCGGGTCGTGCCGGTCTCGGGATCGATCTCGAGCTCGCAGATATGGACGCCGGCCGGGAAGGTGAAGTTGGTCGGGTCGTAGAACGCCCCCTCCTTCAGCCCCGGCTCGAGATCCTGCCCGTTGAACTTGTGCGCGACATAGGCCTGCAGCGCGCAGGAGCCGAAATCGAGGGTCCGGTCGGTGCCCTTGACGGTGAAATTGCCGTCCTTGAAGTCGATATCGGCCTCGTCGGCCTCCAGCACATAGGCCGCGACCTTCTTGCCCTTGGCGATCACCTTGTCGAGCGCCTTGGCGATCGCCGACATGCCGACGGCGCCCGAGCGCGAGCCATAGGTGCCCATGCCCATCTGCACCTTGTCGGTGTCGCCATGGATGATCGAGACATTCTCGATCGGCACGCCCAGCCGGTCGCTGACGAGCTGCGCGAAGGTGGTCTCATGGCCCTGGCCATGGCTGTGCGAGCCGGTCAGCACCTCGATCGTGCCGATCGGGTTCACGCGCACCTCGGCCGATTCCCACAGGCCGACACCCGCGCCGAGAGAGCCGACGGCGGCGGAGGGGGCGATGCCGCAGGCCTCGATATAGGCGGAGAAGCCGATGCCGCGCAGCCGCCCGCGCCGCGACGCCTCGCGGCGGCGCTTGGGAAAGCCTTTGTAATCAATGATCTCCATCGCCTTCTTCAGCGAGGCCGGATAGTTGCCGGCGTCATACATCATGATCACCGGCGTCTGGTGCGGGAAGCTCCTGATGAAGTTCTGCATCCGGAACTTGGCCGGGTCCTTGCCGAGCTGGCGGGCCGCGACCTCGACCAGCCGCTCGATCACGAAGGTCGCCTCCGGCCGGCCGGCGCCGCGATAGGCGTCGACCGGGGCGGTGTTGGTGTAGACCGCGTCGACCTCGCAATAGATCGCCGGGATGTCGTACTGGCCCGAGAGCAGCGGCGCGTAGAGATAGGTCGGCACCGAGGAGGAGAAGGTTGAGAGATAGGCGCCGAGATTGGCGGTGGTCCTGACCCTGACCGCGGTGATCTTGCCCTCGGCATCGGTCGCCATCTCGGCATGGGTGACATGGTCGCGGCCATGGGCGTCGGCGAGGAAGGCCTCGGTTCGGTCGGAGGTCCATTTCACCGGCCGGCCAACCTTCTTCGCCGCCCAGACGCAGACCGTCTCCTCGGCATAGATGAAGATCTTCGAGCCGAAGCCGCCGCCGACATCCGGCGCGATCACCCGCAGCTTGTTCTCCGGCGCGATGCCGATGAAGGCCGACAGCACCAGCCGCGCCACATGCGGGTTCTGGCTCGTGGTGTAGAGGGTGAAGACGCCGTCGCCGGAATCATAGTCGCCGACCGCGGCGCGCGGCTCCATCGGGTTCGGCACCAGCCGGTTGTTGACGAGGTCGAGCCTGGTGACATGGTGCGCGGCGGCGAAGGCGGCATCGGTCGCGGCCTTGTCGCCGAGATGCCAGTTGAACACCGTGTTGCCCGGCGCCTCGTCATGGATCTGGGTCTTGGCGGTCGCGGCGCTGGCGGTATCGACCACCGCCGGCAGCACGCCATAATCGACGATGATCGCCTCGGCCGCGTCGCGCGCCTGCGCCAGCGTCTCGGCGACGACGACCGCGACATGGTCGCCGACATAGCGGACCTTGCCCTGGGCGAGGGCCGGATGCGGCCCGGCCTTCATCGGGGTGCCGTCCTTGGAATGGATCATCCAGCCGCAGATCAGCCCGCCAACCTTGTCGGCGGCCAGATCCTCGCCGGTGAAGACGCCGAGCACGCCCGGCATCGCGGCCGCCGCCCTGGTGTCGATCGCCTTGAGCGTGGCATGGGCATGCGGCGAGCGCAGGAAGACCGCATGCGCCTGGCCGGGCCGGTTGATATCGTCGGTGTAGCGGCCCTGGCCGGTGATGAAGCGGTGGTCTTCCTTGCGGCGCACCGATGCGCCGATCCCTGTGACGGACATGGATTCCTCCCCGGAAGGTGCCTCTCGAGCGGGCGTTCTCGCCTCTGTCGTTATTCGGCGGCCTGGCGCGGCGGCTCCTTGCTCGCGAGCCCCTGGCCCGCCATGGCCTCGGCGCCGGCGGCGACCGCCTTGACGATGTTGTGGTAGCCGGTGCAGCGGCAGATATTGCCGTCGAGATCCTCGCGGATCGTCTTCTCGTCGAGCGCCGGGCCGCGCCGGTTCACGATATCGATGGCCGCCATGATCATGCCCGGCGTGCAGAAGCCGCATTGCAGCCCGTGATGCTCGCGGAAGGCTTCCTGCATCGGATGCAGCTGCCCGCCATTGGCAAGCCCCTCGATCGTCGTCACGGCGGCGCCCTCGCAGGAGACCGCCAGCGTGGTGCAGGCCTTCACCGCCCTGCCGTCGACATGCACGACGCAGGCGCCGCACTGGCTGGTGTCGCAGCCGACATGCGTCCCGGTCAGCCGCAGGTTCTCGCGCAGGAACTGCACCAGGAGGGTGCGCGGATCGACGGTCGCGGCGACGGGCTTGCCGTTCACCGTCATGGACAGATTGGCCATGGGCACTCCTCCGAAAGCCTGTTTTCCAGCGCGGCCGCCGGCATCTCGGCCGGCCGCACGATCCGCACGCCGGCAAGTTGAACGCCGGCGCAGAATTTCCTTGGAACAATCTCAAAAACCAATGTGGACCCGGGATTTTTCGTGGTCAAGCCGATCGCCATTCCGGGGCCGCTGCGGTTTGCCGAGGTTTTTGCATGGTTTCCTGCAACAGCGGCGGCGGCTGAGCGATTTTGGCGCAACGCCGGGTTGCAGCTTTTGCAGATTGTTAACCCTGTCCGCCTAGCTTCTTACAGATTGCAATCCGACAATCGCTGCGCTGACGGATGGCGCCCTTGGCCACGATCCTTGAACATGTCCGGCGGCGCCTGGCGGCGATCGGCTATGACGAGGCGCAGCGTAAGCGGCTGCGGCGCTACCTTGCCATTGTCGAGCGCGTGATCGAACCGGTCGTCGAGCAGGATTTCGCGCGCGCCTTCGCCATCCATCCGATGCTGAAGCAGGCGATCGAGCCGGTGGCGGCCGAGCTCTATGCGGCCGAGGCGGCGCATTTCCGGCTGATGTTCGAGGGCGATTTCGACAAGCGCTATTGCGACTCGCTCGAGCGGCTGACGAAGCTCGAGCGTCGCGGCCAGGTCGGCGCGCGCGCCCGCGCCTCCATCGCCTTCACCCTGTTCCGGATCTTCCTGGAGGAGAACCAGCTGCGCCTGCTGGTGGCGCGCCAGGCGATCTCGCGCGACCTGTTCATCATCGAGCGGATCCTGACCTATGACGTCAACACGGCGATGTCGCTCGATCGCGAGGTCGAGGCCTCCGAGGCGCGCCGGCGCGGAGCCGCCCTCGACGAGGTCGCCGCGACGATGACCTCGCGCATCGGGCAGCTCGATGCCACGATCACCGGCGCGGTCGAGCAGTTCGTGGCGACCGCCGACGAGACCGCCGCCGCGAGCGCCTTCATCAAGGACCAGGTCGGCTCCGTCGCCGGCACCTCGCTGCGGGTGCGCGAGAAGGCGATGCAGACCGCCGCGGCGACCGAGGAGATGTCCGCCAACATCACCGAGATCGGACAGCGCGCCCGCCAGAGCCTCGACATCGCCAACCGCGCCGTGGCCGACGCGATCGCTATGGACGGGGCGATCGCCCGCTTGCGCGAGGTCACCGGCAGCATCGGCACCGTGGTCGGCTTGATCGCCGATATCGCAGCGCAGACCAACCTGCTCGCGCTCAACGCCACGATCGAGGCGGCCCGTGCCGGCGAGGCGGGGCGAGGCTTTGCGGTGGTCGCCTCGGAGGTGAAGTCGCTGGCGACGCAGACCGCCTCTGCCACGCAGGAGATCGCCGCCCAGATCGCCGAGCTTTCCGCCAGCGCCGAGGCCTGCGGCCAGCGCGCCGCCTCGATCGGCACCACCATCGACGAGATCCGCAGCGATTCCGAGGCGATCTCGGAAGCTGTCGCGCAGCAGAGCGCGGTCACCGGCGGGATCGCGCTTCACGCGGCCGAGGTGGCCAGCAGCTCGGACGAGGCGATCGCCAGCGCCAATCGCGTCAACGACAGCCTGAGCACCACGGCCAAGGCCCTCGAGCGCGCCAATGCCGCAGCGGCCGACATCGCCCTGCAGGTCGGCGCTGCGGAGGCGACGGTCAGCGAAGCGCTCTCCGCGCTGCGCGCCGCGTCGTGATCGATACCCCTCGGCCGCCTCAGCCCTCGCTGACCGCCTTGGCGAAATTGGCGAAGAACTCGTCCGCCAGCTTCTTCGAGACGGAGTCGATCAGGCGCGAGCCAAGCTGCATCAGCTTGCCGCCGACCTGCGCCTCGACATCGTAGCGCAGCAGCGTCTGCCCCGCCTCGGCCTCGCTGAGCGCGACCTTTGCCCCGCCTTTGGCGAAGCCGGCGATGCCGCCCTCGCCCTCGCCGACGATGCGATAGCCGTTGGGCGGGTCGAGATCCTGCAGTTCGACCTTGCCCTTGAAGGTCGCCTTCACCGGGCCGAGCTTGACCTTCACCACCGCAGAGAAATGCGTGTCGTCATCCTTGTTGAGCTGCTCGCAGCCCGGAATGCAGGCCTTCAGCACCTCCGGATCGTTGAGCTTCGCCCAGACCACGTCCTTGGAGGCAGGCAAGGTCGCCTCGCCGGTCATCGTCATCGCCATCGGCGTCGCTCCTGTCGCTGTCGTCCCGCCCGCGACGTATTGCGGCGCGGCGGGTCCCGGGTCTATCCAGCTATTCCATGACCGGAAAGCGCCGGCACGCACAAGAGGATCAGGCTCGCATGTGGGTTGCATGGACGGCCGCCCGGCAAGGCCCGCCCCGCGATGAAGGCTCTCCCCGCGATGGCTGAGGATGCCGGCCTCTATGGCGAGCTCTTCGTCGATGCGGAGATGGCGGCTGTGCTCGACGACCGCGCGGCGCTGCAGGGCATGCTCGATTTCGAGGCGGCGCTCGCCCGGGCCGAGGCGCGGGCAGGCGTGATTCCCGCCGCGGCTGCCGAGATCATCGCGGGCCAGTGCCGAGCCGAGCTCTTCGACATCGCGGCGATCGGCGCGGCCGCGACGCTGGCCGGCAACCCTGCCATCCCGCTCGTGAAGGACCTGACCCGACGGGTCGCGAGCGTCGATGCCGAGGCGGCCAGATGGGTCCATTACGGCGCGACCAGCCAGGATGTGGTCGATTCCGGCCACGCCCAGCAATATCATCGCGCCAGCACTCTGCTGCTGGACCGTACGTCCCGCCTCGCCGGGGCACTCGCGGCCCTGACGAGGGCGCATCGCGGGACGCCGATGATCGGCCGGACCTTCCTCCAGCATGCGGTGCCGATCTCGTTCGGCCTCAAGGCGGCGAACTGGCTCGGGCCGGTGACCGCATTTCATGACGAGTTCATGATCTACGGCCAATCGGCCCATCAGCTCGGCGGCGCGGCCGGCAGCCTCGCCGCGCTCGGCGACGCGGCCGATGCGGTATCGCAGGCCTTCGCCACGATCATGCCCGCGATCGGCGCCGTCCGCACGCCCTGGCATACCGAGCGCAGCCGCCCAGCACGGATCGCGGCCATGCTCGGCCTGCTGCTCGGCCATCTCGGCAAGATGGCGCAGGATATCGCCCTGATGGCGCAGACCGAGATCGGCGAGCTGGCCGAGCCGGAAGCGCCGGGCAAGGGCGGCTCCTCGGCGATGCCGCACAAGCGCAATCCGGTGCTCTGCACGCTGATCCTCGCCGCCGGCAAGCGGGCGCCCGGCCTGGTCGCGACCATGCTGGCGGCGATGCCGCAGGAGCATGAGCGCGCCATGGGCGGCTGGCATGCCGAATGGCGCACAATGGCCGAGCTGTTCAGGCTGGCAGGGGCGGCGCTGAGCCAGACCGTCACGCTGATCGAGGGACTGCAGGTCTTCCCCGAGCGCATGCGCGCGAATCTCGAGCTGACCAACGGGCTCGTCATGGCCGAGCGCGTGTCCCTGGCGCTCGCCGCCAGGCTCGGGCGCGGCGAAGCGCACCACCTGCTCGAGGAGGCGAGCCGGACCTCCGTCGCCGGCGGCCGCCATCTCGCGCAGGTGCTCGCCGAGCATCCCGGGCTCGCCGGCATCTTCGAGGAGGGCGAGCTGGAGCGGCTGTTCGACCCCGCGACCTATCGTGGCGCCACGGACGCGATCATCGACCGCATCCTCGCGCTCTACGAAGAGGAACGCGAATGGATGGGCGGCGATGGCTGAGCTCTCCGCCGAGGAGCGCGCGATCGCCGCCGGCGCCCGCGGCGAAGGCGCCGCCATGGCGATGCGCATCACTGCCGAGGCCGCGCGGCTGATGGGCGCGCCGAGGCTGATCCCGATCGCCTCGGCCCATATCGACGGCGCGCTTTATCACGGCGATTCCGGCACGCTCTTCGCCGAGACGCTGGTCGAAGGGGGCGCCCGCACCGCCGTCCGCGCCACCCTCAATGTCGGCTCGCTGACCTCGCATGGCTGCATCGCGGCACGCCTGCCGCCGCATCAGCAGGCGATGGCGGCCCGGATGATGCGGGCCTATGAGGCGATGGGCTGCGAGCCGAGCTGGACCTGCGCGCCCTATCAGGCCGGCCATCGCCCGCAGGCCGGCACCGATGTCGCCTGGGGCGAATCCAACGCCGTGGTGTTCTGCAATTCCGTGCTCGGCGCGCGCACCAATCGCTATGGCGATTTTCTCGACATCGCCTGCGCCATTGCCGGCCGCGCGCCCGATTACGGGCTGCACCGGACTGCGAACCGGATCGCGACGCTGCTGATCGACGTCTCCAGCCTGTCGACGGCGCTGCGCTCTTCCGATGTCTTCTATCCCGTGCTCGGCGCCCTGCTCGGCCGCGCCGCCGGGAGCGCGGTCGCCGTAATCGATGGCTTGCAGGGCTGCTGCGACGAGGACCGGCTGAAGGCGCTCGGAGCCGCGGCCGCCTCCGCCGGCGGCGTCGGCCTCTTCCATGTCGCCGGCGTCACGCCCGAAGCGCCCGACGCCGCGGCCGCGCTCGGCGGCAAGCCCCCGGCCGAGACGGTGACCGTAACGCCGGAGCGCCTCGCGGACGAACTCGCCCGGCTGTCCACGGCGGGCGAGACCGAGCAGGTCGACGCGGTCGCGATCGGCTCGCCCCATCTCTCGCTCGCCGAGATCGCGGCGCTGGAGCATCGCCTGGCGGGCCGCAGGCTCTCCATCCCGCTCTATGCCAATACCGGCCGCCATGTCCTGCGGCCTCTGGAAGCGCAAGGCCGCCGCGCCGCGCTCGAACGGGCCGGCATCGTCTTCGTGGTCGACAGCTGCGTGGTGGTGACGCCGATCATGCCGGAGCGCGCGGGCGGCGTGCTGATGACCAATTCCGGCAAATTCGCCCATTACGCGCCGGGCAATACCGGCTATGCCGTAACCTATGGCTCGCTGGCCGAATGCGTCGAGAGCGCCGTCGCGGGCCGCCTCGCGCGGGAGCCGCGCGCATGGGCCTGAGCGCCGAGATCCTGCTGCCGGGCCCCGCCGTGGCCGCGCCCTGCCTGGCGCTCACCGCGCCGATCAGCTTCTGGGGCGGGGTCGACCCGCGCTCGGGCGAGATCATCGACGCCCGCCATCCGCAGCGCGGCCGCAATGTCGCGGGAACCGTGCTGGCCCTGCCCGGCACCATCGGCTCCTCCTCCGCCTCGGCGGTGCTGCTCGAGCTGGTCCATGCCGGCAAGGCTCCCGCCGCTATCCTGATCGCCGAGCCCGATGCGATCCTGCTGCTCGGGCTGGTGGTCGCGCGCGAGATGGGCTGGCCCATTCCGATGGCCGCGAAGCTGCCGGCCGAGCTCCAGCCTGCGTTGGCGGGACGCCGGATCTCGATCACCGAAACCGGCCAGATCAGTGCCGAAGGAGGCTGACCACGATGCCCATGCTGACGATCCGCGGCGAGCCGTTCCATATCCGCACCGATGGCGATCCGGGCGCGCCGGCGCTGCTGCTGTCCAACTCGCTCGGCACCAATCTCTCGATGTGGGACCCGCAGGTGCCGGAATGGGCGCGCCATTTCCATGTCGTCCGCTATGACAGCCGCGGCCATGGCCGCTCGACGGCGGCCGACCGGCCCTGCTCCATCGGCCTGCTGGCGCAGGACGCGCTCGCCATCCTCGACGCGCTCGGCATCGAGAAGGCGCATTTCTGCGGGCTGTCCAAGGGCGGCATGGTCGGCCAATGGCTGGCGACCCATCACCGCGAGCGGCTGGAGCGGGTGGTGCTCGCCAATACCGCCGCCCGCATGGGCCCGCCCGAGCTCTGGAACGGCCGCATCCGCAATGTCCGGCAGAACGGCATGGCGGTGATGGTGCAGCCGACGCTGGAACGCTGGTTCACCAAGGCATTCCGCGAGCGCGAGCCCCAGACCGTCGCCAAGATCAGCGAGATGCTCGCCACCACGCCCGCTGCCGGCTACGCCAATTGCTGCGCCGCCGTTCGCGACATGGACCAGCGCGAGCCGATCCGCGCGATCCGCAACCCCGTGCTCGTGGTCATCGGCAGCCAGGACCCGGCGACGCCGCCAGCGGCGGGCGAGCTCATCGCCGCCGCCATTCCCGGCGCACGGCGCATCGCGCTCGATGCGGCGCATCTGTCAAATCTCGAACAGCCGGCTGAGTTCACCAAAGCCGTGCTCGATTTTCTCAAGGACTGAGGCGACGCCATGGACGAGAAGACCCGCTACGACAATGGCATGAGCACCCGCCGGGCCGTGCTCGGCGGCGCCTATGTCGACAAGGCCAGCGCCGGCATCACCGACTTCAACCGCGACTTCCAGGAATTCATCACCCGCACCGCCTGGAACGATATCTGGAATCGCCCGGGCCTGCCCCGGCGCGAGCGCTCGATCATCGTGCTCTCGATCGCGGCAGCCCTCGGCGCCTGGGGCGAGTTCCGCATCCATGTCCGCGGCGCGCTCAACAACGGGCTGAGCCGCGACGACATCAAGGAAGTGCTGATGCAGGCCGCGATCTATGCCGGCGTACCGGCCGCCAACCATGCCTTCAAGGAAGCAGCCTCGGTCTTCGCCGAGATCGATGCGGCGGCCGAGGCGTCGGCGCCGGGAGTCTAGTAGCCGCCGAAGCGGCGATGGCGATAGACCAGGCCCGGTCCGCTGCCGCCGCCGCCCAGCGCGACGACCTCGCCGATCAGCACCCGATGGGTCGCGACCGGATGGGTCGCGACGAGCCGGCAATCGAACGAGACCAGCGCGCTCTCCAAGGCCGGCGCGCCGGTCGCCAGCACGCTCCATCCGCCGCCGCCGAAGCGGGCCTCGCCATCGAGCCCGCGCTGGCCCGAGAAGATCGCCGCCAGCTCGTGATCGGCGGCCGCCAGCGTGTTGATGCAGAAGACGCCGCTCGCCTCGATCGCGGCGAGCGTGCGGCTTCCCGCCTCGACGCAGACCAGCACGGTCGGCGGCGCGTCCGAGACCGAGGCGACGGCCGTCGCCGTCAGCCCGGCGCGACCTGCCGGGCCACGCGTCGTGACGAGATGCGCGGCGCTGGCGACCTGTGCCATCGCATCGCGGAAGGCGCGCGCTTCGGGAATGGCGGTCGCTGCGGCGGCATCGGCGAGACTGTTCATAGGGCCCGGTCTGCGGGAGGTCATGGTTCGGTCCATGTAGGCGCTGGCACCGCCGAAGGCCAGTTGCGACGCCGGCGAAACGAAGCCGTCCCCGCGCACGGAGCCGAGATATATCACAGCTTGAGACAATTCGGCGCCTAGTCCCGCTTCAGCACGCAGAGCAATCCGGCCCGCAGATGCCACATCAGCGCATCGCTCGCCTCGACCGCCGCCTGCGCCTCGCCCGAAACCAGCGCCTGCGCGAAGCCGACATGCAGATTGGCCGCCGGCAGCAGATCCACCTGGCGGTCGAAATAATACCACGCCCGGCGGATCAGCGCCTGGAGCGGCTCGACCGCCCGGCTCGCATAAGGGCTGCGTGCGGCGCCGGCGACCAGCGCGTCGAGCTCCTTGTCGGAGCGCATATAGGCGTTGACATCGCCCGCCTGCGCCGCACCGCGCATGACCCGCGCGGTCGCGAGGATAGCGCTGCGCTCGGCCGGGCCGGCGCGCCGCGCCGCCTCGCCCGCGATCAGCCGTTCGAGCACTTCGCGCGCATCCAGCGCCGCCATGACGTCGATGGCGTCGATCGCCGTGATGGCGACGCCCTTGCGCGGCAGGATCTCGACCATGCCGTGCTGGGCGAGCCGGATCAGCGCTTCCCGCACCGGCGTGCGGCCGACCCCGACCAGGTCGATCATCTGCGCTTCGGTCAGCACCGCGCCCGGCCGCAGGGACAGCGTCACGATCGCTTCCTCGAGACGCCGATAGGCCAGCTCGGACAGGCTGGCCGCAACCCGCTCGCCTGCGCCTGGCCGATCGGGACTGCGCGCATCCTCGTTCATCGACGGCTCCGCCGGCTTGACGCTGTGGTCTGCCTTGATATATCAGATACTTACCCCAGGCTTCAAGGTAAATGCGCCCTGACGCGAACGGAGGCCCCGAATGGCTTTTGCCTGCACGATTCCGGCTGCTGCCACGGTGCAGCAGGACGATGCCACGCTCCGCATCACGCGCTGGGACTTCGAACCGGGCGCGGTGACCGGCTGGCACAGCCACGGCTGGCCCTATTTCGTGATCATGCTGAAGGCCGGGACCTTGCGCATCCATGACGGCAGCAAGGAGACCGATGTCCCGCTGGCCGAGGGCCAGGCCTATATGCGACAGGCCGGCATCGAGCACGATGTCATGAACGCATCGGACCATCCGATCGCCTTCATCGAGATCGAGGTGAAGCAGCCGGCGGCCCTGAAGCTGCCCCCCGCCGCCTGATGAAGATCGCCGTCATCGGCGCCGGCATCGTCGGCGCGGCCACCGCCCATGCCCTCCTCGACGAGGGCCACGAAGTGCTGATCCTCGACCGCGAGGGCCCCGCCTTCGGCCCCTCGCGCGGCAATGCCGGCTGGATCGCGCATACCGACATCCTGCCGATCGCCAGCCCGAAGATCATGCGGCAGGTGCCGAAATTCCTGGCCGATCCGCTGGGCCCGCTGGCGATCCGCCCGGCCTATCTGCCCAGGCTCCTGCCCTGGCTCGCCCGCTTCGTCCTCGCCGCCCGGCCCGCCGCCTATGAGCGTTCGATCCAGGGGCTCGCCGCCTTGCAGGCGCGCGCCCTCCCCGCCTGGCTGAAGCGCATCGAGGCGAGCGGCCTGCAGGCGCACCTCCACCGCAGGGGCGGGCTCTATGTCTTCACCGACGCAGGCATGCTCGGCCAGGCCGCCGAGATCGCCAAGCGCCAGAGGGAATTCGGGATCGCCGTCGAGATGATCGGCGCCGATGAGCTGCGCCGCCTCGAACCGGCTTTGGCCGATCGCTTTGCAGGCGCCGCCTTCCACCCCGACGCCGCCCATATCAGCGATCCGCTGCTGCTGACGACCGCGCTGTTCGAGGCGGCCCTGGCGCGCGGCGCCGTCTTCGAGCGTGCCGAGGTCGCCACCATCTCCACCGGCGAGCGTCCCGCGCTGGTCGGCCGCGATGGCTGGCAGCGCGTCGTCGACCGGGTGGTTGTCGCGGCGGGCGCCTGGTCGAAGCCGCTGGCCGCGGCAATGGGCGACAAGGTGCCGCTCGACACCGAGCGCGGCTACAATGTCAGCTTCCCCGGCGTCGTCGGGCTGACCTCGCGCCCGATCGGCTTCGAGGGCCATGGCTTCGTGATGACCCCGCTCGACAGCGGCCTGCGCATCGGCGGCGCCGTGGAGTTCGCCGGCATGGCCGCCGAGCCCGACCATCGCCGCACCAAAGCGCTCTACGACAAGGTCGCGACGCTGGTGAACGGGCTGCCGGATTTCGACAGCGGCCGGCTCTGGATGGGCTTTCGGCCCTCGCTGCCGGATTCGCTGCCGGTGATCGGCAGAGCGAGCCGCAATCCCAGCGTGCTCTACGCCTTCGGCCACGGCCATTACGGCATGACGCAGTCGACCGCGACCGCCGAGCTGGTGGCCGATCTCGTCGCGGGCCGCCGGCCCGCGATCGATCTCGGCCATTTCAGTCCGCAACGCTTCTGAAGGGACCACGCCATGGCGACCCACACATTCTTCTGTGTCGACGGCCACACCTGCGGCAATCCGGTGCGGCTCGTCGCCGGCGGCGGGCCGCGCCTGCAAGGCGCCAACATGGTCGAGAAGCGGGCGCATTTCCTGGCCGAGTTCGACTGGATCCGCACGGGGCTGATGTTCGAGCCGCGCGGCCACGACATGATGTCGGGCGCAATCCTCTATCCCCCGACCCGCGACGACGCGGATATCGCCTTCCTGTTCATCGAGACCTCCGGCTGCCTGCCGATGTGCGGCCACGGCACCATCGGCACCGTCACCATGGCGCTGGAGCGCGGGCTGGTCTCGCCGAAGACGCCCGGCACGCTGAAGATCGATACCCCCGCCGGGCTGGTCACCGCGACCTATGTCCAGAACGGCCCCTATGTCGACAGCGTCCGCATCACCAACATCGCCTCCTATCTCCACGCCACGGGGCTCGCCGCCGAGGTCGAGGGGCTGGGCGAGGTCACCGTCGATGTCGCCTATGGCGGCAATTTCTATGCGATCGTCGATCCGCAGGAAGCGATCTCCGACATCGCCGAGGTCAACCCGTCCGATCTGCTGCGCTGGAGCCCGAAGCTGCGCGCCGCGCTCAATGCCAAGTACCAGTTCGTCCATCCGGAGAACCCGGCGATCGGGGGCCTCTCGCATATCCTTTGGACGGGCGCCCCCACCAAGCCGGAAGCCCATGCCCGCAACGCCGTGTTCTACGGCGACAAGGCGCTCGACCGCTCGCCCTGCGGCACCGGCACCTCATCGCGCATGGCGCAATGGGCCGCGCAGGGCAAGCTGAAGGTCGGCGACGATTTCGTCCATGAGAGCATCATCGGCACGCTCTTCCGCGGCCGGGTCGAGGCGGCGGCCAAGGTCGGGCCGCATGATGCGATCATCCCCTCGATCGAAGGCTGGGCTCGCATGACCGGCTACAACACCATCTTCATCGACGACCGCGACCCGCTCGCCCACGGCTTCCAGCTGGCCGACAGGAGCTAGACGCTGTTGCCACGCAAGGCCTGCCGCATGATACGATAACCGCCGTCGGATTTGCGCGCCGCAAAGGGGGGAACGCGCATGCAGGCCACGATCCTGACCGATCTGCTGCTGCCGCTCGCCATCGGCGTCGTGATGCTCGGGCTCGGGCTGAGCCTGACGCTGGAGGATTTCCGCCGCGTCGCCCGCTATCCGCTGGCCGTCGGCTTCGGCCTGTTGCTGCAGGTCGTGCTGCTGCCGCTCGCCGCCTTCGCCATCGCGATCGGCCTGCGGCTCTCGCCCGAGCATGCCATCGGGCTGATGCTGCTGGCGGCGGCGCCGGGCGGTGCAACCGCCAATATCTACAGCCATCTCGCCCGCGGCGATGTCGCCCTCAACATCACCTTGACGGCGGTCAACAGCCTGCTCTGCCTCGTCACCCTGCCGCTGGTGCTCGATCTCTCCCTGCGCTTCTTCCTCGGCAGCGAGCAATATGTGCCGCCGCCGCACCGCAAGGTCGTCGAGGTCGCCGCCATCATCCTGATCCCGGTCGCGCTCGGCATGGCGATCCGGGCCCGGTTCGAGCCCCTGGCGCTCAGCGTCGAGAAGCCGATCAAGCTGTTCTCGATCCTGGTGCTCGCGGCGCTGGTCGCCATCGCGGTCTATATCGAGCGCGCCAGCCTGCTGCCGAGCCTCGTCGCCGTAGGCGGCGCCTGCCTGGCCTTCAACCTCGTCAGCATGGCAGCCGGCTATCTCGCCCCGCTGGCGCTGCGCCTGCCGCAGCGCCAGGCGGTGGCGATCGCCATGGAGATCGGCATCCACAATGTCACGCTGGCGATCTTCATCGCCCTCAACGTGCTGCGCAACCCTGCCGCGGCGGTGGTGCCGGGCATCTACGGCCTGTTGATGTACGTCACCGCCTCGGCCTTCGCGTTCTGGCTGATCAGGCGAAGCGCGCCGGAGCGAACGGCGTAGGATCGACGAAGACCTTCTGCCCGCTGACCATCTCGGCGATCATCCGCCCGGTGACCGCCGCCAGCGTCAGCCCGTGATGGGCATGGCCGAAGGAGAACCAGAGCCTCTTGTGCTTCGGCGCCGGGCCGATGATCGGCATCATGTCCGGCGTGCACGGGCGCGAGCCGAGCCAGGGCTCGGCATCGAGGCGCTCGCCCAGCGGGAACAGCGTCTTGGCGATCGGCTCGGCGCGGGCGAGCTGCACCGGCGTCTTGCCCGCATCGCGGCTGGCGAACTCGGCGCCGGTGGTCAGGCGCACGCCCTGGCGCATCGGCGCCAGGAAATAGCCGCGCTCGGTGTCGAGCACCGGGTGGTTCAGCACCGCGTTGCCGAGCGGCTTGTAATGCATGTGATAGCCGCGCTTGACCGCCAGCGGCAGATGGTAGCCCAGCCGGCGGGTCAGCACATCGGCCCAGGGCCCGAGCGCCACCACCGCGTCATCGGCGGTCGCCTTGCCGCCATTGGCGAGCGTCACGGTCCAATGCTCGCCCTCGCGGGCCAGCGTGCCGGCATCGCCTTGCGCGACGCGGCCGCCGAGCTTCTCGAACAGGGCGACATAAGCCTTCGACAGTCCGAGCGGATCGATCACCGTCACCGGATCGGTCCAATGCAGGCCTCCGATCAGGCTCTGGTCGAGATGCGGCTCCTCGATGCGCAGCTCGGCTGCGTCGAGCGGGCGATGGTTGAGCCCGAATTCGCGCTTCCAGCGGGCCGCCTCCGCGAGCCTTTCGTCGCGCTCGCCCTCGGTGCGGAACACCTTCATCCAGCCATTGCGGCGCAGGAGATCGGTGGCGGCGGCTTCCTGGGCGAGGGCATCGTGCTCGGTGACGCAGTGCTCGATCAGCGTGGCGTAATGGCGGGCGATCACCTCGTGCCGCGAGGCGCGCGAATGCATCCAATAGGACCACAGGAACGGCGCCAGCTTCGGCAGCGCCTTCAGATGGTAATGCGCGTCGACGGTGTTGTTCATCGCATAGCGGACGAGCGCGCCGAAATCATGCGGGAACCCGTACGGGTAGACGCCCTCGCGCTGGATCAGGCCCGCATTGCCGTAGCTGGTCTCGCCGCCCGGCTGCCCGCGATCGACCAGCAGCACGGAACGGCCGGCCTTCTGCAGATGCAAGGCGACGCAGATCCCGACGATCCCCGCCCCCAGAACCACCGCATCCGTACGCATCGAAACCTCTTCGCCAGCCTGTCCCCGCAGCAACAATAGCGGCCGCCGCCGGCCTGTCAGCCGCAAGACGCAATCTTGCGGTCATCCCGGCAAAGTTTCGCAGCTTATACTCCCGCTTGCACCAATTGGTCGGGCTGGAGGCGGGATGGCCGCCCCGCCCCGCAATTTCCTGCGGTCCGAGCCTGGCGCTCCGGCGGGGATCGCAGGCGGGCCGCTCGGCTGCCCGGCACGACTCGGCTCCGCCGGGCGGAATACGCCCATCGCCCTTGCGCCCAGGCGGGATGACGCGGCCGCCGGGATCGGCCAGTGTGACCGTCCGCTTCCGCACGATCAGGCCCGATGCTCGCCCCTCTCGTCTCCGCCCTTGCTCTGCTCGGCCGCTATGGCACGCAAGGCTTCGCGCTCTCCATCTTCCTCGGCCTGGCCCTGCCGCAATTCTCGGCGGCGGCCCGCCCGCTCCTGCCGATCACCATCTTCTGCTTCACCACCGTCGTGTTCATGCGGGCCGATCTGCGGATCATCGGCGGCCTGGTCCGCCGGCCGGCCAAGCTGATCCTGACCTGCCTCTGGCTGATGCTGGCGCCTGCCGTGCTGATCGGCACGGCGCTGATGCTGGTCGGGCGCGACGCGCTCGATCCCGGCCTGCTGCTCGGCCTCGCCATTCTCGGCGCCGCGCCGCCGATCATGTCCTCGCCGGCCGTCGCCATCCTCTATGGCTTCGAGCCCTCGCTGATCATCGCGGGCGTCATCGTCACCACAATTGTGAGCCCGATCGTGGCGCCGCTGCTGGTGGAATGGCTCGCCGGCGCCGCGGTGCCGCTCGACCGGCTGGCGCTGACCGGCCGCCTGCTGATCTTCATCGGCGGCGGCATGGCCGTCGCCTTCGCGCTGCGTGGCTGGCTCGGCGCCCAGCGCATCCGGGATCTCAAGCCCAGCCTCGATGGCTTTGGCGTGCTGATGTATTTCGTCTTTGCGATCGCCGCGATGGACGGCGTCACCCGGGCCGCCCTGGAGCGCCCGGCGCAGGTCGGGCTGTTCACCGCGATCGCCTTCCTGATCTCCGCCGCCGGGCTCGCCAGCGCCTATCTGCTGCTGCGGCGCCACCGCCCATCCGAGCGCTTCATGATCGGCTATGGCACCGGCCAGCGGAATATGGGCCTGCTCGTCGCGGCCCTCGGGGCCGGCGTGCCGCCGACCACCTATCTTTTCTTCGCCCTGGCCCAGTTCCCGATCTATCTGCTGCCCTGGCTGCTGCGCGGGCTTGCCGCGGGCATCCGGCGCAGGGAGCCGCCTGCTGACGGAAGCTGACCTAACGCTCTGCGAGCCTTGGGCTTATCGCAGCCGGAGGTTCTGCCATGATCACGCTCTATTCGGGGCCGCTCAGCCTGTTCTCGCGCAAGGTCGAGATCGCGCTGCGCGAGAAGGGCCTGCCATTCGAGCGGATCATGGTGCCGTTCAACCAGACCACCGGCTACGATCCCAAGCATCCCGAGGTCGTCGCGCTCAACCCGAAGAAGCAGATTCCGGTGCTCAATGACGACGGCATCGTGCTCTATGATTCGACCGTGATCCTCGAATATCTGGAAGACGCCTATCCGGAGCCGCCGCTGCTGCCGCTCTGCCCCGGCGCCCGTGCCCGCTGCCGCCTCAACGAGCTCTATGCCGACGAGATCCTGTTCCAGGCGCTGAGGCCGCTGATGCACCGCACCAGCCCGCCGGTCCCCGACCAGACCAGGCGCTTCGCCCAGGAGGCCGACGCGCTGATCGCCGAGCAGGCGCTGATCCGGCATTATGGCGAGCTGGAGGACCGGCTCGCCGGCCGCGACTATTTCGGCGACACGCTTTCGGTCGCCGATATCGCCCTGTTCATGAGCGTGCTCTTCGCGCTGCGGCTCGGCGGGCCGGCCATCGCCCCCTATGAAGGCCTCGCGGGCTGGTTCGAGCGGCTGAAGCTGCGCCCCGCCTTCACCCAGGCGGCGGTCGAGATCGCCGAGGCCGACCGGCGCCTCTCCATCCCGCTGAAGCGGGCGTGATCGCGGAGCACTCTCGCGGCAGGGCTTGACCTATCGGCATATGGCGCCATGCTTATGCGGGTCATGCGATTTGTCTGCTTCATCCTGGCCTGTCTCGCCCTTTTTCCGGCCACCACCCTCGCCCAGACCACGGCCGCGCCCGCTGCCAATCCCCCCGCCGCCGGCGTCGAGGAACTGGTCCGGATCCTCGAGAATGAGGAGGCGCGCAAGGCGCTGCTCGCCCGGCTGAAGGCGGAGGCCCCGGCGAAGCCCGCGGGCAGCGACGAGGCCGCGAGCGAGCCGACCTTGCCGCGCCAGCTCGCCGAGCATACGCGCGCCATCGCCGAGGAGCTCGCCGATGCCGGGCAGCGGGCCTGGCGCACGGTTTCGCAGATCGGCGCGGTTTTCGACGAGCCGGCGCGGCTCGATTACCAGGCGATCCGCGAGGTGGCGATCGGCGTGGCGCTGACCGGCGCCGCCCTGTTCCTGGGCTTTCTGGTCTTGCGGCTGCTGGCGCGCCCCGGCCTGCTCGCGCTGGAACGGCGGGCGCAGCCGGGCGCCTGGGCTCTGCGTGCCGTTCTCGCGGCAGCGGCGAGTGCAATCGATCTCGCCATGGTGATCATGTCCTGGGGGCTCGGCTATGTCGTCGCGCTCCAGATCGTCGGCGGCGCCACCGGCCGGATGGGCATCAACCAGACCCTCCTGCTCAACGCCTTTCTCGCGGTGGAGATCGGCAAGGTGGCGATGCGGGCCGTGCTGCGGCCGCGCTATCCGGGGCTGCGCCTATTTCCCTGCAGCGATATCACCGCCGCCTACTGGTATTTCTGGCTGGCGCGGGCCCTCTCCCTGATCGGCTACAGCTTCATGTTCGCGGCGCCGATCCTCACCGCCCATGTCTCGATCGCGGCCGCGCAGGCGGTGCGGGTCCTGGCGCTGCTGACCGCGCTGGTCATCGGCACGCTGATCATGCTGCAGAACCGGCAGAGGGTGCGCGCCCGTCTGTCGGCGCGCGCCGCGAGCGGGCGCGCCGACCTGCTCGGCAGGGCCGGCATCGTCCTCGCACGGATCTGGCATCTGCTGGCGATCGGCTATCTGCTGGCGATCTTCGTGATCTGGCTGGTCAACCCGCATGAGGCGCTGCCCTTCGTGCTGGGCGCGACGCTGCGCTCGCTGCTGGCGGTGGCGATCGGCGGCCTCGTCGTCGCCTTCATCTCCCGGTTCGTCAGCGCGGGCCTGGCGCTGCCGGACGATGTCAGGCTGCGGCTGCCCGCGCTGGAAGGGCGGCTGCGGGCCTTCGTGCCGCGTGTCCTGCAGGTCGTCCGCATGGTCGTGCTGGTCGGCATCCTCATTGCTGTCGCCCAGGCCTGGGGGCTGATCGACGGCCTCGCCTGGCTCGGCAGCGAGACCGGCCAGCGCGCCGCCCGCGCCCTCGTCTCGGCCGGCTTCATCCTGCTGCTCGGCTTCGCGGCCTATCTCGCCGTCTCCTCCTGGATCGAGTACCGGCTCAACCCGGATTTCGGCACGGTGCCGACCGCGCGCGAGAAGACCCTGCTCTCGCTCTTCCGCAACGCCTTCACGGTCGCGCTGGTCGTGATGGTGGCGATGCTCGCGCTGGGCCAGATCGGGGTCAACATCGCCCCGCTCCTGGCCGGCGCCGGCGTGCTCGGCCTCGCCATCGGCTTCGGCGCGCAGAAGCTGGTGCAGGACATCATCACCGGCGTCTTCATCCAGCTCGAGAACATCATGAACGAGGGCGATGTGGTGACGCTCGGCGGCGTCAGCGGCGTGGTCGAGAAACTGACGATCCGCTCGGTCTCGATCCGCGATCTCGGCGGAACGCTGCACCTGATCCCGTTCTCCTCGGTCGACACGGTCGCCAACATGGTCAAGGACTTCAGCTATCACCTGGCCGAGATCGGCGTGGCCTATCGCGAGAACATCGCCGAGGTGAAGGAGGCGATGCAGGAGGCTTTCGACCTGCTGCTGAAGAGCGACTGGGGCGAGAAGATCATCGGCCCGCTCGAGATGCACGGCATCACCGCCTTCGGGGACAGCGCGATCACCGTGCGCGCCCGGATCAAGACATTGCCGGCAGCCCATTGGGGCGCGGGCCGCGCCTATAACGAGCTGGTCAAGGAGGTCTTCGACCGGGGCGGCATCGAGATCCCCTTCCCGCACCTGACGCTCTATATGGGCGAGGACAAGGCCGGACGGGCGCCGGCGCTGCATGTGAAGGGGCCAGCCCGGCCCGGCGCGGGACCGGCCGAGGCGCTGCCGAGCCCAGCCTGAGGCGCCGCCGGCATGGATTGCATCGCGCCGTGGCGCGGGTTAGATCGCCGCCGATGAGCAATCCCATCCGCATCGCCCCCTCCATCCTCTCCGCCGATTTTGCCAGGCTCGGCGAGGAGGTCGCGGCCATCGACGCTGCCGGCGCCGATTGGATCCATTGCGATGTCATGGACGGGCATTTCGTGCCGAACATCTCCTTCGGCCCGGATGTGCTGAAGGCCATCCGCCCGCACAGCCGCAAATTCTTCGACGTCCACCTGATGATCGCGCCGGTCGATCCGTATATCGAGGCCTTCGCCAAGGCCGGCGCCGATCTGATCTCCTTCCATGTCGAGGCCGGCCCGCACCCGCATCGCACCATCCAGGCGATCAAGGCGCAGGGCAAGCAGGCCGGAATCGTGCTCAATCCCGGCACCCCGGCCAGCGCCGCCGAGCCGCTGATCGGCGATGTCGATCTCATCCTGCTGATGACGGTCAATCCGGGCTTCGGCGGCCAGAGCTTCATCGGCTCGGTGGTGGACAAGATCGCGCGGGTCCGCGCCCTGATCGGCGAGCGGCCGATCGCGCTGGAGGTCGATGGCGGCGTGACGCCGCAGACCGCGCCGCTGGCGGTGAGAGCCGGCGCGGATGTGCTGGTCGCCGGCTCCGCCGCCTTCAAGGGCGGAGCCTATGCGCAGAACATCGCTGCGATCCGCCAGGCGGCGGAGGCGGCCCGCGGCGCGTGGGTGTAGGCGCGAGCCGCGCCATGTTCGGGCCGGAGCAGGCGCCCCCTCACATCTCCAGCATCTCGAAGCCGCCATAGATCAGGCGCTTGCCGTCGAACGGCATCGGGTTGGCGCCCGGCTGCATGCGCGGATCGGCCATCAGCTTCTCCCAGCCGGCATCGCGCGCCGCCTTGCTCGGCCATTCGACCCAGGAGAACACGACGACCTCGTCCTCCTTCGCCTCGACCGCGCGAAAGAAATCGGTCTGCTGGCCGCGCGGGACATCGTTGCCCCAGCATTCGGCGACGCGGGTCGCGCCGAACTCCTTGAACAGCGGCGCCGCCTTGCGGGCATGCGCGATATAGGCCTCGCGATTGGCGGTGGGCACTGCGGCGACGAAACCATCGACATAGGACATGGGCGTTTTCTCCTTTGCGGCAGGGCTGATATCCGGCACGTCGCCCCTTTGCGGCGCAGGCTAGCGGCCCGGCGACCGAACCCTGTCAGCAGGCTATTCCCCTCCCGCTATTCCGCCGGGACGGCCAGCATGCTAGCAGCCGGGCTGACACTCCAGTTCAGCCGCGAGCGCGCCGATGATTCCCCGCTATTCCCGCCCCGAAATGGTCGCGATCTGGGAGCCGCAGACCCGTTTCCGCATCTGGTTCGAGATCGAGGCGCACGCCACCGACAAGCTCGCCGAGCTCGGCGTGGTGCCGAAGGAGGCGGCCGCGACGATCTGGGCCAAGGCGAAGGACGTCACCTTCGATGTCGCCCGCATCGACGAGATCGAGCGCGTCACCAAGCATGACGTCATCGCCTTCCTGACGCATCTGGCCGAGATCGTCGGCCCCGACGCGCGCTTCGTCCATCAGGGCATGACCTCCTCCGACGTGCTCGACACGACCCTCGCGGTTCAGCTCGCCCGCGCCGCCGATATCCTGATCGCCGATGTCGACGCGCTCCTCGCCGCGATCAGGCGCCGCGCCTTCGAGCACAAGCTCACCCCGACGATCGGCCGCTCGCACGGCATCCATGCCGAGCCGGTGACCTTCGGCCTCAAGCTGGCGCAGGCCTATGCCGAGTTCGACCGCTGCCGCGCCCGCCTGGTGGCCGCCCGCGCCGAGATCGCCACCTGCGCCATCTCCGGCGCGGTCGGCACCTTCGCCAATATCGACCCGCGCGTGGAAGAGCATGTCGCCGCCAGGATGGGGCTCACCGTCGAACCGGTGTCGACGCAGGTGATCCCGCGCGACCGGCACGCCATGTTCTTCGCCACGCTCGGCGTGGTCGCGTCGAGCGTCGAGCGGCTCGCCACCGAGATCCGCCATCTCCAGCGCACCGAGGTCTATGAGGCCGAGGAGTATTTCTCGCCGGGCCAGAAGGGCTCCTCGGCGATGCCGCACAAGCGCAATCCGGTGCTGACCGAGAACCTCACCGGCCTTGCGCGCCTGGTGCGTGGCATGGTCACGCCGGCGCTGGAGAATGTCGCCCTCTGGCACGAGCGGGACATCTCCCATTCCAGCGTCGAGCGGATGATCGGCCCCGACGCCACCGTGACGCTCGATTTCGCGCTCGCCCGCCTGACCGGCGTGATCGACAAGCTGCTGATCTACCCGCAGAACATGCGCAAGAATCTGGACAAGCTCGGCGGGCTGCACAATTCCCAGCGCGTGCTGCTCGCCCTCACCCAGGCGGGCGCCAGCCGCGAGGACAGCTATGCGATGGTCCAGCGCAATGCGATGCGCACCTGGGAGCATGGCGAGGATTTCCTCACCAATCTCAAGGCCGACCGCGACGTGACGGCGAAGCTTTCGGCCGCCGAGCTGGAGGCGATGTTCGACGAGGCCTATCACTTCAAGCATGTCGACACGATCTTCCGCCGGGTGTTCGGCGAGAGTTGAACCGGCTGTTCGGCCAGTCTAACCTAGCGTGATGATCACCATCGGCGCAGTCGAAGCGAAGACCAGGTTCTCCGAGCTGCTCGATCGCGTCGAGCGCGGCGAGGAGGTGGTGATCACGCGCGATGGCAAGCCGGTGGCGCGATTGCACGCCCAGCCCACGGTAGAGAACGAGGCCGAGCGCAAGGCCCGGGCGGCTGAAGCCATCTCCAAGATCATGGAGCTGCGCGAAAAGCTCAGGCGCGAAGGCGTGACTTTCCCGCGCGACGAAATCTTGGCGATGCGCGACATGGGCCGCCGTTGAGCGCATTCGTTATCGATAGCAGCGCCGCAGTCGCAATCATCTCGCCGGACGAGCAGAACGAGCTTGTTCTTGACCTGATGGAGAGGATCATGGCGTTCGGCGCCGTTGCCCCCTCTCTCTGGCTGTACGAAACGGCGAACGCGGCACGGTTCAAATGGGCAAAAGCCAAGATCCTGACCTCGACGGCCCGCGAAGCTCTGGGAAAGCTGCACGCTTTGCCGATCGAGATCGTCGACATGGAGCCATCAGCGATGCGCGGCGGCGTGCTCGCTCTGGCGCAACGGCGCAATCTCACCATCTATGACGCCAGCTACCTACATCTCGCCATCATGATGTCCCTGCCGCTGGCGACCTTCGACAAGGCACTCATCGCCGCCGCCTCTCTCGAAGGCGCCGGCCTCATCGCACTCTGAACATTCGCTCATGCGCACCTCCGACGCCGATATCCTCATCATCCCCGGTTGGTCCGGGTCCGGCCCCGATCACTGGCAGAGCCGCTGGGAGGCCAAGCTCTCGAGCGCCCGCCGCGTCGAGCAGGAGGACTGGTACAAGCCCTCGCGCCATCTCTGGGCGCAGCGCATCGTCGCCGCCGTGCGCGAGGCGACCCGGCCGGTGGTGCTGGTGGCGCATTCGGCCGGGGTCAGCGCCGTCGCGCATGCGGCCGAGCATCTGAAGCCGCGCGAGGTCGCCGGCGCCTTCCTCGTCGCGCCTGCGGCCGAGCGGGCGAAGCGCGCCATCCCGGGCATGGCTGCGGACTTCATCCCGCTGCCGCGCGATCCCCTGCCCTTCCGCTCGGTGCTGATCGCCAGCGCGACCGATCCCTATTGCACGCTGGACGAAGCCAGGGAGCTCGCGCAGGCCTGGGGCTCGGAATTCGTCGAGGCCGGCGACAGCGGCCATCTCAACACCGAATCCGGCCACGGCCCCTGGCCGGACGGCTTACTCCGCTTCGCCGGCTTCATGAAGAGCCTGACGGCGGTCTGACCGCCGGCCAACAAAAAGCCCGCCCGGATCGCTCCGGGCGGGCCGTGTCTCAGAGGCTGACCGGATCAGTTCTCGACATAGCCGATCTTGCCGTCCGCACCCTTCTTCCAGGTGTACATCGTGTAGTCGGGGCGGGTGATGTCGCCCTTGCTGTCGAAGCCGATCTTGCCGATCACGGTGTCGACCGGCTGGCCGCCACGCAGCGCCGCCGCCACCTTCTTCGGATCGACCGAGTTCGCGCGCTTGGCGCCTTCGGCCATGATCTGCACGGCCGCATAGCTGTACAGCGTGTAGGCTTCCGGCTTGAACTTGCGGGCCTCGAACTTCTTCATCACCGCAGCCGCCTCGGGGCGCTTCTGCGGATCCGGCGGGAAGGTCATCAGCGTGCCTTCCACGCCGGGGCCGCCGATCGTGGCGAACTCGTCGGTGGTGATGCCGTCGCCCGAGATCAGCACGGTCTTGAGGCCCTGGTCGCGCATCTGGCGCACGATCAGCCCGCCTTCGGTGTGCAGGCCGCCCCAGTAGAGGTAATCGGCGCCGGTCGACTTGATCTTCGAGATCAGCGCCGAGAAGTCCTTCTCGCCGGCATTGACGCCTTCATAGAGCACGTCCTTGATGCCGGCCTTGGTCAGGCCCTTGCGGGTCTCGTCCGCCAGGCCCTGGCCATAGGTGGTCTTGTCGTGGACGATGGCGATCTTCTTGCCCGCGAGCTGCTTGGCGATGTACTCGGCCGCCACCGAGCCCTGCTGGTCGTCGCGGCCGCAGGTGCGGAACACGTTCCAGAGGCCGCGCTCGGTGATCTTCGGATTGGTCGCGGCGGGGCTGATCATCAGCAGCCCGTTCTCGGCATAGACTTCCGAGGCCGGCATGGTGACGCCCGAATTGAAGTGGCCCATCACCCATTTCACGCCGTCGCCGACGAATTTGTTGGCGACCGAGACGCCCTGCTTCGGATCGGAGACGTCGTCGCCGACCACGACCTCGATCTTCTGGCCGAGCACGCCGCCGGCCGCGTTGATGTCCTCCGCCGCCTGCTCGGCGCCATTCTTGAGCTGCGCACCGAAAGCCGCGTTCGGTCCCGTGATCGGGGCACCGACGCCCAGCTTGATCTGTGCGTTCGCTACGCCGGAAAGAGCGAGGACCGCGCCAAGGGCAATTCCGCCCAAGAGCAGCTTTTTCATGTGTTGTGACTCCCCTGTGAGAATAGTGCGAGCCGGCCATGCCTGCCCGCCTCGGCGCGTGGTGCCACCGTGCGATCCAGTCTTGCGCTTTTCGGTGGCACTGTCACGCGGCAAGCCCGTGAACTTTGGTGGAAGTTTCCAAGCAAACTCAGGCGCTTTCGCGCGCCTTCCAGGTGAAGGGGCCGGTGCGCTCGTAGAGCCAGCGGTATTGCGTGGTCATCTGCTTCGTCCGGTAGTAGCGCCAGCCCGCGAAACCGAAGACCAGCAGCACCAGCGTATCGACGAGATAGTAATGCAGTGTCAGCAGCGTCGCCTGGAACAGCGCGAAATGGATGAAGCGGATCACCAGCCCGAGCACCAGGATATAGGCGACGAGCTGGATGGTCGGCCGCCAGGTCAGCGCGACCGCGCGGCCGGTCATCCAGGCGGCCCAGCCGCCCATCGCCACCGTCACCAGAAGGAAGAGCCAGATGGTCGGCTCCTCGTGAAGAATGCCCTGCATCAGTGCCGCCCGCCCTCGAGATAGGCTGCCTGCACCTGCGGATTGGCGAGCAGCTCCTGCCCGGTCCCGCTCATGGTGATCAGCCCGTTGACCATGACATAGCCGCGATGGGCGAGCTTCAGCGCGTGAAAGGCGTTCTGCTCGACCAGGAACACGGTCAGCCCCTCGCTGCGATTCAGCTCGCGGATCGCCTCGAAGATCTGCTTCACGATCAGCGGGGCGAGACCGAGAGAGGGCTCGTCGAGCAGCAGCAGCTTCGGGCGGGCCATCAGCGCGCGGGCGATCGCCACCATCTGCTGCTCGCCGCCCGAGAGCGTGCCGCCACGCTGCTGCAGCCGCTCCTTGACGCGCGGGAACAGCACGCAGATCCGCTCGAGATCCTCGTCGAAATGCTCCATCCCGGTGACCGAGGCGCCCATCTGCAGGTTCTCGAACACGGTCATACGCGGAAAGATCCGGCGCCCTTCCGGCGACTGCGCGATGCCCAGCCGGGCGATCTGGTGGCTCGGCATCCGGGTGATGTCCTGGCCGCGATAGGTGATCGTGCCCTCGCGCGCCCGGGGATTGCCGAAGATCGTCATCATCAGCGTCGATTTACCGGCGCCGTTGGCGCCGATCATCGTGACGATCTCGCCCTGGTTGATGTCGAGATCGACACCCTTGAGCGCGATGATGTTGCCGTAATAGGTCTTGACCCCGCGTACGGTGAGGACCGGCTCCGCCGCGCTCATAGGCCGACCTCCGCTTCGACCGCCGCAACGTCCTCGTCATCGACGCCGAGATAGGCGGCGATGACCTTCGGATCGGCCTTGATCTGCGCCGGCACGCCATCCGCGATCTTGGTGCCGTAGTCGAGCACCACGACATGATCCGAGATTTCCATCACCACCGACATGTCGTGCTCGATCAGCAGCAGCGCCGTGCCGTGATCCTTGCGGATCGAGAGCAGCAGCTGGTTGAGCTCGAGGCTCTCGCGCGGGTTGAGCCCGGCCGCCGGCTCGTCGAGGCACAGCAGCACCGGATCGGTGCACATCGCCCGGGCGATCTCGAGCCGGCGCTGGTCGCCATAGGGCAGGTCCGCCGCCGGATCGTCGGCCCGGTCGATCAGGTTGATCTTCTCGAGCCAGGCCTTGGCCTTCTCGATCGCTTGTTTCTCGCGGGCCTTGTAGCCGCCGATGCCGAGCACGCCGAGAAAGGTGAAGCCGGAGGCGATCATCAGCGGGTTGTGCTGCGCGACCAGCAGGTTCTCCAGCACCGTCATGCCGCCGAACAGGCGGATGTTCTGGAAGGTGCGGGCGACCTTGGCCTTCCAGGAGATGCGGAAATCGGGCATCCGCTCGAGCAGATAGCTGTCGCCGCTCTCCTGCGTCAGCGTGATCATGCCCTCGGTCGGCTTGTAGAAGCCGGTGATGCAGTTGAACACCGTGGTCTTGCCGGCGCCGTTCGGCCCGATCAGCGCGGTGATCTCGCCCTTATGCGCCTCGAAGGAGAGGTCGTTGACGGCGGTCAGGCCGCCGAAGCGCATCGTCAGATGCTCGACCCTGAGCAGCGGCGTTCCGGGCGGGGCGACGGTCGAGGCCGTCGTGGCGGAGGTGGTGGCGACGAGATCGGTCATCAGCCATGCCCCTCCTGGACCATATCGGCGGAGATGGCCTTCTTCTCCTTGAGAAACGCGCTCGGCTCGCGGGTCGAGATCAGCCCGCGCGGCTTCCAGATCATGATCACCACCATGGCGAAGCCGAAGATCAGCATGCGGTATTTGGTCGGGTCGAAATCCGGGCCGAAGATCTGCTTCAGCCAGTCGAGCTCGCGCAGCAGCTCGGTGCCGCCGATCATCGCGATCGCCGCGATGGCGCAGCCCCAGAGCGAGCCCATGCCGCCCAGCACCACGATGGCGAGGATGATCGCCGATTCCATGAACACGAAGGATTCGGGCGAGATGAAGCCCTGCCGCGCCGCGAAGAAGGAGCCGGCGAAGCCGCCGAACATCGCCCCGATCGAGAAGGCGGTGAGCTTGGTGTTGGTGGTGTTGATGCCCAGCGAGCGGCAGGCGATCTCGTCCTCGCGCAGCGCCTCCCAGGCCCGCCCGACCGGCAGCCGCCGCAGCCTCAGGCTGACGAAGGCGGTCAGCAGAGCCAGCGCCAGGATCACGTAGTAGAGGAAGATCGTCCGGTAGAGCGGCGAGAACTCCAGCCCGAACACCGCCGCGAACCCGTCATCGGCCGCCGTGAACGGAATGCCGAAGAAGGTTGGCCGCGGAATGCCGGAGATGCCGGCATAGCCGCCGGAGAAATCGACCCAGTTGACCAGGACGAGACGGATGATCTCGCCGAAGGCCAGCGTCACGATGGCGAGATAGTCGCCGCGCAGGCGCAGCACCGGGAAGCCGAGCAGGATGCCCCAGAATGCCGCGAGGATGCCGGCCATCGGCAGCAGCACCCAAAAGGAGAGGCCGAAATTCTTGGCCAGCAGCGCGTAGGAATAGGCCCCGACCGCATAGAAGGCGACATAGCCGAGATCGAGCAGGCCGGCGAGGCCGACGACGATGTTCAGCCCCCAGCCGAGCATCACGTAGATCAGGATCTGGACGCCGAAATTGTCGATCCATTTCAGCGCCCCGCCCCAGCCGGCGAGATTGATCGCGATGATCGGGAAGGTGATCAGGAAGCCGAGGCCGAACAGCGAGAACAGCCGCGAATTGCGCTGGAAGAAGCCGATCGTGCCATGCGGGAGGATGCGGACGACCGGCTTGCCCTCGCCGCGCTTCTGCTGGCGCAGCGCCATCAGGAAGCGCCCGACGAAGACGATCGCCACCGCCCAGGCCACCGCGTCCCAGCGCGGATCGAGAACCAGCCGGTTGTCGAGGTTCTGGCGGGTGCCCCACGCGATGATCGGGATGCACAGCCCGAAGGTGATCAGCGCCGCAAAGGCGGCTTCCTTCAGCGCCACCATCATGTCGGCCTGGCGCCGGGCGGGCAGGCTTGCCTCCGTTGCCATCGGGCTCAGACCTTCTCGACTTCGGGCCGGCCGAGAATGCCGGACGGCATGAACACGAGCACGACCGCGAGGATGCAGAAGGCAGCGACGTCCTTGTAGTCGATGGTGAAATAGGCCGACCACATCACCTCGATCAGGCCGATCAGCAGCCCGCCGAGCACCGCGCCGGGCAATGAGCCGATCCCGCCGAGCACCGCCGCCGTGAACGCCTTCACCCCGGGCACGAAGCCGTCATGGAAGGACACCACGCCGTAGAGCACGAGATACATCACGCCCGCGACCGCCGCGAGCGCGGCACCCATCACGAAGGTGATCGAGATCGTGCGGTCGACATCGATGCCGAGCAGCGCCGCCATCTTGCGATCCTGCTCGCAGGCGCGCTGGGCCCGGCCGAGCGAGGTCTTCTGGACGATGTACCAGAACACGGCGAGCAGCACGACGGTCGTCACGATGATCGCGATCTGCTTGTACGAGATCGAGACCGGATAGGTTGCGCTGTCGATCAGCAGGATCGACTGGTTCAGCATCGGCGGCGTCGGCTTGTTGCGCGGGCCCTGCACCACCTGGACGAAGTTCATCAGGAAGATCGACATGCCGATCGCCGAGATCAGCGGCGCCAGCCGGAACGAGCCGCGCAAGGGGCGGTAGGCGACCCGCTCGATCGCCCAGTTCCACAGCGCGGTGAAGAACATCGCCAGAGCGAGCACGAAGACCAGCGCCAGCACGATCAGCCCGGCTCCGAGCCAGGCCGAGATCAGCATGAAAAAGATCAGCGCGATGAAGGCCGAGAGCATGAACACGTCGCCATGCGCGAAGTTCACCATGCCGATGATGCCGAAGACCATCGTGTACCCGATGGCGATGAGGCCGTAGATCGACCCCAGGGTCAGCCCGTTGATGAGCTGCTGGACGAAGACTTCCATGAACGACGCCTAACCCCTCGTGTGATCTGCCCGTTCTTGTCTGCGCGGCATGACGCCGGCGCATGCGGGATAGGATTGCGACGCAGAGCTAGCAATGGTCTGCGTTCCCGACAATCGCCCCGCGCCATATTTCTGTCAAAAGCAATCTGCGCACCTTTGCATACGGAGTAGGCAGTGGATGCTGCGCCTCGGCTTTCAAATGGCGCAAGATGATTGCTCTGTACACAGTACGCGAGATCACGATTCCGACCCGGCGAAAACCTGTCGCAGGGTCATTCCCCATCAGGCGGAACAGGTACGGCGCCGCCGCCCCCTCGCTTGCGGACACGAGGACTGTCACGATCCCCGAAGCGATTCATCGCCCTATGCTTGCCGCTCGTTCTTGCCGCCAAAGGTCTCGTCAATGATCCTCGCAGTTCCTCCGCTCGCCGATGCCGCCCATGCCCAGGCCCTCGCTTTGCTGGAGCGCGTGCCGCTGATCGACGGCCATAACGACCTGCCCTATGTCGTGCGGCTCGACCGGGCGGCGAAAGGCGACCTCGCGGCCTATGATCTCGCCCGGCTTCATCCCGAGACCGACACCGACATTCCGCGCATGCAGGCCGGCAAGCTCGCCGGCCAGTTCTTCGCCGCCTATGTGCCGCCGAACCATCCCAAGCCCGCAGGTTTCGCCCTCGCCCAGATCGCGCTGATGCGGGCGATCGTCGCCCGCCATGGCGACGTCTTCCGCCTCGGCCTGTCCGCCGATGACGTCGCGGCCGCCAAGGCCGAGGGCAAGATCGCGCTGTTCATGACGATCGAGAACGGCTCGGCGCTCGACAACGAGCTCGACGCGCTCGACGCCTATTGGGATCTCGGCGTGCGGCTGATGACGCTCTGCCACAACGACACGCATGACTGGTGCGATTCGGCGACCGACGCGCCCCGTCATGGCGGGCTCACCGCCTTCGGCAAGCAGGTGATCGGCCGGATGAACCGGCTCGGCATGCTGGTCGACCTCGCCCACACCGCGCCTTCCGTGATGCACACGGTGCTCGACATCAGCGAGGCGCCGGTGGTCTGGTCGCACAACAACGCGCTCTCGCTCTGCGACCACCCGCGCAATGTCCCCGACGACGTGCTCGACCGGATCGCCGCCAAGAACGGGCTGGTGATGGCGACCTTCGTGCCGGATTTCATCAGCCAGGCCTCGCGCGACTGGCACCGCCCGGCCAAGGATCAGTACGGCAAGACGCCGGAGGGGCTCGATTATGCCGGCACGGTCGCGGAGATCACCCGCCGCGCCGGCCCCCGGCCGGTCGCGACGCTCGCCGAGTTTTGCGACCATCTCGATTATCTCGCCGGGCGCATCGGCCACGACCATGTCGGTATCGGCTCCGATTTCTTCGGCGGGGCCACGCCGCAGGGGCTGGAGGACGCCTCGACCTTCCCGAATCTGTTCGCCGAGCTGATCCGCCGCGGCTGGTCGCAGGACAACCTGGAGAAGCTGGCCAGCGGCAACCTGCTGCGCCTGATGCGTGAGGTCGCCCGAGCGGCGAAGTGACGCAACGTAAGTATTGCGATCTCGCATGAAAGCATCCGCTGCCGCGGCACGGCAGCGGAATCTTGCACGCGGCTGAATCCGATCAGGAAAATCTTAATGGCATGATGCCAACACTGTCCGGGCTGACAGAGCCCTCCTCGCGCCCGGACCATTCCCGTGACGATCTTCCCTGCTTCGATCAAGAAATACCTTGTGGCCATCATGGCCTGCCTCTGCCTGCCAGGCCTTGGCGCCCTCGCCTTCCTCGCCGAGCAGGCGATCGAGGACGTGAACACCGGCCATCGGCTGGTCGAGCTGGTCGGCGCCGACAAGGCTCTGCTGGTCGCCGGCAACGCGATCAGAAGCAATCGCGGCCAGGCGCAGACGGCGATCCAGGTCGCCGACGACCCGAACCCGACGCTGCGCAAGATCGAGCAGACCAATCGTGACGAGCTCGCCCGCGTCGTCACCCGGCTGAAATCCACCGACCTCGCCGAGCGCAACGCCCTTGCCGAGGCGATCGCCCAGCAGGAAAAGGCGACCGAGGGCAAGTTCCCCCAGGTCGTCGCCGAGGCCGCCAAGCCCAAGGCGCAGCGCAGCCTGGCCGCGACCATGCCTTGGTATAACGGCGTGGGCGACATCGAGACCGCGATGGTCAAGGCCTCGGACGCCACCTCCAACGCCGTCCGCATGGCCGATCCGGCGCTCGCCGATCTGCAGGCCTTCAAGGCCGCCGGCTGGCGCGTGCGCTCGAGCTACGGCACGCAATGCTCGGTGCTGCGCCCGGTCTTCGGCAGCAACAAGCCGATGGAAGCGGCGCAGTTCCGCACGCTCGGCGAGCTGCGCGGCTCCGCCGCCGCCGGCATGGCTCAGCTGCGGCAGCTCGCCGCCCGCCCCGGCGTCAGCCCCGAGCTGGTGCGCAAGGTCGGCGTGATGAACGCCGAGGTCGATGCCGCCAACCGCTTCATGGACGAGCTGATCGGCCGCGTCGGCCAGGGCAGCGGCCCGGTGGTCGGCGCCGAGGAATGGACCGCCAAGTGCAACGGCCCGTTCACCGCCATCCTCGACACGGTCGTGCAGTCGCTCGACGAGATGGAGGCGACCACCCAGGCCACGCTCACCAAGGCCTGGACCCGCTTCGGCATCACCGGCGGCCTCTTCCTCATGCTCCTGGTGATCAGCGCGCTCAGCTGGCGCGGCGTGCAGCGCCGCATCGCCGGCCCGCTCGTCTCGCTGAAGGACGCGCTCGCCGGCATGCAGGCAGGCGATTTCGGCCAGAAGATCCCGGCCCCGCCCTGCCCCGACGAGATCGGTGCGCTCAGCGGCGCGCTGGAGACCTATCGCGAGAACGCGCTGGCGCTGGAGACCAACCGGCGCGACCGCGAGGTCGCCATGCTCGCCGATGCCGAGCAGGCCGCCAATGTCCGGGCGCTGGTCGCGGAGGTGGCCCAGATCGTCGCCGCCGCCCGCGCCGGCGACTTCTCGGGCCAGGCCGCCGTGGGTGATGTCGACGGGCCGCTGCGCGAGCTCGTCGAGGGCGTCAACGAGATCAACGCGGTTGTCGATGCCGCCACGACCGAGTTCGCGGAGGCCATGCAGGCGCTCGCCGGCGGCGACCTGACCCACCGCGTCGACAGCGCCTATCGCGGCCGCTTCGCCGAGCTGAAGGAGGCGATCAACCAAACCGCCGAGCGCCTCTCCTCGACGCTGCGCACCATCCAGGCCAACGCCTCCGATGTCGGTCTCTCGGCCCGCGAGATCTCGACCGGCGCCGACGACCTCTCCAAGCGCACCGAGGAGCAGGCCTCCTCGCTGGAGGAGAGCGCCGCGACCACGGAGGAGCTCGCCGCCTCGGTCAAGGCCTCGGCCCAGGCTTCGCAGCAGGCGGTGCGTCAGGCCGGCCAGGCGATGCAGGTCGCCCAGGACGGCGGCGCCATCGTCACCGAGGCGATCGGCGCGATGGCCCGTATCGAAGACGCCTCCAAGAAGATCTCGGACATCATCCGGGTGATCGACGACATCGCCTTCCAGACCAATCTGCTGGCGCTGAACGCGGCGGTGGAAGCGGCCCGCGCCGGCGATGCCGGCAAGGGCTTCGCGGTCGTCGCCTCCGAGGTGCGCACCCTGGCCCAGCGCTCGGGCGACGCGGCCAAGGACATCTCGGCCCTGATCTCCTCTTCCAATGCGGAGGTCGGCGAGGGCGTCAAGCTGGTCCGCCAGGCCGGCGATGCGCTCACCCGGATCGTCGATGCCTCGCGCGGCGTTCAGACCACCATCTCCGATGTCGCGACCGCCTCGACCGAGCAGGCCAACGGCATCGAGGAGATGAGCCAGACCGTGGCGCATATGGACGAGATGACCCAGGCCAACGCCGCCCTCGCCGAGCAGAGCGCCGCCAGCGCCAACGCGCTCGCCGGCAAGATCGCCGAGCTCAATGCGCTCGTCGCGGCATTCCGCACCGATGCCGGCCCGGCGGCGACGGCTGCGGTGGCGCCCTACGCCCCGCCGCCCCTGCGCGCCGTCGACCGCAACACGGTCGCGACGGCTCAAGGCACCGAGCCGGAGCGGCTGCGCAAGCTCGCCGAGGCTGCCTTCGAGCAGTCGAAAGCGCCGCTTCGGCAGGCGCCGCCGCGTAAGCGCGTCAATGCCCGCTCCGATGATGCCGGCTGGGAAGAGTTCTGAGCGCCCACGCAGCGCCAGCGATAGGACGACCGACCGGGCGCGAAAGCGCCCGGTTGACGTTTCGGGGCCTGGCGGCGCATGGCTGCGCGCCTTCGCAGGATGGACGACGATGACTGGTTCCGGCACCGACCGCACCCGCCCGGCCCTTGCCGGGCACGGCCCCGTGATCATCCTGGTCGAGCCGCAGCTCGCCGAGAATATCGGCATGTGCGCCCGCGCCATGGCAAATTTTGGCCTCAACGAACTGCGCCTCGTCGCCCCGCGTGACGGCTGGCCGAGCGGCGGCGGCCTCAAGAAGGGCGCGACCGCGGCCGCCTCCGGCGCGACCCATGTCCTCGACAATGCGCGGCTCTTTCCGGACGCCGCCTCGGCCATCGCCGATCTCAACCATGTGCTGGCGACCACCGCGCGCGAGCGAGGCCAGATGAAGCGCGTCCATACCCCGGCCGAGGCGATGCCCGGCCTCAGCGCGCGCATCGGCGCCGGCGAGCGTGTCGGCATCCTGTTCGGCCGCGAGCGCATCGGGCTGACCAATGAGGAGATCAGCGTCGCCGATGCGATCCTGACCTTTCCGGTCAATCCGGCCTTCGCCTCGCTCAATCTCGCCCAGGCGGTGCTGCTCTGCGGCTATGAATGGCTGAAGGCCAGCGGCGGCGAGCCACCCTTCCGCGAGAACAACCCCTCCCCGCCGGCGACCCGCGCCACCATCCTCTCGATGTTCGACTATCTCGAAGGCGAGCTCGAGCGCAGCGGCTTCTTCCCGCCCGGCAAGAAGCCGATCATGACCGCCAATCTGCGCGACATCCTGCACCGGCTCGACATGACCGAGCAGGAGGCGCGCACCCTGCGCGGCGTCTTCAAATCCCTGGCCGAGGGCCAGACGAAAAAGGCCGGCCCCTAGAGAGAGCCGGCCCAAGTCGATCTCGAAACCTGTCGCTCAGAACTGGTATTTGAGCGTCGCCTTCACCGTGCGCCCCGGCTCGCTGTAGTAGTCGCGGGGCTGGGCCCGGGCGAGCGGCACGTTGACCGCGTCCCAGTATTTGCGATCGAAGATGTTGTAGACGCCGACCTGCAATTCGAGATCGGCGATCTCCGGCATCGGCCGCCACCAGGCGCTGGCGTTGAAGATCGCGTAGCCCGGCGCCTTGAAGCCGGACCCCGACCCGCTTGTCGAGACATGGTCGCGGTTGCCGGCGAACTTGGCCGAGACCTCGGCGCCCCAGCGCTCCGTGCCATAGGCGACGGCGACGATGCCCTGCATCGGCGGAATCGAGTTCAGCCAGGCATGATTGGTCGTGTCGCGGCCGCGCGTATAGGCGAAGGAGCCGCGCACCAGCCAGTTCGGCGCGAAGGCGTATTGCAGATTGGCCTCGATGCCCGAGATTTCGGCGCGGGCGATGTTGCGCGGTCCCTGGATGCCGCCCTGGAAATACATTCCCATGAAGCCGGGCGGCGCGATCTGCACCGTGTCGATGAAGTTGCGGTAGCGGGTGTGGAAATAGGTCAGCGACCCGCCGAAGGCCCTGTCGCCGAAGCGGAAGCCGACATCGATGCCGTTGCCGATCTCCGGCCGCAGGAACGGGTCGCCGACACGAAGATAGGTGGCGGGCCCGCCGAAGCGGCCATAGAGCTCGCTGGCGGTCGGGGCGCGGAAGGTCTTCGCCCACTGCGCGAACAGCGTGACGTCCTTCATCAGCCCGGCGCTCTTCAGGATGTCGTATTCGAGCCGAATCCGCGGCGAGAAGGCCGAGTCGCTCGACGAGGGCGGCAGGCCGACCGGGTTCGAGCCGCCGAGCGTATAGGCCGGCGTCTCCTGCGGCTTTTCCTCATACCAGTCGAAGCGGATGCCGGGGGTGACGCGCAGCCGGTCGCCGAGAAAGCCGATCTCGTCCTGCGCATAGATGCCGACGAGGCGCCCCTCGATCTTGGGTTGATCGGCCTGGTTGGTGTGCAGATTGTTGCAAGCCGTGAACGGCGGCCGATGAACGCCGGTCGGCGGCGCCGGCGGGCAGTTGTCGACACCGGCCGAGTACTGGTCGAGCGTCGAGGCGCGCAACTCCGTTCCGAACAGCAGGCGATGCGAGACCGGCCCCGTCTGCAGGTTCTTGATGACGTGGCCATTGAAGCCGTAGGCGTTCTCGTCGCTCTCATTGTCGCGGCCATAGGGGCCGACGATGCTGGTATAGCGCCAGGCGCTCGTCAGGTCGTTGCGCTTCAACTGCTGCCAGTAGAGCAGCGCATGCGCCTCGTCGAAGAAGCCGCCCGGCTGCTTGTAGTCATAGCTGAGCGAGACGCGGTTGCGCTCGACATCCTCGCCGGTCTGATGTGCGCCCGGCCGGTAGTTCCCGGTCAGCGAAACCGCACTGGTGCGGGTCTGGATTCGCTCGGCGCGCCTGAACAGCTCGGCGGTCAGGCCGAAGCGATGTGCCTCGCCGACCTGCTGATAGATCTTGCCGAGGAAGCTGTACTGGTTGAAATCGGCCGGGTTGGGCGCCGTGCGCTCCGCACCGATCGTCTTCACCGCGCCGCGATTATCGGTCTCGTGCCCGTCGCGGAAACTGCCCTGCAGCAGCACCGAGGTCCCGCCCATCCGCGCCGCCGCGGCGGCGCTGCCGAACCAGGCGCGATCGGTGCTGTCGAAGCCGGTCTCGGCGAGCGCGCCATAGCTGCGGCCGTTGCGGATCAGGTCCTCCGGATCGAGCGTGCGCACCGCCAGCGCGCCGCCGAGCGCGCCATTACCGAGCGTGCCGCCGCCGCTCGGCCCGCGCAGCAGGTCGAGCGAGGACAGCGCTTCGAAGTCGAAGGCATTGGCGCCGCTGCGATTGATGCGGGTGTCGACCAGGAAGGGCTGGCGGATGCCGTCGATCGTGGTCAGCACGCGCGCGCCGTCGAGGCCGCGAATGTTCAGCGAATTGGTCTGGCGGTTGAAGGTGATGCCCGCCTCGACCCGGTTCGACAGATCGGTCAGGCTCTGGACCTGCTGCCGGTCGAGCTCCGCGCGGGTCGTCGTCGTGGTGGTCGGCCCCTGGAGCTGCGGCGCCGCCTGGCGCTCGCCCTGCACGGTGATCTGGTCGAGCACGACCTGATCGGGATTGGCCGGCTGCTGTTGAGCAAGGGCCGGCATCGCGGCCAGCATCATCACCCCGAGCGCTACGCCATGGCGCAGCCCGCTGCAATCCGTCCCCATCGCCCGTATCCTGCCGTTATGGCAACCCGATCAGCCCGATCGCGATGCAAGTTTACAATCGCTGAAAACTGAGACATATGCCTCATCTTCGCCATCAGCGGTTATTTAAGCAGTGTTTAACTGTCAATAGACTCGATTGTCGGCGGGTTATTACTTATTTCGTGAAATTCTAAACACAGATTCGTATTCTTCTAAATCGAGTTCGCCCCGGACGATCGCAAAGCCGTGATGGTCCAGCTGCGGCCGCAATCGAAGACGTGAATTGCGGCAGCGCTGCCGGTCGGCAGGATGCCTGGATACTCACGGACCCGCTCGATGCTCGATCGCCGCAGATTGCTGATGGCTTCAGGCGCGCTCGCCGCCGGCCTGGCCGCTGCGCGCCGGCCGCTGCGCGCCTCCGAGCCCGACATCGTGGTGATCGGCGCCGGAGCCGCCGGTCTCGCAGCGGCAAGGCAGCTCGCGATCGCCGGCCGCTCGGTGATCGTGCTGGAGGCGCGCGAGCGCCTCGGCGGGCGCACCTTCACGGATGCCTCGCTCGGGCCAGCCTATGATGCCGGCGCGATGTTCATCCATTGGGCGGAGCGCAACCCCTGGACGCAGATCGCCCGCGAGCTCGGCGTATCGACGCCCGAGGAGAGCTGGGGCGGCGGCTTCCAGCTCTTCGCGGACGGCAAGCCGATGGCGGCGGGCGATCGATCGCGCCGGCGCGGTGTCTTCTCCCAGATCGACCAGCGCCTGGAGGGCGCCGATCTGCAGGGCCGCGATCTCTCCATCGCCGAGCTGCTGAGCGATCTCGGCCCCGATCTGGCGCCCGTCGCCTCCTCGGGCCTGCTGCTCTCGATCGGCGAGGAGGCCTCGCGCATCTCGGCGCGCGATTATCAGCGGCTCTGGTCCGGCGAGGATTACGTCGTCCCGAGCGGCTACGGCAATCTCGTGGCGCGCTACGCAGAGGGGCTCGACATCCGCCTGAACGAGGTGGTGAGCGCCATCGACTGGAGCGGGCGCGGCGTCGCGATCACGACGGCCGCCGGCACGCTGCGGGCCCGGCACTGCATCGTGACCGTGCCGGTGGGTGTGCTGACAGCGGGCGCGATCCGCTTCACGCCGGCGCTTCCGGCGCGGACCCAGGCCGCCCTGGCCGGCATCGGCATGGGTGCCCTCACCAAGATCGCGCTCCGGGTCGACAAGGAGCGCTTCGGCATCGCGCCCGGCACGACCTATGTCGACAGCGGCTCGGGCGGGCGCCTGATCAGCTTCGAGCTCTTCCCGGGCGACCGGGATCTCGTGATCGGCTATTGCGGAGGCGATTTCGCGCGCGAGCTCTCGCGGGCCGGCGCGGCGGCGGCGCGCGAGCAGATGGTCGATCTCCTGGCCGCGATGATCGGCGGCGGTTTTCGCGACGCCGCCGGCCCCGTCTCCTTCCCCGCCTGGTGGACGGACCCCTTCTCGCACGGCTCCTATTCGGTCTGCCGGCCGGGCCATGCCGGCGCGCGCGAGCTGCTCGCCGAGCCGATCGGCGAACGGCTCTGGCTGGCGGGCGAAGCGACGGCCGGCGGCGGCGCGATGACGGCCGGCGGCGCGACCCTGGCCGGCCGCGCGGCGGCTGCGGCGGTGGCGCGGCTGAAGGCGTGAGCGGCCGGATCGGTTCGGCGTCAGGCGCGCACAAACGCTTGCCGAAACCGCCCTGGCTTTGCCAGCATGGCGCGGCTGGGACCAAAGCGGAGCCTCGACGATGCGTCTGCCAATTCTCCTGACCGGGCTGGTCCTCGCCGCTCCGGCCTTCGCGGCCGGTCCCTATGCGCGATTTTCGGTCGGCAACTGGTCGGGCGGCGCCTTCACGCATAACGAGACCGGGGAATTCTCGCATTGCGCGGTCTCGGCCAGCTACAAGAGCGGCCTCACAATGCACGCCTCGCTCAACCGCAATTTCGGCTGGAATCTCGGCTTCTCGAATCGCGCCTGGGGCCTGAAGCCCGACACCACCGTCCCGCTCCAGATGGCGTTCGACCGCAATGATTTCGTCCGCATCGACGCCAAGGCCGTGCGGCCGCAGCTGGTCGTCGTCACCATGCCGGCGAATTCGGACATCGTGCGAGCCTTTCGCGGCGCGCAATTCCTCGAAGCCAATATGCTGGGCGCCCGCTACACCTTCCGACTGACCTCGACGGCCGAGGTGATGCCGGCGCTACTGAACTGCGTGAAGGCCAATGCCGAGCTCAAGGTCGCGCCCGGCGGCCCGGCGCCCGGCGCGGGTGCGCCCGCCAGCGCCGCCGCCGATCCGGGCCTGCAGCTGGAAGCGGTGACGCTCGCCACCAATTTCCTGCTCAAGGCGCAACTGCCGGATCCGAAGGTGCTGAGCGGCAGTGAGGTGCCTGCCGGGCTCGGCAGCAACGGTGTCGGCTGGCGGGCCTCCGGCGCCACCGGCGTCGTTCGCGTGCTGGCGAATGCCAGCCAGAAGGATATCGACGTCGCCGCCGCGGTCTCCGCAGCCGATGCGCGCAGCTGCCAGGGCAAATTCGCCTCCGGCCGCACCATCGACGCGGTCGACGGCACCAACCTGCTGCGCGGCTTCTCCTCCTGCGAGAATGGCGGCGATGCGCGCCATTCCGAATATTACGTGCTGCCGCGCAAGCAGGGCGGCTTCGTGCTCTTCTCGGTGGTAACGACCGGCGACGGCGCGCTGCACCAGCGCAAGCGCTCCGATTTCCAGCGGGCGGCGCTGACCTCGGTGCAGTGAGGAGCTGCGCGCTACAGCGTGAGCTCCCAATTCTGACCCATCAGGTCCTTGCCGAAGGAATGGTGCCTCTCCTCGGCCACCAGCTTGAAGCCCTCGGCGATGTAGATCGCCCGTGCCGCATGCAGGATATCGTTGGTCCAGAGCACCATCCTCCGGTAGCCGGCGGCGCGGGCGAAGGCGATCGCCTCGCGCACCAGCCTTTTGCCGAGGCCCAGCCCCTGCGCACGCGCCTCGACCAGCACCAGCCTGAGCTTCGCCGCCGCCTCGCTCTCATGGACGACAAAGGCGGAGCCCACCGGCGCGCCGTCGAGCTCGGCGATCAGGCAGCGCTCCAGCCCCGGCTTGAACTCCCGCAGGAATTTGGCGGCGATCTCGGCGACCAGCGCCTCGAAGCTCTGGTCCCAGCCATAGTCCTGCGCATAGAGCCGGCCATGCGCCGCGATCACCCAGCCGATATCGCCCGGCCGATGGTCGCGAATCGACAGGCTCGGCTGCGGACAGGCCGCGCCCGAAAGCAGCGCCTGTGCGCGTTCGAGCGCAGCGACCAGCGCCGCCTGCTCGCCCTTGCCGAGCCGCGCCAGGACCGTCCCCGCCTGGCGCCGTGACGCCTCGTCCAGCGGCGCGAAGGCACGATGCCCCGCCTGCGTCAGCTTCAGCTCATAGGCGCGCCCGTCGCCATCGGCTTTCGCCCGCTCCAACCAGCCTCCCGCGGCAAAGCGCTTCAGCAGCCGCGACAGATAGGCCGGGTCGAGCCCGAGCGCGCGCGCCAGCTCCCCCGCCCGCCAGCCGTCGCGCTGCGCCAGCTCGTAGAGAACGCGCGCCTCGGTCAGCCCGAAGCCCGACCCGTGCAGATCGCCGCCGAGCGCGCCCACGAAGCGGGTATGAAACCGGTTGAAGCGCCGGATCGCGGCGATGGCGGGCGTGTCGATGGCGCTCATGATCGTCCTCCACCATCACCATCGCCATTTAATGGACAGAGTCAACTATATACGCACCGAATGCGACCGGTCTCGTCAACGCGGCGTTCACCGATCCTTAACGGGGACGGGCGCCAATCGAAGGCTCGCCAGTCTCCTTGGGTTTGTCGCGTGATGCAGGTCGATCTACTGGCCGGAGCCGGCTATGCCACCCCGGTGCTGCCGCAGCGGACAGCGACCGTCCTCGTCTTCGATTCCGGCCTCGGCGGCTTGACCGTGCTGCGCGAGGTGATGCGCCAGCGGCCGGATGCCGATATCGTCTATGCGGCCGACGATGCCGCCTTTCCTTATGGCCATCTCTCCGAGACGGACCTGGTCGCACGCGTGCTCGCGGTGATGGAGCGGCTGGTCGAGCGCTTCCATCCCGATCTCGTCGTCATCGCCTGCAACACCGCCTCGACCCTTGTCCTGCCGGCGCTGCGGGCGCGCTTCGCCATTCCCTTCGTCGGCACCGTGCCGGCGGTGAAGCCGGCCGCCGAGCGCACCCGCAGCGGGCTGATCACCGTCCTGGCGACGCCCGGCACAGTCGCCCGCGACTATACCCGCGAGCTGATCGGGCATTATGCCGGCGGCTGCGAGGTCACGCTGGTCGGCTCGCGCCGCCTGGCCGGCCTGGCCGAGGCGGCGCTCAAGGGCGAGCGCGTCGATGACGAGGAGATCGCGGCCGAGATCGCGCCCTGCTTCGTCGCACGCGGCGGCGGCCGCACCGATATCGTCACTCTGGCCTGCACGCATTATCCGCTGCTGCTGCCGCGCTTCCAGCGGCTCGCGCCCTGGCCGGTCGACTGGATCGATCCCGCGCCGGCGATCGCGCGGCGCATCGGCCAGCTGCTCGGACCGCTGCGACCGCGCGCCCGGCATCCCTCGGCCGTTGCCGTCTTCACCGATGGCGGCGGCGTCACCGGGCCGGCCCATATCGCCCTCGCGGGTTTCGGCCTCGCCCAGGTCGAGCGCGAGCCGCTGCCGCTCTGCCGCCGCAATTTGGAATAGTTCTGGCCTGAGCGCGCTCGGCGCTTGGGAGTCGGCGCTTGGTAGGGAGAATGATCATGAGAAAACTGCTCGTCGCCGCGGCGCTCGGCCTCGGCGCCATGCTGTTCGCCTTCGGCGGTGCCGGCGATGCCGAGGCCAAGCCCAAGGGCTGGCATGGCGGCAAGGGCGACCATTACGCCCACAGCTACGGCCCGCGGCGCCATTACGGGTGGAATCGCGGCCGGCATCTCGGCTGGTACAAGCACCGGCAGCCGCGCCGGTCCTATTATCGCTATTGAGCGATCCGCAGCCGGCTGATTGACTTCTGCGGGCATTTCGCCCATTAGGCACGGCGTCGCGCGGCTCCTCACGGGGCCGCGCGGCGTTTTCCGCACCCGTGATCCGCTTCTCTTCGGAGGCCGGATCTGTCGCCCCGGAGACGGGGGCCAGGAGGGCGCGGTCCTCAACCATCGCGAACCAAGAGGACACGCGACATGTCGAAGCGCCATGAGGCGAAGTACAAGATCGACCGCCGGCTCGGCCAGAACATCTGGGGCCGTCCGAAGAGCCCGGTCAACCGCCGCGAATACGGCCCCGGCCAGCACGGCCAGCGCCGCAAGGGCAAGCCGTCGGATTTCGGCACCCAGCTGCGCGCCAAGCAGAAGCTGAAGGGCTATTACGGCTCGATCTCCGAGAAGCAGTTCCGCCGCTACTACGCCGAGGCGATCCGCCTGAAGGGCGATTCCGGCGAGAACTTGGTCGGCCTGCTCGAGCGGCGTCTCGATGCGGTGGTCTACCGCGCCAAGTTCGTGCCGACCGTGTTCGCCGCCCGCCAGTTCATCAATCACGGCCACGTCACCGTGAACGGCCGGCGCGTCAACATCGCCTCCTATCAGGTCAAGCCGGGCGATGTCGTCGCGGTCAAGGAGAGCTCGCGCCAGCTCGCCATCGTGATCGAGTCCGCCGCGCTCGCCGAGCGTGACGTTCCGGACTATATCGACGCCGACCACACCAAGTTCAGCGCCTCCTTCACCCGCACGCCGACGCTGACGGACATTCCGTACGCCGTGCAGATGGAGCCGAATCTGGTCATCGAGTTCTACTCGCGCTGATTCGGGCTCGCAGCGGCGGCTCTCGAGCCTCTGCCGGGATTTACGAAAGGGCGGCCTTCCGGGCTGCCCTTTTTCGTTAGCCGGCCGCGCTCAGCTCTGCCCCGCCTGCTTGCGCACGATCTCCCGCGCCACCGCCTCCCAGAGCAGCGTGCTTCTGCGGTCCCGGCGATGGCGGGCGAGCGCGGCGACGTCCCGGGCGGTATCGCAGGCGCTGGGGCCGTGCTGGCGCATCAGCAAGCGCGCTTCGTCCTTGACCATTCGGCGCCATTCCAGGCCGTACGCGATCACCATGGCCGCCAGATCCAGCGAAGGCTGAAGACGGTTGGACATGCGCACTCCCACGCCGCCGAGACGAACAACGCGCCTGAGCCCCACGAAGCCGGACGCCGCGTACCAGTCTACACGCTCCGAAACCGATGATCTACCCTTACGTCAACTAACGCCCCCGGTCAGGTCTTCGCGGCCGCAGCAGAGCCCCGCCTGACGGAGCCGCTCGACTCTGCTAGTCTTGGCTCTCCACCCATCGGAGTGCTCTCCATGAAGACGCTCATCCTCACTGTGCTGGCACTCGGCCTCTCCGCCCCGGCTTTCGCGCAGGCGCCAAGCTGCACCGCGCAGGCCGCCGAGAAGAAGCTCGCCGGCGCGGCCAAGACCAGCTTCGTCACCAAATGCGAGAAGGACGTGGGCGCGGCCTGCGACAAGCAGGCGGCCGAGAAGAAGCTCTCTGGCGCCGCCAAGACCAGCTTCACCACCAAATGCGTCAAGGACGCGGTCGGCACCTGACGCCGGAGCGCCTTGCCTGCACCGAAAAGGGCGGCCCTTCCGGACCGCCCTGAGTTTTCTAGACCCGCGGCATCAGCCGCGATCGTCGTCGTCGTCCTGCCAGCGATCGCGCCAGCGGCGCGGGCCGCGATCATCGTCATCATGGCGGCGGCGATCGTCGTCGCCCCAGCCGCGCCAGTCATGCCAGCGGCCGTGCATCTCGCGCATGCGCTCGCGGCCTTCCGACATCGCCTCGCGCACGGCACGGCGCGCGATCGTCTTCTGCGTGTCGCTCATCGATTCCCACAGCGGGCGGACCGCATCGGCCAGCTCCTTGCTGCGCGCGGCGCGGTCGGACTGGCGGTTCGCCATCATGTCGAGCCGCTCCATGATATCGGCATAGCGCCAGGTGTCGCGCTGCTCGCGCATCTTGGCGAAGCGCTCCCGGCGCTCCTCGGCATTGCGCTTGATCAGCGCCTCCAGCTTCTCGAAGGCCGGAACCTGCTCGGGCGTGAGGTTGAGATCGGTCCGCAACCGGGCGAGGCGCTCGTTCAGGCGGGCGGCCGCGCGCTCGGCCCGGCGCTGGCGCCATTCCTCGCGCCGGTCGCTGCGGTCATGACGCTCGGCGCGGTCCTCGCGCGGCTCGCTGCGCTCCTGCGCCGGGGCATTCGTGCCGGCGGGTGGAATCGGCTGCGGCTGGGCGATCGCCAGGGTCGCGGCGACGGCCGCGGCGCTCGAGGCGGCGATGAGGGCGATGCGTTTCATGCGGGATCTCCCGATTGTCGTGAGGGCAAGTCGCTCTGCGGGTCTCGAAGCCGGATCGCGATGCGCCAGACTAAGGCGCGCACGCCTGACCCGCCGATGGCGCGATCATGAAAAGATCGTAATGTCGCAAGGACGCGCCTGCGAGCGCGAAGTTCCGCGGCGGGTCTCATGCGTAATCTGATCACCGATGTCCGCGGCGTCTCGGTGGGCAACGCCCATGATGCCCCAGCCGCGACCGGCGTCACCGTCGCCCTGTTCGACCGGCCGACCATCGCCTCCGCGTCCGTGCTCGGCGGCGCGCCCGGCACGCGCGACACCGCATTGCTCGAGCCGGGCATGACGATCGAGCATGTCGACGCCATCGCGCTCTCCGGCGGTTCGGCCTGGGGGCTGGGCGCCGCCGATGGCGTGATGGCCTGGCTCGCCTCGCAGGGGCGCGGCTTCCCGATCGGCGGCTATCGCGTGCCGATCGTGCCGCAGGCAATCCTGTTCGACCTCGCCAATGGCGGCGACAAGCCTTTCGCCCGCGGCGAGGCCGCATCGCCCTACCCCGCCCTCGCCGCCCGCGCCGCAGCGGCGGCGGCCGCCGACTTCGCGCTGGGCAGCGCCGGCGCCGGCTTCGGCGCGACGACGGCCAACCTGAAGGGCGGGCTCGGCTCCGCCAGCGCCCGCGCCGCCACGGGCCAGGTCGTCGGCGCGCTCGTCGCGGTCAACGCCGTGGGCAGCGCGACCATCGGCGACGGCCCGCATTTCTGGGCGGCTCCCTATGAGCAGGCCGGGGAATTCGGCGGCCATGGCTGGCCGGCCGCGATCGCACCGGCCGACCTCGCTTTGCGCTTCAAGGGTGGGCCGGGCGCCAACACCACCATCGCCCTGGTCGCCACCGATGCGGCTCTCACCAGGGCGCAGGCCAAGCGCCTGGCGCTGGCGGCCCATGACGGCCTCGCCCGCGCGCTGCGCCCGGTGCATGCCCCGCTCGACGGCGATGTCGTCTTCGCCGCCGCGACCGGCCATAGCGGCGCGCCCTCCGACGCCTTCGCGCTGACCGACCTCTGCGCCACGGCTGCCGATGTCCTGGCGCGGGCCGTGGCGCGGGCGGTCCATGACGCCACCGCCCTGCCCCTCGCCGGCGCCAAGCCGGCCTGGCGCGACAAGTTCGGCGGCTGACCGGCCGGCGCCGGCGTGATAAACCCCGCCGCCATGTCCACCGATGATTTCCTCGCCCGCTTCGGCGCCGCCGGCCAGCGCCAGCCCGATCCCGTCGCCGCCGCCCAGCAGGCGATGCGCAACCCGCTGCCCAAGCGCTTCTACACGACCGCGCAGGCGCTGGAGCGCGACGGGCTGTTCCACATCGCGCTCGACGGCCGCACCGCCCGCACACCGGCCCGCAAGCCGCTCGCCGTGACCTCCCGCGCCGTGGCCGAGGCGCTCGCCGCCGAGTGGCAGGCGCAGGGCGAGCAGATCGACCCGGCCCGCATGCCGCTGACCCGCCTGGTCAATTCGGCGCTCGACGGCGTCGCCGATCAGCAGGAGGCGGTCCGCGCCGAGATCGTCCGCTATGCAGGCTCCGACGCGCTCTGCTACCGCGCCGGCGAACCGCAGGCCCTGATCGAGCGCCAGGACGCGATCTGGAATCCGATCATGGCGGCGCTGGAGGGACGGATCGGCGGACGCTTCGTGATGGCGCAGGGCATCGTCTTCGCCCAGCAGCCGCAGACCGCGCTCGACGCCGTTGCCAGGCGAGCCGCCGCCATTCCCGCCCCGCTCGCGCTCGCCGGCGCGCACAGCGTGATGACCTTGACCGGCTCCGCCATCCTGGCGCTGGCGCTCGCCGAGGGGCTGATCGATGCGCAAGCGGCCTGGGCCGCCGCCCATCTCGACGAAGACTACCAGAGCGAGATCTGGGGGCGCGACGAGGAGGCCGCGGAGCGCCGCGCCCTGCGCCGCCAGGACTATGACGCGGCGGTCCTGCTGCTGACGCAGGGCTGAGCGTCAGGCGCGCGGCTCCCCATCCCGGGCTTGCAGCAAAGCGGCAACCTCCCCCGATGGACAGCCGCTGCGCGCGCCCTTAAGCCGGATAGCGAAAACTGCTCGGCTTCGCGGGGTCGTCATGAAGGACATTCTCGAACAGCTGGAGGATCGCCGCGCCGGCGCCCGCCAGGGCGGCGGCGAGCGCCGCATCGATGCCCAGCACAAGCGCGGCAAACTCACCGCCCGCGAGCGCATCGAATTGCTGCTCGACAAGGACTCCTTCGAGGAGTTCGACATGTTCGTGCAGCATCGCTGCGTCGATTTCGGGATGGACAAGGCCGAGAAGATCCCCGGCGACGGCGTCGTCACCGGCTGGGGCACCGTCAACGGCCGCACCGTCTTCGTCTTCTCCAAGGACTTCACCGTCTTCGGCGGCTCGCTCTCCGAGACCCACGCTCAGAAGATCATCAAGATCCAGGACATGGCGCTGAAGATGCGAGCGCCGATCGTCGGCCTGTTCGATGCCGGCGGCGCCCGCATCCAGGAGGGCGTCGCGGCGCTCGGCGGCTATGGCGAGGTCTTCAAGCGCAATGTCGCGGCCTCCGGCGTCATCCCGCAGATCTCGGTGATCATGGGCCCCTGCGCCGGCGGCGACGTCTATTCCCCGGCGATGACCGATTTCATCTTCATGGTCCGCGATTCGAGCTACATGTTCGTCACCGGCCCGGATGTGGTGAAGACGGTCACCAACGAGACCGTGACCGCCGAGGAGCTCGGCGGCGCCAAGGTCCACACCTCGAAATCCTCGGTTGCCGACGGCTCCTTCGAGAACGATGTCGAGGCGCTGCTGCAGGTGCGCCGCCTGCTCGACTTCCTGCCCGCCAACAACACCGCCGGCGTGCCGCAATGGCCGAGCTTCGACGTGCCCGATCGCGTCGACATGAGCCTCGACACTTTGGTGCCGGACAATCCCAACAAGCCCTACGACATCAAGGAGCTGATCCTGAAGACGCTCGACGAGGGCGATTTCTTCGAGATCCAGGAGGCCTACGCCAAGAACATCGTCACCGGCTTCGGCCGCATCGAGGGCCGCACGGTCGGCGTCGTCGCCAACCAGCCGATGGTGCTGGCCGGCGTGCTCGATGCCGATGCCAGCCGCAAGGCGGCCCGCTTCGTGCGCTATTGCGACGCCTTCGAAATCCCGATCGTCACCCTCGTCGACGTGCCCGGCTTCCTGCCCGGCACCGCGCAGGAATATGGCGGGCTGATCAAGCACGGCGCCAAGCTGCTCTTCGCCTATTCGGAATGCACCGTGCCGCTGGTCACGGTGATCACCCGCAAGGCCTATGGCGGCGCCTATGACGTGATGGCCTCCAAGCATATCGGCGCCGACGTCAACTATGCCTGGCCGAGCGCGCAGATCGCGGTGATGGGCGCCAAGGGCGCGGTCGAGATCATCTTCCGCGGCATGGACGCGGACGGCATCGCGGCCAAGACCAAGGAATACGAGGACCGCTTCATGTCGCCGTTCGTGGCGGCCGAGCGCGGCTATGTCGACGAGGTGATCATGCCGCACTCGACCCGCCGGCGCATCGCGCGGGCGCTGGCGATGCTGCGCACCAAGAGCGTCGAGCGGCCCTGGCGCAAGCACGACAACATCCCGCTTTAGCCCATCAGCGCCGGCAGCCCGGCCGCCAGCGCGTCGATCGCCAGGCGGGTCTTCGCCGGCAGGTGCGGCGTCTGCAGCCAGAGCGCGTGGACATTGTAGGGGAACGAGCTCTCGGCCGGCAGTAGCGCCTCCAGCCGACCGTCGGCGAGCTCCTCCCGAACCAGCCATGACGGCAGCCAGGCCAGGCCCATGCCCGCTACGGCGGCATCGGCGACCGCCCCGAGATCGTCGAGCCGCAGCCGATGGCGCGGCAGCGCCTCGGCCGGCGGCCCTTCCGCGCGGGGGAACTTCCAGGGCCTGACCGGCCCGCCGCGCCGGTAGACCACCGCCTCATGCCGCGCCAGCTCCTCGATCCGCTGCGGCCGGCCTTCCGCTGCGAGATAGGCAGGCGCGGCGCAGACGATCATCCGCTGGCGCGCCAGCCGCCGCGTGGTCAGATGGACGGCGTCCTGCAGCGCGCCGGTGCGGATGGCGAGGTCATGCCCGCCCTCGGCGAGATCGGCGAAGCCGTCGCCGAAGGACAGCTCCAGCGCGATGCGCGGATGGCGCGCCGCCAGCTCCAGCAGGATCGGCAGCACGCAGCGGCGGCCGAACAGCGTCGGCGCCGTCACCCGCAGCGTGCCGCCCGGCTCGCCGCGCTGCTCGGCCGCCATCGTCTCGGCCGCCTCCGTCTCGGCGAGGATGGCGCGACAGCGCTCGACATAGGCCTGGCCGAATTCGGTCAGGCTCTGCCGCCGCGTGGTGCGGTTGAGCAGGCGCATGCCGAGCCGATCCTCCAGCGCCCGCACATGCTTTCCGACCATCGGCGCCGACAGGCCGAGAGCCGCCGCCGCCGCGGCGAAGGAGCCGAGCTCCACCGCCTTGACGAACACGGCCATGCTGGTGAGGCGGTCGATCATTCGAAACTACCGGTATCGACTGTTGGCATCCGCAGCGGCTTTATCGCAGCGCGCCGGGCCGTCAAAGCTTCAATCGTAAACAACCTGAATGGAGTGAAGCTCATGGCACGGGCGGTCCGGTTCGATCGCTATGGCGGCCCCGAGGTCCTGCGGATCGTGGAGGTCGAGACGCCGCCGCCCGGACCGGGCGAGGTGCGCCTGCGCGTCCGGGCGCTCGGCCTCAACCGTGCCGAGGCCTTGCTGCGCGCCGGCGCCTATATCGAGGAGGCGCGGTTTCCCTCCGGGCTTGGCCTGGAGGCGGCAGGCACCGTCGACAGCGTCGGCGAGGGCGTCGCTGGCCTGGCGCCGGGCGATGCCGTCAGCCTGATCCCGCCGCGCTCGATGGTGGAATGGCCGACCTATGCCGAGCTGGTGACCGCCCCCGCCGACCGCGTCGTGAAGCACCCGCCCGCGCTGAGCTTCGAGGAGGCGGCGAGCGTCTGGATGGCCCATCTCACCGCCTATGGCGCGCTGGTCGACATCGCCGCGCTCGGTCCGGGCGAGCCGGTCGCGATCACCGCGGCTTCCAGCAGCGTCGGCCTCGCCGCGATCGCGATCGCCAACCAGCGCGGCGCGGTCCCGATCGCCGTCACCCGCAGCTCGGCCAAGGCCGCGGCGCTGCGGCAGGCGGGCGCCGCCCATGTCGTCGCCAGCGCGGAGGAGGACCTCGCGACGCGGCTGACCGCCATCGCCGGCCCGGCCGGCATCCGGGTCGTGTTCGACGCCGTCGGCGGCGCGGCCTTCGCCGCGCTGACGGCGGCGATGGCCCCGGGCGGAATCCTGATCAACTATGGCGGCCTCAGCCCGGAGCCGACGCCCTATCCGCTCGGCCAGGCGCTGGGCAAGCAGCTCACGCTGCGCGGCTATCTCGTCCACCACGTCACCGCCGCGCCCGAGCGCCTGGAACCGGCCAAGCGCTATATCCTCGACGGCCTCGCCGCGGGCGTCCTGCGCCCGGTGATCGCCCGCCGCTTCCCCTTCGAGCAGATCGCCGAGGCGCACCGCTTCCTCGAGAGCGGCGAGCAGTTCGGTAAGATCGTGGTGACGCTCTGACGGCTCAATCGAGCGTGCTCCTGAACCGCATCAGCGCCAGGCCCGCATAGATCGGCACGAAGGCGGCGAGGTAGAACACCTCCCGCCCGATATCGCCGAGATCGGCGCCCTTCAGCATGATCGCCCGCACCACCCGCAGGAAATGCGTCAGCGGGAAGATCTCGCCGAGCCACTGCGCCCAGAGCGGCATCCCGGCATAGGGAAACATGAAGCCCGACAGCAGCAGCGAAGGCAGGAAGAAGAAGAAGGTCAGCTGCATCGCCTGCAGCTGCGTGCGCGCCAGCGTCGAGATCGTATAGCCGAGCAGCACCAGCGCCAGCACGAACAGCAGCACGCAGCCGAGCAGCAGTGTCAGGCTGCCGAGGAAGGGCACGCCGAACAGCAGCTTCGCCGCCGACAGCACCACCGCGACCTGGACGCTGCCGACCGCCAGATAGGGCAGCACCTTGCCGAGCATGATCTCGCCCGGCCGGGCCGGCATCGCCAGCAGGTTCTCCATGGTGCCGCGCTCGATCTCGCGCGTCAGCGCCATCGCCGTCATCATTACCATGGTCATCTGCAGGATGACCCCGAGCAGGCCGGGGACGATGTTGTACTGCGTCACCCCTTCCGGGTTGTAGCGCCGGTGCACCACGAAGGAGAGCGCGCTCTCGCTCTGCTGGCGCGCCTGGTCCTCGTTGCCGAGGGCGCGGGTCAGCGCCCGACCGGCAATCGTCTGCAGCGCCCCGACCGCATTGCTGGAGGCGGCCGGATCGGTCGCGTCCGCCTCGACCAGGATGCGCGGCTCGTCGCCCCGCTCGACCCTGGCGCCGAAATCGCTCGGGATCGTCACCAGGAAGGAGATCTCGCCGCGCGCCATCAGGCTCTCGGCCTCGGCCGCCGTCTGCGGCCGCTCGGCGAAGCGATAATAGCCGGAGACCTCCAACGCCGCGACCACCGAGCGGGTATAGCGATCCTGGCCCAGCGCCAGCACTGCCGCAGGCAAGCCCTTGGGATCGTTGTTGATCGCATAGCCGAACAGCAGCAGCTGGACGATCGGGACGACCAGCATCATCGCGAAGGTGATGCGGTCGCGCCGCATCTGCACGAACTCCTTGGCGAGAACGGCGCCGAGCCGCCCGGGCGCGCTCATGCCGCCCGCCCCTGCGCCTGCTCGCGCGCCATGAACTGGATGAACACGTCCTCGAGGCTGGTGGTGCCGGGCTCGACGCGCAGCCCGGCGCGGGCCTTGAGCGGCTCCAGCGCCCGCTCGAGCTTGCCCCTGTCGGTGCCGACCACATGCAGGCTCGCCCCGAAGGGTGCGACCTGCTCCACCCCCTCGGACGCCGCCAGCGCCGCGATCTCCTGTGGCTTCAGCGCGCCATGGACGACATAGGTCGAGAGGCCCGAGCCGCGCACCACCTCCTCGACCGTGCCGGTCGCCAGCATCCGCCCATAGGCGATGTAGCCGATCCGGTGGCAGCGCTCGGCCTCGTCCATGTAATGGGTCGAGACCAATACAGTCAGCCCGTCGCCGGCCAGCCGGTGGATCTCGTCCCAGAACTCGCGCCGCGCCTTGGGATCGACGCCGGCCGTCGGCTCGTCGAGCAGCAGCAGCCTGGGCTGGTGCATGATGCAGGCGGCGAGCGCCAGCCGTTGCTTCCAGCCGCCCGAGAGTGTGCCGGCGAGCTGGTCCTTGCGCGAGGTCAGGCCGAGCCCGTCGAGCGTGCGCGCCACCGCCTCCTCCACCGGCTTCAGCCCGTAGAGCCGCGCCACGAAGGTCAGGTTCTCGGCGATCGTCAGATCTTCGTAGAAGGAGAAGCGCTGCGTCATATAGCCGACCTGCAGCTTGATCTGCGCGCTCTGGCTGCGGACATCGAGCCCGAGCACGCTGCCCTCGCCGGCATCGGGCGTCAGCAGCCCGCAGATCAGCCGGATGGTCGTCGTCTTGCCGGAGCCGTTGGGACCGAGAAAGCCGACGATCTCGCCCTCGGCGACCGTCAGGTCGACATTGTCGACGACGGTGCGCTGGCCGAAGCGCTTGGTCAGCCCGCGCACCTCGATGACGTTCGCGGCGCTCACCGCCCGCCCCTGAGCGTGACGTCGACGATCTGGCCCGGCTGGAGCCGCGTCGCCGGCCCGGGCTCGGGCCGCGCCTCGACCAGATAGACCAGCTTCTGGCGGGTCTGCGCCGAATAGATCACCGGCGGCGTGAACTCCGGCTCCTGGGCCACATAGGAGACGGTCGCGGTCAGCCCTTCGGGGCAGCCCGAGCAGCGCACCGCGAGCCGGCTGCCCACCGTCGTGCCCGAGAGAAGCGCCTCCGGCACATAGACCATCAGCTTGACCGCGCCGTCCGGCAGCAAGGTCAGCACCGGCGCCGAGGGCCCGGCGAGCTCGCCGGGGCGGCGCACCAGATCGGTCACGATTCCCGCCGCCGGCGCGGTCAGCCGGCGCTGCGCCAGCCGCCATTTGGCCTGGTCGAGCGCGGCCTGCGCCTGTGCCACCTGGTTTCGCGCCGCCCGGATCTCCTCCTCGCGGGCCGCCAGCCGCGCCACCTCCAGCGTGGCGGCGGTCTCGCGGACCCGCGCCGCCGCGACCTCTCGGGCTGTCTGCGCCTGATCGAGGTCGGCCTGCGTCGAGACGCCGCGACGGTAGAGATCCTGTCGGCGCTCCAGCGCCCGCTCCGCCTCGCGTTCCTGCGCCTTGGCCGAGGCGGCGGTCGCCTCGATCACGGCGATCTCCTCCGCCCGCTTGCCGCTGAGCAGATTGGCAAGCTGCGCACTGGCCTGGACCAGCCGCGCCTCGCTCTCGGCGACGGCGTTGCGCGCATCGTCATCCTGCATCTGGGCGATCACCGCGCCGGCCGCGACCCGCTCGCCGCGCCGCACCGCCACCGCATCGATGCGCGCCGTGTCGATCGGCCCCAGCCGCACATATTCGCCCTCGACATAGCCGACGACGCGGCTCGCCGGCGGCGCGCACAGCCCGAGCGAGGCGAAGACGGCGAAGGAGCAGATGAAGCTGGTGATCATGTCGCCTCTCCCCTGCAGGCGAGAATGCCGGCGCGCACCGAGCGCCGCACCGTCGCGGCGATCGCCCGCGCCTCGTCCGCACCGATCTCGTCCCAGCCCATCCGTCGCTTGATCGCCGGGCGCGCGATCCGGAAATAGAAGATCTGGCCGATGGCGGAGAACACCGCGAGCCGCGTCGCCGGCGCCTCCGGCTCCATGCCGGTCGCGGCGGCCCAGACCTGGCAGACGCGGCGATGCACCGGCTCGAACAGGCCGCCATAGAGCGCATCGAAGGCCGGGCTCGGCGTCAGCATCTCGCGCACCACGAAGCGGGCGATCAGCTCGCTTTCGGGCGCGGTGGTGATGAAGTGGACGACGCGCTCGATCAGCGCCAGCAGCTGCTCGAGGGCGAGATCGCGGTCGGCCTCGTCCCGTTCGATCGCCAGCGCGGCCGGCCCGCCGGCCAGCACGGCCTGCAGCCGCTCGACGATTGCCATGGCGCAGGCCCGGCGCAGCCCGTCCTTGCCGCCGAAATGATAGGCGATGCCGGCACTGTTGACGCCCGCCGCCTTGGCGATCTCGCGCGTCGAGGTCGCGTCGAAGCCGTTGCGGCCGAACAGGTCGAGTCCGGCCCGGACCAGCGCCTCGCGGGTCCCGTCGATATCCTTCAGGATCGATTTGCGTGCCATGCCGGCATGGCTAGCATGAGTTCCAATTTCAATCAATCGGTTGATTGAATGCGGATCGTAGAGGACGGGGCGGCTGTTGCGAGGCCTCGATCTTTACTTTTGGCGCGGCTGCTGCAGGGTCCGCCCGATCTCCTCGCGCCGGCCCGATCGGCGCATCTGCACGGCTTCCGCCAGGGAGCGTGCCGCATTGCGCAGCTCCTCCTGCATCGCCAGATCGGCATCGAGTTCGTCATGGCTCGTCGCATAGGGCTTCCAATAGCCGATATAGCGGTCGAGCTCGGCGAGCGATCCGGCGGGCTCCAGATCCATGAAGCGCAGCCAATCGGAGATCGACCGGCGCACATTCTCCGCCCCCTCGACATCGCCATGCACCACGACGGAAAACAGCCGCCCGGCGAGATGACGGGGATAGTCCCAACCGGCGAGCTCGATGCGCTTGGCGGCGCTCGCATCCTTGCCCTGTGTCGCGGTCGGATCGGGGTTGCCGCCATCGGCGCAGACCAGCCGGTCCATCATGAGCTTCAGCGGAGACGTGACCTGATACCAGTTCACGGGGCTGATCAGCATGATGCCATGCGCTGCGACCCACATCGGATAGATCTCGTTCATCCAGTCCTGGCCCTGGCCGAGCGAATGGTTCGGATAGCAGGAACAGGGCCAGTGGCAGAGCGGAGCGGCGGTCGAGAAACATGCCTTGCAGGGATGGATCTTGCGGCCGTACTCGGACGCCAGCCGCGAGAGATCGAGGATCTCGCTGGTGAGACCGGCCTCGTCGACGACCGCTTGCGCCAGCGCGGCGAGCCGGTAGCTCTTCGACATCTCGCCCGGGCAGCTGTGCTCGCTCCGGGAGGAGGCGTTGACGATCAGGATATGTCCGGGGGCGGCCGGGTCGCCATAGCGCAGCTTCGCCGCTTCGATCTCGGATTTGGCGGCGAGCCAGTCCACCGAGAGATCATAGCCGGGATCGGCATATCCGGCGCCGGCCTTGCGGGTCAGCGGGCTCTTGCGCGACTCCGAATAGGCCTGCCACGCGATATCGGCGACCGCGTCGAGCTCGAGACGGTGCCCGTCGAACAGCGGGTCGATGAACTGCAGCAGATAGCGCCGCTTGAACTCCGTCTCGTCGAGCTTCGGGCTCGGCATGCCCTTGCGAGGCGCCGGCGTCGCGCCCTGCACGGCATGGTGAGCATCAGTTTTCGCCATTGCAGCATCAACCTTTCGCGCCAATAAGCGAAGAGGTCGGCCACCGGTTCCGCCGGTGGCTCTCATTGGGCAGCGGCCGCCGTGATCGCGCCGCGTATCGGTGCGAGCTCGCAGGACATCACAGCGATTAACGGGCGGGCGCGAGGCGTCGCACCTATTGGTTCGTCATTGCTCACACACGACAGGAGTGACGTCATGAACGAACCCGCTATCGCCGATCCCAAGCGCCGCGACCTCCTGCGGCTTGCCACGGCGGCTGCGGCGGCAACGCTCGTCGCGGGCCGCGCCTGCGCGCAGGCGCCGGCCGCGCGTCCGGCCCCCCCGCGCCCGACGGGCTCCCTCGGGCCGATCAAGCAGGTGGACGCCGGCCCTCTCAGCATCGGCTATGCCGAGATCGGCCCGGCCGGCGGAGCGCCGGTCCTGCTCTTCCACGGCTGGCCCTACGACATTCACGCCTTCACCGAGGTTGCCCCGCGCCTGGTCGCGAAGGGTTATCGCGTGATCATTCCGCATCTGCGCGGCCACGGATCGACGGTCTTCCGTTCGGCCTCCGCCCCGCGCAACGCGCAGCAGGCGGCGCTGGCGACCGATGGCATCGAGCTGATGAATGCGCTCGGCATCCAGAAGGCGATCGTTGCCGGCTTCGACTGGGGCGCTCGCACCGCCGGCATCATGGCCGTCCAGTGGCCGGAGCGCTGCAAGGCCCTCGTCTCGGTCAGCGGCTATCTGATCGGCAGCCAGGCGGGCAACGCCAAGCCCCTGCCGCCGGAGGCGGAGCTGCAGTGGTGGTACCAGTTCTATTTCGCCACCGAGCGGGGCAAGGCCGGCTATGCGGCGAATACCGAGGCCTTCAACCGCCTGATCTGGAAGCTCGCCTCGCCGCAATGGAGCTTCGACGACGCGACCTTCGCGCGCAGCGCGACGTCCTTCGCGAATCCCGACCACGTCGCCATCGTCATCCACAACTACCGCTGGAGGCTGGGCCTCGCCGATGGCGAGCGGACCTATGACGAGATGGAGGCGAGGCTGGCGGCGGCGCCTCCCGTGACCATCCCCTCCATAACCATGGAAGGCGATGCGAACGGGGCGCCTCACCCTGCCCCCGCGGCCTATCGGCCGAAATTCACCGGCGCCTACGAACATCGGCTCATCACCGGCGGGATCGGCCACAACCTGCCCCAGGAGGCCCCTGCCGCCTTTGCCCAGGCGATCCTCGACGTCGACAGGCTGGCGGGTTGAGCGGCCGGGCGCGCGGCGGCGACGCCGTGCGCCCCCGTCGCCTCTCAGGAGGATGCCATGAACAGGACAACGATCGCTTGCGCCCTCGCCCTCGTCACGGTCTTCACAGCCGCTGCAGCCTATGTCTCCGCCCAATCGCCGGATGAGCAGGGCTCGCCGATCTACGGGGTGAGGCTTCCCGAAGGCTACCGGGACTGGAAGCTCGTCAGCGTCGCCCAGGAGAACGGGCAGAACAACGATATCCGCGCCATCCTCGGCAACGAGATCGCGATCAAGGCGTATCGGGAGAACATCCGACCCTTCCCGGACGGCGCGATCATCGCCCGGCTGGCCTGGCGTTACGAATCGTCTTCGCGCAACGACTCCGTCTTCCCTGCCCCGCAATCCTTCGTGGCCGGTCCGCCGACGAATGTGCAGGTCAGCGTGAAGGATTCGAAGCGCTTTCCCGACACCGCGGGCTGGGGATACGGCCAGTTCGAGGCCGGCTTGCCGACGAAGAACCCCGCCGTCGTGCAATCCTGCTTCGCCTGTCATGCCAAGCTGCAGAAGCTCGACCCCCGGGCCGACTACGTCTTCACCGACTACTCGCACTGATCGAGAAAGCGCGCCGCCGCGGCACAGGCTTCGAAGCGTCAAAGGCCGGCTACGCGGGAGCGCAGCCGGCCTTTGGATTGTCGCTACGCGGCGCAGGATCGCCTATTTTGCGCTCGCCGCCCGCTCGATCAGCCTGCTCACCGCGGGCGCATGCGAGACCATCACGACATGCGACGCCCCCTTGACCTCCACGGTCTGGCGCGACTTGGCGCGCTCGGCCATGAAGCTCAGGGCCGCTGGCGGGATGTTCCTGTCCTTCGAGCCGTAGATGAACCATGACGGCACGCGCTTCCAGGCCGGCGCCGTCGAGGCCTCCGTCAGCGCAGCTTCGGCGATCGGCCGCTGCCCGACGGCCATGAGGCGCGCCTGCGACGCAGGCAGATCCGCGGCGAACTGCTGGGGGAAGCGCGATTGCTCGATGAAGAGCTCGTTGCCGCCCGTCGTCAGCTTGACCGGCGGCGCGAGCGCACCGGCCAGCGTGCTTCCCGGGAATTTGCCGGTCAGTTCGAGAGCGGTTTCTCCGGCCTCGGGCGCGAAGGCGGCGACATAGACGAGCGCCTTCACATTCGGGCGCCCCTCGGCCGCCTCGCTGATCACGGAGCCGCCATAGGAGTGCCCGACGAGCACGACGGGACCGTCGATGCCCTTCACCACATCCGCGACGGCATCGGCATCGGCTCGGACGCCGCGCAGCGGGTTTGCGGCCGCGACGACCTTGAAGCCGTCCCGCTGGAGGATGCCGATCACCCCGTTCCAGCTCGAGGAGTCGGCAAACGCCCCGTGGACGAGCACGACCGTCGGCTTGGCAGGCTGCGCCTGCACCATCGGAGCGATCAGCTGGGCGGCGAGCAGCAACCCGCCGGCAATGAATCTGTTCATGTCGATCTCCTTCGACCTTGCGGCTCAGACCAGGGCGACGACGGCGTCGATATTGCCCTTGATCGCCTTCGAATACGGGCAGGTGCGATGCGCGGCCTCGATGATCTGGCGCGCGAGCTCGGGATCGAGACCCGGAACGCTGACGTTCAGGCGCGCGGCGAGCGAGTAGCCTTCGTCACCATGGCGCAGCTCGACCTCTGCATCGATGGCGACGCTGGCCGGAAGGGTCACGCCCTTGGCCTTGGCGGCGATCGCCATCGCGCCCTCGAAGCAGGCGGACCAGCCGGCGGCGAAGAGCTGTTCGGGATTGGTGCCTTCGCCGCGCGCGCCGGGTGGCGTGAGCGTGATGTCCAGGCGGCCGTCGGAGCTTCGGGCACGGCCCTCGCGGCCGCCGACCACATGGACCTTGGCGGTATACAGCGTCTTGGTATCGGACATGATGCTTTCCTTTCGGGTGGTCGTGGTGATCAGCGGAACGGGCGGAAGGCGGCGCGCACCTCCTGCGCGAACAGCTGCGGCTGTTCCCAGGCGGCGAAATGGCCGCCATTGCTGGCCTCGTTGAAGTAGAAGAGCTTTTTGTAGCAGCGCTCCGCCCAGCTCTTCGGCGCCCGGAAGATCTCTCCGGGAAACACGCTGACCGCGACCGGCAGGTCGATCAGGCCGCGGGCATTGAAGTTGTTGGAATGGTCTTCCCAGTAGATCCGGGCGGCGGATGCGCCGGTTCCTGTCAGCCAGTAGAGCGAGATGTCGTCGAGGATCTCGTCACGGGTGAGGACGCGCTCCGGCTGGCCGCCGCTATAGGTCCACTGCGCGATCTTCTCGTACATCCAGGCCGCCATGCCGACGGGCGAGTCGACCAGCGCGTAGCCGATCGTCTGAGGCCGCGTGTTCATCATCGCGGCATAGGCGGCGTTGTCGCGATAGAAGGCCTCGAGCTGCTCGAACGCTCCGCGCTCCTTGGCCGAAAGGCCCGCCGGAGCCGGATCGCCGGCGGCCAGGATCCTCGCGATATCGGCAGGCACCACCGCCGGCATGTTGAGATGAATGGCGATCAGCCCCGGCACGTGCTGCAGCGCCATGCGCTGCGAGATCACCGAACCGCAATCGCCGCCCTGGCTGACATAGGCGTCGTAGCCCAGCCGGCGCATCAGGACCGACCAGGCGCGGCCGATATGGTCCGAGCCCCAGCCCAGCTGCGTGGGCTTTGCCGAGAAGCCGAAGCCGGGGATCGAGGGAATGACCAGGTGAAACGCATCATCGGCCGTGCCGCCATGCGCCGTCGGATTGGTGAGCGGGTCGATCGCCTTCAGGAATTCGAGCACCGAGCCCGGCCAGCCATGCGTCAGGATCATCGGCAGCGCATTTTCATGGCGCGAGCGCACATGAATGAAGTGGATGTCGATCCCGTCGATCTCGGTCAGGAACATCGGCAGCGAGTTCAGCTTCGCCTCGACCTTCCGCCAATCGTAGTCGCTGGCCCAATACCGCAGGAGCGGCTCGAGGGTTTGCCTGCGTACGCCCTGATTGTCGTCGGGCGCCGGCTCCGCATCGGCCCACCGGGTCTCGGCGACGCGGCGCTTCATCGCCGCCAGATCGGCATCCGCAACCGCGACCCTGAAGGGGCGGATGGCGTTGCCGGCGCCTTGCTGGGCGCGCGCGATCACCGGAAGGGCGCTCATCGTCCCCACAAGCGCCGCGCCCGCCACAAACTGGCGGCGCGATGTCGAAAATGCCTCGGACACTTGCCTTCTCCTCGATCAGGGATCCGAACTGGTCGGTTCAAGATGAGGGCAGTGGCCGCGGGAGGCTCGTTAGCTGTGGTGATGGCCCGTTAGCGTCTCGGCGCGATGGCGCCGCCGGGGCGCCGCCGCCCGCAACCGGGAGCGGCGCGCCTGTCACGAACTAACAGCCGTCGCCGTGACATAACGTGAAGCGCAGGGGCATCGCCGCCAGAGTGCGGACCCAGAGAGTCGCTTCGCTGCAAGGTTGATCGTCATGGCCCGGACCTACACACGCGGATTTGTCACAGCCGCCCTTTTGGCGGCCGGCGCCTCGGTGGCGGTCGGCCTGACAGGCGCGCTCACCGGCCCCGGCTTCGGATTTAGCCTGCCCAGCTTCGGCGCGATCTCGCCCGCGCCCCTCGGCGCCACCGCCGGCCCGCTACCCGTGCTGCAAAGCGCGATGCCTTGGCTCACCGCCGTTCCGGGCGGTTCGCAGGCCTTGCGCGGCAAGGTCGTCGTGGTGAACTTCTGGACCTATTCCTGCATCAACTCGCTGCGTGCGCTGCCCTATCTGCGCGCATGGAACGAGCGCTATGCGGGCAAGGGGCTCGTCGTGGTCGGTGTTCACGCTCCCGAATTTCAGTTCGAGCACGACGCCGACAAGGTGCGGCTCGCCTCGACGCAGCTCGGCATTGCCTATCCGAACCTCCAGGACAACGACTATGCGGTGTGGCGGCGCTTCGCGAATGAAGGCTGGCCGGGCTTCTATTTCATCGATGCCGAGGGCCGCGTCCGTGGCTACCGCGTCGGCGAGGGACAATATGGCGAAGCCGAGCAGTTCATTCGCGGGCTTCTCGCCGAGGCAGGCCAGGATCTGTCCGGCATACCCATGGCTCCCATCGACGGCGCGGGTATCGAAGCGGAGGCCGACTGGGCCAATCTGCGATCGCCGGAGACCTATCTCGGTTACGCCAAGGCGCAGGGCTTCGCATCCCCCGCCGGGATCAAGCCTGACCAGTCCCGCGACTATGCCGCGGCCACCGCACTGTCCCTCAATCACTGGGATATCGCCGGGCGATGGACGCTGGGGCGGGAGTTCGCGAGGCTCGATGGCGACAGCGGCGCCATCCGCTTCCGCTTCCACGCGCGCGATGCGCATCTCGTGCTGGGCGGCTCGGGCGATGGCAGGCCGATCCGCTTTCGTGTCACCATAGACGGCGTTGCGCCGGGCGAGCATCGCGGCGTCGACGTCGACGCGGATGGCTGGGGCGAGATCAAGGAAGACCGGCTCTATCAGCTCGTCCGGCAATCCGGCGAGGTGACCAGCCGCACGGTGTCCATCACGTTTTCGCGCCCGGGCGCCCGGGCCTACGCCTTCACCTTCGGCTGACCTAAGAGAGGTCTTGAAACCTGCCTGCCAGCTCGCCACTAAGGCGTCTCAGATTCCTGCCGGCGCGCAGGATGCGACGATCGTTCGGATAGAGGCTTCGCATATTGCCGCTGTCTGTCGCCGTCTCGTCGGCTACGCGTCCACCAGAGCTGGGAACGAGAGGATCGTGGCTGACCGACGTAACCAGCAACATGGCGAGCGCCGTGCCTTCGGCCCTTTTTGCCTCTCCCCGACCGAACGATTGCTGACGCGAGACGGCAGCCCCGTCGAGATGGGCGGCCGCTCCTTCGACCTGCTCGTGGTTCTGACGGAACAGCCCGGACGGGTTCTGTCGAAGCGCGAGCTCCTCAAGCGCGTCTGGTCGGACGTTGTGGTGGAGGATGGCAGCCTCCGCTTCCACATGGCGGGCCTGCGCAAGCTCCTGGGGGACGGAGAGAATGGCGCCCGCTACATCGCCACGCAGGTCGGCGTCGGTTACGCCTTCGTGGCGCCCGTCGAGACGACCGGTGGCCCGGGCGCGCCGCTGCCGCCGGCCGCGGCCGAAGACGACAGTGCGAGCAAGACCCCCGTCGGCACGACCAATCTGCCGCCGCGTCTGCCGCGCCTCATCGGGCGAGAACGCGACATGCGGCTCCTCATGGAGCGCGTGGTCGACACGCCGCTTTTCACGATCGTTGGATCGGCCGGGGTCGGCAAGACCTCGCTCGCCGTGGAGATCGGGCATCAGATGGTGCCCCATTTCGATGGCCGCGTCACCTTCGTCGACTTCAGCATGCTCGAGAACCCGACCGTCGTTCCCTCGATGATCGCCGGGGCGATGGGCATCGCCGTCCAGAGCGGCGACCCTCTCGCGGTCATTCTCGGCCATATGCGCGATCATCGCTATCTGCTCGTCCTCGACAATTGCGAGCACGTGATCGAGCCTGCCGCCACCATCGTCGAGCGGATCGTCAACGAGGCGCCGAACACCCGCGTTCTCGCGACCTCGCGCGAGCCGCTGCGCGTCCGCGGCGAACATATTCACCGTCTCGACGCCCTCGCCTATCCGGACAACCCGGCGGATCTGTCGCGCGAGCAGCTCCTGCGATTTCCCGCGATCCAGCTCTTCTGCGAACGGGCCGCCGCGGCCGACAGTTCGCTGGAGATCGACGAGGAAGCAGCGCGCCTGATCGGCGGCATGTGCCATCGTCTCGACGGCATGGCGCTGCCGATCGAGCTCGCGGCGGTCCGCGTCGCCAACCACGGCGTTTCGGCGACGGCACGCCAGCTCGGCGAACGCTTCAGCCTCGGCTGGTCCGGGCGAAGGACGGCCTGGCCGCGCCAGCAGACGCTCCAGGCCACATTGGACTGGAGCTATGACCTGCTGTCCGAAGCCGAGCAGATCGTTCTCGAGCGACTGGCCATTTTCGTAGGGCCCTTCTCGATCGACGCAGCGCTCGACGTCGCCGCCGACACCGAGATCGGCTCCAGCGCAGTTGCCGTCGCCCTCGACGAGCTCACCTCGAAATCGCTGATCTCGCCGGACCGGTCGCGCCAGTCCGGAACCTACCGGCTCCTCGAGATGACCCGGGCTTATGCGCGGGAAAAGCTGCACGCGCGGGGGCACGACCAGTATGTCGCGGCCGCGCGACGCCATGCCAGCTACTTCCTCGGCGAGCTCGAAGCGATCGGCAGGCAGGATGAGGACGCGCTCCGCGATCCCCAGCCGCTGCGGCTTCAGCTCGGCAATATCCGCAGCGCGCTGGACTGGTGCTTCGGCACGACCGGGGACCTGCGGATCGGGGTCCGCCTGGCTGCAGCCAGCGCCCCCGTCTTCCAGAACCTGTCGCATCTTCTGGAATGCCACGCATGGTGCGCCCGCGCGCTTCCCGCGCTGGCCGAGGCCCAGCGCGGGACCACCATCGAGTTGGAGCTCCAGAGCGCGCTCGGCATCTCGCTGATGTTCACGCGCGGCAACAGTGCGGCGGCCGGCCACGCGCTAGCCCGCGCGCTCGAGATCGCGACCGCGCTGGAAGACCGCTGGAGCCAGCTGAGAATCCTCGGCGGGCTGCACATCTTCCACGAACGGATCGGCGAGTATTCCGCCGCGATGTCGCATGCCCGGCGCGCCGTCGAGGTCGCCGAGGCGATCGGAGAGCCGGAGGCGATCGGCGTCGCCTATTCGCTCTCGGGGATCTCCCATCACCTGGCCGGAGACCAGCTTCGGGCCCGCCGCGAGCTCGAGCTCGCTCTGGAGAAGAGCCCGCCCTCGCAGCGCAGCCGCACGATCAGATACGGCTTCGATCATCGCAACCGCAGCGGCATCGCGCTGGCACGCGCCCTGTGGCTGACCGGGCATTCGGCGCAGGCCGGCGCGGTGGCGCGCCGGACCGTCCGCGAGGCCGCGCAGCTCGATCATCCGGTCACCCTCTGCATCGCGCTGATCTGGTCGCTCGATGTCTATCTGTGGATGGACGAACTCGACGCCGCCCAGGAGGCGCTGGGAACCTTCACGGAATGCGCCGAGATCAACGCCTTCGGGCCCTATATCGCGGCCGCCAGCGGATTTCGCGGCGAGCTGGCGATCCGCCGGGGCGTGGCCGGCGAAGCACTGGCCGCGGTCGAGACGAGCCTGTCCCGCCTTCGCGCCACCCGCTACGAGCTGCTGACCACCTCGTTCTCCCTCGCCCAGGTGCGCGGCCTGATGCAGAGCGCGCGTCATGACGAAGCGCGCGACCTGATCGAGGCGACGATCCTGCGCTGCAAGGACAATGGCGAGCGCTTCGCCTTGCCGGAACTGCTTCGGGTGAAGGCGCAGCTTCTCGACGGCGACCTCGCGGCCGGCAGGGCTCTTCTGGAAGAAGCCCGCGATCTTGCCCGCGAGCAGGGTTCGCGCGCCTGGGAGCTGCGGATCGCCGCGGATTTGGACAGCCTGCTCGTTGCACATTGACCCTGCGGCGCGCTGGCGAGCACGACCGCCGCGCGCGCGATGCGCCTCCTCATGACAGCGCGCGGATAATCGTCTAAGGCGGCGCTTCCCGCCGCGCTCACCCCGCCCGATGCTGTTCAACTCCTTCGCCTTCCTGCTCGGCTTCCTGCCGGTCGCGCTCGGCCTGCATTGGCTGGTCGAGCGCTTCGCGCCGGCCTGGCGCCTGGCCTTGCTGACGGCGCTGTCCTTTCTCTTCTACGGCTATTGGGACTGGCGCTTCGTCCCGCTGCTGGCCTTCTCGGTGCTGCTGAACTGGCTGGTCGCCGAGGCCTTCATCCGCACCAGGCGCGGCGGGCTGATCACCCTCGCCATCGCGCTCAATCTCGCGGTGCTGGCGCTTTTCAAATACTTCAACTTCTTCGCCGATCTCGCTGCGGTGATTCCGGGATTACCCGTCACCAGGCTCGATCTGGCGCTGCCGCTCGGCATCTCCTTCTTCACCTTCCACCATGTGATGTATCTGACCGATCTGCGCCGCGGCCAGGCGCCGCGCTATGATCTCGTCCGCTACGCGCTCTACATCGCCTTCTTCCCGCAGGTGCTGGCCGGCCCGCTGGTGCGCTGGCGCGAGATCATGCACCAGCTCGACGAGCGGCCCTATCTGCGCCCCGACGCGGCCGAGCGCATCGCGCGCGGCATCATGCTGCTGACCATCGGCCTGGCTAAGAAGGTGCTGCTCGGCGATCCGCTCGCCGAATATGCCAACCCGGTCTTCGCCGCGGCTGCGGCCGGCGAGGTCGTCACCATGGCGCAGGCCTGGCAGGGCACCCTCGCCTTCACCTTCCAGATCTATTTCGACTTCTCCGGCTACACCGACATGGCGCTCGGCCTGGCGCTGCTTTTCGGCATCGTGTTGCCGCAGAATTTCAATGTCCCCTATCGCGCGGCGAGCCTGCAGGATTTCTGGCGGCGCTGGCACATGACCCTGTCGCGCTTCCTGCGCGACTATCTCTACATCCCGCTCGGCGGCTCGCGCCACGGGCTGCCGCTTCAGCTCTGGGCGCTGTTCGCCACCATGGCGCTCGGCGGGCTCTGGCACGGCGCCGGCCTGAATTTCGTGGCCTGGGGCATGGCGCATGGCGGGGCGCTGGCGGTCGGCGTGCTCTGGCGCCGGGCCGGGCTGCCGATGCCGGCCCTGCTCGGCTGGCTGCTGACCTTCCTGTTCGTGGCCTTCTGCTGGGTGCTGTTCCGGGCGACGAGTTTCGAGGCCGCGATAGCGCTCTACAAGGGCTTGATCGGCCTCTCCCCCATCGGCTCCGGCTTCAAATGGCGGGCGCTGCTGCCGGCGGCCGCCGTCGCGATGATCGGGCCGACCGCCTGGATCGCCGTGCACAAGGCTCCGCCGGCACGCTGGCTCGCTGTGCTGACCGCCATCCTCTTCGTGCTGATCCTGTTCAAGATCGGCGACGATGCCAATTATGAATTCATCTATTTCCAGTTCTGAGGCGCACTGGGCCCGTTTCGGCCTGGTCTTTCTCATCGGCGCGGCAGGGTTTCTGGCCGGGCTGCTGGCGCTCGCCTTCCTGCTGGACGCTTATGACAGCGGCCGCTCGCCGCTCGGCTTCAAGGAGGGAGTGCGGCCGCAAGGCCCGCGCACGGCCGCCGCCAGCCGCGGCCGCGACCCCGCCTTCAGCGGCGCGATCTTCGGCAATTCGCATATCCAGCTCGTCTCGCCGGAAAGCCTGCACCGGGAGACCGGCATCCCCTTCGTCTCGCTGACCGCACCGGCGACCGGCCCACGCGAGACGCTCGTCCTGCTCGACTGGTTCCTGCGCCACCGCAAGACGCCGGCGCAGGCGCTGGTCATCGGCGTCGATGTGCGCTGGTGCACGGGCGATCCCGCCTTGCCCACCGAAAAGCCCTTTCCGTTCTGGCTCTATGAGCGTTCGACGCTGAGCTATCTGCGCGGGTTGATGCGTTTCGACTTGATCGAAGAGATGCTGCGCCGCGTGCGCTATCTCGCGACGCCCGCACCGGAGCGCGCCCGTCCCGACGGCTTCTGGGATTATGAGGCGGGCTATGAGGCGCAGGGCTTCCATGACGATCCCAAGCGGCGCGCGCGCCTCCGCGAGCATGTCGACAACAGCGGCGGCAATATCACCGGCCCGTTCCCCGCCGTTCTCGCGCTCAGCGAGCTGCTCGAGCGCATGGCGCCCGGCATACCGGTGGTGCTGGTGCGGCCGCCCAATATCGCCACGGCCCTGCCCGAGCCGGGCACGGACGAAGAGCGGGCCGATATCGCCTGCCGCGCCGTCTATGCCGACTATGCCGCGAGCCGCCCGAAAACCGCCCTCGTCGACTGGCGGATCGACCGTCCGGAGAATCGCGAGCCGGACAACTATTTCGATCACACCCATTATCGCCGGCCGATCGCGCGGCTGCTCGAGGCCGACATCGCCGCCAGGTTGCAGGAAATCCGCTGATTTCTCCGCCACCTAGGCCGAATTGCAAAGCGTCGTGAAACGCGATTGTTCCGGCTGTGACCAATCGCTATAAGGGCGCCAAATCGGCGGCCTTCTCACGGCGAAGCCGGCGGGGCCTTCGACAGAACAAAAGACGGGGCGGCTCGGCTTCGCGACGAAGCCAGGACCGCTCGAGCGGACGTTCATGCAGAAGGCCTCACATGTCGAAGCAGATCAGTCTCGAACCCGAATACAAGCCGACCGATTCCGAACCGTTCATGAACGAACGGCAGCGTGAGTATTTCCGCGGCAAGCTGCTGGCGTGGAAGGAGGAGATCCTCAAGGAGGCGAAGGAGACCCTCGTCACGCTGCAGAGCGAGAGCGAGAACCATCCCGACATCGCCGACCGCGCCTCCTCCGAGACCGACCGTGCCATCGAGCTGCGCGCCCGCGACCGTCAGCGCAAGCTGATCTCGAAGATCGACGCTGCGCTGGCGCGCATCGAGGACGGCTCCTACGGCTATTGCGAGGAGACCGGCGAGCCGATCTCGCTCAAGCGCCTTGAAGCGCGCCCGATCGCGACCCTGTCCCTGGAAGCCCAGGAGCGGCACGAGCGCAACGAGCGCGTCTTCCGCGACGACTGAGCGGGCGCCGCGCCGCCTTGACCTTCAGAAGGCCCCGCACACTCATGCGGGGCCTTTTGTCTTGCGAGGGGTCTCCGCAAATCAGCTCCTGCGCATGCGCAGGTGATCGATCAGGGCGCGCAGCTTGGGCGCGAGATTCCGGCGGCCTGGGTAATACAGGTAGAAGCCCGCGAAAGGCGGGCAAAAATCCTGGAGAATCGGCACCAGCCTGCCCCGCTCGATCTCGGCGCGAAAGCTCTCCTCCATGCCGAAGGTGATGCCGGCGCCGGCGACAGCGAGCTTGATCATCAGCGCCATGTCGTTGGTCGTGATCTCCGGCGCGACTTCCACCGCGAATTCCCGGCCCTGCGCGCCGAACTCCCAGCGATAGGGCGAGACCTTCGGCGCGGGCCGCCAGCCGATGCAGCGGTGGCCGGCGAGCTCGCGCGGATGCGCCGGTGTTCCAAAGCGCGCGAGATAGGACGGCGAGCAGACCGCCGCCTGGCGCTGCTCGCCCGAGACGGGGATCGCGATCATGTTCTGCTCGATGACCTCGCCCAGTCTGACCCCCGCGTCATAGCCTTCGGCGACGATGTCGAACTCCTCATCCGTCACCACGATGTCGAGCTGCACCTCCGGATAGGCCTCGGCGAACCCCGCCAGGAGCGGCCCGGCCAGGAAGGCCTCGGCGATCGAGGACACGGCCAGACGCAATTGCCCCCTCGGCCGGCCGCGCAGGTTGCTGGTGTCCTCGACCGCCGCCCGGATCTCGGCGATGGCCGGGGCCAGCGAACCATGGAGACGGCTCCCCGCCTCGGTCACGTTCACGCTTCGCGTCGTGCGCTGCACGAGCGCGATGCCGAGCTCGGCTTCGAGCCGGGCGATGGTCTGGCTCACCGCGGAGCGGGTGATCCCGAGCCGGTCCGCAGCTTTGCGGAAGCTCTTTTCCTCGGCCACCAGCGCAAACACGCGGAGCGCGTTCAGGTCCGGGAACATTGGTTAGTTCTTCTTTCCAGTCTGGTCGAAAATAAGCGGCTTATCGCAACAATGGCGCGGTCCTAGCTTTCTGCCAACTCCGAAAGGGTTCGGAGCAGCAGAGGAGAACCGAGATGACAATCGACAAGGTCGTCCTGATCACCGGAGCGTCCAGCGGCATTGGTGCGGGCATCGCCCGAGAGCTCGGACGGGCGGGCGCAAGGCTCGTGCTCGGCGCCCGCCGGACCGATCGGCTGGAGGCGCTCGCGGCCGAGATCGGCGGCGATATCCTGGTCCGCCGCCTCGACGTCACCGATCGCGAGGACGTCGCGGCATTCGCGGATGCGGCCCGCGCGCGCTTCGGGCGCCTCGACGTGATCGTCAACAATGCCGGCGTGATGCCGCTGTCGCTGATGGCCTCGCTCAAGGTGGACGAGTGGGAGCGCATGGTCGACGTCAACATCAAGGGTGTCCTGTACGGCATCGCGGCCGTGCTGCCCGAGATGACGCGGCGCGGCTCCGGCCAGATCGTCAACATCGCCTCGATCGGCGCGCTCGCCGTCTCGCCGACGGCGGCCGTCTACTGCGCCACGAAATATGCCGTGCGCGCGATCTCCGACGGGCTGCGTCAGGAAAACGACCGCATCCGCGTCACCTGCATCCATCCCGGAGTGGTCGAGAGCGAGCTCGCCGATACGATCACCGATCCGGTCGCCGCCGAGGCCATGAAGACCTATCGCGCCATAGCGCTCCAGCCGGACGCGATCGGCCGCGCCGTCCGTTACGCCATCGAGCAGCCCGACGATGTCGATGTCAGCGAGATCGTGGTGCGCCCCACGGCCAGCAAGTGAGGCGGCGATGACGACCGCATCCCCACTCGTGCTCGCGCTGGCCGCGAGTCTCATCCTTCCAGCCATCGAAAAGGTTAGCGCACAGATGCCCTCGCACGCGACAAGCCAGCCCAGCCCCTCCTCCATCCACCCTTATATCGGCATGTGGGTCACGAGCGACGGACGGATCAGGCACGAGCTGCTGCCGAACGGCCGCTATGACGAGGCGCGCGGCGCGAGGGCGAGCGCCTATCAGGGCCGCTACGAGGTCCGCGGCAATCACATCGACTATTGGGACGATACGGGCTTCACCGCCGACGGCACCTTTGTCGACGACGACACGCTCCATCACGGCGGCATGGTGTTCCGCCGGCAACGCTGAGCCTGGCAAAGCCAGAACCCCGCGCCGGGAGCGGCGCGGGGTTCTGTGGCCGCCAGCCTTGGAAGCTTGGGGAGCGTGGCGGGCGGCCGGGACCGATGGCGCGGAGGAACTTGGGGAGCGTTCCGCGCCGGCCGGGACTGGGTCGGGCTCAGAAGGGCAGCAGGATATCCATCACCTGCTGGCCGTAGCGGGGCTGCTGCACATCGGTGATCTGGCCGCGTCCGCCATAGGCGATCCGGGCTTGGGCGATCTTGGTCGACTCGATCGTGTTGTCGGATTCGATGTCCTCCGGCCGGATCACGCCGGCGACGATCAGCTCGCGCACCTCGAAATTCACCCGGATCTCCTGCTTGCCCTCGATCACCAGATTGCCGTTCGGCAGGGTCTGGGTGACGACCGCCGCGACATTGGTGGCGAGCTGCTCGGACCGGCGCACCGATCCGGTGCCCTCGCTGGAGGAATCGGTGTCGAGCTTCAGCAGCGAGGACGGATCGGCCTTCGGCGACCATTTGTTCTCGGCGCCGAAGAAATTCTCGGCCCCGAACTCCTCGCCGTTCTTGCGGCTGCGCTTGGTGGTGTTGTCGAGCTGCGCCCGGTCGGTGACCTTGACCTTCACGGTGACGAGATCGCCGACCATCCGGGCGCGCTGGTCCTTGAAGAAGGCGCGCGAGCCGGTCCGCCAGAGCGAATTCGGCGCGAAGGAGGCATGCTCGACCGCCGGCATCGGCATCTGCACCGGCTTGTAGCCCTTCACCGCCGTCGGGTCCTCGATCGGCGAGAGGGCCGGCGCCTGCCCGACATTGGCGAGCCGGTCGGCCGCGCCGCAGGCACCGAGCAGGAGGCTCGAAGCCAAGGCGACGGGAAGGGCGAAGGAGTTCGTCCGGGTCATGGGTGACATCCGCAACTGGAGGAAACGGGCCGGCTCAGCGAACAGCGGCGACCTGGCCGCCGCTCGGCGGCCCGACATTGACGCGCCCCGGTCCGGTGACGGTGCCTTGCAGCTGGCGCTTCGACTGGGGGTTGGTGATGGTGATGACGTCGCCGAGCGCGCCGCCCTCATTGGCGCGGCCGCGCATGCTGAGCTGCAGGCCGCGCGCCTCGTAGACGATGCTGACGATCTCGCCGCGCGTGACGATCTCCTCGCGCTGCACATCGGAGGCGCGCAGCACCGCGCCGGCGATCAGCGCGCGCTTGGCGACCTTGCCGACAGCCGCCTTGATGTCGGAGAGCACGTCATTGGCCTGCCCGTCCCGCGGGCGCCGCTCGATGGTCAGGTCCCCGGCGAACAGCGTCTCGCCGCGCGGAACCGGCCGGAGCGGCACGACGACCTCGACGGTCTCGACCAGCTGCCCGGAGACGCGCACCGGCTTCAGCCGGGTGGCGGCGCTGCCCGGCATGGTCAGCCGCCCCGTGACGCGGCGCGCGCGCGGGTCGTAATTCATCTCGACGGCCACGAGATCGCCGCTCAGCTCCGGCTCGACCACCACCGACGGCGCGCCGCCGTCGAGAACCAGCGCGAAGGCGCGGCTGTCGAAGCCGTAGCGCTCGAGCAGGGCCGCCTTCACGGCCGCCTCGACATCCACCCCGGTGATCCGGCGCGCCGCGCGCGTCACCACCACCTGGGCGATGCCCCGGGCGTCGAGTTCCTGCGCCTCGCGCAGGATGCCGTTCTTCAGCGCCGCGTCGACGATGCGGGCGACCTGGATCGTGCCGGTCTCGCCGAGCGCCGGGGCGCGGAAGGCCGGCCGCATCGCGTCCTGCGGGGACAAGCCGGTGATCAGGTCCCCGAAGCTGACGATGTCGCGCGACAGGATCAGGTCGGGCTTCAGCCGCAGCTTGGCGGCGGCCGGCTGCGGCGCCGCGGCCGGCCCTTCGGGCTGTGCCGCTGCGCTCTGGGCGAAGGCGGCCGGCGTCAGAAACAGCGCCGCCAGGAGAATGGCCGAACGGATCATGATTCCCCTCCCTCAGCGGAACATCTGGCTGGTGGACTGCATCATCTGGTCGGCCGCCGAGATGACCTTGGCATTCATCTCATAGGCGCGCTGGGCGGCGATCAGCGAGGAGAGCTCGGTGACCGCCTGGACATTGCCCTCTTCCAGATAGTTCTGCTGCAGCGTGCCGAAGCCTTCCTCGCCGCCGAGCCCGTCGATGGCCGGGCCCGAGCCCGCCGTCTCCAGGAAGAGGTTGTCGCCGATCGATTCCAGGCCGACCTTGTTGATGAAGCGCGAAAGCTGGATCTGCCCGACCTGCTGCGGCGCGGCCTGCCCCGGCAGCGTCACCTCGACCGTGCCCTGGGCATTGATCGAGACGCCGGTGGCGTTGTTGGGGATCGTGATGCCGGGCTGGACCTGGTAGCCGTCGCGCGTCACCAGCCTGCCCTGGCTGTCGAGATCGAAGGAGCCGTCGCGCGAATAGGCGGTGCGCCCGTCCGGCATTTCGATGCGGAAGAAGCCCTCGCCGCGGATGGCGACGTCGTATTGCTTCTCGGTGGGCGTCAGATTGCCCTGCGTCATCACCCGCCCGGTCGAGGAGGTCTTGACGCCGGAGCCGACGAAGGTGCCGGCGGGAACCTGGGTGTTCTGGTCCGAGGTCTGGGTGCCGGCGCGGCGGAAATGCTCGTAGAGCAGGTCCTGGAAATGGATCCGCTGGCGCTTGTAGCCGGTGGTGCGGACGTTCGCGATATTGTTCGAGATGACCTGGACGTTGAGTTCCTGGGCCATCATGCCGGTGGCGGCGGTGTGGAGGGCGCGCATCGTTCTGGCTCCTTGTCCGCGTCAGCCTTGCTGGTCCGCCAGGCGGGTGATCGCCTTGGCTCGCAGCTCGTCGGTCTTGCCCATCAGCGAGGCCATGGTCTGATAGGCGCGCTGCACTTCCAGCATCCGCGTCATCTCGGCGACCGCCTTGACGTTGGAGCGTTCGAAGGCACCCGTCTCCAGCCGCGCCTGCGGGCCGGCCGGCTGGGGCGCCGCGGCCGAGGAGAACAGATTGCTGCCGTCGCTGGCGAGCGCCCTCGGATTATCGAAGCGCACCAGCCGGAGCTTGCCGCGCTGGCCCTGATCGGAGGAGACGGTGCCGTCGGTGGCGATGCGCGGATTGCTCTCCGTCGCGCCGAAAACGATCGGGCCGCCATCGCCGAGCACCGGCTGCCCCGCCTGGGTCACCAGCTGGCCCCTGGCATTGATCTCCAGCGAGCCGGCGCGGGTGTAGCGCTCGCCCTGCGCCGTCTGGACGACGAGGTAATGATCGGCCTGGAGCGCGACGTCGAGCGGGTTGCCGGTGCGCTCGATCGTTCCGAGCGACAGATCGATCGGAGTCCCCTTGTCGATGACATAGGAGAGCCGCCGATCGGGGCTCTGGAACGTGTCCGCGCGTGCGGAGGGCGAGATGAACTCGTTGAAGTTGGCCGAGCGCGCCTTGAAGCCGTTCGTGCCGACATTCGCGATATTGTTGGCGATGACGTCGAGCTCGCGCGCCAGAGCCATCTGGCGCGACAGGCTGACGAGAAGCGCGTTTTCCACGGCTCCTGCTCCCGATCTGTCCCGCGACCGCCTCGACGCTCCCCAGCGCGGCGGTCACAGCCAGGCATCGCAAGCCCCATGCCAACATGGTTAACTCTGGATAAGTTATTGAAATAATTCTCCTAATCCGCTTTCGCCTGCGGCCGCGGCGCCGGGCCGAAACCGCGCCGTCGGCAGAAATCACCCGGCAGAATTTGCCTGGCTTAACGGGGTGTTAACCGTGATTGGGCAGGGTCGCTGCTGGGAAAAGGCGGGCGACATGGCGAAGAAGCCGAAGAAGGACGAGGACGAGACCGAAGGCGGCGCCGGCGAGGCGCCGAAGTCCGGCAAGAAGAAGCTCGTCATGATCGGCGGCGCGCTCGCCCTCGTCGCCGCTTTGGGTGGCGGCGGCTGGTTTTTCTTCATGCGCAAGCCCGCGGACGCGCCGCTCTCGGCCGAGGCCGCCGCGGCGGCGGCCAAGAAGCAAATCACCTTCGTCGAGATGAAGGACATGATGATCGGCATCAATCCCGGCGGGCAGGACCGCCAGCCGATCATCAAGATCAAGGTCGCGCTGGAGATCGCCGATCCGAAGACGGCCGATCAGGTCAAGCCGCTGCTGCCGCGCGTCGAGGACGCCTTCCAGGTGTTCATGCGCGAGCTTCGCCCCTCCGATCTGGAAGGCTCCGCCGGCATGTATCGGCTGAAGGAGGAATTGTTGCGGCGGGTCAACGTCACCGTCCATCCCGCCAAGGTCGACGCAGTCCTCTTCAAGGAACTGCTGCTCCAGTAGCAGCCACGCACGCGCGAGCAGACGAACCATGGCCAGCGACGATCTCGACGTAACCGACGAGCAGAAGGCTCCGTTGACGGCCGAAGGCATGGCCGCCGAATGGGCGGCGATGCCCGATCTCGTCGACGAGGAGGGCCAGGAGGCCGAGGCCAATATCGATCGCCTGATGACCCAGGACGAGATCGATACGATGCTCGGGTTCTCGGCCACGGATGATGGCAAAGGCCGCAGCGGCATTCAGGCGATCGTCGATTCCGGCTCGGTCACCTATGAACGCCTGCCGATGCTCGAGATCATCTTCGAGCGTCTGGTGCGCCTGCTGTCGACCAGCCTGCGCAACCTGTTCAGCGACAATGTCGAGGTCACGCTCGAAGGCATCCGCTCGGTACGCTTCGGCGACTATATCAACTCGATCTCGCTGCCGGCGCTGCTCGCGGTCTTCAAGGCCGAGGAATGGGACAATTTCGGCCTCGTCACCATCGAGTCCGCCCTGACCTATTCGGTGCTCGACGCGCTGCTCGGCGGCAAGCGCGGCCAATCGGCCCCGCGCATCGACGGGCGCCCCTTCACCTCGATCGAGATCAGCCTGCTGCGCAAGGTGATCGGCGTGGTGCTCGGCGATGTCGAGGCCGCCTTCCGCCCGCTCTCGCCGGTGAGCTTCAAGGTCGACCGGATCGAGTCGAACCCCCGCTTCGTCTCGATCTCGCGCCCGGCCAATGCCGCCATCCGCGTCGAGCTGCGCTTCGACATGGAAGGGCGCGGCGGCTCGCTGCATCTCCTGCTGCCTTACGCCACCATCGAGCCGATCCGCGAGCTGCTGCTCGAAAGCTTCATGGGCGAGAAGCTCGGGCGCGATCCAATCTGGGAGAACCATCTGGCGACCGAGGTCTGGCAGGCCGAGGTTCCGGTGAAATGCGTGCTGCACGAATGCACCATGCCGCTGAAGCGGGTGATGAAGCTCGAGATCGGCGACACGCTGATGTTCGATGCGCGCCCGGATTCGGTCGCCTCCCTGCGCTGCGGCGAGTTCATCGTCAGCGAAGGCCGGATCGGGCGGGTCGACGACAAGATCGCGGTGCAGGTGGTCAGCCCGCTGCGCCGCTCGAAGACGACCATGGCCGCCTTCGATACCAGCCACCTCAATCCGCCGTCGTGAGCAGGAGTTCGCGTTCATGTCCATCACCTTGATCGCAGATGTGCTGGTCGGCTGCCTGCTCGTCGCCACCATCGCCACCTGCTATGTCCTGGCCAAGCGGATCGAGCGGCTGAAGGCCGATGAGAGCGCGATGCGCCAGACGATCGGCGCGCTGATCTCGGCCACCGACACCGCCGAGCGCGCCATCGCCGGCCTCAAGCTGACGCTGGGCGATTGCGACCGCACCCTGGCCGAGCGCCTGCGCACCGCCGAGCGCTACGCCGCCGATCTCGCCGCTCAGATCGAGGCCGGACAGACCGTGATGGACCGCATCGGCCAGATCGTCTCGGCCGCCAGCATGGTCGCGCCCAAGGTCGAGCCGGCCGCCGCCGAACAGCCGGCGGTCGCCATCTCGCGCATGGCGAGCGCCGCCGAGGCGGCCGCCGCGATCCGCGCCCGCGCCGCCCGCCGGTTGGAAGGCCAGGCTGCGTGATCCAGTCGCCCCGCCTGATCCCGGCAGTCATCCTCGGCGCCATGGGCCTCCTGGCGCTGAAGCTGCTCGCCTGGACGGCGGAGCCGGACGCCGGCAAGGCTCCGGCCCGGGGCACGGCCATGGCGGCCCCCGCTTCCGAGAAGAAGGAGCCATGGGCCTTCGCCAAGGTCATCGCCAAGGCGCATCAGCCCGACACTTTCCTCGATCCCGAGACCACCGGCGCCATCGATCCGCCGGCGCCGAAGCTGTCGCCGGAGGAGCAGGCCAAGCGCGACGCCGAGCTCGGCGCCGCCAACAAGGCCGGGCTGATGAACGGCACCGCCAAGCCGATCTCTCCGGCCGAGCGCGCCCTGCTCGAGCGGCTGGGCCAGCGCCGCGAGGAGATCGAGGCACGCATGCGCGAGCTCGACCTGCGCGAGAAGCTGCTCGACACCGCCGAGAAGAAGCTCGGCGGCCGCGTCGAGGACCTGAAGGCGCTGGAGGAGAAGCTCGAAGGCCCCGCCAAGAAGGAGACGGACGAGAACCAGGCGGTGAAGAATCTCGTCATCATGTACGAGACGATGAAGCCCAAGGACGCGGCGCGCGTCTTCGACAGGCTCGCGCTCGACGTGCTCGTCCCCGTCGTGCAGAAGATGAACCCCCGCAAGATGTCGGATGTTCTGGCCGCGATGTCGCCCGAGGCGGCGGAGCGGCTGACGGTCGCGCTTTCGCTGCGCGGCCGCGCCGCCAGCGCCGATAGAACGGCGATGCCCGCCGCCCTGCCCGGCAACGAGCTCCCGGCGATCGAGCCGGCCCCGCGCCGCTGAGCCGACGGCGCGCCGCCCTTTAAACTAATTTAAATATATCCGCCGACCCTGCTGCCAATTCCCGGTGGAAACCTTGATTTGGATTCGAACTCTCTGAAATCCGAACTGGCGGGGCGGCGCGTCAGCCTTGCGATCGACGAGGACATGCTGCGGTCCTTGCGATGGCTCTCGGCTATCGCCGCGCGCGACGGCGCCGCCGCGATCCATCGCTATTACGAGAATGTCGCCAAGGTGCCCGCCTTCGCGCCGGGCGTCCCGCAATCGCGCGCCACCTTCACCGATCCCGAGGCCAGGCATATCGAGCTGCTCTTCAGCCAGCCTTCGGACGAGGCCTATATCGCCTCGCTCCAGGCTCTGAATGCGCTCGAGCGGACATCCGATCGCGGCGCGCGCGTGAGGCTCACGGCCGGGCTTGCGATCGGCGAGGCGCTGATGCGCGCTGTCGGGGCCAGGCGCTTCGGCGCCAAGGCGGCGGCGGCCGAATGCGCACTGGTCATGCGCCTGATCATGTCGGATCTGCTCAACGCCCTGGCGATCGAGCAGCGCCAGGCCGATGCGGCCGGGCGCGAGCGCGCGCGGCAGGCGGAGTGGGCGATCTCCGAATTTTCCGCGTCGGCACGGCAGCTGCGCGAATTGCTGGAAAACGCGACCGAGACGCTCGAGAATGCCGCCCTGGTGACCTCCGACGTCGCCTCCAAGGCGCGCGACACCGCGATGGCGACCGGCGCGACCTGGCGCGACGGTGCCATGCAGATCGGCGTCGCCGCGCGCAGCGTCGCCTCGCTCGAGCAATCGATGACCGCGACCAACGAGAAGTTCCTGGCCAGCGTGCGCGACGCCGAGCTGGCGGTCACCGACGCGAATTCGACCCGCCGCTCGATCGAGACGCTGTCGACCGTCGCCGGCGCCGTCGGCTCGGTCGTCTCGCTGATCTCCGAGATCGCCGACCAGACCAATCTTCTGGCGCTCAACGCCACCATCGAGGCGGCCCGCGCCGGCGACGCCGGCAAGGGCTTCGCCGTCGTCGCCGCCGAGGTCAAGACGCTGGCCGATCAGACGCGCCGCGCCACCGCTGAGATCGCCCAGCAGATCGACGCCATCCGGCAGGCGGCGGCCGGTTCCGCCGAGCTGGTCCAGGCGATCGGCGGCGTGCTGGTCGAGCTGCAATCGGCCTCCGCCGCAGCGGCGGAGGAGGTTAGCGAGCAGCTCGGCCTCACCCAATCCGTGGCGCGCGTCGCCGAGGAGGCTTCGAGTGCCACCGCCCATGTCGATGTGGCGACCGAGGTCATCGTCGGCTCGATGGACAGCACCGAGGCGGCGGCCGAGCAGGTCCGCCTCGCAACCGCCGAGATCCTAGACGGCTCCCGCCAGCTCGGACAGAGGATCGAAGAGCTGCTGCAGCGCATAGGCGCCGGCGACACCCGCCAGCCGCAGAGCTCCGCAGAGCAGGAGGCGCGATCCGAGGGTCGCTCTTCCGGATGAATAGAATGCTCACGCGCCCCCGCGAGCTTAACCCTGCATTATCCTTGACGCGCTAGCGTGGCGGCAGGTGGAGCGGCTCCCTCGCCGCTCGCCGCTGTCGCGTCGGGTTGAGTAGCGCTCTTGCGTATCCTGCGGTCCCTGAGCTTCGGTATCGGCCTGGCGGCGATGAGCCTTGCCGCGGGCCTGTCCGCGCCTGCCTTCGCGGCCAGCGCGACCTTGCGCGGCGAGGCGATGGGCGCAGGCTTCGGCCGCATCGCGCTGACCTTCGACGAGCCGGTGACGACGCGGGTGCGGGTGTCCAACGGCGTCGCCGTCATCGCCTTCAGCCAGCCGGTCAAGCTCGACGCCAGCCGGATCGCCGCCGAATTGCCGGCCTATGTCTCGGTCGCCCGGATCGATCCCGACGGGCGCGGCATCCGCCTCGCTCTAGCCCGGCCCTATCGCGCCAATCTTCTCGAAGCGGGAGACCGCGCCTTCGTCGATCTTTTGCCCGAGAACTGGACCGGGCAATTGCCGGGACTGCCGCCCGAGGTGCTGGCCGAGCTGACCCAGCGCCTTCGCCTCGCCGAGGCCCGCGCCCGCGAGATCGCCCGCATGCCGGCGCCGCCGCCGCGCCCCCTCGCCTTCCGCACGGCACGCCTGCCGACGCTCGACCGCATGATCTTCTCGGCCCCGGTCGCGACCCAGCTGACGCCCAACCTGGCCGACGGCAAGCTGACCCTGAGCTTCGACCAGGCGCTCGACGTCACGCCCTCGCAGATCCGCAGCCTGCTGCCCGCCGATGTCACGCTGGAGACCTCCACGATCCAGGACGGCAGGACGCAGCTGGTCTTCTCGGTCCCGAAGGATCGCGAGCTCCGCAGCTTCCGTGATGATGACGGCTGGACCGTCGATCTCGCGCGCCAGACGCCTGCGAGCGCGCTGACGCTCGCCGATCTGCAGGCCAAGCCGGCGCAGCCCGAAAGCAAGCCGGCGCAGCCCGAAAGCAAGCCGTCGGACGCCAAGCCCGAAGCCGAGCCGGCCGAGCCGAGTCCGCCGGCGGCGGCGGCTCCCGCATCGCAGGACGGCGTCGCGCCCAAGGCGGCCGCCGCCCCCCTCGACGGGCCGCCGCAGGACGTCCTCGTCAGCTGGAGCGCCGAGGGTGACGGCGGCCGGCTCGATTTCCGCTTCTCGCGGCCGACCGGTGCCGCTGCCTTCGCCGAGCCCGGACTGGTCACGCTCGTCTTCGACACCCGCGACACGCTCGACCCTGCGAAACTGAAGGGCGTCCTCCCGGCGCTGGTCGACGATGTCACCGTGGCACGCGAGGCCAAGGTCACGCTCGTGCGCCTCAAGACGAGCAGGCAGCAGATCACCCGGCTGTCGGATGACGGCGCGCAATGGTCCCTGAGCTTCGGCGAAAAGCTCGGCAAGCCAGCCGGCGCCCTGACGCCCCGCCGCGATGCCGATGAGCGCGGCCAAACCATCATCGCCGTGCCGGTGCCGGGCCTGACCGGCATCCACTGGCTGGAGACCGGCAATGGCGGCGCGCCGATCGCCGTCGCGACCGCGCTCGGGCCGACGCGCGCCATGCCCAAGCCCTATCGCTTCGTCGAGTTCGGCCTCCCCCAGACGGCCCATGGCGTGCTCGTGCGCGCCGTCGCGGACGATCTCGCCGTCCGGGCCGGCACGGAGGAGGTTCTGGTCAGCCGCGGCAACGGGCTCGTGGTCAGCCTCGACCCGCTTCGGACGAAGGAGAGCGACAAGAACGCCGCCTCCGCCGCCGCGACGCCGCTTCTCGATCCGGAGCTTTGGGCCTCGCTGCGCACGCCGATGGTGCGCGAGCGCGCCGAGGCGCTGGTCCGCGATGCCGCCGATGCCTCGCGGTCGCGCAAATCGGAGGCGCGGCTGACCCTCTCGCGGTTCCTCGCGGCAAACGGGCTCGCGGCCGAGGCGGCTGGGCCGCTCGGCGCCCTGCTCGCCGATGACGCCGCGATGCGCGGCCATCGCGAGGCGCTGTTCCTGCGCGGCGTGATCGCCACGCAGATGCATCGCCACGCCGATGCGCTGAAGGCCTTCCAGGCCGCCCCGATCCGAGAGGAGGCCGAAAGCGGGCTCTGGCGCGCGCTCGCCGAGCAGCGGCTCGGCCGCAATGCCCCGGCGCATGCCGGATTCCGCCGTGCCGAGGCGATCCTCGACCGCTATCCGCCCGATCTGCAGGCGAAGTTCCGGCTCGCAATGGCGCGCGCCGCCCTCGCCATGCAGGACGTGACGCTGGCCGAGAGGCAGATCAAGCATCTGGTCGAGCTGCCGGCGGAGCTGGTCGACGGCGAGGAGATCGCCCTGCTGCGCGCCATGCTGGACGATGCCAGCGGCCGCCCCGAGGCCGCGCTCAACGGCTACCGGCCGCTGTTCGAGGCTGCGAGCCGCCCCGTCGCCGCCGAGGCGCAGCTGCGCGCGGTGAAGCTGGCGCGCGCCGAGAAGCGCGCCGATTTCTCCGCCGACGAGGCCGCGGCCCGGCTCGAGACCGTCTCGGCCACCTGGCGCGGCGGCGAGGTCGAGATCGAGGCGCTGGCCGAGCTCGGGCGCATCTATGCCGAGCAGCAGCGCTGGCGCGACGCCTTCCAGACCGCGCGGCGCGCCAACGAGATCTTCCCCGACCATCCGGCGACGCGCCTGCTCCATGACGAGACGGCGCAGCGCTTCGAGGCCCTGTTCAGCAATCCCGATCTCGACAAGCTGCCGCGGCTGGACGCGCTGGCGATGTTCTATGATTTCAAGGAATTCCTGCCGATCGGCCGGCGCGGCGACCAGATCACCCGCCTGCTGGCCGAGCGGCTGGTCGAGCTCGACCTGCTCGACCAGGCCGGCGAGATCCTGCGCTATCAGATGGAGCGCCGGCTCTCCGGAGCGGCCCGCTCCACTGTCGCCGCCAAGCTGGCGATGATCGGGCTGATGAACGGCAAGCCCGCCGAAGCGCTGCAGGCGATCGTCTCGACGCGGCTGGCCGAGCTGCCGGCCGACGTCAAGCGCGCCCGCCTGCTCCTCGAATCGAAGGCGCTCTCCGATCTGTCGCGCACCGATCTGGCGCTCGATCTTCTGGAGGGCGAGACCGGGCCGGAAATCGACCGTCTCAAGGCCGACATCCTCTGGAACGGCCGCCGCTGGCGCCATGCCGGCGAATCGCTCGAGCGCATCCTCGGCGAGAGCTGGCGCGGCGCTGCCCCGCTCACCGAAGCCCAGCGGGCGGACGTCATGCGCGCCGCCATCGGCTATGTGATGGCGGACGAGGCGCTGTCGCTCGACCGGCTGCGCACCAAATTCGCGGCCAAGATGGCCGAGAGCGCCGATGCCAGGATCTTCGCCTTCCTGACCGGCTCGAGCCGTGCGAGCGCGGCCGATATCCGCGAGGCTGCGCGCTCGGCCGCCGGCTCCGACACGATGAACGAGTTCCTCAAGGAATATCGCAAGCGCTATCCGGACTATTCCACCTCGGTGCGCGAGCGGCAGAAGCCGGCCGAGGCCGAGGCGGCCAAACCCGATTCGCAACCGCGGCAGGGGTGAGCCGATGAGCCGACCAAAGCATTTTCGAGCGAAGTGGGCACCGGTTCGCGTGAAGAAAATGCGTCAGACAAAAGCTTAGAGAGTTCCGCAATTCGGAGAATTGCGGAATTCTCTACCCGCCATAGCTCTTCACCAGCGAGCCGGCGACCAGCCCCCAGCCATCGACCAGCACGAAGAAGATCAGCTTGAACGGCAGCGCCACCGTCACCGGCGGCAGCATCATCATGCCGACGGACATCAGGATCGAGGCGACCACCAGGTCGATGATCAGGAAGGGCACGAACAGCAGGAAGCCGATTTCGAAGGCGCGCCTGAGCTCCGAGATCATGAAGGCCGGGATCAGCACCTGGATCTGGATGTCCTCGGGCCGCTCGGGGCGCGGCGCGCGCGACATGTCCATGAACAGCGCCAGGTCCTTCTCGCGCACATGCTTCAACATGAAATCGCGGAAGGGCACGATGCCGCGGGTGAAGGCTTCCTGCGGCTGGATCTCGCCCGCGACCAGAGGCGCGCCGGCGACGCGATAGGCCTCCTGCAGGGTCGGCGCCATCACGAACCCGGTCAGGAACAGCGCGAGCCCGATGATCACTGAATTCGGCGGCGCGGTCTGGGTGCCGATCGCCGAGCGCAGCAGCGAGAGCACCACCGCGATACGGGTGAACGAGGTCACCATGATCAGGATCGACGGCGCCAGCGACAGCACCGTGATCGCCGCGATCAGCTGGAGCGCCCGCTCCGTGACGCCCCCCTGCCCGAGGTCGAGCGAGAGCGTCTGGCCCTGCGCCATGGTCGCGAGGCCGAGCAGCGGCAGGGCCGCCGCCGGCACGACCAGGCTCCGCCATGTCCAGCGCTTTCGCGTGCTCGAACCCATCGACCATCCTCGCCCGAATCAAGGCGCGGGCAGGCGAACGCTAGAACAGGGGCGGCGCCGCGACGATGGGCTGCGCGACACTGTCCCCTGCGCTCTTGCCGATCGGAGGCACAGGCGGAGCTTCTGCGCGGCTCGGCGCCTCAGCCCTTCTTCGGATCGCGTCCGAGCAGGCGGGCGAATTCGGCCTCGATCGCGTCGACGGAGAACGGATCGTCTTCCTGAGGCTTGGCCGCCGGCTTGGGCTCGGCAGGGCCGGCCTCGGCCGGCTTCGGCTCGCTGGGCGCGGGCTCCGGCGCGCTGGGCTCCGAGCGCTTGGGCTCTTCCGGCTTGGCTTCCGGGGCCCTGGCTTCCGGAGCCTTGGCTTCCACGGACTTGGCGTCCGCGGGCTTGGCCTGCGCCGGCATCTGGGTCGCCGCCGGCTTGATCGGCCCGTCCTGCGCCGCGAGGACATCGTCGAAATCGACCGGGCCCTTGACCGGCTTTGCGGGAGCGGGCTTGGCGGCTTCCTGCGGCGGCGCCTTAGCGGGCTCCGGCGCCTTGGCGGCGGGCTTCTCCTCCGTCTTGGCCGGCTCGGGCGCCGGCTTGGCGGGCGCGAACACCGGCGGCGCCACCAGCGGCACCTCGGCGGCGGCGGGGCGCGTCGGGGAGACCGGCTTCAGCCCGAGCGCGATCTCGAGCTCGGATTCCATGTCGAGCGCCGCATGCGCCTGCGCCGGCGGCGCCACCGCAGGCTCCGGCGGCCGCGGCGGCTTGGGCGCAGGAGCGGCTTGCTGCACCGAGGGAGCGGGCGCGGCCGGCTTCGGCGTCTCGGGTTCGGCCCGCGCCGCGCCTGGCGATCCGGGGCGCACTGCCGAGAACGGACGTTTCAGCGCCTCTTCGAGCTGGCGTGCCATATCGCCGAGTTCGCTCGGGCTGGCTGCGGGGGCCGCATCGCGCACGAGCCCGGTGCCGATCGCGGCTCCCGTGGCGGCCAGCGCCGCCACGCTCCTGGCGGGTGCCGGCGCAGACGTGCGCGGCGGTTGGGCGGCCGGCTGCGGAGCCTGCGTCCGAGGCGGCAGCGACTCGGCGGGAGCGATCGGTTGCGGCGGCGCCCGGCGGGGCCCCTCGCTCGGCTCCGGCATGGCGAGCGGCTCGATCGGCAGCGGGCGTTCCGCCAGCGGCTCGCTCGGCGGCGCCATCGCCACACGGGCGCCGCTGCGCATGATATTGGTCTCGATCACCACGTCGGAGGCGCCGCCGATCATCACCAGATGCTCGACATTGTCGCGTCGAACCAGGACGAGCTGCCGCTGCCGGTCGAGATCGTGAACATCGACCACGCCCAGCCGCGGCTGGCGGGTGCGTCCGCCGCCCTGCCCCTTGAACTTCAACCGGCCGCCGCTCATCCGCCGCAGAAAGAAGCCGAGCAGCGCGACCAGGACCAGCACGAAGGCGAAGGCGATGATCCAACGCAGGCCGGAGGAGAGTTCGAAGCCAAACAGGTTCTGCAAGGTCTGCCTCATGAAGCGACGCGACAGCGGTCGGGTCCGCCTTTTCTAAGGCTCGTCCGACAGATCGACCGGCCGGCTATACCATGGCGGGGGCCAATTCGGGAAACATGGTTAGCAGATGGTTAACACACTCGTCCAAATTCCAGGGGATTAACGCGGCATTAACCATGCGCCCGGCAATATTTGCCGAGTTCCGCACCAGAGGCGCGGCGAACCCGGCATGAGCGGAGAGACGACATGGCGACCAGTGGCCTCAGCCTGATGGGAGCGCTCAAGACCAGGATGCACTGGCATCAGGCCCGCCAGAAGGTGCTGGCGGAGAATGTCTCGAACGCCGATACGCCCCGCTTCAAGCCGCATGATCTGCGCGCCCCCTCCCAGCAGGGCGGCGGGCTCGCCCTCGTCCAGACCTCGCCGATGCATCTGGGCCCCGCCGGGCAGCGCAACGGTTTCGATCCGCGCGATCCCAAGCGTTTCGAGACGACGCCCAGCGGCAACAGCGTCAACCTCGAGGACGAGATGATCAAGGTCGCGCAGAACCAGTCCGACTACCAGCTCGCCGCCTCGCTCTACAGCAAGGGCCTGGGGCTGATGAAGATCGCCATCGGCAAGGGTCGCTGAGATTTGGGCCGCTGAGGTTTGGATCGCTGAGGAGGCGCATCATGGATCTTTTGAAGAGCATTGCCGTCGCCGCCTCCGGTCTCAAGGGCCAGGCCGGGCGCATGCGCGTGATCGCCGAGAACCTCGCCAATGCCGATTCGGCCCCGCCGCGGGCCGGCGCCGATCCCTATCGCCGCAAGATCGTCACCTTCCAGGGCAAGCTCGACCGCGAGCTCGACGCCCAGGTGGTCGAGCTCGGCCGCGTCAGCCGCGACCAGAGCGATTTCCGCAGCAAATACGAGCCGGGCCACCCGGCCGCGGATGCCAACGGCCAGGTGCGCCTGCCCAATGTCAACGCGCTGATCGAGACCATGGACATGCGCGAGGCCCAGCGCAGCTACGAGGCCAATCTCAACATCATCTCCTCCACGCGCCGGATGATCCAGCGCACCATCGACATCCTGCGCGTCTGAACCGGAGCCGTAAGCCATGACGACGTCGACTTTCGCCGCCGGCGCCTATGCCTCCATGCAGGGGCTCGGCTCGGGCAGCCTGATGAGGAAGCCGGCGATGCCCGGCCTCGATTCGGCGGGGCCCGGCCTGCCGGACTTTTCCTCGCTGGTCGGCAAGGCGCTGGAATCGACGGCGCAGAGCGCCCGCCAGGCGGATGTCCAGGCCGCCAAGGTCGCGTCCGGCCGCTCGGACGTGGTCGATGTCGTAACCGCGGTGGCCGAGAGCGAGGCGGCGATCGAGACGCTGGTCGCCGTCCGCGACCGGGTCATCGCCGCCTATGAGGAAATCATGAGGATGCCCGTCTGATGACCTCCGCAGCCATTCTCGACGTCGCCCGCGACGGCATCGTCGTCTTCCTCAAGGCCGGCGCGCCGCTGATGCTGATCGCGCTCGGCGTCGGCCTCGTCGTCTCGCTGATCCAGGCGCTGACCCAGATCCAGGAGCAGACCCTGGTCTATGTCCCCAAGATCATCGCCGTTTTCGCCGCCATGCTGCTGTTTTTGCCGTTCATGGGCGATGCGCTCGCGGGTTATATGGGCAGGGTCGCCGTCCGAATCGCCACGGGCGAATGAGCCTGCCCTGCCCCGGCGCCTTGCCCGCGGCAGGCGCCCAGCCCTGGCGCGGGAACCGGGTCCGCCCGATGCAGATCGCGATACTGCCCGAGATCAGCGCGCTGTTCATGCTGGTCTTCGCGCGCGTGGGCACCCTCGTCATGCTGATGCCCGGCATCGGCGAACGCTTCATCCTCTCGCGCGGCCGGCTCTCCCTCGCCTTCTTCCTGGTGCTGGTCATGCTGCCGATGGCGCGCGGCACGCTGTCGGTGCCGACCGAACCCGGCGCGCTCGGCGGCCTGCTGATCAGCGAGATCCTGATCGGCCTCTTCATCGGCGTGAGCGTACGCCTGCTGATGGGAGCGCTGCAGACCGCCGGCTTCATCATCGCCCAGACGCTCGGCCTCGGCTTCGCCGTCACCGTCGACCCGACGGGCGGGCTGCAGAACCCTTCGCTGGCGAATTTCCTGACCATGCTCGGCATCGCGCTGATCCTGGCCGCCGACCTGCACCATCTCGCCATCGCCGCGATCCATGAGAGCTATCGCCTGCTGCCGCCCGGCGGCTTCCCGGAGATCGGCGACGTGATGACCCTGGCGGTGCGCGCCATGACGCGCGGCTTCTCGCTCGCCGTGCAGATTTCGGCGCCCTTCATCGTCTTCGGCCTGCTGTTCAATCTCGGCCTCGGCGTGCTTGCCAGGATGATGCCGCAGCTCCAGGTCTTTTTCCTGGCGATCCCGGCCTCGATCCTCGGCGGCATGCTGGTTCTGCTCGCCGCGGTGGGCGTGATGATGGGCGTCTTCCTCGACGATCTCGGCGCATTCCTGCGCGAACTCTCCGGGCTGTGAGGAGGCGGGCATGGCCGAGGGCGCCGACAATGAAGACCGCACAGAAGAACCGACCCAGCGAAAGCTCGACCAGGCCATCGAGAAGGGCGATGTCGCCCGCTCGCAGGAGATCGGCACCTTCTTCGTGCTCGGCGGCTTCACGCTCGCTCTGCTGATCACCGCCGGCAGCGCCGCGCGCGAGGCCACGCTCTCGCTGCGCGCCTTCCTGATGAACGCCCATCAGGTGCCTTCGGACGGCGCCGCCTTCTTCCAGGTCACCAGCAAGGGGGTGATGACCGGCTTCGCCGCGCTCGGCCTGCCGCTCGGGCTGGTCCTGATCGCTGCCTTCGCCGGAGCGCTGATCCAGCACAAGCCGCTCTGGACCACCGAGCCGCTGATGCCGAAATTCGACCGGATCTCGCCTCTCGCGGGCGCCAAGCGCATCTTCGGCAAGGACGCCTGGGTCAATTTCGCCAAGGGGCTCGCCAAGATCGCGCTGGTCGGCGTCGCCGTCTGGATGGTGCTCTGGGGCGAGCGGGACCGGCTGCAGACCTTCGCCCAGATGGATGTGCGCGCGCTGATGCCGGCCGTGCTGCTGCTCACCGTCAAGCTGATGGCCGGCGTGCTCGCCATCTTCGCGGTGATCGCCATCGGCGATTTCGGCTATCAGCGCTTTTCCTGGCACCAGCGCCAGCGCATGACCAAGCAGGAGCTCAAGGACGAATACAAGAACACCGAGGGCAATCCCGAGGTGAAGGCGAAGCTGCGCCAGCTGCGTGCCCAGCGCGCCCGCTCGCGCATGATGGCCCAGGTGCCGAAGGCGACCGTGATCGTCACCAACCCGACGCACTATGCCGTCGCGCTGCAATACGAACCCGGCCAGGGCGCCCCGGTCTGCCTGGCCAAGGGCGTCGACGCGGTGGCGCTGAAGATTCGCGAGGTCGCCGGCGCGCACAGCATCCCGATCGTCGAGAACCCGCCTCTGGCGCGTGCTCTTTACGCCACTGTCGAGATCGATGACGAAATTCCTGTCGAACACTACCAGGCGGTGGCCGAAGTCATCGGTTACGTCTTGCGCCTGAAGCGCCGCCGCGCCTAACTCCCTGGGCATGCGGCGAGACGAGCGAGAGTTTTAGGACGGACCTGCTGCCATGAGCGCTGCGACGACGACTGCGATCGATCGCTCCGACCGGCCCGGCCATGTCGGGATCATCCTGCTCGTCGCCGGCCTGCTGGTCGGCGCGGCGATCGCGCTCGGCTTCATCGCCAATGAATGGGCTCAGCCGCTGATCCTGGGCCTGCTCGCTTTGCTGTCGGTGATCGGCGTGTTCTGCCTCTTCGCCTTCGCGATCGGGCTGATCCAGTTCGCCGGCCGCGCCGCCCGCAACGACCTCACCAAGACCATCGTCGACGGCGCCGATGACGGCATCCTCGTCACCGAGGGCGACAACCGCATCCTCTATGCCAACGAGACCTATCTCGCGCTGGCCGGCGCCCGCAACGCCAGCGAGATCGTCCCGGTCGAGCGGCTGTTCAAGGGCCGGGCGGAGGTTTCCGAGGCGATCTACCGCCTCGCCACCGCCGCCCGCGCCGGCCGCAGGCTCGCCGAGGAGATCCGGCTGGAGCCGGCCCTGAACGAGCGCAGCGTCGGCTGGTACCGGGTGCGCGTCTCGCCGATCATGCGCGCCGGCCGCCAGGCCTGCCTGTGGAGCGTCGCCGACATCACCCCCGAGCGCGAGCGGCAGGAGAACGCCTTCCAGGAGCTCCAGCACGCCATCGACTATCTCGACCACGCCCCGGCCGGCTTCCTCTCGATGGATGCCGATGGCGAGGTGCCCTATCTCAACGCAACCCTGGCGGGCTGGCTGGACTACGATCTCGCCCGCTTCGGCTCCGGCGGGCTCCAGCTCGAGGACATCGCCTCGCCCAACGCCGCCGCGCTGATCCAGGCGATCCGCGGCCAGCCCGGCGATGTCCGCATCGAGGTGCTCGACGTCGACCTGCGCCGCCGCAACGGCCAGTCGCTGCCGGTGCGCCTGCACCATCAGGTCGCCTTCGGCCAGGACGGCCGCGCCGGCGCCTCGCGCACCCTCGTCCTCAACCGCACCACCGGCGAGGCGGGGGCCGACCGCCACACCGATGCCGAAGCGCGCTTCGCCCGCTTCTTCCATGCGACGCCGATGGCGATCGCCACGGTCGACCGCAACGGCGCGATCCTGCGCTCCAACGCCTCCTTCACCCGCCTCGCGCCGGTCGGGGGCCAGCCGGCGACCATCCATGAGCTCGTCAACGGCAATGGGGCGCTGGCCAAGGCCTTCGAGGCGGCGCTCGCCGGCAAGGGCGAGATCGCCCCGCTCGACGTCACCTTGTCCGGCGAGGAAGGCCGCTCGGCGCGCCTCTATCTCTCGCCCGTCCCGGCCAGCGAGGATGCCGACGGCGAGCGCGCCATCGTCTACGCGCTGGAGACCACGGCCGAGCGCAAGCTCAAGGACAATATGGACCAGGCCGGCAAGATGCAGGCCGTCGGCCAGCTCGCCGGCGGCATCGCGCACGATTTCAACAACGTGCTGCAGGTCATTATCAACGCGTCCGAATTCCTGCTGGCGAGCCACAAGCCGACCGATCCGTCCTTCCCGGACATCATGCAGATCAAGCAGAACGCCTACCGCGCCGCCTCGCTGGTGCGGCAGCTGCTCGCCTTCTCGCGCCGCCAGACGCTGCGCCCGCAGGTGCTGGCGCTGGGCGACGTGCTCTCCGATCTGTCGCTGATGCTGAAGCGGGTCGTCGCCGACAAGATCGCGCTCGATGTCCGCCAGGGCCGCGATCTCTGGCCGGTCAAGGCCGATCTCGGCCAGCTCGAGCAGGTCGTCGTCAACCTCGCCGTCAACGCCCGCGACGCGATGCCCGACGGCGGCAAGCTGCAGGTGCGCACCCGCAACATCCCGGCGGCCGAGGTCGAGAGCCTCGGCTACGAGGCCTTGCCGGCCGCCGATTACGTGCTGCTCGAGGTCGAGGACAGCGGCACCGGCATCCCGGCCGAGCATCTCGAGAAGATCTTCGAGCCCTTCTTCACCACCAAGGAGGTCGGCAAGGGCACCGGCCTCGGCCTGTCCATGGTCTATGGCATCGTCAAGCAGACCGGCGGCTTCGTGTTCTGCGATTCCGTCGTCGGCCGCGGCACCAATTTCCGCATCTTCCTGCCGCGCTATATCCCGACCGAGGAGGACATCGCCGCCGAGGCCGCCGCCCGGGAGGCGCCCAAGAAGACCGCCGCCGACCATACCGGCGCCGGCGTCATCCTGCTCGTCGAGGACGAGGATGCGGTCCGCGCCCTCAACGCCCGCATGCTGGTTTCGCGCGGCTATTCCGTGCACGAGGCCGCCTCGGGCGTCGAGGCGCTCGAGCTGTTCAAGCAGCACGAAGGCAAGATCGACCTGGTGATCTCCGACGTGGTGATGCCCGAGATGGATGGGCCGACCTTGCTCGGCGAGCTGCGCAAGCGCAATCCCCAGACCAAGGTCGTCTTCGTCTCCGGCTATGCCGAGGAGGCCTTCCGCAAGAACCTGCCCGAGGGCGAGGAATTCCAGTTCCTGCCGAAGCCCTTCACCATGAAGCAGCTGGTGGAGACGGTGAAGGCCGCGATGGCGTGAGGCTCAGCGTCGCGTCTTCATCCGGCTGGCGAATTCCAGCCCGAGGACGGCCATGGCGAACAGCACCCAGAGCGGATCGGCCCGGTTCAGGAAGAACGATTCCAGCATCCCGACATAGGTCATGAAGATCACGATCATGGCGAAGAGATCGGCCAGCTTGCGCCGGTCCGGATCGCGATCGGCGGCGACGTAGTTGGCGAGCGGGCGCACCATCAGGCACCAGATCATCAGCACCGCGCCCGGCACGCCGAACATCAGCATCGCGTCGAGATAGCTGTTGTGGCCCGAGCCGATGCCCCGGACATCCCAGCTCGCCTCGAAATTCTCCTCCAGCCGCGTCACCACCGGCGTCTGCCAGAAGCTGACATAGCCATGGCCGAGCCAGGGCTTCTCGCCGATATGGGCGATGGCGAAGCGCCAGATCTCGTCGCGCCCGGTGAAGGTGGGGTCGGAGATCAGCGCCTTCGACCAGCCGAGCAGCGCCGGCGACAGCACAGTCCCGACCGTCAGCGCCACGATCAGCCCGACCAGAAGCGCGTGGATCGCCACCGTCAGGCGCGGCCGGCCCAGCGCCCGCCCGAGCAGGACGAGCCCGACCGCGACGGGCAGGAAGCCGAGCGTCGTCTTCGATCCGGCATGTATCACGAAGACCAGCCCGAGCAGGGCGATCGCTGCCCCGCGCAGCTTGAGCCCCATGCGCCAGCAATAGATCCCGACCATGCTCAGCATCGAGAACACCGGCGCGGCATAGTTCTTGTGCGAGAGATGGCCGCGCCAGTCGCCGGCATGGCCGCCCTCGACGCCGGAGGCGTCATGGATCGCCAGCTGCGGCGCCAGCAGCAGCGCCGCATAGACGATCAGCAGGATCGCGAGCGTGGCGTTCGCCGCGGCCATGGCGAAGTCCTGCTCGCTGCGCGGCAGCACCAGCACCCCGACCACGACCACCAGCGCGAAGCCGGCGAGCAGCAGCGCGCGCGTCGAGGCCTCCGGATCGAGGCTGCGCGGCAGCGACAGCGCGGCGACCGCGAAGACGAGGACCCAGGCGCTGGTCGCCAGCCTCGACAGCACGGCGCGCTCGGCGAGCAGCGCCATCGCGACACAATAGACCAGCGCCAGGCTGACATAGCCGATCTGGTTGACGATATTGCCGCTGTTGATCTCGCCTTCTGCGGCCTCGGGCGCCCCCGCGAAGGGCTGGAAGGTCAGGATCATCACGAACAGGCCGAGCCCGCAGAGGATCGCGGCGGCGATGCGGCCATGACCGGCGCCCGCACGCTGCTCCCCCGCGCCGATCCCGCTGCTCTCGACCGTCATGACGCCCCGATCACTCCTCGCGACGCATTATGGTGCCTGTCCCTTAAGAGGTTCTGAGGTGCCTCAGATTGACAACCGACGATCATCGTGTGACCTACTCATCATACCAGTAAGCGGCGCATTCAAGCCGACGAAAACATGAGGAGGAGGAAACGTCATGAACCGTCTCGCCATGGCCTTCGCGGCCGCCGCGCTCGCGCTCTGTGCTCCGCTCGCCCATGCCCAGACCGTGATCAAGGCCGGGCATGGTGCGCAGGCGGGCCATCCGACCCATTTCGGCCTGGACAAATTCGCCGAGCTCGTCGCGGCCAAGACCGGCGGCAAGGTCAAGGTCGAGGTCTATCCCGACCGCCAGCTCGGCGAGGAGCGCGAGATGGTCGAGGGCCTGCAGCTCGGCACGGTCGACATGGCCGTGGTCTCGACCGGGCCGCTCAATGCCTTCGTCCCGCAGATCGGCGTGCTCGACCTGCCCTTCGTCTTCAAGAACTCCGCGCATGCCTACAAGGTGCTGGACGGCGAGGTCGGCCAGGACCTGCTGAAGCGCATGGACGCCAAGGGCATTGTCGGTCTCGCCTGGTGGGAGAATGGCTGGCGTCACCTGACCTCGAAGAAGTCGATCAAGGAGCCGGGCGACCTCAAGGGCGTCAAGCTGCGCACCATGCAGAACCCGGTGCATATCGCCGCCTTCAAGCAGATCGGCGCCGCGCCGATCCCGATGGCCTGGGGCGAGGTCTTCACCAGCCTCGGCCAGGGCGTCATCGACGCCCAGGAGAACCCGGTGACGATCATCTACACCAACTCGCTCTGGGAGGTGCAGAAATACCTGACGCTGACCGGGCATGTTTATGGGCCGCATGCGGTGATGTTCAGCAAGGCCGTCTGGGCGAAGCTGACGCCAGACCAGCAGAAGGCCCTGCGTGAAGCCGTGACGGAGGCGACCGCCTTCCAGCGCCAGACCTCGCAGAAGCTCGAGAAGGAGCAGCTCGAGGAGCTGAGGAAGAAGGGCATGATCGTCGAGACCATCGATCTCGCTCCCTTCCAGGCGGCCACGGCCGAGATCGCCTCGACGCAGAAGAACGTCGATCAGGCGCTGCTCGAGAAGCTGCGCGCCGCGGCCGATTGAGTCCATGCGCCCCGAACAGGAACAGGCGCCGGTGATCATCCGCCTTTGGAGGCTGATCGAGCGCGCGACGCTCGCTCTGCTCGTCGCGCTCTTCGCCACGATGACCCTCGCCTGCACGGCGCAGGTGATCTGGCGCTACGCTTTCGGCGATCCGCTGATCTGGTCCGAGGAGCTGGCGCGCTATCTCTTCATCTGGATCGGCTATCTCTCGGCCTGGGTCGCCTGGAAGCACCGTGCGCATATCGCGCTCGACGCCGTCACCTATCTGAACAATCCGCGGCTGACGGCGCTGAGCGGCCGGCTGGTCGAGGCGCTGGTGCTCGGCTTTTGCCTCTACACCCTCAATGCCAGCTTCGCGCTGGTGGCGATCGCCCATGCCCAGCCCTCGGCGGTGCTCGAGGTGCCGATGAGCCTGGTCTATGCCGGCTACAGCGCCATGGCGGTGCTGATCGGGCTCGATATCGTCCTCGGCTGGCTCGCCGGTGCCCGGGCGCCGGCGGCCGCGCCGGTCGCGGAGGTCTGAGCCATGGCGAGCGTGCTGCTCCTCGGCTTCGCCGGCCTGCTCCTGCTCAACGTGCCGGTCTCCTTCGCGCTGGCCATCGCCTCGCTGGCCGCCCTCCTCTATGGCGGCATGCCGGCGACGCTGGTCGTGCAGAAGATGACCGCCTCGATGGATTCCTTCGTCCTGCTCGCGGTGCCGTTCTTCCTGCTGTCGGGCCATCTGATGGGGCGCAGCGGCATCGCCAAGGACATTGTCGACTTCGCCGACAGCGTCGTCGGCTGGCTGCGCGGCGGGCTCGCCCATGCCAATATCGCCGCCGGCACGCTGATGGGCGGCATGACCGGCTCGGCCGTGGCCGAAGCCTCCTCGACCGGCGGGGCCCTGATCCCGCCGATGATCGCCAAGGGCTATGACCGGCCCTTCACCGCCGCCGTCACGGCCTCGGCCTCGACGATCGCGGTGATGATCCCGCCCTCGATCCCGATGATCATCTTCGCGGTGGTGACCGGGGTCTCGGTCGGCGACCTGTTCGTCGCGGGCGTGATCCCCGGCCTGCTGATGGCGCTCGCCCTGATGGTGACCTCCTGGCTCTTCGCGGTCCGGCGCGGCTATCCGCGCGGCCGGCGGCCGTCGCTCGCCAGCATCGGCCGGGCCGTCCGCGCCAGCCTCTGGGGCCTGTTCATGCCGGTCGTGATCATCGGCTCGATCCGCTATGGCATCGCCACGCCGACCGAAGCCTCCGTCGTGGCCGTGCTCTATGCGCTGTTCGTCGGCATGTATGTCTATCGCACCATCGGCTGGCGCGACATTCCGGGCATCGTCCACGACACGGCGATCACCGCCGGCATCGTTCTGCTGATGATCGCGGCCGCCTCGCTCTACGGGCTGATCGTCACCCGCGAGCAGATCCCGCAGGCCGCGGCCCAGATGATCATGGAGCTGACGACCAACCCCTATCTCGTTCTGATCCTGATCCTCTGCGTCTATCTGGTCGCCGGCATGCTGCTCGATCTCGGCGCCAACATCATCATCCTCGTGCCGGTGCTCTGGCCGCTGGTGAAGAAGCTCGAGATCGACCCCGTCCAGTTCGGCATCGTCACGGTGCTCGGCCTGGCGATCGGGCTGATCACGCCGCCGGTCGGGGCGAGCCTGTTCGTGACCTGCGGCATCGCCCGCGCCAATCTGCTCGACGGCAGCAAGGCGGCGCTGCCCTTCATCGTCGCGCTGCTGGCCGTGACGCTCCTGATCATCTTCGTTCCGGCGGTCGCGACCTGGCTCCCCTACAGCGCCAAGAGCTGAACCGGCGGCAGATTGCGCTTGCCCCGGCTGCTGCGTAGACACTCGCTGAGTGAGAACAAAAAAAGAACTTGTCGAAGAGAACAAATCGTGTCCATAATCTTGTCAATGGCGCGGATTGAGATGTCTTCGCGCCCCTGCCATAAGGAGCGCACGGACGTGAATCAGGCGAATCTCAGGCTGGTGGAAGGCTCTTCGATGGACAAGGCCAAGGCGCTCGACGCGGCGCTCTCGCAGATCGAGCGGGCTTTCGGCAAGGGCTCGATCATGCGGCTGGGCAAGAACCAGCAGGCGATCGAGATCGAGACGATTTCGACCGGCTCGCTCGGGCTGGATATCGCGCTCGGCGTGGGCGGCCTGCCCAGGGGCCGCGTGATCGAGATCTACGGGCCGGAATCCTCCGGCAAGACCACGCTGGCGCTGCACACCATCGCGGAAGCGCAGAAGAAGGGCGGCGTCTGCGCCTTCGTCGACGCCGAGCACGCGCTCGATCCGGTCTATGCCCGCAAGCTCGGCGTCAATCTCGACGATCTCCTGATCTCGCAGCCCGATACCGGCGAGCAAGCCCTCGAGATCACCGACACGCTGGTCCGCTCCGGCGCGATCGACGTGCTCGTCGTCGATTCCGTCGCGGCCCTGACCCCGCGCGCCGAGATCGAGGGCGAGATGGGCGACAGCCAGCCCGGCCTGCAGGCGCGCCTGATGAGCCAGGCGCTGCGCAAGCTCACCGCCTCGATCTCGCGCTCGAACTGCATGGTGATCTTCATCAACCAGATCCGCATGAAGATCGGCGTGATGTATGGCAGCCCGGAGACCACCACCGGCGGCAATGCGCTGAAATTCTATGCCTCGGTGCGCCTCGACATCCGCCGCGTCTCGACGCTGAAGGAGCGTGACGAGGCGACGGGCAACCAGGTTCGCGTCAAGGTCGTCAAGAACAAGGTCGCGCCGCCCTTCAAGCAGGTCGAGTTCGACATCATGTTCGGCGAAGGCATCTCGAAAATGGGCGAGCTGATCGATCTCGGCGTGAAGGCCGGCATCGTCGAGAAATCCGGCGCCTGGTTCTCCTTCGACAGCCAGCGCCTCGGCCAGGGCCGCGAGAACGCCAAATCCTTCCTCAAGGCCAATCCGGATCTTGCCGGCAAGATCGAGGCGACGATCCGGCAGAACTCCGGCCTCGTCGCCGAGCGCATCCTCGAGAATGCCGATCCGACAGCCGAGGATCTCGACGAAGGCGAGGCCTGAGCCTCCCGCCCCCGGGCGACACCGAATTGCGGGCGGCTTCGGCCGCCCGTTTTCGTATGCGCTTTCTGGACAGGGGCAGGGCCGCTCTCTAGAACCACTGCGCCGGCAGTTGCCGGCTTTTCAACAGAGCCAAGATTGCGATGAGCGGCGTCAACGAGATCAGGTCGACCTTCCTCGATTACTTCAAGGCGAACGGCCATGAGGTCGTGCCGTCGAGCCCGCTCGTGCCCCGCAACGACCCGACGCTGATGTTCGCCAATTCGGGCATGGTGCAGTTCAAGAACGTCTTCACCGGCCAGGAGAAGCGCCCTTACGCGCGCGCCACCACGGCGCAGAAATGCGTGCGCGCCGGCGGCAAGCACAATGATCTCGACAATGTCGGCTACACCGCCCGGCACCACACCTTCTTCGAGATGCTGGGGAATTTCTCCTTCGGCGATTATTTCAAGGAGCAGGCGATCACGCATGCCTGGACCCTGGTCACCCGCGAGTTCGGCCTGCCCAAGGACAAGCTGACGGTCACCGTCTATTCCGAGGACGACGAGGCCCATGGCCTCTGGAAGAAGATCGCCGGCCTCCCCGATTCCCGCATCATCCGCATCGCCACCTCCGATAATTTCTGGCGCATGGGCGATACCGGCCCCTGCGGCCCCTGCTCCGAGATCTTCTACGATCACGGCGACCATATCCCCGGTGGCCCGCCCGGCTCGCCGGACGAGGATGGCGACCGCTTCATCGAGATCTGGAATCTCGTCTTCATGCAGTATGAGGAGGCCGCGGGCGGCATCCGGACCAATCTGCCGCGTCCGTCGATCGACACCGGCATGGGCCTGGAACGCATCGCCGCCGTGCTCCAGGGCACGCACGACAATTACTCCATCGACCTGTTCGTCGCGCTGATCCGCGCCATCGCCGAGCTCACCTCGGTGTCCGCCGATGGCCCGATGAAGGCGAGCCATCGCGTCATCGCCGATCATCTGCGCTGTTCCGCCTTCCTCATCGCCGATGGCGTGCTGCCCTCCAATGAGGGGCGCGGCTATGTGCTGCGCCGGATCATGCGCCGCGGCATGCGCCATGCGCAGCTGCTCGGCGCCAAGGATCCGCTGATGCACAAGCTGGTGCCGGTGCTGGTGCGCGAGATGGGCCAGGCCTATCCGGAGCTGGTCCGGGCGCAGGCGCTGATCGAGGAGACGCTGAAGCTCGAGGAGACGCGCTTCCGCACCACGCTGACGCGCGGCCTCTCGATCCTCGATCAGGAATCGCAGGGGCTCGCCAGCGGCGACAAGCTGCGCGGCGATGTCGCCTTCACCCTCTACGACACCTATGGCTTCCCGCTCGATCTGACGCAGGACGCGCTGCGCGCCCGCGGCGTCGGCGTCGATGTCGAGGGCTTCGATGCGGCGATGGCGCAGCAGAAGGCCAAGGCCCGCGCCGCCTGGGCCGGCACCGGCGAGGCCGCGACCGAGAAGCTCTGGTTCCCGCTGCGCGAGCGCGTGGGCGCCACCGAATTCCTCGGCTACGACACGGAAGGCGCCGAAGGCGTGGTCACCGCGCTGGTCAAGGACGATGCCGAGGTGCCCGCCCTCAAGGAAGGCGAGAGCGGCTTCGTCATCCTCAACCAGACCCCGTTCTATGCGGAGTCGGGCGGCCAGGTCGGCGATACCGGCATCATCTCCGGGGCCGGCTTCAAGGCGCAGGTCTCCGACGTCCAGAAGAAGCTCGGCGACGTCTTCGCCCATCAGGTCAAGATCGTCTCGGGCGAGATCGGGGTCGGCCAGGCGGCCGAGCTCACCGTCGATCATGCCCGCCGCAGCGCTATCCGCGCCAATCATTCGGCGACCCATCTTCTGCACGAGGCGCTGCGCCTCGTCCTCGGCGACCACGTCGCGCAGAAGGGCTCGCTGGTGCAGCCTGAGCGCCTGCGCTTCGATTTCTCGCACCCCAAGCCGATCTCCGACGAGGATCTGGCCCGGATCGAGGACATCGCCAACGCCATCGTGCTGCGCAACGAGCCGATCACCACCCGGCTGATGAGCGTCGACGAGGCGATCGCCTCGGGCGCGCGCGCGCTTTTCGGCGAGAAATACGGCGACGAGGTCCGGGTCGTGGCGATGGGCACCACGGATGAGGGCAAGGCCTTCTCGGTCGAGCTCTGCGGCGGCACCCATGCCGGCCGCACCGGCGATATCGGGCTGATCAGCATCACCGGCGAAAGCGCCGTTGCCGCCGGCGTGCGCCGGCTCGAGGCGATGACCGGCGCCGGCGCCCGCCGCCAGCTCAACGCCGATTCGCGGCGCCTGCGCGAGCTCGCCGGCCTGCTGAAAGTGCCGGCCGGCGAGGCCGAGACACGGCTCGCGGCCTTGATCGAGGAGCGTCGCAAGTTCGAGCGCGAGCTGAGCGAGGCCCGCAAGAAGCTCGCAATGGGCGGCGGCGGCGAGGCGAGCGACCCGATCCGCGAGGTCGCGGGCGCCAAGCTCCTGGCCCGCGCCGTCACCGGCGTCGAGATGAAGGATCTGAAGAGCCTGGCCGACGAGGCCAAGGCGCGTGTCGGCTCCGGTGTCGTCGCCATTGTCGGCGTCGCCGAGGATGGCAAGGCCGGCGTCGTGGTCGGCGTCACGCCCGATCTGACCGAGCGCTTTGATGCGGTCGCCCTGGTGCGCGCCGCGTCCGAGCGGCTCGGCGGCAAGGGCGGCGGAGGCCGCCGCGACATGGCCCAGGCCGGCGGTCCGGACGGCGCGCAGGCTGAAGCCGCGCTCGAAGCCGTCGCCGCCGCGATGGGCTGAGGCCGCCATGGCCGCCGCCCCGCAGCTGGAGATGAGCTGGCGGCGGCGGATCCATCTGGTGATCGATCGCGGCGCCGGCGACGATCTGTCGGCGCGCCTCGTGCATGGCGCGCTGATCGCGCTGATCGCCGTCAACGTCACGGCTCTGGTGCTGGAATCGGTGCCGAGCCTGGCTGCCGCCTATGGGCGCCTGTTCTACTGGATCGAGCTGGTCTCGGCCGTCCTGTTCACGGTCGAATACGCGCTGCGTCTGTGGACGGCGCCCGAGCACGCCCGCTACCGCGATCACGGTGACTGGGCGGCGCGGCGCGCCTATGCGCTTTCGCCCGGAGCCCTGCTCGATTTTCTCGCCACGGTGCCGCTCTATACCGCCCTGCTCGGCTATGGCGATCTCAAGATCCTGCTGCTCTTTCGGCTGCTGCGCTTCTTCAAGCTCGGGCGCTATTCGCCGGGGATGGCCTCGCTCGGCGCGGCCCTGGTCGCCGAGCGCAAGGCGCTGGTCGCCTGTTTCGTCATCCTGATCGGCGTGATGCTGCTCTCGGCGAGCGCCATGCATTTCGTCGAGCACGAGGTTCAGCCGGACAAGTTCGGGACGATACCCGACGCGATGTGGTGGGCCATCGTGACGCTGACCACGGTCGGCTACGGCGATGCCTTCCCGACCAGCGCGCTCGGCAAGGTGGTGGCCTCGGTCACGGCGGTGATGGGGCTGGTGATGCTGGCCTTGCCGGTCGGCATCATTGCCACGGCCTTCGCGCAGGAGATCCATCGCCGCGAATTCGTGGTGACCTGGAGCATGCTCGCCCGGGTGCCCCTGTTCAGCGGCCTCGGTGCCGCCGAGATCGCCGAGATCATGCGCTTCCTGCGCGCCCGCTCGGTGCGCCGAGGCGGCATCGTCCTGCATCCGCACGAGCCGGCGCAATCGCTGTTCTTCGTCGCCAGCGGCGAGATCGAGCTGAAGGAGAACACCGGCTGCAAGCGCCTCGACGAGGGCTGCTATTTCGGCGAGCTCTCGATCGAGGAGCAGAGCCCGCGCGAGGGCGGCATCGAGGCGCGTGCGACGGTCACGACCAAGCTGCTGGTGCTCGATCCGATCGATTTCCGCGTCATGATGCTGCGCCACCCCAATCTGGCGAAGCATCTGCACAGCCTGGCCGCGTCATGAGCCCGTCCCGCCGCGCCCTGCTTGCGGCGCTGGCCTGCGCCCTGCCGGCCGCCGCTCTCGCCCAGCGGCCGCAGGGCAGGCCTGCGCCGCAAGGTCCCGCCCTCTCGGCGCCGCGCACGCTGATGGCGGGATCGATGGCGACGGCATTCGTCAGCCGCGCCCCGGCGGGCGCCCGCCTCGCGATCGCCCGCCCGGCCGATCCGCCGGACACCATCCTCGCCGCCGCGCCGGTGGGCGCGGGCTCGGCCGTATCGCTGCCGGCTCCGGGCGAGGTCGGCAGCTATGAGCTGCGCCTGCTCGGCGAGAGCGGCGGCAAGCCTGCCGTGCTGTTGCGCCAGCCGCTGGCGACGACGGAGCCCAGCGCGACCCTCGCCGCGCCTGTCCGCGTGGCGCGCGGCAATCCCCTGCCCGCCCGCGGCATCGGCCCCAATGGCGAGCGCGACCGCGTCGTGCTGGTCAGGCCGGATTCGCCGCCGCAGGCCGGTGGGCCGAGCTTCTTCCCGGCCGAGAATGTCGAAAGCACGCTGGAGGCGCCGGCCGAGCCCGGCACCTACGAGCTGCGCTACGTCATGGACGCGCCGCTCAGCGGCCCGAAGGTGCTGGCGCGGCGCGAAGTCGTGGTCGAGTGAGGCCGCCGCTCAGGCGGCCATCGCCTTGCGCAGGTTCTCGCTGACCTTGTCGAGGAAGCCGGTGGTCGACAGGAACTTCTGGTCGGGGCCGACCAGCAGCGCCAGGTCCTTGGTCATGTCGCCGGCCTCGACCGTGTCGACCGTCACCTTCTCGAGCAGGCTGGCGAACTTCGCCAGCTCGGCATTGCCGTCGAGCTTGGCGCGATGGCTGAGGCCACGGGTCCAAGCATAGATCGAGGCGATCGAGTTGGTCGAGGTCTCCTTGCCCTTCTGGTGCTCGCGGTAATGACGGGTCACCGTGCCATGCGCGGCTTCGGCCTCGACGGTCTTGCCGTCCGGCGTCATCAGCACCGAGGTCATCAGGCCGAGCGAGCCGAAGCCCTGCGCCACCGTGTCGGACTGCACGTCGCCATCATAGTTCTTGCAGGCCCAGACATAGCCGCCCGACCATTTCAGCGCCGAGGCGACCATGTCGTCGATCAGCCGGTGCTCGTAGGTGATGCCGAGCTTGTCGAACTCGCCCTTGAACTCGGCCTCGAACACCTCCTGGAAGATATCCTTGAAGCGCCCGTCATAGGCCTTGAGGATGGTGTTCTTGGTCGAGAGATAGACCGGGTACTTGCGCATCAGCCCGTAGTTCAGCGAGGCGCGGGCGAAGTCCTTGATCGACTCGTCGAGATTGTACATCGCCATGGTGACGCCGGAGCCGGGGGCCTTGAAGACCTCCTTCTCGATCACCTGGCCGTCATCGCCGGTGAACTTGATCGTCAGCGTGCCCTTGCCGGGGAACTTGAAGTCGGTCGCGCGGTACTGGTCGCCGAAGGCATGGCGGCCGACGACGATCGGCTGCGTCCAGCCCGGCACCAGGCGGGGGACGTTCTTGCAGATGATCGGCTCGCGGAAGATCACGCCGCCGAGGATGTTGCGGATCGTGCCGTTCGGGCTCTTCCACATCTGCTTGAGGTTGAATTCCTTCACCCGCGCCTCGTCGGGCGTGATCGTCGCGCATTTCACGGCGACGCCATGCTTCTTGGTGGCGTTGGCGGCGTCGATCGTCACCTGGTCGTCGGTGGCGTCGCGGTTCTCGACCGAGAGGTCGTAATAGTCGAGCTCGAGGTCGAGATAGGGGAAGATCAGCGTGTCTTTGATCTTCTGCCAGATGATGCGGGTCATCTCGTCGCCGTCCATATCGACGACCGGGTTGGCGACCTTGATCTTGCTCATGTGCGTACGACCCCTGCTCTGGTCAGCTAGACGATGCGGCTTCCTAGCGGGTTCGCACGAACCGGTCTAGAAGATCGCCATGATGACGTCTCCCTCCCCCTTCGCCCTCGTTACCGGCGGCACGCGCGGCATCGGCGCCGGCGCGGCGCTCGCCCTCGCCCAGGCCGGCTACCAGGTGCTCGCCACCGGCCTCACCGATGAGGAGGTCGCCGCCGCGCCTCCGCACCCCGCCATCCGCCGCGCCCGGCTCGACGTCACCAGCGACGCCGAGGTCGCCGCCATCGTCGCCGGCTGCGAGCGCATCGATGCGCTGGTCAACTGCGCCGGCATGATCCAGCGCGGCGGCAAGGAATTCGAGATCGAGGCTTTCCGCCTCACCATCGAGGTCAATCTCACCGGCACGATGCGCATGTCCGTGGCCGCGAAGGAGAAGCTCGCCGCCGCCAAGGGCGCGATCGTCAACACCGCCTCGATGCTGACCTTCCAGGGCTCGCCCTTCGCGCCGGGCTATTCCGCCTCGAAGGGCGGTGTCGGCCAGCTCACCAAATCGCTCGCGGCCGCCTGGGCCCAGGACGGCATCCGCGTCAACGCCGTGGCGCCGGGCTGGATCGCCACCGAGCTGACCAGGCCGCTGGTCGAGGACGCCGCCCGCTCGGCTCCGATCCTCGCCCGCACGCCGATGAACCGCTGGGGCGAGCCGAGCGATATCGGCGGCGCCGTCGTCTTCCTGCTTTCGGACGCCGCCCGTTTCGTCACCGGCGCGATCCTGCCGGTCGATGGCGGCTATCTCGCCGTCTGAAGAAATATGCCGATGGCGGAATGGGATAGAGACCATCCCGGAATCGCCGTCTCAGCCTTTTGAATCGAATCCTCAACGGGAGCATCGCATGAGCACGGTCGATCCGAGCCCGGTCCAGGCCACCAAGGAAGAGCGCTGGACACCCTATCGCCATCCGCAGCCCAAGGATTCCCCGCCGGAGCTGGTGGTGCCGAACGTCATTCCGCAGGATGAGCGGGTCTGGGTCCCGGTCGACGACAATGTCTGGTTCCGCCCGCTGCTGTTCAGCGTGACGCGCGGCTACTGGATGAACCTGCTCAAGGTGCGCCGTGCCGGCGTGCTCTCGCGCCATCGCCATCCGCTGCCGGTGCACGGCTATGTGCTGAAGGGCCAGTGGCGCTATCTCGAGCACGACTGGGTCGCGACCGAGGGCTCCTATGTCTACGAGGCGCCCGGCGAGACCCACACGCTGGTGGTCGATCCCGAGGTCGAGGAGATGATCACCATGTTCCAGGTCAACGGCGCGATGATCTATGTCGATCCCGACGGCAAATGCCTGGGCTATGACGACGTCTTCACCCGCCTCGACAAATGCCGGGCGCATTACGCCAAGAACGGGCTCGGGGCCGAATACGCCGATCAGTTCATCCGCTGACGCAGCCGTCATTGCGAGCGTCAGCGAAGCAATCCAGGAGCGGCAGTAGCTCTACGTCCCCCTGGATTGCTTCGTCGCTGCGCTCCTCGCAATGACGGGGCGTGATCTCACCGCCCGAGCTTGGCCAGCTCGACCGCCGCGCGCAATTCGATATGCGCCAGCACCTCGTCGAGGCGCGGATCGTCCGTCGCCTCGCGCCGCGCCGAGAGCATCGCCTTCAGGCGCTCCAGCTCGGACAGCGAGACGCGGCCGGCCAGCAAGGCGGCCTTCAGCCTGTCGAGCCCTTCCAGCAGGTCGACGCCGCGGCGGGCCTGGCGGCGGCGGCGCTCCTGACCGTCCTCCTCCGCCTGCACGGCGAGCAGCCCGTCCAGCGAGCCGGCATGGCTGATCGCCGCGCCCTGGGCCGCGCCGGTGCTCTCACGCGCCGGCAGCCGGAAACCGGCGCCGCTGGCGGCCTTGCCGCTGCGGGTCTGGTTGGTCGAGGTGACGGCTGCGCGCTGGTCGATGCGGATCATGATGGTCTCGCGAGCTCGGTCGGTCGAGGGTCAACTCAGGCTCCGGCCGGCCCGGTTCCGTTGTGCCGCCGCCATGGTTAATCAGCGGTAAACAGGGCGGCAGGAATTGCCGGGGCGGCAGCTTTGCGCCGGCAGGAGGACGCCCACCGATCAGGCCACCGACCGATAAAGTTCTGATTAACAAGCATTTTCGTTTTCTCGCGATCTGGCACGGAGTTCGCAGGGTCGAAGCCGACCAGACCTCTTGCCGGATCGCCGCATGCCCCGCCCCACCCTCCTGCGCCACCTGCTGATGCCGCTCGCAGCGCTGCTGCTGGCCGGCGCCGCATGGGCGGCCGAGCCCGGGCCCTATGTGCCGCCGGCTCCCGGCCAGCCGCCGAGCCAGGCTCCGGGCCGCGCCCTGCCCCGCAGCGGCGCCGCCGAGGCGGGCGCCACCGCCACCGCCTTCGCCGGCCGCGGCGGCATGAACACCGCGCTCTCCCGGATCAAGGACCTCGCCTCGGTCGAGGGCGTGCGCAGCAACCAGATCCTCGGCTACGGCATCGTCGTCGGCCTCAACGGCACCGGCGACACGCTCAACAACGCGCCCTTCACCAAGCAGTCGCTGACCGCGATGCTGGAGCGGCTCGGCGTCAACACCCGCGGCGCCAGCATGCGCACCGCCAATGTCGCCGCCGTCATGGTCACCGCCAATCTGCCGCCCTTCGCGACGCAGGGCACGCGGCTCGACGTCACCGTCTCGGCGCTCGGCGACGCCAAGTCTCTGCAGGGCGGCACGCTGCTGGCGACGCCGCTGCTCGGCGCCGATGGCGAGGTCTACGCGGTCTCACAGGGGCCGGTTGCGATCGCCGGCTTCTCGGCCGAGGCCGAGGCCGCCAAGATCACCCGCGGCGTGCCGACCGTCGGACGCATCGCCAATGGCGGCCTGATCGAGCGCGAGATCGACTTCGCCCTCAACAAGCTGAAGACGCTGCGCCTGTCGCTGCGCAATCCCGATCTCACCACTGCCCGCCGCATCGCCGCGGCGATCAACGACTTCATCGGCGGCGACGCGGCCGAGCCGACCGATCCCTCGACGGTCGTCCTCCAGATCCCGCCCCGCTTCCAGGGCAACATGATCCGCCTGCTGACCGATATCGAGCAGCTGCGCATCGAGCCGGACCAGATCGCCCGCGTGGTCATCGACGAGCGCTCCGGCATCATCGTGATGGGCCGCGATGTCCGCGTCTCCACCGTCGCCGTGGCGCAGGGCAACCTGACGGTCACCGTCAGCGAGGAGCCGCAGGTCAGCCAGCCCAACGAGTTCTCGCGCGGCCAGACCACGGTGGTCCCGCGCAGCAACATCAAGGTCGACACCGAGGGTGGCAACAAGCTCGCCCTCGTCCGCGAGAGCGTCACGCTGCGCGAGCTCGTCGATGGGTTGAACGCCCTCGGCATCGGCCCGCGCGACATGATCTCCATCCTTCAGGCCATCAAGACAGCCGGCGCGCTGCAAGCAGATATCGAGGTGATGTAATGAGTGCCCTCCTCGCCGCCCCCGCCGCCAAGCTCGCCATCGGCGCCGCCGTCAATCTGGCGAGCGGCATCGCCAGCGCCTTGGACAACAGCAAGGCCAGGAAGACGGCCGACGAGTTCGAGACCGTCTTTCTCGAGAACTTCACCCAGACCGTGACCGCGACCGCCGGCGAGGAAGGCCCCCTCGGCGCCAACGGGACCGGGGGCGATGTCTGGCGCTCGATGCTGAGCCAGGAATATGCCCGCCAGCTGCAGAAGGCGGGCGGCGTCGGCCTCTCCGACCAGATCCTGCGCGACCTGATCCAGGTCCAGGCCGCGGCCGGCGGCAAGGCGGGCGCCGGCAATGTTTGATCGCCTGCCCGTCATCGACGAGCGGCCGCGCGTCTCGAACCCGCTCGAGGCCAATGCGCTGATCGACGCGGTGCTGGAGACGCTCGGCTCGCTTTCGCATGTGGTCGGCGAGGAGACCGGTCTGGTCAAGGCCGGGCGCCTGCAGGATGCGATGGCGCGCGAGCAGCGCAAGGCCGAGCTTGCCGGCGTCTATATGAAGGGCGTCGAGCAGATCAAGCTCAACGCCGTGGCGCTTGCCCGCTTCTCGCCGGACAAGGTCAAGCGGCTGAAGGCGGCGCATCTCGCCTTCCAGGATCTGATCGACGCCAACCAGACCGTGCTCGCGACGGCGCGCGCGATCTCGGAGGCGATCATCCGCGATCTGGCGGCCGGCGCCAACCGGCCGAACAAGGCCGCCGGCTACGGCCCCGCCGCGGCGGTCGGCGCCGGCGTCTTCGCCCGGCCGAATGCAGGGCCGATGGTGCTGTCGAAATCGCTCTGACGGTCGATTCCGGACCGTCCGGCGGCAGCGGGCGGACCATTCGAATTTTACCAAGTTTCCTTACGGAAGATTCAAAACCTTCGCGTAGGACAATGCCCTTGGAAGAAGTCCGCCTTGCCGAGAGGAGTCCAGAATGGATTTCGGCGCGACCCCAAGGAGCCCTGCGACCGGCGCCGTGCAGGCGACGATCCGCACCGACATAGCCGTTTCGGCCGGAGCCTCTCCGGTCGAGCTGCCGGCCGAGAAAACCGTCCGCTCGGTCGCCGCCGGCGATCCCGTCCAGCTCGACATCCGTGCCCGCGCCGAACAGCAGCGCAAGGACGATCTCCAGCGCCGCCAGGCCGACCAGGACGGTGACGCCCGGCAACGCCGCTTCGACGAACGGCGCGAGCTGCGCGAGGTGATCGACCGCCGGCTCGAGGTCGATCCCAAGACCCGCGCCATCGTGCTCCGCAAGACCAATCGCGAGACCGGCGAGGTCGTCGACCAGCTTCCCGACGAGACGCTGCTCAAGCTGCGCGCCCTCTCCCGCGAGATCATCGAACGCGACCGCGAAGCCACCGCCCGCTCGCACGAGGTCGAGCGCATCGCCTGAGGCGCCCCGCTTCCCTGCCCTTCCCCAACCGCCCGCGACGGACCCCGTCGCGGGCGGTTTGCTTTGCGCGGTAAGCAATCGCTAACCAAGCGCGGCCTTCTCCTGACTAAACGTCAATTGACGTTGCGGCGTTTACCTCACGTTACGGAATCTCTCCTAGCGTCAGTGGCGTCGCGGCCAGAACGGTCGTGGCCCCAAAACGGCATTTCAAACCAGAAGGTTTTTCAAAATGGCCACTGTTTCCCTGTCGTCCGGCGTCCGTCAGGCGCTGACCTCGCTCTCCCAGACTGCCACGACCGCCCAGCAGAGCCAGTACCGGCTCGCCACCGGCAAGAAGGTCAATTCCGCGGTCGACAACCCGATCAACTTCTTCACCGCTGCGGGCCTCAACAACCGCGCCGGCCAGCTGACCGACCTGCTCGACGGCATCTCCAACGGCATCCAGACCATCCAGACCGCCTCGAAAGGCCTCGACGCGATCACCAAACTGGTCAAGTCGCTGCAGTCGACCATCAAGCAGGCTCAGAACGACGCCGCCTCCAACCGGCCGAAGATCGCCGGCGATGCCGACCTCGCCTCCGCCAGCACCACCGCCCCGCCCTCCGGCAGCAAGCGCGACATCGCGCTGAACAAATCGCTGTTCGGCACCGCGGCCGACGCCTCGGGCGACGATTCGACGACCGCCGGCACCAACGAATCCACCAACGGCAATCTCGGCCTGACCGAGGCCAGCGACAATTCGGTGCAGCTGAAGGCAGGTAACACCACCTACACCTTCACCCTCGGCGCCGATGCCACCGTCCGCGACCTGGTCAACAGCATCAACAATTCCGGCATTGCCACCGCCTCGGTCGGCAATGACGGCAAGCTGAGCGTGACCGGTTCGGGCTCCGATGCGCTGACCATCGAGACCGGCGCCGTCGACGGCAGCGGCGCGTTCACCGCCGGCACCGGCGCCGCGACCCTGTTCGGCTCGGCGACGACCACGGATGTCGAAGCCTCCGGCAACTCCTCGGTCCGCTCGACCCTGGTCAAGCAGTTCAACGATCTGCGCGGCCAGCTCGACGACCTCGCCGAGGATGCCAGCTTCAACGGCGTCAACCTGCTGAAGGGCGACAAGCTGTCGATCACCTTCAACGAGAAGACCGGCGCCAACAAGAACAAGCTCGACATCCAGGGCGAGTCGATCTCGGCGGCCGATCTCGGCATCGGCGAGGCCACCGACGGCACCGCCGTCGAAGGCCAGTTCGACATCCAGAACGACAACGATCTCGCCAAGGCGTCGGACGCTCTGACCAATGTGCTGAGCTCGCTGCGCGCCACCGCCTCCTCGCTGGGCTCCCAGCTCTCGGTCGTCCAGACCCGCCAGGACTTCACCAAGGATCTGGTCAACACGCTGAGCCAGGGCGCCGACAACCTGGTCCTGGCCGACTCGAACGAGGAAGGCGCCAAGCTCCTCGCCCTGCAGACCCGCCAGCAGCTGTCCCAGACGGCCCTGTCGCTGTCGAGCCAGGCCGACCAGGCGGTGCTGCGACTGTTCTAGGCGCTGAGACACCGACGGCGGGGCTCGCGCCCCGCCGCTTCAGATCTGGTTAACCACAGCCCGGCTTTGCCCGGGCCGCACGCATTTGCGCGCATCGAATTTACTGGTTGTTACGAGGTGCCGCCGATGTTCGGCGGGTCAAGGCCAGGACGGCCTGACGCCAGAAGGCATCCAACCAGAAGGTTACCCCCCAAATGGCCACCGTCTCCCTCTCCTCCGGCGTTCGTAGCGCGCTGAGCTCGCTGTCGCAGACCACCCAGGCTTCGCAGCAGGGCCAGTACCGCCTCGCCACCGGCAAGAAGGTCAACTCGGCCGTCGACAGCCCGGTCAACTTCTTCACCGCCGCCGGTCTGAACGACCGCGCCGGTCAGCTGACCGACCTGCTCGACGGCATCTCCAACGGCATCCAGACGATCCAGGCTGCTTCGAAGGGCATCGACTCCGTCACCAAGCTGGTGCAGTCGCTGCAGTCGACGATCAAGCAGGCTCAGAACGACGCCGCCTCCAACCGTCCGAAGATCACCTCGACCGTTGCTCTCGCCAACGCCACCGAGGCGGGCGCGACCAACAGCAGCCTGAAGGACGTCGCGCTGAACAAGACCCTTGTCGGCGCTGCCACGGCCACGACGGCCAGCACGCCCGGCATCGTCGGCCTCACCGCCGCCACCGGCACGGACACCAACGCCGTCCAGCTCAAGGCCGGCAATACGACCTATCAGTTCAACATCACCGCGACGACCACCGTTCGCGACCTGGTGAACTCGATCAACTCCTCGGGCATCGCCACCGCCTCGGTCGGCAATGACGGCATGCTCTCGGTCACCGGTTCGGGCTCCGATGCTCTGACCGTTCAGGCCGGTACGGCGACCACCGCCGGTGTGTTCACGCCGGTCGCCGGCGACGCGACCGCGCTGTTCGGCGCCGCCGACGTCACCGACGTCGCCAGCGCCGGCAACTCGGCCGTCCGCTCGACCCTGGTCCAGCAGTTCAACGACCTGCGCGGCCAGATCGACGACCTCGCCGAGGACACCGGCTTCAACGGCATCAACCTGCTCAAGGGCGACAAGCTCTCGATCACGTTCAACGAGAAGACCGGGTCGAACAAGAACAAGCTCGACATCCAGGGCCAGACCATCTCGGCGACCGACCTCGGTATCCGTGCGGCTCAGGACGGCGCGGGCGCCGGCATCAACATCCAGGACGACACCGCCCTGGCCACCGCTGCCGACGCTCTCACCAACTCCCTGTCGACCCTGCGTGCGATCTCCTCGCAGCTGGGCTCGCAGCTCTCGGTGGTGCAGACCCGCCAGGACTTCACCAAGGAGCTGGTCAACACGCTGACCCAGGGCGCGGACAACCTTGTGCTGGCCGACACCAACGAGGAAGGCGCCAAGCTGCTCGCCCTGCAGGCCCGCCAGCAGCTGTCCCAGACGGCTCTGTCGCTGTCGAGCCAGGCCGACCAGGCGGTTCTGCGCCTGTTCTGATCCTTCGTCCGCAGAAGCGGAACCGCCCCAGAAAAGGGGCCGAAGCCAAAGCGAGACGGCGGGGCGAAAGCCCCGCCGTTTCTCGTTTTAACCCGGTCCACGCGTCGTTAACCGATTGTTAGGCTTAAAAATTCATATTCGGCGGAGATTAAACCGACTGGCGCCGAGTCGCGCTCTCAGGGGACCGAAGATGGCGAACACGATTCTCACCGCCGGGGTCAGGCAGAACCTTCTGACCCTGCAGCAGACCACCGCCGAGCAGGGCGCCATCCAGAACCGTCTCGCCACGGGCCGCAAGGTGAACTCGGCGATCGACAACCCGGTGAACTACTTCACCTCGCTCGGGCTCAACGATCGCGCCGGCCAGCTGACCGACCTGCTCGACGGCATCTCCAACGGCATCCAGACGATCCAGTCCGCCTCGAAGGGCATCGACGGCATCACCAAACTTGTCCAGTCGCTGCAATCGACCATCAAGCAGGCGCAGAACGACGCCGCCGCCAATCGGCCGAAGGTCACCTCGACTGTCGCCTTCGCGAACGCGACCGAGGTCGGCGCCACCAACAGCAGCCTGAAGGACGTCGCGCTGAACAAGACCCTTGTCGGCGCTGCCACGGCCACGACGGCCAGCACGCCCGGCATCGTCGGCCTCACCGCCGCGACCGGCACGGACACCAATACGGTCCAGATCAAGGCCGGCAACACCACTTACAAGTTCAACATCACCGCGACGACGACTGTCCGCGATCTGGTGAACTCGATCAACTCCTCGGGCATCGCCACCGCCTCGGTCGGCAATGACGGCGTGCTCTCGGTCACCGGCACCGGCTCCGATCCGCTGACCATCGAGGCCGGCACCGCCACGGCCGCCGGCGTGTTCACGCCGGTCGCCGGCGACAACACCGCGCTGTTCGGCGCCGCCGACGTCACCGATGTGACCAAGGCCTCGAACTCCGCAGTCCGCTCGACCCTCGTCCAGCAGTTCAACGATCTGCGCAGCCAGCTCGGCGATCTCGCCGAGGATGCCGGCTATAACGGCATCAACCTGCTCGGCGGCGACAAGCTCTCGATCACCTTCAACGAGAAGACCGGCGCCAACAAGAACAAGCTCGACATCCAGGGCTTCACCATTACGGCGGCCGATCTCGGCATCGAGCAGGCCTTTGACGGCGCCTCGGCCGGCATCGGTCAGTTCGACATCCAGAACGACACCGACCTCGCCGCCACCGCCGATGCGCTCACCAATGTGCTGACCACGCTGCGCGCGATCTCCTCGCAGCTCGGCTCGCAGCTCTCGGTGGTGCAGACCCGCCAGGACTTCACCAAGGAGCTGGTCAACACGCTGAAGATCGGCGCCGACAATCTGGTGCTCGCCGACTCCAACGAGGAAGGCGCCAAGCTGCTCGCCCTCAACACCCGCCAGCAGCTCTCGCAGACGGCGCTGTCGCTGGCTTCGCAGGCCGATCAGGGCGTGCTGCGTCTGTTCGGCTGATCTGCCCCACCCACAGCCAGAAGGGCGACGCGACATGGCTCTCAAGGTCGAGCTCAAGCCGAACGAGCGCATCATCATCGGCTCCGTCGTCATCCGCAACGACGAGCAGCGCACCCGCTTCTTCATCGAGGGCGAGGCGCCGATCCTGCGCGAGAAGGACATCCTCACCGCGCAGAGCGCCGATACGCCGGCCAAGAAGATCTACCTGGCGATCCAGCTGATGTATCTGGCCGACGACCCGGCGCATCAGCACGAGGTCTATTTCCAGCTGGTGCGCGATTTCGTCGAGGCGGCGCCGAGCGCTCTGCCGCATATTCACGAGATCAATAACCGCATCTTAAGCGCCGACCTGTACAAGGCCCTGAAGGCTGCGAAGAAGCTGATCACTTACGAGGCGGAACTGATCGACAATGCAAAGCGCCTTTAACGCCTACGCAGCGGCCGCCAAATCGGCCCAGACCACCGCCTCCCCCCGCGAGCTCGAAGCCTCGCTGCTGATCAAGGCCGCGACCCGCCTGCAGGCGATCATCGACGACTGGGCGGGCAAGGAGCGCGAGCTCGACGGCGCCCTCGCCTATAACCGCAAGCTGTGGACGCTGCTCGTCTCGGCGGTGATCAAGGAAGACAATCCGCTGCCGGTCGAGATCAAGCGCAATATTCTCGGCCTCGCCAATTTCATCTTCAACCAGACCTTCCGCATCGCCGCCGAGCCGGCCCCGCAGGCTCTGGCGGCCCTGGTCAGCATCAACCGCGACGTCGCCGCCGGCCTGCGCAGCCGCTGAGCCGCAAGACACGAGAAAGCCGCCCGGGACCTCGTCCCGGGCGGCTTTTTCAATGCGCTTGCCCTGTTACGGCAGGTAGTTCGTCAGCGACAGCTGCGACAGCATCGAGGTGGTCTGGTAGCTCGCCTGGAGCTGCGTCTGCAACGCCAGGATCTGCACCGCGACTTCCTCGGTGGTGACGTTCTCGACGCCGTCCAGCGTGGTCTGCAGATAGTTCTTGGTGGCGCCGTGGCGCTCCTTGGCCTGCGCCAGCGCGGTCTGGGCCGAGCCGAACTCGACGATGATCTCCGCCGGCTTCTGCGTCCCGTCCGGAAAGCCCATCTGCTCGCGCACCCGCTGGGTCAGCGCCTCGTAGCGATCCTCGGAGGTCGCGTCGGTCGCCGGGAAGGTCTCGGCGGCGAGCACCGCGAACTGCGCCAGGCCGACGCGGAACGCCTCCTCATTGGCGCGGGCGCCGGTGCCGACGATCTGGTTCTGGTCGGCCTGGACGCTCGCGGTGGCGCGGGCCGGCCCGGCCGCGTCGTCGCCCTTGTACCAGATCACCGTGTTGGCCGGCGTGCCGGGCGCCGGCGCCGCCGTCGCCGTCTCGAAGGGCGGGCCCGGCACCCGCAGCGGCGGGTTGTTCGGGCTGCCGGCGAAGAAATTCTCGGCCGCGACCTGCGCCGAGGAGGCGGAGAGCGAGGTCTTCGCCTCATGGGTCAGCGCGGCGGAGATCGCGGCGCGCAGATTGGCGGCGGTGGTCGCGTTGTCCGGGCCGATCATGAAGGATTCGTGCGGCTTGCCGGTGGAGGTCGCGTCGCGCGCGGCGAGCACGATCTCCTCCTGGGTGCCGTCCGGCAGGTCGAGCCGGATCCGCAGCGTCTCGCCCGGAAGCACCGGCCCGACCACGTCGACCGCGACATCGGCCGGCGGCCCGGCCGTGTAGGTCGCGGTCAGCCCGGCGGAATCGGTGGCGGCGCCGGCGATCTTGAAGCCATAGGGCGGATCGCCCGCCTCCTCGGTGATGGTCGCGCTGGTGCCCGCCCCGCCCGAGGTCAGCCGGCCCTGGCCGGTGGTCCCGAGATCGGCGAGCTTGCGCTCGGCGATCAGCTGCTTCAGCCCCGCCCGGCCGGCGCCGTCGCCTTCCATGATCAGCGTGTACCCTTCGACCGGCTCGATATCCGAGGTCCGGCCCGAGAACAGGTAGCGCCCGTTGACATCGGTGTTGAGCAGGTCGAGCACCTGCTTGAATTTCTCCTCGGCCAGCACCTGCGGCGCCGAGCGCCCGGTCGAGCTCGGCAGGTAGCTGCCGGCGCGGACATCGCTCTTGGTCTCGTTGATCAGCTTGGTGAAGTTCTCGACGCCTTGCGTCATCAGCTTGAGATTGACGTCGGCGCGCTGGATGCCGGTCAGGTATCCCTCCAGCGTCGACAGCTTGTTGTTGAGGTCGAGGCTGGTGTTGCGGTCGAGCCCGAGCCCGGCGAAGGTCTCGGACTTCTTCTTGGTGACGAGCTGGCGCTGCAGATCGTCGAGCTGGCCGCGGGTGGCGACGAACTGGTTCGGCTTGGCGAGCCGATAGGCGCCGGTGCCGGTTGCGGTGATGGTCATCGGCTGGTCCTCACAGTCTCAGCAGCACGTCGAGCAACTCCTTGACGGTGGAGATGACGCGTGCGTTGGCGGCGTAGGCGCTCTGGAGCTCGATCAGCGTCGACATTTCCTGGTCGACATTGACCTGCGTGTCCGCGAGGAAGCGGCTCTGCACCGAGGCGAGCGCGACCTGCTGGCCCTCGTCCAGCCGCTGCGCCTGCTCGCTGGCCTGGCCCTGCGCCGAGACGGTGCGCTGGACGAGGCTGGAGATCGTGCCGCTGGAGGTGGCGCGCGAGCCGTCGAAGCCGGTGGTGTTGGTGAAGCTGCGCTGGCTCGAGGTCAGCCGCTCGAGCAGCAGCGCCGGGCGCGTGGTGTCGCCCTGCGGGGTCGCCGGGCTGGTGTTGAACACCACCAGCCGCGAGCGATCGGCGACGAGGTCGGGATTGACCGTGATCCGGGAGGCGAAGCCCAGCGACTGCGGCTTGCCCTCGAAGGAGCCGGTATAGGCGGCATTGGTGCTGCTATCGATGAAGAAGGGCAGCTCGGCGGTGCCGCCGGTCAGCGAGGTTTGCGTCGGGCGCGCGGTCAGCCCGGTGACGTCGCGGGTCGCGCCGGCGCCGTCGTCGACGATGCTCAGCACCGAGCCGGTGTTCGAGACGGTGAAGCCGGCGCCGACCGCCGCCTGGATCTGCGCGGCGACCGAGGCCGGCCCGCCGGAGAAGTCGACGCCGATCACCCGGTTGTTGGCGTCGCCCTGCGCCGAGGTCGGCAGCGGCAGCGAGGCGGCCGAATCGACCCGCACGAAGGTGAAGCGCTGGGCGGCCCCGCCCGGCGTCACCTTGTAGTCGAGCGTCACCGAATTGCCGGCCTGCAGCCCGGCGAGGTCGACCTCGAAGCCGGTGGCGGCGCCCGCCGTCACCGGCGTCCCGGCGATCTCGCGGTCGGAGAGCGCGCTCGCCATCTGGGCGGCGATCTCGTCGAGCTGCGCCTGCGCCTGCACCAGGGTCTTGTCGCGCAGCTCGATCAGCGCGCCGATCTCGCCGGAGCGGAAGGTGCCGTTGGCGATGGCGTCGACGCTGTTGCCGGAAATGTCGCGGGCGGTGATGGTGCCGACGCCGCGCTGGGCCGGATCGGTGCTCCATTGCGCGCCGGGAGAGAGCTGCGAGCGGCCGTCGAATTCGAACCGGACGGTCGGGCGCCCGTCGAAGATCTGCGTCCCGGAGGCGGTGGTGATGGTCAGCGCGCCATTGGGCAGCTCGTCGGTGCGGATCTCGACATACTGCGCCAGCTCCGAGACGATCCGGTCGCGCTGGTCGCGCAGGTCGGCGGTGCCGGCGCTCGGCTGGCTGTTGGCGATGCGGGCGTTGACGTTGGTCAGCGAGTCGAGCAGCTCGTTGACGCGGGTGACCGCGGCGCCGATCCCGGCCTCGGTCTGGCTGCGCTGCGCCTGCACGCCATCGGACAGGCCGCGCAGGCGGGCGGCGAGCTGGCCGGCCGCGTCCAGCACGGCGCTGCGATTGGCATAGGAGGACGGGTCGTTCTGCAGCGCCTGCAGCGAGCTGGTGAACTTGCTGTACATCGAGTCGAGCGCGGTTGCGCTGCCTGGTGCGCCATAAAGCTGGTCGAGATTGGCGAACACCTCCGCCCGCACCGAGGTATAGGCGGCGCCCGAGGTCTCCTGCCAGAGCTGGTGCTGGACGATGCGGTCGAGCAGGCGCTGCACATTGGGGTTGTTGACCCCGATCGTGCTGCCATTGACCTTGTCGACATTGGAGACGGTGCGCCGGACATAGCCGGCGGTGCCGGCATTGGCGACGTTCTGCGAGACGATGCCGAGGCCGACCTGGGTGCTGTGCAGCCCCGAGAGCGAGGTGTTGAGCGCCGAACTGAGACCCATCGTCAACTCCTGTCGTCTATCGCCTATCCGCCCGGGCGCGGCCCTCCTGGACCGCGGGCCGGGCTGCGTTCAGTGCTCAGCGGATGATGTTGAAGACGTCGCGCAGCATCTCCTGCGCGGTGGTGATCACCTTGGTGTTGGCCGAATAGGCCTGCTGGGTGATGATCATCTTCGAGAACTCGTCGGCGATGTCGGTGTTGGACTGCTCGACATTGCCGCCGATCAGCTGCGAGGTGCCGAGGCCGACGATCGGCGCGCCGGATTCGATGGTTTCCTCGAAGGCGCCGCCATCCAGCCGCTTCAGCGCGTTGCTGGCGTTGAAGCGCGCGGTCGCGATCTGCGCCAGCGCCACCACCTGGCCGTTGCTGAAGGTGCCGATCACCTGGCCGGTGTCCGAGATCGCGACGCGGTCGAGCGTGCCGGCGGTGTAGCCGTTCTGGCGGATGCTGCGGGCGTCGATCTGGCCGCTGGTGTCGCCGTTCTGCGTCAGCCCGTTGCCGCCGGTGGTCAGGGTGATGCCGGTGATCGTGGTGCCGCCGATCGTCATCGTCGGGATCGGGATGTTGCCGCCGGCCGGCGCCGTCATCTGGCCGGTCGAATCGAAGGTCACGTCCACGCCGGCATTGCGGTAGGCGACGGTGGCGCCGGTCGCGCCGGTGTTCTCGGCGATGAACAGGTTCCAGGTGTCGTTCACCACCGGCGGGCCGGCCGCGGCGTTCGAGACCTTGGCCCAGCGCAGCTCGACGCTGGTCGCCTTGCCGAGCGAATCGTAGACCGTCACCGAGCCGCCCGGGATCGAACGGTTGAGGAAGGTGGTCATGTCGCTGCCGACCACCGTGCCGGTGCCGCCGGAGCCGACCGTGCCCGGGTTGGTGCCGAAGCCGGCGCCGGCGTTGAGCAGTTCCGAACCCGGCGTCGTCGCCACGGCCGCGTTGGTCTTCGGATAGGCCGGGATGTTGGCGCGATACTCGATCTCGGTCGTCGCCTTGGCCGGAAACTGGTCCTTGGTGATGCGAAGCACCTCGGGCTGGCTGCCGATCATCAGCCCGGTGACCGGGTCGATGCGCTGCCCCTTCAGATAGTAGCCGGAGCCGTTGACCAGATAGCCGTCGGCGTCGAAGTCGAAATCGCCGCGGCGGGTGTAATAGTTGCTGTTGGCGAACTGCGTGCTGGTGCCCAGCCCGCTCTGGCGCTGGTCGACGACGAAGAAACCGTCGCCGTTGATCGCCGCGTTGGTGTCGATCCGGGTGGCGTTGAGATCGCCCTGGATGGTGTTGGTCGCCCGGCTATAGGAGGTGACCGAACCCGCGACCTGCCGGTTCAGCGCCGAATCCGGCACCAGGTCCGAGAAGCTCGTATCGACGCGCTTGAAGCCGGCGGTGCGCGAGTTCGCGATGTTGCCGGAGATATTCTCGAGGGCATAGGACTGGGCCTGCATGCCCGTCACCGCCGTCGTCAGCGCACTGAAAACACCCATCGCAACCTCACCTGCCAGTCCGACCGGGACCTTCGCCCCCCATGGGCGGCTGTCGAACGCAAGCCAGGGTCTGCACGCCCCGTGCCAGCCAAGTGCGATAGCGATTTCAACAACTTAGATGGTTTTCAGAAGCTTTCCGGCCTGGATCGACCCGGCAGTTTGGGCCACACCCGGCAGATTCTGCCGGCTCACCCGGCCTTAGGCGTGCCCCAGCCGGAGAGATCGCCGGCGACGTCCGATAGCCCCGGCGGCTGCGCCTCGACGAAGGGGAGCGGGCGGCAGACGGCGATGGCGGCGAGACCGATCCGCGCCGTCAGCAGCCCGTTGAGCACGCCCTCGCCGAGCTTGGCCGAGAGCCGCGCCGCCAGCCCCTGGCCGAGCACTTGCTGGATCACCGCATCGCCCGCGGCGACACCGCCGGTAACCACGAGATGGCCTACCACCTGCCGCGCCAGCCTGAGCAGGCCGAGCGTGCCGGGCCGCCCTGCATAGACCGAGGCGATCGCCCGCAGCAGCCGCGCGCAGGCGACCAGCACGAACACCACGTCGATCAGCGCCCGCGGGCTGACGGCGGTGACCAGCGAGACGCGCCGCGCCGCCTGCGCCACCTGCGCCTGCGCCAGCAGGTCGAGCGGCCCGAGCAGGCTGCGCTCGGCGACGGCGAGCAGATCGCGCGCCGCCAGCAGCTGCGGCGTCGAGGCGGCGAGCTCCGCCCTGCCCTTCGCGGTGTCCGGACGGCTGGCATAGAGGCGTTCGAGATCGGCGGTGACGCCGCGCGCCTTGGCAAGGTCGCTGTCGGCAAGCGCCGCGACCGCGCGCTCCCTCAGCGCTTCGATGCGGCGCTCGCGCAGGATGTCGCGCAGCACCCGCGCCAGCATCACCAGCAGCGCCAGCAGCGCGAGCCCCGTCAGGGCAAGTGCGGCGAAGCCGAGGGCCGGGTGCAGCGCCAGCAGCCAGCGGATCGTCTGCTCGGCCCAGATGCCGGTGGCGAGCGCCAGGAGCGCCGACAGCGCCGCGACGAACAGGCTGCCCCAGCCGAAGCGGGAGCGACGTGGCAAGGGCGTGGCGGCGGCCGGCTCCGGCTCGATCGGCTCCAGCTCCGGCAGCACCGCGATCTCGCCGGCGTTTTCCGGGGTGTCGAGATCGAGCCGGATCGCGCGCGGGGCCTTGCTCATGCTCGCTCCCCCCTCATGCCAGCCTGTCGCCGATCAGGAATTCCAGCGCCCGGTCGAGGCGGATCTGCGGCGGCGGCGCCAGGCGCCCGCCGGCATCCGGCTTGACCAGCGGCGGCCGGAAGCGCGGCGCCCTCACCTGCCAGCGCGGCGCCTCGTCCGCGAAGATCGCCTCCGGCCGCTCCGGCAGCTCGCCCGGGAACACCGCCGCCTCGGTCTTGCCGTCGAAGACCTCGCCGTCGACCACCTCGCCGGCCTCCGGCACGCCGGCGATGGCGGGCAGCTCCTCCCTGCCCTCGCGGATGCGCACCTCGCGGGTCGCGCGGATCGCCGCGAAGGCCATCGCCTCGACCTTGGCCCCCGCCCCTTGCGCCCGCGCCGCCGCCCGCGACACCAGATGCGACATCACCGCCGCCAGCCGGTCATGGCTGGTATGGTGCAGATGATCGGCCTTGGTCGCGGCGAACAGCACCTTCTCGATCCGCGGCGCGAACAGGCTCGACAGCAGGCTGTTGCGGCCGACCGAGAAGGCGGCGAGCGCCTGGCCGAGCGCGGTTTCGAGATCGGCGAGCGCCGCCGGCCCGGCATCGAGCGCCGCCAGCGCGTCGACCAGCACGATCTGCCGGTCGAGCCGGGCAAAATGCTCGCGGAAGAACGGCCCGACCACCACGCGCTTATAGGCCTCGAAGCGCTCGGCCATCAGCCCGGCGAGCGTGCCGGGGCGCGGCGGCGTGTCCGGCGGCAAGGCGAGCGGCGCGAAGGTCAGCGCCGGCGAGCCTTCGAGGTCGCCCGGCATCAGAAAGCGTCCGGGCGGCGTCACCGCCACCGCCTCGGAATCCGCCCGCAGCGCCGCCAGATAGGCCTTGAAGCGCTCGCTCGCCGCCTCCGCCACCAGCTCGTCGGCCGGGCCGGACGGGTCGCGGCCCTTCAGATCGTCGAGCCAGGGCTGCGACGCCGCCAGGCGATGCGCCTTGCGTGCATCGGTCACCGCTTGCGCCGACCAGCCGGCATAGTCCTGCCCGATCAGCGCGAGATCGAGCAGCCATTCGCCGGGATAGTCGACGATGTCGAGAGTCAGCGTCGCCGGCCCCTTGAACCAGCCCGCCGCCCGCTCGTAATCGATCTCCAGCCGCAGTTCGGAGATCCGCCGGGTCGATTCCGGCCAGCGCCGGTCTGGTCCCGCCAGCGCGGCGCGATGCGCCTCATAGGGAAAGCGCGGGATCTCGGGATCGGGCTGCGGCACCAGCCTGACCCGCGCGATCCGCCCCTGCGCGGCGGCCTTCAGCACCGGCAGCCTGGCGCCCTCCAGCAGGTTCTGGATCAGCGCGGTGGTGAAGACGGTCTTGCCCGAGCGCGACAGGCCGGTGACGCCGATGCGCAGCCTTGGCCGCGCCAGCCCGAGCAGGCTGTCGCCGAAGGCCAGCGCGGCATTGCGCGCCTCGTCGAGATAGGTGCCTGCGGCCATCAGGGCGACCGCATCACTCGTCAGGCCCCTCGCCGAGGGAAGCCGGCGTCACGAAACGGTCGAGCCGGCCGCCGCGCGGGGCCAGGTCGCGCCAGTCCTCGATGGCGAAATCGAGCACCGCGAGCCCGCAGGTCGGATATTTCTGCGCCATCCGGGCAGCGGCATAACGATCGCCATGGCCGGTGAGCTTCGCCGCCAGATCCGCGAAGCCCGGATTATGGCCGATCAGCAGCAGGGTGCGGACATCGGCCTCGGTTTCCTGGACGATGGCGAGCAGGCGCTCGCAGGAGGCCTCGTAGATGCGGGGCTCGACCTGGGTCGCCGGCCTCTCCGGCAACATCGGCTTGACCAGCTCCCAGGTCTCCAGCGTCCGCCGGGCCGGCGAGATCAGCACGAGGTCCGGCAGCAGCGTCTCTTCGGCGAGATAACGGCCCATGATCGGGGCGGCTTCCCGGCCGCGCACGGCGAGCGGCCGGTCGCGATCGGCAATGTTGTCGGGCCAGCTCGATTTGGCATGGCGCAGGAGCATGAGGCGGCGCATGGCCGCCATCTAACCATAGGTCGCGGGATTTGCGAGGGGCGAGCTGCCGACCGCCGCCAGCAGCAGGGCCACCAGCCGGTCGCGATACAGGCTGACCAGCCGCTCCTGACCGCCGGGCTGCATCGCGAAAGGCGCCAATTGCCCGTCGATCAGCATGGTCGAGAAGCCATGGGTGACCGACCACACGAAGAGGATCGTCCCCAGATCCTCGTCCTGCGCATAGCTGGATGGCAGCCGCACCAGCACCTCGGTATCGATCTCATGGCCGAGCGCCAGCTTGGTCTCGCGGACCAGGATGCCGAAGGCCCGCACCGCCGAGCGGCGCAGTGCCTCATCCTCGCTCTTGAGGCCGAGCCGGCCGAACACCACGCGGAAACGGCCGGGCCTCGCCATCGCCACCGCAAGATAGGCCTCGCAGATCGCCGCCAGCCGATCGCCGCCCTTCGCCCGCGCCGCCGCGACCGCCGCCTCCATCGATTCCGAAAGATCGTCGAAGCCGAGGGTGGCGATCGCCGTCAGCAGGCCGACCAGATTGCCGAAATGGTGCGCGGGCGCCGCCGGCGAAACCCCGGCCCGGCGGGCGCATTCGCGCAGGGTGAAGCCGCCGATGCCCTTCTCCGCCAGGACGGCCTCGGCCGCATCGATCATCGCCTGGCGCAGATCGCCATGGTGATAATGTTCGCGCTTCGCCGCCACGCCATCCCCCATCGCCGCCTCCCGAGGCCGGCTTCCCAACGAAGCACCGCGCGCCTCAACGCAAGGAAATTGCGCAAGACCGCCGAGATCGGCAAGTTCCCGTCGCGAAGCGGCGTCAATCCTGCAGCGCATGACCCAAAACTTGACGTCGTCAAGATAGCGGCGTATGTGCAGCCCAAATTTGAACAGCGTCAAGATTGGAGCTGCTCATGACCTCGCTCGACGATGCCTTCGCTCTCGCGGGCCGGCTCGCGATCCTGGGCTGGCTGTCGCTGGTTCTGCTGCCGCGCTGGCGCGGCGTCTCGGCGGCGTTCGCCGGCTTAATCGTCCCCGCTTTGCTCTCGCTCGGCTATCTCGTGCTGATCGCCGTTCACTGGCACGAGGCGCAAGGCGGCTTCGGTTCGCTCGATTCGCTGGCGGCCCTGTTCGGGTCCAGGCCGCTGCTGCTGGCCGGCTGGGTGCATTACCTCGCCTTCGACCTCCTGCTCGGCAATTGGCTGCTGCGCCGCGCGCAGACCCATGCCATTCCGCATTGGCTGATGGTGCCGGTGCTGCTGCTGACCTTGCTGTTCGGCCCGATCGGCTATCTGGCCTATCTGCTGGTCGAGGCATGCTTCAGCATCGCCCGCGAGGACCGTATCGCCCGCTTCCAGGCGCGGCTGCCCGGCTGGATGCGCGATGTCGAGCTGGAGCCACGCCTGGCCGTCTCAGGTCTCGCCATGCTGGCGCTCGCCATCCCGACGGCGCTGGCCTTTATGGTCGACGACCGGCAGTTCCAGGGCGTCGCGACCTGGATCAAGCCGCTCAAATTCGAGCTCTCGGTCGGCTTCTACCTGCTGACGCTCGCGCTGTTCGTGCCCTTGGCGAGCGACCGCTTCCGGGCTTCATGGCCGGGACGCTACCTGATCTGGCCGGTGATCGTCCCGATCGTCCTGGAAGTGCTCTATATCGCCTGGCGCGCCTCTCGGGTCGAAGCCTCGCATTACAACACCGAGGGCGAACTCGGCATCATGCTCTACCGGCTGATGGGCCTCGGCGCGGTGATGTTCACGATCGCTCCCGGCATTCTTGCTTACGGCCTCGCCCACCGCGATGCCGCGCCGATGCTGCCGGTGATGCGCTGGTCGCTGGTGTCGGGGCTCGGCCTGACCTGCGTCTTCGGCCTTCTGAGCGGAAGCCTGCTCGGCTCGAGCGCCAGCGGCCATTATGTCGGGGCGGCGCCGGCCATCCACCAAACGCTGCCCTTCCTCGGCTGGTCGTTGGCGATCGGGGATCTGCGGGTCGCGCATTTCCTGGGCCTGCATGCGCTGCAGATCATCCCGGCGCTTGGCCTGCTGGTCTGGCTGGCGACGCGCCGCGACGAAGCCGGCCTCGCAGCCATCGGCACGATCTCCGTTCTCTACGCTGCGCTGACCGCGACGGCGCTGGTCGCCGCGCTCAACGCGCGGCCGCTGCTGGGGCTCGGCTGAGACGGCCGGTTCGCGTCAGCGGCTCTCGCGCCGCGTCATGAAGGCGAGCTTCTCGAACAGCGCCACATCCTGCTCGTTCTTCAGCAGCGCGCCGTGCAGCGGCGGAATCAGCTTGCGCGGATCGCGCTCGCGCAGCACTTCGGGCCCGACATCATCGGCGACCAGCAGCTTCAGCCAGTCGAGCAGCTCGGAGGTCGAGGGCTTCTTCTTGATGCCGGGCACCTCGCGCACCTCGAAGAACAGCCGCAGCGCCTCCTCCATCAGCCGCTTCTTGATGCCGGGGAAGTGGACCTCGACGATGGCCTGCATCGTCTGCGCGTCGGGAAAGCGGATATAGTGGAAGAAGCAGCGGCGCAGGAACGCGTCCGGCAGCTCCTTCTCGTTGTTCGAGGTGATGATGATGACCGGCCGCTGCGCCGCCCTGATCGTCTCGCCGGTCTCGTAGACATGGAACTCCATCCGGTCGAGCTCGAGCAGCAGATCGTTCGGGAACTCGATATCGGCCTTGTCGACCTCGTCGATCAGCAGCACCGGCCGCACCGGCGAGACGAAGGCCTCCCAGAGCTTGCCACGCTTGATGTAGTTGGCGATCTGCGAGACGCGCGGATCGCCGAGCTGGCTGTCGCGCAGCCGGCTCACGGCGTCGTATTCGTAAAGCCCCTGCTGCGCCTTAGTGGTCGACTTGACGTGCCAGGTGATCAGCGGCGCGCCGAGCGCGGCGGCGATCTCCTCGGCCAGCACGGTCTTGCCGGTGCCGGGTTCGCCCTTGACCAGCAGCGGCCGCTCCAGCCGGATCGCGGCGTTGACAGCGACGGTGAGATCCTCGGTGGCGACATAGGAGGCGGTGCCGGTGAAGCGCATGAAGGGCCTTATCCTGCGAGCGGAGCGCTCCTTATGCCCCGCATCCTCGCTGCCTGCCAGCCTCCCGGCAACCGCGCAAGAATTCGACCGTCACGATCGTGATCCTGTTGTATTGCCGCGCTGCACAACGCACAGTCCCGCAAGACCAGAATCGATCTAACCAAAGGAACAGACGTGGCCGGCCCGGTCGATCCTTCCGCTTATCGCGATGCCATGGTCGTGCTGGCCACGGCCGGCGTGATCGTGCCCTTCGCCAAGCGCTTCCGGGTCAATTCCGTCGTCGCCTTCATGGCCTGCGGCGCGCTGGTCGGCCCCTATGGGCTCGGCGGCCTCGTGGCCAAGATCCCGATCCTCTCGACCATCACCGTCTCCAGCGCCGACGCGCTCGCCGGCCCGGCCGAGCTAGGCGTCGCCTTCCTGCTCTTCGTCATCGGGCTCGAGCTCTCCTATGAGCGCCTGATGACCATGCGCCGGCTCGTCTTCGGGCTCGGCCTCGGCCAGATCGTGCTGTCGGCGGTGGTCATCGGCGCCGTCGCCTACGGCTTCGGCCAGCCGCCCGCCGCCGCCCTGCTGATCGGCTCGGCGCTGGCGCTCTCCTCGACCGCGATGGTGGTCGAGCTCCTCTCCTCGCACAGGCGGATCACCAGCTCGGCCGGCCGCTCGAGCTTCGCCATCCTGCTCTGCCAGGATCTCGCGGTGATCCCGCTGCTGTTCCTGATCAGCGTGCTCGGCGCGCAGCAGCAGGGCGGCTCGCTGCTCGTCGGGCTCGCCCAGGCCTCGCTGCAGGCGCTGGCGGCGATCGCCGCGATCGTGGTGATCGGCCGTTTCGGCATGCGTCCGCTCTTTCGCCTGGTCGCCTCCACCGATTCCTCCGAAAGCTTCATGGCGGCGACGCTGCTGGTCGCGCTCGGCACCGGACTGATCGCCGCCGCAGCCGGCCTCTCGATGGGTTTGGGTGCCTTCATCGCCGGGCTCCTGCTCGCCGAGACCGAATACCGCCGCGCCATCGAGGTCACGATCGAGCCGTTCAAATCGCTGCTGATCGGCGTGTTCTTCCTCACCGTCGGCATGAGCGTGAACCCCGCCCAGCTGGCGGCGCAGCCGGTCGCCATCCTCTCGATCGCAGCCGGCCTCTTCCTCGCCAAGACAGGGATCGTCTTTCTGATCGCGCGCCGTTTCCGCCTGTCCCGTCCGACGGCGATCGAGACCGCGATCATGATCGGCCCCGGTGGCGAGTTCGCCTTCGTCCTGCTCGGCGCCGCGGTCGGCACCGGACATGTCGACGATGCGGCCGCCGCGCTCGTCCTCGCAGCCGTCTCGCTGACCATGATCGCGCTGCCGCTCGCCGCGAGGCTGGCCCGCATCCTGTCTGCCCGGCTGGCGCCCGCGGCCATTCTCCCGGCGGAAGCCAGCGTGCTGCCGCCGGACGATCATGCGCCGCGTGCGATCGTCGTCGGTTGCGGCCGCGTCGGCCGGCTGGTCGGCGAGATGCTCACGCAGCACAAGGTGCCTTATATCGCCGTCGATGCCGATGCCGCGCTGGTGGCGAGCCAGCGCCGCGCCGGCCGGCCGATTTTCTTCGGCAACGCGGCCCAGCCGGATTTCCTGCGGCTCTGCGGGCTGGAGGAGGCCACCGCGCTGATCGTCACCATCGACAATCCGCGCGCCGTCGACGACACGGTGATCGCGGCGCGCGCGCTGCGCCCGGACCTGTGCATCGTCGCTCGCGCCCGCGACGCCAAGCACGCCCGCCATCTCTACGAGATCGGCGTCAACGACGCGGTGCCGGAAACCATCGAGGCGAGCCTGCAATTGTCGGAGGCCGCGCTGGTCGGGCTCGGCGTGCCGATGGGCCTCGTCATCGCCTCGGTGCATCAGCGCCGCGACGATTTCCGCGCCGATCTCAAGCCGGCGAACGCTCCCGAACGCGTGCTTCCGCGCCACGACCGCTCGCGAAGGCTGTGACGTTCAAGGACGCCGGCTCGCTGCGGCCGGCGCCCGCAGCGGCAGCCTGCATGGCGCGCCGCATATGCCCGTAGAACTGCTCGGCGCTGGCCCGCCAGCTATGCCGCGCGGCGAGTTCGAGCCCGGCCTCGCGCGGCAGCCTGAGCGCCGCGAGCGCGGCGTGGCGCAGATCCTCGTGCAGCACCGCCGCCTGGCTGCCGGCGAAAACATCGCTCGGCCCCTGGACCGGAAAGGCGGCGACCGGCAGCCCGCTGGCCGCGGCTTCCAGCAGCACGATCCCGAAGGTGTCGGTCAGGCTCGGGAAGACGAAGACGTCCGACGAGGCGTAGCTCTCGGCCAGCTCGGCTCCCTCGCGCGCGCCGAGGAAATGCACATCGGGAAAGGCGCGCTCCAGATCGCCTCGCGCCGGCCCGTCCCCGACCACCACCTTGCTGCCCGGCAGCCGCAGCGACAGGAAGGCCTCGAGATTTTTTTCGACCGCGACCCGCCCGACGCTGAGGAAGATCGGGCGCGGCAGGTCGAGCACGCTCTCGGCCCGCGGGTGGAACAGCCCGAGATCGACCCCCCGCCCCCAGCGCAGGATGTGCTCGAAGCCATGCGCGCGCAGCTCCGCCTCGACTGTCGCGGTCGAGACCATCACGCCCGCCGCCCGCCCGTGGAAGCGCCGCAGCAGGCCATAGCTCCAGCGCTCGGGGATCGGCCAGCGCGCCGCCACATATTGCGGGAAACGGGTATGGTAGCTGGTGGTGAAGATGCGCTTGCCGGCGAGGCAGAAGGCGCGCGTCATCCAGCCGATCGGGCCTTCCGTCGCGATATGGATATGATCGGGCGCGAAGGCCTCGATGCGCCGCGCGATCTGGTTCCGGCTCGCCAAAGCGAGGCGGATATCCGGATAGGACGGCATGCCGATCTGGCGGAACCCTTCCGGCGTCAGCATCTGCGGCGTCACGCCGAACTCCGGCGCCGCCTCGACCATCCGCTCGAGCGAGCGCACCACGCCGTTGATCTGCGGCCGCCAGGCGTCGGTCGCGATCAGGACGCGCATCAGGCAGCCTCGACCAGCGCCGGGGCCGGCACCGGACGCCGCGCCGGCGCGGCCGCCGAGGGCTTCTCGCCACTGAGGCGGTGCTGCGGCCAGCGGATGATCTCGAAGCGCCCGTCATGGTGCTCGACCACCGCCGTGCAGCTCTCCACCCAGTCGCCGGTGTTGATGTAGCTCAGCCCTTCGATCTCGCGCTGCGCGGCGTGGTGGATATGCCCGCAGATGACGCCGTCGGCCTTGTGCCGGCGCGCCTCGTCGGCCAGGCACTGCTCGAACTCGCCGATATAATTGACCGCGTTCTTGACCTTGTGCTTGGCCCAGGCCGAGAGCGACCAATGCGGCAGGCGCAAGCTGCGGCGCACCTTGTTGATCGCATGGTTCAGGACGAGCGCGATCGTGTAGGCCCAGTCGCCCAGCAAAGCGAGCCATTTGGCGTTGCGGACCACCAGGTCGAACAGGTCGCCATGGATGACCAGCATCCGCTTGCCGTCGGCCGTCTCGTGGATGATGTCGTCGACCAGCGTCATCCCGCCGAACTGCAGGCCGGTATAGTCGCGCAGGAAATCGTCGTGATTCCCGGTGACATAGATCAGCTTGGAGCCCTTGCGCACCTTGCGCAGCAGCTTCTGCACGACATCGTTGTGCGCCTGCGGAAAATACCAGCCGCTCTTCAGCCGCCAGCCGTCGATGATGTCGCCGACCAGATAGATCTGCGGGGCGTCGTAGGCGCGCAGGAACTCCAGCACCAGATCCGCCTGCGCCCCGCGCGTGCCGAGATGCAGGTCGGAGATGAAGATGCTGCGGACCTGCCTCGCCTCGTCCTCTTCGCTCATCCCCGGCCCGCCAGTCACGTTGCGATGGCCGCGGCTGTGTCTGATTTGCATTGCGCTTTGATGACGGATGGCCGATTTCAGCAGCGAGGCGGCCCGCCGGCCGCGCGATGAGGACATGCCATGGATCTGGGAATTGCCGGCCGCACGGCCATTGTTTGCGCCTCCAGCAAGGGCCTGGGCCGGGGCTGCGCCCAGGCACTCGCCGAGGCGGGTTGCACCGTCGTGGTCAATGGCCGCGACGCCGCGGTGCTCGAGGAGACCGCCAGCCAGATCCGCGCCGCGACCGGCGCCAAGGTGATCTCGGTCGTCGCCGATGTCTCGACCAGGGCCGGCCAGGATGCGCTGCTCGCCGCCGCGCCGAACCCCGACATTCTGGTCAACAACAATGGCGGCCCGCCGCCCAAGCCGTTCCGGGAGGTGACGCGCGAGGCGCTGCTCGAGGGCGTCGCCCAGAACATGGCGACCCCGCTGGAGCTCACCCAGCGCGTCATCGACGGCATGATCGAGCGCCGCTATGGCCGCATCGTCAACATCACCTCGGCCAGCGTGCTGACGCCGCTGACCGGGCTCGACGTCTCCTCGGCCGCCCGCGCCGGGCTCACCGCCTTCCTCGCCGGCGTCGCGCGCGAGGTGGCGCACGCCAATGTCACCATCAACAACATCCTGCCCGGCGTCTTCGCCACCGACCGCCTGACCTCCTCGACCAAGCGCGTCGCGGCGATGAAGGGCATTTCGGAGGAGGAGGTGATGGCCCAGCGCCGCCGCGAAATCCCGGCCGGCCGCTTCGGCGAGGCCGAGGAGTTCGGCAAGCTCTGCGCCTTCATCGCCAGCGTCCATGCCGGCTACATCACCGGCCAGAACTTCCTGATGGACGGCGGCTCCTTCCGGGCGAATTTCTGAGGAGGGGCGCTCAGCGCCCTTCGCCATCCTCGGCCGGACGCGGCGCGATCTCGTCGACGCGACGGACGAGGTCGAGGATGTCGTTGCAGCGGCTCAGCAAGCCGTTCTCGAGAAGGATGATGTCGCCGCGCAGGTCACGGATGTCGCGGCGAACATCGGCGAAATTCTGCGCGACCGAAGCAAAGCTTTGATCCATCCGCTCCGTGAGCCGAAGGATGAGCTGACGGTCGCGAACCTGATTCTCCAGCACCACAGCCATCTCACGACGCATCGAGCGCAGATGGCGCAGCGTCAGATTGGCGATCTCGTCGGGCGGTGTCGATGTCTCGGCCATGGAACGCTTATCCTTCCGTAAGGATACTGCCACGGTTGTGCCCGCTGCGCCAGCCGCCGGTCGGTCCTGCAGGATCGGCGCTTGGCCCTGCCGGCGCGCCATGATCTAAGGAAGCCGTCTCCCGCCGACACCGCCCCGTCCCGCCCCAGATTTCCGTTGTCCCCGCTCCTCGGCATCAGCCTCAAGCTGCTTTCGGCCCTGTCCTTCACGCTGATGTCGGCGGGGATCAAGTCGCTCGCGGAGCGCTACCCGACTGGCGAGCTGGTCTTCTTCCGCTCCTTTTTCGCCCTGATCCCGCTGGTGATCTGGCTGGCCTGGCGCCACGAGTTTCCGGCGGCACTGAAGACCGCCAATCTGCGCGGCCATCTCAAGCGCGGCGTCATCGGCTCGACCGGCATGTTCCTCGGCTTCAGCGCGCTGCATCTGCTGCCGCTCTCGGATGCGGTCGCCATCGGCTATGCCGCGCCGCTGATCGTGGTGGCGCTGGCGGCGCTGATCCTGAAGGAGCGCGTCAGGATCTACCGCTGGACCGCCGTCGGCGTCGGCTTCTGCGGCGTCCTGCTGATGCTCTCGCCGCATATGAAGCCCGAGCTGCTGGCGCAGGGCCTGTCGGGCGGGCCCGCCATCGGCGCCATGCTCGCTCTCGCCGGCGCCTTCTGCTCGGCCTTCGCCTCCGTCGAGGTGCGCCTGCTCACCCGCACCGAGAAGACCGGCGCCATCGTCTTCTACTTCATGTCGCTGACCTCGCTGCTCGGCCTCCTGACCATCGCCTTCGGCTGGACGGTGCCGGACTGGCGGGAGCTCGTGCTGCTGATCACCATCGGCGTCCTCGGCGGGCTCGGCCAGATCCTGCTGGTGCAGGCCTATCGCTATGGCGACGCCTCCCTCATCGCGCCCTTCGAATATTCGACGATGATCTGGGCCACCGCGCTCGGCTGGTTCGTCTTCGGCGAATGGCCGGTCGCCGCCGTCCTCATCGGCTCGGTGATCGTCATCGTGTCGGGCATCTATGTGATCCTGCGCGAGAAGCAGCTCGGCCTGCTGAAGCGCGAGAACCGCGAGGTCGGCCCCTCCCGCTCGACCTGATCATGGACCTCTCGGACGTCGCGCCGCGCCCCGGCCGACTTGAAGCCTGGAGTGATCCAAGGCATTGTCCGGCCAGACAAACAATCGTTCGCTTTCTCAAACGGCGCGAATGATCGGCACGCAGGGGCGAGATGGGTATCGAAACCAGGGAACGCGGTGGACGCGAACTGGAATCCGGGGCGCAGGTCATATCGGGCCAGCTCGGCAAGACGATCCAGCGGCTGCGCAAGGCCTATAACCTGTCACTGTCCGAGCTCGCCGAGCAGTCCGGCGTCGCCAAGTCGATCATCAGCCAGATCGAGCGCAACGAGACCAATCCGACCTTGGCGACGATCTGGCGGCTCTCGCAGGCGCTCGACGTCTCGATCGAGCGGGTGCTCTCGACCAATGAGGAAGAGGCCTTCATCGAGAAGATCGCCCGGTCCGACACCCCGATCCTGGTCTCCGAGGACGGCAAGCTGCGTCTTGCGATCATCGGCTGGATCAAGACGGTCGAATGGCTGCAATGGTACGAGGTCAGCGCCGAGCCCGGCGGCGAGCTCGATTCGGAAGGCCATCAGCGCGGCTCGATCGAATCCCTTTCGGTCACCTCCGGCGAGTTCGAGGTCGAGGTCGGCGGCCTGACCCAGCGCGCCCGGGCCGGCGAGACGCTGCGCTATCGCTGCGACCGCCAGCACATCGTCCGCTGCACCGGGGACCAGCCCGGCACGGCGCTGATGGTCTGCATCCTCAAGGCGGCGGTGATGGACTGAGGCTCAGCCCCTCACCGCCGGTACTGCTCCTCGCTCACCTGCTCCAGCCAGTCGACGCTGCGCCCGGCCTGCGCCTCGGCGATGGCGATATGGGTCATCGCCGTCGTCGCGGTGGCGCCGTGCCAGTGCTTTTCGCCCGGCGCGAACCAGACGATGTCGCCGGGCCGGATCTCCTCGACCGGGCCGCCTTCGCGCTGCGCCCAGCCACAGCCCGAGACGACGATCAGCGTCTGCCCGAGCGGATGGGTGTGCCAGGCCGTGCGCGCGCCCGGCTCGAAGGTCACGGTCGCACCGCCGATCCGCGCCGGCGCCTCGCGCTGGAAACGGGCATCGATTCTGACCGCTCCGGTGAAATACTCCGCCTGCCCCCTGGCCGAGGGCAGCGATCCGTTGCGTGCGATATCCATGTCCTGCTCCCCTGCTCAGCCGCCGGCGGGCTTCTGCGGCCGCGGCGGCCCCGGCACCGCCGGCAGCGATTTCAGATACTCCGCCATCGCGAGCCGGTCCGCATCCGATAGCTGAGCGGTGTTGCGCACCATAGCCGCCATCGTCCCGCCGACATTGTCGAATTCCGGGGTGAAGCCGCTCTTCAGCAGTTCGGCGATCTCCTCCTTCGACCATTTCGCCAGCCCATTTTCGGCCTGGGTGATGTTGGGCACCCAGCCCTTGCCTTCCGGATCGGGCCCGCCGGCGAAGCGCGTCGCCGGCTCGATGGCGCCGAACCGGTTGCGGGCGGAATGACATTCGGCGCAATGGCCTGGGCCGTTGACCAGATAGGCGCCCCGGTTCCAGGCCTCGCTTTTGGCCGGATCGGGCTTGAACGGCGTGCCGTCGAAGAACAGCAGCTTCCAGCCGCCGAGCAGCCGCCTGATGTCGAAGGGGAAGCCGAGTTCGTGCGCGGGCGCCCGCCCCTCGACCGGCGCCAGCGTCTTGATGTAGCCGAACAGGTCGGCCGCCGCCTTAGCCGGCATCAGCCGGTAGGAGGTATAGGGGAAAGCTGGGTAATAATGCTCGCCGGCGGGTGAGACGCCGGCGGTCATCGCCCGGACGAACTGCTCCGCGCTCCATGCGCCGATTCCGTCGCGCGGATGCGGCGAGATGTTCGGCGCATGGAACTTGCCATAGGGCGAGTCGAGCGTGACCCCGCCGCCGAGCCGCGTCCTGTCGTCCTCCCCCGGCACCGCATGGCAGGAGGCGCAGCCGCCGGCGGCGAAGAGCAGCTTGCCGTTCTCGATATCGGGCGCCGGCAGCCCCTCGACCACCGGCCCTGGCGAGACGACCCGCGGATCGGTCAGCACGACGAAGCCGGCGGCGCCGATGAGGCCGAGGACGACGAGACTGACCAGCAGGCGGCGCATCGTCACTTCTTGATGCGGAAGCTCTCGTGGCAGCTGCCGCAGTTCTTGGTCGCCTCGCCGAAGGCGGTGCGGAACCCGGCGAGATCGGTGACGCCCGAGCCCTTGCGCGAATCCTCCTCGAACTTGGCGAAAGCCGCCCTGAACCCGGCCTGGTCCTCCCAGATCTTCGGCGCGGCGGTGGTCTCGCCGCCGGTCTTCGAGCTCTCGGGATAGAGCGAGGGCATTTTCAGCGCCGCTTCCCCATAGGTCTTGAAGATGGCCTGCGCCTTCGCGGCCTCGAACGGCGCCTCGCCCTTGGCCATCGCCGCGCCCTCGCGGGTCGCGGCGCCGACCGCCTTCATCGTGTTGCGCCGCTCGGCGATCGGGTCGGCCTGGGCCAGGACCGCCGTGGCGCCGATGGCCAGGCCAAGGGCGATGAAAGCTGGGCGAAGCATGCGCTGATCCTCCGGGGCGCCGGCGCCGGACGGCGCCGTTCTTTAAAACCTTTCCAGATCAGCCGAGCTGCGCGACTTCGCCAAATCGCAAAGTCGTGAACGCGGCGTCCATCCCGGGCTCAGAGTGGGTACCCCGCCTCCTTCAACGCCGCGAACACCTTGGGCGGCGTCGCCGGCATGTCGATTGCGGTGATGCCGGCGGCGCGGTTCAGCGCATCGACCATCGCGTTCATCACGGCCGGGCAGGCCCCGATCGCTCCCGCCTCGCCGGCGCCCTTCACGCCGATCGCATTGGTGACGCAGGGCACATTGCGCGTCTCGAAATGGAAGTTCGGGATGTCGGCCGCCCGCGGCAGCGCATAGTCCATGAAGGTCGCGGTCAGCATCTGCCCCGAATCGTCGAAGCGGATCTCCTCCATCAGCGCCTGGCCGATGCCCTGCGCCGCGCCGCCATGGACCTGGCCCTGCAGCATGATCGGGTTCAGGGTCACGCCGAAATCATCGACCACGACATAATTTTGGATCTCGGTGTGGCCGGTCTTCGGATCGATCTCGAGCTCCACCACATGCGTGCCGTTCGGATAGGTCGCCTCCGGCGGCTGCCAGCTCTGGTGGACGCGCAGCTGCTCGGCCTTGGCGCCGGGCAGGTTGGCGATGGCCTTGAGATCGAGCGTCTTGTCGGTGCCGACGACGCGCACCGCCCCGTCGACGATCTCGAGGTCCGCCGCGCTGGCTTCCAGCGCCTCGGAGGCGATGCTCTTGAGATTGTCGGCCAGGATGCCGGTCGCCGCATTCAGCGCCGCCCCGCCCACCGGGATCGAGCGCGAGCCGCCGGTGCCGGAGCCGGTCTCGACCCGGTCGGTATCGCCCTGCACGACGCGGATCCGGTCGAGCGGGATGTCGAGATGCTGGGCGACGAGCTGCGAATAGGCGGTCTCGTGGCCCTGCCCGTTCGACTGCGTGCCGATCAGCACCGTCACCGTGCCGTCCTTCTCCAGGACCACGGTCGAGCTCTCCGGCCCGCCGCCGCCGCAGGCCTCGATATAGCTGGCCATGCCGATGCCGCGGATCTTGCCGGCCTTCTGCGCCGCCTTCTGCCGCGCCTTGAAGCCCTTCCAGTCCGCCACCTCCATGGCGCGCCGCATATGGCCCTCGAACTCGCCGGAATCGTAGACCGGGCCGGTCTGCGTCTTGTGCGGCATCTCGCTCGGCTTGACGAAGTTCAGCGCCCGCACCGCATCCGGCGTCTTGCCGATCTCGCGGGCGATGGCGTCGACCAGCCGCTCGATCAGATACGCGGCCTCGGGGCGGCCGGCGCCGCGATAGGCATCGACCGGCGTGGTGTTGGTGAAGACGCCGCGGAAGCGCACATGCACGGCCGGGATGTTGTAGCAGCCCGGCGTCATCGTCGTGCCGACCCAGGGGATGAAGGGCCCGTACTGCGAGAGATAGGCGCCCATATCAGCGGCGAGATCGACCTTGAGGCCGATGAACTTGCCGCGCTTGTCGAGCGCCATGGTCGCGGTGCTGAGGTTGGCGCGGCCATGGGTATCGGCGAGGAAATGCTCCGTGCGGTCGGCCACCCAGCGCACCGGGCGCTTGAGCATCTCGGCCGCGACCATGGTCAGCGGGTATTCGCGGTACATGAAGATCTTGGTGCCGAAGCCGCCGCCGACATCCGGGGTGATCACCCGGATGCGGGCCGGATCGACCTTGAGGATGTTCTTGGCGAGGATGTCGCGCGTGCCGTGGCTGCCCTGGCTGCCGAGCGTCAGGGTCCAGCGCTTGCCGGCCTTGTCGTATTCGGCGATGCAGGCCCGCGTCTCCATGTAGTTGGAGGCGAGGCGATTGTTGACGATGGTCACCGAGACCGTCCGGTCGGCTTTCGCGAAGGCCTTTTCGGTCTTCTCGGCGTTGCCCTGCTCGGCCTCGAAGGCGACGTTGCCGGCGCGGTCGGGCCAGACCTGCGGCGCGCCCTGATCGAGCGCCTCGGCGATGCCGGTCACCGAGGGCAGCATCTCGTAGTCGATCTCGATCGCCTCGGCCGCATCCCTGGCCTGGTCGAGCGTCTCGGCGACGATGAAGGCGATCGCTTCGCCGACATGGCGCACCGTGTCGACCGGCAGCACCGGCACATGCGTCGGCTCGACATTCTCGCCCGAGATCGTCGTGATCAGCCCCTTGCAGGGGATGTCGCCGAGATGCGCGACGTCCTCGCCGGTCAGGATCAGCTTGACGCCCTTGAGCTTGGCCGCCGCCTGCTTGTCGACGATCTTGAAGCGCGCATGCGCATGCGGCGAGCGCAGCACATAGGCATGCAGCGAGCCCTCGACGGCGGTGTCGTCGGTGTAACGGCCCGCGCCGGTGGTGAGGCGCTGATCCTCGACCCGCCGCATCGGCTGGCCCATTCCGAACTTCATCGGACGCATCGGCAAACTTCCTTCGGATCACTCGAATGAGAAAGACTGACGCAGGATAGCGCCGCCGTCATCCCGGTCCAGCCGGGGGCCGGAATGCGCGCAGCGCAAGCGGATGGATTTCGACTGTCAGCGGATCATGCGCGCTGCGCTGTCCGCCATGCTTATCATCATATTGTAGCTGGAGACGATCCGGTTGGCATCGTTGGCGGCACCCTTGCGGACATCGCCCTTGGATTTGCCGAGCTTCTCGCGGAAATCGCGCAGCGAGCCCAGCCAGGACGAGGCCGATGAATCGATCAGCGGCACGCCCGAAGGATTGGCGTCCTTGAACCTGTCCATCTCCTTGATCGCCGCGGCATAGCCGGCCAGCGCCGCGTCGAAGCCCGGCAGGTCGACGATCGGCTTCTCATTGCTCGGCATCTTGTCCATCACCGCGCGGGCATTGATCATGATGTTGCGCAGCTGCCAGCGCGCGAGCCGCCCCTCGCTCGCCTCGATCGCCGCCAGCTCGCGCGCGTCGATCCCTTTCTTGTAGGCGTTGAGCTGCGCGTCGAAGCGCGCCCGCTCGCGCAGGAAGGCTTCCGCCGCCGGCACCATCTTGACGTGCAGCGCGCGCCCCTCGGCGGCATCGTCGTCGCGATAGTCCTTGCGCTCGTAATAGCGCTCCGCTCGGGTAATCAGCGGCGCCAGCTCCTGATAGGCGGCGATGTAGCTCTTGGCGGCGGCGTCGAGCTCGGGCTGCGGCGGATGCTGGCCGGTGACGATCTCGGCCTTCTCCAGCTCGCTCTTGACGTCGTAGAGGCTGTAGAGCCCGTAGGCGATATAGCGCTCCTTGCCGGTCGGGCCGCGCTTCATGTCGACCCAGCTCTTGTAGCGCTCCCAGGATTCGACCGCCCGCAGCGTCCGGTTCGCCAGCGCGGTATAGGCGTTGGCCTTGGTGATCGCCGCCTGCAGCTCGGCATCCTGGGCCGGGCGCCGCGTCGCGCTCGGCGTCGCCGGCTGGGCCGAGGCGGGCTGGTGGAAGGCCGGCGCGGCGAGCGCCGCCAGCAGCAGGAGCCCGGTCGGGCTGCGCATCACCGTCATCGCGAGGTCTCCACCGGCTCGCCGCGTATCGCCCAATCCTTGAAGCCGCCGAGATAATGGCTGTCGATATCGAGGCCGGCAGCCTGCGCGAATTCCAGCGCCCGCAGCGAGCGCACCCCGGCCGCGCAGGACAACACGATCCGCTTGCCCGGCTCGTTCGGCAGGTCTGCCGGATCGAAACCCGAAAGCGGGCGCGACACCGAACCCGGAATATGCCCGGCCGCGAATTCGTGCGGCTCGCGCACATCGACCAGCAGGATCGAGCTGTCCGCCAGCCCGGCCTTCACCGCATCGATATCGAGGTCGTGGACGATCATGCCGGCGGCTCCGCTAGTTCAGGAGCCTTACCAGATAGAGCGCCAGCCCCGGAAATGCCACGACGATCCCGAGCCTGAGGATGTCGGCGGCGACGAAGGGCAGCACGCCGCGATAGATGCGCGTCACCGGCACCTCGCGCGCCAGCGAGGCGGTGACGAAGACATTGAGGCCGATCGGCGGGCAGGTCATGCCGATGCCGACGACGATCAGCACCAGGATGCCGAACCAGATCGCCACCTCGTCGCTCATCATCCCGAAATCGAGCGCGGTCACGATCGGGAAGAAGACCGGCAATGTCAGCAGGATCATGGCGAGCTCGTCCATCACCCCGCCGAGCACGATATAGAACAGCAGCAGCCCGATCAGGACCGTATAGGGCTGCCAGCCCGACGAGGCGATCATCTCCGCCGCCGTGGTGGTCACCTGCGTCAGCGCCAGGAAGGCGTTGAACACCTCGGCTCCGAGCAGGATCGCGAAGATCATCGCCGAGGTCTCGGCCGTCTGCAGGATCGCCTGCCGGATCTCGGCGGGGCCGAGCGTGCGCCGCAGCAGCCCGATCGCCAGCATGATGAAGGCGCCGACCGAAGCGCCTTCGGTCGGCGTGAACACGCCGCCATAGATGCCCCCCACCACGATCACCGCCACCGCCAGCGCCGGCACGACGCCCAGCAGCAGCGGCCAGCGCTCGCGCCAGGCCAGCCGTTCATGCGCCGGCGCCAGGCGTCCGTCGAGCCGCGTCATGATCGCGATCGTCAGGCAATAGAAGCCCGCCGCCATCAGCCCCGGGATCAGCGCCGCCTGGAACAGCTTGGCGATGTTCTGCTGCGTCGAGATCGCATAGACGACCAGGATCACCGAGGGCGGGATCAGGATGCCGAGTGTCCCGCCGACCGCGGTGACGCCGCAGGCGAAGCCGGGATCGTAGCGATAGCTGCGCAGCTGCGGCAGCGCCGCGCGCGCGAAGGTCGCCGTCGTCGCGACCGAGGAGCCGCAGATCGCGCCGAAGCCGGTGCAGGCGCCGATCATCGCCATCGCGAGGCCGCCGCGGCGATGGCCGACGAAGCCCGAGGCGGCCTTGAACAGGTCCCCCGCCAGCCCCGAGCGCTCGGCGAAGGCGCCCATCAGCACGAAGAGCGGGATCACCGAGAGCGTGTAATTGGCGAAGATCTGATAGGGCGTGGTGCGGATATAGTTGAGGAACGGGTCGAGGCCGTTGAGCTGGACATAGCCGAGGCTGCCGACCAGCAGCATGGCGAGGCCGATCGGCAGCCGCACTGCGATCAGCGCCAGCATGGCGGCGAAACCGGTGACGGCGAGCGCAAACCCGCTCATCGGACCGGCCTCAGCAGCCGGCTCGCGCTGATGAAGGCCGCCAGCGCGACGAAGCCGGCCAGCACGGCGCAGGCCCCGATCGGCAGATAGCTCGGCAGCTGCAGCACCATGGTGTTCTCGCCGCTGGCGAAAGCGGCCCGCGCCCCGACGGCGAGCCGCCAGGCGATCAGCGCCATCGCGAGACCGTAGAGCAGGTCCCACAGTGCATCGATGCCGTCGCGCCAGCGTTGCGGCAGCTTCAGCGTGAAGCTGTCGACGAAGATATTGCCGCGCCGGAGCTGGCAGAACGGCAGGAAGCAGAAGGCTGCGACCGCCGTCGCCATCTGCACCAGCTCGAAATCGCCGGGCACGCCGGCCGCGCCGACGAGATCGCTGCGCAGGGTGACGCTGACCACGACCATGGTCGCGAGCGCGATCAGCAGCGCGCCGCCGATGAGCGCGATCGCTTCCGCCACCGCGTCGATGCGCGATGGCGGCCGCTCCCCTGTCCGCTCCGTCATCGGCTCAGGTGGCGTTCTGGTGCTTGCTCAGGGCGGCGCGGGCGGCGGCCAGCAGCTTCTCGCCGTCGAGCCCCTTCTCCTTGGCGGTCTTGATCCAGCCCTCGATTACCGGCTCGGTGGTCTTGCGCCAGCGCGCCGCCTCGGCCTCGTCGATGGTGACGATGCTGTTGCCGCGCTTCTTGACCATCTCGGAGACGACGACGGCCTGCTCATCCCAGACCTTGCCGGCCATGGCGGCGGCGGCCGCGCCCGAATTCTTATCGATCACCGCCTTCAGATCGGGCGCCAGCCCGTCATATTTCGCCTTATTCATCGCCAGCACGAAGGTCGCCACATAGAAGGTCGGCGAGCCCGGGATCTCGGTGTGGTTCTTGACCAGCTCCTGCACCTTGATCGAGGGCACCACCTCCCAGGGCACGACGCAGCCGTCGATCACCCGCTGGGCCAGCGATTCCGGCACCTGCGGGATCGGCATGCCGATCGCGTTGGCGCCGAGCGCCCGCAGCGCCTCGCCGGCGAGCCGGGTCGGGAAGCGCAATTTCAGACCCTTGAGGTCGTCCATCGTCTTCACCGGCTTGTTGGCATGGATCAGCCCGTGGTCATGCGCCCAGAAGCAGATCGGGTGGATGTCCTTGAACTCGTCCTTGAGATGGTCCTTGGCATAGTCGGTCAGCGCCAGCGAGTTCACCAGCGCCCGCTTGTTCGGCACGAAGGGCAGCTCGAAGGCCTCGATGCCGGTGAAACGGCCGGGCGTGTTGCCGGGCAGCGTCCAGACGATGTCGACGACGCCGTCGCGCGCCTGGTCGTAGAGCTGCGGCGGGGTGCCGCCGAGCTGCATCGACGGGAAGATGTCGATCTTGATCCGCCCGTTCGATTCGGCCGCGACCTTGTCGGCCCAGGGCTTCAGGAACTTGCTGTGGCCGTTGGCGACCGGCGGCAGGAAGTGATGCATGCGCAGGGTCACCTCCTGCGCCTGCGCGCGGCCGGCGCGCAGCACGGCCGGCGCGGCCACCGCGCCTCCGGCCAGCGAAAGGAACCTGCGGCGATCGAAAGTCATGATAGTCCCCTCCCCGGGCAGTCGGTTGTCGCGTTCACCCTTGCGGGCCCTGGCGGCGAGGCCGGGTCCGTCTTGCGGGCCGAGTTGAGGACGAAAGCGCGCGCGACGCAAGCCGAAACGCCGCGCGCGGCCTCGCATCAGGCCAGCGGCGGAATGCGCAGCACCCAGCCCGGCTGGATCAGGTCGGGGTCCTTCACCGGCGGCGTGTTCGCCTTGACGATCTCGGTGTATTTGGCGCCCTTGCCCTTGCCGTAATGCTCCTCGGCGATCTTCCAGAGCGTGTCGCCCTTCTTCACCGTGTAGAACACGGCGGCGGGCGCCTCCTTGTTGACGACCAGCTCCGATTCGACCGAGCCGACGCCGGCGGTGTTGCCGAGGGCCAAGATGATCTTCTCGGCCTCTTCGGTGGTCATCGCCTGGCCGGAGACCTTCACCTTGTCGCCATTGACGTCGATCTTGACGTCGGAGGGCAGGCCATGCCCGGCGAGTTCCTTCTGCAGATCGTCGGCGCTCGCCGCCTTGGCAGAGCCGGGACCGAAGATCTTGGCGCCGGCCTCCTTGATGAAACTGAACAGACCCATAGCTTGTCCTCCGGGAAAGGGTGGGTATCAAGCCCGTTCACCACGTCGGTTTCAAGACGTTTCCCCCGCCGCGCTCGCGCAGAAAGGCCAGCAATGACCACCCTCACCCTGGAACAGGCCAGCATGATCGTCGACGGCGCGCTGAAATATGCCCGCGAGAACGCCCTGAAGCCGCTCGCCATCGCCGTGCTCGACGCGCGCGGCGTGCAGAAATTCTTCCTGGCGCAGGACGGCACCAGTCTGCGGCGCGGCGAGATCGCGCTCGGCAAGGCCAATGGCGCGATCGCGCTCGGCGTCGGCCCGCGCACCCTCAACAAGATGGCGCTGGAGCGCCCGCATTTCATCAGCGGCGTCGCGCTCTCGGTGGGCGGGCCGGTCGTGCCCGTGCCGGGCGGCGCGCTGGTGCGCGACGCGCAGGGCGAGCTGATCGGCGTCGTCGGCATCTCCGGCGACACCTCGGACAATGACGAGGCGGCCGCCCTCGCCGGCATCGCCGCGGCGGGCCTTGCCGGCGACACGGGAGCCTGATCCATGGCGCAGACGATCGAGACCGATGTCCTGATCATCGGGGCCGGCCCCTGCGGGCTCTTTGCCGTGTTCGAGCTCGGCCTGCTCGACATCAGGGCGCATCTCGTCGACATCCTGCCGAAGGTCGGCGGCCAATGCGCCGAGCTCTATCCCGAGAAGCCGATCTACGACATTCCTGGCTTCCCGCTGGTGACCGGGCAGGGGCTGGTCGATAATCTGATGGAGCAGATCAAGCCTTTCGGCGCGACCTTCCACCTCAACCAGATGATCGAGCAGGTCGAGGTCCTCGGCACGCCCGAGGCGCCGCGTTTTCGCCTGCGCAGCGATGCCGACACGCTCTTCGAGGCCAAGGCCGTGATGATCGCCGCCGGCGGCGGCTCCTTCCAGCCTAAGAAGCCGCCGATCCCCGGCATCGAGGCCTTTGAAGGCCGCAGCGACGGCGGCGGCGTGCATTATGCCGTGCGGCGGATGGAGGCCTTCCGCGACCGTGAGATCCTGATCGTCGGCGGCGGCGATTCGGCGCTCGACTGGACGCTCAGCCTGCAGCCGATCGCCAAGCGCGTGACGCTGATGCACCGGCGCGACGATTTCCGCGCCGCGCCGCATTCGGTCGAGCAGATGCGGGCGCTGGTCGCCTCGGGGGCGATGGATCTGAAGCTCGGCCAGGTGATGGGGCTGAAGGGCGAGGGCGACGATCTCGAAGGGGCGCTCTGCCGCGACCCGGCCGGCGCCGAGTTCGAGATTGCCTGCGACGCGATGCTGCCCTTCTTCGGCCTGACCATGAAGCTCGGCCCCATCGCCAATTGGGGCCTCAATCTCCACGAGAATCTGATCCCGGTCGACACCGAGAAGTTCGAGACCTCGACGCCGGGCATCTTCGCCATCGGCGACATCAACACCTATCCCGGCAAGCTGAAGCTGATCCTCTCCGGCTTCCACGAGGCGGCGCTGGCCGCCCAGAAGGTCCATCGCTATGTCTATCCGGACAAGCGGCTGACCTTCCAGTACACGACCTCCTCGACGGCCCTGCAGAAGAAGCTCGGCGTGGCCTAGCCTCCTCCAGCCGTGATGCTCGGGACGAGCCCGAGCATCACGGCTGGCGCCTGCCGTTATCGCAGCACGGATGACGAGGACGAGGCCGTCAGCTCCGGTCCCGGGCGAACCGGCTTCGGCGGCGCCGGCGGCGTCGCGCCCTGAGGCTTCTCGGCGACGACGCCCTCTTCCTCCGGCGCGATGAACTTGTTGTGCAGCTCGGCGATGGCGCCTTCCAGCGGCTGGAAGCTGAAGCGCACCTTGTGCGTGCCGGCCGGCACCTGCACGGCCCGGAACAGCACATTCGCCTTGAGGATCTCCGCCTCCTCGCCATCGACCTGCGCCGTCCACCACGGATGCCAGATGTCGTTGAGCACGACGAAGCCGGGCTTGTCGCTCGTCACCTCGATCTCGATCTCGGTGTTGAGATAGCGCTTCAGCCTGACCTGCGCGTTGGCGCTCGCCGGCCCCTCGCGCACGCCGGGCTCCGGCTCCTGATCCAGAAGCACGACGCGCTGGGGATCGGCATCGGGCCATTTGCCGGCAGTCTTCATGCCCTCGAAATCCGCCAGCTGCCAGCCGGCGACGAACTGCACGCGCGGCAGCGCCCCCGGATTTTCGTAGATATAGCCTTCGCGGGTATAGGCGACGAGCTTGAGATCGCCCTCGCGCAGCGAGCGATCGACCTGGCCGACCGGGACCCGCGTCGCGATATAGCGCAGGCCGAGCATATCGGCGAGGCGCGAGCGATAGGAGGGGAACAGCGGCGTGAACACGCGCTGGTCCGGGCCGGCGATCGAATCGCGGGTGCCGACCGCCTGCGAGAAATCCGCCAGCCGCAGCGGATTGTAGCCGAGCGTATGGTCGAAGCCGTGGATCATCCCGGCATTGGGCCATTCGAAGCCCATGCCGAGCAGCTCGACCCGGTCGCGCCGCGGCGAGCCCTCCGGCTGCGCCGTGAGCTTCTTCAGCACGGCCACCGTCTCGTTGCGCGTCTCGGGCCGCAGCACATCGTAGAGCTCGGGCGCCAGCGCCGTCGATTCGTTGGGCCCGTTATTGGCGGCGAGATCCGCGGCGACGACCCCGGTCACGATCAGGCATGCCGCGAGCGGCGCCGCGGCGCCGCGCCAGCGCGCCAGCACCGCCAGCAGCGCCAGCGCGGCTGCGAACCAGCCGGCCGCCATGACGCTCGGCTTGACCGCGTCGCCGAGATGTCCCTGCCAGCTCGCGATGGCCAGCCCGAGCATGATGAGCAGGCCGATCGCCAGCCCGCCGAACCCGATCTCGCGCCAGATCCGGCCGGCCTGCGGCTCGCGCAGGAGCCGGTGCAGCAGATAGCCGCAGAGCACGGCGCCGAGCGCGCCGATCAGGAAGGTCGCATCGGCCGGGCGGCGAAAGGCCTTCACCCCCGGAAGAAGCTCATAGGCGAGATGGAAGAACGGGGTGTAGCGCCCCAGCGCGAACAGGACGATCAGCACGAAGAGGATGGTGAAGGGCCGGATCGCCCTCTCCCAAAGCCAGCCGCGCGAGAGCCCGGGCACGATCAGCAGAAGCAGCGGCAGGGCGCCGAGATAGACCTGGCCCATGTTCTGCGAGAGGAAGAGTTCCTTCGCATTCCATTGCGGGCTGTACGGGCCCCAGAAATCGGCGGCCGGATCATGCGCCCCGAAGAGATCGCCAACGACGGCGGTCAGCAGCGATGCCGGATGCAGCGAGCCCCTGCCCGCCTCCACCAGGTCGATCGCCGGCCGCGTCGTCGCCTCGGCGAACAGCCAGGTCCAGAGCAGCGGCACGGCGATGGTGACGAGACCGGCCACCGAGGCGGCCGCGATCGGCGCCAGGCTGGCGCGAAAGCCTGCTTTGCCCTCGGCGATCCAGTGCGCCACCACCATGCCGACCAGAACATAGCCGCCGAGCAGCGCCACCTGATCGGGCTCGAGCACCATCAGCCCGGCGGCGAAGCCGGCGAGCAGCCCATGGACGAGCGAGCGCCGCTGCAGCATGCGCGCCGTGAGCCAGAAGGCCAGGCCGAAAAAGGCGAGGCTCGCTATCTGCCCGACATGCTGGACGCGCCAGGCGGCCGAGGCGCCGAAGGCGAAGACCAGCGCCGCCAGCAGCCCGCCGGCCGGGTGCCAGCCGCGATCGCGGAAGAACATCAGCACGGCGAGCCCGGCGACCAGCAGATGCGCCAGCACATAGGCGTCGACGGCCTGGAAGCTCGGCGACGGATCGAGCAAGGCGAGCAGGATCGCCGGCGAGAAGATCAGCGATTGCGGATCGGCGACCTGGGGCGAGCCGCCGAAGACGTTGTGCGTCCAGAAGGGCGACTGGCCCGAATGCAGGGCCTGGGCGAGGAACTGAATCTGCGCCTGAAAATGCGCCTTGGCGTCGAACGGAATCGTCACCGCCCCCGACAGCCAGGGCCAGCTCAGCGCCACCCAGGCGCAAACGAAGAGCGCGGCTGCCAGCCAGTAGCTGGAGCCCAGTTTCCACACGGCCTTCAAGCGGGAGCCCCCGGTCCCCCGCGAAGCGAACGCTCGCGCGCCCGTTCACGGTGTTGTGATCGGCTTCACAATGAGGTGCCCTAGGTGAACTGAAACTGAATGGGAGGAGCCGGGCGAACCAGCAGGTCCCCGTCGCGCCGATTCGCCGCAGTCTGCCGCGCGGCGGGGTTGAGCTGGCACGTCCCATCCCTTACGTTACTTGCGAGGCAGAACAGCCTCGCTTCAGGGTGGTCGGCATGGACGCTCAAGAGCAGATCGCTCGCATAGAACGCGCGCAGGAAGAGACCCGCAAGTTCGCCGCCGAGACGCGGAAGCTGGCGGCTGAAAGCGAGAAGCTCGCCGCCGAGGCGCTGAAGCTGGCCCGCGATGCGGTGCTCGCCCCTTGGCAAGTTGTGGCTGCCAGCGTCGCCGCCACCGCAGCGCTCATTGGCGCGGGAGTTGCGCTCTCGCGGCTGTTCGCCTGACTCGGCAATAAGAAGCCCCCCTATCGCCCCTGCCCCACCCAGGCCGCCAGCATGCGGCGCTCGTCTTGCGTCATACCCGAGAGATTGTTCGGCGGCATCGCATGGGTCAGCACGGCCTGCACGGCGATGGCGCGGCGCTGCCGGACGATCTGCTCCGGCTCGTGCAGGAAGACGCCCTTGGGCGCGATCTGGATGCCGGGCCAGGATGGCTCGGGCGCATGGCACATCGCGCAGCGGCCGGTGACGATGGTGGCGATCTCGGGCGGCGGCGGCACCAGCCCGGCGAGCCTGGCCGGCGCCTCGGCCGGCAGCGGCGTCAGCCCGAGCCGCTCGCGCCCGCCGGGCGAGGAGGCCATCGCCACCCAGAAGGCGAGCCACAGCGCCAGCGCCGCGACCGCCCAGGTCCACCAGGGCGAGCGGGCATGATCGGCATGCCGGACATTGTAAAAATGGCGGATCAGCGCCCCCGCGACGATGATCAGCGCGACCAGCGCCGGGATCACCGCCGAATTGGCATAGGTCACCGGGTAGTGGTTCGCCAGCATCAGGAACAGCACCGGCAGGGTGATGTAGTTGTTGTGCAGCGAGCGCTGCTTCGCCTGCTTGCCGAGCCTCGGATCGGGCCGCTCGCCGGCGACCATGGCGGCGATGGTCTTGCGCTGGTTCGGCATGATCACGAAGAACACATTGGCCGACATGATCGTCGCCATCAGCGCTCCGGTATGGATCAGCGCCCCGCGCCCCGAGAAGACGCTGGCGAAGGCCCAGCTCGCGGCGACCGCATAGCCGAAGCCGAGCAGGCCGAGCACCGCATCGTTCCTGCCGAGCGGCGAGCGGCAGATGAGGTCGTAGAACAGCCAGCCGCCGGCCAGCGCGGCGATGCCGATCGCTCCCGCCGCGATCGGCGAGAGCGCCATCACCGCCGGATCGATCAGATAGAGCTCGGACTGGGCGTAATAGATCCAAACGAGCAGGAAGAAGCCGGAGATCCAGGTCCAATAGGCCTGCCATTTGTGCCAGGTCAGCTCCTGCGGCAGCACCTCCGGCGCCACCAGATATTTGCGCATCGCGTAGAAGCCGCCGCCATGCACCTGCCAGGCGAGGAACTGCGTCGGCTGGCCGGCCTCGGTCCTGGGCGCGTCCGGCGCCGCCTTCAGCGAGGCGTCGAGATGGATGAAGAAGAAGGACGAGCCGATCCAGGCGATCGCCGCGATCACATGCAGCCAGCGCAGCAGCTGGCTGCCCCATTCCATCAGATAGGCGTCGAGCATCGGCACGCTCCGCCCGCTTGCGGGCAGCTGATTTGACAGGGCTGAATCGGGATCGGAACCTGCATGGGGCGCCAGACTAGAGATTCACGAAAGGAACCGCCATGGGCCGGCTCTCAACCCATGTGCTCGACACGGTCAACGGCAGGCCGGCTGCGGGCGTCGCCATCGCGCTGGACGCTCTGCTGCCCGATGGCACGCGCAGCCGCATCGTCGATGCCGTGACCAATGCCGACGGCCGCACCGACCAGCCCCTGCTGGGCGGCAAGCTGACCGTCGGCGCCTATGAGCTCACCTTCGCCATCGGCGATTACTTCCGCGGCCTCGACACCGCGATGCCGGAGCCGGCCTTTCTCGATCTGGTCCCGATCCGCTTCGCCATCGCCGAGCCGGACGGGCATTACCATGTGCCGCTGCTGGCCTCGCCCTGGAGCTACGCAACCTATCGCGGCAGCTGAATACCAGCAGCGCCAACGACTTGTACCCCTCCCGTTGAATCGTCCTGGCAGCGACTTGAATCAGTCCATGAACCCCTCCCCCTATCCGCGCGACCTCGTCGGCTACGGCCGCACCCCGCCGCATCCGCACTGGCCGGGGCAAGCCCGCATCGCCCTGCAGTTCGTGCTCAACTACGAGGAGGGCGGCGAGAACAACATCCTGCATGGCGATGCCGCCTCGGAGGCCTTCCTCTCCGAGATCGTCGGCGCGGCACCCTGGCCCGGCCAGCGCCATATGAACATGGAGTCGATCTACGAATACGGCTCGCGCGCCGGCTATTGGCGGCTCTGGCGGATGTTCACACAGCGCAAGCTGCCGGTCACCGTCTTCGCCGTCGCCTCCGCCCTGCAGCGCTACCCGCAGATCGTCGGCTCGATGCGGGAGGCGGGCTGGGAGATCGCCAGCCACGGCCTCAAATGGATCGACTACCGCGATATCCCGGAGGAGACCGAGCGCGCGCATATCGAGGAGGCCATCCGCATCCAGCAGGAGATCGCCGGCGCCCGCCCGCTCGGCTTCTACCAGGGCCGCAGCTCGCAGAACACGACGCCGCTGATGATGGCGGAGGGCGGCTTCCTCTATACGGCGGATGTCTATGCCGACGAGCTGCCCTACTGGCTGGAGGGGCCGCACGGCCCGCAGCTCGCCGTGCCCTATACGCTCGATGCCAACGACATGCGCTTTGCGACGCCGCAGGGCTTCAACAGCGGCGACCAGTTCTTCGCCTATCTGAAGGACAGTTTCGACACGCTCTATGCCGAGGGCGAGAGCGCGCCGAAGATGATGTCGATCGGCCTGCATTGCCGGCTCGTCGGGCGGCCCGGCCGCGCGGCCGCCCTCGCCCGCTTCCTCGACCATGTCCAGAGCCATGAGCGCGTCTGGGTGGCGACCCGGCTCGACATCGCCCGCCACTGGATCAGGACCCATCCGCCGGCGGCGGGCTATCGCCCCTCCCGCATGCCGCGGGCGCTGTTCGTCGAGGTCTATGGCCGGATCTGGGAGCACTCGCCGTGGATCGCCGAGGCGACCCATGCCGCCGGCCTCGGCCCGGAGCATGACGAGGCGCAGGCCCTGCACCGGGCGATGGTCGCGGTGATGCGCGCCAGCCCGCGCGAGCGGCGCAAGGCGCTGCTGGACGCCCATCCCGACCTCGCCGGCAAGATCGCCGCCGCCGGCGAGCTGACGCCGGAATCGGCCGGCGAGCAGGGCTCCGCCGGGCTCGACCGGCTGAGCAGCGACGAGCGGGCCCGCTTCACCGCGCTCAACGAGGCCTACAAGGCCCGCTTCGGCATTCCCTTCATCATGGCGGTGAAGGGGCGCAGCAAGGACGAGATCCTCGCCGCCTTCGAGCAGCGCCTGACCAGCACGCCGGAGCAGGAGTTCGAGACGGCCCTGGCGCAGGTCGAGACGATCGCGCTGATCCGCCTGCGCGAGCTGCTGCCGGGCTAGGCATCGTCATTGCGAGGAGCGTAGCGACGAAGCAATCCAGAGCCGCGGCGCTCTACGCCTCCTGGATTGCTTCGCTGCGCTCGCAATGACGCCCCATCGACCGGCTCAGAGCCCGCTGACCAGATGGCCGCCGTCGACCGCGACGACCGCCCCGGTCATGTAGCGCGAGGCGTCGGAGCAGAGCAGCAGCAGCGGCCCGTCGAGATCGTCGAGCTCGCCGGCGCGGCGCATCGGGATGCGCTTGGTCAGCGCCTCGCCCGCCTCGCCGGCGAAGAATGCGCGGTTGATGTCGGTGACGACATAGCCCGGCGCCAGCGCGTTGACGCGGATGCGGTGCCGCGCCCATTCCAGCGCCAGCGCCTTGGTCATCTGGATCAGCCCGGCCTTGGAGATCGCATAGGGCGCGACGCTGGCCGAGACCCGCTCGCCGAGGATCGAGGCGATGTTGACGATCGCGCCGCCGGCCTCCTGCCCGGCCATCAGCTTCGCCGCCGCCTGCGCCGCGAAGAAGCAGCCTTTCAGATTGACGTCGAGCTGGGCGTCCCATTGCGCTTCGCTGACGCTGAGCGCCCGCTCGGTCTCGGCGATGCCGGCATTGTTGATGAGGACGTCGAGCCCGCCGAGCGCCTGCGCCGCCTGGCCGATGCCGGCCTCGATCGCAGCGACGCTGGAGACGTCGAGCGCCAGCGGCACCACCCGTCCCGGCAAGCCTTCGCATGCCCGCGCCAGCGCCTCCAGACGCTCGACTCGCCGCGCCGCCGCGGCGACCTGCGCGCCCTTGCCGGCCAGAAGCCTCGCGAAATGGGCGCCGAGGCCGGATGAGGCGCCGGTCACCAGGATGCGCTTGCCGTCGAGATCGTCGAACATCTGCCCTCCTCAGGCAGCTTGCGACAGAAGCAGCTCCGGCACCAGCTCCCCGACATGCTTCAGATCGCCGATGAAGCGCGCGATCTCCCGCTCCTTCGCCTCTTCGTCGGGCAGCCTGAGCAGGAAGGACGGGTGCACCGTCGCCAGCAGCGGCACGCCGCTCTCGAGCTTGAGCCGTTGCCCACGCGCCGCGCTGAGCGAACCGGCATGGCCCGTCAGCGCCCGCAAGGCGGTCGCCCCGAGCGCCACCACCAGCTGCGGCTCGACGAAGCCGAGCTCCAGCTCCAGCCAGAAATGGCAGGCCTTGATCTCCCCGACATTCGGCTTCTCGTGGATGCGCCGCTTGCCGCGCAGCGTAAACTTGAAGTGCTTCACCGCATTGGTGACATAGGCGCGGCTGCGATCGAGCCCGGCCTCCGCCATGGCGTGGTCGAACATCTTGCCGGCGGGGCCGACGAAGGGCTTTCCGGCCAGATCCTCCTGATCGCCCGGCTGCTCGCCCACGAACATCACCGGCGCGCTCTGCGGCCCTTCTCCGAACACGGTCTGCGTCGCGTTCCGCCAAAGATCGCAGCGCTGGCAGCCGCGCGCCGCGGCGGCGGCCTCGGCCCAGGTCGAGATCGCGGCCATGTCGGGGACCGGCTGCGCGGGCACGGCCGTCCGCCGCTTCTGCGGAGTGGTGGGGGCGCTCATGATCATCTCCTGCGTGCGGCGTGCGGCTTGCGCCATCAGAGGAGAAATCAGCTCGGCCTCGGGCAGGTTCCGCCAGTATTTCACCGGCATCTCGGCCTTCATCGCCTTCGGCTTCAGTCGGGCGGGGTTGAAGATGCTGGCGTAATAGGTGCGCCACCAATCCTCCATCGCATCGCTGGTCGGCGCCTGGCTGCGGCTGGCGCCCTCGCCGATCCGCAGGCTCTGCCCGTCCCAGACCAGGGTTCCGCGCGGAGTCAGGATCGTCCAGCGCATGCTGGCGAAACGCTGCACGAAGAACGGCGCGACCCGCTCCAGGATATGGTGCTCCGGCTCGAACCAGGCGACGAAGGCCTCGCCGCCCTCCCCGTCCTGCACCTCGCGGAAGCGGACGAAGGCGGTCATCTTGTGCATGTCGCGCCGGACCGAGCGGGCCAGCGCTTCGGCCCGGTAGACATCGGCATCGGTGGCGATCCGCAGGAGCTCGCGCTCCTCCTGCAGCCGCCACAGCAGGCGGTAGAGCAGATCGAAGCGCAGCGGATCGCTATGGCAGATCGCCTGCTGCGCCAGCTCGATGAAGGCGCGCGGCACGCTCAGCGCCCGCGCCTCCTCGGCCTGCAGCGGCTCCTCGCCGAACAGCCCGCCCTCCTGCTCGCCGACCCGCCAGTCGATCGCGGTCGGGGCCACCAGCGCCTGCGCGAAGCGGCGCGCACGCGTGCGCCAGCCCTCGAAATCGGCGGGATGGGCGAGCCGCGCGGCGTACATCAGAGCAGTGCCAGCTGCTCGGGCTTCGGCGCCAGCTGCGCCTTCAGCCGCTCGGCATCGAGCGCCCCGCCCGGCCGCCAATCGGCCGCGACGATGAACGGCCGCAGCACCTTCAGCGAGCGCGCCAGCCGTCCGACATCCTCCAGCCGCAGGCTGCGGAGGCGGCGCATCGACAGGATGCGGTCGACGCTGCGGGTCCCCAGCCCCGGCACGCGCAGCAGCATCTCGCGATCGGCCCGGTTGACGTCGACCGGGAAGCGGCCGCGATGGCGCAGCGCCCAGGCGAGCTTCGGATCGACACTGAGATCGAGCATGCCGTCCGGCGCCGCATCGAGGATCTCGCCGACCTCGAAGCCGTAGAAGCGGGTCAGCCAGTCGGCCTGGTAGAGCCGGTGCTCGCGCAGCAGCGGCGGCTGGGCCAGCGGCAACTGCTTCGAGGAATCCGGGATCGGACTGAAGGCGGAATAATAGACCCGCCGCAGCCCATAGGCGCCGTAGAGATGGGCGCTGCGCTGCAGGATCGTCGCATCGCTGGCATTGTCGGCCCCGACGATCATCTGCGTGCTCTGCCCGGCCGGCGAGAAGGCCGGCGCCTTCTGCGAGCGCTCGCGCTCGGCGGCATGCTCGTCGATGCGCAGCTTCAGCCCGCCCATCGCGCTGCGGATGTCGAGCGCCTGCTTTTCCGGGGCGAAGCGCTTCAGCGAATCCTCGCTCGGCAGCTCGACATTGATCGAGACGCGATCGGCGAACAGCGCCGCGCGGTCGATCAGCGCCTGGCTGGCGCTCGGGATCAGCTTGAGATGGATATAGCCGCGAAAATCGTGCTTCAGCCGCAAGGTCTCGGCGACGCGCACCAGCTCGCCCATGGTGTAATCGGGCGAGCGGATGATGCCGGAGGACAGGAACAGCCCCTCGATATAGTTGCGCTTGTAGAAGTTCAGCGTGAGCGCCACCACCTCCTCGACCGAGAACCGCGCCCGCCGGACATTGCTCGAGGCCCGGTTGATGCAGAACACGCAGTCATAGGTGCAGAAATTGGTCAGCAGGATCTTCAGCAGCGAGATGCAGCGCCCGTCCGGCGCATAGGAATGGCAGATGCCGGAGCCGGTGGTCGAGCCGATGCCCTTGCCGCCGAGCGAGTTGCGCTTGTCGGTGCCGCTGGAGGCGCAGGACGCATCGTATTTCGCCGCGTCGCTGAGGATCTCCAGTTTCTGGAGCGTGGTGAGCTGCGCCAAGCGCGCCTCCAATGTTCCTGCTTTGTTCTAGCATGAACCAAACTGGGAAACGGCGCCAGAAGTTCCAGGCGGATCGATCGTCGCACCCCTCCCCAGGAACCCTCCTCCGCCCCGCCGCGTTTTGGCACCAGCACTGATCGGGGGATTGTCCATGTTCCGTCTTCTGCTGGTGATCGCGGTCGTCGCGATCGGTTACGACGCCGTGATCCATCAGGGCGCCTATACGCGCGACCTCTGGTACAAGGCGGTCGGCGCCACCGAGCGCGTCGTCGACGAGGCCAAGCGCGCCACCGACTCCCCGCGCGAGGAGCCGCGGCCGCCGAGCAACTGACGTCCGGCCTCAGCCCAGCCCCGCGAGCCCGAAGGCGGCGCGGGCCGTCCGCTCATAGATCAGCAGCCTGTCCTCGGCCGTGGCGCCGAGGCGGTCGAGGATATGGGCGAGCGCCTCGTCCCAGCGCCCGAGACCGCCGACCAGGTCGCAAACCGGCCAGTTCGAGGCGAACATCGCCCTGACCGGCGGGAACAGCGCCAGCACCTCGCCCACCGTCGCCACCAGTCCGTCCGCGCGCCAGCCCGGCCCGCGCCGCTCGGCCAGCCCACTGAGCTTGGTGTAGACCGCGCCGCTGCCGGCCAGCCGCGCGAGATCGGCGCGCCAGGCGCCGAGCTCGCCGCGGCGCAGGTCCGGCTGCCCGCAATGATCGAGGATGAAGCGGCCCTCGCCGACCGCCTCGACCAGCCTTGCCGCCGCCTGCAATTGCTCGGGCATGGCGAGCAGCTCGACCGCATGGCCGCCGGCCACGATCTGCCGCACCCCGGCGACGAAGGCCGGCGCGTGCGCCACCGACAGATCAGCCATCCGGTTGAGCATGAGCCGGAAACCGCACAGCTTCGGCCGCTGCGCATAGCGCGCCAGCGTCTCCGCCAGCTGCGGGTCGAGCGGATCGATCCAGGCCATCACCCCGGCGATGAAGCCGGTGCGGCCGGCCACATCGAGGCACCAATGGCCGTGGTCGAGCGACGGCGCCGATTGCACCAGGATCGCCGCATCGATGCCGGCAGCCGCCAGCAGGGGCGCGAGCGTCTCCGGCATGGCGTCGCGCACCAGCGAGGGCTGCTTCTGCAGCACCAGGATGTCGTCGGCCCGCCGGCTCGGCTGCCAGGCATGGATATGCGCGTCGATCTTCATCCGCCCTGCGCCAGCTCCAGCCAGAATTCTTCGGGGATCGGCAGGCTGAGCGCCTCGAGATTGGCGCGCAGCTGCGCGGCATCGTCGACGCCGACCAGGACCGTATCGACGCCCTGATGGCGCCCGGGGAACTGCAGCGCCGCCGCCAGCCGGCTCACCCGCCATCGCAGGCAGAGCGCCGAGAGCCGCGCGACCCGGCTGCTTATGGCGGGGCTGAGCGGCGCATAGTCGTAGGTGGCGCCCTCCGGCGCGCTGGCCGCCAGCACGCCCGAATTGAACACGCCCCCGACCAGCACCCTGGTGCCGGTGCGCGCGCACAGGGGCAGCAGGCGTTCGGCGGCGCTGGCGTCGAGCAGCGTATAGCGGCCGGCGATCAGCGCCGCCCCGACGGCGCCCTCCTGCACCAGCGCCATGATCGGCGCGACGGCGTTGCAGCCGACCCCGATCAGCCCGATCACCCCCTGCTCCTGCAGCCTCCGCAGCACCGGCAGGGCTTCGGCGCGCGCCGCCGCGAGATGCGCGTCGCAATCATGCAGATGGACGATGTCGAGCCGGTCGGTGCGCAGCCGCTCCAGGCTCTCGCCGATGGCGCGCATGGTGCGCTCGGCGCTGAAGTCGAAGCTGTCGCCCGCCCCGCCCTGGCTCGGCGGCAGATCGCCCTCGGCCCGGTAGCGCCCGAGCTTGGTCGACAGCCCCCACTGCGCGCGCGGCATCTCACCCAAGGCCAGGCCGAGCCGCCGCTCCGACAGGCCGCCGCCATAGAGCGCCGCCGTGTCGAACAGGCGGATGCCGCTCTCCCAGGCGGCCAGGATGACGGCAACCGCCGCGCTCTCGCCGATGCCGCGGCTGGTGGCGCCGAAAGTCGCGCAGCCGAGGCCGATTGGCGGCAGCGCCATGGCCTGCGGAGGGGTCATGCCTTGAGCAGGCCCCAGCGCACCACCGTCTTGCGCTCGATCGGGCGGAAGATCAGCCGGTCCAGCACCAGCCAGATCGTGCCGATGCAGATCAGGCCGAGCACGATCGCCGCCGTCTCGTACCATTGCACCGATTCCATGGTCATGTAGCCGAGCCCGCCGGTGCCGGCGATCATCTCGCCGCCGACCAGCGCGTGCCAGCCGCGCGCCATCGACATCCGCATGCCGAGCAGGATGTTGACGAAGGCGCCGGGCAGGACCAGGTCGGTGTAGTAGCGCCAGCCGCCGCCGCCATGCGACAGCACCGCCCGGCGCAGCACCTTCGGGATGCCCTCCACCCCGGAGACGGCGTTGTAGAGCGTGGTGAAGAAGATCGTGTTGGCGATCACGAAGACCACCGAGCCCATGCCGATGCCGAACCAGATCACCGCCAGCGGGATCCAGGCGACGCCGGCGATCGACTGGAAGAACACCAGCACCGGCCGCAGCACATCGGCGACATGGCGGTTGAGCGCGATGGCGATGCCGAGCGGGATCGCCAGCGCATTGCCGACCGCAAAGCCGAGGAACAGCCGCCCGAGGCTGCCGAGCACATAATCGAACAGGGTGCCCTCGGCCGTGAGCTCGACCGCCTTGTCCCAGACCTGCCCGATGCCGGGCAGCATGTAGTCCGGCAGGCCGAATGCGCCGGGGATCGCCGTCCACAGCGCCAGCACGATCAGGAAGGGGATCGCGCCGAGAAGGTCGGAGCCGGCCGGTCGCGTGCGCAGGCGCATCTCGTCACTCCCCCTCGCCGGCGCGGGTGGTCAGCCCCCAGCGGTCGATGGTCATCGTCTCGATGGGCTGCAGGTAGAGCCGCTCCAGGAACAGCCACATCACGCCCATGGTGATCATGCCGACCACGGTGCGGGCGGTCTGCTGGGTCGAGGTCCCCTCGAAGATCAGATAGCCGACGCCGGACTTGGCGGCGATCATCTCGGCGAAGATCAGCCCGCGGAAGGCCGAGCCGGCCCCCAGCCGGAAGCCGGTGATGATGCTGGCCAGCGCCCCCGGCAGGACAACGTCGCGGATCAGCTGCAGGCGCGTCGCGCCGAGCGAGCGGGCGGCGTTGATCATCACCGGCGGGATGCTGCGCACCCCGGTGATCGTGTTGTAGAGCACCGGGAAGAAGACGATATAGGCCAGCGAGACCAGGATCACCTTGAGGCCGTAGCCCCACCAGATCACGAACAGCGGGATCCAGGCGACCTCGACGATGGCGAAGAAGAAGTTGATGATCGGCGCCAGCAGCTTCGAGGCCCGCCGGCTCAGCCCGATCAGCAGCCCGAGCATCACCGCCGCCACCGAGCCGAGCGCGACCCCGGCGCCATAGCGCGCCAGGCTGTCGCCGATATAGGCCGGCAGGATCCCCGCCTTGACCAGATGGACGAAGGCCAGCGCGACGCTCGCCGGGGTCGGGTAGAAGAACTCCGACAGCCCGACCAGCGGCACCGAGATCTGCCAGAGCAGCAGCACCCCGGCCAGCCCGGCAGCGCCGCGCAGCGCCTTCGGCGAGAGAAAGAGGCTCCCCGTCATGGCGCCGCCGGCCCCCCAAGCCGGATCGCCGTCACCCAGTAGTGCCGCGCCAGCCGCTCGACGCTGCGCGCCGGCACGTCGGCCAGGGCGATCTCGCGGCCCTTCACCGCCACCAGCCGCCCGGCGCCCTGCATGATCTCCATATGGAACTTCTCCGGCGGCACCGACAGCGTCGCCGCGATCGCATTGCCGCCCTCGGCGTCGAGGGGGCCGAGCGCCGCGAGCTTGCGCGCCCCGCTGCTCCAGCCATGCAGCCAATAGGCGCCGAGCGCGGCCAGGATCGCCAGCGTGGCGAGCGTGCTCCTGTGCAGGAGGACGGCGCGCATGCTCAGCCCTCCTCGAGCCCGCGCACCAGCGCCAGCGTCCGGTCGCGCAGCGCGATGAACTGCGGGTCGGCGTTGATCGTCGCCCAGGAGCGCTGCTCGCGCGGGATTGGGATCTCGACCACCGCCTTGACATGGCCCGGCCCCGGCGACAGCACCGCGACCCGGTCGCCGAGGAACACCGCCTCCTCGACGCTGTGGGTGATGAACAGCACGGTCAGCCGGCTCTCGCTCCACAGCCGCACCAGCTCCTCCTGCAGGGTCAGGCGGGTCTGCGCGTCGACCGCGGCGAAGGGCTCGTCCATCAGCATGATGTCCGGCGCGTTGACCAGCGTGCGCGCCACCGCCGCCCGCTGCTTCATGCCGCCGGAGAGCTCGTGCGGGTATTTATGCGCCGCCTCGGCGAGATTGGTCAGCTCGAGGAAGCGCATCGCCTGCCGGTCGCGCTCGGCCTTGGGCACGCCCTTGAACTTCAGCCCGAGCGCGACATTGTCGATCACCGTCTTCCAGGGCAGCAGCGCGTATTCCTGGAAGACGACGCCGCGATCGGCGCCCGGCGCGGTGATCGGCGCCCCGTCCATCAGCAGCGTCCCGCCGCGCGGCTTCAGGAAGCCGGCGATCGCCGACAGCAGGGTCGACTTGCCGCAGCCGCTCGGCCCGACGGCGCAGAGGAACTCGTTCTCGTAGATGTCGAGGTCGAGATTGCGGGTGGCGGTGTGCCGCAGGCCCCGCTCCTCGTCGACATACTCCATATGGAGGTCGCGAACCGCGATCTTGACGCGTGCCTCGGGTCGCTCGCTCATCGCGGCCTCCATCGCGCCCACCCCTATTTCAGCGCCAGCGCCGGCGGGATCGGCTTCAGATCCGAGAAGAACGCGGGATGCTTCGCCTGCACCGCGTTGATGAAGCTGGGGTCGATGAAGTTGCGCACCTTGACATCCGCCTTGGCGCGCCCGGCCGCCGCCAGGGTCGGGATCTCGTTCTTGATGTACATGGACGGCGTCAGCGTCGACATCCGGCCATCGTAATGCGAGCGCCGGATCGCATCCTTCATCACCGCCAAGTCGACGCCCTGGATCCAGTGCATGTTGATCCCGGCGGCGGCGTCGAAATTCTGCCGCACCCATTGCTGGCTCTCGGCGAAGGCGGCGGTGAAGCGCTCGACGATGTCGCGCTTGCCCTCGACCACGGCGCGCGTCGTCAGCACCGTGCCCGGCTGGAAACAGGTCGGGCAGCCGCCGACGATGGCGCGATAGGCGCCCGGCACCTTGGCCACCGCCACGCTGGCGAAGGGCTCCCAGATCACCACGGCGTCCGCATCGCCATTGGCGAGCGCCGTCGACAGCTCGGCCGGCTTCGAGTTGACGATCGTCACGTCCTTCAGCGTCAGCCCGGCCTCGTCGAGATGCCCGAGCAGGAAGGTCTCCGCCCCCGAGCCGCGCGGCAGCGCGATGCGCCGCCCCTTCAGCCCCTTGACGTCGTCCTTCTTCAGCCCGGAGGCCTCGCTCGCCACCAGCGAGACATTGTCCGAGTAGTTGTCGCGCAGCGCGTCGCCATGCAGATGCGCGATCAGCACCAGCGGGAAGCCCTTGGAGATGCCGGAGAGGAACGGCGTCGTCCCGAGCACGCTGACATCCTGCGCGCCGGAGAGCTGTCCGTTCATCATCTCGACGCCGGTCGGATACATCACGACCTTCGCGTCGAGCCCGTGCTTGGCGAAGATGCCCTTCTCGACGGCGGCGAAGATCGGCGCATGATCGGTCGCCGTCGCCGCACCGATCTTGATCGGCAAGAGATCATTGGCAGCCGCAGGCAGCGCCGCGCAGAGCGCGAAGATCAGGTATAATATTTTCTGCATATGAAACCCTCCCTTGACTGGGCTCTGTCGGCCCAGTTGCTGTCGGCTCACCCGGCTGTGACCTTACGCAAAGCCTCCGATCATGTCATCCAGGCGGTTGTCGAGCTCGCCATAGCGCCAGCGATACTGCTCGGCGGGCTGCGTCGCGCGCGCCCAATCGGCGAGATAGGCCTTGCGCTCGGCGCGCTCGCGCATCGCGACGGCGATGCCGTTCGGGTCCCAGTCGGTCAGCACGCGGTCGACCAGCTGCCGGACGATCTCCCGGTGCTGCTGCGAGCCCGCCAGATCGTTGAGCTCGTCGGGATCGGCCGTGAGGTCGAAGAGCTGCGGCGGGTAGCCGTGGTAATAGATCAGCTTCCAGCGCTCGGTGCGGATCATCCGCTGCTGGACGGCCATGCCGCCGGTCCAATAGGGCACGGTATCGGTGCAGTACTCGGCGAAGGTCTCGCTATGCCACGGCGTCCCGCCGTCACGCGCCAGGCTGAGCAGGCTGGTGCCGGAGCGGGCCTCGCGCCAGGGCGCCGCCATCGCCTCCGCCACCGTGGCCGGCAGGCTGGTCAGGTTGACCACCTGGTTGCGCCGCTCGCCCTGCGGCAGCACGCCGGGCCAGCTCATGATCAGCGGAACCTTGATCGATTCGTCGTAGAAGGTGTGCTTCCACCACAGGCCGCGCTCGCCGATATGATCGCCATGGTCGGAGGCGTAGATGATCAGCGTGTCGTCAGCGAGACCTTCGGCCGCGAGCGTGTCGAGAATCTCGCCGATCATCAGATCCATGCGGTGGACCAGCGCGTAATAGGCGGTGCGCGCCCGCTCCACCTTCGCCGCTTCGACCGCGCCGATGCCGCGATTCTTGCGCCACCAGCTCAGCCAGGGATGCTCCTCGGCCGGGCTCGGCAGGCGCGGCGCCGGCACCCCGTCCTCATAGAGCGCGTAATCCTGCGCCTGGGCGACATAGGGCGCATGCGGCAGCATCAGCCCGACCGTCATGGCGAAGGGCGCATCGTCCCCGCCGCGCCGCCTGTCGCCGATATCGCGCAGGGCGACGCAGGCGGCTTCGGCCACCGTGCGGTCCTTCACCTCATAGGCGCTGAGCCCGGTCCCGGCCCGTTCGAGGCTGGCGACATCCGGCGAGTTCGTCCCTTTCAGCACGCCCATGCCATGGCCGCCGGTGCCCGGAAAATTCGGGCTGTGGTCGCCGATCAGCCGGCCCGCATAGCCGCGCAGCTGGTCCGGCCCGATGCTGTGCATCCGGCCGACGAGCAGCGGCCGATAGCCGGCGATGCCGAGGCTATGGGCCATCGTCGGCACGTCGGAGGGCAGGATGTCGTCATTGCTCCAGCAGCGCTGCTCATGGGGCTGCAGCCCGGTGAGCATCGACATGCGGCTGGGCAGGCAGATCGGCGAAGGCGCATAGGCGTTGTCGAAGGTGACGCCGTGCGCCGCCAGCCGGTCGAGATTGGGCGTCGCCACCACCGCATCGCCATAGCAGCCGGCGACGCGCTGCGCGTGCTGATCGGACAGGATGAACAGAAGATTGGGCTTGCTCACCGGCGCCTCCCCTCCTGAAACGCTATTAAGATACAACTGAAATGTCAATTCAGTGTCAGGCGCTGTGCGGTGCAGCCACTCGCCGGATGTGGCGCTCCTGGGGGTTTAAGGTTGTGGGAGTTCCCGGTCCGACCTTTAGGCCGCCTCGCGCGCCAGCGCGGCGCGCTCGATCTCGCCGGCGATGGCTTCGATCAGCGCCGTTTCGTCGCCGGCCATGCCCTCCATCGCCGCCATGCGCTGCAGCACCGTCGCCGCCACGGCCTCCTCGACCGTGTCTTCGGCATAGGCGTAGAAGATCGTCGCGTGCTGGCCGTCGCGATGGCAGCGCCCCTCGATCTGCTGCAATTGGATGGCGCTGTGGCGCAGATCGTGGACGACCAGCGCCCGCTCGCGTTCGCCGCCCGCCATCTCGCCGCGGTGCAGCGAGATCGACTCGGTCACCGTGAACACCACGCAGTCGAGCCTGCCGGTCTGGAAGGCGATCCGCGTCGCCTCGTTCTGCTCGCCCGAATGCTCGCCGGTGATCGACCCGACCCGCCAACCCCGCCCTGCGAGCTGTTCGGCCAGCCTCGCGCCGGTCTCCAGGAAGGCGACCGAGATCGCCACCTGCTGGTCGTTCTCCAGCAGGTCCTGGCAGAAATCGGCGGTGCCGCCGGTGCGCAGCAGGCTGGCCTTCTGCCGGAAGCGCAGATCGGCGGCCCAGCCGGCGGGCTTGCGGGTCGAGCCGCCGGCGAGGCCGAGCTCGCGGCGGAACTCGCGCCAGGTCGCCTCGTAGAGCCTGCGCTCGCCCGGCTCGAGCGCGACCGGCGCCAGCTCGCGCTGCACCTCCGGCCAGCCGGCGATCTCCTCGGGGCGCCGCCGCAGGCCGATGGCGTTGCGGCCGCGATAGAGCAGGTCGGCCATCAGCTTGCGGTCGGCCTCGTTCGGCTCCCAGCTCCAGTTCTTCCAGCGGCCCTTGGCCTTGCCGATCTTCAGCCGCTTCATCAGCGCGCGGAAATCGTCGAGCTCGCCGCCCTGCGTCCCCGTCGCCTCGGCGAGCAGCCGCGCCAGATAGGACAGCTCATGCGGCGCCTGGCCGGCCGTCGCGCTGAGATAGAGGGTGAACGCGGCCGCCGCCGCCATCTGCCGGCAGACCAGCCCCTGCTGCGAGTTCGGATTGCGGATGCGATGGGCCTCGTCGATGACGACCAGCGGCCAGACCCGCTTCGGCCGGCCATGCTTGGCGAGCTCGTTGTTCCTGGCCCGCACCGAGCGCTTCTTGGAGGCCGGCGGCGGCGCCAGCAGCGATTTGGTCCGCTCGAAATTCATCAGCGTCAGCCGCTTCGGCGGCAGGCCGGCATGGGCGATGGTGCGCCGCCATTGCGGGATCGCCCCCTTAGGGCAGATCACCAGCACCTCCTGCTCCGGCATGGCCGCCAAGGCCAGCCAGGCCGACAAAGTCTTGCCGAGCCCGGTGAGGTCGCCGAGCAGGAAGCCCGAGCGCCCGGCCGCCCGTGCCGCCAGGATCGCATCGCGCGCCACCAGCTGGTGCGGATGCGGCACCATGATCTCGGGCGCGTTCATGCCCGGCGCAGCTCCACCACCGCCTCGGCCCGCGTCGCCACCGCGGCGGCGGCCTCGGCGCGCTGCAGCTCCTCGATCAGCATCGCCATGAAGTTCGTCACCAGCTTCGGCAGCGCCCGGCCCGACATGGTCTGGATCTGCAGGCTGCGCTGCGGCAGCTCGCCATCCTTCAGCGGCAGCGCCACCACCGTGCCGGCGCGGATCTCGGCCCCGAAGGAGATCGAGCTGGCGAACATCACCGCCCCGCCGAGCTTGCAGAGATGGCGCAGGCTGGCGACGCTGGTCGAGGTCAGCACCGGATCGACCGTCAGCCCGCGCGCCGAGAAATGGATGTCGACGATCTTGCGCACCGTCGCCTCGCTGTCGAGCACCGCCACCGGATGGGCGAAGATGTCCTCGATCCGCACGCAGGCGAGCCGCGCCAGCGGATGTTGCGGCGCCACGAAGGCATAGGTCTGCGCCGCGCATTGCCAGGTGATGGTGACGCCGCGCTCCTGCTGCAGCACGAAGGTCAGGCCGAGATCGATCGCGCCGGTGCGCACATGCTCGGTCACCACCTGCGGCGACATCACCTTGACGTCGAAGGCGACCTCCGGATGCCGCTGCCGGAAGGCGTGGATCGTCTCCGGGATGAAGCTGACCGCGAAGCCCTCGGTGACGCCCATCCGGATCAGCCCGCGCCCGGCGCCGCTGAGCTCGCGGATCTCGCTGACCACCTGCTCGCTCTCCAGCTCCAGGCGCTGGGCATAGGCGGCGAGCGTCTGGCCGGCCTGGGTCAGGATCATGCCATGCGAGCGGCGCTCGAACAGGGCGGCATCCAGCTCCTTCTCCAGATTGGCGATCTGCCGGCTGACGGCGGAGGCGGCCACGCGCAGGCGCTGCGCGGCCGCGCTGACCGAGCCGGTGCGGACCACGGCGAGGAAATAGCGCAAGGCGGGTGTCTGCATGGCGGCCGCTTTACCCGGCCCTTGCCGCCTCGGCAACGATCCGTTCGATTCATTCTTATGGCGGCAAGCACGCCGATGTGCAGACTTCCTCTTTTCGGAGGCTCGAAGGCGACGCCGATCGCTGCGGGCCTCGACCGATTCCGCCGATGGCGCAACGAGGGGAAACATCATGCGCGTTCTCGACAAGGCTTTCGCCGTGGCGCTCGCCGCCTGCGCTCTGGCCGGCACCGCCCTATCGACGCCGGCCCTCGCCCAGAAGGCCGCCAACACTGTCCGCTTCGCCTATGACCAGGCGCCGGAGAGCGTCGATCCGTTCTTCAACAATGTCCGCATCGGCGTGATCATCGGCGCCAATGTCTGGGATACGCTGATCTACCGCGATCCCGACAGCAACGAGTACAAGGGCCAGCTCGCCAAGAGCTGGACGCAGGTCGACGACAAGACCATCGATTTCGAGTTGCGCCAGGGCGTCAAGTTCCACAATGGCGAGGAGTTCGACGCCGACGACGTCGTCTACACGCTGAACTTCATCAGCAAGCCCGAGAACAAGGTCGTCACCCAGGGCAATGTCAACTGGATCGCCAAGGCGGAGAAGCTGGACAAGTACAAGGTCCGGCTGACCACCAAGGAGATCTTCCCGGCGGCGATCGAATATCTCGCCGGCCCGGTGGTGATCCACCCGAACGAGTATTACGAGAAGGTCGGTCCCAAGGGACAGAACGAGAAGCCGGTCGGCTCCGGCCCCTACAAGGTCTCGAACTACGTCGCCGGCAAGTCGATCACGCTCGAGCTGAACAAGGACTACTTCAAGGACTCGCCGAAGCCGCAACCCAAGATCGGCAAGATCGAGATCCGCTTCATCCCCGACCGCCAGACCCAGATGGCCGAGATGCTCTCGGGCGGCGGCGACCTCATCATGCACGTGCCCAAGGACCAGGCCGACCAGCTCCAGGCGGTGCCGACGCTGCAGGTGGTCTCCGGCGAGACGATGCGCATCGTCTTCATGCAGATGAACATCCTCGACGGCACCCCGGCCCCCGCCCTCAAGGACGAGCGGGTGCGCAAGGCGATCATCCATGCGATCGACCGCGAGGCGATGGTCAAGAACATCGTCGGCGAAGGCTCGCGCGTGCTGCACACCATCTGCTTCCCCTCGCAGGTCGGCTGCACCGACGAGGGCGCTCCGCGCTATGCCTATGATCCGGCCAAGGCCAAGGCCCTGCTCGCCGAGGCCGGCCACCCCAATCTGACCCTGGACATCGTCGCCTATCGCGAGCGCAACCAGACCGAGGCGCTGATCGGCTATCTCCAGGCGGTCGGCATCAAGGCCAATCTGCGCTTCCTGCAATATGCGGCGATGCGCGAGCAGATCTCCTCCGGCAAGGCGATGCTGACGCACCAGACCTGGGGCTCGTTCTCGGTCAACGACGTCTCGGCGGCGACGCCCAACTATTTCGCCTTCCGCAGCGAGGACATCACCCGCGACGCGACCGTTCGCGACCTCCTCGAAAAGGGCAACAACTCGGTCGACCTCTCGGTGCGCAAGGAAGCCTATAAGGGCGCGCTCAAGATCATCGCCGAGAAGGCCTATGCGGTGCCGCTCTATTCGCTGCCGGTCTATTATGTCGCCAACAAGGACCTCGACTTCAACGCCTATCCGGACGAGATGGTCCGCTTCTGGGCGATGAGCTGGAAGTGACGCGGAGCGTCATCCTCGGGCGAAGCGAAGCGCAGACCCGAGGATCTCCTGAAAGAGATGGTCGGCTCGAGGCCGACCATGACGGGCCCGAACCGGGACATTCTAAAGGCAGCCCATGTTAGGCTATATCGTCAAACGCCTCGGCCTGGCGCTGCTCGTCGGCCTCGCGGTCTCGGCCATCGCCTTCTTCCTGCTGCGTCTCTCCGGCGACATCGCGGTGGCGATCGCCGGCGAGGGTGCGCAGCAGGCCGATCTCGACGTCATCCGCAAGACCTACGGCCTCGATCGGCCGCTGCTGGTCCAGTATGTCGATTGGCTCTGGAAGACACTCTCCGGCGATCTCGGCACATCGATCTATTTCAAGACCGATGTCGCTGGCCTCGTCTTCGCCAAGCTGCCGGTGACGCTGATGCTCGGGCTCAGCTCGCTAGCCTTCGCGCTGCTGATCTCGATCCCGCTCGGCGTGCTCGCCGCGATCTATGCCAACAGCTGGATCGACCGGCTGGCGCTGGCCATCGCCGTGTTCGGCCAGGCGATGCCGAACTTCTTCTTCGCACTGATCCTGGTGATGCTGTTCTCGATCACCTTGCGCTGGCTGCCGGTCTCCGGCTCCGGAAGCTGGCTGCATTTCGTCATGCCGACCATCGCGCTCGGCTACTATGTCGCCCCGGCCTTCATGCGGCTGATCCGCGCCGGCATGATCGAGGTGCTCTCGGCCGACTACATCCGCACCGCCCGCGCCAAGGGTCTCTCGCCCTACGCCGTCGTGGTCACCCATGCGCTGCGCAATGCGGCGGTGCCGGTGGTGGCGCTCAGCGCGGTGCAGCTCGGCTTCCTGCTCGGCGGCTCGGTGGTGATCGAGACCATCTTCGCGCTCGATGGGTTGGGCTACCTCGCCTATCAGAGCATCACCTACAAGGATTTCCCGGTTATGCAGGTCATCGTCCTGCTGCTCTCGGTGGTCTATGTGCTGCTGACGCTGACGGCCGACATCGCCAATGCCTGGCTCGATCCCCGCATTCGGGTCGAATGACATGAGCGACGCCGCCCCCCTCTCCATCCATGTCCCCGAGGCGACCAGCGGGCGCAAGCTGCTGCGCCGCGCCCTCAAGCAGAAATCCTTCCTGTTCGGCTTCGGCCTGCTGGTGGTTTTCTTGGCTCTGGCGCTGCTCGCCCCGGCGCTGGCTCCGCACGACCCCTATCTGCAGAACCTCACGGCGCGGAACGTCCCGCCGGTCTGGTACGCCAAGGGCAACTGGGTCCACCCGCTCGGCACCGACCCGCTCGGCCGCGATTATCTCTCGCGCCTGCTCTTCGGCGCCCGCATCTCGCTGCTGATCGGCTTCAGCGTCGTTGCCATCGCCGGCACGATCGGCACCACCATGGGCCTGCTCGCCGGCTATTTCGGCGGCCGCATCGATCTGGCGATGACCTTCCTGGTCACCACCCGCCTCGCCATGCCGGTGATCCTGGTGGCGCTCGCCGTGGTCGCCATCGTCGGCTCCTCGCTGTGGATCGTCATATTGGTGCTCGGCCTGCTGAAATGGGACCGTTTCGCGGTGGTGATGCGCAGCGCGACGCAGCAGGTCCGCTCGCTCGACTACATCACCGCCTCGCGCGCCTCCGGCGCCACCACCGCCCGCATCATCCTGCGCGAGGTGCTGCCCAACATCGCCCCGCATCTGATCGTCGTCGCGACCCTCGAGGCGGCGAGCGCTATCCTGCTCGAAGCCGCCCTCTCCTTCCTCGGGCTGGGCGTGCAGCCGCCGCTGCCCTCCTGGGGGCTGATGGTCTCGGAGGCGAAGGCCTACATGTTCTTCTCCTTCTGGCTGATCGCCCTACCCGGCTCGGCGCTGGCGCTGCTGATCTTCGCGATCAACCTCGCGGGCGATGGGCTGCGCGACGTCATCTCCCCGGAGAAGCGCAACTGATGCCCAGTGAGAAGCAGAAGATGCTGGCCGGCGCGCTCTACGACGCCGGCGATCCCGAAATCCAGGCCGACCAGGCCGCCAACGCCGCTTGGCTCGCCCGCTACAACGCCGCGCAGGCGATGCCGGTGGCCGAGCGCCGGGCGCTGCTGGTCGAGCGCTTCGCCGCCGTCGGCCATGGCTGCAACATCCGCCCGCCCTTCCATTGCGACTATGGCTACAACATCTCGCTCGGCGATGGCGTCTTCCTGAACTTCAACTGCGTGATCCTCGACGTCGTCGCCGTCAGCATCGGCCAGGGCACGCAGATCGGCCCGGGCGTCCAGATCCTCACCGCCGATCACCCGCGCGATGCGACCGAGCGCGGCTCCGGCCTGGAATTCGGCCGCCCGATCGTCATCGGGCGCAATGTCTGGATCGGTGGCGGCGCCATCATCCTGCCCGGCGTCACCATCGGCGACGACGCGATCATCGGCGCCGGCAGCATCGTCACCCGCGACGTGCCGGCCGGCGCCACCGCCGCCGGCAACCCGGCCCGCATCCTGGCCCGACAGACCTGAATCCGACGGAGACCTCGCCATGACCCGCGCCAAGGCCATCGCGCATGCGCAAGCCTATTTCGACGATGGCGGCTTCAAGACCGACCTCGCCCGCCTCGTCGCCATGCCGACAGAGAGCCAGAACCCCGATCGCGCCCCGGTGCTCGCCGAGTACCTCGACAAGGAGATGGCGCCGCTCCTGGAAAGCCTCGGCTTCACCTGCAGGACGCTGACGCATCCAAAGGCGCGCGGCCCCTTCCTCTTCGCCGAGCGCGTCGAGGATCCGGCGCTGCCGACGATCTTCGGCTACGGCCATGGCGACGTCATTCGCGGCCTCGACGCGCAGTGGAGCGAGGGTCTCTCCCCCTGGACGCTGACCGAGCGGGGCAACCGCTGGTATGGCCGCGGCGTCGTCGACAACAAGGGCCAGCATGTCATCAATATCAATGCCTTGCGCGCCGTTCTGGAGACGCGCGGCAAGCTCGGCTTCAACGCCAAATATCTGATCGAGATGGGCGAGGAATGCGGTTCGCCCGGCCTGCGCGAGCTCTGCACCGAGCAGAAGGAGCTGTTCAAGTCGGATGTGCTGATCGCCTCGGACGGGCCGCGCCTCAATGCCGAGCGGCCGACCATCTTCCTCGGCGCCCGCGGCGGCGTCACCTTCGACCTGACGATCAATGCCCGCGAGGGCGGCCATCACTCCGGCAATTGGGGCGGCATCCTCTCCGACCCGGCGATCCAGCTCGCCCATGCCATCGCCTCGATCACCTCGCCCACCGGCCAGATCCGCATCCATGAATGGGTACCGAAGGAGCTGCCGGCGGCGGTCCGCCGCGCTCTCGCCGATTGCGAGATCGACGGCGGCCCGGACGGCCCGACCATCGATCGGGACTGGGGCGAGCCCGGGCTCTCGCCGGCCGAGCAGGTCTTCGGCTGGTGCTCCTTCGATGTGCTGGCGATGAAGTCGGGCGTGCCGGAAACGCCGGTCAACGCGGTGCCGCCGAGCGCCTGGGCCCGCTGCGCCCTGCGCTTCGTCGTCGGCATCGACCCGGACGACGTCATCCCGGCGCTGCAGCGCCATCTCAAGCGCCACGGCTTCGACATGGTCGAGGTCACCAAGGCGCGCGATGCGGTCTTCAACGCGACGCGGCTCGATCCCGAGGATCCGTGGGTCGAGTGGGCGCTCGCTTCCATTGCCAGGAGCACGGACAAAAAGCCGGCGCTACTGCCCAATCTCGGTGGCGGCCTGCCCAACGATATCTTCTCGGAGATCGTCGGAATGCGCACGATCTGGGTGCCGCATTCCTATCCCGGCTGCTCCCAGCACGCACCGGACGAGCATTTGCCGGTGGCCATTGCCCGCGAGGGGCTTGCGATGATGGCCGGGCTCTACTGGGATCTCGGCGAAGGCGACCGCCCCGCGCTCTGACCGCTCAGCGCTCCTGCGGCTGGCGCGGATCGCGCCCCGGCGGCAGGTCGATCGGTGTTGCCGGCGGCCCTTCCGGGGGCGCGTTCGGCGGCAGCTCCGGCGGCGGATCGTTGGGAATGCCTGTCGGCTCGTCCTCGGGCGGGCTCTCGACCGGGGGCACCGGGGTGATCTCGCCGGGGCTCAGCGGCGGCAGCTCCGGAGGCGGCGTCGGGCTCGTCGGGACACCGCCCGGAGGCCCCCCTGCCTGGTGGATTGCGATCATCGGCACCCTCCTTCGTCTGTCTTGGGAAACGCCCGGCCTTCCCGAAGGTTCGCGGCGGACCGCGCGGAACAATGCCGCAGCTGGCGGCTTGGTCCGGCAGGATGTCAGACGAAGGAGGCCGCCATGCCGGGTGACGGTAAGCCGCGCGAGAACCCTGCTCTGCTGGATGACCGCATTCCCAGCGATCCGCTCCGCCCCAAGGACAGCGCGCGCCTGGCGGAGGATGCGCCGGTCAGCGACCGGCGCCGCGCCAGCGACGAAACCAATGTCCATGACGCCGGCAGCGGCGCCAATGATACGATCGATGGCCTCTCCGAGGAGGAGGAAGCCGTGCGGCGCGCGGCCGAGGATGTTCCGACCGGCCAGAGCCTGACCGGCCCCACGGAGGCGATCCCGGTCTTCGACCGCCGCTCGATGCCGCCGAAGGTGTGAGGCGGCGGGACTCGCGAATTCCGCCGATGCCGCTTTCGCGGGGTGTTTCCCCGAAGAGGTCGAAATCTGCTCTAAGGCTCCTGCGTCGGCTGTGGCCCGACATGCGCATTCGGCTGGACGCCATCGTCCTCTTCGTCATTGTCCGGCGGATCGCCGCCGGCCCAGCGCTCCACCGCATGGTCGATGGCGAGCAGGATCAGCGCCAGAACCGCGGCGGTCGCGACGATCGCCCAGTCGCCGAGTCCGGCAGCGCAGCCAAGCGCCGCCGTCACCCAGACTGCGGCGGCCGTGGTCAGCCCGCGCGGATGCGTCTCCTGTCGCCTGAGCACGATGACGCCGGCGCCGAGAAAGCCGATGCCGGTGAGGATGCCCTGGATGACGCGGCTGGCTGCATCCGCCTGCCCCGGATCGGCGAAGATCGCCGTCGCGGCCGCGGCGCCGAGGCCGACCAGCCCGAAGGTGCGGATGCCGGCGCTCTTGCCCTTGCGCGTGCGCTCGAAGCCGACGGCGACGCCGGCAGCCGTACCGGCAAGCAGGCGCAGGATCAGATAAAGTTCCGTGAGGAGGTCCGGCATCATGATGGCTTGATGTTGCTCCAGGAATGGACAAACTGGCTGGCAAGAACAGCCACATGCACGCAGCCGCATCAATCACATTCATGGAAATCTCGGCCGGCCCTATGCCGGTCGAGATGCTTTTCAGAACCCTCGGCTTGGAGCTGGAGCCGGGAGACGTAATCTTCTCCCGAGGCGCACAGAAGCACGCCCACTCCCGGCATCCGGAAGACTTTTCGCTCGCCTACCTCAATCTGCAGAACATTATCGCAGACCCGCTTTACGTGGGCCAGGGTCTGAAAAACCAGGGCAAGATCGAATTCATCGGCCAGGTACACGCCGAAGATCGCCCGCTTCTCTTGATTGCAGTGACGATCGAGCCGGACCGAGACGGCAACTATCACGTCGCAAGCGCATATCGTGTCGCGAATGCCAAAGTTCAGGGGCGGCGGGAGCGTGGCTTCCTGCGAGTGCCCCGACAAAGATAAAGGCCCGGTTTCCCGGGCCTTTTCTATCAGGATGACAATCAGGCGGGGCGCTAAATTCCCGCATCTCTTCGCGATTTCTCGCTACTTTCCCTCGAAGCCGAGGGGCGTGAGGAAGCCGTTCTCACCTCAAATCTCATCCGAGTAGGAAAATTAATGACGGACGGTGTCTTTGTCAACCGAAACTCGGCGCCGGATCGGGTATCTCCCGCGTCTTCAAGCACTTAGTGCCGTGGTGGGTGATGTAGGGCTCGAACCTACGACCCGCTGATTAAGAGTCAGCTGCTCTACCAACTGAGCTAATCACCCAAACGCCACGACGACGCTGCCGGAGCGACCAAGCGCGTCAGGCAGGCCGGCCGTGTAGCAAACGGCCCCGGCCCTGTCCACCCGTTTGCGACGGAAATATGCAAACTCTTGCACAGGGCCTCGCCTCCTCACGCCTTGCGCCGGTCCAGCATGTGGTAGAGCGCGATCGCCGCGAAGGTCGCCGTACCGATTCCGCCGAGCTCGAAGCCGAAGATCGGCAGCTTCAGATCGCCCGCGCCGAGGATCAGCGCGGTGGCGACCGTCAGCAGATTCTTCGGATCGGCGAAATCAACCTGCGCCTGCACCCAGATGCGCCCGGCGGTCGCCGCGATCAGCCCGAACACCACCACCGCGAGCCCGCCCAGCACCGCCACCGGGATCGTGCCGATCACCGCGCCGAATTTCGGCGAGAAGCCCAGCACCAGCGCGATCAGCCCGGCCGCGACGAAGACCAGCGTCGAATAGACCCGCGTCACCGCCATCACGCCCATATTCTCGGCATAGGTGGTGACCCCGGTGCCGCCGCCGGCGCCGGCGATCATGGTGGCGAGCCCGTCGGCGAAGAAGCCGCGCCCGATCAGCGGATCGAGATTGCGCCCGGTCATCACCGCGATGCCTTTGATATGGCCGAGATTCTCCGCGACCAGAATGACCGCGACCGGCGCGATCAGCGTCATCGCCCTGGCGTCGAACACCGGCGCGACGAAATTCGGCAGTCCGAACCAGCTCGCCGCGCCGATCTTGGCGAAATCGATCGGCGGCGCCCCGAAGCTGCCGGCCGTCAGCGCATAGAGCACATAGGCCGCGAGCCCGCCGATCAGCACCGGCAGGCGCCGGACCAGCCCGGTGCCATAGACCGCGATCAGCGCCACCGCCGCCACCGTGAACAGCGCGATCCATTTGGTGTAGGCGCTGGCCGAGATCATGTTCATCGCCACGGCCGTCAGGTTGAGGCCGATCGCGGCGATGACGGCGCCGGTGACGACCGGCGGCAGCAGCGTCTCGATCCAGCGCGTGCCGACCGCCTGGACGATCAGCCCGATCGCCGCATAGACCGCGCCGCAGGCGACGATGCCGCCGAGCGCCACCGGCAGGTTCGGATTGGGCCCCGAGCCGGCATAGCCCGTCGCCGCGATCACCACGCCGATGAAGGCGAAGGAGGAGCCGAGATAGCTCGGCAGCCGCCCGCCGGTGATCACGAAGAACAGCAAGGTCGCGACGCCGGAGAAGAAGATCGCGACATTGGGGTCGAACCCCATCAGGATCGGCGCCAGCGCCGTCGCGCCGAACATCGCGACGACATGCTGCAGCCCGGCGATGAAGGTCTGCGCGGCCGGCAGCCGCTCATGCGGCAGCACCTCGCCACTCGTCTTCAGCGTCCACTTCGGAAAGTAGCCAGCCATCGGTCCTGCTCCCAGCCACCGGCGCGGTGATCCCCGCGTCCCCGCTGGATTAGGGGCAAGAATTGCGCCTGCGCCAAGCGGCCCTCGCCTGTCGTCCACCGCAAAGCGATGCCTCGGCGGCGCTTCGTCCTGACCGGCGAGCGTCGGAATCGATCAGGGCGTCAGCCCATAGGCGCGGTAGCGCTCGGCGGCGCCGGCATCGAGATCGCGCGCGCGGGCGAAATCGGCTGCCGCCTCGGCGCTGTCGCCGCGCCGCTGATGCGCCAGCGCCCGCCCGTACCAGGCCTGGCCGAAGCGGGCATCGAGCGACAGCGCCTTGTCGAAATCGGCGATGGCGCCTTCGAGATCGCCGCGCTTGAGCTGCACCAGCCCGCGCGTGTGCAGCACGGCGCCGTGATTCGGCGCGAGCCGCAGCGCCTCCTCGCAATCCGGCAACGCCCCGGCCGGCTCGCCGCTGACGGCGCGAACCAGGCAGCGCATGTTCCACAGCCCCGCCTGCTCCGGATGGCGCTTGATCAGGCGGCCGAGCTCGTCGATCGCCAGCAGCGGCTGCTGTGCGCCGATGAGCGCCTGGGTCAGGCCGAGCGCGACATCGAGCCGGTGCGGCGCCAGCACCAGCGCCTCCCGATAGTCGGCCGCTGCCGATTCATTGTCGCCCAGCATCGCCCGCAGCGAGGCACGCGCCAGCCAGCCGTCGGCATCGCCGCGATCGGCCGCCACCGCCGCATCGAAATCGCTGAGCGCCCGCTGATAGTGCCGCGCACGCTGCAGCAGCAGCCCGCGATTGAGCAGCGCCGCCGCATTCTCGGGCGCGGCGGCGACGACCTCGTCGTAAGCCTTGAGCGCGGCTGTCCCCTGGCCGCGCGCTTCCAGCGCCCGGGCGCGCTGGAACAGCGCCTCGACCGAGCGGGGCTGCGCCCGCAGCGCCGCCTCGGCGTCGAGCTGCGCCGCCGCATAGGCGCCCTCGCGATGGTGGAGCCGGGCCCGCTGCACCAGCGCCGCGGGGTTGCCGGGCTCGATCAGCAGGGCTGTCGCCAGATCGGCCCGCGCCTGCGCTTGGCGCTGCGGATGGCCGATGCCGAACTGCGCGCGCCGGATCAGGCGCGGCACGTCGAAGCCGTCGAGCGCGAGCGCCGCGTCGAGCTCGGCCAGCGGATTCTGCGGTTTCGCCGCGGCGGTGGCGACGGGCTCCGCCGGCACCGGCCGCACAGCCGCCAGCACCGTCTCGCTGCGGGCCGAGATTGTCTCGACGGCGTCGCGCCAAAGCCCGGCCAGGCGCGCCGGCCAGACCTCGATCGACCGGCCGAGCGCCGGCAGCAGCGCCTCGCGCCGCTCGGTCGCGCCGGCATGGCCGGGATCGAGCGCCAGCACCGCGTCATAGGCGGCGACGGCCGCATAGCGGTCGCCCCGCAGCTCCTGAGCCAGCCCCATGCCGAAGAGCGTCGCCCGGTCCTGCTGCCGCAGCGCCAGCGCCGCGCGATAGGCCTCGAGCGCGGGCTGGGCCTTGTCGAGCGCCAGCAGCACATCCCCCCGCATGCCGTGCCAGGCGGCACGGTCCCGGCCCGGGCCCGCCCGGTCGAGATCCTCGAGCGCGCGGTCCATGCGGCCGAGCGTCAGGTGAAGATGCGCCCGGTTGCGCAGCGCGTTGCCGTCGCCGGGCACCAGCGCGATCGCGGCGTCGAGATCGCGCAGCGCCTCCTCGGCCCGGCCGAGGCCGATCAGCAGGCCGGCCCGATTGTTGAGGGCGAAACTGGTCTGCGGATAGGTGGCGAGCAGCGCGCCATAGGCTGCGATCGCCTGCTCGGTCTCCCCCGCCCTCTGCAGCAGGAAGGCCCGCCGCGACAGGGCCGCCTCGTGATGCCGGTCGAAATTGAGGGCCCGCTCATAGCTGCGCAGGGCGATGCGCGGATGGCCGAGCGCCTCGAAGGCGCGGCCGCGCTCGAACCAGGCCTGCGGCACCGCCGGCTCCAGCCGCAGCGCCGCGTCGAAAGCCGGGACGGCCTCGCCCGGCCGCTCCAGCGCCGCCAGTGACATGGCGCGGCGATAATGATGCGAGGCGATCGCAGGCTCGATCTCGATCACCGCCTCGATATCGGCGAGCGCCGCCTCGTGCTCGCCGAAGCCTTGCAGCAGCCGCGCCCGCGCCGCCCGCGCCCAGCCATTGGAGGGGTCGAGCAGGACGATCCGGTCGAGATCGGCCCGTGCGCCGGCAACGTCGCCGGCACGTTCGCGCAGCACGGCGCGGTCGATCAGCAGGCTCGGCGGCGCGCCGCCCGCCGCGATGGCGCGCTCGATCAGCGCCTGCGCCTCGTCATGCCGCCCTGTCTCGGACAGCACGCTGGCCCGCCCCCGCATGGCGGCGAAATGGTCCGGAACCGCCTTCAGCGCGGCGTCGAAATCGCGCAGCGCGGTCGAGAAGGCCTGCTCGCCCTGCGAGAGCCAGCCCCGGCTGGCCAGCAGATCGGCCCGCACGGCGCGGTTGACCTCGACCTGCAGGCTGTCATTGCAGGCGGCGCGGCGCTCGGCGCGCGGCGTATCCGCCTCGCCCATGCAGATGTCGACGCGGTCCTGGTGCCGGTTTGGCTGGAACGGCGACGGAGCGGGAGCGTAGGCATAGGCGGGCGCGGCCTGGAGCACAGCCAGCGCGCCCAAGGATAGCAGGCGCAGCGACTTCATCAAAAAACGACTCGCGATGGTCCCCCGCAGCCATGAGACCTGTAGCCGTTTTACGAATCCAGCTTTTGTTCCACCACCTGAACAGAAAATGTTCCGGTGTGCCGCCCCTGTCACACGACTTTCGTCGCGCGACAGCAGGCTGGCTGGCCGGCGGCCGCCTATTCCGCCGCGGCCTGGGCGTGAACGCGGCTGCCCCGTGCGATCAGCTTGTTGAGCGCGACGAGATAGGCCTTGCAGGAGGAGACCAGCGTATCGGGATCGGCGCCGCGCCCGGTGACGGCCGCGCCGTCCCGCGACAGGCGCACGGTCACCTCGGCCTGCGCGTCCGTGCCTTCGGTGACGGCATGCACATCGTAGAGCTCGAGCACCGCCTCATGCGGCACGATCGCCTTGATCGCGTTGAAGACCGCGTCGATCGGCCCGTTGCCCTCGGCCTCCTCGGTAACGATCCGGCCCTCGACATCGAGCTTCATCGTCGCCCGCTGCGGGCCGCGGGTGCCGGCGATCACCGTCAGCGAGACCAGCTTCACCCGGTCATGGGCGGAGGCGATGTTCTCGTCGACCAGCGCCTCGATATCTTCGTCATAGACATGCTTCTTGCGGTCGGCCAACGCCTTGAAGCGGGTGAAGGCGTCCTCCAGCTGGTTGTCGCCCAGCTCGTAGCCCATCTCCTTCAGCTTCGAGCGGAAGGCGGCGCGGCCGGAATGCTTGCCCATCACCAGCGAGGTCTTGGTGACGCCGACCGAGGCCGGGGTCATGATCTCGTAGGTCTGCTGATGCTTCAGCATGCCGTCCTGATGGATGCCGCTCTCATGGGCGAAGGCGTTCCGCCCGACGATCGCCTTGTTGTACTGGACCGGGAAGGAGCAGGCGGTGGACACCGCCTTCGAGGCGCGCATCAGCATGGTCGCGTCGATGCCGGTGTCGTAGGGCATGGCGTCGCCGCGCACGCGCAGCGCCATCACCACCTCCTCCAGCGCGGCATTGCCGGCGCGCTCGCCGATGCCGTTGATGGTGCACTCGACCTGGCGCACGCCGCCCTCGATCGCCGCCAGCGAATTGGCGACGGCGAGGCCGAGATCATTGTGGCAGTGGGCCGAGAAGATCACCTTGTCGGCGCCGGGCACCCGCTCGCGCACCGCCTTGAACATCGCGCGATATTCGTCCGGCGTCGCATAGCCGACGGTGTCGGGCAGGTTGATCGTGGTCGCGCCGGCCTTGATCGCGGTTTCGACGGCCCGGCACAGATACTCGATCGGGGTGCGGGTGGCGTCCATCGCCGACCATTCGACATCCTCGACCAGATTGCGCGCCTGGGCCACGGTGCGGGTGATGATTTCCAGCACCTCGGCCTCGCTCTTGCGCATCTGGTGCTCGAGATGGATCGGCGAGGTCGAGACGAAGGTGTGGATGCGCGGCCTGGCGGCATGGCGCACCGCCTCGCCGGCGCGGGCGATATCGGCGGTGATGGCGCGGGCGAGCCCGGCGACGGTCGCCCGCTTGATCCGCTTGGCGATGGCCGAGACCGCCTCGAAATCGCCTTCGGAGGCGATCGGGAAGCCGGCCTCGATGACGTCGACGCCCATCGCGTCGAGCATGTCGGCGACCTCGAGCTTCTCCTCGAAGGTCATGGTGGCGCCGGGGCATTGCTCGCCGTCGCGCAGCGTGGTGTCGAAGATCAGGACGCGGTCCTTGCTGGTACGGTCCTGGGCGGAGACGGAGCTGCTGGCATCGATCATGGTCTTGGATCCTTGGGTCGGGTCGCGCCGCTCGTCATGGCATGGCGCGGAAATCCGGGAGGTCGGTTCTCGTCATCCCCTGAGCGCCCAGGCATGCATGCCCGGTCGGCCCTCAGGGGCTGATAAGGAGAAGGAGCTGACCAAGGCGCGAGGGAAGGCGCGAAGACACGCACATGCCGCCGCTCCGCGCAGCGGCGCGGCTCAGGCTAGCGGCATGGGTGGCGGAACGGGCCACGGGCTTTCCTCTCGTCAATCAGCGAGCTGTAGCTGATTGCAGGGTGCCCATGCAAGATGCTTGCGTCTTGAACATTCGTGCGGGCAGTGCTCGCCCAGCGGAGACTGCTTTCCATGATGCTCTACGATCGCCGGGCGATCGGGCTGGCCATCTGCCTCAGCACCCTCGCCGGCTATGTCGACGCGATCGGCTTCATCAGCCTCGGCGGCTTCTTCGTCTCCTTCATGACCGGCAACTCGACCCGGCTCGGCATCGAGCTCGCCACCCGCAATCCCGGCGGCATCGCGCTGGCCGGCGGCATCCTGGCGCTGTTCGTCGCCGGCGTCGTCGCGGGCGCGCTGATCGGCCATGCCGCCGGCGAGCGGCGCCGCCCCGCGGCCGTGATCGGCTGCGTCGCCCTCTGCCTGACGCTCGCAGCCCTGCTGGCGGCCGGCGGCCATGACGGCATCGGTGTCGCCCTGCTGACGGTGGCGATGGGCATGGAGAACGCCGTCTTCCAGCGCGATGGCGAAGTCACCATCGGCCTAACCTACATGACCGGCACCCTGGTCAAGATGGGCCAGCGCATCGCCGGGGCGATGCTGGGCGGCCCGCGCACCGCCTGGCTGCGCCATTTCGCGCTCTGGCTCGGCCTGGTCTGCGGCGCCGTCATCGGCGGAGCCGCCCATGCGGCGATCGGCCTCGACGCGATCTGGCTCGCCGCCGGACTGGCCGCCTTGCTGACGCTGCTGGCGGTGCGGCTTCCGATCGCCGCCTGATTGGAAGCGCGCCGGGAATCGGCCATCTTCAGCTGCGACCAACCTCGGAGTCCCCGCCATGCGCACCGCCCTCCTCGCCGCCGCTCTCGGCCTTGGGCTCGCCGCCTGCCAGACGGCGGCCTCGCCGCCCGCCCCCGCGCCCGAACAGGCCGCCGCCGGCGTGACCCCCAGCACCTTCCGCATGCCCACCGGCTCGGGCTGCGCCGGCGAGGTCGACCGCTTCCAGGCGGTGATGGACAACGACCTCGCCACCGGCCACACCACCCGCAGCGTCCACAGCCGCGTCAGCGCCGAGATCGGCCGGGCGCGCGCCAGCTGCTCGGCCGGCAACGATGCCGCCGCCGTGGCGCAGATCCGCGCGACCCGGACGAAGTTCGGCTATCCGTGAGCCGGCGCTAGGCCGCCAGCCCCCGCTTCTCCAGCAGCGCGTCCGGCGTCGGCAGCCGGCCGCGGAAGAGCTGGTAGGCCTCGGCGGGATCGCGCGTGTCGCCCGCCGCGTAGATATAGCGCTTCAGCTTTCCGGCGACCTGCGGGGCGAAGACGTCGCCCGCCTCGATGAAGGCGTTGAAGGCGTCGGCATCCATCACCTCCGACCAGAGATAGCTGTAATAGCCGGCCGAATAGCCGTCGCCCGAGAACACATGCGAGAAATGCGGCGTGCGATGGCGCATGGTGATCTGCGCCGGCATGCCGATGCGCGCCAGCTCCTGCGCCTCGAAGGCGAGCGCATCGATCTCGCTTGGCTCCTCCAGCGCAGATCCTTGCAGCGAGTGAAAGGCAAGGTCGACCAGTGCCGAGGCGGTGTATTCCACCGTGGCGAAACCCTGGTTGAAGGTCTGCGCCCGCTTGATCGTCTCGATCAGCGCCTCGGGGATCGGCTCGCCGGTCTGCGCATGCAGGCAGAAGCGCTGCATCACCTCCTTCGTCAGGAACCAGTGCTCGTAGAGCTGCGAGGGCAGCTCTACGAAATCGCGCGAGACCGAGGTGCCGGCCAGCGAGCCATAGGTCACGTCCGAGAGCAGCCCGTGCAGCGCATGGCCGAACTCGTGGAAGAGCGTGCGCGCATCGTCGATCGAGAGCAGCGCCGGCTTGCCCTCGGCCGGCTTGGCGAAATTGCAGACATTGACGATGATCGGCCGGACCTCGCCGTCCAGCCGGCGCTGACCGCGATAGGCGCTCATCCAGGCGCCGGAGCGCTTGGAGGCACGCGCGAAATAATCCCCGAGGAAGAGCCCGATATGACGGCCGGAGGCCGCCTCGGTCACCTCGAAGATCCGCACATCCGGATGATAGCCGACGAGGTCGGGCCGTTCCGCGAAGGCGAGGCCGAAGAGCTTGCCGGCCGTGTCGAAGGCGGCGGCGATGATGCGATCGAGCTGGAGATAGGGCTTCAGCACCGCCTCATCGAGCGCAAAGGTCTTCTGCCGCACCTTCTCGGCATAATAGCGCCAGTCCGACGGGCGGATCGGCCCGTTCTGCCCCTCGCTGCGCGCCAGCGCCTCCAGATCGGCCGCCTCCTGCGCCGCCTTGGCCCGCGCCGGCCGCCAGACCAGTTCGAGCAGCCCGCGCACATTCTCCGGCGTCTTCGCCATCGTGTCGTCGAGCTTGAAATGCGCGAAGGTGGCAAAGCCGAGCAGCTTGGCCTTCTGCGCGCGCAGCTTCACCATTTCCGCGACGATGGCGCGGTTGTCGGTTGCGCCGCCGTTCTCGCCGCGCCGGCTCCAGGCGGTAAAGGCCTGCTCGCGCAGGTCGCGGCGGGTCGAGAAGGTCAAGAAGGGCTCGATGACGGAGCGTGCCAGCGTCACCGCGTGCTTGCCGGGATGGCCGCGATCGGCCGCCGCGCGCGCCATTGCCGCCACCACGAAATCGGGCAGGCCGTCGAGATCGGCCGGATCGTCCAGCACCAGCGCATAGCTGGCCTCGTCCTTGAGCAGGTTCTGGCCGAAGCTGGTCCCGAGCGATGCCAGCCGCTCGTTGATCGCGGCCAGGCGCGCCTTGTCGCCGGCGGCGAGCTGCGCGCCGGAGCGGATGAAGCCGCGATGCGTGCGCTCCAGCAGCCGCATCTGCTCGGGGTCGAGCCCGAGCCCGTCGCGCTGCGCGAACACTGCATCGACGCGCGCGAACAGCGCCTCGTCCATCGAGATCGCCGACCAATGCCGCGACATCACCGGCGACATCTCGCGCTCGATCGCCTGCAGCGCCTCGTTGGTGTCGGCCCCCGCCAGATTGTAGAAGACGCCGCCGAGCCGGCTCATGCCGCGCGCCGCGCGCTCCAGCGCCTCGATCGTATTGGCGAAGCTGGACGCCTCCGGCTCGGCCTTGATCGCCTCGATCTCCGCCCGGTGCGCCGCCAGCGCCGCCGGATAGGCCTCGCGGATATGCTCTGGCGTGATCTCGGCGAAGGGCGGCAGGCCGAATGGCGTCGCCCAGGCGCGCCCGAACGGATTGCTCGCCGGCAGCGGAAGGATCTCGGAAGCGGTCATGGCGGCCTTTCGCATCTTTTCGAAGGATCAGGGGTGCCCGAACATATGGACGAGATAATCCTTCATGAAGGGCGGCATGTCGTGGCCGGCGCAATCGGCCGGCTCGCGGATGATGACGATATCCGACAATTCCGGCTCCTGCTGACGCGCGATCCGGTCCATGATCACCGCGCGCGCCACCTCCGCATCGAGAGCGATGCGGACCGGGCGCATGAAGGCCACGCGACCGGGCAGGATCACCGCCGTCCAGCCCTCGCCGACCGACACCTCGTCCAGGCTGAGGCCGGTCTCCTCGACCAGCTCGCGCGTGACGCTGCCGGCGAGGTCGAGGCTGCCATCGGGGCGCACATCCTCGGGATCGGGCGTACCGGCGGCGAAATAGACCTTGCCGGGATTGGCGGTGTGCTCGCCCATCCGGCCGAGCAGGAAGGCGCCGTCCGCCGCCCGCAGCGCCGCCATGGCGAAACCGTTGCGGAGCATCGCGCCCGGGTGGCCGAAATCGCGCCAGGCCATGAAGGCGGCGTAATCGACCTCGAAATAACCCGCATGGAAGACGCCGCCGGTGATCGCGGCGCGATGCTGCAGCAGCACCCGTCCGTTGAACATCGCCGGCTTGCCCGCGCTGATCCTGGCCCAATGCGCGGCGATCTCTGCGGCCCGCTCCTTGGCGAAGGGCCAGTCGAAGGGCTCGACCCGCGCCTCGATGCGCTCGAGCGCGACGATGCTGCCGTCGACCACGCTCATGCCATGTCCCGCGGGATCACCAGCTCGATCGTCATCGGGCAGTGATCGGAGGCCTTCGGCCGGTCCCAGCCCACGCGCGGATAGCGATCGCCGGTCAAGGCGAGCTTGCCCATCGAACGGTCGGCCTCTCGCGGATCCAGCGGCACGCGATAGGGCAGGCCGCGCCGGATCATCCGCATCGGCGGGCTCGGATTGGCCTTCGCCAACGCCGGCGAGAGCAGGATATGGTCGAGCGGCATATGGCTGTCGACCAGGCTCTGGCGCTCCTCCGACCAGTAGCGCCGGAAATGCGTCCAGCGCTCATGCGGCGGCAAGCTCTCCATCGGATCGACGGCGAAATCCTCCAGCAGCGGCTCGATGCCGCTCTCGCCCTCGTCGACCGGCGCGGCGAGCGGCCCGAGACCGATCCGATAGCCGTTGAGATCGCCGAGGATCGCCCAATTGGCCTCGCGCCAGCCCTCGCCGAACCAGCGCTTGACGATCGTCTTCACCGCCAGCGCCTCGGCCCGGCGGATCGGCAGGGTCGCCTGCCGGCCATCCTCGCGGCCATTGTTCATCGACTTGAAATGGCAGCCGAACAGGGTCAGCCGGCGATCGCCGAGATCGAGCTCGACCGCCAAACAATCGCGCGCGAAAACCCTGTCCTTCGGCGTGATCCCGAAGGTCGCGATCTCGGGCGAGAAGGCCTGCGCCTCGGCGAAGCTCAGCGTCTTGTGCGAGCGCACCGTGACCCGGCGCGGCTCCACCAGATCGCGCCGCGCCGCAAAGCCGATATCGATATTGCGCCGGTCGTTGCCGTCGAGCAGCGCGAAATGCCCGTAGCGGTGATCGGCGATGCGGTGGACGTAATTGGCGAAGAAGGCCTGCAGACTGGCGAGCGAATCCACCTCCTGCAGCATCCAGAGATCGGCGGCGGCCTCGGCAATCGCGAGCGCCGTCATCTGGCGCTTGTCGTCCTCGAGCGCAACAGCGAGCGAGCGCTCGACCGCGTCGCGCTCATCGGCGCGCGGGAAATGGAACAGCGACATCGCGGCCGATGTCTCGGTGCGCCCGCCCGGCTCGAAACGATGGCGCGTCAGCAGGTTCTCGACATTGAAGGTGCCGAGGCGCAGCTTCATCCGCTCACACCGCCTCGGGCGCGAAGAGCTGCGAGGGCGTCACGAACTCGTCCTGCGCCGCCACCGTGAGGATCTCGCGCGAGCCCGCCTCCTTGGTCCGCTTCAGCAGCCCGTAGACCGAGGAAGCGGCCTTGGCCAGGGCGCTCGCGGCCGAGCCGTCGCGCAGATAATGGACATAGAACAGGGCGGCGATCGCATCGCCCGCGCCGTTGATGTTGATGTCGATCTTCGGCGTGCGCACCCGGAAGGCGCCCTCCTTGTCGGCCGCCATCAGGTCGATCGCGTCCTCGGGCGTCTCGTTGGTGTGCAGCGAGGTCACCATCACGACCTTCGGCCCGGCGTCGCGCAAGGCCTCGACGGCCCGATGCGCATCGCCCAGCGACCTGATCTCGACATCGGTCAGCAGCTCGAGCTCGAACTGGTTCGGCGTCACGATATCGGCGGCCGGCACCGCCTGCTCGCGCATGAATTCGGGAATGCCCGGGCGCACGAACACGCCGCGGCCGACATCGCCGATCACCGGATCGCAGCAATACATCGCCTTCGGATTGGCCTCGCGCACCCTGGCGACGGCCGAGAGGATGGCATGGCCGATATCGGCCGAGCCCATATAGCCCGAAAGCACGCCGTCGCAGCGCGCCAGCACGCCGCGCTCGGCGATGCCCTCCATCACCTCGTCGATCATGCCGCCGTCAAAGACCCGCCCCTTCCAATCGCCATAGCCGGTATGGTTCGAGAACTGCACGGTGTGGATCGGCCAGACCTCGACGCCGAGGCGCTGCATCGGAAACACGGCCGAAGCATTGCCGACATGGCCATAGGCGACATGGGACTGGATCGAGAGAATGTTCATGGGCAGGGCGGATCGGCTCGCGGCGGGAGCGGCAACCTAACCGCTCGCGGCGCCGGCGCAAATCGAAAGCCGTGAAGCGATCGATCAGCTTTGCGCGCTGTCCTTGTTGGCGAGGTTCGCCATCGCGCAGCGCAGCTCGTAGCGAAAGCCGCTCGTTTCGTAAGCCAAGGCCGTCTCGCCGCCGAAATCCTGCGCGACCACCCGCTCGATCAGCCGCGAGCCGAAACCCTTGCGCAGCGGCGGCGTGGCCGCCGGCCCGCCGCTTTCGACCCAGCGCAGGCTGAAGCTGTCCTGGCTGTCGGGCCGCCCGACGCTCCAGCTGATCGCCACCGAACCGCGCTCGTCGGACAGGGCTCCGTATTTCAGCGCATTGGTGGTCAGCTCGTTGATCGCCAGCGCCAGCGTCAGCGCGTGGCGGGGCCCGAGCTCCAGCATCGGGCCTGAGATCGAGACCCGGTCCGCGAGGATGCGATGCGGCGCCAGCGCGCCCTCGATCACCGCGCGGATCGGTGCGCCGCTCCAGCTCGACTGGGTCAGGATCGTATGCGCTTCGCCGAGCGCCGCGAGGCGCTCGCTGAACACCGCCTGCGCCTCGTCGAGCGAGGCGGCGGAGCGGAAGGTCTGGCCGGCGACGGCGTTGATCATCGCCAGCATGTTCTTCATGCGATGCGCCAGCTCGGCATTGAGCAAGCGCGCATTGCGCTCCGACAGCATCTTCGCGGTGGTCTCGACCACCGTGTCCATCATGCCGACGACGCTGCCGTCCTCGTCGCGAATCGGGCTGTAGCAGAAGGTGAACCAGGCCTGCTCCGGATAGCCGCGCCGGTCGATCACCAGCGGCATGTCCTCGATGAAGGTGGCCTGCCCCGCCAAGGCCTTCTCCGCCAGCGGGCCGACCTCGTCCCAGACCTCGGACCAGACCTCGCTGAACGGCCGCCCCAGCGCCTCGGGCTTGTCGCCGAGGATCGGCCTGAAGCCGTCATTGTAGAGCGTGACGAGACCGGCCCCCCAGACGATGCATTTGGGGAAATGCGAGTTCACCATCATGCCGACCGCGACCTTGAGCGCATTCGGCCAGCGCTCGATCGGCCCGAGCGGCGTTGAGGCCCAGTCGTAAGATGCGATGGCCGCGGCCATCGCGCCGCCGCCGGCGAGAAAGCCGAGCCTGTCCGTCAAGGAGTCACCTGCCGCGCCAGCTCGCCAGTCGAGCTGAACTTCGCGCACATGACGCCAGCACGCGCAACAGCGCAAGGGCTTTCACCCTTGCGCTGCGCCGTTCCCCGGTCGATTTTTTCAACTCAGGCAATCACCTTACCATAGGTAAGGCACGGAGGCAAGACGGTTACGAGCCGCTGGCGGCCTTTTTGGCGAAGCTGTCGATGAAGGTCTTGCCGAGATCGACATCGGAATTCGCCAGCTCCGGGTCGAGCAGCTTCAGCGAGTCGTACATGCTCTTCATCGCATCGGCCGTCGGAATGCCGGTGCGCGAATAGGCCTCTTGCGAGTTCTTCACGGCGGTGAGGTAAAGCGGCTTGTCGCCGAGATGGTATTCCGGCGGGACGAGATCGGCGACCTGCTCGGGCGTTGCCGTTTCCAGCCATTTCAGCGCCTTCATCAGCGCATTGACGAGCTTCTGCGTCGTGACCGGGTTCTTCTCGGCGAAATCATTCTTGAGATAGAGCACCGCCGCCGGGTTGGAGCCGCCGAACAGCGCCTTGGTGCCTGCTTCGGTGCGGGTGTCGATCACCGCGACGACATCGCCGTCCGATTCCAGCTTCGAGGTGACCGGATCGAGATGCGAGATCAGGTCGACCTGCTTCTGCTTGATCGCGGCGACCGCGCTGGCGCCGGCACCGACGCCGATGATCGCGGCATCCGTCGCCTTCAGCCCTGCTTTGACCATGGCATATTGCGCGGTCAGCGCCGTCGAGGAGCCCGGCGCGGTCACGCCGATCTTGAGGCCCTTGAAATCGGCGGCCGACTTGACCTTGTCGGCGAGGTCCTTGCGCACCGCGATGGTGATCGCCGGGAAGCGGCCGAGCTCGATGACCGCGCGGATGTCCTGGCCCTTGGCCTGCATCCGGATCGTGTGCTCGTAGGCGCCGGTCACCACGTCGACCGAGCCGCCGACCAGGGCCTGCAGCGATTTGGCGCCGCCGCCGAAATCGTTGATCTCGACCTCGAGCCCCTGGTCCTTGAAGTAGCCCTTCTTCTCGGCGACCGTGAGCGGCAGGTAATAGAGCAGCTGCTTGCCGCCGACGCCGAGCGTCAGCTTCGGCTTCTCGGCGTTCTGCGCGAGCGCGCCATAGGGCGAGAAGCCGAGCGAGGTGGTGAGGGCAAGCGCGGCGAGCGCCGTGCGGCGGGACAGGATCATGGACTTCCTCCGAGTGATGACCAAGCGCTTCTGAGGGCGGCTTCAGGCCTGACGATAGGCGAGTTTCGCCGCCAGCATCAACCTCTTGCTCGACATCACGTCGTCGTGGTCGTGCTCTGACCCGGCCGCCAGACCAGCAGCCGGTTCTCGACCATGGTCACGATCGAATCGATCACGATCACGAAGATCGCCAGGATCAGCATGCCCGCGAACACGCCGGTGACGTCGAAGACGCTCTCGGCCTCGTGGATCTTGTAGCCCAGCCCCGCCGAGGAGCCGAGATATTCGCCGACCACCGCGCCCACCAGCGCAAACCCGACGGAGGTGTGCAGCGAGGAGAACATCCAGGTCAGCGCCGAGGGCCAATAGACATGGCGGAACAGCTGGCGCTCGTTCATGCCGAGCATGCGGGCATTGGCGAGCACGGTCGGCGAGACCTCGCGCACCCCCTGATAGACGTTGAAGAACACGATGAAGAACACCAGCGTGAAGCCGAGCGCCACCTTCGACCAGATCCCGAGCCCGAACCACAGCGCGAAGATCGGCGCCAGCACCACCCGAGGCAGCGCGTTCGCAGCCTTGATGTAAGGGTCGAACACCGCCGCCAGCAGCGCATTGCGGGCGAAGGCGAAGCCGAAGAAGATGCCCGCCGCCGAGCCGATCACGAAGGCGAGCACGGTCTCGGTCAGCGTGATGCCGAGATGGTAATAGATCTCCGTGCCGGTCAGCTGCTTCCAGGTCCGCGCCAGCACCTCGCCGGGGGTCGAGAAGAAGAACTGGATGGTTTTGACCTCGCCGAACAGCGGATAGGTGCTGATCACATGCCAGATCGCCAGCGCGACAATCAGCACCAGCACCTGCAATGAGAGAAGCTTGATCCGGCTCACGCGCCGCCCTCCCCGACCAGCTCGCGGCCCTCGCCCATGGCATAGGCCTTCTGCACCTCGACCCTGAGCGAGGCCCAGATGTCGCGATGAATCTCATGGAACGCCTTTTCCAGGCGGATCTCGGCGATGTCGCGCGGGCGCGGCAGCGGCACCCTGTAATCGGCGACGATCGTCGCGGCCGGCCCTGCCGACATCACGACGACGCGGTCGGACAGCGCTATCGCTTCTTCCAGGTCATGGGTGACGAAGATCAGCGCCTTGCGGTCCTTGGACCAGAGATCGAGCAGCAGATTGCCCATGATCTGCCGGGTCTGCGCGTCGAGCGGCCCGAAGGGCTCGTCCATCAGCAGGATCTCGGGATCGCGGATCAGCATCTGCGCCAGCGCCACGCGCTTGCGCTGGCCGCCCGACAGCATGTGCGGATAGCGCTCGACGAACGCCCGCAGGCCCACCCGCGCCAGCCAGTCGCGGGCTCTGCTGTCGGCCTCCGCATCGGAGACGCCCATCGGCTCGAGCGCCACCTTGACGTTGTCGAGCGCCGTCTTCCACGGCATCAGCGCGTCCTGCTGGAAGAGATAGCCCGCCCGCCGGTTCAGTCCCGACAGCTTCTGGCCGAAGATCGAGACCGTGCCGGCCGAGGGCGTCAGCAGCCCGGCGGCGGCGTTGAGCAGGGTCGACTTGCCGCAGCCCGTCGGGCCGACCACCGAGACGAACTCCCCGGAGGCGACGGCAAGATCGATGTCCCTGACCGCCTGGTAACGGCTGCCGCCCTGGAGATGAAAGGTGATGTCGATGCCGGCGAGGCCGACTGCCGCCGGCGGCGCCATTGCCGCGCCCGCATCCGGCTGCGGGCTGGTTGCCAACTCCATGGATGTCGCTTCCCTTGGCGGCGGCCCCATTGCCGAAGCCGCCGCGGACCGTCTTTTGCGGGGGCGACCTTAGGGGAACATCCCGGGAAGGCAACCGCGGCATAGGGAGATTTCAACGGAAGAGCACGCAACTGGCGAAACCGCGGCATTTCTGGTGTATCGCTCCGCGGCCGCAGGAGAATCGCCCGTGCTTCAACTCGACCAATGGATGCATGCTCTCGTCGAGTTCATGCGGGCCAACCAGCAATGGGCGATTCCGATCGTCTTCCTCGTCGCCTTCGCGGAATGCGTCGCCATCCTGTCCTGGCTGATCCCGGCGACGGTCTTCTTCACCGCCTTCGGCGCGGTCGCCGGTGCCTCGGGCCTCAACCTGGTGCCGATCTCGATCGCGGCCTCGCTCGGCGCCGGCTTCGGCTTCTGGATATCCTACTGGGCCGGCCTGCTGCTCGGCCCGCGCGTCGGCGACTATTGGCCGCTGCGCGACAATCCGGCCCTGCTGCAGCGCGGCCACGACTTCTTCGAGAAATGGGGCATTCTCGGCGTGCTGATCGGCCATTTCTTCGGGCCGGTGCGCGCCGTGATCGCGCTGGTCGCCGGCATCGTGAAGATGCCGTTCTGGGCCTTCCAGCTCGCGAACTGGACCGCCTCCTTCGCCTGGGGCTTCGGGCTGATCTACGGCGCCGGACGCTTCACCGAGATGATGATGCAGATCACCGGCCGCTGAGCCGCATGCATGGCAAAGCCGGCCGCTGGGCGGCCGGCTTTCTTTGTCGTGCATGCCGGGCTCAGAGCAGCCCGAGCACGACGATCGTCAGCAAGGCGAAGGATGCGCCCAAAGCGAGATGGGCGAAGGTGAGTGGAGAGGAATGCAACGGCTTGATCGGTGTCATCATCGCCTCCCTGTCTGGTATGGCCTCAATTGCTGGGTTGTCTCACCGGGCGACCAGATCCGCGAACACCCAGCCGAGCAGCGCTAGCGCCAAGCCCGCGATGAGCACCACCAAGACCGGCCGGTCGAGAAAGCCCTGCCTCGCCTCGACGGGCGTCTCGACGGCCGGATCGGCGCTGGTGTGATCGTCGGCCCGCATCGGCGGAACGGGCTCGCCGCCCTTGGTCGGAATCCGCGCTTCGCGGTCTCTGACATCCTGGTCCATAGCCCACCTCCTTGGTGCGGTTCAGCCACCCACCAGGCGCAGCATCGCGCTCGCCATCAGGGTGACGCCGAGGCAGCCGCCGAGCAGCCCGAACAGAATGCGCTCCTGCCCGCTGGCGCCGGGATGCGGCGCGGCGCGCGAGCGGCCGCTTCTCTGGTCGGAATGGGCATGCGGCCCGTGATTCTGGCGTGCCATGGATCTGGCTCCTGCCGGTGATTGACTGCAACACCAACGCCCGGTGCCGATGGCGGTTCCCGCATGCGACATCCCGGCAAACGAAAACGGGCGCCCGCGAGGGCGCCCGTTCCGAGATCGATCGATCGCTTGTCTCGGCTCAGTTCTTGGTCTTGTCGACCAGCGCCTTGGCCTTGATCCAGGGCATCATGTCGCGCAGCTTGGCGCCGACTTCCTCGATCGGATGGGCGGCATAGCGGGCGCGGGTCGCCTTGAACGAGGTCTGGTTGACCTTGTTCTCCAGCATCCAATCGCGGGTGAACTTGCCCGACTGGATATCGGTCAGCACCCGCTTCATCTCGGCCTTGGTCTCGGCGGTGATGATGCGCGGGCCGGTGACGTACTCGCCGAACTCCGCGGTGTTGGAGATCGAGTAGTTCATGTTGGCGATGCCGCCCTCGTAGATGAGGTCGACGATCAGCTTCACCTCGTGGAGGCACTCGAAATAGGCCATCTCCGGCGCATAGCCGGCCTCGGTCAGCGTCTCGTAGCCGGCCTTGATCAGCTCGACCAGGCCGCCGCAGAGCACCACCTGCTCGCCGAACAGGTCGGTCTCGCACTCCTCCTTGAAGGTGGTCTCGATGATGCCGGCGCGGCCGCCGCCATTGGCCGAGGCGTAGGACAGGCCGAGATCATGAGCGTTGCCGGTGGCGTCCTGATGGATCGCGATCAGCGTCGGCACGCCGCCGCCGCGCTCGTATTCGGAGCGCACGGTGTGGCCGGGGCCCTTCGGGGCGACCATCAGCACGTCGAGGTCCTTGCGCGGCTCGATCAGGTTGAAGTGCACGTTGAGCCCGTGGGCGAACAGCAGCGCCGCGCCGTCCTTCATGTTCTCGGCCAGCTCGTCGCGGTAGATGTCGGCCTGGAGCTCGTCCGGCGTCAGCATCATCACGACATCGGCCCATTTGGCGCCTTCCGACGGGGTGAACACCTTGAAGCCGGCGCCCTCTGCCTTCTTGCGGGTGGCCGAGCCGGCCTTCAGGGCGATCGCCACCTCCTTGACGCCGGAATCGCGCAGGTTCTGCGCATGCGCATGGCCCTGCGAACCGTAGCCGACGATCAGGACCTTCTTGCCCTTGATCAGATTGATATCCGCGTCGCGGTCGTAATAAACGCGCATGCAGGCGTCCTTCCTTGGGTTGAGCTTGCGTTTCTTCAGTCTTTCGGTGCGGCGGGGCGCCGCCCGTGAAGGGCGAGGAACTGGTCGGCCGCGCAGGTCGCGTCGCGCTCGATCTCGGCGCGGCTGAGCGACAGCGCGTCGCCGAGCAGCAGCCGGATCTGCACGTCGCGGCCGACCAGGCCGAAGAAGATGCGGAACGCCGTCTCGGCATCGTCGAAGGTGATCAGCCCGGCCTCGCGCCCGGCCTCCAGCAGCGGCTTCAGCCTGGCGCCAATCGCGAAGCGGCCATTGGCCAGCACGATGGCGCCGAGATTGCTCTCATGCGAGCGGGCATGGCTGATCGCCAGTCGGTTGAGCGCGATCGAGGTCGGGCTGGAGATCACCTCGAGCCAGTTCGCGGCGAAGCGGATCAGGCTGTCGCGCAGGGCCGAGGCATCGGGCCTCTGCCGGTCGAAATTGCCGGCGCGGACCTTCGAGGCCTGCCATTGCACGGTCGCGGCGAGCAGACCGTCGCGATCGCCGAACCATTTGTACAGCGTCTCCTTCGAGCAGCTGGCCCGCCGCGCCACCGCCGTCATGGTGAGCTGGTCCCCCTGCTCCACCATCAGCGCCAGCACGGCGTCGAGCACGGCCTGCTGCCGCTCGCTCAGCGCCTCGGTCCGGCTGTCGGGTGGGATCTCGCTCATCGCGTCCAGGAGAGTACCGTACGTTACGGTTCCCGCTCTAGCGCAGTGCCGTTGCGCTCGCAAGCCGCTGGCGCGATTTTTCGATCGCGCGCCGGCACCCTATATCGAAGCCATCTTTTTCCGGAGCGACGCCCATGCATGCACAAGCCACCCCTGCCGAAGCCGCCGATCTCCTCGCCTTCTGGCGCGCGGTCGGGCCGCAGAAATGGTTCGCCAAGGACGATGCGCTGGACGCCGAGATCGCGCGGCGCTTCCGGCCGCTGGTCGAGGCGGCGGCGCGCGGGGAACTGTCGTCCTGGGAGGCGACGCCGGAGGGCGCCTATGCGCTGCTGATCCTGCTCGACCAGTTCCCGCGCAATCTCTACCGCAACTCGCCGCAGGCCTTCGCCGCCGATCCGCTGGCCCGCGACGTCGCCGAGCGGGCGATCGCCCGCGGCTACGACGAAGCTTTCGACAATCCCGAGAAGCGATTCATCTATATGCCCTTGATGCATTCCGAGGCGCTGGCCGACCAGGAGCGCTGCGTCGCGCTGAGCGAAGCCTCCGGCGACGAGGACTCGACGAAATGGGCGGTGATCCACCGCGACATCATCCGCGATTTTGGCCGCTTCCCGCATCGCAACGCGGTGCTGGGCCGCGACACCACACAGGCCGAGCGCCGCTTCCTGGAGGATGGCGGCTTCAAGGGCTGACGCCGCTCAGCCCTGGGCGGCCATCCGCTGCAGGAAGATCGCCGCGGCGGTCAGCACGAAGCCGGCCCACCACAGTGGCGAGCGCAGGCTCTTGCCGGAGCCGAGCGGCTCCGGCTCCGCCTTGCCGGCGATGCGCTTGAGGATCGGCAGGGCGAAGCAGGCGAAGCCGGCGACGCCGCAGCCGAGCGCGACCAGGTTGAGGGTCTCTGGGGTCATCGGCGCGATCTTACATCGCCTCCGCGCCGCGGCTCATCGCGGCGATGCCGGTGCGCGAGACCTCGCTGAGGCCGACCGTGGTCATCAGCCCGATGAAGCGCTCGACCTCCTCGGTGGTGCCGGTCAGCTCGAAGACGAAGGAGGTCAGCGTCGCGTCGAGCGTACGCGCGTTGAAGGCAGCGGCGAGCCGCATCGCCTCGACGCGGTGGTCGCCCTTGCCGACCACCTTGACCAGGCAGAGCTCGCGCTCGATCGCCTCGCCCTGCAGGGTCAGGTCGACGACGCGGTGCACCGGCACCAGCCGGTCGAGATGCGCCTTGATCTGCTCGATCACGCTCGCCGTGCCGGAGGTGACCACGGTGATGCGCGACAGGTGCTTCTCGTGCTCGGTCTCCGATACCGTCAGGCTCTCGATGTTGTAGCCACGGCCGGAGAACAGCCCGGCGATGCGGGCGAGGACGCCCGGCTCGTTGTCGACGATCACCGCCAGCGTGTGGCGGGCGATCGGCTGCGAGACCGGGGCGGTCGGGTAATGCGTCGTGTTCATCGGTTAGGCCTTGCTGCGGCTGAGATGCGGACGGAAATCGGTCAGGACCGGCTCGTCGAGCTCGTCCTCCGGGACGATCCAGGGCTCGGACAGGGCCTGCTCGCGCCAGGCCTTGAAGCCGGCGCTCGCCTGGACCGCCGCGACATAGGCGCTCGCCTCGGGATCGAGCGGGATCGAATAGCCGGAGAAGCGTGCCGTCACCGGCGCGAACATCGCATCGGCCGCGCTGAACGCGCCGAACAGGAAGGGCCCGCCCGCACCGAAGCGCTGCCGCGCGTCACGCCAGATCGCGCCGACCCGCGCCACATCGGCGGCCACCGCGGCGCCCCGGTCCCGCGCCGGATGGATCCAGCCGAGATTCATCGGGCAGGCGCCGCGCAGCGCCGAGAAGCCGGAATGCATCTCCGCGCTGATCGAGCGCGCCATCGCCCGCGCCGCGCGGTCCCGCGGCCAGATCGCCAGATCCGGCCGCGCCTCGGCCAGATATTCGATGATCGCCAGCGAATCCCAGACCGTGACCTCACCGTCGATCAGCGCCGGAACCTTGCGCGCCGGGGTATAGGCACCGACCGCCCGCTTCCAGTCCGGATCGTCGAAGCTCGGCCCGAACGGGATCAGCACCTCCTCGAACGGAATGCCGAACTCGCGCATCAGCAGCCAGGGCCGCAGCGACCAGGAGGAATAGGTCTTGTTGGCGATCACGAGTTTCATGGCTGACGCACCACCGGATGAGGGAAGATCTGCGAAGCGCGCTTGAACAGCGGCTTGTCGAAGGTGAAAAACACCTCGACATGCGGACACGCCGCCAGATGCATGGCATCGGCGAAATCGAGCCCCGCCCTGAAGCCCGCGAGCGCCAGCCGAGCCGCAGCCTCGTCCTCGACATCGATGCCATCGCTGCCGAGCAGCATGTCGAAGACGTCCGCGATCTCATCGGCGCCATAGCCGTAGCTGAAGCGCAGCACCCACTCCAGCTCGAGCAGCACCGTTTTCGGCACGAAGACGGAATGCCGAAGAAACAGCGCGCGGGCTCGCTTCTCCTGGACGGGATCGTCGCGCGTGACATAGCGGACGAGGAGATTTGTATCGGCAGCGATCTCCATTAGGTCTCGTCCGTCGGCAAGCCCGATTTTCTCTTCCAGCGCTCGCGCAGCGCCTCGTCGATGCCGCGCTGCATCTCCTCCAGCGTCTTGGGCGGCCCCTCATAGGGCAGGCAGCCATAGAGATCGTCGATCGTGTAGCGCTTCTTCGGCTGCTTCGGCGCCAGGAAGACGCCGCCGTCGCGCGCCGTCACCTCGAACTCGGTGCCCGGCTGCCAGCGCCCGGCCTCGCGGATGCTCTTGGGCAGGATCACCTGCCCCTTGGTCGAGAGCCTGGTCGTCGCCATCCTCATCTCCTCGCGGTAAGACGAAGGTAAGTTAGCATCGCGGGCGCCGCCGCGCCATGTCGGCTCATGCCGCCTGCTCCGCCGCCAGGGTGAAGTCGAGCGCCGCCTCGCAATGCAGCGCCGTGGTGTCGAAGACCGGCAGCGCGACATCGCCCTGGCCGATCAGCAAAGTGATCTCGGTACAGCCGAGGATGACCCCGTCCGCCCCCTCCTCCCGCGCCGCGCGGGCGACGATCTCGCGATAGCGCGCCCTGGACTCGGGCCGGACCTCGCCGCGGCAGAGCTCCTCATAGATGATGCGATGCACCGCCTCGCGCTCCTGCGCCTGCGGCACCAGCGCCTCGACGCCGAAGGCCGCCAGCCGGTCGCGGTAGAAGCTCTGCTCCATGGTGAAGCGCGTCGCCAGCAGCAGCGGCCGGCGCGACGGGCTCTTGCGGATCGCCTTGGCGGTGACATCGGCGAGATGCAGGAAGGGCAGGTTCGTCGCGGCGGTGATCGCGTCGGCGAGCTTGTGCATGGTGTTGGTCGCCAGCAGCAGGCAGGAGGCGCCGCCCTGCTCCAGCCGCCGTGCGCTGGCGGCCATGGCGGCGCCGGCCGCCTGCCAGTCGCCCTTGGCCTGCATCTCGGCGATCGGCGAGAAGTCGAGCGAGTGCAGCAGGATATCGGCGGAGTGCAGCCCGCCGAGCCGGCTGCGCACCCCCTCGTTGAGCAGCCGGTAATAGACCGCCGTCGATTCCCAGCTCATCCCGCCGATCAGGCCGATCGTCGCCATCTCGCTTCCCCCCGCGGCCCTGCGGCCGGCTCAGACCAGCTGCTTGCCCTTGGCGTCGATGATCTCGCCGGTATCGCCTTCGAAATCCGGAAGGATCATCTCGTTATGCGCCTTGCCCGAGGGGATCATCGGGAAGCAGTTCTCCTCCTTGGCGACCAGGCAGTCGAAGATCACCGGCCCCGGCGTCTCGATCATCTCCATGATCGCCCGGTCGAGATCGGCCGGGTCGGAGCAGCGGATGCCGTGGCCGCCATAGGCCTCCGCCAGCTTGACGAAGTCCGGCAGCGAGGCGGAATAGCTTTCCGAATAGCGCCCGCCATGCAGCAGTTCCTGCCACTGGCGCACCATCCCCATATACTCGTTGTTGAGGATGAAGATCTTGACCGGCAGCCGATACTGCACCGCGGTCGACATCTCCTGCATGTTCATCAGGATCGAGGCCTCGCCGGCGATGTCGATGACGAGCGCGTCCGGGTTCTTCATCTGCACGCCGATCGCCGCCGGCAGCCCGTAGCCCATCGTCCCGAGCCCGCCCGAGGTCATCCAGCGGTTCGGCTCCTGGAAATGGAAATACTGCGCCGCCCACATCTGGTGCTGGCCGACCTCTGTGGTGACGTAGGTGTTGCGGTCCTTGGTCAGCTCGTAGAGCCGCTCGATCGCGTATTGCGGCTTGATGATCGTCTCGGACTTCTTGTAGCCGAGGCTGTTGCGCGCCCGCCAGCCGTCGATCTGCGTCCACCAGGCGGTCAGCGCCGTCTTGTCGATCTGCGGCGAGGTCTCTCGCCAGATCCGCACCATGTCCTCGAGCACATGGGCGCAATCGCCGACGATACCGATATCGACCTTGACGTTCTTGTTGATCGAGGACGGGTCGATGTCGATATGGATCTTCTTCGAGCGCGGCGAGAAGGCGTCCAGGCGGCCGGTGATCCGGTCGTCGAAGCGGGCGCCGACATTGATCATGACGTCGCAGTCATGCATCGCGAGATTAGCCTCGTAGGTGCCGTGCATGCCGAGCATGCCGAGCCATTGCCGGTCGGCCGCCGGGAAGGCGCCGAGCCCCATCAGCGTCGACGTGACGGGATAGCCGGTCAGCCGGGCGAGCTCCCGCAGCAGCGCGGAAGCGTGCGGGCCGGCATTGATGACGCCGCCGCCGGTGTAGAACACCGGCTTCTTGGCGTTGGCGATCAGCTCGACCGCCGCCTTGATCTTGGCGAGGTCGCCCTTGACCGTCGGCCGGTAGGTCTTGTGCTGGTTGTCGCGCGGCCGGCTATAGGCGCCGCTGGCGAACTGGATGTCCTTCGGAATGTCGATGACGACAGGGCCCGGCCGGCCATTGGCGGCGACATAGAAGGCCTCGTGCAGGATGCGCGGCAGGTCGGCGATGCTCTTCACCAGGTAGTTGTGCTTGGTGCAGGAGCGGGTGATGCCGACCGTGTCGCATTCCTGGAAGGCGTCGGAGCCGATCAGATGCGTCGGAACCTGGCCGGTGATGACGACCAGCGGGATCGAGTCGAGCAGCGCGTCGGTCAGCCCGGTGACGGCGTTGGTCGCGCCCGGGCCGGAGGTCACCAGCACGCAGCCGACCTTGCCGGGCGCCGAGCGGGCATAGCCCTCGGCGGCATGGACCGCGCCCTGCTCATGGCGCACCAGCACATGCTTGACCCTGTCCTGCTGGAAGAGCGCGTCGTAGATCGGCAGCACGGCGCCGCCGGGATAGCCGAAGAGATGGTCGACGCCCTGGTCCTGGAGGGCGCGGACGACCATCTCTGCGCCGGTCATCATCTCGCTCATAACGGTCTCCTGCGCGGTCTTGGTCGGTTGGTGCTGGGTCAGGCTGGGAAAAAGGCAATAAAAAAGGCCCTCGAAGGGGCCTGGGCGTGCGCTGGCGTCGGGGACGCCCGGTTTTTGAAACCGGCCCCTACCAGCGCACCTCTACGATAATAAGCTTGCGCATCTGGCAGCCCTGTCGTGACGAAAGTTGCCGGACGCTAGACGAGGCGCACCGCATGGTCAAGCGCCGTTTCGCCTCCGCCATCGCCAGCCGCTGCGATAGCCGGTGTTCCGCAGCTTCCTCGGAACACTTTCTCAAGACCCTTCGGCTATGAAATGCCGGCGGGACGAGCCACGATGTACCAGGAAATCCATACTCACAACATCGCCGAACGCGCTTATGCGCCGGAGATCGGCGGTCTGTTGGAGCGTTTCCGCCGCCATGCCATGCCGGGAGCCGGCGCACCGCACGACATCTTCACCCAGGAGCTGATGCCGCTCTATGGCGCCGACCTGATGGTGATGCAGCCCTATGGCGCCGGCGACTACGCCTATCGCTATTTCGGCCGCAACATCGCGCGCAATGTCGGCTGCGACCGCACGGGCCAGCTCGTTTCCTCGATGTCGACGCCGACCGCGCGCTTCACCATTGACTGCTATGATCGCGCCCTCGACACCGGCGAGCCCGTCCACACCATCCATCGGGCGCTGAAGACGACAAGGATCACGCTTTGGGAGCGGCTGATCTTGCCGACTGCGACGGCGCAGGGCGAGCGCTTCCTCGTGGTGTTCAGCAAGCCTCTGCAATTCGCCGAAGAACTGCTGGCGACCGTGCTCGACACCTCCCCCGCCGGCATCCTCGCTCTGCGTGCCATTCGCAGCGACGAGGGCGAGATCGTGCGCGCCGTGGTGATCACCGCCAACCGGCGCGCCCTCGCGATCGCCGGCGAGCCGGAGGGCGGGCTGCTCGATGCGGATGCGCGCGAAGCCCTGCCCTTCTTCGCCGACGACGCGCTGTGGCGCCGCTGTCTTCACGTGATCGAGCTGCGCCGCAACGATGTCATCGAGACCTGCTGCACGGTCAACGGCCGCGAGATCTGGCTCCAGATCGCCGTTGCTCCGTTCGGCGAGGGGCTGGTGATGAGCTTGAACGACATCTCCGAGCTGAAGCTCGCCAATCTCGCTCTGCAGAGCCGGGCGGCGACATTGGCCCTCGAGGTCAGCCGGGAACGTGCGACCAGGCGCGCGCTCTCCCAGGAGCTCGGCCAGCGCGAGGCGCGCGAGCAGGAACTGCGCCGCCTGGCCGAGACCGACCCGCTCACCGCCCTGCTCAACCGGCGCTCGCTGATCGAGAAGGCGAACGCCGTCATTGCTGGCGGCGACGCGGCCGGCGAGGAGATCTCGCTGTTCGTGGTCGATCTCGACCATTTCAAGCAGATCAACGACGGCCATGGCCATGCCGCCGGCGACGCGGTGATCCGCGCCTTCGCCGATCTGCTGCTCGGCCATATGCGGGCCAATTCCCTGGTCAGCCGCCTCGGCGGCGAGGAGTTCGCGGTGGTCCTGCCACGCGCGGGCGCGAGCGAGGCCCTGCGGATCGCCGAGCGCTTCCAGGCGCTGCTGCGCGCGACGCATCTGCCCGTCACCGAGGATTTCGACCTGCAGGTGACCGCCAGCATCGGCGTCGCGACGCGCTTGCCGGGTGAGGATTTCAGCGCATTTCTCGCCCGTGCCGACAAGGCGCTCTATCGCGCCAAGCATGATGGCCGAAACTGCGTCCGACGCGCCGAGCATCCGCTCTCCGCGGCAGCCTGAAACCTCATCCCGGCGCAGAGCCCGTTCCGATCGGCTTGCAACGCAAGCTGATCGGATAAAACGGTCTCTAATTCAAGGTGAGAGGCGGATTCACCGATCAGATCGATCCGATCTGATCGGATCCGGCTCTAGCGCCGCCAGGGCGGCGCCCAGCCCCTCCTCGGGCGCCACCGCGCTCCACCCCTCCATCTGATGGCGAAACCAGGTGACCTGCCGCTTCGCATAGGCGCGCGTATCGGCCTTGCCGCGCGCCAGCGCCTCGTCGAGCGAGAGCATGCCGTCGAGATAGGCTACCAGCCCGGGCACGCCATGGGCCCGCATCACCGGCAGCAGCGGGTCGAGCCTGCGCGCGCGCAGCGCGGCGACCTCCTCCAGCGCGCCCGCCGCCATCATCGCATCGAAGCGCTCGTCGATCCGGGCGCGGACGAGCTCGCGCTCCGGCATCAGGAACAGCTTCAGCAGCCTCGCCTGCGCGAGCGGCCCCGGCCGGCGCGCGCCCTGGAAACTGGCGAGCGAGCGGCCCGTGGCCGCCAGAACCTCGAGCGCCCGCATCACCCGCAGGCGATCGCTCGGCCGCAACCGCGCCGCCATCGGCGGATCCTTGCGATCGAGCTCGGCATGCAGCTCAGCGGTCTCGCGCGTCGCCGCCCAGGCGCGAAAATCCGCGCGGACCTCATCCGGAACCGGCGGAATCTCAGACAGCCCTTCCGTCAGCGCCTTGAAATAGAGCCCCGTCCCGCCGACCAGGACCGGCAGCCTGCCTTCTCCCGCCAGCTCCGCCAGCAGGCTGGCCGCCTCTGCGGCGTAGGCGGCGGCCGAATGGTTCACCGCGCCATCGACATGGCCATAGAGCCGATGCGGCGCCTGCTCCAGCTCCCGAGGGCTCGGCCGGGCCGTGATGATCGAGAGATCGCGATAGACCTGCATCGAATCGGCATTGATCACGACCCCGCCGAAACGGCGCGCCAGCTCCGCTGCGAGGGCCGACTTGCCGCTCGCGGTCGGACCTGCGATGAGCACCGCGCTGTAATTCACTTCGCTTCCGGCTCCCTCATGACGCTCGTCGCCACCCTCGTCTGCGCCCCGGGCCAGGCCCTTCTCGATGACGCCCTGCTCGCCCGGCTGCGCGAGGCGGCGCTCGTGCCGGCGCACACGCAATGGCTCGACGGCGGCATCGCGGCCGATCTCTTCGCGGATGCCGGCGAGCCGCGCAAGCTCGAAGCCTTGCTGCGCGAGGCGCTCGGCGGCGCTGCCGTCGACATCATCGTCCAGCCGGCGGCGAGCCGCCGCAAGCGGCTCTTCCTCGCCGATATGGATTCGACCATGATCGGCCAGGAATGCATCGACGAGCTCGCCGCCTATGTCGGGCTGAAGGACAAGGTCGCCGGCATCACCGAGCGGGCCATGCGCGGCGAGATCGCCTTCGAGCCGGCGCTGCGCGAGCGCGTCGCCCTGCTGAAGGGCGTCGCCCTTGCCGTCGTCGAGGAGATCATCCGCGAGCGCATCACATTGACGCCGGGCGGCAGCGCCCTCGTCCGCACCATGCGGGCGAGCGGCGCCTATACGGCCCTGGTCTCCGGCGGCTTCACCGTCTTCACCGGCCCGATCAGCAGCGTCATCGGTTTCGACGAGCATCGCTCGAACACGCTGCTGGACGATGCCGGCCTGCTGATCGGCGAGGTCGGCGAGCCGATTCTCGGCAAGCAGGCCAAGCTCGACGCCCTCGTCGAGCTGCGCGAGCGGCTCGGCCTGCCGCGCGAGGCGGTGCTCGCGGTGGGCGACGGCGCCAATGATCTCGCGATGCTGGACGAAGCCGGCCTCGGCGTCGCCTTCCGCGCCAAGCCGGCGGTGGCGGCCGCTGCCGATGCCCGCCTCGATCATGCCGACCTGACCGCCCTGCTCTATGCCCAGGGCTATCGCGGCGACGAGATCGTCAGGGGCTAATCGACGATGAACAGCCTTGCCCCGCGCGGCGCGCGCGAGCGGTGCGGTTCCGCCCCATCGGCGACCTGATAGCTCATCCCGGCCCGCAGGGGCATGACCCGCCCATCGGCCAGCGTCGTCTCCAGCTCGCCGTCGAGGCAGAGCAGGATATGGCCTTTCTCGCACCAATGGTCCGAGACATAGCCGGGCGAATACTCGACCATCCGCACCCGGATCGGATTGTCCGGCGGCCCGAAGCGGCGCGTGCGCCAGGTCGCCTGCCCCTGCTCGCCCGCGAAGACCTCCGGCTCGATCTCGGTCCAATCGGTCGTGCCGAACGGGATATCGCTCATCTTCATGTCGTCGGTCCTCGTGCCGCCTTCACCGGACGCGAAAAAGGCGGCCGCGCGGCCGCCTTTCGCAATCTCCTCGCGCCTCTCGCGCTCAGTCGGTCTTCACCGCGACGAAGCGGGTGTCGCCCTGGCCGTTCGAGACCAGCAGCAGCACCGACTTCTTGCCCTCCTTCTTGAGGGCATCGAGGCGCTTGGTTACCTCGTCCGGGCTGTTCACCGGTTCCAGGCCGACCTCGACGATCAGCTCGCCCACCAGGATGCGCTTGTCGGCAGCGTTCGAATTGCTGTCGATCTTGGTGATCACGACGCCCTTCAGCCCCTCCTTGATCGAGTAGCGCTTGCGCAGCTCCTCGCTCTGGGCGGAAAGCTCGAGGCCGAGCGCCGACGTCGAGGCCGGCTTGGCCGCTTCCGCCGGTTTGGACGAAGCCTGCTGGACCTTCTCGCCATCCTCGAGCCTGCCGAGCTTGACCGTCTTGGACAGCTCCTTGCCCTTGCGCATGATCAGCACCGGCACGTCCTTGCCGACCGGCGTGGCGGCGACGATACGCGGCAGATCGCGCGAATCCTTCACCTCCTTGCCGTCGAACTTGACGATCACGTCGCCGACCTCCAGGCCCGCCGGCTTGGAGGGGCCCTTGTCGTCGATGCCGGCGACCAGGGCGCCGCGCGCCGTGCCGAGGCCGAGCGCTTCGGCGGTGGCCTCGTCGACATTCTGGATGCGCACGCCGAGCCAGCCGCGGCGCGTCTCGCCGAACTCGCGCAGCTGCTCGACGATGTTGACCGCCAGCGAGGACGGCACCGCGAAGCCGATGCCGACCGAGCCGCCCGTCGGCGACAGGATGGCGGTGTTGATGCCGATCACCTCGCCGGCCATGTTGAACAACGGGCCGCCCGAATTGCCCTTGTTGATGGCCGCATCGGTCTGGATATAGGTGTCGTAGGGGCCCTGCTGGATGTCGCGATTGCGGGCCGAGACAATGCCCGACGAGACCGAGCCGCCGAGGCCGAACGGATTGCCGATCGCCATCACCGGATCGCCGATCCGGATCCTGTCGGAATCGCCGAACTTCACGAAGGGCAGCGGCTTGTCGTGCTTCACGCGCAGCACGGCGAGATCGACCTTCGAATCCTTGCCGATGACCTCAGCCTTGAGGCGCAGCCCGTCGCTGAACACCACGGTGATCTCGTTGGCGTCGCCGATGACGTGGTTGTTGGTGACGACGATGCCCGACGGATCGATCACGAAGCCCGAGCCGGCCGATTGCGAGCGGCGCTGCTGCGGCGGCTGGTTCTGACCCTGGCCCTGCCCGCCCTGGCCGCGGCGGTTGAAGAACTCCTCGAACAGATCGCCGAAGGGCGTATCCGGGCCGAGTTGCGGCAGCTGCGGCAAGGTGCGCCCGCGCGTCTCGCTCGTCGTCACCGCCGCGATATTGACCACCGCCGGCATCACCCGCTCGGCGAGGTCCGCCAGCGAGATCTGCCCCTGAACGAGCGGCGCCGCCGCCGTCCCCTGGCTGAGGGCCGGCTGGGCGAGCGGCACGCCGAGGCCGAAGGCCGCGACGGCGGCGATCCGCGCCAGACGGGAGGCATGGGGAAACTTGAGTGCCATCGAAATCCTCATGGTGATGATCGCGCGCCGTTACGGCATCGCAGCGCAGCCGGAACCCGAATGCAAGTTAAGAACGCGAAAATGCGGCGGAAGGGCGACACAAGATCGCGTCATCGCGCGCCTGTGCGATCACGATCCTGATGCTGGCCGCTCAGCTGCGCGCCAGCCAGACCAGGCCGACGCCGACCACCGCGGAGACGATCCCGATCAGCCGCATGCGATCGGGAGGCGTCTCGGAGGCGCTGCGCAGCGCCTCCTTGGCGAGGTTGGGGATCGCGGCGAACAGCAGGCCTTCGATGGCGAAGACCAGGCCCAACGCCGCGAGGAAATCGGTCATGCGCGGAACCGATCCCGGTCAGGGCCGTGGCGTTGCCGGGGCCGCCGGAGCAGCGCCGCTGTCGTTCGCGGCCGGCCGTCCCGACGGATCGTTGAAGAACCGGAAGAACGGCGAGTCCGGCGCGAGCACCATGCGCGTATCGCCCGGCTTCAGGCTCGCCTCATAAGCCTGCATCGAGCGATAGAAGGCGAAGAACTCCGGATCCCGGCCGAACGCCTCGGCGAAGATGCGGTTTCGCTCGCCCTCGCCCTGGCCGCGCAGCTCGTCCGCACGGCGCTGGGCCTCGGCGATGATGATCGTCGCCTCGCGATCGGCACGGGCCCGGATTTCCTGCGACTGCTGGCCGCCGAGCGCACGCGCTTCAGCCGCCTCGCGCTGGCGCTCTGTCTGCATGCGCTGGAAGACCGCCTGCGAGTTGGCCTGCGGCAGGTCGACCCGGCGCAGCCGGACATCGACCACGGTCATGCCGAAGCGGGCGGCCTCGCGGTTCACATCGTCGCGGATCCGGTTCATCAGCCGCGAGCGGTCGGTGCGGACCATCGCGGTGAAGGTCGCCTCCGCCAGCACCGAGCGGACGGTACCGTTGACGATCGAGGCCAGCTGCGAGTTGGCGCGCGGGATATTGTTGACCGCCTGGTAGAAGCGCAGCGGATCCGAGATGCGGTAGCGCGTGAAGGCGTCGACCACCAGCCGCTTCTGGTCGGAGGCGATGATCTCCTGCGCCGACAGGTCGAGATCGAGGATGCGGTTGTCGAGCCGCACCACCTGCTCGAACGGAGCTGGAAGCTTCAGATACAAGCCCGGCTTGGTGGCGACGGTCCGCACGGCGCCGAAGCGCAGCACGATCACCGATTCCGTCTGCTGGACGATGAAGGTCGCGGCATAGAAGACGACGGCGACGATGAAGAGGACGGCGAGCACGCCATAGCGAAGAAAGCCGTTCATCGGGTCGCCCCCTGCTGAGCCTGGGGCGCCGGGCCGCGCTGCTGCTGCTGGCCGAGCTGGCCGAGCGGCAGAAACGGCACGACACCGTTGCCGGAGCCCTTCTGATCGAGGATCACCTTGTCCATGCCGCCGAGGACGCGCTCCATGGTTTCGATGAACAGGCGCTCGCGGGTCACCGCCGGCGCGTTCTTGTACTGCTCGTAGACGGAGTTGAAGCGGCTGACCTGGCCGAGCGCCTCGTTGACCGTCTGGTCCTTGAAGGCCTCGGCCGACTGGACGAGCCCCGCCGCCCGGCCGCGCGCTTCCGGCACGACCTGGTTGGCATAGGTCTCCGCCTGGTTGCGCAGGCGCTCCTGGTCCGCGCGCGCCGCCTGGACGTCGCGGAAGGCGTCGATGACCTGCTGCGGCGGGTCGACCTTCTGCAGCTGCACCAGCCGGATCTGGACGCCGGCCTTGTAGGTGTCCAGCGTCTCCTGCATCAGCTGGCGCACCTCGGTTTCGATCTGGCCGCGATCGGTGGTCAGCACCGGCTGGATGTTGCGCCGGCCGATCACCTCGCGCATCGCGCTCTCGGCGACCGCTTTGACCGTGCCCGGCGGATCCTGGATGTTGAAGACATAAGCCTCCGGCGCCGCCGGATCGATCTGCCATTGCACGATCACGTCGATATCGACGATGTTCTCGTCGCCGGTGAGCATCAGGCTTTCCTCGCCGACATCGCTCTGGCGCGAGGCGCGCGCTGATTCCACGGTGCGGAAGCCGACCTCGGTGGTGATGACGTTGGTGACCTGGGGCTTGATGACGCTGCCGATCGGATAGGGCCAGTTGTAGTTCAGGCCCTCGCCGGTCTTGCCGATGAACTGTCCGAAACGCAGATTCAGGCCGACCTCGTTGGGGCGGACGATATACCAGCCGGTCATCAGCCAGATGAAGATCAGGGCTACGATGCCGATGAGCAGGCCCGGGCCGCCGAGATTGCCGCCGGGCATGAAGTTCTTCAGCCGGTCCTGGCCCCGCCGGATGATCTCCTCGAGATCGGGCGGGGTATTGCCGCCCGATGGCCCGCCACCGCCCCAGGGACCGCCGCTGCCGCCGCCGCGTTGGCCCCATGGGCCTCCGCCGCCGCTTCCCCCACTTCCGCCGCTCTGGTTACTCCAAGGCATGCCTCAGCCGTTCCTCACCTTTTTCGCTTCGGCCGTGCATAGCTGAACGGCGCGCCGCTGTCAGCGCCGGGCGGCGCACTCAGCGATCAGTTGGGCATCGGCCACGGATTCGTCAACGACGCAACCCCCTTTCGTCTTAGGCTGTTCGTCGCAGCGACTCTGTGATCGCCTCAACCGCGGCGTTCCAGCGTGACGAACGTCACCGCATGCTCGTCCTCCGGCCCGGCCGGCTGCTCCTCCCGCGCCGTCTCGCGGAAGGCGTCGCGGTCGAACTCCGGAAAGAGGGCGTCTCCCTCCGGCCTGGCGTGCACCAGGGTCAGCTCCAGCCGATCGACGACCGACATGACCTGGGCGTAGATCTCGCCGCCGCCGGCGATGATCACGGCGGGGGCGTTCATCGCGCGGCCGAGCGCCTGGGCCGTGTCGAGCGCCTGCTCGAGGCTGGGCACGACATGGGCACCCTCCGCCCGGAACTCCGAATCCCGCGTCAGCACCACCGATTGGCGCCCCGGCAGGGGCTTGCCGATCGACAGGAACGTCTTGCGCCCCATGATCATCGGACAGCCCATGGTCAGCGCGCGAAAGCGGCGCAGATCGCTCTTCAGCTGCCAGGCCAGCTGGTTGTCGCGGCCGATCACGCCGTTGTCGGCGACGGCGGCGACGATCACGAGGGGCAGTCTCGCCATCGCTCAGCCCTCCGCCAATCTGCGCAGCGCCTCGCCGTCGAGCCGCTTCACCGTCCACTCGCTCTGCGCCTTGGCGCCGATCGAGCGATAGAACACCCGCGAGGGCTCGTTCCAGTTCAGCACCCACCAGGCGAAGCGCGACAGCCCCTCCTCGACGCAGCGCTTCGCGAGGCGCACCATCAGCGCCTTGCCGATGCCCCTGCCGCGATGCTCGGGCCGGACATAGAGGTCCTCCAGCCAGATGCCGTGCCGGCCGGTGAAGGTCGAGTACGTGTAGAACCAGATCGCGAAGCCGGCCGGCGCTCCCTCCCATTCGGCGATCTCGCAGAACACCTTGGGCTGCGGCCCGAACAGCGCCGCCGCGATCTCGGCCTCGCTGGCCTCGACCTCATGCAGCAGCTTCTCGTATTCGGCGAGCTCGCGGACGAAGGCGAGCACGAGCCCGGCCTCGTCGGGCCGGGCCGGGCGGATGGCGAGGGTCATGGCAGCGCTCCGGCGTGAGACTCATCCGGTTCATGCCGTCGCGCCGCGCATTCGGCAAGCGGCGACGCTCCGGCGGCGCGCGCATTCCAGCGGGTCAGTCCGCCAGCAGCGCCGTTTCGAGGCGCTCCAGCAGCGCAAGGAACGCCTGCGCCTCGGAACCGAGGGGCGCCAGCAGCTGCGCCTCGAAGGCGAGCGCCTGCGGGACGATCGCCGCATAGGCGGCCCGCCCGGCTGCGGTCAGCGACAGGTCCTCTTCGCGGCGATCCGCGGGCTTCTGGCTGCGCGCCAGCCAGCGTCGCAGCTCGAGCGCCCGCACGGCGCGGCTGACTTTCGTCTTGTGCATCGAGGAGTGCCGGCAGATCGCGGTGGCGGTCATCGTCTCGATCTGCCCGAGCACCGCCAGCACCCGCCATTCGGGCACGGTGAGATCATATTGCGGGCCGTAGATGCTCCGGAAGCTCTGGGAGATCGCCGCGCTGAGCCGGTTGAGGCGATAGGGCAGGAACGCTTCCAGCGCGAGCATGGCAGCCCCGTTGATAGTTACAAAATCGACAGTTACGCATGTAACAACAGGATGGAGGATGCAAGATGAACGTGCAGAACCCCCTTTCGCCCCCGGCGAGCAAACTCGCGAGCGCCATCCAGCAGGGCTACATGTCCGGCTTCGGCAACGGCTTCGAGACAGAGGCGCTGCCCGGCGCGCTGCCGCTCGGCCGCAACTCGCCGCAGAAATGCGCTTATGGGCTCTATGCCGAGCAGCTCTCCGGCTCGCCCTTCACGGCGCCGCGCACCACCAATGAGCGCTCCTGGCTCTACCGCATCCGCCCGACCGTCGCGCATTGGAATCAATTCCGGAAGGTCGATGCCCGTCTCTGGCGCACCGCGCCGGCCCGCGAGGTCGATCTGCCGATCGCGCCGATGCGCTGGAGCCCCCTGCCGCTACCGGCCGAGCCGCTCTCCTTCGTCGAGGGCATGCACAGCATGACGACCGCGGGCGATGCCGGCAGCCAGGCCGGCATGGGTGCCCATGTCTATCTGATCACCCGCTCGATGGTGGACGAGTACGTCTATAACGCGGATGGCGAGATGCTCTTCGTGCCGCAGCAGGGGTCCTTACGCCTGTGGACGGAGTTCGGCATCATCGACATCGAGCCCGGCGAGATCGCGGTGATTCCGCGCGGCGTGAAGATCCGCGTCGAGCTCGCCGACGGGCCGGCGCGCGGCTATGTCTGCGAGAACTATGGCGGCGCCTTCACCTTGCCGGAGCGCGGGCCGATCGGCGCCAACTGCCTCGCCAATCCCCGCGACTTCCTCACCCCGGTCGCCGCCTATGAGGACCGCGATGCGCCCTCCAGGATGTATGTGAAATGGGGCGGCAATCTCTGGGTCGCCGATATCGAGCATTCGCCGCTCGATGTCGTCGCCTGGCATGGCAATTACGCGCCCTACAAATATGATCTGCGGAAGTTTTCGCCGGTCGGGCCGATCCTCTACGACCATGCCGACCCGTCGATCTTCACGGTGCTGACCTCGCCCTCGGAGACGCCCGGCACCGCCAATATCGACTTCGTCATCTTCTCCGACCGCTGGCTTGTCGCCGAGAACACCTTCCGCCCGCCCTGGTATCATATGAACGTGATGAGCGAGTTCATGGGGCTGGTCTACGGCGTCTACGACGCCAAGACCGGCGGCGGCTTCGTGCCCGGGGGCATCTCGCTGCACAACACCATGCTGCCGCACGGCCCTGACCTCGACGCCTTCGAGAAGGCGAGCACCGTCGAGCTCAAGCCGCACAAGCTCGAAGGCACGCTCGCCTTCATGTTCGAGACGCGCTTCCCGCAGCAGGTCACCGCCTTCGCCGCGGGGACGCAGGCGCTGCAGCGCGATTACGGCGCCTACGGCAAGAAGCTCGCCAAGCACTTCGACCCCGGCAAGCCGTGACCCGAGCGCAGCCGCCTCGGCTCACACCGCGATCGGTGCCTTGATTGCCGGGTGCGGGTCGTAGCCTTCGATCACCACGTCCTCGAAGCGGAACTCCTCGAGCTTTCGCACCGCCGGATTGAGCCGCAGGCTCGGCAGCGGCCGCGGCTCGCGCGTCAGCTGCTCGCGGGCCTGGTCGAGATGGTTGATGTAGAGATGGGTGTCGCCGAAGGAGTGCACGAACTCCCCGGGCTGCAGCCCCGTCACCTGCGCGACCATATGCGTCAGCAGCGCATAGCTGGCGATGTTGAAGGGCACGCCGAGGAAAACATCGGCCGAGCGCTGATAGAGCTGGCAGGACAGGCGTCCATCGGCGACGAAGAACTGGAACAGGCAATGGCAGGGCGCCAGTGCCATTTTCGGGATGTCGGCCGGATTCCAGGCCGAAACGATCAGCCGCCGCGAATCGGGATTGCGCCGGATCTCGTCGACGAGCCAGGCGATCTGGTCGATGGTGCCGCCATCCGGCGCCGGCCAGGACCGCCATTGCCGGCCGTAGACCGGCCCGAGATCGCCATTGGCGTCGGCCCATTCGTCCCAGATGGTGACGCCGTTCTCCTGCAGGTAGCGGATATTGGTATCTCCGCGCAGGAACCAGATCAGCTCATGCACGATCGACCTGAGATGCAGCTTCTTGGTCGTGACCAGCGGGAAGCCGTCCGCCAGGTCGAAGCGCATCTGATGGCCGAACAGGGCGAGCGTGCCGGTGCCGGTGCGGTCGTCCTTGCGGACGCCCTCGTCGAGCACGCGTTGCAGAAGGGCGTGATATTGCTGCATCGGATCTCGGATCGACTCCCGGCGGATCGCTCATCCTAGCGCCCTCGACGCCGCGGCGCTCCCCATGGCTTGCAGCTCTCAACCGCTTTTCACGCAAGCCTCACGCGATCGGCAGGGCAAGTGACAGCATGTGACAGGATCCGGCGCCCTGTGATGTTGCATTGCCGAAAGAGCGCCCCAATCTGAATGCCTGATGAACACAAGGGGCGCTTCGGGCCTGCGCTTGGCGCACCGGCAGACGGTCGAGGACCAGCCGGTGCGGCATCAAAAGCCCGTGCTGATGAGGGATAGCGTCATGAGCAATATCACAATGCTGGCCGCGCTGCTTCTGGCGGCAGGCCTGGCAGGGCATGCCTCTGCCTCCGCCTGGGCCGAGGACATGGCCGCGAAACAGGCGACCGTCGTGGCGCCGAAGATCAACGAGGCGCGGGCGCGTTCGATCGCCTTCAGCCACGGCCTGGTCCATATCGAGGAGATCGCCCTGAGCGGCTATCGTTGGGAGATCGCCGGGCGCGACCCCGACGGCGCCGAGCTGACGCTCGACGTCAACGCCCATGACGGAACGGTCATCGAATAGCGCCGAGGCTCGGCCACCCGTTTGGAAGCGCCCCAGGAAAGCGGCCCCGTCGCCGGTTTTCTGGGGTGGCTGCGGATTATTTCGCCGGAACAACGTTCTGCTCTCTTTCCCCCGGCGCCCTCGGCGCCTATATTCGGGATGCCGTCCGCAAGGGCGGCTATGGCGATAAACGGACTTCGGAATAAGCCTTTCGGACCCGGGGGCGGTACCCGGCGCCTCCACCGAAGCCCTGCGGACCATCGCGCAGGGTTTCGGCGGGGGCGAAATAGGATCGACGAGGGTGTAAAGGTTGTTCTTTCGCTCGGCATGGTTCCGCCGTTATCGGGCCTAAAGCATAGTTGCCAACGACAACAATGCTCGGGTCGCCGTCGCCGCGTAAGCGGTGCTGGTTCCCAAACCAAAGCCCTTGCGTTTAGCCGCGTAAGGCGGGGCTCGGAGGCGCCTGGCAACAGAAGCCTCCACTTTTTTATCCGGGGAGCGCCCCCGGACGCTTGATTTGAGAACTCCGGACGCGAATGACCCAGGATATCCTCCGCTACGACCTGATGGTGCAGGATGCGCTCAAGGGCGTCGTCCGCAAGATTCTGGCCGAGGCGGGCCGCGACGGGCTCCCGGGCGAACACCATTTCTACATCACCTTCCGCACCGGCGCGCCCGGCGTTCGGCTCTCGCAGCGCCTGCGCGAGAAGCATCCGGACGAGATGACGATCGTCCTCCAGCATCAGTTCTGGGATCTCAACGTCAGCGAGCACGCCTTCGAGGTGGGCCTGTCCTTTTCCGGCGTGCCGGAGCGCCTGCTCATCCCCTTCGATGCGATCACCACCTTCTTCGACCCTTCGGTCCAGTTCGGCCTGAAATTCGAGACGCAGGACCCCGCCGCCGAGGCGCCGGCCGGCGAGGTGGGCGCTCCCAAGGCTCCGCGCGGCGCGGCCTCCGAGCCGAGCGTCGCCCCTGCCGCGCCGCTCGCTTTGCCCGCCAAGACGGCGCCGAAATCTCTGCCGGCCGCCAAGCTCAAGGCGGCCGAGGCCGGCGAGGCCGGCAAGAGCGATGCGCCGGCCGAGACGAAATCCGCCGAGGCCGAGGAGGAAGGCGGCGCCCAGGTCGTCAGCCTCGACGCGTTCCGGAAGAAGACCTGAGCCTGCCTTAAAGAGAGACGCCTTCCATGACCGCCTATCGCAGCGAGACCGATTCCTTCGGTCCGATCGATGTCGCCGCAGACCGCTACTGGGCCGCGCAGACCCAGCGCTCGCTCCAGAATTTCCGGATCGGCGGCCCGGCCGAGCGCATGCCGCTGCCGCTGGTCCACGCCCTCGTCATGGTCAAGAAGGCCGCCGCCACCGTCAATGCCGGCCTCGGCCTGCTCGACGGCAAGCTCGAGCGGGCGATCGTCCAGGCGGCCGACGAGGTGCTCGCCGGCACGTTCGACGATCATTTTCCGCTCGTCGTCTGGCAGACCGGCTCCGGCACCCAGTCGAACATGAACGTCAACGAGGTCCTGGCCAATCGCGCCAACGAGATCCTCGGCGCCGGCCTCGGCCAGAAGAGCCCGGTCCACCCCAATGACCATGTCAACAAGGGCCAGTCCTCGAACGACAGCTTCCCGACGGCGATCCATATCGCCGCGGCGCTGATCGTCGCGCGCGAGCTGCTGCCGGCGCTCGGCCGGCTGAAGGACGCGCTCGCCGCCAAGGCGCAGGCCTTCGCCGATCTCACCAAGATCGGCCGCACCCATCTGCAGGATGCGACGCCGGTGACGCTCGGCCAGGAATTTTCCGGCTATGTCGCGCAGCTCGCGCTCGGCATGGCGCGCATCGAGGAGACGCTGCCCGGCCTGCTGGCGCTCGCCCAGGGCGGCACCGCCGTCGGCACCGGGCTCAACGCCCATCCGGAGTTCGCCAGGGCCTTCTCGGCCGAGGTGGCGAGGCTCACCGGCCTGCCCTTCCGCACCGCCGACAACCTGTTCGAGGCGCTGGCCAGCCACGGCGCCATCACCCACAGCCATGGCGCGCTGACGGCGCTCGCCATGGACCTGTTCAAGATCGCCAACGACATCCGGCTGATGGGCTCCGGCCCGCGCTCGGGCCTCGGCGAGATTTCGCTGCCGGAGAACGAGCCCGGCTCCTCGATCATGCCCGGCAAGGTCAATCCGACCCAGGCCGAGGCGCTGACCATGGTCGCGACCCGCGTCCACGGCAATCAGGCGACGATCGCCTTCGCCGCCAGCCAGGGCCATTTCGAGCTCAACGTCTTCAAGCCGGTGATCGCCCAGGCCTTCCTGCAATCGGCCCGGCTGCTGGCGGACGCCGCCGACAGCTTCCGCAGCAATTGCGTCGAGGGCATCGAGCCCAATCGCGAGCGGCTGGCCGAGCTGCTCTCGCGCTCGCTGATGCTGGTGACGGCGCTGGCGCCGGCGATCGGCTACGACAAGGCGGCGAGCATCGCCAAGGCGGCCCACCACAACGGCACGACCCTGCGCGAGGAGGCGCTGAAGGCCGGCGTCGAGCCGGAGCTGTTCGACCGCACCGTGGTGCCGGAAACCATGCTCGGCCCGGCCTGAGTCGAGGCGCCCATGACCGCCGAGATCGTCAATCTGCGCCGCGCCCGCAAGGCCCGGGGTCGCGCCGAGGCGGAAGCCAAGGCCGCGCAGAACCGGATCGATTTCGGGCGCAGCAAGGCCGAGCGCACGCTGACGCAGGCCCGTGACGATCTCGCCGCCCGCCGGCTCGACGGCCATCGCCGCGAGCCCGGTTCCGGCGACGAGGGCGAGGCGTGAGCGCCCTGCGCAAGCGCTCGCTCGCCATTGCCGGCCACCGCACCAGCGTCTCGCTGGAAGAACCCTTCTGGGATGCGCTGAAGGAGATCGCCGCCGGCGAGGGCCGCACCGTGGCGAGCCTGGTCGGCGAGGTCGATTCGGGCCGCGGCGCGCTCAACCTGTCCTCCGCCCTGCGGCTGTGGGTGCTGGCGCATTATCGCGGCGGCTCGCAGCAATGACTGAAACATCCTACGATTCAGATACTTGTTGCTATCTCTGGACTCAGTCCGGCAATCGGCTGAATCGGACTCTCAACCCGTTGAATCGGGATCTGAGACCGACGGCTTTTTCGATCACCCGATAGGAGCCCTCATCCTGAGGAGCCGCGCAGCGGCGTCTCGAAGGATGCTCCAGGAGGTTCCGGAGTCGGCTGGAGCATCCTTCGAGACGGGCGCTTCGCACCCTCCTCAGGATGAGGGCTCGACATAGGTTAGGAAAAGCCCGGCGGCATGAGACCGATGCCCTGCGTCATTGCGAGGAGCGCAGCGACGAAGCAATCCAGGGGGCGTAGCGCTCTGCCGCCCTTGGATTGCTTCGCTTGCGCTCGCAATGACGGGGTGCCCCCGGAACGAGGACCGGTCAGCGCGAGAGCGGCCGCGGCACCGGCTGGATATTGAGCGGCGGCGCGAGCGGCGGGGCGGCCTCGCCCGGGGCGGTATAGGAGCGCGGCGCGCCCGGCAGCACCAGCGGGCCGGGCTGCTGGCCTTCGATGGCGGCGCGGTTCGCCGCCTGCCGCGCCCGCTCCTCGGCTTCGGCGCGGCGGCGCTCGGCTTCGCGCTGGCGCGCCTCTTCCTGCTGGCGCTGCGCCTCCGCCCGGCGGGCCTCCTCCGCCTGGCGCGCTTCCTCGGCCCGGCGCGCCTCTTCGGCGCGCTTCTCCTCGGCGAGGCGGCGCTCTTCCTCCGCCTTCAGGAATTCGGCGAGTTCACGCTCTCGGGAACGCATCTCACGCTCGGCGCGCAGCCGGCGGATATGCATGGCGCGCTCGCGCTGGTCGGCCTCGAAGGCTTCGACGCGCTCGATCTCGCGCGCGAGCGCCCGGGCCGCGACGGTGTTGGACAGCGCCCCCACATCCGTTTCGCGCCGCGGTGCCGAAAGCGGCCCCTTCCAGGCGATGCCGACCTGCGGCAGCTGCTCCGGCCAGCCCTTCGGCGCCGGGCCGAGCGGACGCAGGCCCAGGCGCAGATCGGCGCTCATCGCGCGCCAGTCGACGAAGCCGCTCGCCTCGGCCCGCAGCCCCGCGCGTTCGACCGTCACCGGCGAGACCCTGAGCACGCCGGCCGCCTGCGTAAAGGCGATCGTGACGTCGCCGATCGGCCAGCTCGCTTTCTCCAGCGCCTCGCCGATCCGGGCCTGGAGCCGGGCGGTCTCGCTCTCCGACGCATCCTCGCTGGTGGCGGCGATGACGCGCGACAATGCCGTCGGGTCGAAGCGCGTCATGCCGGCATTGCTGACGCTGATCGAGCCGGCGCCGCCCAGCGCAGCGATCAGGCGCGCCGGGCTCTCGCCCGAGCCGCCCGCCTCGAACCGGCCGAAAAGCCTGCCGGTCAGCGAACCATTCGTCAGCTGCGCCAGATCGAGCCCCGCCAGCGTGAGCCCGCCGGTCACCTGCGCCAAGCCGCCATCGCGCCGCAGCGCCAGCCGGCCGCCCACCTCGCCGCCGGCATGGCCGCCGCGCAGATTGTCGATCCTGACGCCGTCGGGGCCGGCGATCAGCTCCAGGCGCGCCTTCGTCAGCGCGAGTGCCTCGGTCACGGCGAAGCGTTCGGCCGTGATCGCGAGATTGAGATCCCCCACCCCGCCGCCGCCCTGGAACCGGCCCGGCGACCATTGGCTACCCGGGACCGGCTGGGATTGCCCGAGGGTCGCGGCGAGCAGGGGCTGCAACGCCATGGCGGGCAGCTCCAGCCGTCCGCCCACGCCACGCTCGGCCGAGAAGCTGAGCGCGCCGCGCGCGGTCCGCCCGCCACTGTTCACCACCAACCCCTCGAGCCTCGCCTCCTCCTCTGCCAGGATCACCCGTCCATGCGCATCGATGGTCCCGGCCGGCAGCAGCCGTGCCAGGGTTTCGGGCAGCACCTGTCCGGGCGTTTCGGCCTGCAGGCTCAGCCGGGCTCCGTCTCCCGCGCCTTCGAGCACGAGCATCAGCCCCGGCCCCGCCAGAGAGCCCGCCGGGGCGCCGGCGCCGAAGCGCAGCACCAGATCGCCCGCGCCGCCCAGCGCCGGCCGCGGCAGGCCGAAAGCGGCAAAGGCCCGGCGCCGGTCGTCGAGCGAAAGCCGCAGCTCGCCGCCTCGCCAGCTGCCGCCGGGGTCGAGCCTGCCATCCAGGCCCAGCCGGCCGGCCTGGGCCGCGCCATTGACGCTGAGACGTGTCTCCCCCTCCGTGCCCCGGCTCAGCTTGAAGCCGACATCGAGTCCGGCGAGCCCGTCCTCGATCCGCGGCAGCACGCGCCGCGCTGCGTCCGGCAACAGAGCCCCGGCCAGCGCCGCCAGCGCTGCGAAGCGCGGCGCCTGCACCCGCCCGGCGATCTCGCCGCCGCTCGGCAGCAGCGCGCCCTGGCCCTCGACCCTGACGCCGCCGAAGCCCTCGACCATCATGCGGCTCAGGCGCCAGTCGCGCCCCTCCCGCGCCAGCACGAGCCTGGCGGAGCCCGGCGGCGCCGCCTTGTAGCGCAGGCCCCCGAGCGTCAGATCGAGCGCCAGCTCACGCCCGCCCGCCAGCCCGGCCAGGCTTTCGCTTGGCGGCAGGCTGGCGAGATCGAGCCCGTCCAGCCGCAATCTCGCTTCGAGCCTGCCTGGAGTGACCGTCGCCGAGCCGTCGAGATTCGGGCCGGATGCAGCCTTGGCGGTGAGCCTGTCGATTGCGAGCCGTTCGGCGCCCCAGTCGAGCACGGCATTCGCCTCGACCTCGCGCAACCCTGCGAAACTGTCCGCCAGCGCCGGATCGACGCCGAGGCGGGACAAGGCCAGCGCGCCGCGCCTGGCATCGGGCGCCTTGAGCGAGAGCGAACCGCGAAATCCCGCCTGATCGAGCGCGCCGCTGGCCTCGATCTGGGCATTGGCGATGCGCACCGCGCCGCGTGCCTGCGACAGCCCGGCCCCGCTGAGCTGCCCGCGCAGCGAGAAACCGCTGAAATCCTCGCCGCGCCAGGCGATCTGGTCGAGCTCCAGCGCGAGCTCGATCGGCCCCGGCAGGGCCTGCAGGGCCCGCTGATAGCCCGGCCGCTGGCCGAGGGCCTCCACCAGCGCATCGGCATCGAGCCGGCGCGCCTTCAGCTGGACGCTGCCGCCGCCTTCGGAGGCATTGAACCGCCCCTCGCCCTCCAGCCGCGCCGCGCCGCCGGCGATGTCGACGACCAGCTCGCTGACCTCCAGCGCGCGCGCATCGCCGACGACACGGCCCGACAGGCTGACTGCCCCGCCCGGCGCCGCGCTCAATTGGCCGTCGAAAGCCGGGCGCAGGCGACCCTGGCTCGGCAGGAGCGTCACATGACCGTCGAAGCCGATCTGCATCTGCTCGCCGGTGAAGGAGCCCTTGGCGCGCAGCCGGCCATCGGACTCGGCGGCGCCGGTGGCCAGACGCAGCGAGGCGCCGTCGACCTCGCCCTCGATTCGCCAGGGGCCGGCGAGGCTCACCGCCGAAACGTCGACCGCCACCGGAGAGAGCGTCCGCGCCGCCTTGCCCGGCTCGCGCCAGACCACGGCCGAGCGCCTGATGCGCAGGCGATCGATCGCCGTTTCCGCCGGCAGCCCGGCGCCTTGCCGCCATGGCAGCAGCAGGCTGCCTCCCTCATCGGCCACGAGGTTGAGCACCATGCCGTCGGCTTCCGCCTCGGTCAGCCGGAACTCGCCTCGCGCCAGCGGCGCCAGCGCCAGCTCGACCGTCAGCGTCTCCAGGCTGGCGCCGCTGGAGGCGGCATCGCCCGCACCGACGCGGACCTGGCCGAGCACCAGCCGCGGCGACGGCAGCAGCCGCAGCCCGATATCCCCGGTGATACGCGTCTCCAGGCCGAGCGCGGCGGTGAGCCGCTGCTCGAACTGGGGCCTGTACTCACGCCAATCGACGAAGCTCGGCCCAAGCAGCGCGGCCAGCAACGCCACGACGAGCAGCCCGGCCAGAAAGGTCAGGGCCTCACGCACGGTCCAGCATCGATCCTCAAATGTCAGCGACCGCCATCATGCACATAAGTCGCGGCGGGATCACGACATTCCTGTGCGCAATCGTGCCGGACGGCGCGGCCGGATGTCACAATGTGACGACTTTGCCGGGATTGAGGATGTTCTGCGGGTCGAGCGAGCGCTTGATCAGGCGCATCAGCTCGACCGCTTCCGCCCCATGCTCGGCTTCCAGATATTTGATCTTCTTCTGGCCGACGCCGTGCTCGCCGGTGCAGGTGCCGCCCATCGCCAGCGCCCGCTTGACCAGCCGGTCGATGAAGCCCTGGCAGCGCGCCATCTCCTCCGGGTCGCCGAGATCGACGATCGGCTGCGTATGGAAATTGCCGTCGCCGACATGCCCGACGATCGGGGCGACCAGCCCGCTCGCCTCGATGTCGCGCTTGGTCTCGTCGACGCAATCGGCCAGCCGCGAGATCGGCACGCAGACATCCGTCGCGACCGATTCCATGCCGGGCCGCAGCGCCCGCGCCGCCCAATAGGCGTCATGGCGCGCCTGCCAGAGCCGCGTGCGGTCCTCCGCCATGGTCGCCCAGTCGAAGGGGCCGCCGCCGAACTCGACCGCGATCTCGCCGAAGCGCTCGGACTGCTCCTTCACGCCCTCCTCCGAGCCGTGGAACTCGAGGAACAGCATCGTCGTCTCGGGCAGGCCGAGCTTCGAGTGCAGGTTGACGCCGCGGATCATCACATCGTCGAACAGTTCGATGCGCGCCACCGGCAGGCCGGACTGGATCGTCATGATCGTCGCGTCGCAGGCCGCCTTCACCGAGGGGAACGGGCAGATCCCCGCCGAGATCGCCTCGGGAATGCCGTGCAGCTTCAGCGTCACCTCGGTGATGATGCCGAGCGTTCCCTCGGAGCCGACCAGCAGCCGGGTCAGGTCGTAGCCGGCCGAGCTCTTGCGGGCGCGGCTCGCGGTCTTGACGATCGAGCCGTCCGCCATCACCGCGGTCAGGGCGATGACATTGTCTTTCATCGTGCCGTAGCGGACCGCATTGGTGCCGGAGGCGCGGGTCGCCGCCATGCCGCCGATCGAGGCGTCCGCGCCGGGATCGATCGGGAAGAACAGGCCCTGGTCGCGCAGATGCTCGTTGAGCTCCTTGCGGGTGACGCCGGCTTCGACCGTGCAGTCGAGATCCTCGGCATTGACGGCGACGACCCGCTTCATCTGCGCGAGGTCGATGCAGACGCCGCCGAAGGGCGCGTTCACATGGCCTTCCAGCGAAGTGCCGGTCCCGAAGGCGATCACGGGAACACCATGGGCGCCGCAGAGTTTCACGATCGCCGCCACCTCTTCCGTGCTTTGCGGGAGCACCACTGCATCCGGCGGCTGGTTGGGTATCCAGGTCAGCGTATGGCCGTGCTGCTGTCGCACGGCGAGGCTGGTCACGAGCCGATTGCCGAAGCTGGCGGCGAGTTCGCTGATCACCGCCGCGACCGCGTCTGACGAGGGTGGCAGCTTTGCTGCCACAGCGGGGGAGAAATCGGACGGAGAAGCGGCAGGGCGCATTGTCATCGCTGGAAGAGTTCGCCTAGTCTGGAATAATTCGGCTCTTGCGAGCGCGGTTGGCGCAGTTGTCACGCGCAATTGATGTCGCTGCAAGTGCCGGTGACGCAGAGCCGGCCATTCACGGGTGAGGACACGAAGGAGGTATGGAGGCGCCGATGCTGGACGACACGCGCGCGACGGCCCTGTTCTTCGCCCCCTTCGTCTCCTCGACGATGCGGATCGACCCCGGCTGGATCGACTATAACGGTCATCTCAACATGGCCTATTACCATGTGCTGTTCGATCGCGCGGTCGATGAGGTGTTCTCGCTGGTCGGCCTCAACCAGGACTATGTCGACACCCGCAACGCCTCCTTCTTCGCCGCCGAGTGCCATATCCTCTACAAGCGGGAGCTGACCGAGAGCGATCTGGTCCGCGTCACCGCGCAACTGATCGCCTTCGACACCAAGCGCCTGCATTTTTATCTCGAGATGCGCCATGCCAGCGAGGGCTGGCTGGCGGCGACCTCGGAGAATCTGTCGCTGCATGTCGATCTCGGCAGCCGCCGCGTCACCCCCTTCCCGCCCGACATCCTCGCCAATCTCGCGCTGATGAAGGCGGCCCACGCCCGCATGCCGCGCCCGGCGACGATCGGCCGGATGATCGGCATGCCCGCGCAGAGCACGATCACGCTCGGAGCCGAACCGGCGGCGCAGGAGACCGAACAGCGCGAGCACGAAACCCGCCACTGATCCTCTCAGTCGTCATGATCGGGGATCTTGAGCAGATGCCCGCAGGCCTTGCAGTGCACCGCGTCTGGCTCATGCCGCTGCAGCGCGCATTGGGGACAGGGAAAGAGCACCTTGTGCGGCCGGAACACAGCCTGCGCCAGGCGCACGAACAATGAGATTCCGGTGATCATCACGATGATCGAGGTCAGCTTGCCGCCGATGCCGGGCAAGGTGATGTCGCCGAAACCTGTGGTGGTCACCGTGGTGACGGTGAAATACAGGGCATCGACATAGCCTGCCAGGCCGGAGTCGTCCCTGAAGAAGAAGGTATAGACGAAGCCGCTGACCACGAAGAGGAAGGTGACGAGGTTGATCAGCGCCCGCGCCGCATCCTCCCATTCCCCGTAGCGAGTCTCGCGCAGCTGGCTCCAGATCAGCCCGCGCTGCGACAGCGACCATAGCCGCAGGATGCGCAGGAAGCCGAAATTCTCCAGCCATTGTGGCGCCAGCAGCGTCGCCAGGATGAACAGGTCGAGCAGCATGCTCGGCTGTCGCAGCAGCCGCAGCATGTTCGACGAAGCGAGGAAGCGCGCCGCGATCTCGATCGTCACGATGATCGCGACCATGTAGTCGAGCCAGTAGAAGGCCGGCCCGTCCCGCAGCAGCGGCGTCGCGATGAAGAAGCCGATGATCAGCAGGTCGACGATCAGCGTCGCCAGCTGGAACCGCAGCGCCGCCGGGGACCGGCCGTGATAGAGCTGGCGCAGCCGGTCGCGCAGGCAGCGCCGGGGCTGCCCGGCCTCATCGCATTTGGCGGCACCGTCCATGTCCTCCGGTAACAGCGCGCGGCCGGCTCCGTCCAGCCCGCTGTCACAGCGGCTTCAGCACCAGAGCCCGCACGCTATAGCCGCGATAGAGCGGCCTGACATCGCAGAGCGCGCCCGGGCCGGCGCTCAGCGCCACGAGAGCAGCCTTGAGATCGCGCCTGGGCGTCACCTCGAACAGCGACAGCCAGCGGTTGAGGACGGCGCGAAAACCCGCCGGCAGTCGGGCCTGATCGCCGAAATCGACGATATGCAGCGCCCCGCCCGGCGCGACGACCCGCATCGCCTCGGCGAGCGCCGCCCGCCAGGGCGGGATCATCGACAGCGCATAGGAGATCGCCACCCGCTCGAATTCGGCGCGGCCGAACAGGGCCTGCGCATCGAAGGAGGTCGCATCGGCCTGGGCGAGGACGATGCGCTGCGACAAGCCCGCCCGGGCCACTTGCCGGCGCGCCGTGCGCAGCATTTCCTCGGAGATATCGATCCCATAGCAGCGCGCCTGCGGATAACGCCGCGCAATTCTGATCAGGTTGCGCCCGGTGCCGCAGCCGATCTCGAGCACTGCCGCGCCATCCGGCGGGTCCAGGCCTTCGATCAGCCCGTCGCGGCCGAGCAGGTAGAATTTGCGTGTCGCGTCGTAGATGTGTCGCTGCCAACGATACATCCGGTCCATCAGCCCGGCGGCATCGGTGCCGGCGAGGCTCATGCGCCCGTCCCGCGGGTGTAGAGATGGAAGGCGCCATAGATCGAGGAGCGGTCGCGCGCGCCGAGCTCCCGGCTGCGCGCCTCGTCGTAATGCCATTGAGCCAGGATCGCATCGGGCACGCGGCCCGGCAGCAGGCGCTCATCGGCGGCGGTGCGGAAGATCACGCGGGCGCCGGGCGCGGCGCTGCGGCTGATCTGCGTCCACAGCGCCGTCAACTCGGCGTCGTTCATCCAGTCCTGCGCGTCGAGCAGCACGTAAGCATGGCAGCTCTCGGCCGGCTGGGTTTCGAGGAAGGCGGTGATCGCGCTCTGGTGATAGCTGACCCGGCCGGCCCGCGCCTTCACCGCCTCGAAATGGCGCCCTTCCAGATAAGGCGGCACGCTCGCATCCGGGCCGGGACCATAGCCGCGGCCGAAGGCCTGCCAGGCGAAGTAGTTGTGTCTGATGTCGAAGCCGCAGGCCAGCCGCTCCAGCCGATGGCGCAGCACCGCCAGGATGCCGGCGCCGCCATCGCTTGCCAGGGCCTTGTACTGCGCCGGCGGAATGCCGAGCCCATAGAGCGAGGCCGGCTGGCGCACCAGCCAGCGCACCAGCCTGCGCTCGAAAACTGGCGCGAGATGGCGCTCGAACAGCGCGCGCTGCTCGGCCATGTCGCGCGCCTGCAGCATCACCCCCGGATCGCAGCCGAGCCGCCGCGCCAGGAAATGCCCGGCGCCGATGAAGCGCCCGAGCAGGCCGTAGCGGTAGAAATTGCGGGCGAACAGCGCGATCCGCCGCCGGCCCAGCAGGTTGCGCCCTTCCCAATAGGCCCTGCTCACGGCATCGAGGCCGGGCGCGATCAGCCGGTCATAGGTCTCGACATTCGCCTGCGACTGCGCCTGCCCGAAGAACCGGCGAAAGACGGCGTGATCCTCGATCTGGCGCAGCGCCGCCAGCTTGAGATGGCCGAGCGCGATATGCGCACCGTTCAGGTCGACCGCGCTGATCCGTCCCGGATCGGCCGTGAGATAGGACAGCACATTGCAGGAGCCCGAGGCGATCGCGACCAGATGCTCGCCCGGCTGCAGCGCCAGCGCCTCCATGTCGACGACCGGGTCCTCCCAGATCTGCGGATAGACCAGGCCGGAAAAGGCCAGGGTGAACATCCGCTCCAGCAGCCCGGCGCGCGACAGCGGCTTGCTGCGGTGGACGGCGGTGGTCAGTCCGAGATTGGTGGTGCGCTTCACCGCGCGGATCGTCTGCGTCACGAGATCACCGGCCCGCCATTGCGATGGCGAGCCGACTAGTGGAGTCGCGTGACGGTTGGGTGACGCGAGCCCGCCCGCTGACATCGCGCCCCGCGATCCCCATATTGCGGGGCGAGAGCGAAAGGAGCCTGGCATGGGCCTGATGGACATGTTCACCAAGGGCGGCGCCCCCGAGCGCGACTTCCCCTACAAGCTGAGCGATGCGCAGTGGCGCGAGAAGCTGACGCCGGAGCAGTACCGCGTCCTGCGCGGCCATGGCACCGAGCGGCCCGGCTCCTGCGCCTTGAACTTCGAGAAGCGCGCCGGCACCTTCTCCTGCGTCGGCTGCGGCCAGCCCCTGTTCAAGTCGCACAAGAAGTTCGAGAGCGGCACCGGCTGGCCGAGCTTCGACCAACCGCTGGAAGGTGCCGTCGAGACCAGCGAGGACCACAGCTTCGGCATGCACCGGGTCGAGGTCCATTGCGCCAATTGCGGCGGCCATCTCGGCCATGTCTTCCCGGACGGGCCGCCCCCGACCGGCCTGCGCTACTGCATCAACGGCGTTGCGATGGATTTCGCGCCCGAAACCGCCTGACATCCTCGCCCGTCAGAGGCCCTCCGGCAGCGCCCGGCGGGCCAGCGCGGCCGCATCCAGCCCGCTCGGCAGATCGCCGAAATGGCCGGACCAGCGGCCGCCGAGGCGTGTGGCGACGAAGGCGTCGGCGACCGCGTGCGGCGCGTGCCGGATCAGCAGCGCCCCTTGCAGCATCAGCGCCAGCCGCTCGGTCAGGCGCCGCGCCTGCCCCTCATGGCGGATGAGATCCGGCAGCTCGGCCTCGAGGGCGGCGACCTGCATGTCGTAGCGGCGATCCGCGCCTGACACCTCGCGCAGCTCCTTCAGCAGCGCCTGCAATGAGCCGGGCTCGCGCTCCAGCGAGCGCAGCACGTCGAGGCAGATGACATTGCCCGATCCCTCCCAGACCGAGTTCAGCGGCGCCTCGCGGTAATGGCGGGCCATCGGGTTCTCCTCGATGAAGCCGTTGCCGCCATGGCATTCGAGCGCCTCGGCCACCACCGCCGGAGCCCGCTTCGCCACCCAGTATTTCGCCAGCGGCGCGCCGATCCGCGCCAGCAGCCGCTCATGCTCCGACTGCTCCTGCCGGTCGACCGCCGCAAACAGCCGGAACGCCAGCCAAGCGGCAGCCTCAGCCTCGATCGCCAGGTCCGCGATGACATTCTGCATGATCGGCTGGTCGATCAGCATGCGCTGGAAGGCGCTGCGATGAGCCGCATGATGGGCCGCCAGCATCACCGCTTGCCGCATCAGCCCGGCCGAAGCCGCTGCGATGTCGAGCCTGGTGTTGTGGTTCATGGCGAGGCCGGTGCGCAGCCCCCGGCCCGGCTCGCCGAGCAGATGGCCGATGGCGCCGCGGAACTCGACCTCGCTGGAGGCATTGGACCGGTTTCCGCATTTGTCCTTCAGCCGCTGGATCGCGATGCCGTTGCGCTCGCCCGAGGGCAGCCAGCCCGCCACCACGAAGCAGGACAGCCCTTCCTCATGGCGCGCCAGCGTCAGGAACAGGTCGGAATGCGGCACCGAGAAGAACCATTTGTGCCCGTGCAGCGAATAGCTGCCGTCGCGATTGTCGAAGGCGATGGTCTGGGTCTGCCGCAGATCCGAGCCGCCTTGCGTCTCCGTCATCGCCATGCCGACGGTCGCGCCGCGCTTGCCCTGCGCCGGCCCTTGCGTCTTGTCGTAGATGCTGGAGGAGACCAGCTCCCCCCATCTCGCCCATTGCGTCCGGTCCTGCTTCAGGATCGGGATCGCCGAATAGGTCATCGAGATCGGGCAGCAGATGCCGCTTTCGCAGCCATACCAGAGATATTGCAGCGCGGCCCGCGCCACCTGCGCCCCCGGCCCCGGCCGGTTCCAGGCCAGCGCATGGGTCTCCTGCCCGATGGCGCGGCTCATCAGCGCATGCCAGGCCGGGTGGAACTCGACCTGATCGATGCGCTGGCCGAAGCGGTCATGGCTGCGCAGCTCCGGCCCGTGCCGGTTGGCGAGCCGCGCCATCTCGATCGTCTCTGCCGCCCCGACGCTGCGCCCCGCTTCGTGCAGCCGCTCCTGCGCCCAATCGGCATCGAAGGCGCCGATCGCGGCCTTCAGCACCGGATCGGCGGCATAGGCATCGTAATCCTGCAGCGGCGGCACCTGGTTGGTGACCTGCTGCGCCTGCCCTGGCGAGAACCGTGCTGACGGCATCGAACGCTCCCTCCGCGGCTGCATCCGGGCGATCGGCCCGGCTGCGCATTCCTCCACAGCATGATCCAGCAATCTGCCGCGCGACACCCTATATTGACGGCAGAACGAATCACGATCGAGCAGTCTCTCTTGTCAGACCACAGCAGCTCCGCCCCCCTGCCCCGCCCCGGCGGCCTCGCCGCGCGCGCCGCCGCGCAGCCGGCGGCCGGCTATCTGAACGGGCTCAACCCGGAGCAGCGCCAGGCCGTCGAGGCCACGGACGGGCCGGTGCTGGTCCTCGCCGGCGCCGGCACCGGCAAGACCCGCGTGCTGACCACCCGCATCGCCCATCTGATCGCGACCAGCCGCGCCTATCCCTCGCAGATTCTCGCCGTCACCTTCACCAACAAGGCGGCCCGCGAGATGAAGGAGCGCGTCGCCCATCTGGTGGGCCCGGTGGCCGAGGGCATGCCCTGGCTCGGCACCTTCCACTCGATCTCGGCCAAGCTGCTGCGCCGCCATGCCGAGCTGGTCGATCTGCGCTCCGACTTCACCATCCTCGACACCGACGACCAGATCCGCCTGATGAAGCAGGTGATCCAGGCCGAGGGCATCGACGAGAAGCGCTGGCCCGGCCGCATGCTGGCCGGCTTCATCGACTCCTGGAAGAATCGCGGCCTGGCGCCGAAGGACGTGCCGCCCGGCGAGGCCGGCGTCTTCGCCAACGGCAAGGGCGGCAAGCTCTATGCTGCCTATCAGGACCGGCTGAAGACGCTGAACGCCGTCGATTTCGGCGATCTTTTGCTGCACTGCCTGACGCTGTTCCGCGCGCATCCGGAGCTGCTGGCGAGCTATCACGAGCGCTTCCGCTACATCCTGGTCGACGAGTACCAGGACACCAACACCGCCCAATATCTCTGGCTGCGGCTGCTCGCCCAGGGCCGGCGCAACATCGCCTGCGTCGGCGACGACGACCAGTCGATCTATGGCTGGCGCGGCGCCGAAGTCGACAACATTCTGCGCTTCGAGCACGATTTTCCCGGTGCCACCGTGATCCGGCTGGAGCGCAACTACCGGTCGACCGGCCATATCCTCGCCACCGCCTCCAAGCTGATCGCCCGCAATGAGGGCCGCCTCGGCAAGACCCTGCGGACCGAGGACGAGGAGGGCGAGAAGGTCACCATCACCGGCGCCTGGGACAGCCAGGAGGAGGCGCGCCTGATCTGCGACGAGATCGAGGCCATGCAGTCCAAGGGCGAGAATCTCGGGCAGATCGCCATCCTGGTGCGGATCTCGGCGCAGATGCGCGAGATCGAGGAGCGGCTGATCCATTGCGGCGTGCCCTATCGCGTCATCGGCGGCCCGCGCTTCTACGAGCGCGCCGAGATCCGCGACGCGATGGCCTATCTGCGCTGCGTCGTCTCCGCGACCGACGACCTCGCCTTCGAGCGCATCGTCAACGTGCCCAAGCGCGGCCTCGGCGACGCCACCATCCAGCTTCTGCACAACCACGCCCGGGCGACGGGCTTCTCGCTGATGCAATCGGCCCGCGCCGTGGTCGAGACCGAGGAGCTGAAGCCCAAGGCGCGCACCGCCCTGCGCGAGCTGACCGAGGCCTTCGCCCGCTGGTCCGCCCGCGCCGAGGCCATGCAGCAGGGCGAGCTCGCCGAGCTGGTGCTGGAGGAGAGCGGCTACACCGAGATGTGGCAGAAGGACCGCTCGGCCGATGCCGCCGGCCGCCTCGAAAACCTCAAGGAGCTGGTGCGCTCGCTCGACGAGTTCCCGGATCTGCCGGCCTTCCTCGAGCACGTCTCGCTGGTCATGGACGCCGATGGCGGCGACAGCGCCGAGCGCGTCTCGATCATGACGCTGCATGCCGCCAAGGGGCTGGAGTTCGACACCGTCTTCCTGCCGGGCTGGGAGGAAGGTCTCTTCCCCAACCAACGCGCGCTCGACGAGAACGGCCGCGCCGGCCTCGAGGAGGAGCGACGCCTCGCCCATGTCGGGCTGACCCGGGCGCGCAAGCGGCTCAAGCTCTATTTCGCCTCGAACCGCCGCATTCACGGGCTCTGGCAGTCGAGCCTGCCCTCGCGCTTCATCGACGAGCTGCCGGAGGACCATGTCGAGGTCGTGCAGGCACCCTCGACCTACAGCCAGGGCGGCTACGGCGCCTCGCGCTTCGAGCGGATGGAGAGCTTCGGCTCCTCCTACCAGACGCCCGGATGGCAGCGCGCCCAGCAGAACAAGGCGAAGTTCGAGTCCGGCGGCTCGGGCTTCTCCGAGCGTGGCCAATACGGCTTCGGCAACCGCCAGCGCGGCCCGGTGCTGATCGAGGGCGAGCTGACCGCGAAGTCGACCGGCACCTCGGCCTATGACCCCGGCGCCCGCGTCTTCCACATCAAGTTCGGCCCCGGCTCGGTCGCCAGCGTCGACGGCAACAAGCTGACGGTGGATTTCGACAAGGCCGGCCGCAAGATGGTGCTGGACAGCTTCGTGCAGAAGGCGGGTTAGCCGCCCGGCTACCCCTCCTCCCGCGCCCGGAACGCCCGCCGGGCCGCAGAGACCTCGGCATAATAGGTCTCGGCCCAGGTCCAGACGCCGCAGAAGGCCGCGCTCAGCTCGCGGCCGAGCTCGGTCAGCGTGTAGTCGACATGCGGCGGAATCACCGGGTGAACCGTCCTGACGACCAGCCCGTCCCGCTCCATCTCGCGCAGCGTCTTGGTCAGCATCTTCTGGCTGATGCCGCCGACCTCGCGGCCGAGCTCGGTGAAGCGCAGCGTGCCGTGCTCCTCGAGCGTCTCCAGCACCAGCATCGTCCATTTGTCGGCCACCTGCGCGATCACCTGGCGCACCAGCGACTCCACCGCCGGCGAGACCGGCGGGATCGCCTCGCTGCGCTTGTGCATCGCCGCCATCGCGTCGCGGATCGCGTGCATCTCGACACTCTCCTTTTGGTGCGTATGGAACTTTTGCGCGCCTTCTGACGAATGAAGAGTAACGACCCCAGCTGATGTTCCGCAACCGACGAAAGGGATTTGCGATGAACATCAGCGGCAACACCATCCTCATCACCGGCGGCGGCTCCGGTATCGGCCGCGCCCTCGCCGAGGCCCTGCACAAGGCCGGCAACCAGATCGTCATCGCCGGGCGGCGCGAGCAGCTGCTCCGCGAGGTGACGGCCGCCAATCCTGGCATGCGGGCGCTCCCGCTCGACATCCAGGACAAGGACGACATCGCGGAATTCGCCAGGCAGGCGATCGCGACCTATCCGGCGCTGAACGTCGTCATCCACAATGCCGGCATCATGCGCAGCGAAGCCGTCGCCGCCGGCGATTTCCTGGCGACCGCCGAGGAGACGATCGCGACCAATCTGCTCGGCCCGATCCGGCTCACCGCCGCCCTGCTGCCGCATCTGCTGGCGCAGCCGCGCGCGGCGATCCTGACGGTCTCCTCCGGCCTCGCCTTCGTGCCGCTCGCCACGACGCCGACCTATAGCGCCAGCAAGGCGGCGATCCATTCCTGGTCGATGGCCCTGCGCGAGCAGCTCAAGCACAGCGCGGTCGAGGTAATCGAGATCGCCCCGCCCTATGTCCAGACCGAGCTGCTCGGCCCGCAGCAGGCGGTCGATCCGGCGGCGATGCCGCTCGGCGCCTTCATCGACGAGGTCATGGCCCTGCTCGCCAGCGAGCCGGCATCCGGCGAGATCATCGTCGAGCGCTGCAAGCCGCTGCGCTTCGCGGCCGAGAACGGCCAGGTCGCGGCCCTCTTCGCGCAGCTCGCCGCCCAGCACGGCTGAGCGGCCGGGTGCCGGCGAATGACAAGCCGCCGGCACCCTGCTAAGCCGCGCCCATGCGTGAAGGCCTCCTGCCATCGACGGTCGCGACCGTTCTCGAACTGCAAACCAGCGGCGACAAGGCGCGGGCGCTGACCGAGCTGCTCGGCGAGGTCTTCGACCCCACCGAGACCGCCGTCTCGGCCTTCGAGGTCGAGAGCGGCGTCACCACCCTCTCGCTCAACGCCCCCTGGAAGGTCGAGATCTACTTCGCCAGCCATCCGGACGAGGAGGCGGTGCGCGACATGCTGAGGCCGATCATCGGCGACAGCATCGATGCGACGCCCTTCACCAGCGTGCGCCAGCAGGACTGGGTCGCGGCCAGCCTGGAAGGGCTCAAGCCCGTGCGCGCCGGGCGGGTGCTGGTGCACGGCTCGCATGATCGCGATGCCGTGCGCGTCAACGATGTCGCGATCGAGATCGAGGCGGCGCTCGCCTTCGGCACCGGCCATCACGGCACCACGGCCGGCTGCCTGCTCGCGCTCGACGCCGAGCTGAAGAAGCGCCGGCCGCGCCATGCCATCGATGTCGGCACCGGCACAGGCATTCTCGCCCTCGCCCTCGCCAAGCAGATCAAGCGCAAGGTCGTCGCCGGCGACATCGACGCGGTCGCGGTCGAGGTCTGCGCCCGCAACGCCCGCATCAACCATGCCCCGCAGGCGCTGGATCTCTATGTCGCGCCGGGCCTGCGCCATGCCAAGGCGGACCGGCCCCGCCATTTCGACCTGATCTTCGCCAACATCCTGGCCGGGCCGCTGCGCAAGCTCGCCCCCGCCATCGCCCGCGCCCTCGCCGGCGACGGCACGGTGATCCTCTCGGGACTGCTGGAGATGGATGTCGCCGGCGTCGTCTCGGCCTATCGCCACCAGGGCCTGGCGCTGGCCCGCCGCTCCTCGCGCGAGGGCTGGGCGACGCTGGTCATGAAAAGAGGCGGCGCAGCCGCCAGGCCGCGCCGCCTCTCAATGTGGTGATCGCGGGCGTCGCGCCCGGATCAGAAGCCGAGATGGCCGTACTTCTCTTCCGCCTTCGCCTGCATGGCGCGGGCATCGTGCCAGACGGCGGCGGCGAACTTGGCGCTGTCGACGATCAGCGCGAAGACATGCTTGATGATGGCGATCATGGTCGTGGTCCCTTCAGGTTGGCGCGCGGCCCGCAGCATGCGGCCGTCGGCGCGAAAATCAGCGGTTGAACGGCAGGCTGGCGTCGTTCTCGACGGTCGCCGGGAAACCACCCAGCACCAGCTCGGCCTCGCGCGTCAGATAGCTGTAGGCACGCAGCTCGCGCAGTGCGGAGCGGCGGCGGCTCTCGATCATCGCGGCATAGAGGCGCTGCCAGAATCCGTCCCCGGCCTTGGCACGAACCGGCTCGGCCAGGCCGGCAGCCGGAAGGACGTCATTGGTATTCAGAACATAGGTCATAGGGTCCATCTCCTTGAAAAAACGGAGGACAGTCCCGGTCGCTTCCTCGTCGTCTTATGAGCCGTAAGATGGGGTGATCTCGCACCTGCGAGAAGATGTGCTCGCATATGCACAAACATGCGCTGAACGCATGACAAGGGGAGAAATGCTTTAACGATTGCAGTGACCGCATAGCCGGAAGGCAACTCGCCTAAAAGCGCGCCAGCCTTAGCGCTGGATTTCGGCGCATCGGGAGGCGAGCATGGCGCAGACCCAGCCTTCAGAGTCGTCCATGATCGATCAGCGCTCGACACCCGCCTGCCGCTTCCAGTCCTTTTCCGAGCCCAGCGATCCTGCGCAGGTCGCGCCGCGCATCGCCGCCTTGCGCGCCGCCCTGTCCAAGCTCGGGCTCGACGGCTTCATCGTGCCGCGCGCCGACGAGCACCAGGGCGAGTATGTCCCGCCTCATATGGCGCGGCTCGCCTGGCTCACCGGCTTCACCGGCTCGGCCGGCAATGCCATCGTCCTGGCCGACAGGGCGGCGCTGATCGTCGATGGCCGCTATACGCTGCAATCGCAGGCGCAGACCGACCCCGCCGTCGTCACCCCGACGAAGATGGAGGAGATGCCGCTCGACAAATGGATCGAGGCCAATCTCCCGGCCGGCGGCAGGCTCGGCTACGACCCCTGGCTCCACACCATCGACGGCCTGGCGAAACTGGAGAAGGCGGCGGCCGCCGCCGGCGGCGAGCTGGTCGCGGTCACGCCCAACCCGATCGACGCGCTCTGGAGCGACCGGCCGACCCCGCGGCTCGCGCCGGTCAGGGCGCATCCGGCCGAGCATGCGGGGGAGAGCAGCGCCGACAAGCTCGCCCGCATCCAGCAGGAGCTCGCCAAGGCCAAGATCGACGCCCTCGTCCTCTCGGACCCGCACGCCCTCGCCTGGACCTTCAACATCCGTGGCGGCGATGTCGAGCACACGCCGCTGCCGCTCGGCTATGCCATCGTGCCGCGCGAGGGCCGCCCCACCGTCTTCCTGGCCCCGGAGAAGGTCACCAACGAGGCCGGCGACGCCATCGGCGCGCTCGGCGAGATCGCCCCGCCGCAGGCGCTGGAGCAGCAGCTGCGCGCGCTCGGCGCCGCCAAGGCCAAGGTGCGGCTGGACTCGACGACGGCCGCCGCCGCGCTCGCGACGCTGATCCGCGAGTCCGGCGGCACGCCGGAATCCGGCGCCGATCCGACCGCGCTGATGAAGGCCCGCAAGAACGCGGCCGAACTGCACGGCGCCCGCCAGGCGCATCTGCGCGACGGCGCCGCGATGGCGCGTTTCCTGTCATGGCTCGCCAGGGAAGCGCCGGGCGGCGCGCTGACCGAGATCGACGCGGTCGCCGCGCTCGAGGCCGAGCGGGCGAAGACCGGGCTGCTGCGCGACGTCTCCTTCACCACCATCGCCGGCGCCGGGCCGAACGCCGCCCTGCCGCATTACCGCGTCACCGATGCCAGCAACCGCAGGATCGAGCCCGGCATCTTCCTGGTCGATTCCGGCGGCCAATACGAGGACGGCACCACCGACATCACCCGTACCATGGCGATCGGCGAGCCCAGCGCCGAGATGCGCGACCGCTATACGCGCGTGCTGAAGGGGCATCTGGCGATCTCGCGCGCCGTCTTCGTCAAGGGCACCTCGGGCGCCCAGCTCGATGCGCTGGCGCGCCTGCCGCTCTGGCAGGCGGGGCTCGATTTCGACCATGGCACCGGCCATGGCGTCGGCAGCTATCTCTCGGTGCATGAGGGGCCGCAGCGGCTCTCCAAGCTCGGCACCACGCCGCTGGAGCCCGGCATGATCCTCTCCAACGAGCCCGGCTACTACAAGGAGGGCGAATACGGCATCCGCATCGAGAACCTGATCGTCGTGGAGGAGCGCCAGATCCCCGGCGCCGAGCGCACCATCTACGGCTTCGAGACCATCACCTGGTGCCCCTATGAGCGCGCGCTGATCGATCTCTCGCTGCTCGACGAGGGCGAGATCGCCTGGATCAACGCTTATCACGCGCAGGTCTGGAGCAATCTCGCCCCGCTGGTCGAGGGTGAGGCGAAGGCCTGGCTGGAGAGGGCCTGCCTGCCGCTGTGAGCCGCCGTCATTCTCGGGCGAAGCGAAGCGCAGACCCGAGAACCTCCTGCAGGAGATGCTCGGGTCGAGCCCGAGCATGACGGCGCCGTCAGCCCAGCATCCGCAGCCCGACCACGCAGGCGACTCCGACCGCGACGACCCCGAGCAGCGGCAGCCGCGTCGCGGCGAGCGCGCTGACCAGCGCCGCGACCGTCTCCGGCCAGCCGGTGGCGAGGGCGCTGGGCGCGATCACCGCGATCAGCACGGCCGGCGGGATCGCGTCGAAGGCGGCCTGCGCCCGCGCCGACAGGCGCAGCCGCCCGACCAGCGCCAGCCCGGCGATGCGGGTGAGATAGGTCACCAGCGCCATGCCGAGGATGGCGGCGAGATTGATCGGGTCGATGGTCATCGCGCGGGGCTTTCGGCTGCGCTGGCATCGACATCGCCGGCGGCGAGCCAGGCCGCGCAAAGGCCGCAGACCGCGCCGGCCAGCACATGCCAGGGCGGGCCGGCGAAGCGATAGGCCAGCGCCGAGGCGAGGCCGGCGGCCGCCACTGTCCAGGCCGTCACCCTCCCCTTCCAGAAGGCGGCGGTGAGGGCGATGAACAGGGCGGTGAAGGCGAAATCGGCGCCGTAGCGCTTGGGATCGCCCAGCGCCGCCCCGATCAGCGCGCCGGCCGTCGAGGTGGTGAGCCAGCCGATGACGAAGGGCACGGTCATGGCGAACCAGTAGACGGGCGTCACCGGGCGGGTCCTGGCGCGTTTCTCGGCCAGGGCCCAGTTCTCGTCGGCCATGTAATAGAGCCCGCCGAAGGTCTGAACCCCCGAGAAGCCGGAGAGCTTCGGCGCGAGCGAGGCGCTCATCAGGATATGGCGGGCATTGATCAGCGCCGTCGAGAACACCAGCGCGGCGATCGGCGCCGGACTCGTCCACAGCTCGACCGCCGCGAACTGCGCCCCTCCGGCGAAGACCAGCACGCTCATCACGAAGACTTCGAGCGGCGACAAGCCCTTGCCGGCAGCCAGCGCCCCGAACAGGAAGCCGATCGGCGCCGCCGCCAGACCGGCGGGCCAGATGTCGCTCAGCCCGGCACGGGCCTCGTCTTTCCAGCTCATCGGGAATGATCCTCAGCCGAGATGCGCGGCACGAAAGGCACCCGGCGTCACCCCAAGGCGCGCCTTGAAGGCACGGGTCAGATGCGCCTGGTCGCAGAAGCCGGTCGCGGCGGCGACCTCGCCCGGCGTCTCGCCGCGCCGCAGCCGCTCGCGCGCGCGCCTGACGCGGACATCGACCAGATAGGCATGCGGCGTCAGCCCGGTCTCGCGCCGGAAGGCGCGGATCAGGTGATGGCGCGGCAGGCCGGAGCGCCGGGTCAGATCGGCCAGCGACAGGTCCTCGTCATAGCGCTCCTCGAGCAGCGCCTTGGCCTCGGCGATCGGCCCGCCCTCCCGCCCGATCTCGCGCACGGAGAGATCGGCATGGCGCGCCAGGCACCAGGCATAGGCGCGAAGCAGCCCCTCCTCGCCGGCGAGCGCATCGCCGCCCTCTTCGAGCGCCCGGTGGGCATCTGCGAAAAGCGCCGAGATCTCCGGGTCCTGCACCGTCGGCTCGGGAAAGAAGGGCGTACCGATATCCTCGCGCCCGGTCAGCGAGACCGCGACCTCGCGCATCAGCGCGATGGTCGGGTAGGTCATGCGGTAGCGATAGCCGCCCTCGCTCGGCGCGCCGTCATGGACGTCGTAGGGATGGTTGAAGACGAGGTCGTTGCTGGCGGCATAGAGCCGGCGCCCGCGCGCATTCCAGATCTCGCAGCCGGTGATGATCGTGCCGATCGCATAGGTCTCGTGGACATGCGGGCAATAGGCATGGGTGGAAAAGCGTGCCGACAGGCATTCCAGGCCGGAGAAGCGCGCCGCCGTGAACAGGCGGGCGTGCTCGCCCTCCTGGAGCGGGGTCTCCTGCAATGCGTCGCCCTGGCTGATCGGATCCATGGCGCAAGATAGAGCGGATGCCGCTTTTAATGTCTTGAAGAAAAGTGATGGCGACGATCACGCGACCGTCGCCATCGGTCTGCGTCAATGCGCCAGGGACGGCCCGGCCTGCGCCGCCGGCGGCTCGCGGCCGGCGACCAGCACCAGCAGCGCCCCGAGCAGCGTCGCGGCGGCGAGATAGCCGACGGCGCCGAACGAGCCGAGATGATCGACCAGCAGGCCGCCGAAGATCGCCCCGCCCGCGATCGCCACCTGGAAGGCGGCGACCAGCAAGCCGCCGGCGGCCTCGGCCTGATCGGCCGCGACGCGCACCGTCCAGGTCTGGATGCCGACCGGCAGGAAGCCGAAGAAGAAGCCCCAGAGGCCGATCGCGATGCCCGAGACGATCAGCGAGGAGCCGGCGAACACCATGGCCAGCGCCGACAGCCCGATCGCCAGCGCCCCGATCGCCACCGCCGCCTTGACGCTGCGCGCCACCACCGCCCCGCCGGCGAGATTGCCGAAGAAGCCGCCGACGCCATAGGCGAGCAGCACCAGCGTGATCGCCTCGACCTTCAGCAGCGGCACCTGCTCCAGGAAGGGGCGGACATAGGTGAAGCCGGCGAAATGCCCGGAGATGATCACCAGCACCGCCAGCAGCACCAGCCGCACGCTCGGCCGGCCGAGCAGCTCGAACAGCGTGCCGATATTCGGCGCCGACAAGGGCGGCAGACGCGGCAATGTCAGCACCTGAGCCAGCAGGGTCAGCGCGCCGATGGCGGCCGAGAGCACGAAGACGGTGCGCCAGCCGGCGAGATCGCCGAGATAAGCCCCGATCGGCGCGGCGCTGACGGTCGCCACCGAGACGCCGGTGAAGATGATCGCCATCGCCTTCGGCATCTGCTCCATCGGCACCAGGCGCATCGCCATCGCCGCCGCCATCGACCAGAAGCCGCCGAGCCCGATGCCGAGCAGCAGCCTGGCGCCGAGCAGCATGACGAGCCCGTTCGCCGCCGCCGCCAGCAGGCTGGAGACGACGAGCATCGCCGTCAGCGCCCACATCACCACGCGGCGGTCGAAATTGCGGGTGACGATCGCGGTCGCGACGCCGGCCACCGCGCCAATCACCGCCGTCGCGGTCACCGCCTGCCCGGCGGCGCCGGCGCTGATACCCAGATCGCTGGCGATCGGCGTCAGCAGGCTCGCCGGCAGGAACTCGGCGGTCACCAGGCCGAACACGCCCATCGACAGCGAGAACACCGCCGGCCAGGCGGCCTCTCGGCGTTCGGGCTCCGGCATGCTGACGAATTCGGCACCGGTGGTGAGGGATAAGGATTCCGACATGGGTCGCTCCTGAGGCAGACAGGCCACCGAGTTAGGCGTGACGAGCCGGAGCTTCCATGCTAGAAAACCCGCATTGCTCGACAATTCGTCCAGGGCACTGATGCGCGATCCGCTCTCCGAGATGCTGCGCGGTCTTCGGCTCGAAGGCGTCGACTATGCGCGCTACCGGATGACCGAGCCCTGGGGGCTGCTGTTTCCGGCGCAGGGTGCGGCGCGCTTCCATTTCGTCGCCGAACGCGGCTGCTGGCTGCGCACCGCGGCCGGCGACTGGGTCCGCCTGGAGCCGGGCGACGCGGTGCTGCTGCCGCGCGGGGCCGAGCATGCGCTCGCCAGCGAGCCGGGCGCCTGCGCGGCGCCGCTCGGCCGCTGCCAGTTCCAGGGCCAGTGCGGCGAGATCCTCGAAGCGTGCGGCGGCGGTGGCGACGGCGAGGCCGCCCTGTTCTTCAGCGCCAGCCTCAATTTCAATGTCGACGGCCAGCATCCGCTGCTGCGGATGATGCCGGAGATCATGTGGGTGCACGACATGGCCGCGCATGAGCCGGGGATCACCCCGCTGCTCAGCACGATGTCCTGCGAGCTGGCGCTCGACCGGGTCGGCGCCGGCGGCATTCTGACCCGGCTCGCCGATGTGGTCGCGGCGGCGCTGATCCGCTCCTGGGTCGAGCGCGGCTGCGGCGATGCCACCGGCTGGATCGCCGCCGCCCGGGATCCCGATATCGGCCGCGTCCTGGCGGCGATCCATCTCGACCCGGCGCGCGACTGGACGGTGGGCGCGCTCGCCGATGTCATGCACGCCTCGCGCTCCACCTTCGCCGAGCGCTTCGCGGCGACGGTCGGCGAGACCCCGGCCCGCTATGTCGCGCAGGTCAGGATGCATCTGGCGCGGCAATGGCTGGAGCGCGACAAGCTGCGCATCGGCATCGTCGCCCGCCGGCTCGGCTATGATTCGGAGGCCTCGTTCAGCCGGGCCTTCAAGCGCGTGGTCGGCGCGCCGCCGAGCCAGGTCCGCAGCGCCGAGCTGCCGGCGCCGGGCGGCATCGCCTCCTAACCCGCCACCACCGGCTCGCTGAGCGCCGCGAAGCGGCCCTGCTCGAACAGCTCCTCGATGGTCTGCAGCGTCTTGGTGTAGTGCGCCACCAGCAGGGCGCAGGCCTCCTCGGCCGTGCCGTCGAGCGCCGCGCGCATCAGCGCCTCGTGCTCGGCCTGGCCGTCGCGCGGCTTGTTGCCATAGGCGTGCGAGATCGAGATGTAGCGCGCCGCGTGATCGGCAAGGATCTCGCAGAACTCCAGCAGCCAGGGCGAGCCGCAATTGGCCAGCAGCGCCCGGTGGAAGTTGCGATGCGCGTCCTCCCAGCCGGCGCGCTCCTGCGGCCAGTCGGAGCGGAAGCGCGAGAGCCGGTGCAGGGCCAGCACCATGCCCTCCTCCCAGCCCTGGTCGCGTCGCGCCATCGCCTCCTCGAGGGCCTTGCATTCGAGCCAGCAGCGGGTCCGCACCAGCACCCGCCAGTCGTCGAGCGCGATCGCCGGCACCGAGAAGCCGCGCTGCTCGTGGCGCTCGACCAGGCGCTCGGCCGAAAGCCGCGACAACGCCTCGCGCACCGCATTGCTGCCGACGCCATAGGCCGAGGCGATCGCCTCGATGCGCAGCTTCTCGCCGGGGCCGAAGCCGCCCTGGATGATCTCGCCGCGCAGCCGCTGGTAGACCGTCGTGGCGAGCGTCGTCTTGTCGTTGCCCTTGGCCATGATTCTCTAGTGCCGCGCCTTGCTGGCGATGCTGTTACGCGAACGCTGCCAGAACACGAACCGGTATTGCAGCCAGGAGACCAGCCCGAACATCGCCAGCCCCAGCAGGCTGAGATAGATGATCAGCGAGAAGACGCGCGGCGTGTCGAGCTGCGCCGCCGCCACCCGGATCAGCTCGCCGAACCCGGCGCCGCCGCCCAGGAACTCGCCGGCGATCGCCCCCGAGACGACGCTGATCGCGGCGATCTTCAGCCCGGTGAAGAACTGCGGCAGCCCGGTCGGGATCTTCAGCTTGATCAGCGTCTGCAGCCGCGAGGCGCCGATGCTCTTGAACAGCATCCGGGCGTTCTCGTCCGCCGCATGCAGCCCCGCCGCGGTGCCGACGATGATCGGGAACACCGAGATGAAGGCGGCCAGCGCCACCTTCGACATGATCCCGAAGCCGAGCCAGGCGACGAACAGCGGCGCGAAGGCGAGCTTCGGCATCGTGTCGATCGCGACGATATAGGGCATCACCGCGCGCTCGCCGAAGCTGGTCTCGCCGACCAGGATGCCGAGCGCGACGCCAATGCCGAGCGCGACGACGAAGCCCCAGACCACCTCGCTCGCGGTCACCCAGAAGGCCGGCAGCATATAATCGCCGGAAAACAGGTTGCGGCCGACGAAGCCGACATCGCGGATCGTGTCGGCCGGGCTCGGCAGGATCAGCGGCGAGACGATCTCCGCCGAGGTCACCCCTTGCCAGAGCCCGAGGAAGAGCGCCAGCAGGCCGAGCATCGAGACCCAGCGCGGCACCCGCGAGGCGAAGGAGATCCGCTCGCTCCAGACGGTGTCGGTGGGCATCGCGGCCGAAGACTTGTCCAAGGCTGCGCTCACAAGAAGGCTCCCTTGTCGAGCAGGCCGCGGATCTCGCTGACATGCGCGCCGAATGCCGGCAACGTCACCATGTCCAGCGTCCGCGGCCGCGGCAGGTCGATCGCGATGCTGCGCACCACCCGCCCGGGCCGCGCCGACATCACATGGACGATGTCCGAGAGGATCACCGCCTCGGCGATCGAATGCGTCACCAGGAAGGCAGAGGCGTTGCGCTCGCGGCAGATCCGCTGCAGCTCCATGTTCATGAAGTCGCGGGTGATCTCGTCGAGCGCGCTGAACGGCTCGTCGAGCAGCAGCACATTGGGCTGCGAGATCAGCATCCGGCAGATCGCCGCGCGCTGCGCCATGCCGCCGGAGAGCTGGCTCGGATAGACCGCCTCGAAGCCCTTCAGCCCGACCAGCTCGAGCAGCTCGGTCGCTCGCCCGCTGGCCGCCTCGGCGGCGGCGCGGCCCTCGCGCACCTCGATCGGCAGCAGGATGTTCTGCAGCGTCGTGCGCCAGGGGAACAGCGTCGCCTGCTGGAACATCATGCCGATGTCCGGCCGCGCGCCGAGCACCGGCGTGCCGGCCAGCATCACCCGCCCGCGCGAGGGCGGGGTCAGCCCGGCCATGATCTTCAGCAGCGTCGACTTCCCGCAGCCGCTGGAGCCTATGACGGAGTGGAACTCCCCTTCGCGCAGGGTGAGGTCGACGCTCTCGAGCGCCACCACCTGCCCGCCATAGTTCTTGGAGACGCCGGAGAGCTCGTAGACCGGCCGGGCGCGCTGCCCGGCCGGCGCAACCGCCGCCAGCGTCATCGCGGCGCGTTCCAGGCCGCGACCAGGTCGTTGGAATAGGCCCTGCCGAGATCGTCGAGCGGCTTCTTGAGATCGCCCGAGGCGAGCAGCGTCTTCTGCCACATCTCCCAGGCCTCGGGATTGTTGTAGCCGAAGCCCTTGGCCGGATCGAGCGGCGCGGTCAGGCGGTAATAGACCTCCATCAGCGCCTCGGCGAAGGGCATGTTCTCGAGCTGCTGCGGATTGCCCATCCGCGCATGCTTCAGCGTCGCCGCCTTGTTGGCCGGATCGAGCCCGAACTTGGTGCCGCGCACCAGCGCCCGGCCGAAGCGCTCGAGCACGCCGCGGTTCTCGTCGAGATATTTGCGCGTGACCACATAGCCATTGCCGAAGAAGGACTGGAAGCGCGGCGGCGTCAGCGAGCGCAGCTTGATGCCGCGCAGGGTCAGCGTCGCGGCGCCGGCCGTGTCCGAGGCATAGGCGTCGATCGCCTTCTGCATGAAGCCGGCGACGGCCATGCCGCCCTCGCCCACGGTGATGAACTTGTAGTCCTGGCCCTCCTTCATGCCCTCGGCATCGAAGATCGAGCGCACGAAGGCGACCTCGGCCCCGTCGGCCGTGCCGACGCCGATCACCTTGCCCTTTAGATCCGTCGGCTTCTGGAAGGCGGAGGCCTCCGGCACCACCAGGTTGAACTGGCTGCGGGTGAAGTAATTGTAGATGTAGACCAGGTCTTGCCCGCGCTCGCGCGCCGCCAGCAGCGGGCCGGGACCGGGATGGGCGAGCTGCGCCTGCCCGGCCAGCAGGGCCTGGATGGCCTGCGCCGAGCCGTTGACGCTGCGCGGCGTGATCTTGAGCTTCTCCTCCGCGAAATACCCCTCGCCGATCGCCGCATAGAGCGCGAAATAGCCGAGGCCGCCCGGGCTCGGATAGACGATGGTCAACTCCTGCTCCGCCTGCGCCAGCGCGCGCGGCGCCGAGAGGGCGAACGGCAGGCCCGCAGCCGCCGCCATGAACTGCCTACGCTTCATCCCGCTCCCCGTTTTCTGTGATCCGATCGGCCAACGATGCACTCGGGACGGCGGCTGTCAATGAAAATTGAGATTTCTTGATGTTGGCAGAAAATATGCAGATTTCTCTGGACTCGCCTCCGGCCGCCCCTATGCTCGCCGCGACATTCCGCAACGCTCAGGCCGCCTCGATGACCAAGCCCGCCGACCTCGCCCTTCCGGCTCCCCTGCGCCCCACCCTCCCGATCATCGGCTCAGACAAGCGCTTCCCGGTGCGGCGCATCTACTGCGTCGGCCGCAACTATGTCGCCCATGTCCGCGAGATGGGCGGCGACGAGACCCGCGACTTCCCGCTGATCTTCCAGAAGCCGGTCGACGCCGTCGTTCAGGACGGCGGCACCGTGCCCTACCCGCCGATGACCGACGACTTTCACTTCGAGCTCGAGCTGATGGTCGCGATGAAGTCGGGTGGCTACAACATCCCGCAGGACGAGGCGCTCTCGCATGTCTTCGGCTACGGCATCTGCCTCGACATGACCCGCCGGCGCCTGCTCGACACGCCGGACGGCCCGCGCATCCCCTGGGAGCTGAAGAAGTCCTTCGACCATTCGGCGCCCTGCGGCCCGGTCTACCCGGTCGAGCAGGTCGGCCACCCCGCCGGCGGCAGCATCCGGTTGGAAGTCGACGGCGAGGCCCGCCAGGATTCCGATCTCTCGCTGATGATCTGGCGCACGCCCGAGATCATCGCGACGCTCTCGAAATATTATTCGCTGGAGCCGGGCGACCTGATCATGACCGGCACGCCCCATGGCGTCGGCGCCGTGCTGCCCGGCAACACCTTGACCGGCAGCATCGAGGGGCTCGGCACGCTGACCGTGACGATCGGCGAGCCGGCGGTGGCGGCCTGAGGCGAAGCGCTTTATCCTTCCGGTATGACCATCCGCCAGCAGCTGATCGAGCGCTTCTTCCGCTATCTCTCCGTCACCAGCCAGAGCGACATCCGCGCCGCCAGCCTGCCGAGCACGCCCGGCCAGCAGGAGCTCGCGGCGCTGCTCGCCGGGGAGCTGCGTGCGCTCGGCCTCGACGAGGTGGTGCTCGACGAGCACGCCACCGTCACCGCGCTGAAGCGCGGGACGCGAGCGGGTGCGCCGCGGATCGGCTTCATCGCCCATCTCGACACCTTCGACGCCGGTCTGTCGCCGCAGATCAAGCCGCAGATCCTGCGCGTGACCGGCGAGGACCTCTGCCTCAACCGCGAGCAGGACATTTGGCTGCGCACCGCCGAGCACCCGCAGCTGCGTGACTGGATCGGCGCCGACATCATCGCCGGCGACGGCACCAGCGTGCTCGGCGCCGACAATAAGGCGGCGATCGCGGTGATCATGACGCTGCTGGCCGAACTCGGCCCGCAGGACGCTCATGGCGACATCCACATCGCCTTCGTGCCGGACGAGGAGATCGGCCTGCGCGGCGCCAAGGCGCTCGATCTCGCCCGGTTCGCCTGCGACTTCGCCTATACGATCGATTGCTGCGAGCTCGGCGAGGTCGTCATCGAGAACTTCAACGCCGCCGCCGGCGACATCCGCTTCACCGGCGTCAGCGCCCATCCGATGTCGGCCAAGGGCGTGCTGGTCAATCCGCTGCTGATGGCGCACGACTTCATCAGCCGCTTCGACCGCGCGCAGACTCCGGAGAACACGGAAGGGCGCGAAGGCTACACCTGGTTCAACAGCATCGCCGCCAACACCAGCGAGGCCCGGCTCGGCGCGCTGATCCGCGATTTCGACCGCGACAGCTTCGAAGCCCGCAAGCGCCGCCTCGCGCAGGTCGCCGCCGAGATCGCCGCGCTCTATCCCACCGGCCGCGTCGAATGCCGCGTCACCGACACCTATGGCAACATCCATGACAGCCTGGGCGAGGACCGTCGCTCGGTGGAGCTGCTCTACGGCGCGCTGGAGGCCTTGCAGATCAGGCGCAAGCAGATCCCGATGCGTGGCGGCACCGATGGCGCGGCGCTCTCGGCGCGCGGCCTGCCGACGCCGAACTTTTTCACCGGCGCCTATAATTTCCACTCGCGCTACGAGTTCCTGCCGGTGCCGGCCTTCGAGAAATCCTACGAGACCGCCCGGATGATCCTGGCGCTCGCCGCCCAAGGCTGAGCGCCTCGGCCGCCCCCCGCCGTCATTGCGAGCGCAGCGAAGCAATCCAGAAACGGCAGAGCTCGACGCTCTCCTGGATCGCTTCGCTTACGCTCGCGATGACGGCCGCCGCGCCGGCTGAGCCTCACCCGCCGACCAGCGCGAACCAGCCGGCCTCGTCGATCACCTTGACGCCGTGCTTCTGGGCGTCCTTCAGCTTCGAGCCGGCGCCGGGCCCGGCCACCAGCAGGTCGGTCTTCGAGGAGACCGAGCCCGCGACCTTGGCCCCGAGCCGCTCCGCCATCGCCTTGGCCTCGTCGCGGGTCATCTGCTCGAGCGCCCCGGTGAACACCACGACCTGCCCGGCGACCGGGCTCGACGAGGCCACCGCCTCGAGCGGCTGCGGCTCGACCTCGGCCAGAAGCCGCTCCAGCATCTGGCGGTTGTGCTCCTCTGCGAAGAACTGCAGCAGCGCCTCCACCACCGTGGGGCCCACGCCGTCGATCGCATCGAGCTCCGCCCGCTCCGCGCTTTCGGGGTCGGCCGCCGCCAGGCAGGCGGCTTGCAGCGCCGCGAACGAGCCGTAATGGCGCGCCAGCAGCCGCGCATTGGTCTCGCCGATATGGCGGATGCCGAGCCCGAAGATGAAGCGGTTGAGCGGCGGCTTGCGCCGGTCCTCGATCGCCTCGAACAGCTTCTTGCTGGAGGTCGCGCCGAAGCCCTCCTTGTCCTTGAGCTTCTTGATGTTGCCGGCGTCGCGCCGCGCCAAAGTGAAGATGTCGGCCGGCTCCTTCACCGGCAGATCGGGATCGGCATGGAAGAACTCGATCTGCTTGTCGCCGAGCCCGTCGATGTCGAGCGCATCGCGCGCCACGAAATGCTTCAGCCGCTCGACCGCCTGCGCCGCGCAGATCAGCCCGCCGGTGCAGCGGCGCACCGCGTCCTCCTTGCCGGTGCGCGGGTTGTGCTCGCGCACCGCGTCGGAGCCGCAGACCGGGCAGGCGGTCGGGAAGGCATAGGGCCGCGCATCGGCCGGGCGCTTGCCGAGATCGACCGCCTCGACCCGCGGGATCACGTCGCCGGCCCGCTTCACCGTCACCGTGTCGCCGATGCGGATGTCGCTGCCGTCGCGGATCGGCAGCCCCTTGGAATCGAAGCCGCGGATATAGTCCTCGTTGTGCAGCGTCGCATTGGTGACGACGACGCCGCCCACCGTCACCGGCCGCAAGCGCGCCACCGGCGACAGCGCCCCGGTGCGCCCGACCTGGATGTCGATCGCCTCGAGCACGGTCGTCGCCAGCTCCGCCGGAAATTTATGCGCGATCGCCCAGCGCGGTGCCCGCGCCACGAAGCCGAGGCGGCCCTGCAGCTTGAGATCGTCGACCTTGTAGACCACTCCGTCGATATCGTAGCCCAGGCTGGCGCGCTGCGCCTCGATCGCCCGGTAATGCGCCAGTAGCTCCTCGACGCTCTCGCAGCGCCGCATCAGCGGATTGGTGCGGAAGCCCCAGCGCGCGAAGGCCTCGACCACACCCGATTGCGTCTGCGCAGGCAGCTCCGGCATCTCGCCCCAGGCATAGGCGAAGAAGCGCAAGGGCCGGCTGGCGGTGATCGACACGTCGAGCTGGCGCAGCGAGCCCGCCGCCGCATTGCGCGGATTGGCGAATTCGCGCTCGCCCTTGTCGCGCTGGCGCTGGTTGATCCCTGCGAAATCGGCATGGCCGAGATAGATCTCGCCGCGCACCTCGGCGACCGCCGGCACGTCCTTGCCGGCCAGACGCTGCGGGATCTCGGCGACGGTGCGGGCATTGGCGGTGACGTCCTCGCCCTCCTCGCCGTCGCCGCGCGTCGCGGCGCTGGCGAGCTCGCCCTTCTCGTAGCGCAGCGACAGCGAAAGCCCGTCGATCTTCGGCTCGGCGGTGAAGGCGAGCGGGCTGTCGTCCTTGCGGCCGAGGAAGCTGCGCACCCGCGCGACGAAATCGACGATGTCCTCGTCGGCGAAGGCGTTGTTCAGCGAGAGCATCGGCACGCGGTGCCGGATCTTCGCGAATTTGCCGGAGGGCTTGGCGCCGACCTTGTCCGACAGGGCCTGCTCGCCCTTCAGCTCGGGGAAGGCGCCTTCGAGCGCGTTCAGCCGCCGCCGCTTCGCGTCGTAGACGGCGTCGTCGATGATCGGCGCATCGTCCTGGAAATAGGCGCGGTCCGCCTCGGCGATCTCTGCGGCGAGCAGCCTGTGCTCGTCCCTCGCGGCTTCGGGGGTGAGGTCTTCGACGGGGGCGGGAGCGGGATCGGCCATGATGCACTTCTAATGCAGGCAAGGCGCGCTGCGGAAGCCTCTCTCGGATGCGCCGGTGCCGGTTTGCGGCAGCAACCTATCGGATGTAAGCTTCCCCTGCTGACAATGGATGCTCGACGCCTCGCAGGTTCTTGACCGGAGGATGCGTCAGGACCTGAGCCGAGGCGAACCGGGCCGCAACCGGGAGAACGCCATGGCCGAGACCCAGCTCCATCATCCCGTGATGGCGGCGAACGATACTGCGCCGCCCGATGCCCTGCCGGTCCGCGAGATCGGCGTCTCCGATATCGCCGACGCGCTGCGGCGCGGCTATGCCGATTTCATGGCCCAGCCGAGCCATCTGCTGTTCATCGCGCTGATCTATCCGATCGCCGGCATCGTCCTCGCCCGGCTGACGGTGAGCTACAACATCTTCCCGCTGCTGTTCCCGCTGCTCTCGGGCTTCGCTTTGCTCGGCCCCTTCGCCGCGATCGGCCTCTACGAGATCAGCCGGCGCCGCGAGCTCGGCATGGACACCTCCTGGCGCCATGCGCTCGACGTGCTGAAATCGCCCGGCATCGGCCAGATCGCGCTGCTCGGCGCGGGGCTGACCGGCATGTTCCTCGTCTGGCTGTTCAGCGCCTGGATCATCTATCGCTGGCTGATGGGCGATGTGCCGCTGACCTCCGCGGAAAGCTTCCTCGTGCCGCTGCTGACCACCGTCAATGGCTGGACGCTGATCGTGCTCGGCAATTCGCTCGGGCTGCTCTTCGCCATCATCGTGTTCTCGATCTCGGTGGTCGCCTTCCCGCTGATGCTCGACCGGCATGTCGATGTCGGGACGGCGGTGCGCACCTCGATCGCCGCCGTCGAGGCGAGCCCGCGGGTGATGATGTATTGGGGGCTGACGATCACCGCGCTGCTGGTGCTCGGCTCGCTGCCGGTGCTGGTCGGGCTGATCGTGGTGATGCCGGTGCTCGGCCATGCGAGCTGGCATCTCTACCGCCGCGTCGTCCCGCGCTGAAGCCGCCGGGAACCGGGGCGGGGACGCTGCGTTGCTGGGATGCGGCTATTTTGCCGCATCCCCGTCAGTCGCGAAAGACGACGTCAGCAACCAGCCGGTGGTCCTGCCATGAACAACATCATCTATATTGTCGGCCTCATCGTCGTCGTTCTGGCGATCCTGTCCTTCCTCGGCCTGCGCTGAGGGCGGACATCGCAGGCGCCGTCATCGCGGGCTCTCCCCGATGACGGCATTTCTTTGCTAGCGCCCCTCGCGGCGCGGCTTGCTGCCCGCCTTGGGCTTGCCGAACGGCTTGCCGCCGCCGGGGCGATCGAATTGCTTCTTGCCGAAGCTCTTGCCGGCCGGCGGCCCCTTATGGCCGAAACCCTTGCCCTTCCTCTCACCCTGCGGCGGGCGCGGTGCCTCGGGACGTTCGGCCTTCTCCGAGAACGGACGCGCCGGACGGCGCTCGGCCTCTCCGGTGACGAGCTCGATCCTGATCCGGTCGCGATCGGGAACCCGCGTCAGCTCGGCGAAGCGCTCGGCGACATCGGCGTCGATCTCGACCTTGGTCTCGGTGTCGAAGATCCGGATCGCGCCGACCGAATCGCGGGTGATCTTGCCGCGCCGGCACAGCATCGGCAGCAGCTGGCGCGGATCGGCGCCGTTCTTGCGGCCGATATCGAGGCGGAACCAGACGGTGTCGCCACGCGGCCCTGCCCGCTCGCCGCGCTCCGGCCCATCCCGGCGGTCGCGCTTCTGGGCATAATCCTCCTTGCCGCGCGGCGGGCGGCGCTCCTCGGCGGCGAAGCCGGGATCGCCGACCTCCTCGGTCGCCGGAAGCCGCGAGCGATAGACGCGCACCAGCGCCGCCGCGATCTCCTGCGCCGAGCGGCCGGCGAGCAGCGCCTCGATCATCCCGGCATCCTCCTCGCCCACTTCGCCAATGATCAGCGGGTCCTGCAGCAGGCGCTCCTGGTCGAGGGCGCGGATCTCGTCCTGGGTGGGGGCGCCGGCCCAGACCACCTCGGCGCCGAGCGCCTCCAGCAGCATCTGCGCCTTGCGCCGGCGCGCCGGCGGCACCAGCAGCACGCTGGTGCCCTTGCGCCCGGCGCGGCCGGTGCGGCCGCTGCGATGCTGCATCACCTCGGCATCATGCGGCAGCTCCGCATGGATCACCAGGGTGAGCCCCTGCAGGTCGATGCCCCGCGCTGCGACATCGGTGGCGACGCAGATGCGCGCCCGCCCGTCGCGCAGCGCCTGCAGCGCCGAATTGCGCTCGCTCTGGCTGAGCTCGCCCGAGAGCGAGACGGCGGCGAAGCCGCGCTCCAGCAGCGCCGCCTCGAGATGGCGCACCGCATTGCGGGTGTTGCAGAAGACCAGCGCCCGCGGCGCATCGTGGAAACGCAGCAGATTGACGACCGCGCGCTCGATCTCGCGCGGATAGACCCGGATCGCCCGATGCTCGATATCGGCATGGCCGCCATCGGCGCCGGCCACCTCGATCCGCAGCGCATCGCGCTGATAGCTCTTGGCGAGCGCGATGATCATCTTCGGCAGCGTCGCCGAGAACAGCAGGCTGCGCCGCTCGGGCGGGGCCGCCTTCAGGATGAATTCGAGATCCTCGCGGAAGCCGAGATCGAGCATCTCGTCGGCCTCGTCGAGCACCACCGCCTTCAGCGCCGAGAGATCGAGCTGGCCGCGGTCGAGATGGTCGCGCAGCCGCCCCGGCGTGCCGACGACGATATGCGCGCCCTCGGCCAGCATATTGGCCTCTCGCCGCGGATCCATGCCGCCGACGCAAGGTATGATCCGCGCATTCGCCTCGCGATAGAGCCAGCCGAGCTCGCGCTGCACCTGCAAGGCGAGCTCGCGCGTCGGCGCGACGATCAGCGCCAGCGGCAGCCCCGCCCGCGGCAGCGTCTCGGCCTCGCCGATCAGGTCGGCGCCGATGGCCAGCCCGTAGGCGACCGTCTTGCCGGAGCCGGTCTGCGAGGAGACCAGCAGGTCGCGTCCGGCGGCCTGCTCTTCGAGCACGGCGGCCTGGACCGGCGTCGGCTCGTTGTAATTGCGGTCGGCGAGCGCGCGCGCGAGCGGCGGGCTCGTGGAGACGAAGGACATCGATGTCAGGCCTTAAGCTTGCAGCCGGCCGCATGGCGGCACTGGATGGGGCGGCGCATGAGCTGCGCCCGCCATATCAGCGGCTCATAGAGCAAAGCGCGAGGAAAGGGAAATCAGCCGCGCAGGCCGGCCGCGTCGAGGAGCTTGCCGGCGGCGGCGCGCGCCTCCTCGGTGATCGAGGCGCCGGCCAGCATCCGCGCGATCTCCTCGCGTCGGCTGCCGTCCTGCAGCGGCGCGACGCGGGTGACGGTGCGCTCGTCCGCGCCCTCCCCGGCCTGCGCCGATTTGGCGATCAGGAAATGCCGGCCGGCCTTGGCCGCCACCTGCGGCGCATGCGTCACCGAGATCACCTGGACCCGCGCCGCCAGCCGCGCGAGCCGCTCGCCGATCGCGTCGGCGACGGCGCCGCCGACGCCGGTGTCGATCTCGTCGAAGACCAGCGTGGGCGCCGAGCCGCGCTCCGCCAGCACCACCTTGAGCGCCAGCATGAAGCGCGAGAGCTCGCCGCCGGAAGCGACCTTCATCATCGGCCCCGGCCGCGTGCCGGGATTGGTCTCGACCCAGAACTCCACACGGTCGAAGCCTTCCGGCCCGCGCGCATCCGGATCGCTGTCGACCTGGGTGATGAAGCGCGCCCGCTCCAGCTTCAGGGGCGGCAGCTCCGCCTTGACCGCCGCGTCGAGCGCCGCCGCGGCCCGCAGCCGCCCGGCCGAGAGCGCCGTCGCCAAAGCGACATAGGCAGCCTCGGCCTCGGCCAGCTCCGCTTCGAGCCGCTTCAGCGAGCCCTCGCTCTCGTCGAGCGCCGCGAGATCGGCCGCCATCGTCTCGGCCAGCGCCGGCAGCGCATCGACCGGCACGTCGAATTTTCTCGCTGCCGCCCGCAGCGCGAACAGCCGCTCCTCGACCCGCTCCAGCAGGCGCGGATCGAACTCGGCGGCCCGCATCGCCGCCTGCAGGGTCTCGCCGGCCTCTTCCAGCGCCACCACCGCCGTGGTCAGCGCGGCGACGGACGGATCGATCAGCTCCGGCGCCTGCGCCGCCCGCCGCTCCAGCCGCCGCAGCACGCCGGACATCGCCGCCACCGGCGAGGCCGAGCCGCCGATCGCCTCATAGGATTCGGCGATGTCGCGGGCGACCTTCTCCGCCTGCATCATGCCCTGGCGCTGCGCCGCGAGCGCGTCCTCCTCGCCGGGCTCCGGCGCGAGCTTGCCGAGCTCGGCCACGGCATGGCGCAGGAAATCGGCCTCCTTGCGTGCGGTCTCGACCCGGATGCGCTGGCCCTGCAGCGCCTGGCGCGCGCGCTTCAGCGCCTCGCTGGCGCGCGCGACCTCGCTAGCCTGGGCGCTGAGCTCGCCGAAACCGTCGAGGATGGTGCGGTGCTGGGCCGGATCGGTCAGCGCCCGGTCGTCATGCTGGCCGTGGATCTCGACCAGCGCCGCGCCGATCATCCGCAGGATCTGCACGCTGACCGGCTGGTCGTTGACGAAGGCGCGGGTGCGACCGTCGGCATATTGCACGCGCCGCAGGATCAGGTCGCCATCGGTGTCGATTTCCTGCGCCTGCGCCAGTGCCCGCGCCGGATGGTCGGCCGGCAGGTCGAACACCGCGCTGACCTGGCCTTGCGTCTCGCCATGGCGCACCAGCCCGCCATCGCCGCGCGCTCCCAGCGCCAGGGCGAAACCGTCGAGCAGGATCGACTTGCCGGCGCCGGTCTCGCCGGTGAGCACGCTGAGCCCGGTCTCGAAGCCCAGATCGAGCCGGTCGATCAGAACGATGTCGCGGATCGAGAGCTGGGCGAGCATGGCGGCTCTAGGGCTGCGGCAAGCCCGCTCCCGTCAGCGGACCAGACCGGTGACGGTGCGGGTGAAGCCGTTGAACAGGCGGCTGATATAGGAGCCGCGATCCTCGCGCGGCTGCAGGCCGCCGCTCTCGAGCAGGACATAGGCGTCCTTGTACCACGGGCTGTCGGGGAAGTTGTGCCCGAGCACCGCCGCCGCGGTCTGCGCCTCATTGGTGATGCCGAGCGCCATATAGGCCTCGGTCAGGCGCATCAGCGCCTCCTCGACATGGCGCGTCGTCTGGTACTTGGTGATCACCTCGCGGAAGCGGTTCACCGCGCCGGCATAATTGCGCTTCTGCAGATAGAAGCGGCCGACATTCATCTCCTTGCCGGCGAGCTGATCGCGCGCGACCAGCATCTTCTCGCGCACATCGAGCACATATTCCGACTTCGGATAGCGGTCGAGCAGCTCCTGCATCGCGCGCAGGGCCTGGTCGGTGCGCTCCTGGTCGCGCGTCGCGTCCGGAATCTGGTTGTAATAGGACATCGCCAGGATGTACTGCGCATAGGCGGCATCCGGGCTCGCCGGGTTCTGCGCCAGGAAGCGCCGCGAGGCGGTGATCGCGTCGTCGTATTTGGCCGCCTCGTAATTGGCGTAGGCGGTCATGATCAGGCCCTTCTTGGAATAGGGCGAGAACGGCGCCTGCTTGTCGATCTCCTCGAACTTCTTGTTCGCGCCTTCGGTATCGCCGCTCTGCAGGCGAGCGAGACCCTCATTGTAGAGCTTGTCGGCCGGAACCTCGGGCGTCACCTCGGGCTTGTAGACCTCGGGCCGGTCGAAGGGGTTGAGCGCGCTCACCGTGTCGCAGCCGCCGAGCGCAGCCGCCAGCGCGAGCACCAAGGCGAGGCGCTTGCCGCCGCGCACCGATTCGCCGCCATTCAATCTGTTCAGCCGCATGACGCTCACTTCTACCGTCCTCGATGCGCTTCGCCGACAGGCGCGCGAAATGGCTTTAGCTCAGAAGCAGCCTTTTCGCCAAGCGTGACGGGCGCTTCATGCAGAGCATTCGCGCCGGTTTCCGACAGGAACCCGGCGAATGCAAGGCGCGAGCGGTCTCGCGGCGGACCCCGCCTCAGTGCAGGTCGGGCGCCAGCGCGGCGGGGACCGGCCCGGCCGCCATCTGCACGGCGCGGTGAGCGAAGACCGGCTGCGCCTCGACGATCGCGTAATTGGCGCGGTCGGCGAACAGGGCTTCCAGAATGCGCACATTCATGCGGTGGCCGCCGCAATAGGAGCGGAACTCGCCGAGAATCGGATAGCCGGCCAGCGCGAGGTCGCCCACCGCGTCGAGCACCTTGTGGCGCACGAACTCGTCGGCATAACGCAGCCCCTCGGGGTTGATCACCTTGTCGTCGCCGATCGCGACGGTGTTGTCGAGCGAAGCGCCGAGCGCGAAGCCCGCCTTCCAGAGCTGCTCGACATCGCGCATGAAGCCGAAGGTGCGGGCGCGGGCGATCTCGCGGGCGTAAGACACCGGATCGAGATCGAAGACCTTGCGCTGGCGGCCGATGACGGGCGTGTCGAAATCGATCTCGACATCGAGGCGGAAGCCGTTCTCGGCCGGCGACAGCTCGGAGAAGGCGCGGCCATGCTCGACGCGGACCGGGCGCAGCACCTTGAGATAGCGGCGGGCGGCGCCGAGCGCGACGATGCCGGCCTGCTCGATCGCGGCGACGAACTCGGAGGCGCTGCCGTCCATGATCGGCATTTCCGGCCCGTCGATCTCGATCAGCACATTGTCGAGCCCGAGGCCGGCGCAGGCCGACATCAGATGCTCGATCGTGGCGACCGAGCCGGAGGTCTGGTCGCCGATGACGGTGCAGAGCTCGGTGGCGCTGACCTTGTTGTGGCGGGCGTGGATCAGCTGCTCATGGCAGCCTTCGAGCCCCTTGCGGAGGAAGACGACGCCGCTGTTGGCGGTGGACGGCCGAAGGGTGAGGCAGGCGGGCGCTCCGGAATGAACGCCGATGCCCTGCAAGGTCACTGGCGAGCGAAGGGTCGTCTGCCGGTCAGCCATCATACTCTTAAATCCGATCTCGCATGTCGATCTGGCCAGCGCCGGGCGGCGCAACCTCTCAGTGATCGAGCACGGTCCCCTGAATGTCAGCGGATCCGGCGGCCCCTGCCCCGAATCCCTGCCTCGGTTGATGCACCGCAAGATATGCGCAAGCGGGCATGCATCAAAATCACGCTTTCTTTCGCTCTGTAACAACCGTTACGAAGACGCAAAACCTTAACCATCTGATTGATGTATATGGTTTTTCAGACGTTAAGAAGGCCCGGCGGAGAGCTCCGCCGGGCCTTTTGCAACAGACCGTTTTCAACCCCTGTCCGGGTCAGCTCGACTGGCGGCGCAGGAAGGCCGGAATCTCGAGGTGATCCTCCTCCGCCGGGCGGGCCGGAGCAGCGCGGCCGAGCTGGTCGAGCTGGCCCTGGGCGGGACGCGTCGGAGCCGGCGCCGGGCGGCGCATAAACTCGGCATGGGCGGCGCTGGGCGGCGCGCTCATCGGCGGCGCCTGACGGGGCGCGGGAGCCGGAGCCGCCGGAGCTTCGACGCCCTCCTCGTCCTTGCGGCCGAAGCCGACCGAGGCGAGACGCTGCATCAGCGACATGCGCTTCTGCTCGGCCGAGATCGGCGCCGGCGCGGCGGGAGCGCCGCTGCGCTGGGCCAGCTGGTTCTGCGCGGGCACCGGCAGATCCTCGATCCGCGGCATGCGGGTCGGGCGGATCACGGCGCGCTCGGGCGCCGGCGGGATGAAGCTCTCCTCGAGATGCGGAACCGAGGTCTCCGGAGCCGGAGGCTCGACCACCGGCGCGGCGATCGCCTGGCGCGGCTGGGCCGGCTCGATCCGGATGTCGTCGGCGAAGCTCGCCGGAGCCTGCTGGCGAATCGGCTCGGGCGCCTGCATCCGGAACTCGGCGGCCGGCTCGGCGGCGGGCATGGCCGGCGCCGGCGCGGCGGAGGTGCGCACATTCGGCACCGCCGAACGCAGACGGGCCTCGGCCTTCAGGCGCTCGGCCACCTCGGCGATGCGCGCCTCCGTGGCATCGACCTCGGCCTGGCTGGTCACCGGCTTGTCGATGCCGGTGGCGACGACCGAGACGCGCATCGTGCCTTCCAGCGCCTCGTCGAAGGTGGCGCCGACGATGATGTTGGCCTCGGAATCGACCTCCTCGCGGATGCGGGTGGCCGCCTCGTCGACCTCGTAGAGCTTCATGTCGCGCCCGCCGGTGATCGAGATCAAGAGTCCGCGCGCGCCCTTCATCGAGACGTCGTCGAGCAGCGGGTTGTTGATCGCCGCCTGCGCGGCAGAGAGCGCGCGCTTCTCGCCGGTCGCCTCGCCGGTCCCCATCATCGCCTTGCCCATGCCGCGCATCACGGCGCGGACGTCCGCGAAGTCGAGATTGATCAGGCCGGGACGGACCATCAGGTCGGTGATGCAGGCGACGCCCGAATAGAGCACCTGGTCGGCCATGCCGAAGGCGTCGGCGAAGCCGGTCTGCTCGTTGGCGACGCGGAACAGGTTCTGGTTCGGGATGACGATCAGCGTGTCGACGGCCTCGTTGAGCTCGCCGATGCCGGCCTCCGCCATGCGCATGCGGCGCATGCCCTCGAACTGGAACGGCTTGGTGACGACGCCGACCGTCAGGATGCCCATGTCGCGGGCGACGCGGGCGATCGCCGGGGCGGCGCCGGTGCCGGTGCCGCCGCCCATGCCGGCGGTGATGAAGACCATATGGGCGCCGGCGAGATGGTCACGGATCTCGTCGATGACCTCCTCGGCCGCGGCGCGCCCGACCTCCGGCTGCGAGCCGGCGCCGAGACCCTCGGTGACCTGCAGGCCCATCTGGATGATGCGCGGGGCGCGGCTCAGCGCCAGCGCCTGCGCGTCGGTGTTGGCGCAGACGAAGTCGACCCCGTCCAGCCCGGCCTCGATCATGTTGTTGACCGCATTGCCGCCGGCGCCACCGACGCCGAAGACGGTAATCCGGGGCTTCAGTTCCCGGATATCCGGGGCTTGCAGGTTCATCGCCATGATTGCCTCTTTCACTCTTTCGTCCGGTCCCTGGCGGGCCGTCCCGTTTTCCACGCCAGGGGCGGAAAGCCCCGATTGCACTCACTCCGGCCCGGGCGACGCCGCCCGGCCCGCTACGCCTAGAAGCTCTCCCGCAGCCAGCGGCCGACGCGGGAGAAATAGCCGTCGGTCGCGTGGGCGAAGAAGGATGCCCCCGCCCGCGGCTCGAAATGTTCGACATGGGCGACCTGCGGATAGACCAGCAGGCCGACCGCCGCCGCGAAGGACGGGCCCTTGCCCGCCTCCGGCAGCCCCTTGATCCCGAGCGGACGCCCGGTGCGGACCTGGCCGCCGAGCACCCGGCGCGCCACCTCCGGCATGCCGGTGAGCTGGCAGGCGCCGCCGGTCAGCACCACGCGCCGTCCGGCCTCGCCGGCGAAGCCCGCCGCCTTCAGCCGGTCGCGCACCAGCTCGAGGATTTCCTCGACGCGCGGCTTGATGATCCGCACGAGATGCGATTTCGACAGATGGTTCGGCATATCGCGCTCGTCGTCGTCCACCTGCGGGACCGCGATCATGTCGCGCTCGTCCGAAGGGCTGGCGATCGCCGAGCCGTGCAGCGTCTTCAGCCGCTCGGCCGCCGAGACGCGGGTCGAGAGCCCGCGCGCCACGTCCATGGTGATGTGATTGCCGCCGACCGCGATCGCGTCGGCATGGGTCAGGTGCCCGCCGGAGAACACGCCGAGCGAGGTGGTGCCGCCGCCCATGTCGACGACGACGACGCCCATCTCGGCCTCGTCGTCGACCAGCACGGACAGGCCCGCCGCATAGGGGCTCGCGACCACGGCCTCGACCTCGAGATGGCAGCGCTCCACCGCCAGCATGACATTGCGCGCCGCGGCAGCCTCCGCCGCGACGACATGCATGTCGACCGACAGCGAGCCGCCGATCAGCCCGCGCGGATCGAGCACGCCGGGCGAGCCGTCGAGCGCATAGCCGGTCGGCAGCGCATGCAGCACCGCCTTGCCCGGCCGGATCGCATGGGCCGCGGCTGCGGCGAGCACGCGCTTGACGTCGCCGTCGCCGACGCTGCCGCCGCGCAGATCGACGCTGGCCGCGTAATGCTGCGAGTTCAGCCGCCCGCCGGTCAGATTGACGATGACCGACTGCACCTCGACCTTGGCCATCCGCTCGGCCGCGTCGACCGCGGCGCGGATGGCGCGTTCGGCGCTCTCCAGATCGATGATCGCTCCGCCCTTGAGGCCGAGCGAGCGCTGATGGCCGATGCCGACGATGCGGGCGACATGAGTGCGCCCGCGCAGCCGCTCATTGGCCTCGGCCGGGTGCAGCTCCGCGATCAGGCAGACCACCTTGCTGGTGCCGATATCGAGAATCGACAGGGTCGCACTCTTGCGCGACGACAGCGGCCGCATCCGCGGCGTCAGGCCCTGCGAGGTCAGGCTCATGCCTCGCCGCCCTTCTTCTTGGCCTTGCTCTTCAGCTGTTCGGCACGGGCGGCCGCAGCTTCCTCGGTCAGGCGCATGGTGACGCGGTCGGGCTGGCGCATGTCGATGGCGATCAGGTCCTTCTCGCTGATTCGGAAATCCTGCTCGAGGCCGACGAGACGGCGCAGCGCCGCACCCGCCTCGGCTTCCGGCAGGCGGATATCGGTGCCGCTGTCGAGCTTGAGGTTCCAGCGCCGGCCGGCGACGAGGCTGCCGGCGCGGATATGCTGGGCGAGCGGGCCGGCCTCGGCGAGCAGCGCCAGATATTCCTTGGCGCGCCGGTTGGCGTCGGTCCCGACCACCATCGGCAGATAGGCGAAGCGGCCGTCATCCATCTTGTCGATCACCGTGCCGTCCTGCGCGATCAGGAAGAGCTCGCCCTTGACCTGCCAGAGCGCATAGGGCTCGCGCTCGGTGAGAGCGATCGAGATCTCGCCCGGATAGAGCTTGCGGACGGATGCCTCGGCGATCATCGGATTGGCCTCGAGGCGCTTGCGCGCCTCGTCGGCATCGAAGAAGGCGAGCGAGACCTTGGGATCGATGCCGGCCGCGACCAGCACCTCGATCTCGGAGAGCCCGCTCAGGCCGGAAATGGTGATGCGGTCGATGCCGAGCCCGACGAGGCGCGCCAGCGCATGCTTGGGCTCGCCATAGGTCTCGCGGAAGGCCTCGACATGCCCGCCCAGCACGGCGCCGGTCGCGCCCGAGAGCGCGAGGAAGCCGATCGCGAGCAGGGAGCCCAGCCCGCGCGGCAGACGCTCGGCCAGCGGCACCGCGACGGCGCTGCGCCGCGAGCCGCGGAACCAGCGGCGCGAGCGCTCGCCGACGAGGAGCTGCGGCCCCGTCGTGCGCGTCGGCAGGTTGGCGCCGGAGAACACCGGCTCCACCTTCACCGATCCAAGGAGGCGTCCTCCACGATCCATTTGCAGAGCTCACCGAAATTCATGCCCGCATGGGCGGCTAATTCAGGCACCAGGCTGGTCTCGGTCATGCCCGGCTGCGTGTTGACTTCGAGCCAGACGAGCGTGCCGCTCTCGTCATCGTATCGAAAGTCTGAACGGCTGACGCCGCGGCACCCGATTGCTTGATGCGCCGTTAACGCACACTCTTCGATTTGGCGGTAAAGATTCGGTAAAATTTGCGCCGGGCAGATGTGGATCGAACCGCCTTTCGTATATTTGGCGTCGTAGTCGTAGAACTCGCCCGTCGCCGCCCGAATCTCCGTTACGCCCAAGGACTTGTCGCCGAGCACGGCGCAGGTGAGCTCGCGCCCGGCGATGAAGGTTTCGGCCAGCAGGGTCTCGCCGCAGGGCCAGTCCGGCCGGGCGATTTCCTGCGGTGGATGCTCGCGGCCCTTCTTGACGATCACGACGCCCACCGAGGAGCCCTCGTCGACCGGTTTCAGCACATAGGGCGGCGGCAGGACATGGCGCTTGGCGGCCTCGAAGCGCGAGACGTTGACGCCGTGCGCCACCGGCACGCCGGCGGCCTTGACCACCGCCTTGGCCTTGTCCTTGCGGATCGCCAGCGCCGAGGCGAGCACGCCAGAATGGGTGTAGGGGATGCCCATGATCTCGAGCAGGCCCTGGATGGTGCCGTCCTCGCCATAGCGCCCGTGCAGGGCGTTGAAGGCGACGTCGGGGCGCAGTTTTTCGAGCACCTGCGCGATGTCGCGCTGGACGTCGATGCGGGTGACCCGGAAGCCGACGCTTTCCAGCGCGGCGGCGCAGCCCGCCCCGGTATTGAGGCTGACTTCGCGCTCGACGGACCATCCGCCCATCAGAACTGCGACGTGCTTGGTCATGCTGGTTTCCGGCAACGGCTCATGTGCCGAACCTGACCAGACATGGTTAACGGCGGGTTAAGGACCGGCGCCCAGCGTTAATCCGGATGCGGCTGTGGCGGGCGAGCCGCAGCTCAGCCCGGCAGGCCGAAGCGCTTGATTTCCCAGTGCAGCTCGTAGCCGGAATGGTCCTTGACCCGGCGCCGGACCTCTTCGCCCAGCCCCTCGATATCGGCGGCGCTCGCGCCTCCGGTGTTGATCAGGAAGTTGCAGTGCATCTCGGAAACCTGCGCTGCGCCGACGCGCAGGCCGCGGCAACCGGCGGCGTCGATCAGCTGCCAGGCCTTGCCACCCTCCGGATTCTTGAAGGTCGAGCCGCCGGTGCGCTCCTTGATCGGCTGCGCCGCCTCGCGCGCCGCCGTCACCCGCTCCATCTCGGCCAGGATCGCCGCCTGCTCGCCGGGCCGCCCCTGGAAGAGCGCCGAGGTGAAGATGAGATCGGCCGGCGCGGTCGAATTGCGGTAGCTGAAGCCCATATCGGCATGGGAGAGCGTCACGATCTCGCCCTTGCGCGTCACGCCGCGCGCCTCGACCAGCACATCGGTCGTCTCGCCGCCATGCGCGCCGGCATTCATCCTGAGCGCCCCGCCGATGCAGCCGGGAATGCCGCGGAAGAAGGCGAGCCCGTCGAGCGAGGCATCGGCAGCCGCGCGCGCCACCTTGACGTCCGGCGCGGCCGTGCCGGCGCGCAACCGGTCTGCGTCTTCACGGACAATCTCGCCGAACGCCTTGCCGGCGAGCCGGATCACCACGCCCGGAATGCCGCCGTCGCGCACGATCAGGTTCGAGCCGAGCCCGACCACGCTCACCGGGATCTCCTGCGGCAGCGCGGCGAGCAGATAGGCGAGATCCTCCTCGTCGGCCGGGGTGAACAGCACCTGCGCCGGCCCGCCGACCCTGAACCAGGTCAACCCCGCCATCGGCTGATTGGCGATGAGGCGGCCGCGCAGATCGGGCGCGGCGGCGAGGATATCCGGGGCGATGTCTGGAAAGCTCACCGGCCCGGCTCCAGGGCGGCGAGCTCTCCCGGCAGGGCATAGGCCCATTGCGTGATGGTTCCGGCTCCCAGGCAGACGATGTAATCGCCCGGCCCGGCCAGCGGCGCCACGATGCCGGCGAGCTTGTCGGAGGCTTCCAGGGCCAGGGCGTGGCGGTGGCCGCGCGCCTTGATCGCCGCCACCAGCGAATCCTTGTCGGCGCCGGGGATCGGCTGCTCGCCGGCGGTGTAGACATCGGCGACGATCACCGTGTCGGCATCGTTGAAGCAGGCCGCGAAATCGCCGAACAGGCTGGCGAGCCGGGTGTAGCGATGCGGCTGCATCACCGCGATCACCTTGCCCTTGGTCGAGGCGCGCGCCGCCCGCAGCACCGCAGCGATCTCCACCGGATGGTGGCCGTAATCGTCGAAGATCAGGGCGCCGTTCCATTCGCCGGTCTTGGTGAAGCGGCGCTTCACCCCGCCGAAGCCCGCGAGCCCCGCGCGGATCCGGTCGACAGGAATGCCGAGATCATAGGCCACGGCGATGGCGGCCGTGGCGTTGAGGGCGTTGTGATGGCCGGGCATCGGCATCACCAGATCGCGCACCACCTCCTCGCGGCCCCGCTTGCGGTCGCGGATCAGCAGCGTGAACTTCGACTGGCCGCCGGAAAGATCGATGTCGAGCAGCCGGAAATCGGCTTGCGGGTTCTCGCCATAGGTGACGACGCGTCGGTCCTCGATTTGCCCGACCAGCTCCTGCACGGTCGGATGGTCGATGCACATCACCGCGAAGCCGTAGAAGGGTAGGTTCTCGACAAAGGTCCGGAACGCGTCCTTGATCGCCTCGAAGGAGCCGAAATGATCGAGATGCTCCGGGTCGATATTGGTGACGATCGCCACATCGGCCGGCAGCTTCAGGAAGGTGCCGTCGGATTCGTCGGCCTCGACCACCATCCAGTCGCTCTCGCCCATCCGGGCATTGGTGCCATAGGCGTTGATGATGCCGCCATTGATCACGGTCGGGTCGAGCCCGCCCTTCTCGAGCAGCGTCGCCACCAGCGAGGTGGTGGTGGTCTTGCCATGGGTGCCGGCGATGGCGACGCAGGATTTCAGCCGCATCAGCTCGGCCAGCATCTCGGCCCGGCGCACCACCGGCAGCCGCTTCTCGCGCGCCGCCATCAGCTCGGGATTGTCGCGCTTGATCGCGGTCGAGACCACGACCACCTCGGCCTCGCCGATATTGCCGGCGGCGTGGCCGACGAAGATCCTGATGCCCTTGTCGGCCAGGCGCCGGACATTGGCGTTGTCGGAGGCGTCCGAGCCCTGCACCTGGTAGCCGAGATTGTGCAGCACCTCGGCGATACCGGACATGCCGATGCCGCCGATACCGACGAAATGGATGGAGCCGAGCTTCGGCGGCAGCTTCATGGTGCGAATACCTGACGAGCGAGGAATCTGGGAACGGCTATACGCATTGATCGGGGAACCGCAAGCCGGCTCCGATCGAGCGTTGGCGTCGTTGACAACAACTTTCGGCTGGACCATCTTGGCCGCATGCGGGCCACGCTGATCCATCGCGAAAAGCATGTGTTCGCGGACGGCGCGATCGTCGAAATGGTGATCTGGCGAACGCCCGAGCCGGTGCCGGGCAGCAGGCACGGCTACAAGTACCGGCTTTATTTCGGCCGGGCGGGCGTCCGGATCGTGGGTTTCGACAACGAGGGGGGCAAGGGCGATCACCGTCACATCGACGGGGTCGAGCAACCCTATCGGTTCTCGGGCGTCGAGGCCTTGATCGAGGATTTTCTGAACGCCGTCCGGGAAAGGTCGGGACCATGAAACGCGCAGTCATTTCGGTTAGGCGAGATCAGGACATGCGGGCGGTTCTGGCCGCCGCGGGCGAGAATTTCGTCGAAGCCTGGAAAAGCGGGCGGGCGAGCGACCCGATTGCGACCTTCACCTTCGCCTCCCCCGCGCAGCTGTTCCAGGTGATCAGCCCCAAGCGCTGGGAGCTGATCGAAAGGTTGCAGGCGCTTGGGCCGAGCAGCGTGCGCGGCCTCGCCCGCGCGCTCGAGCGGGACGTGAAGCGCGTGCATGAGGACGTTGTCGGCCTGATCGAATGGGGCATCGTCGAGCGCACGCAGGCCGGCAAGGTCTGCGTGCCCTACGACGTGATCCATGCCGATTTCGATCTGCGCGCGGTGGCCTGACGCATTACGCCGACAGCCCCGCCGTCCGCAGCACGAGCCGCGCCAGGCGCTCTGCCGCATCCGGAATGCCGGCGCTCTTGGCCGCCCCGGCCATCGCCGTCAAGCGTGACGGCTCGCCGATCAGCTCGGACAGCTCCGCGGCGAGCCGCCTCGGCGAGAAATCGCTCTGCATGATCGTCATCGCCGCGCCGGCTTCGGTCAGCACCGCCGCATTGGCCGCCTGGTCCTGGTCGAGCGAGCCGGGCAGCGGCACCAGCAGCGAAGGCCGCCCGATCACCGAGAGCTCCGCCACGGTCGAGGCGCCCGAGCGCGCGATCACCAGATGCGCCGCCGCCATGCGGGCCGGCAGGTCCTTGAAGAAGGGCGCGATCTCGGCGCGGATGCCGAGCGAGGAATAGATCTTGCGGACGCGCTCCTCGTCCTCGGCCCGCGCCTGCTGCACGATCGACAGGCGCGAGCGCTCCTGCGCCGACAGCAGCTGGATCGCCGGCGGCACGATGTCCGCCATCACCCGCGCGCCCTGGCTGCCGCCGAAGACCAGAAGGTTCAGTCTTTCGCTTGGATCGGGATAGGGCGAGGCGGCGGCGATCACCGCCGGCCGCACCGGATTGCCGACCTGCACCGCCAGCGCCGCCTGTGCCGGAGTGAGCCCGCCGACCTCGGCGAAACCGGTGCCGATCGCCCGCACCCGCCCGGCGAGAAAGCGGTTGGCCCGTCCGATCACGGCATTCTGCTCGTGCAGCATGGTCGGCACGCCCATCAGCGCCGCGGCGAAGACCGGCGGCACCGTCGGATAGCCGCCGAAACCGACGACGATGGCGGGTTCCAGCTGCTTGATGGCCTGGCGCGCCGCCCAGGCGCCGCGCAGCAGCACCAGCGCGGCCCGGGCCATCTTCAGCGGCGACTTGCCGGACGGCGTCGCGGCCGGCACCGCATGCAGCGATTCCGCCGGGAAGGCGCCGGCATAGTCGGCGGCGCGCGTATCGGTGATCAGCGCCACCCTGACGCCCTGCGCATGCAAAGCGTGGCTCAGCGCCTCCGCCGGGAACAGATGCCCGCCCGTGCCGCCGGCGCAGAGCGCGACGAGCGGAGCCTCGGCGAGATTCGCGGCTCCTTGGCTCACGGACGGCGCCCCATCTCGCCGAGGCTCTCCGAGCGCGGTCGCCTCCGGGTCAGCGCCAGCAGGAACCCGGTCCCCAGCGCCAGCGAGATCAGCGAGGAGCCGCCATAGGAGATGAAGGGCAGCGTCATGCCCTTGGCGGGCATCATGTGCAGGTTCACCATCATGTTGATCGCCGCCTGGATGCCGAAGAGCAGAGCGAGGCCGGTGACCGCGAAGCGGATGAACGGGTCCTCGGCCCGCTGCGCCACAGCGAGCGAGCGCAGCACGATGACGGCGAACAGCACGACCAGCGCAATGCAGACGACGATGCCGAATTCCTCGGCGGTGACCGCGAAGATGAAATCGGTATGTGCGTCGGGCAGGATGCGCTTGACCGTGCCCTCGCCCGGGCCTTTGCCGAACCAGCCGCCCTGCGCGAAGCTTTCGAGTGCGGTGTCGATCTGGAAGGTGTCGCCAGAGCCCTTGTCCATGAAGCGCTCGATGCGGGCGCGCACATGCGGCACCAGCTGATAGGCGACGAGCAGCCCGGTCGCCCCCGCGCCGCCGAGCCCCATCACCCAGAACCAGTGCAGGCCGGCGACGAAGAACAGCCCGGCCCAGACCAGGGTGATCAGCACGGTCTGGCCGAAATCGGGCTGCAGCACCAGGGGCACGATCGTCATCGGCAGCAGCAGGAAGGCGATGATCGTTCCGGGCAGGTCCGGCCGGCGATGCCCTTCCGCGAAGGCCCAGGCCGCCAGCACCACGAAGGCCGGCTTCAGGAATTCCGAGGGCTGCACCGAGCCGAGCGGGCCGAGCGTCAGCCAGCGCCGCGCGCCCTTGACCTCGACGCCGAAATACAGCGTGCCGAGCACGCCCGCGAGAGAGATGAGGAAGGCCAGCAGCGCCACCCGCCTGACCTGGCGCGGCGACAGCAGCGAGGTCACGAAGAACACCGCCAGCGCCGCCAGCAGATAGATCGCCTGCCGGTTGACGAAATGGAAGGTCGGCAATCCCAGCCGCTCGGCCACCGGCGGGCCGCCCGCCATCAGCAGCACGACGCCCGACACCATCAGCGCCACCAGCGTCGTCAGGATGGTGCGATCGATCGACCACCACCAGCGGCCGCTCAGGCTGGGTTCTGCGCGCGAGACCATCGGTTACGAACTCCGTCCTCCCGGCAGCCGATGCCGCCAGGCCGAATCATTCTGGCAAGGATTGGTTAACCGAATGATTCCGATGGCGGATCGCATGTGGCCGCAGCGGCCCGCCGGAATGCCGCAAGCCGAAGGGCGAACTCATTACCGCCCCGCGCTCGCCTCGAACCCCGGCAGCGCCTTCACCAGCGCGCGGAAGGCATCGCCTCGCACCTCGAAATTCGGGAACTGGTCGTAGGATGCGCAGGCCGGCGACAGCAGCACCGCGATCTCGCTGTCGCCCTTCTGCGCCAGCGCCGCTTTCGTCGCGGCGGCGACCGCGACGTCGAGCGTGCCGCTGCGCTCATAGGGAACGCGCCCGTCATCCTCGAAGGTCGCGGCGAAGAGGTCGCTCGCCGCGCCGATCAGATAGGCGCAGGCGATGTTCGGGAAATAGCGGCGCAGCGACTCGATCCCGCCCTCCTTGGGCTTGCCGCCGAGAATCCAGAAGATCTCGCGGAACGAGGTCAGCGCCTTCTCGGTGGAGTCGGCATTGGTCGCCTTCGAGTCGTTGATGAAGACCACAATGCCGATGCGGCCGAGCTCCTCCATGCGGTGCTTCAGCCCGGGATAGCTCCTGAAGCCGGAGGCGATCTCTTCGTCGCCGAGGCCGAGCGCCGCGCAGGCGGCGACGGCGGCGGCGGCGTTCTGGGCGTTGTGCGAGCCGCGCAGGCTGCCGATGCCGGCGAGATTGGCGACGACGCGCGGCTTGCCGTTCCGCACCGCGACGATGCGGGTGTCGAGCCTGCCGTCATTGGCAGTCACGCCGGCGAAGACGCCTTCGTCGAGCGGCTGCTCACCGCTGATCCTGACCAGTTTTCTGCCCGCGGCGGCGCGCCGGCGCGCCATCTGCTTCGAGGGCTCGTCGTCGACGCCGATCACCGCGATATCGGAGGCGGCGACCAGCCGCTCCTTGATCGCGCCATAGGCTTCGAAGGTCCCGTGCCGGTCGAGATGGTCCGGCGTCAGATTCATCTGGATGCCGATCGTCGGCCTGATCGACGGCGCCAGATCGATCTGGAAGGTCGAGCATTCGACGACATGGATGCGGGTCTCGGCCGGTGGCTCCAGCGCCAGCACGGCGGTGCCGATATTGCCGCCCATCTGCACGTCGCGTCCGGCCTGGGCCAGCACATGCGCGATCAGCGCCGTCGTCGTCGACTTGCCATTGGTGCCGGTGATGCAGACCACCGGCGCATCGGGCGCGATCTTCGCCCGCTCCAGGAAGAACAGCTCGATATCGCCGATGATCGGGACCTTCGCCGCCTTGGCCCTGGCGACGCTCCAATGCGGCTCGGGATGCGTCAGCGGCACGCCGGGCGAGAGCACGAAAGCGGCAAAGCCCGCCCAGTCCGCCTCCCGCAGATCGACGATGCGCAGGCCTTCGGCGGCGGCCTTGTCGCGGCTCGCCGCCTGATCGTCCCAGCAGGCGACATCGGCGCCGCCAGCGATCAGCGCCCGCGCGGTCACCAGCCCCGAGCCGCCGAGGCCGAACAGGGCAAGCGTCTTGCCGGCAAAGGCTGTGACGGGGGTCATGAGCTCAACGCAGCTTCAGCGTGGCGAGGCCGACCAGCGCCAGCACCACCGAGATGATCCAGAAGCGGATCACCACCTGCGGCTCGGTCCAGCCCAGCTTCTCGAAGTGATGATGGATCGGCGCCATCAGGAACACCCGCCTGCCGGTGCGCTTGAACACCGCGACCTGGATGATCACCGAAAGCGCCTCGACGACGAAGAGGCCGCCGACGATGGCGAGCACCACCTCGTGCTTGATCGCGACCGCGATGGTGCCGAGCATCCCGCCGAGCCCCAGCGAGCCGGTATCGCCCATGAAGATCTGCGCCGGCGGCGCGTTGAACCAGAGGAAGCCGAGCCCGGCCCCCATCATCGCCCCGCAGATCACCGCCATCTCGCCGACGCCCGGGACATGATGGATCTGGAGATAATTGGCGAAGATCGCGTTGCCGGTGAGATAGGCGATGAAGCCGAAGGTGCCGGCCGCGATCATCACCGGAACGATGGCGAGCCCGTCGAGCCCGTCGGTCAGATTCACCGAATTGCCCGCCCCGACCACCACGAAGGCGGTGACGATCGGGAACAGGATGCCGAGCGGGATCACCAGCTCCTTGAGGAAGGGCATGGCGAAGCCGGTCGCGATCGCCGGCGGGCTGATCCGCATGATCGCGGTGCAGGCGACGAGCGCGATCGCGATCTCCAGCGTCAGCCGCGCCCCGCTCGAAAACCCCTTGTGCGACTGCTTCGTCACCTTGAGGAAATCGTCATAGAAGCCGATCGCGCCATAGCTCGCGGTCACGCCGAGCACGATCCAGACGTAAGGATTGCTCAGATTGCCCCAGAGCAGCGTCGCGACGAACAGCCCGGTCAGGATCATCAGCCCACCCATTGTCGGCGTGCCGCGCTTGGCCAGATGCGATTCCGGCCCGTCGGTGCGGATCGGCTGGCCCTTGCCCTGCTTGATCCTCAGCCAGGAGATCGCCGCCGGCCCGAAGAAGAAGACGAAGAGCAAGGCGGTCGCGGTCGCCCCGCCGGCCCTGAAGGTGATGTAGCGAAAGACGTTCAGGACCGGGAAGGTCCCCGCGAATTCGGCAAGCCAGAACAGCATCTTCTTTCCTGATTCTCAGTCGTCGGCCTGCACGACCGGGAAGCGAGCCGTCATCGCCTTGACGATCGGCCCCATCCGCGACCCGAGCGAGCCTTTGACCGTGACCACGTCGCCGCCGCGGATCGCGTCGACGACATGGGCTTCGAGGCCGCTCGCCTGCGCGGCATAAGCGCCGCGACGGTGCGAAGGCAAGGCGTCATAGAGGGTTCGCATCAGTGGTCCGCAGGCGAAGACGAGATCGACCCCGTTGCCGGTGACCGCATCGGCGAGCTCCTTGTGCAGCGCTGGCCCGCTTTCGCCGAGCTCCAGCATGTCGCCGAGCACCGCGATCCGGCGCCCGCGGCCGGCCACCGGCATGCGCCCGAGATTCTCGATCGCCGCCCGCATCGAGGCCGGATTGCCGTTATAGCTCTCGTCGATCAGCGTGAACGGGCCGGAAGCGGCCTGCAGCAGCTGGCGGGCGCCGCGCCCGGCCGGCGGCGCGAGATCCGCCAGCGCCAGCGCGGCCAGAGCGAGATCGGCGCCGAGCGCCTCGACCGCCGCGAGCACCGACAGTGAATTCAGGGCGATATGCTTGCCCGGGCTGCCGAGCTTATAGGTCACCTGGCGGCCGAGCACCCGCGCTTCGACGGTCGAGACATCCGCCTTGAGCGCGCAGCCGATCAGCCGCACATCCGCCGCCTCGCTCTCTCCGAAGGAGATGATCCGGCCGGCCCCGCTTTGCTCGGCGAGCCCGCGCAGCAATCCGGCCTGCGGAATATCGGCATTGATGATCGCCGTGCCGCCGTCCTCCATGCCGGCGAAGATCGCCGCCTTCTCGCGGGCGATGCCCTCCAGCGATTCGAAGGCGGCCAGATGCACCGGCTGGATCGTGGTGATGATCGCGACTTGCGGGCGAACCATCTGCGCCAGCGGCAGGATCTCGCCGGGATTGCTCATTCCGATTTCATAGACGCCGTAGCGCACATCGCGCGGCGTCCGGCACAAGGTCAGCGGCACCCCCCAATGATTGTTGTAGGAGGCGACCGGCGCATGCGTCTTGCCCTGGCGCGAGAACACCAGCCGCAGCGCCTCCTTGGTGCCGGTCTTGCCGACCGAGCCGGTAACGCCGATGACCCCGGCCGAGAGACCGGCGCGGCGCGCCATCCCGGCCCGCTCCATCGCCTTCAGCACATCGGGCACGACTGCGAGCGGCGCGTCGGCCGCGAAGGCGCCCGCATGGGCCTCGTCGACGACGGCGAGCGCCGCGCCCTTGTCGAGCGCCGCCGCGACGAAATCGTGCCCGTCGCGCGTGCCGGTGATCGCATAGAAGGCATCGCCCGGCTCGAGCGTGCGGGTATCGATCGAGATGCCGGTCACGGCCTCGGGCAGCGCCCCGCGCGAGCCCGCCGCCATCGCCTCGATCAGGCCTGCTCCGCTCCAGAGCGGTTCCGTCGTCATCTCACCTGTCCCCCGCCCGCTGCGGCGATCGCCGCCCTGACCACCTCATGGTCCGAGAACGGCAAGGTCCGGTCGCCGATGATCTGGCCGCTTTCATGGCCCTTTCCGGCCACGACCAGGACATCCCCTGCCCCGAGCGCGGCGACACCGGCCGCGATCGCCTCGCTCCGATCGCCGATCTCGCGCAGGCGCCCCGGCGCTGCCGCCAGCACCTCGGCGCGGATCGCGGCCGGGTCCTCGCTGCGCGGATTGTCGTCGGTGACGATCGCGATATCGGCCGCCTCGGCGGCGATGGCCCCCATCAGCGGGCGCTTGCCCTTGTCGCGGTCGCCGCCGCAGCCGAACACGCAGATCAGCTTGCCGGTCGCGTAGGGCCGCAAGGTCTTCAGCACGGCGGCGAGCGCATCCGGCTTATGGGCGTAATCGACCACGACCAGCCCGCCGCGATGCTCGCCGACCCGGTCGAGCCGCCCCGGCACGCCTTTTAGCCCGGCAATCGCGGCGACGGCCGCCTGCGCATCCTCGCCGGTCGCCATCGCCAGGCCGGCTGCGACGAGCGCATTGCCGGCCATGAAATCGCCGACCAGCGGCAGCACCACCTCGGCGGGCGCGCCATCGACCTGAAGCTTCAGCCGCTGCGAGAAGCCCTCCCGCGCGACCTCGATCAGCTTCAGCCGGTCGCCGCCGCGGCCGATCCCGATGACGCGGTGCCCGCCCGCTTGCGCCGCCAGCTCGGCCTCGCCCGCATAGGCCTCGTCGCGATTGACGACGATCGGCGCGCCGGCCGGCAGCAGCTCCCAGAGCCGCAGCTTGGCCGCCAGATAATCCTCGACGCTGGGGTGATAATCGAGATGGTCGCGCCCGAGATTGAGGAAGGCGCCGGCGCTGAGCCGGACACCGTCGAGGCGGCGCTGATCGAGCCCGTGCGAGGAGGCTTCCATCGCCAGATGCGTGATGCCCTCGCTTGCGAGCCGGTCGAGCGAGGCGTGCAGGGAGATCGGATCCGGCGTGGTCAGCGAGCCGTAATCCGCGCCCGCTTCGGTGACGACGCCGATCGTGCCGAGGCTGGCGGCCCTGCGGCCGAGCGCCATGAAGATCTGGCGCGTGAACTCGGCCACCGAGGATTTGCCGCTGGTGCCGGTGACGGCGACGATGGTGCCGGGCTGGCGCGGATGCAGCCGCGCCGCGGCCAGCGCCAGCGCCCGGCGCGGATCGGCGACCTGCGCGAAGGCGACCTGCGCCGGCAGGCCAGCCGGCCGAGCACCGCCCGACAGGACGGCGGCCGCGCCTTTCGCGACCGCATCGGCGATGAACTGCTCGCCATCCGCCTTGGCCCCGGCGAGCGCGACGAAGACCGAGCCTGGCGCGACCTTGCGGCTGTCGAAGGCGAGGCCGGTGACGCGGCGGCCATCGGCGAAGACGCCGGGGAAGAGCTCGTCGAGGCTGAAGCTGTCCATCAAGATCTCATCTCAATCCACCCGTCATTCTCGGCGGAGCGAACCGTAGACCCGGGAATCTCGTCCAGGAACGGGCTCCTTTCGTCCGGAGATGCTCGGGACAGGCCCCGGCATGACGGCGGCCTACCGCGTGCCCCAGGCTCCGAGTCTCGCCATCAGCGGGAAGGGCTGCGCCGGCGGCTCGAAGCGGGGCGGCAGGCCGAGGATCGGAGCCGCCCGCTCGATCACCTTGCCGGTGGTGATGCCGGCATTCCAGGCGGCTGTCGAATAGCCGCCGCTCTCGGCATAACCCTTCGGCTCGTCATAGATGGTGAGGAAGACATAGCGCGGCTTGTCCGCCGGGACGATCGCCGTGAAGGTGGTGAAATTGCGGTTCTTGGCATAGCGGCCATTGATGACCTTCTCGGCCGTGCCGGTCTTGCCGCCGACGAAATAGCCGGGGACATCGGCCTTGCGGGCCGAGCCGCGCTCGCCGTTCATCCGCATCACGAAGCGCATCGCTTCCGAGGTTTCGGGCTTGATCACCCGCACGCCGAGCTGGCCCGCCTCCTCCTGCGTGCGCCGCAGGAAGGTCGGGGTGATCAGCTTGCCGCCATTGACCAGGGCCCCGACCGCGGCCAGCGCCTGGATCGGCGCGACGGCGAGGCCGTGGCCGAAGGCGATCGTCGCCGTGTTGAGCTCGCCCCAGCGCGGCGGCAGGATCGGCTCGGCGCTCTCGGGCAGCTCGGTGCGCATCCGATCGAGCTGCGCCATCTTGCGCAGGAAGGTCTTGTGCCCCTCGACGCCGACAGAGAGCGCCATCTTGACCGAGCCCATATTGGAGGAGTGCACGAACACCTCCGGCACGGTCAGCGTGCGGCCGGTGCCGTGATATTCGCGGATGACGTGCCGGCCGAAGCGCATCATCCCGCCGGCGGTCGAATAGGTGGAGTTGATATTCGCCTTGCCGGTGTCCAGCGCCATCGCGATGGTCAGCGCCTTGAAGGTCGAGCCCATCTCGTAGACGCCGACATTGATCCGGTTGATCCGGTCCTTCTCATGCGCGTCGACCGGGTTGCTCGGGTCGAAATCGGGCAGCGACACCGAGGCGATCATCTCGCCGGTATTGACGTCCATGATCGCGCCGGCCGCGGCGATGGCACGGTATTTCTCCATCCCCTTCAGCAGCTCGTCGCGCAGCAGGTGCTGCACGCGCAGGTCGATCGAGAGCTCCACCGGCTTCAGATCGGAGGCCTGCGTCGCCAGCCCGGCGCCGTTGAGGTCCTGCAGCCCCTGCGAGTCGATATATTTCTCGATGCCGGCGATGCCGACATTGTCGACATTGGCGAAGCCGAGGATATGCGCGGCCGCCGGCCCGTTCGGATAGACGCGCTTGTTCTCCGGCACGAAGCCGATGCCGGGAATGCCGAGCCTGTGCACCTCGGCCTGCTGGCGCGGCGTGATCTCGCGCTTGATCCAGGCGAAGCCGCGCTTGGTGCCGAGCTTGTCGCGCAGCTCCTTGGCGTTGAGGTCGGGCAGGACGGCGGTGAGCAGCTCGGTCGCCTCGTCCTTGTCGAGGATCTTGCGCGGCTCGGCGAAGACCGAGACCGTGCGCACATCGGTGGCGAGCTGGGTGCCGTTGCGGTCGACGATATCGGGTCGCGCGGCGGAGATCGCGGTCGAGGTCGCGCGGCGCAGGCCGACCTGATCGTTCGGGAAGGCGCCGAGCATCACCAGCCGTCCGGTGATCGCCAGGAACAGCACGCTGAAGCTCAGGATGACCAGGCCGACGCGCGGCTCGCTCTTTTCCCCGCTCATCCGGAAGATGTCGCGCAGCCAGGCCGTCCGCACCCGCTGCACGGGCGCCGGCGTCTCGACGGTCTGCGGCGCGGCGACGTCGGGCGAGATCGCTTCCGGCGAGATCGCGTCCGGTTTGTCGGCCTGCGGCGTCATGGACGGGCTCCCGGCGTCACGGTGTTGGTCTTGTGGTCCCTCGGCGTCTCGGTCGGCAAAGCAAGGCCGAGATCCTCCAGCTTGCGGCCGATCGGATCGGCCTTCGGCCCGCGATAGCGGATATCCGGCATCCGGACGATCTGTGTGATCTGCAGGGGCTGCAGATCGAGATGCCGGTCGGCCAGCGCCTGCAGGCGGTCGGGCCGGTTGAGATATTGCCACTCGGCCTTGAGCACCGCGATCGCGTCGCGCTCGCGCTGGGCCTGCGCCTTCAGCTTCTGCAGCTGCTCGGCCTCCAGCGTCGTCTCGTATTTGATCGAATAGGCATAGACCGCCGAGGAGACGAGCGCGCCGATGGCGATGACATGCAAGAGCTTGATCATGCTCAGCCCCTCCGGCGTTGTTGCGGCGCCGGCACGACGGCCAGCGCGACGAGGTCGGCATCGGGGGCCCGCGCCGCCGCCCCGGTGCGCTCGGCGGCCCGCAGCTTGGCGGAGCGGGCGCGCGGATTGGCCCGCATCTCGGCCTCGGAGGGCACGACCGGCCCCTTGGTCACCAGCCGGAAGGTCGGCTCCGCCACGGCCGCAGCCGGGGCATGGCGCGAGCCGGCCGGCGCCCGGCCGGAGCGCTGCGCCAGGAACTGCTTGACGATCCTGTCTTCCAGCGAGTGGAAGGTCACCACCGCCAGCCGCCCGCCCGGCTTCAGCACGGCCTCGGCCGCATGCAGCGCCCTGACCAGCTCGCCGAGCTCGTCATTCACAGCGATGCGCAGCGCCTGGAAGGTCCGCGTCGCCGGATGGGCGCCGCCCGGCTCGGCCCGCACGATGCCGGCGACCAGATCGGCGAGCTGCTTGGTGGTCGCGATCGGCGCCTTGCGCCGCGCCTCGACGATCGCCCGCGCCAGGGCGCGCGAGCGCCGCTCCTCGCCATAATGATAGATGATGTTGGCGAGCACGCCCTCATCGGCCTCGTTGACCAGATCGGCCGCGCTCTGTCCCTGCGCCTCCATGCGCATGTCGAGCGGCCCGTCCTGACGAAAGGAGAAGCCGCGCCGCGCCTGGTCGAGCTGCATCGAGGAGACGCCGATATCGAGCACCACCCCGTCGAGCGGCGCGAGGCCGAAGCGCTCGGCCTCCGCGCCGAGCGCGCCGAACCGCGCCTGCGCCAACGTCAGCCGGCCGGCCATGGCGGCGACGAGCCCCGCTCCGGCGGCGATCGCGTTCGGGTCCCGGTCGAGCGCCAGCAGCTCGGCGGCGGGCTCGCGGTCCAGCAGCGCGCGCGCATAGCCGCCCGCGCCGAAGGTGCCGTCGAGATAGCGCCCGCCTGGCTTCAGCGCGAGCGCGTCCAGCGCCTCGCCCATCAGCACGGGGATGTGAGCCGCCTCGCCCGTCACGAGACCGGCCTCGCGCCGAGCATGCGGCGGACATCGCGCAGCTTCGCCCGCGCCTCCTCCAGATGCGCCTTGAAACGCTCCGGCTCCCAGATCTGAAACTTGTGCCCCTGCCCGACGAAGCTGACCGCATCGCCGATCCCGGCATGCGCCTTCAGTGCCTCGCTCAGCATGATGCGCCCCTCCGGATCGACCTTCAGAACCTCGGAGGTGCCGTTCAGCGCCGTCGAGAGCGACTCCCATTCCTCCGAGAAGGGCGAAAAGCGCGACAGGATCTCGTCGATCGTCGCGCGCAGCGCATGCCCGCCGCAATCGAGGCTGGCGAGGTCGAGCGCCGGATAGACATAAAGACCCTCGTAGCCGTCCTTCGCCAGCACGGCGCGGAACGGGGCCGGAATCGAGACGCGGCCCTTGGCATCCAGCCGATTGGTGAAATGGGAGACGAAGCGGTCCGTCAACGCCCCCTCCCGGCCAGGCTGCTACGCAAAGCGGGCCGGCGAGCACCGGCCGCCGATACTCCCGTCGAACCCGACACAGCAAATCCTGCGGCCAAAACCCGCGCGGCACACGGGCCCTGACTTGTCGGCTGCCTGTCGGTCTCGACGGGATGATTTGGGATACCATGGGCACGTATGGGCGTCAACGAAATCGGCGCAGTGAGGACGGCTCTGCGCGATGGTCCGGCCATGACAGCCCCTTATGGTTAACTATCCGTAAAGCCGGGCTTTTTCTCCTCGCGCGCTGACGCTAGGTCAGAGGTTGCGCGGCGGATGCGAGACTAAAGTCGAGGGGGCGGTATGCAGCACACGCAGGCCGCCGCGCGCCTGGTCAAACGCAGCTCGCAACCAGCCTGCCGCTCGAGCGTTACTCCCCCTATAGCGCGCTCACGATTATTTGTATCGCACGCAATTGAATCGCACACGATTTAAGTTATGGTCTGCGGGTGCCGGGCGAGATCCGGCAGCTGCGGCGCCAGACCGGCCGCAACGAAGGAGAGACAGATGAAGATCCTCTACACCGCCCATGGCTCGGCCACCGGCGGCCGCGAAGGCCAGGCCGCGACCGACACCGGCAATGTCAAGCTCGTCCTGAACACGCCCAAGGAACTCGGCGGCGGCGGTGGCGAGGGCACCAATCCCGAGCAGCTCTTCGCCATGGGCTATTCGGCCTGTTTCCTCGGCGCGCTGAAATTCGCCGCCGGCAAGGAGAAGGTGAAGATTCCGGACGAGGCGCGCGTCAGCGCCGATGTCGGCATCGGCCCGCGCGACGACGGCACCGGCTTCGGCATCGCCGTCAAGCTGACGATCTCCGCCCCCGGCATCGACAAGGCGCAGCTCGAGGACCTCGTCCAGAAGGCCCATATCGTCTGCCCCTATTCCCAAGCGACGCGCGGCAATATCGACGTGCAGCTGGCAGTTGCCTGACGAAAGACGAACAGGGCCGGGATCGCTCCCGGCCCTGTTGCGCAGATCGGATATGCCAGCCGGCCTGTAAGCCGGGTTCTGGACGGCCGGCGCGCGAGCGCCGACGTGACGGCCATTCCTCTGGGACGCGCATCGCTGCGCGCCTCGAGCAACCAACCCGGACGACAGGGCCTGGAAACCGGCCCCTCGCCCTTGCGGGCGAGCATCGTCCCTATTCGGTTTTGCTCCCGGTGGGGCTTGCCATGCCGTCCCCGTTACCGGGTCCGCGGTGCGCTCTTACCGCACCTTTTCACCCTTGCCGCGCCGGAGCCCCGAAGGGCGCAGGCGGGCGGTTCGATCTCTGTGGCGCTTTCCCTGGGGTCGCCCCCGCCGGACGTTATCCGGCACCGTGTTTCCGTGGAGCCCGGACTTTCCTCCCTCGCGAGCGAGAGCGGCCGTCCGGCCGACTGGCGGCCCCGATGTGCGCATTACGGCCGGCGCCGTCAAGCGCCTTCCGCCTCAGTTGCTGGCGGTCACCGCGCCGGTGATGGTGCGCACCTTGGCGCAATAGGCCCGGTTGGCGCCGCTCATCCGGGTCGCCATATGGCCGCTCTGATATTTCATCACCGTCCGGCAAGTGTCGCCGCCGGCCAGCTTGTAGGCCTGCGCCAGATATTTCATGGCGTAGCGGGCATTGGTCTCGGCATCGAGCAGGCCGGCGGCGCTGCCGCTATAGCCGACGCCGCGCGCCGTCTGATGGCGGATCTGCATCAGCCCGAAATTCCCGGCATTGGCGGCGCGGGGATTGTAGCGGCTCTCGACCCGCACCACCGCGTCGGCGAGCGCGAAGGGCACGCCATTGGCCGCGGCATGGCGCGCGACCAGCGCCCGCAATCCGTCGGCTCCGGCCGGGGCAGCCAGCGGGGTCGGCTCGGCCTTCTCGACGCGCGCGGGCGCCTCGGCGCGGGCGTTTCTGGCGCGCTTGCCCTTCCCGGCTTTCTCGCGCTCGGCGGGCGCCGCCACGGCGCTCTTCGTCTCGGTCTCCTGACCGTCTGCGGCGGCTTCCTTCTGCCGCTTGATCTCCGCTTCACGCACGATGAAGGCGCGGGCGTCGGTCTCGGCATTCACCTGAGCCATGGCGGGTTGAAGAAAGGCCAGGCAAATCGCGAAAGCGGCGCAGCCGCCACCAGAGATCATGTTCATTCGGACAGAGCCTCATCTTTTCGTTGCAGCGCAAGAGGCCGGCGAAATGCTGGACGAATGTGACGAGAATCTGTTCGATACGAAGATTCTCCTATCTCCTTTTATGAATATACCGACTACTTTAGCCTGGGAAAGAAGACAGTAATGATCCTGTATTGGGCGAGGGAACGAATCCCCCTCGGGTAACGTTGACGTAACCGGAGGCACGGCAAATTCATCGCCGCATTGCCACCGCAATTGGCGGCCGCAATACGAATGGTCGGCTCCGGACGAAGCTTCGGTGCGCCGCTTTGACCCGAGAAGGGGATCGTGATGAAAAAAGTGATCGCATTCGCAGCTGTGGGCCTCGCGCTCGCCGCCTGCACCCCGCATGAGGAGCGTGTCGGAGGCGGTGCCCTGGTCGGCGCGGCGGGCGGCGCTCTGATCGGCGGCCTGGCCACCGGCCGTGCCGGCGGCGCTCTCGCCGGAGCCGCGATCGGCGCAGCCGGCGGCGCCATCGTCGGCTCGGCCACCTCGCCCTATCGCCGGCGCGGCTATTATTATGACGATTACGATCGCGGCTGCCCCTATGGCTACTACCGCGACCGTTACGGCCGGCTCTATTGCCGCTGAACGGGGACAGCCCCTTGACCCGGCCCGCCATTGCGGGCGAAGCGAAGCGATCCAGGGCAGCGCCAGCCGCGGGGCCCTGGATCGCTTCGTCGCTTCGCCTTTCGCGATGACGGCTGAAGCTCGCCTGCGCGAGCGGGCTGATCGGACATCCGCTGGGGGAGCGATGACGTCGTCATTCTGGGGGGCTCTGGGAGGCGGCGGCCTCGGCTTTGCGCTCGGCGGTCCGCTGGGTGCGCTGGTCGGCGCGCTCGCCGGCCATGTGCTGGTCGATCGCGAAGGCGCCCCCTTCGGCCCGGCGCCGAAGCAGCTGATCTTCACCACCGGCCTGGTCGCGCTCGCCGCCAAGATGGCGCGCGCCGATGGGGTTGTGACCCGCGACGAGGTCGCGGTGTTCCGCCGCATCGTCGAGGTACCGGCGCAGGAGCAGGCGAAGATCGAGCGGCTGTTCGATCTCGCCAAGCAGACCAGCGCCGGCTTCGACGCCTATGCCACGCAGATCGCCGAGAGCTTCCGCGACGAGCCCGCCTTGCTGGAGGACGTGCTCGACGGGCTGTTCCTGATCGCGGCCGCCGATGGGGCGGTCCACGAGCATGAGCATGCCTATCTGCGCGCCATCGCTGCGATCTTCGCGATCGACGAGGCCGGCTTCGCCCGGATCGAGGCCCGGCACCTGCGCCGGCGCGACGATCCCTATCTCGTGCTCGGCGCCCATCGCGACATGAGCGATGCCGAGCTGAAGCAGCTGCATCGCCGGCTGGTGATCGAAAACCACCCGGATCGCGAGATCGCCCGCGGCCTTCCGGAGGAGGCGGTCGGCATCGCCACCCGCCGGCTGGCGGCGATCAATGCGGCCTGGGACGCCATCGCCCGCGAACGCGGCCTCGCCGCCAGACTGGCGCAGCCCGCGTGAGCGCCACCCTCCGGCCGGACAGCCGCTTCGCCGCCAAGGTCTTCCCCTCGCCCAACCATGGCGAGCGCAAATATCGCGACGGCGCGGCCGGCCGCCCGCCCGATATGCTGGTCCTGCACTATACCGGCATGCCCGATGCCGGCGAGGCGCTGCAATGGCTGTGCAACCCGGTCTCGCAGGTCTCCTCGCATTATTTCGTCTTCGAGAACGGCCATGTGCTGCAGCTCGTCCCGGAAACGCGGCGCGCCTGGCATGCCGGCGCCTCGCATTGGGCGGGAGAGGACGATCTGAACTCCGCCTCGATCGGCATCGAGATCGCCAATCCCGGCCATCCCGCCGGCCTGCCCGACTTCACCGATCCTCAGCTCGCCGCGACGCTCGACCTGTGCCGCGACATCTGCGCACGCTGGCGCATTCCGCCCGAGCGCGTGCTCGGCCATTCCGACATCGCGCCCGGCCGCAAGGTCGATCCGGGCGAGAAATTCCCCTGGCGCCGTTTCGCCGAAGGGGGCGTCGGCCTCTGGGCCGAGCCCGCCCCGATCAAGGGCGGCCGCTTCTTCGCCCGCGGCGATGCCGGCCCGCCGGTGGAGGCGCTGCAGGCGATGTTCGCGATGCTGGGCTACGGCGTCGCGGTGGACGGCATCTATGATGCGCGCTTCGAGGCGGCGGTTGCCGCCTTCCAGCGCCATTGGCGGCCGGCCAAGGTCGACGGCGTCGCCGACGGCTCGACGATCACGACGCTGCGCGATCTGCTGGCGCTGACGCAAGGCTCGCGCACCGCCTGAACCTTCGCCGGGCTTTCCGAAACATTGCCGCGAGTTAACTCGTCTGCCGCGCCCGGATCTGGCATGGTGTCCCGGTGGGTTAAGGAGCGAAACGGTGCGTCTCTGGCTTATCGGCACGGCACTCGGCGCGGCGGCGCTCGGCGCAGGCTATCTGGCGCTGCGCCCGACCGGCGGCGCCGCCAACGATGCGGCCTATCGCACGGCCACGATCGACCGCGGCCGGATCACCGCCTCGGTCCGCGCCACCGGCACGCTGACGCCGATGACCACCGTGGTGGTCGGCTCGCAGCTCTCCGGCCAGATCGTCGAGATCCTGGCCGACTATAATTCGCAGGTGAAGGCCGGCCAGGTCGTCGCGCGCCTCAACAGCGACCAGATCCGGACGCGCCGCGATGCCGCCGCCGCCGATCTCGCCCAGGCCAAGGCCGACCTCATGGTCAAGAAGGCCCAGCTCGAGCGCGCCAAGGCCGCGCGCGTCAAGGCCGATTCCACCATCAAGGATCTGGAGGCGCAGCGGGATCGCACCCGCGCCCAGCTCGCCGACGCCCAGCGCACTTTCGCGCGCCAGACCGAGCTGTTCTCCCGTGGCGCCGGGGCGCAGCAGGCGCTCGACAACGCCCGCACGCAGGTCGACGTTCAGGCGGCGTCGCTCGCCTCCAACGAAGCCCAGATCGGCTCGCTGAAGGCCGAGATTGGCGGGCTCGAGGCCGATATCATGCTGGCCGAGGGGAATGTCCAATCGGGCGCGGCGCTGATCTCGCAGCGCGAGGCCAAGCTGAAGGACGTGCTGATCGATCTGGAGCGCACCGAGATCCGCTCGCCGGTCGACGGCGTCGTCGTCCAGCGCCAGGTCAATCTCGGCCAGACGGTCGCCGCCTCGCTCTCGGCGCCCGAGCTGTTCCAGATCGCCCAGGACCTGCGCACGATCGACATCTACGCCAATATCGACGAGGCCGATGTCGGCCGGCTCGAGGTCGGCCAGGAGGTCACCTTCAGCGTCAACGCCTATCCGAACCGCACCTTTCGCGGCAAGGTGCAGATGGTGCGCCTCGGCGCCCAGACCATTCAGAACGTGGTCACCTATACCGGCGTCGTCCGCGTCGAGAACCGGGACCAGGCGCTGCTGCCGGGCATGACCGCCAATCTGCAGATCGTGACGCAGGACAAGCCGGATGTGCTGCGCGTGCCCAATGCGGCGCTGCGCTTCCGCCCGATCGGCGGGCCGACGGCCCTGCCCACGCCCGCCGCGGCCGAGCCGCAGCCCGGCGGCCGCGCCGGCGGAGCGCGCTCCGCGGCCGCGCTGCGCGAGCGCATCGAGGAAGAGGTCCAGCCGACGGCCGAGCAGAAGCAGGCGATCGCGGCGATCATGGCCGAGCAGCGCGCCGGCGCCCGCCAGCCGGGCCTTTCCGAGGAGGAGCGCCGCGCCGCCTTGCGCGCGGCACGCACCGAGCTGCGGGCCAAGATCGCCGCCGCGCTCGATCCCGAGCGCCGCGTCAAGTTCGAGGCGTTGATGCAGGAGGCCCGCTCCGCCCCCGCCGGCGGCGAGACGGTGCCCGGCCGTGTCTATGTCCTGGCCGCGGACGGGCAGCCGAAGCCGGTCGCCGTCCGGCTCGGCCCGAGCGACGGCGCCTTCACCGAGATCCTGCCGGCCGAGGGGATCGCCGAGGGCAGCGCGGTCGTGATCGGCGGCGGCCCGCGCTCCGCCGATCCGCCGGCCGCGGCGCGCGGCCCCGCCCCGCGCGGCCCGCGGCTGTTCTGAGGCTGATCGGCCATGCCGCTGATCGAAGTGCGCGATCTTTCCCGGGTCTACGATCTCGACTCCGGCCGTGTCACCGCCCTCGCCGGCGTCAGCCTCGACATCGCCGCCGGCGAGCTCGTCGCGGTGATGGGCCCCTCCGGCTCGGGGAAATCGACCTTCATGAACCTGATCGGCTGCCTCGACCGGCCGAGCGGCGGCCATTACCGGCTCGACGGCGTCGCGGTCGAGACCTTGCCCGGCGACGGTTTGGCCGAATTGCGCAACCGCAAGCTCGGCTTCGTCTTCCAGCAGTTCAACCTGCTGCCGCGCGTCGACGCCTGCGCCAATGTCGAATTGCCGATGGTCTATGCCGGGCTCGATCGCCGGACCCGCCGCGAGCGGGCGCTCGCTGCGCTCGGCCGTGTCGGGCTGGCGGAGCGCGCCCATCACCGCCCGATGCAGCTCTCCGGCGGCCAGCAGCAGCGCGTCGCCATCGCCCGCGCTTTGGTCAACCAGCCGCGCCTGCTGCTCGCCGACGAGCCCACCGGCGCGCTCGACAGCCGCACCGCCCTTGAGATCCTGGCGCTGTTCCAGGACCTCAACCGCGAGGGCGTCACCGTCGTGCTGGTCACCCATGACGCCGAGGTCGCCCGCCATGCCCGCCGCGTGGTGCGCTTCCGCGACGGCCAGACAATCGCCGACCAGCGCCAGGAGCCGGCCGATGCCCGCGCCGCCCTGGCGAATATCGAGAGTGCGACCGCGGAGGCCGCGGCATGAGCCTCATCGAAGCGGTCCGCTCCGCCCTCTCGGCGATCGGCGCCAATGCGCTGCGCTCGGCGCTGACCATGCTCGGCATCATCATCGGCGTCGCCGCGGTGATCGCCATGGTCGCGATCGGCACCGGGGCGCGCGAGCGCGTCGACAGCCAGATCAAGTCGCTCGGCGCCAATCTCGCCATCATCCAGTCCGGCAATGTCACGCAGGGCGGCGTCAGGCTCGGCGCCGGCGCCTCCTCCACCCTCACCGACGAGGATGCCCGCGCCGTGGCGGCCGAGATCGAGGATGTCGTCGCGGCGGCTCCCGTGATCACCACCCGCGCCCAGGCGGTCCATGCCGGCACCAACTGGTCGACGATGATCACCGCCACCGATCTCGATTTCTTCACGGCGCGCGAATGGGGCCTCAGCGAGGGCCGCCTGTTCGAGCCCGAAGAGCTGCGCAGGGGCGAGATCGTCGCCATCATCGGCCAGACGGTGGCCCGCAACCTGTTCGGCGACAGCGATCCGCTCGACCAGATGTTCCGCATCCGCAACGTGCCCTTCAAGGTGATCGGCGTGATGGCGCCCAAGGGTCAGTCGGCCCTCGGCCAGGACCAGGACGACGTGATCTTCGTGCCGCTCGACACCGGCCGGCGCCGCATCGTCGGCCGCAATTATGCCCGCGACCGCTCGGTCCAGACCATCATGGTCAAGTTCGCCAGCGAGCCGGCGATCAATCCCGGCATCGAGCAGACCAAGGCCCTGCTGCGCCAGCGCCACCGCCTGGCCGAGGACCAGGAGGACGACTTCATCGTCCGCAACCTCACCGAGATCGCCAACACCGCGACTGCCGCCGCCAGCACCCTCTCCTGGTTGCTGGCCGCCGTCGCCGGCGTCTCGCTGCTGGTCGGCGGCATCGGCATCATGAACATCATGCTGGTCTCGGTGACCGAACGCACCCGCGAGATCGGGCTGCGGCTGGCGGTCGGCGCCCGCCAGCGCGACGTGCTCTCGCAATTCCTGATCGAGGCGACCACGCTCGCCACCATCGGCGGCGCGGTCGGCATCGCGCTCGGCGTGGGCGCCGCGACGGCGATCGCCCGCTTCGCCGGCTGGCCTTTCGTGATCTCGCCGCAGACGATCCTCGTGGCCGTCGGCGTCTCCGGGCTGATCGGCGTCTTTTTCGGCTTCTATCCGGCCCGCCAGGCGGCGCGGCTCGACCCGATCGAGGCGCTGCGGCGCGAGTGAAGAAATTCTGCGCCGCCTTGTCGGGCGCGTGCCGCTAGGATCGTCCTTGCAGCAAGCGGCTCGACCGACGCCGCGCCCGAGCTGAAAGGATCGTCCCGATGAAGGTCATGCAGAATCTCTGGTTCACCAAGGACATGGACGCCGCCCTGGCGCTCTACACCTCGCTGCTGCCGAACTCCTCGATCGACTGGACCGGCACCCTGCCCGCCGACAGCCCGAGCGGGCCGGCGGGAAGCGTCAAGATCGCCGCCTTCACCCTGGACGGCCAGCGTTACCAGGCCTTCGAGGCCTCCGGCCCCGACGCCTTCAACCACAGCTTCTCGATCGTCGTCGAATGCGAGACGCAGGCCGAGATCGACCGGCTCTGGGAGGCGCTCGGCAAGGGCGGCACCTATGAGGCCTGCGGCTGGCTGAAGGATCGCTGGGGCCTGTCCTGGCAGATCGCGCCCAAGCGCCTCGGCGAGCTGACCCGCGATCCCGACCGCGCCAAGGCCAAGCGCGCCGCCGAAGCGATGCTGACCATGGTCAAGCTCGACATCGCCGCGCTGGAAGCGGCCGCGAAGGGCTGATCTGACCTTACGGTAGCGCATTCGTGAACGGGGCGGGGTCGACCGTCCCGCCCGCTTTCATTACCCTTGGTCACCAGATGATCCACCGACCATGGGAGCGCTGATGAAACGCCTCGCCGCCGCCTTCGCCCTTGCCACCCTGGCTTCGCTGCCGGCCATGGCGCAGTCGATCGACGTCCATGTCTCGCCCGATTGCAGCTGCTGCAAGGCCTGGGTGCGCCATCTCGAGCAATCCGGCTTCACGCCGCGCGTCATCGAGGGCAGCGACCTGGCGGCGCTGAAGCGCCGCCATGGCGTGCCGGAGCAGGCCAAGGCCTGCCACACGGCACTGATCGGCGGCTATGTCGTCGAGGGCCATGTGCCGGCCGCCGATATCCGCCGCCTGCTGGCAGAAAAGCCGCAGGCGGCCGGGATCGCGGTGCCGGATATGCCGGTCGGCTCGCCCGGCATGGAGGTCGCCGGCAGCGCGCCGCAGCCCTACCAGACCCTGCTGATCGACAAAGCCGGCGCGACCTCGGTCTACGCCAGGCACTAGGCGGCTCAGCCCTTCACCGCCTTGACCACCTCGGCGACGTTCTTGCCGAAGGCCTCGGCGGTCTTGAGGTCGCCGGGGATCATCTCGTCGACGCTGGCGTCGGAGGGCGAGGTGACCAGCAGCCCGCTATAGCCGCCGTGATGGTTGAGATCGTCGCGGCCATGCGCCTTGGCGTTGGACGGGTGCATGCCGGTGCCGGTCCACAGCATCTTGTGCTGCATGGCCAGCGTGATCTGGTAGGCGATGGTCGAGAACTTGTCGCCGTTCAGCGTCGCCGAATTGGTGAAGCCGGCGGCGACCTTGCCCTTCCAGTCCATGGTGTACCAGGGCTTGCTCGAGGCGTCGGCGAACTTTTTGAACTGCCAGGACGGCCCGCCCATATAGGTCGGCGAGCCGAAGATCACCCCGTCCGCCGCCTTGATCGCCTCCCAGCCGCCCTCCGGCAGTTCGCCCTGCGCATCGATCTCGACGAAGTCGACGTTGGCCCCGGTCGAGGCGGCGCCTGTCCGGACATGCTCGGCGGCCCGCTTGGTGTGGCCGTAGCCGGAATGGAAGACGATGACGATCTTGCTCATGGAAGCCTGCTCCTGCAGCGGCGGTTCGGTCGGCTGAAAATGTTGCAGCGCACCCGCCGCTGCAAGCGCCGTCGCCATGCGCGCACGCATTCTCGATCTGGCGCCGCGGCAATGGCGAGGCGCGCGCCGCTGCGGCAGTCACCGGCCTGTCGCATGCACCTGCCTTAGTCCAGCCCGGCCGGGTTGGGACGGCCGCTGGTGGGGCGGAGTTCGCGAGACATGCAAGTCGACATCTTCACGCAGGTGATCGTGCCTGTCGTCGGAGGCCTGGGCATCTTCATGCTCGGCCTCGAATTCATGAGCAACGGCATCCAGAATCTCGCCGTCAACAAGATGCGGGCCCTGCTGGCCAAGATCGCCGGCACGCCGATCAAGGGCGTCATGGCCGGCACCTTCATCACCGGCGTCATCCAGTCCTCGACCGCGATGACCGTGATGGTGGTCGGCCTCGTCAATGCCGGCGTCATCGGCCTGCGGCCCGCCATCAGCGTGATCATGGGCGCCAATATCGGCACCACGCTCGGCAACGGGCTGATCGCCCTGCCGCTCGGCCCGCTCGGCCTGCTGCTCGCCGGCATCTTCGCGCTGGTCTACATCTTCGGGAAGACCGACAAGGTGAAGAACATCGCGCTGGCCTGCATGGGCTTCGCGCTGATCTTCTACGGTCTCAACCTGATGACCGGCGGCCTGCGCCCGCTGCGCTCCATGCCCGAGGTGATGGGCGTGATCTCCTCGCTGAAGGCGGACAGCTATGTCGGCCTGCTCTATTGCGTGCTGATCGCCGCCGGCATCACCGCGATGATCCACTCCTCCTCGGCGACGATCGGCATCGTCATGGGCCTCGGCGCGGCCGGCATCCTCGACTGGAAAACCGCGGTCGCCTTCTCGCTCGGCGCCGATCTCGGCACCACCATCACCTCCTGGATGGCCTCGCTCAACCTGACCAAGAACGCCAAGCGCGCCGCCTATGCACATATCTCGTTCAACATCATCGGCGTCGCCATCACCATCCCGCTGTTCTTCGTCTCGATGGACGTGCTGACCTGGGCGATGCAGTGGTTCGGCGGCGATCCGGGCGTGCCCGTCGTCGTCAACGGCAAGGACACTTTCCCGCTGATCCCGGTGGCGATCGGCCTCTACTCGACCTTCTTCAACATCTTCAACACCGCCATCCTCTTCCCCTTCGTGGGCGTGTTCGAGCGTGTGCTGATGAAGGTCGGCGCCAGCGCCGTGGAGGAGGACGAGGATTACAGCCAGCCGCGCTATCTCTCGCCCGGCGCCGCCGGCGAGGCGGCCACCGCCGTCCCGGCCGTCCAGAAGGAGACCGGCCGCTATCTCGAAGGCGCGCTGAAGTTCCTCGACATCGCCCGCGGCGCCAAGGACGCGCCGGACAAGATCGAGGACCACTACACCGCCCTCGATATCCTGAACCGGGAGATCCGCTCCTATACCTCCGGCCTGTTCAAGCCGGATCTGCCCTATGCCCGGGCCGATCTGATCGCCAGCCTGATCGAGGAGGAGGACTATACCGCCAGCCTCGGCGAGACGCTCTACCAGATCGCGCGCCGGGTCGAGCGCCAGCCTTTCGGCGAGGCCGGCCGCAAGCTGGTCGACGAGGTCGTCGACCAGGTGGCCGACGCGATGCGCGCCATCGTGCCGATCGACCAGGCCGAACCGCCGGTCACCGCCGAGGCGGCCGCCCGCATCGCCGCGCTGCCGGCGCTGCGCGAGCGCTGCCTGCGGCTCGGCGCCGAGCTGCCCTGGCTCGAGCGGGGGGCGATCCTGGCGCTGCTCGGCTCGGCCGAGCGCGCCTATTTCCTGATCGAGCGCATCGACGCCGAGCGCCGCTCGGTCTCGCGGGCCGTCCCCGCCGCGGCGACGCAGATGCAGGCGAGCCCGACGTCGGGCGAGCTCTCCCCTCTGGCGGTACCCGCCTGAGGGGGAGCGGCTACTCCGCCGCCTCCAGCGCGTAGGCGGCGGGCTCGTAGTTCAGGATCGGCGCCAGCCAGCGCTCGACCTCGTGCACGTCCATGCCCTTGCGCCGGGCATAATCCTCGACCTGGTCGCGCTCGACCTTGGCGACGCCGAAATAATAGGCGTCGGGATGCGACAGATAGAGCCCCGACACCGAGGAGCCCGGCCACATCGCATAGCTCTCGGTGAGCTTGACGCCGATGCGCGGCTCGGCCTGCAGCAGCGCGAACAGCGTCGCCTTCTCGGTATGGTCGGGCTGCGCCGGATAGCCCGGCGCCGGGCGGATGCCCTGATACTCCTCGCGGATCAGCGCCTCGTTGTTCAGCTGCTCATCGGGCGCATAGGCCCAGAACTCCGTGCGCACGCGCTGATGCATCCGCTCGGCGAAGGCCTCGGCGATGCGGTCCGCCAGCGCCTTGACCATGATCGAGCGGTAGTCGTCATTGTCGCGGGCGAAGCGCTCGGAAATCCGCTCCTCCTCCGCCCCCGAGGTCACGACGAAGGCGCCGACATAATCCCCGGCCAGACCCTCCGGCGCGACGAAGTCCGAAATGCACAGGCTGGGCTTGCCGTCGCGCTTCGAGAGCTGCTGGCGCAGCCCGTGGAAGGTCGCGAGCCCCTCCTGCCGGCTCTCGCCGGTATAGAGCCGGATATCGTCGCCCACGGCATTGGCCGGCCAGAAGCCGATCACCGCCTTCGGGTTGAACCAGCGCTCCTCGACGATCCGCGTCAGCATCGCCTGCGCGTCGTCCCAGAGCTGGCGGGCCGCCTCGCCCTGCTTCTCGTCCTCGAGGATCGCCGGATAGCGCCCCTTCAGCTCCCAGGTCTGGAAGAACGGCGTCCAGTCGATCAGCGGCACCAGCTCGGCGACGTCATAGGTGCGGAACACCCTCGTGCCGAGGAATGTCGGCTTCGGCGGCTGGTAGCCGGTCCAATCCGGCTTGAAGGCGTTGGCGCGGGCCTTGGCCAGCGGCAGGCGCTGCTTGTCGGCCTCCGAACGCCGATGCGCCGCCGCCACCTTCTCGTACTCCGCCTGCACGCCCTCGATATAGGCGGGCTTCAGATCCTGCGAGAGCAGGCTGGAGACCACGCCGACCGCCCGCGAGGCATCGGTGACATAGACCGCCTGGCCCGCGCTGTAGGCAGGATGGATCTTCACTGCGGTATGCACGCGGCTGGTCGTCGCCCCGCCGATCAGCAGCGGGATGTCGAAGCCCTCGCGCTCCATTTCGGAGGCGACGGTCACCATCTCGTCCAGCGAGGGCGTGATCAGCCCGGAGAGGCCGATGATATCGACATTCTCCTTGCGGGCGGTGTCGAGGATCTTCTGGGTCGGCACCATCACGCCGAGGTCGATCACCTCGTAATTGTTGCACTGGAGCACGACGCCGACGATGTTCTTGCCGATGTCGTGGACATCGCCCTTCACCGTCGCCATCAGCACCTTGCCCGCGGCCTGGCGGGTGCTGGCGCCGGAGAGGCGTTTCTCCTCCTCCATATAGGGCATCAGATAGGCGACGGCCTGCTTCATCACCCGGGCCGACTTGACCACCTGGGGCAGGAACATCTTGCCGGCGCCGAACAGGTCGCCGACCACGTTCATGCCGGCCATCAGCGGCCCTTCGATCACGTCGAGCGGGCGCGCCGATCTGGCGCGCGCCTCTTCCGTATCGACCTCGATGAACTCGGTGATGCCGGCAACGAGCGCATGCTCCAGCCGCTTCTCGACCGGCTGCTCGCGCCAGGCCAGGTCCTTGCCGGAGCTGACCGCGGCACCGTCGCCCTTGAAGCGCGGGGCGGCGTCGAGCAGGCGCTCGGTCGCGTCCTTGCGCCGGTTGAGCACCACATCCTCGCAGAGCTCGCGCAGCTCGGGATCGAGATCGTCATAGGAGCCGAGCTGGCCGGCATTGACGATGCCCATGTCCATGCCCGCCTTGATGCAATGGTAGAGGAACACCGAATGCATCGCCTCGCGGACCTTCTCATTGCCGCGGAAGGAGAAAGAGAGGTTCGAGACGCCGCCCGAGACATGCGCGCCCGGCAGCGTCTCGCGGATCGCCTTGGTCGCCTCGATGAAGTCGACGCCGTAATTGTCGTGCTCCTCGATGCCCGTCGCCACCGCGAAGATGTTCGGGTCGAAGATGATGTCCTCCGGCGGGAAGCCGGCCTCGTCGACGAGCAGCCGGTAGGCGCGCGTGCAGATCTCGATCTTGCGCTGGAAGGTGTCGGCCTGGCCGGTCTCGTCGAAGGCCATCACCACCACGGCCGCGCCGTAATGCCGGCAGATCCTGGCCTGCTCGAGGAAGGCCTCCTCGCCCTCCTTCATCGAGATCGAGTTGACGATCGGCTTGCCCTGGATCGTCTTCAACCCCGCCTCGATCACTGGGAATTTCGACGAGTCGACCATGATCGGCACCCGGCTGATATCCGGCTCCGAGGCGATCAGGTTGAGGAACTCGGTCATCGCCGTCTGCGAATCGAGCAGCCCCTCGTCCATGTTGACGTCGATGACCTGCGCGCCGTTGGCGACCTGGTCGCGCGCCACGTCGAGCGCCGCGGCGTAGTCGCCCTCCTTGATCAGCTTGCGGAAGCGGGCCGAGCCGGTGACGTTGGTGCGCTCGCCGACATTGACGAAGGGGATGGTCTCGTCGAGCGTGAACGGCTCCAGCCCGGCAAGCCGCAGATAGGGCTTCGGCTCCGGCACCTTGCGCGGCGCCTTGCCGGCGACCGCCTCCGCCACCGCGCGGATATGGGCCGGCGTCGTGCCGCAGCAGCCGCCCACCACATTGACGAAGCCGGCATCGGCGAACTCCGCCAGCATCGCCGCGGTCGCCTCCGGCCGCTCGTCATAGAGGCCGAACTCGTTGGGCAGACCGGCATTCGGATAGGCGCAGACCAGCGTCCCGGCGACCCGCGACATATCCTTGATATGCGCCCGCATCTCGCGCGCGCCGAGCGCGCAGTTGAGCCCGACGGTGAGCGGGCGCGCATGGCGCACCGCGTTCCAGAAGGCCTCGACCGTCTGGCCCGAGAGCGTGCGGCCGGAGAGATCGGTGATCGTGCCGGAGATCATCACCGGCAGCCGCAGCCCCGTCTCGCGGAACACCTCCTCGATCGCCACGATCGCCGCCTTGGCGTTGAGCGTGTCGAAGATCGTCTCGATCAGCAGCAGCTCGGAGCCGCCGGCGATCAGCCCGCGCACCTGCTCGGCGTAGGCATCGCGCACCTGGTCGAAGCTGACGGCCCGGAAGCCCGGATTGTTGACGTCGGGCGAGATCGACAGCGTGCGGTTGGTCGGGCCGATCGCGCCGGCGACGAAGCGCCGCCGACCGTCCTCCTTCTGCGCCATCGCCGCCGCCTCGCGGGCGATCCGGGCGCTGGCGAGGTTGATCTCGTGGACCAGCGCCTCCATGCCGTAATCGGCCTGGGCGATCGAGGTGCCGGAGAAGGTGTTGGTCTCGACGATATCGGCGCCGGCCCGGAAATAGGCGAGATGGATGTCGCGCAGCGCCTCCGGCTGCGTCAGCCCGATCAGGTCGTTATTGCCCTTGAGGTCGTGATTCCAGCCCTTGAAGCGCTCGCCGCGGAAATCCGCCTCGGAGAGCTTCAGGTCCTGGATCTGCGTCCCCATCGCGCCGTCGAGGACGAGGATGCGCTCCGCCGCCGCCTGGCGCAGGGCGCGCTCGACCTCGGCACCGTCGACGGGAGTGGGCTGGTAATCGGACATGGGATTGCTTTCGTTCTGACGGCTTTCACGCCGCCGCCTGCTCCGCCCCGACCGTCTCCGGCTTCAGGCCGACGAGATGGCAGATCGCATAGACCAGGTCGGCCTTGTTCATCGTGTAGAAATGCAGGTCGGAGACGCCGCGATCGACCAGGTCGAGCACCTGCTCGGCGCAGACGGCGGCCGCCACCAGCCGGCGCGTCGCCGGATCGTCCTCCAGCCCCTCGAACCGGTCGGCCAGCCATTGCGGCACGCTCGCCCCGGTCTTGCGGGCGAAGCCGGCCGTCTGCTTGAAATTCTGCACCGGCACGATGCCCGGCAGGATCGGGATCTCGATGCCGCGTGCCCGCACCTTGTCGAGATAGCGGAAATAGACGTCGTTATCGAAGAAGAACTGGGTGATCGCCCGCGTCGCGCCGGCATCGACCTTCTTCTTCAGGGCGTCGATATCGGCATCGAGCGAGGGCGCCTCGGGATGCTTTTCCGGATAGGCCGAGACGGTGACCTCGAACGCGCCGAGCCTGCGGATCCCGGCCACCAGATCCGATGTCTGGTGATAGCCCTGCGGATGCGGCTCGTAAGCCGTGCCGAGCCCGCCGGCCGGATCGCCGCGCAGCGCCACGATATGGCGCACGCCCGCGGCCCAATAGGCGCGGATGACCTCGTCGACCTCGGCGCAGGAGGCGGAGACGCAGGTCAGATGCGCCGCCGGCTTCAGCCCGGTCTCCTCGATCATCCGCTTGACGGTGTTGTGCGTGCGCTCGCGCGTCGAGCCGCCGGCGCCATAGGTCACCGAGACGAAGGCCGGCTTCAGCGGCTCCAGCCGGCGGACGCTCTCCCACAGGCTGACCTCCATCTCCTCGCTCTTGGGAGGGAAGAACTCGAAGGAGACGCGGGGACGGCGCGCGCCGTGGCGGCTGGGACGAAAGGCGTTCATCACGCGACCTCACGATCGAACTGGCGAAGCGGAAAATCGCCCTGGAGCCGCCGGTCGCGGCCGCGCCAGAGCATGACGCCGAGCTGCCCGGAGCCGCCATCGGCGGCGGTGACCTCCTCGGCGAGGTCGCAATCGAGCCCGGCCTCGGACAGCCAGGCCGTGATCTGCTCCTGCGTGAAGCCGAGCCGGCGGTGGGCGTGCTCGGCGCGCAGGAACTCCATCTCATGCGGGGCGAAATCGACCAGGATCAGCCGCCCGCCGGGGCTGAGCATCGCCGCCGCCTCGCGCAGCGCCCGCGCCGGATCGTCGAGGAAATGCAGGACCTGATGGATGATGATCAGATCGAAGGAGCCGCGCGCGAAGGGCAGCGCATAGATGTCGCCCTGGCGCAGCTCGACCCGCGAGAGCCCGGCCTTTTCCAGATTGGCGCGCGCCACCGCCAGCATGGCATGGCTGGCATCGACCCCGACCGCCCGCGCCGCCTTCGGCGCGAGGCGCTCCAGCATCCGCCCGGTGCCGGTGCCGAGATCGAGCAGGGCCTGCAGCGGCTGGTCGCCGACCGCGGCCTCCACCGCCGCCTCGACCGCCGCATCAGGCACATGCAGCGAGCGCAGCCGGTCCCATTCGCGCGCCACATTGGCGAAATAGGACTGCGCCGCCGCTGCCCGCGTCTCGCGCACAGCCGACAGGCGCTCGCGATCGGCAGCGAGCACCGGATCGGCCGGGTCGAGCTCGCGCGCCATCGCCAAGGCGAGCGCCCCGCCGGGCGTCCCGTCATCGAGCCGGAAGAAGGCGAAGGCCCCCTCGCGCGAGCGCCGCAGCAGCCCGGCCTCCGCCATCAGCTTGAGATGGCGCGAGATTCGCGGCTGCGACTGGCCGAGGATATCGGTGAGATCGGAGACCGACAGCTCGCCCTGCGCCAGCAGCGCGAGGATGCGCAGCCGCGTCTCCTCGCCGGCCGCGCGCAGGCAAGCCAGCATCGTCGGCAGCGCATGTTGGAACCGACCCGTCACCTGCCGAAGCCTCCGAACGCGATGAAAGATATAAAGATATCTTTATATCAGACGCGACGCGAAGGCAAGCCTGTTTCCTCGCCGCGCCCTGCTCGCGGCCTCGCTGTCATTCCGCGCCGCAAGGCCTCGAACACGCGCGGGTCGGTCGCCTGCGCCACATTGAAGCGCATGAAGCCTCCGGCTGTCCGCGACAGGCTGAAGGCATCGCCCGGGGCCAGCACCACCCCGTCCGCCAGGGCGCTCCTCGCCAGCGCGGCGCCATCGATCCCGTCCGGCAGCCGGCACCACAGGAACATGCCGCCGCGCGGCTCCAGCCAGGACTCGATCCCGAGCGCGGCGAGCCGCCCCCGCACCTGCGTCATGGCCCCCGCCAGGCGCTGGCGCAGCGCCTCGACATGCTTGCGATAGCTGCCATCGGTCAGGATTCCGAGGATGAGTTCGGAGGAGAGCCTGCTGGCGCCGAAGGAGGTCGCGATCTTGAGGTCGATCAGCCCCTCGATCCAGTCGCGCCGTGCCGCGATGAAGCCGCAGCGGACCGAGGCTGAGAGCGTCTTCGAGAAGCTGCCGATCTGGATCACCCGCTCCAGCCCGTCCAGCCCGGCGAGGCGCGGCGCCGGTTCCGGCTCGAAATCGGCGAAGATGTCGTCCTCGACGATCACCAGCGCGTGGCGATCGGCGAGCTTGAGCAGCCGATGCGCCACCGTCGCGGACAGTGTCGCCCCGGTCGGGTTATGCAGCGCGCAATTGGTGATGTAGAGGCGCGGCCGGTGCTCGGCCAGCGCCTGTTCGAATGCGGCGAGGTCCGGCCCGCTCGGCGTATAGGGAACGCCGACCAGCCGCACGCGATGCGCCCGCAGCAGGGCCTGGAAGTTGAAATAGCAGGGATCGTCGACCAGCACCGTCTCGCCCGGCTCGAGCAGGAAGCGGCAGACGAGGTCGAGCGCCTGCGAACCCGATTCCGTCAGCAGGATCTGGTCCGGCGCGGCCTCGACCTCGCGCTCGGCCAACCGGCGCGTCAGCAACTGGCGCAAGGGCGCCAGCCCCAATGGCGAGCCATATTCGGCGAGCGCGACGGGATCGGCCCGGCCGAGCCGCCGCAGGCCGCGCCGCAGGGCCGCTTGCGGCATCCAGTCCGGTGGCAGCCAGCCGCAGCCCGGCCGCAGGCCCCCCGCCCCCGCCTCCAGCGATTGCCGCGAGATCCACAAAGGATCGACAGCGCGATCGAGCTTCGGCGCCAGATCCGTCAGCGAAAGCGGCGGCGCGCGGCCGGCGACGTAAAAGCCCGAGCCGCGGCGCGGCTCGACCGCGCCTTCGGCGGCGAGCCGCTCATAGGCGTCGACGACCGTCGATTTCGACACACTCACCGCAGCCGCCAGGCTGCGGATCGAGGGCAGCCTGGCGCCAGGCGCGAGCCCACGACCGGCGATCCGCTCGCGCAGCGCCGTCATCACCCGCTCGACCTGCGTCATTGCATCGAGCCCGCTGCCGGATTCGCCCATGCGTATTGTCTCCACCACCAGTACAGTTTGACTCAACTGTCCGGAACTGTCTCTGGCATTTTGCTGACCCGCGCTCGATCAGAGCCTTGGAGGACGCGATGGACAGAACCGCGAACGGCCTGCTGAACGGCTTCATCGGCGTGCTGATCTTCAGCGGCTCGCTGCCGGCGACGCGCGTCGCCGTCGCCGATTTCGATCCGCTCTTCCTGACCGTGGTGCGTGCCGCCATCGCCGGATTGCTGGCGCTCGCCCTGCTGCAGGCCCTGCGCCAGAAATGGCCGCAGAAGGCCGATCTCCTCCCCCTCCTCGTCGTGGCGCTCTGCGTCGTCGTCGGCTTTCCGCTGCTGACCGCGATCGCGCTGCAGCTCGTGACCTCCGCCCATTCGATCGTCTTCATCGGGCTTTTGCCGCTCGCCACCGCCATCTTCGGCGTGCTGCGCGGTGGCGAGCGGCCGCGCCCGGCCTTCTGGCTTTTCGCCTGCCTCGGCAGCCTCTGCGTCGTCGGCTTCGCCTGGACGCAAGGCTTTGCCGCCTCGCCCGCCGGCGATCTCTTGATGCTGGCCGCCGTCACGGTCTGCGGCCTCGGCTATGCGGAGGGGGCGCGGCTGTCGCGCCGGCTCGGCGGCTGGCAGGTGATCTCCTGGGCGCTCGTCCTGTCGCTGCCGGCGATGGTCGCGCTCGCCTGGGCGGTGCGGCCGGACTCGCTCGGCGGCACCGGCATCCCGGCCTGGCTGGGCCTGGCCTATGTCTCGCTGTTCAGCATGCTGATCGGCTTCGTCTTCTGGTATCGCGGCCTCGTCCAGGGCGGCATCGCCGCGGTCGGCCAGCTGCAATTGCTGCAGCCCTTCTTCGGCCTGGCGCTGGCCGGCATGCTGCTGGGCGAGCCGGTCGGATGGCAGATGATTGCAACCTCGGCGGCCGTCGTCCTGTGCGTCGCAGCCGCCAGGCGTTATGCCCGCTGACACGCTCCGGCTGAACAACCCGCAGTTCGCCCGGCAATCTCGCGCATGTCGTCCCGAAGGCGAGCGCATCGCCTCCGGCTTGTCCGGTCCGCGGGACCGCGACGAGCGCGCTGGTCACTGGCACAGCCGTTCTTTGCGACGGCGTCGTGCCTTCGTCGTCCCCTCTACGCTCGCAGCTGCGTCAGAGCAGCTTGAGATCGCCTGCCGCGGTCTTGCCGCGTTCGGTCTTCATCTCGAAAGACAGCTTCTGTCCCTCGGTCAAGGACATCAGCCCCGCTTCCTTCACGGCCGTGATGTGGACGAACACATCCTTGCCGCCATCGGAAGGCTGGATAAAGCCGTAGCCCTTCTCAGTATTGAACCATTTCACGGTTCCGGTCGCCATCGCCGCATCCCTCGGAGCATCCATGGTCATGCGGAGCCTCGCGTCCGTGCCGGCCGAAAGGCTCCGCTCATGGAAGATTGACCGAATCGAGGAGCTTGTCGAGATGGAACCTGCGGCAGGCTGTCGCGCCCTCGGTTAGCGCGCGATCAGCTCGAACTGCGTCCTGGCCGCGGCCAGCGACGAACCGCCGAGATAGACCTCGATCAGGCCGGGATCGACCTGGTAACGGCCTGCGTCGTCATGGCCGCCGAGCGCCCTGCCCTGCAGCTTGAACCGGACGGTGCGCGTTTCCCCGGCCTTGAGCGCGATCTTCTCGAAACCCTTGAGCTGCCGCACCGGCCGCGAGCGGCTCGCCACCGGTTGGTGGGTGTAGAGCTGGACCACCTCCTGGCCGTCGCGATCGCCGGCATTGGTCACCTCGACCGCGATCTCGGCGACGCCGTCCAGCGGCACGAGCGGCGCTTCCACCCGGGCATTGGCATAGGTGAAGCGGCTATAGGAGAGCCCGTAACCGAACGGATAGAGCGCCTCGTTGGCCTCGTCCATGAAGATGGATTCGTAGCGCTGGCGGATCTTCTGCGGCCGGCCGGTCGGCAGCTGGTCGTAATAGACCGGGATCTGGCCGACCGAGCGCGGGAAGCTCATCGGCGTGCGGCCGGACGGGTTGACCTTGCCGGCCAGCACCTCGGCGATCGCCGCGCGGGCCTCGGTGCCGCCATGGAAGGTCTGCACGATCGCCGCGACATGCTCGGCCGCCCAGCTCAGCACCAGCGGCCGCCCCGTCGCCAGCACCAGCACCACCGGCTTGCCGGTGGCGACCAGAGCCTCGAGCAGCTCCTGCTGCAGCCCGGGCAGACCGAGCCTGGTGCGCGAAGCGCCCTCGCCCATGAACTCGCAATCCTCGCCGAGCATGGCGACGATCAGATCGGCGGCGGCGGCAGCCTTCACCGCCGCCTCCTTATCGGCGAATTCGGTGCCGCAATTGCGGGTGAAGGCCGGCTCGTAGGCGAGGCTGGTCCCGGCCGGCAGCTGCTCGCGCAGCGCATCGGGAAGCGGCTGCACCACCCGGCGCCCGAGCCCGGCCGGATCGGTCCAGACCCGCTCGTCTTCGGGCACCGCCATCGCCCCGATCACCGCCACCGACTTGACGGTGTCGGCGATCGGCAGGGTCTGCCGCTCGTTCTTGAGCAGGATCACGCCCTCGCGGGCGATCTGGCGGGCGATTTTGCGCGCCTCTTCGGTCTGCATCAGCGAGGGCGCCGCCGCGACATCGACATCCGGCCGCTCGAACAGGCCGAGATGATGCTTGACCCGCAGCACCCGGCGTACCGCTTCGTCCAGCGCCTTGACCGGCACGCGGCCCGCCTTCACCTCATTGGCGAGGTGCTTGTGGTAGACATCGCCCATCATATCCATGTCGATGCCGGCGAGCAGCGCCTTGCGGGCGGCCTCGGCATCGTCCCTGGCGATGCCGTGCAGCCTGAGCTCGGTGATCGAGCCGAAATCCGAGGTGACGAAGCCGCGAAACCCCCATTTGCCGCGCAGCAGATCGGTCAGCATGCCGCGATGGGCGGTGGCCGGCATGCCGTTCAGCGCGTTGAACGCCGCCATCGCCGTCATCGCGCCCGCCTCGAAGGCGGCCTTGAACGGCGGCAGGTGCAGATCGTGCAGCTGGCTGGTCGGGATCCAGGTCGAGTTGTAGTCGCGCCCGGCCTCGCCGGCGCCATAGCCGACGAAATGCTTCACGGTCGCCGCGACGCCGCCGCGCTGATAGCCGCGCGTGCGGGCCGCCGCGACGACGCTGGCGAGATGCACGTCCTCGCCCGCCCCTTCCAGCACCCGGCCCCAGCGCGGATCGCGCGACATGTCGACCATCGGCGCGAAGGTCCAGTTGACGCCGGCGGCCCGGGCCTCGCGCCCGGTCCAATAGGCCGCCTGCTCGATCAGAGCCGGATTCCAGCTCGCCGCCTGGCCGAGCGGCAGCGGGAAATAGGTCGAGAAGCCGTGCACGGCGTCGAGCCCGATGATCAGCGGGATCTTCAGCCTGGACTGCCGCACCGCCTCCTGGACCTCCCGGATCTCCTGCGGCACGACGAAGTTCATCACCGCGCCCATCCGGCCGGCCTTGACCTGGCCGATGTCGAAGCCCTCGCCGCGGCCCGACAGATGCAGCTGCCCGACCTTCTCCTCGAGGGTCATCTTTTTCAGCAGCGCATCGACCTTGCGCTCGATCTCGGCCGCCGCCGGGCCGCTCTTCCAGCCGACCTCCTGCTGGGCGAAGGCGAGGCTCGCAAGGCCGCAGAACAGGAAGGCAGCAACGAGCCGCAGAAGCATGAAGACATCTCGCTGAAACGGTGACGGGACCAGGCGGCCCTACAGGATCGACCCGTCGGGCTCAACCGCCGCCATCGCCGCCGGCGCCTGAACGCGGGCTGAAAGCTGAGCTGCCATGCGGTGCCGCGATGGCGCAGGCGGTTGCCTCCCGCGGCGTTCCATGCGAGCGAGCCGGGCGAGGACTGCAAGGGGGATTGGGGCCATGGCCCAGCTTCTGACGATCGAGGATCTGCGTCTCCAGGCGAAGCGGCGCGTGCCGCGCATGTTCTATGATTACGCCGATTCCGGCGCCTGGACCGAGGGCACCTATCGCGACAACGAGAGCGATTTCGCCAAGGTCAAGCTGCGCCAGCGCGTCGCCGTCGACATGACCAACCGCACGCTGGCCTCGACCATGGTCGGCCAGAACGTCGCGATGCCGGTCGCGCTGGCCCCCACCGGCCTCACCGGCATGCAGCACGCCGATGGCGAGATCCTCGCCGCCCGCGCCGCTGCCAAGGCGGGCGTGCCCTTCACCCTCTCGACCATGAGCATCTGCTCGATCGAGGACGTCGCCGCCAACAGCGACGCGCCCTTCTGGTTCCAGCTCTATGTGATGCGCGACCGCGACTTCATCGGCCGCCTGATCGACCGCGCCAAGGCCGCCGGCTGCTCGGCGCTGATGCTGACGCTCGACCTGCAGATCCTCGGCCAGCGTCACAAGGACATCCGCAACGGGCTCTCCGCCCCGCCGAAGCCGACCATCGCCAATCTGATCAACCTGGCGACCAAGCCGCGCTGGTGCATGGCCATGCTCGGCACCAGGCGGCGCAGCTTCGGCAACATCGTCGGCCATGCGCAGGGCGTCGGCGATCTCTCCTCGCTCTCCTCCTGGACGGCCGAGCAGTTCGACCCGTCGCTGAGCTGGGACGACGTCAAGTGGATCAAGGACCGCTGGGGCGGCAAGCTGATCCTCAAGGGCGTGCTCGACGCCGAGGATGCCGAGCGCGCGGCCCAGAGCGGCGCCGACGCGCTGATCGTCTCCAACCATGGCGGGCGCCAGCTCGACGGCGCCCTCTCCTCGATCGCCGCCCTGCCGGGCATTGTCGAGCAGGTCGGCGGGCGCATGGAGGTCTGGATGGATGGCGGCATCCGCTCCGGGCAGGACGTGCTGAAGGCGGTGGCGCTCGGCGCCCGCGGCGTGCTGATCGGCCGCGCCTTCCTCTACGGGCTCGGCGCCGGCGGCGAGGCGGGCGTCACCCGCTGCCTCGACATCATTCGCAAGGAGCTGGACGTCACCATGGCGCTCTGCGGCCTGCGCGACATCCAGGACGTCGACGAGCGCATCCTGGTCGGCGGCCGCCAGGGCGCGATCCGGCGGCTGGACGGGCTCGCCTGAGGCGCTTCAGGCGCCGAGCGTCGGAACGGCGTAGCGCGCCAGCGCTGCGTCTGCCGTGACCAGCGTGAACTCGCGGCGCATGGCCTGGGCGACGATCATCCGGTCGAACGGATCGCGATGCAGCAGCGGCTGGCGCGCCGCGGCGAGCGCGTCGTCGGTGTCGATCGGGAGAATGGCCACATCGCGGCTGCTCAACATCTGCCAGCGAAATGCTCCGACATCGAGCCGACGCGCCTGACGCTTGATCTCGAGCTCCCAGACCGAGGCGGCGCTGACCGAAACGAAGGCCGCATTATCGATCGCCGAGCGGATGTCAGGACGCAGCCGGTTGGGCTGGATCTCGGCCCACCAGAGCAAGACATGGCTGTCGAGCAGGAGCCTCATCGACCCTTGGGTGAGCGGAGCCCGAGCAATTCGTCGTCGTGACTTTCTTTGCCCTCGAAGAGATCGGCGAGTTCGTCGTCTGGCCTCCACCAATCCGGATCGGTCTCGACGATCTGCCCCTTCAGGAAGCCGCCCTTTCGCTTAGGCATGCCAGCGCCCTTCACCTGGACCAGCCTGACCGCCGGCACGCCATCGCGCGCGATCACGACCTCTTCGCCCTGCAGCGCCCGTTCGACGAGGCGCTGCAGATCGCCGTCCGCATCGTCCAGGTTGAAGACCGCCGTGGCGCCCTCCGGCATGAGCAACTCACGCCGGCACCCTAGCACGCCGAAGCGTCTCTCCCAAGGTCAGCGCGTGAACTTCTTGTACTGGATGCGCTTCGGGATCGTCGAATCGATGCCGAGGCGGCGCTTCTTGTCTTCCTCGTAATCGGCGAAGTTGCCCTCGAACCATTCGACATGGCTGTCGCCCTCGAAGGCCAGGATATGCGTGGCGATGCGGTCGAGGAACCAGCGATCGTGGCTGATGATCACCGCGCAGCCGGCATAATCCTCGAGCGCCTCTTCCAGCGCCCGCAGCGTGTCGACGTCGAGATCGTTGGTCGGCTCGTCGAGCAGCAGCACATTGGCGCCGCTCTTCAGCATCTTGGCGAGGTGGACGCGGTTGCGCTCACCGCCCGAGAGCGAGCCGACCTTCTTCTGCTGGTCGCCGCCCTTGAAGTTGAAGGCCGAGCAATAGGCGCGTGAATTGATCTCGCGCTTGCCGAGATAGATGATGTCGTTGCCGCCCGAGATCTCCTCCCAGACATTCTTCTTGTCGTCGAGCGAGTCGCGGCTCTGGTCGACATAGCCGAGCTTGACGCTCTCGCCGATCCGGATGGTGCCGGCATCGGGCTGCTCCTGGCCGGTGATCATCCGGAACAGCGTCGTCTTGCCGGCGCCGTTCGGGCCGATCACCCCGACGATGCCGCCCGGCGGCAGCTTGAAGGAGAGATCGTCGATCAGCAGCTTGTCCTGGAAGCCTTTCGACAGCCCCTCGAAATCGACGACGTTGTTGCCGAGCCGCTCGGCGATCGGGATGATGATCTGCGCGGTGTCCGGCCCCTTGTTCGAGGCCTTCTGGACAAGCTCGTCATAGCGCTGGATGCGGGCCTTGCTCTTGGCCTGGCGGGCCTTCGGCGAGGCGGCGATCCACTCCTGCTCGCGCTCCAGCGTCTTCTGGCGCGAGGCGTCCTCGCGGCCCTCCTGGGCGAGGCGCTTCTGCTTCTGCACCGACCAGGCCGAGTAGTTGCCCTCATAGGGGATGCCCTGGCCGCGATCGAGCTCGAGGATCCAGCTGGTGACGTTGTCGAGGAAGTAGCGATCGTGGGTGACGATCAGGATCGCGCCCGGATAGGTCCGCAGATGCCCTTCCAGCCAGGCGGTGGTCTCGGCGTCGAGATGGTTGGTCGGCTCGTCGAGCAGCAGCAGCTCGGGCTGCTCGAGCAGCAGCTTGCACAAGGCGACGCGGCGGCGCTCGCCGCCCGAGAGCTTGTCGACGCTCCAGTCGTCCGGCGGGCAGCGCAGCGCGTCCATCGCCTGGTCGACCTTGGAATCGAGGTCCCACAGCCCCTTCGCCTCGATCTCGTCCTGGAGATTGGTCATCTCATCGGCGGTCTCGTCCGAATAGTTCATCGCGAGCTCGTTGTAGCGGTCGAGGATCGCCTTCTGCGGCGCCACGCCGAGCATGACGTTCTCGCGCACGGTCAGGCTCTCGTCGAGCTTCGGCTCCTGCGGCAGGTAGCCGACGCGGGCGCCCTCGGCGACCCAGGCCTCGCCCGTCCATTCCTTGTCGTAGCCGGCCATGATCTTGAGCAGGGTCGACTTGCCGGCGCCGTTGACGCCGAGCACGCCGATCTTGGCATCCGGATAGAAGGACAGGTGGATGTTGTTGAGCACCTGCTTGCCGCCCGGATAGTTCTTCGACAGGCCGCGCATATGATAGATGAACTGGCGGGACATGGGGCGTGCGGGCTCCGCTTCGGACTGGCGCTCTAGGGATTTCGGGAACTGGCCGCGTATGTAGCGAGGGCGGGCGCCGCCCGCAACCTCGCGGCAGTGCTTGCGCTCACATCTCCGCCAGCCCGGCGCGCGCGCTCTTTCCCGCCGGCTCGTTTTGCCGCAGCCTGCTGGGATCGAAGGGCCGGAGTGGAACCATGGGCACCCTATCCCGGATGCTGACGGGGCTCGCGCTGCTGCTGGCGCCGATGGGTTCCGGCCCCGCCCTCGCCCAATCGAGCGAGCCCGGCTGCCGGCCGGAGATGGCCCGCCTCGGCCTGCCCATCCGGCGCGTCAATCTCGCCAAGGACGAGGTCCGTCTCACCTTTGTCGGCCACGCCACCTTCCTCATCGAGACGCCCGGGGGCATCAGGGCGGCGACCGATTACAACGACTATGTCCGCCCGCCGGGCACGCCCGACATCGCCACCATGAACAAGGCGCATTCGACGCATTTCTCGCGCGCCCCCGACCCGGCGATCAAGCAGGTGCTGCCCGGCTGGGATCTGTCCGGCAGGGGCGCCGCCAGCCATGACGTCACTCTCGGCGATGTCAGGGTGCGCAATGTGCCGACCAATATCCGCAATTATGGCGGCGGCACCGAATTCGACGGCAATTCGATCTTCATCTTCGAGATCGGCGATCTCTGCATCGCCCATCTCGGCCATCTCCATCACCCGCTCGAGCCCGGCCATCTGCGTGCCATCGGCCGGGCCGATATCGTGCTGTTCCCGGTCGACGGCAGCTATACGCTCGATCAGGAGGGCATGCTGGAGGTGCTGAAAGCGCTGCAGGCCAGGGTGATGATCCCGATGCACTTTTTCGGGGGCGGCACCCTCAACCGCTTCCTCGCGCGCTCGCAGGAGCTCTGGCCGGTCGAGCGCCGCGACAGTCCGCAGATCGTCCTGTCGAAGGCGAGCCTGCCGGCCAAGGCCACGATCGTCGTCCTGCCCGGGCATTGAGCCGTGGCTCAGCTGTTCGCCCCGCCGTCGATCGCGATTCCGGCAGCGGTGATGAAGCGCCCCTCCTCGCCGGCGAGATGCGCCACCAGCGCGGCGATATCCTCCGGCCTGCCATAGCGCGGGATCGCCATGCGCTCGCGCTGCGCCTGCGCGTGCTCGCCATCGGCCGGATTCATGTCGGTATCGGTCGAGCCGGGGTGCACGATGTTGACCGTGATCCCGCGCGGGCCGAGATCGCGCGCCAGCCCCTTGGTGAATCCGATCAGCGCCGCCTTGCTCATCGCATAGAGCGCGATGCCGGGCTCGACGACGCGCTCGGCCAGGCAGGAGCCCATCGTGATGATCCGCCCGCCCTCCGGCAGATGAGCGCTCGCAGCCTGCGAGGCGAGGATGACCGCCCGGACATTGACCGCGATCACCTTGTCGATCTGCTCGAGCGTCCAGCTGCCCACCGGGCCGTCATGCCAGATCCCGGCATTGTTCACCAGGATATCGAGCCCGCCGAGCGCACTCGCCGCCTGATCGACAGCGGCTGTCACCGCCGCGGCGTCGGCATTGTCCGCCCGGATCGCCACCGCCTTGCGGCCGAGCGCGCGGATCTCGTCGGCCACCCTCTCCGCTTGCTCGGCCGAGCGCTCATAGGTCAGCGCCAGATCGGCGCCGTCCCGCGCGAGCCTCAGCGCCGTCGCCGCGCCGATGCCTCGGCTGCCGCCCGTCACCAGGGCGCGCTTTCCAACCAATCCCGTCATGGTCCACCTATTTCTGTATTGATCGATACAGAAACAGGTGGCGCGCTTGCGGCCCGCCGTCAAGTGAATTATTTATCGCTTGTTACAGAAAGGATTTCGCCATGGCCGAACGTGGCCGTCCGCGCGGGTTCGACCGGGGGCAGGCGCTGGAGCAGGCGATGCTGCTGTTCTGGGAGAAGGGCTTCCAGGGCGTTTCGATGAGCGAGCTCACGCAGGCCATGGGCATCAACGCGCCGAGCCTCTACGCGGCCTTCGGCAGCAAGGAGGCGCTCTATCGCGAGGCCATGGCCCTCTATGAGGGCGGCGACGGCGCCGAGCTGATGGGCGCGGTCGCGGCGGCGCCGGGCGCACGCGCGGCGATCGAGGCTTATCTAACCCGCTCGGCCGCGCTGTTCAGCCGGCCGGGCCGGCCCGCCGGCTGCATGGTCGTGCTCTCGGTGATCCATGGCGCCGGCACAGGCGAGGAGACCGGCCGCGCCCTGCGCGATGTCCGCGCCGAGATGCAGGCGATCCTCGAGGCGCGCCTGCGGCGGGCGCGCGCCGAGGGCGAGTTGCCGGCCGGTGCCGATCCGGCGGCGATCGCCTCATTCTACGTCACGGTGCAGCAGGGCATGTCGATCCGCGCCCGCGACGGCGCGACGCGGGCCGAGCTAGAGGCGATCGCCCGGGCGGCGATGACCGCCTGGCCGGGACTGGCTGGAACGGCCGCCTGATCCGCTCAGGCGGCGCGCACCTGCATCGAGCGCCAGCGGCCGGGGGAGAGCCCATAGGCGCGGCGAAAATGCCGGGTCATATGGCTCTGATCGGCAAAGCCGCTGGCCGCTGCGGCCTCGGCCAGCCCCTCGCCGCGCCTGATCAGCAGCCGCGCCCGTTCGAGCCGCCGCATCACCAGGTAGTGATAGGGGCTGGTGCCGTAGCGACGACGGAACTGCCGCGCCAGCGCATAGCGATCGAGTCCCGTCTCCGCTTCGAGCCTGGCGGAATCGATCGCCTCCTCGCAGCCGTCGGCGAGCAGCTCCCGCGCCCGTTCGCAGGCCCCTCGCGCCGGCATTTCCGCGCCGCCGCGGCGGCAGGACGGATCCAGCGCCAGCAAGGCCTCGGCCAGCGCGCCTATCGCCTGGTCGCGTTCGAGCGGCTCGAGCGGGTGATCGAGATCGCCGAGCAGCCCGGTCAGAGCGCGCATCAGGCTGCCATTCCGGCAGACCGCCTCGCCGAGGAACGGGATGGCGCCGGCGCGGCCGGCCAGCGCCGCCATGATCAATCCCGGCTCGAGATAGGCCATGCGATAGCGAAAGCCGCTCTCGATCCCGGCGCGCCCGTTATGCAGCTCGTCCGGATGCAGCACGATCAGATCGCCCGGCGTCGAATCCCGCTGCGCGCCGCGATAGTCGAAGCTCTGGACGCCGGTGAGCGTGTAGCCGATCGCATAGGTGTCGTGCCGGTGCGTGTCATAGGCGTGGCCGGCGAAGAAGGCTTCGATCCGCTCGATGCCGTCTCCATCCGGCGCGGTACGGATCCAGTCGCCGGCTGCGCCGCACGATCGTTCAAGACCCATGCCGGCCCTGCCTTCTATCGCTGCCGGCATGCTCTTCGACACCAAGATTGCCCTTGTCGTTCATCACGAGCTCGCCGCCTGGCAGAAGCTCAACATCGCCGCCTTCCTCGCCGGCGGGCTCGTCGCCGCCACCCCGGAACTCGGCGGGCAAGCCTATCGCGACGGCTCCGGCCTGGTCTACGGCCCGCTGGTTCGCCAGCCGATCCTGATCTTCGCCGCCGATTCCGCCGCGCTGGCGCAGGCGTTGCGCCGCGCGCGCGAAACCGGACTCGTGCCCTCGCTCTACACCCGCGCCTTGTTCGGCACCGGCCATGACGAGGCCAACCGCGCGGCGGTCGCCGCCGTCGCAACATCCGACCTCGACCTGGTCGGCATTGGGCTGCACGGACCCCGCAAGCCGGTCGACAAGGCGATCAAGGGTTTGAAGCTGCACCCTTGAGCTCGGCGGTTCGCGCCGGCCGCCCTTCCAGCGGGTAGGCCGGATCGTTGTAGCCGGGGGTCGAGGGGTGGCCCTGCGGCACCAGCCGCTCGACCAGCGCCTCGTCCTCGGCGCTGAAACCGGCATCGAGCGCCGCGAGATAGCCGCGCCATTGCTCCATCGTCCGCGGCCCTGTGACCGCCGCGGTCAGCAGCCTGTTGTTCAGAACCCAGCGCACGGCGAACTGCACCGGCGTCATGCCGCGCGTCGCGGCATGGTCGCGGATGGTGCGGGCGATGACGAGCGACTCCTCGCGCCATTCCGTCTGCATCATCCGCTTGTCGGAGCGCCCCGCGCGGGTACCCTCCGGCGGCGCCTGGCCCGGCTCGTATTTCGCGGTCAGCACGCCGCGCGCCAGCGGCGAATAGCTGGCGACTCCGAGCCCGAAATACCCGCAGGCCGGCAGATGCTCGACCTCGGGCATCCGGTTCATGGCGTTGTAATAGGGCTGGCTGACCACCGGCCGGTCGATGCCGATCTCGTCGCAGAGCCGGCAGATCTCGGCGATGCGCCAGCCGCGATAATTGGAGACGCCGAAATAGCGGATCTTCCCGGCGCGGACGAGATCGGCCACCGCCCTCACCGTCTCGGCCAGCGGCGTCTCATGGTCCTCCTTGTGAAGATAGTAGACATCGATGAAGTCGGTGCCGAGCCGCCGCAGGCTCGCTTCGCAGGCCTGGACCAGCCATTTGCGCGAGAGCCCGCGCTGGTTGGGCCCGGGCCCCATCGCATTCGCGGCCTTGGTCGCCAGCACCCAGTCATGGCGATGGGCCGCGATGGCGCGCCCGGTGATCTCCTCCGAGCGGCCCTCGGCATAGACATCGGCGGTGTCGATGAAGTTGATCCCGGCGGCGCCGGCATGCTCGATGATGGCGCGCGCATCGGCTTCCGGCGTCTGCGCGCCGAACATCATCGTGCCCAGGCACAGCGGCGACACCTTGAGGCCGGAACGGCCGAGCGAGCGATAGTCCATTGGCGTGCCCCTGATGGCGGTGGGCGCAAGCTTGCCGGAGCGCGACGCCCCGCGCCAGCCTGCCGGGCGCAACGCCGCTGCGCGCAAGAGAATCCTTAACATTTCGTGCCATTGTGCCGCGATGCCCGCCTTGCCGCCCGATCCGGCGAATCTCGCCGCGCTCGCCAAGAGCCAGAGCCTCGCGACCCTGCTCGCGGCGCTGAAGGGCGATGCCGGCCTGAAGGGCGGACAGACCGTCGAGGCGCAATTGCTCGCGCTCGACGGCGAAGGCAAGGCGACAGCCCTGGTCAACGGCGTCAAGATCAGCCTGATCCTCGCCGGCCCGGAAGCGAAGCAGGCCGCGCTCCAGCCGGGCACCGCCCTGATGCTGCGCCTCGCCGCCCCGGAGCAGCCCGGCGCGCCCTTGCAGGCGACGCTGCTCGGCACCCGCCCGCCCCCGGCGGGTGACGCCGCCCCGGCGAGCCCTATCCCTCGCGCGCCAGCCCCCCTCCCCGGCCAGGCGCCTGCCACCCCGCCCGCGCCGGCCGGCCAACCCGCGAACCCCGCCCTCGCCGCCTCGCCGCGCGCCGTCGCCGGCCCGCTGCTCAGTCCGGCGCTGGCCCGCCAGGACAGTCTCGCCCCGCTGTTCGCCAATCTCGGCGGGCTGGCGCAAGGCTCGGTGGCGCTGATGCTGCCGAAACCCTTGCTGTCGCTGATCGATCAGATCCTGGCCCAGCGCCTCCCGGCCGCGGGCAGGCCGGTGACGGCCGAGGCGCTGAAGAGCGCGGTGCTGCGCTCCGGCGTATTCCTGGAGGCGCGGCAGGCGGCCGGCGAGGCTCCGACGCCCCGGACCGATCTCAAGGCCGGGCTTCAGCTCCTGCGCGATCTCCTGAGGCCGGCGATCCAGAGCACGCTGACGGGCCAGCTCGCCAGCCTGGAGCCCGACGCGGCGGCGCCGCCCCCCCCGTCCGCCGCACGCGCAGCGGCGGCGCCGCCGGGCGAGACCTCGCAGCCGCAGGCACCGGCGCGGCCGGCGCCGTTGCGCGACGGGGTGCTGACGCCCCAGCCCGCCGCCGAGCCCAGCCTGACGGCGGCCTCCCGACCGGCCTTGATCGCACAGACGCTGTTCGAGCAGGCGGATGCGGCGCTCGACCGGATCGCCCTCTCGCAATATGCCTCGCTCCCGCCAGAGCCGGCACGCGGCGAGCAGCAGCAGCCGGCGCGCTGGCTCACCGAAATCCCCCTCGCCTTTCAGCAGGGCACCGCGGTCATGCCCCTCGAGATCGAGCGCGATCCGCCGCAGCCCGGCTCGGCCTCGCCGGATGCGCCGGTCTGGCGCGTCCGTTTCGCGCTCGATGTCGAGCCGCTCGGCGCGCTGCAGGGCGTGATCACGCTGCAAGGGCGCGCGCTCGGCGTCTCCTTCTGGGCCGAGCGCGAGGAGACGAGCCGGCTGCTGCGCCAGTCCACCGCCGATCTGGAGACCTCGCTGCTGCAGTCGCGTTTCGACAGCGCCGATTTCGAGGTCTTCACCGGGCAGCCACGCCGTCCCCCGGCGGCTGCCGGCCAGTTCCTGGACCGTCGCACATGAACGAGCGGCTGCCGCTCGCCGTCGCGCTCGAATACGACGGCAAGGGCGCCCCGCGCGTCACGGCCAAGGGCCAGGGCGTGGTCGCGGAAAAGATCATCGAGACCGCCCGCGAGCATGATGTCGCCATCGAGCAGAACGCCGCGCTCGCGCAGGCGCTCTCGACCGTCGAGCTCGACGACACCATCCCCGAGGAGCTCTATCTCGCCACCGCGCAGGTGATCGCCTTCGTGCTCGGCCTGCGCCGGCACAGATGAGCAGCGCCATTGCAGCGCGCCGGATCGCGGCGTCCGATTATGCCGGCCGGGGCAAGGCCTTCGCCGATCTGAGCGCCCGCGCCGAGGCGCCTAACCCGCATATGGCTCCGGCCGCCGTCGCCGCGGCGCTGGAGAGCGGCGTCGCGAGCGAGGACATCGTCGTCATTCTCGCGCATGAGGCCGCTCGGCTCCTCGGTGTCTGGGTCCTTCACCGCGAGCGCTCGCTGCGCACCGGTTTCGCAAGCCTCCTCACGGCGCCGCTGATCGCCCGCTACGGGCTGTCCTCGGCGCCGGTGCTCGACAAGGATCGCGCCGCCGACGCAGCCCTCGCCCTCCTGCAGGCGATCATCGAGGCGCAAGAGCTTCCAAAGCGGCTGAGCCTGCCGCTGCTACCCATGCAAGGCTCGGGGTTCGCGGCCCTTCAGGGCGCCCTCGCCGCCAGCGGCAGCACATTGTCGGCCTTCGAGCGCTGGCAGCGGCCGATGCTGCTCCCCGCTGCCGGCGAGACTGCGGAGCATTATCTGCGCCGCGCATTCGGCGCGGGCTACAAGAAGCGCATGCAGCAGCACCGCCAGCTCCGGAAGACCGGGGCGCTGGCTCTGCGGCGCCTGCGCGGGGTGGATGTCGCGGCCGGCTTCGCGCAGTTCGCGGCGCTGGAGGCCGCCGGCTGGAAGGGCCGCCGCGGTACGGCGCTGGCCTGCCTGCCGCAGGATCGCGACTATGTCCGCCGGCTGCTGGCCGGCTTCGCCGCATGCGATGCGGCCCGGGTCGATCTCCTCGAATGCGATGGGCGCCCGATCGCGGCCGGGCTGCTGCTCGAAGTCGCCGGGACATCCTGGTTCCTCAAGATCGCCTATGACGAGACGATGGCGCGCTTTTCGCCCGGCCGCGCGCTGGCGATCGAGATGCTATGCGCCGATTTCGCCGCCGGCCTGCCGTTCCGGCTCGACAGCGGAGCCGGCGACGCGGTCGATCCGGGCGCCTATCCCTGGGCCGAGCGCCTGGCAATGGCTCATGCGATCGTCGCGCTGGCGGGGCGCACGGCCTTGCCGCCCCGGCTCGCCGCCGGCGCGCGGATGCGGCTGAGGCGCTGGCGCGAGCGTCGCAGCGCCTGAGGCGAGGCCGAGCTGCAGCCCGGCGCGTTGACGGTGACGGCGGCGCGCCGATAGAGCTTCCCGGCTTCACCCCATGCGAGGTCGTCATGAGCGCCAAGATCGGCATCGTCACCGTTTCGGACCGCGCCTCGGCCGGCGTCTATGCCGATGAAGGCGGCCCGGCGATCATCGCCTATCTGACCAAGGCGCTGACGAGCCCCTGGCAGGCGCTGGCGCGCATCGTGCCGGACGATCGCGCCGGCATCGCCGCCACCCTGACCGATCTCGCCGATCGCGAGGGCTGCTGCCTGATCGTCACCACCGGCGGCACCGGCCCGGCACCGCGCGACGTCACGCCGGAGGCGACGCTCGACGTGATCGAGAAGGAGATGCCCGGCTTCGGCGAGCTGATGCGACAGGTCAGCCTCGCCAAGGTGCCGACCGCGATCCTCTCGCGCCAGCTCGCCGGCATCCGCGGGCGCTCCTTGATCGTCAACCTGCCCGGCCGCCCGCGCGCCATCGCCGAATGCCTCGACGCGGTGATGCCGGCCATCCCCTATTGCATCGACTTGATCGAGGGCCCCTATCTGGAGACCGACCCTGCGGTGATCACCGCGTTCCGCCCGGGCCAGACCCCGAAATCCTAGATCACCGTTCATCGGATGGTAGGTTCGCTGCTTTAGCGTGCGGGCGAGATCGTCCCACCCGGAACCTGCAATGTCTGCAAAGATCGTCCCGCTCGTTATGGCCGGCGGCTCCGGCACGCGCCTGTGGCCGCTCTCGCGCGACACCATGCCGAAACAGTTCATCCCGTTGCTCGCGGGCGGGCTCTCCACCTTTCAGGCGACCTTGCAGCGCCTCGCCGATCCGGCTTTCGGCCCGCCGATCGTGATCACCAACAGCGATTTTCGCTTCATCGCGGCCGAGCAGATGCTGGCGATCGGCGTCGCGGGCGAGATCGTGCTGGAGCCGGAGCGGCGCGATTCAGCCCCCGCCATCGCGGTCGGCGCCCTCGCGGCGAGCCGGCTTGATCCGGAAGCGGTATGCGTCGCGCTGGCATCGGACCATGTCGTGGCCGACGCCGAGGCGTTCCGCAGCGATTGCAAGCGGGCGGCCGCGCTCGCCGCGACCGGCCTGATCATGACGCTCGGCATCAGGCCGACGCATCCCTCGACCGCCTATGGCTATCTGGAACCCGGCGAGGCCCTCGCCGAGGCGGGCGCGAACCGTCTCGCGCGCTTCGTCGAGAAGCCGGATCGCGAGCGCGCCGAGCGCTATCTCGCCGCGGGCTATCTCTGGAACAGCGGCAATTTCCTGTTCGCCGCCCGGGTCATGCTGGAGGAGCTCGCGCGACACGCCCCGAAGGTCCTCGCGGCTGCCGAGGCGGCCCTGACCAAGGCCAGCCGCGATCTCGATTTCCTGCGGCTGGACCCGGAGAGCTTCGCCGCTGCGACGCGGATCTCGATCGACTATGCCGTCATGGAGCGCACCGGCCATGCCGGCATGCTCGCCGCCTCCTTCGACTGGTCCGATGTCGGCTCCTGGGATTCGATCCACGAGATCAAGCCCAAGGACGATGACGGCAACGTGCTTGAGGGGCCGGCGATGGCGCTGGGCACCCGCCGCTCGCTCATCCGCAGCGAGGAGGTGCTGACCGCGGTCGTCGGGCTCGACGATGTCGTGGTGATCTCCATGCGCGACGCGGTGCTCGTCACCTCCATGGCGGCGGCCGGCCAGGTCAAGACGCTGGTCGAGCAGATGAAGGCGAGCGGCCGCCCGGAGGCGAGCGAGCATCTGCGCATCTATCGCCCCTGGGGCTGGTATCAGCGCATCGATATCGGCGGCCGTTTCCAGGTCAAGCGCATCCATGTCAAGGAAGGGGCGCAGCTCAGCCTGCAGAAGCATTTCCACCGCGCCGAGCATTGGGTCGTCGTCTCGGGCACGGCTGAGGTCACGGTGGACGGCAAGATCGGCATGGTCCACGAGAACGAGTCGGTTTATCTGCCGATCGGCTGCACCCACCGGCTGAAGAATCCGGGCAAGATCCCGCTGGAGCTGATCGAGGTGCAGGTCGGCAGCTATACCGGCGAGGACGACATCGTCCGTATCGAGGATGTCTACGCCAGGACGTGAGCGGCCGGCGTCAGCCCCGTTCCAGCTCCTGCCCGATCGCCCGGACCAGCTCGGGCGACACCGGATCGGTCCCCGAGGCGAAGCTGCCGATCAGGCTGCCGTCGCGGCCGATCAGATATTTGTGGAAGTTCCAGCGCGGCGTCTCGGCCGGGCGCTGCCCGGCAGCCCAGCGATAGAAGGGATGCGCGCCCTGTCCGCGCACGGCGCTCTTGCCGGCGATGACATAGCTCACGCCATGGCTCTGGCGCACCGCCTCGGCGATCGCTGCGCCGTCGAGCGGCTCCTGGCCGCCGAAATCATTGCTCGGCACCGCGATCAGCACGAGGCCGCGCTGGCGATAGCGCTGCCAGAGCTGCTCCAGCCCCGCGAACTGCCCGGCAAGGCCGCAGCGCGTCGCCGTGTTGACGATCAGGATCGGCTTGCCGCGATAGGCCGAGAGCGGGATCCGCCCGCCTTCCGCCCGGTCGAAGCTGAAGGCATGCGCGTTCGCCTCCCCTTGCGCCGCGAAGGCGGGCAAGGCGGGCATGGCGGCGATCAAAGCGATAATGTCACGGCGATGGAAGCGCATGGTCCGGCTCCGGGCTGCCAGACCTTACCCCCGCCCCGCCGCTCGCGCCAAGTAAGATATCCGCGAGCGGCCGCGAAAGCGCTCAGCAGGCGAGCACCTTCTGCACCCGGACCTCGAGATCGCGCAGCTCATAGGGCTTCACGACATAATGGTCGGCGCCATTGCTGGTCGCCTCGTCCATCTTGTCGACGGAGCGTTCCGAGGTCGCCATGATGATCTTGATCTGGTTGAGCTCCGGCACCGAGCGGATGGCGCGCAGCAGGTCGATCCCGCTCATGCCATCCATGTTCCAGTCGAGCAGCAGCAGGTCGTAGCGCTTGACCTGCATCTTCATCAGGGCTTCGCGGGCATTCTCGGCCTCGTCGATGTCCTGGAACTCGATCTGCTTCAGAAAATAGGTGGCCAGCCCGCGCATGCTCTTCTGGTCGTCGACCACGAGGATGCGGTACTCGCTTCTCGGCTTGGACATCGAACTCTCCTTCGAGCCGGGTCCGATCGGGTCGGGCGGTCCGCCTCGTCTTGAAAATGGTCAGGCAGTGCGTTGATGAGGCCGCTCGCCGATCAGCCCGGCGATGGAGCCTCCGATCTGGTCCAGCGGCACGACGCGCTCGGCGGCCCCGATCTCGAACGCCGCTTTCGGCATCCCGTTTACCACACAGGTCTCGCCACTTTGGATTAACGTGGCGGCGCCCGCTTTGCGCATGGCTAACAAACCGTCAGCACCGTCGCGGCCCATCCCGGTCAGCAGCACGCCCACGGAAGCCGCCGCCAGCTCGCGCGCCACCGAGCGGAACATCACATCGACCGAGGGGCAGTGCCCGCTGACCAGCGGCCCCTCCCGAACCAGGCAGACGAGCTCGCCCCGGCGCTCCTCGATCTCCAGATGCTTGGTTCCGCCGGGCGCGACCACCGCCATGCCGGGCCGCAGGCGGTCGCCATCGGCGGCCTCGCGGACGTCGAGCCCGGTCGCGGCCGCCAGCCTGGCGGCGAACTTCGCCGTGTAGCCCGGCGGCATATGCTGCACCACGGCGATCGGCAGGCGCAGATGCGCCAGGTCGCGCATCACCGTCTGCACCGCCGGCACGCCGCCGGTCGAGGCGCCGATCGCGATCAGCGAGACCTTGCCATGGCCGGCGCCGACGGCGGCAGGCCGAGGGGCCGCAGCCGCGAGCGGGCGCTGGGGGCCGTCCTTGGATGCCGCAAGCTCCTTGACGGCCGCCAGCATGCGCCGGCTGGCCGAAGCCCGCTGCAGCGCGGCGGAGACATGCTTCATGAAGGTTTCGAGCGTCTGCGCCGCGCCGTCCGGCTTCTCGATGAAGTCGATCGCGCCGAGCTCCAGCGCCTGGATCGTGTTGTCCGCGCCCGGCCCGCCGAAGGCGGAGACGATCAGCACCGGCAGCGGGTCCTGCTTCAGCACGCGGGCGAGCAGCTTCAGCCCGTGGCGGCCGGGCAATTCGAGATCCAGCGTCAGGATGTCGGGCCGCAGCTCCTGGATCGCATCCCAGCCTTCCTCGGCGCTCCCGGCGACGCCGATCACCTTGAAGCCGGCGGTGCTGTTGATGATCTGCGTCATCAACTTCTGCATCAGCACGGAATCGTCGACCACCAGAACCTTGACAGGGCTGGCGGCGGGGTTCGGCGTGTTCATCACCAGATCTCCACTTCACCTGCCACGGGCTGGGTCTTGAGACGGTTCAGATAAGCCAGTTCCTGCTCGCGCTCGGGATCGCGCGCGGCCTGCTGGACATGCTGCACCCAGGCGCGCCCGCTCGAGGGCTGGTAATGGATGCGCCGCGAGCGCGTGCCGCCGACATCCTTGGAGACGACCGGGATGCTCTCGCGCTGCAGGAATTCGGTGACGAAGGTGATGTTCCCCTCCCCGATCGCCAGCATCGTCGCGCCCGAGAGCACGCGAGCCCCGCCGAACACCTTGGCCTCGAGCTGGCTGCGCTTGGCGCCGCGCTTCAGCAGCCCGTTGATCAACACCTCCATCGCGGTGTCGCCATAGCGCTCGCCCGCGCTGGGATCGCTGGTGCCGTTGTTCTTCGGCAGCAGGAAATGGTTCAGCCCGCCGACGCCGATCTGCGGGTCGCGCATGCAGACCGAGATGCAGGATCCCAGCACGGTCGCAACGATCTCGTCCTTGGCCGAGGTGATTTCATGCTCGCCCGGCGCGACCGTGATGATCGTCGCCTCGAAGCGGGGATCGAAATAGCGCCGCGATGATCGGGCAAGGCTCATGGGCGAGGTCTCACGGGATGCGCTCGTAGATGGTCCGCCCGATCAGCTTCAGCTGAGGGTGCGGCTGCGGCAGGGATTCCGAATGGCCGAGATAGAGAAATCCGCCCGGGCTCAGCAGCGCGACATAGCGGTCGAGTATCGCGGCCTTGGTGGGCGTATCGAAATAGATGAAGACATTGCGGCAGAAGATCACGTCGAACGGCCCTTTCATCGGCCAGCTCTCGATCAGGTTCAGCCGCTTGAAGGCGATCAGGCGCTTGAGATCCTCGGCGATGCGCGTCTCTCCCCGCCCCGCATGGGTCTCCAGCTTGAGCAGCGGGCGCAGGTCCGGCGGCAGCCGCTCGAGCTGGTCGGGCCCGTACAGTCCGGCCGCGGCGCGGTCGAGGATATCGGTGTCGATATCGGTCGCCAGGATCTTGAGATCGACATCGCTGCGATGGCCGAGCACGTCGCGCGCGATCGCCGCGGCGCTGTAGGGCTCCTCGCCCGAGGAGCAGGCGGCCGACCAGATCCGGATGCGTCCGCGCCGGCCGGCGCGTTCCTGGATCAGGCGCGGCAGCACATCCTTGCGCAAATGGTCGAAATGGTGCCGCTCGCGGAAGAAGGCGGTGTGATTGGTGGTGACCGCGTTGATCAGCTCGGGGATCTCGTCGGCCGCGGCGGACGTGCGCAGATAGGCGCAATATTCGGAGATCGAGCCGAGGCCGAGCACCTTGACGCGCCGCGCCAGGCGGCCGCGCGCCATCGCTTCCTTGTGCTCGCGGATGACGATGCCCGCATGCTCATAGACCAGCTTCGCCACGAAGCCCATGTCTTCGCGACTGAGGCTGGTATCGGACTGGACGGGCTGGGGGGCGAGCATGCTCTGGTCTTGGCTCCGGGGTCAGAATTCGGCCCATTCGTCGAGGCGCCCGCCGCCGGCGACCCGCCGGCGCGGCGCAAGATGGCGCTCCTCGCCGGCGCGCGCCTCGGCATGGCCCGGCGGTCGGCGGGGCTCGGCGCGGCGCAGCGGGGCGGCGCTCTGGATCGGACGGGCCCCCGCCATGCCGCCGTCGAGCCGGAAGAAGCCGACCAGCCGGCGCAGGCTCTCGATCTGCTCCGACAGGTTCTCGGCCGAGCTGGCGCTCTGCTCGGCCAGCGCCGCGTTCTGCTGCGTCGCCTGGTCCATCAGCGCCACGGACTGGCTCATGGCCGCGACTCCGGTCGCCTGCTCCGCCGTCCCGCTGGAAATCTCGGCCACCGTCGCCGAAACCTGCTCGACCGCTCCGACGATGCGCCCCAGCGCCTCGCCGGTATGGCGCACGAAGCGCACGCCTTCGGCGACCTGCTGGTTTGAGTTGGCGATCAGCCCCTTGATGTCCTTGGCGGCCTGGGCCGAGCGCTGGGCCAGGGTCCGCACCTCGCTTGCCACCACCGCGAAGCCCTTGCCGGCATCGCCGGCGCGGGCCGCCTCCACTGCCGCGTTGAGCGCCAGCAGATTGGTCTGGAAGGCGATACCGTCGATCACCGAGACGATTTCCGAGATCCGGGTCGAGGACTGCTCGATCCGCCCGATCGCTCCGACCGCGTCGGTCACCACCTCCTGCCCGGCGGCGGCGACGCTCATCGCCTCGCCGGCCAGCGCGGTCGCGGCGCGCGAGCGCGCGGCGCTCTGCTTCACCGAGGCCGCCAGCTGGCTGGTCGTCGCCGCCGTCTGCTCCAGATTGGAGGCTGTGTCCTCGGTGCGGCTCGCAAGATCGCTGGCGTCGCTGCGGATCTCGCTGGCGGTCGCCGCGACATGGGCCGATGTCTCCTTGATGCCGGACACGGTAGCCGCCAGCCGCGCGAGGGTTTCGTTGAGGGCGCGCTTCAGCTCTTCCAGATGTCCGCCATAATCGGCGTCCAGGCGCTGCGTCAGGTCGCCCTCCGCCAGGCGCGACAGCACGGCGGCGAAACCGCCGAGCGCCTCCTCGACGACCGCATTGATCCGGTTGATTCCCTCGGCGATGCGTTTCAGCGCCTCCGGCTTGCCGGTCAGCGGGATGCGCTGCGAGAAATCGCCCGCCGCCGCGGCGGCGGCGACCTCGGCGACCTCGGCCTGCGCCTTCAGCTCCTCGGTCAGCTCCTGCCACTCGATGGTCGCGCCGCTGCGCTTGCCCTCGCCGTCGCGCATCGGGGTCAGGGTCAGCGCGACGACCCGCCGGCCGAGCGTGACCTGCAGCGTCTGCGGCCCGGCCGTTTCGCGGCGCGCGGCGAACAGCTCGATCACCGTGCCGAGCAGATTCTTGGCGGAGACGCCGGGATAGGCGGCGCGGAAATCCTCCTGCGCCTCGCTGAAGAAGCTCAGCAGCGACTTGTTGACATAGACGACCCGGTCCTGCGCGTCGCAGACCATGATCGCGGTGCGGCAGCCGTCCAGCGCCGCGCGGGCCATCCCGGCCTCGACCGCGCTTTCCGCCGCGAGCTTGTCGAAGCCTTCCGCCAGCGCCGCCACCGGCCGCGCCATGGCGCGCGCCGCGAGCCAGCCGAGCCCCGCCGCCAGCGCGAGACCCGCCACGCCGAAGGCGGGCGCCGCGCCGAGCTGCGCTCCCGCCACCAGCGAGCCGGCCGTCAGCGCCGCGCTGCCGAGGCAGAGCGCCGGCAACGTTACGGATAGCTTCGAGAGGGCGCCCAATTGGCTCATCGGCGTGTTGACGTCTTTCGGGCGCGGCGTGCTGTCAGGCGACGCGCAGCTGCTTGTCCTGGTTGTCGCCGCCGTCGCGGATCACGGCCGCGAGGTCGAGCAGCGCGACGATCTCGGTATCGAGCAGGACGAGCCCCTCGATCAGCCCGTGCTCGTCGCGCTCCAGATCCGGAGCCGGGCGCACGGCGCTGACCGGCACGTCGACGATGTCGGACACCGAATCGACCAGCAGGCCGGCGGTCTTGTCCTCGACATCGACCACGACGATGACATGGGTCGCGGTCGCCTCGGTGACGCCGAGCCCGATCGCGGTGCGCAGGTCATAGACCGCGAGGATGACGCCGCGCAGGTTCAGCACGCCGCGCACATGCTGGGCCGCATGCGGCAGCGGCGTGGTCACCTGCCAGCCCTTGATCTCGCGGACCATGCCGACATCGATGCCGAAGGTGCGGTCGCCGACGCGGAAGGTGACGATCCGGCGCGCCGCCGATTCCGGTTGCGCCGAGGTGAAGTGCTTTTCGCCGAGTTGCAGAGACATGGGTTCAACCAGCCAGTTTGAGTTCGGTAGCAGGGGGACGCCCGCCGGAGGCAGCCAGGCGCAGCATCGAATCGACGTCGAGGATCAGCGCGACGAGACCGTCGCCGAGGATGGTCGCGGCAGAGGCGCCGTTGACCGCCCCGTAATTCGCCTCGAGGCTCTTCACCACCACCTGCTGCTGGCCGACGATCTCGTCGACCGCGATGCCGACATTCCCGCCGCGTTCGGTCTCCGCGATGATGATGATGTTCTCGTCGCGCTTGCCGGCCGAGCCCATCACGGCGCCCAGACGGTGCAGAGGCGTGATCTCGCCGCGCCAGCGCAGGACCTCCTGGCCGAAGGTGAGGTGCTCGATGGGCGTGTTGGCGAGATGCTGGGTCTCGATCACGCTGGCGATCGGGATGACATAGCGGTCGTCGCCGCAGCGGATCACCATGCCCTCGAGCACAGCCAGGGTCAGCGGCAGGGCGAGCGTGAACTTGCAGCCGCGGCCCGGCTCGGAATCGACGCTGATGCGCCCGCCGAGCGACTCGACATTGCGGCGGACCACATCCATGCCGACGCCGCGGCCGGAGATGTCGCTGACCGCCTCGGCCGTCGACAGCCCGGCGGCGAAGATCAGCTGGTCGATCTCCTCCGGCGCCAGCCGCTCCTCGGCGCTGACCAGGCCGCGCGAGCGGGCCTTGCCGAGCAGCTTCTCGCGGTTGATGCCGCGCCCGTCATCGGTGACGCTGATCACGATGCGCCCGGCGCGGTGCTCGGCGATCAATTTGATCGTGCCCTCGGCCGGCTTGCCGGCGGCGATGCGCTCCTCCGGCGTCTCCAGCCCGTGATCCATCGAGTTGCGGATCATATGCGTCAGCGGATCGGCGAGTTCCTCGATGATGGTCTTGTCGACCTCGGTGTTCTCGCCTTCGAGGACGAGCTTCACCTCCTTGCCGAGGGTCTGGGCCAGCTCGCGGACCAGGCGGGGCATGCGCTGGAACACCGCCTTCACCGGCTGGGCGCGCACCGCCATGACATGGTCCTGCAGCTCGCGCGTCTGCCGCGACAGGGTCAGGATGCCCTCCGCGGTCTTGGCATAGACGTCGTATGGCAGCGAGCGCACGCATTCGACCAGCATCGACTGGGTGATGACGATCTCGCCGACCAGATTCATCAGCCGGTCGATGCGATCGAGATCGACGCGCACGCTGACGGCCTGGCGCTGGCGGGCCGCGGTATCGTTGGCGGGCGCGGTGCGCACCGGCGGACGCGGCGCCGCCGGCGCCGGCGGGGCGACGGACGCGGCGGCAGGGACCGCCGGCTGGATGTCGGGAGCGCTCGACGGAGCCTCCGCCGGGCCGAGCTTGGCGAGGATCGCCGAGAGATCGGCGGCGACGCTCTGCGGCACCTCGGCGGGCGCGGCCTCCTCGATGTCCGCATCGTCATTGTCGGCGCCGGGCAGCACCTCGACCTCGAACTCCTCATTGGCCAGGGTGAAGTCGAATTTCGAGACGATCTCCTCCGGCGGCAGCTCGGTGCGCATCAACACGGTGAAGCGCATATGGCAGTCGTTGACGTCGAGCGCTTCCAGCGAGGGCACCTGGCTGAGATCGCAGTTCACGCAGACGACATCCTCGGCCGGCAGCGCGCCGATCGCGACCCGCGGCTCGATCACGCGGCGGAACAGGTCGGCTTCCGGATGGATGCTGATGCGCAGGTCATGTCCGGGCCTGCCGGGGGCGGCGGGCGGCGCGACTGCGGCCGGCTCGTCGTCCCAGCCGTCATCGGCGGCAGCCGGCGGCGCGGCCGGGGCGCCCATCTTGGCGTCGACCATGGCGAGCAGGCCGCCGAGGGCCGCGATGCCGGGCGGCGCGTCGACCGCGGGCGCGGCCGGCGCGGGGGCGGCCGCCTTGGCCTGGCCGACCTGCTCCAGCGCGGCGAGCAGATCCGGGCGCGCCGCGGCAGGCTCGTCATTGCGGGCGGCGGCCACCAGATCCGCGACCGCGTCGGAGCAGCGCAGGAACAGGCTGAACGGGGCGTCCTCCAGCTGGACGCGGCCCGAGCGCAAATGGTCCAGCGCCGCCTCGAAGACATGCGCGAAGCCGACGAGCTCGGTGCAGCCGAAAGCGCCGGCCCCGCCCTTGATCGAGTGGATCGCGCGGAAGGCCGCGTTGACGTCCTCCGGATCGCTCGAACCCTCGTCGAGGGCCTGGAGCTTCTGCTCCAGTGCGCCGAGGAGTTCCTCGCACTCCTGGAAGAAGGTCTGCTTGAGTTCCGCCAGGGGATCCATGGACCGTCTCAGTTCTGGTAGCGAGCGACGAGGCCGAGCAGGGTATTGGGCTCGAACGGCTTGACCATCCAGGCGCTGGCGCCGGCGCGGCGGCCCTCCGCCTTGATCTCGGCGCCGTTCTCGGTGGTCAGCACGATGATCGGCGTGTTCTGGCCGGCCGGCCGGGCGCGGCAGGCGCGGGTGAATTCGATCCCGTCCATCACCGGCATGTTGAGGTCGGTGATCACCAGATCGGGCTTGAACTGCTCGAAGCGAGCCAGCCCCTCTTCTCCGTTCTCGGCCTCGGCGACCTCATGGCCGGCATTACGCAGGGTCATGCTGAGGAGGCTGAGCAGAGTCTTGGTGTCGTCGATCGCGAGGATTTTCATCGCGGATTACTCCAGAACGAGGGCGCTTTGCGCGGCGTCGAATCCGATCGCCTCGAAGGATTTGCGGCATTCCTCGGAGACAGCCCTGAGCGTCACGTGAAGCCCGCGCGCCTTGGCGCTGCCAGCGGCCGCGTGCAGCAGCTGGATCCAGAGACTGGGAAACGGACCGGCCTGCGCGCAGTCGATGGCGACGCTCTCCTTCTGCTCGAAAGCCACGAGCAGCTGGTTGCGGAAAGCCGCTGCCTCGGATCGGCCGAGGAAAGGCGGGAGGGAGACTGTGATGACCACGGCGGCGCGGACCTCTGGCTGGTTACATGGAAGCTTCCAGCCGATTGGTAAAAATTTCGCTAAACGCCCCCGCCCCCCGGCAAGGATTGCGGCCAATTCGCGGCAACGCCGCGCCGGCCGTTGCTGCTCGGTCGAAAACCGTCAGAACAGGCTGTTGCTGATCGCGCGCGGCACCAGCGTGATCGCCCCGTCGGCTTCCTTGTATTTGCGCGGGATGTTGATGATCCCGGACAGGTGCACCCACAGATTGTTCGGCGAGATCGGCTTTACGATGATCTCATGGGCGCCGAGCTTGGCCGCCTGCACCACCGAGCGCCGGTCCGGGCGCTCCATCATCACCAGCACAGGCGCCTTGGCGAAGGGCGATGTCTTGAAGGACCGGATCGCGGACAGGCATTTGACGCTGTCGCCATCGGGCAGGTCCCAGTCCAGCATCACGATGTTCGGTTGCTTCTGGATGAAGGTCGTGGCGGCGCTCGGCAGATCCGCCGCCTCGAAGACGCGCTGCAGCTGCGCCTGATAGAGCATGGTCCGGATCAGCCGCCGGTAATGCGGGCTGGGATCGATCAGCAGCACCGACAGATTCGGGAAGCTTGGCGCGATATGCATGGCCGTCTACTCGGATCACCCTACTCAACTCACGCGCGGCTGGGGCTTCTCCCCTGCCTGTCCTCAGACGCTGAGGCCCATCCGAAACCCGCCCCAATGCCGCCCTTTCACGATGATCGGCGCCGACAGATCCTCCATCACCAGGAAGGTCCCGCCGCCCATGTCGCGCCGATAGCTCTGCAGCAGGAACGGCTTGCGGTTGCGCGCCGCCGCCAGCCCGGTGCGATCGTCGAAGATGCGCCGGTTGCGGCAATTGGCATTGTTCCAGACCGGGTCCGATCCCTGCGGCTGCGCATATTTGCGGTTATGCGTCGGCAGGAAGCCGTTGCGATCCACCGCGGCGCAGAACACGATGCGCTTGTTCGCCGCCAGCAACCTCTCTTGCAGCGGCGGCAGCAACCGGTCGGTCAGCGCGACGAAGCCGGTCATGTGCTGCTGCGGATTGGTCCCCGGAATTGGGCGATAGCTTTCGTCGAACAGTTCGGCCATGCCGATCTCGCCCCGGGCGAGCGCCTGCTCGAACAGCCCGGCGATCGTAGCGGCAGCCTCCTGCGCGATCTCGATCATCTCCGATTGCGGCGTGCGCACCCCTGAGGCGGCGATCGCACCCAGGATCGCCTCGCTGGTCGAGACCAGCGAACCAGCGCGCCGCGCCGCGATTTCCAGATTCTGCCCGGAATGGTCGACGCCGGAGACGAGATCCTTGATCTCTGCCCCGACCCTGGCGAAGGCCTCGGCATTCTCCTGGCTCGGCCCCGAGATGCTGTCGATATCGGCGATCAGCTCGACGACCGACTTGCCGAAATGATCGAGCTCGCCGATCTGCTGGGAGATGCCCTGGCTTTCGGCGCTGGCGCGCCGCGCCGCCTGCGCGTTGGCATCGCTCTGCCTGGCGAGTTGGTCGACGGTGGCGACGAGCGCGTCGAGCTGCTTGCCGCTCGCCGAGGTGGCATCGCGCGTCTGCTCGGCGAGCTGCTTGACCGCCGCCGCGATCACCGCGAAGCCCCGCCCGGCGACGCCGCTGCGCGCCGCCTCGACGCCGGCATTGATCGAGAGCAGCTGGATCTCGCGGGTGATCGACTGGATCGCCTCGCTGGTCTCGCGGACCTTATGGGCGAGCTGCACCGCATCCGACAGCGCCTGCGAAATCGACTGCGCGCCGTCGGACAGCTCGGCGATGTCGCTCTGCGCCGCATTGAGACCGAGCCGGACGGCGCCGGTGACGCGCTCCAGCCCGCTCTTCACCACAGAGGCGGCCTTTTGCGCATCCTGCGCGGCCTGCCTGATCGCCTGGTTGGAACGCGAGACCTGCTCGACCGAGCTGACGACCCGGTGCAGCCCCTCGGTCTGCTTGTCGAGCTGCGTGTTGACGTCGCCGATGCGGCCGGAGATGTCGGTGATCTCGGCCGTGAGCTTGCCGAAGCGCTCGGCGATGTCGAGCACCGCCCGGGAGGCTGCCCCCGAATCCGGCGCGTCCTCATTGGCGGGAGCGGGCAGCGTCAGAGCCGTGGCGAGCATCGATGCGGCGCTTCCATCTTGGAGTTCAGCCGTTCAAACTTAAAGGAACACCGTAAATCCGCCGTTAATGTCGCTTGCATCGCCGCGGCTAATGCCTTGATCTTTGGTAGGAACCACGACCTTGAGTAAGCCTTGAACAGTCGCCAGCTTGAAATCTTCGCCGCCGTGATGAAGGCCGGCACGATCTCGCGCGCCGCCGAGCTGCTCGGCATCACGCAGCCCGGCGTCAGCCGCGCCATCGCCGAGCTCGAGCGCTCGGTCGGCTTCCTGCTCTTCGACCGCATTCGCAACCGCATCGTCCCGACGCCGGAGGGCAGGCTGTTCTATGCCCAGGTCGAGGCCTCCTTCCGCGGCATGGACACGCTGCGGGCGACCGCCGCCCGCATCCGCGATCACGGCGCCGGGCAATTGCGCATCGGCTCGCTCTCGGCGCTCGGCTCGTCGCTGGTCCCCAGGGCGGTGCGCCGCTTCACCGAGGCGCGGCCGGACATCGCCGTGACGCTGATGGTCCTGCCCTCGCGCGATGTCCGCGACGGAGTCGCCTCCGGCGCCTTCGATATCGGCCTCGCAGCCGACGAGATCGACGTCTCCGGCGTGCTGCATCAGCCCTTCGTCCAGCCTCGCGCGCTCTGCGCGATGCCGCTCGGCCACCCGTTGGCGGACAAGGAGCTGATCGGCCCGGCCGACCTGCATGACATGCCGTTCGTCGCCTATGTCCCGGAGGATCGCGCCCGCCAGCGGCTCGACCGCATCTTCGCCGAGGCAGGGGTGAGGCCCCGCATCGTCGTCGAGACCATCTATGCCGCCACCGTCTGCGCGCTGGTCGCCGAAGGCGTCGGCGTCGGGCTGGTCAGCCCCTATGCGGTGGCCGGCGCCGACCCGACGCGGCTGGTGCTGCGCCCATTTGCGCCGCCGGTCCAGAGCCGCAGCCTGCTGATCCTGCCGCTCGACCGGCCGAAATCGCAGCTCGTCCGCGACTTCATCGATTGCCTGATGGCCGCGCGCTGATCATAACCTCCAGTCATGAAGTCATAAGCCGGCGCTGATTGCCCGAACCGCCGGCCCGGAGGAACCTTTCCGCCCGAAAGGATCCTTCATGCACGACAACACCCGCTGCGTTCACCACCCGGCCGTCAATGAGGAGGGCTATGCCAGCCTCGCCGTGCCGACCCATCGCGCCTCGACCATCGTCTTTCCTGACGCGGCGAGCTTCGCCGCCCGGAAATACCGGGGCTTCGACGGCTATACCTACGGGCTGCACGGCACGCCTACGACGCGCACGCTGGAAGCGCAGCTGACGGCGCTGCACGGCGGCGTGCGCACCGTCCTGGTGCCCTCCGGCCAGGCCGCGGTCGCCATGGTGATGCTCGCGGTGCTGATGCCGGGCGACAAGGTGCTGATCCCGGACCATGTCTATCCGCCGGTGCGCAGCTTCTGCGAGGAGTATCTCAAGCCGCGCGGCATCGGCTACGGCGTGTACGACCCGCTGATCGGCGCCGGGATCGGCGAGCTGATCGATGATGCGACCCGGCTGGTCTGGGTCGAGTCCCCGGGCTCCGGCACCATGGAGGTGCAGGATGTGCCGGCCATCGTGAGGGCCGCCAAGGCGAAGGGCGCGCTGGTCGGCTGCGACAACACCTGGGCGACGCCCCTGATCTTCAAGCCGCTGGCCCATGGCGCCGATTTCGCCTGCGAGGCGCTGACGAAATATGTCGGCGGCCATTCCGACCTGCTGCTCGGCTCGATCACCGTCGCCGACATCGCCTTGCGCCAGAAGCTGAAGGAGCTGCTGCGCGGCCTCGGCGTCGGTGTTTCGCCGGACGAATGTCAGCTGGCGCTGCGCGGCATCGAGACCATGGCGCTGCGGCTCGCGCATATGGGCCGCGTCTCCGAGGAGTTCGCGCGGCGCCTCGCCGATGCGCCGGCGGTGGAGCGCGTGCTGCATCCGGCCCTGCCCTCCTGCCCCGGCCACACGCTCTGGAAGCGCGACATGGGCCGCTCCTCGGGCGTCTTCAGCCTGGTGCTGAAACCGGTCCCGGAGGCGGTGCTCGACGCGGCGCTGACGCAGCTCGAGGTCTTCGCGATCGGTGCCTCCTGGGGCGGCACGCGCAGCCTCGTCGCGCCGATGGCGATCGCGGGCGAGCGCAGCGTGACGCCATGGGCCGAGGCCGGCCCGGTGCTGCGCATCAGCATCGGCCTGGAGGATCCGGGCGATCTCTGGCGCGACCTGGCGGCGCTGCTCGCCGCGCTGGAGCAACCGGCGGCCGCCAAGGTCGCCTGAGAAGACAGGGCCGTAAGGCCGAGAACAGACGTGGCGGGGCGAAGGCTCCGCCGCGCCGGGAGAGCTGTGCCTGAAAGATCAACAACAGGGGATGGACCATGAAACACGCCGTGCTTCGCCTGACCGCCGCGCTCGCGCTCGGGGCCGCCTTCGCCGCGCCGGCCTTCGCCGCCGACACCCTCAAGACCATCCGCGACCGCGGCAAGATCGTCTGCGGCACCAGCCCGGGCGTCGCCGGCTTCTCGATCCAGGACGGCAGCGGCCGCTGGAACGGTTTCGACATCGATGTCTGCCGGGCGCTCGCCGCCGTGATCTTCAACGACACCGAAAAGGCTGCCTTCGTCCCGCTGACCTCGAAGGACCGGCTGATCGCGCTCCAGTCGGGCGAGATCGACGTGCTGCCGCGCACCACGACCTGGACCCTGTCGCGCAATGCCGGCCAGGGCGTCACCTTCACCGCCGTGAACTATTATGACGGCCAGGGCTTCATGGTGACCAAGAAGCTCGGCGTCGCCTCCGCCACGCAGCTTGGAGGCGCCTCGATCTGCGTCGCGCAGGGCACCACGAGCGAGCTCAACCTCGCCGATTATTTCCGCAAGCTCGGCAAGAGCTATGAGCCGGCAGCCTTTTCGACCTCCGAGGACGCGCTGCGCGCCTATGAGGCGGGGCGCTGCGATGCCTACACCACGGATATCTCGGCGCTCTCGGCCAATATGCTGAAATTCGGCGCCCCGGAGGAGCATGTCATCCTGCCGGAGGTGATCTCGAAGGAGCCGCTCGGCCCCTGGGTTCGCGCCGGCGATGAAAACTGGTTCAACCTGGTGCGCTGGACGGTGCTGGCGCTGATCAATGCCGAGGAGCTCGGCATCACCAAGGCCAATCTCGGCGAGATGCTGAAATCCTCCAACCCCGAGATCAAGCGCTTCCTCGGACTCGACGGCAAGATGGGCGAGGCGCTCGGCGTCAGCAACGACTGGGTGGTGCGCATCATCTCGGCGGTCGGCAATTACGGCGAGAGCTTCGAGCGCCATCTCGGCGCCAAGTCGCGCCTGCGCCTGGCGCGCGGCCCCAACGAGCTCTGGAACAAGGGCGGCATCCAATACGCCCCGCCCTTCCGCTGACGGGAGCGGGCGCGACAGGGCGGAACTGCCAAGCTTCCCGGCCGTTCTAGACTCCGTTGCTATCACCAAGGAGTATTGCCCCGTGTCCGCCAGCAAATCCCTCTTCGCCGCCACCGCTCTTGCGCTGACCTTGGCCGCCGCGCCGGCCCTCGCCCAGCCGCGCACGCTCGGCCCGCAGACCGGCTCGGTCCGCATCGAGCAGATCTCGGTTGCCTTCATCGCCTCCGGCGAGCTCGGCGGTGGCACCCTGACCTGGCGCGGCCGCTCCTATCCGATCACCGTGGGCGGCCTCGGCATCGGCGGCATCGGCGCCTCGCGCGTCCTCGCCTCCGGCCGCGTCTACGGGCTCACCAACCGCGCCGATTTTGCCGGCGCCTATGTCCAGCTCAAGGAAGGCTGGGCCGTCGGCCGCGCCGGCCAGGGGCGGCTCTGGCTGAAGAACGACAAGGGCGTCACCATCAGCCTCGACACCCGCCGCCAGGGCCTGCAGGCGACGATCGGCGCCGACGGCGTCCTCATCGGGTTCAAATAGGCGCAAGCCTCCTACTTCACCGCGTCGATCCGCACCGCGGGCGCCTCCTGCACCTCGCCGATCGGCCGGGTGGGCAGGGGGCGGTCGCGCTGCGGCCATTGCAGCGCGACCATCCCGGCGGCCAGGCCGAAGCCGATCAGATCCGTGATCCAGCCGGGCTTCACCAAAAGGCAGGCGCCGGCGATCAGCAGCGCCCGCTCCCAGCCATTCATCCGCCGCAGCAGATAGCCGTGCAGCCCGGCCGCCAGCAGCAATATGCCGAGGGTCGAGGTCGCGACATGCTGGATGATGGTCGGCCAGTCGCCGATCATCAGCAGCGCCGGCTCGTAGACGAACATGAACGGCACGATGAAGCCGGCCGCGCCGATCTTCATCGCCGCCCAGCCGCTGTTCCACAGATCCGCCTTCGCCAGCCCCGCCGCCGCATAGACCGCGAGCGCGACCGGCGGCGTGATCGCCGACAGGATCGCGAAATAGAAGGCGAACATATGCGCCGCCGGGGTGACGACCCCCAGCTTGATCAGCGCCGGCACAAGGAGCGAGGTCATCACGATATAGGCGGGGGTCGTCGGCATCCCCATGCCGAGCACGATGCCGGCGACGGCGGTGAGCATCAGCGCCAGCAGCAGATAGTTCTGCGACAGCCCGATCACCGCCTGGGTGAAGACGATGCCCGCCCCGGTCAGCGCCACCACGCCGATCACGATGCCGGCGCAGGCGCAGGCCAGCGCCACGGCGAGCGCATTGCGCGCCCCGTCGATCATCGCATCGATGATGATCGGGATCCGGACATTGCCGCGGGTCGAGGCTCGCAGCGCCGCGACCGGGAAGCACAGCACCGTGCCGGCCAGCGCCGCCAGCGGCGCGCTGTAGCCCGAATAGAGCACGGTGAGGATGGTCAGCACCGGAATGAAGAGATGGCCGCGCTCGCGCAGCGTGGCGCCGAGCTTCGGCAGCTCGCTGCGCGGCACGCCCATGATGCCGTGGCGCTTGGCTTCGAAATGCACGGCGGCGAAGCAGGCGACATAATAGAGCACCGCCGGGATCAGCGCCCAGATGACGATCTGGCCGTAGGAGACGGAGAGGAACTCGGCCATCACGAAGGCGGCCGCGCCCATGATCGGCGGCATGATCTGCCCGCCGGTGGAGGCGACCGCCTCGACGCCGGCAGCGAAATGCGGCCGGAAGCCGGTGCGCTTCATCAGCGGGATCGAGATCGGGCCGTCGACCATGACATTGGCGACGGCGCTGCCCGAGATTGTGCCGAACAGGCTCGACGACACCACCGAGACCTTGCCCGGCCCGCCCGCCGTATGCCCGGTCAGTGACAGCGCGAAATCCATGAAGAGCTGGCCGGTGCCGGTGCGCTCCATGAAGGAGCCGAACAGCACGAAGATCATCACATAGGCGGCCGAGACCCCGAGCGGCGCCCCGAAAATCCCCTCGGTCGTCATGAACAGCTGGTCGAGCAGCCGCATCGGCTCGACCCGTGCCGCGAACAGCGCATAGGCGAGGAAGACCAGCGCCGTGATCGGCAGCGCCCAGCCGATCAGCCGCCGCGTCGCCTCCAGCAGCAGCACGACGAGCACCACCGCCAGCACCATGTCGACCGTGCTCAGGTCGTCGACATAATAGATCCGGTTGACGACATAGTCGTAGTTCCAGAACAGATAGGTGATCGGCGCCATCGCCAGGGCGAGCAGCGCGTAATCGAGCAACGAAGGCGCCGCCCCATCCCCGGCCCGGCGATAGATCAGGAAGGTCAGCGTCAGCGCGAAGAGCAGATGCGTGCCGCGGAAGATGATCGCTTCCGGCGTACCCTGCCCGCCGAGCGCCGGCGGCAGGATCACCCACATATGATAGAGCGCCATCGTCACCGCGATTACCGCGGTGACGAGGCGCACGATGCCGGCATGGCTCAGGTCGAACCTGAACTCCGGCTTGGGGACGGTGATGTCCAAGGCCCCTGCCCCGCTACTTGGACGCGACGGTGATGCCCTTCTCCTTGTAGAATTTGGCCGCGCCGGGATGGAACGGCACGCCGACATCCTCCGCCATGATCTGGGGCGTGAGCCCTTCCATCGTTTTGCTGGTCGCCGCCAGCGCCGGGACGTTGTCGGCGATCGCCTTGGTCATCGCATAGACCTGCTCGGCCGGCAGCTTGCAGGAGGCGACGATATGGGTTGCGTAGCCGATCACCTTCACGTCCTGGTCCTGCTTCGGATAGGTGCCCTTCGGCACGTTGACCAGCGTGTAGCCCGGGTTGAGCTTCTTCATCCCCTCGAGATCGGCCGAGAGGTCCATCAGCCTGATGTCGCGGGCCGAGGCGAGGTCCATCACCGCGCCCGACGGGATCGCGGTGCCGAGCGAGAAGGCCTGGGCATGGCCGTCCTTCACCTGCTCGACCGAGTCCGTATAGGAGACGAAGGAGACCTTGACGTCGCTATAGCTCATCCCGTGCACCTTCAGCAGCTGCCCGGTGATCAGCTCGCCGGTGTTGCCGCGCGGCTGGGTGGTGATCGCCTTGCCCTTCAGGTCCTTGACGGTTTTGATGCCGGAATCGGCCGGCACCACCATCTGGAAATATTGCGGGTAGAGCGAGGCGACGTTGCAGATGTTCTCGTGCTTCTTCGGGAAAGGCGCATTGCCCGCCAGCCCGTCGACGGTCGAGATCGAGTTGCCGAAGCCGACCTCGGCCTTGCCGTCCTCGATGGCGCGGACATTGGCGATGCCGGCGCCGGGCAGCGACGACACCGACAGCCCCGGCACCGCCTTCTCCCACATGTCCTTGAGCTGCCCGCCGAGGGGCACCCAGACGCCGCCCTGCGGGCCGGTCATCAGCCGCATCTCGGCGGCCATGGCCGGAGCCGCCAGCGCAGTCAGCGCGGCGATGGCCAGGATGTGTTTGACACCTCGCGTCATCGTCTTCCTCCCTGTCATGTCTTCGAGGGCGCCTCTTGCGGGCGCTCGTCCCGCCAAGCTACCGGATGAGAGGCGGCTGGCAAGCCTGAATGCAAGGCGGCGCGCCACAGGAGGCGGCATGGAGCTGAAATGGCTGGAAGACGTGCTGAGCCTGTCGGCGACGCGCAGCTTCTCGCGCTCGGCGCAGGAGCGCAACGTCACCCAGTCGGCGCTCAGCCGCCGCATCCGGCAGCTCGAGGACTGGCTCGGCCAGCCGCTGTTCGACCGCGCCAGCTACCCGATCCGGCTGACGGCGGCGGGCGAGATCTTCCTGCCCCGGGCCCGCGACATTCTGCAGCGCGTCGAGGATGCGAGGCAGGAGCTGCGCCATCTGCATGAGGAGGTCGCGCAGGTGCTGACCTTCGCCACGCTGAACACGCTCTCGCTAACCTGCTTCCCCGGCCTGATCCGCCGCATGGAAGAGAAGCTCGGCCCGCTCAAGACGCGCTTCTGCGATCAGCGCGCCGCCTTCGACGGCAATGTCGCGCTGCTCGAGGCGAATGCCTGCGATTTCCTGCTGACCTACGCCCACCCCTCGGTCCTGCCCGATCTGCCGCCCGAGCGCTTCATCTACCGCGTTCTCGGCAACGAGCAGGCGATCCCCGTCTCGATGCCGGGCGCCGATGGCGCGCCGCTCCATGCGTTCGGCGGCAGCGGCGGGGCGCCTGTGCGCCTGCTCAGCTATGGCAGCCGCAGCTTCTTCGCGCGCCGGCTCGCTCTGCTGTTCGCCGAGCGGCCGGTGGCGCTGGTCAAGGTCGACGAGAACCCGATGTCGGTCGGCCTCAAGGCGATGGTCATGGCCGGGCGCGGCGTCGCCTGGCTGCCGCTCAGCCTGATCGGCGATGAGTTGCGCGACGGCCGGCTGGTGCCGGCGGCCGATGCCTCCTGGACCTTGACCGCCGAGATCCGCCTTTACCGGGCGAGCGCCGCGGCGAGGCCGGGCGTCGAACGGTTCTGGGCCGGGCTGGTCGAGGAGGGCTCGGCGAGCAGCCCGTCGAGATCGGCCGCCCCGTCGATCGCCGCCAGCTCGGCATAGAGCGCCGCCGTCGCCGCCTCCCCCAGCCTGCCGGCGCAGCAATCGCGGAACTTCGCCTCGCGATCGGCATCGTCGAACGGATCGCTGAGCGATCCCTTCGCCGCCGAGCGCTCGCCGCTCAGCACCCGCCCGTCCTTCAGCGCGATGGTGACGCGGTGCGGCAGGCGCCCCGCCGCCTCCTCCTCCTTGCTGTAGGAGCGCATGCGCGTCAGCGGCAGCAGGCGGCGAAGCGCGCTGCGCCCGATCGCCCCCGGGGTGAAGTCGTCCAGCGACAGCCGGTCCTGCGCCAGCGCGAGCGCGACGCAATACTCCATCGAGAACCGCCCCTGCATCTCGTCCTGCGGGTCCGGATAGGCGAGGTTGCGGGCATTGGCGATGCCGACCAGCGTGTCGACGCCAGCGACATCTTCGGCGGCGAAGCCATGCTGCGCTTTCAGGTCGAGGATCACGTCGACGGTCGGATGCGTCGAGCCGCAGCAGGGATGGCGCTTCGGCACCACGCCTTCGCTCTCGATCACATGGAGGCTGCCGAGCTCCATGTCCTGCCAGCCGGCGGCGCTCTCGTCGCCGAACAGTTCGGCGACGCCCATCGGGCATTCCAGGATATCGAGGCGGCCCGTCATGCCTGCGGCGGCGAGCGCCGCCGCATCGACCGCGTTGCGCGCGGCGAGGCCGGCATGCAGCGGCTTCGCAGGGGTGCCGAACTGCCCCTTCGGCCCGCAGGCCATGCTGGCCGCGACGCTCATCGCGCGGGCGATGCCGGCCGCGTCGAGCCCCATCAGCCAGGCCGTGCCCGCCGCCGTGCCGATCGTGCCGACCGTCGAGGTCGCATGCCAGCCGATGGTGTAATGGCCCGGGTTGATGCCGCGCCCGACCGCGGCCTGCGCCTCCAGCCCGACCAGATAGGCATCGATGAAGGCCCGCCCAGCGGCCCCGCGCCCCTGCGCCACCGCGAGCAGCGCCGGCACCAGGACCGCCGAGGCATGGGTGATCCCCGGCCGGAAATTGTCGTCATAGTCGAGCGCATGGGCGGCGGTGCCGTTGACCAGCGCGGCGATCGGCTCGCTCGCCCGCCCGCCACCGGCGACGCGCGCCGCGCCCGCCTCGCCGATCTCGGCGGCGAAGGCCTGGCGCACCGCCTGCGTCGCCCGGTCCTCGATGCCGGCCACGATGCAGCCGATCGTGTCGGCGAGCGCATGATGCGCAAGCGCGCGGGCGCGCGGCGAGAACCGTGGAGCCGACCGGCTCCACGCCGCGATGCGTTCGATGGCGCTGGTGTCCTGCATGGTGGTCATCCCTGCCGCGCTTCGAGGATCAGCCGCAGCAGCCGCCCGAAGGCGAAGCGGTCGACCTCGGTGCCCTTGATGTCGGTATCGACGCGGTGGACGATCACCAGATCGAGCGCCGGTACGACGAGGCAATATTGCCCGCCGACGCCCTGGGCGCTGTAGCTGCCGGCCGGCAGCACCACGCCGGGAAAGCCGGCGCCGGAGCGCTCGGTCCACCACATATAGCCATAGCCGCCGCGCGACCCGGCATCGGAGAGCGGCAGCACGCTGGTGCGCACCCAGTTCGCCGGCACCACCTGCCCGTCCCGCCAGCGGCCCTCGCGCAGGAACATCAGGCCGAACCGGGCGAGATCGCGCGTCGACATCCGGAACGGATAGGCCGGATGCGACGAGCACGCGTCCGGCTGCATCCAGCCGTCGCGCCGTTCGCCGTCCTGCCGGAAATCCTCCATGCCGAGCGGCCGCGCGATCCGCTCCAGGAAATCGTCATGGATGCCGGCGCCGGTCAGGCTGGTGAAGATCGTCCCGAGCGCGTTGAAGTCCCAGTTGTTGTAGGACCAGTGCATGCCCGGCGCATGCGCATGGCGCGGCGGCTTGATCGACTTCATCCAGGCCGATTCATAGCCGGCCGGATGGAAGATTCCGGAGCGGGCAGTCAAAAGATCGTAGATCGTCGCCGCCTTTTCGCGCCCGCTCAGCCCCTCCTTGTCGTCGATGCCGAGATCGGCGAGCGTGCGCGACAAATCGATCCGCCCCGCCTCCTCATGGATGCCGATCAGTGCGCTGAGGAAGCTCTTGCGGACCGAATGGCACTGGTAGCGATGCGAAAGATCGCCGCGGCTCGCCACCACCCGCCCGCTTTGGACCAGCATCAGCGTCGCCGTGGCGATCCCGTCTGCGAAGTCCCAGGCGCGCTGGAGCCCCTCGCGGGACCAGCCGGCCGCCTCCGCCTCGACGCTCTCCCAGCCGCTCGCCGGCCAGTGCTCGCCTTCATCCATGCTCCGCTCTCCCGCGCACCCAGCCAGCCTCACGCGATCGGGCGATAGCCGACGCTCGCCTCGAGGAATTCCTGCGTATAGGGCTGCTGCGCCCGCCCCGCCCGGACATCCTCGGCGCTCATCTCCTCGATGATCCGCCCCTCGCTCATCATCGCGACGCGCTCGCACAGATGGGTCACCACGGCGAGGTCGTGGCTGACCATCAGATAGGTCAGGTCGCGCTCGCGCCGCAGCTGCTGCAGCAGGTTGAGGATCTCGGCCTGCACCGAGACGTCGAGCGCCGAGGTCGGCTCGTCGAGCAGCAGCAGTTCCGGCTCGATGATCAGCGCCCGGGCGATGGCGACGCGCTGGCGCTGCCCGCCGGAGAGCTCATGCGGGAAGCGGTAGCGGAAGGAGGGGCCTAGGCCGACCGAGGTGAGGATCGCGTCGATCCGCTCCTGCCGGCGGTCGAAGCCGTGGATCCGCAGCGGCTCGGCCAGCACATGCTGCACCATCTTGCGCGGGTGCAGCGAGGCGTAAGGGTCCTGGAAGACCATCTGCACCCGGCGGAAGAACGGCTTGTCGCGCAGTTTTGACACGCTCTGCCCACGGAAGGCGATCGAGCCGCGATAGTCGCTGTTGAGCCCGGCCAGCGCGCGCAGCACGGTCGACTTGCCGCAGCCCGATTCCCCGATCAGCCCGAAGGCCTCGCCATGAGCCAGCGTGAACGAGACATCGTCGACCGCCTTCAGCGCCGCCGCGCCCTGGCCGAAGGAGATGCCGAGATTCTCGACCGCGAGAGCCGGTGCAGCCTCGCTCATGACGCCGCTCCGCTCTGCAGGGTCGGCCCGTCGAGCCAGGCCGGATCGCGGCTCGGCACCTGCAGGATCTCCGTATGCCGGTCGAGGCGCGGCAGGCTGTCGAGCAGCGCCCGCGTATAGGGGTGGCGGGCCTTGTGCAGCTCGCGCGCCGGCAGATCCTCCATGATCCGCCCGGCATACATCACCAGCACCCGGTCGCAGAAATCCGCCACCAGATTGAGGTCGTGGCTGATGAAGATCAGCCCGGCGCCGCGCCGCGTCACCAGCTCGTCGAGGATGCTCAGCACCTGCCGCCGCACGGTCACGTCGAGGGCGGAGGTCGGCTCGTCCGCGATGATCAGGTCCGGCTCGGGGATCAGCATCATCGCGATCATGATGCGCTGCCCCATGCCGCCCGAGACCTCGTGCGGATAGAGCCGGAACACCCTCTCCGGATCGCGGATCTTCACCGCGTCGAGCATCGCCAGCGCCCGCGCCTGCGCCTCGCTGCGGCCGACTTTGTGGTGCAGCCGGTAGGCCTCGGTGATCTGCTGGCCGACCCGCATCAGCGGGTTGAGCGAGAATTTCGGGTCCTGCAGGATCATCGAGATGCGGTTGCCGCGAATGCCGCGCATCTGGCGCTCGCTGGCGGCGATGAGGTCGATCCCGTCGAAGCGCAGCCGCTTGGCCGAGATGCGCGCCGAGTCGGGCGTCAGCTTGAGGATGGTGCGCCCGGTCAGCGACTTGCCCGAGCCCGATTCCCCGACGATGCCGACCTTCTCGCGCCCGACGCTGAAGGAGATGCCGCGCACCGCCTGCACCGTGCGATGCGCCCCGGCGAAGGAGACGAAGAGGTCCTCGACCTCCAGGAGCTTCTCAGCCATGGCGGGGATCCAGAATGTCGCGCAGCCCGTCGCCGAACAGGTTGAAGGCGAGGCTGGTGGCGAGGATGGCGAGGCCGGGAATGCCGGCGATCCAGCCATTGGTCAGGATGAACTCCCGGCCCGAGGCCAGCATCGCCCCCCATTCCGGGCTGGGCGGCTGGGCGCCGAGGCCGAGGAAGCCGAGCCCGGCCGCCGTCAGGATGATCGCCGCCATGTTGAGGGTGATGCGCACCACCACCGAGGGGATGCACATCGGCACGACATGGCCGAGGATGATGCGCAGCGGTGAGGCGCCCTGCAGCCGCACCGCGGCGATGTAATCGGAGCTGCGGATGGTCAGCGTCTCGGCCCGTGCCAGCCGCGCGATCGGCGGCCAGGCGGCGAGCGCGATCGCGATGATCGCATGGTCGATGCCCGGGCCGAGCGCGGCGACGAAGGCGAGCGCCAGCACCAGGCTCGGAAAGGCCAGGAAGATGTCGACGATCCGCATCAGCACGAGATCGACCCAGCCGCCGAGATAGCCGGAGGTCGTGCCGATGATCAGCCCGAGCGGCGCCGCGATCACCGCGGTCAGCAAGGCGATGTAGAGGGTGATGCGGGCGCCGAACACCATCCGGCTGTAAATGTCGCGGCCGAGCTCGTCGGTGCCGAGCCAATGCGCGGCGGAGGGCCGCTGCAGGCGCTGCCCGAGATCCTGGGCATGGATGTCGTGCGTGGCGATCACCGGCGCCAGCAGCGCCATCAGCCCGATCAGCACGAGAATCGCGAGGCCGAACAGCGCGGCGGGATTGGCGCGCAGCCGCCACCATTTCAGCGAGAGCTGCTGCATCCGCGCCTGGAAGGGCGAGGCCGGCACGGGGGCGGCGAGCCAGGCCCGCAGCCCCCCTGCGCGTGCCCCATCGGTGGATTGGCTGGTCATGGCCGGGCCCTCAGCGGGTGCGCGGGTCGAAGACCCGGTAGAGCAGATCGCAGAACAGGTTGATCGAGACGAAGATCACGCCGACGAGCAGCGTGCAGCCGACGACGGCGTTCATGTCCCCGGCGAGCAGTGCATTGGTCAGATAGCGGCCGAAGCCCGGCCAGGCGAAGACCGTCTCGGTCAGCACCGCGCCTTCGAGCAGGAAGGCGTAGGACAGCGCCACCACAGTCACCACCTGCACGGCGATGTTGCGGAAGGCATGGCCCCAGACGGTGCGCGCCCAGGACAGGCCCTTGACCCGCGCCGTCACCACATATTCCTGGCCGAGCTGCTCCATCATGAAGCTGCGCGTCATCCGGCTGATATAGGCGAAGGAGCCGAAGGCCAGGATCGAGGCCGGCAGGATGATGTGCGACAGGGCGTTGCCGAACATCTCCCAATTGCCGGCGAGCGCGCTGTCGATCAGCAGGAAGCCGGTGACCGGCTCGAGCTCGAACTCATAGGCGAAATCGATGCGGCCCGGCCCCGCCACCCAGCCCAGCGTCGCGTAGAACAGCACCAGCCCCATCAGGCCGAGCCAGAAATTCGGCGCCGAATAGCCGATGAGCCCGACGACCCGCGCCACCTGGTCGACGAAGGAGCCGCGATACATCGCCGCCAGCACCCCGAGCGGGATGCCGATGCTGGTGCCGATCACGATCGCCACGCTGGCGAGCTCGATCGTCGCCGGGAAGACCCGGGCGATGTCGGTCATCACTGGCCGCCCGGTGGTCAGCGCCATGCCGAAATCGAGCTGGATCACGCCCCAGAGATAGCGCCCGAACTGGACGATCAGCGGCTGGTCGAGCCCGAGCTGCCGGTACATCGCCTGATACGCCTCCTCGGTCACATTGTCGCCGAGCACGGCGACGACCGGATCGAGCGGCAGGAGGCGGCCGATGAAGAAGGTCAGCGCCGCCAGCCCGAGCAGGGTCACGGCCAGCGAGACGATGGTGCGGCCGGCGGCCCACAGCCAGGACGGAACGAGGCTCCGCCCCGGCTCGGAATGCAGGCCGGACGCCGCCGTGGCGATCTCGGACATCGCGGCGGCCTTACTTGCTGGCGCGTTCGTAATAGGTGCGGAAGCCGTTCCAGGTCCAGTTCTTCAGCTCCTTGCGCACCCCGGCGACATTGTTCATCTGGAACATGAAGGCCATCGGCCCCTCTTGCATCACCGTCTTCTGGAGCTCGGCATAGAGGGCGTCGCGCTTGGCCGGGTCGGGCTCGAGCAGCGCCTCGTCGACCTTCTTGTTGAGCTCCAGATCCTGATAGGCGGCGCGCCAGCTCGGATACTGGGTCTGCTTCGCCTCGAGCCGGTTGTCCGGGTTGTAGACCAGGCGCGAGGCGTTGCCATGGGCGTCCGGCACGCCGGTCTGCCAGGCCAGCATCGCCGATTGGTATTCGCGGCCGCGGACCTTGCTGAACAGCTGGGCGTTCGCCATCCGCTCCAGCGACAGCTTGACCCCGACCTTGGCGGCGTTCTGCTGCACGCTCTGCGCCAGCGGGTTGGAATGGGGCAGCGTGCCGAAGATCAGGCTGGCCTCGAAGCCGTTCGGATAGCCCGCCTCGCTCAAGAGCTGCTTGGCCTTGTCGAGATCGACCTTGAAGGGCTGCCCTTCCTTCTCGTCGAGCGCTCCCACGGCGCCGAGCTGCGCGAAGCTGGCGCGCGGCACGCCGAGATGGGTCATCACCGTCTTGCCGAGCCCGTCATAATCGATCAGGTAGCGCATCGCGAGGCGCACCTTCGCCTTGGAGAACGGCCCCTCGGCGACGTTGAACCCCCAGTAGAACAGCTGCGGCCGCAGCACGGTGGCGAGGGTCACGTCCTTGGAGTCGGCGAGGTCCTTGAGATCCTCCGGCGTCAGGTCGCGGGCCACGTCGACATCGCCCTGGCTGAGCAGCAGGCGCTGCGTGCCCGGCTCGGCGACATGGCGGATCAGCACGCGCTTCAGCCCGGGCTGCTTGCCCCAGTAAGTCTCATTCGCCTCCAGCACCACCGACTCGCCGGCATTCCAGCGCACCAGCTTGTAGGGGCCGATGCAGGCGGTGCGCGTCGCGAGATACTTGTTGCCGAGATCGGTGCCCTGCTGGTTGGCGAGCAGGGTCTTCTTGTCCAGCGTCGCGGCGACGCGGTTGGCCGCGATCGCCTGCAGGATCAGATTGGTCGGATAGGGCTTGTCGAGCTTGAAGACGAGCGTGTTCTCGCCGGTCGCGACGATGCGCTGCTCGACATCGTCCTTGGTGAAGCCGTACTCGGTCAGCGTCGCCGCATTGCCGAAGTTCAGCTTGACCACCCGATGCAGCGACCAGGCGACATCCTCCGCCGTGGCGACGTTTCCGGAGGGGAATTGCGCCCCCTTGCGCAGGTGGAAGGTGATCTCCTTGCGGTCGGGCGAGACCTCCCAGCGCTCGGCGAACAGCGGCACCACCTTGCGCTCGTCGGCCGCATCGAAATCGACCAGCGCGTCGCAGGTGTTCATGATGATGTCGTTGGTCACCACCTCGCCGATCTGCGCCGGATCGAAGGTGCTGATCGCATCGATGTTCCAGGCCATGACCATGGCGGTCTTCGGCGTGGCGGCGAGCGCGCTCCCGGCTGCCGCCCAGATTGCCGCGGCCGCGCCCCCCGCCGCGAGGAGCAGGCGCCCGGTCTGGTGATGTCGCTTGTTCATGATCGTTTCCCTCGTTGTTGTTGTTGTCTTGTTCGGCTCAGGCCGCGACGGGGCGCGGCTGGATCGGCGGCTGCACCTCCGGCGGGATCGGGCAGACATAGGGCGTCTGCCGCGTCCGCTCCTGGTGATCCTTCTTCGCCCGGGCCAGCAGCGTCTCGTCGCCGATCACCTCCACCGCCGTCGCGGCCATGATCTTGGCGGCGTGGACCATGCCCTTATGCGCCGCCGGCGCCTTGCCCTGCGCGGTGATCTGCCAGGAATGGCCCGGCGTGCCGATGGCATGGGTCGCGACCCTCGCCTGGATGGTCGGCACCGTCCAGCTCACATCGGCGACATCGGTCGAGCCGATCATCGGCACGCCGCGCGTGCCCTGCGGCACGACGAAATCGCAGAGCGGCGTGTTCTGGCGCGGCGCGATGCCGGTGCGGCGGTAATCGTTGAGGATGTCGCCTTGGGAGAGCGTCGCCTGGATCTTCGCGGCGAAGGCGCGGTCGGCCTCGTCGAACGGTACCGGGCCGAGCCGCTCCATCACCTTGAACATCGCGTCTTCGAGCGGCGTGTTGGCGAGCATGTTGGAAACCGCGCTCATGATCGAGATCGCCACCTTGGTCTCGGTCATCAGCGCCGCGCCCTCGGCGATCTTCCGCACCCGCTCGTTGAGCTCGAGCATGCCGGCAAGATCGCGCGCCCGGATCGCGTAGCGCACCTTCGCCGAGGCCTGCACCACATTGGGTGCGATGCCGCCCGCATCGAGCATCGCGTAGTGGATGCGGGCATCGCTCGGCATGTGCTCGCGCATATAGTTGACGCCGACATTCATCAGCTCGACCGCATCGAGCGCCGAGCGGCCGAGATGCGGCGCCGCCGCCGCATGCGAGGCGCGGCCGGTGAACTGGAAATCCATCCGCGTATTGGCGAGCGACAGCGCATCGTCGACCTTGGTCATCGAGGACGGATGCCAGCTGATCGCCACGTCGACATCGTCGAAGACGCCGGCCCGCACCATGAAGGCCTTCGCCGCCCCGCCCTCCTCGGCCGGGCAGCCGAAATAGCGCACGCGGCCGGGCCGTCCGGTCTGCGCCAGCCAGTCCTTCACCGCCGTCGCCGCCAGCAGCGCGGCCGAGCCCAGCATGTTGTGGCCGCAGCCATGGCCGTGGCCGCCGGCCTCGACCGGGCGCGGCTCGGCGATATTGGCCTCCTGGCTGAGACCGGGCAGCGCATCGTATTCGCCGAGGATGGCGATCACCGGCCCGCCCTCGCCCGCCTCGCCGGCCACCGCCGTCGGTATGCCGGCGACACCCTCGCTGACCCGGAAGCCCTGCTCGCGCAGCATGGCGAGATGCTCGCCGGCCGAGCGGTATTCGGTATAGGCGATTTCCGGCATGCCCCATACCCGGTCGCTCAGCGCCTCGAAGCCCTGCCGCTTGGCATCGACCAACTGCCAGATGATCTCGGAATTCTGCATGCTGCGTCCTCTCTAGAGATGTTCGCGCAGGAAGCGGGCGACGGCGCCGAAGACGTTGCGCCGGTTCTCGATCCGGGCAAAGCCATGGCCCTCATGCGGGACCCGCAGATACTCGACCGGCCGGCCGAGCCCGCGCAGCACCGAATAGACCATCTCGCTCTCGCCGGGCGGCACGCGCGGATCGTCGAGCCCCTGCGCGACGAACAGCGGCGCCCGGATGCGATCGAGCCGATGGATCGGCGAGAAGCGGATCAGCTGCTCGCGATCGGCGACCGCGTCGCCATATTCGGCGGCGCGCAGATAGCGGCGCCACGGCCCGGTCGTCTCCAGCATGGTCAGGAAATTGGCGATGCCGTAGAACTCGACGCCGACTTTCCACAGCTCCGGCTGCTCGACCAGGGCCGCCAGAACCATGAAGCCGCCATAGGAGCGGCCATAGACGGCGACCCGCGCATCGTCGACATCCGGCTGCCGGCGCAGCCACAGCCGCACCGCCTCGAGATCGGCGACCGCATCCATGCGCAGGCGCCCGTCGTCGAGATGCTGGTAGCGCCGGCCATAACCGGTCGAGCCGCGCACATTCGGCGCGATCACCATGATGCCCTGGCTGAGGAAGAACTGCAGATCGGCGCGGAAGATCGGGGTCCACTGCGCCTCCGGTCCGCCATGCACCACGACGACGGCCGGATAGCCCTGCGCCGGCGCCTTGCCGCGCGGCCGGTAGACGAAGAACGGCACTTCGAGCCCGTCGAAGCTGGCGACGCTGGCCAGGCTCGGCTCGACGAAGCCGGCCGGATCGACGCCCGCTTTCGGCGCATTGGTCAGCCTTGCGACCTGCCGCTTGGCGATGTCGAGGCGCCAGATGTCCGGCGGCGAGGCCGAGCCGTCGAGCGGGAACACCACACCGGAGCCGTCCGGCAGCCAGGCGACGGAGGCGATCGTGCCCGGCGGCAGGCCCTGCGCCTCGAACTCCGCGCCGCTGCCGAGATCGTGCACCACCAGCCGGCTCCAGCCGCGATCATTGGCGACATAGGCGAGCCGGCCCTGATCCGGCGACAGCGCCAGCGCCTCGATATCCTGGCTCTCGCGGGCGACGATCCAGCGCATCGCCCCGTCCGCCGTGTCGCAGAAGGCGATCGAAAGGTATTCGCGGCCCTGATCGGTCAGGGTGAAGAAGCCGCTGCCGTCTTTCTTCATCCGGCTGGCGGCATAGCGTGCCCGGCCCTCATGCGGCAGCAGCGCCCGGCGCTCGCCGCTCTCCAGATCGAGCCGGTAGAGGTCCTGATCGCTCATCGAGCCGGTCGCATCGGCGATCAGCAGCGAGCGCCCGTCGGGGAAGAAGGCCACCGCCTCACGATAGCCGCTTCCCTCGAAGACGCGCCGCGCCGTCCGCGTCGACAGCTCCATCACATAGATGTCCATGTGCTCGCGCTGGCGCGCATTCGAGGCGAAGGCGATGCGCTGCCCATCGGGCGCGAAGGCGCCCCAGGCATGGACAACGGTCGGATCGTCCGTCAGCGGCTCCGGCACGCCCGAGGCGCCCGGCACCAGCCAGAGCTGATGGCGCTCGTCGCCGCCGCGATCCATGGTGAACAGCAGGTCGCGGCTCTTCGGATTGAACGCGATCGCGCCGATCGGCTCCGGCATGTCGGTCAGCCGCCAGGGCGCCCCGCCGGCGAGCGGCCGCAGCCAGATCTGATGCGTGCCGCTTTCGTCGCTGAGATAGGCCAGCAGCTCGCCATCGGGCGCGACTGCCGGGCTCTTGGCGCTGCGGATCTCGAGATAGGGCTCGATACCGAGGCGGATCTGGCTGGCGGCTTCGAAAAACATGGCTGCTCCTTCAGGCCGCGAGAGCCGGCAGCGCATCGCGCAGCCGGTCGGTCGCCTCGCGCAGGGCGATCCCCAGGGCGGGCGCGCTCGGCGTCGCGGCGTGGTTTGCCTGCGTCACGATGGTGAAGCGTGCCTCCGGCCAGGCGCTCTTCAGCCGCCAGGCGGTGCACATCGGCGTGACGATGTCGTAGCGCCCCTGCACGATCTCGCATGGCAGATGGCGGATGCGCGCGATGTCGCGCAGCAGCTGCCCCGGCTCGAGGAAGGCGCCGTTGACGCAGTAATGCGTGAAGATCCGCGCCAGCGCGAGCGCCGCCGCCGGCTCGGTCAGCGCGGCGACATGCCCTTCATCGGGCAGGAAGGTCTGGGTGCGGCCGGAAAAGCTGCGCAGGCTGATCGCCGCCGCCAGCTGCAGCTCCGCGTCGGGCCCGGTGAGCCGGCGGTGATAGGCGCGCAGCAGATCGCCGCGCTCGCCCTCGGGCACGAAGCCGGCGAACGCCTCCCAGTGATCGGGGAAGATCGTGCGCGAGCCGTGGAACCACCAGTCGATCTCCGCCGGCTCGGCCAGGAAGATGCCGTGCAGCCGCAGGCCGAGGCAGCGCTCCGGATGGGCCTGCGCATAGGCGAGGCCGAGGCAGCTGCCCCAGGATCCGCCGGCGACAAGCCAGCGCTCGATTCCGAGATGGCTGCGGATCCGTTCCAGATCGGCGATCAGCGCCTGCGTCGTGTTGCCGGCGAGCGCGGCGCTGGGCTGCGAGCGGCCGGCGCCGCGCTGGTCGAAGGTCACGAGGCGGAAGGCCGCCGGGTCGAAGCTGCGCCGCTGCACCGGCTTGCTGCCCGCTCCGGGCCCGCCATGTAGGAAAACCGCCGGAATTCCGTCCGGATTGCCGCTTTCCTCGACCAAAAGTTCATGCCCCTCGCCCACGGCGAGCCGCAGCGAGCGATAGGGTTCGCCCGAGGGATAGAGTCCGTTGCCGTCGTCCGCCACGCGACACTCCGCCGATGCCGGGCGCATCGCGGCGCCGGGCTCCTCCAGGCGCAAGGTGGCATGACGTTACGGCGCTGGCTAATGCATTCGCCGCCCGGGTCTATGAATTTCAGGAATAATGATGGCTGGGATTGCGCCGAGCCGAAGCCCGCAGGGCGAAGGCTGGTGGGCCGGGCCGGATTCGAACCGGCACCGGCGCTGTTATGAGCAGCGAGCTCTAACCGTTGAGCTACCGGCCCGCAGATCGGGTAACACCGCCATGGCGGGGCAGGCAAGCGGATCGCCAATGAAAACGCCGCCGTCCGGCATGGACGGCGGCGCGATTTCGATATGGCGACGAGGTCAGGCGGCCTGCGCCTGCGCATGGTCGTGCTCGACCGCATGGCCCTCGCGGAAGCTGAAGCGGGCGATGTGCTCCTTCAGCGAGCGGGTCTGCTCGTCGGTCAGCGCCAGCGCCGCATTGGTCTCCTCGACCAGCGCTGCGTTCTGATGGGCCATGGTGCCGATCCCGTCGATCTCCTTGTTGATCGTCGAGACGTCGCTGGCCTGGCCGCGCGCGGTCTGCGAGATGCCGTTCATCAGCCCCGAGAGATCGTTGACCGAGGTCAGGATCGCCTCGAACACCGCAGAGGTCTCCTCGACCAGCCCGACGCCGACCTTGACGTCGCCATGCGCGGCCTCGACCAGCTTCTTGACGTCGTTGGAGGCATCGGCCGAGCGCTTGGCCAGGCTGCGCACCTCGCTGGCGACGACCGCGAAGCCCTTGCCGGCATCGCCGGCGCGGGCCGCCTCCACCGCCGCGTTGAGCGCCAGCAGATTGGTCTGGAAGGCGATCTCGTCGATCATCGCGATCACCTCCGAGATCTTGCTCGAGGAGGTGCGGATGCGCTGCATCGCCTCCAGCGCCGAGGCGACGACCTGCTCGCCCTTCTGGGCGCGCTCCTCGGCGCTCTGCGCCATGCCGACCGCGTCCGCCGCATCCTTGGCGGTCTTCTGGACATTGCTGGCGAATGCGCCGAGCTGGTTGGTGGCGACCGAGACGGCGTTGCTCTCCTCGCTGGTGCGTTCGGCGAGGTCGGTGACGCCGTCGAGGATCTCGCTGGTCGCGCTGCGCACGGCGGAGACGGTCTCGGCAAGCCGGGCCAGCGTGCTCTCGAACTCGCCGGCGAGCCCGTTGGTGCCGTCCTTCAGCTCGGCGAAGGCGCCCTGATACATCCCCTCGACGCGCGCCGACAGGCGCCCCGCCGAGAGCTCGGCCAGCACCTCGCAGGTCTCGGACAGGCCGGTCTGCACGGTTTCCAGCAGTTCGTTGACCGAGTCGGCCAGCGCATTCAGCTCGGCATCGGCGAAATTGGCGGCGACGCGCTGGCCGAAATCGCCCTGCGCGGCCGCGGCGACGACCTGGCCGAAGGCCTCGCTCAGCTCCTGCATCATCTGCTGGCGCTGCTCGCGGGCGCGCTCCTCGTCGTCGATCTTGGCGAGCTCGGCGGCGCGCAGCGCCACCGCATTGTCGCGGAACAGCAGCACGCTCTTGGAGATGTCCGAGATCTCGTCATTGCCCCTGACCTCGACATTGGTCTCGAGCTGCCCATCGGCAATCGCCCTGGTGGCGGCCCAGAGCCGGTTGAGACGCCCGACGATCTGGGGCCGGACATAGAGCAGCGACAGCGCCAGCGCGACCAGCAGCGAGCCGAGCCCGATCAGCCCGAGCAGCAGCTCGCTCTTGGCGATCGTCTCGCGCGTCGAGCTGTTCGCGGCCTGGGCGTCCCGGCGCGCGCCCTGGACCAGCGCGTCGACCTCGGCGCGCAGATTGGCGGCTGCCTCGTCGACCTCTTTGAGGCCGCGGGCGATCGACTCGCGGGTGGTGATGTCGCGGCCGCGGATATCGACCAGCCCCTCGCTGCCCTCGCCCACCTCGATCAGTTCCTGCACGGTGCGGGTGCGGGTCTGGTTCGGCATGATCTTCTCGGCTTCGCCCAGCGAGCCCCTGAGCTTGTGGGCGATGCCGTTGAACCGCTCGCGGGCAGTGGCGAGCTTGGCCTTGTCGGTGATCTGGGCGATCTCGCGCAGCAGGCCGACCATCTCGTTGACATCGGCCTGCAGCGTGCGCGCCAGGTCGAAGATCGCGAAATCGCGGTCGACCAGCGTCTTGACCGCGCCGTTCAGCGCCTCGCCGGACAGGATGCCGAGATCGCCGAGGCCGAAGGTCACGGCGAACTTGGCCTGCTCTGCCTCGCCGCTCGCGGCCTTCACGAAGGACTCATAGGCCTTGCCCAGCTTCTCGATCGCATTGTTGGCCTCGGCCGCGACGCGCAGGCGCTCGCCGGTGAGATCGTTGATGTCGTTGATCTGGCGCGAGAGCGCATCGAGCGCCGACTGCGCCTTCTTGGCGTCGACCGTGCCGAGCTGGCCGATCTTGCGCACGAGCTCGAACTGGCGGGCCTCGATCTTGTCGAACTCGCCGGTCAGCACCGCCCGGTCACGGACCGACTGCACCTCCATGAAGCGCGGGGCCAGCGCGCTCGAGGCGGTCGCGGCCTGCGAGAGCTCGAGCGCGAGCTCCACCACCGGCATCTTGCGCTCGACCATGTCGTCGACGGTGCCGCTGACCCGCTCATAGGAGAACCAGGCGACGAGCGAGGCTGCCAGCGTCAGGACCGTCAGGACGCCGAGCGCCGCATAGATGCGCGAGGCGATCCCGATACGCGAGCCCTTCTGGCGCGCAGGTTTCCTGGTCTTCGACATCACGCGATACTCCTGAAGACTGCTCGCAGAGCGCGCCGAGCGGCCGGCCGCGCGAGGCGCGCGAACGGCCGGTTGTCAGCGGCGGATTGTGGGAAATGCGGGAACGGGGCGGCGGCCGATCGCGTGCATGCTGCGCGCGGGCAGATGACGAAGGTCGATCATCCAGGTTCTCCCAACCCCGGTTCGATCGGCCTGGACAGGCCTTTCATCGCCAAAATTGCCGAGACCTGCTTAAAGAACGTTTAAATTCCTGGATTCCTATGAATCAGTCGCTTCGCCGCGGGCTTCACCGCTCGTTAACCGAGCGGCTCAGCCTTGCGCCGACGGCACCGGCCGGGGGCGTCCGTCGTCATCGATCGCGACGAAGGTGAAGGTCGCATCGGTCACCTTCTCGTGCAGCTCGGTGCGGAACCGCTTGGCCCAGGCCTCGACCTGGATCTTCATCGAGGTGCGCCCGACCGATTCGACCGATGTGTAGACGCTCAGCACATCGCCGACCTTGACCGGGCGGATGAAGGTCATCGCTTCCACCGCCACGGTGACGACGCGCCCCTGCGCCCGGTCGACGCCGGCGATGCCGCCGGCCTGGTCCATGCGCGACATCACCCAGCCGCCGAAGATGTCGCCATTGGCATTGGTGTCCGCCGGCATCGCGATGGTGCGCACGGTCAAGGTGCCGCGCGGCGCTTCCTCCGGCCTCAGCCCGGGCTCGCTCATCTCGTCCCTCCCCTCACGCCGCCGCCAGCTTCGGGCGCGCCTTCAGCATCAGCCAGGAGACGATCGCGAGATTGACCAGGTTCCAGGCAAGCCCGTTCAGGAAGGCGAGGCGATAAGACGCCGCCGCATCGAAGATCAGCCCGGACACCCAGCCGCCGAAGGCCATGCCGAAGATGGTCGCGGACATCACCACGCCGATTCGCACCCCGGCCTCGCGCGGCGGCATGTAATCGCGCACCAGCACGGCATACATCGGCACGATCCCGCCCTGGAACAGGCCGAAGATCCCGGTCACCACGAAGAGCGAGGCGAGCCCGTCGAACCACAGATAGAGGAACAGCGCCATGCCCTGCATCAGCGAGGAGAGCGCCAGCGTCGCCGTGCCGCCGATCCGATCGGCCACGAAGCCCGAGCCGATGCGGCTGACGATGCCGAGCGCCATCATCACCGTCAGCATCTCGGCGCCGCGCGCCACGCCATAACCCAGATCGCTGCAATAGGCGACGATATGGACCTGCGGCATCGACATCGCGACGCAGCAGCAGAAGCCGGCGACGACCAGCAGCAGCTGGAGCTGGTTCGGGCTCAGCCCGAGATCGCCGCGGGCGCCGGCGCTGGTCGCCTCGGCCGCCGCGATGCTGGCCGCGCTCGGCCGCCGGCGGAAGAACGGCGCCAGCGGCAGCATGATGGCGAGCGCCGCCAGGCCGAGGCCGAGATGGGTGGCGCGCAAGCCATAGGTGTCGACGCCCCAGTTGATCAGCTGCGGCCAGAACATGCCGGCGAAATAGCTGCCGGACGCTCCGAACACGACGGCGAGCCCGCGATAGCGCCGGAACCACAGCGACAGATCGGCGATCAGCGGCGAGAATCCGGTGGAGGCGCCGAGGCCGATCAGCAGCCCGTGCGCGAGCGCGAACTGCCAGAGCGAAGTCGACATTGCGGCGAGCGCATAGCCGCTGCCGAGCAGCAGCGCCCCGAGCACGATCGGCCAGACGATGCCGACGCGGTCGACCAGCCGGCCCATGGCGATATTGCCGATGCCGAAGCCCAGCATCGCGCAGGTATAGGGCAGCGAGGCCCCGGCGCGCAGGACGCCGAACTCCTGCTGCACCGCCGGCAGCACGACGACGACCGACCAGGAGCCGACGCAGGCGACGGTGCCCACCACCAGCGCCACGGCAAGTCTGAGCCATGCATAGCGTGAATCGGGCGCGTAGCGTGCGTCCAGGGCGTCCATGTTTCCTCACCGGGCCGATCGAAGCGTCGATCTTGTCGCAGGCGAGCATAAGCCCGCCGAGCACGGCCACAAGCGCTCCGGCAGCGTGGCGATGCGGCGCGGATGTGGGTGCGCGGCGACTATTCGCCCCGCGCCGTCCGAACAGATGCGCATCGAGCATGCCCGCCGCGCGCGCAAGACGTGGCATCTCGTCCTGCCGCATGCAAAGCTGTCGCCAAGGATAAAATCTCGCACCCCGGCCGCTCCTCCGGCCGGGCCGATGCGTTTCATGGCTGGGCTTTCGAATCGAGACTGTCGGAAGACGGCGCGCACCGACGATCTTCGCCTCCGCTTCGGAGATCATATCGTCGTGAGCTTATCCATTGCCCTGTAATGCACAGCTATACTTTCGGGTTGCCAAGCTTCCCTTGGGCTGCCACGTTTAAGACTTAATTCACTCTGCCGCAGAGCGGAGACGGCGGACCATCGCCCGAAGGAGGAGAGCCCATGGAGCAGGCCGTGCACAACGCCGCGCTGGACGCGCGCGACCGCGACGATCCCTATCACCTGGTGCCGGAAGGCATCCTCGAGCCTCCATCGGGATGGAGGTCGAGCCTGAAGCATCTCGGGCCGGGCCTGATCGTCTCGGCCTCGATCGTCGGCTCCGGCGAGCTGATCGCCACCACCACCCTGGGCGCGCAGGTCGGCTTCGCCCTGCTCTGGCTCGTGATCGTCTCGACCTTCGTCAAGGTCGCCGTGCAGATCGAGCTGGCCCGCTGGACCATCGTGACCGGGCTGCCGGCGCTGACCGGCTATGACAGGGTGCCGCCCAAGATCGCCTCGGTGGGCTGGATCAACCTGCTCTGGGCCGTGATGGCGCTGTCGAAGGTGCTGCAGGTCGGCGGCATCGTCGGCGGCGTGGCGATCGCCTTCTCGATCCTGTTCCCGATCGGGGGCGATCCGATGGCGGCGATGTCGGTCACGACCTGGGTCGTCATCGTCGTCATCGGCTCGATCGCCCTGCTCTATTCGGACAGCTACAGCTTCATCGAGCGCGTCGCGATCCTGCTCGTCGTGCTGTTCTCGGTGATGACCACGCTGATCGCCCTCGGTCTGCCCTTCTCGCCCTTCCCCTATACGAGCGAGCAGGTTCTCAGCGGGCTGACCTTCGCGATCCCGGTCGGCGCCATCGCCGCCGCCGTCGCCATGTTCGGCATCACCGGCGTCGGCGCCGACGAGATCACCTTCTACACCTATTGGTGCATCGAGAAGGGCTATGCCCGCTATGTCGGCCCCAATGACGGCAGCGAGGCCTGGAAGCGCCGCGCCAAGGGCTGGATCAGCGTCATGTACAAGGACGCCTTCCTGTCCTGGCTGATCTACACCTTCTCGACCATCGCCTTCTACATCATGGGCGCGGCGGTGCTGAACCCGCAGCAGATCGTCCCCAAGGGCAACGAGATGATCACCGCGCTGTCCCGGATGTACACCGACGCGCTGGGCCCCTGGGCCGCGACGACCTTCCTGATCGGGGCGATCGCGGTGCTCGGCTCGACGCTCTGGGCCGCGATTCCGAGCTGGTCCCGCATGTATGTGAACTTCCTCGCGACCATCGGCGTGGTGCGCTGGCACGACAAGACCGAGCGGACCCGCTGGATCCGCATGTTCACCATCGGCCTGCCGATCATCTGGGGCGTGGCCTATCTGGTGATCCAGGCGCCGGTGCTGATGGTGCAGATCGGCGGGCTCGCCACCGGCGTGTTCCTGCTCGCGGTCGTCTGGGCGGTCTGGTATCTGCGCGCCAGGGACATCCCGGAGGAGCTGCGTGGCGGGCCGCTGTTCAACGCGCTGCTGATCCTCAGCAGCATCGCCATCGGCATCCTCGGCCTCTACACCGTCGCCAGCATCTTCGGCTTCAGCATCAAATAGGCGCGTCCCGCATAGCCGTAACTCAGTGTGAGAGCACCCTGCTCTCACACCCGGTCAGCTGCGCGTAATCCTCCGCCGGCCGCGGCTCGCCGAGCAGATAGCCCTGCGTGTAGTCGCAGCCCTCGTCGATGAGGAAATCGAGCTGCTCGCGGGTCTCGACGCCCTCGGCCACCACCTCGATGCCGAGCGCGTGGCCGAGCGCGATCACCGCCCGCGCGATCGCCGCCGCCTCCGAGGCGGCGCCGAGATTGGCGACGAAGCTGCGGTCGATCTTCAGCGTCGAGAGCGGGAACATGTGAAGATAGGAGAGCGACGAATACCCGGTGCCGAAATCGTCGAGCGCGATCCGGACGCCGAGCGCCTTGATCCGGTGCAGGACCAGCATGGTGCGGTCGAAATCGGCGATCATCACCCCTTCGGTGATCTCGAGCTCGAGCCGCTCGGGCTCCAGCCCGGTCTCGCTCAGGACCATGTCGATCAGCCCCGGCAGGTCGCCATGATGGAACTGCAGCGGCGAGATATTGACCGCGATGCGCAAGGGCTTCGCCCAGCGCGCCGCCTCGGTGCAGGCCTGGCGCAGAACCTGCTCGGCCAGCGGCAGGATCAGCCCGCCCGCCTCCGCCGCCGGAATGAATTGCGCCGGCGGGATTTCGCCACGCTCGGGGTGTCGCCAGCGCGCCAGCGCCTCGAAGCCGGCGAGCTGCCCGCCGCTTGCGAAGACCGGCTGGTAGTGCAGGCCGATCTCGCCGCGCGCGAGCGCCAGCTTCAACGCTTTCGCCAATTCCTGCTGCGCCGCCAGCCCCGGCTCGACGCGCCGGTCGGTGATGTCGATCAGCAGATTGATGGCCCCGGTCAAGCCGCCCTTGCCGTCGAACAGCGGCGTCGGCAACGGCATGAAGCGCACGCGGCTGCCATCGGGCCGCTCCGCGACAGCCTCGACGCCGCGGATCTCGCGGCGCTCCCGCAGCGCCACGGCCATCGGACAATCCGCATGCGCGAGCGGCGTGCCGTTGACCTGGAACAGCCGATGCGTGACGCACCACCGGTCCTCGCCGAGCCGCGGCTGTCGCCCGGCGAAGCGCATCGCCGCCTCGTTGAAATAGGTCAGGCGCCCCTCGGCATCCGTCGCATAGAGCGCGATCGGCAATTTGGTGACGATCTCCCGAAACCAGTCCTCCTGGAGCGCGTCCGGTTCCGCGGCGGCCTGCGAGAGGATGAAGAGCAGCTGCTCGGCTTCGTCGGTGTTCGGAGGGGGCGTTTCGCTGCCGGCAACGCTGGGTGACGTCTTCAAAATCAACAACTCGATACAGAACGGGCGATCCGGAGCGATCTAAAGTTTCAAACCCGAATAAATATTTAAGTCCCGATGACGCCGTCAGCGGAACAGCTTCTCGTCCTGCTCGTCGATCAGCTGGCGCCCCTTGACGATGGCGAAATCGGCCGCCTGGTCGGCTGCCGGAAACCGGTCGGCGCGGATGAAGCGATGGCTCTTCACCTCGCCATCGATCTCCTTCTCGATCACGCCGGCGAGCTGATGCTGGCCGCCTTCGACGAAGGGTGTCGCATGGATGGTGAAGCCCTTGTACTCGGCGCTTTTCAGCGGGCCGGCCGGGGCCTCGGTCGTGGGCTCCTTGCGGCCGAACAGGGATTTCAGGAAGGACATCGCGCGCTCCATCTGCTCCGCCCTGTATAGCGCGAAAGCCGGCGCCTTGGCCAAGCGCTCAGGCGAGATGCAGCACGATCTCGCGGCGGTGCGGGCGGGCACGGTGTTCGAACAGGTGGATTCCCTGCCAGCTCCCCAGCGCCAGCCGGCCGCTGCTGACCGGCACCGCCAGCGAGACCGGCAGCAGCGCCGCCTTGATATGCGCCGGCATATCGTCCGGCCCTTCGGCCCGGTGCACCAGATAGTCCATCGCGGGATCGTCGGCCGAGGGCACGAGCCGCTGCAAGAAGGCGCGAAGATCGCGCTGCACATCCGGATCGGCATTTTCCTGGATCAGCAGCGAGCAGGAGGTATGCCGGACGAACAGCGTCAGCAACCCGGTCTCGACCGCCGCCTCGCGCACGAAGCGGGCGGCGGCATCGGTGATCTCATACAGTCCCGGCCCGCGTGTCTCGACGGTGACGAGGCTCTGGCGCACGCTCATCAGCGCTCGGTCAGCGCGAGCTTGGCCCCGAGCGCGACGAAGGCGGCGGCGAAGCTGCGCCTCAGCCAGGCCATCACCGAAGGCCGCGTCACCACATGGTCGTGCATCGCCGCGGCAAACAGCCCATAGAGCGCGAAGACCACGAAGGTCATCGCCATGAACACGCCCGACAGCTCGAGCATCCGCGCGAGCGGGCTGGCCTCGCTCGCCGGAATGAACTGCGGCAGGAAGGCGACGAAGAAGATCGAGAGCTTCGGGTTCAGCACATTGATGGCGATGCCGTCGACCAGCACGCGCCAGGCCGAGCGGCGATCGGCCTTGGCCTCGACGCTGAGCGCGCCGCGCTCCTTCAGCGTCTGCCAGGCCATCCAGAGCAGATAGGCGACACCGGCATATTTCACGATCTCATAGGCGAGCGCGCTGGCATGCAGCAGCGCGGCCAGTCCCATCATCGCGGCCAAAAGATGCGGCACGATGCCGAGCGTGCAGGCGCAGGCGGCGAGCACGCTCGCCCTGGCCCCGCGCGTCAACCCGGCGGCGATCGTATAGATCGCGCCGGTTCCGGGCGAAGCGACGATGATCAGCGAGGTCAGCAGGAATTCGAGCGACATCTTACGAGCCCAGCCCTTCGAGAACGCCGCCGATCGCCGCGCCCATCCCATCGATCACCGCGCCGGCCGCAGCGCCGAGCATTTCGCCGACACCCTCGACCATCACATTGCCGGCGATATCGGCGGCGCCGCCGAGCACATCGCCGAGGCTGGAGCCGGACTTCTTCGCCTCTTCCTCGACTTGCGCTTGAACCACGGCCTGGCCGGCCTCAGCCTCGGCCGCATTGGGGATGCCCGTCATATCCGCTCCTCTGGCGAACACATCGATCCTGCGGCACAGCATAGCAAAACCCCCCAGACACGCCACGGGGCGCCGAAGCGCCCCGCATGATCTCCATCAATTGTCCAGGAAGCTCCGCAGCTTCCTGCTGCGGCTCGGATGCTTCAGCTTGCGCAGCGCCTTCGCCTCGATCTGGCGGATGCGCTCGCGGGTCACCGAGAACTGCTGGCCGACCTCCTCGAGCGTGTGGTCGGTGTTCATGCCGATGCCGAAGCGCATGCGCAGCACGCGCTCCTCGCGCGGGGTGAGCGAGGCCAGCACCCGCGTCGTCGTCTCGCGCAGATTGCTCTGGATCGCCGCGTCGATCGGCAGGATCGCGTTCTTGTCCTCGATAAAGTCGCCGAGATGGCTGTCCTCCTCGTCGCCGATCGGGGTCTCCAGCGAGATCGGCTCCTTGGCGATCTTCAGGACCTTGCGGACCTTCTCGAGCGGCATCGCCAGCTTCTCGGCCAGCTCCTCCGGGGTCGGCTCGCGGCCGATCTCGTGCAGCATCTGGCGCGAGGTCCGCACGATCTTGTTGATCGTCTCGATCATGTGGACCGGGATGCGGATCGTGCGCGCCTGGTCGGCGATCGAGCGGGTGATCGCCTGCCGGATCCACCAGGTCGCATAGGTCGAGAACTTGTAGCCCCGGCGATACTCGAACTTGTCGACCGCCTTCATCAGGCCGATATTCCCCTCCTGGATCAGGTCGAGGAACTGCAGCCCGCGATTGGTGTATTTCTTGGCGATCGAGATCACCAGGCGCAGATTGGCCTCGATCATCTCCTTCTTCGCCTGCCGCGCCTCGCGCTCGCCCTTCTGGACCATCAGCACGATCTTGCGGAACTCCTGGATCTCCAGCCCGGTCTCCGAGGCCAGGGTATGGATGTCCTCGCGCAGCTCGCGGATGCGCTCCTTCTCCTGCGCGACGAACTCCTTCCAGCCGCGCGAGCCGAGCTTGGAGACGCGCAGCAGCCATTTCGGATCGAGCTCGCCGCCGATATGCTGCTTCAGGAAGTCCTCGCGGGCGACGCCATAGGTCTCGGCCAGGCGCAGCAGTCGGGTCTCGTGCGAGATCAGGCGCTTGTTGATGTCGTAGAGCTGCTCGACCAGCGCCTCGATGCGGTTGTTGTTGAGCGAGAGCGACTTCACCGCGGTGATGATGTCGTCCTTCAGCTTCTTGTATTTGCGGTCCTGCGACGGCGTGAGCTTGGCGTTCTCCAGCCGGTTGGCGATGTCCTGGTCCTGCAGGCGGCGCAGCTTGGTGTAGTTGGAAGCGATCGAATCGAAGGTCTCGAGCACGCGCGGCTTCAGCTCGGCTTCCATCGCCGAGAGCGAGACATTGTTCTCCATGTCGTCGTCGTCGATGGCTTCCGGCGCCAGCTCGCCGCCGCCGTCCTCGCCGAAGCCGGGCTGCGCCGCCGCGGGCTGGCCCTCGCCGCCCACGCCCTCGCCCTCGCCCGGCAGCTGCGCCGGGTTCTTGCCGTCCGGACCGGCATAGGTCGCTTCGAGATCGATGATGTCGCGCAGGAGGACCTTGCCCTCCATCAGCTCGTCACGCCAGATGATGATCGCCTGGAAGGTCAGCGGGCTCTCGCAGAGCCCGGCGATCATCGCCTCGCGCCCGGCCTCGATGCGCTTGGCGATGGCGATCTCGCCCTCGCGCGAGAGCAGCTCGACCGAGCCCATCTCGCGCAGATACATCCGCACGGGATCGTCGGTGCGCTCGGTCGGCTCGAGATTGCGCTTGGTCTCGACCGGCAGCGCCGAGCGCGTCGCCTCGACGAGATCGCCGCCCTCGGCTTCGTCCTCGGCCTCGTCCTTGCCGCGCGCCGCGCGCTCCTCGCCCGCCGCCTCGGGGTCTTCGTTGTCGACGACGTTGATGCCCTGCTCGCTGAGCTGGCCGAGCACGTCCTCGATCTGCTCCGAGGAGAATTCCTCCGAGGGCAGGACTTCGTTCAGTTCGTCATAGGTGACATAGCCGCGCTTCTTCGCGAGCTTGATCATCCGCCTGACGGCCTGATCCGTGAGATCGAGCAGGGGGCCGTCCGCGCTCGGAGGTGCCTCCGGAGAAACCGGCTCGGTCTTGTCCCGCTCGCTCACTTTGGTCGCCATCAATCAGCGCTCCACCTCTTGCGCGCCGAGCCGATACCGCCCGACGCAGAAAAGGGCGCCGCGGCCGCTCTCCTGCCGCGCACCCCACCCATCTCGTCCGTCACAGATAGCGCCGATCATCCTTGATGAATCGTCACCATCCTTGAAGTCATCCCCGGATCTGCCGACGAAAAGCAACGCGCCGCGCCCGGTCAATCCTCGGAACTGGCCTCGGTACCCTCGATCGCCTCGAGGCGGGCCTTCACGTCCTTCATCCAGGCAAAATTGGCTTCCGTTGCGTCGTCAGCCAATGCGCGTTCGGCTGCCTTCAGCTCGCTATGTAGCGTGCGCGCACGATGATGCAAGACGAGAGCTTGTCGAATCGAATCAAAAACCGATTCAGGATCAGCCGTTTGCGCCAGCTTGAGCCGCTCGGCCGGGCCGGTGACGGCGAGCAGCGCCGCCTGCGCTTCGGCCACGCGCTGCTGCTCCAGCCGGCGCGCGAACGCCTCGCGATCGAAGCTGCCATCGATGGCCGCCTCGAGCAGCGCCTGCCGGAAACGCTCCGCCGCCGGCCCTTCGAGCGCGAGCTCCGCGATCTCGTCGACGCAGCGCATGACCAGGTCGGGATGGCTCGCCAGCGCCAGCAGCACGAAGGCCTCGCGCGCATTCTCGCCGCGCTGGCGCTGCAGCAGCTGCGAACGTGCCAGCTGCGGGCTGGGCCGAACCAGCGACAACGGCACCCGCGCCGGCCCCTGGCCGAAGCCGCGTCCGCCCCGGCCCTGGCCGGAATACGCGCTCTGCCGGCGCCCTTCGGAGCGTCCCTCGAAGCCCCCCTGCGCCGGCGCAGCGGCGAAGAGCTGGCCGATCCGCTCGTCGATTTCGCGCCGGTAATGGCGCCGGGTCGCCTCGTCGCGGATCTGGCCGAGCGCCTCCTTCAGCCGCCGCTCGAAGGCGGCGCGGCGCTCGGGCGTGTCGAGCTGGCTCGCCTCGAACTCGCGCGCCCACAGCATGTCGACCAGGGGCCTCGCCGCGCCGATCACCTCGGCGACCGCCGCCTTGCCGCCGGAGCGGGCGAGATCGTCGGGGTCCTGCCCTTCGGGCAGCAGCGCGAAGGAGAGCGAGCGCCCCGGCTCCAGCAGCGGCAGCGCCAGGTCGATCGCGCGCGCAGCGGCCTTGCGCCCGGCCTTGTCGCCGTCGAGGCAGATCACCGGCTCCTCCGCCATCCGCCAGAGCAGCGCGAGCTGCTCCTCGGTCAGCGCCGTGCCGAGCGGCGCCACCACCTGCGGGAAGCCGGACAGGGTCATGGCGATCACGTCGACATAGCCCTCGACGACGATCACCTGGCCGCTGTCATGCGCCGCCTTGCGGGCATTGTGGTGGTTGAACAAGAGCGCGCCCTTGTGGAAGAGCGGCGTCTCCGGCGAGTTCAGGTACTTGGCCGGAACATCGGCGCTCATCGCCCGCCCGCCGAAGGCCACGACCCGGCCGCGCATGTCGTGGATCGGGAACATCACCCGGTCGCGGAAGCGGTCATAGGGCACGGCGATCTCCTCGCCATGCACCAGCAGCCCGGCCTCCATCATCGCCTCGGCACCGACCCCCTTGCCGGCGAGATGATCGCGCAGGGCGAAGCGGTCCGGGGGCGCATAGCCGAGCCGGAACAGCTCGCGCGCCCTGCCCTCGAGCCCGCGTCCGGCGAGATAGCGCCGCGCCGGCCCGCCACGCTCGGCTTGCAGCTCCGCCTCGAAGAAGCGCGCCGCCAGCTCCACGACCTCATGGAGCCCCTTGCGCTTCTCCTCCTGCGCCTGCGCCTCCACCGAGACCTTGGGCAGCGCGACGCCGGCCTCGGCCGCCAGCTTCTCGACCGCCTCTGGGAACGACAGCCCCTCGGTCTCCATCACGAATTTGAAGATGTCGCCGTTCTTGCCGGAGGAGAAATCGAAGAACGAGGCCTTCTGGTCGTTGACGAAGAAGGAGGGCGTCTTCTCGGCGTTGAAGGGCGACAGCCCCTTCCATTCGCGGCCCGCCTTCTGCAGGCGCACGCGCTTGCCCACGACCGCCGAAACCGGCAGCCGCGCCTTGATCTCCTCGAGCACGGAAGGCGGGAACTTCATCATTGCCTAAATGGGCTCTCGCGCGGCCAAAAGGCAATCGCCAGCTATCCACAGCTCACGAACAGCGCAGCGGATCCTCCTGCAGCGCCTTCGCCGCGCCCCCCAGCGCGACGGCGGCTATCCTGCCGTGCGGCATCGACTCCTCCCTCACCCGCCGAGCAGCTGCTTCACCATCGGCGAGACCTTGGCGAAATCCATCTGGCCGGCATAGGCGCCGCGCAGCGCGCCGATCACCTTGCCCATGTCCTTGACGCTGGCGGCGCCGGTCTCGGCGATCACCTCCTCGATCGCCGCCTTGATCTCTTCGTCGCCCATCTGCTTGGGCAGATAGGAGGAGATCACGGCGACCTCGGCCCGCTCGCCCTCGGCCAGCTCCGGCCGGCCGTTGGCGTCGTAGATCGCGATCGATTCCTGGCGCTGCTTGATCATCTTCTGCAGCAGGGCGAGGATCTCGTCGGGGCTGGATTCGCCCTTGCCCTGGCCGCGCGCCTCGATGTCCTTGTCCTTCAGGGCGGACTGGATCAGGCGGATCGTGCCGACCTTGCCCTTGTCGCCGGCCTTCATCGCGGTCTTCAGATCGGCAGTGAACTGCTCGCGCAGGCTGGTCATGAGCTTACGAACCTTCCTCGTTCCAAATCATCGTCTTCATTGACGGGGCGCGGGCGGCCGATTAAGGCTCGCGCTCCAGACCGGCAGCGCCAGTTGTCGCGCCGCCTTCACGCTTGCCGCGCGCTTTTCCGAGCGGCCTGGACCGAGACATAGACATGACCGCTCACGAAGGAAACCCCGCCTCGCAAGGCTGGCAAGGGGGCATGCAGGATGGCTGGGCCGAACCCCGCGCCACCGCCGTGCTCGTGCTGGCCGACGGCACCGTGCTCGAAGGCTTCGGCCTCGGCGCGGTCGCGCAGGCGCCGGGCGAGGTCTGCTTCAACACGGCGATGACCGGCTATCAGGAGATCCTGACCGATCCCTCCTATGCCGGCCAGATCATCACCTTCACCTTCCCCCATATCGGCAATGTCGGCGTCAACGAGGACGATACCGAGACCGTCAACGCCGCCGCCTCCTCCGGCGTGCGCGGCGTCGTCCTGCATGCCGAGGTCACCGAGCCCTCGAACTGGCGCGCCGCCCGCCATCTCGACGCCTGGCTGAAGGCCCGCAACATCGTCGGCATCTGCGGCGTCGATACCCGCGCGCTGACGGCGCTGATCCGCGAGAACGGCATGCCGAACGCGGTGATCGCCCATGATCCCTCCGGCGAATTCGACATCGAGCGCCTGAAGAAGGAGGCCGCCGCCCTGCCGGACATGGCCGGGCTCGATCTCGTTCCCCTGGTCGCTGCGACCCAGCGTTACGATTGGTCGCAAACGCCCTGGCAATGGCCGCAGGGCTATGGCGAGCGCGACGGCTCGGCCCACCGCGTCGTCGCGATCGACTACGGCGTCAAGCGCAACATCCTGCGCCTGCTGGCCAAGGCCGGCTGCGAGGTCCAGGTCGTGCCCTCGACCGCCACCGCCAAGGACATCCTCGCCCTCGACCCGGACGGCGTCTTCCTCTCGAACGGCCCCGGCGACCCGGCGGCGACCGGCGAATATGCCGTGCCGGTGATCCGCGAGCTGCTCGACAAGAAGATCCCGACCTTCGGCATCTGCCTCGGCCATCAGATGCTGGCGCTGGCCATCGGCGGCCAGACCATGAAGATGAAGCAGGGCCATCACGGCGCCAACCATCCGGTGCAGGACAAGACCACCGGCAAGGTCGAGATCGTCTCGATGAACCACGGCTTCGCCGTCGATCCGGCGAGCCTGCCGCAGAACGCCGCCGAGACCCATGTCTCGCTGTTCGACGGCAGCAATTGCGGCATCGCGCTGACCGACCGCCCGGCCTTCAGCGTCCAGCACCATCCGGAAGCCTCGCCCGGCCCGCAGGACAGCCATTATCTCTTCAAGCGCTTCGTCGAGCTGATGGATGCGCAGAAGGGCAAGAGCGCGGCCTGAGCCGGCGATTTCTCTGCAAGCCCTCATCCTGAGGGGGCCGGAGGGGCCGTCTCGACGGCGATGCCGCGCCGTCGTGAAAGGGGCGCCGGCGAGCGGCTCAGGCCGCCTTCGCCTCGCTGCGCAAGAAGCCCGCCAGGGCGCCGGCCGGCAGCCCGGCCTCGCGCGCGATCCGCGTCGCCAGGGCCACAGCCGCCGGCCGCGGCTGGCCGAGCGGCCGGTCGAGCCAGTAGGAAACCGGATTCAGCGCGGTGCGCGCATCGCAGGGCACGACCCGCTTGGCATCGACCTGCGCCTGCGCCAGCGGCGGGCGGGCCAGCGCCACACCGAGACCGCAGGCGGCGGCGTCGAGCACGAGATTATAGTCCTCGAAGCGCCGGTCCTGCGGGCGCGGCCGGAAATCCAGCCCCTGGGCGTTGAACCAGGCGCGCCAGCCGGCCGCGTCCGAATCGTGGATCAGCGGCTGATCGAGAAAGCGCTCCGGCCCTCCGGCGCCGATCCTCTGCGCCAGCGCGGGCGAGGCGACCGGATAGCACCATTCCTCGAAGAGCTGCACCGAAACGCGGCCCGGCGCGCCACCACGGCCGCAGCGGATCGCCAGATCGATCCCCTCCTCCTCGAGATCGACGCGGCGATGATCGACCTGCAGCACGATCCGCAACGGCGGATCGCCGCTTTCCAGCCGCTGCCAGCGCGGCATCAGCCAGAGCGAGCAGACCGAGGGCGTCGCGCTGAAGCGGACCACCGCCGCACCACGCGCCTCGCTCCAGCGATCGGCGCTCTCTGCGAAGACGGAGAACGCCTCCTGCGTGCGCTGGAACAGGCGCTGGCCCTCGGGCGTCAGCGCCACCCCGCGCGCCTGCCGCACGAAAACGCGCAGGCCGAGCCAATGCTCGAGCTTGGCGATCTGCCGGCTCACCGCGCCATGGGTCAGGTTCAGCGCCTCGGCCGCCGCAGAGAAGCTGCCGGTGCGCGCCGCGGCCTCGAAGGCGCGCAGCGTATCGAGCGGCGGCAGGTTGAAGCTGTGATCCATGCTCACAGCTCGTCATCGAATTGCTCGTTTGTCAATCAGCTCGGCAGGGCGTCTATCGGAGGACGAAACGCGCTCGTCATTCGAGGCTCGCCATGACCACATCCGCTGCCGCGGCCCGGCCCGGCTCCACGCTCGACCCGGTGCTGCTCTTCACCGTTCCGTTCACGGTGATCGCCTGGGCTGCCTCCTTCCCGGCGATCCGCGCCGGCCTGACCGGCTTCGGACCGCTGGAGATGGCGGCGCTGCGGTTCGCCATCGCCGGCATCCCGGCGGCGCTCTTCCTGATCGTGATCCGCGCCGGGCTTCCGGCGCGGGCCGATCTCTGGCGCTTTCTCACCGGAGGCATCGTCTTCATCGCGCTGTATGCGATCCTGCTCAATCTCGGCCAGCGCGTCGTGCCGGCCGGCGCTGCCAGCTTCATCATCAACACCAACCCGATCATGACCGCGGCGCTCGCCATGCTGATCCTGCGCGAGCGCTTCAGCCTTTGGGCCTGGGCCGGCACGGCGCTCGCCTTTGCCGGCATCGGCGTGATCGCGCTCGGCAACGGGCTCAGCCTCGATATCGGCGTGAGCGTGCTGCTCATCCTGGGCGCCGCCTTCTGCAACGCGATCACCACCGTGGTCCAGAAGCCGCTCTTTGCGCGCTACAAGCCGCTCACCGTCGCCGCCTGGAACATGGCGATCGGCGGGCTCGCTCTCGTGCCCTTCCTCCCGGCAGCGCTCGAGCAGCTGCCGCAGGCACCGGCACAAGCGGTCTGGTCGGTGCTCTGGCTGGCCATCATCTCGAGCCTGATCGCCTATGGCACCTGGGCGATCACGCTCTCCCGGCTGCCGGCCGCCCGCGCCGCCAATTTCCAGTACTGCGTGCCGCCGACGGCGATGCTGATCAGCTTCGTCTGGCTCGGCGAGGTCCCGACCGCGCTCGGCATCCTCGGCGGCGCCATGGCCCTGGGCGGCGTGCTGATCGTCAATCTGAAGCGCTGAGTCGCTGCTGCAGATCGGCTTCGATCCCCAGGATCAGCTTGCGCAGCAGCCCCGCCAGCAGCTCCCGCTCGCCGGCATCGAGCGGTGCGAGGAAGCGCAGCTCACTTCCCATATCGGCCCGGAACGCCGCCTCCGCCAGCGCCGCCCCCGCTTCGGTCAGCACCACCTGCACACTGCGCCCATCCTGCGGCGACTTCTCGCGCCGGATCAGCCCGGCTTTCTCCAGCCGGTCGAGCCGGTGGGTCAAGCCGCCGGAGGAGATCATCAGCGCCGCATACATTTCGGTCGGCGTCAGCCGATAGGGCGGCCCCGAACGGCGCAGCGTGGCGATCACGTCGAACTCGCCCCGATCCAGGCCGAACCCGGCGAAGGTCGCCTCGATGCTCGGCCGCACCATATTGCCGAGGCGGAAGGCGCGCCCGAGGATCGCCATGGGCTGCGTATCGAGGCCGGGCAATTCGCGCGCCCATTGCGCCCTCAGCCGGTCGACATGGTCCTCCGCACCAGCCCCCGCCTGCCCCTCGCCCGAATTGGTCATCACGCTTCCTCACCTCGCCGCGGTGCGGCCCAGCCATACATCCCGAGGACGCCGGATCAAGGATATCTCGACGCGAAGATAATTATCTTGACAGGAAGATAACTGGCTGAAACTATCTTCTCGTGAAGATAATTTCCGTCATGGAGGTTTCGATGTTCCAGGTTCTTCGTGCCCGCGATCAGCACGTCCTGCCCAGCGGCAGCGTCCGCTTCGAGGGCGAGCAGCTCGGCGGCCCCGTTTCGCTGTTCCTGGTCGATGCCGAGCCGGGCCGCGGCTCGGCGCTGCATGTCCACCCCTATGCCGAGACCTGGATCGTCCGGAAAGGCGAGGCCGAGTTCACGGTCGGCGGCAAGACCACGCGCGGCTATCCCGGCGACATCGTCGTCGCCGCCGCCAACATCCCGCATCGTTTCGTCAATGTCGGCGCGGAGCGGCTCGAGCTGGTCAGCATTCACCCAAGCGATCGCATCCTGCAGGAGAATCTGTGACATTCGCCGCAGGCGCGGCGGAACCAGCTGCCTCGTGAAGCCGTTCGCCGATCGGACAGGCAGGCGAAAGGAGCGGTGACATGGATCGGGTCGAGGGCGGCTGCCTGTGCGGCGATGTCCGGATCGTGGCCTCGGGGCGGCTTTATCGGGTCGGCATCTGCCATTGCCTCGATTGCCGCAAGCATCACGGCGCGCTGTTCCATGCCTCGGCGATCTTCCCGCAGGACGCGGTGACGATCACGGGCGAGACCCGCGACTATGCCGGCCGCTTCTTCTGCCCGCGCTGCGGTTCCTCGGTCTTCGGCCGCTCGGGCGACGAGATCGAGCTGCATCTCGGCGCGCTCGACAGCCCTGACCGCTTCAAGCCGAGCTACGAGCTCTGGACCATCCGCCGCGAAGCCTGGCTGCCGCCCTTCGAGGGCACGCGCCACTATGAGCGGGATCGGGAGGGCACGGGGCGCAGCGAGGCGTAGTTCGTCTTTGGCAACTGCCGTCATCCCGGGCTTGCCCCGGGATCCATCGTAGAGCTCCGGCGCCCTACGATGGATCCCGGCGCTACGGCCGGGATGACGGACGTGGCTCCGCGCAAGCGCGGCCGCCCTCAGAAGCCCCGCGCCGCCAGCTCCGTCTCGGCCTCGGTGATATAGTCCCGCACCACCGGCACCGCGCTCTTGTGCGGGCCGAGCAGCAGCTGGAAGACCATGTCGCCGCCGATGTCGAAAGAGATCGAGCAGGCGCTGAGATAGAACTCCCACATCCGGGCGAAGCGCTCGCCCATCATCGCGACCACCTCCTCGCGCTTGGCCATGAAGCGTTCGCGCCAGGCTTCCAGCGTCCAATGATAATGCCGGCGCCAGAACTCGCAGTCGGAGGACCAGAGGCCCGTCTGCTCGACGGCGGCGAACACCTCCGACATCGCCGGCGCATAGCCGCCGGGGAAGATGTATTTGTCGAAGAACGGCCCGGTGAAGCCGGGCGGGCCCACCCGGCCGATGCAATGGACCAGCGCGATCCCGTCGGGCGTCAGCAGGTCGCGGATGCGCTCGAAATAGTCGAGATAGTGCGCGACGCCGACATGCTCCATCATGCCGACGGACACGACACGGTCGAAGCTGCCCGTGAGCTCGCGATAATCCTTGTTGACGAAGCGCACCGCCTCGCCGACGCCGGCCGCCTCGGCCCGCTGCTGCGCCGCCGCCATCTGGTCCGGCGAGACGTTGAGCCCGGTCACCTTCGCCCCGCAGGCCTTGGCGAGGTAGATCGCCAGCTCGCCCCAGCCGGAGCCGATATCGAGCACGCTCATGCCGGACTCGATCTTCAGCTTGGCGGCGATGTGCCGGAGCTTGGCCTTCTGCGCGTCCTCCAGCGAGATCTCCGAAGATGGCCAATACCCGCAGGAATAGGTCATCGTCTCGTCCAGCCAGAGCCGGTAGAACGCCGTCGGAATATCGTAGTGATGCTTCACCTTCTTGCCCGCGAGGCCGAGCGGGTTGTGCATCCGAAAGCGCCTGATCTTGAAGCGGACCTTGCGGAGCGCCTGCTGCAGCGGGTGCTTGCGCAACTCCTTGCGCTGCATCCAGAACAGCTGGAGCAGGTCGTGGATGCTGGAGCCCTCCTCGAAATTCACCCGCCCGTCCATATAGCCTTCGGCCAGAGCGAGCTCGGGATTGAGGAAGATCTCGCGCTCGATCCTGTCGTCGGCAAAGCGCACGGTCACCTCGGGAGCGAGCTTGCGCTGACCGGCGAACAGGATCTCCTGCGCGCCGGAGCCGAAGACATGGCGCTTTCCATCAGGTGTGATGACGGTGAGCCGGCCCTTGTGGACGAAGCGCTTCAGTAGTTTCGGCAAGAGCAGCATGGTCACCCCGGCGCGGATCGCTGGCGGCAAGCTATTGTCTCGCTTCGCAAGGCGCAAACGGTTCGTTTCGCCCGGTGGCGGTTCCGCAACGTCGCGAAACAGGCTAGGGCTAGCCTGACGATCCTCAGCGGGAAGCCTCATGTCCTGGCGCGATTTCTGGAACGGCGAGCACGCGATCTATGTCTCGGATCGCCACAAGGCCCTGCATTATCGCCGCATCGCGCAGGATATCGTCGCCGCCCTGCCCTCCAGAACCGCCGTCGTGCTCGATGTCGGCTGCGGCGAGGCGCTGTCGGCCGATCTCGTCGCCGGCAAATGCGGCCGGCTGATCCTCTGCGAGGCGGCGCCGAACGTGCGCGAGCGGCTGCGCGCCCGCTTCGGCCACATCGCCAATCTCGCCGTCGTCGCGCCGGAGGAGGTCGAGGCGCTGGCCGATGATTCGCTCGATCTCGTCGTCGCCAATTCGCTGATCCAATATCTCTCGCAGGACGAGCTGAAGCAGGCCCTCGCCAGCTGGCGCGCCAAGCTCAGGCCCGGCGGCGAGCTGATCCTCGCCGACGTGATCCCGCCCGATCTCTCGCCGCTGACCGACGCCTCGCAACTGCTCGGTTTCGCCTGGCGCGGCGGCTTCCTGACGGCGGCGCTCGGCGGGCTGGTCCGCACCGCTTTCTCCGACTACCGCAAGCTGCGCCAGCAATACGGGCTCGCGACCTATACCTCCGCCGCGATCACCGCGCTGGTCGAGGCGGAAGGTTACGAACAGGTCGTCCCCCGCCCGAATTTCGGACACAACCCGCATCGGATGGCATTCTGCGCGGCCAAACCTGCGGCGGCTGCGGCCGAGCCGTAAGGGCGCAGACCTGTTGCTGCTCAGGCCCCGTCCCGATCGGCGAACGAGAAGAATTTGTGCCCGGCGAAGGTGAAGATCATCACGATCAGCGTGGTGACGAGCTGCATCGGCAGATAGGGCAGCCCCGCCAGCTTGACGAAGAGATGCATCAGCACGCCCGTCAGCAGGAAACCGCCGAAGGCGATCAGCGCGAAGCGCCAGCTCGCCTCGCCATGGCTGCGCGTCGCCTCGAAGGTGAGCCAGCGGTTCAGCGTATAGGAGACCACCGCCCCGAGGGCGAAGCCGGCCAGCGAGGCCAGCACGGCATCGACCCCGCCGAGCTCGACCAGCGCGATCAGCAGCGCGTAATGCGCGACGGCCGTCACCCCGCCGGAAAAGGCATAGGCGAGAAACTGGCGGCTTCGGCGGGGCAGGCGCGTGAGCATCGCCACCGACTACACCGGCGATGCTGAACGGGAGCATACGATATGAGCCCTCATCCTGAGGAAGCCCCCGTCATTGCGAGCGTAAGCGAAGCAATCCAGGAGCGGCAGTGCTCGGCGGCCTCTGGATTGCTTCGTCGCTGCGCTCCTCGCAATGACGGAAGGGCCTCGGGCCCAAACATGATCGTCGCTCAGGAGGAGGGCCTTCGGCACGAAGCCCCTCTCAGCCCGCGTCGCTGCCGGCGAGATTGGCCGGCTTGCCCTCGACCGGCAGGTCGAGCCCCTGCTTCAGCGTGTCGAGATGGTATTCGCGGATGCGGCCATGGCTCGGGTCGCTGACGAAGGCGCTGCCGCCCACCACCGCGAGCGAGGGCACCGGCGTCTTGGCGCCATAGGCGCAATCGAAGGCCGGCACCGCATCGAAGCTCGCCAGCTCCTTCCAGCCGGAGATCTCATAGACCCTGAGCTTGCCATCGGCGGTCAGGTTGGCGAGCCGCTTGCCATTGGCCGAGAGCTCGAACTGGCAGGTCGACTGCCCGCCCGGCACCGGCATCACATCGCTCGCGCTCAGCGCCTTGGCCGCGGGATCGACCCGCAGCAGCGCGTCATAGGGCGAGCTGCTGCCATAGTTCGCGACCATGAAGCGGGCGCCGGCGCGCGCCTTGATCGTGCTGCTGCGGCGGTTGTCGGGATAGGCGAGCTTGCGGGCGGCGAGCTTGCCCTTGGCCTGCGACAGCACCAAAAGGCCGCCGCCCTCGCCCTCCGCGCAGCCGAAGACATGCGTCGCGCCGGCCGCCGCATGGCCGTGATAGAGCTTGCAGGAGGCCTCCGGCTTCGCCTCGTCGTTGAACGAGGCGAGCTTGGCCCATTTGCCGTCGCGCTCCTGCCGCAGCAGCTCGAAACCGTTCGGGCGCGAGGAGGCCTTGCGGTCGTCGCCTTTGACATAGGCCGGGTTCGGCACCGACATCAGCCAGCGCGACTTGCCGAGCGGCACCACGATGCCGTGCTGCCCGCCGGGGCTCGGCCATTGCGTCAGCGCCGGCTTGGCCTTGGCGAGATCGTCGATCGCGACCAGCACCGCCTTTGCCGCCGGCGTGCCCTCCCAGGGCCGGATTCCGTCGAAGAACACAGCGAGCTGGCCGTGGCCCGAGACGATATGGGCGGGCTTCTCGCCGGTCAGCGCAAGATCGAGCAGCTTCACCGGCCCCTTGTCGACATCGTCGTGATCGCCATGCGATTCGCGGGTCAGCCCGGTGTCGAGCAGGCGCACCGTGCCGGCATCGTCCCCGGTCTTGATCGCGACATAGCGCCCGCCGGACAGGGTGGCGAAGCCCGGATTGGCCTTGGGCACATCGAAGCTGTGCGTCACCTCGCCGGTGTCGAGATCGAGCACCTTGACCACCGGCTTCTCGTGATCGGCGAAGACCAGCCGCCCGCGCAGCACGGCGTGGTCATGCGCGGCGGCGGGCAGGCCGGCGAGGGCGACCGACGAGGCGATAAGGGCGAGCGAGCAAGGGCGCATCAGGGTCTCCGATCCGGCGGCTGGTCAGGCGATGAAATGTTACAACATCACATAACGAGACCGGGCGCGGTTTGGCAAGCGGCAGCGAAGCGCGGGACAACCGCGCTTTCCGCTTCCCCCCGCCGCCCCTGGCGTCTATAGCGAGCGCCTAGCATTCATCTCGGCGCTCGCTCGGCCTCCGCTCCTTCGATCGGACGGGCCGTGCGCGCGCCGCTACCGACCGGCGAGCCCCATGCCCAAGCGCACAGACATCAAGACGATCCTGATCATCGGCGCGGGCCCCATCATCATCGGTCAGGCCTGCGAGTTCGACTATTCCGGCACCCAGGCCTGCAAGACGCTGAAAAGCGAGGGCTACCGCATCGTCCTGGTCAACTCGAACCCGGCGACGATCATGACCGATCCGGAGCTGGCCGACGCGACCTATGTCGAGCCGATCACCCCCGAGATCGTCGCCAAGATCATCGAGAAGGAGCGCAATGTCCTGCCGGGCGGCTTCGCGCTGCTGCCGACCATGGGCGGCCAGACCGCGCTGAACTGCGCCCTCTCGCTGCAGAAGATGGGCGTGCTGGACAAGTTCGACGTCGAGATGATCGGCGCCACCGCCGATGCCATCGACAAGGCCGAGGATCGCGAGCGCTTCCGCGAGGCGATGACCAAGATCGGCCTCTCCACCCCGCGCTCGCACCATGTCAAGACGCTGGGCGCCGCGCTGGAGGCGCTCGAGGATATCGGCCTGCCGACCATCATCCGCCCCTCCTTCACCATGGGCGGCACCGGCGGCGGCATCGCCTACAACAAGGGCGAGTTCATCGAGATCTGCGAGCGCGGCTTCGACGCCTCGCCGACCAGCGAGATCCTGATCGAGGAGAGCGTCCTCGGCTGGAAGGAATACGAGATGGAGGTCGTCCGCGATAAGGCCGACAACTGCATCATCGTCTGCTCGATCGAGAATTTCGACCCGATGGGCGTCCACACCGGCGATTCGATCACCGTCGCCCCGGCGCTGACCCTGACCGACAAGGAATACCAGATCATGCGCGACGCCTCGCTGGCGGTGCTGCGCGAGATCGGCGTCGAGACCGGCGGCAGCAATGTCCAGTTCGCGGTCGATCCGGCCACCGGGCGGATGATCGTCATCGAGATGAACCCGCGCGTCTCGCGCTCCTCGGCGCTGGCCTCCAAGGCCACCGGCTTCCCGATCGCCAAGGTCGCGGCGCGCCTGGCCGTCGGCTACACGCTCGACGAGATCGAGAACGACATCACCGGCGGCGCCACCCCGGCCTCCTTCGAGCCGACCATCGACTATGTGGTCACCAAGATCCCGCGCTTCGCCTTCGAGAAGTTCCCGGGCTCCGAGCCGACCCTGACCACCGCGATGAAGTCGGTCGGCGAGGCGATGGCGATCGGCCGCACCTTCCAGGAATCGCTGCAGAAGGCGCTGCGCTCGCTGGAGACCGGCCTCGACGGGCTCGACGAGATCGAGATCGAGGGCACCGGCCAGGGCGACGACAAGAACGCCATCAAGGCCGCGCTCTCGACTCCGACGCCCGACCGCATCCTGCAGGTCGCGCAGGCGATGCGCGCCGGCTTCACCGACGAGCAGATCCACGAGAGCTGCAAGATCGACCCCTGGTTCCTCGCCCAGATGCGCGGCATCGTCGAGATCGAGGAGAAGATCCGCGCCCACGGCCTGCCGCAGACCGAGGTCGCCTTCCGCCGCATCAAGGCGATGGGCTTCTCCGACAAGCGCCTCGCCGCCGTCGCTGGCAAGACCGAGGCCGAGGTGCGCGCGCTGCGCCGCTCGCTTTCGGTGCGCCCGGTGTTCAAGCGCATCGACACCTGCGCGGCCGAGTTCGCCTCGCCGACCGCCTATATGTACTCAACCTATGCGATGCCCTTCGCCGGCGCGCCGGCCGACGAGGCGCAGCCTTCGGACGCCAAGAAGGTCGTGATCCTCGGCGGCGGCCCCAACCGCATCGGCCAGGGAATCGAGTTCGACTATTGCTGCTGCCATGCCTGCTACGCGCTGCGGGACGCCGGCTATGAGACCATCATGGTCAACTGCAATCCGGAGACCGTCTCGACCGATTACGACACCTCCGACCGGCTCTATTTCGAGCCGCTGACCGCCGAGGACGTGCTCGAGATCCTCGAGACCGAGAAGCAGAACGGCACCCTGCACGGCGTCATCGTCCAGTTCGGCGGCCAGACCCCGCTGAAGCTCGCCCATGCGCTGGAGCAGGCCGGCATCCCGATCCTCGGCACCTCGCCCGACGCGATCGACCTCGCCGAGGACCGCGACCGCTTCAAGCGCCTGCTCGACAAGCTCGGCCTGAAGCAGCCCAAGAACGGCATCGCCTATTCGGTCGAGCAGTCGCGCCTGATCGCCGCCGAGCTCGGCCTGCCCTTCGTCGTGCGCCCCTCCTATGTGCTCGGCGGGCGCGCCATGGAGATCATCCGCGACGAGGCGCAGTTCGAGAACTACCTGCTCGGCACCCTGCCCTCGCTGATCCCCTCCGAGGTCAAGGCCAAGTACCCGAACGACAAAACCGGCCAGATCAACACCGTCCTCGGCAAGAACCCGCTGCTCTTCGACCGCTATCTCTCCGATGCGATCGAGGTCGATGTCGACTGCCTCTGCGACGGCAAGGAGGCCTTCATCGCCGGGATCATGGAGCATATCGAGGAGGCCGGCATCCATTCCGGCGACTCGGCCTGCTCGCTGCCGCCGCGCTCGCTCTCGCCGGAGCTGATCGCCGAGCTGGAGCGCCAGAGCAAGGCGATGGCGCTCGCCCTCGATGTCGGCGGCCTGATGAACGTGCAGTACGCCATCAAGGACGGCGAGATCTATGTGCTCGAGGTCAATCCGCGCGCCTCGCGCACCGTGCCCTTCGTCGCCAAGGTGATCGGCAAGCCGATCGCCAAGATCGCGGCGCGGCTGATGGCCGGCGAGAAGCTCGCCGCCTTCGGCCTGAAGCCCGAGAAGCTCGGCCATGTCGGCGTCAAGGAGGCGGTCTTCCCCTTCGCGCGCTTCCCCGGCGTCGACGTGCTGCTCGGCCCGGAGATGCGCTCGACCGGCGAGGTCATCGGCCTCGACCGCTCCTTCGACGTCGCCTTCGCCAAGAGCCAGCTGGGCGCCGGCTCGAAGGTGCCGGTCAAGGGCACGCTGTTCGTCTCGGTGCGCGACGAGGACAAGCCGCGCATCCTGCCCTCGGTGCGCATGCTCGCCGGGCTCGGCTTCCAGATCGTCGCCACCGGCGGCACCCTGCGCCTGCTGCAGGACGAGGGCATCGCCGCCAGCAAGATCAACAAGGTCCTGGAAGGGCGCCCGCATGTCGTGGACGCCATCAAGAACGGCGAGATTCAGCTCGTCTTCAACACGACTGACGGCCCGCAGGCCCTCGCGGATTCGCGTTCGCTGCGCCGCGCCGCCCTCTTGCACAAGGTGCCCTATTATACCACCTTGGCCGGAGCGATCGCTGCCGCGGAGGGAATCAGGGCCTACTGCAGCGGCGATCTCGAAGTGAGGTCGCTACAATCCTATTTCGCCAGCGCAGCCTGACCGGCGGCGCGGCGGGATAGACCTTCTAACGATCGAAAGCGACAAGGCGCGCCGCTGGAACCGGCCGGCGCCGGGAACTGCTTTCGGAACTGGGACGGGACGATGGACAAGGTTCCTATGACGGCGGGCGGCTTTGCCGCCCTCGAGGCCGAGCTGAAGCACCGGCAACAGGTCGAGCGCCAGCGCATCATCCAGGCGATTTCCGAGGCGCGCGCGCTCGGCGATCTCTCGGAGAACGCCGAGTACCACGCCGCCAAGGAAGCCCAGTCGCTGAACGAAGGCCGCATCATGGAGCTGGAGTCGCTGATCGGCCGGGCCGACATCATCGATGTCAGCAAGCTCGGCGGCGACACCATCAAGTTCGGCGCCACGGTGACCCTGATCGACGACGACACCGAGGAAGAGAAGCTGTACCAGATCGTCGGCGAGCCGGAGTCCGACGTGAAATCGGGCAAGGTCTCGATCGGCTCGCCGATCGCCCGCGCGCTGATCGGCAAGAAGGTCGGCGATTCCGTGCAGGTGAACACGCCCGGCGGCGGCAAGTCCTACGAGGTGATCAACGTCGCCTTCCGGTGACCTCCTTGGCGTTCCCGGCGGCTCTGCCTAGAGGCTGTTATGGACCATGGAGTTGGGTTTGACGCAGGCGATTTTGCGCGAATGCAAGGAGTTCGAGGACGCAAGCCTTACGGCTTGCTACGAAGGACGACGCAGCAGTCGCGCAAAAGCGCCGCGCCCTTCGGGTGAGGTCAAAACGGCAGGGCTGCAGCGTCGCATCGCTTGCCGATACCACGGTATCGGCTGCGCAATGCTCCTCCCATCCCTGCCGTTTTGACCTCATCAAATCCAGCTCCATGGTCCATAACAGCCTCTCGATTGAGGCCATGCCTGCCGCCGGAGACGATGCCATGACCACGCGCCGCGCTTTTCTCACCGGGTCCGCCATGCTCGCAGCTGGCGGGCTCGTTTCGTTTCCGGCCCTGGCGCAGGGCGCCGCCATCGGCGGCATCCGCGTCGATGCGCGGCGGCTCGGCCCGCAGGGCTGGGGCGAGAACGCCCCGCTGATCGCCCGCGCCTTCGAGGCCGAGCTCGCCCGCCAGCTCGGCCCGCTGCGCCGGCGCGGCGGTCCGACCCTGTACGTCACCGTCCAGGGGCTCTGGCTCGCCGGCAGCCCCGGGGGTGGCATGGCCGGCGATGGCAGCGGCGGCGGCAACGACAACATGGACAGCGTCGCCGAAGTCATCGATCGCGGCCGCGTCCTGTTCAGCCGCGATATCCGCTCGACCCTGCTCGCCTCCTCCGGCGGAGCCTGGTACCGCCCGGATGTCGACCAGCGCCGGGTCGCCGCGCTGCTGGAGAACAATGCCCAGTGGATCGGGCGCTATCTCGGGGCGTGATGTGGTGTTTCGCGCCGTTAGAACGGCACGATCGGCTCGTCCTTGATGCGCTCCAGCCCGAGCGCGGTGCGGACATTGCGCACATTCGGCAGCGTCGTCAGCTCGCTGACGAAATCCTGAAAGGCCTTGAGGTCGCTCGCGACGCATTTCAGCACGAAGTCGATATCGCCTGAGAGCGTCCAGCATTCGCGCACCACGGCCCAGTCGCGGATCCGCTTCTGGAAGGCGGCGAGATCGGCTTCGGCCTGGCTGGCGAGATGGACGAAGGCGAAGCAGACCACCTCGATGCCGAGCTTGCGTTCGTTCAGCAGCGCCCGATAGCCGGTGATCACCCCGGCCTCTTCCAGCGCCCGCACGCGCCGCAGGCAGGGCGGCGGCGAAATGCCGACCCGGCTCGCCAGCTCCACATTGGTCATGCGCCCGTCGCGCTGCAGCTCGGCCAGGATGCGAAGATCGATGTCGTCGAGTTTTGAGCGCACAAATCACCTTCGGGCAGGATGACGCTGGTGTAGACGCGCGCACGACGCGATACAAGGCGTCGAACCACAGCCGAAAACGGTGCATCGTGACCATGAAAACGCTGCGCCGCAGGAGGGAGCCCGCAATGACGGCACGACCCGCGAAACGCGCCGATGCATGATCCGTCCCTCCCGACGCTCTGGGTGCTGACCGACGGCAAGGCCGGCGACGAGGTGCAATGTCTCGGCGTCGCCGAGCGGATCGGCGCGTCGCCCGAGATCCGGCGCGTCGCACCCCGCCGTCCCTGGTCCTGGCTGATGCCGCGCGGACCGATCGACCCGCGCGAGGCGGCCGATCGGCCCGGCAGCCCGCTGCGCCCGCCCTTTCCCGATATCGCGATCGCCTCCGGGCGGCGCTCCGTCGCCTATCTGCGCGCCGTCAAGAAGGCCTCCAACGGCAGGACCTTCACCGTCTTCCTGAAGGACCCGCGCTCCGGCCCGGAAACCGCCGATCTGATCTGGGTCTCCGAGCATGACCGGCTGCGCGGCGAGAACGTCCTGGTGACGATCACCTCGCCGCACCGCCTGGCGCCCCAGGCGCTCGCCGCCGCACGCGCCAACCCGCCGGCCTGGCTGACCGCCCTGCCCTCGCCCCGCGCGACGGTGCTGGTCGGCGGCGACAGCCGTCATCATCGCTTCCGGCCGCAGGATATCGCGCGCTTCGCGCAGGAGCTCGACCAGCTCGCCGCCTCCGGCGCCGCGCTGATGGGCTCGCGCTCGCGCCGCACGCCGCCGGCCCTCGAGGCGGCGGTCGCCTCCGTGTTCCGCCGCCATGGCGGCTGGTGGTGGGATGGCAGCGGCGACAATCCTTATGTGCCGCTGCTCGCCAATGCGGATGCGATCGTCGCCACCGCCGATTCGACCAATATGATCGGCGAGGCCGCCGCGACGGGCGCCCCGATCCTGGTCTTCGAGCCGCATGGCGGCCATGGCAAGCTGGCGAAATTCCTCGAAGCGCTGAAACGCTACGGCGCTGTGCATCATTTTGCCGGCCGGCTTGAAGGCGGGCCTTACGAACCGTTAGATTCGACCGGAACGATCGCCGCTGCCGTGCTCGAGGGCTGGCGGCGTCACAAGGCTGCGATGGGGCTGGACTGAGCCCGTCCGGCACCCGATATCACCGGCTCGCGCCCGGCTCAGGAAACGAATGCGATGGCCAATATCCACGCCAAAGTGATGATCATCGGCTCCGGCCCGGCCGGCTACACCGCCGCGATCTATGCCGCCCGCGCCATGCTCGAGCCGGTGCTGATCTCCGGCCTGCAGGCCGGCGGCCAGCTGATGATCACCACCGATGTCGAGAACTATCCCGGCTTCGCCGACGTCATCCAGGGCCCCTGGCTAATGGAGCAGATGCGCGCCCAGGCCGAGCATATGGGCACGCGCATGGTCTCCGATCACATCTCGCGGGTCGATCTCTCGCAGCGGCCCTTCCGCCTCTGGGGCGATGGCGGCGACAGCTATTCCTGCGATTCGCTGATCGTCGCCACCGGCGCCCAGGCGAAATGGCTCGGCCTGCCCTCCGAGCAGGCCTTCCAGGGCTTCGGCGTCTCCGCCTGCGCCACCTGCGACGGCTTTTTCTTCCGCAACAAGCAGGTGGCGGTCATCGGCGGCGGCAACACCGCGGTCGAGGAGGCGCTCTACCTCGCCAATCTCGCCAGCAAGGTCACGCTGGTGCACCGGCGCGATTCGCTGCGCGCCGAGAAGGTGATGCAGGAGCGCCTGTTCAAGCATCCGAAGATCGAGGTCGTCTGGAACGCCGAGGTCGCCGAGATTCTCGGCGGCACGCGGCCCCCTTCTGTGACCCATATCCGCCTGCGCGACACCAAGAGCGGCACGCTGCGCGATCTGCCGGTCGATGGCGTCTTCGTCGCGATCGGCCACAAGCCGGCGACCGAGCTCTTCGCCGGCCAGCTCGCGATGAACGGCTCGGGTTATCTCGAGGTGACGCCCGGCACCACGCAGACCAATCTTCCCGGCGTATTCGCGGCCGGCGACGTCACCGACGAGCATTACCGCCAGGCTGTCACCGCCGCCGGACTCGGCTGCATGGCGGCGCTCGATGCCGAGCGCTGGCTGATGGCCCAGGAACTCGGGGTCCGCGACGCGGCCGAATAGGTCCACCGGGCACGCATCACGAGAATTGATCGGTTACAGCACGATATTAAAGGTTAAAACCAGCCGCCCCGGCAAAGGAGTGATTGACCGGAGCGGCTGATAGCCCCCATCATGCGCTGAACGCATAACACGGGGGGAAAGCGGTGGATTGGGACCGCATCCGTATTTTCTATACGGTCGCTGAATCGGGAAGCTTCACCAAGGCCGGCGACGGTCTGGGCCTCAGCCAATCGGCTGTGAGCCGGCAGATCGGCGCGCTGGAGCGCGAACTGCGCGCGCCACTGTTCCATCGGCATACCCGCGGCCTCATTCTCACCGAACAGGGCGAATTGCTCTGGCGCGCCGCGCGGGAGATGACCCAGCGGCTCGAGCGCACCCGCGCCCAGCTCTCGGAGACGCGCGAGCATCCCTCCGGCGAGCTCAAGGTGACGGCAACGCGCGGCCTCGGCGGCCATTGGCTGACGCCGCGACTCGCAGAGTTCCTCGATCTCTACCCCGACATCAAGGTCGAGCTGATCCTCACCGACGAGGAGCTCGACCTGTCGATGCGCGAGGCCGACATCGCCATCCGCCTGCGCCAGCCGCAGCAGCCCGACCTGATCCAGCGCCGGCTCTTCACGGTGCATTTCCACGTCTACGGCTCGCCGGCCTATATCAAGCGCTTCGGAGAGCCGAAGAGCTATGAGGACCTCGACAATCACCGCCTGCTCTCCTTCGGCGGGACCTCGCCATCCTATCTGACGGCGGTGCACTGGCTCGGCACGCTCGGGCGCGACCAGCGCAATCCCCGGCCGATCCATCTGCAGGTCAACAACATCACCGCGATGAAGCGCGCGGTCGATTCGGGCGCCGGCATCGCGGTGCTCCCCGACTATCTGATCGAGACGGGCTCGCCTCTGGTGCAGCTGATGCGCGAGACCGAGATGCCGCAGCTCGAGAGTTATCTGGTCTATCCGGAAGAGATGAAATCGGTCGCCCGCGTCCAGGTTTTCCGGGATTTCCTGATCCAGAAAGCCCAGCGCTGGACCTATTGACCCGCTTTGGGGCGCTGCCCTCGAAATCGGCAGCGCCTTTCGCAAGCTTGGCCGCCCATGCATGGCACGCGCGGCTCGGGCGCAATTGTGACGATTTCTAGCAAATTTGCATGCCCTAGACGCATATCCGACCCGCCCGATGCTGCATTGCGAAAAGGCAGGACCTGCCCGATATTTAGCTCACGGTTGTTCGGAACGGGCTCCGCATCTCCTCCCGGCGTTGAGTTCGTTCCAGCCGTTCCCCTCTGAGATGTTTGGCGCTGTTGCGCTGGATGTTTCAAACTTTCAGGCCGGCTCCTTCGGGACGCCGGCCTTTTTTCTGTCTTCAGCCCTTCCGGGCCTGCAGCGGCAGCGCGTCGAACAGCGAGGGCTCGGCGCTGGTGCGCGCCTTCTCGATGGTGAGGATCCTGAGCTTGGTCTCGACGCCGCCATCGGCCGAGAAGCCGCCGGTCTTGCCATTGGCCGCGAGCACGCGATGGCAGGGCACGATGATCGGGATTGGATTCTGGCCGAGCGCGACGCCGACCGCCCGCGCCGCTCCGGCCTCGCCGATTCGCGCGGCGACCTCGCCGTAAGTCAGCGTCTCACCCGGCGGAATCGACAATGCGACCTGGTAGACGCGCTGGTTGAACTCCGGCGTGGCGCCAAGATCGATCGGCAGATGCGACAGGTCGCGCCGTTCACCCGCGAGCAGCGCGACGATCTCCGCGATCGCCGCCGCGATGATGGCCGGCGGCTCGACTTCCTCGGCCTCGGGATGCCGCCTGGTCAGCCGCCGGCGTGCGGCTTCCTCGTCGCGCTCCGGCAATTGCGCGGCGATGATTCGTCCCTCCTGCCAGACCAGCGCGCAGGATCCTATGGCGGTGTCGAAGAAGCAGAACTGACGCATGGCAGCAGATTAGCGCGGCCGCAGCCGGGACGGCACCCGCTTTCTGCACGCCCTCAAGCCCAGAGGCGTTCGCTCTCGAGACCCTTGTAGAGCCCCGCCACCTGCTCGGCATAGCCATTGAACAGCAGCGTCGGCCGCCGCTCGCGTGAGCCCAGCACCTGCTCGCTCGCCTGGCTCCAGCGCGGATGCGAGACCTCGGGGTTCACATTGGCCCAGAACCCGTATTCGGAGGCCTGCAAGCCTTCCCAGAAGGTCTTCGGCCGCTCGGCGACGAAGCTGATCTTGTTGATCGACTTGACCGATTTGAACCCGTACTTCCACGGCACGATCAGCCGCATCGGCGCCCCGTGCTGGTTCGGGATCGGCTTGCCGTAGATGCCGGTCACCATCAGCGTCATGTCATGCGTCGCCTCGGCGATGGTCAGCCCTTCCGTATAGGGCCAGGGATACCAGCGCTGCGACTGCCCCGGCGCCATGCGCGGGTTCATGAAGGTCTGCATCTGGATGTATTTGGCGCCCGAGAGGGGCTTGGCCAGCGCGACCAGCTGCTTCAGCGGAAAGCCGGTCCAGGGCACCGCCATCGACCAGGCCTCGACGCAGCGGAAGCGGTAGAGCCGCTCCTCCAGCCCGACCTTGCGGATCAGCTCGTCGAAGCCGATCTCGAAGGGCTTTTCGACCAGACCGTCGATGCTGATCGTCCAGGGCCGCGGCTGCAGCCGCTTGGCCGAAGCGGTGACGTCCTTCGACGTCCCGAACTCGTAGAAATTGTTGTAGCTGGCGGCGAGGCTCTCCTCGGTCAGCGGGCGATCGAGCGTATAGGCCTCGTTCCGCTTGGCAGGGTAAAGGTCGAGCGTCGGATCGGCGCCCTGAGCCAAAGCCTGCCCACCCAGTCCGCCGACGCCGAGCGCCGCCCCGCTGCCCGCCAGCCATTGCCGGCGGTTCAGGTAGACGGCCTCTGGCGTGGCGTCCCTCTCCGGGATTTCCCAGCCGCGACGGCGCTTGATCAGCATGGGCTCGGCCCTCCGCGATTTGACGATGCGGAAGCTTAGCCCAGGCTGCACCCGCTCACCAAGTCACGAGCGGGAGAGCGGCGGACGCGGCCGTCAGCCGCGCGCCTCCAGCGCCTTGATGATCGCGTCGCCCATCTCGGTGGTGGAGACGGCGTTGGCGCCCTGCGCCGCGATGTCCTTGGTGCGGGTTCCGGCGCCGAGCACATCGGCGATCGCGCCCTCCAGCCGATCCGCCGCCTCGCCGGCGCCGAAGGAATAGCGCAGCGCCATGGCGAAGGAGCCGATCATCGCGATCGGGTTGGCGAGGCCCTTGCCGGCGATGTCGGGCGCCGAGCCGTGCACGGGCTCGTAGAGCGCCTTGCGCTTGCCGGTGGCCGGGTCCTCGGCGCCGAGCGAGGCCGAGGGCAACATGCCGAGCGAGCCGGTCAGCATCGCCGCGACATCGGAGAGGATGTCGCCGAACAGGTTGTCGCAGACGATGACGTCGTACTGCTTCGGCCAGCGCACCAGCTGCATGGCGCAGTTGTCGGCGAGCACATGCTCGAGCTCGACATCCTTGTAGTCCTTGGCGTGCAGCGCGGTGACCGTCTGCTTCCAGAGCACGCCGGTCTTCATGACATTGTGCTTCTCGGCCGAGGAGACCTTGTTGCGCCGGGTGCGCGCCAGCTCGAAGGCGACGCGGCAGATCCGCTCGATCTCGGGCGTGGTGTAGAGCTGGGTGTCGACGCCGCGCTTGCTGCCGTCCTCCAGCGTCACGATCTCCTTCGGCTCGCCGAAATAGACGCCGCCGGTCAGTTCGCGCACGATCAGGATGTCGAGCCCCTCGACCACCTCCGGCTTCAGCGAGGAGGCCGAGGCCAGCGCCGGATAGCAGATCGCGGGCCGCAGATTGGCGAAAAGGCCGAGATCCTTGCGCAGCCTGAGCAGCCCGGCCTCGGGGCGGTGCTGATAGGGCACATCCGCCCATTTCGGCCCGCCGACCGCGCCGAACAGCACGGCGTCGGCCTGCTGCGCCAGCTTCATGTCGCCTTCCGAGATGGCGGCCTTGTGCGCGTCGTAGGCGGCGCCGCCGACCAGCCCGCGCTCCAGCGAGAAGGAGGCCAGCCCCTGCTTCTCGAACCAGGAGACGATCTTCTCGACCTGTCCCATCACCTCGGGGCCGATGCCGTCGCCGGGCAGCAGCAGGAGCTTGTGGTTCGCCATGGGAGCCTCACGTCAGGGAAAGTGTCGCCCGGCTGATTACGGGCGCAGCGCCGCCGAGGCAAGCGGCGTGCGGCTCAAACCCGCCCGCCCTTCAGCGCGCGCAGCACCTTCTCGCCTGGCCGCCCGGTCTGCGGCATGCCGAGCCTGGCCTCGACATCCTTGATCGCGGCGCGGGTCAGCGAGCCGACCGCCCCGTCCGGCTCGCCGACATTGTAGCCGCGCTGGATCAGCAGGCGCTGCAATTCGCGGCGCTGCTCGCGCGACAGCGGCAGATCGTCGGTCGGCCAGTCGCCCTGCACGCCGGGCAGCCCGCGCAGCCGGTCGGAGAGCAGCGAGATCGCGAGCGCATAGGAATCGGCGCCGTTGTAGCTGAAGGCGGCGTCGTAGTTCTTGAACACCAGGAAGGCCGGGCCGTTGCGCCCCGCCGGCATCAGCAGCCCGGCGCTGCCCGAGCCGCTCAGCGGCGAGCCGTCGAACTTCTCGATGCCCTTGCCCGCCCAGTAGGAGACCGGATGCTTGGCCTTGCGCCCCTCCGGCCCGGAATAGCCGCGCGGCACCTTGACCTCGTAGCCCCAGCTCGCGCCGCTCACCCAACCGGCCTTGTCCATGAAATTGGCGGTCGAGTGCAGCGCGTCCGGGATCGAATCGACCAGGTCGCGCCGCCCGTCGCCATCGCCGTCGACTGCGAGCCGCAGATAGGTCGAGGGGATGAACTGGGTGTGGCCGAAGGCCCCCGCCCAGGAGCCGAACAGCCGCTCGGGCCGGACGTCGCCGCGCTGGATGATCTGCAGGGTCGCGATCAGCTCGCCCTTGAAGAAGGCGTTGCGCCGCGGCGCCAGACAGGCGCCGGTCGACAGCGCCTGCACCAGCGGCATCTTGCCGCGCGCCTTGCCGAAATCGCTTTCCACGCCCCAGACGGCCGCGATCGTGTGGCGATCCACGCCGAACCGGCGCTCGGCGGCGGCCAGGGTCGAGGCGTGCTGGCGCATCATCGCCCGCCCCTCGGCGACCTTCTCCTCGTCGACCAGCGTGCCGAGATAGTCCCAGATCGGCGTCTTGAACTCCGGCTGGTTGTTCATCGCCTCGATCACCTTCATGTCCGGCATGACGCCGTCCATCACCCGGTCGAACACCGCGCCGGAGACGCCCTTGGCGGCGGCGGCCGCGCGCAGCCCGGCGAGGCAGGAATCGAAATCGGCGCGGGCACCGGTGGCGGCGAGAAGGATGAGGGGCAAGGCCAGGAACGAGGCGCGCATGGGTCCTCCAATATCGCGAGACTGCTGGTGAATTGCCGCCAATCTACGGCCATGTGGTTAAAGGAGGTTAACCATGTGGAAAAAACCGCTATGGCTGCCGGCGACCAGAATCAGCAGAGACCCGGCATGCCTCCCGCCCTGATCGACGCGCTCGGCTTCGGCGCAGCGACGCTGACCACGATCTGCTGGCTGCCCCAGGCCTGGCGGACGATCCGCACCCGCGACACCAGCGGCATCTCGCTCTGGGCGCAGTCGCTCTTCGCCACCGGCATCCTGCTCTGGCTGCTCTACGGCCTGCTGATCGCCTCCTGGCCGCTGATCGGCGCCAATGCGGTCTCGCTGGCGCTGGTGCTGGTGATCCTCAGCATGAAGCTCCGCTACGGTTGACCGCCATGCCATCGCTCAGCGCCGCCCATCTCCTGCCGATCGCCCTGCTGATCGCCTCGAACGTCTTCATGACCTTCGCCTGGTACGGCCATCTCTCCTACAAGAGCTCGGCGCTCTGGCTGGTGGTGCTGGCGAGCTGGCTGATCGCCCTGCCGGAATACATGCTGGCGGTGCCGGCCAACCGGATCGGCCATGGCGTCTATTCGGCCGCCGAGCTCAAGACCATCCAGGAGGTGGTGACGCTCTGCGTCTTCGCGCTGTTCTCGGTGTTCTGGCTGAAGGAGCAGCTCAGCTGGAACCATGCCATCGGCTTCGCGCTGATCGCGGCCGGCGCCTTCTTCATCTTCAATGCGCGCTCTTGAGAGCCTGACCGAGCATTCCCTCAGTCCTCCTACGCCTCAGCGCGCTGCCGGCCGCACCCGCAGCACCTTGCCGTTGGCATCGTCGCTGAGCAGATAGATGAAGCCGTCCGGCCCCTGGCGGACGTCGCGGATGCGCTCGCCGAGATCGGCGAGCAGGCGCTCTTCGCCGGTGACCTTCTGGCCGTCGGTGGACAGCCGCACCAGCAGCTGCCCCGCCAGCGCCCCGACGAACAGCGAGTTCTTCCAGGCCGGCCAGCGGTCGCCGGTGTAGAAGGCGGCCCCCGAGGGCGCGATCGACGGGTCCCAGTAGAACACCGGCTGCTCCATGCCGGGCTTGGCGGTCCCCTCACCGATCTTCACCCCGGAATAGTCGATGCCGAAGGTGATCACCGGCCAGCCGTAATTCGCCCCGGCCTTGGGCGTGTTGATCTCGTCGCCGCCGCGCGCGCCATGCTCCGCCGTCCACAACTGCCCGGTCTGCGGATGCAGGGCCGCGCCCTGCACATTGCGATGGCCGATCGACCAGATCTCCGGCTGCCAGCCGGCGGTGTTCGGGTTGCCGGCGGCCGCGCCGCCCTCCGGGCGGATGCGCAGCACCTTGCCGATATGGTTCTGCGGGTTCTGCGCCTGGTCGCGCTGGCTGTAGCGGTCGCCCACGGTGACGAACAGCGCTCCCGTGCGATCGAACACCAGCCGCGAGCCGAAATGCATGTTGCTGGCGACCGTCGGCATCTGCCGGAAGATCACGCTCGCGCCTTCGAGCCCGGTGCCGGCGGCGTTCAGCCGGGCGCGGGCGACGCTGGTGCCGTTGCCATTGGCGCGCGGCTCGGCGAACGACAGATAGAGATAGCGGTTCTGCGCGAAATCCGGGTCGAGCACGATGTCGAGCAGCCCGCCCTGCCCGCGCGCCACCACATTGGGCACGCCGGAGAGCGGCGCCGACAGCTTGCCGTCGGGCTGGACCAGCCGCAGCCGGCCGGGCCGCTCGGTCACCAGCATGCGGCCGTCGGGCAGGAAGGCGAGGCCCCAGGGATGCTCCAGCCCGCTCGCCACCGTCTCGACCGCGAGCTCGCCGGCGCTCGACGGGTGGCGCTTCTGCGCCGCGGCGGGCGCCGCCGCGAGCATGAGGGCGAGTGCGGCGGCGAAGACAGGGCGCATCGATCTCTCCTGGCGAGGGCCGGCAGCGGCCCTCCCCGAAGAATGCACGATTCAGGCGCCGGTTGCTGCCGCCTCACGCGCAAGTGAGCGGGCGGCGCTCACTCCGGCTTAACGCCGGCCTCCTTGATGATCTTTTCCCAGGTCGCGATCTCCTGCTGGTGATACGGCTTGAACGCCGCCGGATCGCGCACCTTGAGGGTGAAGCCGAGCTTCAGGATCTTCTCGCTGATCTCCGGCTTGGCGAGCGAGGCCAGCACCGCCTTGGAGAGGACCTCCAGAATGGGGGCTGGCGTCGCCGCCGGAGCGAAGAAGGCGGCCCAGCTGTCGGCGTCGGCATCGGTGACGCCCTGCTCCCGCAGGGTCGGGATATCCTTGGCGCGCGGATTGCGCTCGGGGCTGGCCAGCGCGATCGCCCGCATGCTGCCGGCATTGATCTGCTCCAGCACCGAGGGCAGCGTCGAATTGGCGATGTCGATGCGCCCGCCGATGATCTCCTGCACCAGCGGCGCCGCGCCGCGGAACGGCACATGCGTCATCTTGATGCCGGTGCGCTGCATGAAGAGCTCCATCGCCAGATGCGAGCCGGAGCCGACGCCGGTCGAGCCGTAATTGAGCTTGCCGGGATCGGCCTTGGCCAGGGCGATCAGCTCCTTGATGCTCTTGGCCGGCAGGTCGTTGCGCACCACGAAGGCATGCTCGAAGGCGCCGACGCCGCAGACCGGGGCGAAGTCCTTGACCGCGTCATAGCCCGGCTCCTTCAGCAGGAACATGTTGTTCCCATGCGTCTGGTTGTTGCCGAAGATGAAGGTGTGCCCGTCCGGCTCCGCCTTGGCGACGGCCCGCGTGCCGACCGCTCCGGAGGCGCCGGCGCGATTGTCGACGACGACGTTCTGGCCGATCGAGGTCGACAGGTCCTGCGCGACGAAGCGCGCGATGGCGTCGGTCGGCCCGCCGGCCGGGTAAGGCACCACCAGGGTGATCGTCTTCGACGGATAGCTCTGGGCCCGGACGACGGCCGGAGCGAACACGGCGCCGGCGACGAGGCCGAGCGCGGAGCGGCGGGTGAACGACATCAATTTCCTCCCCTCGGCCCGTTTCGGAGATGGGCCTTCCGCCGCTGATTAGGAGGAAAGCGACCTTACGTCCAGCGTTGGCCGCAACGCCGCGTCGTCAGGGCGGGCTCAAGCACCGAACCCCGCGCGCTTCAGCCGCTGGACCGCGACGTCCAGCGCCTGCAGGAAGGCCGAGCGGTCCCTGGGGGAGAACGGCTTCGGCCCGCCGCCCACGCTGCCCATCGCGCGCAGATCCTCCATCATGTCGCGCGTCGCCAGCGCCATCCCGATCGAGGCTTCGGTGAAGGGCTTGCCGGTCGGCCCGATCACATCGGCGCCGGCCTTGATGCAGCGCGCCGCCAGCGGGATATCGGCGGTGACGACGATGGCGCCGCGCCTTGCCCGCTCGGCGATCCAGTCATCGGCGGCGTCGAAGCCGCTGGAGACGGTGACGCGCTCGATCCAGGGCTCGCGCGGCACCGCGATGAAGCTGTTCGCCACGACGAAGACCTTGAGCCGGTGCCGCTCGGCGACGCGGTAGACCTCCGCCTTCACCGGGCAGGCATCGGCGTCGACATAGATGGCGATGCGGCCGGGACCGTGCGTTTCCATGCCCGCTCATTCGCGCCATTTCTGCCGCGCATCAAGCAGTCTTGCTTGCAGTGAGCCCGGCGCGGTCCTAAACCACGCCCGCGCCCGCCTGGGCGCTGCCAACCCCGGAGAACTGGATCATGGCTTTCCTTGCCGACGCCCTTAAGCGCGTGAAGCCGTCTGCGACCATCACCATCACGCAGAAGGCGCGCGATCTGAAAGCGCAGGGCAAGGATGTGATCTCGCTCTCGGTCGGCGAGCCCGATTTCGACACGCCGGACAATATCAAGCAGGCCGCCATCGCGGCGATCAACCGCGGCGAGACGAAATACACGCCGGTTCCCGGCATCCCGCAGCTGCGCGAGGCGATCGCCCGCAAGCTGAAGCGGGAGAACGGCCTGGACTACAAGCCGAGCCAGACCATCGTCTCCACCGGCGGCAAGCACGTCATCTACAACGCCCTGCTCGCCACGCTGAACCCTGGCGACGAGGTCGTCTGCGTCTCGCCCTATTGGGTCAGCTATCCGGAGATGGTGGCGCTTTGCGGCGGCACCCCGACCTTCGCCGAGACGCGCCTCGAGAACGAGTTCAAGCTCCAGCCGGAGGATCTCGAGAAGGCGATCACGCCGAAGACCAAATGGGTCATCCTGAACTCGCCGTCGAACCCGTCGGGCGCCGCCTACAGCCACGCCGAGATGAAGAAGCTCACCGACGTGCTGATGCGCCACCCGCATGTCTGGGTGCTGACCGACGACATGTACGAGCACCTGGTCTATGGCGACTTCCAGTTCGTCACGCCCGCCCAGGTCGAGCCGGCGCTCTACGAGCGCACGCTGACCATGAACGGCGTCTCGAAGTCCTATGCGATGACCGGCTGGCGCATCGGCTATGCGGCCGGCCCGCAGCAGCTGATCGGCGCCATGGACCTGGTCCAGGGCCAGCAGACCTCCGGCACCTCGGCGATCTCGCAATGGGCGGCGGTCGAGGCGCTGGACGGCACGCAGGAGCACATCCCTGTGTTCCGCAAGGCCTTCGAGCGCCGGCGCGACCTCGTCGTCTCGATGCTGAACCAGACCCGCGGCCTGAAATGCCCGACCCCGGAAGGCGCCTTCTACGTCTATCCGGACTGCTCGGAGCTGATCGGCAAGACCATGCCGAACGGCAAGCGCATCGAGACCGACGAGGACCTGGTCATGGGCCTGCTCGAGAACGAGGCGGTCGCCGCGGTGCACGGCTCCTCCTTCGGCCTCGGCCCGAACTTCCGCATCTCCTACGCCACCTCGGACGAGAAGCTGGAAGAGGCCTGCCGCCGCATCCAGCGCTTCTGCGCCGAGCTGCGCTGACGCCAGATGCCGCGAGCCCGCCCCGACACCGGCGCTCGCGGCACGACCCGCCGCAGCCTTGCGGCGGGCCTTCTTCTGCTGCTGCCGCTGCGCGCGGCGGCGCAGACCCCGCTACCCTCGCTCTCGGTGCGCGAGGCGCATGAGGCGCAGAAGGCCGGCAAGCTCGTCCTCGTCGACATCCGCACGCCCGAGGAATGGGCCGACACCGGCGTGCCGCAAGGCGCGATCCGGCTCGACATGGAGGCGAGCGCCTTCGAGGTCAGGCTGGCGGCGCTGCGGCTCGAGCATCCCGGCAAGCCGATCGCCCTGATCTGCCGCACCGCCAACCGCACCGGCACCCTGCAGAAGAAGCTCGCGGCGCGCGGCTGGCGCGAGCTGGTCAATGTCCGCGGCGGGCTGCTCGGCAATCCGGGCGACAAGGGCTGGCTGGCGGAGGGCCTGCCAGTGGAGGCGGGGCGCTAGCGCTCGCCATCGCCGAGCAGGTCCGGCCGCCGCTCCCGCGTGATCGCCTCCGCCTGCTCGCGCCGCCAGCGGGCGATGCGGGCATGGTCGCCCGACAGCAGCGCCTCGGGCAGGCCCCTGCCCTCCCATTCGCGCGGCCTTGTGTAGTGCGGATATTCCAGCAGCCCGTTCTCGAAGCTCTCCTCGGCGCCGGAGGCCTCCTTGCCCATCACGCCGGGGATCAGGCGCACGCAGGCGTCGAGCAGCACCATCGCCGCCATCTCGCCGCCGGAAAGGATGTAGTCGCCGATCGACACCTCGGTCAGCTTGCGCCCGGCGATGACCCGCTCGTCGACGCCCTCGAAGCGCCCGCAGACGATCACCACCCCCGCCCCGGCGACGAAACCGCGCACCATCGCCTGGTCGAGCGGCCGCCCGCGCGGCGACATCAGCAGCCGCGGGCGCTCGTCGCCTGCCGGCACCGCCGCATCGAGCGCCGCCGCCAGAACGTCGCAGCGCAGCACCATGCCCGCCCCGCCGCCGGCCGGATTGTCGTCGACCTTGCGGTGGCGGCCGATGCCGTGATCGCGGATCTGGTGGGTTTCCAGCTCCCACAGGCCGCTACGCAGGCCCTCGCCTGCCAGCGAATGGCCGAGCGGGCCGGGGAACATCTCGGGATAGAGCGTCAGGATATCGGCGCGGAAAGCCATCGCTCAAGCAAAGCGCAGCGCCGGGTGCCCGTCCAGCGCGGCGAAATCGGCGGCGCTGGCGACGACATTGCCGTAGGCGGTGAAGGCCTGCTCCGGCAGCATGGTGAGGATCGCCACGGCCGGCATGCCGGCCCGCCGCGCCGCCTCGACGCCGTTCGGCGCATCCTCGAAGACCAGGCATTGCGCCGGCGGGATGCCCATCCGCTCGGCCGCCGCCAGGAACATGTCCGGATGCGGCTTGCCGCGAAAGCCCTGGCTCGGCGAGACGATCGTGCGGAAGCGCGCCCGTAGCCCGAGCGTGTCGAGCACCAGCGCGATGTTCGGCGGCGAGGCGGCGGAGGCGACCGCCATCGGCACGCCCGCCGCGTCCGCCCTGTCCATCAGGGCGAGCAGGCCCGGCAGCGCCGCGACATGCGGGCGGTAGGTCTCGCGGTAGAGCAGCTCCTTGTGCTCGGCGAGCTCCGCAAGCTCGGCATCGCCGGCCTGCGGGAAATGCGCGCCGATGATGTCCCTGATCGCCATGCCGGCGGTGCGCGCCGCGAAGGTCTCGCGCTCGAAGGGCAGCGCGCGGTCGCGATGCCAGCTTTCCCAGGCATCGTCATGAAAGCGCATATTGTCGACGACGGTGCCGTCCATGTCGAAGATCAGCGCGCGGATCGGCAGCTCAGCCGGCATCGTCGTCCTCGAACAGCCCGGCCGGCGGCAGCGCCTCGATCCGCTTGGCGGCGATGTCGATGCGCGGCGCGAAGGCCTTGGTGAAGGGCATCAGCACCGAGCGCCCGTCCGGCATCTCGATGGCGAGCAGGTCGCCCGCCCCGTAATTGTCGACCGCGGTGACCGTGCCGAGGGTCTCGCCCTGCGGCCCGATCACCTGGCAGCCGACGAGGTCGGCCTGGAGGAATTCGTCCTCCTCCTCCGGCTCCGGCAGACGCGCGCGCTCGACATGCAGCTTGACGCCGGTCAGCGTCTGCGCGCCCTCGCGGCTGGTGACGCCCTTAAGCCGGGCGATCACCACCTCCTTGGCGGGCCGGATCGCGGTGATCTCGAAGCGCCGCCCCTGCTCGTCGATCAGCGGGCCGTAATCGCCGAGCGCCAGCGGCTCGGCGGTGAAGGCCTTGATCCGGACCTCGCCGCGCACCCCATGGGGCGCGCCGACGATGCCGAGCAGGACGAGATCGCCGCTCATGTCAGCGCGTCATGCTCGGGCTTGACCCGAGCATCTCCTGCCGGAGATTCCCGGGTCTCCGCTGCGCTTCGCCCGGGAATGACGCCCTGCGCATGGTCGAATCACTCGGCGGCGGCTTCGGCCGGGGCGGCGGCCTTCTCGGCCTTCTTCTCGGCGCGCTCCTTGGCCTTCTCGCCAGGGACCGCCTTGTTGGGGTTGTTGCGGGCCGGACGCTTCATCACGCCGGCCGCGTCGAGGAAGCGCAGCACGCGATCGGTCGGCTGGGCGCCCTTGGCGAGCCAGGCCTTGGCCTTCTCGAGGTCGAGGACGACGCGCTCCGGCGAATCCTTCGCCTTCATCGGGTCATAGGCGCCGATCTTCTCGATGAAGCGGCCATCGCGCGGCGAGCGGGCGTCGGCGACGACGATGCGGTAATACGGGCGCTTCTTGGCGCCGCCACGAGTGAGGCGGATCTTGAGGGACATGGGTCTTTCCTTTGGTTTGAACGGGAAACTACTTCTTCTTGAACGGGTTGCCGCCGAGCCCCGGCAGGCCGCCGGCGCCGCCCAGCCCGGGCAGCTTGGGCATCATCCCGGCCGGCGGGGTGATGCCCTTGGGCAGGCCGGGAAAGCCGCCGGGCGGCAGCGAGGGCATTCCGCCGCCGGCGCCGAGCTGCTTCTGCAGCTCGGCGAGCTGGGCCGGGTCCATCGTCGACGGGTCGGGCATGCCGGCGGGCAGGCCGCCGCCGCCGAGCCCGAACATCTGGCCGAGCTTGCCGAGCATGCCGCCCTTCTGGCGGGCCATCTGCTTCATCATGTCCGCCATCTGGCGGTGCATCTTCAGCAGCTTGTTGATCTGCTCGGGCGAGGTGCCGGAGCCGGCCGCGATGCGCTTCTTGCGGCTGTTCTTCAAAAGATCGGGATTCTTGCGCTCGGCCGCGGTCATCGAGTTGATGATCGCGATCTGCCGGGCGATCACCTTGTCGTCCATCTTGGCGCTGGCGAGCTGGTTCTTCATCTGCGCCATGCCCGGCAGCATGCCCATCAGCCCGCCGAGCCCGCCCATCTTCTCCATCTGCTGGAGCTGGGTGCGCAGATCGGCGAGGTCGAAATTGCCCTTGGCCAGCCGCTGCGCCAGCGCCTGCGCCTTGTCGGCATCGACGGTGGCGGCCGCCTTCTCGACCAGGCCGACGATGTCGCCCATGCCGAGGATGCGGTTGGCGACGCGCGAGGGATGGAACTCCTCGAGCGCGTCGGTCTTCTCGCCGGTGCCGACCAGCTTGATCGGCTTGCCGGTGACGGCGCGCATCGACAGGGCGGCGCCGCCGCGGCCGTCGCCGTCCATGCGGGTCAGCACGATGCCGGTCAGGCCGACGCGCCCGTCGAAGGCGCGCGCCGTGTTGACCGCGTCCTGGCCGGTCAGCGCATCGGCGACCAGCAGCACCTCGTGCGGATTGGTGGCCGCCTTGACCTCGGCGACCTCGGCCATCAGCGCCTCGTCGAGCGTGACGCGGCCGGCGGTGTCGAGCATGACGACGTCGTAGCCGCCGAGCCGGCCCGCCTCCATGGCGCGCCGCGCGATCTGCACGGCGCTCTGGCCGGCGACGATCGGCAGCGTCTGCACGCCGACCTGGCTGCCGAGCACGGCGAGCTGCTCCATCGCGGCCGGGCGGCGCGTATCGAGCGACGCCATCAGGACCTTCTTCTTGTCCCGCTCGGTCAGTCGCTTGGCGATCTTGGCCGTGGATGTGGTTTTGCCGGAGCCCTGCAGGCCGACCATCAGGATCGGCACCGGCGGCACCGCGTCGAAGCTGATGCCCTCGCCCTCGCCGCCGAGCGTCTCGATCAGCGCGTCGTTGACGATCTTGATGACCTGCTGGCCGGGCGTGACCGATTTCAGCACCTCGGCACCGACCGCCCGCTCCCGGACGCGGTCGGTGAAGCTGCGCACCACCTCGAGCGCGACATCGGCCTCGAGCAGCGCCCGGCGCACCTCGCGCAGCGCGGCGTTGACGTCGTCCTCGGTCAGCGAGCCCCTGCGGGTCAGGCCCGAGAGGATGCCGGAGAGTCTGTCGCTCAGCGTGCCGAACATGCGGCCCCTTTGTCGGTTGCAGACCGGGACATCGCCACCTCGTCTTCCAAGCGGTTTCGCGCCCGAGGGCGCAATCGCGCTGTCGGGCGTTGACCTCCGGGCTCGTAATGCCGCATGGCGGCCCGGTCGGCGGATGAGGTTTCGGCGATGTCGAAACGAATGGCCGCGTTAAAGCGGCAGAATATGGCAAAAGTCAAGAGATCGATGATGTCCAGCACCCGATCGGCCCGTGCGGCCGCCCTCCTCCTCGCCGCGCTCGCCCTCGCCGGCTGCGCCGGCACCCCCAAGGACGAAGCGCCGCTCAGCCCGCGCCGGCGCGAGCAGCTCGCCTCGGTCAGGGTCGATCCGGCGCAGGCGCTCGCCATCCTCAACGCCTATCGCGCCGGCAAGGGGCTCGGCGCCGTCAGGCTCGACCCGGCCCTGACCGCCATCGCCCAGCGCCAGTCCGACGCGATGGCGGCGAAGAACAGCCTCTCGCACGATGCCGCCGGCAGCTTTTCCGCGCGCATCGATGCCGCCGGGCTGAACACCGTCCGCGCCGCCGAGAATCTCGGCGCCGGCTACTACTCGACGCAGGAGGCCTTCGAGGGCTGGCAGAAATCCTCCGGCCACGCCGCCAACCTCTCGATGCCGCAGGCGACGCGGATCGGCATCGCCCTCGCCAAGAACCCCCAGACCCGCTACGGCGCCTGGTGGACGCTGGTCCTCGCCGGCGAGCCGGAGGTGCGCCGCGAGCTTTCGGCCGGGCCGCTGGTGCCGGCGCGCGGCGGCGCCACCGGCTTTCGCTGGGGCTCCTGACCCCCTTTACAAACCCGGCGCTCTGGTGATGGCTCTGGTCTTTAACGGAGCCATCACGCCATGACCTTCGAAACCTGGGCCGCCTTCGCCGCCGCCACCGCCGTCCTGCTCGTCATCCCCGGCCCGACCATCCTGCTGGTGATCTCCTATGCGCTCGGCCAGGGCTTGCGGACCGCCTTCCCGATGGCGGTCGGCGTCGCGCTCGGCGACTTCACCGCGATGACCCTGTCGCTGCTCGGCGTCGGCGCCCTGCTGGCGACCTCGGCGGCGGTGTTCACCGCGCTGAAATGGCTCGGCGCCGCCTATCTCATCTATCTCGGCGTCAAGCTGTTCCGCGCCGGCGGCAGCCTCGAGGCCCAGCCGCGCCGCGACGCCGCCTCGGCGCTGAAGATGCTCGGCCATGCCTGGCTGGTGACGGCGCTGAACCCGAAGGGCATCACCTTCTTCGTCGCCTTCCTGCCGCAGTTCCTCGATCCGAAGGCGAATTTCTGGACGCAGATGCTGATCTTCGAGGCGACCTTCATCACCCTCGCCTTCGCCAACGCGCTCGGCTATGCGCTGATCGCCTCGCGGGCCCGCGCCGTGGTCGGCAGCCCGCGCGCCATCGGCCTGTTCAACAAGGCCGGCGGCACGCTGCTGGTCGGCGCCGGCATCGCCGCGGTCGCGGTGCGCTCCGGCAATGGCTGAGCGGCCGCCTCGGCCGCTTGATTATTGCCAAGCTCGCGCCACATCCCATGCCATGACCCGAATGACCCGCCGCAAGCTTCTCCGCCTCCTCGGCATCCCCGCCCTGATCGGCTCCTCCGGCTTCGCCTGGGCCTCCTTCGCCCGCTCGCGCAACCCCTATTATCAGGGACCGGTCAGCGACCATTTCGACGGGCTGATCTTCAGCGACGGCCGCCCGGTCACCAAGGGTCTCAGCGACGTGCTGCGCTGGCAGCTCTCCAAGCGCGACCGCGAGCTGTTCCCGGCCAGCTACGAGGCGCCGCCGCAGGACAGGCCGCCCGCCCGGGTCGAGGGCCTGCGGGTGGTCCATCTCGGCCACGCCTCCTTCCTCTACCAGCTGGCCGGGCTGAACATCCTGGTCGATCCGGTCTATTCCGAGCGGGCGAGCCCGTTCTCCTTCTTCGGCCCGAAGCGGGTCAACGCGCCCGGCGTCGCCTTCGACGACCTGCCGAAGATCGACATCGTCCTGATCACCCACAACCATTACGACCATCTTGACGTCGAGACGCTGGCGCGCCTGCACGAACGCCACGCGCCGCGCATGATCATGCCGCTCGGCAACGATGTGATCGTCAAGGCGCGCGATGCGGCGATCCGGGCCGAGGCTCATGACTGGAACACCAGGCTCGCTCTGTCCGACACGGTCGCGGTCACCCTGGTGCCGAGCTATCACTGGTCGGCCCGCGGCGCCTTCGACCGGCGCATGGCGCTGTGGTGCTCCTATGTGATGGAGACGCCGGCCGGGAAGCTCTTCCATATCGGCGACACCGGCTACCATGACGGCTCGCTCTACCAGCGGCTCGGCCGCGAGCACGGCCCCTTCCGGCTGGCGGCGCTGCCGATCGGCGCCTATGAGCCGCGCTGGTTCATGAGCGACAACCACATGAACCCGGAAGAAGCGGTGGCGGTGATGCAGGCGCTGCGGGCCGAGCAGGCGCTCGGCCACCACTGGGGCACCTTCCAGCTCACCGACGAGGGCATCACCCGCCCGCCCGAGGCCTTGAAGCTCGCCGTGGAGAAGGCGGGGATCGCGCCGGAGCGCTTCGCCGCGATGCGCCCCGGCCTGGTCTGGCAGCTCGCCGGCTGAGCCCTTTCCGTCATTGCGAGGAGCGCAGCGACGAAGCAATCCAGGGGCCGCCGAGCTCTACGCTCTGGATTGCTTCGCTTACGCTCGCAATGACGGGCGCGCCTTCGGTATATGCGGTTCGCCGCCCGCTATTTCGGCTGGACGTAAACGTTGATCTCGAGATTGGGATCGGCCGGATCTTTGAGATCGCCGACATACTCCTCGAGGAAGGCGTCCTTCACCAGGATGTTCTTCGCCTCGAGATAGGCGGTGATCGTCTCATAGGTCGAATCGATATCGTCATAGGGCGCGGTGTGCACGAAGCGCAGCGAGCGCCCCGCCGGCGACTGGCCCGGCTTGACCCCGCCGGTCAGCGGCACCGAGGCGTCGACCGAGCGCTCCACCGGCAGCATCGCCTCGAACTTGAAGCCGTTGTCGTCGGTCTCGGTGAAGAGCGTCAGCGGCCGGCCGGCGATCTTGAGCCCCGCCTTCTCGGCCTGGGCGCGCAGCAGCGCGAAGCTCTCGGATAGTTTCTGGAAGCCCTGGTCCCAGCTCGTCTGCCCCAGCACCAGCAGAACCGGCTTGGACGAGAGCATGATCTCGTCGACATCCGACGGGTCGCCCGGCTTTCCGGCGAGCGTCGCATTGGGACTGGGCGTGCCGGTCTGCTGTTGCTGCACCGGCGGGGCCGGCAGCGGCTCCGGCAGGGTCGGCGGCGGCTGCACCGGCTGCGGCTCGCTCGGCGCCTGCGGGGCCGGCGCGGGCTGGACCGGCTGTGGCAGCACCTGCCCCGGCGCCGGCGCTGGCGGCGGCTGCACCGGCTGCGGCTCGGCGGGAGGCGCCGCGGGCTGAGTGTTCGCCGGCGGCTGCGCGGCCGGAGGCGCGGCATTCTGCGCCGGCGTGACGGCGGGCGGCGGGGCGAGCGGGGCGCTCTCGACGGCGGTGGGCGAGGCGACGCGGGCCTGCGCGGAGGCGGCGAGCGGCGCCGCGACAGCGAGCGCTGCGATGATCGCGCTGAGGGCAGACTGGCGCATCTTCGATATTCCCGCGCTGGCACGACCGATTCGCGCCACCGCCCGGCAAGCTACGACGATCCCGCTACGGCAGGAAGCGCGCCAAGGGTGGCATTTTTTCGGCGGCTCGCTCATATACCGCCGATCATCATGGACATGTGACGAGATGAACGCCCTCGCCCACCGCCGGTTCCTGAAGATGAACGGCCTCGGCAACGAGATCACCGTGCTCGATCTGCGTGGCTCGGCGCATGTCGTCAGCGCCGGGGAGGCGCGCGCCATCGCCGCCGAGCCGAGATCGCGCTTCGACCAGCTGATGGTGCTCCATGACGCGCGAACGCCGGGCACCGACGCCTTCGTGCGCATCTATAACACGGACGGTTCGGCAGCCGGCGCCTGCGGCAACGGCACGCGCTGCGTCGCCTGGGCGCTGGCGGCCGACCCGGCGATGGGCCGCGCCGGGCGCGAGGCGCTGGTGGTCGAGACCAAGGCCGGGCTTCTTCCCGCCAGGCGGCTCGACGAGACCGTCTTCACCATCGATATGGGCCGGCCTCGCCTCGCCTGGGACGAGATTCCGCTGGCCGAGCCCTTCGAGGACACGAGCCGCTTCGAATTGCAGATCGGGCCGATCGACGCGCCGATCCTGCACACGCCCTGCGCGGTCAACATGGGCAATCCGCACGCCGTCTTCTTCGTCGACGATCCTTACGCCTACAACCTTGAGCAGATCGGCCCGCTGCTGGAAAACCACCCGATCTTTCCCGATCGCGCCAATATCGAGCTGGCCGCCGTCGAGGCGCCGGACCGGATCGTCCTGCGCGTCTGGGAACGCGGCGCCGGGATCACCCGCGCCTGCGGCTCCGGCGCCTGCGCCGCGCTGGTCGCGGGTGTCCGCCGCGAGCTCTGCCGGCGCAAGGCGAGAGTCGTCCTGCCCGGCGGCGAGCTGGTGATCGAATGGCGCGAGAGCGACGGCCATGTGCTGATGACCGGCCCCGTCGCGCTGGAATGGGAGGGCGAGCTGAGCCCCGGCCTGTTCGCCGCCGTCGCCTGATGGCCGTCGAGCTCGTCACCTTCGGCTGCCGGCTCAATCTCGTCGAGAGCGAGGAGATCGAGAGCCGCGCCCGCGCCGCCGGCCTGCGCGACATCGCCGTGGTCAACAGCTGCGCCGTCACGGCCGAGGCGGTGCGCCAGGCCGGCCAGGCGATCCGGCGGCTGAAGCGCGCCGCCCCCGACCGCCCCGTGGTGGTGACCGGCTGCGCGGCGCAGATCGAGCCCGGCCGCTTCGCCGCCATGCCGCAGGTCGCGCGCGTGCTCGGCAATGCCGAGAAGCTGGACGCGGCGCAATGGCAGGCGCTGGCCGGCTCCAACAGCCTGCACGGCATGGCGGGCGAGCCGGCCGACAAGATCGCCGTAGGCGACATCATGCAGGCGCGCGGCGCCCCCGCCCACCGGACGCGCGCGCTCGGCAATCACACCCGCGGCTTCCTGCAGGTGCAGAACGGCTGCGACCATCGCTGCACCTTCTGCGTCATCCCGCTCGGGCGCGGCAATGCGCGCTCGGCCACGATCGAGGCGGTCCTGGCGCAGGCGCGCCGCCTTGTCGCCGAAGGCGCGCGCGAGATCGTGCTGACCGGCGTCGATCTGACCAGCTATGGACGCGAGCGCCAGGAGGCGCCGAGCCTGGGCGCGTTGGTCCGGGCCGTGCTGCGCGCGCTGCCGGAGCTGCCGCGCCTGCGCCTGTCCTCGCTCGACGCGGTCGAGGTCGACGATGATCTGCGCGAGCTGATCGCGAACGAGCCGCGGCTGATGCCGCATCTGCACCTGTCGCTCCAATCCGGCGACGATCTCATCCTGAAGCGGATGAAGCGCCGTCACAGCCGCCAGGACGCCATCCGCTTCTGCCGGGAGATGCGCCGGCTGCGGCCGGATCTCGTCTTCGGGGCCGACCTGATCGTCGGCTTCCCGACCGAGGACGAGGCGATGTTCGCCCGAACGCTCGCGCTGATCGGCGAATGCGGGCTCTCCTATGTCCACGGCTTTCCATTCTCGCCGCGGCCGGGCACGCCGGCAGCCCGGATGCCGCAGGTCGCGGGCAGCGAGATCAAGGCGCGAGCCGCCCGCCTGCGCGATGCCGCCGAGGCCGCCCATGCGGCCCATCTCAGCGCGCGGATCGGCCGTCCGCTCAACGTGCTGACCGAGCGCGGCGACACCGGACGCGCGGAGGATTTCACCCTGGTCCGCTTCTCCCGCGGCGTCGCGCCGGGCCAGATTGTGCCGATTGTCGCGCAGGAGCGGTCGAGCAAGGCGCTGCTCGCGGCTTGACGTCGGCCCTCCCCTGCGCCCATAGCCCAACCGCGTTCCTTAACGTCGCAATCAGGATCAGCGCTGCATCATGACGACTTCCGGACCAGTTCTCGCTGCCGCCCTGCTCGCGCTCGCCGCCTCCGGCGCCGCCGCTCAGTCCTATGGCGATCCCGCGAGCGGGCTTTCGATCACTCCGCCCAAGACCTTCAGGGCCGAGGCGGGCGAATCGCATCCGCAATTCGACGTGACCATCGACATCGTCTCGAAGACCGGCACGCCCAAGGCGGTCAATCCGGGCGGCGATCTCTGCACCCTCGGCTTCAAGGCCGCGCCGCAGAACGCCGGCCTGACGCGCCAGATCGTCAACGCTCAGATGGCCAAGCCGGAATGGCAGCAGCAGTACCGGACCACATTCGAGGCGGTCGGCACGGTCTCGGACCTCAAGCTGTTCGAGCACCAGGGCTTCAGCGGCATCGAACTGATCGTCGCGCCGAAAGCCGGCCCGAACGCCAAGAACATCCGGATGTTCTCCTCGATCATGGAGACGGCGAAGGGCCGCACCGTCCTGAGCTGCGCGACCGAGCAGGCCGGCCTCGCCGCCGCGCTCCCCCAGTTCCGCGCCCTGCGCGCAACCATGCACGCGCCGGAATGAGCCTCACCCCTTCGCCGCCGCGACCTCCTCGCGCAGCGCCCGGCGCAGGACCTTGCCGACATTGGTCTTGGGCAGCGCGTCGCGGAAGATGATCTGCTTGGGCACCTTGTAGCCGGTCAGGCTGTCCTTGCAGAAGCTGCGCAGCTCGTCGGCAGTGACGGCGGGGTCCTTCTTGACCACGAAGGCGGTGACCGCCTCGCCCGAATGCTCGTCCGGCAGGCCGATCACCGCCGCCTCCAGCACGCCGGGATGCTTGGCGAGCACGTCCTCGACCTCGTTCGGATAGACGTTGAAGCCGGAGACAAGGACCATGTCCTTCATCCGGTCGACCACCTTGATCTGGCCGTCGCCCAGCAGCACCCCGATATCGCCGGAGCGGAAGAAACCGTCGGCGGTCATCACCTTGGCGGTCTCGTCGGGGCGGTTCCAGTAGCCGGCCATCACCTGCGGGCCGCGAATGCAGATCTCGCCCGGCTCTCCGGCGGGCATGTCCTGGCCGTCGGCGTCGCGGATGGCGAAATCGGTGGACGGCAGCGGGAAGCCGATCGTGCCGGTGAACTCGCTGATATCGGTGCGGTTGACCGAGGCGACCGGCGAGGTCTCCGAAAGCCCGTAGCCCTCGATGATCGGCCGGCCCGAAATCTCCTTCCAGCGCTTGGCGACGACCGCTTGCGTCGCCATGCCGCCGGCGATCGAGAAGCGCAGCTCGGAAAAATCCACTTCGCCGATATCGGGGTGGTTCGACAGCGCATTGTAGAGCGTGTTGACGCCCGAGAAGAGCGTGAAACGGGCGGATTTCAGGATCTTGATGAAGCCGGCGATGTCGCGGGGATTGGCGATCAGCAGGCTCTTGGCCCCGATCCGCAGCATGAACAGGCAGCAGCAGGTCAACGCGAAGATGTGGTAGAGCGGCAGCGCCGTCACCATCACATGCTGGTAGTCGCTGCGCCCATGCGGCGGCTCGAGCTCCCAGCCCAGCCAGAGCGCGCATTGCTCGACATTCGACGCGACATTGCGATGGGTCAGCGTCGCGCCCTTGGCAACGCCGGTGGTCCCGCCGGTATATTGCAGGAAGGCGACGTCCTCGGGCCCGATATCGACCGGCTGCATCTCGCCCGCAGCGGCGAGGATCGTCTTGAGCATCACCGCTCCGGGAAGATCGTAAGGCTTCACCACCTTCTTGATCTTGCGGGCCACGAAATTGACGATCGCTCCCTTGAAGCCCATCAGGTCGCCGGCGGTCGCGATCACCAGCGCATCGAGCTTCAGATTGGGCCGCGCCTCCTGCACGACATGGGCGAAGTTCTCGATCACCACCAGCGCCCGCGCGCCGGAATCGGTCAGCTGATGCGTCAGCTCGCGCGCCGTATAGAGCGGATTGACGTTGACGACGGTATAGCCGCCGATCAGGGCGCCGAAGATCGCCGGCGGATAGGCCAGGATATTCGGCATCATCAGGGCGACCCGGTCGCCCTTGCGGAAGCCTTGCGCCTGCAGCCAGGCCGCGAAGGCCCTCGCCGCCCGGCCGACTTCGCCGAAGCTGATCGCCTTGCCGAAGCTCTCGAAGGCCGGGCGCTCGCCATAGCTCGTGCAGGCGCTGGCGATCAGGTCGGCCAGCGTGCCGATCTTGGCCTCCTCGATCGCCGGCGGCACGGCCGGCGGATAATGGGCCAGCCAGGGGCGCGAATCCTTGACCTCGACCGCGGAAACAGCCGTCATCTCACCCTCCCCTCGCGGCGACTTCGCCCTGTCCCGGGCGTGATGCCTGCTGCTCTACACTGCGCATGGCAGGCGGCGGACGCAAGCGGCCGCCGCCAAACGGTTTACATATAAACCTTCTCGGCTGCAACCGGTTCAGCCCGCCCGTGCCAGGGCGTGGGCGGCCACCACCGCATCCGCCGGCTTGCCGGCGAGTTCGGCGAGATGGTCGAAGCGGGCGCTGAACGAGCCGACCCCGGCGGTGGCCGAGCGCAGCTCGACGATGAGCCCGTTCATCTCCGCCTCCGGCATCAGCGCGTTGATCTGGTCCCAGCCACGCCAGCCCGGGCGCGCGTCATAGCCGAGGATCTGGCCGCGCCGCGCCGAGACGATGGCCGAGGCGCGCGACATCGCATCCGACGGGATCACGATCTCGACCGCCAGGATCGGCTCCAGCAACACCGGCTTTGCCTGCGGGCAGGCCTCCCCCATGGCGATCCGCGCCGCCTGGCGGAAGGCCATGTCGGAGGAATCGACCGTATGATAGGAGCCGTCGGTCAGCGTCACCTCGATATCGACGAGCGGAAAGCCGAGCGGGCCGCGCTGGCAATAATCGCGCACGCCGGCCTCGACCGAGGCGATGTACTGCTTCGGCACGACGCCACCGGTGATGCGATCGACGAAGCGGATGCCCTCGCCGCGCGGCAGCGGCGCGATCTCCAGCACGACATCGCCGAACTGGCCGTGGCCACCGCTCTGCTTGCGATGGCGCCCGCGCGCGCTCGCCTTGCCCCGCAAAGTCTCGCGATAGCCGATCTCGCTGGCCGCGCTGACGACATTCACGCCATAGCGGCCGGCCAGCCGCTCCAGCGCGACGCGCAGATGCATCTCGCCCTGGCCGGACAGCCGCATCTCGCCGAACTCCGCCCGGTGCTCCAAGGCGAGCGCCGGATCCTCTTCGACCAGCTTGGCGAGGCCCGATGTCAGCCGCACATCGTCCTTGCGATCCTTCACCGCGACAGCCAGCGCATGCACCGGCTCCGGCGGCGCCACCGCGGCGACGATGTCCGGCCGGACCTTGCCGACTGCGACGGCATCGCCGGTGCGCACGCCTTCCAGCCGCGAGAAGGCGACGACGTCGCCCTCCTCCGCTTCCGGCCGGCGCTGCTGCTCGGCGCCCTTGAGCTCGAGAACCCCGCCGATCCGGGCCTCGACGCCGGCGGACGAGGTCAGCACATCGCCCTCCGCCATCTTGCCGCGCAGGATGCGGGTGAGCGAGAGCTTGCCGCCCTGCACGGATTGCCAGGTCTTCAGCACCAGGGCGAGCGGCGCGCCGCCATCGACGACGCCGATGCGCCCGCGCGTCGCCGCCAGGCCGGGCGCCTCATGCCGCAGCGCCTTCAGCAGGCGCGTCACGCCATTGCCGCGCTCGGCCGCGCCGATCAGCACCGGGACGACATGGCGCTCCTTCAGCTCGCGGGCGAGATCGTCGAAGATCAGGTCGCGCGGCGGCTCGATATCGCCGAGCAGGTCCTCCATCAGCCCGTCGTCATAATCGGCCAGCTTCTCGAGCATCGAGAAGCGCGCGTCGCGCTCGCGCTCGACCTCATCGGCGGCCAGCGGCACGATCTCGCTGGGCGCGTGTTCGCGATAGATGAAGGCCCGCTCCAGCGCGAGGTCGATGAAGCCGACGGCGATGCCATTGCGCCAGATCGGGATCTGCCGGAGCAGCAGCGGCGTGCGGGAGGCGCGCTGCAGCAGCGCCAGCGTCTCGCGCACGCGCCGCGCGGCCGAATCGATCTTGTTGAGGAACAGGAAGCGCGGGATATCGGCCTCTTCCAGCTCGCGCAGCACGAGCTCGAGCGCGGGGGCCTTGCGGTCATCGGCCTCGCAGACCACGACGGCGGCGTCGACCGCCGGCAGGACATGGCGCATCTCGTGCAGGAATTCGACGGAGCCGGGGCAGTCGATGAAACTGTAGCGCTCGCCCATGAAGGTTACGGTGGCGACATTCGGCTCGATGCTCATCTGATGGGCGCGGGCCTCGGGGGAGGCATCGCCGACGCTGTTCTTCGTCTTGACCGAGCCGGCCCGCGTGACCGCGCCGCATCGCTCCAGGATCGCCTCGAACAGGCTGGTCTTGCCGCTCTGGAAGGGACCGACGATCGCGATGCATCGCGGTCCCCCTGCTCTGACGCCGGACGGGGTTCCTCCATTGTTGGACGTCGCAGCCATATCGTCCTCCGTTGGTTGGCCGGCGCGGGGAGCAAGGCTCCGGGGCGGCGGCTGATGACCGGCGGGAACGAAATGGGAAGCGCCCACGCCGGCGAGGCGGCGGTCGCTCGGGCCCGACAGGGTCGGGCGGCCGTCGAGGTGAGGATGTCGCGATCAGGTTCGCGCCGTTCGCGAGCCGGCGCAAGGGGAATATTCTCGCCGCGGCGGGATGGAGGCGCCCCGTTCTCAACGCCCCGCGACGCGCGGCCGGAAGCCGAACAGCGTCTCGCTCGCCGCGTTGATCGCCGCCATTGTTCGCTCTGCGCCCACGAGGTTCCGGAAGCGGTCGAGCTCGGCCTGATAGCTGCGGCCGCTTTCATGCTGCGTCCAAGGCCAATCGCTTCCCCAGAGCAGCCGCCCCGGCCCCAGCCGCTCCAGCAGGCGCTCGGCATAGGCCGCCGTATCGGCGCCCCCGCAGCGATAGGGCGCGGACAGCTTCGTCCAGACCGGCGCCCCCGCCATGTCGAGCAGCGCCGAAAAGCCCCGGCAGGCGACACCCAGCGCCGGGTCCGGCCTGCCGAAATGGTCGATCACCAGCGCCGCCCCCGTCGGCAGGAGCCGGTCGAGCACGATCGGCAGGTCGGGCCCTTCCGCCTGTACTTCGACCTGCCAGCCATGGCGCGCCACGCGCCGGGCCAGCGCGATCTGCTCGGCACCGAGCGCCTGCGTGAGATCCCGGCCGATCAGGTTGAACCGGATCCCGACGACTCCCGCCTGCGAGAACGCGGCGATCCGCTCGTCGCCGCTGCTCGGATCGAGCACGGCGATCCCGCGAAACCGGGCCGGCTCGCGCTTCAGGCAGGCGAGCAGATAAGCATTGTCGTAGCCGAGGAAAGAAGGCTGGACCAGCACCGCCTTGCCGACGCCGTGGGCGCTCAGAGTGGCGAGCAGCCGCTCCGGCGGCGCGTCGTAACCGGGCACGTAACGGGGCGAAGCGGCCAGTTGCAGGCCGCGCAGGAACACATGGGTGTGCGTGTCGATGGTCGGCAGGGTCATCGCGGCGCAGGAATGGAAGGAACGGAGAAGAGTGGGCTTGCGTTACGGCACATAGTTCTCTAGTCCTATAGAGGACCAAAGGATAACGCAAGCCGGAGCGCCGCTGGTGCCGACCTTTCTCGACGAGCGACAGCCGCTCTATCTCAGGATCAGGGACGATCTGGCCGCGCGCATCGCCGCCGGCGAGTGGCGTCCCGGCGACGCCATTCCGGCCGAGGATGCCCTGGCCGAACATCACGGCGTCGCGCTGGGCACGGTGCGCAAGGCGATCGACGAGCTCGTCCGCGCCGGCATGATCGAGCGCCGGCAGGGACGCGGCAGCTTCGTGCGGCGTTCGGATTTCGGCAATGCGATGCTGCGCTTCTTCCGCCACACCGATGCGCAGGGCCGACCGCTGCTGCCGAGCGCGAGCCTGCTCGAGCGCCGCGTCGAACAGGCGCCGCCGGAGATCGCCGCCGCGCTCGGCCTCGCGGCCGGCGCGCCCATCCTCATGCTGTTCCGGCTGCGCAGCAACCAGGGCGAGCCGATCCTGGCCGAGGACATCGCGCTGCCGCTGCCCCGCTTCGAAGCTCTCGCCGATTGGCCCGCGGACGAGTTCGGCGACCTGCTCTACCCGTTTTACGAGAAGGTCTGCGGCGCGATCGTCGCCCGGGCGCGCGAGCGGATCTCCTTCGGCTACGCGCAGCCGCGCCTCGCCGCCCCGCTGGGGCTCGATCCGGGCGCGCCGATCGTGGTGATCGAGCGAACCGCGCTCGGCTACGACGCCGCGCCGCTCGAATGGCGTCGGTCCTACGGAGCGGCGGAGCGCTTCAGCTACACCATCGACATCCAATGAAGAACCAGAGGAGGAACACCATGAATCGCCGGATCGCGCTCTCGCTCGCCCTGGCCTGCGTCCTGTCCGCGCCTGCGGCGGCGCAGTCCGATTATCCGAGCCGGACCGTCACCCTGGTCGTGCCCTCGCCTCCCGGCGGCGGCACCGACACCTTCGCCCGCCAGATCGCCGATATCGTCGAGCCGATCCTCGGCCAGAAGGTCATCGTCGAGAACAAGGCGGGCGGCGGCGGCACGCTCGGAACGACCCAGGTCGCCTCCGCCAAGCCCGACGGCTATACGCTCGGCTTCGTCTGGAACAGCCCGCTGACCACCAGCCCGCACAGCCTGCCCGTCGCCTATACGCCGGAGAGCTACGCACCGGTGATGTCGGTGGGCTACTCCTCCTATGTGCTCTGCGTCGCGCCGGATTTCCCCGCGGCCGACGCCAAGTCCTTCATCGCCGCGCTCAAGGATAAGCCCGGCAAATACACCTATGGCAATGACGGTGTCGGCGGCACCATGCAGCTCGCCGCCGAGCGCATCTTCGCCAAGCTCGGCGCCAAGGTCCGCCCGGTGCCTTTCGGCGGCGCCGGCGAGACGGCGCGCAATTTCCTCGGCGGCCATGTCGACATCTATGGCGGCTCGCTCCCGCCGATCCTGCCGCATGTCAAGGCGGGGAAGGCCAAATGCCTGCTTCTGACCTCGGCCGAGGACAATCCGGCGCTGCCGCAGGCCTCCGGCCTCGCCAAGCTCGACCTCGCCGAGGAGGAGACCGTGCTGTGGTGGGGGCTGATCGCCCCGGCCAAGACCCCGGCCCCTGTAATCGCCAGGCTCGAAGCCGCCTTCAGGAAGGCTGCCGACAGCGAGAAATTCCGCACCGCCATGAGCAATCAGGGAGCGGTCACCAAGATCCGCGGCGCCGCCGAGACCGAGGCGCTGTTGCGCAAGGAGCTGAAGGCGCTCGGCAGCGTCGCGCAGGCGCTCGGCATCGCTCGCAAGTGACGAAAGCGAAGCGGCGATGCGCGGCTCGGTGACATCATGGAAGGGCGAGGCCGGGATCGGCCTTGCCTTGGCAGCGGCCGGCGGCGCGATCGTCTGGCTCGGCTGGGAGGTGCCGCGCGGCGACCTCGCCCAGCCGGGTCCGGGCGCCTTTCCGCTGGCGCTCGGCCTCTTGCTCGGCGTGATCGGCGTCTTGTCCGCGCTCGATGCGCGGCGCCGGCGAGCCGTAGACGCCGTCCAGCTCGGCGAAGCCCGGGCGCTCGCCTGCGCCGGGGCGCTGCTTTTCGCGGCGTTGGCCTTCGTCCCGATCGGCTTCGTTCCGACCGGCTTCCTGTTCCTGACCCTGCTGTTCCGGCTGCTGGCGAAAATTTCCTGGCCCGTCGCGCTGCTCGCCGCCGGAGCGGTGACCGCCATGGCCTGGGCGGTCTTCGTCAGGGTGCTCGAGGTGCAACTGCCCTCCGGCCTGCTCTGACGGCGCCAATCTGGGGATCGCGTTTCATGGACTCGTTCGGCCTGCTGCTGCAGGGCTTCTCGGTTGCGCTGGAGCCGCGCAATCTCCTGCTTTGCTTCGTCGGCTGCCTCTGGGGCACGGCCGTCGGCATCCTGCCCGGTCTCGGGCCGCTGGCCGGCATGGCCCTGCTGCTGCCGCTCACCTTCAATCTGGAGCCGGCGAGCGCCGTGATCATGCTCGCCGGCATCTTCTACGGCGCCATGTATGGCGGCTCGACCACCTCGATCCTGATGCGGATTCCGGGCGAGGCCGCCTCGATCATCACCTGCATCGACGGCTACGAGATGGCCCGCAAGGGCCGCGCCGGTTCGGCGCTGACGCTGTCGGCGGTCGGCAGCTTCATCGGCGGCACGGTCTCGATCATCGGCCTGATGCTCGCCGCTCCCCTCCTGGCGGACGCGATGCTGACGGTCGGGCCCGCCGCCGAGTTCGTGCTGATGGCGACCGCCCTGCTGGTGGTCGCCGCGGTCTCCAACGGGCCGGTGCTGAAGACGCTGCTGATGATCGTGGCCGGGCTCGCTCTCGCCACGATCGGCCTCGACCCGCTCACCGCCTGGCCGCGCTTCACCTTCGGATCGCTGGAGCTCGCCGACGGGATGAGCTTCGTCGCGCTGGCGATCGGGCTGTTCGGCGTCTCCGAGCTCCTGCTCTCCCTCGGCGACACCACCCGCGAGCGTCCGGTCGCCCCGCGCCTGCGCGATCTGCCGCCGAGCCGGGAGGAGATCCGGGAGGCGGCCCCGGCCGTGGCGCGCGGCTCGTTCATCGGCTTCCTCTTCGGCATCGTTCCGGGTGTCAGCCACATCGTCTCGACCTTCGTCTCCTATGCGATCGAGAAGAAGCTCTCGCGCCATCCCGAGCGCTTCGGCCATGGCGCCGTCGCCGGCGTCGCCGGTCCCGAGACCGCCAACAACGCGACCACCGGCTCCTCGATGATCCCGCTGCTGGTGCTCGGCATCCCCGCGATTCCCTCGACCGCCATCCTCCTCTCGGCGCTGCTCGTGCACGGGGTGCAGCCGGGACCGCTGCTTCTGAGCGAGCGGCCGGACGTGTTCTGGGGGCTGATCGCCAGCATGTATGTCGGCAACGCCATTCTGCTGGTGCTCAACCTGCCGCTGGTCGGCGCCTTCGTGACGCTGCTGCGCACGCCGATGGGCTATCTGGCGCCGATCGTGCTGCTGATCTGCCTGATCGGCGTCTTCTCGGTGAAGGCCTCCGGGCTCGACCTGATGATCATGGTGGTCGCTGGCATCGCCGGCTATGTGCTGCGCAAATTCGCTTTCGACATCGCGCCGCTGCTGATGGCCTTCGTCCTCGGGGAACGCATGGAGGTCAGCTTCCGCCGCGCCCTCACCGTCTCGGACGGCGATTATGCGATCTTCCTGCAGGGGCCGGCGGTGCGCGTCTTCCTCGCCGTTCTGGGCGTCGTGCTGCTGCTGCAGCTCGCGGCACGCGCGCTCGGCTATCGGCGGAACCTCGCCTGAGGCGCGTCGCCCTAGCGATTGCGCCTCTGCCCGCGCAGCGTCGGCAGGCCGATGCCGACCGCGTCGAAGCCGCCGTCGACCGCCAGCACCTGGCCGGTGATATAGCTCGCCCGCTCGCTGCACAGGAAGAAGATCGCTTCCGCCAGCTCTTCCTCCAGCCCATAGCGGGCGAGCGGGATGGCGTCGTGGTAATCGGCCCTGATCTCGGGCGAATGCACCGCCTTCGCCATCGCGGTCTCGACCGGTCCGGGCGCGACCGCGTTGACGCGGATGCCGAGCCCGGCCAGCTCTGCCGCCTGCTGCTTGGTCAGATGCGCCAGCGCCGCCTTGCTGGTGCCGTAGGCGACGCGCAGCGTCGAGGCGCGCAGGCCCGAGATCGAGGTGATGTTGACGATGGCGCCGCCACCATTGTCCGCCATCACCGGCGCCGCCGCCTGCACCGTCAGGAACGGCCCGTCGAGATTGACGGCCAGCACGCGCTGCCATTCGGCATAGCCGGTCTCCAGCAGCGGCTTGAACACCGCCGTGCCGGCATTGTTGACCAGCGCGTCGAGCCGCCCGAAACGCTCGACCACGGCATCCACCGCCGCCGAGACCTCGCTCGGCATCGCGACGTCGCAGGTGATCGTCATGGTCGCGCTCGGCGCGTCGAGCTCCGCCATCGCCTTGGCCAGTTCGGGCGCGTCGATATCGAGCAGGGCGACCCGCCAGTTGCCGGCCAGGAAGCGCTTGGCCGTCGCGAGCCCGATGCCGCGCGCGGCGCCGGTGACGAGGGCGGTCTTTAGGATATCCTGAGGCATGGCGAGACGTCCGGTGCAAGGCAGGCGAAGGCGCCGACCATAGGCACTGCGAAAGGGTGAGGCAAAACGCCGGCGGGGGCCGGCTTGCGCTCGACAAAAGCGCCTCTCTCCTGTATGGCCCGCCACTCAACTGAAAACAGCGAGCCGTAACGCCCGCGCCCACAGCGCGAACACGGCCATGGAGAGACCCATGAACATCATCGAGCAGATCGACCAGGAGCAGATCGCCAAGCTCAGCGAGAGCAAGGAGATCCCCCATTTCCAGCCGGGCGACACGGTCCAGGTCAACGTCAAGGTCAAGGAAGGCGAGCGCAGCCGCGTCCAGGCCTATGAGGGTGTCGTGATCGCCCGCAATGGCGGCGGCCTCAACCAGAGCTTCACCGTCCGCAAGATTTCCTATGGCGAGGGCGTCGAGCGCGTCTTCCCGCTCTATTCGCCGAATCTCGACTCGATCAAGGTCGTCCGCAAGGGCAAGGTTCGCCGCGCCAAGCTGTATTACCTGCGCGATCGCCGCGGCAAGTCGGCCCGCATCGCCGAGCGCGTCGACGCCAAGCCGGCCAAGGGCGAGGCCGCCAAGGGCGCTGGCAAGTAAGCGCCGTCCCAGCCACTGCGATTTTTCTGCGAACGCGGTCCCTCGGGGCCGCGTTCTGCGTTTGGGGTCAGCCCAGCGAAGCCAGGCGCTGCAGCAACAGCTCCACATCCGCCGGCCGGTGATAGAGGCCGAAGCCGAGCCGCAGCCGGTCGCCGCGCAGATCGGTGACGATGCCGGCCTGCCGCAGCCGTTCATGCCAGCGCGGCGCCTCCGGATGGCGGAAAGTCAGGAAATTGCCGCGCGCCGGCTCGGCCATCGGCACGACCAGATTCGCCTCCGCCAGCACCCCGCAGGGCCGCCGCGCCAACCCTGCCATCACCATGTCCTGCAAGGCCAGCGCATGGCCGTGGATCGCCGCCGCATCCAGACCCGCCTCGTCCAGCCAGTCGAGCACCGCGCCCATCCGGTAGAGCCCGGACGGATCGAAGGTCGCGCCCATGAAGCGCCAGCCTCCCGCGCCGTAGCCGACGCCGCCCTGCGGCTCCGACAGCGCGCCGAACGCGGCATACCAGCCGGTGTCGCGCGGACGCATGCCGAAGCCGGCGGGGCAATGCATGAAGCAGGCGCCCTCCCCGGCCATCGCATATTTGTAGCCGCCGGCGAGATAGAAGGCCTTGTCGGCGATGGCGGAGAGATCGGTCGGCCGCGCCAGGAAGCCGTGATAGCCGTCGATGACCACCAGCCGGCCGGGCGCCGAAACGGCGTCGACCAGCGCCGGCAGGTCGGAGATGGCGAAGCCGGAATTGAACTGCACCTGGCTGACGAAGACCATGTCGAGGCCGGGATCCGCCTTGGCCGCCGCCGCCAGGCGCTCGGTGAAGCTGCCGAAGGGCTCGGCCGGCACCACTGTGAGCGCCAGCGCGCCCGCCTCCGCCAGCCGCTCGGCCTGCCGCCGGAAGGAGTGGAACTCGCCGTCGCTGGTCAGGACGCGCGCCGGCCGCTCGCGCGGCAGGCAGGAGAGCAGCCGGTTGACGAATTCATGGGTGTTGTTGGCCGGCACCAGCCCGTCGGTCCCCGGCAGGCGAAGATGCCGCGCCACGCCCCGCGCCACACGCTGCCAGACCGGGCCCAGCACCTGCTCCCATTTGCCGTCGACCAGCCGGGCCGCATCGTCCCAGCAGCGCAATTGCGCCTCGCGCGTCACATCCGGCCAGAAGTGATGGCTGTGCGCCGCGAAATGCAGCGGCTCCGGCCAGGTCCGGCGAAAGCGCGAGAAGGACGCCGTCAGATCGAGAGGCGGCGCGGTCTTCGCCATGGCCGAGATCTCCGCAGCTTGCCCGCAGGCCAGAATACTTTAAGCTTAAAATATCTCGCAGGCGGCGAGCGTCAAGGCAGGCGGACGGCCGGAGGAGAGCATGAGCGGCGAAACGGGCGACGATGGCAGCCGGATCGAGGCCGGCATGCAGACCGATTTCGCCGAGCGGATGGATTATGCCTCCTATCTCGGGCTCGACCGGCTGCTTTCGGCCCAGCACCCGCTCAGCGACGCGCCGGACGAGCTGCTCTTCATCACCATCCATCAGGTGCAGGAGCTTTGGCTGAAGCTCGCCGCCCATGAGCTCGACGGGGCGATCGCCGCGATCAGGCGGGACGATCTCCAGCCGGCCTTCAAGTCGCTGGCGCGGGTCTCGCGGATCCAGGCCCAGCTGATCAGCGCCTGGGACGTGCTTTCGACGATGACGCCGGCCGATTATCTCGCCTTCCGCGGCGCGCTCGGGCAGTCCTCCGGCTTCCAGTCCTATCAGTACCGGGCGCTGGAGTTCCGCCTCGGCGCCAAGGACCCGCGCATGCTGGCGATGCACCGGCACCATGGCGAGCACCATGCCCATCTGGAACACCTGCTCGCGGCGCCCAGCCTCTATGACGAGGCGCTGATGCTGCTTGCCCGGCGCGGCCTTGCGATCCCGCCCGACTGCCTCGCCCGCGACTGGCGCCAGCCCCATCGCGCCAGCGAGGAGGTCAAGGCCGCCTGGCTCGCGATCTACCGCGACACCGCGCGTTATTTCGATCTCTACGAGCTGGCCGAGGAGCTGGTCGATGTCGAGGACCAGTTCCAGCAATGGCGCTTCCGCCACATGAAGACGGTCGAGCGCATCATCGGCTTCAAGCCGGGGACCGGCGGCTCCAGCGGCGTGCGCTTCCTCAGGACGGCGCTGGAGCGCTCCTTCTTTCCGGAGCTCTGGGCGCTGCGCAGCGAGCTCTGAGCCTATTCGCGATCACCGAAGGTCATGTCGCGGCGGGCGGTCAGGATGCTGATCGAATAGCCGGCGATCACATCGACCAGCGCCATCAGCGTGATGATCATGAAGGTGCCGGTGCCGAAGCCGGGCACGAACAGGAAGATCAGCCCGCAGGCGATGAACACCACCATCGACAGCGCATGGTTGACGATCGAGCTGGAGCGCGCGCTGGTCGCGTTCATGATCTCGAAGAACAGCACCGCGGTCGCGATCGCCAGCAGGAGCTCGCTGACCGTCATCACGAAGACCGTGCCGGAGGGCAGCCCGAGCGTCATCAGCTCATGCGCGAGCGGCACGCCCATCGCCGCGACGGTGATGCCGTAGGCGACGATCGCCAGCAGCATGAAGGGAAAGAAGCGCGCCATTTCAAATCCTTGCGTTTCCGGCGCAGCCTGGGCTTTCGCGCTGCGCTCCTTGGCGCTAGATAGCAGTCCCGGCAGGAGGACGCACCTTGGTTCCGCAGCGGCAGATTTGCCGCGTTGCCGCCGCAGTTTGGAACTGCTAGAAGCACGCCATGCAGACGGAACGGCACATGGGGAGCGAAGTCCGGCGCGTGATGCGCCGCACGCTGAACCCGCGCCGTTTTCCGACCACGCAGGGCTTCGCCGCATTGCACGACCATGCCCGCCTGCCCTGGCGCTTCTTCGGCCGTTTCACCGCCTCGCTCGCAGCCGGCCTTAAGCAGGCCTGAGACCGGCCCTTGCGGCCGGCGACAGGCGGATTGCGACGCATGCCGGCCCGCCGGGCCGTTTCCGATTTCAAAACGTCACGCACCGAAGGCACCAAGCCATGACTGCGACCAAGGCCCCCACCACGCTTTACGACAAGATCTTCGAGGACCATGTCGTCGACCGCCAGGACGACGGCACCTGCCTGCTCTATATCGACCGCCATCTCGTCCATGAGGTGACCAGCCCGCAGGCCTTCGAGGGGCTGCGCATGACCGGCCGCAAGGTCCATGCGCCGGAGAAGACGCTGGCGGTGGTCGACCACAACATCCAGACCACCGACCGCTCCAAGGGCATCCAGGAGGAGGAGAGCCGGATCCAGGTCGAGGCGCTCGCCCAGAACGCCTGCGATTTCGGCGTCGAGTATTTCAACGAGCTCGATATCCGCCAGGGCATCGTCCACATCGTCGGCCCCGAGCAGGGCTTCACCTTGCCCGGCACCACCATCGTCTGCGGCGACAGCCACACCTCGACGCATGGCGCCTTCGGCGCGCTGGCCCACGGCATCGGCACCTCGGAGGTCGAGCATGTGCTCGCCACGCAGACGCTGATCCAGAAGAAGGCCAAGAACATGCTGGTCCAGGTCGACGGCACCCCGCCCAAGGGGGTCGGCGCCAAGGACATCACCCTCGCCATCATCGGCGAGATCGGCACGGCCGGCGGCACCGGCTCGGTGATCGAATATGCCGGCGAGGCGATCCGCGGCCTCTCGATGGAAGGCCGGATGACGGTCTGCAACATGTCGATCGAGGGCGGCGCCCGCGCCGGCATGGTCGCCCCGGACGAGAAGGCCTTCGCCTATCTCAAGGACCGGCCCAAGGCGCCCAAGGGCGCCGCCTGGGATGAGGCGCTGCGCTATTGGGAAACGCTGCGCAGCGACGAGGGCGCCCATTTCGACCGCATCGTCAAGCTCGACGCCGCCAATCTGCCGCCGATCGTCTCCTGGGGCACCAGCCCCGAGGACGTGATCGCCGTCACCGGCGCGGTGCCTGATCCGGATGAGATCGCCGACGAGGTCAAGCGCGCCTCCAAGAAGCGGGCCCTGGAATATATGGGCCTGACCGCCGGCACCAGGATCACCGACATCCCGCTCGACGTGATCTGGATCGGCTCCTGCACCAATGGCCGCATCGAGGACCTGCGCACCGTCGCCCGGATCGTCGAGGGCAAGCGCATCCATGACGGCCTCGACTACGCGATGATCGTGCCGGGTTCCGGCCTGGTGAAGCAGCAGGCCGAGGCCGAGGGGCTGGACAAGGTCTTCCTCGCCGCCGGCTTCGAATGGCGCGAGCCCGGCTGCTCGATGTGCCTCGGCATGAATCCCGACCAGCTCAAGCCGGGCCAGCGCGCCGCCTCGACCTCGAACCGCAATTTCGAGGGCCGCCAGGGCTTCAAGGGCCGCACCCACCTGGTCTCGCCGGCCATGGCCGCTGCGGCGGCGCTCACCGGCCGCTTCATCGATGTGAGGACATTGGGGATCTGAGGCGACGCATCGTGCCGACCGCGCTGAGAGAGGGACCCTATCGCTTCTTGTTCTTCAGCGCGGACTGCACCGAGCCGGCGCATATGCATGTGCAGCGCGACCGTCTCGTCGCCAAGATCTGGCTGCACGATCTCGGCTTTGCCGATACGGGCGGCTTCTCGGCGCGCGAACTCGGGCGCATAGTCGCGATTGCCCGGCTGCACCGCCACACCTTGCTGGAGCGTTGGAATGAGCATTGCCAAGGCTACCGATAGCGTTCTGATCCGCGATGTGCGGTGCGACGACAGCATGCTGTTCGTCGAGCTGAGCGATGGCCGTTCGCTCGGCACGCCGCTGTTCTGGTATCCGCGCCTGCTCGGTGCCACGCCGGCACAGCGCGGGAACTGGCAACTGCTCGGCCCCGGGATTGGGGTGCATTGGCCCGACGTGGACGAGGACCTCTCTTTGGAGGGGATGCTCGCCGGACGGGCTGCCCCGGGCGTGATCAAGTGACCGCCGACCCCCGCGACGCAGCCCGGGCCGCCGAGGCGCGGCAGACCCTCGATCGGGCCAAGCGCGATTCCGAGGGCCTGCTCGGCTCCTCGATGGGCCGCGCCGCCGATCATTTCTCCGGCAAGGACGCGCCGGAGGGCGACAGGATCGAGCTCTGGGGCCGGCGCATCGGGCGCGGGCTCTCGCTGATCGCCTTTATCGGGCTGAGCTGGTGGCTCGGCCATCAACTGAAGATCTGGTGATGGGCTCCGTTCCCGCGATCAAGCCGGCTGCTCCGATCGAGGCCTCGCAGGGCCTCGCCTGGGACGGCGTGCGCGCGCCCACCATCGAGGCCTTCGAGGTGCTGGCGCAGGCCGCCTATGACCGGCTGCCCGAGGATTTCCGCAGGCTCTGCGCCGATCTGGTGATCAATGTCACCGATTTTCCCGAGGACGACGTGCTCAAGGAGCTCGAGGCCGAGTCGCCTTTCGACCTGCTCGGCCTGTTCACCGGCATCGGCCTGCCGCAGCAGGGCTATGCCCCGCAGACCGGGCAGATGCCGAACACGATCCATCTCTATCGCCGCCCGATCCTCGACTATTGGGCCGAGCATGACGAGACGCTCGGCGCCATCGTCACCCATGTGCTGGTCCACGAGATCGGCCACCATTTCGGCTTCGACGACGACGCCATGGACGCGATCGAGCAGGCGGCGGGGTGACGAGGCGATGACCGATCTGATCCGCCACTGGCCCGACCTCGCTTTGGTCTATGCCGCCTTCGTCATCGCCGTCGCCAGCCCCGGCCCGAGCAATCTCGCGGTGATGGCGACCGCGATGGAGCATGGCCGGCGCGCCGGCATGATCCTGGCGCTCGGCGTCACCACCGGCTCGCTGACCTGGGGGATGCTCTCGGCGCTCGGCGTGACCGCGCTGATCGTCGCCGTTCCGGGCGCGCTCTACGCCATCAAGATCGCCGGCGGGCTCTATCTGCTCGTCCTCGCCTGGCGCTCAGCCCGCTCTGCGATGCGCGCCGAGACGCCGCCGGCCCGGGCGCTCGGCGCCGGAGGCAGCCTGTGGCTGCGCGGCTACCTGATGCACCTCACCAACCCCAAGGCGATCCTCGGCTGGACGGCGATCATCGCGCTCGGCCTGCGCCCCGGCACGCCGCCGGTCGTGCTCTACGCCATCATCCTCGGCTGCCTGGCGATCTCGCTGGCGATCAACCAGACCTATGCCTGGCTGTTCTCGACGCCGGCGATGATCGCCGGCTATCGCCGCCTGCGCCGCCGGCTCGAAGCCTGCCTCGCCGCCGTCTTCGCCTTCGCCAGCTTCAAGCTCCTGACGGCGCAGCTCTGACGCGCCGCCGCAACCTGACCCGAAAGACCCGACGGAGTATCGCCATGCAGCCCTTCACCACCCTGACCTCCACCCCCGCGCCGATGAAGGTGGTCAATGTCGACACCGACATGATCATCCCCAAGCAATATCTGAAGACGATCAAGCGCACGGGCCTGGGCACCGCGCTGTTCTCGGAGATGCGCTATCGGGAGGACGGCTCGGAGAATCCCGATTTCGTGCTCAACCAGCCGGCCTATCGCAAAGCGCAGATCCTGGTCGCCGGCGACAATTTCGGCTGCGGCTCCTCGCGCGAGCACGCGCCCTGGGCGCTGCTCGATTTCGGCATCCGCTGCGTGATCTCGACCAGCTTCGCCGATATTTTCTACAATAACTGCTTCAAGAACGGCATTCTGCCGATCAAGGTCAGCCAGGAGGAGCTGGAGAAGCTCTTCGACGACGCCGATCGCGGCGCCAATGCGACGCTGACGGTCGATCTCGAGAACCAGACGATCAAGGGTCCCGACGGCGGCGAGATCCGCTTCGAGATCGATCCGTTCCGCAAGCATTGCCTGCTGAACGGCCTCGACGATATCGGCCTGACCATGGAAAAGGCGCCGAAGATCCAGGCCTATGAGGAGAAGCTCAAGGCCCGCGCCTGGGCCTGAAGCGGCCGCGCGCGCAGCAGGGCCGGGATATTGCCCCGCCCAGCCTGATGACGGGCGCCGCGAAAGCGGGGCCCGAAAATGACGCGCTGCTATTGCAGATCGGCGAAGGCTTCCTTCAGCCGCTCCGCCGCCTTGGCGACGACGGCGCGCGGCGTCGCAAGGTTGAAGCGCAGGAAGCTCTCGCCGCCGGCGCCGAAGGTCGCGCCGTGGTTGGTCGCGATCCTCGCCCGCTTCTCGACGCGGGCGATGAACTCCTTCGGCTCCATCCCCGTATCGGCGAAATCGACCCAGGCGAGATAGGTCGCCTCCAGCGGCATCGAGCGCAGGCCCGGGATCGCATTGACCGCCTCGTCGAAGAGGCGGCGATTTCCGTCGAGATAGCGCACCAGATCGTCGACCCAGGCGGCCCCTTCGGGGCTGTAGGCGGCGGTCGCCATCGCCATGCCGAAGGAATTCGGCGAGATGCCCATCGCGTTCATGCGCTCCGCGAAGCGGGCCCGCAGCGCCGGGTCGGGAATGATGACATTGCCGACATGGGCCCCGGCGATGTTGAAGGTCTTGGTGGTGGCCGTCATCATCACCAGCCGCTCGAGGATCTCCGGCGCGGCCAGCGCCATCACCGTATGCGCCTGCCCCGGCATGACCAGGTCGTGATGGATTTCGTCCGAGACCAGGATCAGGTCGTGGCGCCGGCAGAACGCCGCGATTTCCCCGAGCTCCGCGCGCGTCCAGACCCGCCCGCCCGGATTATGGGGCGAGCACAGGATCAGCATCCGCTCCTTGCCGGTCATCTGTGCGTCCCAGGCCGCCATGTCGAGGACATAACGATCTTCCTCGCGCGCCAGCTTGCATTCGACCACCTGCCGCCCGGCAGCTTTGATGACGCGGGCGAAGGCGTGGTAGACCGGCGTCATCAGCACGACCCCGTCGCCAGGCTTGGTATAGGCGTCGACGCACATCGCGGTGCCGTTGACCAGCCCGTGCGTGGTGAAGATCGCTTGCGGCTCGACATCCCAGCCATGGCGCGTCTTCATCCACCAGATGATCGCCTCGCTGTTTGCCTGCGGATGGCCGAAATAGCCGTAGACGCCATGGGCCGCCATCGCCTCGACCGCGGCCTGCACGCAGGCCGGCGGCTTGAAATCCATATCGGCGACCCACATCGCGATGCCGTCGGACGCGGGCACGCCGTAGAGAGCCTCCATCTTGTCCCATTTGGCGCAGTTGGTGCCGCGCCGGTCGATTTCGAGATCGAAGCTCTGAGCGATGTTCATTGATATCCCCGGCGATAGTTCCAGCGAAGGTCCGCAGCGGCTTTACGTCCTGGCGCCCGTCTCGTGCTGACTAAAGGAGAGCGAAGCACCGGCCGCCGCGGCCCGCAAGCCCCGCCGACGCAGTGCGTCCATGATCTAGACCACGACTGTGATCGTCTGCGCCGCCCGCGTCAGCCCCGTATAGAGCCAGCGCGCCCGGTGCTCGCGGAAGGCGAAGGCCTCGTCGAACAGGACGATGTCGTCCCATTGCGAGCCCTGCGCCTTATGCACCGTCAGAGCGTAGCCGAAGGTGAACTCGTCGGTATGGCGGCGCAGCTCCCAGGGCACCTCGTCCTCGGTGCCATCGAAGAAGTTCGGCAGCACCGAGACCTTGACCGGCTTGCCGCCGGTGTCGTCCTCCGGCGTCACCCGCATGGTGACGAGCCCCTTCTTCGAGGTCTTGAGCTCCTGCACGATCCAGGCGCCGCCGTTCAGCAGGCCCTTGCTCTTGTCGTTGCGCAGGCAGACCAGCTTCTCGCCCACCGCCGGCACATTGGCGGCATGGCCCATCAGCTGGCGCATGCGGGCATTGTAGAGCCGGCGCGTCTTGTTGAGCCCGACCAGGACCTGATCGGCGCCCAGCACCAGCTCGGAATTGACGCTGTCGCGCCGGATCACCCGGCTGGGGCCGTAGTCGCCGATATCGAGCCGCCCGCCCTCGCGCACGATCATCGACATGCGCACGATCGGGTTGTCCGCCGCCTGCCGGTGGACCTCGGTCAGCATCACATCCGGCTCGGCCTCGGTGAAATAGCCCCCGCCCTTGACCGGGGGCAGTTGCGCCGGATCGCCCAGCACCAGCACCGGCGTGCCGAAGGACAGCAGGTCCCGTCCGAGATCCTCGTCGACCATCGAGCATTCGTCGATGATGATCAGCTTGGCCTTGGCCGCCGCGCTTTCCCGGTTGAGCACGAAGGTCGGGCTCTCCTCGTCGACGCCGCGCGAGCGATAGATCAGCGAATGGATGGTCTGCGCGCCCTCGCAGCCCTTGTTTCGCAGCACCAGCGCCGCCTTGCCGGTGAAGGCGGCGAAGACGACCGGCCCGTCGACATCCTCGGCGATATGGCGTGCCAGCGTGGTCTTGCCGGTGCCGGCATAGCCGAACAGGCGAAAGACCTGCGGCGAGCCGGCCTGGAGCCAGGCTGCGACGGCCCTGAGCGCGCCATCCTGCTGGGGCGACCAACTCATCGGGCAAAGCTCGGGGCGAGGCTCGGGAAAGGGCTCGAGATCACGGACATGGCGCAAGAGGCCGCGAGTCGGCCTGCGGATGCAAGCCGCTTCAGGCGGCGCGCAGCCGCGCGGTGAATTCCTGCGCCTGCGCCTGCAACATGGCGATGCGCTCGTCGAGCTGGCGGGCGCCGCCCGCGCCCTCCTCCGCCTGCGCCACGGTCTCGCTCGTCGCGCCCGCGATGGTCGTCACCGCTGCCGCCGCCTGCCCGGCGACGGTGCTGATCCGCGCGATGGTCTCGCCCAGGCCCTGCACCAGCCCGGTATGGGAGGCGACCATGCTGGAAATCTCCGCGCTCGCCTGCTCGACCGCCCCCGCCCGGCCGGCGATGGCGGAGATGGTCTGCGCCGCCTGCGAGAGCGCGGCATCGACGGTGGCGATGCGCCCGGCGATCTGCGCCGTCGCTTCGGCGGTCTGCGTCGCCAGCTCCTTCACCTCGCTGGCGACGACGGCGAAGCCGCGGCCATGCGCGCCGGCGCGGGCAGCCTCGATCGTGGCATTCAGCGCCAGCAGATTGGTCTGGCGGGCGATCGCCTCGATCAGGCCGACCACGTCGCGGATCTTGCCGGCATTCATGGTCAGCCGCTCGACCAGCCCGGCCGTGCCGGCGGCATCGCGCGTGGCGAGGCTCGCCGTTTCCGAGACCCGTCTCACCTCGCTGTTGATCTGGCTGACGATCTCCTCGAGGCGCAGCGCCGCTTCGGCCACCCGCTCCGCCTCGCCGCCCGTGCCGGCGACCGCCGCGGCGGCATCATGGCCGCTTTGCCAGATCTGCTCGGCGCGGATCACCGAGTCGGCCAGCGCCGCCCGCAACCCGTCGCTCAGCCGGGCGATATCGGCGAGCAGGCTGCCGAGGCGCGCCTCGAATTCCTGCGCGATCCGCTGCAGCTCTTGCGTCCGGCGCTGCCGATGCTGCTGGGCCAGATCGGCCTCCGCATCGCGCGTCACCAGCGTCGCACGCACCTCGCTCAGCGCCCGGACGGTGCGGGCGAGCTGGCCGATCTCGTCGCGCCGGTTGCGATGCGGCACCTCGACCACGCTGTCCGAGGAGGTGACGGTGGCGATGGTCGCCATCAGCTCCCGCAGCGGCCGCGTCAGATGCCCGCGCAGCAGCAGGAGCGCCAGCAATCCGCCGGCCAGCGGCAGCCCGCAGGCGAGCAGCACCACCTGGAGCTTGACGCCCTCCGCCATCTCCCGTGCCCGCGCCGCGGTCAGGCCCGCCTGCCGGTTCATGTCGTCGCGGATCCGGCCGGTCGCCGCGATGATCTCTGCGACATTCTCGCGCGCGGCCTCGGCGTCGGCCTCGATCAGGGCAGCCTTGGCCGAAACCCGCCGCCCGATCTCGACGATGTCGCGCTGGAAGGCGATGAAGGTGCGGATGCGCTGATCGAGCACCGCGGCCCCGTCGATGGCGGCATCCAGCGATTGCACCAGGCTGGCCCGCGCTGCGTCGACCAGCTCGACCGCCTCGTCCAGCTGATCGAGCGCCCGCTCGACCGCCCTGGGCTCGCTCGCCTCCTCGAAGCGGCTCAGCAGCGCCGCTTGCGTGACGCGGCTGGAGAGCAGCGAAGCGCCGTTCGCCAGCCGCAAGGCCGCGAAGGCCTCACTGTCGATCCGATGCACGGAATCGAGGCCGCGGACCGCGCTCGCCAGCCCTGCCGCTGCAGCGATGCCGAACAGCGCGAACAACAAGGTGATCTTGGCCGTCAGCCCGAAAGGTCGCATCGAAATCCAGTCCCGTCCGCAGCGGATCTTTCGCAAGGCGGCTGCGAACAGTTCCTTAACAGAGCCAGCTAACCGACGAGGATTTCGAACTTTTATTCCTCACCTAGAATGTGAGCGGCACCTCGCCCGCCTACCAGGGGATCGTCTCGCCCTGCCAGGTCCGGAAGCTGTTGGTCTGCGCCATGCCGGAGGCGTCGATGGTCGCGATCAGCCCGGCGGCGCTCTCTGTCGCTGGGATATCGGCGCCGCCGCCACCCATATCGGTGCGGACCCAGCCCGGATGGAACAGCAGCACCGCGACCTCGCTGTCGCGCACCGCATTGCCGAAGGCGACCATCGCCATGTTCACCGCCGCCTTCGACGAGCGATAGGCGATCGCACCGGAGGGGTTGCCGCCGATCGAGCCCATCCGGCTGGAGATGGTCGCGATCTTGCGCCCGGTCCCCGCCTCGACATTGGGCAGGAAGGCCTGCGCGATCCTCAAGGGCGCATAGACATTCACCTCGAACACCTCGCGCCAGGCGTCGAAATCCATGTCGAGCGCCGATTGCCGGTCGCGCGGCCCGTAAATGCCGGCATTGTTGACCAGCACGTCGATCGGCTTGCCGCCGAGCGCCTGCTTTGCCGCGGCGACGCTCTCCGGGGAGGTCACGTCCAGCGCGAGCTGGGTAACCGCTCCGACATATTGTCCCGCGAGTTCGGCGATCGCCCCACCCCAGGGGTCGCGCGCCGCGGCGACGACATGACCGCCCCGGCGCAGCAATTCCATCGTCAAGGCCAGCCCGATGCCGCGATTGGCACCGGTGATCATCCAGGTCTGGGGCATGGCAGGTCTCCGTGTCGGGAAACCGTGACCTAAGCCCTACCCCCGCGGCTTGCCATACCCCCCGGCGGTCGGCGTGATCACCGTCACCGCCTCGCCGGCCTGCAGCAGGGTCTGGTCGGAGGGCGCCAGCTCCTCGATCTCGCCGGAGAGCCGCCGCACCAGCGTCCGGCCGAGCTCGCCCGGCTCGCCGCCCTTCATGCCGAAGGGCCGCACCTTGCGGTGCGAGGCGAGGATGGCGCAGTCCATCGTCTTCAGGAAGCGGATGGTGCGGCTGGTGCCGTCGCCGGCATTCCACTGCCCCTTGCCGCCGGACCCCGCGCGGATGTGGAAATCCTCCAGCACCACCGGGAAGCGGCTCTCCAGGATCTCCGGGTCGGTCAGGCGGGAATTGGTCATGTGGACATGCACGCCCGAGGTGCCGTGGAAGCCCGGCCCGGCCGGCGAGCCGGAGCAGATCGTCTCGTAATACTGGTACTGGTCGTTGCCGAAGGTCAGGTTGTTCATCGTGCCCTGAGACGAGGACATCGCCTGGAGCGCGCCGAACAGCGTGTTGGTCACCGCCTGCGAGACCTCGACATTGCCGGCGACCACCGCCGCCGGATAGCGCGGCGCCAGCATCGAGCCCTCCGGCACGATCACCTTGATCGGCCGCAGGCAGCCGGCATTCATCGGGATGGCATCGTCGACCATCACCCGGAAGACATAGAGCACCGCCGCCCGCGTCACCGGCGCCGGCGCGTTGAAATTGTCCTCGCGCTGCGGCGAGGTGCCGGTGAAGTCGACGGTTGCCTCGCGCTTCTCGCGGTCGATCGTGATCTTCACCTTGATCGCGCAGCCCTGGTCCATCGGATAGGTGAACTCGGCATCATGCAGCCGGGTCAGCAGCCGCGCCACGCTCTCGGCGGCATTGTCCTGGACATGGCCCATATAGGCCTGCACCACCTCGAGGCCGAAGGAGCGGATCATCTTGCGCAGCTCCGCCACGCCCTTCTCGTTGGCGGCGATCTGCGCCTTGAGGTCGTTGACGTTCTGCACGACGTTGCGCACCGGGTAGCGCGCCGAGGTCAGCAGCGCGACCAGCTCGCTCTCGCAGAACCGCCCCTGGTCGACGATCTTGAAATTGTCGATATAGACGCCCTCTTCCTCGATATTCGTCGCCAGCGGCGACATCGAGCCCGGCGCCGTGCCGCCGACATCGGCGTGATGGCCGCGGCTCGCCACCCAGAACAGGATGTCGCGGTCCTCGTCGTCGAAGACCGGCGTGCACACGGTGATGTCGGGCAGATGCGTGCCGCCGTTATAGGGCGCATTGAGGCAGTAGACGTCGCCCGGACGGATCACCGGGTTGTTGGCGATCACCGTCTCGACCGAGCGGTCCATCGAGCCCAGATGCACCGGCATATGCGGCGCATTGGCGACCAGCGCGCCGGTCTGGTCGAACACCGCGCAGGAGAAGTCGAGCCGCTCCTTGATGTTCACCGAATAGGCGGTGTTCTGCAGCGTCACGCCCATCTGCTCGGCAATCGACATGAACAGGTTGTTGAAGATCTCGAGCATCACCGGATCAGCCCTGGTGCCGATCGCCGCCTGCTGGACCAGCGCCTTGGTGCGCGTCAGCACCAGATGGTCCTTCGGCGTAAGCCTGGCGCTCCAGCCCTCCTCGACCACCACGGTCTGGTTCGGCTCGATCACGATCGCCGGGCCTTGCAGGCTCTGGCCGGGGGCCATCGCCTCGCGCCGGATAACACCCGCTTCGTGCCAGTGCCCCTTCGAGAAGAAGCGGGTGCGCTCGGCGACCGCCGGCTCGCCGAGCAGCTCGCCCGATTCCGGCTCCTCGAACCGCGCCCCCCCGCCGACCGCCTCGACCTCGACCGCCTCGACCACCAGCGCCTTGGTCTCGTCCATGAAGCCGAAGCGCGCCTTGTGGGCGTTCTGGAAGGCCTCCTGCATCTCGGCGCGGCTGCCGAACGGCGTCGCGATCGCCGTGTCGGTGCCGGCATAGCGGATATGGGCGCGCACATGCAGGGCGATGTCGCCCTCCGCCACGCCCTGCCCGGCGACCTCCTCGCGCGCCTGCGCGCCCAGCCGCTCGGCGAGCGCGCCGATCGCATCCTTGGCCTGCGCGTCGAGCGCGACGTCGAGCGCGGCGGTGCGGGTCGCCCGGATTTCGGCGAGCCCCATGCCATAGGCCGAGAGCAGCCCCGAGAATGGGTGCAGCAGCACCGTCTTGATGCCGAGCGCATCGGCGACCAGGCAGGCATGCTGGCCGCCGGCCCCGCCGAAGGAGTTCAGCGCATAGCGGGTAATGTCATAGCCGCGCTGCACCGAGATCTTCTTGATCGCCTCGGCCATGTTGGCGACGGCGATCTGCACGAAACCGTCCGCCACCTCCTCGGGCGAGCGCCCGTCGCCTACTTCGGCCGCCAGCGCCGCGAATTTCTCGCGCACCGTGGCGACATCGAGCGGCTCGTCCTGCCCGGGTCCGAAGATGGCCGGGAAATAGGACGGGATCAGCTTGCCGACCATGACGTTCGCGTCGGTCACCGCGAGCGGCCCGCCCCGGCGATAGGCGGCCGGGCCGGGATTGGCGCCGGCCGAATCGGGGCCGACCCGGAAGCGCGCGCCGTCATAATGGAGGATCGACCCGCCCCCGGCGGCGACCGTGTGGATCAGCATCATCGGCGCGCGCATGCGCACCCCGGCCACTTCCGTTTCGAAGGCGCGCTCGTACTCGCCGTCGAAATGCGCGACATCGGTCGAGGTGCCGCCCATGTCGAAGCCGATCACCTTGTCGAACCCGGCCGAGCGCCCGGTCTCGGCGAGGCCGACGACGCCGCCGGCCGGCCCGGAGAGGATCGCATCCTTGCCCTGGAACAGCTCCGCCGCGGTCAGCCCGCCGGAGGACATCATGAACATCAGCCGCGCCTTGGTACGGCCGATATCGAGCTCCTGCGAGACCTGCGCGACATAGCGGGCCAGGATCGGCGACAGATAGGCGTCGACCACCGCGGTGTCGCCGCGCCCGACCAGCTTGATCAGGGCTGAGACCTCATGGCTGACCGAGACCTGCGGGAAGCCGATCTCGCGGGCGATGCGGGCGGCCAGCCGCTCATGCTCCGGATAGCGGTAGCCATGCATGAAGGCGATCGCGACGGCGCGGAAGCCGGCATCATACTGCGCCTGAAGCGCGGCGCGCACAGCGCCCTCCTGCGGCGCGCGCTCGACCGTGCCGTCGGCCAGCACCCGCTCCTCGATCTCGACCACCGCCTCGTAGAGCTGCTCCGGCTTGACGATCTCCTTGGCGAAGATGTCGGGTCGCGCCTGGTAGCCGATGCGCAGCGCGTCCCGAAAACCCTTGGTGGTGACGAACAGGGTGCGGTCGCCCTTGCGCTCGAGCAGGGCATTGGTGGCGACGGTGGTGCCCATCCGCACCTCGCCGATCGTCGCCTCGGGGATCGGCGCCCCCGCCGGCAGGCCCAGGTGATCGCGAATTCCCTGCACCGCCGCGTCGCGATAGGCGCCCGGATTTTCGGAAAGCAGCTTGCGGGCATGCAAATTGCCTGCGGGGTCGCGGCCGATCACATCGGTGAAGGTGCCGCCACGGTCGATCCAGAAATCCCAACGGCCGCTCGTCATCCGATCCCCCTGATTGGGCCAGCTTCTGCTCACTGACGTTTCATCGATAAATCGTCGATGAAACGTTGACAAGGTCGTTTTGCCGATTAGGATCGGTGTCGCATCGGCACATGGCTGAGGGGCCGGGCCGATGTCGGGAGGGTTTCATGACAGGATCGATCCTGGCAAGCGCGCCGCTGCGGCATGCCCGGCATAGCCTCTATCCGCAGGTGTCGCGAAGCGGCCCTCGGCGGGGAGCCCGCCGATGATCCGGCGCGCGCTCGACTGGCTTTACCTGCTCGCCGGCTGGCTCGCCGGGCTGTTTCTCGTCGTGATCTTCGCGCTGATGATGGCGCTGGCGATCGGCCGCGAGATCGACTTCAACATTCCCTCCGGCGATGATTTCGCCGCCTGGGCGCTGGTGGCCATGTCCTTCCTCGGGCTGGCGCACACCTTCAAGCGCGGCGAGATGATCCGCGTCGGCCTGCTGATCGAGCGGCTGCATGGCCCGCGCCGGCGCATCGCGGAACTGGTCTCGCTGACAGTGGCGGCCGCCTTCATCGGCTATTTCACCTGGCAGTCCGGCCGGCTCGCTTATGATTCCTGGCGCTTCTTCGACATGTCGACCGGTGTCGTCTCCGTGCCGCTCTGGATTCCGCAGCTCGGCATGGTGCTTGGGCTCGGCATCCTGCTGATCGCGATCCTCGACGAATGGCTGATCGTGGCGCGCGGCGGCCGGCCGACCTATGAGCCGGAGCCGCCCAAGAGCGCAGAGGAACTGGTCGAGCGCATCGCGCAGGGCGGAGGCGTCTGATGGGTCTGCCCGAGCTTTCGATCGTCCTGCTGCTCTTCCTCGTCTTCGTCCTGGCGAGCGGCGTCTGGATCGCCGTCGGTCTCGGCCTCGTCGGCCTGCTGGCGATGAACCTCGTCACCAATGTCCCGATCGGGCAGGTGATGGCGACCACCGTCTGGAGCGCCTCGTCGTCCTGGACGCTGGCGGCGCTGCCGCTCTTCATCTGGATGGGCGAGATCCTGTTCCGCACCCGGCTGTCGGAGCAGATGTTCCAGGGCCTCTCGCCCTGGCTGCAATGGCTGCCCGGCCGGCTGATCCATACCAATATCGTCGGCTGCGGGATCTTCGCCGCCGTCTCCGGCTCCTCGGCCGCGACCTGCGCGACGATCGGCAAGATCGCCCTGCCGGAGCTGAAGAAGCGCGGCTATGACGAGAAGCTCAGCCTCGGCACGCTCGCCGGCTCGGGCACGCTCGGCCTGCTGATCCCGCCCTCGATCCCGATGGTCGTCTATGCCGTGACGGCCAATGTCTCGGTGCTCCAGGTCTTTCTCGGCGGCTTCCTGCCCGGCCTGCTCGTGATGGCGCTCTATATGGGCTATGTCATCATCTGGTCGCTGCTGAACCCGGACAAGACCCCGCCGCGCGATCCGCCGATCCCCTTCCGCCAGAAGCTGCGCCAATCGGCCAAGCTCGCGCCCTGCCTGCTGCTGATCATCGCGGTGTTCCTGGCGCTGGTGCTCGGCTTCGCGACGGCGACCGAAGCTGCCGCCTTCGGCGTCACCGGCGCGCTCGTCCTCGCCTGGTGGAGCGGCACGCTGACCTGGGCGACCCTTCGCGAGAGCGTGATGAGCGCGACGCGGCTGACCTGCATGATCATGCTGATCCTGGCGGGCGCCGCCTTCTGCACCGCCGCCATGGGCTTCACCGGCATCCCGGCCGCCCTCGCGCAATGGGTCAAGGGCCAGGAGCTCTCGCCGCATATGCTCGTGCTGGCGCTGACGGTGATGTACATCATCCTCGGCTGCCTGATCGACGGCATCTCGATGATCGTGCTCACCGCCGTCATCGTCCTGCCGATGGTGAAGGAGGCGGGCTTCGACCTGGTCTGGTTCGGCGTCTACCTCGTCATCCATGTCGAGATGGCGCAGATCACCCCGCCGGTCGGCTTCAACCTGTTCGTGCTGCAGAATATGAGCGGCAAGGACACCTGGACTGTTGCGAAGGCGGCCTTTCCGTTCTTCATTCTGTTGAACATCGCGGTGCTGGTGATCACCACCTTCCCGCAGATCGTGCTCTATCTGCCCAAGCTCGCCTTCCCGGACTGACGACAATCAAGAAACGCAAGAGGGACAACGACCATGATCAATCGCAGAACCATCGCCGCGGCGCTCCTGCTGGGCGCCAGCGCCTTCGGCCTCGCCGCCCCGGCGGCCGCGCAGACCAAATGGAACCTGCCGGCCGCCTACCCGGCCGACAACCCGCATTCGGAGAACCTCGCCCTCTTCGCCAAGGACGTCGAGGCCGCCACCGGCGGCAAGCTGCAGATCACCGTCCATCCCGGCGCCGCGCTGTTCAAGGCGCCCGAGATCAAGCGCGCCGTGCAGAGCGGCCAGGCCCAGATGGGCGAGGTGCTGCTCTCGATCCATGAGAACGAGGACCCGGTCTTCGGCGTCGATGTCGTGCCCTTCCTGGCGACCTCCTTCGACGACTCGATGAAGCTCTACAAGGCCTCCAAGGCCGCGATCGAGAAGAAGCTCGAGGCGCAGGGCATCAAGCTGCTCTTCATGGTCCCCTGGGCGCCGCAGGGCGTCTACACCAAGAAGGAGATCAACACGATCGAGGACATGCGGGGGCTGAAATGGCGCTCCTACAATGTCGGCACGGCGCGGCTCGGCGAGCTGCTCGGCATGCAGTCGGTGACGATCCAGGCGGCCGAGCTGCCGCAGGCGCTGGCGACCGGCGTCGTCAACTCCTTCATGTCCTCGGGCGGCACCGGCTACGACTCCAAGGCCTGGGAGACGCTGAGCCATTTCTACGACGTCCAGGCCTGGATCCCGAAGGACGCCACCTTCGTCAACAAGGCCGCCTTCGACGCGCTCGACAAGGCGACGCAGGACGCCCTGCTCAAGGCCTCCGCCGCCGCCGAGACCCGCGGCTGGAAGATGTGGCAGGACAAGGCCGGCTGGTATCTCGAGCAGCTCAAGGCCAAGGGCATGAAGGTGCAGGCGCCCTCGCCCGCTCTCGCCGCAGGCTTCAAGAAGGCGGGCGAGACCCTGACCGCGGACTGGCTGAAGAAGGCCGGCGCCGAGGGCCAGGCCATCGTCGACGCCTATAAGAAGATGTGATGCTGCGCCCCGAGGCAGACCCCTCTCCTGCGAGGAGAGGGTCTGCCTCGCCTGTTTCGGTGAGTGACAGCATGCAGTCGGCCCCTGACGACCTCGGCCCGATCGTCTCCTCCGGCCATCTCGCCTCGGGCGCGCTGCCGGCGCTCTCCGAGTTCGAGTTCGCGATGACCATGACGGTGCACGCCTTCCACCGCTGGATGCTGCGCGGCATGACGGCGGCCGGCCTGCCCGACCTGACGCCGATGGACGTGCTCGTCCTGCACAATGTCAATCACCGCGGCAAGGCCAAGCGCCTCGCCGATATCTGCCTCGTCCTCAACATCGAGGACACGCATCTGGTGAATTATTCGCTGAAGAAGCTCGAGCGCCTGAAGCTGCTCGAGGCCGGGCGCAAGGGCAAGGAGAAGACCGTCTCGGTGACGCCGGCCGGCGAGGACGCCTGCCGGCGCTATGCGCAGATCCGCGAGCAGCTCCTGGTCAGATCGGTGCTGGGCACCGGCATCGATCCGGCCCGTCTCTCCGAGATCGCCGCCGCGATGCGCTCGCTCTCCGGCCAGTACGACCAGGCGGCGCGGGCTGCGGCGAGCCTGTAGCCGCTCAGCCCGGTTCGCCGGCCCCCTCATAGCGCGGCATATTCCGCCTCGATCGGCCCCAGCCTCGACCAGAAGCCGCGCAGCGCCCTGCCGGCGAGCTGATCCTCGAGGATGTCGAGATGCAGGTGCCAGCCGCCGGAGACATCGACCATCTCGGCCCGGCTGGCGAGCTTGCGATGGGTCACCACCAGCCTGACCTTGCCGCCCTCCGGCAGCAGCTCGAAGGTCACTTCCGAGACCGCCGTGCCCTCGCCGGGCCAGGTCATCCCCAGCGCCTGCAGCGGCTCCCAACGGGTGACCGTCCCTTCCGAGGGCCAGCCCGTCTCGTTCATCTCGCGAAAGTTCTCGGGCGCCGGCTCGCTGGTGAAATCCGAATGCCGGAACAGCAATTGCGCCCGGCCGCCGACGCGCGGCTCGATCTCGCCCGAGGCGAGCCAAGTCCCGCGCTTGTCGGACTGGGTCAGATACGCCCAGACACGCTCGACCGGGCCCGGCAGGATGCGCTCGAAGCGCACCGCGCCGCTTTCCAGGACAGTGCCGTACTCATTCATCACGCCTCTCCCTCGTCCTGCGATTTGTGGAGCTCTCGTTCCAGGCCGTCGAGCCCGGCGGTCCAGAAGCCGCGCACCTGCCGCACCCAGGCCTCGAACGCATCGAGCCCCTCGGGATTGAGCCGATAGATGCGGCGCTGACCGCTGACCTCGACGCTGACCAGCCCCGCCTCCTTCAGCACCTTGAGATGCTGGGAGATCGCCGGCGCGCTCATGGTGAACTGCGCCGTGATCTCGCCGGCCGCCATGGCGCCGGCGCCCAGCATCTCGACGATGCGGCGGCGGGTCGGATCGGCCAGGGCGGTGAAGCGGTCCATGCGCCTTATTTATACCTCAACTTAATTAAGTCAACGCAAAATCATCTGCCCTGCTCGCGGCGCAGGCGGCCTGTGTGGCGGCGCCGCTTGCCCGCGCGCCCGGGTCGCGCGATGAAAGGCGCCCGATTGCTGCTCGCGACGTCCATGCCCGCCAGAAACAACTCCCTTCTCGGCATCCTGATGATGCTGCTCGGCATTCTGCTGTTCTCGGTCAACGACGTGATGGGCAAATGGCTGGTCGCGACCTACACGGTCGGCCAGGTGGTGCTGCTGCGCAGCATCGCGGCCCTGCTGGTCATCGCGCCCTTCGTCGTGAAGCAGGGGCTTCGCCGCACCCTGCGGCCCGAGCGGCCGGGCCTGCAGCTCCTGCGCGTCACCCTCGGCTCCTGCGAGGTCGCGCTGTTCTACTGGGCGGTGTCCTATCTGCCGCTCGCCGACACGATGACGCTGTGGCTCGCCGCCCCGGTCTGGGCGGTGGTGCTGGCGGCGCTGCTGCTGGGCGAGCGCGTCGACGCGATGCGCTGGCTCGCGGTGCTCGCCGGCTTTCTCGGGGTCGCCATCGCGCTCAACCCGTCGAGCCAGAGCCTCACTCTGCCCGCGGTGATCGCGCTCGTCGGCAGCTTCTCCTTCGCGGCGATGATGATCACCGGCCGGCAATTGCGCGGCACGCCCGATGTCACTTTGGTCGCCTGGCAGACGCTGGGGGCGCTGGTGATGGGGCTCGTCCTCCTGCCCTTCGGCTGGGTGACCCCGAGCGCAACCGACATCGGTTTGCTGAGCCTGCTCGGCATCGTCGCCATGGTGGCGCATCTGTGCGTCACGCGCTCGCTCAAGCTGGCCGAGGCCTCGGTGGTCGTGCCCTATCAATATACCCTGATCGTCTGGGCGCTGATCTTCGGCTGGGCGGTCTTCGGAGATTGGCCGACGCCGGCGATGCTCGTCGGCGGCGCGCTGATCATCGCCGCCGGCCTCGCTTTGCTCTTGCTCGAGCGGCGGGCGGACAGGCGCTTGGCGGCCAAGGCGGCACCGATGCCGGCCGTGCAGCAGAATTGAACGGGAGGAGCCCATGGCCACGATCACCTATCTGACCACGATCCAGTTCGGCTTCGGCGAGCTGAAGAGCATTGCGACCGGGCTGGACGATCTCAAGATCGCGCGGCCGCTGATCGTCACCGATCGCGGGCTTGCCGCCACCGATCTGATCGAGCGGCTGCGAGCCGCCTCGCCTTTGCTCGGAAATGCGGCGCTCTTTGCCGACACCCCGACCAACCCGACCGAGGAGGCGGTCGAGGCCGCGCTCGCGGTCTATCGCGAGCAGGGCTGCGACGGGCTCGTCGCCATCGGCGGCGGCTCGCCGATCGACCTCGCCAAGGGCGTCGCCCTGCTCGCCGGCCATGACGGCCCGCTCGAGACCTATGCGGCGATCCTCGGCGGCATTCCCAAGGTGACGGCGAAGGTCGCCCCGGTCATCGCCGTCCCCACCACCGCCGGCACCGGCAGCGAGGTCGGCCGCGCCGCGCTGATCACCCTGAAGGACGGGCGCAAGCTCGGCTTCATCTCGCCGCATCTCATTCCCAAGCTCGCGATCTGCGATCCCGAGCTGACGCTCGGCCTGCCCGCCTGGCTCACCGCCGCGACCGGCATGGACGCCGTCACCCATTGCATCGAGACCTATCTCAGCCCGCGCGACAACGCGCCGGCCGAGGCGATCGCCCTCGACGGCCTGCGCCGCGCCGTCGCGCATATCGAGCGCGCCACCGCCGAGGGCTCCGACCGCGAGGCGCGCAAGGAGATGCTGATGGCGGCGCTGGAGGGCGGCATGACCTTCCAGAAGGGGCTCGGCGCCGTGCACGCCCTCTCCCACCCGCTCGGCGGGCTCAAGGAGGTCTCGCTGCATCACGGCACGCTGAACGCCGTGCTGCTTCCGGCGGTGCTGCGCTTCAACGCCCCGCAGGCCGAGGCGAAATATGCCGAGATCCGCCGCGTGCTCGGCCTCGCCGCGGGCACGGATCTGGCCGATTGGATCGCCGGCCTGACCAAGCGCCTCGGCATGCCGGCGAGCCTCTCCCAGATGGGGGTGCCGAAATCCGTGCTGCCGGCGATCGCCGAGGCCGCGACCAAGGACCATTCGAGCGCCAGCAATGCGCGCCCGGCACAGACCTCCGATTATCTGGCGATGCTGGAGGCGTCCTTCGGCTGAGTCGACGCGCGGGCCGCTTGACCATGGCGGGTCCCCCCGCCATCGTGCGGCACCGGATTCCCGCCTGCACGAGGCTTACCCATGCGCCGCGCTTCGCTCCTGACAGCCCTCGCCGCCACGCTGTGCCTCCTCGCCCCCGCGGCCGAGGCGGCCGGCGGACGCCATGTCCACCCGGCGGACCGCTCCGAAAACCGCATCATCCCGATGTATGGCGACCTGCCGGCCTGCGAGGACCCGGCCGTGCTCGGCGAGATCACCAGCTGGTTCAATTCGCGCGAGGCGAAATTCTGGGGTCCGCTCCAGCTTGTCGCCTTCGACCGGGTCCGTCCGATCGGCTGGCGGCCCTGGGGCGCGGACACGATCCCGCGCCGCTTCTGCACCGCGCGCGTGCTGACCAATGACGGGCTGATGCGGCGGATCGACTATTCGGTCCGCGAGAAGCTCGGCCTGTTCGGCTATGGCTGGAACGTCAACTGGTGCGTCAGCGGGCTCGACCGGCACCGCTCCTATGCGCCCGACTGCAAGATGGCCCGCCCCTGACCCGGTCATGAAGCGGCTCGCCATCGCGCTGGCGGCGGCACTCGCTGGCGCCGCCCCGGCGGCCGCGCAGGGCGATTTCGACTTCTATGTGCTGGCGCTGTCCTGGTCGCCCGGTTTCTGCGAGCTGGCCGGCGATGGCCGCGGCCGCAATCGCCAGCAATGCGTGCCCGGCGCCGATCTCGGTTTCGTCGTCCATGGCCTCTGGCCGCAGAACGAGCGCGGCTACCCGACCGATTGCGGCCCGGCCGGCCGGTCGCCTTCGCGAATCGCCATGGAACAGGCGCAGGGGCTGTTTCCGTCGGACGGCCTGGCCCGCTATCAATGGCGCAAGCACGGCACCTGCTCCGGCGCCAGCCCCGGCGATTACTTCGCCGATACCCGCCGCGCCCGCGACAAGGTGGTGATTCCGCCGGCGCTGCGCGATCCGGGGCGCGACCAGAGCTGGAGCGCGCCCGATCTCGAGCGCGCCTTCGCCGCTGCCAATCCGGGCCTGCGCAGCGACATGATCTCGATCGCCTGCCGCCGGGGCGTGCTGCAGGAGGTCCGCATCTGCTTCAGCAAGGACCTGCGCAATTTCCGCACGTGCCGGGAGGTCGACCGCTCCGGCTGCCGCACGCCGGAGATCACCGTGAAGGCTGTCCGCTGAGCCGATGAATTATCGCCATGGTTTCCACGCCGGCAATTTCGCGGATGTCCTGAAGCACATCGTCCTGATGCGGGTGCTGACGCACCTCAACGCCAAGGACAAGCCTTATCGCGTGATCGACACCCATGCCGGCGCCGGGCGCTATGATCTCGGCTCGCCCGAGGCGCTGCGCACGCATGAATGGCGCGACGGTGTCGCCCGGCTCGACCAGGCGCCGCTGGCTCCGGCGGCCGAGGCGTTGCTGGCGCCCTGGCGGGCCGCGCTCGCCGCGGCGCGCGAGCGCCATGGCCCGCAGACCTATCCGGGCTCGCCCTGGCTCTGCCGCCATGCCATGCGCCCCGACGACCGGCTGATCGCAGCCGAGCTGCATGCCGAAACCTATCGCAAGCTGGCCGAGACGCTCGGCCGCGGCGAGCGCTTCAAGGCGCTGGCGATCGATGGCTGGACCGCGCTGCGCGCCAATCTGCCGCCGAAGGAGCGGCGCGGCCTCGTGCTGATCGACCCGCCCTTCGAGGAGAAGGACGAATTCGCGACGCTCGCGGCGGAGTTCATCGCCGCGCACCGCAAATGGCCCTCCGGCATCTATGCGCTCTGGTATCCGATCAAGGACGAGCGGGCTGTCGACGGCCTTCTCGACACGATTCTCGACGCGGGAATCGGCCGCCTGCTGCGGCTCGAGATCGATGTCGACCGCCCGCAAGCCGCCGGCGGCCTCGGCGCGACCGGCATGCTGCTGGTCAATCCGCCCTGGCGACTTGCGGAGGAGGCGCAGATCCTGCTCCCCGCTTTGTCCGAGCAGCTCGCGCAGGGCTCCCGGCCGCGCTATCGATGCGAGGCGATCCGCCCGGACGGCTGATCGCTCACGACCGACGATCCGCCCCTCTGTCCGAAGGCCATGCCGATGCTGATCCTGCGCTCCTCCCCCGCCTCCCCGTTCGGCCGCAAGGTCAAGATCGCGATCGCCGAGCTCGGCCTCGGCAGCCGGATCGAGGTGGTCCCTGCCGACACCAACGATCCCAAGGAGCCGCTGCGTCAGCAGAACCCGCTCGGCAAGATCCCGACCCTGGTTTTGGAGGACGGCACGACGCTGTTCGATTCGCGGGTGATCGTCGAATATCTCGATCAGCTCGCCGGCGGCGGCATCCTCTTCCCCGCTGGTGAGGAGCGTTTCGCCCAGCTGCGGCTGCAGGCGCTCGCCGACGGCCTTTGCGACGCAGCGCTTCTCCAGGTCTACGAGGTGCGTTTCCGTCCAGAGGAGGGCCGCAACGCCGCCTGGGTCGAGAACCAGGCCGGCAAGGTCGCCCGCGCGCTCGCGGCGCTCGAAACCGCCCCGCCCGCCTATGAGCGGCCGCGCATCGGCGAGATCGCACTGGCTTGCGCGCTCGGCTATCTCGACCTTCGCTTCGAAGGCAGGTGGCGGGGCAACTACCCGGCGCTCGTCGCCTGGCTCGATGCCTTCGCCGCGAAGGTCCCCTCCTTCGAGGCGACGCGCGTCAAGAGCTGACGCGCCGCCGCCGGAGCGCGGCGAGCGATCCCGTCGCGATCGGGACAACAAAAAACCCGGTGGCCGAGGCCACCGGGTTCTCTTGTCCGACCGTGAGGCCGGATCGGATCAGAAGCGGTAGTTCAGACCGGCGCGGACGACCGAGAACTTGGTCTCGACATTCGCGTTGAACGTGCCACCCGGAACCGCGATCGACTCCTTGTCGAGGTCGACATACAGGTACTCGATCTTGGCCGACAGGTTGTTGGTGAAGGCGTACTCGAGGCCCGCACCGAGGGTCCAGCCGTACTGGGTGTTGTCGTCGCTGAACACGCCGCCGACGGTCACGAGGCTGTTCTTCACGTTGCCGTAGGCGAAACCACCGGTGACGTAGGGCAGGAACCGATCGAAGGCATAGCCGGCGCGAGCGCGGACGGTGCCCCACCAGTTGATCTCGTTCGAAGCCGAGATGACGCCGAGAGCCGGGTTGAAGACCGAAGCCTTCAGATCGGCGCCCTGGAAGTCAGCCTCGAGGCCGAGGACGAACTGGCCCATCTGGTAGTTGTAGCCGATCTGGCCACCGCCGATGAACCCATCCGGATCATCGAAGCCGCCCGAAAGGACGCCGAGACCGGTCGAGTCGATCTGGCCCCAGGCGTAGCCGGCGTTCGCACCGACGTAGAAACCGGTCCAGGTGAAGACCGGGGCATAAACCGGAGCGACAACCGGGCCCTTGCGGCTCGGCAGGTCGGCAGCGGAGGCAGCGCCGGCGGCGAGCAGGCCGAGGGCCGCAACGCCCGAAAGCAGGTACTTCTTCATGGTATACTCCTTAGTCGTCGCTCAGGCCGGCGCTGGCCGGCGGGTGATCCGATGTTCTCTCTATAAGGCCGAAAGCAGCCGATGTCTGTTGCGGCGAAAACACATCTCGGTGTCAGACAACGGCGAAATTGCGGCAGGCATCGACACAAGCACGGCACATTGATCAATTTCGGTTAGTCTTCGTTAAAGCTGTCTGAATCTCGAACGATGACTTGACCTAACGTCAGCTTGCTTGTGCCGACCTTGGAAACGCCGCATTCCGGCATTGGTTCCAGGCGGGCTGGACGGGGCCATAAGCCCGCCGATTGCGGCGATATCGTTGCAGCCGCGGCGCGCACGTGCTTTAGCCGACTGGTTTTCCCCTGCGACCAGCAGACTGCAACCTGAAGACCTGCCGCGTGCCGCCGCTCTCGATCTTCATCATCGCCCGCGACGAGGCCGACCGGATCGGCCGCACCATCGCCGCGGTGCGCGAGCTCAGCGACGACATCATCGTGATCGATTCGGGCTCGACCGACGGCACGCAGGCGATCGCGGCCGGCCTCGGCGCCCGCGTGATCGAGCGTGAATGGCCGGGCTACGGCCAGCAGAAGCGATTCGCCGAGGAGCAGTGCCGCCATCCCTGGCTGCTCAATCTCGATGCCGACGAGGTGACGCCGCCCGACCTCGCCGCCGAGATCGCCGCCCTGTTCGCGGCCGGCGAGCCGGAGCGCGACGCCTATCGCATCCGAATCGCCGAGATCTTCCCCGGCGAAGGCGCCCCGCACCGCCTCGCCTATGCGCTGTCTCCGGTTCGTCTCTACCGCGCCGACAAGGGGCGCTACTCCGCATCCCCGGTGCATGATCGCGTCGATCTCGCCCCCGATGCGCGGATCGGAAAGCTGCGCGGAACGATCCACCATTACTCGGTGCGCTCGCTCGGCGAGCAGCTGGCGAAGCTCAACGATTACAGCGATGCCCAGGCCGACGATCTCGACAAGCGAGGCGAGACGCTCTCGGCCTTCCGCCTCGTCGCCGAATTCCCGGCCAATTTCATCAAGGCCTATATCGGCCGCCGCCATGCCTTGCGCGGAGTCTACGGCTTCATGACCGCGATGAACTACGCGTTCTATCGCTATCTGCGGGTCGCCAAGCATTGGGAGCGCCGCCTGCAGCGCCGTAATGGCCGCGCCGATTCGGGCGCCCGCCCCCCGGCCGGCTGACGACTTAGATGGTCGCGTCGTTGCGATAGGCTGCGCGGCCGCTGGCGAGCGCATCCTCCAGCAGGTCGAGCCGGTCCTGCCCCCAGAAGATCTCGCCATCCAGCACATAGCTCGGCGCGCCGAACACGCCGGCCTCGATCGCCTGGCCGATGGCATCCTGATAGGCCGCGCCGATCGCCTCCCCGCGCGCGGCATCGACGAGACCGTCCGCGTCGAGTCCTGCCCGCTCGGCTGCCGCGATCACCAGCTCCGGCCGCGACATGTCCTGCTCGCGCGCCCAGACATCGGCGAGCACCTCGCCGACAAAGGCCGCCGGATCCTCTCCGCGCGCCGCGACCGCGAGCACCATTCGGTCGGCGAGCGAAACATCATAGGGAAAATAGGCCGGGAACAGAGTCAGCGGCAGCTCGCGCTCGGCCCGCCAGCGCTGGAGTTCCAGCACACGATAGCGCTGGCGCACCGGATGGCGCTTGGGCAGCGGCAAGCCGCCGGTCTCGTCGAACACCGAGCGCAGCGGCGTCGGCCGGTAGCGGACATTCGCGCCATGGCGGCGCGCCAGCTCGATAAAGGTGCCATGGCCGAGATAGGTCCAGGGCGAAAGCAGGGTGAAGTAGTAGTCGATCTGACGCGACATACGGATCCTCGGACGGGGCGGACGGTGCAGTTGCTCGAGCGCATGGACGGCGATCCTCGGCGCGAGGACCATGACTCCGCCGCGAGACCGGCGCAATCGAGCGGCACCCCTGCGCTGGACGCACGGCCGGCGGCGGCCATACCGATGGGTGACGAGGAAGCCGTTTCGTCATTGCGAGGAGCGCAGCGACGAAGCAATCCAGGGGCCGCCGAGCTCTTCGCCACCATGGATTGCTTCGCTTACGCTCGCAATGACGCGGGGCGCTCTCGCAGGCCGACCGAACATGCCCTCAAAGGAACCCGCGGTCGGAGCCCCCGCCCTCCAGCGCGATCGCCGAGATCAGGCGTCCATAGTCGCCCTCGCCGCGATGGGTGGCGCGGCGATAGCTGTAGAAGCGCGCCTCGTCGCCATAGGTGCACAGAGCCAGGTCGTAGAATCGGCCGATCCCGGCCTCCTGCGCCCGATGCGCGATGAAGGCCGGCAGGTCGAACATCGCATGGGCCGGCCGCTCCGAGGCGGTGAAGAAGCGGGCGAAGGTCGTGTTCTCGCCCTTGAAGCGTTCGACGAATTCCGGCCCGACCTCATAGGCCGCGGCGCTGATCGTCGGACCGAGCACGGCGACGATGCGCTCGCGCCGGGCGCCGAGCTTCTCCATCGCCACCACCACCGCCCCGATCACGCCGCCAAACGCGCCTTTCCAGCCGGCATGGGCGGCCCCGATCACGCCCGCCTCGGCGTCCGCGAACAGCAGCGGGCCGCAATCGGCACTGGAGACGCCGAGCGCCACCCCATGCGCGACCGTGACCATGGCATCGGCCTTCGGCCGCTCCGCCGGCCAGGGGCCGGTGACGATTTCGACATCCGCCGAATGCACCTGGTAGACGCTGATCAGCTTCTGCGGCTCGACGCCCAGATGCCGCGCCATGCGCGCCCGGTTCTCGACGACAAGCGCCTGGTCGTCATTGGAGCCGAGGCCGCCGTTCAGCGAGGCATAGATCCCGTCCGAGACGCCGCCCTCGCGGGTGAAGAAGGCATGGCGGATGCCGGGCTCATGGGCGAGGTCGGGAGAGGTGATGAACATCGCAGGATCCGGTTCGGTTCGAGGTCAGTTCTGCTCTGGCAGGTGATGACGGTCAAATCCGGGCAGGAGCGGCAATCGCGGGTCGCCGAAGGCGGCGACCTTGAACAGCTCGCCCATCGCCGTCGGCCCGCTCGCGACCAGCCGGTCCGCGCCGCTGCGCAGGCTCTCCCGCTGCTCAGCGCTCGCTCGCTTCGACAGGGCACCCACCCGCTGCTCCAGCCCGAGCGCCAGCAGGAAATCGCGCTGCGTGACCGGTCCATGCACCGCCGCGCCCGCCTTGCGCGCAGCCTGCGCGATGCGCGCGAAATCGACATGAACGGTGAGATCGGCATCGCCCGGCTCGGCCAGCGGATCGGCAAAGCCGTGCCGGCGCACCGCCTGCAGGCTGTCGCCGAAGCCGGAAACCGACATGCCGTAATCGATGAACAGCCCCGCCCCGCCCTCCGCCGAGACATGACGGGCGATCGCGGCGACGGTCGCTGCCGCCACGGAGGGCTGCTCGAGCACGGCTCCCTCCGCGGCCGCCAGCGTTATTCCGGGATCGACCTCCGCGGCCAGCCCGAAAGCCAAGCCGCCATCGCTGCCGAGCCCGACCAGCCGCTCCCGCCAGCCGCCTTCCGTCCGGACGAACTGGTCGAGCGGCAGCGCGTCGAGGAACTCGTTGCCGATCACGATCGCCGGCCCCGCGAGCGCCGTCTCGGTCCGCTCATGCCAGACCGGCTCCGGCCCGCTGCCGGCCAGCTTCGCCCGCTGGCGCTCGCGCAGCACCGGGCTGGTCTCGACGAGATGCACCGACAGCGCTTCGCGAAACCCCGGCAGCACGCGCGCGGCACGCAGCACATCCTGCATCAGCGTGCCGCGCCCGGGTCCGAGCTCGACCAGGCGCAGCGCCCCCGGGCGCCCCATCAGCTCCCAGACCGTCGCGGCCCAGAGCCCGATCAGCTCGCCGAACACCTGGCTGATCTCGGGCGCGGTGGTGAAGTCGCCCGCCGCGCCGAACGGGTCCTGCTTCATATAGTAGCCATGGCGGGGATGGCCGAGGCAGAGCGCCATATAGCGCGAGACGCTGATCGGCCCTTCCTGGCGGATCAGCGTGACGATCTCCTGCGCCAGCGGCGTCACGAGCCCTCGCCGCGCCGTGCCCGCAGGGCCAGCACCAGCCCGGCCGCGAACAGCGGCAGCGAGAGCAGCATGCCCATGGTCAACCCGCCGCCAGTGCCGCCTTCCGTCCCGAACAGGAAGCCGAGCTGCGGGTCGGGCTCGCGGAAGAACTCGCAGACGATGCGCGCCACGGCATAGCCCATGCCGAACACGCCGGCGATCAGCCCCGGCCGTTTGAAGCCGCCGGCACGGGCGATCAGGCCGAGCAGGATGAAGAGCAGGATGCCCTCACCGAGCGCCTCGTAGAGCTGGCTCGGATGGCGCGGCACCGGGCCGGCATGCGGGAACACCATCGCCCAGGGCACATCCGGCGCCGGCCGGCCCCAGAGCTCGGCATTGATGAAATTGGCGATCCGGCCGAGGAAGAGGCCGATCGGCACCACGGTCGCGGCGAGATCGAAGATGCCGAGCACGGGATAGCCGCGGCGCTTGGCGAACAGCCACAGGCCGACCACCGCTCCGAGCAGCCCGCCATGAAAGGACATGCCGCCCTGCCAGACCTGGAGGATATCCTGCGGCCGGGCGAGATAGCGCTCGAGATCGTAGAACAGCACGAAGCCGAGGCGGCCGCCGAGCACGACGCCAAGCGCCACGAACAGCAGCATGTCGTCGAGCTGCTCCGGCGCCGGCCGCGGCCTGCCGCCCCACAATCCCTCGGCCGCCACCAGCCGGCGGCAATACCACCAGCCCGCGAGCAGCCCCGCGACATAGGCCAGCCCATACCATTTGATCGAGAGCGGCCCGAGTTGCAGCGCGACCGGATCGATGACCGGGAAGGGAATGGCGAAGACGGGCATGGTGGGCACGGGTCCGGTTTGCGCGTGCCGTGATGGAGGCCGCGATGCCTCCGGGTCAAGAGGGGCGCGCGCTCAGCGGCGGGCCTTGGACGTGGCGCCGGCCATCGCCAGCACCGGCGGCTCCGCCAGTTCCTGGACGGCAGGCGGGCCGTTGCGCGGCAGATGGTAGCGGACCTTGTGCATCAGCTGCTCGAAGCCGTTGTCATGCGGCGAAAAGCGCAGGCGCGGCCCTTCGAAGCTGGAGATCCAGACATAGCCGGTCCATTCCCCGCCGAGCCGGGCGAGCTCGTGCCAGCCGAGCCCGATGCGCGTGCCGAACACGGTGCGGCGCTCGATCCGCTCCCGGTTCCAGCGTACCTCCTCGACCAGCGCCTGCCCCGCCAGGGCAAGCGTCACCAGGGCGAAGCCCGTGGTGAACAGCAGCCCGGACAGCCGCTCGACCCGCCCGCCGGCGACGACCAGCGTCGCCACCGCCGTGATGATCACGCCGGCCAGCAGGCCGAGCCAGAAATAAGGGCCGGGGGTCAGATAGTTCCAGCCGCCGCGCCGCTGCGCCAGGCGCCGCTGGAAGCAGGCGCAGAACGCGACGAGGGCGAAGAAGGCGGGAAAGAACAGCGCGGCCTTGGTCGGCAGATCGAGCATGGGCGGCCTCGTGCGGCAGTCGCGGAGTTCTACCGCACGGCCGCGGCAGCCCGAAACGAACTCGACGGCGATGGCAAAGAAGCGGTTTCCAATTGCCGCCGCACTCCTGACATGACGAAGCGGCTGCGGCATCCTACATGAGAGCCCATGACTCGCGACGACCTTCCAGAAGCGCAGATCGAGGACGAGGAGGACGTGCCCTCCCCGCCCGAGCCGGTGCTCGACCTCGGCGAAGCGGCTCCCGGCGCGCTGAAGGCCGGCATCGAGGTGATCGCCGAATTCGCCCGCCATCTGCCCAACCGGCCCGGCGTCTACCGGATGTTCGATCGCGCCGGCGAGGTGCTCTATGTCGGCAAGGCCAAGAGCCTGAAGAACCGCGTCTCGGCCTATGCCCGCGGCATGGCGCATACCAACGCCGTCGCCCGGATGATCGCCGAGACGGCCAATATGGAGTTCGTCACCACCGGCACCGAGACCGAGGCGCTGCTGCTCGAATCGAACCTGATCAAGCAGCTGCGGCCGCGCTACAACGTGCTGCTGCGCGACGACAAATCCTTCCCCTACATCTTCCTCTCCGGCGATCACCCGGCGCCGCAGATCGCCAAGCATCGCGGCTCGCGCCAGCGCAAGGGAGATTATTTCGGCCCCTTCGCCTCGGTCTGGGCGGTGGAGCGCACCATCGACGCGCTGCAGAAGGCCTTCCTGCTGCGCTCCTGCACCGACAGCTATTACGAGAACCGCACCCGCCCCTGCCTGCTCTTCCAGATCAAGCGCTGCTCGGGCCCCTGCACCGGCGAGATCTCGCACACCGACTACCAGGCGCTCGCCGGCCAGGCGCGCGATTTCCTGTCGGGCCGCTCCTCGGCGGTGAAGCAGCTGCTCTCGGCCCGCATGCAGCAGGCCTCGGAGGAGCTCGAATTCGAGAAGGCCGCCCGCTATCGCGACCGGCTGGCGGCGCTCTCGGCCGTGCAGGCCGGGCAAGACATCAACACCCAGGGCGTCGAGGAGGCGGATGTCTTCGCCATCGACGAGCAGGCGGGGCAGTTCTGCGTCCAGCTCTTCTTCTTCCGCAACAAGCAGAACTGGGGCAACCGCGCCCTCTTCCCGCGCGCCGACCGCAGCCTGAGCCCGGCCGAGGTGCTGGCCTCGGTCCTCACCCAGTTCTACGACGACAAGCCGCCGCCGCGGCTGGTTCTGGTTTCGCACGAGCTCGCCGAATCGGAGCTGATCGCGGAGGCGCTCTGCGCCCGCGCCGGCCGCAAGGTCGAGCTCGCCGCCCCCAAGCGGGGCGAGCGCCGCGACCTCGTCGCCCACGCCCTCAAGAACGCGCATGAGGCGCTCGCCCGCAAGCTCGCCGACAATGCCGGCCAGCAGAGCCTTCTCAACGCGCTCGCCACCGCCTTCGACCTGCCGAAGGCGCCGCGCCGCGTCGAGGTCTACGACAACTCGCATATCATGGGCACCAATGCGGTGGGCGGCATGATCGTCGCCGGCAAGGACGGCTTCATGAAGAGCCATTACCGCACCTTCAACATCTCGGCCGACACCATCGCCGGCGACGATTTCGGCATGATGCGCGAGGTGCTGAAGCGGCGCTTCTCGCGCCTCGCCAAGGAGAGCCCGGCCGAGGCGCCGGCCGACGACGACAGCTTCCCCACGCGGCCCGACCTCGTCATCGTCGACGGCGGCAAGGGCCAGTTCGAGGCGGCGCGCCGGATCATGGCCGAATGCGGCGCCGACGACATCGCTCTGGTCGCCATCGCCAAGGGCGAGGATCGCAACGCCATGCGCGAGACCTTCCACATGGTCGGCAAGGAGCCGTTCAAGCTGCCGCCGCGCGATCCGGCGCTGTTCTTCATCCAGCGCCTGCGCGACGAGGCGCATCGCTTCGCCATCGGCACGCATCGCGCCAAGCGCAAGCGCGACATCAAGACCAACCCGCTCGACGAGATCCCCGGCATCGGCCCCTCGCGCAAGCGGGCGCTGCTGCTGCATTTCGGGACGATCAAGGCGATCCAGCGCGCCAAGCTCGACGATCTCATGAAGACGCCGGGCGTCAACGCCGCCACCGCCAAGGCGGTGCACGCCCATTTCCACGAGGGCTGATCAGCGCACGGTGATCGTCGTGCAGCCGGACAGGGTCTCGCCCGGCACTTTCGGCGTGGTGTTGCTGATGCAGAAGCTGTCCGAGCCGGTGAAGCCGCGCTGCGGCCTGTAGATCAGGCCTCTGCGCGTCGCCTTGAGCGTGCCGGCGCTCGGCGCCTTGCTAATCGTCACCCGCGTGGCCGGGACGGTCTTTCCGGTCCTGTCGTTGATGAATGCCGGAAAGTCGATCGAGCAGGACCTGTCCCGGCTCGTCATCTCGAAGGCGCCCTGCCCGCGGCCGCTGGCCCAGCCGCGCCCGAGAGTACCGGTGCAGGCGGCCTGCGCCGTTGAGGTGGCGAAGATGCCCAGAGCGAGGCCCGCGGCGAGGGTCAATCGTTGACGCATGAGATCTCTCCCAGCAATCGGAATGAAAATAGCTGCGATTACGTTTTGAATCTGTCCAGAATAGTCAGGCGGACTACAAATGCCGATACGTGATCGGCTGGTTGAGCTAATCATATCGTTGCGTCATGTTCAACCCTCGTTGCAGGCGCCGCCCCTGTCCGCCCGCGCTCCGGACAAAAGGTCACGCGCTTGCGTGTTGACGCTGTCATGAGAGCGCTGTTTTGGTGCTGTCGTGACAAGCCTCAATGAAGCCCTGCGTCGGCGCGGCCCCTGGTCCTTGCCGAACCTCCTGACATACGGCCGCATCGTCGCGGTGCCGGCCGTCGTCGCCCTGCTGTTCTGGCCGCGGGACGACTGGATGCGCTGGATGGCGCTGGCGATCTATGTCGCCGCTGCCGTCACCGATTACCTCGACGGCTGGCTCGCCCGCGCCTGGAGCCAGCAATCGGCGATCGGCCGCATGCTCGATCCGATCGCCGACAAGCTGCTGGTCTGCGCCCTGCTGCTGATGCTGGTCCACACCGAGACCATCAAGGGCTGGGCGATCTGGGCGGCGATCGTCATCCTCTGCCGCGAGATCCTGGTTTCGGGCCTGCGCGAATTCCTGGCCGAGCTGAAGGTCAGCGTGCCCGTCAGCAAGGTCGCGAAATACAAGACGACGGCGCAATTGCTGGCGCTCGGCTTCCTGGTCGCCGGCCCTGCGGGCGACAAGGTCCTGCCCTACAACACCCAGATCGGCGTCGTCATGCTGTGGATCGCAGCGCTGCTGACGATCTATACCGGCTGGGACTACTTGAACGCCGGCATCCGCCATCTCGTCGAGGAGGATGAGCGCGCCCCATGAGCACCGCCCGAGCAGAACCGCTGCGCCTGGTCTATTTCGCCTGGGTGCGCGAGCGCGTCGGCCTCGCCGACGAGACCGTGACGCCGCCGGTCGGCACCGCCACGATCGCCGATCTGGTGCGCTGGCTGAAGACGCGCGGCGAGGGCTACGAGCTGGCCTTCGAGAACGAGGCGATCGTGCGCGCCGCCATCGACCAGACCCATGCCAAGCCGGCGGCGAGCATCGCCGGCGCCCGCGAGATCGCCTTCTTCCCGCCGATGACCGGCGGCTGAGGCTGGGCGCCGCATGACCCCGGTCGTCCGCATCCAGCCCGAGGATTTCGACACCGCCGCGGAGATCGCCGCCTTGACAGCCGGCTGGCGCGACATCGGCGCGGTGGTCAGCTTCACAGGCCTCTGCCGCGACGAGAGCGGCCGGCTCGCGGCGCTGGAGCTCGAGCATTATCCCGGCATGGCGGAGGCCGAGATCGCCCGGGTGGCGCAGCAGGCGGCCGAGCGTTGGCCGCTCTGCGGCCTGCTCGCCATCCACCGCTACGGGCTGATCAGGCCGGGCGAGCAGATCGTGCTGGTCGTCGCGACCTCCAACCATCGCCGCGAGGCCTTCGAGGCCGCCGATTTCCTGATGGACTATCTGAAGACCCGCGCCCCTTTCTGGAAGCGCGAGCATCTCGCCGATGGCAGCATCGGCGGCTGGGTCGAGGCCAAGGCGAGCGACGATGCCGCCGCCGAACGCTGGAGCTGAGCCGATGAGCCTGCGCCTCGCCGCCACGCTCGCGCTGCTCGCCGCGGCGCCCGCCGTCGGCGCGGCCGAGCACGGCACCAAGGTCTTCCGCGACTGGGTCGCCGGCTGTGACAATCTGCGCCAGTGCACCGCTCTGTCGCTGCCGGGCGAGACGGCCGAGACCATCTCCTATCTGCGGCTGGTGCGGCCGGGTGACCCCGATGCCGCGGCATCCCTGTCGCTGAACCTGCGCGACACCGGCCTGAAGAAGCAGTTCGCCGCCCGGCTCTCGGTCGACGGCGCGCCCTTCCGCAGCCTTCCGGGGACCTCGGTCGATGGCGAGAGCGGCGAGATCGAGCTGCCGGCGGCCGATGGCGAGGCGCTGATCGCCGCCGCGCGCAAGGGCGCCAGGCTGGAGATCGCCGTCGACGACAAGCGCTATGCGCTGTCCCTCGCCGGCGCGGTCGCGGCGCTGCTCTGGATCGACGAGCAGCAGGGCCGCCTCGGCACGGTGACGGCGCTGATCCGCAAGGGCGACAAGCCGGCGACCAGCCTTGCCGCCGCCCCCGCCATGCCGATCCTGCCGCCGCGCCCGACAACGGGACAGCCCGCCCTCTCCAAGCCGGCCGGGCAGAAGCTGGCGGCCGAGCTGCGGGCGCATCTCAAGCGCACCGCCCCCGACGAATGCAGCGATGTCGAGGAGGGGTCATCGGATTCCGACAGTGTCTGGCCGCTCGGCTCGCGCAGCCAGCTGGTCGCGCTGCTCTGCTATCGCGGCGCCTACAACAGCGGCTCCGGCTACTGGATCGTCGAGCCCGGCAAACTCGCCGCGGCCCGGCGGGTCGCCTTCCCGACGCCCGCCGGCAAGCCGCAGACCGAGCTGGTCAACAGCAGCTACGACCCGGCCTCGGGCATGATCGATTTCTTCAGCAAGGGGCGTGGCCCGGCCGATTGCGGATCGGCCGGGATTTATGTCTGGACCGGCGCGGGTTTCGCCCTCGCTTCCTGGAGCGAGATGAGCGTCTGCCGCGGCCTGCCGCCGGACGAGTGGATCTCGCTGTTCAGGAGCGAGAGCAAGCCGCGATAGGGTTCAGGCGGCGGCCTGGGATTTCGGCCGCACCGCGTCCGAATAATCCTCCATGATCACCTTGCCCATATTGCCGGTGATGAAGCTGTAGGGGCCGATCTCCGAGACCAGCGTCACCTCGGCCGCCGAGCCGGTGATGAAGCATTCCGAGAAGCCTTCCAGCTCCTCCGGCCGGATGCGGCGCTCGACCACCTCGAAGCCGCGCTTGCGGCAGAGCTCGATAACCGACTGACGGGTCAGCCCGTTCAGGAAGCGGTCGGCCTGCGGGGTGTGGATGACGCCGTCCTTGATGAAGAAGATGTTGGCGCCGGTGCATTCGGCGACATTGCCTTCCCAGTCCAGCATCATCGCGTCGGCATAGCCGGCCCGCTCGGCCTTGTGCTTGGAGAGCGAGCAGATCATGTACAGCCCCGCCGCCTTGGCATGGACCGGCGCGCAGGCCGGGTCCGGCCGGCGGTACTCGGCGACGTCGAGGCGCACGCCCTTCAGCTTTTGAGCCATGTCGAACATGCTCGGCCACTCCCAGACCGCGATCGCGGTGTGGATCGTGTTGTTCATGCCCGAGACCGCCATCATCTCCGAGCCGCGCCAGGCCACCGGCCGCACATAGGCATCCTTCAGCCCGTTCTCCTTAAGGCACAAATACTTGGCCTCGTCGATCTCGGCGACCGAATAGGGAATGGTGAAGTCCATGATCTCGGCGGACTTGTGGAAGCGCTGCGAGTGCTCGGTGCACTTGTAGATCACGCCGCCATAGGCGCGCTCGCCCTCGAACACGCAGGAGCCGTAATGCAGCCCATGGGTGAGTACGTGCACCTTGGCGTCCTTCCACGGCACGAGCTTGCCGTCGAACCAGATCACGCCGTCGCGCTGATCGAAAGGAATGACAGACATGGTACAGTCCTCCAGGTGCTCTTCTTGCAGGCACTCCGCCACAGGCGCAAAAGCCGTGCAAGCGCGGTTACGATGCTGCGCCGGAAGCGGCACATGCGACATAATCGGTCGCCCCGCGTGCTTGACCGGTAATCTTGCGTCTGATATATGTCAACAAGGCTGACGTAAATAAGAGAACAGATGTGAGCACGCCCGCCATGCATCCCGTTTCTGCGGCGCACGATGCGTCGTCGGCCGCCCTGCCTTACGATCTGATCGAGCTGTTCTTCTTCGCCTATCGCGATTTCGTCGGCGATCCCGATCGCATTCTGACCGATTACGGCTTCGGGCGCGCCCATCACCGCGTGCTGCATTTCGTCCAGCGCCGGCCGGGGCTGACCATCGCCGAGCTGCTCGACATCCTGCAGATCACCAAGCAGAGCCTCAACCGGGTGCTGAAGGAGCTGGTCGAGACCGGCTTCGTCGAGCAGCGCCCCGGCGAGCGCGACAAGCGCCAGCGCCGCCTCCACGCCACGCCCGCCGGCCGCGAGCTGGCGATCCGGCTCGCCGAGCTGCAGGCGCGGCGGATCGAGCGTGCCCTGGCCGCCGCCGGCCCCGATGCCGCCCCGGTGATCGAGCGCTATCTCGCCGGCATGATCGATCCGCTGGTCAGGCGCAGCCTGCTGGCGCAATCGGGCGAGTCGACCTGAGCCGCATCCTGGTCCAGACTCGGGGTTGCGGCCAAAGCAGCGCCGACGCAATGCGAGGGAAGGACGACATGGCGCCGAGCGGCCAGCGCAGCCCTGTTCCGGACGAGGCTCCGCATATCCTCGTGGTCGACGACGACCGCCGCCTGCGCGATCTGCTCGCGCGCTTCCTGGGGGATCACGGTTACCGCGTCACCACGGCCGGGAGCGCGGCCGAGGCCGATTCCCGCCTTGGCCATCTGGTCTTCGACGCCATGGTGCTCGATGTGATGATGCCTGGCGAGAGCGGCTTCGACTTCGCCCGCCGCCTGCGCCAGAGCTCGCAGGTGCCGATCCTGATGCTGACCGCCCGCGCCGACTCCAGTGACCGCATCACCGGGCTCGAGCTCGGCGTCGACGATTATCTCGCCAAGCCCTTCGAGCCGCGCGAGCTGATCCTGCGCCTGGGCAATGTGCTGAAGCGCACCGCCCAGCCCGAGCCGCCCGCCGCGCCGACGCGTCCGGACTATATCCGCTTCGGCCCCTTCATCTTCGGCCTGGCCCGCGGGGAGCTGCGCCAGGGCGAGGAGTTCATCCGCCTGACCGAGCGCGAGCGCGAGATCCTCACCGCCTTGGCCGAGCGCGCCGGCGAGCATGTCCCGCGCGAGCAGCTCGCCGCCCAGGGCTCGGCCGCCAACGACCGCACCATCGACGTGCAGATCAACCGCCTGCGCCGCAAGATCGAGCGCGACCCGGCCGATCCGCTCTATCTCCAGACCGTCCGCGGCGTCGGCTATCGCCTCGTCACCGACAGGTCCTGAGGCGATGGCGGACGCCTCGCTCAGGCGGCGCCTCGTCCCTGCGGCCGGCAGGATGGCGGCCGGGCTGTCGGCCTCCGCCCGGCGGCTGGGCCAGCGGCTGTCGGCATTCGCCCGGCCCGTTCTGCGCCTGCCGAACCGGCCGCTGCGCGTCATCGCGCGCTTCATGCCGAAGGGGCTCTATCCGCGCGCGCTGGTCATCGTCATCGCGCCGGTGGTGCTGCTGCAATCGGTCATCGCCTATGTCTTCATGGAGCGGCACTGGCAGACTGTGACGCAGCGCCTGTCCTCGGCGGTCTCGTCCGAGATCGCCACGCTGATCGACGTCTATGAGAGCTACCCGCAGGACCAGCAGGCGACGATCCTCAGCCGCATCGCCGAGGAGCGGCTCGGCATGGATGTCGACATCCTGCCCGATGCCGACCTGCCGGCGCCCGGCCCGCGCCCCTTCTTCTCCCTGCTCGACAGCGCCCTGTCGACCGAGCTCGCCCAGCAGGTGAAGCGGCCCTTCTGGCTCGATACGGTCGGCCGCTCCAGCCTGATCGAGATCCGGATCAAGCTCGGCAAGGATGTGATGCGGGTGCTGACCCGCCGCAGCCAGGCCTATGCCTCGAACAGCCATATCTTCCTGCTCTGGATGATGGGCACCTCGCTGATCCTGCTGACCATCGCCGTGCTGTTCCTGCGCAACCAGATCCGGCCGATCCTGCGCCTCGCCGATGCAGCCGAGGCCTTCGGCAAGGGCCGCGACGCCGATTTCCGGCCGCGCGGGGCGCGCGAGGTCCGCCGCGCCGGCGACGCCTTCATCGAGATGAAGCGCCGCGTCGAGCGCTCGATCGGCGAGCGCACCATGATGCTGAATGGCGTCAGCCATGACCTGCGCACCATCCTCACCCGCTTCAAGCTCTCGCTGGCCCTGCTCGACCGCTCGCCCGATCTCGAGGCGATCGAGAAGGATGTCGACGAGATGAGCCGGATGCTCGAGGACTATCTCGCCTTCGCCCGCGGCGATGCCGGCGAGCCGCCGGTCGAGACCGATATCCGCGCTCTGCTCGAGGAGTTGAAGGCCGATGCCGAGCGCCAGGGCCACCAGACCGAGCTGACCGTCGCCGGCGACCCGCTGGTAGTGGTGCGCCCGGACGCGATCCGCCGCCTCCTCACCAATCTGGTCTCGAACGCCGCCCGCTTCGGCGACCGCATCGCGATCCGGGCCACCCATGACGCCCGCTATCTCATCGTGATGGTCGACGATGATGGTCCCGGCATCCCGCCGGAGCTGCGCGAGGACGTGTTCAAGCCGTTCTTCCGCGTCGACGAGGCGCGCAATGTCGATGGCGGCACCGGGCTCGGCCTCGCCATCGCGCGCGACATCGCCCGCTCCCATGGCGGCGACATCATTCTCGGCGACTCCCCGCTCGGCGGCCTGCGCGCGACGGTGCGGCTGCCGGTCTGACGGCTATTTCTCCGGCCGGATCGCCGCCAGCCGCTGCAGCCGCGCCGCCGCATGGTCGAGGAAGGCGCGAATCTTCGGCGCCAGATGCTGCCCGCCGGCGACGACGAGCTGCACCGGCGAGGCCGGCGGCTCCCAGTCCCGCATCACCCGCACCAGCGTGCCGGCCTCCAGATCCGGCACGACCTGATAGGACAGCGCCCGGGCGATGCCGTGCCCGGAGCGCGCCGCGATCAGCACCGCGTCGACCTCGTTGACGATCAGGCGCGGCGTCACGGTGACCGAGGACTGGCGCCCGCTGCCCGCGAACCGCCACAGCATGGTCTGGCCGGCGGCGATGCTGGCGATGGTCTCATGCGCGGCGAGGTCCGCCGGCCGCTTCGGCGTCCCACGCGCCGCCAGATAGGCCGGCGCCGCGACGAGGACGCGCCGGACCTCGCCGACCCGCCGCGCCACCAGCCGCGAATTCGGCAGGGAACCGATCCGCACGCCCAGATGCAGCCCCTCCTCGATCAGGTCGAGATTACGGTCCGCCAGCACCAGCTCGACCTGCATCTCGCGATGGAGATCGAGGAATTCGGCGACGATCGGCGTGACATGCCGGCGCCCGAAGGCGAGCGGCGCGGTGATCCGCAGCAAGCCACGCATCGGCGCAGCGGTGACGCCGGACAGAGATGCCTCGTAGCGCGTCAGGATATCCCGCGCCGAAGCCGCGAGCTGCCGCCCGGCATCGGTCACCGTGAGCTGGCGCGTGCTGCGGGCGATCAGGCGCGTGCCGGACCGCTCCTCCAGCGCCGCCAGGGCCCGCGTCACCACCGGACGCGAGCGCCGAAGCTGCCGTGCTGCCCCCGCAAGGCTGCCGGAATCGATGATGGCGAGGAAAATCGCGAGCTCGTCGAGACGGTCCATTGGCGTCCCAGCTGTCCAGTCTCTGGAATTCTGATTTGCAAGCCTAGCGCCTTTCGGCCGATTTCGGAAACAATCAGGATGCCTGCACTCACTCCAGGGAGGCCTCCCATGGCCAAGTCAGGCATCATTCTCTACGGCACCACGCTTTCGGGCCACACGCATCGCGTCGAGCTGCTGCTGCGCGCGCTCGGGCTCGATTTCGACTTCGTTCCCGCCCCCGCCGAGGTTCGGCGCAGCGAGGCCTTCCGCAAGCTGAACCCGCTCGGCCAGGTGCCGGTGCTGCAGGATGGCGAGCTGGTGCTCGCCGACAGCAACGCCATCCTGGTCTATCTGGCGAAGCGCTATGCGCCGGATAGCGACTGGATCCCGCAGGACCCGGTCGAGGCCGCGCAGATGCAGCGCTGGTTCTCGATCGCCGCCGGCGAGATCATGCATGGGCCGGCCGTGGCGCGCTTGATCGTGCAGTTCAAGTTCGAGGACGATCCTGCCCGCGCGGAAGCCATCGCGGCACGCCTCCTCGGCTTCATGGATACCTATCTCCAGGAGCGCAGCTATCTGGTCGGTGCGCGCTGCACGCTCGCCGATCTCGCCTGCTATTCCTATGTCGCGCATGCGCCGGAAGGCGGCATCCCGCTCGATGCCTATCCGGCCGTCCGGGCCTGGCTCGCCAGGATCGAGGCATTGCCCTTCTTCAAGCCGATTCCGCCGTCCCCGATCCCGGCCCGGGCGGCCTGAACGCCATGGACGGCCTCCCCTTCCATGACGGCGAGCTGGAGGCGCAGGCGCGCGCGGGCGAGAGTTCGCGCGGCGCCGGCATCCGCAGCTTCATGCCGGAGCAGCATCGGCAGTTCTTTCCGCTGCTGCCCTATATTTTCGTTGCCGGTCGCGATGCCGCGGGCCGGCCGATCGCCACGATGCTGACGGGGCCGGAGGGCTTCGTCACCAGCCCTTCAGTCACCGAGCTTGCGATCGCGGCCCTGCCTTCGAAGCATGATCCGGCCGATGCCGCGCTGGCTGCTGGCGCGCCGGTCGGCCTGCTCGGCATCGACCTGCGCACCCGCCGCCGCAACCGCGCCAATGGCAGCATCCTGCGGCGTGGCGAGCGCGGGCTCGACATCCATGTCGCCGAGAGCTTCGGCAACTGCGCCAAATACGTCAATGTCAGGGATCAGGTGCCGGCGCCCGCCGCCAGCGCGCCCGTCGAGGCGCTCGGCGGACTCGACGCGCCGGCGCGGCGCCTCATCGCCGCCGCCGACACGCTCTTCCTCGCCAGCGGCGCGCCGCGCGGCCTCGACATCTCGCATCGCGGCGGCCGGCCGGGCTTCGTGCGGCTGCGCGGGGATCGGCTGACCGTGCCCGACTATGCCGGCAACAGCTATTTCAACAGCTTCGGCAATCTCTTGCGCGAGCCGGCGGCCTCGCTGCTGTTCATCGACTTCGAGAGCGGCGCCCTGCTGCAATTGCAGGGCACCGCAAAGATCGCCTGGGAGGGGCCTGAGATCGCCGAGTTCGAGGGCGCCCAGCGCCTCCTGCATGTCGTCATCGAGCGCGCCTGGCTCCGCCCCGGCGGCTAGAACATCCGCCCGCCATCGGGCACCCGGAGGCTCGGCTCGATCAGGACGACCTCGCCATCGGCATCGGGCACGCCGAGCGTCAGCACCTCGGACATGAACTTGCCGATCTGGCGCGGCGGGAAGTTCACGACCCCCAGCACCTGCCGGCCGAGGAGATCCTCCGGCCGGTAGTGCCTGGTGATCTGCGCCGAGGACCTCTTGCGGCCGATGGTCCCGCCGAAATCGATGACGAGCTTGATCGCCGGCTTGCGGGCCTCGGGATAGGGCGCGGCCTCGACGACGGTGCCGACGCGGATATCGACCTTGAGGAAATCCTCGAAGCCGATCTCCGCGGCCTTCTCCGCCGACATGCTCAGAACTCCTCCCAGCCGCGGTCGCCGCCGCCGGCGGCGAGCTTGCGTGCGGGGCTGGCCGGCTGGCTGGGCGCCGCGCGCACGGCACGCGGGGCCGGCGCGGCGGCCTGCGCCATCCTGCCCGCCATCGCCTTCAGCGCGACGACATCGCCGCCGAGCTTGAAGCGCGCCACCAGCGACGCGAGCCGGTCTGCCTCCTGAGCCAGCGCCTGCGAGGCGGCAGTCGACTGCTCGGCCATCGCCGCGTTCTGCTGGGTCGCCTGATCCATCTCGTTGACGGCGGTGTTGACCTCCTGCAGCCCGGTCGCCTGCTCCTGGGCGGCCGAGGCGATCTCGGCGACCAGCGACGTGACGCGGGTGATCTCGCCGGACATGCGCTGCAGCGCGCTGCCGGTCTGGCCGACCAGGCTGACGCCCTTCTCGACCTCGACGCTGGAGGCGGTGATCAGCTCCTTGATCTCCTTCGCGGCCTCGGCCGAGCGCTGGGCGAGCGCACGCACCTCGGAGGCGACCACCGCGAAGCCCTTGCCGGCATCGCCGGCGCGCGCCGCCTCGACGCTGGCATTGAGCGCCAGCAGATTGGTCTGGAAGGCGATCTCGTCGATCACCCCGACGATCTGCGAGATCTCCTCGGCCGATTTCTCGATCCCGCCCATCGCGGCGACGGCGTCGCGCACGATCTGGCCGGACTGCTCGGCCTCGCCCTTGACCTGGGTGGTGGCGATGCTGGCCTGCCGCGCACCCTCGGCGGTCTGCCGGACTGTGGCGGTGAGCTGGTCGAGCGCCGTTGCCGTCTCCTCGACCGAGGAGGCCTGCTGCTCGGTGCGGCTGGCGAGGTCGTCCGCCGCCTGGCTGATCTCGCCGGCGCCCGCCTTCATGCTCTCGGTATTGGTCGCGATTTGCCGCATCGTCTCTTCGAGATGCGCCATCGCGGCGTTGAAATCGTCCTTCAGCTTGGCGTATTCGGGGCTGAACGGCACCGCGATGCGATAGGTCAGATTGCCCTCGGTCAGGTGCTCCATGCCGGTGCCGAGCGCCTCGACGACGATCGCCTGCTTCTTCGCCTCATCGCTGCGCTGGGCCTCGTTCAGGCTGCGCTGCGTATCGGCCGCGCGGCGCTGCTCGCCCGCCTCGGCCTCGGCCTGTGCCTTCTCGGCCTCGACCTGCTGCTTGGACAGCGCCGCGTCGCGGAAGACCACCAGCGCGCGCGCCATGCTGCCGACCTCGTCGGTGCGGTCCTGATGCGCGATCGGCGTCTGCAGGTTGCCGGCGGCGAGCGCGCTCATATTGCCGGCGATCGCATGCAGCATGCGCGAGGCGCGGCGGCTGAGGATAATGACCAGCCCGAACATCAACAGCGCCAGCGGCACCAGCACGACGGCGACGTCCCGCACCAGCCCCCAGAAGGCCGTGTCGACGGCATCGACATGCATGCCGGTGCCGATCGCCCACTGCCATTTCGGTACGCCGATCACATAGGAGATCTTCGGCGACGGCTCCTTGTCGCCGGTCTTCACCCACATATAGTCGACGAAGCCGGTGCCCTTGGTCCGGGCGGTGTCCGTCAGCTCCTTGACGAAGAATTTGCCGGTCGGGTCCTTGAGCGGCGACATATCGGTGCCGACCAGCTTGGCGTTCGCATGGGCGATGTTGACGCCGTCATAGCGGATCACGAACAGGTAATTGCCGTCGTCGAAGCGCGCATTGCCGATCGCGTCGATGGCGAGCTTCTGCGCTTCGGCATCCTTCAGCTCGCCTTTCTCGACCCGGGCGACATAGGCATTGACGGTGGAGGCGGCGGCTTCGACGGCATTCTTCACCTCGGCCCGCTTCAGATCGACCATGTCGATATGGGCCTGGTTGAGGGTGATGCCGACGCTGGCGATCGCGATGACTGCGGCCAGGATCGCGATCAGGCCGAATGAACGGCCGATCGACAACGCGAGAAACTTCTTCAACATGGACAGTGGCGCCCTTTGCGAACCGGATTCCCGAGCATTCGCAAGAACTGGCTAATGCGCGCTTAACGCTGCCACGTTTTCGCCATATCTCCGCAGAGGCTATACTTGCCGCAGCGTCATCGACTGCTTTGCGGCTGCTAGATGGCCGGCGCGTAGTCGTCGCTCTCCTCGCCGCGCATCCGTTCGCGGCGCGGCGTGCGCCGCACGCCGGAGCACACCGAGCGCATCAGCCCGCGCAGCGGAGCGGTCAGCCGATGCACATCCTCGACCCGGGACATGATCGTTCCCGCCCGCTTCAGCTCGCGGTCGAGCTTCGCCATGGTGCGCGACAGCTCCGGCTCGTCATCCTCCAGCCAGGTATCGAGGACCCGCGCCATCAGCACCGCCGCGCCCTGCACGCGCACCGCACCGAGATCGTCCTCCGTCGGAATGCCGGCCGAGGCCAGCAGATAGCGCCAGGAATTCAACGAATTGCGGCCGAGCGCGGCGAGCGCCAGCGGCTGACGGCGCAGATGCGGCATCAAGGCCCGCAAGCCCGCCTTGTAGGGCGCGGCAGCGTCGAGCCGGCGCATGACCAGATCGAACACACGCTCCTTATAGGGCTCCTCCAGCAGATCCTCGGAGCTGCCGGCGAGCACGGCATCGTCGAGGATGCGGCCGAGTCCGCCGAGAATCGCGAGCTTGGACGGAAAGAGCCCGCGCAGTTCGGCGAGGCTGAGCCCGGCCTCGCGCGCGATCGCCGGCAGCTCGATCTCGTCCCAGCCCTGTCTGGCCGCCAGGCGGAACAGGGCCTCGACGACGGCGCGCCGCGGCTCCGGCTTCGGCGGCTGCTTCTCGCTGTCCGAGGAGACGGGTGTGTGCGCCATCGACGTCGCTCCTGTCAGGGCCTGATCAGGAGAAGCTAGGTCTTGGCGAGGGCGCTTGAAAGGGCTCTCAGCCCGAAAGCTCCTCGGCGCGGCGTTTGGCGGCAGCGACGGCGCGTCGCATCAGCGGCGCCATGCCGTTCTCCGCCATCAGCACCTCGAGCGCGGCGGCGGTCGTACCCCCGGGCGAGGTCACGTTCTGGCGCAGCACGGCCGGCGCCAGGTCCGAGCGGAACAGCATCTCGCCGGCGCCCTCGATCGTCGCCCGCGCCAGGCGCTCGGCCAGCTCGGCCGGCAGCCCGGCGGCGGTGCCCGCCGCGGCAAGGCATTCGACGAGATGGAAGACATAGGCCGGACCCGAGCCGGAGACGGCCGTGACGGCGTCGATCAGCCCCTCGTCCTCCAGCCATTCGACCTTGCCCACCCCGGCGAGCAGCGCATCGGCGAGCTGGCGCTGCGCGGAGCTGACCCCCTTGCCCGCGGCGGCGGCGGTGACGCCGCGCTGCACCGAGGCTGGCAGGTTCGGCATCGCCCGCACGATCGCCCCGGCATTCGGCAGGCGGGCCGAGAGATCGCCGAGCGTCTTGCCGGCGAGGATCGAGATCAGCAGCGTCTTCGGCCCGATCAGCGCCTGCACCGAGGGCGCGGCGGTATCGAGCATCTGCGGCTTGGTCGCCAGCACCACCACCTCGGCCGGCACGGCCGCGGCAGGATTGACCGCCATCCCCTGCTCGCCCGCCAGCGTGAGCATCGGCTCCGAGATGTGCGGATCGATCAGGGTGATGCCGGCGCCCTTCATGCCGATGCGCAGCCAGCCTTCGAGCATGGCGCCGCCCATCTTGCCGGCTCCGACGAGGGTGAGCGATTGCGGAAGCGGGCTGGTCATGGCGTCTCTCTGGCGGTTACGGCGACTGGACAGGACCAGAACCGCCAGAGACGGCCGGGGTCAAGCCCGGCCGCCTCTTGCCCCGGCGGCCAGGCGCCGCTCGCTCACGCTTCGCCGACCGTCTCCAGCAGCGCGCCCTCCAGCGCCTCGCGGGCGCTCTTGCCGGCCCAGACCACGAACTGGAAGGCCTGGAAATAGCGTTCGCAGGCCTCGACCGCCGCCTTGATCAGGCCGGCGGCCTGCTCCTGCGTCGGTTCGGCGCCGCCCGAGAGCAGCAGCGCGTGGCGATACATCACCACATTCTCATGGCTCCAGAGATCGAAATGGCCGAGCCACAGCTGCTCATTGACCAGGCTGACCAGATTGGCGACATCGCTGCGCCGCCGCTCCGGCACCTTCAGGTCGAAGGCGCAGGCGATATGGATCGCCTCGACCTCGGAGAGCCAGGTGATCGCGACATGGTAATCGGTCCAGCCTCCCGACACCGCGACCGAGAGCTCGTCGTCGCTGTCGCGATCGAAGCTCCAGTCGTTCAGGGAGGCCAGGCGTTCGATCAGGTCCAGGGGGTTGGAGGGGCGTTCGGTTTCTGCGTCCAGATCAAGGTCCATCATGCCCAGGGTCCAACTGCCGGCCCCTGACGAGGCAGGTCCGGCACGTTCGAGAACAGGAACACGGCGACTGGAAAAGCGTAAGGCACACAACCCGACAACGAGGCCGCAACCGGCCTCCACCCGGCGGAAAAACATGCCGCAAACGGCTGATTTTCCGACGAATCACCTCTCTCATCGACGATAGCGCAGAGAGGCCCGCCCCCCAAACGCGAGTGCAAGCTCGGCGGATTCGAGGCTGCGCTCAATCCCTCGCTCGGGCTTTCCACAAGCGCTGGTGCATGGCTGCCCGGCGTGCGCCTCAGGCTTGCGGCGGCTGGCGCGCTTCCAGGGCGGCCAGACGCGCGGCGAGCTTGTCGTTCTCCGCCCGCGCCAGCAGCGCCATCTCGCGCACCGCCTCGAACTCCTCGCGCGTGACGACGTCGAGATCGCGCAGCATGCGCTCGAGCTGCGTCTTGATCACGGTCTCGATCTCGCGACGCACGCCTTGCGCCGCCCCGGCCGCGTCGGTCGCCAGCCGGGCGATGTCGTCGAGGATACGGTTGGACGTGCTGACCATCGGGGCTCTCCGGCGAGACGGGGCGCGGCCTTGCGCCCTTTGCTGAGATATGGCGAAGGCGCCGGGCGAGCGCAATCGCCGCCGCCTCGCAATATCCGCCGCGGCGGGCTATGCCGGATGGGCTCGCACTGTCGGAGATCGCGATGGCCCTGCATTTCACCACCGCCGAGTTCGCCCGGCGCAAACAGGCCCTGCTCGCAGCCATGGCCCGTGAACGCCTCGACGGGCTGTTCCTGTTCCAGCAGGAATCGATGTTCTGGCTGACCGGCTATGACAGCTTCGGCTTCTGCTTCTTCCAATGCCTGGTGCTGAAGGCCGACGGCACCATGGCGCTGCTGACCCGCTCCGCCGATCTGCGCCAGGCGCAGCACACCTCCAATCTCGAGGATATCAGGGTCTGGAAGGACGGCCGCGACGCCAATCCGGCGCTGGATCTCCTGGCGCTGGCGCGCGATCTTCGCCTCGCCGGCACGCGCATCGGCGTCGAGTTCGAATCCTACGGGCTCGTCGCCGCCAATGGCCGCAAGCTCGAAGCCGCCTTCGCCGGCAGCGGCGAGCTGATCGACGCATCGACGATCGTGACCCGCCTGCGCGCGGTCAAATCGCCCGAGGAGATCGCCTATGTGCGCCGCGCCGGCGCGCTCGCCGACGCGGCCGACGCGGCGGCCCTCGACGCGATTCGCGCCGGGGCCGACGAGGGCGAGATCCTCGCCGCCCAGCACAACGCCATCTTCGCCGGCGGCGGCGACTATCCCGCCAATGAGTTCATCATCGGCTCCGGCCGCGACGCCCTGCTCTGCCGCTACAAGGCCGGGCGGCGCCGGCTCGACCCGAACGACCAGATCACGCTCGAATTCGCCGGCGCCTATCGCCACTATCATGTCGCGGCGATGCGCACGGTCGTCACCGGCGAGCCGCGCCCTCTCCATCTGCGCTATCACCAGGCGGCCAGGGCGGCGCTCCTCGCCTGCGAGGCTGAGCTGAGGCCGGGCCGCACGGCGGGCGACGTCTTCGCCGCTCATGCCCGCGTCTTCGACGAGCACGGCCTGTCCGGCCACCGGCTCAACGCCTGCGGCTATTCGCTGGGCGCCAAGTTCACCCCGTCCTGGATGGATTGGCCGATGTTCTACGAGAACAATGACTGGCCGCTCGAGCCGGGCATGGTGATGTTCGCCCATATGATCCTGATGGATTCGCAGAGCGAGACCGCCATGTGCCTCGGGCGCACCTATCTCATCGGCGAGACGGCCGCCGAGCCGCTCAATCTGCCCGATCTGGACCTGATGCAACGTTGAGCCTATGAGTCGAGCCGCAGGGTAGACCAAGCAATCCGAGCCCGAATAACGGGCGGGAGGCGTCAATGTCGGTTCGTTCTTACGGCCTCATCCAGCTTGGCCTGGGCTGGCCGCTCGTCGCGCTCGCCCTCGCGGGCTGCCAGGAGACCACCACCGCAGCGCGGCCGCGGGTCGATGCGCCGGGGGTTCCGGTGTCGGTGCAGAGCATTTCGGGCGCGCCCGACCAGGTGACCGCGCGTTTCGCCGGCCTGCTCGGCGAGGCCGCCGCCGAGCGCAAGATGGAGATCGTCCCCGGCGACAAGCCGGCCCGCTTCCGGGTGCGGGGCTATCTCACCGCCCAGCCCACCGAGGACGGGCAGACCGCGCTGGCCTTCGTCTGGGATGTCTATGACGAGCGCAAGAAGCGCGCACAGCGGGTCCAGGGCGAGAGCCTGGTGCGGCGTGGCGGCGGCGGCGATCCCTGGGCCGGCATCGACCAGACCGTGGTCGCCAAGGCGGCGTCCGATTCGGCTGACGCGATCGCCACCTTCCTGACCACGACCCCGGAGAGCGAGCCGAAGCCGGATGCGAAGGGCCGCACCCGCACCGCCCAGGCCGAGCCGTAACAGATGGCGAGCCGGGCCTCGCCCGCCATCGCCGACAGCCTGCGTTAACCCAAACCGTTGCATTCTCGCTGCACCGCAGCATCGATCCGGGATAGCGCCGCCTCTTCGGTCGACTCTACGTCATCACGCTGTTATGAGCCGTTCGAAACTGAGCTGCCCCGCGTGGCTCGCCTCGATCCGAGTCTCTGGTGCGCCCCGGCATGCCCTCTTCTTTTAAAGTCGTCGCCGGCAATTCGAACCGCCCCCTGGCCGAAGCTATCTGCAATCATCTCGACGTGCCCCTGGCCCGGGCTCAGGTCCGGCGCTTCGCCGATATGGAGATCTTCGTCGAGATCCAGGAGAATGTCCGCGGCCAGGACGTCTTCGTCATCCAGTCGACCTCGTTCCCGACGAACGACCATCTGATGGAGCTGCTGATCATCACGGACGCGCTGCGCCGCTCCTCGGCGAGGCGCATCACGGCGGTGATCCCTTATTTCGGCTATGCGCGGCAGGACCGGCGCGCCTCCGGCCGCACCCCGATCTCGGCCAAGCTGGTCGCCAACCTGATCACCCATGCCGGCGTCGACCGCGTGCTGACGCTCGATCTGCATGCCGGGCAGATCCAGGGCTTCTTCGACATCCCGACCGACAACCTGTTCGGCGCCCCGCTGATGGCGCGGGACATCAAGGACCGGCTGGAATGGCGCAACGCCATGGTGGTCTCGCCGGATGTCGGCGGCGTGGTCCGCGCCCGTGCGCTCGCCAAGCGCATCGATGCGCCGCTCGCCATCGTCGACAAGCGCCGCGACAGGCCTGGCGAATCCGAGGTGATGAACATCATCGGCTCGGTCGAGGGCCGCTCCTGCATCCTGCTCGACGACATCGTCGATTCCGGCGGCACGCTGGTGAATGCGGCCGAGGCGCTGCTCGAACAGGGCGCCAAGGAGGTCTACGCCTATATCACCCATGGCGTGCTCTCCGGCGGCGCCGTGGCGCGCATCGCCTCGTCCAAGCTCAAGGAGCTGGTGATCACCGATTCGATCATGCCGACCGAGGCGGTGAAGGTGGCGCGCAATATCCGCGTCATCTCGATCGCCGGGCTGATGGGCGAGGCGATCGAGCGCACCGCCAGCGAATCAAGCGTGTCGAGCCTGTTCGACTGAGCGGGCGATGGCGGCGCGCGCCCTCGTCCTGTTCTCCGGCGGCCAGGATTCCACGACCGCCCTCGCCTGGGCGCTGCAGCGTTTCGATGCGGTCGAGACGGTCGGCTTCGACTACGGCCAGCGCCACCGCGTCGAGCTCGACTGCCGCGGCACCGTCCGCGAGCGCCTGGCCGCGGCCCTGCCGGCGCTGATCGGCAAGCTCGGCCCCGACCATCTCCTCGACCTGACCACGCTCGGCGCGATCTCCGAGACCGCGCTGACCCGGCAGAGCGAGATCAGTTTCGCTGAAAGCGGCCTGCCGACGACCTTCGTCCCCGGCCGCAACCTGATCTTCCTGACTTTCGCGGCGGCGCTCGCCTATCGGCGAGACTGCAAGCACATCGTCCTCGGCGTCTGCGAGACCGATTACTCCGGCTATCCGGACTGCCGCGACGACACCATCAAGGCGATGCAGGTGGCGCTCGGCCTCGGGCTCGACCGGCGCCTCGTGCTGCACACCCCGCTGATGTGGCGCGACAAGGCGCAGACCTTCGCCCTCGCCCGCCAGCTCGGCGGCGAAGCCTTGCTGGACCTGGTGGTCGAGGAGACCCATAGCTGCTATCTGGGCGACCGGACGCAGCGGCATGGCTGGGGCTATGGTTGTGGCCATTGTCCCGCCTGCGAGCTGCGTGCCAAAGGTTTCGCCGCCTATCAGGCAGCGCCAGACGACTTTGGACCAGATGATGACGATTGACCGGCAGCGCCGCATCGAGGGTGTTATCGCCCTCGTCCTGTTCGCCCTCACCATCCCGGCGGCCAATTGGCTGATCGGCCATGTCGGCACGGTCTGCGTGCCGAACGGCCCCTGCCTGGTTCCGGTCGCGCCGGGCATCGCTGCGCCGAGCGGCGTGCTGATGATCGGCCTCGCGCTCGTGCTGCGCGATATCGTGCAGCGCCGTCTCGGCCCCGTGGCGGCGCTCGGCGCCATTGCCGCAGGCGCGCTGCTCTCCGGCCTGCTGGCGCCGACCGCGATCGTGGTGGCTTCGGTGGCGGCGTTCCTGCTCTCCGAGCTGACCGATTTCGCGATCTATACCCCCTTGCAGAAGCGCAATTTCGTCGCCGCGGTCGCCGCCTCCAGCCTGTTCGGCCTGGTCGTCGACAGCTTCGTCTTTCTCTGGCTCGCTTTCGGCAGCCTCGATTTTCTCTGGGGCCAGATCGTCGGCAAGGCCTGGATGGTGCTGCTGGCGCTGCCGCTGATGCATCTTCTGCGCCGGCGCGACGAGCGGCTCGGTCTCGCCCCCGCCTGAGACGGCCGGGCATCCGAGCGGCGGCCAACCCCGTCCGATCCGGACGATCGGCCGCGATCCGGACAATTCGAGCGACCCACGAAACCGCGATTTTGGCGGCGTGGCGGGATGATGGCGCGATACGCCATCAGGAGCTGCGATGCGTCTGCCGGAATCAGCCGAACGCCTGCAATCCCTGCAGAATGGCATCCTGGAAGCTGTCGCGCGCGGCGAGCCGCTGACGCAGGTCATGGAGACGCTCTGCCGGCAGGTCGAGGCGATCGCACCCGGCGTGACCTGTTCGGTCGTCTCTCTCGACGCAGAAGGACGGCTCCTGCCGCTCGCGGCGCCGAGCCTGCCGCCATCCTATAATGACGCCATCCGGGGCGTGCCGGTCGGCCCGGCGGTCGGCTCCTGCGGCACGGCGATCCACCGCGGCGAGCCTGTCGAGACGCCGCGGATCGAAACGGATCCGCTCTGGCAGGATTATCGTGACCTCGTGCTGCCGCTCGGGCTGCAGGCCTGCTGGTCGAGCCCGATCACGGCGCGCGACGGCCGGGTCGTCGGCAGCTTCGCCTTCTATTATCGCGAGCCGCGCGGCCCCTCCGCCTTCGAGCGACGGATCGTGCGCACCTGCGTGCATCTCTGCGCGATCGCCATCGAGCATGACGAGGTGAGCGCCCGCAACCACCGCCTCGCCTATTTCGACACGCTGACCGGCCTGCCGAACCGCGCCAGCTTCAACGAGGCGATCGCGCGGGCGACGCGCCACTCGCCGCCGCGCTTCGGCCTGATGCTGATCGACATCGACCATCTCAAGGCGGTCAACGACACTTTGGGCCATGCCGTCGGCGATCGGCTGATCGAGACCGTCAGCGCGCGCCTCGCCGCGGCGGTTGGAGATGGGGCCGCCTTCCGCATCGGCGGCGACGAGTTCGCCGTTCTTCTGACCGGCTGCACAGAGGCGACGCGGCTGCGCGCGGTCGCCTGCGCGATCAGCGCCGCCATGCAGAGCCCCTTCGACTGCGACGGCAGCGCGATCGTGCCCAGCGTCACCATCGGCGGCGTCCTTGCCGGCCAGGACGGAACCGACAGCGTCACCCTGCGCCAGAACGCCGATTTCGCGCTCTACCATGCCAAGGAGCGGCGCCGCGGCGGCTATGTCCGCTTCAAGGGCGATCTGCGCACGGCGATGACGCGGCGCATCCAGACGCTGCGCAGCGTCGACGAGGCGCTGGGCGGCGGCCGCATCCTGCCGCATTACCAGCCGATCATCGCGCTCGACACCGGCCAGGTCCTGGGCGTCGAGGCGCTGGCCAGGCTGCGGCTCGACGACGGCCGCATCGTCGCCGCCGGCGAATTCTACGACGCCTTCCTCGACCCAAAGGTCGCCTATCGCCTGTCGAGCCAGATGCTCGCGGCGGTCGCGGCCGACCTGGCCCGCTGGTCGCGCGAGCAGCTGCCGGTCCGCTATGTCGGCGTCAACGTCACCGGCGCCGATTTCCTGAAAGGGGACCTGGCCCAGCGCATCGCCCGCTCCTTCGACAAGGCGGGCGCTCCGCTCGACCGGCTGGTGGTCGAGATCACCGAGCAGGTGATCATGGGCGGGCGGCGCGACGGCGTCGCGCGCACGATGGATGCCCTGCGCGAGCGCGGCATGCTGGTGGCGCTGGACGATTTCGGCACCGGCTTCGCCTCGCTCACCCATCTGCTCGACTTCCCCGTCGACATCATCAAGATCGACCGCTCCTTCGTCGGCGCGATCGAGACCGGCTCCAGCAGCAGCGTCATCGTCGAGGCGCTGATCGGCATTGCCGGCAGGCTCGGCATGCGGATCGTCGCGGAAGGCATCGAGAGCGACGGACAGGCGCTGCGCCTCGCTGCGATGGGCTGCCGCTTCGGCCAGGGCTTCCTGTTTTCCCGGCCGCTGCCCGCCGAGGCCGTGCCCGACTTCGTCCTGCGCGGCTCCCGCGCGCCCGTGCGCCAAGCAGCCGGCCTGACCGCGACCGCCGCCTGATAGGCCGGCGGACTTGAGATTGCCGCCGCTTTCGCCTATGAGCCTGCCTGCGCTCCACTGACACCCTTGGAGGCAGGAGCGCGAATGCGAATGGCCGCCGCAGGCGGCCATGTCTTTTATGAAACAAGGATGATCATCCATGACCGCCGTGAAGCAGATCCAGGCTTCGGCGCGCGCCCAGGTCGGCAAGGGGGCCGCCCGTGCAGCACGTCGTCAGGGCCTCACTCCCGCCGTGATCTACGGCGCGGGCGAAGCCCCGCTCTCCATCGCGCTCGACGCGAACAAGACCCGCCAGATGATCTATGCTGGCCACTTCCTGACCACGCTGTTCGAGATCGATGTCGAGGGCAAGAAGACCCGCGTCATCCCGCGTGACTACCAGCTCGACCCCGTCAAGGATTTCCCGATCCATGTCGACTTCCTGCGCGTCGCGGCCGGCCAGACCATCAAGGTCGAGGTCCCGGTCCACGTCGTCGGCCAGGAGGCTTCGCCCGGCCTGAAGAGCGGCGGCGCGATGCAGATCGTCGAGCACTCGGTCGAGATCGAGGTCGCGCCCGAGTCGATCCCCGAATACCTCGAAGTGTCGGTTGCCGGCCTCGAGATCGGCGACACCCTGCATGCCGACGCGATCAAGCTGCCGGCCGGCGTGTCGCTGACCCGCGACGAGCTGACCCTGGTGACCATCATCCCGCCGACCGTCGAGGTCGAGGAGCCGGCCGCCGCGGAGGGCGAGGCCGAGGCCGAGCCCGCCAAGGGCTGAGCCCGAACGGTCCAGCGCAGCGCGCGAAGCTTGCGGACGGCCGGGCATGCCCGGCCGTTTTGCGTTGGTGACAGCTTTCCAGCGGATACCGAACGATGCTGATCTTCGCCGGCCTCGGCAATCCGGGCTCACGCTATGCCCGCAACCGCCACAATATCGGCTTCATGGCGCTGGAGCAGATCGCCCGCGCGCACCGCGCCGCGCCCTGGCGCGCCCGCTTCCAGGGCCTGGCCTGCGAGGCGCTGATCGGCGGCGAGAAGGTGCTGCTGCTGATGCCGCAGACCTATATGAACGAATCCGGCCGTTCGATCGGCGAGGCGGCGCGCTTCTTCAAGGTGGCGCCGGCGGACGTCGTCGTCTTCCATGACGAGCTCGACCTGCCGCCGGCCAAGCTGCGCGTCAAGCTCGGCGGCGGCAATGCCGGCCATAACGGCCTGCGCTCGACCACCGCCGCGATCGGCAACGACTATCGCCGCGTGCGCATGGGCATCGGCCATCCCGGCGACAAGGCGCTGGTCCATTCCTATGTGCTCAACGATTTCGGCAAGGCCGAGGAGCCTTGGGTCGAGGATCTCTGCCGCGCCTGCGCCGATCATGCCGCGCTGCTCGCCGGCCATGACGATGCCGGCTTCCAGAACAAGGTCCACCTCGCCATGGACGCGCGCGGCCACGCCGCCGTGAAGCGCCTCGGCGAGAAGGCCGCAGATTGACACGGAAACACGGGAACACGATGATGACGCGCCATGAAGCACGTCACCATCACGCTCCCTAACGACACGCTCTCGCGCCTGCGCATCGCCGCCGCGGAGAACGGCAAGAGCATGTCCAGTTTCGTGGCCGGGCTGATCGAGCAGCATCTCGGCCGCCGGACGCAGGCGCAGGCGCTGGATGTCTTCCTCGCCGGCCCGGAGCTGCCCGGCCTGGCGGCATCATGGCAGGGGCGCGGGGAGCTCTATGACGAAGGCGTTGTTCGTCGACACGAATGTGATCCTGTATCTGAACGACCCGCGGGATCCGCGGAAGCGGGAGATCGCCCGGCACTGGCTCGCCGCGCTCGCCGCGCGTGAGCTGATCGTCATCAGCCCGCAGGTGATGAACGAGTTCGCCTATACGACGCTCAGAAAATTTCCCGCGACGAGCAGGGCCGAGCTGATGCGCCTGCTCGACGCGATGATGCCCTGGTGCCGGGCGCAGCTCACCGGGCAGACCTGCCTCGATGCCTTGGCCCTGCACGGCCGCTTTCACTTTTCCTTCTTCGACTCCACCCTTCTGGCCGCCGCCCTCGCCTATGGCTGCGAGGTCTTTCTCTCCGAAGACCTTGCGTCCGGGCAGCGAATTGGCGATCTGACGATCCTGAATCCATTCACGACGGCGGTCGAGACCGTCCTCACCACCTGATCCTGCGAAAGACCACCATGGGTTTCAAATGCGGTATCGTCGGCCTGCCGAATGTCGGCAAGTCGACCCTGTTCAACGCGCTGACGCAGACCGCGGCGGCGCAGGCGGCCAACTACCCCTTCTGCACGATCGAGCCGAATGTCGGCGACGTCGCCGTGCCGGACGAGCGGCTGGAGAAGCTCGCCGCCATCGCCGGCTCCAAGGAGATCATCCCGACGCGGCTGACCTTCGTCGACATCGCCGGGCTGGTGCGCGGCGCCTCGCGCGGCGAAGGGCTCGGCAACCAGTTCCTCGCCAATATCCGCGAATGCGACGCCATCGCCCATGTGGTGCGCTGCTTCGAGGACAGCGACATCACCCATGTCGAGGGCAAGATCGCCCCGCTCGCCGATATCGAGACGATCGAGACCGAGCTGATGCTCGCCGATCTCGAGAGCCTCGAGAAGCGCGTCCTGCCGCTCGAGAAGAAGGCCAAGACCGGCGACAAGGAGGCCAAGGAGGCGGTCGAGCTGATGAACCGCTGCCTCGTCCTGCTGCGCGAGGGCAAACCGGCCCGGCTGGTGCAGCCGGCGGCGGAGGAGCGCCGCGCCTTCGAGATGCTCGGCCTGCTCTCCTCCAAGCCCGTGCTCTATGTCTGCAATGTCGAGGAGGCGAGCGCCGACAAGGGCAACGCCTTCTCCGACGAGGTCAAGGCCCGCGCCGCGCAGGAGGGCGCGGTTGCCGTCGTCGTCTCGGCGAAGATCGAGAGCGAGATCGCCGTCCTGCCGGCCGCCGACCAGAAGGATTATCTCGAAGCGGTCGGGCTGGAGGAGCCCGGGCTCAACCGCGTCATCCGCGCCGGCTACGCCCTGCTCGACCTCGTCACCTATTTCACGGTCGGGCCGAAGGAGGCGCGCGCCTGGACCATCGAAAAGGGCACCAAGGGCCCGGCCGCCGCCGGCGTGATCCATACCGATTTCGAGAAGGGCTATATCCGCGCCGAGACCATCGCCTATGACGACTACATCGCCCATAAGGGCGAGAGCGGCGCCCGCGAGGCCGGCAAGTTCCGCCTCGAAGGCAAGGACTATGTCGTTGCCGACGGCGATGTCCTGCATTTCCGCTTTGCGACCTGACCATGCTGCGCTTCGAGGATTTCCAGCCCGGCGAGGTGATGCAGGCCGGCGCCGTCGCGGTGAGCGAAGCCGACATCATCGCCTATGCCGCGCGCTTCGACGCGCAGGACTTCCACACCGACCCGCAGAAGGCCAAGGCGAGCTTCGCCGGCTCGCTCATCGCCTCGGGCTGGCACAGCTGCTCGCTGCTGATGCGGCTGCTCACCGAGGGCTTCCTGCTCGACGCCGCCGCGCTCGGCGCGCCCGGCATCGAGGAGGTGCGCTGGCTGAAGCCGGTGCTGCCCGGCGATAGGCTGTCGATGCGCCGCACGGTGCTGGAGCCGAAGGAATCGCGCTCGCGCCCCGAAATGGGGCTGGTGCGCTTCCGCTTCGAGCTGCTGCGCGCCGATGGCGAGCCGGTGCTCGAGCAGGTCAACTGGATCATGTTCGCCCGCCGCGGCGCGCCCTTCTCGCGCCCGCCCGGCGACTGGCTCGCCCACCCGCCGCGCTACATCGCGCCGGAGCCGGCGATGCAGCCTGAGCCGCCGCCCGGCGCGCCGCAGCCGACCCGATCCTTCGAGGAGATGGAGATCGGCGAGGAGCAGGAGCTCGGCTCCTTCACCTTCACGGCGCCCGAGATCATCGCCTTCGCCCGCGCCTTCGACCCGCAGCCCTTCCATCTCGACGCGGAGGCGGCGCGCGCCAGCCCGACCTTCGGGGCCCTGGCGGCGTCGGGCTGGCACACCGGCTCGGTCTGGATGTCGACCATGGTGGCGCATCGGCGCCGGCAGGAGGCGGCCTTCGCCGCGGCTTTCCCGGGCAGGCCGGTGCCGCGCCTCGGCACCTCGCCCGGTTTTCGCAATCTGCGCTGGACCCGGCCGGTCTTCGCCGGCGACCGCATCACCTATCGCTCGACCTTCACCGACAAGCGCGCCAGCGCCTCGCGCCCGCAATGGGGCCTCGCCTTCCATCGCAACACCGGCGTCAATCAGAAGGGCGAGGAGGTGTTCAGCTTCGACGGCGCGGTCTTCGTCGAGCGGCGGGATAGCGAGCGAAGCCAGACTGCTATACATGTATAGCAGTCTGGAGGCTGACATGCTGGCATTGCGACTCCCTGCGGATATCGAAGAGCGGCTCGACGCGCTCGCCCAGCGGACCGGGCGCAGCAAGAGCTTCTATGCCCGTCAGGCGATCCTGGAATATCTCGACGATCTTGAGGACGGCTATCTGGCAGCCCAGCGCCTGGACGATCTTGCGGCCGGCAGGAGCGGGACGGTGCCGCTCGCCGAGCTGATCGCCCGCTATGGCCTGGAGGATTGAGTTCGAGCGCGCCGCCGAGCGCGAGCTCGCCGCGCTGGGCCACGAGCCGCGAAGGCGGATCCTTCGCTTCCTGAGCGAGCGCCTCGCGCTCCTCGATGATCCACGCGCGATCGGCGAAGCCCTGCGCGGAGCGGAGCTGGGCTCGCTCTGGAAATACCGGGTCGGCGATTACCGCATCATCGCCCATATCGACGACGGCAGCGTCCTCATCCTGGTCGTCCGCATCGGCCACCGCCGCGAGGTTTACCGCCGCTGAGGCTCACCCCACCTTGCCGTAGCCGGCGAATTTCGCCGAGACCCGCGCCATCTCCTCGCCGTCGAGGATCACCGGCTCGAGCCCGGCGGCGAGCAGGTCGAGATATTGTCCTGCGAGGTTCTCGACCTCGGCGACGATCTGGTGGGCCCCGGCCAGCGTGCCGCCCAGCGCGATGACGCCGTGATTGGCGAGCAGCACCGCCTTGCGCCCTTCCAGCGCCACCACCGCATTGGCGGCCAGCTCCGGCGAGCCGAAGGTCGCATACGCGGCGCAGCGCACATCGGCGCCGCCGCAGAGCGCGATCATGTAATGGAAGGCGGGAATGCCGCGCCGGGCGCAGGAGAGCGCGGAGGCGCGCGGCGAATGGGTATGGACGATCGCCTGCGCATCCGGCCGCGCCTTGTAGATCTCGGTGTGGAACGGCCATTCCGAGGACGGCTTGCGCGCGCCGGACAGCACCGTGCCGTCGAGCGAAAGATGGATCAGGTCCTCGGGCTGCGTCTTGGCATAGGGCAGCCCCGACGGCGTGATCAGCAGCCCGCCTGCGACTCGCGCCGAGACATTGCCCGATTTCGACGGGCAGAATCCGGCGCGGTCGATCGCCTGCGCGACCGCGACGATCTCCCGGCGCACATCGATCTCGTTCATGCCGCCTGCCCTCTCGCCAGCTCGGGAAACAATGCGCTGAGCCCTTCGAAGCTCGCCGGAGCAACGCCCCGCTCGGTGATCAAGGCCGTGACCAGCCGCGCCGGGGTCACGTCGAAAGCCGGGTTCGCTGCCGGGCTGCCCGGCGCCGTGACCTGGAAGAAGCCGCTCTCGCCGCTCCCGGACCGGCCGAGCAGATGCGTGACCTCGCGGGCCGAGCGCTCCTCGATGGGGATCTCTCGAATCCCGTCGCGCAGCGTCCAGTCGATGGTCGGCGACGGCAGCGCGACATAGAAGGGCACGCCGTTGTCCTGCGCCGCCAGCGCCTTGAGATAGGTGCCGATCTTGTTGGCGACATCGCCGGTCGCCGTGGTGCGGTCGGTGCCGACGATCACCATGTCGACCTGCCCGCGCTGCATCAGATGGCCGCCGGCATTGTCGACGATCACCGTATGCGGCACGCCATGGGCGCCGAGCTCATAGGCGGTCAGAGCCGCCCCCTGATTGCGCGGGCGGGTCTCGTCGACGAAGACATGGACGGCGATGCCGACGTCATGCGCCAGATAGATCGGCGCCAGGGCCGTGCCCCAATCGACCGTCGCGAGCCAGCCGGCATTGCAATGGGTCAGGATGTTGACGACCTGCCCGGCGGGCTTGCCTGCCGCGGCTTCGCGGATGATCCGCAGGCCGTGCTCGCCGATCGCGCGGCAGAGCGCGACATCCTCGTCGCAGATCGCCGCCGCTTCGGCATAGGCCGCTTCGACGCGCCGCCCGGCCGGCAGCGGCGCCAGAGCCCGCCGCATCCGCTCCAGCGCCCAGTGCAGATTGACGGCCGTCGGCCGCGTCGCGCCCAGCAGCGCCAGCGCCTGGTCGAGCGCATCGTCTGCGCTGTCGGCCCGCAGCGCCAGCGCGACGCCATAGGCGGCGGTGGCGCCGATCAGCGGCGCACCGCGCACCACCATCCGGCGGATCGCATCGGCCGCATCGTCGACGCTCGCCAGCCGCAGCGTCTCGAAGGCGAAGGGCAGCCGAGTCTGGTCGATGACGCGCACGCTCCAGCCATCCTCGTCGCGCCAGATCGTGCGGTAAGGCCGGCCATCGATCTTCATCGGCTCAATGCCCCGGAAAGGCGACCAGCGTGCGCACCGGCACGCCCAGCCGCCGGATCTTGTCGGCGCCCCCGAGATCGGGGAGATCGATGATGAAGCAGGCGGCAACGACCTCCGCCCCAAGCGAGGACAAGAGCTTGACCGCCGCCTCGGCGGTGCCGCCGGTCGCCACCAGATCGTCGACCAGCAGAACCCGCTCTCCGCGGGAGACCGCGTCCTTGTGGACCTCGATCTCGTCGCTGCCATATTCGAGGCTGTAGGGCATGCCGACGGTCTGCGAGGGCAGCTTGCCCTTCTTGCGCACCGGCACGAAGCCGGCCGAGAGCTGGTGCGCCACCGCCCCGCCCAGGATGAAGCCGCGCGCCTCGATGCCGGCGATCTTGGCGATTTTCAGCCCGGCGAAGGGCTGCACCAGCTCGTCGACCGCGCGGCGGAAAGCGCGCGCATCGCCGAGCAGCGTCGTGATGTCCCGGAACTGGATGCCTGGCGCGGGATAATCGGGGATCGTGCGGATCGCGGTCTTCAGATCGGCCAAGGTCGTGCGGTCCATCGTCTCGTCCGGGCGCTGCTGCCGCATCGTTAGAGCACACGCCCCGCGACGGCGTCGAGCTTGGCCAGCAGCGCCGGATCGCGATGCTCCGGCGCGGTGATGATCGCGCTGTCGAGCGCAGTGTGCGAGCCGGCCGGGCAGGGTTCGCGCTCGGCCGGGAAATCGGCCGCCAGCCGTGCCACGAGCCGGCGCGCCTTGTCGGCATTGGCATGCAGCACGGCGACGACCGCTCCGACGTCGACGGCGCCCTCCGGCTGCCAGCAATCGTAATCGGTCACCATCGCCACCGTCGCATAGGTGATCTCCGCCTCGCGGGCGAGCTTGGCCTCGGGCATCGCCGTCATGCCGATGAGGTCGTAGCCGAGCCCCTTATAGGTCAGCGATTCGGCATAGGTCGAGAATTGCGGCCCTTCCATCGTCACCAGCGTGCCGCCCTTGATGAAGGGGACCTCCTCCGCCTCTGCCGCGGCCACCAGCCGGTCCTGCAGCGCCGGCCCGACCGGCCGGGCCAGCGAGACATGTGCCACGCAGCCCGTGCCGAAAAAGGAGGAGGCGCGCCCGCTGGTGCGGTCGACGAACTGGTCGACCAGCACGAACAGGCCCGGATAGAGCTCGGCCTTGTAGGAGCCGCAGGCGGAGAGCGAGACCAGATCGGTCACGCCGGCCCGTTTCATCACGTCGATATTGGCGCGATAGTTGATCTCCGAGGGCGGAATCGCATGGCCGCGGCCATGGCGCGGCAGGAAGACGATCCTGGTCTTGCCGATTCGCCCGATCCGCAGCAGGTCCGACGGCGCGCCCCAGGGGCTCTCGATCCGCTCTTCGCGCAGATCGGTCAGTCCAGGCAGGTCGTAAATGCCCGAGCCGCCGATCACCCCTAAAACCGCTTCAGTCATGCTTGCTCCCGTCGTTGCCCGGATAAGGGTCGACCTCTGTGACAGCCGTAACACGAGTGCCTGACCTATCGGAAGAACGCCCGCTGCCGGATGCCCCGAAACGAAAAGAGCCCCGTTGCCGGGGCCCTTGGTTCGATCTTACGAGCCTTCAGTGCGCCGCCGCGTGGTCCGGCAGTCGCGACCAGATCTTCTTCTTGGTGAAGTAGAGCAGCCCGGCGAACAGCGCCAGGAACAGCATCACCACGAAGCCCATCTGCTTGCGCGCGTTGAGATGCGGCTCCGCCATCCACATCATGAAGGCGGCGACGTCCTTGGAGTACTGCTCGACCGTCTCCGGCACCGGCGACTTGCCGTCCTCCCCCTTGGGATACTCGACCTGACCGTCATTGAGCGGCTTGGGCATGGCGAGCACATGGCCCGGCATATACTCGTTGTAGTTCTGGCCCGGCAGCAGCGCGAAGCCCTGCGGCGGGTCCTTGTAGCCGTTGAGCAGCGCCGCGATGTAGTCCGGCCCCTGCTCCTGGTACTGGGTGAAGATGTCGAACACGAACCAGGGGAAGCCGCGCTCATAGGTGCGCGCCTTGGCCAGCACCGACAGATCCGGCGGATAGGCACCGCCATTGGCCGCGCGCGCCGCCTGCTCGTTCGGGAACGGCGCCGGGAAGGCGTCGGCCGGGCGGCCGGGACGGTCGAACATCTCGCCGGCGTCGTTCGGGCCGTCCTTGATGTTGGTGTAGGTCTGGGCCAGCGCCGCGACCTGCGAGGTGGTGAAGCCGGGCCCACCCGGCTCCGACAGATTGCGGAAGCGCAGCAGGTTCATCGAGTGGCAGCTCGCGCAGACCTCCTTGGCGATCTTGAAGCCGCGCTGGAGCTGCGCCTGGTCATATTTGCCGAACGGGCCGGCGAAGGACCAGTTGACCGCGGGCGGGATCACCCGCTCGCCGGCGGCGAAGGCGGGGGAGCCGAGCGTGGCGAGGGCGAGGCCGGCGACCAGGCCCGACAGCGCCGAGCGGAACGAAATCTTGCTCATGGTCTCGTCAACCCTTGGCCTGCGGTTCGGAAGCGGTGGCATGCGCCAGCCCTGCGCCGGAGCCGCCCAGCACGGAATCCGCGATCGAGGTGGGAAGCGGCAGCGGCCGCTCGAAGATCCCGATCACCGCCAGCGCCACGAAATACCCGAAATACAGGACCGTGAAGATCCGCGAATAGGTGACATAGGGCTCCTCGGCCGGCATGGCGCCGAGATAGCCGAGCGCGATGCAGGTGACCACGAAGGTCCAGAACAGCACGCGCGCCACCGGCCGATAGGTCATCGACTTGACCCGCGAGGTGTCCAGCCAGGGCAGGAAGGCCAGGATCACGATGGCGCCGCCCATGGCGATGACGCCGCCGAGCTTGTCCGGGATCGCGCGCAGGATCGCGTAGAACGGCAGGAAGTACCATTCCGGCACGATATGGGCGGGCGTCGCCGCCGGGTTGGCCGGGATGTAGTTGTCGGCATGGCCCAGGAAGTTCGGCTGGTAGAACACGAACCAGGCGAAGAGCAGCATGAAGACGACCATGCCGAACAGGTCCTTGATCGTCGCGTAAGGCGTGAAGGGCACGGTGTCCTTCTGGACGTTCTTCACCTCGACGCCCGTCGGATTGTTCTGGCCGACATGATGCAGCGCCCAGATATGCAGCACGACCACGCCGAAGATCATGAACGGCAGCAGATAGTGCAGCGCGAAGAAGCGGTTCAGCGTCGGATTGTCGACCGAATAGCCGCCCCACAGGAAGGTGACGATCGTCTCGCCGATCACCGGCAGCGCCGAGAACAGGTTGGTGATAACGGTCGCGCCCCAGAAGGACATCTGGCCCCAGGGCAGCACATAGCCCATGAAGGCGGTCGCCATCATCAGCAGGAAGATGACCACGCCGAGGATCCAGAGCACCTCGCGCGGCGCCTTGTAGGAGCCGTAATAGAGGCCGCGGAAGATGTGCACATAGACGGCGATGAAGAACATCGAGGCGCCGTTCGAGTGCAGGTAGCGCAGCAGCCAGCCATAGTTCACGTCGCGCATGATGTGCTCGACGGAGTTGAAGGCCATGTTGGCGTTCGGCGTGTAGTGCATCGTCAGCACGATGCCGGTGACGATCTGCGCCACCAGCATGAAGGTCAGGATGCCGCCGAAGGTCCAGAGATAGTTGAGATTGCGCGGGACCGGGTAGGACACCGCCGAATCATGCGCCAGCCTGACGATCGGCAGACGCGCGTCGAGCCAGCGCTCGAATCCCGTCTTCGGTTGGTAGCTGCTGTGACCGCTCATACTCGCTCGCCTTTAAGCTCTCTCACATCCGCATCGCCGTCCCCGCCGCAGCGAGGGCTCAGCCGATCTTGATCTTGGTGTCCGCGGTGAACGCGTAAGGCGGCACCGGCAGGTTCTTCGGCGCGGGGCCTTTGCGGATCCGCCCGGAGGAATCGTAGTGCGAGCCGTGGCAGGGGCAGAACCAGCCGTCGAAATCGCCCTTGGCGTCGCCGGGAGCGTTGCCGAGCGGGATGCAGCCGAGATGGGTGCAATTGCCGTAGACGACCAGGAACTGCGCGTGGCCTTCCTTGACGCGGGCCTGATCGGCCTCCGGATCGGGCAGGCTCGCCACGTTGACGGCGCGCGCCTCGTCGATCTCCTTCTTCGTGCGATGGCGCACGAAGATCAGCTTGCCGCGCCAGAACAGCTTGATCGCCTGGCCTTCCGCGATCGGGGCGAGGTCGAGCTCGATCGGAGCGCCGGCGGCGACGGTCTGCGCATCGGGGGCGAGCTGGCTGATCAGCGGGATCAGCACGGAGCCGGCGGCGACGACGCCCGCTGCACCGGTGGTCAGCATCAGGAAGTCGCGGCGGGTGGGTGGGGTGCCTGTCGTCTCGGTCGCGTGCGCCACGATCCAAATCCCTGCTCGGCAGCCGGCCTGGCCGGCTCGTCAATACTGGGCGCCCCATATGGGCGCGGCCACGCCGCCGCCCTCATGACGGCGCGTCGCCTGCGCGCTCTTTGGCATGCAGTTTTGACGAAGTCTACTGTCGCTCACGCCGCAGGCCGGCACGGCCGGCGCGCGCCGACTCAGGCCGGAATCGCCTCGCTGTCGGCCACCGCCAGGAAGCCGCCGGACTGGCGCGCCCACAGCCGGGCATAGAGCCCGCCGCGCCGCACCAGCTCCTCATGGCTGCCGCTGTCGACGATGCGGCCCTGGTCGAGCACGATCAGCCGGTCCAGTGCGGCGATGGTCGAGAGCCGGTGGGCGATCGCGATCACCGTCTTGCCCTCCATCAAGGTGGAGAGCTGCGCCTGGATCTCGGCCTCGACCTCCGAATCGAGCGCCGAGGTGGCCTCGTCGAGGATCAGGATCGGCGCATCCTTGAGCAGGACGCGCGCGATCGCGATGCGCTGCCGCTGTCCGCCCGAGAGCTTGACGCCGCGCTCGCCGACGCGCGACTCGAAGCCGACGCGCCCGTCCTGATCGGTGAGGCCGAGCACGAAGTCATGGGCCGCCGCGCGCCTGGCCGCCGCCGCGATCTCCTCCTGCGTCGCCCCGATCCGGCCATAGGCGATATTGTCGCGGATCGAGCGATGCAGCAGCGAATTGTCCTGCGTCACCATGCCGATCTGCGCCCGCAGCGAATCCTGGGTGACCTCGGCGATGTCCTGCCCGTCGATCAGGATGCGCCCGGAATCGAGCGGATAGAGCCGCAGCAGCAGGTTGACCAGCGTCGACTTGCCGGCGCCGGAGGGGCCGACCAGCCCGACCTTCTCGCCCGGCCTGATCTCCAGGCTGAGATCCTCGAACAGCCCCGACGGCTTGCCGTGGTTGAAGCGCACATGCTCGAAGCGCACCCCGCCCTCGCGCACCACCAGCGGCACGGCGCCCGGCGCATCCGCCAGGTCGTGCGGCTTGGCGATCGTCTCCATGCTCTCCTGGACCGAGCCGATATTCTCGAAAACGCCGCGCACAAGATGAATCAGCCAGCTCGACATCTGCACCAGCCGCAGCACCAGCCCGATCGCCGCCGCGACGGCGCCGGGCGTCATCTCGCCCAGGCTCCACAGATGCAGGCAGAGCCAGGCCGTCGCCACGACCAGCATGCTGTTCATCGTCTGCAGGATGACGCTGACGCCGGTGATCAGCCGGGTCAGGTTGAGGAAGGCCGCGTTCCAGCGCCCCAGCGCCTCGCGCACCGCCGAGCGCTCGGCATCGGCGCGGGCGAACAGCTTCACCGTCAGGATATTGGTGTAGGCGTCGACGATGCGCCCGGTCGTTGAGGAGCGTCCGAGCGAATTCGCCTCCGAGCGCGCCTTGGCCCGCGGCACGAAATAGACCAGCAGCGTCACATAGGCGCACAGCCACAGGATCACCGGCAGCGCCAGCCAGGGGCTGACCCCGCCGAAGAAGCCGATCGCCACGCTTGCGAAGACCAGCGCATACCAGAGATCGTCGATCACCTCGATCGTGGCGCCGCGGATCGCCTGCCCGGCCTGGATCACCCGCGAGGACAGCCGTCCGGCGAAATCGTTCTGGAAATAGGCGAGCGCGTGGCCGAGCGTATAGACATGGTTGCGCCAGCGGATCTGGTTGGTGATCTGCGGCACCACCACCTGGTCGACGATGGCATGGTTGGCGAAATAGACCAGCGGCCGCACCACCACGAGCAGGACGGCGGCGCCGATCAGCAGCCAGCCATGCTCGGAGAACACCGTTTGCGGCGACTGGGTCGAGAGCAGGTCCACGAACCAGCCGACCATCAGATACATCGCCGCCTCGATGCCCGAGAAGCCGAGCCCGGTCAGCATGATCAGCGCGAGCCAGGCCTTCGCGCCCTTGATGTGGTGCCACATGAAGCGCCACACGCCGAGCGGCGGCGTCTGGCGCTCGTCGAACGGGGCGAAGACGTCGATGCGGCTTTCGAGATAGCGGAAGAGCGCGGCGAACATGAAGCTGGAACCGCCCTCCTTGCAGCGATGCACCCGGCCTATATGGGTCCGCTGTCAGCCGAAGGCCAGAGGATGAAGACCCCGACCCTTGACCGGCGCCCCGCGCCCGCCGCATGAGCCCGCCGATGTTGCGCCTCGCCCTCTACCAGCCGGACATCCCGCAGAATGCCGGCACGATGATCCGGATGGCCGCCTGCCTCGGCGTGGCGGTCGATATCGTCGAGCCCGCCTCCTTCGATGTCTCCGACCGCAATTTCCGCCGCTCCGGCATGGACTATCTCGAACGCATCGCCGTCACCCGCCATGATTCCTTCCGCGCCTTCGAGGCCTGGCGGCGCCAGGCCGGCCATCGGCTGGTCCTGGCCGAGACCGACGGCGCCAGCGCCCATACCGATTTCGCCTTCGCCCCTGGGGACATCATCCTGGTCGGGCGCGAATCGGCCGGCGTGCCGGCCGAGGTGCATGCGGCGGCCGAGGCGAGCGTGCATGTGCCAATGCGCCACGGGCTGCGCTCGTTGAATGTCGCGGTCGCCGCCGCCATGGTCCTGGGCGAAGCGCTCCGCCAGACCGGCCTCTATCCGCAGCCGGTACCGTGAGCGCCCCCGGACGAGCGATGCAAGACAGGATGAAGGACACCACTCCCCCCGCCCCGTTCGATCCGGCCGTGGTCGAGGCCCTGAAGCCCCGCGCCAGCGCCTGGTTCGAGAGCTTGCGAGACAGGATCTGCGCCGCCTTCGAGGCGATCGAGGACGAGGCCACCGCCCCCCTTCCGGCCGAGTCGCGAGAGCCGGGTCGCTTCGCCCGCACGCCGTGGCAGCGCAGCAATCACGATGGCGCAGCCGGGGGCGGCGGCGTCATGTCGCTGATGAGCGGGCGCGTCTTCGAGAAGGTCGGCGTCCACGTCTCCAGCGTGCATGGCAGCTTCGCGCCGGAATTCGCGGCCCAGATTCCCGGCGCCGCGCAGGATCCGCGCTTCCACGCCACCGGAATCTCGCTGATCGCCCATCCCTGGAACCCGCATGCGCCGACCGTCCATATGAACACGCGCTTCGTCGTCACGACGCGGCCGTGGTTCGGCGGCGGCGCCGATCTGACCCCGGTGCTGGACGCCCGCCGCCGCCAGGACGATCCGGACGCGCAGGCTTTCCATGCCGCGATGCGCGCCGCCTGCGAGGCGCATCCCGGCGTCGCGGACTACCCGCGCTTCAAGAGCTGGTGCGACGAGTATTTCTATCTGAAGCACCGTGCGGAGCCGCGCGGCATCGGCGGCATCTTCTACGACTATCTCTGGACGGGCGAGCCGGACGCCGATCTCGCCTTCACCCGGGCGGTGGGCGAAGCCTTTCTCGAGACCTACCCGACAATCCTGCGCGCCAATCTCGGCAAGCCCTGGAGCGAGGCGCAGCGCCACGAGCAGCAGGTCCGCCGCGGCCGCTATGTCGAGTTCAACCTGCTCCACGACCGCGGCACGATCTTCGGGCTGAAGACCGGCGGCAATGTCGATTCGATCCTGTCCTCGCTGCCGCCCACGGTGCGCTGGCCCTGAGCGCCGTCATTCGGCGCTTGCCGCGGCCGCGATCACGAACCCCATCTGCGCCTCGCGTCCGGCCGGGCAGCCGGCCTCGATCCAGGCCGCCCGCGCCGCCTCCAGCGCCTGGCCGACGCCGGGGCCCGCAGCAAGGCCGAGCGCCAGCACATCCTTGCCGCTGGGCAGGAAGGGCGGCGTGCGCGCGAGCTCCGCGATCAGCGGCTGCACGGCATCGGGCGCGCCGCCGGTCAGGACCAGCGCGCCGGCGACAGCCTCCGCCCCGACACGCTGCGCCGTCTTGCGGAGCGCGACGATATCCGGCTGCTCGCGCCGGCCGCCGAGCGCTTCCAGCGCCGCGGCGATGCCGGCGATCCGCTCGAACTCCGCATTGGAGAGGCGCAGGCGCTCGCGCAGGCGCAGCGCATCCTCGCCGACCCCGACGGCGAGCGCCGCCAGCCTGAAGGCGGGATGGACGCCCTCGCCCGGCTCTTCGGCGATGGCGGCGAAGCGCGAGAGCCGCGGCACGGCGCCGATCACCGGCATCAGCAACCCGGCCCCTGCCATCACGTCCAGGGTCGCGGCGGCCCCCGGCGCGGCAAGGAGCTTGCGCAGCTCGGCCCAGACCCGCTCGCGCGACAGCCCTTCCAGCCCGGCCCGGCCGGCGACGCAGGCCGCCAGCGATTCGGGGTCCGGCTCGCCGGCGCCATAGCGCGCCTGGAAGCGGAAGAAGCGCAGGATGCGCAGATAATCCTCGGCGATCCGCTGGCGCGCCTCTCCGATGAAGCGCACCCGCCGGGCCGCGAGATCCGCAAGCCCGCCGGCATAATCATGCACCCGGCCCTCCGCATCGAGCCCGAGCGCGTTGATGGTGAAGTCGCGCCGCAGCGCGTCCTGGCGAAAGTCGCGCCCGAAGGCGACGACGGCGCGCCGCCCATCCGTCTCGACATCGCGCCGCAGTGTCGTCACCTCGAAGGGCGTGCCGGCGACGAGCACGGTAACGGTGCCGTGCTCGATCCCGGTCGGCACCACCTTGAACCCGGCCTCCTGCGCCCGGCGGCTGGTCTCCTGTGGCAGGGCGGTGGTGGCGACGTCGAAATCGGCCACCGCCTCGCCGAGCAGCGCATTGCGAACTGCCCCGCCGATGATGCGCGCCTCTTCGCCGTCGCTGTTGAGCAGGCGCAGCAGCCGCCCGACCTCGCGGCGCCGCAGCAGCGCCGCCAGCGGCTCATGCTCAACGCTTCTCATCGAAATGACCGGGCACCAGCCGGCCGTTCTCCATATGCGGCGGCACATAGACGCCGCGATGCCGCGGCGCCACCAGACCGGCATAGACGAAGGCAGCGATGCCGAGCGCCAGCCCGCTGACCGACAGCCAGAAGACATGCCGGCTCCAATGCGCGACATCGAACGGATTGCGCCGTCGCGCGATGAGATAGCCCGCGAACAGGCAGAACGGCAGGACGAAGAGCAGGATCTCCTCGATCAGCGTGCGCAGCATGGGGCTCTCAAGGCTCCTGGGCGGCCAGCCGCTCATAGAGATTGCGGATCATTCCGGCGGTCGCTCCCCAGATATAGCGGTCACCATGCGGCATCGCATAGTAGCTGCGGTAGCGGCCCTGCCATTCCCGGCCATGGCGTTGATGATTGGCCGGATCGAGCAGAAAGGCGAGCGGCGTCTCGAAGGCTTCGTCGACCTCCTGCGGGTTGATCACCAGCGACAGGGGCGGCTCGACCAGCCCGACCACCGGCGTCACCCGATAGCCGGTTCCGGTGAGATAGGCATCGAGATAGCCGAGCGCACGGACCTTGTCGCGCGGCAGGCCGATCTCCTCCTCCGCCTCGCGCAGCGCCGCGACCAGCGGCGAGCCGTCGGTCGCGTCGACCCGCCCGCCCGGAAAGGCGATCTGCGCCGAATGCTTGCGCAGCGCGGCGGCACGCTGCGTCAGCAGCACCGTCGGCTCCCGGGGATGCAGGATGATCGGGATCAGCACGGCGGCCTCGATCGCGCTGGCCTCGTCCGGGATCTCGGTCGGCTCGGGCTGCAGATCGTGATCGCCGCGCGGACGGGCGATGAGATCGCCGAGCTGCGGCGGCTCGGCCCGCAGGCTGCGCGAGAGCTGCGCGGCGAGGTCGCCGTCCAGCCGCATCACAGCCCCTCGATCTCGCTGGCCGGCACCGCGGCGAAGAAGCTCCCGCCGGCCACGATTCCGAACTGCGCCAGGCCGTCGACCTCCCGCACCTCGCCGAGCGCCAGCAGATCGTAGGTCAGCGCCCGCGTCAGCCGTGCCCATAAGCCGCGCCGCACATGCACATAGGGCTTGAGGCCTGCGTCTGCGGCGCGCTCGAAGCGCAGCCCATGCTCCGGGCCGACGGTGACGAGATCGTCGGTCGCGGTGCGGAAGGCGATGCTGCGCCCCTCCCCTTCGCCGTCCACCGCCATCTCGACGGCCTGCAGCGGCGCATCCTCCACGGTGATGCCGACCTTCTCGACCGGCGTCACCAGGAAATAGGCGTCGCCCTCGCGCTTCAGCACCGAGGAGAACAGCTTGACCAGCTTCGGCCTGCCGATCGGCGTGCCCAGATAGAACCAGGTGCCATCCGCCGCGATGCGCATGTCGAGATCGCCGCAGAAGGGCGGGTTCCAGCGCTCGACCGGCGGCAGCCCGCGCCGCGGCCCCTCGCCCAGCGCCGCCAGCAGCCGGTTCATCGCACCGCCGGACTCCTCTCGCATCACGGAACCTCTCGCTTTCGTCATCGGCGAGCCGGTTGCATCACCCTGTCGCCTTGAACTCTACATAATCGTGAAGCCGACTGATGTGCACCGCCGCGTGATCGCCCCTTGAGCCGCTTCCCGCCGAGGGCCACAGTTGCGAGAATCATCGGCGCAGCCGCGGCGGCGAGGCTGAAGGAGAGATCTATGGTGGCGCAAGCCCGCGTGACGGCCCAGAAGGACAGTGTCCCCGGCGATGGCGGCTCTGCCCCGATCAATCTCGACACCGGCGTCGTCGAGGCGGCCGAGGCTGCGCTCGCAGCGATCGGCGCCGCCCGCGCCGAGATCGGCCAGGTCATCTTCGGCCAGCAGAAGGTGGTCGACCTCTCGCTGATCACGCTGCTCGCCGGCGGACATGGCCTGCTGGTCGGCGTTCCCGGCCTCGCCAAGACCAAGCTTGTCGAGGCGATGGGCACCGTGCTCGGGCTCTCGGCCCGGCGCGTGCAGTTCACCCCGGACCTGATGCCCTCCGACATTCTCGGCTCCGAGGTTCTCGACGAGAGCACCGAGGGCAAGCGCCATTTCCGCTTCATCAAGGGCCCGGTCTTCGCCCAGCTGCTGATGGCGGACGAGATCAACCGCGCCTCGCCGCGCACCCAATCGGCCCTCCTCCAGGCGATGCAGGAGCATCACGTCACCGTCGCCGGCGAACGCCACGACCTGCCCGCCCCCTTCCATGTGCTGGCGACGCAGAACCCGATCGAGCAGGAAGGCACCTATCCGCTGCCGGAAGCCCAGCTCGACCGTTTCCTGCTGGAGATCGATGTCGGCTATCCCGACCGCGAGGCCGAGCGCCGCATCCTGCTGGAGACGACCGGCGCCAGCGAGCACAAGCCCGCCCGGGCGATGACCGCCGAGACCCTGATGTCGACGCAGCGCCTGGTCCGCCGCCTGCCGGTCGGCGAGGCGGTGGTCGACGCCATTCTCGATCTCGTCCGCTCGGCCCGGCCGGGCGAGGGCGACGACGCCATCACCGCCAAGCTCGCCTGGGGCCCCGGCCCGCGCGCCAGCCAGGCGCTGACCCTCGCCGCCCGTGCCCGGGCGCTGGTCGAGGGGCGCCTCGCGCCCTCGATCGACGATGTCGCGGCGCTGGCCGCGCCCGTGCTGAAGCACCGCATCGCGCTGACCTTTGCCGCCCGCGCCGATGGCGAGACGGTCGAGGGCGTCGTCGCCAGGCTGGTGGAGCGGCTGGGGTGAGGCGGATCCTGCCATGAGGAACCCCTGATGCTGCGCACGCGCGTCCTCGGCCCGTCCGAGCGCCAGCCGGGCCAGCAGGTCCTCCAGGCCTCGCTCGATCTCGCCGCACGGCTGCCCCGGCTGGTGCTCGAGGCGCGCCGCGTCTCGGCGAGCCTGCACGGCATCCATGGCCGCCGGCGCTCGGGACCGGGCGAGACCTTCTGGCAGTACCGGCCGCTGGTCAGCGGCGAATCCGCCTCGCGCATCGACTGGCGGCGCTCGGCACGCGACGGTCACCTCTTCGTGCGCGAGCGCGAATGGGAGGCCTCGCACGCGATCTGGCTGTGGATCGACCGCTCGCCCTCGATGGGGTTCTCCTCCTCGCTGGCGATGGCCAGCAAGGTCGATCGTGCTCTGGTCGCCGGGCTGGCGCTGGCGGAGGCTCTGGTCGAGGGCGGCGAGCGCGTCGGGCATCTCGGCCTCACCCGTCCGATCGCCTCGCGCCGCATCGTCGAGCTGCTCGCCCAGGCCATCCTCTCCGACCGTCACGGCCGCGATTCCGACCTGCCGCCCGGCCAGCCCCTGCCGCGCCTGGCCGACGCCATCCTGATCACCGATGCCCTGACGCCGGTCGAGGCACTCGCAAAACGCATTGCGACCCTGGCGAGCAGCGGCGCCAGGGGCCACATCCTTCTGGTGGTCGACCCGATCGAGGAAACCTTCCCCTTCTCTGGGCAGGCCGAGCTGTTCGACCTCGAGGACGGCCTCTCGCTGCGTGTCGGCGATGCCGACCAGTGGGGGCAGGACTATCGCGACCGGCTCGCCGCCCATCGCGAGGCGCTTCGCCAGGCCTGCCGCCATGTCGGCTGGACGCTGACGCTGCACCGGACCGACCGGCCGGCCAGCGAGGGCGTGCTGCGGGTCGCCAGCCTGATCGCCGCCTCGCGCGGCGAACCGGGCCGGTAGCGGGGAGAGGACGATGCTGTCATCGCTGCCCATCGCCTTTTCCGCCCCGCTCGCGCTGATCGCGCTCGCCGTTCTGCCGGTGCTCTGGCTGATCCTGCGGGTCACGCCGCCACGGCCGAAGCGGATCGATTTCCCGCCGCTCAAGATCATGCTGGACCTGATCCCCAAGCGCGAGACCCCGGCGCATACGCCCTGGTGGCTGCTGGCACTGCGCATGGCGGTCGCGGCGCTGGCGATCCTCGCCGTCGCCGGCCCGGTCTGGAATCCGGTTCGCGACGCCGCCGCGCTGCGCGGCCCGATGCTGCTGATGATCGACAACGGCTTCGGCGCCGCCACCGATTGGCCCGAGCGCCTCGAGATCGCTGAGAGCCGCATCGCGGCGGCCGCGCGCGAGGGCCGCCCGGTCGCGGTGCTGGGCCTGGCGGAAGCGCCCGCCGAGATCGCCCTCGCCCAGCCCGCCGCCGCGCTCGAACGCCTGCGCGCCCTCGTCCAGCAGCCTCATGCGCCCGATCGGGGTGCGCATCTGCAGCGGCTCGACGCCTTCTGGCGCGCCCAGCCCCAGGCGGAGACGGTCTGGATCGCCGACGGGCTCGGCCTCGGGGCCGACGCCGATTTCCTCGCCAGGATGCGCCAGGAGGCCGGCGCCTCCCGCCTCTCGATCCATGCCGCCCAGCCGCGGCAGCTCGCCCTCGCCGCCCCGGAGAACCTCGCCGGCGCCCTCGCCGTGAAGGTGCTGCGTCCGGCGGCGCAGGCGCCCGCCGCCGGCCAGGTCCGCGCGCTCGACCTGAAGGGCCTGCCGCTCGGCGAGGCCCCCTTCGCCTTCGGCACGGGCGAGCTGGAGACGAGCGCGCGGCTGACCTTGCCGATCGAGGTGCGCAACGCCGCCTCGCGGCTGGAGATTGTGGGCGAGCGCAGCGCCGGCGCCGTCGCGCTGCTCGACGACAGGGCCAAGCGCCGGCGGGTCGGCATCGTCTCCGGCACGACCAGCGACTCGGCGCAGCCGCTGCTCTCCCCGACCTATTACGTCTCGCGCGCGCTCTCCCCCTTCGCCGAGATCCGCGAGCCGCGCCCGGGCTCGACCGATCCGATCGGCGAGTTGCTGGCGCAGAACCTCTCGGTGCTGGTGCTGGCCGATATCGGCGCGCTCGACCGCGACACCGCCGCCAAGGTCACCGCCTTCATCGAGCGCGGCGGCGTCCTGCTGCGCTTCGCCGGCGCACGGCTCGCGGCGTCCTCGGACGATCTCACCCCGGTGCGCCTGCGCCGCGGCGGGCGCACGCTCGGCGGCGGCCTCTCCTGGGAGACGCCGCGCAAGCTCGCCCCCTTCAGCCGCGAGAGCCCGTTCTCCGGCACGGCCATTGCCGAGGATGTCCGCGTCAGCCGCCAGATCCTGGCTGAGCCCGAGCCCGACCTCACCCGCAAGACCTGGGCGGCGCTGGAGGACGGCACGCCTGTCGTCACCGGCGAGCGCCGTGGCGACGGCGTCCTCGCAATGGTCCATGTCACCGCCGATACGACCTGGTCGAACCTGCCGCTCTCCGGCCTCTTCGTCGAGATGCTGCGCAAGGTCGTGGCGCTGTCCGGCAGCGCCGCCGAGGGCGAATCCAGCGAGGCCAAGGTCGAGACCCTGCCGCCTACCCGCGTGCTCGACGGCCGCGGCGCCTTCCGCTCGCCGCCGGTCACCGCCCAGCCGGTGCCGCGCAATTTCGCGGGGCGCGGCACCCTCGCCCATCCGCCCGGCATCTATGGCCCGGCGGACGGGGCGATGGCCGTGAACGCGCTCGGCGCCACCGACACCCTGCAGGCGCTCGATCTGGCGGGGCTCGGCGCGCCCATCCTGCCCGTCGACCAGCCGGTGGCCAAGGACATCAGGCCACAGCTTCTGGTTCTGGCGCTGATCTTGCTCATCGCGGACACGCTGGCGACGCTCTGGCTCGGCGGCCGGCTGAACATCGCCCGCCGGCGCCGCGCCGCGCCGGCCGCGCTCCTGCTCTGCGGCGCGCTCGCGCTGGCCTCGCCCGTCGAGCAGGCACGGGCACAGCAGGCGCCCGCCGCCGCGCCGCCGGCGGCCGATCAGCGTCCGCCGGTGCCGCGCGATCTCGTCACCGCCGCCTCGGCCACGCGGCTGGCCTATGTGGTCACCGGCGACAGGGCCGTCGACGAGATGTCGAAAGCGGGTCTCGCCGGGCTCAACATCGTGCTCGCCGCCCGCACCGCGCTTGAGCCGGGCGATGCCGTCGGGGTCGATGCGACGCGCGACGAGCTGGCCTTCTACCCGATCCTGTACTGGCCGATCGTGGCCGGGCGCCCGATCCCCTCGGCCGAGACGCTGCGCAAGCTGGAAGCCTATATGAAGGGCGGCGGCCTCGTCGTCTTCGACACCCGCGACGCCATGAGCGCCCGGCCCGGCGGCGGCACCACGCCCGAGGGCGACCAGCTGCGCCGCATGCTGCAGACCCTCGACATCCCCGAGCTGGAGCCGATCCCGCGCGACCACGTCCTGACCAAGACCTTCTACATCCTCGACGGCTTCGTCGGCCGCTATGACAGCGGCACCACCTGGGTCGAGGTGCTGCCGCCGGCCGGCGAGGATGGCCGTCGGCCCGCCCGCGCCGGCGACAATGTCTCGCCGATCGTGATCACCTCCAACGACCTCGCCTCCGCCTGGGCGGTCGGGCGCCGCGGCGAGGCGCTGGTGCCGATGTCGGGCGGCGATCCGCGCCAACGCGAAATGGCGCTGCGGGCCGGCGTCAACCTGGTGATGTACGCGCTGACCGGCAACTACAAGGCCGACCAGGTCCATGTCCCGGCGCTGCTCGAGCGGCTCGGCCAGTGATGGAAACCTGACCGATGTGGAGCCTGACCTTCGCCCCCCTGGTGCCGCTGCCGCTGCTGATCGCCCTCGCCGTGCTGGCGGCGCTGGCGGCCGGCTTCGCGCTGGTGCTGGCCGGCCGCGCCGCGATCCTGCGCGCGCTGGCTCTGGTCGTGCTCACCCTGGCGCTCGCCGATCCCTCGCTGGTCTTCGAGGATCGCGAGCCGGTCAAGGATGTGGTTGCCGTGGTGGTCGACCGCTCCGGGTCCAACCGCCTCGCCGATCGCACCCAGCAGACGCAGGCCGCGCAGGCCGAGGTCGAGCGGCAATTGCGCGGCATCGCCGGAGTCGAGGCCCGCACCATCGAGGTCACCGACCAGCAGGGCGCCGGCGACGGCACCCGCCTGTTCGAGGCGCTGGCCTCCGGCCTCGCCGATGTGCCGTCCGAGCGTGTCGCCGGCGCGCTGCTGATCACCGACGGTCTCGCCCATGACGCGCCGGCCAATGCCGAGGCGCTCGGCCTGCGCGCCCCGCTGCATGTGCTCACGACCGGCCGCGAGGCCGAGATCGACAGGCGCATCCAGCTGGTCGACTCGCCCCGTTTCGGGATCGTCGGCAAGGATCAGAATGTCCGCCTGCGGGTGATCGACAAGGGCGGCCCGGGCCGGGCGGCGGTCACCATCCGCCGCGACGGCGAGGTGATCGCGCGCCGCCAGGCGATCCCCGGCGAGACCATCCAGGTTCCGGTGCGGATCGATCGCGGCGGCCCGAACACCGTCGAGATCGAGGCCGAGCCCATCGACGGCGAGCTCACGCTCGTCAACAACCGCGCCGTGATCACCATCGAAGGCGTGCGCGACAAGCTCAGGGTGCTGCTGGTCTCGGGCGAGCCGCATCCCGGCGAGCGCACCTGGCGCAACCTGCTGAAGGCCGACGCCAATGTCGATCTGGTGCATTTCACCATCCTGCGCCCGCCGGAGAAGCAGGACGGCACGCCGATCAACGAGCTCTCGCTGATCGCCTTCCCGACGCGCGAGCTGTTCCAGGTCAAGATCAAGGATTTCGACCTGATCATCTTCGATCGCTATGCCAACCAGTCGATCCTGCCGCTGCTCTATTTCGAGAACATCGTGCGCTATGTGCGCGATGGCGGCGCACTGCTGATCGCGGCCGGGCCGGAATATTCGGGCCAGCAATCCCTGGCCCGCACGCCACTCGGCCAGATCCTTCCCGCGGTGCCCGATGGCAGCGTGCTCGACGAGGCCTATCGCGCCCGCGTCAGCGAGCCCGGCCGGCGCCATCCCGTCACGCGCGATCTGCCGGGCTCCGAGACCGAGCCGCCGCGCTGGGGCGAATGGCTGCGCCTCGTTGGCGCCCGTGCCCGCTCGGGCTCGACGGTGATGACCGGCCCGGGCGATCGCCCGCTGCTGCTGCTGGCCCGCGAGCAGAAGGGCCGCGTCGCCCTGTTCCTGTCCGATCATGCCTGGCTCTGGGCGCGCGGCTTCCGGGATGGCGGCCCGCATCTCGACCTGCTGCGCCGGCTCGGCCACTGGCTGATGAAGGAACCGGATCTCGAGGAGGAGGCGCTGCGCGCCAGCGCCCGCGGCCGCAATCTCGAGATCGAGCGCCAGACCCTCGGCGACGCGCCGCCCCCCGCCACCATCACCGCGCCCGACGGCTCGACCCGCACGGTGCCATTCGAGCAGAGCCGGCCGGGCCTGTTCGTCGCCCGCACCGCGACCAGCGAGTTCGGTCTGCACAAGGTCACCACCGAGAACCTCACCGCCTTCGCCAGCATCGGCCCGGAGAACCCCCGCGAGCTGATGGAGGTGGTCAGCGACCCGACCAAGCTGGAGCCGCTGGCGGAGGCGACCGGCGGCTCCTCGCGCCGCATCGGCCAGGAGAGCGGCTCCGGTGTCACCCTGCCGCGCATCGTGCCGGTCCGCTCCGGCCGGCAGTTCGCCGGCGCCGATTGGATCGGCCTGCGCATCAGCGATTCCGGCATCGTGCGCGGCGTCTCGATCTCGCCGCTCTTCGTGGGGCTGATCGGCCTGGCGCTGCTCTTCGGCGCGCTGATCGCCGGCTGGATCGGCGAGAGCGGCCGCAGGTTCCGTCGCGAAGCCTAGCGGGCCGCCGCCACCGCCCCGCGCCGCTGCGCCAGCACGCCCTCGACCAGTTCCAGCGCCAGGAAGCGCCCGGGATCGGCCGGCCCCGGTAGCATGAGCTGGCCCGGCGGCACCGGCTTGAAGCCGAAGCGGGCGTAATAGGGCGCATCGCCGACCAGCAGGATCAGCGCATGCCCCTGCACGCGCGCCGCCTCGATCGCCGTGTTCATCAGCGCCGCGCCGATCCCGCGCCCCTCGAAGGCCGGATCGACGGTGAGCGGGCCGAGCATCAGCGCCGGCTGTCCGCCCGCCAGGATCGGCGTCACCCTCACCGAGCCGACCAGGAAGGTGCCGACATGGCTGGCGAAGGACAGGCCCGCATCGGCGCCCTTGCCCTCGCGCAAGCGGAAGGCGGTGCGGGCATAGCGGCCGGGGCCGAAAGCGCGCTCGTGCAGGCGCTCGATCGCGGCGGCGTCGCCCGGCAGTTCCTGGCGGATGGTGAGCGGAAGCGAGGTCATGGCGGCGTCACACCGGGCGCGCCCACAGGTCGAGATGGCCGACGCGGCCCGAGACGCCGCCGGCCTTCGCCTGCAACCAGGCCTCGATCGCCGCCGGCTCGACATGGCCGGTCTCGGCCACCGCGCCGGCCATGCCGGCCGTGAGCTCGCGGACCAGATCGGCCTGATCGGGGCCGAGCAGCCACGGGCTCTCGCCGACCGTCACCGCGCAGCCCGACTTGCGGAAGGCCTGCGCCAGCACCTCGACCGCATCGGGACCGGCGGCGGGGCCGAAGCCCTTGTCGCCGCGCTGATGATGGTGGAAGGCGGCGAGCATGCGCTGGTCCTCCGCATGCGGCGGCTCCCAGCTCTCGCGCCCGTCATAGGTCAGCACCGTGTAGAGCGGCAGCCGCTGGCTGACCAGCGAAGCGGCGAAGCGCTCGATCCAGCGCGCCGAGACGAGATCGAACAAGGCCGCGGCGGTGACGAGATCGGGCTGCCAGCCGAGCACCCATTCGAGTTCCGTGTTGAGGTCGGCCCGCCGGAAATCGACCGTCAGCACGGTCTCGCCTTTGTGCAGGACGAGCTCCTCGCCCTGCTCCTGCACTGCATCGGCCCAGGCGGCGAGCTGCCGGCGCGCCACCGAGAGCAGGCGCGGATCGTGATCGACCAGCGTCCAGTGCTGGCGCGGCGGCAGCGCCCCATAGGTGCCGCGCAGATTGGAGCCGGCGCCGCAGCCGAGATCGACCACCGTCACCGAGGAGCGCCCGGCGAAGGCGGCGCCGACCGCGGCGAGGACCTGCGGGTTGCGGGCGGCATGGTCGGCCGGCTCGCGCAGGGAGAGCCAATCGGGGGAAAATCCGCTCATGGGCAAAGCTTCGCACAGGTTTGGGCGACGATTGTCGCGGTGTCGCGCCAGGCTGGCAATGCCCCCGCCGCAGCCCAGGCGGCCTCGGCGCGCCGCCGGCGCTCGTCGGCATCGTCGAGCAGCCGGGCGAGCCCCGCGCGCAGCGCGGCGACATCGCCGGGCGGCACCTTGAGCGCCGCCGCATCGTGCGCGGTCTCGGCCGCGGCGCCGCCGGTGGTGCACAGGATCGGCAGGCCGCGCGCCAGCGCTTCGGTCAGCACCATGCCATAGCCCTCGAACAGCGACGGCATCACGAAGAGATCGGCCCCGGCATAGGCGACGGCCAGCGCGGCGTCGTCCACGGCGCCGGCGAGCCGGATGCGTTCGGACAGGCCGGCCGCCGCGATCTGCCGGCGCAGCGCCGACATGGTCTGCGGCGCGCGATCCTGCGCGCCGATGATCGTCAGCCGCCAGTCACGGTCGGCCAGCCCCTCGAGCGCCGCGACCAGCACGTCATAGCCCTTGCGCGGCACCACCGCCCCGACCGCCAGCAGCGCGAGCGGCGCGCCCGGCTGGGAGCCGGCGGCGCGCGGCGCCCGGTCGACGCCCGGCTCGGCCACCGTGATCCGCTCGGCAGCCACGCCGTAATCCGCGACGAGCAGGCCTTTGGTGGTCTCGCTGCTGGCGATCACCGCCTCTGCATAAGCCAGCGCCGCGGCTTCGCGCCGCGCGAACTCGGCTGCCTGCTCGCTCGACAGCCCGGTCTCCAGCGCGAGCGGATGATGGACCAGCGCGACGACGCGACCGGCCAGGCCGGCGGCGATGCTCTCCGGAAAGGCGCCATAGGCGAGCCCGTCGATCAGCAGCACGCAGTCATAGGGCTGCGCGAGGATCGCGCGGCCGGTCTCGGCGAGCTCCTCCGCGCTCGGCGTCGGAAACCCGCCCGGCAGGGGCAGATGCCGTGCCGCCACGCCGATCTGCCGCCACTCGGCGAGCAGCCGTCGGTCATAGCCATAGCCGCCGGTCGGCAGCGCAAGGTCGCCCGGAATGGCGAAGACGATTTCGCTCACGCGAGCGCGCCCTCGTAGCAGGCCCGGGCCAGATCGGTCTCGTGCAGGGTGACGCGGATCTTCGCCAGCGATTTGCCGTCTTCGCCCAGCGCGCCCTCGCGTGCCGCTGTCGCCACGCCGTCGAAGATGTGCTTGCACAGGAACTCGGTGGTGGTCAGCACGCCTGCGAACTCCGGCACCTCGTCGAGATTGCGGTATTTCAGCGGCTTGAGCACCCCAGCCAGCGTCTCCAGCGCCGCGCCGATATCCACGACCACGTTCTGCCTGGTCAGCCGCTCGCGGAAGAAGGCGACGTCGACGACGAAGGTCGCCCCATGCATCGCCTGCGCCGGCCCGAAGAACGGATCGGGCAGCGAATGCCCGATCATGATGCGATCGCGGACTTCGACTGAGAACATGGGGCAGGCACTCCGGGGAATCGGCAGGTCGGAAGGAATTGCTGAGGTCGAGACGGCTCGGCGCCTGCCGATCGACTGCGAGAAGCGTATCAGGTAGCCATCGGGATCCTGAACGAGGAATTGGCGGACGCCGACTTCTTCCTCTCCCACCCGATACCATTTTTCCTCGGGGCCGAAGAAAATCGGCCACTGCGCCGCCCGGATGTCGGATAGCAGCTCGGCCAGGCCGCCAATGGTGATTTCGAAATTGATGCCGCGTCCAAAGGGATATTCGCGCGAGCCGGTTTCCCAGATGCCGATGCGGTCGGCAGGCCCGATTTCGTCCTGGTCCAGCATGAATTCGACGCCGTCGCGCTCTATTGCCGCGAAGCCGGCACGGTCGTAGAGCACCCGGAAGCCGACAAGGTCGCGCCAGAAGCGCAGGCTGGCCTCGATGCAAGTCACCTTGAGTTCCGGGACCAGCGCCGGCCGTGGCTCGCTGCGAACTGATTGCACCGCGAAGGCTCCTTGCCGATGGGCCGCTGAATTTATCCTCGGCCCTCATCCTGAGACCTGACCGGACATTCCCTCAGCCCTCATCCTGAGGAGCCGCGTAGCGGCGTCTCGAAGGATGGTCCAGGAGACTCCGGAAGCTCCTGGAGCATCCTTCGAGACGCCCGCTTCGCGGCCTCCTCAGGATGAGGGCTGAACGACAATCGCTCTCTTACCCGCAACCTTGCGGCGAAGCACGCGTTGCGCGCAGCTAATAGCGCAGCACCGCCGTGAGCCCGGCTCCCTCCAGCAGGTCCGGCAGGCGTGCCGGGGCCTCGGCGAATGCGATCTCCTCGGTGATCAGCGCGTCCAGCCGCTCGTCGGCGAGCAAGGCGAGCGCCGCCTGCAGCCGCCGGGCATGATCGAAGCGCGCGCGGCGCGAGGGCGCGATCCGGCCGACCTGGGAGGAGACCAGCTGCAGCCGCCGCGAATGGAAGGCGCCGCCGAGCGGGGCCGCCACCGTCCCCTCGCCATACCAGGACAGTTCCACGATCCGCGCCTCCAGCCCGGCGCAGGCGACGGCGGTCTCCAGCCCGGCGGCGCTGGCGCTGGCATGGAACACGATATCGGCATCGCCCGGCGCGGCCGCGGGCCGGGCGAAGCTGCAGCCCAAGGCCTGCGCGATGCCGGCGCGGGCCTCGTCGACATCGACGAGCGTGACCTCGGCCCCGGGCAGCCGCGCGGCGATGAAGGCGACGAGCAGTCCGAGCGGCCCGCCTCCGACCACCGCGATTCGGTCGGCCGGGCCGGAGCCGGCGTCCCAATGCGCATTCAGCGCCGTCTCCATATTGGCGGCCAGCACCGCGCGGCGCGCCGGCACGCTCTCGGGCACCAGCGCGGCGCAAGCCGCCGGCACCAGGAAGCGGTCCTGATGCGGATGCAGGCAGAACACGGTGCGCCCCAAAAACTCCGGCGGCCCCGCCTCCACCAGCCCGACCGCGCAGTAGCCGTATTTCACCGGAAACGGGAAATCGCCGTCCTGGAAGGGAGCACGCATGCGCTCATATTCGCTCTCGGGCACGCGGCCCTCGAAGACGAGCCGCTCGGTGCCGCGGCTGACGCCGCTCCACAGCGTGCGCACCAGGCAGTCCTGCGGGCCGGCCTGCGGCAGCGCGGCCGCGTTCAGCGCGCATTCACGCTTGCCGACATACCAAAGCGCCGTCGCGGTCGCCTCGGGGCTTGCCTGGGTCGCAGCTGCCGGCCTGATCACGCATCGCCCTCCGCGCAAGTCCCCGCCAGTTTCGCCCCCCGCCTTCGCTCGACGGAAGCCGCAATGAACCAGCGCCCCGCTCCGACCACGTTCCAGGCGCTGGTGCAAGAGAACAGTGCCGGGCTGACCCCCGCCGGGCTGCAATCGCTGGCGACCCTGCGGACCCGGCGGCTGATCGTCGCCGGTCTCAATCTCGCGACGCTGGCGGGCCTGCTCTGGGGGCTCGGCCAGGTTCTTGCCGCCGGCGGCTGGACCGCGGCGGATGTCGCGATCTTCGTCGCCTTCCTGTTTGGTGCGCCCTGGACCGTCCTCGGCTTCTGGAACGCCGTGATCGGGCTCTGGCTGCTGCATGGCGCTGCGGATGGGCTGGACGATGTCGCGCCCTTCGCGGCGCTCGGCGAGCTGCCGACGCCGCTGGCAGTGCGCACCGCCGTGCTGATGACGCTCCGCAACGAGGATCCGAGCCGCGCCTTCCGCCGGCTGGAGATCGTCAGGGAGAGCCTCGAGCGGACCGGCGAAGGCGCCTGGTTCGACTATTTCATCCTGTCCGACAGTAATGACCCGGCGGTCGCCGCCGCCGAGGAGGACCTCGCCGCCGCCTTCGCGCGCGGCGCCGAGCCCGGCCGCGTCACCTATCGGCGCCGCAGCGACAATACCGGCTACAAGGCCGGCAATCTCCGCGATTTCTGCGAGCGCTGGGGCGAGCGCTACGAGCTGATGCTGCCGCTCGACGCCGATAGCGTCATGTCGGGCGAGGCGATCGTGAAGCTGACCCGGATGATGCAGGCCCATCCCAGGCTCGGCATCCTGCAGAGCCTGGTCGTCGGCATGCCGAGCCGCTCCGCCTTCGCCCGCATCTTCCAGTTCGGCATGCGCCATGGCATGCGCCCCTACACCATGGGCTCGGCCTGGTGGATCGGCGATTGCGGGCCGTTCTGGGGGCACAACGCCCTGGTCCGCATCGCCCCTTTCCGCGACCGCTGCCATCTACCCACCGTGCCGGGCGGCGCCCCGCTCGGCGGGCCGGTGATGAGCCATGACCAGGTCGAGGCCACGCTGATGCGCCGCGCCGGCTACGAGGTGCGCGTGCTGCCGGTCGAGGCCGGCAGCTGGGAGGAGAACCCGCCGACCATGCTCGATTTCGCCCGGCGCGACCTGCGCTGGTGCCTCGGCAATCTGCAATATCTCAAAATCCTGGGTATCCCGGGACTTGAGAAAATGAGCCGGTTCCAGCTTGCCTGGGCGATCCTGATGTTCATCGGTCTGCCGGCCTGGACGCTGATGATCGCGCTGCTGCCGGTGAAGGTGCTGGAGGATCGCGCTCTCGCCGATTATCCCGCCGCACTCGCTGTCGGCCTCTATCTCCTGTTCTTCGGGATGTATCTGGCGCCCAAGCTCGCCGGGCTCGCCGATATCCTGATCGGCGGCGACACCGCGCGCTATGGGGGCCGCCTGCGCTTTGCCGCCTCGGCCGTGATCGAGCTGGTCTTCGCCTTTCTCCAGGGCGCGGTCTCCAGCTTCCGCACCACGCTGTTCATGATCGGGCTCGTCTTCGGCAGGGCGCGCATCGGTTGGAACGGCCAGGCCCGCGACGCGCATGCACTCTCCTTCGCCACCGCCCTGTCGGGGCTCTGGCCGCATCTGCTCTTCGGGCTCTACCTGTTCGGCACGCTGGCGATCCTCTCGCCGACAGTGCTGCTCTGGTCGCTGCCGCTGACCGCCGGCTATGTGCTGGCGATCCCTTTCGCCATGCTGACCGCTTCGCCGGCGCTCGGGCGCTGGTTCGCCGCCGCCGGCCTCTGCGGCATCCCGGAGGATGTCGCGCCGCCGGCCGAGCTCGCGGCGATCGGCAGCCATCCGGGCTGGAGCCCTCGGGGCTGATGGGCGCCCTCGCCTATCCGCGCGGCACGGCGAGGGCACTTCGCCGCTCGCTGCGGCTCTATCACGGCGACCGCGCCCGCAACGCGGCGATGGACGCGCTCTATGCCCGCTTCCTTCGCCCGGGCGATCTCGCCTTCGACATCGGCGCGCATGTCGGCGACCGGATCTCCTGCTTCCGCAGGCTGGGCGCCCGTGTCCTCGCGCTGGAGCCGCAGCCGGGCCCGGCGCGCGTCCTGCGCCTGATCCACGGCCGCGATCCGCAGGTGCGGCTGGTGGCGGCCGCCTGCGGCGACAGGGCGGGCACCGCGGTGTTGAAGGTCAACAGCGCCAATCCGACCGTCTCGACCATCTCGCCCGATTTCGTGGCCGCCGCCGGCGATGCCGAAGGTTGGCGAGAGCAGCTCTGGGATCACGAGATCACGGTTCCCTGCACCACGCTCGACGCGCTGATTGCCGCGCATGGGCTGCCGGCCTTCATCAAGATCGATGTCGAGGGTTTCGAGGCTCATGTCCTGGCAGGCCTCGCCCACAGCCCGCCGGCCCTCTCCTTCGAGTTCACCACGATCCAGCGCGATGTGGCCGAGGCCTGCCTCGCCCGTCTGGAGCAGCTCGGGCCCTATCGCTTCAACCTCGCGCCCGGCGAGAGCCAGCACCTGGCCTTGCCGGAGGCCGTGACGGCGCAGGCCATGGCCGGCTATATCCGAGCGCTGCCGCACGATGCCAATTCAGGCGACGTGTACGCGACCTTGCGAGGCTGATTGATGATGATGGTTCCGTTCGCGCTGCGTGCGCTCCTCGTTGCCTCGGCGCTTTCGCTGACGGCGCCCGCCCACGCCGCGAGCGATGTCGCGGTCGAGGTCAGGAACGAGTCCGAGCCGGTGCTCTGCGCCGAGAAGGACAATGTTTCGGTCAAGCTGCTCTCGCCGGAGGTCCGGCGTTTCCGCATCGAGGCTGCGCACCCGGCCTATATCGCCGGTCTGCTGCGGGACAATTGGGACGCCGATTGGGCCAATTGCGACATGAGCGGCGATCCGGTCTTCAAGGCGCCGGTCCCGCCCCAACGCGTCACCTTCTATGAGAGCATCGAGTACTGGCTGGTCGGCTACACCTTCGAGAGCTTCTGGCGCCCGGCCGAGACCACCTTCAGGGTCGGTGATCGCGTCGAGAAGGGCCTGCATCTCGTCCAGCTCTGGAAGCTCGGCAAGACCGGCTCCTACGAGGTGCTGGTCGTTTATCCGCAGGATGGCTACTGGCGCGTGCGGCCGCTGCCGCCGCCGCAGCTCTCGGCCGCCGCCTATGGCTCCTCCTTCCTGTTCGGCCCAGTCGAGCAGGATGGCGAGCGACCGGTGGTGAACATCAAGGAGATCGCTTTCGACCCCAAGACGCTCTCCTTCAAGCTCGACTTCAAGGACGGCAGCTCCGGCACGCTGAAGCTCGACAGCATCGACGAGAACCGCATGGTGCTCGACGCCGTGCTCGACAGGCCGGTCGCCGGCGGCAAGGCCTTCGCCGCGCTGCGCTCGATGTATGTCACCGAATTCAACAACGACGTCGCCCGGATCGCCATTCGCGAGCCGGGCGCAAAGGGCTGGCGCGAGGAGCCGCTGATGCCCTTCGCCGGCGGCAAGGCCACCGATGTCTGGATGGGTCGCACCACCCATTCGCGCCACAACACCTCCTCGCCGGATATGGTCTTCCGCAATTTCTCGAAGGACCCGAACCCGCCGGGCAAGCCCGAGCCGAAGAAATAGGCCTTCACCCGGTCAGGAACGCATCGCCGCTCGGCGGCGTTGCCCCATGACGCAGGCGGCGCTTCGCGCTAGCTTGTCGCTCCAGATCGACTGACGAGACCGCCCATGCCGCGCTTTGCCGCCAATCTCTCGATGATGTTCACCGAATGGGATTTCCTCGACCGTTTCCGCGCGGCCTCGGAAGCGGGCTTCGACGCGGTCGAGTTCCTGTTCCCCTATGAGCATGCGCCCGAAAAGATCGGCCTGGCGCTCGCAGGCGGCGAGCTGGAACAGGCGCTGTTCAACCTTCCGCCGGGCGACTGGGCGGGTGGCGAGCGCGGCATGGCCGCGATCCCCGGCCGCGAGGCCGAGTTCCGCGAGGGCATCGAGACCGCGCTCGCCTATGTCCACGAGACGGGCGTCAAGCGCCTGCACATGATGGCCGGCCATGCCGATCCGCAGGATCCGGCGGCGCAGAAGGCCTATCGCGCCTCGATCGCCTATGCCGCGGACAGGCTGGGCGAGCACGGCATCGACCTGCTGCTCGAGCCGATCAACGGCACGGATATGCCCGGCTATTTTCTCAATGATTTCGACCAGGCCGCCGCCTATGTTCGCGAGGCGGGGCGGCCGAACGTCAAGCTGCAATTCGACATGTATCATTGCGAGCTGATCCATGGCGATGTGCCGGCGCGCCTGGAGGCGATGTTCCCGCTGATCGGCCATGTGCAGATCGCCAACGCCGAAGGCCGCCATGAGCCTGACGGCAGCCGGCCCGATTACCCGACATTGTTCCGCGAGCTCGATTCGCTCGGCTATGCGGGCTTCGTCGGCTGCGAATACCGGCCGCGCGCCGGCACGCTGGAAGGGCTCGGCTGGTTCTCGCCATGGAAGGGCACCGCTTGACCGCCACCAGCTTCCCGGCCCCGATCCTGGTCGCCGATGTCGGCGGCACCAATTGCCGCCTCGCGCTGGTGCCGCAGCATGGCGCGTCGCATGAGCCGCTGGCACGGATCAGCACCGGCGCCCATCCGACGCCGGAAGCGGCGCTGGGCTCGGTCCTGGCGACGCTCACGATGAAGCCGCGCTCGGCCATTCTCGCCGTCGCAGGTCCGCTCGACGGCCGCAAGGCTCAGCTGACCAATGCCAACTGGCATTTCGACGGGCCGTCGCTCGGCCAGGCGCTCGGCTTCGAGCAGGGTCTGCTGGTCAATGATTTCGAGGCGCTGGCCGCCTCGCTCGCGGTGCTGAAGGCCGGCCATCTCACCAATCTGGTGCGCGGCCGGCCCGATCCCGACGGGCCGCGCCTGGTGCTCGGGCCGGGCACCGGCTTCGGCACCGGCGCCCTGCTGCGGCGGGGCGAGACCGGCATGCTCGTGCCGACCGAATGCGGCCATATCGGCATCGGCCCGGAGGATCCGACCGAGGTGAAGCTCTGGCCGGCCCTCGCCGAAGGCCTGCCGCGCGTCACCATCGAGGATCTGCTCAGCGGCAACGGGCTGGTGCGCCTGCACCGCGCGGTCAAGCGCCATTCGCAGCTCGCCGAACCCGATATCAGCGCCGCCGACGTCACCGCCCTGGCGCTCGACGGCAATCCCGCCGCCCTGATGGCGGTGGTCTGCTTCTGGCGCCTGCTCGCCCGCGTCGCGGGCGATCTCGCGCTCGCCTTCAAGGCGACCGGCGGGGTCTATGTCGCCGGCGGCATTGCGCCGCGCCTGCTGCCTTTGGCCGACCGCGGCACCATCCATGCGGTGTTCTGCGGCAAGCCGCCGGTGGAGGATCTCGCCGCCCGCTTCTCCCTCGACGTGATCACCACCGACGACGCCGCCGAGCAGGGGCTGGCGGCGATCGCGGCAGGGCCGGCCCGCTTCGGCCTCGACGATCGCGCCCGCTTGTGGTTTGGCTGAGCGGCCCACCCCGCCAGAGTCCATCGCCCCTTGTCCCAGCTCTACGGCATTCAGGTCCTGCGCGCGCTCGCAGCGCTGATGGTCGCGGTCCATCATGTGCAGGCGGATGCGGGCTTCCTCGCCGCGCGCGCGGGCACAGGCTTCGCGCCCTCGCATCTGCTGCCCTGGAATGCCGGCGTCGACCTGTTCTTCGTCATCTCCGGCTTCATCATGGTGCACAGCTCCGCCGGGCTGTTCGACACCCGCGGCGGTGCGCGCCTGTTCATCGCCAGGCGCATCGCCCGCATCGTCCCGCTCTACTGGGCGGCCACCACGCTGTTCCTCCTGGTGCTGCTCGCCTCCCCGGCGGCGATCAACTCCGCCGCGCCGAGCCTCGGCCAGATCGCCGCCTCCTATCTGTTCTGGCCGGCAGTCAATGCCGCAGGGCAGATCCAGCCGGTCTATTCGCTGGGCTGGACGCTGAATTACGAGATGCTGTTCTACGCGCTGTTCGGCCTCGGCCTGCTGCTGCCGGGCCGGCTCGCCATCGCCGCCGCCGCTTCCGTTCTGGCCGCGCTCGTCGCGACGGACGCGGTCGCCGGGCCGCTGCCTCTGCCCTTCCACTTCTGGGGGCAGCCGATCGTCCTCGAATTCGCGGCCGGCATGGCGGTCGGCCTGCTGCGCCATAAGGGCTTGCGCCTCGATGGCCGGCTGCGCTGGGCGATGGCGGCGATCGGCGTCGCGATGCTGATGCTGGCCGCCGGCGAGGGCTGGCCCCAGACGCCGTGGGGGGCCCTCGCCCTGCGCGGTCCCGCGGCGCTGCTGCTGGTCGCGGCCGCCGCCTGCGGCCGCAATGTCACCGCGCCCTCGGCGCTGGTGCGTGCTCTCGCCCAGCTCGGCGATGCCTCCTATGCGCTGTATCTCGTCCACCCCTTCGCGATGAGGGCACTGCGCGAGGTGTTCATGCGCATCGCTCCGGCCGCCACCAGTCTTTTCATCGTGCTCGCGCTGGTCTGCGCCGCGCTGGCGGCGCTGGCGGTCTATCACGGGTTCGAACGGCCGATGACGCGAAGGCTGCGCCGGCTGCTGCGGGCTTAAGTGGCGCCCTCGGAGCCCGTTCCGATCAGCTTGCGACGCAAGCTGATCGGATAAAACGGTCTCCATCTCAAAGTGAGAGACGGATTCACCGATCAGATCGTAACGATCTGATCGGATCCGGCTCTAGCGCCCCTTAAGCCGCATCCCCTTCAGCGACTGGCCGACCACGCCGCCGTCGCGGCGGCGCTCGGCGCGCCTGGCGACGATGGCCTCGACATGTTCGCTCTGCGGGAAATAGCCGCGCTCCAGCACTTCCAGCGTATATTCCTCATAGGTCAGCCCGAGCGCCTGCGCCCGTTCCTCGCGCCGCAGCGCGATCTCGCGCGGCTTCTTCCAGGCTTTGCGATGGGCGAAGCGCCAGTCGAAAATCCGGCCGATCTCGCCCGCGCCGAGCTCGGACCGGCGCGGCTCCTCCTCGAGCGGCGGCCCGCCATTGTCGCCGATACCGGCCGCCTTCGCCTTGCTGCGCCCAGGCTGTCTCACGGCTGACCGCCTTCTCTTAAGAGATGTCTTTTGTATCCTATAATGGAAATAAAGCGGCGCAACCCCGCCCGCCCCGCTCGGGCCGGGTGACAGCCGCCGCTGCCCGGTCTATCCCGGCGGCTCTCTCGACCGGACGGATCATGGCCCCTCTGCTTCACCTGCGCGACGTTGCTCTGACTTTCGGCGGCCAGCCCTTGCTCGAGGCGGCCGAGATCGCCGTATCGGCTGGCGAGCGGGTCAGCCTCGTCGGCCGCAACGGCTCCGGCAAGTCGACGCTGCTCAAGATCGCCGCCGGGCTGGTCGAGCCCGACAGCGCCGAGCGCTTCGTCCAGCCGGGCTGCACCATCCGCTATCTGCCGCAGGAGCCGGATTTCTCGGGCTTTGCCTCCTCCCTGGCCTATGTCGAGGCCGGTCTCGGCCCTGGCGACGATGCCTATCGCGCGCGCTATCTGGTCGAGGAACTCGGCCTGACCGGCGCGGAGGACCCGCAAGCCATGTCCGGCGGCGAGGCGCGCCGGGCTGCGCTGGCCCGCGTGCTGGCGCCGGAGCCCGATATCCTGCTGCTCGACGAGCCGACCAACCATCTCGACCTGCCGGTAATCGAATGGCTGGAGCAGGAGCTGACATCGCTGCGCTCGGCCATGGTGCTGATCAGCCATGACCGGCGCTTCCTGACCGCCCTGTCGCGCGCCACCATCTGGCTCGACCGTGGCCGCACCCGGCGCATGGAGCGCGGCTTCGCCGAATTCGAGGCCTGGCGCGACGAGGTCCTCGCCCAGGAGGAGCTCGACCGCCACAAGCTCGACCGCAAGATCGCGCGCGAGGAGGACTGGCTGCGCTATGGCGTCAGCGCCCGCCGCACCCGCAACCAGCGCCGCCTCGGCGAATTGCATGCGCTGCGCGACCAGCGCCGCAATGCCCGCAAGGCGACCGGGACCGTGCGCATGGAAGCGGCCGAGGCGCAGGGCTCCGGCAAGCTGGTGGTCGAGGCGATCGACGTCTCCAAGAGCTATGGCGAGCGGGCGATCGTGAAGGGCCTGTCGCTGCGCATCGCGCGGGGCGACCGCATCGGCATCGTCGGCCCCAACGGCGCCGGCAAGACGACGCTGATCAACCTGCTGACCGGCGGGCTGAAGCCCGATTCCGGCACTGTGCGCCTCGGCACCGCGCTGGAGATGGTGACCCTCGACCAGAGCCGCGAGAGCCTCGACCCGGCGACGCCGCTCGGCGACGCGCTGACCGGCGGCGGCACCGACCAGGTCATGGTCGGCGGCGAGCCGCGTCATATCGTCAGCTATATGAAGGACTTCCTGTTCCAGCCCCTGCAGCGTGGCACGCCGGTCGGGGCGCTCTCGGGCGGCGAGCGCGGCCGGCTGATGCTGGCGCGGGCCCTGGCCAAGCCGTCGAACCTGCTGGTTCTGGACGAGCCGACCAACGATCTCGACATCGAGACACTCGATCTCCTCCAGGAGCTCATCGCCGATTATGCCGGCACCGTGCTGCTGGTCAGCCATGATCGCGATTTCCTCGACCGCACCGTCTCCTCGGTGCTGATCTCAGACGGCGACGGGGTCTGGACCGAATTCGCCGGCGGCTATTCCGACATGCTGGCCCAGCGCGGCCGCGGCGTCGGCGCAAGGACGCGCAGCGCGCCGACAAAACCTGCCGCCGCCGAGGCTGCGAAGACGCCGGCCGCGGCCGCCACCCCGCGGCGCAAGCTCTCCTTCAACGAGAAGCATGCGCTCGAGACCCTGCCCAGGACGCTGGAAACGCTCCAGGCCGAGGCCGCCCGGCTCAATACGGCCCTGGCCGGCGATCTCTACACGCGCGATCCCAAGCTCTTCGCCAAGGCGACCGCCAGGCTCGACGAGGTCGCACGCGAGATCGCCACCGCCGAGGAGCGCTGGCTGGAGCTGGAGATGCTGCGCGAGGAGATCGAGGGCTGACCGGCTCCGCCCATACGATTTCGCGATCCTGCTCATCGCGAAAGCCTATTTATCCCGCCGGCCGATTCGTCACACAGTCATCCCGTCACTGAGCGTCGAGGACTTATCATGAGATTGAAGGGCAAGACCGCGCTGATCACCGGTGCGGCGCAGGGGTTCGGTCTGGGCATCGCCGAGACATTCGTGCGCGAGGGCGCGCGCGTCGCGGTGCTGGACATCAACGGCGACAAGGCCAAGGAAGCGGCCAGGCAGATCGGCCGCAAGGCCTTCGCCGTCGCCTGCGATGTCGGCAAGGCCCGCAGCGTCGATTCCGCCGTCGCCCGCGTGATCAAGCGCTTCGGCCGGCTCGACATCGTCGTCAACAATGCCGGCATCAGCCATCGCAACCAGCCGATGCTCGACGTGACCGAGGCCGAGTTCGACCGGGTCTTCGACGTCAACGTCAAGTCGATCTTCCTGATGGCCAAGGCGACGGTGCCGCATTTCCGCGAGCATGGCGGCGGCGTCATCCTCAATATCGGCTCGACGGCGGGCGTGCGCCCGCGCCCCGGATTGACCTGGTACAACGGCTCCAAGGGCGCCGCGAACCTGCTCTCGAAGTCGATGGCGGTCGAGCTGGCGCCGGATCGCATCCGCGTCAACGCCATCGCCCCGGTCGCCGGCGAGACCCCGCTGCTGGCCACCTTCATGGGCGAGGACACGCCCGAGAAGCGCAAGGCCTTCACCGCGACGATCCCCTGGGGCCGCTTCTCGACCCCTCAGGACATCGCCAATGCCGCGCTCTTCCTGTGCTCGGACGAGGCCGAGATGGTGACCGGCTCGGTGCTGGCGGTCGATGGCGGGCGCTGCGTCTAGTCTCTAGACCAGGCCGCCGCCGGTCAGCGGCAGCGCCTGCAGCAGCTTGACCGTACCATCGAGATCGAAGGCGCGCCGCTCCAACCCGATCACCGGTGCTGAAGGCCCGCCTTCGATCCGCAGCAGGTGCCAGCAGGCCAGGTCGCCATGGCCTGCGCGCGGCCCGATCGACGCCGAGGGCACGCCGACGATCGGCACATCGCGATCCGCTCCCGCCCGCCAGGCCAGGGAGAACCGGTGATTGTGCCCGTGCAGGACGAGATCGGCCCCGGCGCGCTGCAGCATCTCCTCGAAAGCCGGGGCATCCAGCAATTCGCGGGTGCGCCGGGCGCCACCGACATAGGGCGGGTGATGGATCAGGATGATGCGGATCAGCCCCTCGTCCCTCGCCCGCGCCAGCAGCCGCTCGGTCTGAACGATCTGGGCCGGGCCAATCCGGCCCGTCGCCATCAGCGGCAGCGTCGGGATGCCGGTGTTCATGCCGATCAGCGCGACCGGCCCGCGCCGGCGATACCAGGGATAGCCCGCCTCGCCGTCATCGCTGGCGCACCAGGGGCCGAGCGCGCCGGCCATCGCCTTCAGCGAGGAGCGCGCATAGGCATCGTGGTTGCCCGGCACGAAGCTGACGCCGTCGCGCGGCCCTAGCGTATCGAGAAAGGTCAGCGCCGTCTTGAACTCGTTCGGCAGGCCGATATGCGAGACATCCCCGGTGCAGGCGATATGGTCGGGCTTCTGCGCCAGGATATCGGCGACGATCAGTCCGAGAATCCGCATGTCATGGGCGTGCCGGCGCTTGCGCCGCCAGTTGACATAGCCGGTGGCGCGCTTGCCGAGCAGGTCGCGCAGCGAGAACTTGGCCAGCGGGCCGAGATGCGGGTCCGACAGATGCGCGAGCGTGAACACACACCCGGCTTGCCCTCTGGGCGGGCGTTACGTCAAGCGCCAGCTTGCCGCAATCGGCTCAGTTGGCGGCGCCGGTCAGCTCGGACACGATGCGCGAGTCGGTCAGCGTGACCGCCGGCTTCCAGACGAAGCGCGGCTTGGCGTTCAGGCGAGCGGTGATGAAAGCGAGAAGCATGGTGATTTCCCCAGCGTTAACTGGCAGGGTTATGCGCGTGATTTGAGGCGCGTTTGTGTCAGGACACACAGGCGAACAGAGGTTTGCCATGCGCCTAGCGGATGAGCCGCGACTGAGAAGCGAGGGATTTGCCGCATGACTGCCTCAGGAAGCATCATCGAGGGAGCACCGCCGGGCCTGCGCCGCCTGCTCGGGCGGGTTCTTCATCTCGGCTTTCGGCTGCGCCGCGGCTTGACGCTGGGGTTCGCGCCGCCGTGCTGAGCGAAGCGGGCGAGATCCTGCTGGTGCGCCACACCTATACGCCGGGCTGGCATCTGCCCGGCGGGGGTGTCGAGCCCGGCGAGACCATGGCCGACGCGGTCGCCAAGGAGCTGCGCGAGGAGGCCGATGTCACCCTGTCCGGCCCGGCGAGCCTGCACGGCATCTTCTTCAACCGCCATGCCTCGGATCGCGATCATGTCGCGGTCTATGTCGCTCGCGGGGTCACGGCGGCGCCCCCCCGGCCCCGCAGCATGGAGATCGCGGAGGCTCGCTTCTTCCCGCTGAGCGCCCTGCCGGAGGGCACCACGCCGGGAACGCGCCGGCGCCTGGCGGAAATCTGCGAGGGCCAGCCCGTCTCAATCGATTGGTGAGCGCCGCCGCAAGCCAGGCAGCATCCGCCCCATCACGCCGTCTTTCCTGATCAGCTGATGGAACAGCGCCGCGGCCAGATGCAGGCCGACCAGCGTGGCGAGCAGGAGGGCGAGCCAGCCATGCAGCGCGAGCACGCGCTTGGACGCCTCCTCGTTCGGAGCGGCCAGCGCCGGCAGCGAAAACAGATCGAACACCGTCAGCGCCGGGAAGAGGGATATGCCGATCCAGCCGATCAGCGGCACGATCAGGAGCAGCCCGTAGAGCAGCCAGTGCACGAGATGCGAGCCGGCCTTCTGCCACCATGTCAAGGTCGGCTCGTCGGGCGGGGCGCCCTTCACCAGCCGGTAGATCAACCGCCCGGCACTCAACCAGAGCAGCAGGAAGCCGAGCAGCTTATGCGAGGAGAACAGCGCATTGGTCAGCCCGTCCCAGATGCCGAGCGTGTTGCCGCGATGGCTCATCGCCAATCCGAGCGGCACCATCACGAGGACCGCGGCGGCGGTGATCCAATGCAGCGCGCGCGCCGTGGCGCTATAGCTCCCGGGCTGATCCGTACCCATATTCATGGCGACATGACCCCGCTGCTGGACTCATCCTCATCGCGCTTGGCCGATCGGCCGATAGGACAGTATTCATCGCCTGTTCAATCTCGCGCGGTTATCCGTGCCGGCGCAACCGTGCCGGCCGGCTCGCCGCGTCGGCCGGTTTCTTCGCCGCAGCTTTGGGAACCAAGCGACTCTGAGAGCGTTGTAGACGAGCCGTATTGCGTCGGATGCATCCGTTCGGGTCAGACCTGCGTAGACTGCGAACCTTTCTCGCCGGCGACGGCGCCATCTGACGGACCCTTCCATGCCTCAGTCGCGTAAGCTCTTTGACCGGCCGGGCGAGACCGATCTTGTCGCCGTGGATCGTGCGCTCGCCGAGTTCCGGGCCGCGCGCCCGGTGCTGCTGCGGGACGGCTCCGGGCTTGCGCTGGCGCTCTCGGCCGAGCTCGCCGATGCCGATTTCGCTGCCCGGCTCGAAACGCTCGCCGGTGGCGGAGCCCGGCTCGTGCTGACGGCGGCGCGGCTGCGCCGTCTCGGTGCCAAGGGCCGCGCGGAAACCGGCGTGCTCGCGATGCCGCAGATCGATCTCGCCAGGATTGAGGCGCTCGCCCTGAAGCTCGACGCCCGCGTCGATGCGCCGGTCGGGCCTGCCGCCTCGCTCGACGATGCCGCCATCGAGCTCGCGAGGCTGGCGCTGGTCCTGCCTGCCGTCATCCTCGTTCCCGTCACACCCGAGCAGGTCGAGGGCGAGCCGCTGATCGAGGTCTCGGCGCGGGCCGTGAATGCCTATCGCGCCGCGCAGGTGGCACAGCTCGCCATCGTCGGCCGCGCGCCGGTGCCGCTGGAAGGCGCGCCGGAGACCGAATTCGTCGTGTTCCGCGGCGGCGAGGGCCTGCGCGACCAGGTAGCGATCATCGTCGGCAAGCCCGATCTCGCCGGGGCCGTGCCGGTGCGCCTGCATTCGGCCTGCCTCACCGGCGACCTGTTCGGCTCCCTGAAATGCGATTGCGGCGACCAGCTGCGCGAGACAGTGCAATGGATGGCGCAGAACGAGGGCGGCATCCTGCTCTATCTGGACCAGGAAGGGCGCGGCAACGGCATCTCCAACAAGATGCGCGCCTATAAGCTGCAGAGCCAGGGCTGGGACACTTACGATGCCGACGAGGTGCTCGGCTTCGATCTCGACCAGCGCCATTTCGACTTCGCCGCCGCGATGCTGAAGCAGCTCGGCGTCAGCCGCGTCACCGCCTTGACCAACAACCCGCTCAAGGTCGGTGCGATCGAGGCCGCCGGGCTCGAGGTCGCGGCGACGCAGCGCGTGCTCGGCCGCCCGACCGTCCACAATGTCCGCTATCTCGCCTCCAAGCGGGACAGGGCCGGCCACTTCATCGACATGGACGCGCTGATGGCGCGCGCCGCTCCGAAGGATTGATCGGGGCTCGCCCCTGGGGCAGGAAGCCCCGATGCCCGCGCAAGACCGCAAAGACGCTCAGCCGACGCCGCCACCACCCTGGCCGACCGCGAGGGTGCTGCTGCTGGTCACTCTCGGCTGGCTGGCTCTATCCTGGCCCTGGCTTTCGGGGACGGTCACCATCCCCTGGGATGCCAAGGCGCATTTCCACCCGCAGCTGCAATTCCTCGCCAGCGCGCTCCACAAGGGGCTGTCGCCCTTCTGGACGCCCTTCGTCTTCGCTGGCTCGCCGCAGATCGCCGATCCGCAATCGCTGATCTTCTCGCCACCCTTCTTCCTGATCGCCCTGCTCAACCCGACACCCGATTTCCGCTGGAGCGACGGGGCCGTGCTGGGCTCGCTACTGGGCGGCGCGCTCTGCCTCGTCCTGTTGTTCCGCGATCGCCGCTGGCATCCCGGCGGGGCCGTCGTCTGCGGGCTGGCCTTCGCCTTCGGCGCGGCCGCCGCCTGGCGCATCCAGCATGTCGGGCAGGTGCTCAGCCTGGCCTGGTTCGCCGTCACGCTGCTGCTGCTGTCGCGCGCGCTCGAACGCGGGTCCTGGCGCTACGGTTTCGCGTCAGGGCTGGCAGCCGGATTCATGGTGCTGGGACGCGACCAGGTGGCGCTGCTCGGCGTCTATGTGCTGAGCGGCCTGGTGATCGCGGCCATCGCCATGGCGGCGCGGCCGCTTGCAGCTTTGCGGGCCAGCCTGATGCCGCTGCTGCTCGGCGCGCTCGGCGCGATACTGGTCGCGGCGCTGCCGATCCTGCTCACCGCCTTCCTCGCCGATCAATCGAACCGGCCGGTGATCGACCTGGCCGGTGCCGAGAAGGGCTCGCTGCACCCCGCCTCGCTGCTCACCGGCTTGATCGCCAATCTCTATGGCGCGGCCGGCCCGCTCGAGAATTTCTGGGGGCCGCCCAGCCCGGCATGGGAAGCGCGCTTCGGCGGAGTCGATCTTTATCTCGCGCGCAATATGAGCGAGCTCTATCTCGGCCTGCTGCCGCTCCTGCTCATTCTCGGCCCCGGCCTCGTCCGCGGCGCGTTGCTGCGGCGCGAGGTCCTGGCCCTGACCCTGGCCGCCGCACTCGTGCTGATCTATGCGCTCGGCCGCTACACGCCGGGCTTCGCCTTGCTGTTTCATCTGCCGGGCGTCGATTTCTATCGCCGCCCTGCGGATGCCCTGTTCATGCTTGGCGCGCTGCTGGCCATTCTCGGCGGCTATCTCACCCATCTCGTCCTGAGCGATGCCCTGCCGCGCGCCCGGCCCTGGCAGCGGGCGCTCGAAATTCTGCTGCTCCCGGCCGCGTTCGGCCTCGCCATCTGGCTGAGCTGGACGGCGGGGCGGCTGCCCGTCGCCTTCGTGCCGCTGGTGACGGCGGCGCTGTGCCTGATCCTGATCCTCGGCGCGCTCGTCGCGGCCGCCGGCCTCTCGCTGCAGGGCCACGCCATGACGGCGACGGTGATCCTCGCCATCGCGATGACGATCGACCTCTCGATCAACAACGGCCCGAGCGAATCCACCGCCCTGCCGTCCGCCCGATACGAGGTGCTGCGCGCCGACAGCCGCAACGAGACCATCGCCCTCCTGAAGCGCGAGACCGCCCGCACGGCCGGGCCCGACCGGCGCGACCGGATCGAGCTCGCCGGCATCGATTTCCACTGGCCCAATGCCAGCCTGGTGCATGAGCTCGACAACACGCTCGGCTACAATCCGCTGCGGCTCGGCCTCTACAGCGCCGCGACCGGCGCCGGCGACCATGTCGCCCTGCCCGACCAGCGCAGCTTCTCGGCGCTGATGCCGTCCTATCGCTCGCTGCTCACCGATATGCTGGGCCTGCGCTTCATCGCGACCGGCGTCCCGGTCGAGGCGATCGACGAGGCGCTGAAGCCGGGCGATCTCGTCCAGATCGCCCGCACCAAGGACGCCTATGTCTACGAGAACCCGCGCGCTCTGCCGCGCGTGCTGCTCGTCGCCCAGGCGCAGGCCGCCGATTTCGACGCGATCCTCGCCAGCGGCCAATGGCCCGCCGGCTTCGATCCGCGCCGCACGGTCCTGCTCGACGAGGCACCGACCGCGCAAACCGCCGGGCCCGCGCAGCCGGGAACCGTCAGGATCCGCAATTACGGCACGACTCAGGTCTTGCTGGATGTCGATGCGCCGCAAGGCGGCTTCGTGGTGCTCAACGATGTCTGGCAACCCTGGTGGCAGGTCGAGATCGATGACCAGCCGGCCGAGCTGCTACGCGCCAATGTGCTGTTCCGCGCCGTGCGCGTGCCGCCCGGCCGCTCCACCGTGCGCTTCAGCTTCCATCCGCTGGCCGGCCTCTACCGCGCCATCGGGGACAGGATCAGGCGTGGTTTCCGTTCAAATCAGTAGGCCGCACAGTCGCTTAGCCGCGAACACGACCAATCTGATTCAAGCCGCTCACGCGACTGCCCGCTCGAATCAAGCCAGCGCCGCCATCGCCGCCACCGGCAGCGGCCGATGTGCCGCCAGCACGGCCGACAGCCCCTCCGGCCGCACGGCGCCGTCGCGGATCGTCTCGTCGCGATGGATGCCGCCGGCGATGAACAGGCTGTCGAAGCCCATCATCCTGGCCCCGGCGAGATCGGTGCGCACCGCGTCGCCGATCACCAGCACCCGCGCGGGATCGACCTCGTGCCCGCCGCGCGCCTCGCGCGCCGCCGCCAGAGCGAGCTCATAGGCCGGGCGGTGCGGCTTTCCGGCCCAGGCGACCTGCCCGCCCAGCTCCTCATAGATCACCGCCAGCGACCCCGCACAGGGCAGCAGGTCATGGCCGACATGGACGACGAGATCGGGGTTCCCGCAGATGAAGGGCAGGCCCCGCGCCGCGAAGCGCTGCAGGAGCGGGCGATACTGCTCCGGCGTCTCGCGCCGATAGTCGTTGAGCTCGGTCGCCACGACCAGCTCGGCCTCGTCCTCGCCGACCAGCGCGATGTCGAAACCGTCGAACACCGCCCGGTCATCATGCCAGCCGATATGGTGGACCTTGCGCAGATGCGTCTCCGCGATCAACGCCCGCGTCACGTCGCCCGAGGTGACGAGCCGGTCCCAGGCGCTGCGCGGCACGCGCTTGCTGTCGAGCACCCCGGCGATCTGGCTGGACGGACCCGGCGCGTTCGAGAGCAGCACCACCGTGCCGCCGCCTTCGCGACAGGCGCTCAGCGCCGCGCAGGCCGGGCCGAGCGCCAGAACGCCGTCATGGACGACGCCCCAGACATCGCTGATCAGCACGTCGTAGCCGGCGAGGAGCTCGCCCGCCTGCGTCAGGATCGGAATGGTCATGCCCGGCCAGCCGCCTTCTCTGCTTCCTGCGCCATCCGCGCCTCGACATCGGCCCGGCGCGGCAGCGGCCCGACGGCGCCATAGCCCTGCGTCGAGAGCGCCGCCGCGACATTGGCATAGGCGCCGGCGCTGAAGGGATCGCCGCTGCGGACATATTCGGCGAGGAAGGCGCCGTCATAGCAATCGCCGGCGCCGGTGGCGTCGACGGCGTCGACCTTGATCGGCACATAGCGGCGGCGCTCCTGCGGCGTCGCCACCAGCGAGCCCTCATGGCCGAGCGTCAGCGCCACCACCTTGGCGCCGCGCTTCAGGTAGAAATCGCAGATCGCGTCCGGCTGCTCGAGCCCGGTCAGCAGCTTGGCGTCGCCATCGCCCGGCAGGACGATATCGGCCATCTCGCAGGCGGCGTGGATGATCGCCCGGGCCCGGGTAAGTGGCCATAGCTTCAGGCGCAGATTGGTGTCGTAGGCGGTCAGCACGCCGGCCTCGCGCGCCAGCGCGAAGGCCTCGAACACGGCGTCGCAGGCGCTGGCCGAGATCGCCTGGCTGATCCCCGAGGCCTGGATCACCTTGGCGGAGGTGATCAGCGCGCGCGGCAGGTCGGCCGGACGGTAGAGGCTCGCCGCCGAGCCGGCCCGCAAATAGGAGAACACATGGCCCTGCGGCCCGTGCGAGACGAAATAGAGGCCCGTCGGCGCGCTCGGATGCGTGGAGACATGGGTGTCGTCGACCGCCTCCTCCGCCCAGGCCGCGCGCAGGGCGCGGCCCGGCTCGTCATCGCCCAGCGCGCCGATATAGGCGACGCTCGCGCCCTGCCGCGCCGCAGCGATCGCGCAATTGGAGGTGTCGCCGCCGAGTCCGAAGCGATAGCCGCCGCCCTCGCCGCGCGTCGCGTTGAACTCGCCAAGAGGCTCGCCGATGCAAACGATATCCGTCATCATCCCAACCGAAAGAAGCGCGTCGCGCCCCCCTCCTAGAGCATGTTCCGCGAAAGGGGAAAGGGTGCCTGCGCCGAGGCGGCGTCATCCTATGGACGACGGTCCTACTCCGCCGCTTCGCGGCTCTCGGCCGAGGTCAGCAGCATATCGGCGAGCCGCATGATCTCCTGCCGCAGCTCGGCCTCGCTGCCGCTGCTCTGCTTGCGAAGCGCGGCGAGCTCGCGCTGCAGCCCCGTGCGGTCGGCCCGCGCCTGATCGCGCGCGCCCTGCACCGTCAGCAGCTCGGCATGCAGCGCCTCGACCATGTCCTCGCGCTCGCGCAAGCTCTTGCGATGCGCGGCGGCGGCGGCCTTGGCCTGCTCTTCCTGCCTGGCCCGCGCGGCGCCGGCGGCTTCCAGCGCCTGTTCGAGCTTGCCGATGCGGGCCAGTGCCTCGGTGAGCTCGCCTTCTGCCTGCTTCACGGCGGCCTCCTGTCGCGCGATCTCGCTGCCCAGACGTATCGCGTTTGCGTCCGCGGCGCGCAGATTGGCCTCGGCTTCCGCGGCGCGCGTCGCGATCGCATCGGCGCGCAGCCGCTCGCTGTCGCGATCGACCGTCATCGCCGCCAGCGCCTGGCGTGCGGCGTCGAGCTGGCTGCTCGTCGCGGCGAGCTGCGCCGCGAGGTCGTCGCGCTCCGCCTCCAGCGTCAGCCGCCTGGTTTCGGCCTCGATCAGCCCGATCTTCTGGCCGTCGGCCTCGACCCGCAGGGCAGCCAGCGCCTGCTCACGCTCGCCGAGCACCGCCTGGGTGCTGTCATGCAACGCCCTGAGCTCGCCAAGCTCGTGGGAACGGACGGCGAGATCGGCTCCGGTGCCGTCGAGAGCGCTGCGCGTCTCGGTCAGCTGCTTTTCGACCGCGGCAAGATCGGCGAGGCGCGCCTGCAGCAGCGCCCGTGCCTCCTCATGCCCGGAGGTTTCCCTGGCGAGCGCAGCCTTGACCTCCGCCAGTTCCTGCCTGGCGCTCTCCAGCTCCGCCTCCAGCCCGGCGATGCGCTGGCGATGCTCGCCGAACTCGCGTTCCAGCCGGCTGATCGCCATGTCGCGCCGCCCGACCTCGCGCATCGCGTCCGCACGAGCAGCCATCGCACTCTCGGCGCGCTGCTCCAGAGCCCGCTCGCGCAGCGCGAAATCGGCACGCAGATGGTCGCGATCGGCCGCGATCTCGGAGAGCGACAGGGGGAACGCGGCCTCCGCCCGCCGGCGCGCCAGCCGGTCGGCCCGTCGGCTCAACGCCGGCAGGGCCGCCAGGGCGAGGAGACTGGCCGACAGGAAGCCGAGTGCGACGAGCATGACGGCTTCGATCAAGGCAGACGGCTCCGTGTCGGCGATGGGGGCGCCCTCAGGCTGCCACGCTCATGTAGATAATGCCAGAGTGGGTAACGCGCCAGGCCGGGCCCAGTTCCGGCTCAGAACGGGTTCCAGGTCGCCTGCGGGGTGAATTTCAGATAGCCGATATTGACGCCCAGCCGCCAGCCGACGCCGGTGCGGATCGGCACCACCATCACCCCCTCGGCCGCCAGCGCGGTGAAGCCGAAGCCGCCGACGAAATACACCGAGCCGTCGATGCCGGCGAAGCGCTGGTAAAGGGCGCTGACGCTCGGCAGATTGTAGACCAGCATCATCGTGCGGGCGCCGTCGCCGCCGAAATCGAAGCCGACCGAGGGGCCCTGCCAGAACACCTTGCGGTCTCCGGCGTTCCGGGTGAACAGCGTGCCCTCGCCATAGCGAAGCCCGCCCACGAAAGCGCCCGACGCCTCCTGTCCGAGCACATAGCCGTTCGGCTCGCCCCAGCGCCGGACGGCCTCCTCGATGGTCAGCGCGAGCCCGCGCGAAACATTGCCGAAAAACTGGTGGCCGGAGCTGACCAGCTCGTTTTGCGAGAAGGAGCGCGGCCTCTCCTGCGCCCGCACGGGGCCGATCGCGAGACTGGCGCCGAGCACGAGCGCGCTGGCGAGCAGAGTGCGGCGGGTATGGTTCATTGCATCGTCTCCAGGCAAGCGCCTGGCATGGGCGTTCGGCCACCTGCCAGGACAGCGTCGACGGCGGACCGCATCAATTCGCGCGGTCACAGTAACCTCCTGGATACGCTGCATGTGTATCCAAGCCGTGAACCGCGACGCAGAACGCGCCGTGCCGCCCAGAGACCGTTTTCACGGCTCTAAAGCCAAGGATTGGTGTCGATGAAGGCCGCAGCAAGGCAAGCCGGAACCCTGATCGCCGGCTTAGGACTGGCTTGTGCTCTGTCGATTCCGGCCCTTTCCAACCAAGTCTCTCTGCCCGCCGGTCTGCCCGAATTGCCCCGTCTCGGCGAGGCGATGCTGCGCGACGAGAATTCGGGCCTCGCTCTGCAGGGCTTCGATCCGGTCGCCTATTTCCTCGGGGACGCCGCCGTTCCCGGCCTGCCGGAGTTCGAGCTGGTCCATGAGGGCCTCGCCTGGCGCTTCGCCAGCGCCGCCAACCGCGACGCCTTCCTCGAGGCACCGCAGGTCTATACGCCGCGCTTCGCCGGCTTCGATGCCAGCGGCGTCGCGGATGGACGCGTCGTCGATGCCGACCCGCGGCGCTTCGCGGTGATCGGCTCGCGCCTTTACCTCTTCCGCAATGAAGAGAACCGCCGCCGCTTCCTCGCCGAGCAGACGCTGCGCACCAAGGCGCAGGAGCGCTGGTCGACCGTCGCCGAGCTGTTCGCGCGCTGAGCCGGCCTCAGCGGCCGCAGGCGGCAGCCTGCTCGATCGCGCGCCTTGCCAGGCCTTCGCTGCTGGCGGCGACGAAAGGCGGGTTGCGGAAGCCGCCGGCGCTGTTGCCATAGCTCAGCATCTTGCCGTCGAGCGCGCGCACCACGCCGCCGGCCGCGGCGAGGATCGCCTCGCCCGCCGCGATGTCCCATTCCATCGTTGCGCCGCCGCGCACATGCAGATCCGCCTCGCCCGAGGCGAGCAGCCCGAATTTCACGGCCGAGGACACCGGCGCCCCCTCGCCTTTCGCGACGGCGGCACAGACGGTGTCGGTGACCCGGTCGCCATGGAAGCGGCTGACCAGCATCACCGGCCCTTCCGCCGGCTCGTCCCTGACCGAGACCCGGCGAGGCTCGGCGAGCGGCTGCGCCCGCGGATCCAGCAGCTGCGCGAAGGCATGCTCGCCGCCATACCAGAGCCGCCCGAGCCCGGGCGCGGCGATCGCCCCCGCCAGCGGGCGCCCGTCGCGGATCAGCGCGATGGCGACGCAGTAGCTTTCGCCTGAAGCCAGGAATTCGCGGGTGCCGTCGAGCGGATCGAGCAGGATGAAGACGGCCTCGGCCGGCACCTCCTCGACGCTTTCCTCGCTGATCACCGGGAAATCCGGCAGCAGATCCGACAGGGCCTGCTTCGCCGCGGCATCGGCGGCGAGATCGGCCGAGCACACCGGCGAGCCGTCCGCCTTGAGCTTGACGTCGCGTGCCGCGCGCTTCTCCAGCAGCACCGCCGCGGTCCGCCGCGCCGCCTCGCCGAGAAGGCCGGCGAGGCGATCGCGCTCGTCGAGGCGTGGATCGTCGGGAGCGATGCTCATGCGACCTGGACCAGTTTCCCGCCAAGAGGCGTCCTCTGCTACTTAGTGCATCTCTCCGGGAACAGAAAGCCGATCACAGCGCATGCCCGTCCCGGCGCCATGGTTAACCAGCTGCAAACCAGATTAACCCAATGTGCACGAAGCATATGGCTTCAAGGCCGCCCCCACTCTGACCTGCAGGACCGGATCATGACCGCCATCTCGCTCGAGCCGCTCGATCTGGCGGCCCTCCTCTGCAGCCGCGTCTGCCATGACGTGATCAGCCCGGTGGGCGCCATCGTCAACGCGCTGGAGGTGCTCGAGGAGGACGATCCTTCGATGAAGGAGTTCGCGCTCGACCTGATCAAGAAGAGCGCCCGCAACGCCTCCTCGCGTCTCCAGTTCGCCCGGCTAGCCTTCGGCGCCGCCGGCTCGGCCGGCGCGATGATCGATCTCGGCGATGCCGGCACCGTCGCGAACGGTTTCCTCAACGACGAAAAGCTTTCGCTCGACTGGGAGGCGCCCCGCGCTCTACTTCCGAAGAACCAGGTGAAGCTGCTTCTCAATCTGCTCGTCCTGGCCACGCAGGCGATCCCGCGCGGCGGCAAGATCACCAGTCGCGTCACCGTCGCCGGCGAGCAGGGCAATTTCGCGATCACGGCGACCGGCTCCCATGCCCGTATTCCTGCGCATGTCGAGGAGCTGATCGCGGGCCGCTCCGAAACCGGCACCATCGACGCTCATGCGGTCCAGCCGCTCTATACCGGCATGGTCGCGCGCGCCGCCCGGATGGCGATCGCGTTCAGCATCGACGGCGACACCGTCAGCATTTCCGCCCGCCCGTCTGACGCAGCGGAATAATCGGCGAAGAAGCAAGGAATTCGCAGCAACCCTCAACCGATCATAAACTCTTCCCGATCAATATCCGAGATCGATCAAGGTCGGTGGGCGAGTGGTCTCGGCATGGACGAGTTGCTGCAGGAGTTTCTCGGCGAGACCGGCGAGCATCTCGACACGGTCGACCGCGAGCTCGTGCGCTTCGAGCAGGAGCCGAACAACAGCGAGATCCTGCGCAACATCTTCCGCCTCGTTCACACGGTGAAGGGCACCTGCGGCTTCATCGGCCTGCCGCGGCTGGAAGCGCTGACCCATGCAGCAGAATCGGTGATCGGCCAGTTCCGCGACGGGGCGAGCGTCTCCTCCACGGCGGTCACCGCCATTCTCGACACGATCGACCGGATCAAGGAGATCATGGCCGAGCTCGCCGAGAAGGGGCAGGAGCCGCCCGGCAGCGACGAGGTCCTGATCGACGAGCTGCGCGCCCTCGCCGAGAGGGCGCGCCATGAGCTCGCCGGCAAGGACCAGCCGCAGCTCGATCCGGTCGCCGCCTATCTCGCCCGCGCGGCCGAGGCGAAGACCGCCGGCTCCGGCCAGAACAGCATTCAGGACGAGATGGATCTCGTCTTCCGCGCCGCGCCGAGCCCGCTCGACCAGCCACGGCCCGAGGAGGCGCCCCGCGACCCCAAGCTCGCCGGACCCGCGACGCTGCGCGTCAATGTCGACACTCTCGAGCATCTGATGACCATGGTCTCGGAGCTGGTGCTGACCCGCAACCAGCTGCTCGAGATCGCGCGCCAGCAGGACGATGCCGGCCTCAAGGCGCCGCTGCAGCGCCTCTCGCTCATCACCGCCGAGATCCAGGAAGGCGTGATGAAGACCCGGATGCAGCCGATCGGCAATGCCTGGTCGAAGCTGCCGCGGATCGTGCGCGACCTCTCCAACGATCTCGGCAAGAAGATCGAGCTCGTGATGGAGGGCGAGGATACCGAGCTCGACCGCCAGATCCTCGAGCTGATCAAGGATCCGCTCACCCATATGGTGCGCAATTGCGCCGACCACGCCATCGAGACGCCGCAGGAGCGCGCCGCGCTCGGCAAGCCCGAGATCGGCACGGTCCGCGTCTCGGCCTATCACGAGGGCGGCTCGGTCACGATCGCGATCAGCGATGACGGCCGCGGCATGGACACCGCCCGCATTCGCCAGAAGGCGCTGCAGCAGGGGCTGACCAGCGAGGCCGAGATCGAGCGGATGAGCGAGTCGCAGATCCTGCGCTTCATCTTCCACCCGGGCTTCTCGACCAGCGATGCCGTGACGGCGATCTCCGGCCGCGGCGTCGGCATGGATGTCGTCAAGGTCAATGTCGACGCGATCGGCGGCATGATCGACATCGCCAGCATTCCCGGCAGCGGCACCACCATCACCATCAAGATCCCGCTGACGCTGGCGATCGTCTCGGCCCTGATCGTCGCGGCCGGCGGCCAGCGCCTGGCCATCCCGCAGATCGTGGTGCGCGAGCTCGTGCGCGTGAAGGCCAATGGCGAGCACCGGATCGAGCATATCAACAACGCGCCGATCCTGCGCCTGCGCGACCGGCTCCTGCCGATCGTCTCCCTCGCCCAGGTGATGGACAAGACCCGGGCGGCAGGCGTCAGCGACGGCTTCATCGTCGTCACGCAAGTGGGCGAGCGCCAGTTCGGCATCCTGGTGGACCAGGTTTTCCACACCGAGGAGATCGTGGTGAAGCCGATGTCGGCCAAGCTGCGGCAGATCCCCCTCTTCTCGGGCAACACCATTCTCGGCGACGGCGCGGTGGTGCTGATCGTCGATCCCAACGGCGTCGCCCGCCTGGTCGGCGCGGTGGCGCAGCAGGACGAGGCTCCGCCGGCCGCGGCGGGCGTGGCCGCCTCGGCTGCGGAGCGCACCACCATGCTGGTGTTCGGCACCGGCGAGCAGGGCCTCAAGGCGGTGCCGCTGTCGCTGGTGACGCGCCTCGAAGAGGTCGAGGCCGAGCAGTTCGAGAGCGGCGGCGGCCGCATCCTCCTGAACTATCGTGGCCGGCTGATGCCGGTCGTGCCGGTCGACGGCGTCGAGATCAGGCGCTCGGGCATGCAGCCGCTCGTCATCTTCTCCGAGGGCGAATTTAGCATGGCGCTGGCCGTCGACGCCATCGTCGACATCGTCGACGAGGCCCTGGACATCGAGACGCTGGCGACGGCCGAGCAGGGTGTGGTCGGCTCGGCTATCATCCGCGGCCGCGCGACCGAGATCATCGATCTGGCGCATTATCTGCCGCGTGCCAATCCGAACTGGCTGGTCGGCAGCCGCGAGGAGCCGGCGGACGCACATGTCCTGCTGGTCGAGCCCTCGGAGTTCCTGCGCGAGATGCTGATCCCGGTGCTGAAGGCCGCCGGGCTGCGCGTGCGGCATGTTCCCGATCTGGCGATGGCGCCCGGCCTGGCCGCTGGCGAGGTGCCGCTGTCCGCCGTCGTCCTCGATCTCGACAAGGATGCGCAGGGCGCCTTCGCGCTGGCGGCCCGGCTGCGCGGCGAGGACCGTCATCCGCGGCTGCGCATCCTCGGCCTCGCCAGCCTGCCGACGCCGGATCTGCGCGCGGCTGGCGCGCATGCCGGCCTGGACGAGGTCGTCGCGAAATTCGACCGCCGGGGGCTGATCGGCGAGCTGACCGAGAACCGCGCCGGGCTGAGGCAAGCCGCATGACCAGCCAGCCCCCCATCGCGACGAGCGATCTGGCGAGCTTCGAGGAATCGCTCGACTACGTCACCGTCACGGTCGGCGAGCAATTGCTCGGCCTGCCCATCGGCCGCGTCCAGGACGTGTTCAACACGAGCCGCCTCACGCCGGTGCCGCTCGCGCCGCGGGAGATCATCGGCCTGCTCAATCTGCGCGGCCGGGTCGTCACCGCGATCTGCATGCGCCGGCGGATGAATCTCGCCCCGGCCGCCGACACCGGCAAGAGCGACGAGAAGGAGCTCGTCGCCGTCGGCATCGACCATGGCGGCGAGGCCTTCGCGCTGATCGTCGACGCGGTCGGAGAGGTGATGCGCCTCAGCCGCTCGACCTTCGAGCCCGTTCCGATCCATCTCGACCGGGCCTGGGCCAGCCTGACCAAGGGCGTCCACCGCCTCGAAGACCGGCTTCTCGTGGTGATCGACGTCGATGCCGTCCTGAATATTGAACTGCCTGCGGCCGCATGACACCGCATAGTGACCTGGAGACTTCGGTTATGAAATATTGCCTTGTGGTGGATGACTCCGCGGTCATCCGGAAAGTCGCCCGCCGCATTCTCGAAGGGCTCCAGTTCCGGATCGCCGAGGCCGAGGACGGCCAGCGCGCCATCGACGCCTGCAAGGGCGAGATGCCCGACGCCGTGCTGCTCGACTGGAACATGCCGGTGATGGACGGCTACGACTTCCTGCGCAATCTGCGCCAGATGCCGGGCGGCAAGCGCCCGAAGGTGGTCTTCTGCACCACCGAGAACGACATCGCCCATATCGCCCGCGCCATGCATGCCGGGGCCGACGAATACATCATGAAGCCGTTCGACAAGGACATCGTCGCTTCGAAGTTCCATCAGGTCGGCCTGCTCTGACGCGCGTCCCGCGGCCGCCCGGCCGCCTCCAATCGCCGGACACGCAAAGCCATGCCGACCGCCTCGCCCCTCGCGAACCAGCACTGCGGACGCCCGAGCACGGTGGTGATCGCGGACGATTCCGTCGTCGTCCGCGGCCTGTTCGCCCGCTGGCTCGGTGAGAGCGGCCGCTTCGACGTCGTCGCTGTCGCGCCCGATGGCGAGGCCGCCGCCGAGCATGCCGGGCGGCATCGTCCCGACCTGATGGTGCTCGACCTCGACATGCCGATCCTCGACGGCGTCCAGGCCCTGCCCCTGATCATCAAGCGCAGCCCGAAGACGGCGATCCTGCTCACCACCACCCTCACCGAGCGCAATGCGAAGCTCGCCCTGCACTGCATGTCGATGGGCGCGGTCGATGTGCTGCCCAAGCCCGACAGCCGCAGCGGCCTGACGCTCTCGCTGGATTTCCGCCGGGAGCTGATCGGCAAGCTGTCCAACATCGCCCAGTCGCGGCTGCCGCCGGGCGAGGCGCCGCCCGAGCCGCTGCGGCCGCCTCCGCTGCCGAGCGGCGTCGTCGATCTGCGGCCGCTGGTCTCCTCCACGCCGCGCTATCTCGTGATCGGAGCCTCGACCGGCGGGCCCCGCGCCATCGCCAAGGTCCTCGCCGATCTCGGCCGCGGCAATGGCGAGCTGACGACGCTGATCGTGCAGCATATGCCGCCGCTGTTCACCGCCTCCTTCGCCGATCAGATCGCGCAGCAGATCGGCGTCCCGGCCCGCGAGCCCTATGACGGCGAGCGCCTGAACCGCGGCACCATCTATGTCGCGCCCGGCGGCCGCCATCTCGGCATCGAGCGCAAGCTCGGCCATATCGTCGCCAGCATCAGCGACGGCCCGCCTGTCCGCTTCTGCCGGCCGGCGGTCGACGTGCTCTTCAACGAGGCCGCGCGCCATCTCGGCTCCGCGGCGCTGGGCCTGATCATGACCGGCATGGGCAGCGACGGCACCGAAGGCGCCGGCGCCCTGCGCCGCGCCGGCGCGGCGGTGATCGCCCAGGACGAGGACTCGAGCACGATCTGGGGCATGCCCGGTTCGGTGGTGCGCGCCCGGCACGCCAGCGCGGTCGTCCCGCTCGGCGGCATCGGCTCCGCCATCCGCGCCCTCGTGAGCGGGGGCCAGCCTTGACGGAGCAGGATTTCGACTTCCTGCGCAGCCTGCTGCAGGCGCGCTCCGGACTGCACCTCACCGCCGAGAAGCGCTATCTGGTGGAAAGCCGCCTCGGCATGCTCTGTCGCCGCCGCGGCATCGACAGCATCGCCGCGCTCGTCGCCATGCTGCGGCGTGCCTCCGGCCTCGAGATCGAGAGCGCCGTCATCGAGGCGATGACGACCAACGAGACGCTGTTCTTCCGCGACGGCACGCCCTTCGAGCTGTTCCGCAATGTCATCCTGCCGGAGAAGCTCGCCGCCAACGCCCAGACGCGCAGCCTCAGGATCTGGTGCGCCGCGGTCTCGACCGGCCAGGAGGCCTATTCCCTGGCCATGATGCTCGACGAGCTGGCCCCCAGGCTGGCCGGCTGGAAGGTCGAGATCCTCGGCAGCGACATCTCCGGCGACGTCATCGCGCGCGCCCGGGAAGGTCTCTACAGCCAGTTCGAGATCCAGCGCGGTCTGCCCGTCCAGCTCCTGCTGAAATATTTCCGGCAGGAGGGCGACAAATGGCGCCTCAGCGAGCGTATCCGCAGGATGGTCGAGTTCAAGCAGCATAACCTGCTCGAGCCGAGCCATCAGCTCGGCCAGTTCGACGCCATCTACTGCCGCAACGTGCTGATCTATTTCGACGTGCCGACCAAGGCGCGGGTGATGGCGGCCCTGGCCGAGCGCCTGGCGCGCAACGGCGCCTTCGTGCTGGGCGCGGCCGAGACCGTGATCGGCATCACCACCACCCTGGTGCCGGACCCTCAGCATCGCGGCCTCTACCGCAACGCGGCCTATGGGCAGGCCCCGCGCCCGAGCTTCCCGGCGCCTGCGCTCGGCAGCGGCCTCATGTCGAGCGGGCTCGGCCTCGCCCGCAGCTGAGCCGCCGCGCGGCGGCCCGCAAACAAAAACCCCGCCTTTCGGCGGGGTCCCCGTTCGCCTGTCGTGTACATCCGACGATCAGACGATAAACCGATAGGCGCCGAAGGTGACGCCGGGATGACGATCTCAGGCGGGGATGCGCTCTTCCGCCTCGTTCGGCTCGCGCAGCACATAGCCGCGGCCCCACACCGTCTCGATATAGTTCTTGCCGTCGGAGGCGTTGGCCAGCTTCTTGCGCAACTTGCAGATGAAGACGTCGATGATCTTCAGCTCCGGCTCGTCCATCCCGCCATAGAGATGGTTGAGGAACATTTCCTTGGTGAGCGTCGTGCCCTTGCGGAGCGAGAGCAGCTCCAGCATCTGATATTCCTTGCCGGTCAGGTGCACGCGCTGGGCATCGACCTCGACCGTCTTGGTGTCGAGGTTGACGACGAGGTCGCCGGTGGTGATGACCGACTGGGCATGCCCCTTCGAGCGGCGGACGATCGCGTGGATGCGGGCCACGAGCTCGTCCTTGTGGAAGGGCTTGGTCAGGTAGTCGTCAGCGCCGAAGCCGAGTCCCTTCACCTTGTCCTCGATGCCGGCGAGGCCGGAGAGGATCAGGATCGGCGTCTTGACCTTGGCAACGCGCAGCGAGCGCAGAACCTCGTAGCCGGACATGTCGGGCAGGTTCAGGTCGAGCAGGATAATGTCGTAATCGTAGAGTTTGCCGAGATCGACGCCCTCTTCACCCAGATCGGTCGTGTAGACGTTGAAGCTCTCGGACTTCAGCATCAGCTCGATGCTCTGGGCGGTCGCGCTATCGTCTTCGATCAGCAGAACCCGCATGTCACGTCCCCAATTTCGCCCCGAGGCCAGCGATCCTGTTCATTCCCCCGGAACCACCGCAGTTCCGGGCGACGAACGCTTGCCCGATGAAACGCCACGCGACACCCTACGGAGAAATGGTTAACAAACCCTGATTCCCGGGCGCAAGCGCTTCTTGGCCAAAAGTGCACGATCCTTGTCGAGGTGAGTCGAATTTGACACGGATCAAACGGGCTTCGGCCGCGAAAGCGCCTTTCGCGTCGGCCCCTGCCGAAAAAACGGACGAGATTCGTCCGGGCTTTCGGCGCGGCTTCGAAACGCAGTGTTAATCACTCGGGTAAACGAAAGGTTTACAAGCGCAGCATGAGCGGCTCCCAGCCCGGCCAGGACAGGCTTTCCAACCTCACCGCGATGATCGCGGAGCTCGAGGCGACGACCGTCTATGGTCGCGTCACCGCCGTTCGCGGCCTTCTGGTCGAGGTATCGGGGCCGATCGGCGCGATGAGCCTCGGCGGACGCGTCGATATCGAGATCGCCCCGGGCACGCGCGTGCCTTGCGAGGTCATCGGATTTTCTGGGGAAAAGGCCCTGGTCATGCCGTTCGGCGGGCTGGACGGTGTCCGCCGCGGCTGCCCGGCCTATGTCGATCGCGCCGCGGCGGGCCTGCGGCCGACCTCGGCCTGGCTCGGCCGCGTCGTCGATGCGCTCGGCCGCCCCGTCGATGGCGGGCCGCCCTTGCCCCAGGGCGAGCACATCATCCCCTTCCGCAACGATCCGCCGCCGGCCCATGCCCGCCGGCGGGTCGGCCCGCCGCTGGATCTCGGCGTACGCGCGCTCAACACCTTCCTGACCTGCTGCCTCGGCCAGCGCATGGGCATCTTCGCCGGCTCCGGCGTCGGCAAATCGGTGCTGCTCTCGATGCTGGCGCGTTATGCCAGGGCGGATGTCAACGTCATCGGCCTGGTCGGCGAGCGCGGCCGCGAGGTCCAGGAATTCCTGCAGGACGATCTCGGCCCCGACGGGCTCGCCCGCTCGGTGGTGGTGGTCGCGACCTCCGACGAGCCGGCGCTGATGCGCAAGCAGGCGGCCCTGACGACGCTCTGCCTCGCCGAGTTCTTTCGCGATCAGGGCCTCCAGGTGATGTGCCTGATCGATTCGGTCACCCGCTTTGCCATGGCGATGCGCGAGATCGGTCTCGCCGCCGGCGAGCCGCCGACCACCAAGGGCTACACCCCCACCGTTTTCGCCGAGCTGCCGCGCCTGCTCGAGCGCGCCGGCCCCGGCATCGGCGAGGGCGCGATCACCGGGCTGTTCACCGTGCTGGTCGACGGCGGCGATCATGACGAGCCGGTCGCCGATGCGGTGCGCGGCATCCTCGACGGGCATATCGTGATGGAGCGCAGCATCGCCGAGCGGGGGCGCTATCCGGCGGTGAACGTCCTGAAATCGGTGTCGCGGACCATGCCGCGTTCCTGCGACCCGACCTACTATCCGGTCGTGCAGAAGGCGCGCGCGACGCTCGCGACCTATGCCGACATGGAGGAGCTGATCCGTCTCGGCGCCTATCGTCAGGGCGCTTCGGCCGAGGTGGACGAGGCGATCAGGCTCAATCCGGAGCTGGAGGCTTTCCTGAAGCAGGGCAAGGACGAGGTGACCGGCCTCGGCGACGGCTATGCCAGGCTCGCCCGGATCATGGGGATGTGAATCAGGAAGCGCCGAGCGCGCGCAGCAGCGCCAGCGCATCGGCGGACATCCAGTCGGCTTCGCCGAGCAGATAGCCGCGCACCCCGCCTTGGCGGTCGACGGCATAGGTCACCGGCTGGCCCTCCGCCAGCGTGAACGGCGAAGACTCGCCGCCGGCATAGGGCGCCGTGATCCCGCGCCCGGCCGGATCGAGAAAGACCGGCAGCCCGGCGGCGCCGATGCGCGCGAGATAACGGGCGACGGCGCCGCGCTCGCGCTCATCGGTGCTGACCGTGAGAAGCTCGACCCCGGCGGCCCGCAGCGCGCCGCGCTGGCGCTCGAACCGCGGCAGCTCGATCCGGCATACCGGGCACCAGGTGGCCCAGAGATAGACGAGGCAGACCTTGCCCGGGACCGGCGCCAGCACCCCCGGCTTCCCGTCAAGCCGCTGCAGCCGCAGCGGCGCCATCGTCTGGACCGGCTCCAGCTCCCGAAACTGGTAGCGGCTGGTCCGGAAGACCGGCGGCCGCTCCCTGGCGATGCCCGGCCCCGCCAGCGCTGCGAGGGACGCATGGAGAAGGAGGCGGCGGGACGGCAAGCGTGCTGACATCCGCGCCTTCTCGCCGCCGATCATGGCGAAATCAATGTCCCGAGGCCGATAAGCGGCGCACCAGGACGAGCATGGCGAGCAAGGCGAGGCTCTGGATCGCCGCCGAGACCAGCAGCGTGCCCAGCGGGCCGAGCTGCGCGAGCATCACCGCGAACAGCAGCGGCGCCGCGGCGAAGGTCAGGTTCTGCGGCACCGTCAGCCGCCCGAGCATGGTGCCGAAGCCGCGCCGGCCGAACAGAGCGAGCGGCAGGGTGGCCCGCGCCACCGAGATCACGCCCATCGCGGCGCTGAACAGCACCACGAAGCCGATCGCGTTCGCCGCCGAGCCGGGCGCGAGCGCCATCAGCAGGCAGGAGACCGGGCCGACGGCGAGCCCGCCCAGCGCGACACGCTCGACCGGCAGGCGCGCGCCCGCGACGGCGTCGATCGCCCGTGCCGCGATGGTGGCCGGCCCGCTGAGCGTGGCGATGGCGACGGCGGTCGCGTTGCTGAGCCCCGCATCCTGCATCAGGCCGATCACATGCAGCGGCAGCCCCCAGGAAACCAGGCCGCTGGCCGAGAAGCTCAACGCCACCAGCCAGAAGGTCGCCCGGCGCTGCGCCGGCGGCACCCTGCCCTCCTCGTCCGGCGCCGGTGCCTGCTGGCCGGCATCGGCGGGATGGGGTGCGCGATAGGCCGGGATGGAGAGATGGATGGGCAGGACCACCAGCAGCTGGATCGCCGCGTAGACCAGCAGGCACATGCTCCAGCCGTAATGCGCGCTGAGCCAGGCGCTGATCGGCCAGAACACGCTGGAGGCCAGCCCGGTCACCAGCATCATCAGGCCGATCACCCGCCGCGTGCGCTCCCCCACCAGCTGGGCGACGGTGACATTGCCGGTATTGGCGAGCTGCATCGCATGGCCGATGCCGATCAGGAACCAGGTCGAAAGATAGCTGATAGGCCCCTGCGCGAAGGCGAGCAGCGCCAGGCCGAGGGCACAGACCACCGCGCCGGCGGACATCGCCGCCCGCGTCCCGCGCCGGTCGAGATGGCGTCCGAGCGCCGGCCCCACCAGCGCGCCGGTCACCAGCAGCACAGTGACGCCCCCGAACACCACCGCCGGGCCGAGCCCGAGATCCGCATCGATATAGGAGGCCAGCACCGAGGGCGAATAATAGATCGAGCCCCAGCCGATGACGCGGGTCAGCGCGAGGCCGCTCAGGAGCAGTCCATGTTCGGGCAGGCGGCGGGCGGGCAAGCGCGGATTCCACTGGCGCGGCGCGGCGCCCTTTCGATTCGCTGCAGCCTACTCCGCCGGCGCGGGCGATGGCAGCGCGCGCCGCGCAGTCGCCGCATGCATTAAAGGCGGCGCATGTCGGTAAGGAACGATCAACCTCCTTGGCCCATTGTGCTCCCCGTCTCGCGGATTTGTTCCGGCGGCGCGCCGAGGGGTCGGCGCGGTGCCAGAAGCGTAAGAACGAGATCTGTTCCGACGAGCTTGCGCCGCAGGCAGGTCGGGCCGGGCTCGAGCGTAATCAGGAGTTGGGCACGACATGAAGTCGCGAGAGACCCTTTTGCGTCTCAAACGCTTCCAGGTGGACGAGAAGCGCCGCCGGGTGAGCCAGATTGAGATGATGATCGCGGATTTTCACCGCATGGCCGCGGATCTCGACCGCGAGATCCAAAACGAGGAAGCCCGCGCCGGCATTTCCGACCCCGCCCATTTCGCCTATCCGACCTATGCCAAGGCCGCGCTCGGCCGTCGCGACAACCTGCGCCAGTCGGCCGACAACCTCCAGGGCCAGCTCGACGAAGCCAAGGCCGAGCTGCAGGAAGCCTTCGAGGAAATGAAGAAGGTCGAGATTCTCGACGATCGCGAGCGCGCCTCCGAGCGCGCGGCCGAGGCGGCCCGCGATCAGGCGATGATGGATTCGATCGGTCTGCGTTCGCGCGCCGGCGCCTGAGCCCGTTCCGATCAGATTGGTTCAATCTGATCGGATCCGGCTCTGAGGCGTCAGTCGATCACCGGATGATGCGGCACGGCGCTGCGCGGCAAGTGCCCGCCGAGCCGCGGGTCCTTCACCACTTCGATCCCGCGCTTGAACGGCTTGAAGCCGGAGCGCTGGTAGAACTCGACCGCGCCCTGATGGTCGAGCGTGCAGGTGTGCACCCAGAAGCGGCCGATCGGCTTGCTCCACGCCTTCTCCAGCGCGCGATTCATCAGCCAGCGCCCGGCGCCGCGGCCGAGCACGCTGTCCTCCAGGCCGAAAAAGGCGAGCTCGCCCTCGCCCGCGACGCGGTAGTCGAGCTCGAGCAGGCCGACATCGCGCCCTTCGAACCGGACGGCATAGAAATCGACGGCCGCATCGCCCAGGATCGCGCGCAGCTCCTCGGCCGGCATCACCAGGCGGCTGAACCACATCCAGCGCTCGCCAAGCAGCCGATAGACCGAAAGATAGTGTTCGGCATCCTCGCGCCCGATCGTCTCCAGCGAAAACCCCTCCAGCCCCGGCGGGTCCGGGCGGACCGGCGGCGGCGCGAACATCTCCAGCGAGGTCACGATCGCCGCGATCGTGCCGGGCGGCAGGTCGGTGGTGCCGTTGAGGCTGATGGGCATGGTCTCTGACATGATGCTATGGCGATCCCGCTGACGCTCTGCCGTGATCATGACATGATCGCAGCGAGACTGGGGATCGTCATGCACGCAGCCCGCCCTCGCGCCTTCGCATATCGACCCCGGCCTGTCGCCGGGAGCCTGCGATTGCTGCTCGCCTGTCTCGTCATGCTGCTCGCCGTCGTCCCGCATCTGACCGCGATGGCGCTGCCGCTGCCGGCCGGCCAGCAGCCGATGATGGCGATGGGCGCAGCGAGCGCAGATGCGCCCTGCCATGAGGAACGCGATCGGAGCGCGCAGGCCACGGTGATGGCACCCTGCTGCAGCTGGGGCTGTGGCATCCTGCGCGCCGCCACGCTCGCGCACGGGCAGACCCCGGTGCCGATCGGCCGGCGCCTGGCCGTGCCGCTTCTGCCGACGCCCGCGGGGGTTGGCGTCGAGCCGGCCATCCGGCCGCCCCGCCCCGACGTCCCGACGATCTAGCCACCGCAGCTATTCTCGAAAGGACCGATCAATGACCATCCATCGCAATCTGCTGGCGGGCATCGCCCTGGCCGGCGCGCTGGCCCTCGCCGGCACCGCCTTCGCCCAGGGTCATCAGGGCCATGGCAGCCATGCCCCGGCCTCGGCTGCGCCGGCAGGCCCCGCCACCGCCGGCTACAAGGCCGCCAACGACAAGATGCACAAGGACATGGACATCGCCTTCACCGGCGATGCCGATGCCGATTTCGTCCGCGGCATGATCCCGCATCACCAGGACGCGGTCGACATGGCGAAGGTCCTGCTCGCGCATGGCAAGGATCCCGAGCTGCGCAAGCTGGCGCAGGGCGTGATCGCCGAGCAGGAAAAGGAAATCGCCTTCATGCGCGCCTGGCTGAAGAAGCACGGCAAATAACGGAGCAATCAGCATCGCCGCCCGCCCCGGTTCGCACCGGGGCGGGCTTGCCCTGCCGGGCCTGCGCTGGCAGAGAGGCGGCGCGAGACGGCCACGCATTTGCTGCATGCATCGGCTACCGATCGCGCATAGGCTTGCCCGATCTCTCCGGCCGTCTGCGGGTTCGATGAAGAAGTATGTCGACTATCTCTGGCCGCTGATCGGCCTCGTCGCGGTCGTCTGGTCGGTCGACCTGCTCTGGGACAAGCTCAAGGCCGAGGCGCTGACCAATGAGGTCGTGGCTGCCCAGCTCGAGCAGGCCGGGCTGTGGGAGGCGATCAGGATCGTCGCCGCCGGCATCGGCGAGAAGATCGCCCTGATCTCGCCGGCCGCCTTCTTTCACGCCGCCCTGGCGACGCTCGTGGCCTATGCCGCCCTCGCCTGGTACGACCGCATCGCGCTGCTGCATCTGCACCGCGAGAAGGGCATCTCCTGGGCCTATATCTCGCTCTGCTCCTTCGTTACCTACGCGCTCTCGCACAATATCGGCGCCTCGGTCTTCTCCGGCGGCATGGTGCGCTATCGCGCCTATCACGCGAAGGGGCTGACCGCGGCCGAGATCGCCGTCCTGGTCGCGCTCTGTTCCTTCACCTTCGCCTTCGGCACCTTGCTGCTGATGGGGCTGGTGCTGATCGGCGAGCCGCAGATCCTGCGCCCGCTGCACCGGCTCTCGGACTGGTTCGGCATCGGCGACATGCAGGCGCGGCTGATCGGTTTTGCCCTGCTCGCCTTCTGCGCCCTCTACACGATCGGCTCATGGCTCGGCTTCAAGCCGCTGCGCATCGGCAAGTTCGAGCTGGTCTATCCGCGCCTGCCGATCGTCGCGCGCCAGTATCTCGCCGCCCCGCTCGAGCTGGCGGGCGCCGCCGGCATCATCTATTTCGCCCTGCCCGAGCAGGGCAATCCCGGCTTCTTCATCGTGCTCGGCGCCTTCCTGATCTCCTTCTCGGCCGGGCTGCTGAGCCAGGTGCCGGGCGGGGTCGGCGTGATGGAGGCCGTGTTTCTCGCCGTCATGCCGGGCATTCCGGCCCCGGCCGTCTTCGCGGCGCTGCTGATCTGGCGGCTGTTCTATCTGATTATCCCGCTGGTGCTGTCCCTGCCGGTGGTGCTCGCCTTCGAGCGGGCCCAGCTGCGCAAGGCCCTGGCGCATGAGACGCAGGTCAAGGCCCAGCAGGAGGCCGCGGCCAAGGCGGCGGCGCTGGAGATCGAGCAGCAGCGCTGAGCCTCAGCGCCGCAGGGCGATCGCCGCGGCACCGAACATCAGCAGGCTGCCGATCGCCTCGGCGAGGCCGAAGGGCTCGCCCAGCGCCAGGACGCCGGCCGCCACCGCGATTGCCGGGCTGATGAAGGCATAGAGCCCGGCCCGAAAGGCGCCCCAGTCGCGCACCAGCCGCATATAGGCGGTGAAGCCGATCAGCGAGCCGCCCACCACCAGGAAAGCCAGGGACGGCGCCGTCGGCCAGGCCGCCAAAGCCGCGATATCGGCGGCTGACACGTCTTCCAGCAGCACGGACATGCAGGCGAGCCCGGCACCGCCGATCAGCGTCTGCCAGCCAGCCAGCGCGATCATCGGCATTCGCCGCATCAACGGGCGCGACCACACGGCGCCGAAGCAATAGAGCAAGGTGCCGCCGGCGACTGCGGCGAGTCCCCAGAACTCGAGCGGATTGCCGGCGGCGGCGAATCCGCCCAGCGCGCGCGTCGCGAACAGGAAGCCGAGCCCCAGCGAGCCGAGGCCGATCGCCGCCAGCTTGCGCAGACCGATGCCATGGCCCTCGATCAGCCGGCTGGCGATGATCGTGAACAGCGGGATGGTCGCGAAATTGACGATCGCCGCCAACCCGCTCGGCGACTGCGCCGTGCCCCAGAACAGCAGCGTGTAATTGCCGGTGTTCAGCAGCAGCGCCGTCGCGACGACGCGCGCCCAGGCATCGCGCGGCACCGTCAGCACGTCCCGCCCCGCCCAGGCCAGCATCAGCGTCCCGGCGATGGTGAAGCGCGCGCAGGCGAGGAAGATCGGCGGCACATGCTGAGCCCCGATCTTGACCGGCAGCCAGGTCAGCCCCCAGACCAGGCACATCAGGGCGAACAGGACGGCATTGCGCGACATGGCGGAGCTGAGCGCCCGTGTGCTGGAGGGTATGCATGCCGGCGGCATGGCCGCGGCGAGCTCTTGCAGAGCCTTGTTCTACTATAATAGACTGTAGGCTATGATGATGGATGATCTCGGGTCAAGGCTGGCCGAACGGCTGCGGGGCGAGCGCGAGGCGCGGGGCTGGAGCCTGAACGATCTCGCCGAGCGCTCCGGCGTCTCGCGCGCCATGATCAGCCGCATCGAGCGCGGCGAGGCGAGCCCGACCGCGGTGCTGCTCGGCCGGCTGTCCGGAGCCTTCGGCCTGACCCTGTCCAATCTGCTGGCGCGGATCGAGAATGCCGGCGAGCGGGTCCGGCGCGCGGCCGATCAGCCGCTCTGGCGCGATCCCGATACCGGCTTCGTCCGCCGCGCCATCTCCCCGGCCGGCAATGGCGATCTCGAGCTGGTCGCCGGCGAATTGCCGCCCGGCGCCGCCATCGCCTATCCGGCGAGCTCCTATGCCTTCATCCGGCAACAGATCTGGATGCAGTCGGGACTTCTCGACTTCGACGAGGGCGGCACCGTGACCCGGCTGGAGCCGGGCGACTGCATGGAGCTAGGCCCGCCCAGCGACTGCCGCTTCAGCAATCCCGGTCCCGAGACGGCGCGCTACCTCGTGGTGGTGGCGCGGCGCTGAGCGAACCTCAGACGCTGCCCACCGTCCGCAGCTTGGCGCGCGGATGGATTTCGCTTTGCGAGAGCACCGGCGTCTCGCGGCGGAAGCGCTCGATGATCTGGCGCACGAAGGGCCGCGCCATGCCGGAGGTGACCAGCGCCGGCATCTCGCCGAGCCGCGCCGCCTCCTCGAACTTGTCGCGCACCGCATGGACGAACTCCTGCAGCCGCGAGGGCTGCATCGCCAGATGCCGGTCCTCGCCCTGGCCGACGATCGATTCGGCGAAGACGCTCTCCCAGGCCGGCGACAGGGTGATGATCGGCAGCTGCCCGTGCTGGTTGGAGAACTGCGCGCAGATCTGCCGGGCCAGCCTCATGCGGACATGCTCGGCGATGTCGCGCGGCCCCTTGAGCGCCCCGGCGACCTCGGCGATGCCCTCGACGATCGTGCCGAGATCGCGGATCGAGATGCGCTCGGACAGCAGCAGCTGCAGCACGCGCTGGATGCCGGTGGTCGAGATCTGGCTCGGCACGATCTCCTTGACCAGATCGGCATGGTCCTTGGGCAGCTCGCGCAGCAGCTTCTGCACCTCGGCATGCGAGAGCAGCTCCGGCATATGCGATTTCAGCACCTCGGTGAGATGGGTCGAGATCACCGTCGCGGCATCGACCACGGTGTAGCCGCGCAATTGCGCCTCGTCCTGCAGCGCGCCGTCGATCCAGGTCGCCGGCAGCCCGAAAGTCGGCTCGAGCACATTATGGCCCGGCAGCATGACCGAGCCGCCCATCGGGTCCATCGCCATGTACTGGCCGGGATAGACGATGCCGTGACCGGCATCGATCTCCTTGATCTTGATATAGTAGTGGTTGGCCTCGAGCTGGACGTTGTCGACGATGCGCACCGCCGGCATCACGAAGCCGAGCTCGGCGGCGAGCTGGCGCCGCAGCGCCCGCACCTGGTCGGTCAGCCGGTCGGCCCCGCCCGGCGCATTGACCAGCGGCAGCAGCCCATAGCCGATCTCGATCTTGAGCTCGTCGAGCTTGAGCAGATCGTTGAGGGTCTCCTCCTTCGGCGAGCCGTCGGCCGCCAGCGGCGAGGCCTCCTGCGCCTTGGTCGCCGCCTCCGCCTCGCGCGCCTTGCCGAGCTGGCCGAAATGACGGGCGAGCACGGCCGCGCCGCCCGCCAGCATCAGGAAGGGCAGCATCGGAATGCCCGGCAGGATGGCGATCAGCGCCATCACCGCCGCCGACATGCCGAGCGCCTTGGGATAGCCCGAGAGCTGCTTGCCCAGCGCCTTGTCGGCCGCGCCGCGCACGCCGGATTTGGAGACCAGCAGGCCGGCGGCCGTCGAGACGATCAGGGCCGGGATCTGGCTGACCAGCCCGTCGCCGACCGTCAGCTGCGTGTAGTTGCGGGCGGCGTCGCCGAAGCTGAGCCCCTGCTGCGCGACGCCGATGATCATGCCGCCGATCACGTTGATGAAGGTGATCAGCAGGCCGGCGATGGCGTCGCCGCGCACGAATTTCGAGGCGCCATCCATCGAGCCGAAGAAGGAAGCCTCGTCTTCCAGCGCCTTCCGGCGCGCCTTGGCGACGTCCTGGTCGATCAGCCCGGCCGAGAGATCGGCGTCGATCGCCATCTGCTTGCCGGGCAGCGCATCGAGCGCGAAGCGCGCGGCGACCTCGGCGATGCGGCCCGAGCCCTTGGTGATGACCACGAAATTGACGATGATCAGGATGGTGAAGACGATCACCCCGATCACGAAATTGCCGGCCATCACGAAATTGCCGAAGGCCTCGATGACATGGCCGGCGGCGGCGCCGCCCTCGTGGCCATGCGCGAGAATCAGCCGCGTCGAGGCGAGGTTCAGCGCCAGCCGCAGCATCGTCACGATCAGCAGCACCGTCGGGAAGGCAGAGAACTCCAGCGGCTCCTCGATGAACAACGCCGTCATCAGCACGAGCACCGACAGGATGATCGACAGCGCCAGCAAGAGGTCGAGCACCATGGCGGGCAGCGGGAAGATGAGCACCACCAGGATGCCCATCACGCCGATCGCCAGGAATAGGTCCGGCCGGTTGAGCAATTCGCCCATCTGGCCGCGCGTCGGCACGCTCATGCCGCCGCCCCTGCCTGAGGTCACATCGCTCATCGAAGAACCGCTCCCCTGCCGCCCGCAGAATGGCGGCCGCACCCGGCAATTCTTGCCCAGTGCATGGTGAACGAGTGGTTAAGAGGGCCGAAAAAATCCCATCTGGAACCTTTTCCTGAACGGGCTGTTATCGAATGGCCGCGTTCCGGCCGCATTCGCGCGTCCCACTGCATCCGGGTCGACGAACATCGGTCACGAGAAGAACCGCAGCCTTTTGGAGATGAATCTTGAATAGACGTTCGTTCATGCTCAGCCTGTTTGGCGGCCTTGCCGCCGCCGGCGCCGGTGGCCTCGGCATTGCCCAGGCTGCCGCTCCGGCGCCCGCCATCCCCGGTCCTGAAGCGCTCCCGCCCGAACTGAAAGCCGGCCTCGACCAGGCCGACGCCGCGTTCAGCCAGACCGTGGTGCGCGAGCGCGTCGTCGTTCGCCGCCGCCCGCGCCGGCCGGTGGTCGTGCGCCGCCGCACCGTCATCGTCCGCCGTCCGCGGCCGCGCCGCGTCGTGGTGCGCCGCCGGGTCATCTACCGCTGAGAACCAGATCGGCGGCGCCGGACATGGCTCCATTCGCGCCGCCGATCCTTCGCCACCTGGCCGAGTCGGCACGGTTGATTCCCTCTGATCCTAACTGGCCCGGCTGAACGCGTGCTACGTTGCCATGCTTCCAATCCCGATCATGGTGAACCCCATGCACGTACGGACTGAGAGCGCCACGCAGATCGTCACCGACATCCCCGCCAGGCTCGACCGGCTGCCTTGGTCGCGCTTCCACACGCTCGTCGTCGTCGCGCTCGGCATCACCTGGATCCTCGACGGGCTCGAGGTGACCCTCGCCGGCGCCGTCTCCGGCGCCCTCAAGGAAAGCCCGACCCTCCGCTTCACCAACACCGAGATCGGCCTCGCCGGCGCCGCCTATATCGCCGGCGCCGTCATCGGCGCGGTCTTCTTCGGCTGGCTGACCGATCGGCTCGGCCGCAAGAAGCTCTTCACCATCACCGTGCTGGTCTATCTCACGGCCACGGCCGCCACCGCCTTCTCCTGGAATCTCTGGAGCTTCCTGCTCTTCCGCTTCCTGACCGGCATGGGCATTGGCGGCGAATACACCGCGATCAACTCGACCATCCAGGAGCTCGTGCCGGCCCGTGTGCGCGGCTGGACCGACCTCGTCATCAACGGCTCCTTCTGGGTCGGCGCCGCGATGGGCGGCATCGCCGCCATCGTCCTGCTCGACCCTGCCGTCGTCGCGCCTGAGACCGGCTGGCGCCTCGCCTTCTTCATCGGCGCCGTGCTCGGCCTGGTCATCCTGCTGCTGCGCCTATGGATTCCGGAGAGCCCGCGCTGGCTGATGAGCCATGGCCGCATCGCCGAGGCGGAGGCGATCGTCGCCGGCATCGAGGCCCGGACCTGCGCCACCGCGCCGCAAGCCCCGCTGCCGACATTGACCCTGATCCCGCGCCGGCACACCCCGCTGCGCGAGGTTCTCGACACCCTGTTCGTGACCTACCGGCCGCGGACCCTGGTCGCGCTGGCCCTGATGAGTTCGCAGGCCTTCTTCTACAATGCGATCTTCTTCACCTACGCGCTGATCCTCACCGATTTCTACGCCATCCCCTCGAACCTGATCGGCTGGTTCATCCTGCCCTTCGCTGCCGGCAATTTCCTCGGCCCGCTGCTGATCGGGCGCCTGTTCGACAGCTGGGGGCGGCGGCCGATGATCGCTGGGACCTATATCCTCTCGGGCGTGCTGCTCACCGCGACCGGCGTGCTCTTCGCGCGCGAGCTGGTCACCGCCAGCCAGCTGACGATCTGCTGGAGCATCGTCTTCTTCTTCGCCTCGGCGGCGGCGAGCTCGGCCTATCTGACGGTGAGCGAGACCTATCCGATCGAGATCAGGGCGCTCGCCATCGCCGTCTTCTACGCGATCGGCACCGGCCTCGGCGGCATCGCCGGACCCTGGCTGTTCGGCGTCCTGATCGACACCGGCTCGCGCTACAGCGTGCTCGGCGGCTATCTTCTCGGCGCCGCGCTGATGATCGCCGCCGGGCTGATCGCCTGGCGCTTCGCGGTCCCGGCGGAACGGCGCACCCTGGAGGATATCTGCAAGCCGCTCAGCGCGGTCTGAGGAGAACGAGGCCGGCCCGGCCGCCGAGGCTGCGAAACCGGGCCAGACCTCTGCAAGGATCCGACGGCCGGACATCCCGCGCCGGCGGTCACCGAGGCCGAGGCCACGCCACCGGCGCGGTGTCGGTGCGGTGAAATGAGAGCAGGATACGGCGGCCGGCAACGGTTCGCCGCGCTAACCTGCTCCGGCTCGAAGGCGTGCCATATCAGAGCATGCCGGTCGCAGGGTCCGTTCCGGCCGTTCCCGCAGGGCGGGTCGGCCAAGGCTACGGTCCCTGGTTTGGAGGTTGGAGACGGGCCCGCCGGTCGAGCGACCGGAACGGGCTTCAGAGCATCGGACCGGAACTGGGCACCGGTTTTCGGGCAATCCGATGCTGAACCAGAGGCTGGATCGCCGAGTTGCCTCCGTCAGGATGCGGGGCGATCCAGAGTGGCTTCGTGGCAACGCGGCGCCTGGATCGAGCAACAGGAGAATGACATGGATCGACGTTCATTCGTGATGGCGCTGTTCGGCGGTCTTGCCGCGGCCAGCGCAGGCGGCATCGCCGTCTCGGAAGCGGCGCAGCTGAAGCCGGTTCCGACACCGGACCCCGCCAGGAAGCCGGAAGACCTTCCGGCCGAGATGAAGGACGGCCTCGACAAGGCCGATGCCGACTTCAGCCAATATTACTATTACCGCCGCCCGCGCTATCGGCGCTATTACTATCGTCCCCGCTATTATTATCGCCCCCGGCGCTATTATTACCGCCGCCGCTATTACTGGTAACATCGCTTCCCAACTCTGGGAGCGAAGCGGGCCGGGGCGACGCCTCGGCCCTTTTTTTGCGCAGCAACGCGGCCGAAGCCACGCCTCCGCACATCAAAGCCTGATACGAAGCGTCATCAGCTAGCGCAACCGCACGGCTCCGCGACCTCCCGTTCGCAAAACCGTCCCCTTCCCAGCGGCTGCGGAAGCTGATGACGCAACGCCCTCCCCTCCGATTAGCTCGGATTATTTATCATTCATTTCATTATATACGAGCAGATCGCCAGCACAACCACGGCGGGAAAATAATTTCCGGTCAGCGCCGCATTTTTTGCCAAGAGCTCCCTAAGGTAAGTACCGCAGCCCTACAGCGTCTGCGTGCGCGCCTGCCCGGGCTCGGCGACCGGCACGCCGGAGGCGACATATTCGCTGAGCTTGTTGCGCAGCGTGCGGATCGAGATCCCGAGAATCTTGGCGGCATGGGTGCGGTTGCCGAGGCAATGGTCGAGCGTATCCAGGATCAGGTCGCGCTCGACATCGGCGACGGTGCGCCCGACGAGGCCGCGGGTCACGGCTTCCGCCGTCTGCGCCGCGCGCGAGGCGACATCGCCACCGCCAGCCGGGCCGAGGGTCTCGCCTTCGGGAGTGAGCATGGCCTCGGAGCCGATCTCGACGCCCTGCGCCAGCAGCACGGCACGGTGCACGGTGTTCTCGAGCTCGCGGACATTGCCGCGCCAGGAATTGGCCAGCAGCAGCTTGCGCGCCTCGGGCGCGATCGGGCGCAGCGGCAGCCCGTTGAGCTCGGCATATTTCTTCGCGAAATGATCGGCCAGCGCCAGGATGTCGCCCGGCCGCTCGCGCAGCGCCGGCAGGCGCAGATGCACGACGTTCAGCCGGTAGAACAGGTCCTCGCGGAAGGAGCCTTCGCGCACCGCCTCCGCCAGATTGCGGTTCGAGGTCGCGATGATCCGCAGGTCGACCTTGACCGGCTGCGCGCCGCCGACCCGGTCGATCATCCGCTCCTGCAACGCGCGCAGCAGCTTGGCCTGCAGGCGCACATCCATCTCGGAGATCTCGTCCAGCAGCAGCGTGCCGCCATTCGCCTCCTCGAACTTGCCGATGCGCCGCGCGACGGCGCCCGTGAAGGCGCCCTTCTCATGGCCGAACAGCTCCGATTCCAGCAGGTTGTCGGGAATCGCGGCGCAGTTCACCGCGACGAAGGGCTTGTCCTTGCGCAGCGATGTCTGGTGCAGATGCTGCGCGATCATCTCCTTGCCGGTGCCGCTTTCGCCGGTGACCAGCACGGGCGCGTCCGAGCGGGCGATCTGGTTGGCGAGCTGGACGACGCGCTCCATCGCCGGGTCGCGCCAGATCAGGCTGGCCTTGTCGCCGGCGACGGCGGCGAGCACGGCGGCGATCAGCTCCGGATCGGGCGGCAGCGGCACGTATTCGCGTGCGCCGGCCTGGATCGCCGCCACCGCCGCGCGGGCATCGGTCGAGGTTCCGCAGGCGACGAGCGGCGTGCGGATGCGCTCCGCCTCGAGCGCCGCGACGAGGCGGGCGATCGGCTGCTCGACATCGACCATCAGCAGGTCGCCGCCCTTGGCGCGCAGCACCGCCAGCGCCTGCTCGACGCTCTCGGCATGGGTGACGCTGGCGCCCTGGGAGACGGCGATCTTCGCCGCGGCGATGAGCTGGCCCTTGAGGCTGCCGACGATGATGAGGCGCATGGCTCGGAGCTTTCCTTGATCCCGGTCGCGAACCGCTGTCAGCGATCCGTCTTGATGATTTCCGTCATGGTCACGCCGAGGCGCTCCTCGACCACGACGACTTCGCCGCGTGCCACCAGCCGCTCGTTGACGAAGATATCGATGGCTTCGCCGACGCGCCGGTCGAGCTCCAGCACGGTGCCTGGCGCGACCCGCAGCAGATCGCCGACCGCGATGCGCGAGGAGCCGAGCACGGCCGAGACCGTCACCGGCACGTCGAAGACCTGCTCCAGATCCTCGGCGGTCTTGACCGGCACCGGCCCCGAACGCGCGACCGAGTCGCCACCGCTGTGATCGAAGGAGAGATCGGCCTGGTTCAGCGGCGGCAGGTTGAGATCGTTTTCATTCGCCATCGCGCTCACCCTGCCATTGGTCCGAAGACGCTTTTCACGGCCGCATCGACGGCCGCATCGAGCTGCGCGCGCTCGATCGCGATGCCGCCATCGGCCCATTCGAGCCTGCCGTCGCCGGGCGCGATCTCGGGATCGCCGAGCACGACGAGCTTTCCGGCGAAGCCGGTCTCGCGCGCGAGCGCCGTGATCTGGCCGTCCACGGCCTCGACCAGGCTGTCATGCACGCGGATCACCAGATGCGGCGCAAGCCTGGCATGGGCGAGGCATTCGCGCGCCGCCCCGAGCAGCTGCGCCAGCGGCTTGTCCTCCAGCGCCGCGCCGGCAAGGCCGCGGGCCGTCGTCACCGCGAGCTGCGCCGCCTGGGCCTCGATCGCCCCCATGCGCTCGTCCTGCTGCGCCAGCAGCCGCTCGCAGCTGCGCGCGAGCTGTCCCATCAGCGCCACGAGCTGCTGGTCGCCCTCGCGGCGGGCCTGCTCCTGGCCGCTGCGAAAGCCCTCCGCCCGCGCGGCCGCCAGCGCGTCCTCGTCGATCACCGGGCGGCTATTGCCGCTGAAATCGGCGGCGAACATGAATTTCTTGGCTGCGGCCATGGTCCAGGGCGCCTCTAATAGACCAGTTCGTCGTCGGCATTGCCCTTGGCGATCACGATCTCGCCCTTCTCGGCGAGATCCTTGGCAAGGGTGACCATCTTCATCTGCGCTTCGTCGACCTCCTTCAGGCGCAGCGGGCCGAGCCCCTGAATGTCGTCCTGGAGGTTCTTGGCGGCACGCTGCGACATCGCCCCCATGAAGAAGGCGCGCATATCCTCGTTGGCGCCCTTGAGCGCACGCGCGAGCGTGTCCTTGTCGACCTGGCGCATCAGCGTCTGCAGGCCGGCGGAATCGAGCTTGCCGAGATCCTCGAAGGTGAACATCAGCGCCCGGATGCGCTCGGCCGATTCCTGGTTGGTCGCGTCGAGGGCGGCAAGGAAGCGCATCTCGGTCTGGCGATCGAAGCCGTTGAAGATCTCGGCCATCATCTCGTGCGGATCGCGGCGGCGGGTCTGCGTCAGCGTCGAGACGAATTCGGTGCGCAGCGTATTCTCGATATGGTCGAGCGCCTCCTTCTGCACCGATTCCATCCGGAGCATCCGGCTGACCACCTCGATTGACAATTCATTGGGCAGGTTGCGCAGCACATTGGCCGAATGCTCCGGCCGGATCCGCGACAGGATCACCGCGATGGTCTGCGGGTATTCGTTCTTGAGGAAGTTCGCGAGCACGACCGCGTCGATATTGCCGAGCTTCTGCCACATATTGCGGCCGGCCGGACCACGGATCTCCTCCATGATCAGCGCCACCTGATCGGTCGGCAGGATCTTTTCGAGCAGCGAGATGGTGCGGTCGAAGGAGCCGGTGATCGCCCCGGCGCTGGAGAGCTTGCCGACGAAGTCGAGCATCAGCTTCTCGACCTGCTCGGAATCGACCGTGCCGAGCTCCGCCATCGCACGGGTGATGATGCGGATTTCCTCGTCGTCGAACTCCTGCCAGATCGCCCGGCCGTGATCCTCGCCGAGCACCAGCAGGATGACGGCGGCACGCTGCGGGCCGGTCATCGCATCGATGGTCGTCGGCCCCTCGAAATTGCCTGCGCCCTCCACCGAGGCGGCGCCGTTGCGGGTTGCGATCGAGCGCGTTGCCATGGGTCAGGCTCCCGTCACGCGGGTGCCCGCTCATGGATCCAGCCGCGCAGCACTGCGACGGAATCCGCGGGGTTCTGGGTGACGAGCGCGCCGATCTTCTCGACCGATTGGGCCTTGATCTGGCCCTTGACCTGCGCGATCGCCAGCATCCGCTCGGACGGTGCCGCAAGGTCGACATCGCTGATATCCGGCCCGCCGGCGCTGCCAGGCGCCACGGAGGGGTCGCCATTGCTCTGGTCGGTGATGACGGTGCCGCCCCGCATGAAGCTCGGCATTGCGCGGACATCGCGATCGGGCGCCAAGACCTGCTTCAGCAGCGGACGCACCACCACCATCAGCACGATCAGCACCAGCAGCGCGACCACGCCCATCTCGGCGAAGCGAACAATGTCCTCCTTGGTGAAGGAGAGCAGCTGCTGCATCAGCGTCTGCTCGGTCAGATCGGTTGGCGCCTGCGGCCCCTCGGCGAAGCGCAGATTGACGACCTCGACCTGGTCGCCGCGCTGGCGGTCGAAGCCGATCGCGGTCCGGACCAGCTGCCCGATCCGCTCCAGCTCCTCCTGGGAGCGCGGCTGATAGGCCGTCTCGCTGCCGTTCTGCGTATAGACGCCGTCGACCAGCACCGCGACCGAGAGCTTGCGGACGCGCCCGCCCTCCTGGACCTCGGTGCGGGTGGTGCGCGAGATCTCGTAATTGACCACCTCCTCGTTCTTGGAGGTGGTGTCGCGCTGCACGCCCTGCTGCTGGCCCTGGTTCTGCTGAGCGCCGGGCAGCTCGTTGCCGACGGTGACCCCTTCGCGCTGCTCGTTGCTCGCCGAGGCTTCGGTGCGGTTCTGGCTCGAGCGGATGACCTTGCTCTCGGGATCGAAGGTTTCCGAGCGGCTCTCGATCCGGTTGGAATCGAGCGTCGCCGAGACCTGGACGCGTGCCCGGCCGGGACCGACGATGCTGGCGACGATATCCTCGATCTGCGTCTTCATCCGCCGCTCGATCGCGCCCTGACGCTCGTCCAGCCCGACGCCGATCATGCCTTGCTCGCCCTGCGCCCCGTCGGCGAGCAGCCGGCCGCGCTCGTCGACGATCGAGACGCGCTCGGGCTTCAGCCCGTCGACGGCCGAGGAGACGAGATGGCGGATCGCCCGCACCTGCGCGCTGTCGAGATCGCCCGCGAGCTTGAGCGCGATAGAGGCGCGCGGCGGCTCGCGGTCGCGCTCGAACAGGCGCCGCTCGGGAATGACGAGATGCACGCGGGCGGCCTGGACGCGGCTGATCGAGCGGATGGTTCGCGAGAGCTCGCCTTCGAGCGCGCGTAAGTGGTTGATGTTCTGGACGAAGCTGGTCGAGGAGAAGGCGTCGCCCTTGTCGAAGATCTCGTAGCCGACGCCGCCTCCCGAGGGAATACCCTTGCCGGCGAGCTCGAGCCGCAGCCGCGGCACGTCCGGCCGCGGCGCCAGGATCGTCGTGCCGTCGCCGCGCAGCTCGTATTTGATGCCGCGCGTGTCGAGATCCTTGAGGATCGCACTGACATCCTGGCTCGACAGATCGGCGAAGAGCACCCCCATCGCCGGCTGCGACATCCGCAGCATGACGAAGACGAAGAACCCGATCAGCGCGAGCGTGACCGCCAGCATCGCCGCCAGCCGCGCCGCACCGAATCTCCGGAACTGATCGAGCAACCCGTTCACGCCGCCATCCGCTGCCTTCGCCCTGCGAAAAGAATTCGCCGGACGCATCACTAGGCAAGTTTTTCCCAGTGCATGGTTAGCGTCGGGTTAACGCGGCGGGCGAAACGGCATCAGAGGGTGAAAACGGCCCCGCAAGCCCGCCCCCAAACGCGAAAAGGCGCCGGCCTTGGGGCCGACGCCTGACGAGGCATCCGGATCGTGCCGGCTTATTGGCGGTAATGCTGGATCCGGGTGGTCCGCAGTCCGGCGAGGCCATGCTGGTCGATCGAGGACTGCCAGCTGAGGAATTCGTCCACCGTCAGCGTGTAGCGCTGGCAGGCCTCCTCGAGGCTGAGCAGCCCGCCACGGACGGCGGCGACGACTTCCGCCTTGCGGCGGATCACCCAGCGGCGCGTGTTCATCGGCGGCAGGTCCGCGATGGTCAGCGGGCTGCCATCGGGTCCGATCACATATTTGACGCGCGGTCGCAACGGCTCGGTCATGATACACTCACACAACTCAACAGACCTACTGACCAGCGACGATAGTCCCTCAGATTTAAATTTTGCCTAAAGGAACCGCGCAGGCTGTCGCCATGCAGGGGTTGCATGGGACGCGCGGCCTAGGGGGTGCTCTTCACGGATTTGACCTTGTCGAGCGAGACCTTGATCGCGCCGATCAGCAGCGTCGGAACCTGGGTCGAGAAGTCGATGCCGTCGACCTTGCCGGTGACCTCGGTCTTCACCGTGATCGCGGCGCCCTGCAGATCGACCCCGTCGACCGTGATCGTGTACTCGCCGGGCTCCGCCAGCGTGCCGGTGTCGGTCTTTCCGTCCCAGACATAGCTCTGGCTCCCCGCCACCAGCGTCTTGGTGTCGCTCTTCACCACATTGCCCTTGGCGTCCTTGATCGTGATCGTCCCGGTGCCGCCCTTGGAGGCGTCGAGCTTCCATTCCGCCTTGCCGTCCTTGAGCTGCGTCGCCGCCCCGTCCGCCGTGACGGTCTGGCCGACGAAGCCGATGGCGCTCGCGCCCGTCGTCGCCTTGCTGACGCCGAGCAGCGCCGTCAGCGTCTCGTTCTGCTTGAGCTGCTGCTCGACCCCGGCGAATTGCACCAGCTGCTGGGTGAACTGGTTGGTGTCGAGCGGATCGAGCGGGTTCTGGTTGCGCAGCTGCGTGGTCAGCAGCGTCAGGAACTGGTCGAAATTATTCGCGATCGAGGCGCTGCCGCCGGTCGCGGTGTTGTTCTGCGCCGCAGCGACCTGCGAACTCGTCAGCGGCGCGGTGTTGGAAATGGTCATGACGCCGGTTCCTTTCAGATGCTGAGATCGACGCCGCCGAGCCGCGTGGCCCGGCGCAGCGGTGCCGTCTCGGCAACGAGCGCGCTGTCTTCTGATGTCTCGACGAAGGCGCGGCGGGTCCGCGCCCCCTCCTCGTCCTGGCGCTGCTGGCGCGAGCCGGCCTGGTCGGACTGGTCGCGCAGGCTCATATCGATGCCGCCATCGGTCGGCTTCAGCCCGGCCTGCTCGAAAGCGCGCTCCAGCGTGCGCGCGTCGCGCTGCAGCAGATGCAATGTCTCGACACGGTCGACGGTCAGCTTGGCGCTGACCTCGCCGTCGTTGGAAATCTCGAGGCTGACATCGATGCGGCCGAGCTCGGCCGGGTCCAGCCTGATATCGAAGCGCTTGTTGCCGGCGAGCGCGCGCGCGCCGATCTCGACCGGCACGATATGCAGCGGCGTCGGCCGGCTGCTCTCGCCCGCCATGCTCCTGGCCGCGGCCTCGGTTTGCGCCTGCGCGGTCGCCTGCGCCGCCTGATCGAGCACGGCCGCTGGCGCCTCGGGCTTGGCGATGTTGAGCGTCGCCGCAGCCAGGATCGTCTGCGGGCTGACCGGCTGGCTCTGCTGCTGGCCGGCGGGCGCCGCCTCTTCCGGCGCCGCCGGCTGGCTTGCCGGCATCACCGCCGCCGCCGGCTTCGTCTCGCCCGCGCCGGGCGAACCGGCCTTGCCCGTGGCATCCTCGGCCTCGGCATCCTTGCCGGTCTCGGGCTTGGCCTCGCCCGGCACTTTCGCGTGTGCGGCCTCCACTGCGGCCTTTGCGACCGCCGATGCCTGAGCCGGCAGGGTCGGGCCATTCTTGGATTGTTCGGCGCCCTCCGTGGGCGCCTTCGCCTCGATGACGATCCCGGCCTGCGCGCCGGGCGTTGCCGCGCCCGCCTTGGCTTCGGCCGGAACCGTCTCGCCCGGCTGGGCGGCGGCTTCACCCGGCTGGCCGCCAGCGGCTGCCGCCAGCGCGGCAAGCGCCAGCAGATCGATTGCGGGGACACTCTGGGCCGGCGCCTGGGGCGCCGGAGCGGCGAGGATCGGATCGACCGGAATTCCGGCCTCCGCGGCCGGCTGCTCCGGCGCTGCCGGCTCCGTCGGGACCTCTCCGGCGGCGCTCTTGCCTGTCTCAGTCGGCTCGGCGGCCTTCGCCTTGTCCTCGCTTTTGGCTGCCGCCTCGGTCTTGCCGTCGCCGGCAGCCTTGGCCTGGTCCTCGGCCTGGCGCGGCGGCTCCTTGCTGTCGGCTTGGGTCGTGGCGGGCTCGTTCCTGTCGCGCTGCGCCGGCTCGCTGGCACGGGCCTCGCGATCCTCCTGCGTGCTCGCGCGCGGCTGCTCCGGCTCCGGCGGCAGCGTGAACTCAGCCTCCCGGCCATTTGCCTCGCCGCGGCGGTTCGGCGGCGAATACTCCGCCGCTGCAGACGAGCGCGAGACCTGCGCGACCGACATGTGCTACTCTCCGGACCTGTCATAACCCTTTGGCCGCGACCACCGCAGCAAGACTCGCGCCAAGAAAAAACCGTCATGCTTTCAGTTTCTTAGGCCACAGGCATCATGCGAGCGGCCGGCAGGAACGACCCGTTTGCACGCCGTGCCAGGCAGGATTTGCCGCCCGATGCTGGCACCCGTCCCGCAAAGCCGGTATAGAGCGGCATCCCGCGCGCGACGCGCGAACACGCCACCCGGACCGGAATGACCATCCCGCTCAACTCGCTGGACATCGCCAAGCCGCCTGCGGCGACGCGCGTCGTCGCGGCGATGTCGGGCGGCGTCGATTCCTCGGTGGTCGCCGCGCTGCTGAAGCGGCAGGGCTACGATGTCGTGGGCGTCACGCTGCAGCTTTATGATCACGGTGCGGCGGTCCATCGCGCCGGCGCCTGCTGCGCGGGCCAGGATATCCACGACGCCCGCCGCGTCGCCGAGGCAATCGGCATCCCACATTACGTGCTGGACTATGAGAGCCGCTTCCGCGACGCGGTGATCGAGCGCTTCGCCGAGAGCTATCTCGCCGGCGAGACGCCGATCCCCTGCGTCGAATGCAATCGCACGGTGAAGTTCCGCGACCTGCTCGGCCTCGCCCGCGAGCTCGGTGCCGACGCGCTGGCGACCGGGCATTATGTCGCCAGCCGCGATCTCGGCAACGGCCATCGCGGCCTGTTCCGCGCCGCCGATGAGAGCCGCGACCAGAGCTATTTCCTCTATGCGACCACCCAGGAGCAGCTCGATCTGCTGCGCTTCCCGCTCGGCGGCATGGACAAGCCGCAGACCCGCGCGCTCGCGGCCGAGTTCGGCCTCGCCATCGCCGACAAGCCCGACAGCCAGGACATCTGCTTCGTGCCGAACGGGCGCTATGCCGAGGTGATCGAGCGGCTGAAGCCGGGCGCCGCCCGCCCCGGCGCCATCGTCCATCTCGACGGGCGCGTGCTCGGCGAGCATGAGGGGGTGCTGCGCTACACGGTGGGCCAGCGCAAGGGCCTCGGCATCAGCGCCGCCGAGCCGCTCTATGTGGTCGCGCTCGATGCGCAGAATGCACGTGTCGTCGTCGGCCCGCGCGAGGCGCTGAGCACCGCCCGCGTCGATTTGCGCGACCTCAACTGGATCGGCGACCAGCCGCTGGCGGCGCTGCCGGCGGAGGGGATCGACGTCGCCGTGCGCGTGCGCTCGACCCGCGCGCCGCGCGAGGCCCGGCTGATCGCGGACGAGACCGGCATCCATGTCCTGCTCGCGCAGGGCGAGGAAGGCGTCTCGCCCGGCCAGGCCTGCGTCATCTACGATCATGCCGGTCCGGGCGCGCGCGTGCTCGGCGGCGGCGTGATCATGGCCAACCGGGCTTCGCGCCCGGCACTCCAGCCCGAGCCGGCCCTCGCGACCCCATGACGACGACAAATGGTCTCGACGCGCAAAAGCGCGTCTACGCGGTCTGGGCGAAGTTCTACGACCGGATCTATCAGGGCCTGCTCGCCCGCGCCCAGCGCGAGGCGGTGGCGGCCGCCTGCGCCTGCGGGCGCGACATCCTCGAGATCGGCGTCGGCACCGGCCTGACCCTGCCCTATTTCGAGCCGGACCGGCAGGTCGTCGGCGCGGATCTCTCACTCGACATGCTGCGTGTCGCCCGCGCCAAGGTGCTCCGCCAGGGCCTCGCCCATGTGCGCGGCCTGATGGTGATGGATGCCTGCCGGCTCGGCTTCGCCGATCGCTCCTTCGACGCCGTCACCGCGCAATTCGTGATCACGCTGGTGCCCGATCCCGAGCAGGCTCTGTCGGAGATGGACCGCGTGCTGCGCCCCGGCGGCGAGATCGTCATCTCGAGCCGCCTGGTCGGCGATGGCGGGCTTGCCGCTCCTGTCTGGAAGCTGGTCGCCCCGCTCGCCCGGGCGGTCGGCTGGAGCAGCGATTTCAAGGTCTCGCGCCTGACCGGCTGGGCCGCCGCCACCGGGCGCTACGAGACCGTCCATGTCGGACAGGGCTATTTCAAGGTGGTGCGGCTAAAGAAGCTCGCCTGAACGTCCGCATCGAGACTTGACGCCGGCGTCTGCAAAACCCTATATCCGCGCCGTCGCGATCAGCCGCCTCATGAGGCGCAGCGCATCGGGGCGGGGTAGCTCAGCTGGTTAGAGCAGCGGAATCATAATCCGCGTGTCGGGGGTTCGAGTCCCTCTCCCGCTACCAATTCTCTCTTGATTTTCATGCGCATGCATTAGCACCGGCTGAATGTGGCAGCTGAGGGGTCGGCTTGGGTAACATCATGGGTAACAACGTTGCCGCGTGGAGCCCTCATGATCTCCCCGCTTGAGCCTTGGTAATTCGTCGCGCTGGGAGCTAATCTAGCTCCTACCTCACGTCAGGAACATCCGCTTACCGGCGCCCCGGTTCGCGCGGCGTCGCGACGGCCGAAGCTGGCGCAGATGAGCCCAAGCTCGTATTAGAAGGAACAGGCTGGGCGAGTTAGAAGGAACAGGCTGGGCGAGGCGGAGGTCGACCTTGCTCGCTTTCTTCAGAATCGCATCTCGACCCTACCCTTGAGGGCGTGATCGCGCGAGCGTTCGCCGATGGCGGCGGAGTAGGTTAGGCCGAGGGCGGTCGCCTGCGTGAGGCGCCAGTCAAGCCCCGCCTCGGCGACGAGAGCCTCGCGGTCGATCGGGGCGGCGAAGACTGTGGCCGGGGTGGTGCCGGCGACGAAGACTGTGCGGGCCTGCGGGGTGAGCTCGCCAAAACCGTGGCGCCAGCCGAGCATGGCGCGGGCGAAGAGCGGCATCGCCCCGATCTGCGCCTCGGCACGCAGGCCGAGCGTGGTGAAGCCGAGCGTCTGCTCGGAGGAGAGGACGCGCAAGGCCGCCGCGCCGCCGCGCTCGGTGCCGGCCTCGGTCGAGACCTTAATCAGGGCGAGCTGGGCGAAGGGCTCGAGCGCGACCCCGCTGAAGGCGAAGCCATAGCCGAGCTCGGCGAAGCCCTGCGTCACCGAGCCCGGGCGCTGCAGGCGCAACAGGTCGCCAAAGCCACGGATCGCGACCTGGCGGCGGATGTCGCTCTCCGACCAGCTATAGGCCGCACCGGCATCGAGCCTGAGATTGCCGAAGCGGGCGCCAGCATAAAGCGCGGCATGGCCGCTCTCGAGCCTGCCAGTGGACAGGCGGGAATCGAGATCGAAGCGCGACTGGCTGTAGCCGCCGGCGACGCCGATCTTCAGCGAGGAGCCCGGCTCGTCATAGAGCGTCAGGTCGGCGCCGAGCAGCGCTCCACCGCTGCGCCGGGACAGGCCGGCGGCATTGCCGTCGGCGTTACTGTTGCCGGCGCTGCCAAAAGCCTCGCCCCAGAGGGCGAAGCGCGGCTGCGGGACCGGAGCTGCCATCAAGACGGCGCCCTTGCGTCCCGGCGGATCGGCGCTGAACGAGGCCGCGACCTGCTGACCGGGCTGGCTGAGCACGGGCCCGCGCAGGCGGTTGAGGATCGCCTCGCGCACCAGTCGGCTCTCGTCGATCATCACCGAGACAGCCTGGGCATGCGCCTCGCCCGAGAGCAGATCGAAGCCGGCGCGCGCCTCGGCCGCCGTCGCAGACAGCAATGCGTCGTAGACCGGATTGCCGGCTCCGAGCCGCTCGGCCGCATTGGCGATGAAGCCCTGGTTGCGGCTCGTGGCAACGTAGTTGCCGGCCCCATCGTCGTCGGTGCCAGCACCACCACCGGTGTCCCCGCCGCCCGGGCCGAAGCCGGTGTCGTTGCGAGTCATGGTCAGCGTAACATTCTGGCTGTCATAGTTCAGCGACGGCGTCAGGAAGGCGAGGTTCGAGGTCACCGTGCTGAAGGTGCCGCTGACGCCGCCGCTCGCAGTCAGGATGGTGTAGTTCGTGCTCGCCGCGTAGTTGC